>JAESFN010000004.1_pt1 | contig 1966276 bp, 1753 predicted proteins | sample 9269411 | NCBI WGS metagenome assembly JAESFN01 (sample SAMN14505399, study PRJNA617100) | algae metagenome | isolation source: Iphinoe sp. HA4291-MV1 and co-occurring heterotrophs from trail next to... | place: USA: Maunawili Falls, Hawaii | collected 2009-07-25 | reverse complement strand
CAGACGCGGGCTCATCTATCGGCGATAAATCTTTCCCCCGAAGGGCGTATGCGGTATTACCCCAAGTTTCCCTGAGCTATTCCGTACCGATAGGAAGATTCCCACGTGTTACTCACCCGTCTGCCACTCTGTATTGCTACAGCGTTCGACTTGCATGTGTTAGGCCTGCCGCCAGCGTTCGTTCTGAGCCAGGATCAAACTCTCAGATTGAAAGTTGGATTCTGGTCGGCCTTGGAGTTAATCCAAGGATACTGCGTAACGGGCACCTTCACACTGACGCGCACATGACACGAGTTGCCTCGCGCCCAGCGCATCGGTGATGGCTTATGAAACGCAGTCTAAACCAGAGTACTGTCCGACCTCACTTCGCTCCGAGGAGCTCATGAGATCTCGCCAGGACTCCGCCGCCTGCGTTTCTCTTCCTTCAAATTCAATTGTCAAAGAGCGAGCCGTCGACGAATACTCAAGCCGGTTGTTTAAACCAGCTTTCGAGACAACGAGGCCCCAACCGGACGTTCCGGTATGGAACCACAATTGTGATCGAGAGAGCGATGCCCGTCGAGGGCGGCGAAGCACTGTGTGCCCCGCGACAAGGACCGAATAAATACAAAACTAACGCCCCTGTCAACACCCACGTCGCAAGAAAGTTCGAATTCTCGCTAAATATCTGAAATTGAACGCTTCTTTCTTCAGTCCCGAGGCGCCGCTAGCTCACTGGGACGGAGCCGGGAGGCGTCGGAAGAGGGGCAAAGGCGCGTCAGGGTTGGCTCGCGAACCCGCAATTTCCCTCCCCGCCATCACCGTGCCCCGTTTTAAGCCCAAATCACGCACATTCCGCCGCGCCATCCATTGACCTGACTCGCGGCGCACTCGACACTTCCTCGGGAACGGCGCCGGCTGCCACTCCAGCGACGGCGGTTATGTTTGCCCGGGTTAGTGGCGATGGGGATGAACCGGGACGGGACAAAAGGCTCGGCTATCGAGCAGCTTGAGCCGCGCCGTTAAGGGGGAAGATTAACCACGTGGTCGATACACGGCGACATGTCCCTGCCGCGCGTTACGGCTCGTTCCCTGGCCGGACGACGAACCGCAAGGCGCCGCTCATGCACCGCGGCGGCAAGGCTCGCGGCACGTTTCGCGACATGTATGCGGTCGACCACGCCGAGCCCCAGCGCGAGGGCCGCTTTCGCTGGCTGATGAGCACATGCCTTGCTGCCGCCGTGGGCGCGATTGCCATTGTCGTGGTGATTTTCGGCTCCGCCGATCAGCAGGACACGGGTCGCGAAGGATTGATGCCGGCGCTGCAGCGACTGCGCGAGAGCACGGCAGCGCCACCCCTCGAGGCCATGCTCCGCCGCGACGACGGTTTGCGGTGGGCAGTTCCCAAGGTCGATCGGCTGCGCGTCGTCACCGGCTCACTTTCGACGCGCTACATCATCCACGAGACGCTGCGCCAGAAGCGCGGCGGCCGCGAATACATCTACGCGAAACCCTACGTGCGCATCGTTGCCAGGCTCGCCGCCGTGCCGGCGAACTACACGGACGTCATCCCGCCGTTCAACCCGTTCAAGCTCTACGACAACAACAAGCCCATCGGCTCCGAAGAGGACGGCCAGCAGCAGGCGTCGGGACGCAGCGACGTGAGCGTTCGCGTTGTCGAGCTTCTGGGCGGCATTCTCCCCGGCGAGGACGGTCAGGAAATCGATGCCGACGAGGCTCGCGAGCTGGTCACGAGATCCGAAGGTGCCGACACGCTGAAAGAGGTCGCCTCGGCTGCACCTTTGCCCGGAACCGATCCCGCCTCCCTGCCCCTTGGAGCCGAGCAGGCGACCGACCAGGAAGCGCGCGCACCCAACACGACGATCCTCACAAAGTCCTCGGCCGACGGCGACGATTTACCGAGCGATATCGACGCCTTGAAGACAACGGTTAAAACAGTGCGTGATGGCCAGAAGCTGTCTCAGCTTCTCGCCGAAGCCGGCTCCGAGAATTGGCAGATCCGAGAGATGATCGACGCCATGAAATCGGTGCTGCCGGAGAGCGCGGTGCTGCCCGGACAAGAGGTCCACATCGCGCTGCAGCCGTCCATTACCCGCCAGAACCGGATGGAGCCCGTGCGATTCACCGTCTTCGACGAGGGCCACGCTCACAAGGTCACCGTGATGCGCACCAACGCAGGCGAATTCGTCGCCAGCGCCACGCCGATGGACAACGACGCCCTCACGCGCCTCGCACAATCCGACGGCGGTCAGAACCAGGCCTCGAGCCTCTACGCAAGTTTCTATCACGCGGCGCTTTTGCAGAGCGTCCCGTCCGAAACCATCACGCAGATGCTGAAAACGCATGCCTACGAGACCGATTTCCGCCGCCGTCTCCGTGCCGGCGATACGTGCGAGATGTTCTTCGATCTGAAGGATGAAGGCGGCACGGAAGGCCCTCCGGGTGAGCTCCTGTTCACCGCAATTACCACCGGCGGCGAGACCACGCGCTACTATCGTTTCCGTACGCCCGACGGCAAAATCGACTACTACGACGCCGCCGGAAACAACGCCAAAAAGTTCCTCATGCGCAAGCCGGTGCGCTCCGACGATACCCGCCTCACATCGGGTTTCGGTCTGCGCTTCCACCCGCTTCTCAACGAAAAACGCATGCACACCGGTGTCGACTGGGCTTCGACTCCGGGAACCCCAATTCTCGCCGCCGGCAACGGCACCATCGAGGAAGCGGGACGCAAAGGCCAATACGGCAACTACATTCGTATCCGCCACGCGAACGGCTATCAGACGGCCTACGGCCACATGTCCCGATTGGCACCGGGCGCCGCACCTGGCGTCAAGGTTCGCCAAGGTCAGGTCATCGGCTACGTCGGCTCGACCGGTCTCTCGTCGGGTCCGCACCTTCACTTCGAGGTGCTGGTCAACAATCAGTTCGTCGATCCGATGTCGATCCAGGTGCCACGCGAGCATCAACTCGCCGGCCGCGATCTCGCCGGCTTCCAGAAGGAACGCGCCCGCATCGACGACCTGATGCGCCGTGCGCCTGTTCTGACCGCCAGCAAATAAAAAGCCAGCGCCTGGAAGGCGCTGGCCGGATAACTTCAGAAAACACTTCAGAGCTCAGGCCGCGACCTTCACCTCTTCGCCGTTGACGGTGAGATGACCGTCGCGAACCGACACGAGCACGGTATCCCCATCCTTGACCGCACCCTTGAGCACCTGCTCCGCCAGCGGGTCCTGGACGTGCTTCTGGATCACGCGCTTCAGCGGCCGGGCGCCATAAACCGGATCGTAGCCCTTGTTCGCGAGCCACGTCCGCGCCTGGTCGTCGAGCTTCAGCGTGATCTTCCGATCGGCGAGAAGCTTGTGCAGGCGCTGCATCTGGACATCGACAATCTGCGCCATCTGCTCGCGCTTCAGGCGGTGGAACACGACGATCTCGTCGATGCGGTTGATGAACTCGGGACGGAAATGTCTCCGCACCGCATCCATTACCAGGCCGTACGCTTCCTCCTCCGAAAGCACCTTGTCCTTTTCGCCCGGCATGCCGAAGCCTATCGGCTGGCGCGGATCCGCCAAGAACTCAGCACCCAGGTTCGATGTCATGACGATCAGCGTGTTCTTGAAGTCCACCGTCCGGCCCTGGCCGTCCGTCAAACGACCGTCGTCGAGCACCTGCAGGAGCACGTTGAACACGTCCGGATGCGCCTTCTCGATCTCGTCGAACAGGATGACCTGATACGGACGCCGGCGCACGGCCTCGGTGAGGGCACCGCCCTCCTCGTAGCCGACGTATCCTGGCGGCGCGCCGATGAGACGAGCGACGGAGTGCTTCTCCATGTACTCGCTCATATCGATGCGGAGCAGCGCGCTCTCATCATCGAATAGGAACGCAGCCAGCGCCTTTGTGAGCTCGGTCTTGCCGACACCCGTGGGGCCAAGGAACATGAACGAGCCGATCGGGCGGTTCGGGTCCTGCAGGCCCGCACGCGCGCGCCTGACAGCCGTCGAGACCGCATGCACGGCTTCATCCTGGCCGATGACGCGTTTCGCCAGCGCCAGCTCCATGTTCAGGATCTTCTCGCGCTCACCTTCGAGCATCTTGTCGACAGGAACGCCCGTCCATCGCGACACGACAGCCGCGATCTGATCCGGCGTAACAGCCTCTTCGACCATGGCGGCCTTCGCATCCTGGCCTTCGATGCCTTTGAGCTTCCTCTCAAGCTCAGGGATGATCGCGTGCGCGATCTCGCCGGCGCGGGCATAGTCGCCCCGCCGCTGCGCCTGCTCGAGCTCGGTACGCTTCTTGTCGAGTTCTTCCTTGATCTTCTGCGCCGAGCCGAGCTTGTCCTTCTCGGCCTTCCAGCGCTCTGTCAGAGAGTTCGAGCGCTCCTCGAGATCGGCAATCGATTTCTCAAGCCGTGCCAGCCGGTCTTTCGACGCCGTGTCCGTTTCCTTCTTCAACGCTTCGCGCTCGATCTTCATCTGCATGAGATCGCGATCGATGGCGTCGAGCTCCTCGGGCTTGCTGTCGACCTGCATGCGCAGGCGCGAAGCCGCCTCGTCCATAAGGTCGATCGCCTTGTCCGGCAGGAAGCGGTCCGAGATGTAGCGGTGCGAAAGAGTAGCCGCGGCCACGATCGCGGAGTCCGTGATGCGGACACCGTGATGCAGCTCATACTTCTCCTTGAGCCCGCGCAGGATCGAGATCGTATCGTCGACCGAGGGCTCGTTGACGAAGACTGGTTGGAAGCGCCGCGCCAACGCCGCGTCCTTCTCGATATGCTTCTTGTACTCGTCGAGCGTCGTCGCGCCAACGCAATGCAATTCGCCACGTGCGAGCGCCGGCTTTAGCAGGTTGCCGGCGTCCATCGCACCTTCGGCCTTGCCCGCGCCCACGATCGTATGCAGCTCGTCGATGAACAGGATGATGCGGCCTTCCTCCGCCTGCACCTCCGTCAGCACGCTTTTCAGGCGCTCCTCGAACTCGCCACGGAACTTCGCGCCCGCGATGAGCGAGCCCATGTCGAGGGAAAGCAAGCGCTTGTCCTTGAGGCTTTCCGGCACGTCGCCCTTGACGATGCGCAAAGCGAGGCCTTCCGCGATCGCGGTCTTGCCCACGCCCGGCTCGCCGATGAGAACGGGATTGTTCTTCGTGCGACGCGACAGCACCTGGATGGTGCGGCGGATCTCCTCGTCACGCCCGATGACCGGGTCGAGCTTACCGTTGGCCGCGGCCTCGGTGAGGTCGCGCGAATATTTCTTGAGCGCATCGTAGGACTGCTCGGCCGAGGCGGAATCAGCCGTCCGACCCTTGCGGATCTCGTTGATGGCGGAGTTGAGCTTCTCCGGCGTGAGGCCGGCCTCCGCCAGAAAGCGTCCCGCTTCCGAACCCTTCTCGATAGCGAGGGCCAAAAGCAGTCGCTCGGCCGTGACGAAGCGATCACCGGCCTTTTCCGCAATTTTCTCAGCACTGTCGAAGATGCGCGCAAGCTCGGGCGCCATATAGAGCTGCCCGCCACCTGATCCCGTCACCTTCGGTCGTTTCGCCAGGGCCTTTTCGACCGCCGCGAGCGCCTCCTTGGGGCGCCCGTCGGCACGCGTAATGAGGTTCGACGCCAACCCTTCCGGATCGTCGAGCAACACCTTGAGCACATGCTCCGGCGTAAACTGCTGATGCCCTTCACGTAGCGCAAGGCTCTGCGCGGCCTGGATAAATCCTTTGACCCGGTCCGTATACCGTTCGATATCCATTATTCTGACCCTCCTCGGCACGCTTCCCCGCCCCTCAGGCACGGCAGAAGCATCGTCACGGCTGATTCAAGTTGTAGCGGCGTGAGCCGGGCCCAACTTGGCACCCGTCCACTACCGCCGCTTCAGATATAGGTTGGGGCGGCGGTTGAAAAAGGGGCGGCCGTCATTGAACTGACGGCTTTTCCTTGGGGACAGCGGGACGTTAAGCCTGCGGGGCCTCTCCCAAACTGACGCGGATCAATGGACTTCGAAGGAACGAACTAAGTGCCGGCCCATGTCACCGCCATTTACCGTTATCCCGTCAAAGGCCTGTCCGCCGAGCCCCTGAGCCGCGTCGACCTGGCGCCGGGTGCCCCTTTGCCGCTGGACCGGGCGTGGGCCATCGAGAACGGGCCCAGCCGGTTCGACCCCGCGTTCCCGCGCCATGTCCCGAAGACGAGCTTCCTCATGCTCATGCGCAACGAGCGCCTCGCGACCCTCAAGACCAGCTTCGACGAGGCGACGAGTACTCTCACGATCCAGCGCGGCGGTAAGACTGTCGCCTCGGGAGACCTTACGTCGCGCGCCGGCAGACTGATCATCGAGCAGTTCATGGCGGCCTACATGGCCGATGGGCTACGAGGGGCGCCGAAGGTCGTCTCCGCCGAGGTCCACCACTTCGCCGACAGCAGTGAGCCCTACGTTCACATTGTCAATCTCGCTACCGTTCGCGCCATCGAGCGCGAGGTCGGCCGGCCGGTGGATCCCCTACGCTTCCGCCCCAACGTCGTCATCGACGATGCTGAGCCCTGGTCGGAAGCGAAATGGGTGGGGCGCGAGATCGGGCTCGGCCCAGTACGGCTCGCCGTGCGGGAGCCCACGGAGCGCTGCGCCGCCACCAACGTCGATCCGACCACCGGCGCGCGCGACATGGACATTCCCGCGATGATGATGCGCAAATGGCGGCACATGGCCGTCGGCGTCTATGCAGAGGTCCTCGTGGGCGGAACTCTTGCCGTGGGCGACACCGTCACCTCCCCCTCCGTGCCAGAGATCAACACGCCAAAATAAAAGAGCCGCGGAAAACCGCGGCTCTTGATCCTTTCAGACACGATGGAACATCAATCCCGCGTGTCCTCGACGGCAGGCGTAGGTGCGGGTGCCGCACCTTCCTCTGCCGCAACTCCCGCTTCGCGCCGCGGACGGCGCACGGGGCGGCGGAGGAACTCCGGCTGCTCGTGATGCGGGACGGCGGCAGCGCGCTCGCGACGTGGCGGCGGCTGATGCGCCTCGCCATTCTGCTCCAAAGCCGGCTGCGGCGGCTGTCCACGATCGGCAAATCCTTCCGACCGTTCAGCGCGCTCGGGCCGTTCGGAACGCGAGAAGCGCTCCTGCCGATCGTGACGCTCACCGCGATCCTGCCGGCCGCCGCGATCACCGCGGTCGCCGCGGTCACGATCCTGGCGGTCATTGCGGTCGTAACCGCCATGACGCTCGCGCTGCTGCTGACGGCCCTCGTGACGCGGGCCGCGATCGTCGAAACGCTGGCCATCATTGTGCCGCGGCTGACCCTCGTGGCTGCGCGCGGGCTGCGGCTGCGGCATGGAGCCGAGATCGCCGCTCATTTCGTCGCCATCCTCGTCGCCGAACTCATCGCCCATCGAGCCTGGCTCGCCGAACGGACGGCTGTGACGCATGCCGCCGTTCTGCACATCGCCGCCGCCCTGAGCGATCTGCTGCTCGCGGAAGGCCATGATGATGCGGTTGTAGTGCTCGGCATGCTGGAGATAGTTCTCGGCGAGAACGGGATCTCCGCTCGACTGCGCGTCTCGCGCAAGCGCCAGATACTTCTCGGCAATATGGGAGGGCGTGCCGCGGATCTTGACGTCGGGCCCGGTGCTCTCGAAGCTCCGCGTCAACGGGTTTTGACCCCTGCGGTTCTGGTTGTTGTTGTTATTATTGTTGTTGCGGCCGCGACCTCTGCGGTTCTGCTGTCCCTGCCTCATAGGCTCCGTTCTCGATGGTTATGAAAGTGATTTTGACGAAGTAATCTTTGCCGAACTGTCGCCGGCGCTATACGCAGGCGAAAAAGCAAACTGGTTCAACGAACATTCCTTCAAATCGCCCGGCAGCTGCGGTTCCCGCGCGCTGAGCCTATTTGCTGAGCTTCAAGCTCAGATGCTCCGATCCGTCTTCTATTCTGCTCTTGGACTTCAGCAGCAAATTCCGTTTTGGAGGAGCGTCTCGTGATTTTGCCTAGAATAGCTGCCGGGGCTTTATACTTGGCATCACCCCTGATACCGGCCCGCCCGTCTTGCAGCTGAGCATGCGCCTCATAAGCTTTCCGCAGGTTCGTCGGGACCTGGGACCTAGAGCGATCTGCGCATGCGATTGTTTCCGCTAAATGACACTAGCTCCGATGCAGACTGAATCCAAGTAGTTTTAGTTTCATGGTAACTAATGTGTCTTGACTGCAACACAACGGATGTGGCCGCCTAAATCCCTGAAATACCTGATCTCCACGTGAGACGGGTTATCCCGCGCCAGGATTGCTGCGACGTCTTGCGCCTGCCCCGCGCCGATTTCGAAAACAGCCCAGCCTTTGGGCAACACTTTGGCTAGACCACTGCTGATCTCGCGATAGGCGCCGAGACCATCCGCGCCTCCATCCAGGGCGAGACGCGGGTCAAATTCGCGGACCTCCGCCTCGAGACCCGGTATGTCGCCTGAAGGAATGTAGGGCGGGTTCGAGACGAGCACGTCGAACACGCCGTCGATGTCATCGAGAAAGCGTCCTTCTCGAAACTCCACTCTGTCGAGAAACCCGAGTTGCTCCGCGTTGATGCGGCTGACGTCCAAGGCCTCGCGGCTGACATCGGTCGCCACACCTTTGGCTTCCGGCAACTCGGCTACAAGCGTCAACGCGAGGCACCCCGTTCCTGTTCCGACGTCGAGAATAGAAATGGGCTTGTTCTCCCAGCCTTCCTCGGCCGCGATCGCGAGCACGGCATCGATGAGGGTCTCGGAGCAAGGTCGTGGGTCGAGCGTCGCGCCGGTAACGACGAAATCGCGTCCGTAGAAGCCACGCCGGCCGAGAATGCGCGACACAGGCTCTCGATTGAGCCGCCGCTCCGCGTAGCTTTCGAGAACCTCTCCTTCGCTCGCCGTGAGGCGCCTGTCCGGATCACGCAGCAGCTCGATCGTGGTTGCGCCGAGAGCTGCCGCCACCAGTCGGCGCGCATCGATAGCCGGAGTTTCGATTTGAGAAGCTTCGAGCCGGAGCGTCAGCCGCCGCAGCGCGTCGCGGACGGAGAGGCCGGCAAATCCTGTCGCCTCGCCCTCACGCGCCATGGCTTTCCATGGCCGCGAGCTCGCTCGCCTGATGCTCGGTGATGAGCTGGTTGATGATCTCATCGAGCCCAACGCCTTCCATGACCCGCTCGATGTTGTGCAAAGTAAGATTGATCCGGTGATCCGTCACCCGGCCTTGCGGAAAATTATAGGTTCTGATGCGCTGCGAGCGATCGCCGGAGCCGACTTGGCTCTTGCGCGCCTGGCTCCGCTCGCTGTCGGCCTTTTCGCGCTCGTGGTCGAAGAGGCGCGAGCGAAGCACCTGCATCGCGAGCCGCCGGTTCTGGTGCTGCGACTTCTCTGCCGACACGACCACGATGCCGGTCGGTAGATGGGTGATACGCACAGCGCTGTCCGTCTTATTGACGTGCTGACCACCGGCACCGCCCGCACGCATGGTGTCGATGCGGATGTCCTGGTCCTTGATGTCGATGTCGATGTCCTCGGCCTCGGGCAGCACCGCAACCGTAGCAGCAGAAGTATGGATCCGCCCCTGGCTTTCGGTTGCGGGAATGCGCTGCACGCGGTGCACCCCACTCTCGAACTTCATGCGCGCGAAAACGCCCTTGCCGGTGATCGAGGCGATGATCTCCTTGTAGCCACCGAGATCGTTCTCCGAGATCGAGATGATCTCGGTCTTCCAGCCGCGCAGATCGGCATAGCGCTGATACATGCGGTAGAGATCGGCCGCGAACAGCGCCGCTTCGTCTCCGCCCGTGCCGGCCCGAACTTCGAGGATCGCGCTCTTCTCGTCAGCCGCATCCTTGGGCAGAAGCTGTATCTTGAGCCTTTGCTCGATGTCGGCGATACGCGGTCCGATGGCGTCGAGCTCCTCGCGCGCCAACTCGGCCATTTCCCGGTCCGCCTTGGGATCCTTGAGGAGCGCCTCGAGGTCGGAAGCCTCCTTCTCAGCCGCTTCCAGCTCATGGATCGTGGCAACGAGAGGACTGAGATCGGCGAACTCTTTGGTCAGCTTCACATAGACGGCCTGGCTCGCGCCCTGGTTAAGCTCGGCCTGAATGGTCTCGGCGCGCTCGATGAGGCGGGCAAGCTTCTCTTTCGGAATGGAGCTCATGGGAGGCGTCTTTTGCGGTTCCGCAACGGAATATTGCTCCCGGCGACATCGCGCCAAAGGAGCCGATCTGCAAGCAAAAGTTTTTGCTAATGCCGCGAAGCGAGCTTGTCTGCCCGCCGGCTGCGGGGGTCATCGACCTCGATCCACCGCAGTCCTTCACGCACGGGCGCGGCGCGGTGGAGAAGATAGTCCTGCGCTCCGCGCATCAGCTTGACGATGGGCGGATGAAGCGTTGCGAGCGAAGCCTGCAGCGCGCTTCCCTGGGCAAAATAGCCGGCAATGATGAACAAGGCCGCCAGAAGACCCGCCGCGCGGCGAGCATCGAGGCGCATCCAGCCAACGAAGCGAAGCGGCGGCCCTGCTGCCCCTGCCAAATCGGCAAGCCGTGACACTTTGGCGGACGCCAGCATACGGCCAAGCCCCGAGCCGGCATCGGTAAACGGCTGCACGAAGGCGGCCTTGAACACCACCCAGCGCTCGGAAGGCTCTTCCCTGCGCGACCGGACCTGCGGCTTCTTCTGCGGGTCGCTTTTCGCAACGGGCGCCGCTTGCGGCTGGCTTTGCCGCTGATCCTGGCTCCGGCGAATAAGGCTAAGCACGGGCGCCGCGTCGACACGGGCGATCAGCGCATAGTGCGTGACGATACGGACAGTGTCGGGCCAGGCCGGCAGAGCCTGGACGTTTCCGGCTTCGAGTGCAGTCACGAACTCGAGCCGCGTATCCAGCATCCGGGCGACTTCCGGCAACGAAAGACCGAGCACGCGGCGGAGCTCACGGAACAGGGCTCCGATCTCGGCCGTACCGTTCACGACTGGACGTTGGGGAGGAGGCTGTGATGGAGCGAAAGCTTGCGGCCGTCCGAAGTGCGGGGCCTGCTGTGGAGCGAATGCTCGGCGCGGAGCGTATGCGACGCCCCCCGAACTAATTCCCACATTCGACTGCCGATCGGCCCTACGCACTACCAACTGAGCAACCCCACATACACGGAGTATCGACAGGACTGATCGTCAGACAAAATCGTTCGATTGTCAAAGTCCGTCGAGCGCCGCTACGCGGCATACGGACTAGATCTCAATACCCCGGTCCTGAGCGAAGCTCTCGAGCATCTTGCGCAGGCTTCCTGTCTCGGATTTCAGGGCCTTTTCGATCAGTTGCGTCACCTCTCCCGCGTCGAGAGAAAGGATCATCGTCTTGACCGGACCGATGGAGGCCGGGGCCATCGATAATGTTCTGAACCCGAGGCCAATAAGACACATCGCTTCGAGCGGACGCCCCGCCATCTCTCCGCAGAGCGTGAGCGGCACCCTGTAATTCTTCGTCGTCTCGGCGAGCATCTTGAGCGCCCGCAGGGGAGCGATGGACAGGCTGTCGAAGCGCGTCGCGACGCGGGCGTTGGAGCGATCGGCCGCGAACAGGAACTGCGTCAGATCGTTACTGCCGACGGAGACGAAGTCGACCTTCGGCAGGAGCCTGTCGAGCTCGAACAGGACGCTCGGAACCTCGATCATGGCGCCGACCGACAGCTTCGCGGGAGGCTCGACGCCCCGCTTCGCAGCGAGGTCGCGCTCCTTGTCGATCAGGGCCCTGATGTCGTCCATCTCGGTGGCGGTAGATACCATCGGGATCATGATGCGCAGGTCGCGGCCCGCGCCAGCCTTGAGCAGAGCCCGCACCTGCATGCGGAACAGGGCCGGCCGATCGAGCGACATACGGATAGCGCGCCAGCCGATTGCTGGGTTCTCTTCCGGCGTATGCGGCAGGTAGGAGAGGATCTTGTCGCCGCCGATATCGAGCGAGCGAAACACCACAGGCCGCTGTTCCGCCTCGTCGAGAACGGCCCGATAGGACGCGGCCTGTTTGTCGATGCGAGGCAGCGTATGGGAAAGCATGAACATCAGCTCGGTGCGGAACAGGCCGACGCCATCGCCCCCGGACTCCTTGAGATGCGGCATGTCAGCCAGCAACCCTGCGTTCATCTGCAGCGCGATGGCCTGTCCGTCCTTGGTGACGGCTTTGGTGTCGCGCAGCGCCTCGTATTGCTTCTGCCGCCGTGCCCGGAATCGCACTTTGTCGGTGTAGGCCGAAATGACTTCCGTCGACGGCCTGACGTGAACCTCGCCGAGCACCGCATCGACGATGATTGCGTCGCCCGCCGTCACGCGCTCGACGATGCCCTCGGCCTGGCCGACCGCCGCGATGCCGAGAGCCTTGGCGACGATGGCGACATGGCTTTGCCCGCTGCCATCCTCGATGACGAGGCCGCGCAGCTTGGTGCGGTCATAGTCGATCAGCTCCGCCGGCCCCATCGTGCGCGCGACCAGGATCGTGTCGGAAGGCATTTCGGACGGATCGAGCGCGCTTATGCTTCGCCCGGCGAGAATGCGCAGAAGCCGGTCCGACAGATCGTCGAGATCACGCTGCCGCTCGCGCCAGAAGGGATCGCTCTGACGCAGCATGCGCGCCCGAGTGCCGTTCTGCACGCGCTCGACCGCCGCGTCAGCCGTGAGACCGCTTTGTACGGCTTCGCGCAGACGCCGCTCCCAGCCGCGGTCATGCGCGAACATACGATAGGCCTCGAGCACGTCGCGATGTTCGCCCGCACCTGAAAGATGCTCGTGCGCCAGCATCTCGTCGAGCGAGTCTTTGAGCGCCACGAAGGCTTCCTCAAGACGCCGCAGCTCCGCCACCGGATCTTCGGCCATGAGTTTGGTGACGACGATGCGCGGCTCGTGCAGCATCACGTGACCGAGGGCGATGCCTTCCGAGATCGGCTCGCCCGTGAGCACGCTTGCCAGCGCCTTGGTGATATCGAGCGCAGAGCCGGCGCCCGTGACTGCGCCTGAGACCATGTGCTCCGCGACGACCATGGCGGTCGCCTCGAGCACTTCCTCATCCTCGTCGGAGTACTCCTTGACCGTCTGGTTCTGCACGACCAGCACGCCAAGAACCTGCCCGCTCCTCTGGATCGGGACCGCCAGCAGCGAATGATAGAGTTCCTCGCCCGTCTCAGGCCGATAGGAGAAGGCTGGATGCTTGGACGCATCCGGCTCGTTGATGGTGATGGCGAGCTCGGCGCAGCGGCCCACGAGGCCTTCGCCGCGCTTCAGCATGGTTGCATGCACCGCTGCTGGATTGAGGCCCTCGCTGGCGAAAAGTTCGAGGCCGCCATCCTGGCGCTTGAGATAGATCGAGCAGACGTCGGCCACCATGACGCCGGCGATTTGGCGCACGATCTTGTCGAGCCGCACCTGGCCATCGCCCGGCTCGGACATGATCTCGCGCAGGCGCCGCATGATCACACGCAGCGCCGGCTCCGAAGGCATCACACGAGGCTCGTCGCCGCGTCTCGAAACCATGAACTACAGCCGTTCAATCTATCGGCACTCTTGCCCTTATACGTGAAATCGAGCGCCGGTGAGAATTGTCGTGGACCCCGGCGTCAATCCGCATCGAGCCCATAGAGCGTGTGCAGCGTGCGAACCGCAAGTTCGGCGTAAGCGGCATCGATCAACACGCTGATTTTGATCTCGGAGGTCGAGATCGTCTGTAGATTGATCCCCTTCTCCGCCAGCGCCTTGAACATTTGCGACGCAACACCCGCGTGACTGCGCATGCCGATGCCGATGACGGAAATCTTGGCGATGTCCGCCGAGCTCTTGATATCGAAAAAGCCAATGTCCGCCTTGGCTGCTTTCAGAACCTCTAACGCGCGGGGAAGCTCGGCCGCCTGGACGGTAAAAGTCATGTCAGTGCTCTTGCCGTCATGGGAGACGTTCTGCACGATCAGGTCGACGTTGATGGAGGCTTCCGCGAGAGGCCCAAAAATGCGGGCGGCGACGCCCGGCTTGTCCTCGAGCTTGAGCAGCGTGATCTTCGCCTCGTCCTTCGCGTAGGCGATGCCGCTCACGACTTGGTTTTCCACGATCTCTTCCTCACCGCAAACGATTGTGCCGATATCTTCCAGGTTGTTGGCGCTGACCGCCGCCATGGCTTCAGGAGCGACGAAGCTCGACAGCACCCGCGTTTTCATGCGGTGCACCATCGCAAGCTCGACCGAGCGCGTCTGAAGGACTTTCGAGCCCAGCGAGGCCATCTCGAGCATTTCCTCGTAGCTGACCTTGGGGAGCCGCCGCGCCTTGCTGACGATGCGAGGGTCCGTCGTGTAGACGCCGTCGACGTCCGTATAGATGTCGCAGACATCTGCATCGAGGGCGACAGCGATGGCCACTGCGCTCGTGTCCGAGCCGCCGCGTCCCAGCGTCGCCACGCGCTGCGATTTGGGCTCGATGCCCTGGAACCCTGTGATGACCGCGACCTCGCCGGCATCCAGCGATGCCTTGAGTGCATCCGCGGGAACGCCGGTGATGCGAGCCGAGCCGTGCGCGGTGCTGGTCTCGATCGGGACCTGCCAGCCCTGCCAGGAGCGGGCCTTGATCCCAATCGACTGTAGGACGATCGCGGTGAGGCCGGCCGTCACCTGCTCGCCGCTCGCGACGACGGCGTCATATTCGCGCTTGTCATGCAGCTGCGAGGCCTCGTTGACCCACCCAACGAGCTGGTTCGTGGCCCCGGACATGGCCGAGACCACCACCGCGACCTTGTTGCCGGCGTCGACCTCGCGTTTGACGTGGCGCGCGACATTCTTGATGCGCTCCACGTTGGCGACCGACGTTCCGCCGAATTTCATCACGACAACAGCCATGGCCAAGCCGTCCGACCTTACTCTTGCTGAATTGGGGAATTGCGCCTTTGGGGCGCATCCGGGACGCAAAGATCACCTGAGCCCGATGATCCCGCTAGGGAAAAATGCGTTAACTGGATGTGCGGGCACTCATAGCGGTATCAAGCCCTCCTCGCAACATCGCTCGATGGTCGTTAAGATACGGATCTCGCTATTACTCCCGGAAAGAACATGAGCCCATCCACAGAACCACAGAGGCCCCAGGGCACCGAGCGCACCCTCGACGCGGCCGAGGTCGAACGCTTCGAGCGTCTAGCTAAGGCCTGGTGGGACCCGACGGGCAAATTTCGCCCCCTGCATCAGATCGGCCCGGCCCGGCTTTCGTTCATCCGCGACGAACTCACCCGCCATTTCCGCCTTCCGGGTGGCGGCGCTGAGCCCTTCAAGGGCCTTCGGATTCTGGATGTCGGCTGCGGTGGAGGGCTCATTTCCGAGCCCCTGAGCCGCCTCGGGGCCGCGGTGACGGGCATCGATCCCGGCGCCCAGAACGTGGCCATTGCCCGTTCACACGCCGAGCCGCAGGCCCTTGCCATAGATTACAGAGTTGCGACCGTTGAGGATCTCGCCGCCGCCGGCGAGCAGTTCGATGCCGTAGTTTGCCTCGAGGTGGTCGAGCATGTTCCTGACGTGGCGCAGTTCGTGAAGGCCTGCGCCGCGCTCGTGCGCCCGGGCGGCATCCTGGTCCTCTCGACCATCAACCGAACCCTCAAGGCCTATGCGCTCGCGATTGTCGGCGCCGAATATGTCTTGGGCTGGCTGCCGCGTGGCACGCACCAATGGGATCGCTTTGTCACGCCCGACGAGTTGAAGCACCACGTCGAGTCCGCGGGCCTCACGGGAACGCACACGATGGGCTTTACTTACAATCCCCTGCGCGATGCCTGGAGCTTGGACCCCGACACTGGCGTCAACTACCTCGCCTCGGCAGTGAAGCCGCTGCCGGTTTGATCGAGATCAGGAACGCAATTCTGTCCGGCCAAACACAGCAAAACAATTCATCGCGTGAGCCCGATGCTCCGGCAGCGCTCCAGCGCACCGGCACTTCCTGTTGATAGACCCCGGCTCACATTTGCAAAGCATTACAAAAGATTACAGTTTGCATCATCAGCAACTGTGGATCTCATGCGAATGCTCCAAACGCTTAGAAGATCAATTGGTAAGGCTATGATCGAGGCGGGTGTTCGAAAGAACCCGCGGCGCGTGGTCGGCATGCCGGAAGCCACACGCGAGGAACGGGCTCTCATCGATCGATTTGCCCCCTACACGATGAACCCCGCGCTGCTCCAGTGGACGCTGCTCAAGGCGCTCCATCATGTGCAGCGCCGCGGCATCCCCGGCGCCATCGTCGAATGCGGAGTTTGGCGGGGTGGCAACATGTTGCTTGCCGCGGAGGTCCTTCGGGACCGGGATGTCTACCTCTATGACACCTTTGCCGGCATGACTGCACCAACCGAGTTCGACGTTAAGCCAAACGGCATCGCGGCCGCAGCCAAGTTCGAGGCCAACCAGCGCGAAGGCTACAACGAGTGGTGCTACGCCTCCCTCGATGAAGTACGCAGCAACTTCAAAAGATTCGGACTTCTCAGCGAGCGAATTCACTTCGTAAAGGGTCCGGTCGAAGAAACGCTTCGCGGTCATGACCTGCCCGACAAGATCGCCGTCCTGCGCCTCGATACAGACTGGTATGCGAGTGTGAAAGTATCGCTCGAAGCGCTCTATCCCCTCCTCTCTCCCGGCGGCGTAATCGTGTTTGACGACTATGGAGCCTGGAACGGCGCACGGAAGGCCGTCGACGAGTATTTCACCGATGAGAATGCGCCTCTCCTAATACCGGTCGAGCCGGTGTGCCGAATGGCGATAAAGGCCTGACGCTTCCCCAGGAACCTCGATGCGGCCACCACGACCGCCCCCAATAAACGGTCCCCAGGCATTGGGGCGACGCGGCGCAAGCGAGGGCCGTCTTCGTCCATCACCCGCTGCATTTCGCATCGGCACGCCGGCCCGCGTCCTGAGGCTCGGCCGGTAAGTCCCAGAAGGCACGGCTCCACTCGCGATAGGCGTCTGCCTTGCTGAGCCCGATATCCTTCAGCATCGAAGCGTCCAGGCTTGCGAGCTGACGCCGCTCGCGCAGCACCCGGAGAACGCGCCCCGGCCAAGCCATTGCCGCGGCAACGGCTTGCTTCGCCGAGGCGAGGCTCGAGCCGTTTCTGATCTCTGATCTGTACGCTGTCCTGTTCATGGGAGCCGCTCTTTCATGACGATTGACCGGTCATATAGGGCTGCCCCTTGCATAATGAAATAAAATATATCCTATTGATCACATAACGACACCTTATGCGAAGCAACAGGACGAGAGAACCTCATGGCGCGCAATATCGATGTCGGCCTGCTGAGGGCCTTCTCGACCGTCGTCGAGACGGGGTCGGTGACGGAAGCCGCGGGTGCGCTGAGCCTGACGCAGGCGGCAGTGAGCCAGCAGATCAAGCGCCTCGAGGAGTTGTTCGGTCGTCCGATGTTCGATCGGCGTCAAAGGAAGCTGGTTCTGAGCCGCGACGGCGAGAGGCTTTTGACCTTCGCGCAGAGGCTCATCGCCATGAACGACGAGACCTGGCGCACCATGTCGGCGCCCGCGTTCGACGGCGAGGTTCGCCTTGGCGTGCCTTACGATCTGGTTGCCCGCTTCATGCCGACCACACTGCGAATGTTCGACACCCTCTTTCCAAACGTCCGCGTCTCGCTGATGACGAGCACGTCGCGCATTCTCTGCGATGCGCTGCAACGGGGCGAGCTCGACCTTACTCTGGCAACCGAGGTCACACGCCCTGCCCGCGCGGAATCCCTTCTGGTCGACCAGCTCGTCTGGGTCGGGGCGAAGGACGGTGAGGCCCATAAGCACGATCCGCTGCCGGTTTCACTCGGCGCCGAGACCTGCGCATTCCGCCCTTACGCCCTCTCTGCTCTGGCGAAATGGAACCGCCGTTGGCGGCCTGTGAGTGAATCGAACAGCCTCGAGCCGATGATCGCCACGCTCCAGGCCGATCTCGCCGTTGCGCCGCTGCTCTCGACGACGGTCCCACGGTCGCTGCAGGTCCTCGCGGACGATCTCGACCTGCCGCGTTTGCCGATGTGCCACGTCAACCTCTACATCCCGCGCAACACCCAGAATGACATGGCCGCCGAGCTTGCAAGCGTGTTGCGGCAAGAGTTCAGCTCCGCTTCCCCTCAGCGGCGGCACGGAAAAGCTCGCAATTGACTCGACCAAATTAACGATCGAGCAGCCGCGATTACTCCTCTTGTTCGCAACCTAAAGGATGCGCGGACTCTTTTTTAACTGATGCACACCTACCCTCCGGGGAGAATTGGTCGCAGGTCTCGTTAGTCGCCTCTCCATATCTGGCGAAAAATTAGGCTCTGCGAAGAGGGCGCGCACGGTGAACATGAAATCCGAAGACCCGAAACTGCTCCGTCTCGAGGGCCTGAGCGAGCTGACGAGCGCCGTCGCCATCCGCGACGCCATCTCCGATGCCATGCACAAGCATCAGGAGATCGTATTGGGCGTCCCCTCGTCGGAGGACGCAGGTCTGACCTTCCTGCAGACGCTCGTCTCGGCGCGCAAATCGGCGGTCGCGATGGGAAAGAGCATTTCCATTCATCTGCCGCAGGATGCCGTCGCCACCGAGAAATTCGCGGGCTGCGGAATATCCTGGTCCGATTTTCCCGATCGCATCGAACTTGACGCTTCCGCATTCGAGCAAACCGACACGGAATCGGCAGAGCTTGCCGCCTCGGATCCGATCGCGCTTGTACCGGCTTCGGAGCAGCGCGAGATCATCATCGAGGTCCCCGCCGAGGACCCCGGCATTGATCAGAACGCCCTCGTCGCTCTCGTGAAAGAACTCGGAGCGGCTGCGGTCGAGGAATCGCTCGCCGTCTTCTTTGCCGAGCTCGACGATCGCATAAAGCTCCTGCAGCAGCTTTCGCTCGAAGCCGACCTGCGCGTCATTCTGCGCGAGGCGCACTCGCTCAAGGGCACCGCCGGGACATTCGGCCTTCGCCGCCTAGCTCAATACGGTGCCGACCTCGAGCGCGAGGCTCGCACGCTCAGCGCCGACGAATACCGCACCATGCTCGGACGCATGGCGACCATGTTTGAAACAAGCCGGAAGCATCTTCCTGCTGCGTCGACCTTGGCCGCTTGACGTCGAATATACGAGGCATTGAGATCAGGTCATGCGTGTTCTTGTCGTAGACGACAGCGCTACCAACCTGTTGTTGCTATCGCAGATGATCAAGTCGATCGGCTGCACGCCGTTGGCCTATTCTGATCCTCTTAAGGCCGCAGAGGCAGCCAAGACTCTCGACACCGATTTGGCGCTCGTCGATTACGAGATGCCCGGCATGGACGGCGTGGAGCTGATTAAAACTCTCCGCTCCCTGCCCAACCACGCCGACGTTCCCATCGTCATGGTGACGACCTGCGATCAGTCCGCTGTGCGCTATGCCGCGCTCGACGCCGGCGCCACCGACTTCCTCACCAAGCCCATCGACCCGGTGGAAACCAAATCCCGCATTCGCAATCTTCTTAAGTTGCGTGAGGCGCAGAACAAGTTGCGCGACAGGGTCTCGTGGCTCGCCAACGAAGTGGCGCAGGCCACCCGCCAGCTTGCGGATCGCGAGCAGGAGATCGTGTACCGGCTGGCCCGCGCCGCAGAATATCGAGATAGCGAGACAGGCGAGCATATCGCCCGCATGGCCCGCTATTGTCTGCTGATCGCTGAGGCGATGGGCCTGGGACAGGACCAGTGTCGCGCGCTCTACCTTGCCGCCCCAATGCACGACATCGGCAAGATCGCAGTCGCCGACTCCATTCTGCTGAAACCCGGACGCCTTACGCCCGAAGAGCGCTCCTCGATGGAGCTGCACACGGTGCACGGCCATCGCATTCTATCCGACAGCCCGACGCCGCTCATCCGCCTCGCTGCGGAGATCGCCGTTTCGCATCACGAACGCTGGGACGGAACGGGCTATCCGAGAGGATTGCGGGGCGACGACATTCCACTCTTCGGCCGCATCGCCGCCGTCGCCGACGTCTTCGACGCACTCACCAGCGAACGCCCGTATAAGCCGGCCTGGAGCGCTGACGAGGCCAAGGCCTACATTGTGGAATCCGCGGGCACCCACTTCGATCCGGCATGCGTGTCGGCTTTCCTGAAGCGCTGGAAGAACGTGCTCGAAATCCGCGCCATGAAGGACAATGAAGGCTTACCGGCGTTCGCTGCCGCGCCGACGTCCGAAGGCGCCATTGTCTCTATTTCGACCGCTGCAGCGCCTGCATGAGCCCTTGAGCTGCGAGCAGCAGCTTGCCGTCCTCGCCTTTCCTGCCGACGAGTTGCACGCCGAGTGGCAAGCCGCCCACATTCAGAAGCGGCAGGCTGATCGCGGGAAGGCCCAAGTATGTCCATAGGAAGTTGAATACCGGCGTCCCCGTCGAGGAGAGCCCCTCGGGCGCGGGGCCGGTTGCCGCCGGCGTCAGAATTGCGTCGTACGTTTCGAGGATGGGACGCAGGTCGTCGAGAAGCGCCTCACGTTGCGCCAGCGCGGCGGCATATTCCGCCTCCGAGACGCCTTGACCGATTCCGATGACCTCCACCAGCTTGGCGCTAAGCTTACCCGGATGAGCCGTATTGAGCGGCCCATAGTTGCGGGCAATGTCGTGGAACTGCACGGCGCGCTGCAGGCCATCCATGATATCGAACGACGGCGGCAAAAAGACCTCGTCAACGGCCGCACCGAGCGAAGCAACGAGACCTGCGAACGCCGACCTCATGCTGTCTTCGCCCTGCGGCCAAGCCGCGGTCTTTATGAAGGCGAAGCGCGGCGTGCCCGCCGAACCCTTATCGAGCGTGTCGACGAGCGGCGCCGGAAATCTCGGCCCCATTCCTGGATCGCCCGCGTCGGCGCCACTCATGGCGTCGATCAGGAGCGCAATGTCTTCGATCGAGCGCGCATAGCCGCCGATGGTATCCAGAGGCGGCGACTGCTCGAGCGCGCCAACGCGCGAAACCACACCGAACGTCGGCTTGAATCCGAAGACGCCGCAATAGGAAGCCGGCCTGATGATCGAGCCGGCTGTCTGCGTGCCGAGCGCCAGCGGCACTTGGAAGTCCGCCACCGCCGCAGCCGAGCCCGAGGACGACCCGCCCGGCGTATGTGCCAGCTTGTGGGGATTGCGCGTCTTTCCCGGACCGTAGAAGGCCAATTCCGTCGTCACCGTCTTGCCGAGGATGACGGCGCCCGCAGCCCTGAGCTGGGTCACGACCGAGGCGTCCGTGCTCGGGCGGCGTCCCGAGAAAATCGCGCTTCCGTTCTCGGTCGGCAGCGCAGCGGTATCGATGATGTCCTTGATGCCGACAGGGACCCCGTGCAGGGGCCCGAGCGCAGCGCCGGAGCGCTGCCTAATGTCGGCTGCCCGTGCCTCTTCCAGCGCGAGGTCGCCATCGAGGTGCGCCCAGGCTCCGATCTCGCCTTCGCACTCGGCAATGCGCGCCAGGAGCGACCGGACCAACTCTTCCGACGAAAGTACACCGCTTCGGATCAGGGATGCTGCTTCGGCTGCCGTCAGCTTCTCGGGCTGCATGTCCCCTCCGTAATATTCATCTGGTGCACCAGTTTCGTGCGCATCGCGAATCTGCGTGTCTTTCGTGCATTCAGGTCGCGAGCGCCCCGGTTAATCTCTCACGCACCAGTAGTCGAGAGGCCAATTGGCCCGGTTTGCTGCCGAAGACTGTGGTTCAGCAGCCGTGTCGCAGCAGCGGACATGGCAAACAGCCTTGACGGGCCAATATTTTCACTTCAATAGGTGCCAGCTTCTCGCGCGCACTGAACAGAAAATATGCAGGCTCTCGACACCCCGAAGGTTGAGCCTTCGCCGGGTCAGCGGCCTCTACGCAGCGAGAGGGAGATTAGGGGACTACCGATGTCGAATGAGCCACGCCGCCCTGGCAGGCATTTCCTGCAAATTCCCGGCCCTACTCCGGTGCCCGAGCGCATTCTGCAGGCCATGTCGCGCCAGATCCTGGATCATCGCGGCGCCGAGTTCGGCAAGCTGGGCAAACGCGTCCTCGCCGGCATCAAGACCATTTTCAAGACCGAGAACCCGGTCATCATCTATCCCTCGTCCGGCACGGGCGCCTGGGAAGCCGCCCTCACCAATACGCTGTCGCCCGGCGACCATGTACTGATGGTCGAGACCGGACAGTTCGCCGTGCTTTGGAAGCAGATGGCGGACCGCCTCGGCCTTAAGGCCGAGATCATCTCGACCGACTGGCGCATCGGCGCCGACGCGCACGAGATCGAGGAGCATCTCCGCAAGGACAAGAGCCACGCCATCAAGGCCGTGTGCGTCGTCCACAACGAAACCTCTACCGGCTGTCGTACGCGTCTCGAAGACGTGCGCAAGGCCATGGACTCGGTCAAGCACCCTGCGCTGCTGATGACGGATTCGATCTCCGGTCTCGCCGCGATGGACCTGCGCCATGACGAGTGGGGCGTCGACGTAACCATCTCCGGCTCGCAGAAGGGCATGATGCTGCCGCCGGGCTTGTCCTTCACGGCCGTGTCTCCGAAGGCGCTCGAAGCCTCGAAGACCGCCAAGCTTCAACGCGCCTATTTCATCTGGGACGACATGCTGTCCATGAATGAAACGGGCTACTTCCCCTATACGCCGGCAACGGGCCTGCTCTATGGGCTCGCCGAGGCCATCGACCTCCTGCTCGAGGAAGGCTTGGAGAACGTCTTCGCCCGTCACGAGCGTCTCGCCGAGGCGACGCGCATTGCCGTGCGCGCCTGGGGCCTCGAGATCAACTGCCGCGATCCGAAGTACTATTCGCCGGCGGTCACGACCGTGCTCATGCCCGAAGGCCACAACGCCGACGCCTTCCGCAAGCTGACGCTCGATACGTTCAACATGTCGCTCGGCACCGGCTTGAACAAGCTTGCCGGAAAGGCCTTCCGCATCGCTCACCTCGGCGACACCAACGAGCTGACCGTGCTTGGCGCGCTCTCTGGCGTCGAGATGGCGCTCGAAGTTGCTGGCGTTCCGCACAAGAAAGGCGGCGCCCAGGCTGCGATGGACTACATCGCCGACTGCGCCAAGCCGGCTGCTTCAGCCAAGGCCGCCGCGCTCCGCGTTGCCTGAGCCGACGATCAAGACAACAAAAAAGCCCGCCGTTCCTGGAACGGCGGGCTTTTTTATTTGATCTGGATCTCTTAGGCCTTCGGCGGCTCGACGAACAGCTCGCTCGAGAAGTAGCGCTCCGCCGACGACGGCGCGAAGGTGACGATGGTCTTGCCGGCCATGTCCTCACGCGAGGCGACCTCGATCGCTGCGGCCAGGTTGGCGCCGGTCGAGATGCCTCCCGGAATGCCCTCGATCTTTGCGAGAAGGCGCGCATACTCGAACGCCTTGTCGTTCGAAACCTTGACGGTCCCGTCGATCAGCTTGACGTCGAGCACGCCCGGAATGAAGCCGGCGCCGATGCCCTGGATCTTGTGCGGACCACGTGCGCCGCCGGAGATCACCGGGCTGCCTTCGGGCTCCACGGCGAAGATCTTGAGCGACGGCTTGCGCGGCTTCAGCACGCGTCCGCAGCCTGTCAGCGTGCCGCCGGTGCCCACACCGATCACGAGCGCATCGACGTTGCCCTGCGTATCGTTCCAGATTTCTTCCGCGGTCGTCTTCTCATGCACGAGCGGATTGGCTGGGTTCTCGAACTGGCTCGGCTGCACGGCATCAGGCAGCGTCGCGAGAAGCTGGTTGGCCTTGTCGATGGCGCCCGGCATGCCGCCGGCAGCCGGCGTCAGCACCAGCTCCGCGCCGAGATGAGCCAGGATCTTGCGCCGCTCAAGCGACATCGATTCCGGCATGACCAGCATGAGCTTGTAGCCGCGCGCCGCCGCGACGAACGCGAGGCCGATGCCGGTGTTGCCGGAGGTCGGCTCGACGAGCACGGTTTTGCCGGGCACGAGCTTGCCCTGAGCTTCGAGCGTATCGATCATCGACACGCCGATGCGGTCCTTGACGGAGGACAGCGGGTTGAAGAATTCGAGCTTCATCAGGATGTGGGCTTTCACGCCCGCATGCTTCTCGATCTTGGCGAGGCGGACGAGCGGCGTATGGCCGATCGTTTCGGTGATGTCGTTGAAGACCTTGCCGCGGCCCCAGCTCTTGGTCGCCTTCAAAGTCTTGATCTCGCTCGCGTCACTCATCGATGAAGGCCTCTGCGTCTGATTTCGTATGCACTGAGATTGTATGCACTCTGGAATTGTATGCTCTGAGCGCGCCGCTTGTTGCATACTTTCGTGACCGCCTAAAGGCGTTCAGAAAGAATGGCTTTGCGTGCGCGACCACCCTAGCGGGACGACGCCCCCCGCTTTCCGCCTTTTTGGGATGAACTTTTCTTCGTTGACGCACGAGGCGGCATTTTTTGCCTTGCTGGCGATGTCGACATGCGCGTCGAGCCGAATCCGCCGGCTCCGCGATCGGTCGAGGACAACGTCCGAGCGCTCACCAATGTTGCATGAGAGACCGGAGCCACGACGAGCTGCGCGATGCGCTCTCCGCGCACGATCTCGAAGGTCTCACTGCCGAGGTTGACCAGCAGAACCTTGACCTCGCCGCGATAGTCGCTGTCGATCGTGCCGGGGCTATTTAGAACGGTGACGCCATGCTTGAGCGCCAACCCAGACCTCGGCCTGACCTGTCCCTCGTAGCCAGGCGGCAGCTCCATGACGAGACCGGTCGGCACCAGCGCCCGCTCCCCCGGCCCCAGAACCATCGGCTTCTTGCGTTCCACGGCCGCCACGAGATCCAGCCCCGCGGCGGTGTCCGACTGATACGCCGGCAGAGCCAGGCCGCGTCCGTGAGCGAGGCGCACGAGGCGCACCTTGATCGTGCCTTCAGTCATCGATGAAACCCCTAAACGGCAATTTGCGAGCTGAGGAGATGCTGGGCAGCGCGCACCATCAGCGCTTCCGCCACTTCCACCTTGCTCATGGGCGGCCAAGACTCGACGCCTGCGGCAGTTACGAGATGCACGGAGTTGGCATCCCCGCCGAACACGCCCCGCGCACTCGAAACATCGTTGGCCACGATCCAGTCGGCGCCCTTGGTCTTGCGCTTCTCGACCGCATGCTCGACGACGGCATCCGTCTCGGCCGCAAAACCGATCACGAGCGCCGGACGCGATGGAGCGCGCTTGGCGACAGTTTTCAGGATGTCGGGGTTCTCGACCAGCTCGAGCTTCGGCGCCGATGTGCCCGCGCTCTTCTTGATCTTCCCCGTGCCCGGAGAGGCCACGCGCCAATCGGCGACGGCGGCTGCAAAAACCGCAATGTCGGCCGGGATCGTCTGCTGGACCGCCTCGAGCATTTCCTGCGCCGTCACCACATGGCGAACCTCGACACCATCGGGATCGGGCAGAGCGACCGGCCCCGAGATGAGCGTAACACGTGCGCCCAGCGCCGCGGCCGCAGCCGCGATGGCATGCCCCTGCTTGCCGCTCGAACGATTGCCGATGAAGCGCACGGGATCGATGGCCTCGTGCGTCGGCCCGCTCGTGACCAGCACGTGCCGGCCGCTGAGCGGCTTCTGCGCGGCGCGCTTGGAAGAACCGGATGAAGATGCTCGCTCCGCCGTCTCGAGCATTGCCTCGATACGCTCGACAAGTTTCGGCACCTCCGAGAGGCGTCCGACACCGGCCTCTCCGCGCTCGGCCATCTCGCCGGCCTCAGGCCCGATGAATTGAATGCCGTCGGCTTCGAGCTGCCTGACATTTCGGCGCGTGGCCGGGTGATGCCACATGCGCGGGTTCATGGCCGGCGCTACGAGCACGAGCTTGTCGGTCGCGAGCAGCACCGCCGTCGCAAGATCGTTCGCGTGCCCTTGCGCCATGCGCGCCAGAAGGTCTGCGGTCGCAGGCGCTACTACGATGAGATCCGCCTCGCGCGACAATCGAACGTGGCCGATCTCACGCTCGTCATCGAGATCGAAAAGATCTGTAAAGACCCGGTCGTTGGTCAGGGCGCCGACGGACAGCGGCGTCACGAATTCCTGGGCGGCACGTGTCAGCACCGCGCGCACGCCGATACCGCGCTCCCTGAGGCGCCGGATGAGATCGAGACACTTGTAGGCGGCGATACCGCCGCCGATAATGAGAACGATGCGTTTCACGAGATCAAGCCCGTAAAGACTACCGAGAGTGCTTCCGGAAAAGTGGGAACCGGTTTTCCGACAAGAAGCACGACTAACAAAGGACTAGGCTCTTTCAGCAATTAGCAAAGCCGGAAGGACCCGAGCAAGGCGCCCGCCCAAGTTGATCTCACGGGGTGAACCGCGAACAAGAACCAAGCGGGCGGGAGGCCGTTAACCTGGACGTCATGCCAAGTGGCCGGACGAGCATCGTCCTACCACAATTTCGAGTATCGCATGACACACTCACGCTGAACTTCCCGGCGGAGCACCATGGTTACCAGAGCGATAGTAGCAGTTTTTCGGCCTGGCGCCCTGGCAGCCGTTAGCCTGGCGTGGATGCTCGCGCTCGTCACGCCGTCCTCCGCGGGGGATCCGCTGAGCGAATGCTTCAGCGACGGCGCCCAGCACCGGATCGATGCCTGCTCGGACCTCATCGGCATCCCGGGCCTCGACGACAACGCCAAAAGCCTCGCCTATTCCATGCGGGCGCTCGCTTATTCGCGCAACGGCCAATTCCATGAGGCGCTGCCCGATTACGATATGGCCATTCAGCTTGATCCGTCCTCCGCCATGGCGCTCAATAACCGCGGGTGGGTCCGTTACAAGCTCAACAGGCTCCGGGAGTCGCTCGCCGACGTGGAGCAATCCCTGTCGCTGTCGCCAGGAAGTCCTCACGCCCACGACACGCGTGCGCACGTGCATCAAGCTCTCGGCGAGCACACCCGCGCCCTTGCCGACTACGAGCAGGCCATGCGGTTCGGCGGCGAGAACCTGATCAAGCTCTACCAATGCGGTCTGACGACCCATGGCCTCTATTCCGGGGCCATAGATGGCGACTACACGACGGACATGCGCCGGGCCTTCGAGGCTTGCGTACGGGACCGGACTTGCGATCCCCTTCCGCCCGCCGAGGAATGCCAGAAGCTCACGTCGTGACGCGCAGGCGTTACCCGCCGGGAACCAGCGCCGTCAGCTTCCAGTCCCCATCGATGAAGCCCATCTCCGCCGTCAGATCCGGCTTCCTCGCTCGCGGATCGCGCGCAACGGCCACGGAAACCCTGAGCAGTCCTGTCACGCCGAAGCGCTTGATGTTCTCTAGGCCGTAACGGGGCACGCTCATCTTGAGCTCGGCCGGCTTCGGTGGAGGCGGAGCCTCGGCCTTCTTGCCAAAAACGCCGCCCAGCGCCGCGTTGGGATCGACGCCAAGCTTCTCCGCGATTTGCTTCAGCGAGCCGAGCTCCACATTGTCACCCGCCTCGACTCCTTCGCCCACTTGGAGGCCCGCGATCAGCCCTCCGATGCCATCCGCAGTCAGCGCTCGCTCGGCGACGATGCTGTCGATCGCATCCTTGAGATTGCCGCCCTGCTCGTGCACGCGGATCAGCATGTCGGGCGTCACGAGGCCGGCGAGCACGGCGTCCACGACGCGGGGCACGAGGCGGGCCTTGAGATCCTCGGTCAGCGTCGCCCGCGCCGGACCCGCATTGCGCAGCGTCTCGGCCAGCACCTTCTCGACCTTCGCGGTCACGGCCGGACGCAACGATTGCCTGACGCTCGGAAAATCGACCTTTGCCGCCAGCCGCGATGCGTCGTGCGTATTGAGCGACGTCTTGATCTCGTAGCCCGAGTAGGCGGGCCAGCACACGTAGAACACCAGTCCCGCGAGAAACGCGAGAAAGCTGAGCGTCTTCATGCCGTGCCCCTTGCCCCGCATCCGACGGCTAGCCCCTGTAATGGGCGTACTGCCCTTTGGGCTTGAAGCGTTCGAGATATTCCGGAACGATGGCGCTGATGGAGTTGAGAGGCTCGATGCCGAGCCCGGCCAGCGTCCGCTTATCCTTGCTCGCCGCTTCGCTCACGACATTGTCGTGCTCGAGCAGGCGCACCTGATCGACGGTGAGCGGCCTCAAGGCGTTCGGCAGCGGCCAGGTCATGGCCGCGGCAAATTTCGCGTACCAGAACGGCAGCGAGATATAGGGCCGGTGGCGCCCGGCGTAGCTCTGCGTTCTAACGAGAAGGTCGCGGAAGCTCACGACCTCCGGGCCGCCGAGTTCGTAGATCGTCCCTGGAGTTCCCGCGCCGTCGAGCACGGCCGCCACGGCTGCCGCAACGTCGCCAACGTAGACCGGCTGGAATTTCGTTCTGCCGCCGCCGATGAGCGGCATGAGCGGCGCGATGCGCGCCATGGCGGCGAAGCGGTTGAAGAAGCCATCCTCCGGGCCAAAAACGATCGACGGGCGCAGGATGATGGCGTCCGGAAACTCGGCCAGCACTGCGGCCTCGCCCTGAGCCTTTGATCGCGCATAGCGCGAGTTGGATTTGGCGTCGGCGCCGATCGCCGAGATGTGGACCAGGCGCTTCACTCCGGCTTGTTTAGCGGCGCGCGCCGCAAGACCCGGACCTTCCGCATGGAGAGCCGTGAAGGTCTGCCGGCCGCCGCTGGCGAGAACGCCGACCGAGATCACCACCGCCGAGGCACCCTCAACGGCCCGGCTGAGCGAGCTGGCGTCACGAAGATTGGCCTGCACCGGCATGACTTGGCCGACGTCGCCCATGGGTTGCAGATAGCCGGCGAGATCGGGACGCCGTGACGCAGCCCTGATGCGCCAGCCCCGTCTGGCCAGCGCCCACACCGTATGCCGGCCGATGAATCCGGCCCCGCCGAATATGGTGGCAACCTCGTTAGCGTGACTACGCGAGTTCATTTTGCCCCTCCCGCTGCCCGCTACCCCTCAAAAAATCGCATCAAAGCGAGCAAGGTCTGTGTAGTAGCCGCTCGATCAATTGACAATGCACCGCGCTGCCCGTAACTCAAGCCAGCGATTGACGCGCATCTGCCCAGATGGCGGAATTGGTAGACGCACTGCTTTCAGGTAGCAGCGCCGCAAGGCGTGGAGGTTCGAGTCCTCTTCTGGGCACCAAACTTTCCGGCCATCGGCCGAAAAAGTGAGCATTGTCAGCTCCGTCCCGAGGATCTCGCCTTGGTGGGAAACCACTAGGTGAGAAACAAAACGCGTCGCCAAACTGATAAACCGACTCACAGATACTCGTGTTCGCGGGTCTGCGCCAGCGACCCAGCGCTAGCCCGCGGGACTAGAAGTGCCATGGCGCCGTCTGCGATAAGCTTCTGACGCGCTTTGCGCGTGTAGCGCTCCGGCTCCTTCATCGTTGACCAGCCGAACATTGCCATCAACTGATGGGTGGTCGCCCCGTTCTCGGCGGCGGTCGTCGCACCCGCCTTTCGAAGCCCGTGAGCCGAGCAATGCGGCAAACCCGCCTCATCACACCGGTCTCGAAACCAGCCGCCGAAACCGGCTGCAGTGAATGGCTTCCCGTACTCTGTCTCGAGGAAGGTGGTTTTCCCGACTTGGCTGGCATTGAGGATCTTCAGTAGCGGCGGCAAAATAGGAAGCTCAAGGGTCGTCATCCGCTGCCGGCGGAGCTTGTACTGCACGAAGCACACGAACCCGTCACGCACGTGCTGCGGACCCAACCTGACTGCGTCAGATCGCCGGACGCCGAGGTAGAGCAGAATGCCCAGCGCCAGTCGCGCTTTGCTTCCGATCGGATGGCACCTTTCGAAGGCTCGCACGTCCTCAAGCGTCCACGTGTGGAAGCCCTCGCTAGGGTTCTTCAAAGGCGCCACATCTCGCGCCGGGTTCTCCCGCAAGCAATCGCTGGCCGCCCCCCATTTAAATGCCGCCCGAAGCGCCTTGAGACGATTGTTCGCAGCTTCCGGCTTGTCGGCACGTCTGTCTCGCAGCACTTTGACGTGCTTCGACGTCATCGCGCCCAATGGACAGTCCGCGAAGCGCTTCTGCGAGCCCGGGCTCAGGGGCTCTTCGCAGCAAAGATCCAGGAGGCGCTGCCGTATACGTTGCGTCCTGGGATCTAGGCGCTTGAATTCAGCGGAACCCGTGTACTGGCCACAAAGCCACCGAAACGTGTGGGGCAGTGGCCGGGCCAGGCCAAGTGGCCGCGAATGGTGCCCAGCGCCCCCGGCAGCGACCAGCTCCTTGGCAGCCTGATATTCAGCCACAAACTCGCTGCTACCTTGGGGAGCCCGGAGCCGGATCTTCCGAAACCCACGGCCGGCCCAGTAGTAGGTGCGGACATTTCCCCAGCGGTCGACATCCTCGTAGCAATGGCGAAGCTTAATGTTGAGCATTTCGGCACTTCCTTTCAAACGCGTACATTTCCCCACGGCTCTTCCGTGGTGCCGTTATCGGGAAGCCGGTCGAAGGCTCTGTCAATCGCCCGTATGTCCCAGACAGCACGGTGGTTGATCCGCTTCGCCGGAGGCATGCGGCCGTCCTTCACCATCTCGTCGAAGAGCGTGGTCCCAACGCCGATGTATGCGGCCGCCGCCTCGCGAGAGAGACCCCGCGGTGGGAGATTGGCGGGTAAGGGACTAGGAGGCGACGGGCGAGCCATACGTGAAAACCGCTAGCAACGATGCCACGCCATCTGATTGCGATTCGTGCCCACCGCGGCTTTCCAGTCCTGGGCGCGTTAGCCCCCAAGCGCTCCATTTCTTTCTCAAAACACAAACCGCTAGCATTAACTTAAACCGCTAGCATAAATTTAGATGCTAGCGCTATTGACAGCTAGCAAAATACCGCTAGTATAGCGCTAGCAATCTGCTAAGGGGGCTGCAAATGCGCGTCATCTCAGTGGCATCTAGCAAAGGAGGCGTTGGCAAAACGACGCTTGCTAGCGCGTTAGCGGTCCAAGCCGCGAAGGAGAGCAAACGAGTTGCGATGGTCGACCTGGACCCGCAGGGTTCGCTTGCTAGCTGGTGGAAGCGGCGCGGCAGTACGCAGAACCCCTGCATCTTTACTGGCGCCGATACGGCCAGCGACGCGGTCGAGTCGCTTCTTCAAACTGGCTGGGATTGGGTATTCATCGACACCCCGCCGGCTTTCCTCGCCACCATCCAAGACGCGATCGAGAATGCCGACCTGGCGCTTATCCCCCTGCGGCCCAGCGCTCTCGACCTCATTGCGAGCGAAGATGCAGTCAAAATGGCCCAGGACGCCGGCGTGCCGCTCCTGTGTGTGCTCAACGACGCCGAACCGAAATGGAAAACGACCCTCAGTGCTCGCGACTATTTGTTGGCCGCCTCCGTTCCGGTTGCAGCGACCATCGTCGCACATCGTCAGCCCTATCTCGGGGCGATGACAATGGGGAAAACAGGTCCCGAAATCGATAGGTCGAAGGAGGGGCACACCGAGCGCGAAATCTCGGGCCTCTGGGCGGAAGTGAAGGCGGCCCTCGCGCAGGCCGGCAAGTCAAAGAAGGGGGCATGAACGTGACTGAGGAAGACGGAACTGCCTTCTCCGAGCTCTTGGGCGCATTCGGCTCACACGCCAACCTCGAGAAGCGGGCAAAAGCTGAGCGACTGGCTGCGATGAAGCCGGGCGACGGGCGCCGAAAGAAGGGCCCGACGCGCACGGTCCAGTTCAATGTCCGCATCAGCGAGCACGCAAAGGCGCAAGCCGACGCGCTCTTGAAGGAGTTCGGCGATCGCGACGGCAAGAGCTGGAGCCAAGCCGACCTCATCGAGCACGCGCTTGCCGTCCTCGCCAAGCAGAAGAGGGGATGACCATGGCCTTGCGCGTGCTTGTCATAGCGTTTGGAATCGGCGTGGTCGTAGCAGCGACTCACGCGAACATCATGCACGCTGGCGGCTACCTCTCGGACACAGCCCCGCTAGCGCTAGCTGTCTCGGGATTGCTAGCAGTTGGCATGGGCTATGTCGGGATGGTTTGGAATGATGGCAGCAAACTCGGCGCGGTCATGCTTGGCCTTTGCCTGCTCGCCGGCGAGGCGTATTGGCTAGGCACGAACGCTGAGCGTGAGATTGCAGCGCGTGATGAGCTCGCCGCTCCAATCCGGCTCGCTGAGACGAAACGGCTGCAGGCGGAGGCAAAAGTCACCGAGACATCGGCTGCCATGAAAAGCGCCGGCCCAGCCGAACGGGAACGTTTGAAGGCCGCGCTCGAGGCGAAGCGGACAGCCGATCTTGCGGCAGTATCGGAGGCTGCTAAGCCGGGCTGCCGGGCAAACTGCGCCACCCTTCTGATGGATGCAAAGGACCGAGCGGAGACTGAAGTCAACGCCGCGCGCCGTGCTCTCGCGGAGGCAGCGGCCAAGGCAGAATCCGACTGGAGGACCGCATTGGGCGTGCTCGAGGCCCTACCCGCGCAGCGCGCCGCCGCCCCCTTGCCGGAAAAGCTTGGCATAGCATCCTGGGCTTGGGATTTGATCATGGCCGCACTCCGCTCGGGCGCGGTGATGGGTGGCTCCATAGCAATCGGTCTATGCTTGCACGGATCCCGACGGCCGACTGACATCGGCGCTTCTTCCTCTGGCGCCCAGCGCCGTGAGGTGATCGTGCCCCCCCTTACTTCGACCTCGCCCCCCCGGAGCCGCGATATCGTCGTCAGTCGGGTTGATACACGTGAACACGTATCTCACTTCCTGCGAGCCGCGCTTCGCCCCGACCCAAATGCGGCCGCCTCACTGCGTGAGCTTCACGGGCGATATGTTGCCTGGTGCGAGACATGCTCTCTCGCCCCCCTGCCGCCCGCTGAACTCGGCCGCCAGCTCCGAGCCATCGTCGACACAATCGGCCTTGAGGTCGAGCATCAAGGCCGCGACGCTGTCGTTCGAGGCGCAGCGCTTGTCGCCTAGATCTCCCGAGCCCCTTGGGCCGCAGTATCGACGGGGCAGCGCATCTATGCGCGCCCCGAGGGAATTCGAACGTCCCATCCCAGCAGTTTGACATAAATTCGCAAACACCCAACGGAAGCATGGGTAACCACCACTTCCGTGCGGCTAAAATGCAGGCTCCGCCATGGGTTCCCCCTCTGTCGGGCCGTCGTAATCTGCTCCCGAGTGCCGCGTCTCTGTAGAAGGAACGCCAAATGTTCTGGCTGGACGTTGCAGAAGCACTATTGCTCCTTGCCCTCGCAGCGGTGCGCATCGCCAAGGGCTGATAAGCGAAAGGCCCCGGCTGCGAAGTGCGGCCGGGGCCCCACGAGAGCATGTTCGGCATATTGACCGGCTCTGCGAACACGGGTGGAGTTCAGGAAGTGCAGCGTTTGACCCTGGATGCCTTGATGATCACCGAAACTCGGACGCGCCTATCGCGCGCTGCCGATCTAAGAAAATCTGAAACCGCCAAAGTAGATGAATTTGTCGATTGGTTCGCCAGCACCGTCAACGAGGCGTGCTCGGAACTCGATGCCATGCGTGACGCGCCTGAAAAGGAAATCGAGCCTCACGCTCAGGCTTTGCTTCAGATGTGCATGTTTGCCAAGGCTACATTGCCAGCCTGGCTACTCGGCCGCCTCGCCGAAGCCTGCCCGCCGACAAAAAAACTCTTTGTGCCAACCAGGCATTAACCCCAGACGATAGCGTTCGGGATTGGGGCGCTCAGTCTAGAGTCTCAGCCGCCGACAGACGCAAATTCAGGGACATTAGGATGCCCTTCAGCAGCTCATCGGCGATGCGAAGGTCCGTCTGCTCGTTTGGCTCAAGGCTCGTCGACTCGAGGAGACCAAGCACCAGACACGCGACCTCAATAAGGCTCGCGGCTTCCGATCGGCCATCACCTGTCGCGGCGATATTCATGGTAGCTTCGCTGTAGACGTGAAAACCGGCCGCGCGCGTAGCCCTCTCCATCACACGAGCCCCCGCTGGCGGCCGTCACGCACGACGGTGATGATGGTATTGGTCATGCTCTGCTTCAGTTCGTTGATTTCCTTTCGCACCAGCGCCAACTGAGCGGCATCCGCACCAGGCGCGCTGATGTTGACCGGCATGCTGATGGTGAGACCGCCGCTCCCAGACTGGCCCTTGGGTATCACGCGCTCGCCGCGCTCGAGGATGGCCGGGACTTCATTCGGCAAAAGCCCGGCAATGCCTCCGCTGTGGTAGCGCGGAGCGCCATTAAACAGAGAAGCGGAAACGCGGCGGCGCGGGTAGTTACCGCTGCCGGCGACGCCGCCGTCGTGGAGAATGCCGGGCAGAATGCTGCCGCCGAAAAGACCGCCGCCACCCGAGACGGAAGCGCTCCACGTGGGGTCATATCCCGTGGCGCCCGCAGCGACGCTACGGGAGAACGGCGCGAACATCGACGACGCGGCCTGGTCGACAGCCATATCGATGAGCTTGTCGCCCAGCCTGCTCATCGCACTCGCTAGCGCTTCCGTGGCGGACGCACCGTCTCTCGCGCCCCGAACCAGATCAGCAAAGAACGTTTTCGATGAGTCCTGGCTGATCCTCATCACCTCGTTGAATCGGATCTGGCTGGCCATGAGCTCCGCCGGCGCCCCGTTGATCTGACCATCAGTTAGGAGGCCGAGTGAATCGAGACGGCCATAGACCCGCTGCTCACGCTCCGACCGGCCCATCTGCTCGCGCTCGAACGCCAGCTCGCGAAGCGTAGTCTCTTGCGTGATCTGGCGGTTGAGCTCTTGCTGCCAGCGGACGCGCTCCTCCATGATCTTGAGGTGGTCGCGGCTATAGGCGTTGCGGTCGCCTTCGTTGCGCAGCGCTTCACCCTCGAGCTGCTGGCGGACCTGGATCAACGCAATCTCGCGCTCGCGCGTCGACGCCGTTTGACCAATCAGCGCGAGTTCAGCCCGCGCTTGCTCGAGGCCCTGATCGGCCGAGATGACCCGCTGCTCGTTTGAGCGCCTAGCCGTCTCGGCGGCTTGCGCGTAGACCTCAGAGCTGCGCATCGCGGCACGCTCCGCAGCGTCCGGATCGCCTTCACGAGCAAGTCGGGTGATTTCCTCGCGGTAGGCAATGTCCGCCCGCTGCGCCGTCGACCGCGCGGAGATCGAGGCAATCGTAAGGTCGTGCTCCTCGCGCGCCATGGTGACGGCGACGCCACCATTCTTCATGGCCTCGCCGATCCAAACGGACTGGGCTTCGCGCATTTCGGCCGCACGGGAAAGACCTGCCCGGGTCCACTGATCGAGGCTCTTGAAGATCTCAGGATCAGTGATGGCGCGGTTTAAGCGCTCAGCCTCGTCAGCAAACTGCGAAGCCTGCGAGATCTCCGGAAGGATGCGGCGCGTCGTATCGCCGGCCCAATTTGACTGCTCGACAACATTGGCACGCCGGCGCTCGTCCTCCGCATCGAGTTCGATCTTCCGCTTCTGGCGCTCGAGATCCTCGATCGCGCGCAACTGGTCGCGGATCTCGCTCTGGGTCGGGAGTCCCCACCGGCGCGCAAACGGCAACCCGGGCTTGGGGTTCATCATGTCGTCGAGCTGCTGGCGTGCAGTCGCCAGCTTCTGGTCGAGCGTGGGATCCTCGACCATGCCGCTCACGCGCGACTTGACGCCATCCCAGTACCTCGACATCCACTCGCCGGCATCCTGCCAGGCGCGGCCGATCCTGGACGTCGCCTCGGCGTGAGTGACGAGGCCCTTGTTGATCTCCGGGAGCATCAGCTGCTGGGCTTCAAACCGGCGCCCCTGATTGGTCAGAGAAGCGATGGTGCGCCTGGTGACGTCGTCGAAGACGCCGAGGCGCGCATTGAGGTCATCGACTCCCTTGGCGGGATCCGCAAAAGCTTTCGCCATGCGCGACGCTGCCGTGGGCAGGTCCTCGCCGAACGTCGCGGCGAACTGACGGGACATCCGGACGAGCTCGGCCGACACCTGCGGACCGATGCGGCCGGTTTCCGTAAATTGGCGGAGCATGTCGCGGGCCTGGCCCGCGGTCGCCTCGCCGGCGGATGCGGCCGCAAGCGCAATCGCATTGATGCTTTCGGCGGTCTGCCCGCTGGCGATGCCGATGCCGGAAAGCGCGACGTTGATCTCGTTCGCGTTGCGGACGGCGCCGACGAGCGCTCCCGCCATGGCCGCGCCGAGAACTGCGAACCCGCCAGAGGCCAGGCGGAGCGGGGTGATCATTCCCGAGATGACGCCTGCCAGATAGCCGAGCGAGCCTCGAACGCCGCCCTCGCCCGTTTGCAGGATCTGGTAGAGCTGTCCGGCCTGGCTCGCCATGATGCGGAGAGGATCCGCGCCCATGGCCGCCATGGTCGCCACGTCGTTCAACTGAAACGCCAGGTTCGTCATGGCATAGGAGGAAAGCGCCGCCTCTCGGCCAGCCCCTCGCATCGCTGCGCCGGTCAAGGTCATGCCCTGGATAAGTCGCTCACTCTCACGGCTTGCTGCAAGGCTCGCAGAGCCAACAGAGGCCATGCCGGCCGCGATGCGGCGGGAAGCGTCGACAGACGCAGCAGCGCGCAGGATGCCCGCATCGGAGCCGGCATTGGCCGCGAGCTTCGCGTTGAGGATATCGACCTCTTTCGAAAGGCCGATGTAGCCCCGTGCGGCAATCGCGGTCGCGTCCGCCGTCCGGCCAAACTTCTGATAGATGCCGTCGAGGATCGAGCTGACGCGCTGCATCGGCACCGTGCCGGCCTCGATGCCACGCCCGAGGGCATGGATGGCCGTTTCGAACTTCGCCGCCTGCGCATATCCCGTGATGTAGCTTTTCGACAGGGATTCCGAGGTCCGAGCGGCGGTGCCGATCTTCTGGGTCGTATCGGTGACCACCAGGCCAAGCTGCGTCGACGAGGCGGCACCAGCGCGATCGGCGGCGACCTTCTGGTCCATGCCGGCTTTGTAGGCGCCGCTCTCAAACGAAGACGAGACGCGGAGTTCGGAAAGTTTGACGGTCATCGCAAGATGCTCCACCTAGTGCGCTGTTGCACCAGGACTAACGTCTTGCGATTCGTGTCCACGAGAACGATGCCGTCGCGGGCACCACTCCTTCGGCTGCAATCTAGTTTTTAGAATGCAAGCCCTCAGGTCAGCTGATCATTAGCGGCGACTTTGCGTGCGACCGCTTTGCAGAACGAAGCCCGTTTGAAACCCACCTCGCCGCTGCACTTAAAGGTCGCCGCGATTTCGAACAACTCTTCCCGGATCATCCGGTCTCCGCTTGGGTCCAACTTCGTGAATACCTTAAGTCGATCGTCTTCAATGGCATCGATAAGCGCGTGCAATCGCATCAAAATAGACATCGCTTTGTCCGGCCCAAATTGCTCAATGACGGCAAGGTGGCCGCGAGCCAACGCGTTATCGGTGATCTTATATGTGCTCACCGAGCCGTCCTCTTCCTCAATCTCGAGGCCCGGAAGAGAAGCTGGATTTGTATAAGGGCCTCGCATCGCACCCGCAGCGGCGGCCAGCCCAGCGGCAAACTTCAGTTCATCTGACAACACCACATCGATGGGCTTTTGCATGTGAGAACTCCTTTCGCAGTCTAATACTCCGCTGAGTCGGTCCTCGTTTGCAGCCTGCGAACGCACTTATCCACCCGCCTCGGGCTCATTGTCAGCCTGCGCCCTTTTTCTGCCTTACGACAACTCTAAGTTGCCCCGCATTTAAATGCGGGGAATACAAGCTTGAAATGCGAAATTGAATTTCTGCCCGTGGGAGAGGTTTCAAAAGCTGGCGACGCCATTGTCATTCGTTACGGGGAGCCCGGCGCGTATCGGCTGATGTTGGTGGACGGCGGCCACGCTGAAACGGGTGAGCAGATAGTAACTCACCTCAGGGAGTATTTTGGACCGGCTCCCGTTCTTGAGCATGTCGTCCTAACTCACTCCGATTCAGATCACGCGTCTGGCTTACGGACGGTGCTGGAAGAGATCCAAGTGAACAATCTGTGGCTTCACGTCCCGTGGCTACTGGCTGAAGAGGCGCGACACCTGTTCGACGACAAGCGGTGGACGGAGGTTGGCCTAAGACAACGCATTAAGGCCGAGTACAGTATCGTGGCCGAGATCCTCGACCTCGCTGGAGGCCTTCCCTGCAACATCTTCTACCCGTTCGCAGGTGCAGCCATCGGACCGTTCACTGTTTTGTCTCCGCACCGCGAAGTCTATCGTCATCTACTTCCTCAATTCGAGAAGACTCCTGATCCGGATCAATCAGCAATTGAAGCAGCGGGTTTGTGGATTCGAAAGGAGTCCCTGGCCCAGAGAATGATTGAAGCCACGAGAGCAGCTGTTCAAAGCTGGACGACAGAGAGTTGGGACAAAGAGCATCTTAAGGACGGTGGCAAGACGAGCCCCAGCAATGAGTCTAGCGTTGTTCTTTTTGGAGCGTTTGAGACCGGCAACGTGTTGCTCACTGGCGACGCCGGAATCAGGGGCTTAACATGGGCTGCAAACTTTGCCGATCGGGCAGGACTGCCGCTGCAACAGTTTTCGTTCGTGCAAATTCCGCACCACGGAAGCCGCCGAAACATCGGCCCAACCATCTTAACTCGACTCGTGGGATCTCCTTTGCGGATGGGCGCCGCGCCGCGCTTTTCTGCTTACGTCTCAGCCCCCAAGGATGACGGAAAGCACCCACGACGCATTGTACTAAATGCGTTTAGGCGTCGCGGCGGCAATGTCTTCGCAACGCAGGGTGACTCCATAATCCACTGCGGCGGCTTCCCTGCGCGGGGTGGCTACAAGGTCGCGGAGTCGCTGCCATTCTATACTACGGTGGAGGAGTACACTTGACCAAAAACGAGAGCTCGAGATCCCTCAAGGATCAGAACCGCTGGCAGCTATGGCTCACGATCGCGCTAAACGCGGTCGTATTCTATTTGGTGATCTCGTCGGACACCATTGCAACGGCGGGGCTTAAGGAAGCGCTCCAAGGACTGGCAAACCTGCTCCCCGTAGGCTTAGCTTTAGTCGTCACCTCCATCGCCAACGGATTGCTCAGCGCCCATACCAAGGCACGACTAGTCTTTCTCCGCTGGACGCATGCTCTCCCGGGGCACCGGGCATTCAGCGAATGTGGAACAGCCGATCCCCGCGTCGATCTCCCTAGATTGCAGGCCGCCATGGGCACCCTTCCTGCAGGGCCCGAAGCGGAGAATCGAGTTTGGTATCGTCTATTTAAAGAAGTCGAAGAAACTCCTGAAGTGGAACATATTCATCGCGAATTTCTCTTCATGCGAGATTACACAGCTTTCGCCGCACTATTCCTTCTTGCATTCGGTGCCGCGGCATTGGTTTGGGCACCGTCATGGAAAGCCGCGCTGCTGTATCTTCTGGCGCTTACTTTACAATTCCTATTTGTCCGACAAGCAGCCGCCACGTACGGCTCGCGGTTTGTTTGCACCGTCCTTGCAGTGAAATCAGCCGCCCTCAAGAACTGATTCAAAGAAGCAGGGCGAGAATCGAGCCGGGAAGGCTAGGACAGCGAATGGCGTCACTCTTCGGACGCGTCGCTTTCGAACAGTTCGGCGAGCGCTGGATAAAGATTGGCGGCCGCTCGAGTGATGCCGTCATCGGAATCGCTCTCGAGCAGTGGAGTCGCAAGGTCAAAATTTTCGATAGGAACCAGCCAAAACTGCAGGACTTCGAACCGCTCGCGAACCGCCTCGAGCGTTCCAACTGGTTTAGCAAAGATTGCACGCTCCACGTCGCGAATAGATGCACATAGAGCAACCACGAGCGCGGACGCCTCTGCTTCGCCTGGCGTCCCTGAAACCATCTGCTGCCCCTCAACCTCACGGGCGGCATGGATCTGTTTCGCGAGAATGCGAAACGCGTTTAGCTCCGCCGAAGGAAAAGCACAGCCGGCAGGCGTGGAGTTTGAGAACTTGGACGCGGGATTGACCACATTCATAACGCTACTCCATCAACAATTAATGTTGATTTTTCGCACGGTCGTTAACTGCAGTCAACGCTCGGCATTTGACACGAATCCTTGTCGATGGCTTAGACCGCGACATGAATCCCGAGCAATGCCGCGCCGCGCGCGCACTTTTGGATATGAGCCAACAAGACCTCGCCGACGCCGCCGGCGTGGGGCTTTCGACCGTATGCGATCACGAGAACGGGCGTAGAAGGGTTTCCCCAAAGACCTGCCGGCGGATGCAGTCAGCCTTGGAGAAGGCCGGGGTCGAATTCATCTCCGCCAACGGCGGCGGCGCGGGCGTGCGGCTCAAGAAGGCTCGGAAGCGTTGAGATGATCCTTCACGAGCTGAGTATACTGCTCCATCGCCCTCCGCCCTAAGGCTATCCGAGCATCTTCATCGTCTTGCAGTCCTAGGGCGCCGATCTGCCAAAGTCGGAAACGATCTTTGATCTGCCGAGCAAAGCGAAGATCAGCAGCAAAACGCTCTTCGAGCTGTGTCGGCGTGAGTCGAAGTTGATAAGCGATCGAATTGAGTGGCACGTCTATCGCTATGCCGTGAATGACTTTACGGCGCTGATTGCGAGTAGGCGACTTCACGAATGCATCCATTTTTCTCGGCCTTGCAGCAGCTCTCGCCACTCCGGATCCTCGGGAGGCTCTGCGGCAAGGTTAGCTTCGTGCTCCTTTTTTCCGACGCCGGGTGGGGGCGGCGGTGCAAAGATGCCTCCGCTGGCCGCATACTCTTCCGCCGCCGCCTGTCGTCCCTCCTTCTTTCCCAAAGGACGGGGCGGTGGGTTTTGCGTCAGCACGCCTCTTATCGAGCTCAAGGCGCTCGCTAAGTTCTTTGCCGCCAACGCTCGTACCGGAATCGATAGCACTCGCTCCATAAGCTGACGACGTTTCGGGCTCCGATCGCCTCTCGTCTCTTCTGAAATGATTCGACGCAGCAAGGCGACATTCCCCGAGACCAAACGAAGCTCCTCGAGCTGCAGCTCCAAAATCCGTACGACTTCTGGGACTAGATCTGCCGCCGTCTCCACTCGCTGCTCCGGTTCTTCCCCGCCGGCGGCAGTTATGCCATCCACCGCGCCGTCCGGTTCGCACTTAGGTTCGCAGTTTGCAGAGGGCCTAGGCGGCCAGCCTCGAGACTTCGCGCGTTTTCGAATAGCTGCATCGCTTACGCCATGCTGGCGAGCGATCGCTCTAAGCGACTCATCTCCCTTGCAAAACGCCCGCTCTATCGCTTTCCAATTCGGCACGTCGGGATACTCGCCTCTGTGCGCCAAGTTCGCGCCTGATTTCCGATTTTCACCCGGTTCGCAGCGCTCCTATGCGCAGCGGCGAAAAAAAATCTCCGCATGAGCCCCGAGCGGTCCAGGGGTTATTAATGTTTCGTGGTTTTAACCACCCCCCCCCCCCCCCGCTAACGAACTCGGTTGCTAGCGCGCTCGACTCCTAGCGGCTTGCCGGCGACGATCGTCTGAGTAATCGAGCGCATCCCAGGTACTGACGCCGCCGACGAGTCCATGAATGAAGCCATGTTGCTCCGCCAGCAGAAGCGTCATAGGCGACTCGGTCTTCATCTCGCGCTCGATCCACCGCCTGTCTCCTCGCGTCCGCTGAACGTAGACATCAAGCAAACGCCCATCCGATTTGGCCATGGCCGTGGCCAGCGCAGCGTACTGGTCACTTGTCCAGCGGTGACCGGTTGCGCGGGCGTGCTGCTCCAGCTGGCCGCGATCGACCTCGCCTCGATGAATCAGGAACTTGGTCCACGGATATGCTTCGCGTCGATCTCCGGCCATGAAAATAAGGCTGGCGGCACTCATACAAACATCACCTGCAGTGGCGGTCACATGTGCCCGGTGCGCTCGAAGCGCCTCATATATCTGAAAACCCTCTCTCTCGTTTCCACCAACCGAATCGATCGACAGCTCAATCTCTGTCGCGTCGGAGTTCCGGCCAAGCACATCGATGACCGCGGCCGACCGGATTTCCTGGCCACGATGATTTGGAAACCCGACATGCCCGGACAATCGCAGCTCAAGACGCCGGCCGCGTCTAATTGCGACCGGCCCCTTAGGCAAATACCGGGCGAGAAGCCGCTTTGCTGATTCAAGTTGAGGGCGGGAGCTCATTGAGCGGGTCCAACAACGATCCGCATCTGCTCTACAAGCTGTCGTAGGTGCGGTGACTTTTCGATGATCTTCGTGGTCGCAATCTGGTTCGTGGCCGCGTGAAACGCCAAATCGCCCGTGGGCTTCAACGCCGCCTCCATCGCAGCGACGAGATCTTTCAAAATGTGCTCGATCGCCGCCGACGGTTGTGTCATCTGCTTTAGAATCTCGAGACCGTAGTGATCCATAGCTTTGCGGCGTTGCGCACGAGCGGCGGACAGGCGCGCGCGGATCTCTTCAATTTCGGTCGTGACTTGTTGCAAGGCACCCGCGCCATGCTTGTACGACCCATCCACATTTTGAGCGTAGAGAATTTCTATCTCCCGCTTTCGCAGCGCATCCTGTTGACCGATCAGTTGTGCGCACTCCCTCTCTGCCAGCTCGAGCCTGCGCGTCTTGGCAGGCAGCGTCATCGCCGACGCGATGCGGCCGATTTCCTCGGCGAAATCTTGATTCATTGGCTTTTCCCCTTAATCCATCCACGTCGCTCGCGGAGTGCTTGCCACTCACTGACGGCAAGCCTGAGCCGCCTTTCCGTATCCCAGAGCTCGAAATCCGGGCTCTCGAGCGGAACAGGCCGCCCAGCATTCGCTCGACGGCTGAGATCCTCCGATTGATCGAGCAGGGCGATTAGCGAACCGAGAGCGCGGTTGGTCTCTTCAGCATTCGTTCTCCTCGCGGGTTCATGGCTTTCTCGCTGAACCCGCCGTGCGTGTTCTAGCCCGCTCCTGGCATCCACTAGGGCGCTTTCGCGCTCGCTCCTGATGAATTGAAGATTTGTTAGATGCCTGATTACTTCGTCGAGATCAGGTTGCACGTTGGGGAATTTCGGAAACCTTGCTGCCAAGCACATGATCCCGCGTGCTCGGTGCTCAGGCACGCGATCGAGATCGATCGAATCCCGCGTCAGCACATCGATCGCAGCAATGATATTTTCGCGCTCCGCTTCGAGGGCGCGGCACTCCTGCCGGGCGTTGGCATAGACTTCCTCCGCCCGCTTATAGGACGATTGATCGCCATCAAAATTCACCGCCTCGCTCGCGCTCGACCGCTCACCTGCGGATCCGATCGCGCGATTCGCGCCCACGATCGCCTCAGGCCGGCAGGCACCTGATAGACGGAATTCTCGAAGGCGATCCTGCAGCGCGGCGCGCTTTTTCGGAAGGCGAAACCGAGCGCTGCTGAACAATAGTTCGTATCGCAACAATCGGTGCAGGAGCACATTGCGTTGCCGCTCGGTTTGAACGTTCCAGCGATCCCTTAAGCGTGGCCAGACGTCAGCCTCGAACCGTTGAATGCTCTGTTCAATGAAAATCGCCTGCGCCCGCTCACTAGGGAACTCTCGACATTCCAGAACCATAAACTGGAGCAGCAGATCGTCGATCTCTTCGTGCAACGCCGCAATAACGGTATCCGTTGGAGTGGGAACGTCGCCCCCCAGCGCCCGCTGTGTCTCAGCTTTCTTAAGCTCCGCCGGCAAATCGGAGTCGAGCACCGCTTGGGCGCATTCACACGGCGACGAACCATAAGTTTCAGTCATCGGTTTTTCTCTCGAACGTAATCAGAATTGAAGGAGGACCATCGGTCCCCGAAGCTTCCGATGACCCTCCCTGCCACCACGAGCAAGCGGACTGGCGAGAACATTCTTTAGTGATTCGCGCCCAGCGCGGACCCGGTGCCGTGGCCAGCGATCCACTCATAGCCGCACGCCCATTTTTTCGAGGTGCTTCCGGGTGACCTTGCCCTGCCCGCGAACGTGTTCCGCTTCCAAGCGATTGATTGCGGCGAGCGCAACAAGAGCCTGTTTCCAAAGCGGTCCGCCTTCAAAAATTATGGGTGCCGTAGCGACTATCGCATTGTCCTCGTGGGCCTTGCGCTCGGTTTTCAGCGCATCCTCGATGTCCGCAGGCTTTGCAGTCGCCTTGCGCTTTTCGAGCACCCGATCTCGTGCCGCCGCTAGCACGTCCCGAGGAAACCTAGCCGCCCAATCTGCAAGCTGACCGAGCGCGAACGCAGGATCGGGAGCGGCTATCTCCAGCCTGCGAGCGATAGGCTCCAGGAGGACGTCGAAGACGTCGGCGCGCTCAGGCGTCCTCAACTTAAAAATCATATCGTCGATCTCTCGCCCTCTCCGCCCCCCGCAGCCGCGGGGGGAAGGGGGGGAGGGTGGTTCTCTTGATGGTTCCTTATGGTGGTTAGGGTGCAATAGCTTTGCACCCCTATCGCCGTCCGTTGCACCGGTCGGCCTCTCCATTTGCACCGGTGCAGCCTCATGAAGGGGTGCAACGGTTGCACCGGTCTCGGTCGGCTCCTCCGGCATCTCAATGGCGTCTGCCTTGCCGGCGAGGCGTGCCTTGGCACCTGCGAGCTTGCCCAGAAGCAGGACGTTCAACTGATAGATGGTCGGAGTTGAACCGCCTCCCGGCTTGAGGGTTCGGATGAGCCCGCAGTTGCGGAAGGCCTTCAGGACGTTCTGAACCGTCCGCTCCGAGCACTGTGCCTGCGCGGCTATCGTGCTGACAGCTGGCCACACCTTGCCTCCATCGTCGTTCGCGTAGTCGGCGAGCTTCAGAGCGATGAGTAGGTGGCTTTGCGTCGGCCATTCTATCTCCCACACCTGAGACATGAGTTTTATAGACACATTTCCCTCGTTTCCGCGTGAGCTCGAGGGGCAGGCGTCCGGCCATAGGGGACCGGCGCCGAAAGAGGCTTGCGCCGGGCTGCGAACAGAGGCAGAAACGGCGTTGCCACACGCTCGTTTTCTGCCGCCGTTGCGGTCGACCAAGCCCCGCCTTCGAGCGGGGTTTCGTTTTTTCAGTGATGGACCGGATTCAAACCCGGCGACGCGACGCCACCAACATCGCCCCCCGCGCCCAACTGGCGGCGGGGGGCGTTTTCATGTTGGCGATACGTCTTGAGGCCTCCCGGCCCCCTAAGGTGGGAACAGACAATGCTGGTGCGGCGGAAGCAGGCGGATAGATTTTCGCTTCCCACACGCCACAACCCATTGACAGGGGGCACTTTGTGCCGCCCTCTTCTGGGCACCATTTTCGCCGGTGCGACTTAGCGGCGACAGTCTAGTCTCGGAAGTCCGATGACCCAAAATCTCCCCGACCGGCTCTCGGTGGACCCGCAAAGCCCGTTCCACGATGCCGACCTTCTGGCGCGCGGCGTCGGCATCCGCTTCAATGGGGCCGAGAAGACCAACGTCGAGGAGTATTGCGTCAGCGAGGGCTGGGTCCGCGTCGCTGCTGGAAAGTCGGTTGACCGCCACGGCCGCCCGCTCATCCTGACCCTCAAGGGCAAGGTCGAGCCCTTCCTGCGCGAGGACGGCGCAGCCTTACGATGACGCCGAACGGCGGCGAAGCGGAATTGCCTTCGGGCGGGCCTGCAAGGTCCCGAGCCAGGTTGTTGAGCCAGGTTGTTGAGAGAGTGATTCTGGGCTTTCCTCACAGCCCGCCAACGTCGTAATTCGCAATCATGGCTACACACACAATGCAATTGCACAAGGGCGACCTGCCAGCCGGACTGAGCTTCGGCAAGAGCGTCGCCATCGACACCGAGACGCTGGGTCTCAATCCCCACCGTGACCGGCTTTGCCTCGTGCAGCTTTCTGCAGGCGACGGCACCGCTCATCTGGTTCAGCTCAGTCCCGGGGACTATGCCGCCGCGCCACGCCTCAAGGCGCTGCTGACGGACCCGGGTGTTCTCAAGATTTTCCACTTTGCCCGCTTCGATATTGCGGTGCTCGAGAAGTATCTCGGCGTGGCCGTTTCCCCGATTTACTGCACCAAGATCGTGTCGAAGCTTGTCCGAACCTACACGGATCGGCACGGGCTCAAAGATCTTGTCGGCGAGTTGCTTGGCATTGAGCTGTCGAAACAGCAGCAAAGCTCCGACTGGGCAGCAAAAGATCTTTCCCAGCTGCAGCTTGCCTACGCTGCGGCGGATGTTCTCCATTTGCACGCCCTCAAGACAAAGCTCGACGCCATGCTGGAACGGGAAGGGCGCCGCGGCTTTGCCGAGGCCGCCTTTGCATTTCTGCCTACCCGTGCCAAGCTCGACTTGGCGGGCTTCGAAGAGGACGACATCTTCTCGCACTGACCGGCGGCCGGGCCATCAGTACGGTTTGGCCGCGCTAGTTAGTGCGAAACGCGTTCACTGTTGGCTGAACAGTCCCATTGTCACCCCAATTCAGAGCGATTGTTCGGCCGCCTTCGCACGTGCAACAATAGCACGAAGCTCCGTGTGTTCGGACGGGGAGGACGAGAGCGCCGGCAGCCTAGCCGCGGGGCGGGGACCGGCGTACCAAAGGGCGCTTCAACGCAAATGGCCACAGCGTACGCTCCTGAGCCGCAGCCTTTAGAGTCGCGCCGGACTGGCAGCGGCCTCGTCATGGCTGGCGACCGCAGCGCCGAATTCCGCAAGGCCCGGCGCCGGACCGTGGTCGTTCGCTTTCTGCGCCTCGCGCTCCCGGCCTCCGCGGGGATGCTGCTGCTCGGCTATGGTCTCACGATCATCCAGACGGCAGGCTGGGGCACGAGCCTGCCCGAGATCGCGTTGAAGAAGATTCTGCCCGAAGACCTCGCGATGCATAATCCGCATTACGAAGGTTTCGGCGAGGACGGAAGCTCTTACGCGTTCGCCGCCAAGACGGCCCAGCAGGAACTGGCCAACCTGAACCAGATCAAGCTCAACGAGATCACGGGCAACGTCATCCAGCCCGACAAGACCAGGACCGACATCACAGCCGTCCGTGGTCTGTTCAATCACACCGCAGGTGTCCTCGATCTCTACGAGCAGATCGACGTCGTCTCGCAGAGCGGCCTCAAGGCGAAGCTCACGCGGGCCACGATCGTCACCAAGGAAAACCTGATCACATCGGATGAGCCGGTGTTCATTGAATTTCCGTCCGGCAACATCCGCGCCAAGAACATGCGGCTCCGGCAGAAGGCGCGCGAAGCGACGTTCGCCGACACGGTCGAGGTCGAGCTCACGCCTCCCCCTTCGTCGCCCAGCGCCGCGAAACCCAAAGCCCCTGGCAACGAGGAGAGCCTGTTCAGTGCCGAGAACGGCCCTGTGAAGATCAATGCCGCGCGCCTCGATGTGAACGACACGAGCCAAGTCGCCGTCTTCACCGGTAATGTCATGGTCAATCAGGCCGGCGCCGAGCTGAGCACGCCCGAGCTCGAGGTCACTTACGAAGGCGGCGGCATGATGGGCATGAACGCCAAGGACAAAGCAAAGACACCGGATCAGACTGCCGCCGGCGCGGCTGGCAAGGTCCGGCGCATCGTTGCCAAGCAGCCGGTCGTCATGACGCGCACGTCCGGAGAGATCGTCACCACCGACAACGCCGATTTCGACGCCCCCAACGAAACCGCCATCCTGACCGGAAACGTGGTCATGTCCTCAGGCGAGGACCGGCGCGCCTCTGCCGATCGCGTCGATCTCAACCAACGCGACGACACGGCCGTTTTGACCGGCAATGTCTTCGTGAATCAGGGCGAGAACGAGCTGACCGGCGGGCGTCTTCTCATCGAGCGCAAGTCGGGACGCGCCGAGCTCACCACCCCGCCCGCGCTCGGCAATGGTCCGGGACGCGTGTCGGCTCGCCTCGTGCGCACCGATGCAAAGGCGGCGGCGAAACAGAAGCCGAAGCCGAAGGTGCCCGATCAGGTCGAAGGCATTGCGACGTTCAAGACCGATCCCAACGCACCCATTCATATTCAGGCGGATCAGCTCGATCTCGACGACACGGCCAAGGTCGCCATCTTCCGCGGCAACGTCTCTGCCGATCAGGGCGGCTTCATCATCAACTGCGCCGAGCTCTATGCCCATTATAGCGGCGAAGCCGGTCTGGCCGACGTGACGAAGACGGGCGGTAAGAAGGCACAGACGGAGCTGACGCGGATCGAGGCAAAGAAAAACGTCTTCATCTCCTCGAGCGAGGGCCGCACCGCTAGCGGCGAGCAAGCAGAATTCAACGCCAAGACCAACGTCATCACCATGGGCGGCGATGTCGTTCTCGCGCAGGGCGACAACATGGTGCGCGGCACCCGTCTGCTGATCGACATGTCGACCGGCGAAACCAAGATCGACACGGCTCCGCCCAAGACGGCTGCCCAGCCTTCCGGCGGCGGCTGGGTTACGCAAGCGCCAGAGGGTGGCGGCGGTGCTCAGAACAGCGGCCGCGCCAGCGCCGTCTTTTTCCCGCAGCAGCTGAAGGCTGGGGTAGCCAAGGAAGCCCCGAAGACTCCGCCTCCCGCGGCGTCAACCGGAGGAGCGGCGACGATCGACGGCTGGAGCGCCACGGGAACCCCTTGACCGAGCACCCATCCAAGCCGATTGACGATCAACCGTTGCTCAAGATTGAACCTCGAACCAAGCGTCGTGTGAAAGCACCTCAATGAAGCTCTGGCCTTTCAGGAATGGCTCCGCTCGCGGACAGGGCGCATCGGACGCGGACTACGCTGACCCCGATACGTACGCCTACGACTCCGCTCAGACGGCGGGCGGCGAGGGATGGCTGACAGCCGAGCACGTCCAGAAGAGCTACAAGAAGCGCAAGGTCGTCAAAGGCGTGAGCCTTGCCGTCGGCCGTGGCGAATCCGTCGGACTTCTGGGCCCGAACGGCGCCGGCAAGACGACCGTTTTCTACATGATCACCGGCCTCGTTCCCGCTGACGACGGTCAGATCACCATCGACGGCCGCGACGTCACCCGGCTCCCCATGTATCGCCGCGCCCGCCTCGGCATCGGCTATCTGCCTCAGGAAGCCTCGATCTTCCGCGGTTTGACCGTCGAGCAGAACATCATGGCCGTCCTGGAGCTCGTCGAGCCCAACCGAAAGAAGCGCAAGGAGCAGCTGGATAGTCTTCTTGAGGAATTTCACATCACGCGGTTGAGGAAGTCGCCCTCGATTGCGCTCTCGGGCGGCGAGCGGCGCCGGTGCGAGATCGCCCGCGCTCTGGCCTCACGCCCCTCGTTCATACTTCTTGACGAACCGTTTGCGGGCATCGACCCCATCGCCGTGGGCGACATCCAACAGTTGGTCAGGCATCTCACCGACCGGGGCATCGGTGTCCTGATTACGGACCACAACGTACGTGAGACGCTGAGCCTTATCGACAGGGCCTACATCATCTACGATGGTCAGGTTCTGACACAAGGTAAGCCGGCGGAAATCATAGCCAATGAAGATGTGCGTCGCGTGTATCTCGGGGATATGTTCGTTAATGGCCGTTGAGTATACCCTTACCCAAAGCCCGGCTCCGTTACAGCGTGCCGATGCGGCTTAAAGGTTAGAGGTATGGCGCTTTCGGCAAAGTTGGAGCTGAGACAAGGCCAGCAGCTGGTGATGACACCCCAGCTGCAGCAGGCCATCAGGCTCTTGCAGCTGTCGAACCAGGAGCTGGGCCAATTCGTCGAAACCGAGCTCGAGCGCAATCCGCTGCTCGAGATGGACGAAGCCAGCGACGCCCCCTTAAAGGCCGAGCGTGACCCCGAAGTCGAAGCCGTCATCGAGGCCAAGAATGGCGCCGGCGAGGACGAATGGCTCGATCTCGCCAAACCCGTTTCCGACGCAAATGGCGCGCCAGACACCGACTACGGAGACTCCTTCCCGGACACCGGGGCACCCAGTGCTTCACCCGAGGGCGCAGAGTCGGGCTGGGCATCTCTGCGCCAGCGCAGCGGCTCCTTCACCGGCGATGATTTCAACCCTGAATCCTACGTATCGAGCGAGCCTTCCCTTCGCGATCATTTGACGGCCCAGCTCCCGCTGACCATCCATGATCACGTCCGTCAGCTCATCGGCTACCACCTGATCGACATGGTGGACGAGGCCGGCTATTTGCACGCCGATCTCCATCAGCTGGCGTTGAAGCTCGGCGCCCCTCTCGAAATGGTCGAGGACGTGCTCGCCAAGTTGCAGACGTTCGATCCGCCCGGCGTCTTTGCCCGCTCGCTCGGAGAGTGCCTGGCGCTGCAGCTCAAGGATCAGAACCGCTACGATCCGCAGATCGCGGCCCTCCTCGACAATCTCGATTTGCTCGCGGCTCACAACTTCGCGTCCCTGCGCAAAGTCGTCGGCGCCGATATGAGCGAGATCACCGAGATGATCGAGGAGATCAAGCGCCTCAATCCGAAGCCGGGCCTGAAGTTTGGCACCGTCCAGCTTCAGCCTGTCGTGCCCGACATCCTCGTCCGCGCGGCATCCGACGGTAGCTGGATCATCGAGCTCAACAACGACACGCTTCCCCGCGTCCTCGTGAACCGCAGCTACTTCGCTCAGGTTTCGAAGACGAGCCGCACCGAAAAGGATAAGGGCTATCTGCTTGAATGCCTGCAGACGGCCAACTGGCTCGTGAAAAGTCTCGATCAGCGTGCGCGCACCATCATGAAGGTCGCGGAGGAGATCGTGCGCCAGCAGGACGCGTTCTTCACGCATGGTGTGCAGTACCTGCGCCCGCTCAATCTGAAGACCGTCGCAGACGCTATCTCAATGCATGAATCGACCGTCTCGCGCGTCACCTCGAACAAGTACATGGCAACACCGCGCGGCATCTTCGAGCTCAAGTACTTCTTCACGTCCTCCATCGCCTCGGCCGGCGACGGTGAAGCTCACTCCTCCGAGGCCGTGCGTCATCGCATCAAGCAGATGATCGATGGCGAGTGCGCCAAGTCCGTGCTGTCGGACGACAAGCTAGTCGAGAAGTTGAACGCAGAAGGCATCGACATCGCCCGCCGCACGGTCGCCAAATACCGCGAGGCAATGCGCATTCCCTCCTCCGTGCAGCGCCGGCGCGACAAGCGTCTGGCCGAGCGCATGGTCCGCGCCGGTTAGCTGAACGGCGCTCGTCTCGTGCTTGTCAACGAATTGACATAAGACAGCGCGCAATCTAGCCTCATTCGTGAACTAGCAAGCGAGGTCTGGCGCTAGCAATATCCTGATTTAGAATTGTTTTTCGGTACCGCGGCTCTTGGGAGGGGGCCGCTGGGAGCCTAGGCGCCGAACCACAGAACTGTCGCGAGACGACAGGGGGAGAAGCAGCGAGACATGACGATAAAAGTCACGGGCAAGAACGTCGACGCAGGCGACGCCTTCACGAACTATGTCTCAGAAAAGATCTCGACGGTGCTCGGCAAGTACATCGGCACCAGCATCAGTGGGCACGTTCGACTCGAGAAGGAGCGCAGTCAGTTTCGCACCGCCTGCTCGCTCCGCTTGGGAAGTGGGCTGATCCTCGAAGCAAACGGCGATGGATCGGATGCCTATTCCAGTGCTGACGCCGCGGTAGAGCATCTCGAGACACGCGTGCGCCGGCACAAGCGCCGCCTCAAAAGTCACCATGCGCCTCGGAATGGCGCAGCCGTACAGGACATCGCCGCGACGGACTACACGGTTCGCGCCCACCCTGACGAGGATGAGGCCCAGGCTGATTCTGCGACGCCCATCATCGTCGCCGAAACGGTCCGGGGAATATCCGAGATGCCTGTCAGCGAAGCAGTCATGCAGCTCGATGTTACGGAATCGACGTTTTTGCTCTTTAAGAATGCCAGCCACGGAGAGCTGAACATCGTGTATCGTCGTGCGGACGGTAATATTGGCTGGATCGACCCAAAGTCGGGGGAAAGTGCGGGGGACGCCAAGCGAGTACAGCACACATGACGAGAATCAGGGTTAACGTCCCCTAATTCTTAGGTCTTGCGCACTGCACCGCGCTGGTAAAGACATGGCTTGCACTGCAAGCGGCACGTTTACTGCATTTGGATCACGTGTATCTGGTGCCTATATGCGCAACTAGATCCGTCACCTGGTGGGACAAGAGAAACATGGATCTCGCAGATTTGCTGGCTCCCGGAGGCATCATCCCTTCGCTGGAAGCCACCAACAAGAAAGCAGCTTTGCAGGAGCTGGCCACACGCGCGGCGGACATCACCCGCGTCGACGGCCATGTGATCTTTCACGCGCTGTTGCAGCGTGAGCGCCTGGGCTCGACCGGTCTCGGGCGTGGCATTGCCATTCCCCACATCAAGCTCAAGGCGTTGCCGAGCATCGTTACGCTGTTCGCGCGCACGGTGAAGCCAATCGACTTCGAGAGCCAGGACGGCGAGCCCGTCGATCTGATGTTCTTGCTGCTCGCACCCGATCATGCCGGCGGCGATCACCTTAAGGCGCTGGCGCGGATCTCGCGTCTCGTACGCGATCCCGGCACCATCGAGAGCTTGAGGTCCGCTACCGACGCAGCTGCGTTGAAGCGCATCCTGACGCTTCCGATCGCCTCGCACGCGGCCTGATCAGCTTTACGATTTCCGGACTAGATCTGCCCGAGCCGCGCGAAACGCGGGTTCGGGCAGTTTTTTTAGCCCACGGCCCAAAGCCCGGCGAGACCTGCGGCGCCGACGAAGATCCGCCACCAGCCGAACGGCGCCAGGCCGTGCTGGCTGATGAAGGCCAGCGCGTACCGCACCACGATCACCGCCGAGATGAAGGCGGCTACAAAACCGACCCCGATCTGCACGGCGTCATTCATATCGAGGATGTGCCAGTTCTTATAGAGATCGAAGGCGAACGCCCCTGCCATTGTCGGCATGGCCAGAAAGAATGAGAACTCCGCCGCCGCCCGCTTGTCGGCTCCAAGCAAGAGGCCGCCGACGATCGTCGCTCCCGAGCGCGAGACGCCGGGGATCATGGCAAGACACTGGAAAAGCCCGATCTTAAATGCGAGTCCCGGCGAAACGTCATACGCGCTGTGAACCTGCGGCGTGAGCGTGATGCGATCGACAGCGATCAGGACGAAGCCGCCCAAAATCAGCATGGCGCAGATCAGCGCCGGCGTTTCAAACAGCACGCCCTTGATGAAGTCGTGGAGCCCCGCGCCGATGACGGCCGCCGGCAGGAACGCGATCAGAACGGCGAGTATGAAGCGCCGTGCTTTGACGTCGTATGGCGCGGCCTTGGCGAGATCAAGGAGCCGCCCGAAATAGACACACACGATCGCGAGGATCGCGCCGAGCTGGATCAAGACCTCGAAGGTCTTGCCGGATGACTTGAATCCGAGAAAATGACCGGCGAGAAGAATATGTCCGGTAGATGACACCGGAAGGAACTCCGTCAGGCCTTCGAGAAGACCAAGGAGTATGGCGTGCCAGATCAGCATATGGGACAACGCTCCAGATCGACGGCTCGTGATGGGCGATAGGTCGGGGTAGGCGGAGGCTCGGTAGCACGATTTCATCCGGCTCGGCATGCGTTACCGCGACCCGGTTCAATGTCACCACGCCTTGTCGCTTTTGGGTGCCAATCCCTAGAAAGGACTCATGCACACGCTCACCCACTTCCGCTTGTGTCCGCATTCGCGTTCAATCCGCATCATGCTCGCCGAGATCGGCTTTGACGTGCATGAGGTGGAGGAGCGCCCGTGGGACTGGCGTCATGAGTTTCTGACCTTGAACCCCGCCGGCGAGCTACCCGTTCTCGAGATTGAGGCTGGCCCCCTCCTGTGCGGGAGCTATGCCATTTCCGAGTATTTCTCGGATCTGCTCAACGACCACGTCAAGGACGGCAAAAGCCCGCCGCTATTTCCTGGCTCGGCCGACGCCCGCGCCGAAATCCGGCGTCTCGTGGACTGGTTTCACCAGAAGCTCGACCGCGAGGTGACGCGCGAGCTGCTGCATGAACGCCTTTACGGACACATGAAGGGTGGCGCCGGCCACGCCCCTGACCCGGATATGCTACGCGCTATCCGCGCCAACCTGCGCTACCATATGAGCTACGTGGACCATCTCGCCCATCACCGCCAATGGCTTGCCGGCGAAGAGCTGACGTTTGCCGATATCGCTGCTGCGTCGCATCTCTCGTCGATTGACTATCTCGGCGAGATCTCGTGGCACGAATACGCCGCGGCAAAATCCTGGTACGCGCGCATCAAGTCGAGACCCGCCTTCCGCGCGTTGCTTGTCGACCGCATGCCGGGAACGCCTCCTGCGAGTGCTTATGCCAACCTCGATTTTTGAGCATCGGCCGACCGACCGAACGCACGTGACCGAAGCGTCCGCCGCCTCGGCTGACGCTGCCAAGACTGCACTCACGCACGCCGCCCTCGAGATGGGATTCGACGTCGTGCGCGTCACGCGTCCGGACGCCATCGGCGAGGCCGGAAACCGCTTAATGACGTTTCTGTCCGAAGGACGCCATGGCGAAATGGCATGGATGGAGACGAACGCCGACCGCCGACGCGACCCCCGCGTGCTTTGGCCCGAGGTCAGATCCGTCATCATGTTGGGCTTCAATTACGGACCCGACACCAACCCGCTCGACGTCCTCTCCACGCCTGGCCGTGCGGCGATCTCGGTCTACGCCAAGGGCCGTGACTACCACGACGTCATGAAAAAGAAGCTGAAGGAGCTAGCAGGCCTCGTCGAGCGCACGACCGGCGAGGCGGTGAAGGTTTTCGTCGATACGGCGCCTTTGATGGAGAAGCCTCTCGCGGCCGCGGCAGGCCTCGGCTGGCAAGGCAAGCATACGAACCTGGTTTCGCGTGAGGCGGGCTCCTGGCTGTTTCTCGGCGCCATCCTGACCGCAGCCGAACTCGCGCCCGACGCGCCGGAAGTCGATCATTGCGGCTCATGCAGCCGCTGCCTCGATGTCTGCCCGACGAATGCCTTTCCCGGTCCCTACCAGCTCGATGCGCGTCGCTGCATCGCCTACCTCACCATCGAGCACAAAGGCCATATCGCGCCCGAGTTCCGCATCCCGATGAAGAACCGCGTGTTCGGTTGCGACGACTGCCTTGCCGTCTGCCCTTGGAACAAGTTTGCCGCCGCTTCCAGCGAGATGAAATTCGCCGCCACCGAGGCCACGGCAAACCCGCCGCTGGACGAGTTGCTGCAGCTCGACGACGCCACCTTCCGGACACGCTACGCCGGCACGCCCGTGAAACGCACCGGGCGCGACCGCGTCGTCCGCAACGCCTTGATCGCCGCGGGCAACTCGGGCGACGCGTCGTTAATCCCGCTCGTCATGTCCCTCTTGAGCGATGCCTCGCCTCTCGTTAGAGCCATGTCTGTCTGGGCCGTCCGCCGCCTCGCAGAACCCGAGGTCGTGAGCGCGGCGAAAATCGCATCCTATCCGCGCGAGACCGACGAGGCCGTGCGCAACGAGTGGCATATCGAGATTCCTCAATGAGCAAGCTTTTCTGCTTCGGCCTCGGCTACAGCGCCGAGGCATTGTCACGACGCCTTGCGCCCCTGGGCTGGCAGATCTCCGGAACCTCGCGAGCTCCCGACAAGACCGCCCACATCGCCAGCCTCGGTTATGGCGCGCATCTGTTCGATGGCACCACGCGCGTTGAAGCCGTCGCGAGCGACCTCAGCGATGCGACGCACCTCCTTATTTCCGCAGGTCCCGACGACCAGGGCGATCCAGCTCTCCGCTGCTTTGCCGACGATCTCGCCCGTGCAACCAGCCTGCGCTGGATCGGCTATCTCTCGACCATCGGCGTCTATGGCGACATGGGCGGCGCTTGGGTTGACGAGGAAACTGCGCCTCACGCGACGTCGCAGCGCGCCATCCGCCGGGCCGCGGCTGAAGGCCAATGGCTGAAATTCGGCCAGGAAACCGGCAAGCAGGTCCAAGTCTTCCGTCTCGGCGGCATCTATGGTCCCGGACGTAGCGCCATCGACGACCTGCGAGAAGGAACCGCACGGCGCATTATCAAACCCGGCCAGGTGTTCAACCGCATCCACGTCGAGGACATCGCCAACGTGCTGCTCGCAGCCACGGCCGGGCGCGGCCGGCATACGATCTATAATGTCACCGACGACGAACCGGCGCCGCCGCAGGACGTCATTGTGTATGCAGCCGATCTATTGGGCGTTCCGCCGCCGCCTGAGCTTCCTTTCGAGACTGCGGATCTCTCGCCCATGGCGCGGAGCTTCTATTCGGCCAACCGCCGCGTCAGCAGTGCGCGGATGAAATCCGATCTCGGCTTGAGGCTCTCCTACCCGACGTATCGGGAGGGATTGCGCAGCATTTTCCAGCAAGTGTCTGCCTGAAGCCGTCAGTCATCCGCTTTGTTGCCGAAATCATCTGAGACGATCCGAACAATGAGTTGTCGGACGTTGGTTCGCTGATGAAGCGGGCGCTCCGGCAATTGCCGCGTCAGCTTCCGTTCATCTGCCGTGTGCAAGATGCCGAGAGACGACCGAGTTCTTTGCAGCATTTGAGCTGACCCAAGCGGGGAACCCATGGCACGCGGTAAAACATTGCGTAGGGCAGCGGCACGAAGCGCCGCCGCCCTGATCGCCTTTTCATGCGTATCAATCTCCTCCGCCATCGCCGACGACAAAGCTGCTCACGACCTCGCGCAGAGGTTCTCGGCCGACGGCGGTTCGGGCAAGAAGCAAGAGAAGCCGAAGCCTGCGGGGCTGACGGATGCCGACCGCAAGGCAACTGCCGCCACCAAGACAAAGATCAGCCAGAAGAAGGCCGTTGAGTCCCCGGCCCCGGATACAAAAGCCGAAGAAGACGACATGCTGAAACGAGCGCGCCTCGAAGCCGAGGAGCGCAAGGAAGCCGCACGCAAGGCGCTCGAGCAGGAGGAGGCCGAGGACCGCCGCCGCGAGGCAGAGGCCACCGCACGCAAGGTCGAGGAAGAGCGTCTCGCTGCGGAGCAGCGGAATGCAGAAGAAAAACGCCTCGCCGATGAACAACGCGCCGCTGACGAGAAGCGTCAGGCAGACGAACACCTTGCCCAGGAAAGGCGCGCTGACGCGGAGCGCCGGCTCGCTGCGGAGCAGCGGAAAGCAAAAGAAGCCGAGGAAAAGCGTCAGGCTGACGAGCAGCGTATCGCGGAAGAAAAGCGCGCCGCAGAAGAGACGCGCCTCGCCGAAGAGCGCCGCCGTGCCGAAGAGGATGAGCGCCAGGCCGAAGCTCGGCGCTTCGCCGACGAAGTGAGGGCCGCCGAAGAGAAAATCCGCCAAGCCGAGGAGAAGCGCATCGCTGCGGAGCAGCGGGAAGCGGAAGCTGCGGAGCAGCGGAACGCAGAAGAAAAACGCTTGGCCGAAGAGCAGCGCATCGCGGAGGAAAAGCGTCGCGCCGAGGAAGATCGCGTGGCCGAGGAAAAGCGCGCTACTGAAGCCGCTCGCCTCGCAGCCGAGGCTGAGACAAAGGCCATGCAGGACGCCGAGGAAAAGCGGCTCGCCGAGCAGCGCCTGCGCGTGCTGGAACGTGATCGCGAGGAAGAAGCGCGCCGCCTGACCGCCAAGCTGAACCGGGTCGCCGAGGAGCGCATGAAGCGCGAGGCCGAAGCGGCCAACAAATCCGACCCGATATCGCCGCCACCGCAGCCGCCGCAGAAATACGGTGTCGCCTCCGAACCGGAATCTGTAGCCGAGCCCAAAGCCCCACCGGCCGCCGCATCAGCGCGCGCGCTTGGGCATGTCACCATTCTGCTCGTCATGGATCCCGGCACCAACGGCATCCGCCGCTACGGCAAGAAGACCGCCGACCCCGTCATCTGCGCCGGACCAACCTGCTGGGCTGGCGCGGGTCCCGATCATCCCGCGAGCGAGATGCCGCGCGGCAAGGCCTTGGGCCCGGGCAATACGCTTGGCCGCCGCGCCGCCGCCTGCAATCAGAAGCTCGCCTGCGTCTTCCGCGATGTCGACCTCGGAAACAACCCGCAGGCGCTCCAGCCCATCGACCTCCGTGTCATGCGTCACGATAGGCGTGAACCGCTGACAGTTGCAGCACCCGGACGCTGCGAGGTCGCCGGCTCCCAGCTCTACTGCGCGGACACATTGAAGTCTCGTACTTGGCGCGCCTGGATAATTCCCGAGGACGTGGCCGAGCGTGCTGGGCCAGCTGCTCTCACGGCTGCCGTTGAGGGTGGTCTCTCTTCCACGCGGGAGGCAGACTTGCGGTCCGCGCTGCGGCAATGACCACCAGCCGGCAATCCAGGAAAACGTCCGCTTAGAGACACACCCGAAGGTATCGTTAACCACGCAATGTAACTCCGGCTGGCCGCAGCGGCGCGAGCCCTGCTGGAGGCCCTTAATTTTACCTGATTGAGAGCTTGAGCGGGCAAGGATGAGGGCACCCTTCATCAGTTCCCGAACAGAATTTCGATCATGGTAATGCTGTCCTCGGATCAGTCTCGAGATGCCCTGACGCCTGACGCGACGGCTCCCTGGAACCGCGAGCGGTCAGCCCCCGGAGGCAACACGTCGTGGCTCGGCGCTGCGCGCTCCATTCTCGACCGCCTGTACAGCGACAAGCTCGGCAGCATCTCTCGCCCCAAGCTGCTGTTCACGCTGAGCCTCGTAGACATGGCTGTCATCGTCGCGACTGGCCTGGTCGCGCATGCCGTGACCAATCCCTCATCCACGAGCCTGCTCGCAGCTGTCATGCTCTCGGTGTTCGTCGCGCTCTCGACCGCTGTGGCTCTGCGGCGCAACTGGTCGTACTCCGTTCACGCGCTACGCCATCCGACACAGCAGATCGAGAAGATCGTGAAGTCGGTGGCAACTGTATTTCTGCTTGTCGCCGGCGGCCTGCACCTAGTTTGCATGGAGCTCTATTCTCCTTCGGCGATGCTGATATGGCTCGCCATGGCGGCGTCTGTGCTCGTTGCATCCCGCTATGCCGTCGCTGGCGTGCTGGAGCGCTTGACGGCCGCAGGTCGCCTGGTCCGGCGTACGGTCCTGGTCGGCGGTGGCCCCGATGCCGAAGCACTCATCGCCGCGCTCGAAGGCGACAACGTCAAAGAGCTGCACATCCTGGGCGTGTTCGACGACCGCTTCGACGAGCGCTCGGCCGCCAACACCGCGGGATACCCGAAGCTCGGCAATTTCGACCAGCTTTCCGATTACTGCCGCAACAACGGCGTCGATCTCCTGATCATCACCGTACCGGTCACGGCCGAGCAGCGCCTGCTGCAGATCCTTCAGCGCATGCTCACGCTTCCGGTCGATATACGCATCTCGGCATTGAGTTCGAAGCTACGCCTCAGCTCCAGCGCTTATTCCTACATCGGTCGCGTGCCGATGCTGGCGCTCATGGACAAGCCGCTGACCGACTGGGACCGCGTCGTCAAGAATATCGAGGATCGCGTCCTCGGCGCGCTGCTGCTTTTGCTGGCAGCACCCGTCATGGCGCTGGTCGCACTCGCAGTGCGCCTCGGCAGCAAAGGACCGATCTTCTTCAAGCAGCGCCGCTACGGCTTCAACAACGAGCTGATCGAAGTCTTGAAGTTCCGCTCCATGTATACCGAGGCATCGGACGCATCCGCCTCGAAGCTTGTCACCCGAGACGATCCGCGCGTCACCCCCGTCGGCCGCTTCATCCGCAAGACGAGCCTCGACGAGCTGCCGCAGCTCATCAATGTCGTCAGGGGAGAGATGTCGCTCGTCGGCCCGCGCCCGCACGCAACCGAGGCCAAGGCAAGCTCCGACCTCTATCAGACCGTTGTCGATGGCTACTACGCACGCCATCGCATGAAACCCGGCGTCACCGGCTGGGCCCAGATCAACGGCTGGCGCGGAGAAACGGACACGCACGAGAAGATCCAGCGCCGCGTCGAGGCAGATCTCTACTACATCGACAACTGGTCGGTGCTGCTCGACCTCTACATCATCGCCATGACGCCGCTGGCGCTGCTCTCGCGCAAGAACGCCTACTGAGGGCTGCCATGCACGCCCGGTCGCTGCCAACGCTGACTATCGGAACGGGAACGCTCGCGGGCCTGCTCGTCGCCTTGGCGATGGGCGCGAGCTCCATCGTGTTCTCGGAGCCCGCGGTTGCGGATGCGCTGATGGCCGGCGTGATCCTCGCCATACCGATACTCGGCGCCCAGCGCCTAGGCCCCACTGCCCACGTCCATCTCGCCATGTGGCTCGTCATCGTCGGCTTCGGCCTCGCAGGCACCAGCATGGCGACCAACATGAGTTCAGCCATCACGCATCAGTTCGTGACGCTGTTTCTCGCGGCAGGCTCTTTCGTTCTCGCAGGCTATATCGCCGCCGATCCCGTGCCGAGATTCCGCCTCGTCATGAACTTCTACTTGATCGCCTGTCTGCTCGCGACGCTGGCAGCTTTCATTGGCTACTTCAGCATCATCCCCAGCACGTACGACTTGTTCACGAACTATGGCCGTGCCCGCGGCACCTTCAAGGACCCGAACGTCTTGGGTGCAGCAATTGCGCCCGCCATCGTCTATTGCCTCTGGCGCATGCTGCGCGACCCGCCGCGCGCGGCGCTGCTCTCGGGTGCGGCCGCCACGTTCCTTGGCCTCGGCCTCTTGATCACGTTCTCACGCGGCGCCTGGATGTCGGCGCTGTTCTCGGCTGTGCTCGCAGGATGGCTGCTGCTCGTAACCTCGCGTCGCCAGGTGGAGTTCAAACGCTTCATCGTCATGACTGCGCTCGGCAGCGTCGGCATGGTCGTGGCCATAATCGGCATCCTTCAAATCGACAGCGTCAGCACGCTTTTGACGGAGCGCGCCACTCTCGACCAATCCTATGACAGCGGCCCCGAAGGCCGTTTTGGTGGTCAAGCCAAGGCCGTGGGCCTAATCCTGGAGAACCCTTTCGGCATCGGAACGCACACGTTCCGCGACACCCTTCATCCCGAGGAAGCGCACAACGTCTACCTCAGCACCTTCATGAACGCGGGCTGGCTGGGTGGGCTCCTGTACATAATCTCGGTGTGCGCAACCGTGTTCGTCGGCTTCCGTGGCGTCATGCGCGCGTCCCCGCTGCAAGGCCCCTTCATTGTTGTGACCGCCGCCTTCACCGGGCTTGTGCTGGAAGGCTTCGTGATCGATACCGATCACTGGCGCCACTTCTTCATCCTGATGGGATGTGTCTGGGGTCTCGCCGACGCTCATCTCGAGAGCACCAACTCTTCCGAGGCGGCATCGTGACCATGACATTGAGCCGCCTCGGCCAAGCCGCCCGCACCACCCTCGCTTCAATCCGAAGCGCCGAGCGCGATGCCGCGCGCTGGAACGCACTGGGCGTTTTCATCGTGCGCGCGATGAGCGCCGTCATCCTGTTCATCACGCAGATCGCACTTGCACGCTGGATGGGTGCGTCCGACTACGGCGTCTACGTCGCGGCCTGGACTTGCGTGCTCGTTTTAGGCGGCCTCTCCGGCCTCGGGCTCACCGTCACCATGATGCGCCTCGCGCCGCAGTATCAGGCCAGCGGCGCCCTGGACTTGCTGCGCGGCCTGTTGCGCGGCGGGCGGCTGCTCGCCACCGGCTCTGCCACCACCATCGCCCTCGTCGGCGCGCTCGGCATCTATGTGGTCGGCATGTGGACCGGCTCGGGGGGACCGACCCTTCCGCAACTTCTCGCCCTCGCCTGCCTCCCCGCCTATGCGCTGACAGACGTGCAGGACGGCATCGGCCGCGGACAGGGCTGGACGCTCGAAGCCATCGCTCCGCCATACCTGCTGCGACCGTTGCTGCTACTCGGCTTTCTGGTTGGGGCTCACGCCGGCGGCATCGAGTCGGATGCAGTCAACGGCATGACGGCGGCGCTGCTGGCCACGCTCGGAGCCGCTGCCCTTCAGAGCGCTCTCATCAACCGGCGCGTGAGAGAGAGCGTACCGCCCGGCCCGGCAAAGTATGAGATCTGGTCCTGGCTTCACATCTCGCTGCCGCTGCTCGGCGCCGCCGGCTGCGAGCTCGTCATGCAGAATACTGACGTGCTGATGCTGACCGCCTTCCGCCCATCGCACGAGATCGGCGTCTATTACGCCTCGGCAAAGACGACTGGGCTTGCATTGTTCGTCCAGTATGCCGTGGGCTCCGCCTACGCCGGACGCATCGCAGCTGCGAGCGCTGTCGGCAATCACGCCGATGTTCGCGAGCACGTGCGCGAGGCCGTGCGCTGGACCTTCATCCCGTCGTTCGCCATGACGGTGATCATCCTGTTGATCGGCCTCCCCGTGCTCTCGCAGTTCGGACACGGCTTCACCGACGCCTATCCGCTGATGTTCATTCTTGCCATCGGCGTGCTCGCACGCGCCGCCGTCGGGCCCTCCGAGACCATTCTCAACATGCTGGGTCAGCAGCGGGCCTGCGCCGCCTCGCTCGCGACCGCAGCGGCGGTGTGCCTCGTGCTGAACTTTGCCCTCATTCCAACGTGGGGCATCTACGGTGCCAGCATTGCGACGGCTACGGCTCTCGTAACCGCGGCGAGCCTCAACTGGTATGCTGCGCGCCGGCTGCTGGGCATCGACCTGTTCGTGTTGACCAACCTGCGCCGAAATCAAGTAGACAGCACGCCTCTCGCGACCGGCATTGCTCCCGTCACCGTGCCGGACGCAGCGGATGCCGAGATGCTCGGGCCGGTCGATCCTGCCCGCGTCTAGCGCAACTGCGCTTCGATAAGCCCGTAAAGCAGCGCCAAGTCCTCCGGCCGCGACAGGCGATGCTCGCCGTCCGGCACCACCGTCATCGACACCCAGTCACCATCGAGCACCGCCGCAAGCCGCTCGGCATGCGCCAACGGCACGTCCTGGTCTTCCGCACCCTGCAGGACAGCTATGGGCCGGCCGGGATTGAAATGCTGACCCGCCAAGAGATGCCTGCGCCCATCCTCGATGAAGTTCCTCGTGATCGCGTAACCCTGCGCATCATAAGGCGAGGGACGCACCCACTTGCCCTTGTCGAGTATTTCCTGCTGCACGTCGAACGGAAAGACCTTCCACATCAGCTCTTCCGTCAGATCCCAGGCCGGCGCGATCAGCACGAGACCGATGACGCGCTTGGCATCCTCCGGATAGTTTTCCATGAGATGCTTGAGCAACAGCAGCGCCACATGACCGCCGGTGCTCGATCCTGCAATGATTTGACGGCCGGTCGTAGCCGTTCGAAATACGGCCGACGCTTCTTCGAGCCAGTCGCTGATGGTGGCGTCCTCGAACTCTCCGCCGGACTGGCCATGCCCTGAATAATCGAAACGCGTGAACCCTAGGCCGCGCGAGGCCGTCCATTGAGCGAGCGCCTCCGCCTTGGTCGAGGCCATGTCGGATTTGAGCCCGATCAACCACAACACGCCCGGTCCGCCGGATTCTCGCGCAGGAGAAGAAATATAGGCAATTTTCCGCTGGCGCCCGCCCTCGCCGACGGTGATGATTTGCGGATCGCGGGCGGTCATCCTATGAACCCTTTTCCATTCGTGCGGAGCCAGTCTTGGCCGAAAAGCGCCCCACCATACTGCAGATCATCCCGGAGCTCGATACTGGCGGCGCAGAGCTGTCGACGGTAGAGATCGCCGCGGCGATCGTGCGCGGCGGCGGCCGCGCCCTTGTGCTGTCGGAAGGCGGCAGGCTTGCGCCTTATATCGCCGAGGCCGGGGGTGAGTTCGTCCCCTTCCCCGCGGCGACGAAGAACCCGCTGCACATTCTCTGGAACGCCCGCAACATCGCCAAGATCGTCGAGCAAGAGGGCGTCGACCTGATCCACGCGCGCAGCCGCGCCCCGGCCTGGAGCGCGAAGCTCGCTGCGCGCCGGATGGAAAAACCGTTCGTTACCACTTATCACGGCGCCTATAGCGAAAAGGGCGGCCTGAAACGCGCCTACAATCGCGTCATGGCGGACGGTGACGTGGTCATCGCCAACTCGCACTACACGAGCGATCTGATCCAGTCCCGCTACGAAACCCCGGAATCGCGCATCCGCGTCATCCATCGCGGCGTCAGCGGCAAGGATTTCGATCCAGCAGCGATCGCCCCTTCGCGAGCCAAAAGTCTGCGCCATGCCTGGGGAGTTGCCCCGAACGCCCGCATCATTCTGCACGCCGCGCGGCTGACCTCGTGGAAGGGGCAGAGCACGGTCATAGAGGCCGCTCGCCTGCTCAAGGAAAAGGACCGCCTGGGCGACGCCGTCGTCGTCCTAGCGGGCGACGCACAGCGCCGCGACACCTACAAGCAGCGTCTCGAAGCCGAGATCGCCGCTGCCGGCCTCACGGGCCGCGTGCTCCTCGTTGGTCATGTCGCAGACATGCCGGCCGCATACGAAGCCGCTCACCTCGCCGTCGTCGCATCGACCGAGCCCGAAGCCTTCGGCCGGGTGGCGACTGAGGCCCAGATCATGGGCTGCCCCGTGGTCGCGACCGCCATAGGCGCCCCACCCGAAACCATCCTTACACCTCCGAAAGTCGGAGACGGGGAGCGCACGGGATGGCTGATCCCTCCGGCGAACCCGGGGGAATTGGCGGCCGCAATCGAGGCCGCGCTCGGCCTGTCCCCGGCCGACCGAGCCGCCCTGGGCGCCCGGGCACGGGCCCATGTCTTGCAATCCTTCACCCTCGACGCCATGTGCCGGTCGACCCTGGCCGTCTACGACGGACTGCTCGGGAGCGCCCTGGAACAGGGATATCAAGCGCAAATTTACGCTGATCCTCGTCACAATGGGTTGCATGAACGTCCCGGCGCTTGACTTGTCGCCGGTTCTTCTCAATTCTCCGCCCACGCAATCAGGCCGCGTTCATTAGTCCCATTTGGAACGGGGACGGGCGGTTGCCTGCCGAATGATCGGCTTTGATCACTATCAGTCCGAAGCTACCAAAGGAGAGGGAACATCCGCAAACCCGCACGAAGCGCTCCCGAGCGCGAGCCATCCGGCCCGAAGATCAATGACGCAATCCGGGCCCGTGAAGTCCGTCTTATCGACGAGACCGGCCAGAATGTGGGCGTCGTCAGCAAAGTGGATGCCCTTGCCCGCGCCGAACAGGCGGGCCTCGACCTTGTCGAGGTTTCCCCGGACGCCGAGCCTCCTGTCTGCAAGATTCTCGACTTCGGCAAATACAAATACCAAGAGCAGAAGAAAGCCGCCGAAGCTCGCAAGCATCAGAAGATCGTCGAGATCAAAGAGATCAAGATGCGTCCCGGCATCGACGATCACGACTACGACGTGAAAATGCGCGCCATCAAGCGCTTCTTCGAAGAAGGCGACAAGGTCAAGATCACGCTGCGTTTCCGCGGTCGTGAGATGGCCCATCAGCAGCTTGGCATGGCCGTCTTGGTCCGCGTCAAGACCGATACCGAGCCGATCGCCAAGGTCGAGTCCGAGCCGCGCTTCGAAGGCCGCCAGATGGTGATGGTGCTGGCCCCGAAGTAACGTCCACGGCGCGAGGACAGGATTTATCAATTGAAACGGCGGCCCATGGGCCGCCGTTTCCGTTTGCAGATCCGTCAAGCACCGCTCGCCGGGACGGTCTTTGTAAGCGGTTTGCCGCTGCTTCAGCAGCTCGTGTCGCTTCAATTTGCTGGCCTCGCGGGCATCAACACGCCAAGCACAACAGCGACCAGAATTAGCGCGGGAACATCCCCAAGCAGATGCCCTCGGTGCATGCCGGAGCCAAAGGATTGGATCGCCATGATCCCCGCGTGCACGATGCTCGAGACGATGGTGAAAGAGATGAGCGATCGGTTTGCGGCTGGGTCGGACGCTGCCCGGATCAGGAAAATGCCCAACGTCGCGTAAACGCCAACGATCATCATGAAGTACTGCGACTCGGCGGGCGCACCTTCGTGCCATGCCCAACCCGACGGCCAGACAATCGCAAGCGGATATACGAGACAAAAGACGACGCCGAACGCGATCAGCGCAAAACGTAGCAAGGCTTCGCGAGACATATCTGACGCTCCTCTCCAGTGTTGCCCATGGTTGCTGGCTTATGCGGGTCCCCACGCACGCGCTAGTTCACAAGGTGAACTAGCGCGTGCGTTTCATATTGTCGGAACCGTTCAAGGCGTCGTTCCGGTAGCCCCAGTGGGTTGGATGAGCCGACCGAGCGGAAGCAACGGCCCCACGGGCATCAAGTCGTATTGCATGAGATCCGCCTTCACCAACGGCAGCGTATCGAGCACGGCCTTCGCTTCTTCAACCGATGCGACGTCCATCAGGAAGATCGGGCCCTCCTTCGCGCGGAACCAGAACTGCTCGATCTTGCCCTCCAGATAGTGCCGCAACGTAGCCGGAACTTCTTCCGCCATATGCGGCTTCAAGAGATCAGGCGTCAGGGGCTTCTGTGCATTAGCGATCGCGAATATTTTCATGAGTTATCTCCGTACTTTGGGCCGTTTCAATCGAGGTAGATCTAGCCTTTCGACACGGGAACTGCCATTGTCGCAAATGACAATATTAAGGTCATTTACGCCATGCGGATCGTGCTTCTCGCCCTAGAGGGTCTCTGGGACACCGGTTTCACCGTGATCCTCGACGCGTTCTCGCTGGCGAACAGGTTCTCAGCGATGAAAACCGGCGGCTCGTTGCGCTTTGAAGTTTCGGTGGTGGGTGTCCGCAGGAAGGTTCTCTCGGCCCAGGGTCTCGCGCTGCCTGCGAGGCCCGTCACGTCTGATTTGAAGCCCGACTTTGTCGTAGTCCCGGCGCTCTCCGCCGGCACGCCCGATCTCCTGGTCCCGGCTCTCTCGCGTCGCGACGTGGTTGAGGCGAAGGCGCGGCTGAAAAATTGGCACGAGGGCGGTGCGCGAATTTGCGCCTCCTGCATCGGCACTTTCATCCTGGCTGAAGCAGGATTGCTGGACGGGAAGGAAGCCACGACGACCTGGTGGCTCGCGCCACTCTTTCGTCAGCGCTATCCGAAAGTTCAGCTCGACGAAACACGCATGCTTGTGACGGGCGAGGGCGTCGTCACGGCGGGCGCGGCCATGGGACACCTCGATCTTGCTCTCTGGCTGATACGTCAAGCTAGCCCCGATCTCGCGGATATCGTTGCGCGCTATCTGCTGGCTGACGTTCGGACCTCACAGGCCGTCTACATCATTCCCAATCATCTTGCGCAAGCCGATCCGCTCATTCAGCGTTTCGAGCGGTGGGCACGGGATCATCTAAAACAAGGCTTCGATCTTCAGAACGCTGCAAAGGCTTTGGCGACGAGCGCCCGCACCTTGCAGCGCCGATGCGAGACAGTGCTTGGAAAATCGCCGCTATCCTACTTTCAGGATCTGCGTGTCGAGCGCGCACAATCGTTGCTCCACGGCAGCGGCATGAGCATTGAGGCTATCGCCGCCGAGGTGGGCTACGAAGACGGAGCCACATTGAGAACGCTCATCCGAGAGCGCTTAGGCCGAGGCGTCCGCGAGCTACGAGCCGATCTGCGTTGACGCCGCTTCTTGGTCGGCCAACCAGGGCCTTGCTCTTTGGCGGCAACAGCTCCACGCGCGAAGTCAGCTGCCACACACGACATCACCATAAAAAAGCGGAGCGACAAACGTCGCTCCGCCCTGCTCTATGCACTAACCGCTGACAGAGCCTAGTAAGCCTGCTGCGCCTTAGACTTGTGCTGGTCCTGGCGCATCACCTTGCGGGTCTTGTCCCAGTTGTCGTTGTCGAGGTTGTTGGCGGCCTCGCGGTTGCTCTCCTCGAGCTTCTTCAGGGCCTCGACCGATGCCGGCGCTGCAGCCGCCTCGCCGATCGAGAGCACGCCACGCTTGTCGCGCAGGAATGAAGCGTTCTCCTCGAGAACCCGCTTGGCGCCCGCCACGTCGCCCTTGTCTCGCAGCTCCACAGCCTTCTCGCTGTTCTCGGTCGCAACCTGCTCCGTCACCTGGCTCATGACCTGCTTGTTGATGCTGGCTTCCGCTGCCTTGGCGTCGTCCTTGAGCTGCACGCGCACGTTGGCGTCCGTTTTCCTGCGCTGATTACCGTCAAGATCGAGATATTCGACGCCGACCTCTGCCACATCGCGGTCACCCGCCGCTTCACCCTTCGGCACCTCGAGCTCGACCACGACATAGCGCTCGTTGTCGGCCTGGAGCTGGTTCATCTTCAGCGTGATGCGCTGGCCCGATATCTCGGCTTCACGACCGAGCACGCGGGTCGGCTTGAAGCCGGCGCGGCATTCGATCGTGATGGTGAGGTCCTGCGCCGCGATCGACAGCGCATCGCCGAATTCCCTGTCGAAGATCTCGGCGAGATCGCTCGGCCGCTCGACGAATACGTGATTGCCGTCGCTGGCGGCGGCGAGCCGCTGCATGAGATCCTCGTTGTATTCGAGTCCCAAGCCAATCGTCGTCACGCTGATGCCCTTGGACGCGAGCTCACGTCCGAGCTCCGCCACCTCTTTGGGCGAAGACGGACCCACATTCGCGAGGCCATCCGACAAAAGGATCACGCGGTTGACCTTGGTGTCCGACCGGAACGACTTGACCTGCTCGCCACCCTCCTTGACGCCCGCATAGAGCGCCGTCGTGCCGTCTGCCGTGAGCCTTTCGATGGCGCGCTCGAGCTTGTCGCGCGACCCACCTATTGGCGCGGCCGGCGCCAGCACATCGACCCCGTGGTTGTAGGCCACGAGCGAAACAATATCGTCCTTCGACAAGCGCTCGAGCGCGACATTGGCGCCCTTCTTGGCAGCTGAGATGCGATCCCCCTGCATCGACCCCGACCTGTCGATCACCAGCGCCACATTCACCGGCGACCTTTTCTCCCTATCCTTCGCAGCGGCACTCTTGAGAGAAAGGCGAAGATAGATGCGATCGGACGACCGCGTATCGAGCACCGTCTGCCCGAGGTCAGCTTCAACCTTCACTTCGGCGGCTTGGCTCGGACTGGCGGAAACAGAAAGGCCGTAGAGCGCGGCGAGCCCAAGCACCGTGGACGCAATGCGCATCGTGAGCATGGAGAGTCTCCTTGGCTGTATCGATGCGGAGGAGACTAGCTCTGTGGGAAGGCGGAAAATTGCGGGACTGATGACCGAAGGGCGCAAACCCAAGGGCAAAAGAAAGGCCCGTTTCCGGGCCTTTCTTATTAATGCGGAGTAATTCGCTTTAAACCAGCGCAGGCTCAGTTCAGCGTCCGCTTGCCGTCTCCCTGAGCGACCTGCGGATGAGATCGCGCCAGCTGCAGGAAAACTGCCTCGAGCCGGATCCAAGTCCGGTCCGAATTTCGGTCGCCTTCACTGAGCGCAGCGACGAGACGCTTGGCGACGCTGTGGAGCGCGCTCTCTTCCGCCCCGAGCGAGCCGGTTGCGTTGTCCGGTTCGAGCTGCTCGACAACGCCTTTGAGAACCGTCTCATAAGGACCATTCGGCATCAGCATCAGCACCGGCCAGTTGTGGTCGATTTCCTGATAGGCGGCGACAAGCTGCTGGCGCTTCCAGTCATCGGTCGGCGCGAGCGACGCTTCGAGCCGAGCAAACGCCCGCTCGACCGCAACGCGAGCCTGCTCGTCGCGCTCCGTCAACTCCTCGTCCAGGAGCCGGTTGCTTTGCCGCGCGTGAGCAAATGCCTCGCTGGCAGCCGAAGCCGCAGTGAAGGCCAGACCCGGAATCTCGAGAAATGCTTCCGGCGGCATGCCGAGCGCCTCGACGAGCGTCGACACGTAGTCTGTCCGGGCGACCTCACCGCTATCCGTAACCGGAATCTTCAAGGTGTGATGATCCTCGATCGCGACGCGGCTTGGCGTGAGCGAACCACCGTGACTCGCGGGTCGGCGTTGCATGCTTTCGAGTTGCGGCACGCTGCTGCCTCTCGCGAACTCACGGGCACGGATGCGCGCCAGCGTCTTGTAGAGGTCCTTGTGAATGTAATATCCGGCCGTTCCCCGAATGCGCTGCACGCGCGAGAACGTCGTTCCCGTATTGAGAACGTTGAGCATGATTGGCTTCACAGCCTCGTCGATCTCATCCAGAGACACCTGCGCCGTAAATCCTCTGTCCTCGTCCATGGGAACGAACTCGCTCAGGACCGCTTCGCATGACCTGCCGACATCGGGCAGCAGAGCCACGACAAGCTGGTCCTCGAGCTGATCCAGCGTCATGCCCAACTGGGCCTTCTCCGGGTTTTTCTCGAGCTCGCGCTTGATCACCGAATTCAGGAACTCCAGCAGCTCCGACCGCACGAGATAGCGGCCGGGCACGTCGGTGCGGCGAACCGCGCCGATGATCGATCCTGCGTTGAGCACGTCGCGCACCTGAGCCGCCGTCTCCTGGTCGAGTTCGTCGAGACGCACCTCGTTGGAGTAGCCGTCGATATTCTCGATCGGGTGCATCGACTGCGACACGAGGCGCGCCTTCTTGAACACGTCGGGCAGAAGCGCCGTCTCGATCATCGCGTTGAGCTCCTGCGAATTGCGCGCCTTTATGGTCGGCACGTCCGACAGCGGCGAACGCACGGCATTGGCACCGAAGAGACCCGACATGAAGATGAGCGAGTCGATGCCGATCGCGATGGCGAGCGCCAGATAGGCGAGGCGATTGCCGTCCTGGAACGCGTTGAGCGACACGACGAAGTTGTGCGCCTTGTCATCGCGATTGAGGTCGATGAACGACAGCTTTTCCGCCATCGCCGCGCTTTCCTTGCTCGGAAGCCCCGAGTCCTGCAGGCAGCGCCGGCCGAACTGCAAGAGGCCGTCCACAGCGCCGGTCGTCGGCACCTTGTCGCCGCCGGCGCAACCGGTTTCGTAAGCCTTGAGGCCTGCATTGAGGCCGAACATGACCGCAGCCGCTTCCACGGCCTGCTTCGGATCGCAGTCGACGCCGCGAACCCGATCTTTGGTCGCGTCGGTCGAGATCATGGCGTCATAGAGCTGGACGCAGTAGCCGTGCAGCGACGCGAGAGTCTCCGCACCAGGCTGCTGGCGGAACTCGGCTCGCGCCTTTTCGAATGCGCCGCGGACACGCGCGGGATCGACCTTGGGTCCGTCCTGCCCAAGCTGCGAGGCTTCTGCCGCTTTGATGCGCTGGTCGGCGGTGTCCGCCTCGCCCTTGAGCTTGGCGAGCTCGCCATCGACACCGGCAAGCTCGCGCTCGATCTGCGCGATGCGGCCATCCACGGCGTCGAGGCGCTTCTGCGAGTCGCGCACGCGCTCCTCGCCGATCTTGTAGTACTCCTTGAGTCGGTTCATATCGCCCATGATCTGGCGATAAACCGGCCCTTTGCCTTCCTTGAGCGTGCCTTCTACGCCCTTGTCCTCGGCCATCGCCTCGACACGCTTGGCGTCGACTTCCTTGGCGCGGTTGTCGAGTTCGCTCTTCTTGCCGGCAAGCTCCGCCGCAAGCCCTGGCCGGTCGGCCTTGAGCCGGGATAGTTCGTCGGTCAGCGTCGCCTTCTTGCCCGCTAGACCAGCCTGCCCGCTCGTGGCGGTAGCCATGCGCTCCTGCTGCTGGGCGATGGATTGGCGATGGGATTCCATCTGGCGCGTGAAATGCGCCTCGATCTCGGTCTCGGCGCCCTCGGACGCCTTCGACAGGCCCGCGAGCTGAGCGTCGTAAGCTTTCCATCCGTCGCTCTGGAACAGATGCTCGGCCTCGACCAGGCGACGGCTCTGAATGGTCTCGCCGATGTCGGCGACGACGCCTGCCACCTGGTTCTTGGTCCGGATCTCGGCGGCGCGCTCGCGTTGGTCCTTGGGGAAGATGACGTTGAAGCGGCTGTCGAACGAGAAGAACACGCTGGTCGCCATGCAGGCGAGAAACATCACCCAGAGCATGGAATTCTTGGCGACGATGCGCAGGCCCTGTGCGTAAGGCTGCACCACGTCGCTCTTGGAAAACATGAGCACGAGCACAGTCGCGAGCACGAGCGCGCCGCCTCCGGCCAGGCCGTAAAGCAGCTGATCGTTCGAAATTCCGATTGTGATCAGCGTCGTGACCAGGGCCGCGAGCAGCAGTCCGCCGCCCAGGACGGAGAGTGCGATCAGCGGCGGGCTCACATGGCGCCGGTTAGGCCCTGCCACCTGGTTCATGCCGGTGGCGAAGCTCTCGCCGATGAGCCAGGCCACGATCAGCATCACGCCATGGATGCCGAACGTGAACATGGCCGAAAGCACCGGCTCGCCGGTGAAATTCTTCATGCCGTCCCAGGTGGTCCAGCCGCCCGCGAGCGACAGCAGCAGCGCCGCTGAGCCGAGCAACGCCAGCCGCCAGTTGGAAAGAAACGTCTCTTCGACGATCGCCCAGACTTTCGGAACCAATCTGATGAGCGCTGCTGCGACGCCGAGCACCAGAAACGCCATCAGCACCCAATGTGCCGCCTGCGGAAGGGAGAAGTCATTTGGTAGCGTCGGAAGTGTCGGCATGGCCTGCGCCACTGCATCCGTAGTTGCCTTGACGTCCCAGCCCATCGTCCGCACCTCCTCAGTCGCTGTCAGTCAGCGCCATCAAGCTCACGAGAGAACGCGCCTGCGCGCGCGAATCCTTCGGCCATCACATTTCCAGGCCAGTTCACGGCGTTTATGCGGCGCGAGCATCGGATGACGGCAATTTAATGCCGCCTGTTCGTCATGCGGCGATCGGATCCAAAGAACGGGATCGCATTCGCAATCGCACACAATCGTCAGGGCAAAGTGCACATCGCACCGCGCCACGGTCATATGAGATAGGCCAGCGCGATCTGCAACGTCGGGTGTGTTTGATTGTGCCGTGGCGTGATTGGGCGATCGATGCGTCGTAGAGAGCGATCGTCCTAGAAAGCCGCCTCTACTGCCTCACGGCCTCGAATACTGCCGCGACGCCAAGCCCGCCCAAAGCTCCGAGCGCCACGGTCCCAGCGCGTGGCGGCGAACCTTTCGACGGCCTGACGAGACCCGAGAACAGCCGCACGACGAGAACTGCTCCCGCCGCGCCGAGCGGATGGCCGCGCACCACCGCGCCGCCTTCGGGATTGATTTTGTCGAGATCGATTTCGAGCGCTTCCGCCATGGCGATGACCTGCGCGGCGGAGCTTTCGCTCATTTCGACGAGACCGATGTCGTCGCGATTGAAGCCGTTGAGACGCCGATAGAGTTTCTTCATCGCCTCGATCGGCGCGACGCCTTCGTTGTCCGGCGTCACACCCTGCACGGCACTGGCGACGAGGCGCAAAGCGGGCGGCTTACCGAGTTCCTCCCATACGCCCTGGCTGACGACCACGACAAACGCCGCGCCGTCGTGCAGAGAGCTGGTGTTGCCGGGCGTCAGCGTGCCATCCGGAGGCTGGAAGGGCCTCAAGCGCTCCAGTTCCTCGAGCGCGGGCTCGACCGCGCTCTGATCCTTCGCCTCCTCGGCGTTCGACCTCAAGGGCACAATCTCGCCCACGAACCGCTTCGAGGAGCGTGCGTTTTCCGCCTTGAGGTGCGAATGCAGCGTCAGCGCATCCTGGCGCGCCCGGCTTATGCCGAAAGCCTTCGGCAGGCTTTCGTCGGCGCCATAGCGAGGAAGCTCCTCACCCGGCTCCGAGGCTTGCGGCTCGATGGTCATGAAATGAGGGAGCTGATACAGGCTCTTGGGCTTGGCGATGCGCCAAGGCGCCGTCGAGATCGCCTCCGCCCCGCCAGCGACGATCACATCCGCGTCCCCGACACCAACCGAACGGATGGCTCCCAGGATGGCATCGAGCCCCGAGGCGCATTGCCGGTCGACCGAATGCGCGGCCGCCGTCTCCGGCAAGCCTGCCGACAGCGCGATGAGCCGTGCGGGGTTGCCGCCCTCGGACGTATTTCCGGCGATCAGCTCGTCGACGCGTTCCGGGCCAAGCCCTGCATCCTTGAGCGCGGCAACGACGACCGGCGCCGCTAACTCGGCAATTCGCCGGTTGCGGTGCAAACCTCCGATGCGGCCAAGCGCGGTACGCCGCGCGGCAATGATATAGGCGGGGGCGAGAGACATTTAGCTAAGTATGACTTCCATCGGCGCCGGGCACGTAGGCCCGGGAGGCGTATGCTTGCTTCTCTTTACGCGAAACATCATGGGAACATGGCAAAAACCGGGAAGATTAACGACTTGAATACATAAGCTAGGATGCAAATATCGGACGATTGGTTCCTTTTCTTCGTCGGAGACGCCATTTCAACAAGACGTGTGCTGGCGGTGATTGCGGCAAGTCTGATTTTCCTAGGCGCTTAAGGCGGTCGTGATATTGTCCGGCCAACCAAATGAGCAAACGGCAGGCATTGATGTCTGAAGCCGCATCGCGGACCCCCTTCCCGTCGCCCGAGAAAGCCAACGGACGCAGCCTCGCCAAGGCGGTCGAAAGGGCAAGCGAGGCGTTTGCTGAAAAGAACATCCGCTTCACTAAGCTTCGGCAAATGGTCTACGAGGAGATTGCCGCGACGTACTCCTCGATTGGCGCCTACGAAATCCTGGCGCGCATGGCGGACAAGGGCACGCGCGTTGCGCCCATCTCCATCTATCGCGCCATCGATGCCCTGCTCGAAGCCGGTGTCATCCATCGCCTCGAAAGCAAGAACGCCTTCTTCGCTTGCCGCCGCATGGACCATCGCACCGGCCGCCGGCCGCTGTTCCTGTCGTGCGAGAAGTGCGGCGCCGTGGGCGAAGTGGATGGCCAGGACATCTTCGATATGATCGGCGAGGCGGCACGTGGTGCCAAGTTCGTTCCACGTGTTAAGTTCGTTGAGGTGCAAGGGCTTTGCCCGCGCTGCGCCTCCGACGCCAAGGACAAGAAATAGGCTGCCCTCATGACGACGAGCTCCGAGCCGGCGGCTGGAAGCGGCGCGCCGGCACTGGCGCAATCCGCGACGGCGTCTCACCACCATCACCACCACGGCGAAGGGTGCGATCACACCCATGCGCCTGCCGCCGCTCCGCTGGACCCCACCGCACTCGTTTCAGCGCGCGGCCTACACCTCACCCGCGGCGGACGCACGATCCTTTCCGGCATCGACCTCGACATCCACCCCGGCGAGATCGTGACGCTCATCGGCCCCAACGGCTCGGGCAAGACGACGCTGGTGCGGGCCCTCCTCGGCCTCGAATCCATGGATCGCGGCACGATCCGTCGCTCGCCTGGCCTCAGGATCGGGTACGTGCCCCAGCGCTTCAGCCTCGATTCCGCGCTGCCCATGACGGTCGAGCGCTTCCTCGCGCTTGGCAACGGCAGCCGCGCCGAGCGCATCGGCGAGACATTGGCCGAGGTCGGCGCGAGCCGCATCCGCCTGCAGCAGATGGGTAATTTGTCCGGAGGCGAGCTTCAGCGCGTCCTTCTCGCCCGCGCCCTCCTCAACGATCCGGCCCTGCTCGTCCTGGACGAACCCGCCCGCGGCGTCGACTACGTCGGCGAGGCCGAGCTCTACGCCCTCATCGGACGCCTGCGCGACACGCGCAATCTCGGCGTTCTGCTCGTCTCGCACGATCTGCACGTCGTCATGGCGCAGAGCGATCGGGTTATCTGCGTCAATCACCACATCTGCTGCTCGGGCGTGCCGGAAACGGTCGCGCAGCATCCCGAATATGCGCGCCTGTTCGGGCCGGAGACGGCACGGTCCTTCGGCGTCTACCACCACCATCATGATCATCGCCATGATCTGGCCGGTGAACCGGCCTCGCCTGCGCCCACGAGCGTGGTGCCGCCATCCGGTCGCGAGGGCACCCCGTGATCGAACCCTTTCTGCTGCGGGCTTTGCTCGCGGCCGTCGGCCTTGCCATCGTCGCGGCACCGCTCGGCTCGCTCGTAGTCTGGAACCGCATGGCCTACTTCGGCGAGACGGTGGCCCAGGCGAGCCTCATCGGCATCGCACTCGCGCTCGCATTCGACATGAACTTGACCGTTTCGGTCGTGCTGGTGACGCTGGCCGTTGCCGCGCTCCTGATCGCTCTCTCGCAACAGAAGCTCGTACCCCTCGATTCCATCCTTGGCCTTATGCACCACGGCGCTCTCGCCCTCGGTGTCATCGCCACGTCCATGTTGCGCGGGCCGACCGTAGATCTCGTGGGCTACCTGTTCGGCGACATCTATGCCGTGACCACCGCCGATCTCTATTGGATCTACGGCGGCGGGTTTCTCGTCCTTGCCGTCCTAAGCCGCCTCTGGCAGCCGCTTCTGCGCCTTGCAGTCCATGAGGATCTCGCCGCCGCCGAAGGCGTGGAGCGGGGCTGGGTCCGGGCCCTCTTCATTGTGCTGCTGGCCATCACGATCGCCATCGCCATCAAGATCGTCGGCGCCCTTCTGATCATTGCCTTTTTGATCGTACCCGCCGTCGCCGCCCGCCCCTTTGCCGCCACACCCGAGCGCATGGTTATCGTCGCCGGGCTTGTTGCCGTAGCCAGCGTGATTGCGGGCATTACCCTGTCGGCCACCATAGATGCGCCCGGCGGCCCGGCCATTGTGCTGGTGATGGCCGTCGTCGCAGGCCTCTCGTTGGCACTGGCGTCATTGAAACCGCGTAGCTAAATAGGCACCGCCGGGTCGCGACTGGCGCAAACGCCTGATTTGACGTAGGCATTCTCTCGATGAATGAGCTTGCACCACAGTCCATGACCGGCCGCCGCTTCTCCGAGGCCGTCGATGTCGGCGGCGTGCGCGTCGGCGGCGCGAGCCCGGTCGTCGTTCAGTCGATGACCAACACCGATACGGCCGATGTCGCCGCGACCGTAGCTCAGGTGGCGGCCCTCGCCCGCGCCGGCAGTGAGCTTGTGCGCATCACCGTCGACCGCGACGAAGCCGCCAAGGCCGTGCCCCACATTCGCGACCAGCTTCTGAAACGCGGCTGCAACGTCCCGCTCGTCGGAGACTTCCACTACATTGGCCACAAACTCTTGTCCGAGAACCCAGCCTGCGCCGAGGCCCTGGCCAAGTACCGCATCAACCCGGGCAACGTCGGCTTCAAGGACAAGAAGGACAAGCAGTTCGCCGACATCATCGAGCTGGCGCTCAAGTACAAGAAGCCGGTGCGCATCGGCGTCAACTGGGGCTCGCTCGACCAGGAGCTGCTGACGCGGCTGATGGACGAGAACGCGTCGCACGCCCAGCCCAAGACGGCGCGCGAAGTCATGCATGAAGCCATGGTCCAGTCCGCGCTTCTCTCGGCAGCCCGCGCCGAAGAGATCGGCATGGGCCCGGAGCACATCATCATCTCGGCCAAGGTCTCGGCAGTTCAGGATCTCGTCGCTGTCTACACGCTGCTCGCCGGTCGCTGCCGCTATGCGCTGCACCTGGGTCTTACCGAAGCCGGCATGGGCTCGAAGGGCATCGTCGCCTCGACGGCCGGCATGGGCATCCTGCTGCAGCAGGGCATCGGCGACACCATCCGAGTATCCCTCACACCGGAGCCCAACGGCGACCGCACGCTGGAAGTGAAGGTGGCGCAGGAAATCCTGCAGACCATGGGATTGCGCGCTTTCGTGCCCGTCGTTGCTGCCTGCCCCGGCTGCGGCCGCACGACCTCGACTGTGTTCCAGGAGCTTGCGCGCGATATCGAGAACATGATCCGCGATCGCATGCCGGACTGGAAGGAGCGCTACCCCGGCGTCGAGACGCTGAACCTCGCCGTCATGGGATGCATCGTCAATGGACCCGGCGAGAGCAAACACGCCGACGTTGGCATCTCACTCCCCGGCACAGGCGAAAATCCTGCAGCCCCCGTGTTCATCGACGGCAAAAAAGCGATGACGCTGCGCGGACCCAACATCGCTGGCGACTTCAAAGTGGTGGTCGAGGACTACATCGAGCGCCGCTTCGGCGTCGGAACGAAGTCGTAAGCCCGCAACCTCGCGTCCTCAACTCGCCTCACTTCTCTCTTCGTGCCACGAACCGTGCCGCCTCGATAAGCGTCTCACCACGCGCGCCGAAAAGCGATGCCGCATCGATGGCAGCCTGCTCGACACACGCCAGCTCCGCCCGCGCCGCTTCGAGCCCCATCAGCGACACGATCGTCGCCTTGCCCGCCGCGGCGTCCTTCGCCACCGCTTTGCCAACCGTCGCAGCATCGCCTTCGGCATCGAGAAGATCGTCAGCAATCTGAAATGCGAGCCCCACGGCTTCGCCGTAATCGCGAATGGCCTGACGCTGGCCGCGCCCCGCACCGCCGAGAATGGCCCCGGCTTCGCAGGCGAAAGTGATCAGCGCGCCGGTCTTCTTGCTCTGCAACCGGCGGATGTGTGCGAGATCGGGCGTAGCAGGCTTCCCGAGCTTCTCGGCCTCGAGATCGAGCGCCTGCCCGCCCACCATGCCGGCGGCGCCGCCGGCAACCGCAAGGCCGGAAATGAGCGCAAGGCGAACCGCCGGATCCTCGTGGGAGTCGGGGCTTGCGAGCATTTCGAACGCGAGGGTCAGAAGAGCATCTCCCGCCAGGATGGCGGTCCACTCGTCGAACGCCTTCCAGACCGTCGGCTGCCCGCGTCTTAACTCGTCGTTATCCATAGCCGGCAGATCGTCATGGACCAGAGAGTAGCAGTGCAGGCATTCGATGGCCGTCGCGGCGGTTATGGATGCTTCTGGAGCAACACCAAAAAGCGCCGCAGTCTCGACGGTAAGAAAGGGCCGGAACCTCTTGCCCCCTCCGAGCGCTGCATGCCCGACAGCTTTGAACAGGCGATCCGAAACCGTGCCAGCGGCCTCAGCCGATTGGGCTTTTTCAACAAGGACGGCCTCGAGCCTCGCTTCGGTTAGCCTTGCGATGTAATCGAGCCTTTGCGGGAACATCATGAACGGCTTACCTAGGCACACAATAAATGAGGTTTCGGCTTCAGTCGGGCGCTTGATGGCGCCGCGAGTGGGTTTGGATTGCTGGCGCGGGATATAGCATCCGTGACGGATAAGGGTAGCCAGGACGAAACGGACGCGGGCACCGACGTGCATTTCCCGACCGGCGTGCCGCGCTCTGTCGGCGGCCCTCCGACGGGAGGCTCCGGCGCGTCACACTCCGATCCGGAGCCGCCTGAGCCAGAGCTACCAGCGCACGAAATACTGGCCTCGGAAGAGGCCCAGCCGGACCCTGAGCCGTCCCAAAGCGGTGCGGAGGAAGCCGAGGCTGCGAGCGAAACGCTCGAAGAAGCGCTAACTCCCGCAGATTTGGATGGCCGCTCTTATCTTCCGCCCGTGTTCGAGGCCGCACCGCTCCGCCCCAACTTCGATGGCGAGCACCTGCCCTCGACGATGTCGCCTAGGAGCGACGATGCGGACAACCCTCTTCCCCAGGCTGCCCCGACCGAGTCCGAGACGCCACGGCAAGAAGTCCAATCGCCGGCCTTCACGTCAGCAGCCTTCGACCTTTTCTTTCCGCCCGATGCTGACGTTCCGCCGACCTATCAAACGCGGGAGCACCAGTCCTACTCCCTGAGGCCGCCGACCGAGGGCCTGGCCTTCCCACCGGCGATGGACACCGCGTCGCCGCCCAGTTCGGAAGGCGTGTCGCGGAAGGACCGCGCCATCGAGTTTTTCTGGCAAGTCGCGCGTTATGCGGGCTATGCCGCCGTCGGCTATCTGGCCCTGGTCCTCGTGCTGATCCTGCTGTTCCGCTTCGTCAATCCGCCGGCATCCTCGCTGATGCTGTCCCAATGGCTGACCGGAAACTCCGTCGATCGCACCTGGGTGCCGATCAATCAGGTATCCAGGAACCTCATCCGCGCTGTCGTCGTCGCCGAGGACGGCCGCTTCTGCGAGCATGCCGGGATCGATTTTCAAGCCATAGGACAAGCCATCGAGCAGGCGGGTGATGGCACGCCGCGCGGCGCCAGCACCATCTCGATGCAGGTCACGAAGAACATGTTCTTGTGGTCCTCGAAGAGTTACATCCGCAAAATCATCGAGCTCCCGCTCACACTCATCATGGAGCTCGTCTGGCCCAAATGGCGGACCCTCGAAGTTTACCTGAACATTGCCGAGTGGGGGCCGGGCGTTTTCGGCGCCGAGGCGGCCGCCCGCCATCATTTCAACCTGCCTGCCGCGCGCCTCAGCGAGCGCCAGGCCGCCTTGCTCGCAGCTGCGCTGCCGAACCCTATCGTCCGTGATGCCGGAGACCCAAGCTCGCTCGTTTCTCGCAAGGCCCGCATCATACAGGCCAGAATGCGGGCTTCTGGGAATTCGGCAGCCGCCTGCGTGCTGAGCCGGATGTGAGCTTGCCCAGGCCCGGGCAAGGGCGTTTACTTGGACCTCTTGGGTCGCCCAACTCGGGCTAGCATTCGCCCGGTTTTGTGGGTATAAGGCCGCCAACTACGGTTGAAAGCCTGGGCCGCATATGGGTTTCCCCGTGTGCGGCGCGGCGCTTTCTGGGGTTAACCCATTGATTTTCAACCGTAAACGAGATCGCGCGGGTTGAGCCGTGCGGCGCCCCTCGCTCATAAGAGCACGGATTTTCGGAGCTTGAGACCATGGCAGTACCTAGGAAAAAAACCTCGCCGATGAAGCGGAACCAGCGCCGGTCGCATGATGCGCTGTCGGCTCCGACCTACATCGAGGACAAGGATTCGGGCGAGCGTCGCCGTCCGCACCACATCGACCTCAAGACCGGCAAATATCGCGGTCGCCAGATTCTCGAACCGAAATCTGACATCTGACCCTCTTAAGAGATCCAATGGCGGTAGCGTACTGAACGCTGCCGCCATTTTTCTTGAGATCGCCACGAGCTTCGTCGAGGATCGTGCGATTATGCCTTCGCTTCGTCCATCAGGAGCCCGACATGTCGCTGAGAGCCATCCCGGTCACGATCCTCGCCTTCCTCCTCTATAACATCATCGTCCTGTTCTCGGGCCTTGGAGGCGGAGAGGTGGCTGCCGACGGCACCGCCGTCGCAGTGACCGATGGCGCCGCTGCAGCGCGCTCGCTTCTCGGCGCGCAGATCTTTGCGCTCCCGATGCTGCGCGAAGCGACCTGGATCTTCACCTGGGGCGATCTGATCCTCGTGATCATGATGATCCTGCTCTTCATCGAGATCCTGAAGGCCACCTACACGTCCACCTCCTCTCTCGTCGACCACGGCCTTTCGATGATGCTTTTCATTGCCGCCCTGGTCGAATTCATGGTCGTGCCGCAGGCCGCGACGTCAGTGTTCTTCATCATCCTGATCGGTCTCTTGATCGACGTCATCGCCGGCTTCACCATCGGCATCCGGGTCGCCAAGCGCGACATCGGCTTCGGCTCTGGCGACAACTGAGCCCGCACGCCAAATAAATTATTCACAGTTCAGTTTCTGCTATTACGGCCGCCCTGCAAGGCGGCCGTAACTCTATGACGGCAGTGCCATCGGCCTCCCGCTTGACATCGTCATGTCGGGCCACGCTTGTGTCATGTTCACGACTCGGCAAGGCCTCAACGCATGCATGAAGATCCGCCGTCGCTTTCCGACGACGCCCACCGCGAAAGCACGGTCCCGGGCGTCGAGGAAACGGCCTACACGTGGGATATCACCCAGAACCGCATCGATTGGGAGCCGAACGCCGCCGCCGTTCTCGGAATGACGGAGATCGGCGAGATAGCGACGGCCGCTGGGTATGAAGCTCGCATTTTGCCTGAGCACGCAGGTCGCTGGCACCGAGCCATTCTAAGCGCAACCGTAGGTGGGGACCCCGCCGGCGCCTCCTATCAGGTGCAGTATGGATTTCGCCCCAACGGCAGTGACGCCTTGGTGGTCTGGCTGGACGACACGGGACACTGGTGGCCCGACAGTCAAGGCAGGCCGAGCCGCGCACGGGGCAAGATCCGCGTCATTGATGCACGCCGCCGCGACGAGCCCTCCGCCGCGTTGAACGGACATGGGCCCGACGCCGCCATCCTGGCGCAGCTCAATGCTGCCATCGGCCGGATCGCTCCGACAAAAGGCGCTTCCGCATTCATGATCGCGGCCATCTCGAACCTGGCCATGATCAACACCTCGTTCGGTATAGACGTCGGCAACGAGGTCCTTGCGGCGGTTGCCGGCATCCTAGAAGCGGAGATCAAGAACGACGGCACTCTCATCGCCTTTGCACCGAACAAGCTTGGGATCATCCTGAACAACGCCGATGCGGACGCCATGCGCCGGACGGCGGAGCGTTTGATCGAAGCCGTCCGCAAGGCTCGTATTGCCACGTCCTCCTGCCTCATCACCGCAACGGTCGCCATCGGCGGCGTCATGATGCCTGAAGAAGCGCAAACGGCGTCGCTGGCCTTGAGTCATGCGCTCGACGCACTTGCGCAGGCGCGCCTCGATCAAACCGACAGCTTCGTGGCCTTCGAGCGCGAAATCAACGAAACGCGCCGGCGCAACATTGCAGTCGCGAGCGGCGTGGTCTCCGCTCTCGACGAAGGCCGCATGCACTTCGTGCTTCAGCCCATCATCGAGGCCGATACCGGTGAGCCGGCCATGTACGAGTGTCTGCTTCGCATGACGCGACCAGACGGATCGGTCGCATCGGCTGGTGAGTTCATCCACGTCGCTGAGCAGCTCGGCATGGCGCGCAAGATCGACCTACACACGCTGGAGCTTGCGGTGGCGCTTCTCGACAAGCATCCGCGCCTCCGGTTGTCCGTCAATGTCTCGGGATTTACGGCCAACGACAACGAATGGGCCTTGGCACTGCACCGCCTGACCGGCAACCGCCGCGAGATGACGCAACGCTTGATGGTCGAGATTACTGAAACGGCCATGATCCATGACCTCGGGCGCATGTCGGCGTTCGTCGATATGCTGCGCGAGGTGGGATGCACCGTCGCCATCGACGACTTCGGCGCCGGTTACACGTCATTCAACCATCTGAAGAAGCTGCGCGTCGACGTACTCAAGATCGACGGCGCCTTCGTGAAGGACCTGCCCAACGATCACCAGGGCCGCGTGCTTGTTAAAAGCATGATCGAGATGTCGAAGGCCCTGGGCCTCAAGACCATTGCCGAATGGGTGGGCGACGCGGAAACGGCGCAGTTTCTGCGCGACGCCGGCGTGACCTATCTTCAGGGATTTCTGTACGGCACGCCCATCGCCGTGGAAGAGCTTCCACCGGCGGAATAGACCAAGATCGCTTCGAACCCTATCAGTTCGAAGCGTGAATCTTTGGTCTCACTAAAGACAGCCATCATCGCGTCAGCTCTTATCGACTGACGCTTGAACCATCGGTCTAATAAAAAGCTTCAGCGATCCTTCGCCAGCCGCTCGATGCGCTCTTGCATTGCGGTGAGCTGCGCCTTGAGCTCGTCGATCTCGGCGCCCTTGGGAGCTTCCTCGGTACCTTCCGCCGACGCTGCGCCCGGTGCCGAGGCATCCGCCCTCGCCTTGTTGCCGAACGAGGTCCACATGCTCATGGCCTGCTCGAACATCGCCATGTTCTTGCGTGCCTGGTCCTGATAGGCCTCGAACGCAGCAGCAGGATTTGAGAAAGCGGTCGCGAACATGGAGCGGAACTTCTCCTGCTCCTTGACCAAATTCTCGAGGCTGAACTGCAGGTAGCTCGGCACCATCGTGCCGATGTTATCGTCGTAGAAGCGGATGAGCTGGCGCAAGAAAGGAATGGGAAGCAGCGTGTGCCCGCCTTCGCGGCTCTCTTGCTCGACAATAATCTGCGTCAGCACCGCATGCGTGAGATCATCACCGGACTTGGCATCGTACACCACGAAGTCCTTGTCGTTCCGGACCATCTGAGCGAGGTCCTCGAGGGTGACGTAGGTGCTCGTTTCCGTATTGTAGAGACGCCGGTTGGCGTACTTCTTGATTACGACCGACTCTCTCTTCTCGGACTGCGGATCAGTTTTGTTGAGCATCGGTTGCGCCATTATAATCACCCGTCTTGCAGTGCGGCATCGTAACACAGCCGAAGACCCACCTGCCACACCTAACTGCATGCAGTATTGGCAATTCTGCCGCGCAAAGACGCAATTGCAGGCTTTGTTCCCATGCTGCTATCTTGCGCGTGGGCTGCCGCACCGTGATTTACATCAAAGACGGCTTCCCCACCCAAACGGCAAGAAACGCGCGGGTTACCCGCAGGAGGAAGCACGAAATGAGTGCGGACAATACGATCGTTATCGCAGGCGCTGCACGCACGCCTGTCGGCTCTTTCAACGGCTCGCTCTCGAGCCTCCAGGCCCACGAGCTTGGTAAAATTGCAATCAAGGCCGCGCTGGAGCGCGCCAAGACGGCCCCGGGCGAAGTTTCGGAGGTCATCCTCGGTCAGATTTTGACGGCCGGCCACGGCCAGAACCCGGCCCGCCAGGCTTCAATCGCCGCTGGCATTCCAGTTGACACTCCGGCCTGGGGCATGAACCAGATCTGCGGGTCGGGTTTGCGCGCCGTCGCGCTTGGCATGCAGCAGATCCAGACTGGCTCCTCGGCGATCGTCGTCGCCGGCGGCCAGGAAAGCATGAGCCAGTCCATGCACGCCGCGCACATGCGCGAAGGCACCAAGATGGGCGACGTTAAGTTTGTCGACACCATGGTCAAGGACGGCCTCTGGGACGCCTTCAATAACTATCACATGGGCACGACGGCCGAGAACGTCGCCAAGCAGTGGCAGATCACGCGCGACGAGCAGGACAAGTTCGCCGTCGCCTCTCAGAACAAGGCCGAGGCCGCCCGCAAGGCCGGCAAGTTCAAGGACGAGATCGCGCCCGTCACCATCAAGACCAAGAAGGGCGAGACGGTCGTCGAGCAGGACGAGTACATCAAGGACGGCGTGACACTCGAAAGCATCGCCAAGCTGCGTCCGGCCTTCGATCCCAAGGAAGGCAGCGTCACCGCCGCCAACGCCTCGGGCATCAATGACGGCGCAGCCGCCGTGGTGCTGATGACGGCCGACGAAGCCAAGAAGCGCGGCATCGCTCCACTGGCTCGCATCGTCTCTTGGGCTCACGCCGGCGTCGATCCGTCGATCATGGGCACGGGTCCGATCCCGGCCAGCAAGAAGGCCCTCGAGAAGGCCGGCTGGACCGTCAAGGACCTCGACCTCATCGAGGCCAACGAGGCCTTCGCCGCCCAGGCCATCTCGGTCAACAAGGGCCTCGGCTGGGATGCCGACAAGGTGAACGTTAATGGCGGCGCCATCGCCATCGGTCACCCGATCGGCGCTTCTGGCGCCCGCATCCTCGTGACGCTCCTCTACGAAATGCAGCGTCGCAACGCCAAGAAGGGCCTCGCCACGCTGTGCATCGGCGGTGGCATGGGCGTCGCCATGTGCATTGAACGCGATTAACGGCATTAGCCAAGACTAACGCCTGCCTTCACCCTCTCTCCGCCATCCGCTATGACGGGGAGAGGGTCGGAAGCGAGAGGCGGGCTCGGCATTGAGCCGAGCCGCTCCCGCTCATCCAATCCTCAAACCTCAATCAACCAAAATCCTATCTCTAGGGAGGACGAACACTCATGACGCGCGTTGCCGTTGTTACTGGTGGCACGCGTGGCATTGGCCACGCTATTTCCACAGCACTGAAGAACAAGGGCTACCGTGTCGCCGCGAACTACGCCGGCAACGACGCGGCCGCCCAGCAGTTCCAGGTCGAGACCGGCATCCCGGTCTACAAATGGAACGTTGGTGACTTCGACGCCTGCGCCAAGGGCGTGGCCGAGATCACCAAGGCCCTCGGCCCCATCGACGTCCTGGTCAACAATGCTGGCATCACACGCGACGCCATGCTGCACCGTATGACGCTCGAGCAATGGCGCGAGGTCATCTCTGTCGATCTCGACTCCGTGTTCAACATGAGCCGCCAGGTCATCGACAGCATGCGCGCCCGCTCGTTCGGCCGTATCATCAACATCTCGTCCATCAACGGCCGTAAAGGCCAGATGGGCCAGACCAACTACTCCGCCGCCAAGGCCGGCATGCACGGCTTCACCAAGGCGCTGGCGTTCGAGGGCGCCGCCAAGGGCATCACCGTGAACACAGTCGCCCCCGGCTACATCAACACCGAGATGGTCGCGGCCGTGCCGAAGGACGTGCTCGAGAGCAAGATCCTGCCGCAGATTCCCGTCGGCCGCCTCGGCACCGTCGAGGAAATCGCACGCACGGTGACCTTCCTCGCAGCTGACGACGCTGGCTTCATCACCGGCGCCTGCTTCGACGTCAACGGCGGCCACTACATCGCCGTCTAAGCCGCTCCGATCGCCTCGGACCCTATCAGTCCGAGGCGTGAATCGGCAGCGCAGGAAAAATCGATCACAAACAAAAAGGCCGCGGCGTCGAATGACACCGCGGCCTTTTTCTATTGGCTTTGACGCTCCAGACCATGATCGCTTCGGACCCTATCAGTCCGAAGCGTGAATCATCGGTCTAGCAAAGGCTCTACCGCCTCAGCCCCGAGCGTACGATGCGCGGAAATTCCTCTTCAGTTTCGGCTCCGAAACCGCCGACCTGCGCCTGAGGTGCGCCCGCCTGCTGGCGGCCGTCATCGTAGGTCGCCCAGCGATCTCCACCCTGCCGGCCGTTGTTCGGCGCGGCATTCATGTGATCGCCGACCTGAGCCTGCGCATTCGCGGGCATCTCGTTTCCGCGCTGTACCGGCGTCCCTGCCCCGCCGAACCAAGCGTCGATGAGATCGATCTCATCTGCCGAAAGGCTCAAGCCTTGGCCACGGCAACGGGCAACAACGAAATTCCGGAATCGGCTCGCGAACAGATTGGACGACGCACCCTGTTCGAACCAGGGGTCGGCCTCGCTGACGACCTCGAGCACGAAGCGGATATCATCGCGCTTGATATCGAGCCCCATGTCGAGAGCCCGCTGCCCGATGTTCACGAGCGTCTGCGCGCCCGAAAGATTGTTGGCGTTGATCTCCTCGGCCATCACCTCGAACAGCACCCGGTACTCCGGCGGAGACAGCGGCGGAGCCTGGCAAGCCTCGTGGATGCGGGCGATGGACTGCTGCAACTGCGTCGCGCCCTCGGCAGCACGTGCCTGCTGCGGAGCTTGCGCCCGCGCTGCAGGAGCCGCCTCTTGGGCAGCGTAATGCTGAGGACGAGGCGCCTGAGGCTGCTGCTGCGGAGCATAGGCTGGCGCGCTCGGTTGAGGCGCGTAAAGCGGAGCGCTCTGCTGCGAGGCCGGCGCATAACCCTGAGGCTGCGGCGCGGCCGGACGGCGTGGCGCGGCCTGCACCGGCGGGATCTGCTGCTGCGGACGAGCGGCGAAAGCGTCGCCGTATCCGTCCTGCGGCGGCAACGGCCTGCTCTGCGGTGCCGTCGGGCGTGCTGCTGCGGGGGGCAGCATGCGATCCTGACGCGGCGGAGCGATCTCGGGCGCTGCCTCGAATCTCTGATCCCGTTGCGGCTCGGCGCGCAGATCGTAGCGGAGGTCAGGTCGGCCGTCCGTGCGCGGCGCAGCGCGCATCTCGACGGCGCGAGCTTCCGGACGCGCCTCCTGCGTATCGTTGCGACGGTCGCGAAGCTGCTCGCGCGGCTCAGGCCGCGCGTCCAGGCTCTGCGCGATCTGGCGCGTCGTTTCATAGGCATAGTAGGGCGGCTGATCGGTGAGACGAACCGTCCCCGGCAATCCCTTGGCGAGGAGATCGCGGAAGCTTCCGGCTCCGCCCCAGGCCGAACCCACGGTCTTGTCGTGTCCGAGCGCGCGCACGGCCCGGTCGGCAAGCGCCTCGAGCGGAACCGGCTGTGCTGCCGCGCGCACGGATGCGACCACTTCGGCGACGATTTCCTTGCGCAACACCTCGAGCTCGGCCGTGGACGGACCACGCAGCTCAGCTACACGAGGCTCGCTCTCATCGCTGATGCGGCCCTCGAGCAGAAGAGCGATGAGATCGGACTCGCGGACTTCGCCGTCCGCGATCGCCGTGTACGGCGCGGCTGTATGATCGTTCGCGAACACGACGGTGCGCCGTGCATGCGCCCGCAGGCGATGCAGAACGGGCGTAAAATCAGCGTCGCCCGACAGGAGAATGAACTCGTCGAAGCGCGTGTCGTGGTTGAGCACGTCGCGCACGTCCATGACCATGCGGATGTCGGCGGAGTTCTTGAGCTGCGCGGTCAGCGGGGGGCAGTCGATGACCTCGAACCCGGCGCGCAGAAAATGATGCCGAACGAACGGAAACGAGTTCATGTCGGTCGAGTTGTCGTTCGAATTGCGGCGCGGCACGGGGTTGCCGTAGCAGCGGGTCATGACGATGCGGCGCGGAACGTTGAAATTTGCGCCCGTTGACGACGAAATCAGGCGACCGCTCTCGATCTCCCGCAACCAAAGACCAGCATCCTTGGCGAAACGCTTGGCGGCGTCTTCGCTTTTCCTTTTGAGCGACAGGTAGATGTTGTCGTAGTCGACGAACACCGTACTTAGCACTGGTCCTGCGGACTCAGACTTCATGTGTGGCAACCCCCGCTGCGCGTACGCTTTTCTCGTTCATGCACTCTTGGGCGAGTCGTGTTTGAGCGGCAAGCGGCCCAGGCATTCATCCCCAGGATATGGATGAACATTGTTGAAAAACAACGAGATGCGCCACTGAAGCGCAGCAAATGAATGGTGGAAAACTCGGAAGACACTTGGCGGGCGAATCAGTCTGACGACTAACCGCGCGCCGGATCGAACTCTGGATCCGCGATCTCGAACCCCGAGAACAGGAAACCGGGCGAGACCGTGCAACCTACGAGCGTCCACGCGCCGAGGCTCTCCGCCTGTTGCCACGCACCCGGCGGAACGATCGCCTGCGGGCGCTCGCCACTGCGAAGGTCGGTGCCGAGACGCAACGCCTGCGGCTCTCCCCCCTTAGTTGCGATTCCGAGCAAAAGCGGCGCGCCGGCGTACCAATGCCAAGTCTCCGCCGCATCGACGCGATGCCAGCGCGACTTCTGTCCCTGCTTCAACAGAAAGTAGATTGCCGTCGACCAGGCTCGACCATCGACACCCTGTTCGTCGCGGAAGGTCTCGCGGAAAAAGCCGCCCTCGGGATGCGGCGCGAGCCCGAGCAGCGCGATGATCTCGTCGGCCTCCACCAGCCCAGTCTCCTCAGGACTTGTTCTTGCGCTCGCGGATCTCGGCGAACACCTGCCAATCAGGTTCGCTTCCACTGAACCCGAGTCGCTTGCGGATGTCGCTGACGTTCGGACGCAGGAACACGTTGGTCTCGAGCTCGAGACCAACCTCCGTCGGCAGCGTCGCCATCCCTGCAGCCCGCAAAATTTCTGCCTCGCGTGCGCGCTGCTGCAGAGCCGCGTTCCCAGGCTCGATCGTTAGGGCGAACTTGGCGTTGGCGACCGTGTATTCGTGGCCGCAGTAGAGCTGCGTCTCCTTCGGCAAGGCAGCAATCTTCTTGAGCGAGCCGTACATCATCTCGGGAGTGCCCTCGAGAACACGCCCGCAACCCATGGCGAAAAGCGTATCGCCCACGAAGGCGACCTTGGCTTCCGGCAACCAGTAGCTGACGTGCCCGATCGTATGCCCCGGCGTATCGAGAACCTTCACCTCGAAATCCCCGAAGCGGAAGCTGTCCGGTTCGCCCACGGGTGTATCGAGGCCCGGAATGCGCGCCGCTTCACCTTTGGGGCCGATAACCAGGCACTGCGTGCGCGCTTTGAGGGCCGCAATTCCTGCCGTATGGTCCGCATGATGGTGCGTGGCCAGAATGTGCGTGAGCCGCCAGCCCGTTTCCTGGAGGGCGGCCGTGACGGCCCCCGCGTCGGGAGCGTCGATCGAAGCTGTCTGCCCCCCTTCCGGATCATGGATGAGGACGCCATAATTATCTTTGAGGCAGGCAAACTGGTGAATATCGATGTGTTTCATCTCATTGAGAACCGGCCAGCATTGGGTGGCTCGGTACGATCACGGAAGCTAATCACCGCGCGGTCCGATTTCAACGACATAAGCCAGCAAGCAACCAGGACGCCCGTACCCCGATCATGCATCTCGATGTCGCCGATTTGAGAGACTTCTATGCGACGCCGCTGGGGCAGGTTGCGCGCTCGATCCTCGTTCGCCGGATCAGGGACCGCTGGCGCGCCGCGGCCGGCGAGACCGTCGTCGGTCTCGGCTTTGCGACCCCCTACCTCAGCGCCCTGCGTGGCGACGCTGAACGCGCCGCTGCTCTGATGCCCGCGCACCAGGGCGCCCTCATTTGGCCGTCGGTCGGGAATGTCGTCTCTGCACTCGTCGACGACAGTGCCTTGCCTCTGCGGGACAACTCCGTGGACCGCCTGCTCGTCGCACATTGCCTGGAATCGACCGACCGCGAGACGCCGCTCTTGCGCGAGCTGTGGCGCGTCCTGAAGCCAGAAGGAAGCCTCGTGATCGTCGTGCCGAACCGGCGCGGGATCTGGGCTCACATCGACACGACGCCATTCGGCTACGGCCGCCCTTACAGCAAGTCTCAGATCGACGCTCTACTGCGTCAGTCTCTCTTCACGCCGACTGAATGGGTCAGCGCACTTCACGTGCCGCCCTTCAACCGGTCCATGCTGCTGCGTTCGGCGATGGCATGGGAGCGCACGGGCACAACGCTGTCTCCGGCGTTCGGCGGCGTACTCGTGGTCGCCGCGCGCAAGGAGATGGTCGCGCCCGTTTCAGGCAAGGGCGCGCGCATTCGCGCCATTCGCGACCTCGTCACCATCCGCCGCGACGAGGACGTCAAGAGCGGGAAGACGCGGAACTCGGATCGCCTTTCCGCCTGAGCTTGAACACGGCCTTCTCGCCGAGCAGGTTCTGCAGCGAAATTGAGTTCTTGATCGGCAGCCGCTTGCCGGTGCTGTTGAAGGCCACAGCATCCTCGACCTCGGCTCCGACGAGCTCCACCAGACGGGTGAAGTCCTTGATGGTGCAGAGGTGGGCGTCCGCCGTCGCATACCATTGCTCCGGCAGATTGGGCGTCACGGGCATGCGCCCGGTGAGCAGAAGCTGCGCCCTGACCAGCCAGTGCCCGAAATTCGGGAACGACACGATCGCGTGCCGGCCGATCCTGAGCAGGTTTTCGAGCACGGTCTTGGGATCACGCGTCGCCTGGATGGTGAGCGACAGGATCGCATAGTCGAAAGCCTGGTCGGGGTAATCCGAAAGGTCTCGGTCGGCGTCGCCCTGGATGACCGACAGGCCCCGCATCACGCAGAGGTTCACTTTCTCGGGCGCTAGCTCGATTCCCCGCCCGTCGACAGCTTTGGTGTCGGCGAGAAGCTGCAACAGCGCGCCGTCGCCACAGCCCACGTCCAGCACGCGCGAGCCCGGATCCACCATCTCCGCGATGAGAAGATGGTCGGCCCGCTGCTGTTGTTGGGTCGGCGCATATCCCTTCTGCATCACGCTATCTCCCCCACGTCGGCAAGGCCGGTCCGCGTCGCGGCTGCGGAAAGGAAGCCGCGCACCGTGGCGTGGAACTCAGGCTCGTCGAGCAGAAAAGCATCGTGGCCCTTGTCGCTCTCGATCTCGACGAACGACACGTTCGCAGCCACGGCGTTGAGCGCCTTCACGATGGCTTTGCTGTCACGCGTCGGATAGAGCCAGTCGCTCGTGAATGACACGACGCAGAACTGCGTACGCATGCCGAGGAAGGCATTCGCGAGCTTGCCGCCGTACTCGTTCTCGAGATCGAAATAGTCCATGGCCCGCGTGATGTAGAGATAGCTGTTGGCGTCGAACCGGTCGACGAACGTCGAGCCTTGGTGGCGCAGATAGCTCTCGATCTTGAAATCGGCATCGAACGAGAACGACCGCGCAGCGCGATCCTGAAGATTGCGCCCAAACTTGCCCTGCAATGCCTTCTCGGAGAGGTACGTGATGTGCGCCGCCATGCGCGCCACCGAGAGGCCGTTCTTCGGCACCACGCCGTGCGCATAGTAGTCGCCGCCGCGCCAATCGGGATCGGCCATCACGGCCTGACGCCCTACCTCGTGGAATGCGATGTTCTGAGCCGAATGCCAAGGCGCCGCCGCGATAGGAATTGCAGTCAGCACGCGGTCCCGCTGCCGGGCCACCCACTCCAGCACCTGCATTCCGCCCATCGACCCACCGATGACCGAGAACAGCTTCTGAATGCCGAGATGATCGATGAGGCGCACCTGCGCGTCCACCATGTCGCCGATGGTGATGACCGGGAACTCGATCCCGTAGGGCCGGCCCGTCTTGGGATTGATGGAGGCTGGCCCCGTCGAACCCATGCAGCCGCCCAGAATGTTGGCGCAGATGACAAAGTAGCGGTTCGTATCGACGGGAAGCCCCGGTCCGACGAGCGTCGACCACCAGCCGGGCTTTCCAGTCACCGGATGCGTGCTGGCTACATGCTGATCGCCCGTGAGGGCGTGGCAGATCAGAATGGCGTTGCTCTTGTCGGCATTGAGCGTGCCATAGGTCTGATAGGCCACTGAGAACGGTGAGAGCAGCTGCGCACTTTCGAGGCGAAGCGGCTCCGACTCCGGGAAGTGCACCACTTTGCTCGACGGCCTATGGGCTTCCGGCAGGCGTGCGTCAGCCGCGGCCCCGCCGCTCCGCGACTCCCCCTCGACCCCGATTGTCGGTGATGAAACCATCCCGCGCATGCTCCTGCCTAATGAGGCCGGGCCATTCCCTATCGGGAGCGCGCGGCCTTTTTAGCGACTTGTTTAACGTGGCTGCAAGCCGGCCGGCCAAATCACCACGAAGAATGCGCCCTCAATATCGGAGGCGGAAGGCAAAGGTCAAGACGGCGCGATAGGCAGGCTAAAGTCTTTGCTATCGGGGAAGGCCCGGCTCAGCCCTGAAGTGCGAAAGCCGGCTTGCAGCAAATGCCTGCAAACCGGCCAAAAAACTATGGATGGCCGCGCCCTCTGCCTAGAAGCCGAGCTCGCTCAGCGACGGGTGGTCGTCCGGCCGCCGGCCCAGGGGCCAATGGTATTTGCGCTCAGATTCCGCGATCGGATGCTCGTTGATGCTGGCGATGCGCAGACGCATCAGCCCCTCCTCGTCGAACTCCCAATTCTCGTTGCCGTAGGCGCGGAACCACTGGCCGCTGTCGTCGTGATACTCATAGGCGAACCGGACGGCGATGCGGTTGCCGTTGTAGGTCCACAGCTCTTTGATGAGACGGTAGTCGAGCTCGCGATTCCACTTCCGCGTCAGGAACCCGACGATGGCCTCGCGACCAACCAGAAACTCGGCTCGGTTACGCCAGCGGCTGTCCACCGTGTAGGCCAGCGAGACCTTCGCCGGATCACGCGAATTCCACGCATCTTCGGCGAGGCGCGCTTTCTGAGCGGCGGTTTCGGCGGTAAACGGCGGCAGCGGGGGACGGCTCATGACACAACTCCTGCAATCTGACTAAACGACGTGATCCAAAGGCGGGTGAGCGGCGAGCGCATCACGCAATATCTCGAGCGCTCTCGTGAGATCCGCCCGCGTCCTCGCGGCCCCAAGGGCGACCCGGACGAAATCAGGCGCCGGATGCCGCGTCGCGAACGCATCGCTGGTGACAACCGCGACTCCGTGCTTTTGCACGTGCAGTCCGAACTGAGTGCTCGACCAGGCCCGAGGCAGCGGAAGCCAGATGTGATGTCCGTTCGAATGCCCCGAATACGCACGATCCGCGAGGATCTCGCTGGCGAGCGCTTGGCGCGCCTGCGCCTCAGCCACGATGGCCTCGATGATTTTGAGCGCAGTCCCATCACGCATCCACCGCACGGCGACCGCGGTCATGAGCGGCGCTGCCATTTGCACCATCGCCCGCATTGCGCCTGCGGCACGCCCCGCCGAGACTTGGTCGGGCGTTACCAGCAGTGACGTGCGAAGGCCCGGGGCGATGCATTTCGACAGGCTCGCCGACAGGTACGTCCGTTCAGGGATAAAAGTTGCAATAGGCGCGACACCGGGCAGGAGAAACGCGTGCGGATCATCCTCGATCAGAGTCAGATCGTGCTTGCGGATGACGTCCGCCACTTGCTGCCGGCGCTCCGGCAACATCGTCGCCGTCGTGGGATTGTGAAGCGTGGGCGTGAGATAGACGAGCTTCGCCTTGTGCTCGCGAGCAGCCCGGTCGAGGGCATCGGGTAGAATCCCCTCATCGTCCATGTCCACGCCCACGAGGCTCACGCCAGCCTGGGCCGCCGCGGCCTTGAAGCCCGGATAGGTGAGGCTTTCCGTAAGGATGACGTCACCGGCCTTGGCGAGGAGACCGATGAGGCTAGCCAGTGTCCCCTGTGTTCCCGGCGCGATGAGCAATCGTTCGAGGGTCACATCGGGAACCAGCGACTTCAGCCACTCGGCGGCTATGTCCCGCTCGGCCGCACTGCCCCCGACATGCTGATAGGTGAGATAGGTTCCGAAACCCACGTCGGCTCTGAGCTCGGCGAGCGTCCGCGCGACGCGACCATCGAGATCGGCCTCTGAAGGCTGTGGCGGAAGGTTCATGGAAAGGTCGATCGCCGGGGCCGTGGCCAGCATCCGGGACGGGGGCGGAGGAACCTTGCCCACGAACGTTCCGCGCCCGACGGTCGCCTCGATCAGGCCTCTACGGCGCGCCTCGGCGTAAGCCCGCGTCACGGTCGTGAGGTCCACGCCCAATAGCTGAGCCAGCGCGCGATGCGTCGGCAGCGGCTGCCCCTGATGCAGCACGCCAGCCAGCATGTCCTCCGCCAGCGCATCGGCGATGCGTTGGTACACGGGACCCCTGCGGTCAGATATTGTAGGTATCCAGTCCATACAATAAGCGTCAAAATGCCTTTTGAAATTCCATACAATATCGGATACGCATAAGCAAGCTCGGATAACGAGACGACCAGGGAGAGACAGATGACGGACCAAGAGCCAGACATTGCTCATTCGATGCTCCGCGGCGCTCGGTGCCGTTGCCCCGCTTGCGGCGAAGGCAAGCTCTTCAGGGCGTATCTCAAGGTTGCAGACGCCTGCCCCGCCTGTGGCGAAGACCTCCATCATCACCGCGCCGACGACATGCCGGCCTACATCGTCATCACGCTCGTTGGCCACATCGTCCTCGGCGCCATGCTCTGGACCGAGACCCACTACTCCCCACCGTTCTGGCTGCACACCGTCGTTTGGGTTCCACTGACGCTAATCCTCGCCCTTAGCCTTCTCCCGTCCGTCAAGGGTGCCATCGTGGGCCTGCAGTGGCGGCTACGCATGCATGGTTTCTGGGACCGCGGCATGAAGCAGGCCGCGCTCGAGACCCAGTCCGCCTGAGGCAACACTCGCCATCTCCATCCCCCTGTGCGATCGGGCGTGTGCGCGTTAGCATTCAAGCATGCGCATTCGCCCTGAAACGACAGACGATCATGAGTCAATTCATCGGGTCGCGACCGAAGCCTTTGGTCGCCGAGATGAGGCTGAGCTCATTGGCGCGCTTCGCATTTCGGGAGACCTGGAAGTCTCGCTGGTGGCCACAGAAGCCGGGAGCATTTGCGGACACATCGCTCTCTCGCGCTTGAAGTCGCCGGAGCGGTCCCTTGCTCTTGCTCCGATAGCCGTATCTCCCAGCATGCAGCGCCACGGCACGGGATCGGCTCTCGTCCGAGAGGCTCTCAGCGCCGCCCGCCGGCTCGGACATGATCTCGTCTTCGTCGTCGGAGAGCCGCGCTTCTACCAGCGCTTCGGGTTTTCACCCGACATTGCCGCTCGCTTTCCATGCCGTTTCGCAGGTCCCTATTTCATGGCCATTCCCTTGTCGGGTCTCGCGGCCAATCCCGCTCCGGTGATTTACGCCGATGCGTTTCGGGATCTCGAATAGCTGCACCTCAAAATCCCTTCCTTAGTTTTCATGGCGAAGTCGTCATTGAATAACGGCATCGTCATTCAAATTGCGATGCATTCCCGCAGCCGCATTGCGAAAGCTCGACGTCGCAAACATGTGAATTGTTGAGGTTGAAAGTCGGGAACACAGAATTGCTCCCGATGGTTTGCGTGAGAAGGAGCGCAGCCTTGCCCACGACGTTTGAAGAGTTCTGGCTTTACTACCTTCGCCAGCACCGCTTGCCAACGACGCGAAACCTGCATTTTCTCGGCACAACACTGGCGTTGGCGACGATGGCGGGCTTTGCTCTGACGTATGATTATCGCTGGCTCTTGGCGACCCTACCGGTGGCCTACGCGGTGGCGTGGCTTTCCCACGCGATCGTCGAGGAGAATGCGCCAGCCACGTTCCGGGCACCGGTCTGGTCCTTACGCGCCGACATCCGCATGTTTCGCATGTGGCTCATCGGCAATCTCGATCAAGAACTTAACAAAGCGGGGCTTGACCAGAAAAACTTAAAGCCCTGAGTTAAAGCCGCAAAAACCATACCGATCGGAAACTTTCGACGTCCGTTTCGATTACATCAGAGATGCGGGAGGATTGATCGCGATTACCATTTCGTCAGCTTACGCCGTCATTCCTCGGACGTCGTCTCTTACCTGACCCTCACAACCCTGATCACTTGAGCCAGCGCGAGCGCGCCGCGCTGAAAGACAAACAGAAACAAGCGGATAGCCTATCATGAATACTCTTCTACGCGCCTTGGTCCGCTACGGATACGTCCCATTCATGATCCTCGGCATCAACGCCGGGGCGTATTTCGTCGTTGCCAACGGCCACTCCTACCTGTGGCTCCTGCCCCTGCTTGTGATCGCGCTCGGCACCGCATTCTTCGCGGAGCGCATCCTTCCCGTTCACCAGGAATGGAACGAGCCGCACGGAGACGAGGCGGCCACCGTATGGCACGCGATTGTCTATGAGCTCAGCAACACCGTCGGCGTTCTGATGATCCCGCTGGTTGCTTTTCTGCTCAATCACCAGCCCGGCGAGCAATTGATCGGCCTGTGGCCACGTGAATGGCCGATCCTGGCGCAGCTAATCATGGCGCTGGTCATCGGTGACTTCGCCTTCACGCTCATTCATTTCCTGAGCCACCGCTGGTCCACCCTCTGGCGCCTTCACGCGGTTCACCACAGCGTGACGCGGCTCTATGGCTTCAATGGCTTTGTCCGTCACCCGCTGCATCAGATGCTCGACATGGCGATCGGCTCGGCCCCACTGGCGCTTGCCGGCATGCCGGTGTCTGTAGCGGCGCTGCTCGGATTTGCGGTGTCCGTCCAGCTCATCATCCAGCACTCCAACGTCGACTACGAGCTCGGCCCATTCCGCAACGTGCTGTCGGTCGGCCGCATCCACCACTTGCATCACGTCAACTGGGGTAAGGAAGGCGACGTCAATTTCGGCCTGTTCCTGACGTTGTGGGATCGACTGTTCGGCACATTCCAGCCCGAGCCCTCGCGCCCCATCACGGCGAACGACATGGGCATCGACGACATCCCGGACTTTCCCAAGAAGTACAGCGAGCACCTGGCGTTCCCCATGCGCTACAAGCCCGGTGCTGCCGCTGCGGCGGCTGCGTCAGCAGCAGAACAAGCTGAGCACAACGACAGCCTCGGCGGTAGATTGCGCTCTTCTTCCTGAGGACGACGCCCAGCACGCTCTATGAGTTGAGCCCCCGGTACGGCATACTCCAAACTCTTGGAGAGGGTCGGCCGGGGGGCTTCGATGAAAGTCCGTTTTGCGTCGTGTGCGTGTCTGGCAGCAATTCTGCCGGGCCTCACCGCTTGTTCTCTTAGTGGACCTAACGCCCTTTCGTTCAACGGAAATCAGACCTACGAGACAAGCGCCGCGCAGGACAGCGTCAAGCGCAACACACCTGTAGTACCCGGCCGCCGGGCGCGGGTATTCATCATGGCCGGCCTCGGCACCAACTGTGAGCCGCTCGCTCCACCGGCCATCACGATTACGCAGTTGCCCGACAAGGGCTCGGTCTCACTCGAGCCGGGCCAGGAGACGACGATCCAAACCAGCGTTTCGGGCACCTGCATCGGCCACAAGGCAACCGGCACCGGCATCTATTACACCGCGCGCGCAGGCGAGACGGGGCCGGACAAGTTCTCGATCGTCGCCAACCTATCGTCCGGCGAGGTTGCGACCCGCACCTTCGAGGTTACGATTACGGAATAGGGTTAGGCCTTCTCCTCGCCGCCGTCCTCGTGCTTCAGGCCCTCCTCCAATCGCGCCCGTAACGTTTCCGCGACGCGCAACGCGGACCGGATCTCATCGTGTGAAAGCCCCTTCGCAAGGCTGCTCACCCAAGGGATCTGCAGCCGCGCCGCGGCCGCATAGGTTTCCCGCCCGCGCTTGGTCAGCACGACATGATGCGCCCGCCGATGATGCGGATTGGGCCTCGACTCGACGAGGCCGTCATCCATCATCTCGTTGACGAGCCTCTGCACCCCCTGGCGATTGAGACCCATGCTGCGGGCAAGCCATGCGACGGGCTGCGGCTGCTCGGCAATGGCGATTGCACCCAGCACCTGCCAGCGCGCGCTCGTGAGCCCGAGCGGTGCCACGAGTCGATCTCCGGCAACGAGCAATCGCCCGTTCAACCGAAACACTTCCAGAATGAGCTCGGTCGCGGCCTCACCGGCCGATCGCTTGCGGCGTGTCATTTGACAACATAAACTATATTTGACAACATATTGTCAAATATAGTTTAGAGTTAGTCCAATGATTGCAGGCCATCTAGCGCTAATCCTCGCCGCAGCCTTCGCCGGCGCCGCCTTCTACATCAACTTCGCCGAGCAACCGGCCCGCCTCGCGCTCGACGACAGGGCTCTACTTGCCGAATGGAAGCCGAGCTACGGCCGCGGCTTCGCCATGCAGGCCAGCATCGCGGTCGTCGCAGGCGTGCTGGGCCTTGTTGCAGCGTGGCAAACAGCGGATTGGAGGTGGGTGGCGGGTGCCGTGCTTATCCTGGCCAACTGGCCCTTCACGCTTGCGGTCATCATGCCGACCAACAAGAAACTGCTATCGACGCCGCCGGAGGCCGCGGGACCAGCATCCCGCGCACTCATCGAGAAATGGGGCCGGCTGCACGCCGTCCGTACGAGCCTCGGCATAGCCGCGACTCTCGCGTTCCTTTGGGCTTTGAATTGAAGCGAGCGCGCCCTCAGCCGCAGATCAGTTGATCAAGGTGGGATAGCTCAGCGTCGGAGCCGAATGGCGGACTTGGCGGCCATCGCTCTCATGCACAATCAGCTCGACCTTGCTGCTATGTGCGACTGCACGCCCGAATGCCAAGGCGTGGCTACGTAGCCGGAATCGGCCGAGTTTCCTTTCGCGATCAAAGGTGTCGCAGTGCACGACGATCCAGAAGGCGTCCTTACCCCTGGCCACGTGAACATCCGGACCGCACATCGCAGACTCCTTTCATCCCCCCGGATGATCGTGATCTCCCCCCCAATTCCCTAACCGGGATAAAGCCTAGGCCCCGGCGCCGTGGACCTCACCATAGGTCCTTAGGGCTAAGACTATGGACCCCACCCCTACGTAAGTCGAACGAATATTTCCCGCCCCGATGCTAACTGTCGCGACCAAATTCCGCTTTGCGAACAAGGCCCCGGCCGGTATCAACACCGCGTTGATTAAAACACAACGCGGAATTTGACGGAAAATGGCCTCCTCTGCCCCCACTCCACGTCCAGGCGTCCTCGACATCGAAGCCTATGTGCCGGGCGAGAGCCACGTTCCGGGCGGGCTGAAACCCATCAAGTTGTCGTCGAACGAGACGCCGCTCGGGCCGAGCCCCAAGGCTGTCGCCGCCTTTACGTCGGCGGGTGCCGCACTGGAGCGCTATCCTGACGGACAGGCGACCGCGCTACGCCAAGCCATCGCACGCCGCTACGGACTCAACGCTGATCGCATTGTCTGCGGCGCCGGATCGGACGAGCTGATCAGCCTCATCGCACATGCGTATCTGGGACCCGGTGACGAGGCTGTCTTCACCGAGCATGGCTTCCTGCTCTACCGCATCGTCGTCCTGGCGGCAGGCGCGACGCCCGTCGTCGCGCCTGAGCGCGAGCTCAAGGCCGACGTCGATGCCATCCTCGCCAAGGTGACGGACAAGACCAAGGTCGTGTTCCTCGCCAACCCGAACAATCCGACCGGGACCTACCTCGGCATCGACGAGGTCCGTCGCCTGCGCGCCAAGCTGCCGGCCAACGTGCTGCTCGTGCTCGACGCGGCCTATGCCGAATACGTTCGCCGCAACGACTACGAGGCGGGCCTCGAGCTGGTCGCCACCACCGACAACACGGTAATGACGCGCACGTTCTCGAAGATCTTCGGTCTGGCTGGTTTGCGTATCGGCTGGGCCTATTGCCCGGCTGCCGTCGCCGACGCGCTCAATCGCATCCGCGGGCCGTTCAACTTGTCGTCTGCATCCATCGCGGCCGGTTCCGCGGCGATGGACGATACAGGCCACATCGAAGCCGCCGTCCAGCACAACGAGAAATGGCTGCCCTGGCTCACGGCCGAGATCGAGAAGCTCGGCCTCGAGGTCACGCCGAGTGTTGCCAACTTCATCCTCATCCATTTCCCGAACGAGCCCAAGCGCGATGCCGCGGCCTGCGACGCCTTCCTGAAGCAGCGCGCCATCATCCTGCGTCGCGTCGCCGGCTACGGCCTGCCCGGTGCTCTGCGTCTGACCGTCGGCACGGAAGAAGAGAACCGCAAGGTCGTGGCCGCGCTGGCGGACTTCGTCGGAGGACGAGCATGAGCGCTCCTCAGTCAAAGGCCATGTTCGAGCGCATCGCGCTCATCGGCGTCGGCCTTATTGGCTCGTCGATCAGCCACGCGGCTCGCCGCGGCGGCTTGGCGAAGTCCATCGTCGGTTCGGCACGCACGCCCGCGACCGTTGAAACTGCATTGAAGCTCGGCCTTATCGACGAGGGTTACGCAACAGCTGCGGAGGCAGCGGCGAACGCTGACCTCGTCATCCTCTGCGTACCGGTGGGACTTTGCGGTCCCATCGCCAAAGAGATCGCGCCTGTCCTGAAGCCCGGCGCCATCCTGACCGACGTCGGCTCGGTGAAGGCCGCCATCGTTCGCGATGTGGCCCCGCATGTGCCGGAGGGCGTGCACTTCGTTGCCGGCCACCCCATCGCGGGCACCGAGCAGTCAGGCCCCGAATCTGGTTTTGCCGAGCTGTTCGATGGCCGCTGGTGCGTTCTGACGCCCGAGACCAGCACCGATCCGAAGGCGGTCGAGAAGCTCAAGGCGTTCTGGGAAGCGCTCGGCTCCAAGGTCGAGATCATGTCGCCGGAGCACCATGATCTGGTGCTCGCCATCACCAGCCACCTGCCCCATCTCATCGCCTATAACATCGTCAACACGGCAGCTCACCTCGAGCGCGTCACCGACAGCGAGGTGATCAAGTTCTCGGCCGGCGGCTTCCGCGACTTCACGCGCATCGCTGCCTCCGACCCCACCATGTGGCGCGACGTGTTCTTGAACAACAAGGATGCCGTGCTCGAAATGCTGGGCCGCTTCACCGAAGACCTTACCGAGCTTCAGCGCGCCATCCGCTTCGGCGACGGCGATACGCTGCACCGGCTGTTCGCTCAGTCTCGCTCGGTCCGCCGCAGCATCATTCAGGCCGGGCAGGATACGGCGGCTCCGGATTTCGGTCGCGCCAAGAAACCGAGCACGAGCTGAGACACGAGTCGGAGCGCCGAACGCAATGCCGGAGAGCGCACCCGACATCTGGATCTTCGGCTACGGCTCGCTGATGTGGAACCCGGGCTTCCCTTTCGCCGAAGCCCGCCACGCCCGCCTCGACGGCTATCACCGCGCGTTCTGCGTCTACTCGATCCACTATCGCGGCTCGCCGCGCCGGCCGGGTCTCGTATTGGGCCTCGATCGCGGCGGCTCGTGTGACGGCATGGCGTTCCGTCTCGACCCCGCGACCGCGGCGGCGACGTTGGCCTATGTACGCCGGCGCGAACTGATCTACAGCGTCTACAGGGAAAGCCTGGTTCCGCTCTCCCTCGTCGGTAGCCCGGGCAGCAATTCGCCGCCGGTCCTGGCGCTCGCCTACATCGCCGAGCGCGCGCATCCGGCGTATGCGGGCCGCGTTCCGCTCGCGCGTCAAGTGGAGCTCATCCGCGGCGCGGTTGGCACAGCCGGCACAAATCTCGATTATGTCGCCAACACGTTGGCCCACCTCGCCAGCCTCGGCATTGAGGAGCGGCGGCTATCGCGCATCCTGACAACCGCAAGCCCGTTCGTAGCGCGGGGGACCGTATCCAGCGACCGCCGCGCGAGATCTGTAGCCCTGGCGCGGAGCTGGGCGCAGAAGCCGGTCGATCGGCCACGTCCGGTGCGCGACAAAAGATTTGGGCACCGCGCCAAGCTGGCGGGTGCCCTCAAAACTCCAGAAAGTCGCTAGCCGCTCCGATCGTCGCGCCGTCTTCCAGGCGCGGCGTGAATCGGCAGCGCAAAATTAATGGCGCGTGCTGGCGACTCGGTCCGTGACGCCGACACCCATCTGCCCGGCGCGCAGATCGAGCTCGATTCGCCGGCGCTGCTGAGCCGTACCGGCGAGCAGATGCACGTGAACCTCGTTGGCGCCGAGACGTGCTCCGCGCTGACGCAGCTCAGCGAGATTGAGCGACGGGCACTCGCGCGTCAGATGTCCGGTGGCAAGCACCGAACGGCGGCCGTCTGCATCGCGATGCACGAGAATGAAGTTGCCCTGCGGAACCTCGGGGCAATCGACAAGGCTGTAGACCGTATGAACGTAGCGTCGGCCCGAAGCGCCGCCCCAGAAATGGAAGCGATCGGTAAGATGTGCCGCGGCGGCATCAACGCTTTTGAACTTAGAACTCTCAGCCGAGCGGCGAGCTCTGATTTCAGCGAGTTGAATGATACGCGCTCCCATAACGGACAATCCTTAGCGGCCCTAAAGCCGATTACGCCACTTGATTACTTCGAGCATGATCGCGGTTTTCAGCCGAAATATGGCTCGAACTCAGTAAATTTGAGGCATTCCCACTCTGAAACTAAGGCTAAGTGGAAAGCCACGTTCGGACTGTCTCGCAGGGAACAGGCCACATTCTCTATACCTCAGAGTAGGTATAGTCCGGCCTAAGAACACGTGCGCAGGGCTAACGGTTCCAGCAATAGAACTGCAGGCGCTTCAATCCTAAATGCCTGCGCATGCTCCAGGAAAACGCCGTCCAACTGTTCCGCGCGGTCTACCCCGGAGCGATTTATTAACTATTCGCAACGCGAAAAGCCGCAGCTGCGGCAGATCCAGCACCCTTCTTCCATCACGTACGAACGCGATGAGCAGCGCGGGCAGAACTTGCCCAAAGTGTGCGACCGTCTGTCCTCGCCGCTTCCCGTACCAAAGTCCGCGCTCGGCGTTGCGGCGACCTCTTCGAAGGAAGCAGCCGCGAATCTCTCCGCAGGCAGCCGACCCTGGGCCGGCTCGGCCATGAAGCCGATGCGAATCATGTGCCGCTCGATGACCTCGCCAATTGCCGCGAGCAGGCTCGGCACATACTTGCCGCCGATCCAGCGCCCGCCCTGCGGATCGAACACTGCCTTGAGCTCCTCGGCCACGAACGACACGTCGCCGCCGCGGCGGAAGACGGCGCTGATCATGCGCGTCAGAGCAACCGTCCAGGCATAGTGCTCGAGATTTCGCGTGTTGATGAAAATCTCGAACGGCCGCCGCCGAATGTTGCCGCCGCCCGCATCCCATTCGATGTCGTTGAGGGTGATGTAGAGCGCGTGATCGCTTTCGGGCCACTTGATCTTGTAGGTGAAGCCCGGCAGCACCGGATCACGCTCGAGCGGCTTCGACATGTAGACGACGTCGCCCTGTCGCCCCGCCGCCACGTGAGTTGCGCGCCGCGCTTCGGCATCCGCTTCCACGAGACTTGCGCTGCTGGCCGAGACGACGACCGGCTCTTCCAGCACGGACACCTCTGCCGGCGCGGGTTGATCCGGTTGAGACGAGGTCAGCACCGCGCCTGTCACCGCATTCGGCCGATAGGCCGTGCAGCCCTTGAGACCGAGATCGAACGCCTCGAGGTAGAGGTCCTTGAATGCCTCGAAGGAGATGTCCGCCGGGCAATTGACGGTCTTCGAGATTGAACTGTCCACATGCCGCTGCAAAGCCGCCTGCATGACGAGATGATCACGCGGTGTAAGTTCGGCCGTGGTCACGAACGCAGGCGTGAGCGGCTGCAGCGGGCCGAACTCGCGCCGATAGACGGCATGCGCGAAGTCCTCGACCGCCTCCTCGCGCGCCACCCCGCCCGGACTGAGCACGCGGCGCGAATAGGTGAAATCGAACACCGGCTCGACGCCCGAGGACACATTGCCGGCAAGCAGAGAGATCGTCCCCGCAGGCGCGATGGTGGTCAGGCAGCCGTTGCGGATCCCGTGCTCGCGGATCGCCTCGCGCACATCGGCCGGAAGGCCCGACACGTTCGGCGAAGCGAGGAAGCGCTTGCGATCGAAGAGCTGGAACGATCCCCTCTCGCGAGCGAGCTCGGCGCTTGCGAGATAAGCCGCACGCTCCACGGCAGCCATCCAAGTCTCGGCGGCTTTCTGCGCCGCTTCGGTCCCATACCGGATACCGGCGAAAATCAGCGCGTCGGCAAGTCCGGTCACGCCGAGACCGATGCGCCGCTTCGATTTTGCTTCCTGCTTCTGCTGCGGCAGCGGATAGTTCGAAATGTCGATGATGTTGTCGAGCATGCGTATCGCCGTGCGCACGCGCTCCTCGAGCTTCCCCATATCCAGCGAAGCGTCCGCGGTGAACGGCTTGGCGACGAACTGCGCCAGATTGATCGAGCCCAAGAGACAAGCGCCATAGGGCGGCAACGGCTGCTCGCCGCAGGGGTTCGTGGCCCGGATCTCCTCGCAGTACGAAAGGTTGTTGGTGGCGTTGACGCGATCGATGAAGATCACGCCCGGCTCGGCGTAATCATAAGCCGCGCGCATGATGCGCTCCCACAGCGCGCGCGCGCGAACCGTGCGATAGACCGTGCCCTCGAACACGAGATCCCACGGCGCATCCTTCTTCACCGCCTCCATAAAGGCGTCTGTGACGAGCACCGAGACGTTGAAGTTGCGCAGCCGCGCCGGATCGGCCTTGGCGTCGATAAAGGTTTCGATGTCGGGATGGGCGCAGTGCATCGTGCCCATCATGGCGCCGCGCCTGGCGCCGGCCGACATGATGGTGCGGCACATGGCGTCCCACACGTCCATGAAGCTCACGGGGCCGGAAGCATCCGCGCCGATGCTTTTGACCGGCGCACCTTTGGGGCGCAGCGTCGAGAAATCATGCCCGATGCCGCCGCCCTGCTGCATCGTCAGCGCCGCTTCCCGCACGTGCTCGAAAATGGACCCGAGATCGTCCTCGATGCGGCCCATGACGAAGCAATTGAATAGCGTAACCTCGCGCCCGGAGCCCGCGCCGGCCAGAATCCGGCCGCCCGGCAGGAAGCCGAAATCCGCCATGGCGTCGTAGAAGCGCTCCGACCAAGCCTCCCTGGCACGCTTGCCCTTCTCGGACCCGGCTGCTGCGCGCGCGACGCGACGGAACGTGTCGGCAAGCCGCTCCTCTCCGTCGCGGCCGGAAAAGGGAGCCAGCCGATACTTTGAACGCCAGATCTCTTCAGCGATCGGAGCCAGAAATTTGGGGTCGCTACGCGTCATACGCATCCCTCATACAGAGCCCAAAATATAGGGATCCGGGACGCGTCAGTCAATAAATGTTCTTCTATTGTTCGCTTTTGTTCCCGATGCCGTCTCGGGCCTCGGCTTCGGCGATGAGCCGTGCGCTTGCCTCCTCCAGACGCGCCTCGATGACTCGCCTGAACTCCTTGCGCGGCATCCCCGCCGGCAATGGATCGAGGAACTCGACAATTATGGTCCCCGGATACCGAAGGATGCTCCGGCGTGGCCAGTAGAGACCCGAGTTGAGGACCAGCGGCACGCAAGGAAGCTCGAGGCCTTCATAGAGGGCCACGTAGCCCGGCTTGTAGTCCGGCTCTGCCCCGGGAGGCCTGCGCGTGCCTTCGGGGAAAATGACGATCTCGCGCCCCTGCTCGGCCCGCTGTCGCGCGTCAGCGATCATCTGCTTCAGGGCCGCTGCGGCCTTGTCGCGCTTCACGAGGATGTGCTCGAACTTGACGCAGAACCAGCCATAGAACGGGATCCACTTGAGCTCGTCCTTGAGCACGATGGCCGGATCGCGAAATAGCGGTACGAGCGCAAAGGTGTCCCACGCCGACTGGTGCTTGGAGACGACGAGACAAGCGCCCTTGGGCAGCTTCTCGATCCCGCGCACTTCCATGCGCGTGCCTGTGATGTGCTTGAGCAGCCAGAGGCTCGCTATCGCGTGTGTCTTGAGGCCCGCCATGGCCCAGCTGCGCGGAGCCACGAACAGCCAGGATCCGAGGACGAGGAACAGCGCCGTTTCGACATAGAACACGACGAAAAACACGATCGAGCGGATCAGCACGAGCATGGGGAGGATCGTTCGAAAATGCCGCTCAAGACTTCACTCGCGGGGGATTGGATGCAGACGTTACCGGAGCGCTGTACCACGGGCTCACGCCGCGCGCAGCAATCAGCCTCGCTGCCGATGGCAGGAACTTGACGTACTCGGAAACGAGTATCCTGAGCGCCGCCCTGTTAAGCCACCACGTCTTCTGGCGTAGGGTTTCCGGCACGACGGGATGGGGAATGAGCTCTGTCTCAGGCATCACCCGGGCCAGCTCCGCGAGGCTCCTCGGCATGTGGTAGCTCGCCGTGACCACGATCAGCTTGTTGTAGTGCAGAGCCTCCGCCCAGCGGCGCGTCTCGGCCGCATTGCCGATGGTGTCGAGCGCCGCATAGCCGAGATCGACGCAGCAGTTGAAGGTCTGCTCGCCTAGTCCCGAGAGCTTCAGCAGCGAGGGACGCCCGATCTTCTGATTGACGCCAGAAATGAGGAGGCGCTCTGCGCGCCCTTCGTCCAGGAGCCGCGCACCCTCTGCGATGCGAACCGGGCCGCCTGTCAGGACCACGATCCCATCGGCCTGATGAACCTCGGCCGAGCGGTCGCGCATCACGGAGTTGGCGAACAATACGAAGCCGAATGCGAGCAGCCAAGCTGCCGCACCCACCAACCCGATCAATGTGCGCCTCAGATGCTTCATGACAAGCCGGTCAACCACCGCCGCAGGCGCCGTGTTCCAAGCCCCGCCCCAGCCCTAGATTGGGGAATGAGACTAGCCGATTTGGTCAGGCTTGTGACAGCCGTTTTAGGCTTGGTAACAACACATGATTGACGGAATGCAAACCCTTGCGGGCCCGTCTTGACCCACCGCATCCGGTCTAGTGTTTGCTGTTGAGGATGCGGAAAACGCCGAATCGCGACGTAAGCATGCAAAGCGCCGCCACAACCACGACGACGATAACCAAAAGGACGTAGCCGGCCATATCGAGGGCGCCTGTGCCGACGAAGCGGTGCAGCTCGGTTACGGTTACCGCGCCGCCGCCCAAAATCTGCATCACGAACGGCATGGTCACGAATACCGCGAGCGCGAGTCCGGCGCCCACGAGCCCTGCGCGAATGCCGAGCCGCAGAAAGTGTTTCTCGAATTCGCGCGCGATGAAGCGGTCGGTCGCGCCCACGAAATGCAGGACCTCGACGATCTCGCGGTTGGACGCCATCGAGCTCTTGGTCGCCGAAACGATGATGGCCATGGTCGCCATGGCCACCAGCGCCAGGATGGCAAGGCCGCCGAGTGCAAAGCTGCGCGTGATGGTTCGGATCTGCTGCTGCCATCGGCGATGGTCGTCGAGCGTCGCCCCAGGGAACTGCTTCTCGAGGTCGGCTTTGACGCTGTCCAGGTTCGGCGAGGCGTTGCGATCAAGTTCAACTGCGATGAGACGCGGCACCGGCAGCGACTTGAGCTCGTCCAGCTGTCCGAGCCAGGGCTCGAGCAGCGCCGCGGATTCTTCCACGCTCAAGGGCCGAACGTTGGAGATGCCGGGCTGACGGCGCAGAAACGACGCCACGTCCTGTACGGTCTTCTCAGGGTCGCCGGCTTCCTTGGGCTCGAGCTGGACAGTGACCTCGCTCGCGATATCGCGCAGCCAGGCGTCCGCCGACTGGCGGATCATATAGACGGCGCCGGCCGTCAGGCAGGCGAGGAAGCACATGATCGTGATCACGAGCGTGAGCGACCGGCCCGTGACGGATCCGGCCGGCACGATCGGTCCGGTGACCTGTTGCTGCTGGCGCCGAGTTTCACGCGGCGGCGCAAAGATGTCCGGCTGTTGGGTGACGTCTTCGTATTGCGTAGGCCTCAGCGTTGTATCGCCGGGCTGCCGCAAATCGACATCCGCGTACTCCGCCGCGTAGGGATCCATGGTCACAGGCGCCGACCCCGTGCGCACGTCGTCGTAGGCATAGTCTTGCCCCTGCGGAACGAAGGTGCCGCGGCCTTGAGGACGGTCGGGTCTGTCATACGATCCGGACATGGCCGTCGTGCAACTCCAGGCGGGGGGCTTTGAATTGACGCATGAGCTGATGATCGTGCGTGGCGATCAGAACGGAAGTGCCGAGCCGGTTGAGCTCAATGAACAGTCTCAAAAGGCGTCTCGCCATCTGCGGGTCGACGTTACCGGTCGGCTCGTCGGCAAGAAGGAGCTCCGGCTTGCCGATCACGGCCCGGGCGATGGCGGCGCGCTGCTTTTCACCGCCTGAAAGCACCGACGGATACCCGTGCATGCGATCGCCAAGTCCGACCCACTGCAGTAGGTCGGTGACGTCCTCGCGATAGTCCTCGACACGCTTGCCGACGACTCTCAGGGGCAGTGCCACGTTCTCCCACGTGGTCAGATGCTCGAGCAGGCGGAAATCCTGGAACACGATGCCGATACGCCGCCTTAGGGGCGCCCGCTTGGCCGTGTTGATGCGGCTCACGTCCTGCCCGAAAAGCTGGATCTGCCCACGCGATGGATGCGTGGACATGAACAGAAGCCTGAGCAAGGAGGTCTTGCCGGCGCCGGAGGGCCCGGTGAGGAAGTGAAACGAGCCGGGCCGGAGATGAAAATTGACGTCAGCGAGGATTTCGCGTCCCCGCTCGTACCTCAGCCCAACATTGTTTAGTCGAATCACGAGACGAGCGCTCCAACGGGAAAAGCCCAGTTTCGGCGTGTGCGGCGCCTATATGCGGGAAGCTTCGAGCCGGATCAATCGGCTATGAATGTGGCGGACTCGTGTACGCGCGCCATTCACGAATGCCCCGGAGCACGCTTGCACTCGTGCCAAGATCACCCGATACGTTACTTTCACGCCTGAGCGAAGACCTGAGTTAGGACGGAAACATACATGATGCTGGACCACTCCGAGAACGGAAACGAGGTCGCCGTTATCTTTTCGGCCGAGGCGATCGCGGCCCGCCTGGAGGAGCTGGCCCAGGAAATCACGGCTCGGAAGCTTGAACGCCCGCTAATTGTCGCCGTCCTCAAGGGAAGCTTCGTCTTTGCCGCCGACCTCATCCGCGCCCTTCACCGGGCCGGAATGCGGCCCGAGGTCGATTTTTTGACCCTGTCGAGCTACCGCAAGAGCCGCACGTCGTTGGGACAGGTCGAAATCCTGCGCGACCTCGACTTGCCTGTGGATGGCCGCAACGTCCTGCTGATCGACGACGTTCTCGATTCCGGCCGCACCCTCGTCTTTGCGAAGGACCTGATCGCGGCCCGTGGCGCCACCGACATCCAGACCTGCGTGCTGCTCGAGAAGAAGGTTGCCCGTGCCGTCAACGTCTCGGCGGACTTCCGGGCCTTCGAATGCGGCGACGAGTTCGTCGTCGGGTACGGTATGGACGTCGCCCACCGCTATCGGGAGCTGCCGTTCGTCGGCCGCTGCGTGAAGGAGTAACAACGAAGCGCCCCTGAGGCGCCGCTTAGACCATGATCGCTTCGGACCTAGTCGCTCCGATCGTCGCGCCACCTATCAGGCGCCGCGTGAATCGGAGCGCAGAAAAATCCGAAACGTGAATCATCGGTCTCACCAAAGGTTCAGAGGGGCACGCTATGGCGCACATACTTCTAGCCGACGACGACAAGACGACACGTGATCTGGTCAAACGCGCACTGGAGTCAGACGGCCACACCGTCGAGATTACTCAGGACGGGTCCGAGGCGCTGGACAGGCTGAGGAGCGGCGCAGCGACGATCGACGTTCTGGTCTCGGACATCCACATGCCCGGCGTCGACGGTATCGGCGTCGCGGCTGGCGCCATCGAGGCGGTGCCGGGTTTGAAGATCCTGCTTATGTCTGGCTTTCCCGAAGAGCTCGAACGCGCCAAGAGCCTGAAAGCGTCTCGCCTCGGCGTCCTCACCAAGCCGTTCACGCTCGAGCAGATCCGCGCTGCTGTGCGCACGCTGCTCTCCTGACAATTAGACCGACGCGTCTAGCCCGCCATCGTCGTCTTTACTAGCGCCGCTTCCCGGTTGATGCCCGAGACCAATTCCTCGGTCTCCTGCGCCAGCGTGCGCATTTCCGTCGCCACCACATCGAATCCGTTGCCGTGGGAGCCGGCACGCTTTGCCTCGATGCGCGCGTTCAGCGCCAGCACCTTGAGGGTCTGCGATATCTTCCCGATGCCGTTGGCCGCGCCGACGATGGACTCGAGGCGAGACGTCAGCGCCGCATTGCGCTGGTTCGCAATCCTGAGCTCGCTCGCATCGACCACGAAGCCTTCAGCGTAGATGAGCTTGCCGGTTTCATCCCAGATCCCGCAACCCTTCTCCTTGACCCAGGCGTAAGAACCATCCGCGCACTTGAGCCGGTAACTGATCTCCCAGTGGTCACGCCTGTCGAAAGAACGCGCCACGGCGGCATCAACATCGGCGATGTCGTCGGGATGTATGAGGGAAGCGAACGTGCGCACCGCATTGTTGAGCATGTCGGAAAGCGGAAATCCCGTCAGCGCCACGAACCCGACTGTCATGTTCAGCATCGTGTAGTTCTCGTCGGCGGAGCAGCGGTAGAGAAACCCTTTGATGTTTCCCGCGACGCTGCGGAAGAAATCGAGCTCCTCCAGCGCTGGCGCGCCGGCATCATGATGGTCCGGTTTGAGAGTGGAGCGGACGTTCGAAGCGACACCTGCCATTGCGAATTCCGTGGTCGAGCGGGACGATTGAGCCCTGCGACTGAGGGTCGATCGCTTGTATCTGAATCGCGCGCAATCGCCCGTGGCAACACCGCGGGGTTGCACAGATAAAGCTCCAAATACGGATCATCGGCCACACAGGCGTCATGGATGCCCTCAAAGCGGGCAACCTGCCTAAAGTCAGGAGCAGCCGAAACGTCTACTTCGGGAGGGCTGGAGGCGAAGCGGCTTCGGGGATGGGAACCCCGGCTTCCTTGGCCGCAGGCGGCAGCACCACGGTCGGTGCGTCCTTGGACGTCGCGGCGGGCGGCGGTTCTGCCGGAACAGTTGGCGCAGGAGAGGGGCCCGACTCGAGCACCGGCTTCGGCGCGTCCTCAATACAGGCCTTGCGGATACGCTGATCCGCGAGCGCCTTCGTCTCGGCGAAGTGGCCCGTAAACGGAATGAACGTGAGCTGCGTGAGCTTATAGAGTTCGTTCGTGAAGGTCGCGCCGCAATCCAGTACGAACTGGTGCAGGCCCGGCATGCCGCAATTCTTGAGCACGCTCTTCGCATCGCCGTTCTGGAGCCTGACGTCGTAGGCCTTGGTGATGCAGCGGTCCACGTCCGCCATCGCCGCGATGAGATGATCCTCGAACACAGGCTCGAGCGCGGAGAACTTGAGATCGCCTGCCACCTCACGGATTGTGAACAGGCTCAGCATCACGTTCTTATTCCAGTCGACGTAGGCCTCATCGTAGGCCTGCTTGCGATGGCGCACTTCCTCGACATCCGCATCGCGGCGGATCGCGGAAGCGACCATGCCCGCACGCGTGCGGCGCTCGTAGACCTGATGCGCGATGACCTCGATGGCCTGCCGCCGGCTCTGGAAAGTGGAATAGGTCTGCGCCAGCCATGCACCGACGCTTGCGGTGATGATGCCGTTGATCGCGGCCGATGCCAGCGCGAACATTATCAGCTGCCGGCGTGAGAGCCGTGCGTGCCTCAGCAGTCCCCTCGCCATGCCCGGCCCCCGCTCGCCGCAATCGCGGCAACCAAACGCCTACTATCCGCCCGTGACGCTCATATGGCGCTGCACTGCAGGCCGCTTCGACCGCCGATCGATGATGAAGTCGTGCCCCTTGGGCTTGCGCGCGATGGCTGCGTCGATGGCCTGGTGGAGTAGTCCGTCGTCCTCACTGGCCCGGAGCGGAGCCCTGAGGTCCGCCGCATCCTCCTGACCGAGGCACATGTAAAGCGTGCCAGTGCACGTCAGCCGAACGCGATTGCAGCTCTCGCAGAAGTTATGAGTCATCGGCGTAATAAAACCGAGCCGCCCCCCCGTCTCCTTGACGCTGACATAGCGCGCCGGTCCGCCGGTCTTATAGGGGATGTCGTTCATGGTGAAGCGCTCGGCGAGGTTCGCACGCACGAGTGAAAGCGGCAGGTACTGATCCGTCCGGTCGCCGTCGATGTCGCCGAGCGGCATGGTCTCGATCAGCGTCAGGTCGGCGCCGCGACCATGGGCGAATTGGATGAGGTCATCGATCTCGTCCTCGTTCACGCCTTTGAGCGCCACGGCATTGATTTTGATCTTGATCCCGGCTCGCTCGGCGGCTTCGAGCCCCTGGAGCACCGTCGAAAGCTCGCCCCAGCGCGTAATGGCCCTGAATTTGACTGGGTCGAGCGTATCGATCGACACGTTGATGCGGCGCACGCCGAAGGCGCGCAGATCCTCCGCATGCTTTGCGAGCTGGCTGCCGTTCGTGGTCAGCGTCAGCTCCTCGAGCGCTCCGCTTTCGAGGTGGCGCGACAAGGCCTTGAACAGCCACATGATGTTCTTGCGAACGAGCGGCTCGCCACCCGTAATGCGTAACTTCTTGACGCCTTTGGCTATGAAAGCAGAGGAAAGCCGGTCGAGCTCCTCGAGGGTCAGCAGATCCTTCTTCGGCAGGAAGGTCATGTTCTCGGACATGCAGTAGACGCAGCGGAAATCGCACCGATCCGTCACCGAGATGCGCAAGTAGCTGACGTGCCGACCGAAGGGGTCAATCAGCGAGGGAAATGAAAGCGCCGTGTCCATGCCCGTCCTTCTTGAGCCAGCCCCCAGCCGCCGGGTTCGGGGCTAGCCCATTAGAGTAGCGACGCAAAGCGTGACTTCAAGTCCACAGAAGAGACATAGCCCAGTGTCACAGTCCGCGAAGTCAATAGCTTAAGCTTGTTACCAGACCAAGCTCGCGATACTCGTTGCAAAAAACGCAACACTGATAAGCAAATCAAAAATTTGCGGGTGGGAGGACAGATGACGACGGTAACGGGCGCTGATGCTCAAGGTAAACCGGGCCTGCTGGACAGGGCTCGGATTATAGCAAAACCCGGTTTCAACCGTTGGCTCGTACCTCCCGCAGCCCTCTGCATCCACCTTTGCATCGGCATGGCCTACGGCTTTTCGGTGTTCTGGAAGCCCCTCGAAGCGGTGCTGACCGGACCCGACGGCAAGCCGCTGCCGAGTTGCTCGGCCGGCGCCACCACGTTCTCCGAGAAGGCCGCCGGCACGGCGAAAGCCCTGTTCGCGACGGACTGCAACTGGAGCCAGTTCGATCTCGGCTGGATGTATACCTTCTTCTTCGTCCTGCTGGGCGTCTCCGCCGCCATCTGGGGCGGCTGGCTCGAGCGCGCTGGTCCCCGCAAGGCCGGTCTCGTCTCGACCCTCTGCTGGTGTGGCGGCCTGCTCATCTCCTCGGTCGGCGTCGCGACCCACCAGCTCTGGATGCTCTGGCTCGGCTCCGGTGTCATCGGCGGCATCGGACTGGGCTTGGGATACATCTCGCCGGTCTCGACGCTGATCAAATGGTTCCCTGACCGGCGCGGCATGGCCACCGGCATGGCCATCATGGGCTTCGGCGGCGGCGCCATGATCGGCTCCCCCCTCGCCACGCTCCTGATGTCCCATTTCAAGACCCAAACCGACCCCGGCGTCGGCCAGACATTCGTCGCCATGGCCGCGATCTACTTTGTGTTCATGATGATCGGCTCGTTCGGCTATCGCCTGCCGCCCTCCGGCTGGAAGCCGGAAGGCTGGACGCCGCCGACCAATAGCCACTCCATGATTACCTCCAACCACGTGCACCTCAACGACGCCCACAAAACTCCGCAGTTCTGGCTGCTGTGGTCGTTGCTGTGCCTCAACGTCTCCGCCGGCATCGGCATCATCGGCGCTGCCTCGCCGATGCTCCAGGAGACCTTCGGCGGTCAGCTCGTGAACAGGCCGGAGCTCGGCTATCTCGATCTCAAAAAGGACGCGATCCTCGCCGCTTCGGCCGCTGCCGTCGGCGCAGGCTTTGTCGGCCTCATCTCGCTTTTCAACATCTTCGGTCGCATTGCGTGGGCTTCGTCCTCCGACAGGCTCGGACGCAAGGTGACCTATTTCATCTTCTTCGTGCTCGGCGCTGGCCTCTACGTGCTGGCCTCCTTCGCGGCCGATTGGAAGATCCTGGCGTTGTTCGTCGCCTGCTTCTGCGTCATCGCCTCGATGTATGGCGGCGGCTTCGCAACCATCCCGGCCTACCTCGCGGACATGTTCGGTACGCAGTTCGTTGGTGCCATCCATGGTCGCCTGCTCACCGCCTGGTCCACGGCCGGCATCCTGGGCCCGGTCGTCGTCAACTATCTGCATGACACACGCCTGGCGGAAGGAATTGCCCCAGATCAACTCTACGCACCAATCTTCTACATTCTCGCCGGCATGTTGGTTCTGGGCTTCGTCTGCAATCTGCTCGTCACCCCGGTCAACCCGAAATGGTACATGAGCGAAGCCGAGGTCGAAGCCGAGCAGGCCAAGCTGAGGCTTGCATCGGCGACTGCTGAAACCGGATCCTTCGGCATCGGCAAGGGCGGTCTCGACGCCAAGGCGGCGGCCTTCTGGCTGCTCGTTGGCGTACCTCTTGCTTGGGGTGTCTGGAAGACCGTCGAAAAGGCCCTGGTGCTGTTCCACTAGCGAACAGCTTGACCGGGCCTCAGCAACGAGGAGTCCGGCCATGGCCAAGGCAAGCTTCTGGGGATCGGCCGTACATGCTGCCGGTCCCCTTCTTTTTGCAGCCGCGCTGACGTTGGAAGGGGCCTCGTTTCCTGCAAAAGCTCAATCGATGGAGCTGGCGCAGCCCCGTCCGACTGCAGAGCGCCGCGCCAGACTTGTACGCACCTTCGAAAGAGAACCCGAGAGCCGAGGCGCCGAAGAAAGGGTGCGCTCTGTGATCGCCGACCCTACAGCTCAGCGCACCCAATCACTTTGGGCAGCGCTGCTCGTGCTAGCGCTGTCCGCCGCTGCTCTGGCTCGCGGGGCACGCCTGAGATTGGGCCGAGCTGCCCGCAGCATCCGCTAGCGCCTTCACGACATCTGCTTTCGCCGCCGCGCCGTCCTTGCTCTCGTCCAGAACCAACTTCTGGCAGCCGAACGCGGTCGCGACCGCGGCTATGACCGCCTCTTCCGGCGTTGGCCGCTCGATCACAACATCGCTCTTGAGCCCGTCGACGCCCTTCCGGTTCGCCACCACGACCGCGTTTGGCAGTCCCAGCGCGCCAGGAAACGATTGCGACGTACCCTGCGCATCGGTTGCGGGAACGATGGCAATGAGATTCGGAAGATGCCGCACGGACGCCGCGAACGTTTCCCAGTGATCGCGTTCGCCGCTCGAGAACGGTACGACGACGACGCGCGCCGGACTTCGCGCGGCGAAGACGATGCCGCGCGCCAGTGAGACGGAGTCGTCCGGATCGATGCGCACCGGAACGATCCGAACACCGCCCGCGGCTCCGAGCGCTTGCGCCAGCGCCACGTCCGCCATCGTGTTGTCGCCCTTCACGAAGGGACGATTGTCGTTATCGACGAAGTCCCAGCCGATCAGCTCGCCTTCGCCGTCGCGCGCCAGAAGGCTCGCGATCTCGGGCCGCGTGTAGTCAATCCCACGCGTCAGAAGCACGACGGCAGTCCCGCCCGGATCCTTCCCTGCCGGAAGGCGCGGATCCTGAGCTCTGACCGGCGTTGCGAGCGCGAGCAGGAGAAATGCGATACCGGCCAAGAGGCGCATCAGGAAACTTTCAAGCTGGTGAGATCGGGGCCGGACAGGATGAAATCGGCGATGGAGGTGAGGTCGTCTAGGGCGAATACGGGACACGGAGCCGCTTGGACCATATGGTCCGCCGCAATGGCCAGGACAAGTGGATCAGCCCCAGCCAATGGCTCGTGCGAGCGTGCCTCCGTACGCCGAACTTCGATCTTGGTGATCGCGGCACGCTTGTAGCCCTCGACAATGACGATATCGGCCGGCCCCAGTGCTGCGATGACCTGGGTAAGGTCCGGCTCGCTGTCGCCGCTCCCGATCTCGTGCCGTATGCCCCAGCGCGCCGGCGATACCACGGCCACCTGCCGCGCCCCCGCCTCGGCCATCCGCGCGCTGTCGGTGCCTTCGGCATCCAGCTCGACGTCGTGATGCGAATGCTTGATCGCGGCGACGCGCAACCCACGCCTGGTCAACTCTGCGATAAGGCGGGCGGCAAGTGTCGTCTTGCCCGAATTCTTCCAGCCGGCGATGCCGAGCACACGAACTGTGCGAGCTTCGGAACTACTCATGGCTCGCACCCGCCAGCCCCGCCGCGATGTTCCGAGCCGCCTGAAGCTCCTCCGGCGTATTGGCATTGAAGAATGGATCGACGCGCGCTTCGCCGATCGACACATCGTCGAAGCTTACGACCGCCGCCCCAGACTTCTCGATAAACGCATGCACGCGTCGTTCCTCTCGCGCCAGCGCAGTTCGAATGGCGTCGGCCATATCGAGGGTCCACAGCCCCGCCACGGGATGAACTCGCCCGCTCGAGGCTGCTACCGCGAAGCCCGATGCAGACGCACGCGCCGCCTCGCGCAGGCGCTGGACCAGATCCAGAGGAATGAATGGCGCATCCGACGGCACGGTCACGACGTAACGAGCGCCTGCCGTACGCGCCCATCCAAGCCCCGCAAGCACGCCCGCCAAAGGTCCCTCGGAATTCGAGCCCGCATCGGCAACGACCGGCAACCCGAACGGCTTGAAACGCTCCGGATCGCCGTTGGCACTGATTGCCAGCGGCTCGGCCTGCGCCGCCAGCCGCGCGATGACATGCGCCAGCATCGGCTTGCCGCCGAGGTCGAGCAGGGCCTTGTCCCCGCCGCCCATTCGGCGCGACTGCCCACCTGCCAGAATGACGCCCGCGATTCCGGGAATGATCGTGCTCATGGCGCGCACACTAAGCACCGGTCGAGCCCCTGACCAAGCCCTAAACAGAATGAACGGAGGGCCGTCGGACGCCCACTGAGCGACGATTTGAATTCGCGCCGCGTCCGACTATAGTCCGCCCCCGGCGCGGGCCCAGAAGATCCCAAAAAGGGAGAGGCCCGAAATGGGAAGGCTCGCATGTCCAAGATGAACCGCCGCAAATTTATCAAGGTTGCCGCTGCGGGCGGAGCCGGAACTGTCGCCGCGGCCTGCGAGGGACCTTCCGCCCCGGCCATCGTCCAATCCATGCCGACGATCAACTGGCGGCTCACCTCGAGCTTCCCGAAGTCGCTCGATACGATCCACGGCGCTACCGAGACCTTCTCCAAGATCGTTTCGGAAATGACAGACGGCCGCTTCCAGTTGCAGGTCTTCGCGGCAGGCGAGATCGTTGGCGGATTGCAGGCAGCCGACGCCGTGACCGACGGCACGGTCGAAGCGGCGCACACCGCCTCTTACTACTACTGGGGCAAGGACCCTACCTTCGCCCTCGCCACCTGCGTCCCCTTCGGACTTAACTACCGCATGCAGAATGCCTGGATGTACCAGGGCGGCGGCATCGAGCTCATGAACGAGTTCTACCGGCCCTATAACATCTACGCGCTTCCGAGCGGCAACACCGGCTCTCAGATGGGCGGCTGGTACAGGAAAGAGATCAACACGCCCGAGGATTGGAAGGGTCTCAAGATCCGCATCGGCGGCTTCGCCGGCGCCATCATGTCTCGCCTGGGCGCAGTCCCGCAGCAGATCGCCGGCAGCGACATCTACCTCGCGCTCGAAAAAGGCACCATCGACGCCGCCGAGTGGGTCGGACCTTACGACGACGAGAAGCTCGGCTTCTATCGGGTCGCCCGCAACTACTATTACCCCGGCTGGTGGGAAGGCCAGGCCATGCTGCACTTCTTCTTCAATCTGGAGAAGTGGAACAGCCTGCCGAAGGTCTACCAAACGATCCTCACCAGCGCCTCGCAGACCGCCAACAACACAATGATGGCGCGCTACGACATGCAGAACCCGGCCGCGCTGCGCCGCCTGGTGAGCAACGGCGCCATCCTGAGACCGTTCTCGGAGGAAGTGCTCGACTCTTGCTTCAAGGCTTCGAACGACGCCTACGCGGAACTCTGCGCTAGCAATCCGAAATTCAAGAAGGTCTACGATGCCATGACCGCTGTGCGTGCCGAGAGCTATCTGTGGTTCCAGCTCTCCGAGCAGACCTACGACACCTACATGATGATCCAGCAGCGCAAGGGCAAACTCTGACCTGCTGCCCTACTGGTGAATCCACCACAGCAGCGGCGGCACTGCGAGAAACAGCGCGTAAAGGCCGTAGACGTCGAGCACATAGCGCACCCTGATCGACATCCACGTGTACTGGTCACCGCCACCTTCATGCTTCGCCTGCATGTAGTCGAGGCGCGAGTGGTTGACCGGGCATGACTTGAGCGCGTCGTTGTAGCGTCGCCGGAACTCCTGCACGACGACAGGATCGGACGGCCGCGCAATGTTGAGCTCTTGCGCCAGCTCCGACACGGCGAGCGCGCAATTGTGCAGATGGTGCGCCTTCATCTTGTAGTCGTTCATGGCTTCGAGCAGGCCGAGCATCAGCGTGAATACCGACGACACGAGCTGGATGAAGGTCATCAGACGGTTGGCCGCGTCGTCGATCTGCCCGATGTAGACCGCCTGCCAGACCGCGAGACCGACGAAGTAGAGCGCCACCATCGACTGCGTGAAGAGAGACACCGCCTGCTTGCGCTCCAGCCGTTCGGCGGCGTTGAAGCGTGCCGCCTTGACGAGACGCATGGTAGCGGCGAGCTGATCGGCCGCACGGGTATCGGGGACTGCCGCCCGCGGATCTGGAGCCGCGTTTCGAAAGCGCTCGGAGGCCGGCATGTCGCGGATGATCTGCGGCATCCGCTCGGGGCGCAGGCTTTCGGAAGCAGGCATCATCGGCGGGGCAACCCGTTCAGCGAGAATCCAATTCCGCCGATATCAGATTCGCTCGCCTGGGAACGACAGCCCGAAACATCCGTCAACAGAGAGCGCTTAGCGCTGAGCCACAGGCTCCGGGTTGGGTCGTGGGCCCGAAAGGTAAGTCGCGGCGACACCGATCATGCCGCTCATGATCGCGATGGTCACCATCCACGCCGCCGTATTGGAGAGCCGTGTCCTCCTGCGCTTGCGCTGCGCCGCCTTCAGCCACGGGTAGGAAGCGATGGTTGGCGGATGCCGTGTTGCAAGCGCAATCACACGCGGCAGGGCCGGCTCTACCGGGCCTGGATCGGGAATGAACCCGCGCGGCATCGGTATCACGGCCGCGGTAGGCGTCGCACGCACCGGCGCCGCAGGCGCAGCCACGACTACGGTTTGCTGCACCGGCGGCTCATCATCCGAATCCGGGAGATCGAACGAAGGGGAAAGCTCCTTCGCGGAGAAAGCATGATCTGCCGTCAGACCGGCTTCTGGCTCGACGCTGAGCTCTGAAAGGGGAGGCGGATCAGCCAAACCGGCGTCAGCCAGGGCGGCGCTGAGTGACCGCTGGACACGCTTCGCAGGGGCCGGAGTGCGCTCGCGCCTCGGCCGAAACGGAATCACTTGCCCAAACACACTCATGGGCTCACTCGCTACGACAGGTGATGCAGCATACCCCCAATATGCTAACAACTCGGTCCCGCACGTCTTGTAGTACCATCGCTATAAGGAGATAGGGACGTTTTTTAGACTGTGGTCGCAAGCAAGCGGCGGCCATGGCGCATAACGGGAGGGAAATTAGAAATGCTCGTTTTGATACTTGGGCTCGCGATCTTCTTCGCGGCGCATCTGGTTCCGGCATCGCCGGGCCTGCGCGACGGGCTCATCGCACGCTTCGGTGAAGGCGCCTACAAGATCGCCTTTTCAGTCGTCGCGCTCGCTGGCTTCGTGCTGATCGTGCTTGGCTATCACAAGCTGCAGCTCATGCCGGGCAAGAACCCGGTTCTTTGGGACCCGCCGACCTGGACGCGCCACATCGCCTTCCTGCTGATGTTGCCGGCCATGATCATGCTCGTGGCCTCGCTAATCCCGTCGCGCATCCGCACGGCGACGAAGCATCCCATGCTCATTGCCATCAAGACCTGGGCCCTGGCGCATCTCATCACCAACGGCGACCTGGGCTCACTCGTCCTGTTTGGAACTTTCCTGGCTTTCGCGGTGTACGACCGCATCTCGATCAAGCGCCGGCCGCGAGCAGCCGTGCCGCCGCCGGCTCCCTCTAGCCCCATCAACGATGTGCTCGTCGTCGTGGCAGGTGTCGCCCTATATGCCTTCATGCTGTTCGGCGGACACGCGCTTCTCATAGGAGTGCCGCTCACATCCACGGGCTTCGCACCCTGATCGCACAAAAGCAAAGCCCCCCCGTTTGGAGCGGGAGGGCTTTCTAGCTATCTGAGTGTGTCGGCTTTGGACCATGATCGCTTCGGACCTTATCAGTCCGAAGCGTGAACCATCGGTCCCATCAACGTCCTAGCGCAGCGACACGATGAAGTCGGTGTACTGGCCGGTCTCTCCGCTCATGCCATTGTCAGAGATGATCAGCGACGAGCCGGGCTTCATGACGTCCGCGATGCGCTCGCGCACATCCTCCGGGATGGTGATGCGCTCGAGTGCCGAGGCGGCGGTCTGCTGCGAAGCCGGAACGACCTTCGGAGCTTCGACCTTCGCCGACTTGTCCTTCTTCGACTTCTTGCTGTCGACCTTGGTCCCATCCGTCGGGATCGAGACCGCCGTCCAGCTCATCTCGGTCTTGTGCGGGACGTAGTCGAGCGCCGTGAACACGTGCGTACCGATGAGCTCGTCTGCCCTGTCGATCGTGACCGGCACGTCGAGGATCGGCTCATAGCCCTGGCGCACATAGAGACGCTGCGTCTTGCGGCTGATGAACACGGAGACGGGATAAGCCCGCTTCGCATCCTGGCGCTTAATCGCATCTTCCTCGCCCAGCGCCTTGCTCAAGGCAGCGTTGGCTTTCGAGAACTCGGCGAATGCGGCGCGGCGAGCGGCCTCTGCCTGCATCATTGCGGTTTCGAGCGACTTGGCGGCATCGTTTGCTGCCTGCCATTCGGCGCGGGCGGCATCCGCCTCAGCCGAGAGCGACGGTAGCTTGGCCTCGAGAGAGGCGCGCTTGTCGTCGAGCTTGCGAGCCTGGGAGTCGCTGAGCTTGCGCTTCGATTGCTTGCGCTCGTTGATGGCAGCGATCTCGCGCTTCGCAGAGTCACGTGCGCTCTCTGCCTTGCGAGCGGCCGTGTCGAGCTTGTCGATATTCGGGCGCACTTGCATATAGGGAGCACGCGCGGCATCAGCGGCCTTCGTCGCCTGCTTGAGCTCAGCCGAGGTCTCTTCCTTCTTGTAGCCAGCGGTCCTGATGTCGCCGGTGATGCGGGCGAGTTCGGCCTCGCGACGGATCTGATACGGGGAGCGCGGCAGCGAGTTCACCGGCTCTGCGGCAGCAGCAGCCGTGACGCCGAGCACATGCGAGACGGTCTCGACACTGGCGTGCGTCGAATTCGAAGCATCCGCCACCTGCGTCTCGATCGAAGCCGTAGTCATCACGCCTTCCGGCGGGTAGGCCTTGAACAGGCGCTCGTGGCTGAATTCAACCGGCGTCGCTTGCTCACGCGAGACGATGACGCGCTGGCCCATCTTGGTCATGCCGAACAGCTTCTTGGAGAAGCCATGCGGCAGGCGGATGCAGCCGTGCGAAGCGGGATAGCCCGGAAGCGCGCCGGCATGCAGCGCCACGCCCGACCACGTGATGCGCTGCATGTTGGGCATGGGCGCATTTTCGTAGAGGTTCGAGAAGTGCATCCGGTTCTTCTGAACGATCGTGTACACGCCCGTCGGCGTGGCGTAGCCGACGCGACCCGACGAGATGGGGGACTGGGCGACGACATCGGTTCCGTCGTAAACGGTGACGCGCTGCTTCGCGATCGAAACGCTCAGCACCAGCGGACCCTTGATCGAACGGTCTTCCTGGAGCGAAACCTCCGTCCGATCGTCGTCCTGCTTGATTGCCTGCTGCGGCCTGGGCTTCTTGGCCTTGCGGACCTGCGGCGCGTCATCCCAGAAGCTGAAGAAGCCCTGAGCATGTGCACCCCCTGTCGGGAGCGCCATGACACCGAGTCCAGCGCCCGCGCCAATGAACAGCGCTACGCTGATGCTGACGGCAGCGCCGGTAGCCGAGCCGGCCGAATGATTTTTCAGGATGAACGGCACGATACAACCCACTCCCAGGAAATCGGAACATTCTCAAGGATTAGCGAGTGTCGCCTAATGTATGGTTAGCGAAACACAAGTAGTCGTAGCAATACGAGACGATCTTAGACGCCTCCACGCGGAATTAGTGTGACCCAATCCACACGATGCTGCGCTTTTGAGTTAGCAGGGGCCGGAAACGCCGCTGCAAGACTTAAGGAATTATTCCCGCTTCGAGCCCAAGGAGTGCGTAAAGCTCGTTCGCGCATCGCCATGTAAAAGGGTCCTGGGTCGGCCTATAGATGACCATTCCTCGATGCCGCCCGGTTGTTGCAGCATCCCGCCCTCGCCCGGCCTCCCTATATTCTACCGTGGCCGGGCCTGGCGCGGCCGTGAGGGCCACGCTTCTAGTCGATCGTCGAAAGGTAGCTACGAACTCATGTCCAGCCACAGCTCGTCCCGCAGGCTCATGGCACCCGACATCGCCGCCTTGAAGGGCGTCCGTCCCATCGTCTCGCTGACCTCCTATCACGCCCACACAGCCGCAATTGCCGACAAGTACTGCGATTTCCTTCTCGTCGGAGATAGCCTCGGCATGGTGATGCACGGCTACGAGACCACCGTACCGGTGCCCCTCGAGTTGATGATCATGCACGGCCGCGCCGTGGTCCGCGGGGCCAGGAAGGCACTTGTCGTCGTCGATATGCCCTTTGGCACCTATGAGGAGAGCCCATCGGTTGCCTTTCGCAACGCGGCCCGCGTCATGAAGGAAACCGACTGCGGCGCCGTGAAGCTCGAAGGCGGGCGCCGCATGGCGGAAACCGTCCACTATCTGGTTCAGAGGGGCATTCCTGTCATGTCCCACGTTGGGCTAACCCCCCAGTCCATCAACGTAATCGGCGGTTTCAAGGCCCAGGGCCGCAAGCAGGCCGAATGGTCGGCTCTCGAGGCAGACGCCAAGGCCATCGCCGATGCCGGAGCCTTCGCAGTCGTCCTTGAAGCGATCACCGCGCCCCTGGCCGCACGCATCACCTCCGCCATCTCGATCCCGACCATCGGCATCGGCGCCTCCGCCAACTGCGACGGCCAGATCCTGGTCATGGAGGACATGCTCGGGCTCTCACCCAAAGTACCCAAATTCGTGCGCGAGTTCGGGGCCATAGGCGCGGCCATCGAGGGGGCTATCCGCTCCTACTCCGAGGAGGTCAGGTCGGGACGTTTCCCGACCGAGGAGCACACCTACGCGATGAACCCGGAGGAGGAGCCTGGGACCGGTCCCGGCGAAGCCGTCGCATCCCCGCCCCGAGCCACGAAAAAGCCGAAAACGGCCAGCACTTAGCAGAAGATATTCACCACAGAGACTGGGGTCCATCCGGCCGGAATTGCGCTTTGAGGGGCGACCGGAGTATCTAATGCGTCAGCACGAAGCGCGGCCCGTCCCAGACGGGCGTCTTCCGGGACAACGAAAACAACAATCGGGCAAAGGGCTCTATGGCAGATAACAACGACGCTCTCTTTCGTGAGGTTGAAGAGGAGCTGCGCCGTGAGCAGTTCCAGAAGTTGTGGGAGCGCTACGGAACCTACATCCTCGCCGCTGCAGCCTTGATCGTCGTATCGGTCGGCGGCGTGAAGTATTGGGAAAGCCATAAGCTCTCCAGATCGCAAGCTACAGGCGCCGAGTATGAGGCAGCGCTTTCCCTCGCGACCGCAGGCAAGCCGGAAGAATCCGCAAAAGCCCTGGAGCAGATCGCAGCCAACGGCCCGGCAGGCTATGCCGCATTGGCCGACCTCTCGCTCGCCGGCGCCAAGCTCAAGGCTGGCAAGCGTGACGAAGCTCTCGCCATCTTTGACAAGCTAGGCTCGCAGAGCGGGATCGATCCGATCCTCTCCAACTTCGCCAAGCTTCAAGCAGCTTCGCTGCAGCTCGGCCAAGCCGACTTTACGGACATCAAGAATCGGCTCACGCCTCTGATGGCCGACGACGTCTCGTGGCGCTATATCGCCCGCGAGCTTCTCGGCACCGCCGCGGTGAAGGCAGGGAAGCTGGACGAAGCACGTACGACGTTGGCGCCGCTTCTCGTGGATCCGCAGGTTCCACAAGATGCTGTAGAGCGCGTCCGCAGGATCATGTCCACGATCGCACTCACCGAACTTGAGAAGTCGCCGCCAGCGACCGTACCGGCGCCGGCCGCCACGACAGCACCGAGCGAGGACAAGAAGCCAGCCGCGCCGACGCCTTAACGAGGGGAACGAGGGGACGTCTACATGCACGCCGGCAGATTTATGCGGCGCGGAATGAGGGGAGCCGGGACACTTGTTTTGTCCGTGGCCGCGGTCGCCCTTTTGTCCGGCTGTTCGGACAGCTTGCCGAGCCTGCCCAAGGTCAGCGAGCTCAATCCGTTCAAGGAAAAGACCCCGCCGCTACCGGGCAAGCGCATTCCCGTCATGCCGATGCAGGAGAAGGTCGGCGGCGAGCTCGCCGACGGCTCTGCGCCGATCGTCATCCCCGTGGCGCGCGCCAACGACAGCTGGCCTCAGCCCGGCGGAGAGGCGAACAACGCACCCGGCAATCTCGTCCTTCCCGGATCCATAAAGCAGGCGTGGAGCGCCAGCGCCGGCAAAGGCACGAGCAAGACTGGACGCGTCATGGCAAGCCCGATCGTCTATGACGGCCGGGTCTATACGCTCGACGCGCAGGGCAACGCCAGCGCCTTCGCAGTCAATGGCGGTTCCTCCGTATGGCGGGTTTCACTCGCGCCGGATAACGCAAACAAGGGATCGGGCTTCAGCCCCAGCAACCTGTTTTCCCTCGGCGGCGGCGACGACGGCGGCGCGTACGGCGGCGGTCTGGCTGCCGACGGCGGCCGCATCTATGCGGCAAGCGGCTACGGCACTGTCGTTGCGCTCGAACCCGGAACCGGCAAGCGCATGTGGGAAAAGTCGATCGGCGTGCCGATCCGCTCCTCGCCAACCGCAGCAAACGACCGCGTTTATGTCATCAGCATCGAGGGACGCCTCTATTGCCTCTCTGGCATCGATGGAACCGAGCTCTGGTCAGTGCGCGGTCTGCCGCAACAGGCGAGCCTGGGCCTCAATGCCAGTCCCGCCGTCGAGGGTGACATGGTCGTAGCCCCCTATGCCTCAGGCGACCTCGTTGGACTAAGAGTGTCGGACGGCACGGCCGCGTGGTCCGAAAGTCTATCGCGTACCCGTACCACTTCGCAGCTCGCATCCATGAGCGATGCGGCAAGGCCGGCGATTGACGGCGGCGTCGTCTTTGCCGTCGGCCACGGCGGCCGCATGGTTGCCACCAAGGCCAGCACCGGCGAGCGCCTCTGGTCGCTCAACGTGCCCGGCACGCAGATGCCCTTGGTAGCCGGTGAAACAGTTTACGTCGTCGATACCAGCGGCCAGCTCATGGCCATCAACAAGCGCGACGGCAAGATCCAGTGGACCTCTAAGATGTCGGGCGCCACGACCTGGTCCGGCCCCGTGCTTGCGAACGGCACGCTCTGGCTGACGTCGAACAAGGGGCAGCTCGCAGGCGTCGACGCCTTGACGGGCCGCGCCACAGGCCAGATGGACTTGGGCGATCCGGTCTACATTGCCCCCATCGTGGCCCAGGGGCGCATGTTCGTTCTTACCGACGAAGCCAAGCTCATCTCGCTCAACTGAGCAGGCCGCAAACCCGCGTTTACCAAGCTCCCGTTAATGGAGACGCCGCAATTCCGGCCCCGCGGACGGTGAAGGACCACCGGACCTTTGCTTTTCGGATCAATTCGCGGCATAAGCGGCCTCAAACCTGAAACAGGCCATGTCTCCAAAAATCGCAATAGTCGGCCGACCGAACGTCGGCAAGTCGACGCTTTTCAACCGCCTGACGGGCACGCGTGACGCGCTCGTCTCCGACCTTCCAGGGCTCACGCGCGACCGGCGCGAGGGCGAGACGGAGCTTGGCGGTCACGCTATCGCTCTATTCGACACCGCTGGTCTCGAGGATGCGAAGCGGGGCTCGATCGCCGACCGTATGCGCCAGCAGACGGAATCGGCCTTGACCACGGCCGACCTCATACTTTTCGTCATCGACGCCCGCGACGGAGTGACCGCGGCCGACGAACTGTTTGCGCGCATCGTGCGCGCCGCAGGTCGTCCCGTAGTTCTTGTCGCCAATAAGTGCGAGGGACGCTCTTCCGACGAAGGATTCTATGAGGCCTTCAAGCTCGGACTCGGACAGCCTGTGGCGATATCCGCCGAGCATGGCTTGGGATTGGGTGATCTCGAGCGTGACTGCCTCGCGGCCTTGGGCCTCAAAGCCAAGGTGAAAAGACGTGGTGAAACCGGCGAAGCCAAAGAAGCAGAAGAGGCCGCCCCCGAGCGCCCGCTGCGCGTCGCCATCGTTGGCCGGCCAAATGCCGGCAAGTCGACCCTCGTGAACGCGCTGCTCGGCGAGGACCGCATGATCACCGGACCCGAGCCGGGCCTGACGCGCGATGCCGTTTCCAGCGATTTCACCTGGAACGACCGCGATATGAAGCTTTTCGACACCGCGGGCTTGCGGCGTCGGGCAAAAGTCACCGAGACGGCAGAGAAGCTTTCGACCAGTGACACACTTCGAGCCATCCGCTTCGCCGAGGTGGTCGTGCTCGTCATCGATGCCGAGCGTACGCTTGAGCATCAGGATCTCACCATCGGTGATCTCGTAGCGCAGGAAGGCCGCGCCCTCGTCATTGCCCTCAACAAGTGGGACCTGATCGAGGATAAGCAGAAATACCTGAAGGAGCTCATCGCCAAGGTGAAGGACAGCCTCGCCCAGATCCCGGGCGTCGCCATCATTCCCATGTCGGCCGCGAGCGAGAAGGGCCTCGACAAGCTGATGCGCGCCGTCGTCACCGCGTCCGAGGTGTGGAACCGCCGCGTGCCGACGCCGAAGCTGAATCGCTGGCTGATGGAGGCGATGTCCCGGCACGCCCCGCCCGCCGCTTCTGGCCGCCGCATCAAGATCCGTTACATGACGCAGGCATCCACCCGGCCGCCCACATTCGTGGCGTTCTGCTCGAAGCCTCAGGACATGCCTAAATCCTACATCAAATACCTGACCAACAGCCTCCGCGAGGCGTTCGACCTCCCTGGAACCCCGATTCGCCTCAATCTGCGCAAGGGCGACAATCCCTTCGAATCGAAACGCCGCCGCGGCTAACCCTAAAGTCCGGCTGCTGATCACAGGCTAGCGCCCGGACGCGCGCCGGGCTAATTTCCGCCGCCCACGCGACGCCGGGAACTGTCGCAACATAAACGTTAGAGGACTACGACATGCCCTTCGCAACGACGGCCGCAGGTGGCCGGACTCGGCTCGCTCGCATGAGCCTTCTCGGCGCTATCGCCGCAGCTAGCATCGTCACGCTCGCAGTCGAAGCCGGCGCCGTCAGTAAGCGCGTCGAAAAATCCTGCACCAGCGATTACCTGCAGTTCTGCCCGCAGTACAACGAGGGCACGCCGCAGTTGCGCAACTGCATGAGCCAGGCCGGCAAGCGCGGCTCGCTGTCACCGCGGTGCCTCAATGCACTCGTCGATTCCGGCATGGTGCCGCGCAAGTACAAGAAGCGCTAAGCTTGATCGCCTCGCGGGGCTGCATCATCCGCTGCGGAATAATCGTCGTCACTGCGGATAGATCGTAGCCCGAGAATCGCAGCGGGCGGGAGCAAGGCAGCAAACATAAGAAGGCTGCCGAGCTCACCGCCCGCACGGGCGTCACCCTAGATGGCGCCGCACCGGACCGCGACAGATAGGGTAGTGCTTTACGCAATACAAGAGGCAAATCTGTCCTCTGTCGCGCGAAGCACGCCACGCTTAACGCCGGAGCCTCCGGCTGGTTTCATCACCAACGCGCGAATGGATGCGAGCCGTGACAGATACCAAGTCGGAAGTGCTGTTCTATCATCTCGAGCGCCAGCCTCTCGAGCGCGTGCTGCCGAGCCTGCTCGAGAAAACTCTTGAGCGTGGATGGCGCGCAGTCGTCCAGTCTGCCAGCGTCGAACGGCTCGAAGCACTCGATCTCTCGCTGTGGACTTACACCGACGACAGCTTCCTTCCGCACGGCACCGAGCGCGACGGCAATACTGACGTGCAGCCCATTTTTCTCACCACCGGCGACGCAAATCCCAACGGCGCCGGAGTGCGTTTTCTTGTCGATGGCGCGGAGACATCCGATTTCGAGAGTGCGGCCCGCCTCGTCTACCTCTTCGACGGCCACGATCCCGAAGCGACCGGCAAAGCGCGCCAGCAATGGCAAGCTGCCAAAGCGGCCGGCTGCGCTGTCACCTACTGGCGTCAGTCGGAAAGCGGCCGCTGGGAGAAGCAGGGCTAGCTTCGAAGAAAAGCTCTAGCGAGCGCCGCGTGCGGTGGAGCTGAGAAACCCCGTGAGATCCAGCGTCATATGATGGATGTGCTGCGGCAGCTCCGTCCAGCGCTTCATCTGTTCCTGCACGGGATGGTCGAGGTAGGAGGAATGCACGAGCACGGTCGTCATGCCGAGCGTGTGCGCCGCCTCGAGGTTCATGGGCATGTCGTCGAACATCGCCGACTGTTCTGGCGCAACGCCGTGCCGCTCGACCATGCGCCGCATCGCTTCGGCTTCGGGCTTCGGAACATAATCGGACGAGACGATGTCGCAGATGTCTTCGAACAGGTCGAGGATGCCGAGCTTTTCCGCCACCCGCTCTGCGTGGCCGCGTGACCCGTTGGTATAGATCAGCTTGCGGCCCGGCAGCTTCTCGATCTCGCGGCGCAATTCCGGCGCGTCCTGAACGACCGAAAGATCGATATCGTGGACATAGGCCAGGAACTCGGCCGGCTCCACCTTGTGCACGCGCATGAGGCCCGAAAGCGTCGTACCGAACTGCCGGTAATAGCTCTTCTGCAGATGCCGCGCGTATTCGTAGGGCACGCCGAGATACCGCGCGATGAAATCGCCCATGCGGTGGTCCACCTCGGCGAACAGATTGCATTCCGCCGGATAGAGCGTGTTATCGAGATCGAACACCCAGATGCGCGTGGCGTCGAACCCGCGCGGCGCCTCATCCGGACGCCGCTGTAGCTCGACGGGAACATTGCGATCCTTGCCTGTCCCGCTGCTCGCCATTCAGGCCCTCTTGCCCTTGGGCTTGCGCCGGCCGACCAGCGTACCGGCACCGTGATCGGTCAGAAGCTCAAGCAGCACGCTGTGCGGGACGCGCCCGTTGATGATGACAACGGCCTCGACGCCGGCTTCCACCACTTCGATGCAGCCCTCGATCTTCGGGATCATGCCACCCGTAATGGTGCCGTTGCGGATCAGCTCTTGTGCCTGATCGATCGTGAGATCGGCGATGAGGTTACCCTCCTTGTCGAGAACGCCCTCGACGTCCGTCAGCAGCAGAAGACGCTTGGCTTGCATGCGGGCCGCGAGCGCCGAAGCGAATGTATCGGCGTTGATGTTCAGCGTTTCGCCCTCGCGCGAAACGCCGACCGGCGCGATGACGGGAATGAGGTCCGACTTCGAAATCACGTCGACGATGTGCGGGTTGACCTGCAGCGGCTCACCTACATAGCCGATGTCCACAGCCTTCATGATGTTGCTTTCCGGATCGGGCATCTCCGTGATCTTGCGCGCGATCATGAGATTGGCGTCTTTGCCGCAGATGCCGACCGCCTTGCCGCCCTGCCGGTTGATGGCCGAGACGATGTCCTTGTTGATGAGGCCCGCGAGCACCATCTCCACGACTTCCACGGTCTGCTTGTCCGTGACGCGCAGCCCGTTGACGAAATCCGATTTGATCTCGAGCTTCTTCAGCATGTTGGCGATCTGCGGACCGCCGCCATGAACCACGATCGGATTGACGCCCGACTGCTTCAGGTAAACGATGTCCTTGGCGAAGGCGTCGGAGAGAGCCTGGTCGCCCATGGCGTGGCCGCCGAACTTGATGACGACGGTCTGCTCGTCGTAGCGCAGCATGTTCGGCAGCGCTTCCGCCAGGATGTGGGCCTGGACGTGAGCGGATATGTCCTTGGGAACGACCGCATCCTGTGCGAGATCCGGCGCGTCTTTCGCTTTCGCCATGAAGTCTCTCGAGCCCCTAATTTTGCCTTGCCGTACCGCTACCTGACCTGAGGACGCCTGACCTGCCACAATGGGGTCCGGGCCGCTCGCGAGCACATATAGCGGGTGGACCGGAAGCCTCAACGGAATTCCCACACATTGGACGGATACCATGCCGCGGAATCGGCCGGTTTTTGAGTCGAGCCTTGCCGGCCCGGATGGGGTAAACTCATATCCTGCAAAGAGATTCGTTGAGCCGCGCGCGCGGGAAGGGGCTTCCACCCTCGCGTCGTGCGGCACAACGCATGGGCCGGGCACCTCAAGGGGGAGGCGGCAATGACGAACATGATTGTCGACGAGCTCGGCCGCATTCCCATGTCGCCGTTCTTGACGGCTACCCTGACCCGCGCCGCCGACTACGCCACCGCTCAGGCTCACCGCGAGGTGACGCTCGAGCACCTGTTGCTCGCCCTCGTGGAGGATCCCGAGGCAAGCGTGGTGTTGAAATCGAGCAACGTGCAGCTTGCCCGCCTCACCACCGAAGTTTCGGACTTCCTCGGCCACTCCGTCGACCGCGTCGATCCGTCCGAGGGTCACCCGGTGACGGTCTCACAAGACCTGAAACGCATCCTGGAAGCCGCTGCGGCAGCCGCTCAACAAGGCCGGCGCCGCGAGATCAACGGCGCCATTGTGCTCGCCGCCATCGTCGGCGACGGCAAAAGCACCGCCGCGCACTTGCTCCGCAATCAGGGGCTGACGTTCGAGGAGGCCATCCGCGCCCTGCAGAAGGCAACGGCCGCGCCGCCCCCTCCACGTCCCGCCGAAGCATCGGATGGTCACCCGGCGAGCACCGAGGAAGTGCTGGCGTCGGCCCGCGAGAGAATCAACGCTCGTACGGGCGCCGATGGCGCTTCGTCCGCAGGCCTCGGAACCAATCGCGAGGCCGAGCGGTCGGCGGTAGAGCGACCGCATCCTGCGCCTCTGGACGAGCAGTTCGGCTCGCCTCCCGCGCCCTACGCCGCTCCAGCCGATCGCGAAGCGCCTGCCCCTTGGCCTGCGCCGCAGGAGCCTCCGTTTCAGCCAATACCACCACCGCCTCAGGCTCCAGCCCCGGATCGGAGCCAGCACCATGAGGAGGCGAGCTCCTGGGCGCCAGTGGCTGAACCTCCGCCCGCGGCTAGACCAGGCATCGCGCCGCGCATACCGTCGCCGCAAGTCGGGCCGCCGCCAGGCCGCTTCAACATGCCACCAGCTCCGGCAGCGCCCGCTCCGCATGCTCCGATGCCCTCAGGGCGGCAACCTCCGCCGCAGCCGGCTCCACCCTGGCCCGAGCAGCCGGGCGAGCTTCGCCGCGCTCCACCGCGTCCGGCTGCACCTCCGACTGCGAAGCGCCGCGGAGCTTCCGGTTCCGGCACCTTCATGGGCAACTGGCCTCTCATCGAGCAGGGCCAGCTCGTCGAGAACATTCCCCGCCACATGCGTGTCGGGATTCCAGTTGTGGTCGAGGCGCGCATCGCCAGGGCTGACATCAAGGCTCTCGCCGAAGGGCTTCAAGGCGGCGGCGCGGCCGTCCGCCACGACGTGGTCGTCACCAAGGCCATGTCGATGCGCCTGCGTGCGCCCGACGGCGGCTTCGTGATCGAGACGCGTTCACCCGAGACGCAGTGGATCGAGAACGTGCTCGGCATCACGTCGGATGAGTACGCGAGCTGGCGCTGGACCATCACGGCACGTGAGCGAGGCAAGCGACAGCTTCAGCTCATCGTTTCTGCGCGCACGGTTGGAGCTGACGGCCTGACGGCCGAAACCGCGCTTCCCGATCAGGTCATCGATGTGAAGGTCGGCATCAACTATGCCCATTCGATGAAGCGTTGGGTGGGCTGGGCCTTGGCGGCGATCGTCGGCGGACTGCTGGCACGTTTCGGCGAGACGGCCTACGTCATCCTCAGCATCATGATCCGCCAGCTCTTCAATTAAGCCCGCCCCATTAGGCTCTCAGAATTGCAGCCATGGTCGCACGAAGCTCCGGGATTCCGTCGCCTTTCTCCGAAGATGTCGTGAGCACGACCGGAAATGCCGCCGGATGATCGGCCAGCGCCTTTTCGGTCGCACGCTTGACGGCTTCCAGCGACGGCTCGTTGATCTTATCGCCCTTCGTCAGCACCACCTGGTAGGGCACAGCCGCTTCGTCCAGCATCTCCATGATCTCGAGGTCGGGCTTCTTGATGCCATGACGGCTATCGACGAGGACGAACACGCGGCGGAGCATCGGCCGGCCGCGTAGGTAGGCCTTGATGAGCTTGGTCCAGGTCTCGACCTTGTCTTTCGGCGCCTTGGCGAAGCCGTAGCCCGGCATGTCGACGAGATACATCTGCGCTTCGTCGGGCGTGAAGAAGTTGATCTCCTGCGTGCGCCCCGGCGTGTTGGACGTTCTCGCAAGGCCTCGGTTTCGCACCACCGCGTTGATGAGGCTCGATTTGCCCACGTTCGAGCGGCCCGCGAAGGCAACCTCCACGAGGCCGTCGTCCGGAAGCCCCTCGAGCGCGACGACACCCTTCACGAAGCGCCATGGCTTCGCGACCAGCTGCTCGCCAGCCGCAAGGTCTTCATCCGTGAACAGCGCGTCGGTCATCGCTCGTGGCTCCTCGCGCTCCTGAAATCGAAAGGCCGCACCTGCTGCAAAGAGCAGAGCGCGGCCCCTCAAAGCGCAACTTCAATGTCGCTTACGTCTCGGGCTCGGACCTCTGCCCGAACAGCCGCCGCACTGGCGCGGTTATCCGTTTCAGGTTGTCGAACAAGTGGATCTCAGCACCCTGCTTTTGGCTGATGTAGGCCTGCTGAGCGATCGAAAGGATGTTGTTCCAGGTCCAGTAGATCACGAGGCCCGCCGGGAACGATGCCAGGAGGAACGTGAACAGCAGAGGCATGTACGAGAAGATCTTTTGCTGGATCGGATCCGGCTGCGGCGGGTTGAGCTGCATCTGCAGGAACATCGTAATGCCCATGATGATCGGCCAGACGCCGATGTGCAGATACTCGGGCACCGCATACGGCAGCAGGCCAAACAGGTTGAACAGCGACGTCGGGTCAGGCGCCGACAGGTCGCGGATCCAGCCGAAGAACGGCGCATGGCGCATGTCGATCGAGACGAACAGCACCTTGTAGAGCGCGAAGAACACCGGGATCTGCACCAGGATCGGCAAGCAGCCCGCCAGCGGGTTGATCTTCTCTTTTTGATAGAGCTGCATCAGCTCCTGCTGCTGGCGCGCCTTGTCGTCCTTGAAGCGCTCGCGCAGCTGCTCCATCTGCGGCTGCAGCTTCTTCATCTTCGCCATGCTCTCATAGCTCTTGTTGGCGAGCGGGAAGAACGCTGCTTTCACGAGCACGGTCACGGCCAGAATGGCGAGGCCGAAGTTGCCGAGAATTCCGTAGAGCCAGTCGAGCAAATAATAGAGCGGCTTGGTGATGAAGTAGAACCAGCCCCAGTCGATCATCAGCTCGAATTTGTAGATGCCGTGCTTGACCTCGTAATCCTCGACGACCTTGACCTGCTTGGCGCCCGCAAAGAGATGAGCCTCCGTCGACTGCGTCTGCCCAGCCGGCGTCACGACGGGCGGAAGCTGATAGTCGACCCAGTAGAACTCCTGCTGCCCAGCGCCTGGATTGCGGCCCTTGAAGCTCGCGTTGTAAGGCGTCTTCTGATCCGGAACGAGCGCCGATGCCCAGTACTTGTCGGTGATGCCGAGCCAGCCGCCCGTCTTGCCGTCGAACGTCTTGCCGCCGCCGTCCTCGACCGCATGCGCATACGTGATCTCTTGCAGGCCCGCGTCTCCAGGGACGCCGATCAGACCTTCGTGGATGACCGCATATCCTGCCGTGTGCGGCTTGCCGAACCGGTAGAGCCGAGCATAGGGAGCGAGTACGACGTCGCCCTGCGTCTTGTTCTCAACGGCGTCGGCGACCGTGATCATATATTTGTCGTCGACGCTGAGCGTGCGCTTGAAGAGCAGCCCCTGCCCGTTGTCCCACGTCAGCACGACGGGGGTAGATGGCGTCAGCGTCTGACCGGAAGCGACGGTCCAGACCGTCTCGCTGTCCGGCACCATGTGCTGCGACGACTTCGCTCCACCCTGCCAGCCATATTCGGCGAAATAGGCGGACGGCGAGCCGGGCGGCGAGAACAGCACGACGTTCGGGCTCTTGGGATCGACAGTGTCATGATAGTTCTTCAGAACAATGTCGTCGATCAGACCGCCCTTGAGCGAAATCGAACCCTTGAGAGACGGTGTGTCGATCGCGACGCGTGCCCCGCGTCCAAGCGCCTCGTCACGCGTTGCAGCCGGCGCGATAGGCGCGGCATGGGTCGGAGCCGTTGTCCCTGCTGACGGCACGCCGGGCGCTGCGGGCGTCTGCGGGCTCGTCTGGCCCGCCGCCTCGGCAGCCTTTTGTGCCTCGAGCTTCTCGCGCTGCGCGCGCTCCTGCTGAGCCTTCATCTGCGGACCGGCATAGAAGAACTGCCAGCCGAGCATTACCGCCATCGACAGAACGACGGCGATGATGAGGTTTTTCTGATCGTCGGGACGTTGGCTCATGAATTCCTCGGAAAGAGCAAGCCGGCACCGGAGGCGGGAACAGACTGCCGGCCGCAGTTCGAAGTGGCTCTCCTAGCCTGCAACCGCTCGCGTGCATATGAGCGATTTAAGCGCGGTAGCCAACGGTCGACGGCAAGGATAACGGCGGCGCTCATGCGTTTTTCGCCGCCGGCCCCGGTGCGTGATGCACGCGTTGCAGCGCCCGTTCAAGGTCTTTCTGGAGATCGGCAAAGGTTCGCGAGAGCGCGGCGGACCGCGCAATCAGGACGTAGTCGTGGTTCTTGCGCGCCTTACCCTCGTCGAGGAGACGCACGGCGTCGCGCAAACGCCGTTTAATGCGGTTGCGCTCGACCGCTCCGCCAATCTGCTTGGTTACCGTGAAGCCGAACCGGGCGGTAGCCTCGGGCTCCGCCGGGGTCATCGCTCCGCGCGCCGAAGGCTTGCCAGTGGCGGGAGCTTCAGAGCGAGGCTTCGTCTCCAAAACGAAAGAGGGCGTTGCGCACCGGGCGCCGCCCCTAATTCGTAGGAACTCAGCTCGCTTTTTGAGAGTGACCAGCGCCAAAGCATGTCTCCCGGAGCCGAAGCTCCCGGCCTTGGCGAAAGGGCAGGCCAAGACCTCGCAAGGTAACTTGGCAACCCCGGATCGTGCGACTAGGCCGAGAGCCGCTTGCGGCCCTTGGCGCGACGGCGCGAGATGACCTTGACGCCACCAGCGGTCTGCATGCGGGCACGGAAGCCGTGGCGGCGCTTGCGAACGAGCTTGCTGGGCTGATAAGTGCGTTTCACCGCAATAACTCCGTTGCATTCTGAATAGAGAACAGCACCAGGGCCGGCCGATGCCGCTACCCAGCGCCGATCTTGAAGGGATCGGGGTGCTTATAAATTGCCGGGCCCCTCAAGTCAAATAACCAAGTGGCCGTCTCGGGGCGAGCGCCAACCGGGGAAAATTGCGAGCCAAGTCATTCAATTCCCTCATTTTGGGATATTAACCTCGTTACGGCCCATCTTAGTTACGGCCCATGGCTCGCGTTGTGGCCGAAACCTTTTTTCCGAAGGGCGCCCCACCGAGGGAGCCTCTGGAGTTGAACGCCATGCAGCATAGCACGCCCGCCGCGACCCTCGCTCGAGGCCCGGCCACGACCGAGGGCGGCAGCGGCCCGATCAAGAAGAGCGGTACGGCCGAGAACGTGGCCGGCGGCTCCATCTCATGTGACATCTGCATCATCGGTGCCGGATCGGGCGGACTGACGGTAGCCGAGGCGGCCACCGCCTTCGGCCGCTCCGTCGTGCTGATCGAGAAGCACAAGATGGGCGGCGATTGTCTGAACTTCGGCTGTGTGCCCTCCAAGGCCCTGGTGGCTGCCGCCAAACGCGCCGAGCAGTTCCGCTCCGCAGATGCCTTCGGCATCGAGCCCATCGAGCCCACGATCAACCACCACGCCGTCAACCTGCACGTCAAAAGCGTGATCGCCGCCCTGGCTCCCAATGATTCCGTCGAGCGCTACGCCGGCCTCAATGTTCGCGTCATCCTTGGCGCCGGTCGCTTCCTCGACAAGAAGACCGTCCTTGCCGGCGACTATCGCATCACGGCACGCCGCTTCGTGATCGCCACCGGATCTTCGCCAATCGTCCCGGCGATCCCGGGCCTCGAGCAGATCCCCTACTTCACCAACGAGACGCTTTTCGACAACGACAAGAAACTGTCGCACCTCGTTATCCTCGGTGGCGGACCGAACGGTCTAGAGCTGGCGCAGGCCTATCGCCGCCTTGGCAGCCGCGTCACCGTGATCGAGCAGGGCCGCCCTCTGAGCTCCGAGGATCCGGAGCTGACGGCAGTGCTGCTGAAGCAGCTTCGCGCCGAGGGCATCGACATCGTCGAAAACGCCACCGTCGAGCGTGTTGAGCACTTCGGCGGCGGCGTTCGCATTCACGTCGCAAGCGAAGGCGCGCGCGGCACCGTCGATGGCTCCCACCTGCTTCTGGCCGCCGGACGCCGGGCCAACATTGCCGAGCTGAGCCTCGACGCCGCCAGCATTCGCCACGACAGCCGCGGCATCACCGTCAACGCCGGCCTAAGAACCTCTAACTCTCGCGTCTATGCCATCGGCGACGTGACCGGCTCATCGCCCTTCACCCACACAGCCAACTACCATGCCGAGATTGTCATCCGGCGCGCCCTGTTCTTGATGCCGGCCAAGGTGAAACCCGATCTCGTCCCATCCGTCACCTACACCGACCCCGAGCTTGCCCAGGTTGGTCTCACGGAGCAGGAGGCAACAGAAAAGCGCATTCCCATCAACGTTCTGCGTTGGTCTTACCACGAGAACGACCGGGCCCAGGCGGAACGCCTCACCCGTGGCCACATCAAGGTCATCACCAATCGCAAAGGTCTCATCCTTGGCGCAGGCATCGTCGGAGCCGAGGCCGGAGAGCTCATCCAGGTCTGGTCGCTGGCCCTTTCGCAGCGCATGAATATCAGAGCCATGACCGGCTGGATCGCACCCTATCCGACCCTGGGCGAGATCAGCCGGCGTGCCGCCGTCCGCTATTACGTCAAGGCGCCTGCGAACCCGCTCCTGCGCAAGATCATCAATTTTCTGGCACGGTTTGGCTAAGACGTTTAGGCTCCTTGAAGGAACCCATTCACATCAGCGGGCTTCTTCTGCATTAACGGTCTGCGTCCGGATGACACAAGGCACTCAAAGTGCCAGAATCTCTGGATGATAGAGCCTGTTCGTATGGCCGAGGATCGCGCCGCTTCAGGCGACACGATCCCGCCGGCGGGAGAGACACAACTTAACGCCCTGAGATCTGTGCCCCAGGACATGAACGAGACCGCGAGCGAGATCGCGGCGAAGGAGTCGTCGCCCGTCTGGCGATGGCCCTTGCGCCTGGGATCAGCCATGCGCGCCGCCTGGCTGCGTATCGGCCTGCCTGCCAAGCTGCTGTTCCTGACTGCAGTCTTCGTGATGCTGGCGGAGATTCTCATCTTCCTCCCGTCCATCGCCAACTATCGCATCAGCTGGCTGAACGACCGCCTCACGGCAGCCAACGTGGCAGCCCTCGCCGCCGAGGCCGTTCCCGGCCGCAACGTGCCCCCGGCATTGCGCAACGAGCTCGTGCGCACCGCGCTCGTGCGCGCCGTCGCCATCCGGCGCGGCGGCGCCCGCCGTCTCGTGCTGCCGCCCGTCTCAGAGCTTTCCATCGACGAGCATTTCGACCTGCGTCAGCCACCGGGCATGACGGTCGGCCAGGATCTCTCAGTCCGCATCTCGCAGATCCGCGACGCCATCGCCGTATTCTTCGCACCCGAGGATCGCGTCATCCGCGTCGTCGGCTACCTCGGCCCCCGCTACGACGACGTCATCGAGATCGTCCTGCCGGAGGAGCCGCTGCGACGCGCCATGGTGCGCTACGGCCTCAACATCGTCTATCTCTCGATCATGATCTCGCTGATCACGGCAGCGCTCGTCTATTTCGCCATCAGCGCGCTGCTTGTGCGCCCGATGACGCGCATCTCACGCAACATGCTGCACTTCGGCGAGAACCCCGAGGATCCGAGCCGCATCATCACGCCATCGGGCCGCCTCGACGAGATCGGCACTGCCGAGCGCGAGCTTCAAACCATGCAGCGTCAGCTGACCCAGGCGCTCAACCAGAAGAACCGCCTGGCCCAGCTCGGCCTCGCGGTGAGCAAGATCAGTCACGACCTGCGCAACATGCTGAGCAATGCCCAGCTGATCTCGGATCGCCTGACCGCCATTCCCGACCCGACCGTGCAGCAGTTCGCGCCGAAGCTGATCGCTTCGCTCGATCGCGCAATCAACTTCTGCAACACGTCGCTCAAGTTCGGCCGCGTCGAGGAGGCTGAGCCGCGCCGCGAGCTGATGCGCCTGAAGCCCCTGCTCGAAGAGGTCGGCGACGGCCTCGGCCTGCCGCGCGAAGGCAAGATCGCCTGGGTCATGGACATGGACGAACAGCTCCGCGTCGATGCCGACCACGAGCACCTGTTCCGAATTCTGAGCAACCTGACCCGCAACGCCATGCAGGCCATCGAGCAGAGCGAAACGCCCGATGGCGAGATCCGCGTGAAGGCGTGGCGAGATGGTCGCAAGGTCTTCATCGAGGTGGCCGACAACGGCCCCGGCGTACCAGCCAACGTCCGACCCAACCTGTTCCGAGCCTTCCAGGCCTCGACGCGCAAAGGCGGCGCCGGTTTGGGCCTCGCCATCGCCGCCGAGCTAGCGGCCGTCCATGGCGGCAAGCTCGAGCTTCTGGACACGGCGTCCGGCGCGACATTCTTGCTGGAACTGCCAGACCGGGTCGTCCGCTAGACCCCGCCTATCTAGTCGCTAGGCCCTGATTTCTCGGGCCGCGAGGCCCCGTGGCCCGCCCCTGGGCAGATCGTTCACCAAGCCCCCTTGCGCTCTCCCGGTGAAGCCATTAGTAGAGAGCGCTCTGCCGGGTCACGGCAGCGGCCAAGGCCGCTTGCCTCGACGAGACCGATCAATGGCAGGTCAGCGCCCGTAGCTCAGCTGGATAGAGCACCAGACTACGAATCTGGGGGTCAGAGGTTCGAATCCTTTCGGGCGCGCCACTTTAGCAGACATCAGAGAGTTTGGGGTCCGCGTGGGGTCCCGCTAGTGTTCCAACAACGGCGACTCCGTTAGAGTGCGGCGCAAGACGCAACGCACACAGGACGCCTAGGAGCAATGTCAGACGAGGTTTGGACTCAGGCCATCACCGCCACGTCGACACTGATCGCGACAGGATTGGGAGGATGGATTGGTTGGCTGACCGCAAGCAGGCAGCAAATTCAACAATCCCAAGCGGACGCGCGACGTAGATCTATCGAGAAGATGGAGCACCTTCACGAGGCTCTAACTAAACTTTCAGGCCAAGTGCACCTCCTCAACACGGTCTTGCTGGGCCAGGCTGCCAACGTGGAAACTCGAAATCTGACTGAAATGATTGGCGGTCCGTTGGATACGGGAACAATCAATCGCATCGTTGATTTCTACGCTCCCGCATTGAAGCCGGAAGCGGCTGCCTTAGGTGATGGTTTGCAGAAGATCGCGGTTGCAATGTCGCGGCTCGCCATGCAGCACCTTTCCGAGAAAGAGAAAAGCGGCGTAGTTGAGTCTGGCGTTGTCGGATACGTCGAAACGATTAAGGCGATCGACAAGGCGAAAGCGAAGCTAAATACACTAGTATCGCCTCTTACTGCGCTCCCTGAACTTTAAGTCAATTAGAACCGGACCAGATAAGAGATCGGCCTGCAGTCATAGACATCTTTGAGCGAAATAGAGAGCGCATCGAAGCAGCAGCGAGCGCGAAGTTTGATGACAAGCGAATTGCTGAAGAGCGTTATCAGCTACAGCCTGTGATTAGCGTGGATATATTCGACTTAGAACCTTGACCTCACTACTAGGTGGGTTCAGCTCTGAAGGCTTGACATCCGTGAATGAGCGTTTGCGCAACGCGACAAAACCCCGTGTGAGTGGGAGGGGAGCGATCCTCGTTGCATCGGGGTCACGGCTCGATACGATGCGCCCACACAGAAGCCCCGCTACGGCGGGGTTTTTGCTAGGAGGCTTGTATGAAACTGACAGCACTCGCTATCGCCCTCTTAGGGCTTAGCAGTAATGCGCAAGCAGTCGATACGCACGGCCTACATGAGGGATGCAAGCTGGGAAGCGCAGAGACTTGGGAAGAGATGGCGAAGTACGGGCTGTGCTTAGGCTATATGCAAGGCTTCCAAGAAGGCTATGAGCTTGCAGAATCCCTTTCCAGTTCGAAAACGCTCTGCTTTAGAAAAAACGTTACCCTTAAGCAGCTTGCGGCAATTTATGCCAAGTGGATGGATGGCAACCCGCAGGCTTGGGACTTACCACCATATGCGACGATGAGCATAGCGATGAAGCAAGCATTCCCCTGCAAGTAGCCTACCCAAGTGAAAGCGAACACGCCGATGGACGCTCACCGCCACACCGCCGCAACCGCCGTACCGCCATCAAGCGCGGACTCACCCCCTCCGAAACACCACCGACAGATTGTTCGCCGGCATTTCGAAAATCTCCGGTGCGGCGAAGCCGTGCTGCTCGGCCAGTCGCGCGACCTCCTCCAGATCGCGCACGCCCCAGTCCGGATCTCGCGCTTTGAGACTACGGTCGAAGGCTTCGTTGCTCGGTGCTGTGTGCTGACCGGCTCTGCGGAACGGCCCGTAGAGAAACAGGATGCCGCCCGAAGGCAGAGTGGACGACGCGCCCCGAACGAGAGCCTCGGCCGCCGCCCATGGCGCGATATGGATCATGTTGAGGCAGACGATCGCCAGAGCGGAGCTCACCGGCCACGGGTCATCCGTCACATCGAGCCACAGAGGCTCGCGCACATTCGGCAGCACTTCGGTCGCCCGCCACGCGGTGATGGATCGGAGCACCTCCTCGTCGCGCTCGGTCGGCTGCCATTCGAGATGAGGCAACTCCCGCGCAAAATGCACGACGTGTTGTCCCGTGCCGCTGCTCACCTCCAGCACCAAGCCGCGTTCCGGCAGCACGCGCCTGAGCACGTCCGCGATAGGGCCCTTGTTGCGTTCCGCCGACGGACTGACGAGCCGGCCTTCCGCAGCAGCGTCCACACTTTCACAGCGCATGAATTTGCCTCTCGGGCCCGCTTGATCAACTTTGAGCAGATCTAGGTAGAGCCCCGCGTCGAAAACAGCCCCCGGCGGCCACTATCGATGTCCACCGTCCATCCTAGACTTCAGCGGGTGAGATACTTTTTGTCCACCGGAGCGAAGCTGTCGATGTAGCTGAGCAGGTCGTGGGCATCTCCCATCGTGAAGTCGAAGCCCGGCATCTCGTCATGTCCCGCGATCGAGCCGGAGCGTGCCGCTTCGACCAGCATCGCAATCGGGAACCGCTCCGGTAGCCGCCTGAACGAGGTGTTGGCGTTGACCGCAGTCGGACTCGGGTCGTCCGCTCCAATGGCATGACAGACGGAGCAATGAGCAGCGGCGAGCGTGTGCCCTCTCTCGGCCGCTTCATCGGAATCAGCGCGAGATTTCTGACCTAGCGCAGCGACTGCCACCACAAAGGCGAGGAGCACCGACAGACCTGGGACCGCGCGGTGTAATACGGATCGACGCCCCCTCGACGATTGATCCGCAGCGAAAGGTCCGAGCCATGAGAATCGCACGATGCTTCACCGTTGTTGCTGCAGTGGCGGGGCTGACTGGCGTGATGTCGCCGGGATTTGCGGCGCCCGTCACACCAAAGCCCGATATCGAGAAGGGCCATGCATTGGCCGAACGCTTCTGCGTAACATGCCATGTCGTCTCGAGGCAGGCATCGACATCGACCATCCCCGCCGATGTCCCCAGCTTCCCCGAGATCGCCAAGAAGCCGGGTCAATCGATGGAAGCCCTCGCCGGCCGCATCGTCATTCCCCATCCGCCCATGCCCGCGATCGCGCTCTCGCGGCAGGAGATTGCGAATGTGGTTGCCTACATCATGACATTGAAGGACTGACGCAGTCAGTTGGCCTTCTCGGGAGCGAGCGTATCGAGATAGGTGACGATGGCCTCGATCTCCTCCGGCGCAAATACGAACTCCGGCATTTCAGAGTGCCGCGTCATGATCCCTTCAGCCAATGACTCGGCCAGAAATTCGGGCGGATAGCGGCTCACCACCACACGAAATGGTGGAGCTTCGGCCTTGGGACTTGCATCGTCAGTCCCGATGGCATGACAGCTGCTGCAGTTTTTCTCGAGCAGGGCTCGGCCCCGCTCGGATACGGACGGATCTGCTGCGAAGCAAGTGATCACCGGTGCGCCGGCGATCACCGCGGCGGCCATGATAACAGCGGCAGAAACGCGGCCAAGCGACCACGCCATCGGCTTCCCCGCATTGCATTCAGCCAACATGAGCGGAGCCTTATGCCGACCGGCGGGCGCAGTAAATCTAATTCTCTTGCACGTCTCCGCGCGGAATGGGCGTTCCTGCTCCTGCGAACGAGGAGGCCATCTCGGCCGATGCCTTGAACTGGCTGCGATAGTCGTTCGCAGCCGCAGTCCAGAAGCCGGTATAGGCACTCAGGACGTCGTCTGGAGATTTGCAGCGCGCCAGCCTCTGCGCAAACGAGCAATCGGCCTCCAGCCTACGCTGCAGAAACTCCACATACTCGCTCTGGCACTTTGCGACAGCAGAACCGACACGTTCATTCCAAGCACCAACGGCCTTCACCGCATGTTGCCAGCCCTGCCCTGCATCGAAGAACGGGAGAGTCGCCTCATCCTGCGACGTCGAGAATCTCTTCTGCATTTCGAAACCTCCACCTTCGCCACGTCCATGGACTTGAGCCACAGACTAAGCTCCGGTCGGGCGTCCGGCGTTGAGTGCAATCAACTCGGACTCTGATCGAGGTCAGACTCCGCGCCGCCTCAGCGGCAAACGAGGACTGGCACCTCGCATTGCACCAGAACCTTTCTCGTCTGGCTGCCGAGGAGGAGGCTCGCCAGGCCCTGCCGCCCGTGTGATGCCATGACGATGAGGGCACAATCCTTCTCCTTGGCCACCTTGAGAATACCCTCTGCCGGGTAGAGGTCCTTCGCATGCACCGTCGTGCAAGGCACGCCGAGCTCGCCCGCCCGCGCCGAAACTTTATCGAGAATTGAACATGCTCGTTCCGAGACGGCCCTGTCGTACTCTCCTACCGGGAAGTCGATTGCCGCCTCGCCTGGAGCGACGGACGTCCAAGGCTCTGTAACGGTCACCGCGATTGCGCCCGAACCGAGCGCGCGCGCCAGCTCAAGTCCCTGCTCGACGGCCTTGTCGGCCAGGTCGGATCCATCCGTGGCGATGAGGATTTTGCTGTACATCCGAACTCCTCTCATGATCGCCGTCTTTCACGGCATTCCAGTATGTGCTGCTAGGTCTATTGCTAGCAGATGAGCGAGCTTGATTAGTTGATCCCAGACAACCACGTTTTGAACCGAGGTCGAGCAAGGAATGCTCTGTTTGTCTTCGGCTCAAAGCCCGGAGTGTGTCGAATGGCAGTGCCACCCGCATTAGCTCATGCCGTTCAGCAAACGCAGGGATGGCTGAAAGAACTCCGCGACAATGCCGATCTCGACGACGAAGCCGCTGCGCTGAGCACTTTGCGCGCCGTCCTCCACCAACTTCGGGACCGTCTCACTCCCGATGAAGCGATCGGCCTTGGAGCACAGCTGCCGACGATCCTGCGCGGAATCTATTACGAAGGCTGGCGGCCGACGCGTACGCCGGAGCGCATCCGCACCAAGCAGGAATTCGTTGATGCGGTCGCGACGAAGCTGCTGCCACGTCCCTTGCCCGCCGAAAGAGCCGTGATGGATGTCTTCTTCCTGATCTCTCATCACTGCGATCCCGGAGAGATCTCACAGGTAATCGATCAGCTCCCGCCCGACATTAAGGAGCTTTGGCCGGAGAGCGCCCGCACCTATCGCCAGCGCATGGGATAACGATCTTCAGGCCGCCCGCTCACGCGTCGGCGCTTGCGAGCGCTCCGAGTTGCTAGCGGTGGCGCCGCGCACCCGCTTCCGTTGCACATAGATAGCCGCGTACCCCAACAGCAGCATTAGAGCCGCCTCGGCTGGGTGACGCAGACGACCCTGCGCCTGATCCACGACCTGGGCACTGCAGAAGACCGCAGCAATAAGCGCCGTCAGCGTCAACACAAAGCCGAAATCGCTCCGGCCGATCACGCCGGCCACCTCGCTGGGTTTGATCAGGCACAAGCCGCAGAAGGCGACCGCAGCAAGCGTGCATATGAGCGTCAATAGGCTCAGCACGACCTCGGCACCAATGACAAATGCGCCCTCCGCATTGTTCAAGCCCCACTGGAGCAAGCCGCCCACTCCGCTCTCCGACCACAGCGATCGCCAATCCTTGAAGGACGCCCTCTCGCCGAGCCCGAGGTAGTCGACCAGGACCTTCGAGGCATCGCCACGGCCTAGGAAGATCAGCGCGTCGGAAGCTGCAGACTGAGCGAACAGTAGCGGATGCTCCGACGCATACCCCAGGAACTGGACGACGGTGATGCCGCCACTGTCCGAGTAGAGATCCCCGTAGGTCTGAAAGCGTTTCAGGGATTCGGGCTGCTCGAGATTGTTCCTGTCATGAACGAGGAAGACCTTGCTTCTGAGGTTCCAGGCAAAGTTCGCAACCCCCGACGTAAAGCCGAAGTGACCTGTGTGCGAGGTGAACGCCGCCGTCCAGACTGCCATCGGTACGAGTGCGATACAGGCCATGAGTGCAGCTGACCGGATCGCGCCATCCCAGAAGTAGCGCCGATAGATGACATGCACGGCGAAGAAGGCGGGCGCGATCAGCAGCAGAGGCGGTCGCACGAAAATAGCGACGCCCAACATCAATCCCGCGAGCACAGCATCAGCCACGAGGCTCGACCTCGCGAAACGAAAATAGAAGTAGATGAAGAGCACGACGAACGGCGTCGCGATCGCCTCCGTCACCAGCTGATGCGTGAACGCCAGGTTGTGAGGCAGAAGCGCGTAGCCCAGACCGAAGATCAGCACCGAGTGCTTCCACGGAAATGTCGCCGCCATTGCGCAGACGCAGGCAAGCGACAGCAAAAAGAGTGCGATCTGCAGCAGCACGATAGCCGCGGAACCACCGAACGCAAACGCGCCAAAGGCGAAGATATACTCCCCGGGTACTGTCTGGCTTGCCGTCAGCGTATCCATCAGACGGGACGGATCGGAAGCGCCGAGCGTATGCAGCGCGCCCCAGCGAATTTGCGACCTGTCGCCGTGCAGCATCGGAAAGAACTGCATCGCCACGTCGTAGGCGAGCATGATCAATTGCATCGCCGATGCCGTTGCAAGAACGATCAACGTATCCCGCTGCGCGGACCCTCGCCGCATCGTAAGCGCATCCCCCAACAAAGCCCCCCGCCACCCGTTCCGAATCGCTACTGTCACTTTGAGCTATGCTCGACGGAATGCGAAGGCGGAAGCTCATCGGGATTGCCGTCGTCGACGCGCTCATAGACCCGTATGTAGTCGACCGCCATCGTGGACGGGGCCGGGGTTGTCGCGTCGGGATCGCCCGGCCAATAGCCGCCGACGGCCAAATTCAGCAGCACGTACATGTCCTTCGCCGTGACTTCCGGCCCCGAAAAGCGGAAGCTCTCCTGGCCGTCGACATACCAGATCAGCAGTCCCGGCCGCCAATCGATGCCGAACGTGGAAAACGCACTCGAAAAATCACGCGTTTCATTGGAGCCGGCCGCCTTCTGACGTTTACCTTTGGCATCGAAATAGTGATACGTGTGGTGGACCAACGACGGCTCGTGCCCGAGCATCTCCATGATGTCGATTTCTGGCGGCCAACTCGCATCCATCGGAACCAGCCAGAAAGCGGGCCAGAACCCCTTGCCCTTCGGCAGCTTCGCGCGGATCTCGAAATAGCCGTAGGATTGAGAGAACGGCTTGAGTTGCGCACACGCCTCCGTCTTCTCGTAGGGCCGGCAGCCTGCGGTCGTCACCATCCCCGACGTAAATGGAAGCTCCGTGTCGGGCTTTGCTCCTTTGCATGAGGGCGCGGGCGTGACCGCTCGGTTGGCGGTCAACAGCAAATGCCCATCCGCCAGCGTGACGGCTTCAGGCACGTAGCATTGCTTCTCGCCGTTACCTGCGAGGGTCTGGTCGCCCCAATAGTCCGACGTCTTCCACTTGCTGGCATCGAGGGCGTTGCCGTCGAACTCGTCACTGAATGTCAGGCGCCAGCCGGCATCCGCCGCCGTGGCGTGCAAGAGCGCCGACGCAATGACGACGGAGAGAGCTTTGCTCACCTTAGCTACTCGAAAAAGTACCGGCGCCTGAACTCTACGAGCGACACTGACCGCACGCGAGTTAACCAAAGCTTCGCACGCCCGTTGTGCGACCGAACCTATTAGATTTTGGACACGCCCATGCATGATGCCCGGAGCTTCACATCCCGAGCACGCGTTGGCAATTGGCGGTTACCATCATCGTTTACGATGAGCGACCGAGGCCTGTTGGGAGCCCGCAAACAGAGCCGCTGGCGCGCCGGTGAGCGGAACACGGACCAAGCCCTATTGTTCAGACTTGCATTCACCGTCCGAAGCCTTGCGCGCGCTTGCAGCCAGGCGCTCACAGTCGTTGCCATATGTTTTGCCGTCGCAGCCGCACACGGGTTTGTAGATCTTCGTGCACGCGTCCGGCTTCGCAACGCATTGCCCCGTGGGATTGTCGTCTCCGCAAAGTGCGCCTGCGGCTTCGCAGATCAATCCCGCCGAGCATGTAAGAGCGTCTGTGCCGCCACATGACTGCCCCACGCCGGACTGAGCAAACGCCGGCCCTGCCGAGAGCAGAAGGACCGACGCGATCACTGCTGCTAGACCTTGGCGAAGGTTCTCGCCGGCTGACACGTTGCGCGCGAAATGTAGAAGTTCGGATGCCCGTCTACCCACTTTGCCCCCTCCACTTGCGACGCGATCATGCAACCAATCATCGACGCGTTCTCTTGCAACGTCATCGGAGCCAACTCGTGGCATCTTGCCCCTTGCAGGACAGAGCACACAGTGAAAACCAACTCGATCATGTCGATCTCCTTGCCAAGGCTCCGACAACAAGTTCCCGTGCCTGGCAGATCAATCGCGACTAGCAAAGCAGAGTTCCTTTCCGCGCCTGCGGCAAGAGCGGAATTGCAAATCAAAAATCGCAGCGGTCCGCGAAACGTAAAGTGAGCGGCAGGTGACTAGAAAACCAGGAACTTTTTAGCCGTCCGCGCGTTGAAACGCGTCCATTGGCAAGAACCCAATAAGGGGGCATGAACCATGGCGAACAAGTACGACAGCGAAATGGATCGCATCAAAGCCACTCCGACCGGTGAGCATCGCGAGGACGTCGCGGCTGCAAATCACCGTCTCGGCACTCTCCGGCAGGAAATCGAAGCATCCAAGCACGCCAACCATGGCAAAGTCGGATGTGAAATTGCCGAAGACGGATTGTCGGTTTCCGTCAATCGTCAGGCCGTTGGCCTTTGGCGCGTTGAAGGACCTGACCTGGCCCTTTATCGTCCGGGCTCACCGTCTGCCGAATGCCACGTTTCGAGCATTGCGGACGCTGCCAAGATGACCGCTCGTCTCGTGGCCGCGGCCGGCCAGGCTTAGCAGCACGTCCCCCTCAACCCACTCGCCCGACGGTGAAGAATTGCCGGCGGGCGAGTCTCATCGAATAGCCGCAGCTGAGGATCAGCTCCGATTGGCCGAATAGACGGCAATCACCCTGTAGGTCGCAGGGTCCAGAACGACATAGCGCCCGTCCACGTTTGTATAGACGTAACCAACGTAAGACGGCAGAGCTCGGGTGACAGTGTCCGGAACGTCCCTATAGACCCACGCCACCGGAAGTCGCGATCCGATGGACACCGGAACAGCGGCCTGGGTCGGTGGCTTTACCTCGCGGGTCTTGCGGAAGAGATCGAAAACAACGTTGCTCCTCTCCTGCGGATCCTTGGGCAGACGAATTACGCGCGGAAGGACCTCTTCTTCCGGAGGCAGGTTGCGTGGCGTTGCGATGTTGCTCTGACTGCGGACATCCTGGTCAGCTTCAGGCTGCCCGTTCTTGCCGTCCCCAGAACCCGGCGGGCGATTTCTCAGAGGATATCTCGGCGTTCCTGTCAATGGATCGGCGGTGTCAGTACGCGCCGCGCCCGCATCCGGCTGGCCGACAATCCCCCGGTCCATCCCTCGATCGCCGACACTGTTGCCCTGAAATGGAGCATAGCCACCGCCGGGGCCCACATAGTTCGTTGAAGGAGGACGAGCATACACATCGCCAGAGCCCGGCGGCCATCCGCTTGGCACCTGAACTTGCGCGCCGTTCTGCGGTTTGAGGAAAGGCAGGTTACTGCGGTCGCTTTGTGCGTGAGCCGCGCTCACGATACCAAGCATGGCCGCTATGGCTAAGCCGGCCGCTAGGACTTTCATAGCTACTCTCCCGACCTCACTCCCTCCCCAGTTGAGCACTCCTCCTCCCGCCAACCCAGCTTAACAGGACGAACGCGGAATTGTTCCTCTGACGGCAACTTTTTGCGACCGCATATGGTTGTCGTTAATGAGGATTTGTCCGACCGCGCGCTGCAGCGCGTCCAAGGAGGCAGGAATGCGAGCAAAGGATACGAGAGGGAGAAGCCGGCAGGCCACCCGCCGCCGGGCAGCGAAGGCAAGCGCGACAGGCGCACGTTACTGGTCAGCCCGCGTCACCAAGGAAAGCGATGCCCTCGACGTCCAGCCAAAGGTCTTCAAGAAGGACAAGCCAGACGATATCGCCCGTTCGTTGAAGCGATCCGCCGAGCGCAGCCGTCGGCGTAAGGGAACACCGTTCCAATCAGCGATGTCGATGCTGACGTTCTACATCAATCGAGCCGGCAAGAACCTACCCAAGGCGCGCATCCGGGTTCTCGAGCGAGCCAAGAACGAGTTGCGCAAAGCGTTCGGACGCGCTGAAGGCTGACCGAGCACGACCGCGCCGCCATCAAACGAAACGGGCCCGGCAAATTTTGCCAGGGCCCGCATCGCGTTCTTCATCACTCTAACTGACCTTAAGGAGCGGTCGGAACGCGGGCGCTCGGCTTCGAGCCAGCCGCGGGATCGGTCGGCGTCGTTGCGCTCGGGCCAGGCTGACGGTTCTGCGTGCTGTTCGGATCGGAGGGATTTCCTGCAGGCGACGTAGCCGCGCCGGACTCGCCCGCGCCCATGCCCTCGCTCGCACCCGGAGCCGGCTCGACTGGAGCAGTTGGAACACGAGCGCTCGGGCTCGCACCAGCCGCAGGATCAGTCGGCGTGCCAGCATTAGGACCCATCTGGCGGTTTTGCGCGCTGTTGGGATCTGCCGGGCTACCGGCCGGCGACTGTGCGAATGCCGGAGCCGCGATCAACGTCGCAGCAACCGCTGTCATGGTCATCATACGAATCTTCATGAGCGTTTCCTTTTCTTGTGGTTGTTCACATCAACGCCAACTGAAAACTCAAAGAGAGGTTCCGCGAAATTCGGCTAGACGAGACGTTCCATCTCACACTCGAATGGCATCTTGCTCTTGAAATACTTCGTACACGCTGAGGATTTCACGCGAACGTTTCACTGAGCGAAAGAAAGTCATTCGCAGTGAAAATTCGCGACAGAATCGCTATCGCGGAACCCTCGCATTGCTGGGGGGTTGGTTCGGGACAGAAGAAACCAACCCAAGGAGTGCGATCATGCGCAATCTCAACGGCAAACTGCGCGCCGGCGTCGCTATCGCCGCGTTGTTCGTAGCAATGCCTGCATTCGCTCAGTCGGCAAATGACCCCGCCGCGAGCGGGACCGCAGGCAACGCAACGAATTCAGGCCCGGGCGTGCAGGGCTCGCCAGACACGAGGACAGGCCCCTCGACGAAGGGCGCGGAAGGCACCGGCTCTGGAGAGGCGGGCACGGAGAACACCACGACGCCGAGCCAGGATTCGAGCGGCGTGGCAGGCGCTCCCGGGAATAAGAGCGGCCCCGCCGCCAAGGATCCGAGCGGCGATCATAGCAAAATGAAAAAGCCGTACTAACGCTGACTTTCGCCACTACGAACGGGAGAGAGGACAATCGTCTTTTCTCCCGCTTCATTTTCTGCATCACGACGACGTCGTCTTCGGACGGCGCACCTCGGCTGCCGGCTTGTCCTCACGAAGGCCGATAAACGACGCGTGACGAAGAAGGCCGTCTCCAGTCCAGGCCCGATAGTTGATTTGCGCCACCAGTTGAGGCCGGACCCACTTTACGCCACGTCGCTGAAGAGCCGTGAGCGGCGCTGCGAACGGCGATGCGTCTTTGCGCAGTGGCTGTAGCTTGACCCACAACGCATGTGAGCTTTCCATGCCGAAGCCCGTGCCGACGCGGCCGCAGTAAACGAACCGGCCGCGATCGAAATAGCCGAGCGCGAGCGCGCCGATCGATTTCGGATTTGCGTTGGAATCGACATAACCGGCAATCACGAACTCGTCCGTCAGGATGCACTTGGTCTTGACCCAGTCTCCCGTCCGCCCCGAACGATAGGGTTTGTCGCCGCGTTTCGAGACAACGCCCTCGAGGCCGAGTGCGCAAGCCTTCGCAAAGATCTCCGATCCGTCGCCGTCGAGATGCTCGCTGTAACGCACCTGTGCAGATTTCGACCGCGGACCGAGCGCCGCCTTGAGCAGCCGCTTGCGATCGACGAGCGGCGCTTCTCTTACGGCCACGCCGTCCAGATGAAGCAAGTCGAAGGCGTAGAACACCACCGCGTCCGACCTGCCTCCCTCACCCAAGGCATCAACCAGCATCGAAAAGCTGGAATGGCCCGACGCATCTTCTACGACAGCTTCCCCGTCGATGAGCGCTGAGCCGAGATTGAGGCGGCGTAGCGCGTCACGCAACGCGCTGAAACGGTGTGTCCAGTCGAGCCCCTTGCGCGTCAGCAACCTGACGTCGTCTCCGTCGATGCGGGCCTGCAGCCGATAGCCGTCGAATTTGAGCTCATGAACCCACGCCGGCCCCTCCGGCACAGTGTCGACGAGAGCCGCAAGGCAAGGCTCGACGAAACTCGGCAGAGGTGCGCGATTTGCTTTCGGCTTTTTTGGTGGCGCCTTGGCACGCTCTTTCCGCGGCCGTTGCGAAGCTCGTGCGGAGCCGACGGCCATCAGCCTGAGCCCACGAGGCGCTTGATCGCGGCTTTGAGCGAGCGCGCCGATGAAGAGTAATCCTTCCACGCCGAGCTTCGGCCCAAGAGCGCCGGAACGGTATGAATCGTGAACCTTTTGGGATCGAGATCCTCACGCACCTGCGCCCATGTGAGCGGCATCGAAACCGTCGCGCCCGGTCGCGCCCTGGGCGAAAGCGGTGCGACTGCCGTCGCCATGCGATCGTTGCGTAGGTAATCCAGGAAAATGCGACCGCTCCTGATCTTCTTCGCCATCTTGGTCACGTAGAGATCAGGATTGTCGTGGGCCATCTGCGCACATACGGTTTGCGCAAACATTTTTGCCTGATCCCAGTCGACGGCATCCGAGCGCCCCGTCTTCAGCGGCGTCACGACATGAAGGCCCTTGCCTCCGGTTGTCTTGCAGAACGGCACAAGCCCAAGTTCCTCGAGGCGGGTACGCAGCTCCTTTGCAGCCTTCACCGTCGTCGCGAAGGGCACATCGGGACCAGGGTCGAGATCGAACACCAGACGACCCGGCACGGATGGATCGTCGGGCGCCGAGTTCCAGGGATGAAACTCGAGCGCCGCCATCTGCGCCATCGCAACCAGCCCCTCGACCGTATCGATTTGCAGGTATGGCTTGCGATCCCCGGAAACGACGACCTGCTCCACGGAATCGGGCGTTCCTGGGCCGGCATGCCTCTGGAAGAACTGCTGCCCCTCGATGCCGTCTGGCGCTCGAATGACGGAGCACGGCCGGCCCTTGACGTGCTTGATCATCCACGGACCGACATCGGCGATGTAGCGGGCGAGATCGATCTTGCTAACCGCGGAGCCTTCCGCACTAGAGGGCCACAGCTCTTTGTCCGGATTCGAAATCCTGACACCGAGGACGACATTTCCCTCGGAAGCGGCTGCCACCTTTGCTTTGCCCTTGCGCGATGGCGCGCGAGGAGCAGACGGCGCCGCCCGCTTGCTCGTCTTGGTGGGAGGATCATCTTCCTTGTGCGAATCCCAGATCGCGTTCGGCTTCACCTTGCGGCGCGCTAGCATGAATGGCGTCGGGCCACGCCCCTTGCCGGCAGCAATCTCCTCCATGCTACGGCCGGATGCGACCGAGCGGTCATTTTCGAGAAGATGGTCTTTGTCGCCCGAGTGTGCGCCTTCGTCCTTGTGCTTGATCAGGAGCCAGTTGTTGCGCGAGCCGCCGAAGCGGTCGCCTTTCATGCGCACCAGAACCCACCCGCCCTGCATCTTCTCGCCGGCAAGAATAAACTTGAGCTCGCCGTCACGCAGAGACTGCTCGGCCGACTTGCCATCCTCCGGCACCCAGAAGCCGCGGTCCCACAACATCACGGTGCCGCCGCCATACTCACCTTTCGGAATGGTGCCTTCGAAGTCCCCATAATCGAGCGGATGATCTTCCACCTCCACCGCGAGGCGCTTGTCCGCCGGATCGATGGAGGGGCCCTTCGTCACCGCCCAGGATTTGAAGACTCCATCGACCTCGAGACGCAGGTCGTAGTGCAGACGCGACGCGTCATGCTTCTGGATGACGAACCGCGGATACTCCGCCTTGCGGATGGGATTGCCGCTTGGCTCCGCCGTTTTCGTGAAGTCGCGTTTCGCGCGATAGGTTGAAAGCTTGCCTTTCATGCCCTCTCCCGCTCAGCATCACCGGCCCATTACCGGCTCGATGAAGAGGACTGCGCCCGCTTCTTCGTCGTGCGCGCGGCCTTGGGTTTCGATTTCGATTGCTGTCCGCCACCACCGACGCTCTTCCTGAGCGCCTCCATGAGATCGACGACGTTGGTGCCCTTGGGCCGAGCTTCCTCGTGCGGCGCAACGACCTTGCGGCCCTTGAGCTTGTCCTGCAGCAGGCGCTTGAGCTCGGTCGCGTAGTGATCCTCGAATTTGTCGGGCTGGAACGTTGCCGACTTCTTCTTCATCAGCTCAACCGCAAGGCCGATCATCTCCTTGTCGGGTTTGACGGAAGGGATCTCGTCGAAGAAATCCTTGGGGTCGCGAAGCTCCTCGGCATAGCGCAGCATCTCCATCACCATGCCGTCCTGGAGCGGCGCGATGGCGACGAGCCACTCACGCCCCGCAATGACGATCTGCGCCAAGCCGATCTTGCCAGTCGAGCGCAGCGCATCGCGAATGACGACGTAGCCCTCAGCAGCCATGTCGTCCGCCGGCGTGATGAAATACGGCCGCTCGAAATAGCGGAAATCGATCTCCTCGGCGTCTACGAACTGCACGAGGTCGATCGTCTTCTTACTCTCGAGCTTCAGGGCGTCGATGTCCTCGGGATCGATGACAACATAGGTGTCCTTGTCGACCTCATAGCCCTTGACGATGTCGGAGGTGTCGATTTTGCCGATGCCCTGAACCACCTTCTCGTAGTTCACGCGCTTCCCTGACGGCTTGTGGATCTGCCGGAAGGAGATTTCCGACTTCGACTCGACGGCGTTGTAGATTTCGACAGCGATGGAGACGAGGGAAAGGCGAAGGAAGCCCTTCCAGTAGGCTCGGGCGCGAGACTTCGGCATGACGCAACACTCTTCCAGCGGAGCACCACTGCTTGTGGGCATCCGAAATATAAACGCAAAATGTCGTAGATTGTTCGGGGAAATGAGGTGCGCCGTAGCGAGGTAGCGTTAACGGAACATGGCACACGCCAGCGGCGGCACGCGTCCCTCTATCGAGAGGACGCCACCCTGGCGCCAGGTCAATCGGTTGCCAGCGCCAGCCGCAGCAGCCGTTCCCGCACGCAATCGAGCCCGCCCAACATGGCGTAGCTGCCGACGCGTCCGGCAAAGGAATAGCTGATCGTTCTGTTCTTGTGCTGGTATGTCCCGGCCAAGCCGATGATCTCACCGGATCTGGCGGCCTCCAGCAAACGCTCGAGCTCGGCGACGAGGCCTTCGTCAACTCCGACCACATCGGGAAGAAGTGCGCCGTGTAGCGCAACCACGTTGTCAGCCATTGGTAGCCCCCCAATAGGAGCCGAAAGAATAGCAAGTGCTCCGCAGGAGAACAGCGGTTGGCTTTGATTTCCCGTGAGAATGCTGTCCCGAAAATGAAGAAAGGCACCGTAAAGCGCCTTTCCGGTCACACCCTGTGTTGCATCAGAAGTCGTTGGCGCGTCAGTGGCCCCTCCCGAACGTGTTCCAATTTCGCCCTGAGTTTCCTTCGCACATGCGAAAATGGCGTTCACGCAGCATGGGAGCTAGGCAGCGGGCGGTGTCGCCATGGCCTGAGGGGCGTCACCTTCGACTTCCTCAGAAGACCTTCCGAACCTCGAGAAGATATAGATGACGACCGCGAGCATGATGAGGAGCGGGAGGTTCCGCATCACGGTGCGCGCCACTACTGGCAACGCCATCGGCGCCGTAGCGCCGACGAGAGACCTCAGCTCGGGAGTGAGAAACGCTTCGAACTCACTGCCGATGCGAGACGGCTCCTCGGCCTCTTCGGCTTTGAAGCTCGTCTCTTCAGGGGCATGATGACCGCCACTGACGACCGCCATGGTCAGAAGACCAAGCACGCCGAACACGAGAGCCATGATCGCGCATCCGATCGGCGCGCCATAGAGCTCCACGAGCTTCACCGTCGCGGCCGCCGTGGCAAATCCGCAGGCGACAATGAGGGGCACCGCCACAAGGGCGCGCCCCATGTATTTCGCGACAATGCCGTCGATCGTCGTCTCGGCGCGACGGAACAGATCCTGGAACATCGAGCGTACCCTCTCATCAGGTCATAGAACGGGAAGATGAGTGCTGGACGCTTACGACTTCCAAAGCGCTCCGATGACGAAGCCGAGGCCAGCGGCCATTGCGAGCGTCGTCAACGGCTGATCTCTGACCGACTTGTCGACAGCGCTCTTGAAATTCTCGGCAACGATCTGAACCTGCTCCGTCGCTTGTCTGCCCTGATCGGCAAATGAGCGTGCTGCGGATTCGACGTCCTGAGCCACGCGGTCCAACTGCTCGCTGGCCTTTCCGGCAAGATTGGAAGCCCTGTTGGCGATATCATCGCTCGCGCGGCTGTAGTCACTCCCGCGATTCTGCGTGGATGAACTCTGGGTCATTGGGGGACGCTCCTCTGGATTTGAGTATCGTGCTAACTCCCGAAAAGACACTTAGTTTCATCCTGGAAGCTCGGGTGCTTCGGCCGGGAAGAGATGCCGGAACGTGACCGTCAGCGTCATTAAAATGGGTACTGCCACGAAGGCTCCGATCGGTCCCCACATCCAGGTCCAAAAGCCGATGGCAAGGAATACGGCGAACGGATTGAGCGTCATGCGCTTTCCCATGATCGCCGGCGTGATGAAGTGTCCTTCGATCGTGGTCATGCCGATGTAGACGAGCGGCGCGACCAGAGCCTGCGATACTGCGGGGAATGTGAAGAGGCCGATCACGAATAGAACGACGACCATGATCGCGACGCCGATGTACGGAATGTAGTTCACGACGCCGGCCAGCACGCCCCAGAGCATCGGATTCGGCAGTCCGACCGCATAGGCCAGGATCGCGGTCACGATGCCGAGGCACACGTTCACGATCGTGAACGTACCGAAGTAAACGGTGGTATTCTTCTCAACGTCGGACAAAATCTTGAGCGCGGTCAGCCTGGCTTCGCGGCTCGGCAGGATGAGCACCGCCTTCGCTTTGATCTGCTTCTGGTAGATGAGGTAGAAAATCAGCGCGCCGAGGAAGAGAATGCCTTGGCTGACGGCCGGCGTAAGTATTCCGACGATGCCACCGACGATATTGGTGCTTTCCTCAACCCGAAGCGCAGCTCCGCCCCCCTGACCTGTCGCCTGGCCGATGGCCGCCAGCATCTCCGACATGAATGTAAGAGGCTGCGACATGAGCTGCATCTTCTCTTTGATCAACGCCCCGAGCTCCGTCGCCCTGCCGAGCCAATAAGTGAGCGGAAGCGACAACAGCGCCACGATGCAAAGCAACACCGCCATGAGGGCGAGCGTCACAAAAATGACCGCCGCGATGCGATGCACGCCATTCTTCTCCATGCGTGAAACCACCGGGAGAAGGATGTTCGCGACCACCCAGGCCAGGATCACGGGCACGACCATGTCTCGCATGAAGTAGAGCGCAGCCAGTACCAGGAGCGCGAAAATGCCAGTCGTCGAGACGTTGGCGACGATCTGCCAATTCTCACGCGCATCGCGCTCATAAGCCTCCTGCACTTCAATACTGCTGCTCTGACGCTTTACCTGGTGATTGGCTTCCGCAGCTAGGCTCATGACCGCATCTCCCTGCGTGTTTTTTTGCGGCCGAACGAGCCCGCGATAGCGCGGCCGGCCTTGCCTGCCTCGGACCAGATCGATGACCAGCCCTTGGTGTCCTTGATCTTCTTCAGACGGCGCAAATGATGGGCACGGAGCGCTTCTGGCATCACTGCCGCGATGCTCTTCCAGAGCGCATCGACGTTGTAGGGCGCCTGATGCGTAGCCACGCTGAGCGGGATAACCTTGTCGGTGGCGAAGCCGAGATCGCTTGCGGCCGCCGCGACCGCAGAACGAATGGTCGACACTTTCGCGTCGGTTCCTCCGGCAAGATCATAGGGAGGCGACCACTCATCGAAGGGTCGCACGCGGTCGATATGCGTCACGACGAGCAGGATCGGGGGTTGCTTGCGATCAAGCCGAGCCGCGAAATGATGCCTGAAGGACTCTAGAGCACGCCTGTCGATGTCGCGATCCGGGCGGTTCGCCGCCACGACCCACAAGACGAGATCGCATTCGGCCGCCTTTGCCGTGAGCGCACTCCAGCCGCGCACGTCCATGCTGAGACCGGGGCTGTCGATCAGAACCGCGGCGGGAATGCCCTCCCCTTCGAGCACGTATGGAGTGAATGTCGGCGTCGCCGGAAGGCTGTCGACCGCAGCTTTCGTCCCGCCAAGAAGAGCGTTGATGACGCTCGATTTGCCCGCACTTGTCTGGCCGGCCACGAGAACGCGCAGCGGCTCGACCTTGACGGCGGAAATTGCAGCACGGTCGGCGGCGGTTTCGGGAGAGAGATAGTCGCCGAGCGCCACCGACGAAACCTTGAGCCGCCCGCCATAGAGATCGATGGCAGCACGGCCGATCTCACGGACGTAAGTTTCAGTCAGTCGGCCCGCGATCTCGTCCCGGCTCCATTGCACGAGCGCCTTCGACAGATGCTCGCGCGCTTCGTGCGTCGCCGCGGTCACGGGATTGGCAAGCCGGACAATTCGCCAGAGATCATAAGCCCGCTCGAAGTAGTCCACGGCGCCGCGCCAGCGATAAAGACCCAGCGCCTGGGCCACAGTCAGCTTGTCGCCGAACGGCACACGCTCGACCACGAACAGACGCAACCGGCGGCTCACTCGTTCGATGATCGCCAGCGCCTCGGGCGTCGTGAATTGCCAGACCTGATCAGCCCTGCCAGCGTGCAGTCGTCGCGCCACGGTTTCGATCGTTTTGCCGCCGAGCCTAAGGATGGCATCCTGGCTGTCGAGCGTGTCTGGATCGACGGAGTTCGCCAGCGCCTTCACATCCGCCCAGGCCTGCTCCTCGATCGGCGACCATCCGGACAGCTCTCCGGTGTCGTCCGTCTCTGACGCATCGGCGTTCGCTTCTCCGCGCTTGGGCGGCTCCTCGGGAAAGAGCCATCGTTGCAGGAGATAGGCGGCCGTGACCGCGATGAGCACGCCCACGGCCCAGTAGACGAGGTAGCCGTGCTGCCACAGCCAAATGCTGCCGAACGGGACCAGCGTTAGCGTTGGAACGACGAGGCCGAGAGCGATGATCGCCGCGCGCGCCGCGCGCTCCGCCGTCCGCTTGCTTGAGGGGCTCTCACTCATGGCCGCGCCTCACGGGGAGATTCCTCCATGCGCCGCTCGCGCGCCATGCGGAACGCGTTGCGAAGCGCATCCTGGTAGACGTGGCCCACACCCGATCCATCAGAAGCGCCGAGACGGCGGCGGTGCAGGTAATAGGCGCCAGCCTTGCCGAGCGCGTAGGTAACGGCGAAGCTCGCGGCAGCCGATGCGGCGGCCCCAGCCGTCTGCCCGTAGACGGGCACCATCTTGGCGAGCTGCCGGATGCCGAGGCTCGACGCCATGCGCATCAGCGTTCCCGCGCCGAGTGCTGCGGAAAGCTCCGTATAGGCACGGCGATCCCACTCAATTCCGTAAAGCCGTCCGAGCTGGTTCAGCATCCGCGCCTGCACGGTCGTGACCGCGATCGCGCCGGCGACCGGAACGGGAACGAGATCTCCGCCTGCCGCCGCCATGGCATGTCCCATCACGATCGGATCGGCCGCGCGGGACTTGGGATCCGCCGTGAAACCCGGCATGGCCGAAAGTGCGCCAAGCATGCCTGCCGGAGCAGCACAGGCGAGAGCTTCCGTGAGCTCGTCGAGGCCATAATCCGCAGGAGCATATCCATCCTCGGAGCGCGTCAGGTCCATTGGTACGAACAGTGGAGGATTACGTCCCGGCAAATCGTTGAAGAGCGCGCGCTGAAAGGCGAGCGCTCGCATGAGATCGATAGGTACGCTCGAGATTGCCGAAACTGGCGCCTTGGAGTCGAAGGGGTAAGGAACGATGTGCGTCTGGCCTGGCGCGTAAGCCTCGTGCAGGCTCGTCTGAGCGACGACGATCGGCCACTCCGGGTGTCCCCGCCGGACACGACGCAGGACCTCGACGACAGCCTCCTGCCTTGCATCCATCGCCCGCATGGTGGCCACCACGAGATGCGTGCTGCGCTCGCTGAAGGCGATGTCATCCGCCGGGTCATACCCAGCCTCACCCAACCCGCGCGTATCCAGGAAGCGGAGGACGGGAGCTTCTGTCGGAAACTCGTAGATACGGGCCGTGCGCGTGCAGGGGCGGAAGCCGTCGCCGATCTCGGCATCCGAACTTCGGGTGATGGCGCGGATGATCGAAGTCTTCCCGCTGCCGACCTTACCCAGCAGCCAGACCACCGGAGCCAGCGCACGAGCTGATTCCGACAGAACATCATCTTGGGTGAATTGCTCGGCCTTCGCTGGCCCGCTCTGGGTAGGGCCCGCGGAAAATTCGGTGGTTCGCCAGCGAGGCACGCTGGGCAGCACGCCTCTGAGCGCGTCAGCCCATTTCGACATGGAAAACACCCCTTCCTACTCGTCCGCCTAACCCCGTGTGAGGCAAATAAGTTCCACTTGGTGTGTATGCCGATCATATGCGGAACGAATTGCCGCCTCGATGCTTCATTGGCCGCCCTCACGCGGGCAAGCCGACCCATGGAGCCATACGATGAAGGAGACATTTCGAAAGTTTGCCGAGAACACCGCCAATGCGGTGGGCAGCTACTGGGCCTTTCTCTTGGCGGTCCTGACCGTTCTGGTCTGGGCTTTGAGTGGGCCGATCTTCGACTACTCGGACACCTGGCAGCTCGTGATCAACACCGGCACGACCGTCATTACATTCCTGATGGTTTTCCTCATTCAGAACACCCAGAACCGGTCCGAACGCGTCTTAAACCTCAAGCTCGACGAGCTGCTGCGGGCAATGGAAGGAGCGCGCACGCAGCTGGTGAATCTCGACGACATGTCGGACGAGGAGCTGCGAAACCTGCAGGAAGAGTTCTGCCGCTTGCCGGAAGCTTCGGCCGTGCTGCTGAAGGACGATCTCGCTCACATCGAGCAGGAGCTGAACCAGCGTAAGAAGCACAGAGACAAATAGTCGAGGAACGTCCGCCCCTTGCCGGCGTTTTTGTCCAGAACCCAACTCGGACACTCTTCCACGCCGAGCCAAATTTGGTGCGGGAGAAACATGGCCTGATGCCAACCCAAACTTCCGAATGGATCTTTGTTCGCCGCGTGTTGACGGTGTTCGCACTCGCCGCTCTCGCTTACGCGCTGTGGACCCTCTCCGACATTCTCCTGCTCATCTTTGGTGCCGCTCTGACCGCGGTGGCGCTTCGCGCCATGATGGAGCCCATCGTCCGCACGACAGGGCTGAGCGAGCCGCTCGCGCTATGCGCTATCTTCCTTGCACTCGCCGCAGTGATCGCGGGCCTTGTTCTTTCTTTTGGACCAAAGATCGCAGAACAGAGCGCATATCTCTTCCAGCAATTGCCCGTGGCCCTGAGCGCGCTGGCGCAGAAGTTCGACCTGCAGGCGAGCCTCGACCAGCTCAAGGGATCGGCTATCGGAGCTCTGGCGGTCAGAGCCTTCTCATGGGGCTCGTCGGTCTTCGGCGCTGTGGCGAGCTTGCTCATTGTCCTTGTCGGCGGCATCTATTTCGCCAACGCCCCGCTCACGTACCGCAACGGCGCGATCAAGCTATTTCCCGAGCGCTGGCACAAGTCCTTGAGCTCTACGATTGATGACTCCGGTCAGGCACTGCGTCTGTGGCTTCGTGCTCAGCTCATGGCCATGATCCTCGTCGGCGTGCTGATGGGCGTCGGCATGTGGGCCATCGGCGTGCCATCGCCGCTTGCGTTGGGATTGATCGCGGGCCTGACGGAATTCGTCCCCATTATCGGCCCCATTGTCGGCGCGGCACCCGCCGTCCTCTTGGCCTCGACGCAAGGCATGGATCTCGTGCTGTGGGCGCTCGGCATCGCCATCGTGGTGCAGCAGCTCGAGAACAACATCATCATGCCACTGCTCGTGGGCCGTGTTGTCGAGTTGCCCGCTGCCGTAGCCCTTTTCGCAACTGTTGCCTTCGGTGTGCTGTTCGGCCCCCTGGGGCTTATCTTCGGCTATCCGCTCGCAATCGTCGCAGATGTTGCCGTGCGTCGACTTTATGTGCGCGAGACGCTGGGCGAGAGCGTCGATATCCCTGCCGAGCGCTCCCGAAAGGAAGCCCTCCGCCAACCCAATCCGTGAACTTGCAAGGGCTCTATGGTGTCCGTTGCAATGCTGCTGCCCCGGCAGCACGAGACCCCACTGCTTCATCTTCACGCAGATCACCACGAGCATCGGGAGATTGGGACTGAGGCGTGTTGGCACTCGGTTTCGAGTCGTAGAGGGTCTCGATCCGTCCCACCAGCACGAGCAGTGTAAGGGCAATCGCCGTGCCGATGAGCACGACGCTCCATGCACCGAGCCCGCACGCGATGCCCACTGCGGCCGTCACCCAGACGGAGGCGGCGGTCGTTAACCCTTCGACCGTCCTGGTTCTTGCATCGCGCAAGATGACGCCCGCGCCGATGAAGCTAATGCCTGCCATGATGCCTTGAATGACGCCCTGCACCACGCGGCTCATCGCGTCCTTGTTCTCGACCATGCCCGGAACGGTCGTTGTGGCCACCGTGACTGTCGCGGCACCTAAAGCCACTAAACCAAGCGTTCTCATGCCGATGGGCTTCTGCGCCAGATCGCGGTTCAAGCCGATCATGGCCCCCGCAAATGCCGCTGCCCCAAGGCGAAGAGCCACATCGCTGAGTTCGAGCTCCATCCCGGCTTCCTCCCGCAGGTCCAACATTTCAACTCTGCAACAATTGGGCGAGGGGCCGGTTCCAGGGCTTCTAAGCTTTTTCTCGTCCCGGTTGAACCACTTGGCCTTTGGTGCGTTACCTCCGACTGGACCGGAGGGAAAAGGGAGTAGCCATGCCACCCAATCCACTCACACTCGCGCCGGCGGATACTGTGTTTCCGCCTGCGGAGGGATCGGGCATGTCCGTTGTCGACCGTCTGCGGGAAACCCGAGGCCTCTCTCTGGAGCTTGCCGATCCTCTGAGCCCGGAAGACGCAGTCGTACAGGCCATGGAGGACGCAAGTCCGGCCAAGTGGCATCTGGCCCACACGACCTGGTTCTTCGAGACCTTCATCCTGAAGGAACGTCTCCCCGGTTACCGCATCTTCGACGAGACCTTCGGCTTCTGCTTCAACTCCTACTACGAGAGCCAGGGCGCACGTCATCCGCGTCCGAAGCGTGGCCTCCTGACCCGCCCTTCCATCGGACGCGTGTTCGAGTACCGGACCCACGTCGACGAAGGCATGGAAGAGCTCATTGCCAAGGGCCTGGTCGACGACACCGTAGCCGCCCTCATCGAAATCGGCGTCAACCACGAGCAGCAGCACCAGGAGCTTCTGCTCACCGACATCCTGGCTCTCTTCGCCGCCAATCCGCTACGGCCCGCTTATGTCACGCGCCCCCGCCAAGTGGAGCAGGGTGCGCCGCAGCCGCTGCGCTGGATTGATTATCCGGGCGGTATTCGCAGGGTGGGCCACGACGGTCGAGGCTTCTCATGGGACAACGAGCACCCGCAGCATGATGCTCTCGTGCATCCGTTCCGCTTGGCCGACCGGCTGGTCACAAATTCCGAATGGCTGGAGTTCATCGAGGACGGCGGGTACCGCACCGCTTCGCTATGGCTCGCTGACGGCTGGGCCACGGTGAAGCGCGAGCAGTGGCAGAGCCCTCTCTACTGGGAGGAGTGGGGCGGCACGTGGTTCGAGATGACGCTCGAAGGACTGACGCCGCTCGCGAGAACCGCGCCGGTCGCTCACGTTTCTTATTATGAAGCCGACGCCTTCGCCCGATGGGCCGGAAAGCGCCTGCCGACCGAATTCGAATGGGAGGTTGCCGCTCGCGACCTGCCCGTCAGAGGCAATACTCTCGCGACGCGGGCCTTGCGCCCTCTGCCTGCGACCGCCGCAGAAAATGGAGCCCCACGCCAGATGTTCGGCGACGTCTGGGAGTGGACGCAAAGCGCCTACACGCCTTATCCGGGCTACCGGCCGCCTCAGGGCGCACTGGGCGAGTACAACGGCAAGTTCATGGTCAGCCAGCATGTGCTGCGCGGCGCGTCCTGCGTCACACCCGATCGACACTCGCGCGCCACCTATCGCAACTTCTTCTATCCCCACCAGCGCTGGCAGTTCATGGGCCTGCGCCTCGCTCAGGAGATCAATTGATGCGTGCCGAGCGTAAAGTCGAACTGCAAGGGGAGACTTCTTCGGATCAAGACGATTTCCGGCTGGCCGTCGTCGAAGGATTGTCCAAGGCGCACAAGTCGCTCCCGTGCCGCTACTTCTACGACGCCCGCGGCAGCGAGCTTTTCGAACAGATCACCGAGCTGCCGGAATACTATCCGACGCGGACTGAAGCCGGAATCCTGGCACGGTGCGCCGCCGACATCGCCCGCGCAATCCCGCCCAAAAGCGTGCTGGTCGAGTTCGGCGCCGGATCAAGCCTCAAGACCGAGATCCTGCTCGATCAAGTGGCCGAGCACGTCACGTACGTGCCGATCGACGTATCGCCGAGCGCGCTCGCCGCAGCTGCGCAGCGCCTGGTGGATCGCTATCCCTCGCTGGACGTCAGGCCGATCGTCGCCGATTTCTCCCAGCCGATCGCTCTGCCGCAAGAGCTAGAGGAGCGGCCGCGAACCGGCTTCTTTCCAGGCTCCACCATTGGCAATCTGACGAGACCCGAGGTCATAAACCTGCTTTCCGCGTTTGGCGCAGCGCTCGGAGCCGACAGCAAGCTCATTATCGGCGTTGATTTGAAGAAAGACGCCCGCCGCCTGGTACTCGCCTACAATGACTCCGCTGGCGTCACTGCGGCGTTCAACCTGAACTTGCTCGCGCGGATCAACCGGGAGCTCGAAGGCACGATCGACCTCGACGCCTTCCGCCACGACGCGATCTACAATCCGCGCGAAGGCCGCATCGAGATGCACTTGATCAGCCTACGTGACCACGATGCGACGATCGCCGGACATCGCTTCCGCTTCCGCGAAGGTGAGAGTATTCACACCGAGAACTCATACAAATACACCGTTGACGAGTTTCAGGGCCTCGCCCGCAAAGCCGATTGGCACCCCAAGTCCGTTTGGACCGACGACGACACGCAGTTCAGTGTTCACATCCTCGAAAATCGAGCAGGCGTGGATCGAACGCAAGCAATAGCACCCACCATCAAGAAGGGTGCCCGTCGCTGACCCTGAGAATTCCGGTTCTCGAGCCGACGCTATAAATGCCGTGGAAGGGCAGGCCCTTCATCGTTCCCGTCTCGATAGCTCCGGTGAGCCGGAAGCTGAGCCCGTCGGGCAGCTCCTCCATCTCCACCACGCTGGCATCGAAGATGTCGTCGTCCGTATTGAAATGAACGCGCGAATTGCGTTCAGGGTACATGACAACCCACTGCAAGCCGGACTTGTCGGGACCATCAATGACACGTACATCCTTGGTCATGGGACCTCCGCTAAGGCATCCGTTAAGACAGTCGCGCGAAAACTGAACGCGCCGCGGATCGGAATTGTTCTTGATGCGGGAATGTCGCAATCGCCACACGTCGCTCTTGCACTGCAACCTTCGGGGAGCAACAGAGTTTGATCTTTGGAGATCAATGTGTTTGCCGCGCTAGGCGCGACGGAAGTCAAGGATTGGGTGAATGTATTTCGTAGCTCTGGCTACCGACTATGACGGGACGCTTGCGCATCACGGAAAGGTTGACGAAGAGACGCTCGCGGCCATGCGCCGCCTGCAGCAGTCCGGCCGAAAGCTGGTGATGGTGACCGGTCGCGAGCTCCCCGAGCTTCGTGAGGTTTTCCCCGAGCTCGAAATGTTCGATCTGGCCGTCGTCGAGAACGGCGCCATGCTCTACGATCCCAAGACCAAAGAGGAAACCGTCCTCGCGCCCGATCCCCCCGAGAAATTCATCAAGCGCCTTGTCGATCTTGAGATCAGCCCGCTTTCGATCGGCCGCAGCATCATCGCAACGCGCGAGCCGAATGAGACCCTCGTGTTGGAGGTGATCCGCGACCTCGGTCTCGAATACAACGTCATCTTCAACAAAGGGGCAGTGATGGTGCTGCCCGCGAACGTAAATAAGGCCACCGGCCTGCTTGCCGCGCTCGAGCGCTTGAAGCTCTCGCCTCACAACGTGGCCGGCATTGGCGACGCCGAGAACGATCACGCCTTCCTTTCCATTTGCGGCTGCGCTGCTGCAGTCGGGAACGCTCTGCCCTCGCTCAAGGAGCGCGTCGATCTTATCGTCGATCGCCACGGTCGCGGTGTGAGCGAGCTGGCCAGGTTCATGATGGAGAGCGATCTCCGCAATCCCCAGTTCACCCCTCCGCGCAAGAAGCCGGAACTTGGCAAAGGCACTGGCGGCTTGCCGGTCCACCTCGATGCTTTCGGCACGACGCTGGTTACCGGCTCCTCGGGCGCCGGCAAGTCTACGATTGTCCGCGCCCTGCTCGAGCAGGCCCGCGACATGGATTTCCAGTGCCTCGTCATCGATGCCGAAGGCGATTACGCCGAATGGGAAGATGCAACGATCGTCGGCACCGCCAAGCGTGAGCCGGACGTGAACGAGATTATGAACCATCTCGAAAAGCCTGGCGAAAGCGTCGTTGCAAATCTCATCGCGATCGATCCCGCCGATAGGCCACGCTTCCTCGCCAAGATCCTTCCGGAGATCTCGAAATTCCGTGCCGAGACCGGCCGGCCGCATTGGGTGATTGTCGACGAAGCGCACCACTTCCTTCCTGCCGACTGGAAGCCCGCTCCGCTGACGCTGCCGCAGGAGCTCCCTGCGCTCGTTGCCGTGACAGTTCACCCCGAATCCCTCGCGCCCGAGCTATTGAAGGTCGTTTCAACGGCCGTTGGAGTGGGCAAGGGCGCGGGCGCGACTCTAGCGGCTTACCACCGTGCCGCCACGGGCCGCGACGACTTCGCTGCTCCGATGGATCCGACTGACGACCACATCCTGGTCACCCGTGCAGGTTCGCTCGACGTCGAACTGGTGAGGTCGGCGAAACCGAAGGGCAAACGCACTAGGCACGCGCGCAAGTATGCCGAGGGCGAGCTTGCGGAGGCCGAGAGCTTCTATTTCCGCGGGCCCGCGGGCAAGCTCAACCTCCGGACTCAGAACCTTTCCATCTTCAAGCAGGTTGCCCAGGGCATCGATGATGAAACCTGGCTGCATCATCTGCGTGCGGCGGACTACTCGAAGTGGTTCCGTACCGCGATCAAGGACGAGGAGCTGGCACTCGAAGCCGCCGCCATTGAGAGAGCAGCCGATAAGCTGAGCGCAGTCGATAGCCGGCGCCGGATCATCGAGGCCGTGGAGTGCAGATATACGGTACCGGCAAAGTCTGCAGCCGAGTGAGCGCACTCGTCTGCTAGTGAAGCAGACGATCTCGCGCCACAGAGAGCCTGATGACCAGGCCTTCCGAAGTCCAAGAACGGACGATGTCGCCGGCAAGCTGCCCCTTGACGGTCGCGCGAGCCAGCACGCTGCCGAACCCTTCGCTTTCGTTGCGTGGCACGACCGGACCGCCCTTCTCCGACCATGTCACGACGAACTGCTCGCCCGAATGGCCGCAGACAACAGAAATATGTCCATGCGGATCGGTCAGCGCACCGTACTTCGCCGCATTGGTCGCGAACTCGTGCAGCAGCAGCGCCAGGCTCGTCACCGCTCCACCCGCAATGGTGATGTCTTCTCCGCTGATCTCGATGCGAGAACCAGCCGTGTCGCCCTCGCAGTTGTAGGGCGACACGATAGTTTCTAGCAGCTCCTTGAGCGAAGTCGCCTGCGCCGAGGCCGCTGCACCTTCGTAAGTCTGCTTCAAGGTCAAGGCATGCGCTCGCGCCAAGGCGCCGAGGCGCTCTCCCACCGAAGTCGCCAATTCCTGCGGAGTCTTGGCCCAGCGCGCACTGAGCGACACGACGCTGTTGGAGACTGCGAACAGGTTCTTGACGCGGTGGTTCATCTCACGGAGCAGCAGCAGCTGTTGCTCTTCGATACGTTTGCGCTCCGTGATGTCGCGCGCAATCTTCGAAGCTCCGATGATCTTCCCATCGCGGTTTCGTACCGCCGACACCGTGAGAGAAATATCGACGAGACTTCCATCCTTGCGCTGGCGGACAGTCTCGTAGTGATCGACCCGCTCGCCACGCCGGATACGCTCGAGGATCACCGGCTCCTCGTCTTGGCGTTCTTCCGGAATGAGAAGCGTGACGGATTTTCCGATCGCCTCTGCGGCCGCGTACCCGAACAAGCGCTCCGCACCCTTGTTCCAGCTCCTGATGATGCCGTTGAGATCCTTGGTCAGGATGGCGTCGTTGGACGTCTCTATGACCGACGCGAATTGTTGTTGAGACAGCTCTTCGGCTTCGCGCCGCTGCTCGGATTCAAGATCTGCCGCCTGCTCTCGAACTGTGGTGTCGACAAGCAAATTGACTGCGCCCACGACCGCGCCATCGGCATCGAAGAGCGGAGACGGATAGGCGAGAAACGGAACGCGCGTCCCGTCGGCTCGCTCGACCACGGCCTGCCCGCCGTTGATGGCCCGCCCTTCCCTGAGCGCGATCGCCATCGGGCTTTGTTCGTACGGCAACGGGGTGCCGTCGGGATTGTAAAGCTTCCAAGAGCCGCAAAAATCGCTCTTGCCGAGTTCAGGCTTGCATCCCCAGAGCGCTGCCGCCGCTTCGTTGTAGAAGGTTATGCGGCCGCGCGCGTCCGTCACATAGATTGCTGCTTGAAGAGCATTGAGGAGCTGAAAGGAAACGCCCGTCGCCGCGTTGACGACGGCCTCATCGACAGAGCCCTCGCCCGAGGCGTCGACCTGCAAGCCGGCGTACTTCAGCGTATTGGACAGAAGGCCCTCGAGTCTGTTGCCGCTGGACGAGATACTCACGAGCTTTCTCCACTGCCGAGCAAGCAACACTTCTTATCAGAGGAGGAGCCGATTTTAGACGTCGCAACCTCGGCAAGCAATTCGAATAATTACGATATATCAGCCTCTTCCGGGGGAACTCCCGCTGCTTAGCGCAATAAAAACTACGGACCAGAGGTTGGCGTTCCACCCCTCCCCGCAGAGCCCGCACACTGCTGCCCGTCCTTGGGGGACAGGATTTGCGCGGGCAAGCACGGCCGGTTAGGTACGGGAAAAAAGTCCGCGGTCGCTGACTGCTGCCGTGACCTGTGTCTGATTTTCCGCGTTGCAACGAGTTCTCGCCCGGGATTGCGCACGCACAACGTTCGACGCGGCGAATCGCATTAATTACACAACCTGAGTGACCCTGATTCTTTCGCGGACACGCAGGGGCGGCAGCCCCGGTGACGCCCCGTCACAAGGGAAAAGAGCAAATGCGATTTCGTGCATCGTTGGCCAGTCGCGCACTCGCGTCAGCCGTACTCGCGCTAAGCCTCGCGGCTTGCTCGACGATGAGCGAGGTCGAGACCTCGGCCCTTGCGAAGGCGCCGATCCCGCAAGGCAAAGCGCGTGTGACTGTCACCCGCCCGAGCACCGTGCTCTACGTCGGGTCTCCAGCCACGATCTCGCTCAACGGCCAATCGGTTGCGGATGTTGGCAGCGGCGGCAGCGCCGTATTCGATGTGCCCGCCGGCGCCAACGTCATTTCTGTATCCGCTCCGCTGTACCCCGGCGAATACAAGCTCAAACTCGATGCTGCATCCGGACAAACCTACGCGCTCGAGGTCGGACCACGCGATGCGAGCGTCGGCCCAGCGGTTCTTTTCGGGGTCGTCGGCGGAGCCATTGACGCAGCAGCCAACGAGAACTCAGGCATGTTCGAGATCCGGACTGCCACGAAGACCGCCTCACCTGCCAAAGGCTTCCTGACGAGCTCTGGCGGCACCTGAGGACCGCATCCCGTACCGATCAATCGATAGCCGCGCCGGCAAGTGCTGCTATAACCCTGCGGTTGACTGGGGACCGCGAGGTCGGGGGCAAATGACCGAAGCCGAAATCCTATCCATTCGCAACGAGCTGACGGGCATCGTCGTATCCGTCGTGTCGGTGAGCTTCGGTATGATCTCGGCCTATATCGTCGGCTTGTGGCTATTCCTCAAAGACGCCCCGCTATCGCTGCGCGCCATAGCCTTCATACTTCTCTCGTGCGGCCTCGCCTTCATGGGAGGCCTCACCATGGGCGTAAACGACCTCTTGCTCGGCACCGAGCGCGCCTGGAAGGCGCTCGGCCAGAACTCCATCGGAGTTTCAAGCTTCGGCGGTGAGACACCGGCTTATCTCTATGGCTTCACGCTCTATGAAGCAGCCGCCCTGATCGGCGCCATCGCCTTCGCGGCAATCTTCCTCGCGCTCGCCTATCTTACTTTCATCCATCGCTGGCGCGAGACTTAGAGCGCCCAGCGCGGCTGGACTACTCGGCAGCCATAGGCGGCGGCACAACAGGACCGTGGCGCCCTGCGTCGTTGCGCATGCTCATGACCTGATGAACTCCCGCGGGCTCTGCCGGAGGACCTTCCTCCGACGGCCCGACGAAGCGCCCGAACAGCCGCCAGATCCCCTTCGCAAGGTCATCCATGAGCGCGAAGAATGCGGGCACGAATATAAGCCCCAATATTGTCGATGATATCAGGCCGCCAATCACGGCGATGGCCATGGGAGCCCGGAACTCACCGCCCGAATCTAGCGCGAGCGCCGACGGCAGCATGCCGCCCACCATGGCAATGGTGGTCATGACGATGGGTCGAGCACGCTTGCGCCCTGCATCCACAATGGCCTCGTTGCGCGGCACGCCGCGGCGTATTTCCTCGACCGCGAAATCCACGAGCATGATCGCGTTCTTGGTTACGATGCCCATCAGCATCAGAATGCCAATCACGACCGGCAGACTGATGGGCTTCGCCGTAAGAGCCAGCGCGATAATGGCGCCGCCAATGGAAAACGGAAGCGAGAATAGAATGGTGACCGGCTGCATGAAGCTCGCGAACAGCAGCACCAGCACGGCATAGACCATCATCAAGCCGGCGCCCATGGCCTGTTCGAAGCTCTCGAACACCTCGCCCATGATCTCTGCGTCGCCGAACTGCTTGATCTCGACGCCGGGCGGCAGCTTCTTGGCCGCAGGCAGGTTCATGACGGCCGAGACCGCGTCGCCGAGCGGCGTCTCGCCCACAAGATCGGCGCCCAGCACGACTCGGCGCGTTCTGTCATAGCGGTCGATGGCGGTCGGACCCTGGCCGAAGTCGAACTTGGCCACGACCGATAGCGGCACGGCCGCACCTGAGCTGGTCGTCACTTTCAGCTCCTCGATGAGCTGGCGATTCTCGCGCGCCTTCTCCTCGAGCTGCACGCGGATCGGAACCTGACGGTCGCCGATGTCGAATTTGGCGAGGTTGGCGTCTACATCGCCGATCGTGGCGATGCGCACCGCCTCCGAGATGGCCTCGGTGGTGACGCCAAGCTCGGCGGCCTGCTCGGACTTGGGATAGACGCGCAGCTCCGGCCGATCGAGTTCGGCGGTCGAGACGACGTTGAGTAGCGTCGGAATGCGTTTGGCCTGGCTGGTCAGATCAGCGGCAACTTTGGACACGGCCGCACCGTCGCGTCCCGAGACCACGAGCTGGAGCTGACGCTGGCCATTGTCCTGCAGGAAGAAGTAGCGGATGTCTGGGATGTCGGCGATGTCGCGGCCGATCTCCTCCTGGATGGCGCTTTGCGCAAGCTTGCGCTCGTCTTTGGGAGCGAGGTTGACAATGATCGTCGCCTTGCGCACCTCGTCGCCGCTTCCAAGCAGCGTCCCGCCGATGACAAAGGCGCTCTTGACGTCCGGACGTTCGGTAATGCGGCGCGAAATCTTGTCGGTGACGGCTTCGGTATCAGCCAGGCGCGAGCCGGGCGGCAGCTCGATGCCGAGCAGCGTGCGGCCCGAGTCCTCGGCCGGCAGGAAGCCGTTGGGAATGAAGTAGGCGCTGGCGCCGGAAATGATCATGATCACGACGCCGAGAATCACGCTCTTGATGCGGTTACGCACGGACCAGGAAACGAGCCGCGTATAGGCGCGCAAGATCGGCCCCTCATGATCGACCGTTTCGTGCGAGCGCATGAAATAGGCAGCGAGCAACGGCGTGACCAGGCGGGCGACGAGCAGCGAGAAGAACACGGCCGCCGCGACTACGAGACCGAACTGCTTGAAGTACTGTCCGGCGATGCCGCCCATGAACGACACCGGCGTAAACACGGCGATGATGGTCGTGGTGATGGCGATGACCGCCAAGCCGATCTCGTCTGCCGCCTCGAGCGAAGCACGATACGGCGACTTGCCCATGCGCATGTGTCGGACGATGTTCTCGATCTCGACGATGGCGTCGTCGACGAGAATGCCGGTCACAATCGTAATGGCGAGCAGGCTAACGAGATTGAGCGAGAAGCCCATCGCCTCCATGGCCCAGAAAGCCGGAATGATGGAGAGCGGCAAGGCGATGGCAGCGATGATGGTCGCGCGCAAATCGCGCAGGAAGATGAGCACGACGACGATGGCAAGCACCGCGCCCTCGATCAGCGTCTTCATCGTCGACTGATAGACGCCGAACGTATAGTCGACCGTGTTGTCGATGTTGGTCAGCTGCACATCGGGATAGAGCTTTTCAATCTCCTTGACCTTGGCTGCGACAGCCGCGGCAACGGTCGTGTCGCTCGCGCCCTTCGAGCGCGAAATGGAGAAGGCCACGACGGGCTTACCGCCTAGGTTGGCGTATGTGCGCGGCTCGGCGATGCCATCGGCAACGGCGCCGAGCTGGTCGAGACGAACCTTGCGGCCACCCGGCAGCGCGATCATGGTCGCGGCCAACTCCTCAACTGTGCGCTTGCCGGCGAGCGTGCGGATGGCCTGCTCGCGGCCCGCGATCTCGCCGCGGCCGCCGGCAAGGTCGACGTTTGTTGCGCGCACCTGGCGGTTGACGTCACCCGCGGTGATGCCGAAGGCCAATAGGCGATCGGGGTCGAGGCTGATCCTGATCTCGCGCGTAACGCCGCCCATGCGGCGCACCTCCGACACGCCCTTCACCCCCTGGACGAGGCGCACGATGGTGTCGTCGACGAACCAGGAGAGCTCCTCTGGCGTCATGGCGGGAGCCCGCGCCGCATACGTGACGATGGGCAGCCCCTCGATCTCGACCCGCGTCGTGATCGGCTCCTCGATGGTGCGCGGCAGATCGGTGCGGATGCGCTGGACGGCATCCTTGACGTCATTTAAGGCCCGATCGGCGTTGGTCTCGAGTTGAAACTCGATAGTGGTGACAGACGAGCCTTCGGTCACGCTCGAGGTGACGTGCTTCACGCCGTTGACGCCGGCAATGGAATCCTCGACGCGCTTCGTCACCTGTACCTCGAGCTCGGAAGGCGCCGCACCCGACTGGTAGATTCGCACCTGGATGATGGGCAGGTCGATGTTGGGGAAGCGCGTGACCGGCAGCGACTGGAAGCTCAACAGGCCGAGCACCATCAGCACCATGAACAGGACAAGCGACGGCACGGGATGGCGGATCGACCATGCAGAGATATTCATTGGCTGGCCTCGCTCACCTTCGGAGCCGGCTCGGCCGGGCGCACGGCGTCGCCCTCGCGGAGGAACGTGCCGGCCTTTGCGACGATGAGATCACCTTCCACAAGACCCGACTTGATCTCGACCTGGCGGCTAGTCGCAAGGCCCGTCTCGATACGCCGCTTCACGATCTTGCCGGCTTCGACGATCTGCACGCTCGCATGTCCTTCCTCGTCATAGAGGATGGCGGATTGGGGCACGGCAATGTTGTGTGCGTGGCCCGTCTCGATGGTGCCGCGGGCGAATGCGCCCACGCGCAGATCAGGCCGGCTGCCGAGGAAAACGCGCACTCCGCCGAGACGCGTGGACTTGTCGACCTCGGGCGAGATGAGACGCACAGTGCCTTCGACTTCGCCCGCGCCGGCGACCTCGACCTTGGCCTTCTGCCCGACCGCTACGTTCGCCATCCGCGTCTCGGAAAGCTCGGCATCGAGCTCGATCTCGCCCCTGGCGACCATGCGGAACAACGGCTCGCCGCCGCTCAACGCACCGCCGTTTGCGATGGAACCGATGCGCACGTTGCGGCGGCTGATGATGCCGTCGGCAGGCGCCCGAACCTCCGTATTGCCGCGCCGCCAATCGAGCTCGCGCCGCTGGGCTTCCACCTGGGCCTTCTCAGCTTCGGCGGACTTCAAGGCACCACGCGCTGTCACGACCTGGGCGGCGGCCATCTTCGCTGCCGCCTGGCGTTGATCGAACACGCTTTCGGACAGGTATTTATTCTGAACCAGAGGACGCGCGCGCTCGAGCGAGGAATTGGCCTCGGCGACACGCGCCTCGGCCTCGGTGATCTGACTGTTGCTTTGAGCAATGGCGGCGTTGGCGCGTGCCAGCGAAGCCTCGTTCTGCGCGATCTGCGCGTCGAGCTGCTCGAACACCAGAACGGCCAGCACGTCGCCCTTCTTCACGACGTCGCCTTCGTCAGCCTTGAGCTCCAGCACGCGCAGACCATCGATCTCGGGCGCAACCAGGATTTCATCGCGCGCCACGAGTGACCCGGTGACGAAGACCGAAGCGACAAAGTCGGAAACCTCTGCGCGCACTACGGATACGACAGGCGCAGGCGGCTCCGGTACGGCGGCGTGCTTGGCAGCCTGGGACTCGTGCTTCTCCATCATCGCTTGCACGACGCCGGTCTCGTACGCCGCACCGCCGATGGCTGCCAGTCCGAGCAGAATGAGGATCGTTCGCGTTTTCATTGGGCCACCTCGCGCGACGGCGTCTTCTCCGCCCGGGACCCCACGTCGACTGGATTGATGAGCGCACGCACAAGATTTGAGACGGCCGGGATGAGGGTCTTGGCATCGAAGGACGGATCGGTCGCCGCGCGCCAGAACAATCCGTCACCGATCAGGGCCACGATCTGCACCAGCACCGACATTTCGAGCTCGGGAGCAATTTTGCCGTCTTCCCGCGCGCGCTCGAAGAACTGCGTGAAGCTTTCGAGGCAGAAGCTGTCGACCGAGCGGAAGATCTCGCCGACGGCCGGGTTGCGCGTCGACTCGCTGCCGATCTCGATGCTGAGCACGCGTTTATGGAGTGGCTCCTCGACGGTGTAGTGCTCACCGAGCCGCTCGAGAGCCGCCATGAGATCGGTTGCCGCGGCCAATTCCTTGAGCTGGTCGGAAAGCTTGGCGCGATCACGCTCCACGATGCCGGCGATCAGCTCCTCCTTCGAGGAGAAGTAGACGTAGAGCGCGCCGGGACTGACGTGCGCCTCGCGGCAGATGTCCTGCATCGTCGTGCGGTGAAAACCCGCCCGCGCGAAGCAGAGCTCGGCGGCATCGAGAATATGCTCGCGACGCGCGCGCTGAGTTTCTGGCTTGAGCTTCGGCATGTGACCTGACGGCCCGGCCTCCGATTATCGCGTCGGAAGCTTGGCCCCTCTCCGATTCGCATGTTCTGCCGGGGGATGCTCATCGTCTTCCGACGCAGGTCCACCGGCTGTTCCCCATGGAACAAAACGAATGATCGTTTTTCTTGTGAAGAAGGAATACGGCCGCGTCAAGGCGCATACGTCGCTTTTCACCAAAGTACGACGCCGCAGCCTAGTTTGAATTTAATGACGCAATTTCAGAACCTTACCGGCTGATCTCCCAAGTAGGGAAACGCCAGGCCATCGCATCGGCAGGAAAGTTGAGGGATCATAAACTGCAATCTAAGATTGCATAAAGGAATTGCGCACCCTAATGCTGGCAGGGTCATCCCTTCATCTGCCTTTGGATGTTCATGGTGCGCACGAACTCGCCCCCGGCCCCGACGTGCACCAAACCGTTGGGCGAAACGAGATCGTCGGGTGACTCCAGGCGTCAGCCGCATGAATGGCTGCCCTGGCCGCTCTTCTTTGCAACCGCCGTCATCCAACACGCATGGCGGCATCGCCGCGGACGCAAATGCGGACCCAACTGCCGCTGCGAGGACTTCATGTAAGTCCACGCCCTGAGCTAGTGGGGCAGGCGGAACTAGAACTGAGTAAGCCAGGTCAGGGTCGCATACGGGCTGAGGCTCGACGTGTCGTCGCCCCTGAAACTGCCGCCCAAGACGCCACCCGAGACCGAGACTTCGCCGCGGCTCCATTCGTGCCGCACGAACACACCGGCTCGCGCATAGTCGAGAAGCCCAGCCGCTTCATACGACTCGCTATGCGTGATGAGGCAGCCGTTGTTAGACTTCTCCCGCATTCGACACTCGCCCTGAGCGTCGACATTGACGCCTCCTTCGAGCCCGACCGAGATGGAAGGCCAGAACCGATAACCTGTCCGGAGGCGCGCCGAGCGCGTGTCATAGGCTGAAGCCCAGGACAGGTCGAGCGATCCCCAAGCCTTCGGACCCATATTGAGCCAGAACTCGAGAACGCCTTTGACGCCGACCTCCGACCCGATCACCAGGGTCTCATCGTCGACCGGCGCGATATCATGACTGATCAGCGAGGCGCCGATAAACGCCTTGGCCGTGAGCTCTCCGAAGCGCGTCTGATAGCCCACGAGCACGTCGGCGAAGTGCGTTTTGGCCTGGAAAGTCCGGATCTCGCCATCGAAGGGCTTGTCGGAATAGCGGTATTCGCCGTAGCCGCCGGCCGCGCGCAGCCTGATGCCCTCGCTATGGATGTGCCCCATCGGCGCAACCGTGACGCCGGAATAGACGAGCCAGACGTCTGCCGACACATCGGCACCGGTCCACACTTCGCGCCACCCGGGAGAGGCGGCCTGCTCTGCTCTGATCGGTGAGTTGTGAAAGATGGTCGAGGTGACGATGAGAGCGCCCGCAAGTCCCTTACGGACCTGCGGGGCAAGCCTTGCGGTCCCGCCCCCCGACGCAAAACGCATGACACACGCCATATACAACCACTGATATATTGATCGCGGCTGCCACCAATTATGTCAACACTGATATTCACTATACTGCACGCCACCCAACGAGCGAATTTGTAGGTCCTAGCACCTATCCACCGACCATAGGTTGCATAAGCGCCTCACTGTGAGCACTCTGGCCTCCTGCCTTGCCTGAGGGACACCCTGGGGTTAGGCAGGATCGGCAGGGGAGACGAGCATGCAGGATCAGAAGAACCGTCCAGCGTCGGGAAAAGACAAGAAGTCCGAGCGGCTCGCGGAGGCATTGCGCGCCAATCTTGGCAAGCGCAAAGCGTTGGCTCGGGCCAAAAAGGCTGGGTCCACCCAGAGCCCAGACGAGACCATCGCGACGTCACTCTCGGAGGCTGCTGACGAGCAGGACAAAGACCCTTCGTGATCGCCACGCCACACGGCCATTGCCGTCCCCAGGCGCAAACGACTAAGTCTCACCTTCCTGTTTCGGATTCGATGCCTCGATTCGGCCGTCAGATGGCGATACCGCGCACGCTCTGGCGAAATTCCTGCAACCTGGCGCTTACGACGGACAACACATGGATCGCATAAAGATCTCGGGCGGCCAGCGGCTTCAGGGCTCCATTCCGATCTCCGGCGCCAAGAACGCTGCGCTGCCGCTGATGATCGCGTCGCTTCTGACCGACGATCGCCTGACGCTGAAGAACGTTCCGAACCTCGCCGACGTCAACCTGCTCGCTCGCATCTTGCGCAACCATGGCGTCGACCTCGCGGTGGACGGCAAGCGGCCCGGCATCTCACCTCACATCGGCGAGACCTTCCATCTCACGGCGCGCGACATCGCCGATACGACCGCTCCCTACGAGATGGTCTCGCGCATGCGCGCAAGCTTCTGGGTGCTTGGCCCGCTCATCGCCCGCATGCGTCAGGCCAAGGTTTCGCTCCCGGGTGGCTGCGCCATCGGCACCCGTCCCGTCGACCTTCACCTCACGGGCCTGAAGGCCCTAGGCGCCGAGATCGACATCGATGGCGGCTATGTGTACGCCCGGGCCCCGAAGGGCCTCAAAGGCGCCCGCATCATTTTTCCCAAAGTCTCCGTCGGCGCGACGCACAACGTCCTCCTCGCTGCCGCATTGGCCTCTGGCGAGACCGTGATCGAGAACGCAGCGCGCGAGCCCGAGGTGGGCGACGTGGCGCACTGCCTTGTCAAGATGGGCGTGCTGATCGACGGCATCGGCACCTCCACGCTGCGCATCCAGGGTCGTGACCGCCTCGAAGGCGCGGTCCACACGGTCCTCCCGGATCGCATCGAGACGGGAACGTTTGCATTTGCAGTCGCTGCCACCGGCGGCGACGTCGTGCTCGAAGGCACGCGCAGCACGCTTCTCGAGACAGCTTTCAGCACACTCCAGCAGACCGGCGCAGTGGTGACCGAGACCGACACTGGCGTGCGAATTCAGCGCAACGGCGCGGATCTCGAACCCGTCACCGTCGAGACGCAGCCGTTCCCGGGCTTCCCGACGGACCTCCAGGCGCAGCTCATGGCTCTGATGACTCGCGCGCACGGAACGAGCGTGATCCGCGAGACCATCTTCGAGAACCGCTTCATGCACGTGCAGGAGCTGGCCCGCCTCGGCGCCGACATCCAGCTTCATGGCGACACGGCGACGATCAAGGGTGTGAAGCACCTGCGCGGCGCGCCCGTCATGGCCACCGATCTACGCGCGTCCGTCTCGCTCGTCATCGCCGGCCTCATGGCCGAAGGCGAGACCATGATCAACCGCGTCTATCACCTCGACCGCGGCTTCGAGCGGCTCGAGGAGAAGCTGTCGCGCTGCGGCGCCAACATCGAGCGCATCTCCGCAGGCTAAAAATCACATCGTCAAAGTGGAACTACGTGGCGTCGCGCGTCCCGCGACGGCGGCGCTCTAAATTCGTGCCGAACACGTGGTCCCACAGCGACGTGACGATGCCGTAGTTGCCTTCCTCGTGATGGTAGTGATGCAGCGCGTGGTGACGCCGCGCCATGTAGAGCCACGTCCCCGGCCGCACGTTCCAATAGTGCGCGGCGTGATGCAAAAGCATGTAGGCCATGTAGCCGGCGAGCATGCCTGCCGTGAAGCCGGATGCGGCGACCTCATTGAATGGCACGATCGGCGCGTAGAAAAGCAAGAGGATAAGAACCACGCCGATGACCGGAGGAGCACCGATGAAAGCGTTGGGCTCGGCGTGATGCGCGTCGTGCATTTCCACGAAGTACGGCACGTTGTGATAGAGCACGCGGTGCACGAAGTACTCGAGTAGCGTCCAGAGCATGAACCCCGCGAGCGCCCAGACGGTCCATTGCGCTACCGTCGCCAGGACCGCATCGAACAGGCTCATTGCCGCGAGCATGCCGATAAGCGCAAAGCTTATGAAGAAATCCGCGTAGTACGCGACAGCATTGAGGCGCATCGCTTTCCGGTCTCCATTGCCTGCCGAGATCGCAGAACCGTCGCCTTCTTGCCCACCGTTCTTTTCGGTTTCGTGACAGAGACCGACACGGCGCACATCCATCTCAGCAGCCGGAGCATCGCTTGATGCTTCGCTATATCCCATGCAATATCTCGCTATCTCGTCAAATCAGGATCCGCATTATGACTCATGCCCTCGGTCGTTTGTTCCTAACCGCATTCCTAGTCGTCGCGACCGGCCTCGCACCGCTCCGCGCAGAGCAACCGGCGGCAGGCGCCGCAGCAGAAGCCAAATCCGACACCGTCGTCGTGTTCGCTGCCGCGAGCCTCAAAACCGCACTCGACGCCATTGGCAAACAGTGGACCGCCGAAACCGGAAAGACGATCACCGCGTCCTACGCCGCGTCTTCAGCGCTGGCTAAGCAGATCGAAAGCGGCGCGCCCGCCGACATCTTCGGATCGGCCGATCTCAAATGGATGGACTACGTCCAGGAGAAGACGCTCATCAAGAACGACAGCCGCGTCTCCCTGCTCGGCAACACGCTCGTGCTCATTGCCCCCAAAGACGAGCCTGTGACCCTCAAGATCACCAAGGGCTTCGATCTCGCTGGCACCCTCGGCGATGGCAAGCTCGCGACGGGCGATCCCAAGTCCGTGCCGGTCGGCCTCTATGCGCAGGAAGCCTTGACGAACCTCGGCGTCTGGGACGCTGTCTCGCCCAAGATTGCTGCGACCGACAACGTGCGTTCCGCGCTCGCCTTCGTCGCCCGCGGTGAGGCCAAGCTCGGCATCGTCTACAAGACCGACTCCAACAGCGAGCCCAAGGTCACGGTTGTCGACACATTCCCGGCCGACACGCACAAGCCGATCGTCTATCCGTTCGCGCTCACGGCTTCGTCGAAGAACCCCAACGCCGAGGCCTTCCTGGCCTATCTCCAGTCACCGCAGGCGGCGAAGGTCTTCGAAGGCGAAGGCTTCGTAGTGCTCAAAAAGTAAACTGCGGAGGGGCCCACGCGGGCCCCTCATTCTTTACCCTCTTAATCTCGAGGAACCGCACCAGTTGCGCCGCTGCCGCGTGCCCGCTATCACTCGGACCGTGACAAATTTGCTGCAAGAGCGCCCCCTGATGCACGACCTCAAGCTGATGGCCCTCGACGAGGAGGATCTGTCCGTACTCGCGGCCCACCTGCAGGATGCCGTGCTCACGGCAGGCGACATGACCTTTCTCAAAGGCGAGCGTCGCTTCGCGCTTGTCGCCAACCGCTTTGACTGGTCCCAGGCGTCAAAAGCGGCTCCTGCTCAGCTCGACGGAGACGCGTTTACGCGCCGCCGGGCCGGAGTACGCTTCGAACGGGTCATGAATGCCAAGGTCACTGGCTTCGATCCGAGCAAGAAAGACACGGCTCTGTCGTTGCTTACGGTGACCTTCGAGACCCAGAACGAGCCTAGCGGCTTCGTGACGCTGCACTTCTCGGGCGGGGGAGCCGTTAGGCTCGAGGTAGAGTGCATCGAGGCTGCCATACAGGACCTCGGCTCGGCCTGGTCGACCCAGCGCAAACCGTCCCACACTGGCGATGATGGCAATCATCTGTAGCGGCTCTCGGCTGCCGCGACTTTTCCGCGCCGAACACTCCCCCTATAAACGTGCCCCAGCGCGACCGCCGCGTCCCCACTTCCGGAGCCCTACATGCCGCTAAGGCTTTCGACATCCGATCCCGACTTCGAGGCCAAGTTCTCGGCGCTTCTCACCATGAAGCGCGAGGTCTCCGCTGACGTGGATCAAGCCGTGCATGGCATCCTTACCGACGTGCGCACGCGCGGCGACGCGGCCCTCATCGAGTTGTCGCAGAAATTCGACTCCATCGACCTCGGCAAAGTTGGCCTTCGCGTCACCGCCGCAGAAGTCGATCGTGCCGTCGATCAGTGCTCGAAGGAGACGCTCGATGCGCTTACCTTCGCGCGCGATCGCATTGCTGATCACCACCAGCGCCACCTGCCCCAAAGCGAGACTTACACCGACGCACTCGGCGTAGACCTCGGCCACCGCTGGACGGCGGTGGAGTCGGCGGGCCTCTACGTACCGGGTGGGCTCGCCTCCTATCCGAGCTCGGTGCTCATGAACGCGGTCCCCGCGAAGGTTGCCGGTGTGCCCCGTTGCGTCATCGTGGTGCCGTCGCCGAGAGGCGAGCTGAACCCGCTCGTGCTGGCTGCAGCGAAACTCGCGGGCGTCGACGAGATTTATCGCGTGGGCGGCGCGCAGAGCATCGCCGCGCTTGCCTACGGTACGGAAACCATCAAGCCCGTCGCGAAGATTGTCGGCCCTGGCAACGCCTATGTGGCCGCAGCCAAGCGGCAGGTGTTCGGCACGGTCGGCATCGACAGCATCGCCGGACCATCGGAAGTGCTGGTGATCGCAGACAAGGACAACGACCCGCAATGGATCGCCGCTGACCTGTTGGCGCAGGCTGAGCACGACACGGCGGCGCAATCGATCCTGCTGACGGACGACGTAGCGTTTGCAGAGGCCGTCGAAGCGGCCGTCCTTCGGCAGGTGCAGCAGTTGCCAAAAGCCGACATCGCCGGCGCGAGCTGGCGTGACTTCGGCGCGGTGATCGTGGTCCGCTCGCTCGATGAGGCCCCACCTCTCGCCGACCGCCTCGCGGCCGAGCATCTCGAGATCGCCACGAGCGATCCCGACGCGCTCGCTGCTCGTATTCGCAATGCAGGCGCCTTGTTCCTGGGCCGCTACACGCCCGAGGTCATCGGCGACTATGTGGCAGGCCCAAACCACGTGCTGCCGACCGCCCGCAGTGCACGCTTCTCGTCGGGCCTCGGCGTGCTCGACTTCATGAAACGTACGTCCATACTGAAGCTTGATGCGGCGGCACTTGCGAAGCTCGCACCCGCCGCCATGGAGCTCGCGCGCGCCGAGGGTCTCGAAGCGCATCGGCGCTCGGTGGAAGTCCGAATGGGGGGGAGAGTCTAGCACCCATGGAAAGCAACACCACGGAAGCATCCGAGACGACCGACAGGCTGAGCGAGATCACACTCGACCAGGGCTCGATCGCGCGCGGCAACGCCAACATCGAGCACGAGCGCGAGGTCGCAATTTACGACCTTCTCGACGGCAACTCCTTCGCTCTAGAAGGCCGCAGCGACGGACCCTACAAGCTCGCCATCGGCCTTGCCGACGATCGCCTCGTTCTTGCCGTCACCAACTCCGTAGGCGAGCAGGCCGCGACGCACCACCTGTCCCTGACGCCGTTCAAGCGGCTCATGAAGGACTACTTCATGGTTCTGGACAGCTACTACCAGGCCATTCGCAGCTCTCAGCCCTCGCGCATCCAGGCCATCGACATGGGGCGCCGCGGCCTTCACGACGAGGGAAGCCGCATTCTGAGCGAGCGGCTCGAAGGCAAGATCGCACTCGATTTCGACACCGCTCGGCGCCTGTTCACGCTCATCGCTGCCCTTCACTGGAAGGGATAATGCCGTGCCAGAGGCGGGTGAGGAGCCTCGGACTGTCCTGTTCGCATGCACGATGAATGCCGTGAGGAGCCCAATGGCAGCAGCCATCCTCACACATCTTGCCGGACATCAGTTCAAGGTGGCTTCGGCCGGCGTCCGCGCCGGCCAGCAGGATCCTTATGCCGTCGCGGTGATGGACGAGATCGGTATCGATCTTTCGGAGCACGAGCCGTCCGTAATCGCCGATCTCGGCGACAAGACCTTTGGCCTCATCGTCACGCTGTCGCCCGAAGCCCATCACCATGCCCTGGAGCTGACGCGGACCATGGCCGCGAGCGTGGAGCATTGGCCGACCCTCGATGCGACGGTCTACGCCGAAGGTGGGGATCGAGCGCAGGCGCTACGCCACTATCGGCAGGTCCGCGACCACCTCTTCCAGCGCATCAAGACGCGCTTCCTCGGTGATGCCGGCGGCCCGAGCGTGTGACCGAATTCACGGCCCTATCAGTAGCCCCCTGCGCAGACTCAAACCGCATCCCACTCCGGCATGCTGCTGAAGCGTTTGACCAGAAAATCGATGAACACGCGGCTCTTGGCAGCGAGATAGCGGTTCGGCGCATAAAGCGCATGAATTACGCCCTCGGTGGGCCGGTATGCCGGCAGCACTTCAACGAGGCGCCCGGTCTTGAGCGCGGACCCAATGATGAAGGTTGGCAATCGCGCGATGCCGAGCCCCTTCTCCGCCGCGGCACACAGCACTTCGCCGTTGTTCGACGAGAGCTGCGACTCGATCGGCACCGAGAACGTCTCACCACCGTTCGTCAGCTGCCAGCGCTGCATCGATACCGAGTGCCCGTAGCTCAAGCAGCGATGCTGCACCAGGTCGGCCGGAGCTTCCGGTGCTCCATGCTCCTTGAGATAGGCCGGTGATGCCGCGAGAATGACCCGCGACGGCGCGATCTTGCGAGCGATGAGGCTCGAGTCCTGCAATGCGCCGATACGCACCGTCACGTCGACCCCTTCCTCAAGCGGATCGATGTACCGGTCGGTGAGCGTGAGCTCCACCTTGAGCGCCGTATAGAGCGCCATGAAGTCGGCGATGGCGTCGCCCAGATACATGGTTCCGAATGACATCGGAGCGTTGACCCGAAGAACCCCGCGCGGCTCGTCGTGCAGCCGAGAGACCTGCGCTTCCGTCTCTTCGACTTGCGCAAGGATGGCATTGCAGCGCTCGAAGTAGGCGAGACCCGCTTCCGTTGGGGTTACGCGCCGCGTCGTGCGGTCCAGGAGCCGTGCGCCGAGCGTCGTCTCCAGCTCCATCACCGCCTTGCTGACGGCCGACCGTGTCAGTCCCAGCCGCCTCGCCGCTTCGGCGTAGCTGCCGCTGGAGACGACCCGGGTGAAAGCCGCCATCGCTTCAAGCTTGTCCATTTGTATCCATTACGGAACCAGTATGTGCTCAAGTGCATATATTGAGGAAAAATGCGCACCACACAATACTCTGAGTGTCGCGGCGAGCTTCGCCGCCCCGAATTCACTCAGATGGAGACTTCCAACATGACCCGCGTCCTCGTCCTCTATTACTCCAGCTACGGCCACATCGAGACGATGGCCGGCGCGGTCGCGGAAGGCGTCCGCGAAGCCGGCGCAGAAGCCGTCATCAAGCGCGTCCCGGAGCTCGTGCCCGAAGAGATCGCTCGCAAATCGCACTTCAAGCTCGACCAGCCGGCACCCATCGCCACCGTCGACGAGCTTCCCGAGTACGACGCCATCATCTTTGGCGTGCCGACCCGCTTCGGTAACATGCCGGCCCAAATGAAGAATTTCCTCGATCAGACCGGCGGCCTTTGGTTCGCAGGTAAGCTCGTCGGCAAGGTCGGCAGCGTATTCTCGTCGAGCAACACGCAGCACGGCGGCCAGGAGAGCACCATCCTATCGACGCACACCGTACTCTTGCATCAGGGCATGGTGATCGTCGGCTTGCCCTACTCGTTCCAGGGCCAGATGGGCATCTCCGAGATCACCGGTGGCTCGCCTTATGGCGCATCGACGATCGCGGGACCCGACGGCTCGCGCCAGCCTTCCGCCAATGAGCTGGCGGGCGCGCGCTTCCAGGGCCGCCACGTCGCCCAGATCGCATCTCGCCTGAAAGCCTAACCTTCACGTCGGACAATTGTCGCTATTTTGGAAGCACTGAGTTCCATTTCGCGACAATTGTCTTCCCGCCAACTCCCACCATATCAGCACCAACCAAGTAACGAACCGCCCGCAACCACCTGCGGGCAGGAAGGATCAGTTATGTCTGGCATCCATCACGTGACCGCGATTGCCGGCGATCCCGCCCGCAATTTCGAGTTCTACACGCGCACCCTCGGCCTGCGCTTCGTCAAGAAGACCGTCAACTTCGACGACCCCGGTACCTATCACCTCTACTTCGGTGACGAGACCGGCAGTCCGGGTTCGATCCTGACGTTCTTCCCCTGGACTCACGCATCGCGTGGACGGGGCGGCGTCGGTCTTACTGAGGAAACGGCATTCCGCGTTCCGCAGAGCGCCATCGGCTACTGGGCTCACCGCTTCATCGAGAAGGGTGTCGAGCACAGCGCGCCCGAGAAGCGCTTCGGCGAGACGGTGCTGACCTTCGTCGATCCCGACGGCCTGAAGCTGTCGCTGGTCGGCGTCGAAGGTGCCGAGAAGGAACCCGCTTGGACCAATGGCGACGTTCCGGCTGAGCACGCGCTCCGTGGCTTCCACGGCGTCAAGCTCATGCTCGATAGCGCCGACCCGACGGGTGACGTTCTGACCAAAGTGCTCGGCTTCACCAAGGCCGGCAAGGAGGGAACTGTGACTCGCTTCGTCGCCAAGGACGCGACCTACGGCGGTGTCGTCGACATCCAGGAGGCCAAGGACTTCCTCCCTGGCCGCATGGGTCGCGGCTCCGTGCATCACATCGCGTTCCGCGCTGCCGATGACGAGGCCCAGGCCGAGATGCGTCGCTCGCTGATCGGAGAGCTGCACATTCAGGCCACGGAGCAGATGAACCGCAACTACTTCCGGTCCATCTACTTCCGCGAGCCCGGTGGCATCATCTTCGAAATCGCGACCGACGTCCCAGGCTTTGCCGTCGATGAGCCTGTGGCCGAGTTGGGCCGTTCTTTGAAGCTGCCCGAGTTCCTCGAGTCTCGCCGCAAGCAGATCGAGGCCACGCTCGTACCGTTGGAGACTGCAGCATGACCACGAAACTTGCTTCTCCGCTGGCCCGCGCGGGCGCGCCCCTCAAGGACGCCCGCGCGGGGGTGGTGATGGTGCATGGTCGCGGCGCGTCGGCCGAGGGCATCCTTTCCCTCGCCGATGCGTTCGAGACTGATGACATTGCCTACGTCGCTCCGCAGGCCCCAGGCCACACTTGGTACCCGCACTCGTTCCTGGCACCCATCGATGCAAACGAGCCCTATCTTTCTCGTTCGCTCGCCGAGGTGGGACAAGCCGTAGACGAGCTTGAGAAGAGCGGCATTCCGCGCGAGCGGATCATGCTGCTCGGCTTCTCGCAGGGTGGATGTCTTGCGCTCGAATACGCCGCTCGCAATGCCGGCAAGTACGCCGGCGTCGTGGGCTTGAGCGCGGGTCTCATCGGACCTCCGGGCACGCCCCGCGACTATTCGGGCTCGATGTCGGGCACGCCCATCTTTCTGGGCTGCAGCGACATCGACTCGCACATCCCGGTCGAACGCGTGCATGAATCGAGTGCCGCGTTCGCAAACCTTGACGCACGTGTGGTCGAGCGGATCTATCCGGACATGGGCCACACCATCGTAGAGGACGAGGTCGAGTACGTCCGCAGCTTGCTGCGGGCCATCCCGCCTCGCTAAAACCTTGCCCTCTCTCCGTTCTTGCGGGGAGAGGGAGCCCCACAGGTAAGACCATGGAATTCGACTTCGAAAAACTCGACCCGGCAGATCGCTACAAGATCATGACCTCGACCATCGTGCCGCGTCCGATCGCCTGGGTGACCACGGTATCGAAAGACGGCATCCGCAATGCCGCACCCATCAGCTTCTTCAACGGCATGGGCAAGGACCCGCCAGTCCTCGCCCTCGGCATCCAGCCCAAAGCGGACGGCCGCTTGAAGGACACGGCACGCAACATCCTCGACACGCGCGAGTTCGTCGTGAACCTGGTGCCGGAAAGCGCGGCCGAAGCCATGAACCTCACGGCCATCGACGCCCCGCCGGACGTCGACGAGCTGACGCTCGCGGGTATCGCCACGCTGCCGGCGCTGAAGGTGAAGCCGCCGCGCATAGCCGCCAGCCCCGTCGCCTTCGAATGCCGCCTGCACACGCCGCTTGAAATCGGACCCAACAAGTTCATCTTCATCGGCACGATCCTGCAGGCCCATGTAGGCGACGACTTCGTGCTCGATGCCGAGCGGCACTACATCGACACGCCCAAACTCGAACTTGTCGGCCGCATGCATGGCGCCGGCTGGTATGCGCACACATCCGATCTTTTCCAGATGGCTCGGCCATCGTGGGCGGATCTAGAAAAAGAACCGGCGGCGGAGTGAGCCCCGCCGCCGTTCGAATTGTGCGCTAGTCGATCTGGCAGGACTTACGCCGCCAGGAGCTGGGTCAGGAACTGCTGCAGACTCTGATTGAGGTCCGAAGCCTGCCTGCCGAGAGTGCGGGCCTTCTCGACAACCTCGCCGGCGGCGGTGTCCGTCGTGGTGATTGCACCCGACACCTGCGAGATCGTCTCGGAGACGGTCGCCGTCTCCTGAGCCGCGGTGTGCGCCGACTTGGAGATCTCCCCTGTTGCCGAGCTCTGCTCCTCGATGGCGGCGGAAATCGCGATCACAGCTTCGCCGATATCCGTGACGACGCCGCGGATGCTGGTCACCGCCTCGACCGCGTTGCTCACTTCCTGGCCTACGGAGTTGATCTGCTCAGCGATCTCCTCGGTTGCCTTGGCGGTCTGCCCGGCAAGAGCCTTCACCTCGCTGGCGACAACGGCAAAGCCCTTGCCTGCCTCGCCTGCACGCGCCGCCTCGATGGTGGCGTTGAGCGCCAGAAGGTTGGTCTGCTCCGCAATCGCCTTGATGATATCGACGACGCTCTGGATCTGCGCAGCCTTCGAGGCCAACGAAGCCACAATCTCTTGCGTCGACTTCGCATGGCGGTCAGCTTCAGTCGCAACCGAGCCCGAGCGCGTCGTCAACGAAGAAACCTCGCGGATTGAAGCCGAGAGCTGCTCCGACGCCGCAGCGACCGACTGGACTTCCTGGCTCGCGGTTCCCGAAGCAACCGCAACCGTAGCCGAGCTGTTGCGCGTCTCCTGTGCGAGCTTGGCCATCTCCGAAGCCGAAGCCTCGAGCTCGCCCGCCGCTGTCGAAACGGACGTTACGATCGTGCCGACGCGCTCCTCGAATTCGCGAGCAAGACGAGCCGTCATCTCACGCCGCTGAGTTTCGCGCTCCTGCCGCTCGATTTCAGCCGCTTCGGCACGGCGAGCCGCTTCCGCCGCGGTATAGTCGCGGATCTTCTCGACCGCACGCGCGATATCGCCGATCTCGTCCTCGCGATCGCGCCCGGCGATTTCCTCCGTGACGGCACCAGTGGCCATGCGCTGCAGAGCGTTTGTCAGCAAGCCGATCGGCCTCACGATGGCGCGGGCAACGAGCCATCCGAGCAGCATCTGCGCCGCGAAGATCACCGCCATGGCGATGCCCATCATCTGCGTGATGCCACTTACTGCGCTCAAAGCCTCTTCATTCGACTGCTCGGCAATGATGCGCCAGGGCGCGCTGAAGAACTCGACGTCCGACTCGGCCGTGATGAAATCCTTGCCGTCATGGACAGCCTTGCCAGCGACGAAGCCGAGCTCGCTTGCCGGCTTGCCCGCCGTTGGCGTCTTGGCGAGAGGAGCGTTGCTCCTCAGAATTCCGTCCTTGCCGACAGCCACGGTCTCGCCCGTCTCGCCGAGGCCGTTACGATCGCTGAACACGCGGTCGACGATGGAGGGAGACAAACGAACCACAGCATATCCCGCCCGCACTTCATCCTGCGCTCCGCCCATGGCGACGTTCGAACGGCGCATGATCGGCGCACCGATGAACGCTGCAGGAGCACCCGAAGCGAGGCTCGAGGCGCTGAAATCCTGAAACACGACAGCGCGGCCTTCCGCTGCCTTGAGGCTCGCGAACATGCTTGCGAGTCCGGAAGCGGCGAGCTCCGCGTCGGCCACGTTGTGTGTGAATTCGGGGCCTTTAAGAGCCGTGTAGACAATGCGTCCATCGGCATCCAGCAGGATGATGTCCTCGTAGCCGCCCTGTTCCATGAGCGAGACCAGCGCGGGATGAACCTTCGAATGTCTTAGGCCGTACATCGTGCCGGACTCGGCACCGTCGAGGGCCATACGCTCCTTGGGAGAGGCCGCAGCGGCGAAATAGGCGACGGTCTTCTCTGCGTTCTCGGCAGAAGCCAACGTCTCCGTAAAGTCGCTGATGTTGTCCGTAACGGCCTTCTGAGCCGCGAGGTTTGCTGCGTCGACGCGCAAACGCTCTTCCACGAGTTCGAGGCTGGTGCGCCGCGTCTCGGCGGCTAGTGCAAGGCGCTCAGAGGCGGCCTTTGTGAGGGCCCGATCAGCTCCCGACCAGCCGATCCACCCCGTTACAGCCGCACTCACTAAACCCAGTCCGACGATGGCAATTGGCAAACGAATGCGAAGCGTTTTCATACCCAAAACAATCCCTGCAGGAAAATTCCACAGGGAAAATTTCGCTTAAAACTGTTTGCAATTTCCTACCGGCGAGCGGAGAAACCATGCAAAACGACTGCTATAAATCAATGAAACTGCGACAAAATCTCGAACAGCGGAAGTTGAAGAATCAACACCGGAATTGATGCCGTCGCAACTTCGTAACGGAAATTAATTTCAGCCGCGTCCGATAAATGGCATCGCCGTCGCCATCAACGTCATGAACTGCACATTCGCATCGAGCGGCAATTCCGCGATGTAGAGAACGGCATCAGCGACATGTTGCACATCCATGCGCGGCTCGGGCCTCACACTGCCATCGGCCTGACGTACGCCTTTCGCCATGGCGGACGTGAGTTCAGTCTCTGCATTGCCGATATCGATCTGCGAGCAGGCGATGTTGTAGGCCCGCCCGTCGAGCGACAGAGATTTTGTGAGCCCTGTGATCGCGTGCTTCGTCGCCGTGTAAGGGGCGGAGAACGGCCGCGGCGAGGTCGCCGAAATCGACCCGTTGTTGATGATGCGCCCGCCCATCGGGGCCTGGGCTTTCATCTGACGGAATGCCGCCTGCGCGCACAGGAAAGCGCCGTTGAGATTGACGTCGACGACGCTCTTCCACTGCGCGAGCGAGAGATCCTCGAACGGAACCGGCGGCGAAAACACGCCCGCATTGTTGAATAGAAGATCGATGCGCCCGAAGTTCTCGACCGTCGTCTGGAAGAGATTGGTGACTGAGGACGCGTCAGTGACGTCCGAGGGCACGACGAGCGTGCGCCCACCGTCGGACGTCGCGCCTCTCGCTGTCTCTTCGAGCAATGATGCGCGCCGGCCCGAGAGCGCGACGTCCCACCCGTTGCGCTGAAGTGCAAGCGCCACTGCGCGCCCGATGCCGCTGCCGGCGCCGGTCACGACTGCTACCTTCTTGGAGACGGTCATATGGCCCCGCGCGCTCAGCGCGTCGGCACCGGCTTCTCGCCGCGATAGTCGTAGAAGCCGCGATTGGTCTTACGGCCGAGCCATCCCGCCTCGACGTACTTCACCAGAAGCGGGCACGGGCGATACTTAGAATCCGACAGGCCCTCATAGAGCACTTGCATCACTGACAGACACGTGTCGAGACCGATGAAGTCGGCAAGCTCGAGCGGACCCATGGGATGATGCGCGCCGAGCCGCATCGCCTTGTCGATGCCTTCGACCGTGCCCACGCCCTCGTAAAGCGTATAGACGGCCTCGTTGATCATCGGCAGCAGGATGCGGTTGACGATGAAGGCCGGGAAATCCTCCGAAACCGCCGTCACCTTGCCGAGGCTCTCGACGAACGTGCGCGCCACCGCGAACACGTCATCCTCGGTCGCAATGCCGCGAATGAGCTCCACGAGCTCCATCAGCGGCACGGGATTCATGAAGTGCATACCGATGAAGTGCTCTGGTCGATCGGTCGTCGAGGCCAGCCGTGTAATCGAGATCGACGAGGTGTTGGTGGCGAGCAGCGCCGACGGCTTGAGGACCGGACAAAGTCCTTGGAAGATCTTGCGCTTGATGGCTTCGTCTTCGGTCGCGGCCTCGATGACCATATCGCAGTCACTGAGGGCTTCGACGTTTGGAGCAAACGCGATACGCGTCAGCGCCAACTTCATGTCCGATTCCTTGACGACGCCCTTGGCGACCTGGCGACCCAGGTTTCTCTCGATCGTCGCCAGCGCCTTGTCGACGGCCTCCTTGCGGATGTCGTTGATAGCCACGTCGTAGCCGCCGAGCGCAATCACATGTGCGATGCCGCTCCCCATCTGCCCGGCACCAATTACGCCGATCTTCTTGATGGTCGGGAGCGGCCTTGCTTCGGGTTTGGACTTTGTGTCGGCTTTCACTGCAACATCCATGGCGAACGTCCTTCTAGTCCCGTGCGGGCCGTCGGATCAGCGTCCGGCTTTGGCAAGCTCCGCATCAAGCTCCGGCAGAGCCTGAAAGAGATCGGCGACAAGGCCGTAGTCGGCGACCTGGAAGATCGGCGCCTCAGCGTCCTTGTTGATAGCTACGATAATCTTGGAGTCCTTCATGCCAGCGAGATGCTGGATGGCACCCGAGATGCCGACGGCAACGTAGAGCTCCGGCGCCACGACCTTGCCGGTCTGGCCAACCTGCAGATCGTTGGGCACGAAGCCGGCATCGACCGCTGCACGTGAAGCACCCATCGCGGCCCCGAGCTTCTCGGCTACGGGCTCGATGTAGGTCTTGAAGTTCTCGCCGTTGCCCATGCCGCGACCGCCCGAGATGACGATCTTCGCTGCCGTGAGCTCGGGCCGATCCGACTTCGTCAGCTCAGCGCCGACGAACGACGAGATGCCGACGGCAGCCGGCGCCGCAACGGATTCGATCGCGGCAGAGCCGCCCTCTTCCGCCGCTGCAAACGCAGCCGTGCGTACCGTGATGACCTTCTTCGCCTCCGAGGACTGCACCGTCTGCAGAGCGTTGCCGGCATAGATCGGGCGCTCGAACGTATCGGGCGAGATCACCTTGATGATGTCGGAGATCTGCATGACGTCGAGCAGTGCGGCCACACGCGGCAGCACGTTCTTGCCGGACGCAGTCGCGGGCGCGATGATCACGTCGTAGTTCGCCGCAAGCGGCACGATGAGTGCGGCAAGCTCTTCTGCGAGGCCGTGCGCGAATTGCGGTGCGTCGGCGACGATCACCTTGGCCACACCCGAGAGCTTGGCAGCGGCATCGGCAGCAGCCTTGCAATCTTGCCCAGCGACCAGCACATGCACATCGCCACCGATGGCCTTGGCAGCCGTAAGCGCCTTGGCGGTTGCGCCGCCAAGAGCGGAGTTCGAATGTTCTGCTAAGAGTAGAATGGCCATTAGATCACCCCCGCCTCAGTCTTCAGGCGACGCACGAGTTCCGCAACGTCCGCCACCTTCACACCACCCTTGCGGGCGGCGGGCTCAGCCGTCTTCACGACCTTGAGCCGCGGCGCCGTATCGACACCGAGGTCTTGAGGCTTCTTCACGTCGAGGGGCTTCTTCTTGGCCTTCATGATGTTGGGAAGCGAAGGATAGCGCGGTTCGTTCAAGCGCAGATCCGTCGTTACCACTGCAGGCAAATTAAGCTTCACGGTTTCGAGGCCGCCGTCGATCTCGCGCGTCACGGCAATTGAGCCGCTCTGCGGTTCGACCTTCGAGGCGAACGTGCCTTGCGGCCAGCCGAGCAACGCTGCGAGCATCTGGCCCGTCTGATTGCAATCGTCGTCGATCGCCTGCTTGCCGAGAATTACGGCGTCGGGCTTTTCCGCTTCGACCAGAGCTTTGAGAATCTTTGCCACTGCGAGCGGCTCTACGGGAGTGTCGTCGGCAGTCTCGACGAGGATCGCACGATCGGCTCCGATCGCGAGCGCTGTCCTGAGCGTCTCCTGAGCTTTTGCCGGCCCGATGGAAACGGCGACGACTTCTGTCGCGACGCCTTTCTCTTTCAAGCGAACCGCTTCCTCGACGGCAATCTCGTCGAAGGGGTTCATCGACATTTTGACGTTGGCAAGCTCAATCCCACTTCCGTCCGCCTTGACGCGGATCTTGACCGCGTAGTCGACAACGCGTTTGACCGCCACGAATAGCTTCATCTTGCGGGGCGCTCCCCGGCACAAACGACTGTGGTGTTCATTTTCTTTCCGGTTTTTCGTTCCGATAATTCCGCGGCAGTTGAGCCGCGATCATGGCCTTCAACTCGGCCATTGATTCTTCTTCCAGCGCGGAAGCATCTCCCCCTGACACCCGCGCTCCGCTGAAGCTGTTCGCAAGTGCGAGACAGAAGCCTACGAGCCGCACAACTTGAAGTCAATGAGCCCAAAGCAGACCGGAATAACAACGGTTCAACGTTAAGAGCATCGGTAAATGAAGACAGTCGCCTTAAGCAGCTGAGAGCCGCTTGTCGAATAGTGGCACGCCCGGCCTTCTCATGAATACGACGAGCACCGCGCCGGCGATCAGCCCCCCGATATGCGCCCACCATGCCACTGGCCCCGACTGCGGCAAGATGACCATGACGATCTGAATGATGATCCAGATCCCCAAAGCGAACGCCGCCGAGATCCTGAGCGGTATGGCCTTGAGGGCAAGGACCCACACACGTACGCGCGGGTGCAGCATCAGGTAGGCTGCAATCACGCCCGCCACCGCCCCGCTGGCGCCGATGAGGGGTGCGTCTGAGGTCGGCACCACCCAGGCGTGAACGAGCCCGGCGAACACGCCACAGGCCAGGTAGAAGATGAGGAATTTGATGTGTCCCATGGCGTCCTCGACGTTGTCGCCGAACACCCACAGGAAAAGCATGTTGCCGGCGAGATGCAGGATGTCGCCGTGGAAGAACATGTAGGAGAGCAGCGTCAGCCGTTCCGGGATGGCAGGCCCCACCGGCTCGGTGCTGATGGGGAGGAGGCTCGTATCGAAAAGCTCTTTCGGGATGACCGCGAACCCTGCGATGGCAGCGTCTTGCATCCCCGAGACTTCGAAGAGATAGACCACCACGTTGGTGACGATCAGCGCGATGGTGACGTACTGAAATCGAATGGATTTCAGCGTGTTCTCGTCGTGTAGCGGAACGAACATGATCCCCTCTCATTCCCCCGCCGCCTGAAGGCCGAAGCTCTCAGCGGTTCTGCCCCGGCACCCATAGCACATCGCTCTTGCCGCGATCGTTCACGTAACGTCCCGCAACGAAGAGGAAGTCCGAGAGGCGGTTCACATACTTGAGCGCGGATTCTCCGACAGGCTCGCCTTCGATCGCAGCCAGCCCGACCATTTCGCGCTCGGCCCGGCGGCACACTGTCCGCGCAACGTGAAGCGCGGCCGCAGCCGGAGATCCCCCCGGAAGAACGAAGGATTTTAGGGGCTTGAGCTCGGAGTTCATTTCGTCGATCTCGTCCTCGAGCCTCTGCACCTGATCGGCCGTGACGCGCAACGGCTCGAACTCCGGCTTTTCGCCGGTATCGGGCACGCACAGGTCGGCTCCGAGATCGAAGAGATCATTCTGGATGCGGGCGAGCTTGGCATCGAGACCCTGGTGCCCGGCGAGATGGATGCGGACCACGCCGATGGCGGCATTCGTCTCGTCGACCGTCCCGTAGGCGGAAATGCGCAAGTCGTCCTTGCGCACACGCTTCCCCGTGCCGAGACCCGTCGTCCCTGCATCTCCGGTTCTTGTGTAGATCTTGTTGAGTTTGACCATGTTTCGCGAGCACCCCGACCGGACCCGCCGTTACGGGGCCGCGCACTGTAATAATCTCGCGTCAAAGGAGCGGTCCAGCCCCTATTGCCGTGAGGAAGGCCTTCGGCCCGACCAGTCGAGCCTACACACCTTACATATGCTGCTGCACGTAAATGAACGTCATGATGATGACGATGGCCAGGAACTGGAGGCCAACGCGCCAGCGCATGAGCTTCTGGCTGAGATTGGGGCTCGTCCCGCGCATCATGACGGTGAGGCCCGCGAGCAGAACCAGGATCACCGCGAACACGGCGATCGTAGACATGTGAAACAATACGAATTGCATCAGCGCACAATCCCTATAAGAGCTAGTCTCCTTATTTAGGGATCGCGGCCCTCGGACGCACGAAATTTCGAGAGGGTGGGTGAGCCTTGGAATTTTGGAGCACAACGGCCTCGCCGTGAGCCAACTCGGGCAGAAATATGCTCTAGGTGGCCGTTTGGTAAGGATCGCGCCCTAATTCTAACCATTAGTCGTAGCGAGTGTGCTCCCGGGGAGATTGGGTTTCCGGTAGGTGGGACGATTGAGCCTTAGCTCGAAGCAGTACAAAGCGAACCTGATCAGGCGCGCGGGCGGGCTAGCCCATGCGACTGCCGTGTCGGCGGTGGCCATCTGCCTTGTCGGCGCCTCTGTGCGCGCCGAGAACACACCGCAGCCTTCCTCCGTTGATGAGGCGAATAAGCGTCTCGAAGAGCGCCGCACGGAGCTTGAGAACGTCGAGAAGCGCCAGCAGGAGCTACAAAAGGACCTCTCCGGCATCGCCGCCGAGCGCAAGGACATCAACGCTCGGCTCGTGGAAACGGCCGCCCTCGTCCAGCGCAGCGAAGCCCAGCTGACCGCCATTGAAGGCCGCCTTTCCGAACTTGATTCGCAGGAAAAATTGCTGCGCGGCTCGCTCGCCCAGCGCCGCGGCCAGATCTCCAGGCTGCTGGCGGCTCTGCAGCGCATGGGCCGCAACCCCCCGCCTGTCATCATCACCCGGCGCGAGGACGCGCTTCAGATGGTGCGAAGCGCCATGCTGATAGCGACCACGTTCCCCGAGATGCGCACCCAGGCCCTGGCGCTGGCCAATAAGCTCAACGACCTCGTGCGCATAATGAATGACATTCGTACCGAGGGCGACAAGCTCAAGGCCGAGACGTCCCGCCTGAATGAAACCCGTACCCGGCTCGCGAGCCTCCTCGAAACCAAGAGGCAGACGCAGACCGACCGTCAGGCCGAACTCAAGCAAGTCCGGCAGGCTGCGACAGAAATATCCAAGAACGTCAACGACCTGAGTGACCTGATCACGAAGCTCGACCAAGAGGTCAGCAAGTCCACCAGCCTCGGCCAATTCGATAAGGAAACCGAGCAGAAGGCCGCCGCCGCAACTCCGGCGCCACCCGCGAGCGCGCCGCCCGACGCCAAGGCTGGCGAGCCCGCTCCACAACCCCCGCAGCCCTCCAAGCCCGACGAGCAGGTGGCTATGAACGTGCCGCCAGCAAAGCCGTCCGGCCCCTCGGTCGTCGAGCTGGCCCCGGCCGGCGCATCTCTTGTTCCGGGCAGCCCGAACCGTATTAAACCCGCAATTCCCTTCATCGAGGCCAAGGGCAAGTTGGCCCTCCCGGCCCAGGGACGCCGGGTTTTGTCATATGGCGACAAAACCCAATACGGAGGAACATCAAAGGGCCTAGTTATAGAGACACGCTATAGCGCGCAGGTGACCTCTCCGTGTGACGGGTGGATTGTGTACGCAGGTGAGTTTAGGAGCTACGGGCAGCTCTTGATCATGAACGCGGGCGGCGGCTATCATGTGCTCATGGCTGGTCTGTCACAGATCGACGTCCAGCCGGGGCAATTCGTGCTCGCATCGGAACCGGTTGGCACAATGAGCGGGGCGCCCCGCACGGCACAGTTAGCGGTTCAGTCGACGGGAGCCGGCACGGCTTCCCCATCGCCACAATCCAACGCGCCGGTCATATACGTAGAATTCCGTAAGGACGGGCAACCGTTAGACCCGGATCCTTGGTGGGTGAGCTCACATCAGAAGGTGCAGCAATAATGCGCAAGACCGACTTCGTATTCTGGACGTTCCTCACGATGACCGTCCTTGCGGGGGCAACCACCGTCCTCAACGTGACGCACACGTACTCGGCCAATTCGCCGAACTCTGAGCTCTATCGTCAGCTCGACCTCTTCGGAGATGTCTTCGAGCGGGTACGCTCCGACTACGTCGAGAAGCCGGATGACTCGATGTTGGTCGAGTCCGCCATCAACGGCATGCTCGCTGCCCTCGACCCGCACTCTTCCTACATGAGCCCCAAGAGCTACCGCGACATGCAGGTGCAGACGCGCGGTGAGTTCGGCGGCCTCGGCATCGAGGTCACGATGGAGAACGGTGTCGTCAAGGTCGTCTCTCCGATCGACGACACGCCCGCAGCCAAGGCTGGCGTGCAGGCCAACGATCTCATCACGGCTCTCGACAACGAGCAGATCTCGGGTCTGACCCTCGAGCAGGCCGTCGAGAAGATGCGCGGCCCGGTCAACACGCCCATCACGCTCACCGTCGTGCGCAAGGGCAAGGACGAGCCGTTCGACATCAAGATCGTGCGCGACGTCATCCGCATCAACGCCGTCAAGTCTCACGCCGAGAAGGACATCGCCTACATCAAGGTGACGACCTTCAACGAGCAGACGCACGCCAACCTCGTCAAGGCAATGGACACCTTGAAGAAGCAGATCGGCCCCAACCTCAAGGGCTACATCATCGATCTGCGCAACAATCCAGGCGGATTGCTGGATCAGGCCATCGCCGTCTCCGATGACTTCCTCGAGCGCGGCGCCATCGTTCTGACCAAGGGCCGCAACAATGAGGAGACCCAGCGGGCACAGGCGCGTCCTGGTGATACGGCCGACGGCAAACCCGTTGTCGTGCTGATCAATGGCGGCTCGGCTTCGGCTTCTGAAATCGTCGCCGGCGCTTTGAAGGACCACAAGCGCGCCACCATCATCGGCACGCGTTCCTTCGGCAAGGGCTCGGTTCAGACCATCATCCCGCTCGGTGCCAACGGCGCGATCCGCCTGACCACCGCGCGCTACTACACGCCGTCGAACCGCTCCATCCAGGCCAAGGGCATCGAGCCTGACATCGTCGTCGAGCAGGAACTGCCAGACGATCTGAAGGCGAAGGTCGCTCAGGAGAAGAACCGCGGTGAAGCTAGCCTGCGGGGCCATCTCAAGGGCGAGGACAAGGCTGAGCCCGGCAAGGACGCCGGCAAGGAGAGCGAGGCGAAGCCTGCTGTTCCGGAGAAGGAAGAGTCTGGCTCATCGGCTTACGTGCCCAAGGAGCCCGAAAAGGATACGCAGCTCCAGTACGCCATCAGCTTCCTGAACGGCACCGCCACCGGCGAGACCGTTGCCAAGCCGGCTGTCCAGCCGCCGAGCAGCGATCCGACGCCGGATAAGACGCCGGTACCAAACTGAGGCGGTCTTCGCTCTCTGACAGTTTCAAGAGACCCGATGGGCGCCCAAAAGGCGCCCATCATTTTGAGCGGGTCCGATCGTGGGCGCATCGCCACAATACCGTCGAGCTACAGGAAGAACCAAAGATGACCGATCCCAAGACTCCCGCAGATGATGCCGGCGCCGGACTGCCCTACCGCCCTTGCGTGGGTCTCCTAGTCCTGAATGCGAAGGGAGAGATTTGGGTCGGTCAGCGCATCGACACGCCGGGCGACTCCGAAGGCCGCGGCACCTGGTGGCAAATGCCTCAGGGCGGCATCGACGATGGTGAGGAGCCGAGGGCAGCCGCGCTGCGGGAGCTCTTTGAGGAGACAGGCATGACATCGGTCGAGCTACTCGACGAGCTCGATGACTGGCTGTTCTACGATCTGCCGCCGCATCTGATCGGCAAGGCCTGGGGCGGACGCTATCGCGGACAGAAGCAGCGCTGGTACGCCATCCGCTTTAACGGACCGGAATCTGAGATCAACATCGTGCCGGCCAATCCGGCGAACCGCGAGTTCAATACGTGGCGATGGGCCGCGGCCGATGAGATCATCGACCTCATCGTACCCTTCAAGCGCGAGGTCTATGTTCAGGTGCTGGCGCGGTTCCAACCGCTCCTCGGTAGGTAAGCGCCATAAAAACACCGTTCTGCAACCGTCTCGTCACGGAAGGAACATGTGATCGGCGTAGATTCCTTTATACCTTTCAGTAAGATGAAAGCCGATTCGCGATTCTGCGGGCATCGGCTGAATCGCGTTATGATTGGGGGATCTGCCCAGAACATGAAATCCTTCGAGATCGCTTCGCCTCCACGCGCCCCAAACACGCTGCCTTACAGGTCGTGCGTCGGCATCATGCTCATCAACAAGACGGGCATGGTTTGGACAGGTCGCCGCGTCTCGAAATGGACGGGCGATAAATCCCAATACATCTGGCAGATGCCGCAGGGCGGAATCGACAAGGGCGAAAGCCCCATGGACGCCGCCTACCGCGAGCTGCGCGAGGAAACAGGCATCACCAGCGCCGACATCGTCGCCGAGATTCCGCAGTGGCTCACGTACGATCTCCCAGAGGACATTCTCGGCTTGGCGCTCAAGGGCAAGTACCGCGGCCAGCGTCAGCGCTGGTTCGCCATGCGCTTCTGGGGTGACGACAGCGAGATCGACATTCGCCCCAGGCACGGCAAGGCGGAATTCGACCGCTGGAGCTGGCGCAAGTCAGAAGAACTCCCGGATCTCATTGTTTCGTTCAAGAGGCCCATTTACCAAACGGTTGTCAGCAGGTTTGCACATTTAACACAAAGCTGAGAAGAAGAGGGCCTGGCGGAACCATTAGACCCGGCCCGAGTACAAGTGGCGTGAGAGCTATTCGATGCTGAACCGTATCACCCGAACCCTTCCCCCCTTCAACGACGGGGCCGACGAGCAGAGCGGCCTCCCGTTCGAGTTCGCCGAGTACAATCAGGTCAAGGAGCTTTGGCTCGACCACATCGCCGCTGAGCACAGGGGCGACATCCCGGGCCTGATGGCCACGCTCACGCCGGATTGCACCTACACGATCCTGAATAACGGACGCACGTGGCACGGTCACGAGGGCGCCACCGATTTCTACGCCGGCTTCCTCTCCGGATTCCCCGAGAACTGCTTCTCCGTCGTCAACGTCTTCATCGGCCCCCAGGGCGTGGTCGAGGAAGCCCACTTCAACGGCGTCCATCAAGGCGACCTTCTAGGTCTCCCCTCGACCGGCCAGCCCGTCGAGTTCGACGTCGTGCTGATGTTCCCTTGGGACCGCGAGCGTAAGCTGTTCAAGGGCGAGCGCATCTATTTCGCCATCGACCGCAACCTGATCCTGAATGTCGGCCAGCTGCTGCGCCGCATGGCGCGCAATCCCGACGCCGCAAAGTCTTGAGCTCCAAGCCCAACTAAGCAGCAAGATCCGAGACACAAAAAAACGCCCCGTCACCGGGGCGTTTTTTATTGGTGCATGTCGAGGCTCGGTTAAGCGGCCTTGAGGCTCGAGAGCGCGGCGATCGCGTGGTTTGCGGTAAGCCGCTGCTCGTCGTCCTTTGCCTGCGCAAGCTCGGCTTCCGCCGCAGCCAGCTCCGTCGAAATCGTTCCGTGACCCACGACCGCGACGTCGAACGCCTTCTCGGCGAGAACGGTCAGGCGGTCCGGCTCGACCTGCGCGAACGCCTGCTTGACGAATACGCGGATCTTCGAACCCGCGAGCGTCACGTCGAGCACGCCCGGACGCAGCGTCGTCACCACGGGCGCATGCCCGGGCAGGATCGTCATGTCGCCTTCAGAGCCCGGCAGCAGCACCTGCTCGGCTTCACCCGAAAGCACGACCCTCTCGGGGCTAACGAGCTCGAATTTGAATGTCTGCGCCATGTCTATGCCATCCTGATATCGCGCTCGAGCATCTTCGCCTCAACGGCCTGATGCCCGATTTGATCCGCAGCACCCGAGGCTTTTCAAAGCCCCGGGTGCTGCGGGCCCTCCCGTGTTTATTCGTCGTCGTCGTTGTCAGCGGCTTCGGTCTTGGCCCGAACCTCTTCCGGCGTCTGCAGCCGCTTGCTGCAGAACGGGCAGAAGAAGACCGGGTGATCGACCATGCCGGGCTCTTCATCGTCGAGTTCGACGAGACCGACCGACATGTAGAGCACGCCATCTTCGCCGACGGTGATGAGCGGCTCGAATTCCTCGCCGCTCATTGCCTCTTTGAGTTCCGTGCAGCAGGAACCGAACGTCGTCCCGCTAGCCGTACCACCCGCCATGTGTGTGCCCCCTCGCTACGGTCTCATGGATGAGACCGGACATTTCACCTGTTAGGCCGCCTCAGCCAGCTTCTCGGCCTTGGCAACTGCCTCTTCGATCGAGCCTACCATGTAGAAGGCCGGCTCGGGCAGATGGTCGTAGTCGCCCTCGCAAAGGCCTTTGAAGCCCTTGATCGTGTCGGCGAGCGCAACGAGCTTGCCGGGCGAGCCGGTGAACACTTCTGCGACCGTGAACGGCTGCGACATGAAGCGCTCGATCTTGCGTGCGCGTGCGACCGTGAGCTTGTCCTCTTCCGAGAGCTCGTCCATGCCGAGAATGGCGATGATGTCCTGGAGAGCCTTGTAGCGTTGCAGGATCGACTGCACCTTACGCGCGACCTGGTAGTGCTCCTCGCCGACGATGCGCGGATCGAGCATGCGCGACGTCGAGTCGAGCGGATCCACGGCCGGATAGATGCCCTTTTCAGCGATCGAGCGCGAAAGCACGGTCGTTGCGTCGAGATGCGCGAACGAGGCGGCCGGCGCCGGGTCGGTCAAGTCGTCGGCCGGAACGTAAATGGCCTGCACCGAGGTGATCGAGCCCTTCTGCGTCGTGGTGATGCGCTCCTGCAGAGCGCCCATGTCGGTCGCGAGCGTCGGCTGATAGCCGACCGCCGAAGGAATACGGCCGAGCAGTGCCGACACTTCCGAGCCTGCCTGCGTGAAGCGGAAGATGTTGTCGACGAAGAACAGCACGTCCTGGCCCTTGTCGCGGAAGTCCTCGGCGACCGTGAGGCCCGAGAGAGCAACGCGCATACGAGCGCCCGGCGGCTCGTTCATCTGGCCGTACACCAGGGCGCACTTGGAGCCCTTGGTCGAGCCGTTGTTCTTCTTCGGGTCGATGTTGACGTTCGACTCGATCATCTCGTGATAGAGGTCGTTGCCCTCACGCGTACGCTCGCCGACGCCGGCGAACACCGAGTAGCCGCCGTGAGCCTTGGCGATGTTGTTGATGAGCTCCATGATGAGCACGGTCTTGCCCACGCCGGCGCCGCCGAAGAGGCCGATCTTGCCGCCCTTGGCGTACGGAGCGAGCAGGTCGACGACCTTGATGCCCGTGACCAGGATCTGAGCTTCCGTCGCCTGATCGGCGAAGGTCGGAGCCGGCTGGTGAATGGCGCGCGTGGCGTTGGTATTGACGGGGCCAGCTTCGTCCACCGGCTCGCCGATGACGTTGATGATGCGGCCGAGGGTTTCGTCGCCGACCGGCACCGAGATCGGCGCTCCGGTATCGACGACTTCCTGCCCGCGCACGAGACCTTCGGTCGAGTCCATCGCGATCGTGCGGACCGTGTTCTCACCGAGGTGCTGCGCGACCTCGAGAACGAGGCGGTTGCCATGGTTCTTCGTCTCGAGTGAGTTCAGAATCTCCGGCAGATGCCCGTCGAACTGCACGTCGACGACTGCGCCCATAACCTGGCGAACCTTACCAACCTTGCTAGCCATTTTCCTCTCCAGCCAAAAATGTTTAGGCGATCGATAGCGTCACGGGAATGTTCCCGCGCGTCGCCTTTGAATAGGGACAAACTTGATGAGCTTCCTCGACGAGGGCCTGTAGAGCGGCCTTGTCGGCGCCGGGAAGCGCGACCTTGAGATCGGCGGCAAGCGAGAAGCCGCCATCCGTGTTGAGCGTAACGTTGCACGTCACCCTGGCGGCCTGACCATCGAGGCCATGCTTCTTGGCGAGCAGAAGGATCGCCTGACCGAAGCACGACGACCAGCCGAGCGCGAACAGCTGCTCGGGGTTGTGGCCTTCGCCGTTGCCGCCGAGATCCTTCGGCAGCGCCATTGCCAGCGCGAGCTTGCCATCCTCGAGAACGGCGCGTCCGTCTCGCCCGCCTTTTGTTGTCGCACTCGTTACATACGCCATTGGTGTCTCCGATTATCGTCTGAGGTTCAGTTCGGCACGTCCAGCAGAGCTAGAGCGCTTCCGCACCCGAGATGATTTCGATGAGTTCCTTGGTGATGTTGGCCTGACGCTGACGGTTGTACTTGATCGTCAGCTTGTTGATCATTTCGCCTGCGTTGCGGGTCGCAGCATCCATGGCGCTCATGCGCGCGCCCTGCTCGGACGCGGCATTCTCGAGCAAGCCCCGGAAGATCTGCGTCGAAACGTTGCGCGTAAGCAGATAGCCCAGGATCGCGTCCTCGTCGGGCTCGTACTCGACGATGGCTTCGGCGCCGCCTTTGGTGTCCTCGACGACCTCAGGAAGCTTCGCCGGGATGAGCTGCAGCGCAGTGGGCTTCTGCGCAATGACGCTCTTGAACTCCGAGAAGTAGAGCGTCGCGACGTCGAACTCGCCGGCCTCGAACATGGCGAGCAGCTTCTTGCCGATGTCCTCGGCGTTGACGAAGCCGAGCTGGCGAATGCCCTTGAGCTCGATCCGCTCGACGATGTTACGGCTGAGATCGCGGCGCAGGTTGTCGGCGCCCTTGCGGCCCACAGTGAGGATCTTGACCGTCTTGCCCTGCGAAAGAAGCCGCAAAGCATCCGCGCGTGCCAGCTTGGCGATGTTGGTGTTGAAGCCGCCGCAGAGACCGCGCTCGGCCGTCATGACCACGAGCAGGTGAACCTGATCGCGGCCGGTGCCCACCAGGAGCGGCGAAGCGCCGTCGCGCACTGCGCGCTTGTTCAAGTTGGCGAGCACTGCATCCATGTGCTCGGCATAGGGCCGCGCCGCAGTTGCAGCTTCCTGTGCGCGGCGCAGCTTTGCAGCCGCCACCATCTGCATGGCCTTCGTGATCTTGCGCGTCGCCTTGACCGAGGCGATGCGATTGCGGAGATCTTTTAAGCTCGGCATGGCGCCTTAGCTTCCTTGCTTGATCCGGCTTCTTGGGAACCTGATCCCGGCCGCGCGCGAACGCGACCGGGATGATCGTTTCGTTAGGCCGCGAAGCCCTTCGAGAACTTGTCGAGGAATGCGACGAGCTTCTTCTCGTTGTCCGGCGAGAGAGCCTTCTCGGCTGCGACACCGTCGAGGATCGACTTCTCGGCGCGAAGCTCCGTGAGCAGGCTCTGCTCGAAGCGGCCGACGGCCGAGACCGGCAGCGGATCGAGATAACCGCGCGTGCCCGCGAAGATCACCGCAACCTGCTCTTCCATCTTGAGCGGAGAGAACTGCGGCTGCTTCAGAAGCTCCGTGAGACGTGCGCCGCGTGCGAGCAGCTTCTGCGTCGCAGCGTCGAGGTCCGAGCCGAACTGAGCGAAGGCAGCCATCTCGCGATACTGAGCGAGCTCACCCTTAATCTTGCCGGCGACCTGCTTCATCGCCTTCGTCTGAGCCGACGAGCCGACGCGCGACACCGAGAGGCCGACGTTAACGGCCGGACGGATGCCCTGATAGAAAAGATCGGTCTCGAGGAAGATCTGTCCGTCCGTGATCGAAATCACGTTCGTCGGAATGTAGGCCGACACGTCGTTGGCCTGCGTCTCGATGACGGGAAGCGCGGTGAGCGAGCCCTTGCCGGCAGCGTCGCCGAGCTTGGCGGCGCGCTCGAGAAGACGAGAGTGGAGATAGAAAACGTCGCCCGGGTAAGCTTCGCGGCCCGGCGGGCGGCGCAGAAGGAGCGACATCTGGCGGTAGGCGACGGCCTGCTTGGAGAGGTCGTCATAGGCGATCACGGCGTGCATGCCGTTGTCGCGGAAGTACTCGCCCATGGTGCAGCCCGTGAACGGAGCCAGGTACTGCATGGGCGCCGGATCGGATGCCGTTGCGGCGATGACGATGGAGTATTCGAGCGCGCCGCGCTCTTCCAGCGTCTTCACGAACTGGGCGACGGTCGAACGCTTCTGACCGACGGCAACGTACACGCAGTAGAGCTTGGCGCTCTCGTCGTTACCGGCGTTGATCGGCTTCTGGTTGAGGAAGGTATCGAGAATGATCGCGGTCTTGCCGGTCTGACGGTCACCGATGATGAGCTCGCGCTGGCCGCGGCCGATCGGGATCAGGGCGTCAACGGCCTTGAGGCCGGTCGCCATCGGCTCGTGCACCGACTTGCGCGGAAGAATGCCGGGAGCCTTGACGTCGACGCGCATGCGCGTGTCGGACTTGATCGGGCCCTTGCCGTCGATCGGATTGCCGAGGCCGTCAACGACGCGGCCGAGCAGGCCCTTGCCGACAGGAACCTCGACGATGGCGCCGGTTCGCTTGACCGTGTCGCCTTCGCGGATGGTGCGGTCGTCGCCGAAGATAACGACGCCGACGTTGTCGGCTTCGAGGTTGAGAGCCATGCCGCGGATGCCGCCGGGGAACTCCACCATCTCACCGGCCTGCACGTTGTCGAGACCGTAGACGCGCGCAATGCCGTCACCGACCGACAGTACCTGACCGATCTCGGAGACCTCAGCCTCCTCGCCGAAATTCTTGATCTGTTCCTTCAGGATCGAGGTGATCTCTGCAGCCCGGATGTCCATCACTTGACCTCGTGTATTGGGGCGTTTTCTCTTGGTATTCGTTATTTGCGATTGGGTCTGAGAGACCCGCTCGATATCGTTCGTTTATCGGCGAAGAAGCCCGCTCGAGCCTTGGGCTCGGGCGTTAGACCCCTCCCTTGAGCGAGACCCTGAGGCCCGCGAGCTTGGTCTTGAGCGAAGAATCGACCATGCGGCTGCCGAGCTTCACGACCAGCCCGCCGAGGAGCGACGGGTCGACCTTCGACGCCAGCGTCACGGTCTTGCCGACCGATGCCTTGAGCGCTTCCTTGAGTTCCTGGGCCTGAGCGTCCGTCAGCGCATGCGCCGTCGTGACCTCGGCCGTGACTTCGCCGCGAGACTTCGCAGCCAGGGCGCGGTAGGCGCGCACCATGTCCGGCACAGCAAAAAGCCGCCTGTTCCGGGCGGCGAGCTTGAAGAAATTCAGAGTGATCGGGCCGACGCTGGCCTTCTGGAGCACGGCCACGAGCGCGCGCGCCTGCTCGTCGGCAGCAATCACGGGGCTGCGGACGAGACGCTGGAGATCGGCGCTCTCGTCATAGAGTTGCTGGAATTTTGCGAGATCGCCCTCGACCTGAGGGACCGCATTTTGCTCTTGCGCGAGATCAAACAGGGCCGCCGCGTACCGCGCCGCTACACCAGCCAGAATTGGTTCATCTGTCGCCACGTAGAAAATCTCGCATGATCAAGGGGTTGGAAACGCCCCGTGGCCGAAGCCACAGCCCTTTAGTGAGAAGGGGATTGAGCTGCAAGGTGCGCGTCGGCGCGACCCGACATACGCCGTCCCCTGAAACCCGCGGTTCCTGTATCATGGGTGTTACGGCGCATCAACCGGGCATACACGGCCGGATCGCCGCATATTTCAGCAGCGCGACGCCGACACCCCGCCGCTTATTCCACCCCTCGCAGTGATTTAATTTTCTTCTGAACGGCTAACCAATTGGCTGGCCTGTTCCCATATCCGTTTCGGCACCCAGGGAAGCCTTTGCCCAAAATCAAGAAGCTAGCGCGCGAGCCGGATCACGCTCGGGGAACGCTTATTCTTACGCGAAATGGAGATGTACGCATGACATCGAAAACAGCGCGGGCCAAAGGCCTCGCGGCCTTGTTGGCGATTCCGCTCATGGCGATTGCTCAAGTGCCTTCCGCAGGCGCAGCGCCGATCGGAAACGTTGGAAACCATATGGAAGCGGCGCCGAACGCCAGCATTCTCGTTGGCCGCGGCGGCCGCGGTGGCGGACATCACGGCGGCGGTGGACACCATGGTGGAGGGCACCATGGAGGAGGCCATTGGGGTGGCGGTGGTCACCACGGCGGTGGAGGTTGGCACGGTCCCCGCGGCGGCCATTTTTACGGCCACGGCTTCCGCCGGCCGTTCATCTACGGCGTGCCGTACTATTACGGCCCGAGCTATTACGACGACTTCTACGAATACGATGACGACGACGATGTCGCCGAATACTCGGGCGATGCCGTCGCCCGCTGCCAGTCCCGCTACCGCTCGTTCGATCGGGCTTCGGGCACCTTCTTGAGCAACGATGGCACGCGCAAGCTTTGCCCCTACCTCCGATGAGCGCGAATTGGCCCGAATGAGCACGAATTGGGGCCACTAAGCACGGAGTTGAGCTGAAGTTTGCGCCGGGTCTCCCATTTTCGGAGCCCGGCGCGACTTGTATCCGCTCCCAGCCACCTTCCAGGCACCCGCCCCCCAATATGAACAAAGGCTGCACGCACCGTTCAAAGTCAGTTCAGCGCCCCCTCGCTATCAATGATCCCAACGTGCCGGGACAATCTCGGCCAACGGATCGATCAAAGGGGAGTTGAGCCATGTCTTTCAAGAAAATCGCAACGTCTGCGGCCGTCACCTTCAGCCTACTCGCAGCCAACCTGAGCCCGCTTGCCGCAACCGCCGCAGAAGCCCGCGATGGCTGGCGCAAGCACGATGACCGCGCCTACTCGAGCTCTTACGACAGGTTCCGCAAGGACAAGCCCAAGCGCTTCTCTGACTACAGGCGCTACGACGATCGCTACGACCGCTATGACCGTCGTCACTATCACCGTGATCGCTCTGGCAAGAACGTCGCCAAGGGCATTGCTATCGGCCTCGGCATCCTAGCCGTCGGTTCGATCCTCGCTTCGGAAGCTCATCGCTAGACCATGATCGCGCCCGCTCTGATGCGCGGTGCGTGAACCATGGTCTCAGATGAACGCGGGGCCACGCGTCTTTGCCTCCAAAGCGGCGCGTGTGTCGTGAGTTACTGAAGCGAGTTGGGCAGCGTGTCGGGTCCTGTGCGGACGCCCGGCGCGCTGCCGCTTCGATCGTCGCGTCACCTATCAGGCGCGGCGTGAATCGAAGCGCACAAAAAAACTGCCCCACAGACCATGGGGCAAATCTAAAGAAAACTATACGGGTCGATATCGACCGTGAGGCGCAGGTCGCCCGAGATCTTCGGCAGCGCCTCGAGCCACACACGAATGTAGCCCTGGATGTCCATCTCCCTCGGCGCCTTGACCAGAAGCCGCCAGCGATAGCGACCGCGCACCACTGCGATCGGCGCTTCAGCCGGACCCAACACATCTATTCGTTCCGACGTTGGCGCCCGCCTCGCCACTTCGCGCGCGAACTTCTCCGCCAGCTCCCTGTCGCGCGCCGAGATCACGAGTGCCGCGAGCCGCCCGAACGGAGGCAGCATTCCGCGCCGCCGCATGTCGATCTCCCGCACCAGGAAGGCTTCGCGGTCGCCCGAGATGATTGCTTCCATGACCGGATGCTCCGGCATGTGCGTCTGCACGAAGCCGCGGCCTTCTGTCAGCACACGCCCAGCGCGCCCCGTCACCTGATGCAGAAGCTGGAAGGTGCGCTCTCCGGCGCGCGGATCCGCACCCATGGACAAACCCAGGTCACCATCGACAATCCCGACCGTCGAAAGCAGCGGGAAGTTGTGCCCCTTCGCTACGATCTGCGTCCCGACGATGATATCGACCTCACCGCTCTCGATGCTGCCGATGATGGACCGCATCTCGGCGAGACCCGGAATGAGATCGGAGGAAAGAAGCGCGATCTTCGCCTCCGGAAAACGCTCCACGACTTCTTCCGCCACGCGCTCGACGCCAGGTCCGCAGGCGACGAGCGAGCCAGCTTCACCGCACTTAGGGCACGCTTCCGGAAGCGGTAGAGAGAACCCGCAATGGTGACAGTTGAGCCGATTGCGGAAGCGATGCTCGACCAGCCACGCTGTGCACTGCGGGCATTCGAACCTGTGACCGCAGCTCCGGCACAGCGTCAGCGGCGCATATCCGCGCCGGTTGAGAAACAGCAGCGACTGCTGACGCTGCGCCAGAGTCTGGGACAAGGCCTCGACGAGCACCGGCGACAGCCATCTTCCCTTCTCCGGCGGATCGGCCCTGAGATCGATCGCCTGCACGCGCGGCAGCTCCACGCCCGTGAAGCGGCCCGGCAGGATGACGTGGCGATAGCGGCCCGTCCGCGCATTGACGTGACTCTCGATCGACGGCGTCGCCGAAGCCAGGATGACCGGAAACTTACCGATACTGCCGCGTACGACACTCATGTCGCGCGCCTGATAGTGAACACGGTCGTCCTGCTTGTAGCCGGCGTCGTGCTCTTCATCGACGATGACGAGCCCGAGATCGTTGAACGGCAGGAACAGCGCCGAGCGTGCGCCGACGACGACGCGAGCTTCGCCTGTCGCCGCCGCGCGCCAAGTGCGTCCACGCTCCGCCGACGACAGCGCCGAGTGCCATTCGACAGGCATGCAGCCGAACCTCGCCGTGAAGCGGTTCATGAACTGCCCGGTCAGCGCGATTTCCGGCAGCATGATGAGCGCCTGCCGTCCGAGCCGCAGCGTCTCGGCTACGGCTTCGTAATAAACCTCGGTCTTGCCTGAGCCGGTCACGCCGTCGAGCAGCGACACCGTAAAATTGCGCCCATCCACGGCGGAGACGAGTGCATGAACGGCCTCGGCCTGCTCGTCGGTGAACTCCGTCTTGCGATGATCTGGATCAGGAAGCGGATAGCGTTTCTCGGGGATCGCCACTTCGACCAGATTGCCGGACTGCACCAGCCCGTCGATCACGCCGGACGAGCATCCGGCCTCCTGCGCCAGCTGCGCCTTGGATCTGATGAGCCCGTCGCTTGCGATCTCGAGCGCGCTCTTTCTCGCCGGAGTCATGCGCGGCGGCTCGCCCGCGTCTGCCACATGGCGCACGCCGAAGCGCGGCTTGACCGGCTCGAAGACGGCTTGCGCGCTCATCATCATGCGCAGCACCATGCCGAGCGGCGCCAGCGTGTATTTCGAGATCCACTCGACGAAACGCATGGATTCGGCCGGCAGCGACGGCACATCCAAAGGCTCGAGCAGCGCCTTGAGCTTCTTGGGATCGGCCGGACGCTCTCCCCCACCCACCCGCGTATCCCACACCACGCCAATGCGATGTTGCGCCCCGAAGGGGACTAGATAGAACGACCCGGGTTGGGGAGATTGTCCCTCGGGCACCACATAGTCGTAGGTCTGCTCCAGCGCCACCGGCAGCAGGACGGGCACGAGAGCCTTGGCCTCGCGCTCGCTTTCCTCATTAATGCCAAGCAGACTATCCAACTGTGCGGTCGCCAGATTAGAACCTAGAACTCACGACTCATGGGGATAGCCTAGGCTCGCGCACATGGCGAGCTGACGGCAAGACTCCCGCCCTTCCCGTCGCAGGAGGCGCCGGACTAAGGGAAATAAGAAGGACCTAAGGATGAAATTCTTCGTCGATACCGCTGACGTAGGCGAGATCAAGGACTTGGCTTCGACCGGACTTCTGGACGGCGTCACCACCAATCCGTCGCTCATTGCCAAATCGGGACGCGACTTCAAACAGACCATCGCCGAGATTTGCGCCGTGGTTCCAGGCCCGGTATCGGCTGAAGTCGCCGCCACGGATTTCGAAGGCATGATGAAGGAGGCAGAGGTCCTCCGGAGGATCGCCACCAACGTCACCATCAAGGTGCCCCTCACGCTCGACGGCCTCAAGGCCTGCAAGGCGCTGACGTCGGAAGGCACGATGGTCAACGTAACGCTGTGTTTCTCGGCCAATCAGGCCCTTCTCGCAGCCAAGGCGGGCGCGACGTTCGTATCGCCGTTCATTGGACGTCTCGACGACATCGGCTTGAACGGGATGGATCTCATTCGCGAGATCCGCACCATCTACGACAACTACCAGGATCTCGAGACCGACATCCTGGCTGCTTCGATCCGCACCGTCGGGCACGTTCGGGACGCGGCGCTCATCGGAGCCGACGTCGCAACAATGCCGACGGCAATTCTGAAGGCGCTCGTGAAGCACCCTCTCACCGACGCCGGCCTCGCCGCATTTGTCGCAGATTGGAAAAAGACCGGCCAATCGATCGTGTGATTCAATTGGCTCGGGGGCAGTAATTGCTCTTCGAGGGAAGAGCGTTTTAGGGCGGCTGGCCGTCGAAACGGCCTGCCGGCCCTGATAACCCGCACAAAACGGATTAGATCGCTTCCTTGAGATCTTTCGCAGCGCGGAAGGCAACCTTCTTGCTGGCCTTGATCTTGATCGTCTCGCCGGTCGCGGGGTTGCGGCCGAGGCGGGCCGGACGCTTGCGAACCTGCAGAATGCCGAGGCCGCCGATGCGGATGCGGTCACCCTTCTTGAGGTGCTTGGTGATCAGAACGACCAGATCCTCGAGCACGGCGTTAGCCTGCTTCTTGGGAAGGTCGTGAGCTTCGGAAAGGGCAGTGCCGATGTGACGGAGCGTGACAGTGTCGACCTTTGCAGCCGATTTAGCGGCTGATTTGGAGGCCGATTTAGCGGCCGGCTTCGGCGCAGCTTTGGTGACGGTTTTAGCCATGAGAGTTTCCTCGGATAAAGAATCAATGACCGCAAAAACATACAAAAAGTATGAGTTTGCGCACCCACTGAATTAATAAGTCTGCAACTTTTCGCTCCAGGCTGGAGTTTGAGACACGCTTGCAAGCGCAACGGTCCCACCGAATATCGATATCGGGCGCTCCAGCACTCCCGATCGCCGCGTTGCATAGCACTGCCACAGCGTCCAGTTCAATCATCAACACGTCCAGATGTGCAAGAAATCGCCTATTTTAGCGGCTTTCTGCGTCGTGCAGTAGAAGGAGCGATCACGGCGGCAACCGAAAGACCAATAAAACTGGGCGTTTCTGCACTGCACGCGCACGCGAGCGACTCAACGTGGCGCTCGATCAGGCCATCCCCGAAAGGCGCGAAGCGGTTTATGCTTCTTTAAGCGGAGTGCCTTGAGGGTGGCATCATGACGAGGGACAGAATCAAGGAAGAGGGCTTGCCGCTCGCGCATGATCTGCGTGACGCCGTCGCCGACTGGCTCGCGCACCTCACCTTGGAGCGCGGCTACACCGCCGCGACCCTCGACGCCTATGAGCGCGATTTGCGCCAATTTATGGGCTTTTTGCGCGACGATCTTGGCCACGACCCCTGCCTCGGTGACCTTGCGCGCCTCGATGTCAAAGCCTTCCGCCGCCTCTTGGCAGCACGCCGGAAGGCCGGCGCGACCAGTCGCTCGCTGGCGCGATCACTCTCGGCGCTGCGTACATTCTTCCGCTGGCTCGAGCACACCGGACGCGTCGCAAGCCGCGCCGTTCATCAGGTCGCGCGCCCCCGCATTCCTCACTCCGTGCCCAAGCCTCTGACCGTCGCCAAGGCCGCATCCGTCGTCGAGGAAGGCTCCGCATCAGGCGCCGAGGAATGGATTGAGGCCCGAGATACGGCCGTTTTGCTGCTTCTTTACGGCTCTGGATTGCGCATTTCCGAAGCTCTCGGGATCGTTCGGCGCGATGCGCCCGTCGCCGGCCGAGACGTTCTGCGCATCGTCGGCAAGGGCGGCAAGGAGCGCATGGTGCCCATACTGGCCGTGACGCAATCCGCCATCGAGCGCTATCTGGCGCTCTGCCCGCACGCGCTCGAAGCGGAGGGCCCGCTGTTCGTCGGAGCCAAGGGCGGCCCTCTGTCGCCGCGCATCATCCAGCTTGCCGTCGCTCGCATGCGCGACACGCTCAATCTGCCACAGACCGCAACACCGCACGCCCTGCGGCATTCGTTCGCTACACATCTCCTGTCGTCCGGTGCTGGCCTACGCGAGATCCAGGAATTGCTGGGCCATGCCTCGCTTTCCACGACGCAGGTCTACACCGAGGTCGATCGCGACCGGCTGCTCGAGGTCTATGACCTCGCTCATCCGCGCGCCTAGATAGCCCGACATTTCCTGACGCAGAACTGACCGCCGATCAGCGCGTTCATGAGCGGCATGATGACGCCCCGATTTTGCATCAAGCCCTTATATCCGCTATCGCTGCGGCCCATGACCAGTCGTCACAACTGGAGTGAATGCGTGCGTACCAAGTTGAAGGCGGCCGTCCTGGCCACGATCGTGAGTCTCGCGTCACAGCACAGCGTGGCTGCCGACGAGAAGAAACCCGCTCCCGCCGAAACGCCAGCTTCCACCACCTGCGTCGGCAAGGATCTGCTTTCCGAGCTCGCCCTCAGCGATCGCCCTTTGTTCGATCGCATGTTGAGCGCGGCCAAGTCGACCGAGAACGGCGAAGCCCTGCTCTGGAAGATCGAGAAGCCCGGCAAGGTACCGTCCCACCTCTTCGGCACCGTGCATTTGACCGACGAGCGCGTGACCAAGCTGTCCGAGAAGACGCGCTCCGCAATTCTGCTTTCGAACACCGTGCTTCTCGAAGCCGCCGACATTTCGCCAGCCGCGACCGCAGGCGCACTGACGGCAGCAGCCAAGTCCGCCTTGTTTCCGGACGGCAAGACGCTCGACTCGTTGCTGACCGAGGATGAGTTCCAGCGCGTCACCAAGGCCATCGACAAGGCCGGCATTCCGGGAGCGCTGGCGCGGAACTATCGCCCCTGGATCGTCACCATGCTCATCGCGGCATCAGATTGCGAGCGCCGCAATATCCAGCGCGGCGTCAACGTCCTCGACATGGCCATTGCCGACCAGGCCAAGGCGCTCGGCAAGCCGGTGGCGGGACTTGAAACCATCGAGGAGCAGCTGACGGCGCTCTCATCCATCCCCGACGATCAGCAGATCGGCATGCTGCGCGCCAACCTGGCCCTCGCTGACAGGACCGACGATCTCATGGAGACGATGGTCAACCTCTACTTAAACCGCAGAATGGGCGCGGCTTGGCACCTACAGCTTGCGCTGGCGGAGAAGGCCGGGGTCGGCGCCGAGGCGTTCGAGGGCTTCAAGCAGCAGATCGTCGTCGAGCGCAACAGGAAGATGCGCGATGCTGCCCTGCCCTACCTCACGGCGGGCGGCGCATTCATCGCCGTCGGTGCCCTACATCTTCCCGAGAAGACCGGGCTCGTCACGCTTTTGCGCGAGGCCGGCTACAGCGTGACGCCGGTCGAATAGCCGACCTTCTCCCCGCGCGAGCGGAGAGAAGGTGCTCATCACATATGGATGGAGCGCTTGGCGACGCCCATGGCCGCTTCCTTGACCGATTCCGACAGCGTCGGATGCGCATGGCACGTCCGCGCCAGATCCTCGGCCGAGCCGCCGAACTCCATGATGACCGCGGCTTCCGCGATCAGCTCGCTGGCATTGGCGCCGATGATGTGCACGCCGAGAATGCGGTCGGTCGCGGCGTCGGCGAGAACCTTGACGAAGCCGTCCGTCGTCTTGTTGACCTTGGCGCGGCCGTTGGCCAGGAACGGGAACTTGCCGACGTTGTAGGCGATGTCGGCGGCCTTCAGCTCTTCCTCGGTCTTACCCACCGACGCGACCTCGGGCGACGTGTAGATCACGTTCGGAATGACGTCGTGATTGACCTCTCCGGCCTGCCCGGCAAGGATCTCCGCGACAGCGATGCCCTCGTCCTCGGCCTTGTGCGCCAGCATCGGCCCCGCGATCACGTCGCCGATGGCGAAGATGCCCGTGACATTGGTCTCGAACTCGCCGTTGACCGTGATGCGTCCGCGGTTGTCCAGCGCCACGCCCACATCCGAGAGCCCCAGCCCCTCCGTGAAGGGCACGCGTCCGATGCTGACGAGCACCACGTCGGCACCGATGGTCTCGGCAGCGGCTCCATCACCGCCCTTGGCGGGTTCGATGGTCACGTCGAGCCCGGCGCCGTTCTTCTTCACGCCCGTAACCTTAGAGCCGAGCTTGAACGTCATGCCCTGCTTTGAGTAGAGGCGCTCGAGCGTCTTCGCGACCTCGCCGTCCATGCCCGGCAGGATGCGGTCCAGGAACTCGACGACCGTGACTTCCGATCCGAGCCGCCGCCACACCGAGCCGAGCTCGAGGCCGATGACGCCCGCGCCGATCACCAAGAGCTTCTTCGGCACTTTGGGAAGCGCCAGCGCGCCGGTCGAGGAGACAACCTTCTCCTCGTCGATTTCGATGCCCGGCAGCCTGGCCACGTCCGAGCCAGTCGCGATGACGATGGCCTTGGTCTCGAGGCGAGTCGAGCCGCCGTCCGCCAGCGCCACCTCAACGATGCCCGGCGCCGCGATGCGGGCCGCACCGTGAACCGGCTCGATCTTGTTCTTCTTGAGCAGGAAGGCGACGCCATCGACGTTGCCTTTGACGCCCTCGTCCTTGAACGCCAGCATGCGCGCGAGATCCAGCGTCGGCTCGACGCCGATGCCCATACGCGCGAAGCCATGCTGAGCTTCCTCATAGAGCTCGGACGCGTGCAGCAGCGCCTTGGAGGGGATGCAACCGACGTTGAGGCAGGTGCCGCCGTGCGTGGCACGCTTCTCGACGATGGCAACCTTCATGCCGAGCTGCGCCGCGCGAATGGCGCAGACGTAGCCACCCGGTCCACTGCCGATGACGATCAGATCATAGGGGCCAGGCATCGATCCTCACAGCTCCAGAATGAAGCGCTGCGGATCCTCGAGGCATTCTTTGACGCGCGCCAGGAACGTCACGGCCTCTTTGCCGTCCACGAGGCGATGATCGTAGGAGAGCGCCAGATACATCATCGGACGCGCCACGATCTGACCGTTCCGAACCACCGGGCGCTCCTCGATACGGTGCATGCCGAGAATGCCCGACTGCGGCGCGTTGAGGATCGGGGTCGAGAGCATGGAGCCGTAGACGCCGCCGTTCGAGATCGTGAATGTGCCGCCTTGCATGTCCGCGATAGAAAGCTTGCCTTCGCGCGCACGCTTGCCGAAGTCCGCGATGAGGCCTTCGATCTCGGCGATCGACATGCGGTCCGCTTCACGCAGCACCGGCACCACGAGGCCGCGATCGGTGCCGACCGCGACGCCGATGTGGTAGTAGTTCTTGTAGATGATCTCGTCGCCGTCGATCTCGGCGTTGACGGCCGGAACCTCGCGCAAAGCCTGGATGCAGGCTTTGACGAAGAAGCTCATGAAGCCGAGCTTCACGCCGTGGCGGCGCTCGAACAGATCCTTGTATTGATTGCGCAGGGCCATGACGGCCGACATGTCGGCGTCGTTGAACGTTGTCAGCATCGCGGCGTTGTTCTGCGCTTCCTTGAGCCGGGCCGCGATTGTCTGCCTCAGACGCGTCATCGGCACGCGCTCCTCGCGCCCAGCCTCGCTGGCACTGGAAGGCACACGCAGCTCGCGGCTTGGCGCTCGCGGGGCAGGCGCCTGCGCGGGCACTTGTGCGCGGGCCTCCTGTGCTGGTGCCGGGGCAGGCTTCTCCTGCGCCTGAGAAGCGCTCGAGCCGAGCGTCGTACGCTTCAAGGCTTCGGTGATGTCCTCCTTCAAAATCTGGCCGCGGCGACCCGTGCCTGCAACATCGCCAGCCGCGAGACCAGCTTCGGCCAGATACTTGCGCGCCGAAGGGCTCGGCGGCATCTGCGACGAGCCGTTGCCGCCTGCATGAGACTTGGCTTGAGGTTCGGCCTTCGCCGGAGCGGCGGCCTTGGCGGGTGCCTCGGCTGGCTTTGGCGCGCTTTTGGGTGCGGCCGGAGGTGCCTCCGCAGCTCCACCTTCCGACATCGAGCCGAGCACCGCGCCGATGGCAACTGCGGTCCCCTGCTGCACCACGATCTCGGCAAGCCGACCTGTAACCGGCGACGGCACCTCCACGGTGACCTTGTCCGTCTCCAGCTCCACCAGTGGCTCGTCGGCCTTGACCTGATCACCGGGCTTCTTGAGCCATTTGCCGACTGTGGCCTCGGTGACCGACTCGCCGAGAGTTGGCACACGGATCTCTATAGCCATGACAGTCTCGCCTTCCTCATCGTTTCCTGCCCGCCGCACGGGCCAAGGGGCCCCATGAGAGGCTACGTTTCATCATCCCGTCAGAGCATCGGCCACGAGGGCCTTCTGCTCCTGGATATGCTTGCTCAAAAGTCCAGTCGCGGTCGAAGCCGACGCGGCTCGCCCGGCGTAGCGCAACCGCCGCCCGGCAGGCGTCAGGCGTTCCAGGACCCACGGAATGACCGCTTCGACAAACGTCCACGCACCCATGTTGCGCGGCTCTTCCTGGCACCAGACGAAATCGGCATTGGGGAAGCGTGACAGCTCGTGCAGCAATGCGCGCGCCGGGAACGGATAGATCTGCTCGAGACGCAGGATGTAGATGTCGTCCCGGCCTTCCGCATCGCGCGCATCGGCGAGGTCGTAATAGACCTTGCCCGAGCACAGGACCACGCGCTTGATCTCGGCTTCCGGCCGTTTGAACGTTTCGTCCCAGAGAACGCGGTGGAAGGTCGTCCCCGGTCCCATCTCGTCGAGCCGCGAGACCACGCGCTTGTGGCGCAGCAGCGACTTCGGCGTCATCAGAATGAGCGGCTTGCGGAACTTGCGGTGGAGCTGCCGCCTCAAGATGTGGAAGTAGTTTGCGGGCGTCGTGCAGTTCGCGACCTGCCAGTTGTCTTCTGCGCAGGCCTGCAGGAAGCGCTCGAGCCGCGCCGAGGAGTGTTCTGGCCCCTGGCCCTCATAGCCGTGCGGCAACAGGCAGACGAGACCCGACATGCGCAGCCATTTGCGCTCGCCGGACGAGATGAACTGATCGAACACGACCTGCGCCCCGTTGGCGAAGTCACCGAACTGCGCCTCCCAGCAAACGAGCGCGTTCGGCTCCGCCAGCGAATATCCGTACTCGAACCCGAGGACCGCTTCTTCCGACAACATCGAGTTGATGACCTCGAAGCGTGCCTGATTGGGTGCGAGATGGCGTAGCGGCGTGTAACGGCGCTCGGTGTTCTGGTCGATGATGACCGAATGCCGTTGCGAGAACGTGCCGCGCTCGCAATCCTGGCCCGAAAGCCTGACCGGGAATCCTTCATTGATGAGCGAGCCGAAAGCCAGAAGCTCCGCCATCGACCAGTCGAGGCCTTCGCCCTTCGCGATCATCTCGTGCCGGCGCTCGAACAGCTTCACGATCGTTTTGTGAGCCGCGAAATCCGAAGGCAGCGTCGCGATGCGCTTGCCTATGTCACGCAACACGTCGAGCGGAACACCCGTGTTGCCGCGCCGCTCGTCGCCTTCAGCGAAGCCGACGCCCGACCAGCGTCCGTCGAGCCAGTCGGCCTTGTTCGGTTTGAACGCTTCCGCCGCCTTGAGCTCTTCCTCGAGCTGGCCGCGAAACTCGGCTTTCATCGCCTCGCTTTCTTCCGCCGTGACGACGCCTTCTTCCGCAAGCTGCTTCGAGTAGATCTCGACCGCCGTCGGATGCTTCTTGATGGCGCTGTACATCAAGGGCTGCGTGAACATCGGCTCATCGGTCTCGTTGTGACCGTAGCGGCGATAGCAGAACATATCGATGACGACCGGCTTCTGGAACTTCTGCCGGAATTCGGTCGCGATCCTGGCCACATGCACGACAGCTTCCGGATCGTCTCCATTCACGTGGAAGATCGGCGCCTCGATCATGCGCGCCACGTCCGAGCAGTAGGGCGACGAGCGCGAATGACGTGGCGCGGTCGTGAACCCGATCTGATTATTGATGATGAAATGAATGGACCCGCCCGTCCGGTGTCCCCTCAGTCCCGAGAGGCCGAAGCACTCCGCTACCACACCCTGGCCGGCAAAGGCCGCGTCACCATGGATGAGCAGCGGCATCACAGGCGTGCGCTCGTTCGGCTCGCAATTGAGCTGATCTTGCTTCGCGCGCACCTTGCCGAGCACGACGGGGTCGACGATCTCGAGGTGCGACGGATTTGCGGTCAGCGACAGGTGGACGTTGTTGCCGTCGAACTGCCGGTCTGACGAGGCGCCGAGGTGATACTTCACATCGCCCGAGCCTTCGACGTCGTCGGGCTTCCACGAGCCGCCCTTGAACTCGTTGAAGATGGCGCGGAACGGCTTGCTCATGACGTTCGAGAGCACGTTTAGGCGCCCGCGGTGGGCCATGCCGATGACGATCTCTTTGACGCCGAGCTGGCCGCCGCGCTTGATGATCTGCTCCAGCGCCGGGATCATGGATTCGGCGCCGTCGAGGCCGAACCTCTTGGTGCCGGTGTATTTCACGTCGGCGAAGCGCTCGAACAGCTCCGCCTCGATCAGCTTGTTCAGGATCGCCCGCTTGCCCTGAACGGTGAAGCGGACTTCCTTCTCCTCGCCCTCGATGCGCTGCTGGATCCAGGACTTCTGCGCCGGCGACGTGATGTGCATGAACTGGTAGCCGATCTTGCGGCAGTACGTGCGCCGCAGGATCTTGACGATCTGCCGGATCGTTGCGGTCTCGAGCCCGAGATAGCGGTCGATGAAAATGGGCCGGTCGAGGTCGGCTTCTGTGAAGCCGTACGTCTCGACCTTGAGCTCCTTGTGGACCTTCCGCTCGGCGAGGCCCAGGGGATCGAGATTGGCGGCGAAGTGACCCATCACGCGATAGGCGCGGATCACCATGATGGCGCGGATGCTGTCCTGGATGGCCCTGAGTGAGGCGGCCGGCGTCAGCTCGAAGCCATTCGAATAGGCGTGCTGCTGGATCTTGTCGCGAAGCGACCTCTCCTGCTCGCCGTAATCTCCGGTGAGCGCCGCGATCAGCTCGCTGCCGCCGCCCTGAAGCTCAGCGAGCGGCGGGGCCCATGATGGCTCGCCGTTGCGCGATCCATCACCTCCGCCTGGCGGGCGGTCCTCCTTGAGGCTCTCGAAAAAGTGACGCCACTCGTCCGTGACGGAGTTGGGATTCTTCTCGTACTGTTCCTGCAGCTCTTCGATGTAAGGCGCGTTGACGCCATTCAGGAAGGATGTCTGCAGGAACTGCTGGTTCGTCGCTTGACGTGACATGTGAGGTCTCGCTTTTTCCCGGCGCCGCGCCGAGCACAAAAGAGATCGTCCTCTCCGGGGCAGTTTTCGAGTCTTAGCGCCCTTCTCGTTCGCAGCCTTAGTAGTAGATCTCTCCTATTATCCCTTTAAGACTTTAGTTAGTGTCGTCCCCAGCGAAGCTGGGCTGTCGGCAATCGCAATGCCGGCGCGACGCATGGCCTCGACCTTGTCTTCGGCACGGCCCTGTCCGCCCGAGATGATTGCGCCAGCGTGGCCCATGCGCCGTCCTGGCGGCGCCGTCATGCCAGCGATGAAACCCGCCATCGGCTTCTTGCGGCCCTTCTTGGCCTCGCTGATCAAAAACTCGGCAGCTTCTTCCTCGGCCGAGCCGCCGATCTCGCCGATCATGATGATGGATTCGGTCTCGGGATCCGCGAGCAGCAGCTCGAGCACGTCGATATGCTCGGTGCCCTTGACCGGATCGCCGCCGATGCCGACAGCCGTCGACTGGCCGAGACCCGCGTCCGTCGTCTGCTTCACGGCTTCGTAAGTGAGCGTGCCAGAACGGGAGACGATGCCGACCTTACCCTTGCGGAAAATGTTGCCGGGCATGATGCCGATCTTGCATTCCTTGGGCGTCAGCACGCCGGGGCAGTTGGGGCCGATCAAGCGCGACGACGAGCCCTGAAGTGCGCGCTTCACCTTGACCATGTCGAGCACCGGAATGCCCTCGGTGATGCAGATGATGAGCGGCATCCCGGCATCGATGGCTTCGAGGATGGCGTCGGCTGCGAATGGCGGCGGCACATAGATCGCGGACGCGGTGGCACCGGTCTTCTTCTTTGCTTCGGCCACCGTGTCGAACAGCGGCAGGTCTGCGAGCTCGGGGTCGGCGTGCTTCGTGCCGCCTTTGCCCGGCGTCACGCCGCCGGCGACCTTCGTGCCGTAGCTGCGCGCCTGCTTGGTGTGGAACGTACCCTGGCTGCCCGTGAGACCCTGGCAGATCGTGATCGTGTTCTTGTCGACGAGAATAGACATCAGAAATTCCTTGCCTCGGCGTTCGCGGTCCTGATCCCTCAGGCGGCCGCCTTGATCGCAGATGTGATTTTTGCAGCGGCGTCGGCGAGATCGTCCGCGGGGACGATCTTGAGACCGCTCTTGGCCAGGATTTCCTTGCCGAGATCGACGTTGGTGCCTTCGAGGCGAACCACGAGCGGCACCGTGATCGCCATTTCGCGCGCAGCGGCCACAATGCCGTCGGCGATGATGTCGCAACGCATGATGCCGCCGAAGATGTTGACGAGAATACCCTTCACCGACGGGTCGGAGAGAATGATCTTGAACGCCGCTTGCACCTTCTCCTTGGAAGCGCCGCCGCCGACGTCGAGGAAGTTCGCGGGCTCGGCGCCATAGAGCTTGATGATGTCCATGGTCGCCATGGCGAGACCGGCGCCGTTGACCATGCAGCCGATGGTGCCGTCGAGCTTGATGTAGGACAGCTCATATTTCGCTGCCTCGAGCTCCATCGGGTCTTCTTCCGTCTCGTCGCGCAAGGCGACGATGTCGGGATGGCGGAACAGCGCGTTGCCGTCGAAGTTCATCTTGGCGTCGAGGCAGAGGAGCTTGCCCTCCTTCGTCACCACCAGCGGATTGATTTCGAGAAGGCTCATGTCCTTGTCGAGGATCAGCTTGTAGAGACCCTCGATCATCTTCGCGCACTCTTTCACCTGGTTACCCGTGAGGCCCAGCGCGAATGCGATCTTGCGCGAGTGGAACGGCTGCAGACCCGACGCAGGGTCGATCGTCATCGTGAAGATCTTATCTGGCGTATCGTGTGCCACCTTCTCGATATCCATGCCGCCTTCGGTCGAGGCGATGAACGCCACGCGCGAGGTAGCGCGATCGACGAGAGCCGAGAGATAAAGCTCGCGTGCGATATCGACGGCGTCCTGGATATAGATGCGCCGCACGGTGCGGCCCGCGGCGCCAGTCTGAATGGTGACGAGCGTGTTACCGAGCATCTCCTCCGCGAGCTTCTTCGCTTCGCCGGGCGACTTGGCGAAGCGAACGCCGCCCTTGTCGCCGGCTGCGGGCTCCTTGAACTTGCCCTTGCCGCGGCCGCCGGCGTGGATCTGCGCCTTGACCACGATGGTCGGCGTGCTGATGCCGGCAGCGGCCTTCTCGACCTCTTCAGGGCTGAAAGCGACAAAGCCGCGTCCCGCCTCCACGCCGTATTTTGCGAGAAGGTCCTTAGCTTGATGCTCGTGGATGTTCATGAATTGGTCGATCCGGTCGAGGGGCAGAAATAGCCCCGAGCTAGTGGGTGTGGTGACCGGGAGGAAAAATCAAACCAAGCGGACAAATTGCCCGCGATCCCCGAGCCACCCGTTAAATCGCAACGCGCCCGAAAATCCTATGAGCCGAGCTGCGGATTGATCTTGATGCAGGCGTCGACGAGGCCCTTCACGGACTCGATCGACTTCATCAGCATCGACCTCTCGGCTGAGTTGAGGTCGATTTCGACGACCCGTTCAGTGCCACCGGAGCCGATGATCACCGGCACGCCGACGTACAGTCCTTTAACACCGTATTCCCCGTTGAGGTACGCGGCGCATGGCAGCACGCGCTTCTTGTCTTTGAGGAAACTTTCCGCCATCGCGACCGCGGAGGCCGCCGGGGCATAGTAGGCCGAGCCGGTCTTGAGCAACGCCACGATCTCGCCGCCGCCCTTGCGCGTCCGATCCACGATCTGCTCGAGACGCTCCTGCCTGATCCAGCCCATTTTGACGAGATCGGGCAAAGGGATACCGCCGACGGTGGAGTAGCGCACGAGCGGCACCATATCGTCGCCATGGCCGCCGAGCACGAACGCGGAGACGTCCTCGATCGAGACGCGGAACTCTTCCGCCAGGAAATGCCGGAACCGGGCCGTGTCGAGCACGCCCGCCATACCGATCACCATGTTGCGCGGCAGGCCGGAGGCCTTCTGCAGGGCCCACACCATCGCATCGAGCGGGTTGGTGATGACGATCACGAAGGCGCCGGGCGCATACTTGCGGATGCCCGCGCCGACCTGTTCCATGACCTTGAGGTTGATGCCGATCAGATCGTCGCGGCTCATGCCGGGCTTGCGTGGCACACCAGCGGTTACAATACAGACGCTCGCGCCCTCGATATCTGCGTAGGCGTTCGTACCCCTGAGCGTACAATCAAATCCGTCGATGGCGCCTGACTGGGCGATGTCCAGGGCCTTGCCCATCGGCATCCCCTCGGCCACGTCGAAAATCACCACATCGCCGAGCTCCTTGAGCCCGATGAGATGAGCGAGCGTGCCGCCGATCATGCCGCCGCCGATCAACGCGATCTTGGTCCGCGCCATAGAGGGTCATCTCCCTTTGAATTGGGGCTGTGCCCCGGGGTTTGTTGTTGAGCCGAAGTGTGCCGGTGGTCACCCCTGTTGTCTCGCACGCGCGAAATACACCGGCAGTGGATTTGGTAAGACGAAATTACTCAGCGCTCAAGCATGACCCTGCAAAAACTCCTAGCCAATTTGGCTATGTACACGCCTCAGTGAGCTTCCAATGCCAAGGCACCGTCCTCAATAGGGCAATTCGTATGATTTCTGATCAATTGCGGTCGGTGCCCTCTGGAAGTGCAATTTCCGCGGCAAGCTCCGCCGTTCATTCGCAGTCGGGCCTACTCCGTAACACCCGAACGCGCCGTGGCGCGCGTGGCGAGGTAGGCCTCGCTGCGCATCTCCATGAGGCGGGACGCCGTACGCTCGAAGAGGACGGCTCCGTCTCCGGCCGGATACAGAAGGTCCGGCTCTGCTTCCGCCGAGGCGATGAGGCAAACGCGGTGATCATATAGAGTGTCGATCAGGTGGATGAGCCGCCGCGCAGCGTTGCGGCGGTCAGGCGTCAGCACCGGGATGCGTTCCAGGATCACGGTGTGATAGGCGCGCGCGATGTGCAGGAAGTCGTTCGAGCCGAGCGGGCGCTCGCAGAGGTCGTCGAATTCGAACCTCGCCACCCCCATCGATGCCATCGGGACGTTCAACGTCCGCCCCATCACCTCGAGGATGGCCGGCCCGCCAGGATGACCATTGGTGAGGCGCCGCCAGTGATCGTCGACACCGTCGCGGGCCGACGAGCCGCACGGCGAAAAGTAGAGTTGGCGCCCTGAGAGCTTGTCGAGACGGAAATCCTTCTGCGCCACGAGCTCGACGACATCGAGATTGCGCTCGATGAGGCTGATGAAGGGCAGGAACAGCTGCCGATTGAGCCCCTGCCAATAGAGACGGCTCGGCGCCGCATTCGAGGTTGCAACGACCACGAGGCCGCGCTCGAACAGAACCTTGAAGAGGCGCGCCACGATCATCGCATCGGCGATATCGGTGATGGTCAGCTCGTCGAGGCAGAGGAGCGCCGTATCGGCCGCGATCTCGCCGGCGACGAACGGTATCGGATCTCCATCAGTCGTCGCGCGGCCGCGCTGAATGCGCTCGTGCGCCTCGACCATGAACTCGTGGAAGTGCAGCCGCCGCTTGGGGGCGAACGTCACGGCCTCGAAGAAGAGGTCCATGAGCATCGTCTTTCCACGTCCGACGGCGCCGTGGAGATAGACACCCTTCGGACGCGTGACGCGGGGCATGAAAAGACTGCCAAGCAATCCCGGACGCGCCGGACGATAGCCTTCGAGCTCCGCCGCAAGCTGGTCGAGCCGTCGCGCGGCCGCGCGCTGCGCCTCGTCCGCTTCGAGCTGAGCCAGAGCCAGCCTCCGCTCGTAGAGATCGAGTACCTGCCCCTTCATTCCCCATTCCGCATGATGGACGCCGCGCGAGCCTGCCAGAATCGCCCCTCCGATGCGACGGGGGATGGCTGCGCATACCGGACCTGCGCCAGTGGGTCGCGATCGCTGCAAACTAAACTCGCGTTTCCCGCACTGCAGCAAGAGGATAGTTCAATTCCTTCAATGACTTTCACAAATTCCTCATGGCCTGTGAGTGTTGGCATTCATTGTGCAATGCAAAAATAAGCCCCACTATTGTCGTAACTAGACTGCCGCGCATGTCCGCGACCGGGTCCTCGAGCAGCAATGCTGGGGAGCCTGGACGGACGTGCCGACCGCGCGCCGCCAGTGTGGAGCGCGACCGCAAAGGAGACTCAAGGGTCATGAGTGATCAGCGCATATCGACCGGCACCTTCCGCAAGCTGTGGCCGCAGGAGCAATCCTTGTTCCGCGATCATCTGCTTCGCCTCGACAGGAAAAGCCGCTACCTGCGCTTCGCACACGGCGTCTCGGACGCCTTCGTCGAGGACTACGCACGGCACATGGCTGAGATGGGCACGACGGTATTCGCCTACATCGACGATGGTGAAGTGCGAGGCGCCGCGGAGTTGAGAAAGCTCGGCGACACGTGGGGACGCGAGGCCGAGGCCGCCTTCTCGATCGAGCTCGCCTATCAAGAGCAGGGCATCGGCTCGGAGCTGATGGGACGCGTCATCCGTGCTGCGCGCAACCGCGGCGTGCTGCACTTATACATGAGCTGCATGGCCGAGAACGCGAAGATGCAGGCCATCGCGCGAAAGCACGAGGCCGACTTGCGCTTCGAATATGGCGAGGTCGTAGGCGAGATCGTGCCGGAGGAGCCGAACTACTTCTCGCTTCTCGCCGAGGCAGTCGAAGATCGCGTCGGCTTCATGATGGCGGTCCTCGATCTTCAGCGCCGCGTCGTCAAAGCGGCGTGATCCCCAAATTCGCTTAGATGGAATCTCATTTGCATCACCCTCATCAGCACTGCAGTGATGAGGCGGAATCTTGAATCGCTCTCCTAGGGCACGGGAAAGACGACGATTTTGTTGAATCTACGCAACACTTTTGGCCCAATGAGAAAGAAATCGACGGCAGAAACGAATTTCCCTGTCAACAAAATCATCGAATTTGCTCATGATTTTTTTGCGTTCGAAATGATTCGAACTTAGAGGGAGAGAACTATGGCTAAGACTGTGAAGAAGGCCCCGGCTCGCCGGGCTGTTAAGGCGAAGAAGCCTGCTGCTCGCAAGACTGCTGCTCGCAAGACCGCTGCTCGCAAGCCGGCCCGCAAGGTCGCTGCTCGCAAGCCGGCTGCTCGCAAGCCTGCTGCAAAGAAGCGGAAGGCCGCCTAAGGCGGAACGCCAGCCCGCTCCTGGCTGGGCACCAGGAGTGCGGACGGCGGGTGTTCTAACCGACACCATCCCTACGTTTAAGACCGGTGGTAGCGTGACGCACCACCGGTCTTCTTATTTTCTGGGGTAGCTCATGCCCCCCGGCCCACAAAGAATTGCAGCCGAAACTCGTTATCGCCGCTCGTCGTCGGCCAAATGCGTTACGGCCTCGATATTGTGGCCATCCGGATCGAGAACAAAAGCGGCATAGTAGTTCTCGTGGTAATGCGGCCTGAGGCCGGGTGCGCCATTGTTTTTGGCGCCTGCCGCCAAAGCAGCATCAAAAAAGGCATGCACGAGGCTGCGATCCCGCGCCGTGAAGGCGACGTGCAGACGCCCTGTGAAGGGGATGCCGGTCCCGATCCAGAACTGGGGACGGTCGAGCCCAAAGCCCGCATAGCCGCCCGGCCCCGCCTCGTCCGAGAGATCCACCTGCTTCAGCACCTGATACCCGAGCGGTGCCAGAATGCGGGTGTAGAACGCCTTGGAGCGCTCGAAGTCGGCAACCGGAACGCCAACGTGATCTAGCATCATTTCCTCCCGGCCACGCGCCGATAGCTTGGCGCTGCCCAGGAGAAGGCAATCGCCGTCTGGTTCCTGTCAGAGACCTCAGACGCGGCGCTGCACCATCAGCTTCTTGAGCTCGGCGATGGCCTTGGCCGGGTTGAGACCCTTCGGGCAGGCTTTAGCGCAATTCATGATCGTGTGACAGCGGTAGAGCCTGAAAGGGTCCTCGAGGTTGTCGAGCCGTTCGCCCGTTGCCTCGTCGCGGCTGTCGATGACCCAGCGGTAGGCCTGCAGCAGCGCCGCCGGTCCGAGATAGCGGTCCGAGTTCCACCAGTAGCTGGGGCAGGAGGTCGAGCAGCAAGCGCAGAGAATGCACTCATAGAGGCCGTCGAGCTTCTCACGATCCTCGCGAGACTGCTTCCATTCCTTGGGCGGCGCGGCCGTATCCGTCTTGAGCCAGGGCTCGATGGAGCGGTGCTGGGCATAGAAATTGGTGAGATCGGGCACGAGATCTTTCACCACCGACATGTGCGGCAGCGGATAGACCTTGATTGCTCCTTCGACCTCCTCGAGCCCCTTGAGGCAGGCGAGATCGTTGGTGCCGTCGATGTTCATGGCACACGAGCCGCAGATGCCTTCGCGGCAGGAGCGCCGGAACGTCAGTGTGGGATCGATCTCGTTTTTGATCTTGATGAGGGCGTCGAGAACCATCGGGCCGCACTTTTCTTCGTCCACCCAGTAGGTGTCCATGTGCGGATTGGCGTCGTCGTCCGGATTCCAGCGGTAAATGCGGAATTCGCGCCACTTGCCGGTCTCGGTCGGCTCGTTCCAGGTCTTGCCCTGCTGGATCTTGGAATTTTTCGGTAGCGTGAGCTCGACCATGGACCCTGATTTCCCCGCTTAGAACGTGTCCGGTGCTAAGGCGCAGTCTTGAGACCCGTTAAGATGACTGTCAACGCCACGGCAGTGCAACATCGTGCGATCCTTTGACCGCGGACCAAGGACTTGCGGACGGGGGCCGCGGAAAGCTGACCTCCAGCAGTTTTTGTATTGCAATTACAACGCGCCGGCGCGGAGCCTCCGGCCGAGGCCCGCCGGGAAATCCCGCCTCGAACGACCCGGCCGTTAGTCTCGATTCTGATATTGTGTGATTTTGCCAACAAGTTCATATAGATGAACTGTCATAAATACATAGCTACAGGTCGCTAAGACAAGGGCGCCGGTGCGAAGCGCCGGATGACCGGGCGGCGGCGGAGGGCCGCGCCTGAGCATTTCACGAGACAATGGAGATTTAGCGTGAACAGCAAGTTCATCGCCATCACGACGGCTACTGTCGTCGGAATGGGCGCGTTTGCCTGTGCGGCTTTGGCGCGCGACCAGGTCAAGGTTGCAGGATCGTCGACGGTTCTGCCGTACGCCAACATCGTTGCCGAGCAGTTCGGCAAGACCTTCTCCAATCTCAAGACCCCGGTTATCGAGTCCGGCGGCTCTTCCGCTGGCCTGAAGCAGTTCTGCGCCGGCGTCGGCGAGGACAAGATCGACGTCGCCAACTCTTCGCGCAAGATCAAGCCTGCCGAGCAGGAAGAGTGCGCGAAGAACGGCGTGACCGACATCGTCGAGGTCAAGTTCGGCTACGACGGCATCGTCTTCGCCGTTGACTCTGCCGCCGGCGAGTGGAAGCTCGAGCCCAAGGACATCTACCTGGCTCTCGCTGCCGAAGTTCCGAAGGATGGCGCTCTCGTCGCCAACCCGAACAAGACCTGGAAGGACGTGAACGCGAGCCTCCCCGAGTGGCCGATCGCCGCTTTCATCCCGGGCGAGAAGCACGGCACGCGCGAAGTCTTCGAAGAGAAGGTCCTGCACGTTGGTTGCAAGGCCACCGGCGGTGATAAGCTCCAGCTTGCCAAGGCCGAGGGCAAGGACGACGAAGCCAAGAAGAAGGTCGCTGACAAGGCTTGCAACAAGGTCCGCAAGGACGGCGCTGCAGTCGACATCGACGGCGACTACACCGAGACGCTCGCCCGCATCCAGTCCAACAAGCAGGGCGTCGGCGTATTCGGCCTCTCGTTCTACGAGAACAACAAGGACAAGCTCAAGGTTGCGACCGTGGGCGGCGTTGAGCCCTCGCTCGAGACCGTCGCTTCGGGCAAGTACCCGGTTTCGCGTCCGCTCTTCTTCTACGTGAAGAAGGCTCACCTCGGCGTGATCCCCGGCCTCAAGGAGTACACCGAGTACTTCACCAGCGATAAGGTTCTCTCGGCTGACGGCCCGCTCGTCGAGTACGGCCTCGTTCCGCTCCCCGACGCTGAGCGCAAGGAAGTCCAGGAGCTCGTGAAGTCTGGCAAGACGCTGGCTACGGCCGCCAAGTAAGCGCCTCGCTTCTTCACTTCGAGCTTTGACGCACTGAGAACACGAACAAGAGAAGGGGGAGCCGGCGCCAGTTATGCCGCTCTCCCTTCTCGCACACTCCGATCCGGCTTCGAAAATCTGACCTCCAGCGAGGAAAACGCGCAGTGTCGACAACAGTGATTGTCTCAATAATCCTGGCGCTCGGCGTCCTGGGATGGTTCCTCGGCAACTGGCGCTCGAAAGCCTCCGTCGGTGGCAAGACCTCGACCCTTCACTCTCGCCCGGGATACTACGGCGCCTATGTCCTCCTCTGGGCGACGCTGCCGGCTCTGCTTCTCGTCATCCTCTGGTCGGCCATCTCGCCGGCTGTCGTGTCCTCGATGGTTTCTTCGAAGCTGCCCGAGAACATCGCCAACAGCCCGCCGCAGGTACTCAACCTGACCATGTCCACCATCAACATGGTGGAGAAGGGCCTCTCGAGGCTCTCGCCCGAGGAGCTGGACCAGGCAAGCGCCGCCGGCACCGACGTGAAGGCCCTGCTGATGAGCAAGGGCGTGCCCCTCGCGGTGACGCCGGAGCCCTACGCCGTTGAGGCCGCTCGCTACCAGCTCGCTGCCAAGACCTCGAGCCAGCTTCTCCTCACGGCTTCGGCCCTCGGTCTCTCGGCATTCTGCATGCTGTTCGGATTGTTCCAGGTCGGCCCCAAGCTCCGCTCCCGCAATGCGGTCGAGACGGTTGCCCTCGCCGGTCTGCTCGGCTGCTCCATGGTCGCCATCCTGACCACGCTCGGCATCATTCTCTCGATGCTGTTCGAGAGCATTCACTTCTTCTCCATCGTTCCGATCATGGACTTCCTGCTCGGCACCGTGTGGGATCCGCGCTTCTCGGCGGCTGGCGATGCCAGCGGCGCCGGCGGCCAGTTCGGCCTGCTGCCGCTGCTGTGGGGCACGCTCTATATCTCGTTCGTGGCGCTTCTCGTCGCCGTGCCGGTCGGTCTCTTCTCCGCCATCTACATGTCGGAGTACGCCTCGAAGAAGATCCGCATGACTGCGAAGCCCCTGCTCGAGATCCTGGCCGGCATCCCGACCATCGTTTACGGCTTCTTCGCGCTCATCACCTTCGGTCCGCTGCTGCGCGATCTCGGCGCCCACGTCGGGCTTTCGATCTCGGCAACGAGCGTTCTGACGGCTGGCCTCATCATGGGCGTGATGCTGATCCCGTTCGTCTCCTCTCTCTCGGACGACATCATCAACGCCGTGCCGCAGTCGCTGCGCGAGGGATCCTACGGTCTCGGCGCCACGCAGTCGGAGACGATCAAGCGCGTCATCCTGCCGGCTGCTCTGCCCGGCATCGTCGGCGCCATCCTGCTCGCGGCCTCCCGCGCCATCGGTGAGACGATGATCGTCGTTCTCGCCGCCGGCATCGCCCCGAACCTGACGCTCAATCCCTTCGAGCCGGTGACGACCATCACCGTCAAGATCGTGAGCCAGCTCACGGGCGACCTCGAATTCAACTCGCCGCAGACGCTCGTAGCCTTCGCGCTCGGCCTGACCCTCTTCGTCTTTACCCTCGCACTCAACATTTACGCGCTCTACATCGTGCGCAAGTATAGGGAGCAGTACGAATAATGACTGTGCAATCGGCTCCTATGACACCCGGATCAGTCACGTCCCATCGCACGACCGAGGCCATCCAGCGTCGCATCGCGCGGCGCTACGCTGCCGAACGTCGTTTCAAGTTCTATGGCATCGCCGCGATCCTCTTCGGCATCGCCTTCCTCGTCGCGTTGTTCTCGACCATCCTCGTGCGCGGCTACACCGCGTTCACGCAGTCGGCCTTCCGCCTCGATGTCGTTCTCGACCAGGGCGCCTTTGGCACGACGGCTGCGCCGACGCACAACGATCTCCTGATGGCCGACTACGCCAAGATCGCCAAGCGCTCGATCTATCAGGCTCTCGGCGTCGATCCCAACAACAAGGCCGACGCCCGCGCCGCTGCCGAGTTGTTGTCTGCCAACGCCGACTCGCAGATCCGCAAAGCCGTGCTCGCCGATCCGTCTCTCGTCGGCAAGACCGTCCAGCTCGACCTTCTCGCCCATGGCAACGTCGACAGCCTGATGAAGGGCCAGTTCGACCGGACGGTCGAGGAATCGCGCCGCAAGCTCTCCGACAAGCAGCTCGCCTGGCTCGACAAGGCAGCTGCGTCAGGCGCCCTGTCGCAGCACTTCAATACCGGCCTCTTCACCTACGGCGCCTCGAGCAAACCCGAAACCGCCGGCATCGGCGTCGCTCTCGTCGGCTCGATCTACATGATGCTGATCGTGCTCCTGATCGCTGTGCCGATCGGCGTCGCCGCGGCAGTCTATCTTGAGGAGTTCGCCCCGAAGAACCTTCTGACCGACACCATCGAGGTCAACATCAACAACCTCGCTGCTGTCCCTTCCATCGTCTTCGGTCTTCTCGGCCTCGCGATCTTCATCAACTTCATGGGCGTGCCGCGTTCCGCCTCCCTCGTCGGCGGTCTCGTGCTCGCACTCATGACGCTGCCAACCATCATCATCGCCACCCGCGCCGCCATCGGCGCCGTGCCTCCGTCGATCCGCGAAGCGGCCCTCGGCGTCGGCGCCTCCAAGATGCAGTCGATCTCGCACCACGTTCTGCCGCTGGCGGTGCCGGGCATCCTGACGGGCACGATCATCGGCCTCGCCAAGGCTCTCGGTGAGACGGCTCCGCTCTTGATGATCGGCATGGTCGCCTTCGTCGTCGAGTATCCCGTGACACCGCTCGACTCCGCCACGGCTCTGCCGGTGCAGATCTATATGTGGGCGACGGCAGCCGAACGCGGCTTCGTCGAACGCACGGCCGGTGCCACGCTTATCCTTCTCGCGTTCCTCGTTTGCATGAACGTGACCGCAGTCATCCTACGTCGCCGCTACGAGCGCCGCTGGTAGGACCGTCCTCTCTGGAGTGTCAAATGATGAACGTGCAGACCCCCGAACTTCAACGCTCTGCGAAGGCCGCAATCAACAGCCCGACAAAGGTCGTCGCCAAGGACGTCAACGTCTTCTATGGCGACAAGCATGCCCTGCATAATGTGTCGGTGGACATCCCCGGCGGCAGCGTCACGGCCTTCATCGGACCGTCCGGTTGCGGCAAGTCTACGTTCCTGCGCTGCATCAACCGCATGAACGACACGATCCCGATCTGCCGCGTCACCGGCAAGATCACCATCGACAACGAGGACATCTACGATCCCTCGCTCGACGTCGTACAGCTGCGCGCCCGCGTCGGCATGGTGTTCCAGAAGCCGAACCCGTTCCCGAAGTCCATCTATGAGAACGTGGCCTACGGTCCCCGCATCCATGGCCTCGCAGGCACGAAGAGCGAGCTCGACCAGATCGTGCAGTCGAGCCTCGAGAAGGCCGCGCTTTGGAAAGAGGTCAAGGATCGCTTGAACGATCCCGGCACCGGCCTTTCGGGCGGTCAGCAGCAGCGCCTTTGCATTGCCCGCGCCATCGCCGTCAATCCCGAGGTCATCCTGATGGACGAGCCGTGCTCGGCCCTCGACCCCATCGCGACCGCAAAGGTCGAGGAGCTCATCGACGAGCTGAAGCAGAACTTCTGCATCATCATCGTCACGCACTCGATGCAGCAGGCGGCGCGCGTTTCACAGCGTACGGCGTTCTTCCATCTCGGCGTTCTCGTCGAGGAGGGAGAGACCAACACGATCTTTACCAACCCGACCGACCAGCGGACGCAGGACTACATCACTGGACGTTTCGGCTGACACCGTTCGCGTCTTGCAACCCCGGCGATTGGACGCAACCATGCGGACGGAACGCAGGAATTTACTCGCGAGCCTCATGTCATGGGGCCGAGCCGCGGAAGACACAACGGCCGTCGTCGCAGCGCCTCCCGCTGAAGCACGGCCTGAAGGAGATCCAATGAACGAGCATATCGTAAGATCCTACGAAGAAGAGCTGGCGCTCCTTGATAAGAAGATCGCTCACATGGGCGGCCTCGCCGAGCACATCCTCGGGCAGTCCTTCGACGCTCTCGAGCGCCGCGACCCGCGCCTTGCCGAGCAGGTCGTCAAGAGCGACAAGCAGATCGACCAGCTCGAGCGCGAGATCGAGGATCAGGTCATCTCGATGATCGCCCGCCGTCAGCCGATGGCGAACGACCTCCGCCACGTCATGGCCGCGCTGCGCATCACCGGCGACCTCGAGCGTGTCGGCGACCTCGCCAAGAACATCGCCAAGCGCGCCCTCGCCATCGCCCACGAGTCGCACCCGAAGCCGCTGATGACCGGCCTTCGCCACATGTGCGAGCTGGCTCTGGCGCAGCTCAAGGAAGTTCTCGATGCCTACGCCGAGCGCGACGCCGATCGTGCCCTCGCCGTATGGCGCGACGACGAGAACATCGACGCAATGTACAATTCGCTATTCCGCGAGCTCCTCACCTACATGATGGAGGATCCGCGCAACATCGGCCTCTCCACGCATCTGTTGTTCGGTGCCAAGAACATCGAGCGCGTAGGCGATCACACCACCAACATCGCCGAGACGGTGCACTTCCTTGTACGTGGCGTGAACATCACCGACGACCGCCCCAAGAGCGACGAGACCAGCTCCACGCTGTTCTCCAAGGGGTAAGGTTCACCCGAAGGAAAAATCTGACTGATGGCAGCCAAGATACTGATCGTCGAGGACGAAGCGCCTCTCGCAGAAATGCTGCGTTACAATCTCGAATCCGAGGGTTTCCGTGTCTCCCACGCCGGCAACGGCGAGGAAGCGGAGATCCTCGTGGCCGAGGAGAAGCCCGATCTCGTCGTGCTGGACTGGATGCTTCCGGGCGTCTCCGGCATCGAGATCTGCCGGCGCATGCGTTCGCGCATGGAGACGAAGTCGATCCCGATCGTCATGTTGACGGCGCGCGGCGAGGAGGGCGACCGCATCCGCGGCCTCTCCACCGGCGCGGACGACTATGTCGTTAAGCCGTTTTCACTGCCGGAGCTGATGGCCCGCGTGAAAGCCATTCTGCGCCGCGCTTCGCCCGACCGGCTGGCCGACATCCTGCGCTTCGCCGACATCGAGCTCGACCGCCCCGCCCACCGGGTCACGCGCGGCCTGCGCGAGGTCCATCTCGGTCCCACGGAGTTCCGTCTGCTCGAGTTCCTGATGGAGAGCCCAGGCCGGGTGCTGTCGCGCTCGCAGCTGCTCGACGGCGTCTGGGGCCGTGATGCCTTCGTCGACGAGCGTACGGTGGACGTCCACGTCGGCCGCCTGCGCAAGGCGCTCATCCGTGGCAAGGAACGCGATCCGATCCGTACCGTCCGCGGCTCTGGCTACGTCTTCGGCGAACGCTCGGGCGTCTGATCCGCCCGCGGCCCGACACCGCTCGGCCCCACTCGCGACAAAAAGACCGACTACCGATCACCTCGGATCACATCACCGGGGCTGATCGTCTTTTTGTGCGTAGAGCTTCTGACGGACACGTACCGCTTCCTATGGGGATAGGAGCGAAACGCCCGCCTGAAGCTCTTGGAGGCGGGCCCTACCCATGTCGTACGTTTCTGAAGCGGATCGAGCGCGCGGATTCTTCGCGCGTCCAATGACACTCGGCCTTTTGCCGAGCGCACCCCATTCGGCTGACGACGGCACTCCACCACGCGATATCAAGAAGCTCGTGCTCGTCACCGGCCTCGGCATCCTGTCGTGGGTTGCGACCTACGTCGGCATGCTCGAGCTCATCGAAGCCAACATGGGCGACCTGCCCCTCGTCCATAAGCTCATCATCGGCTTCTCGGTCGCCATGCTGATGACGATGATCATCTGGCTGTTAGACCAGATCTTCTCGCCGGTCGGCGCCATGACGCGGCTGTTCTACGTCGCGGGTTACGTATTCCTTTCCGTCATCTCGGTCGGCTTTGGCTTCGGCTTCTATTGGAAGGTCCTGGAAAGCCGGGCTGAATCCACGCGGTCCGCGGAATCTGCCGTCACATCCGTCCAGACCTCCCTGAACGCCGCTTCGACCCGGCTCGAGCAGCTCAACGCCACGCTTCTGCAGCTCGCCACCATCTCGCGCGAGAAGGCCGAGACCGAGCGCGTCAAGGGCACGTCCTGCCCGAACAGCAAGCCCGGCGACGGTCCCCGCCGCAAAATGCGCGACGATGACGCCGCCCGCTTTTCGTTCGCTTCCGACTTCGTTTCCGGCCGCGTCGCCGCCGTGAAGGCCGACATGTCCGCCCTCGACGGTGACTTGGCCAAGATCGCCACCGGCGACAAGTCGACGATCGATCTCAAATCCGGCACCCGCAATGAGTTCATGAAGGCGCTTTCGCGCAAGCTCGACATGACCGTGTCGGGCTTCAACGCACTGCGCACCGACCCGCAATTGAAGCAGCTCCGCGCCGACCTCACCGAGCGGGCGGAAAGAACTACCTTCGGCGATCCGAAGAGCGGCGGCTTCGTCTGCCCGGATACCCAGCTGAGCCAGGCTCTACGCGGTGCCGCTCGCGCCATCGCCGAGCTTCCGGTCCTAGAGAAGCCCGTCATCGCAGCCGTCGAAGGCTCTGAGGCCACCATCGAGGCTTTCCGCCGTCTGACCGCTACGTTCTATGGCCTCCTGTCCTTCAAGATGCCGCCCTCGGCCGACGAGCTGCGCGAGCTGCAGAAGAAGGCCATCCAGCAGGTCGAAGGCGGCAAGCCTCCCCCCGAGGCGACCGAAGGCGGCGGACTGTCGAAACGCGACTATGTCCCCCTCGCCATCGCCATCTTCGTCGACATCTGCCTTCTCCTGGTGTCGATCGGCCGGCCGGTTCACCGCCTGCACGGCCTGGTGCCGAAAATGCGCGAGGCCGAGCGCGGTCCAGTCATTGAAATCCTGTCGCGATTCAACGAGATCCACCGCGACCAGGGCATCCGCGAGAACTTCGAGTTGTTCCGGCATGTCGTGTTCGATGTGGCCGGCGCCTATTACGTCGCCGTTCCGCTCGACGCCCCACTCCATGTCGATGCCGAGACGCGCGAAGCGCTTCGTGTCGAAGCCCAGCTCCTCTCTAACCTTTTCACGAGCTTCGAGCAGGACCGCATCTTCCGCCGCACCTGGACGCCCTTCACGAAAACGGTGAGATCGAAGCTCCGCCGCCAGGGCTCGAAGTTTGCCGAGTCCGAGGCCTTCCGCATCTACCGCTTCCACGACGGCGCCTGGTCCGAAATCATCCTCGGAGCCGTCATGGGCGCAGCACGGCGCGCCGAGGCAGCCGCTGAGCGTCAGCGCATCGAGGAAACCCTTCGCGCGCCCAAGCCCATGGAGCCGACGTTCGGACCCGTGCCGCCGTTCCTCACCGAGCCTCCGCTCCGTACCGAGCGGCCGACCGCCCCAGCACCCGAACCGGTCACGCGTCCTCGTCCCGCTCGCAAAGGTCCCGACGCGAAGTTCGTCGCCCAGTTCGGCATCCATGCCCGGCACGCCGAAGCCGAGTTCGCGCGTGCGGACGCATTCCTCGACGACGAGGAGGAGAATGTGGATGCGCCTGCCAATAGCAACACAGCTCCCCCGCCGTGTCCGGCCGAGCGGAAGGCCGAGCAGGCCCCGACCGTCATTTTTTCTCCACCCCCGAAATCCGAGGGAAGAAGCACCGACACCGCGACCGAGCCGACGCGCGAAAGCATCGGCGTCATTCTGAAGCGCGAGACCGCGACGGTGAACCTGCCGTTGGATGCCGTGAGCGGTGTTAACGGCACCGACGCCGGCCTGATCGGACGCATCGGCGAAGCGCTCGATCGCATCGAAAAAAATGAGCGCGTGCCCTCGGTCGCAGCTCAGGCCATTCCGGCAGCGAGGCCATCGAACGCCGACGCTCCCCTGCTTCTCGTGAGCGCGGAAAAAGACGAGTCATTCGAAGACGTTGAGATCGACATCGATTCCGATCCTGCGAACGCCGACGCCGCGAGCATCGCCGGCCGTCTCCGTCCGCGGTTTGCTGCAGAATGAGGCATCCATGTGAACTCACAGGATATCTCTTCGGTGGACATCTCCGCTCAACACTTGATTAACCGTCTTAGCGCCTAAATGGCGGGACAACTAATCGACGTCAGGTGTGATGCTCACACGCCTGCACAAAAAGGAAGAACCGCATGCGCCCAGGCCCCTTCACTCGTATGCACGCCATCAGCAAGGAGGAGAAGGAGCAGCGGCTCAAGGAATTCATCGGGCGCGACCTCGAGGCCCGCAAGAACGGCGCCATTGTCGAAGCCACGGCCACCTATCGCGTCGTCGCGCTTTCCATCGATAGCCCAGTCGTGCGCGTGCTCGGCGCGATTGCCGCCGACATTGCCGCCCAAGGCATCGCCATCGAGGCCATTTTTCTGTGCAAGGTTTCCGCATCTGATGCGGAGCGCACGATTCCGGGCGTCACCTGCCGCATCGCCAACGATCGCCGTCTCTTCGATGCCCACGAGCAGCTCATTCTGAACTCGAAGGATGCATGGACGGGCGATTGCATGCGCCGCGATCCGACCCGGCGCGACGCTTACGAGTGCTACAACATCAACTGCAAGAAGACGGCCGCCTGGGCCGCCAATTCCTTCGAGCGTATCTGGGCCCTGGCGAAGGCTGCTGGCCGCGGCAACACGGTGAGAAAGCCGGCCGAGACGCCCGAGCAGGCCGTTGTAGACGCCTCGCTCATCCCCAACACCGACGCTATGCCGGACCCCGTCGCACTGCGTCATTAATCCTCCCCCAGGGAAGATTCGGAACACGAAAGGGCTGGCCGCGAGGCTGGCCCTTTTCCGTTTTGAGCAACGGCAAGCATCGAGCGGAACTTGGCGATAAGTCCACCCTTGCCGCCAACGTTTGGACATTCGGGTCTGTTGGCCTTCACAGATGAGGCGACCAGGTCCATCAGTATGGTGAGCTTGGCAAAATAGCGTCCAGCCAGCCCCACGCGCCTCCCGATCCAACGCCTGAGCAAAGGTGATCACGTCATGCGGTTCCTCGGCACCCTTCTTATCGGTCTCTTCTGCATACTGAGCGCTCCCGTCGTGCACGCGCAGGAGCAGAAGCCCTTCGTTCACAAGGGCGTCGCCAAGGATGCCGAACGCTACGAGGCCTACATCAAGGAGAACTGGAAGCCCGACGCGAGGAAGCCCGTCGACCTGCGCCTTGCCGCCGACAAGCAGATGTCGGCCGATCCGCGCGGAGCCTCCCGCAGCTACGCTGCCGCCGTCGCGTCCGACAGCAAAAGTGCCGATAACTGGCTCGGCCTCGCACGCGCTCTCCTGGCCATCAAGGCCGACCCGGACAAATCCGAGCGCTACGATCTGCCCGTGAACGCCTCCGGCGCCGCCTACCGCGCCTATCAGCTTTCGAACGATCCCGCCTTCAAGGCGCGAGCCCTTGCTGTTCTGGGCGACGCCATGCAGCGCCGCTCCTACTGGCGCCCGGCTATCGAATCTCTCAAGGCCTCGCTGGCGCTCGTCGAGGTCGCCGACGTCCGCGAGTCCTACGAGAAGCTGCGCACCGAGCACGGCTTCCGCATGACCGACTACTCGACCGACTCTGACTCGGCCACGCCCCGCGTCTGCGTCCAGTTCTCCGAGAACCTGTCGCGCGGCCAGGTCGACTTCGCCAAGTTCGTCTCCGTCGACGGCAAGGACCCACAGTCCGTCAACGCCGAAGGCAACCAGCTCTGCATCGACGGCGTCGTGCACGGCCAGCGCTATGAGATCCAGGTCCGCTCGGGCCTGCCGTCCGACGTCAACGAGCCGCTGAACAAGCCCATCACCATCGCTGTCTACGTCCCCGACCGTAAGCCCGCCGTCCATTTCACCGGCAAAAGCTACGTGCTGCCGAGCCGCGGCCAGCAGGGCATTCCCGTCGTCAGCATCAACACATCCAAGGTCGACATCGAGGTCTATCGCATCGGCGACCGCAGCCTCGCCAACGCGCTGAGCAACGGCGATCTCGAACGGCAGCTTCAGGGCTATGATCTCGAAACCTTGAAGGATCGCACCGGCACCCAGGTCTACAAGGGCGTCCTCGAGGTAACGAGCAAGCTCAACGGCGAGGTCACGACCGCATTCCCCGTCAGCGAAGCCATCGGCACGCTGCAGCCGGGCGCTTACGCCATGATCGCCAAGCCCGCTGACGTCACGCAGGACTCCTGGCGTGCCGTGTCTACACAGTGGTTCATCGTCTCCGACCTCGGCCTCACCGCCTTCTCCGGCGACGACGGCGTCCACGCCTTCGTGCGCTCGCTCGCCGGCGCGACCCCCGTCGATGCCGCGAGCGTCCGCCTCATCGCTCGCAACAACGAGGTCCTCGCCACCGCCAAGACCGACAAGAACGGCTACGTCCGCTTCGAGTCCGGCCAGACGCGCGGCGAAGGCGGTCTCGCGCCCGCGATCCTCGTCGCCGAGAACGGCAGCGGCGAATACGCCTTCCTCGATCTCTCGACCAACGCCTTCGATCTCTCGGATCGCGGCGTGAAGGGCCGCGACGCCCCCGGTCCCATCGACGGGTACGTCTATACCGAGCGCGGCGTCTATCGCCCCGGTGAGGAAGTCAACGTCACCGCTCTCGTGCGCGACGCCGCCGGCGCCGCCGCGACGCTCCCCGTCACCATGATCGTCCTGCGTCCCGACGGCGTCGAGTATGGCCGCTACACGCTGGCCGACGAAGGCTTGGGCGGCCGCTCGCTGCATCTCGCCCTCGGTGGCGGAGCCATGACAGGAACCTGGCGCACCAAGCTGCACGCCGACCCCAAGGACGACGCAATCACCCAGACGACCTTCATGGTCGAGGACTACGTCCCCGAGCGCCTCGACATGACGCTGAAGGAAGGCAAGGGCGTGCTCGCGCCTGACGAGACCAAGACGGTGAGCCTCTCGGGCCGCTATCTCTACGGCCCCCCGGCCGCCGGCCTCGCCATCGAAGGTGACATTGTCGTCCGCGCCTCCTCTAAGGATGTCGAAGGCTTCGCAGGCTACAAGTTCGGCCAGTCCGACGAGACCGTGAGCCCTGTGCGTCAGCCGCTCGAGAACCTCCCCTCGACCGGCGACGACGGCAACGTCGACGTTCCGATCGCGCTGCCGGCCATCACCAAGACCGCACGCCAGCTCGAAGCCGACGTGATCCTGCGCCTGCGCGAAGCCGGCGGACGCACCATCGAGCGCGTCATCACATTGCCCGTGAACCTTGGCGACCCGCGCATCGGCATCAAGTCCGAGTTCACGTCCAACAATATTGGCGAAGGCCAGAAGGCCAACTTCGAAGCCGTGATGCTCGATGGCGAAGGCAAGGCCCAGACCGGCATGCTCAACTGGACGCTAGTGCGTCTCGACACCTCATGGCAGTGGTACAGCCGCGATGGCTCGTGGACCTATGAGGCCCAGACGATCACGCGCAAGATCGGCAACGGCACCGTCGAGACCAAGGCGGACGCTCCGGCAAAGATCTCGGCCGATGTCGATTACGGCCGCTACCGTCTCGAGGTGAGCTCCGCAGAAACCGGCAGCATCGTCTCCAGCATCGTCTTCAACTCCGGCTGGTACACCGGCAACGAGACGGCTGAGAGCCCCGAGATGCTCGATGTCGCGCTCGACAAGGCTTCCTATAAGCCCGGCGACACTGCCAAGCTCCGCATTGCGTCCAAGCAGGGCGGCAAGGCGCTGGTCGCCGTGCTCGGCAACGGCCTGCTCTCGACTCAGGAAGTCGAAATCGCCAAGGGCGGCGGCGACGTCAGCATCACTGTTGGCGACAACTGGGGCCCCGGCGCTTACGCGACCGCGCTCCTCTATCGCCCCATGGATGAGGCGGCGAAGCGCATGCCGAGCCGCGCCATTGGCGTGCAGTGGATCGGCGTCGATCAGTCGTCGCGGACCCTCAAGGTCTCGTTGCCGACCGAAGCCAAGATCAAGTCAGGCTCGACTCTTACCGTGCCCGTCAAGATCGATGGTCTCGCTGCCGGCGAGGAAGCCCGCGTCACGGTTGCTGCCGTCGACGTCGGCATTCTGAACCTGACTCGCTTCCAGGCACCCGCCCCGGAGACGCACTTCTACGCGCAGCGCAAGCTCGCCCTCGAGCTGCGTGACTTCTACGGCCGCCTCATCGACGGCATGCGCGCCGAGCGCGGCAAGCTCCGCTCGGGCGGCGACGGCATGGATGACGCGGGCCTCAAGGGCACCCCGCCGGTCGAGGACACCGTCGCGTTCTACTCCGGCATCGTCCGCGTCGAAGCTGACGGCACCGCCAAGGTCGATTTCGAGATGCCAAACTTCAACGGCACGGTTCGGGTCATGGCCGTCGCCTGGTCGAAGGACAAGCTCGGCCACGGTACGAGCGACGTCATCGTCCGCGATTCTGTTGCGCTTACGGCTTCCGCACCGCGCTTCCTGACTCTCGGCGACGAAGCCCGCTTCGATATTTCGCTGCACAACGTCGATGGTCCGGCAGGTGCCTATAAGGCAGCCCTGTTCGACACCACCGAAGGCGAGACATCCGTCGCCGACCGCACTGTCGACCTCAAGGCTGGCGAGCGTAAAGGCGAGCGCGTGGATGTGAAGCCGACCGACGTCGGCCTGCGCACCTACGACGTCCGCATCACTGGCCCCGAGGGCATCAGCGTCTCGCGTCGTCTGACGTTCGACGTCAAGCCGCCGGCCGGCGACATCAAGCGCACGACCGTCAGCAAGATCTCCGGCCGTGGTGGCAAGCTCACGCTGTCGAAGGATCTGCTGGCAGGTCTCATCGCCAGCCGCACCCGCGTCAACGTCTCGGTCGGACCGGCCGCGACCATGGACGTCCCGGGCCTCCTGACTCAGCTCGACCGCTATCCTTACGGATGCGCCGAGCAGACGGTCTCGCGCGCCCTGCCGCTTGTCTACGCCAATGCTGTCGCGGCCCAGATCGGCATCGCGCCGGACAAGGAGCTGAAGGCTCGCGTGCAGGCTGCAATCGAGCGCGTCTTCGAGATGCAGGATTCGTCGGGCGCCTTCGGCACCTGGGGTCCGAGCTACGTCGATCTCTGGCTGACGAGCTATGTCACCGACTTCCTGACACGCGCCAAGGAGAACGGCTACACGGTACGTCAGCTTCCATTCACCCAGGCTCTCGACCGCTTGCAGAACTTCGCTCTCAACGGCGAGAACTTCGACAAGGGCGGCGAGGATCGCGCTTACGCTCTCTACGTGCTGGCCCGCAACGGCCGCGCACCGATCGGCGAGCTGCGCTACTACGCTGATACCAAGCTCGACAAGTTCACCACCCCGCTGGCCAAGGCCCAACTCGGCGCCGCACTCTCCATGGTCGGAGACAAGGAACGTGCCGAGTCGGTCTTCAAGTCGGCGCTCAACTCCTTCGACGACGAGAAGAGCGACGTCGCACTCGCCCGCAGCGACTATGGCTCGAAGCTGCGTGACGGTGCGGCCCTCGTGACGCTCGTCAACGAGACCGGCATCTCCAAGAGCGAGGCGCCGAAGCTCGTGAACGTTGTCGCCCAGGCCTATCTCGGCCGCAGCTATACGTCGACGCAGGAGCAGGCCTGGATGCTGCTCGCAGCCCACGCTCTGGGCGATCAGGTCAAGGACTCGAAGCTCGATGTCGGCGGCACGCCGGTTATTGGCTCGGTCGTACGCGCGCTGTCCGCGGAAGATCTCGAGAAGGGATTGACCATCTCCAACAACAGCGAAGAGGCAACCGACGCGGTCATCACCGTCATCGGCGCTTCACTGACGCCGGAGCCGGCTGTCGCCAAGGGCTTCAAAATCACGCGCAGCTACTACACGCTGGACGGTAAGGAGATCGATCTGGCCAGCGCCAACGGCGGCACGTCGGAGCTGAAGCAGAACGAGCGTCTCGTCGCGGTCCTGAAGCTCGAAAGCGATCAGGCTGCCGGGCGTGTCCTCCTCGTCGACCACCTGCCTGCGGGCCTCGAGATCGAGAACCCGCGTCTGGTCGACAGCGGCGACATCAAGACGCTCGACTGGCTCAAGACGACCGTTCGTCCTGAGCACACCGAGTTCCGCGATGACCGCTTCGTCGCTGCCTTCAACCTCTGGGGCAACAGCTCCTCGAGCAGCAACGACGAGAGCAACGGCGACAACTCGAATGGTGACGAGTCCGGCTCGGACGAAGGCAATGACAGCGCCACCGCGCCCGACAACAGCATCGAGGCCTCCAAGGAGAAGAAGCCTGAGGCGACCGCGACTGTTGCTTACGTCGTGCGCGCCATCACGCCGGGCAAGTTCGTCCATCCGGCCGCAACCGTGGAGGACATGTACCGCCCCGAGCGCTACGCGCGCACTGCGGCCGGCACGCTCTCCGTCACTGAGAAGAACTGATCCCGATGGACGTTTGTGACCAGACCACCGCACCCGATCCCTCCCCGGCTCGCCCGGGGAGGGAAACTCGCGTCTCGCGTTGGGCCGGCTTGCGCAGCCGTCTCGCCGCCACCCCACGCTGGTCGCGAATTGCGGCCGCGCTGATCGCCGTGTGCCTGTTGGCGCCGGCCGCAGGTTTCAGCGCCATCAAGATCACCGGCGCGCAGTTGGGCCCGCTGCCGCTCGAGGATGCGAGCGACGTTTCCGTCACCGTGCTCGACCGCGAGGACCGTCTGCTGCGCGCCTTCACCACCAAGGGAGGCCGCTGGCGCCTGCCGCTCGATCCCTCGGACGTCGATCCCCGCTACCTGCAGATCCTCATGGCCTTCGAGGACAAGCGCTTCTACGAGCACGGCGGCGTCGACTATCTGGCTTTCGCCCGCGCCGGATTCCTGCTCGCGCGCCATGGCCGCATCCTGTCCGGCGGCTCGACGCTGACCATGCAGGTCGCGCGTCTGCTCGAAGGCAAGCATGAGCGCACCGGCGGCGGTAAGCTGCGCCAGATCGCGCGCGCCCTTCAGCTCGAAGAGAGATTCACCAAGACCGAGATCCTGCGCCTCTACCTCCGCCTGGCCCCGTTCGGCGGCAACATCGAAGGTGTCCGCGCAGCCTCGCTGGCCTACTTCGGCAAGGAGCCGCGCCATCTCTCGGCAGGCGAGGCCGCTCTCCTCGTGGCCCTTCCGCAGTCACCCGAGAACCGCCGCCCCGATCGCAACAGCGAGGCAGCACGCCGCGCCCGTGATCGCGTCTTGGATCGCGCCGTTGAAGCGGGCGTGCTGAAGCCAATCGAAGCCGAGCGCGCCAAGACCGAGCGCATTCCCACTGTACGCCTCGAGTTCCCCAAGCTCGCCCCGCACCTCTCGGAATCCGAGGTCGCGGCCAAGCCCGACACGTCGATCCATAAGCTGACCATCGACCGCGATCTTCAGGCCGCGATCGAGAAGCTCACGATCGAGCAGACGAAGCTCCTGGGCCAGAAGCTCTCCGCCGCCGTCATCGCTGTCGATCACACCACCGGTGAGATTCTGGCCGAGGTCGGCTCTGCCGGCTATCTCGACCGCAATCGGCTCGGCGCCATCGACATGACCGACGCCGTGCGTTCGCCGGGATCCACGCTGAAGCCCTTCATCTATGGCCTCGCCTTCGAAGCCGGCATCGCCCATCCCGAAATGCTGATCGAGGATCGCCGCACGCGCTTCGGCACCTATTCGCCCGAGAACTTCGACGAGGACTTCCACGGCACGGTGACGATCCGCGAAGCGCTCGGCAACTCGCTCAACATTCCGGCCGTGAAGGTGCTCTCCGCCGTCGGCCCCGGCAAGCTCATCGGCCGCTTCCGCCGCGCCGGCCTCGCGCCCCAGCTCCCGCGCGAGACGGTGCCCTCATTGGCAATCGCGCTCGGCGGCCTCGGCATGACCATGAAAGATCTGACCGCCCTCTACGCCAGCCTCGCCGAGGGTGGAGAGCCGGTCACTCTCTCCTGGCGCCGCGACGCCAAGCCTTCGTCGAGCGCTCCGAAAATTGCGGCCGAGCTGAAGAAGCGCCGCCTTCTGTCGCCGGTCGCCGCCTGGTACGTCGCCGATATTCTCAAGGACGCGCCGCCGCCCCCCGGCATGAAGGGCGGCGCCATCGCCTACAAGACCGGCACCTCCTACGGCTACCGCGACGCCTGGGCCATCGGCTTCGACGGCAAGTACACCATCGCCGTCTGGGTCGGCCGTCCCGATGGCGCTTCCACGCCGGGCCTCATGGGCCGCACGGCCGCGGCACCCATCCTGTTCGACGCCTTCAACCGCATCTCCGAGCGCCGCACGCCGCTGCGTCCCGCGCCGTCCGGAGCCATGCGAGTTTCGGGCTCCGAGCTCCCTCCGCCGTTGAAGCGCTTCCGCGACGGCAGCGAAACCATCGCCACCGGCCCGTTCCTTGATCCGCCGGTGCTGATCTCGTTCCCACCCGACCGCTCGGAGCTCGACCTGGAGGACCGCGAGGATGAGCCTCTGGTGCTGAAGGCCGAGGGCGGCGCGCTCCCGCTGACGTGGCTCGTCGATGGCACGCCCGTCGCTTCCGAGCCGCATAGGCACGACGTCACCTGGCAGCCGGATGGACGCGGCTTCGTCAAGCTCTCCGTCATCGATGCCAAGGGCCGCGTCGACCGCGTCACCGTTCGGCTGCGCTAGACCATGATCGCTTCGGACCCCATCAGTCCGAAGCGTGAATCATCGGTCTAACCAATGGAGGGAAGACTTCCGGTTATGCCCGGAGCCGGCAATGGGTTAGACTTCACTCCCCTGAGGGAGCATCCGGAGCGCCACATGAGATCCATTCTCCGCACCGCGCTCGTGGTTCTCTCCCTCGCACTTCCAGTCCCCGCATTTTGTGAAACAGCGAAACCCGTCCCGCTTCCGGCGCTCGACGCCGACATCAGCCAGACCTCCGTTTCCGGCATCTCGTCCGGTGCCTACATGGCCGGCCAGTTTGAGATCGCGCATTCCAAGCTCGTCGTTGGCGCCGCCATCATCGCCGGTGGCCCGTACGGCTGCGCCGACAGCGCCTATTCCGACATGATGCCAGGCCCCGGCGCGGCCTTCCTCAATCTGTCCCAGGCCATGAACGGGTGCATGCTCAATGCCATGCGCCTCTGGGGTGTGCCCAATCCGGCCCGGCTCGCCGAAAAGACCAAAAAGCTCGCCGAGGAAGACCGCATCGACCCGATCGCCGACGTGCTGCGAGACCGCGTCTATCTCTTTTCCGGCAGCAACGATCAGACGGTCATGCCGGCCATCGTCGCAGCGGCGGCCGAATATTACGCCGACCTCGGCATCGCTCCCGCAAACATCAAGCAGGTGATGCAGCTCTCCGCCGGACATGCCTTCGTGACCGACGACAATGGTCTTGCATGCGATAGGTCGAGCACGCCCTACGTCGTCGATTGCGACTACGACCAGGCCGGAGACCTTCTCTCTCACATCTATGGCAAGCTCAACGCCCGCACCGAGAAGCCCGCGGGCAAGTTCATCGACTTCGACCAGCAGCCCTTCACCACCGACGAACCCCGGAGCGGCCTCGCCGCAAGCGGCGTGGTCTATGTCCCGCCCCAATGCGCCGCGAGCACCCGTTGCCGCGTGCACATCGCTTTCCACGGTTGCGCGCAGAACCGCACCGCGACCGGCGACGCCTTCATTCACGGCAGCGGTTTCGCCCGCTGGGCAGACTCCAACGATCTTGTCATCCTGTTCCCCCAGGTGGCGGCCACGCCCATGAACCCTCAGGCCTGCTGGGATTGGTGGGGCTACACAGGCAACGACTACCTGACCCGCGACGCCCCGCAAATAAAAGCCGTTTACCGCATGCTGGAGAAGCTGGGCTCCCCTCGGACTTGATCGAGATCAGGCTGAATTGCGCTCACCTGACGCAAGGTGCGTGCTGCTATTGAGCCGCAATGCGGAATGAGCTACTTCCGCTTCCAGGGGACTCGGGGAGGCCGGCCTTCAGGGCCGGCGAAGAGGGGCTGATCAGACCATGATGACGCTTGCCGAAGTCCTTTGGAGCGGCCGTAGTGAGCCCAGCGCGCCCAAGCGTGACTTGCGGCCCCTGGAGTGGATCGGCAGCGCCATCGCAGCAGCCGCGCTCGTGACCCTCACCTGGTCGACCGTCATGGAGCAGAGCCCCGCCGACCCAGCCGGCGCCGAGCGCGCGAGCGAATCTGGCCCCGACACCTCGACGCTGGCGCCGCCCACATCCGAATACATGTTCGGTGGCTATGCCGGCGCGCCCTACACCTATCCGAGCGATGTCACGGTCCACAAAGAGGGCCGGCACAGCTTCACCGTCCAGGACGTGGATTGGGAAGGAAAGCCGTTCGATAACCCGATCTATTACGGCGCCCGCATCATTCGCTGGTTCGATGGCGGCCGCACCGGCACCATGCTGGATTTCACGCATTCGAAAACCATCGCGCCGCTCGACGAGGAGAAGGTGTTCTCCGGCACGATCGACGGCGCGCCGGCCGCTGAGCGTGCCAAGCTCCGCGATGTGTTCCGGCGCCTCGAGGCCTCTCACGGCCACAACATGCTGACCTTGAACGGCCTGTTCCGACTGCCGAGCCTCGGCGTCAGGCTTTACCCCTATGTCGGCATCGGCGCGGGCGTCGCGCTGCCGCACTCGGAAGTGCAGATGGTCAAGGATCCGGGCCGCACGTACGAGTACCAGTACGCGGGTCCCGTGGCGCAGGCGCTGGTCGGCATCGAGTTCCGCATACCGCGCATGTCGTACTACTTCGAATACAAGTTCACGCTCGCGAGCTACCAGATGCCTCTGACGCATCAGGACGGTGACATCCTGTTCACCGACCTTTGGCGTCAGTTCAAACGCTGGATGTCGGGTGAGGAACCGCCGGGCGGCTTCCTCTGGACCAACCTGGTCAGCCACCAGGGCATCGCCGGCCTCGGCGTGCGCTTCAGCACCGTTCCAGCCGCTGCTCCATAAGCGTCCTCGAATGATCGATTAGAACCGGCGCAAAAGGCGCTCAAGATAATCGAGCTCCTGCGTCCCGCGCGTCGATTCTCCGAGGCGCCGCCTAAGCTCCTCGAGAATTTCGCGCGCCCGCTGGATGTCGATCTGGTCCGGAACCTTGACTGACGTGCCGAGATCGGGACCCTGCGAGCGCTGCGGGCGCCCGAGGGGATCGCGCGGCGTATCGCCGGACTGCCCGTAGCGCTGCGGCATGTTCCGCATCATCTCCTGCGCCATGGACTGTGCACCTTGGCGCATCTGCTCGAGCGCGCGCCCCTGCTGCTGCGTCGCTTCGTCGAGATCGCCCTGCTCGAGCGCGTTCTCGGCGTCTTCCATGGCCTTCTCGGCTTGCGAGAGCTGGTTCGGTGAGCCGCCGCCTGCGCCCTTCTCGCGCATCTGCTGCTGCAGTTTTCCAAGGCGGTCCTTAAGCTCGCGCTGGCGCTGCGTCAGCTGCCCCTTTCCGCCTTGCGATTGGCCCTGGCCCATTTGATCGCCTTGGCCCTGCTGAGCCTGGCCGCCTTGACCGGGCCGTCCGCCACGGCCTCGTTGAGCCTTGTCGCTTTGACCGGGAGGTCCGCCGTTCTTGCCTTCCTGGCCGTCGCCACCCATGCCCTTCATGCCCGGCGGCGGCTTTTGTCCCTGGCCCTGCTGGCCACCGTCCTGCTCGTCGCCGCGGTTCTCGCTGAACGTATCGTCAAGCAGCTTCTGCTGCTCGCCGACCATGTTCCCGAGCTCGTCCATCATCTGCAGCATTTCCTGGTTGCGCTGCTGCTGCGCCTGATCCTGGCGGCCCGCCTGCATACGCTCCATCAGATCCTGCATCTCCGACAGCATCTGCTGCGCCTGCTCGCGTGAGCCATTCTTGGCCATGTCCTCGAGATTGCGCATCATGCGCTCAAGGTCTTCCTGGCCGAGCACCTGGTTCTGCTGATCGTTGCCTTCCTGCTGCTGATCCTGCCCGTTCTGTTGGGCGAGCTGCTTCATGTACTCGTTGAAAGCCTGCTTCAGCTCGGACATGAGCTGCTTGATCTCTTCGTCCGAAGCGCCGTCCTCGAGCGCCTTGGAAAGCTTGTCCTGAGCGTCCTTGAGCGCGCGCTCGGCGTCCGACAGGCTACCGTCCTCGATCCTGAGCGCGATCTGCCACATCTGATCGACGACGCTCTTCATGCCGGCGCGCGTACGGTCGCGCTCGAGCCGGTGGTAGACGCTGCGCAGACCGAGATAGATCTTGAGATCGTCGATGAAGCCGTCGGGCTCGAGCGTCAGCGCATCGAGCGCCTTCATCACCTGTCCGCGATAGCGCGGATCATCCAGAAGCTTGCGACGCTGCTCCGCCACGGCACGCGCCAGAGGCTTGGTGAAGTTGCGCTCCGGCAAAATCATCTCAAAGCTGACGCTGCGTCCGACTTGTCCCGCGACGTCGGTTGCCTCGAGAGTTATGATGACCTTCTGGCCCGCCCACGGATGCGAGGCGAACTCGAAGTACGTACGCCCGTCCACCGACTTGGCGTTTGGCTTGGTCAGCTTCAGCGGCAGCTCAGGCGGGCGCTGCAGCGGCGGACGCGGACCGGTGGGCCGCTCGGGCTTGGCCCAATCCTTCGACGGATCCGGCGGAGGCGCCTTTGCCTTCTCGAGATTCACCTTGGCCGAGGCAACGCCGAAGTCGTCCTCGGCTTTGTACGTGAGCTTGAGCGAGCCGCGCGGCGTCAACTCCGGCGGACGCGAAAGAGAGATCTTCGGCACCGCATCCGGCGTGACGTTGACGCGCCATTGCGCCAGCTCCGTGCCTCCGGCGAGAGCTCGGATCGTCGCCGTCTTGTTCAGCTCGTAACGAATCTCCTGCACATCGCCGGTGTTCGATTTTGCTTCGGACTTGTGCCGCTCGACACTCGACGCGTCCTGCGATCCGGCGGGCGTGACCTCGAGTGCGAGACCCGACGAGCCCATGCCTCCGGCGCGCACAATGAGCACGCTCTTTTGCGGCACGTCTTGCGGACCGGAATGATCAGCCTCCTGGCCCGAAGCCTGCCGGACACCCGCGACAGCGCCGTCCGTCAGCATGACGGGAGGACGCAGCGTGTAAGGCGGCGGTGTGATCCAGGCGTCGAGACGCGCTTCGGCGAGCGCAGTCGTGGTGGGAAATGTGAAGGCCGACGCGATACGCTCCCACGCCCTGTCCCCCATCATCAACGTGAAGACGACGGCGATCAGAACAAGGCCGGCGCGCAGCGCCATGGGATCGAAGCGATCGGTACGCGGGCGCGGATTGCCCGACTTGAGCCGCCTGAATAGCGCCGCCATCCGCGCGCGATGCGCCTGCCAGATGGCCTGCGTCGCCGGATCACTGGCGCCGCCAGTGAGAGTATCCTCGTAGGTGGACACAGGCCGGTGCGGTACACCCGAAACGGCCTCGATGCGCCGGATGCCGTCTTCGCGGGAAGGCCACTTGATGCGGAAGACATGGATAGCCGCGCCAATCAGGCCGGCCCCGAAGAGGCCGAGCAGCGCGACGTGGGGCCAGAAGCCCAGGTAGGGCCAGACGCCCGCGAACGATACGACGAGAAACAGGCAGAGGACCGCAAGGACCAGCCACAAGCGCAGCCACGCTTGTTCAAAGGCCCCAGCGATACGTGCGCGCCAGATTTTGCGCTCGAAAGCCGGGTCTCTGAACGTCCCCGGGCTAGCCTTTCTGTCCATTCGGTAAGCCTACCATGGCCATTTCCGCACCGGCATTACAAAGCGCTAACGTTGAAGACAGGGCTTTGGATCGGGCGCCCGAAAAGCTTAGCGGCTTTCGATCCACGGCGGTAGGCGATCGGCGCCGATGAGCTCATCATAGCTGGGCCTGGGGCGGATCACGGCATATTGATCGCCGTTGACCAGCACCTCCGGCACCAGGAGACGGGTGTTGTAGGTCGAGGACATCACGGCGCCGTAGGCTCCAGCCGTCATGACCGCCATGAGGTCGCCGGCCCTGAATGGCGGCAGCTCGCGCTCGACCGCAAGATAGTCGCCGGTTTCGCAAACCGGGCCGACAACGTCCTGCATGACCGGGGTATCGTGTCCGCGGATTTCGGCCACGGGCCAGACCTCGTGATAGGCCTCGTACAGCGTCGGACGGATGAGATCGTTCATGGCGCCATCGACGATTGTGAACACACGGCCCGCGCCGTGCTTCACGTAGATGACGCGCGTCACCAGAATCCCCGCGTTGCCGACGATCATGCGACCGGGCTCGAGGAAGATTTTCGCGCCGAGATCGCCGACCGCGGCCTTGACCACGCTAGCGTACTCGTCCGGATGCGGTGGCACATCGTTGGAGCCGCGATACGGCACACCGAGCCCGCCGCCGATATCGAGGTGATGGATGTCGATGCCGGCGCCCCTCAAGTCCAACGTGAGGTCGCGCATCAGCCGGAACGCATCACGGAACGGCTCGAGGTCCGTGATCTGGCTGCCGATGTGCATGTGAATGCCGGAAATCTCGAGCCCCGGCAGAGTGCGCGCCTCGGCATAGAGCGCGCGAGCGGCCAGATACGGCACGCCGAACTTGTTCTCGGACTTGCCGGTCGAAATCTTGGCGTGCGTCTTAGCGTCGACATCGGGATTGACGCGGACGGCCACACGGGCGCGCACGCCCTTGCTCTCAGCGACCTCGCTCAGGGCCCGAAGCTCGGGCTCGCTTTCGACATTGAACCCGAAGATGCGCTGGTCGAGCGCATAGGCCATTTCCTCGCGTGTCTTGCCGACGCCGGCGAAGATGACCTTGTCCGCTGGTGTGCCGGCCGCGAGCGCTCGGCGCAGCTCACCCTCCGACACCACGTCCATGCCGGCGCCAAGACGCGCCAGCGTCGCCAGCACCGCCTGGTTGGAGTTGGCTTTGACCGCAAAGCAGATGGTGGCGTCCTGGCCGCGGAAGGCCTGCGCGAGGACGTTATAGTGCCGCTCGATCGTCGCCGTGGAATAGCAATAGAACGGCGTTCCGACCTCGGTCGCGATCTGCTCAAGGCTCACGCCCTCGGCGCTGAGCACGCCGTCTTTGTAGCTGAAATGATGCATGGAAGCGGCGAATGTACCGGAGACGACTGCGGTTGCGCCGCGGACGACGAGATAGGCTTAGGCGCCGAGCGGCGAATCCGGACGCACGGATGGTCTAGCGCAACAGGCCGTCCAGAATAAAGCCCTTGTGCGGCTTGGGCGCTCCGCCCTCCGGCTTGCCCTGACCAGAGCTCGCTTCAGCCGTCACGTCCGCCTTGTCCGCGGCGGGCGCATCGAGGTTGCCGCGAACGCCACATCCTGCCAGCATTGCTGCTAGCACCGTGGCCGTCCCTAAGGCCTTGACCCAACTCGGCATATTGACTGAACCCCGTCCCTGCATTGCCTCAAAAAGGCATGGCTTGGGGGATGTTAGCCCCTTCCACGATCCTTTTCCAAGCGCCTGAGCCAGCTGCGCGCCATTTTGGCGACGTTCTGTGGCGAAGTTCCCCCATGGCTCCGGCGGGATTTTACCGAGTTCTCCACCGAAAGGACAGAGTAAACGTCCTTCGTGATGCGCGGCTCGACCGCCTGCATGGCGTCGAGCGGCAGTTTTTCGAGGTCGACGCCCCGATCCTCAGCCACCTTGACGATGGAGCCGGTCACGTGATGAGCGTCGCGGAACGGCATCTTGAGCTCGCGCACCAGCCAATCGGCAAGGTCCGTCGCCGTCGAGAACCCACGTCCCGCAGCTGCCCGCATCACATCAGGCATCGGCTCGAGGTCCGCGATCATGCCCGTCATCGCAAGGAGGCCGACGCGCAGCGCCCCGAGGGCGTCGAACGTCGCCTCTTTGTCTTCCTGCATGTCCTTCGAATAGGCGAGCGGCAGACCCTTCATGACCATGAGAAGGCCCTGGAAGGCGCCTGCGATGCGGCCAACCTTGGCGCGCACGAGCTCAGCCGCATCCGGGTTCCGCTTTTGCGGCATGATCGAAGACCCGGTAGTGAACCGGTCCGACAGCTTTACGAAGCCGAATTGCGGTGTCGACCAGATGACGATCTCTTCGGCGAACCGCGAAAGGTGCATGGCGGTGATCGCAGCGGCCGCCAGCACTTCGAGCGCGAAATCGCGATCCGCGACGCCGTCGAGCGAATTGGCCATGGGCCGGTCGAAGCCCAGCGTTTCGGCCGTCTTGGCGCGATCGATCGGGAACGACGTTCCGGCAAGCGCCGCCGAACCGAGCGGGCATTCGTTGAGCCGCTTTCTCGCGTCGATGAACCGGCTGCGGTCGCGGCCGAGCATTTCGACATAAGCGAGCAAATGGTGCCCGAACGTGATCGGCTGCGCCGGCTGCAGATGCGTGAAGCCTGGCATCACCGTCGCGGCGTGCTCCTCGGCCTTCTGCGCCAGAACGAGCTGCAGGTCGGCCAGCGCCTTGATGATCGCGTCCGCGGCGTCGCGCACGAACAAACGAAAATCCGTCGCAACCTGATCATTACGCGAGCGCGCGGTATGAAGGCGTCCGGCAGGCGCGCCGATCAGCTCCTTGAGCCGGCTCTCGACGTTCATATGTACGTCTTCGAGCGCGCGGGAGAACTTGAACGTCCCGGATTCGATCTCGGCCAGCACCTGGTCGAGCCCGCGAATGATCTCTCGCGCGTCCGACTTGGTGATGATACCGCTCTCCGCCAGCATGGCCGCATGCGCCTTCGAGCCGCGAATATCCTGCGGCGCCAGCGCCTTGTCGAAGCTGATGGAGGCGTTTATCTCCTCCATGATCTCGGCGGGCGAGGCAACGAAGCGGCCACCCCACATTTTATTGGCGGGTTTATCGGTCACGAGCGGGCCCTCCGGATGGCCCTTGGGAGCGGAAAATAGAGATGAAGAACGACAGGACGACTGCTGCCGGACACAAAGGCACAGGAACTTTCGTCACCGTCGCAGCACTTGCGGCCATTGTCGGCTTTGCGGGGGTATACGGCACCCTCGGCCCCCGTGACAACAACGCTGGTGTGCCCGAGGCGGGCCCGGCTCAGACTGCCGCAACCCCGAAACCCGCGGGCTCGAACAAGTTGGCCGGCTTTGTGCTCAAGGCTACCCCCGAGCCGATGCCCGAAGTCGCGTTCCAGGATGGCCAGGGTCAGCCTAAATCATTGAGCGATTTCAAGGGAAAAACGATCCTCCTGAACCTCTGGGCCACGTGGTGCGCTCCGTGCCGGGAGGAAATGCCGTCCCTCGATCGCCTCGAGAAGGAGCTCGGCTCGGACAAGTTCGAAGTCGTGGCGCTCGCCTTGGACCGGGGCGGTGCCGAGGCAGCACGCAAGTTCCTCGACGGCATCAAGGTCGAAAATCTAAAGCTTTACGTGGACCCCTCGGCACGCTCGGGTTCGACCATGCGCATCGTCGGCATGCCGACGACCATTCTCATTGATCCCGAAGGCCGCGAGATCGGCCGCCTGCCCGGACCCGCTGAGTGGGATTCGGCCGAGGCCAAGAAGCTGATCGAAGCGCACTTGCGCTAGATGACCTGCACGAGCGTCGTTGCTGCCATGGCGACGAGCAGGCACATGAAAGCGACCTTGCCGTACTTCACAAAGCGCTCGAGCGACTCGAGCTTCATCTGAAGCTGGTTGAGCTCGTTGAGCTTCTTGTCGACGGTGTCGAAGCTCTTGTAGTTGAGGCCGGCATATTTGGTCCGCGAACCCTCGAGCTGATCGACTCGGGCCTTCACGTCCCGGACGCTGCGAAGCAGCTCGTCGAGCTTGTACTCGCGCGAGTTCCGGAGGTTTTCCTCGAACGCCTGGAAACGGTTGGCCTGCTGCGCCTGCTCGAGAAGCCCGGCGACGTCCGATTTCACAGCGTCGTTCTGATGCTCAAGCCGGTCGATCTTGGCCTGCAGCCGGTCGAGCTTGATGGATGTCTCGGCAACGTAGCCGTCGCGGGCCGTCCAGGGCCCGGCCGTCACGACCGTATTTTGATCATTCGCTTGAAGCACGCCAGACCTCCGCACGCACGCACACTCACCGCTGCCCAAACCGCAATAGCGTCCCTGCTCAACCCCGAGGGGCCGGCACCCGCTTCGCATTGTTCCGATGCATAAATTTAGCGCCCCAGCGTTAATACCTGATGAGTTTTCCGTTGACGAAAGGTTGCTTCGCGCTTTCGCCGCAGCATTGACAGTCCAGGCCCCAGCCTCCAAAACCCGCGACGACAAATTCCACCCCCGATCGAGGTCCTCGCCATGGCTGACGCCGCACTTGAACAAACGATCAACACCGCCTGGGAGAGCCGCGACACCATCAACTCTGGCACCAAGGGCGCGGTGCGCGAGGCGGTCGAAACCTCGCTCGACCTCCTCGACACCGGCAAGGCTCGCGTCGCGGAGAAAAAAGACGGCCAGTGGGTCGTCAATCAATGGCTGAAGAAGGCAGTGCTGCTGTCGTTCCGCCTGAACGATATGGGTCTCATCCCGGGCGGCCCGGCCGGCTCGTTCTATTGGGACAAGGTGCCGCCGAAGTTCGAAGGCTGGGGCGAGGACGAATTCAAGAAGGGCGGCTTCCGCGTGCTGCCGGGCGCCGTCGTGCGCCACTCCGCCTACATCGCGCCGGGCGTCGTGTTGCTGCCGTCATTCGTGAACCTCGGCGCCTATGTCGATAGCGGCACCATGGTCGACACCTGGGCCACCGTCGGCAGTTGCGCGCAGATCGGCAAGAACTGCCACATCTCCGGCGGCGCCGGTATCGGCGGCGTGCTCGAGCCGCTGCAGGCCGGACCCGTCATCATCGAGGACAACTGCTTCATCGGCGCGCGTGCCGAGGTTGCCGAAGGCGTGCACGTCGGCGAAGGCTCGGTGCTTTCCATGGGTGTCTACCTCGGCGCCTCCACCACCATCATCGACCGCGCCACCGGCGAGAAGCACTTCGGCAAGGTGCCGCCCTACTCCGTCGTCGTCTCGGGTTCGATGCAGGGCAAGCCCCTGCCGAACGGCGAGCCGGGTCCGAACCTCTATTGCGCCGTGATCGTCAAGCGCGTCGACGAGAAGACCCGCTCCAAGACCTCCATCAACGAGCTTCTCCGGGATTGATCATGATTGGCGCCGGCCTGTTTCACATGACGGCGCCAATCAATCGTCTCCAGTTCTGGGTCGGGTGGGCCGGCCTTCTGGTCGTTCTGGTTCTGCTGCTGCAGGGCGCCAGCGGCATACTGAGCACACAGGGACCGACGGACATCGAACGGGGCTTCTTCTACCTCGTCGTGATCACCTTCATCGCCGGTTACTTGTTTTTGGCGCGCAAACGCCTGCGCGATCGTGCCCGCCCAGTCTGGCTGGCGCTCCCCTATCTCGTTATCCCGCCCGCAATCATCCGCGTCGGAGACTTGGTGTCGAACGGGCAGGGCATCCCGACGCTTCTGTGCTATGTGCTGGGCTACGGATTGCTGATCTGGACCATCGTCGATCTCGGCATGCTCCGATCACGTCCGTCATCTGACGGACTCTAGCCGGCCACAAACGTGGTGGACCATCCGCCCATGTATCACTCCCTCGATCCCAGCAAGATCATAGCCACGCTCGAAGTTCTGAGCCGCCGCATCTGCGAGCGCTTTCCGGGGACCGGTCTCGCCAAGATCAGCGTCTCACTGACAGAGGTGGCAGGATCGACCTCCGCCCGCGTCGATGCGCTCGCGCGGCCGAACTATGCCATTAGACTCGCCGTCTGGATCATCCTCCTTTCCCTAGCAGCCCTGCTTGGATGGCTGGTTTGGAGCGCGCGTAGCCTCGAAACATCAACCGAGCTGACCAACGTCATGCAGGGTATCGACGCCGCAACGAGTCTGGTCATCGTGTTTGGCGGTCTCTCCTTTTACCTTTGGTCTCTCGAAGGCCGCTGGCGCCGCGACCGCGCCATGAAGGGTCTGCACGAGCTGCGCTCGATCATCCACGTCATCGACATGCATCAGCTCACCAAAGATCCCTCGGCCTTCGGTGCGCCGCGTACCTCCTCGTCGCCCGATCGCAGCATGACACCGCACCAGCTGTTGCGTTACCTCGGTTACTGCTCGGAGCTTCTGTCCCTGGCAAGCAAGGTCGCGGCCCTTTACGCCGACAAGCTTCACGATCCGGACATCGTCGAGGCTGTTGGCGACATCGAACGTCTGACATCGAACCTGTCTCAGAAGATCTGGCAGAAGATCGAGCTGATCCAGGAGCGCATGCCCACGAGACCAGCGAGCGATGCCTTGGGGCCCCGAGCCGACGCATGACTTGGGGAAGTACTCAGTGAACTTGATCAATCTCCTGACCAGTTTCAGAGGCCGCATCAGCCGCAAGTCGTGGTGGATCGGCCTCGTCGTCTATGCCGTCCTGAACATTGGCGGCGGCTTCATCCTCAATCCGGAATACTTCACGGCCGAGGACATCCCGCCGGCGAACGTACCCGACACCATCTGGCAACTCTTGTTGCTCGTGCCTCTCACCGCCATCACCGTGAAACGCGGCAACGACCGCAACTGGCCCGCGTGGATCGCACCCACGTTCGCAGCAGCCAATGTGTTCAACCTCCTGGCACCGTTCCTCGGAATGGAAATCGGGCTCGGCGCTCCGGGCTTGAGCGGCGTCGCGTATTGGATATTGGCGATCTTCGTGCTGACCATATTCGTCGACAACGGCTTCGTCCGCGGCACGGATGGCCCGAACCGCCACGGCCCCGATCCACTCGCCCCCGAGGCGCTCCCGGCATAAAGGAGCCACAGGCTCAGCTCTTGATTGCGGTAGAGTTGCCGAGCGTCTATGTCTCGCACTGCATCCGCAAAGCCGTTTTCACATGTCCATCAAAGCAACCGATCCTGTCGCCCTCACCCAAGCGCTCGTCCGCTGCGAAAGCGTGACGCCGGAGGAAGCTGGCGCGCTGACGCTGCTGCAGGGCATCCTCGAGAGCGCGGGCTTCACCTGCCACCGCATGACGTTCCGCGAAACCGGCACGCCCGACGTCGAAAACCTTTACGCGCGCATCGGCACGGCAGCGCCGAACCTCTGCTTCGCCGGACACACGGATGTCGTCCCCGCCGGCAATCTCGGAGCCTGGACTTCGCCGCCCTTCGGCGCCGAAATCCGCGACGGCATTCTCTATGGCCGCGGCGCTGTCGACATGAAAGGCGGCGTCGCCTGCTTCCTCTCCGCGGCGCTGCGCCATCTCGAAACCAGCGGCCCGCCGACGAAGGGATCGATCTCGTTCCTGATCACGGGCGACGAGGAAGGCCCGTCGATCAACGGCACGGCCAAGGTGCTGGACTGGCTGAAGCAGCATGGCGAGACGCTCGACGGCTGCGTCGTCGGCGAGCCATCCAATCCGGAGGCGATCGGCGACGAGATCAAGATCGGCCGCCGCGGGTCCATGACCGGCGTCCTCACGGTACACGGCAGGCAGGGCCATGCTGCTTATCCGCACAAGGCCGACAATCCCGTTCCCAAGCTGGCGCGCCTCATCGACCGCCTCTGCTCCGCGACCATTGACAGGGGCACGCGTCACTTCGAGCCGTCGAACGTGCAGGTGACGGTGATCTCCGTGCCCAACACGGCGACGAACGTCATACCCGCAAATGCCGTGGCGACGTTCAACCTCCGCTACAATGACAATTGGCGCCGGCCGACAATCGAGGACTGGGTCAGGACTGAATTTGAGAGAGCGGCCGCGAGCATCGGCGCCGAGTTCGATGTGACCTTCGCAGGCACTGGCGACGTTTTCCTTACCGAGCCTGGTCCGCTCGTCGACACCATGCGCGAGGCCGTGCACGCCGTGACGGGACGGAAGCCGGCGTTGACCACGGGCGGCGGCACGTCCGACGCGCGCTTCATCAAGGACTTCTGTCCGGTGATCGAGTTCGGCCTCGTCAACAAGACCATCCACGCCGTCGACGAGCATGTGCCGGTGAGCGACCTCGAAACGCTTACCGCAATCTACGAGCTCTTCATCGCTCGCTACTTCGCCGTTGCGTGACGCACGGCGAACGCAAGAAGGCCGACATCGGTATCCGATGCCGGCCTTGGCCTAATCTGAAAAACTGAAGTTAGAACGTGATTGCGGATCCGCCTGTCGCCTCGACGACCTGGCCGGTCACCCAGCGCGCATCCTTGCTGACGAGGAAGCCGACGACGTCACCGATATCCTCCGGCCGCCCGATGCGCTTCAGGGCCTGCTTGCTCTTGGCAAACTCCTGGCCCTCGTCCGAACGCGTAAACGCGGCGGCCATGTCGGTATCGATCACGCCAGGGGATATGACGTTCACGGTAATCTCACGCGGGCCGAGCTCGACGGCGAGGCTCTTCGATAGATTGTCGATAGGAGCCTTGAGTGCCGAATAAGCGGCGACGGCCGGAAGCGGCGTGCGCGAAGCACCACTCGACGTGCTGACGATGCGGCCGCCATCACGCAAACGCTTCACGGCCTCCTGCGTGACGAAGAAGAGCGATTTGAAGTTCACCGTGTAGATCTCGTCGAGAACCTCTTCCGTGGTCTCGGCAAAACCGATGAAAGGCGCGATGCCAGCGTTGTTGACGAGAATGTCGAACTTGATGTCGCCGGTCCGCGCCCTGAGCTCCTCGTCGAGGCCGGCGAAGAGGGACTTCACGCCACCCTTGGACGCGAGATCCGCGCCGACAGCAAAGGCCGAGCCGCCAGAGGCGGTAATCGAGTTCACGGTTTCGGCGGCGGCGGCGGGGCTCTTTCCGTAATGGACGGCGACCAGCGCGCCATCTGCGGCAAGACGCTCCGCGATGGCGCGGCCAATGCCTCGGCTGGCACCCGTTACGACTGCGACTTTGCCTTCAAGGGGACGAGACATCGAAAATTCTCCATATGTTGTAGCGCCTTAAGCCGGCGCCCCAGCGGACCGGGCACATTCCTCGGCACCGGCTGCGAGTGACATATGATCGGAAATTCGGAAGTTCAAGAATATCGAACTATTGAATTTTGGGCTCCGTTAGCTATATTCCTGATATGCAAAGACCTTTCGTTCATCCGCCTATCGAGGCCTTGAAGCTGGAGAGCGTTCTCTACGCCCTCGGCGACCCTGTGCGCCTCGAGATCGTGCGCCGGCTCGCCGCCGGAAGCTGCGGCATGAACTGCACGGCTGCCGCGCCTCCGAAGCTCGCGAAGTCCACGCAATCGCATCACTTTCAGATTTTGCGGGAGGCGGGACTGGTCCGCTCCGAGCGCCGCGGCACCGAGGTGGTGAATACGCTCCGGTGCGGCGAGATCGAACAGAGATTCCCGGGCGTCGTCGCCGCGATCCTGAAAGCCGCGCAGCCGACCGAGTGTTCCAGGACCGACAGTCCGGACTGAGCCCTACTTGAAGTGCTTCGAGAGCTTCAGGCCCTGCGCCTGGTAGTGGCTGCCGAGGTCGCGGCCGTAGAGCGTCTCCGGCACCTCCAGCATGCGCTCGTAGACGAGCCGCCCGATGATTTGCCCGTCTTCGAGAATGAACGGCACCTTGTGCGAGCGCACCTCGAGCACCACGCGTGAGCCGTTGCCGCCCGCAGCCTCGTGACCGAAACCCGGATCCATGAAGCCCGCGTAGTGGACACGGAACTCACCCACGAGTGGGTTGAACGGCATCATCTCGGCCGCGTGCGTAGGCGGAATGTGCACGGCTTCCTTTGACGCCAGGATGTAGAACTGGTCCGGATCGAGAATGAGCCGGCGCTTGGCGTCGGCTCTCACGGGCTCCCAATAATCCAGCACCGCGCAGGCGCCAGGCACGTCCACATCGACGACGCCGGTGTGCCGCTTGGCGCGATAGCCGACAAGCCCATCGACGCCCGCAAGATCGACCGAGAGCGCGATGCCGTCCAGAATGTCTGAGACGCCGCCGGACACCAGTTTGTCGCTCGCATGCAGCTTCGCCAGCTCCTCGTCGCTCTCCGCCGGATTGCCGATGCGGAAACGCAGCTGCGACAGCTTCGAGCCCTTGCGCACGACGATCGGAAAAGTCTGCGGACAGATCTCGGCGTAGAGCGGGCCGTTGTAGCCGGCGGGGATCAGATCGAACGCCGACACGCCGTCCGCGATCACGCGCGTGAACACGTCGAGACGTCCGGTCGAGCTCTTCGGATTGGCGGAAGCGGATATCTCCTTGGGCAGCGCCAGACGTTCGAGCAGCGGCACGACATAAACGCACCCGGTTTCGAGCACCGCGCCGTTCTCGATGTCGAATTCATGCAGCTTGAGATCGGCGAGCTTTCCGGCGACCGTGCCACCCGCGCCCGGAAGGAAGCTCGCGCGCACGCGATAGGCCTTGCTGCCGAGCCTGAGGTCGACACTGGCCGGCTGCAGCTGGCCGGTCGCTAGGCCGCCCTCTGGAACCAGTGCGCCCGCCGAAACGAGGGCCCGGATCGCCTGCACCGGCAGAATGCCGTCCGTCGCAGCCGCACCCAGGATGATGTCGAGATCGGCGTCGTCTACGGCAGTCTTGGGCATCGTGGCGCTCCTTATGGTCTGGCTCTAGACGAACCGCCCCTTGACGCCAAGAGGCCTAAGGCGCTAATCCCGCCTCATGGTCTGACTTTGACCCGTGGTGATTTGGCCGGCCGGCTTGCAGCCACGTTAAACAACTCGCTAAAAAAGGGCCCTCGCGCAGACCCGGTTTCCTGGTCGCCCCGGCTCGACATTTAGCTGGGAGCAGGCAGAACCGGGTTTTTGTGTTTTGAGGCTTCACACGCCTCCGAGGACCGCGCATGACCAAATCGACCAGCAAAAACAAGACCGACCTGTCCAATCCCGCGTCCTGGGATCCCGAGACGCAGCTCGTCCACGGCGGCGTCCTGCGCTCGCAGTTCGGCGAGACCTCGGAAGCCCTCTTCCTGACGCAGGGCTACGTCTATAACTCCGCCGAGCAGGCCGAAGCCCGCTTCAAGAACGAGGACCCGGGCTTCCAGTACACGCGCTTCTCCAATCCGACCGTGTCGATGTTCGAGGAGCGCATCCGTCTGCTCGAAGGCGCCGAGGTTGCGCGCGCCACCGCCACCGGCATGGCAGCCGTCACGGCTGGCCTGTTGTCGTTTCTGAAGGCCGGCGACCACATCGTCGCCGCGCGAGCCATGTTCGGCTCCTGCCGCTACATCGTCGAGACGTTGTGCCCGCGCTTCGGCATTCAATTCACGCTCATCGACGGGCGCGACATCGAAGCCTGGAAGGCCGCGGTCAAAGCCAACACGCGCGCCTTCTTCTTCGAGACGCCGGCGAATCCGACTCTCGACCTCGTCGACATCGCCGCCGTGACGAAGATCGCCAAGGAGAACGGCATCACCACCGTCGTCGACAACGTCTTCGCCACGCCGATGCTGCAGCGTCCGCTCGCGCTTGGCGCCGATGTCGTCGTCTATTCGGCCACCAAGCACATCGACGGCCAGGGCCGCTGTCTCGGTGGTGCCGTGTTGTGCTCCGAAAAGTTCCTGACCGACCATCTGCAGGACTTCATCCGCCAGACCGGACCGTCCATCAGTCCGTTCAACGCCTGGGTCATGCTCAAGGGCCTCGAGACATTGCCGCTGCGCGTCAGGGCGCAATGCGCGACAGCCGCCGAGCTCGCCGATTACCTCGCTGCCGCCAAGGGCGTGTCGAAGGTCATCTATTGCGGGCGCGCCGATCATCCGCAGGCGGCGCTTGCCGCCAAGCAAATGTCGGGCGGCGGCCAGATGATCGCGTTCGAGGTCGAGGGTGGCAAGGAGGCGGCTTTCCGCTTCCAGAACGCCCTCAAGATCATCCGCATCTCCAATAACCTCGGCGATGCCAAAAGTCTGATTACGCATCCTGCCACAACCACGCACTACAGGATCGGACCGGCCGCACGCGCCGAGCTCGGCATTTCGGACGGCATTCTGCGCCTGTCCGTCGGCCTCGAAAAAGCGAGCGACTTGAAGGCCGACCTTGACGCCGCGCTTGCCGCGGCGCATCGCTGAACTGGAGAAACTTGGGCAGGGGTCAGCGCGTTCCCCTGCCGTAGCAATACGGGGCTTGCCGCGTGGACAATGATACGCCCTACGAGCAGGTGACGTCAGGCATTCGCATCCGCGTTTCGCCGGAGTACTCGGACGATCAATCGACGCCGGAGGAAGGCTACTTCTTCTGGACGTACACGATCGAGATCGCCAACGAGAGCGACTCCTCCGTTCAGCTCAAGAGCCGCATCTGGCGCATCACCGACGCCAACGGCCGCACCGAGGAAGTCCGCGGCCCCGGCGTCGTGGGCAAGACCCCCGTCATTCCTCCGGGCCAGTCTTTCACCTATACGTCGGGCTGCCCGCTCGCCACGGCATCCGGCATCATGGCTGGCAGCTATCAGATGACCAAGGAGGGCGGCGAGCTGTTCGATGTCGCCATTCCCGCCTTCTCGCTCGATAGTCCCTACGCCGTCCGCAGCGTGAACTAGGTCGCGACGAGAACCAAGATGCAAGCGCCGACCTCTGCCGTCACTGAGCTGCTCGCCCGTCTCATTTCCTTCGACACCACGAGCCATAAGTCGAACATCGGGCTGATCAGCTTCGTCGAGGATTATCTCGCGGGCCACGGCGTCGTCTCACATCGCGTTCCGACACCGGACGGCGAGAAGTCCTCGCTGTTCGCCACCATCGGCCCTGTCGACGTTCCCGGCATCGGCCTCTCGGGCCATACAGACGTCGTCCCCGTCGATCCCAAGGCATGGGACAGCGATCCCTTCACGCTCGTTGAGCGCGACGGCAAGCTCTACGGTCGCGGCACGTCCGACATGAAGGGCTATCTCGCCTGCGTGCTCGCTCTCGTGCCCGATCTCAAAAAGCGCAAGCTAAAGACGCCCATTCACATCGTCTTCTCCTACGACGAGGAGGTGGGCTGCACCGGCGTCCGGCCGATGATCGCCGAGCTCGGCGAGCGCTTGCCGAAGCCACGCCTCGTGATTGTCGGAGAGCCGACGTCCATGGAGGTCGTCGATGCGCACAAAGGCCCAGTGAGGTGGCGTGTGGACGTCACCGGCCACGCCGCGCATTCGAGCATGGCCCACTTGGGCGTCAACGCCATCACCTATGCGGGGCGATTGCTCGGCGAGATCGAAGCCATGGAGAAGGAGCTGCGCGAGGGTCACCCCAGTCCGCGCTTCGTTCCGCCCTATCCTACGCTGCAGGTCACGGAGATGACGGGCGGCATTGCGTCCAACATCGTGCCGCCGATTTGCCAGTTCGGCTTCGAGGTGCGCGCGCTACCTGGCCTCGATGTGGATGCCATCGAAGAGCGGCTCAGAAACTTCGCGGAAACGCATTGCCTGCCCGAGATGCAGCGCATAGCGCCCGAAGCCGCGATCACCATCCGCCAGCAGAACCGCGTCCCGGCCTTCGAGGCAGGCCATGCGTCTGAAGCAGTGGCCCTGGCGCTAAAGCTCGCCGGCCGCAACGAGACGCACGCCGTCTCTTATGCCACCGAGGCGGGCCTGTTCCAGGTCGCGGGAATTCCGTCCGTCATCTGCGGACCCGGCGACATCGCCCAGGCTCACACCGCCAACGAGTGGGTCGAGCGTTCGCAGCTCGATGCCTGCATGGGCTTCTTGATGCGCCTCGCCGATTGGGCCGAGGCCTAGACCACGATCGCCGCGCCACCTATCGGGCGCGGCGTGCATCGTCGGTCTACTCAAAGAACATCGCAGCAGACATGAAAAAAGGCCGCTCTGGGGTGCGGCCTGTAGGTAGTGTTGGTTCTAGGCAGTGATTAGTGGACGGTAGTCCGGAGAACCGGAACCGCGGTACTGAACGCCAATCGACTTTCGCAAAACGCTTCGTGTCTCATCAAACCGGACGCACCTTCGGGCACCAGGAGAATGCCCTCGACCGCCTTGAGTTGAGCCTCGACGGTCGCTGAAAACGCTCTCAAGCCAAGCGCACACCACACGGTAAACCACGACACAGCTGTATTCGTCTCTTGCCACACCATCATATGCACGGGGCCATAGCCGCCGTGACGTCGTGAACCCTCGGACCGCGCCACGGCCGGTACGCTGGCAGCAGCACTCATCTGAGGCGGACTCGATCTCGTTGAATCTGCATTTCCGCGCTCGGACAGCTCCGCACGAGAAGGCGTTGCCTCTGCGTCGTTGACGCGCAGCTTGTCCCGGAGTCTCCGGATCGTCGAAGGATCGGTGACGCCGATCCGCTTGATCGCAGTGGTCGGCTTCAGCGCCGGATCGGCTTCGAGCAGATCGGCAATGGCGCGAAGGCTGACCCGATCGTCAAGTCCGCTGCCTCTGGGACGGCCGCGGCGTGCGTAATCGGCGGGCATATGAAGTTGATCCCATTCGTCGCGATTCAATATCGACGACTGTGAGGAATGAGACCTGCTTCTGCCAAGGAGAAAAAATGCGCAATGCCAATAAGAAAGACTGGCGAGTTCATTTTGTTGCGCAAATGCAATTTCGACTTGTACACCTCCCAGAACAAAAAGAGGATTTATCAGCTTCGGCAGCCAAGTCATTGTGCAGGCGCAACAAACGAGCACCCACGCAAATTACGGGATCATCCCGCGCATCCGAGCCAAATTCGCCAGCCTCACCTCCGGCCTCGCGCCGATATGACAAATGATATCGGCTGCTGCAAAACTTCCGAGCCTGCCGCAGTCTGCAAGCGACATTCCCCGCGCTGTGCCGAATAGGAAGCCCGCCGCAAAGAGATCGCCCGCGCCAGTAGTATCGACCACCTTTTTGACCGGCTCCGGCGCAACGAGAATGGCCTCGCCTGCCGAAACGATCACGGAGCCCTTCTCGCTCCGCGTCAGCACTGCAAGTGGCGTATCCTTGCCGACAAGACCCGCGGCTATGTCGAATATCTTGGTCTGGTAGAGCGACATGATCTCGCTCTCGTTGGCAAACAGGATATCGATGCCGGAGCGGATCAGGTCCAGGAACTCGTCGCGATGTCGCTCGACGCAGAACGAATCCGAAAGCGTCAGCGCCACGCGTCGACCGGAACCTTTCGCTATCGAGAGGGCTTGGCGAAATGCCGCCTTCGCAGTGGGCTGATCGAACAGATAGCCTTCGAGATACACAATCTCGGAGCTCTTGATGATCTCCGGATCGACTTCGCCGTGGTCGAGATCGGTGCTGATGCCGAGGAACGTATTCATCGTCCGCTGTCCATCCGGCGTCACGAGGATGAGCGAGCGCGACGTCGCCTTGCCCCCTGCCGCGACGGCGGGCGTCTTGAAGGTGACGCCGGCCGCCTTGATGTCGTGGCGGAAGATGCGGCCGAACTCGTCTTCGGCCACTTTGCCGATGAAGGCGGCCTTGCCACCGAAAGAGCCGACGCCGACGGCCGTGTTCGCCGCCGAGCCGCCCGAGATCTCGATCGCGGGACCCATCTTGCTGTAGATCGCCGCGATCCGGTCGGTATCGACCAGGCTCATATGGCCCTTGGGCGCCCCGAAGCGGTCGAGGAATTCGTCGTTACACCGCCCGATGATGTCCACGATCGCGTTGCCGATCGCCACCACGTCATAGTGTTCCGCCGCCATTGTCGTCTCTCCGAGGCCCTAGATTTCGCTGCACTATAGGCATCGCGCGTGTGCGTGCAATCAGCCGTGCAGCCCTAACGCGTGGAAACTCCCGGGTTTCGTGGAGCTCACCGTCGCTGGCTGGCACGCCCCTCGCGCGCCATGACGGCAAGACTGAGCATCAACCGCTCCGTCAGGGGCTCCTCGATCGACGAGGAAAGCCGCGCGGACTTGGCTGCTACAGCGATGCGCCGCAGAGCCTCTGCCAGGCGGCCGGTCGTCCAGAGCCGGCATTGGGCCGCGAAGGCGTCCTTCTGCTTGAAGTGCAGCGGCGGCCGCATCTGACGTAGAGCATCCTCAAGGCTGCTGCCCCGATCCATGGCGGCCCTGACGCGATGCAGGCGCTGGAAGTGCCTCTGCGTCGCGGCAATGATCGTCTGTGCACCTTCCCCGGACGAAACTGCCCGGCCGCATTCCGCGACCGCCCGCGAGGTTTCACCCGCCGCCGCCGCGTTCGTGATCCGGTCGAGCGCCAGCTCGGAAACGTCGCCGACGATGGCGTCCACATCCTCAACGGTAATTTCAGCCTTGCCCTGGGCATAGAGCGCGAGCTTCTCGATCTCGCCACGCGACAGCGCCCGGTCGGCGCCGAGCCTATCTACGAGCGCCTCGCGCGCATCCGGCGCAATGCCGAGCCCTGCGCTTTTGAGCACCTCCCGGATCAGCCCCTCGAGGTCCTGCGCCGCATCGGCGTAACAGGCAATGGCCGCCGCGATGGCAGACTTCTCGAACACCGCCCGCAGGGACTCGTCGGGCTTGAGGTTGCCGCCCTCGACGATGAGCGTTCCCTCGAGAAGCGATGCATCTTCCAGCAATGGCTTGATCGCGGCAGCGTTCACCCGCCTGCCGGCAACGGCGCGCACAATCTTGGGACCGCCGAACATCGGCACCGTACCGAGTTCGACCTGAAGCCGCGAAGGATCGCCGTCGAGATCCGTGTCGTCGAGGCGAACGATTTCACCGGGAGGATTGGTGCGTGCAGCGAATGTCTTGGCGAGCGCATGGGCGCGTTCCGCCACGAGGCCTGCATCGGACCCGAAGAACAACACGGCCCTATGCTGCGGATCAGGCCGGGAAAGATAGGCTTGAGCTTGGTGGGCCTTGATGGCGGCCATGACAGGCTGCCTTAAGCGGCCCCGGCGAGATAGGCCGTGAGCCGCGATTTCAGATCTTCGCCGATGGTGTTGGCGGCTCTGTTCTCGGCATCCTCGCGCGCACGCACGTTGGAGAAGATCGACTCGAAGCGCTCGAAGCCCGCACGCGCGTAGCTGGTGCCGGTCAGGACAACCGAGTTGTCCGAGATGCGCACGAGCTTGAACGCGGCCTCGAGATTGTAGATCTGGCCCTGCGCGTCACCCGTCGTCGTGACGAGCGTCGAAATGATGCTTTCGCGGATGGCGATTTCGAGCCGCATGGTCGGCGCTTGCGCCACGCCGCCGCCGGTCGTCTGGAAGATGAGCTCGTTACGGATCCGCTGCCCGACGCGGCCCGGGATCGTGACGATATCGATGTGGGCGAACTTCTCGTTGGCGTTGGCGCCGCCGAAAGCGCTGGTGGCGTTAAGAGGCCTGAACCCAGATCCGCCGCAGGCGCTGAGCAGAGGTGAAATCGCGCAAAGAAGAACAACGGCACGCGTCAGCGCACGCGCGCGGACGGCACCGTTTCTGATCCCGCTCGACCGTAGGGTCCCGCCTGCCTCAGGCAACGACATTTACAATCCTTTGCGGCACGACGATAACTTTCTTGGCAGGCCGGCCTTCGAGAGCTTTCACAACAGTTTCAAGCCCCAAGGCAGCTGCCTCGATCTCTTCTTTGGCTGCGTCGCGAGCGATGACCAGCTCGTCCCTCCGCTTCCCATTCACCTGTACGGCAATGGTGATCTTATCGTCAACGAGCAACCCGGCCTCTGCCACAGGCCACGGCTGATTGGCGACCAAACTGTTGTATCCGAGCCTCGCCCAGCACTCCTCGGCAAGATGTGGCATCATCGGTCCGATCATCTGAACGAATAGTTCGCCAGCCTCTCTCAAGACCCAGGCCAAATCTTGGCTGATCTTGGACGATGACTTGTCATCTGCTCCGACTTTGGCCAGTGCCGAGGATAAGGTGTTGGTGAACTCGTAGATCTGAGCCACCGCCACGTTGAACCTCAGGCCTTCGATGCTCTGGCCCACGGCATGGAGCGCCTTGTGCGCCGCCCGGCGCAGGTCGGTCGCCTCCGGCCCGAGCGTGTCGGGCTTCGCCGTGCCCTTCTCGGCCGCCTTGTCCGCCAGGTCGTCGACGACGCGCCAGACCCGCTGCATGAACCTCTGAGCGCCCTGGATACCGGCCTCGGTCCACACCACGTCGCGCTCGGGCGGGCTGTCGGACAACATGAACCAGCGGGCGCAGTCGGCGCCCGAGTAGGCGATGATGTCGTCCGGATCGACCAGGTTCTTCTTCGACTTCGACATCTTCTCGATGGAGCCGATGACGGCAGGCTTCCCCGTCGCAATCTCGATGGCGTGACGGCTATCGCCCTCGCCCTCGAACTTCACTTCCGTCGGCAACAGCCAGGCGCCCGCCTCGGACTTGTAGGTCTCGTGGGTCACCATGCCCTGCGTGAACAGGGCCGCGAAGGGTTCGCGCAGGTTTTTCGAGCCGTGCCCGGTGTCCGAGATGGCGCGATAGAAGAAGCGCGAATAGAGCAGATGCAAAATCGCGTGCTCGATGCCGCCGATATACTGATCGACCGGCAGCCAATAGTTGGCGGCGTCCTTGTCGACCGGCACGTCCGCATGCGGATTGGTGAAGCGCGCGTAGTACCAGGAGCTGTCGACGAACGTATCCATGGTGTCCGTCTCGCGGCGAGCCGGCCCGGCGCACTTCGGGCACTTGACGTGCTTCCACGTCGGATGCCGGTCGAGCGGGTTGCCGGGCTTGTCGAACGTCGCATCGTCCGGGAGACGCACGGGCAGGTCAGCCGCGGGCACCGGCACGACGCCGCAATCGTCGCAATGGATGATCGGGATCGGGCAGCCCCAGTAGCGCTGGCGCGAGATGCCCCAGTCGCGCAGACGGAAGTTGACTTTGCGCTGCCCCACAGGGGCGTTGCCGAGCGTCTTGCCCTCGAGCTCCTTGGCCGCCTTGTCGAACGCGTCCTTGGTCGAAAGGCCGTCGAGGAAGCGCGAGTTGATCATCGTGCCGTCGCCGTCGACGGCCTCCTTGCCGACCGTGAACGTCGCCGCATCCGCGCCCGGCGGCAGGATCACCGGAATGACGGGCAGGTCGTACTTGCGTGCGAAATCGAGGTCGCGCTGGTCGCCGGCAGGGCAGCCGAAAATCGCGCCCGTGCCGTAGTCCATCAGAATGAAGTTCGCGACATAGATTGGCACCAGCCAGTCCTTGTCGAACGGATGCTGGGCGCGAATACCAGTATCGAAGCCCTTCTTCTCCGCCGACTCCAGATCGGCGACCGACGTACCCATGCGTCGGCATTCCTCGGCGAACTCCGCCAAGGCCGGATTGTTCTCGGCGGCAGCCTTCGCCAGCGGATGATCCGGCGCGATGGCCATGAACGAAGCGCCGAACAGCGTGTCGGGGCGCGTCGTATAGATCTCGAGCTCGGAGTACCCCTTGGGCGCGCTCTTCTTGTCGAGCGCCCAGCGCACCAGCATGCCTTCCGAGCGGCCGATCCAGTTCGCCTGCATCAGGCGCACCTTCTCCGGCCACTTGTCGAGCGTGCCGAGCGCTTCGAGCAGCTCATCCGAATACTGCGTGATCTTGAAGAACCACTGCGTCAGCTCGCGCTGCTCCACCAGCGCACCCGAGCGCCAGCCGCGCCCGTCGATCACCTGCTCGTTGGCGAGCACGGTGTGATCGACTGGATCCCAGTTCACCTTCGAGCTCTTGCGGTAGGCGAGGCCCTTCGCAAGCAGGTCCAGGAACAGCGCCTGCTGATGCTTGTAGTAGTCGGGGCTGCAGGTCGCGATCTCGCGGCTCCAGTCGAGGGAGAGACCCATCGACTTGAGCTGCCCCTTCATCGCGTCGATGTTGGCGTAGGTCCACTTGGCCGGATCTGTCTTGCGCTCGATGGCGGCGTTCTCGGCCGGCATGCCGAACGCGTCCCAGCCCATGGGATGCAGCACGTTGAATCCGCGGGCGCGCTTGTAGCGTGCGAACACGTCGCCCATGGCGTAGTTGCGCACGTGCCCCATGTGAATGCGTCCCGACGGATAGGGAAACATTTCAAGGACATAGCACTTGGGCCGCGAGGCATCGTTGGCGGCCTGGAAGATGTCGGCATCCTCCCAGGTCTTCTGCCAGTGCTTCTCACGTGCGGGCGCGTTGTAGCGTTCGGAGGCCATAAGGGACGTGCTTTCAGGCGTTAAGGATTTCGGGGCCGTACTGAGCCCGAAAGGGCCGGTGCGGTCAAGGCGACGCAAAGCTTGATTTGGGGCTTAAAGCCAGGCCGGATGGGCCTTAGAACGTTGTTCATGTCGACATTTGTCAGATTCATCGACATGAGAGGCGTATCGTGTCGATTCCTTCGACATGAGGCGTCAAACATGTCGATGTTTTCAATTTTTATCGACACATTGACGTTTAAATGTCGATGGCGTAGACATATCAACCCAGATATGTCGACGATTTCGCAATTCATCGACATATATGAATAGACATGTCGATATCATCGACACGTTGGCTTCTATATGTCGACAAAAGTCAATTTTATCGACATATGTAATCGCTCCCCACGCTCCAGCGAGTCGCAAGGCCTTGTTCGATCCCCAGCGCCCGCACAATGACCTCCCGCCTCTGCCGCCTCAAACAGAGGTGGAGACGCGCGCCATTTTGAAGAAATGGGGCTTGGCGCGAACAGCACTCGCAGAGCTTCGCCTAGCGGGCCAGATCATTCCAGATCAAAGCGTGCTGATCAGCGTGATCCCGCTTCTCGAAGCCAAGGACAGCTCCGAGATCGAGAACATCGTCACCACCAATGACGCCCTCTTCCGAGAGGCGAGTCTCGGTGACGAGGACGGAGAACCTGCGGCCAAAGAAGCGCTGCGATACCGCACTGCGCTCTATCACGGCCTGGACACTCTCAAGTCGCGTCCTCTCTCCGCACGAACGGCCACCGAAATTTGTCGATTGCTGACGGGCGTCGACCTCGACGTCCGCACGATACCAGTTACGCTCACCAACCGGCACACGGGCGAAACCATCTATACGCCTCCGCAAGAGGAAGCTCGGCTTCGCGGACTGCTATCGAACTGGGAGACTTACTTGCATGATCAGCAGGACGGCATCGACGCGCTGATCCGCATGGCGATTCTCCACTATCAGTTCGAGGCAATCCACCCCTTCCCCGACGGCAACGGACGTACCGGGCGCATTCTCAACGTGCTGACCCTTATCGAAAGCGGACTGCTCGACCTGCCGACGCTTTACCTCAGCCGGCACATCCTGCGGACGCGGGGAGAATACTATCGACTGCTGAGCCGCGTAACCTCGCACCAAGAATGGGAAGCATGGATCCTGTATATGCTCAACGCGGTCGAGATTACGTCGAGTTGGACCACCGCAAAGATCCGCGCCATCCGCACACTCATGGACGAAACGACAGCTCTCGTACGCGATCACGCACAACACAAGATCTCTCGCGAGCTCATCGACTTGATCTTCACCCAGCCCTATTGCCGGATCGGAAACATCGTCGACAGGGGCATTGCGAAACGCCAAGCCGCATCGACCTATCTAAAGGAGCTCGCACGCTTGGGCATCCTGACAGAGGAAAAAGTAGGGCGTGACAAGCTCTTCCTCCACCGCAAGTATCTCGACCTACTTCAAAGTGATGCACATGCCTTTGCGCCTTACGCCACCTAGCGGGGAACCGAATAGGGCAATTCGGCCAAATGAGTAGCGGCTACCCACATCTGAGCTGACATGGGTAGTTTTCCGCCAAATTTACCCACGTGAGGCACCGCATTTTCACGCCCTGCCCACATCGGCTACATCGGACCCCATGACCGACCTCACCACACACTCCCTCGCCAGCATCCAGGACCGCATGGCCGTTGCCGCCCGCGGCGTCGGCCGCGACCCCGCCGCCGCGAACCTCATCGCCGTCTCGAAGACCTTCGACGCCCCCGACATCGAGCCCGTGCTCGCCGCCGGCCACCGCTTATTTGGCGAGAACCGCGTGCAGGAGGCCAAGGCCAAGTGGCCCGATCTCAGATCACGCCATCCCGGCGTCGAGCTGCATCTCATCGGCCCCCTTCAGTCCAACAAGACACGTGAGGCCGTCGAGCTGTTCGACGCCATCCACACCGTCGACCGGCCCAAGATCGCCAGGGCCATCGCGGAGGAGCAGCAGCGCCAGGGCAAGCGCTTGAAACTGTTCGTCGAGGTCAACACCGGCGAGGAGCCGCAAAAGGCCGGCATCATTCCGCGCGATGCGGCTGCCTTCGTCGCCCATTGCCGCAACGATCTTGGCCTCGAGATCGCAGGCCTGATGTGCATTCCTCCGCTCGAGGAAGAAGCAGCCGTGCACTTCGCATTCCTGTCGAAGCTGGCCCGCGAGTTGGACCTTCGCGAATTGAGCATGGGCATGAGCGCGGATTTCGAGACTGCAATCGAGTTCGGAGCCACCTACGTCCGCGTCGGCTCGGCGATCTTCGGTGTGCGGCATTAATACATCAGGAGCACATCTCCGCGCCTGGGCTCAGTGGACGCTCTTTCTCTCGGACTATAGGTTCCGCCGCACGCCAGGGATCAACAAAGAGAGAGCGTCATGAAGACTTCGATCAAGCTTATCGTCGCCGCTGCCGCGGCCATCGCTGTGTCGAGCCCCGCCTTCGCTGCCGGCTACCACTGCAAGGGCCCCTTCACGTCTACGGGCAACACGAAGCTCACGAAGTACGGCGCACTGAAGAGCGCCCGTGAAGTCTGGGCAGCTCAGGTCCGCGCCCAGTACGGCGACAAGTGGGACACCTGGTCGGCCGCTCGCGGCAAGTCATCGTCCTGCGCCAAGTCGGGAACGATCTTCAACTTCACCTGCAAGGTCACGGCGCGTCCCTGCCGCTAGTCGCCTCGATCGTCATGTCGGAGACATGCCTCCGGCATGGCCTCCTACCAGGCGCGGCGTAAATCGAAGCGCATCGAAAGTCCGACCCGTAGACCAACAACAGCTTCAAGCCGTCGGCATCTCAGGTGCCGGCGGCTTTTTCTTGGGCCGCACCCGCGAGCAAAATCCCTACTTTTCCAGAGCTTATTTGCCCTCGCCCACGGTTAGCGGCGCAACTGCGATGCTAGCCTCCGACAAGGAAGTGATTCGCTCGGTCAACAGAGGGAAACGGGCATGACAGCAAATGCGCTCAAGGTTGCCGACGCTCAAGCGGATGCCGCCGCCAACGAAGCTGCACGCGAGGCACGCGCCGAAGCCTCGGAAGCTGCTGCGGCTACGCCCAAAACCCGCACCACGTCCAAGAAGGCTGCGAAGGTCGCGGATGGCTGGCACCGCTTCGTCGTCGACATCTGGATCACCGACTTTAACTTCACCGAGTTCGGCCTCTATAAGCGGACGCGCAACCGGGCCAAGTCGCGCCAGTTCACGTCCGACATGGATATCTTCGGTGAGATCATCGAGGACGGCGAGCGCACTGGCCTCCTCGGCTACCGTGAGGAGCTCTGGACCAAGGCCCAAGGCATGGACCGTCGTCTGGTCTTCAAGCTGTTCACGGAAGGCTTGAACTGGCGCGCCACCATGGACCTCATGATCGCCCGCTCGCTGCAGCAGACGCTCGGCGCGCGCGGCCTTCCGGTGATGACCTATTCGATCAATACCGACGAGGACAACTTCATCGTCTACCTCGAGCGCTCGGCCAACAAGTGGCCGTTCATGCCGGAGAACTTCTCGTTCTTCATCGTCGACGATAAAGGCAAGCCCGAGTTCTATCGCCTGCGCCGCGATTTCATCAACCTGGGCGGCGATTACACGCTCTATGACCAGACCAATTCTCCCGTCGGCTATCTCGACGGCAAGATCTTCTCCATCGGCGGCAAATGGAAGGGCCGCGTCAAAGCCGGCAAGGGCGACAAGCGCTTGCTCACAGTGATGAAGATGTTCGGCGGCATGATGATCTTTAATTCGGATGCTCGCCGCCACATGAAGCGGCTCTGGAGGGGCGTGATCAACGGCAAGCTGAAGCCGGAGATCGAACGCCAGGAAGCGGACCTCTACATGAACCCGCGCCGCGTCCGATAGAGAAGCGACACCGTCAGTCACGAAATCAGAAAGGCCGGAGATCTCAGGATCTCCGGCCTTTCTGATTTGGGAGAAGGTTGGATGGTCTGCTGAGCGTGACCGGGCGCTAGTGCACGGCTGACGACGTGACCGGCTGTGTCGCCTGTCCGGCGAACGCCGCGGCCGGGGCATTGGCCCCTTCCGCCTGAAGCAGCGACTCGTCGATTTCGCGAATGTTGTCCACGAACGTCGACAGCCTGTCAGAGATCTTGCTGATGAAATGCCCGGCGAGCGCCGGATCCTCGGTCATCTGCGCCAGCATCTCGCTGCGCGTGATACGAAGCGCGCGAACGCGCGTGCGGGCCACGATGGTCGACGTGCATTCCGTGTCGATGATCATGGTCATTTCGGCGATCAGTGAGCCGACGGGCACCATTTCGGGTTCCGCACCGAGGCCCGGTCCGCTGATCCGCTGCGCATCACCCGATACGACCAGCACGGCCGCGTCGCTACTCTGGTTTTCGCTGATGATGACATCGCCCGGATTGTAGACGATGCGATCGGCACGCCGCGCGATCTCGGTGAGCTGCAGCGGCTTCAGTCCCTGAAAAAGCGGGACGCTTAAAAGTGGAAGAACAAGCGCATCAATAGCCATAATTTATACCCCGCAACTTAAACTCAGGCCCGGCCAATTCCAGGCCGTGTGCGAAGCGCTCGAACCCGCACGGCTCGATCTTCGCTTGACCTCAAGCTCGGGCGATTCGGCGTCCCGGGTCCAGGGCCTCGAATCGGGCTGTTGACGAGCGGTGAAGAACTTGGGGCGGCTTCGCTTCTGGCCTGAATTTTCGGCGGCGGAAATAGGGCGGAGTCGCTGCGTCATCTATCAGACGGAGCGTAAATCGCAGCGCAAATGCCGCCCCGATCGTCGCGTCTCCTATCAGGCGCGACGTGAATCGGCGGCGCAAGAAGACCTTAAGCCATCAGCTTGTAGCCGCCGGTCTCCGTCACGAGAATTTCCGAGTTCGACGGATCCTTCTCGATCTTCTGCCTGAGACGGTAGATGTGCGTCTCGAGCGTATGCGTCGTCACGCCGGCGTTGTAACCCCACACCTCGTGCAGCAGCGTCTCGCGCGACACGACCTTGTCTCCGGTGCGGTAGAGATACTTGAGGATCGCGGTCTCTTTCTCCGTCAGCCGGATCTTGCCGCCCTTGTCGTCGAGCAGCATTTTCGAGGCCGGCTTGAAGGTGTAGGGCCCGATGGCGAAGACGGCATCCTCGCTCTGCTCGTGCTGGCGCAGCTGCGCCCGGATGCGCGCCAGCAAAACGGCAAACTTGAACGGCTTCGTGACGTAGTCGTTGGCGCCGGCGTCGAGACCCAGGATCTGATCCGCGTCGCTGTCGTTGGCGGTGAGCATGATGATCGGGCTCTTGAAGCCGGTCTTGCGCAGCAGGCGCACGGCTTCGCGCCCGTCCATGTCCGGCAGGCCCACGTCGAACACGACGAGGTCGTGATGTTCGGCTTTGGCGGCCTCGATGCCTCGCCCGGCGGTGTTCGCTTCCGACACCTCGAATTCCTCGTGGAGGGCGAGTTGATCCCTCAACGACCCACGGAGATCCTCGTCGTCGTCGACAAGAAGGATCTTGCGTGCAGCGCTCATGCGTCGAAGCTCCGGTTCGTTTGGCGGCAGGCGCATTTGGCCGGCGAGCCCCGAAAGAATGGGCTCGATTGGACCGGACCTCGGCGCCAAGCCTGAATTTCCGGCTCCCCTCTTAGCACCTGGGACCGGTCCGAGGTAGAGTGGGGAGAAAATTGCTGTCGGGGAACTGCAACCCGCGGCAGGCACGGTTAGGGAGCATCAAATCCAGGCCCGTTACATCGTTATCCAAACCCTGAGCCGCCGCAGCGCAACAGGAATGCTGATTTGCGGCAGTCTTCGTTTTCGCTGTGCGCTCGGCCGCAGCGGGGCCAGCACCCGCAAGCACGAGGGCGACGGAGCGAGCCCTAGGGGAACGTATGCAGTCCGCGAGATCTATTATCGCGGCGATAAGTTATTGCGGCCGCAGGCAGCATTGCCGTTACGGCGGCTCCGTGCCAACGACGGCTGGTGCGATGCCGTCGGCGATCGTAACTATAACCGCCATGTCCAGCATCCCTATCCCGCGAGCGCCGAAAAGATGTGGCGCGACGACGGTCTCTACGACCTCGTCCTCGTGCTCGGATACAACGACCGACCGCGCGTTCAAGGACGCGGCAGCGCCATCTTCATGCACGTCGCGAGACCGGGGTATAGGCCGACTGAGGGCTGCGTCGCGCTAAGACGCCCCGATCTCGAGAAGCTCCTGACTGTGATCGGCCCCAACACGCGCATCGTGTTTCCTTAATCCACGATCGACCGAGTCCCGTCGCCCCGATCATCATGTCGGAGACATGCCTTCGGCATGCATCGTCTATCAGACGCGACGTGAATCTGAGCGCAAAAGCTCCGATCGTTTCGGGCCCTATCCGCCCGAAACGTGAATCGGCAGCGTCTAAAAAAGAAAAGGCCCGGAGCGGTAAGCCCCGGGCAGTTTGGAGCACGTCTAGGGGAGACGCGTGCTCGGGAAAAGGTCCAGGAGAAACCGGGGCCGCCGGCATGAGAACCGCCGGCCCCAATCGTGAGACGAGCCCTAGTAGTTGTAAGCGCGCTCGCCGTGATCGGTGATGTCGAGGCCCTCGCGCTCCTTATCCGTGTTCGGACGCAGACCGACGATGATGTCGACCAGCTTGAACAGGATGGCGGAGAGGATGCCCGTCCAGAGGATCGTGAAGCCGACGGCCTTAGCCTGGATGATCACCTGGGTGATCATGTCGTACGAACCGGCAACCAGCTCACCCGGCTTCGAAGTGTAATCGGCAGTGCCCGATCCACCGAAGTCCGGATTGACCAGGATGCCCGTGCCGATAGCGCCGAGGATGCCGCCGATGGCGTGCACGCCGAACACATCGAGGCTGTCGTCGTAGCCGAACGCGTTCTTTACGCCGGTCACGAAGATGAAGCAGATGACGCCCGCAACTACGCCAAGAACGATCGAGCCCATGGCACCGGCGAAGCCCGCAGCGGGAGTTACCGCGACGAGACCTGCAACGACACCCGACGCAAGGCCGAGCAGCGAGGGCTTGCCCTTGATGATCCACTCGATGAGCATCCAGGCAAGGCCAGCAGCAGCCGTGGCGACGAACGTGTTGATCATCGCAACGATAGCCGTGCCGTTAGCCTCGAGGTTCGAGCCGCAGTTGAAGCCGAACCAGCCGACCCACAGAAGCGCAGCGCCGATCATGGTCATCGTCAGCGAGTGCGGAGGCATGTGCTCCTTGCCGTAGCCGACGCGCTTGCCAATGATGAGGCAGCCCACAAAGCCAGCGATACCGGCGTTGATGTGAACCACCGTGCCGCCGGCGAAGTCGAGAGCGCCCCACTTGAACAGCAGGCCGGCGTCAGCCGATGCAGCCTCGAGAGCCTCGCCACCCTTCTTGGCAGCTTCAGCCATGACATCCGGGCCGCCCCAGTACCAAACCATGTGAGCCATGGGGAAGTACACGAAGGTCACCCAGAGAGCGACGAACAGCATGACGGCCGAGAACTTCGTACGCTCGGCAATCGCGCCGACGATGAGAGCCGGCGTGATGCAGGCGAACGTCATCTGGAAGGCGACGAACAGCAGCTCAGGAATGTAGACGCCGTTGGAGAACGTCGCACCGAGCGAAGCAGGCGTGACGCCAGAGAGGAACAGCTTGGAGAAGCCGCCCACGTAGTCGTTGAGCGCGCCGCCGTTGGTGAACGCCATGCTGTAGCCGTAGACGACCCAGATGATCGCAACCATGCAGGTGATTGCAAAAACCTGCATCAGCACGGAAAGCATGTTCTTCGTGCGCACCAGGCCGCCGTAGAAAAGGGCGAGGCCGGGGACCGTCATGAGAAGCACGATAACGGTGCTGACGAACATGAATGCCGTGTCACCCTTGTCGGGCGTAGGCGTCGCTTGCGCGAATGCGGCCCCCAGTGGTGCGAGCGTGAGTGCTGCGGCAGTACCGAGCACACTCGCGGCGCGTGTTAGTTTACCAACCTTCATTTCCGAAACTCCCTCGTGTTGACCTAGGAACCGCATCTCAGAGCGCCGCGTCGTCGGACTCACCCGTGCGGATACGCAGGGTGTGTTCGATCGAAGAGACGAAAATCTTGCCATCACCGATTTGGCCGGTCTTCGCGGCCTTCACGATCGCCTCGACGGCCTTGTCGACTTGCCCCGATGCGACAACGACCTCGATCTTGATCTTCGGAAGAAAGCTCACCGCGTATTCAGCTCCGCGGTAGATCTCCGTGTGACCCTTCTGGCGGCCGTAACCCTTCACTTCGGTCACGGTCATGCCCTGCAAGCCCATGTCCGTCAGGTTCGACCTGACTTCCTCGAGCTTGAAAGGTTTTATGATTGCAGTGATGAGCTTCATGGAGAGCACCCCTTGTTTTTGTCCCCGCTCCGCTCAAGGGCGCGAGACAGGCCTCCGACGTGCCGCCGTGCGAACACCCGGCAGCAACCGCGTTAAGAGGAGTCAAATCGTGTGCCAGTTCGGAGTTCGATCTGCACAGCGTTGAATCTATTAAAGAATCACTACCGGCACCCAATATCGACGGGTGCCAACGAGGCAAAATCAGCTCAAAATCGAGGCAGAAGAGGGCGAATGCCTACTATTTAATCACGAATGCCGTATCTTTGCGCCGGATCAAACCCTCCTGAGCCGTAGAAGCAACAAGGAGGCCCTCACGTGTGTAGAAGCTGCCACGGCAGAACCCGCGTGCTGCAGCCGCATTGGGGCTGTCCTGGACGTAAAGAAGCCAGTCGTCTGCCCGGAAGCTCCGGTGCATCCACATGGCGTGATCCAGGCTCGCGAGCTGAATGTCCGGGTCGAACAGCAGCTTGCCGTGCGCGATAAGCGCCGTGTCGAGCAGGGTGAAATCCGAAGCATAGGCGAGCACGCATTGGTGCAGCTTCTGGTTGTCTGGAAGCGCCCCGTTCGCCCGCATCCAGATGTGCTGGACTGGCGCATGTGGCTCGCGGCTGAGATAGCGGGACACGTCGACCGGCCGGAGATCGATCGGATGATCCCGCTTCCAATAGCTCTGCATGTTCTCAGGCAGCCGGTCGAGAAGCCCGCGCATGAGGTCGACCGCGCTCGGCAGCGCCTCCGGCGGCGGCACATCCGGCATCGGCATGTAGTGGTCAAAGCCGTCCTCTTCCTTCTGGAACGACACGCTCATGGCGAAGATCGCCCGACCGTGCTGGATGGCTTTGACGCGCCGCGTCGTGAAGCTGCCGCCGTCGCGGATGCGCTCCACCTCGTAGATGATCGGATGGGCCGGATCGCCCGCGAGCAGAAAGTAACCATGAAGCGAGTGCGCGGTCCGGGGCTCGCTCACGGTCCGACCCGCCGCCACGAGCGCCTGGCCCAGCACCTGCCCTCCGTACACGCGCTGCCAGCCCGCCTTCGGGCTTATGCCGCGAAACAGATTTTGCTCGAGGGTCTCGAGATCGAGAACAGATAGAAGCTCGGCAAGAGCCGGTCCGGCGGCGGCGTTCTGGGAAGGGCTAGCGTCACCCGTGGCCATGGAGGATCCTTGATCCAGATGCTAAGACCATGATCGCTTCTGACCCGATCAGTCCGAAGCGTGAATCATAGGTCCCGGAAAGACTCCGGGACTGAACGATGAGCGTCGTCGGGATCACGGTCAAGTGACAGCGGCTGACGCAGATCGGCAAGGAGTTCGAAAGGCTTGGCATGACGAACCCCAAGGCGGAGCAGAGATTTGACGTCGTCGTCTCGGGCGCGAGCTTTGCCGGGCTGGCGCTCGCGCGCGCACTTGTTCAGGCCCTCGGGGACGGCCTGCGCATTGCCGTCGTCGACCGCGCTCCTCGCGCGCCCGGCGACCGCCCGGACGCGCGTGCCTTCGCTCTCTCCGCCGCCTCGAAGCACATGCTCGATGTGCTCGGCATTTGGGAGAGCATCGCGTCAGAGGCGCAGCCCGTCTCGGACATCGACATCACGGATTCGAGCCTCGACGCGGGTGTACGCCCGGTCGTGCTGAGTTACGACAACCGCCTCGGCGGCCAGGACGGCAACGTCACGGATGGCAGCGAGCCGGCCACCTTCATCGTTCCTGCCCCCGCGCTCGAGCGCGCCCTTTTGCAGAGCGTAGCCTCGAGTCCCTCCATTGCTCTGATAGCGCCGGCCGAGGTCACCGGAATCGCCGCAGGCGATGCGGCCATGGTGGTCTCGCTGCGCGACCGCGAGTCTCTCGTCGCCTCTCTGCTCGTCGGAGCTGAAGGCCGCCGCTCTGCCACGCGCGAAGCAGCCGGCATCGAGACCATCGGCTGGAAGTACGATCAGATCGCGATCGTTACCACTATCGGGCATGCGAAGCCGCACAACGGACACGCCGTCCAGCACTTCCTACCGGGCGGTCCCTTCGCCATCCTGCCTCTGACCGGCGACCGCTCCTGTATCACCTGGAGCGAGAACGCGGCCGAAGCCCAGCGCATCCTGGCACTCGACGACGCCGGCTTCCTCGCCGAGATCGAGCAGCGCGTCGGCGGACGCTTGGGCGCCCTCACGCTCGCGGGCCCGCGCCAGAGCTGGCCGCTCGAAACGCACCTCGCCAAGAGCTACGTCGCACCCCGCTTCGCGGTCATCGGCGACGCCGCACACGGCGTGCATCCCATCGCGGGCCAAGGCGTCAATCTGGCTTTCCGCGATGTCGCGGCGCTAACCGAGGTCCTGGCGGAGTCCCGTCGTATCGGCCTCGATCTCGGCGACTGGGATACGCTGAAGCGCTACGAGCGCTGGCGCCGGTTCGACTCTGCCGTCTCCGCAGCAACGTTCGATGCCCTGAACCGGCTGTTCTCGAACGACAGTGCCATGCTGAGAGCCGCGCGCGACTTTGGCCTCGGCGTGGTCGACCGCACGCCCATGCTGAAGAAGCTATTCGTCACCGAGGCCTCGGGCACGCTCGGCACGGCCGTCCCGCGTCTGCTCAAAGGCGAACGCGTCTAGGCCTCGTCCTCAGCGCCACCCTCTCCGCCCTGCGCATCGCCGGCATCGACCTCTTCCGGCAATGTCACTGTGATGCGCCCTGCTGCCACGTCCACGGCGCCGATATAGGCTTCCATGAACGGCACCAGCTTGATGTTGCCTCCATCCGACAGCCGGATTTCTAGGATGTCACCAGCGCCATAGTTGACCACAGCCAGCACTTTGCCGATGGCCTTTCCGTCTGCAGCGACGGCATCGAGCCCCTTCAAGTCCTCGAAATAAAACTCGCCCTCCGCCGGCGCCGGCATTCGCTCGCGCCGCACATAAAGATCGATGCCCTTGAGCGCCTCTGCCTGGGTGCGATCCGAGATGCCGTTGACGCGCCCGATCACCCCTTTTGGCGTCACGCGCTCGACCTTGATGTCGAAGGTGCGCTTGCCCGTGCTGTCCTCGAGAGCTCCATAGTCGGCGATACCCTCGGGCTCGGACGTGAAGGTCTTGATGAGCACTTGGCCTTTGATGCCGTGCGCACCGGCGATGCGTCCGAGCAGAATGCGTCGCGAGGTATCTTTGTCGTCTGACATGGAGTTCCGGAAGCTGCGGCTGGTCGGACCAGGGCTTCAGCGCCCGTGGATCGGTCCGATATAGCTGAATTCCACGGCCACTGGACACCCCCCGATATCGACGATTGCCGATAACGGCATATCCGCCTGGACTTCGGCCACGAGGTCGAGAACGAGGCCTTCGGGCCCGGAAGGAAGCCCTGTGACCAGCTCTCCATCTGGCGGTGCGTTGAGGCGGACTTGGATCTCGCCGACGCCCCTCTCGGCGTCGTAGTGGTAGGAGCCCGAGAAAACGCCACCCCACCGGTCGGAGCCGAGAATGCGGCCGTTTCGAAGCGAGGCGAGCCCGTATCCGGTTGGAGGATCGGATGACCTGCCGCTGCGGTAGCTCAAGTCGTACAAGCCGTCCTGAAGCATGCTGCTTGCCCAAACGATATTGCACCGAGGGGCGAAGCCTAACAGACGCTCGAGTCCCGGCAGCAGCGATCCGGCCGAAGCGTTAATCGACGGGGAAAAGTAAAAGAGACCCGCGCAGTCCGCAGCCCATCACGGGCCGGAACATCCTTTTTGACCAAGCAGGCCGTAGGCCTAATGCAAGCTATCGAGGCGCCGACCGATGGCGAGCGCATAGAACCATAGGCGGCGCTCCTTATCGGTCCAATCCTCGACGTCCGGCTTGTCGGACATCAGCGCGTTGCCGGCCTCCAGGGCCTCGCTGCGCCGTTCCCACAATTCGGCAGCCATCTCGGTCATATTCGTGATCTTGAAGCCCATTAGTGCCCCCGTGCCCGCAGAGAAATTCTCTGGCAACACCCCTCACCGCACCTACGAACTTTGGACCCCGACCGCTTTGAACCCTCTCGACCCTACTGGCTCGAAGGGTGAATCGTCGGTTCCTCAAAGACATGCGAAGGCTAAGACAACACCGCGAAGCTGCAAATATGTGAAAACGGAGCCAAACGAATTTCGCTCGATGTGTTGCAGCTCTGCTGCGGGCGCACAATTGAACATCGGCTGCCAAAAGGAATAGGCACCCGGCCGAAATGGCCGAGTGCCTATTGCGAACTCCAGAGAGCCAGAGCTGCGTCGACGGCTTACGCCGCTTCGCCGCTGGCAGCTGCTGCGGCATCCTCGGCGGCCTTCGCCTTGGCGGCGGCGCGCTCCTGAGCCTTCTTCTTCGGCTTCATCTTCTCGGGGTTGTTGCGCGCTTCGCGCTTCAGGAGACCCGCCGCATCGAGCAGGCGAGCGACGCGGTCCGTCGGCTGCGCGCCGACCGAGAGCCAATGCTTGCAGCGATCGAGGTTGAGCTTCACGCGCTCCGGGTTGTCCTTCTTGAGCATCGGATCGAACGTGCCGACCTGCTCGATATAGCGGCCGTCGCGGGGCGAGGCGCTATGGGCGATGACGACGTAGTAGTACGGGCGCTTCTTTGCGCCGCCGCGCGAAAGGCGGATCTTTGCAGCCATGGGTCGTGTCCTTTCTTGAAGACTCTATGCTTCTGTTAGTGAGGCCGCTCGATCCACCGTGGACTGAGCTCGGCCGTGTTTCGTCAACGTCTCACTTCTTCTTGCCCGGGAAGCCCGGAAATCTCGGACCCGGCCCGCCAAGGCCGGGAAGTCCACCGCCTAGGCCTGGAAGCCTCGGCACGCCGCCGCCTCCAAGACCTGGCAATCCTTTTGGCAGCCCGCCCTTCGGCAAAACGTCCTTGAGATCGGACGGGAGCTGCTCGAGCGCTTTGGGGTCGAGCTTCGCAAGCTCTGCCTGCATATCGGCGAGCTCCGCTTCGCTCGGACCGCCACCGCCGCCCATGCCGAACATCCTCGACATCATGCCCCGGTTCTTGCCCATGGCCTTCATCATGTCGGCCATCTGCCGGTGCATCTTGATGAGCTTGTTGATGTCCTCGACCTTGGTGCCCGAGCCGGCAGCGATGCGCCGCTTGCGCTTGGCGTCGAGAACCTTAGGCGCGCGCCGCTCTTTCGGCGTCATCGAAGAAATGATGGCGCGCTGGCGCTTCAGGATGCGGTCGTCGAGATTGGCGTTCGCGAGCTGTGCCTTCATCTTGCCGACGCCGGGCAGCATGCCGAGCACGCCACCCATGCCGCCGATCTTCTCCATTTGGGCCAGCTGCTCGGCGAGATCCTCGAGATCGAACTCGCCCTTCTTCATCTTCTGGGCGATCGACTTGGCCTTCTCGACGTCGATCGTCTGCGCCGCCTTCTCGACGAGGCCTACGATGTCGCCCATGCCGAGGATGCGGCCCGCGATGCGCTTCGGATCGAAATCCTCGAGCTCATCCCACTTTTCGCCCGTACCGATGAGCTTGATCGGCTTGCCGGTGACGGCGCGCATCGAGAGCGCAGCACCGCCGCGGCCATCGCCGTCGGCGCGCGTCAACACAGTACCCGTTATTCCGAGACGGCTGTCGAACGCCTTGGCCGTGTTGACCGCATCCTGGCCGGTGAGGCTGTCGACGACCAGCAGGATCTCGTGCGGATTGGTTGCGGCCTTTACGTCCGCGACCTCGACCATCAGCTCCTCGTCGACCGTCGTGCGGCCGGCGGTATCGAGCAGCACGACGTCGTAGCCGCCGAGCTTCGCCGCTTCGAGCGCACGCTTGGCGATGGCGAGCGGCAGCTGACCGGCAACGATCGGAAGCGTGGCGACGCCGGTCTGCTCACCGAGTACCCGAAGCTGCTCTTGTGCAGCCGGACGCCGCGTGTCGAGCGACGCTAAGAGAACTTTCTTCTTGTCGCGGTTCGTGAGCCGCCAGCCGATCTTCGCTGTCGACGTCGTCTTGCCTGAGCCCTGGAGGCCAGCCATCAGGATCACGACCGGAGGCGCCGCATGCAGGTCGATCGGAGCGGCATCCGAGCCCAGCGTGCTGACAAGCTCGTCGTTGACGATCTTGACCACCATCTGGCCGGGGGTGACCGAGCGCAGGACTTCCTGGCCGACGGCCTTGACGCGCACGCGTTCGACGAAGTCACGAACGACATCGAGGGCCACGTCGGCTTCGAGCAGCGCCCGGCGCACCTCTCGCATCGCCTCCGCGACGTCGCTCTCGGAGAGGGCGCCGCGCTTCGTAAGCTTGTCGAGTACACCCGACAGCCGGTCGGAAAGCGATTGAAACATCGAAACCTTTCGCACAAAACACGAACGCACCCGAGGGCGCATCGCGCTGTCGGATGTTGACCTCCCGTCTCCCGGCCGCTCTTGATATAGGGGCCATGTACGGGGCGGCGGCTCTGCTGGCAGGGCCGTCTGGATTGGCCGCACAATCTTCGATCGCAGGATTATTGTCAATCCGCCGGCAAATCCGCCGCGCAGCAGCCCTAAAGGCTGGCCTGTTGAAAAATTACTGAGCCAAGTCAGATAGTTAATTAGATGGCCGGAACGCTCATTGCAATCTTTCTGCGGCTCACACCATAATTCCGCGCCGAAACAAAAACGATATAGCGCGCGCGGGGGCGGGCGTTACGGGGAGACTGAAGACTCATGGTTGAGCAACGGGTGCGGGCTAGGTGCGGCTCGGCTGGCGCATGGCTGCTTGTTTCGGTGGCGCTGTCGGCCTGCTCGACTGTCTCCAATCCGTTCTCGAACACCAACGACGACGACAAGGTCTTCATCGCCGCCGCCCAGACCTGGGACCTCAACAAAGACGGCTCCGTCACCTGCGACGAGTGGAAACAGTACGTCACCACCGCCGTACGCGAGGCCGATGGCAACGGCGACGGCGCTCTCGACGCCACGGAATGGCAGACACTGGTGAAGGGTGACCGCCTGTTCGAGTTGGCGACGCTGAGCTACTACGACGCCAACGGCGACGGCAAAGTGACCGTCGACGAGATGATCACCAAGCCCAACCGCGCCTTCGCACTCCTCGACAAGAACGGCGACTGCCAGATCGACCGCAACGAAACGGTCCAGGTGATCAACGTCGACAAGCCGAAGCCGAAAGAAGTGGATCAGCAGATCCCGAAGACGCGGTAATCGCCAACTTGACTGTCCTCTCGACTGTGACGGCCTGAGCCGGCGCCTACGACGCCGGCTTCACGCGCACGAGTGCGCCCTTGAGTTCGTCCGTCAGCAGATACACGGCGCCGTCCGGACCCTGACGTACGTCACGGATGCGCTCGTCGAGATCGGTGACGAGCTTCTCGTGCGCGACCACCTCGCCGTCCTTCATGACCAGGCGCTGCACGTGTGCGCCTTTGAGTGAACCGACCAGGAGATTGCCCTTCCATGCCGGAAAGAGATCGCCTGTGTAGAAGGTGAGCCCGGACACTGCGATCGAGGGATCCCAGTAGTAGACCGGCTGCTCCATGCCCTCTTTCTTCGTGCCTTCGCCGATCTTCGCACCCGAATAATCGACGCCGTAGGTGATGATGGGCCAGCCGTAGTTCTTGCCGGCTTCGGGATGATTGAGCTCGTCGCCGCCCTTGGCGCCATGCTCGATCGTCCATAGCTTGCCCGTGGCCGGATCGAGTGCGGCTCCCTGCATGTTGCGATGCCCGATCGACCACACCTTCGCATCCCATCCTTGAAGCTTGGGGTTGTCCGCAGCCGGTTCGCCGTCGGCGGTGATGTGAATGACCTTGCCGAGGTGGTTCGCGGGGTTCTGCGATTCCGCCCGTAGGAAGTTGCGTTCACCCGTCGTCACGAATAGCGAGCCGTCGGGATTGATGACGATGCGCGAGCCGAAGTGGAACGTGCTCTTGTAGGCCGGCTCCTGGCGAAAGATCACCGCCACATCTTCCAGCCGGCCGCTTTCGGCGTCGAGCACAAGCTTCGCACGCGCGACGCTGGTCCCGTTCTTGTCATCCTCGCGCGGCTCCGAGAACGAGAAGAAGATGCGCCCGCTCTGCGCGAAGTCCGGAGCCAGCACCACATCGAGGAGTCCGCCCTGCCCTTGGGATGCGACCGCCGGCACGCCGGCGATGGGCTCGGAGATCTTACCGTCCTTGCTGACGATCCTGAGCTGCCCCGGCTTCTCGGTGACGAGATAGCGCCCATCCGGAAGGAACTGCACCGCCCAGGGATTTTTGAGCCCCCTCGCCACGATCTCCGTCTTCACGGCTGTCTTTTCCGCCGCCGGCGCATTCGTCTGCTCGGCATTGGCGGGCGCGCAATAGGCTGCGACGCCCAAAACGACGCTCGATACTCCGAGCGCCAGACGGGACGTGACCATCAATACCTCTCCGGGGATTTGACCTCTGAAACTATCCCTCATGTAGGAAGTAGTCTGGGAAAGACGAAGGGCCGCCCCGCCCGAATTGTCTTTTTCCCGGCCCTCGCCCTATATAGTCGCCATGAGCGCGACCCAGCCCCTCAAATTCGTCAAGATGAACGGCCTCGGCAACGAGATCGTCGTCGTCGATCTACGCGGAACGCGATCGGCATTGACGCCCGATGAGGTCCGCCGCATCGCCGCTGGGCCGAAAACGCACTTCGACCAGATGATGGTGCTTGGCGCGCCACGGACACCCGGCACGGACTCGTTCGTCCTCATCTACAATACCGACGGATCGGAATCCTGGGCTTGCGGCAACGGAACCCGCTGCATCGGCTGGCTCGAAGCTGGTCGCACGGGCCGCAATACGCTGAAATTCGAGACCAAGGCTGGGCTGCTGGACGTAGCCGTCCGCGATATCTCGTCGATCACGGTCGACATGGGCGAGCCGCACTTTGCCTGGAACGAGATTCCGCTGGCCGAGCCGTTTCATGACACGCGCGCCATCGAGCTTCAGATCGGCCCCATCGACAAGCCGATCCTGCACTCGCCTTCGGTCGTGAACGTCGGCAACCCGCACGCCATTTTCTGGGTCGGGGACGTCGCCGCCTACGACCTCGGCCGCTTCGGGCCGATGCTCGAAAACCACCCGATGTTTCCCGAGCGCGCCAACATCTCCCTGGCTCACGTCGTCTCGCGTGACGCCATGACGATCCGGGTCTGGGAGCGCGGCACCGGCCTCACCCAGGCCTGCGGGACCGCAGCCTGCGCCTCTGCTGTAGCCGCAATGCGTAAAGGCCTGACAGATCGGAGGGTTACGGTAACCCTGCCGGGCGGGTCCCTTGTCATAGAATGGACGCCGGCCAACCGTATCCTGATGACCGGCCCGGTCGAGATCGAATACGAAGGCAGCCTTGACGGTGCGCTTTCGGCGCACGTTGGCGTCTAGACCATGGTCGCTTCAGGTCCTATCAATCTGACGCAAGTCCTGGACCCGAACCGGGTCCGTGATTGAGACGGATTGAAATTTCTCCATTGCCGCGAGATGCCGCCGGAGCCGTGCTGGGAGCTCGCCACAAGGTTGCAATGCCCGAACCTCTGATCATAACGCTAGGCTGCCGGCTCAACGCCTACGAGTCCGAGGTGATGCGTCGTCACGCGTCCGACGCGGGCCTCGAGAATTGCGTCATCGTCAACACCTGCGCCGTGACGCGCGAGGCCGTGAGCCAGGCCCGCCAGACGATACGCAAAACGCGCCGTGAGCGGCCCGACGCACGCATCGTCGTCACCGGCTGCGCCGCGCAGATCGAGCCCGAGCAGTTCGCCGGCATGCCCGAGGTCGATCATGTGATCGGCAACACCGAGAAAATGCAGGCCGCCACGTTTCGCGGATTGGCCGAAAAGGAATTCGAGCGCGTCGCCGTTGACGACATCATGAGCGTCAAGGAAACGGCGCTGCACATGATGGACGGCTTCGGCACGCGCGCACGCGCTTACGTCCAGATCCAGAACGGCTGCGATCATCGCTGCACCTTCTGCATCATCCCGTTTGCCCGCGGCCCTTCGCGCTCCGTGCCCGCAGGCGAGATCGTGGACGAGGTCCGCCGCTTGACCGAGACCGGTTGCGGCGAGGTGGTGCTGACGGGTGTCGACATCACCTCCTACGGCGCCGATCTTCCGGGCGTCATGTCGCTCGGCCGTCTCATCAAGCAGATCCTGAAGCACGTTCCCGAGCTGCAGCGTTTGCGTCTCTCCTCCATCGACCAGGTGGAGGTCGATCCCCACCTCATCGACGCGCTCGCGACCGAGGAGCGTTTCATGCCGCATCTGCACCTTTCCATGCAGGCCGGTGACGACCTCACGCTGAAGCGCATGAAGCGCCGCCACCTTCGCGACGATGCCATCCGGTTCTGCACCGAGGCCCGCCGCCTTCGTCCCGATGTCGTCTTCGGTGCCGATCTCATCGCCGGGTTTCCGACAGAAACAGACTCTATGTTCGACAGCACGCTTCGTCTCGTCGACGAATGCGAGTTGACCTACCTGCACGTCTTTCCGTTTTCGCCGCGCAAGGGCACGCCTGCCGAGCGCATGCCGCAGGTCGAGCACGCTGTCGTCAAGGAGCGCGCCGCACGCCTGCGCGCCAAAGGAGAGACGACCCACGCCGCCTATCTGGAACGCCTGAAGGGAAAGAAGATCGAGATACTCATGGAGCGCGAGGACATGGGCCGCACCCCGCATTTTGCAGAGGTGTGCGTCGCACCGGGCTCGCCGGTTGGCTCTTTCAAGTGGGCGATGCTCGGCAGCCATGACGGCCGCCGCGTCGACGGGATGCTCGTCGCGTGAGCGCTGCAGAATCCAAACCTAAGGGCATGTTCGGTCGCTTGTTCGGCGGCCGCAAGGATCCTGCGCCCGACGCTCCGCCACCCGAGCAGGACGAGAACGTCGCCTCGAGCGAAGCTGTACCCGCCGGGCAGGAGGCGACGCCGATCGCCGAAGTGCCCGCACCATCACCGGAGCCCGAGGTCGCAGAGACGCCCGCGCCGCCTGTTGCCGCAGAGCCGCCAGCGCGCGCGAGCTGGTTCCAGCGCCTCAAGGCCGGCCTCTCCAAAACATCCTCGCGCCTGACAGACGGCATCACTGGCCTCGTCTCCAAGCGCAAGCTCGACGGCGCCACGCTCGACGAGCTCGAGGATCTGTTGATCGGCGCCGATCTCGGCCTCGACACCGCGCAGCGCATCACCACCGCGATCTCAAAAGGCCGCTTCGAGAAGGGCCTCTCGAGCGAAGACGTCCGCGGCATTCTTTCGACCGAGATCACGAAGGTGCTCCAGCCGGTCGCCGCACCCCTCGTCATCGACGCCGCTAAGAAGCCTCACGTGGTCGTCGTTCTCGGCGTCAACGGCAGCGGCAAGACGACGACCATCGGCAAGCTCGCAGCCCAGCTCTCGCGCGAAGGCAAGAAGGTGATGCTCGGCGCCGGTGACACTTTCCGCGCCGCCGCCATCGACCAGCTCAAGGTCTGGGGCGAGCGCACGGGCGCGCCCGTCGTGTCGCGCGATGTCGGCTCGGACGCGTCGGGCCTCGCCTTCGATGCGCTCAAGGACGCTCGCGACGGCGGCTACGACGTCTTGCTGCTCGATACCGCCGGCCGCCTGCAGAACAAGGAAGGACTCATGGCCGAGCTCGAGAAGATCGTTCGCGTCTTGAAGAAGGTCGACGCGACAGCGCCGCACGATGTCGTGCTCGTGCTCGACGCCACGACGGGCCAGAACGCGCTCAACCAGGTCGACGTCTTCCGCGAGCGTGCGGGTGTGACGGGCCTCATCATGACCAAGCTCGATGGCACGGCGCGCGGCGGCATCCTCGTCGCCATCGCCGCCAAATTTGGTCTGCCTGTTCATGCTATCGGCGTCGGTGAAGGCATCGACGACCTGCAGCCCTTTTCCGCGGACGACTTCGCCCGCGCGATCGCAGAGAGTTAGCCACCCAGTATTAAGTCGCCGAGAACGCGTACCAGCAAAATTTGAAGTGCCGGACAATCACAAACGAAGGTCACGTTCCGATCATGAGCCGCCACCGTTTCTACCCGTTCAATGCCGAGCAGACCGTCAACATCCTGAGCGAGTTCGGACCGCTCGTGACCATGTTCGTCGTCAATGCGCTCTATGGGATCAACGCCGGCACCTGGGCCCTCATCCTGACCACGATCGCCGCCATCGTGGCCATGCTCTACATGTTTCACCGTCCGCCGGTGTTCCCGCTCATCGCTTCGACCGTCACGATCGTATTCGGCGCCCTGACGCTGATCACGAAGGATCCCATGTGGGTCCAGATCAAGGTGACAATCTTCAATGCCCTGTTTGCCGGATTCCTGTTTCTCGGCCTGTGGCTCAACCGTAATTTCTTCCAGTACGTCTTCGAGAAGACGTTTCATTACACCAAGGAAGGCTGGGACCAGTTCACGCGCAGCTTCGCCTGGTTCTTTCTCTTTACGGCCGTCTTGAACGAGCTGGTCCGCCTCCTGTTCAAGGACGATCACGTCTACCAGATCCTCGGACACTCCATGAACGGCGTCGACGTATGGATTGCTTTCAAGCTGTTCATCGTCCTGCCCATGAGCGGGCTCTACGCTTGGCTGTTGACGAAATGGATGAGCAAGCACCATCTCTAAGGCGCTTGGCGATCCCGACCACCCTAGTTTGCAAGGACCTACGATGACCGATACCAAGCCCACCGCCACGCCGGCTCATGCACCGGCAGAGAACCAGCTGTTGAAGCTGCTCGTGGAGCTGGGCCCGCTGGTCGTCTTCTTCTTCGCCAACTCGCGAGCGGGAATCTACGTCGGCACCGGCTGCTTCATTGCCGCGACCATTGCTTCGCTCGTTGCCTCGCGCATCCTCTTCGGCCGCATCCCGACCATGCCGCTCGTGTCCGGCATTTTCGTTCTCGTCTTCGGTGGTCTGACGCTTTGGCTGCAGAACGACGTCTTCATCAAATTGAAGCCGACCATCGTCAACCTGATCTTCGCCGCGATCCTGTTCGGCGGCCTTTTCTACGGCCAATCGCTGCTGAAGTACCTCTTCGGAGATGTCTTCAAGCTCACCGAGGAAGGATGGAAAAAGTTGACCTTCCGCTGGGCCTGCTTCTTCCTATTTCTCGCCGGCCTCAACGAAATTGCCTGGCGCGTCCTCACCACCGACGACTGGGTGAAGTTCAAGGTGTTCGCGATCATGCCGATCACGATGGTATTCGCGGCGTGTCAGGTGGGCCTGCTGAAAAATCATGAGCTACCGAACACAGCGAACGAATGATTGGCTACAGATTTTCACAGTGCTGATCATCTGTTCTCGAACCCATAATACTTAAAGAGACTGTAAGTTTTATATCGGTTCTGTCTCTTTTTTTTCGGTAGACGTCAGCGTCGATCCGCGTATCTTCTGATAGCAGTCAGATCACGATATCTGGCATTCCATTCAGGGCGTTTGTGAGCGCGGGGGGCGCGTCACACGTTCCGCGGGCCAGCGCGCCCATTTGCAACCCAAATCTCGCGGAAGGTCATGGCACGCGACAGCTCATCGGACGAAACCAACCCCCGTACGCTTGAACAATCTGCACTCCACCTGCTGCATCGCGCAGAGCAATGCGCGAGCGAGATATTTCTCGAGGAGATGGGCCGTGATGATCTCACGCCTCGTCAGTATGCAGTCCTGGTCACGGTTGCTGAGAACGAGGGATTGAGTCAAACGCAGCTGGTTGAGCGCACGGGCATCGATCGCTCGACCATTGCAGACATCACACGCCGGCTGCTCAAGAAGGGACTTCTGCAGCGGCGGCGCACGCGCGATGACGCGCGTGCTTATTCGGTCAAGCTGACGGACAGCGGCTGGGAGGCGATCAAGACCGCTAATCCCGCCATCCGCCGCATCGACGAGCGGTTGCTCGCGGCGTTGCCCGGCGCACAGCGCGACAACTTCATCGAGTTTCTGAGCACGATCGTGAAGGTGCTGACCAAGAAAGAGGAGCAGTCCTCTCAGGCGTCGGACACCTGAGCTCGCAGGGATTACTCGCAGCACGAAAAAAGGCCCGGCACGATAAACTCGTGCCGGGCCTTTTGCTGTTCGACTTCGGCTTAGGCCGCGGCCTTGGCCTTGATCAGGTTGTGCTCGATCATCGTCTCCGCAATCTGCACCGCGTTGAGCGCCGCGCCCTTGAGAAGGTTGTCGGCCACGATCCAGAGGGCGAGGCCGTTTTCGACCGTCGCATCCTCGCGAATGCGCGAAACGTAGGTCGCATATTCGCCAGCCGCCTCGACCGGCGTCACGTATCCGCCCGCCTCACGCTTGTCGACCACGAGAACGCCCGGCGCATCGCGCAGGATCTCGCGAGCCTCGTCGGCCGTCATCGGCTTCTCGAACTCGATATTGAGCGATTCCGAATGGCCGACGAACACGGGGACGCGCACGCACGTCGCGCTGAGCTTGATGCGCGGATCGAGAATCTTCTTCGTCTCCGCCAGCATCTTCCATTCCTCCTTCGTGTAGCCGTCCTCCATGAAGACGTCGATGTGAGGAATGCAATTGAAGGCGATCTGCTTCGGAAACTTCTTCGGCTCCGACTCCTGGCCCGGCACATACTTGGCCTTCGTCTGCGACCAGAGCTCGTCCATGGCCTCCTTGCCGGCGCCCGAGACCGATTGATAGGTCGAGACCACGACGCGCTTGATCGTCGCCGCGTCGTGTAGCGGCTTCAGCACGACGACCATCTGCGCCGTCGAGCAGTTCGGATTGGCGATGATGTTCTTCTTCGTGTAGCCGGCGATCGCGTCCGCGTTGACCTCGGGCACGATGAGCGGCACGTCCTGGTCATAGCGCCAGCACGACGAGTTATCGATGACGACGCAGCCCTTGGCGCCGATGCGCGGGCTCCACTCCTTGGAAACCGAGGATCCTGCCGACATGAGGCAGATATCGGCCTTCGAGAAGTCGAACTGCTCGATGTCCTGGCACTTGAGCGTCTGGTCGCCGTAAGAGACCTCCGTGCCGAGCGACCTGCGCGAGGCGATGGCAAAAACTTCGTCGGCGGGAAAACGCCGCTCGACGAGCACGTTCAAGATTTCACGGCCCACGTTGCCGGTGGCGCCGACGACAGCGACTTTATAGCCCATGTGTGCAAGTCCTCTGGCTCGGGTCGCGCGGAGCGAATTTGCAGGTCCCGAAGGGTTGCCGGCACGACGTCTCGTCCGGGCCGTTGACTTACGCGCGCCGTGCCCTCCTTTCAAGTGACTTTGGGGCCAATTTGCAGCCGGGACGGCCCTGAAAGCCCCCTCCGAGACCCAAAACCCGACGCTTTGACATCGCCAACCCCCGTCCCTTAAGTGGCGGGTGCCAAGGATTGAACTGCGCCGACAGAAATCCAACCCATAGGCCGAGAGTGCCGAAAACCTCCATTCAGCCTGCATCCCCCGATAGCCTCGCCACGAGCCCCTGGCCCAACGGCGTCACACCCACGCCCGAGTACATCCGCGCCCTGGATCACATGCGCAGCGGAGAAGGCCACTTGTTTGTCACCGGCCGTGCCGGGACCGGCAAATCGACGCTGCTCCGGGCGCTGCGCGACATGTCCGAGGAGGATATGGCCATCGTGGCACCGACGGGCCTTGCCGCGGTAAACGCCGGCGGCCAGACCATCCATTCGTTCTTTGGGCTGCCCCCGCGCCTCATCCGCTCCGAAGATATCCGCCGCAGCCGCAACGGCGCGGTTATGCGGCGCATGAAGCTCCTCGTCATCGACGAGGTCTCCATGGTCCGCTCGGACCTCATGTGGGCCATCGACCAATCGTTGCGCATAAACCGCGGCCGCGCCCGCGAGCCATTCGGCGGCGTGCGCATGCTCCTGTTCGGCGATCTGCATCAGTTGCCGCCCGTCATCCAGGAAGCAGAGGTCGCGACCCATCTCGAATCCGAGTTCGGCGGGCCGTTCTTTTTCTCCGTCCCATCGTTGCGCGAAGGCGCCGGAACATCCCTGCTCGAGCTGACGCAAGTGTTCCGTCAGAGCGATGAAGCCCTTATTTCCGTGCTCAATCATGTCCGCGACGGCGAAGCCGACGAAAGCGATCTCGAAATCCTGAACGATCGCGTCAGCCCCATCCGCACGCTTTCGGAAGGCGAGCGCTTCGTCATCCTGACGCCGACCAACGCCGCTGCCCAGCGCATCAATATGGCCTATCTCGATGCCTTGCCGGGTCGCGCGCACGCCTACGAAGCCGGCATCACCGGCGACTTCAATCAATCCGCCCAGCCGACCGACCCGTCTCTCATCCTGAAGCCGGGCGCCAAGGTCATTCTCATCCGCAACGACCCGGACAGACGCTGGGTCAACGGCACCGTCGCGCGCATTTCACGTCTCGACGAGAAGCGCGTCTGGATCGAGGTCGCCGGCAAGGAGCACGAGGTCGAGCAGGCATCCTGGGAGGCACGCCGCTACGCCTTCGACAAGGAGCAGGAGAAGATCGTCGGCAGCGTCGCGGGGACGTTCAAGCAGTTTCCCGTCCGCCTCGCTTGGGCGCTGACCATTCACAAGGCCCAGGGCCTGACGCTCGACAACGTCTACATCGACCTCGGCAGAGGCACATTTGCGCACGGCCAGGCCTACGTCGCGCTGTCGCGCTGCCGATCTCTCGAAGGTCTCGCGCTGGCCCGCCGCCTTGAGCCCCGCGACATTTTGTTCGACCGCACGGCCATGGGATACCGCGAGATTTTCCATCCCCTCTGAGCGGAGGGAAACGACCATACATTTTCTTAAGTTTCGGCGTGATAATTACTATTTCGCAAATGCGAGATGCAACCAGGGAGTAAAGCTCAACCCGGAGACATGTATGTACCGAGAGGTCAATAAATCCGGGCTTCTACGAATGTGATCGCCCCCTCACAATATTTATGTTGCAACGCAACAAGACTTCTCTTATGTTCCCTCGCATCAGCTTGGGCCCGTGGAACACTCCACCGCCCCAATAGTTCGAGTTGTGCTGACATTTTTTGATAAGAATTGCCCCAAAAAGGAGCCCGCCGTGAACGACTTCGCACGCCAGACCCAAGAGATGTTTGCTGCCGCTAAAGACGCCCGCATTCCTGAGCAGGTCCAGGCTTTCGCCGAGGACAGCGTTTCCAAGGCCCGCGAGACCTATGGCAAGCTGAACACCGTCGCCAAGGACAACGCCAAGGTCATCGAAGAAGTGATGGTGACGGCCCACGCTGGCGCAAAGTCGATCGGCGATAAGGTTCTGAAGCACACGGAAGCCAACACCGAGGCCGTCTTCGAAGCCGCCAAGGCCATCGCGCGCGCCAAGACGGTTCCCGAGCTGCTTCGCCTCCAGACCTCGTTCTTCCAGCAGCAGTTCTCGGCTGCCGGCTCGCAGACGAAGGAAATCTTTGAGCTGTCGACCAAGGTTGCACAGCAGACGCTCGAGAGCATGAGCGCAGCTGCCACCAAGACCTTCGAGCAGATCAAGAAGACTGCCTGATTGAGCATAACGGTGGACGCGAGCAGCACCGCTGCTTGCTCCCTCGATGCAGAAATGAAAGCGGCGAAGCGCTTGAGGCCGAAAGCCTCAGGCGCTTTTTCTTTTCCGTTTCGACCAAAGCCTATTCTCGCACGTATCACTCTTCCGCAGACCGAAATCCGCGCTATAGTGTCGGAATGCTGGGTGCGCGTTCCGATATTAAGATCCGCAAAGCAAAGGCCGCCGACGCTAAACTCGTCGCCGACACGTTCCGCCAATCGTGGCAGCAGGCCTACCGCGGCATCATCCCCCATCTGCATCTCGAGAACATGGTTCGCCGTCGCGGTCCCGACTGGTGGATGAATACCATCCGCTCGGTCGAAGGGCTTCTCGTGCTCGAGCATGCGGGAACTCTCGCAGGCTATTCGACGCTCGGCCTGGCACGCACGCGTGGTCCCCAGCAGGGCGAGATCTACGAGCTCTACATCACGCCCGTGTACCAGGGCCTGGGGCTTGGAGAGCATCTCTTCGAAGCCTGCAGGAACAGCCTCGACGAGCGCCGCTTGAAGGGCCTCATCGTGTGGGCACTGGCCGAGAACTCGATGGCGACCGATTTCTATTGGCGGCGCGGCGGGCGGCCCATCAGGCAGTCCTTCGAGACCATCGGCGGCGCCAAGCTCGAGAAGATTGCATTCGCCTGGAGCTGATGAGCGAGCTCTCGCCTCCCCAAACGTAACTTGGTCAGAATGGGCTCCGCCCCGTGGCGCCGAGCACCATCGGCTTGGGCGGACACGTTTTCGCGCGGCCGTGAGAATCTGCGGCCTCCCGCGCCAGCACCATCGCATCCCCATTTGCAAGCGCATCCACGTAGGCCACGTGGCACGCCTCGCTGCCGGCTATACGCATGACGACGAGCACTTCGCCCCGCTTTGCGCCCTCGCCGGTGAAGTATCTGACGATGGTTGCGTAGGGGACCGGCTTCTCGTCCCGAATAATGAAGCGCCACTCGACAGTCGTACGCTTGGTCCCCGGCTCGAAAACGGTATTGGCGGCCGTAAGGGTCTGCTGAGCCGCCCGGGACGCGGCCGCGTTCGACCCGACGCTGAGATAGACCTTCCGCGCATCCTCAAGGACGTAGACCGGATAGCCCGGAAGGCCCTCGCAGACGCGGGCATCGTTGCGGGCGACGCTCGCGACCTCCTTGCAGGCGCCGAGGTCGACGACCGTGTATAAGCTCTTGATCTGATGGATTGCCTCGGCGCCCGGCACGGCGGCAGCGCAAAGTAGAAGCGCTGCGAGGCATGCTCTCCACGTCATTTCGTCGTCCTCGAAGTGAAACCTTCGATGTTGTCCCGAGTCCGGGTGACCCGTGTCAGTCTCTCTACCTTGGCTGCCTTATGAGATTATTTGCCATCTTAGCCGAATTCCGGGCCACCACCCCCCAATCTACGTTTTTTGTGGATGGGGCCCCACTCAATAATACGGATCAAATGGGTCTGGGCCACCTTGCGCTAACGAAGCGGAAGCGCCGCACTTCCTCTCCCCCCGTCACATTGCTATATCGGCGCACATCTTAACCGTCGGAGACCGCATGACCGACATGAAGATCGCTGTGATGGGTGCCGCCGGCCGCATGGGCCGGGAGCTTGTCCGCGCCATTCATGCAGCGCCAGGCTGCGTCGTTTCCGGAGGCGTCGAGGTGGCCGGATCGCCCGCGATGGGCGCAGACCTGGGCGTGCTCGCCGGTCTCCCGCCTCTCGGCATTCCCGTCACGGAGGATCTCCTGGCTCTGGCAGCCAGTTCCGACGCCGTCATCGACTTCACGCGACCCGAGGCCACCGTCGAAATGGCGGGTCTCGCCGCCAACGCCCGCATCGTCCATGTCATCGGCACGACTGGTCTTTCGGACGCCGATGAGGCCGCAATCAAGGCCGCCGCCCGCCACGCTACGGTCATCAAGGCCGGCAATATGAGCCTCGGCGTCAACCTTCTGACGGCCATCACGCGCCGGGTGGCTCAAGCGCTCGATGCTGACTTCGACATCGAGATCGTTGAAATGCACCACAACCAAAAGGTCGATGCGCCCTCCGGCACCGCATTGATGCTGGGCGCGGCCGCCGCCGAAGGCCGCGGGATCGATCTCAAATCCCAAAGCGTCAGAAGCCGCGACGGCCACACCGGGCCGCGCCGCAAGGGAGACATCGGCTTCGCGACGCTCCGCGGGGGCTCCGTGGTCGGTGACCACACCGTGATTTTTGCTGGCGAAGGCGAGCGGATAGAGATTACCCATCGCGCTGCGGACAGAAGCATATTCGCACGCGGAGCGGTGAAGGCCGCATTGTGGGGCCGGTCCAAGGGACCTGGCCTTTTTTCGATGATTGATGTTTTGGGGTTATAACCGACAATGTCCACCCTCGAACGGACGAAACACGCGGGCGTCATGACCAATCAACTTGTGCTCGTGCGGCACGGCGAGAGCGAGTGGAACAAGCGCAATATCTTCACGGGTCTGCGCAATCCCGACCTCACGGACAAAGGCGTAATCGAAGCAATGTGGGCCGGGCGCGTCCTCAGGGATCGCGGCCTGCATTTCGATGTGGCCTTCACCAGCATGCTGAAGCGTGCGCAGCACACACTCGATATCATCCTCGGCGAGCTCGGCGATAACATCGAGATTCATCGCAGCGCAGACATCAATGAGCGCGACTACGGCGAGCTGTCCGGCCTCAACAAGGAAGAAGCCCGCGCCAAATGGGGCGAGGCGCAGGTCCTCGCTTGGCGCCGCAGCTTCGACATCCCGCCTCCTGGCGGTGAGAGCCTCAAGGACACCGCCGCGCGCGTGAAGCCCTACTATGAGACGCACATCTGGCCTCAGGTTGCCGCGGGCAAGAACGTAATCGTCGCCGCGCACGGCAACTCGCTACGTGCGCTCATTATGCATCTCGAAAAGCTCTCCGAGGAGCAGATCCTCGATCGAGAGCTTGCGACGGCTGCTCCCCAGGTCTACAGGCTCAATGCATCGGGTGACGTCACCGAGTATCAAGAGCTCGTACGGTCTGAGGGACGCGACAGTGGTATGGGATGAGCTCGGCCGAGACGCCGAGGAAGCGAACCAGCGCGAGCGCGATCGTTGGACTGGTGTCTATATCGGCATCCTCGCGGTAATTCTCGCGATCTGCAGCATGGGTGGCGGCAACGCCGCCAAGGATGCGACCCTGAAGAACATCGAGGCCGCGAACACGTGGTCGTTCTTCCAGGCCAAGAACTTGCGCCGCCAGGCCCTCCGCCTGCGTGTGGACGAGCTCGAGACCCTTCGCGACACCAATCCCAGCATTCCCGAGGCGACCAAATCCGCCATCGAGGGCAAGATCGCGACCTATAAGGCCGAGGATCAGACACTGACCTCGAACGAAAAGACCGGCGAAGGGCTCGACCAGCTCTGGACGCGTGGCAAGGCTCTCGAGGCCGAGCGCGACCGCGCCATGCAGAAAGATCCCTACTTCGACTACGCCGAGGCCTTCCTGCAGATCGCCATCGTGCTCGCATCCATCGCCATCATCTCGGGCGGGACGGCTCTTCTCATCGGAAGCGGCATTCTGGGGGCTCTCGGCGCGCTGTTGACCATAAACGGCTTCACGCTGCTGGTCTCACTACCCTTCATGGGCTGACCCCCAAGCCGCGCCGCTTGCAGCGTCCCTGCCGAGGCGCTAGTACCCCGTCCGAAGCTTTGGATACCAGACACGGACGGAACTGATCATCATGGCCACCCACAAGTTGCTGCTCCTCCCCGGCGACGGCATCGGCGTCGAGACGATGGCCGAGGTCGAGCGCGTCATCGCGTTCCTGAACAAGAAGAGCAAGGCCAAGTTCGAGACCGAATCCGATCTCGTCGGCGGCGCGGCCTATGACAAACACGGCGTCGCCGTCACCGACGAAACCGTCGCCAAGGCCAAGAAGGCCGACGCCGTAATCTTCGGCGCCGTTGGCGGACCCAATTGGGACAAGGTCCCCTATGAGCATCGCCCCGAAGCCGGCCTCCTGCGTCTGCGCAAGGATCTCGACCTCTTCGCCAACCTGCGCCCGGCCATCTGCTATCCCGCCCTCGCCGACGCCAGCTCGCTCAAGCGCGAGCTCGTCGAAGGCCTAGATATCCTGATCGTGCGCGAGCTGACCGGCGGCGTCTATTTCGGCGAACCGAAGGAAATCGTGACCCTCGAGAACGGCGAGAAGCGCGGCGTCGACACGCAGGTCTATACGACCCATGAGGTCGACCGCATCGCCAAGATCGCCTTCGATCTGGCCCGCAAGCGCGGCAACAAAGTGCATATGGCCGCCAAGTGGAATGTGATGCGCACCGGCGTTCTCTGGCGCGACGTCGTGACCGACACGCACAAATCCTACGCGCCGGACGTAAAGCTGGAGCACATCCTGGCTGACAACTGCGCCATGCAGCTCATCCGCAATCCGAAGCAGTTCGACGTCATCGTCACCGACAACCTGTTCGGCGACATCCTCTCGGACGAAGCCGCCATGATGACCGGCTCGCTCGGCATGCTGCCGTCTGCTTCACTGGGCGCAGCCGATCCCAAAACCGGCAAGCGCCTGTCGCTCTACGAGCCAGTACACGGTTCGGCACCCGACATCGCAGGCAAGGGTCTCGCCAATCCCATCGCCACCATCGCCAGCTTCGGCATGGCGCTGCGCTACTCGTGCGACATGGTCGCTGAGGCGGATCTCATCGACAAGGCCATCGCCGGCGTCCTCGCCGACGGCCTGCGCACCGGCGACATCATGCAGCCCGGCATGAAGCAGGTCGGCACCACGGAGATGGGCACGGCCGTCGTCGCCAAGCTCGAGAAGCTTGCCGCCTGAGCACGGCTCACTCGACTCCCTCGTCGCAATAAAAAAGCGGCGGCCCCGCCAGGGCCGCCGCTTAATTTTACTCAAGTAGACCGATCGCCAAATCAGTCAGCGGTGATCACGAATACCTTGAAGTCCTTGTCGAGACGGAAGTCATACTGACCGCCCTTGCACTTGACGTCTTCAGCTTCGTAGACGCCCGTGCCCTCGCTCTCCTTCTCAAACTCACCGCCCTCGCAGCCCCAGGCAGCGACAGCTTCCTTGATCTTCGCTGCCTCTTCAGCCGACGGCTTGGCATCGGCAAGAGCTGCGGCCGAGCCGAGCACCAGAGCAGCAGCGGTAGCGATCATCAACCTCATGGGGACCTCCTTTATGAGTTTGGGACAACAAGCATCTTCTGTAGGAAGAGTTCCCAGATTTCCTCTTTGCACCGCACAATTGCTAGAGGGAAAAGTTCCCGAAATAGTCGGGAAAACTGTGCCATTGCGACGCGTTATAGCTTTCGCAGTGCAACAGAGTGGACACTGTGGTCCTCTGCCTTGCGCAGGATGAGCCGAGCCCGCGGACGCGTCGGCAGGATGTTTTCTTCCAGGTTCTTCAGGTTGATCGTCCGCCAGATTTCGAGCGCTCGGGTGACCGCATTATCATGCGTGAGCGTTACGTAGCGGTGGAAATACGCGGCAGGATCGCGGAAGGCCGTGCTCCGCAACCGCATGAAGCGCGTCACATACCAGCTTTGGATAACTTCAGCGTCCGCGTCGATGTAGATCGAGAAATCGAAGAAGTCGGACACGAAGGGAATCGCAGCGCCGTCTTTCGGCAATACCGCAGGCTGCAGAACATTGAGTCCCTCGACGATCAGGATGTCTGGGCGCTCGATCGCCGCCTTCTGACCCGCAATGATGTCGTAGTGAAAATGCGAATAGACCGGCGCTTCGATGACGTCCTTGCCTGACTTCACATCCGCGAGGAAGTTCAGGAGCCGCGCCGTGTCGAAGCTCTCGGGGAAGCCCTTGCGGTTCATGAGGCCGCGCGCTTCGAGCTCACGGTTCGGATAGAGAAAGCCGTCCGTCGTGATGAGATCCACGCGCGGATGATCCGGCCAGCGCGCCAACAGCGCTTTCAGAACACGCGCCGTCGTACTCTTACCGACTGCAACCGACCCGGCGACACCGATGATGAACGGCACCTTCCGTTCCATGCGGCCGAGAAATGTCGAGCTCACCGCATCGAGGCGCTGTGCTGCGGCAACGTAGAGATTCAAAAGACGCGAAAGCGGAAGATAGATTTTCTCGACTTCGTCGACCGACAATTCGTCGATGAGACCAGAGAGCTGTTCGAGCTCCTGCGCCTCGAGGGTCATCGGCGTGTCGGCGCGCAACCGCGCCCATTCCTCGCGCGAAAACACGCGGTAGGGCGAATATTGCAGCTCTGCCGAAGTTTGATTGATGTCTCGCGAGCGCTGAGGCTCGCGGGAAGCTCGGAGCGGAATGGGCTTCGTGCTCATGGCGTCATCCAGCGGACCCGCCGGCTTCTCCTCGCGGGCGTGATGCCTTTTCCGCGAGACCCGACATTTGCGTGCGCTTCGAAAGTTCGCCGAGGACGTCGTCAAACGCAACGCCACGAACTTCGAGTAGCACTAAAAGATGATAGATGAGGTCGGCCGCTTCCTTGCGCAACGCTTCGTCGCTCTGGCTCACACCGGCGATCACGGTCTCGACGGCTTCCTCGCCGAGCTTCTTCGCGCATCGCTCAGCCCCGCCTTCGAGCAACTGCCGCGTATAGGACTTGTCAGCCGATTCGGAGCGGCGGGCGGCGATGGCGGCTGCGAGCCGCGCAAGTACGTCGTCTGTCATGGATAGGCCTACGCTACGTGCAAAAACACATGCACCTGCGTAGGCATATTGTCGAGGCTCGCGATAACAGGAGCTTAATCAGCCGCCATTCTCGCCGAGCAGCCTGAGACGGATGTATTCGAGCTGATCGAAGTTGCCGTACTTGATGATCAGGTTGCCGGTCTCACCGGAACCGCGCTTGATCTCGACCTTTAGACCCAGCCCGTCTGCGAGATCCTTTTCGAAGGCCTTCGTATCAGGGTCCTTCTCGCGCACGCGGCGGTTGCCGGTATTGCCGGCCTGGCCGATGGGCCCTGTCTGAACCATGGCCTCGGCTTCGCGAACGTTCATGTCCGTGTCGAGGATCCGCTTTGCCAGCTCCTCGGCGTCAGCCCGCCCAACCAGGGCGCGGGCATGACCGGCCGTGAGCTTGCCCTCCTGGACATAAGCGCGAACCGAATCCGGAAGCTTAAGCAGTCTCAGAGTGTTAGCGACATGGCTGCGGCTCTTGCCGATGATGTCGGAGACCTGTTCCTGGCTGTAGTGGAAGCGCTCGATCAGCTCGCGGTAGCCGTTCGCCTCTTCGATGGCGTTGAGGTCAGCACGCTGGACGTTTTCGATGATCGCAAGCTCAAGGACCTCTTTGTCCGTCAGCTCGCGCACGATGATCTGTACGCTGTGAATGCCGGCCCGCTGGGCCGCGCGCCAGCGACGCTCGCCGGCGACGATCTCGAACGCCTGAGAGCCGTCGGGATGCGGCCTGACGACGATTGGCTGGATGAGGCCTTTGGCGCGGATCGAATCGGCCAGCTCGGCCAATTCGGCTTCAGAGAAGTCCTTGCGCGGATTGAACTTTCCGCCCCGAAGCATTTCGATCGGGCAGGAACGCTGCTCGCCATCCTGCGACGCGCGCGGCTGGCTTTGCGGCACCTCGCCGATGAGGGAGGCCAAGCCGCGGCCCAGACGGCTTTTTGGCAGCGCTGAATTCATCTCCAAACCGACCTCTTAGAAGCTTGGCTCAACCTACGCGGCTTTGTTCTGCCGCTCGCGTTCGATGATTTCGGTCGCAAGGCGAATGTAGGCCTGGCTCCCGGCGCAATCATAGTCGTAGAGCAAAATCGGCTTGCCGTGCGACGGCGCCTCGGCGACGCGCGTATTCCGCGGAATAACGGACTCATAGACCTTGGGTCCGAAGAAGGCCCGGACTTCCTCCGCGACTTCGCGCGAAAGCGAAGTGCGGGCGTCGTGCATGGTCAGCACAACCCCTTGAATTTGCAGGGCCGGATTGAGCGTCGAGCGGATTTGGTCGATGGTCTCTTTTAGCTGGGAAATACCTTCCAGGGCGAAGAATTCGCACTGGACCGGCACCAGCACGGCGTTTGCCGCAGCCATGGCGTTGAGCGTCAGAATGTTGAGCGACGGCGGGCAGTCGATCAGGACATAGCCGAACTGCTGGTCCGCCGGCTTCGAACGCATTTGCGCCGCGAGCGCAGCAATCGCGTCGCGGAGTTTAAATGCGCGGCCCTGGTCATTGCCGAGGTCGCTTTCGAGCCCGACCAAGTCCGAATTGGCCGGCACGACATGCAGTCCCGGAATAGCGGTCGGGACTGAGGCCTCGAGCAGCGAAACGGCGCCGGTGAGCGCATCGTAAGCCGTTTTTTGGCGCGTCTCCGGCGGAATGCCGAGTCCCGTCGAGGCGTTGCCCTGCGGATCGAAATCAATGACGAGAACGCGCTGGCCAATGGCCGCGAGAGCCGTGCCGAGATTGATGGCAGTCGTCGTCTTGCCGACGCCACCCTTCTGATTGGCGATTGCCAAGGTCCTGAGCGTTGTCACGAGGTCATCCCTCCGTCCTCGCATGCAAATCCCGGATCACGGCGATTCGCGCGTCGGCGTCCGTCAGGCTCGGAACCAGGGAGTAGTCGAAATCCCAGTCTTTCCGAGCCTCGCTGACCTCGGCTTCGACCTCTTTGCCCTTTGGCAGAACCGCGATCGTGCGCGGAGAAAAAAACGGGGCAATGAGTCCGAGAAGCTTGGGTAAGGGAGCTAAAGCACGCGCCGTGATCACGTCACGTTGCAAAGACTTAGCCTGAGTCGCGAGCTTTTCGATTCGATCTGAACAAATCTCCACAGGCACACCCGTCTTACGGGCCACCTCGCCGAGGAAAGCCGCTTTCCGGGCATCGCTTTCGACCAGCGTGATTTTTGCTCCCTCGCGCTCGGCCAGCAGGATGGCCAGGACCAGGCCGGGCAATCCGCCCCCTGATCCGACGTCGAGCCAGATTTTAGCTCCCTCCGGAGCCAGGCGGAAAAGTTGGGCCGAATCCGCGAAATGCCGGTGCCAGATTTCCCCCAACGTTGCGGGCGAAATCAGGTTGACAGCCTTCTGCCAGGTCTTGAGGAGAGCCTCGTAAGTCTGCAGCCGGTCCAGCGTTTCACGTGAAACGTCAAAGGCTTCGGCGAACTCTTTCGGCCCTGAGATTCGAGTCGCGCCGCCGTTCATGAAGCCTGTTTCCGCCTCGCCTGCCCGTGACTTAGCTTCTTGACGGTGGCGAGCAGCAGCATGAGAGCCGCCGGCGTCATGCCCTCGATGCGCGCGGCCTGTGCGAGCGTAGCTGGCCGATGCAACTCGAGCTTCTGCCGAAGCTCCGCCTTGAGGCTCGCCAGAGTTGTATAGTCAAAATCGCCCGGGATCGTGATCGCCTCGTCCTTCTTGAGCGCTTCGACGTCCAGATCCTGGCGCCGCACATAAGAAGCGTACCGCGCGTCGGTCTCGAGCTGGCCCACGAGATGCGGTTCGAGGTCGGCCAGCTCCGGCCAAACCCCTGCGAGCCTCTGAACCGACATGTCCGGATAAGAGAGAAGCTCGAAGGCCGTCCGGCGCCTGCCATCCTTGTTGATCTCGAAGCCATGCCGTCCCGCCTCGGTCGGCGTCAGCGACAAGCTAGAAAGCAACTCAACTCCGGCATCCAAGGCATTGGCTTTGGAGTCGAAAGCCGCCTCGCGCTCCGCCCCGACGCAGCCGATCTCGATGCCTGACGGCGTCAGCCTCTGGTCGGCATTGTCAGCCCTGAGCCTCAAGCGGAACTCGGCCCGCGACGTAAACATACGATAGGGCTCGGTAACGCCGCGGGTCACGAGGTCGTCGATCATTACGCCGAGATAGCCGTCCGCCCGCGACACGACGAACTCGCGCTCCCCCCCGCCGGCCTTGAGGGCGGCATTGATACCGGCGGCGATGCCCTGGGCGCCGGCTTCCTCATAACCTGTGGTGCCATTGATCTGACCGGCCAGGAAAAGGCGCGGCAGAACCTTGGTTTCCAACGTCGGCTTGAGCTCGCGCGGATCCACGTAGTCGTACTCGATAGCGTAGCCGGGCCGCTTGATCAGGACCTTCTCAAGGCCCGGCAGCGTCTTGAGGAACGCCTCCTGGACATCCGCGGGCAGAGAGGTCGAGACGCCATTCGGATAGACCGTGTCGTCGTCGAGCCCCTCGGGCTCCAAGAACACCTGGTGCGAGGACCGATCCGCGAACCGCACCACCTTGTCCTCGATGGACGGGCAATAGCGCGGCCCCCGACTCCCGATCTGCCCCGAATACATGGCCGACCGGGCGAGATTGGCCCGGATGATGTCGTGCGTGGCCGCCGTCGTATGCGTGATTCCGCAGGAAATCTGCGGTGTCGTGATCTTGTCGGTCAAGAACGAGAACGGCACCGGATCGTCGTCCGCCGCCTGCATGTCGAGGCTGGCCCAATCGATGCTGCGGCCGTCGAGGCGTGCCGGGGTACCGGTCTTGAGCCGCCCCATGCGCAGGCCCAGGCCGTAAAGCCGCTCCGAAAGCTTCAGCGCCGGCGCATCGCCCACCCGGCCGGCCGGGATCTTGGTCTCACCCATATGAATGAGCCCGTTGAGGAAGGTGCCCGTGGTCAGGACCACCGCCCCAGCCCTGAAACGCCGCCCGCAAGCCGTGGAAAGCCCGACGACCTCGCCGCCCTCGAGCAGAATGTCCTCGACCGCCCCTTCGATGACCTCGAGACCCGCCTGGGCCCGGATCGCCGCCTGCATGGCCTCCCGGTAGAGCTTCCGGTCCGCCTGGGTCCGGGGACCCTGCACCGCCGGTCCCTTGGAGCGGTTCAGGAGCCGGAATTGGATGCCGGCTTGGTCAGCCACCCGGCCCATGAGGCCGTCCAGGGCATCGATTTCCCGCACGAGGTGCCCCTTGCCGAGCCCCCCGATAGCCGGGTTGCAGGACATCTCGCCGATCTTGGCCGCTTCGTGCGTGACGAGGGCCGTGGACGCGCCCATGCGGGCAGCCGCCGCCGCGGCTTCCGCCCCGGCATGGCCACCGCCAACCACAATCACATCGAAGGTCCGATCGAACATCTCAGCGTCTTCTACGAGAAAACAAAGAATTCGCGCCGAGGAATACTAGAGCGGGGCCCGGAGGTCAAAGAGGGCGCCAGAACACGGCACCTGATGGATTCACGTGAAACATCCGGTGCCTCTGGCCGTGAATCCATCCTGATTCACGTGAAACACCTCGTGCCTCCGGGCCACCTCGTCAGGTACCGGGGGAGGATTCACGTGAAACACTTGGTGCCGGGAGTCATCGCAGCTCGCATCATCTCGTGATTCACGTGAAACACCTGATGCCGGAGTCGAACCAGAGTCACTCCAAGATTCGCCACCCGAGGATTCACGTGAAACATCTCATGCCTTGAGCGAGTGAGAGTCGATTCCGAGTCCAACCGGAATGGATTCACGTGAAACATCTGGCGCCACGCCGGCCTCGGGCCGTGGATTCACGTGAAACAGCGCCCCTCTTACTTCCCTATGCAGAAGCGTCCGAAGATGTGATCGAGAACATCCTCGACGTCGACCCGGCCCGTGATGCGACCCAGCGCATCCGCCGCCTGTCTGAGGTCCTCAGCCCGCAACTCGGTCTCCTCTACCGACCCATCGAGAAATGCCTGCAGGCCCTCGGCGCACGCCGAGAGGAGCTGGCGGTGACGGTCCTGCGTGATGATGGGCACCGCTTGTGACCCGACCCGCTCGGCAGCGATCACCCCGAGGCGCTTCGTGAGCTCACCGATGCCGGCACCCGTCTTGGCGGAGATCGCCACGATGTCGTCGGGGATCAGCGACCCGGCGGAAAGCATGTCGATCTTGTTGAGCACCAGAAGCGTCCGGTCCGCCATCTCCTTGAGCTCCGCCGGAAGCAGCGTCTCGGCAGTCGCCGCATCCGTGAGCCAGAGGACGAGGTCTGCCTCGTTGGCCGTCTTCAGGCTGCGCCGGATGCCTTCCAGCTCCAGCTCTCCCGTTGTCTCGCGCAAGCCGGCCGTATCCGAAACGATGACCGCGAAGCCCCCGAGGTCCAGCCGCACCTCGATGACATCCCGCGTCGTTCCCGCTTCCGCCGAGACGATAGCTGCGTCACGCCGGGCGAGCGCATTGAGCAGGCTCGACTTGCCGACGTTCGGCGCTCCGAGCAGTGCTACCCGGAACCCGTCGCGCACGATCTCGCCGCGATGACCATCATCGAGGTGATGGGTCACCGCGCGCAGCGTCACCTCGATGACGGCACGCGCGTCGGCCATCGTCCTCGCGGAGACGTCTGCTTCATCCGAGAAGTCGAGCCCCGCTTCCACGAGCGCCAGAGCTTCCGTCAACTGAGCCCGCCAGCTTTCGTAGAGCGCCGAGACCTTGCCGGTCGCCTGCAGCAGAGCCTGCCGGCGCTGGGCCTCCGTCTCGGCATCGATGAGATCCGAGAGGCCCTCGACCTCGGCGAGATCGAGCTTGCCGTTCTCGAAGGCGCGCCGGGCGAACTCGCCGGGCTCTGCTGCGCGGAAGTTCGGAATGATCGCGAGCCCTTCCAGAACCGCCGCCGTCACCGCGCGCCCGCCGTGGATCTGAAGCTCCACCACATCCTCGCCGGTGAAGCTCTTGGGTCCCGGGAACCACAGCACGACGCCGCGATCGATCACCTCGCGTGACTTCGGATGACGGATCGCGCGTCCACCCGCCACCCGCGGTTCCGGCTTGGGTCCCGCCATGAGATCGATGGCCGCTCCGGCGCCATGACCGGAGATCCGGATGACGGCCACCCCGGCCCGGCCCGGGGCACTCGATAGGGCGAAGATCGTAGGCTGCGGGTTGGTCGTCATGACAAAGAATTGCTCGGAACTGGAATGCGGGTTCGGGTACTCGTACATCAAGAGCCATGCCCGCCCTAGAGTGCTTCCGGAAAAGCCTGTCCCGGCGAAGGCCGGGATGGTCACCGGTTTTCCGATAAGAAGCACGACAAGAAGAAGAGCACTGGAAGCCCAATGAGCGAAAACCGCCTCGGCCAAGAAACGAGCCCCTACCTCCTCCAGCACCAGGACAACCCCGTGCACTGGTGGGCGTGGGGACCGGAGGCCCTTGCCGAGGCGAAGCGCACCGGCAAACCAATCCTCCTCTCTGTCGGCTATGCCGCCTGCCACTGGTGCCACGTCATGGCGCACGAGAGCTTCGAGGACGACGCCACGGCGGCGGTGATGAACGACCTCTTCGTGAACATCAAAGTCGACCGCGAGGAACGCCCCGACATCGACGCCATCTACATGGGTGCCCTCCACCGTCTGGGTCAGCAGGGCGGCTGGCCGCTGACCATGTTCCTCGACAGCGATGCGCGTCCCTTCTGGGGCGGCACATATTTCCCAAGACAGAGCGCGTGGGGGCGACCGGCATTCGTCGAGGTGCTGGAGCGTATCGCCGACATCTACAAGCGCGAGCCCGACAAGATCGCCACCAACGCCGATGCGCTGATGGCCGCGCTCGCCGAGCGACCGAATACGGAAGGTGCCGTCACCATCACCGATCCGATGCTGAGGGAGATCACCCAGCGCATGGTGCGCGCCGTCGATCCCGATCATGGCGGCATCACTGGCGCACCGAAGTTTCCGCAGTGGAGTTTCTTCTGGCTCCTATGGCGCGGCGGAATTCGCTACAGCCACGAGCCGGCCAAGGCAGCCGTGATCAAGACGCTCGAGCAGATCTGCCAGGGCGGCATCTATGATCATTTGGGCGGAGGCTTCGCGCGCTATTCCGTCGACGAGCTCTGGCTCGTGCCGCACTTCGAGAAGATGCTCTACGACAACGCGCTGTTGATCGATCTCATGACCGAGGTCTGGCGCGAGACCCACGATCACCTTTTGAGAACGCGTGTCGCGGAGACGATCACCTGGCTCGAGCGCGAGATGATCGCTGACGGTGGAGCCTTCACCTCATCGCTCGATGCCGACTCCGAAGGCGAGGAAGGCAAGTTCTACGTCTGGACCGCAGAAGAGATTTTGAAGGTGCTCGGTCCCGACGACGCAGAGATCTTCGGCAAGGTCTATGGCGTCACCCCCGAAGGAAACTTCGAGGACCACACGATCCTCAATCGTCTCGGCTCGGTGAAGCTGCTCACGCCCGACGAGGAGACCAGGCTTGCTGCCATGCGCGCCAAGCTTCTCGCCGCGCGCGGCTCTCGCATCCGCCCCGGCTGGGATGACAAGGTGCTCGCCGACTGGAACGGGTTGATGATCGCCGCGCTGGTGAAGGCGGCACGCGCCTTCGATCACCCCGAGTGGTTATCGCTCGCCACGCGAGCCTTCACCTTCATCACCTCGAAGATGACGGTCGACAGCAGGCTCGTTCACTCGAGCCGTCACGGTCGTGGTCATGTGCCTGCCGTCGCCAGCGACTACGCCAACATGATCCGCGCCGCGCTTCTTCTTTATGAGGCAACTAACGATGCGGAGTATCTCGCCCAGGCCCGTGCCTGGACCAGGATCCTGGATGAGCACTATTGGATCGAGGCATCGGGTGGTTACGCGACCGCGGCCGACGATACGCGCGACGTGATCATCCGGCTGAAGACCGCCAGCGACGACGCCACGCCGTCTGCGAATGCCTTCATGGTATCGAACCTGTCGGCGCTCGCGCTGCTGACGGGTGAACAATCCTATGCGGAGCGCGCGACCGAGATCGTCACCGCATTTTCGGACAGCCTGGCGAAGAACCTCCTCGCGCACACGGCGCTGCTCGCGGCGTCGATGGATATCCTGTCGCCGCAGCTCGTCGTCATCGCCGGCGCCTTGGACGGCAACAGCGCCGAGCTCCAGAAAACGCGCATACAACTTTCATTGCCCGGCGCTCTCGAGTTCAGCGTTGCGGGTGAGGCGTCATCTGTCGGACCACCGGCCCTCGTCGGCAAGGGACCTGTAAATGGTCTGGCCGCGGCCTACATCTGTATTGGACCCCAGTGCCAAGCCCCTGAAACAACCTCGGAGGGATTCCTGGCCGCCCTGCTCGCCGCTCGTGCTGCGGCATAAGGCAGCCATAAGGCCGGCTCTGACGTGCGCCAAGAAAAAACTATGTCCATCTGGCGTTTACCGTCGCTAGACTAAGGCAGCGCGCTCGCATGCCGTTTGAGCATATTGAAGCGCCTAATCAATATTCAGAATGGTGAGAGTAGGAGAGGCATGAACTCCTTTTTCCGAACCGTTACCCGTTATGGCTACGCGCCGTTCATGGTCCTCGGTCTGAATGCTGCGGCCTTCTACGTCGTGTCACAGCATCATTCCTACGCTTGGCTCGCCCCATTGCTCGGTTTGGCGTTCGTGACGGCCTTCGCGGCCGAGCGCGCGGCTCCCTGGCACGATGAGTGGAACGACTCGCACGGCGATGGCACCGCCAACGTCTTCCACCTCATCGTCTACGAGCTGCAGAACATCAACGGCGTGGTGCTGATCCCGGTCATCGCCTGGCTCACGCCCTGGCAGCCCTTCTGGCCCACCGAGTGGTCGCTGCTGGCTCAGCTGCTGCTGGCCCTCGTGCTCGCAGACTTTGCGCTCATGTTCCTGCACTACCTGAGCCATCGCATCTCGTTCCTTTGGCGTCTCCATGCCGTGCATCACGGCGTCGCCAGGCTCTACGGCTTCAACGGCGTCGTCCGTCATCCGCTGCATCAGGCCCTCGACATGGTTCTCGGCACGGCACCCCTCGTCATGGCCGGCATGCCGGTAGATGTCGCGGTTCTGCTCGGCTTTGCCATCTCGGTGCAGCTCATCGTGCAGCACTCGAACGTGGCCTATGAGCTCGGGCCGCTGCGCAACCATCTCTCCATCGGCCAGATCCATCACCTTCACCACGTGAACTGGGGCAAGGAGGGTGACTGCAATTTCGGCCTGTTCCTGACGCTGTGGGACAAGCTGTTCGGCACCTTCCAGGCCGAGTCGCCGCGCAAGATCAGCGCCGGCGACATGGGCGTCGACGAGCTACCGAACTTCCCCAAGGGGTATGTCGAGCAATTCTTGCTGCCCTTCCGCTATCAGCCGGGTCAGGGCATCCAGGATCTGACCGCAGCCGGCAAGGCGAGAGCCCAGATCGACGCTGCGGAATAGAGACCGTCACCTTTCGATGAACGTAGGGCCGCCTTATGGGCGGCCCTTTTCGTTTGCGGGTGAACATTCGCGCGCGAGACGTTCACCCAGAGGTGACGGATGTCGGATGAGACGATCACCGCTCGTCCTCTGATGGCGCCCGTCTATCGAAAGGATGACCGATGAAGTACCTGATGTTCGTCGCCACCGATCCCGAACCGGACCGCGAGCCAGAGGCACCCCACGAAATCGAGGATTGGCTCGCCGATGTCGAAGGCCGCGGCAAGCGCATCATGGGTGACCGCTTGCGCCCGACACGGGAAGCCAAGACTGTCCGCGTGCGGGGAGGCAAGGTGCAGGTGACCGACGGACCGTTCACCGACACCAAGGAGGTCATCGTGGGCTTCGACATTCTGGAGTGCGAGACCATGGATGAGGCGATCGAGATTGCATCGCGTCATCCCATGGCCCGTGCCGGTCGCTTGGAGTTGAGAGCCTTCTGGTCCTGAGCCTTCCGGCTCATCGGACATGAGCACCTTGGTCAAAGAGGCATGAGATGAAATACATGATGTTTGTCGCAACCGATGGCACGCCGTACACCTCGGACAAGCCGCCGCCCGGCAGGGACCGTTGGCTGGCCGACGTGAGCAGTAGACGCATCATGGGAAACAGGCTACGGCCGCCTGGAGACGCTAAGACGGTTCGCGTCCGCTCCGGCGAAGTCATCGTCACCGACGGACCCTTCGCAGAATCCAAGGAGACGATCATCGGCTTCGACATTCTCGACTGCGAGACTTTGGAAGAAGCCATCGACATTGCGTCGAGGCACCCTTTGGCGGAATTCGGCCGCCTTGAGCTGAGGGCATTCTGGCCCTTCGAGGAATGATGACGAAAGCCAAATTCGTAACGTTCGATCTCTCGAGCATCGAGCCCGAGCATGGCGAGCCGGCTCCGGAGCGCCTGATCTCCGGCGACCCCAAATTCCGGACGTGGAACTTCGAAGACCACGACGGCAACCTCTACGCCGGCGTCTGGGAATCGACGCCCGGCAAGTGGCGCATCGTCTATGACGAATGGGAGTTCTGCCACATCCTCGCCGGCACCTCGGTCCTGAGCGAGGATGGCGGCGTTGCCCGCACCGTGAAAGCCGGCGATAGCTTCGTCATCCGGCCCGGCTTCAAGGGCACCTGGGAAGTCATAGAGGCGACGCGCAAGGAATACGTCATCAAGCTCTAGACCATGATCGCTTCGGACCCGACCAGTCCGAAGCGTGAATCATCGGTCTCATCAAAAAGCTCACAAAAAAGGCCGCGTCGTCCGCGGCCTTTCTCGTTTCTAGAGTTCTCGTCGATCAAGTATTCATCGATTGGAAGAATTCGCCGTTGGTCTTCGTCGACTTGAGCTTGTCGAGCAGGAACTCGATCGCGTCCATGGTGCCCATCGGGTTGAGGATGCGGCGCAGGACGTAGACCTTCTTGAGCTGATCCCTCGGAACCAGGAGGTCTTCCTTGCGGGTACCCGAGCGGGCCACGTCGATGGCCGGGAACACACGCTTGTCGGAGACCTTGCGGTCGAGAATGATTTCCGAGTTACCGGTGCCCTTGAACTCTTCGAAGATGACTTCGTCCATTCGCGAGCCGGTATCGACAAGGGCTGTCGCGATGATGGTCAGCGATCCGCCTTCTTCGATGTTACGTGCCGCGCCGAAGAAGCGCTTCGGACGCTGCAGCGCATTCGAGTCGACGCCGCCCGTCAGCACCTTGCCGGAAGACGGCACCACCGTGTTGTAGGCGCGGCCGAGACGCGTGATCGAGTCGAGCAGGATGACGACGTCCCGCTTGTGCTCGACGAGGCGCTTGGCCTTTTCGATCACCATCTCCGACACCTGCACGTGGCGCGAAGCCGGCTCGTCGAACGTCGAGGAGATCACCTCGCCCTTCACCGAGCGCTGCATGTCGGTCACCTCTTCCGGGCGCTCGTCGATGAGCAGCACGATGAGGTAGCACTCGGGGTGATTGGCGGTAATTGAATGGGCGATGTTCTGCAGGAGAACAGTCTTACCGGTGCGCGGCGGAGCAACGATGAGGGCACGCTGGCCTTTGCCGAGCGGAACAACAATATCGATGACGCGGGCGGAGAAGTCTTTGATGGTGGGATCTTCGATTTCCATCTTGAGCCACTTGGTCGGATAGAGTGGCGTCAGGTTATCGAAGTGGATCTTGTGTTTGACCTGCTCGGGATCTTCGAAGTTGATCCGGTTGACCTTGAGCAGTGCGAAGTAGCGTTCGCCCTCTTTCGGGCTTCTGATCTGTCCCTCAACCGTGTCACCGGTGCGCAAAGCAAATCGGCGGATCTGGGAAGGGGAGATATAGATGTCGTCGGGACCGGGAAGGTAGTTCGCGTCGGGTGATCTCAGGAAGCCGAAGCCATCCTGTAGAACCTCAACAACGCCGATACCCGTAATGTCGATTTCTTTTGCGGCGAGCTGCTTCAGCGTCGCGAACATTAGCTCTTGCTTGCGCATCGTGCTGGCGTTCTCGACGCCAACCTCTTCGGCGAAGCTCAAAAGCTCCGTCGGGGACTTGAGCTTCAGGTCCTCAAGTTTCATTTCGGTCATTAAACCGCTCCATGGCGGGCACACGGCATATAAGGCGGGGTTTCGATTTCGCCGGGCCTAAAGGGTGGGGAGATGGGGTGCGTGGATCGAAAAACCACGCAGTTGGCGGTAGGCGCTCTGGCGCCCTACAGCCGTCTCGTCGGCCGGAGAGGCCGCGAGTCGTGTTGATATGGCGCTCTTATAGCAAAACGTCGGGAGAAGTGAAAGCCTCTCGTGGGCACTTCGTTCCTCAAAACGGCTTCACGATCACGAGGATAACAATTGCGATCATGAGAACGGTCGGGACCTCGTTCCAGAGCCGCCAGCCCCGGGCGCTAACCGTATTGCGATCCTGGCCGAACCGGCGCACGGCGCCCGAGAAGTAACCGTGCACCCCGGACAGGGCCAGCACGAGCGCGAGCTTGGCGTGCAGCCAGCCGGCGGAGAAGAACCCGCCCTTCCAGGCCAGCCAGAGCCCCAGCACCCAGGTCAGGATCATGGCCGGATTGATGATGAGGGTCAGGAGCCGCTTCTCCATGACCTTGAAGGTCTCGGACTGCTGAGAGCCGGCCGGCGCATCGCAGTGGTAGATGAAAAGGCGCGGCAGATACAACATACCCGCCATCCACGAAATGACGGCGATGACGTGCGCGGCCTTGATCCAGAGATACGCCCCCTCCCCGAACAGCGTGCCGGCGGCGATGAGCAGCGCGACGGTCACACCGATCGCGATGGCAGCCCGCACAGCCGGTGACCCGCCGCGTGTGCTGGCGCCGTCCACGGGCTCAGCGCCCGGATCCGGCCGAGCGCACGAGCTCGACCAGGCGCCCCACGTTCTCGGGCGGCGTTTCGGGCACGATGCCATGCCCGAGGTTGAACACGAACGGCTTGCCCGCCATAGCGGTCACGATCTCGCGGACCCGATTCTCCATCGCCGATCCGCCGGCAACCAGCAGAAGCGGATCGAGATTTCCCTGCACGACCTTGCGCGTGCTGGCCGCAAGTCCCTGCATCGTGGCGAGCGGCACGGACGTATCGCAGCCGATGCCGTCGACACCCGTGCGCTGAACGTAGTCCTCGCCCTGCATGATCGCTCCGCGCGGAAAACCGATGATCGGCACCCCTGGATGCCGCGCCCTGAGTTCACGCACGATTCTAGCCGTGGGTTCAATCACCCAGCGCGCGAACTCCCGCTCCGCGAGACTCCCGGCCCAACTGTCGAAGATCTGCAGCACATCGGCGCCGGCCACGACCTGCTGCGAAAGATATTCGATCGACGTCTCGACCAGCACGTCGATGAGACGCGCAAAACCCGCGGGATCGCGATAGGCCCAGAGCCGCGCATGTGCTTGATCCGACGAGCCTTGCCCGCCGACCATGTACGTCGCGACCGTCCACGGCGCGCCGCAAAATCCAATCAGCGCAGTCTCGTCCGGCAGATCCTGCCGGAGACGCGCCACGGTCTCGGCAACCAGCGCAAACTTTGCGGCCGTCTGCGCCGGATCTAGCCGCGACAGTCCGGCAGCATCCCGGATCGGATCTAGCCGCGGCCCCTCGCCCTCGACGAACCGCACCTCCTGCCCCAGCGCGTCCGGCACGACGAGGATGTCCGAGAACAGGATCGCCGCATCGAAACCGTACCGGCGGATCGGCTGCAACGTGACCTCGGCCGCGAGCGCCGGATTGTAGCAAAGCTTCAGGAAGCTCCCGGCTTCAGCGCGCGTGGCGCGATACTCGGGCAGATATCGACCCGCCTGCCGCATGAGCCAGACCGGCGGCGGTGCGAGTGCCTCGCCCGTGAACGGAGCCAGAAACCGGCGCTTGGACTGCGCTGACGTCGAACTCCGAACCACCGTGTCCATAACTTTCCTTCAAACTAAAAAGAGAGAGTCTTAGATTGTTACTATTCTTATTAGGGGCATGAGTTGCGGGAACGGCTGTGCCGTCCCCAAGACATCCCCAGGCTCTCAACGGCAGGAACGTTCAAGGCTAGACCTTGGGTCCCTCGCCGCGAGGCGCCACTAGGACGATGGCAAAGACGCGGAGTCAACACTGAGAGTCAAAGACTTGCGTCGTGAGCCCTGCGTCGCCTCCATCGTTAACAACCAGCGGACAAGCTGGGGATACCTGTGGAGGAGTGACTTATCAACGGGGAGGGACTACGCCTACGAACCACTGTTCACAATGGGTGAAGTGGGAGTATCTCCGTGGACAACGTGCACGGTGGTTCTACAAGACGTCGGCGCCGGGCCTAGAGTCTGAATAACTCGAGTAGTAATCCACAGATGGCCCACAGCCAGCCGAGCTTCTTTCATCTCCATCTCGTGTCGGACGCAACCGGCGAGACTCTGATGACCATCGCCAAGGCGGCGGCGGTTCAGTACTCGCAGGTCCGACCGATCGAGCACATGCATCCGTTGGTGCGTACCGCGCGCCAGTTGAAGCGCGTGCTGCAAGAGATCGAGCAGGCGCCAGGCATCGTGCTCTACACGGTTGTGAACCGCGACCTCGCAACCGAGCTCGAGCAGCGCTGCAAGGAACTCTCGGTTCCCTGCCTCGCCGTGCTGCAGCCGATCATGCAGGTGTTCGAATCCTATCTGGGCGCGCCGCAGACCCCGACGGTTGCCGGCCAGCACGTGCTCGATGCCGACTACTTCCGCCGCATCGACGCCCTGAACTTCACTATGGCGCATGACGACGGCCGGCTGCCCGAGGACCTGAACGCCGCCGACATCATCCTTCTCGGCATCTCGCGTACGTCGAAGACGCCGACCAGCATTTATCTCGCCCAGCGCGGCTACAAGACCGCCAACGTGCCGATCGTGCCGTCGCTGCCATTTCCCGAGCAGCTTGCCGGCCAGCACTCGGCCTTTGTCGTGTGCCTCATCGCCAGCCCCGAACGAATTGCGGACGTCCGCCGCAATCGCGCTTTGCTTCTGGCCGACCGCGACCTCGACGAATACGTCGACCGCGCCAGCATTGCGGCCGAGATCGCCTATTCGAGAAAGCTGTGCGCCAAGCATGGCTGGCCCATCATCGACGTGACGCGCCGTTCGATCGAGGAGACGGCGGCTACGATCATCCGCCTCATGCAGGACTTGAAGGCCGATCCCGCTGATCGCGCCGAGGATATTGCGGAAGCGGCTGACCGGGCCGGCAGCGGTCATGAGTGACAAGCGCCGCTTGGTTCTGGCCTCGGGGAGCGCCACGCGCCGTGCCATGCTCGAAGCGGCCGGTGTGGCGTTCGAAGTCATACCTGCCGATGTGGACGAGTGCGCCATTCGCGACCGTCTTCTCGCCGCCGATGGAGACGTGCCGCGCGCGCAGATTGCCGAAGCGCTTGCACGGGCCAAAGCCGAACGAGTTTCGGCAGATCATCGAGGTGCGCTCGTGATTGGCTCGGACCAGATTCTCGCCATCGGCGCCGAGATGCTCGAAAAGCCTGCGTCTCTCGATGATGCACGCGCATCGCTTGTAAAGCTCCGTGGCGCTGGGCACGCGCTGCATTCGTCGGTTGCGCTCGCGGAGAATGGCGCCTGTACGTGGATCACGACGCGCTCGGCGGATTTGGTCATGCGTGAGTTCTCCGATGCCGCGCTCGACGCATATCTAGAGTATGTCGGAACGTCGATTCTCGGATCCGTCGGCGCCTATCAGATCGAGGGTCCGGCCATCCAGTTGTTCGAGCGCGTCGATGGCGATCACTTCACCATTCTCGGCATGCCGCTGTTGCCGCTTCTCGCCGAGCTCAGGGCCCGAAAGGTTCTCCGATCATGAGACGCGCCTGTGTCATCGGCTGGCCCATCGAGCATTCGCGCTCGCCGGCGATTCACGGCTATTGGCTGAATCGCTACGGCATCGACGGCAGCTACACCAAGGAAGCCGTTCAGCCTGGCAGGCTCGAGGGCTTTTTGCGTCTGCTCGCGACCAACGGTTATCGCGGCTGCAATGTCACTATTCCTTATAAGGAAGACGCGCTGCACCTCGTCGACGAAGCCGATGAAACAGCGACCGCGATCGGAGCCGCCAACACGCTGTGGCTCGAGGACGGGCGTCTCTTTGCAACCAACACCGACGCCTATGGCTACATGGCCTATCTCGCCGCCCGTGCGCCGAATTGGCAGCGTCGCGATGCGCCGGTCGCCATTCTCGGCGCTGGGGGTGCTGCGCGCGCGATCGTTCATGGCTTCCTCGAAGCAGGCGTGAGCGAGATCCGGATCATGAACAGGACGCGTGACCGCGCCGACGCCCTGGCCCTAAATTTTGGCCGCCGCGTAAAAGTAAAAGACTGGAGCGAGCGTTCGGCTGCCGCGCGCGACGCCGCCGTTCTCGTCAACACCACTGCGGTTGGACTGAAGGGCGAAGGCGAGCTTGGAATTGACTTTGCCGGCTTCCATCCCGAATGCATCGTCTCCGACATCGTCTATGTCCCGCTTGAAACCGCGCTCATGCGCGACGCACGCCAGCACGGGCTGAAAACCGTCGACGGTCTCGGCATGCTGCTGCACCAGGCCGTCCCGGGCTTCGAGAAATGGTTCGGTGTTCGCCCCGAGGTGACACCAGAGCTTTATGAGCGCATCGCCGCTGGTATCGTCGAGGCACGCTGATGGTGATCATCGGACTTACGGGCTCGATGGGCATGGGGAAATCGACGGTAGCGGCCATGTTGCGCGCCCGCGGCATCAAGGTGTTCGATGCTGACGCCGAGGTGCACAAGCTCTACGAGGGTGAGGCAGTTCCGCTCGTCGAGCAGGCCTTTCCCGGCACAACAAAGGATGGCCGCGTCGATCGCGTAGCCCTCTCCGCGGCGCTTACAAAAGAGCCGGGTGGCTTTTCCCGTCTCGAAGCCATCGTGCACCCTTTGGTGAGACGGGCCGAGGTTGCCTTCCTTCAAGGTGAAGCTGCGCGCGACGCCGCCATCGCCGTCCTCGAGATTCCGCTGCTGTTCGAAACCGGCCTCGATGCGAACGTGGACAAGACGCTGGTCGTCAGCGCACCGGAGGAAATCCAGCGGGCGCGCATCCTGAGCCGCCCCGGCATGACGATCGAGCGCCTGGAAATGCTGCATGCACGTCAGGTTCCGGATTCCGAGAAGTGCCGGCGGGCCGATTTCGTTGTGGATACCGGTACCTCCCATGCCGAAACCGAAGCGGCGGTCGGTGCTATCATTGCGCGTCTCGAGGGGGAGACTGGGACGGCGCTCGAGCGCTACTGGCGGTAAGCCGGCCCAACCGATGTTTCACAACTGAGGGATGCCGATGCTGCGCGAAATCGTGCTCGACACCGAAACCACGGGCTTGGATCCCAAGAAGGGAGACCGCCTGATCGAGGTCGGCTGCGTCGAGCTCTTCAACCGCATCCCGACCGGTCGCGAATTTCACCGCTTCATAAATCCAGAACGCGACGTTCCGGCCGAAGCGCAGGCCGTGCACGGGATCTCGACGGCCTTTCTCCAAGATAAGCCATTGTTCGCGGCCGTCGCCGACGAGTTTCTCGAGTTCGTCGGTGAGGACGTGCTCGTCATTCACAACGCAACGTTCGACATCGGCTTCCTCAATCACGAGCTCGGCCGCCTGAACAAGGGCGCGATCCTGATGACGCGCGTCGTCGATACGCTGCAACTTGCGCGTCGCAAGCATCCCGCAGGCCCCAACAGCCTCGATGCGCTTTGCAAACGCTACGGCATCGACAACTCCAAGCGCATCAAGCACGGCGCCCTGATGGACTCGCTGCTGTTGGCTGAGGTCTATATCGAGCTTCTCGGGGAGCGTCAGGCGATGCTCGGCCTGGCCGAATCCCGCCTCGATGCGCAGACTGACGCAGGTCATGGCGGCGTACGCACGGCGCCGCCCCGTCCCTCGCCGCTTCCGCCCCGGCTATCGGCGGCAATGGAAGCAGCACATCAGGCGTTCGTCGAAACCCTGGGTCCCAAAGCGCTTTGGCGCCGCTTCATGCCACAGCCGACAGATTCCGGTTCGGGCTGAGGCTGTTGTCGGGACTACGACCGCTTCGGACGCTGGTCGCCCAGAGGTCCGAAGCGTGGATCGGTCAAAACCGCGTCAGTTTGGCAAGTTTGACGCTGCAGCTTCCTGCTGGCGGCGTAGGAAGAGTTGCGCGAAGTCGATCGGATCGAGGAGGAGCGGCGGGAAGCCACCTTCGCGCGTGATGTCGGCGATCAATCGCCGGGCGAAGGGAAATACGAGCGCTGGGCAATTGATGAGCAGGAACGGCTCCAGAGCCTGCTCGGGAATGTTCCGCAGCCGAAACACCCCTGTATACACCAGCTCAAGATCGTAGATCGTGGCGTCCTTGTGCGTCGCGACGGCTTTGAAGTCGATGCCGCTCTCGTAGAGATCGGTCCCCGTCCGGCGGGCCTCGACGTTGACTTCGACCTTGATGTTGGGGTTTTCCCCGGGCTGGAGCACGACCCGGCCCATGCTCGGGTTCTCGAACGACAGGTCCTTGATGAACTGACCGAGGATCTGCGCCTCTATCGGCTTCTGCTGCTCCGCTGCCGCTGGCTCAGAGCCGGGCTTGCCGTTCTTTCCGTCTTCCATGTCTCTCGGTCACCGTTTTCTCGAATGCGGGCTCGCCGCCGCTTGAGGGGTGGCTAACATGACGCTCGCCCGGCTGCAATGAGCCGTCTTTTTGCAGGCGCTCAACGTCTCGTGAGGGGCGCAACACTGTTGGCTTCCGGACCTTTGTGCCCTAAGCTGGTACACAGAAAGCTCAACAAACGCGGCGCCGCTAGCCTGGGGCTTAAGCTTCTTGACTCAAACAAAGAAGCGCCTTGGTCGCTTGGCAGGTTGCCGTCCCTGGACTGATCCCATGGGCGACCCTACATCCTTCGCAGACCCTGACGCAGGGATTGCCTGAAAGGCTTCCGACTATGAATGGCGAAATTAATCTACTGACGCTCCTGTCGCTGGTCGTTGCCCTGGTCGCGATCGTGAAATTGAGAAGCGTTCTGGGACGTCGCACGGGAGACGAGGAAAGCCGTATCGAGCGTCGCCGTCGCGAAGCCAAGATGCAGAATCCGGCAACCACCGTATCGACCTCCGACAAGGTCGTCGCGCTTCCCCGCCGTGACCGCGAGGCCGAGCCTGCCGAATATGCTCCGACCGTCTCCTCTGCTGAGGTCGAGGCGCGCATCAAGACTCTCGCCGGCAGCGACGCCACTTTGGCGGACAGCCTCGTCGATATCCTGAAGCTCGACCCGGCGTTCGATCCGGAGCACTTCCTGCGCGGCGCACGTCAGGCCTACGAGATGATCGTGACCGCGTTCGCGGAAGGCAACCGCCGCGGTCTGCGCGAGCTGCTGAGCCCGGATGTCTTCGACAGCTTCAGCCGCGCCATCACCGAGCGCGAAGGCCGCGGCGAGCAGATCGACCAGAGCTTCGTCGGCATCAACAAGGCCGATATTCTCGAAGCCGAGGTCAGCCCCAAGGGCATCGCCAACATCACCGTGCGCTTCGTAAGCCAGCTCATCAGCGCGACGCGGGACAAGGCCGGCAACGTCACCGACGGCGATCCCGTCCGGATCAAGGACGTGACCGACATCTGGACTTTCGCGCGCGATATCTCGACGAAGGATGCCCGGCGCGAGCTGAACTGGAGGCTGGTCGGAACGCAGTCCCCGAATTGACGTTCGCGTCAGCCGGTAAGGTTCGGGACTTCGCCCATGCCCCTAGGAGCTTCCACAACGAGTGCGCCGCGTCTCAACGTGAGCTTCGAGCCAGTTGCATTCTCCGCTTTGCCGGGTTGGGAACAGGATGACGCGCTCGCCGCGCTGAAGGCCTTCAGAAGATCCTCGGGGCCGATCGAGAAGGTCTCGAAGCTTGCCGCCACGAAGACGGCGCGCGCGCCGGAAGCACTCGTGGCTCTAGGGCGCAAAGCCCTGGCGATTGCAGACGCCGACCTGACACCCGCGGCAGCCAAATCTTTCTTCGAGCAGAACTTCGTCCCGCACCGCGTCGTCCACGATGGCGCCGAAGGATTGCTCACCGGCTATTACGAGCCGGTCATCGAGGGCTCGCGGACACGAACGGATAGGTTCAACGTCCCCGTGCTGCGCCGTCCGGCCGATCTCGAAAACCTCGTCGCTGAATGGGAACGTGGCGCGCTTGCCAACGGCCTCACGCACGCGCGCCGCACGGCGTCCGGCCTCGAGCCTTACGTCACCCGCTCCGAGATCGAGGAGGGCGCACTCGCCGGCCAGGACCTCGAGTTTTTGTGGCTTGCCGATCCGGTCGACAGCTTCTTCATGCACATCCAGGGCTCCGGCCGCGTCCGCTTCCCGGATGGCGACATGGTTCGCGTCACTTACAATGGCAAGAACGGCCATCCCTACACATCCATCGGCCGCTACCTGATCGACGCCGGATTGTTCCCTGCCGACCAGATGTCTCTCGATGCTCTGAAGGTCTGGCTCAAGGCCGACCCAGACCGCGGCCGCGACGTCATGCGGCAAAACAAATCTTACGTCTTCTTCCGCGAGCTCCGGGGTGAGGAAGCGGAAAGCCCGCTCGGCACGCAGGACATCCCGCTGTCCGATGGGCGAAGCCTCGCGGTCGATACCTTGTTCCACGCTATTGGCACGCCGGTGTTCGTATCGGCGCCCACACTTACTCATGCGACGCCTTCCGGCGGCTTCGCCAGATTGATGATCGCCCAGGATGTCGGTTCCGCCATTCGCGGTCCGGAGCGCGGCGACATCTACTTTGGCTCAGGCGACGAAGCCGGCCACCTTGCAGGCATTACCAAGCACCCCGGCACGTACTTCATACTGCTGCCGCGCCAGACAGCCGTGTCATGAAGAAGAAGCCGCCGGGGTCGCGCAATCGCCACCTCTCCGACGAAGACACGCACCTCTGGGAGCACACGGCGTCCTCGCTCGAGCCCTTGAAGCGCAAGCGCGGCCGCATCCTCGATGGTGCCGAGCCGATGGAGGACATCCCTCCCCGCTTGCCGCCGGCCCCGCCCGAGCCGAAGCCGACCACTGGCGGTAGCAAGAAAACGGCTGCCCCGTCATTGCCGTCGCCAAAACCTATCCCTTCAGCTGCGCCGCCAGCCCTGAACCAATTCGATCGCAAAGCCGCGCGCCGCCTGCGTCAGGGCTCGATTGACATAGAGGCCCGCATCGATTTGCACGGAATGCGCCAGGCAGAGGCACATTTGGCGCTGCGGCGCTTTCTCATGAGCTGCCACGGCCGCGGTCTGCGCTGGGTGCTGGTGATCACCGGCAAAGGTGGTCCGCGGCGGGAAAGTAACGAGGAGAGCGCCACCTTTTGGGCCGCCTCGAACGAGCGCGGCGTCTTGAAGCGCAATGTCCCCATGTGGCTGGGTGAGCCGGAGCTGCGCGCCATCGTCGTCAGCTTCACGAGTGCCGCCATCCCGCACGGCGGCGAAGGCGCGCTCTACATCCAGTTGCGCAAGCCCGAACGGCGCTAGACCATGATCGCTTCGGACCCTATCCGTCCGAAGCGTGAATCATAGGTCTCATTTATAGAGATTTTAGGGGCAAGCCGTCGCGATCGCCTGCATCGCCTGCCCGAGCCCGCTGAGCGAATAGGTATCGGTCGTAGCCGTGCCCTTCTCCGAGCTCGCGAGCACCATGAGCTTCGAGCCCTTCTTCATGGCTTCGATGAGCTTCAACTCCTCGGTGGGATCGGCGACATAGGCGCGATCATCTTTGCCGAACAGGCTGAACGCCTCGGTGCCGACGGTCACGGCAACGGTGCTTCCGGCCTTGATCGGATAGCCCATCTTGATCGAGATCTCGGATTTGACGCCCTCTTTCGGCCAGGCCGAGATGTAGAGGACGATCTTGGAACGGTTGGCGCCCGGGGGTTCCTTCACTCGCGGCTGCGACGCCGCAAAGCAGATCTTGCTGTCTCCGCCCGCGCTCTGGTGAACGATCCAGTCCCCGAACCGTCCGGTCTCGACGGCCCCTTGAGCAGACGCGCTCCCAGCGCCGGCGAGATGAGCCACGCCGGCTGCCAAGACGAATAGAACGCAGCGTAAAATGCGGCGCACGGTCATGATCGGAGTTGGGTCCCCTCGGCGGTCGTACATGGAGTCTATACGACCAGAGTTGTTGCTGTCACGACTGGCTTCTCACCGTCGGTGTTGATCGCTCCGGACGCGTTCCCCCTGTTGCTCGGGACCCCCTTCCGAGATGGGACGTTCCGCAAACGGAGCCAGGCTACGCGTCCGGTCGTACATGACGATGGCGCCAGCCATGGCTACATTGATGCAAAAGGACGTCGGGATCTTGACGGTGAAGTCACAACGTTCGAGCAGCTCCGGCGACAGCGATCCCCTTTCCGGACCGAGCACATAGGCTGCCTGCAGCGGATGGCGGAAGCTCGGCAGCGCCACCGCCTCGTCGAGAAGCTCCACGCCTACGAGCTTGCAACCCTTCGGCAAAATGAGATCGGCCGGCCGGTCCCAGTTGTAGTGCGGAAGGTGAATTTGCCCCTTGGACGTATCGGCTCTGGCCTCGAGCGCCTGATAGGTGGCGCCGATGGTGAACGTGAAGCTCGCCCCGAAGGCGTGCGCGGAACGCATCAGGTTGCCGAGGTTCAGCGCTTTGGACGAGCGTTCTACGCCGATGGCGAAGTAGCCGCGTGCTTTCGGCGGCCAGGCTGGGGCGGTCATTTGTATCTCTTCTCGTGGCTTGGCGGATCGCTTCCTGATCGTTAGGAGGGGAGCGAGCCCCGCGTTTGCGCCAGGAGGTCACATATGAAAGCCGCGCTTTGCAAGAGCCTCGATGGCCCGGAGGGTGTCGTCGTGGGCGACGTTGCCGAGCCGGCGGTCGCCCCGGACGAGGTCGTCATCAAGGTCAAAGCCGCGGCGTTGAACTTCTTCGACACGCTGATTACACGGGGAAAATACCAGACGAAGCCCGATTTGCCGTTCTCGCCCTCGGGCGAGGTCGCGGGCATCGTCGAAAGCGTCGGAGCCGAGGTTGCCGGATTCAAGCCGGGTGACCGGGTCGCCGCCTACGTCGGATATGGCGGCGCAAGAGAAAAGGTCGCAGTCCCCGCCGCAGCCGTGGTCCCGATCCCTGCGGGGGTCTCCGACGAGGTCGCCTCCGGCATCAGCATCACCTACGGCACTGCCATTCACGGCCTGAAGGATCGGGGCCAGGTCAAACCGGGCGAGACGGTCGCCGTTCTCGGCGCCTCGGGCGGAGCTGGCCTTGCCGCTATCGAGATCGCCAAACTCATGGGTGCCCGCGTCATCGCCGGCGCGTCCTCGGCCGACAAGCTCGCCATCTGCAAGGCCCACGGCGCCGACGAGGTGGTGAACTACGACGAAGCCGACCTGAAGCAGGCCTTGCGTGATCTGACAGACGGCAAGGGCGTCGATGTCGTCTACGATTGCGTCGGTGCGCAGTATGCCGAGCCGGCCATCCGCGCGCTGGCGTGGCAGGGTCGCTTTCTGGTGGTGGGTTTCGCGGCCGGCGAGATTCCGAAGATTCCGCTCAATCTTTTCCTGCTCAAGGGCGCGAGCGCCATCGGCGTGTTCTGGGGAGAGTCGGTGAAGCGCGATCCTCAAGGCCACCGTGCCAACATGATCCAGGTTCTGGACTGGGTCGCGGCCGGGAAGCTCGCACCGCGCATTCACGGCACGTATCCGCTCGACGACATCGCCGAAGCCATCCGCGTGCTCGATCGCCGCGAAGCCACGGGCAAGGTCGTGCTCACACTTTGAACGCGGTGCCGATCAGTAATCCTGCTCGATCACGATGAGATGGTCGGGAAGCTCATTCGTGTCGGCCGTCCCCGGCGGGAAGTGCGTCGCAAGATGCGCGCCGACACTCTCGACCGCAGTGACGAAGCCATCGACAGACCGGCCCGCGCCGATGTCACGCGTGAGCTGATCCACGATCGCCTGCCAAGTATCCCTAGGCACCTTCTGCTCGATGCCCGCGTCGGCCAGGATCTCGGCGTGATGCTCCGCCACCGACACGAAAATGAGAACGCCCGTCCGGCCCGCCGTCGTGTGCAGGTTCTGCACCAGGAACTGTTCGAGGGCGCGCCGCCGCGCCCGCGCCCGTTTGATCGTGCGCGGCACCAGCCAATAACGTCCTGGCCGCGGCAGCAGCAGCGCCAGAAGAACGAAGAATGTCGCGAGCTGCGCACCATAGACCCACGTCGATGGCCACCAGGTGAAATGGATGAGTGGCCAAGGCACCAGGAGCGCGATGATCCCGGCCCACATGAAGGGCGCATAGAGGTAGCTGCTGCTCTCCTTGGTGACGACGGCGACGATCTCGCCCGACGTCTTCCGTTCCGCGGCCGTGATGGCTTCGGCGATACGCTGTTTGCCGGCATCTGAAATGAGGCTCATGGCCTGGCTTTTCTCCACGTCCTTGTCGCCTACCAGCTTCCTGAAGCACCACCGCCGCCGAAATCTCCGCCGCCACCGGAGAAACCGCCGCCGCTGTCGCCTCCCGACGACCATCCCCCGCCCCAGCTACCCGAGCCGACGCTGGGATCGAAGATGACGGGTCCGGCTCCGCGCCGCCGCCGTCCGCGCTGGGCGCCGAGACCCTGATTGGTTTGCTGCTGGCTCTGGCTCATCTGGTTGAACTGCGCCCAGATGATGAAGCCAAGAATTCCGAGCCAGAAGCAGATGAGGAAGATCGACATCCAGTCGAGGCCCTCGCCGCTATGGCCGCTGCCGCGTGCCCGCTCCTTGACCTCCTCCTCGTCGCCGAGCAGCACGTCCTTGATGTCGCGCACACCGGCGCGAATGCCGGCCGAGTAATCGCCGCGCCGGAACTCCGGCACGATGGCATTCTCGATGATGATCTTGCTCATGAGGTCGGTGACGAGCGGCTCGGCACCCCGGCCAACCTCGATGCGCACCTTGCGTTCGTTGGGCGCCACGATGAGCAGGACGCCGTTGTTCTTGTCCTTCTGCCCGATGCCCCACTTGCGGCCGAGCTGATAGCCAAAATCCTCGATCTCGTATCCCTGCAGCGACGGCAGCGTCACGACCACGAGCTGATCGGTCGACTTCTCCTCGAGCGCCTTGAGATCGGCCTCGATGGCGGCGCGGTCCTCGGGCTTGAGCAGATTGGCGTTGTCGACGATGCGTCCCGTGAGCTCCGGGAACTGCGGCTCGGCCGCGCTTGCGCCGCCCGCGAAAGCGAGCAGCGCAAGTATGAGGAGCGCCACGGCGGCAAGGCCCCGCCGCGCGCCGCCAAGCTCATGACATACGGTCGATGCCGTGTGCACCAGCTCTCCTCGCACCGATGAGAGTTATTTCTTGTCGGTGCCGAAATCGACCTTGGGAGTCTTCATCTCCTCGGCCGGGATGTCGAACGCCGCCATTTCCTTTGCCGAAGGATAGAGAACCATCTTCCACAAGCGGCCGGGGAACGTCGTGATTTCGGTGTTGAATTGCTTCACGGCCTGGATGTAGTCGCGCCGCGCGATGGCGATGCGGTTCTCGGTTCCTTCGATCTGGCTCTGCAGCGCCAGGAAGTTCTGACCCGATTTGATGTCCGGATAGCGTTCGACCACCACCATGAGCTGACGCAGTGCGCCGCCGAGCGTGTTCTGCGCGTCCTGGAATTGTTTCATGGCCTCGGGGTTGGTCGTAATGTCGGCCGGAATCTGCACGCTGGTCGCCTTGGCGCGGGCTTCCGTGACCTGAGTCAGAACATTGCGCTCCTGATCGGCAAAGCCTTTGACGCTTTCGACCAGGTTGGGAATGAGGTCGGAGCGGCGCTTGTACTGGTTCAGGACCTCGGACCAGGCCGCCTTGGCGCTCTGCTCGTAGGTCGGGATGTTGTTGACGCCGCAGCCGCCGAGAGACAGGGCCGCGACTATGACGGCCAGAAGGGCGAGCGGCCGCTTTAGAGTGTCGATCGACGCGTGGGCCATGGCGCTTTCCTCTTACATGAAACGGGCTTCGGGCCTTTTGCAAAAAGCCGCAGCTTGGGAACGCGGCTACCGGCGCGAGCCGGTGATCAGTATGCGCCGAGCATGACACCCTTGAGAAGCGGAAGTGTGCGAAACCGCCTTCCGCCCGGGTCTGCTCCGTAGACACTTAGGTAAGGTTGACCGTGGCGCTGCGTCTCAGGCCGATTTTTTGGCCCCCGGTTTGCGAATAAGCTTAAATCGTTACCGTTTTCAGTCCGCGCTTCGCGAGACCGCCACATTCGCGACGCAAACCCTGGAAGAGCCAAGTCGGGCAGGGGCCGGCGGGGCGCTGCAGGCATGGGATGGGGAGCCGCGCGACGTCATGCGAAATACGATTGCTGTGATGAACACCAAAGGCGGCGTCGGCAAGTCGACGCTGGTCCTGGCAGTCGCAGAGACGTTGTCCGCGTACCATGGCAAGAACGTTCTCGTCATCGACAGCGACGCCCAGGCGACCGCGTCGAGCATGCTGATGACGATCGCCAATCTCCACAAGCTGCAGCAGAACGGCCTGACCCTGGTCGATTACCTCGTCGCTCGCGTACTGCAGAATGCGCCGAGCGAGTGGTCGCGCTTCGTCATCCGCAATGTCTCAGATGTGGACGATGCCCGTACCGTATTCCTGATCCCAAGCGACATGCAGCTAACGCTGTTCGAGCGCGAGGTGTCGAAGGAGAGCCTTCACGCCCGGTTGCGCAACGTGATCGCCGCCTTGCTGAACGAGGCCCGGTCCGTTTTCGACATCGTGCTCATCGACTGCCCCCCCGGCCTCTCGGTCTTGACCGAAAGCTGGCTGCGCGAGGCCGACTTCCACATCTCGCCGACGAAGGCGGATTACGTCTCTGTCTGCGGGCTCGAGGTGTTTCGGCGCTTCAAGGCGCTCAATCCCGAGATGGGCTTCGCCACCAACATGGGCGTGCTCGTCAACATGAAGGACATGCACTCGCCCACCGAGGACGACTACCACAACTGGCTCAAGGAAAATCCGGACAACAAGTGCTTCGAGCACGTCGTGCCGCGCGCGGTCGCCATTCAGGAAGCCGCGCGCTTCCATGTTCCGGACCGCTCCTATTATGCCAAGTACCCCGGCGCCACGGGCCAAGCCCTGCGCGCGATTTCGGAAGAGATTCTTGCCCGGCTGGCTGCTACCCAAGTGGCCGGGCCGATTGAAGCGCCAGCCGCTGGAAGTGGCCCTGCGGGAGACTCCGCACCGAGCGCGACGACGACTGCCGCCTAGTTAACTGCGCTTGCGCAGCTTCCCAGCGACCTTCTTCGCCAGTTCGTCGACGAGGTCCTTATCGATGAGGGCGGGCCGCCGGCCGATAGGCCGTTCGGGTATGCTTGAGGTGGGTTCCCCGACAGAAACCGGGTCGCTTGCGGGAAATGTATGCTCGAGCGCATCGTCGAGCTGACTATCAAGCTCGTCCAAAGGGAGCGCTTTTACTTCTGAGGATGTATCGACCATCGCATTCCTCCCTAATTCGCATACCGATGAAACGGCTTCGTAGGCCGCCAGGTTCCGCTTCGGTTCTGCCGTGGAGGTGCAAAAATGGCCGCTTACAGCGTTCGGCATCGCGGCGCGAACTGCCGAAACCCGCCGATTGAAGCGACTGATGATCTGGGAGAAATGGAGCGGGCGATGAGATTCGAACTCACGACCCTCACGTTGGCAACGTGATGCTCTACCCCTGAGCTACGCCCGCATCCGGAATTGGGGTAATGCCGCCGCTTGCGCAGCGAGACGGTCTTATTGCCTAACCGACGGCCCTTTGCAAGCCTCAAAAGACAAGATTTATGAAAGCCGGCCGGCGGCATGCCCACGGGAACGAAGCCGGCCACAAACGCGATGTATCTCATTGCATCCAAGGCACAATTGCGATTCATTCCTAGTGGGTTCCGAGACCCGAGGCGAGGGGACGCAATGAGCGATTGGCGGGGATTTAGCCTTCCGCCTAGTGTCCGGCGTGGTCTCGCAGTGATGGCGCCGGCACACCATATTTGCGCTGGATTGCCGCGGGATGGGGTGGTCGTAAGCGTGCCCCGCCCGGGGCTTGAGAGGAGCGGTTGATGGATTTGGATTTGAAGGCCGGAGCCGGACGGGGACCGCAGGACGGCCTCGTGAAAGACGCGACCACCGCGAGCTTCGCCAAGGACGTTATCGATGCTTCGGCGCGCGCGCTCGTGCTCGTCGATTTCTGGGCCTCCTGGTGCGGGCCCTGCAAACAGTTGACGCCTATCCTGGAGAAGGTCGTCCGCAGCTACAATGGCAAGGTGCTTCTCGTCAAAGTGAACACCGACGAGCAGCCCGCCATCGCCGCGCAGCTCCGCATTCAGTCGCTGCCGACAGTTTACGCCTTCAAGGACGGCCGCCCTCTCGACGGCTTTATGGGCGCACAGCCCGAGAGCCAGGTCCGCGCTTTCATCGACCGCCTCGTCGGGGGTGCCGGCGACGGTGAAGCGGATATCGCAGCCATCCTCGAGGTCGCACAGACCGCGCTCGACGAAGGTGACCTGCAAGGCGCAGCCGAAGCCTATGCCGCCGTCCTCCAGGAGGATCAGCAGAACGTCGATGCGATCGCCGGTCTCGCGCGCTGCTATTTGAAGAGCGGAGATACGGCCCGCGCCGAGCAGACGCTTGCTCTCGTGCCGCCCGAGAAGCGCTCGGCTGCTGTCGTCGAAAGCGCCAAGGCCGCGCTCGAGTTGGCCAAGATCGCCGGCAAGGCCGACAACCGCGGCGAGCTCGAGCAGCGGCTCGCGGCCAATCCGGCCGACCATCAGGCTCGCTTCGATCTGGCGGTTGCGCTTGCCGCCCGCGGCAGCAACGAGGAAGCCCTCGATCACCTGCTCACCATCATGCGCAAGGATCGCAAGTGGAACGACGAAGCCGCTAGAAAGCAGCTCGTTCAGCTCTTCGACGCCTGGGGTCCCAAGGATCCGTTGACCATCGATGGCCGCCGCCGATTGTCGTCCATTCTCTTTAGCTGATGAGGAGCACGTTCGTGGCTTTGGCCGAACGCTACAACCGCCCTGCAGATCTACCTTCGCGCTTGCCGCTGTTTCCGTTGCGGGGCGCCATTCTCCTGCCGGGTTCGACCTTGCCGCTGAACGTCTTCGAGCCTCGCTATCTCGCCATGGTTGATGACGTGATCGCGGGTTCGCGCATCATGGGCATCGTGCAGCCTGCGGGCGACGCGTCGACCGAAAGCCCTCAAGGCAAATCGGTTCCGTTGCGCCATGTGGGTTGCGCCGGACGCATCACCGCCTACCAGGAGCTCGACGACGGCCGCCTCAACGTTGTGCTTACTGGCCTCTCCCGTTTCGACATCGTGGGCGAAGCTGAATCTGGCACGGCCTATCGCGTCGCCAGCGTGAGTTACGATCGCTTTGCGTCCGATTTCACGCGCGGCCTTGGTGAGGAGCAGATCGACAGGCAGACCCTCTTGAAGGCTCTGCGTAACTATCTCGACCGCAATCATCTCAAGACCGACTGGGAAGTCGTGGAGCATGCCTCGAGCGAGTTCCTGATCAACGCTCTCTGCATCATGGCGCCGTACGGCCCGGAGGAGAAGCAGGCGCTACTCGAAGCCGCCGACCTGAAATCGCGAGCTGACGTCCTGGTCGCATTGGCCGAGATGGAGCTTGCCGCTCGCGGCGGCGGATCTGGCGGCACGTTGCAGTAGTCGCTCCGATCGTGTCATGTCGGAGACATGCCTCCGGCATGGCCTCTTATCGGGCGCGGCGTGAATCGGCAGCGCAGGAAAGGTCCGAGGCCTCTACGAGGACTGCCGGTACCGGAGGAAGCAGGCATGACCGACGAGACGAAAGAGGCCGCTCAGCTTGCGGACCCCAAGCTCCTCGAAATCCTCGTCTGCCCGGTGACGAAGGGTCCGCTGACCTACGACCGCGCTGCCCAGGAGTTGATCAGCGTCAAGGCCAACCTCGCGTTCCCGATCCGCAATGGTGTTCCTCTCATGACGGTTGAGGCCGCACGGTCGCTGGATGTGCCCGCGCCGGGCCGGACCTGATTGATACGGATCAATTCGGGAATCGGTGCTTCTTAGCAGCGAATCGTCGCAAAATTGTCTCGGACTCATGATTAGGTAGTTGCTTAGCAGAACAAGTAACTTGGCCCGTCAGGTGACGGCGCCACTCGAGCCGGGTTTTAATAGCCGGGACGAGCGAAGCCTGCTTGGGGACGACGGGGAGCAGATCTGAATGAAGCGCATCAGCCAGCGAATTGCGGGCCGCCTTGAGGCCTTCAAATCCGCGCCGCGTGGTTTGCTTGCTTTCAGGGCATTGAATGCCAAGGCCCGCGCCAAGGCTCTGCCGTTCGTCCGCCGGCCGCCCGATAAGGTTTACGGCCGCATCGGCACCCTCGAGGTTCGCCTCGCCCGCACCCGTAAGGACATTCTGAAAGCGCAACGTCTGCGCTACGAGGTTTTCTACGAGGAGATGTCCGCCAAGCCGAGCGTGCTCGCCAGCATGCGTCGTCTCGACCAGGATCCTTATGATGCGCTGTGCGACCACCTCCTCGTGGTCGATCGAGCCGGTGGACCCGTTGCTGCGGCTGGCGTAGCCGGCATGACTGACGTATGGCGCCGGTCGCGCAATGCCACGGTCGTCGGCACCTATCGCGTTCTGCGGCAGGAAGTCGCGCAACGCAGCGTCGGGTTCTATACCGCAGGCGAATACGACATCGCGCCGCTGATGGCGGCCAAGTCGCCGAGATACCGCTTCCTCGAGCTGGGGCGCTCCTGCGTGCTGCAGCCCTACCGCACCAAGCGGTCGGTGGAGCTGCTGTGGCATGGGCTCTGGACCTACATCCGCGAGCACAAGGTCGATGTCATGATCGGCTGCGCCAGCTTCGAAGGCACCGATCCCCGCGAGCACGCCATGGCGTTGAGCTTCTTGCATCATTTCGCCAAGGCGCCTTCCGACTGGAGCTGCCGCGCCCACAGTCACCTTCACGTCCCCATGGATATCATCCCGAAGGACAAGATCGACGCCAAGGCCGCACTCAAGGGCATGCCGCCCCTGATCAAGGCCTATATGCGCCTGGGTGCGTTTGTCGGCGATGGCGCCGTCATCGACCATCAGTTCGGCACGACCGACGTGCTGATCATCCTGCCCGTCGAGAAGATCGATCCGCGCTATTTCGAGCATTTCGGCGCGCCGGACGAGCTGAAGAGCCGCATCTCGCTCGACGCCTAGGCCGTCGGACTAAGGGCCTGATAAGCGCGGCGTTTCAGCCGCGTGTCCCGTTTCCCACACCGACATCAGCACGCAGGGTTTTCAATCCGCGCCCCGACCGGCTATCCGTTTGCCGGTTAAACAAATCGGGGTGGTTCCGCGCGCGATGGCTTCGCAAGGCAGATCCAGGGTGGCGAGGGACGACGCCGGCAAGGCGCCGCTTCCGGCCGAGGTCGCGCGTTCTCCTGAGGACGACCTCGACGGCAAGGTCGCGCCGGACGTTCCATCGCCCGTGCCCGCAGCAGTCATCGGCGATGCCACGCCTTCCATGGCGCAGTTCCTCGAGATCAAGGCCGCCAATCCGGACAGCCTCCTCTGGTACCGGATGGGCGACTTCTACGAATTGTTCTTCGACGACGCCGTCGCGGCATCGCAGGCGCTGGGCATCGTGCTGACCAAGCGCGGCAAGCACCAGGGGCAGGACATCCCCATGTGCGGCGTGCCCATCCACCGCGCCGACGAATATCTGCAGCGCCTCATCAGGGCCGGCCATCGCGTCGCCGTCTGCGAGCAGCTAGAGGACCCCGCCGAAGCAAGGAAGCGCGGCGCCAAAGCCGTCGTGCGCCGCGATGTCGTGCGGCTCGTCACGCCCGGCACGCTGACCGAGGAGACGCTGCTCGACGCCAAGGCGCGCAACTATCTGACGGCGCTCTTTCGCGCTCCCGGCGGCCCGGCGACGCCGCTGATCGGCTCGGACGCTGTGGCCGCTCTCGCCTCCCTCGACATCTCGACGGGTGAGTTCGAGGTCGGCGAGGTGACAGGCGCAGATCTTCCAGGCGAGCTGGTCCGTCTCTCCCCGGGCGAGGTCATCGCCGCCGATGCTGCGCTCGCCGAGCCAGAGCTCCTGGGCTGGATCGAACGCGCTGGCGCCGCGCCGACACCCGTCCCTGCCGCTTCCTTCGACAGCGTTGCCGGCGAACGCGCCTTGAAGGCGCAGCTCAAGCTCGCAGATCTCGGCGCCTTCGGCTCGTTCACGCGCGCCGAGCTGGCCGCCATCGCCGCGGTGTTGCGCTACGTTGATCTCACGCAGATCGGCAAGAAGCCGGTCATCCGTCCCCCGCGCCGTGTTGGCCAAGACAGCGCCCTGCTCATCGACGCCGCGAGCCGCGCCAGTCTCGAGCTCGTGCGATCCACGTCCGGCGACAAGGGCGGCAGTCTTCTCGATGCCATCGATAGAACCGTCACGGGGCCTGGCGCGCGCGAGCTTGCCGCGCGCCTCGCCGCTCCGCTGCGCGACCCCGCCGCGATCGAAGCCCGGCTCGATGCCGTGGCACTTTTCGTCGGCGATGATCAGCTGCGCGACGACGTGCGCGCGTCTCTCAAAGGCTCGCCCGATATCGCGCGCGCCGTCTCGCGTTTGGCATTTGGCCGCGGCGGCCCGCGTGATCTCGCGGCAGTTGCACAGGGCCTGGAGGCTGCGCGCGCTTGCGCGGCACTCCTGTCGAAGAAGCGCAATGCCGTCGGCCTTCCGTCGGACGTCGAGCGCATCACGGCTCGGCTTGCGGAATCCGGCGGCAAGCTCCTGGCGTTGGTGACCGAGGCGTTGGTCGACGACCCGCCGCATCTGCGCCGCGACGGCGGCTTCGTGCGGCAGGGCTTTCGGGCGGCGCTCGACGAGGCGTGTCAGTTGCGCGACGACAGCCGCCGCGTCATGGCCGCGCTCGAAGCCCGTTACATCGAAGAAACTGGCATCAAGACGCTCAAGATCCGCCACAACAACATCCTGGGCTACTTCATCGAGGTGACGCAGGCGAACGCCAAACCGCTCACAGAGCCGCCGCTGCTCGATACGTTCCGTCATCGCCAGTCCATGGCCAATGCCATGCGCTTCACCACCGCCGAGCTCACCGAAACCGAGGGCCGCATCGCCTCTGCCGCAGAACGTGCGCTCGCCATCGAGCAGGACATCTTCGTCGAGCTGGCAGCGGCCGTCGCCGCCGACGAAGCCATGCTGTCGGAGGTCTCCTCGGCGTTGGCCGAGCTCGACCATGTCACGGCACTTGCGGAACTGGCACGCAACGAGAGCTACGTGCGTCCCGTGATCGACAGCAGCCAATGCTTCGACATCCGCGGCGGTCGTCACCCTGTCGTCGAGCAGGCGTTGAAGCGCGCCCGCAGCGGGCCGTTCGTCGAGAACGACTGCGTCCTTGGAGGTGGTGGCGCTGAACGACAATCGAGCGCGGACGATCTCCCCGACGCCCGCATCTGGCTCGTCACCGGTCCGAACATGGCGGGTAAGTCGACGTTCCTGCGCCAGAACGCGCTCATTGCCATCATGGCGCAGATGGGCTCGTTCGTGCCCGCCGGCTCGGCCCGTATCGGCGTCGTCGATCGCCTGTTCAGCCGCGTCGGCGCTGCCGACGATCTCGCCCGCGGCCGCTCGACGTTCATGGTGGAGATGGTCGAGACCGCAGCCATCCTCAATCAGGCGACTGCTCGATCGCTGGTCATTCTCGACGAGATCGGCCGCGGCACCGCGACCTTCGACGGCCTCTCGATCGCCTGGGCCTGCGTTGAGTTCCTGCACGAGACGACTGGCGCCCGTGTGCTGTTCGCGACGCACTATCACGAGTTGACCGCCCTCGCCGGCCGCCTCGCCTCCGTCGCCAACGTCACCATCGACGTCAAGGAATGGCACGACGAGATCGTGTTCCTGCATCGCGTCAAGGCGGGCGCCGCGGATCGCTCCTACGGCATTCAGGTGGCGAAGCTTGCGGGCCTGCCCCATGACGTCACGGCCCGCGCCCGCGAGGTTTTGGCCCTGCTCGAGAAGAATGATGCCCGCTCGGCCCGAAGCGGCGGACCGCTCGATGACCTGCCTCTCTTCGCCGCCGCCCGCCCCAAAAGTGCGACCGGACCGGCCGGTCCGTCGCCGGTCGACCTGGCCCTCGACGACATGCACCCCGACGACTTGACGCCGCGCCAGGCCCTTGAAGCGCTCTACCGCTTGAAGCAATTGAGGCCGAAGGATAAATGAGCGGCTTGATCTTCGGGTTGTAGGAACGGCCGCATGGGGCTCGCCCATATGCGTTAAGATGGCCCTATGCGCTAAGATGCTGTGAATGGATACGCTGAGATTTCCCCCCGCACCCTACTTCGATACGCAGCAACTGCGTAGCGAGCTGACCACGCTGTTCAACGCCCACGGCACCGCCGCCGAGGCGCGCCCTGCCGTTCTCGATCGGCTCAAGGACCTCGTGAAAACGGCACGCACGTCGGCCCGTGCGCAGCTCGAGACCGACGGCAATGGCCGGCGCTGCGCCATGGGCCTCGCCCGCTTCCAGGACGAGCTGGTCCGTCTGCTTTACGACTACACGATCGCCCACGTTTATCGCGCCACCAATCCGTCCGACGCCGAGCGCATGGCCGTCATTGCCACGGGCGGCTACGGCCGCGAGATGCTGGCGCCGGGCTCCGACATCGATCTCCTGTTCCTGCTTCCCTACAAGCAGACGCCGTGGGGTGAGAGCGTCGCCGAGTACATGCTCTATTTGTTGTGGGACCTGGGGTTCAAGGTCGGCCACGCCACGCGCACCGTGGACCAGTGCCTGAAGCTTGCTTCCGGCGACACCACCATCCGCACGTCGCTCCTCGATATGTGGTTGATCCACGGCGACGCCCAACTCTACGCCGAGCTCGAGCAGCGCTTCCGCGACGAGGTCATCAAGGGCTCGGAGCGGAGCTTCATCGACGCCAAGATGACCGAGCGCTCGGAGCGCCACCGTCGTGCCGGCGAAAGCCGCTACAAGGTCGAGCCCAACATCAAGGACGGCAAGGGCGGCTTGCGTGACCTGCATACGCTGCACTGGCTATCGAAGTATTTGCTCGGCCACGAGGTCGGGCCGGCAAGCGTCGCCATGGGCATCTTCACCGAGGAAGAGGTCGCGACGTTCCGTAAGTGCGAGGACTTCCTCTGGACGGTGCGTTGCTTCCTGCATTTCCACACCGGCCGCGCCGAGGAGCGCATCACCTTCGAAGTGCAGCCCGCTCTCGCCGAGCACTTGGGTTACAAGCAGAAGGGTGGCCTGCGCGCCGTCGAGCGCTTCATGAAGCACTACTTCCTGATCGCGAAGGATGTCGGCGATCTCACGACCATTCTCTGCACCGCGCTCGAGATGCAGCAGCTGAAGAGCATGCCGGTCTTCAGCAAGCTCGTGAATCCGCTGTCCTGGAGCCTGAGGCGCCAGATCCGCGAGAAGACCGACTTCCGCGTCGACAATGGCCGCATGAACATCGCCGATCCCGACGTGTTCAAGCGCGATCCAGCCAATCTCATCCGCTTCTTCGCCCAGGCCGAGAACACCGGCACGTTCCTGCATCCGAATGCCATTCGCGAGCTGCGCAAATCCTATCGCCTGATCGACGACAAGCTCAGGAACGATCCCGAGGCCAACCGCATCTTCTTGAACCTGCTGACCGGCCGCACCAACCCGGAAGCAACGCTGCGCCGCATGAACGAGGCGGGCGTTCTCGGTCGATTCATCCCCGAGTTCGGCCGCGTCGTCGCGATGATGCAGTTCAACATGTATCATCACTATACCGTCGACGAGCATCTGCTGCGGACCGTGGGCAACCTGACCGAGGTCGAACGCGGCGAGCTCGCTCATGAGCTTCCGCTCTCAACCGAGCTCATGAAGTCGATTCAGAACCGCCGCGTCCTCTATGTGGCTGCGTTCCTGCACGACATCGGCAAGGGCCGGACGGAAGATCACTCGATCTATGGCGCCCGCATCGCTCGCAGGCTCTGCCCGCGGCTTGGACTGACCGCGGCCGAGACCGAGACCGTCGCGTGGCTCATCGAGCAACACCTGACCATGAGCAACATCGCTCAGAGCCGCGACTTGAGCGACCCGAAGACCGTGCGCGACTTCGCCGACATCGTGCAGAGCCCGGAACGCTTGAAGCTGCTGTTGCTCTTGTCCGCAGCCGACATCCGAGCCGTAGGCCCGGGCGTCTGGAACGGCTGGAAAGGCCAGCTTCTGCGCACGCTCTATCACGAGACCGAGCCGCTCGTATCCGGCGGCCACACCAGCGTTCCGCGCGGACAGATCGTTGCCGAAGCTCAGGATGCCTTGCGCAACGCGCTGAGCGACTGGCCAACGGAGGAGGTCGAGCGCTTCATCGCCCGCCACTATCCGGACTACTGGTTGCGCACCGAGCTTAGGAAGCAGGTCTATCACGCGCGCCTGATCCGCCGCGCCGAATCCCAGGGCCGCACTTACGCCTGCGACTACACCACCGACAGCTTCACCGCCATCACCGAGCTCACGGTGTTCGCGCCCAACCATCCGCGGCTCCTGGCGTTGTTCGCCGGCGCTTGCGCCGCCAACGGCGCCAACATCGTCGGCGCCCACATCACCACCACGCGTGACGGCTTCGCGCTCGACACCTTCCTGCTCGCGCGTGAGTTCGACCTCGACGAGGATGAATCGCGCCGCGCCGTCCGCATCGACGACACCATCGAGAAGCTGCTGCGCGGTGACGTGCGCGTTCGCGCCTTGCTCGAGAAGCGCCGTCCAACAGCGGCGCGGGTCGAAGCCTTCACGGTTGTGCCCGAGGTCATCATCAACAACGCGCTCTCCGATGCCTACACCGTCATCGAGGTCAACGGCCGCGACCGCACGGGCTTGCTGTACGAGCTCACCAGCTCATTGTCGGACCTCTCGCTCGACATCACGTCTGCTCACATCACCACCTTCGGCGAGAAGGCCGTCGACGTGTTCTACGTCACCGATTTGACCGGCAAGAAGCTCGAGAGCGAGACGCGGCAGAAGTCGGTCAAAGACCGCCTGATCAAGGTCCTGGAAGGTCCAAAGGCGTGAGTTCGTAGCGTAGAAACTCTCACCCCCGTCATCCCGGCGCAGGCCGGGACCCACGCAAGTTTCAACTTGCATTACGTCAGCGGTATTTGCGTGACATATCCGCTGGGCCGAACTCGATCTCTCCCGTCGCGGGATCGAAGAGATTGCGCCATTCCGGATTCATGGTCTCGATGAGGCGTACCTTCCAAGCACGTCGCCATTCCTTCATCTGCTTCTCGCGCCGGATTGCAGCGTCCATGGTCTCTTGCATTTCGTAGTAGACGAGGCACTTGACGCCGTAGCGTCGTGTGAAGCCTGGAAGCAATCCCTGACTATGCTCGGCCATTCGCTTCGCGAGGTCGCTGGTCACCCCGACGTAGAGAACTCCGTCACGCTTGCTCGCAAGGACGTAGACGCATGGCGCTTTCATGTGCTGGCCCTGGTGACCTCGCGCAATTAAGCAGCAATCGGAGCATCTTTGGCAAGCTGGCGGAGATCCCGGCCTTCGCCGGGATGACGTCAGTTGGGCGGCTCAAGCAACCTAGTGCGCCGCTTCCCAGTTGGCCGCAGCCTTCGCGTCCACGTGGATCGGAACCGACAGCTTCACCGCCGGCTCTGAAGCCTTCTCCATCACGCCGCGCGCGACGCCGATGAGCCCGTCGGCCTCGTGCGTCGCGACCTCGAACACCAGCTCGTCGTGCACCTGCAGCAGCATGCGCGCCGTCGTGAGCCCCGCATCCGCGATCGCTGCCGGCATCCGCACCATGGCGCGGCGGATGATATCGGCCGCGCTGCCCTGGATCGGCGCGTTGATCGCGGCACGTTCGAGGAACGCCCTGACCGACGGGTTCTTGGTGTTGACCTCGGGATAGTGGATGCGCCGGCCGAAGATGGTCTCGACATAGCCAGTCTCATGCACGCGCTTCTTGGTGGCATCCATGTAGTCGCGGATGCCGGGGAAGCGCTCGAAGTAGGTCTTGATGTAGGCGCCCGCATCCTCGCGCGAGATGCCAAGCTGGTTGGCGAGCCCGAACGCCGAGATGCCGTAGATGATGCCGAAGTTGATGGCCTTGGCGCGCCGCCGCACTTCCGACGGCATATCCTTGATCGGCACTCCGAACATCTCCGACGCCGTCATGGCGTGAATGTCGAGGCCCTGCGCGAAGGCGCGCTTGAGCTGCGGGATGTCGGCGATGTGCGCGAGCACGCGCAGCTCGATCTGGGAGTAGTCCGCCGAGACGAGCGCCGAGCCCTTGGGCGCGACGAAGGCCGTGCGGATCTCGCGGCCTTCCTTGGTGCGGATGGGAATGTTCTGCAGGTTGGGATCCGACGATGACAGCCGCCCCGTCGTGGTCGAAGCCAAGGCATAGCTCGTGTGGATGCGTCCGCTCGTGGCATCGATGAAGCCGGGCAGCGCGTCGGTGTAGGTCGAGCGCAGCTTTGTGAGCTGTCGCCACTCGAGCATCGTGTTGATCAGCCGGCGCGCGTCTTCCGGCAGCTCCTCGTTGGCGGCGAGATCGTCGAGCAGTCCCGCCCGCGTCTCCCACTGCCCGCTCTTGGTACGCTTGCCGCCCGGAAGCTTCAGGCGGTCGAACAACAGTTCGCCGAGCTGCTTCGGCGAGCCGAGATTGAATTTCTCGCCGACGAGACCGTTGATCTCCTCCTCGAGCCGGGCAATGGACTGCGCGAACGTGGATGTGAGGCGGCTCAGCACGTTGCGATCGACGAGGATGCCTGCGTGTTCCATCTCGGTAAGCGCCGGGACGAGCGGCCGCTCGAGCGTCTCGTAAACGGTGACGAGCCGTTCGGCCGCGAGCCGCGCCTTCAGCACCGTCCAAAGCCTGAGCGTGACGTCAGCTTTCTCGGTGCCGTAAGCGGCAGCCTTGTCCAGCGGGACCTGCGCAAAGGCTCTATCCGCCTTTTTTGCCGCCGGCGCATGCTCGAGCACGGAATCGAGCGTGATGCAGGTGTGGTTGAGGTGACGCTCTGCCAGCGCGTCGAGGCCGTGCCCTCCGCGCCCCACGTCGAGCACGTAAGACAGCAGCATGGTGTCGTCGATCGAAGTCACGCGGATGCCGTGGCGCAGCAGCGCGAGGCAATCGGCCTTGATGTTGTGTCCGATCTTGAGGACGGAAGCGTCCTCGAGCAGCGGCTTCAAGAGCGCCAGGCTTTCCGCCCGCGGCGCCTGCGCAATCGAAGTGTCATTGCCGAAATCGAACCCGCCGGCAGTCGATCGATGTCCGACGGGCACGTAGCAGGCACGCCCCGGCTCGATCGCGAGCGAGAATCCGATGACATCGGCCGCCGCGCCATTCGATGGCGTCATTTCCAGTTCGAGCGCGAAGCGCCCAGCCTCGCGGCACGCCGCGACCCAGATCGCGAGACCTTCCGCCGTCGTCACCGTCTCGTACTTGCTGCGATCGCACGGAATGGATTTGATCCGCGCCAGCGTTGCGGACGCTGCAATGGCCGGCGTGTCGGTGCCGGATTGCCCGGTCGAGCCGGCATTGTCCTTGACAGCGGATGTCCGCTCCGGTTTGGGCAGCGAGGACCCGACAGATTTCTCGGGCGCCGGCGGCACTTCCGCGCCGAGCTTTTCCGCGATGCGTTTCGTGAGCGTCGAGAATTCCATGAGCCGCAGGAAGCCGAGCAGCGTCTCCGGCTTCGGATCCTGCACGCCGAACCGTTCGACTTCCGCCTCGACCGGGACGTCTTCCTTGAGCCGCACGAGTTCGCGCGAGATGCGGGCCTGCTCTGCGAACTCGATGAGTTTCTCGCGCCGCTTCGGCTGCTTGATCGCGCCTGCCTGAGCCAGCAGGCCATCGAGATCGCCATATTCCGTGATCAGCTCGGCTGCGGTCTTCACGCCAATGCCGGGTACGCCAGGGACGTTGTCGGTCGAATCGCCGGCAAGCGCCTGCACGTCGACGACCTTGTCGGGTGCGACGCCGAACTTCTCGAACACTTCGTCGCGGCCGATGCGCTTGTTCTTCATGGTGTCGAGCATCGCCACGCCCGGCCTCACGAGCTGCATGAGGTCCTTGTCGGACGAGACGATGGTGACGTCGCCGCCCGCGTCGACGATGGTCTTGGCGTAGGTGGCGATCAGGTCGTCGGCCTCGTAGCCGAGCTGTTCCAGGCAGGCGACGTTGAAGGCGCGCACAGCCTCGCGGATGAGAGGAAACTGCGGAACAAGCTCCTCCGGCGCTGGTGGCCGGTGCGCCTTGTAATCCTTGTAGATCTCGTTGCGGAACGTCTTTTCCGAGGCATCGAAGATGACGGCTACGTGCGTCGGCGCTTCGGAAGCTTTGGTCTCGACGAGCAGCTTCCAAAGCATGGCGCAGAAGCCGTGCACGGCGCCGACCGGCAACCCGTCGGACGGCCGCGTCAGCGGCGGCAGGGCGTGGAAGGCACGGAAGATATAGCCGGATCCATCGATCAGATAGACATGGCTGCCTTTGACGACAGGCACGGGCTCGCCGTCGGGCAGGGAGCAGACAGGGGCCGGTCTCGGAGATTTTGGAGAGGTGGTTTCGCTCATGGGGCGGCACTATAGGAGGTCAGGTGGCCCCGGTCAGCCCTCCGCGCCGAGCTATGGGAGGGGTCTTTTTGCCTTTCGAGCAGCACGTTTGCCCGCGGCCCGGGAATACGCTATCAGAGGCTTCCGTCGGCGCCTGCGCCGGCCTGCACCCGTAGCTCAGCTGGATAGAGTGCTGCCCTCCGAAGGCAGAGGTCACAGGTTCGAATCCTGTCGGGTGCGCCAGCTTTTTCAACTAGTTACATACGCCACTGGCATCGCGGTTCCTCCTCCCAATGGAAACCGCGCTCACCCCCCCGAACGCCGTCGCCATGATGGATCGACGCTGGTCCTCGCGACCATGCGAGCATGGGCCGCGCTCGCTGCCGTAGCCCACGGCGCGATCAATGCCGTCTATCGAGCTTCATGGCCGGCCTCGATCTCGGTGGCGGATCAGAAGGCGGCCCTCTTCTGTCTCGAATTCCTGCAGCCGTTCGTCGACTTGCCAGCCTCACGTTTCTCGACGTCGGACTGATCGCCGCTACGATTACGCTCGTGTGCGTTGACAGAGCAAAGCTTGCCCACGCCGTCGTTGCCGCGAAGTCGGCAGCGCGGATTTCCACCGCATTCGGAAGAGCGCTCGGCGCTCTTGCAGCCGCGATCGTGGTATCAATCAGCTGCGTTCTGATTCTCGGATCTCTGCAATAGTTTGAAACATTTCCCAGTTCCGCAGTCGTGACGGCCACGCTGCGGCATCATTTCACACCTTTTCCGATGAATCGGAAGCACCGTTCAATTGAGCGCCGCGGCTTTGCCATTCTGAGTGACAAACCGCGCCAAGTTGAACGGGATAGCATTTTTTGGACGTGCCGGTTCTGCTGCAAGTCCACCCGTCATGTGACGCGTTCTCGTTCGAAGAACCAGCGGCGAGCAGCCGTTGCTTGAGCGGAGTTGTATGTTAGACGGGTTGCTGTCGGCGGTCTGGGGATGGGGATACCGCATGAGACTTAGCGCCAATGGGACGCTGCCACTCTACATAATCGTAGCGGCGGGTACTGCCGCAGTGTGCGCCTTGCTTTTGGCCTGGTTTGGGCTTCCGGCGCGTGTGCTTGATGGTGGAGCGTCCGTCGTCTCTCTCGCACAGACGTGGAAGACCGAGAGCTACGGACGCGACGGTCTTCTCATCTCGACCTCCTACAATCCTGTCGCCCTGATCTTCGTCAGTGCGCTTGGCTTGCTGACGCTGGTGGCCATCGGTTTCGGCGGCCTTTGGCTCTGGGACACGATCCGGCGCATGTCCTGGTCGCTCGAGCATTTGCCGCCATCGCAGAAGATCGAGGTCGCGACCAAGCAGCTCGACAACAAGCTCGGCAGCATCGTCGCCATGATCCGCGTGCACCTCGAGTCGAGCGAGAACTATTCGGAGGCGCTTGCACAGGCTCACGCCAGCCTTCTGCCGCGTGCCGATACCGAAAAGATCCAGGCCGTCGTCAAGGCGCTGATCACCGAGAACAAGAAGATGCAGGGTGAGACGGCGGAGCTTAGAAACAAGCTCGAGAAGTCTCAGGAGGAGATTCAGGCTCTCCGTGCAAGCCTCAGCGAGGCGCAGGAGATCGGATTGCGGGACTCGCTAACGTCCATCGGCAATCGCCGCTGCTTCGATGAGATCCTGCTGAAGGAGGTGGCGGAGTCACGTCAGGCCAAGGTGCCGCTGAGTCTCATCATGTGCGACATCGATCACTTCAAGCGCCTGAACGACGGCTTTGGCCATGTGGTGGGTGACGAGATCCTGAAGCTTTTCGCGCGCCTTTTGTGCGACAACGTCAAGGGCCGGGATACGGTCACGCGCTACGGCGGCGAGGAATTCGCGGTCATTCTCCCGCACACGCCGCTCGAGGGCGCGGCTAATTTGGCCGAACGCATCCGCACGCAGTTCGAATCCAAAAATCTGACCGTGAACAAGAGCGGCGAGCGCATCGGCAAGATGACGGCTTCGTTCGGCGTGGCGACGCTGAGCGAAAGCGACACGCCGGATCTTCTCGTGCAGCGCGCCGACGGCAAGCTCTATGACGCCAAGCGGTCCGGCAGGAATTGCGTCTCGGTCCACGGACGCATCTGACGGCCGGGGCAAAGCTCGGACGCCACAAACGAAAAGACGCGCCGCGATCTCTCGCCGGCGCGTCTTTTTAATTCTGGAAGGTCTAGAAGACCTTAGGCGGTGGCGCGCTCGGCCTTGGCCTTGGCGACATCGCGCTTGATCTTCTGGCACTGCTCGGAGAGGTCCTCAGCGCTGGCCTTGGCCAGGAACGCATCGAGACCGCCGCGGTGCTCGACGGACTTCAGCGCATGCGCCGTGATCCTGAGCTTGAACTTGCGGTCGAGCGTGTCGCTGATCAGCGTGACGTTGACGAGGTTCGGACGGAACTTGCGCTTCGTCGCGTTCTCGGCATGGCTTCTCAGCTGGCCGGAAAGGGGCAGCTTGCCCGTCAATTCGCAGCGCCTCGTCATGGTCGTAAGCTCCTTCGCCCACTTGAACCCGCGCTTCCGGCCAAGCCTTGAAGCAGCCCGAGCGTTCAGGGGTTATTAATGAAAATAGCCCGCAGGTCACAACCGGCGGGACAGCCGCCTTCCTATACTCGACCCCTCCCCAAAGCGTCAAGTGCGGCCTGCAAGGCGGGGGGCACGGGTTTTACCTGTGCAAATCCCTGTACCCTAAGGAACAGGAAGGCGGTGCGCCCCGTTGTATCCCCGCGGTACACGGATGAGCAATTTTTTTACTCTCTGCCGCCATCATGTGATGGGACAGAGTAGTGTCGCCAACCCAAGTACCCAGTTGCGTTAAAGTCCCGTCGCGTTGGGGTAGTGAGTCGTAAATATGTACAAGTTCTCGTCACGAGCGGTACGTGCGTCCCTTGCTTCAGCTGGGTCGGCACTCTTGATGACCGCCGCGTTCCTGGCTTCCGATGCGACCGCTGTCCGGGCGGCTGACATGAAGCCCGTCCAGGTGGACGCCAACTACAAGATCACCCTCAACGGTTTCGACCTCGGCACCTTCCGCTACAGCTCGGATGTCGCGCGCGATCATTACGCCCTGAATACCGATGTCGAGCTGTCCGCCCTGCTCGGTGTCTTCAAGTGGAAGGGCGTGACGCGCTCCTCGGGCACCGTGGTCGCTGCCAAGCCGCAGCCGGCAGGCTTCCTGTTCGAATTCGAAAGCTCCGCCAAGTCTGGGTCCGTGAAAATGGGCTTCGGCCAGGCCGGCGTCGAGAGCATCTCTGTGAACCCCGTGGCCGCCGATCCGCCGGACACCATTCCTTTGACGCGCGAGCACCTCAAGGGTGTGATGGACCCGCTCACCGCAATTCTGGCGATGACCCACGTCGATGCCCCCACGCCCTGCGGCCGCAAGATCCCGATCTTCGACGGCAAGCAGCGCTTCGATATCGACCTCAAGTTCGCACGCCAGCAGCCCGTCGAAGGCGTGCCGGGCGAGACCGCCATCGTCTGCCGCGTCAAATACACCCCGATCGCCGGCTATAGGCCGACGGAGGAGACCATGGCGCTCGCGTCTTCGAAGGAGATCGAGATCGCGTTCCGCCCCGTCCCGCAGGCCAAGCTGATGCTCCCGCAGAGCATTGTTTTGCCGACGCCGATTGGCCGGGCCGAGATCACGCTGGTCAAGATCGACATCAAGGTGCCGGGCGGACAGCTCGCTTCGGTGGATTGAAGGCGCTCGCGCCGGACGAATTTGAAGCGCGCCGCCCCTAAAAAGGCGGCGCGCTTTGCTTTGGAGTATGAGCCATTGGCGTGGAGCTGAGCCGCTGCGGCCTCAGGTAGCGGCGAAAAGGACGCAAGTCCAAGTAGCGCTTGATCTCAGGCTTGCCCAATGCAATGCCAATGGACTTCTCAATGGAGGCCTCGTTGCCAAATGGGTAGCGATCTCGAAACGCGCATTCGTAACGTAACCGCCGTTCTCGGGCCCACGAACACCGGTAAGACGCACCTCGCGATCGAGCGCATGCTCGGCCATGAGAGCGGCATGATCGGCTTTCCGCTGCGGCTCCTCGCGCGCGAGGTCTACGACAAGGTCGCAAGCCGCATCGGCGCCGACAAGGTCGCTCTCGTCACCGGCGAAGAAAAGATCAAGCCCGAGCGCGCCCGTTATTGGATCGCCACCGTCGAGGCAATGCCGCGTGACGTCGACGTGGACTTTCTCGCCATCGACGAGATCCAGCTCGCCGGCGACCCTGAGCGCGGGCACGTCTTCACCGATCGCCTCCTCCATTCCCGCGGCCGCAAGGAAACCCTTCTGCTCGGCGCGCAAACAATGCGCGAGGCCATCCAGGACCTGATCCCAGGCGCAAACTTCATTTCCCGGCCGCGTCTGTCGCGCCTTTCATATGCCGGCGAAAAGAAGATCACGCGGCTTCCGGCGCGCACCGCCGTGGTCGCCTTCTCCGCCAACGAGGTCTACGCCATTGCGGAGTTGATCCGCCGCCAGCGCGGCGGTACCGCAGTGGTGCTCGGCGCGCTCTCACCGCGCACGCGCAATGCCCAGGTCGCGCTCTATCAAAACGGCGACGTCGATTTCCTCGTTGCCACCGATGCCATCGGCATGGGTCTGAACCTCGATGTCGACCATGTCGCCTTCTCGGCCGTGCGCAAGTTCGACGGCCAGAACTTCCGCAATCTGACGGCCAACGAGATCGGCCAGATCGCCGGCCGCGCCGGCCGCCATATGAACGACGGGACGTTCGGTGTCACGGGCAACGCCGAGTCGTTCGATGCGGATCTCATCGAGCGTCTCGAAACCCATACGTTCGATCCCGTGCGCGTGCTGCAGTGGCGCAATCGTCGTCTCGATTTCGGTACGCTCGATCGCCTGCGCGACAGCCTTCGCGAGGTGCCGGACGAGCAGCGTTTGACCCGCGCCCGCATGGCCGATGACGTGCTTGCGCTCGAAGCCGTTTCCAATGACCGCGAGATTGCGGACTACGCGAAATCGCCCGCTGCCGTGGGCCGGCTCTGGGAAGTGTGCCAGATCCCCGATTACCGCAAGATCTCGGCGCAAAATCACGCCGAGCTCGTGAGCACCATCTACAAAAATCTGATGAGCTCCGAGGGCCATGTGCCGGAGGACTGGTTCTCGAAGCAGGTCGCTTTCGCCGATCGCACGGACGGCGACATCGACACGCTCGCGAACCGCATCGCCCACATCCGCACCTGGACCTTCGTTTCGAACCGCGCCGATTGGTTGAAGGACCCGGCACACTGGCAGGCGCGCACGCGCGCCATTGAGGACAGCCTTTCCGACGCGCTGCACGAATGTCTGACGCAGCGCTTCGTTGACCGTAAGACGAGTGCACTCATGAAGGGTCTCCGCGACAAGGAAGAGCTGACCGCGGAGATCGCCGAGGACGGCGCCGTTCAGGTCGAGAACCACTATGTCGGACGCCTGCGCGGCTTCCGCTTCTCGCCCGAGACGCAGGCCGAAGGCATCCACGGCAAGGCGGCGCGCCATGCCGCCGCCCAGGTGCTGTCGCGCGAGCTCGGCATGCGCGCTCGCCGCGTCGCCGCCGCCAAGGCGGATGCGTTCAAGGTGACGCGCGCCGGACGCGTGCTGTGGCGCGATGAGGAGATTGCCGTTCTCGAGGCTTCCGACGATCCGCTGAAGCCTAACGTCTTGCTTCTTGCAGACGAGCATCTGGCAGGCCCCGATCGTGAGAAGATCGAAGCCCGTCTCGCGACCTGGCGCGACGAGCTGATCGCCGACAAGCTGAAGCCGCTCGTCGATCTCGCCAAGGCCGAGGATGTGACCGGCCTCGCCCGCGGTATCGCCTTCCGCCTGGCCGAGAGCTTCGGCGCCCTGAAGCGCGAAACCGTCGCTGACATGATGAAGAGCTTGGATCAGGAAGCTCGCGCTCAGCTCCGGAAATACGGCGTGCGGTTCGGCGCCTTCAGTATCTACTTCCCTTCGCTTTTGAAGCCCGCAGCAGCCGAGCTTGCCGCGACGCTCTGGGCGTTGAAGCATGCCGGCGAGCACGGCCTGACGCTCGAAACGCTGCCCGAGATGCCGCGCGCTGGCCTCACCTCGGCGATAGCCGTGCCGACGACGCCGGAAGCCTACTACCGCACCTATGGTTTTCACGTCTGCGGACCGAGGGTGATCCGCCTCGATATCCTTGAGCGCTTGGCTGACCTGATCCGCCCTCTGCTCGCCTGGCGCCAGCAGCCTGGCGGAACGAACCAGCCGCCCAAGGGCGCCACCGGCGACGGCGGCTTCACCGTCACGCCCGAGATGATGTCCATTCTCGGCTGCTCGCCCGACGAGCTGGGCGGCGTGCTGAAGGCCCTGGGCTTCCGGCTCGATCGCCGCCCCGTCGCGGCCGCCCCGTCGAGCGCGGAGAACCCAGCCAATGTGGATGCCGTGGCTCCAGCAGCTTCGCCTGCTGAGACCGAGCCGGCGGCGGAGCAGGCTGAGGCTGCCGCCGCACCTGTTGAGGCGTCCTCATCTCCGGCTGCCCCGGCGGAGCAACCTGCACTGCCGGTCGTCGACGATGCGAGCCTCCCGGCCGTAGAGGGCGCTCAGGCGCCTGCCGAAGCTGCAGCTCCAGCAGAGCCGCAGATGATCGATATCTGGCGTCCGCGGCGCCATCGTGAGGACAAGCCTCACGGCCGCAACCGCGACCAGCAGGATGCCCAAGGCGGAGAGCGCAAGGAGCGCGGCGAGAGAGGCCGTCGCGATCGCGATCGGCGTCATCGCAATGGCGGCGGACGCGGTCCGGCTCCACGTCAGGATTCGCCGGCGGCAGCAGAGCAAGCTGCGGCCCCCGCGACGGCCGAGGCTGGCGCTCCGGCCCAGCCGCCCACCCGTCACGAGGACAAGCCCCGCCAGCATCACCACCGTCAGGATCGCAATTCCCGCGATCGCGATCGGGGCCGTGGCGATCGCGACAAGCAGGGCCGCAACAACGAGGGTCGGTCCGGCGATCGTCGCCGCCATCAGGAAGAGCGGCCGATGATGCGGTCTGCAGCGCCGGCCCGCAAAGGCGGTGTCGATCCGGATTCGCCCTTCGCCTCCCTGGGCGCCCTGCGTGAGGCGCTCGAGAAGCAGGCGCGCGAGAAGAACCCCTGATGGTCTCGGACGGAGACCAGGTAGAATCCGAGAGAGGCGGCCGGCGTCTCGACAAGTGGTTGTGGTTCGCGCGGGTTACGAAGTCACGGACGCTGGCGGCGAGCGCCGTGAGCGAAGGCAAGATCAAGGTCAATCGCATCCGCGCCGAGAAGCCTAGCCAACTCGTAAAGGTTGGCGACGTCATCACCTCCCGCGTGCACAGGAACATCCGCGTCCTGCGTGTTGTCGCCTTGGGCGATCGGCGTGGACCCGCGCCGGAGGCCGCGAAGCTCTACGAGGATTTGACGCCGCCGCCAGCAGCGATGCCCGGCGCCGATCAGAGCCGCGGCGAGGCACTCCCGGGTCAGCCCTGGGGCGGTCGAGCGCCAGGATCGGGGCGTCCCACCAAGAGGGAGCGGCGCCAGACAGACCTGCTAAAGGGCGGAGAGGAGTGACCATCGATTTCGGACGCCCCTGCGGCGCGGCTTGGGCTTGCTAACGGCAAGCGCATTTGGCACACCCGCCTGAGGCATTGGTTCGCTTGATCAGGATCGGGTCCGACCTCTCCGGTTGGATGGTAGGATCAGGGCCTGACCGTTTTAGGATTGTAGAGCGTATTCGAGCTCCTGGTCGCATTCGATCGGGAGCGGTCGCGTATCGGGTGGGGCAGGCGCGCTCCGCGGGACGCGGGGGTGCGGCATGGACCGGACAACAACTGCATGACTTACGTAGTTAACGACAAGTGTATCAAATGTAAGTTCACCGACTGCGTCGAGGTCTGTCCGGTCGACTGCTTCTACGAAGGCGAGAACATGCTCGTCATTCATCCGGACGAATGCATTGATTGCGGCGTCTGCGAGCCGGAATGCCCCGTTGAGGCCATCAAACCCGACACCGAGCCTGGTTTGGAGAAGTGGCTAGAGGTCAACCGGGAATATGCAGACAAATGGCCGAATATTACTTCGAAGAAGCCTGCACTACCTGAAGCCGAGCAGTTCAGGGATGAAGATGGCAAGTTCGAGAAATATTTTTCTTCGACTCCCGGCACCGGCGACTGACCGACACCATAGTCTAGCCGATGTATCCGCATCCGCGTTCTTTCGCCGAGCGCGCATGAACGGAAGGGAGACTTAAGCATCTTCTTTAAGGGCGGGCATACCTTTATTCCGTGTAGCCCTTCAGTTTTCATGAAGATTGTGTTACAAGTACATCCTTGCTTATCATGAGAACCGACAGAGAACGAATGTGAACGCACAGTGGCCTATCCGCTAATGATAGGAAACTATTGCGGCAATTGCGTGCGTCCTCTGAATTGAACGGTCCTAAGCACGGTGACTAGCACGGCCCCGGAGGCTCGAACACAGTTCTAGAGGGTGGAGATAACGGTCAACCGCCCCATATTACGGAAGAACGCCTGGAGCGGCGGCAAAATCAGGATGCCGGCGTGCCGGGCACTGCGCGTGATTGCTAGGTTTTCGCGCAGGGTGAACGGAGTACGAGAAGTTGAGTAGCAACCCCAACCGGGGGTTGTGAGAGTGATGCGAAAGAGTGAGACGAGGCCTATGGCTCAGAAGAAGAAGGTGCACGCAAAGGCTTTGACGGCGAAGCGAGCGGCTTCCGTCAAGGCGGTTTCGAAGCCTGTCACCAAGTCCGCCAGCGCCAAGCCGCAGGCGACGAAGAAGACGGCTGTCGTTGCCAAGAAAACTGTAACCAAGTCACCTTCGAAAGGGCATGAAATGAAGAAGCCTGCGACCGTAGCCTCTGCAGCGAAGAAGCCCGCTCTGAAGCCGGTTGCCAGTGCCTCTCCGAAGGCCGCCGCGCCCGCCGCCAAGGCCGCGCCCGTGCCGCCGCATACCGATCGTCCCATCACCGTAACTCCGGCTTCCCCGGCCCGTGTCGCCGCGGCGCTGGCGAAGACGTCTGGCCAGAAGCTCACGGCTCCCGTTCCCGCTCCGGCCCCGGCTGCGACGCCCAAGGCCATCGCCGAGAAGGCCGCTGCTGCGCGTCAGGCCGCTACCGCCACTGCCGTCGCTGCCCAGAACAAGAAGCCGGTAAACTCTCGCCATGGCTTCAAGACCAACGAGTTCATCGTTTATCCTGCTCACGGCGTCGGCCGCATCGTCGGCATCGAGGAGCAGGAGATTGCGGGCATGTCGCTCGAGCTCTTCGTCATCACCTTCGACAAGGAGAAGCTGACGCTGCGCGTTCCGACCGGCAAGCTCGAGAGCGTCGGCATGCGCAAGCTCGCTGACGACGGCATCGTCAAGAAGGCCATGGAGACGCTGAAGGGCCGCGCCCGCGTCAAGCGCACCATGTGGAGCCGCCGCGCTCAGGAGTATGTCGCCAAGATCAACTCCGGTGATCTCGTGTCGATCGCCGAGGTTGTTCGCGATCTCTATCGCTCCGAGGCTCAGCCCGAGCAGTCCTACTCTGAGCGTCAGCTCTACGAGGACGCCCTCGACCGCATGGCTCGCGAGATCGCCGCTGTCGAGAAGCTCGATGATCGCGGCGCCGTGCAGCGCATCACCGACGTTCTCTCGAAGAGCGCACGTGGTCGCCGTATCGCTGACGGCACCGAGGCCGAGGTCAAGGCGGCCTGACTGGACCCCGGCGCGTAGTCTGGAATAACGACGGCACCCGGCCCACCAGCCGGGTGCCGTTTTAGTTTTGCGCTTCGTTATCGGCCTTAGCCGAGGCGGCCGGCCCGTCGAGCACCTCGATTTCGTCGAGGCTCGAGAGTTCGACGAGCGGGCCGTTGCGCCGCTCGATCCAGCCGCGGACACGTACGCTGCGTCCCTCCAAGGACCGCAGGAACTTCTGTGCGTCGGGCTTCGCGCGCACGATGCTGGGCGGCACGGTGGCCGTGAAGTCCCGCCGCCAATCGCTGCCGAAGTTGAGATAGACGCGGTCGGCGCTTCCGCCCACGTTCTGCACCTTCCCCTCCACGACGGCGAAGCGACCGCGTAGCGCCATGAGTTGGCGCGTCTGGTCCGAGGTGAGCACGCGATTGGCTGGGTTCGACCACAGACCACGCACGTTCACGCGCGCGAGCCGCTCCTTGGCAAGCATGTCCTTGAGGCAGGCATCGCTGCCGGGCAGCGCATAGGCGCGAGCGTGTCCACTTTCTATGAGCTGCCCTTGAAGCCAGACTTGCGTCTCGCCTGCGATGGCATAGACATGCGCCAAGCGCCGCCCGTAGCGATCGCTTTTGCGCCCGCCAAATCTGAGCTCGACGGAACGTCCACGAACGGCGTCCTCGAGCATCGCGACCGCCGAGCCATCGCTGGGCAAAGCTCCGATCAGGCGCACCTCGCCCCCGTCGTCGAGCGCAATCGTTTCGGCATCGATCACGCGGACGACTGCGTGCCGGTCGCCGGGTGCGAGCGCACAAGCTTCCTCCGCATCGGCAGAGCGTGCCGCTATGCAAACCAGGGTCGACGACAAGACGAGACGGAGAAGCGTGGAACGCAAACGAGAAGCTCCGGCCGAGGTTACCAAGCAAGCCTCGCACGAAACGCGCGTCGGATGGAGAGCATATCGGAGCAGGAGAATGCGCGGCGCTCACCAGGAGCAAGGCTCGGCGTCATCCATATTGCACCCGTCCAGGCCCTTGCTCGAGGCTCGCGGCAGGATCTCGCCCAAGCTTTCGCTCGCGGCATCGGTCGGGGAGTATCCGCAGTCCGTTGCGTCCGTGAGCGACTGTGTCGCCCACCACCATTCCGGCTCGGTGGCCGATGCTTCGCTGGATGCATAATCGAACGCTGCCTCGCCGTCGGGAAGCTTTGCGACGGCAGCATCTGACGCCCAAGTACCGGGATCATTCCGCAAGAGGCCGAGATCGCCATCCCTGAAATTGCGAATATTGCGCTTCCCGTCGTGGTTTCGCTTCGGCCGACACGGATCAGAAGATCTCCCGCCTCGCTCTCGTCAGTAGCAAAGCTGACCTCGCCCGAGTGGTGAGGTGCCGACACGCGATCGTACGGCTCGGCATCCTCGACGATGAGCTCGATGGTTGCCGCGCCGAGAACGAACCTGTCCGCCCCCTCGCCGCCCCTGACCGCGACACGTCCCGCCCCCGGAGATGATCGTGTCCGCGCCCGAACCGCCGTCGATTTCGAGATCGAAACCGCGCGGACCTTCGGTTTGCGTCGACGTGGTGCCGCTGGCGACGATGAAGTCGTCGCCCTCGCCGGCTTTGATACCGCGCGTCGAGGAGCCGGCACGAATGTGGTCGCTGAATGGAGATGCGATGATCCATTCCGCGCCGATCACCCGATAGCTGCCTTCCTGCGACAGCGAACCTTTTGCTGAGATTAGAATCGCATCGTCCCGGCTGCCATCGATCAGAAGTCCGTGCCCCGCCTGCGAGAGGTCGAGAATGTCGCCGCGCGCGCCGCTCTCCTCTCTGCCGGGCGTCAAAGTCATCGGCATCTCGACGAGGCCCGCACCTTTGCCGAGCAACACGCGGTCGCTTCGCTCATCCCAAACGATCTCCTCGATCGAGAACAGGCGGTCCTCGCCGCCGTCGAACGTGGCGATGAAGTCCGGGATCTTGTGCTGCAAAGGCTCGGCGCTCGCGCGCAGCGTGACATACCCGACGCCGGAATAATCGACCGTGTCTTGGCCGTCTTCCGCATAGGCGAGTTCCGGCTGGCCGCCGTGGATGATGTTGATGCCCGTCGACCATTGGAAACGATCGTCGCCTCTGCCGCCATAGAGCTTGTCGATGCGGCCCGCACGGAACGAGCCCGTGAGCCAGTCCGCGCCGTCACCCGCGACGATCGACGTGAAACCCTTGACCGGCGCCAGCACGTCATCGCCCGACGAGCCGAGCAACGTCTCGCCACCGGGAGATAGCCGCAACCCGTGCGGTTTCGACAGCACGGGGTCGATGCCGGCGTAATGGAGCAGCGAATTCACGAGTGACGACGAATTGATGGTCGGCAGCGGCGAGGAAGGCAGCGCGTAGGCGATATAAGGAAAGCGCTGAGCGTCGATGTCGGTGGCATGAGCTACGAATGTCGCCCAGACACGCGGGGCCTCGGGCCCGGATGCGATCTCGTGGCTCCCGCGCATCTCGGCGGTGCCGATCCTGCCGGCGAGCGCTTCGCCCATAGCGCCGCCGTTGGCCTCCGCGAGCGTCGTTCCGCCATGACGGCCTTCGACAGCAAGGTAGAGCCCGCCAGAAGAAACCTCGCGTAGGCCTTCGATGACGAACCAGTCCTCCTGCCGGCCGAGCCTCTCCTCGCCGGTGACATACACGAGCTGAAGGTGGTCGAAACCGAGGATTCCGAGGCCAAGAGCCTGGACGGGGATCCTCTCGGTTCGGACGGAGGGCATGCGCGAATTCCACTCGATCTGGCGCTCATTGCGAGCGGTACGGAGGAAGACGCGAACAAACCCAGGAATAACACGATTCAATTTAGGATTGAAGCCGGGCGGCCGTCTCGCCTGCATGCCCGGGCACGGATTCGTCACGGTCGTATCAAAGACACAGCCCGCTCCCCATGACGCTTGTGAGCCACAGCCCTACTTTCCAACCCTCGTGGAAGAGGCTTTAATGCCCGGAAAACGAGCAAAAAAACCCATGGGGGAGCTTCCATGAAAGGGACGTCTCTAAAGAATCTCATTCTCGGTTTCGTGGCCGGGGTGATCGCGTCGGTGACCGTCGGCGAGCTCATCAAGTACGGCCTCTACACGCACGGCTATATTCAGACGCCGCCGTGGTCCGTCGAACCCACCGATCTCCTCGCCATGCCGCAAATCGCGAGCGATGCGCTTTGGGGCGGCGTTTGGGGCGCGATCTTCGCTCTCGTCCTGGGAAATGCGCCCGTTGGCTCCATGACGGTACGCGGCGCGATCCTCGGCATCTTCGGCCCGGCCATCCTCGGAATTTTCCTGCTGCGCCCCTACTTCCGGGGTGAAGCGGCCCTTCTCGGCGGCGACCCGACCCTTCTTGGCTCGGTGCTGCTGATCATGGCTGGCTTCGGTGCCGCGACGGCTTGGCTCTACGGTTTCATGACGGCAGGCTTCCGCCTCCCCGACTGACGGCCGGCGAGCGGATCGAAGCTCATTTCACGTGAATCGCCTGCTACGCGGGAAGATTAGGCGCGCGTCGGATCCCATAGATCCGGCGCGCGATGCTTATCGGGCTCCAGTCAACACCTCAGTCTGCCGGAGCTGAGTATGGTCCGACGGTCGTGATTTTGGGATCGAGTTTGCCGATCGCCTGCGCGTCCTTGTCTTCGTAGTCCATGGCGAGCAGCACCGCCCGGATCGCCTCGAGCCTGGCGCGCCGCTGGTCGTTGGCGTGGATCACGATCCAGGGGCATGCGGGAGTATCCGTGAAGCGCAGCATGTCCGCTTCGGCCCGCGTGTAGTCGTCCCACTTGTCGATTGCCGCGAGGTCGATCTCGGTGATCTTCCATTGCTTGAACGGATCGTGGCGGCGCTCGTGGAAGCGCTTGAGCTGCATCTCCCGCCCGACCTTGAGATAGAATTTGAACAGCCGCGTCCCGCCATTGACGAGCAGTGTCTCGAACTCCGGTGCATCGCGCAGGAAGTCCGCGACCTCATCCTCGGTGGCAAAGCCCATCACCCGCTCGACGCCCGCCCGGTTGTACCAGGACCGGTCGAACAGCACGATGTTGCCGGCCGTGGGGAGTTGCGCGACGTAGCGCTGGAAATACCACTGGCCGCGCTCGGCCTCGGTCGGCTTCGACAGCGCCACTGACCGGGCATGCCGCGGGTTCATACGCTCGAGGAAGCGCGAGATGCACCCCCCTTTGCCTGACGTATCGCGGCCCTCGAACAGCGCCACCACCTTGAGGGACGCGTTTTCGACATGGGACTGAAATTTCAGAAGCTCGAGTTGCAGCACCAGAAGCTGCTCCTCGTAAGCCTTCCGCTTGAGCTTTTCCTCGTAAGGGAAGCCGCCTGATCCAAGCGCCTTTTCCTCAATCTCTTGAGGGAGTTCCGGGTTATCGAGATCGAAGTCGGCACCCCCCTTCGCGCCAGCCTTGCCGTTTCGTTCTTTATTGCCCGTCTTCGTCATGGGGGATCTCCGGCCGACTTTGCTTTCGTCTAACTGTCATACGCCTGTTGTTTAACACTTCCTCGAACGGGGTCCGAGCGCAAGCCGGGCCGGATTTGCCCGGGCGGCGGCCGTTTAGGTTGCCTGCGGATGGCGTGTTCTGAGGGTTGAGGATTTTATGCACTTCGAGGCATTGTTGCCGTCAATGACGGCAACAAGAGTAGCGGAACAGATCGTAACGGCGGCGAAAGCGGGCTTTGACCGCGGGGCGGATCGCGCGCGCGTTTGGAAGCGCCGGATCGGCGCCAGGTCAATTGTCATCTGGCTATCTGCACTCGTGTTCGTTGGCCTGGACCTGTTTGCCGGCCTCGATACCTTGCCGGCTTTGGCGGGCCTCATCCTGATAGCGGCCATCGTGGTGGCTGTTCCGGCCGGCGGCGGCGAGGATGCGGAGGGAGAGGCATTTCCCTTCGAAGGCGGCGCCGCCCGCGGCGGCAATCAGCGCGATCGCGACCCGGGCGAAGCCTGGCACACCCTGGTGGACGCCATTCCCGAGCCGACGCTCGCGCTCGATAGCGCTGGCAACGTCATGCATCACAACGCGCTCGTGCGAGAGCTCTTCCCCAAGGTTCGCTCAGGTCAGCCGCTGAGCTACATGTCCCGCAATCCGGATCTGACGGCGGCCGTCGAGAAGGCCATGTCGTCGCCGGAGACGGTCGTGGTCTTGTTGTTCGAACGTATCCCTGTCGAGCGACGCATCTCGGCGACCATCTCGCGCTTGCCGGGCCGCGAGCAACGCGGCCTGCCGGTACTTCTGATCACGCTCCGCGATCTGACCGAGCAGGACAAACTCGCGCAGATGCGCGCCGATTTCGTCGCCAACGCCAGTCACGAGCTGCGCACGCCGCTGGCGTCGCTCAGAGGCTTCGTCGAGACGTTGCAGGGTCCCGCGCGCGACGATCCCGATGCCCGCGTGCGCTTCTTGGGGATCATGGCGAGCCAGGCCGCCCGCATGACCCGCCTTATCGACGATCTCCTGTCGCTGAGCCGCGTCGAGATGCGCGTTCACCTGCCGCCGCGCGGGATCATCGATTTGAACGAGGTCGCGTCCTATGTGGCGCAGGCGCTCGAGCCTCTGGCAGAAGGGTCGAAGGTCAAGGTTTCAGTCAAGAAGCTCGAGGGTTCTGCGCGCATTCGCGGCGACCGCGAGGAGATCGTCCAGGTGCTGCAGAACCTGGTCCACAACGCCATCAAGTACGGGCGCGAAGGCGGGAATGTCGAAGTGGCAGTCTCGCGCGTAATGGACGGCTCGCCGCCGTCACCGCGCGTGCTCGTCGCCGTCGCCGACGACGGCATCGGCATCGCCGCCGAGCATCTTCCGCGTTTGACGGAGAGGTTCTACCGCGCCAACGCCACCACCAGCCGCGAGAAGGGCGGCACGGGGCTCGGCCTTGCCATCGTCAAGCACATCGTCATCCGCCACCGCGGGGATCTTCGCATTTCGAGCTCGGTCGGCAAGGGTTCTACGTTCTCGGTGCTGTTCGAGGAACTGAGCCCCTCGCGCTAGTCCATAGTCGCTCCGATCGTGTCATGTCGGAGACATGCCTCCGGCATGCCGTCTATCAGGCGCGGCGTGAATCGGCAGCGCAAAAAAAGATTAGTCGTGCCGGTATTTCTTGAGCTCGCGCACGAGCTGCGTCAGCCGGTCGGCCACTTCGGAGCCCGTATCGACGGATGCCTTCAGCGTGGCGCGGTTCTGGATCAGCTTGTTGAGCCGGTCCTGGCATTCGCCGAAGCCAAAGAAGATCTCCTCCGGCGCTTCGACGGTGCCGTCCTCGATGGCGCACATGACCTCGAACGAGTTCTGCGAGGCAAGCACCAGCATGGACGCCACGTCGTTGATCGCCTGCTGATAGAGTCGTGCTGCGTCCGGGCTGACGCGGGGGCCATGAACGCCGAATTTGAGCGGCGACGAGCCCTGTCCGCCTTCGCCCGCGAACATCTTCGGGTTACGCTGGAAGCGGCGGAAGATCTCGGTCAGATGCAGGCAGCAGGTCTCGAGCTCGCGCAGTGCCGTCGCCGCCTTGCGCTTCGGCCTCGTCCGGTCGGCGGTCCGCTCGCGTGCAGCCCAGTTGATGGTGGCGATCGAGGCGATGGCGCCGAGCGCTGCGATGGCCGGGAGCACGGCCGCGAAGGGATCGGGCGCAATGCGGCTGTCCGCATCGACGGGTGCCGGGCTGGGTTTGTCTTTGGCCAATGAGTGCGGTCCCTCTCGAGCACCTGAAGCATGAACATTATTGAGCAAAACGGTCCGGGAACCCGCTCAGCTCCGCTGGCTGGGTTTAGATCACGAATTGCGTGTCAAAATGATGGGATCTGACACTTCGGGGCCGAAATCTCAGCCTCCGCGCATGGTCCTACCTGGATCTAGGCAAGGCAAGTGCCATGTTGCGGAACGCATTGCAACAAAGACGGGCGAACGGCGGGATTGGCGTACCTCCCGCCTGCCCGCCGCAGGTCCTGAACCCTCAATACACGCGGGCCTTGGGCTCGATGTAGTTGATCTCGTTCGTCAGCGTGCGCGTGTGCACGGGTCGGGAATCGAGCTTCACTGACCGGCTATCGTAGTCCGCATAGGCAAGCGTGTGCTTCATCCAGCGCGCGTCGTCGCGGTTGGGGAAGTCTTCGCGTGCATGCGCGCCGCGGCTCTCCTGCCGGTTCTCGGCGCCGACCACCGTCACTGCGGCCTGCGCGATGAGATTGTCGTATTCGAGCGTCTCGATCAGATCCGAGTTCCAGATCAGCGACCGGTCCGTGACGCGCACGTTGTCGGTCTCCTTCCAGATCTCGCTGATCTTCTTCACGCCTTCCTTGAGCACGGGGCCGTCGCGGAACACGGCGCAGTTGGATTGCATCACGCGCTGCATCTTGAGCCTCAGCGCCGACGTCGGCTCCGAGCCCTTGGCATAGCGATAGCGATCCAGGCGCGAGAGCGCGGCCTCGGTCGAGTTCTTCGGGAAGTCGGGCTGCGAGGAACCCTTCTCGACGCTGGCTTCGCAGCGGAGCGCCGCAGCGCGTCCGAACACGACGAGATCGATGAGCGAGTTAGAGCCGAGCCTGTTGGCGCCATGCACTGAGACGCACGCGGCCTCTCCGATGGCCATGAGGCCGGGCACGACCGTGTCCGGGTTGCCGTCCTTCAGCGTCAGCACCTCGCCGTGATAGTTCGTCGGGATGCCGCCCATGTTGTAGTGCACGGTCGGAATGACCGGGATCGGCTGCCGTCTGAGGTCCACGCCCGCGAACACCTTGGCGCTTTCCGTGATGCCGGGCAGACGCTCCTGCAGGATCTTAGGATCGAGATGGTCGAGGTGCAGATAGATGTGATCGGCCTCGGCGCCGTGACCGCGTCCTTCGCGGATCTCGATCGTCATCGAGCGCGAGACGACATCGCGCGAGGCGAGATCCTTGGCGTGCGGGGCATAGCGCTCCATGAAGCGCTCGCCCTTCGAGTTGGTGAGATAGCCGCCCTCGCCGCGCGCGCCCTCTGTGATGAGCACGCCCGCGCCGTAGATGCCGGTCGGGTGGAACTGCACGAACTCCATGTCCTGCAGCGGCAGGCCGGCGCGAAGCACCATGGCGTTGCCATCGCCCGTGCAGGTGTGCGCCGAGGTGCAGGAGAAGTACGCGCGGCCGTAGCCGCCGGTGGCGAGAATGGTGCGCTTGGCGCGGAAGCGGTGGATGGTGCCGTCTTCCATGCTCATCGCCATGACGCCGCGGCAGGCGCCTTCTTCGTCCATGAGCAGGTCGAGCGCGAAATACTCGATGAAGAACTCAGCCGAATGCCGGAGCGACTGGCCGTAGAGCGTGTGCAGCATCGCGTGGCCGGTGCGGTCGGCCGCGGCGCAGGTGCGCTGGGCCGGCGGGCCCGCGCCGAACTCGGTCGTCATGCCGCCGAAGGGACGCTGATAGATGCGCCCGTCCTCGGTGCGCGAGAACGGCACGCCGTAGTGCTCGAGCTCGTAGACTGCATCCGGCGCATGCCGGCAGAGATACTCGATGGCGTCCTGGTCGCCGAGCCAGTCCGAGCCCTTGACGGTGTCGTACATGTGCCAGCGCCAGTTGTCCGGCCCCATGTTGCCGAGCGAGGCGGCGACGCCGCCCTGAGCCGCGACCGTGTGCGAGCGCGTCGGAAACACCTTGGTGATGCAGGCCGTCTTTAGGCCGGCTTCCGCCGCACCGAGAGTTGCACGCAAGCCCGCGCCGCCCGCACCGACGACAACCACGTCGTACGTGTGATCGATGATCGGATAGGCGTGTCCGGTCACGGCGGGCGCCGAAGGCTTTTCCTTGCCGTTGGTCTTGGCTGCCATCGTTGCGTTAGCCTCCGAACGAGAGCTTCAGGATCGCCAGGACGCTGCCCGCGCCGACGACGATCGAGAAGAAGGTGTTGAGGATCAGAAGGCTCATCTTGAGGGCTTCGCCATGGATGTAGTCCTCGATGATCACCTGCATGCCGAGCCGCATGTGAACCGCCGCGGAGGTGACGAACAGCAACAGCGGCAGCGCGATCAACGGATGCGCCAGCGCGCTCTTGACCGTGGCGTGATCCGCATAGGCCAAATGGATGCCGATGCAGATCAGGAGCAGCGTCAGCAAGGCGTTCGAGGCGCCGGTCACACGCTGCAGCCAGAAATGGTCTGCGCCTTCCTTGGCTGAGCCGAGGCCACGAACCTTCTTCAGCGGTGTGCGCATCGTCATGCGAGCGGCCCTCCCGCCCGGGTCAGTACGAACGCCCAGATCACTATGGTCGCCACCACTGATATCGCGAGCGACACCCAGCACATGAGATCGGCGGTCTTGAGGTCGAATCCGGCGCCGGTATCCCAGACGAAATGGCGAATGCCTCCCATCATGTGATGGATTAGCGCCCAGGTATAGCCGATGAGCACGATCTGCCCCGGCCAGGTGCCGAGAAGGCCGGTCACGTAGTTGTAGTAATCTGGTCCCGTCGCGGCGGCGATCAAAACCCAGGCCAATATGAGCGTTCCGAAGTAGAGGGCACCCCCGGTCATGCGATGCACGATCGACATGACCATGGTGATCGTAGGCGCATAAATCTGAAGATGCGGCGAAACAGGGCGCGCCGAAGCACTGCCCCGCTCGGATTTTGCTCCGGCCATTCGGCTTAGTCCCTTTGATTTCGCAAGACGATGCTGCGAAGTCCCGGTTCATCCGCGGTCAAGGCGCGAACACCGGACGTTAGATTGCTGTTCTAACGCGCTCGAGGGAACGCGGCAATTCGCCAATGTGAGGGAGTGCCCTGTCCTGGGGACGCCGGGGTCAGACGCAACTGTCGGGAAAAGCCGCGTTTATTTGATGGGGCCCAGCTTGCCGCAGGCGATCCGTGTCCCGGCTTCCCCTTCGGGGTCGGTGAGGTAGTCGTCGGCCTTCTCGAAGATCACGATCGACGTCCCGTCGGCATCGAGAAGCTGTTCTTCCATGTCGGGGCTCAGCGTCACGAACGGGCTCAGCAACTCGGCCTCCACCTCGCCGCTGGCATTGACGAAGATGTTCGGCAGATCGCCGGCCATGGGGCCGTCCTCGTTGAGGAAGCCGTGCTGGGCGCCGAGAGGATTGTGGATCGCCCCCGCGCTCGTGAAGTCTCCCTCGCAGGTCCCCATCTCGTGGAAGTGGATGGCGTGCGGACCGGGCGGCAGCCCCTGAAGCTTGAGCTTGATGAGTGCTCCGCCGCGCGCTGTCAGGACCTCCACTTTGCCGAGATCCTTGCCCGAGGCGTCCTTGATGTCCGCGGCAGCCTTCTCGCCGGCCGCGAAAGCTTGCGCCGCCGGACTTGCAATGAGGGCAACGCCCAAGGCCAGAGACCACCACTTACGCATGCTCATCCCCTCGCCTCGCCCGTCCGTGCCCCGATCCGACGCGGTGGTGGCCGCAAAAAGCGGCGCCAATATAGCCGCCGGAGGGGCACACGCACGATTTGCCCTTGGGTGGGGCCCGATTGAGGCTTCGGGCCCCAGAGAGCCCGAAGCAATCACGGTTTAGCGTGGCAGAACGATCCAGATGTCGAGGTCGAGCATGACGCCATCGACATATTCGCCCTTCTCGTTCTTGTACGGGAAGGTCGAGCAGTCCTGGTTCTTGACCGCAACGAGCCGCGTGCGCAGCGCGCCGACGTCCGTGCGGCCCGGGATCTCCGCCTTTTCCAGCACTTCCGACCACGAATAGACCGTATCGCCCGCGAACAGCGGCGCCACGTGCCGGCCGCCGTTGATGGCTGCGATGTGGAAGGCGTTGTTCATGCCGTTGAACGACAGCGCGCGAGCGAGCGAGATGGTCACGCCGCCATAGACGATGCGCTTGCCGAACCGGCCCTTCGATTCGGTGTGCTGGTTGAAGTGCACCTTGGCGGTGTTCTGATAGAGCCGCGTCGCCATCGCGTGTTCGGCTTCTTCGAGCGTCATGCCGTCCACGTGGTCGATCTTCTCACCCACCTCGTAGTCTCCCCACTTGTAGGGCGCGCCGGCGAGCGCATAGTCGTAAGCGGCCGTGTTGAGCTTGGGCACGCTTTCCCCGAATTCGGAAGGATCGACGCGGTCGGGAAGCTTGGGCACCACCGCTTCCGGCGCCGCGGCGTTCTTGTCGCGCTTACGCACCATGACCCAGCGGATGTACTCGAGGACGACTTCGCCCTTCTGGTTCCGCCCGGTCGAGCGGACGTACACGGTGCCGGTCTCCTTGTTCGAGTTCTCCTTGAGGCCGATGACCTCCGAGATGGTCGTGAGCGTGTCGCCCGGGTAGGCGGGCTTCAGGAAACGGCCGGCGGCATAGCCGAGGTTGGCGATGGCGTTGAGGGAAATGTCGGGCACGGTCTTGCCGAATACGACATGGAAGAGCAGCAGGTCGTCGACCGGCGAGCGCGGATAGCCGATGGCGCGCGCGAACTCATCCGAGGACTGCACGGCGAAGCGAGGCCCGTAGAGGCTGGTATAGAGCGCCACGTCGCCCTCGTTGAGAGTGCGCGGGGTGGCATGATGGATGACTTGCCCGACGCGGTAATCTTCGAAGTAGTTGCCGGGATTGGTTTTTGTCATTGCTCGGATCTCGTTCCTTCGGCCTCGGATCAATTCTCTGGCCGCCATATGACATTTTTGGCCGCGGGACGCGAGAGCGGCCAAGGGTGCTCTTCGTCGCAAGCCCCAGTGCGGCTGGTGTGCCAGGCAAGGGTGGTTAAAGGTCGAACCACTCCTCGATTTCCTTGACCGAGTCCGCGATGGCGACGGTGCGCTTGGCCTGCACCAGATGCAGCCGCTCCACCATCTTGCCGTCCACGGTGATCACGCCCTTGTTGACGTTCTCCGTCTGGTCGAAGGCGCGGATAATGGTCTTGGCCCAGGCGACCTCTTCCCTGGTCGGCGAGAAGATCTCGTTGCAGGGGTCGATCTGCGAGGGATGGATGAGCGTCTTGCCGTCCATGCCGAGCGTGCGTCCGTATTCGCACTCCTCGCGGAAGCCGGCATCGTCCTTGAAGTCGTTGTAGACGCCGTCGATGATGTCGAGGCCGTAGGCGCGCGCCGCCACGATGGCGAACGCAAGCCACGGAATGACGGCGAGCCTGTTGTGCATCGCTCGTGCGCGGCTTTCTTTCAGCAGGTCGTTGGTGCCCATGACGAGGCACACGAGCCGGTTCTCTGGGTCCGCGCCGCAGGCCGCGATATCGCCCGCATGCAGCACCGACATCGGCGTCTCGATCATGGCCCAGAGCTTCGTCTTCTCTGGCGCATCGACCGACTTCAGGATTTTCGCTGCGCTGATGATATCGCCGGGATGCGCGACCTTTGGAAGGAGGATCGCATCCGGCCCCGCTGCCGCCGCGGCGAGGAGGTCCGCGGTTCCCCACGCGGTCTCGAGCGCGTTCGGGCGGATGACGACCTCGCGCCGCCCGTAGCCGCCCTCGTGCACCGCTTCGACCACCTTCTTGCGCGCCGTCACCTTGGCTTCGGGCGCAACCGAGTCCTCCAGATCGAGGATGATGGCGTCTGCCGCTAGTGACCGCGCCTTTTCCAGCGCTCTGTCGTTGGCGCCCGGCATATAGAGAACACTGCGTCTGGGACGGGTTTTTTGCATGGCTCTCCTCCCGCGAGTGCGCGATGCTGCAGTGCAACGTTTACTGCAAATAGCGAGCCAGGCCAAAGGGGGACCTTAGTCGCTCCGAGACCATGATCGCTTCGGGCCCTACCAGTCCGAAGCGTGAATCATAGGTCTCACTAACGGCGCTGAGCCAGCCAGATCGTATGACCGCCGCACGTCGGGTCCTCGGCCACGTGCGCGACCACGTCGAACCCAGCCTGATCGAGCAAAGCTCTGTATTCGGCCGCATCCAGGCTTGCGTGGTGGAGCGGCTCGCCATGGAAGCTGCCGATGGCCACACCGTGGGCGGGGCCGCTCGTGAACAGGAGTGCCCCTCCGGAGGCCGTATGCCGGCCGAAGATTGGGAACATGGCGCGTTGATCATCGTACGTCAGATGAAAAAAGCTGTCCCAGGCGACGATGCCGTCGAACTGCCGCCCGAGGTCGAGACGGCGCATGTCGGCGACGGCCCATTGGCTGCCGGGAAAGCGCTCTTTGCAGAGGGCTATGAGCGGCGGTGACGAATCCACGCCCGTAACATCGTAACCCGCCTCGATGAGATAGCGCGCGATGGGCTCGCCCGAGCCGCAGCCGATGTCGAGCAGGCGCCCCTTGTCCGGCACGAGAGCCAGGAACCGGTCGAGCCACGGCTTCTCGAACAGGCTGCGGCCTCTGTCCGCGTCCCAATTCGCCGCTTTGCGTTGATAAAGATCGATAATTCGGTCAGATTCAGAGGTCATGGCGGCCTTCTAGGCCGTCTGCTGGCGACAATCAATGATGCGGATGAGCGGCGCACGGAGGATTGAATGGCGACGGTACTCGCGTTGTCCTCGATGGTTGCCCGCGGCCATGTAGGTCTCGGCGCCATCGTGCCGGCTCTGCAGCGTCTGGGGCATGAGGTCATCGCGCTGCCGACGATCATCCTCTCGAACCATCCGGCCCATCGTGATGTGGCGCGCCTGGATGTTCCCGCCTCCAAGCTCGAGGCCATGCTCGACGCGCTCGAAGCCAACGGCTGGCTCGCGGGCGTCGATGCCATCATCACCGGATATCTCCCGACCGTTGCGCACGTGGAGTTTGCCGGTACGCTCGTGGCAAGGGTTCGCGCGCGCCAGCCGGGCGCGATCTACTTCTGCGATCCCGTCATGGGCGACCTGCCTCGCGGGCTCTATATCGACGACGCGCCGGCACAGGCCATAGCCGAGCGCCTGATTGGGAAGGCGGATTATCTGACGCCCAATCTGTTCGAGCTGCAGTGGCTGTCGGGCCGCCCGGTTGACGACATGGCCGCGGTCGTCGATGCCGCGCGCTCTCTGCCGGCGCCCGTGACGCTGGTGACGTCGGTGCCGATCTCCGGAGATCAACTCGCCAACGTGCTCGTGACGACGCGTGACGCCTGGAGATGCGCAGGACCGAGGCTCGATGCCGTTCCTCACGGCACGGGGGATTTCTTGATCGCGCGCTTCGCCGCCGAATGTCTCGAAGGGCGAGACATGCCCAGTGCGCTGGGCGCGGCAACTGCCGCCGTGTCCACTCTGGTTTCGCATAGCGCGGGCCGCGACGAGCTTGCCCTGGTCCCGGCTCAGGACGCTTGGCTTCGCGCGGTCCCTATTCCGGCTACTGAGGTTTGAACGCACTTCGCCGCACCGTGGCTCATTGCATTGACGCGGTGACCCGTGTCGCTTCAGAATAAAAGTTGACCCCCATTCAAGAGAGTATCTCAATGGTGAAGAAGCTTCGCGGCGCACTCGAATTCATTCACCACGAGGCGTCCGGCGGGGTCATCCTGCTGATTGCAGCGGTTTTTGCGCTCATCCTGGCCAACTCACCGTTGGCTCCCCTTTATGGCGCCTTGCTCGATACGCCCGTGAGCATCCGCATCGGCGCCCTCGAGCTCGACAAGAACCTGCTCCACTGGATCAACGACGGCCTCATGGCCATTTTCTTCTTTCACGTCGGGCTCGAGATCAAGCGTGAGCTGGTGGAAGGCGAGCTGTCGAGCGTCCGGCAGGCCTCGCTCCCGGCCATCGGTGCGCTGGGCGGCATGATCGTCCCGGCGTTGATCTACATCGCGCTCAACTTCCATGACGCCAAGGCCATGCACGGCTGGGCCATCCCGACGGCGACGGACATTGCATTTGCTGTCGGCATTCTGGCCCTCGTCGGGTCGCGCATTCCCCCGGCCCTCAAGATCTTCCTTTTGGCGCTGGCCATCATCGACGACCTAGGCGCCATTATCATCATCGCGTTCTTCTACACGTCGAACTTGTCACTGTTGGCGCTGTCGTTCGCGGGACTTGGCATCGCCATCTTGTTCCTGTTGAACCGCTACTCCGTGACGCGCACCGCGGCCTATGTGCTGGCCGGCATACTCGTCTGGTTCTGCGTCTTGAAATCCGGTGTCCACGCCACGCTCGCGGGCGTGATAACGGCCTTTGCTGTCCCCCTACGCGGCGCCGATCCTACGGGGCGCCTCACCGGCGGCGAACCGTTCGCGGCCAAGCTGCAGGAAGCGCTGCATCCGTGGGTGAACTTCGGCGTACTGCCCGCGTTCGCCTTCGCCAATGCAGGCGTGTCGCTGTCCGGCATGACGCTCGCCGGCCTGGCGAGCCCCATTCCGCTCGGTATCGCGCTGGGCCTGCTCGTCGGCAAGCCAATCGGCGTATTCCTGTTCTCGCGCGCGGCTATTGCCATCGGGATCGGCTCCCTTCCCGAAGGCGCGACTTGGACTCAGCTTTTCGGAGTTTCGATCCTGGCCGGCATCGGTTTCACCATGAGCCTGTTCATCGGCATGCTGGCATTCCCCGAACCGGCCTACGCTGCCGATATTCGAATCGGCGTGCTGATGGGCTCGGTCACGTCGGCGATCTTCGGATATCTGCTCCTGAGCCGCACCAAGCCGGGAAGCTGGACCGGCAACGGCACCTGAGGCGCAAAACAAAAAAGGCGCGCCGAACCTTCCGGTCCGGCGCGCCCTTGATGAAGCTACAGCGGCTAGGCTGCGCCTTTGGAAGCTCGCTGCTGTGCGCGATACGTCGAGGACGAGCGAGACTTGTACTTCTCCGTCAGGCCGTCCCACTCGATCTCCAGCGATCCTCCGCTGATCTTGTGCTGGCGGTCCCAGTTCGTCAGCAGGTCGATACAGGCGTGATCGATGTAGTCGAGGTCGCCGATGTGGACGTGCACTTTGGTGTTCGGCTTCAACTGCTCGAGTTCGCGCGCCAGCATCGGCAGGCGAATGAGCGTCGCTGCACCCTTGAGACGAAGATCGACCCGGTTGCCGGTCTCCTCCTTCTGCACCTCGAGATGCGAGAAGGCGTAGAGGAGCTTCAGGAGCGACAGCGCCAGTCCGACGACGACACCCAGGAGCAGGTTCGTGGCTACGATCGTGGCGATGGTGATGAAGTAGATCGCCACCTCGCTGCGCCCGTATTTTTGCAGCGTGGGCACGATCTTCGGATAGGCGAGCTTGTAGCCGGTGTAGACGAGCACGGCGGCCAGCGCCGAGATCGGAATGTAGTTGAGCGTGAACGGCAGCACGCTCGCGAACAGCAGTAGCCAGACACCGTGCAAAATCGCCGAAGCGCGTGTCGCGGCGCCGGCGTCGACGTTGGCGCTCGAGCGCACGATCACGCCCGTCATGGGCAGCACGCCGAGGAGGCCGCAGAGCGTGTTGCCCACGCCTTGCGCCGAGAGCTCTCTATCGTACTTGGTCCTTTCTCCGCTGTGCATCTGGTCCACGGCCGTGGCGCAGAGCAGCGTCTCGGCACTGGCGATGAAGGCGATCGAGATTGCACCGATCAGGATCGGCGCCTCGATGATGCGGGTCAGGTTGGCGAACGTGGGAAACGTCACGGTCGACCAGATATTGTCCGGCACGTTGACATAGTTGATGTCAGAAAGTCCGAAAAGGTAAGCGGCAAGGATCGCGACCATGACGCCGACCAGCGGCGCCGGCATCACCCGCCAGGCCTTGGGCGCATAGGACCAGCCGACGATGGTGAGAATGGTGAGGAGGCCGATGCCGCCCGCTTTGAGGTGATGGTCGCCAGCGTTGATGGCGGCTAGCAGCGCGCCGGGCATGGCGATGAGGTTCTGGATGCCCGTGCCGACGGGTTTTCCGTCCAGCATGACGTGAAACTGCGCCACGAGGATCAGGACGCCGATGCCCGCGAGCATGCCGTGGATCACCGCCGGTGAAACGGCGCGGAACCACTGGCCGAGCTTGAAGGTGCCAGCCGCGAACTGAAGGATGCCGGCGAACAGCACGACCACGCCGAGCATCTCGACGCCGTTGGCTTGTACGAACTGCAATACGAGAACTGAAAGGCCGGCTGCCGGTCCGCTCACTTGCAGTGGTGATCCGGCGAGGAACCCGACGACGATGCCGCCAATGATGCCCGTGATGATACCGGCTGTGGGCGGCATGCCGGATGCGATGGAGATACCCATGCACAACGGGAGCGCGACAAGGAACACGACGACGGACGCTAGGAGGTCGCGACCTAGAGTGGACGACTGTGCTTGAGTTGGCATTTCCCCTTCGCGCCGTTTGCAGCTCCCTGCGTCGGCGCGCCCCTTTGATAACTTCTAGATTTTCCGCGGGCTTGAGACCGGCGGCGCGACGATAGACACAAAATGTCGCACCCGCAACCGCGGCGCGAGTTGCAGACTCGTCATGCAAAGGGAGAGTTTGGAGGAGGAGGCAATCACTATCTTTGAGGGTGGTCAAAGATAGCCCAAGTGGTTGATGGCGAAAGCCGTGCGGCGAGATTACGCTTTGTTCGATGTACGCGTCGCTGGCAGTTTGCCGCCAATCTGATCTCCGTCAGCCATTCCGGCCCCCCGGTTAACCCTCGCACAGGTCATTTTCGCATGAGCAGTTTCCCCGAGAACCTGACCGACAGATTTCGTCGCTTCAAGCACCGCCATTTCGTGCCGAATGCGGATCAATACGAGGAGCTGGCGAAGTACGGGCAGAAGCCCGACACGATGGTCATCTCTTGTTGCGATAGCCGCGTCGATCCCGAGACCATTTTCAGCGCCATGCCGGGCGAACTGTTCGTCGTTCGCAACGTCGCCAACCTCGTGCCGCCTTACGAGACCGGCGGCAAGTTTCACGGTGTATCGACTGCAATCGAATACGCGGTCATGAACTTGCGCATCAAGCACCTGATCGTGATGGGTCATTCCGGCTGCGGCGGCGTCAAGGCCGCCCTTGATCAGAGCGCCGCCATTCAGACGGAAGCTCAGTTCATCAAGCGCTGGATGTCGATGCTCGACGATGCCCGCTTGCGGGTCGTGTCGGCTCACCAGATGGCGCCGACCGCCGAGAAGCTGAAGCTGCTCGAGATGGAAGGCATCAAGACCTCGATCAACAACCTGCGCACCTTCCCGTTCGTGAAGGACGTCGAGGACAAGGGCCGCCTCTCGTTGCACGGCGCCTACTTCGATATCGCCAGCGGCACGCTGAGCGTGCTCAACCACTCGCGCAACGAGTTCTTCCCGCTGTAGCTGGGTTCTAAGGAAAGTTGAACTACTTCGCCGCCGTCGGGGCCGCCTTTGCGGCTTCGATGGCCGGCAGGAGCTTGCCCTCGAGGCTCTCCTTCGAGATCGGACCTACGTGCTTGTAGGCGATGGTACCGTTGCCGTTGACGACGAACGTCTCGGGCATGCCGTAGACACCCCACTCGATCGCTCCGCGACCGTTCGCGTCCGTGCCCACGGCTTTGAATGGATTGCCGTAGCGGCCGAGGAAGCGGCGTGCCGAAGTGGTCTGATCCTTGTAATTGATGCCGTAGAGATCGACATCCGCGCGCGACGCGAGCTCGATCAGAAGCGGCTGCTCCTCGACGCAGGGTCCGCACCACGAAGCCCAGAAGTTCACGACCGAAACCTTGCCGTGACCGAGCTCCGCGCTCGTGAAGCCTGGCACGGGAGCATTGGCGTTCTGCAGTCCTTCGAGAGCCGGAAACTCCGTCTGCGGCACAGGCTTGCCGATGAGCGCGGACGGTAGCTTCGAGGGATCGCCGGACGTCAGGGCGAACGCGAACAACGCCGCGACGCAGGCGAATATGATTGCCGGCGCCGCGACCCAGCCGAAGCCGCGGCGCGGCTGCGCAGTCGTGTTGCCGCCTGCAGAGGGATTGGTTGCCATGATCAGCTGCGCCGCGCTGAGCGCCGCGTGACGCCACGCGCTTCGAGGTCACGCAACGCCCGCTCTTGTCGCCATCCGTCGAGCGCGAACCAAGCGATGAGGCCGCCGACGATGAAAGTCATCGCCGCGTAGGATGCCAGGATGAAGCCGGCGTGAGGTCCAAGATCCATGAGCATTACTCCGCCGCGACCGTGGTGGCGCGCTCGCCCTGCTCGACTTCGGCGATGCGCAGCGCCTTGACGCGCCGCCTCAGGATTTCGTTTTGCATGCCTTTGAGGTGCAGCGCGATCGCGAGCAGCGTGAAGCCGACCGCCGAGATGAGCAGCGGCGTGCGCATGCTGGGATCGACAGTCGACGTGAAGCCCGTCGAAGGCTGATGCAGCGTGTTCCACCAGTCGACCGAGAATTTGATGATCGGCAGAACGGCGACACCGACGAGAGCCAGCACGGCCGTGAGCTTGGCGGCGAGCGATTCCTCCTCGAGAGAGGAGCGCAGCGCCATGAGACCGAGATAGAGAAAGAACAGGATCAGCACCGAGGTGAGCCGCGCATCCCAGACCCAGTAGGTGCCCCACATGGGCTTGCCCCACAGCGATCCGGTGATGAGCGCTGCGAGCGTGAATGCCGCGCCGATCGGCGCCGCCGTCTTCGCCGAGACATCCGCCAGCGGATGCCTGAAAACGAGAAGCCCGAAGCTCGAAATGGCGATGATCGAATAGTACATCATGGCGAGCCACGCGGCCGGCACGTGGATGTACATGATCTTCACGGTCTCGCCCTGCTGATAGTCAGGCGGCGCCACGAAAAACACGAGGTACATGGCGTAGCCGATGAACAGAAACGCACCCGCCGAGACCCACGGCAGAAGGCTCGTGGACAGCTCCATGAAGCGGGTGGGATTGGCTAGGCGTTGGGTGAGCGTTTGCATGGCCTTCATCTAAGGGTTCGGAGCCCCGAGCGCAATTCGCTCGTCACTGCATTTGCAGGCGCAGCGCAGCCGCCGCGGCCACGGGCGCAAGCACCAAAGATGCCAGTGAAATTGCGGTAAGGATAAGGAACGAGGCCTCAAATCCGTCGAGGCCGAACGTGGCCTGGCTTATCGCGGATATGCCAAAAATCAGCGTCGGCACATAGAGCGGCAGCACGAGAAGCGCCAGCAGCAGTCCGCCGCGGCGCGCCTTGAGGGTCAATGCAGCGCCAATAGTGCCGAGGAAGCTGATCGCCGGCGTCCCAGCGAACATCGTTAACATAAGTGCCGGGTAGGCTTTGGGCTCGAGATTGAGCAGAAGTCCGAGCACGGGCGCGAGCAACGCCAGGGGAATTCCCGTCGAGATCCAGTGCGCCAGCGCCTTAGCGGCGGTCGCGAGCTCGAGCGGAAGTGGCGACGTCGCCATCACCTCGAGTGAACCATCCTCATGATCAGCTTCGAAAATCCGTGGCAGCGACAAGAGTGCCGCGAGCAGGAGCGCGATCCAAATGATGCCCGGCGCGATCCGAGACAGAAGCTTGAGATCCGGCCCGAGGCCGAGCGGCAGCAGCGTCACCACAAGAAGGAAGAAGCCGAGTGCCGTTCCGAGCGCCGAGCCTTCGCGCAGCGCCAGCAGGAGATCGCGTTTGATGAGCGTGAAGAACGCGGTCATGCGGACGTCCCCGTATCGCCGACACGGAGTGTGGTGGCCTTGGTCAGTGCAAGCGGCAGGTGCGTCGCCGCGACGAGGATGCCGCCTCCCGAGAGGTGCTCGTTCAGAATGCCGGTGAGCAGCGTCGTGGAGGCGTCGTCCAGCGACGATGTCGGCTCGTCGAGCAGCCACACCGGCCGTGCCGCCACCAGCAGTCGCGCCAGAGCAAGACGCCGCTTCTGCCCCGCCGACAGCAATCCGGCCGGGATGTCGGCCAGATGCGACAGCGCGAGGCGCTCTAAAGCTTGACCGACCCGCGTGGCGCTCGGCTGCGAGGAATTTCCGATAGCGAGATAATCCGACCAGAAGGCTAGGTTTTCGAACGCCGTCAGATTGGCTTTGAGACCGGTGAGATGGCCGACGTAGTGGCATTGCTCAGCCCGGTCACGCTCCGGGTCACCGCCCTGAAGCTCGATGCGACCCGCTTCGGGCCGGATGAAACCTGCGAGCGCACGGATGAGCGTAGTCTTGCCGGCGCCGTTGGGACCCACGATCACAAGTGCTTCGCCCTCACGCGCCGCGAGCGACAGATCGCGAATGAGTACGCGCTGTCCGCGAGCGAGCGTCAGATTGTCGGTTAGGAGGAGCAAGGTTTTCTGACCGTTCGAGGCCCGGGCGGCCGGCGCCGAAGAAAGTGGATTGCCCAATGTTGGGGCAAGGAAGCGTGGTTCTTATCGACGCTGGCCTATATAAGAGGCTTGCTTCATTGTTAGCCAGTGCAAAAATAGGCGGTGTCCTGACGGGCCCGCTCGGCCCGTTCGCAGAGGCCGTTGCCGTGGTGCCGTGATCGTTGCACCCGCTGGTCCGCTAGCAGGACTTTTCTTGGAGGGAGAAAAAACTTGAGCACGAACTCCGCGCCCGCCTCACTGGACAGCTTCAAATGCCGCAAGACGATTGAAGCCGGCGGCCAAACCTACGTTTACTATTCTCTGCCCGAGGCTGAGAAGAACGGGCTCAAGGACGTCTCGAAGCTCCCCTATTCCATGAAGGTTCTGCTCGAGAACCTGCTGCGCAACGAGGATGGTCGCTCGGTCACCAAGGACGACATCGTCGCCATGTCGGAGTGGCTGGTCAACAAGGGCAAGGCGGAGAAGGAGATCGGCTTCCGCCCGGCTCGCGTCCTGATGCAGGATTTCACCGGCGTACCCGCCGTGGTCGACCTCGCCGCCATGCGCGACGGCATGCTGACGCTTGGCGGCGACGCCAAGAAGATCAACCCGCTCGTGCCCGTCGATCTCGTGATCGATCACTCCGTCATCGTCGATGACTTCGGCAGCCCTGCAGCGCTCGGCAAGAACGTCGAGCTCGAGTATGAGCGCAATGGCGAGCGCTATCTGTTTCTGAAGTGGGGCCAGGATGCTTTCGCCAACTTCCGCGTCGTCCCGCCCGGCACCGGCATCTGCCATCAGGTGAACCTCGAATACCTGGCCCAGACGGTCTGGACCGCCACCGCATCGGACGGAACCATCCTTGCCTATCCGGATAGCCTCGTCGGCACCGACAGCCACACCACCATGGTCAACGGCTTGGCCGTGCTCGGCTGGGGCGTGGGCGGCATCGAGGCCGAAGCCGCCATGCTCGGACAGCCGCAGTCGATGCTGATCCCCGAGGTCATCGGCTTCAAGCTCACGGGCTCTTTGAAGGAAGGCGTCACCGCCACCGACCTCGTTCTCACCGTCACGCAGATGCTGCGCAAGAAGGGCGTGGTCAACAAGTTCGTCGAATTCTACGGGCCTGGCCTCGACCACCTAACGCTCGCCGACCGCGCAACGATTGCCAATATGGCGCCCGAGTACGGCGCCACCTGCGGCTTCTTCCCTGTCGACGGCGAGACGCTCAACTATCTCAATATCTCCGGACGTGAGCCGGCGCGCGTCGCACTGGTGGAAGCTTACGCCAAGGCCCAGGGCCTCTACCGCACGGCCGATGCCGGCGATCCGGTCTTCACCGACACGCTGGAGCTCGATCTCGCTTCCGTCGTTCCCTCGCTCGCCGGACCCAAGCGTCCCGAGGGCCGCATCGCATTGCCGGACGTGAAAGGTGGCTTCGCAACGGCGCTTGAAGGCGAATACAAGAAACCCGGCGAAGGAGCCAAGCGCGCCAAGGTCGATGGCCGCGGCTTCGACCTTGGCCACGGCGACGTCGTCATCGCCGCCATCACCAGCTGCACCAATACGTCGAACCCGTCGGTGCTCATCGCCGCCGGGCTCCTGGCGCGCAACGCCGCCGAGAAGGGCCTCAAGGCGAAGCCCTGGGTGAAGACCTCGCTCGCGCCTGGAAGCCAGGTCGTAGCCGCCTATCTGGAGAAGGCTGGCCTGCAGAAGTACCTCGACAAAGTCGGCTTCAACCTCGTCGGCTTCGGCTGCACCACCTGCATCGGAAACTCGGGCCCGCTGCCGGCCGAGATCTCGAAGACCATCAATGACAATGGCCTCGTGGCCGCTGCGGTGCTCTCGGGCAACCGTAATTTCGAAGGCCGCGTCAGCCCGGACGTGCAGGCGAACTATCTCGCTTCGCCTCCGCTCGTCGTAGCCTATGCGCTTGCCGGCTCAGTTACGAAGGATCTCGGCAGCGAGCCTCTCGGAACTGGCAAGGACGGCCACCCGGTCTACCTCAAGGACATCTGGCCCTCGAACCAGGAGATCCAGAAGTTCATCGCAGACAACATCACGCGCGATCTCTTCAAATCGAAGTACGCCGATGTCTTCCGCGGCGACGAGCGCTGGCGCGGCATCAGCTCCGGCGAGAGCCTGACGTACGGCTGGGACAACAAATCCACCTACGTGCAGAATCCGCCCTATTTCGAAGGCATCTCCAAGACGCCGCGTCCCATCACCGACATCGAGAACGCGCGCGTGCTGGCGCTGTTCGGCGACAAGATCACCACCGACCACATCTCGCCGGCGGGCTCTATCAAGGCCTCGTCTCCGGCCGGCAAGTATCTCGTAGCCGAAGGCGTCGCGCCTGCCGACTTCAACCAGTACGGCACGCGCCGCGGCAACCACGAGGTCATGATGCGCGGCACGTTCGCCAACATCCGCATCAAGAACTTCATGGTCAAGGACGACGCGGGCAACGTCGTCGAGGGCGGCTACACCATTCACCAGCCTTCCGGCGAGCGCATGTCGATCTATGATGCGGCGCAGCGGTATCAGGCCGACGGCGTGCCGCTGGTCGTGTTCGCCGGCGTCGAGTACGGCAACGGCTCGTCGCGCGACTGGGCCGCGAAGGGTACGAACCTGCTGGGTGTGAAGGCCGTCGTCGCCCAGTCGTTCGAGCGTATCCATCGTTCGAACCTGGTCGGCATGGGCATCGTGCCGTTCGTATTCGAAGCGGGCACGAGCTGGCAGTCGCTCGGTCTCGACGGCAGCGAGAAAGTGAGCCTCAAGGGCCTGGCGAGTGTGAGGCCGCGTCAGATCGTAGAGGCCGTCATCACCAAGTCGGATGGCTCGAGCACGAAGGTGCCGCTGATCTGCCGGATCGATACGCTGGACGAGATCGAATACTACAAGAACGGCGGCATCCTGCAGTACGTGCTGAGGAACCTCGCCGCCTAAACGGCTCATCACGTTTACCTAACCCAAACGTAATCGGGCGCGGACTGACAACAGCCGCGCCCGCGCTTATATTCGGCGTGCTGGTCATCCGCTCGGAAAGGCTGCCTTCACCCCATGCGTCGAACGCTCCTCCTCGCCTTCTGGCTTCTGGCGGCCCCCACAGCCACGTGGGCGGCCGACGGCACCACACCCGTGGCCCCGGCGCAGCCCACGCCCATCCGCGCCGTCGTCGAGCTGTTCACCAGCCAGGGCTGCTCCAACTGTCCGCCTGCCGACACGCTCCTCAAGACTTACGCCGACAGGAAGGACGTCATCGCCCTCACGTTGCCAGTCGACTACTGGGACTACATTGGTTGGAAGGACACGCTGGCCTCTTCGCGCAACACGGAGCGTCAGCGCTCATACGCCAAGAACTTCGGCATCGGCCCCGTCTATACCCCGCAAGTCGTGATCAACGGATCGGCCCAGGCCTTGGGATCGGACGCGCAGGAGATCGACCGCGCCATCGAGGCAAGTGACGCAGCCACGGCGGCGCGGCGCGTGCCGGTGGCTTTCTGGAACTACGGCGACAGCGTCATCATCGAGACCGGCGGCGCGCCGCCGGGTGTCGAATTCAAGGACGCGACCATCTGGCTGGCAGTGGTGCAGAAGTCGGTCGCGGTGCCCGTGAAGGCTGGCGAGAACAGCGGCGAGACGCTGACCTACATCAACGTCGTGCACGAGCTGACGCCAGTCGGCCTCTGGAACGGCCGCCCGTCCACCATTCGCCTCGCCATGACGTCGCTCATGCGTCCCGAGAGCGAGGACCTCGTCGTGCTGATCCAGGAAGCCAACGCGGGCGCCATCATTGGCGCCGCGCGCTTGGCTCGGTAACTGGGTCGGTGGACCCTCAAACCAGCCCGCGTTTCCGCAGCAGGCCTTCCGTTTCCGGCGCCCGTCCGCGGAATGCCACGTAGGCTTCGAGCGCATCGCGCTTGCCGCCGGCCGAGTAGATGTGCGTCTTGAGCTTCGTCGCCGTCTTGCGGTCGAAGACGTCGCCGGCCTCCTCGAAGGCCGCGAACGCGTCAGCGTCCATCACTTCCGACCAGAGGTAGCTGTAGTAGCCGGCCGCATAGCCGCCGATGATGTGCTGGAAGTGCGGCACGCGATGGCGCGGCACGATCTCCGACGGCATGCCGATGCGCGAAAGCACCGTCTGCTCGAACGTGTCGATGTTGAGGTTGTCCGCTTCGCCGATCGTGTGCAGCTCCATGTCGAGCAGCGCCGACGCCGTATATTCCACCGTCTGGAAGCCCTGGTTGAACGTGCGCGCCGCCTTGAGCTGCTTCAACAGCCGGTCGGGCATGGGTTTCCCAGTCTCGTTATGAAGCGCGAATTTCTTCAGAACCTCCGGCCGCGACAGCCAGTGCTCATAGAGCTGTGACGGCAGCTCGACGAAATCGCGCAGCACGTTCGTCATCGCCAGCGACGGGAACGTCACGTCGGAAAGAAGCCCGTGCAACCCATGGCCCAGCTCGTGAAAGAGCGTGCGGGCATCGTCGAAGGAAAGCAGCGTCGGTGTGCCTTCCGCGCCGCGCGCCACGCTCATGACATTGGTCACGATCGGGCGCACCTCGCCGGTGAGCTTCTGCTGGGTGCGGAATGAGCTCATCCACGCGCCCGAGCGCTTCGAGGTCCGGGCGAAATAGTCGCCGAGGAAGAGCCCGACGTGCTCGCCCTTCTTGGTCTTCACTTCCCAGGCGCGCACGTCCTTGTGATAGACGGGCACGTCGTCGCGTTCCTCGAACACGATGCCGAACAGCTTCGACGCCGTATCGAAGGCGGCCTCGAGCACGTTGTCGAGCACGAGGTAGCTGCGCACCTCCGCCTCGTCGAGATCGAAGCGCGCCTTGCGCTCTTTCTCGGCGTAATAGCGCCAGTCCCAGGCCTCGATGCTGAAGTTGCCGCCTTCGTCACGGGCACGGGCTTCGAGCGCCGCGCGCTCCTCGGCAGCCCGCTTCAGTCCCGCGGGCCACACCTTGTCCATGAGGCCGCGCACGGCTTCGGGAGTTTTGGCCATCGTGTCTTCGAGGCTGTAGGCGGCATAGCTCTCGTAGCCGAGCAGCCGCGCCATCTCGGCCCTGAGCTTCACGATCTCGAGTACGATCTTGCGATTGTCGCTCTTGCCGCCGTTCTCGCCACGCTTTGACCAGGCCTTGAAGGCTTCTTCGCGCAGGTCCCGCCGTGCCGAGAAAGTCAGGAACGGCTCTACGCTCGACCGCGCCAGCGTGATGGCATGGAGGCCGGGCTTGCCGAGCTCGATCGCCGCCTGCGCTGCCGCGGCCCGGACGCTTTCCGGCAATCCGACCAGATCCTTCTCGTCGTTGAGGATCATGTGCCACGCCTGCTCGTCGGCGAGCACGTTCTGGCCGAATTCGGTCGCGAGCGTAGCCAGCCGCATGTTGATCTCGGCGATGCGCTTGCGGCTCTTGGCGTCGAGCTTCGCGCCCGCGCGCACGAAGGCGGTATGGGTCCGCTCCAATACGCGCGCCTCTTCCGCATCGAGATCGAGGTCGTCGCGCCGCTCGTAGAGTTCGGCGATGCGGGCGAAGAGCTTGCGGTTCAGGAACAGCGCGCTCTGGTGCTGCGCCAGCTTTGGCGAGATGTCGCGCTCGATGGACTGCAGCGCGTCGGTCGAGTCGGTGCTGGACAGGTTGAAGAACACGTCTGCGACGCGGCTCAGAAGCGCGCCGCTCTTTTCGAGCGCGATGATGGTGTTCGGGAAGCTCGGCTTGGCCGTCCGCTCGGCGATGTCGCGGATCTCCGCCTTGTGCTCCTTGAGGGCTTTGCTGAAGGCCGGCGCGAAATGCTTCGCCTCGATGCGGTCGAACGGCGGCACCTTAAAGGGTGTGCGCCACGTCCCGAGCAGCGGATTGCCGTCCTTGCGCTTCGTCGTCGTCGTACGGCTACCGGCTGTCTTCGCCATGGGGATCGATCCTCGTATTTCGTTAGAGCCCGCGATCGTTAGCGTGCTTCCGGAAAAGTGGGAACCGGTTTTCCGATAAGAAGCGCGCCAGACAAAGAGACGCGTGCAAAGGCAAAGGGCCGGTTGGGGGACCGGCCCTTCGTCGTGAGAGAGTGAAAGCAAGTTTTCGATGGGGAGTGATCCGTCCGGTCCCCGCGGTGTATGGGCTGGGGGCAGGGTGTCCATCACCTACGGAGACCGGGCGGGGTCAACAGCCCAAAGCTTGGGCGAGATTTGGGGCGTCTCGAAGGTTGTGCTGCGACGTCATTCTGACGGGAGCATGATCTTTCCGCGGCATCGGCCGAGCTTTTGCTCAGCGGCGCGAGATCGGTTCGATGGGGGAATGGCCCGGTCCACGGGAGATACGGCTCGGAGGGGGCTGGGGGGCTAGGTTCCGAGGCCTTGGACTATGGACCGGGCCAGCTCGTGTGGATTCCTTTTTCGCTTTTCAATGCGGCCCCGGAACGGAAGCAATGTGGCCGCGCTGTGGAATAATGTATCCGTTCATTTCTACACCTTGGGCGACATAGCTCATGCTCCGCCGCCGCGTCGGCAAGTCTGACCCGGCTCGGTTTGCTCGAACGCCGGTGGCCTCCTACGGCTCTTGAAATCTCGCACGGCTGGGGTGATCATGAAGTGTTCGTGACAAGGAGGCGCGCTTTGAGCGAGTCCGATCCGATACGTTTTCGCCCGCGAGAAGCGGGCACGCAGTTGAGCCAGGCGCTCGGCACACAGTCTCATCCCTCCCCTGGGCGGCCGCCCGCACCCGTCGTTGCTTTCCATCGGCTGGAGCTCGATGCCATTCTCGCGGTCTACGCGCGCAAGGTCGCGGCCGGCGAGTGGCGCGACTATGCGCTCGAGATGGGGCGCGAGCGTGCGACCTTTGCCATCTTCCGCCGTGCGTCGGAGTACCCGATCTATCGGATCGAGAAATGTCCGAAGCTGGCGCGCAAGCAGGGCGCCTACAGCGTCGTAGCCGCGGGTGGTCTCATTCTGAAGCGCGGCCACGATCTGTCGCGCGTCCTGGCGGTGCTCGACGGCATGAAGCTCGTCAAGCGCTAGGACATTCCTCCCGTCCCGACAGGACGATCCAAATGAAAAGGGCTCCGCGGTTGCGGAGCCCTTCGACTTTGCAGGATGTGTCCGGCGCCCGTTATTCGCGGTCGCCGAGCAGGGTGAGAAGGTTCATGAACAGGCCCACGAAGTCCTGGTAGAGCGACAGCGCTCCGAACACCGAGGCCTTGGCAGCCATGGTCGCATCGCCAGCGAACGCGTAGTAGTCGTCCTTGATGCGCTGCGTGTCATAGGCCGTGAGGCCTGCGAAGATCAGCACGCCGATGCACGAGATCGCGAACTGGATCGCCGTCGACTGCATGAACACGTTAACCAGCGCCGCGATAATGATGCCGATCAGACCCATGAACAGGAACGATCCCCAGCCTGTCAGATCACGCTTCGTCGTGTAGCCCCAGACGCTCAAGCTGGCGAACGTGGCTGCCGTGATGAAGAACACGCGCGCGATCGAAGCGCCCGTGAACACCAGGAGCACGACCGAGATCGACGCGCCGACGAGGGCTGCGTAGATCCAGAACGAGGCTTGGGCCGCGGGTACGCTCATGCTGTTCGCCTTGAAGGCGAAGAAGAACACGAACGCGATCGGAGCCAGCATCAGGACCCACTTGAGCGGGCTGGTGTAAAGCAGCACGCCGAAGCTGGTGAGGCCCATGCCGTTCTTGAGCGTGGCAGCAGCCGCGCCCGGATCAGACGTCACGGCGAGGCTGTACAGCAGGTACGCCACGATGCCCGTGAGCGCCACGCCAGCCGCCATGTAGTTGTAAACACCCAGCATGTAAGAACGCAGACCAGCATCGACATCGCCGCCCACGCGGGTGGATGTCGCGGGTCGCGAATAACTGCTGTCAAACTGTGCCATCGGAGAGAGTCCCTTTCAGAGCTCTAGTGCAAAACGGGTTTGCCAAGTCGGGATATGATAGACGGAACAAGCAGATTCAATCCCGCTGGCAGCGGGAATTACGTAAATGTAATTTTAGCTCAGCGTCAAGTTAACGCTTGTCCACACTAGCAGTTTCGGGGCCTATCCGGCCCGCAAATAGGGAACCGGACGCGCCGTCAGCACCGTCCAGGTCCCGAGCAGGCCGAAGAGCGCCACGAGGCCGGTTGCAGTCCCCAGAGCCCGCACCACCGCGCCCCAGTCGAAGCTGAAGGCGATGTGCATCAAATGCGTGACGGCGAACCAGGCCGCCACCGCCCCGAGACCGACCGCGAACAAGGCCGTCGCCGAGGCCAGCAGGACGTACTCGATCAAATGCGCCGCCAGGATCCGCCGCCGCGTTGCCCCGAGCACCTTGAGCACGACCGCTTCCAGGATGCGCCGCCGCTGGGCCGTCGCCAACGCGCCGGCCAGCACGAGTGCGCCCGCGAGCAGCGTCACGCCTCCGGCTGCCCGGACTGCGACCATCACCTTCGTGAAAATGGCGTTGAAGGCGTCGAGCGCGTCCTTGACCCTGATGACGGTGATCGACGGGTGCTCCTTGCCGAGCTTTCGCATGAGCCCAACCTCGGACTGAAGGCTGGTCGCCTTGGGCAGCGTCACAGTCGCCAGCAGGTTATGCGGCGCGGCCTTGAGCGCGTTGGGCGAGAACACCATGACGAAATTCAACGTCAGGCTCTCCCACTTCACCTCGCGCAGGTTGGCGATCTTGGCCGTGAGATTGCGTCCGAGCACGTTGACGGTGATCTCGTCGCCGATTTTGAGGCCGAGGTTGCGAGCGAGCTCCTCTTCGAACGAGACCAGGGGCTCGCCGGAATAGTCCTTGTCCCACCACTCGCCGTCGACGAGCGTGGAGCCCTCGGGCAGCGTATCGGCATAGGTCAGGCCCCGATCGCCGTTGAGCACCCATTCCGCTTCCGCCGGCGGCTTGATCTCCTCGACGTTGCGGCCCTTGAGCGAGATGAGGCGCCCGCGAAGCATCGGCGCCTCCACCAGATGCGCACCCGGTGTCTCTTGCTCGACCAGGCCCTGGATCGCGGCGTACTCGCCTTTCGGGACGTCGAGCAGGAAGTAGCTTGGGGAACGTTCCGGAAGCCGGCTCGTAAGCTCCTTCACCAGCGAGGCATCCGCGAGAGCGACCGCGACGAGCAGGGAGAGGCCCGCGCCGAGCGAGAGCACGACGGACCGGGTCAGACCGCCCGGGGCACCCAGGTTGCCGATGGCGAGCGCCAGCTCGGGGGTGCGGGGCCGAGGCACGCGGCGCGCAAGGTAGGTCACCAGCGAGCCCAGACCGATGAACACCGCGAACACCAACAAGAGCCCGCCGCAGAAGTAGAGCGCAAGCCTCCGCTGGTCCGACATGAGCACGGCGAAGCCCAAGAGCGCCGCGCCCGCAAGCACGGTCATGATGATGACGCGCCGCTTCGGCCAGATCCACTGCGGCGCCACCTCGTCGCGGAACAGCACGCTTGCGCTCACCAGCTCGGCTCGTCCCAGCGGCCATAGTGTGAACAGCAGCGAGACCAGAACGCCGTAGGCGATGCCCGACAGGACGCTGCGCATTGAAAAGGCGATTTCGGCCTTGATCGGCAACGCATCGCCGAACAGCCAAACTAGGACCGGCGGAACGGCCATTCCGACCACAAGCCCGATCGCGACGCCGATGAGCGCGATCGCCAGCACTTGCACGAGGAACATCGAGAACACGAGGCGGCCCGTAGCGCCCAGGCTCTTCATCGTTCCGATGACGTCTCGCCGCCGCTCGATGAAGGTCGCCACCGCGCTGGCGACGCCGACGCCGCCGACAAGAAGCGCTGTGAGGCCGAGGAATGTCAGGAACTGCCTGAGGCGGTCGAGCGTGCGCGTCACTTGCGGCGAGGGATCGCGCCGGTCCGCCACCGTGAAGCCAGCCTCAGGCAGCGCCGCCTTGGCGCGCTCGCGCATGGCGAGTAGCCCATCGGCCGAAGGACCATCCGCACCGGGGAGCGCCAGCGCATAACGCCAGCGTACGAGCGTACCCGGCTGTACGAGGCCCGTCTTCTCGAGGGTCTGAAGCGAAATGAAAACGCGCGGACCGTAGGTCAGCCGGTCGGCGACCGCGTCGGGCTCGTCGCCGATGGTGGCCCGCACCGGAACCATCACCTCGCCGATCTTCATCTGGTCGCCGATCTTGAGGCCCAGCCGTTCGAGCAGCACCGGGTCCACGGCCGCGCCGTCTGTGATGGCGTCTGCGAAGGGCGCTCCGGTGGTCGGCACCTCGCCCACCAGAGGATAGTGATTGTCGACGGCCTTGATCTCGATGAGCGCCTGCTCCTCGCCGTCGGTCGTGCGGCCCATGGAGCGCAGCGTCGCGCTCTCGCTCAGGCGGCCCTGGCTCTCGAACCATTGCCGCTCTTCGGGCTTCGCCCGTGAATGCATGCGCGCGAACGTGACGTCGCCACCGAGAATGGTGCGCCCCTGGCTCTCAAACCCGGCGTGCAGCGCATCCGACAACGCGCCGACCGTGGTGATCACCGCGACGCCGAGCGCGACGCAGGCGATGAAGATGTAGAACCCGTTGAGGCCGGACCTCAGCTCACGCAAGGCCAGCACGAAGACACGGCCGAGCGAGATGCCGGGCCTTGCCATCGGGAGTGCAGGATCGGCGCTCGGCGGGCTGTCGCGCATGTTCATGCCGCCTTGACCTTCTCGTCGGAGACGATGCGGCCGTCCGCCATGCGGATCGTGCGCTCGCACTGCTGCGCGAGCTTCTCATCATGCGTCACCAGCACGAGGGTGGCTTCGCGCCGCCGCTGCAGGTCGAACAGCATATCGACGACCTGTCGTCCGGTTTTTCCGTCGAGATTGCCAGTTGGCTCGTCAGCGAGAATGATTTTGGGCCTCGGCGCGAGCGCGCGTGCCAGCGCCACACGCTGCTGCTCGCCGCCCGAAAGCTGCGCCGGGAAATGATCGGCACGCGCCCCGAGACCAACTTCGGCCAGATGATCGCGCGCGATCGTCTGCGCGTTTGAAACGCCTGCGAATTCGAGCGGCAGGGCCACGTTCTCGAGCGCTGTCATGGTCGGCACCAGGTGGAAGGACTGGAACACGATGCCGATGTCGGCCCCGCGCGCGAGTGCCAGCTCGTCCTCGCCCAAGGCATTGAAATCCCGCCCCGCGACCTGCACATGTCCTGATGATGCGCGCTCGAGCCCCCCTAGGATCATCAGGAGCGATGTTTTTCCGGACCCGGACGGCCCAACGATGGCCACGGACTGCCCGCGTTCGACCGCCAGCGTCACGCCTTTGAGGATCTCCACGGGTCCGGCTCGGCTCGAAAGCGTGAGGCGAACGTCGTCGAGGCGAATGATGGAATTTGGCACGTCGGGCTAGGCTCCGATGATCGCAGCACGGGGTGTGGGAGGAAAGGCACCCCGTATCGTTTCACAATTGCTTCGGGCAGGTTAGTGTCTTGGCGCGTTGAGGCGGAAAGATGAACGTGATGCAGGTATTTGAAATCGTTCCAGCTCAGGTGGTGAGGTGGATCGCCGCCGTCAACCTCGCTCTGCTCCTTTGCGTGACGCAAGTTTGGGCAGCAGACGGAGGCAAACCCGTCCGTATCGTGGCTTTCGGAGACAGTCTGACCGCCGGACTTGGCTTACCGCCGTCCGAGGCATTTCCATCTCAACTGCAAAAATCGCTCACGGCCAAGGGCCTCAAGGTCGAGATCGCCAACGCTGGCGTGTCGGGCGATACGACCGCCGCCGGCCTCGAGCGGTTCGATTGGGCCATTCCGGATGGCACCGAGGCGGTCATCCTGGAGCTCGGAGCCAACGACGCTCTCCGGGGCATCGATCCGGCAGTGTCGCGCGAGAATCTTGACAAGATCCTCGCCCGCCTGCGCGAAAAGAACATCGAGGTCCTGCTCACTGGCATGCTGGCGCCCAAGAACTGGGGCGCTCCTTACGAGGACGAGTTCAACGTTATCTATAAGGATCTGGCCCAGAAGCACGGCGCCATCCTCTATCCCTTCTTCCTCGATGGCGTGGCCATGAAGGCGGATCTCAACCAGAACGACGGGCTGCATCCGACCGGCAAGGGGATCGGCGTCATCGTCGAGCGCATCACCCCCTCGGTCGAGCAGCTCATCTCGCGCGTCGATGCCCGCCGCCTTGCCGCGGCAAAGCCCTGACGCGTTACGTCGAACGAGCTGAATGCCATGCCACGCCTTTTCACCGGTATCGATTTGCCCGAGCATGTGCGTGAGCAACTGTTTCGCCTCCGCATGCCCTGCCCCGGCGCTCGCTGGGTCGAGCCGGAAAACTTCCACATCACGCTGCGCTTCATCGGCGACGTCGACAATTCCGTCGCGCGTGACTTCCACGACGCACTGGCCGTCATCTCCGAGCACGCCTTCGAGGTGAGGCTCAAGGGGCTCGGTGCCTTCGGCGGCAATCAGCCGAGAGCGATTTGGGCCGGAGTCGAGGCGGGACCCGAGCTCGAGATGTTGGCCCGCGCCAACGAGCGTGCCGCCCGCATAGCCGGCTTACCGCCGGAGAAGCACGCCTTCGTGCCGCATGTCACGCTGGCGCGCCTGAAACACGGCCGACCCGAGATGGTGGCCCGCGTGCTCGAGCGCCATGGCGCGTTCCGCTCGGAGAGTTTCTACGCCGATCGCTTTACGCTCTTTTCCTCCAAGCCCCAGGTCGGAGGCGGTCCCTACGTGATCGAGAGCGAGTTCCCGCTCATGGCCTATGGGAGCGAGGACGGCGAGGATCATTTCGCTGACGAGCCATGGCGTTAGCCTCCTAGGCCGCAAGCCCGGAGAACCAATCTCCCGCTTTCATTCTCGGGGTCCCAGGCTGGGCCTTAGATCGGCGCGACGGATCGTCTATAAGACGCATCTGCTGTGAAATGCGGCGCGCGTGAAATCCCGGGGGCGGGGTGCGCATCGAGAGAGGGGACACTTCCGTGCAGGACACCATCGCTGCAGTCGCACAAGACGAGATCCCCGCCGCGCCAAAGCGTGCCCTCGTATCCTGGGTCCTTTTCGATTGGGCCGCGCAGCCTTTCTACACCCTGGTGCTGACCTTCCTTTTCGCCCCCTATTTCGCCAACGTGGTCGCAAGCTCTCCCGCTCACGGGCAATCCATGTGGGGAGACGCCGCCGCCGTCGCCGGCATCCTGATTGCCATCGGCAGCCCCTTCCTCGGCGCGCTCGCCGACGGACGTGGACGCCGCAAGCCCTGGATCGGTCTCTTCGCCGTAATCTTCGTGGCAGCGCTTGCGGCGCTTTGGCTGGCCAAGCCCGCCGCCGACACGTTGACCGTCCTGGTCGTTCTCGCCGCCTTCGTTATTGCGACGGTCTCGGCCGAGTTCATCACCGTCTTCACCAACGCCATCATGCCGGGCCTCGTGCCCGCGTCTCAGCTTGGCCGCCTGTCGGGTACGGGCTGGGCCGTCGGCTACGCCGGTGGGCTCGTCAGCCTGGTCGTCATGGCAGGTCTCATCGTTGCCGATCCGGTGAGTGGCAAGACAATCCTCGGACTGGACCCATTGCTTGCGCTCGACGCCAGCACGCGCGAAGGCGATCGCCTGGTCGGTCCTTTTGCCGCCGCCTGGTTCCTTCTCTTCATCATCCCGTTCTTCCTGTTCGTCCCCGACGCTCGCAAGGCCGGCGCTTCGGCCGCGCCGACAGGACGTCCGGCCACGGCAGAGCTGTGGGACACCATTCGCTCGCTGCCGCAGAACCCCACCATGCTGCTCTTCCTGCTGGCGCGCATGATCTATGCCGACGGCCTCGCCGCCATCTTCACCTTCGGCGGCATCTACGGCGCCTACGTCTTCGGCTGGAGTGCGCTAGAGCTTGGCATCTTCGGCATCGTGCTGACGCTGACCGGCGTCTTCGGCGCGCTGATCGGCGGCGTGCTCGACGACCGGCTTGGCTCCAAGACCGTGATCATCTGCTCCTTGCTGCTCGGTATCGTCGGTGCCGTAGGGATTCTCTCGGTCGACAAGACGCACATCCTGTACACGACCGAGGTGACGGAGAAGATCGCGGGCTCGAAACCGTTCTCTTCCGCAGGTGAGCAGGCGTTCCTCGCCTTCGCCGTTCTCGTCGGCATTGTCGCCGCGCCCATCCAGGCCGCGAGCCGCGCGCTTCTGGCCCGCCTCGCGCCTCCCGACAAGATGACCCAATATTTCGGCCTCTTCGCTTTCTCCGGCAAGGTGACGGCGTTCATGGCGCCGCTGCTCGTCGCTCGCGTCACCGATTGGACCGGAGATCAGCGCCTTGGCATGGCGTCGATCTTGGCGTTCCTCGTCGTCGGCATGCTGCTGCTCATCCCTGTCCGCGCTCCGCGACCATGAACCAGCTCGGCCCAAGGGATGGATCATTCCACACGCGCTTCCAGCGGAAGCCGGCCTTCTCGTAGGCCCTGACCGCGCGCTCGTTGCGCACCGACGGGAACACGCACACGGCAACCGCAAGCGTGGTAGCGAACACTTCCGCCTTGAGCTGTGATAGCGCCGCCTGCCCCGCGCCGCGGCCGCGATGCTCTTCCGAAGCGATAAAGAGATCGAGATCCCACGTCCCGGGCTCGAGATCCTGCGGCAGGTCCTCGCCCCACAGAGCCGCATCGACTGCGTGCGCATATCCGATCGCGCAGCCGTCGCTCTCGATGATGCGGCAGATGGCGTGCGCCGAGGCGAGCGCCAGGTTCACTTCCGCTTCCGTCGAGGAAAGCGGCGCCCACCACTCCTGGATGTCCGGACGCGCCAGCCAGCGCCGGATCATGTCGAAGTCGGCGCGCGTCGCAGGACGCAAACGGATGTTTGGCGACTTGGAGGTCAATGCCGGAAGTGGCGCATGCCGGTGAACACCATGGCCAGCCCGCGTTCGTCAGCGGCCTTGATGACGTCCTCGTCGCGGAGAGAGCCGCCGGGCTGGATCACGGCCGTCGCGCCTGCGTCCGCTGCCGCCAGAAGGCCGTCCGGGAACGGGAAGAACGCATCCGAGGCCACGACCGAGCCGAGCGTGAGCGCCTCGGGCTCGCCTGCCGCCTCCGCGGCGTCTTTCGCTTTCTGAGCCGCGATGCGAGTCGAGTCGACGCGGCTCATCTGCCCGGCGCCGATGCCGACGGTCGCGCCGCCCTTGGCATAGACGATGGCGTTCGATTTCACATGCTTTGCAACGCGGAACGCGAACAGGAGGTCGCGAAGCTCTTCCTCGGTGGGCGCGCGCTTGGTCACGACCTTGAGGTCGCCCGCCTCGATGACGCCAGCGTCACGCGACTGCACGAGGAGCCCGCCCGCCACCGAGCGAACCGTCACGCCTTGCGCGCGCGGGTCCGGCAAGCCTCCGGTGGTCAGGAGGCGCAGGTTCTTCTTCGCCGAGAAGATGGCCTTCGCCTCGTCCGAGGCACTCGGCGCGATGACGACCTCGGTGAAGAGCTTGGTGATCTCATCGGCCGCCTCGGCATCGATGGGCTGGTTTACCGCGATGATGCCGCCGTAGGCGCTGACGGGATCGCATTTGAGTGCTGCGAGATACGCCGCCATAAGTGAGGCGCCGGTCGCGACGCCGCACGGATTGGCGTGCTTGATGATGGCCACGGCAGGCGTGCTGGAGCCGAACTCGGCCACGAGCTCGAAAGCCGCGTCCGTGTCGTTGATGTTGTTGTACGACAGCTCCTTGCCCTGGTGCTGCTGCGCCGTGGCGACGCCGCGCCGGCCGTCTCCGGACACGTAGAACGCCGCGCTCTGATGCGGGTTCTCGCCATAGCGCAGCGGCTGCGCCAGCTTGCCGCCGAAAGCGCGCCATTGCGGTGAGGTTTCCTCGAGCTCGCGCTGCATCCAGCCGCTGATGGCGGCGTCGTAGGCCGCCGTGCGCGCGAAAGCCTTCGAGGCGAGGCGCTTGCGGAAGGCGAGCGACGTGCCGCCGCCGTTTGCCGCCATCTCGGCCAGCAGCGCGTCGTAGTCCGAGCTGTCGACCACGACGTTGACGGATGCGTGGTTCTTGGCGGCGGCGCGGATCATCGCCGGTCCGCCGATGTCGATGTTCTCGACGCAGATGTCGTAGGGCGCGTTGTTGGCGACGGTGCTCTCGAACGGATAGAGATTGACCACCAGGAGGTCGATCGGCGCGATGCCATGCTCCTCAGCGGAGCGGATGTGCTCCTCGTTGCCGCGCACGGCAAGAAGCCCACCGTGCACCTTCGGATGCAGCGTCTTGAGACGCCCATCCATCATCTCGGGGAACCCCGTAAGATCCGAGACGTCGCGAACCCGATAGCCCATGCCCTTGAGTGTCGCCGATGTGCCGCCCGTCGACACCAGCTCGACGTTCCATTCGCTCAACGCACGCGCCAGCACGTCGAGGCGTGACTTGTCCGAGACCGACAGGAGAGCGCGGCTGATTTTCGGGTTCTTTTCTTTCATCTCGGTATCGCCGTGTCCTTATTCAGGGTTGGTCTAGTGCTGGGCTTCTGCGACCCAGCGTATCTCGGATGTGCCGAATGTAGCCCCGCGCGCGACGATCTGCAGCGCGCGCCTGGGTCCCGCGGAGTCGGCGAAATAGGTGCTTTCCTCGAACGAAAGCGCGGCTCCTTCCAGCGTGAACTGCCACGTCTCGCCCGAAGGCAGCTCGAGAATGGCGACGCTCGGATCCTCCGCTCGTCGGCAGACGACATCCGGATGCAGGTGGAAGCGGACGGCGAAAGGAATGTCCTGCCTGAGCCGCAATTCGCCGCGTTCGCCGGTGAGCGTATCCACGCCCAAGAGCCGCCTGCCGTCTCCGGAGAGTGCGATGGTCCGCGTATGCGTGAGGCCGAAGCGGCGCACGTATCCGTCGTGATTGGCCGTAAGCTCCAGGCTCTCGCCATGCTGCTCGACGCGAGCCGTCACGATGTCGGGGAAACGGATCGGTGCTCCGCCCACGAGCTGCTCGAGCGTCTTGTGGCGCACGAGCTTCGAGGATGACTTCTCGCCGAGGCAAAGCGTGTTGTGGCTGGCTGTCGCGCGCGAGGCGGCGCGCCACTCGGCGTGCGACGGTCCAGGCGCGCCGCCGTTGACGAACACGAGATCCGTCCCCGTGCTGAACTCGAACGAGAGGCATCCGGCGTGAGCCTGTCCTGCGGCCTCGAGCGGCGGCGGCGATCCCACGTCCATGATCAGGATCGAGCGCCCGCGTTCCAGCCGCACGTAGGTTGAGGATGTCGCGGCGCCGAGCGGCGCGCCCGGCGCATCGTCGTAGGCGAGCACCGTCGCGAGCCCGGCAGGCGAGGCAACCGACATGCCGTTGAAGCGCGCCAGCATGCCGTCGCCCATGCGCATGAACTTCAGCATCGACAGCATCTTCTGCTTCAGCGTCGTGAGCTCTGGCGGCACCGGGCGCCCGCGCGCGACGAAGCATTGGTCGAGCGGCAGGAGATCCAGAATGATTTCCACCAGAAGGCCCGGGTTGCGCCCGATGTGTCCGCCGTCCGGCAAAATCTGCCGCTTGAGCTCTTGCGTGAACGCGCGCTCCGCTTCGCCGATCTGGCCGTCGTGCCCGGAGATGCTGAGGAGCGAGAACACCAGCGACGTCAGCGAGAGCAGGCGCGGATAGCCGCCTGCGCTGTTGCGCCAGCTCGCGGCAAGGCGCACCAGCTGCACGCCGAGGCTTTCCGTGATCGCCTCGTAGACTTCGGGCTCCGCATCCTCGAGCAGAAGCCCCGCGTGCGAGATCCAGGAGATCAGCCTGCGGCCGGTGACGTCCGGCTCCCACGCGACGCCCGATCCGCTCATGTGCCGCATCGCCCATTCCGCCGCGAGCAGCCGGGCGGTTTCACGGGCTTCTGGTCTTACGACGGCGGCGGCGGCCATGTGGCGAAGCCAGCCGAACCCGTGCAGCGCCCGCTCCCAGGCCTCGTTCGGCGGCACGATGTCGAAGGGCGAATGGTCGTCGATGATGGCCACGGTGCCGGCAAGGCCGAACTGCCCGAGCTCCACCTCGTCCCAGAAACTCGGATCGGCCGTGCGCAGGTCCTGCGGCACGATCAGCAGCTGCTCCGCCGCGGACGCTCCGAACTGCCACCGGAACGCCGGTGAGCTGAGCACGGTCGAAATCGCGCCGCGGCGCATGCGGTCCGCGGCGAGATGCGAGATTCTGATCCGCTCTGAAAGCTTCAGCCGCGACATTCTGGTTCCGGGAAGGTCGAGTAGGTCCGCACGCGAGGGCAGCCTATCATGTCCGGAAAGGCTGCGAACCGCTCCGACTACGCTGCCAACCGTTCAAACTCAAGGCAGGCGGTGCGTCAGGCTGTGCGCATCCTGGCCGGGGCAGGGTTCAGGTGGGGTTTGGCGCCGCAACCGTGCGGCAAAAAAGCCGTCTAGCCCTGAAAGTCCGGGTTCCGCCCGCACCAAATGGAAGGGCAGGGTCCGAAGGTCGCCCTGCTCCGTCAGCCAGGCCGCCTCGATCCCGCACTCCCCCGGAGCGATGGCCTCGCGGGCGAAATCGGCGTGCTCTGACAGGAATTTCGCAACCTGCTCTGCCCCCTCCTCGGGTTCGAGCGAGCAGGTGCAATAGAGGATCATTCCACCTGGCTTCACGAGCCGGCTCGCTGCGTGGAGCAACTTCGCCTGGATTGCGGCCAGTTCGCCTATGTCGGTATCGCGTTTCAGATGCACGATGTCCGGGTGCCGGCGGATGGTGCCTGTGGCGGTGCACGGCGCATCGAGCAGCACGGCGTCAAACTGCCGTCCGGGCTCCCACATCGCGGCGTCCGCCGCCACCACGTCCGCCTTGAGGCCGAGCCGCGTAAGGTTTTCGTTGACCCGCTTGAGCCGCTCCGGCGAGAGATCTACAGCCGTGACGTTGGCGCCGCGCGCCGCAAGTTGCGCCGTCTTGCCGCCCGGCGCGGCGCAAAGATCAACCACATCGAGCCCGGCGACGTTGCCGAGAAGCAGAGCCGGCAGGGCCGCGGCAGCGTCCTGGACCCACCAGGCTCCATCCGAAAAGCCCGGAAGGTCCTCGATGCGGCCATGCGCATTGAGGCGGATCGATCCGGTCGGCAGCGCGATGCCGCCGAGCCGCTCGGCCCAGGTCTCAGGCTCGGATTTGAGTGAGATATCGAGCGCAGCTTCGCTCAGCGAGGCGGCGGCGATGGCGCGAGCGGTTTCTTCGCCGTAGGCCGCCTGCCAGCGCGCGAACAGCCACGGGGGCATGTTGATGCGCGCCGCATCGAGTCCGGCGAGCACGGCCGGTCCCTGCGTCGCCACCTTGCGCAGCACGGCGTTGGTCAGCTTGTCGAAGCGCCGTGCGCCCCGATCGGCGCGGGCTTGGTCGACGGCCAGGCTGATGGCGGCATGCGGAGGCGTTTCGAGAACCAGAAGCTGTGCCGCCGCCGAAAGCAGGATCGATTTGAGCCGCCCGCAGTCGGCAGGCAGGGGCTTGCCGAGGAACGAGGAAACGACAGTGCCGAGCTCGCCCTTGCGGCGAAGCACCGTCATGACGATCAGCCTCGCGAGACCGCGGTCGCGCGGCTCGAGCGGCACGTCTTCGGGGAGGGCCGCGACGGCGGCCTCGAAAGCGTCGTCCAGCGCTCGGCCGCGCTCGAGGACCTGACTGAGGCACGCGACGGCAACCTGCCGCGCGGTAAAGCCTTGCGGACGCTTGGGCGCGGGGCGCGGACGAGACGATCCGTGACCGCCTTTGCCGTGCGGACGGCCTCGCCCTGCCTTCGGACGAGGGGTTTCAGGAGGACGCATGGATCATCGCAGCGGGGCTTTGCATGAGATCAGCGGATCAGCCCCAAGGGCCGCGGTTCGAGCCTTGGCCGGCGCCGCGCGACCACGGTCCATCGTTGTCGGACTCCCTGGCGCCGCCAAATGAACCGCCGGCCGATCCACCGGGAAGACCGCTCGGCAATGGACCCATCTCGCGCGCCAGCGCCTCGAGCGCCGCGATGCGGTTCTCGGTATTCGGGTGCGTCGAGAACAGATTGTCCATGCCCTGGCCGGTCAATGGGTTGATGATGAACATGTGCGCGGCGGCCGGAACCTGTTCGGCCTCCTCGTTTGGAATGCGGTGGGCTGCGTTCTGGATCTTTGCCAGGGCGGATGCAAGCCATATCGGATTTCCGACGATCATCGCACCCATGCGGTCTGCGCCATATTCGCGCGAGCGGCTGATAGCCATCTGCACCAGCATGGCTGCGAACGGCGCGACGAGCATGGCGAGGATCGCGCCGATCCAGCCGATGCCGCTGCGGTCGTCACGATGACCGCCGAACATCATGCCGAACTGCATGTACTGCGCCAGCATCGAGATGGCGCCGCCGATGGTGGCGGCCACCGTCATCGTGAGCGTGTCACGATGCTTGATGTGGGCCAGCTCGTGCGCGATGACGCCCGCGACCTCCTCCTTGTTCAGCGCTTCGAGAAGGCCGGTCGAAGCCGCGACGGCCGAGTGCGACGGGCTGCGCCCCGTGGCGAAGGCATTGGGCTGCGGGCTGTTCATGACGTAAACGCGCGGCATGGGCAGTTCAGCCTTGGCCGCGAGATCCCGCACCAGGCCGTAATATTCAGGCGCGCTGCGCTCGTCCACTTCCTGCGCGCCGAACATGCGCAGCACCATCTTGTCCGAGTTCCACAGGCTGAACGCGTTCATGCCGAGGGCCACGATGAAGGCGAGGACCATGCCCTGCTGTCCGCCGATCGCGCCACCCAGGGCCACGAAAATCGCAGTCAGCATGGCCAGAAGCATGGCCGTCTTGGCATAGTTCAAAGGCATCTATTCTCCTCCTACGGAGCGAACGGCGCGACACGAGGATCCTCGCGCGCGTTTCCGATGATGCTATATAGGAATTCTGACAGAAACGACCAGAACCGGGACGCCATGAGCGGACAGCCGAGCCGAGACCGCGAAAAAGCCGAGGGAGGCGACGGGGACGCGCTGCCGCCGCGCGAGCTTACTCCGGCGGCCAGGCGGGCCCTTGCCGAGGCCGAAGCACGCCGCAAGGCGGCTCAGGACGAGGCTCGTCCGCGCGAGCTGGGCGGCCGTGAAGGTCCGGAGCCGACCCGTTACGGCGACTGGGAAAAAGGCGGCATCATCTCGGACTTCTAAGCCGCTCCGATCGTGTCATGTCGGAGACATGCCTCCGGCATGCGCCCCCTGCCAGCCGCGGCGTGAATCGGCGGCGCAAGAAGCCGCTCCGATCGTCGCGCCGTCTATCAGGCGCGGCGTGAATCGGCAGCGCAGAAAAAGCCTCCCGGAATTGACCCACATCATCCGAAAATGCTCTAGGCTGACGAGCAATTGCGAAGGGGGAAACGCATGCGCAAGTCACGTCACCTGTTTTCCAAGATTCTGCTCGTCCTGCTGCTCGCGGTAGCCACTTTCGCGGCTTTCTGGTTCGGCCTCGTCCCGCAGCGCTATAGCCCCTTCAGCCCCATCTCCCTCGAGCGGCCGCCGGGATTCTTCCTCGATGCCAAGCTCGCGGCTCTCCGCCACGATCCCGAGCTTTGCCAAGCCGTTTTGAAGCAACCGCACGTCGACGCCACCCCGATCCCTGACCGGCCCTACAAAGACGGCTGCGGTTGGACCAACGCTGTAAAATTCTCGACCACGGGCGGCGCCAAAATCGGCGTCGAGCCTCTCACCTGCGAGATGGCCGCGGCCGTCACACTATGGATGGAATACGAGGTTCAGCCTCTGGCCCAGGAGATGTTCGGCAAGCGCGTCACCAGCCTCGGCGACTTCGGCACCTACGATTGCCGCAACATCGTCGGCAATCCGCTTTGGAAAGGCGTGAGGAGCCAGCACGCCTCAGCCAACGCGCTCGACATCTCGGGCTTCACATTCGAGGACGGACGGCAGATCTCGGTTTTGCGCGACTGGTCTGACAAGGGCCCCGAGGGCGCCTTCCTGCATGAAGCCCATCGGCGCGCCTGCCGCTACTTCCGCGTCTCTCTCGGCCCCGAGTTCAACCCGGCCCACAAGAACCACTTCCACTTCGATCGCGGTCTGATGTGGACCTGTAAGTAGGTGCAACCCTTAAGCCGCGCGAACGCGAGCGAGGAAGTGCTCGACCTGACCCTTGAGCGCGCGGCTCTCGCCCGAAAGCGACTGCGCCGAGGAGAGAAGCTTGCTCGAAGCCTCGCCCGTGCTCGAGGCGCTACGGCTCACTTCGCCGATGTTCGACGTCACTTCCGACGTGCCTTTGGCCGCTTCCGTGACGTTGGCGCTGATCTCGCGCGTGGAGGAATTCTGCTGCTCGATGGCGACGGCGATGGCCGTCGAAATCTCGGACATCCTGCTGATGGTGTTGGTGATGGCGCCGATGGCGGCCGCGGCCTCTTGGGTCGCTGACTGCATCTCCGAAATCTGGGCGCCGATCTCGTTGGTCGCCTTCGATGTCTGCGAGGCCAGGGCCTTCACTTCTTGCGCAACCACCGCGAAACCCTTGCCGGCGTCGCCGGCGCGGGCGGCTTCGATGGTGGCGTTGAGCGCCAGAAGATTGGTCTGAGAGGCGATCGAATTGATGAGGCCGACGACGTCGCCGATGCGCGTCGCGGATTTCTGCAGGTCGGCCACGAGCGAGTTGGTGGAGCTGGCCTGCTTGACGGCGTCCGCGGCAACGACGCTGCTCTCGTTGACCTGGCGGCTGATCTCCGTGACCGTGCTGGAAAGCTCCTCGGACGCTGCGGCGACGCTCTCGACGTTCGCGAGCGTGCTTTCGGAGGCGGAAGCCACCATGCCGGAAAGCTGTTGCGTGGCGTCGGCGGCGCGCGTCAGCGTCTTGGCAGTGGATTCGAGCGAGCTCGACGCAGCCGTGACCGACTCGATGCTGCTGCCGACAGCAGCCTCGAAGTCAGCTGCAAGTCGCATCATCTCTTCTTTGCGGGCTTCGGTCGCTTTGCGCTCGTTCTCGCGGCGCTCGGCACGCAGGCGTTCGGTCTCGGCCAGGTTTCCGGCGAACACCTGCAGTGTGCGCGACATGTCGCCCAGCTCGTCTTTGCGATCCGTGCCGGGGATCTCGGCGTCTCTATTGCCTCTCGAGATCTCCGACATCGCCGCCGCGACCTTGTCGAGCGGACGCAGAATGGCCATGACCACGAATGCCATCAGGAAAGCTGTGCCAATTAAGGAGGCGACGATGGCTGCGCCGGAAATGTAATCGGCGTTCGCCACGAATGCGTTGGATTTGTCTTTTTCCTCGACGGCGGTTTTTTCGATCAGCGTTCCGACGGATTCGAGCGATTCTTCGAGTGCCTCGAAGCGCCGATTGAAATCACCCATTTTGACGATTGCAGCCGGCCGGTCGGCGAATGCGAGCGACACGACACTGTTGGCGGCGGCAATGTATTCGTCGAGAGGCGCGTCGACGGCCTGGAGAGCGTCCTTGATGTTCTGTGGCAGCGGCAGAGTCTTGTTCTTCTCGATGAGGCTGCGGATATCCGAGCTCATTTCCGCAAGCTCGCCTTCGACAGCAATCTTCGGCGTGCCGAGGTCCGTGGACATGAGCGCCGAGAGCACGACGCTGCGCAACCCGTCATGGTACATGTCGACGGTCGTGTGATTGCGCACGGCGGAGGCCAGCGTAACGGCTCCGTCGAGATTGCTGGCGATGCGCTTCTGCACCGCGAGGCCAGTGACGGCGGTTGCGAGAACTGCCACGGCGCTTATGGCGCAAACGACGGCTGCTTTGGCTCTCAACGAGGCGGGAATAAACGCGGCCATTTTATTTTTATCCGGCTGCAACACGAAATTAAGTATTGTTGCGACCTAGGGTAGTCCGCGTTTCTTTATTTTATTTCAATTTGAATGATTTTCGAGAGATATTTTTTATTACGATTTGCTTAGCGCCCGCCGCAAAAAGTCGTGAGTAATAGTGACGCCCCGAGCTGGGTCGGCGAGGGTCTAACTGTTTCTAGCCGTTAATAGGTCGTCAGTCTTCGGCCTTGAACGGGCGTCGCATCAGGGCGGCGATGGCGTCGTCCACGGTTGCCTGACCTTCCAGGATGGCGTGCACCGCGCTCGTGATCGGCATCTCTATGGAATGCTGGTTGGCGAGCCGCACGGCCGCTGCCGCCGTATAAATGCCTTCCGCAACCGAAACCCGCCCACTGAGCACGGCTTCGAGCTTTTCGCCCTGCCCCAACGCGCGCCCGAGGCTCATGTTGCGCGACTGCGGGCTGCCGCAGGTGAGGATAAGATCGCCGAGGCCGGAGAGGCCCATCAGCGTTTCGGTACGCGCGCCGAGTGCGTCGCCCAACCGGCGCATCTCTGCGAAGCCGCGCGTCACGAGGCCCGCATGCGCACTGGCGCCGAGGCCCTTGCCGGCGACGATGCCGGCTGCGATCGCGAGCACATTCTTCAACGCGCCGCCGAGCTCCACGCCGACGACATCGGATGACCAATACAACCGGAACTGATGATAGCCGAAGCGCTCCGCGAGCACGCGGCCCAGCTCCTCGTTGCGGCATGCGACCGTCAGCGCCGCCGGCAACCCGCGCGCCACGTCGGCGGCGAAGCTCGGCCCCGACAGGACAGCCGGCGTGACGTTCGGCAAGGTTTCGGCGATGACCTCGCCCATCATCTTGCCTGTACTTTGCTCGATCCCCTTGGCGCAGAGCACCAGCGGCTGCCCGTCACGCACATGCGGCGCCAGCTGACGCGAGATGGAGCGCACATGCTGCGCCGGCGCGACCATCAGGATCGAGTCGCACTTTGCGATCTGCAGGAGATCGCCGGTAGCGACGACGCCCTCGTCGAGCGAAACGCCCGGCAGGAACGTGCGGTTGACGTGCCGGAGGTTGATGTCCTCGATGGTCTCGGGCTCGCGCGCCCATAGCGTCACGTTGCGCCCCGCGAGACGCAGGGTCTGCGCGAGCGCCGTGCCCCAGGCTCCGCCTCCGATGACGCCGACGCTGTCGAGCTTCATGACATTCTCTCCCTGCGCGCCCGGCAGTTCCATAGCACGTCGATCAGGCTTTCACCCCAGCCCCTGTTGCGCGCGGCGCCAAGGGGTCGAGCGGCCAGCGCGGGCGGGTTGCGAAATCGAGCGGGTCCGAAAGCCCGAGCGCCAGCCGTTCGGCGCCCGCCCAGGCGATCATGGCGCCATTGTCGGTGCACAGTGAGGCAGGCGGTGCATGGAGCGTATAGCCGCGAACAACGCAGAGGTCCTGAAGCGCGGTCTTGAGACGCGTGTTGGCGGCAACGCCCCCGGCAACGGCGATCCTCCGGGGCGCATCGCTTCCGAGGCGTTCCTCTGCCAAGTCCATGGCACGGCCAACTCGGTCGGTAACGATATCGCCCACCGCATCCTCGAACGCCGCGCAGAGGTCGGCCACGTCCTTCTCGGTGAGTGGTACGGCCGCTTCGGCGCGCAGCCTGAGAGCGGTCTTGAGACCCGCAAACGAAAAATGTGCTTCCGCCCGTCCCAGCATCGGCCGCGGCAGCGGAAAGCGCTTGGCATCGCCTGATTTGGCGGCGCGCTCGACCTCTGGACCGCCAGGATAGCCGAGGCCGAGAAGTTTGGCGGTCTTGTCGAAGGCTTCGCCCAACGCATCGTCGATGGTGGTGCCGAGACGCTGATAGCGCCCCGGCCCTTCGACCAGCAGAATCTGCGTATGCCCGCCCGAAACGAGGAGCAGCAGATAGGGCGGCTCGAGGCCGTCTGTCAGGCCGACGGTCAGGGCGTGCGCCTCAAGGTGGTTGATGGCCAGGAACGGTCGTCCCGCGGCGAGCGCCAGCGCCTTGCCGGTCACGAGGCCCACGACGAGCCCGCCGTTGAGGCCCGGCCCGGCTGTCGCGGCGACGGCAGACAAATCCGAAAGCCCGACGCCCGCCTCCTTGAGCGCAGCGTCGACGATGTCGTCCAGGCACTCGACGTGCGCACGCGCAGCGATTTCGGGCACCACGCCGCCGAATGGCCGGTGCTCATCAAGTTGCGATCGGACGACGTTCGATAGTATGCGCCCTCGGGCCGGTCCATCCCTTGCAACGACGGCCGCGGCCGTTTCGTCGCAGCTCGTCTCGATCCCGAGCACGAGCAGCGGTCGGGCCGGCGAGGCACCTGGGCCTTCTGCCGTATTCGGGGCCATGGACGGGATTGATCCTCGGTGTTTGCGTTCGCGCGCCGGGGCGGGCATTAATGGCGCCGGCCAGAGCCCGCCATTCGGAGCCAAGGCCGTACCATCCGGAGCACGACGCTTGCAAGCACACCAAATTCGCATCGGCACTCGCGGCTCGGCGCTGGCACTCGCGCAGGCCCACGAGGTCCGCGCCCGCCTCGTTGCCGCACACGATTGGCCGGAAGAGGCCGTAGAGATCAAGGTTTACAAGACAACGGGTGACGTCGTCCTTGACCGGCCTCTCTCTGAAGTAGGCGGCAAGGGCCTCTTCACCAAGGAGATCGAGGAGGCGCTGATCTCCCGCGAGGTCGATGTCGCCGTCCATTCGATGAAGGACATGCAGACGGTCCTTCCCGAGGGCCTCGGCATTGCGGCCGTACTGCCGCGCGAGGATGTGCGCGATGCCTTCATCTCGTTGAAATACGCCACGCTGGAGGCGCTGCCCGCCGGTGCTATCGTCGGCACCTCGTCGTTGCGGCGGCAGGCGCAGGTTCGCCGCGCCAGGCCGGACCTCAAGGTCATTGATTTCCGCGGCAACGTGCAGACCCGTTTGCGCAAGCTCGAGGATGGCGTCGCCGACGCGACGTTTCTCGCCTGCGCAGGCTTGAACCGGCTCGGCCTCTCGGATCGCATCACCTCTCCGGTGCCGACCTCGGTCATGCTGCCGGCGGTGGCTCAGGGCGCCATCGCGCTCGAGATCCGCGTCGAAGATACCGCCACGGCACGCCTCGTCGCACCGCTGAATGATGAGCAGACGGCGCTTCGCGTCACCGCCGAGCGCGCCTTCCTCACCCGTCTCGAAGGCTCGTGCCGCACGGCTATTGCCGGCTTGGCCGAGATCGACGGCGGCACCATTCGCTTCGCGGGCGTCACCTTCTCGCAGGACGGCGCCAAGTGCTTCGACACTGTGCGCACGGGCCTGCTTCGTGAAGCCGCTGCGTTGGGCGAAGCAGCCGCGGACGATTTGCTGAGCCAGGGTGCCGGTGCCTATCTCGGCCGGCCGTCCTGATGCACGTGCTCGTCACGAGGCCAGAGGGGGATGCGGCCGGGCTGAAGAGCGGGCTCGAAGCCATGGGGCACACCGTCAGCCTCAACCCGCTGCTGACTATTGCCTACGAGGCGCCCTCGCTGAACCTTCACGGCGTTCAGGCGCTCATCATCACCAGCCGCAACGGCCTGCAAGCCCTGGCGAGATCGTCCGAGCTCGATGCCGCCCGGTCGCTTCCGGTATTCGCCGTCGGTCCTGGTACCGGGTCGCTCGCCCGCGACTTGGGTTTCAAATCTGTCATCGAAGGCCCCGGACGGGGCGAGGAACTTGTCCCGCTCATCGCGTCGAGCCTGGAGCCGGAGGGCGGACCCGTTCTGCATATTTCCGGCGACAAGGTCGCCTTCGACATGGTCGGCGCACTGACGGGCGTTGGTTTCGACGTCCGCCGCGAGATCGTCTACCGCTCGCTCCCTGCCACCGCCCTCGACGCCCAGGTCGCCGCTGCAATCAAGGCGGGTACGGTGGATGCTGTCATTCTCATGTCGCCCCGAACCGCCAATGTATTCGTGGACTTGGCCACCGCCGCCGGCCTTGCGGCCGAGGCGGGCCAGCTCCGCTTCTATTGTCTCTCGGCGGCCGTTGCCGATAACCTTGCCCCGCTCGGAGCTTCGAAGGTTAAGGTCGCCCGCCTGCCCAACTCAGAAGAAATGCTTGCCGCCCTGGCGCCTGAGACGCCAGAATTCCCCTAGCTCCTTACCCGCGCGGTTGGGCCACCCGTGAGCGGCCTACACCTCGCGTTTAGATTTCTGATCCCATACGACGGGACGACTGGTTGGAGACCGTGCTCCTATGACAGACAAGACCGAAGGCCCCGCGAAAGATGCTGGCCGGGCGGGCGAGGGCTCGGGCGTGAAGCGCCCCCACGCCACGCTGGACCTCAAAGCCACCGACGTGACCGCGCCGACACCGCCGCAATCCTCTATCGCCTCATCTTCTTCCTCGTCCGCGTCGAGCGCTGCGTCCGATGCCGCGGACAAGAAGCCGGGCGATGCGAAAGCGAGCGCCGCGTCGCAAGCGTCCTCCACCAAGCCCACCGGGCCAGGCGCGGGAGCAGGATCGCCCAAGCCCCAGGCCGATGCACCAAAGGCCACGCCTCCACCGCCAGCTCGCGCACCGTCCGGCGCTTCGCGCTTCCTCTCGCTGCTTGCTGCCGGTGCCGTCGGTGGCGCGCTCGTCTACGCCGGCAATGCCTGGCTTCCCCAGTCGGGCTTCGCTCCATTGTTCGACAACGGAAGTGCGGAAGCCACCAAGCAGCTTGAGGCGCGTCTCGCCTCGCTCGAGCAGAAGCAGCAGGAAGCGGCCCAAGCCCCGCAGCTCTCGGCGAAGCTCGGCCAAGCCGAAGATCGCCTGAACAAGCTCGAGCACATGAGAAGCGAGCTCGGCTCGCTCAACGATGCCTATTCGAAGCTCGCCAACGACTCGAAGGCGTTGAGCGACAGAATAGGCAACGCCCCGGCCGACCAGCAGGACCGCGATCGCATCGCCAAGCTGGAGGATCGGCTCAACGTCATGGCTGCGGGCGCGCCTGACTCGGAAGGACGCCTGCCGCAGCTCGCCGCCATCTCCGGCAAGATCGCCGACTTGGAAACCGCGCTCAACACGCAGATCGCATCCGTCCGCAAGAGCATCCCCGCCGACATGGACGGACGCGTTCAGGCCAGCGCCGAAGCTTCCGAGGCGGCCCGCTCGGGAACGCAGCGTCTCGACCGCGACCTGTCGCAGATCCGCACGGATCTGGCGCGCATCACGCAGCGCCAGGAAGTCTCGAAAGCTGATGTCGATCGCCTTGCCGCGTCGCTGCAGTCGGCGCAGGAGCAGGCGGCCAAGCTCGAGAGCGCCATCGGTGATCTGAGAACGTCGGTAGCGAAGCCTGCCGACGTCTCGGCCGCCGTTGCACCAGTGGTGAGCAAGGTCGCGGCGCTTGAGCAGAACCTCGCCGGCGTCGTCAAAGGCGACGACGACCGCAAGGCCAATGCCGAGCGCATCGTGCTCTCGCTCGAGCTGTCCAACCTGAAGCGCGCCCTCGACCGCGGCCACGGCTACGCCGCCGAGCTGGCTGAGGTCCAGAAGGCCGCCAACGGCAAGCTCAACCTGGCTCCACTTGAGCGCTTCAAGGAGACGGGCGTCCCGACCATCGCGACACTCGACGCCGAGTTCCAGCCGTTGATCAACCAGGTCATCGACGCCGATCTCGAGCCCGCCGATGGCTCAGTCATCGACAGGATGCTTGCCGGAGCGAAATCCATCGTGCGCGTGCGCAAGGTGGGCCAGGATGCTGGCGACAACAGTGCCGAGGCCATCGTCGGCCGTATGGAGGACGCTGTGCAAGGCGGCCGGCTCGGTGTCGTGATCGAGCAGGCCAAGCTCTTACCGCCGCGTGCCGCCCAGCCGTTGCAGGACTGGCTGCAGAAGGTCCAGGCCCGCCATGCCGTCGATACCGCCATGGCCTCGATCGAAGGTCAGCTGAAGGCTTCGCTGAGTGGCAGCGCTGCGGCGGCTCAGCCCGCCGGCAAAGAAGTCAACTAAAAGGATCGCCGACCATGATGCGTCTTGTGCTATTCCTTTTGGGTGTGCTTCTGCTCGCTGCAGGCCTGTCGTGGCTCGCCGACCGGCCGGGCACGTTGCTGATCACGTGGCAGGACTACAAGATCTCGACCAGCGTGTTCGAGGCGGTCGTGATGTTCGCCGTGCTTCTCGGCCTCGCTATCCTGACCTGGTCCATCCTCCGTCAGGTCTGGTCGAGCCCGGCAGCGGTCGGCCACTTCCTTACGCGCCGCCGTCAGCGCCGTGGCCTCGACGCACTGTCGTCCGGCATGATCGCTATCGGTGCCGGCGACCGCTCCATGGCGACGCGCTATGCCTTGCAGGCGAGGAAGTCGCTCCCGAACGAGCCGTTGACGCATCTCCTGCGCGCGCAGGCGGCGCAGCTTTCGGGCGACAAGACCACGGCACGGCGAATTTTCGAAGCCATGCTGGCTTCGCCCGACACCGAGCAGCTCGGTCTGCGCGGCCTCTTCCTCGAAGCCAGCCGCGAAAATGAGCCCGAGGCGCAGCGTCAGTTTGCGGAGCGCGCCTTGCGTCTCAATGCCAAGCTCTCTTGGCCCGTGGAAGCGCTGTTCACGCTTCAGTGCAAGACCGGCAATTGGGCCGAGGCGCTTCAGACGCTCGCCATCGCGCGCCGCAACGGTCACATCGACAAGCCGCTCGCCGATCGTCGCCGCGCCGTGTTGCTGACGGCACAAGCGCAGGCACTGGAGGACGATAACGCAGACAAGGCGCTAACGCTGGCGCTCGAAGCTCATGCGCTGGCTCCCGCACTCATTCCCGCTGCCGCCATCGCTGGCCGGCTGCTCGCCGCCCGCGGCAACGTCCCGCGCGCCGCAAAGGTGATCCAGAAGACTTGGGCCAAGTCGCCCCATCCCGAGCTTGCCACCGCCTATGCCTATGCCCGCGTCGGCGACAGCCCGCGCGACCGACTGGACCGTATCAAGCAGCTCGTCGCACTCAATCCGCGCTCGCCAGAAAGCCCGATCGCTCTGGCGCTCGCCGCCGTCGAGGCCCGCGACTATGCCGAGGCGCGCCGCTCGCTCGCTTCCTATGTCGATGACGGCTTGACGCGTCGCATGGCCGTGCTCATGGCACGCATCGAGGCCGAGGACGGCGGCGACAAGGGGCGCGCCCGCGAATGGATCGCCCGCGCCGTCAATGCGAAGCGCGATGCCGCATGGATCGCCGATGGCGTTGTCTCGGAGCGCTGGGCGCCCATCTCCCCGGTTACCGGCCAGCTCGACGCCTTCGAATGGCGGGTTCCCATCGAGGACATCGAGACGGCGGACCTCGGCGTGCTTGGCACCGGCCTGCAGGATCTGATCGTCGCCGACAGCCCGGTGACGGTGAATGACACGAGCCCCGCGCTCGTATCCGGCGACGATGTCGTCGACGTCGAGGAAGTGACCACGGGACCGGCCACGCGGAACTCGACCAAGACCGAAACCCGCGAAAGTCCCCGCACGGAAGCGCCCCGGCGCGAGGCCGAGAATTCGCGCAAGCACTCGGCGCCGCCGGTCTATACGCAGCCCTCGCGTGCTCCCGACGATCCGGGCACCGAGGAGGACGAGTACGACGACCCGACCAAGGTGCCGGGATCTCTTCGCGTTCCAGGCTGAGTTCGCCTGTCGTTAGGGCCGGGGTGAGGTGCGCCGGGCTGACGCCCGCCTCGGCATCATGGCGGCGACGTCGGCCGTAAACCATATTCTCCAGAGCGTCAGAAATAGCCGCCCGCCATTGATTGAGGTCATTGGCGTGGTGCGTTGCTTGTCCAATGTCTGCTGATCGATTGGATGGAGTAAGCTGAACCGAGAATACCTCCGCGACACTGTTGCGGAGGACGCGGAAACTTCTACGGAATTTTGAAGAAATTTTTGGACTTCGACCAACAGGCAAGTTGTGGCGCCGGGTCCGGTGGCGTCATAGTGGCGTTCAGAAAAACAAAGCTGCACTTGGGAGGATTGTAATGTCGGAGAAGCGGTACGCCGTGGCGCCCGAATGGGCGAGCCGCGCCTGGCTCGACGAAGCAAAATACAAAGAGCTTTATCAACGATCTGTGACCGACCCGGATGCCTTCTGGGGCGAGAACGGTCTCCGCATCGACTGGATCAAGCCCTACACCCGCGTGAAGAACACCTCGTTCGAGCCCTCGAACGTCTCGATCAATTGGTTCGAGGACGGCACGCTCAACGTCTCCGCCAACTGCATCGATCGCCATCTCGCGACCCGCGGTGATCAAGTCGCCATCATCTGGGAAGGCGACGATCCGACCGTCGACGAGCAGATCACCTATCGCCAGCTGCACGAGCGCGTGTCGCGCGTTGCCAACGTGCTCAAGGCGCACGGCGTCAAGAAGGGTGACCGCGTCACCATCTACCTGCCGATGATTCCGGAAGCGGCCTACGCCATGCTGGCCTGCGCCCGCATCGGCGCCATCCACTCTATCGTGTTCGCGGGCTTCTCGCCCGACAGCCTCGGCGGTCGCATCGAGGACGCGAAATCGAAGGTCATCATTACGGCGGATGAAGGCCTGCGTGGCGGCAAGAGCGTGCCGCTCAAGAAGAATACGGACGAAGCCCTCGCCAAGGTCGCAACCGGCGACGAGAAAGTCATCGTCGTCCGCCGTACCGGCAAGCCCGTGCCGTGGACGGCCGGCCGTGATCTTTGGCTGCACGAGGAGATGGAGAAAGTCTCCGCCGATTGCCCGCCCGTCGAGGTCAAAGCTGAGGACCCGCTTTTCATTCTCTACACGTCGGGCTCGACCGGCAAGCCGAAGGGCGTGGTGCACACGTCCGGCGGTTATCTCGTCTACTGCGCCATGACGCATCAGTATGTCTTCGATTACCACGACGGTGACATCTACTGGTGCACGGCCGACGTCGGCTGGGTGACCGGTCACAGCTACATCATCTATGGCCCCCTCGCCAACGGCGGCACGACCATCATGTTCGAAGGCGTGCCGAACTATCCGACGGCTTCGCGCTTCTGGAGCGTGGTCGACAAGTGGAAGGTCAACACCTTCTACACGGCGCCCACCGCGATCCGCGCCTTGATGGGTGCGGGCGATGACTTCGTAACGCGCACTGACCGCTCCTCGCTGCGGCTGCTCGGCAGCGTCGGCGAGCCCATCAATCCCGAAGCCTGGGAGTGGTATCACCGCGTCGTCGGCGAGAACCGCTGCCCCATCGTCGACACCTGGTGGCAGACGGAAACCGGCGGCATTCTGATCACGCCGCTTCCGGGCGCGACGATGCTCAAGCCGGGCTCCGCCACGTTGCCGTTCTTTGGCGTCAAGCCCGCGCTCGTCGACGACAAGGGCGCGATCCTCGAAGGTGCGGCACAGGGCAACCTCGTCATCCTCGACAGCTGGCCGGGGCAGGCACGCACGCTCTTCGGCGATCACGAGCGCTTCGTGCAGACCTACTTCAGCGCCTATCCGGGCCGCTACTTCACCGGCGACGGATGCCGCCGCGACGAGGACGGCTACTACTGGATCACGGGCCGCGTCGATGACGTCATCAACGTCTCGGGACACCGCATGGGCACGGCCGAGGTCGAGAGCGCGCTCGTCTCGCATCCAAAGGTCGCGGAAGCGGCCGTGGTCGGCTATCCGCACGACATCAAGGGACAGGGCATCTACTGCTACGTGACGCTCAACGCCGGCGAGGATCCTACCGATGAACTGCGCAAGGAGCTGGTCCTGCATGTGCGCCGCGAGATCGGCCCCATCGCCTCGCCGGACCTGATCCAGTTCGCGCCCGGTCTGCCGAAGACGCGCTCGGGCAAGATCATGCGTCGCATCCTGCGCAAGATCGCCGAGGACGAGTTCTCGAACCTGGGTGACACGTCGACACTCGCCGACCCGGCCGTGGTCAGCGATCTGATCGACAACCGACAGAACAAGACCCCGGCGTGACGGGATAGAACGCCTCGGACCGGTGAGGTCCGAGGCGTTCCCCTAAGCCACCTTCGGCAATGTCACGGTTACGATGAGCCCGCCTTCGGGCGTGGCGTTGGCGAGCAAGACTTCGCCTCCGTGCGCGCGCACCACGTCGCGCGCAATGGTGAGGCCGAGGCCGACGCCGCCGGTCGTTCTGTTGCGCGACTCCTCGATGCGCCGGAACGGTGCGAACACGAATTCGAACTGATCTTCCGGAATTCCTGGACCCTTGTCGGCGATGCGTATCGTCAGGCTCTTGGTCGTCTCTTCGAGCGAGACCTCCGCGTCGTCGCCGTACTTGACCGCGTTCTCCATCAGGTTCCGCATCGCTCGCTTCATCGCCAACGGCTGGCACTCGGCGAGCGCATGATCGGGGCCCGAATATTGCGCCGACTTGCCAAGATCGACGAGCTCGTCGCTGAGGCTGATCAGCATGGCGGCGATGTCGATCTTGCGAGAGGCCTCGGCCTCCGCATCCTGTGAGGCGAAACTCATGGTGGCGCTGATCATCGCCTCCATCTCGCCCATCTCACGTAACATCTCGGCGCGCTGCTTCTCGTCGGTGACGTATTCGGCCTGCATCCGAAGGCGCGTCAGCGGCGTGCGCAGATCGTGCGACATGGCCGCGAGGATGCGCGTGCGCTCGTCCACGTAGTTCGAGATGCGCTGCTGCATGTCGTTGAACGCGCGCGCGATACCGCCGAACTCACCGAGTCCGGCTTCCGAAACCGGCGTCGCCACGCGTGCGCGCCCAAGCCTCTCGACGGCATCACGCAAGGTTTCGAGCGGATGCAGAATGCGCCTTGAGGTCCACGCAGAAAGCGCTGTGATCACAAGGCCGGCTCCGGCGAGATTGAGCACGAGTGGCCACATGTGCGGCGGCGGCGGCCGTGGTGGCTGCATGGTGATCCATGTGCCGTCCTGGCCTTCGAGCGCAATGAAGAAGCGGCCGGGGACCTGAAGATCCTCGTCGGGGGCCAGCGGGTTCTCGGCCACGTGACCTACTTCGGGTGGAACAAAGATGACGCTGCGGTCGCGCGCGGGGTCTCCCCGCGGGCGCGGCGGTGGCAACCCCAAGGCGCCCGGCGGACCAGGAGGACGGCGCATCTCGGCGCGCACGCTTTTGACACGCCCGGCGAGACGTTCGCGCAGCGTCGACGTCAGGCGCTGGATGGTCGTACTCGGACCGGGTCCTTCGGGGCGCGGCTTCTGGATATCCTCGCTCCAGTCGAACGAAAGCCATTGCGAATGCGGAAGCGCTTCGAGCGCCGCATCCCTGTCCGCGGGCCCGGCCGAGAAGCCCGCATCGACGGCAGCCTCCGCGGCTTCGGCAAGCCAGCGGGCGCCATAGACGGTAATGGGACCAGGCTCGCTTGCCCCCACGAAGAACAGACCGAGCGCCAGCAGCTGCAGCGCCACGAGCGCCGCGATGATGGTCATGGCGATGCGGCCCGAAAGTCCCGGCCTCAGGAAAGAACGCAGCTTTGCGAACCTAGACGTCATCGGTCGGCGACCTCAGCGGTGAACAGATAGCCGCCACCACGTACAGTTTTGATCAGCAGCGGCCGTTGTGGATCCTTTTCGATCTTGCGTCTCAACCGGCTGACCTGGACATCGATGCTGCGGTCGAAGAGCACGCTTGAACGTCCGCGTGCGATGTCGAGAAGCTGCTCGCGTGTGAGCACGCGCTGCGGATGCTCGAGAAACGCCTGTAAGAGATCGAACTCACCCGTCGTCAGGTCCACGAGTGCACCGGTCGGCGAAGTGAGAACGCGCTTCACGACGTCGAGCGACCAGTCCTCGAAGGCATAGACGCCGCGCCCTTGCCGTCGAGTGTCGGCGGGTAGAGCGTTGCTGCGGCGGAGCACGCTTCGAATGCGGGCGATGAGCTCGCGTGGATCGAAGGGCTTGCAGATGTAGTCGTCGGCGCCGAGTTCGAGCCCGATGACGCGATCGGCGTTCCCGGTCACTGCCGTCAGCATGATGACCGGGATGTCATGCGAATCGCGCAGCCGCCGGCAGAGCTCCAGCCCGTCTGTCCCCGGCAGCATGATGTCGAGCAGCACGAGATCGATCTTGGAATCCTTGAGCGCTGCCATGAGCTGCTGCCCATCGGCAGCAAGCGTTGCGCGGAAACCGTGCTCACGCAGAAGTCGCGAAAGACCGGTACGGATTTGCTGGTCGTCGTCGACGACGAGAACGTGGGAAGACGAATTCACTAAGTCTGACCTCCGGTAATGCCCCGGCCATGTATGAAATCTGCAAAAAAGGCAATCAACGGAGCGAGTGTAACACTCGGTTACACTCAGACATGCTCCCGACATCAAACGAGCCCCGCAATGCGGTAATGTGCCGGTGCTGCCAATAGCGTCGCGATAACCATGTCCCCGTTCGGTTGTCGCCCACAAAGTTACCCGGTCAAGCCGAAGTTCCGGCTTCATCCAGTTGGCAGCGCGTCCCCTAAGCGTCAGGTCGAGTCCCACTCAGTCATCACAGGGCCTTCAGCGGCATCGCGCCGGAGTTTGTACGAGTGAGCAAGGTCTGAGCCACCTTGCGGCCGGCGCGATGCAGTTTGCGAGCCTTGGCGCGTCAGTGCGCGTGAACCTTGATTTCAGAGCTAGAACGGCATCCGCGATAGCGGTGCGCAAAATGCCGCGCGTTGCACGGCGAAGGGACGAGCATGTCGATATCGGGAACGAGCTGGAATTCAAATTCACTGTTCACCGCGCTGCGTGAGCAGCGTCGCAACTCGACGGAAGAGAGCGGCGCTTCCGGCAGCACCGGCGCGGCCCAAATGGCCTTGATGGCCATGCGCGCCGTTGCGAACAGCGGGCAGGAATCAGGCGGCACCTCCGATGCATCGAGAGCTCCCTTCGAGGTCACGAGCCAGGGACGCAACAGTCTCGCCGCGCTCTTCGGCGCGGGGATTGGCGTCGACTCTTCGACGAATGACCAATCGTCCGACACGGCATCGAGCTTCATGGAGAACCTGAGAACGATGCTTCAGGCGGTTGAAGCCGGAGATACGGACACCGCCGAGACCGCCGCCAAGGCATTGCAGTCGACACTCGACACCCTAACCGGCAGCACGACTGAGAGCGGCGACACCGCGAGCACGAATTCGGACTCAGGGGAAACCGGCTTCCTGAGCGATCTCAAAACTCTGCTTGCCGCAATCGCATCGGGCGATACGGATGCAACCGAAGCCGCGGCGGACAAGCTTTCGGAGGGCATGCAGCGCTCGCGCGGTCCGGGTGGACCCGGTGGTCCGGGCGGGCCGCCTCCCCCTCGCCTGGATGCTGCTGATTCCGAGACAGCCGAAAGCCTCAAGACGGATTTGGCGACACTGTTCTCGGCGGTCGAGTCCGGTGATACCGAAACGGCGCAGGCCGCGGCCGCGTCCGTACAGCAGACGCTCGACAGCATCGCGTCGGCAAGCGGGGCGTCGACCGATGCCGAAGGCACGGATCAAGCGCGCCGTGGCGGCTTCATGAGCGATCTCGACGACCTGCTGTCGGCGGTCAAGAGCGGCGACATGGAATCCGCCAAGACGACCGCCGACACCATAATGGAGCGCATGTCTGAGGGGCCGGGAGCGCGAGGCCCGATGGGTCCGCCACCTCCGCCGTTCGGTGACGCACAAGGCGCGTCGGACCTCGGAGAGGGAATCGCTGCCTTGTTCTCCGCCGTGCAGTCGGGCGACGAGGAAGCTTCCGACAGCGCCGCAACGTCGCTTCAGGCGATGCTCGATGCTTTGACGTCGTCTACAAGCACTGACGGCACGACCGCCGCATCGGACGACACGGCGTCCGGCTTCATCGGCGAGCTTCAGGATCTGCTGGACGCGTTGAAGTCCGGCGATACCTCTCACTCGCGCCTCTGGAGTGTGCTCACCGCCTACCAGGAGAACGGAGACGCCACGACGGATGTCTCTGGAGATTTTACTTCGATCTAGGCGTCGGCAACCGCTTCTTAAGGATTAATAGACGGTTTGGTGCTGAGGTTACCGTTCGAGGGGGACGTTGATCCCCAGGCGTTTGCGTCCGCGAGATCGAGGAGGGCTGCATGACGACGACGTATTCGAGCTACATGCAGATCGCGAACAACCTCGATCGCTACACGTCGATGACCGAGAAGACGGCCGACGTTTCCGCCGCGACGAAGTACTACCAGGAAAACATCGGCAAGATTAAATCGATCGACGACTTCATGAAGGACGACCGCATTTATCGCTATGCGATGAAGGCGTACGGCCTCGAGGACATGACCTACGCCAAGGCCATGGTGAAGAAGGCGCTGACCGAGGGCGTCACGGATTCGAAAAGCTTCGCCAATACGCTGACCGACAAGCGCTTCGCCGCGCTCGCCAAGGCCTTCGATTTCGCCACCTACGGCGAGACGACGACGGAACGCACGGCCGTCACGACCGACACCGTGAACTCATACGTGCGACAGGCTGTGGAAGAGAACGCGGGCGAGCAGAACGAAGGCGTCGAGCTTGCGCTCTACTTCGCGCGCAAGGCGCCGACGATCACCAGTGCCTACGGCATTCTCGCCGACAAGAACCTGCTCAAGGTCGTGCAGACGGCGCTTGGCCTCTCCGAGTACACGTCCTATCAGGACATCGACAAGCAGGCGACGACGATCTCCAACATGATGGACATCTCCTCGCTGAAGGATCCGGCCGAGGTCCAGAAGTTCCTGACCAAGTTTACCGCCAAATACGACATTGCGAACGGCTCGAGTTCGACCGCGAGCAACAGCGCCAGCATTCTTTTCGGCTCCTCCGGCGGCGTCGGCATCAGCTCCGACATCCTCTCCGCCATTCAAAGCCTCAAGCTCGGTGGCTGAAGTGCGCGTCGATGGGGTGCGATCTTAACGCGCGATTAACCGCGTCTCCCGCGCCTCTCCAATTTTAGCGACCCGCCTAACCACGGTGAAATCCTCGCGACTTAATCTATTGGCCTGGAATTGACCGTGAAGGGGACTGACATGCCCGCATATCGAGCGCGAAGCCGCGGCTCTGTGCTGTGCGCCTGCGCCGGCTGGGCCGCCAGATTCGCGCGCTGCGAGCGCGGCAATATCGGCATGATGTTCGGTCTCGCCATCATCCCCTTCATGCTGTTCGTCGGCGCCGGCGTCGATATCGGCCGCTGGCTGCATGCGCGCGAGGAAACCATCTCCGCCATGGATGCGGCCGTGCTCGCGGGCGCACGCGCGCTTCAGCTCGACAACACCAACTCGAGCGCGGCCATCGCGACCGCAAAGGCCTATTACGCCGAGAACACCAAGGACCGCCTCACCCTCCTGAACGATACGGTCGCGTTTGCGCCGTCGGACAACAACACCACGTTCCGCTCCACCGGAAACGCGCGCATCGAGACGCCGTTTCTGGCCCTCGCGAATGTCAAAAGCCTCCCGCTGCTGAAATCCGATGGCACCGAATATGCGAAGGCCGTGCTGTCGCTCGGCGGCAAGTCGGAGACCTCGATCGAGATCTCGGTGATGCTCGACGTCACCGGCTCGATGAAGGGCCAGAAGTTCACGGACATGAAGGCGGCCGCGACCGACCTCGTGAACATCGTCATGACGGATGCCGGGGGCAACACCGTCAAGATGGGCATCGTTCCATTCGCCGAGGGCGTGCGTCTGCCTTCGACCGCGTTGTCGAAGGCGCGCGGCAATCCGGCGAATCCGATTTACGTCACCTACTCGACCAAGAAGGGCTCGGGCAAATACACCTACAACCTCACCGACTGCGTCGCCGAGCGCACCGGCACCAACAAGTACACCGATGCGGCACCTGGCGCCGGCAACTATGTGCTTCCGGTTTATGACTACACCGGAGACAGCTCGAACGCGTGCTCGCTCATTGCCGCCGACGAGGTTCTGCCACTCACCTCCAGCAAATCTGCGCTCACGAGCAAGATCAGCAACCTCGCCCTCGCCGGCTCGACCGCCGGACAGATCGGCACCGCCTGGGCCTGGTATCTGCTTTCGCCCAATTGGAACACGCTGTGGCCGTCGTCGCCGGCGCTCGCCTACAGCCCGGGCAAGCTTCAGAAGATCGCCGTGCTGATGACGGACGGCGAATACAATCTTCAGTACGACGACAAGGGCATCGTGACCGGCGAGACTGGCGCCGGCTCGGCGGCGAATGGCGATTCCACCACACAGGCGCGCGCCGTCTGCGCCGCCATGAAGAAGGCCGGCATTACGGTCTACACGGTGGGCTTCGACCTCGGCGGCAGCCAGTCGGCCATCACCACGCTCAGCGGCTGCGCGACGGATTCGACCAAGTTCTACAACACCACGACCGGCGACCAGCTGAAGCAGGCCTTCCGCGACATCGCGCTCAAGATCAACCAGCTCTACCTGACGAACTAGGCCGCGATCGTGCCAGCGCCTATCAGCTGGCGCGTGAATCGCCGGCCTCGGACAAGCCCGCGATCGTGCCAGCGCCTATCAGCTGGCGCGTGAATCGCAGGCCTCGGACAAGCCCGCGATCGCGTCGGGCCCTATCAGCCCGACACGTGAATCGCTGGTCTTGGCCAAGTGCGCTTGAGGCACGCCCCAATTCGCGTTAGTGAGACCTCATCAATTCTATGAGGTCCTGCCCATGGCCTACTGGCTGTTCAAATCCGAACCCGACGCCTTCTCGTGGGACAACCTCGTCGCCAAGGGCGCAAAGGGCGAGCCGTGGACCGGCGTGCGCAACTTCCAGGCCCGCAACAACATGCGCGCCATGCAGGTGGGCGACCTCGGCTTCTTCTATCATTCCAACGAGGGCAAGGAGATCGTCGGCATCTGCGAGGTGATCGCCCTCGCCCATCCCGACGCCACGGCCACGGACGGCACCTGGGAATGCGTCGATGTGAAATCCGTCGCGCCCGTTCCGAAGCCGGTGACGCTCGTCGCCGCCAAGGAGAACCCAAAACTCGGTTCCATGATGCTGGTCGTCAACACGCGCCTCTCGGTGCAGCCGGTCACTGCCGACGAATGGTCCGAGGTCTGCCGCATGGGCGGTCTCGATCCCGCCAAGTTCAAGTCCAAGACCGGCGACGCCAAGGTCGCCGTTGCTTCCAAGCCGGCGAACAAGGCAGCGCCCACGAAGAAGAAGCCCGCGGCCGGCGCCACGCGCACCAAGTCCAAACGCGCATGACAGCGAACGGCACCGGCACGCGCACGCACGATCTCGCAGCTTCCCTCGCCTTCATCCGCGCCAACACGAAGCGTCTCGCGCCGCCGCTCGTCCCCGAGATCGTGCTGCATCTCGCCGAGGAAAGCGTGCCCATCTGGCAGAAGACCGAGGAGGAGCTCGGCGAGATGAACGTGCCGCCGCCTTACTGGGCCTTTGCCTGGGCCGGCGGCCAGGCGCTCGCGCGCTATCTGCTCGACAATCCGGAGCTGACGGCGGGCAAGCGCGTGCTTGATCTCGGCTCGGGCTCGGGGCTGACAGCCATCGCGGCGATGAAGGCCGGCGCCGCGTCGGTGCTGGCGGCCGACATCGACCCGTTCGCCCTGGCTGCCGTGCGCATGAATGCCGAGGCCAATGGCGTCACCATCGAAACCACGGCCGAGAACCTGCTCGCCACCATCCCGGTTGGCGAAGCTCCAGCTGATGTCGTCCTGGTCGGAGACCTGTTCTACGAGCGCGAGCTGGCGGAGCGCGTGCTGGCCTACATCGAGGCCGCCGCTAAAGCCGGAGCCCTGGTCCTGATCGGGGACCCCAAGCGCAGCTACTTCCCGGCCGGCCGCTTCACGCTCGCGGCCGAGTATCAGGTTCCCGTGACGCGCGAGCTCGAGGACGCCGAGATCAAACGCACGTCGGTGTGGCAACTCTAGTCCGAGTGCCCCCTAACCCCCTTATTTTATGAAACCTTGGTCCGGGCCAACTCGAATCTTGCAATCCGGGGGGCGAGAGAGTATGCGTTCCGCTCCGATCGCTTCGGTTCAGCCGCAATAGCTCAGTTGGTAGAGCACGTCATTCGTAATGACGGGGTCACAGGTTCGAGTCCTGTTTGCGGCACCAGCATTATCAAGGCATTACGGCTGTTTTCTTCACACGGTGGTTCAAGACCAGAGCCGCTGAAGTAACATTTGAAGTAACGGCAGAACACGCTATTCGGGTCACGAATCCTTAGGCGATCCAGTAGCCCGTGCCTGACCACGTGCGGTCAATGAGGTTGCGGGCAGACTCTGTAAGCGACGCTTCCGCGGCATCGAAAACGTCTCTCATGCCCTTGTCTCCGAGCTTCCCAAAGATTTCCTCACCCAGCACCTTTACGTCTTTGACCAAATGACTTGGCGCAGCTCTTGCCGAGTCATGATTGGCAAAGAGGCTGATCAACCTTTCGGCGAAAACTAGAACCTCGCCGGAAACGGGAACAACCTTTGGGCCAGGTCCTCCTCCGTAGGGGCCGTATCTCTCGATAATGCTGATAAGAAAATCTGGTGCGTACGTGCTGTATTCGTGCCTGCCCTCGAACATTCCGTCGTGTTCAGCGTCAGCCCAAAACTGTCGAGCCTCCTCGTAGTGCGGAATGGTAAGCCGCCGAGCCACGTCAAGGAACGCTCGCATGTCCACTACGCGTTGCCTATGAAGTTCGGGCTCATGCAAGTGCCCGACTCCCAGGAAGGAAAATATGAAGGCAGGCGATCGGGGCAGAATCTCAGAAAGGTACGAGTCGGACACATCGGCGTCGCGGTAATGCGTCTGACAGACTTTTCTGCGCTGAGACGCTCCAGCGACATGGCAAAACCGAAAGCTGTGTGCGAACCTCATGCCGTTTTTGTCAGCGCCGTCCTTCCACTCGAGCCAGCCCTCTTCAGGCGTCTGAATGATGTCGCTGCAGGTGTCGCAAACATAGTGATGGAGAGGTTTTAGCATTTGTTCGGCGGACCTGTGTGATCGTCTTGGCCAGCGTTCTGCGGCAATCGAAGTTCTCAAAGATATCGGTATAGTTCCGCAACGACAATCCTCAGCACTGACAAGAGAGTCTCATGACCGAACAGGAAATGAAAGTTGATGCTCGTCTAACGGCTTTAGAAGTTCTCGTGACGATGCTTCTCACAGCTGAATTTTCGAGGATGGGTTTGTCGAAAGCCGAGCTGGAGGCCAAGTTGAAAGACGTCGCCGAAGGCGCGAAATCTATCGTGATCAGCAGCGTTCATCCGACAGAGAGCGATATGTTCGCCGACGAGTTTGGACAGAACGTCGAACGTCTGATGGATGGCGTGCGCCAGATGCTTATGAAGAACTAGGGTGTATCCGAAATTTCGAAGGTCCAACCGGGCACCTAGTTCTCGATGAGGGAGAATCAAATAGATTCGCCAGTCCTGAAGAGCCAATCGGGTGCGGTGGTGAACAAAGCAGCAAAGATGGAATCCGAACAGTGGAATCCGCGAGCCTACCTCGGAGAGGTGGAGTCGGGTTCTGATCGATCGGCGGCGCTGCTGTTGAGTGCGAGCCTTGAGGAAGAAATCGGAAAGCTCGTCCTGGATCGATTGGAGGTCTTTGACGAACCCTGGGAAAAGAAACTCACTGGGCGAGGCGGCCCACTGAGCACTTTCTTCATGGCGGCTATGATGGCTGAGGCGATGGGGGTGATTTCCTCCCGTGACGCCGAAGCAATCAAGATCATCCGCGACATCCGCACACTCAGCGCAAGCGGTAACCTTCGAAACGGCTGTGATTGCCACTGGGTGTCGCAGGCTTCGGCCATTCGTTTATGCGAAGCCCAGCGAGACCAATCGTAAGGTCTTCCTCCTAGTAGTGCGTCGAGTGCTTTTTACTTCGATGACGGTGCGGATAAGGCGAGCTTCGGCTCGATGCGAGAAGCAGATTGCGGAGCGTGACGCTAAGAAATCTGCAGCATGAACCGCGCTCACGCCAGCTGCAGGTGCAGCACCTTCGCAGCCGTGCCACTCTCCATATATTGCTCGGAGCGCTGTTGCCCGCGGTCAGCAGGCAACAGCTAGATTGTTGATATTCTGAAGCTTCGTGACCTTCTTGACCGCTGGTTTTTTCGCCGCGTGCCAAGCATCGTGCTGGCTCTGCAAGTTCAGCCAGAACACAGGGCTATTGCCGAACGCGCGAGCTAGACGCACTGCCACGTCAGCAGTAACGGCTCGTTCCTCGTTGAGAATAGCATAGAGCGACTGACGGGAAATCCCGAGATGGTCGGCTAACTTGCTCTTGGCCATCCCGAGTGCCGGAAGCACATCCTCACGAAGAATCTCGCCGGGGTGCGACGGCGCGAAGGCCGGCCCGTTATCAACAGCGTATTCAATCTCCATGATAGTCCTCTTCATCGACACGTACCGCCTTACCCTTCTCCCAACCAAAGACCACTCGGAAGTTTGCTCGGACGGTAACTGCGAATTGCCCCTTACGGTTGCCTTTCAACTCGTGAAATTTGAACCCTGGTAGATTCAAGTCTTCAGGTTTCGTCGCTGCATGCAACGCAGAAAGGATACGTTTGAGCTTGCTTACAGACTTGGGGTCTAACCCCTTAGTCGTGCCCTTCTCCCAGAAGGTTTTAAGGGCCTTGCTCGTGAAGCTGTGTATCATATGTCATGTCCAGCGTTACATGTCAAGCCGGGCTTGACATGTAACTAGCTTCATTACAGTTGGAGTTAATCTTCTCTTCATCCATTCAAATGAGTAGCCATCGTTGTTCGCCCCGGAACTCCAAGTGCGCGAACAAGGCGCGGCAACTTAAACTTGCACTCAACGAGATAAACTGATTTTCCGCCGCCTTCGACAATCCATTGCGCGCGTTCACAGATCAATTTCGATCGCACGAGGCCGTGAAAGGAAAAATGCCCCAGCGCGGTGAGCGCCAGGGCACAGGGAGAAGGTTGAACGATCAGACTAACCCGAGATTAGAGCAGGAGAACGGGCGGCCTTTGCGGTATCCGAGCCCTTTGCGCCGCTCTCCCATCATGCCGGAAAAGTGACACGCCCGCCCCACGTGAGCGAACCGGCTGCAAGTGGCCAACGCCGCAAACGCCATGCTACAAGCCGGAAACTTGGGAAACACGGGGGAGACTGATGAACACTCTAACGCAGTGGCAGCCGCGCATTTTGAGCATTCTGCGCATCGTGGCCGCCTTCATTTTCCTGCTGCACGGCACTCAAAAGCACTTCGGCATCCCGGCCAGCGACCGCGTCGTCGAGGCCTTCTCGCTTTCGTGGATCGCAGGGGCCTTGGAGATCATCTGCGGACTGGCCATTCTCGTCGGCTTCCAGACCCGCGCGGCAGCATTTCTGGCCTCCGGCCTGATGGCATTCGCATACTGGATCGCGCACGCGCCGAGAGACCTGTTTCCGACCAACAACGGCGGAGACGCGGCGATCCTTTACTGCTTCATATTTTTGTATCTGGTCTTCGCAGGCCCCGGCCCTTGGAGCATAGACGCTGCACGTCAATCGCGGAGCGCCTGACCGGCCTCGCCTGAAGCTTCTGCATCAAAAAAAGCGGCCCGCCCACGATGCGTGGGGCGGGCCGCTAGAGCATTAGAACGCGGGACAAACTCCCAAGTCACCCGCCTCACCGCTTCAATACGCAGCAGCCTTCCATGAACTCGACATCCCGCGCCAGCAGCACCTGGAACGCATAGTCGTAGTCGGACATGCCGTCCGAGCACCAGTTCTGGTGAGACACGGTCGCCTGCACCTTCTGGCCCTTCGCGTCCGTCAGGCGATAGAGCAGCGGAAACCGCCGCGCGGTCGCGGCCTGCACGCGGTCGGTGACGAGCTTGCTCTTGCTCTCCGGGTCCTCGTAGTCGCCGTCCTTCGGTCCGAGCGTGACGCTCCAGAACGGCTCCGTGCCGGAGCAGTGGAAGGTTTCCTCCTGGAGATCGGGGAACGCGTCCGAGCCCTCGAGGAATTTCGAGTTCGCCCAGCCTAGGACTCCTCCGCTCGAGACTTCGATCCAGCGCTGCTCTCCGACCAGCTTCGAGCGGCCGGTGCCGAGCACGTCCTTCGCGTCGGCCGCAAGGCTGCCGACCTCCTTCCAGTCGGCGGGCTTGCCGCCGTCCTCCGGCTCGCTGCGGATCGTCAGCTTGTCGCCGGCAGCGACGCCGATGACCTTGTAGGTCTCGAACGCGGTCGCAGGCGTGAGGAAGGCGAGCAGGCAGAGGGGGAGAAGGGCAGCGCGGACTGCCGGTCTGACGTTTTTCATTATTTATCTCGGCTGGAAGCTTGAAGGGCGGGAAGGATGAGATAGACCAGCCGCCGCAGCCGATCGAGAACTTTCGTAAAGGCGGGGGTCAGCGCCCTTAAGGAACGAACTGGGGTGCTTGCAGCTTCTGCTTGCGCACAAGTGGAGATGCCTGATGCCCAAGCCCAAGACCAAGACACAAGTCGAAGACATTGAGGACGACATCGAGCCGGGCTCGCTGCCGGCGGAGCCCTTGGACACCGATGACAATGATGACCCGGACGCCGACGCCAGCGGCGATTCCGACGACGAGCGCGACGATGAGAACGAGGCTGTCCGTCCAGGCTAGCGCCGGGTGTCGGCTTTGGACGCGAAGGTTAAGAAAGCGGCCCGCCCACAATGCGTGCGGCGGAGCGGACCGCTAGAGCAGCAGAACGCGGGGACAAACTGCCGCTCCGTCATTGTTTCAAGCACACGAGTGGATCTGGACGCAGTTCCGCCAGTGACCAGCTCCCCGCGCACGCTCACTGCTCGACGATCATCTCGAAGCCGCCGAAGATGAGCCGCTGGGCGTCGAACGGCATCGGGTTCTTATCGGCGCTCATGCGCGGATCAGCCATGAGCTTCTCCCAGCCTGCCTTGCGCACCTCCCGCGATGGCCAGACGATCCACGAGAACACCACCGTCTCGTCGTCCTTGCGTTTCACCGCCATGGGGAAGGATGTGAGCTTCCCATCCGGAACATCGTCGCCCCAGCACTCGACCACCTTCAAGGCGCCGTGCTCTGTAAACAGTTTCGCGGACTTCTCGGCGTGCTCCTTGAACTTCTCGCGATTGGCCGTCGGCACGGCGGCAACGAATCCGTCGACATAGGTCATGATCGTTTCTCCCTGGACATTCCCTAGACCATGATCGCTTCGGACCCGATCAGTCCGAAGCGTGAATCATAGGTCTCATCGAAGAGGCCCATGATCGCTTCGGACCCGATCAGTCCGAAGCATGAATCATAGGTCTCATCGAAGAGGCCGCTCGCGGCGGCCTCATGTGGCAAGGACGATTTAGGCGAGCTGGTTCCGACATCTATTGCGCGTTCAAAATCATCGCGCGTTTGCTCCCGATACACGCATTCGCATCCGCACTAAATTTTTCTCAAACCTTGCGTGTGTATTGCGTGGACAATCCCGCCGTTCGCGTCATATGGTCCTTTTACGCACTTGCCCGGATAAAAACGAAAGCAAGCTGCGTTACGTAAAGTCCTGGGACTGCGGGCTCTTTGCAGAGCTTTGCTCCAAGCGGAATGCGCGACCGGATCGCGCCGCGAGGTACCCACTATGGCCGAGTTAAACGGCTTTCAGATTCTAATCGTCGATTCCAATCCTAAAACCACCTGCCAACTACGCCACGTGCTCGTGCGGCGTGGCGCGAAGGTGCACGTCTTCGAAGGCGCACGGCGCGCTCTTCTGATGGCGCGCCAGAATCGCGTCGATGGCGCGTTCGTCCAGTACGACATCGACCGCGCCACGCGCGATCTATGTGCGCACTTACGCCAGCTGAATATTCCAGTGATCTTCGTCCCGTCGGATGTGTCCCAGGCTCCATCGGAGTTTGCGGCCCGCCTTGCCGACTTGGATTCTGCGGCTTAGGCCGCTCCCCCTTTGATCGCGTCGGGTGAGGGCCCTGCACGATCATCGGAGCGGCGTCTGTTGCGGGGCAGGCGCCGCTCCTTCGACTTTTACTTCTGATCCCTTCCGGTGGGCTCTGTCCGCCGGAACTGCTGTGCCGACTGCTCGTTGACGCAAAAAGCCGACGAGGAGGTGTGCCATGACCGAAGCATATTCCCCCACCAGAAGCGCCGAGGCGCTGCAGGAGAGGCCCCACGACTTGAGCGATCCGGCGGGCATCGCCAGAGGACTCGCGAGCGAAGTTGTCGAGGACGCTAAAGAGTCGGTCGACCGCATCACGGCCTACACGCGGGTCTTGGCCAGATCACCCGGCGTGGTTGGTGACATCGTGAGATTTGTTCGCGCCAATCCGTTGGAGGCGCTCGCCGTGACCGTTGGCGTTGCGTTCGTCGCTGGAGCTTTCTTGAAGATCGGCGACAGTGCGGCGGACCGGACCGGCCACGGAGGCCGGTCCCGCCGTAGTGCAGCTGCTGACCTACGCGGCCGAGTTTAGTTCGGCAGCGACCGCGACGCCTTCCACTCGGAAAGCCGGATGATTTCGGCGGTGTGATTGCTTGGGAGAGAAAGCCGTATCATCCGGCGCGACATGCGCTCGTGGAAGCAGGCGACGAGATAGCTTACGGGTGCGCCGAGAACGAAGAAGGTGGTGGCCTTGGTGTCAGACATCGACAGGCTCCGTGCTGCTAAGCACTACCCATCTCAATGTGCGTCGCGGATTTGGGCTAGTGCCGCCGGGCCACTATCCGACAGGCAACCTGTAGCCTAGTGTGATGATCGAGAAATTCGCCGTCAGTGGCGGCGAGGTAGCCGAGCGAATTTCTCGATCTGAATCACACTAGCAAGTCCATGAGGTTAGTGTCCCCCACGATCCCGAAGTTCGCTCTCGAACTCGGCAAAATCCACTGGCGAACTTCGGAATCGGGGACACTAAGCCGAATCCAGGTTTTATCGGCAGCCTTACGGCCTACCGGGCCGAGACGCTCGAAAAGGCCGAGACAGCGCGTTCGACCCGCTGCCAGGCTTGATCGACGGTGGCCTGCTGGGCGTTGAGCTCTTCGACGAATTTCAGCCGCCCGAGTCTGAGCCTTACGCTGAGCGACATGTCATCGCTCGGGCTTCTGTCGGATGCGAACGGAAACGCGAGCTGCTCTGACTGAGCCATGGCAATACCCTACCCAATACTAAGACTGATTTGCCAATCTCGTTGCCGAGTGTTGTGTTCCGGTTAATCCACAATAGCTTTCGATATGTCGCTATCGTGGCCATTGCGGTCGATCTTTCGGGTGCATCATTTCGCCTCCGAACTTTTCCCGGAAAATCTCCGCATCCTCGCGCTTTGCGAAGCAGAGCACGTGTGCCCGAACTCAGGCAACCTGAGGTAGGCGCCTTGGCAAAGTCGAACCTCAGCCAAGCGGATGCGGCAGCTTTCCTTGCCGCGCGTCCCTGCCCATATCCCTGAGGGACGCGCTGATCGCTGTCCGCCACGCCTTGCCCCTGTTTCGTGCCTCATCGAGGTTGTCTTGAAGAGCTGCTTCATCGAGCTCGATCAAGATTTCGAGCAGCTCGTTGGCTTGGCGCAGGTCCTTTTGCTTTTTGGCTAGCTCCGTCGGCTTGCGATGTTGCGCGACAATCAACTTGTGCAGAGCGTAGCGGGTCGGTGTCGGGACACGAACCATGACGCCAGAGCCGTACAGAACTGGAACGTCTATCGTCTCTTCAGAAGGGTATTCTTGAAAGCTCAAGGCCGTCGCAGCGCATCCGAGCTCTTTTATGAGAACGGGTGACTTTCTACCTCTTCCAAAGCGGGTGATTACATCCACCTGAAAGTTGGTCGATTTGAATATCCTCGGGAGCTTATCTCTAGCGTGCCAGTAAGGCTCGAACGACGGATCGGCTCGTTTGAGTATGGAACCAATGTCCTCCTCTTCCTCTGCCGCCACAAACTCAGCGGCAGAGATGTCCAGATCATTCGTTGCGTAAGCAGCTGCTCCCAAGTACGCGCCAACCACTCCAGCATAGGTCTGATACGCGACCGTCCCGACCAGAGTCATTCCGCGCTCAAAGAGGCCAGCATTCGCCAGGACCTCCAAGATGCGGCCCTGGATTAAGGTTGGTGCAGGTAGTTTGGCGTTCTTCAGCGCAGCAATTGTGCTGCGGAGTTCTTTCGCTTCGGCCTCGGCTCTGCGAATTTTCTCGGCTTCGCGATTGGCATCGACGCTTGTAACGGGGCCTAGATAGCGTTGGACCCGAGCGCTGCCATCTTTCTGGACGGCGTAGAGGTACTTTTTTTCTTTGTCGGTCTTAGTAGAAATCGACCCCGGCCGCACCTCGCGTGTTGCCAGGCGCTGGTCTAGGTCGGCGTAGAGCGTCATGATGTTTAGCGGTATTCGCTTCATGGTGAGTAGCTATACACGATTTCAGGAAACTGTGTATAGCGGCGAGCTCTCCGGTCCTTCAACATCGCAGGCTTTGAAAGCTCACCTTTCCGGTACACCATCGGCACTCCACTCACGCTTGAACTGATGGCTTGCCGCTCGCCGGAGCATCGGGACGTGAGGGGCGGGGGATGCTGTCACGATGCCCCGCGAGCGGTGTGCTTGTGATAGTCCGACAAGAACAAAAAGGGAACGGCGGATTGTGGGTTTTCCACGGGATCTATCGCTGCTCGCGCAACTCACCGGCAAAAAAAGTGCGTTGCCGGAGCAAACCGCGGGAACCGTGGCTCACCCATCGGTGTTGTGGTCGCCGGAATTGCCGGAGTGAAATCGCCGGGAATGGAGGGTTGCGATGATAACCACCAACATTAGGAACCATCGTGGTGCTGGCTTGAGCACGATGGCCTACATCCTGTGGTTCGCCGCCGGCACGTTCTGCGTGATCATCGGTACGTTCGCGCTTCTTTCGCGCCATCCCGTTCAGTCCGAAGGCCAAGACGAACAGCCGGTCAAGACTGAGCAGCAGCCGGCCAGCCACGGCTGAAGCCTCAGCCGGCCAGCCACGGCTGAAGCCTCGCCAAATCACTTAGACGCGCCGAGCGCCGACCTCCTCACACGCGATCGAGCACCGACGCGTCGTCGTTCTGAGGTTTGTTGACCCGGGTCGAGATCGGCCACGCCGTCATAAGGCCTGCGGGAAAGGGCATCAGAAGTCCTCGCGGGTCAGGGTCGAGTGTGCCGAGCCAATGGTCATAGCTCTCCGGTGGAATGATCACCGGCATACGGTCGTGGATCTCGCTCATGAGTTCGTTCGCTGTCGTGGTGAGCACCGCGAACGTGCGCACCCACTCCTCTGTGCCGGGGCGTTTCCAGTTCTCCCAGATGGCGGCGATGGCGAACGGCTCGCCGCTTTTCATGCCGATGGCAAAGGGTTGCTTGGCGCTGGCGCCTTTGGTGGCCTTCCATTCGAAGAAGCTGTCGACCGGCAGAAGGCAGCGCCGCCGCTTGTAGGCATCCTTGAAGCTTGGCAGCGTCGAGATCGTCTCGGCGCGCGCGTTGACCGGCCTGCGTCCGCCCTTCTCGTCTTTCACCCAATGCGGGATCAAGCCCCAGAGCAGGCGATCGAGCGTGCGCTCACCGGTGTCTGGATGCTGGCGGATGACCCAGTGATCCTGCCCAGGCGAGCCGTTGTAGCGAGGCTCCGTCTGCAGCGGTTCGACAAGGTTTATCGTCACGAGGCCTAAGCCGAGCTGGCGGGACTTCGAGATCTGGGTGATGCGCGCGCACATGACCGCAATGTGGGCCGGGGCGGCGTCGATTGCCAGCCCACGAGCACGAACTGCCGAGCCGCTGGCGCCGCGGATTGCTCGGAACCCTGATCGTTTGCTGCCGTTTCTTCTTCAGCCGGAAGGAGAAGACCCATGATCAAGATCGAACCAGAGATTGATCCCGCCGTGCGGGTGCCGGGCGGGATTCGGGCCTCTCGCTATATCGCTCTCGCCCTCGCGCTCATTGTTGTGCTTGCGCTGATCTCGGCGCTCTTCCCGAGCGTCATGACGGTGCCTGGCCCGACACCGATCACGCCTCCGCCCGCACCTGCGGTTCCATAGATCAGGAACCTTCCCTACCGCGTGCACGTTGAGCGGGCAGGAATTCAGTCGGGAAGGAGCCGCAAATGGTACAGCAGTACGCAGACACCCTCGGTGACAGCAGCAACAGGAACCCGCCCGCCTCGTCATCGGCGGAGGAGCTGCAGGATCAGATCAAAGCCAAGGCTGGAGAGGCCGTTGACTACGTCAGCGCCGAGGCCAAGAAGGCGCTCGCCGATCCGCAGAAGTACATTCAGGAAAGCCAGGACTCCATCGCCGCTTATGCCCGAGCGCAGCCCTTGAAGGCGCTCGCAATTGCGGCAGGCGTGGCATTTGTCGTCGGTGCTTTGTCGAGAACCGGCAAGTAGCCGACTGCGCTCCCAAGGCGCATGACGAAAGGGCGGCTCTCGAGCCGCCCTTTTTTCGTGCGCTCCAGGGCAGTTACTCTTCGCAGGTGCAGCACGGCCACGTTCGAAAATAATTTGAGGAGAAGTGGGAATAATCCGCCACGAGGCCAGAGTGCGGTCGCCGAACCCTATTCAGCGATGTAAGGTCTATGCGGGGAAAATAGCTCGGCGCGCTGGGGAACGGGGCATGGGGGATGACGATCGAAGCCGAACGAGCGCGACAGCTGCTCTACGCGGTGCATGACGCTTGGAACGCCAAAGATGTCGACGGAATGCTGTCGCATTTTGCGGATGACCTCACCTATTGGGCCAACGTCGGCGGCCCCGACCGAGGCCCCAGTACGATCCAGGGCAAGGAAGAATTCAGGAAGCATCTGCTGCAATGGACTGCGGTCGAGAGCATTTGCGTCCCGCACCATTTTCGTTTTGCGGATGGGCTCGGCCGCGCAAGCGTCGAGTTTTACGTCACCGATCTGAAGTCCGGGCACACCTACACCGGCACCTACAGACAGATCGCGGCCTATCGTGACGGCAAGATCCTGGACATAAAAGTCTATCACGATGCGTCGGCGCTGGGGGCGTTCCTGGAGCTCATCGCTTCCAGTCGGGCGCCCGCGAGGATGCCCGCACCCGAACGCTCCGAACGCTAAAAGGGCGCCGGCCGAAGCCGACGCCCAGTACGCAAAACTAAGGCACCTTGAGGGAGTGCCAGAACCCGAGTTCGGCTGTGCGGCCAGCGCTCGCGGAATGAATGCCGAGACGCCCTCCGAGTTCCAGCCAAGTTGCGGCATATCTTTTTGCGTTCGAGCCCCGCTTGGAGAGGGTTCTTAAACCTTTCATCTGCCCGCGATTGCAAGGCTTGGTAGGAACTCCGGTGTCCTCCACGCGTTGAACCTAGAGCTTTCACTACAATGCTCAGGATCAAGGAGTCGCACATGGCGCAGTCATACGAGTCGAGAGCCGAATCTCTGGCGAGCGATGCTCAGGACAAGGTTCAGCAGCTGAAATCGAAGGCAGAGGATGCCGCCAACAGGGTATCGCGCGAAGGTGCGCGGGCCTTGAAGAGTGCCGAGGAAACGGCTGAGAACGCGTATGTCGCCACGAGCCGCTTTGTGCGCGATCAGCCGCTTCTCGCTATCGGCATCGCAGCAGGATTCGCGTTTGCTGTCGGCGCGCTCTGGAAGGCCGCTTCGTCCTATAGCCGCAACGACTCGCTCATCGACCGCGTGTCGGACTATCTGGAGCCGCAGTATCGCGCTCTCCGCCGCAAGCTCTGATCGTAGCAACGATCTGAAAGGTTGAGATAAAGGGCGGCTCGCGCCGCCCTTTTTCATGTGCAGGCCGTGCGACGCTTAAACTTCAGCTGGCCATTCCGAGCATTTCGCGCTCGCCGCCACGCTGTGTCTGGCGCCGCGCCTCGCGAAGAAGCTCCTCGAGACGCAGCCGCTCGACGCGCAGCTTGATCTCGAGCGGAACGCCCGCATCGACTGGGAAATGGTGGTCGAGCGGGCCGCTGAATACGAGCAGGAGCTCGCGCTGAGAATTATTGTCCATCCGGAATTGCCCCGTTTGTACGGCTCCGATCGAGCCGATGCATGGAGGCAGAATCTAAGCAGGGGCGCACAAGTTCCGGAAACAAAATATTAATTTCGCGTTATCAAGTTATGGAGGGTGCGCCGGCTCCATAAACGACAACGGCGGCAAATCGGACGAGCCCGCATGCTCACCCGTTAGCCGCCGCCTTACCAATGCGCCACGGTACGCAAGAACCTGATCCGTGGGCTTCGGACAGGTTTACGCGACAATCGTTTCAAACCTGCAAACGAGATGGCCAGATCGCAAGAATTTATCTGTGTCTAGCCGATGCGGATTTTACTCAACCTTTCTCATCGCCACGCAGCCGCTCATTTTCGTCGACCTCGAGCAATCTGCCGACCAGCGGCACGGTGAGCGGATGCGGAGCAAAGCGCAGCACGATGCTGCCAAGCGTTCCGAGTAGACCCGGAACGATGACCGTGCGGCCGAGCGCATAGCCGCGATACGCGCTGGCCGCGATCGCTTCTGGCTCCATCGCGGGAATGATGATGCGATAGAGCGACCTCTCGGCGCCCATGGAGCGATGAAAGGTCGTGCGCACTGGTCCAGGCGCCACCACTGCAATCCGCACGCCCTCGCCTCTCACTTCGTGGCGAATGGCTTCCGTGAGTGAGATCACGTAGGCCTTGCTGGCGTAATAAGCGGCCTGGTTCGGTCCGGGTACGAGTCCGCCAAGCGAGGCAACGTTTAGGATTCCGCCCCGTGCGCGCGCTCGGAGAAATGGCAGCACGTGCCGTGTGAGCCGCGTCAGCGTGGTGATGTTGAGGGTGATGAGCCGCTCAAGATCCTCTTCGGCCTGCGCATGAAAAGTTCCAGCAAGTCCGATGCCGGCGTTGTTGACCAGCGTGTCAGTGTAGAGCCCTGCCGCAGCGACGGCCGCGTCGATCGCTGCTGGGGCTTCGGCCGACGTGATGTCGAGGGCGATGGGAACGGCCTTGATATTGAAATCGCGCTGAACGCGTTGGGCCATCGCCTCGAGTGGCGCAGGATCGCGCGCGATCATCGCCACGTCCGATCCCGACTTTGCGAACCGCCGCGCGAGGGCGAGGCCAATTCCGCGCGAGGCCCCGGTAATCACGACGGCAGGTGAGAGTCCGCGAACAGCCTCGACCGCTTGAGCATCCGCGCGGGCGTGGCGGCCGATCCACGCATCGGCGGCAAGGGTCAAGGCTCGCATGAGGTCTCTTCCTGATGGGCGTCCAATGCACACACCATCGGGAGGGTTCGCCGCAGGTTCAATGACAATCGTCGAATGGGATCACTCGCGATAGACCAGCACCGGCACCTTGCTGTGAGTGAGTGTCTTCGTCGTCTCGCTTCCGAGCAGGAGACCCGCAATGCCCCTCCGCCCGTGCGAGCCCATCACGATGAGATCGGCGCCCCGGCTCTGAGTTTCCGCAATGATGGCCTTGTAGGGTTGCGGGTCGCTCGCATGCGCTGTCGTGCTTTCGACATTTGCCGCGTCAGCTTCGGCCTTCGCTTGGGCAAGCAGCTTCTGTGCCGCCGCGGCCATGTTGGCATCGTACTCCTGCGGCGGAAACATGATCGCGATCTCTCCCACCGCCACGCTCGTCCACGGCGCCGTGACATGCAGGATCGTAGCCTTGGCGGAGAGAGCCTTGGCGAGCTCGAGCCCCTGTTTCAGGGCCTTGTCCGACAATTCGGAACCGTCGATGGCGATGAGCAGATGTTTGTACATGAGCATTGCCTTGTGCGCTGTGGGGAGACGTATGATTCGCGTTCACATAAACGCAGTCTGGTGAATCATTTGTGTGGATAACTCTGAACGGGTCGATTGGAACACACCCGTGCGGGCGCAAGATCGAAAACTGCGAAGGGGACGTAGGCCAAGTCGCCGCGAGCCTCCGCAGAACCGAGCGCCCAGGGAAAAAATTCGGGCTGCGAAACTGTTCGGCCATCGTTCGCATTGACGCATCAGGTTCGATGCGTCGCGAAGATTTGGGTGTGGTCTGCAGAGAGCGGACCGGAATGGATCCAAACCTTGGGAGGAGCGTACCATGAACACTTACGCACAGAATGCCCAATCACAGAGCAGCACGAGATCACGTGGGTCGCAGAGCGGGCCTCAGAATGGCTCGAGCAATCCAGCCCTCGCCACGATTGAGGCTTGGCTCAGCATGAACCGTCCGATGATGTCGGCTATGACCGAGATCAACGGCCGTCTTCTCGAGCACGTGTCGCGCGCCAACGACGAGTGGATCGAGTTTATGACGCGCCGCTTCAATGACGACATCGCGGCGTCTCATCGGCTCATGGAGTGCCGCACGGTCGAGGACGTGTTCTCCGCCTATGCCGAATTGATCCAGCGTGCTCAGCGGCAGTATCAGGCTGAGTTCCAGTCCTTCGCCCGCCTCAACAAGGAGCTGGCGGACGATACGGCGAACCTGGTCAAGTCGCACATCGAAGCGAGCGAGTTGGATCTTCGTCACTAGCGTTACGCGAGTGGACAACCACGCGATGGCTCGCGCTCATGAAGGGCGCGAGGTTTCGCTTGTCCTGGGAGGCGCCTCCTCCACGCTGCTCGCCGCTAGGTTTCTGACTGTGCGCGACAGCAGAACGAGCACAGACAGGACGGATAGGCCGACTAGCAAGGCCACCGCGATTTCGCCTGCTCCCGAGCCGAGATAGCGCACCGCGATCGCAACGATGAGGTCGTATTTCACGACTGCGATCGTACTTGCGGCGACGCCCGTAAGCTTGGCCGCCATTTCGAGTTCAGTGTCGTGACGGCGGAAGAAGAAGAACAATAGCAGCAACGCCCAGGCTCCGAACATGAAGCTCATGAACGGCACGATCGGCTTGAACCCGGCTTCCTGGTGCAAGCCATAGAGCGCATTCGTCGTTTGCACGAAGCCCTGGCTCATGAGCGGGAAGAACAGCATGGCCAGCGCGCCGACGAGCACGCCCACCTCGATGCGTAGGATCTGGTCGGGATAGTAGTGCGTCACGCCCGCGTGGCGCCCGGCCAGAAGAATGCTGATCGCAAGCAGCACGAGCATGAACATGATCTTCGCCGGCAATAGCGCCGCGTGCACGAAGCCCGTGAGCGACCGCGCGCCGGGGTTTCGGTAGAGGTCCGAGATCGCCTTCTGATAGCTGAGCTGCGCCCGGCAGCATTCAGCGTCGGTCGTGAGACGTGGCGTCGATGTCAGCGGCGTCGAGGCGAAGCAGAAGCGTTTGCGCTCGGTCGCCGCGTCGTTCTCGAGCAGCGTCTCGACCTCACAGCTGCGCACGAACTCCTTGAGGCCGAGCCGCTGGTGGCTGACCTTGGCCACGTTCTGCACGCCCTCGAGAATGCCGATACGCTCGCACGGCTTCGTGGCGCTGCCGCATCCGAGAGGTTCGCTGCTGTCGGCGGCGAGCGCCATCGGGTTCAGATCCCAGACGGAGCGATAGGGGCTTTGCGCCAGCTGCATTCCAGCGAAGTAGGACACGGCGACGATGATGATGAATCCGACGACGAAGCGCAGCTTTCCGTAGCGCACGTGCTGCCAGTACATATCCACGAAGGCGCATGATGGCCGGTAGAATGCCGCCAGAGCTACGAGGCCGAGCGTGGGGAAGAACAGAAACAGATGGCTGTCGTGCGTCGCCAGGACGAGACCGTCGGACGGTCCGAACTCCCAGAACAGCAGCGCCGTCTCCGCGATGAACGAGACTCCGAGCAGGAGATAAATGACGAAGACGAAGAAACGCGCACCGAAAAGCATAAACAAAATCCGTGTGTGAGATTAGGTGCCGGAGTATGCGCGAGGTGTCCCTCGCCGAACTAGAGCGTCCGGGCCACGCCTACATCATGAACATGTCGCCATATCGTTCTCGGCTACGCCGTCCCAAGGTTAATGCCGGTTTGATGGCCCCACTACGCCGGGAAGGCCTGGACCGGCATGGGTGGAGCACTGCCGTCGGGCGCGGGGACCACGACGATGTCCTCGAGCCACTTCTTGGAAGCTTCGTAGTCGCGATCCTGGCGGAAGGCCTCCGTGGCGGTAAACCCCGGGGTTTGAGAGATCGCCTGGGCAACGAGCTTACGGAACATCGGCACGTCGAAATAGGACGTGTGGATCAGCTCCTTCCAGGACAGGTAATTCGAGACGAGCCCAGCCTTGTCGGCGCCTTCCGCGAAAGCGAGCGTGCTGATGGCATTGCGGAACTTGGCCAGCGACTCATAGGCCATGCTGTTGGATTGCTCGGTGATCTTGTCGCTGAGGTCGGCCGGCAAGGGATGGAAGCTCTCCTTGATCCACGACGGCCGATAGTCGACGCCAAGGGCGATCTCGCCGTCGGTGTCATTGCCGAAGGCCGACCGTTTGAGTTCGGATAGGGTGAGCTTGTTGAGATTGGTGCTGAGGATGGCGCTGATGAAAGCCGCCGCATATTCGATGATGGCGAGAATGCCGAGCGCCAGCACTGCAAAGAACAGCGGCACGAGTACGATGGGCACGAGCAAGCGCAGCACGCCGCCCATGGCGCCGAAGCCCCAGTCGTCGTTGACGACCGCACTCGAAAGCTCGTCCGTCACGACGTGATAGAGCAGCTTGCTGTTCAGCGCGTAGTCGTGCCCGCCGCCGCACAATGTGCCGCCCTCGCAGTCGACGCCGTCCTTTTGCATAAAGCGCCGCTTGTAGCGTAGCGCCCGTTCGGCTTCTGCGAATTCCGGATTTGCATTCTCGATGCCGCGCCGCTTTTCCCGGAGCTTCAGTCTGAGATCATTGGCCCGCTGGCGTGCACTCTCTGCAGTGGCGGGCGCAAGGGCATTATTCTCGGATTCTTCCTGCGCCTTGCGCATTTCCCGCGCCGTCCGGCGCATCTCCTCGCGTGCTGCAACGATTTGCGGCTCGACGTTCTTGTATTGATCGACGCCGTAGACATTGTCCCTGAGGAAGTTCGCGATGCCCACCATCACGGTCGGAGATGTCATCACGAAAAGATATAGAAGCGGCAGCACCAGTACCGACGCCATGGTGATCGTGGAGACTGCGAAATCTTTCTCGAAGAAGCTGAGATTTACTTTGGGCAGATATCTCAGGCCCTGAACCGCCTCGTCGTCCTTGTGGTAGAACGAGCGCCACTTCGGTGCGTAGGACTCTCGAAAAGTGTTCACCGCCCTGCGGCCGTAGGAGAAGAGATCGCGGCCGTCCATGAACTTGAAGGCGGTGTAGAAGAAGATGAAGGGAACGCTCATCATCGCCGCTGAGAAAATGAGCCGCGAGTAGTAGTTCTCGAGCCGCGCGTTCGGCGCGCCGCTCGCAATCTCACCTGCCGCATAGAACAGAAACATCATCAGCAGCATCGCCGACGCGACGAACACCACCTTGCGTGTCAGCGAGAGACGCGAGAACAGGAAGCGCTCCTTCCTGAGCTCGACGAATGGCGTTCCGACTGTGAACCACGATTTGAGATGCTCGAGCGGCTTTCCGCGCCCCGAGCTTTCGAGCAGCGCCGCTGCGATCACCGAGCCGCCATGGCTGTGGCCGACGATGCAATAGTTCTCATGCCGGGCCTCGAGCTCGCGCAGTACGGTGAGGAGGTTCGATCCCGCCTCGCGCCGCGAGATCTCGCTGTTCCATGCGTTCCACACGAAGGGAATGAAATCGAGCCTGCCGTCCTCGCCTGCGACCAGCTCGCGCGTATGCTTCTCGAACTCGCTCCCGGGCTGCCACCACCAGGCTTGCTGGCCTTCGCCAATGTTGAGCGCGTCCGCGGTCCCTCCCGTATGCGCGAAAGTTCCGTGCACGGTGACGACGGTAGCCACGCTAACCTCCCTCGAGCCCTAGACGCTGAGCCAAAACCCCCCAAGGGCTTGGCGCCGAAACGGCGTACCCTGCAATTTAGCCGAGACTGTGCGCAGCGCCGGAATTTTTTGACGCCGCCCCGTGATAGCCCGGTCCGGATAAGTAGCGCCGCAGCCGGGGGAAATTCACCCCGCTCGCCCCGTGCTGGGTCTTAGGGCGCGGCCGCCGCCCTCATGACGGTCTCGACATTGCCCCGGTGAATATCCTCATATGGCGCGTAGTAGGAAATCCATCCGGCCTGGAGGGGGCCGGCCACCAGCTCCTTGAGCGGGGTTTGGCGCAGATCCTCCTCTGAAACGGTGCGCTTCAGGGCCCGGATATACTGCTGCGTGGCCCGGATGAAGGACTTGGCATAGCCGCCGGCTGCGATCCTGTCGGGGTCGCCGTGGTTGGGTAGAATACGGGCCGGGTCGAGGCCGGCCAGCCGGTCCAGGTCCGCGAGATGCCTGTCGAGGCCCTCGGGCTCCACGACATAGGTGACCGTATCCTCCATGGTGTCCCCGGCGAGGAGCAGGCGCTGCCCGGCAAGCCAGACCACCGTTGCATCATCGCTGTGGATGTCGGCCTCGATGAGCTCGAGGTCGAGGCCGCCGATCTTGAGCGTCATGCGGCCCGAGAACGTGCGCGTCGGCAGCACGAGCGGGGCGATCGCCGGAGGCCCTTCATGTGTGCCAGATTCAATAGCCGCCTTGCGGCTGGCCAGGTGCTCTGCCGTACGGGCGTTGCCGATGATCTCGCAATCCGAGAAGATGGCATTGCCGGCTATGTGGTCCAGATGCCAGTGGCTGAGCACCACTGTGAACTTGCGCGCGCCCCGCTCTTCCAAGGCTTGCCGCACGGCGCGAGCATGGTCGAGCGTCACGTGCGTGTCGTAGACGAGGGCGTGATCCCCGTCGATCACGGCATAGCTGGCGATTCCGAGCGAAAGCGCCCCGTCATCGACCCAGTTGGCGCCCTCGGCGAAACGGTAGCCTTCGACGCGCCCGTCATAGAACGCGAGTACGTTCTCTGCCGGGGTCAGGATGCGCAAATGCTTGGTCACGTTCGCCTCTTCGATGCTGTCGCGCCGAAGCTAGGCAAGCCGGCGGGAAACCGCACGTCATTTTCGCCCTGCCCCCGTCGGCTGCGGCCATTTGATCATCATCGCACGCCTGCCTCGGCCGCGTTTTGGCAAGTGCGGATCCTGGCCGGAACGGGGCTATAATTTTGCCTTGCAGCAGTGTCATTTCGTCGGCAAAGCTGTCGCCTGTGGCGAGGGGACGTATGCTGACGTTTTCGACTGAGGACCTGCTGGCGAAGGATCGCTTTGACCACTGGGTCGAGGTGAGAGGCAGGCAGCTTTTCGGCGTCACCATCGAGCTCGAGAAGCCGAAACGGCTCGATTTCAAGGGGCGCTTTACGGCCCAGGCCATCGGCGGCGCCACGCTCGCAGAAATGCACGCCTCCACGTATCGCGTCGGCCGCACGAAGGCCGACATCGAGCGACTCTCGAGCGACAGCCTCTGCATTGCGGAGCAGGTGCGCGGCCCTGGCTGGATGGACATCGGCCGAGATCGCATCCACGCGGTCACCAACTCGACGCTGGTCGTCAGCCATTCGGACATGCCCTACCGGGCTATCCCGACGCGGACCGACGGCTTCCATTTTCGCGCGCTGAAAATTCCGCTTCGCGGCCGGGAAGGTCTGGCCGAAGGCGCGCGCAACCTCGAGCACGAGCCGCTGGCCGCAGGCTCATGGCTGACGAAGCTCATCGCGGCCGGGTTTGCGGCGCTTGTGGAGCAGGGATCGCAGATCGCCGATCCCGAATCTGCAGTGTCGAACCTTGGGCAGCTCGCCTTGCTGGCGCGCGGACGGGCGGCGCCGGGCTCGCCGGAAAGCCGTGCCGCGCTTCATTTCGGCCAGTATCACGCCGCACGCCAGATCATCGTCCAGAACCTCTTCCGGCCCGATCTATCGCCTGCCCTCGTCGCAGGGCTGCTCGGCGTCTCGGTGCGCCAGATCCATCTTTTGTTCGAGCCGACGGGCGACAGCTTCTCGCGCACGCTGACCGGCATGAGGCTTGCTGAGGCACATAGGCTTCTGAAGGCCGAGCCGGTGCGTCCCGTGGCCGACATCGCCTTCGCATGCGGCTTCGAGAGCCTAGCCACCTTCTACCGTGTGTTCAGACGCGCATACTGCCTCTCGCCCGGCGACGTTCGCGCCTTGCGGAACTAATCCCGGGCATTTTTTGAGGATTTCGCGCCACCTTCTGCTCATACGGCAGAGCTTTGCGCTGAATGAGACGACGACCCCTGATTCGTATGAGCATAGAGCTTCATCCAAGGATGGAGGCTCAAATATGAAGAAACGTGCTGCTCTCGTTGCCCTGCTCGCATTCATCGCCACGCCTGCTCTCGCCGACAAGAATGCCGACGACGCCAAGTGGATCGGCGACTGCGTGATCGAGAACAAGGACGAGGGGCAACCTGCCGACGTCGTCACCAAGTACTGCACCTGCATGAACGAGCAAATGTCGGACAACGAAACGCGCTCGATCACCGAGTGGGAGAAAGCCAATCCCAAGGTGATGGAGAAGTGCAGCAAGGACTCTGGCTGGAAGGGCAAGTAAGCCCCGCCGGGGACTGAATCATCGCGCTTGAGCTCGCGCGGTGAGGCGAACTGATTGTTTGCACGGAACGATCAAATTCGCCGCGGCCTGCCGGTTCTGCGCCGGCAGGTCGTTCCCTGGTCTATCCAATGCCAGACGATTGCTGCCGCCCCCCCCCCCCGCTCCCGCACATGCAGTGCTAGAGTCCTGCGCCTTGCAGTGTCGTCATTTTCCAGGCACATCTGTCGGCTTGTGCGAGGGGCGCATGCTGACGTTTTCAACCGATGACCTGCCGGCCAAGGACCGGTTCGCGCATTGGCGTGAGGAGCGCGGCAAGGCCGTATTCGGCGTCACCATCGAGCTCCACCGCAGCCGGCACGCGGAATTCGAGGGCCACTTTTCGGCGAAGCCGGTCGGCCCCGCGATGCTCGTCGAAATGCGGGCTTCGCCCTACAAGGTCCACCGCACCGAGAGCGACATCGCCCGCGCGCCGAGCGACGCACTCTGCATCTACCAGCAGATGGACGGCGGAGGCTGGTTCGATGCCGGCGGCAGCGAGTTCGTCGTGCCCGCGGGCAAGATTGCGACCAGTCATTCCGATCTTCCCTATGCAACGCAGCCATCGACCGAGGCAGGTTATAATTTGCGCCTTCTCAAAATCCCCTTCGCGCGCTGCAAGGGCCTGGTCGAAAGCGAGCAACCCCTCTTCGCGCGTCCACTCGATGTCGAGCCAGGGCATGCGGCCCTGCTGTCGGAAACCTTCAACGCCTTCGTCGCCGCCGCGCCGAGCCTATCGAGTGAGCGCGCAGAGGCAGCCATCGAGACGCTGGCGCAGCTCGCACTCGTGGCTCGTGGTCTTGCTGCGCCGGCAAGCGATCAGAGCCGTCGCGCCATTCGCGCAAGCCTTCTGCGCAAGGCGCATCGCGCCATCGAACGCAACCTGCATCGGTCCGATCTCTCGCCAGCGATCGTCGCCGGTCTGCTGGGCATTTCCGTGCGAAGCCTCCATCTCCTGTTCGAGCCGACCGGGCAAAGCTTCTCGCGCACGGTCGTAGCGATCCGGCTCGGGGAAAGTTGCCGCCTCTTGCAGCAAGATCCGGAACGCCAGGTGTCTGACATCGCCTTCAGCTGTGGGTTCGAAAGCCTCGCCACCTTCTATCGCGTCTTCCGTCGCGCCTACGGTATGCCTCCTACGGACTATCGCCTCTCCATGATCGAGCAGCGTCGATAGCCCGGCCAGCACATTGCGCGGAATGAGAGGACCGCCGGTCATCCGTATACGATACTCGGTTTGATTCGGCTTGCTGGTCTGCGGCAGGCAGGCCGCGTTTTCGCGGGGGGCGAGTGAACCGACCAGATACGATCCTGAAGGCGGCGCTGCTCGCGTCAACCGCGCTTGCGCTGATCGGCGCTGCGTCGCCGGCTCTGGGCGCCGACTGGACCGGCACCACGTCAAACGACTGGGCGAACGGAGCCAACTGGACCGGTGGCACGCCCACGTCGGGTGTCGACGCGACTATCGATGCCACGTCGCCGAATGCTCCGAACATCGCCGGCGGCATCACGTCCAACACCGCGCAATTGTTTATCGGTCAATCCGCTACCGGCGCCTTGATCGTTTCAAACGGATCGCTCGTCACGTATGGCCATCTCTGGCTGGGCTACGATGCCGGTGCATCGGGAACGCTGAGCGCAACGGGATCGGGTTCTCAGGTCTATGTGAACGGCAATCTCCAGGTCGGCTACAACGGCACTGGCGCTGTTTCGCTGAGCCACGGCGCCGATTTCTCCGGTATATATGCCTTCCTTGGCATGAACAGCGCCGGCTCGAAAGGGTCGCTGACGCTTGATGGCGCTGGCACCACGTTCACCCTGAACAACGACCTGCACGTCGGTATTATGGGGACAGGCGCGCTTTCCATTACCAACGGCGCAACGTTCTATGGATCTCAATTTCATCTCGGGACGAATGTCGGCGCAGTCGGCACGGCGACGGTCGACGGTGTCGGTTCGTCTTTGACGACCGACGCTTTTTCGACCGTCGGCAGCGCCGGGAGTGGAACCCTGAACATTCGCAATGGTGGTGTGGTTTCCGCGGGCACTAACGACGTCCTTTTTATTGGAAACGATGTGACGGGTTCGGGCGTCGTCAATGTAGATGGCGCCGGCTCGCGGCTAAATGCCAACACGAGTGTCGGTTACGCGGGCACCGGCGTTCTCAACGTCACCAACGGCGGCACGGTTTATGATAGTGGAGGCAATCTTGAGATTGGATTCCAAAGTGGCTCGAACGGTACCGCGACTGTCTCTGGCGCGGGGTCTTCACTGACCGCCTATGGCGTCTATGTCGGCTATAACGGCACCGGCACTCTGACGCTGTCGAACGGAGGCGCCGTCAATTCGACCGCTTTCTACATTGGCGGCGACAACATGGTGGCCACCGGCGTTGGCACCGTGAACATCGGCGCCGCGTCGGGCAGCGCCGCTGTCGCGCCCGGCCAGATCAATGCCGCCACTGTGCAGTTCGGCGATGGCACCGGCGAGCTTGTGTTCAATCACACCAGCCAGAACTACACCTTCGCCCCGGTGATCGCAGGCGCCGGTGAAGTGACCATCGAGGCCGGTACGACAATCTTCTCCGCTGCCAACACATACACGGGCGACACGACGATCAACGGCGGCACGCTGCTGGTGAACGGCTCGACGTACTCGCCCGGCATCGTGTTCGTAAATCCGGGCGGCACGCTTGGCGGCACGGGTCGCGTCGGCAACACCTTCATCGACGATCGCGCGACGCTCGCGCCTGGCACGCCGGACAGCATCGGCACGCTGATGATCGATGGCGTATTGATGATGTGCAACTGCAGCACCTACGCCGTGAAGACCGGCGTTTCGGGTAATGCCGACAGGACCGTCGTGACCGGCGTCGCCAATCTTGGCGGCACACTGAAGGTGACGCCGACGACGTGGATCGGCGCGACCTCGACATATGGGATCATGACGGCGGTTGGCGGCACGACCGGCGATTTCGATAAGGCATCCGTGACACGGCCGGGCTTGGCAACTCTCACCGGCTGGAACATCGTCGGCAACGACGTGATCGTGACACTCGATCGCGGCTATCTCGCAAACGCATTGCCTGAAAACGCCTCGCGCAGCGCGAAGACCATCGTGAATGCGATCGACAATAGCCTTTCCGGCGGCGCCACGCCGAGCTCGCGGATGGTCGGCCTCATGAGCCTTAGCGGCGCGGCGCTCACCGATGCGACGAGCCAGGTTTCGGGCCAGCTCTCTGCCGCCGGCCAGCAGGCAGCCTACGATGCCAGCAATCAGTTCATGAACGCAGTGTTCGATCCGTTCGCCTACGGACGCGGCCTCGCCGGTAGCTCTGCGACGGGTGGTGAGCCGAAGCCCGCGCCTCCCGGACGAAGCTCTCTTGGTGCTGTGTCCCGCGAGGCGCCGCGCGCGTCCTTCTCCGATCCGCGTCTGCGCTACTGGGGCACTGTTTACGGCGGCAACGTCGACACCAACGGCAGCGGTGGAGCGGGCGATACGTCGAGCCGCACTTACGGTATCGTTGCCGGCGCAGACGTCGCGCTCTCCCGCGATACCATGCTCGGCTTCGCGCTCGGCGGCGGTCAATCGTCGTTCGGGGTGTCGAACGGCCTCGGCAGCGGCGATGCCGACATGGTCCAGACCGGCGTCTTCGGCAAGCACACGATGGGCGCGGGTTATGTCTTTGCCGGCCTCGCCTACACCTTCCAGGATGTCACCACCAATCGCACGGTGACGGTCTCGGGATCCGACGAGCTCGAAGCAAAGTTCGATGCCAACACTTTCGGCGGCCGCATCGAAGGCGGCTATCGCTATGCCACTCCGTTCGCCGCCATCACGCCCTACGGCGCCGTGCAGGTGACCGACATCAATCTGCCCGGCTATGAGGAGCACGCGACCTCCGGCTCGAGTGCATTCGCGCTCGACTACGAGTCCAACCACACGACGATCACGCGCACCGAGCTCGGCGCGCGGTTCGATCGCACCTTAATGCTCGATGACGCCCTGATGACACTGCGTGGCCGCCTCGCCTGGGCGCACGACGAAGGCAACGACAGCGTAGTCTCGGCAACGTTCCTGTCTCTGCCCGGCTCCGCCTTCACCGTGAACGGCGCCGAGCCGTCAAAGAATCTCGCACTCGTCTCCGCCGGCGCCGAAATGAAATGGCTGAATGACGTCTCCATCGTCGGCACCTTCGAGGGCGAGTTCTCGGAGAACACGACCGGCTACGCCGGCAAAGGCGCCGTCCGCTACGCTTGGTGATGGGCTCCGTGTTGCCCTGCGGCCCCCGCAAAAGGGGGCGATTGCGGCTTTGCGCTGAGTGAGACGACCTCCGTTCCTCCGTACACGATAATTGAATTCGATTCGGCCTGCCGGTCTGCGACGGCGGGCCGCTTTTTTCGCGGGGGACGCTTGATCCGGCCAAGTTCGAAATTGAAAGCCACGCTGCTCGCCACAACGGCACTCGTCGCGCTCGCCATCGCGCCTGCAGCGCAGGCCACCGACGGCGTCGAGCACATCGGCAACGATCCTTACCGCCCGCAGTCCCCAGACTTCGGCATCAGCGGTGACGGCCGCTTTGTTTTCAGCAACAGCAACGACGGCGTCAGCCTCTCACAGGGCTGGACCTATTCGAACGGCGCCTACACCTGGGTGCCGCTGATGGTCCCCGCTAAGTCCACGGTCATATTTGGCATGAGCTACGACGGCTCCGTCTGGGTGGGCGGCGGTGTCGACGTCTTTAACAACGTGCACATGGTGCGCTATGCGGACGGAATTCTGACCGATCTCCACAACGATCCGGCCTTCGCTCCCGGTGGTCAGCTGGATGGTTATTTGAACAGCATGGCAACGGCCGTGAGCGACGATGGACGTGTGGTGGTGGGCTACGCAATGGGTCCTACGCAAGCCGTGATGTGGACCGAAGCGACCGGCGTCGTGGGGCTCGGCTTTCTGTCCGGCGACATCACCAGCAGTGCCACGGATGTTTCCGCTGACGGACGAACCATCGTCGGATACTCGAGCAACAATTATACCGACCTGCAAGCCATGTACTGGAAGCAGACCACCGGCATGGTCGGCCTTGGTTTCCTCCCGGGCGGCAGCAGCAGTAACGCAAATGCCGTCAATGCCGATGGGTCTGTGATCGTGGGTTGGTCCATGGTGAGCGCGAGTACACAACATGCATTTCGCTGGACGCAGGCTGCGGGAATGCAGGATCTCGGTATTCTTCCGGGTCATCAGAGATCTTACGCCTTAGCCGTCAGTTCCGACGGTTCAGTGGTCGTCGGCTCCAGCAGTGGATCGACGGAGGTGGCCTTTCGCTGGACGCAGGCGACGGGCATGCAGTCTTTGGCGGACATGCTGACGTCGAGGGGTATCGATCTCGGAGGCTGGGAGCTCAAGACCGCGACCGGCATTTCGGCCGACGGCATGATCATCGTCGGAAGCGCCCTCGATCAGAACGGGGTTGAACGAGGCTATATCGCGCGCTGCCAGTCGGCGATCTGCCTTGGGTTGACGACGCCGGAGCAACTCGCCGCCTCCTACGCTGGCCAGTCCGCCGTCGGGCATACCGCGAACGCCGCCATCGGCGGCACGCTCGGCACCATGCAGGAATACGCGACGCAGGCCCGCGCCTCGCAGGGCTCGCGCTCGACGCCGTATTCGGTCTTCGCCTATGGCGCTTACGATACCGACCCGGTGACCTCGGGCACGCTCGGCATCACCGTCGATGTCACGCGCGATATCGTCGTCGGCCTTTCGGCATCGGCCGCGCGCGTCGAAACCGACATGATCTACAATGGCGAAGCGGACATGCGCGGCGGCGGCCTCTCCGCCTTCGTCGCTCGTGTGCCGGACAGAGGTCTGCAATGGCTCGCCGGTCTCAACAGCCTGTTCCTCGATGGCGACATCGAGCGCGGCTACATGAATGGTGCCGGATCCGGGTTCTCCAAAGGCGCCTCATCGAGTGACGGCTTCGGTGCCATCGCGCGCGTCGGCTGGACCGAGCAGTTCGGCGCCCTGCAGCTGACGCCGTTCGCGTCCTACACCTACTCAGAGACGACGCTCGACGCCTACACGGAGCAGGACGGCGTGTTCGCGGCCTCGTTCGAGAAGATGACGAGCACCGCCGAGACGGCGCGTTTCGGCGCAGACGCCCGCTACACGTTCAAGCCTGACACGTGGGCCTGGGGCACGCTCGCATGGGGCCATCGCCTTGACGGCGGCAAGGGCGCCGATGTCACGGCCACGCTCGGCAACTGGTTCCCGATGACCGTGCCTGGTGTCGCCGCCACGGAGGAGTGGCTCGAGGTCGGCGGCGGCTTGCGCCTGCCCGCATGGGACAAGGGCGCCGTGACCGCATCTCTCACCGCCTCCATCCCCGAGAACGAGGGCGACACCACCTATCTCGCCCGCGCCGGTCTCTCGCAGGATTTTTGAGATACCGCCATGGGCTCTGCGACGAACCAATACGTCGGCATTGGAGCGGTGGACCTGAGGGAAGAACGTTTGAACTTCAACCCCAAGGGATCGGGAGCAAAGCGACCCGGCACAGGTGCCGCCCCCGCGGAGCGCCTTCGGCGCGTGAGCGCAATGGCGGAGAGAGTGTCCGCCAAATTGAAGTCCACCCATGCTCGCCGACGCTCGCTGACCTAGCATTCATCGGCATTATCCATTCCGTCATTGTTCGCAATCGTCCGCCAAAGTACGCTCACACCCATGCTTTGGGTATGGGTAGGAAGATGGGTAGACGTGTAAGACAGCTGACGGCCGTAAAGGTCAACGCTCTAAAAAAGAAGGGGCTCTATCCGGACGGTGACGGGCTTTATTTGCAGATCACCGGTAGTGGCGCAAAGTCGTGGATCTACCGGTTCAAGATGCAAAACAAGACCCGCGACATGGGGCTGGGGCCGCTGTCGACGATAAGCCTCGCCAAGGCGCGTGAGTTGGCTGCCGAATGCCGCAGACACCGTCTTGCGGGAACGGACCCCATAGAGTGGCGCAAGGAAAAGCGCGCAAAACAGCAGCTCGAGGTCGCCAAAGCTACGACGTTTGACCAGGCACGCGACCAATACATCGCAGCGCACTCAGCCGGCTGGCGCAATGAGAAGCATCGCGCGCAGTGGAAAAACACCCTGGAGGCGTACGCCACGCCTATAATCGGCAAAGTATCCGTCCAGGACGTCGACACGGCGCTGGTGATGAAGATCCTGGAGCCAATCTGGAACTCGAAGACTGAGACAGCAAGCCGGGTACGAGGACGGATAGAGTCCATCTTGGATTGGGCCAAGGCGCGAGCGTTGAGGACGGGAGAGAATCCTGCGCTTTGGCGGGGTCATCTGCAAAACCTGCTGCCAAAGCGCTCTAAGGTAAGTCGCGTGAAGCATCACCCGGCGCTGCCGTACGAGGAAATGGAAAGATTCCTCGCTCTTCTTCGAGCTCGGAGCGGCACCGCCGCTTTGGCATTGGAATTTACGATCCTGACCGCCGCGCGAACTGGAGAAGCCCTTGGTGCGGTTTTCAGTGAAATTGACCTCAAGGCCAAGGTTTGGACGGTGCCACCTGAGCGGATGAAAGGTGGCCGTCAGCACCGTGTCCCGCTGTCAGACCGGGCCGTGGTGATTGTGAAGGAGATGGCCAAGACTAGGCTAAGCGATTTCATCTTCCCGGGTCAAAGGCCGCGCAAGCCGCTTTCAAACATGAGCCTGCTAATGCTGCTGCGGGACATGGAATACGACCACATCACCGTGCACGGCTTCCGCTCGAGCTTCCGCGATTGGGCTGCCGAGAAGACGAACTTCGCTCGCGAGGTGGCTGAGGCTGCTCTGGCGCACGTGGTCGGCGATCAAGTTGAAGCGGCTTACCGACGAGGCGACCTATTCGAAAAGCGTCGCCAACTCATGGATGTCTGGGCTCGTCATTGTGACCCGGTGAAAGGGCGGCGTCGGGCGGAACCAAGGCTGGGAGCTTCCTAACCTCTCGCCATAAAACAGCATCATCAGATGTTTCCTACATGTTGGCCGAGTAGCGGAGGCCAATCTAACCTGACGCCGAGGCGCCTCTAGCGGTATGACGCGACCATTATAATCCGGCGCGCGGTGGTCGCGACCCCGTGAGGAGCTTTCAACCAGTTCCTCAAGTCGTTTGCCACATCGAGAAGCCCGCAAATTCTTTGGGCATAGTGTGGATATGGGTAATGAACTGTAATTGGCACGCGCCAATCGCTCCTCATAAAGTGTGCACGCAAGAACGTGGGCGGACGGAATTGGTCCCCCGATTGCCCGCCCGTGGCACGTAATGCGTATGGAGAATTTGTATGAGCGTCACCAATTCTATTCCGCGAGGCTATGATTTGCGCGATCTCATCGCTGCTGGTCACGGGAGTAGAACTTACCTCTACGAGGAGATCAATTCCGGTCGGCTTCGCGCAATCAAGCGGGGGCGCCGCACCATCATCATGAGCAACGATCTGGATGCGTGGCTTCGCAACCTTCCGACTCTCAAACCAAAAGAAGCGACATGAAGAGCAAACGCCCGGCAGCAGTATGACCACCGCTACCGGTGGCTTAATTTAGTCTACAGCGAGTATCGATGTAATGCGTATCGCAATCCGACACATCTACCCAGAGCATCAGTGTCCTGATCTCCTTTGCGCATGCGCGAGGGAACGTCGGCCCGCACAAACGGAATTCAAAGGAGCTGCGCCCGGCCTCGTGGGCTGATCGAGCGCGACTAGAATCGGCGGGTCGGCTTGATCACTGTCCCCGCTGACGCGCACGGTCAGCAGCATTTGCGAAGCTCCTTTGGGGCTGGGCGCGACGATGAGCGATCAGGGGTTGTCGTACCCAAACACAAAAGCGAGAAGCACTGGGGGCACTTCCCCGTAAGGGACGTTCCGACCCGCCCGAGGCTTTGAGTGGCTGACGGCACATCCAGCCCTCCTGGTCCAAACAGGAGAGATGATCCTAATGACGTTGCATGACCCTTGAGCTTGGGTTTTAGCTGCGGCATGGACATGAGCAGACTTTCCCGCGCTAGCCGATCTTGCTGGCAGGGGAGCGTGGTGGCTCACGATAAAAAGCACTCCTGGGTAAACGGTGCTGAGTTGGCTCACTCCCGATCTGACGCTGAATACTTAAGGCTCAGATCATTCTCGCCCTCCAACCGTCTCACAAGCTGAGACCAAGTGAAGGGAAGCGGGAGGGGAGGATAGCGGAATGCGCTATGGGGAAGCGAACGCAGTCGAATCGGCAGCCCGAATGAGCGCTCGACGACGACTTTGGTGGGTTGCAAGAATAGCAAAAAGTAGCGGAGGCAGTTTGTCTGCCCGGCAGGACGACGCCTGTGACAAAGTGGCGTCGCTCAGCCGACGCTCTTGCAGGGTCCCTTGTATCACCACTTCGGTTCGGGTTTGTAAGCCAAATCTGCTAAAGCCTTGGTAGCGTCACCGCGCCCCCGATACTTGCCGATAAGGCCACCCGGCTCCTCGTCGGCCGCAGCAGCGACGCGGTCCAACCTCCACATGTTGTCCTTAGTTGGCGAGACACGATAGGTGCGGCCGTTTTTGCGGCAGTACCAATTCTTCGAGTTCCGCAGCTGGGTCCAATTACAGTCAGCCCCTGAGAGTAATCGTTGCTCTTGAGCGGCGCGTTGTTCCTCGCGCATCTTCTTATATTGATCCTGGCGCTCAGTTCGTAGGCGAACCTCCCCGTCTGTGACGTGGTCCTTCAAACGAGAGATGATCGCGGGCAACTCAGTGCCTTCGGTCTTTTCTAGGTCATACAGCTCGCGACAGCTCGCCCTGAGGTCGTCAGTAGGGGTCTCATACTGCGCCTCTTCCACAAGCCTTAAACGCTCAGCGACGTCGGTCGTCGTAAGCTTAGGTCCTGGCATGCCGTTGAGATAGTCGCGGAGGTCCTCGACTGGTACCCAGCATGCGGTTGCCGATTTCAGCAATGTCTCCCGCTGGGAATCCCACTTTCTCCAGATGGTATTGCCCCTGTCGAGCCGCTTGACGATCTCTTGCGCGAGTCTCCCCACTGAGTGCGGGTCGCGCATGTGGCGGAGAGAGGGGCTTTTCAGGTAGTCAAAGAGGATCTGTTTTACGGCCCAAACCCGATCGTCTTCCATAGGTGACCTCCCAAGAGGTAAGCCCAGGCTTCAGGAAGCATGTTGGAGCAGGAGGCCGGAGGCAAGGTTGTGCGTGCTTCGACCAAATTTCTGCTGCCGCAACAATAAATTGAGCCACCGCATTCCAGTCAGGACTGTGCACGAGTTTATCGCGGACTTGTAAGCCAATCGCTCCCAGGCGATAGACGCTCTGTGGCTGCGTACGGCCGCCAATTCAGTCGGCATATGAGGCCGTCAGGGCACCTTGGGGGAAGTAATGGAAAGCGCGCTCGCTACGCTCCTGAACGAATACCGTAGAGCGGCCAAGACAGAGCGAGAAAAAGGCACCTATTTCGAGGAGCTCATCGCTTGCTACCTCAAGAACGAGCCTCGGTACCGTGACCTTTACGCGAGAGTGTTGCCTTATGCTGATTGGGCGCGGCAGCAAGGCGCGGACGGCCGAGATGCCGGCATAGACCTGATAGCTGAGACCGCCGGAACCGGCGAGGTCCATGCAATCCAGTGCAAGCTTTACGATCCGGACTATCGCCTCCAGAAGGGCGACATCGACAGCTTCTTCACCGCATCCGGCAAAAAGCCCTTCTCGCAGCGGGTGATCGTTAGCACCACCAATCTGTGGAGCGAACACGCAGAATCCGCACTGCAGAACCAGCGACCCCCTGTCCTCAAGATTGACCTCGCCGACCTCGAAGACAGTCTGATCGATTGGTCAAAATACGCGCCCAAAGCCAAACCAGTCCTGCGCCCCAAAAAGGAGTTACGGCCACATCAGGCGACCGCTATAAAGGCCGTAGAAGCCGGTCTCGCTAACGCCGATCGCGGTAAGCTCATCATGGCCTGCGGCACCGGCAAGACCTTCACCAGCCTCAAAATCGCCGAGAAACTGGCGGGACCCGGCGGCCGCGTCCTCTTCCTCGTGCCGAGCCTCAACCTACTATCGCAGACATTGACGGAGTGGACCCAGGAAGCCGTGGTTCCCCTCCATTGCTATGCCGTATGCTCCGACACGGATGTCGGCAAAAAGCGCAGCAAGAACGATGACACCGTAGAAACGCTGACTCACGAGCTGCGCTATCCGGCAACGACCGACCCCAAGAGCCTCGCCAAGGCAGTTGCCGCACGGCAGGACGACGATGCCATGAGCGTCGTCTTCAGCACCTATCATTCGATCTATACGATCAGCGAAGCGCAGAAGAAGCATAAGCTCGCCGACTTCGACCTCATCATCTGCGACGAAGCCCATCGCACCACCGGCGCCACGTTCGAAGACGAGGACGAAAGCGCCTTCGTCATGGTCCATGACGAAAAGACCATTCGCGGCGACAGGCGCCTCTACATGACCGCCACGCCGCGCATCTACGGCGACAGCGCCAAGGCGATGGCCGAGAAAGACAGCGTCGCCCTATGCTCCATGGATGATGAATCCCTCTACGGCAAAGAGCTTCATGTCCTTACATTCTCGGAAGCCGTGCAGCGCGGACTCCTCGTTGATTACAAGGTCATCGTTCTTGCCGTGCAAGAGGAGCATGTTAGCCGCCGCCTGCAAGAGCTTCTCAAGGACGGCAACAACCAGTTGAAGGTCGACGATGCGGCCAAGATCGTCGGCTGCTGGAAGGCGTTGTCCAAGCAAAACCTGACCCCTCTTGATGGCGATACCGCCGCCATGCGCCGCGCCGTGGCTTTCTGTCAGGTCATTGATGTCCAGAAGGAAGCGAAGACCCACAAGGTCGCCTCCAAAAACATCGCGACCATGTTCCAGTCGGTCGTCGAGGCCTACCAGAGATCCGAACTTGAGGCTGGCGTCGAAATCCAGCCCAGCATGCGCCTGACATGCGCGGCCGCGCATGTCGATGGCAGCATGAACGCCAGCGAGAAGGAAGAAAAACTCGCGTGGCTCAAGGCCGATGCCCCTGACAACACCTGCCGCATTCTCAGCAATGTCCGTTGCCTTTCCGAGGGTGTGGACGTGCCCGCACTCGATGCCGTGCTGTTCCTAACCCCGCGAAACTCACAAGTCGATGTGGTGCAGTCGGTCGGCCGCGTCATGCGCAACGCCCCAGGAAAGACCCGCGGTTATGTGGTTCTGCCTGTAGTGATCCCGGTCGGGATGGAGCCCCACGAGGCCCTCAACGACAACCAGGTTTACCGCGTCGTCTGGCAGGTGCTCCAGGCACTGCGCTCCCATGACGACCGCTTCGACGCGCTGATCAACAAGCTGGACCTCATCGGCAAAGACACCAGCAAGATGGAAGTCATCGCCATCACGGACAAGATCCAGCGCAAGCAGGGGAAGTCAGCCAGCGAGGGTAAAGACGGCAAGGATACATACGGCATCGGAACTCCCGCTCCTAAAAAGGGCGGGCAAGAGCTTCAGGGCAAGCTGCAGTTCGAGATCGGTGAGGTCGAGCGCGCCATCTACGCCAAGGTGGTCCAGAAGTGCGGTAATCGGTTGCACTGGGAAGAGTGGGCGACCGACATCGCCAAGATCGCGCGGACCCACGTCGACCGCATCAAGGGGATCATTGAGAACCCGAATAACAAGTCGGAACGCGCAGCCTTCGACACGTTTGCCGAAGAGCTACGCGATGACCTGAACCCCAGCATCACCGACGATGACATCGTCGAGATGCTCGCCCAGCACCTGATCACCAAGCCTGTCTTTGATGCTCTCTTCAGCGACTACAGCTTCGCCAGCCACAATCCGATGTCACAGGCCATGCAGGGTGTTCTGGACGTCCTGGAAAAACACCATCTCGACAAAGAAGCCGATACGCTGCAGCGGTTCTACGACAGCGTGAAGATGCGCGCCTCGGGCATCGAGAGCGCCCAAGGCAAGCAGAAGATCGTCGTCGAGCTCTATGACAAGTTCTTCCGCAACGCCTTCCCGAAGATGACCGAGCGCCTCGGCATCGTCTACACGCCGGTCGAAGTGGTGGACTTCATCATCCACAGCGTCAACGACGTGCTAAAGTCTGAGTTCGGGCAGACGCTCGGCAGCGATGGCGTTCACATTATTGACCCCTTCACGGGAACCGGCACGTTTATCACGCGGCTGCTTCAGTCGGGACTCATGACCCCGGCTGAGATCAAGAAGAAGTATGCCAGCGAGTTACATGCCAACGAGATCGTGCTGTTGGCCTACTACATTGCTGCCATCAACATCGAGGCGGCCTATCACAGCGTTGCTGGCGGCAAGTATGTGCCGTTCGAAGGGATCTGCCTCACCGATACCTTCCAGATGTACGAGAAAGAGGACCTCGTCAGCGCCCTTCTCGTCGACAACAGCAAGCGCCGCAAACGCCAGAAGAAGCTCGATATCCGCGTCATCATTGGAAACCCACCTTACTCGATTGGGCAGGAGAGCCAGAACGACAACAACCAGAACCTTGACTATCCACATCTGGATAAGCGCATTACCGACACCTACGTGAAGCAGTCCAACGCTGCGCTGTCACGCGGCCTTTATGACAGCTATGTCCGCGCGATTCGTTGGGCCAGCGATCGGATTGGCAATAGCGGCATTGTTGGCTTTGTGACCAACGCCGGCTTTATCGACTCCGCGGCCGCGGGAGGCCTGCGTAAGTGCCTCGTGGATGAGTACTCCAGTCTTTATGTATTCCATCTTCGCGGCAATCAGAGGACGGCCGGGGAGTTGTCCCGCAAGGAAGGTGGAAAGATCTTCGGCGGCGGCAGCCGAGCTCCGATAGCCATATCGTTGCTGGTCAAAAACCCAAACGCGAAAACGCGAGGGGTCATCAAATTTTGCGATGTCGGTGACTACCTCAACCGGGAGCAGAAGCTTGAGAAGATCGCCTCTTATAGCAGCGTAGATGGTATTTCTGCGGCAGCGCAGTGGCGCAGCATAACCCCGGATACGCATGGGGATTGGATCAAGCAGAGGGATGAGAGCTTCGCTCGCCACATGGCGGCGGGGAGTAAGAAGGGAGAAGAAACTGCAATCTTTGAAACATTCTCGCTGGGCGTCGTAACCGCTCGCGATGCCTGGTGCTTCAACTCCTCGAAGGAAGCGCTGACAAATAACACAACCCGCTTGATTGCGGCGTACAACGATGAGCGTTCTCGCTTCCACAAGTCCCATCCTGGTGTGCAGAAGAAGACGGCCGAGGAATTGATCGGCAATTTCATCGACACCGACGCCACGAGGATTGCCTGGACGCGCGGCCTCAAGCAGGATTTGGTCAGGAACAAGACGATTGGATTTGAGCCTGCGGCGCTGACCACCGGCATGTACCGGCCTTTCAACAAGCAATGGATGTACTTCAACAGGGACCTTAACGAGATGGTCCTGCAGATGCCGCGCCTTTTCCCTAACCCCGAAGCAGGCAACATTATAATTGGCGTTTCAGGATCGGAATCCAGGAGCAGCTATTCTGTATTCATCACCGATCGGGTGCCGAGCCTGCACGCCGTCGACATGGTCGGCTCCCAATATTTTCCGCTCTACCTCTACGACAGCACGGACGACGAAAGTGGAGAGGCAGAGGACAACCTATTCTCCGGACCAAACGGCAAGGGATCTGCCCCGGCACGGCGAGACGCGATCACCGACGAGGGGCTAGCACACTTCAAAGAAGCCTATCCGGGAGAGAGGATCACCAAGGATGACCTCTTCTACTACGCCTATGGCCTCCTGCATTCCCCGGACTATCGTGAACGCTTTGCCGACAACCTCGGCAAGGAACTGCCCCGCATCCCACGCCTGAAGGCCGCTGCCGATTTCTGGGCTTTCAGCAAGGCTGGTCGCGATCTGGCCCGCTGGCATATCGGCTACGAGACCGCGCCAACCTATGACCGCGTCACAGTTAGCGGCGGCAACAAGGCGGCCGACTACCGGGTCGAGAAGATGCGCTACGGCAAGGATAAGGACCGCACCATCCTGCACTACAACGATAAGATTACTGTCACTGGTATTCCGCTGGAGGCCTTCGACTACGTCGTGAATGGCAAGCCTGCTCTCGATTGGGTGGTGGAGCGTCAATGCGTCAAGACCGACAAGGACAGCGGCATCGTCAACGACGCCAATGACTGGGCCATCGAGACGATGAAGAACCCCAAATATCCGCTGGAGCTGTTCTTGCGCATCATCACCGTCAGCTTGGAGACGATGAAGATCGTTCGCGGCCTCCCGAAGCTCGACATCATGGAGCCGGCCGACGCTGCTGGTTAACTGCCAGTGCGCGTATGCACGGATTGGGGAACGCGTCTCCTATTCTTGGCTGTTAATACAGTCAAAGAACAGTGATAGGCGCACAGCTCTTTGATATCGTGCGTGACGCGAATGCCCGAAGGTTGGAAATGGAAGACGAGGCCGAAGCGACAAGTCGAGGAAGCGATCGTGGCAGCGCGTAAGCACAAGGGCACCAAGGATTGCGCATGGCCTTCAAACGTGCGCGAGCGCATACGGACAAGTATGCTCGTGAATCGCTTGACGGATCATGCTCTTGGTAAAGTCAAAATGGTGCCATCCCAGGTGAAGGCGATTGAGATCCTACTGCGCAAGACATTACCCGATCTGCAGTCGAGGGAGCTATCAGGTGGCCTCGATGTCGTGATGAACCATGAGCAGGCGCTGGATCAGCTCGAGTGAGCGACGCTCGACAATTTTCAGCGCCCCTGGCATCGAATGGACCTACTCTGTCGCCGATGAGACTCGGGCTTTCCACTTGGGCTTCGGCTCGCGTGCGCCAAACACATTACTAAGCCAGACCCCGCGCTTGCCATCTTTGGTGACCTGCTCGGCCTTCAACACTGGCGACAGGGATGCGTGCTTTCGGATGGTCTCCACATCAGGCTGACTTCTCGCGAAAATCGCCGCATAGCCAAAACGAACAACGGTCTCGTTCATCAGTTTGACTTTAGCAACATCGTTTAGGTCGCCGTATCCGAGGCCTTCGGAGGCAAATCGTGACTTGTCCCATGACGTGCCAAAAATCATCAGTGCTGGGCTGACCGGCATCATGAGCACCACGTTTCCCGATTCTTGAAGCGTATAAGGGAGCATGTCGTCGCTGTTCGTCGCCGGATCAAAATAAATCACGGGATTGTCGCTCGTCACGAATTCCAGGTCGGTCACGTTGCGCAGTACGCTAAGACCGACGCGATTTAAGACTTCGCCCATCGCCCGGATAATGTGGACCATCGCATGAATGGATTGATGAGGATCAATCGAGACCACGGCTTGGTCCAGAATATTTTCCAATCCTTTGGGTGGCGGCGGCAGCTTACCCGCGGCCTGAAGCTGACGTGCCTCCGCCATGACAGACGCGGCGAGCATTCGCTCCACTGCGTCCCGCGCTGCCGGAACACGCGCCCGCTGTAACGCGATGAACGAAAAAATGTCCTCCAGTTTGTCGTTAGCCGGCGCAGCCCTACTCACCAGCTCGACGATCGCCGGCCACTTAGTCTCTAGCTCGGAGAAGTGATCCTCAAGGCGGTTTGTGTCCCGGCCACCACCTTCAAGCGGCTGAGCGTAATAGTACCGGCGAAACCCGACCTCCTCCGGGATCTGGCGATACGGCTGCTCCGGAGCGTCCTTGCGATACACCGACACCATGCCGTCATCCGCACAGAACGCTTTGAGATAAGCCACTGGCACGTAGTGGTGGTTCTTCTTCGGCTTGGGCTTGTTCGCGTTCGACATAGGTCCATCGGTGTAATTCGTGCGCCCATTCGATGGCTTGTCCGGGCGCCAAGTGCTGAAGCAAGAATCGCCCGATTCGCGGCTGACGGCATGACACAAAGTTGCTTCTTCACGAGTATCATCATCACCGCATCTTGAAGGCGAACGGATTGCTTTGATTAGATCGTATTTGCCGCAGCGGCCTGCTCGATGGTCCTGCCGATGCCGAAATGAGAACTCTCTAAACCCACCTTAACCCTTTGAACTTAAAGTACCGGTGATTCTCGCGAACTTCCGCCGTACCTTGAGCCCCGCCGCTTGTCGCTGCTTAGCCTCCATGCGAAAGTTACACATAGCAACAAGTGATTCACGCCATGGCCCGCAAAGACCTCCTCCTCAAACTTGTCCAGGCCGGTGCCTCTGGCGACAAGACCGGCGTGCGCAAGACCGTTGAGGCTATGATCGCCGACGAGAAGGCGCGTCAGCATAACGGCCTTGCCAACAGCCTCACCCAGGCTTTGGCAAACTCCGCCAACACCTCGCCTTCCGTCGTCGTGGCGGGACCTGTTCCTAAGGGCCGTGACTACCTCCTGGAGAAAACCCCGCACCGGGAACTGGCAGACATCGTCCTTTCGGAGGCCAATCAAAGCCGCATCTCGGAATTTATCTTCGAGCAGCAGCGCGCTGATACGTTGCGCGCCCACGGTCTCGAGCCTCGTCATCGCCTTCTCTTCACTGGCCCACCCGGTAATGGCAAAACCTCGCTCGCGGAAGCCATCGCAAACGCTTTGGGCGTGGGTTTCTTTGTGGTCCGGTATGATCTCCTGATCGGCAGTTATCTCGGTGAGACCGCAACGCGTCTCCGCCGCACGCTGGACTACGCGCGGACAACCCCTTGCGTCCTTTTCTTCGATGAATTCGATGCGATCGGGAAGGAGCGCGGCGACCGGCACGAGACCGGCGAGATCAAGCGCGTGGTCTCCAGCCTGCTCATGCAGATCGACGAATTGCCAAGCTACACCGTCCTGGTCGGCGCCACCAACCATCCTGAGCTTTTGGATCGCGCCGCCTGGCGTCGCTTCCAGATCCACATCGAGCTGGAGCCGCCCCTCCAGAAGGATGTTGCCGCTTATATCGAGCGTTTCTCAAAAGATATTGTAGAGCCTTTAGGTTATACCCCTGCCGCCCTCGCTAAAAGCCTCGGCAAGGTCAGTTATTCCGATTTAGAAGAGTTTTGCCTTGATATACGTCGGGCCTACGTTTTGACGATGGGGCAAAATCCGCTTAAATCCGTCGTCAAATCAAAACTCGACAGCAGGGCGCAGCGCAGGAAGTCTCGCAAGGCGCCAGAAAAGGCATAGCCTTGGCCCAACGTCCGCTCCTTGCCTTGCCCACGGCGATCACCATAGCTCGCCCGAAGGGACGAAGCTTCGTGCCTCCCGGTATGAAGCGGCCCAGTTCCAAGCGGCAGCGCCGCCGCCTTGAGGGGCAATACCAGAGCCTTCGCACTGCGCTTACCTCACCGGGCGGCCTCATGTCGTTGCGCGCGGACCCATCCAGCATCGCACCCCACCGCGCCCTTGTTTTTGAAATAGCTGGATCGGTTGACCAGTTCTACAAGGCCGCGGCGAAGGTACCCGGCCTCGAGTTCGTGACCGAGGAAGACTATTCTTTCGATCCCGACGACGATTTCTCGATGCTGGATGATGGGCTTCCTACCGAAGACCTTCTCGTCCAAGGCAAGCGTTACCTCGCCATGCCTACCGGCGGGGCGCTCGAGGACATGCTAAAGCTGTACCGCGACTGGCGCCGCGGAAAATCAATGCCCCGTGGGTTCACGCCGTGGCGAGACGTTTTCCTCCAATTGAAAACGCTCCGGCCTTGGGGCCCTCAGGACCGCATTACCGACGATGCCATCGCCGTCTGGGAAAGCGAGCTTGCCGACGCTGGCGTAGCGGAGGTATCCATCGAGGCGGAGTTGTTTTTCCACCGCACGGCTGACTCGCGCGAAGAAGCCATTGAAGAACTCACCGAGGCCACCGAAGCCCTTGGGGGAGAAATCATCACCACTGCGGAAATCCCTCAGATCCTCTATCACGCCGCCCTGGTGAAGCTTCCGACCGCCGCCGTGCAGCAACTCATGCGGCGCGATCCGGTATCCTTGGTTCTTGCCGACCAAGTGATGTTCCTCCGGCCCCAAAGTTCCATACGCGCCAACACCGTCGAACCCCAGGCGCCCACGGCACGGGAGGTTCCCGTTCAGGCTGCGCCTTTGGAGGAGTATCCCATCGCCGCGCTTCTCGATGGGTTTCCGCTGCAGAACCACGCGTTGCTTCGAAACCGGCTCAGCATTGATGATCCCGATGAGATTGAGCCCCAGGCCCTCGTGGCCCAGCGCCACCACGGCACCGCCATGGCCTCGCTCATCCTTCATGGCGACTTGAACGCTGATGGGCTTTCGCTGTCCCGTCCTTTGCATGTCTATCCCATCCTTTACGCCCGGCTGCCCGGGGCCGATGAGGAAACCTCGCCGACTGCATTGTTGGTGGACACCATCTACCGCGCCATCGTGCGCATGAAGGAACCCGATACGCCCGGCGGCCCTACCGCGCCAAATGTCTTTATCGTCAACCTCTCGCTCGGCGATAGGCGGCGAACCTTCGCCGGACCGTTGAGCCCACTTGGCAGGCTGCTTGATTACTTGGCCCTCAAGTACGGCATCCTTTTCCTGGTCAGTGCCGGGAACGTGACCCAAGATGTCACCCTTCATGGGTTCAACACCATCGGCGAGCTCGAGGCCGCCGACGCCCAGGCTTTGGCTCGGGCGTTTCTGGAACATATACGCGCTCAGCAGGCCAACCGCACCCTGCTTGCACCCGCCGAGGCCTTAAACCCGCTCACCATTGGTGCCGCGCATGATGACAGTGTCCCGGCGGGCTTCCCGTACAACGGCACACACGGCACTTTCCTGGAGCCGGGGTACCCGAACGTGTCGTCCGCGCTTGGGCTAGGGCATCGACGCGTGGTGAAACCAGACCTCATCTTGCCGGGGGGGAAGGAACGCATGCGTGTCACATCCACCCCGCCCGTGACGCTCGCGTTCCCGCGCGTGCCCCATGGGTTCGGATTGCGTGTAGCGGCGCCGGATCCCGGCGGACAGGCACGCTTGGACCGTCGGGCCCTCATGTGCGGCACCAGTGTCGCCACGGCTATTGCGACCCGAACTGCCCACCTCATCTTCGACAGCATGATGGACGAGGAGGGGGGCTCCAACCTCTCCGGCGTCGAGCCGGAATACTGGCCGGTTGTCGTGAAAGCCATGATGGTCCATGCAGCGCGCTGGTCGCCGGCCGCAACGGTCATATCCGATGTCTTCGGGCCTGTTGGGGGCCACAAGCACGCTGAACGTGCCGACAACGTCTCCCGACTGATGGGCTACGGCACCCCTCAGATTGAACGCGTGACCGACTGTACGCCCAGCCAGGCCACGTTAGTCGGTTATGGCGCCGTCTCCCCAACCGTTGCGCATGAGTACCGCATTCCGCTGCCTGAATGCCTTGAAGCCGTGACCGACCCCCGCCGCATCGTGGTGACCCTCGCTTGGCTTTCGCCCGTTGAGCCCAAGTTCCAGGATTACCGGCGCGCCCAGTTGCTCGTGGATGTGCCGGGGCACCAGGAAATCATTGGCGTTTCGCGAAGCACAGGCCACCAGCCCAGCGACTTCGCGTCGAAGCGGGGCAGCGTCATCCATCAGATTTATGAGGGCGATGATGCCGTTGCCTTCCTGGAAGATGAAGGCAATCTGGTCCTGCGCGTGTGGTGCCGAGAGAAACCTTCCCATGCCAAGCTTGCGCAGACGGTCCGCTATGGGCTTGCCGTGACTATTGAGGCGGGGACAGCCTTGCCAGTATATCAACAGATCGACGTGCGTCTGCGAGAGGCTGTCGAGATTTAATCGACATCAAGGCAGACTTCGTGCCTCGAGATGGCTACGCCTTCCGCCTTGCATTTCTTCGAAACAACGAGTTCTGCGATGCTCTAAAAGGGGCGAAAAGCCGCCGCGGGTGGGTCAAAGTATGGGTAGCATTGCAAATTAGATAATATTCGCCTGCTATTGCAATATGTTGCGAAAGATTGGTGGCGGAGAGAGTGGGATTCGAACCCACGAGACGGTTGCCCGCCTACACGCGTTCCAGGCGTGCGCCTTCAACCACTCGGCCATCTCTCCGTACCGGACCATGATCGCTTCGGACCCTACCAGTCCGAAGCGTGAATCATAAGTCCGATAAAAGACCATGATCGCTTTGGATCTGTCAGTCAGAGGCGAGGAAATCGGTCCCGCTTAAACCCGACGTGGAGCGGCGCACTATACCGAGAACCGCCGCCGTGGCAACACGCGATCACGACGCCGTGGCGGACAATCCACGACCGCGGTTTTCGCCGCTGTTTTAGGAGGTTGCCGCTCCCGGCGCGGATCGCCACTAGGGCCGGAAGCCACGCCGAGCCGCCTTCACGCCGGCCGGCCGAAGCTGGCTCGGCTAGCGAACAAGGCCCGTTGCAGGGCTCGCCGTCCGGGGGGTTTTTTGGCGCGGCCATTGTGATAGACGTTTGGGCCTGTCGCGTTCTGCCCTCTCGGACGTGCGCGCACGTCTTGGCGCTGTCACCTCTGCATCGGACCTCGGAGCCGCCATGGCCGTCTTCCGCTTCTTGTCTGCGGTTTTTATGCTGGTCGCCGTCATCGCCTTCGTGTCCGACGCGACGCCGCCGCTTGCCGGGGCGGGTCCGTTCAAGGCCACGACGCTTCTGGCGCACTGGGACGATCTCGCCCCGAACTCGCTCAACGCGGCCAAGGCGGCGGTCACGCACGCTGCGGGTGAGTGGCTCTGGACCGGCATCGAGAGCCTTCTCGACTGGCCGACATCCGTGATCTTTCTGATTCTGGCGATCGGGAGCGGCTATCTCGGCCGCCGCCGCCACAAGGTGCAGATCTTCGTGAACTGACCACGCTCCGATCGTTGCGCCTATTTCCAGGCGCGGCGTGGAGCGTCATCCATGAGAGCGTTGCTATTTCTTCGCCGGCGCCTTGGCCGGTGCGGGCGCCACGATTGCCGACGCCGTCTGCCCGATCGGCACGTTGCTGGCGATATCGTCCACGATCCCGACCACGATCAGGACCACGAGTCCGCCGACCAGCCCGATGACCATGTTGTGGTGGCTGCGGTTGAGGTTGGCGATCTGAGCCTCGTCAACGGCGTCGACCTCGTTGACGCGCTTGCCGCCCTTCCAGCCCAGGAACTTGCGCCGGAACGAGCGGCGCACGTTGCCCCGGTCGATCAGCGGCAGCCGGGCCCGGTCGGCGATCTTCTTGGCGATCTCTGGGTAGGGGAAGCAGGGGTCGACGTTGGCTTCGCTGACGTAGCCGATCGGGATCGAAGTCCCGTCCTTGGTGATGATGCGCGCACCCTTGAGCAGCACCGGCACCAGCGAGCCGCCGTAGATCTCGCGGCGGGTCTCCACGGTCTGCACGTCGTCGTAGGGGATCGTGTAGCTCTTGTAGCGCAGCATCGGCGTCGGCCCGCGCCCGGCCGGCAGAGTCATTTTCACGGCCGTATCGCCGAGCTCCACGCGCGCCCTGAGCGAGAACAGAAGCTCGATGACGACGAGAAACATGAGGATGGAGAAGGCCGTCGCCATGATGGCGAGGCCGGCGGCATCGAACATGAGGCCCGACTTCACCCGCATCAGGATCATGGCGGGGAGGCTGGCGAAGAAAGGCAGCAGGATCAGAAAGACGAAGGAAAAGAAAGTCTTGCGACCTCCGCCGACGGCGTAGACCTCGGGCTTGTGCTTGACCTCCGGCGTCACCGCATCGGCCACCGTCGCGTCCGTCATCGCCGCCGCTGTCATGGTCTGCTCCCCGGACCTGGCTCCCTAGTGGGTCCGATCTTAGCAAGCCTTCCGCGGCCGAGTCACGGGGCCCTAGGGTTAAGTCCACCCTGTACGGGGCACCCGTGCAGCCGTGCCACAGCAGCCGGCCCTCCCGCGTCAGGCCGCGTTGCGTTCCCAGATGCTCACGTCGGCCGGCTTTGCGAGATGGCCGAGAAACTTCGCGAGAACGCCGGTGGAATCGCGCCAGGCCATGTAGGCCTGCTGGTCGGCAATCGAGTCCCACTCCTGCAGCAGCATGAAGTCGGAGCCGTCACCCTGGCCGGTGAACGTCTTGCTGGAGCGGCAGCCCTTGGCCTTACGCGTGTCCGGCAGGATTTCCGACAGGAACGCCTCGAAGGCGGCCGGATCCTTGGGCGCAAGGCGCAGGGTGACGACGATGGAGTTGTCGGACATGTAGACCTCCTCTTTTGTGAACAGTCCGCCAAGGGGACTGGACTAATGACCAAGTGGTCAATATCTAGTGGGCATGGCCGAGGTCGTCAAGTTAGTGTCCGCATGGTCAATAGCCGCAGGGTCTCATGAAACAGGTCGAAAACGGCACGAAGCCGAAAAGGCAGCGCCTCGATCCCCGCGAGCGCGAGGAGGAGATCGTCGAAGCTGCGATACGCTACTTCTCGGAGGTCGGATTCGGCGGCAGCATGAGGGAGCTCGCTGGCCGGCTCGGCATCTCGCACGCCTTGCTGTTCCGCTATTTCAGCACCAAGGACGCGCTTATCGATCGCGTCTACGACCGCATCTATCTCAGTCGATGGAATGCTGAGTGGGACGAGATCCTAGCCAGCCGCGATCTGAGCTTGGCCCAACGTCTGGTGCGCTTCTATACGAGCTACCTTGCGGCCATCGACCGGCCGGAGTGGGTCAGGATGTTCGTGTTCGGCGGTCTCTCAGGCGTGAATATCAACCAGCGCTATCTGAAGCTGATCGGGCGCAAGGTGATTACGCCGGTCGCGCTCGAGCTCGGGCAGCTCGCTGGAGTGAGCGCTCGACAGGCAACACCGTCCGAAGCCGAGCTCGAATTGTCCTGGGGACTTCATGGCGAGGTCTTCTACCTCGCCATTCGCCGCTGGGTTTACGGCCTGAAGGTCACCGCCGACCACAAGTCCTTCGTGGAGTTGACGGTGACCAAGTTCCTTGAAGGTGCGCCTGCGGCCCTGAAAGCCGTAGGCGAAAATAAGACCAGAGCCGCAGGCGGAAAATAGCGCGGGAGCCTAAGCCACGGCCTCGCGCTCGCTCTCCTTCTTGCGCTCCTGCTTCTTGCGCTCGTTCGGGTCGAGCCAGCGCTTGCGCAGACGGATGGACTTGGGCGTGATCTCGACCAGTTCCTCGTCCGTGATGTAGCTCATGGCCATTTCCAGCGTGAGCTTGATCGGCGGCGTCAGCAGCACCGCGTCGTCCTTGCCGGACGCACGCACGTTGGTGAGCTTCTTGCCCTTGACGACGTTGACCTCGAGATCGTTGTCGCGCGTGTGCTCGCCGACGATCATGCCCTCATAGACCTTGGTCTGCGCGCCGATGAAGAACGGCCCGCGATCCTGGAGGTTGAAGATGGCATAGGCGGCCGCTTCGCCGTCCGAGTTCGAGATCAGGACGCCCGTGTGCCGTCCTGCGATCTCGCCGCGGAACGGCTCGTAGGCATGGAACAGCTTGTTCATCACCGCCGTGCCGCGCGTGTCTGAAAGCAGCTCCGCCTGATACCCGAGCAGGCTGCGCGTCGGCACATGGAACACGAGGCGCGTGCGCCCGCCGCCCGAGGGACGCATTTCGAGCAGCGTGCCTCGGCGCTCCGACAGCTTCTGCACGATGATGCCGGTGTGCCCGTCGTCGACGTCGATGATGACCTCTTCGATCGGCTCCAGCTTCTGTTTGGTTTCCTCGTCGATCTTGAACACGACCTTCGGTCGCGAGACCGTGACCTCGAAGCCTTCGCGGCGCATGTTCTCGAGCAGGATCGCGAGCTGAAGCTCGCCGCGGCCCGCGACGTCGAACGACTCGCTGCCGTCGGTCGAATCCGAGATGCGGATGGCGATGTTGCGCTCGGCCTCCTTCATGAGACGATCGCGAATGACTCGGCTCTGCACCTTGTCGCCTTCCTGTCCGGCGAAGGGGCCGTCGTTGATGCGGAACGTCATCGACAGCGTCGGCGGATCGACGGGCTGAGCCTCGATCGGCTCCTCGACCGAAGGATCGCACAGCGTATCGGCGACGGTCGCCTCGCTCATACCGGCCAGCGCCACGATCTCGCCTGCGCTCGCCTCTTCCACCGGCACGCGCTCGAGGCCGCGGAAAGCGAGCACCTTCGAAACGCGGAACGTCTCGATCACCTTACCCTCACGATTGAGGGCCTTGAGCTGCTGGTTGGGCTTGAGCGTGCCGGACGAGATGCGACCGGTGAGAATGCGGCCGAGGAAGCTGTCGGCTTCGAGCGTCGTTGCCAGGATGCGCGTCGGCCCCGGCTCGACGGACGGCGGCGGCACGTGGCGTACGATGAGATCGAACATCGGCGCCAGATCCTCCTGCGGACCTGCAGGGTCGAGCGCCATCCAGCCGTTGCGGCCTGAGCCGTAGAGCACCGGGAAATCGAGCTGCTCGTCGGTGGCGTCGAGGTTGGCGAACAGGTCGAAGATCTCATTCAGAACGTCGAGGTGGCGCTCGTCCGGACGGTCGATCTTGTTGATGGCCACGATCGGGCGGATGCCGCGCTTCAAAGCCTTCGACACCACGAACTTGGTCTGCGGCAGCGGTCCTTCGGACGCGTCGACCAGCACCACGACGCCATCCACCATGTTGAGGATGCGCTCGACCTCGCCGCCGAAGTCGGCGTGGCCCGGCGTGTCGATGATGTTGATGCGCGTGTCCTTCCAGACGACGCTGGTGCACTTGGCGAGAATGGTGATGCCACGCTCGCGCTCGAGGTCGTTCGAGTCCATGGCGCGCTCGGCCACCTTCTGGTTCTCACGGAAGGAGCCGGACTGCTTCAGAAGCTCGTCCACCAGGGTCGTCTTGCCGTGGTCGACGTGCGCGATAATAGCGATGTTACGGATATCCATGGGTGTCCTGGAAAATCAGGGCGCAACCCGTGATTGCAGATTGGTCACAACCTATCCGCGAACCAGCTGGCAAAGTGTGCGCCGCAAAAAAGCTGGCGCGGAGGTAGCACAACATGGGGCTCATCGCCAGTGACCCGCGACCAGAAGGGTCACCGGAAACGGCATTTACCGCGTTTGCTGTGCCCTGAGGCCGGGATCTTGGCCTTCCGGGCCGCCACGTCCCCCGTTTGGCGACCCAATTTGCTGCTGTTCGGCCTCGTAGAGCCTCGAAAGAAGGGCATCCACATCGGACCGTGCGGCCGGAAGCTTGTCCTGCCGCTTGCGCTGCCGGTCCTGCCGGGCCCGGGCGCTCCGGGTCGACCCCGGCTGCTTCATGCGCCGTCCGCCCGAGATCAAGAGTGGGTGAGCCGGCTCGTCGAGGTCCAGCTCCTCCAGCATGTTCTCGCGCAACGCATAGAACGACTGCAGGATGGCGTCGCGTGCCAGCTTCTTCTCCTCGGCCGAGATGTCGCTGCGCTTCCTCGGATCGATCGATTGTAGCGCGCGTCTCATGTCATGCAGCGGCGCATAGGGGTAGAGGCCGATGAGATCGGCCGTTTCACCGGCGTTCCCATACACGATGCGCATGTTGTCGATGGCCTCGCTGATGCGGCAGAACGCGGCCAGGTAGTCGTCGGTCGAGGCGTATTGCTTCTCGCAGAACGTATAGAGCGCGGACTTCGTCCGCACGATGCCCCGCCATTCCTCCTCCAGGCTTTGCACGAAGTTCGACCGCTTCTGGAACACGTTGGCGAGGTAGGCCGCCACCACGGTGACGAACACCAGCGCCATGTCCTTGAGGTAGTCATAGAGGTCGCGCGCGATGCCTTCGATGGGCGTCCCGGAAACCCCCGGAATGTGATCGGCGAACTTCGAAGCCAGCGAGATGACGAGCACGATTCCCAGCACCACATAGGCGCGGCGAAGCGTTCGGTTGAGCGAGGATCGGGTCATCTGGGCATCTGGCTTGGCGTGAAGGTGGGTACAAAGACGGAGGGACTGTGACCGCGAGACCAAGGCAATTCAAGGGCTAACGGGCTGACATTTAGCCACTCAGGATCGTGACTATGCCGAATCCGGCTGGCCCGACCGCTCGGGCTCGGTGCACATTTACTCCCAGCGTTCAAAGCCGTCCGGACACGGCATGTCACGCGTCCTTGATGCAACCTGATGCCGCCCTGCGCGTTCTCCTCTGAGAGCGTAGGAGCGTGTCATGAATGATAAGCACATCTTGCTCGACGGACTGCCGACATGGGCGAGAGCCATAGGCGCGCAACTGGCCGACGAGCTGATCGAAACCCACATGTCGATGCCGCACGCCATAGCGGCAGCCAGATATCGCCTCGAGGTTAGTGAGAGATTGGGTCCTAGGCGCAGGGCCCTTTTCATTCTGGAAGCCCCGTGCACGGTGCATTGACCGGGGCGGCCGGCCCGGGCGAGCCGTTAGCTCTGTCGCAGCAGCCATAGCTCGAGGAGGAGTCTCGAACCTTCAAGCGAAAGTCCCAGGCCGCAGACGAAAAGGACGAGCGCCATCGCATAGCCGCCGAGGGCGCTTGCGTTGAGAGCAAGCCCGAACGCTTTCGCGAGCATCAGGACGCCGAACGCAATTTTGCCCGCATGCCACCAGGCCGGCCGGCCCTTCATCTTTTGATCGTGCAGAGCATTCTGAAAATCGAACCAGGCTTCGAGACGATCGAGCTTGCCGTGCGCCAATGACATGATGTGGTCTCCTCCAATTCCGGCCGCGCCCCGCGGCAAGTGCGCTGGAGATATGCATTAAGCATCGAGTGGCTCGCTGCACCGTGAGGAACACCTGCCCCGCTCGTTGGTTGTTTTCGAGGAGATGGTCCGCATGGCAATGCCCGCCAAAGACAACGATCCCTTCGATCTCGAGCGCTTCGTCGAGGCGCAGGCCAGCGTCTACGACGATGCTTGCGACGAGCTGCACGAGGGCCACAAGCGGACCCACTGGATGTGGTTCGTCTTTCCGCAAATGAAGGGCCTTGGCCACAGCCCGATGTCACAGCGCTACGGCATCGGATCGCTCGAGGAAGCGCACGCATACTTGGCCCATCCCGTCTTGGGCCCCCGCCTGATGGAGGTGACGCGTCTCATGCTCGCGGCCCGCGGTGGCACACCGCATGACATCCTGGGCTCACCGGACGACATGAAATTCCATTCGTCCATGACGCTGTTTGCGCAGGCTGCGGGTGCAGGAAGCATCTACGCCGAGGCGCTCGACAAGCTCTGTAAAGGCAAGCCGGACGAGCGCACGCTAGCGGCCTTGAGCAGGGCGTGATCGAGATCTTCCGCATCGAGCGCGCAATGCCAAAAACCTGGCAAATCTCGATCCAATATTGATCTGCGTCATTCTGCGTTAAATCAGAATAACGCCAACTACTTTGTTTCAAAATTTACACGTTTTTTATCGCCTCACGATAAAAAGTAGGCGACGGATTTATTTTATGAGGGCGCCAATGTCACGCTCTAGAATTAAGCCAACGCAAAAAGAAGTATTCTTCAATTCGCACCAAATTATCGTGTCAAAGACCGACCTCAAAGGTCGCATCACGTATGCGAATGACGTCTTCCTGGACATCGCCGGTTACGACGAGAGTGAGGTTCTGGGCCAGCCGCACAGCATCATCCGGCATCCGGACATGCCGCGGGCGGTGTTCAAGCTCCTCTGGGAAACGGCGGCCTCTGGGCAGGAAATCTTCGCCTATGTGAAGAACATGGCCAAGAACGGAGACCATTATTGGGTCTTTGCTCACGTTACACCGTCAATCGGTCTCGACGGCAAAGTGATCGGCTTTCATTCCAACCGCCGCGTTCCAAGTCGAGAGGCAATCGAAGCCGTTACGCCGCTTTACGAGCACGTGTTGCGTGCCGAGGCGCGCTACGAGAACGGCAAGCAGTCCCTGGCTGCCGGCTATCATCATTTCATTGAATTCATAAAAGCAAAGAACGTGTCCTATGCTGAACTCGTCCTCGCTCTCTAAAGCATTCGGCGCCACGGTGGTCGGCGTCATAGCGCTAGGCGTGTCCAATGTTTCTGGCGTGTTGCATTGGACCTTGATTCAGGCCGTCGCTGCAGGCATCGGCACAGTGATGTTGCTCGCGTCCGCCGTGTTTCTGTATCGGGTCGGGCGCGTAGTGCGCCAGACTGCCGACGTGTGCCGGGCCGTTTCTGACGGCAATTTCGAGGCGCGAATTATCAACATCCGCGAGCAGGGCGATCTCGGGGCCCTCCTGTGGTCGATCAACAGCGTGGTCGATCGTTGCGACGCATACGTTCGCGAGTCGGCCGCCGCCATGCAGGCTGTCCGCGCCAACACGTTCTTCCGCCGTATCCGTGAGGAAGGGCTGCAGGGCATGGTGCTTCACTCGGCCCGCATCATCAACCAGGCCATGGCGTCGATCGAAGCCCGTCTCAAGACGTTCGAGATCGAGACCACTAGGTTCGAGGATTCGATTCGCGACATCGTCGCTGACGTTGCGGAGGCATCCGGTAAGATGGGCGAGACGGCAACGACGCTGAGCGTGGGTGCGGGCGAGACGGCCACGCGGACGACAAGCGTTGCGGCCGCCACCGAACAGGCGACGACCAATATCCAGTCGATTGCCGCCGCGTGCGCCGAGCTGACGAACTCCGCCAAGGAGGTGGGGCTGCAGGTGAGCCGATCCGCGGACCTGACCAAGAAAGCAGTGGCGCGGGCCACCGAGGCCCGGAGCACCGTGCACACCATGAGCGCAGCCGGGCAGAACATCGCCGAGGTCGCCGGGCTCATCCGCGCGATCGCCGCGCAGACCAACCTGCTGGCTCTCAATGCCACCATCGAAGCCGCGCGCGCCGGAGACGCCGGAAAGGGCTTCGCGGTCGTTGCCCAGGAGGTCAAGTCGCTGGCCCTTCAGACGGAGCAGGCCACTGGCCAGATCGATACGCATATTGCCGAGGTGCAAGCTTCGACGCGTGCGGCCGTGGGGGCGATCTCGGAAGTCGGCAGCATGATCTCCGACGTCGATCAAGTCATCTTCGGTGTAGCCGAAACCGTCGAAGCCCAAGTGCTGGCGACCAACGAGATCGCAGCCAACATCGAGCAGGCCTTCACCGGCTTTAGCGAGATCTCGGCGAACATAAAGGCCGTCACCGAAAATGCCGGCAAGACCGAGAGCCTGGCGGGGAGCACGAAGCACGCGTCGATGATGCTTTCGACGGAATCGCGGCAGTTGGCCGACGAAGCGCGCAAGTTCATCGTGGCGTTGCGGACTGGCCCGCTTGCCCAGGGCGCGCAGCACGGCATCGATCCCTCGGCGGGATCGACCAAGCCCTCTCCCGAGAAGCGGCCTCCGGTGTTGAGCATTGTGGCAGCGTGATCGACCGCAACGTGGGCGGCAAACGCGTCGCCTTGAATCGAACTCTCCAGATCGTCAGCGAAGCCGAGAGGCAAAAAATCCCGGCGTTTGAGCGCCGGGATCTTCAGAGAATTCGGAATGTCACGCGCTTCGCGGTGACGTCTCGGCAAGCTGTTACTGCTTGGCAGTCTTCGCTTTCACGACCTCGCCGTCAGCCTTCTCGCAGTCGTCGGCATCTTTGGTCAGAACGCCGACGCCGTTGATGGTGCACTGGACACCTTGAACTCCGCCCTGCTGCTGTGCCGATGCCGGCTGCATCGGCATCTGCGCGTATGGGTTCATGCCCATCCACGGATTGAACATCGGCATGCCAACGTTCTGCTGCGGGTTCATTCCGAAGTATGGAAATGGCATCATGAATCCCATGCTCTGCTGTGGGTTCATGCCTAGGGCGGGGAACGGTCCGAATCCGAGGTTCTGCTGCGGGCCCATGCCCCAGCCGCCGCCCCAGGGATTGACGACACCCAAGTACATCGACCCCAAGTCGGAGCCCGGAAGGCCGTAGGAGGGGATGCCGTATGCATTGACGCTGAACGTGTTCGGCATATTGAGTCCTATAGAGGCCGCCGCCGCGCCGCCGCCGTACTGCAGGCCGTTGATGCCAAACACATACCCGTTGATCGGGCCGAAGTCCCTTCCCACGCCCAAGTTCGCGGCGAACGGATCCATGCTCCAGCCGTAATAGGGGTTGATGCCGAAATTCTGCCTCGATCCGACACCGCGGAACGTGCCGACCTCGCCGGGACGAGGGCCGTTGTCGATCGGACCGCGAAAGCCGTTGTTGACTGGGCCGCCGATGCCCCAGCCGTTATTGTTCGGGCCAACGCCCCAGCCGGCCTGGCCATCCCAGCCGGCGTGCGCGCTGGTGGAAAGGCAAGCGGCGACAAGTGCGATCACTACCGCCGGCGAGCGGACGAAACTTTTCAATGCAAACATGAGAGATATCCTCGCGTGCGCGAACCCCTGGTCCTCGTCGCCGATATCGATCCGGCGGGAGCGGGTCATGGCGCACAACGGCAAAGCCCGGTCCGGCTCACAGTAGTGTGCGCAACGCATGAAGATTGATTTAAGCGACGATGCGCGGTTTTCGATCCTGCCGCGTGGCGCTTCGTGTCACCAGGCGAAGTGCGAATCCGTTCCGTCGCTTGCTACGCGAAGCTCGCAATGCGAAAAATCTGGCCATGCTCGATCCATCGTTTGCTCTCGCCGGCCGTCTCGCCTTCCGGCATCAGACGCCGACTAAGCCGCCGCTGCCGCCCGGCCGCCACGACCTCGGTCTGTTCGCCGAGCGCGACTATGTCCTGATCGTCCCAGAAGGCGTCGATGCGCAGAGGCCCACGCCACTCATGGTCATGTTCCATGGCGGAGGCGGCAGCGCCGAGAAGATCATGCCGGTGATGCGGCCGCATGCGGAAGCGAACCAGTTCCTGCTGCTGGTGCCGCAATCCATCATGCCCACTTGGGACATCGTCATCGCCGGCAACGGGCCTGACCGCGAGCGGCTCGACATCGGCCTCGCCGAGGTCGCCTCCCGCTTCACGCTCGATCCGTCGCGCTTCGGCTTCGCCGGCCATTCGGATGGCGGCAGCTATTCGCTGTCGAACGGCCTAGCCAACGGCGACTTCGTCACCCACGTGCTCGCCTTCTCCGCGGGCTTCATGACTGTCCTGCATCAGGAAGGCGCGCCCTACGTCTTCATCGCCCACGGCAGCAAGGACGAGCAAACGCCGGTCGAGACCGCGGGACGCGCCAGCGCTCAGCGCCTGAAGCAGGCCGGCTACGACGTCGTCTACATCGAGTACGACGGCCCGCATAAGTCGCAGCCTCACATCGTCGAGGCGGGCGTGAAGTACTTCCTCAATTACCCGCCCGAGAGTCGCAAGCCGACGGCCGGCTGACGCAAGTCGCTCCGCGTCTGCGCTCCGTGGTTTCCCAGTCACATTCGATCGGTTGAAGCTGTGGAAGGCTGACGAGCAGCTTCGCATCGGCTCACCCTCGGAGTACGGACTATCGCGAGTAGGTTGCGGGGGCTTGGATGCATTCAACGACAGTGAGCAGTTTTGGCCGCAGGATTGCCCGCGCGGCTTCGTGGGGACTTGCAATTGCCTTCGCGCTGGCTTCGAGCGGATGCGCGTCGTCGAGCTCGTTCACAGGCAGTGGAAACCTCGCCGCGCCGCCGAACTATCGGCAGGCCATCGCGGCGAAGCTCAAGCAATTGGAGAAAGTCTCCGACATCAGCTCTGCCGAGATCACGAAGCCGCACAACAGGTTCGTTAGCATTATCTATGGCGGCACGCGGCCCGCCGTGTGCGTAAAGCTCTTTTTGCCGAACCTGTTCGGCAACCCCGTCCCACACTACTACTTGTTCATCTTCGATAACGGTGTGCCGGACGGTTTCAAGCAGATGGCCGGCTCGCCAATCGAGGCCCAACTCATCGGTTGCGGGAACGAACCGTTGACGAAATTCACCGAGCTCACGGGCTGAGGCTGAGAACGTCGCGAAGCTTGAATCGAGATAAAGCCGTTCTCCGTCCGCCTTCCTTTGAATAGGCGACGCGGCCCGACAAGATTAAATGCGGAATCGCAACGACCGATTCTTCACCATCGAAATGAGTTCTCCTCGCAGAGACCAACGGCCGGGCGCACAATTGCGTCTGTCTAGATCTCGTGGAGGATTCTATGACCCTAAAGTCTCTACTTGCCACTTCTGCCGTTCTCACAGTTCTTGCCGTCTCGTCCGCTGCTCAGGCCGATGGGTGCTTATTCCGCGATCGCACCGAGACTCGCGTCGTCTCGACTACGGTCCAGCGCACCGACCGCCTGTTTAAGCGCGTTGGCGACACGTTCGTGCGCACGGGAGATCGGATGCTCGGCTGGTTCTCAAGGCGGACACGCACCTAACTTGGTCCTTCCAGCGTCTCGAGGCCGTGTCAGCCGTTTGGCCAGGCTGACGCGGCCAGCGCACGTTTGCCTAGGGTTGCCCGCCCTCACACCTTCGACGACAATCTAAGCGACGTCGGCCGATGCCTTCAGCTTGGCGATGGCCTCTTCCGCCAGATCCTCTAGATCGGGCCGAAGCACCACGCTCTCCTGCTCGTTCGGGTCCGTTCGTGCAATTACAGCCGATATCGGCTTGCCGCTCATGTTGATTGGCAGATGCGGCACCCCGGCCGGAATGTAGACGAGGTCTCCTGCCTTGTTGATCATCCGATGCTGGAGCCGGTCGCCGAACAGGGTCAGGGCCTCGCCGTCGAGGATATAGATCGCGGTCTCGTGGTTCTCATGCAGGTGCGCTTTCGCCCGTGCGCCGGGCGGAATGGCGAGCAGATGCATGCAGATGCCCTTCGACCCGACGGTCTCTGCTGCAACGCCGCAGAAATAGGTCAGGCCCTGCTTGCCGTCGTAGGTCTCTGAGGCGCGTACAACGCGGCACATGGGTTCCGAAGGTTCGCTCATTTCGATGGGCTCCAGGACAAATGCTCCGCGCGGAGAAAATGCGCTGATCGGAGGATACGTCATTCGACGTCCCGGGTTCCACCCGCAAGCCCGGATCTCGAGGTGGCTCCACAGCCGAATGGCGACCGGCGGCGGGAGCCTAAATCGGCTCTTTCGCCGACATATCTAGGACTTTTTCGCACTTTCTAAGGGATCGTTAGAGCCTATTAGTGTATTATTACTCCTTCACGCGGGGGGCATCTTTTCGGCGATGGCGAGCGGACGGCCATGAAACGAAGAGAAGAACCGATTCCAGCCTTGTCGGCCGGCTTGTCGCATGCGCTTGTCGCGGGCGTGGTCGTGCTCGTCATGCTTCCTGTCGTAACGAAGCTGTACAGGGGCGAGATCGTCTCGCTCGGGCCTGCGTCTCAGGTCACGAGAACCGCCCCCGCAGCATCCTCCTCGCCCAAGCCTGCAGCCGTCGCGGCCGCGCCGGGAGAGGAAGCAAAGCCAGAGATCCAAGAAATCAAGGACGAATGGCCGGCGGAGGATATCGCCCGCGCCAAGGAGCAGTGCATGCACGTGCTCTCGGCCTCCGCGGCGGAAATCGAGTATCAGGATCCCATCAAGAAGGGCGAGTGCGGTCTGCCGGCCCCAGTCCTTCTCAAAAGCGTAGGCTCGAGCCCCAAGGTCGTGTTCGACCCTCCGGTCCAGGTCAATTGCGCCATGGTGGCCGCGCTCGACAAATGGGTGAAGACGACGCTGCAGCCCAAGGCGCGCGAGCGCTTCAAGTCTCCGGTCGTTCGCATCATGGGCGGCTCCGGCTATTCGTGCCGCAACATCTATAACCTCCCCAACGCGCGGCTCAGCCAGCACGCGCTTGCCAATGCCATCGATATCGGCGCCTTCTCGTTCCAGAACGGAAAGACGATTGGTGTGCTCAAGGGCTGGGGACTGACGGGCCGCGATATCGTTGCCCGCAAGAAGGTCCTGGCGGAAGCGAAGGCGAAAGCCAAGGCTGCGAAAGCTAAGGGCGAGGACGCCGAGACGCCTAAGGCGGAAACGGTCAGCGCCGATGCCACGCCCACCAAAAAGGGCAAGCAGGTGACGCAGGCATCGCTGATATCGACGCTTCCCAAGTCGCCGCTGGGTAAGAGCAAAACCGCGCCGGTCGTCAATATCGCCGAGATGGAGAAGTCGCTCGCCGAGAAGCCGACCTCCGAGGCGCTGTTCCTGCGCTCCATTCACGGCGGCGCCTGCAGCGGCTTCGGCACGGTGCTTGGCCCCGAAGCCAACGACCCGCACAGAAACCATTTCCACCTGGATCTGATTCCAAGGCGCAGCCACAGCTTCTGTGAGTGAGATCTCACGGCTGGCTCTGCCGCTTCGCGGCTAGACAGTCTTCGTCCTGATGGTCCGCCCGGTCCAACGTCGATAGATCCATTCGGCGGCGAACGAGGCCGCTGCGATGAGGACCAACGCCACGAGCGCCGCAGGCTGCTGCTGATACGTATAGACAGCCAGGATCACGAACATGACGAGGCAGGTGATCAGCGAAAGCCAGACGATCACGGCGTTCGCGCCCGTCTCCTTCAGCACCCGAAGGTGCCCGGCATTCACGGCCGCATAGACCAAGAGGAACGCTGCGCTTCCCATCATGGCGATGCCCGAAAGGTCGAAGAACAACATCACCAGCACCACCAGTCCCGCCGTCAGGAGTAGCCCGCCGGTCGCCTGCTTCCATTCGGTGCGCGCCAGCCGGCCTGGCAATTCTCCGTCGCGGGCGATCATGTAGCAGACGTTGGCCGAGCCGAAGAGCGTCGCGTTGATGGCAGAGGCAGTCGAGAACAACGCCGCCACCGCAATGAGCCGGAAGCCCAATTCACCCAGGAAGGGCTTTGCGGCTTCCGCCAGTGCGTAGTCCTTGGCCCTCTCGATTTCGGCATTGGAGAGGTTGCCGGTCACGGTGACCGACACGACGAGATAGAGCGCGATCACCAGGATCACGCTGATATAGAGCGCACGCGGCAGCATGGTGCGCGGGTTCTTCATGTCGGCGGCGGCGTTGGTGACGAGGCCGAAGCCCTCGTAGCCGATGAACAGCACGCCTGCCCCGAACAGGACCGATTGCATCTCCGGCCATTGCGCCGGCGACAGGTTATCCGACTTGATGAACCACAGCCCCGTGGCCGCGAACAGGATCAGGATCGCGACCTTAACGGCGACGATGAGGGTTTCGCCACGCCCCATGAGCTTGGCCCCGAAGGCGTTCACGATCGTCAACGCGAGCACCGAGCCGACGGCCAGCGACTTGAGCAAGAGCGCCGAAGGCGTGGTGGTGATGAAGGTCGCGGCGTAGCTGCCGAACGCCGTCGCGTAGAGCGCCAGGGAGATGATGTAGCCGGCCCACATGAACAGGTTGAGGCCGCCCGCCAGCACGCCGTCGCCGAAGCTCTTGACCAGGAAGTGCACCGCTCCGCCCGCCGAGGGGTAAGTGGCGCCGAGCTTGGCGTAGGAGTAGGTCGAGAGCAGAGCCACCACGCCGCCGATGGCGAAGGCGAGCCACATGGCATTGCCGGCCGCTTGCGCCACCACGCCCAGGATCGAGAAGATGCCGGCTCCGACCATGCCGCCGATGCCGATTGACACCGCGGCCGCCATGCCGATCTGGCCGCTTCCCGACTGCGTGTCGGACGTGGAGGTCGTCGCCATAGAGGTCGGCTCCGTTGCTTGCGGCCTAGCCGGCCGGCTGCCTGCACAGACTCAACACGCTGATCAGTGTTCCCCGTGACCAAATTCGGCGCAAGGATAACCTCGCCCCAGAAAGGCACGGCAAGTGTGCAAGCAGCTTTGAATGGCAGAACTTCTGGGGGGGCTATTGCTGTGTCGGCGCGGCGGGCACCGGATCGGACGATACGATCGGCCCGTCTGCGAACACGAAAAGATACGCCAGCATCGCTGCGATGCAGGCCAGTCCGCCGAAAATGATGAAGTGTCTGGAATGCACGGGACCGATCCTCTTCTTCGCTTTCAGGCGTCCTCAGTATCGCCTGTCCGTAGATTATTACTTAAAGCGACAAGTGACGGTTAATTCGCAGCCGCAATCTCTGCGAAGGGTCCAGACGCGCCCGGCGTCTGGACCTTCAGGCAGTCCCTACTTGCCGTTGGCTTGAAGGGCCTTCACGTCGGAGGTGGTCATGCCCCTTCCGCCGATACCCCAGTGGCCGCTCGCGACCTCGTGCAGGCGCACCCAGGTCACGCCGCGCATGGATTCGCCTTCGATCTCCACCATCGCGTCCGTGATCTTTTGGATCATCTGCTGCTTCTGCTTCTTGTCGAATACGCCTTCAATGAGCTGAACTTCGACCAGTGGCATGATGAAAGTCCCTTCCTGTTGCTGTTCCCGCCGCGAGCACCGCCGCGGCGTGAGGGGTGCATCCCACGATCCCCGCCGGCGCGGCCAGTTCAGGAACTGAATCGAGGCCAGTACAGAAACTGAACTGGCTGGTGGCGCCGCTGCGGCGTAGCCTCCCCCCGACTTGAGACAGCGTCCCAATGGAGGTGCCCATGAGTGAGGGCAGCTACAATCAGTTCTGTCCGGTGGCGATGGCGGCCGAGGTTCTCTGCTCGCGATGGACAGTCGTCCTGCTGCGCGAGCTTCTCGCCGGCTCGACGCGGTTCAACGAGCTGAGGCGCGGCGTGCCGCGAATGTCGCCTGCGCTTCTCTCGAAGCGCCTCAAGGATCTCGAGACGGCGGGCATCGTGTCCCGTTCCAAGGTGGCGGATGAGCCCGACGTCTACGAGTACCGTTTGACCGAGTCTGGCCTCGAGCTGAAGCCGGTCATCGAGGCTGTCGGCATCTGGGGCCATCGCTGGATCGAGACCGAGGCCTCGTTGAGGAATCTCGATCCCAATCTCCTGATGTGGGACATGCGCCGCAATATCGACCCCAAGCCCTTGCCGCGGCGAAAGAGCGTGATCGAGGTCATCTTCTCGGATCTCGCCGAAGCGCAACGGAACTGGTGGCTGATCGTGACACCGGACCAAGAAACGGATTTGTGCTCGGTCGATCCAGGCTTTGATGTCGATCTCTACGTAGCGACCGACTTGAGAACCATGACCGAAATCTGGATGGGCTACACGACCTTCGCCCGCGCCAAGGAGACAGGCAAGTTGACCGTAACCGGCAGCCGCGATCTGGGAGAGACCATCGGCGCCTGGCTCACGCTGAGCCCCTTCGCCAAGGTCGACAAGCTGGTGGCGTAAAACAAATCCGAGCTGGCGGATCACGGAGCCGCCAGCTCGGATTGGAACCACATTCAATTCACGATGCGCGGTTCACTGTTGAGGGGAAGGTGCTCCGCCGGCCGCTCCTGCTCCTTCCGTGCCCGCGCCACTACCGGTGCTCGCGCTGCCGGCTGCGCCACCCGAGGGGGGTGCTTTCATGGCGCTACGCATCAGACCCTTGTCGCAGGCCGCCTGGAACTCGCTCTGATCGATGGCGCCGTCGCCATTGGTGTTTGCAGCCTTCAAGTCGGCGATGAAGGGGTTTGCCTGTCCGGCGCTGATCTTGGGCTTGTTGGTGGGATTTGCCTTCTTCCAGGCTGCCTCGCATTCGGCCTTTGCGAGCTTCATGCCCTCGACTTTGCCGAGTTTGGCCTCGCCGCTTTCCTGAGCGAATGCGCCGACAGTCGTCATGGATAAGAACAACAGTGACCCGATCAGTTTCTTCATTGACGCCTCCTCACACGGGATTTTGCAGAAGTGTTCCTCTGCAAAAATGCGAGATCGCGAGTTTGGTTCCGGCTCGGGCACGCCTTACACCGGTGTCAGACGCCCTGGTAAACGATCCTCGTGAAGAAGTCGGGTCCAATGACGAATTGGCCCCATTTCGCATCGAAGCGTTGGGTCGGCTTGGCGGCGACAATCTGGTCGATCGTCTTGCCTTCGACCTTCAGCGCCGCGACGCCCTCGCGTATGCCGACAAGCATGTCGCGATAGTCCTTGAGCTCTGACCTGTTGCTGACGGGGTGCCCATGGCCGGGGACGATGATGGTCTGCGGCCCCGCTGCCGCGAGAATGGCGTCGACACCTTTGATCGTGCCGTCGATGCTGCCGCCCGTCGAATAGTCGATGAACGGATAGATCCCGTTCCAGTAGATGTCGCCGGTGTGAATGACATCCGGTTCCGCGAATGCAACGCTGATGTCCCCGTCCGTATGCGCTCCGTCATGGTGAGTAAGCTGCAAGGTCGTGTTGTTGAGCTTGAGCGTCTTGTCCTCAGCGAAGGTCTCGGTCGGAAGCGCACCTGCAGGCGATGGCGGGAAATCGAAGTTCCAATCCTCGACGCGCTGCGCCGAGCGCAGATGCCGAAGCGTATTGTCATGCGCGAGGATCGAAGCGCCTTCGCTATGGACCCACTCGTTGCCGTCGGCGTGATCGAAGTGCCAGTGCGTATTGATGAGATGCGTCAACGGCCGCTGATCGAGGCTCGCAAGAGCTTCCGTGATGCGCGGACGCGAGGCCGTGATGCCGGCATCGATCAGAACCTTTCCGTCCGGACCTGTCAGGACGCCGATGTTCCCGCCCGATCCTTCGAGCACGCTGATGCCGCCGCGAAGCGTGTGGACCTTGATAGGCGCTGTCGCGGCCTCCGCACGCATCTGGTCCACGAGGGTCTGCGCCTTGGCGAAGGCCTGCCTCGGGGTGAGCCAGATGCCGGCCGCCGCAAACGTGGCCGAGACGGTGCAGAGGCAGAAGCCGCGGCGCGAAAGCGAGGAGTGATCACAGGACATGGGTCAAATCCTTTCAGGGTCTCTCTCGTCCGGTAGGTAGGGGGAAGGGGACTGTAATGTTCCCTATCGTGAGCGGTTTGCCGTCATTTCGTGGTCACGGACATTCGGGACGCGGACGCAGCTGCGCTGGGCGTCTCCTCTCGCAGCATCTGTCTCGCCGTGTCGACGAGGACCAGCCATGCTCCAGCCAGGAGCGCGGTATCCTTCAGGACAAGCCGTCCGGCGCCGGAGAGATACGGAAATCCGTGGTGCGCGTCGCCGAGCGCCGCCACCCAAGCTTCGGGCGTGGTGATGAGGAAGGACAAGGTGATGAAAGGCGTCGCAAAGGCGAGCGCTGCGCCCACCAAACCCAGACGGCGCGAGAACAGTCCGGCCAGCGTCAGCAATCCGATGATGATCTCGACGGTGCCGAGGCCATTCGAGAAGGTGTAGGTGTCGTTGCTCGTCTGCCAGGCGCGCTGCTCGGGCTTCAGCTCGCCCTCGTGCGTCAGGTGCGCTTTGTAGTCTTCAGGATAATTGTAGAAGTACGATAGGAACGGGCTGTTGGCGACGAATGGCGTGATGCTGTCGGCCTCGTAGGGGACGAACTTCAGCGCGCCGATCCAGATAAACACGATTGCGATCGCAACCTTCATCGCCGCGATGCCCGCGCGGTGCGAGCCCGGGGAAGCGATGAACTCGAGAGTGGACCGAAACAGAGTAGGCATGATTGCGCTCCTGTTTGAGGTGGGATCAGGCTTCGCCGGCAGCGGCGTAGGCATCGAGGGCACGGGTGCTGTAGACGACCGCGGCGCCCGCATTCACGGACACCGCCGTGCCGAGGGCTTCGGCGATTTCTTCGCTGGTCGCTCCGAGCTTCCTGGCGGCGGCGCTATGCACGGTGATGCAACCGTCGCACCTGAGCGTGATCGCCACGGCGAGCGCTATCAGCTCGCGCGTCTTGGCATCGAGGTGATTGGTCTTGGCTCCTGCCCCGCTTAGGGTTCCGTATCCCTTAACCGTATCGGGGCTGAGTTTTGCCAATTCGCCGACGCCGGAAATAATCTGCTGGCGATAGGCATTCCAATCGAGCATGTGCATCGTAGCCTCCTGCACTAACAGGTGAAAAGTTAGGCCCGGGCTTCGGTGATGTTGATGCCCGCGCGGCGCATAGAAATGACCGTGCGGATCAAAATGGCGGCGAAGGCAGAATGGCGAAGAAAGAGAGCACGGATACCCTGAGCGACCTGGCTCCGCTGCTGCGCGTCAGGCCCGAGCTTCAGGACTTCTGCCGTTTCGGAGGCATCTGGTCAGGCCCACACGCGGCGACAGGCGCCGCTCAATTCCATATCGTTGTCCGTGGTCGCTGCCTGCTTGAACGTCCCGGCCACGGTCCCATCCGGCTCGGACCGGGTGACATCCTGTTTTTGCCTCGCGGCGACGCTCACACCGTGCGCTCGATTGCCGCCGGAGCGCCCAGACCCATCACAACCGAGTTCCACAACGCCATCCGCAGGAAGTCGACCAAGGGTGTCGAGATCGAAACCGAGCTCGTTTGCGGCGTGCTGCATTTCGAAGGCGCGAAGGACAATGCCGTCGTCTCGGCATTGCCCAATATCATCGTGCTTCGCTCCGCCGCCTTTCCCTTGGCGGACCGGTTGCGCGGGTTGACGCTCGGCATTCGCGACGAGCTGGATGTGGCTCGGCCGGGTGGCGCGGCGATCGCGACCGATCTAGCGAGCGCCCTGCTCGTGATGATGCTGCGCGAGCATCTGGAGGAAGCGCCACCGGCCAACGGCCTTCTTGCCCTCCTCGGTCAGCGAGCCACGGCTCAGGCCGTGATCGCGATGCTGCACGAGCCGGCGCGAGAATGGACGCTCGACATGCTGGCCAAAGCCTCTGCAACTTCGCGCGCGACACTCGTCAGAGCCTTCCGCAAGACGGCCGGCATTGCCCCTCTCGCCTTCCTGACCGAATTGCGCCTTGGCCTCGCGCACCAGCGGCTGGCGACCACGACCGATCCCATCGCTGCCATCGCCGTCGACGTGGGCTATCAATCGGAGGCGGCGTTGAGCAGAGCGCTGTTCCGGCGGTTCGGCGAGAGGCCCGGCAAAATGAGATCCGTCAGAAGTGAGCGCTCCGGCTGAACCGGCAACCGCCTTCCGGCATATCTACGTGACTCCATTGCGCGCCTTACATGCGCGCGATTTCGCCTATTAGAAATAAGACGCGCTGCTAGATTGCCCGCTCGGTGATGTGGACGGTCGGACGAATGTTTTCGGCACGAAGCTTTTTAGTAGTGGCCCTGCTTGCAGCGACCTTCGTTTGGAGTGTCGAAAGCGGAGTTGCAGCGCCGGGCAGCACTTATGAGGTCGAACTCGCGGTCGCGGGTTCGGCTCCCGTTCGCTTGCACGTGGACGAATGGGGAGAAGGCCCGCCCGTTTTGCTCGTGCACGGCCTCGGAATGTCGGCGTACACATGGCGGCTCATCGCGCCGGAGCTCGCACAAAAACATCGAGTGATCGCGGTCGACCTCAAGGGTTTCGGCCGCTCGGACAAACCCCTCGACGCGGCCTACTCCGCGCGCGATCAAGCGAAGCTTCTGGCTGCGCTCATTGAGCACCTGCATTTGGATCGGGTCACGCTCGTCGGCCAGTCCTTCGGCGGCGTCGTCGCCTTGCTCACGGCGCTCGAGCTGAACAGCAAGCCCGGACGTGTCGCGCGGCTCGTGATCATCGACGCTCCTGCGTTGCCACAGAAGTTCGCCGGCGCGACCCTGCTCGTATCGGCACCCCTTCTGCCTGAGGGGTTCCTCGCTACGGCCCCGCCGGAGCCCCTGGTGCGGACCGCCTTGAAGCACTCGCGTCACCCTCGCCGCCCGCCGTCCGAGGAAGATGTCACTGCCTATGCGGCAGCCCTTCATGAGGCCGGTGGGCGCCATGCTCTGATCCAGACGGCGCAAGGCATCCTCTCCAACGAGACCAAAGCGTGGGCCAAGGACTATCGCCGGCTCGATCAGCCCGCGTTGCTGATCTGGTGCCGCGACGATCTCATCGTTCCGGTTGCCACCGGGCGCAGGCTCACCCGCGTTCTGCCGAACGCGAAGCTGGCTGTTCTCACCGGCTGCAATCACATCCCGCAGGAAGAGCGCCCCGCGGCCGTTCTTTCGCTGCTGAAGCCGTTCCTCGCGCGTTGAGCTTCACGAGAGGGGGCAACATGGCAACGCCTGAGGAGACGGCTGTATTCAGCGTGAGGGTTGCGACGCCCGACGACGGCGCCGTGGTAAGCTCGCTTCTCGAAGCCAGCTATTCGGCCCTACTGCCGAGCCACTACGAACCGGGGCTTCTCACCGTCGCCTTGCCGCTTATGACGCGCGCCAATCCCGCGCTCCTTGCCTGCGGCACCTACTACGTTGCCGAAACAGCGGATGGACGAGCGGTCGGCTGCGGCGGCTGGACGATGGAGCGGCCTGGAGCGGGCGACGTTGCCGATGGCCTTGCGCATATCCGCCACTTCGCGACCGATCCGAAATGGGTCGGAAAAGGCGTCGGCAGAGCGCTGCTGTCTCGCTCCATCGGCGATGCCGAGGCCCGAGCCGTCCACACGCTCGAATGCTACTCGACGCTCAATGCCGAAAAATTCTATGGCAGCGCCGGCTTCACCCGGATCCGCGCCATCGAGGTGCCGTTCACGCCCGAGACGAGGTTCCCGGCGATCCACATGACGCGCACCTCCGCGTGACGATCGCGAAGCATCAAACGGCCTGTTATGTGAGCGGGCCTGTTTGGAACAGCGTCACGCGCAGTCCGCCGTGGGCTACGGGAGCTGCCGGCGGCGCGAACGGCAGGCCGGTCGCTTTTGCGAGGTGCGCGTCGGTCGCGATCAGGCCAACGCGCCAGCCGGCGAAACGCGTAGCGAGCGTCTGACCGAGCGCGCGGTAGAGCGGCTGCAGCTTTTTCTTCTCACCGATGCGCGCGCCATACGGAGGGTTGACGATGACGAGACCGGGCGGTCCCTCGGGCGCCGTGAGCTCGCTCACCGGCTGCTGCTTGAAGTCCGTGATGGCGGCGACGCCTGCGCGCTCCGCATTGGCGCGGCTCATGGTGATGGCACCGGCGTCGCGGTCGCTACCGAAAAACCGAACCGATGGCGTGGTGCTGATCGCGGCCTCGCGCCGGGCCTGCCAGGCCGCCTCGTCGAAGGTCGCAAGCTGCTCGAAGGCGAAGTGCCGTGTGCGGCCCGGCATCAGGCCCGCTGCGATCTCCGCCGCTTCGATGACGAACGTGCCCGAGCCGCACATTGGATCGACAACGGGCTCGCTCCCCGTATAGCCGCACTGGCGCAGGAACAGCGCCGCCATCGTTTCGCGCATGGGCGCCTTGTTGACCGCTTCCTTGAAGCCGCGCTTGTGCAGAAGGTCGCCGGACGTATCGACCGCAATGGTGCAGAGGTCCTTCTCGATGCGCAACTTGATGGTGATTTCGGCCTCGTCCGAGACGGGCACGCCGAGCTCGGCCTTGATCGCGTTCTCGACGCGCTCGGCGGCAGCGCCCGAATGATAGATGCGCGAGTGCGAGCAGGAGGCTTCGACCCGCACGGGCACTTCAGGACGAAAGACCTTCGCCCACGGTACGCGCCGCGCCCGCTTCTCGAGGTCCGCGAGATGCACCACGCGGAAGCTGTCGAGGCGCGCGAGAACGCGGCTTGCGCCCCGGATCACGAGATTGGCACGCCACACGTCGTGCCAGCGGCCCTCGATCCTGACGCCGCCGGGCACGGCCTTGGGCGCGCGGAAGCCATTGGCTTTCGCTTCGTCGCACAACAGGGTTTCGAGGCCCGGAGCGGTGGCGAGGAATATCTCGAAATCGATCTTAGCGGTCATGCCGCCTCAATATCGGGAAGCGGCGCGTCCTTCGACATAATTCTGCTTGGCTCTGGGTCGCAGGTCTTGGCCCTTTGTCGCGCCGCCCCAAGTCCCCTATCGCAAGCAGCCCGCAGGCATGGCAAACACGAGGCAAGCTCGCCCATAAGAGGCGCCAACGGCGGAGGACGCGACCCATGGACATCAAGCCCGGAGGCAGCCAGCCCAGCACCAAAGGTTCGGCCGATTACTTCACCGGCCAGGTTCGCATCGATCCGTTGTTCCAGGCTCCGGCCCCGGCGCGCGTCGTCGGCGCCAGCGTCAGCTTCGAGCCCGGCGCCCGCACCGCCTGGCACACGCATCCGCTCGGCCAGACTCTCATCGTCACGTCCGGCTGCGGATGGGCACAGCGCGAAGGTGGCGCGATAGAAGAGCTTCGTCCTGGAGACGTCGTCTGGTTTCCGCCCGGCGAGAAGCACTGGCACGGCGCCACCGCGACGACGGCCATGACACACATCGCCATTCAGGAAGCGCTCGATGGCAAGACCGTCGATTGGCTCCAGCATGTGCGCGATGACGAATACCGGCCTTGAGCTGAGCAGTGGCGTCGTGGATGACGGCTCGGCGAAGCGCGCTGCGCCGAGCGCGTGCGCGAAATATTACGCCGTCGTTTTGAACGCTGTCGCCGTTCGATCTTCGGCAGTTGTGAATCCGTAAGAAACTCTCAGCGATAAATATCGATAAATTGCCACAAAGATGCGACTTTCAATGCGCGCGAAAAGCGCGCCTTATATTAGCGCTCTCCCGCGTAGCAGCGATCCGCGTAGCAGTGATTGAGTGGGGAGAAGATGAAGTATCTTTTTGTACTGTTCGCTTCTGTGGTGGTGATAGCTGCCGCGAGCTCAGCCCGGGCTGACGCCGTGTCCGACGTGCTCGGATGCGACAGCGACCCTTGTGTGGTGAAGTTCAATGCCGGCGGTGAGGTCGGATCATTCAAGGCTGCGGCCCGCGAGCTGAAGCGCAGCGGCCGCCGCGTCGTCATCGACGGGCCGTGCCTGTCGGCCTGTGCCATTCTCGCAGACGAAGCGCGCGGCCGCGTCTGCGTCACGCAGAAGGCGCGCTTCGGCTTCCACAAAGGCTTCGTGCTCGATCAGCCCACGGCTGGCGGCCGCTACCGTCTCGTCAAACGCTTCACGCCTTCGCATTCCGCCGATGTCGCCGGCTGGGTGAAGCGCAACGGCGGCTATCCGACCCGCGGCTTCAACGTCATGGGCGCGAAGGCAGCTCGAAAGATATGGCACGCCTGCTGAGGCGCTAGCCCTCGAAAAAGCGCACCCGACCGATGACAGCCGGGTGCGAGTTGATCCAAGCCGGGCCGCCAGCGCGTGGTGGCAACCAGACGTGCGTTTGGCCCGGCATGGATAAACGACAAGGCAAAGCCCCGCGCTCCAAAAGGCGGATGGGAGAGCGGCGGATGAGACGTGAGAAGGTGACCTGTCCGGGCTGTTCGTCGCCGGAGCGCGGAATGCGCGCGCACGCACCAGCCTTCGCCGCCCGCGGTTGGGCGGCGCCGTTTCGAGTTTCTTTCCTCGTATCGAGCTTGGAGCAATCGCTCCTGAAGCGGATCAAAATCCGCGTTTGGCTCAAACCTGAGCCTCTGCGCGGACTGTCGCGCAAACGGTACAAAGTTACAAATTAATTCGGCTTTAGGTTCGCGCTCTGATCACCGCGTCGTCTATCAGACGCGGTGTGAATCAGCAGCGCAAAAAAACCAGCTCCGGTCATGCCGGAGGCATGCGCTTAGGACGCGTCGCCTGTCACGCGCGACGAGAATCCGCGTTCCGATCGTCGCGTCCCCTACCGGACGCGACGTGAATCGGCAGCGCCACAAAAGACCAGAACGGCTATTTCGAATCTAGCAGCGGTGGCACCAACGCCGGCACTGGCGGTTCCACCACGGGCCCCAGCAGCGGCGATGGCAATGACGATACGTCCTGCAGTGGACCTGCAGCACCTCCGAGTGCGCGTAGGCCTTCATATTGGGGATCGGCACTCCCGCCTGGGCGGACGAGGCCCCGATGCCGCTCGACACGGCGACAGCCAGGAATGCGGAAACGGCCAATGGGCCAAAGCAGGACCGCGAGCTCCTCATAGTTTCCTCCACTCAACATGTGATGCGGTGCAGGTGTAAGGGGTCGTGACTGCAAGGTGCCGAAGGAAGCCGCACAAAGTGTGCGCCTCGGGGCGTCGCGCTCGGTTTGTCCAAGCGGAGCCGCGCGGAATAACAAGTGCGGGACGCACGCGATGACAGTGTTGTGCGCATTCCTGCCGGCCGAGCCAGTCAACCGGCATCAGGCGCCCATGACAATTCGACTAATGGCGAACGCGCTCCGATCGTTGAGCGTCTTATCACGCGCGACGTGAATCGGCAGCGCAATCAAAGACTCTAAAAACTCCCCCCGCGATTGTACGCGTCCACCAGCTGATTGTAGTCGCGCATCAGCCTGGCCGGCGAGCCTTCCACCATCCAGGCGCCGCCGCCCGAGTCCATCATCATGCGGTCGCCCTGGCTGTAGGGCACCTTGTCCCTGACGCGCCGCATCAGCTGCTTCGCCGTCACCAGATACTCCTTGGCGTTGCTGACGAACATCGAGCCGATCTTGCTCTCCTTGTTCGCCTCCGCATAAGCCTCCGTCGCCTTTGCCATGGCCTCATACTCGCCGAGCGCCGCCGTGATCTTCGAAATGTCCGCCTTCTCCGCCGTCTGCGCCCGCATCAGCGCCTTGGCGTGCATCATCAGCGCCTGAATGTGATAGCGCTCCTTGCGCCCCTCTGATTTCTCGATCTCGGCCAGCTTCTCGGCGGCCTGCTTGTCCTGGATGTCGTCGATGCCGTTGCGAAGCTTCTGGTCGGCCGCCGCGAACGCGCCCCATGCCGCCACGAGGCGCGGATGCAGCGCCTTGCCCTTGGCCATCTTGTCGTCCTTGTAGTTCTCCTGCTCGTAGTAGTCGTCGGCTTCCTTCAGCAGCGGCTCGAGCGAGACGACCGCCTCCACATAGGCCGAGGCCGCGGCCTCGAGTGCGGCATCGCGCGGCTCCAGCGCATTGGCCTTCTCGACGGCGGCCTTGCAGTCCGACGTGTCGTAGATGGTGTAGGTGCCGTAGATGATGCGCTCTTTGCCGGTCGGGCCCTTTTTGGCGTCCACCCATTCGAAGTAGCGCGAGCGCGAGTCGTAGGAGCGCTCCGACAGCCGGTTGATGCACTCGACGTAGGCATTGAGCTTTTGCGTGAGGGTGGGAGCCTCCTCCGCAAGGGCCGCGCCTGCGCCGAAGATGACGAGCGCCAGTGCGCAGTGCGCCACGAATACGCCGAGCGGCCAGACGATCCCTCGCGCGCCTTTGAATCCGGTGATCTTCATTGTGTCCCTCTCCCTCGCGCTCCGATCACCTCGCCTCTTATCAGGCGAGGTGTGAATCGGCAGCGCAACAAAAGCCAAGCTCGGATCGTCGCGTCGTCTACCAGACGCGGCGTGAATCTGCAGCGGACAAAAAAGTCCGGGATAGCATTTGGTGTGTACCGGAAGATTCGGTCAGTTCCGTGAGGAACACGAGGCTATGGGCCGTCGGAGCCCCCCTTGATCGCGGATATCAATGCGGCGGTCGACGGACCATTGAAGTACTGCTCCATCCGGCAAATCTTCTCGCCGCGAAACATCAGCACCTGGCGAACGTCTGATACGAAGCTTTGCCCGCTCTCAAGGTTCTTCATCGAAAATTCGACGTTGGCTCTGATGATGCCATCCTTGAACGTAAAGTCGCGTGGGACGGAAGTGGACTCGACGCCATCCCAGCCTCTTAGCCTCTCTCCGATTTGATCCTTGCCGAACAGGATGAGCCCCCCGCCCGGACCGACGTTGATCCAATAGGCGAGGTCGTCGACGCAGAACGAGAGGAATCTCTCGATGTCCCGCGCGTTCCAGGCATCGTGAATGCCGAAAAGGGCTTCCTGCGCCTTTGCCTTTGAGATCACCGCCGAAGGCATGGGGCTTCGGTTCGATGCGCCAACGGCCTCTGCGGCGCTTTCAAACGATTGCCCATCGAACAGATACTTGTTCGCAAGGTGAGTACCATCCGAGTCGGACCAGCGGGTTACCTTCACTAGCAGCGGCTGCACCTTTGAGCGGTATTGCTTCCAGCGCTCACCGGCGGGCTCGTCGAGCCCCTGACATTCGAAGTCCCAACCTGCTTCAAGCACCTCGTCCAAGCTGGCCATGGCATGCGTCTCCGCGCAGTTTCCACCGGTCGCGAGGAGTGTACCGAACGAGTTTGGCGAATGTGAAGCCCCCGCGCTCCGATCGTCGCGTCGACTACCAGACGCGACGTGAATCGGCAGCGCAATAAAAGTCGCTCAGGTCATGTCGAAGACATGCGCTAAGGATGCGTCACCTATCAGGCGCGGCGTGAATCTGAGCGCAAAACAAGCCGCTCCGATCGTCATGTCGAAGACATGCCTCGAACGTGCGCCACCTTCGGGCGCGACGTGAATCGGAGCGTAGGGATTGATGCACTCGACATAGGCGTAGAGCTTCTGCGTGAGAGTGGGAGCTTCCTCCGCGAACGCTGCGTCTGCGCCGAAGAGCTTGAAAAGGCTCACTGACAATAGACCAAAGCAGGCTCGCGTCACGCCGAACGAGGTTTGTCGAAATCTGAGTGGAGCATTCTAGTTCTACCGGTTGGCACAGTTTCTGTGGGCGGCGCGCAGCTTCGCGTTGTTGCTCGTCAGCGATTCAACCTAACTAGTCGCCGAGCTGATTATTGGGGGCCGGTCGATATGGGAAAGAAGTCAAAAATCAAACTCAAACCCGGCGCGTCGATTGGTGAACCGGCAGCCGAAGACGACAGTCGGTTTCTGGAGAGTAGCTTCATAAACCACCCTACCATTGCTGTACTTAAAGATGTTTCCTCACCTCAGAGCGTGTTGCTCGGACGGACTGGTGCTGGGAAGAGTGCGATACTCTGGCATTTGGAGAATACCCTCGACCACGTCACACGGATCAACCCCAAGGACGTAGCGTTTCAATATCTGGGCAATTCGGCGATCCTGCGAGAGGTCCGAGCACTGGGCGTCGATTTGCACACCCTGTTCGAATATCTTTGGACGCATATTCTGGCCCTTCACGTCGCCAGAGAGTGTCTCGGGGCTGAAAACTCTCGGGGCGTCCGCGGAGCTCTGGATCGGCTTACATCTTTCGTTTGGAGAGATCAGCGGCGCGAAATTGCCATGCGCTATCTCGAAAAGCATGCCGACAACTTTTTCCTAAACGTAGAGGAGGTTTCTTCGGAAATCACGAAGACCATCTCGGAAAAGCTCGCTGCTGAAGCTGGGCTGAGCCTAGAGATGTTTAAGGCGACGATTGAGGGCGGCAGTGATTGGAGGGATGAGCAAAAAAGGGTTTTCAGGTATCGGGCTCAGGAAGTCGTAAGCGCCTTGCAGATGCGAGAGCTAAAGGAAACGATTAATGCCCTTGCTGAGTGCATGGATAAACGGGGTCCATTTTATATTTTAATTGACGACCTCGATCTGGAGTGGGCGGGAGACGAGAACACCCAGTATGCACTTATACGGGCATTGATTGAGAGTCTAAAGACGTTTCGAAGAATTCCCAATCTGAAGATTGTTGTGGCTCTGCGTGAGGATCTTTACGAGGCGACACTAAGAACTACGACAGATAAGCATTTTCAGGCCGAGAAGCTTGAAGGAGTTATTCAACGACTCCGTTGGAGCGACGGGCTTCTGATTTCAATGGTCGAGAAGCGCATCCAGCAGCTTTATAAATACTCTTACACAAACCAAGCTGTAACAATGCCGGACGTGCTCCCGTCGGTAATAGCCCAGAGTTCCATTCGCGACTATCTAGTGGGTCGCACCTTACGCAGGCCGCGCGATATAATCGCACTCATCAACAAGATTCTGAGGGAGAACGAAGGAGAAAATCTTCCCCTTTCGGTTAGATCGCTAACGAAGATAGAAGGCGGATACTCTAGCGACAGAATGCGAGCTTTGGAGGACGAATGGCGCTCATGCCATCCTCTTGTTCGCACTTACGTGAATTCGATCCAAGGGCTAACTTCACCAGCGTCCGTACAAGATATCGACGAGGATAAGTTGTTCTCGTTGTTGTTCGAGGTTGATGGGTTAGGACGCAAGCCGGTTGATGAGGTAGAGCGAGCCGCGAAGACTGTTTATGAGAGAGACAAGGATCTGCGGATAGAGAAGCTAGCTCGCGTCCTTGTGCGATGCCTCTATAAGTTGGGTGTTGTCGGTGTGAAACTGAATACGAGCAAGGCGTATTCGTTCTGCTATGAGCACCGTGCGTCGCTTGACGATGGTGAAGTGGGTGAAGATGCCAAATTTCTAATCCACCCAATGTTTGCTTCGTCGCTAGCTAGTCGGCCTGCAAAAGCGGATGCCGCATAGAGATGTCACGCAGAGAGCGACCGTGCGCAATACCATTGCAAAGCATGCGCGCTAAAGGAGCTCACGTTAGCTGCATAGGCGTTTGATGAGTCAGTCAGAAGTTTCCTACATCTTATCTTGGGAAGCAGTGACCTTTTTGGGCGTCGCGGCACAAGCTGCAGCCATTGTTTGGCTTTGGCGCGATTGGAAGATGAGTCAATTCCAGCACAAGGAGTGGAGGAATGAGCACCGCCAAAGTGAGGGTGATACGCTCAAAAAGCTAGCTGCCTTGTGGGTTAAGTTTGGCGGCCCCTCCACCGCGGCTGCAATTGATTGGGATAACGTGGGCTCCGCCGAACTGGACCTGATGAGCAAGGCGTTCCCTGCCCACGGCGACGATGAGAGCCTGAAGAAGCGGAAATTAGAAGTTTTGACTCCGCTGTATGGTATCGGTCCGAGCGATGCCGATCTCGTAAAAATGCGCAGACAACTTGAACACCTAGCGCTGCTCCGGAGAGGCATTGCTGATTACCGCACGTTCATACGAAAAAGGACGTTTCAGACGGCTTTGAATCTGATGCTGGTAGGATTCGCGCTGCAGCTATTGGGTTCATGGCCCTCGCGCTGGTTTGTGCCTGTGGAAGAGCCGTCCGCCATGAAACGTCCGCGATGAAAGGTGGGTCGAAATAGTTCAAGCCCCCCTTCACATCTCCGCGACTGAACATCGTCATTGAACTGACTTTGCGGTCGCGCTCGGCTACGCTCCGCATGCGGGGGGCCCATAAGGGAGATGTGCAATGAAACATTTCCTGGCCCTGTTAGTCCTAAGCCCCATCCTGCTCGCCCCTGTCGCGGCCTATGCCGCTGACGAGCAGGCACCTCGCCGCTGGCTCGATCAGCACAAGCACCCCCACGGCCCCGGAATGTACGACAAGACCGATGGCGCCACCTCGAGCGGCACCAAGGTCTACGGCTGGAGCTCTCGCGCTCCGGGCACGCGCGTGTACGGCTGGCGCCATTGCGGCGACTATCACTATTGGAACGGCAGCACCTGCGTCGATGCGCGGGATACGCCTCCATAACGCCAGCCGTAATCTATCCCCTCTCCTCCTCGCTCACTTATCCTGCTCGCATCCCGCCTCGGTTACGAGGGTCATGCCGGAGGCATGCTTCCAGCATGACTCGCGAGGCGTCGTCAGTGTGTTGAGGCGGGAGCAGGTCGGAGATGCGGCTCGACGCGGCTGCTCCTTCGAGGCTCGGTCGTGCCGAAGGCACGCTTCCAGCATGACATGTTCCGGGTGAAATCCCCGGTGCCAATGAATGGCTCAAGTCCGGGTACGCCACAAATCCTAGCGCGGGGCCCTGGCGCCGCCAGTCAAAAACAAAAAATGAGGCGGCGCTGGCATTGCTCCGTATCCTCGTCCCTTCCCCTCGGGCTGTGTCATGCCGGAGGCATGCATACGCATGCGCGCCGGAGGCATGCATAGCCATGAGCGTCACGCGCTCCGATCGCCGCGCCGTCTACCAGGCGCGGCGTGAATCGGCAGCGCAGAAAAAGCCCGGAACGTGAATCGTCGGTCTCAAAGAAACGAGACCATGATCGCGTCAGATCCTATCAATCTGACGCGTGAATCATCGGTCTCAAAGAAATCACGCGCTCCGATCGCCGCGTCTCCTATCAGGCGCGGCGTGAATCGGCAGCGCAAAAGGAGTCCGCCACGTGAACCTCATATGAACCACTCGTTCACGAGCCGGACTCCCGCTGTGTGATTAGCTCTCCCCATGGCAGCAAGCCGGGGTCCGCTGCTCAAACTGTGGGAGACACGAATGAGAAACAAACTGGTTCTGGCCGCCCTTGCCACGGCGACGATGCTTGGCGTGGGCTCGGTCTCGGCAAGCGCTGCGCCGCTCGGCGCAACGCCTCTTCAAGCCCAGTCGCAGCAGGGCGTTCTTCTGAAGGCTGGGTATCGCGACGATCACAGGCCGTGGTGGAAGAAGCGCCATAACTACCGCTACTACGGCTATGGCTACGGCGATCGCCCCTGGTGGTGGCGCAAGAAGTTCGACCGTGACTATCGCCACGACCGCCGCGATCATCGGGACGACCGGCGCGATCATCGCCGCCGGGACTGGTAAGGCGTCCGCGGCGCGCGTTTCTGCGCCGTGCTGAAGTGCGCCAAGCTGAAGTGAGTGAGCGTCTGAGGGTGTCGGCGGCGGAGTGCGCTGCCGGCACCCTTCGCTCTCAGAACTTCTTGCGCTGGCTGCTGTGATACTTGCGCGGAATCTCGCCGGCGTCGGCCAGCGCATCGAGGCAGCGCGGCGAGATGTTGAAGCCGGCGCCTTGCATGCAATTCCTGAGCTCGACGCTCTCGAGCTTATAGGAGGGGCAGAACTTGTAGAAATCGGTCTTGCAGGCAGACTTCACCCGCGCGCTGTAGGTGTAGGCGTGCGCGGCTCCGGCCGCGAGCAGCGTCGCGAAACCAAGGCTGAGCACCGTCACGATTTTCTTCTTATGCATCCTCGGGCTCCTGAACTGACCGATTCACAAGCTGCATCTTAGGCGAGCGACGCGCCTTGCGCACTGCCCCAAATCTAGTTCCCACCCATCCCGTCTTGCTTAATACTTGCCCCGTCCTTGGCCAACAAGTCCGGGGCGTCGAGGTCCCGAAACCATCAATCGGCGCGTGCGGTTCCCGGCCCGGCGCGCGGCGCACTTGAACCCCCGGCCGGCCTGCCGCGTTAGGCAGCCGGAGTGGGGCGGAATGGGAGATGTCGTCATGACCATAAGATTTGCCATCGCATGCATGGTCTGCCTGATGGTCCAGGCGGTGCTGTTCGGGATCGGCGCGGTGCTCATCCTTGCCACGCCCCTGAAGCATCAGGCCATGGAGCTGATGCCCTGGATGATCGCGGTGACGTTCGCGATCTCGGCCCCGTTCTCCTGGTGGCTGGCGCCGCGTCTGCGTGCGCGCTATTGGCGTGAGCACCGGAATCTGAGCGCCGCCGACAAGGCCCTCTCGGCGCTGTCCTAGCTCCGATCGCCACGTCGGCTATCAGACGTGGCGTGAATCGGCAGCGCAATAAACAAAAAACGCCGGCCGCACGAGGCAGCCAGCGTCTGAGCGAGAAAGCCGGAGCGTTACTTCTTCCGGTTCCGCATCTCGAGAGTGCGCAGGCGCAGTGCGTTGAGCTTGATGAAGCCTTGGGCGTCTTTCTGGTCGTAGGCGCCCTTGTCGTCCTCGAAGGTGACGAGCGTCGGCGAATAGAGCGACTTCGGGCTCTCGCGGCCGACGACGATGACGTTGCCCTTGTAGAGCTCGAGCGTCACTTCGCCTTCGACGTGCTCCTGGCTCTTGTCGATCAGCGCCTGCAGCATCTCGCGCTCGGGTGAGAACCAGAAGCCGAAATAGACCAGCTCCGCATAGCGCGGCATCAGCTCGTCCTTCAGGTGCATGGCGCCGCGATCGAGCGTCAGGCTTTCGATGGCGCGGTGTGCCTGCAAGAGAATAGTCCCGCCGGGGGTCTCGTACACGCCGCGTGACTTCATTCCGACGAAGCGGTTCTCGACCAGGTCGAGGCGGCCGATGCCGTTGTCGCGGCCGAGGTCGTTGAGAGCTTTCAGCAGCGTCGCGGGTGAGAGCTTCTGGCCGTTGAGCGAAACGGCGTCACCCTTCTCGAAGCCGATCTTGATGGTCGTCACCTTGTCGGGCGCATCCATCGGCGAGATGGTGCGCTGGTAGACGATCTCCGGCGCCTTCTTGGCCGGGTCTTCCAGCACCTTACCTTCGGAAGAGGAGTGCAGCAGGTTGGCGTCGACCGAGAAGGGTGCTTCGCCTTCCTTGTCCTTCGCGACCGGGATCTGGTTCTTGCGCGCAAACTCCAGGAGATCGTCGCGGCCCTTGAAGCTCCACTCACGCCAAGGCGCGATGATCTTGATACCGGGCTCGAGCGCGTAATAGGTGAGCTCGAAGCGCACCTGGTCGTTGCCCTTGCCGGTTGCGCCATGGCAGACGGCGTCGGCGCCTGTCTTGCGTGCGATCTCGATCTGCTTCTTGCCGATCAGCGGGCGCGCGATGGACGTGCCGAGCAGATAGACGCCCTCGTAGACGGCATTGGCGCGGAACATCGGGAACACGTAGTCGCGGACGAATTCCTCGCGCAGGTCCTCGATGAAGATGTTCTCTTTCTTGATGCCGAGCATCTCGGCCTTCTTGCGCGCCGGCTCGAGTTCTTCGCCCTGGCCGAGGTCCGCGGTGAAGGTCACCACCTCGCAGCCATAGGTTTCCTGTAGCCATTTCAAGATGATGGAGGTGTCGAGGCCTCCGGAATAGGCGAGAACGACCTTCTTGATGTTTGCCTTGCCGTCCTTCGCGCTCATTGCTCGCCCTTTGGTAAATCTAAATGAATATCAGCTGGTTGCGCCCGCTCGAGGTGCGGACGGAGGCCTCCGGGGGGCCTCGCTTGCGCGGCACTATAGGCAGTGGCCGTTCCGCCGCAAGGTGCACTCCGTCTCAGCTAACAAGGCGTATGTGACAGAGGATCAAGGCTTACACTCCATCTTCTCGCCGTGATTTTTGCCGCAAGTCCGCCTAAGACGCGTGACGCGTGAATTAGCGGCGCGCAGGGAACTCGTCCCCCAAGGGGACAAGGGGGAAGAAGAATGATGCTGCAAATAGGCACGAGGACGCTCACCCCCATTGTCGCGGTTCTGGCCGCGACCCTGCTGATGGGCCAGGGGCTCGACACGGGATCGCCGACCATGTCGCCCTCGGCGGACGAAGCATCCCCGGCCGTGGACACGCTCCCGACTGCGGTCAATCCCGACGTTCCCTCCGCCACCGCACCGGCTTCCCCGCCCGAAAACAAAGCCGTGGTCGTTCCCGTGAACAAGCCTCAGGCTGCGGCGCCTGCCGCGCCGGCCGCTAAGAAGGAAAAGGCCGCTAAGGCAGCCAAGACCGAGGTGCTGCCCTGGGCCAATACGCCGATTGTTCCGGCCGTGCCCGGCGCCACCCCTGACCCCGCCAACGCCGCCGCAGCCGCGACGGCCGCCCAATGTGCCGGCCTGTTCGAAGCTCAATGCCGCGAAGTGGCCACCTGCGCCTGGGTTGCCGACATCAAGCACGAGGACGGAACGTCGGTTGCCGCGCGCTGCGCCGGCCGCGGTGCTGCTCCCCCGAAGAAGGCCGCGAGCAAACCGAAACCCAAGCCCAAACCCGAGGCGACTACCGCCGCGGCCACAGCACCGCCTTCTGCCGAGGCACCCGCGAAGAAGTCACTGCCCATTACCGTCAGCCCGCCGGCACCTGCTGCAGAGGCGCCCGCGCAAGCGCCGGCATCCGACGGCTCCATCGTCGTGAAGATGCCCACGCCGCAATAAAGTCAGCGATAATGGTTCGGGTTTAGAAGCTCGATCCCGACGGCATGAGCCAGGGCGCCACCAACGCCGCTGCGCCGAACGGCATCAGGAAAGCCGCGAGCATCGGGTTGCTGCGCGGTGATGCCGCCTGAGGCGCCATAGCGAAGCCGCCCTCGGAGCGATAGCTCGAGAACGCTTGCGACACCGAGGCGCTGGCCGTATTCGCGGCGTCCATGACCGCGACGTTTGCTTCGGCCGCGGGCAATGCCACCGACCGCGGCACGCCCGCGCTCATCATGGCGTGAGCCATCGGCCAGCTCATGGGATTGGTCTGGAACGGAGCCAATCCCCACCAAGCAGCAACCGGCGCGAACGCGGCCCGGGAAGCGTCGCTCCAGGGGTTGGACATCTGAAAGAAATCGAACGGCGTCATGGGGATCGTTGGCGCGGCCATGCGCCGGGGAGCAGAGACGAAATAGCTTGCCGTCGGCGTCGTGCTCGAAGGGCTTTTCGCGGCTGTCGCCCAGAAGTCCATCGTCTGGTCGGCCATGGCCGCATAAGCGGCCGAAGCCGCACGCGCATAACCGATGGCAGCGTCCGTGCAGCTACGCGCGAAACGCGACTGGAGCTCGGTGTTCATTGGGCCAAGCATCGGCGCAGGTCCTTTTGTAGAGGCAAGCCTTGATGCCATTGTGCACCGCAGCACAATACTCCGACGCCAGTGATAAAACAAATGGATTAACGATGAGTCACAGCTAATGGGCCCGTCGCTGCGCTCGAATACTTAACGAACTGGCTGGGCTTTTTCCGCTGCCTTTCGACCTCCGGCACGACGCCCCGAAACCAGCCAATAGGCCAGGCCGCCGGCAAATCCTGTCGCGGCGTAGGCGGTGAGCGCATAGGAATTGTAGATGGTTGTAGCGCCCGCTTCGCCCATCCACTGCGCCAGGAAGCCGGCTCCCGCCACCGCGAGGCCGAGCACCACATAGAAGAAGACCGACCGGATCCGCTGCCACTCCGCGATCGCGATAGCGATGAGGGCCAGGGGCGCAGAGAAGACGGCGCCCTGAGATGCCGCGAAGAGAGCGAGAATGCCGGCTCCCTGCAGCCGCTCCATGAACGCATCACTTCCGAGAGTAACGAGCTCGGCAGGCGTGATAACGAACAGCACCTGCACGACGCCTGCGACAAGGTTCGCGACGAGGAAGCCGAGCAGTACTCTAAGGACGGAAATCACCAAGCTGAACATTGGTTCGACGCTAAGGTGTTGCGAGGACTTTGGCCACGCGAATGTGACTCAAGCGTTGCGGCCGGCGATGACCCAGTAAACGAGACCGCCCGCAAATCCCGCCGTAGCGAAAACCTGCCAGACCGTCGCCTCGGAGAGCGTCGCCACTCCCGACGTGTTGATGCGCGCCAGGAGCGGGATGGCTGCCAGTGCCAGTCCGCCGCCGATGACATAGTAGAGCCACGAGCGGATGCGGGCCACCTCGCCGATGATCACCACCGCGAGCGCCGGCAGGATGCTGGCGCCCGAGGCGAGCAGCGATCCTTGCCAGAAGAGGTCGAAGGTGGATTCGACGATTTCAGGCCCGGCCTCCTGGCCATGCATGGCGTGCGTGATCTTCTCGAGCCCAAGCGTCACCAGTACGAAAGCCGTGGCCGCGAGCGCGAGCAGAAAGCCGAGTGGCACGATGACGAGGCGGCCGAGCGTTCTCCAGAACATCGAAACCCTATGCTCCGCTATCGACTGGAGAAGCCGCAGGCTCCGCCGCACGCTCGCGCGCCCGAAGCTTCACGCTTTCCGAGCGCAATTGCCCGCAGGCCGCGAGGATATCGCGGCCGCGCGGCGTACGCACCGGGCTCGCATATCCGGCCTTGTTCACGACGTCCGCGAAGCGCTCGATGGTTTCCCAGTCGGAGCATTCGTAGCGCGAGCCTGGCCACGGATTGAACGGAATGAGATTGATTTTGGCTGGAATTCCCGCCAGCAGGCGCACCAGCGCCTTAGCGTCGGCGATGCTGTCGTTGACGCCCTTGAGCATCACGTACTCGAAAGTGATGCGCTTGGCGTTCGAGACGCCGGGATAGTTGCGGCAGGCGTCCATCAGCTCCGCAATCGGATACTTCTTATTGATGGGCACCAGCTCATCGCGGAGTTCATCGCGAACGGCATGCAGCGAGATGGCGAGCATCGTTGCCGATAGCTCACCCCAACGCGCGATCTCCGGCACGACACCCGAAGTCGAAAGCGTGATGCGCCGCTTCGACAGCGACAGCCCCTCGCCGTCGGAGGTGATTTCCATCGCCTCGCGCACGTTGTCGAAATTGTAAAGTGGCTCGCCCATGCCCATGAGCACGACGTTGGTGATCATGCGCTCGGTGGTGGGCAATAGTCCCTGATCGTCGGGACGCTTCGCGCCCGGCCAGTCACCGATGCGATCGCGGGCCAAGAGGATCTGTCCGACGATTTCCGACGCGTCGAGGTTGCGCACGAGCCGCTGTGTGCCCGTGTGGCAGAAGCTGCATGTCAGTGTGCAACCCACTTGCGAGGAGATGCAGAGCGTGCCGCGATCGCTCTCCGGGATATAGACCGTCTCGATTTCGGGAGCCCGTGCCTCATGCCCGCGTTTCGGCAGGCGGAGCAACCACTTGCGCGTGCCGTCGACCGACACCTGCTCCGAAACGATCTCGGGACGGTCGAGCGTGTAAAGCTCTTCCAGCCGGGTGCGCAGCTCCTTCGACACGTCGGTCATCTGGTCGAACGACGTCACGCCGGTGATATAGAGCCAGCGCCACAACTGGATGACGCGCATACGCAACTGTTTCTCCGGCACGCCGGCCGCGGCCAGCGCCTCGCGCAGCCTCTCGCGAGAGAGCCCGGCAAGCGTCGACCGGACCGTTCCGGCGGTCGGAACGGCCTCCCGTTGAGGCGTGGGATCTAACACCGCAGACATGTTGCTGGCCTTGAATGGGGCGTTGCGTCCGCCCTATCTAGCGATTTCTTGGCGCTGATGAAAGGCTGGGTACTGGCGGCAAAGTGGTAATCTTTCCGCCCCGCGACCGATCCGCTATAAGGCGGCACCGCGCGGCAACCCGGACCATGTGACCGGGGCAGGACTTACCAGCCTGACCCGCGGCCCGTGGTCTACCCGATTAATGGGATGGCCGGCATCAGCAACTCACGTTCAATTAGGCTCTCCGGCAGCCCCATGGCCAACAAAGACAAGGACGCTCCAGCTCTTACCAATTCGCGTCCCGTGGCGCGCCTGCCTAAGGGCATGCGCGACATCGGCGCCGATGAGCTGCGCCAGACGAACGCCATGCTGGGCAGCATCCGGGAGGTCTATGAGCGCTACGGCTTCGAGCCGCTCGAGACGCCGACCTTCGAGTACACCGACGCGCTGGGCAAGTTCCTGCCCGATCAGGATCGCCCCAACGAGGGTGTCTTCTCGTTCCAGGATGAGGACGAGCAGTGGCTCTCTCTGCGCTATGACCTGACGGCGCCACTCGCCCGCTACGTGGCCGAAAACTTCCAGGACATGCCGAAGCCCTTTCGCCGCTATGCCACGGGGTCGGTGTACCGCAACGAGAAGCCAGGCCCCGGCCGCTTCCGCCAGTTCACGCAGTTCGATGCCGACACCGTCGGCGCCGAGAGCGTCGCGGCGGATGCCGAGATGTGCATGCTCGCCGCCGACACGCTGGAGGCGCTCGGGATCGCGCGCGGCCAGTACGTCATCAAGGTCAATAACCGCAAAGTGCTCGATGGATTGCGCGAAGTCGTCGGGCTCACCAGCAGCGACAATGATGCGCGTTGGCTCACCGTCATGCGCGCCCTCGACAAGTTCGATCGCCTCGGCATGGACGGCGTGAAGGCGCTACTCGGACCGGGACGCAAGGACGAGAGCGGCGACTTCACCAAAGGTGCGGAGCTTGATCCGGCATCGACGGTCGCGGTCACCTCGATTTTCGAAACCTTCGGCAGTATCGACGAGAAGCTGGCTCGCCTGTCCGAGAAGTTCGCCGGAAGCTCTGTCGGACAAGAGGGCCTGTCGGAGCTTCAGACCATTTGGTCGCTCGTCTCTGCCGCCGGCTATGGCGACGGCCGCATCGCCATCGATCCCTCGGTTGTCCGCGGCCTCGAGTACTACACCGGCCCCGTGTTCGAGGCCGAGCTTCTAATCGAAGCCAAGGACGAAAAAGGCCGGCCTGTCCGCTTCGGCTCGGTCGGCGGCGGCGGTCGTTATGACGATCTCGTCGCTCGCTTCACTGGGCAGAAGGTTCCGGCCACCGGCTTCTCCATCGGCGTCTCGCGCCTGCAAGCGGCGCTGAACCTCATCGGCCGCGCACCCGCGCCAACGCTCGGGCCGGTCGTCGTCACGGTGATGGATAAGGCCGAGATCCCTCACTACCAGAAGCTCGTGCAGCGCCTGCGCGAAGCTGGCATCCGCGCCGAGCTCTTTCTCGGCAATCCGAAGAAATTCGGCCGACAACTCGAATATGCCGACAAGCGCGGGTCACCGCTTGTCGTTATCCAAGGCTCGAACGAACGCAACGCCGATCCACCGCAAGTGATACTGAAGGATCTGATCGAGGGGACGAAGGCCGCTAGTGCCATCAAGGACAACAAGGAATGGAAAGAGTCCCGTCCCGCTCAAGTCACCATCAAGGAAGCCGACCTGGTGGTGGAAGTTCAGAAAATCCTGGCCCAGCACTCCTGACCGTCCCTCCAGCCCGAAAAGGGAGAAGGGAGCGCCAGGCGGAAGCCGGCTCCGTGAGGGCGGACGAAAGGCAGCGTCATGCCTCCGCGCCGGCCTATGCTCCTCATGCCGGCACCCGCTCGGTAACCAGAGCGAAAGAGAAATCCGCGCCTGATGTCTTGCCTAAGACACCTCAAGCCGAAATAAAGCACGCAAAGAGCCCGAGGAACGAAATGGCCGCCGAGACGGCAAAGCAATTCGAGGCGCTGGAGGCGACCTCCCAGATCGTGATGTCCGTCTTCACCAAGGCGGGCTACGAGGCCGTCGCGCCCGCGATCATCCAGCCGGCCGGCGTGTTCCTCGACGTCGTCGGTGAGACGCTGCGCGCACGCACGTATGTCTTCACCGATCCCGACGGCGACGAACTCTGCATGCGGCCCGATCTCACCGTCCCCGCCTGCCGGTTGCACCTCGAGCGCCATCCGGGCGGCGACGTTGCCGCCAGGTACTCTTACAACGGTCCTGCCTTCCGCTTTCAGCCCCAGGGCGTCGACAGCTCGCATCCGCGCGAGTTCCGTCAGACCGGCATCGAGGCTTTCGGCGATCAGGACAGTGAGCAGGCCGAAGCGGACATCGTCGCGACCATCGCCACGGCGCTCGCCGCGTCAGGCCTTTCGTCGTACTCGCTGCGCTTCGGCGATCTCGGCATGCTGCGCGCCATTCTTCGCGCCGCCGACATGCCGGCGCGTTGGCGTCAGCGCCTGATGCATCGCTTCTGGGACCCGGAGGCTTTCCACGCCGAGCTGAACCGGCTCACGGTGGAGCCGGGTTCAACCTCGAAGCACATCCCGAAGGCGCTGCGCGACGCGCTCGATCCGGCAGATCCTACTGGCGCCGAGGCCGTGGTTGCGGCCTACCTCGAGAAGAGCGGTATCGATGTCGTAGGCGTTCGCTCGCCCGCTGAGATCGCAGCCAACCTCTTGGGTCGCGTCGACGATGCGAGCTCCGATCCCCTCTCGCCCAAGACGGCGAAGCTCATCGCGAGCTACGTCGCCATTGTCGCGCCGGGCCGCTCGTCCACGCGCCGCGTTCGCGAGCTCGCGACGCTGATGGATATCGATATCGAGGCAGCGCTTGCCGCGCACGAGCGCAGGCTCGAGCTCATGGAAGCGGCCGGGGTCGATCTCGAGCGTGCCGTCTTCTCGGCCGACTTCGGCCGCGCGCTCGAATATTACACCGGCTTCGTCTTCGAGGTGGTCTCGCCCAAGCTCGGACGCTCGAGCCCCGTCGCGGGTGGCGGACGTTACGACGATCTCATGCAGTCGGCCGGCGCGCCGCGCCTTGTGCCGGCCGTCGGTGCCGCTATTCACACGCAGCGTCTGCTCGCGGCTCTGAATAGAGGTGAAGCATGACCGCAGCCGCTTCGGACAAGCTCATTCTCGCCGTGCCATCGAAGGGCCGGCTCATGGAGCAGACGGCGGAGTTCTTCGCTGCGTCGGATCTCATCGTGCGCAAGACTGGCAACGAGCGCGGCTATCGCGGCGAGGTCGTAGGCTTCGACGCCATCGAGGTGGCGTTCATCTCGGCTTCCGAGATCGCCTGGTATCTCAAGACGGGACGCGCTCACATCGGCATCACGGGTGAGGATCTGATCCACGAGCAGATGTCGGACGCCGACAATCGCGTCGAGTTCCTGAAGAAGCTCGGCTTCGGTCGCGCCGACGTCGTCGTCGCCGTGCCCAACTGCTGGATCGACGTGCGCACCATGGCCGATCTCGACGAGATCGCTTTGCCGTTCCGCCGCGCTCACGGGCGATGGTACCGCGTCGCGACCAAGTACATGAACCTGACGCGCCGCTACTTCGCGCGTAAAGGTGTCACCGACTACCGCATCGTCGAAAGCCTTGGCGCCACCGAAGGCACGCCCGCGTCGGGCACCGCCGAGCTGATCGTCGACATCACCACCACCGGCGCGACGCTGGAAGCCAACGGCCTCCGTATCCTCGACGACGGCGTGATCCTGAAGTCGGAAGCGAACCTCGTCGCCTCCTCCGCGGCTCCCTGGGGCCCTGCCGCACTCGACGCCCGCCGCGAGATCGAGAGCCGACTGGGGCTCGAAGTTCGCGGTTAACGATTGGCAGGTTGATGTGAATGCCGCCCTTGGCCCACATTCAGCCCAAGTTCATGCCGAAGGGACTATGAACGACGGAGTATTCGGGACGGACCGTTATGCCTTGGGAGCGGGCTGGTCGCCGATGAGAAAGGCCACCCAAAAGGGGCCTTAGAGTGAGGTAGGGACGATGCTGATCATTCGGACATGTGCTGCGGCTTCTCTGGTGGCCCTGGGTGCCACGGGCTTGGCCTCGGCAGCCGCCGCTCAGGCCAACTGCGACATGTACGGCAAGCTAGCCCTACAGCAGCAGAAGCAGAACGAGACCTCCAAGTGCGGGTTCACGGGCGCCGAATGGAGTCCGGATCTCAAGGCTCATATCGCCTGGTGCAACAGCGTCGGCCCCGACCAGTGGAAGGCCCAGCTGCAGAAGCGCAATCAGCAGCTCGAGAAATGCAAGCCGGCGGAGTGAGCCGCGCTGACCGAACTTTGAAACAGCAAAGGCGGGTGCCCTTTCGAGCACCCGCCTTTTTAATTAAGCCGATCAATGAAGATCAGTGCAGGCTTGCCACCTCGAGCTCGCCATCCATGGCGTGGCTGAGCGCAGCCTGGCGCGTGTCGGTGAGCGCGATCGGCGTGCCGTCAGCCGCATGCAGTGCGAAGAGGTTGATGCCCGCAGGCAATCCTTCGATCGCCGGAAACATCTTCAAGGCCTCGTCGGAGGACATTGTTTTGATGTAGGCGACCTGGCCTCCGCCGAGCCGGGCGAGTTCGATCTCGCTCATGACCGGAACAACGGAGACAGTCTCAGAGCGACGCGATTTCGCGCGCTTCGTCGTATTACCATTCATGACGTCCTCCTCCTCTCTCGAGGTATTCCTGACCGTCATGGCCTGGGATCCGTACCCTCCACGGAGGACAAGACCACGTCGGCCATAATCCTATGATTCGAAGCCTTTGGCTGTAGCCGGGCGGCATCTCGCCCGGGAATACTGCAATGCAAACCAAGGTCACTCCGACCCGATTTCGATCCGCCTCACAAAGCGCTCCGGCTCATGGCGCATGAGATCGATGGCGAGCAGCCCATCCCTGAGATCAGCCGATTTCACCTCTATGCCCTCAGCGAGCACAAAAGTGCGGCTGAACTGGCGCGCTGCGATACCGCGGTAAAGGTACTCTCTCGCCTTGTCGTCCTGCTGTTTGCCGCGGATCGACAGCTGATTGTCTTCCACCGTGATCTCGAGCTGGTCGCGGGTAAAACCTGCAACCGCAAGTGTAATACGGATGAGTTCTCGCTCGCTCTTCGTCGCCGCTATGCGCTCTATATTGTAGGGAGGATACCCATCGCTGCCGCCTTTTCCGGCGCGGTCGATGAGCCGCTCTATTTCCTCGAACCCGAGCAGCAGAGGGTTCGATAGTACAGACAACCTGGACATCTCCGAAAGCCCTTTCACAAAGCGACCTTCAATCGTGTCGGGTGGAACCGCTTTCGGCTTCCGCCCGCTATACCCGACCCCTTATGGGCGCCGGTTTCCTTACAGGAATTGATATGGGTATGCCGGCAACGGGTTCAAGCGCGGCATGGCTGATCTGCAACTAGAGTAGGGATTTCCTTGCAGGGCTGGCATATTGGCGCGCTAGGCGCGAGCTTCAAGGAGCTCTTTCAGACCCTCGACCTTGCGTTCCAAGTGCCGCGTTACCGCGTCGAGCGTGTCCCGGTCGCGGACAGGGCGCAGCGCTGCAACCAGCGCGCTTTTCAAGTCCGTGAGGGTATCTTTGAGCGCTGCCTGGGTCCGAGCCACGGTCTCGTCGACGAGTTGGCTGGGCTCCTTGCCCGGAAGCATGGCTCCGGCCGCAGGACGCGTCCAGCGCACCGGCTTTCCGCCTTGGATGTAGCGGCCGAACGCGGTCATGACATAGCGGCCGAGGGGCGTCAGGGATACTTGGGCCCTGACATGACGCTGTTCGGGAAGCGCCTTACTCTTTCCTTCGGGGAAATCCGCCGTCGCCGAGACCAACCCGCTCTTCATGAGGGACTGAGCCGCTCTCCGCCGTGCGGCACTGAGCGACCGGCTCATGCCGGCTTCCGTGACGATATAAATCTCCGAGCCGGCCGCGCCGAGCAAAACCTCACGCTCGCGCTGACCGAGCCGCAAGCCGCGCAGCGCGGCTCGTTGCGCCTCGAAGTCGACGCGGCAGGAGCCGCATGGCGCCAGTTTCCGGGCCCAGTCCTGCGCCGTTTCGCTTGCGATCGGCCGGTTGCCGAACAGCCGGACCAAGGCTGGGCAGGGTGTTCCCGAATGCGGGCAGTTGAGTGCGTCCGGGCCCGCTTCGCAGTCGGCGGCGGGCTCGGTTTCGCCCCTGAACGCAGGCGTCGGCACCAGATGGTGCTGGTCCCCCGGCACATTGGGTGCCACTGGCATGGAACGGTGCATGATTTGATCGAGCCCCACATCAAAAGCTGCAGGCATTGCCGGCGGCGGCACCTCGTGATGCATGGGCGGTGCATCAGATGGTGCAGTTCGGATGAAACATCCGGTGCCGGGGCATGAAACGCTGCAGACTTCAATGTGTTACTGGCGCGAGCTGATGCGAGGCTTACGCCTGAACCCTTCCTGCCGCGGACCTACTTGAAGCGGCCGCCCTTTTCCAAGACCTCGATCTTGTAGCCGTCCGGATCGTCGATGAAGAAGAAGCGGCCGAACGGCTTGCCCTCGTGCGTCATCTGCTTGACGTCGCGCGGCGCGAAGCCGAGGCCGGCGAGCCGCTTATGCTCCCCCTCGAGGTCATCTACAACGAAAGCAAAATGCCCATAGCCGTTGCCGAGGTCGTATTTCTCCGTCCGGCCCTTGTTAACCGTAAGCTCCACTTCGAAGGGGGCCTCGGGATTGCTGAGGTAGATCAAGGTGAAGTCGGGAAAATCGACACGCTGCGCAATCGAAAGCCCGAAGGCCTTGGAATAGAAATCGACCGAGCGGGCCTCATCCAGAACCCGGACCATCATGTGTATCGCCTTGGCCATGTCGTCTCTCTCCCGAAGCCTGTCTTGAATTCGAGGGCATTCCCGGTGTCGCGGACTGCATCCGCTCCATTGGCCCTCCGAAAGCGCTGTGCTATCTGACTTTTAGATGGGGCCAGGACGGCCCCTTTTCCGCATACCATACGGGGTGGGTTTACATGAAGGAAGTCATCGAGGAGCTCGAGCGCCGTCGCGATAATGCACGCCTCGGCGGCGGCATTCAGCGCATTACCGCTCAGCACAATCGCGGCAAGCTGACTGCACGCGAGCGCATCGAGCTTCTGATGGACGAGAACTCGTTCGAGGAGTTCGACACCTTCGTCGAGCACCGCTGCACCGAATTCGGCATGGAGAAGACCAAGGTTCCGGGCGACGGCGTCGTCACCGGCTGGGGCACCATCAACGGCCGCGTCGTCTACGTGTTCGCCAAGGACTTCACGGTCATGGGCGGCTCACTGTCCGAGACGCACGCCAAGAAGATCACCAAGATCCAGGACATGGCGCTGAAGAACCGCGCTCCGATCATCGGCCTGTTCGATGCTGGCGGCGCGCGCATTCAGGAAGGCGTCGACGCGCTGGGCGGCTATGGCGAAGTGTTCCAGCGCAACGTCATGGCCTCGGGTGTCATCCCGCAGATCTCGGTCATCATGGGACCGTGCGCCGGCGGCGACGTCTACTCCCCGGCCATGACCGACTTCATCTTCATGGTGAAGGATACGAGCTACATGTTCGTCACCGGTCCGGACGTCGTGAAGACCGTGACCAACGAGACGGTCACGGCCGAGGAGCTCGGCGGCGCCAAGGTGCACACCACCAAGTCGTCCATCGCCGACCGCGCCTACGAGAACGACGTCGAGGCGCTGCTGCAGATGCGCCGCCTCATGGACCTGCTGCCGTCGAACAACAAGTCGGGCGTACCGAGCCTGCCGGTGAGCGATAGCGCCGACCGCGAGGACTTCTCGCTCGATACGCTGATCCCCGACAACCCCAACAAGCCCTACGACATGAAGGAGCTGATCCTCAAAATCTCGGATGAGGCCGACTTCTTCGAGATCCAGGAAGCTTACGCGCGCAACATCATCACCGGCTTCGCGCGCATGGAGGGCCGGACTGTCGGTATCGTTGCCAACCAGCCCATGGTGCTCGCGGGCGTGCTTGATTCAGACGCGTCGCGCAAAGCTGCGCGCTTCGTTCGCTTCTGCGACTGCTTCGAGATTCCGATCGTGACCCTGGTCGACGTTCCGGGCTTCCTGCCCGGCACCGCGCAGGAGTACGGCGGCCTCATCAAGCATGGCGCCAAACTGCTGTTCGCCTTTGCCGAGGCGACCGTGCCGAAGGTGACGCTGATCACGCGCAAGGCCTACGGCGGCGCCTACGACGTCATGAGCTCGAAGCACATCCGCGGCGACGTGAACTACGCTTGGCCGACCGCCGAGATCGCCGTCATGGGCGCCAAGGGTGCTGCCGAAATTCTCTATCGCGCCGACCTGGGCGACGCCGAGAAGATCAAGGCCCGCATCGACGAGTATCAGAAGCGCTTCGCAAATCCGTTCGTCGCCGCTGAGCGCGGCTACATCGACGAGGTGATCCTCCCGCATGGTACGCGCCGGCGCATCTGCCGCGCGCTCAACATGCTGCGCAACAAGACCCTCGAGAACCCCTGGAAGAAGCACGACAACATTCCGCTCTAAGCGGGGTGTTGATGTCGCCAATGCTAAGTGCAGGCGAGCTTTAAGGATGTTCTTCGTGCGCGCGGTTGTGCTCACGTTCGCCTAAAGCTTTGCCTCAACTCGGCCCAATCTTCGCCCCATACTCCGACCGTGCGGACTGTGAGTATGGGGGTAGTCGGAGGGGTGGGCGTTGAAGTTGCATCAGTTCGAGATGTTGGGTGTTGGCCGCGCGATGCAGGTTCATCTTGTTATCGGCGATGAGCCTGATCCGTCGAGCTCACGCCAATGGATGGAAGCCACCGTCGAAATCCCTCTCAAGGGCACGATGGACGAGGACGGCTTGAGAACCGCCGCCATGACCGTGCTGCGCGACGCGCTGAACGCCGAGATTGCGGCGCTGCGGAGCGGCCCGCTGGGTTAATCACCGCGCCGGTGTTGACATTGCGTGCGACAACCGACGTGCTGCGTGACTTAGAACATCAGCATTCGGTGGTTCCCCATGAAAATCGATCTTTCGGATAAGACCGCTCTCGTCTCGGGCTCGACGGCCGGCATCGGTTACGCGATCGCCAAGGGGCTTGCCGCGGCTGGCGCCAAGGTCGTGATCAACGGCCGCAAACCGGAGACGGTCGAGAAGGCGGTTGCGGCCCTCAATGCTGAGGTCGGAGGTAATCGTGTCCGCGGTGTTGCCGCTGATCTGTCGAACGCGGCCGGCTGCGATGAACTGGTCAGGGCGTCTGGTCCCATCGACATCCTGATCAACAACGCTGGCATCTACGGGCCGAAGCCTTTCTTCGAAATTCCAGATTCCGAATGGGCCCGGTATTTCGAGATCAATGTCATGTCTGGCATACGGCTCTCGCGCGCACTCATGCCCGGGATGCTTGAGAGGAACTGGGGGCGCATCGTCTTTATCTCCTCGGAGTCCGCGCTCAACATTCCGACGGAGATGATCCACTACGGCTTCACCAAGACCGCGCAGCTCTCGGTCGCGCGCGGCTTGGCACAATTGACGTCGGGTACCGGCGTAACCGTGAACTCTGTGCTGCCTGGCCCGACGCTGTCCGAAGGTGTCGAAACTTTCCTCGGAGCCATGGCGCGCGAGAACAGCACGACGCCGGATGCGATGGCTCAGAACTTCGTAAAGGACTTCCGCCCGAGCTCGCTCATCCAGCGTTTCGCGACTGGAGAGGAGGTTGCTAACATGGTGGTTTACGTATCCTCGAAGGAGGCCTCCGCCACCAACGGTGCGGCCCTTCGCGTCGAAGGCGGTGTGCTGAGCTCCATCGCATAGAGACGGGCGTCTCGCCGAGATGTAGCCGCCTACAACCCGTGGCGCTTGAAATTGCGGCAGAATCCTCCGTCGCATGCGGCATCATTGCCTTTACCCTCGCCCGAAAGGCCACTTGTTCGGACGAGGCCGATGGGGCACAGCTTGCTCAACTTTCAACGGAGAGACGACCCTAGATGCGCCTCGATGCCATAGCGATCGGGAACAACCCGCCACACGACATCAATGTCGTCATTGAGGTGCCGGTGGGCGGTGAGCCCATCAAGTATGAGATGGACAAGGCCTCCGGCACGTTGGTCGTCGATCGCTTCCTGTACACGCCCATGCGTTATCCGGGGAACTATGGCTTCGTCCCGCACACTCTGTCGGCCGATGGCGACCCGATCGATGTCCTTGTCTGCAACACGCGCGCCATCGTTCCCGGCGCGGTCATTAACTGCAGGCCTGTCGGCGTCCTAGTGATGGAGGACGAAGGCGGCGGAGACGAGAAGATCATCGCTGTGCCGAGCTCGAAGCTCACCAAGCGCTATGACAAGGTGAAGACCTATTCCGACCTGCCGGACATCTCCGTGCAGCAGATTGAGCACTTCTTCAGCCACTATAAGGATCTCGAGCCCAACAAGTGGGCCAAGATCCACCACTGGGGCGATGATGCGGAAGCCCGCAAGCTGATTGAAGAGGCGATCGCGCGCGCCAAGGGTCTGGCGAAGTCGGCCTGAGCGCCGGCGAGCCGTCGAACACATCCATCACTTCACAGCGCGCCCTTCCGGGCGCGTTGTCGTTTGTGAGATGCTGATCGAGAGCACAAATTCCGTTGCGCGGCGGCAACGCTTGCGTCTCAACTTTGAGACATCACCACCGCGGCCATTCTCCTGACGAACTCTGCTATCGCGGCGACTCTGCCGCGCTTTGCAATCTGGCTCCTAAGCTAAGCATCCGTCGCTTCGCCAGCGCCTAATGTCTGTGTCCGACCTGTGGACGATGCTGGAAGCCAGAGGCCATCTCGTCGCAGATGGCGCGCTCGGTTTTGCAATGGTTATGCACAGGCTCGCAAAGGCCGATCGATATTCCAAATCCAAATAAGAAGCACCGATAACTCCTCATAAGGATCTCGTTTTTTCTCGTTTCCCCCGTCGCCTTCTGAACGCTTTTAGTCGGGGCGCTCGGTTCCTGCTGCAAGCGGAATTCATCGAGAAAAGGCCGCGCCGGTTTCATCGAAACACGTCGATCGAGACAGCGTAATGGCGAACGCCAGATTGGCAACAATCGACGCGCCGCCAAGGGGATTTGGATTTGGAGGTGTTATGATGTTTGGGGGAACTAAGCGTCGGTTTGGCTTCGCGCTCGGGTTGGCTGCTTCGGCAGCGGCACTCGCAGCCGTGGTGCCCGCTCATGCGGCCGATCTCAGTGGGGGTGGTTACGCGGATCTCGAGGAGCGCATCGCCGAGCTCGAGGCGACGACTGCTCGCAAAGGCAACCGCAAGGTGAAGCTCGAAGTGTCCGGCTTCGTCAACGAGGCTCTGTTTGCCTGGGACGACGGCAAAGAGACCAACGCCTATGTCGTGACCAACGAAACGGCGCAGACCCGCGTCCGCTTCAAGGGTGAGGCCAAGATCACGGATTCATGGAGCGCCGGTTATTTGATCGAGCTCGGTATCCGCGGCGCCCGCCAGGATCGCGGCAATCAGGACAGCTCCAACTCCGTCAACAGCGTGGACACTCGCCACAGCGCTTGGTGGATTGCAAGCAAGCAGCTTGGCAAGGTCTGGGTTGGCCAGACGTCGGATGCTGCCGACGGCATCACCGAGATCAACGTAGCCAATACCAACCACTTTGCCTCGGCGTCCGTCCCGCAGTCTTGGGGTGACGGTGGCGCGGGCTTCTTCCTTCGCCGCAAGAGTGACGGTCAGCTCTCGACCATCAATTGGGGCGATCTTGTTGTTCCCGGTCAGTCGGGCATCCCGGGTGAAGGCCACCGCCAGAACCTGGTGAAGTATGAGACGCCGGCCATCGCGGGCTTCACGGGATCTGCGTCTTGGGGCGAAGACGACGTTTGGAACATCGCCCTTCGGTACGTGGGCGACGTGTCCGGCTTCAAGGTCGCGGGCGGCATCGCTTACACGAGCTGGTCGGACGCCAATCTTCGTCGTGGTTCCGTCATCACAAGCGGTGGCGGCAATAGCGATCTCGATGTGACCGAGGTAGGCCTCAGCGCTTCAGTTCTGCACACCGCAACGGGCCTCTATGCCACGGGCGCTTACGGTCAGCTCGAGGACAACAACAAGCAGGAACTCTACAACTTCGCCACCGACGACAAGACGGACTTCTTCTTCATCCAGGCTGGCATCGAGAAGAAGTTTATCCCGATCGGCAAGACCACGGTCTTCGGTGAGTATTGGCAGCTCGACGGCGGCACCGCCATCAACGCTTCCACCGGCGGTCAGCTCAATGCTTCGAGCCTTGGTGCGGGTCAGTTCATCAAGAACTCTGAGCTCAAGGTCTGGGGCCTCGGCCTCAACCAGAATCTGAGCGAGGTCGTCGATGTCTACGTTGCCTACCGTCATGTCGAGGCTGACATCAACACCGTCACTTCAACGGGAGTGAATGCAGGCAAGGCCGACGTGGACGACTTCCAGTACGTCACGACTGGCGCGTACATCAAGTTCTGATCGACGGCCTTCTCCCGTGATCAGTCTGGGGGCCGGCTCTCGCAAGAGAGCCGGCCCTTTCTTCTTAGGCCAATGGCCTCACTAAGAGACCGCCATGATCGCTTCGGACCCTGGTCGCTCCGATAGTCGCGCTGTCTATCACGCGCGGCATGAATCGGAGCGCAGGGATCAGTTCGAAGTGTGATCCATCGGTCGCATCAAGATCTCAGTGGCCGTTCTCGCGCAGCGTGTCCCAGAAATCTACGGTCGTCTTCCGGAGAGTACCGCGGCAATCGCCATCGCAGCTGACCCAGGTGCCGCCCTTGAGGCGCATCCAGTTGTCATAGCGGCCCGCACGCACCGGTGCGGTGTAGCAGTCATAGTGGCCGTTCTCGCTGCAAGCGGTCACCTTGCCGAGGGAGCGTCCGTTGGGTCCCCGGTCTCCCGCCTGCGCAGGCGAAAGCGAGGCTGCGGTCACGAGTAGTGCGGCGCCGAGAAGACCGAGTGTCCGTTGCATTTGCCGTCTCCCTGATTGAGTTTCGTAGTATATGGCAAAAATGGAATATCGATATTCCACGACGAGTAATATGCGTTTCGAAAAAACAGCTATCAAGCGCTCAAATTTAAAAAGCGCATGAATAAAAAGTGCGGAACTCCGCTATTGTCTGCGGAACATCTGCTTTAATATCTTCGCATGTACGAAGAGTTATTTGCGCATTGCGTCATCGGACGAGTATTCGGCGTGCAGACTATCCGTGCCGAGTCTGATGCGAGATGTGCGAGCGCTTCTGCCTCGCCAGCCTCGCCCGGACAATCGACGGGTGTGCTCGGGGTGTTGAAATGGCGCGGCGCGCGCCGATCTTTCTATGATCGGATGGTTCTCCTGCCCGGCCTTGCTGTAGCGCGGGCAACGCAGGGAGGCAGTCGACTGCGCTCAACAAGAAAGCTCATGCACGAGCATGAGCATCGGAGGAACAAACTATGCGCCTGGCCCGCCACCTATTTGCCGCCCTCGCAGTTGCCGGCTTCGCCGCCGACGCCACTGCTGCTGGCCCTGAGAAAGTCTGGGAGCTCGGCGGGTTCAAGACGCCGGAATCCGTGTTGCCCGCTACCTCTGGCGATGTGCTGTTCGTCAGCAACATCGATGGTGCCGTGCTGACGAAGGACGGCAACGGCTACCTGTCCAAGATCTCTCCTGACGGCAAGATGATCACCGCCGAATGGGTCAAGGGCTTCAACGCACCTAAGGGCTTGGGGCAGGTCGGCGGTACGCTCTACGTTGCCGACATCGACGAGCTGGTCGCCGTCGACATCGCCAAGGGCGAGATCACCAAGCGATATCCGGCCAAGGACGCCGTCTTCCTCAACGACGTGGCCACCGACAGCAAAGGCCGCGTATTCGTCTCGGATACTGGAACGAACACGATCTGGGTGCTCGACAACGGCGATTTCTCCGTGTGGCTCAAGGATCCGAAGCTGAAGTCTCCCAACGGCCTTCTGATCGAAGGCGACAAGCTCATCGTTGCGGGCTTCGGCTCGCTGCCGGATGACAAGCAGGCGGGCAATCCCGCGCACCTTCTCCAGGTCTCGCTAGCCGACAAGGCGATCCGCAGCCTTGGCGACGCGACGCCCGTCGGACATCTGGATGGCTTGGAGCCGCTGGGTGGCGGCGACTATGTCGTCACCGACTGGTTCCAGGGCGTGCTCTACCGCATCCACGCCTCTGGCAGGTTCGAGAAGCTCTTGGATTTCGGCCAGGGCAGCGCCGACCTCGCCTACATTCCGGCGACGAAGACGGCAATCATCCCGCTGATGCTCGAGAACAAGGTCGTTGCCTACAAGCTCGGCTAACGGCTCGGATCGTGTCATGTCGGAGACATGCCTCCGGCATGCGCCTCCTATGAGGCGCGGCGTGAATCGGCAGCGAAAAAAGCATGAAGCGTGGATAGTCGGCCTGATCAAGAGGCCGAGCGCGGCGCTCCATATGTCGCCATGAACATGGCCACGGCCGATCCAACGACTCTGCGAATCTCGTCCTCGCTTGCCGGCTCTTGCACCACACCGTAAAGGCGCGGGCGGAAAATTGTCGCTTGCGCCAGCTCGAACAGCTGCGACGCCGCGAGGTAAGTATCCTCGATTCTAAGGCGCCCTTCCGCCACGTGATGGTCGAGGAATGCTGCCATTGCTTCACCCATGCGTCTGGGGCCAGCCTCATAGAATTCGCGTCCGATCTCCGGCATGCGTTCCGCGACGCCGATGACGATGCGGTGCGCGGCGATCACGAACGGCTGCGATAGGCACCGCATAGCTTGGCTGCCGAATTCGATGAGGACTGTCTCCAACGGCCGGCTGGTGTCCAGCATGGCCATGAGCTCGGCGATGTTGCGGTCCCGCCGCTCGGCGCAAATGCGCGTGAACAGCTGCTCCTTGTTCTCGAAGTAGACGTACAACGTCGCCTTCGAGACTTCCGCCTCGCGCGCCACGTCGCTCATGCTTGCCGCATCAAACCCGAGGGTTGAGAAGACGCGCCCCGCACCTTCGAGGATCTGCTGCCTCTTTTGCGGATCCGTGCCCGCCGGCGGGCGGCCACCACGCCTGGGTTCTGAAGAGGGCTTAGCTTCGGCTTCCACCTGATCCATAGACCTATCCCATTGATTATCGGCACATTCCCGGCGCTCCGGTAACTCTCTGACGCAGGGGAACTGAACCGTACAGTTTGATATTGATATGCCGCGCGATCTGCATTATGTCAATAGCAACTAAACTGTACGGTTTAGTTCGACGATCTTGTAATTTTGCCCGGGGTGGGGCCATGACCAAAGTGCTTACGCATCGCAGGCTTCAGTCGTTCGACGACAGGAATGCCCAATCATCTGAAACGGCAGGCGCGCAATCGCCTGGAGGCGAGCCGGACGGACGCAACGAGTCTGATGCAGTGCTTCGCTCTCCTGCCGTCGCTCGAGCAGAGCCCAACCAGCAGCGCGAGCAAAGAGCGGCAGAGCCAGCTGAAGCCGAGGCTGGCCGCAAGCGGCCCTCGCGCAAGCGCATCTTGCTTGGAGCGGCAGGTATTGCCGCCATCTTGGCCACAGGTTGGTACGGCTACGACTACGTGACCGTCGGCCAGTACATCGTCTCTACTGACGACGCCTATGTCGGCGCCGACATGTCGATCATTTCGCCCAAGGTCGCGGCCAACGTTGCCGAGGTGCCGATTGTCGAGAACCAGCACGTGAAGGCTGGCGACACGCTCGTTCTGCTCGACGACGGCGACTACAAGCTCGCAGTCGATCAGGCCACCGCAAAGCTGGCGACGCAGAAGGCTCAGCTCGAGACGTACGACGCCCAGATCAAGGCTGCGGAAGCCACCGCCAGCCAGACCCGCTCGCAGCTCGACTCCTACAAGGCATCCCTGGTCAAGGCCGAGGCCGACTTCGTCCGCACTGATGAGCTCGCCGCTCGCGACTACTCGCCTAAGGCCTCGCTCGATGCCGCACGCGCCGCTCGCGACTCCGCCCGCGCCCAGGTTTCGGCTGGGCAGTCCGCCATTCAGACCTCCGACGCCAACGTCGCCGTCTTGAAGGCGCAGCGCCAGGAAGCCGAGCGGGTTGTTCGCGAGCTCGAGGTCGCGGTCGCGAAAGCAGAACGTGATCTGTCGTTCACCGTTATCCGCGCGCCCTTCGACGGCGTCATCGGCAACAGAAGCGTCCAGGTCGGCGACTACGTCACGCCCGGCAAGCGTCTCGCTGCCGTCGTCCCGCTCGACAAGGTCTACGTCGATGCAAACCTGAAAGAAACGCAACTTGCGGACGTGCATCCCGGCGAGCCGGCTCGTATCCGCGTCGATGCCCTGGATGGTGTCGCCATCGTAGGCACGGTCGAAAGCGTCGCTCCTGCATCCGGCTCGCAGTTTTCGTTGCTGCCGCCGGAGAACGCTACCGGCAACTTCACCAAGATCGTGCAGCGCGTGCCCGTGCGTATCGCCGTCCCGGCCGAAAAGGCGGATGGCAAGCTCCGTCCCGGCCTCTCGGTCATCGTTGATATCGACACCCGCGGAGCACAGCAGAAGCCAGAGAACGTAGCGGCGAAGTAGAGCGTGAGAAGGCGGCGTCGCCGGTCCTTCTCAGAGTGGACACCATAGATGTCTCAGTCCTCGACATTCGATGAAGCACCGCGCAAGGCGTCGGACGTTCCGCCAGGGACCTTGGAGTGGATCGGCGTCACGCCGCGCCAGCTCTTTGGCTTCCTGGCCATGGTGTTCGGCATGTTCATGGCCATCCTGGACATTCAGATCGTTTCGGCGTCGCTCTCGGAAATTCAGGCCGGCCTCTCCGCGAGCTCGGACGAGATCTCGTGGGTCCAGACGTCATACCTTATCGCCGAAGTCATCATGATCCCGCTGTCGGGATTCCTCGCCCGCGTACTCTCCACGCGCATCTTGTTTACCGCGGCAGCCGCCGGCTTCACGATTTCGAGTGCTCTCTGCGCCACCGCGACCAGCATCGATCAGATGATCGTCTATCGCGCCATCCAAGGCTTCATCGGCGGCGGCATGATTCCGAGCGTCTTCGCGGTCGCCTACTCGCTGTTTCCGGCCTCGAAGCGCGGCATCGTCTCGCCGCTCATCGGCCTCGTTGCCACATTGGCCCCGACCATCGGTCCGACGGTTGGCGGCTATCTGAGCAACGCCTTCTCCTGGCACTGGCTGTTCCTGGTCAACATCGGCCCGGGCATTCTCGTCACCATCGCTGTCTTCATGCTTGTCGATTTCGACAAGCCGGAGCGGGGGCTGATGAAGCACTTCGACTTCATCGGCCTCGCTTCCATGGCGGTGTTCCTGGGGTCACTGGAATACGTCCTTGAGGAAGGACCGCGCTACGATTGGCTGGACGACAGGACCATCGCGACCTTCGCTGCTTTGACGGCCGTTGGCGCTTTGATTTTCTTTGCGCGCGTATTCACGGCCAGGGAGCCCATCGTCGAGCTGCGCGCCTTCCAGAATAGAAATTTCGCCTTCGGCTCGGCCTTCAGCTTTGTCATGGGCATCGGCCTTTACGGCCTGACCTACCTTTATCCGGTCTACTTGAGCCAAGTCCGCGGCTACGACGCACTGATGATCGGCGAGACCATGTTCGTCACCGGCATCGCCATGTTTCTAACTGCGCCCTTGAGCGGACGCCTGGCGCAGGTGCTCGACCCCCGTGTCATGATGTTGGTGGGCTTCGTCGGCTTCGGCGCGGGCACCTGGTGGGCTTCGAGCATCACCTCGGATTGGGATTTCAACGAGCTCCTGGTGCCGCAGATTCTGCGCGGCTGCTCGCTCATGATCTGCATGGTGCCGATCAACAATCTATCGCTCGGCACGCTCACGCCAGCGCAGCTCAAGAACGCATCGGGCCTGTTCAACCTCATGCGTAACCTTGGCGGCGCGGTCGGTCTCGCTCTGATCAACACGCTGTTGAACAAGCGGCTCGATCTTCATCTCGCGCGCCTGCACGAAAACGTCGCCTGGGGCCGCCAAGTGGCCGAGGACACGCTTTCGAACATGACGCAGAACATGACCTCGATGATCCCGGACGGGGATCTAGCGGCGCTCAAGCAGCTAAGCCATCTGGTACGGACGCAGGCCAACGTCATGTCGTTCGCGGACGTGTTCTACGCCCTGAGCTTCCTGTTTGTCGGCCTCGCCTTCTTCGCGCTGATGATGAACAAGCCTGCCGCGGCCATTCGAGGCGGCGGCCACTAGGTTCTCACTAGGCGAGATGATGCGGGAGGCGCGCTGCGGCGTTCCCCTCGGAGGCGAGCCGCTTCGCCTCCTCGCGCGCCCATTCGTAGGCCGCATCCATGGTGTTGCGATGCAGCCGCCATTCGAGAAAGCCCATGCCGGCAGGTATCGGCGGCACCAGCACCGCGTCGTCGGACGTCGCATGGCGCATGAAGTCGTCGCGATTGGCCATAAGGCTCCGCATGAGCACGCTTATGAGGCTCGGCGCCTCGGGCAAAGTGCGCCGCCACTGCGGCACGAGCGTGCTCGCGATGAGCCGCCGTCGCGACGGCAGCGAGCGGTAGTCCACCGTGAAGCGCTCGAGCTCCGGCAGCTTGAAGCTGATGACGATGTTGGGGCCGTGCTTCATCTGCTGCATGGTCCTGAGCGGGACGTTGTCGAGCAGGCAGCCGTCTACAAGCATCTCCCCGTCATCGGTATAGACCGGCGGCAGCAGGGCCGGGATCGACGACGACGCGCGCACTGCGGCCCACATGTCGCCCCTCGAATGGCAATGCACGGTGCCGCTCGAGAGATTGGTCGAGACCGCGAAGAACGGGATCCAAAGGTCCTCGATGTTGATGCCGCCATAGTGGCGCAGCAGTTGCTCGTCGAAATGCCTGTGGTCGAGCAGCGAATATCTGGGCCACGTGTAGCGGCGCATCGCCGAGTTGGCGACGAAGATGTCGTGAACGCCAGCGTCGATCTCATCCGGGCTTCGCCCGACGACAAAGGCCGCGGTCATCGCCGCGCCGGCCGAGGTGCCGCCCATGATGTCGAAACCGAATCCAGCCTCGAGCAGGGCCTTGTAAACGCCAATATGCGCCGTGCACAGCGCTCCGCCTCCGCAGGCCACGAGCCCCACAGCCGCACCATCGATGAAGCGCGCAAGTCTGGCCACGTCGGCATCGTCGCCAAGCGACACGTGGTGGTGCATGGCGATTGTTCGCGGCGCGAGCCACCTCGCCGTGCCCTTTGCCTGCCCACGCGCGTCGTGAACGAGCACGAGCCGCAGCGCATCCGTCGCGAGAAATTGCTCGGCCATCCGTTCGAGAGCATTCGGGGCCGGGTCCATACTGGCTTGAGCGACGGCGAGGACGAGGTCGGCATGCCGGATGGCTTTGGCAGAGAACGCCGTGAGGTCCGCGTCGGCAACGAGAACGACGCAATCATGCGCGGCTTCGAGCGCGTTCAGCGCTTGCGTTCCCTCGGAGCTGTCGGGATCAGCGCCTGCAGGGAGCAGTCCCTTCAACGTCGCGGCATCGACGAACGACACGTCGCGCGAAGCGGAGAGAACGCGCTTTAGCGCCTCGATGAACGGTTGCGGCACTTTGCCTTGGCCGGCAGGAATGACGGCGATGGTGCGCGGTGCGTGATGTTCGAGCGTCGCCGAAGTCCCCGCCTGGACCCCGAGCCGCTGCGCCAGCGTCGTCGTGAGCGACTTCCAGATTTGCGGTCGTGTCTCGGCGAGCTTGTCGAAATCTGCCCGATCGAGCTTCAAGACCAGCGCGTCGCGCATCGCGCGCACGGTCGCCGTCCTCAAGCCACCCGTCAGAAAGGCGATTTCGCCGATTGGCTGATCGGGACCGATCTCCGTGATCGGTTCCTTGTGTCCATCGAGAAGCACCGCGAACCGGCCCGACACCACGACATATAGGGCGTCTGCGGGATCGCCCTGGCGAACGAGCGCTTCGCCGCGAGTCACGGGAACGACTTCGAGTTCGGCGGCGAGCGCCGTCTTCTCGGCAGCCGACAGGCGCTCGAATATCCCGAGCGCGTCGAGGCCGGGTTGTGGCAGGCTGGTGTCCATCGGATATGGCCGGCTTCTAGTTGTCTGACGACTTTACCTCAGCCTCGAGAGGCGCGCAGGCCCCTTTCACGAGATGTTTGGGCATGGATAAGGATCGCGCGCGAGCCAGTAGGTGCGTCGCTGGCGCCGATGGTCCGAGCTTCTAGTTAATCGCCGGCTTCGAGTGTGGTGGCCGTTCGTCGCATTCGGAGCTGACGCGCCGCAGAAGCAGTGGTTGACCGACGCTTCCACGAGACGATGCTGCTCTGCAGCGTCAAGTTTGGAAAGCCGCACAGAATGAGCCTTTTAGCTTCCGATCGACTGCGAACAGAAGTGTCTGCTCCGAATTTCAGGATAGAGACTGCCGATCGCCCCATCTTAGAAATCTTCTTGACGAACGATATATCGAAAAGAATATAGCGGCAGTTCAGTAGAGTTGGGGACGGGGGTCTTTGTAATGCGTGGTATTGTGAGCGTGGCGCTCTGTGGCGCCATGATGGGAATGCTTTTGCCTGAAGCTCAGGCGCAAGAAGTCGCGCCGACTGCGGCCGGCGACGTATCGGCCGCTGAAGCCACGCCGCTGCCGCCGATCGAGGTGACATCGCCTTCGCAGCCGCTCTCAAAAAAGAAGAAGGCTGGCGGCGGTCAGGCTATCGCGAACAGCGGCGGGTCCGGTAATGCGCCGGAGGCCAAGGCGGCAGGCGACGGTTCAGACGGAGACGGCAAGCCCGGCATCTTCACGCTCGGCCAGCTCGACATGATCGGCGGCTCGACCGTCAACAACGCCGCCATGTGGACCTTCAACACCAATACCCTTGAGCAGGCGGCGGCGCTGGCTCCTGGCGTGACGATGGCCAACTACGGCGGCAGCCGCAACGAGCGCGACGTGATGGTGCGCGGCTTCGACCGCTGGCGCGTCCCTCTGACCTTGGACGGCGTCCGCATCTATCTGCCGGCCGACAATCGCCTCGACATGAACCGCTTCCTGACGCCAGATCTGGCCGAGATTCAGATCGAGAAAGGCTACGTGTCGGTGCTCAACGGGCCGGGCGGCATGGGCGGCGCAATCAATCTCGTGAGCCGCAAGCCGACGAAGGCGTTTGAAGCCGAAGCCCGCGTGGGCGCCACTTTCGATGGCAACCTCGACAGCCGCAACTCGGTCACCGGCTACGGCATGGTCGGAACCAGGCAGTCGACGGGCTATGCGCAGGTCAGCGGTACGATCTTCGACCTGGATCATTGGAATCTGTCAGACGATTTCACGCCGACTCCTTTCGAAGACGGCGGTATGCGCGATGAATCGCAAACGAAGGATTGGCGCATCAATGCCAAGATCGGCTACACGCCGAACGCGACCGACGAATACGCCATCAGCTACACGTCGCAATCAGGCGAGAAGAGTGCGCCATTGCATGTTCTGGGCGGCAGCCGCTTCTGGAAATGGCCGACCTGGGACATCAACAGCCTTGCGGGCTTCACGCACACGAAGCTCGGCGAAGCGTCCTACGTCAAGACCAACGTCTACTACAACGAGCTCAATAACTCGCTGAGCTCCTTCGACGACAAAACCTACACGACGCAGGCAAAGGACGGATCCACGCCAGCCAAGAGGCCGCCGGCATTCAACAGCTGGTACGACGATTATGCTTACGGCGGCATGGTCGAGTTCGGCACCAACCTGATCCCGATGAACACTCTGAAGGGTTCCGCACACTATCGCTTCGATCATCACGGCGAGCACGATCACAACTATCCCGACAGCCCGACAGGTTATGTCGAGCCGATGCAGGAGACCGAGGAGCGCAACTGGTATTTCGCGGCAGAGAACACCTTCCACGCCACGAAATGGTTCGACATCGTCGGCGGCGTCAGCAGGGACCAGGCGAAGCTGCTCAAGGCGGAAACGTTTACCAACCAAAAAGTCATGCTGAACTATCCCACCGGTGAGGGCGAGGCCTGGAATTGGCAGTCGGCAGCCATCATGCGCTACAGCGATGACGGAAAGGTCTACGCCAGCGTCTCGGATCGCTCTCGCTTCCCCACCATATTTGAGCGCTTCTCCACGCGCTTCGGCACAGCGACGCCCAACCCCGATCTCGATCCGGAGCGGGCCACCAACTATGAGCTTGGCTGGAGTGATACGTTCAACAACAGGCTAAAGCTGTCGGGTGCCATCTTCTACACCGAGATCGCCGATGCCATTCAGTCCGTGGTTGTGGGCATGAACGGTAACCAGCAGATTACACAAAACCAGAACGTCGGTGACGGCACTCACAAGGGCATCGAGTTCTCGGTGGACTACGATCTGATGCCTGGCGTGCGGGTCGGCGGCAATTACACCTACTTGAAGCGCGAGATCAACGATCCGCTGCGGCCTACACTCAAGGCCGAAGGCACGCCTGAGCACGAGGCCTTCATCTACCTTGCCTGGGACGCGACACGCGATCTCACCATCACGCCAAGCCTCGAGCTCGCGAGCGATAGATGGAGCCTCGTGAGCTATCCCGGCGCTCCTGCCAACGTGTACATCGAGACTGGCTCCTATGCGTTGGTCAATCTCGACGTCGAGTATCGCGTCAACGAGACCTTCACGCTCTCGGCGGGAGGTAAGAACCTGACCGACGAAAACTACATGCTCGTCGAAGGTTTCCCGGAGCAGGGCCGCCAGTTCTTCGCCAATGCACGGGCCCGCTTCTAGTTCAAACGCTAATGGCCGTCGCGGCGGTCGGTCGGAAGGTGCGCTCGGGCGAGCGCTCGAACATTCGACCGCCGCGACGGCTTCATTCAAAGGCAACTCAACGCTCGGGTAAGGAGCTCGCGAGATGAAACGTTTTCTAAGTGCGGTGACGATTGCATTGGGACTGGGCTTGGGCTCTTGCGTGGCGGCAGCGGCCGACGAGCCGGGCTGCAGCGCTTTTAATTGGCCTCTCGACACCGAGCTCGCGTGGATGGCGTCCTCCGACGACGTCGCATTGCAAAGCGGCGCTGAATTTGCGGCTCCCCCTGCCAAGGCGATCACGCTTTCGCTTCAACCGGCCAAATCCGTCACCATGCCAGTGACGCCGGGCGTCAAGAAGCAGGCGGTTGGCGGCGATACCTTCTCGGGCTGGCTAACTCTGGCGGGAGTGGAGAAGCCCGGTCTCTATCAGGTTTCGCTCTCGGTTGGGGCGTGGATTGACGTGGTGCAGAATGGCGCTCTTGTGCGATCCAACGCCTTTACCGGCGACAAGGACTGCAAGGCCATCCACAAGAGCGTTCGTTTCGAGATCGGCTCGGGTCCGGTAACCGTGCAGATCAGTGGTGCTCCAGCGCAGAAAGTCAGGCTCGCAATCCGCCCGGCGAATTAGGTAGGATTGCCCCCAGTTGCTCGTCTACGCAACTGTCAGGACTGCGACGGGGAAATCGTCGGAACATGTCTTTCGCACGTAGAATTCTCGGACCCCCGTTGCTGGCCGCAGTGATTGTGCTTGCGCCGGGCGTCGCTGGCTTTGGCCAGGGCGCGAAGCCTAAGGCGGCTCCCTCCTTTGACTCGCTGGAGGTACTCGGCGCCGCGCTGTTCGGTGACGTCAATCTGTCCAAGAACCGCTCGCAGGCCTGCGTCAGCTGCCATTCCCCGCAATTGGCATTCACGGATCCGCGGGAAACGGCCAAGGTCGGTGGCGCGGTTTCTCTCGGCGACGATGGTCACTCGCTTGGCGACCGCAATGCGCCGACTGTCGCCTACGCCAGCCTTACGCCTGACTTCCACGTCAAGTCCAATGGCAAGCCAGCTGGCGGCCTGTTCCATGATGGGCGTGCGAAGGATCTGGAGGAGCAAGCCGGCGGCCCGCCTCTGAACCCGGTCGAGATGGGTATGCCGGACAAGGCGAGCGTCGTTGCGCGCCTCAAGGAGAACCCCGCTTACGTGCTGGCCTTCGGCAAGCTGTTCGGACAAAACGCCCTTGATGATGCCGAGCAGGGCTACGCGGCAATGACCAGGGCCATCGCCGCTTTCGAGCGCACGCCCGACTTCTCGCCTTTCGACTCCAAATATGACCGCTATCTGCGCGGCGAAGCGAAGCTCACTGAGCAGGAGGAGCTGGGCCGCGTGCTGTTCTTCTCGTCTCAGTTCACCAATTGCAGTCAGTGCCACATGCTGCGGGCGCAAGGCGGCATGGAGAAAGAGGTCTTCTCCAATTTCGAGTATCACAACATCGGCACGCCGCCGAACCACCTCGTGCGCGCCGAGAACGGCAGCAAGCCTGGGTACGTGGATCACGGACTGCTGTCCAATCCAGACGTGACCGACAAGGGCCACGATGGGAAATACAAGGTGCCGACGCTGCGCAATGTCGCCGTCACCGGGCCCTACATGCACAATGGCGTCTTCAAGGATCTGCGGACGACCGTCCTGTTCTACAACAAGTACAACAGCAAGAGCTCTAAGCGGCAGATCAACCCAGAGACCAACGCGCAGTGGGATGCTCCGGAGGTCGCCGCGAATCTCTCCTTGAAGGAGCTCGAGAGCGGCCCCGCGCTCGACGACAAGCGTATCGACGCCCTCGTCGCCTTTCTCAAGACACTGACCGACAAGCGCTACGAGGGCCTGCTCAGCGACTGAAGCTCGGTTGAGACGGCTGCATCCGACATTGACACGGCCACGAGCGGGTATGCGTATGCCCGAAGAAGAGCGGCAACGGCTCTTATCGGCGAGCGCAACCTCGCCCGCGTTTTTTGCGCAGGCTCAGACAGTGGGCTGCATCGGGGTGGTGATGGTACCGCCTCCCTGGCTCGAACAGGGGACCTCTAGATCCACAATCTAGCGCTCTAACCAACTGAGCTAAGGCGGCACAGGCCGGGAACCCTCAAGGCAGGGTTATATGTTGCCGGCACAATCAAGCAAGTCCCAGCCGCCATCGCGCGGCCGGAACTGGGAAAAACACGTTCTGAGTGGCCGCCGTCAAGCGAAAACAACGGCGCTGCGACGTCAATGGGCCTCGCGTCCCAGTCGCTGGGCCGGAAACTCGCTCGCAAACCCCGTTGGCCACCGTCTCCGCCCTTTGAAGGGGCGTCAATTGGTGCCTGCGGGCGTCTATCGGCCGGGTCCCGGCTCTACTTAACTTTCTGCGCCGCGTCTGCCATCAGGCGCCCGAGGTCCTGCGCCTGGCGCGCATAGTCCTGCATCTGCTTCTGGGCATAGCGCGACTGGATCTCGATGTATTCCTTGAGATCGCGGGCACGAGCCAGATCAGCGGCGAACTGGAAGCTAGAGTTGATGTTCTGCTCGGCGTAGTGCAGGGCCTTGGACTGAATGTCGAGCGCTCCGGCAGTCATGGCGCCCTGCGATTTGCTGACGGCGTCCTGCGCCTTGCGTGCCATGTCCATGAACTGGGTGTAGGCGCTCCGCGCCTGTTCGACATTCCGCTCCGCCATCTCACGGACGGCCTCGGGTATCTCGAGTTGCGGCTTGTCGTACATGGGCCGTTCTCCTCATTTGGCTAGCGGAAGCGCTGTACGGAACGCCTATACGGCGCGGAAGTAAATTAAACTCTACAGCTTATGGTGCCAGTAGAACAGTGTGAGCGTGCGCCTGTTTCGCTGGTCCTGCTTGGAGTATGCAAGAACAGCGTTGATATGTCTGTGAGGCGTCTCGCTCTAAACCCCGAGCCGAGCTAGTGTTTCCCGAAATGCAAAGGAAGACGCCCCTCGTGTTCGAAACCGCGCTGCCTGAAGCGGTGCGAACGACGCTTGCGGAAATCCGCGGCGCAGCGTGGGTCATTGACCTGGAAAAAGGCCGGATCGCAGCGGCGACGGCCGAAGGCGCCCGCAAGCTCGGTCTTTCGCTGGAGATGACCGATAGTGCTGTCAAACGCGCTGTGGCGGCACCCGAGCTGATAAGGCTGCGGGAATTTGCGCATGAAGTTTCCGTGTCTGGAGCCGAGCCGGCGAGTGCGGAGCCGTTCAAGTTTCGCGGCGCGCACGACGCGCTCACGTACGAGGTTTCGATCCCCGTGCAGGACGACGAGAGGGCTTACGTGCTCGTCCGGCCGCGCGGCAAGTCGCGCGGCGCGCTTGCCGGGGCGGCGAAGGAGCGGTCGTCCAACTTTGCTGTCCGGGCCCTGTCGTCGGAGTTGGCGCATGAGCTCAGGACGCCGCTAGGTGCCATTGCCACCGCGGCCGAGATCATGATGGACGAGCGCTTCGGTCCCGTCGGCGACAAGCGGTACGCCGCGTATGTGGCAGGCATTCACGAAAGCGCACTGCATGCGATCCGTATCGTCGAAAGGGCGCTGGCCGATAAGCCGCCGAGGCCTGCGGACAGCGCCGAGGCCGGCGATGTCGACGTCAACGCGACGTTGGAGAATGTGGCATTGCAAGTGCGTCCGCTTGCGGAAAGTGCGGGTCTCGAGCTCGCGCTCGATCTCGCCGCAAGTTCGCCCCATGTTGCCGCCGATCCTACCAGCCTGCGCCAGATCGTGATCAACCTTCTCACCAATGCTTTGAAATTTACAAACGCGGGAGGCCGCGTCCGCGTTTCCAGCGCCGTCGCGCGCGATGGCGAGCTCATCATCTCCGTAGAGGACAGTGGGTCCGGCATGTCGCGGGCCGAGATTACCGAGATCATGAAGCTCGGTGATGCGCCGGCTCCCAAGCCTCGAGCCGGTGGAGGGCTGGGTCTCGGCCTGCCGTTGGTCCGCGCCCTTGCCGAGGCGAACGGAGCCAGACTCACGCTCGAGAGCGAGCCCGGACGGGGAACCAAGGCGAAAATCGTCTTCGCGGGAAACCGGACGAGATCGGGCTGATCGCCGCAGGAGAGCGGCGTTCGCGAACCTCGGGTTGCGCCGCTCGCTGCTCCCGCGTGGAAATTCCGCTAACCACTGTCACGATTAGATTATTTCTAAGCTCATCAGGCCACGCGCGTTTCTTGACGGGGCGCGGCAGCATTGCTTTATGTGCAGAGCTTTTAGCAGGTCCGTCGGGCAGTCTATTGTCCGTATTGAGCCAGCCGATAGCGGGACCTTGAACCCCGATTATTGGAGATGTCGAACGATGTTTGTACGCACTGCCACCCTGCGCATGGGCGCGGGTCTTTTGGTCTCGATGCTGGCCACGGCTGGAGCCGCGACGGCCGCCGAAACCGTGAACATCTACACCTATCGCGAGCCGGGGCTGATTGAGCCCATTCTCAAGGCCTTCACCGAAAAGACGGGCATCGCCGTCAATATGGTGTTCTCGAAGGATGGTCTCGTCGAGCGGCTCGCCGCCGAAGGCAAGAATAGCCCGGCCGATGTTCTGATCACGGCCGAATCCGGCCTTCTCGTGCAGGCCAAGGCTGCAGGCGTGACGCAGAGCCTGAAGTCCGATGTGGTCGACAACGCCATTCCCGCTTCGCTGCGCGATCCGGAAGGGCATTGGTTCGGCCTCACGCGACGCGCGCGCGTCGTTTACGCTTCGAAGGATCGCGTCGCGCAGGACAGCATCACCTATGAGGAGCTGGCCGATCCCAAGTGGAAGGGCAAGATCTGCATCCGCTCGGGCCAGCACACCTACAACATCGCGCTGCTCGCTTCGATGATCGCCAACGACGGTGAGGAGAAGGCCGAACAGTGGCTGACAGGGTTGCGCGACAACCTCGCCCGCAAGCCGGCAGGTGGCGATCGCGAAGGCGTACGTGACGTCAAGGCCGGGCTTTGCGACATCGCCATCGGCAACACCTACTACATGGTTCAGATGCTCAATAACCCCGAGCAGAAGCCGTGGGCAGATTCGGTCAAGATCCTGTTCCCTAACGCCGACGGGCGCGGGACGCATGTCAACGTCTCCGGCGCGGCGATCGCTGCGAACGCACCTAATCGCGCCAATGCCGTCAAGCTGATGGAATACATGGTCTCGCCGGAAGCTCAGCACCTCTATGCCGAGAAGAATGGCGAGTACCCGGTCGTTCCGGGCGTTGAGGAATCGGCCGTCGTGCACAGTTGGGGTACGTTGAAGTCTGATCCCATCGCGCTGTCCAAGATCGCGGGCCTGCGCAAGACAGCATCCGAGCTCGTCGATAAGGTGAAGTTCGACGCCGGTCCAAGCTCCTGATTGCTTCGTGCCCGGGCCGCTCGGCGCGAGCCCGGGCACGAAGCGAGGACGCCTGAATGACAGACACGCCGGCCACTCATCCCATACAGCTCTGGATCCGTGGCGCCGCGGCTTACGTGTCGGCCACTCCAGAACGCATGGCGAGTTGGCGGGCGCGCCGTAGCTCGTCGCCCGCTTGGACGACAGGCGTGGGTGTCATCCTGGCTATCATGGCGGTGCCAGTCGCTGCCGTGATCTACTTGGCGCTCGATCCCGCCGACAACGCCTGGCCGCATCTCCTGAAGACAGTTCTGCCCGAGGCGCTGGCCCAGACGCTCTGGGTCGCGGCCGGCACGGGCGCGCTGACTTTGACCATCGGAACCGGCACGGCGTGGCTCATCACCATGTACCGGTTTCCGGGACGCGCCGTGCTTGATCGGCTGCTCGTCATTCCCCTCGCGGTGCCGACCTACATCATCGCCTACTGCTATGCCGAGATCTTCGACTATGCCGGTCCCGTGCAGACGGCGATGCGCGGCTGGTTCGGCTGGACCACGGCGCGCGACTATTGGTTCCCCGCGATCCGCTCGCCCGGCGGCGCCATCGTCGTGATGTCGGCCGTGTTCTATCCCTACGTCTACCTCGCGGCCCGCGCGAGCTTCGTGCAGCAGTCGGTGTGCGCACTCGAGGTGGCTCGCACACTAGGGCGCACGTCGATGGGAGCCTTCTGGGCCGTGGCTCTGCCGCTGGCGCGGCCGGCCCTCGCTGCAGGTACGGCTCTCGTGATCATGGAGTGCTTCAACGACCTTGGAGCCGTGCAGCATCTCGGCGTGCAGACCCTGTCTGCCAGCATCTATTCCACATGGTTGCAACGCTCCAACTTGGGTGGTGCTGCGCAGTTGGCGACGGTCATGCTGATGCTCGTCATAGGAATGTTCGCCCTCGAGCGCTGGGCGCGCGGCGGGGCCAAGATCCATCACACCACTGGCCGCTACCGCGCCATTCCGTTCCAAGACATTAGAGGCTGGAAGGGCTACGGCGCGGCAGCGTTGTGCGCGCTGCCATTTCTCGCCGGCTTCGTGCTTCCGTTGTCGTTGCTCGTGAACGACGCCATCGGCCATGCGAACTTGGCGCTCGAGGGCGGCTTCCTGCGCGCCTGCTGGAACAGCCTGCTTCTATCCACGATCACGGCCATAGTCGCGGTGGCCTTGGCTCTGCTTCTGACGTACGCACGACGCGTCGCCGCCAACAGCTTCACTCGTCCCGCAGTACGCGTCGCCGGCCTCGGCTATGCACTGCCCGGCACAGTGCTCGCCATCGGCATTCTCATTCCCCTGGCGGCGCTCGACAATCGCATCGACGCGCTCTTTCGCAGCACGTTCGACATCTCTACGGGGCTGCTGATCTCGGGAACGATAGCCGCACTCATATACGCCTACGTCATTCGCTTTCTCGGCGTTGCAGTCGGTGGCATCGAAGCAGGCCTCGAACGCGTGTCGCCCAATCTCGATGCCGCGGCGCGCGCCTTGGGTGAAACGGCGCTATCGACACTTTGGCGTGTGCATTTGCCGTTGCTGCTGCCGGCATTGGGTGCCGCGGGCCTGCTCGTCTTCGTCGATACCATGAAGGAGCTGCCGGCAACCCTGCTGCTGCGTCCATTCAATTTCGAGACACTATCGACGCACGTCTATGGCTTCGCCGCCCTCGAGCAGATCGAAGGCGCTGCGTTGGGTGCATTGACCATCGTTCTCTCGGGCCTCGTGCCGCTCATTCTGCTCCATCGCGCCATCGCCGGTGGCCGCGCGGGCACTTACGCCGCGTGAAATCTGTCGACCCGTGGAAAACACTGCTCGCTTGTCGAAGTGGTGTCTTGGGGATGAGCAGATAGCGCCTTGATTTTGCGCATTTTTTGCGTCGTCGTTGAGCAAAATGTGACCCTGACAGGTGTTGCGCGAACGCCAGCGCTTCTTTAAAAGCTGAAAGGCATTCGTGGCAGCAACGTGGGGAGGACATTCGTTGCGCCGTGAAGCCGCCTCATTCCAACAGGGTTCAACCGTGAGTCAGCAGGCCTGATGAAAGCTGGAGCTGATAGGCGCCGACCCCTTGCCGCAGCGTTGGCGCTGTGTGCTCTGATCTGCATCGCGTTGGTGATCCCGCTGCTGGTCGCTGGTCCGGATGGTGACCCGGGTTCGGGCGGAACCGTTCGCGCCGCATCGCGCGACAGCATAACGCTGACGTGGCCCGTCAAGGTTTTGAGTGAGCCGAATGTCGTTCTCGATCGCGGCACGGTTACGCTTGCAGACGCCGGCAGCAGCAAGAGTCGCGGCGCTAGGCTACTAGCGCTTCTCACGGGCGACGGCGCGGATCTCATCCTCGATAACGCGCACCTCACCGTCGGTCGCTCAGAAAATGAGCTTGGCACGGATGCACCCCCGGTTCCCGAGTCCATGGAGCCGGTCGTTGCCGCCCTCAAAAGTCTCAATTTCCAGACGCTCTATCTGAACAACGTCTCGGCCGTCATCAGAACCAAAGGCCGTCCGGACGAGAGCCTGGAGAGGATCGCCGGCGAGATCTCGAAGGATCGTAGCGGAGCAGTCAAAGCCAAGCTCAAGTTCGAGTTGCGTGGTGAAAAGCTGTCCGCCGACCTTGCCATGGCGTCACGTAATGGAGCCGCCGACGCGCCGGTTCCGCTGCGTCTCGCGCTCAAAGGCAAGCACCTCGACTTCAAGCTCGATGGCAAGCTCGTTCCCGGAGAGCGCGTGCAGATCACGGCGCCGAACGCCGAGCTCAAGGTCGTCAACCTGCGTCAGGCCGCGCGCTGGCTTGATCCGGGCTGGCCGGCAGGCGAAGGCCTGGGCACATTTACGGCTCAGGGTCCGATCGTTGTCGAAGAGCGATCGATCGCCTTCGAGAACGCGAATTTCACGTTGGACGGCAACGTTGCAACCGGCGGCCTGTCTCTGACGCTCAATCGCGACAGACCCTCTGTGGAAGGCACGCTCGCCTTTGATAACCTTGACGTCGCGCCCTATATCACCTCGCAGAAGAGCGACGTCCTATCTCTCGCGGGCGCATGGTTCGCCAATCTCCGCATCCCGGGCTCTGCGTCTCCGTCTCTGGTTCGCCAGCTTGATGCTGACTTGCGCATCTCGGCACGGTCGGTCGCGGTCGGCTCGGACCGGTTCGGCCGCTGCGCAGCGAGCGTGTCGATCAAGGACGGCAAGCTGATGGGCGAGCTCGCCGAGATGGAGCTTGAGCAGGGCGGCTCTGGCGAAGGGCAAGTCGGTGTGGACATGACCATGGCCGAGCCCCGGTACACTCTCCGTGCCAATCTTCAGGACGTGGACATGAAGGCCATCGGCCTGCGTCTAGGGACGCCCACGCTCGAGGGTTCTGGCGACTTTTCGGTTGACCTCGCCGGAGAAGGCTCTTCGGCAGATGAGATCGTGGCGACGCTGAGCGGAACCCTCGCGCTTGAGATGCGCGAGGGTGCGCGGCTCGGACTGAGCCTCGAAGCTCTCGCCGCCATTCCCGACGCCGCTCCGCACGTCGCTGGCTGGGGCAACGTCATGAATGGCGCAACCGCAGTCGATACGCTGGTCGCGCGCTTTACCGCCTCACGCGGCGTCTTCACGGCCGGCGACGTCGAGGCTGCGAACTCTGACCGTACGATAAAGGCGCTAGGCACCGTCAGCGCGAGCGACCGCCTGCTGGACGTTACGGTCTCGGTCGCCCCGCGAACGGCTCAGGCGCCGGCGAATGTCGACATGGCTCGTATGCCGGCCTACCGCGTTCAGGGGCCATGGGCGGCGCCCTCCATAACCAAGGTGCCGCCGCCCGGAAAGTCGGCCCAGCCCCTCCCGCATGTAAGTCCCGCGACCGACCCTGTCGCGCCGGGTCCCGATCCGGGTCGCGGCTAGGCTGACCGGCCGCCCGAGTGCTCAGCCCCCTTGCGGCTCGCCCGCGTGCTCCGATATTGCGGTAGGACACGGCAAGTCAGGTACGGAATATCCAGCATGGCGCTGACACCTGAAGAGATCGATCGTTACAAGCGGCATCTCGTTCTGCACGAGGTTGGCGGGCAGGGTCAAAGCCGCCTCAAGGCTGCGCGCGTTCTGGTCGTCGGAGCGGGTGGGCTCGGCAGCCCAGTACTGCTCTACCTGGCTGCCGCGGGCGTCGGTACGCTGGGCATCATCGATGACGACACCGTCTCTCTCAGCAATCTGCAGCGCCAGATCGTCCACGATACGGCTGCGCTCGGCCGTTCCAAAGTCGAGAGCGCGGCTGAAAGCATTCGCCGCATCAATCCTCACGTCGCTGTCGAGACGCATATGCTGCGTCTCGCCCCGGACAACGCCGAAGAGATCATCTCCAAATACGATCTCGTCGTTGACGGTTCCGACAACTTCGCAACCCGCTATCTGGTGTCCGACGCCTGCTATTTCGCGAAGAAGACGCTCGTCTTTGCAGCTGTCGGTCCCTTCGACGGCTACCTCACGACGCTGAAGCCACACGAGACCGCGCCGGACGGCTCGCCCTACCCGTCCTATCGCTGCATTTTTCCCGACGCGCCCCCGCCAGGTACCGTGGCGAATTGCTCCGAGGTCGGTGTACTGGGCGCCATCGTCGGCGTCCTCGGCACGCTTCAGGCCACGGAAGTCCTGAAGGAAATTGTCGGCGCCGGTGAAAGCCTTGCAGGGCGGCTCCTCATCTACGACGGCAAGGACACGCGCTTCGAGACTATCCGCGTGGCCTGGGATCCGGAGAACCCGATCTCCGGACGGAATCCGACGATTCGGGATCTTTCGATCCATCGATCCAAAGATGGTGTTACGGCGGGAACAGCAACGGCCTGCGAGCAGACCGCATAGCTATCCGGGTGGGCGCGCCCTGTGCCGGGCGCAGCTCAGATTGCGTCCCGGGGGTCTGCCATGTCTTTCGTCACCTACAGTGCTCTGATAGCCGGTTCTCTTTTTCGCGCCATTATTGATGTTCTGCTCGGGCGTCGCCGCAGGTCCTATGAAGCCTCGGTCGTGATCGATGCGCCGCGCGATGTGGTGTGGGGGACCACCACCGCGCATGACGTGAGATTTGAAGGCCTGGTCCCCGTCGAGATCAAGGTCGCCCCGCGCTTCGATGACATGAGCCTGGTCGAGGGCACGGTGACGATGGGCGAGACCGTCATGCCTATTGCCTATCGCGAGATATCTCTGAAGCCGGGCGAGGCGGGCCTGATCGAGATCCTGCCGACCGGAACCGACCCGCGCATCGTGGCCGGCAGCGACTATTACGTGGCTTACACGCTCACGGACGAGGTGTTGGGAACGCGCCTCTCGGTTCGACACGAGCTGACGCATACCAGTTTCTTTGGCCGCATCGCCGTTCCGGTAGGCGCCTTACAGAATGTGCGGCGCATGAAGGCCCATTGCGAGAAGCTCGCAGGCAGCCCGCCTCAGCCTTCCTCGAGCGGCGCCGGTGCGGCGCTGATCACAGGCGCCCTGACGTATGCCAGCTTCCTCTATCTGTTCGGCTGGCAATCGGCAGCGGTCCTGCTGCTGCTCATATTCATTCACGAAGCTGGCCACGCGCTCGCCATGCGCATGGTGGGCCAGCCGGTGCAAGGGATCTATTTCATCCCCTTCTTCGGCGGCGTCGCCGTAGCGGGGGCTCCACACGCTAGCCAGGCCGAGCGCGGTTTCGTCGCTTTGATGGGTCCTGGCTTCAGCCTCATCACCACCGCCGCGTTCTACCTGCTCTGGCTGCAGAGTGGCGGCGATCCCCTGCTCGCGGAGCTGGTTCTCGCGAGCGCGATCTTGAACGGGCTCAATCTCGCGCCCGTGCTGCCTCTCGACGGCGGACAGATCGTGGATTCGATCCTGTCTCGCGCCGACCCGGAGGTGACGTCCTTTGTCACCTTCGCCACCTTGCTCGCAGGCGTCGGAGCCTCGGTTTATTTCGAATGGTACATTTTGACGGCTCTTCTGCTGCTGCAGGCACCGTTCGCCGTCATGCGAGGACGTTCCGAGCGGCCGGCCAATCCTATATCCTCGGCTGGACAGGCATGGCTAACCGCTGCCTACCTCGGCACCGCCTCGTTCTATGTGACGATCGCAGCTAAGTTTCTCGGCTGAGATGAGGCGCGCAGAGCGTCGCGCCTCAGAACATCGCTGGGTGGACCTTGTCCGGCGGCGCATGGCCGTCGAGGAACGCCTTGATGTTGATGATCACCTTCTCGCCCATGTCGACACGACCCTCGATGGTGGCCGAGCTCATGTGCGGAAGCGCGACCACCCGCTGTGAAGCAAGCAGCTTCGGGTTCACGGCAGGCTCGTGCTCGAACACGTCGAGACCTGCGCCGCCGATCGAGCCGGCCTCGATGAGGCGCGCGAGCTCGTTCTCGTCGATCACCTCGCCGCGCGCGGTGTTGACGATGTAGGCCGTCGGCTTCAGGAGCTTGAGCCGGCGTGCCGAGAGCAAGTGATACGTCGCCGGCGTGTGCGGACAGTTGATCGACACGATGTCCATGCGCATCAGCATCTGATCGAGGCTTTCCCAATAGGTAGCCTCGAGCTCCTGCTCGACGTCTGCAGCGACGCGTTTGCGATTGTGATAGTGGATCTGCAAGCCGAAAGCCTTGGCGCGTTGCGCCACGGCCTGGCCGATGCGTCCCATGCCGACGATGCCGAGCCGCTTGCCGAAAATGCGGTGCCCCAGCATCCACGTCGGCGACCAGCCGGCCCAGCTGTTCTTTGGGTCCTTGAGATAGACCGCGCCTTCGGCAACGCGGCGTGGCACCGCGAGAATGAGCGCCATGGTCATATCGGCGGTGTCTTCGGTCAGCACGCCGGGCGTGTTGGTCACGGTGATTGCGCGGTTGCGCGCCGTGTCGAGGTCGATGTTGTCGACGCCCGTGCCGAAGTTGGCAATAAGCCGCAGCTGCGGCCCGGCCTGCGAGATCACGGCCCGGTCGATGCGATCGGTGACGGTGGGGACGAGCACGTCCGCGACCTTGACGGCCTCGGCGAGCTGCGCTTGCGTCATCGGCTTGTCGTCGACATTGAGCCGAGCGTCGAACAGTTCGCGCATGCGGGTTTCGACGACATCGGGAAGCTTGCGCGTCACGATGATTACGGGCTTCTTGGCACTGCTGGGCATATCACTCCCGCCGGCGGGTTGGGTTTTATGGAGTGTCTAACAGAAGGTCATGGCGATGACAAAGTAATGGATTGACTATATGTCGATCCGGGCAAGCGTCCCGCCAGACATCAAAAATTAAGGTTCGCCAGGAAGAAGATCGCCCTATGGGACCGCTTCGTATTGGGGGCATCGCGATGCACGTCTCGAGAAAGGACGGGCGCTGGTTTGCCCGTCTGTCAGCATTGGCCATTCTGGCTCTGTTCGCGCTCACGAGCCACGGACAAAGCGGCGCGGCAGCGCCTGACACGGCGGCGCCGCCGGCAGGAAAGTCCGCGAGCGGCCTGCCAGTCCCTCGCTTTGTCAGCCTCAAATCTGACCGCGTCAACTTGAGGACCGGTCCGGGGACGGACTATCCGACCTCATGGGTTTTCCGGCGCGCTGGCCTCCCGGTCGAGGTGCTGAACGAGTTCGAGAGCTGGCGCCAGGTGCGGGATTCCGAGGGAACGACGGGCTGGGTATTGCAGTCGTTGCTTTCAGGCCGCCGCACGGCGCTGGTTTCTCCATGGGAGATCAAAGCCGGCAATCCGCCGCCGCAGATCACGGTTCACAATGATGACAGCGAGAGTGCTCGCGCTGTTGCGATCGTGGAAGCGGGCGTGATCGCCAACATCGCCAAATGCGATGGCCGCTGGTGTCAGGTCTCGATCGATAAGTTCCGCGGCTATCTGCAGCAGAAGCAGCTTTGGGGCATCTATCCGAACGAGATCCTGAAGTGAGCTGGCGAAGGCGTTAGCGCTTCGGCACCAGCCGCACCACGACGTCGATGTGGCTGACAACCATCCCCTCGGGAGGCTGCGGCACGCCGTCGACCCGGATCGAGTCGCCTGGGATGTCCATGAGCTCGCCCTGGTCTTCGATGAAGAAGTGATTGTGGTTCGACGTATTGGTGTCGAAATACGCCTTGCCGCCGTCGATGGCGAGCTCGCGCAGGAGGCCAGCCTCCGTGAACTGATGCAGCGTATTGTAGACGGTCGCCAGTGAAACCTGTTCGCCGGCCGCGGACGCTTCTGCGTGCAGAATCTCAGCCGAGACGTGGCGATCTCCGGAGGCGAACAACAGCGCGCCAAGAGCAAGGCGCTGGCGCGTCGGACGCAGCCCTGCCCCGCGCAGCTTCTCAGCCAGTTCGGCGTTCACTTGCAGCGCGGCAGCCTCGCGAACGCAATCGCAGTCCTCGCCGAAAGGTGCTTGGCCGTCTTTAGGGGCTGTTTCGCTCATTTCTCAATCGCTTGAATGGCTGGGAGGCGCAACGGCCGTCCCGGCAATAATGGTCCCCGACCCCGAAGCACAGAGTATAGAGGCCGCGAACCGGCGCCGCAACTGCCCCTGTCTAGGGCATTTTTGACGTAAATACACCTCCTGGCGCCTCAAAGCCGCACCTGAACAGCCGCCGCCGCTCGGGCCTTGCCGGAAATTGGTTATTGGACAACGTCCCGAACGCGCCGCTTTGATGACTTGACGCTGCCTCCGATTATCTTTTGAACGTCGGGCGAGTGTGGTAGGACCACGCGCGCGTGTTTCGGCTGTGCGTTGGGCCGTTTTCGTTAGACTGACTAGGGAAGAACTCAAGGCATGGCCGAGCGCCGATCAAGCTACGATTTCAACGATCTGCTGTCATGCGGCCATGGCAAGCTCTTCGGACCGGGCAATGCCCAGCTTCCGCTGCCGCCGATGTTGATGTTCGACCGGATACCCCACATATCCGAGGACGGCGGGGCGCACGGCAAGGGACAGGTGGTTGCCGAGCTGGCGGTCGCAGGTAACGAGCGGCTCGATTGGTTCTTCAAGTGCCATTTCGAAGGCGATCCCGTGATGCCGGGATGTCTGGGGCTCGACGCTTTGTGGCAGTTGACGGGGTTCTTTCTCGGCTGGCTCGGAGCACCGGGTCGAGGCCGCGCCCTTGGGGTGGGCGAGGTGAAGTTCACGGGGATGGTGCTGCCCACGGTCAAGAAAGTGGAGTACGTCGTCGACTTGAAACGCGTTATTCTGCGGCGCCTTAAACTGGCCATAGCGGATGGAACGCTCAAGGCCGATGGCGAGGTGATCTATACGGCGACCGACCTGCGCGTTGGCCTGTTCGAAGCCGGCGAGGCACCGGCAGCTGCTGCCGGGTGATCTTGCGGGTAGGGAGACACCTCGGGGCTTTGAAAGAAGGAATTGTCGATGAGGCGTGTAGTCGTCACCGGCATGGGTATCGTGTCCTCGATCGGGAACAGCACTCAGGAAGTGCTCGCCTCGCTGAGGGAAGGCAAATCCGGAATTGGCCCGGCTGAGAAGTACGCTGAGCTTGGCTTTCGTTGTCAGGTTCACGGCGATCCGAAGCTCGACTGGGAGCCCCAGGTTCCACGCAAGCCGAAGCGCTTCATGGAAGCAGGCGTGGGCTGGAACTACATCGCCATGGATCAGGCGATTCGCGATGCCGGTCTCGAAGCGGGCGACGTAATCAACGAGCGCACGGGCATAATCATGGGATCAGGCGGTCCCTCGACGCGCGCGATCGTCTGGGCCGCCGATACGGCGCGCGAGAAGGATCCGAAGAAGGTCGGCCCCTTCGAGGTGCCGAAGGGAATGTGCTCCGGGCCGTCCGCCGCTCTGGCGACAGCCTTCCAGATCAAGGGCGTCAATTACTCGATCTCGTCGGCCTGTTCCACGTCGGCTCATTGCATCGGCAACGCCACCGAGATGATTCAGTGGGGCAAGCAGGACGTCATGTTTGCCGGCGGCTGCGAAGAGCTCGACTGGACACTGTCCGTGCTGTTCGACGCCATGGGCGCCATGTCCACGCACTTCAACGACAGGCCCGAGGTCGCGAGCCGCGCCTACGATAAGGATCGTGACGGCTTCGTCATCGCAGGCGGCGCAGGCGTCGTCGTCCTCGAGGAGCTTGAGCGCGCCAAGGCCCGCGGCGCCAAGATTTACGGTGAGATCGTGGGATACGGCGCCACGTCGGACGGCTTCGACATGGTCGCTCCGTCGGGTGAAGGCGCCAAGCGCTGCATGGACCTCGCGATGAAAGGCTTCGATGGCCGCGGCCTCGGCTGTGACATCGACTACATTAACCCCCACGCAACGGCGACTCCGGTTGGCGATCTCAAGGAGATCGAGGCCATCCGTGAAGTCTTCGCCAACAAAACCGTGCCCAAAATCTCCGCCACGAAGTCCTTGACCGGTCATTCTCTCGGCGCGATAGGAGTACAAGAGTCCATCTTCTCGCTGCTTATGATGAACAATGGTTTCATCTGCGAGAGCGCTAATATTGAAGAGTTGGACCCAGCTTTCGAAGATATGCCGATCGTACGTAAACGGCAGGACAACGTTGACCTTAACTGTGTCATGTCGAACAGCTTCGGTTTCGGCGGGACCAATGCCACTCTGGTGTTCCGCCGCTTCAACGGATAGGCAACATCGGGCTTCGGCTCCGGGGAGCGCGCTGTGGGTTCCCAAGGACAGCCGGAATGCGAGTTTACAAGAACGGCCAGGGCTGGTTCGAAATCAGCAGCCGTCGAAATTTTGGTGCGAGTGAGAGGGCGACTATGGCCGAGTATGATGTAGCCAAACCCGGGCCGCTGATGGCCGGCAAGCGCGGCCTGATCATGGGCGTCGCCAACGATCGCTCGATCGCCTGGGGCATCGCCCGGGCGTTGCATGGACAGGGCGCGGAGCTCGCCTTCACGTATCAGGATGGCGCCTTCGGCCGCCGCGCCGTGCCGCTTGCAAAGTCGATCGGCGCCGAAATCATCGAGCCGGTCAACGTTCTCGACCTAGCAACCGTGGATGCGGCTTTCGCCAAGGTGAAAGAGGTCTGGGGCAGCCTTGACTTCGTCGTCCATGCGCTGGCCTTTTCGGATCCGCGCGAGCTGGCGGGGCGCTACGTCAACACCACGCGCGACAACTTCACCAACACCATGGTGATCTCGTGCTTCTCGTTCACCGAGATCGCGCAGCGCGCCATGGCCCTGATGCCGAACGGCGGCTCGCTGTTGACCCTGAGCTACGGCGGCGCCACGCGCTCGGTGCCCTCGTACAACGTCATGGGTGTCGCCAAGGCTGCGCTCGAGGCGTCCGTCCGCTATCTCGCCGCGGATCTCGGACCGCAAAACATTCGTGTCAACGCGCTATCGGCCGGTCCGATGCGCACCCTCTCGGGTGCCGGCGTCTCGGATGCCCGCGTCATCTTCAACTTCCAGAAAGAGCACTCGCCGCTGCGGCGCACGCCGAGCCTGAACGACGTCGGCGGCTCAGCCCTCTATCTGCTGTCCGATCTGTCGGCGGCCGTGACTGGCGAAGTGCATTTTGTCGATTGCGGCTACAGCACCATCTCGATGCCGAGCCTCGACGCCCTGAAGACCGCAGAGCAGGAAGCTACTGCTTCCTCGTCAGGCCGCACGCCTTCCGAAGCAGCCGAATAACGGCCTGCGGGTCCGCCGTCGCATCAGGCCACGGCGGACTTGCTGTCTGTGTTCGAGAATCTGGCGATCAGGTCCGGCAAATCTGCAGCCGAGACCGGCTTCGAATAGAGATAGCCCTGAGCCATCGTACAGCCCAAGGCCTTGAGCGCCTCGGCGTCGCGATTGGATTCTATCCCTTCCGCGATTGTTGGAATGCCGAGGCTCTGGCCGAGCCCGACGATGGCGCGCACCGTGTTGTTGGCGTGTCGGCTGTCGTGGAAAGCCTTGATGAACGAGCGGTCGATCTTGAGCTTGTCGAACGGCAGGTCGGAGAGATGACCGAGGCTCGAGTATCCCGTCCCGAAGTCGTCGAGCACCACGTGGATGCCCAGCCCTTTGAGCGCCAGGATGGCCTCGCGCGCGCCCGCGAGGTCGTTGACGAGCGCTGCTTCCGTCAGTTCCACCTCGAGCCGGCTCGGCTGGAACTTTGTCTTGCTGACCACCGCCAGAATCTTATGCGCCAAGTGCCCGTCTCCGAGCTGCCTCGGCGCCACGTTGATGGCCAGCATCAGATTGCTCGGCAGCGACCGGGTGTCGAGGCATGCCTTCTGCAGCACGCTGAGCGTAAGGTCGTTCGCGAGCCCCACCTTCTCGGCCAGCTTGATGAATGTATCCGGCATGATGAGACCCTTTTTCTCATGATGCCAGCGCGCCAAAACCTCGAGCCCCTCGAGCCGCCCCGTCGCGAGATTGATGATCGGCTGATAGTAGGGAACGATCGCGCGAGACTTGATGGCATTGCCAAGCTCGGATTCGAGCTCGACCCGTGCCTTGAGATCGCTTCCCATTGCCACGTCGAACGACCGCACCGCGCCGCGGCCGTCGCTCTTCGCCCTGTAGAGCGCCATGTCGGCCTTGCCGACGAGCTCTTCGCTGTTGTTGGCGTCACCCGGGTAAATGGCAATGCCGACGCTTGCTCCGATCTCCACCGTGACCCCTTGCAGAAACATGGGATCGGCGAGCGACTTGACGAGCCGCTCTCCCACGTTGCGCGGGATCGCATCGTCGCCGTCGTACTCGATGATGGCGACGAACTCGTCGCCGCCGAAGCGGCCGCGCAGCTCGCCAGCCCGGCCGACCTTGCGCAGTCGCTGAGCCACCTCCTTGAGCACGAGGTCGCCCACGAGATGTCCGTACCGATCGTTGACCGGCTTGAAGCGATCGAGATCAATCATCAACACGGCGAGCTTCGTGCCTTGTGCCGACGCCCGGTCCATCGCCTCCTGAAGGCCCTGACGGAACGACATGCGATTGGCGAGGCCGGTCAGCACGTCGTGCATGGCGAGCCGCTTGATCTTGTTCTCCGCCTCGACCTGCGCGTCCTCGGACTCGATAAGGCCGGCGTTGAAGCGCCACCAGAGAATGATGGCGCCGATGATCGAGACGGCGATGGCGCCCGTCATCGATCCGAGCTCGACGATCTCGACCGTATGCAGGTCGGAGCGCACGGAGGCGATCAGGTCGTCCGCGAAGCGCGCCGTGCCGTCGGCGACGATCTGCTTGTGATACTGGTAGAGGGGGTCTGCGATGATACTGCGCGCAAGCACCGAGTCGTGGTTGCGCACTGCGTCGAAGACTTTCTGATCGAACTCGACGAGACGGTCGTGCGAAACCTTGGTTTCGGCCTCGAAACGCCGCGCGATCTCCGGCCGCGCCATCTCCGTCGCAGTACGGATGGCGTTTTCCGCTTCGGGAAGGTTGGCGGCATAGCTGTCGACCCAGCTTTGCTCTCCCGTGACCGCAGCCATATTGGCCGCGAGCGTGAGCCGCTCATGGGTAAGCGCGATCTTGTTTGTGATTGCGTGCGCCTCGAGCATGCGCTCGGAGGCTGCGAAGCTGTAGCGGTCGAAAATGCTGCGTTCTATGAGAATGAGGGAGACGATGATGGTTGCGCCGCATAGCGCAAACACCACGGTACGACGCGCGTACGCCGTAGCCTGCCCCACAATGGTCGTCATAAGAAATAAATTCCTGAAACACTGAACCGCACACCCTAGAAAAGGCAGAATGTCATTAGAGATCCGTGAAATGACATTCGATCCCCTGGAGGGAATTAAGGGTGTGTCGTCAACGTTCTATTTCCATGTGTTCCAAAGTGGGATCGACTACCCGCTAAGGGCGTGCTCGCGATCAAGGGTCCAATGATAGGCGTATTCGATTCCGGTCTCGGCGGCTTGACCGTCCTCCACGCGCTGACGCAGCGCTTCCCGGGGCTTGCATTTACTTATTTGGGCGATCACGCCCACGTCCCCTACGGAAACCGTCCGTCGGAAGAGATCATTGCTCTGACGCGAGCCGGGATCGAAACGCTGTTTGGTCGTGGCTGCAAGCTCGTGCTTCTGGGCTGCAACACGGCGACGGCCGTCGCCGCCCGGGCACTTCAGCGCAACTGGCTGCCTGACTCCCAATGGCGGGCTGAGGGCCACAACGTGCTCGGCATCGTTGCCCCAACGGTGGAGGCGGCGACCCAGACGCCGTGGGCGGTGACGACCCCCCAGTATCCGCAGAAGTATCTGACCGATCGCATCGCCGTGTTCGGTACGACGCGCACGATCGCGTCCAATGTCTATGCCGAGGAGATCCGCAAGCGCTGTCCCAAGGTGACGGTTCTGCAGCAGGTCTGCTCGGAGCTTGCCGGCGCCATAGAGGAGCAGGCCCCCGAGGCCGAGCTCGATCGGCTAGTGCGTGAGGGCATCCAGGGCGTGATGGATCAGGCCAGCGGCGTGCCCCCGCATCGCGCTATCCTTGGCTGCACGCATTTTCCGCTCGTCGAGCACTTGTTCCGTCATCACCTGCCTCCGGCGACGCGAATCCTTTCCCAGCCCCAAATCGTTGCCGACAGCCTCGAGGACTATCTCGTTCGCCGGCCCAGGTTCATCGGGCAGGGCCATGAGCGCAATCTCGTCCTGCTGACGACGGGCGAGCCCGATGTCGTCAGCGCCCGCGCGCACGTATTCTGGCCCAACGGATTGTCGTTCGAGCGCGTTGGCCTTTGAGTCAGCTTTGATGGGTCGCTGAAGGCGCAGTCTGTTCTTGCGCCGTCCTGCGCAGAGAACGGCCCACCTCGGGACTTGCCGTCTCGAGGCGGTGGAAGTCCTCGCGGTGCAGTTTGAGCAGCCGGCATCGCGTCGTCGTCACGAAGGAGCCTGTGTTCCTGTCGTGTTTGAGCAAGGCCGTAAGGCCGAAGCAGTCGCCTTTGCCGAACGCTTCGTCGCCGGCACCCGAACGCATCGTCACCTTGCCCGCTGCGATAAAATACATGGCAAGGCCTTCGCTGCCCTCCGCCAGCACTTCGAAATTCGGAGGCAGGTTGTGTGCGTGCAGGAGCGGCATGATCTGCTCCACGTCCGCCGCATCGAGGTTGGCGAGCAGCGGAATGTGCGACATGAGCGACCACGTCACCACGAAGTCGCGACGGTTCACTTCCTGAGAGAAGCCCGCAGCGATGATAGCGACCGGGAGCGCCAGAATGCATAAGCCGACCACCATAACGACGGCCCCGAAGGTGCGACCCAGCGTCGTCACCGGCGTCACGTCTCCATATCCGACCGTGGTCAGCGTCGCGATGGCCCACCACGCCGATTGCGGCACGCTTCCGAACCTGTCTGGTTGTGCCGAGGACTCGAGGAAGTAGATGCCGGTCGAAGCAAACAGTACTGCCGTCATCAGCAACAGTCCCGCCCCGATGAGAGCACGGCGCTCGTTGACCAGCACGCGGATCAGCGAATGCATGGCCGGCGAGTAGCGTGACAGTTTGAAGAAGCGCAGCAGTCTCAGTGCTCTCAAGACGCGCAAGTCCATGCCGATGAGAGAGCCGAAATAGAACGGGGCGATAGCCAGAAAGTCGATGATCATCGATACGCGGCCCGCGAAGCGCAGTCGCGCCGTCCACGGGCTGAGGCGCGACAGGAACGGAACCTCGACAGCGGTCCAGATGCGCAAGCCGTATTCGAGCGTGAAGATCGCCACCGAGAAGATCTCGAATGCACGGAAGCCAGCACGATGCTGTTCGGCGATCTCCGGCACCGTCTCGGCGACGAACGCGGCAATGTTGAGAAGGATCAGCGTAATCAGAAACGTGTCGCAAAGCTTGCTGGCGCGATCCTCGCCGTGGCCGAGCTCGAGAATCTCGTAAGCGCGCCGGCGCCAGCGCCGTCGCAACGGCTGCGCTCGTATCCAGCTTGCTCGTGCCGATCGGACCGTCCGAAGGAGCGCTACTTCGGTCCTGGTGACAGCGCGGGTCGACACCTGCCTGCTGTCCAGCTCGCGCTCGGATGGCTCCTGCACAGTCGACATGGCCGCTGCGCCCCCCCTTTTTTTATGCGACGAAGTCTAAACCCGGCTTTAGACGCTGTCTCGCGATCGTGTCATGGGTGGGGACGGCGGTGTAAAGGTGAGTCCCGCTGCACTATTTAGAGCGCAGGCAGCACAACCAGGAGCACGCGTCCTACATGGCGGCATCGACCCCGATCTGCGACTTCGGCCTCAAGGCGCCGGATTTCCGTCTCCCGGCGACCGACGGGCGAACCTATACGCTCGCAGATATCAAGGGACCCCGCGGCACACTCGTGATGTTTATCTGCAACCATTGCCCCTACGTGCAGGCGGTCCTCGACCGCATCGTTCGCGACGCGGGTGAGCTTCAGGCCCTGGGCATCGGCTGCGTGGCCATTTCGTCGAATGATGCCGAGAGCTACCCCGAGGACGGTTTCGAGGCCATGAAGCGCGAGGCGGAAGTCCACGCGCTGCCGTTTCCTTATCTTTATGACGAGAGTCAAAGGGTTGCGGCCGCTTACGGCGCCGTCTGTACGCCGGATTTCTTTGGCTACAACGCCGACCTCGAGCTCCAGTATCGCGGCCGGCTCGACGCCAGCGGCAAGGCTCCGGCGGCCCCTGGCGCCCGGAGGGACTTGTTCGAGGCCATGAAGGAGATTGCGGCCAGCGGACGAGGCCCCAGGGAGCAGGTTCCGTCGATTGGCTGCTCCATCAAATGGAAGGCCGCCTGAGCCCAGGACCTGCCAAGGTCCGAAAAACGGCCATTCCCGTTGACCCCGTTCGAGGTCGCGGCTATAGACCAGCCGCATTAGCCGCTCGGAACCCGTGTGTTTCGGGCGGTCATCGTGTTTGAGCCATGCTCGTAGCATTGGCCAAGTCAGATCCCAGGTAGCGCGGTCCCATGTCGGCGCGCTCGAACGAAAGAGGATAGCGTTAATGGCTAATACTTCGTCGGCAAAGAAGGCCGCACGGCAGATGATCCGCCGGACCGAGGTCAACAAGGATCGCCGCTCGCAGATGCGTACGGAAGTCCGCAAGGTCGAGGAAGCGATCGCCAAGGGCGACAAGACCGCCGCAGCGAGCGCCTTCAAGGCAGCGCAGCCTGTGATTGTTCGCACCGCTCAGAAGGGCGTAGGCCACCCGAAGACCGCTAGCCGCAAGGTTTCTCGCCTCGCGCAGCGCATCAAGGCGATGGCTAACTAAGTTATTCCGGTGCACGGCTGCGAACTGACCCCTATTTGTGACATGTTCGCAACAAGGAAAGTGCCAATGCGGAATCGTCCGCCGAGCCTTTCGACCTCCTAAGCTGCGGATTCATCGGGGAAGGCTGCCGATCGCCCCTTCCCCGCCGAGGTCCTGAACCCCTCCGCAGTCGTCCCGATCAAGAAAAAAACATACCCGCGGCGCTCGTCACACGAGCGCCGCAATTGTTTTGGGCTCCGTGTGAGGGGTCTGATGAATCCATTTGGGACTCAAAGAGTTTGTCCCCTGCTGCTGTGGATAGGACTCAAGTTTTCCACGGCGAGGGATGTTTCAAAAGCGGCACAAACGTGAACGCTGCACACGTTGTCCGCCGCTTGCTAAGAGGTTACCAACCCGTTAAGAGAGTCCTTGTCAGCGCCGACCGAGCCGCATGTGTGCGTAGGGCGAGTTCCGGGACGCTGAAATACCAGGCTTTGTAATGCTTTTCAGTCCTGGGTTCTTCAGTAATCAGTAGCGTAAAGTCTGTTCGGTCCATCTCCATGGATCGAGGGATCGCCATATACTCGGTTCATCTTGGGCAATACTTAAGAATTACAGCGGCGCGCTTTTCGAGGGAGCAGCTGTTATTCGCGGGTCTAAGTCAAGAGCGGAGTTAAGGTTAAGTGGATGGAGTTGTAACCGGAGCAGTCGAAGTCGAGCACTCGCCATGCGGCATTTGGGGCGGGTTTCTCTACAGCGGCAACGGCACTTTCTCTCTGATCGAGGTGCGGACCTCTAAGAGATCAGAGCGGAGAGCGGTCGAAGTTCCGGGGCATCAATTCCAACCCATGACGAGCGCAGGCCGAAAGGCTGCGTTGCCGCAGGCAGACCGCCTCGAGAGCCCTCTCGAGCCGAGCTGCCGAAAAGGTCAGGTCTCCGGAGAAGCAACGGAGGAGCCATGGCTACAAGGATAGACACGATCGATTGATGGTTGCTGCCGTTTGGGCGAACGGCGGCACCGGGGGTCTTCCTGTCAGCAAACGCTGCGGGACAACAGTGCGGGGTAAAAATCATGCAAGCTATTTCCAAGGCGGAGCTGTCTTTTGCGAAAGCGGACCGGCCGGAGCGCGTTCCGGTCGTCGCAAGCAGCTCCTCGGCGGTTACCGTCACGAGCGCGGCGGCCGATGCACCGGCATCGGAGAATCGCGGCGCAAAGGTGCGCGCGACGCTGCGTGCGCGCCTTGGAGATGACATCTACACGAGCTGGTTCAACGCCCTCGAATTCGACGAGTTCGACGGCAAGACCGTCAAGGTCTCGGTCCCCGTCAAGTTCCTGCGCAACTGGATCCAGTCGCATTACCTCGACGATCTGCTGACCTGCTGCCGCACCGAGTTTAAGACCGCGGAGCGCGTCGAGGTCGTCCTACGCCAGCCCGGCGGCAACAATGGTCGCCCCGCTACGCTGAGCGCCGAGCCCGTCAAGGCGCGTGAGCCGGTCGTGAACGACATGCGTTCCGTCGGCGTCGGCGCGGGTGAGCCCCTTCGTATGGCCTCTGTGCGCCCTGCTCCGGCCGGCCGCACGAGTGTTGGCGGCTTCGAAGGCTCGCCTCTCGATCCTCATCATACCTTCGACAACTTCGTCGTCGGCACGTCGAACCGTATCGCTCACGCTGGAGCGATCCAGGTGGCCGAGACCATCCTGTCCGACAGCCCGGCTTTCAATCCGCTCTACATCTATTCGTCTGTCGGCATGGGCAAGACCCACTTGCTGCACGCGATTGCTTGGGAAGTTAAGCGCCGCGCGCAGAACGCGCAGGTGCTCTATCTCACCGCCGAGCGCTTCCGCTATCAGTTCGTCGAGGCGCTGCGGAACCAGGATCCGCAGTCGTTCAAGGAGAAGTTCCGCTCCATCAATATCCTCCTCATCGACGATCTCGAGTTCATGCAGGGAGAGAAAACCGAGCAGGAGTTCGATCACATCATCAACGCGCTGCTGGACGGCGGCCGTCAGGTGGTTGTGGCCTCCGCCCGCCACCCTGCGCAGATTGATCGCCTAAATGAGCGCATGCGCTCGCGCCTGCAGCGTGGCCTCGTGGCCGAGCTCGGCTCGTTCGACTATGAGCTCAGGACCCGCGTGCTCGAGCAGCGCATCGCCGAGAAGCGTGCCATCGATCCCGCATTCGAGCTGTCTCGCGACGTCATCGATGTCCTTGCCAGCCGCCTGACGGAAAGCGGCCGTGAGCTCGAAGGCGCGGTCAACCGCCTTTATCTCACCTGGCAGCATATGCGCTCGCCGCTCACGCTCGACATCGCCGAGACGGTCGTGCGTGACCTGTTCCAGGGCGTCGAGCCGCGCCGCATCAAGATCGAGGATATTCTCCGCATCGTATCTCGCCACTTTGGCGTGTCGAAGGGAGATCTCCTGTCTCAGCGCCGACACCGCTCGGTGGTCTGGCCCCGCCAGATCGGCATGTATCTGGCCAAACAGCTCACGCATCGTTCGTTGCCTGAGATTGGCCGCCGCTTCGGCAACCGCGACCACACCACGGTGCTCCACGCCATCCGCAAGATCGAGGGCGTGATCGCCGGTGATGCCGGCCTGCGTGACGAGCTGGAGGAGCTGAAGAAGCTGCTCTCCCACTAGACCATGATCGCTTCGGACCCTACCAGTCCGAAGCGTGAATCATCGGTCTCACTAGAGATCATGCAATTGATATTCATGGGTAATCTGTAATTCGGGCTCGGTGTCGCGAGGGCGGTTAGACATCGGAACTCGAGCGGGGCGGGGGCAGCGTCATTCGATGCTGCTCCCGAAATTTTATCCTCGCCGCCACGGCGCGCCTAAGTTATCCCGTTGGCGGGTGATTTGTCCGCGAGCACGCCTCTTGAAATGCCCGGTGTCTCGGGTCAAGTTGTGCGTCCCACGCCTTTCCCTCCCTCCCAGACCAGAGCGAATGCATTGCTCCCCCGGGCGTCGAGGGAAGGTCCGCTCAACTCTTGTCCAATCTCGATCTCGCCGGGGCCTGTGAAGGGCGGCGAGGTCACGAACGCTGAGGCCTATCGATGCGTCTTGTGATCGAACGCGGTGAACTACTGAGGGCGCTCGGCCACGTGACCAGCGTCGTCGAACGGCGCACCACCATACCCATTCTGTCCAACGTGCTGCTCAAGGCATCCGGTCAGACGCTCGAGCTCAAGGCGACAGATCTCGAGCGCGAGGTCATCGAGGAGGTTCGCGCCGAGGTCGGACAGGCTGGCGCCGTGACCGTGCCTGCCCACATGCTGCACGACATTGTGCGCAAGCTGCCGGAAGGTAGCCAGGTCGATATCCGCCGCGACGCCGAGAAGGAGCGCCTGACGCTCGCTGCCGGTCAGGCGCGCTTTGCCCTGCAGACGCTCGGCCCGGAGGATTTTCCCGACCTCAACGCTGGCGATCTCGGCCACACGTTCGAGCTCGCGTCAGGCGATCTGAAGCGCTTGATCGACAAAACGAAGTTCGCGATCTCGACCGAGGAGACTCGCTACTACCTGAACGGCATCTATTTCCACATCGCCGAGACCGGCAAGAAGCCCATGCTGCGCGCCGTCGCTACCGATGGCCACCGCCTCGCTCAGGCCGAGCTGCCGCGTCCGGACGGCCTTGCCGACATGCCGGGCGTCATCATTCCGAGGAAGACGGTTCACGAGCTTCATCGCCTGATCGAAGAAAGCGCGGGCAGCGTCACCGTTGCCGTGAGCACCTCGAAGGTCCGCTTCGAGATCGGCAGCGTAACGCTGACCTCCAAGCTTATCGACGGCACGTTCCCGGACTATGGCCGCGTTATCCCCCAGGGGAACGACAAGGAGATGAAGGTCCAGAACGCCGATTTCATGAGTGCCGTGGATCGTGTCTCGACCATCGCCAGCGAGCGCGGCCGGGCTGTGAAGCTGAACATTGGAGCCGACAAGCTGGTGCTTTCGGTCAACAACCCGGAAGGTGGCAGCGCGACCGAGGAGATCGGTGTCGGATATAGCTCCACGCCGCTCGAGATTGGCTTCAATGCCCGCTACCTGCTGGATATCACTGGCCAGCTCGAGGGCGACGAGGCTCGCTTCCTCCTCGCCGATCCCGGCTCGCCGACGATGATCAGGGGTGGCGGCGACGACAGTGCCCTCTACGTGCTGATGCCGATGCGCGTGTGATCGCATGCTGACACCCTCCCCCGGGGGGAATGGAGAGCGTCACGATCAGCCCGCGCCCAGCCTCTGGGTCGAGCGGCTGTCGCTGATCAATTTCCGCAACTATGACGCGCTGACGCTCGGGCTCGGTCCCGAGCCGGTCGTGCTTGTCGGCGCCAATGGATCCGGCAAGACCAACATCTTGGAAGCGGTTTCCCTGCTCGCGCCGGGCCAAGGTCTGCGGCAGGCGCCCTTTCCGGATCTCGCTCGCAACAGCGGCGACGGCGGCTGGACGGACTCGGCTCGCGTGCATACCGGCTTCGGCGCCATCGACATCGGCACGGGGCTGGTGGCCTCCCAGGCCAGCTCAGACCGCACCGGTCGCATCGTCCGTATCGACGGTGAGACCAAGTCGGGCTCCGGCGCGCTGGCCGACTATGTCGAGATGGTCTGGGTGACGCCGGCGACCGATGGCCTGTTCACAGGCCCGGGTACCGAGCGGCGCCGTTTCCTCGATCGTCTCATTCTGTGTTTCGACACCGCTCACCGCACGCGCGCCGGAAAATTCGAGCGTGCCATGGCGCAGCGCAATCGCCTGTTGGCCGACGGCGTGACGACTGGTGCCCAGCTCGACGGGCTGGAGCTTGTTATGGCGGAAACCGGCATCGCGCTTGCTGCTGCCCGCGCCGAGGCCGTCGCCGCGCTAGCAGGCGTCACCGCGCGCCGCCGCGAGCGCAACCCGGACTCGCCCTTTCCATGGAGCAGCGTCGCTCTCGAAGGCACCATCGATCGCGACCTTGCCCAGCAGGCTGCCGTTGACGTCGAGGACGGCTACGTCGCCGAGCTGCGCGATACGCGCCTGCGGGACCGAGGAGCAGGCCGCACCCTCTCCGGCCCTCACCGCACGGACCTGATCGTCAGCCACGGACCGAAAACGATGCCGGCGAGGTTATGCTCGACCGGAGAGCAGAAGGCCTTGCTACTGGGCCTCGTGCTCGCCCATGCAGAGCTCGTCGCAGAGCGCCGGAATGGTGTCGCGCCGATCCTGCTATTGGACGAGATCGCGGCTCATCTGGACGAGGCGCGCAGAGCCGCCTTGTTCGCCGAACTGCTGCGCCTGGGCACGCAGGCTTGGATGACGGGGACCGATGCGGAAGCTTTCTCCGCACTCGTCGGATCGGCCCAATTTTGGACTGTCGAGGCAGGCCGCGTCCTGCGCACTCGATAAACCCGTACAACTTGCCTGCGACCTTTACGTAATCGGCTGATTCGCAAGTGAATTTCGCCGTGGACGGACGTGGGATTTTCGCACCTTTTTCGCCCATTCGAAGCCCGTCCCGTGGTATAAGAAACCTTCATGTTTATGACATCTCCGGACAGGAACGAATGAGCGCTGAACCCGCCAAGAAATTACCTGCGCACGACGACTACGGCGCCGACAGCATCAAGATGCTGAAAGGCCTCGAGGCCGTGCGCAAGCGCCCCGGTATGTACATCGGCGACACCGATGACGGGTCGGGTCTGCACCACATGATCTACGAGGTCGTCGACAACGCCATCGACGAGGTTTTGGCCGGCCACGCCCAGAGCTGCACGGTCACTTTGAACCCCGATGGTTCCTGCACGGTGCGCGACGATGGCCGCGGCATCCCGACAGGCATCAAGTCCGACGACGATCAGGTGCCGAAGCGCTCGGCCGCCGAGATCGTCTTCACGGAGCTGCACGCCGGCGGCAAGTTCGACCAGAACTCCTACAAGGTCTCGGGCGGCCTGCACGGTGTCGGTGTGTCCGTCGTCAACGCGCTCTCTACCTGGCTGCGCTGCCGCATCTGGCGCGAAGGCAAGGAGCACTACATCGAATTTCGCGACGGCGTCGCCGTGGCGCCCCTCAAGGTCGTGGGTGATGCCAATGGTGAGCGCGGGACGGAGGTCAGCTTCCTACCGAGCACCGCGACTTTCACGAAGGTCGAGTTCGACTATTCGACGTTGGAGCATCGCCTGCGTGAGCTCGCGTTCCTGAACTCTGGCGCCAAGGTCGTGCTTACCGACGCGCGCCATGCCGACATCAAGCGCGAGGAGTTCTTCTACGACGGCGGAACCGCCGCATTCGTGCGCTTCCTCGATCGCTCGAAGCAGTCGCTGATCTCTGCGCCGATCATGATCAAGACCGAAAAGGATCGCGTCGGCGTCGAGGTCGCCCTGTGGTGGAATGACAGCTATCACGAGAACGTGCTGTGCTTCACCAACAACATCCCGCAGCGCGACGGCGGCACGCATTTGGCTGGCTTCCGCGGCGCCCTCACGCGCGTCATCAACAAGTACGCGGGCGACAGCGGTATCTCCAAGAAGGAGAAGGTCGATCTCTCGGGCGAGGACGCCCGCGAGGGTTTGACGTGTGTGCTCTCCGTCAAGGTCCCTGATCCCAAGTTCTCGAGCCAGACGAAGGACAAGCTCGTCTCGTCCGAAGTGAAGCCCGTCGTCGAAAGCATCGTTTTCGACGAGCTCACGGCATGGTTCGAAGAGCATCCTAAAGAGGCCAAGACCATCGTCGGCAAGATCGTCGAGGCCGCGCTCGCCCGCGAGGCTGCACGTAAGGCTCGCGAGCTGACGCGACGCAAAAGCGCTCTCGACGGCATGCGCCTGCCGGGCGGTCTAGCCGAATGCCAGGATCGTGATGCTGCCAACACCGAGCTGTTCATCGTCGAGGGTGACTCGGCAGGCGGGTCGGCGAAGCAGGGACGCAAGCGCGAGTATCAGGCCGTGCTTCCGATCCGAGGTAAGATCTTGAACGTCGAACGTGCGCGCATCGACAAGATGCTGTCGTCCGAGCAGGTGACCAACATCATCGGCGCGCTCGGCACCGGCATTCGCGACGACTTCGACGTCTCGAAGCTGCGCTATCACAAGATCATCATCATGACGGACGCCGACGTCGACGGCGCTCACATCCGCACACTGCTGCTGACGTTCTTCTTCCGCCAGATGCAGGAGCTGATCGAGAAGGGCCACGTCTACATCGCTCAGCCGCCGCTGTATAAGGTCGCCCGAGGCAAGAGCAGCACCTACCTGAAGGACCAGCGCGCGCTCGAGGACTACCTCGTCGACACCGGCCTCGAGGATACGATCCTCGTTGCCGGCGGTGAGGATCGCGGCGGCAAGGACCTGCGCGAAATCGTCGATCAGGCACGCGGCATCGTCGGCCTCATCGACCAGCTCCACTCGCGCTACACACGCTCGATCGTCGAGCAGGCCGCAATCGCCGGCGCGTTCGATCCCGTGCTCGTGCAGTCGTCGGAAGCGGCCAACGCCGCTGCCGCCAGCGTCGCCGACCGCTTGAACGAGGTGGCCGAGGAGACCGAGAAGGGCTGGGAAGGCCGCTACGGCAACGACGGCTTCATGTTCAAGCGCGAGGTTCGCGGCGTGACCGAAGCGCACGCTCTCGACCGAGCTCTGCTGGCTTCGCTCGACGCTCGCCGTCTGAACGAGAAGCGCCAGCACCTGTCCGAGGTCTACGCGCGTGGCGCCAAGCTGCGGCGCAAGACCGAGACATTGCCGATCTTCGGGCCGCGCTCGCTGCTGGAAGCCGTCTATGAAGCCGGCAAAAAGGGCCTGTCGCTGCAGCGCTACAAAGGTCTGGGCGAGATGAACCCGGAGCAGCTGTGGGAGACGACGCTCGATCGCGACGCTCGCACGCTGCTGCAGGTCAAGATCGGCGATCAGTCCGAGGTCGACGAAATTTTCTCCAAGCTCATGGGCGATGTCGTCGAGCCGCGCCGCGAGTTCATCCAGGAAAACGCGCTCACGGTTGCGAACCTGGATGTCTAGCGAAGCCTCTTCCGTCCTCCGGCCGTTCGACGCCATCATGTTGTCGGTCGGGGACGGGCATTGGCTCTACGTCGAGGAAGTCGGCCGCCCCGACGGGATTCCAGCGCTCTTTCTGCATGGCGGCCCGGGGAGCGGCTGCCAGCATGCCCATCGCTCGCTGTTCGATCCGGAACGCTTTCATTCTATCCTGTTTGACCAGCGTGGCGCCGGCCGCAGCCACCCGTATCTGTCGCGCGCGGCTAACACGACCGACGATCTCGTAGCCGACATCGAACGCATTCGAGAGCACTTCGAGATCGACAAATGGCTCGTCGTCGGCGGCTCATGGGGATCCACGCTGGCACTTGCCTATGCCGAAGCCCATCCCGAGCGCGTCGCAGCCATCGTGCTTCGCGCCGTGTTCCTTGGCACCCGCGAAGAGGTCGAATGGGCCTTTGTCGGCGGCCCGCAACGCTTCCGTCCCGAACTCTACGATGCGTTTCTGAGCTTTCTGCCGGAGTCCGAGCGGCACGATCCGGTCGCGAGCTACTGCGCCCGGTTGTTGAGCCCCGATCCGGCTGTGCAGGCACCTGCCGCGCATATATGGAATGCTTATGAGCGTGCACTCTCCGAGCTCGCGCCCGGCAATCCGAAGCTTCCCGCCGCCTTCGATCCGGGAGCCCGGCTGCCTCCGACCCCCATCATGGAGGCGCACTACATCGCGAGCGATTTCTACCTCTCGCCGAATGCGCTGCTCGATGGAGCGCACCACCTGCAAGGCATTCCCGGCCACATTGTTCAGGGCCGCTACGATCTGCTGTGTCCGCCCGCGGCTGCTCACGCGCTTGTGGCGCGTTGGCCCTCGTGCGGCCTGGAGTTTATCGAAAGCGCGGGACATTCGTTGAGCGAGGCCGGGGTAGTTCCCGCGATGAAGGCGGCGATCACGCGGTTCGCTGGCACGCTGAAATAGCGACCTGACGCGCGTCTTAGTCTTCTTCCTCTCCGTCCCGCGATCCCATGTCGATGATGCCGCGTTCGATCATGTCGAGGGCGAGATCGGCCAAAGCGCGCCGGGCCTTGTTGACGTCTTTCGTCTTGGGCCTCGGGCCGGTTTCGAGATCCTGCTCGATCATGCGCCTCGAGCGTGCGGGCACAGCTTGCAGGATCATATCCTTTAGCTGAGCCGGCGCACCATGCAGCATGATGGTCACCCTCTCGGCGGGCACGTTGTCGAGAAGTACGGTGAGTGCCTCCGACGAGAGCCGCGCGATGTCCTCGAATGTGAACAGCAGTTGCCGAATGAGCTCCGCGTCCTTCGGCTTGTGCTCATCGAAGACCTGCAGCACGCTTTCCGAATCCGTCCGGTCCATCTTGTTGATGATGTCGGCGAGCTTCGCGTGGATGGAGACGACCGTATTGCGTCCGACATTCACCAGCAGCTCGACCGCAATATTCTCTTCGAGCATGCGCAGAGGCCTCTCGCTGACGGGCCTCATTGCCAACAGGCGCCGCGTAATCTCCTTCTGAAGTCCCATCGGGAACTGCTTCAACAACGACGCCGCGAACGTTGCCGGCGTGCGCGAAAGAACCAATGCTGTAGCCTGCGGATGCTCCTTGGCGAAATGCTGCGTCAGCGTCGGCAACGGGAGCTCCACAAGACGCCCCCACACAGGTCCGGCGCCCGTCTTGTTCCGGATGCCGGACATTATCTCGTGCAGCTTGTCGGGCGGTATGATTCCCGAGAGCAGGCCCTCGACTTGTTCGGCCGTCGCATGGAGACCGCCGCCGGATTTGATGGAGGAGGCGAACTCTTCGATCACGGCGTCGATGGTCGCCTTCGGGATCTGTCCTAGATCAGTCGCCGTTTGCGCCATGAGCTTGATATCGTCCGGCTCGAAGCGCGATAGAATGCGGGCCGCCGTCTTCTTGTCCATGGCAAGCAGCAGGGCGGCAACTTTCTCTGCCCCGGAAAGCGCACGCGTTTCCGTGTTTCGAGAACTGGTCTCGACAGCGGCGCTTCCGGCAGTTGGCGCGGGCAGAGTCATAGTCTGCCTTGGAAAAACGGGGTTTAGGAAAAGCTTAGGGTGCGCAACAGGAGGGTGCGGAGCATCGCCGTGCGACGCAGTGGAGCTAGGTCGTGGCTCCGCAAAAACGCACAATGGGGAAGCAATATGCTTCGTTTGTAGCACACAATCGGCCGGCTGAGTAATAATTCCCCAATGACTCGCAGCGGTTGATCAGAAAGGCTGAATGTTCGGTAGAGTTGTGCTCGAACAAATGAAATGAACGAGGTTGACCAAGTAGTGCCCGCATCAATTACGGTTTCGGCATTCTATAAATTCGTTGCTATCGAGGATTGTGCTGCGCTTCGCGACGCACTGCTTGTTCTTGCGCTGCAGCAGAAAATCAAAGGTACCATTCTGATCGCCGAGGAAGGCGTCAATGCCACGGTGTCGGGGACGAACGAGGGCATCGTCGCGCTGCTGGCTTATCTGCGCAGCGATCCGCGCTTCGCGACGCTGGTAAGCAAAGAGTCCTATGCGAGCGAGCATCCGTTCAAGCGCCTCAAGGTGAAGATCAAGCCTGAGATCGTCACCATTGGCGCGCCCGAGGCAAACCCGGCTCGCCATGTTGGGACCTATGTCGCTCCCTCCGATTGGAATGCGCTCATTGCTGACCCGGATGTGATCGTCATCGACACGCGCAATTCCTACGAGGTGGATATCGGCACCTTCGAAGGCGCCATAGATCCTCGCACGTCGTCGTTCGGCGAGTTCCCTGACTACGTGAAGCAGAATCTCGATCCGGCGCGGGATCGCAAGGTTGCGATGTTCTGCACCGGAGGCATTCGCTGCGAGAAGGCCTCCGCCTATCTGCTCTCGCTCGGCTTCCCGGAGGTCTATCACCTGGAAGGCGGCATCCTGAAGTATCTCGAGACCGTTCCCGAAAGCGAGAGCCTATGGAAGGGCGAGTGCTTCGTCTTCGACGAGCGTGTTGCGCTCGAGCACGGCGTCAAAGTGGGCTCGCATAGCCTCTGCCCCGAATGCGGTTATCCCGTTGCGAAAGCGGAGGCGGGCCACGGCGCGCAGGGGTGCCCCGCGTGCGAAGCTCAGTCCTCACCGACCCAGGCAGCACGATAGCGAATATCGAACTGGTCCTGCGGTCCGGCCATGCGCGGGCGATTGTCGTTCGTGTCCGCCACATGCGTGACGTGCTCCCAGTCGCGGAACTCCTTGTCGTGGCCGGGCCTCGACGCAAGCTTGATCAGAAACAGATGATCCGGCTCGCCGGGAAGCTTGAGCTCGAGAATGCGCCAGCTCGAGCGGTAGTACATCTCGACTGAGCCGGTGATCACCTGCCTGTCGCCATCCATGCGATCCCGCCCGGAGAACAGCACTGCCGGCATCGTATTCTTCTCCGTCGAAAGGTTGATGCCGATGGCGTCGCGCGATGCCGGAAGCTTCGTGCCGGGCGGAAGCTTGATCTCGAACAGAAGCCTTGGCGGTGCGCCGTTGGTATTGAGTTCCGGCCGTAGTTCGTAAGCGATCCAGAAACCGGCTGCGGTGAGCGCTGTGATGCCGCCGATGACGAGTGGCATGCGTATGGCGGTGGCCTTGAAACTGCGCACGCCGCGAGCCCGCAGCACGAGCCATATCCCGCCGACGAGTCCAAGCAATCCGCCGAAGGGGCCGATGCCCCAGATCGCGCCCATGCCACGCGCGCCTTCGAAATCCGAAACGCCGAGATAGCCGGAGATGGTGAAGGCGGCGAATGCGGCCGCTACCCAGCCAAGGATGGCGCCGAAGATGCCGCCGAGCACGGCGAGAATGAAGGTCATGGAATGGAGATATGCTTTGCGTAACGGAGGGACGAGCCTTCCCTGTATCGGTTCGAGAGAAGGCTTACCTGTTCCGCAGGGAACACGTAAAGCGAAACGGGCGGAGATGCTCGCGCATCTCCGCCCGCTCGACAATTTTAACGCAGCCCAGAATTTACTGCTTGATGCCTTCGACATCGAGCGTCAGCTCTACCTCTTTCGAAGCCGGGCCGAGATCCATGGGCACGCCGAAATCCGCAAGCGTCAGCTTCGTGGTTCCGGAGAAGCCTTCGCGCTCACCGCCCCAAGGATCCTTGCCGCCGCCGATGCGGTGCGCATCGATGACGACCTCCTTCGTCACGCCGCGCAGCGTCAGCTTGCCGGTGATGGTGGCCTTGTCTTCGCCGTTAAGCTTCACGGACGAGCTTTCGAACGTCGCCTTGGGATAGGCGGCGACGTCGAGGAAGTCCTTGCCGCGAAGGTGCTTGTCGCGCTCGCCGTGATTGGAATTGATGCTCTCCGTGTCGATCTCGACCTTCACCGTCGATGCCGCCGGATTGGCCTTGTCGAACGCGAACGTGCCGGAGAACTTGTCGAAGCGGCCCGTGAGCCAGCTGAAGCCCAGATGCTTGATGCGGAAGTTGATCGAAGCATGCTGGCCCTTCGTATCGATGGCGTAGTTGGCGGCGTGCGCCGGTCCGGTCACGAGAACCGCTGCAGCCGCGGCCAGGGATAGAAAACCAAGTCTCATCGTTTGTGCTCCGTGGGTTGAGAAGTCGTATCGCTGGGACCGCTCCACATCCGCGTGAGGATATGGCTGTGGTCGACGAAATGATGTTTGAAGGCGCCGATGGCGTGGAACGCCGCGATGACCATAGTCACGTAGGCGATAAGCATGTGCACGTAGCCCGCTTGGTCCTCCAGCCCCGCGCGGGCATAGACGGACGGCACGTTGAACAGGCCGAACACGTTGATCGGTCGTCCATCGGCGGTCGAGATCAGATAACCGCTGATCATGAGAGCGAACAGCAGCGGATAGAAACCCCAGTGCACGATGTGGGACGCTACCGCTTCGAACCGTGTCAGTTCGCTGTCGTCGGGCTTTGGACTGATGAGGCGCCACGCGAAGCGCGCGACGAGCAGGATGAGGAGAATTATTCCCACCCCGCGATGAATATCCGGCGCCAGCGTGTAATAGGGATTGTAGTAGTCGAGCGTGCGCATCCACACCCCGAGCACGAACATGGCGACGATGGCGAGCGCCATGCCCCAATGAAGGAAGCGGCTCACGAGGCCGTATCCGTTATTCGTATCCCTCAAAAGCATTTGCGGACGTGTCCCTACGCCGTCTGACGATTGCTGATCGGTCATGTGGGACTCACTCTCCCCAAGTCAAGCTGTGGGAGCAGACCTGCAAACTACGGTATCAAAAAGGGAACCTTCGTATTTCCGCCATTTTCTGGGATGAGAGGACCATTGTCCTCCGACGAGAAACAGACTGGTGCTCAAACAAGGCCTCGGCCCGATCATCGACAGCCGCGCTCGTATCCTTATCCTCGGCACGCTGCCCGGAGAGGAGTCCCTTCGCCAGCAGCGATATTACGGTCATCCGCGAAACCTGTTCTGGCGCATGATCGCGGATGTTTTCGGTGAGCCGCGTGTCACTGAGTATGAGCAGCAGAAGGCACTACTGAAGCGTCATCGCATCGCGCTGTGGGATGTGCTCCACAGCGCCGAGCGCATCGGCAGCCTCGACTCCGCCATTCGCAATCCGGCGCCGAACGGCATTTCAGAATTGTTGATCGCCCATCCGCGCCTTCGCACCATCGCGTTCAATGGACTGCGCGCTGAAGCTCTGTTTCGCCAATTCATCGCCGGCACTTTGCCGGTCCCGGCAGAAGCACTGCGCGTGGCAGCGCTTCCCTCGACGAGCCCCACACCGAGCCGCAAGATGGTGAGCTACGAGGAGAAGGTCGCGCGGTGGGCCGCATTCCTTAATGCGGAGAGCCGCGTCGATCCTAAAGGATGAACTTCGACAGGTCGGCGTTCTTGGCGAGCTCGCCGATGCGGCTCGTAACATAGGCTGCATCGATGGTGACGCTGTCGCCGTTGCGGTCAGAAGCCTCAAACGAAATCTCGTCGAGCACCCGCTCCATCACCGTCTGCAGTCGCCGGGCGCCGATGTTCTCGACCGTTGAGTTGACCAGCACGGCGGCGTCCGCGAGCGCATCGATTGCGTCAGCGGTGAATTCGATCTTCAACCCTTCGGTGGCCATCAGGGCAACGTACTGCTTGATGAGGCTCGCCTCCGGCTCGGTCAGAATGCGCCGGAAATCTTCACGCGAAAGCGCCTTGAGCTCGACGCGAATGGGAAGGCGTCCCTGCAGCTCCGGCAGAAGGTCGGATGGCTTCGCCACGTGGAATGCACCCGAGGCGATGAACAGCACATGGTCGGTCTTCACCGGGCCGTACTTGGTCGAAACCGTCGTGCCCTCGATGAGCGGCAGGAGATCACGCTGCACACCTTCGCGGGAAACTTCCGCACCTGAACGCGTGGCGTCCCCGCGCGAGCAGATCTTGTCCAACTCGTCGAGGAACACGATGCCGTTGTTCTCGACCGCGCGGATGGCGTCTCCCGTGATCTGCTCGCTGTCGATGAGCTTGTCGCTCTCCTCCTGAATCAGGAGCCCGTAGCTGTCCTTGACGGTGACACGGCGCGGCTTCGGGCGAGCGCCGCCCATGGCCTTGCTCAGCATCTCGCCGAGATTGACGGCGCCGGCCCCACCGCCCGGCATGCCGGGCAGATCGAACATCATCGGAAACTGCGAGCCGCTGTCGGTGACGTGGATCTCGATTTCCTTGTCGTTGAGCTCGTTGTTCCTGAGCTTTTTGCGGAAGGATTCGCGCGTTGCTGGCGACGCTGTTGGACCGACGAGGGCGTCGAGGACGCGTTCTTCCGCGTTCTTTTCTGCCGCTGCCTTCACACCTTTGCGCTTGGCTTCACGCACGAGCGAAATGCCCACTTCGACCAGATCGCGGATGATGCTGTCGACGTCGCGGCCGACGTAGCCGACCTCGGTGAACTTCGTCGCCTCGACCTTGAGGAACGGTGCCCCTGCGAGGCGCGCGAGTCGCCGAGAGATCTCCGTTTTGCCCACGCCCGTCGGGCCGATCATGAGAATGTTCTTCGGCAGAACCTCCTCCTTGAGCGGACCCTCGAGCTGCTGGCGCCGCCAGCGGTTCCGAAGCGCGATGGCAACTGCGCGCTTTGCGTCCGCCTGGCCGACGATGTAGCGGTCGAGCTCGGAAACGATTTCACGCGGCGAGAAATTGGTCATCGTGTGGGTCACTCACTCACGAGCTTGAGGCCGACGACTGCGGCAATGATAATTCCAAGTAGCACGAGGCGCGGCATCTCGACGGGCTCTTGAAACGCGAAGATGCCGACGAGCACCGTTCCGGCGGAGCCGATGGCGCCCCACACGGCATAGGCCGTGCCGAGTGGGATCGTCTCGGTCGACCGGGCCACGAAGTAGAAGCTTATCCCGGCAAGAATGAGCACAAGCGCGGTCGGCACCATCTTCGTGAAGCCTTCCGAATAGCGCAATGCCGTGGTGAAGCCGACTTCGATCACGCCTGCGATAAGTAGATAGATCCAGCCCATGCTGAACTCCAAAGGAAAGACGGGAAGCGGCTAAGCGAGCTTTCGCAAGGTGGACCGGGAGAGCATCGCGATAGCCGCCGCACTCATGCCACGCCCGCGAGATCGGCCGGCGGAATATGTTGCCGCAGTTGGCCGAGCGGCAGGGCGGGGAGCACGGCACGCCGCAGCGCGCGCCAGCCGGCCGAGAGGCCAAGGACGATCACGGCCAGGCCGAGCAGCGTCAGTGACACGCCTAGGCCCTTCTCGACGCTCTGTGAGAGCAGATAGGCGATCGCGACGCCGGCATAGCTGAGCCCGGAGATGAGAAGCGCGCGCCGGTCTATGACCAGTGCCACGAGCCCGATCAGGAAGAAGAGAACGAGGATCATCAGCGCCTGCCCCGTGGTGAGGCTGCTGACGCCGCCGGTGGCGAGCGGGATCAACGCATGGACGATCATGGGCGCTGCAAGCATGTGAAGCCAGAAGGCGACATCCGCGCGCCGCGTACGCCGCTCGGGGTCTGTCGCATCGACGCGGAAGGCCACGGCAAACACGCCGAGTCCCAGCACCGCGACGATCGCTGTCCAGTATTGCCGCGTCCAATCAGGCGCCAGGACCGAGAGGAGACCGTAGATCACCCAGATGATCCCGGCGGCCGTGATCGCGGGATCGATGGGAACGTGGAAGCGTCGCTCGTGCAGGGCCGCCGCGATGGCCGCTCCGGCGCCGGCAAAGATCATGAGAGGATAGGCGTAGACACTGGTGCGGACGTCAGTCGGATCCGTACCATAGCGCCCGAAGATCAGGTCGAGCACGAGGCCGCCGATGGAGCTGCCGAGAAAGGCGCCCGCTCCGGCGAACATCAGAGCCAGCGCGATCGAAGGCAGCGCCAGCCGCATGCGACGCGAGAAGAACTCGGCTAGCCCCCAGGCCGAAACCAAGGCCAGAGCGGAGAACCCAGGTTGGAAGTCGATCACGCTCGCCAGCGCGAACAGCGCCGCCACGAACAATCCGACGCCGATGGTCACGAACACGTCGTTGAAGCCGCCGATCAGCCGGAATTTTTCGTCGTCGGGGTCCGCGGGCGCTTCACGCTCGACGGCAGCAGGAGTGGCACGCGCAAGCTCGCGTAGCCGCGCGGCTTGGTCCGCGGTCACGATCCCCTGTGTGATCGCCGCGTCGAGCACCTCGTCCCCGATCATTGCGACTCCAGGCTCTCGACCACGATGTTGGTGTTTGTGTAGACGCAGATGTCCGCCGCGATGGCCATGGCCTTGCGCGCTATGGCCTCCGCATCGAGCGGCTGGTCGAGCAGCGCGCGGGCCGCCGAAAGCGCGTACATCCCGCCCGAGCCGATACCCATCACATGCTGCGCCGGCTCCAGCACGTCTCCGGTGCCGGTCAGAACCAACGTCGTTTCCCGGTCGGCGACGATCATCATGGCCTCGAGGCGGCGAAGGAAGCGATCGGTGCGCCAGTCCTTGGCAAGCTCGACGGCCGCGCGCATGAGCTGGCCCGGGTACTGCTCGAGCTTGCCTTCGAGCCGCTCGAACAGCGTAAAGGCATCCGCCGTGGCGCCAGCGAAGCCGCCGATGACGCCGCCCTTGCCGAGCTGTCGCACCTTGCGCGCATTGGCCTTGATGATGGTGGCGCCGAGGCTGACCTGCCCGTCGCCCGCGATCACCACTCGGCCGCCCTTGCGCACGGTCAGGATCGTGGTGGCGTGCCAGGATTGGGGCTGGCCTTGAGGCGTGCTGGGATCGGTCATCATGCCTCGCAGAGGTCGGCTTTGAGCCGCCGTTATTCAAGGGCTGTAAAGAGGTCTAGCCGCACTGGAAGTGGGGCTGGCAAGCTGATAAACGCTTGGGTCCGTGAAGGCAAGAAATGGCAGGCGCGGCGCCTCGGCCCGCCCTCGTTAACGAACGCCCAGAAAGTGACATCCGTGAAGCGGCAGGCAACCATATCCCGCAAGACCAAGGAAACCGAGATCACGGCCACCGTGGATCTCGACGGCTCCGGCACGTTTTCCATCTCGACCGGCGTCGGCTTTCTCGACCACATGCTGGAGCAGCTGGCCCGCCACGCCCTGATCGACATCAAGCTCGAGGCCAAGGGCGATCTGCACATCGATTTTCATCACACGACCGAAGACGTCGGCATCGTGCTGGGACAGGCCGTGGCCAAGGCGCTCGGCGACAAGCTCGGCATAGCTCGCTATGCGGATGTTCACCTGCCCATGGATGAGGCATTGACGCGCGTCGCCCTTGATATTTCGGGCCGGCCTTACCTCATCTGGAAGGTGCACTTCTCGCAGCCGAAACTTGGCGAGATGGACACGGAGCTGTTCCGGGAGTGGTTCCAGGCCTTCGCGCAGAATGCCGGCATCACGCTGCACGTCGAAAACCTCTACGGCGATAACAACCACCACATCGCCGAGACTTGCTATAAGGGCTTGGCGCGCGCGTTGCGTCAGGCCATGGCGCTCGATCCCCGTCAGGCTGGGCGCTCTCCGTCGACCAAAGGAATGTTGGCCTGATGCTGGGACTGCGTTGGCCTTTTGCGGAACGTCTCGGAATGGCTGTCTACACAGTGCATGAGCCGCCGAAAGCCCCCGCCTCCCGCATCGAGAAGGCGGAGGCGCTGGTCTTCATCAAGGACGGCTTTTCATGGGCCGCCTTCTTGGTGCCGCCACTGTGGTTCGTGTTCAAGGGCGAATGGCGGGGTCTGATCGGCTATCTGGCACTCGCGATTCTCCTCACCACCATCGTCGACGCGCAATCCAATCCCGCCGTCGCTCAAGCTCTGATGCTGGCGCTGAACCTCGTCGTCGGCTTCGAGGCCAACAATATCCTGCGCTGGTCGCGTGCCCGCCGGGGATGGCGCGAGATCGCCACCGTCAGCGGATCGAGCCGCGACGAGTGCGAGCGCCGTTTCTTCGATGTTTGGCTCCAGGGCGCCGACGCGCCGTCGCAGGCAGGGAGCTACGTCGAGCCCGAGCCGGATGCCGCCGATCGCGTGAAGCATGCGCTTGATACACTGTCGCAGCGCCTGCGCCAGCGCTTCGCTCCAAAGACGTAGGCAATTCCACTGATGCAACGTGTCGTCATCATCGATTACGGGTCCGGCAACCTCCATTCTGCCGGCAAGGCCTTCGAGCGCGCCGCGCGCGAGGGTGAGGCCAACGCGTCCATCACCATCAGTTCAGATCCCGCGGACGTGCGTGCCGCTGATCGCATCGTGCTTCCGGGCGTCGGGGCCTTCGCTGATTGCAAGCGCGGCCTCGAGTCCGTCCCCGGCATGCGCGACGCATTGGAGGAAACCGTGCGCGGCAAAGGCCGCCCGTTCCTCGGCATTTGCGTCGGCATGCAGCTCATGGCGGAGCGCGGCCTGGAATTCGAGGTCACCCAAGGCCTGGGCTGGATCGGCGGCGAGGTTCGGGCCATCGAGCCCAAGGACCACACGCTGAAGATTCCGCATATGGGCTGGAACACGCTCAAGGTCGACACGCCCCACGCGCTGCTCGATGGAATAGACACAGGCCCCGGCGGACTGCACGCCTATTTCGTGCATTCCTATCATTTGGCCGCCAAGGATCCGCGCGATGTGGTGGCCGAGACCGACTACGGCGGCCCGGTCACATCAATCGTCGCCAAGGACAACATCGCCGGCACGCAGTTCCATCCCGAGAAGAGCCAGACGCTGGGATTGAAGCTGATCGCCAACTTCCTTTCTTGGCAGCCGTCCTGAACGGAGCATCGGACCCATGGCCCTTGATCAAGAGAAGGCCCGCGCGCGCCTGTTCGACATCGTCAAGTCGAAGTCGTTTGTGCGTGGCCATGTCGTCCTCGCCTCCGGCAAGGAGAGCGATCACTACTTCGATATGAAGCCCTCCATGTTCGATCCCGAGGGCGCGGAGATCCTGGCCGACCTGATCGTGGCGCGCATCGCGCCGTTCGATCCGAGCTGCGTCGGCGGTCTAGAGATGGGCGCCGTGCCGCTGATCACGCCGATCTCCATCGCGAGCCGTCGTGCCGGTAAGGCCATCCCAGGATTCTTCGTCCGCAAGACCGTCAAGGATCACGGCACCAAGAAGCTGGTCGAGGGCCTCTCCGACGTGAATGGCATGCGCGTCGTCATCGTAGAGGATGTGACCACCACGGGCGGATCGGCCATGAAGGCGGTGAAGGCGTTGGAGGAAGCAGGCGCCAAGATTGCGCTCGTCATCTCGATCCTGGATCGCGAGGAAGGCGCCGAAGCGCTCTACGCCGAGGCCGGCATTCCGTTCCAGTCGCTGTTCAAAGCCAGCGAGTTCCTGAGATCCTGATTTTGGGAAGGGAAGTGACCCTCCCCCCGCCATGCACGGACATGAGCGGGGAGAGGGTAAGGCGGCTGGCTAGCGGGGGGTACCCTGTGGAGGCGCGGGGGGGGGAGGAGGCCTCGGCAGGGGGGTGTGCTAACTCAGAACCGCGTACGATGGCATCTAACACTTTCGTCGCTGAACCGACGATGAACGTACTCCTGACTCAGATTAATTCTTAGCAAGCTTCCGCGAACGGCAGCTCCGGCTCGTCCGAAACGGGGATCGCGCTCGGGAAAGCGATGATGTTCGTATCCCCGCCTGTCTCGACGCCACCCTGCCGCTGACGGAACCAGCGCACCGACGTGTTCGTCATGATCGCTTCGTCCTTCACGCGCTGGACCAGCAGACCATCTTCCGAGCCGAGCATGCGTGCCAGACGGGCCTCGATGGCTTCGTCGGTCTCTTCAGAGCGCACGTACCAGGTCTGCTCGAGCGGGCGTGCCCAGCTATGGCCGATGGCCATGATCGCCTGAGCGACGACGTGCTTGAGGAGGTGCGGCTTGGCGAGGTCGTAAGAGATCAGGTAGGTGCGCATTTGGGGCTCTCCGTGGGCGGGGGAAGAGGTGTCGGACGCGGGTGAGAACATAGGAAGAACATGAATGAATCGCTCACCCCTGTCTAGCCTCTGTTCGAATTTTGTTCTCATGAGGGAGACAGGACGGATATAAGGTGGCGAGGTTGCTGTTACCAGCCGAAAACAGGGGGGAAATGAGCAGTCGGCCCGTGGCAAAAGGGGCTAAACTTGGCCCTAAACGCCGTTTTCTTGCCGAATGCCGGTTATTGACCGCGGCTCATCTGAAAAGGGCGAGCTGGTCGGGGTGAATGGCACGGGAAACGCGCCGGTGCGGGCCTGGATCGATCCGGTCCGAGAGACCCGGAAACCGCGCCTGGAACTGCTCCATGGCCTTGTCCCTGCTGCCGGCAAAGCGGTCTTCCTGCCAGATTTCGTAGAGCCGCCGCGGGTCGCAGCCGTAGCGCTGGATCAGGTCCCGGCGGCGCACCTTGAGCCAGCGCGCGATCCAAATGTCGATCGCATCCGCTTCCGTCAGAGGGCGGCGCTGGATGGACGGCGGAGGTGCGGAGACAAAAGCGGTGGCCATGTGCTGCACTTGACGCGGGGAGACAAACTCGATTGATCGGGTCGCAGAATACAATATGGACCCTGTACTAGTACAAAACTAGAACACGAACATAGCAAACTGATGGCGGCCCACCCGGGCGTTGGCGAGAAATAGCTTGATCCTCTTCCCTGCAATCGACCTCAAAGACGGAAAATGCGTGCGCCTGAAGCTCGGCGAAATGAGCGAGGCCACCGTCTTCAACGATGATCCCGCCGACCAGGCGAAGACCTTCGAGGCCCAGGGCTTCAAGTATCTTCACATCGTCGACTTGAACGGCGCCTTCGCCGGCAAGCCCGTCAACGGCGCCGCGGTCGATGCCATCCTGAAAGCTATCTCCATCCCTTCGCAGCTCGGCGGCGGCATCCGAGATCTCGGCACCATCGAGACATGGCTCGCCAAGGGTATCCGTCGCGTCATCCTCGGCACCATTGCCGTGCGTGATCCGGCGCTGGTGAAGGAGGCGTGCAAGCACTTCCCTGGACGCATCGCCGTCGGCATCGACGCCAAGGGCGGCAAGGTCGCCGTCGAGGGCTGGGCCGAGACCTCTGAGCTTTCCGCCATAGATCTTGCCAAGCAGTTCGAGGACGCCGGCGTCTCCGCCATCATTTACACCGACATCGAGCGCGACGGCGTCTTGAAGGGGCTCAATCTCCCCGCCACCGCCGAGCTCGCGCGCGCCACGGGAATTCCCGTCATCGCCTCGGGTGGTCTCGCCTCGATCGACGATGTCATCGCGTTGAAGAAGCCGGAATACGCCATGCTCGAAGGCGCCATCACCGGTCGCGCGCTTTACGATGGTCGCATCGATCCCAAAGAAGCGCTCGCCGTATTGGCTGCGAGCTAGGAAGCACAAATCCCATGCTTAAGACTCGCATCATTCCCTGTCTCGACGTGAAGGACGGCCGCGTCGTGAAGGGGGTCAACTTCGTCGATCTCGTCGATGCCGGTGATCCGGTCGAAGCGGCGGCGGCCTATGACGCAGCAGGCGCGGACGAGCTTTGCTTCCTCGACATCACCGCTTCGCACGAGGCCCGCGATGTTATCTTTGATGTCGTCGAGCGCACTGCCGAGCGCTGCTTCATGCCGCTGACTGTCGGCGGCGGCGTCCGTACGCTGGACGACATCAGGAAGCTGCTCGAAGCCGGCGCCGATAAGGTCTCGATCAACACTGCCGCCGTCAACAACCGCCTGTTCGTCAAGGAGGCGTCGGAGAAGTTTGGCGCTCAGTGCATCGTCGTCGCCATCGATGCCAAGCGCGTCTCGGCAGAAGGCGAGTTGCCGCGGTGGGAGATCTTCACGCACGGCGGCCGTAATCGCACCGGCATCGATGCCGTCGCCTACGCCAAGGAAGTGACCGAGCTGGGTGCAGGCGAAATCCTGCTGACCTCCATGGATCGCGACGGCACTAAGGCAGGTTTCGATCTCGAGCTGACGCGCGCGGTTTCGGACGCGGTCTCGATCCCCGTCATCGCCTCAGGCGGCGTCGGAAATCTGGATGATCTGGTCAACGGCGTGAAAGAGGGCCACGCCAGTGCCGTGCTGGCGGCCTCGATCTTCCACTTCGGAACCTACTCCATCGGCGAAGCCAAGGAGCACATGGCCGCCGCCGGCATTCCCGTCCGTCTCGACGGCTGAAACTAGAGCCGCCGCGCGAGCTTGGCTTCGCACTGATCGAGCGCCTGGTCGAGGCTGGAGAATGGCACAGGGGCGCTGAAGTAGTAGCCCTGCACTTCGTTGCAGCCCGCGCTCGTGATCTGCGCCAGTTGCTCCACGGTCTCGATGCCCTCTGCGACGGAACCGATGTCGAGAGCTTTGGCGAGGCCCGCCACGGCCGTGACGATAGCCATGCAGTCCTGTCGTTCCGCCATTTCTGAGACGAACGAGCGGTCGATCTTGATCCGATCGAACGCGAAATTGCGCAGGTAGCTGAGCGACGCAAACGCAGTGCCGAAATCATCGAGCGCGATGCGGACGCCCTGGTCGCGGAGCTTGTGCAGGATCTCTTTGATGCGCGCCTCGCTGCGCAACAGCACGGTTTCCGTGATCTCGAGCTCGAGCCGGTCGGCCGAGAGCCCGGAGGCCGTGAGCGCGGCAGCGACGACTTCCGAAGGGTCCCCGCTCTCGAACTGTACCGGCGAGAGATTGACCGTCACCTTGATCGGGCGCTTCCATCGCGCCGCATCCGAGCAGGCGCGTTTGATGGCCCAGGCACCCATCTCGACGATGAGACCGTTCTTCTCTGCCATCGGAATGAATTCTAGTGGAGGAATGAGTCCGAGATTGGGATGCCGCCAGCGCATCAGCGCCTCACAGCCGACGACCTCACGCGTCCTGAGATTGACGATCGGCTGATAGTGAAGCTCGAGCTGATCCTCGAGGACCGCATAGCGCATGTCGGTCTCGAGCTGCATGCGTTCGAGCGCGACCTTCTCGTCTTCCTGGCGGTAGAAGTTAAAGAAGCCGCGGCCGCCCGATTTGACTCTGTAGAGCGCGATATCGGCTTTGCGCAGCATGCTGTCGGCGTCTTCGACACCGTCTCCGGAAAGCACCACGCCTATGCTTGCGCCGACGTTGGCCGTATTGCCGAGCACTCTGTAGGGCGAGTTGAGAACTCTCATGAGACGCTTGGCCAGAGTCTCGGCCTGAGAAAGTGTTGTGACGCCGGGCTGCACGATGACGAACTCGTCGCCTCCGAGGCGGCCGATGAGATCATTGTCGCGAACGGTCGAGCGCATCCGCTTGGCGACGGCCGTCAGCAATGCATCTCCGGCGGCATGCCCGTGTGTATCGTTCACCTGCTTGAAGCGATCGAGATCGATCAGGTGTACGGCGATCTTGGTGCCTTCCTTGGCCTTCAAAAGCTCTTCGTTGAGGAGCTCGCGGATATGGAAGCGATTGGACGTCTCGGTCAGAGAGCAGTGGTTCGCGAGCCAGGAGATCTTCTCGGCAGCCTGCGTCTTGTCGGTGACGTCTTCCTGGATGTCTACCCAGCCGCCGTCGGCGAGCGGCTGGTTGGTCACGAGAATGATGCGGCCGTTGCGGAGGTGCTGCGTGTGGGTGAAGGTCTTGCCGCGCTTGAGCTCGGAGACATGCCACTCGATCCAGCGGCGTTGCTGCTCCTTCTCCTCGGGAGAGTTCCGGCCGCCTTCCTTCAGGGCATGATAGGACACGAGCTGGGCGATGTGCGTTCCAGGCCGCGTCAACTCCTCGGGAAGCTCATAGATCTCCCGATAGACCGCGTTACAGACGATGAGGCGTCGCTCGGCGTCGAACATCGAAAGGCCGCGCGCCATGTTGTTGAGCGCGATCTCGAACCAGGAATTGAGCTGAGCGAGCTTGGCGCTCTGCGCCATCAACCTTTGCGTGTCGGATTCCGCCAATGTAAGCGAACCCGCACTCCGCGCGGCTAAAGGAAATGAACTTTCACTCATAATAAAATTGGTCCCCTGACCCCGGATAAGATCCGTCTGTCGCGGATTTGTTGGACGAATATGTATGGACCCTCAGTTAGGTCGCCCTTAACAGGGGCCCTAGGTCCGCACGAAAACACGGTTCAGTTCATAAAGAGTTAAATGCAGCCCCAATGAGAAACAGTGTCGCATCAAAGGGTTACGGTAATGCGAATGGAGTGGCCCGTCTAAGCGAGCGTTTTGCCCTCGAACGGGCAGAGGTCTTCAATCAGGCAGGTAGGACATTTGGGCTTCCTTGCCAGGCACACGTAGCGCCCATGCAGGATCAGCCAGTGGTGAGCGTGCACCCCATATTTTTCAGGCACGATGGCGAGTAGATCCGCTTCTACCTCAAGTGGATTTTTTCCGTTCGAGAGGCCGAGGCGGTGGGAGACTCGGAACACGTGCGTGTCGACGGCCATGGTCGCGGCGCCGAAGGCCACGTTCATGACCACGTTTGCCGTCTTGCGCCCGACGCCGGGGAGGGTTTCGAGCGCGTCGCGATCCTTGGGCACCTCGCCGCCATAAAGATCGATCAGCATTTGCGACAGAAGGACCACGTTGCGGGCCTTGTTGCGGTAGAGCCCGATTGATTTGATGTGCTCGCGGACGGTCTCCTCGCCGAGGGCGACCATTTTCTTCGGCGTGTCGGCCTTCAGGAACAAGGCGCGCGTCGCCTTGTTTACTCCCGCATCCGTCGCCTGCGCCGAGAGCACGACGGCGACAAGGAGCGTAAATGGATTTGTATGCTCGAGCTCGCCCTTGGGGGCCGGATCTGCTGCCGCAAATCGCGCGAAAATCTCCGCCACGCGGGCGGGGCTCGGAGGCGAAAATTTGCCTCCCTTGGTCTTCTTTCCGCCGGCTGCACGTCCGGCGGCCCGCTTGGCAGGCTTTCTCGATGTCGGCGGCTTCGACTGCACCATGGGCTTTGACAACATTCGTTGACGGTTTAGGCTCGATCTATGGACGATAACGGATCAATCGGGCGCGGGGCGAGCCCCTTCCGCGCCGTACTCCATCCACACCGGTCACTGGGACCCAAGGGGTTCCTGGTGCTGATGCTCGCACTTGGGTCTGTGAGCTTCATTACCGGCGTGGTTTTTCTCTCCATGGGCGCTTGGCCGGTCACGGGCTTTTTCGGTCTCGACGTTCTGCTCGTCTATATGGCTTTCAAGCTCAACTATCGAGCCGCGCGCGCCTACGAGCTCGTCGAGCTGACGCCTGCCGCGCTGAAGCTCACGCAGGTCACGCCGTCAGGCCGCAGCAAGGAATTCGAGTTCAACCCTTATTGGGTTCGCGTCCGTTTCACCGAGCATCCCGACGGCAGCAACAACTTGAGACTGGCCTCGCATGGCCGCGAGTTTGAGTTTGGCCGCCTACTCAATGACGACGAGCGTCGAGACTTCGCCCGCGTCCTCGAGGGCGCCTTGGCCGTGGCCAGAGCAGCGCCGAGCGCCTGAAAGGCGGCGTCTCATCGGCTGAACCAATCGCAAAAAAATGAAGGCCGAACGCGCTCCCCCGAGTGCGTCCGGCCTCCCCCCGCTTCAGCTCCCCGCTGAAACTCTCGGACCATGATCGCGTCGGGTCATACCAACCTGACGCGTGGATCATCGGTCCCATAGAACTCTAGACGTCAGCCGGCTCCTTACCGGAAGCGGCGACCACGCCGACTGCTGGCACGCGCGTATCGGGCAGCTCGCGCTCGCGGCGGCGCGTCTGCGGCGGCTGGAACGCACGGCGTGCGTGGAATTCGCAGTAAGGAAGGCCGGTCACCTTCTGCTTGCCGCAGAAATGGAAGTCGGCCATCTGCGGGTCGCCGATCGGCCAGCGGCAGCTGCACTCGGTCAGCGTCTGAATGGTACGGCGCTCCTTGAGCGGGATCACCAGCTCTTCGGCCGTGGGCGTGAAGGGTTCGGCTTCAGGCTGATAAAGCGCGCGGACGGCTGGATTGCCGGTCTGTCCGAAACGGGCACCAGCTGCCGGCTTGGCGGCCAGGCGGCGAGCCGTGGCGGCGCGGGCGCGCGGACGGTGCGATTTCATACGCGATGTGGTGGCACGCCCCGAAAGTCCGAGCCTGTGAACCTTGCCGATGACGGCATTGCGCGTCACGCCGCCGAGCCTTCCGGCGATCTGACTGGCGCTTAATCCCTCGGCCCAGAGCTTCTTCAAGAGTTCGACGCGCTCATCGTTCCAGGCCATCATTCTTGCTCCTCAAGCATATCGCGCCGGATCTCGAGGATCCGGACGGGCTCTGGTGCCGAGGGCAAACGACGTCACGCGCGCAGATACGATGTGCTAGAGACACGTACGCGCAAGCGAGACGGAATGCCGGCTCGGGACACACTGACTACGGGGATGGACGCAGGACTATCGCGGGCTCACCGTCCCAGACACAGGGACGCCATACGCGGTAAAGAGTGGCCCGAACGCAGACCGGACACGCTACAAACAAGGTCGCACTACAACGCGACATCTCGTGGCCGGGTGACCTAAAGCTACAATAACTTGAATTTCTTGTACAAGCGGGCCCATCGCTGTTTCCAGGCATTGACAGGGAGACGTGGCGCTGCCGCAACAGAGTGAGTCGCCGCCCCCCGTTTGATGGGCTGCGCGCCAGCCTGTCCCCGGAATTCAAGTACGCTGTCCACGTCTTTCTCGAGCTCTCTTTCAGGTCGGCGATGGGGTCGATCGAGGTCGAGAGGACTTCAGTTCGCTTAGCAACCATGGCCGCTAAGGCCCGAATTTCCGGCCCCGCCGGCTATCGTTGCGTTGACAGCCGAAGGCCTCGCGCGTATCACGCTTCCTCCAAATGGCCGCCGGGAAGGCGGCTTTCTTTATTTAGGGAGCGGGATGGGCGACATGTCCAAACCCCTCGCAGCCACCGGGCCGAAGGGCTCACCGGTATCCAAAGGGCCGTCACCGGCAGTGATGGCTACCTACGCACGCCAGGACGTGGTCTTCGAGCGTGGCGAAGGATCGTGGCTGATCACCCCGAACGGTGAACGCTATCTCGATTTCGGCTCCGGCGTTGCCGTCAACGCGCTGGGCCATACGCATCCTCGCCTTGTCGAGGCTCTGACGGCCCAGGCAGCCAAGCTCTGGCACACCTCGAACCTTTATCGCGTCGCCGGCCAGGAGGCTCTTGCAGAGCGGCTTGTCGCGGCAACTTTTGCCGACAAGGTCTTCTTCTGCAATTCGGGCGCGGAAGCCTGCGAAGGCGCCATCAAGGCCGCGCGCCGCTATCATTACGTGTCCGGCCAACCCGAGCGCTGGCGCATCATCACGTTCCTGGGCGCCTTCCACGGCCGCACGCTCGCAACGCTCTCGGCGGCGGGCAACGAGAAGTATCTCGAAGGCTTCGGTCCTGAGCTTGCGGGCTTCGATCATCTTCCCTTTGGCGACCTCGAAGCCGTCGAGGCTGTGATCGGTCCCGAGACGGCAGCCATCATGGTCGAGCCCATCCAGGGCGAGGGCGGTGTACGCGAGCCGTCTCCCGAGTTTTTGAGGGGCCTCCGCGCTCTCTGCGATAAGCATGGCCTCTTGCTCGTGCTCGACGAAGTGCAGACCGGCGCGGGTCGGACCGGCAAGCTGTTCGCTCATGAATGGGCCGGCATCACGCCCGACGTCATGGCCATCGCCAAGGGCATCGGCGGCGGCTTTCCCATGGGCGCGGTGCTCGCGACCGAAGAGGCCGCGAAGGGCCTCACACCCGGAATGCACGGCTCGACGTTCGGCGGCAATCCGCTTGCGATGGCTGCTGGCGAAGCTGTACTCGATGTCGTGCTCGAGCCGGGGTTCCTCGAAGCGGTCCAGCTCAAGGCGCTACGCCTGAAGCAGGGCCTTGTCCGTCTCAAGGATCAGTTCCCCGACATCGTGCTGGACGTGCGCGGCCACGGCCTGCTCGCAGGTGTGAAGCTCGGCGTTCCCCCACCCGAAGCGGTATCTGCCGCGCTCGCTGAGAAGCTGCTCGTCGTCGGCGCTGGTGAGAACGTCATCCGCGTGCTCCCGCCTCTCAATGTCGAGGACGATGAGATCGCCGAAGGCATCGATCGTCTCGCGCGCGCCTTCACGCGCCTCCAATCCAAAACCTGAACGAGAAACCATTCATTCGGAGCCGGCCGAAGCGCCATGGCCAAATCGAACGCTATTAGACATTTCCTCGATCTCGACGAAATCGACGCCAGGACGCTGCGCCGTATCATCGATGCTGCCCACGCCATGAAGGCTGCCGGCAAGCGTGTGCCCGCGAAGTACAAGCCCAAAGGCATCGCCAACGATGTCCTCGTGCTGATCTTCGAGAAGCCCTCGACGCGCACGCGTGTGTCGTTCGATGTCGCTATGCGTCAGCTCGGCGGCCAGACCATCACGCTCAACCAGAATGATCTGCAGCTCGGTCGCGGCGAGAGCATCGCCGACACCGCGCGCGTTCTGGCGCGCTATGCCGACGCCATCATGATCCGCGCCAACTCGCACGCGACGCTGCTCGACCTCGCCAAGTACTCGAGCGTGCCCGTGATCAACGGCCTCACCGACAAGACGCATCCGTGCCAGATCATGGCCGACATCATGACCTTCGAGGAGAACATCGGCCCCATCAAAGGCCGCTCGGTCGCCTGGGTCGGCGACGGCAACAACGTTGCCGCTTCGTGGATGCAGGCTGCTGCCCGCTTCGGTTTCGAGCTACGTGTCGCCTGTCCCGAAGAGCTTCGCCCGAGCGATGACATCCTCGATTGGGTTCGCCGCGAGAAGGCCGACGTCACCATCATGACCGATCCGGTGAAAGCCGTGCGCGGCGTCGACTGCATCGTCACCGACACGTGGGTGTCCATGGGCCAGACCGATGCGGCGCGCAGGAAGCAACTCCTGAAGCCCTATTGCGTCGACGACGCTCTGATGTCGAAGGCAGCCAAGGGCGCCATCTTCATGCATTGCCTCCCGGCCTATCGCGGGCACGAGGTGACAGAAAGCGTGCTCGAAGGCCCGCAGTCGGTCGTGTTCGACGAAGCGGAGAACCGCCTGCACGCGCAGAAGGCCGTCCTCGCCTGGTGCCTCGGCGGCGTCTGATCGCGCCCGCCCTCACGCTTATCCACATCTGACGCAGTGTGCTCATCCGCACGCGGCGCTTCTGATTGCTGAGATTTTGCGATCAGGCGCCCGTCTTGGGAATGATTCCTGACTTTTTATATAGACAATAAGTCCGGGAATCACATTTCTTGCAACTTCGCGTCAGCAATCGTCGCGTGCCGGATGTCCGCGTAGCTGACCCTGCGTAACGAAATATTTCAGATAGTTGAGGGGGACTGGAATGCGGAAGCTCGCGCGCGATTGCGCAGCGGTGGCAACGTCTGTGTTTGTCACGGGGATATCGACAAGCACTGCGTTTGCACAACAGGCGGCGGAGCCCGCGCCTCCTGCAGTGGAGCTCCCGGAGTTGAACGTCGAGGCGAAAGCCAAAACCAAGACGGCGGCTAAGAAACCTACGAAGCAGGCTGCTCCGCAGCCAGCCGCTGCCCCCCAGCCGACGCCCTTGCCGCCAGATCCGACCGGGCCAGGCAACGCCAATGTCAGCGATAAGTCACCTTATGGTCCGGTGAAGAACTATCTTCCCAAAAACACTGAGACTGGCATCAAGACTGACACGCCACTTAAGGAAATTCCGCAATCGATCTCGGTGGTCGGCGCCGAGCAAATTCGCGATATGGGCGCGCAAACGCTGCAGGAAGCGCTGCAATACGTGCCAGGCGTCGTCGCCGACGGTTACGGGCTCGATAGTCGCAGTGATGGTCCATTCATTCGTGGCACCGAGGCGGCGGAGTTTCTCGATGGGCTGCGGCGCACGTCCAGCTACTATTCGTACAACTACCGCGTCGATCCGTATTTCATGGAGCGCATCGAGGTCCTGCGCGGACCCGCATCCGTGCTTTATGGTCAGGCGCCGGTCGGTGGCATCATCAATTCCGTCTCGAAGCGCCCACAGAGCGAGGGCGGTGGCGAGGTCACTGTCGAGTACGGCACGTTCGATTTCAAGCAGGTCAAGTTCGATACGACCGGCCTCGTAACGTCGGACGGCAAATGGTCGTATCGTTTGACTGGCTTAGCGCGTGACGCCGATACGCAGGTCGATTTTGTCGATGACGACCGCTATGCGATACAGCCCGCGATTACTTTCCGTCCCGACGGCAACACCGCGATTACAGTGCTCGGGCACTTTCAGAAGGACAACACTGGATCGACACAGCAGTTCTTGCCCCACGTCGGCACGATCTTTCCGAACGTGAACGGCCGGCGCGTTCCATTTGACCGTTTCGTGGGTGAGCCTAGCGACTTCTATGATACGGATGTTGCGTCTGGCACGGTGATCGCAGAGCACAGGTTCAATTCAGTATTCAAGCTGCAGCACGTGTCGCGTTACGCCGACATTCACAACAACTACAAGAGCACCTACGCAGGTGCTTACATCGACCCCGCCCAGGAAGAAATGCTGCGCTCGACATGGAGAGCGATCACCGACACGCAGATCTTCAATCAGGACACAAATCTCGAGGCAAAGTTTGCGACCGGCATTCTGCAGCACAAGGTGCTTGGCGGCGTCGATTACATGAATTTCAGGGGCGCCCAGGCTTCGAATTTTGGCTACGATAATCACCCGTTCAACGTCTACGATCCGCAATATGGGCAGGCGCAGTGGATGCAAGCCTTATGTGCTGATCCTTCCACCTATGTTTCGGTGCCGAAAATAAGCGTTTGCCCGGCGACGCATCAGGAAGTCGCGCAGACGGGCCTGTACGTGCAGGATCAGATGCGCCTCGGAAACTGGCTCGCAATTCTCGGCGCCCGCAAGGATTGGGTTGAAAACGAGACGGACTTCAGCAGCCAGAAGGACGACGCGATGTCCTATCGCGCTGGCCTCATGTACGAGTTCGCATCCGGCTTCACGCCCTATGTGAGCTACGGCGAGTCCTTTGTGCCTGTGATCGGCACGACCTCGCCCGCGAGAGGCCAGACGCCGTTTTCGCCTCAACAGGGTCGGATGTACGAAGTCGGCTTCAAGTATCAGCCCAACGGAGCGAACTTCGCGATCAACAGCGCCATCTACGACATCTCCGAGAACAACCGGCTCGTCCCCGACATCGATCCAAACTACAACACGCAGATCGGTGCAGTTTCCATTAGAGGCTTTGAGATCGAGCTGACGGGCAAGGTCACAGAGAATCTCAAAGTCGTCGGCGGCTACTCTTATACGGACGCGGAATACGGCGACGGCACCACGGTGGTTATCGACTACGGACCGCCACCAGTTTTCCTCTCCGTTGCAGGAAACCAGATCGAATCCGTGCCGAAGCACTTGGCTTCCATGTGGGGCGTCTGGGAGTTCGATCAGCCCTATCTCAGGGGCTGGTCCGTCGGAGCTGGTCTCCGCTACATCGGCACCTCATGGGACGCCAGCAACACGATCGAGGTTCCTGCCGTCACGCTGGTTGATGCCATGGTCGCCTACGAGACGGAGAGCTGGCGCTGGTCGCTCAACGCCAAGAACCTAGAGGACAAGGAATACGTCACGACCTGCCTTCAGCGCGGCGACTGCTTCCTTGGCACGGCGCGCACTGTGATCACCGGCCTGACCTACAAATTCTAAGGTCCGGCAGAAGGTTAAGGGTGCGTTTCACTCCGTCTGCGTCGGAGTGAAACGCACCCAAATTGTATTCGACGGTGTTGTATTCTTCTGGAGTCAGGTTTAGTCAGGTGACTTCACCTTTCCGGGAGCGCAATGCGGGCCACATTCACAATCATCCACCGCTGGGCCGGTCTGTTTACGGCGGTGTTCCTCGCCATCGCGGGGCTGACCGGCGCCGTGATCTCGTGGGATCACGAGCTCGATGAATGGCTCAATCCACATCTCTATGATGCGAAGGCCCAAGGCGCGCCGCTGCCTGCGCTTGATCTCGTCAACAAGGTTGAGGCCGCCGATCCTCGCGGCAAGGTGACGTTCTTCCCGCTCTCGTTCGAGGAAGGCCACAACGCCAGCCTCTTTGTCGAGCCGCGCGTCGATCCGAAAACTGGCGAGCTCTACACGCTCGACTACAATCAGGTCTTCATCGATCCTGTCTCGGGTGAGATCGCCGGCAAGCGCTTCTGGGGCGCCATCTCGCTCGACACCGAGAACATCCTGCCGTTCCTCTACAAGCTTCACTACTCGATGCACATTCCGGATTTCTGGAACGTCGACCGCTGGGGCGTGTGGTTCATGGGCATCGTCGGCATCGTCTGGCTGTTCGACAGCTTCGTCGGATTTTATCTGACGCTTCCGGCCCGCCTGCGCAGAGGCACGCAGGTAGCCCGCGATGCAGACGAAGCCGCGCTGGGCATGACGTCTGGTGCATCGGTAGGCTCCAACCAGAAGTCATGGTGGGATCGCTGGGCCCCGGCATGGAAGATCAAGCGCGGCGCGTCGAGCTATCGCTTTAATCTCGATCTGCATCGCGCCTTCGGTCTGTGGCTGTGGGCGATGCTGGTCATCCTCGCCTTCACGTCCATATCCATGAACTTGAACAACGAGGTCGTGCGCCCGATCCTGAGCCAGATCTCCTCGCTGACGCCCGACGCATTCGACGATCGCTCGCCTACGCCGCTCAACAAGCCCATCGATCCGAAGCTCGGCTACACCGAGGCCATCTCGATCGCGCGCGCTGAAGCCGAAAAGCGCGGCTGGGATGAGCCCCTGGGCAGCGCCTTCTACGGTCTCCAACACGGGCTCTATGCAGTAAGCTTCTTTCATCCGGGCGATGATCACGGTTCGGCCGGCATGGGCGTCAAGATGCTCTTCGTCGACGCCATGAATGGGACGCTGCAGGGCGGCCGGGTGCCTTGGGAGGGGACTGCCGCTGACGTTTTCATGCAGCTTCAGTTTCCCCTTCATTCGGGGCGCATCGCCGGCGTTCCGGGACGTGTATTCCTTTCGTTCATGGGGCTCGTCGTTGCGCTGCTGTCCATCACCGGAATTGTCATCTGGTTCAAGAAGCGGGCGAATAGGCGGCGGCTGGCATTGCGGGCCCGCGATGATCGTCTTGATGCGATGGCGTCGGGGGATAGCCGCGCGCCGGCCGAATAAGGCAGATCCGAGCTTAATGACACGACCTCGCCGCCCGCGCGCCTAAGGCCTTCCCTCACGCCTGAAAAGATGATGTAACGACCCCCTCGGATTTGTTGCTTGCACGCCCAAGGGGGGAACCGCTTCGATGAGCACGCACGCTCTGATCGCTTGGCTCTTGATCATCGGTTTGGGCCTCGCAGGAGTATTCTTCGCCGCCAAGACCGTCGAGCCGACAGCTCTGCTTGTCGCGACCGGCATTGTCAGCCTGCTTGCCGCTGCCGTGGGCATTCGCGAGCGTACCCGGTTGCTCGCCCCAGAATCTGGTGCATCGAGGAGCCGCGTCGAGAGCGTGACGGCCTTCTACATGGCGCTGGTCTGGCTTTGGGGCGCGGCCGCACTGTTGCTCGTCTATACGCTGGTGCTGAACTGGCACGAGTGGTGGCACTTCTGCCTGGGCTTCGCACTGGCCGGCGGACTTTCGCTGGGCTTTTCGGCGCTTCTCGGCAAGGACGCCGACGCAGGCCGCGACGACGAGACAATGTTGAAGCTTGGCCGCAACCTTGCCCTGGTCCAGTTCGTTGCCATGCTGGTGACGATCGTGGGACTTTTCATCGATCCAGACAAAGAGTTCCTTTTCATCAAGGAGGACGATTGGGCCGGCAATGGCATCTTTCTGTTCGGGGCCATAGCCCTTGCGGTGCTGTCGGGCCACGCGCTGTTTACGGCCAAGAAGACGGCTTCGTGAGCAGGCCCCGTACATGAGCATGCATGCTGAGGATGGTGCAGAGGCCGGCGGGCATTCGCTAGCGCCCCTGTTGCCGTGGCTGTTGCTGGCCGCAGCTCTGAGTGTGACCATGATGGTGCTTGGCGCCGGACGTGGCGATCGCCTGCTTCCAGCTCTCTCCGCGGGCCTGTTCGCCTCCCTCGTGGTTGGCACCGGTCTCGGCATCAATGCCCCGCTGTGGTCCAAGGCCAAGGCCGCCCTGAGAGGGCCGAGCCTCGTGAAATCGGCTTTACGCTGTAACGTCTGGCTGGCGGCGCTGATGTACGCCTGGGGCGCATTCGCCATGTTCGGGATGTACTCGTTGTCGGACCTCGTGTGGCGTCATGCCTTCCAGTACGCAGGCGGCGCCTCGCTTTTTGCCGCCGGAATTGCGCTCTACGGCTATTCGCTCGGGCGTGCGAAGGGCGCCGGCGTGCCGCCGATCGTGCTGACGGCGCTGCACGGCTTGGCCGCATTCGGCGGGCTCATCTACCTGATCGGCGGCGAGAAGCTCTCGACGCTGAAATCGGACTGGGCAGCCAACGAGGTTTTCCTCTGGGGCGGTATCGCCATCATTGCGCTCTGCACCATGTCGGTGCTGACGCAATGGCGCGTCACTCGTTCTTGAACTGGGCCCGCCGCTTCTCGAGGAAGGCGGCCATGCCTTCCTTCTGGTCATGCGTCGCGAACAGCGCGTGGAAGGTACGCCGCTCGTAGCGGATGCCTTCGGCAAGCGTCGTCTCGTAAGCGCGGTTGACGCAATCCTTCGTCATCATCGCCGCGGTGAGCGACATCGAGGCAATAGCCTCCGCAGTCTTGAGCGCATCAGCCAGCAGCTCCGCCGCCGGCACCACCCGCGTCACGAGACCAGAGCGTTCGGCCTCCGCCGCGTCCATCAAGCGTCCCGTCAGGCACAGCTCCATGGCCTTCGCTTTTCCGACCGCGCGGATGAGGCGCTGCGTCCCGCCAGCTCCCGGCATGATGCCGAGCTTGATTTCCGGCTGACCGAATTTTGCGGTGTCGGCGGCAATGATCATGTCGCAGCTCATGGCGAACTCGCATCCGCCGCCCAGTGCAAATCCCGCGACGGCAGCGATTACCGGCTTGCGGCAGCGCGTGATGCGCTCCCAGCTGGCGATGAAGTCGGATTTATAGGCCTCGATGTAGGTCTTGGCCTGCATCTCCTTGATGTCGGCCCCTGCCGCGAAGGCCTTCTCCGAGCCAGTGACAACGATGGCGCCGATGCCTTCGTTCGCCTCGAAGGCGTCAAGGGCAAGGTTCAATTCGCCGATGAGCTGGTCGTTGAGGGCATTGAGCGCAGACGGACGGTTGAGCGTGATGAGGCCGACCCGCCCCCTCGTCTCGGTAAGGATGGTCTCGTAGGCCATGGGACACGACGTCCTTTCAGCGTTGGCACACCGGGCAGTAGAAGGTCGAGCGTCCTGCCTGGACGCTGCGCTCGACGATGCCTTGGCAACGTGGCCGAAGGCAAGGCTCCCCTTCCCGGCCATAGACGAAGAACGTGTTCTGAAAGCCACCAGAGGAGCCGTCCGCCTGCCGATAGTCGCGTAGCGTCGAGCCGCCGGCCCTGATGGCATCTTCGAGGACCGACCGGATGGCCGCAACCAGTGCTGTCGTCTCCTTCGTCGGTCCGCCGCGCTTGTTCGCGAGGGTCGCCGCACTCCGCGAGGGTCTGAGACGGGCCCGGTACAGCGCCTCGCACACATAGATGTTGCCGAGGCCCGCGATCACGCGCTGATCCATCAGGAAGGCCTTGAGGTCGCGCCGCGCACCCGCGGCCCGGTGCGCGAGATACTCGGGCGTCAGCTCCGTACCGAGTGGCTCTACGCCTAAACCTCGAAACAGCGGATGCTGCGGAAGCTCGGCTTCAGGAATGAGCAGCATGTAGCCGAAGCGGCGCGGGTCGCTGTAGGTGATCGTAGTCCCGCCCGACATGCGGAACTCGGCGTGGGCGTGACGCGCATCGGCCGGCTGATCGGACTCGTAGTCCCCGATCTGGTGCGCCTGCTTCTCTCTCGCGCGCTTGACCGAAAAACGCCCGGTCATGCCGAGATGCATGACAAGTACTTCGCCGGTCGAGAGCGTGGCCGCAAGATACTTCGCCCGGCGGGACAGCGTCTTGACCTTGGCGCCCTTGAGCCGCGCCGCAAACCGCTCCGGAAATGGAAAGCGCAAATCCGCGCGCCGCGTCTCGACATCTGTGAATGCATGCCCCGCCATCAGCGGCTCGAGGCCACGACGTACGGTTTCGACTTCCGGCAACTCTGGCATGCGAATGCGGTCCTTCAGGCTCGATCGAGCTCTTGAGCGGTCCTGTTGATGCCATAGCTTAGCGAGATCGGGAATGGTTTAGCCGGCGGCGAGAGCCGGTCCACGGTGCCGCGGCTCAGCGCACGAGGAACAGCGGGCATTCCAGCAGCGCCGCCGGGCGGCCTGGACTGCAGAATTCGGGCGCAAGCCGCCCCCCGAAGCGCGCGATGGCGAACCCGGCGGCTTGATCCTTGATCAGATTGGCCAACGTGCCCGCAGCCCCGTCGACATCGCTGGCGTCCACGACGAAGCCCTCAATTTGCGGCGGTGTCGCGAGGCCGAGGGCGAGACGCGCCTGACCATCCATCCAGTCGAGCTCGTCTGCGTCGTTGGCGACGAGCCACAGCTTGGCTTCCCCGCCCGTTGCGCTCGCGAGCCGCTCCGCCGCGCGCAGCATCGGCGGCACGCGTTCGAGGTCTTCGATAATCGCGATCACGGGGCCTTCGGTACGGTGCGCATTCGCGCCAGTGACAACGAAGCCCGTCGTTCCGTCCACGCCGTAGAACAGCTCCTGCAGCTCGGCGGAATCCTCCGCGTCGAGCGCGCGCCCAAGCGTCACGACGTTCCATGGGCCGCGCTCGGAGCAGGCCTTGGCGAGAGCGGGCAAAGGATCTTCTCGCACGACGCGCGCATAGGTGCGCACATCCGCCTTGCGGGCCGCAGTGGCGACGCGTCGATGCAGCGCCGCGGATTGAAGCTTGAGATCCAGCTCCATGTCGGACGCCGACAGCGGCCGCGACTTGCGCCCGGAAAGTGAGATCTCGTGTGCGAAGGAGAAGCTCGCGAAATCTACGAGCTGCTGATCCTCGACGACGAGCGTCTCGATCTCCGACTGATAAGCCTGTGCCACTCGTACCGCCGCGTTGATCGCGACTTCGGCGATGTGACGCTCGGCGCCGACGTGAAGCACCACGCGTCCGCGATCCTCTCCAACCTCGGCAACGTGAGCGATCATGAGCCGGGCTTTCCTGCCCCGCCGTTGAAATAGCGCGCCCTGTCCGCGAACGCCTTGAGGCGGGCCTGCACGCGGCCGTTGAGGCTCGCCGCAGGATAGGAGCCGTCGCTCTGACGCTCTCCCGCGGCGACGCCGGTCAGGAGCGCGATGCCTTCGTCGATAGTGGAGACGGCATGTACGGAGAATTTCTTCTCCTTGGCCGCTTCGACGATGTCCTCTCTCAGCATCAGATTTTGAACATTGGCGCGCGGAATGAGCACGCCCTGCGTGCCAGTCAGGCCCCGTGCCTTGCAGAGGTCGAAGAAGCCCTCGATCTTTTCATTGATGCCGCCGACCGCCTGCACGTCGCCGCATTGGTTGACTGAGCCGGTGACGGCCAGACCCTGCCGGATCGGCGCGTCAGCCAGCGCTGACAGAAGCGCGTAGAGTTCGGCGGATGCCGCGCTGTCGCCTTCGACGGTGGCATAGGATTGCTCGAACACCAGCGACGCGGCCAAGGAGAGCGGGCTCTCCTGCGCGAAGCGGCCTGCGAGATGGCCCCAAAGGATCATGACGCCCTTGGAATGCAGCGCGCCGCCGAGCTGAGCCTCGCGCTCGATGTCCGTCACGCGCCCCTGCCCCACATGCACGCGCGCCGTGATGCGGCTTGGCCGGCCGTAGGAGGTAAAGCCGTCCTCCTGTAGCGACAGTGCGTTGATCTGGCCGACCTTGTCGCCGTCGGTATCGACGAGGACGAAGCCGCGCGTGAGGCTATCCTGAGCGCGGTCTCGTGGTCGCGCGGCTCGATCGGCGGCACTTTCGATGGCGCGCTGAATGTCCTCGCGCTTGATGGTGTCGTGCTTGGCCTCGCGGGCCGAAAGGTCGGCTTCGCGGGCGATGTCGGTCAGGCGCCCCACATCGAGCGAAAGCCGGTCGCGGTCTTCGGCAATCCGCGTGGCTTCCTCCATGAGACGGGCAACGCCGGCAGCCTCGACTGGCTTGAGGTCGTGGGTGGCAACAACCGAGGCAATGAGGCGCGCGTAGTCTTTATCGGTTTCTTTGCTGCGGACCACTGCGTCGTGGAAATCCGCCTGGACTTTGAAGAGGCGCGCAAAGTCTGGGTCCTCGTCAGTCAGTCGCTGATAGAGGTCGCGATTGCCGATCAGGATGACTTTGACGTCGAGCGGGATCGGCTCTGGCTCGATGGTGCGCGCAAGGCCGGCATTTCCAGGCTCGCCGGCGGTCTCAATGGCAATGGCTTTAGAGGCCAGCGCGCGCTTGAGCCAGCTCCAGGCGGCCGGAGCAGAAGTGATCTGACCCGCATCTAGGATGAGGTATCCGCCATTGGCGCGAAGGAGCGAACCCGCTTTGATCTTCGTGAAATCCTGCGCCAGCGCACCCTGCTGGGTTACGTGCTCGATGCGTCCCATGAGGCTCGGGGCCGTCGGATTGGTGTCCTCGACGATCGGCACGCCGCTTTCGGCTTCGTGCGAAATCACGACATTGACCGCGTAGCGCCGCAGGAGGCGCGCGGCCGCTTCGCCGCCGGTCCGAAGTACGTCGCGATTTGCGCCGGCATTAGTGACCAGGTCGTCCTCGACAGCCGCCACATAGGTACTGACTTCAGGGAGCTCGGAGAATTGCTCGCTGACGTCGTCGAGCGCGGCTTCGACCGCCGCTCGCGCGAAATCCTCGTCGAGGTCCGCGATGTGCTGCCGCCTAAGCCGGTTGGCGGCCGGCGCCTCTGCCAGATTGGCTTCTAGCTCTTTCTGCAGGCTGCCGATGCGGGCTTCGACCTCACGGCGCATGTTGTCGGGCAGCTGGTTGAAGACCTCTGGCTTTACCACCTTGCCGCCATGCATCGGAGCCATCCCGAAGCCGAGCGGCGTCCGCACGATCGCGATGTTCTGGGCGGCAGCCTTTTGATGGAGCGCCTCGATCACATCGCTCTGGCCGGCGTGATACTGCTCGTCGATCGCGCTGCGCCTAGCTCTGTATTCTTCGCTATCGAAAGCTGCCGGCAGCGTCACGCTGAGCTCGCTCATGGCGTCCGCCATGGCGGCGCGGAGCTTACGTCCCTGTCCATGTGGAAGTTTTAGCGCCCGCGGCCGATCCGGATCGGCGAAGTTGTGGACATAAGCCCAGTCCGGAGGCGTCTCGCGGTCTTTTGCAACTTTGTTGAGCGTAGCTTTGACGCTGGTTCGCCGGCCTGATGATGGGGGGCCGACCACGAATACGTTGAACTCGGGCCCTGGCATCGCCAGCCCGAATTCGAGCGCCTTCAACGCTCGCTCTTGTCCGATCAGGCCTTCCGGCGGCTTCAGTTCAGCCGTGCTCTTGAAGCCCAGCGACTTGGGATCGATGACGGCGCGTAGGTTGCTCGCCGGCAACGGTTCCGGAGCGCCCGGGATCGAAGGAGCGTTTTTGGGCGGGTCTGATTTTGGAAGTTCGGTCGCAGGAGCGGACGCAGGAACGGATTTGTCCTTGCTAAGGCGCTTGAAGAACATTGCGTTTTCGCCTCTCGGCAGAGCGTGCCACAATAATCGCGATGCGGGACCGTAAGCATATATCGAGCACGTGCATCCGCAACGCGCCCAAAACATGTCGAAGGTGAGGACCAGTGGCAGCGCCTGGTGGCAGTTCGATGACCGAACCTGATGTGAGTGTGGACAAGGTCGAAGGCGTTCTCGCGCCGCCCCGCCGAAACATGGGCGGGCCGCAATCGGCGGCCGCGCTCGAGATATGCCGCGGCGTCACGCGCCTGCTGGCGGCTCTGAATATTTCATGTGTGTCCGAGCTGGGTCTGCCCAACGGCCGTCGCGCCGATGTCATGGGGCTTTGTCAAGACGGGAGCTTATGGATCGTGGAGATCAAATCCTCGATCGAGGATTTCCGCGCCGACAATAAGTGGCCTGACTATCGCGACTTCTCCGACCGCCTCTTTTTTGCGGTGCGACCTGGCTTTCCGACCGAGATCCTGCCGGAGGACGCAGGTCTCATCATCGCCGACCGCTATGCCGGCGAGATCATCAGACCCGCGCCCGAGTTTCGCCTCCCGGCGCCCCGCCGGAAGGCGGTGACCTTGAAATACGCGCGTGCGGCGGCCGCGCGTCTTGCGCTCACGCTTGATCCATCGCTTGCGGTGAATGCGGCGCTATCGGCCGCCGATATCTAGGCGGGAGGAAGAGGCACGCGCCGGTTACTTCGGCGCGCGCTTGGCCAGAATGCGCTGCAAAGTGCGCCGGTGCATGTTGAGGCGCCGCGCGGTCTCGGAGACGTTGCGATTGCAGAGTTCGTAAACGCGCTGGATATGCTCCCAACGGACCCGGTCGGCCGACATCGGATTGTCGGGCGGAGCGGCCTTGGCATTGTGGGGGGCGAGCAGCGCGTCGGTCACGTCGTCGGCATCCGCCGGCTTCGCGAGATAGTCGACCGCGCCGAGCTTAACCGCCGAAACTGCCGTGGCGATGTTGCCGTAGCCGGTCAGCACGATGATGCGCGTGTCGGCGCGCGCGCGCGTCAGTTCGGAAATGACGTCGAGGCCATTGCCGTCTTCGAGCCGCATGTCCACGACCGCGAACGCCGGCGCCTGAGCCCGGATGAGATCGATCCCTTCCGAGACCGAATGCGCACTCCGGACCTCGAACCCGCGAAGTTCCATCGCGCGGGCAAGCCGCTGCAGGAACGGGCGATCATCATCCACGATAATTAGCGAGCGATCCTCGGGCAGTTCGTCCTGCCGGAAGGAAAGATCCTCAGTCATATCGCGCACCTCCCAATAGTTCTGGGATTTATATTAGCTGAGGATGCTTCGCCAAGGGCATAATCACTAGAAGTGATAGCTAATTGGCTCCTCGCTTCGACAGCGGATAATTATGGTGTATAGGCCCTTAATACTAGAGAGCCTTAGATTGCATCCGAAACTGGACCTGTAGGAGGAGGCGGGTGGTCCCGGGAAGGCCGCGGAGGCTCTTCCCCGTCACGGCCCGGAAGGCTCGCCTCGAACGCGTAACGTGGCCATACAATTCTGACCACGGCGCCATGCTGGGGCGCCACCTGATTGTCGAGGCTGAGCCTCGCACCCGAGCGCTCGAGCAGCGTTTTGGCGATGAAGAAGCCCAGGCCAAGACCCGAAGCCTTCGAGCCGCCGGACTTGCGCGACCCGGACGGCCGGGTGGTGACATAGGGCTCACCTAGAGAGTCGATGATCTCCGCCTTGAAGCCTGGTCCGTTGTCCGAGATCACGACATTGACGGAATTCGCGTCCCAATCGGCCTCGATCTCGACGTTGCTCTCAGAAAAATCGACAGCATTTTCAATAAGATTGCCGAGGCCGTAGATCACGCCGGGTCGACGCGAGGCCACCGGCTGGCGTGCTGCAGGACCCAGCGTGCCCGCCGCAGGATTGGCGCGGATGCGCACGGCCTTAGGCCCGCTGAGATAAGGCACGGCCGCCTCGTGCAGCATCTCCTGCACTGTGAGACTGGCATGAAGCGGGTCCTCGTCCGGAGGGTGACGGGTGAGCTTCTGCAAGATCTCGCGGCAGCGTTTCGACTGCTCCCGCAGAAGGATGATGTCGTCCCAGTGGGGGTCGTCCTTCTTCATCTGGCGAGACAGCTCATGCGTGACGAGCGTGATCGTCGACAGCGGTGTGCCGAGCTCGTGGGCTGCAGCCGCGGCGAGCCCGTCGAGCGCGTGGAGCTTCTGCTCACGGGCCAGAATGAGCTCCGTTGCCGAAAGCGCGGCGGACATCTGCCGGCCCTCCTTGGTCAGCCGCCACACATAGAGCGCGAGGAACGGCATGGAGGCGCACACCGCCGCAAGAACGCCCAGCCGGTAGAGCAGCGGCAGCTGCAGCGACATTGGCGGATACCAGGGCAGGGGCATCGATGAGAAGACGAGGAATGTCGTCGCTGCGATGGCCAGGATGCCGAGCGCGATCGTCTGTCGAAGTGGGAGGGTCGCAGCGGATACCGCGACCGGCGCAACGATCAGCATTGTGAACGGGTTATCGATTCCGCCCGTCAGGTAGAGCAGCGCCGCGAGCTGCACGATGTCATAGGCTAGAAGCGACGTCGCGAATGCGATGGAAAGTCTGTGCCGGGCCGGATAGCGGACGGCGAGGTAGACGTTCACCCAAGCCGACATGGCAATGCAGATGAGGCACGCTCCGACCGGGAGGTCGAAGCCGAGAACGAGGTAGACCGCCCCGACCGCAAAGATCTGCCCGAGCACGCCGAGCCAGCGGAGCCGGACAATAGTGAGCAGTCTCAGCCGGCTGTCAGCGCCGAAGTTGAGCTGAACTTCATCCCTTAACTTTAGGTTGCGCATCGCGGGTTATAATCTTGTCATGAGTCCTGGTGGGCCGGATTTCTGTCCCAGCACAGTCGGAGCGCCGGAAAGAAAGAACGGCCTAACGCATTGATTTATTAAAGACTTACGCATACGCAAGCCCGCGAACGTAGTTAGAACACGGCCAAGTACACAAAGGTAGCACAACCGGCCCGTTCTCCTGCAAGCCGGGTTTGAGTGAGGCATCGGCTGTCTGGGGCTGAAATGCAACTCTCCCAGGAATTTTTCCCGACCGTCATAGGGAGTACGACTTCGCAGCGCACAATGAGACCATGTCGGAGGAGCGTGCGTTGTGGCCTCGCGTTAGATCGGCGACTTTTGTGCTCGCGGCCGTGTCCGCTGCGGCGGTCGTCGCGGTCGCGACCTTTGATATCTCCACCGATCTAAGCTCCGCAGATAAAGAGTTCGCCTCCCTGATGCTGAGGGAGGCCGGCTACGAGCCCAGCAATCTCAAGAAGGGCGCGGGAACGGACTTCGAAGCGGAAGTTCGCTCGATTGCCGCCGTGCAGGACGCCGTCCTGAAAGCGGCTCCGGAAAGCCGTGCAATCGCGTTTGCACATGAGCGCGAGCCCAAGGACCTGTACGAGCTGAAGTATGGTCTCTGCCACGACCGCAGCCGTGCCATCGAGAAGTCGCTCGCATGGCTCGGCTTTCGCACTCGGCACGTCTCGGTCTACTCCACCAGGGACGCTTCTTGGTACTGGGCACTTTTGACCCCGCAATCGGACTCTCATGCCGTAACAGAGGTGCTCACGAGCAAGGGCTGGATGGTCGTAGATTCCACGAGGAGGTGGCTCGGACTGGAGCAGAACCGCCGGCCGGTCTCATTGGCCCAAATGCAGGATGGTGGCCTCCACGTTTGGGCGCCCGAGAGCCGGGATCGGATCCATCGTATATTCACGGGCTCCTTCGTTCACATCCGCGGGCTCTATTCGCGTCACGGGTACTTTTACCCGCCCTACGGCCCCGTTCCGGATTACGATCTCGAACAGATAGTGGAAAATTTCCACGGCTGACGCGATATATGCGGGCGCGGCCCTGGCGCGAGCTCGCGCCGGCCGTGCATCGGCAGGCTTAGCCGCCGCTCGGAAACCGGAACTCAGATCAGAAAAAAGCAGGTAGGCATGACGACGAAGGATACCGGCGCGCGGCGCAAGCTGCTGCTGCTCGCGGCTTTGATCGGATTGGCCGCGGGCGCGTTGTCGGCAGTGATGTTGGCCGTCATTCCGGCGGGCGGGCCTCAGCAGTCGTCAGCAGGCAAAGCCCTTGTCGGCGGACCGTTCAGCCTTCTCGATGGAGACGGCAAGAACGTCACCGATCAGACCTTTGCGGGCAAGCCGATGCTCGTCTACTTCGGTTTCACAAATTGCCCGGACGTTTGCCCTTCAGGCCTGCAGGTCATATCTGCGGCGCTCGATAAGCTCGGTCCCAAAGCCGACGGCATCACGCCGCTCTTCATCACCGTCGACCCCGAGCGCGACACGCCTCAAGCAATCGGTGAATACGTGAAAAGCTTCAATCCCCGCATCGTTGGTCTGAGCGGCTCCCCGCAGGACGTTGCCGCCGTCACCAAGGCTTATCGCGTCTACGTGAACAAGGTGCCGAATGAAAAGGAGCCCGCGCGCTATGGCGTCGACCACAGCTCCTTCATGTACCTCATGAATTCGAAGGGGGAATTCGTGAAGCACTTCCCACACACCGTGGACGTTGATCAATTAGCTGTTGAGATAGGCAAGTTGCTCTGAATTTTGCCCAGGCTTTAGCCAACTCACTCGAATCAGTGCACACTTCGTGACTGAGGGAAGATTCAAGCGTGCTCGTGCATTGGCGGCTTTGCGCCGCAGTCTTGCGGTGATGTGGGTGCCGCAAGCGGACGACGGGCGATAAGACAAAGTCACGCCCGTTCGATCGAGCACCAGAGGCTGGGGGCATCACGGTGCTTTATCACTGGTATGAGCTTGCGCACGCCGTCATGCGCCCTGCGCGTGCGGCAGCCAAAGGCTGCCACTACTTTTTCCAGAGTCCATTCAATCCGCTGACCAGCACGATCTTGGGCCGGCATACGGCCGCGGCGTGCGAGGTGTTCGAGCGAACGACGCGACGCTACGACAAGCCGGTCTTCGATCTATCGACCACGACGGTCGATGGACGTGAGACCGCGGTTGCCGAGCAGGTGGTCTGGGAGCGTCCCTTCTGTCGCCTCATTCACTTCAAGCGAGACATTCCGAGTTCGCGCGCCGGCCACGATCCGCGCATTCTTCTCGTTGCGCCGATGTCGGGACACTTTGCGACGCTGCTGAGGGGAACGGTCGAGACGCTTCTCCCGGACCATGAGATCTACATCACCGATTGGCAGGATGCGCGCGCAGTTGCGCTGTCCGCCGGCTCCTTCGGCCTCGACGATTACGTTGAATACGTGCGCGACATGCTCGAGCTCTTCCAGGGCGACGTGCATATGTTCGCGGTTTGCCAGCCTGCTGTGCCGGCGCTTGCGGCCGTTGCACTCATGGAAGAGGAGGGCGACCCCAGCTGTCCCCGGAGCCTCATCCTCGCCGGCGGCCCCGTCGATACGCGCATCAATCCGACCGTCGTCAATAACGTTGCGGTCGAGCGCGGCACGGACTGGTTCAGGAGCAACGTCATCACGTCGGTTCCCTGGCCGAACCCCGGCGCAGGGCGCGATGTCTATCCGGGCTTTCTGCAGTTGTCCGGCTTCGTGTCCATGAACCTCGACCGGCACGCCAATGCGCATAAGGATCTGTTCGTGCACCTGATCCGTGGCGATGGAGACTCGGCACTGAAGCATCGCCAGTTCTACGATGAATATCTGGCCGTCATGGATCTGACGGCCGAATTCTATCTCGACACCATCGACTCGGTCTTTGTCCGCCATGCGCTGCCGAAAGGCGAAATGACATGGCGCGGCCGTCGCGTCGATCCGTCAGCGGTTCGGCAAACCGCGCTCATGACGATAGAGGGCGAGAAGGACGACATCACCGGCCTCGGCCAGTGCCGCGCGGCGCACGACTTGTGCCGCAACCTGCCCGACGATCACAAATTCCACTACGAATGCAAGGGCGTCGGCCACTACGGCATTTTCAACGGCTCTCGATTCCGCACCGAGATCGCCCCGCGCATCGCCCAGTTCGTGCGCGAGTTCGATATGCGCGCCAACTTCATCCCCATTACGGAAGCTGGCGATCGCTACGCCGCGCCGGCCCGCGATGCTCGCGGCTCCGAGCCGGCCGTCGAAGCCTTCGCGTTCCGCTAGACCATTATCGCTTCGGGCCCTAGCAGTCCGAAGCGTGAATCATCGGTCTCACTAAAGCTCTAGGGGATCCAACCCTTGTCGAGATCCATGGCCTGCTTAGCCAGGGGCTTCTCGTTGCCGTCGAAATGCACGGCCGTCCAGCCGAGGTGCGTCCCCGCTTCCTCCGACGATCGCGACCTGAGCGTCAGCAGAACGGACTCACCTGATTTTGCTGCCATCGGTTCGAGCAGCGGAAAATAGAGCTGCTCCCAATGGGTGCGCGGTGCATCCGGCGCCGTGGAGATCGAGATGCCTGGCACCAGCTCGGCGTCCCACCAATAGGCGAAGCCGTAGATCGTCGCATCAGACGCCAGCTTCCAGCGCATCTCGCCGTTTCGGTTCGACTTCGTCTCGCGCGTAAGGTCCACCGTGTCCCAGAGCTTTGCACTTTTGCCACCGTCCAGGAGCTCCGAAGCCTCGAGCGTCCGTACGTAGGCGTTATTGAGACTCATCGTGCGTGCCACGGCGAGGTCGATGCCGAAGCCGACATCGTCCCAGACTATAAGCTCGCGATGGATGCGATCACTGGTCACCGGCGCAGCAAATTGCGTGATGCGGCTCGGAATGAGCACGCCGCCCTTGTTGAGATGCCGCTTTCGTGCGTCCGCGAGCGTGTCGATGATGTTCTCTTCGAGCGCGTAGTTGCCGAGCGTCTCGGACACGATCACGTCCACGCGTGGCGGATCATCCATTTCTGTCGAATGGCACGGCATGAGATGGCAAGTCTTGGCGCGGTTCGCCTTGATCGTCTCCGCCGCGACGCCAGCCACTTCTGCCGCCTCGTACAGGAACACGTCTTTGGCGCCGAGCTTCGCTGCCATGACGCCGAGCAGCCCGGTCCCTGCGCCGATATCGGCGACGGTTGTCTGTCCGGACGTGATGACGCTCTTGAGCGCCTCATGGAAGGCGACGTTGCGGACGCGGTCCGCGATAAGCGTGCGGTGGTATTCGATGCGCATGCGGGTCTTCTAGACCATGATCGCTTCGGACCCTACCAGTCCGAAGCGTGAATCATTGGTCTGATCAAAGAGCTGGAGCGTGATTGTGTCTCAAACAAAGACGATCACGCTCTAGAGCCCTTCCCAGAAACTCGCAACCGGTTTTCCGGGAACAGGGCTAAGAAGCCATCGCTGCAAGCCCCGGCGTCGTCGCTGGAATGGGTGTTCCGGCCCGAACTTGCGTATCGAAGCGCAGGCCGTGCTCCTCGGCGAACAGCATCATGGCGCGTTCCGAGAGTGCCGTGATGGTGAGCAGCGGATTGACGCCAAGCGAACGCGGGATCACCGAGCCGTCGACGACGTAGAGCCCGTCGTGCACGGCGGTATCGCCGGCTCCCGCCGAGCCCGAGAACACTTGGCACTTGTGGTCGACGACGCCGCTCGTGCGGTCGCGTCCCATGCCGCAGCCGCCGAGCGGATGCGCCGTTGCGGGCTGATGCCCCATGACGCTGCCGGCAAGCGGGTTCTTGACGTAGTCGCCGCCGCTTTCGCGCACGAGCCTCTCGAGGATGGCGTCGAGCCGCGCATAGACCGGCTCGTCCTTGGCGCCGGGCCACGCCAGCGTGAGCTTGTCGTCCTCGAGGCTGAAGCGGCCGGAGGCGCTATCGTGAGAGACCGCAAAGAAGGTCTGCAGGCTTGCGAACGGTCCCTTGTAGACGCCGTTGACGAGACTCTGCAGTGCACCGAGCAGGCGCCCGTTGGGCAGGAACAGCACCGGAAGCACGGAAGCGAACGCAGAAGGCAGTGCGCCTTCCTGCACGTGCAGCTCGTTGGCCAGGTTTTCGGCGTCCTGAATGTCGATCTGGCCCGACACCGACGCGCCGATTTCCATGCCTTCGATTTTCGCCGGATAGCCGACGCCGACAGCGTTGACCGGCGTCCGCGCGCCGTAGCCGAAAGCGATGATGTCGCCGTTAGCCGAGAAGCGCTGGCCGATGCGGTCGGAAACGGCGAGACCCATATCGCGAGAGCGGAGCAAGATCTCCGTCGAGCCCAGGGTGCCTGCCGCGAGTACCACGACAGGCGCTTCCAAGACGAAGCTCTTGTGTCCGGCGGCAGTCGCGTGCACGCGCCATTCTCCGCCGGCAGTTTTGTAGACGTACTGCACGCTGATCTCGGTGAAGATCTCCGCGCCGTGTCGTGCAGCATCAGGAAGGTACGTCAGCGCGACGGTGTTCTTGGCGCCGACGTTGCACCCGCCACAACAGTCGCCGCAGCGTGTGCAGGGGGCCTGCTCGATGCCGGCGGCATTGATCCCACCGTCGAAGTTCACGGCAATTCGCGGCGCGACGACCGAATACTTGTACGGCTTCGCGGCTTGATCCAGGACCTTGTATTTCGTCATCTCCGCAGCGCGCGGATCGCTCATGGGTCGCACCCATTGCTCCGCGCGGCGATAGCCTTCGTCGAGCAGCGCATCCTGTGCAACCTGTCCCGGCCACGCGTCGTCTGCGAACACGCGCCTGTCGGGCCGGAGCGAAACGCCTGCATTGACGAGCGATCCGCCGCCGAGGCCGCTTGCCACAAGCACATGCATGTCGGAGCCGAGGCGCACGTCGTAGAGCGCGGTATCCGGCCCGGTGCTGAGGCTCTTGCCCCGCACACGGAACTCATTCTTGAGGGCTGGAAACTTGGTCGGAAACTCGCCGGTCAGAACCTCGCGGCCGCGCTCGAGCACCGCCACGCGCTTGCCCGCGCGAGAAAGACGCGACGCGGTAACGCCACCGCCATAGCCCGAGCCGACGACGATGACGTCGTAGCGGTTCTTGAGCTCAGCCAAAGATCGGCTCAATCGTGACATTGGTCGTTCCCGTCAAGCCAGGCCCAAGCCCCCAGTTGGTATTGGGGTGGCGCTGCACATGCGCAAGATGCGAGGTGACCTGATCCCTCTGGACGTGCCTAGCGCGAACGGGGGAGAGCGGGCAATGGTTGCGGGAACGGGAAGGCGCGTTTCCCAGCGAGATCGTTAACTGACTGTGGCTCAACCGCCCATTGCGACGTCGAAAAGCAGTTTCAAGTTGAGAGTAACGATGATGGCTGCGACGACGCCCGCGATGGCCGTTAGCCATCGGGGTGCGACAAGGGCGCCCATCTTGGCTTTGTTCGCCGTGAACATAACAAGCGGAATGACGGCGAAGGGCAATTGAAACGACAGAATGACCTGGGACAGGATCAGAAGCTTACCAGTCGCGCTGTCGCCATACAGGATCGTAACAGCTGCAGCCGGAACGATCGCGACCGCGCGCGTCACCAGCCGGCGTAACCATGGCGCCAGGCGGAAGTTTATGAACCCTTCCATGACGGCCTGACCCGCGAGCGTCGCGGTGACCGTGGAATTCAATCCGCAGCAGAGCAGCGCGATCGCGAACAGCGACGGCGCCACGGAAGCACCCAGTAGCGGCATCAGCAGCGAATGGGCTTCGCCGAGCTCCGCGACTTCGTTACGCCCCATCTTGTGGAACGTAGCAGCCGCGAGAATGAGGATCGACGCGTTGATCAGAAGCGCGAACATCAGCGCCAGCGTCGAGTCGATGGTCGCGAACTTCAAGGCTTCGCGCTTTTCGGGAAGGCTCGGCCCGTAGGCGCGCGTCTGCACGATTGCCGAATGCAGATAGAGATTATGTGGCATCACCGTCGCGCCGATGATGCCGAGCGCGAGATAGAGCATTTCGGGATTTCGGACGATGTCAATCGTCGGCGCAAAGCCGACGATGACCGCGCGCCAATCGGGATCGGCGAGTGCGATCTGAACGGCGAAGCATACGCTGATGACGCCGAGTAGCGAGATGATCAGTGCTTCGATCCAGCGGAAGCCGAGGTTCTGCAGCCAGAGAATGAGGAACACGTCGAGCGCGGTCAGAATGACGCCGATCTCGAGCGGGATGCCGAACAGTAGGTTGAGGCCGATGGCCGTGCCGATCACCTCGGCTAGGTCGGTGGCGCAGATCGCGAGTTCCGCAAACAGCCACAGCACCCAGGCCACGGGACGTGGAAAAGCATCGCGGCAGGCCTGCGCCAGATCGCGGCCGGTGGCGATGCCGAGGCGCGCGCACAGCGACTGCAGGATGATCGCCATGATGTTCGAAAGCAGCGCCACCACGAGCAGCGCGTAGCCGAACTTCGAGCCGCCGGCGAGCGACGTCGCCCAGTTGCCGGGATCCATATATCCGACGGCGACGAGGTACCCCGGACCGAGGAACGCTGCGAGCCGTCTAGTACTCGAACCCCCGCTGGGGACTCGAATGGAGCGGAAGATCTCTTGGAGTGGAGGATTCACCGAATGTGCGCGCCAACCGCGCGCCCGAGAAACTTCGGCGTCGGTCTGGGCTTGGGGCGTTCGGAGGTCCATTGTCCTGCACTAATGCAGTTGCGAATTATTCGCAATTAAAAAGACTGCAATGTCCCCAGTCTGCACCAATTTTGCCCAACTGATAGTGCTCCGTAGACGTCCCGATGGTTCGCCATGTGTCCGGGCTCGCTGAGACCTGGCTGGCGCGCACTGCTTTGCGGCAGCGTGTTCCGCGTTCCACTGGGACCAAACGAGGCTGTAGCTCAGGGGTAGAGCGCCCGCGATCAGCGGGAGGTCGGGGGTTCGAGTCCCTCAAGCTTCTCCATGGCTAGCTCATTTGGATAGAGCACGAGACTGTTACTCTCGCTGTAGTTGGTTCGATTCCAACGCCAATCGCCTCCAAGCGATCTCAATCCAAGGGAAGCCGGCCGTTGCTCCCGCCCACTTTCGGCTCCGAGGCTTCGGCTGAGGGGACGACGGCAGGGCAAGCGTCGATGCGCTCCGCGCTGCTGCGGATACCGCCTCGCCGTCAAGCTGGAGCCTCAGGCTTCGCGTTGCGCCGATCCGCATGGAGAGGTGCGGCGTCGGCCTCGGGCGCAAAGCTGGAACGGCAGGGCTCAAGCAGCAGCCCGCGTCATCGTCGTGGCGCGCGGCCGGTGACCCGTTTGGCCATCGGTTTCCATTGTTGTTGTGAGTATTTGAGTTCAGGAGTTTGTGATGACCCGGCTAGGCCTTTGGACAACCATCGTCGTCAAGGATGACGAGCGTGCGCTCCTGTCCCGCAATGGCCGCTTCGAGCGCCTGCTGCCGCCGGGCCGCTTCACTGAGATCGATCCCTTCCGTCATTTGTCGGTCGAGGTTGTGAAGGTCGTGCGCACCGAGATCGCAGCCGATAAGGCGCTGCTGTTGGCGAAGATGGATTCCTCTCTCGCCGCCGACAACTTCGCGATCGTGCAGCCAGGCCCCGAGCAGGTCGCCATCGTCTCCATGGACGGCGAGCCGAAGCACCTCGTGCTGCCTAACACCACGCGCGCGTTCTGGAAAGCTGTGACGGCCGTCGATGTCGAGGTGATCGACACCGCGAACAACATGCGCATCGAGAAGCGTCACCTGAACAAGCTCGATGTAGCGCGTGGCGGCCCGGTCGTCGTCTCGACCGTCGTCGAGGCGAGTGAGGCTGGTCTGCTTTACGTGGACGGCGAGTTCGTCGAGCGCCTGAAGCCCGGACGCCATGCCTACTGGAGCGTCGGCCGCACTGTGCGCATCGGCAAGGTGGACTTGCGCCCGCAGCCGCTCGAGGTCACGGCGCAGGAGATCCTGACCAAGGATCGTGTCGGCATCCGCGTGACGCTGACGGCCTTCTCGCGCATCGTCGATCCGGAGAAGGCAGCGCTCTCCTCGAATGACGTCAATGCGACGCTGTACAGGCTCATTCAGTTCGCCATCCGCGAGGCCGTGGCCGCACGCACGCTCGATGAGATTCTCGCCGCGCGCGATACCATCGACGCGCAGGTGCGCGCCTACGTGAGCGAGCGCGCAACCGCTCTTGGGGCCGAGATCGGGGAGATCGGCGTCAAGGACATCATCTTGCCCGGTGACGTTCGCGAGCTCTTGAACAAGGTCGTCGAGGCCGAACGCGTCGCCAAGGCAAACCTGATCCGCCGCCAGGAGGAGACGGCCGCGACCCGTTCGCTGCTCAACACCTCGAAGCTGATGGAGAACAATCCTCTGCTCTTGAGGCTCAAGGAGCTCGAGGCTCTGGAGAAACTGGTCGAGAAGGTCGGCCGTATCGATCTGCATACGGGATCGGGCGCGGGCGGCTTCGAGGCCCTGCTGTCCAACCTATACAAGTTGGACGCGGCCAAGGATGCGAAGTAGCCGCATTCGGCGTCTTGGTCTCTTGCTCGGCGTGGTAGCTGTCTGTGCAGCCGCCGCGCCGTTCGCCTATTCGCGCTTGGAGCTGGCGCCGCTCTGGTACCCGATCGTCGGCATCGATGTGTCGAACCACCAGGGCGTCATCGACTGGCCCAAGGTGCGAGCAGGCGGCGTCCGCTTCGCCTACATCAAGACCAGCGAGGGCGGAGACTTTCGCGACAAGAGTTTCGAGCGCAATTGGGCGGGCGCTGCCGCAGCCGGCATCCCGCGCGGCGCTTATCACTTCTTCACCGCCTGCAAGCCGGGCGCCGAGCAGGCGAAGAACTTCATCGCCACCGTTCCACGTGAATCCGCCGCCCTGCCACCGGTCGTCGATGTCGAGCATGACGGCCCGTGCCGCGACGGAGCCCCGGTTGCGGACCTTGTCGGAGAGATCGAGCGCTTCATGACAGACGTCCAGGCTCACTATGGCGTCCGGCCCCTCGTCTACACCACGGCCGAATTCCACGACGCCAATCTGGTAGGCAAGCTTCCCTCGGAACAGTTCTGGATCAGAAGCCTCGTGATCGAGCCAACCTTCCGCAAGGCCGAATGGCGCCTCTGGCAGTACCACAATCGGGGCAGCCGGCCCGGCATAGAGGGGCCAGTGGATCTCAACGTCTTTCGCGGTTCCGAGGCCGATTTCCGAACCTTTGGGGTGTCCTCAGCGTTACGCGGCTGAAACCCCAAAATATGCCTTCAGCATCCTGAAAAACCGTCGCATCCCCACCATATTGAAATCGCCCGCCACCTACACGATATGTGCCGTCCCGCGGCGACGCGATGCCTTTGGAGGATCAAGAACATGCACGTTACAATTAAAGACGCTGAAAAGATCATCGCTGCAGCCGTCAAGGAGGCGGAGCGGACCAAGACCCAGATGTGTATCGCTGTTGTCGACAGCGGCGCGGACTTGAAGGCGTTTTTCCGTATGGACGGCGCGTGGGTCGGCTCCATCGATATCGCCATCAAGAAGGCCAAGACGGCCGTCTTCTTCGGCATGCCGACGGGTGAGATCGGAAAGCTCTCGCAGCCCGGCGGACCGCTTTTCGGCATCGAGCATTCGAACGATGGTCTGATCACGTTCCCCGGCGGCCTGCCGATCGTCGACGACGAGGGTGTCCTCGTCGGTGCCATCGGCGTCTCGGGCAGCTCTGTCGAGAACGACCACATCGTAGCGACCGCAGGCGTGAAGCCGGTCGGCGTGGCGAACCTCCCGGCGCATCCCTGGCGCACCTAAGCGACGAGACCAAGTAAGGGCGAGAGGCCGCGTGTACCGAAAGGCGCATGCGGCCTTTTCACGTGCACGTCCAGTCGATGTCGAGGCCTGTGGTTTCCTGCTTGAACTCGTCCAGCGAGACGAGACCGAAGCAGGCCATGGCTCCGCGCCGCTGTTCGCTGCCATTCACGAGGCTTCGTGCCAGTACCACCGATGCCAGGGCCGGCACATAGGGGCCGTGACCGCTCCGTGCGGTGAGAAGCCACCTGAGTCGCTTCGGCCGCTCCGCGTGGTCGATCCCTTCCATCACGACAAACATGCCCCCCCGATCGCTGCCGAGAAACGACAGCCACTTCTTCGCAGCCAGAAGCCGGGTCGCGAATCTCTCCGGCTTCCGAACGAGTCCGCGGCGCACGAGCCACGATCCGCTCCAAAGGCCGAGATGAAACAGGCTCACTTCAAGTCCAGCCTGAAAGCGGATCGTCTCGAGCGCAGGGTAGTGGTGCGGAAAGAGGTCGAGATCGGGCACGTCGACGTAACCCACGAACCGCCGTCCGGCCTCTCCGAAATTCTGTAGCCGCAACCCTTGCCATCCGTGAACGCGACGCCAGCCGCCGCCGACCTTCATGGCGAGCGGTGCTCCGATCCCGCCAAGCACGGATTCCACGGTTCCCAATCCGGGATCGAAGCTGTTGCCGGGCGAAATGCCGATGTCGATCGACGTGAGACGGGTGAACTCTGGAGCGTAGTGGCGCACCACGGCCGACGAGAGGCCGGGGACCGAGCTGGCGCCGCTCACCACGAGCACGTTGGCATCTCGCGCCCGCGCATCGAGAGCCGGTATGCCGGCAACGAAGCCGCGCGCGTCGGCGAGATCTATGTAGTGGCATCCGGCCGCGATGCAGGCTTCCGCCAGCGCGTAGGTTCCCGTCTGGAAGGGCCCCGAAGCATTGATGACGATGCTCGGTGAGAGAGCGGCGAGATCGCGGGGAGTGGCAGTCAGGGCATCGAAAGCTGCGCTATCGACCTTCGAGCTCGCGGTCTGTCGGAGCTCGGCCGCGGCGCTGGCGGCTCGTGAAGCGTCGCGTCCCGCGAGAATGACCTCGACCGAGCCGTCGTTGGAGAGGAGGCGCGCGGCCCGCCAGCCGAATGCGCCATAACCGCCGACAATCACAATTCGGGTCGGACGGTTGTCGGCGGATGTCATGATTCAAGTCGTTTTGGTCCGGATTGAGCGCGACGGTTACCACCTCCTAACCATGAGCGGTGATTTTAAGTCGAAGGTCCGGCTGCTGAAACAATTGGCAACGGACAAAACCCGGGGAAAATTCGGGGCTCTGAACGTGCCCGTTTGACCCTTATGCTCAAGAAATTGCACAGCCTCGCGGCAGAGATTGCCGAAGCTTGACCGACTGTTTCGGTTTAGGGCGGCCCTTTGCCGCGATAGGAGGCAAATATTATTGAATTTCAAATGCTTGCTGATTGCATCGCCGCGACGGCGGAAACCTGGAGTTAATCAGCGGCCCGCACTCTACCGGGAGTTAGGTCCCCGGGAGTGCGCTGAATGCCGCGCCAACACTTGAAGAGCCTCGTCAAAAAGCGGCGCTCGTCCGACATCATGGGTAAGCGCCTCTCCTTGCGTGCGCCGACGAAAGTTCTGCGTGCGGACGGCAGGCCTGCCGCCTGGAGCGCGCACACGCACGTGACCGATCTCGACCGGGCCAAGGAGGAAGCGCGCGCTGCGCACGCCCGCCTGCGCGAAGCTCTCGAAATGCTGCCTCAGGGCATCGTCTTCCTCGATGCCGAAGGCCGCTACATCCTTTGGAATGAGCAGTACGCCAAGATCTATCAGCGCAGCGCCGACCTCTTCAAAGTCGGAGCACGCTTGGCCGACACCTTGAGAATTGGCGTCATGCGCGGCGATTATCCTGCCGCCAAGGGTCGTGAGGAAGAGTGGCTTGCAGAGCGTCTTGCCAAGCTGCATCGCCCCGCCACCCGTCATGAGCAGTGGCTCGCGGACGGACGCTGCATCCTGATCGAGGAGCGGCGCACCAGCGAAGGCGGCATCATCGGCCTCCGCGTCGACATCACCGAATTGAAGGAGCGCGAGGCATCGTTCCGATTGCTGTTCGAAGGCAATCCCGTGCCGATGTTCATTTTCGACCGCACAACGAAAGCCATTCTCTCTGCCAACGAGGCGGCGCTGCAGCACTATGGCTATTCGCCTGATGAGATCGTCAGCAAGAACCTCTTTGACATCCACGACAAGCGTGACCATGGCGAGCTCGACGACCTGTATGGCCGCTCGGATGAATCGCTGGCCGGCCGCACCTGGAGCCACCTGAAACGCGACGGCTCGCCGATCGACGTCGCCATCTATTCGCGCGATGTCGAGCACGAGCGCAAACCCGCGGTGCTTTTCGCCGCTGTCGACATCACGGAAAGAAAGCGTGCCGAGGCTCAAGTCGCCTACATGGCCGACCACGATGCTCTGACCGGCCTCGCCAATCGCGCGCGCTTCAACGCACACACCGACGAGCTGCTGACCTCAGTGCGCCGCGGTCAGAAAATGATCGCGACGCTGTGCATCGGCCTCGACAACTTCAAGAGCGTCAACGATGCGCTCGGTCATTCGGCCGGCGACATGCTGTTGAAGTGCGTTGCTCAGCGCATCTCCGAGATGCTGCGCCACGGCGATCTTGCGGCCCGCGTCGGCGGTGACGAGTTCGCCGTCGCACTGGCCAACGTCAATGGTCCGAGCGACGTCAGCGCTATCGCGCAGCGGATCAATGCCGCGATCAGCACCAGCTACAACATCCTGGGTAACCGCGTCGTCGTCGGGTCGAGCATCGGCATTGCCGTGGCGCCGGGCGATGGCGACGATTCCAAGACGCTGCTGAAGAATGCCAACATCGCGCTTGCGCAGGTGAAGGAAGAGGCCAAGGGCACCTTCCGCTACTTCGAGCCCGCCATGAACGCGCGCGTGCAGGCCCGTTGCCGCATAGAGAACGATTTGAGGACAGCCCTCGATATGGAGGAGCTGGAGGTCCACTATCAGCCGCTCGTCTGCTTGAAGAGCGGGCGCATCATTGGGGCGGAAGCGCTGGTGCGCTGGCGCGATCCCAAGGGCGGCTATTTCTCGCCGGCCGAGTTCATCCCCGTGGCCGAGGATGCAGGTCTCATCGTCCAGCTCGGATCATACGTGCTGCGCCGCGCCTGCGCCGACGCCATGGCCTGGCCCGACCACATGCGCGTTGCGGTCAATCTTTCGCCGCTGCAATTCCAGTCCGGAAATGTGTTCGCGACGATCTCGGAGGCCCTGCACCGCTCCGGTCTGCCGCCGCATCGTCTCGAGGCAGAGATCACCGAGACGTTGTTCCTCGACAAGTCGGAAATGCTGACCTCGACGCTGAACGCGTTGCGCGCTCTTGGCGTCCGCATTGCCATGGATGATTTCGGCACCGGTTACTCGTCGCTCGGCTACCTGTGCCGCTTCCCGTTCGACAAGATCAAGATCGACCGGTCGTTCGTGCAGTCGATGGACTCGAACACGGAGCAGCAGGCTATCGTCAAAGCCATCGTCACGCTTGGCGACGTGCTGGGCAAGACCATTACTGCCGAGGGCATCGAGACCGAGGCCGAGCTTGCATGTCTCAAGGCCATGGGCTGCGACCAGGGCCAGGGCTTCCTGTTCAGCAAGGCCCGTCCCCAGGCCGAGCTCTTGAAGATGCTGGAATCCCCCGAGATGCTGCGCGTCGCCTGAGACCACGATCGTTCCGGACCCTGTTAGCTCCGATCGTCGCGCCGCCTATCAGGCGCGACGTGAATCGGCAGCGCAGAAAAAGTCCGGAACGTGATCGTTGATCTCAACTGCTAACGCTAGTGCCCTCCGCCATTTTCGTTGCTGGCGGCCTTTCCATGACCGCCGGCGGCGATGCGATCGGAAAGCGCGAGCAGCACGCTCGAGGTCACGAACACCACGTGGATGATGACGAGCCAGAAGATCTCGCGCTCGCCGATCTTGCCGATAGACATGAACTGCTTCAGCAGCTGGATGGCGGAGATCGCGACGATCGACGACAGGAGCTTGAGCTTCAGCGCTCCGAAGTCGATCGTGCCCATCCACTCGGGCCAATCGCGATGACCGCTATGGTCGATCTTCGAGACGAAGTTCTCGAAGCCCGAGAAAATGACGATGATGAGCAGTGAGCCGGTCAGCGTCAGATCGACAAGGGATAGAACGCCGAGGATGACGTCGCTTTCCGTGGACGAGAACGCATGGCTCGCCATGTGCCAGAGCTCGCCCATGAACTTGATCAGAAGGATCAAGAGCGAAACGGCAAGACCGAGATAGAACGGCGCCAGGATCCAGCGGCTAGCGAAGATGAGGGTCTCAAGAATCCATTCCGCTTTTTCCAGCAACGACTTCTGCATAAGTCTCTCCGGCTCATATCGATTGTGACGTGTATGACATGCGGCCGTTGCTGCGAGCAAGCGCGTGGGGGCCTACTGCGGCGCTGAGGCAGGCTGAGCAGTCGCTGCGGTATTCTGTACCGGCTCCGCGGCGCCCGCCTTGTTCTCTGCGGTGGTCATCTGCGGCTGCGGACAACCATCGCGAAGGGCGCCAAGCATGAGATCGCTACGGTCCTTCTTGCGCCCCTTACCCTGCGCTACAGGCTCCTCGGCTGCTTTCGGCGGCGCGTCTTCCACCAGGTACTGACCTTTGCACACGCTTATCCGCGGCGGCCGGCGCGTACGTTCGAAGGATTGATATCCGCGTTTGAGGTCGGTCCAGAATTCAGCCCACTGGGCCTTACCGTGTCGGGACATGTTGTCGTCCGTCATGCGGAACGGAAACACGTGCACGGGCATGTAAAGCTGGCCGTTGCTGACGGCGGACTGGACCAACCCATACACCTCGCCGATGACGGGGTTCGTCATGGCGAAGCAGCCGACCGACGAGCACCCTCCGTGCATGAGGATGTAGGAGCCGTTGCGCTTCTGCGCCCGATCGAACGTATTGGGAAAGCCGAGGTTGATGGAGCGGGGCCAGCGGCCGAGGTGATAGAGTTGGCGTCGTGTGACCGTGTAGAAGCCTTCGGGCGTCTGCTTGTCGCCCTCGCGCAATTTCGGCCCGAGCGTCCCCGACCAATGGCAGATCGGATAGGTCGCGAACAGAACGTAGGTATCGCCCTTTTCGATCCAGAGCTCGAGCTCGGATGTTTCCTTGAAGATGCGCAGCATCACCGGTGAGCCGCGCGTGACGCCCGCATTCTTGAGGCGCTCGTCCAGACGCGACGTGTCCGGAGTGTTCGCAAGCGGCAGGCGCCCATCGTTGGCCGCGCGCTGACGCTCGATGCGATCCGGCGCAACGTCTTTGAGTTCGATGGAGATGGCGAGTGCGTCGCTCACCCAGGCGGTGCCGGCGACGGCCAAGGCCAAGCCTGCCGCCTTGAGTGCGCCAGCCGATATCGGACTCCGCATGAATCTACCCTGTGAACGGATGACGCGCACAAGAACCTAAACACAACTCTCGGGAGATCGGAATGAAGCTTATGGAATATACGTAAACGCTTATTGACGCGTCACCCTACGTTCCATCTGGGCTGCTTCACGGTGTGGAAAAGCGACAAAGCGGTGCGCCGGTGCACCGCTTTTTAGACGCCGGGCTTGGGTGACGTGCAGCGCGCCTCTATGACGGCGTCGCCATTGGAGCCCGCCGCGCCCGGTTCGAACGCATAGCGCCCGTTACACACGCTGACCTTGGGCGGCACGAGATCGGCTTCGAACATGTCGTAGCCCGGCTTGAGGCTTCGCCAAAACTCCGTGTTCGGCTGATCGGCGTGGCGTGCCAGGTCTTCCTCGCTCAGTCGGAATGGCAGGACCTGCACCTGGAAGCGTTTCTGCCCACCCCGCAGCGCCGCCGTGACCAGCTTCCAAACCTCGTCGATGACGGGGTTCGTCATGGCGTAGCATCCGATCGAGCCGCAGCCGCCATGTACCATCAGGAAATCGCCGGTCCGCCCATGGGCCCTGTCGAAGGCGTTGGGGAAGCCGAGGTTGAAAGAGCGGCGCCAGCGGCTGTTCGGATTGAGCTGCGTTTCGTCCACTGTGTAGAAGCCCTCGGGCGACTGGCGGTCGCCTTGGGCGAGCTTAGGTCCAAGCCGACCGGACCAATTGCAGATTGGATAGGTGGCAAAGCGGTGGAATTTCCCGTCACGCATCATCCAGAGCTCGAGCTCGAACTCGCGCTTGAAGATGCGCATGAAGATGGGCGCGCCGAGCGCCACGTCGTTGGCGTCAAGGCGCCCTTGCAGATTGGCGAGATCGGGTGTCCCTGAAAGCGCGAAACCCATTGTCGCCTGGAAATAGCGCTGGGCGCGGATCCAATAGTAGTCGGCGGTCGCGGGCCAGAAGGTCTCAAAAGCGAATGCGCCAACAGCTGCCGCTATGATCAGCAGGAACAGCGGTGGTCTCAGCCGCAGCTTCTTGCCCGTACGCACAGGCGCCTCGTCCTTGTTGCTTGGTGTGTCGGCCGGCATCGGGTCAGAAAAGCCGCTGAGGCGGGCGATTGCAAGGCGAGTTAGGGATTGAAGCCGAGTGCCGAGGCCGTCGGCATCGACATGGCGCCGGTCTCGATGTGCGACTGCTGCGCCAACGAGGCTGCCGCCTCGACTTCAGCAGGGATGCGCGTCTTTGGCCCCGGAACCGTGACTTTCTGGAGCGCGAACGTGCCTTCCATGGGCTTCGGCGCGAACGGCTGGAGCATCGGACGCTCGAAGCGCGGGCAGCGGCCCGCCGGATCGAGACGGCCGTAGGCCGGGGGCACCACGTTTACCACATACCGGCGCTCGCAAACGGCGACCGACGGCGGCACGCGGTTGACCTCGAAATAGTCGTAGCCCTCTTTCAGGGTCCGCCAGAAGGCATACCATTTGTGCTTCTGGAAACGGGCGAGCTTCTCGTCGGTCATGCGGAACGGGAAGGCATGCACGTCGAAGCTCGTCTGGCCGCCGCGGAAGGCTTCGCGGGCCAGGCCGTAGATTTCCTCCGCCAGAGCGTCCGTCATGGCGTAGCAGCCGGCGGATTTGCACTTGCCGTGCACCATCAGCGCTTCGCCAGTTCGGTTCCAGGAGCGGTCATAGGCGTTGGGATAGCCGAGGTTGAACGCGAGGTAGAACTTCGAATTCGGGTTCATCTGCGTCTGCGAGATCGAATAGAAGCCCTCCGGCGCTTGCTTGTCGCCGGTTGCTTCCTTGGGACCGAGGTCTCCAGACCAATTGCAGATGGGGTAGGTCTTGAAGTGATAGAAGCGGCCGTCGTCGCGCGCCTTCCACACTTCGAGCTCGGATTCTTCCTTGAAGATGCGCACGAAAATAGGCGCAGTCGGGTTCATGCCCTTCTTGCCCAGCAGCATCTGCGTGTCTTGGGAAAGTGGCTGCTCTGCCGGCGCGATCTCGGGAAGGCTGCCGCAGGCCGTGAGCGTACCGGTGGCGACCACGACAAATAGCGCCGTTCGAAGGCGCATAATCAAGCGGTCGCTGAGGACGTTTAAACGCATACGCAATCCCCCTGGCGCATACGAACGACCTTCCGGTCTAAGCCGTAAAGATTCCATTAACGTTACAGAATCCCTGACGTTGTCGGGCTGCGATAGCCCCCCTGTCAAGCAGGGGTTATGGTTGCTGATTACGGCACCCCTGGGGCGCTGCAGGAATGCAGCACCCGCCTGTGAATATCGTGGATGCTGGGCAGCTTAGAGCGTACGGCCGATATCGAGGAAGCGGTCATGGCGCATGCGGCGGATTTCCGTCGGCTGCTTGCCGTCGAACTCGGCTAGCGCGTTGGCGATCGCGTCGCCCACAAGCTCTATGGCCTGCGCACGGTCGCGATGGGCACCACCCACGGGTTCTTTGACGATGACATCAATGACACCCAGCGTATCGAGATCCTGAGCCGTGATCTTCATGTTGGTGGCCGCATCGATGGCCTTGGCCGAATCGCGCCAAAGAATCGAAGCCGCTGCCTCGGGTGAGGCCACGGTATAAATGGCGTGTTCGAGCATAAGGATGCGGTTTGCCGTGGCGATGGCCACAGCGCCGCCCGAGCCGCCTTCACCGATGACGACTGTGATGATCGGCACCCCGACCTCGAGGCACTTGTCGGTCGAGCGCGCGATGGCCTCGGCCTGTCCGCGCTCCTCGGCGCCGATGCCGGGATAGGCGCCAGCCGTATCGACCAGTGTGATGACCGGAAGATTGAACCTGTCGGCCATGTCCATCAGGCGCACGGCCTTACGGTAGCCCTCGGGCTTCGCCATGCCGAAGTTGTGCCGGATGCGCCCTTCCGTATCCGACCCCTTCTCATGGCCGATGACGATGACGGGACGACCGCGGAAACGGCCGAGGCCGCCCATGATGGCTTCGTCCTCGGCGAAATAGCGGTCACCGGCGAGCGGCGTGAAATCCTCGATGAGTGCGGACACGTAGTCGAGGCAGTGCGGCCGCTCCGGATGGCGGGCGACCTGCGTCTTCTGCCACGGCGTCAGCTTGCCGTAGGTGTCGAGGAGCGCCGCCCGGGCCTTCTGCTCGAGCTTCTTGACCTCCTCGGAGATCGACATGCCTCCCTCGCCGAGAGCCCTAAGCTCAGAGACTTTGCTTTCGAGCTCTGCGATCGGCTTCTCGAAATCGAGATAGGTGCGAACGGCGATGCTGCGGTCGGACTTTGCTGGTTCCAATTCGGGAAGCCTCTAACTGGGCGCGCGGGGCGCGTGGCCGCTGGAATTCTGCTCATCATTTCGGGGTTCGGCCGCGCACGATGGCCATCTCCCTTCCAGGCTGTCAAGGCCGGAACAAATCGTCGTAAATTCAATGTGCTAGCGTGACGGGGCCAGCTCCGGAACTATGCCGTAGGCTGACCTTACCAAAGTGTATAATGCCGGTAACGCCAGGGACAGTTTAGCCCGGTAAGGTTCTTTTGTCTCTGATATCCCGGGCCTCCTCTCCGGCAAGCTTCGGGAATCATGCCAAGTGAGTCAGGGACTTGCGGGTCCTGCTGCAGCGTCCCCCGCAGCGGATCGGACTGGCCCGGGGAGGTGACCTCACCCCGGGCCAGTAATCGCGCGAGGACTATTTCGGGTGTATGGTCTGAACGCAGTCGCAAGAGTTGGGATGATGCGGCGTACATGCGCATACTTCTTGTAGAAGACGACAAGGATACCGCCGCTTACATCAAACGCGGGCTTGAACGCGAAGGTCATACTGTTGACCATTGCGCCGAGGGTCAGGAAGGCGCCGTGCAGGCGCTGGGCGAGCCCTACGATCTCGTGATCCTAGATCGTATGCTTCCCGGGCTCGACGGGCTATCTATCGTGCGCTCCATGCGCGGCGCTCAGCGCAAGATCCCAGTTCTGTTCCTCACCGCCCTGGGTGGCGTCGACGACCGCGTCGATGGCCTTGATGCCGGCGGCGACGACTATCTCGTCAAGCCGTTCGCCTTCTCCGAGCTGCTCGCCCGTGTCAATGCCTTGGCCCGCCGCCCGCACATGAAGGACGAGGAAACGCGCCTGCGCGTCGGCGATCTCGAAATGGATCTAATTGCTCGCCGTGTCACACGTGCCGGTGAGGAGATCGACCTTCAGCCGCGTGAGTTCCGCCTGCTCGAAGTGTTGATGCGCAACAAAGGCCGCGTCGTGACGCGCACTATGCTTCTGGAGCGCGTTTGGAACTTCCATTTCGATCCCAAGACCAGCGTCGTCGAAACCCACATCTCGCGGTTGCGCGGCAAGATCGACAAGCAGTTCGGCCGAGAGTTGATCCACACCATCCGCGGCAGCGGCTATAGCGTGCATGACAGCCTATGAGCTGCTGAAGCGGACGCCGGTCCGCTTGGCGATAGCTTTCACCGCTCTGTTCGCCGTCACCGTCATCGCTCTCTTTGCGGGGCTCTACGGCAGCCTCGCCCATGAGCTCGAGAAGCGGATCCGCTCCAATGTGGAGCAGACGATGGAAACTCTGCACGCCATCGACAGGGAGCGTGGTTTCGACGATCTCGAGGCCGTCGTCGCTAGCGAAAGCAATTCGGTGCGCGATATCGGCACGATCTTGCTTCTCCTCGATGAAAAAGGCGCCTACGCCGCGGGAAATGTTCGCAACGTCGAAATGTTCGATGGCTGGCGCCTTATAAATCGCGACTCCCTCGAGCTATTGGGCAATGGCAAGCGCCACTCCGGCGACCATTTTCACGCCATCTGGACGCCTGTGACGAAAGGCTCGCTGCTTGTGGGCGGCAGCGACCGGGAGATCCGTCAGATACAACGTCAATTGTTGCGCGGCTTGGCTTGGGCGCTGGCCGCGACCGTGGCCTTGGCGAGTGCAGGCGCGACCATCCTCGCTTGGCGCACACAACGGCGCATCAATCTCATAGGCTCGACGCTGTCCGCCGTGTCTCGCGGCAAGATCGAAAGCCGCGTGCCGCTGACGGGCTCCGACGACGACATCGATCATGTCGCCGCCCAGATCAATCGCACCCTGGGCCAGCTGCAGAACCTGATCGAGAATGTGAGCCAGGCTTCCTCCAATATCGCCCACGATTTGAAAAAGCCGATGGGCCGGTTGCGCCAGCGTCTGGATCAGGCACGCCGCGAAGCAACCAGCATGGATGAATTTCGCGATGCCGCCGACAAGATGCTGGTCGAGATCGACTCCATCGTCGACACGTTCGAGGCGCTGCTGCGCATTACTGAAATCGAGGTCGGAACCCGCAAGGCGCGTTTCGCGGTCCTGGATCTGCGTGCTGTGCTCCGCGATGTGGCCGATGTCTACGAAGCGGTGGTCGAGGATTCGGGAGGCACGTGGAGAAGTGACCTCGATGGCCCCGGTGCCGCCGACATCTGGGGCGACCGCGAGCTGCTCGTGCAGCTGTTTGCCAATCTGATCGAGAATGCCATTCGCCATGGCCATCCGAAGACCAGAATTTCGCTTGAGCTGACGGAAGGCCGCGATTCCCTGACAGCGACCGTTGCGGACAACGGCCCGGGCATCCCCGCGCCCGAGCGCGCCAAGGTCTTCCGCCGGCTGTATCGGCTCGAGCAGTCGCGAACCACCGAAGGGAGCGGGCTTGGACTGACGCTGGTTGCCGCCATCGCCGATCTTCATTCGGCCATCGTGCAGCTTGGCGACAACGAACCGGGATTGAGAGTTGCGATACGCTTTCCGCGGTCGCTGGGCTGACTAGAAACTTAAGTTCGTTTCGCGAGCGGATGGTGATCGGCGACGATCTTCTTTAGACGCTCTTCCAACACGTGTGTGTAAATCTCGGTCGTCGAGATGTCGGCGTGGCCGAGCAGGCTCTGCACGGCGCGCAAGTCCGCCCCACGGTCGAGCAGGTGGCTGGCGAAGGCGTGGCGCAGAACGTGCGGCGACACGCGTTCTGGATCGAGCCCCGCCTCTATGGCTGTTGCCTTGATGTCCTGGGCGAAGCGTTGACGCGTCAGATGGCCCTCCGCGCCCCTGGATGGGAATAGGTACTTCGTCGTTGCCATTGGCGATACGCCGTCGGAGGGCGCGCTGCCGAGGCCGAGGTATCGCTCGAGCGCTCGGCGCGCGCTCGAATTGAGGGGGACGAGGCGCTCACGGCCGCCCTTACCTTTGATCGTGAACACACGCGGATCGCCCTGCAGCACGGTGCGCGGCAGCGACACCAGCTCCGAGACGCGCATGCCGGTGGCATAGAGAATTTCGACGAGACAATGGTGGCGTACTGCGCGTACGAGATCGCGCCCCGAAAGGCCTTCGGTCGCCTGCGCCGCTGTTTCGATGAGCCGGTCGACTTCTGCGACCGAGAGGGTTTTCGGCAGCGTTCTCAACTTTCCCGGACCGGGCTGGCCCGTAACCGGGCTTTCGCCGATAAGACCTTCGGCCTCGAGAAACTTATAGAGCTGCCGCAACGACGACAGCCGCCGCGCCCGTGAAGACGGCTTGAGCCCCTGCGCTGCGAGCGCCTGCAGATACCGCGACACAAGCGGCTTGCTTGCCTTCAGAACGGTTGTGCGATCTGCGTCGAGGAACCCGCAGAAGTCGGCGAGGTCGCGCCGGTAGGCATCTAGAGTGTTGACTGCCGCGCCTTTTTCGGCCGCGAGCATCTCGAGAAAGGAATCCACGAGTGCCTGGTCGGACTCGGCCATCTTTAGTGCCCTGCCGACCGCGGCCAGCTCGAGAAGACGCCTTCGAGCGCGAGTTGGCGCGCTTCGGGCTCGAGACCGGCGCGCTTCAAAGCGCGGATGGTATCGCCGAGCGCGATGATATGTGCTTTCTCAACTCCATCGGACCCGATCGTGCGCATGGCGAGCACGACGGTGCGCCCGAACTCCTTCTTCTTCGAAGCATCTCCGAGCTCGGTCAGAACGCCGGTATCGGGAAGGTGGCCTCCGGCGGGCTGCGGCGTGCGGTTCGCCACGTCCCACAGCGGAATGGGAACATTGATGTCGAGCGCATCGAGCGCGGTCGCGAGCCGATAGAGGGCGCCGCCGTCGAACTGTCCACCGATGGCCATTTCCTCGACCGACTTCAGATGCTCCTCATGCCCGGTCTTCACGGACGGATCGGCGATGTCGATGAGCGCCATCCAGTGAGCAAGGTTACCCGATCGCGGTCCAGCTTCGTCGGGCGGCGCATCGAGCGACGAGCCGAACTGCGCCCATGTACGCGCGCGTTCGAAATTGCCTGACGCGAGGTGAACTTCGACTGCTGTCTCGGCGAACCAGCCAATTTCGGCCACGGGCTGGAGCGTGAGCGCCGGCTTGTCCATCAGCTTCAGCGCCGGCCAGTAAAGTCCAGCCCGTCGCGCCGCGTCCAGGAAGGAGCGAATGAGCCGCGCCTTCTTGAGCGGCGTCCGTTCCGCCTCTGCCGTCTTGAACAGGGTTACCCGCTCGATAGCTTCCGCATCGCCAGCGGCCTCGACGGACCGATAAAGCGCACCAAGATCTTCCGGCGTGATGACATTGATCGAGGCAGCCTTCTCTCCAGCCGCAAGCCTGAGCTCGGCAGCAGTCGAGGCGTCCCGCGCCAGGACTGCGAGGATCGAAGCGGGTGCGTTAGCGACCTTGAGCTTCTCTTGGAACCCACCCTTGAGCTGTGCGATGCGATAATCGAGCAGCGTCAACTTGCCGTCCTTCGGCATATGCGGCTCGGCGCCGTTTGCGACGGCGTCGAGAATGTCGGCGCTCACGGAGCCATCGTTGATCTCGCGCGCAAGGCCCGCCTGAAGCGATGCAGCGGTCGCATCGCCACGAGCCGCGGCGCAATAGCCCCCGATGATGATCGCCTCGGTCTGAAGCCCCTTCGGGATCTGGCCTTCTGCTGCCAGAAAGCGCTTTGCTGTCTCACAGCCTTCGTCGCGGTGGCCGAGCTCGATCTGCGTTTGCGCGGCTAGGACTGCAATACGCGGATCCGCGCCCTGGGCAGCGGCCCCGGCGAGAGTTCGGGCGGCGGCGTCCGGCAGGCCGGACATGCTGAGAGCTTCCGCGCGCAGCGCCGTGAATTGCGCTGCGCCCTCGGCGCCGGCGGGCACAGTCACGTTGGACGTGATGAGCTTCTTCCAAAGATTGGCAAGAGTCGGCGACCGCGGCGGAAGTTCCAATTTGCCGATGGCGTCGGCGAAGGCCGTGAGCGTGAGGCCACGCCAAAGCTCATAGGACACGGGCGCGGCATCAGGGACTTGGTGCGGCGCTCCGTCGGGCCCGACGACCGGATCGAGATCTGTCCGCTCTACGGCCCGGCCCTTCTCGTCGATGGGGCCGAACGGAATGTCGTTCTCTTCGGGCTTTTTCTCCTCTTCATCGGAGGAGCTGTCCTTTGACCAGCCGAACGGGTCATACCATTTTTGTGCTGCAACCGGTGGTGCGAATGCGGTTGCGGCGAGCACGACAAGGAAGGCGAGGCGGGACGCGGAGCGGGTGTTGGCGGCCAGGACAGAGCGCATCAGGATCTCACTGTTTGCGGATCTTCACTCCGGGCACCGCCTTGGACACCTCGTGGCTCTCGGGCTCGAATTCGATGGATAGGATGTACAATCCACCGCACACGATGGCGGCGATGGTACCTACTGTCATGAGAAACCGGAATAGGCTCGGCATGTCCGTCGATCCGCACCGACTTGGCGTTTGGCCAAGTCCTTACCAGGATTCTGTCGTGAGCTGCAGTTTTGCTCGGCGAGTCCGCTGTCTCAAGGCGCAAGGTGGCATGAATATGGCTCGCAGCCGCGCATTTGCTGGAGTTTAAGGATATTGTCCCGGCGTCATCTCCCTTTCGGGCATCTATGCTGAATATGCCCCCCAGAAACACTGGAACGCTGGAATCTGACCGGTGTCCCGTGTAGACAGCGGCGTACGAAAGCTGGACGTACGACATGCAAATGCCGGATAGCGAGACTGCGGAGCGGCTGCGCCGCGCCCTCGGAGGGCGCTCGATCGTCATGGTCGGGCTCATGGGGTGCGGAAAATCGTCCGTCGGCAAGCGCCTCGCCAACAAGCTCGGTTTGCCCTTTGTCGACGCCGACGAAGAGATCGAACGCGTCGCCCAGAAGTCCATCAATGAGATTTTCGCCGATCACGGCGAGACGTTCTTTCGAGACCGCGAAAGCAAGGTGATTGCTCGGCTGCTTGCCTCTGGGCCCCAGGTGCTTGCGACTGGAGGTGGCGCCTTCATTAATCCGGAGACGCGCGCTAAGATCAGGGAGAGCGGCATCTCGGTCTGGCTGAGGGCCGAGCTGCCAGTGCTGATGCGGCGCGTTGCCAAGCGCGACACCCGTCCATTGCTGCGCGATGCCGATCCAGAGGCTGTGATGCGCAGCCTAATGGACGCCCGCTATCCGATCTATGCCGAAGCCGATCTGACGGTCGACAGCCGGGAAGTGCCGCACGACAGCATCGTCGTCGAGATTATTGAAAACTTGAAGAAATTCCTGGCCTTGGCGCAGCCGTCCTCGATCTGATACTTGTGTGCGCCCAAATCACCGGCCCCAAGGGCCCAACGGAGATCGAAGTCCGACCGATGCCGACAATCGTCCACTCCCTGGCCGGAACCACGCGCGCGAGCCGCACGGTGCCGGTGCCGCTCGGTGGCCGCTCTTACGACGTGCTGATCGGTCCCGATCTCTTGGCTGAAGCTGGGCGCCTGATCGCGACGCGCCTGGGCAAAGCGCGCTGCGGTATCGTCACCGACGCCAATGTCGCCAAGCATCATCTTCCGGTGGTCGAAGCGAGCCTTCGCGCCGAGGGGCGCCTGAAGGGTTCCATCGTTCTCCCGGCAGGCGAAGCCACCAAGAGCTTCCGTGAATTGGCGCCCCTGTGCGAGCGCCTGCTCGAGCTTGGCCTGGAGCGCGGCGACCTCGTCGTGGCTCTCGGCGGCGGCGTCATCGGCGATCTCGCAGGCTTCGCTGCAGGTGTGCTTCGCCGTGGCGTGCGTTTCGTGCAGATCCCGACCACGCTGTTGGCTCAGGTCGATTCCTCCGTTGGCGGCAAGACCGGCATCAACACGCCGCAAGGCAAGAACCTGATTGGTGTCTTCCATCAGCCGAGCCTCGTCATTGCCGACACAGCCGTACTGAAGACCCTTCCCGTGCGCGAAATGCGCGCCGGGTACGCCGAGGTGGCGAAATACGGGCTTCTCGGCGACGTGGGTTTCTTCTCCTGGCTGGAGAAATTCTGGTCCGATGTTTTTGCATTCGACGCCGATGCGCTCGAGACGGCCATCGAAACCAGCGTCAAAGCCAAGGCCGCCATCGTTGCCCGCGACGAGCACGAAACCGGCGACCGCGCTCTCTTGAACCTCGGACACACCTTCGGCCACGCGCTGGAAGCCTGGACTGGCTATTCCGACCGCCTGCTGCACGGCGAAGGCGTCGCAATCGGCTGCTGTCTGGCCTTCCGCTTCTCGGAGGAGCTGGGTCTTTGCCCACCGGGAACGGCCGAGCGTGTGACGCGTCACATCGAGGCCGTTGGCTTGCCTGCAAACATCAACGACATTCCGGGCGGCAAGGCCGACGCCGGCGAGCTAGTCCGCCTCATGGGCCAGGACAAGAAGGTCCGCGATGGGCAGCTGACTTTCATTCTCGCGCGCGACATCGGCGAGGCGTTCGTCGCCCGTGACGTCGAGCAAGGCAAGGTACAGGCCTTCCTCGAGCGCGAGATCGCGCGCACCTGACACGTCCTTGAGTTGGACCGTAATCCGTTGGATTCGTGGGCGATTTTTCGGAAGCGTGGTCATGCCTTATAATCCCGCCCGAGATTGCCCGTTTAGGAACCCCAATGTCTCTGGATATAGGACTTCTCGTTGCGGCCATCGTTTTTCTGATCGCGGCAAGCGCCTTCTTCAACTTGAGCGAGACCGGGCTCACCGCCGCCTCCCGGGCACGCATGCACGCCATGGAGCAGGAAGGCGATGCCAAGGCGGGTCTCGTCAATAAGCTGCTCTCCTCGCCGGAGAAGATGATCGGCGCAGTTCTCCTCGGCAATACGTTGGTGGACGTGCTGGCGGCCTCGCTGGCGTCCGCTCTCGCCATTCGCCTCGTGGGTGAGGTCGGTGTCGTCTACGCCACGGCCGTCGTGACGATTCTGATCGTCATCTTCGCTGCCGTGCTTCCAAAGACCTATGCTCTCGCCTATTCGGACAATGTGGCGCTGTTCGTCGCGCCGATCATGCGCTTCGTCATCTTTGTACTCAGTCCAGCGACGCGCGCCATCGAGTTCGTGGTGCGCTGGATTCTGAAGTTCACGCCCTCGAGCAAGGACGACGCAGCCAACATCCTCGCCGCTCATGAGGAAATCCGCGGCACCATCGATCTGCAGACGAAGGAGGGCACGGTTGCGCGCCACGACGCCAACATGCTGGGCGGCGTTCTCGACCTCGGCGAGCTGCAGGTTGCCGACGTCATGGTTCACCGGACCAAGATGGAAACCTTCGATATCGACGATCCGGCTCAGCGGATCATCGATGAAATCCTGCGCTCGCAGTATTCGCGCGTACCGCTCTGGAAGGACGAGCCCGAGAATATCGTCGGCATTCTGCACACCAAGGATCTTCTGAGCGCACTGGCCAGCGTCTCCTGGGACGTGACCAAGCTCGACCTTATGAGCTTCGCCGCCGAGCCCTGGTTCGTGCCGGACACCACGAGCCTCAAGGATCAGCTGAGCCAATTCCTGAAGCGCAAGGCGCAGATGGCGCTCGTTGTCGACGAGTACGGCGAGGTGCAGGGCCTGGTCACGCTCGAGGACATTCTGGAAGAGATCGTCGGCCAGATCACCGACGAGCATGACAGCGCCGAGGTCCACATCCGGCCCCAGGCTGATGGCACCGTAAACGTCGACGGCACGGTCGCTATCCGCGACCTCAACCGGCACATGGACTGGGACCTCCCCGACGAGGAGGCGACGACCATCGCCGGTCTCATCGTGCACGAAGCCCAGATGATCCCGGAGCCGGGGCAGGTCTTCACCTTCCACGGCTATCGCATGGAGATCCTGCGCCGCAGCCGTAACAAGATCTCCGCAGTCCGCATCAAGCAGCTGGCCGAGGCCGGCGCGGAAACCAGCGAGCCCGACCTGTTTACGGCTGCCGGCAAGGCCTGATACTCGTCGGTAAGTCGGTTGAAAGACCCGCAAACCGACATTGGCGTGGCCTGACCACGCCATAATCTCGCGGCACATTTCTCGGCCCCATCCAGCCGGAGAGCTGCAATGTCGGAAGCCGCCCGTCCCTATGATCTTGCCATTGTCGGCGCCTCGTTCGCTGGCCTCGTTGCCGCACGGACGGCCGCCATGCGCGGCTTGAGCGTAGCCGTGCTCGAGGCGAAGCCAGAAGCTGGCCACCGCGTCGCCACCACCGGGATCCTGGTGAAGGAGGCGGCGGACGAGATCGATATTCCGCACACGCTGACGCGCCGCGTCCACGGTGTGAGGCTCTACGCTCCGAGCCACGATCACGTCGATCTGTTCGCCCCCGGCTATTTCTTTCTCACGACCGACACGGCCAATTTGCTGCGTTGGCTCGCACGCGAGGCCATGCGCGCCGGCGCCAAGATCCTCTATCGCGCCCGCTTCGAGGGCGCCGAGCGGGTCGACGGCCTGTTCCGCTTCAAGGATCTCAACATCGCAGCCCGCTACATTCTGGGGGCTGACGGCGCGCGCTCGGCCGTGGCGAAGCATTTCAATCTTGGCCGCAACACCCAATTCCTCACCGGCATCGAGGTCGAGTACGAAGGCCTCTCCTCTGCCGATCCGCGCTTCCTGCATTGCTTCCTGGATTCCAAACTTGCGCCCGGCTACCTCGGCTGGGTCGCCGCAGGTCCGCGCGTAACTCAAGCGGGCTTGGCCGTTGGGCCGGGCCGCACGCCAAACCTCAAGGCGTTCCTCGCCGCCACCGAGCCGCTGTTCGGATATTCCAAGGCACACATCGCAGAGCGCCGCTCGGGACGCATTCCGGCCGGCGGACTCGTGACGCCCTGGGCCACGGAGGGAGTACTACTTGTCGGCGACGCCGCTGGTCAGGTCTCGCCCGCGACCGGCGGAGGCATCCGCCTGGCGTTCGAGCTTGGGCGCCGTTCTGCACAAGCGATTGCGGATCGTCTGCAGAACCTTGGGCCGCCGCCGGAAGTGGCAATGGCGCGAGCGCTGCCGAGCTTCGGGGTGAAGCAATGGATGCGGTGGGCTCTCGATCTGGCTCCGCCGAACCCGCTCATTGATTTGGCGCTCAAGACGGCAACCATGCGGCGCTTCGCCCAGCACGTCTATTTTCACAAGCGCGGCGCCAGCGGCCTGTCGTTTGCCGAGTTCGAAGCCCGGCTTGCCGCACAATCAGCACGCGTGGAGCTTGGTGGCGGCCAGCCAAAGCTCACGCGATGAAGGGACTAGCGAAGCGAAACGCAAGCGCCTATTTTATCTCTTCGCCTGGAGCATAGGTCGAAAGAGCAAGCGCGTGAATGCGCCCCTGAAGCTCGTCGGCAATTGCCTCATTGACCATGCGGTGGCGCGTCACTCTGGTGGCGCCCGCGAACTTCGGCGACACGATCATAATGCGGAAGTGGCTTTCGCCCGTACCGGGTGACGAGCGATGTCCCGCATGCAGCTCGCTTTCGTTCACGATGTCGAGGCGCGTCGGCTCGAGGGCGATCATGAGTTTTTCACGCAGACGGGTTTCGGCGGACATTGACGTTCCTCTTACGAACTTCGTGATTGACTATTGGCTTGCCTATGTCGGCGGCGCAACGGCGCCGATTTGCCCCGCCGGTTTGGCTTGTCTGCCTTTGGGCGAGGGATCATACTTAGAGCTATGAAGCTGAATTCGAAATACTTCGATTCGATCCGCGTCGGCGCCAAACGTACGACCGACGAAGACAAGAAAGGAAGGGCACCGCGCTGCCAGTGGAAGGGCTGTGATCGCCCCGGCCCGCATCGCGCACCCAAGGGCCGTGGGCGCGACGGCGAGTATTTCTCGTTCTGCGTCGATCACGTGCGCGAGTACAATGCCTCCTACAACTATTTCGACGGCATGAGCGACGAGCAGGTGTCCGATTTCCAGAAGGACGCCATGACCGGCCACAGGCCCACATGGAAGGTTGGTGCTAATTCCTGGGCTCATGGCACCAAGGATGGCAGGACCGGGATTCCGGGCGTTGGCGAGAGCGACGGCAGCGCCTTCCGCGATCCGCATGGCTTTTTTGCCGAGAAGGCCCGGCAGGCCCGTGACGAGCCTTTGGAGGAGCGGCGCCGGCACTTGAAGCCCATCGAGCGCAAGTCTCTGGACGCCCTCCATTTGACCGAAGCCGCGACCAAGACCGAAATCAAATCCCGGTTCAAGGAGTTGGTTAAGCGGCACCATCCGGATGCCAATGGCGGCGATACGCGCTCAGCCGACACATTGCGCGAGATTATTCAAGCCTATAACTATCTGAAACAGGCGGGCCTAGCCTGATCCAGGCAGGCTTTCCGCTTTGCGCCCGGCAAGATGGGACGTGACATGCCGCTGCCGGCCCCGCATATCCAGGTTTCCGATTACGAGCAGCCGAGCTCCTGATGCGTGTTCGCCTGCGGCAATGGTACGACTAAGACGTGGAATTGAGGTCAATTGTCTTGCTGGCCGGTGAGATCCAGGCAGGGCCCTCTCCCAGATAAAGGTTTTCATGCGCGCTCAATCAAGCACTGCTGCGCCCCAGGCACCGGGGCTCCCCGATATGAAGCTGTCGGTTCGTCAGGTCTTCGGCATCGATAGCGATCTCGAGGTCCCGGCCTATTCGAAGCCGGACGAGCACGTGCCGGATCTCGATCCCGACTATCTTTTCAATCGCGATGTTACGCTCGCCATCCTCGCAGGCTTCAAGCACAACCGCCGCGTCATGGTTCAGGGCTATCACGGCACCGGCAAGTCGACGCACATCGAACAGGTTGCAGCCCGCCTCAACTGGCCGTGCATCCGCGTCAACCTCGACAGCCACGTCTCGCGCATCGATCTCGTCGGCAAGGACGCGATCGTCTTGAGGGACGGCAAGCAGGTGACGGAGTTCCGCGAAGGCATCCTGCCCTATTCGCTGCAGACCAACACGGCTCTCGTGTTCGACGAGTATGACGCCGGCCGCCCGGATGTCATGTTCGTTATCCAGCGCGTGCTCGAAGTGTCGGGCAAGCTGACGTTGCTCGACCAGTCGAAGGTCATCCGTCCGCATCCCGCCTTCCGGCTGTTCGCCACCACCAACACCATCGGCCTCGGCGACACGTCCGGCCTCTATCACGGCACGCAGCAGATCAACCAGGGTCAGATGGATCGCTGGTCCATCGTCGCGACGCTGAACTATCTGCCGCACGACGATGAAGCGAGGATCGTGCTGTCGAAGGTGAAGAGCTTCGCCAAGACGGAAGCCAAGCGCAAAGCCGTCTCCAACATGGTGCGCGTCGCCGATCTGACTCGCCAGGCCTTCATCAACGGCGACCTATCGACAGTGATGAGCCCGCGCACAGTCATGACATGGGCCGAGAACGCCGAGATCTTCGGCGACACCGGCTTCGCGTTCCGCCTCACCTTCCTGAACAAGTGCGACGAGCTCGAGCGTCCCATGGTCGCCGAGTTCTACCAGCGCTCGTTCGGCCAGGAGCTTCCGGAGAGCGCGGCGAACGTTGCGCTTGCCTAGTGCACGATCGAAAGATCATCCCGCGGCGCGAGCCGTTCCATCAGCCTGAGCCATGGACAAGACCCCAGAAGAGATCACGGCCGGCCCGAGTGCGAGTGAGCTGAAAGCGGCGGGATATACGCCCCTTCGCACAGCGATCGTTCTTTGTCTGGGTGTGGCAGCGGTCGGTGGCGTCCTGGGCTCGGTCTATCTGGCCATCGCACTCAATGCCCTGCTCGGGTCGGAGTCGGAAACCCTGAATAGAGTATTGGGCGCAGGGGCTGGAGCGCTTGTGGCATTCATCATCGTTCTCACCAAGATCCGGCAGGGCAATATCGAGGCGCGCGAGAAAGTCGAGGACGCGGAATGGAGGAAGCTCCTGCTCACTTTGCACCGGCGCCCCGGACTGGAAGTTAGAGGAAATAGGCCGGGCTCATGACACAGCCACCGAAGCGCCGGGAAGCTCCCTGCGATCCGTTGAAGCGCGCCATTGGACTGACGGTCCGCGCCATCGCCGGTGATGCCGACGTCGAGGTGGGATACGGCCCGCAGAAGCCGGCTATCGAAGGCAAGCTCGTGCGGCTGCCCGAGCCCTCGCGGGTGCCGACGGCAAATGAGATCGCCGTCATTCGTGGCTGGGCCGACAGTCTGGCCCTGACCGCTGCCTGTCATGATGAAGGTGTTCACCGCAAACTTGCCCCGAACTCGGGCGCAGCCCGCGAGGTGTTCGAAGCCATCGAGCGAGCTCGCGTCGAAGCCGTAGGCGCCAACCGCATGTCCGGCATGGCCGACAATCTCGCTGCGAAGTGCGAGAGCGAATACGCGCATGGCCGTTTCGAGCACATCAAATCACGTGACGACGCACCGTTGAGCGACGCGCTGTCACTTCTCGTGCGCGAGCGCCTCACCGGCCGTGCTCCGCCGCACATGGCCAAGGCTATTGTCGATCTCTGGCGTCCCGCGATCGAGGAGCGCGCAGGCGAAGTTCTGAGCCGGATGCCAGGGCTTGTCGAGAACCAAGAGGGTTTCGGCCGGCTGGTCCGCGACCTGTTGAAGGAGCTCGAGCTCTCCGAGGACTTCAACGAGGGCGAGACGGCAGAGCCCCAGGACGAGAACTCCGAGACGCCGGACTCGGGCGAGGCTGAAGGCGAGACCGAGGACAACGAAGGCGACAGGGGCCAGGACCAGGACCGCGAAGACCGCGATAGCGAAGGCGACGCCGGCGAGACTAAGGAAACCGCCGAGACCACCGATCGCGACGACTTCGAATCCGAGGACGACGCTTCCGATAACATCGAAACCTCCGAGCCTTGGCGTCCGAACCTCTCTGTTCTCGATGACTCGGAAGCCTTCGGCTATTCGGTGTTTACCCGCGCCTACGACGAGGAGGTCGACGCCGAGGAGATCTCGACGCCCGACGAGCTCGAGCGCCTGCGCACGTTCCTCGATAAGGAGCTGAAGGCGCTGTCGAGCGCCGTCGCTCGCCTCGCCAATCGCCTGCAGCGCCGCCTTCTGGCGCAGCAGAACCGCGCCTGGGACTTCGATCTCGAGGAAGGCACGCTCGACGCGGCGCGCCTCACCCGCATCGTCACCGATCCGATGCAGCCGCTGTCGTTCAAACGCGAGCGTGACACTGAATTCCGGGATACCGTCGTTACGCTGCTGCTCGACAATTCGGGCTCCATGCGTGGCCGCCCGATCATGGTCGCAGCCTGTTGCGCCGATATTCTCGCCCGCACGCTCGAGCGCTGCGGAGTCAAGGTCGAGATCCTGGGATTCACCACCCGCGCCTGGAAGGGCGGTCAATCGCGCGAGGCCTGGCTTGCTGCGGGCAAGCCAACTTCGCCTGGACGCCTGAACGATCTCCGCCACATCATCTACAAGACGGCCGACGCTCCCTGGCGGCGCGCCAAGCGTTCGCTCGCGCTCATGATGCGCGAAGGTCTCCTCAAGGAGAACATCGATGGCGAGGCGTTGGCTTGGGCACATCATCGCCTGATGGCACGGCCCGAGCAGCGCCGCATTCTGATGATGATCTCCGACGGTGCGCCGGTCGACGACTCGACGCTGTCGGTCAATTCCGGAAGCTACCTTGAGCAGCATCTGCGCAAGGTGATCGAGGAGATCGAGAAGCGCTCGCCGGTCGAGCTGATCGCCATCGGCATCGGCCACGACGTCACGCGTTATTATTCGCGCGCCGTCACCATCACCGATCCGAGCGAGCTCGCCGGCGCCATGACCGACAAGCTCGTCGAGCTCTTTGAGGAGCATGCGGCCGAGGACGCAGTTCGCGGTCAGAGACGCGCGCGCCGGTCGCCGCGCGCCGCGGCTCAGCCAGCGCGCTGAATTCCACTGTAGCGAACTCAAAGATTGGGTGCTTCTTGCGGATTACACGAAAGAAGATCGCGGCGTCTGTGCTCGTCGTGGCGCTCATTTCGGGCGCGGCACTGGCAACCAAGAAGCCCAACACGTCCCGCCTCGCCGTCGAGGATGTCGAGGTGCACGCGGAGATGCTGGCCTCATTCGAAAAGATCGCCTCCCCCGCCACGAAGTTCGGCAAGCTGCAATGGCGCGGTGGTATCGTGCTCAGCTCGCCGTCTTTGAGCTTTGGCGGCTGGTCGGGCCTCGTCCTCGATCCCGAAGGCAAGAAGCTGCTCGCCATCTCCGATGCAGGTACGTGGATGACGGCGGACATCGCCTATGCGGACGGCCGCCTCGCTGGTCTCGAGCACGCTCGCATCGGGCCTCTGAAGGATCAGGACGGCAAGCCCCTTCGCAAGGGTAAGGATCGCGATTCCGAGGGCGTCGTGCTGGCCGACGGCAGCCTCACCAATGGCTCGCTGCTGATTTCCTTCGAAACCAATTCCCGCATCGGCCGCTTCGCGATCGACAACGGCGAGGTCTCGCCTCCGTCTTCGTTCCTGGAAATGCCGCCTCAGGCGGAGGACCTCGACAACGATGGCTTCGAGGCCGTGACGGTGCTGCGCGGTGGAGCCCTCAAAGGCTCGATTTTGGCTTTCGCGGAAAGCCCGCTTAGCGGCGACAAGGAGCACACAGGTTGGCTTTGGTCGAGTGACGGTAAGGACCCGAAGCCCTTCACGCTTGCCGGTATCGGCGACTATGGCGTGACTGACGCTTTCAGCCTGTCCGATGGCAGCGTCCTGCTGCTCGAACGCCGCTATCGTCCGGTCGACGGGGTGCGCATGCGCCTGCGCAAGGTCGAGGCCGGCGCTATCGCGCCGGGTGCCGTTGTCACCGGCGAAGTTTTGATCGAAGCCGACGCGTCGAAGGAGATCGACAACATGGAAGGCATGGCCGTACGCGAAGAAGCGTCCGGTGAGCTCCTGATCACCATGATCTCGGACGACAACTTCAATCACCTGATGCAACGCACCCTGATGCTGCTGTTCGCCCTGCCAGCTCCCGCCCCGGTCGCGACCGAGAACCATCCCGCACCGACGCCTGCGGCCCAATAAAGGCCTGCCGGCGGGTCAGCTTCAAACAGCTAAAGCGAGAGAGCTCGGGTCCCAGGCGATGTCCTGGGAAGAGCGAGCATGCGTGATGCGGGCTTCGTCGGTCGCGGAGGCGGATGCCTCCGCCCCGATTACATCGACGAGCCGATCACCAGCGTCCAGAACGATTTGAATTCGGTCTTCGGGTCCTGCACCAGGGCGAGGCCCATCTCCTGCGCGTCGCCGAGCAGCAGGTTCTTGTTGTGGCCGGGGCTTTCCTTCCAGCCGCGCAACACTTCGTCGAACGACACCTGACCCGTGCCGACGTTCTCGGCCGCGAGCCGCGCCTTATATCCGCTCCGCTTCACGCGATCCCAGGGATTGGAGCCATCCGAGCCGTAGTGAGAGATGCGATCCCACTTGGCGAGGTCGCGCGAATGCTCTTTCGCGGCTTCCGTCAGAGAGGCGTTGAGGCGAAGCGGCTTCAGCCCCTTCTCGTGGCGGTATTGATTGATGAGGTCGCGAGCCCGGTCAGGATTGAGTGACGTACCGGAGTAGTCGCGATCGGCGAGAGCGCCGGAGGGCGCTTTCTCGAATGTCCCTTTGGGCGCCTTGTCAGGCGTGAGGGCCGCAAGCTGCACGTTGCTCTTGGGGCGCGATGCCGTCGAGGTGCTGGAACCGCTAGTCGAAAGCCCCGAGCGCGTGCCGCCGAGCGGCTCGATCGATCCGGTGACTGGCGAAGACGATGAGCCCGAGTCCGCAAACCCGGATGTAATGGCGCCGGTGTTGAGGCTGCAGGCCCCAAGCGAGACGGCGAGAGCGGCTACGAGGGCGACGCGATACATTCCCTTAGACTCCGCAGTAAGACGCGCGGTAACGAGCACAAGTCTCGCAGAGACCTGTTAACTCGCCGTTAACACTACGAAGGGGTTGAAATTTATGCTCAAATTCCCCCGAAGTGCTCGCCGTCGAATTTCGTCGTGGGATGCGCCCTAAGTCCCCGCCGCCCGCGTATCGCACTTGGACAGCCCTCTTTGGCATTAATGCATCCCCCGAACCCCGCTCATCATTTTGCCGACGAACGTGTCCTGATTTTGACCGGCGAGGCTTCAAGACCCGTTCCGTTGCATGCGCGACCAAAAATAAATGGTTGAATGCGGAACTCGAAGCGTGGCGTACGCCACAGCAACAGAAAAAGGGCGCTATCCGGTCGGCAAATTTCCTTGGATCGCCACCGTCTCTCCCACAGAGTATCCAATGTTTAGCCGGTGATTCGTGCGTACGGCCTGAGAACAGTTTGCCCGGAAGGCGGAAACGCCGAGGGCCTGTTGGCTCGAAAGGGAGACCCGGCAGATGTCGGCTCTTGGACATGCGGCGCCGCACGCCCGAGCTCAGACGAGCGTATCGGGGCCGGCACAACTTATTCTTGTCCGTGTGGGCGCCGATGGCGGCGCCACGCGTGCCATGCTTGCGAGCGACCTCGCGCCGCTCTTCACGCACAAGCTTTCCCCTCAGGATTTCCGCCGCTTGGCGGAGAAGGAGACTGCCGGCCTGGTCGCGGCAGGCCTCGTCGCGGAAACTAAAAACAAGCTGTCCCTGACTGCGGCCGGCGAAGCCGCCGTTGCGCGCTTTTTTGCGCAGAAGACCTTTGAGGCGCGGCCGTGGCACGAGCTTCGCGACCTGACCCTCATCGCCAAGGGGCTTGGCTGCGAGAAGGAGCCGGCGGCACGCCTGAAGCCGCTGCTCCGCGTCGAGGGCTTGCGCTCGCTAATTGTCCAGAAGGCTTTCAGCCTCCCCACCAAAAAGAACCAGCCGCCGACGCGGCAGAGGGCTCAGCTCGCCGTCGTTGCGCTCGAGCGCGCTTTCGGAAATCGCATCAAGGCGGGCTTCGGCAAGGGCTCCGCGCTGTCGTCTAAGGCGGGGCGCCTGCTCGCCGGGCAGTTGTCGCGCACGCCTCGTTCTTTCTCGACCGATGCCAAGCTCATTGCCGCGCTCGCAGCCGAGCACGTCGGTGCCGTCGAGACCGATCTCGATGCGCTGCGCATCGCCATCCTGCGCAATCTCGGCACGCGTGCTCTGGAGTCAGCCGAGAGCGGAGAGGCGCCGGCGCGTCCGGTTCCGGTCCAAATTTCAGAGCGTCCGGCGCCGGTCGCGCCCGCCGCCAATGATCGTATGCCCGCCGCGACCGTTGCGCCTGCGTCAAATCCGGTCCGCCCCGATCTCGGGGAATTTTCGCGCGCCGTGAAGGATGCCGCATCCCAGCGTGCCGAGGGCTGGCCAGGCAGCCGCAAGGCGTATATCTCGCAGGTGTGGGATGTGATTCGCGCCTCGAAACCGCGCTGGGACCTCTCCGAGATCGAATTCAAATGCATGTTGGCTGAGGCGCACCGTCTAGGTGCTATCGCACTCGCCAATGCGGATCTCAAAGACAAGAAAAGCATCAAGGAGCTCGAAAGCTCCGCCGTTCCCTACAAGAATACCGTCTGGCATTTCGTTCGCGTCGAAGAGTGATGAAGTGATTGGCGGCGTTGGAGATCGTTGACTTATGCATCAGGAAGCCGTAGCGGGCGCATCACCAGATAAGCTGTCTCAAGCCTTTGAGCACAGCATCACCTGGGAGGATGATATCTGGCGGGCCGATCCCGTCGATGTCGCCGAGGTGCACATCAAGGCGCGCCGGAAATTCGGCGAGCTGTTGACGGCTGTCACCACGGGCCGTGGTGCCACGGCGCATTCGCGCATCCTGCTGTTCCATGGACAATCCGGCGCCGGAAAGACGCATCTTCTGCGCGCGCTCCGCACATCCGCTCATCGCGAGGGCAAGGCCTATTTCGGCTATGCCCAGATGACGCCCGATGTCGCCAACTACGCCGACTACTATCTGCGCCGCATCGTCCATTCGCTGGAAAAGCCATACGACCCCGACAACGAGGGCGTCACCGGCCTGCAGCGTCTGACGGCGCATATTGTCGGCGACACCGAAGTCCTGCCGAAAAAGGACCTCGCCGAGCTCCGCGATGGATCGCTGTCCGAGGACGAATTGGCGCGCCTCGTGCTGCGCCTTGCCGACGACGTGGTCTCCAGCCCCAAATTCCGCGAGCTTGAGCTCGATATCAACATTGTCCGCGCTCTGCTTTATCTGGAGCGCAAGGACCCGCGTATCGACCAGCGTGTGCGCCAGTATCTCTTCGGTCGCCAGCTGACGCCGCTCGCCCATCAGGCCGTCGGCGCGCTCGATCCGAATACCGGCGAGGACCGCGCCTTCGAGATCATCACGGCGCTCGGCGTGCTGATGTGGACCGTGGAGCGCGCCGCGTTCGTGTTCTCGATCGATCAGGTCGAGGACTTGCGCTTCTTCGATGATGCCGAGGAGCGCTTCCAGAAGGCGGCTCGCGATCTCATCCAGATCGCCAACCGCTTGCCGAACGCCATCATCATCATCTCGTGCCTGGAAGATTTCTACGGCCAGGTCCGCGGCGTGCTCGCCCAGTCCTACGTCGATCGCATCGAGAAGTCGGGCCCCGTGGCCCTGCTCGAAACCCGCACACCCGAGGAAGCCCGCCTCATCATCGCAAAGCGTCTGGAGCATATCGCCGAGACGTCTGCCGGAGGATCGAGCTTCCCCGATCCGGCGCAATTCTTTGGACCACAGTTCTTCGAGGAGTTCGGCGGTCTTTCCACCCGCCGTCTGCTCGAGCACGCCCAGAGCCGTCTGCGTGACAAGACCGCGGCGGACGAGCCGGAAGAGGAGCGGGAGAACTCATCCACTTGGACGTCGACGCTGGCGTCCGTGCTGGGCGGCATTTTCGGTGGCGGTGGTGAAAGCGAGCCGAGAAAATCCTTCGGCCCGGCCGTCGATTATCGCGAAGCCTGGGAGCGCTTCCAGAATGCTTCCGAAGCCGAGATCCCGTCCGACGAGAACGAGCTGCTGGAGGTTCTGACCGCCGCACTTTCTCTCGCCAAGGACGAGTGGGACGGCACCATCAAGCTCTCGATCGATCGTCTCGAAGTCTCCGACGACGTTCCCGCGCTCGACATTCGCGTCAGCCACAAGGCCGGCCACATGAGCGAGACGCGCGTCTTCCTGTGCAACCGCCCGACCCAGGGCGGCGGCCTGAAGCGCCAGCTCGACAAGGTGCTGCCGATGACGGCGGGCAAGAGCTGCGTCATGCTGCGCGCGAGCGACTATCCGCCCAACAAGAAGAACCAGACCGCCCAGGCTTTCCGCAAGTTCCGCGATGGCGGCGGCCGTCAGTTCCTGGTGCCGATCCCCGAGTGGGAGCGCATGATGATGGTGCGTGAGTTCCACGCCCACCATCGCAACGATCCGGGCTTCGCCGCCTGGTTCGAAAGCTCCAAGCTGCTCTCGAACCTGATCTCGATCATCCAGCTCCTTCGCCTCGACCTGCTTGGCCGGACGATTCCCGGCAAGGTTCGCGAGGTGGTTCCGATTGCCGAAGTCAGCAAGGCCTATTCTGCTGGAGAGATCGACGCCGAGACCGGCACGACGCCCTCTTGGGGCACCACGCTCGGCCAGGACACGGTCGAGCCGCTGCCCGCCAATGACGACGAGCTGCCTTTGTCCGTCATCCTTGACGAGACCGGCGCCAACGGCACCAGCATTTTGGCCGGTCGCGAAACCGGCGGCCGTTCTCGCGCCGTTTCACTCAACATGAACGTGCTGAAGCGTCACGCGGCGGTTCTCGGTGGCTCGGGCTCCGGTAAGACAACGCTCGCCTTGTGTCTGATCGAGCAGCTCTTGCTCAAGGGCATCCCGGCGGTGCTGATCGACCGCAAGGGCGACCTCTGCAGCTACGCCAACCCGGACGTCTGGCGCCACAACGACGACGAATATTCGGAGCGCCGCGGTGAGCGCGAGCGCCTTGCCGACGCCATCGACGTCGCGGTTTATACGCCGGGCCGCTCGTCCGGACGTCCGATCTCGATCACGCTTCTGCCGAACGGCATCAACGAGCTGCCGGATCACGAGCAGCAGCTTCTGGCCAACCTGTCGGCAGCCGCCCTCGGCGACATGCTGCATCTGAAGAATTCGGCAACGCACCAGAAGCAGTCCGGCACGCTGTCGGTCGCTCTGCGCATTCTCGGTTCACGCCACAGCCGCGAGGTGACCCTCGGCGACCTCATTCATCTGCTCGAGGACGAGGATCCGGAGCTTACCGACCTGACGCAGCGCATGGACCCGTCGGGCAAGATCCGGCGCGACCTCATCGCTCAGCTCGACAGCTTGCGCCATCGCAACTCGGCGCTCTTCGAGGGGGGTGGCGAAAGCCTGACCATGGAGAGCCTGCTTGGCCTCGGGCATTATGCTCGCGAAGGCCGTACGCGGCTCTCGATCATCTACACGGGCTTCCTGGGCGACAACGAGAACATCCTGTTCTGGGTCTCGCAGTTCCTGTCGGAAGCGCTCCGCTTCTGCCAGAGAAACCCCAACGACGAGCTGCAGGCCGTCGTCATGTTCGACGAGGCCGACCTCTACATCCCGGCCAACGCCAAGCCGGCGACAGCCGAGCCGTTGCAGAGCTTGCTGAAGCGCGCCCGTTCGGCTGGCCTCGGCCTGATGCTGGCGACCCAGTCTCCGGGCGACCTCGACTACAAGTCGCGCGATCAGATCACGAGCTGGTTTATCGGCCGCGTCCGTGAAGATACCGCGCTCCGCAAGCTCAAGGCCGCCTTCCAGAGTGAAAGCGGCCTCGACCCGGCAGCCGTCCTGCCCGGCCAGACGGTCGGCGAGTTCCACCTCGTGCAGGAAGGCCTGGTCCGCAGCATGAAGGCGCAGCGCTCACTGATTGAGGCCGAGCAGGTGCCGTTCGACCGCATCGAGCAGCTTGCCCACGAGACCAAGGGCCAGGACGAGCGCCAGCTGAGGCTGTTCGATGGCCCGGCTCGCGCCCGCAAGGCAGAGTGACAAGCGCGTCAGCCAAGAAAGCGACGTGTAAAAGCAGCGCCTCTACTTGGATTTAAGTGCGTATTTATTCCGCAGCGCCAGACATTAGCTGTGGAAAACTTGATGCGCAGCCTCTACTCAGAGCCCGTTTCTGGCCCCTTGCCACCGCGAGTTAAGCCTTTCGGGCCGGAGGGCGATGCAGCATCCCAGGCTTTTGAATTTTCAAAAATTTTTGAGAAGACCTTCTTCGGCCCGTCGGGTTGGGGGCGAGCCCGTTTTTGCTGGGATCAACCCTATTTCGCAAATGCGAAGCTAGAATGTGGCCGAACTGGGAATAAAACGTGTGGAAACTATTCGTATAGTATAAAATGCAAGTGCGATCAGGGATGGGGCGATCCGTGCTCGGGTGTTGGATGAGGGATGAGTGGGCGCATTCCCTTATCGGCGAAGACAGTGCGTACGCGGGGTTTGTGTAATGGTTGGCAAGTCATTTGTCATGATGGTCGTCGCGACCTTATTAGGTCCGGTAGTCGGCGTCGGTCTTTTCGTAATTCTTAATACGATGTGACGCGACGGGAATAGGCGACCTGAGCTTGGTCCTCCGGGGCCTTCGTGATGGGGCGTTTCACCCTATCTCGCCGCATTTTCCTCCCGTCTTAAGCCATATTGGAACGCTATGCGCGTGAGTTAGCGGCGTCTTGTGCGCTCGCCGGGAGTGTGCCCGCAGCACGCAAAGTTTTTCGCGCGCGCAATGCTCAGGCTCTATCGCATTCTTGCGCTCCTCCCCGAGCTCGCGCTTGGCTTTTTCGCGCGCCTGTCCCGAACGCTGTCCGACTGGATCATCTTCAATCCCAGGCTCGGCGCCCTCCGCTACGTGATCTTCGCCGCTTTCGGCTATCTCGTTTTTGCTGTTCTGCTTGTTTATGTCGTTGCGCCGGTTCGCGGTTTTGTCGGTCACTACTTTCTCGCCGATAAACTTCGCTACGACGCCGAGCGCTGGCTGGCGACGGCAATCTACGACCGCAATGGCAGTTTCGCCGGCACCTTCGACGCCCGCCTGGATAGCCTTCGCGACGTCAACTACACCGACCGCGCCATCGACGTCGGCGACTTCACCGCCAACCCCGATCACAAGTCGATCCCGGTCCGCGAAACGCCGCCGCTTTACTGGCAGTGCCTCGTCTACCAGGAGGACCGCTACCTCGGCAGCTGGCTGAACCCGTTCGGGATCGACCTGCTGGGCGTGCTGAAAATCCCCTATTCCACCGTCGTGCGCTCGATCGCTCTTCGCCGGCCGAGCCTGGGCGTCGGCGGATCCACGCTGCCAATGCAGTTCGTGCGCGTGATCTACAACACGCCCCCACACAGCGACGAAGGCGGTCTCACCAAGCTGCGCCGCAAGGTCTCCGAATGGTGGCTGGCGCCCGTCGTCTATCGCGAGCTGACGCGCGGTGACGACACGCCGCTCAGGCAATGGGCTGCCAACCACCTCTGGCTGGCGCAGCGAACGGGTGGTGCGCCGCTGCATGGCGTCGAGCTGGCAAGCCGGGTCATCTTCGGCAAGGACGCAGGCGAGCTTTCGGTTGCCGAGCAGTTCGTGCTCGCCTCCGCCGTCAACAAGCCGATCATCCTGTTGAAGGGCAGCGAGAAGCTCAACGAGGTCCGCCTCGACCGCTGGCGCTACATCACCGAGGTCCGCGCCCGCACCTGCGCCGAGAGGCTTCTCACCGACGAAACCGAAAAGAAGCAGGTCGTGTTCGAGCTGATCGCCATGGCCGGCGGTCCGCCCGATCCGAAAGTGAAGCCGAAGCTGCAGGCGGCGCTCGAACGCTATGCCCCGGATGTCGCCAAGCGCGCCGAGGCCAATCCGGTAGTCCGCGCCAATGCGTTGATGCCGTCCGCGCGCTTCGGTCTGCGCGAGGAGATGAAGCAGGCCTATGGCTTCGCCTGGCGCGATCATGTGCGCGGCGTCACGGCCACCTTCGAGGCGGCGGACAATCTTGCCTTCGGCGAGAAGGTCAAAGCGGAGCTCAAGTCGCTGGATCAGACCCTGAAGCCGAAAATCTCGGCCGGCTATACTCTCCATCCGGCGCTCCTGAGCACCGAAACGAGGATGCCGAATGTCGTGGTCGTTGCGGCCAATGCCAAAGGCGAGATCGTCCGCTACTACGAGGCTGGTGAAACCGCCCCCTATTTTGGCTCGCCATTCGCGCGCGATGCTGCGACTGGCCGTTACGATGCCACCCGCGATCCCCGCATGATCGCGTCCACCGGCAAGATCATCTCCGCCATTGCCATTGCCAACTCAGGACGCGACAGCACCGCCTCGCTCTATGTTGACACGCAAGCCCCCGAGCGTGGTCTCGAAACCTGCGCCCGCGGCAATGGCCGCGTCGGCCGTCGCGCCATCGTCAGCTTCGCGTGCTCCTTGAACGCGCCGCTGCTCAATCGCACCGCCTTGGCAGGTCAAGCGCGCGTCAAGGCCCTGATCGACGGCTTCGGCTTCAACATGCCGCCGCGCGATGCGGCCGGCCACGGCACGCCACCCTCGACGGCCGCCGTCCTCGGTCAGATTTCCGGTAGCCCGCGTCGCGTGCATCATATGTCCGCGGTCGTTCTCGCGGCCATGCTCGGCCGCGGCGCGACGCCGGTACGTGAGCCCTCGCTGGTCGCCAGGTACGATTTCACGACCGAGAAGGCGGCCGCAGTCGTCGGAGGCGCGCCTCGCATAGTTCCGAACAAGCTCATCAAGCGCAGCGCGGTTCCGCTTCTGAAAGCTCTGCTGCAGGCGCCCCTCTGCTATCAGGCTGGCGGCGTCCCTGTCGGCACGCTGAAATCCCTATCCAAGTGGTGTGCCGCGCGTCGCGGGGATCTGCGCCTGCATTTCGCCAAGACGGGGACGCAAGTGACGGCCGATCCCAACGCCACGGTGGATGTCTGGATCACGGGCGGCCTGCAGTTTGCCAATGGCGCCGCCTACTCATACGTCGTGCTCGCTGGCACGGGTTCGGCAAACGAGCCCTGGGGAACCAGCATTCACGCCGCGCAGATCGCGCCTCTTCTCGAGGTGCTGCTTGGCGATCTCGCTGCTCACGCCAAGGCCAATCCGATGCCGTCGCTGCTGCCGCCGCGAACTTCACCGAGGCCGGTTGCTGAGAACATCGAAAGTAGATCGGGCGCCGCTCAAGAGATCGCTCGTTCGCTCGCGCGCTAGAGCCCGTACACGATGGCGCCGCCGGAGAGACCCGCGCCGGCCGCACACATCAGGATGCGATCGCCCGGCTTATACAGGCGCTCGTCCGCAGCTATCGACAATGAGAACGGAATGGTCGCTGCCGAGCTGTTGCCGTAGTGCTCGACGGTCGAGATCATCGCGCCGTTGTTGACGCCGATGCCCTTCTCCACTGCGCTCATCATGCGCGAGTTGGCTTGGTGAGGCACGAAGTGGGCCATCTCGCCTGCGCGCAGTCCTGCTCGCGCCAGCGCCTTTTCGGAAGCCGTGATCATCAGCGACGAGGCCTTGGTGAATACGGCCTTGCCGTTCTCGATTCTCATCAGCACGTCGCTGGCTTCGAGGGAGCTGTCGAACGGTTTGCGGCTTCCTCCAGCGGGAATATTGATCAGGCCATAGCCTTCGCCGTCCGACGCGAGATGCACGCCGAGGATGCCCCTATCGCTTCTCTCCGAGGGTGCGATGAGGGCCGCGCCCGCCGCATCGCCGAACAGCACGGCACTGCTGCGATCGTCGAAGTTTATTCGCCGCGACAGAACATTCGCGGCGATGACGAGAACCGGAACTCCTTGCGCCCGCGCGAACGTATCCGCGAACGTGAGCGCATAGAGGAAGCCCGCGCAGGCGCCCGCCATGTCGATGGCGCCCGCGTTGCCGAGGCCCAGCCGGTGCGCCACCAGCGGTCCCGTGGGCGGCAGCAGATGATCGGGCGTGGAGGTCGCTAGGATCAGCAACCCGATGCGAGCCGGGTCGAAACCGGCCCGCGCAAGCGCCATCTCGCCGGCTTTGACCGCCATGTCGGAGAGCGCCTCGCCTTCGGCGGCGAACCGGCGTTCGGTGATGCCGGTGCGACGCAAGATCCAGCCCGCCTCGAGCCCGAGGCGAGTTTCGATCTCGGCATTTGTCACGCGCCGCTCGGGCGCATAGTGTCCGAGCGCGAGTATCGTTGATCCCATGGCCCCTTCATTAGGCGGCGCCCGTCCCCACTACAAGGTCGAAAACACCGCATGACTAAGCCCATCCTCCTCGTCGCCGCGGCGGCGCTGATCGACGCTGACAACCGAGTGCTGATCGCGAAGCGGCCGGAAGGCAAATCCTTGGCTGGGCTGTGGGAGTTCCCGGGCGGAAAGGTGTCTGAAGGTGAGACACCAGAGGAGGCCCTGCGCCGGGAGCTCAAGGAAGAGCTCTCGATAGACGTCTGCGAAACCTGCCTCGCGCCGTTTACCTTCGCGAGCCACGCCTACGCGGACTTCCACCTTCTGATGCCGCTGTTCATCTGCCGCAACTGGGATGGAGAGATCGAGCCGCGGGAGGGCCAGGAGATAAAATGGGTTCGCGCTATGCGCCTCGCTGACTATCCCATGCCGCCCGCCGACGCGCCGCTCATTCCCTGGCTGCGTGATCTGCTGGGATAAGAGCGCCGCCTACTTCGCCGCCAGCCGCTCGAGCCGGTCGGCGATCATGCGCGCGACCGCTTGATAGTCGCCATCGAAGTGATGTCCGCCCGGCCGCTCGAAGCGATCCGAGGCTTCGATGTCGGGTGACGTGCAGGCCGTGTCGCCATCCTTCTTCTCTTCCGTGCCGAAGAAGCACATCACCTTGCCCTTCGGCAGTCCGCCGAGATGCGGCCGCACGTCTGTCTCGGTCTTGGAGGAGAGCCCTAGCCATCCCGAGACGGTCACCTGCATGTCCGCCGTCGGCTCGAGCCCTAGAAGCACGATGGTCCCGATCTTGTTCTGGACCTCGGGTTTGATGAATGGCCACGCCAGCGGAATGGCACCGGCGCCCAGCGAGTAGCCGCCGATACCCGCGGCGCGGATGTCCCAGTGCTTGGTGTAGTGCTGCACGATGCGCCCCAGGTCTGCCGCCACCTGCTTCGGCTCCTTCGCGCTCCAGAAGTATCTGAGGGAGTCGACGCCGACGACGGAGACGCCGTGCTGCGATAGGAATTCTCCGATCTGCTTGTCGATATCGCGCCACCCGCCGTCGCCGGACATAAGCACGAACAGTGCAGCCGCGCGTCCCTTGGCCGGAAGCTCGATCAGCGGCAAATCTGCCAGGTCTCCCGCGGGTGCCGAAGCGATATCGAAGATCTCATCCGCAGCTGCGGTGGTTCGCGCCGCGTCGCTGTCTGCGACGACTATCGACTTCGACCCGGGGCTAGCGTTGGTGAACTCGAGCACGTCGGCAGAGGGCGCGCTGCTGGTCACCAGCGTCCACCGGCCCGGCACCTTTAGCATCGGCGAATAGGAGTAGCCGTCCTTGTCCTTCGACACCTCGGGTGCGCCGGGACAGAACGGCAGCTTTGATTTGAGATACGGCTTGAATCCGATGCTGACCGCACCCGCCGCCGTGTTGACCGGCGCCTGCGCGATGGCGAGATAGGCGACGGTACCGCCCTCGCCGTAGCCGAGCATGATCGGCTGTCGCCATGTGGTCATGCCGAGCTGACGCTCGGCGACGCGCGCTGCATCCTCGAGGTCGCCGAAGGCGTAGTGGCAGTCGACGTCGTCGCTTGCCGCCTGGCGGGCGATGAAGGTCGAGAAGTCCACGAGCGCTACGGCGGCTCCACGCGCGACAAGTGCCTCGGCATCGGCGATGCGCTCAGGCGTCACGCCGTCGCTGTCTGAAATGAGGAACACGAACGCTTGCGGCTCGCCTTCGGGCGCGAGCACGCGGATATCGCCGATGAGATCAGCCTTGATGGAAAGGGACCGGGCCGCCGCCGCGGCCGGTTCTGTCCCGAACGCGGCGAGAACAAGCATCGCCCCGAGGAGGCTGGACGAGATCAAACTCTTCATGCGGCTTTTCATTCTACATCCACCAGGGCTTGGGCGGCGCGCTTGGGGCTCGATGAGATCAACGTGGTCACGTCGAGCAGCACCTGCGGAAGCAGCAGCCCGCCGGGATAGGCAAGATATTTCGGCCGCCACTCCGGCTTGAATTTGCTCTTGAAGGCTCTGAGGCCTTCGAAATTGTAGAGCTTGTCCGCATGGCGAAAGAAGAACGTTCCCGCCCGGCTCCAGATTGAAGCGAGGCGATGCTGCGATAGTCCGGCAAGCGGCGCCATGCCGAGATTGAACCAGCGATAACCGTTGGTCTTGGCGTGCTCCATGAGGCCGATCAGGAGCAGGTCCATGGTTCCCTGGGGCGCATCCGGCAGGTGGCGCATCAGGTCGATGGAGAACTCCTCCTTCTGTCCTGTGGTCCAGATGTTGGCGAACGCCACGATGCGGTCGTCATGCTTGATCACCGCGACCTCGCAACGCTTGAGATATGGCTCCGACCAGAAGCCGAGCGAGAAGCCCTTCTCGCGCTGTCCCCGCTCCTCCAGCCAGGCATCCGAGATGCGCTCGAGCTGCGGGATCAGCTTGTCGATCTTTTCGGCTGGCAGGAATTCGAGTGTTGCTCCCGAGCGTTCGGCCTTGGCCTTCGTCTGTCGGAGCTTTCGTCCCTCACCGCCTTCGAGCGTGAACTTCTCGAGATCCACCCAGGCTTCCTCTCCGAGCTTTACGAGCGAGAAGCCCGCATCGAGGTAGACGGGCAGCATTGACGTCGTCACCTGATAGAACACGGGTACGCCGCGGTGCTCGTCCACCAGCTCCTTGAACTGCCAAACGAGGTCTGAGGCGGCTGTCGTCGACCGGGTGATGGGATCGCCCATCGCGATCCAGCTCTTGCCCTGCACGCCATACATGACGAAGCCTTCGTCACCGTCATTGGCGAACATGAAACGCTTGTCGCCTAGTGTCGCGAGGTTCGCTTCCACCCGGTCGTTGCTCGCGACGATGCTGCGCGCGCGCTCCATTTCCTCCGCCGGCGCGGGAGAGCGCATGCGTGGCGCCTGGTGTAGAAGCCTGTAGGCGGCGAGCAGAAAAACCGTCACCGCGATGCCGAGCGAGGCCCGAAGGAAACGCGGCGCGTCGCCGTGGTAGGCAAAATCCCACCACAGCGAATTGTCGTAGGCCACCTGTCGGTAGACGATGAACCCGATCCAGACTGAAGCGCATGCGGCGACCGCGATGGCCAGAACCTCCTGGGGGGCAAAGCGCCCGGCGAGGAATCCGCCCTGGCGGTAGAACGTGCGGCGCCCGGCATAGAGAAGCCCAGCGACGGCGAGGCAGATGATCGCTTCTTCGAAATCGAAGCCTTTGGCGACCGAGAACACGGCTCCGGACAAGAGCAGCGCCATCGCCAGTGTCCACGCGGACTTGAGCCGCCTGAGCAGTCCATGCGCGACCACCAGCAGCAGCGCTCCGACCACGCTGGCGATGAAGTGCGATGTCTCGACGAACGGCAGCGGAATGATCCGCCGAAGCTCCGCGATGCGGTCGGCCTCCGCGGGCAGCGCGCCAGAAATAAGCAGCACGAAGCCGCCGAGGAACACCGACACCGCCGCGACCGCCGGCAGGATCGGATTGGCGATCTGCGCCAGCGCCGTGAAGCCCTTGTTGGCCGGAGTGTCCTTGCGCGAGACCTCGTAGATGGAGAGCATCAATCCCGACAGCGCCAGGGGGCCGACGTAATAGACCAGCCGGAACACGAGCAGCGACGCGAGCATGGCGGGCTCGGGAATTTGCGGCAGGCCGAGCAGGATCGCCGCATCGAAGATGCCGAACCCGCCCGGAACGTGGCTCAGCACGCCGAGCACCGTTGCCACCGCGAAAACGACCAGAAACGCCGGGAAGGTGATGTCGGCGTTATCCGGCAGGATGAACCACAAGGCGAGCGCCGCCGCCGCCGTGTCCGCCGTGCCGACCGCGATCGACGCCAGCGTCGCTCCCGGGCCGGGCAGCGACAGCGTCCAGTCGCGAAACTCTATCGTGCGCGGCTTGATGGCCGTGTAGGCGATCCAGCCTGCGACGCCGGCCAGCACCAGGACGCCTATCGTCCGCGCCACCTCTGGGCTGAGGCGAAGCTCAGACACGGCGACCGCTGGGTCGGCTATGAGGCAGGCGCCGGCCAGCGCGGCGAGACCCATCCAGAACGTCAGTGAGCACAGGATGCCGACGGCGATGACACGATCCGCGTCGATGCCGAAAGATCGATAGAGCCGCAGGCGCACGGCTCCGCCCGTAAGCACGCCGAAGCCGAGAGAGAACGTAAAGGCCTGCGCGATGAAGGAGGTCAGCGCGATGAACCGTAGTGGCACGTTGCGGGCGCCCACCTGGCGCAGCGCGAGGTAGTCGTAGCCGATGAGGGCGATGTAGGAGGCCGCCGTTGCGCCGATTGCGCACATTACGTCGAGCCAGCCGATTTCGCCAGCGGCAGCCTTCACCTGGGCCCAGGTGACACCGGCAAGTTCCCGGTAGATCACGTAGGCAACGGCACTGAAGAGTAGGAAGGCGACGACGGAGCCGATCGTCTGCCAGGGCAGCGTGGAGAGCGCGCGCCGCAGGGGCGAGCTGTGCTTGGTCTCGTCGGCCGTCGCTGCCTCGAGTTCGAGCGCATTGACGGCGTGCAGAGGCACTTCTCCGGCATCCTCGGGGACGACAGCGTCGCCGCGGTCGACCTTAAGACGCGTGTTGGATTGAGCCGGATTCATGTCGCCTCTGCATGTGCATTCAATCGGTGATCGAGCGCGTCGGCGGCTGGGTACCAGAAAGCACGACACACCGCGGCGCCTCGGCGATGCGGGACGTGCATGAAAAGTATGGAACCGACCGGACGTCTGACCTTGTTTGGGTAGCCGCTTATAATGATGGGACAACGACGTCGAAATTAAAGATCATCCAAAATCAGCGCCCTTCTTATTTGTTTACGCCGGGATCGTCCAACCCCGCGAAAAGCCGAGCGTTTTAGGCATTTTCGTTGCGGCGACAACGGGTGTTTACGGCCCTGTCATAATGGACGCATCCGTAAGTTCGAATTTCTGCACCGGCCTGCGGGGCGCAGTAGTCCTCGCGCACCTATCCGCGTCCCCACCGCCCAATAGCGAGCCATGCAGCTTGACGGATGTTATAACATCCGAATATGGTCTCCGTCGACCTGTGGGAGGAATGCGCTATGGACCAACGTCTGAAGTCTCACCTGAACTCGAACGCGGCTCATATCGATCGTCGCCTTCCCGTGACCGTGCTGTCCGGCTTTCTCGGTGCCGGCAAGACGACGCTGCTGAACCACATCCTGAACAATCGCGAGGGGTTGAGGGTCGCGGTCATCGTCAACGACATGAGCGAGGTGAATATCGACGCCGATCTCGTCGCCAAGGGCGGAGCCGACCTTTCGCGCACCGACGAGACCCTGGTCGAGATGTCGAACGGCTGCATCTGCTGCACGCTGCGCGACGACCTCCTGAAGGAAGTGCGCCGCCTCGCAAGCGAACGCCGCTTCGACTACCTGGTGATTGAATCGACCGGCATCGCCGAGCCGCTGCCGGTGGCCGCGACGTTCGAATTCCGCGACGAGGACGGCAACAGCCTGTCCGACCTGGCGCGGCTCGACACCATGGTCACGGTCGTCGACGCAGCAAACCTCCTAGCCGACTATTCCTCGCAGGATTTTCTCAAGGATCGCGGTGAGACCACAGGCGACGAGGACGAGCGGCCGCTCGTTTCATTGCTCGTCGAGCAGATCGAATTCGCCGATGTTGTGGTGCTGAACAAAATCGACATCGCCACCGAGGCCGAGCGCGAGGCCGCCCGTTCCATCATACGCGCACTCAACTCCGATGCCCGCATCATTGAGACGACTAACTCGCGCGTCGATCTCCTCGACGTCATCGACACCGGCCTCTTCAGCTTCGAGGCTGCTCATCGTCATCCGACCTGGTTCAAGGAGCTGCACGGCTTTCGCGATCACATGCCCGAGACCGAGGAATACGGCATCTCGAGCTTCGTCTATCGCGCGCGCGGGCCGTTTGAGCCGGCCAAGCTGCACGCGTTCTTCGCGCGGGGATGGCCCGGCGTCGTCCGCGCCAAGGGTTTCTTCTGGCTGGCGACGCGACCGCAATGGGTCGGCGAGCTTTCCCAGGCGGGTGCACTCGTGCGCAACGAGGCCATCGGCTACTGGTGGGCTGCGATCCCGAAGGACAACTGGCCCGAGGATCAGGATCTGCTGGCCCGCATCGACAAGACCTGGCATCGCTTGTGGGGCGACCGGCGCCAGGAGCTGGTGTTCATCGGCACGCGCGATATGGACAAGGCCGCGCTGACGGCCGCCCTCGACGCCTGCCTGCTCGAGCTTCCCGCAGAGGGCAAGATCGAGACCAAGGGCTGGGCCGAATTGCCCGATCCCTTCCCCGAATGGCGCCGCGACGCGGCCTAGACCATGATCGCTTCGGACCCTATCAGTCCGAAGCGTGAATCATCGGTTTCACTAAAAGACCACCATGATCGCTTCGGACCCTATCAGTCCGAAGCGTGAATCATCGGTTTCACTAAAAGACCACCATGATCGCTTCGGACCCTAACAGTCCGGAGCGTGAATCATCGGTCTCACTAAAAGGCCACCATGATCGCGTCAGGCCCTATCAGCCTGACGCGTGAATCATCGGTCTCACTCAAGAGCGGCTAGTGCCGGCTCGCCCCCGCCGCGCCGATGCCGATTTCGGCGCGCACGAACTGCGCTTCGTAGGCGGCTTGCTCGGCCTTGCCGCGTGCGCTGCTGTCGAGACGCGAGCCGATCCATATGCCGAGGAAGGCGAGCGTCATCGAGAACAGGGCAGGGTTGTCGTAAGGGAAAATCGGAGCGGCGAAGCCGAACGTCTTGACCCACACGGCCGGGCTCAGGATCACCATGACGACCGCCGAGAGAAGTCCGAGGTAGCCGCCCAAGATCGCGCCCTGTGTCGTCATTCCACGCCAGAACACGCTCATGAGCAGCACCGGGAAATTGCAGCTCGCAGCCACGGCGAACGCGAGCCCCACCATGAACGCCACGTTCTGTTTCTCGAAAACGTAGCCGAGCACGATGGCGACGATGCCGATCACGACGGCAGCAATCTTCGACAGCCGCACCTCCGTGTGCTCTGACACTTTGTCGTGCGCGAGTGAGGCATAGAGATCGTGGCTGATGGCGGAAGCTCCCGCCAGTGTCAGTCCGGCGACGACAGCCAGGATGGTCGCGAACGCCACCGCCGAGATGAAGCCGAGGAACATCGACCCGCCGACGGCTTTGGAAAGATGCACGGCGGCCATGTTGGTCCCGCCGAGTAGGCTCGTGATCTTGTCGTAGGTGCCACCTTCGCCGAGCTTGAAATAGGCGGGATCGTTCATCAGCAGGGTGATGGCGCCGAAGCCGATAATGAACGTCAGGATGTAGAAATAGCCGATGAAGCCGGTGGCATAGAACACCGATTTGCGCGCTGCCTTGGCGTCCGGCACGGTGAAGAAGCGCATGAGGATATGCGGCAGTCCGGCAGTGCCGAACATCAGCGCCATGCCGAGCGAGACCGCGGAGATGGGATCCGTCACGAGCTTGCCCGGCGCGAGGATCGAGCCGCCCCCCGGGTGCACCTCGGTTGCCGTGCGGAACATGGCTTCGAGCGAGAAGTCGAAATGCGAGAGCACCATGAAGGCCATGAACGAGGCGCCGCCTAACAGCAGGCACGCCTTGATGATCTGTACCCAGGTCGTTGCCACCATGCCGCCGGCCGCGACGTATGTGATCATCAGCGCGCCGACCAGGATTTCGGCATAGAGGTACGGCAGCCCGAACAGAAGCTCGATAAGCTTCCCCGCGCCCACCATCTGAGCGATGAGATAGAACGCCACCACCGTGAGTGTGCCGATGGCCGAGAGCGTGCGCACGGGCCGCGCGGCAAGCCGGAAGGCCGCAACGTCTGCGAAGGTGAAGCGACCGAGGTTGCGCAGCCGCTCGGCAATCAGGAACAGCACGATCGGCCAGCCGACGAGCCATCCCACCGAGTAGATCAGTCCATCAAAGCCCGACTGGAATACGAGGGCTGAAATGCCGAGGAACGACGCCGCCGACATGAAATCACCGGCGATGGCGAGGCCGTTCTGTAATCCGGTGATGCCGCCGCCTGCCGCATAGAAATCCGCGGTCGAGCGCGTTCGGCTTGCGGCCCACTTGGTGATCCCGAGCGTCGCCACGACGAACAAGAGGAACATCGCGATGGCTTCGATGTTGAGCGCCTGCTGCCCGCCGCCTTCGATCGTGCCGGCAGCGTTCGCATCCGCGCCCGAGACACCAATGAGCGCGAACGTGAGAAGCGCGAGGAGAGCCTTCATTGTTTGGCCCTCTCGATCACGTCCTTCGTCATGGCATCGAATTCGGAGTTAGCGCGCCAGACATAGATGCCCGTCAGCACGAACGCGGCGAGAATGACGCCGAGCCCGAGCGGAATGCCGAGTGTGATGATGCTGCCGTCGATGGGACGGCCAAGCAGGGCGGGGTCGAAGGCGATGAGAAGAATGAAGCCGAAATAGATAGCGACCATCGTCGCCGACAGGCTCCAAACGAAGCGCGAGCGCTTGGAAACGAGTTCCTGAAACTCAGGATCGCGCTCGACACGCTCGACGAGCGTGCTCGGATCGGTCGCCATGGAAGTCTCCCCCTGGGTCGGTGATCGTGTGGATCATCGGCCATCATCGTTCAGCCGCTCTGACCCGGCGGCGCTTCCCGTCACCTTACCAGAGCTGGTCGCCGCGTGAAGGTGGGACGCCTTAGACCTTCTTCTCAGGCACGCCGAGCGCATCCGCGAGCCGCGCCTGAGCTGAACCGGGTTTTAGCGGCTTCTGCTGGCTCTCGTGCGGCACCCACGCGGTCAGCGTCAGGATTTCGAATGTCGCGGGAACCCGTCCGTCCGGCCGCCCGAAGCGCTCGCTGTAGATTTCGCACGCGCGCGCCAGCAGCCGGCGCGTCACCGGCACACGCCGCCGCTCCGCCAACATATTGGAGGCGCCCATGGCTTTGATCTCAGCCATGAGGGCCAGCGGCGAAGCATAGGTCACAGTGACGAAGTCGGCGTCAGCCACGGGCAATGCGAAACCGGCTCGCTGCAGCAGCCCGCCGAGGTCCCGGACGTCCGCGAACGGCGCCACGCGAGGCGAAGCGCCGCCCAGGAGCTCATCCTCGGCCAGGAGCCAACTCTCGCGCAGTTCGTTGAGAGTGGCCCCGCCCAGGAGAGCGGCAAGGAACAAGCCGTCAGGTTTCAGCGCTCGGCGGATTTGCACGAGCACGCCCGGCAGATCATTGACGAGCTGCAGCGATAGCCCCGAGACGACGAGATCGAGGGATCCGTCTGCAAAGGGCAGAAACTCCGGCGCCCCCTCGAGACGGGGAGCGGCGGCCTTGGCCAGGAGCCGCTTGGAGTCATCCATGGAAATCACGCTGCCCACGTTGGGCAGCTCTGCGATCCGCCGCCCGACCACCCCATGGTGGCTGCCGAGATCTAGAGCTAGCGGAAACTCCCGCCGCACGATCTGGAGCCGCTCGGCAAGGTCGTCCGCCACCCGCTGCAGCAGGAAATCATGCGTCTCCGCTCCATCGGCAACGCGGTCGCGCCGCCGCCTAAGCAGGGCCGTATCGAAAATCTGGGGTGCTGCCGTCATCTCGCTTGCCGGAACGTACCGCCGACGTCTATCGCGCCGGAGCCTGGACATGGGATAGCATGGGGGGACGGGGGAAGGGAGCCATGGCGGAAACGCGGTTCGAGATCAACGCGGAGGCAACCGATGGGCCGCTGGGCCCTCCGGAAAAAGCCTCCCTGCTGCGCCGATCGCTGGCGGCCCTGAGCGATGTCATCATGCCGCCCGTCTGCCTCGCCTGCCGCGAGCCCCTGGCCGGTCACGACACGCTATGCCCGGCCTGCTGGTCGGGGATCGACTTCATCCGCTCCCCGTTATGCGACCGGCTGGGTCTTCCGATGCCATTCGATGCCGGCGGGGTCATGGTCTCGGCCGCCGCGGTGGCCTCGCCGCCGCCCTATGGCCGGGCCCGTGCAGTAGCGGCCTATTCCGGGCAAATGCGCGAGCTGGTCCACGCCCTCAAGTTTCAGGACCGCCACGACGTCAGGCGCTTGCTCGGACGATGGCTCGTCGAAGCCGGCCGGGACCTCATCTCCGAGGCCGAGATCGTCGTGCCAGTGCCGCTGAGCCGCTGGCGTCTGCTGCAGCGCCGGTTCAATCAGGCTGCCATCCTCGGCTCGGAGGTTGCCCGCCTGACGGACCTCGCCTTCGAGCCGACGGTGCTGCGCCGCACACGGGCAACGCCGAGCCAAGTCGGCCTGACACGGCGTCAGCGGCAGGAGAATGTCACCGGCGCGTTTACCGTTTCGCAGCGCGACAGAACAAAAATCGCTGGCAGGAATATCCTAATCGTCGACGACGTCATCACCACCGGGGCGACCGTCGGCGTCTGCGCCGAGGTCCTGAAGCGTGCCGGAGCTCGCAATGTTGATGTCCTGGCCCTTGCCCTGGTCACCGACACGGCCCTGATGCCGCTTTAACGGAGTGATTGTTGGGGAAATACGCGGGAGTGCGTCATAAATCCTCCATTCCTGTAGCGCACAGGCCCTTGCGAACATGCATCATGCCGTTACGTTGGGTTGGGAGAACGACCGGCTTTGAGGAATGACCGGAGCAATGTCCAAGGTCACGATATACACGACGTCCCTTTGCCCTTATTGCCACATGGCCAAAGAGCTGCTGCGCGCCAAGTGCGTGGCCTATGAGGAGGTCGATGTGACGGGTAAGGCCGAGAAGCGCGCCGAGATGCGCTCCAAGGCCGGCGGCCGCAACACCGTTCCGCAGATCTGGGTCGGAGATCATCACGTCGGCGGTTGCGACGACCTGATGTGCCTGGATCGCGCCGGCAAGCTCGATCCGCTTCTGGCCACGAGCACATGACCCTATGACCGGGACGGCACCCGACGCGAGCTTCCGCGCGGCTCTTGTACAAATGTGCTCGGGTCGCGATCTCGAACGCAATATGCGCGACGCCACGGCCCTGATCCGCGAGGCGGCAGGCGGCGGCGCCAAGTATATCCAGACGCCCGAGGTCACGACCCTGATGGAGCTGGAGCGCGAGCGGCTGTTCGCTGCCGCCGAGCCCGAGGAGGGCAATCGCGCTCTGGAGCAGTTCAAGACCTTGGCCGCAGAGCTCTCCATTTGGCTGCACATCGGCTCGATGGTCGTGCGGGCGAGCGACGACAAGCTCGCCAACCGCGCGTTTCTCATCTCACCCAAGGGCGAGGTCACGGCCCGCTACGACAAGATCCATATGTTCGACGTGGATCTGCCGAACGGCGAGACCTACCGCGAGAGCACGAACTACGCGCCAGGGGCGCACGCCGTGGTGGCCGACCTGCCCTGGGGGCCCATCGGGTTCTCCATCTGCTACGATCTCCGCTTCCCTTATCTCTATAGAGCCCTGGCACACGCCGGCGCCCGCTTCCTAGCCGTTCCGGCGGCCTTCACGCGCGTCACCGGCGAGGCGCACTGGATTACGTTGCTGAGGGCTCGCGCCATCGAATGCCAGTGCTACGTCTTTGCTGCGGCGCAAGGCGGCCGCCACGAGCATGGCCGCGAGACGTTTGGCCACAGTGCTATCATCTCACCTTGGGGGCAGGTACTGGCTGAAGGGGGCATTCATCCTTCAGTCATATATGCTGATGTTGAATTAGCTATAGTTGAGGACGTTCGGGCCCGTGTGCCGTCCTTGCGGCATGACCGGAAGTTCGACGTTGTGCGCCCCGGTAATGAGACCGCGGCAAAGGTTACGCCATGATCAAGTACCGTCTTGCCTGCAGCGCAGGCCACGAGTTCGAAGGTTGGTTCCAGAGCAGCGACGCTTACGACGTTCAGGCTGAGCGTGGGCAGGTTACGTGCCCCCATTGCGGCACCCCGCACGTCGCCAAGGCCATTATGGCGCCGAGCGTTTCAATGGCTGCGAAGCACGCGGGCGCCGAGCCGGCGCAGCGGGCCACGAAGTTGTCATCTGAAGAGCTGCAGGGCCTGATGCGCCGCCTGCGCCGCGAGATCGAAGCCAAGGCCGAATATGTCGGTCCGAACTTCGCCGAGGAAGCTCGCAAGATGCACGAGGAGGATGACTCCTCCCGCGACATCTACGGCGAGGCGACCCTCGATGAAGCGACCTCGCTTGCGGAGGACGGCATTCCGTTTCTGCCGATCCCGCGCTTGCCCGAGGACTTGAACTAAGTATTCGAAAATGCCGCCTGGGTGGCTAGCGGCGGCCGAAGGCGGCCGCTAGCTCGCCGATGCGCCCGCTGAGTGCGGTTCGCTCTTTTCCAATGAGCCCGTCGAGACGCTGCGTGGCGATCTCCAGAAACCGCACAGTCGGTGCTTCGGGCGCCACCGATACGGTCGCGCCGGTTGCGGCGGCCACCGCCTCCAAAATTTCGCAGTGCGTGGTGTTGCGCCCATAGGCGACGTTGGTGATCGGCTCGGTGCCCTCACGCGCAATGGCCTCCAGTGCCCGCACGACGTCGCCGATCCAAACGTAGTCCTTTTCAGATTGAAGGCTGGTTCTGAGATGGACGGCCTTGCGCTGGGTGGCGTCACTGAGCACTGACGTCAGGAAGTTCTGCGACTCGAGATCCGCGCCGAACACGTTCGAGAGCCGAGCCACTCGTGCGTTGGAGAGGCCGGATCCGAGGCAGGCAGCTTCGCCCATCAGTTTCGAGATATTGTAGAGATCGTCGGGATCAGCCGGCAGGACCGGGATCGCGGCGGTTTCATCGGTCGAGCTGGCGCGCGCATAAACGCGCGTCGACGACAGGTAGACGAAAGAGGAGAACTCTGCGCCGGCAAGAACCTCCTTCACAACTCCGCAATGCGCCTCGATGGTCTCGAACGGCCGCGAGCGGAAGTCGGCCGTGAGGCCGATGCAATAGAACACATGCCCGAGATCGGCATCCCGCCACGTCGCGTCGCCGCGCACGATCTCGCGCACGTTATAGCCCTTGCCGCGCAGAAAAGACGTCAGCGCTCGCCCGACGAACCCGTTGGCGCCGAAGACTGCCGCTTTCATTCCCGCCATGAGACGGTCCTCGCCGGCGCGCCGACGTTGATCGAATACTCGGGCAGCTCGTCGCGTACGACCGAGCCCGCGCCCACGACGCACCCGCGCCTCAGGATGGCGCCGTCGAGCAGCACCGAGTTGGCGCCGACCCAGACATCGTCCTCGATCACGATGCCGCCACGGCTCGGGCTGAAGCCCTGCTCGCGGATGAGGCGGGACCGGTCACGGATCTCGTGATTGGTTGGAGCGAGCGTGCAATTGGCGGCGATGAGCACGTTGTTGCCGATGCGGATTCCGTGACCCGTGTAGAGCACGCACCCTGAGTTGATATACGACCCGGCGCCGATGATGACATCCCCGTTGCCGCCGGCTGGCTTGATCTTGACGAAGGCATCGATCATGACGCCGTCCTCGACGATGATACGCGTGCCGCGCGTCGAATCCTCGATGTCGGCGAGCTTCGAGATCTTGGCAGTCGGCGAAATGATCAGCATGTCACGGGCTCGAAAGAAGCAAGCAACGGCAGGCCGGCATCCCGCTCGGAGATCGTGGCGCTCTGAGGCGCGGGCCAGGTGATGCCGAGTTGGGGGTCGTCCCAGCGAACGCCGGTTGCGGACTCGGGCGCATAGGGTGCCGAGATGTGATAGAGAACCTCGCTATCGGCCGCGAGCGTCTGGAAGCCGTGCGCGAAGCCTTCCGGAATATAGAGCTGCCTGTGGTTCGCCGCGCTAAGCTCCACGCCGAACCAACGTCCGAAGGTCTGTGAGCCGGCCCTGACATCGACGACGACGTCGAAAATAGCACCCGCCGTAACGCGGACGAGCTTGGCTTCGCCATGCGGAGGGCGCTGGAGATGCAACCCGCGCAGCGTCCCGGCCTGAGCATTGTAGGACATGCTGATTTGGTCGAGGTGCGGATTGAGCCCGCGCTCGGCGAAGGTCTTGGTGCAGTAGAGACGCGCGAAGAAGCCACGGTTGTCTGAGATCGGCTCCGGTTCGATCACGAAGGCTCCCGCAAGCGGCGTCTCCTCGAACCTCATGCAATGATCTCGGGAGCGGGAAGCGGAATGATGAAGCGGCCGCCCCAGTCACGGATGCCGCTGCATTGCGCGATGATCTCGTCCTTGAGGTTCCACGGCAGGATCAGCACGTAATTGGGCTTGGTCTCGAAGATGCGCTCTGGCGCGTAAACGGGGATAGCCGTGCCTGGCAAGAGCAGGCCCTGCTTGTGCGGGCTGGCATCGACAGCATAGTCGATGAAGTCGCCGCGGATGCCGCAGTAGTTGAGCAGCGTATTGCCCTTCGCGGCCGCGCCATAGGCGACGATGCTCGCGCCCTCTTCCTTGAGCTTGATCAGGCAGGAGAGCAGCGCGCGTTTGGCATGGCGCACCTTGCCGGCAAACGCCGCATAGGCCGGCATGTCGCCGAGGCCTGCGGCTGCTTCCCGGGCGCGGAAAGCGAGGAGCCGCTCGGAAGCATCGGGAACCTTGCCCTCATGCCCGGCGAAAATGCGCAGGCTGCCGCCGTGCGTCGTGAGCTCCTGCACGTCGAACAGGCGGAGCCCGTGGCGGGCGAAAAGATGCTCGACCGAGAGCAGCGACAGATAGGAATAGTGCTCGTGATAGATCGTATCGAAGTAGCTGGCTTCGATGAGCCGCAAGAGATGCGGAAACTCGATCGTGATGACGCCGGTGTCCTTGAGCAAAATCTTGAGTCCGGCGACGAAATCGTTGATGTCCGGCACATGCGCCAGCACGTTGTTGCCGGCGATGACGTCGGCCTTCCCTTGGCCCGCGACCTCCGTCGCCGTTGCCTTGCCGAAGAAGCGGACGAGCGTGTCGATGCCCCGTTCGCGCTTCGCGACCTCGGCGCAATTGGCGGCGGGATCGATGCCGAGCACCGGGATGCCGCGCCCCTTGAAATATTGCAGGAGGTAGCCGTCGTTGCTCGCCACCTCGATGACGCGCGACTGCGGGCCAAGCTTGAAGCGCTCGGTCATCATGCCGGCATAGCGTTCCGCGTGCGCGAGCCATGAGGCCGAGTACGACGAGAAATACGTGTAGTTGCCGTGGAAGTGCGTCTCGGCCGGCTGCACGTCCTCGATCTGCACCAGCTTGCAGTCGGCGCACACGAAGGTCTTGAGCGGATAGAACGCCTCCGCGTCGCGCGCCTGCGAAGGGTGGCGCATGGCATTCGAGACGGGCGACATGCCGAGATCGACGAACACATGCGAAAGCGGCGTGCCGCAGGAGCGGCAGCATTGCGTACGGGACGTCTCAGACATTTAGGTACTCGTCGATCTGCTTCAGCGTCAGAGCCTGCATGTCCTGGCCTTCGTAATAGGCTTTGTACCAGTCGACCGTGCGGTCGAGAGCATCCTTGAGCCGCCAACGCGGTGTCCAGCCGAGCACCGAACGCGCCTTGGCACTGTCGACCTCGAGCAGGCGCGCCTCATAGGGCTGAACGGAATTGTCGTGCTGCCATGAGGCGCCATTCTTCCAGCGCGCCACGATCTGGTCCGCAATCTTGCGCACCGGCACGGCATCCTCGGCGCTGGGACCGAAGTTGAAGGCCAAGGGGCCGCTGGGTGGCGGAGAGGTGCCTGCAATGGCTTCTGCAAGCCTGAGGTAACCCGAGAGCGGCTCGAGCACGTGCTGCCAGGGCCGGACCGCGGAAGGGTTGCGCACGACCAGCGGCTGTCCTTCCGAGAATGCCCTCATGGCGTCGGGGATGAGCCGGTCCTCCGCCCAATCGCCGCCCCCGATGACGTTCCCCGCCCGCGCCGATGCGAGCCGGACCTTGGTGCCGGCGAAATACGAATAACGGTAGGCTTCGACCACGATCTCCGTGCAGGCCTTGCTAGCCCCATAGGGCTCCTTGCCGCCGAGTCGGTCCGTTTCGCGATAGGCCCAGGGCCATTCGACGTTGTCGTAGACCTTGTCGCTCGTAACCACCACGCAAGCCGTGATGCTCGGCGCCCGCCGGACGGCCTCGAGCACCTGCGCCGTGCCAACGACATTGGTGGAGAAGGTTTCGATAGGCTCCGCACGCGCCGGCCTTACGAGAGCCTGGGCTGCGAGATGCAACACGACGTCGGGCCTTGCGGCCGTCATCGCGGCATTGAGCCAGCCGTCGTCGCGGATGTCCCCGATGGTAGAAGCTCCGAGGTCGGCGATGGCCGCCGCCTCGAACAGGTTCGGCTGCGACGGAGGGGCGAGCGCATAGCCCGAGACATCCGCTCCGAGTCGCTTGAGAAGGGCGGTCAACCATCCGCCCTTGAACCCCGTATGACCGGTAACGAAAACGCGCCGTCCCGACCAGAACTGCTGTGTAAGCGGCGCCGTCATTCCGTCAGTTCCACACCCGCCAGGGTGCCTTGCCCGAGTTCCACATATCGTTCAGAAGCTGCATTTCGCGATAGGTGTCCATGCACTGCCAGAAACCGCCATGCTGATGTACCGCGAGCTCCCCCATTTTGGCGAGCCTTTCGAGCAGGCCTGTCTCGAGCGGCTCGTTGAGGCCCGGGTCGAGGAGGTCGAAGGCCTTGCGGTTGAACACGAAATAGCCGCCGTTGATCCAGCCCTGCGTGACCTGCGGCTTCTCGTTGAAGCTCGTGATCATGCCGGAATCGATGGCGAGCTCGCCGAATCGCGACGACGGATGCACGGCCGTGACCGTGGCCAGGCGGCCCATCTGCTTATGCGTTTGCAGGAGCGCGTCGAGATCGACATCGGCAACGGCGTCGCCATAGGTCGCTAGGAACGTATCGCCTTCGAGATGCGGCAGCGCCTTCAGGATGCGAAGGCCCGTCAGGCTGTCCTGGCCCGTCTCGGCCAGTACGACCCGCGAATCCAGCCGGTCCGTGTTCGAAGTGCGCCGCGTCGAGATATCTCCGCTGTTGACGTCGATCTCGATATCGCGCGAGCGGTGATGATAGTTGATGAAGTAATCGCGGATGGCATCGCCCTTGTAGCCGAGGCAGAGCACGAAGCGCCCGACGCCGTGATGCTGGTAATGCATCATGATGTGCCAAAGGATGGGGCGTCCGCCGACCTCGACCATGGGCTTCGGCTTGAACTCGGTCTCCTCACGCAGGCGCGTACCGAGCCCGCCGCACAGTATCAATGCTTCCATCGTTCTGCCCCCAAGTCGTCCAAGCGCGCCCACTCACTCCACGCGAGGAGAGTCGCCAGTGATTCGCCCGATTGTACAACTCAGTGCTCGCGCAAGCCGTGACGCATGGAAACGGCAAGCGGCTCCAGGAAATAGTCGAGCACGGTACGCGACCCCGTCGGGATGATGATTTCGACCGGCGTGCCGGGGACGAGCTTCACGTCCTCGAGCATGCGGGCTTCCCCGGCTTCGAGAGCGACATCGACCTCCATGTAGGCCGACTGGGTTGCCGGATCAGCACGGGTGTCGGCCGAGCGCTTGCGCACGATGCCGTGCACCATCGGCAACCTGCGCCCCTGTGCAGAGAGAATGCGCAGCTCCGCTCTCATGCCCGGCTGCACCTCGATGCCGTCGGCCGGTTTGAGGCGGGCTTTGATGATGGTGTCAGCGTCGGAGGGAACGATCTCGAGCATGCGGTCCCCCTTTTGGACGACGCCGCCGATCGTGTTGACCGAAAGTCCCAGTACCGTGCCGGTGACGGGCGCGCGAATGACCGTGCGCTCCAGGATGTCACGCGCCACGCGTTGACGCTCACTGGCGTCGGAAAGCTTGTTGCGTGCGTCCTCAAGCTCTTGCGCCATCTTCAGGCGGTAATCGCTCCGGATCTGATTGATCTGGCCTTCGAGTTGCGTGACTTGATATTCGAGTCGCGCGATGTGGCCCATGAATTCCTGCTTCTGGCCTTCGAGCGCCGTTGCTGCGCGCTTGAGTTGCAGGACCGGGGAGTTTGTCGCGTAGCCCTTGTCGTAGAGCATCTGCTTCGGGCCAAGCTCTTCTTGGATCATGTTATATTGGCGTTGTGCCGTCTCTGCCTGACCCTTGTAGATCGCGGTCTGGCTCTTCGACTGCTTGATCTGTTCCTGGATCGTGGTGATTTGGGCCGAGATCGAGGTGCGCCGGGTATTGAAGAGCTGCTCCTGGGAATCGATCAGTGCCTTGATCGACGGTTCGGACGTCCTCTGCAGCAGCTGCGGTGGGAACGCGATCTTGTCGAGTCCGGCAGCTTCGCTTTCGAGCCGGGCGATGACGGTTGACAGGGTTTCGACCGCCTGGCTCTGAATTTCAAGCGCGGCACGCGGTTGGACCTGATCGAGGCGGATGAGCTCCTGCCCCGCCGTGACGCTGTCGCCCTCTTTCACCAGGATCTGGTTGATCACGCCGCCATCGAGATGCTGCACGCCTTTGCGATTGCCCTCGGCTCCGACCGCTCCGTAGGCGATGGCCGCGCTGTCGATGGGGCTGAGCGCAGCCCATACCCCGAAGAGACCGACGAAGCCGACCAGAACGAATATGCCGTTGCGCACGAGACGAGCCGCATCGGCGGCTCCAGACGCGTCGATGACGACTGGCTGGTTGACTGCAAGGGCTCCGCCCGCGGCAGCAGCCGGGGCAGGACCGGAGATCATTCTTGAGAACTCCTGTTTGAGGAGTTCGAGCTTGGCCAATGCGTTCATGCGTGCCCCGCTATGCGTTTCGGCGCGATTGAAAATCCAGGCGCGATGCGAGGCATCACGCGTTCGATGCCACCGAAGTCGCTTACGGTGCCGTTGCGAAGCACAAGCACCTTGTCGAGCGCGGCGAGAATGCTCGGACGATGAGCGATCATAAGCACTGTCGTTCCACGTGCCTTGAGATTGGTCAGCATGACATGCAGTGCCGCCTCTCCTTCGCCGTCCAGGTTCGAGTTCGGCTCGTCGAGCACGATGAGCTTGGGGTCTCCGAACACGGCTCGCGCCAGCGCGATGCGTTGGCGCTGCCCGCCGGAAAGCGGAGCGCCACTCGGGGCGAGCACTGTCTCGTACCCCTTGGGAAGGCCGAGAATCATTTCATGCACGCCTGCGAGGCGCGCCGCGTTCACGATCGCCATGGAGTCGGTCGTTTTGAAGCGGGCGATGTTCTCGGCGATGGTTCCGGAGAAGAGCTCGATGTTCTGCGACACGTACCCGGCGAACTTGCCGAACTCAGATCTCTCCCACGCCCATGTCTCTGCCCCGTCGAGCCGGACGCTGCCGGTCGTCGGCCGCAAGGCGCCGACGATGAGCCGCGCCAGCGTCGACTTTCCGGCCGCGCTGGGCCCGACGATCCCGAGCGCCTCTCCCGGCTCGACCAGGAACGACACCTTGGAAAGGGTAGGCGTCTGCGCGCCCTGTATGGTGTAGGTCAGCTCGTCGGCCGCGACCCGTCCGAGCGGCTGTGGCAGCTTCATGGTTCTGGGAGCAAGCGGAATGGCGAGCGAGGTCTCGACCCGGCGCAGAGCATCGAGGCCGGAGAGGATCTGCTTCCACACGCCGACGATCTGGTCGACCGGCATCATCGCGCGCGTACATATAAGAGAAGCAGCGAAGAGCGAGCCTGGCGTGATCTCACGGCTCACGGCGAGCCAGGCGCCGGTCGCCATGATGGCGATCTGCAGGACATAGCGCAAAAGCTTGATCACGCTCGAGATGCTGGCGTTGCGGGCACTGGCAGAGGCCTGCTTGGTGATGGCGTCCGATCTGACGTCGCTCCACCGCTTGGAGAGCTCCGGCAACATCCCCATGGCCCGGACTGTTTCTGCGTTGCCGATGGCACCTTCCGTCAGGCGATAGCTTTGCTCGGTTGCACGGGCGGACTGGGCCAGCGGGCCGGCAACGATCGACTGGTTGAGGATCGCAAGAGCCAGCACCAGGAGCACGCCGAACAAGGTGATGCCGCCGATGACGGGATGCAGATAGAAGCACGCTGCGATGAAAATCGGCGTCCACGGCAGATCAAAGAGAGAGAGAGTGCCGCTGCCGGTCAGAACGTGCCGGACGGTGTCGAGATCGCGAATCGTTTGCGCCCCGCCGGGTGCCGCATGAGCCTCGATCTGCCGCTCGAAGAGCTGGGTCGCGAGCTGCGAATCAAAATTGACCCCGAGCGCCACCAGCAGTCGCGCCCTGATGTCCTCCAGTATGGCCGAGGTGGCCATGCCACCGACCACTGCAACCGTCAGGACCATGAGGGTCGCGCCGCTGCCGCTCGAGAGCACCCGGTCGTAGACCTGAATTGTATAGAGCGGAATTGCGAGCGTCAGAAGGTTGACGACGAAACTGAAACCCGCCGCCCACGCGAGATAGCGTTTGTAGCCAATTAGGCCCGCTTGAAAGACGGGGGAAATAGTCCGCGGCATGTGATGGTGCGCTTTCTCTGGTTGGCACGAATCAAACGAACGCGAACTCCACTGAACACTACTCGATTCAGATACAACTTGCACGCAAAACTCCACGGGTTTTTGCTGTATCAACAATTGTCCAGAATGACGTTTTTGACGTCAAAATAGGACCAAAGACAAAAGCCTAATAAGGATGCTTTTATGATTGCTACAGCAACGCGATTTAACGCAACGGAGTCAGCGAGATGCGAACGCAGGATAAACGAGTTGGAAAGGATTGCGTATTAGCTGCTTTCGATTAGCCGATTTATTCCCTAGGAGTTTTCGTGGTGTTTCCCGTAGTTTACCGAATAGCAAGGATATTAGCGCAAAAAGTATTCTGGCTAAAAAATACAAAAAGAATTGCCGCGAGTTTTATAAATCAAGCCGATACAAGTCGAATAAGAATGGACGGCTGATTGGGAAATAGGTTGGGCGGGCTGCAGGGCCTGCCGGGGAAAGAAAAGTACGAGTACCTAGGCGGGTTTTGGGTTGAGCTAAAGAACTTCCAGACAGAGGTCGAAAATGTCCGTCACGCTGCCGAACGCAACCAAGCCGAACGCGTACACCACTGACACCGTCGACACCCTGATTGGTGGTGCCGCGGCGGATACAGTCGTGGTGACAGGCTCGATCGCGAACGCGAAGATCGATCTCCTGGCGGGCAACGACAAGCTAACGCTTGCCGATGGCGACAACTCAGCGACGATCTCGAACGTCGAGACGATCATAGGCGGTGCCGGAGGGGACACGCTGACGATCGGAACGGCGATGTCCAAGGGCACAGTCAACCTTGGCGGAGGCGGCGACACGCTCATCCTGGCCAACGGTACAAACACCGTAACGGTTACGGGTGTTGAGACCCTGATCGGCGGCAACGGGGCAGACACCATCGCGCTCGGCAGCGCGCTTACGAATGACAGCTCCATCGACCTCGGCGCCGGCAAGGACAAGTTGACGCTCGGCGGCTTTGCAACCAACTCCGGTACGATCTCGAACGTCGAGACGCTGATCGGCTCCACGGGTGCCGATACAATCACCATCGGCGCTCAGATCACCTCCGGCACGATCGACCTCGGCGCTGGCATCGATTCGGTCACGTTGTCCGATCTGGGCACCAATAAGGTGACCATCGCCAACGTCGAAAGCATTCTCGGCGGCTCTGACAGCAACACTGTCACTCTGAGCGCGCTCGCCTCCAAGGCCACCATCGACCTCGGCGCCGGCACCGGCGACGTCCTGACGCTCGGCAACTTCGCCAACGTCGCAACCGTCTCGAACGTCGAGACGCTCACCGGCGGCAACCTCGCCGACACCATTACGCTCGGAAACCAGCTTTCGAACGCCCAGATCGACCTCGGCGCCGGCGTGGACAAGCTGACGCTCGGCGACTTCGTCAACAGCGGCTCCTTGAAGAACGTCGAATCAGTGATCGGCGGCAGCGACGCCGACACGATCACCATCACCACCATCGTCACCAAGGGCTCGATCAACCTCGGCGAGGGCGCCGACACGCTGACCCTCGGCAACTTCGCTAACGTCGCGACGGTCTCGGGTGTCGAGACGCTGGTCGGCGGCGCTGCTACCGACACGATCACGCTTGGCGCCGCACTGACGAGCGACAGCAACATCGATCTCGGCGCTGGCAACGACAAGCTGACGCTCGGAAACTTCACCAACGAAGGCAGCGTCTCCAACGTCGAAACCCTGATCGGCGGCTCGGGCTCTGACACGATCGTCTTCTCGACGGCGCTGAACAGCGGCGTCATCGATCTCGGCGCCGGCATGGACTCGGTCACTCTGTCCGACCTCGGCGTCAACAAGGTCACGATCTCGAACGTCGAGAGCATCCTCGGCGGCTCGGCCAACAACACCGTCACCCTCGGCGCGCTGGCGTCCAACGCCACCATCGACCTGAGCTCTGGCAACGACACGCTCACCTTCGGCAAGTTCGCCAACGTTGCGACCGTCACCAACGTCGAAACCATCATCGGTAACGACCTGGCCGACAAGATCACGCTCGGAACCTCGCTCTCCGGCGTCTCGGTTGACCTCAAAGGCGGCGCTGACGTGCTTCGCCTCGCGGACGTTGCCAACTCGGGCTCGGCTTCGAACGTCGAATCTCTCTACGGCGGCTCCGACGCTGACACCATCACCTTCGGCAAGGCTGTCTCGAAGGCCCTCGTCGATCTCGGCGACGGCGTCGACAAGCTGACCCTTGCTGATGGCGCAAACTCGGTCACGGTTGCGAACGTCGAATCCGTCGTTGGCGGATCGGGCGTGGATACCGTCACGCTCAGCGCAGCTCTCACGAGCGCGAGCAGCATCGACCTCGGCGGCGGCAAGGACAGCCTCGTCCTCGGCAACTTCGACAACGCCGGCTCGGTCTCGAACATCGAATCTCTGACGGGCGGCTCTGGCGCCGACACGATCACCTACGCCACCATTGTCACCGGCGGTTCTATTAACCTCGGCAAGGGCGATGACACGCTGACTCTCGGCGATTTCGCCAACATCGCTACGGTTTCCGGTGTCGAATCGCTCCTCGGCGGCTCCGCCAACGACACCATCACGCTGGGTGACGCGGCCTCGAACGCCACGATCGACCTCGGCTCGGGCTCCGACAAGCTGACGTTCGGCAAATTCGCCAACGTTGCGACCGTCACCAACGTCGAGACCATCGTCGGTAACGACCTGGCCGACAAGATCACGCTCGGCAGCTCGCTCGCCGGCGTCTCGATCGACCTGAAGGCTGGCAACGACGCTCTCTACCTCGCTGACGTTGCCAACTCGGGCTCGGCTTCGAACGTCGAATCTCTGTACGGCGGCTCCGCCACCGACACCATCACCTTCGGCAAGGCCGTGGTGAAGGGCCTCGTCGACCTCGGCGACGGCACCGACTCTCTCACGCTCGCCGCCGGCGCCAACACCATCACGGTTGCGAACGTCGAAAGCGTCCTCGGCAACTCGGGCGTCGACATCGTCACGCTCAGCGCCGAGCTGACCAGCGCCAGCAACATCGACCTTGCCGGCGGCAAGGACAGCCTCATCCTCGGCAACTTCGACAACGTCGGCTCCGTCTCGAACGTCGAATCTCTGACCGGCGGCACGGGCTCCGACACGATCACCTACGCCACCATTGTCACCGGCGGCTCCATCAACCTCGGCAAGGGCGACGACACCCTCAAGCTGGGTGATTTCGCTAACATCGCCACGGTTTTGGGCGTCGAGTCGATCCTCGGTGGCACGGGCAACGACACTATCGCGCTCGGCGACGCGGCCTCGAACGCCACGATCGACCTCGGCTCGGGCTCCGACAAGCTGACGTTCGGCAAGTTCGCCAACGTCGCGACCGTCAGCAACGCCGAAACGATCATCGGTGGCGACCTTGCGGATAGCATCACCCTCGGCAACGCGCTCTCGGGCGTAACGGTCGATCTCGGCGCCGGAAACGACAAGCTCTACCTTGGCGACTTCGCCAACACGGGCTCGGCCTCGAACGTTGAATCTCTGTACGGCGGCTCCGCCACCGACACCATCACCTTCGGCAAGGCCGTGGTGAAGGGCTTCGTCGATCTCGGCGAGGGCGCCGACACACTCAACCTGGCTGCAGGCGCGAACACCATCACGGTTGCCAACGTTGAAAGCCTCCTCGGTAACGCGGGCGTCGACATGGTCACGCTCAGCGCCGAGCTGACCAGCGCCAGCACCATCGATCTTGCCGGCGGCAAGGACAGCCTCACGCTCTTCAACGGCGACAACACGGGCTCGCTCAAGAACGTCGAGACGCTGATCGGCGGCACGGGTGCTGACACCATTACCTACGCCACCATTGTCACCGGCGGCTCCATCAACCTCGGCAAGGGCGACGACACCCTCAAGCTGGGCGACTTCGCCAACATTGCCACGGTTTCCGGCACCGAATCGATCCTCGGCGGCTCGGCTAACGACACCATCACGCTCGGCGACGCGGCCTCGAACGTCACGATCGACCTCGGCGTGGGCTCTGACAAGCTGACGCTCGGCAACTTCGCCAACACGGCGACGGTCTCGAACGTCGAGACGGTAACGGGCGGCAACCTGGCTGACAGCGTCACGCTCGGCTCGGCCCTCACGACCTCGGTCGTCGTCGATCTCGGCGCCGGCAACGACAAGCTATACCTCGCTGACGTCGTCAACACGGGCTCCGCTTCGAACGTCGAGTCGCTGTACGGCGGCACGGGCGCCGACACGATCACTTACGGCGCTGCAGTCTCGAAGGGCTTCGTCGATCTCGGCGACGGCACCGACACCCTGACGCTCGCCAACAAGGCGAACGTCATCACGGTCGCCAACGTGGAAAGCCTGCTCGGCGGTTCCAACACGGACGTCGTCACTCTCGCAGCCGAGCTCTCGAGCTCGCAGACCGTCGATCTGGGCGCAGGCACCGACACGCTGACGCTCTTCAACGGTGAGAACACCGGCTCGCTTGCAAACGTCGAGTCGCTGGTTGGCGGCACGGGCGCCGACACGATCACCTACACGACGCAAGTCGCCAAGGGCACCATCAACCTTGGCAAGGGCGACGACTCGTTGACGCTCGGCCTCTTCGCAAACACTGCGACGGTATTGGGGGTAGAATCGATCCAGGCCAGCTCTGGCACCGACACCATCACGCTGGCTGACGCTGCCTCCAACTACACCATCAATCTCGGCGAGGGCGCTGATAAGCTGACCTTCGGCAACTTCGCCAACACGGCGACGGTCACCGCTGTCGAGACGCTGGTGGGTGGCAACCTGGCCGATACCATCACGCTCGGCACGGCTCTCACGACCTCTGACAAGATCGACCTCGGCGCCGGCAACGATAAGCTCTATCTCGCTGATACCGCCAACTCTGGTTCGGCGCTCAACGTCGAATCCCTGTACGGCGGCACGGGCGCTGACACAATCACCTACGGTGCTGCAGTCTCGAAGGGCTTCGTCGATCTCGGCGAGGGCACCGACACGCTGACGCTGTACAACGGCGCCAACACGCTGACGGTCGCCAACATCGAATCGATCCTCGGCGGCACGGGGATCGACACAATCACGCTCTCGGCTGAGCTGACCAGCAGCAGCAGCATCGACCTCGGCGCCGGCAAGGACAGCCTGACGCTCTTCAACGGCGAGAACACGGGCTCGGTCTCGAACGTCGAGACGCTGATCGGCGGCACGGGTGCCGACACGATCACCTACGCCACCATTGTCACCGGCGGCTCCATCAACCTCGGCAAGGGCGACGACACCCTCAAGCTCGGCAACTTCGCCAACATCGCTACGGTTTCGGGCACTGAATCGATCCTCGGCGGCTCGGCTAACGACACCATCACGCTCGGCGATGCAGCCTCGAACGTCACCGTCGACCTCGGCTCGGGCTCTGACAAGCTGACGCTCGGCAACTTCAACAACACGGTGACCGTCTCCAACGTTGACACCCTCGTGGGCGGCAACCTGGCCGACGTCGTCACCCTCGGTACGGCTCTCGGCTCGGTCGTCGTCGATCTCGGCGGCGGCAACGACAAGCTTTACCTCGGCGATTTCGCCAACACGGGCTCTGCTTCGAACGTCGAGTCGCTGTACGGTGGCGCGAGCACCGACACCATCACGCTCGGTGCGGCGATCACGAAGGGCCTCATCGACCTGGGTGATGGCACCGACAAGCTGACGCTCTTCAACGGCGCCAACACGCTGACGGTCGCCAACATCGAGACGCTCATCGGCGGCTCGGGCATCGACACCGTGACGCTCTCGGCTGAACTCACCAGCAACAGCACCATCGACCTCGGCGCTGGTAAGGATAGCCTCACGCTCTTCAACGGCGACAACACCGGCTCTGTCTCGAACGTCGAGACGCTGATCGGCGGCACGGGTGCCGACACGATCACCTACGCCACCATTGTCACCGGCGGCTCCATCAACCTCGGCAACGGCGACGACACCCTCAAGCTGGGCGACTTCGCCAACGTCGCGACGGTCTCCAACGTCGAAACCCTCACTGGCGGCACTGCAGCCGACAAGATCACGCTCGGTGCGGCGGTCGCCTCCAACAGCCAGATCGACCTCGGCGCGGGCGACGATACGCTGACGCTCGGCAACTTCGCCAACGTCCTCACGGTCACGAACGTCGAGACGGTCATCGGTGGAACGTCCACCGACGACGTCTCGCTCGGCTCGGCCCTCACGACCTCTTCCAGGATCGACCTCGGCGGCGGCAACGACAAGCTCCGTCTCGGCGACTTCTCCAACACCGGCTCGGCGCTCAACGTGGAGTCTCTCTACGGCGGCACGGGTGCAGACACGATCACCTACGGCGCGGTCGTCTCCAAGGGTCTCATCGACCTCGGCGAAGGCAACGACAAGCTGACCCTCTTCAACGGCAACAACACGGCGACGGTTGCCAACATCGAGACGCTCATCGGCGGCTCTGGCATCGACACCATCACGCTCGCGGCTGAGCTCACGAGCGGCAGCAGCATCGACCTCGGCGCTGGCAAAGACAGCCTGACGCTGTTCAACGGCGACAACACGGGCTCTGTCTCGAACGTCGAGACCATCATCGGCGGCACGGGCTCCGACAACATCACCTACTCGACCATCCTAACCGGTGGCTCCATCAACCTCGGCGCCGGCGAAGACACGCTGACGCTCGACGACGCCGCCAACACGGCGACCGTCTCGAACGTCGAGTCGCTGCTCGGCGGCACCGACGCTGATACCATCACCCTCGGCGCGGCAGCCACCTCCAACACCACGATCAACCTCGGCGCTGGCTCCGACAAGCTGACGCTCGGTGCCTTCGCCAACACCCTCACGGTCTCGAACGTCGAGACGCTCGTGGGCGGCGCCCTGGCGGACACCGTGACGCTCGGCACGGCCCTGGCCAGCTCGAACTCGATCGACCTCGGCTCTGGCTCCGACAAGCTGACGCTCGGCGACTTCGTCAACACCGGCACGATCTCGAACGTCGAGACCATCATCGGCGGCACGGGCGCAGACACCATCACGCTCGGAGCGGCCATCTCGAAGGGCTTCGTCGACCTCGGCGACAGCACCGACAAGCTGACCCTCGGCAACTTCGCCAACACGCTCACGGTCTTGAACGTCGAATCGCTCCTCGGCGGCTCGAACATCGACACCGTCACGCTGGCAGCCGAGCTCACCTCCGGCAGCACCATCGATCTCGGCGCCGGCAAGGATAGCCTGACGCTGGGCGCCTTCGACAACACCGGCTCGCTCGCCAACGTCGAGACGGTGATCGGCGGCACGGGTGCCGACAACATCACCTTCACGACGCAGCTCTCGGCTGGCTCGATCAGCCTCGGCAACGGCGAAGATACGCTGACGCTCGGCAACTTCGCCAACAGCGCCACGGTATCGGGTGTCGAGAGCGTGCTCGGCGGCACGGGCAACGACACCATCACGCTCGGTGCGGCGGCCACGTCGAACACCACGATCAACCTGGGTGCCGGCGACGACAAGCTGACGCTCGGCGACTTCGCCAACACGCTCTCGGTCTCGAACGTCGAGACCCTGACGGGCGGCGCGCTTGCCGATACGGTGACCCTGAACACGGCCCTGGTGTCCTCGAACAGCATCGACCTCAAGGCAGGCAACGATAAGCTGGTTCTCGCTGACACCGCGAACGCCGGCACGATCTCGAACGTCGAGACCATCGTCGGCGGCACGAATGCCGACAACATCACCATCGGTGCGGCTATCTCTAAGGGCTTCATCGACCTCGGCGACGGCACCGACAAGCTGACCCTCGGCAACTACGCCAACACGGTCACGATCCTCAACGTCGAATCGCTCCTTGGCGGCTCGAACGTCGACACCGTCACGCTGGCGGCCGAGCTCACCTCCTCGAGCGGCATCGACCTGGGTGCCGGCATCGACAGCCTCACCCTCGGCAACTTCGACAACACGGGCTCGGTCTCGAACGTCGAAAGCCTGCTCGGCGGCACGGGCGCTGACACGATCACCTATGCCACGCAGATCTCGAACGGCACCATCAACCTCGGCAACGGCCTCGACATCGTCACTCTGGCCAGCACGGCCAACGTGGCGACGATCTCGAACGTCGAGACGATCAACGGTGGCTCCGCCAACGACACGATCACGCTCGGCTCCGCAGCTTCGAACACCCTGGTCGACCTCGGCTCCGGCAGCGACAAGCTGATCCTCGGCGGCTTCGCCAACACGCTCACGGTCTCGAACGTCGAGACCCTGACGGGCGGCGCGCTCGCTGACACGGTCACGCTCGGCACGGCTCTGGTCTCCTCGAACTCGATCGATCTCGGCGCTGGCAGCGACAAGCTGTACCTCGGCGAGTTCACCAACACCGGCTCTGTCTCCAACGTCGAGAGCATCTACGGCAACACCGGCGCAGACACCATCACCCTGACCGGCGTAGCCTCCAAGGCCTTCATCGACCTCGGCGACGGCACCGACAAGCTGGTCCTCGGCAACTTCGCCAACACGCTCACGATTGCGAACGTCGAGTCGGTTGTCGGCGGTACCTCGACCGACAGCGTCACGCTCTCGCAGGAGCTCACGGGCTCGAGCAGCATCGACCTCGGCGCCGGCGTGGATACGCTGACGCTCGGCAACTTCGACAACACGGGCTCTGTCTCGAACGTCGAAAGCTTGATCGGCGGCACGCTGGCTGACACCATCAGCTACGCCACGCAGATCTCGAACGGCTCGATCGACCTGAAGGCCGGTCTCGACACGGTCACGCTGGCAAGCACGGCCAACGTCGCGACGATCTCGAACGTCGAGACGATCAACGGTGGCTCTAACAACGACACGATCACGCTCGGCACGCAGGCTTCGAACACTCAGGTCGACCTCGGCTCCGGCAACGACAAGCTGATCCTCGGCAACTTCGTCAACACGCTCACGGTCTCGAACGTCGAGACACTGACGGGTGGCACTGCCGCCGATACGGTCACGCTTGGCACGGCGCTGATCTCTTCGAGCTCGATCGATCTCGGAGTCGGCAACGACAAGCTGATCCTTGGCGACTTTGCCAACACCGGCTCGATCGCCAACGTCGAGACCATCATCGGTGGTACGGACGCTGACACGATCACGCTGACCGCTCAGGCTTCCAAGGCCATGATCGACCTCGGAGCTGGCGCGGACAAGCTGGTCCTCGGCAACTTCGCCACCAACGTCGCAACGGTCTCTAACGTCGAAACCCTGACGGGCGGCACCGGCGCCGACACCATCACCCTCGGAGCCGAGCTCACGTCCTCCAGCAAGATCGATCTCGGTGTCGGCACCGACTCGCTCACGCTCGGCGCCTTCGACAACATCGGCTCGGTTGCCAACGTGGAAAGCCTGCTCGGCAACACCGGCGCAGACACCATCACCTACACCACCATGCTCACGGGCGGCACGGTCAACCTGGGCAACGGCCTCGATACCCTGAACCTCGGCGACTTCGCCAACAGCGTCACGGTCACGAACGTCGAGACCCTGAACGGCGGCAGCGCCAACGACACCATCACGCTCGGTGCAGCTGTCACCAACATGGAAGTCGACCTCGGCGACGGTAAGGACGTCCTCCAGCTCGGCGGCGGCCTGGCCGGCAACACGATCACTGTCTCGAACGTCGAGAGCATCATCGGTGGCACGGCAGCCGACAGCATCACGCTTGCCGCTCAGATCTCGAACGGCTCGGTTGACGGCGGCGCGGGCAGCGACAAGCTGACCCTCGGCGACTACGCCAACACGCTTACGATTGCCAACCTCGAGAGCGTCCTCGGCGGTACAGGAGCGGACACGGTCACGCTGTCCACCAGCATCCTGAACGGCTCGTTCGATCTCGGCGACGGCACCGACAAGCTGACCTTCGGCAACTTCAACAACTCGGCGACCGTGTCGAATGTTGAGACGGTCATCGGCGGCACGGCGAACGACGCCATCACGCTCGGCGGCGCTCTGACCAGCGCAAGCACGATCACCCTCGGCTTGGGCGACGACACCCTCACCCTGGGTGCCTTCGACAACGTCGGCTCGCTGGGTGGTATCGAAACCATCATCGGTAACTCGGCCTCGGATACCATCACGCTGACGGCCCAGATCTCGAATGGCTCGGTCAACCTCGGCGCCGGATTCGACGCACTGACCCTCGGAAACTTCTCCAACACGGTGTCGGTCGCGAATGTCGAGACGCTGACGGGTGGTTCTGTCGCCGATACGGTCACGCTGACCGCCATCGCCAGCAACGCCGTCATCGACCTCGGCGCGGGCTCCGACAGCCTGACGCTCGGTGACTACGCCAACGTCGCCACCATCTCGAACGTCGAGACCCTGGTGACCGGCACGGGCGCTGACACCATCACACTCGGAACGGCTCTCGCCGCTTCGAACAGCATCAACCTGGGCGCTGGCAACGACAGCCTCACCCTGGCGGATGTCGCAACCAACACGGGCTCGGTCTCGAACGTCGAAAGCCTGCTCGGTGGCTCTGGCGCGGACACGATCACCTACGCAACGCAGGTGTCCAACGTCACCGTCGACCTGGCTGGCGGCTCCGACAAGCTCACGCTCGGTGCCTTCAACAACACCGCGACGATCTCGAATGTCGAGAGCATCGTCGGTGGCAGCCTCGCGGACAACATCACTCTCGGCAGCGCGCTGCAGACCAGTGACAGCATCAACCTGGGTGTGGGCAACGACACGCTGACGCTCGGTAACTTCACCAACACCGGCTCGGTCCAGAACGTAGAGACGCTCATCGGCGGAGTGGCCGACGACACGATCACCTACGCTTCGCAGGCCTCCAACGCCTCGATCGATCTGGGTATCGGCAACGACACCCTGACGCTCGGCGGCTTCAGCAACACGGCGACGGTCTCGAACGTGGAAACGATCGTGGGCGGAAGCTCAGCCGATACGATCACGCTCGGCTCGGGTGCCATCGGGGTCAGCGTCGACCTCGGTGCCGGCAGCGACACCTTGAACTTGGGCAACTTCTACAACGAAGTGACCGTGTCCAACGTAGAGACGCTGAACGGCGGCACCTCCATGGACATCATCACCATGGGTGCGCAGGTCTCGAACGCCAACATCAACCTCGGAGCGGGCACAGACACCCTCACCTTCGGCAACTTCGCCAACACGGCGACTGTCTCGAACGTCGAGAGCATCGTCGGTGGCAACTCCGCTGACACGATCACGATCGGCAACCAGGTGTCGAACGTCACCATCGATCTCGGCGGCGGTTCCGACTCTCTGACTCTCGGCGGCTACGTCAACACGGCGACGGTCACGAACGTTGAGACCCTTACCGGCGGCAGCACCAACGACACGATCACCCTCGGGTCGGCGCTGGCGAGCGGTAATGCGATCAGCCTCGGCCTCGGCAACGACAAGCTGATCCTCGGTGAGTTCACCAACACCGGCTCGGTCTCGAGTGTCGAAACGCTCATCGGCGGAACGCTGGACGATACGATCACCTTCGCGACGCAGGCTTCGAACGCCTCTATCGACCTCGGCATCGGCAACGACACGCTGACGTTCGGTAACCTGGCGAACACGGCGACTGTCTCGAACGTCGAGACGATCATCGGCGGCAGCGCCAACGACACGATCACGCTCGGTTACGATGCGGTCAACGCCAAGATCGACCTTGGATCTGGCAGCGACACGCTGACCTTGGGCAACTACAACAACGACGTAACGGTGTTGAACGTCGAGACCATCACGGGTGGCTCGCTCATCGACAACGTCACGATCGGAGCTCAGGTCTCGAACGTCTCGATCAACCTCGGCGCCGGCCTCGACACGCTGACCTTCGGCAACTTCGCCAACACGGCGACGGTGTCGAACGTGGAAAGCATCCTCGGCGGCACCGCCAACGACACGATCACGCTCGGAGCAATCGCTTCCAACGCCACGATCGATCTCGCCGCCGGCACCGACAAGCTTGTCCTCGGTGACTACGCCAACGTCGCCACGATCCTGAACGTAGAGAGCTTCGTCGGCGGCTCCGCCAACGACACGATCACGCTCGGAACGGCTCTGGCGAGCGGCAACAGCATCGATCTCGGCTCCGGCAGCGATAAGCTGACGCTGGGTGACTTCACCAACACGGGCTCCGTCACCGGTGTCGAGACGCTGATCGGCGGCCTGGGCAACGATACGATCACGCTCGCTTCGCAGATCTCCAACGGCTTCGTCGATCTTCAGGATGGCAACGACAGCCTGACTCTCGGCAGCTACGCCAACACGCTGACGGTCGCCAACGTCGAGACCCTGGTCGGTGGTTCGCTTGCGGACACGATCACGATCACGACGGATCTGGACAACGCCTCGATCAACCTCGGCGCCGGCACCGACTCGCTGACGCTCGGAAACTTCTACAACGTCGCCACGATCTCGGGTGTCGAAAGCCTCCTGGGTGGCAACCAGAACGACACCATTACCCTGGGTGATCAGGCCTCCAACGCCACGATCAACCTCGGTGCCGGTGACGACTCGCTAACGCTCGGCAACTTCGCCAACACGCTCACCGTCTCGAACGTCGAGACGCTGACCGGCGCCGGCTCTGCCGATACGGTAACCTTCAGCAGCCAGGTCTCGAACGGCTTCATCGATCTGGCCGGCGGTACTGACTCGCTGACCTTCGGCAACTTCGCCAACACGGCGACGGTGTCGAACGTGGAGTCTATCCTCGGCAACAACGGCATCGACACGATCACCTTGGGATCGCAGGCCTCCAACGCCTCTATCGATCTCGGCGGCGGCGTCGATACCCTGACCTTCGGCAACTACGCCAACACGGCGTCGGTGACGAACGTCGAGTCGATCATGGGCGGCACGGGTGTCGATACGATCACCGTGACCGGCGCGACGGGTGCAACGATCCGCGGCGGCGGCGGCGCAGACGTGGTGACGGGCGGTTCGGGCGCAGATGTCTTCGTCTTCGACCAGAACGGTGGCGGCACCATGAAGATCAACAACATGGGCACGGGCGCCGACACGATCGGAATCGATAACACCACCTACTCGATCGCCGGCGGCTCGATAACCAACGGCGTCAACATCTCCTCGGGCACCGATGCCACCGCATCGACGCCTCTCGGCCAGGCCGGCTTCTTCTACGATACGGACGACGGCAAGCTCTACTACTCGGCCAGCGGCGACTTCACTGGCGGCGGTACTCTGGTCGGCACCATCACGACCAACGGCTCGACCGCTTGGACCCTCGACGTCTCGAAGTTCGTCCTGATGTAGCGCCTCGGACCATAGGCAATACAAGTCGAACGGCCGCATCTGAAAAGATGCGGCCGTTTTTTGCATTTTTTCCAGGGCCGTTCAGGTTGAGACAAGCCAAATCGTCGGACAACAGCTTCTGACCCGATTGCGGCAGAGGCAACTGATGCTCAAAATTGATGAGGCCAACGGCGTTGTCGTCGCCAGCGGCCCCGACGGCGAGGTCGTCCATCGCCTGGACAGCCCCGAGGCGTTCCGCTTGGTCTCCCAAGCCTGGGTCCGCTGCGGCTGGGACACGAAATATGTCTATTCTTTCAGCTGGATGGGCCGTCCGGTCATCCAGCTTCCGGAAGACATGCTCCGCATCCAGGAAGTCATCTACACGGTCAAGCCCGACGTGATCGTCGAGACGGGCGTGGCCCACGGCGGCTCTCTCATTTTCTATGCCAGCCTGTTCAAGGCCATGGGCAAGGGCCGCGTCATCGGTATCGACATCGAAATCCGCCCGCACAACCGCAAGGCGATCGAGGCTCACGAGATGAAGCCTCTGATAAGCCTTGTCGAGGGAAGCTCCGTCGATCCCGCGATCGTCGGCGAGGTGCAGTCTCAGATTAAGCCTGGCGAGACCGTGCTGGTCCTGCTCGACAGCAACCACACCAAGGCTCACGTCCTGGCCGAGCTCGAGGCCTACGGGCCCATGGTGACGCCCGGCTCCTACATCGTCGCGACCGACGGCATCATGAAGCACGTCGTTGGCGCCCCGCGCTCGAGCCCCGACTGGGATTGGAACAACCCAGAAGATGCCGCGGTCGAGTTCGCGGCGAAGCATCCCGAGTTCAGCCTCGAGGAGCCGGTGTTCCCCTTCAATGAAGGTGCCGTCACCGAGCGCGTCACCTACTGGCCCCGAGGCTTCCTGAAACGGATCTGAGGATGAAGCGCGCTCCCATCACCGCAGCGACGACCGAAAGCGGCCCGACCCTTGTTCAGCGGGCGATCGAGGCCCTGGATCGCGGCGATGTGATGAGTGCGGCGTCCCTTGCGAGGAGCGCGACCGAGGTTTCGGCCAAGGATGCGCTCGGCTGGGAGGTTCTCAGCATCGCCCTGCAGAGATCCGGCGACCTTGAGGCCTCAATCGAGGCAGGCCGCAAGGCCATCGAGCTCAATCCCAAGGCTGCGGATTTCCATGCCAACCTTGGCGTGGTGTTGAGAGCAGCGGGCCGGCCTCGCGATGCCGAAGTGTCCTATCGCGCCGCCATCGCCTGCAATCCTGGCTTTGCCGCCGCCCACCACAATCTCGGCAACCTGCTCCGTGACGAAGGCCGCAATCCCGAGGCCGAGCAGTGCTACCTGAGGGCCGTCGAGGCCAACAAGACTTACACTGATGCCTGGCACGGGCTCGGTACGGCATTGCAACGGCAGGGGAAGCTCGACGAGGCCAGCGCTGCGCTCGAGCGCGCGCTCGCGCTGCGTCCCGACAAGGCCGACGTGATTTGCGATCTAGCCATGTGCAAGCTGGCGCAGGATGAGGGCAGCGCCGCCCTGTCTCTGATGCAGAAGGCAGTCGCACTCGATCCCGACCTAGCCACCGGATGGGGCAACCTCGGCGCCGTGCACCTGCGCGCCGGCAAGCTCGTCGATGCCGAGCGTACGACCCGCCGCGCCATGGAGCTCATGCCGCAGGAAGCTCGCTGGGTCAGCAACCTCGCCGTGGTCGCCAAGGACCTTGGCCGCTTTGACGAAGCCGAAATCCTGTTCCGCCGCGCGTTGGCGCTGCGTCCTGGATATTCGCTGGCGCATGCGAACCTTCTGTTCTGCATGAACTACCACCCGCATAAGACTGCGCCCGAGATCTTCGCCGAGTATCGTCGTTTCGACGAAGCCCACGCCAAGTCTCTGATGCCGAAGACGGTCGTGCACGCCAACGACCCGTCGCCGGATCGCAAGCTGCGCGTCGGCTATATGTCCCCCGATTTCCGCGAGCACGCCGCCCGCCACTTCCTGGAGCCGTTGCTGGCGCACTATGACCGCAGCAAGGTCGATCTCTATTGCTACGCCGAGGTCGCCCAGCCCGACGCCATGACCGCCACCTTCAAGTCGATGGCGACCGAGTGGCGCTCGACCGTCGGCATGAGTGACGAAGCGGTAGCAGCCCAGATCCGCGCCGATGCCATCGACATCCTGGTGGACTTCGGCGGTCATACGTCGTCGAGCCGCCTGCTGGTAATGGCAAGGAAGCCGGCTCCGATCCAGATCGCGCACTATCTCGGCCACGGCTATACGTCCGGCCTCTCGGCCGTGGACGTGTTCATGAGCGACGCCGAGATGGCGCCGGAAGGCTCCGAGCACCTGTTCTCCGAGCGCATCGTGCGCCTGCCGCGCATCCCCGTGGCCTACGTGCCGCCCAAGGGCATGCCGGAAGTCTCCGAGCTTCCCGCGCTCAAGAAGGGCCACATCACGTTCGGCTACTTCGGCCGTCCCGAGCGCCTGAACGAGCGCGTCGTGGCCTCGTGGTCGAAGATCCTGAAGGGCGTGCCGAACAGCCTCCTGATGCTGAACTCGAAGGCGTTCGCGGAGGAAGCCTTCTGCACGTTGTTCGCAGACCGCTTCGCCGCCCATGGCATCGGGCGCGAGCGTCTGCGCATGGTCTACACGAGCCCGCAGCCCAAGACTTGGTCGGCCTATGGCGAAGTCGACATTGCGCTCGATCCCTATCCGCACAATGCCGGCACGACGACGATCGAGGCCCTTTGGCTCGGCGTTCCCGTAGTCTCAGTGATGGATCGTCCATCCGTCGGCCGCTTCGGCATCAGCGTCCTCGGCGCCGCCGGTCTTCGGGACTGGGTTGCGGCCGACGAGACGAGCTATGTGGCGCTGGCCGTTGCCAAGGCAAAGGACATCAAGGCGCTATCCGAGCTCCGCCGCGGTCTGCGCGACAAGGTCAAGGCTTCGCCGCTCCATGACGGCAAGGGCCTCGTCCGCGACATGGAAGCCGCATTCCGTGATCTCTGGAAGGAATGGGGCGAAGCCAACAAGCACAACGCTGCGTCGAGCTCGATCGAACGCAACCGCAACGTCATATCGAGCCGCGTGCAGACGCTCGACGAGCAGGGCCGTCGCCCCGAAGCCGCCGAGCTCCTGACCGGCTATCTGCGCGAGGACCCGAAGTTCGTCCTCGGCTATTGCCTCTTGTCCGACATCTATCGCCGCATCGGTCGCATGCCCCAGGCGGAGGCGATCGCGCGCGAAGCCCTGAAGATTGATCCCAAGGATCCCTCGGCGGCAAACGCTCTCGGCAACGTCCTTGCTGCCCGTGGCCAGCTTGGCGAGGCCGAAGCCGCCTATACCATCGCCATCGAGGCCAAACCCGATAACGGCGAAGCCTACAACAATCGCGCTCTTGTCGAGATGCGGCGCGGCCAGCTTGTCGCCGCCGAGCGCGATCTTCGCAAGGCTCTCGAGGTCCGCCCCGATCTGACCGAGATCGGCTTCAATCTTGCCAACGCCATACAGGATCAGGGCCGCGCTGCAGATGCGGTCGCCGAGTTCCAGGCCACGCTCGCCAAGGCGCCTGGGAACGCGACTGGCCACGGCATGATGCTGTTCGCGCTCACCTATCACCCCGGGCTCACCGGCGAGCAGATCTTCGCCGAGTTCCAGCGCTGGAACGATATGCATGCGGCGAAGTTCGCGCCGAAGGATCCTGGCTGGCCCAATCCCCGCACGGGCAAGCGGCGTCTGCGCATAGGTTACGTGTCGCCGGACTTCGCCAACAAGTCCTCGCGCCATTTCATCGAGCCCATTCTCGTTGGCCACGACCGCAGCAAGGTCGAGGTCTTCTGCTACGCAGAGGTCCCCGCGCCCGATGGCGAGACGGTTCGCCTCCGCGCCATGGCTGAGCATTGGCGTGGCACAGTCGGTCTCTCGGATGACGATCTGGCAGCCCTGATCCGCCGCGACGCCATCGACGTTCTTGTCGATCTCGGTGGCCACACGGCACGCAACCGCCTCCTCGCATTCGCGAGGAAACCGGCTCCGGTCCAGATCGCCCACTTCCTCGGCCATGGCTACACCTCCGGCCTGACCGCGATGGACGCCTTCCTCGCCGATGACGCCTTGGCGCCTCCTGGTTCCGAGCGATTGTTTTCGGAGCGTGTCGTGCGCCTGCCGCGCATTCCCGTGGCCTATGCGCCGCCCGCGAATATGCCGGAAGTAGCGCCTTTGCCGGCGCTCAAGAATGGCTACGTGACGTTCGGAAACTTCGGCCGTGTCGTCCGCCTCAACGAAGAGGTCATCGAGACCTGGTCGCGCATCTTGAATGCGCTGCCCACGTCGCGCCTGGTGCTCAATACCGTCTCCTTCACCGATGCCGAGATCACCCGCCGCTATCGCGAGATGTTCGCGCGCCACGGCGTGAACCCCGACCGCGTCGATTTCTCCTTCACCACTCCGCAATCGAAGACCTGGGACGCCTACGCCAACATCGACATCGCCCTCGATCCGTTCCCGCACAACGGTGGAACGACCACCATCGAGGCTCTTTGGCTCGGCGTACCGTCCATTTGCCTTCGCATGCGCCCCTCTGTTGGCTGCCTCGGCGCCACTATCATGGGCTCGGTCGGCCTCGGATCGTGGGTTGCGAGCGATCGCGACGAGTATGTTGATCTCGCCGTGCGCCGCGCCCGCAATATCGAGTCTCTCGCCACGTTGCGCGCAAACTTGCGTTCCCGCATGGCCGCGTCTCCGCTGCTCGATGCGCGAGGTTTGGCCAAGGAGCTCGAGCGCGTCTACGCCGGCCTTTGGGACGATTATTGCGAGCGTGAATCCAAGATAGAAGGCCTGCAGGCGAAAGCTGGCGAAGCCTATGCGGCCAAGAAATATGATGTCGCCGTCGACCTCTTCACCCAGGCGCTGAAGCTATCGCCTCGCGCCAGCGGCTACTCGAACCTGGGCGCCGCCCTGCGTGCGAGCGGCCGGGTTCAGGAAGCCGAGGCCGCCTACCGCGAGGCCATTGCCCGCGCTCCCGATTTCGCCAATGCCTATGGCAACCTCGGTAACCTGCTCACGGGGCGTGGCCGTTCCGCCGAGGCCGAGGTTGTGCTCCGCCGCGCTCACGAGCTGGCGCCCAACGACGTCTCCGTGATGCGGAGCCTCGGGCTTTGCATCATGACGCAGGGCCGCCTCGCAGAGGCCGAGCCCATCATGCGCAAGGCCCTGGCCCTGCAGCCGCGCGATGGCGACCTCTACGACAATCTCGCCCAGCTCCTCAGGCAGAAGGGCGAGCCCGTCGCCGCTATGCGTCTCTATGAGCAGGCGAAGGAGCTCATTACCGACAACTGGCGCGCCATCGGCAACATGGCCCTGCTGGTGCAGGACCTTGGCCGCTTTGACGAAGCCGAAGTCCTGTTCCGTCGCGCTTTGGCGCTGCGTCCTGGATATTCGCTGGCGCATGCGAACCTTCTGTTCTGCATGAACTACCACCCGCATAAGACTGCGGCCGAGATCTTCGCCGAGTACCGCCGCTTCGATGAGGCTCACGCCAAGTCGCTGATGCCGAAGACGGTCGTGCACGCCAACGACCCGTCGCCGGATCGCAAGCTGCGCGTCGGCTATATGTCCCCGGATTTCCGCGAGCACGCCGCGCGCCACTTCCTGGAGCCGCTGCTGGCGCACTATGACCGCAGCAAGGTCGCTCTCTATTGCTACGCCGAGGTCGCCCAGCCCGACGCCATGACCGCCACCTTCAAGTCGATGGCGACCGAGTGGCGCTCGACCGTCGGCATGAGTGATGAAGCGGTAGCAGCCCAGATCCGCGCCGATGCCATCGACATCCTGGTGGACTTCGGCGGCCATACGTCGTCGAGCCGCCTGCTGGTGATGGCAAGGAAGCCGGCTCCGATCCAGATCGCCCACTACTTGGGCCATGGTTATACGTCCGGCCTCTCGGCCGTAGACGTGTTCATGAGCGATGCCGAGATGGCGCCTGAGGGCTCCGAGCACCTGTTCTCCGAACGCATCGTGCGCCTGCCGCGCATCCCCGTGGCCTACGTGCCGCCCAAGGGCATGCCGGAAGTGTCAGAGCTTCCCGCGCTCAAGAAGGGTCACATCACGTTCGGCTACTTCGGCCGTCCCGAGCGCCTGAACGAGCGCGTCGTGGCCTCATGGTCGAAGATCTTGAAGGGCGTGCCGAACAGTCTTCTGATGCTCAACTCGAAGGCCTTCGCGGAAGAAGCCTTCTGCACGTTGTTCGCTGACCGCTTCGCAGCCCATGGCATCGGGCGCGAGCGTCTGCGCATGGTCTACACGAGCCCGCAGCCGAAGACATGGTCGGCCTATGGCGAGGTCGACATCGCGCTCGATCCCTATCCGCACAATGCCGGCACGACGACGATCGAAGCTCTGTGGCTCGGCGTTCCCGTTGTGTCGGTAATGGATCGTCCATCCGTCGGCCGCTTCGGCATCAGCGTCCTGGGCGCTGCCGGTCTCCGGGACTGGGTTGCGGTCGACGAGACGAGCTATGTCGCGCTCGCCGTCGCCAAGGCAAAGGACATCAAGGCGCTATCCGAGCTCCGCCGCGGCCTGCGCGACAAGGTCAAGGCTTCGCCGCTGTTCGACGGCAAGGGCCTCGTCCGCGACATGGAAGCCGCATTCCGGGATCTCTGGAAAGAATGGGGCGCGAAAAAGAAGGATACTCGGCCGTCGTCGCGCGCCGCATTCGGGTCAGCGCTCGCGGCTCTCCAAAGTGGAGATCACGAGGCTGCCATCCGCTTCGCCACCGAGGCGCTGGCGATCGACACCAGCGACAACGACGCCCTGCATGTGCGCGGCATCGCAGCCTTCCGGCTTGGACGCTTGCCCGCGGCAATCGACGACCTTCTGCAGGCCATCCGCAAGGAGCCCGCGCGCGCCGACTTGAGGTGGAACGTCACCGCCATGCTGCGCGTCGCCGGCCGGCTCCAGGAGGCCGAGCAACAAGGACGCGAGGCCGTACGGTTGGCGCCTGACGCGCCCGAGGCCCACAACAATCTCGCTTCCGTTCTCAAAGACCGCGGCGAGACCGCGGGTGCCGAGACTCATTTCCGTCGCGCTATCGAACTCAAGCCCGACTACGGCGACGCCTGGTGCAATCTCTCCTGGCTGTTGTCGCTTGCCGGCAAGTCGCGAGAGGCGGAAGCCGCCGCGCAGCGCGCTTTCGAGATCAATCCCAAGGACCCCAACGCGCAGAACAATCTCGGCACGGCGCTGATGCATCAGGATCGGCTGCGCGAGGCCGGAGAGTGTTTCGAGAAGGCGCTGGCGTTGAAGCCGGACTTCTCCGTCGCGCATTCGAATTTGCTGTTCTGCTTGAACTACCGTACCGATCTGTCGGCGGATGAGATCTTCTCTTCCTACAAGCGTTGGGACGCCATGCACGCCGCGAAGCTGCGGCCGAAGGCACCGACCTATAAGGGAACCAAGGACCCGAATCGCCGCCTCAAGGTCGGCTATGTCTCGCCCGACTTCCGCTATCACGCTGTGAGCTTCTTCATCGAGTCGCTTCTCGCTGCCCACGATCCCGCCCAAGTCGAGCTCACCCTCTACTCGGAAGTCCCGAACCCGGACGCAGTCACCGCTCGGTTCAAGAGCTATGCCGCGCATTGGCGCTCCACCGTCGGACTATCCGACGAGGAGGTCGCCGCCATGGTCCGCGCCGACGGTATCGACGTCCTGGTCGATCTGGCGGGTCACACGGCGGGCAACCGCCTGCTCGCATTCGCAAGGAAGCCCGCGCCGGTTCAGGTGGCGCACATGGTCGGATCTGGCTCGACGACGGGCTTGAGCGCGATCGATGCGGTCCTGATCGACGAGCAGCTTCTGCCTCGCAACGCCGAGCGCAACTTCTCCGAGAAATCCGCGCGCCTGTCGCGCATGCCGCTCATCTATTCGCCTCCGGCAGGTATGCCCGAGGTGGGTCCGCTTCCGGCTCTGAAGAACGGCTATGTCACGTTCGGCTGCTTCAGCCGTGCCGCGCGCATCAACGAGAACGTACTCGCCGCCTGGGCTCGCATCCTGCGCAGCGTCCCGGACTCGAAGCTCCTGCTCAACAGTAAGCCGTTCCGCGAGCCTGAGGCCCGTGAGGCTTGGCTGAAACGCTTCAAGTCGTTGGGCATCAGCGCAGACAGGGTCGATCTCGTCTACACGACGCCGCAACCCAGCACCTGGGAAGCTTATGGCGACGTCGACATCGCTCTCGATCCGTTCCCGCACAACGCCGGTACGACGACAATCGAAGCTCTGTGGCTCGGCGTTCCGGTCGTTTCGCTCTTGGGCCGTCCCCCGGTTGGACGCTTTGGCGCCGCCATTCTCGGAAGCGTCGGGATGGAGTCGTGGGTGATGGAGGATGTCGACAGCTACGTCGCGCGCGCGGCAACGGCTGCAAGCAATCTCACCTCGCTTGCTGCGCTGCGTGCATCGCTCAGGGAAAAGTTCCGCGCCTCGCCGATCGGCTCCGATGCCAAGGGTTTGGCGCGAGAGATCGAGAGCGTCTACCGGCGTCTGTGGCTCGAATACTGCAGAGGCTGACGTAGTAAAGTTTGCGCGTGGAATAAATGTGGTTTGAGACAGCTTGGTGCAAGCTTTCTGCCTTAGCCCTAGATGTACTCAAGATGAAATATCTGACACGCAAAAATTAGAACGACGACGCTGAGAAAGGCGCATCCGAGTGACCACGATACTGGAAGAACGGACAACGGTTGCGAAGCGGCGCGAGATACTGACGCGGCGGGAACGCGACTGTCTCGTTCTCAGCGGTCGCGGCCTCTCGGAAAAAGAGGTAGCGCAGCAGCTCGATATCAGTCCGAACACGGTGCGTGTTCACATCGAGAACATCAAGCGCAAGCTTGGCGCGGCCAACAAGAGCCATGCGCTGATCCTGTCGCTTCTCAGCGGCGAGACCGAGCTCAGCGATTTCGACGAGCAGATTCTGGACTCGAGCAACTAGACCACGATCGCTTCGGACCCTATCAGTCCAAAGCGTGAATCATCAGGTTCATAGAGCCTTTAGCAGCCGAGAAACGACCGTATGCGCGCTCCGATCTGATCGAGCGGCAGCACCTCATCGGCACCCCCTGCTTCGACAAGCGACCGCGGCATCCCGTAGACGACGCAGGACGCCTGGTCCTGCGCGATGATGTGTCCACCGAGCTTCTTCAGCTTGACGAACTCGCTGGCGCCATCCGCACCCATGCCCGTCAGCATCACGCCGAGAACGTTCTTGCCGAACGCCGAGCGGGCGCTTTCCGCGAGTACGTCGACCGAGGGCTTATAGAGGCTCTCGCCCTGATCGGGCGTGACCCTGATTCCCGCGGCCGTGACGCGGGTCTGCATGCCACCCGGCGAGATATAGATGGTGCCCTTGGTGAGCGCGTCACCTTCGGCAGCCTCGACGACCTTGGCCTTGCAGAGTTCGTTCAGCCGCTGCGCCAGCGCCTTGGTGAACTGTGGCGGCATGTGCTGAGCAATGACGATGGGAACGGGCAGATTTTCCGGCAGTTGCGTGAGAACGGTCTGCAAAGCCTGCGGCCCGCCCGTGCTCGACCCGATGATGCAGATCTTGGCCGTGGGCTTGACGCCGACGGCTGCGCGCGGGGCCATTGGAGCCGGACGCGGCGCGGTCGAGCGTACTTGGGTGAGCCGAGAGCGGTTGTGGCGCGCTTCCGCGGCAGCCAGCAGCTTCTCGTGGATGTTCTCCGTGCCGCGCGACTTGGGAATGAAATCGACGGCGCCGAGCGACAAGGCTTCGAGGGTTACGGCCGCGCCCGCTTCCGTTCGCGCGCTAACCATGAGCACCGCGGTCGGGCTCTGGCGCACGATCTCCTTCAGCGCCTCGATGCCGTTCATGACCGGCATATCGACGTCGAGGGTCACGACGTCGGGTTTGTGGGCGAGAACCTTCTCGATGGCCTCGCGGCCGTTCGTGGCGGTATCCACAACCTTGAAGCGCGGGTCGGACTCGACCTTGCGGACGAGGACTCCGCGCATGAACGCTGAATCATCCACTACGAGAACTTTGATCGGAGTGGACATACGCGCTCTACTCTCTCCCTTGAGACCGATCCGCCATGGCGCCCTGCGTTGCTGGGGCAAGCCTATAAAATATGCGGATACAGACGCTTCCATTTGCTGGTTAACAGGAAACGATTGCCAATCAGTTACGAGGCCGCGTCCCTGGACGGCGGCGACGCCAGCTATGCCTTCTTAAACCTTAAGCTCCGCCCGCCAGCGGGAATGTTGGGCGCGTTCGATGCGCAGTTAATAATATGGCAATTAATATGCCCGCATAGTCTCCCTATCAGCGGCGCCACGGGAGCGGGCAGCCGCCTGCGGCAAGTCAGATTTCCGATTTTGATTTGGGTAAAGGGGACTAGAGTTATGAGCGCGAACAACATGCCTGTCCTCGTCGTCGACGATTACAGCACCATGGTTCGGATCATTCGCAAGCTTTTGAAAACGATCGGTTTCGAGAACGTTGACGAGGCAGCGAGCGGCCAGGCAGCACTGGAGAAGATCAAGGCCAAGGAATACGGCCTCATCATTTCCGACTGGAACATGGAGCCGATGACGGGTTACGAGCTTCTCAAAGTTGTCCGCGCCGACCCGGCTATGGCCAAGACCCCCTTCATCCTCGTCACTGCTGAATCGAAGCAGGACAACATCAACGCCGCCAAGACGGCCGGCGTCAGCGGCTACATCATCAAGCCCTTCAACGAGAAGGTGCTGAAAGAGAAGATCGACGCGGCCCTCGCGGCTCCGGTCGCAGCCTAAGAGGCTGAGATCGCATTAGATCTCGCGATCTGACGCGTGACACATTGTCGAGCCGCAGCACCTGCGGTATAGACACCATAGATCGGTATTAGAGCTCACCGGGCGTTCCGCCGTCCGGTGAGTTTTGCATTTCAGACTGCACGCGCGTTCGGCCGTTCCCACGCCGACCATCGTTCGGGAACGACGCCAAGGAACGCCCCGCGTGCGCAATGAGCAGGTCGATGGACAACAACACCGCGGCGGATAACGCCGCTCGAGCAACAGCCGCGGAGGCTGCATCGGGCTCTGAGAGCCCGCTCGTGCGCGAGATCAAGCGCCGGCGCACCTTCGCGATCATTTCGCATCCCGACGCCGGCAAGACGACGCTGACTGAGAAGCTGCTCTTGTTCGGCGGCGCCATTCAGCTCGCCGGCCAGGTCAAGGCCAAGAAGGACGGGCGCAACACGCGCTCGGACTGGATGGCGATCGAGAAGGCGCGCGGCATCTCTGTCGCCACCTCCGTCATGACCTTCGAATACGGCGGCGCTGTCTTCAACCTGCTCGACACGCCGGGCCACGAAGACTTCTCCGACGACACCTATCGCACGCTGACCGCCGTCGATAGCGCCATCATGGTGATCGACGCGGCACGCGGCATCGAAACTCGGACGCGCAAGCTGTTCGAGATCTGCCGCATGCGCGACATCCCGATCGTCACCTTCATCAACAAGCTCGACCGCGAGGCTCGCGAGCCGCTCGATCTCTTGGACGAGATCGAGAAGACGCTGGCCCTCGACACCGCCCCCATGGTCTGGCCCATCGGCCAGGGCCGCGAGTTCCGCGGCACCTACGACCTTTATCAGCCGCGCGTCCGCCGCCTCGACGAGGATTTCGACGGCCAGCCGATCACCGGCCCCGACGATCCACTGTTCGCCGAGCTCTTGGAGGAAGGTGTCCATAAGCGCTGGCGCGAGGAGATCGATCTTGTGGCCAGCGCTTGCGGACGCTTCGACCTCGAAGCCTTCCAGCACGGTTCACTGACGCCAGTGTATTTCGGCTCTGCCTTGAAGAACTTCGGCGTTCGCGACGTGCTGGACGCGCTCAAGACCTTTGCCCCGCCGCCGCGCACGCAGCATGCCGCCACGCGCGAGATCAAGGCGACGGAACCGGCCATGACCGGGATCATTTTCAAGATCCAAGCCAACATGGATCCGAACCACCGCGACCGCATCGCCTTCATGCGCGTCTGCTCGGGCAAGCTCTCGCGCGGCATGAAAGTGAAGCATGTGCGCTCCGGCAAGACCATGGCGCTCACCGCGCCGCAGTTCTTCTTCGCCCAGGACCGCTCCATTGCCGAGGAGGCCTTCGCCGGCGACGTGGTCGGCATTCCGAACCGCGGTACACTCCGCATTGGCGACGCGCTGACCGAAGGCGAGGACATCACGTTCCTCGGCATTCCGAGCTTCGCGCCCGAGATCCTGCGCCGCATCCGGCTCGAGGACGCCATCAAGGCCAAGAAGCTCAAGGACGCCATGAAGGAGATGGCGGAGGAAGGCGTGGTGCAGGTGTTCAGCCCCATCGACGGCACACAGCCCGTCGTCGGCGTCATCGGCGCCCTTCAGCTCGACGTGCTCGCCGACCGCCTGCTGCACGAATATGGACTGAAGACGGACTACGATCCGGCACCCTGCGATGCCGTACGCTGGGTCAAGGCCAAGGATCCCGTGACGCTGAAGCGCTTCCTCGAGAGCAACCGCTCGTACATCGCCACCGATCTCGACGAGAACTACGTCTTCATGCCGGCGTCCATTTTCAATCTGAACTACGCTAAGCAGAAGAACCCCGACGTCGAGTTCCTCGAGATCAAGACCTGAGCGAGTCTGCTACTTCACCACATCCGTGACGATGTTGGCTTCACGCAGCTCGTTGACGGTCGGATACCAGACGCTCTCAGAAGGCGTCGCGAAGATGTGCCTGATGAAGTCCTCCGGCACGTTCGCCTGATTTAGGAACTCCGTCGCATGCGCCGTTATCGCGGCCAGCACGACGGGCGTATTCCCGGAGGGCGCGTGGTACCCAAGCTTCGCGCCTTTCTGCAGGAACCTGCGATTACCGCCGAGGTAGGCATACGTGCAGGCGCTTCCGCACATCTCGGTCGTGAAGGTGTCGAGGCCGCGTTCCTTGATCAGCGCGCCCATCCGCCGGCCAACCGCATAGTGTCCGCCGGGACTGTTCAGGACGATGGTCTGGATGTCTCCGTTCTCGCTGAGGGCTTTCGAGAAAGCATCGAACATGCCCCAGGACATGTATCCCGTGACAATGATCTGATCGCCGTCGACCGAAACGTCGTGGCCCTGAAGCCCAATCGGGTCGGTGTCTGTCGCTTCGGCATAATAACGTGACAGGTTGCCGGGCAGCGTCGAAAGCGCGAACAGCGTCAGCGCGAAGCCAACGATGGCGAAGAGCCGCCCCGTCCAGCGCGTGATCCACCAGCGGCCGGGCGCTTCCTTCTTGGAGCTGGCCCGCCAGGTACCGACGAGCTGCCACAGACCGATGGCAAAGATCAACGAGAGGGTAAGCGTTGCTGCCAGCATGACGCGGTAGGGCGTCTTATCGATGGTGTAGCTGCTGAGCAGGCTGATGCCGCCGAACGTCGCGACCCACGGCACGAGCAGCGAAAAGATCAACACACTCGTCCAGAATCCGGATTCGCCCCGCCAGTGCCGTCCGATGAATTTAAGCATGTCCCGCCAACTCGGTCTGCCGATTGTCAGACGTCGAGCATATATGACGGAGGCGGTGCCCGCTCCGGTAATTGCGGTCCGAGCGTTAGCGAAGTGGGTTAGCGGCGGTGGAAGCCGTTATGTTTCAGTCGCCGCGGCGACGAGCGCCGCCTTCTCGGATCGTGAAAGCCCCTTGATGCGGGCTTCCTCTTTCTGGGCCTCCGAGCGGGTGGCGAAGGCTGCACGGTAAACGAGCCTGACGGGGCGACGTGATGCCGTATAGCGGGCGCCCTTCCCCTTTTCGCCGTTATGTTCCATGACACGGCGGTCCGCGTCGCGGGCGATGCCCGTGTAATATGTGCCGTCCGCGCACACGACGATATAAAGGGTGTAGTCCATGATCTGGGGCTACATCGCCCCGCCGCCTCTCGCAACTGTCCGGGCAGACAGCGTTGGGGACGAGTTGAAGCCAAGTGAGAATGGAGCCTGAACGCGTGCTGCGCCTGACCGAGATCAAGCTGCCTCTCGATCATGCCGAGGATGCGATTCCCGCGGCCACTCTCGCACGCCTTAAGATCAAGCCTGCCGAGCTCGTCGGCTTCACGGTGTCCCGCCGCGCCTGGGACGCACGCAAGAAGTCGGCGATCTCGCTCATCTACACGCTGGACGTTGAGGTCAAGGACGAGAAGGCGGTTTTGAAACGCCTCGCGGGCGACAAGCACGTCACCACAGCGCCGGATGTCTCTTACAAGTTCGTCGCCAAGGCGCCGTCCAGCCTTTCGACCCGGCCCATCGTGATCGGGACCGGTCCATGCGGCTTCATGGCGGCGCTCACGCTGGCGCAGATGGGCTTCCGTCCCGTCATCCTGGAGCGCGGCAAGGTCGTGCGCGAGCGTACCAAGGATACATGGGGCCTCTGGCGCCGCTCGGTGCTGAACCCCGAGAGTAACGTCCAGTTCGGCGAAGGCGGAGCTGGCACGTTCTCGGACGGCAAGCTCTACAGTCAGATCAAGGACCCGAACCACCACGGCCGCAAAGTGCTGACGGAATTCGTCAAGGCTGGTGCGCCTGAGGAGATCCTGTACGTCGCCAAGCCGCACATCGGCACTTTTCGCCTGGTCACGATCGTCGAGAGCATCCGCCAGACCATCGAGGAGCTGGGTGGCGAGTATCGCTTCGGCACCAAGGTCGTGGATCTCGATATCGTCGAAAGCGGCGGTGAGCGTCGCGTCCGCGGTGTCGTGCTCGAGAACGGGGAGCACCTTGCCTCGGACCATGTCGTCCTCGCCGTAGGCCACAGCGCTCGCGACACCTTCGAGATGCTGCATCGCCGTGGCGTTTTCATCGAGCCGAAGCCCTTCTCCATCGGCGTGCGCATCGAGCATCCGCAGTCGCTGATCGACAAATGCCGCTTCGGTGCCAGCGCCGGGCATCCGATCCTCGGCGCCGCCGACTACAAGCTCGTGCATCACGCTGCGAACGGCCGCTCGGTCTACAGCTTCTGCATGTGCCCGGGAGGCACCGTCGTCGCCGCCACCTCCGAGGAGGGCCGCGTCGTCACCAACGGCATGAGCCAGTATTCCCGCGCCGAGCGCAACGCCAACTCCGGCATCGTCGTTGGAATCACCCCGGAGGTCGATTATCCCGGCCACCCGCTGGCGGGCATTGCCTTCCAGCGCCATTGGGAGGAACGCGCGTTCGAGGCCGGCGGCAGCAACTACAAGGCCCCGGCTCAGCGCGTCGGTGATTTCCTCGCTGGCCGCCCGTCCACCAGCCTCGGCGACGTCATGCCTTCCTATAAACCCGGCGTCACGCCGACCGACCTCTCGCTCTGCCTGCCGGATTATGCCGTCGCCGCCATCCGCGAGGCACTGCCAGCCTTCGATCACGACATCAAGGGCTACTCGCTCGCCGATGCGGTCATGACCGGCGTCGAGACGCGCACCTCCTCGCCCATCCGCATCCGCCGCGACGACAGCTATCAAAGCATCGGCCTCACGGGCCTCTATCCGGCCGGCGAAGGTGCGGGCTATGCCGGCGGCATTCTCTCGGCGGGCGTGGACGGCATCCGCGTCGCTGAAGCTGTGGCCTTGAGCATGAGGCACGCCGCATCGAGCGCCGATCCCGTAACATGAGCGAGAGCATGCCCTCTGAAAATCAGCCTATTGGTGACGCGCTTCCCGCATGGACGCCGCGCCAGCGTCCGCCTGCAACGCCGATGGAGGGCCGCTACTGCGTCGTGGAGCGCCTGAACCTCGACTCGCACGCGGACGACCTTTTCGAGGTGCTCTGCACGCCCGAGGCCGAGAGCGGCTGGACCTACCAGCGCGACGAGCAACCTAAGAACCGCGACGCGTTCCAGGCCTGGCTCGCCGCCAATGTCGCCTCTCAGGATCCGATGTTTCACGCCATCATCGACCGCGAGACCGGCAAGGCTGTCGGCATCGCGTCTTTCATGCGCATGGACTTCGCCAATGGCGTCATCGAGGTCGGACACATTCACTACGCGCCGGTCATGCGCAGGACACGCGCCGGCACCGAAGCCATGTTCCTAATGATGCGGCGCGCCTTCGATGAGCTGGGCTTCCGCCGCTACGAATGGAAATGCGACAGCCTCAATGCGCCGTCACGCAGTGCCGCCGTGCGCTATGGCTTCACGTTCGAAGGCATCTTCCGCCAGGCCGTCATCTACAAGAAGCGCAACCGCGACACCGCCTGGTTCGCCATCATCGATCGCGATTGGCCCGCCATCAAGCGCGCCTTCGAGCAATGGCTCGATCCGGCCAACTTTGATGCTGCGGGCCGCCAGAAGCGCACCCTGGCAGATTTGAGATAGGCGATTACCGCGAAGATACGATGCCGACCCGCGGCTTGCGTGTGCTCGGTACGTCCTGAAGCCACTCGGCATTGTCGCGCAAGAGAACGGAGAGCTTGAACAGCTCGTCCATGGCATCGGTCAGGCGTTCGCGCAGTTGCTGCGCCAGCGCGCCGCCATCGAGAAGCTGCTTCGAGACGTCGGCGACCGCGATCTGGCGCGACGTGGAATACATGCCGAGCGAGCGCGCGACGCGCTGCATCTCGTTCAATGCGTTGCCCGAGAGCTGCCCGCCCGCGACCTGCATGAGGCACAGGGGCTTGCCGCGCACGGCCGAGCCCTGCTTGCCCGAAGGCAGGTAGTCGATGATGAGCTTCATGACGCCGGACATGCTGCCGTGGTGCTCGGGCGAGCACCACACATGCCCGTCGGACCATTTCGTCAGCTCGGCAAGCTCGAGGACTTTGGCGTGTGCCGATGAGCCTTCGCTGTCGACCGGCAATCCGTTGGGATCGAACATCTTCGTCTCGGCGCCGAGGCCCGAGAGCAGGCGCTCCGCTTCCGCCACAAGCCGGCGGCTGTAGGACCCCGAACGTGCGGAGCCATAGAGCAGCAGAATGCGCGGGCTTGAGTGCGAAGCGGGGGACGTCGTCATAGGTAGGAAATGTCCTGAAAAAGTGCGCTGCGGCACTGATCTTGAGCAGACCTTAGCACGCCGTGACCCAAAAATCCGTGAAGCCCTCTGCCCCTGTATACGACCTTAGGTCTGCATCGGATCTCCCGATGCCCCCGCAAGCCAGGGTCAAATGACGCGCAATTAACGCCGCCATGCGTACCAAACTCGCGACCCGTGCCGCCGCGGATGACGGCTGAACACTTTATTCACCATCAGAAACGGGCGTCGGCTGCATCAGCAAAAGTTTAGACGACCATTAAGCCGGATGCGCCAACCTCGGGCGTTCATCAGGGAACATCTCATCCTTTGGGATTTTCTCGGGGCGTTGAATGGCATCCGGCGAGCGCGCGGAGATTTCCGGCGCGTGGTGCCGTTCGGGAAGGCCGCGACGCGGCAGCAGAGGGAGCTACCTAGTGCAGAATTCGTTCAATCAGAAGATCCGCGAGCTGCTTTCGGCGCAGGACACGCTCGACGCGTCGAAGCTTGCCGACGACAGCGATCTCTATGACGCGGGTCTCACCTCCTTCGCTTCCGTGCAGCTCATGCTCGCCCTTGAGGACGCCTTCGCCATCGAGTTTCCCGAGCGCATGCTCAACCGCCGCACGTTCGCGAGCATCGCCAACATCGAACAGAGCCTTCGCGAGCTGGTCCCCGCAGAGGCAGCCTGATCATGAACTATATCGATCAGGCTTCGCCGCGCGCGAAGATGAAGGCGCTCTGCCAGTCCGCGGCAGCGCCCAATGCTGAGAGCGTCGACAAGGACTCGCGCTTTCCCGTCGAGACGTTCGAAGCGCTGAAGCGCGAGCGGCTGATGGGCCTTCTGGTTCCGGTCGAGCTCGGCGGCAAGGGCGCGTCTCTGACGGAAGTCGCCGATCTCTGCTGCGTGTTGGCGCAGAGCTGCGCCTCGTCGGGCATGATCTATGCCATGCACAACATCAAGCAGCACAACCTCGTTGCCGGTGGCGCCGGCAGCGCCTGGCATCGCGACTTCATGAAGCGCGTCGCGGGCGAGCAGCTTCTCTTGGCTTCGGCCACGACCGAAGCCGGCATTGGTGGCGACCTGCGCAACAGCGTCTGCGCCATCGAGCGCAAGGACGGCGAGGTCTCGCTGGTCAAGGATGCGACTGTCATCTCCTACGCTCGTTATGCCGACGCCATCTTTCCGACCGCGCGGCGCAACGCGACCGCCGCGTCGGGCGATCAGGTCATGGTCGCTTTCACCAAGGATCAGTACGAGCTGAAGCCCACCACGACGTGGGATACGCTCGGCATGCGCGGTACCTGCAGCGAAGGCTTCATTCTGTCCGCCCGTGCGCCGGAAGCACAGATCTTCCCGCAGCCCTTCGCCGAGCTCGCCGCTCAGTCGATGCTGGCTACGTCCCACATCCTCTGGGCCGCTGTCTGGTATGGAATTGCCGCCGACGCCATCGGCCGCGCTCAGGCGATGGTGCGCGGCGAAGCCCGCAAGAAGCCGGACGTGAAGCCGGTGACGGCGCTGCCGCTCGCGGAAGCCAACATCAAGCTGCAGCAGCTTCGCGCCTCCATCAAGGAGGCGCTCGATCGCTTCGAGCGTTCCAAGGACGATGTGGATCAGTTGGGCTCGGTGAGCTTCGCCGCCGCCATGAACAACCTCAAGGTCACGGCTTCTCGTCTGGCCAGTGAGCTTGTTCTCGAAGCGCTCCGCATCTGCGGCATCCAAGGCTATCGCAATGACAGTCCCTTCAGCGTCGGCCGCCATCTGCGCGATGTGCTGTCGGCACCGCTGATGATCGCCAACGACCGCGTCGTATCGAACCTGTCGAGCCTCGTGCTCATGACCAAGATGGACGCGGGCCTTTCGGAGTAGAGCATGGATACGCAACTCAATCTTCTCGAGCACATGCTCTCGCACGGTCTCCTGATCGAGACGGGTGTCGATGGTCTCTATGGCCGCAGCGGCATGTTCGAGGATGTCGTCGCGGGCATCGAGGAATTGGTCATCGCGTTCGGTGGCGCAGATAATCCGGAAGTCGTCCGCTTCCCGCCGGGCATGAACCGCGCCCACTTCGAGGCCAGCGGCTATCTCAAGAATTTTCCTCACCTCGCCGGCACGGTGCATTGCTTCTGTGGCGACGAGCAGGCTCATGGCCGCTTGCTGAGCGAGCTGGCCAAGGGAGAGGATTGGACTGCCGACCAGAAGGCCACTGATATCGTCATCACGCCTGCTGCCTGCTATCCGCTCTATCCGCTCGTCGCCAAACGCGGCCGCTTGCCGGAAAAGGGCGTGCTGTTCGATCTCTGCTCCTATTGCTTCCGCCACGAGCCTTCGACCGATCCCGCCAGAATGCAGATGTTCCGCATGCGCGAATATGTGCGCATCGGCTCGCCTGAACAGGTCATCGAGTTCCGCCAGGACTGGATCGAGCGCGGCAAGGAGTTCGTCGCCAGGCTTGATCTCCCGCATGTCGTCGATCTCGCCAACGATCCCTTCTTCGGTCGCGGTGGACGCTTGTCGGTCAGCAGCCAGCGCGAGCAGGGCTTGAAGTTCGAGCTGCTAATTCCGGTGAACAGCGTCGAAAAGCCGACGGCGTGCCTGAGCTTCAACTATCACCAGGACCACTTCGGCAAGCTCTGGGATATCGAGCAGCACGACGGCGAGACGGCGCACACGGCCTGCGTCGGCTTCGGCCTCGAACGCATCGCCTTGGCTCTGTTCCGCCACCACGGCTTTGACGCACGCCGCTGGCCGAAGGATGTTCGCGCAGCTCTGGGGCTCCACGCATGACATCGGTGATCCGAGGACTGTCGCCCGCCGACTATCGCCGCAACGGTCTTCATGACCTGAGCCGCGATTGGCCCGAGACCAACTGCTACGTTGATCTCTGGATCGAGCTTCTGTCCTCAGCCGGCATGAACCCCGTCGCGGGCCTGTCCTTCACGGTCATGCAGGATTTCGAGGGCGACCAGTTCACGTTCTTCAAATTCCCGCTGGCCGATCTCGAAACGCTCTATGGCACGGTCGTGCAGGAGCTCGCGATCTATGACGACCTTGCGGGCCACTGCGAGGAGCAGATCGCGCGCGGACGCATGCCGCTCGTGGAGGTAGACGGGTTCTATCTTCCCGATACCAAGGGCGTCTCCTATCGTACGGAGCACACCAAGACGACGATCGCCATCAACCGCATCGACGAGGCGGCGCGCTCTCTCGACTATTTCCACAACGCCGGCTTCTTCACGCTCGAAGGCGACGACTTCGACGGCCTGTTCCGCCGCCTGCCCGAGCAGCAGGACACGAAGGACGCCCTCTTCCCCTATGTCGAGTTCGTCAAGTTTTCCGCCGCGCCCACGAAGGGAACGTTGATCGAGCGCGCTCATCGGCTGATGCGCCGTCACATCGGCAGCATTCCGGATGCGAACCCAATCCGCGCCTATCATCACGCGTTCAAGGCTCATGCCGAGCGCCTGGCGACCAAGCCGCCGGCCTACTTCCACAAGTATACCTTCAACACGCTGCGGCAGCTCGGAGCCAACCATGAGCTCCTGTCCAGCCACCTTGCCTGGCTCGACGCGACTGGCCTCGCCGGATTGGATCGCGCCGTCACGATGACGCGCATCATCAGCGAAACGGCCAAGTCGATGCAATTCCAGCTCGCGCGCTCCGCCGCCCGCAAGACCTTTGCCGGCTATGACGCGCCACTCGAGAAAATGGCGGAGGCCTACGACCTCGCCATGGCCGACTTGAAGTTTTGTTTTGGAGAGAGAGCAGTCGTAAAGGCCCCGCAGCGGGCCTTTGCGGCGTTCTAAGTCAACCTATGGCGAGAATTAGGTCCATCACTGGCGCCGCTGTCGTCCCGCTCCGCGAGGGCTGGGAAGTCGCGTCGACGGAGCCTGGGCTGGCCCTCACGCCCGCGAACCTGTCGCGCCTCCTCGCGTGGATCCCGGCCCAGGTGCCGGGAACCGTCGCTGGCGCGCTCGCCGCTGCCGGCAAGTGGTCGCTGGACAATCCCACGCCCTTGGACGGCCAGGATCACTGGTTCCGCGTGCGCTTCCGTGGCCGCGGTCGCGAGAAGCTGCGCTTCCACAGTCTCGCCACCATCGCCGATGTCTGGCTCAACGGCCTTAGGGTCCTGAGCTCCGACAACATGTTCACCTCCCACGAGGTGGACGCGGACGTGGATCGCGACAACGAGCTGTTCATCTGCTTCCGCGCACTCGATCGCGCGTCCGCGGGAGGTGGCTCCGCCGGACGCTGGCGTCCGCGCATGATCACGCCATCGAGCCTGCGCAATATTCGCACCACCGTTCTCGGCCACATGCCGGGCTGGTGCCCCTCCGTTCATGCTGTCGGCCCGTGGCGCCCCATCGAACGAGTCCGGCGCGGCGCCGTATCGGTCGACTCCGCCGACGTGCGCGCGTCGCTCGAAGGTACCACCGGCGTTCTCAAAGTCACCCTCGTCCTGTCCGAGAAGGCGCGGCACGATGCGATGCTGTCCTGCGCCGGACACTTTGCAGCCATGGCGACGGCCGACGGTAGAACGCTGACCGCCACGCTCAAAGTGCCTGACGTCGAGACCTGGTGGCCTCACACGCACGGAACACCGGCCCTGCACGACGTCAGAGTCGCCATCGGCGCCATCACCGCCGATCTCGGCAGCGTCGGCTTCCGCAGCATCGAGGTCGATCGCGGTGCCGACGGGCGCGGCTTCGGCCTCGTCGTCAACGGCCAGCCTGTGTTCTGTCGGGGCGCCGTATGGGCCTCGGCCGACATCCAGAACCTTCCCACCGGCGCCACCGCGTTCCGGTCGTGGCTCGAGCTCGCGCGGGAAGCCGGCATGAACATGCTGCGCGTGCCCGGCACGACGCTCTACGAGGATCAGAGCTTCTACGAGCTCTGCGACGAGCTGGGCATCCTCGTCTGGCAGGACTTCATGTTCGCCAACTTCGACTATCCCACCGACGATGCCTTCACGGCCTCTGTCCGCCGCGAGGCGAGCGACTTCCTCTCGCGCACGCAGGCTTGCCCGTCGATCGCCGTCCTCTGCGGCGGCAGCGAGGTCTATCAGCAGGCCGCCATGCTCGGCCTGCCCGAGCGCAAATATGCGAACCCGCTGTTCGAGGACGTGCTGCCGGCCGAGGCGAAGGCACTCCGTCCCGATGTGCCCTATGTCGTCGGCTCGCCGTCCGGCGGCAGCTTGCCGTTCACCGTCGATGCGGGCGTCGGTCACTATTTCGGCGTCGGCGCCTATCTGCGCCCGCTGGACGATGCCCGCCGCGCTGGTGTGCGCTTTGCGTCCGAATGCCTGGCCTTCGCCAATGTCCCCGCCGACGTGACGCGAGCCGATACGATGGCGGCGATCCCCGCCGTCCACGACCCGCGCTGGAAAGCCCGCGTCCCTCGCGATGCCGGCGCCAGCTGGGATTTCGAGGACGTGCGCGATCACTACCTGGAGCTCGTCTTTGGCGTCAGCGCCGCCCGACTCCGCTACGAGGAGCCCGAGCGCTATCTCTCTCTTTCGCAGGCTGCCGTCGCCGAGGTCATGGCCGCGACCTTCGCCGAATGGCAGCGCGCCGGCTCGCCGACGCAGGGCGGCCTCGTGCTGATGCTGCAGGATCTCCGCCCCGGTCCCGGCTGGGGCATCATAGATTCGACGCGCGAGCCCAAGTCGCCCTGGTACGCGCTGAAGCGCGCCTTTGCGCCGCTTCGCGTCACCATCACCGACGAAGGCGTCAACGGTCTCGCGCTTCATCTCGCCAACGAAACGCCGGTTCAGCGTGAGGTGACGCTCGAACTGACGGCGCTGCGCAATGGCAGGACGCCCGTCCTGAAGGCGAAACGCAATATCGATCTCCTGGCCCGCACCAACGAGACCGTCAGTGCCTACGATCTGATTGGCAGCTTCTTTGACATCTCCTACGCCTATCGCTTCCAGGCGCCGCAGCACGATGCCACCGTCGTCCGACTCATCGATCGCGCCACAGGCGCCACGCTGAGCGAAGCCTTCCATTTCCCCCTCGGTCTCGCCCGGTCGGCCGAGCCAGCCGAGATCACGGCCGCTATCGAGAGGGATCGCGGCGGCTGGCTGATGCGCCTCAAGGCGAGCAGTGTCGCGCGCTTCGTCAATATCGTCGACGCGAACTTCCGCGCCTCCGACAACTGGTTTCATCTGTCGCCACTCGAGGAAAAGGTCGTCCGCCTCGCGCCGCGTACCTTGGACAGCCTCAACGCCGTGCCCTTCGGCACCGTCCACGCTCTCAACATGCGCGCACCGGTAGCCTTCAGGTCTCCGCCCATGGAATGCAGGGTGGCATCATGATCAGCATCTCATTTGCCCGTTGCGCTGGATGGCTCCACAATGCGGATGGAGCCCGCGGCGCAATCCTGTGCAGCCCTCATGGCTTCGAGGAATTGTGCGCCAGGAAGAGCTGGCGCGCTCTCGCCGACAAGCTCGCCGCCGCGGGCATGCCGACGCTGCGCTTCGACTATGACGGCACCGCAGATTCAGACGGGTCGAGCGACGATCCCGGACGCGTCGACGCTTGGCGCGCCAGCGTGCGCGAAGCCATTGCCTGGATGGAAAATAACCTCGGCGTCTCCGAGGTCGTCCTCATCGGACTGCGTGCTGGCGCGCTGCTTGCCGCCATCGAGGCTGAGAAACACGGCAACGTCGTCGGTCTTGGCCTGCTCGCCCCGGTCCAGAACGGCCGCCAATACGTCCGCGAGCTCAAGGGCCTCGCGCGCATCATGTCTCCGCCGAGCCGGCATCTTGTGAAGGAGACCGACGCACGCCCCGGCGTAGACGTCTGTGGCTTTGAGGAGCGGCCGGAAACCCTCGCGGATCTCGAAGCGCTGAGCCTCGCAAGCCTCAAGCGCCGGCCCGCGCGTGAGGTGCTGCTGCTGTCACAGAAGGGCGCAGGCCTCGCCAAGCTACGCGACCAGCTCGTCAGTCTTGGCTCTAACGTCACGGAAGCAGAGTTCGCCGGCTACGAGCATATGATCTGCGACCCGACGGCCTCGCGCGTGCCCGAAGCCGACCTCTGCCGCATTGTCGAATGGGCCGTTGCCGTTGCTCCGACGCTATCGCGGCGCCCTCGTTCGATTCATCGCCAGCACCTCGACGGCGACAGCTGGATCGAAACGGGCATCTCTTTCGGCCCGGGTCGGGCGCTCACGGGTGTCTTGTGCCAGCCGCAGTACCGCCGTGCCGTCGAGCCGCCGGTCATCTTCCTCAATGCCGGGATGAGCTATCATATCGGCTGGGCCCGCATGACCGTGGACCATGCGCGTGCGCTGGCTGCCGCCGGCATCCCCTCGCTGCGCATCGATTGCGCTGGCATCGGCGACAGCAGGACCATCCTCTCGCCGGATGAGCTGCCGCTCTATAGCGACGCCGCCGAGGCGAGCCTCACCTGTGCCGTCGATTGGCTCGAAGCGCACGGCTACGAGACGCCGACTGTCGTAGGTGCCTGCAGCGGGGCCTACACGGCATTTCACGGCATACGCACGGACGCACGCATCAAGCGCGCCGTCGTCGTCAACCTGCAGTGCTTCCAGTGGAGCCCATCCGTCGGCTACGAGCTCGAGAGATGGAAGTCCATGCGCCGTGCCGAGGTGAGCTCTAAGAAGAGCGCGGCCGATGGTGCGACCGATCTCCTCTCGGTCATCAAGGCGCGCGCGCGTTCGACGGCGATGGCTTGCGTTCGCCGCGTCGGTCGCGTTGCAAAGGGTGCGGTGCGTCGCGGCCGCCTGCGCGTCAACGGCGTCCTTGGCCAGGATGTGAGAGCCTGGTTCAGAGGCATTTCGGGACGCGGGTGCGAGGTCATGCTGGTCTATTCTGCCGGCGACCCGGGTCTCCTCGAGTTCCAGCACTGGACTGGCCCGATGGGCAACTACGTCACCCGGCTGCCGGGCATTTCGCTGCGCTTGATCGACAATGCAGATCACAACCTGACGTCCCGGGACGCCCGCGACGCATTCCTCGAGTATCTAATCGACTTCCTGGGCGGGGGGGCGGCCGAGCCCTATGCATCGAGCTTCGAGCCGGTGCCGCGTCGTTCAGCCGTCCGTTACGAGATGCTGGGATCGGGCATCTGACGTCGCGCATCCAGTCAAACTGACCCGCAAGGAGCCTATGGCATGAACTCCACCATGCAGCCTGTGAGCCAGGCGTCCACGGCCGACGTCGACTTGATCTCGGCACCGATTCCCGCCGACTGGGTGCTGCGCGGCAATCCGGAGGCTCGGGCGTGTGAGTTGTGGCGCAGCCTCGACGGCACCATGGTCACGAGCGCTTGGGACTGCACGGCCGGCGCTTTCGAATGGCACTTCGGCTGCGAGGAGACCGTGCACATTGTCGAGGGCAAGGTGCGCGTTATCGAGGCCTCAGGCCAAGAGCGTGTGCTCAAGGCCGGAGACGTGGCCGTCTTTCACGCCGGCACGGTCGCCACCTGGGATGTCGAAAGCTACGTCCGCAAGATCGCCATGTGCCGCCATCCGATGCCCTCCTCGGTTGGATTTGCCATCCGGGCACTGCGCAAAGTCGCTGCCCTGATGCGGCGGGGACAGGCCGAGGCGCCGGCCGCCCTCCGAGTTGGCAGCGTCTGATCTCGCGCGGCAATTGGAAGTCAGCTAGGTTTCAGGCATGACAGCTTGCGCAGTCGCGCGAGCTCGATCAGCACCGGAACCAGCGCTTGGAACTCACCCTCGACGTAACTCAGATCATGTTGCAGCTTCTCGGAGGTTTCTACACCTTCGCGGGCTTTGTCGCTGGCCGCGCCGCCCTGATGTCACGGTTGATGGATAACGCCATTGCCGCCATCGGGGCGAAGGAGCCGGATCCGGTAGAGACACGCCGGTCTCTTTGGCTGCTGTACGGCTCGCTGATCATTCTCGCTGGCGGCGGAGCGTTGATGTTCCTCCTGGATGTCGCGCCGTGGCTCTTCATCCTCTCGTCCATAGCGCAGGCGATCTACATTTACGTCCTCGCGCCACGCTACTTCGACGTCGCTGATCCACCTGACGAGCAGGGCCGCCGGCAGACCACGAACGCCTTCATTGTCTATCTGGTCGCCACGGCGCTCATCGTATGGGCCGCGGCGAACGGGAAGCTCCTCTCCTGGCGCGAGGTGTCGTGGCCGGTCTTTGCCGCACTGGGAGCCGCCCTGGCCGTGTATTCGGTTTACCTGCTCGGTAGCTTCTATCGTCCGCTGAAGAAGCCGGCTTGGCACATGGGCGAAGGGGTGGCCGATCTGGACGATGCATCGAGTGATCCGTCGCAAACGCGATCGATCAAGGTCATGGCGGACTACGACTGCCACCCCTTGTGGGCCCTGGATCCCGGCATCGTGGGAAATTACGCGCCGGATCTGCTCGGCCTGTCCGAGACGCTGACGCGGGACTTGAACGAGTGGGCGGACGCGTTCAATTCCTTTCTCGACCGCGACAATCCGGCCGATACCCAGATCAGCCCTTCCGATTTGGCGACCCACGAAGCCCATGGCCGCCAGCTCGCCATCCGCCTTGCGCGCGAGCGTCCGGATCTCGAGATCTACGCCTATCAAACCGATACCGGGGTGGTGCGCGTATATGGGGAGGATGCCCTCTAGACCATGATCGCTTCGGGCCCTAGCCGCTCCGATCGCCGCGCCCCCTATCGGACGCGGCGTGAATCGGTAGCGTAAGAAAAGCCCGAAGCGTGAATCATCGGTCTGACCTAAGGCGGTCTTTTCCGCCGCCAACCAGCCTCGGCGCACCCGACATGACAAAGGCGCGGGACCGTGCTTAGGTCCGCGCGTCGAATCTTAAGATGTGGATGATGCAGAAGAAAATCGCAGGACCGGAGATCGAGAGGCTTGTGCAGCTCCTCGCCAGATTGCCGGGTCTCGGTCCGCGCTCTGCGCGCAAGGCCGCGCTGACGTTGCTGAAAAGGCGGCATGATCTGTTGATGCCGCTGGCCGACGCCATGAAGGTGGCGGTGGAGAGCATCGTCGAATGCCCGGACTGCGGCAGCCTTGATACCGTGGCGCCCTGCACCATCTGCCGTGACGAGCGCCGCGACAAGACACTCATCGTCGTTGTCGAGGAGATGGGCGACCTTTGGGCGCTCGAGCGCGCCTCTGTGGTAAATGCCCAATATCACGTGCTCGGTGGCCACCTGTCGCCGCTGGATGGCATCGGCCCCGACCGTCTCAATATCGCCCGCCTCATCGAGCGCGCCGCGGAGGGGACGGTGAAGGAGGTCTTGCTGGCTTTGAATGCCACAGTGGAAGGTCAGTCGACGGCGCACTATCTGACCGAGCAATTGGCCCCGACGGGCGTTGCGGTCTCGCGCCTGGCGCAGGGCGTGCCCGTCGGCGGCGAGCTCGATTATCTCGACGAAGGCACGCTGGCGGCCGCCATCAAGGCGCGCAAGCGCGTCTAGCCGAAACTCGCGCAAATCTGGGAATACCCGATTTATGGACGCTTTGCCGGACGCGCCTCTTGTTACGCACCCGCCGCCCAAGTTCGTGACCGGCTCGCTGCTGCGTCACATCCTGGTCATGTCGGGTGCTGGCGGCATCGGCCTCGTCGCGATCTTTCTCGCCGACCTCGCCAACATCCTCTTTCTTTCGTGGTTGAACGATGAGGCCGTCGTCGCCGCAGCCGGCTACGCCAGCTCGATCCTGTTCTTCACGACCTCCGTCGGCATCGGCCTCTCGATCGCGGCATCGTCGCTGGTCTCGCCTGCGCTCGGAGCAGGAAACCGCGCCGCCGCGCGCCGGCTTTCGGTCAATGCGCATCTGGTAGCGCTGGTGGTGTCCATCGTCTTCGCCATCGTCATCTGGTTCGCCATCCCCTGGTTGATGACGCTGCTTGGCGCCACGGGCCGGGCGCATGATCTCGGCACCAGCTATCTCTCCATCCTCATGCCGTCCACGCCGCTACTCTCGCTCGCCATCACCTCCGCCGCGGTGTTGCGGTCTGCTGGCGACGCCGGGCGCGCCATGGGCGTCACCCTTTGGGGCGCAGTTGCCAACGCCATTCTCGATCCGATCCTGATTTTTTGGTTCGATCTCGGGATCGAAGGCGCGGCCATCGCCACGACGATTGCGCGCTTCGTGTTCACCGGTGTCGGCCTTTACGGCGTCATCCGCGTCCACAAGCTCATGTGCCGCCCCAACCTCCCATCCTTCCTCGCAGATGTCCCGCCGGTGATGAAGATTGCCGTACCGGCGATCCTCACCAACGTCGCGACACCGGTGTCGAGCGCCTACGTCACCGCTGCTATCGCCGCCTTTGGCGACGGCGCTGTAGCCGGTTGGGCCATCATCGGCCGCATCATGCCCGTGGCCTATGGCGCCGTATATGCGTTGTCCGGGTCGATCGGCCCCATCATCGGCCAGAATTTCGGCGCCGGCTCTCGTGACCGGATGCGCCAGTCCTTCACGTTGGCGCTCATCGTCACGGGCGCTTACTCACTCGTCGTGTGGCTGGGGCTGGCGCTCGCCGCCAATTGGCTGATTGGGGTTTTCCGCGTGACCGGGGAAGCAGCAGGGCTGGTGCATCTCTTCTGCGTCTGGCTGGCGCCGCTGTTTGCCTTCCTCGGCGCCATGTTCGTCGCCAACGCGATATTCAACGTGCTCGGTAAGCCACACTACTCGACCATCCTGAATTGGGGCCGCGCCACGCTAGGCACCATTCCGCTTGTCCATGCGGGCGGCGCGATCGCCGGCGCCCCCGGTGTGCTCACAGCCCATATGCTGGGCAGCATTGTCTTTGGGGTGATGGCCGTGCTTCTTTGCTACCGTTTGATCGCCTCCGTCATGATTTCCGCAATGTCCGATGCCACAATTGAGACTAAGGCATTGGCACGCCTATAGAAGTTAGGTATGTGCCGGCGGCGGGGCGATATGGTAGTCGTCTTGCAACTACCGCACGAGGGGTCGGGGCTTGACCACTGGATCTGAGAACGAGGACTGGGGCGCCCGTTGGCGCGGCTGGATTCTGAACCTGCCGCGCTATCACAAGCGCGCCGTGCTCATCCCTGCGGATTTCCTTCTCCTCTGTCTCGCCCTCTGGATCCCGTTGTCCGTTCGCTACGGCGAACTCTACATCCCGGCCAACCGCTCCGCCCAGGGCCTGCTGCTGGCTGGTCCGCTCATCACGCTCTTCACGCTATGGCGCACGGGGCTCTATCGCCTTGTCACGCGCTATATCGGCTACCGCGGTGCGACGCAGATCGTCTTGAGCGTAGGCTCGTCGGTTCTGATCTGGTCGCTGCTGGTCTTCATGTCCGGCCAGCTCGGCGTGCCGCGCTCCGTCGTGATCTCCTATGGCGTCATCGGCGCCACATTCATCATCGCGAGCCGCTATCTCATCGGCCTCGTGCTGATGAGTGCGGGTATTCGCATGCCGCTGATGCCGCGCGTGGAGCGCCCGCGCAAGGCGGCGCTGATCTACGGCGCGGGTCCCATGGGCGTCGCGCTGTTGCAGGCCGTGCAGCGCGCCCGCGACCGTGATGTCGTTGGCTTCATCGACCAGTCTCCGACGCTCTGGGGCCAGTATGTGGCCGGTCGCAAAGTCTATCCTCAGCACAAGATCCAGCGCCTGATTGAGCGCGCCTCCGTGCAGGAAATTCTGATCGCGCTTCCGGGCGCTCAGCACCGCGAGCGCCGCCGTATTCTGCAGGATCTCGAGAAGTACTCGGTCGAGGTGAAGGTCCTGCCGGCCTATGAGGATCTCGCCTCGGGGCGCGTCGGCATCAACGATCTGCGCCCCGTCGATGTCGAGGACCTTCTCGGTCGCGACCCCGTTCAGCCGAGCAAGGAGCTCCTTGCGCGCAGCGTGCGCGACAAGTCCATTCTCATGACAGGCGCTGGCGGCTCCATTGGATCCGAGCTTGTGCGCCAAATCCTCCGTCAGTCGCCGCGCCTGGTGGTGCTGCTCGATAGCTCGGAGGTCGCGCTCTACCACATCGAGTTGGAGGTGCGTGAAGCCTTGGCCGTGCGTCCCGCTTCGATGCCGAAGCCCGAGATCAAAGCCGTGCTCGGTTCGGTGCTGGACGAGGCCCTGGTTTCCGAGATCATCGCCTCCAACGCCATCGAGACGGTGTTCCACGCCGCGGCCTACAAGCACGTGCCGATCGTCGAGCAGAACCCGATCGTCGGCCTGAGCAACAACGTCTTCGGCGCGCGCGTGTTGGCCGATTGCGCTTGCCGCCACGGGGTCGAGCGCGTGGTGCTGATCTCGACCGACAAAGCGGTCCGCCCGACCAACATCATGGGTGCGAGCAAGCGTTTGGCCGAGCTGGTCCTGCAGGCCAAGGCCGCGAGCGCCAGCTCCACGATTTTCACCATGGTCCGCTTCGGCAACGTGCTCGACAGCTCGGGCTCCGTCGTGCGCCGCTTCCGCGAGCAGATAAAGGCTGGCGGGCCGGTGACCGTGACTCATCCGGACGTGACGCGCTACTTCATGTCCATTCCTGAGGCGGCGGAGCTGGTCATTCAGGCTGGCGCCATGGCACAGGGCGGCGAGGTCTTCGTTCTGCACATGGGCGAGCCGGTGAAGATCGACGACCTGGCGCGCCTCATGGTCCGCCTTTCGGGCCTTGAAGTTCGCGATGAGCACAATCCGTCTGGCGACATCGAGATCGTCTACTCGGGCCTGAGGCCGGGCGAGAAGCTCTACGAGGAGCTTCTGATCGGTGTGCACACGTCCACGACGGAGCACCCGCGCATTTTCAAGTCCGACGAGCCTTTCCTGACTGCGGCCGAGCTAGACCGCGAGATGGAACTCTTGAAAACTGCCATGGAAGCACGGGACAAATCGGCGATTCACGCTATCCTCGCCCGCAACGTCGAAGGATACCGGGATCACGCGGCCGCCCTCGACGTGGCGGCCGAGGATGCTGGCCGTCCCAAATGGGCTACTGCCTCTCAAACCGTGCATTGAGACATGACGGCAAAGTTGTCGCCTCTCGCCAAGTCCGAGCGCATCGCCTTCGTGGCTAACTCGGCCGAGGCGATCACAGGCCCTCGCTCCTCTCTTACGCTCGATCTCGTGCGCCACGGCCACCGCGTGCTCTGCATCACGCCGCCGGCCGCCGGCAAGTACCTGCGCATCCTGAAGGAGCTCGGCGCCCAGCATCGCGTATTGGAGCTCGAGCCGAAGGGCCTCAAGATCCTGAACGATTGGCAGGTGATGAGCGGGCTCGTCGCCATCTTCAAGGATTGGCAGCCCAACATCGTCATGGGCTTCGGCCTGAATGCCATGGTGAGCGCCGCCATCGCCGCCCGCCGGGCTGAGGTGCGCCGCGTCGTCAGCCTCTGCAACGGATTGCCGAACGACGGCGTCGAAGGCGTCGGCCGCCGCAGGTTCTGGCAGGCGATGAAGGCCAGTGATGCCGTCGTCTTTCACAACCAGGACAATCGCCGCTATCTCGCCGATCAGGGCCTGCTGCCGTCCAACATCCAGGTGGCGGTCGTTCCCGGCGCGGGCGTCGATTTGCGCCGCTACAAGGCGGCGGCTCTGCCGTCTTTGGAGTCGGGTCTAGTGTTTCTGATGCTGGCCCGTCTCGAGCGCTCACGCGGCGTCATGGATTACGCTGCGGCGGCGGCAAAGCTGAAGCGGGATGCCCCTGGCGCCCGTTTTCTGCTGGCCGGACCACCGGGCCGCGGCGCGGACTCGATCACGCCGGAAACCCTCAAATCCTTCAATGGCTCCATCGAGCTGCTCGATGCGCAGGACGACGTCCGGCCAGTCCTCGCTGACTGCCACGTCTTCGTTTACCCGTCGCACGTCGAGGGCATGCCGCCTGCCGTGCTCGAAGCCCTCGCCACCGGGCGGCCCGTGATCACCACCGACACGCCGGGCTGCCGCGAAACTATCGACGAGAAGGTAAGCGGATGCTTGGTCCCCGCCGGGGATCCGGAGGCGCTCGTTGAGGCGATGCAGAGCTTCCTGAAGCGCCCGGATCTCATTCCGTCCTTGTCGCGCGCTGCCCGCCTCAAGGCGGAACGGCGTTTCGATGCGACCGACGTCAACCGCACAGTCACGACGGTTCTCGGGCTCGCCTGATCGCGAGCGCTCCGCGGGTATAGTCTTCACTCACGCCCGATAGAGCTTGGCGCTGAGCTTCGGCTGTAGGAAAGAATTGGCCGGATCGACGAGCATTCCGGGCCGGATGGCTTGGCGGCCAAGCAGCATGCGATTGGTGAGGCCATCCCTGTTGGTCAGCCCCAGCTCGATGGACCAGTCGCGACTGCCGATCCTGACGCGGGTCTCGATGATGTAGCGGCTCTCCCTGTCGCCGCTCGAGCTTGTGATGTCGCGGTTGCAGAGCAGGTTTGCGACGCACGCAACCGAGATTTCAGGCCGTTCCAGCACAGGGTGAACGGTGAAACGAACGCGTGGCGCATGGGCGGGGCCGAAAGGCTCGATATCGTCGGCATGCAGCGCAGACGTTCTCGCCCCCGTATCCACCTTCGCCTTGATGGCAAAGATGCCGAGATCAGGCAGGGCGACCCATTCCCTGCGGCCAAGTATGAACGCGCTCAGAACCTTTTCCATCGATTGTCCCGGACGGCACCGGTGCAATGCTAACTCAAGCTTGTGATTTGCGCCGCAGTTATGTTGAGTGGAGAGCATGCGCTGGTGTTTGGGCGTTAACGAAATACAGGTGCGACCTGGGGCGAACTACTGCTTCGGATTGACCCGGGTGCGAGACTTTCTTATCTGACGGGCATGGCAATTCTCCCCATCATAACCCTTCCTGATCCGCTGCTACGCAAGGTCTCCACACCGGTCGAGCGCGTGGACTCCGAGATTTTGAAGCTGGCCGACGATATGCTGGAAACCATGTACGACGCGCCGGGCGTCGGTCTCGCGGCCGTCCAGGCCGGCGTGCTGAAGCGGCTGGTCGTGCTTGATGTCTCCGACGAAGACGACACGCCACGGCCGCTGACGCTGATCAATCCTGAAATCCTCAAAACGAGCGATAATACGCGCGTGCACGAGGAAGGCTGCTTGTCGATCCCCGACTTCCGGCTCGATATCGAGCGTCCTGCGATCATCACGGTTGGCTACATCGACCGCGACGGCAAGAAGCAGGAGCTCGAAGCCGACGGCTTGCTCGCGACGGCGATCCAGCATGAGGTCGACCACCTGAACGGCAAGCTCATCATCGACTTCCTCTCGCGCTTGAAACGCGACATGGTGGTGAAGCGGTTCAAGAAGCAGTCCCGCGGCGAGGCGCCGCTCTAGCGTCCGGCGGACCCACGCATGCCCCTCAAGATCGTATTTATGGGAACGCCGGATTTCTCGGTTCCGGCGCTCGACGCCATTGCCGCCGCCGGCCACGAAGTCGTCGCCGTCTACTCTCAGCCGCCGCGTCCCGCTGGCCGGGGCATGGCCGAGAAGAAGTCGCCCGTTCACGCTTCGGCCGAGGCCAAAGGCCTGCCCGTCCGGACACCGTTGAATCTGAGGCAGCCTGCGGACCAGGAAGCCTTCGCCGCGCTGGGCGCCGATGCGGCCGTCGTCATTGCCTATGGTCTCATTCTGCCGCGAGCAGTTCTGGAGGCGCCGCGCCTCGGTTGTTTCAACGTCCATGCCTCGCATCTGCCGCGCTGGCGCGGTGCCGCTCCCATCCAGCGCGCCATCATGGCCGGCGACACCGAAACCGCCGTTATGGTCATGCGCATGGAGCAAGGTCTCGACACGGGGCCGGTCGGAGCGGCGGCGAGCGTGCCGATCTCGGCCGACATCACGGCCGGAGAGCTGCACGACGTGCTCGCGCGCGAGGGTGCCAAGCTCATCGTCGATGCGCTTGCGCGTATCGAGGCCGCACAACTGACCTTCACGCCCCAGCCCGACGATGGCGTGACCTATGCCGCCAAGATCTCGAAGAGCGAAGCGCGTATAGATTTCACTCGCCCCGCTGCCGAGGTCCATAACTTGATCCGCGGGCTGTCTCCGTTTCCGGGCGCCTGGTTCGAAGCCGCACCCGAAGGCGGTGCGCCCGAGCGCGTCAAAGTCATTCGGTCGAGCCTCGCGTCCGGCAGCGGCGCGCCCGGTACCGCGCTCGATGGCACGCTGACGATCGCCTGCGGAGAGGGCTCAGTGCGCCTTGTCGAGGTTCAGCGGGCCGGCAAGAAGGCCATGACAGCCGGCGAGTTTCTGCGTGGTTTCCCCGTCCCGAAGGGCCGCGCACTAGCCGTCGTATAGTTGCGCTCGACGGCGTTAAACATTCGCCGCGATCTTGGACGGTAAACGGCCCTTCCCGGCATAGCATTTGCTCAACTCAAGGCTCTGTTTGGAGCCTGACCTTCAGGAGCAAGTGATCATGCGTATTCTGACCGCGCTGGGCGTAGCAGTCTTGTTGGCCGGCGCCGCAAAGCTGGCCTTCGCCGAGGATGCCTACACCACCCGTATCGAGCCGCGTTCCGTTTACGGTGCCACAATTACCGTCGAGGAAGGCGTGCGCGTGTTCCGTCCGCTGCCGTCGGAGCGCCATGTGATCGTCAATCCAGGCGGAATGACGCCTCTGGGCCTTGGCTACTACGGCTTTGGCAATGGCGTCCCGCTCGTCGTCCCCGCGCCGCGCTAGACCATGATCGCGTCAGATCCTATCAATCTGACGCGTGAATCATCGGTCTCACTTCAAAATCCCATGATCGCGTCAGATCCTATCAATCTGACGCGTGAATCATTGCTCTTACAATAAATAGGCGCGGTCACTTGAGGCTGGGTTCGATTGCGGGGTAAGGGATGGCGCGACCGCGCCTGTTAGAAACGAGCCCATGCCCCGCTTTCGCATCACCATAGAATACGACGGTACGCCCTTCGTCGGCTGGCAGATCCAGGCGGAGGGCACGTCCGTGCAGGGCGCGCTGGCCGACGCCATCCGGTCGTTCTCGGGTGAAAGCGTCACCGTAAGGGGAGCAGGCCGCACCGATTCCGGGGTCCACGCTCTGGGCCAAGTGGCCCATTTCGAGCTGTCGAAGGATTGGCCCCCCGATCGTGTCCGCGAGGCGGTCAATTACTTCTTGAAACCGAAGCCCGTCGTCGTCGTAGATTGTGCGCTCGCGGCCGACGATTTCGACGCTCGTTTCAGTGCCACCGCCCGCCACTATCTCTATCGCATCCTGACGCGGCGCGCGCCGCCTGCACTGGAGAAGAACCGCGTCTGGTGGATTCCGCGCCCGCTCGATTGGGAGGCCATGCGCGATGCTGCGCGCGTGTTGGAAGGACGGCACGACTTCACGACCTTCCGCGCCTCACAATGCCAGGCCAAGTCGCCGGTCCGCACGCTCGACAGGCTGAGCATCGAAGCCAACGGGCAGGAGATCAGCATCAGGGCCTCGGCCCGCTCCTTCCTGCACAACCAGGTGCGCTCGATGGTCGGCAGCCTGAAGCTGGTCGGTGAGGGCAAATGGACGGCGGGAGACCTGAAGACGGCTCTCGACGCTCGCGACCGCACGGCCTGCGGAACGGTGGCTCCGGCTCAGGGGCTCTATCTCGTTGCCGTCGACTACGGCCAGGCCTCGCCAAGCGTATCCGACAACGACGATGCGGACGACGAATAGGCCGGAGCGGCGTCAGAGCCGACCAGCCTGGAGCGTCATTCGAAGTTCGAGATTAGGCGCCGCCTACCACGCGTTCATCATCCGGCGGACGCCGCGGACGTACAGGTTGCCGGGCACCAACCCGCGCAGATACATGAGAAACGTCGCGTTCGGATGATAGCGCAGGCGCGGCCAGATGCTGGTAGAGGCGCGCCAGATGCTCTTCGCCACCACGCTCGTGTCGGCGCCGGCTGCTTCCCAGGCTTGAACGTTGGGCCACACCAGCTTGACGAACTCGTCGTAGGCCGTGAGGCCGGGCTTCGTCGCCACCTCTTGCGAGCGCTCGAAGAAGTCGGTGCGGATCACGCCCGGCTCGATGATCTTGACCTTGATGTTCTGGTGCCGGACCTCGAGCCACAGGGCTTCCGAGAAGCCCTCAAGCGCCCACTTGGTCGAGCAGTAGGCCGAGTAGAGCGGAATGGTCATGCGCCCGGCCATGGACGCCACGTTGACGATGCGGCCGGCCCTGCGCTCGCGCATGTGCGGGAGCACGGCGCGCGTCACGTTCATGACGCCGAAGAGATTGGTCTCGAATTGGCGGCGGATCTGTTCGTCTGTCTGGGCTTCGAACGGGCCCACGAGGCCGTAGCCTGCGTTGTTGACCACCACATCGATGCCGCCGAACTCGTCGATCACGTCCACAACGCAGGTGTCGATAGAGCTCTGATCGGTCACATCGAGGCGGAACAGGCGGATCGCCTTGGACTTCGATGCGAGGTCGCTCTGGTTGGGCGAGCGCATGGTCGCCGCCACGTTCCACCCGCGCTCCGCGAAGTATTCGGCCGTTGCTTTGCCGATGCCGCTCGAGGCGCCTGTGATCAGGACGGTCTTGTTGGAACGCAAACGCTTTACTCCTTACGCACGGCAAGTCTGGGGTCGTGAAACCCCAGACGAGAAGTCTCTGTATTCAGCCAAAGCGCCGAAGGGACTTTCCGTGGACCTCAGTCCACCATGGCCAGGAATTCCTGCCGAGTAAGCGCATTGTCGCGGAATGCGCCCAGCATGCGGCTGGTAACCATGTCTGTCCCCGGCTTGTGCACGCCGCGGGTGGTCATGCAGTGGTGCTCTGCCTTGATGACCACAGCCACACCTTGCGGCTGCAGCACCTTCTCGATCGTGTTCGCGATCTGAGCCGTCATCTTCTCTTGGATCTGCAGGCGCTTGGCGTAGGCCTCCACAACCCGGGCGAGCTTGGAGATGCCGACGACGCGGCCGTTCGGAATGTAGCCCACCCAGGCATGGCCGATGATCGGCGCCAGATGGTGCTCGCAGTGGCTCTCGAAGCGGATCTTCCGAAGCACGATCATCTCGTCGTAGCCTTCGATCTCCTCGAAGGTCTTCATCAGAATGGCTTCGGGATCCTGCTCGTATCCCTTGTAGAATTCCTCATACGAACGCACGACTCGCGCCGGAGTTTCGCGCAGGCCGTCACGCTCCGGGTCGTCACCGGCCCAAAGCAAAAGGGTACGCACGGCCTGCTCGGCTTCAGCGCGGCTCGGGCGAACAAGAGCAGGTTCTGGCGTCGTGATGAGCTTGGATTTCATGACAGTTGGGGAATGCTCCATGGCGGGCCCTCGTAATGACGCAACAGCTACGTGACCGCAACCGTCCTGGATCAAATTGGCAAAGGCACCCGGCTTCGCCCCGCCGGGCATGAGCCTCGCTTCTGCCGGGATTTAGGGAGTGGTCACAAGCATTTCCAGGCGCGGCGGCGCGGCTCGGGGCCGCGATGCCGCAGCGTTATCCTTAATTTTCCCCGGGCTCATTGGGAGCGAAGGGGGATAGGCCCCGCCAATTGCAGAAGAATCAGGCACCATGGTGTGTGGGGACGCATGCAGCACGGGGGCACTCATATGCAGAACAAGCTCGGCTACCTCCTGATGGGATTGGGCGCCGCATTCTTCGTCCAGTCGCTGTTCAAGAGAGCCTCGCAGACGCCGGACAACGGGCAGGTCGCGGACGGCCGCGGCGCCAACGTCATCGATTTGGTCGCCTGGCGGCGCGATATGCCGAATTGGCGATAAGGCGGTCGTTTCGCCCTCGCGGAGCACAACCAAGCCTCGGATTAGGAGCGTTCGCCTGCGCGCACGAATCGTCGCCGATTCGGCTGCGTGAGGATCGTAACCAACTAATTTTCTTAGAAGAAACTGGTGCTGCCGGCGAGGATTGAACTTGCGACCTCTCCCTTACCAAGGGAGTGCTCTACCACTGAGCTACGGCAGCTTTCCTGTGTCCGCAAAACGCGCTTGCTGCGGACCGGGTCGACAGGCGAGACCTAGCTCAAGGAATGCCGGAACGCCCTCATTTAGGAAACGAAGCCTGCTCTATCCTAACCGGCGCAGGGGCGCAATAGGGTGCGGCCGAGGGCAGGAAGATTATCGCCAATCCTCGATTCAGAAGCTGTCACGCCCCTGCGTCCCGTCGGAGCCCATGGCCGCATCGAGGGCATCCACGACACGAGAAAGACTGTCGACAAAATCACGCGCGCGGCCCGGCGGGAGTGCGGAGAGGATTGTCTTGTCCACGGCCTCCGCGATCGGAATGCCAACCTTGACGAAATGCTTGCCGAGGCTGGTGAGAAAGACCTGATACGCGCGCCCGTCGTCCTTCGCCTTCCGCCGCTCGATCAGACCTTTTCTCAGCAGGCGCTGGATCACGTCGGCGAACGTCGACCGGTCGAGATCGGTCTTGGCCACGAGCTGGCTCTGGCTCAGGCCCTCGTTGCGCGAGATCGCTGAAAGCACCTCGAACTGCCGCGCCGTCAGCTCATACTGATTGGCACGGGCCTCGAACATGTTGGATGCGTTTTGGTTGGCACGATAGAGTAGGGAGACCGGAGATTTCGCGACACGCGGGCGCCTGGAACGGCTTGCCATTCAATGATCCGTTTTTGCTTCCGCTTGTCGTCCGCCTCGGGTGCGCCGCGGACGTCGCGTTGTGACAACCGACCTCAACCAATCGGATATTTAATATGCCACAAAAGCAATTCCCATAGAATTGATGTGTTCGCTCCTCATTTCCGACCCTGACTGCAGCGGTCTTGTAGGGTGCGATATAGTTGAATTACGGATCATCTGTGTAGAACCGGAGCAACGCGGAAAGCGTCGCGGCGGGTTGCTCCTCCGGCAAAAAATGCCCGCAATCAATTGCTTCACCTGTCACAGAACTGACGGACCTGTCACGCCACGCGGCGATGACGTCGAACTGACGGGCGACGGTGCCGCGAGCTCCCCAAAGCGCCAGTAGCGGCATGGCGACGCGTCGGCCGGCACGCTCATCGGCGAGATCGTGCTCCAGGTCGATCGAGGCGGAGGCGCGATAATCCTCACACATGGCGTGAATCGCGCCCGGCAAGCAAAACGCCTCTGCATAATGCTCCAAAACCTCCGCTTTGATGGCATTCTCGTTTTTGCACCACGAAGCAAGCGTCCGGCGGAGATAATAATCTGGCGCAGCTTCGATCAGTCGCTCCGGCAGATCGAACGGCTGAATCAGAAAAAACCAGTGATAGTAGGCCTCGGCAAAATCACGGTTCGTCGCGGCGTACATGGTGGATGTGGGCGCGATGTCGAGCACGGCGATGCGTTCCACGGCGTCGGGATGGTCGAGCGCCATGCGATGGGCCACCCGGCCGCCCCGGTCGTGCCCCGCGACCTGGAAGCGAGGGAAGCCCAGGGCCCCCATGACGGCGACCTGGTCGCTCGCCATGGTCCGCTTCGAATAGAGGCCGTGGTCCCCACCACCGTGAGGCTTGCTCGAGAGGCCGTAGCCTCTGAGGTCCGTGGCGACCACGGTGAATCGCTCCGCCAGCGCTGGGGCGATCTTGTGCCAGCAAACGTGGGTCTGGGGGAATCCGTGTAGCAGCAAGAGGGGCGGCCCTGCCCCCGCCACCCAGGCTGCGATCTCAATGCCGTTGCCGGTTGGGATCGTGTGTGATGTAAAGCTCTCGAACATTCAACTGCCCCTGCGCCAAGCAGGTGCAACCTAGACCATGATCGCTTCGGACCCTATCCGTCCGAAGCGTGAATCATCGGTCTCACTAAAGATCGTCATGATGGCTTTGGGCTCTACCGGTCCGAACCATTTTGGCCTCAACGAAGTTCTGGAGCGCGATATGAAGCTGGTGCGGTTTGGTGCCAAGGGCGCGGAGAAGCCCGGTCTTGTGGACGCTGACGGCGCCGTCCGCGACCTCTCGGCTCACGTGGCCGACATTTCGGGCGAGACGCTTTCGCCCGAGTCTCTCGCCAAGCTGCGTGCGATCGATCCCAAGTCGCTCCCTCTGGCGCCGGAAGGCGTCCGCCTTGGCCAGCCCGTGGCGCGGCCCTGGAACTTCATCGCCATCGGCCTCAACTACGCCGACCATGCCAAGGAGGCCGGCCTTGAGATCCCCTCCGAACCCATCATCTTCAACAAGCTCGGCAACACGGTCTCTGGCCCCTTCGACGACGTCATCTATCCCAAGAACTCCGACCGTATGGACTGGGAGCTCGAGCTCGCCTTCGTCATCGGCAAGCGCGCGCGCTACGTCGATGTGAAGGATGCCATGGACTATGTGGCGGGCTTTACGATCTGCAACGACGTGTCCGAGCGCCGCTTCCAGATGAAGCGCAACGGCCAGTGGTTCAAAGGCAAGGCAGCAGAGACCTTCGGCCCGCTCGGACCTTGGCTCGTGACCACCGACGAGATCCCCGATCCGAGCAATCTCAAGATGTCGCTGAAAGTGAATGGCGACGTGAAGCAGCAGGGCTCGACCGCGACGATGATCTTCTCGATCCCGTATCTGGTCGCCTACATCACTGAGTTCTGCGTTCTGGAGCCGGGCGATGTGGTGACCACGGGAACGCCGCCGGGCGTCGGCTCGGTCATGAAGCCGCCTCAGTATCTGAAGGCCGGCGATGTCATGGAGCTCTGGATCGAAGGTCTCGGCACGCAGCGCCAGACAGTCGTACCCTTCACGGGTTGATCGAGTTGAGGAGTCCGCTGGGCGGACTCCTCAACGAATGCTCATCTCACCTGAAATGGTAGCTGAGGCCCGCGCGGATGACATTGGTCTCGATGTCGTCTCTGTCGCCCTCATCGTCATCGTTGTCTTCGGCGTGGCCCCAGTAACGGAGACCTTCCAGGCGAGCGCTGAAGGCGTCGGTAAACTTGTATTCGATGCCGCCGCCCAGCACCGCTCCGTTGATATCGTAAGTTTGCGATTGGCTGCCATTGAGCAAGCCTGAGAAGGAGACCTTGCCCTCGACCTCGCTCCAGCCGTACCCGGCCGTGGCATAGAAGAGCGCCCTCTGATACTCCCAGCCGACGCGGCCGCGGATGCTCGCGAAGTACTTCACGTCGATGTTGAGCTTTGTGGTCAAACCGCCGTTCGTTTCATTTAATGAATATGAAACGTCCGACCAGTCGTAGTCGCCCTCGATACCGAGAAGCAGCCCGCCGCGGACATAATTGTATCCGGCGTGTAGGCCGGCGAGGCCGCCTTCGATATCCGCCGGTCCGGAATCCGCAACTTTGGCGTAACTGCCATGTGCGCCGATATAGAAGCCGTCGAAGTTCGAAGTAGTTTGAGCGCTAGCCGCTGCTGCGCCCATTCCCATCGCCATCGCCGCGATGGCTGAGACCAAGATCTGTTTCCGCACTTCCCCGCCCCCATTTGCACTGAGAAACGGCATGAATGATCATTCGACCGCTCGCGAGCGAGCGCATGCCGTTGATCAGAATGCCTACTGTCAGAAGACACTCGAATCGAGCGTCGATCTCCAGTTCGCTGCTTATGCAGGGCTGTTTTCTGTACAGAAAATGTGGATAAATCGCTGCCGCCTGCTCATTCGCTGAAGCGGCCCTATTTGAAGTAGTAGCTGATGCCCGCGCGGACGACGTTAGTCTCGACGCTCTCGTCTCCAAGCATCTCGTCGTTGCCGCCCCAATAGCGCAGACCCTCGAGGCGAGCACTGAAGGCTCGCGAGAATTTGTACTCGACGCCGCCGCCGACGACCGCGCCGTCCAGGTCGACGCTTTCTCCTCCAGACCCCAAGCCGGAAGCGGAGACTTTGACCTCGAACTCACTCCAATTGTAGCCGGCCGTGGCATAGAACAACGTGCTACTGCCATAGAGCCAGCCGAGCCGAGCGCGAACGCTTGCGAAGTAGTTCAGGCTGGCGCGGTAGTTGACGTCGACGCTGAGGATGTTTTCGTTTCTCTCGAGAGAGATGTCCGACCAGTCGTAGTCGCCCTCGATGCCAATGAGCATCTGGCCCGCGATGTAGTTGTAGCCTCCGTGGATGCCGCCAAGGCCGCCATCCACATCCGAGCCTCCGTCGTTGTCGACTTTTCCGTAGCCGGCGTTGGCACCGACGTAGAAGCCGTCAAATCCGGATACGTCCTGAGCGCTCGCATCCGATGCGCTCGATGCCATGGCGATCATCGCCAGTGCCGAAATAAGGCCCATACGCCGCATGATTCTGCCCCCCGAATATCGACGTTAAAGATCCATGCGCGATTGTCCGGCACGGCCAATGGCTCGCTTGGACGTATTCGCACTATCTGAACAAGGATCGATTCTTGTCGCAGAGCATGGCTGCGAGGGCTTACGTCTAGCTGACGTTGTGCCTGGGCGGGAGGGCTATCTAACCGTGAACCGGAACGGCACCGAGACGACCATCGGCTCGCTCTTTACGTCGCTCGGCATCGGCGGGAACGGCGCCGCGCGGTCGATGGATGCGATGGCGGCGTCATCGAGAATCTTCGAGCCTGAGCTCGTCGCGATCTCGCGTGACACGAGCTCGCCCGCAGGTCCAACGGTGAAGCGCACGACGGCTACGCCCGCTTGACGCGAGCGCGGGTTCATCTTCTTGCCGCTGATGTGTGAGAAGAGCTTGCCGCGGTAGGCCGAGATCGCGGTCGCGTTGCCGCCTTCCTGCCTTTTGCCGGATGCCTTTTGCTCGTCGACGGCCAGCTCGGTTTGCTGCACCGCTGCCAACTGCTCGGGCTTTTGCTCCTCGACCTTTTCCGGCTCGGGCTCCTTGGTGATCTTTTCTTGCTCCGGTCCCAGCTCCGAGCCGACGACGTGCTGCACGTCTTCCTCGACCGGCTTTACCTCCTCGACGGGAGGTGCCGATTGCAGCACTTGCGGGGGGGCTTCGACGGCCTCGACAGAAATTTCAGCCTCGCCGACGCGTGATAGGCCCTCGATTGCGATGCCCTGCTCGATGACGAACGTATCCTCGCCCGTGCCGCTTTCAAGCGAGGCGCCGCCTGGCGTCGCCAGAAAGAACGCCACGACGCCGCCGTGCAGCAGCATGGAGATCAAGTATGTGAGGGCACGCAACGACATTTCTGTGCGCCGATCCTGAGCCTCTGGACCATGATCGCTGCGAACCCTATCGGTTCGAAGCGTGAATCATTGGTCCAATCATAAAACCTAAGGTGAGCCCTTGGGCTTGGGCTGCGACAACAGCGAAACGCGGCCGTAGCCGCCTTCGCCCACGCGCCCGAGCACTTCCATCACCTCGCCATACGGGATCTTCTTGTCGGCGCGGACGTAGACCACGGTGTCGCCTTCCTGCGAGCGCAGCTCGCGCAAGCGCGGCACCAGACCCTCGCGGCTGACTTGCTCTTCGCGGATGTAGAGCCCGCCGTCTCCGGCCATGGAGACCACCATTGCCTTCTTCGATTGGCTGACGCGCGCTGCCGACGTGTTTGGCAGTTCGAGCGGGACGCCAGCGACCATCAGCGGAGCTGCCACCATGAAGATGATGAGCAGTACCAGCATCACGTCCACCATCGGCGTGATGTTGATCTCGGCGACAGGGCGATAGCTGCCCTCGTCTTCGTCGCCGGAAGCGCTGCTCGTGCCGACCGACATACCCATCAGAACGACTTCCCTGCGCGAAGGGGTTCCGCTTGCGGCTTGTTCACGGCTTCGGGATGCGTTCGCGAAAGCCGCTTCGCCAACTCGACGATGGACGTGTTGGCGCGGCTCGAGCCGCGCCCCAGCGATACGGCGATCTGGTTGTAGGCGATAACCGCGGGAATAGCGGCGGCTAGACCCAGAGCGGTAGCGAACAGGGCTTCAGCGATACCGGGCGCAACGACCGCAAGGCTCGTGTCCTTTTGCTGCGCGATCGACGTGAAGCTGTTCATGATGCCCCATACCGTGCCGAAGAGGCCGATGAATGGCGCAGCCGATCCGACCGTGGCCAGGAACGGCAATCCGACTTCGAGGCGCTGCAGCTCGACCTTGAGGGTGGAGCGCATGGCGCGTTCGAGCCGCGCGCGCAGCTCGCTGCGGTTCTCGCCGCGGCCAGCGCCGTCCTCGGCTTCGTGATGCGCCGAGTTAAGTAGCTTCTGTACGAGACCTCGCGGTACATCCGAACCGGTCGGCTCATTCGCCACCTTCTCGAGGTTGCGGATATTGCGTCCAAGTCCCATGAGACGGATGGACTTCTCGAAAATTATGGCCCAGCACGCCACGGACGCGAAGACTAGAAGGGCCATGACCGACTTCACGATCGGATCGGCCTGCATGACCATGCCGTAGATCGAGAAGTCCTGGGCCGCTGTGGTAACGATCTGCTCCACGGGAATACCCTTTACTTCGTGAGCTGGACGTTGGTGAGCGACTTGACCGTGATGCCCGCCAGGCAATCGGTGAGCGGGCCCTCTGCGGTCTTGCATTCGACCACGTCGTTGATCAACAGGCTGCCGATGCGGTCGCAGGCAAGGCCGTCGAGATCGAAAAGTTTGACGGTGCGCTTTTGCGGCTTGATCGGCGCGAGGTCGATGGCGAACCGGCGGCCGATGACTCCGTCCTGCTGGAACAGGACGAGATCGAGCTTCACGGTATCGAATTGCGTTGCGCTGTCGTTCTGCACGACCACATACGCGCGGCACCCGTTGCCCTGAGGTTCGAGCTTGTTGAGCTCCACCGTGAGCGATGTCGGTGCTGCCATGGCGGCGATGGAAAACAGCGGCGCGGCGACGAGGCCGAGCAGCGCAAGGTGTTGCGGCTTACGCGGCAAGATCGAAAATCGCAAGTAGAGCCTCCTTGGAACCGGCGTCAATTCTCCGACGACGACGCAACAGCCACGTCCCTGGCCTGCTCGATCTTCTTAGAAAGGCGCTTCTTTATAACCTGACATTCAGGCAGCGTCCCCGGGGCGATAATTGCTTTTTTATCGTTGCCGCCGAGGACTTCCTCCTAATCTTGATTAGCTGGACGGCGAGGCGTTCGCAACAAATTGCCGTCGATGCTGACGCTCGCCAGAACGCGTCATCCTTATCATGTCAGATAAGATCGCTCCGCCCGATCTTAATAAGCTCGCGAAAGGTTTACCGTGCCGGGAGGTGGGGCGCGCCTTGCAGCGCATACTCGAGGGAATGGCAGAGCCGCGGTTGGAAGGGCATTCCACCAAAAGTGGGAATTATTCCCGATATAGGTGGGAAAAAATCCCTAAATGGGGAATACGGAATGTTGCTCCGAACGTGACGCAGCGCCTGCTGGTTAATAGCTCTGGGTTCGTCTCTCGAGGGGTGAGATCCGAAAATGGCTCGCGGTCTCATGCCACAAACCAACGAGGCGTGCGGAAATTAGGTCCCGTCGTAATCGACTTCCGCCCTCGTATCTGTCGCTTGGTTTCGATGGGTCAATCTCTCGTAGAGCGCCACAGTCCTACGCCCCACGAGATCGCCGGAGAACTCCTGTTCGACGATTGCCCGTCCCTCTGCACCGAAGCGCTGCCTCAGTCCCGGAGACTTGATCAAGGTTTCGAGAGCGTCTGCGAGCGCCGCGGCATCTCCGGGTGGCACGAGAAGGCCGTTGGTGTTTGCACGTGCGATCTCGCGGCACCCAGGCACGTCAGTCGCGACGATGGGCCGGCCGCACGCCGCCGCCTCGAGCAGAGTTTTGGGTACGCCTTCGCCGCCGAGCGATGTCAGAACCGCGATATGAGCCATCTCCCAGAGCTTGCGAACGTCGCTTTGATGGCCGAGCCAACTGATCCCGGGCTCGCTGCCCCAGGAGCGCAATGTCTGCTCCGGAATGGAAGACGGATTGTGAGGATCGGGCGCGCCGACGAGCGCGACTTTGTGCGCGACACCTCGGTTGCGAAGCAAGCGCGACGCTTCGATGAGATGGTGCACGCCCTTGATCGCTAGCATGCGCGTGGCGATCCCGATCACGGGAACGTCGCCGGCGGGCTCCGGTAGCGGCGTGAATGTGTCGACATCCACGCCCGAGCTGCCGATGAGCTCGATGCCTGACGGGTCGACCCCGAGGCGCTGTAGAAGCTCGCGATCGTCACCATTCTGTACCAGCACCACCGACTTCTCGGATACGAGCCGGCGAAGAATGGGGAGGAGTGATCCGCGCCACATGCGCGCCTTCAACGATGTGCCGGTGAACGCGTAGCCGAGGCCCGCGATCGCATTCACACGCGCCATCGGCAAGCCGCGCGCTGCGATGCTTCCGATCACGGTCGGCTGCAGCGCCACATGATGCACCAGCGCCGGATCGAGCTTCTTGTAGAGAGCACGAATTTTGAGAAGCGACCTAGCGATGGAGACGACGTCGAGACTGCCGCGCTTCCAGTCGAGTTCGTGCAGCGTGAAGCCTTCGGCCTCGATGTCCGGGCCATGCCGGCCCACCCGAGTGGCGACGTGAACTTCGTAGCCGGCATCACGCGCCGCGCGTGCCATCGGCAACCGATGCGAGATGAAGTACCAATCCTCGGTCACGAGATAGAGGAGCCGTGGGCGGCACATGCTCAGCGGTCCCTTTGCCTTGGTGGAATCCAAATTCCCCGCTGGAGGCTCCGAGCCACCGCAGCTTCCCGAGAGGCGGCGTGGGAGGTGACGCGAGGCCGTTCGATTTTATTCTTCTGCATCCGCCACGCGTAGGTCGTTTTCAACGTTTTCCGCCTGTCGCGGCGTCTTGGATAAGGTTCTCCCAAAGTTGAATGACGGCGTCCAACGTGTACTCATCCTTTATCAATCTGGCGTTGTGGGCAAGCGCACCCCTCTTGTCTGCGTTGAGCATGAGGGGCAGGAGAGTTTCGGCGAGAGATCGCACTCGGTCCCTTCCCACGGCCACGAGTTCTCCGTTGAGGCCGGGTTTGATCAGATCTCTCGTTCCGAGGCAGTCGGCGAAGCCCACAGCCGGCAAGCCGTGGCTCATGGCCTCGACGGTTGTCAGCCCGAAGCTCTCGTAGCGGGATGGGAGAACGAAAAGCTGCGCCGCCAGATACTCGTCACTGATGTTGGGGATGCTCCCTGCCAGCTCGACGCGGTTTGCAATACCGAGGCCAGCGATTAGCCGCTCCAGCCTCGGCCGGAGCGAGCCGTCTCCGACGATCTTGAGCTGCCAATCCGGAGCGCGCTCGTGAAGGGCGGCGAACGCCCTGATTAGGGTCTCGTGATCCTTCTGCTTTTCGAGCCGTCCAACCGTGAGCAATAGTTTCTTGCCGTTCATGCCGCCGGCAACATCGGCGGTGCCTTTCGGCGATACGGTCACGGGGTTTGGGATCGGGATCATCTTGGCGCGCAGGGCGGCCGGATATTCCTGTCTCACGGCCTCGGACGTACACGTGATGCTGCGCACGAGGTACGGCGCCGTTCTGAGGAGCACGGCTTCAAGGGGACGCGTTCGATAATGGTGCGGAACGATGTGCTCGCTTGCGATCACGGGAATGCCAGTTCCAGCAGCGGCAAATCCGAGCGGTAGGAATGCGCTATGCATGAAGCCGATCGCGACATCGGGTTTGAGCTTCTTGAGCGCGCGCCGAATGCCCAGGATCCGGCGTTGGGTTTCCATGAACCTGGCCGAGTTGACGGTGTCGCCGATTGCGACGTCCACGCGTTCGATTTCCGGAGCGAGCGGATAGAATGATTTCCCGCCAGGCTTCTCGAATGTCAGAACACGCACGGAATGCCCGCGCTTCACTAGGCTGTTCGCAATATCGGACAGAACACGCTCGGCGCCGCCGCCGGGATTGTTCATCGCCTTGATGCAGAACAGGAGGTTCATGACTGGGGTGGCTCAAGCACGGCGCCGCATGGATCTACAGCCCACCGTCCGCTGTCGCATGCGAGATCATCTTGTCGTTCGCCGCTGAAAGGTCCTGGCAAAAAAGAACGCCCTGCCAAGCGCGCCGCCACGATTCGACGGAGTAAGTCTCTGTAATAGAAGCCGCGGACGCGGAAATGCGATTCCCCCCTTTTGCGACAATAGCGGTTGAGATCGTTCGGGCAAGGGCTTCGGCTGTCTCTTCCCCTTTGCAAAGGTAACCGTTTATGCCGTCGTCGATCAAATCCGCCACGCCGCGGGTTACCGCAAAACCGATTGGGATCACGCCCGCCGCCATGGCCTCGGCCTGTGCGTTGGGGAATCCCTCCCAACGTGAGGGCTGGCAATAAAGCGTGGCCCGCGCAAACCATTGCGAGAGATCCGAGCGTGGTCCAACGAGGGAGACCTTTTCGGTGAGCCCAAGTTTCTCGATCTTTGCCTCGAGTTCCGGCCTGAGATGACCGTCGCCGATGATCGCGAGGCGCCAGGCCCCGTGCTCGGCGAACACCTTGGCGCAGGCATCTATAAGCAGATCGAAGCGTTTCTGGCTGGAGTATCGGCCGATGGAGAGAATGAGAGGTTCGCGTTCAACTCCCGAGATCGTCTTCTTTGGCGGAAAGACAGGATTATGAACGACCGCGATCTTGCGTCTGAGAAAACGCGGATAGTCCTGGACGTAACTTGGAAACTGCACGGTTATCGCGTCGGCGAGGGCAAGCAGCAGGAAGTTCAGGTTCCACTGCGAAGCCCTGATGTGGTTGTAGAGCGTGAGGGCATTCCGCTCCGAGCATATGACGCGTATGCGCCGTCCAACTGCGGCCAACAGGAAACGCGCGAGAATGCCGTGGTGGAAGCACACGACAGCGTCACAGGCGCGGGGCTCAAACAGCGCTTGTCGAATCCGTCCGATCAACGCCAACCGCTCACCGAAGCCGATCGCCGCATGCGGCTTGGTGCGTCCCACGCGGTGCCATGTCACGCGCTCGTCGATGTCGTAAAAGGCCTTCGCATCGGGATAGTCGAAAGTAACCAGAACCACCTCGTGTCCTGCCTCGGCAAGGTAATTGGCGAGATAGGCGATGTTTCGCTCGAGCCCGCCCGGCATGTTGCCGAGAGCGATCGTAGCCAGCGCGATGCGCTTAGGCTTCATGGGTTTGGTACCCGCATCGAGTTGGTCATTTCTTCATGCTCCGCTCGTGAATGAGCCGCTTCGGGCCGGTCTCAATGAGATGAGACGTGGCGACGATTGGATGACGTGCCATTAGTCCCGCCAGCACCATGCCGAACTTCAGATAGTTGCGCTTGAAGTGCCAATATCTGAGCTGCGGCCAGTTGCGGGCATAGTAGTAGCGCCCCCGCGACTTGAGATAGTTTGCATGCTTATCCGCCAGGAATACCTCTCCCTCGAGGTTCTTCTCCGGTGATTTGTCGGGCGCGACAGAGGCATGCTGAACAAGTACCTTTTGCTCAGTCCCGACAAAATGACAGCCTTTGAGCGCCAGCCTGATGGCGAAATCCACGTCCTCGACGCGGCGTAAGGCGGGCTCGAAGCCGCTCACGGCGCGATAGGTCGCCATGCGTGCCATCAGGGCGCACGTTGGCACTCCGGCTCCGTAGAACAGGTCCTTGCGGACACCGTAAAACAATAGGTAATCCGCAACCTCGCGCCCCTCGGGAACTCGTGCACCGCGCGAGCCGATGGCAGGTATGGGCTTGGCATAACCGTTGCTGTAGAGCCGTTCGCCCGAGGCAAAGCACGCGACGAGGCTAGCCCCGGTCCTCGCTTCATGCGCCTCGATGCAGGCCACCTGCGCTGAAAGTCGATTGGGCAGGCTCTCATCGTCATCATCAAAGAACGCAACGAACTCACCCTTCGCGTGCTCGAGGATGGTGTTGCGCGCTTGAGCTGCTCCCTTGTTTGTCTCATGCCGGATGAGGCGCGTCCGTGGCTCGTTCGCGATAGCGCGGGAAATCAAGTCAACCGATCCGTCGCCAGAAGCGTCGTCGACGATGACGATCTCTGCGTTCGGCCAATCCTGATTGATCGCACTGGCGATGGCGCGCGCAATGGTGTCCTGCGCATTGAAGCACGTGATGCCGACAGTGACGAGGGGAGCACTCATACTAGTGCTCCCCAGCCGTCTGGTGAAAACCGCGAAACGCGCGATTGGTGCCGAGCGTCGGCACACTGATGGCCAAGCGCCGGAATGTGAGAATGGGGTGCGCGAGCGCGAGTTTTGCCAGCGCGAATCCGAAGCTCGCGCGCTTGCCCTGAAGCCAAAGGTGCTTTGCACCGAGCCATCGCCGACAGAAATCATATTGTCCGGCGCGCTCAAGACGTTGCCGGTACTTTTCGAGCACCAGGAGCATGTTGCGGTGCTCTTCGGCGACGCTCTTTTCGCTGGTCCTCGTCATGTACTGCGTCACCATCGGCGCGGACACGCCGACGAAATGTGCTCCCGCAAGTCCAGCGCGGACGCTGAATTCCGTGTCCTCGCTGCGCCTCAGCGTCGTATCGAAGCCGCCGAGCGCTTGGTAGGTCGAGAGCCGCGCCAGTTGCGAGCAGGTGGGGCAAGCGCCGTATCCGTCCTCGAGCGGTTTTCCCATGAGGATGCGATCCGCGACAGCGGCCCCCGCAGGAGCCGGCACACCCTCGCGCATGCCCATGGTCGGTTCGACACGCTCCACGCCGTCCGGATAAACGAGCTGTCGCGACGTGTGACAAACGACGGGCGCACAGTCGGCAAATTGCCGCTCGTAGGTCGTGAGCCGGGAGACTTGCTGAGCAACTCTGTCCGGAAGCGATACGTCATCGTCGTCGAAGAACGCGACGAACTCTCCGCGTGCCTCGGCAATGATGCGATTTCGTGCTGCAGCAACTCCACCGTTCGGCGTTTGCACGAATACGCGGACCTCAGGATGAGCGGCCGCAAGTTGCGCCAGAATAGCGGCGCTCTCGTCGCCGGATGCGTCGTCCACGGCGACGATCTCGATCGGGCGCCACGTCTGCGCCAGGGCCGAGCGAACGGCCCGCTCGATCGTAGCGGCGGCATTGAACGATGTGATTCCGATTGTCACCAACGGCCCAGTCAGTGTGAGGTCTCCCCCATAACGGACTGGATGAGCTCAATCCAGCGGTCGAATTGTACGGCCGGAGCGTAGGCCCTCATGCTCTCCGCCGCCAGTCTTCCACGGCGCTCGCGCTCGTCGCCATCGCTCATGGCTTCGTCCAACGAAACCGAGAGGGCCGCCGCATCGTCGACGCCCGGAGCAAGCCAGCCCGATTTTCCATCTTCGATGAGATTTGACACTCCCTCAGCCTCGCGAAAACCAACAGCCGGCAATCCATGGCTCATGGCCTCGGCGAGCGCATTAGGAAAGCCTTCCCATAAAGAGGGTATGACGAACAGGCTCGCGCTGGAATAGGCCTCCGCCAAGTCGGGCGTCGAGGCGGTGAAAGAGACGCGATGCTCCAATCCTAGAGCGATAACAAGGGCTTGGAGATCACTTCTCTCCGGTCCATTGCCGACGATCGCAAGATCCCAGGCTCCATGCTTCTCCGCGATGAGTGAAAAAGCGCGCAAAAGGCAGCCGACACGCTTCTGCACGGGATCGAGGCGCGTGACGCAGAGCAGCGTATAGCGGCCCGCAGCATTGGCACTGCCTGGATGGGCCTGTCTCTGCTGCGGCGGCACCGGGTTCGGGATTGCTGAAATCCGTGTTCGGAGTGCACGCGGATAGCCGTCCGCATATTCGGCGAACTGCACCGTGATCGCGCTGGCCAGATGCAGGAGGCCGAAACTCGTTCGGCGCGAGAGGGCGCTATGACGATGCCGATAGAGCGACGGCGCGTTGCGCTCGGCCGCGATGATGTGTACGCCCGCAAGCTTGGCCGCAGCGTACACGGTCTTGTCCGAGCTCATCACGAAGCCGACGAGAACGCGGCATCGCGTGCGCTTGAGAACGTCCCACAACGCCAGAGTGCGTCGGACCTTGTCTCTGACTCCCGGTTGGATTCCGAGCCCGTGCCATGTGACGCCCGGTGCGAGCGGATAGTAAGGCCGCGCGTCGTCAGGATCCCAGGATATGAGATGGACTTCGAAACCCCGAGCCTTGAGTTCGTTGGCGAGCGCCGTGATCATGCGCTCCGCACCCCCCGCCTCGGCAAGGCGGTGAAAATACAGCGCCACGGGTGCGACCTGCGCCTGCGCCTTCGCGTGATCAGGCCCGGGCTTCATGGATCAAACAGGCGAGCGGCACTCTCGCGAAGGTGCACAGCCGAATGTGGCTACGAAGACGTTCTACAAAGACTACGTCGGTCATCCAGGGCTCTGATTTTTGCTCCGCGTGCAGTAAAGCAGGGGCTTGTCGGTGATGCGCCCGCCGATACGCTGTATATCGTCGAAGGTGTTTCTGAGAAGCGCTTCGACCCGATCTGTGTTGCACAACTCTGGATGGAGCTCCACCACAATGGCTTTCACGCGCTTTAGAGCCTCAGGATTAGTGCAGAGGAATCCTTCCTCCGAGCCCTCGATATCAATCTTGAGAAGATCGATGTCTCCGGCATCTCCGGCTAGGCGCTCGATGAGAAATGGCAGAGTGACCGTCGGCACGGGTACGGATCCCTTCGCGTCGATGCGATGGCCCATGGAAAATCGTGACTTGGAGAGGTAAACGATCTCGCCCTGCGACGAGCCGGCTGCTCCATGCACTGCCGTCCAGTTGGCGTCCGCCCCGGCCGCAGCCACGTTCAAAGAAAGCGTTTTGAAGGTTTCGGGGTCCGCTTCCACGCTCAGAATATTTGCGTTTGGACTGACGCTGAGAAGCCAGATCGAAAAGGTGCCGATATGAGCCCCCACGTCCAGGACGAGGGGAGCGTTACCGTTTGCGAAGTGGCTCGCGAGGAACTCGTATTCGTGGTCCGCCAGAACTTCCTGCAGCGCCTGAACGTCAGGCGTCCGAAAGTACACCCGGCGCCCGGCAAAATTGGTGAGGTGGATGTCGTTTCGCCACAGACGTATCGACAGAAAAAGTTTGAAAGCGCTTAGCCGGGTGCCGGCGAGCGGGATCATCCATTTGAACTGCCGTGTGGCGTCCGACCAACGCGCAGCAAAGCTCGAGACACGGGCCCGTAGGGCGTCCGTGGTTGCGTGTGAAAAGCTCACTTGGCCCCCCCAAGTAGGCTGCAGCCGTTTCGTTCGCGAGCCGAACAGAACGCAATTAATCACTGTACGGAGCGAGTCTCATCGCCCTCTTGTAGCACTGAAATCAACGATGGGATAGCGTGGCTCTCGACCTCCCTCCATGACGATACGGTCATGTCGATGGGTGGCGTGTACTCCCCCCACTCGCACGCACGTTGCGCCCAAGCCACGAAAAAGAGCGCAACCACGCGGCTACGCTCTTCCGTTAAAGCAAAGATATGAAAAAGGACTTGGTCGGGTCGTCCTGAGGGTGTTTACCCCGGATGTCCGGTGGACAGCCTGCCGTCCAGGGCGCGAGCCGCGCGTTGCCTGAGCTTGCTGGCAAAGAGCGTCGGGGCCAAGAGCATGGCTGCCGCCAGGTGCAGCCGACTTCGGACCGACCTTCGCTTGGAACCGAAATACTGTGCGTAAGCCAGAGCGCGGGACGCGTGGTACGCGCGTTTCCGAGTTAGGTAGCGCTTGTATTTGGATCGCAGCTGCAATGAAAAGGTGAGCGGAATCCTTCCGGCTTTGTCGGCGCTTGGCGTCTTCCACTGCGTGACGAGAGGGCGATCCACCGCGATGAAATGCGCGTCCATGAAAGCCGCACGAACGGCAAAGTCCCACTCTGCGCAGCGCCGGAAGGTCTCATCGAACTCGCCGACCGAAAGGAAAGCGCGGCGGCGTGCCATCAGGGTGCAGCTTCCGAAGATGCCCCAGACGTGAACGTTGTCCTTGGAAAGGCCGAAGAGGAAGTCGGCAACGGCCGGGCCGCTGGGCTCGGGTGCACGTCGACCGATCGCTTCCGCGACATGATCCGGTGTGTCGAATCCGGCCTTGATCACGTTCCGGTTCGAGTAGCAGAGCACGAGATTGCTCCGATGCGCGGCTTCATAGGCCTGGATGCGGCTGACCTGAAGCGCCAGTCTTTCGGGAACGCTCTCGTCGTCGTCATCGAATATGGCGACGAACTCGCCGCGCGCTTCGCGAACGATCGAGTTCACGGCGCCAGCGTAGCCCCGGTTCACCGGATGAAAAACCAAACGTACCTGCGGGTGCTCCGCCGCGAGCCTCTTGATGACTTCCCGCGAACCGTCCGCCGATGCGTCGTCGACAATCACGATCTCTTTTTCAGGCCAGTCTTGAGCAAGGGCTGAGCGAACAGCCTTCTCGATCGTATCCTTGGCGTTGAAGCAGGTTATGCCGATGGTTATGAGCATGCCGTATCCCCTTTGGCTCCCCCCATAATCATTCGAAACATCTACGCGCGCGCCCGCGCGACTAGATAAAGCCCCTCGCCCTTCTCGCCCTGATTGCGCAAGCAAAGCTTCTTGTACAAACGGAAGAGTGCGCCCTGAAGTTTGCCTGAGGTGACGCAGTAGAACCGATTGGCGAACAAGCGCCGCGCGGCAGAGAAGGCGACCGAGCGTCCGTCGATATGATCTTTTGTCTCGACGTCGAAGCCGGCATCCTCGAACAGGCGCACAAGCTGCTTCATGGTGAAGTGCTGGAAATGCTTGCGCGGCAGCGGCAGGACGGTCGAGGGAGTCGTGCAGATCAGGTATCCGCCAGGACGCAGCGTCTGCTTTGCGGCTGCAAGAAATGCCGGGAGCTCCGCGGGTGGAATATGCTCAACGACCTCGATCAAGGTCGCGACATCGAAGCGATCTTCCGCGGGCGGCTGGTTGACGATGTCCCGCACCGAGAACTTGGCATTCGGCGCTCTGCAAAGGCCATTCGCAAGCAGGATTGCTTGCTGGGAGTAGTCGATTCCGTGGAAGCTCTTCGTCTTGAATTCCGAGCATAGAGAAGCAATGAGCTTCCCGTCGCCGCAGCCGATATCGACGAGAGATTCGAACTTGATGCCGTCCAGAGCGCGATGGACGAGCTCGAGCCGCCCCAGATAGTTGAGCGCCCACGCCCACTGGCGCGTCAAAGAAATCCCGCGGTGGCTGTACTCGACAAGATGATGATACGGGAAGGCGTACTGCATCTCCTGCACGTGCTGGCGTTCCGCGTATCCCGACATCACTCATCCGCCTCCAGTAGTGAATCACATACAATTTTATATGGACTTTACTCCTTGCGGGCGGACACCGCGTACCCTGTCGTCAAGTAATCCAAAGCTAATATTCGAGATAAGAGGACGGCGATGGGACTCATCGCGAGCGCCGTGATCGCGACCGCTCCTTTAATGAGGCGATGCCTACCTGGATCCTCCCTAAGCGCGCGCATCAGAAGCACGGTTATGCTCTCGGCCCAGCCATTCCTTTCGCGAATTTCGACGGCGGAGTATTTCGACAGCAGGTAGGCGAGCCCGTACTTCGTGTAGCGGTAGTAGTCGTGCGGCCGGTCATGAAGGGGGAAGATGAAGGGTACGGTCAGGATCAGGCGGCCACCGGGCTTGAGCGACGCGTGGATCCTTTCGAGTGCCACATGCGGCCGCTGAACGTGCTCCAGCACCTCGGACATCACGACGGCGTCGAACTCGTTTTGGTACTCGATCTCGCAGATGTCTCCGACGATGTCCGGCTTTCGCGACGCAGAGACATCGATGCTGAGGATGGTCGCGTTTTTTCCCTTACAAGCTTCGGCAACGGTGGACGCAACTTCACCGCCGGAGCCAACGTTGAGAATGCGCGCGTTCGGGGGAACCAGATTGAGTTGCTCGCGCAGGAAGGGATAGAGGTTCTTGCGCGACAGCCGCTTCGACTGGCGGCCCAGGAAGCTGCCGATCATGAGGACGTCCGAAGGCTTGCTGCAGACGAGTTCGTAGGCCCGTTCAGAGCGTGAATGACGTATCCTGTCGTTTGCAGGCCGGGGCGTTTTGTGAACTTGTCTAGCGCTTTCGAAATGTACTCCGTGCCCTTCTTGTTCCGGTAGCGCTTCAGAGGATGCAGCAGGCTGACTGCGGTCGCCATTTGATCTCTGATTGGGTAGAGCGTCACCTCGCTGAAGTCCCGGAACATGTAGGCGAGCCCATCGCGCGAGAACCGGTAGTAGTCTTGAAATTTCAGGTCCCGCGGAGCGTGATACTGCATGAGAAAGGGCGCAAATCCGAGAAAGATGCCGCCCTCGGTCATGGCTGCCTTGAGGTTGCGGACGGCCGCGAACGGCTCATAGGTGTGCTCGAGGATGGAGTGGCAGATGATCCCGTCGAACTTGCGGTCCGGGAAAGTGCTCGCGTCACAGACATCGACGATGATGTCCGGATAGCCCTCGTATTGGTTGATGTCGGCGCTGATGATCTGGTCTCTGCGAAAGAGCTTCCAGCATTCTCTCGATGATTTGCCGATATCCAGCACGGCGCTGCACTTGCTCGCCATTTCGGACGATAGCTTGTGCAGGAGCGGCTCAGAGCGCCCAAGCCAGCCGTCATCGATCTTCACTCTCGCTATGATCGAGCGCAGTTCGTCGTTGATTTGCATTGCTCTCCCACCGTCGCACTAGTCAGCTGGTCACAGCTGGAATGCATTGTTCTTATGGAGCTGGTCGGACCGGCTCGCCCGAAACGATTCAAGACCTATCGAGGTGCGCCGCGCGGCGGCAGAGGATCGGCTGGATGGGCTGTTGTGCACGATAGCGTCGAATGCGGCGACGACCAACCGTCGCGCGACGCCTCGGGAAAAGATGGCGCCCGGCTCGGACCCCAGTACAATTCTCGGCATTGTGCCCCCAGTGCTTATGCAGAGCATAAGCAGAAACATGACTGGGCCTACCAAGCCTGCGTTGGTGGGATTGCGCCGGACAATCCCACCGGGAATTCAGCCAATCGCCATTTCGCGAAAGCTTTCTCCCGCCACGAGCAACTCGTCGTAGGTCCCCTGAGCACCGAGCCCCCCCTCCTCGAGTACGAATATCGCATCGCACGCTCTGACCGTTGTTAGGCGGTGAGCTATGAGAATGATAGTCTTGGACCTGCCAATGTTGTGGATTGCGTCCATCACGGCACGTTCAGTCACATTGTCGAGTGCGCTTGTGGCTTCATCGAGCACAAGCACGTCTGGGTCGTGATAAAGTGCGCGCGCAATGCCGATGCGTTGACGTTCTCCACCGGATAGCCTCACTCCGCGCTCCCCTACTATCGTCCGGTATCCCTGCGGGAGTTTGCTGACGACGAAGTCGTGTACCATGGCTATGCGAGCCGCTCGTTCGACAGCAGCCATGTCGATCTCATCTTCCGGAACGCCGAAAGCAATGTTGCTCGCGATGGTGTCGTCGGCGAGAAAAATCTGTTGCGCGACGTAGCCGATCGACCTCTGCCAAGATCTCACGTTCTTGTTCGTGATCGCCACGCCGTCGACTTCGACCGTGCCGCTGTCCGGCTGCAGGAGGCCGAGGATCAAGTCCACCGTCGTGGATTTGCCGGCGCCGGTTTTGCCGACGAACCCGAAAGTCTTTTTGGCCGGGAGCGTAATCGACAACCCTCGCAGCGACGGCCGCTCCGCTTTCGGATATGTATAGGTGATATTAGTGAGCTTGATTTCGCGCCGGAGCGGCAGTCGTTCCGTCGATCTCTGCAGGTTCGGGAGCTCAGCCGGTGCGTCCTCCAGGTTCTTCGACATGCTGGTGAGCATCGCCTTGTAGTACTGAACCTGCGCGGCGGACGTGAACAGCATGTTCAGTGCCGGCATGATGCGGTAGCCGGCGAAAGCGAACAGCCCGAGAATTGGAAGGATGGTGTCGAGGCGCTGCTCCTTGACCACGATGAACAGCACGATCAGCAGGATCACGCTTCCGAAGACCATGAGCTCCAGCAACCGGATCGGCAACACTTGCACCAAACTGGTGGCCCGGTCGCACCGCGCTAGCCGATCTGCAGCAGCGCGAAAGCGACGGATATGGGCCTCCTCGAGGCCGAGAACCTTGACCTCCTTGATGCCCGCCATCGATTCCTGTGCGATCTGGTAACGTTCAAGATTGGCCTGACGTGCCACGACGCCGTTACGCAGCAGGAACTTGCGGCACGCGACGTAGATGCCTCCGAAGCTGCCGCCCACGATGATGAAGACAGCGAACGCCACACTGGGTGCTGTTGCGATAATTAGCGCGAGGAGGAAGATCACGACGAACGCTTGCGACAGCACGCGCATCGAGGGAACGACGACGCCTTTGACGACCTGGTCCACCTCGACAAGGATATTTTTGCCCAGATCTGCGCTGTGCCGGTCGAGGAACCAGCTGTAGGGTTGGGCCAGATATGTTCGTAATAGCCTGGTGCTGATGGATAGGGTGCGCCCCGAACCAAACCTGGTCACCGCGTACTCAGACAAGGCCTTGACGCCGATGCTGCCGAGAAGACTGACGAAAACAAACCCGGCCAGATACAGGATGAATGTATTGGTTTCGGGCGAGCCCATGAGCCTATGAACATAGGATAGCGCCGCATTGGTCTCGATCGATTGCGGATTCGAAACCACCAGAATGAATGGCGCGATCGATGCAACGCCGGCGACATCGACAAGCGCCGCGAATATGAAGAGCGGAAGAAGAAGATAGAACAGCTTCTTCTCGCGAGGGTCCAGCAGGCTCAAAATCAGCCGCGCAGTCTCGATCATTCGGCAACCTTTCTTGTGCCCGCTCCGAGCCGCAGCACCGACGGCGCGAATACGCGCTTCGTCTCATGAGCTGCGATGGCGGCTGAATAGATGCGGTATCCGTCCTTGAGGGCTGTCACCACGAAGGCATCGGGGGCGGATGGAAGTTTCGAGGCAACTTTGACGACCGGCAGGCCGAGAAGCTGTTGTCCGGGTTTCGCACCGGCGTCGATGATGCCGATCACTTCGACGCCGCTCTCGCGCGTGCAGATGATGGCGATTTCGGCAAGATCGGAGACGCCGAGAAGTGCAGCATGTCGATATCCGAGCGCCTCGCATTGCGCCAACGTCTCGGCGCAACTCGATCGGGCTTGACGGAAAAACGAAAAGCTGTGGCTGAGATAGTCGACGGTGAGGCGCGACTTCTCCGCCGCGCCCTTCGGCGTGAGGAAGTAGCCGTAGCGGCGCGTCGGAACCTCGCGCACCTTGATGAGGCCCTTTTTTACGCAACGCTTGAGGTAGGCATTCACGAGCCCGAGCGCGATGCCGAGATCGGAGGCCATCCTCCGTTGCGTACGCGTCCCGTCGGCGGCAACTGTCTCGAGCAGCCCTAGGATGATGGCGCCGTCGTCGCGATCGTTGACGTCCCTGCCCATTCCAATACCCCCACCCGAGACGCGTGCTTGGTAGCGCGTTCACGTCGTGAACGTCAACATCGCGGGCCAGCTGAACCAAAGTCTGAGCAATCGTGGCTTTATTGCGGATCTAGCTTCCGTGCGGCAGCCGTTTACCCTAACTGGCGGCGCCAGGCCTGGAACATCAATACGGTCCAGAGCTGCTGCTGGAGATTCCGCCGCCCAGTAAGGTGCTCACGCCACGCTTCGCGCACGGCGTTCACATTGAGGATTCCGTCCTGGGAGAGGTGTCGCGGATCGAGCAGGTCTTCGGCCCACTCTCGAAGATCACCGCGCAGCCATCGGTCGATCGGGACGGAAAATCCCATCTTCGGTCGCTCAGTCAATTCGCGAGGTACGTAGCGATGAAGGATCTGCCGCAGGATCCATTTCGATTGCCCGTCGCGGCGCAGAAACGGGTCCGGCAGCGTCAGGCTGAATTCCACCAGGCGATGATCGAGCATCGGCACGCGGCTCTCGAGGGCGACGGCCATCGAAGCTCTGTCGACCTTCACCAGGACATCGTCCTGCATGTAGCCGGTGAGATCGGCCAGCATCATGCCCCGCGTGAGGCTCGACAGCTGCGGAAGCGCACCCGAGCCAAGCTCCCCACGCGTGCCAAGAACGATCGCGCTCGGATCAGGCCATTGCGAAATGAGCGCGGTGTAGAGATCGTCCTCGCTCCCGGCGCCCACCACCGAGCTTGATTTGTGCAGCCTATCTCCAGCTCTTGCAGGCCGCAGCTTGCGAGGCAGCGCTTTCGACAAGCCATCCCACGCGCCGGGTGAAACGGATCTGATGGCACGCGCGAACGCACGACGCGCGGGTGATGGAACTTTGCCGAGCCACGGCCACATGCCGTGCGCCACCGCGTAGCGGGTATAGCCCGAGAAGAGTTCGTCGCCTCCATCTCCAGATAGCGACACCGTTACGTGCTGGCGCGCAAGCTTCGAAACTAGGTATGTGGGAATCTGCGAGGCATCGGCGAACGGCTCGCAGTAGATGTGCGGCAGCTGCCCGACCACATCCAGCGCCTCGCGCTCCGTGACATAGAGCTCTGTGTGATCGGTGCCGAGATGTCGGGCGACGGCCTTGGCGTGCTGGGCCTCGTCGTAGCCTTCGGCATGAAAGCCAATCGTGAAGGTGCGCACGGGCCTCCTCGACATCGACTGCATGAGCGCGACGACCGTCGATGAATCGATCCCGCCTGAGAGGAAGGCCCCGAGCGGCACGTCGGCGAGCATCTGATCCGCGAGCGACGCCTTGAGTAGGGCGTCCGTGCGATCGACCGCTTCCTCGGGACTGCCCGCGAATGGGTTAGCCACGCCGCGGCGTGCGTGTTCGAGGGCACTCCAGTACCGCTCGAGCTTAGTCGCACCCGTCGCGAGGTCGAGGCTAAGGTAAGATCCCGACTCGAGCTTGCGGATGCCGGTGTAGATCGAATACGGCGACGGCACGTTGCCGTAGCGCATGTAAAGCCCGAGGACCTCGCGATCGATCTCGCCGGTCCAGGCAGGATGCCGCGCCAGCGCTTTCGGCTCCGAGCCGAACAAGAACGTGCGTCCGGCGTGTCCATAGTAGAGCGGCTTTTCCCCGAGCCTGTCGCGGGCGAGGATGAGCCTGCGCTCCTTCTGGTCGAAAATCGCGATAGCGAACATGCCGACGCTGGCCTCGAGCGCGCGCACGAGGCCCCAATGCTCGATCGCCTCGAGGAGGACTTCCGTGTCCGAGGTGCCGCGCCAGCTCGGTGCCGCCCCCTCGCGCTCGAGCGCGGCTCTTATTTCGCGGTGATTGTAGATTTCGCCGTTATAGGCGATGACGTGGCGCCCCGAGTGCGAGAGCATGGGCTGATGCCCGGCTGGCGACAGATCGACGATCGCGAGGCGCCTGTGCGCGAGCGCGACTTCCGCCGAGGTATCGATCCAGACGCCGGAATCATCGGGTCCGCGATGTGCGATGGCGTCGCCCATGCTGCGGGCGATGGCGGCGGGCTCCCCCCGCAGATCTTTGAACCCGGCAAAGCCAGCCAATCCGCACATGAGGTGACGTCAACTCCTGGGGCAGCGTGCCGGTATCCGGCGCCTCAAAGCCGATAGTAGTCCCTGTACCACGCCACGAAACGGCGCACGCCTTCGTCGATCGGGGTCGAAGGCTGGAAGCCGATGTCGCGCGCCAGATCCTCGACGTCGGCGAAGGTCTCCGGCACGTCGCCGGCCTGTATGGGCAGATAGTTCTTCTTTGCTTCCTTGCCGATGGCCTTTTCGAGGCTCGCGATCAGGGTCATGAGCGCCACCGGCGTATGATTGCCGATATTGTAGAGCCGGTACGGAGCTTTGCTCGTTCCGGGATCAGGTGCGGCGCCGTCCCAGGCCGTGTTCGGCTCGGCCACGCGATCTGCAACTCTGATCACGGCTTCGGTGATGTCGTCGATATAGGTGAAATCGCGGCGCATGTTGCCGTGATTGAACACGTCGATGGGACGATCCTCGATGATCGCCTTCGTGAACAGGAACATCGCCATGTCGGGGCGGCCCCACGGCCCATAGACCGTGAAGAAGCGAAGCCCCGTCACAGGCAGCCCGTAGAGATGGCTGTAGCTGTGCGCCATGAGCTCGTTGGCCTTCTTGGTCGCCGCATAAAGGCTCACGGGATGATCGACGTTGTCGTGCACCGAGAACGGCATCTTCGTATTGGCGCCGTAGACTGAGCTCGATGAAGCGAAGGTGAGGTGCCGCACCTTCCCGTGGCGGCAGCCTTCGAGCACGTTGAGGAAGCCGACCAGGTTTGCATCTACATATGCGTGCGGGTTCTCGAGCGAATAGCGCACGCCGGCCTGGGCCGCGAGATGAATGACCAGCTCAGGGCGAACTTTCTCGAACAGCGCCTTGGTGCCGGCGCGGTCTGCGAGATCCAGCTTCTCGAAGGTGAAGCCAGGCAGCCTCGACAAGACGGCCAGGCGCGCTTCCTTGAGCTTGGGATCGTAGTAGCTGTTGAGATTGTCGATGCCGACAACGGCGCGCCCCTGCGTCAACAACGCGCGCGCGACGTGAAATCCGATGAACCCGGCCGCCCCGGTGACCAGGATCGGCTTCTGATCCGGCTTTGCCGGCGTCGATGCCATTCGTCCGTCCTCGTTCCTTCCGCGTCAGGCGGCTGAAGCGCGCCTTGCCCTTGGGATGCCGGCCGCGCCATGATGGGCCGCGGCCGAACTGGGTGTCGCATGCTGCATGCGCGCATATCAAGCGCGGAGGAACGAAAAAAGGTGAACAAGGCATGCGCGTTGTCGTCACCGGAGCGAACGGCTTCGTAGGTCGGCCCTGCTGCAGGGCGCTGACAGAAGCGGGACACGAAGTGACGGCCGTGGTGCGCTCGTCGGCCCGTGCGGAGGGCCTGGCCGCCGCAAGCGTCATGGAGCTCGGTGATCTCACAGCCGATACGCAATGGGCTTGCGCTCTCGCCGGCGCGGACTGCGTCGTCCATCTCGTCGCGCGCACACACATGCTGAGCGAGCACGAAGCAGGCGCCGACGCCGTCTACAACGCCGCTAATGTGGGTGTGCTCGAGGGGCTGGCCGAAGCGGCATTGCGCGCCGGTGTGACGCGCCTCGTTTTCGTGAGCTCGATCAAGGTTAATGGCGAGGCGACGCACGGGACACCCTTCGCCGCCGCAGACACACCGGCTCCGGAAGATGCCTACGGCCGCAGCAAGGCCGCTGCAGAGCAGAGACTGCGGGAGATCGCGCCGCGCGGAGGCATGGAATTCGTCATCCTGCGTCCGCCGCTCATGTATGGACCGGGCGTGCGCGGAAACATGGCCCGCCTGTTCGGTCTGGTCGGAAAGGGCGTGCCGCTGCCGTTCGCGAGCATACGCAATGCGCGCGACATTCTTTCGGTTTCCGCGTTCGCGGATCTGATCGCTTTGGCTGTCGCAAGCCCCGAAGCCAAGAATCGCGTCTTTCTTGCCCGCGACGGCGCTCCGGTCTCGACGCCCGCGCTTGTGCACGCGATTGCTGCTGCCATGGAATGCAGAGCCCGAGTGCTCCCGTTCCCGGTTGGAGTGCTGAAGGCCGCCGGCCGCTTGACGGGACACAAGAGCGAGGTTCAGCGTCTCGTCGGAGACCTCGAGATTGACGACAGCGAGACGCGACGGCTCCTGGGCTGGAAACCCAAGGTCACGATGTCGGAGGCTTTGTCCGAGACGGCCCGGTGGTTCAAGTCACGTTGACGCGGCCGGACGGCAGCGCTTGCTGAGCGCGCTCGTAATCCGCCCACCTCTGGTCGATCAGCCACATGCCGACGCCATAGATCGCGACCCAGGCGCCAAGCAGGAGGATGACGGCCGTGTCGGACCAAGTGCGGGCCGCGAGCGCGCTCCCAGCAGCCGCGAGCATCAGCGCATAGGCCGCGAGTGCCGTGCCGCGGTGGCCAAGCCCCATGCGAAGGACCCGCTGATAGTAATGGATCCGGTGTGCCTGCGACAGCTTCTCGCCGCGCAGATAGCGTTTGAGCAACGTGACCGAGGCATCGGCGATGAAGGGTGAGAACACCAGCACCGGAAACCACATCGGCCAAGTACCCGCTTGCCAGCCGAGGAGTCCGAGGGCGGCGGCGAGAAAGCCGAGCGGCACGGAGCCCGAGTCGCCCATGAAGATGCGCGCCTTGTGAAAATTCCAGACCAGGAACCCGGCCGCGGCGCCGGCAATGATGGCGGCAAGTAAGGAGAGCTGGCCGAGACCGCCGCTATGGGCCGCCAGCGCATAGGCGCCGAAGCCTGCGATCGTCATTCCTCCGGCAAGGCCGTCGGAGCCATCCATGAAATTATAGAGATTGATCATCCACGCGATGGAGAAGAGCGCCAGCGGCAACAGCAACCAGGGGCCTCGGTAGACGAGAGCCAGAAAAAGGACTGCAACGCCGATTTGAACCAGGAAGCGGGATCTGACCGACAACCCGCGTGCATCGTCGAGGAACGAGACGGCGCAGAGCAGCCCCGCCGCGACGACGGCGGCGGCATAGCTCCCAGGCGCGAAGAGAACCCAAGTCACGAAAGCCGCCATCATGAGGCCGAGGCCGCCTGTTCTGGGCACTGGTACGCTATGCGAGGAGCGCTCGTTCGGAACGTCGATGATGGTGCCCAGCACGCGATTGCTGACCAGGACGCGTACGAGGCCAGTCGCCAATGCGAACGACGTCAGGGCTGCCAGCAAAGGGCTCAAGAAGGGGCTCCGGCGTTGCTAATGTGCCGCTAGGCGGAACTGTGATCGCGTGCGCTCGGCTCTTCTTGCAGCGTAACCCATCGCAGCGCCAGCACCAGAATGACTGCCGAGAAACAAAGAAGCGCGAAAAACCACCGCTGCCATATATCCCAGCAAAGGGCGAGTTCGAGGGAGAAGGTCGAGAGCGCCGCATAGGAGAATGGCAGGGTGAATTGCGGGAACCGCGAAATCTGCACCAGCGCGACAAGTCCCGCGACGCCCAGAAGAAGCGCGCCGACGCCTCCGATCTCGTACCAGGATTGCAAATAGACGTTGTGAGGATGACGTCCGATCTTCCTTTGTTTGTTCGCATCGGGCTGCATGAGCGAGGTCGTGCCGACCTCGTTGAGCTCATTGGTCGATCGCGCGCCGACGCCGAGAACCGGGCGATCGAGAGCGCGCTGTGCGATATCCGCCCAGATCACAATCCGGTCGCGCCCCGAGTACTGGATCATCTTGGATTTGTGCAGTTCGAGCCCGTTGTAGGCGTAGAGCGCGATCGGAACCGTCGCCAGGATGGCGGTGGCCCATCCGGCAATCAGCAGACCCTTCACAAACCGCGCAGAGAGGTGAGCGAGCAGGAAAATGACCGCAGCTGCCACGAGAGCAAGTTTGGAGGTCTCGTGGTCGGACGCGAAGGTGCACAATGTTGTCGCGGCGAGAATGATAGTCAGAATGATCGCCCTCGTGCGCCCGCTCCATAGTAGCGTCGCACACATCAGGATCGGCCAGAGCAAGAGATTTACCGCAGCGACGTTGCGATTGAGATCCGACAGGGTGAGCCAGACATAGCCCGTATCGTCGATACGGAAATGCTTGTTGGACGACTGCGGGCGTAGGAATTCGAAGCCGTTGACGAACCAGCGCTTAATGGCTTGCTCGGCAAGAATATCGAAGTTGAGCCAGATGAGCCCGGCCGTGAATGTCACCACGATCCAGAATACGAGATGTCGAAGACGCGGCTCTTGCTGCGCTCCAATCCACGCGCTTATCACATGCGCAGACGCGAGCAGCGTCACTGCGATGATCACGTGGGGCATGGATTCGAGCGGCGACACCGCCCAGCTCGTGCTCAGAAGCGCATAGGCGAGAAGAACTCCGAAGGCCGTCGTAGTCGGCGCGACCCTGGTAAAGGTCTTGAGCGCCGTCTGTTCATACAAGGCGAAGACGAGCGTGATGCCCGCCAGAACGGGCAAGAGAACAGCTATTCCTCGGGTCGCGATGACCGACGCGCCGACGACGATCAGAAATATCGTGCCGAGAATCCGATTTGAAACAGGAATAGGGTCGAGCTGGCTGATCCGCTGCTGCGCTACACTTTGCACATAACCCCCCGTAGTTCGGTGCCGCCCACAGGATACATCCATCTGCTGCGGATGCGTAATCCGCCGGAAGGTCGCTCGATCGCCTCGCGCGATCTACAATGTTGGACAATGCAGTAATATGCCCCTCCCCCGGGGCCGACTGCCGAAATACAGGCCATGGTGTGCCGCACGACGGTCCCGAGTTCAAGGCCCATTCCAGAGTTGCTGGAGGAGCGGTCAAAAGCACGTGGTGTTCCGCTCCCCATGAGCGCGAACGGATGATGGGGCGCCGAACGAGCTACGACGTGGCAAAGGCCCCATCATGGCCGCTCAGAAACGCTTTCGCCGCCCACTTCCGTCGCGGAATTTCGCAATGCGCTGATCGCTGTTAATATCGCAGTGTCTTTTTGGCCGACGCCCTGCCTTCGCTTGTCTATTCTGCGCCGGCGCAAGGACGGGCTCTATCGGGCCAGACGGCGACGAGGGGCTCGCAATCCTGGCGAATTCCTTGATCCCATTTGGGGCATGGCGGACGATCAACGGGCTACCTGGTTACAAATGTGGCAGATAACACCCGAAGAGCTCGTCGCCATACGGCTCTCCCTTCTCGTGGCGAGCGTTGCGACCCTGGCTAGCGTCCCGCTCGGGGTTCTTGCTGCGTTCGCACTCTCACGTGGCCGTTTTCCGGGCCGGACCCTTCTGGACGGTTTCGTCCATCTTCCCCTGGTGCTGCCCCCGGTCGTAACGGGCTACATCCTGCTGGTTCTGTTCGGCAAGCGCGGGCCGATCGGAAGCTTCCTCGCAGACTATTTCGGCATCGTGTTCTCGTTCCGCTGGACGGGTGCGGCGCTCGCTGCCGGCGTGATGGGATTTCCACTCATGGTGCGCGCCATCCGCCTCGCCATGGAATCGATCGACGATCGCACCGAGCAGGCGGCCGCTACGCTCGGGGCTTCGCCTCTGTGGGTGTTCCTCACCGTCACGCTCCCGCTGTCGCTCCCAGGCATCGTCGCCGGAGCCATGCTCTGCTTCGCCAAGGCGCTGGGCGAGTTCGGTGCGACGATCACCTTCGTCTCCAACATCCCGGGCGAGACGCAAACCATTCCGGCGGCGATCTACTCCTATACGCAGACTCCAGGCGGAGATGCCGGCGCCTTCCGCCTCTCGCTGGTCGCGATAGCCTTGTCGCTGGGCGCCCTCGTGGTGTCGGAATACCTGGCTCGCCGTGGCGACCGGCGCGGAGTGCGCTTCGAATGATCATCTTCGATTGCGCCCTGTCATACGGCCGCTTCGATCTCGATGCCGCTTTCTCTGCATCGGACGGCATCGTCGCGCTTTTCGGGCCATCCGGCTCGGGCAAGTCCACCATCGTCCGCCTCATAGCCGGGCTCGAACGGCCCGACCGCGGTCTCATACAGGTCGGCCCGCGGACGTTGGTTGATACGGCCCGACACATCTCGGTGCCCGTGTATAAGCGCCGCGTCGGCCTCGTGTTTCAGGACGGGCAACTCCTGCCGCATCTGACTGTGCGCCAGAACCTTCTTTATGGCCGCTACTTCACGGGTCCAGCCGAGGGCGCGACAAGCCTCGACGACGTGGTCGACCTTCTCGGGCTCGCGCCTCTTCTCGGATCCATGCCGCGCACACTGTCGGGAGGAGAGCGCCAGCGCGTAGCCATCGGCCGGGCGTTGCTCGCGTCGCCGGAAGTGTTGCTGCTGGATGAGCCTCTCGCGTCTCTGGATACCGAGCGCAAGCTGGAGATCCTGCCGTTCATCGAGCGCCTTCGCGACGAGACGGCCCTCCCAATGATCTATGTCTCTCATGCCGTCGAGGAGGTCACCCGCCTCGCCGCCAAGGTCGTGCGGCTGGCCGGCGGCCGGGTGGTGGCGTCTGGGTCACCGTCCGAGGTCCTGTCGTCCGCGCTGATGGAGACGACAGCCGACAGGTTCGAAGCCGTATCCATGATCACGGGAACCTTCAGCCGCGAGCTGCCGGAGTTCGGCGTCACCCTCGTCGCTCACCCGGCGGGAGAGATCGTTGTGCCCGGCAGGGTGGATAACAGGTCCAAGTCGGTGCGCATGGCCGTGCGCGCCACCAATGTCGCCTTGTCGCTTTCGAAGCCCGACCATTCCAGCGTCCGCACAGTGCTCGCTGGCCGCGTCGTTCGTATCAGAGCAGGGGAGGGCCCCTTCGCCCTGGTGGAGGTCGAGCTTGATGGCGGGGATCGTGTCGTCGCCTCCGCGACGCGCCTTGCTGTCTCGGAGCTCGATTTGCGCGACGGCAGCGCCGTCTTCGCGCTGATCAAGGCCGTGTCGATGGATGAGCTCGGCATTAGCGGCTTGCGGCCGGGTGGCGTCACCTGACGCTTGAATGCCGCCGGCAAAAGAACCTCGGCCGGGCGCCCGCAGAGGCGCCGGTCGAGGCCAGTTGAAAGCGAGGCGATCGCGCGAACGCAATTGCCTCTGACTAGGCAGCTTCTTTGTTGAGCTTGCTTTCCGCGATTTTGGTCAGCTTGTCGTCGGCCGCGTACTCTTCCTTGAGCGTGTCGGAAAGAAGCGCCACGGCATCCTTCTTGCCAAGTAGCTTGCCCCACGAGACGAGCGTTCCATAGCGTGTGATCTCATAGTGTTCGACCGCCTGTGCCGCAGCGATCATCGCCGCATCGCGCGTGTCCGGGTCCTTGATATCCTTCATCAGCTCGTCGGCTTCCTTGATGATGCCTTCGATGGCCGGGCATTTCTCCGCCTTGGCCTTCTCGCCGAGCAATTCGAACACCTTCTCGAGCCGGGTTACGTGCTCTTTGGTTTCTTCGAGATGAGATGACAATGCCTTGCCGAGATCTTTGGAATCCGCAGCCTTGATCATCTTGGGCAGGGCTTTCAGAATCTGGTTTTCCGCAAAGTAGATATCCTGCAGAGTGTGAAGGAACAGATCCTCGAGATTTGCAACTTTCATCGGCGCTTCTCCTGCGTGTGACTTCGGCTCAGCAACGCGCCTTGAACGACTTCGTTCCCGTGCGCAGAGAGCTTGAAATCTGAGCCGTCGGGCCGATGTTTTCGCCGTTCACACACTGCGAGGCGGCAATGACGAGATCTCCACGGCGCGGAGCGTCGAAGGCCGCAACGCCCGGAGCAGCGCCGGATTACGCAACGCTTCGCCACGGTATGGTTAGCGAGCAGATCGTGGCACGTGGCGTCACCGCGCCTCGCGTGGTCGCAGCCATGTCCGAGGTTGCGCGCGAGGAGTTCGTGCCGGTGGATCAGCGCACCTTTGCCTACGAGGATCGGCCGCTGCCGATCGGAGACGGTCAGACGATCTCCCAGCCCTATATCGTTGGGGTCATGATCGAGGCCCTGATGCTCAAGTCCGGCGACACCGTACTCGAGATCGGCACTGGATCGGGCTATGTGGCCGCTCTTCTGTCGAAGATCGCTGGCGAGGTCTTCACCGTCGAGCGCATCGGGGCTCTGGCAACGGCATCGGCAGAAAAGCTCTCGGCTCTTGGCTACGGCAACGTCTACGTCCTCAACGCCGACGGCACCAAGGGCTGGGGCGAGCACGCACCCTACGACGCGATCCTAGTCTCTGCCGGCGCCCCTGATGTGCCGCGGTCTCTCAAGCAGCAGCTTGCGATCGGCGGCCGGATGGTCATCCCGGTCGGCGATCAGACCAGCGCCCAAGTGCTTGTGCGCGTCGTGCGCGTCAGCGAGCACGAATATCTGGAAGAGAAACTGACCTATGTCCGTTTCGTACCGCTTGTGGGCGATGAAGGCTGGGGAGCTGACCTGGACTGAGCGGCGGAAGCCTCAATCCCATTCGAGCTCGGCGAATGCCGCGGTCACGTTGCGGGCGTTGAAATCATCGAAGAGTTTCCAGGACCCGCGCTCCGAAAGCCCCACGGTCTTGGTCGCCTCCTCGAGTGTCTTGCCCTCTTTGATCAGCTTCCCCACCGCGTCGGCGATGGTCGAGAGGTAGTGCTGCTCGGGTTCGATTGCCCCAGGAAGCTCCATGGCGTGCGGACCATGGCCGGGAATGACGCGCGCGGCTTTGGTCTTGGCGAGCCCGTCCAGAAGGCTGAGCCAGCCTCTGATGGAGCCGTCGAGCGTTGGAATATGCACCGAGAACAGGAGGTCGGCCAGGATGAGCGTATCCGTCGCCGTATCGCGGATGGTGAGGTCGTTGTCGGTGTGCGCGGTCTTCTGAGCCTCGCAGATGAGTGACCGGCCGCCCAGGTCCAGCGTCATCGTCGTCTCGACCGGAACGGTCGGCAGGATGACTTCGGTGCCCTCGAAGGCGTCCGGTCCGAGCGTATCCTTGTTCGCGGCCATATAGCGCTCTGCGCGTGCCGACAGGCCGCGGGCCATTTTATGGTGGGCGACGAAGGCCGGATTGTCGGCCTTGAAGGCTGCATTCCCGAACACGTGATCCGGATGCATGTGCGAATTGATGACATAGCGGATCGGCTTGTCGGTCACGGCGCGGATCGCGGCGTGAAGCTCTCGGCCGGCCTTGGCGCTACCGAGCGTGTCGACCACCGCGACGGCATCGTTGCCGACGACGAACGTCGCGTTGGCGATGTCGCCGTAGTTCTCCGGCGACTGGAGCTCGTAGCGGCCCTGATGCACGAACACGCCGGGCGCGACCTCGCTCACGGATAGTGATGTGCCGGCGCGCGCCGGCAAGGTGCGCAGCAGCGGAGTGGCAGAGAGAGCGAGGGCGCCGCGCAGGAAAGTCTGCCGCGTGATGCCGGAATTCGCGTATTCAGGGGAATGTCTGTCGGGCATCCCGGGTGCACCCATTTTCATCTGGTCTACGTGGAGGTCGCCATGTCTGAAGATAGGGTCGGTTGAGCGGGATGGCGAATGGCGCTCTGACTGGCGTCAAAGTTCTACGAGGTCCAGGCGAGGCCGGACCCACTTCCTGCCGCCTGCAGTCCTCGATTTGCGCAACCTAGCGCACGGAGTCCTGGGCGAGATAGTAGCGGTTGACCCAGCCAGTGACGTTGCGGTGCCGGATCGGGCACCAGTCCTCCAGACAGCGGCCTGTGATGACGATGCCCCGGCCCGTCGGCGGGATCATGCCCACAGAGGTATGGTCGCGGGAAGGTCCGCTGCGAATATAGAGGACGTCAAAGTCCTGAACCCCGGCGACCTTGAAGGAGAGAGGCTGGGCCCAAGGCGGATTCGGCTTCTGTGGTGTGGGGGCTTGAATGGACGCCCGAGCGACTTTCTGGCCGGTGTCGGTAACAACAGGGGCCGGAGCGCGGCGCTCCGCTTGAACTGGCGGGCTCTGGGCGGGCTTCTGGGGGGGCGCTTTGGGTTGAGCGATGCGGCGGGTCGGCAGCAGGTTCTCCTTCACGGGATACATCGTGGGAGCTGCGACGTTGGCTGCTTGCGGGCCCGGAGCTGCGTCGGGCTTGGCTTCAGACGCGGCGGGGCTCGACGGCTCGGCGGCTGCATTGGCTGTGACGAACTTCTGCGGCGGATTGGCGGGGGCTGGCCCCCCGAGTGCCTGGGCCTCGCCCGCCTGCTCGCCAGCAGAGGCCGCGACCGTCTGAGAAGGCGGCTTTGCAGCCCCACCATTGTCTTGCGAAACGAGCGTTGCCGTGCCTGTCTCGCCGTCGTCCTTCTGCCAGAAGATGCGAGTGCCATCGAGGCTGATTGTGGTGCAGTGCGGCTGGGCCTCGAACCACCTGAACCACTTGGCGCACAATTTATTGTCCGAGATCCACCAGCGGCCGCGGTCCTTGGGCGATCCCAGCAGTGCGGCAAGATCACCAGCCTCGCCCGTCATCATGCCGTCGCTTGTAAAGCGGATGGGAACCGTTGCTCCGAGCGGTGTGTCGATCTCGACGACCGAGCCAGTCACGGTCGCCTTGAGGGCGTCTCCGTCGAGCCTAACCGGCTCCGCGGCCGCCACCCGGACGCCGACTAGGCACGAGAAAAGAATGATGAGCCGGAGCAAAACTTAGACCCTGCGTAAGCCGTTCAGACACTAGCTAGGTAACTTAAGAGAGCGTCACTGCGACATCAGTGTGGCGGCGATGCGACTAACCGCCAAAGTCTGGGCCTCACCTCCCTGGTGTAGTGCGGCCTAAAACCACTTTAAGTCCAAGTTCGTGAACGAAACATAACCAAGATGGATAAACCGTTGCTGCCGACTTAAGCACGGCGGTCATGAGCGTCAGGTAGTGCGGGCATTCGGAGCCGTGGCCGCTCCGTGGATTGCCGGCGCCTATCGTCCGTACTCGACATATAGTCAATTGACGAGGCGCACGGAGCATCTAGGTTAGAGCCACGAAAGCACGCAAAATGACGGAAAAAACTCCGACGCGCGCCATAACGTGGCTGCTGCAGGACGAAACCCAACAGAGACCGATCGCGGTGAGCGAGCGGTTCGTCATCAATGAAGAGCACTATCGCGGCATAGTCGAGCGCATCGAGATCGGCGATACCCTCGTCGTCTATCTCGGAACCGTCGACGTCCTGGCACCCTGCGCCATTGAGCCCCGCGTTGCCGAGCGGGAGCCTTGGCTGGCGAGCAATGTCGCCGTCAACGGCCAGGTCTCGATCATCCTGAGTGATGGGGCCCGCGGGACCATCGGCCCAGACCGGGCGGCGCTCTACCGGCCGATAGACGGCTGGGCCCGGGTCGAGCATCCGCCGCAGCAGAAGCTCAGGCTTGCGGGATACCGGCTCCGCGGTGACCGCATCGCTGAGTATTTCGGCGGCGATATCCCGGACGTCCTCGCCGGGCTTATCGATCCTGCCATGGAGAGGGGTCAGTTTCTCGAAATTCCGGCCTCGCCAAAAATGCGTCGGATCGCCAACGACCTATTCTCCGAGCAGTTCAACGGCGCGCTTCGCCGTGTCTATCTCGAGGGCATTGTCCTGCAATTGTTCGCAATCCAGGCGGCGGTGGTCTCAGGCGGACAGGTCAAGTTCATGCAGTCGGGCCGGTACCGGGCATCGATCGAGGAGGCGCGCGCCCGGCTCCTGGCGGATGTACGCAATCCTCCGAGCGCCGCCGAGATCGCCAAGGCCGTCGGCATGAGCGAGAAAGTCCTCAACACTGGATTTCGTGAGCTGTTCGGCGCCACCGTCTTCGAGACGCTGCGCAACGAGCGCCTGGAGCATGCGCGCATCGCGCTGGAAACGACCGACCTTCCGCTCAAGGAAATCGCCAGCCGGATCGGCTACAATCAGGTAACGAACTTCACCACGGCCTTCACCATGCGCTATGGCATGCCGCCGCGCCGCTACGTCCGTGCACTGGCGCGGCGCCTGCATGGCTCGAAGCCGCCCGAGGGTTCGCGTTGACGAGGCCTTGCAGCCGGGAGCATCCTCCTACGGTGTCCCGCCCCTCCGGAACTCCTGATGACATTCCAATCCTGCGTCCTCGTGTTGCTCGGCGGCTTTCTCGGCGGCCTGGCCAGGCTGTCGCTCGCAAGCATCGTCGGCCGGAGTGTCGGCGAGACGTTTCCCTGGGGCACGCTGGCCGTAAACGTCAGCGGCGCGCTGGCAGTCGGCGCGTTTGCCGGCGCTTCGCACGCCGTGGGCGGTCCGTTCGCTAGTGAACTGCTGCGCGAGTTCGTGGTCGTCGGCCTGCTTGGAGGGTACACGACCGTATCCTCATTCTCGCTGCAAACCGTGAACCTGGCGCTGGGCGGGGAGGCGCGCAGTGCGGCCGCCTATGTCGCCGCCTCGGCCATCTTGTGCATCGCCGCCGTCGCTGTCGGTTACTGGTCCTTCGTTCGGATTTTCGCGTGATCGCCGATGCAAAGGAACCATGAGCGAACCGAGATGATACGGCTCTACCTGGCGGTAGGATGCGGTGCAGCCATTGGCTCGCTGCTGCGCTTCCTGGTTGCCGTCCTGGTCACCTCCCACTTCGGTCAGGCGGTTTTCCTGGCGACGGCCTTCGTCAACGTCGTCGGCTCGTTCATCATCACCTTCTTCGCTGCGCTGACAGGGCCGCACGGGCGCATCGTTACCGTCACGGCGAGCCGGCAGTTCGTCCTGGCGGGCTTCTGCGGCGGCTTTACCACCTTCTCCGCCATGAGCCTTGAAACGTTCATGATGCTTCTCGATGGGGATAGCCTTTTCGCCGCGGCATATCTCACCGCGGTCATCGGGCTGTCGCTTCTGGCCGCTTGGGTCGGCTATGCGCTTGGCGAGCGGATCAACTTGCGCCCGCGCTAGTGAGCCATCGACTGTGAGCTATCGGCGCGCCCAGCCCCTCGCGTCTTGCCGCTGAGCAGCAGCACGCACGGAATGAGCACGACGAAGCTCAAGGCCACAAAATGAAATGCGCTCAGAAAGCCGAGCATCGTCGCCTGCTGCGTGATTTCCTGGCCGAGCACCGCCGCCGTCCTAGGATCAGAGACGCTCAATCCCGTGGTCTCGAGCCAATGGGCGAGGGCAGGATCATAAGGATTGATCCGCGCCCCAAGCATGGTCCAGCTCGCCTGGCTGTCGCGCGTGAGCACCGTCGCGGAAATGGCGATTCCGATCGAGCCACCGATGGTTCGCGCAAGATTGAAGATGCTGGAGGCTTGGTCCGTAGCTGAAGCGGGCAAGGTCTGGTAGGCGAGCGTCGAGAGAGGCACGAAGATCATGCCCATACCGACGCCCTGCACGATGCCAGGCAGGATGATCCACTTGAGATCAACGTCGAGATTGTACCAAGTCATCGCGTAGCTACCCGCCGCCGCCAGCGATAGTCCGACTAGGACCAGCAGACGCGGCTCGAAGCGGTTGATCAGAACTGCGACGGACGCCATGCCAACGGCCACGGCGATGCCGCGCGGCGCCATGACGAGCCCCGCCGTACTCGCGGGATAGCCGAGGAGATGCTCGAGAAAGATCGGCTGCAGCACGATGGTGCTCAGCATTCCGACGCCGAACGCCATGATCATGAAGGTCGCCGCGGCTAGATTGCGATCCTTGAGCAGGCCGATTTCCAGAACCGCGCCTGGCCGGTTGCGGCTGCGCATGACGAAGAGCACGAGCCCCGCTATGGCGCCGATGGCCAGCGCGACAATGAAGTTCGATTGCAGCCAGTCTTCGCGGTTGCCGCGGTCCAGCAAGGTCTGGAGGCACCCGATGCCAAACGCGAGCTGTAGGGCGCCGATCCAATCAGCCGTGGCCTCGCGGCGCGGCGATGGCGCGAGGTAGGCCAGAATGAGCGCCAGGTTCGCGATGCCGATCGGCACGTTGATGTAGAACACCCACCGCCAACCCAGATGATCGGTGATGAAGCCGCCGACCGTCGGACCCAGGATCGGTCCCATCAGAACGCCGATTCCCCAGATCGCCATGGCCTTGCCGCGGCTCTTGGCGTCGAAGGTGTCGACCATGATGGCCTGTGACACCGGAATGACGCTAGCGCCGAACACGCCCTGGAGCAGGCGCGATACAACCATCTGAGAAAGGGTCTGCGACTGGCCGCAGAGCGCCGACGCGAGAACGAACCCGGCGACACTGACCAGCATGACCTGTCGCCGCCCGAAGCGTTCGGCCAGATACCCGCTGAGCGGGATCGTCACGGCTGAGGCCACGATGTATGAGGTCAGCACCCAGGTGATCTGGTCGGACGTCGCGCCGAGCGCACCCATCATGTGGGGCAGCGCGACGTTGACCACCGTCATGTCGAGAACGACCATGAGCACGGCCAACATGACCGCCGCCGCGGCGAGAACGCGTCCCGCCGCGGTCGAGGAGCTCGTGTCAGCCAGCGCCATTTTAGTTCTTGCTCGTGGTGTCGACCGTGACGGACGCGGACGCACCGACCCTTAGCGGCATGTCGGCGGGCGGGGAATCGAGGGCGATGCGCACCGAGAAGCGCTGCGGAACCTTCACCCAGTTTCCGCTGGCGTTCTCAGCCGGCAGCAGCGAGAAGGCCGTGCTGCTTGCAGGGCTGATCGACTCCACTTTGCCCTTGAGCACGTGGGAAGGATCGATATCGAGCGTCACGGTCGCCTCCTGGCCCACGGCGATGCGTGCCAGCTCGGTTTCCTTGAAGTTCGCATCGACCCACCACTGGCTGGTGTCGACGAGCGGAGCGAGGCTCGCACCAGCCTGCGCGATGGCGCCCGGCCGGATGCGGATGCTGCCGATCACGCCGGCGACCGGCGCTTTGACCGTTGCGTAGTCGAGCTCGAGCTTGGCTTTGGCAACACCTGCCTGAGCCTGGTCGACGTTGGATTTCGCTGCCGCGCCCTGCGGTCCCGTGCCGGCGGCCTTCAACTGTTGCTGCGCAAGGTCTAGGCGCGCCTGCGCTGCATCTAGCGCTGCCTGGAACGGCGCCGGATCGATGCGTACGAGCTCGTCACCTGCCGCGACGTGGGCGTTGTCGACAACCTTCACTTCGGCCACCGGACCACTGACGAGCGGCGAGATGCGGACCACATTGGCCTGGACGTAGGCGTTGTCGGTCGAGGGATAGAGGACCGAGTGGCGCCAGTACCAGTAGGTTCCGGCAGCCATGGCAGCGAGGATCACCGCCGTGACGATCAGGCGGCGCAATCTCGCAACGTCAGGCACGCGCGCCTTCTGGGGCGCCGCCGCGGGCGCCTTGCTGATCTGCTCGGTTTTGGATTTTGTATTCGGCCGTTGGGACGGGGTGTCGTCCATTATCGCGCTCCTAGATGTCCCGCCCATGCTGACGTCCGGACCCCGCGAAACGCAGGAGGCGGCCCGAGGGTTCAGGCGTGGCGGACAGTCTCTTGCACAGATGCGGGCTTAAGAACAACCTGCTGCGGATTATCGGTAAACCGAAACGCCATGCCTCGAAACGACCGTCGCTAAAGGGTATTTGTTATTATTTTTCAATGCCTTCGCAGGTGTTTGTTCCGTGGTGAGACCTTACGAATTTGTATGGAAATGGCTCGGACAAAACGCCTCTCTATGAGAGTGTCGCAAACGGGGTCGTTAAGGGACCCTTGCAATCCAGTAATGAGAATGGACGTCTGATTGGCGCCGCGGCCCTCGCGACAGTGCCATCGAGAGACTGACATGATCCGAGGCGATCATAGATGATCGACGACACACTCCAGCTCTCGTTCGCGATCGTCATGACGAGGTGACAGCAAGATGCGCAATCCCGCGTTCGGCACGGTGATCCTCGCGCTCGTCATTCCGCTTTGGGTGCCGTCGGACTGGTCGGGCGCGTCCGACCACGTGCTGCCTCTCGAGAAGAACTGCACATCCGCGACCGACGGCTGCCGCGTCTGCAAGGTCGCTGAAGGGCGTGTCATGGGTTGCTCATTTCCCGGCATCGCCTGCTCGCGCGGAGACTGGCAGTGCAGCGAATGGTCTAAGGAGACGCCGCAATCTCATCCCCCCGCCGAAAATCGCTGAGGCCAGAAGGTGTCGGCCGCACTCATAATGATGCGCCCGGCCATTTCAGCGCCAAGCCATCGGACCGTTCAAAGCGGCGATGTAAAGAATAATGGGATCCGGCGAGGCTAGCGTCGGGTCCCGTTCGTTCGCCGGATAGGCGGCAGCCGACGCCGCTAAACGCCATTACCATTCTCATTTCGCGGCAGGTTCGAAGCGATCAGCGCCGCCTGAGTCCGGCTCTTGACGTTCAGGCGCTTCAAGATCGCCGACACGTGCAGCTTGATCGTATGCGGTGACCGGAACAATTCCTCGGCGATCTCCGCGTTGGTCTTGCCCTCTCCGAGTAGCTCCAGAATTTGCATTTGCCGTTTGCTGAGCTTGAGGTGGAGTTTCTCGTCCCGGCCACGTTCGGATGGCTCGGCGCCTCTAGTAGGGAGCTGGATCATCGCCGTCAGCTGCGAGGTGAGGCTGCCCGCGACCGAGGCTTCGACCGACTGTGCGATCCGGTCCATGAGGCTTGGCGCATCCTGCCGGCTTTTCTGTGCCGAGGCGCGAGGCATACCCGGCAGCGGCAATAGTTTCGTCAGGTCCGCGTGCAGGATCGCTACCCCGGTCGCGGGTGGGAGCGAGAGCGGGAAAGCGATCAAGAAGAACCAGCGTCGCCTCGTCGGCGAATGGCACGGATAGATCGTCGTCACCATATCGCGGTTTCCGGCGATCAGCTCGCGAAGGTTCTGAGCGAGAGAGGGCGCCGCCTGCTGCTCCGCGCCGCAATAAGCGAGATAGTTGGCGCCGACGCCATATTCGGGAAGGCAGAGGCCATTGCGTTTCCCGAAGTTCTTCCAAGCATCGTTCACGCCGACGATCTTGCCGGTACGGTCCAGCACGACGGCGCTGACCGCAAGCGTCTCAAGCCGTTCGAATTTGCCGAACTCTTCGATCATTGGCTGCCTGAAATCGGGCTTTCTGACGTTGCCCGACCCTTGCAACATGCCCTTCAACGGCTCGGCGAAAAACTGTCCATTCGGGCTATCGCCTCACTGGGCCTCTCGCCTTATTCCTTTGGGGTGTCCGCATTAGCGGAATTCGGTCCGCATTCACCGCGTTCGATAGCGCCGAGAGCACGCTAGGAACGCGAACGAGTTTTCGAGTCTCAGGGCAAAACCCGCCGCCCTGAGGCCGGGGGGGCCGGCGGTCACAGGCGCGCTCGATCCGGCAGATCGCGCTTGTGACCGCTTGGGGCCGGTTAGGCCTATTGAGAAGATTGGCAGGCTTCTCAACATTTCCAGCCCCTCCGGCCCTTGCTCCAGCCAAAAATCGGTTTCCAGGGGTGGACGGTGCCGAGGAGCCCAGCCGGAGAGAAAACGCTTGCCACGCGTCTCCGTGCTGGGCTCTGAACGGCCGCGCCGCAGCTTACAAGTGATGATGTTCCAAGGGATTGAGCGCGATTTCACACCATGACCGTCATCCTGGTTACGAGCTTTGTAGCGATCTTTGCGCCCGCCTTGGCGGGGCTCGTTTGGATGTTCGATCGCAGCGCTGACGCGCAACCGGCCGATGAGCTGAGCGGCGTTCGGTCGTTCTTGGAGCGGCAGAGTTCGCGCCACTGACGGACGCACCGTCGAAGGTCACCTTCCGCGCATCGCTTGGCATGTCAGCATGGAGCGGTGAAGCGAGCAGCGTCGCCAGTTGCGATAAGCGTCCGCCACCCGGGCCTCGCTCATCTCGACGACCTCGACCAGCCCGGCGGCCTTATGCCGGTCCCGCCGCATGATCTCCGTCTGAAGCTCGTGCATGGCCGCGTGCTCGGCCTTTGCTGCGGCGGCCACCACCTCTGACGACAACATGACAACCTCCACTCTCTCGTGGACCGATTGTCGAGTTAGTCGTTTAAACGAGTCTTAAGTTTGAACATGGGTCGCTGAGATGCGCTCGCTTGTGCCGCTGCGAGCAGCAAAAATGCTACGCCTGCGATTGCGTGCCCGGGTAGATGCCCAGGTTCAGGCAGCTAGATAGCCGGTCGACTGGGTTTCCGATCTGGCGCGGGACTGAGCCGCTGCGAACCAATCCATGTAAGCGTCGATGACCAGCTTCTCGTAGTTCGGAAGCAGATCGGTCAGGCCGAGCGATTGATAGAGATCTCGCTGAGCCACGGCGTCTCGGAGTGCCTGCAAGGCGTTCCAGTCTGCCTGCGCTGTCTCATCCTCTATCAGATCCATGTTTCCGCCTTCCATGACCTGGAAAGCAGAGGCTGATCTGAGTCGCCCGCTTTACGAAGCGTCGGCAGCCCATTTCCCGATGTCCACAGGTCCCGCCTGTGGGCATCTGATTGGCAAGGCGGCTATGTACTTGGATGCTAGCGGAGGATGGACACTCCCCGGGAGTGTCAAAGCCCCTGAAAAAAGTGGTGCCCAGGGCCGGAATTGAACCAGCGACACCGTGATTTTCAGTCACGTGCTCTACCAACTGAGCTACCTGGGCTTTTGCTTGGCGGAGGCTAGCGCCGTACCGCGAAGCTCGGGTCTTATAGGGGGTACGTTAGCCCCTGTCCAGCATTCCATCCTGGCCCGGATAAGCCTTCTCCTGCGGCCCAATGGCAGGCCCAGGCGGCTCCAGATGGCGTCAGGCGTCGTTGTCCGCGTCCGGCTCGGGAAACGGCCTCTGGCCGCCCCTCTGGGCCTCACCCGCGGCCGTATCGTCGCCGTCCTCGTCCGCGTCGCTCAAGCCTCCGGCGACGACATAGCTGCCCGAGAGCCAGCGGGCGAGATCGATGTCGGCACAACGCTTGGAGCAAAATGGCCGCGAGGCAGCCACCGTCGACTTGCCGCAAATGGGGCACCGCCCGCCGGTCGGGGTCTGTTGTTTCTGTTCGCTCATAAAGATCACGATCGCGACGCTATTTCGCGTCGCCTCCGGCGCTACTCAAAAATCGCCTCCGGCGCTACTCTGCATCGTCCTCGGCGGCACGAAGCCAGTTGAAGTGCACGGGGAAGCCTTCGCCGATCAAGAGGGCCACGACCTCCGTCAGGGGTAACCCCACGACGTTGGTATAGGATCCCACGATCTTGCGCACGAAGCAGCCGGCAAGCCCCTGGATCGCATAGCCACCGGCCTTGCCGCGCCACTCGCGCGAGGCGATATAGGCCTCGATCTCCGATTTCGACAGATGCTTGAAGCGCACGCGCGTGTCGATGATCTTCATGCGTACGCGATCGTCGGGCGTGATGAGGCAAACGCCCGTGAGCACGCGATGCGCACGCCCCGAGAGCCGCTCGAGATGGGCGATCGCCTCTTCCATGTGTTCGGGCTTGCCGAAGATGCGCCTGCCGACTGCGACGACGGTATCGGCGGCCAGCACATATGCGCCCGCGATCTCCTTGTCGTTCGCGATCTGGTCGCGCGCCACCTCGGCCTTCGTTCTGGCTAGTCTCGAAGCGAGTGCACGCGGCATCTCGCCGATACGAGCGCGCTCGTCGATGCTCGCCGGACGCAGTGCGTCGGGCTCCACGCCGGCCTGCGATAGCAGCATGAGGCGCCGCGGGCTCGCGGAGGCCAGCACGAGCTTGGGCTTCTCCAGCGGCCCGTCCTCGCGGGCGCGCTCACGCGCAAGCTCGCGCCTGAGCGTTTCGCGTCTCGGGCTGTCGGTCCGGCTGAAGGGTGTGAGGAAGGCTGCCTTTACGGAGCTCATGGGGATCGCAGGGAGCTGTTGAATGCGCGCAGAGCAATACGACGGGACATGGGCTGCTACAAGGCTAGGGATGGAATATCCGGCATCGTGGGCGAGTCGCCAGGGATAAGCCACGGAAAAGAGGGGCATCCCGGCTTGCAGCGGCCCGCCCGGGGCCAATCGGGCCGTCCGGGACGTCACCCTGGTAACTGTCTAAGGCTCCTATTCATCTCATTAGTGGACAATCAGTTGCCATAATCCACGCTTCCCGTGAAAATTGAGCCGATTTGCTGGCAAGCCCTCATTTTGAAAGAACACGCGCGATGATGTCGAAGGATGCGATTGCGGAGATGCTCGCCAAGACGGCGTTGTTCGGCCCCCTCGAGGATGCCGATCGGCGTGCTGTCGTCCAGGAGCTGCGCGAGACGTCGTTCGACGCGAGCCAGGTCATCTTCGGCCGCGGTGATCAGGGTAAGGAAATCTATATCGTCTGCTCGGGCCGCGTGCGCCTGTCGGTGCTGACCTCCGAAGGCCGCGAGCTATCGTTTGCCCATGCCGAGCCCGGCAAGGTGTTCGGCGAGATTGCCGTGCTCGACGGTGGTCTGAGAACCGCGGACGCGACGGCCGTGACCAAAGTGACGGCCCTGACATTGTCGCGGCAGGCGCTGACGCGGCTCATCGAGACTCGTCCCGTGGTCCGCGAGGCCGTCATCAAGTTCCTCTGCAACCGGGTTCGCGACGCCGACCATCAGCTCGAAGGCATCGCCCTCTACCCGATCGAGGTTCGTCTCGCCCGATTTTTCCTGGCAACTGCGCGCCAGAAGGGCGAATTGGAGCCCGGAACCAAAGTCGTGATCGACCTGCCGATTTCGCAAAGCGAGCTTGCGCTGCTGATCGGCGCCAGCCGCCCGAAGGTCAATGCCGCGCTCGCATTGCTCGAGGACGGCGGCTCGATCAAGCGCGATGAGGGTCGTTTCACGTGCGACATCGATGAGCTCGAAGACATCGCCGGCGCATGAAGCAGCCCCTTTGATTTCCTGGCGCTTGTGCAATGGCATCCCCTCCCCCAAAATACGGGCAGCATTGGCGTTGCACAGCGTTCCGGCGCCGCGTCTGCTCGCGCGCGGCTGAGGATTGACCATGGCTTGGAGCAGTGAGCTTCGGAAACGGCTCGCGTCCCTGACCCTGTCGAAGGCGAGGGCGGTGAAGCTGTCGCGCTTCGGCGCGTCCGTGGCGGTGATGCTCGCCCGCCTGACCGCGGCCGGCACTTCGGGCTATCCGCCCGAGGTCAAGCGCCGGCTCATGATCCTGAACATGATCGCGTACCTGATCGCGGTCACCACGCTGGTCTATTCGGTGCAGCAGTTGTTGGTCGATGACGCCAAGTACCGGCCCATCGTTCTGATCAACGGCGCGCTCGTCGTCGTCATGCTCGCCGTTCCGTTCATGCACCGCTTCGGCGATATCGCCGCCGCCATGCTCATCGTGGTGTCAGAGTACGCCGCGCTCTTGGCGTTGATGGCCTACCTCGGCAATTCCTCCGGGCTCCACATTCAGCTCATCGTTATTGCCGCCGCGGCCTTCGTCGTGCTGGGGCTCGACCGCCTGTGGCTGATCATCCCGGTGATCATGGCGGGCCTTGTGCTGCACCTCGTGGCTTGGTTCCGCTTCCCGCCCGAACGCGCTCTGATCGCGGCCGATCCCGAATTTCTGAATGCTCTGTATGCCCAGGCCGCGATCACGACCTTCGGCCTCATCGCCGCGTCCGTCTTCTATGCCTTCCGCCTCGCCGAAGCCGCCAAGGCCGAGACCGACGCGCTCCTGCGCAACATCCTGCCGGATAGCATCGTCGAGCGCCTCAAGGCCAAGCCGACCGAGGCCATCGCCGACAGCGTCGCCGAAGCTTCGATACTCTTTGCCGATATCTCCGGCTTTGTCGCGCTGGCTCGGCGTCTCGGGGCGGGTCCCACGGTGGAGCTATTGAACAACATCGTCAGCCGCTTCGACGCCTTGAGCGAGGAGCATGGCGTCGAGAAGATCAAGACCATCGGCGATGCCTACATGGTGGCTGCTGGAATTCCGGAACCTTGCCCCGACCACGCCGCGAGACTGGCGCGCATGGGGCTTGCCATGCAGTCGGTGATTGCCGAGCTCAGGGTCGAGCGCTCGGTCGATCTCAACATCCGCATAGGTCTTGCCGTCGGACCGGTCATGGCCGGCGTCATCGGGCGCCAGAAGTTTACCTACGACGTCTGGGGCGACGCCGTGAACCTTGCCGCCCGGCTTGAAAACCTTTCGCAGCCGGGGCGCATCCACGTTTGCCCCCGAACGCGCAACGCTCTCGAGGCCGAGTTCGATCTCGAAAGCCGCGGCATGATCGAGATTAAGGGCGTGGGTCTCGAGGAAACCTGGTTCCTGCTCGGCCCACGTGGCGAGGGAGTAAGAACGTCGCTCGCCTCCTAGCGTATTGCGCCAAATATGTGAGCACGAAAAAAGCCGGGACCCTTTGGGTGCCCGGCTTTTTTATTCTTCGCTGGAGCGAGACCTTACTGTGCCGCCGACGCTTGCGTGTCGTTGCGGAAGAAGGCGTCAACGCGCATGCCCGTGAGCAGCGGCGGCTTGCCGTCGAGCGAGATCAGCACCTCGAGAACCTCGACATCGTTCGGACGGCGCGGACCGCGCGTCGTGATACGGGGCGGGCCGAGCGCCTGAGAGATCTCAGTCACGACGCCTTCGAAATCCTTGTCCGGATAGGCGTCGGCGCGGACGACGACGCGTTGTCCGACGCGGAGCTTCGGAACATCGCGCTCTTCGACTTCTGCGCGAACGCGCAGGCTCGAAAGATCGCCGAACAGCACCAGAGACGCTTCGGCGGAGGGCATGGCCGTCTCACCGAGCTTTGCCCAGACGTTGAGAACGGTGCCGTCGGAAGGCGCACGGACGCGGGTCTTCTCGATGGCGTTCTCGATCTGCGCCACGTCCATGCGCGCCGCCGTGAGAGACGACTCGAGGCGAGTGGGCAGCGGCATGTCGGGCTTGGCGTTGGTCTGTGCCAGCGTGGCGCGGTCGGCGGCGAGTTTCTCATCCGCCTTCTTGAGATCTTCGCGGGCCTTGGTGAGCGCATTGGCGTCGCCCTGGCCGGCCTTCGACTTGCGATAGGTTTCGTCGAGAGCGTTGCGCGCAGCGAATACGGCCTGTTCGGAAGTGTTGACCGCATCCTCTGCATTGCGCCGCTCGAGCGCCAATCCCTTGACCGGCTCTTCTTCGCGCTCGCGCTCACGCACGAGAGCTTCTGCCTGTGCCGAGGTCAGCTTCGAGTCGAGGTCGTCGCTGTCGAGGCGCACCAGAAGGTCGCCGGAGGAAACGGAATCGTTGTTCTTCGCCAGAACCTCGACGATCTTCGCCGGAACCTCTGCGATGAGGCGGATCTCGCTATCCTTCGGCTCGACGCGGCCAGTGGCCGAGGCAGCCCACTGCGGGCGCTGTGGCGTCGTCTCTGCAGACTGTGCCGCAGCCGAAGCGGGCGTCGTCTGGCCGATCGACGGCGTGAACTGATTGAGCAGGACGCTCGTTGCAACCGCCAGGACCGCCGCGGCGGTCACGGTTGACACTGTAGGGTCGAGCTTAGCCATGTGCTTTGCGCCTCTTGGTGAGATCGGTGATTTCGGGTGCGTCGAGCCCCTGCGGCCGACGCTCCTCGCCAACAATGAGTCCGTCCTCGATGCGTACGACCCTGTCGGCATAACCGAGCGTTCTGGGGTCGTGCGTCACGGCGAGGACGCAACGGTTCTGCTCTTTGGCGATACGGGCCAACAGAGCCATGACCGCATGTCCGTTCTCGCTGTCGAGAGCGGCGGTCGGCTCGTCTGCCAGCACCACCGACGGAGAAGCTGCAATGGCGCGTGCCACGGCGACGCGCTGCTGCTCACCGCCCGAGAGGTTGGCCGGGTAGTTCTGCAAACGGTGGCCGAGGCCTACGTCGCGCAGAACTTCTTCGGCACGCTGAGCCGCCGGATAGCCCTTGCGGCCGATGACGTCGAGAGCGATGCGAACGTTCTCGAGCGCGGTCAGCGTCGGAAACAGGTTGTAGGACTGGAAGATGAATCCGATGTGCTTGCGGCGCAGGTCCGCGAGCCGCTCCGGGTTGAGACCCGTGGTCGGCTCTCCGACCATGCGGACCGTGCCGGATGTCGGCGTCAGGATGCATCCGAGGATGGAAAGAAGCGTTGTCTTGCCGCTGCCGGAAGGACCCATCAAAAGCGTGAGCTCGCCCTGCTTGAGGGACAGGTTCACACCCTTGAGCGCCGTAACTTTTCCGGCGCCCTTGCCGAGCTCCTTCACGACATTTTCGGCTTCGAGGACGGCTGTCGTCATCTGTTGAATACCGTTGCTGGGTCGATCTTGGTGACCTTGATGATCGCGGATATGGCCGAGATCGCCGACATGAATACGGTGAGACCGAAGAGTGCCGCGGCAAGTCCTGGCGTCATGACCAGTGGCAGCGGCGTATTGCGGCTCACATAGAGTATTCCGAGCGAGATCAGGATCCCGAGCACGTAGCCAATGACCGCACTGAGGCCGGCCTGCGCCAGGATCACTTTGTAAATGTATCCGGACGAGGAGCCGAGCGCGCGGAGCGTTGCGAACTCGTTCAGGTGGTCCTTCGTGCTCGAATAGAGCGTCTGAGCCACGATGACGGTTCCCACCATGATGCCGAGGATGGCGCCGCCGATGAGGGCGAGGCCGGCACCCGTGCGGAACAGCCACTGCCTCAAGCTACGGTCGCGGAATTCGTCTTTGGTCAGAACTTCGGCGCCGTCGAGGCGATTGACGAGCTCCTGCCGCACCGTGTTGGGGTCGGCGCCGGGCTCGAGCTGCACGAGGTAGAAGGTGGCCTTGTCGCTATCGACGCCCATCAGGGTGCGGGCACGAGAAAGCGTGGTGAAGACGTAAGGAGATTGCGTGAACGAGCGGATGCGATGCGTCAGCGCTTTGATCTTCACGCGGCCGGTTGCGATCTGGGCCGTATCGTTGAGGCCGTTGATCCCGAGCGCGTCGAAATAGGTGTCGTCCGCGGATATGGCGTCCGGAGACTTGATGTCCTCCCAGGTGCCTTGGACGAGCGACCAGGGCTCGAGTGCTTTGTCCTCGGCGTCCGTGCCGACGAGCACCACGCGGGTCGAGCCGCCTTGGGGCTTGCGCCATTCGGCGAAGGCGACCACGAGCGGGATGACGGCTTTGACGCCGGGCGTTGCCAGAGCCTGGTGGCGCTCACGCGGAGTGAGCAGGATGCCGCCTTCCTCGAAGCTCTTGGCGCCGAAGGCCGTGATCCAGAGATCGCTGTTCGAGCGCTCGATCATAGCGGTGATCATGCGGCTCGAGCCGAGATACATGCCGAGCTGGATTGCGACCAGCACGATCGAGAACAAAATGCCGACCAGCGTCACGGCAAGCCGGATGCGATCGTGGAACAAATTCCGGAACGCGAGAGTGAGAATCATGTGTGTCAGTAACCGATCGATTGCCGAGTGAGGCAGTTTGCCAAGCCTGATAACAAGAGGCCGGTAGGACGAGAACCCGGCGGCCCAGAAGGGCCTGCGTTGGCCAATGGCTGCACAAGCAGCCCTAAAATAAGGCTACGCTATGTCCTCCTGGCGAGACTAATTCGCCAAACCCGCTCATATATAGGTAGTAAAGCCGTGGCACACTACCCTTGTACTCTTAACGCCTCCGCGGGAGTGTGTTTCCGTATCAGATGGTTAGTCTTTACGGATGGTCACGGTACACGAGCAGGAGGACCAGACCTGCCCGTGTTTTCGCCGTTTTTCATTGCATAGTCCACCGGCTGCGACGTCTGGACACTTCCTTCGCACCCAGGGTCCGAACATGAAAATGAGAGCATTCTCCATTCCACGCCCCCTCAAGCTATTGGCGCCTCTTATGTCGGTTTTGGCTTTCGCGCCCTGCGCGGCCGAAGCGCAGCAGCCCGCGCCCGCGCTGCAGGAAGCAGGCGTATGGTTGAACGATCTCGGCGACGGCGCCGTTGAGATCTATGTCTGCCAGGACAAGGCGAGCCGCTTGTGCGGTCGCATCGTCTGGCTCAAAGAGCCCTTGAACGCCCAGGGCCAGCCGAAGCGCGACCGCTTTAACCCCAAGGAAGCCATGCAGAATCGACCGATCTGCGGTCTTCCGGTTCTCGGTAACCTCGCGCGCGTTTCCGAAGGCGGTTTCGACAGCGGCTGGATTTACGATCCCAAGGCCGGAAAATCCTACGACGCCGCCATCCGGCTTGCTCAGCGTGATCAGCTCGTGGTCACCGGCTATCTAGGCATGAAGTTCATGGGCAAGTCCTTCACCTGGACGCGCGCTCCCGCCGATCTTCCGCGCTGCGACGGATCGTCTCCACAGCCGATCAACAATGGCGGGGCCGCCAAGCCCACGACGCCGCCGGGCGCCTCCGCGGCCGCTCCGCAGAAAGCTACGAAGCCTGCTGCTGCATTGGCGCCGACGACGGCCGCAACTGGCGCCGCTTCCGGAGGCACCAAGCCGGCATCTACGGCTAAGGCTCCGGCCGCGACCACGACCAGCAAGACGACGGCCGCCAAGACCACGACGGCTCCTCCGGGTTCCGCCACGAAGACGACGACTGCCAAGGCCGCGGCCGCGCCTGCCAAGGCAACGGCTAAGCCCGCCACGGCAACGGCGAAGGCGACGACGGCTGCAGCCGCGCCGAAGCCCAAGCCCGCTCAGAAGCCAGGGAATGCAGTGGCGAAACTGAACCCGGACGGTTCACAGCCGCCTCCGCAGCCAGCAGAGAAAAGCTCGGCTCCTAAGACAATCGAAGCGGACTCGGCGACGACCTGGTCGGATTGATTGCACGGCATCGAAGTTGGAAATGAAAAAGCTCCGGATCGAAAGATCCGGAGCTTTTTTACTTTCGGTAGTCGATGGTCGCCGAATTTACTCGGCGAGACCCTTGCCCTTGATGAGACGGGCCACGGCCGCCTTCTCCTCGATGCGCGCTGAAAGGCGCTGGGCGAAATCGACGGTGCGATCGACGACGACCGTGCGCTGCCGGTCGAGCGTGACCATGTGGTAGCTGTCGTCGAGAACGGTCATCTCCACCATACCACCGAGCTCACGCTGCAGCGTAAAGGCGTTCTTGATGTCGCTCTGGTCGTCCTCGCGCGGATGAATGATCGCGGTCGGCTGCATGATATCGCCGAGGCGGCGACGCACTTCCCTGACGAGCGCGTTGAATTCCCAAACCAGTCCGCCGCCACGTCCGAACAGGTCTTCGACCGGGCGGTCTTCGGACTTGAACGACTCGATGACGAAGTTGCGAATGCGCTCGTCCTTGATGCCGTACGGCGCGCGCTGACGCAGATGCAGAAGCTTCGCTACCCACTTGTGATAGATCAGCCTGAAGAACATGAACTGGCGCGGGATCGCCCAGCCATTGGGCACGAGCGTCGGCGCAAACAGAATGAGACCGTGAACCTGTTCGGCGCGCTCACGTGCGAGGCGGAGCGCAAGCATGGAACCGGCGGAGATGCCGCCCGCGATCACGACGTCGCAATGTGCCTTGAGTTCGTCATGAGCCTGCTCGAGCGCTGCATACCAATCGCGCCACGAGGAGAGGCCGAGTGAATCCGTGCCGCCGCCGAGACCAGGAAGAAGCGGGCAGTAAACCGTGTAGCCGGCGCGCGCGAGTCCTTGAGCGACGAACCTCAGCTCGACGGGGTTGCCGCCGAGGCTATGCACCAGGAGGACGCCGATCCTTCCGCCAGGGATGACGAGGCTGCCTCGGTATGCATTAATTTTATCGTTCTTCTTCATGCCTTTAGGTGAACTCGCTATTACGCCGCTAGAACGAATTAAGCCGATTGCTGCACAAAAGCCAAGGCCGTCATGGCCCACTTCTGCGTCGCAGCGTGTGAGGATGCCCTTAAAATTCCCATCGCATCACCCCGATCTCGGCCGGACTGCCGACTGCTTCCGGATCGTGAAATATCGAGCGTAACTAAGCCCTTACCGCTCGACCACGACCGCCGGTAACACCAGCAGATTGTGCCCCGCATCCGTCTAGCGGCTGCCGGCACTGAATGCGCAGGCTGCTGCCGCCGATGCGTCGCCAGCGTGGTCACACGTTGGCGAAGTCTTCTTACCTGCAACTCATGCCAACTCTTGACCATGGGGCAGTGTGCCGCAATGCAAAAAATCGGGCAACCCTGAGTGTTTGGCCGTTGAAGTTATCGTTTAATATCAACAACCGTAATCAAGACCGGCTTTCGTTGGGGCGCCGTTCCTCGGTTTCGGATGCGGCAGAAGTGTGGCCGGGAAACCTGCGATAAAGGCACGTGACAGGGTCGCCGATTTTCACTTTCCGCCGTTCGAACAAAGACTTTGACTGCTTCGTGGTCGCGACCTGCAGGGCTCTGCCAGAGGCGGAACGCCGCAGGGGCGACCAAGGAACAAATGCACTTGAGGGCCGCCGTTGATGCCGGCACTCAAAAAACCAAACGCATCACTTTGAATTCGCAGACGACAGCAAACGCCATCAACCTTTCTAAAAACCTACTATTCACGGGGCAACCCTTGCCTATAGTTAAAGTGCGAGCGCTGGCGGCGAGGTTCAATAGGCCCTGTCGAAAGGCGCATGTTCTTTCTGGCGCCCCGCGGGAGAGCTGCCGTTGCCGTCGTTTATACGTTCTGCCGTCTCCGTGCTCGCCTCGCTGTCGCTTATAGCTGGCCAGATTCCGACAGTTGGCGCCGCCGAGCCTCAATCTGGCTCACCTATGACACGTGCCGGCTACGAGGCCTGTCACGCCGGTGACGAGCAGGCCTTCCGAGCCGCCGTGGAGGCCATTTCCGCCAAGGCGCTGACGGACGGCACCAAGAACATCGATTATCCCGCCCTCGTTGCCGACCAGTGGCGCAAGATCGGCATGGACGAGATCCTCGATAAGCGCGTCGATCTTGCCGTCGAGGAAGTGCGCTCGGAAACGAGCTGGTCCGGCCTCGCGCAATCTCTCGTCAGCAAGGAAAAGGCCCAGGCGCTCGCAACCAGCGTCGCCGAGCGCGTCTACCGCTCCGATGCCGTGAAGGACGCCATCGAGAATCTCGCCACGGGCGTCGGCAAGGAAGTGGGTCGCGCCATCGAGGCGGCGAGCAAGGACGCGGCAGGGCCTGCTCTCGAATGTCTCCGCGCATTTCTCGGTCCCCGTTATGGATCGACCGTCGCCGGTGTCGTCACGACGCAAGCCGAGCGCGATTTCGGCATTCATGGCCCCGAAGGAGGCGCCGACGTCTCCTCAGGCGCGGTTCTGAAGAATTCGACCGACGGCATGACGGGCGCCGCGATCCTTGTTCTGCGCCGTCAGCTTGCCAACATGGCCTCCCGCTTGGGTCAGCGCCTGGCCGGAAGCGTGCTGTCGCGCCTCGTCTCGGTCGTTGCCGGCGGCATCGGTATCGTGCTCATCGCCAAGGACATCTGGGAGCTGCGGAACGGCGTTCTGCCGATCATTGCCGACGAGATGAAATCCGCGGCCTCCAAGGACAAGGTGAAGGAAGAGCTCGCCAAAACCATCTCCGACCAGATCAACGAGCACATCCACGAGATCGCAGCCAAGACGGCGGATCGCATCGTCGAGATCTGGCAAAGCTTCCGCAACGCTCACATGAAGGCGCTCGAGCTCGCTGAGCGCAACCTCGGCTTCAAGAGCTTCCTCGACACTGTGTCGCCGGACAAGCTGGCGCGGCTGGACGAGGTGACGGCACTCGTGCTGGCGTCGGGCGGCGAGCAGGCAGTTCTGCGCCGCCTCGACGATGGCACGCTCAACGAAGCCGTCCGCTTCCTGCCCGAGCCAGCCATGACCATCGCTCGCGACACACGCTCGATCGACGCCGCCTTGAAGTGGTCCGCGCTGGCGGGAGACCGCCTGGACAAGGTTCTGGAATTCGAGATCTACCGGCGCACCGAGCCGGAAAGCTTCACGCGCTCTTCGCTCGCCGCGCTGTTCGCTCTCGACGATAATCTCGCCATCACGCGTCTTGCCGCGCTCAACCGAGAAGCGCGCGAGCGGCTTTTTGATCTGAAACCCGATCAGTTGAAGCGCCTGGCCCGCGGTTTCTCCGAGGCGGAGCTTGCGACGCTATCAAGCTACTTGACCGGCCTCGACAAGGCCCCGCGCGAGCGCGTGTTGTCAGCTGTCGCGAACACGCCCGGTAAGATGAAGGTCTTGTCCTCCGCGCGGGTGCGCGACGCCGTGATATCGAGCAGTGATCAGGCCCTGGCCGTGGACATGATGCTTCGCGACGGCCCGGGAGGTCCTGAGCTCATCCTCACCGATTTCCGGGCCGCTTATGACGGCCGCGTCAACCCGCTGCTGCTGTGGGAGCGGCATCCGGTGGCCATCGGCGGGCTGGCGCTCGTCCTGTTGCTCCTACTGCTCTTGCTGCGCCGCCTGTTGCGCCCGCCGCGTCCTGTCGCGCCGGAGGCGCGCTGACTAATGCCCAGCCGGAGGCGCGCTAGCTAATGTCGCGCCTGCTTCCGGCGCTAACTAACTCTCGCCGGGAACGGCTTCCCTCCCGCGCGACGACGCTTTAGGTTGCGCCGAACATTCCCGAATCTCCGCTTCTGCAAAGCGAAAGCCCGATCATGTCCGTTGCCACTCTCGATTCCGCCCTCGAAAGCGCATTGTCCGACGCCAAGGCCTGGCCCTTCGAGGAGGCCCGGAGGATCATCAAGCGCATCGAAAAGCGTAAGGGCGGCAACGACACCGTTCTGTTCGAGACCGGCTACGGCCCGTCGGGATTGCCTCACATCGGCACGTTCGGCGAGGTGGCACGCACCACCATGGTTCGGCGCGCCTTCGAGGCGCTCACTGGCGGCAAGGTGAAGACGCGCCTCCTCTGCTTCTCCGACGACATGGACGGCATGCGCAAGATTCCGGAAAACGTCCCGGATCGCGCCGCGCTCGAGCCCTACCTGCAGATGCCGTTGACCGCCGTCCCCAATCCGTTCGGCGGCGACTACAAGAGCTTCGGCGACCACAACAACGCCATGCTGCGTCGCTTCCTCGATACCTTCGGCTTCGACTACGAGTTCGCGAGCGCGACCGAGTATTACAAGTCCGGCCGCTTCGACGAGGTCCTGCTCCGCGCCGTCGAACGCTACGACGCGATCATGAAGGTCATGCTGCCGACCCTCGGCCAGGAGCGGCAGGCGACCTACAGTCCCTTCCTTCCGATCTCGCCGACCTCCGGCCGCGTGCTCTACGTGCCTATGAAGCAGGTCAACGCGAAGGATGGCACCATCACGTTTGCCGACGAGGACGGCCGCGACGTAACGCTGCCCGTCACCGGCGGGCGCGTGAAGCTGCAATGGAAGCCCGATTTCGGCATGCGCTGGGCCGCGCTCGGCGTAGATTTCGAGATGTTCGGCAAGGACCACCAGACCAACGCGCCGATCTACGACAAGATCTGCGAAATCCTCGGTGGCGTTGCGCCCGAGCATTACGTCTACGAGCTGTTTCTCGACGAGAACGGCGAGAAGATCTCGAAGTCGAAGGGCAATGGCCTGACGATCGACGAGTGGCTCACATATGCTTCGCCCGAGAGCCTCGCGTTGTTCATGTTCCAGCGGCCGCGCAGCGCCAAGAAGCTCTATTTCGATGTCATCCCGCGCGCCGTCGACGAGTACATGCAGTTGCTCGCGGCCTATCCGCGACAGGACGCGAAGGCGAAGCTCGACAATGCCGTGTGGCACATCCACGGCGGCGAGCCGCCCGTGGCCGATACGCCGCTGACATTCGCCCTGCTGCTCAATCTCGTCGCCGCCTCGAATGCAGAGGACAAGAGCGTGCTCTGGGGCTTCATCCGCCGCCATGTGCCGGGCGTCTCGCCCGAGACGCACCCGCTGCTCGACCAGCTCGCCGGCTACGCGGTCCGCTACTACGCCGACTTCGTCAAGCCGCGCAAATCGTTCCGCCCCGCTGACGAGGTCGAGGTTGAAGCGCTGCGCGCGCTGTCGGATGCGCTTGCCAAGGCGCCTCCAGGTGCCACGGCCGAGGATCTTCAGACGGTCATCTACGATGTCGGCCGTTCCATCCCGCGCTATCAGGACTTCAACGCCAAAGGCGCGACCCCAGAACGTCCCGGCGTCTCCAACGCCTGGTTCAACGCCATCTATTCGGTGTTGCTCGGCGAGGAGAAAGGCCCGCGCTTTGGCTCGTTCGTGGCGCTCTACGGCGTGCCTGAAACGCGCGCGCTCATCGACAAGGGTCTGGCTGGCGAGCTTCTCAAGCCCGCCTAGTCTTCCGACCGCCTAGGGCTTCAGGTCCCAAGCTTCGAACAGAATGCGGATCATGTCCTCGGTTCGGCTCGTGATCGATTGCGCCGTCCAGTCGCCCGTTACGCCGAGGCGGTTCGCCAGCACGAGCTTGGAGCGCGCGAAGATCGGCCGCTTGTCCTGCCAGTCGAGCGTATCTGCGGCCTGATTGTCGGCGGCCGTGAGGAACGTCAGGTTCCCGAGCTTGTGCGAGTTGGCCTGCACCACTCTCTTTGTCGGGAAATGCTTGCGCCACCCGCTCTTCTGCGCAAAGCCCCGCGGCAGGATGTGCTCGACGGTGACGGTCGTCGCATTCACGGGGCCTGGATCCTGGCCGAGGGTCGCGCTGATCCGGCGCAGCACACGCGCGCTGTACTGTTTGGCATCGAATGTTTTGCTGCGCAGGTTGGTCAGCGCGGCATCACGTATGGCATGTGGTATTTCAAGTTCGCGCATGGCCGCGGGCGCCACGCCGCGCTCGATCTCTCCCACGAGCTGGATGATGCGCGTCTGCTGTTTGGCGGGATCCAGCCCCGCGATCCGCATCATCCAGACGAGCCGCTCGAGGCGTTTGAAGAAGAAAAGGCTATCGGTTTCGCTGCGCTCCTTTGAAAGCCAGAACAGCGCCGCCGGCATCCAGAGATGCGGTGCGATCCAGTTCAGGCGCTCGCAGTAGTCCGCGATGGCAGATCCAGGCTTGCCGCTCACCCCGGCCGGTTTCCTGAGATCCGCGACGATGCGCGACGCCGGCAGCACGTGCTCCCTGAAGAAGGCGAGGCCTTTCCCCGGGGCATCGAGTTTGAATATTTCGGCGGTATCGACCTCTAGCGGCCGCTCGGTGCGCCGCCGCAACTTGAGCGTCCGAAGGTGTCCGAGCAGCGCGATCATGTCCTCGGCGCCGAGGATCGCCTCGCAGGTCTCCCAGTATTTCTGGCATTGCGCGCGCTCGTCCTGATGGATGATCGACAGCAGGCTCGCCTTTGCCCGGTCGGTCGCATTGAACTCGACGCGCGTGTCTTCCTCGGTGCGCAAGAACTGCCAGGCTTCGTCCTCGTCCTCGACGGAGGAGACGATGACGCAGCACCGCGTCGCGAGATACTGCGCGAGCGCCCTGCGCGTATCAGGCCCGTACTCGGCCGACATCAGCTCGGCTCGCAGGTGATTGCGGTTCTCGATGATGTTCCGCTCGGTCTCGGAAAGATCCGATAAGTCGTCCTCCGGCTCGACGTCGGTCGTGCCCGGAGACTGAACCAGCTCGGAGAGAAAATCACGGATGGTCTCCTGCGGGCTGAGCCGTGTGACCGACCCCGCGATGAGGCTCTGCAGGCGCGCCTTTACCGCCGCATCCTCCTCGAGATCGCGCAGAACCGCGAACAGGATGGTCAGCGACATGATGCGCTGATGCCCGTCGACCAGCGCCGTTTCCGGGCTCTTGGGCGACTTGGCGAGCGTGAGCTTTCCGAGACAGTAGTAGGGCTTGTCAGCCGCCATCGCCGTAGTGACGTCGGCCAGCAGACGGCCCGCGGCTACGGTGTTCCAGGCATACGCTCTTTGGAAATAGGGAAGCCGGAAATGGTAGGCATCGGAAAAAAGCTCTTCGAGACTAATTACATTTACGGAAATAAACTCGTGCACCCGCGTCCTCTTAACTATCGACGGCGCTGATCGCAATTCGTCAGCGTGGTCGGGTCGTTTCTGGTCCAGTAATGACTGGACTTGAAATTACCCTGGCATGCTCCCGCAGAATTGGGGAGAGAGAACTGCACGCCCCGTAAAAAATCCGCGACCACCGTGCCGTGCGGGATGCACGTCTTGCTCTCGACAGGTCGGCGAAGCGGCAATATGAAGCTGGACGGCGCCTGGTATACGCGGGCGTCGCCGTCGTGCCGTAGCGTTCGTGAATAAGCATACGCATTCAGTCGATGCGGTTTCCGACAGTCGGATCCCGGACGAGGGCCAGGAAGGAATGCGCAGATGATCTACAAGATCGCGACCCAGAGCGCATGGGATGAGGCTCTGAGCGTCGGAGCCTTCCGCGGCTCCGAGGACGACAGGAGGGACGGCTACATCCATCTTTCCGCCGCTCATCAGGTCCGGGGAACCGCTGAAAAGTACTTCCGCAATCAGGCCGATCTTCTGCTCATCGCTTTCGCCGAGGAAAAGCTCCGGCCCGACCTCAAATGGGAGCCGGCACGCGGGGCGGACTTCTTCCCCCACCTCTATGCGCCATTGCCGACGTCCGCCGCGCTTTGGACGCGAGCGTTGCAGCTCGACGGCGAAGGAGTGCCGATCATTCCCGAGGATGTTGCCTGATGTTCGGCGCAATATTCGATCTGGCGCGCCCTGCTCTTTTTGCGTTCGATCCCGAAACCGCTCACGAGCTGACGTTGAAGTCGCTCGAGATGGGGATTCATCCGCGCTGCTTGTCGGCCGACGATCCCGCATTGGCGGTATCGCTTTGGGGGCTCGCCTTCCCGAACCCGCTAGCCATCGCGGCCGGCTTCGACAAGGACGCGCGCGTGCCCGATGCCATCCTCGGCATGGGATGCGGCTTTGCCGAGGTGGGAACCACCACGCCTCTGCCGCAACCGGGCAACCCCGCGCCGCGCGTCTTCCGCCTGGTCCGTGATAGCGGCGTCATAAACCGCCTCGGCTTCAACAACGAAGGGCACGCCGCGGCCCATGCCCGCCTCGCCACGCGCACGCGCCGCGGCATCGTCGGCGTCAACATCGGTGCCAACAAGGAGAGCGCCGATCGCGCTGCGGACTATGTGGCGGGCATCGAGAAGTTCTACGACGTCGCCAGCTATTTCACCGTCAACATCTCATCGCCCAATACTCCTGGGCTGCGAGACCTGCAGGCCCCCGAAGCGCTCGAACAGCTTCTCTCTCGCGTCCTTGCCGCACGCGCGAAGCTGGTCGCGGCCGGAAAACCGGTACGGCCCGTCATCGTGAAGATTGCTCCCGATATTGCGGAGGAGGACTTGGCTCCCATCGCCAACGTTCTGCTCGGGCTGGGCATTGACGGCATTGCTGTTTCCAACACGACGCTCGCCAGGCCCTCACTGCATTCACCGGAGGCCCGCGAGAGCGGTGGCCTCTCGGGCCGGCCGCTGTTCCAGCGATCGACGGTCATGCTCGCGCGCATCTATGAGGCGACCGGCGGCCGCGTGCCCCTCATCGGCATCGGCGGCATCGATAGCGCCGCCGCCGCGCTGGCCAAGATCGAGGCGGGTGCGAGCCTTCTCCAGCTCTACACGGGGCTGATCTTCGAAGGGCCAAGCCTCATCGGCCGCATCAAGAGTGGCCTCGTCGAGGCCGTGAGGGCCAGAGGCGCCGCCTCGATTACGGCCTTGACCGGAACGAAGGCCAAGGACTGGGCCGCCAAGCCTCTGGGTTGAGCTGGTTCGTGCTCCGAGAGCGGCTATTCCGGCGGACGCGTGGCGCGGAAAACGCGCCCGATGAACCAGATCGGAACAACGACGATCGCGCCCAACAGCAGGGGTTCGAGCATCCACTGGATGGCGCCGAGGCCCATATCATAGACGTTGCGCAACAGCTCGTTGATGCGGTCGAAGAAGTTCCTGAGATCGATCCCGAGAGCCTTGAGCACGATACCGACCGCAATCGAGATCAGCGTCAGCCGGATGACGACGCCAAGCGGACTGCCGCCCAAAATTGAATTACGGTCCATGAGGTTAGGCTCCCTGAGCACGTCATTTGCGGCATGAGCAACCTGCCGCGCTTTTCCTTCCCGCCACGCCCTATCATATTGGGGATGCCATCGCGAGCGAAGAGCAGGCCAGCCACATAGGAAACATGACGGAAAAACGCCAGCGCGTGCTCCTCGAACGTGTTGCGCCGGTCCGCCGGGCAGGCGGGCGGAAAGACGTGCGCCGGGCCCCACCGGCAGAGCCCGCGCTGCCCGACCCGTTCTCGGCCTGGTTCTCGCGCCGCGGCTGGGCGCCGCGTCCGCATCAGCTGGCCCTTCTCGCCAAAGCGAAGGCCCGTCGCTCAACGTTGCTCATTGCTCCGACCGGCGCCGGTAAGACGCTGGCCGGCTTCCTTCCCAGCCTCGTAGCGCTGTGGCAGGCAGGCCCCAAGAAACGCGGAGCTGGCAAGGGCGCTGGTCTTCACACCCTCTACATCTCGCCGCTGAAGGCGCTTGCCGTCGACGTGGCGCGAAATCTCATGACGCCGATCGAGGAAATGGGCCTCGGCATTAGCTGCGAGACGCGCACGGGCGATACCTCGGTTGCGCGGCGCACCCGCCAGCGCACGAAACCGCCCAGCATCCTGCTGACGACGCCCGAGCAGGTGGCGCTGATGTTGAGCCACCCCGATGCAGCTTACCTGTTCGCTGACCTCGATACCGTGATCCTGGACGAGCTGCATGCGCTCGCGCCGTCGAAGCGCGGCGACTTGTTGGCGCTCGATCTCGCCCGGCTGGATAAGCTCGCGCCCGGCCTGATCAAGATTGGCTTGTCGGCAACTGTCGCCAGGCCGACCGAGCTTAGGGCATTCCTGACGCCGCAAACTATGCCGGAGGAAGCCATCGGCCTCGCCGACATCGTCGAAGCCGGCGGAGGCGCCGAGCCGGATATTTCCATTCTGGAGCTCGAGCAGCCGTTCCCCTGGTCCGGCCATTCGGCGCGCTATGCGATTCATGAGATCTACCGCGCGATCCAGGACCACCGCACCAGCCTCGTGTTCGTCAACACGCGCATGCAGGCAGAGCTGGTGTTCCAGGAGCTTTGGCGCATCAACGAAGCCAACCTGCCGATCGCGCTCCACCATGGCTCGCTCGACAAGGCTCGCCGCCGCAAGGTGGAAGCCGCCATAACCGAAGGCCGCATTCGCGCCGTCGTCGCCACGTCCACGCTCGATCTCGGCATCGACTGGGGTGACGTTGATCTCGTCATCAACATCGGCGCTCCGAAAGGCGCGTCCCGGCTCATACAACGCATCGGCCGCGCCAATCACCGCTTGGACGACCCTTCGGAAGCGCTTCTCGTTCCCGCCAACCGCTTCGAAGTGCTCGAATGCCGCGCAGCGCTCGATGCGGCGGAAGCTGGCGAGCAGGATGCCGTGCTGACGCGCACGGGCTCGCTCGACGTGCTGGCGCAGCATGTGCTCGGCATGGCCTGCGAGGCGCCGTTCGAGCCGGACGCGCTGTTCGATGAGGTTCGTTCTGCCCTTCCCTATTCTGGGCTGACGCGCGCACGCTTCGACCGCATCGTCGATTTCGTCTCGACCGGCGGATATGCGTTGCGCTCCTATGAACGTTTCGCGCGCCTGCGTCCTGCTGAAGGCGGAAAGCTCCGCATCGCGCACCCGCGCATCGCTCAGCAATATCGTCTGAACGCCGGCACCATCGTCGAAGCGCCCATGATCAAGGTGCGCCTCGTCGGCCGCAGGAAGCCGCGTAAAACGGGATCGCCGGAGGTCAATCGCGCGCTGATCGGCGGCCGCGTGCTCGGTGAGGTCGAAGAATACTTCGTCGAACAGCTTTCTCCCGGCATGACCTTCGTATTCGCGGGCGAGATCCTGCGCTTCGAGGGCATGGTGGAGACCGAGGCTTTCGTCTCGCGTGCGCCGGGCGTTGACGCCATGATCCCGAGCTACGACGGCGGCAAGTTCCCGCTCTCGACCCATCTTGCGAAGCGCGTCCGAGCCATGCTGGCTGATCCGGCCCAGTGGCGCACGTTGCCCGGTCCCGTCGCCGAATGGCTGGGCTTCCAGACGGAGCGGTCGAGCCTTCCGGGCCGCGACGACATGCTGGTCGAGACCTTCGCCCGCCGCGGCCGTCATTACCTCGTCGCCTACCCGTTCGAGGGCCGCCTTGCCCACCAGACGCTCGGCATGCTGCTGACGAGGCGCCTTGATCGCGCCGGCGCCCGCCCGCTCGGCTTCGTCGCCAACGACTACGGCCTCGCCGTCTGGGGCGTCGAGGATATCTCCGCCCGCATCGCTGACGGCACTTTGAGCCTCGCCGACCTCTTCGCCCAGGACATGCTGGGCGACGATCTCGACGCCTGGCTCGCCGAAAGCAACCTCATGAAGCGCACGTTCCGCAACGTCGCCATTATTTCCGGGCTTATCGAGCGTCGTCATCCGAGCCGGGAGAAGTCCGGCCGTCAGGTCACGATCTCGACGGACCTGATCTACGACGTGCTGCGCCGCCACGATCCAGGCCACATCCTGCTCGAAGCCGCCTGGCAGGATGCAGCAACGGGCCTCTTGGATATTGCTCGTCTTGGTGCTTTCCTGGCCCGCGTCGAGGGCCGAATCAGGCATCAATCGTTGGAGGGTGTGTCGCCGCTTTCGGTGCCGATCCTGCTCGAAATTGGCGTCGAAGCCGTCGCCAAGATGACGCGAGAGGATCTTTTGCGAGATGCGGCCCGCGAATTGATCGCCGAGGCGACGGGACAGGCAAGCGGCGAAGCAGTAGGATTGCCGAGCACCACACGGTTGGGGACAGCGGGGGAACGGCGTGCGACCTGGAACACAAATGCTCGAGCTCAAGCCCGAGCGCCTCGACGTCGGTGAGTTCAGTCAGCATCAGATTTCGATCTGTGGCCGCTCGTTTATCGCCGATGTCTCGGGTGCGCTCTATTGGCCCGCCGAGGACGCGCTGATCGTCTCCGACCTGCATTTCGAGAAAGCGTCACGCTATGCCTCCCGTGGCATCATGCTGCCGCCCTACGACACGCGCGCCACGCTCGAGCGCTTGGCCGATGCGCTCGACCGGTTCCGCGCCCAGACCGTGATCTGCCTGGGCGACAGCTTCCATGATGTCGAGGCTGCGTCGCGTATGGGCGACGAGGAGCGCGATATTCTCGCCATTCTGCAGGACGACCGCGAATGGATCTGGCTTGCCGGCAATCACGACCCGTCCATCCCGGCTGACATTGCCGGCGAGCGCCTCGCGCGGCTTGACGTGTCGGGCCTGACGTTCCGCCATGAGCCCGCTCAAAGCCCCGTGACGCATGAGATCGCCGGCCATCTTCACCCGGCGGCCCGCGTGTCTTTCCACGGCCATGTCATCCGCCGTCCCTGTTTCGTCGGCAACGGCACGCGTCTCGTGCTGCCGGCCTTCGGCACCTTTGCTGGCGGGCTGAACGTGCTCGACGATGCCTTCGCGCCGCTGTTCGGCTACGAAGGCGTCTCCGTCTGGATGCTGGGCCAGGAAGGGCTCTATCCCGTGGCGACGCGTCTTCTCAAGGAAGACTGAGAGACGGGCACGCCTATCGCCGCGGGCGGAACAGGAATGCGGCCAGGAATCCTGCAGCGACGCCGAGCACCACCGACGAGATTCCGTAGGCCACCGAGTGGCGGAATGCGAAGCGGTAGAGCCAGAGCTCGATGCCTTCCCGCTCGAGCTTGACGCGCGTCGAGAAGGTACTGAGCAGCTCTCCGTCGCGGAACAGATACACGCGCGCCGTCAGCGGCCCGACGGGCACGTTCGGCGGCAGCGAGATGGTGCTGCGGAACAGTCCGCGCCCGACGAACGCCACCGCATAATCCGACTTGAGATAGATGCCCTCTTTTTCTTTGAGGCGCACCACGGCGTCCTTGTAGGACTTGAGATCCTGAGCCGAGAGGTCCATGGCGGTCGTGGCCGCGGGCGCGAGCCGCACGTAGTCGAGGCCGATGGCGTTGCGCTCGAGCACGGCGGCATCGGCGATCTCCTCGATCGGGCGCGTCGAGGCGATGGCGTAGTAGGTCGGCACACCCTCGAAGGCGGCGGAGGCGGTGTTGATCCAAAGCCCCGCCACGTTGGATTTTCTGCGTGCGAGCAACGGCGCGGATGCGCCCTCGACCACCACGGCGATATCGTAATAGCCGGCTTCCGCGCTCGTCTGCCGGGTATTGTTCACCGAGCCGAAGACGATGATTTCCGTCCCCGTAAACCCTGACGTGACGGCGATGGACCGGGCCGAGACATCTGCCTCCACCTTTTCGCGCGCGGCCAGTGCCTCGGCAGCCGGCGCGCCTTGTTCCGCGGCGGGTGCGGGGGCCGCCTTGGCGGGTGGGGCCTCCTGGCCGGGCCGGCGCTTGCGCTGGACTTCGCGAGGCTTGGGAACCTCGGCGGGCGGTGCGGCTTCCGCGCTCGAGCCGAAATAGGCTGGATGCGCCACGCCGAGCGCTGAAAACGCGAGCAGGACGGCCACCAGCGCCGCGAGCATGGAAAGCGTATGCCCGGGGTTGGCCATCATGACCGTCCCTTCGGCGCGGAGATGGAATAGAGCTCGTGCGGCGTCACCACCAGGTCCCAGCCGATGCGGAAGCACACCAGAAGAACGAGCGCGGCCAGAAGGAACCGCAATTGCTCGCCCTTGAGGCGAGCGCCTGCCACGGATCCATATTGCGCCCCGATGACGCCGCTCACGATGAGCAGCATGGCGAGCACCACGTCGACGCTGTGGTTTTGGATCGCATGCAGGACGGTGGTAAGCGCGGTCACGAACACCGTCTGGAACAGCGTCGTGCCCACGACGACATTGGTTGGCACGCGCAGAAGATAGATCATGGCCGGAACCATGACGAAGCCGCCGCCCGCGCCGAGCAGCGCGCCAAGAAGGCCGACGAACGCACCGATCATCAGTGGCGGGATGACGCTGATATAGAGCCGCGAGCGCTGGAACCGCATCTTGAAGGGCAGGCCGTGGATCCAGTTGTGCTGTCCCGAGCGCCGCTCGACCAGAGCGTGACCTGTCGCCGACTGCTTCAGAGCCGAGATGCTTTCGATCAGCATCAGCGTGCCGATGACGCCGAGGAAGGTCACGTAGCCGAGCGATACGAACAGATCGAGGTGCCCGTTGTGTCGCAGAATCTTGACGATACTCACGCCTATGACGGAGCCCACCACGCCGCCCGCGAGCAGCACGATACCGAGCTTGATGTCGATGTTGTTGCGCCGGTACTGGGTGAGCGCCCCCGAGACCGACGAGGCGACGATCTGAGCCGTTCCCGTGCCGACGGCGACTGCGGCCGGAATGCCCGAGAAGATTAGTAGCGGAGTGAGCAGAAAGCCGCCGCCGACGCCGAACAAGCCGGACAGAAACCCAATGGCGCAACCCATGGCCAGGAACAGGAGCACGTTCGCTGGCATCTCGGCGATAGGCAGATAAATATACATGAACGCCGTTTGTGACGCGGAGGTCGCGCCCGATGAGACAATCCCTCCGCCTTTAATGCCCTGTGACGGCGGCGCTGACCAGACCTTTGCGCCAACACGCAACTTCAAGGCCGCCGAACCGCGCCCTCCGGGTCACGCTCGGGAAAATCCCGGGCTAACTCGTCCCGTCGGGCGGCTCAGCCGTTGCCCTCGGCGTTGGCGCGCTTCTTCCAATCCTCGCCTGCGGCCCGCGGGTCGTTGGCGAGCGGATTGGCTGCTTTGGGCGTGAAGCTCGAGGCGAGCCCTTCAGCCGCCTTGAGATCCGCCGGGCTCAGCGTGGCTTTGAGCGTATCGCGCCGCTCGATGGCATCTTTGTCACCGCCACGGGCTGCGAGCGCATACCACTTGTAGGCCGTCTTGTTGTCCTGCGGCACACCGAGGCCGTTCTCGTACAGCACCGCGAGATTGTACTGGCTGTCGGGCAGGCCGTACTCGGCCGCCTTGATGAACCAGTTCGTCGCGCCCGCATAGTCGGGACCGCCGCCTGCTCCGCCGGCGCTCAGCACCGCCAGATTGTGCATGGCCTTCACGTTGCCCTGTTCGGCGGCGCGCTGATACCAGACGCGCGCGCGCCCGAGATCCTGCTGCACGCCGAGGCCGCGCTCATACATGGTGCCGATGCGATACTGAGCTTGTGCGAAGCCCTGGGTCGCGGAGCGCTGATACCAGCGGACGGCTTCCTTGAAATTCTGGTTCGTGCCCTTGCCCTCGGCAAGTCGTGCCGCAACTTCGAACTCCGCCGAAGCGTCGCCCGCAGCCGCTGCGAGCCGCAGGGAAAGCGGTCCGACCGTTGCGGGCGGGAGGTCGAGCTTGCTCGAACGCGCGTTATCCTCGGAGGACTCTGCGGGGAGGGGGGCTTCCGGCGGCGTGTAGGCCGCCTCGATGCTACCGGTCTCCGTCTCGTTTTCGTTGGAGCTGCGCGCGGCGGCCGCGTCACCGAGATTTGCGGAGAGACCTGCAAGCACCTGCTGCTGGTAGAGCGCGGCGAGCGTCTCTTCGGAAACCGGAACCCGTGGCGTGTCGACGGTCGTGCCGAGCGGAGCTGCCTTCATGCCGGCCGATGCTTCGTCGGACGGCATGTCGAGTGCGGCTTCTGCTTCGCCTGATACGATGTAATCCTTGGACTCGGCGACCGTGTCGCTGAGCTTGCCTTCCTGCTTGGTCGCCCGCCGCTCGAGTGATCCAGGCGTGGCGTTCTCCCCACGCGAGGCGGAACCGTCGTAGCGATCGGACGCTGGCGGCACATGTGCCGTGGGGTCCTTCAGCGTCTCGATGTTGATGGCCGGTGGTGTCGTCTTGCGCGACATCAGCAGCAGGCCGCCGTTGATCGCGACGATGATGCCGAGCGCGGCTGCCAGAAGCTTGGGCGACACGCCGAACAGACGGCTGCGCAGTGACGCCACCGAGTTGGACGCAGCCTCGCTGATGTCGACGACCAATGGCCGGGAACCCTTCGTGGCCTCTGCCCCCTCGGCCCAGCTCGCAGCTGCCTTGAGCTTGGCGCGCTGAGCATCGGCGATGAAGTCGCGGCGCAGGCGCTCGACGGGCGAGAGTTCGGCCTCATCGTCATCGTGAAGGAGATCGCTGTCGTCGTCTGCGATGGCTTCCTCCACGACGGCCTCGGGCTGCTTTGCGGGAGGCGCGGGAATATCCCAGGCCGGCAGGCGCTCGGCCGTTGCGGATGAAGCCTTATGGGGCGCTGCGGCTTCGGACGCCGCCAGAGAGCCGTCGATCGCCAGCGCGATCGGTATCTCCGTGAACTTCGAGGCGGCGGGCGCCGAAGATGCAGAGCCGTGCTGCTGCTCTTCGAGATGCTCGATGCGGTCGAGGACCTGCACGAGCGCCTGCTGGACCGTATCCAGCATCGCCATGGCGTCCTGTTCGCCCTTGCGCTGCTCGCTGATGGACGTCTCGACCAGTGCCTTGAGGTCGGACACCACGTTCGAGGCGCTGGCTTCGGCCTGCCGCTGCTCGACGACGGCCTTCTCGATCAGCGTGCGAAGCTCGTCGAAGCGCCCCCCGTCGATGTTCGAAATGGCATTGGCCTCGGCCAGCCGGGCGTGGAATTCCTCGGCCGTCCGTTGTGCCGTCGCGTCGATGACATCCGCGAGAACGTCCTGATGCTCGCTGAGGCGCACGAGGCGCTCGCCCGAGACTTCGTCCATCACCGAGCGCAGATCCGCTTCCATGCTGTCGAGGCGCGACAGCTGGCCCTGTACGTCCGCGAGCTTCGCTCCGAGCTCTGCGATATGGCCTTCGATGACCTTCAAGCCCGAGACGTCGGAGCGTCGCGCCATGTCGTCCAGCGCGTCGTGTACGCGGCTGTGGAACAGTTCGATGCGCTCGCCGAGCGCGTGCACGGCGGACTGCGGCCGGAGATCCGAAATGCTACGCGCGAGATGGTGCGAGATGTCGACGAAACGCGACTGCAGCCACGACTTTCCGTCGTCGCCGTGGACGTAAGATCCGTGCTCATAGGCGTTCGTGAGTGCTTCGGCGGTTTGCGCGTCCCACGTGTCGTCGCTCAAACCCGCCGAGGAGGTGTATTCGCCGGCATGACCGGATTTCGACGCCTCCATGGCGTGGAGCTTGCGCTCGATGTGAAGCAGCGCGTGGCTCTGACGGCGGCGGCTGTCCTCGATCTCGCTCGCGAGGTCGGAAAGCAGGGATTTGATTTCGGATGCAGCTCCGGTGACGCCCTCGACGGGCATCTCGACGCCGGGCGCGCCATGCGAACTGTCCCGGTCTGCGTACGACATTCTCTTCCCCGCGCCTGTGACCGCGCTCGCGCGCCGGCGACCGATTTACGGGGCAGGGTGGACTGAGGGGTCCACACCTCGGTTTCGCCGGGCTGAAGCGCAAAAGAAGGTTCAGACGAGGCACAATTCAGGAACCGAACGGACAGAGGCTCGCAGCGTCGAGTAAACGATCGGTTAACCACTGGGTTTATCTTGAAAAAACTAGCGCCTCTGGGGGCCTTGGGCCACACGTAGCCGGACTGATTGCGCCGTGTCCTCTCTGATGGGGAACAGCAACTCGAGAACTGGCGCGATAGACCGATGCGTGGCCCCCTGCCGGTGGTAGAATGCGGGGGGTAAGGCGCTTGGCGCGTGTCCTAGCAAGTGGAGGCAAGATCGTGCTGAAGAGTTCGAGCAAGGGCATCGCCGTTTCACTGGGCGGCGGCATTGCGGTGGCGCTGCTGACGGCTGCCGCCGCACAGGCCTTGGCGGCGGGCGAGGAAGCCGGCCGCTACACCATGACCCCAGTCGAGGGCGGCTTTGCCCGCCTCGATCGCGAGACCGGTGCCATGTCGATTTGCACCGGCAAGGAAGGGGATTGGGTCTGCAAGCCGGTGGCTGAGAAGCAGCAGGAGATGCAGCGGCGCATCGAGCAGCTCGAAAGCGAGAACAAGACCCTCAAGACCGAGGCCAAGCCCGCCGAGCCGCCTCTGTCGAGCCCCGAAGGCGCTCCTATGCCGGGAGACGCCTTGCCCGGCGATACGGTCCCGCCGGCCCCGCCAGGCAATCTCGACATGCCGACCGAGAAGGACGTCGACAAGCTGTTCGACTACGTCGAGGGCATGGTCAAGAAGTTCAAGGAGCGCATTGATCGCCTTGAGAAGGAAGCCAAAAAGAAGGAAGAAACCCCGCTCTAGAGCTGGGCTGCCGCCGTCTGCGGCTGCCGCGCCGCCGGCTTCTTCGCGGCGATCTTGAAACGATCGGGACGCGTGAAGAGGAAGCCGAGCGGCGTCCCCTCGACCATGCGCCGCAAGAGAAGCGAGCCCGCAACGCCGGCGAGTGTCGCGGCGAGCGCGATGAGCGCGGCATGGTCGCCACCCGTGAGCTTCAGACCCACGACGCGCACCGGTCCCATGAAGACCGTGAAGGCGAGATAGACCGCGATGGAGTGGAGTCCGCAGTAGGCGAGCATCCGGCCCGGTGCCGTTCCGACGAGAGCTACGCTCAACGCGACGACGGCGCCAATGCCGATGTAGGAGACCACGAGGTCCACCACCGGAATATCCGCGATCCCTGAGAAGACCAGCACGGCTTCCGACGCTGCCCAGACGGCAAGCGCCCCGGAGACCAGAGCGAGCGGCCGCGAGGCGATGTCGTCGGCGAACCGGAAGATGTAGGGGGCCGCGACATAGCCCGTGTAGAAGAACACGAACCGGCTCGAGAATTCATCCAGCAGCGTGAAACCGGTCTTCGGCGCCAGCACATGCAGGAGCGCTGCACCCGTCAAGACGAGCCACGCCGGTACGCGGCGCATGAGCTTCGTCGCCACGAAGAATACGGCGAGCAGATAGATGAACCAGAGAGTTCCGAAGGGCTCGATGTAGCTCACGAGATAGTTCTCGAGCGTCTGCATCGCGCCCTGCTCGGCGATCATGCCCGGAGCCTTGAGCGCGAACTGGATGGTGAGCCACAGCACGTAGAAATAGGCGAAATGCGCCACCTTCGTATCGAGATAGGCGCGCCAGGGGCGGTCGATGCGCGACGCGAGGAAGAGGCCCGAGATGAGAAAGAAATCGGGCATGCGGAACGGGCGTGCCCACTCGATGAATGGATTGAGCCAGGTTTCGCTGCCGGTCGCCTTCTCGACGCCGAGCGTCGAATGCATAAGCACGACGAGCACGATGCAGATGCCCTTGGCGACATCCACCCATTCGAAGCGCGTTTGCGCACCGTACTGCGGCAAAGTTCTCTCTCCCGGAAACGCCGGATGACACCGGATGTGCCTTTCGGCGCATGCGGCGGCGCTCTGTAGCCTGCCGAGCACGCTCCGTTCCAAGTCCTGCAGATTGTGCAGCTGTTTGGTCGGGGCCTGCCCACTCGAACCCTGGCGCGGAAAGGCCTTCTGGATGGTGAAAGGGACCCTACAGCGGAAGCCGGTAGCGCACGAAGTCGTCGGCTAGGGTGAATGAATCGTAAAGTTTCCGGGCCGTTTCGTTGCCGGCGCGTGTGTGCCAGTAGAGATTGGACCAACCCTGGTGTCGGCCGAGCATGATGAGGTCGTCGATCAATGCCCGACCGAGTCTGCGTCCGCGCAAAGCCGGATCGACGAACAGATCCTCGAGATAGCAGCTGGGCTTGATCGACCAAGTGCCCGGATGCAGCACCGAGACGGCGAAGCCGCCAATACGCCCATCCACATCGGCCAGTCGCGCAAAGATGCCGGACCCCGGTGTGAGGATGCGCGCCCACGTCCCGAAGGTAACCGCCTCGGGCACACTCGCTTCATAGAAGTCGAGATAGCCCGACCACAGCTGCCGCCACTGCTTCTCGTCTCCGGCTTCAGCGTCGCGGATTTTCATGGGGCCCCTCACGAGATCGAGGCTGCACAGTAGCTCGGATTGAGGCCACCTTGAAAAGGAACGCGACGGCCACCTGAGTGACCGCCGCGCCAAAGACCGAAGTGAAATCCGACCTTAGATCAGGTCGATCTCAGCCGGGAGATAGGACGTGACCTCGAGGCCGACTTCCTGCTCGCGAACCGAAGGCTTCATCCAAGCTTTCATGATCATTCCTCCTTAGACTTAGAAAACACGTGGCAAACGTCTGCCCCCGTGTGCACTAAACGTAGGCATTAGCCAGTATAAGTACCAATCGTATTTTCATTTCGGCGCTATCAGTCGAGCTGATGCTATTGTGTAACGCTGGCTGGGCGCCGCGCGACGAAGGTATTGCGTAAGTCATTCTGAATACTTGCTTTGAGGCGGTACGTTTGGTCGGGAACTATTCTGCTGGGAGGGGGAACAATTCTGTAAGAATCCGGGTTGTCGAGCATAGAGCCAATAAGAAGAAACCCGGAGGATGCTCATGAGACGTAGTCGTGCAATCTGTATACTGTTTTTCGGAGTCACTCTGAGCTTTAGCCCCGCGCAGGCGCAGTCTCCGGACACGTCCGGCGACGATCCGGGCCAAGTGGCCTTCAACACGCATTGCCGCAATTGCCATTCGATCAAACCGGAGGACAATCGCCTCGGTCCGTCGCTGCACGGCATCTTCGGTAAGCCGGCTGGACAGGTGAAGGGCTTCGCCAACTATTCGGGCGGCTTGACGCCGGACATCAAGTGGGATGAGGCGACGCTCGACAAGTTCCTCACCGATCCGACGGCGATGGTGTCGGATACGACCATGAAGCCATTTCCGGGTGTGGGCGACGCCGAGCAGCGCAAGCTGATCATCGAGTATTTGAAGAATAACCAGGGCTGAGCCTCAAGCTCAGCAAAGTAGAGTGGTCATAAAAAGAAAAGGCGGCGGTCGCTTCGCGACCACCGCCTTAATTCTACAAAGTGAGGATCGACTTAGATGAGGTCGATCTCAGCCGGCAGATACGAGGTAACCTCGAGGCCGACTTCCTGCTCACGAACCGAAGGCTTCATCCAGGTCTTCATGATCAATTCCTCCTTGGAATTTACTGTCAGCGGGTCGCCACCCGTCTGTGATGGGATACATATAGCGACAGCCCCTGATAACGACAAATCGCAAGTGCGTGATCAGCGCATAAGGCTTCCTTATCGGGCCCCAAAACTAATCTTATCGAGGAGCTTTCCGGGGACCTGCCTGAGCCGTCAGGCGATGAGCCACAGACCGTAGTTGACCAGCGGAGCCAGCACGACCAGCACGAGCGCCAGCGGTAGCAGACGCCACATCCAGGCGAGGTAGACCGCAGGCAGCACGAGAAGAGCGATCGGCGCGCCCATGAGCAGCGTCATGGCGCTGCCGATGGCCGAGCCCATCGGATCGGAGGAAGACAGCATCAATCCGGCATAGAGAGAGAAGGCGATGATCTCGGCTCCGCCGATGGCCAGCACGGCCAACCGCATGAGCGATTGCGCCAGGGACGGCGCCTCCAGGCCATCGACGTCGAACGTCATCAGAACTTGGTCTCCGGGCGAGCTGAGAAAGCGGAGCCCTTTTTAGCGGCCGCTTTCGCTCCCGTCAGCCGGCATCGCGCACGTCCTCGGCGAATTCGGCTTCGAGCGCCGTCTCGAGCTCCTTGAGATCGTCCGGAATCGGCATCCCATAAGCTTTGAGCTCGTTGAGCTTCTCCATGAGCCGAAGATAGATCTCATGGCGATCCGTCGGCTCGTTCTGCATTCGCGTCAGCAGAAGGCCAATTTCCGCTTTCACTGCCTCAAAAGCCATGTCGGTCTCCGTCGCCTGTTGCGCCTGAGTTTCGTCGCCTCCCGGCGGCTCGAGCCTAACACGTATCTCGGGCGCGGATGATGACATCTGCTCGCCTGATACTAACGTGCGGAAATGCAAAAGGGTTGCGCCATCTCCTGCGGGCCGGGCAGGATAGGGCGTATGCGCATAGCCGTGTTCATCATTGCCGGATTGCAGGCCGCCGCGATCCTGGCCGCATTGATTTCGGTCCTGTTCGGCGACAACGACCCTGCCGGCCGTGCGCTCGGATCGGCCTACACAACTCTGGCTGCACTCGCATTCGCGGCCGTCGTGGGGCCAGCGCTTCTGATGGCTTACTGGAACAGGTGGATCGGCCTCGCGCTGGGCCTCGTCCTCGCAGGCCCAGTCGCGCTCACCGTGCTTGTCGCCTATGCAGTGAGCTAAGCGGGCACGGCCTCCGAAACCACCGCGGCCCGGCGCGCCAGGTAGAACTGCAGCGCCATTGCCATGGCCACGATCGCATAGATCACCTCGCGCAGCTCCTCGAGAGCATGTCCCGCTCCGATGGGGCCGTAGAAATGATACGCGACGCGATGGGCGATAAATCCGCTCGCAAACAGAATTCCGATGAAGATATGGGGAATGGGCAGCCCAATGCGCTGTGCCAGACTGCGCGCGAATTTTGACACCGAGCAAAGAACCGGCACGCCGATCGTGTAGAGAATGAAAAAGAGCGTGAAGACGCGCTCGGGCGTCAGGATGCGTGCAATCTCACTCTTTTCTGTTCCGTCCGAATTGTTTTCGAAAAGGACCCAGAGATTGTGCAGGTTGGTCTCGCCCTGCACGTTCATGGCGGCCCATTGCGCCGGCGTTTCCCATCCGAACATCCGCTGACCCCAGCTGATCTCCTCGCCGAAGGCCATGAAGAAGAGCGTGCCGAGCAGCACAAAGAAGATGGGGCGTTCCAACGAAGCTTGCGCTCGGCTGCGCTCGCCATCGCGGCCCTTGAAGGCGCAGTAAAAGCACAGCAGTGATGAGATCAGGAACATTAGGCCCGTCAGGGCTTCGAGGACGCCGTCTTCGCCGATGATGGCCTCGTTGAGATGGGCGCCACTTATGACCAGCACCGGATAGGAAACGGCCAAAAGAACGCACAGCGCAAATTGCGCCAGCCTGGAATCTGCCATGAACCTAACCCCCTCCCGAGTACAAGTATGACGGGTTCATGACATTGCATTCTCGTCCCGGGAGAGAAGGGGACGTCTTCCTGAATCCTGAGAGAAAATGGAACCTTTTGTGGATATTTTGGATCAAAGCCGGAATAGCCCAGATATTTTCCGGAATGAATTACACGGGATGATCTGGGAAATGCCGTTGCGCCTACGGAGGATGTGCTCCGTTCACGCAAAAGGGTGGCGCACTTCTCAAAGTGGTCGATTGCCCTCCAAGGCGAACTTCCCCCCTTTAACCCCCGACCCGGTGACTGAGACGGCCCCTGTCATAACGCTGGCACATTTCTCGGCACCTTCTCCCCGCTAGGAGCCGTCCGGGGGGGGGGCCGGCTTCGAGTTCATGCGTACGACGAGGGAGATCATGGGGGATCCAATCATCAGCCGCATCGCCGGCCGTTTTGCTTTCGCGTGCGTCAGCCTGAGCCTGCTGACACCCGCCGCTTCCGCCAACGACAGTAAGGCCGAGCCGCCGAAATTCTGGGCCGTGACCGGCGTCGCCACCAACGACGTCCTCAACATGCGCGACGTCCCCGATGGCGACAGCAAGAAGCTCGGCGCCATCCCGCCCAACGCGCACGGCATCAAGAACATCGGCTGCATGACGCCGACCCCTAGTCTCGAGCGCTGGATGGTGATGACGCCGGCTGAGAAGGCCAACTCCAAGCTCGAGTGGTGCCGCATCGAGTACAAGGGCCAGCAAGGCTGGGTCGCCGCGCGCTTTCTGAAACCCGACGCCGCGGCGGGCGCCTCCGCCTCGGGAGGCGCATCGAGCGGAAATTGAGCTTCTGCCGTTTCGGCAGCCACCGCTCTTTTTGACAATCCCGCCTTTGTGGACAACGCCGCGCGGCGTGCCCGTTAAGCCGTCGCCCTGATGCCCTCATCACACAAAGCTGTGCCAAAAAGTGCACGCTTCCGCCTGAAGCGGTTTTTCGCAAGCGCAATCAAGCATAGTCTCCCGGACGTCGTGCGGGACGAATCTGGAACAGTGGGCGAAGCTTGAGCGTTGCCTCGGCGGCATGCTGAGTGTTCGGCGGGTAGGGATGTCCTTTATGCAGTTCGACGTTGCAGCGCTTCGCCAGTTTCTGACGACGCACGCTTCCCCTATCGCCACGCTGGCCGCTGCCGGCGGGGCCACTCTCGCCATCCTGATCGCCTTCGGAGCCATTTGGGCTTATTGGCCCGTCTCCGACGATGTCCCGGCCGAGACCGTGGCCGTAAGCGGCCCGGTGTTCAAGCCGGTCGTCATGACCTCGCCTGCCGCAGCGCCCGCCGAGGGTGCCGATGAATACCGCCAGCCGGTCACGACCCGCTACGACGACCTGCAGCGCCAGGACGATCGCTCGCTCACGCGCGCCGTGCAGCAGGAGCTGAAGCGTGCCGGCTGCTACGGCGGCCCGGTCAACGGAGTGTGGAACGCCGCGACGCGCCAGGGCATGGGCGAGTTCACCGGCCTCGTGAATGCGCGCTTGCCGGTCGACCATCCCGATCCCATTCTGCTGGTGCTGCTCGAGACGCACGACAAGGTGATCTGCAGTACGGGCGGCGCGCCGCGTCCTGCGCCGTCCACGCAGCGGGGCGAGGTTGCCGGCGCCGCGGACGAGCGTCCCGCGGAGAGACGAGCCGCGGAGGTTTCCAAGGCTCCAACCCGCGTGACGGTTGCCGAGGAGGAGGAAAGCGACACGTCTGTGCCAGCCGCGACAGCCGTGGCCGCGGGCGGAGCAGCGGCTGTGACTGCCGCTGCCGTTGCGCCAGGTCAGAAGAGTGCGTTGGAAGAGCCGGTAGCCGGGGAGCCGAAGAAGACGCGCAAATATCGCCAGCCGTCGCTCTCTCGTCAGGTCTCCAAGGGCTTCAAGAGCATCCAGCGCAGCTTGAATAAGATCTTCTGGTAATCGACTGCTTCACCCAGCCTCGAACGGTTGCCGGCGCGCTCCGTGCTGGATGGTGACGATCACGACCTCGCGGCGGGCGGCGTCGGCTATGTAATAGACGATATACGGATAGCGATGGACGACGATCCGGCGCACTTCTTCGACGCTGGTGCGCGGACCCGAGTAGGGAAACCTCTCCAACAGATCGATAGTGCGCCGAATTTCATCGCGCACTTTAATTGCCGAGGCCGGGCTCTTCTGGCGAATGTAATCTGCGATTTCACCGAGGTCGGCGACCGCGCGTGGCGTGAAGCGCGCCTTCACGGCTCGAAGCGGCGCCACGCGGCTTTGACGTCTTCGTCCGAGGCGTGGCGGTCGCTCCTGGCCTGCTCCAGACCCTCGGTCAAAGGACCCATATGCTCGGGCGGAACGGCCACGGTCTCGTCGTCCGCAGTCATCGCGAGCATCATCCGCGCGACCTCGTCCTGGTCGGCGTCAGAAAGCCTGGTCACGGCCTCGAGGGCCTTTTTCAGAAGCTCACTCATTTGGGGAGTATAGCCCTACGGCTCGAAGAGGCAAAGGTGAGACCTTTTGCATTTTGTCTCTCCCTTCACGTCATGGCGGCGAAGGCCGCCATCCACGCCAGCTTCAGTGCGTGTGACGGTTGTTGCCCCTGCCCGAGCATCGCAAACGGAGACACTTCATCCTTACATCGACGTGTCGTGGGTCCCGGCCTTCGCCGGGATGACAGCACCGCTCCAACTGTCCTTATTCCATGCGAGTTTGGATCGTAATTGAGCGCTTGAACTGACGCATGAACTCGGAACACGAAATTGGCGGAAGCGTTACTCGCAAAGCGGCGCCCTTCCTAGGTCCAAACCTTTTTACAATTTGATCTTGGACAGTGGATCGGTCTTGTTCGGACATGCCCATGCTCGTTCCAAACACTTGCCGAATTTCCGTTTCCCCTTTGGAATTCTCTGGCCAGAGCAATTCCATGTTTTGAGGATGGAATGAAAAGCCCAAGAAAATGATCGTTCTCGCCTGAGCGACGGCTTTTCTGACCAGCTCAATCGTCATTTCTGGAACTGAACGCTCTGTAAATGTCTGAATGCGCCCCTGGGCGCGAACGATACCGCCGCGCCCATCGGCGCCGAATTCGTTTCCCGAAGGCTCCCCCAGCCAACCCGCTGAACCAACTTCGCCGTAGGGATGTAGGATCTGCAATCCTTGGAGAATTGGCTTGGCTTGCTCGGGTTGCAGAAAATACAGAGCTTGCACGGCATTAAATAGGAACCACTCGATACATCTATCGTAGTTGAAGCTAATGAATGTGACCGGATCGAATGCGGCGGCTAGGTTTTCCGCCTCCACGCTTTCAAAAAATGCCTGTGCGAGCTCTTGGTACCACGTCGCTTCTAACCTGGAAGGATCGAGCGTGTTGTAAATGTTGTCCCTATTAACGTGAAGTTTGGATTTTCTCTCCCCATCCAAGATAAGCTTCGAGATGGCGGTCTTCGCGCAGTGTTGAATATCCGCGTCCAAGCGATGGATCTCTAGAAAACTGTCAACCGAGCTGACGTAGTGTATTCCCTGAGAAATCTTCGCGCACGCAGCGGCGACGCGTTGCTGTTTGCCGAAAAAATGGTCGGAGCGCGTGAGTTCCTGCCAGAAATCAAGGTCTCCGCCTTTGAGGCGGCCAAAGTCGTCAAAGGTGAGTTTTGTGAGCTTCGATATTGAGCTTTTTAGTGCATGGCCTAAAGGTAAGCCCGCTTCGAAGCTGGCCCCAGCCCCAACAACGATAACTGTTTTATCTAAAAACATTCTCGCTTCGCTGCAAACTCAACCCACGCCCCTCCCCACTTCCCACGTCTCTTCCTGCACGCGGATGTCTGCCAAGATGCGGTCAAGCAGCAAACACGTCCGCTTGAACAGCGCGCTCCCGCGCCGGTAATCCGCAGGCGCGAAGAAGTCGACGCGGCCGGCCTTGAACAGCTCCACGCATTTGGCGTCTGACAGCCCCGGCGTATGCACGGCAATCGCGTGCCCGCCACTCTTGCGCATCAGCGCCATGGACGGCACGTCCGTCTCGCCGTCACCGAAATAGATCATGTTCGAGAACGGGATCGGCCGCTGCGCCTCCGGCATGTGCGAGTTGATGCTCTCGCCCATGTCCTCGATGCCCTTGTTGATGCGGAACAGGTACTGCGTCTTGCCCGTGTCGGTGATGACGCGCTTCGGGTACGGCAGCTCGTAAGGGTCGAACCAGTATTCAGACGCGAACACGTTGTGGAAGCGCGGATAGATGCTCGTGCCCTCGATGATCTCGGTCAGCCCCGACGACACGAGATAATGGCGCAGCGTCACGCCCTGGCTCTCGGTGCGGATCTCGATGTACTTCGCGATCTCGTCGAACCACTCGGCGACGCCCTGGTAGAGCTCCACGTCGCGGCCTTGCTTGACCAGGCTCTCGCGGTTGATGACGAGGCCCTTCTCCTTGGCCATTTTGTACATCAGGCGCATGTAGGTGATGAGCGGGTCGGCCTGCTGCTCGCGCGCGACGCGGCCGCATTCGGCCCAGAAGGCCTGAGGCTCGATGCCGAGCTGCGGCAGGAACGAATACTCCTGCATCGGCTTGGGCGAGAGCGTGCCGTCGAAGTCGTAGACGAGCGCGATGGTCTTCTTCGTGAACGTGTCGGCCCCGCCGGCCTTCGGCTTCTTCTTGGCCTTTCCGTGCGAGGATGCGCCGCCGCTTGCGGGCGTGTCGTCCTCGGCCTTGTCGTGGCGGTCGCTGGCGCGCTCGGTCATCTCGAAACTCCAAACCCTCTTGCAATCCGGTTTGGCCGAGAATCCCCCGATTCGGGTGGCCGCCTGAAGGCGGAGGCTGTGGATAAGTGGGGCATGGCGAAGCCGCCAGCCCCGCCGCTCACCCGAAAACCAGCGATTGATGCACCGCTCCGCCCGCCATGACGCCGTCGGCCGAGGCCAGCGTCGCATTGTGCATCGGCCGGGTGATGTCGCCGGCGGCGAAAACGCCGGCAATGCTGGTCCGCTTCATCGGGTCGGTCTTGATCACCGGCCCTGTCGGTCCGTCCTCCAGCGCGCAGCCGAGCTGGTCGGCGATCGGGCTCTGGAAGCTGGTGCGCGGCGCCAGATAGAGCGCGGCGATGGTGACGAGCCGCCCGTCTGAGAGGCGGACCCCCTGCAGATCCGGCGCTTCGCCCTCAAGGCCCACAATCGGCGCGGCTTCGATGGTCACCTGCCGCGCGGCGAGGCGCGCACAGGTCTCCTCGTCCGGCATCGTCCCGCCGTTGAGGAAGAAGGTCGTCGGACCCCACTCGGGAATGAGCTGCGCCTGATGCGTCGAATGCGGCAGCACGCTCAAGACGCCGAGGGGCTGGCCGAGGAATTCGAAGCCATGACAGTAGGGGCAGTGGAGTACGGTCTTGCCCCAACGCTCCTGAATACCCGGAATCTCCGGCAAGCTGTCCTTGAGGCCGAAAGCCAGCACGAGCTTGCGCGCTTCGAGCCGATCACCGTCGGCGAGCCGGATAGCGAATCCGCCATCGTCGGCCTCGGCTTCCATCGCCTCGTTGTCGATGAAGCGCACGCTCGGATAGGCGGCGAGCTTCTCGCGCGCGGCCTTCAGCATCTCATAGGGCGCGACTCCATCCTGACCGAAGAAGCCGTGCGAGGCCAATGCGAAGCGATTGCGCGGCTTGCCAGTATCGAGGACGCACACCGACCGGTTGGCGCGTGCAAGCTGCATCGCGGCAGAAAGGCCGGCGAAACTTCCGCCGATGACGATCGCGTCGTTACGCATGGCTGTGATCCTTGAGAGACTTGCCGCGCTTGGCGAGGCGGCGATTGAAATCCTTGGAGAGGTCGGCGAGCGTCACCGCGCCGAGCCTGGCCTGGAACAGGTCCTCGACCTCGCGGAAGGTGGTGTCGAGCGCGTGGTTCACGGCCTGCTCGACGAGGCATTGCGGATTGTCGCTGCGATGCCCGAGCGCGACGAGCGGAGGCTCGCCAACGGCCTTGTAGATTTCGGCCAATGTCACCGAGGACGGATCGCACGCGATCGTCCATCCGCCGCCATGGCCTTTTGCCGAGGCGACGAAACCTTGGTCGCGCAACCCAGCCATGACGCGGCGGACGACGACGGGATTCGTCTCCATCATCTTCGCCAGCTCTTCCGACGTGGCGGGCCCCTTCATGCCGAGCATGTGGAGCAGCACGTGAAGAACGCCTGAAAGCTTGCTGTCCTGTTTCATGTAACAACATATGTTACATGATGGCCGAGAATGCAAGTGCGGTTCGCTGGAGTGTGCCTGGCGGAACAGACGTTCACGGCCGTTTGATCGAGAAGCGGCTTGTTTTCGGCGCAATTCGTCAATAGAGCGGGGTCGCTTCAGACCCTACCGTCTGACGCGTGAATCGCGCTCTCTATCAAAGAGCCAGGCGCGCCTATTCTATTTGTTCGACTTGCCAGAAGGAGACTGCCCATATGCGAGCAACCACCCAAGCGACGCTGACATCAGCCGTCCGCGGTGGTCTCATCGCGGGCAGAGAGACACTCATTCTCCCGAGCAATCCCAATGGGCAATTCGCTTTCGGACGCGACGCATAGTTCGTCGAACGTCCGGCTTTTCACTTCCGATAAATCCTGGATCGAGGGCGCCGCTCTCGAGCAGCTGAAAACCACGGCACGCCTTCCGGGCATGGTGCTGGCGGCTGGCTTTCCCGATCTGCATCCGGGCAAAGGCATCGCCGTCGGCGCCGCGTTCGTTTCGCGTGGCGTTTTCTATCCGACGCTTGCCGGCAACGACATCGGCTGCGGTATGAGCTTCTGGGCGACCGATGTGTCCGCGAAGAGGCTCAAGCTCGACCGGCTGGAGAAGCGCGTCGCGGGCCTCGACGAGCCGTGGGACGGCGACCTCGAGCCCTGGCGCGAGCGGTACGGCCTCGAGCCGACGCTGTCGGACGCGGGTCTCGGCACCATCGGCGGCGGCAATCACTTTGCCGAGCTGCAGCTGGTCGACGAGGTGCGCGATGCCGTGGCGTTCGAGAGCCTGGGTCTCGACCGAGATGCCGCTTGCCTGCTCATCCACTCGGGCAGCCGCGGCCTGGGCCAGGCGATCTTCCAGGAACTGCTCGCGGAGCATGGCGCCAACTCGCTGACCGAAGGGAGCGACGCGGCGCAGCGCTATCTCGTGCGCCACGACCACGCCATGCGCTTCGCACTCGCCAACCGGGCGCTGCTGGCGCATCGCTTCGCGGGGGAATTGGGCGCGGACGTGCGCCTCGTCTCCGACGTCGCGCACAACATGGTGACGCGCGAGCGGTTCGAGGGCGAGCCCGCCTGGATCCATCGTAAAGGCGCAGCCTCGGCTCTCGAAGCCCAGGCGGCCGGCGCGCTGATGATCCCCGGCTCGCGCGGCACGGCGAGCTATCTCGTTCGCGTCGCCGGCGACACGGAGCGGGCTGCCTGGTCGGTCGCGCATGGTGCGGGTCGGCGCTGGCAGCGCGGCTATGCCAAGTCGCGGCTGTCGCACAAATACCGCGTCGAGGACCTGAAGCGGACCGACTTGGGCGGCCGTGTCATTTGTGAGGATCGCGAGCTTCTCTATGACGAGGCGCCTCAGGCCTACAAGGACATCGCTCAGGTCATCGCCGATCTCGAGAACCTCGGCCTTGTCCGCACCATCGCCGTCTACCGCCCGGTGCTGACATACAAGGTGAGGAGGGCTTCCGATGAGTAATGCCCCTCGCATCTGGCTGCAGATCACCTCAGGCCGCGGTCCGGCGGAGTGCCAGCTCGCGGTCGCCAAGCTCGCAAGCGTCGTCGAGAAGGAGGCGCGCGCCGCTGGCCTCGCATGCGAGGTGCTCGACGCCGTCGAAGGCTCCGAGCGCGGCACGCTGCTATCGGCGCTGCTCTCCATCGAGGGCGAGGCGCCGGCATCCTTCGCGGCGCGCTACGAGGGCAGCGTCTTGTGGGTCTGCCCGTCGCCCTTCCGGCCGACGCACAAGCGCAAGAACTGGTTCGTCGGCGTCGATGTGCTGAACCCGCCTGACGCTGGCACGTCCGGCGTCTTAAAGCTTGCGGACGTCACCTTCGAGGCCATGCGCGCGTCAGGTCCCGGCGGGCAGCACGTCAACAAGACCGAAAGCGCCGTCCGCGCCACGCACAAGCCGACGGGCCTTGTCGCCGTGGCACGCGAGGAGCGTTCGCAGGTCATGAACAAAAAACTGGCTTTGGCCCGCCTAGCGGGCCTGCTCGAGGCGGGCGCAGTGGCGGCAAAGGCGGACGCCGAGCGCGACCGCTGGGTTCAGCACGACGCGCTCGAACGCGGCAGCCCCAAGCGCACGTTCCACGGTCCAGCCTTCAAGGAGAAGCGCTGACAAAAAAAGCCCTCTCTCCTCGGATGACGAAGAGAGAGGGCAGTCCGCCGTCGGCGGAAAGACAATGTCGATTGATTGGCTTGGCGCTCGCTCGCGCCGTATGGCCGGCTTGAGGCTCGGCCTCAGAAATGGTCCTCGCAGCGGCAGTCGGGACCGCACTTGCGGCCACCGCGATGCTGCCAAGCCGCAGCTCCCAGTTCGAAAAAGAGAAACAGCCAATGCTGCGGCTGCGGTGTGTCCCGCGCACGCTGCACCTGCTCTTCAAGCTGCGGTGAAAACGCGACAGCAAGCTGCGCGCTATGGGTCGGTTCAGCGCATGCCATGGGATCCCCCCGGTTGGCGATGTACCCCGCTGATGACCTCAAACGTACAGTACGCTTATCAATTAGGCAACGGACGATTTGGTAGCGATGTCAGGGCTGAAATGTGGCGAAGCTAATGCGTTGGATGAGGTGCCAAAGGCCATTTACGGCGGGGCCGGTCAATGACCGACCAAGCATCCGGAGTCTACTAAGCTTCAAACGGCGGAACACCATTGCCGTCGTGTTTGGCTGAATAGCGGCAGCTTCCCGGTCCACGATCGACAGTGGGCTCCAGGCCATCGCCTCGAAGCGCCGCGCGAGGACTGCAGCTACAATTATTTCAATGGAGAGTAAGACACGAGCCAGCAGCGGTGGTGATCAGGCAGTCTCGTCCGCCTGCGTTGTCATGATCGGCGTGATCTGGATGATGTTGTCCTTCATGGACACCTGCATCTGATCCTCGGGTCCAATGTCGAGGACCAGGGCATCACCGTTGCCGAACGTCACCTGCAGCAGGCTGCCGCTGCGGTAGATCTGCATCTCGGGGTCGAGCTCAAGCCCATCCGAAAGGATGATATTGCCGCCGCCCGAAAGCGTGATCGAATCCTGGCCGTCGCCGCGGCCGAAGTAGATGTTGGCGGTTCCGTTCACGGTGACGGTATCGTCGCCCGAACCGCCCCGGATGTCGATAGGCTTGGTGCCGTCTCTGCCGTACTGGGCATTGATGGTTATGGTGTCGTTGCCTTCGCCGCCGGCGACCGAGTCGACCTGGCTGGCGTAGATCGAGATCACGTCGTCGCCTTCGCCGCCGTCCACGCTGCCAACGTGTCCGCCCTTGCCGTCCGGCGTCTCGCGGGCCTCTACGGTGATGGTGTCCTGGCCTTCGTCGCCGTGCACCGAGCCGATATTGATGCCGGCGACCGAGATCGTATCGTTGCCGCTTCCGCCACCGACATCGGTAACGCCGCCGCCCGTGTTGTTCTTGCCGGTTTCGGCCTCTACCAGGATCCTGTCGTCGCCGGCGCCGCCGTCGACGAAGCCGATCTGCCGCCCGCCGACTCTGAGCTCGTCCTGGCCCTCGTCGCCGTTGACCCGCCCGACGAAATTGGCCCAGGCATCGATGATGTCGTCGCCCTCGCCGCCCATGACGTCGCCGATCGTGGCGCCACTGAGATACATGACGTCGTCGCCGGCGCCCGAGATGGCGGCGGAGATGTACGCGGCATCGGCCTGGATCGTGTCGTCGCCGTCACCGGTCACGATGCGCACGTTGTTGGCCATGACGGTGACGGAATCGTTGCCGCCGCGCGTCGCGATGTGCATCTCGGCGTCAGGACCGAACGCGCTCGCGTCGATTGCCGTATCGCCGTCGCCGGATTCGAATTCGAAGATGCTGGGAAGCTGGGTCTGCTTCTGGATGTTGTCGGAGTTGCCTTCGCTGTCCGAGTAGTTGAGCTCGAACTTGCTCGCAAACTTACCCGTCAGGAGGTCGACGAGCGTCGCGAGGAGGCTCTTCGTCTCGGGAGAGATGGTCTGGAAGTCAGACGAAGAGGTCTGGGTCTGGGTCCGGGACAGGCCCGACGACAAATTCCGGATCTCTTGCAGGCTTTGGGAGGGCCGAAGCTCCGCGGCCGTCGTCGAATACCGCGGTCCTGTTACGTCCATCGGTCAAACCGGTTTCCCTGGGGCTTTATCCCCGCGTGCCGAGGTTATTCCCCGGACCTGACCTGTAGCTGGTCAATCGTTGACGAAAGTTTGCAGGATTGCGTTAATGAAATGTGAATAGTGTCGGTGCCACGGGCCAACCTGTTTGGCTCGCTCCGATTTTTTTGCTTCGTCCCTCCCGCAGTGTAGCTCCCACAATGAAACAGCGCGCTATCCTCGTCACCGGCGCCTCGTCGGGAATCGGCCTCGCCTCGGCCCGCCTGATGAAGGCCCGCGGCTGGCGTGTGCTTGCCACCGCCCGGACACCCGAAGCGCTCGCCATGCTGGAGAACGAGGCAGGTGTCGAGGCCCTGCGGCTCGATCTCTCCGAGCCCGCGTCCGTCGCCGCCTGCGCCGATGAAGCGCTCGAGCGAACCGGCGGCAGCCTCTATGCGCTCTTCAACAATGCAGCGTACGGCCAGGTTGGCGCGGTCGAGGACCTTTCTGCCGACGTTCTGCGCCGCCAGCTCGAGGTGAATGTCGTCGCCACGCATGAGTTCACCCGCCGTTTGATCCCGGCCATGCGGCGGCAGGGCGAGGGGCGTATCGTGCAATGCTCCTCGGTGCTGGGCTTCGTATCCGCTCCCTATCGTGGCGCCTACTGCGCCTCGAAGTTCGCGCTGGAAGCGCTGAGCGATGCCATGCGCCACGAGCTTGCCGGCACGAACATCCGCGTCTCGATCATCCAGCCGGGGCCGATCCGCACGCGCTTTGTCGAGACGGCGCTTTCGAACTTCCGCACCACCGTGAACATCGAGGCGTCGCCGCACCGCGAGTCCTATCTCGCCCGCCTCGCCGCCATGGAGCAGGGCGGAAAGCAGACCTTCAAGCTCGAGCCCGAGGCGGTCGCCTGGAAGCTCGTGCATGCCGTCGAGAGCGCCCGGCCCAGGCCCCGCTACATGGTGACGGTTCCGACATACGTTGCCGCCTACGCCAAGCGCCTCTTGCCGAGTGCGCTCGCCGACTGGCTCTTCCTGCGTGTCTGACATCTCCGGAATGAAAAAGGGTCGGCTCCCTCAGGAACCGACCCTCTCCCTTCTCTAGGTGCTGGTTAGGCCGAGAAGTTAAGCGGCGACTTTCGCCCGCTTGACTGCGCGCGCACGCTCCGGGGCCTTCTTGGCCGCGGGGGCGGGCTGCTTCGGCTGCTCAGGCTCCGAGCCGCGCAGATGCGTCTTCACGACGACATCGTTGGCCTCGAAGGCGTCCTTGAGCACAGGAACCGCGAGATTGGGGTCTGCATCACCGCTCATGAAAACATCGAGCGCTGCGTAGCCCGTCTCCGGCCAGCTATGGATCGAGATATGGCTCTCTGCCAACACCGCCACTCCTGTGACGCCGCCAGTGGGCTTCAGGTGGTGCAGATGAATGTGCAGCAGTGTAGCGCCTGCGGCTTCGACGCAGCGCTTAAGCGTACGCTCCACGTGCTCGAGGTCGTCGAGCCGACGGGCGCCGAACAGGTCGATAAGCAGATGTTGTCCGGCGAAGCGAACGCTGTCGCGTTCGTTAGTGTCCAGTGCATCGGCGCGCACTACACGCGCAGCTGCATTCAAATCTTCCTTTTGGGCGGGGCTTGAACGAGTCAAGTCCATCCCCAATTGGAAGAGGGTGTCATTAAAGGCCATATGACCCTCCCCAACCAGCAGATAGAGGTGACCCGTCCGCTCCTTACCTTGGGGGTTTGGGGATTTGAGTCCTTGACCTTAAGGGCAGGTGGACGAACGGAGACGACGCATATGGGGCAAACGACCCCCCTACGCAAGAAAAAATTGACCCCAGCCATGTAAAAAATTCTGCGCCTCTTTCACGCAGCTTTAACAAGGCGCAATACGCGGCGATTTGGGGTCAGACGAAGCGCTTCTCGAAGCCGCTCACTGCGGTCCCAAAAACTGCTTCAGCAGATCCTTCGCCTTCGATTTTTGATTCTGGCCGTCCGCGTTCTCTCCGCTGCCGAGCAGCTCGTTCGCGATCTCGCCCGCGCTCTTGCCTTTGAACTGCTTGCCGATCTCCTTCAGCGTGTCCGCCGTCTTGGGATCCTTGAGCACGCCCTTGAAGTCGGGCGAGAACTTTGGCTGCTCCCAGGGACCCGTGACGCGGACCGGGATTTCGATCCCCGACGCGTTCTGGTCGCCGCCCTGGCCCTGCAGATTGGCGACGATCCGCGGCTTCAGCATGTAATCGAGCTCGCGCGAGGGCAGCTTGACGGAGCCGGAGCCCGTAAGCCGCATCATCGGGCTCACGAGACGCAAGTCCTGATTCTGCGCCACGCCGTCGACGACCGACCACGTGGAGGTCATCTCGCTGAAGTCGGTCTTGTCAGTCGGCGCGGTGCCTGCGGAGAAGCGGCCCTGACCGATGCCGCGGATCATCTGCGGGATGTTGATCCCGATGATTGCGCCGTCGGCGAAGGAAGCCTCGATCTTGCCATTCAAAGTCTCGACCAGCTGCCGTTCGTTCTGTCCCTGGCCCGCGAGCGCGAACGCCAGGCGTCCCTTGCCGGCGAGCTTGTCGATGTCGGCGGCATCCTTGAGCAGCGGCTGGCCGGAGATGTTCTCGAGCACGATATTGGCGCCGATGTTCGCGCTGTCCTGCTGAGACCCGTCGAGCGTGATGTTGCCGCGCCCGCGTCCGTCATAGAGGCGCATGTCGTCGATGGTCGTCTTCATGACGCGGTTCTTGAGCGCGACCGTAAGCTCCGACTGGCCGACCTTGATGTCGCGTACGAACACGCGCGCGACGGAGAGCTTGGCGTCCGCGTCGATGAGGCCGAGCAGCCCCAGGTCATAGGGCGAGTCGCTCCAGCCCTCCCGGTGCGTATAGCCTTTGACGCGCGGACCCGGCTTTGCCGGGTCGCGAGCCAGGAGGTCGTCGATCGAGCTGGCGCCGCTCGCGGCTGGGCTTCCGCCTTGCTCCGCCTTCGGTTGCGCCGAGGATGCCTCGGAAAGCAAGCCGTCGTACCTGTAGGTGTTGAGGTCCAGCTCCGTGAGCTTGAGATTGGCGTTGACCCGTGGACGAGCGCCGCCGTTCTCGACCGAGATCTGGCCTCGCGCGATTGCTCCATCGAGATTGATCTCCGCGGACGAAAAGGTCGTGGTCTTCCCACTGGTCCGAATGATCCCTTTCGCGGTCAGGGCTCCGAAGCCCTTCGACGGAGGCACCCTCATGCCCATCCAGCTTGCGAGCCCGCGCACCGAGGGCGACTGCGCAGACAGGATGCCTTCGGCGTCCACCGTTTCTCGGAAAGTCGCCGATCCTTCGAACGAGGTCTGGAGAGCGTCGGAGGCGAAGTTGACCTTGAGCTTGGCGGGGCGATCGTCCAGCACGGACGAGATCGACGTCAGCGCGCCTTCGAAGGTCGCGGGCTTGCCGTTCCATGCCATGTCGCCCTTGGCCGTCAGAGGCTCGGTGATGGCAGGCAGCGCCAGGCGAACGTTCAGCGACTTGATCTCGTGCCGCGAGCCGAAGCGAGCGTCCGAATAATTGACCGTGCCGTTGTCGATGACGACGTCGTCGAGCTTGAGTTGTGAGAGAGCGCGAGGCGAGCCTGCGGTGGGCTTGCTGGCCGCGGAGTCGGAGGTGAGGCCACCCGGCGCATCCGAGGCTGTCCCGCCGGCCTGTGCCAGCCGAACCGGCTCGGACGATGTGAGTTCCGACGTCCTGCCCATCTGCCACGACTTGCGCCCGTTCGCATCGACGGCGAGGTTAAATTGCGGCTCGGAGAGCACGAGCCGCTTGACGCGTAGCTCGCGCTGCAGGAGCGGCAGCAGCGAAACGTTGACGTCGAGCGCCTTCATCGACACCAGCGGCGCGTCCGAGGGGCCGCCGACGCCGGAGAGCGACACCTTCTCGAGCGACACGCCGACCGATGGGAAAATGTTGAACGACGCCGGACCGGCGACGATGAGATCCCGGCCGGTCTTCTCCTTGACGGCCGCCACGATGCGGTCGCGTACGAAATCGGCCGACATCATGGAAAGGGCGAACGCCCCGAGCCCCGTCACGACGACGCCGAAGCCGACGACCATCAGCGCGATGCGCGGCAGCGACCAGGAGCGATCCTCGAAATCGGAGTGATGGCGCGGTGGCATGCCGCGCGCCGGCGGAGCCGGCATACCTCCGGGCGGCGGATAGGTGCGGCTGCCCTGGCGCGGATCTCTCGATTGAGACGGATACCCGCCGGGACCGCCCTGGGTGCGCGGGTCTTGCCCTTGCTGCGGCGGTCGCCCCGCCGTACGCGGGTCGCGGTCGGCTGGCATGCGCTCGTCGTACCGCGGCGGCGCAGTCCTTGGCGGCTCGGTACGCTCATTGGCCGGGCGGTAGTTTTCGAAGCGTGGCGGTCCTCCCGGCGGAGGCTTCCTGTCTGTCATTCTTCGATCGACCTGTAACGGCTAAGCGCATTACGCGGGTGGGATATCTCGCGACTCATCATTTCACCTGTATAGCGGCAAATTGGTGGTTCTTGCGTCCGCTGCGGCACCATCCCGCGACGATGGCCGGAAGGCGCATGGATGGCCCCGGGGCGCTGGAGTTTCCAGCTCGCTGCTCTCATCCGATGCTTCAGTCATGGCGGCATTGAGATGCGTTCCACATGCAAGCCGTGAGGCAGGCGCCGGTCAAGCCCGAAATACGGGATTTTCCCCTTTTGTTGTAGATGGATAGCTTCCTGTTGAGCATCTGAATCCGGACGCAATCGGGACGGGGTTTGGCCACCCGAATCGGACAGATTCTGCGCATGAGTGAATCTGTCCCGTTTCTGGTGAAGGTCCGCCCAGTGGCGTTCGCGCTGGTTGGACTTGTCGGTCTCGGTTTTCCCCTCATTGCCCCCGCCACGGCCGCGTCAGGCCCGAGCGGGCGGGCCGTCGTCATCGACGGCGACACCATCGACATCGATGGCCAGCGCGTCCGCCTGGAAGGCATCGATGCTCCGGAGCATGCGCAGACTTGCGGCCGCAAATGGATCGGCAGCTGGTCCTGCGGCGCCGGTGCTATACGAGCCCTGGAAAGCCTCATCGGCGGTCGTCGCGTCGAATGCACCAGCGAAGGCCATGATAAATACGGCCGCATCCTGGGCGTCTGCTCGGTCGATGGCCGCGATGTCAACGCCGAGATGGTGCGCTCCGGCTATGCCTGGGCGTTCGTGAAATACTCCAGCCGTTACCAGTCCGAGGAAGCCGAGGCGCGCAAGGCCAAGGTCGGCATCTGGCAGGGCGAGGCCGAGCCGGCGTGGGTCTATCGCGAAAAGAAATGGACGGTCGCCGAGGTCGCGGCGCCTTCGGGCTGCGCCATCAAAGGCAATATCACCGGCAATGGCCACATCTATCACATGCCGTGGAGCCCCTGGTACGGCAAGGTCAAGGTGGAGCCGGCCAAGGGCGAGCAGTGGTTCTGCTCCGAGGCCGACGCGGCGAAAGCCGGCTTCCGCCCCGTCCAATCGCACTGATGGTGCACCTGCGAAGGCGCGGCGTTGACTTCGTCCGTTATCGCAACGAGAGTTCTGTTCTCTGGCGAGAGGCGGACCCATGAGCGCGCAGATGGCACCATCACCACAACGGTCACGGAGCGTTGCTCCGATGCTGCGGAGCGCGTTCCTCACGCTCGCCGCTCTGGCGGTCGTTTCGCCGGCTGCCGAAGCCAGCCAGAGCTGGCCGGGGATCAAGGCCGAGGTCTACGCCGGCAAGACACTCAATGATGGCCGCGGCGTCCTCACGCTCAAGGCTCCTTATCGCCCTGACGATGTCCGCTCCGTTCCGCTCGAGGCCGACGCCAAGCTTGCCGACGGACGCACCATCAAGTCCGTGACCTTCATCGTCGACGAGAACCCCTCGCCGGTGGCGGCGGTCTTCCGCATGGCGGGCTCGCGCCCGTCCGTGCATCTCGTCACCCATATCCGCCTCGACCAGCAATCCGACGTGCGCGTCGTCGTCGAGGCGAGCGACGGGACGCTCTATATGGTCGAGCAGCTCGTGAAGTTTGCCGGCGGCCAGGCTTCCTGCTCGGCGCCGCCCACGGGCGATCCGGCCGAGATTCTCGCCAACACCGGCAAGATGGATTTCGCCCAGGTCGGTGAGAAGGCCAAGGCTTCGCACTCGCTGCAGCGCGCGCGGCTCACACTGAGCCACCCCAATCATACCGGCATGGTGCTGGATCAGATCACGCTGCTCTATGTGCCGATGCTGATGGTGAACCACATCGAGGCGCGTCAGGGTGACGAGCTCGTGTTCGACATGACAGGCTCGATCACGCTGGCCCAGAACCCGGTGGTGGAATTCGACTTCGTCACCAACGGTGCCGGCGAGATGACGACCGTCGCCAAGGATACGAGCGGCGCGGCGTGGCAAAAGCGCTTCCCGATTGGCCCTGCGAGCTGATCGCAATACGCATCTGAAACGTCGTCTTCAAAAGCAAAAGAGCGTCAGAAACGTCTGACGCTCTCGAGCATACGTGGATTTGAGAACGCGGCGTCCAACGTCCGCCGCTGCTCGCATTAGATCATGCCGAGCAGATGCAGGACGACGAGCCCGGAAATGGGCACGCCCAGAGCCCAAAGCACGACATAGCGCATGATCATCTCTCCTTTTTATTCGAGGCTCACAAGATCACCGCGAGCAGAATGCAGCGCATTTCCGCAGTGCTCTTGAGTATTGCCTGTCTTGCCAATGTGGCTGCCGCAAGCAACTGCCGATACATAGAAAAGTTCCACGCCAGCGCGATGCTCAGAACAAAGAAGGGCGTTGCGAAATGCTGGCATCTGCCGATGCCCACGCCGGAACCAAATCAATCAGACTGCGTTTCTCAGCTGTTCAACATATCGAAGCTTGAAAACACTTCGATGAGGCGGAGTTATTTCCATGGGAAATCTCTTACACTGGGCCGTCGTGTTCTTGGTCGTAGCACTCGTTGCAGCGTTCCTCGGCTTCGGTGGCGTTGCAGGAACGGCAATGGAAGGCGCGCGTCTCTTGTTCTGGGTCGCGGTCGTGTTTCTCGTCGTTTCGCTTGTGCTTGGCCTTATTCGCAGGGCCTGAGCCGCGGAGAAGAGGCGACCATCGCCTCTCCCGCTCACTAGAGTTCAATAAATAAGGGAGTTCTGAAATGAACTGGGATCGTATCGAAGGCAACTGGAAGCAGTTCTCGGGCAAGGTTCGCGAGAAGTGGGGCAAGCTGACCGACGATGACCTGACAGTCGTCAACGGCCGCCGCGAGCAGCTCGAAGGCAAGATCCAGGAGCGCTACGGCTACGGCAAGGAACAGGTGAAGAAGGAACTCGACGATTGGGCAAACTCGCTCTAATCGGCGAGACCCCAAGTCAGAAAAATCCGCCGGCGGGCTCAGCTCGCCGGCGGATTTTTCTATGCGGTAACGAAGCGGCTCGTGCGTTGAGCCAAGCTTCAGCCGTTTGGAAACGTGATCAGGATCTTCATCTTGATGAGCTCGGGGAACTGCGTCTGCAGGACGTGTCCCGCAAACCAGAGCAGCGCGCCGAGAAGCAGCAGGGCCGGGATGGCGGCGAGCACGGCCTTGATGAAGAACGTCACCAGTCGCAGGAACGGCACGTCGAACCGTTTCACCGTAGCCGGGATCGGGTCGTCGCCGTAGGCCGGACGAGAATAGCTCGTGTCCCGGTTGATGAAGCGGGGGGTATCCCGAAGGGTATCGTCACGGTTAAGGCTGACGTCGCGCTCGCGGGCTTCCCGCTCGCGAGCCTCACGGGCCCGCGCGTCGCGCTCACGGCGAACAGTACGTGGCAGATCGTCGAAATCCGCGTCGGCCGTGAGAGAAAGTTGGGGTTCGGACATTGTCCCTACAAGACTCCAGCAACCAGGTTCCAGAAACGGCCTTTGTCACACTGCCTCGGCCCTGTCACATTGTCGTTGCGTCCGGCAGGCAGCGTGCGTTCAACGTGTATGCGGACTGTAAGCTTATTGCTAGGTTACGCCGCGATTTTGACGGGGAGGTGTTCTTGAGCGACTTGAAGGGCCTGATTCGCACGATTCCGGACTATCCCAAGGCCGGAATCATGTTCCGTGACGTGACGACACTCCTGGGGGATGCTCAAGGCCTGAAGGCCGCCGTCGCGCAGCTTGCCGAACCGTTTCGCACTCTGCCAGTGGATGCTGTGGCCGGCATCGAAGCGCGCGGGTTCATCCTGGGCGGCGCCGTTGCCGACCGGCTCGGATGCGGCTTCATCCCGATCCGCAAGAAGGGTAAGCTGCCCTGGAAGACCATCGGCCAGCAATACACGCTCGAGTACGGCGTCGACGTGATCGAGATCCACGAGGATGCGATCAAAAGTGGCCAGCGCATTCTGATTGTTGACGATCTAATCGCGACTGGCGGCACGGCGGAAGCGGCCGCGAAGCTGGTGACGCGCTCAGGTGGCCACATCGTCGGGGCCGCCTTCATCATCGATCTGCCGGACCTCGGTGGTATCAAACTGCTCGAGAGCCACGGCATATCGTGCCACGCGCTTGTGGCTTTCGAAGGCCATTAAGGAATGGGGCTGGGCCCAGAGGACATTAAGAATGCGCTTCGGAGCATCGCCGCCTGGCGCGCCGATCCCGACTCGCCGGCATCTTGTCCAGTCTGCGGCGCAGCCCACCTTTCTATCATTGACCGCTCGGCGCGGCCCTATGCGGAATGGTACTATCTGACCTGTGCACAGTGCGGATTGGAAGAGACGCTGCATATCCCTATGAGTCCGCCATCCGACGCATTGGATTGAGCCCATGAAGATCGATGGCAAGCCCTACCGCACCATTTGGCCGACGGAGGACGGTGCTGGCGTCGACATCATCGACCAGACCAAGCTTCCGCACAGCTTCGAGATCGCAACGCTTCGAACCGCAGAGGATGCGGCGCGCGCCATCCTTACCATGCAGGTCCGCGGCGCGCCGCTAATCGGAGCAACTGCTGCTTACGGTGTTGTCCTCGCGCTTCGGCGCGACGCCTCGGATGCGGCGCTCGCCGATGCCATCGATCTTCTCGCCAAGCAGCGTCCCACCGCCATCAATCTGCGCTGGGCACTGAACGAGATGCGAACGGCCGTCGCGCAGCTCCCAACCGAGAAGCGCGCCGCCGCCGCGGCCATCCGAGCGGCTCAGATCGCCGATGACGATGTCGAGACCTGCCGTCTCATCGGCGTGCATGGGCTGGTGCTCATTGAGGAAGCTGCCGCGCGCAAGCCCGGCGAAACCATCAACATTCTGACCCACTGCAACGCCGGCTGGCTCGCCTGCGTCGACTGGGGCACTGCGACGTCTCCCATTTATCAGGCTCATGATGCCGGTATCCCCGTGCATGTGTGGGTCGATGAAACCCGCCCGCGCAATCAAGGCGCTTCGCTCACAGCCTTCGAGCTCAAGAGCCATGGAGTTCCCCACACCATCATCGCCGACAATGCCGGCGGCCATTACATGCAGCAGGACCTCGTCGATCTCTGCATCGTCGGCACGGATCGCGTCACGTCTGATGGCGACGTTGCCAACAAGATCGGCACCTACCTCAAGGCACTCGCCGCAAAAGACAACGGCGTCCCCTTCTACGTGGCGCTGCCTCATTCCACCATTGACTGGACCATCGCCGACGGGCGCGAGATCCCGATCGAGGAACGCTCGGCGGATGAGGTCCTGAAGATGCAGGGCCGCCTTCCTGACGGCACGGTCACCACCGTCGAGATTGCGGCTCCCGGATCGCCGGCCGCAAACCCCGCCTTCGATGTCACGCCCTCGCGCCTCGTCACCGGCTTCATCACCGAGCGCGGTATTGCCGCGGCGACACGCGAGGGTCTTCTCTCGCTCTATCCCGAGCGCGCAAAGCGATACGCATGAGCGCGGCCAAGAAGAAAAAGAGAAACGCATCGGGCGAGGCGGTTGCTCGCCGCGCCGTCATCGATACTGCCCTCGCCATGAGCCGCAGCGGTCTCTCGCCCAACAGAAGCGGCAATATCTCCTGCCGCTGGGGCGACGGCATGCTGATCACCCCGACTGGCCTAGCCTACGAGGATCTCAAACCCTCCGACATCGTGATGGTCGAGGCCGACGGCGCCGTTGAAGGAAAGCAGAAGAAGCCTTCGAGCGAGTGGCGCTTTCATTTCTCGGCCTATGGCGCCCGCCCCGACATGAACGCGGTCGTGCACACGCATTCGCTTCACGCCGCAGTGCTTGCTTGTGCCGGCAAGCCCATTCCCGCCTTCCACTACATGGTGGCCGTTGCAGGCGGAAAGGACATCCCGATCGTGCCCTATGCGCCGTTCGGCACTGACGAGCTCGCGCGTTATGTGGCACAGGGATTGGCTGATCGGCGCGCCTGCCTGATGGCCCACCACGGCGCCATCGCCATGGGCGAGACACTGGACGCAGCGCTGGAGCTCGCGCACGAGGTCGAGGTGCTGGCCGAGCAGTATTACAAGGTGCTGACACTCGGCCCTGTGAGTGTTCTCTCCGACGACCAAATGGACGACGTGCTCGAGCGCTTCAAGACCTACGGCCAGAAAGCGCAGAAGTAAGACCTTCTTCGCGCCGATCACCGCCGCGGCAGCAATCCGCCCAGCACGCGATAGAAATTCTGCGCCCCGAGATAGCCGACGATGCGTCCGACTTCAGCGCCATCCTTCATCACGACGACTGTCGGAACGATGCGCACCGGCTCTGTGAGGTTGAGCTTGCTGCCCGCCTCGTCGTTGAGATCGAGGAAGCGGAGCGGCGCGGCCTTGCCGGCCGGCGAAAACGCGTAGGCCGGCAGGACATCCCGGCGGAATACGTTACAGTAAACGCACCCCGGCGCCTCGAAAGCGATCAACTCGAACTCGGGTGCAGCCGTGAGCGCGGACGGCACGGAATCCCGATCTGGTACAGCGCGGGCCGATGATGCTGCCGCAACGCAAGCCGCAAGCACACTCGCAAGTATGCTGATTTTCCTCATGACACGCACACCGCCCATTCGATCCGCTACGGCTCGATTGCCCCAACATGGACAAGCCTGAGGCCGTTAACGTCGAGAGCTGCAAGGCGAGTGCCATGGCTTCCCGGGCAAGAGAATTGAGCTGCGCTGAAACTCGCTCGGCCTCCCTCCGTACATGCTGGTGATGCGGACGTCGTGTCTCGCTGATGGGCTACCGCCCTGGCGCTGTGCGCATCGCATTTCGATGAAACAAGGAGGAGAGAGTCGTGAAAAAGCACATTCTTGCTGCAGTTCTATTGGCCATGTCCGGATCGATCGCTTTTGCACAGGCGCCCGCCAAGCCGGACGAGAACAGCCTGTCAGGCAAAGCCATGAGGGATCAGCCCGGCAACAACGGCGGCGGTTCCACCAGCATGCCGAATGCGAAGCCGGATGAGTCGAGCCTCTCAGGGAAGGCCATGAGAGATCAGCCCGGCAACAACGGCGGTGGCACCACGAGCATGCCGAACGCTAAGCCCGGCGAGAGCAGCCTCTCGGGCAAGGCCATGAAGGACCTGCCGGGCAACAACTGATCCGCGACCTGACGGGAGCAAAGGCGGCGCCCGGGGCCGCCTTTTCGCTTCCGATCACGTTGCTCGTGCTCTCAGAAGTTCACGTTCTGGATCACCCAGCCGCCTGCAGCGGCTATGAGGCCAGCGATGAGCACGTACGGCAGGATCGTGACCAGCACGCCGAGTAGCCCGATGAAGGCCTTGAGGATTTTCTCTGCGGCTTCCCAGAGCTGGATGGCTGCCTTGTAGAGCACGTAGACGATGCCGAGGCAGACGGCGACCAGAACCACGATCTTCCAGATCGGCAGGCTCTGCCAATCGGACTGAAAGATCGCGACCATCTGGCCGAAAGACCACGTCCAGATGAGCTGAAAGAACTTGAAGATCGCGGCAATGCCCTGCTGCAGGAATTGCACGATCTGGTTGATGATCTGGTTCACGCTCAGCCTCCCACCCCATATGTCAGGCGGGATGTTAACACTGACGTGCACCAGTTCAGTGAACGATCATCGCTTTTTGCGCTGCGGAGTCACAAGCCCGCATCACTTGTCTGCCTTGCGCCCTTACGCGTCCGTCCGACGAAGATAGATTTAGGACGCTCCGCGGATGGCGGACGAGGTCCAGATGACGAGCTCTGACACGGCCGTGCCGAAGGCGTTGTTGAGTGCCGCCGCCGCTTGGGGTGCGGTCACGTCCTTCGCCGGCACGCTCTGATGAAACACCTGCGTCGCGATGACCTTGCCCTCGGCGCCGAGGAGCTTTGCCGTGAACTCGACGTTGGCCGCGGGTGCAGGCGAGGAGACGATCTCGAAGCTGCGGACATCGAGCGCGAGCTGGAATGGAGGCGTCTGCCCATCCACCGGCCGGCCCACGTCAGTCAAAAATTTCGCGTTCTCGAAGCTCTGGATCACGCGCGCCTGGAACATGTTGGCGAGCATGTCGATCCAACGCGCGTCCGCGATCGGCGTGAGGCCGCCGCCGTCACGCGCAAAGATCTTGTCCTGTCCGAGCGAGAACGACACCGTGGGTTCGGCAACTGAAAGCTCGGCCGCCTGCGGCTTCTCGAATTCCGGGAACGTGCGCGGCGCGTTGAGATCGTAAACGGTCCCCGCTCCCTTGCCGCCGCCACCAGTCAGGCGCTCGAGGCCCGCAACGATGCCGTCCACCCGATCCGAGTTGCGCCCAAGCGCATCGGAGAACTTGCTCAAGTTGGCAATGGTGTTGCGCAGCGGCTCGGCGTTGTCTGCAACGAGCGTGTCGATGCGGCGGAGCGCGTCGCGCGCGGCTGTGCTCATGCTCTGTCCTGCTGCAGGGTCTGCAACCAGCGTCGGCGGCTCGCCACCCGTTCCTTGAAGCCGCGTCACAGAGGCGCCGCCCGTGAGCGACACGACAGGCGAGCCCATCAGACCCGGGAACTCAATTCCGGCAGTCGTGTCCTCTCCGACGGGCGTCGCCGGATCTACGCCGATGATCGCCGTGATCTCGCGCGGCTTCTGGGGATCGAGGTCGAGCGCAACCACCTCGCCGACTCTCACGCCGTTGAACAGCACGGCCGAGCCGACCAGCAACCCGGAAACGGTATTCTGGTAGCGGATGCGATAGTGGGCCCGCTCGCTCAGCCCGCCTGTCGTGTTGAGCCAGTAGACGAATGCGAATGCCGCGGCGATCACCGCGAGCGTGAATGATCCGACGAGCACATACCGGGCCCGGGTCTCCATAGTCGTTCTCCTAGGTCGGATGTTGCGAGGCCAGGTTCGCGGGGTCGCGAGTCTGCCGGCCTTTGAAGTAGTGGTTGACCCACGGGTGCTCGGACGTCCTGAGGCTCGCGATTGATCCCGTGGCCACGATCCTGCCGCTCGCGAGCGCCGCCACGCGGTCGCAGATGCTGGAGAGGCTGTCCAAGTCGTGCGTGATCATGAAGACGGTGAGACCCAGCGTACGCTGCAGCGCGCGGATCAGCATGTCGAATTCGCCGGCCGAGATCGGATCGAGGCCGGAAGTCGGCTCGTCGAGAAATACGATCTCAGGATCGAGGGCCAGTGCCCTGGCGAGCGCGACGCGCTTGGTCATGCCGCCCGAAAGCTCCGATGGAAATTTCTCGGCATCGCGCGCGGAAAGACCGACCATGGCGAGCTTGGTCATGGCGATGTCGTCCATGAGCGACTGCGGGATATCCAGGTGCTCGCGCATAGGGAACTGGATGTTCTGGCGCACGGTGAGCGACGAGAACAGAGCGCCCTGCTGGAACAGCACGCCCCAACGGCGTTCGACCGCGAGCCGCGCTTCGATCTCCGCCCTGTCGAGATCGACACCCAGGATTTCGATCGTCCCTTGCCGCTTCGGGATGAGCCCAATGATGGTGCGCAGAAATACGGATTTGCCGCTGCCCGACCCGCCGACGAGACCGAGGATCTCGCCTTTCGCCACGTCGAGCGAAACATGGTCGAGCACCGTCGTGCTGCCGAAACCGACGACGAGGTCTTGCACGCGAATGGCCGGAGCGGGCGTGGAGATAGCGGGTGTCGGCATGCGCGTCACATCCCGATCGAGGCAAAGAAGATCGCGAACAGTCCGTCGAGTACGATGACGAGAAAGATCGCTTTGACGACGGAGGCGGTGGTCTGCCGGCCGAGAGATTCCGCGCTGCCCTTGACCGCGAAGCCTTCCATGCACGCGACGATGCCGATCACCAGCGCCATGAACGGCGCCTTGATCATGCCCACCTTGAAATGCGTGACCGAGATCGCGTCCTTGAGGCGCGCGATGAAGATGTCCGGGCTCATGCCGCCGTAGAGCCAGGCCGTCAGTCCGGCACCATAAAGGGCCGCCATGGATCCGAGGAACGCAAGAGCCGGGAGGGCGATGATCAGCGCCAGGACGCGCGGTAGAGCCAGCACCTCGATGGGATCCAGTCCCATCGTTCTTAGGGCATCGATCTCCTCGCGCATCTTCATCGAGCCGAGCTCCGCCGTATAGGCGCTGCCCGATCGGCCGGCGACCATGATCGCCACGATGAGCACTCCGAATTCGCGCAAGACGAGAATGCCCACCATGTCGACGACATAGTCGTCGGCGCCGAACTTGCGGAAATGGAAGAAGCCCTGCTGGGCGATGATGCAGCCGATCAGAAACGTGATCAGGAGAATGATGGGCACGGCCTGCCAGCCGACCCTGTCGAGCTGATGCGTCGCCGATGTGAAGCGAAACCTGCGTGGATTGAGGACGACGCGCGTGAACGCGATGCTGAGCTCGCCCAGCATGGCAAGGAAATCCTTGAGACCGTCCCCCGTCTTCAGGATCGACTGACCCAGGGCCGCGAGGTGGTCGCTCGCCCTACGTTTAGGGGGAGGCGCAACGGCAGCCGCGCCCTCGCCACGGCGAACCTGGTCGAGCAGGCCCTGATGCTCGTGCTTGAGGCCGACGAGCCGCATTTCGCGGCCTTGCGCTTCGTAGTCCCGCACAAGCCGATTGAGAATGAGGGCGCCGAAGGTGTCGAAACTGTCGATGCCGGCGGCGTCGATATATCCGGAACGTGACGCCGGCTGCTTGGCGGCCGCTTCGCGCGCAAGACCGTCGAGCTCGCGCGCGTTTCCGGCCGTCCAGGCGCCGGAGGCTGCGAGGCTGAGACCGTCTCGATCTCCAAGGTCTGCGAGACGAGCGGCGCTCATCGGGTCCTCAATGAAATTGCAGGGCAGGGCAGGTAAGCCGAAGTGGGTGTCCGTTGTCGAGAGGTTTGCTGGCCCTCCGCCCTGGAAGACGGATCGGGAGCCAAGCCAGAACTGGCGGTGCAACCTGGTACTGTGGGTTCAGTTGCGCTTCTCATCCGGCGAATAGACGACGAGGCCCGACATGGGATCGACCCAAGCCAGATGGCTCCTGACCTCCTTTACGCCGGTAACGCTCTCGGCTGCGATGACGGCGGCTTCGTCCTGACGGAAGCCGGTGAAGCTTCCCCACAGGTCGACCACGCCATCTTTCACTGTCACGGATATGAACTCCTTCGTTGCCCACGGGAGCCCGTCCAAGGCCTCCCTGACGCTGTTGCGGATCGCGGCATCGTCTGCTGTGACCGGCCCACCCGTACGCAGCAGCCCCGCCAGCGCCTGCACCAGATTGGCGCGGCTTACGATGCCGACGACGGCGCCATTCTTCACGACCGGCACGCGCTTGATCTGATGCTTCTCCATGAGATGGATGACATCTTCGAGCTTGGTGCTTTCCTCGACTGTGATCGGGTCTCGCGTCATCACGTCCGCAACCTTGCGCGCGTGAGATCGAATGTACTCTTCGGCCAGCGTGCCCTGCGTGGAGAGGAACGTACGCCAGAGCGATCTCTTGCGCTCCGTGCCAAGCTCGATGCGACGCAAGCAGTCGCCTTCCGTGATCATGCCGACGAGCTTGCCCGAGGCGTCTACGACGGGAAATCCGCTGATGCGGTACTCCTCCATCTTCTTGGCCATGTCCTCGATGGAGGTGTCCGGCATCACCGACACCACGGCTTTGCTCATGACATCAGACGCGTTCATGGAAAAACATCTCCTTGAGCAGACCGGTTGCGGCGCGGCGGACCGACACATCGGGAGTTGCGTCCCGGGCACCTACGATTGCGCGGCGGGTCGGCAAAGGCATTGACGTGAGTCAATTTTTCCAAGTCCGCGGCTGTCAGCCCTATCTCCGGTAGCAAGCTCATTGCGCCACGTCTGGGACATATTTCGTACACGGAAAATAAGGGCGCAAATATTCACTCCTCGTTAGGCGAAGCAGGCCAGTGTTCGGGCCTGCGAGCGTGCCCGAACGCCCTTTTTCTTTGGAGCTGCGCATCGCAACGCGGATGCCTTTCCCCGCGCTCGACTGCATCTTTCCTCGAAGCTTCGGAGACGACCAATGTTCTCGACTAAGACGAGCGAACTCGACGCCAAGCTCGCAGCACTCGACCGGTCTCAGGCAGTCATCGAATTCGACATGAACGGCACCATCCTCGCGGCCAACTCGAATTTTCTCCAGGCTGTGGGCTATTCGATTGCCGAGGTGCGGGGCAAGCACCACAGCATGTTCGTCACTGAATCCGAACGTAACAGCCCCGCATATCGCGACTTCTGGGCTGCCCTCAATCGCGGCGAGTTCCAGGCCGCCGAATACAAGCGCATCGGCAAGGGCGGCAAGGAGATCTGGCTGCAGGCCACCTACAACCCCCTGCTCGATGCGTCCGGCAAGCCCTTCAAGGTCGTGAAATTCTGCACCGACATCACGGCGCGCAAGCTCCAGAATGCCGACTATGAGGGACAGATCTCGGCCATCGATAAGGCCCAGGCCGTCATCTCCTTCAATCTCGACGGCTCGATTATCTCGGCAAACAAGAACTTCCTGGGCGCCGTCGGCTACGCCCTGGATGAGGTCAAGGGCAAGCATCATCGCATGTTCGTGGAAGAGGCGGAGCGTTCGAGCCCCGCCTATCGCGACTTCTGGGCCGCGCTCAATCGCGGCGAGTTCCAGGCCGCCGAATACAAGCGCATCGGCAAGGGCGGCAAGGAGATCTGGCTGCAGGCCACCTACAATCCGATCTTCGATCCGTCCGGCAAGCCCTATAAGGTCGTGAAGTTCTGCACCGACATCACCCAGCAGGTCGAGGATCGCATCCGCAAGGCCAAGCTGCAGAAGTCGATCGACGCCGATCTCGGACACATCACCAGCGCCATCGCGACGACGAGCGACGAAGTCGCGACCGCAGCAAGCTCATCCTCGCAGACGGCCGCCAACGTTCAGGCAGTGGCGTCCGCTGCGGAAGAGCTGGTGGCTTCGGTGCAGGAGATCAGCCGTCGCGTCAACGACGCCTCGCAGATCTCGAACAAGGCCGTGACGCAGAGCACCCGCGCCAATGACATCGTAACGGGGCTTTCGTCGACGGCGGATCGCATCGGCAAGGTCATCGAGCTGATCAATTCGATCGCCTCGCAGACCAACTTGCTGGCGCTCAACGCTACGATCGAGGCGGCACGCGCCGGTGAGGCCGGCAAGGGCTTTGCCGTTGTGGCCCAGGAGGTCAAGGCGCTTGCGAGCCAGACCGCCAAGGCCACTGCCGAGATCGCCTCGCAGATCGGCGGCGTTCAGACCGGCACGCATGAGGCCGTCGATGCCATCAAGGGCATCGCCTCCGTCATCGACACCATCAACGAAATCTCTCAGGGCATTGCGGCCGCCGTCGAAGAGCAGGGCGCAGTCACCAAGGAGATTTCCTCGAACATGCAGACCGCGTCCGAAGGCGTTCAGGTCATTTCGGACAACATGACGAGGATCTCGTCCGCGGCGCAGGAAGCGACCAACGCCGTTCGCAAGGTAAAGCAGGCGTCCATGGATATGGTCGCTTGAGGAAACTGAGTTGGCGGTCAGGAGCCTAGAGCCTCCCTGGCCGCCGACTGGCGTCTCATCGGCCTCGTGCTCGATCGCCACTTGCACAATTTCGTGCTGATCCCCCTCGCTAGTTCCGATTGCCGGCTGTAGCTTGACGCGCGTACCGCGACTCCGATTCGAGCGAGAGACTTGAAGGAGAGGGGGCATAGCACTGTGAGCAGGAACGCTGGACGTTTCACGACGGGGCTTGTGCTTCCGGGCGGCGGTTCTCGCGGCGCCTATCAGGCTGGCGCCCTGAAGGCCATTGCTGAAATCATTCCCGAGGGACGGAACCCCTTTCCCGTCATCATGGGAGCGTCCGTCGGCGCCATCAATGCGGCGGCGCTCGCGAGCCATGCCATGGACTTCAGGGAGGGTGTAGCCCGCATCGTCAATTTCTGGTGCTCCCTCAAGACCAGCGATGTCTATCGCACGGATCTGGCCACGATCATGAAGGGTGGCGCTCATTGGGTCAGCTCTTTGACTCCAATCAGCTCATTTGGCATTCCCCATCCGCGTTCGCTTCTCAATAATGCGCCTCTCGGCGAGCTTCTGCGCCATCGAATTGATCTCACTCGCATTGGCGACGCCATTGCCTCTGGCGCGCTGCGGGCCGTCGGCGTGACCGCTTCGTCATACGATCGAGCCCGCGCGATCACCTTCTTTCAGGGGATCGACGGCCTCGAGGAATGGCAGCGTGTCCGCCGCGACGGCGTAGCCGTGAAGCTCGAGATCGAGCATCTCATGGCCTCTGCGGCTCTTCCGTTCGTCTTCGAGGCGCAGCGCATCGGCAACGAATACTATGGCGACGGTTCCCTCCGCCTGACTTCACCATTGAGCCCGGCGATCCATTGCGGCGCTGACCGCATCTTGGTGATCGGCATCCGCGACGCCAAGCCGGTGCCAAGTTCGAAGTCGGAGCCTGTCTATCCGACGCTCGGCTCGCTCAGTGGCTACCTGCTCGACACTGTCTTCATGGACAATCTCGACGCGGATATCGAGCGCGCCCGGCGCGTCGATCACACGCTGTCGCTTTTGCAGCCCGATCAGCAGAGAGAGACCCGGCTGCGCGATATCGACATTCTGGTGGTGCAGCCGTCGCAGGACGTGCGCGATATTGCTCGCGAGCACGCTCACGAGATGCCCTGGACAATTCGAATGCTATTGAAGCGGCTAGGCGTGTGGGGCCGCGACTGGCGCCTTCCGAGCTATTTGCTGTTCGAGCCGGGGTATTGCCAGACGCTCATAGACCTCGGCTACGCCGATACGATTTCTCGCGCCGCAGAGATACGGGATTTCCTAAACGTCGACGCCGCTGCCTAGGCCCACCGGCGGAAGTCGTCCTGCCAGAGCCGCTCATCCGGCTTCTCGGCGACGTTTGCCTCGTACTCGTCGATCCAAAGCGCAATTCTGAGCCGCTCGCGATCGGCTTGCCTCTTGAGCATCTCGACTGCACGCGAGCGCGGGTAATCTCCGTCGCTCGACAGGGTCCAGCACGTCGTTTCTGCGTGGCGGTGGAGAAAGTTGATGAGCACGAGCTTGGCCGCGTCGGCTTCGAGGCCCTCGATCGCCCGCTTGTGCGCCTTCCTCAACGGATGATCATCGGACGCAGGGCACACGCCCTTCGGAAGCAGCGCTTTGAGCCGCGCAATATAGTGCCTCATCTCGCGCGCGTAGCTTCTCGCCCGCTGTGACAACTCGCTGTTGCAATCGACCCGGTAGGAGAGACCCTGAATGACATTTGCTGCGAAGGCTTCGCGAGCGAGCGTGAACTCCAGAATCTGACGCAACTGAAGTGCATCTTCGCGGCCAGCCCCCGTGAACGGCGTTGAGCTGCTCTCCTGGCATCTGCTCCCGGATGCCTCGCGGTGAGGGAGCGGCCCGGTTTTATCGCGGCGGAGATGGCCGGCGCGGATGCCGTCAAAGGCGTTGAAGTTGTAACCCGCGGACACGGCAGCTCACTCCAGGACCAAAATCCTCTGATCGGAGCTCCCATCTGAAATATGGGAAGGCGCTGCAGCCGCGGCAACACGAGGTCGCGCAATCGGTGCCGGTATGCTTTTCGAAAAATAAAATGATGAGAAAGCGCGGGTGCAAAGGGCCGAGGCGGAACGAGCTTCCGCCCCGCGGCGTTGTCTTAGACGCGCTCTCGAAGCAGCGTGCGCCGCAACAGAGATCTCAATCCGCGAGAAGGAGAATTGGTGGAGCCAAGCGGGATCGAACCGCTGACCTCTTGCATGCCATGCAAGCGCTCTCCCAGCTGAGCTATGGCCCCAATCGACGGCTCCAGGGAAAGGGCGCCTGAGGCGCCCGGCGAGCCGTACGGAGCGGCTTCCTTAGGCCGATCGCGCTGAAACTTCAAGCGTCAATTTGGCGATGTCACCACCCCGCGCCTGGTGCGGCAAACACGCGCTCCGAAGCCTGCGCGCTAAGGCGTCTCGTACATGGCGCGGTACCCGTCGGCGTCCGATTTCGGCATGCGCTTCAGAAGCGGCCGCATGGTCTCGTTGCCGACCATCTTGCCATTGCGCATGTAGAGCCAGTCGGAGATGTCGGCTTCGGTGAATTGGTAGCGCTCGCCGTTCGAGACGTTGCCGACGATTTCGGGCTCGTTGTTGATGGTGCCTGAGAGCTTCCCGCCCTCGCGCGAGATGTCCATGAGCCAGAAATGCTCGACGTCCGCGCCATCCTTGATGGCGACCTTGAGCGCAAAGCCCTCCTCGCCCGCGCCCGGCTGCTCAAGTGCCTTCCAGAATTGGGGAAGGCTCGCACGTGCCTTCGTGATGGCCTGAGCCATCTCCGGATCGCCGTTCGGCACCATCATCAGGTTGGATTGCGCTGAAGCCGCAAATGGCAGCGCCGGCAGGACGGCGAGCATGAAGGCAAGAGCAAGTGCAAGGCGTTTGGTCATGAAATATCCCTCCGTGCAGCGATGAATGCCGCCGGTGAGCTAATACATGCCTTCGATTTCGCCTGTTACGTGGGGAACAGAACGACCGGAGCGTTGCCTTCGGCCAGCAGCCGGGCGGCTGAAAAGGAAGCCTTAGGCTTCCTCTCCCCCTTCCACGGGACCGCCGATGATGTTCGAGACGTCGCCGCCCTCTTCTTCCTCTTCTTCGAGGAAGGTTTCGTCCTCTTCGCCGGCAATCGCCTCTTCGCCGTCCTCGATCTCCGGCAGCGCGTCGTCGGCCTCGGCCTCCGCGGTGTCGGCAACGGGGGCCTTCACTACCGTATATTCCTTGCGGGTCTTGCGACCCGGCCTATCGTCGGCTGCCGCGAGTGCGAGCGGCGAGGACGCCAGCTCGTAGACCGTACCGCAGACCGGACACACGATCGGATTGTGGCTGAGATCGTAGAATCGGGCGCCGCACTCGTTGCTTTGGCACGTGCGCTTCGTGCCGCGCGCTTGCTTCGTCGCCATGGCTTTTCTCTAACTCTGAAAAAGGGAAGCGTGCGGTCTGCCACAGCCTCGGGGCTCTGTCAAAACCAATTCTTGTCCCCGTTCGAGGATAAGCGGGCCGCCCGCGTTGACAGCCGCCGCCTCGACCGGCTCTATGCGCGGAAAATTCAGGCATATCGGCCGGTCCCAGGTCTTATACCCTTAGGGCGCGGCTGCCAGGCGAGCTCAAGAGATCGTGAAACACGCCGCACCCGCCCCGCTTTCTGCACCGAAATCAGGCCCGCTCAAAGGCCGCGTCCGGGTTCCCGGCGACAAGTCCATCTCCCACCGGGCCCTGATGCTGGGGGCGCTGGCCACCGGCAAGACGCGCATCACGGGATTGCTCGAGGCCGAGGACGTAATCGACACGGCCAAGGCCGTGACGGCGCTCGGCGCGCCAGCAACGAAGATCGGCGACGTCTGGGAGGTTCTGGGTCGCGGTACGGGCGGCCTTGCCGAGCCCGAAAAGCCGCTCGATTTCGGCAACTCCGGCACCGGAACTCGGCTCATGATGGGTGTCCTGGCGCCGCACGACATCACTGTCACCATGACCGGGGACGCCTCCCTTTCCCGCCGCCCCATGGGGCGCGTGCTGGGTCCGCTGAAGCAGATGGGCCTCGAGGTCGAGGGCGACAAGGACAAGCTGCCGCTGACGATCCGCGGAACCTCGTCGCTGGTTCCGATGGTCTACGAGCTGCCGGTCCCTTCCGCTCAGGTAAAAAGCGCTGTTCTGCTGGCCGGAATCGGCACTGCCGGCGAGACGACGGTCATCGAGCGCGAAGCCACGCGAGATCACACCGAGCGCATGCTGCGCTACTTCGGCGCCAGCGTCCGCACGGAGGTCGTCGACGGCAAGACGCGCATCACAGTCACTGGCAACGCCGAGCTTGAGGGCCGCGATGTTGTGGTTCCGGCCGATCCGTCCTCGGCAGCGTTCCTGATTGCGGCGGCGCTCATCGTGCCGGGATCGGACGTCACGCTCGAAGGCGTGCTGGTCAACCCCACTCGTACGGGCCTCTACACGACGCTCAAAGAGATGGGCGCCGATATCACGTTCCTGAACGAGCGTGAGGAGGGCGGTGAGCCGGTGGCAGACATCCGCGCGCGTTCCTCGAAGCTGCGCGGCGTCAACGTGCCGGCCGAGCGCGCCCCATCCATGATCGACGAATATCCGATGCTGGCCGTGCTCGCGGGCTTCGCCGAAGGGACGACGCGCATGGACGGCTTGGCCGAGCTGAAAGTGAAGGAAAGCGATCGTTTGGCCGCGACCGCTGCAGGGCTTGTGGCCAACGGCGTGCGAACCGAGGCCGAGGGCGATACGCTAACGGTGTTCGGCTCTGGCGCGGTGGCCGGGGGCGGCACGGTCGCGACGCATCTCGATCATCGCATCGCCATGGCCTTCCTCACCATGGGCCTCGCCAGCGAGAAGCCCGTGACCGTGGACGACACGGCCATGATCGCAACGAGCTTCCCGGAATTCCGCTCTCTTATGGAGCGTCTCGGCGCCAAGTATGTCGGCTGACGAATTGCGGGCCGCGGGGGATAAGAAACGATGATTATTGCCATCGACGGTCCGGCTGCCTCGGGCAAGGGGACGCTCGCCAAGCGCCTAGCCGAGCATTTTGGCTTCCATTGCCTCGACACGGGGCTTCTCTACCGAGCCGTGGCGCGCGACGTGGCAGCACGGCACTTTCGACTCCATGACTGCTGGGCCGCGGTGGCGTCGGCGCGCGCTCTGGACCCTGCGACCCTGGGCGATCCGGCCCTGAGGGGAGCCGCCGCGGGCGACGCAGCCTCGATCGTGGCCAAGATCCCTGCCGTTCGGGCCGCGCTGCTCCAATATCAGCGCAGCTTCGCCCTCCGAGAACCGGGTGCGATCCTCGATGGGCGCGATATCGGCACAGTGGTCTTCCCGGACGCAAAGGTTAAGATTTTCGTCACCGCAACGCCCGAGGTCCGCGCGAAGCGGCGTTTTGTCGAGCTGGAAAGCCGCGATAAGAGCGTGACCTATGACGCCGTTTTGGCCGACATCATCGCCCGCGACGCCCGCGACAGCGGCCGTAGCAACTCTCCCATGGTCATGGCGGAAGATGCGATGTTGCTTGACACGAGCAACTTGGGTATAGAGGCCGCATTCGACGCCGCCGTCGGATTGATCAAGAGGAAGATCGGCCAGTAGGAGCGCGTGAAACATGCGCTTCAATTTTAGCTGGCGAGCATAGGCTCATCACGGCGACACCGAGACCAAGTTCCAAATTCCCGATGGCCGAGAACCGTCGATTGCGCCCGAGCGCGATCGGCATCGCTTTTGGCTTAAATCCACATCGAACGCCGCGGACGGCTCGCTGAGCGAGGCTGGCCTGCGCGGCTCGTCAGTCATTCGAACACACCTGAAGGAGCATGAATGAGCACCGAAGTCAGTAAAGAGATGAACCCGTCGCGCGACGACTTCGCCGCGATGCTGGCCGAAAGCCTGGCCAAGGACGACGTCTTCGAGGGTAGCGTCGTCAAGGGCAAGATCGTCGGCATCGAGAAGGATCTCGCCGTCATCGACGTCGGCCTCAAGATGGAAGGCCGCGTGCCGCTCAAGGAGTTCGGAACTCCTGGCAAGCCCAACGAGCTCAAGGTCGGAGATACGGTCGAAGTTTACCTGGAGCGCGTCGAGAATGCGCTCGGTGAAGCCGTTCTTTCGCGCGACAAGGCTCGCCGCGAGGAGAGCTGGACCCGCCTCGAGAAGCTGCACGAGAAGGGCGAGAAGGTAACCGGCATCATCTTCAACAAGGTCAAGGGCGGCTTTACGGTCGACCTCGACGGCGCCGTGGCGTTCCTTCCCGGCTCGCAGGTCGACATCCGCCCCGTGCGCGACATCGGCCCGCTGATGCATCAGCCGCAGCCGTTCCAGATCCTGAAGATGGACCGCCGTCGCGGCAACATCGTCGTTTCGCGCCGCTCGGTTCTCGAGGAGACTCGTGCAGAGCAGCGCGCCGACATCGTCGCCCGTCTCGCCGAAGGCCAGATCATCGACGGCCTGGTCAAGAACATCACCGACTACGGTGCGTTCATTGATCTCGGCGGCATCGACGGCCTGCTGCACGTCACCGACATGGCTTGGCGCCGCGTCAACCATCCGTCCGAGATCCTGAACGTTGGCGACACGGTCAAGGTGCAGATCATCCGCATCAACCCCGAGACGCAGCGTATCTCGCTCGGCATGAAGCAGCTCCAGTCTGATCCCTGGTCCGCTATCGAGGCCAAGTATCCGATCGGCGCCCGCTTCAAGGGCACCGTCACGAACATCGCCGACTACGGCGCGTTCGTTGAGCTCGAGCCCGGCGTCGAAGGTCTGATCCACGTCTCGGAAATGAGCTGGACCAAGAAGAACGTCCACCCCGGCAAGATCGTCTCCACCAGCCAGCAGGTTGAAGTGCAGATCCTCGAGGTCGATCCGACCAAGCGGCGCATCTCGCTCGGCCTGAAGCAGACGCAGGAGAACCCCTGGGATTCGTTCCTCACGACTCACCCCAAGGGCTCGGTCGTCGAAGGCCCGATCCGCAACATCACCGAGTTCGGCCTGTTCATCGGCCTCGATGGCGGCGTGGACGGCATGGTTCACCTGTCCGATCTCGACTGGCAGAAGGCCGGCGACGAGGTCATCAAGGACTACAAGAAGGGCGACACCATCAAGGCCATCGTTCTTGATGTCGACAGCTCCAAGGAGCGCATCTCTCTTGGCGTGAAGCAGCTTGCTGGCGATCCCGCCGACGAGCTCTCCAAGTACAAGAAGGGCGATCAGGTCACGTGCGAGGTTGTCGCCGTGCAGGAGAACGGCATCGAGGTGAAGATCGCCGACAGCGACTTGACGACGTTCATCAAGCGCTCCGATCTCTCGCGTGACCGCTCCGAGCAGCGCTCTGAGCGCTTCTCTGTCGGCCAGAAGGTCGATGCGGCGGTCATCTCCGCCGACAAGGCCGCTCGCCGCATCAACGTCTCCATCAAGGCGCTCGAGATCGCCGAGGAGAAGCAGGCTGTGGCTCAGTACGGTTCGTCCGACTCGGGCGCGTCTCTTGGCGACATCTTCAAGGCCGCCATCAAGAAGCGCGAAGCGAGCGAGGGCGAGTCCGAGGGCGACGAGGAGTAGTCACCCCGCCTCCTGCGGCCTTTCTTTCGGGCCGCACGACCTGCGAATGTTATCGAGGTGCGCGAGAGGCTTCTCGCGCACCTCTTTTTTTGGCTCTCCGCTGCGCCTTTCGGGATGTCCGGCCATTGAACAGGCAAGCTTGTCATCCTAACCTCTTGATCGAGCCTCATTGATTGGCCGCATGGCCATTGCGCCTCAGACGCCTCTCCACAATTCGGAGCCCTACGGATGACCCTCGAAACCGAAGCCGTCCTCGACCGCAGGCGCATGCGCCGCCGCGTTACGTTCTGGCGCACGGCTGCAATCGCCATCGTGGGATTGATGCTCGGTGCGGCTCTGCTCGGACGCCAGGACGCCTCCAGCTTGTTCGCGCCGCAGCAGATCGCCCGCGTCAGCATCGAGGGCACGATCACCGACAATCGCGACCAGCTCGCCATGCTGAAGAAGATCAAGGATGCGAGCCACGTGCAGGCGCTGCTCGTGTTCGTGAACAGTCCTGGCGGTACGACCACCGGCGGCGAAAGCCTCTACGTTGCCTTGCGCGACGTAGCTGCCTCGAAGCCGGTCGTGGCGCAGTTCGGCACCGTTGCGGCCTCTGCCGGCTATATCGTCGGCCTCGGCACCGATCATATCGTGGCCCGCGGCAACACGATCACCGGCTCCGTCGGCGTCCTTGCGCAATGGCCCGAGGTGAGCGAGCTCATGACCAAGCTCGGCGTCAAGTTCAACGAGGTGAAGAGCGGCGAGCTCAAGGCGGCGCCGAACCCCTTCGAGCCCGCGACCGAAGGCGCCCGCAAGGTCATGCAGGAGACCATCGACGACGGCTTCCAATGGTTCATCTCATTGGTCGAGACACGCCGCGGCATTGCCGCCGGCAGCGTCGACGGGCTCAAGTCCGGGCGCATCTACTCCGGCCGGCAGGCTGTGGCCAACAAGCTCGTGGACGAGATCGGCGGCGAGCCGGAGGCCGTGCGCTGGCTCGAGGAGCACCGCGGCGTCGCGAAAGACCTCAAAGTCGTCGACTGGAAGCCGACGCCCGAGGGCAGCTGGGGCCTTTCGGGCGCTGCGTCCGGCGCTTTAAGTGGTTTGCCCGCAGGAATTGCACAAAAATTGATCGAGCTGGCAGCCCAAACACGGGGAATTGGAGCGCTTGGCCTTGACGGCCTCGTTTCCGTTTGGCACCCTTCGGAAAACTGAGGAAATACAGTTACTTTTCCGGGGAACGTCCGTGATCAAATCAGAGCTCATCCAGAAGATAGCCGCGGCAAATCCGCACCTCTATCATCGCGACGTAGAGCGCATCGTAAACGTAGTGTTCGATGAGATCGTCGATGCCTTGGCGCAGGGCGATCGCGTCGAGCTTCGCGGCTTCGGCGCATTTACGGTGAAGCATCGTGCAGCGCGCCAGGGACGCAATCCGCGCACCGGCACGCCGGTGCCCGTCGAAGAAAAGTTCGTGCCGTTTTTCAAAACCGGCAAAGAGCTGCGCGATCGGCTGAACAACGGCCACGCTTGAAGCGTGGCGACGTTTGGCGAATGACGGTCTGAAGCAAAGTTGGGAGACGCTTTCGTGCTGAAGCGCATCATCTGGCTCATCGTTGCGTTCCCGGCCGCTGTTTTTCTGGTCACGCTCGCGATCGCCAACCGTCACTCGGTGCGCCTCGTGCTCGACCCGTTTCATCCCGAGACGCCGGTGCTGTCGCTCGTTCTGCCGTTCTACGCCTACCTGTTCGGCGCGCTGCTCATTGGTGTGCTGCTCGGCGGTCTCTCGACCTGGCTAGGCCAGGGCCGATGGCGCCGCACCGCTCGCACACGTCAGGTTGAGGCACGCCGCTGGCAGGCCGAGGCCGACCGCCTTACGCGTGAGCGCGACGCAGAAGTCTCGAGCCGCGGAAGGTCACTCGCAGCGCCGACGAACCGCCGCGACGCCGCCTAATCCCTTTAAGCCCGCGCTCCAATTTTTCGCACGCCGGCGCGCATTCGTTTGCGTGGCGCGTGCGTTCAATTGCATCATCGCCCCAAGTCTGAGGTCAGCGAGCCCGAGGTCAGCATGACGATGGTCAAAATCTGCGGGATAACAACAGAGCCCGCTCTCGACGCCGCGATTGAGGCTGGTGCCGACTATGTCGGCCTTGTCCACTTCCCGAAAAGCCCGCGTCACTTGGATATTCCTGCCGCGGCCGCGTTGGCAAGGCGCGCGCGCGACTACGACAAGGCCAAGGTCGTGGTGCTGCTCGTCGACCCCGACGATGCGCTCGTCGACAAGGTCGTCGCGGAAATCAATCCTCACATCCTTCAGCTTCACGGCAGCGAGACGCTGGAACGGGTCATGCAGATCGGCGCGCGTGCCGATCGCGAGATCATCAAGGCCGTGAAAGTCGCGACGCATGCCGACGTAGAAGCGTCGCTGCCCTACCTGGAGCCAAGCATTCGAGCCGATATCCTATTGTTCGACGCCATGCCGCCAAAGGCGGCCGATGCCCTCCCCGGCGGCAACGGACTCGCTTTCGACTGGCGCATTCTGGAGGCCGTCAGCGCCCGCATTCCCTTCGCTCTCGCGGGTGGGCTCACACCCGACAACGTAGGCGAGGCTATTCAGCTCACGGGCGCGGCCATCGTGGACGTTTCCTCAGGGGTTGAAAGCCGCCCCGGCGAAAAGGACATAGAGCTGATACGGCGCTTCCTTCAGGCGGCAAAGGGGGCTAAGCAGTCCCCAGATTTCAACGGCCCGACCGGGGTCGAGGCATAGCTGTACCGAGGATTGCCCCTCATGGCTTCGACGAAGCAAAAGACGAGCGAGAACAAGCTCAATACCCTGCGCGGCGGACCCGACGAGCGTGGGCATTTTGGCATTTTCGGTGGACGCTTCGTCGCCGAGACGCTGATGCCCCTCATTCTCGATCTCGAGCAGGCCTACGACACCGCCAAAAACGATCCCCAGTTCCAGGCCGAGCTGACGGATCTGATGTTGCACTATGGCGGCCGCCCGAGCCCGCTCTACTACGCCGAGCGCCTGACCGAGCACTTCCGCAAGGCGGCTGGCGGCAAGGGCGGCGCCAAGATCTATTTCAAGCGCGAGGAGCTGAACCACACCGGCAGCCACAAGATCAATAACTGCCTGGGTCAGATTCAGCTCGCCCGCCGCATGGGCAAGACGCGCATCATCGCCGAGACGGGAGCCGGCCAGCATGGTGTGGCCGTCGCCACCGTTTGCGCTCGTTTCGGCATCCCGTGCGAGATCTACATGGGCGCCACCGACGTCAAGCGGCAGTCGCCCAACGTCGTGCGCATGCAGATGCTGGGCGCCAAGGTCAATCCGGTCACGTCCGGCGCCGGCACGCTGAAAGACGCCATGAACGAGGCGCTGCGCGATTGGGTCACCAACGTGCGCGATACCTACTATCTCATCGGCACGGCAGCAGGCCCGCATCCCTATCCCGCCATGGTGCGCGACTTCCAGTCCATCATCGGCGACGAGGTGCGCGAGCAGATATTGGATCGTGAGGGCCGCTTGCCCGATACGCTCGTCGCCTGCATCGGTGGCGGCTCCAATGCCATCGGCCTTTTCCACCCCTTCCTCGACGACGAGGGCGTTAAGATCTACGGCGTCGAAGCGGGCGGTCACGGCCTCGAGGTCGAGAACGGCCACGCTGCGTCGATGAATGGCGGCCGCCCCGGCGTTCTACACGGCAACCGCACATATCTGCTGCAGGATGCTGACGGCCAGATCCTGGAAGGTCATTCCATTTCGGCGGGCCTCGACTATCCGGGCGTCGGGCCCGAGCATTCGTGGCTCAGGGACTCTGGCCGCGTCGAGTACGTCTCGATCACCGACAAGGAGACGCTCGAAGCGTTTCAGCTTTGCGCCAAGCTTGAAGGCATCATCCCGGCGCTCGAGCCTTCGCACGCGCTGGGCTGGGTGACGAAGCTCGCGCCGACGCTGCCCGAGGACAACCTCTTGGTCATGTGCCTGTCGGGCCGCGGCGATAAGGACGTCTTCGCCGTCGCCGGCTACCTGGGAATGCAGATCTGAAATGACCAAAGAAACGCGTATCGACCGGCGCTTTGCGGCGCTGAAGAAGGAAGGCCGCCCGGCGCTGGTGTGCTTTGTCACGGCAGGCGACCCGGATCTCGAAACCTCGAAGGAGATCCTCTTCGGCCTTCCTAAGGCCGGCGCCGACGTCATCGAGCTCGGCATGCCGTTCTCGGACCCCATGGCTGACGGTCCCGCCATTCAGGCTTCCTCGCTACGTGCCCTGAAGGCTGGGCAGAACATGAGGAAGACCCTCGAGCTCGTGGCCGAATTCCGCAAAACGGACAACGACACCCCGCTCGTGTTGATGGGCTACTACAACCCGATCTATGTCTTCCCGGGCGACGCTTTCCTCGCAGAGGCGGCGAAGGCCGGTGTGGATGGCCTGATCGTCGTCGACGTCCCGCCTGAGGCCGATGATGAGCTTTGCCTCCCGGCCGTCGCCAAGGGGCTGAACTTCATCCGCCTCGCCACGCCCACGACAGACGATAAGCGCTTGCCGGCAGTGCTGAAAAACACATCGGGCTTTGTTTACTATGTGTCGATTACCGGCATTACAGGCTCTGCGGCGCCCAATATAAACGATGTTAATTTGCAGGTTGGACGCATCAAGGCCAGCACAGAGCTTCCCGTCGTCGTAGGTTTTGGCGTAAGAACGCCCGAGCAGGCCGCGGCCATTGCGAAGGGTGCCGATGGCGTTGTGGTGGGCTCGGCCCTGGTGAGTGCAATCGAGAAGACTCTGCAGCCATCGGGGCAAGCAACTGGTAAAACGGTTTCAGCCGTCCTAGATCTGGTGAAGGGCCTCAGTGGCGCCTTGCACTCCTAGGAAAATAACTAATCACGGCGCCGCAACTGGCCGCTTGACCGGCCGCAGCCGATGGCTTCGAAGTGCGTCGCCGGATAAGAACCATCGGATCAGCCGGTGGTCGGGTTCGGGTGTCGAGGAGCGCTAGAGAGCGTGAACTGGATCAATAACGTTGTCCGTCCCAAGATCCGCAGCTTCCTGACGACGAAGCGCGAGGTTCCAGAGAACCTTTGGGTCAAATGTCCTGAGTCCGGTCAGATGGTCTTCTACAAAGACCTCGAGGCCAACCTGTTCGTTGTGCCGGGCTCCAACTATCACATGAAGATGTCGGCGCGGGCCCGTCTCGCGAACCTCTTCGACGACGGCGCCTACGAGCAGGTCGCGGTTTCCGCCGTCGTGCAGGATCCGCTGCGCTTCCGCGATGGCCGCCGCTACACGGATCGCCTCAAGGATGCCCGTACCAAGACGGGCATGGACGACGCGCTCCTCATCGGCGAAGGCACGCTCGACGGCCAGCCCGTCGTCGCCGCCGTACAGGATTTCGAATTCATGGCAGGCTCCCTCGGCATGGCCGCGGGTGAAGCCGTCATCACCGCGATGCTGCGCGCGGTCGACAAGAAGGCGCCCTTCATTCTCTTCGCGGCTTCAGGCGGCGCGCGTATGCAGGAAGGCATCCTGTCGCTGATGCAGATGCCGCGCACGACCATTGCCGTGCAGCGCCTGCGCGAAGCTAAGCTCCCCTACATCGTCGTGTTGACCGACCCCACGACCGGCGGCGTCACGGCCTCTTACGCCATGCTCGGTGACGTTCACATCGCTGAGCCTGGCGCGCTCATCTGCTTTGCTGGTCCGCGCGTCATTCAGCAGACCATCCGCGAGCAGCTTCCCGATGGCTTCCAGCGCTCCGAATATCTGCTGAGCCACGGCATGATCGACATGGTCGTTCACCGCCACAAGATGCGCGAGACGCTGTCGCGTATCTGCTCCATGCTCATGCATGGCGCACCGCTGCCCAAGACTGCCGGTCGGCGCGTCAACGGGCAGCAGCATTACAACGGCGCCGTCATCGACGGTAAGCTCATCGAGAGTGCGGTCATCGAGCCCGAGCCCGTCGAAGGCTCCGAGCGCTTCAAGGCCCAGTCGAGCGACAAGACCAAGCGCGACGGCGATGGCGCGACATCGCGCGGCGGCGCCGGCGAGGGTCCGCGCAGCTAGTGTCGCCGTTCCGGAGTATCCCAAGCGGCGGGTTCTCTGCCGCTCCAGCCCGCTCCTAAACCACACTCTTAACCCAGGAATGCAGCGCACCGCTGTTGACGCAGGTTTCCGTGGCAGGTGATGGTCTGGCGACGCCTGCGGAAGGACGTGCTTAAGATGCCGACGAGCGATCAGCTCCTCGCAGATATGAGGCTGCTACATCCGAAGCTCATCGATCTTTCGCTGGGCCGGGTGGAACGCCTGTTGGCGAAGCTCGGCAGCCCGCACCTGAAGCTGCCGCCCGTCATCCACATCGCTGGCACCAACGGCAAAGGCTCGGTCACGGCCTATCTGAAGGCCATGCTGGAGGCAGCCGGGCAGCGCGTGCACGTCTACACGTCGCCACATCTCGTGCGCTTTCACGAGCGCATCGAGATCGCAGGCGCAGACGGCAAGGCCGCGCCCATCGACGAGGATACGCTGGTCGATATCCTCTCGCGCACGCAGGCCGTGAATGACGGCGACGACATCACCCAGTTCGAGATTACGACGGCGGCTGCGCTGCTGGCGTTCTCTGAGAGCCCGGCTGATTTCGTGCTGCTTGAGGTGGGTCTCGGCGGGCGCCTCGACGCCACCAACGTCATCGCCAAGCCCGCGCTCACCATCATCACGCCGGTGTCGTTCGATCACGCTGACAAACTCGGCGCCACCATCGAGCGCATCGCCGCCGAGAAGGCCGGCATCCTGAAGCGCGGCGTAACCTGCGTCGTGGCCCAGCAGCAGGACGAGGTCATGGGCGTCATCGAGCGCGAAGCTTCCCGCGTCGGCGCCGAGCTCGTCGTCTGGGGCCAGGACTTCGACGCTTATGAGCAGCGCGCCCGTCTCGTCGTGCAGCGCGAGGATCAGCTCCTCGATCTGCCCCTGCCTGCTCTTGTTGGCCGTCATCAGATCATCAACGCCGGCACGGCCGTTGCTGCGGCCTTGCAGCTCGGCGGCGCCGTCGCCGACGAGCGTGCCATCGAGCGCGGGCTCGTCACTGCGCGCTGGCCGGCGCGGATGCAGCGTCTCGATGCCGGGCCGCTGCCGTCGCTTCTTCGTCCCGGCTCCGAGCTATGGCTCGATGGCGGGCATAATCCGGCCGCAGGCGAGTTTCTGGCTCAGACGTTAGCCGACCTTGAGGAGCGGGCACCGAAGCCGCTTCATCTCGTCGTCGGCATGATGGGTCTCAAGGATGCGGCGGGCTTCCTGACGTCGTTCCGCGGCCTCGCCAAGCACGTCGTCACCGTGCCCATTCCCGGTGCCCACGAGGCGCCGTTCACGCCCGAGGCCTTGGCCGACGTGGCGCGCTCGGTTTCGCTCGATGCCGAGGCGGCAGCCTCCGTTGAAGCGGCCTTGAGGCGTGTCGAGGCGCTCGACCCAGGTCCGAAGCGCATCCTGATAACGGGCTCGCTCTATCTCGCTGGCCACGTGCTCGCCCGCCAGGAAGGCGTCGAGCCGCAATCCAACTGACCGCCAGACCGGCACCCGCGCAAAATAAAAGAGCCCCGCTTTGGACGGGGCTCCCAAAACTTCCAGCGAAGCGGCTTAGGCGACGATCGAGCCGTTGACCCAATCCTCGAGCTTCTTCTTCTGCACCAGCGCGCCGACGTGCTGGGCCGCGACTTCGCCGCCCTTGAACATCATCAGAGTCGGCATGGCGCGAATGGCGTACTTGGTCGTGATGCCGGGGCTCTGGTCGACGTCGACCTTCACGACCTTCACCTTGCCCTTCATTTCTGAGGCAAGCTGCTCCAGCGCCGGAGCCATCGCCTTACACGGACCGCACCATTCAGCGAAAAAGTCGACAAGCACGGGTTCGGAGGATTTGAGGACCTCCTGGTCGAAAGTGGTGTCGGAAACGATCTCGGTGGCCATTGGCGGTGTCTCCTTTGCGGACCATTCGCGAGACTCGCGAAGCCCGTCGTTGCGGACTGGGAACGTAAGAACGCCCCTCGTTGGCGTCAAGGCTCGTTCAGCGCCCGAATGCGACGGCTCGGCAACGGCCCCAAGGAACATGACTTTATAACGAAGTCAGTGACTTAGTCGATGGTTTGCAGCGACATTCCGGGGCCAGTCTCGCGTGCCGGGTCGACCAGCCATAGTCGGCTTGCATAGGTGTCCAGATGCGCCGAGGACACTTCCATGAGCCTTGCCCCGTCGGTCCAGAGCAGGGCGGCCCGCACGGTCTTCCCCGGGAAGATCTCTGCAACCGCCAGGCGATAGGCAGCCAGCTGATAAAGGTAGACCGGTGCCACGTCCTCCGGCGTGCGCGGCGTGGAGCGGTTGGTTTTGTAGTCGATGATGAGGACCTCATTGGGCAGCTCGACCAGGCGGTCGATCTGTCCCGCGATCCGCAGCGCCGGCCCCGTCCCGGAGGGCCTCGGGATCACGGCGACGATGGGCACCTCGGCGCGGCTCGTCGCGCTGAAGACGGGCGCGAACGCCGGATCCTCGAGGATCGCGAGCGCCTCCTTCACGACGCTTGCCTGCGCGCGCGACGTCAGGCCCTTGCCACGCTCGGCGACGAAAGCCTTTGCCACCTTCGGCCATGTCTTGGCGTCGAACGCCGGCAGGTGCTCGAGAAGTGCGTGCGTGAGCGTGCCTCGCAGAAACCGGTTGCCGTCGGACATCGCGGCCGGCGCCAGGGGAGCGGCTTCCTGAAGCTCGTCCTTGGGCGGTGGCGCGGCCACGGGCTCGCCCTCGCTGTCGTGGTCGTAGGGCGCAAGCTGCGACGGGCTGAGCGGCACCGTCAGTTGCGGCTCGCGCGGAGCACGAGCGGAAGCCCATGACGGCAGCGCCACCGGCGCATGGTGCGCCGTGAGTTCGCCCTTGGGCGCCTCGGGAGGTACGGCCTGAGGCGTCTCGAGACGCATGACCTCGAAGCCGGGAGCGGCCTCTACTCTCGTCAGTGAGCGCGCAAGGCCTTCAGTGATGAGGTCGTACCAGCAGCCCTTGTCGCGGCTTTTCTTGCCTTCGAATCCGGCGACATAGAGCCGGTCGCGCGCACGCGTCATCGCGACGTAAAGGAGCCGGTGCAGCTCCTCTCGCTCACGTGCCTCGATGGCGGCCCTGGCCGTGCGGATGGGCTCGAGCTTGCTCGTGTTCTTGACCGGCCACACGAACGGCTCCGGCATGCCTTCGGGGCGCACGAGATCGGCGAGCTTCATCGGTTTGCCGCCGTTGCTCCCTGCGGACTTCGCGCTGCACGTATCGGGCAGGAATACGATCGGCGCTTCGAGACCCTTGGCGCCGTGCACGGTCATGACGCGCACCTCGTTGCGGCCGTGCTCCATGTCGCGTTTGATCTCGCGATTACCGTCGCGCATGAAGGCTAGGAAGCCGGAGAGAGATGGCGGCGCGCTGTCGTCGTAGGTGAGCGCGAGGCTCAGGAACTCGTCGAGCGGATCGGCAGCTTCAGGCCCCAGGCGGCCGATGAGCTTGGCGCGCATGCCGTCGCGATCCAGGAGATCGGCGAAGAACTCGAACGGCGGGCGGAAGTCTGCGGCCTTGCGCCAGCGCTTGAGTGTCGTTGCAGCGGTCTCGAAACGCGCATTCAAGCCGGCGTTGTCGAGCAGCGCCTTCCACAGCGTGCCCTTGCGCCCATGGGCGAGCTTGAGCAAGTCGTCGTCGTCGAACCCGAACATGGGGCTCTTCAGCACCTCGGCCAGCGCGAGATCGTCCTCCGGAAGCGTCAGGAAATCGCCCAGCGATAGCATGTCCTGGACAGCGATCTGCTCGGTGAGCCGCATGCGGTCGGCGCCGGCGACAGGAATGCCGCGCGCCTTGAGTGCTGCCACCATCGGCGCCGTGAACGGCTGGCGCTTCCGCACCAGGATGATGATGTCGCCCGGCGAGATCGGCCGGCCCGTCGAAGCCAGCTTCTCCCCGCTGGTGAGGCGCTTGATGGTGTCGGCGATGCGGTTTGCGAGCCGCACCACGGGCGGCTCTGCCGTCTGCTCCTCGAGCGGCGACCAGGCATCCGGCGGCATGATGTCGTCCGGAAGTTCGGTCGGCCAGATCTCAACGAGGCCCGAGTGGCCGAAGCGTTTGGCGATGTGGCGGATCGCCTTGCCCGAGGCTTCCACACCGGGCGTCCGTGTCGCGTCCGCGAACACCTGATCGACCGCCCGCAGCACCGGCTCGACTGTGCGGAAAGAAAGATTGAGCGGAATGGTCCGCCACGGGATGGACGCCGACTTGGCGATGTCCGCGAAATGCCCGCCCATCCTCGCGAACATGTCGGGCGCCGCGCCCTGGAACGAATAGATCGATTGCTTCTCGTCGCCGACCGCGAACACGGTGCGGACTTCCTCGCGCGCGCCCGAGCCGGAAAAGAACTCGGCCGCGAGCGCTTCCACCACCTGCCACTGCGCCGGGCTCGTGTCCTGGCTCTCGTCGACGAGGATATGATCGAGGCCGTTGTCGAGCTTGTACAACACCCACTCTGCCGAGCCGCCGGAGCGCAGGAGGCTCCTCGTCTTGTCGATCAGGTCGTCGAAGTCGAGCGCGGCGCGGTGCGCCTTGGCATCCGTGTAGCGCTGCATCACCGCCGACGCGAGCCGCACCAGCGCCATGGTCGCCTGCACGGCGTCAGCGCCGCGAAGCTCGTTCCAAAGCGCAATGAACCTTGAGGAGGCCCGATCGAGGATCGGCTCGAGCTCCGGGTTCTTGGCCTTGAGACCGTTGGTCAGAAGCTTGTCGCGCGGCGCGCCGTCGGACTTGAAGAACACGCCGCAAAGCTCATCCGCACGATCGTAAGGCGTCGTCGCCCTGAGAGCGTACGTGATCTTCTCAGCCAACTTCTGATCGTTCGCCGACCCGCCTTGCAGCACGTCGCGGATGTGCGTCAGGTCCGCGTCGGAAAGCAGCTTGCCGATCTCATCGCAGATGGAGCCGCGCGTCGCGCCAGGGCGAACGCCGAAATGGGCTTCGAACAGTTCTTGCGTGGCGTCGAGCCCTGCCGGCCCGCCAGGCTTCCTGGCCTCTAGCCGTTCCGCCGCTTCCAGCCACTCGCGATATTTCAATGCATCGGCGAGGACCTCGTCGAAGCGATCGTCGGCCGCGTAGACGACCGCTGCCTGCAGAGCCCTGCCCAGGTCGCTCGACTTGTTGCGCGATGCCAGGCTGAGCACGGCATCGGTGGCTTCCCGCCGCAGCGTGCGCGAGGTCTCCTCATCCAGAATAGTGAAGCCCGGCGTCACTCCGGCCTCGAGCGGGAAGCGCTGCAGCAGCCGCTCGGCGAAGGCGTGAATAGTTTGCACGCGCAGGCCGCCGGGCGTTTCCGTCGCGCGCGTAAAGAGCGTGCGCGCCATGGCCATCTCGTCCACGGTCGGCTCGCGGTCGAGAAACTTGTCGTTGCCAAGCGCGTACCTGAGATCGGCGTCCGAGAGAACAACCCACTTGGCTAGCGTCTCGAAGATGCGCTTCGACATCTCCGCTGACGCGGCCTTCGTATAGGTGAGGCAGAGGATGCGCTCCGGCGCCGTGCCGGCCAGCATCAGCCGCAGCACGCGCATGGTGAGAACGTGCGTCTTGCCGGTGCCGGCGTTGGCGCTGACCCACACGGAGGCTGTAGGGTCCGCCGCGTCGCGCTGCAGGCCCGTGGTGCGATCGAGCTCGGTCTGGATTGACTTCATCATCGGCAGCTCGCCCATCACGCATCCTCCCCGTTGGTCGCGCCCGACGACCACTCGTCCACGCGAGCCAGATGGGCGTAATCATCGTAGTCGTATGAAAAGCGGGTGCGGCGCAGCGGACGGTAAGGTGTCTGCGGGTTATCGAAACGGGCCACGTGCCGCTTCAAGCCCTCGACCGCTCCTTGAGCCAGTGCACCGACATCGTCGGTCTTGACCTCGCGCTCATCGCCCGGCGGCTCTCCGCCAGAAGCCTGGATGTAGCGCAACGCTCTGACTGGCAGCTTTGGCACGTCGGCAAATCCGATGTCGCCCGAAATGGCGGCTTCGAGCGGCAGCTGCGGCGCGATGTGCGAAGCGACCTTGGCATCGCTCGGCGGCGTGCCGGTCTTGTAGTCGGTGATGACGAGGCCGTCCGCCATAACGTCGATGCGGTCTGCGCGCGCGGTGACCGTGAACGGCCCTACCGGCGCGTCGATCAGAAGCGATCCCGAAGTCTCCGCAACCACACTCTTCACGGCTTCGCGCCGTGCCGGTTCGGTTGCCGCAAACCAGGCAGCGAAGCGTTCGAAGCGCGGCACCCAGAACGCAGCGATGCGCGGGTGCGCCGCATATTCGTCGAGAACGCCGCGCGCGAGGTCTACCAGCTCGTGCTCGATGTTCGCGGGCAGCGCGGCCGGATGCTTCGCGGCAAAGCGTGACAGCGCCTCGTGAATGATGCTGCCGCGCAGGCTCGGCCCCGGCTCGGTGCCGAGCGGATCCATGGGCTCGAGCCCGAGGATCTCCTTGGCGAAGATGGCGTAGGGATTGGCAATCCAAGTCTCGATGCGTGAGACCGAGAGCTTGCGCGGACGTATCTCCACTGGCGGACGCGGCTCGGGCACCTTCAATCGCTCTGCGACGACACTGCCGTCGCGCTGCCGCGCCCAGCCAAGCCACGGCGAAGCCGGTGCCAGAGCATCCTGCGCGCCCATGCCATTGAGCAACGCTCTGAGGCGCAACAGCCAGCGCGACGGCACGGTCGGCACGCCATCCATCTTTTCCGCGCGTGTCATGACCACGTGCGGCGCCGCCAGCAGCGTCGCGAAGTCGTGTGCGGCCTGGCCGATTTTTTCTTCCGGGGACGGCAGCCCCAACGCCTGCCGCATCGGCCGGTTGAGCCACGGACCTGGATCGGCTGATTGCGGCCAGGTGCCGTCGTTGAGCGAGCCGAGGATCACCACGTCGGTTTGCTGCAAGCGCGCTTCGAACGGGCCCCAGATGAAGAGCCGCGGATGCACCGGGCCACGCGGGCGAACGTTGAGCGTGCTTACGAGGCTGCGGTACAAGTCGGCATAGTCGGCGGGCGGGATGTCGAGCGCCGGCAGGTTTTCGTCCATCAGGTCGGCAAAAAAGCGCGTGCCTTCATCTCCGGCCTCGCCTTGCCATAGCGGCGATCCCGGCTCCACGTCGCTCTCGGCAGGAAGGTGCGCGATGGCCTCGGCCGCCGCCACATGCGCACGGGCGAAGCCGGCCAGCGATTGCGGACCCGCCGCATAAGCCGCGCTCAGCGGCTCGACAGCGAGCTTGAGCCTGGCGATGAGGTCGCGCGCGCCGTCCCAGTCTGCCGGCCAAAGGCGATTGACCGCGCGGTCACGGCGCTTCCTCGCCGCGGTCTCACGCGCAGCGCGTTCGAGCGCCGCATCAACGCCATCGAGGCCTTCGCCGAGATAGGCCGTGCGGAACGCCGCGATTTCCAAAGCACGCGCCGCGCGCCTTGCCGCGAACGGATCGAGCCCGAGGCGTGTCAGCGGATGCTTGAGCAGCGCCATCAGCTCGCGCGGAGCGAAGCCCTTGGCGACGGCATTGATGACGAGATCGAGAAACGCTCCCGGCGGCGTCTTCGCAAACGGCCGGCCGGCGCTGTCGTCGACCTTGATGCCCCAGGCTTCGAGGCGCACTGCCACGCGGCGCGCAAGCAGACGATCAGGCGACACGAGCGCAGCTGTTCTGCCCGGCGTGTTAGCGGCTTCGCGCAAAATCAGCGCTACAACTTCGGCTTCGTCCTGGGCGGTCGGCGCTTCGACGAGGCTCAAACCTGCGGGCGGCCTGACTTTGCCGCTACGCGCGGCGGCGGCGAATGCCTGCCAGCGCGCCGTCGTTCCCGCAGGTCGCATGGCCTCGGACACGAACACGGAACGCGCGGCCTGATCGGCAGACTGCTCCGCGCCCTTAAGCACAGAGACGTCCGCGCGCGAAAGCCCGAGACCATCCAGCAACGTCTTCATGCCGAACTGCGGGTTCTCGGGATGCGCCGTGGCATCGGCGGTTGTGGGCCTAATCGTCTCCCAGCTCGCATCGTCGAGCGCGAGGTCGAGGGCCGGCAGAACGATCGCGCCTTGCGGCAGGCCCATCACCGTGCGCATCAGCTCGACGGTCGCAGGGATCGAGCCGCTGACGCCGGCAACGATCACGGGGCCTTTCGGCGGCGAGGCCGCGAGCCTCCGCGCCTCGGCATGAATGACCGCGTTGCGCCGGCCCGCGGCCGACATGAGACCGCGCTCTGCCAGATACGCCGGCCAGTATTCCGTGATGATCTTGAGGAAGTCGATTGTCAGCTGCCAATGCGCCGAAAACTTCTCCAGCACCAGTCCAGCGAGTCCATCGAGGCTTTTGTCCTCGGTCTCGATCATGTCCATGAGCGAGGCGAGCTCTGCGGCAAGCGCCGCAGCCTGCGCGGGCGTATTGCTGCCAGTCACTGCTCCGCCGTCTGAGCTGCTGCGCATCACTTGCGACCAGCGCAGGATGAGGCTGGTCAATGCCAGGCGCCGTTCGAGATTGCTCATGGCCGGCGCAATGCCGGACGTGGCGCCGCCCATCGCCTCGACACCCGCGAGGCCGGACATCAACGCAAGATCTTCCTCGCCTTCCGACACGGTCATGATCTTGGGCAGCAGCAGCGCGCGCCCGCCCGCGGCTCGCAGAAACGCCTCCTGCAGCGCCCGCGTGGCACGGCGCGTCGGCAGCAGCAATGTGATGTCCGGCAGCTCGATGCCGGAACGCGGCGCTCCGCCAACGCTCGGCAAGTCACCGGCGAGAATGGCTGTCGCGAGGCAATCGAGAAACGGCTGGCCGGCCGGGATCGTGAAGACGTTGGCGCGCGAGGTCATTGTCCCTCATGAAGTCGAGACTGGTCTCGCGCTCTGTACCGCAATCGCGTCAGCTTCGATCGATCCGACGCGTGAAATCACGGAACTTAGCAAAAGGCGAGAATCGGACCCGACATCATAGCGTGTCGTACGCCGTTCAACCGACCTTGGAGGCGTCTATCCACCGCTCTGCTTCGGCGAGCGCCTCAGGGGTGCCCACGTGCATCCAGGCCCCGTCGAGCCGCAAGCCGTAGAGGCGACGGGCCTCGATAGCCCGATCCCACAGTTTATTCAGGGAGAATTTGCCCTCGGGCGCTCCCTCGAACATCCGCGGATGGGCGATGGAGACGCCCGTGAACACGAAGGGTGCGTCCTTCTGCTCTGGCCGGCGGGAAAGAAGCCCGCTGGAATCCATGACGAAATCGCCGCGTCCGTCATAGCCGAGGCTCGTGGTGCCGTTGGCGAGCAGCATGAGGCTGTCCATTCGGACCGGATCCCACGCCGCGATGAGGCGGGCGATATTGGAGCCCACACCCTCGATCCAGACCGAATCCGAATTGTGGATCAGGAACGGAGAATTCCCGAGCAGCGGCAGGGCGCGTATGACACCGCCGCCTGTATCGAGCAGGACGCCGCGTTCGTCCGAGATGGTGATGGCGGGCTTCTTGCGCCCCTTGAGGTGGGCCTCCAGCGCATCGGCATGGTGATGCACGTTGACGATGGCCTTGGTCACGCCAGCCACCGTCAGCCGATCCAGCACATGGTCGATCAGCGGGCGGCCCTTGAGCTGCACCAGCGGCTTCGGGATCGTGTCCGTCAGCGGACGCATGCGTGTGCCGAGGCCGGCCGCCAGCACCATCGCCGTCGTCACAGTGCTAGTCATGCTGGGAGCTCGCAGTTGTCAGATGTTGAGCGCCGCCGCGCGGATGTCGGGCGGAAGATGGCGATCGTACCAGGCGCGCAATCCGCCGAGCTCCGGGTGGGCAAGCGAGCGCTCTGCATAGCGCCAGATCCTAGGGATATGCTTCAGATACTGCGGTTTCGCATCCCGCTTGGCGAGACGCGCAAAGATACCGAGGATCTTGGTATTACGCTGCGCCCCTAAGGCCGCATAGGCGAAAGAAAACGCCTCTTTGTCAAACGCCGCATCAGAAGCCTTCCGGGCGGTGCAGTATTCAGAAAACAGCGTATTTTCAAGCTCTTGCGGCACGTCCACGCGTGCGTCCTGCAGAAGCGACACCAGATCGTAGGCGAGCGGACCCCGGAGCGCGTCCTGGAAATCGAGGAGACCGGCTCGTGCGCCGCCTCGGCGCTCCGGCAGCCACATCAGGTTCGGCGAGTGATAGTCGCGAAGGGCAAGGCCGGACGGCATCGCGATGAGGCGAGCGATAACGCCGTCCCATAGCGACATGAATTCTGCGCGGGCATCGTCAGGGATCGGTGTGCCTTTGAGCGCCGGCCAATACCAATCGGGCACCAGCTCTGTCTCGATGGCGAGCGCGCCTTTGTCTTGCAATGGCAGGCGGTAGGTCGATCCGTCGGCAAGTCGAATGTCGTCTGGCACCGGAACAGCGCTCACCATGACGAGGGCCTCGACGGCGGCACGCCATAGCTCGGCCTGCGAAGCCCCGTTCTCGACCTCACGGCCGAATACGCGCTCGCCGAAGTCCTCGAGCAGCAGGAAGCCTCGGTCGAGATCGGCGGCGTAGATTTCCGGCGCGCTGAGCCCCGCCTCTTTGAGAACGCCTGCGATCGCGACGAACGGACGAACGTCTTCGGCCAGGTGTGCGATGCGGCTGTAGGGCAGCCCGCCGCGGATTGGCGGCCCGTCCGGCTGGCGCGGCATGTCCATCAGCACGGCATGCCGCCCGCCCGCTTCGAGGCGCGCGTAAGCTCGCGCCGAGGCATCGCCCTGCAGATATTCTACATGCGCGTCCGTCCACTCCGGCTCCCGCGAAAGGAAGTCCGAAATCGCTTCGATGCGCCCGAGGCGCGGTCCCCAGCTTCCCGAAGCGCCAAGATGAATGTTGCGCGTCTCAGGCGTCGAGCCCATCGACAGGCGGATGTCGAGGCGATTGCGTCCCAGGACGCCGGGCGCACGCTCCGGCCACTCCACCAGCAGTGCGCCATCGCGCATGTAGTCCTCGATGCCGAGCTCTGCCGTCTCGTCCTCGCCTGACAGGCGATAGAGGTCGAGGTGAGCCAGGGACAGCCGCGGCGTGTCGTAGGTCTGTACCAGAGAGAACGTGGGGCTCGGCACCTCGGCTTCCGCATCGCCCAGAAGCGCGCGGATGAGCGCGCGAGCGAACGTTGTCTTTCCGGCGCCAAGTTCGCCTGAAAGCGCGATCGTGTCGCCTGGCGCGAGCTTGAGGGCGAGGCGTTCTGCGAGCCGGCAAAGCGCGGCTTCGCTCGCCTCAGCCACGTGCCAGTCGTGCGACATCTTCTGTTGCCGAGACATTGCTACTCTTACTGATGCCGCTTTCGGGGAACCGTACCGTGATGCGCGTGCCCTTTCCAGGCTCGCTGTCGAGGCTCATGTCGCCGCCGTGAAGGTCGACGAGGCTTTTGACGATGGAAAGGCCGAGACCGGCGCCGCGATGCTTCGAGCCCTGACTGCGGCTCTCGAAACGCTCGAATACCCGCCGCTGCTGCTCCTTGGGAATGCCGACGCCTTCGTCCTCGACGACGAACACGATCGAGCCGTCCTCGCGCCAGCACGAGAGGTGGATGACGCCCTCGGGCTTCGAGAAGCCGACCGCGTTGGAAAGAAGATTGTACAGCACCTGCCGGACGCGCTGCTCGTCGGCCGTGAAGACCGCCACTTCGTCGGCGATGGCGATGTCGAGCGTAAGGCGCGCCCGCGCCGCACGCTCGCGCACGCCCGTGATGGCGCTGTCGATGATAGCCCGCACATCGACTTCGCCGAGCTTGAGCTCGAGGCCGCCGGCATCGATGGTGGCGAGATCCAGGATGTCGTCGATGATGGCGAGCAGCGTGCGCGACGAGGCGGTGATGTCGTCCAGATATTCGCGCTGCTTGCCGCTCAACGATCCAAAGATCGGATTGGCCAGGAGCTCGCTGAAGCCGATGATGTTCGTGAGCGGCGTGCGCAACTCATAGGACACATGGCCGATGAACTGGCTCTTGAGCTTGTCGGCGGTGACGAGGGCTTCGTTGCGCTCGATGAGGGCGCGCTCGTAGCGCTTGGAGTCCGTAACGTCGACGAACGTCAGGAGCGTGCCGCCGTCCGGCAGCGGCGTCACGGCGTAGTCGATCACGCTCGAATCTGGACGCACCATCTGCCCCTCGAGCGGCTCGCGCTCGTCCGAGAATGAGGTCACGGCATTGGCGACGCGCGCCCACGTGGCATTGTCGCCGTAAAGAACCTGGGCCCCACGGATGAACTCGTCGATGTGCGGCTTTTCCTCGAGCTGCCGGCGGGACAGCTTCCAGATGGCCGCGAAGGCAGAATTGGACAGGCGCAAACGCCCATCGGTCGCGAACACGGCGACACCTTCCTTGAGACTGTCGAGGGTTTCCCTCTGCACGTTAATCAAGGCGTTAAAGCGGCTTTCGAGGGCAAGGCGCTCGGTCTCGTCGGCATAGAGATAGGTGACGCCACCGTCTGGCCGCTGGGCTGCCATGATGTGCAGGATTCGGCCGTCCGGCAGGTGCCACCAGTCCTCGTGCTCCGCGCCGTCCTTGTAGACCTTGAGGATGCGGTCCTTCCATTCACGGTAGTTCACCACGTCAGGCAGGCGGCCGAGCTCGCGCAGGCGGTCCAGCACGGCGCCGTCCGTGGGTGTCGTATCCAGCCAGCCGGCATCGAGCTGCCACAGCTTCTGATAGGCCGCGTTGAAGAAGGTGAGCTTCTGCTCGGCGCCGAAAATGGCGACGGCGGTAGAGACGCGGTCGAGCGTGCGGTCGTAGGCGGCGATCTGGCGGTCGAGCTCGCCCTGCGCGCTTTCGATGGCGGCGACGTCGATGGCTGCGCCCGCTGTGGCGTCCCCCAGCGGCAGAACCGTCACCTCGTGCGATTTGCGTTCCGATCCCACCACGAGCGGCATGCGCTCAGTGAAGGATTGGCCGTTCTTCAGCACCTTGGCGATGGACTTGCGTTGGCGCGACTCCAGAAGCTCGATTTGCCCGTCGATGACCTCGCGCTCGTTCTCGGCGTCCACGGCCTTGACGTACGCGGCGTTGGCCCAGCTGAGGCGCCCGTCCTGATCGCGCAGCCAGACGGGATGCGGCAGCGCGTTCAACAGGGCTCGGCTGGAACGCACGTCGCGCGCGAGACGCGTATGCTGATCGAGGATTGCGGTCAGGTCGCGCTTATAGCCTGCGACGTCACGCAGTCTGAGCACCGCCCGCCCGCCCGCGGCGCGCCCGTCTGCCTCCACATGGCCACCGGCCGAAGTCTTGAGAATGATGTTGAAGGCGCGCCCCTCCGAGAACAGAAGGTCGAGCGCCGGCTTGATGGTCGCGGCCGACTTCTGATCGAGCCAGAACGCGAACCGCATCAATTCCACTTGGCTTGCAGGCAATCCCGGCACGCCGGTCAGCGTGTTGGTGACGACGGAGAGACCCTTACCGGGCTCCCAGTGCATCAGGACCTGCGGCTCCGCCTTGATCAGCGCCTCGGTGGCGGCGAGCGTACGCCTCAGCTCGCGTGCCTCGGCCTGAGCCGTCTCTGCGTCGCTGCGCATGGTGCGCAGTGTCTTGACCAGAACGTAGATCGCCGCGATGCCGGTGAAGCCGATGAATGCCGCCAGCGCCAGTGTGGCGGCGGGGAAGCTGCCCACCGTCCAAGCTGGCCCCGAGTCCGTGGCCAGGCTCGCGGTCAAAACCACCACACATGCCAGGCTCGCCAGCAGGAGCATGATCAGCTCGACCCGGGTGTTCTGCCGCTCTGAGGTCTGTCTCTTGATTGGCATTGGTCCCGGGGGTTCGGCGTGGCAACACGCACGGCAGGGGAACCTGCAGCGCGTGGACGAATCATGAGCGATTATGGGGAGCTTCGCTGGGCCTCGCCAGTGTGGTGAAAGCTCAGTCGGGCCGGCGCGAAAAAAAATAAGGCGCGGTGCCTTTCGGCCCCGCGCCTTTTGTTTGCATCCGGACCCGGATCAGTAGCGGTAGTGGTCCGCCTTGTAGGGGCCTTCGACCGGCACGCCGATGTAGTCGGCCTGGTCGGGACGCAGCTTGGTGAGCTTCACGCCGAGCTTATCGAGGTGCAGCGCCGCGACCTTCTCGTCGAGCACCTTCGGCAGCGTATAGACCTTCTTCTCGTACTTGCCCGGGTTGGCCCAGAGGTCGATCTGCGCCAGCGTCTGGTTCGAGAACGACGACGACATCACGAACGACGGATGGCCCATGGCATTGCCGAGGTTCACGAGGCGGCCTTCCGACAACAGAATGATGCGGTTGCCGGACGGGAACTCGATCTCGTCGACCTGCGGCTTGACGTTGTTCCACTTGAGGTTCTTGAGGCCCGCGACCTGGATCTCGTTGTCGAAGTGGCCGATGTTGCAGACGATGGCGCGATCCTTCATCTGCCGCATGTGCTCGACGGTGATGATGTCCTTGTTGCCGGTGGCGGTGACATAGATGTCGGCGCGGCTGAAGGCGTCCTCGATGGTCGCGACCTCGTAGCCTTCCATCGATGCCTGCAGTGCGCAGATCGGATCGATCTCGGAGACGATGACGCGGGCGCCGGCCTGGCGGAGCGAAGCAGCCGAGCCCTTACCCACGTCGCCGAAGCCGGCGACGAACGCGACCTTGCCGGCCAGCATCACGTCGGTGCCGCGGCGGATGGCATCGACCAGCGATTCACGGCAGCCGTAGAGATTGTCGAACTTCGACTTCGTGACGCTGTCGTTGACGTTGATCGCCGGGAACAGAAGCTTGCCCTGCTCGGCGAGCTTGTAGAGGCGGTGCACGCCCGTGGTGGTCTCTTCCGAAACGCCGCGAATGGACTTGGCGGCCTCGGCGAACCAGCCCTTGGGCTTCTCCTTCAAGAGCCGCTTGATCAGCGCGAAGAAGATCTCTTCTTCCTCGGAGCCCGGCTTGTCGAGGAAGGCGGTGTCGCCCTGCTCGGCGGTGAGGCCGTGATGGATGAGCATGGTGGCGTCGCCACCGTCATCGAGGATCATGTTGGGGAAGCCGCCGCCATGCCAGTCGAAGAGGCGTGCGGTGTAGTCCCAGTACTCGACCAGCGTCTCGCCCTTGTAGGCGAATACTGGCGTGCCGGCGGCGGCAATCGCCGCTGCGGCGTGATCCTGGGTCGAGAAGATGTTGCAAGACACCCAGCGGACATCGGCTCCGAGCGCCTTCAGCGTCTCGATCAGCACCGCGGTCTGGATGGTCATGTGCAGCGAGCCGGCGATGCGGGCGCCCTTGAGCGGCTGCTTCGGGCCGTACTCGGCACGGATGGCCATGAGGCCGGGCATTTCCGTCTCGGCGAGGTCGATCTCCTTGCGGCCGAAGGCGGCCAGCGAGATGTCCTTGACGATGTAATCCTTGCTCATGCGGTTCCCTTTTGCGAGCTCAGGCGGCATCTCGAGCCCCGCTAGGCGGAGCCGGCGCCGCACGTCCATGGAATGACGGGCCTGGGCCTCTTACGCCGGAGGGCCCCGTGGACGCCTCCCTATAGCGGCGCTTCGCGACAACCGCAATAAGATATAAACAAGTCCTTATGTCCTTCTCGAAGTCGTGAGGATGCGCGCCTGGGTTGCGGCGATTTGGCATCGCTCGCTTTCGGAAGGCTTTTGCAGATTCGATCAGGAGGGCAGGGGGAAAGCGCTCAGTCTTCCTCGGCCAGCTCTTCGCCAAAGCCGGTCTCGACCAATGCCACGAGAGCTTCGAGCGCCTCAGGCCCCTCGGGACCTTCCGAGGTGATGAAAAGCTGCGAGCCCGGTCCGGCGGCCAGCATCATGAGCCCCATGATGGACGTGCCGCCGACAGTCTGCCCATCGCGGGTGACGGTGACTTCGGCGTTGTACTCTTCCGCCAGCTTGACGAACTTCGCCGAAGCGCGCGCATGCAGCCCCTTGCGGTTGACGACGGTCACCACCGCTTCGGGACGTTTGCTGTTGTTGAGTTCGGGCATCCCGCTTGAGCCCTGCCTTACTGTTCGCCGGAAAGCTCTTGGCTCGCGACCTTGATGTACTTTCTGCCTGCTTCGCGAGCCCGTGTCACGGCTTCGTCCAGCGGCACCTCACCGCGGAGGCCGGCGAGCTTGACCAGAATGGGCAGGTTGATGCCGGCGATGACTTCGACATTGGCCTCGTCCATCACCGAGATGGCGAGGTTCGACGGCGTTCCGCCGAACATGTCTGTGAGGACGATCACGCCGGCGCCCGTATCCGTCCGCCGCACGGCTTCGAGGATGTCGGTGCGACGCGCAACCATGTCATCCTCGGGACCAATGGAAATGGTCTCGAGTTGGCTTTGCGGCCCTACGATGTGCTCGAGGGCGGACCTAAACTCGACTGCTAGGCCGCCGTGCGTGACGATGACTAAGCCGATCATCGATGTGAGCCGAAATTGCTTGGATTGCGCGACTGCAAGATGCGCTTGCCCTGGCCATTTTAGAGGATGGTCTCCCCCCGAGACCTATCCTGCCGGATTGAATGCTTCGCGGGGCCGGAGACTTACAGGGGTTCGCGGGCAACGCAAGGGTTTTCATCCGCTCCGATCATCGCGACGTTAATGCCTCCCGTATGCGCTGGAGTGCCAGTAGAAGCTTAATGGCAGAGGATGCCTCGAAGGCCGTAAGCCTTAATAGCGGCAGCTCGAAGCCGAGCAGCGAAGCTGTTGGATCGGAGAGAGGAAATCGCTCCACCAGCTCCGGCGGCACGAGATCCACGACCAGTAGAAGTCGGGCCCTGGTAACAGCCTCCACGGTAAGAATACCGAGCCCTCTGACCTCGAGCTTACCCAGAATCTGCGCTGGAGCAGCCGCCATAACCCCATTTTCTGTCCGTTCGAGCAGAACGCGATCGTCGGCTACGAGCTTTGCGGCATCAGGGATTAGCGCTGACGGCGCCAAGGCGATGCAACGGAGCGCGAGGTCCGATTTGCCCGAGCCCGACGCGCCACGGATGAGCGCAGCCTCGCCTCCGAGCGAAATGGCTGTCCCGTGTACGTTTTCAGGCGCGGTCTCGGTATTGCTCATTGGATCCGTCGGAGATCGGACGGCGGCCGCTCGTCACTCCGGTGCGCTGAGACCAAAGTACGAGAGCGGGCAGTCGCACGATGAACATGGCACCAGCCGGCTTGTCCATATCGGCATCGTCTGCCGCGTAGTGGTTGCCGGCCAGGATCTCGCCGCCGTGGGCACGGATAATCTCGCGTGAAATCGAAAGGCCCAGGCCGGAGTTCTTGCCGCGCGCCGCCTCGGTCTGCGGACGATCCGTATAGAAGCGGTCGAAGATGATGCTCAGGCGATCCTCGGGGATGCCCGGGCCCTGATCCTCGACTTTGAATTCCACGGTGTTGTCGCGCCGGTAGACGCTGAGCTTCACTTCGCAGCCTTCCGGCGAGAACGAGATGGCGTTGTCGACGAGGTTCGTCAGCACCTGGCCGAGCCGTCCCGGATCGCCGCTGACCAGGAACGCGCCTTCGAATGGTGCCGGCTCGAACACCGGAACGAGACGTCGGCTGTCGCCTGAGAGGATGTCGCGGAAGATCTGCGAAACGCTTGTCACCACGCCGGTCACGTCGAACGGCTCCATCTGCTGGCGCGCAAGCTCTGCATCGAGCCGCGAAGCATCCGAGACGTCGGTGATGAGCCTGTTGAGGCGCTTGAGCTCGTTCTGAATCTGGCGGACGACCTCGGCGCGCTGCTCGTCCGTCTTGGCATAGCTGAGTGCTTCCGCCATCGAGCGGGCCGCCGCAAGCGGGTTCTTGAGCTCGTGGGCGACGTCGGCGGCGAAGCTCTCGCTCGCCTCGACGCGCCGGTAGAGTGCGGCCGTCATGGCGGAGAACGCATGCGCCATCTGGCCGACCTCGTCGGTGCGGTCCCTGTAGTCGGGCAGCTCGCGGCGCGCATTGATATTGCGGCTCACGTGATCGGCGGCTTCCGAAAGCCGCTTCATCGGGCCAGCGACGGTGCGCGCGAGAAAGAGCGACGTGACCAGCGTTGCCATGAGAGCGATGGCGGAGAGCGTCCAGATCAGCTGGCGCTCCTCGCTCAGGATCTGGTCGATCTCGCCCGGGGGCGTCGACATCAGAAGAACGCCTTGCACGGCCGAGGCGCGCTTGATGGGCACGGCCGTCGAAACGATCTGCTCGCCCTTCTCGTTGAGCAGCAGCATGGCCGTTGTCGTGCCGTCGAGCGCCTTCCTCACCTCCGGATATAGCGTGCCATTGGCGTTGCCGATCTCGCGGTAAACCGGCAGCTCCTGATCGATCATCCACGCCTTGAGGCGAGTCCAGAAGTTTTTCGTCCGCGTCTTGCCCCCGCTTGGAACCACCGGCTCGTAGCGCGAAAGCTGGCCGCGTTTGAGCAGCGTCGCGGAATCGACGATCAGCGTCCCATCCATACTGTAGACGCGCGCGCGTCGCGCGGTCGGCTGAATCAGGCGGCGAAGAATGGGCGCGACGCGCTCGGGCCGGATGGAAAGCTCGAGCGCTGCAAAGCCGTCATCGCGTTGATTGGTGCGCTGCTGTTTGTCTTCGGCCGCCGGCAGGCTGTCGGCGTGAATGACGAGATGCCCGGTCTCGACGCGGGCGTCGCTGGCGATGGCGGCGGCGATGATCTCACCCTGCACCATGAGCGCTTCGCGCTTCGCATCGATGAGCCAGCTGTTGTACTGGCTGAAATAGAGAATGCCGCCGACCATGATGCCGAGGCCGGCAAGGTTGGCGAGAAGGATGCGGCGCAGAAGGCTGCCGGCGATGAAGCGGACCGCCCTAGAGGACGCGATGCGGGTAACGCTCGTGCGCGTAGCTTGTCCCACGACCCCGGCGACGCGCGAGCCCGCCTTCGAAACGCTACGCGTCATGCGGCCAAGGCTGTCCCTCGCCATGTCGAGATATCCAGCGTTAGCTGGGGTTCGCTCCGTATCGAGCGCCATCGATCCTCCGCGTGTTTACGCTGAGGGGCCTCCCGCAACCCCCGAGAGCGGTTCCTACGCTTCTTTGAAGCGGTAGCCCACGCCATAAAGCGTCTCGATGACGTCGAAGTCGTCGTCGACCTGCTTGAACTTCTTGCGCAGGCGCTTGATGTGGCTGTCGATGGTGCGATCGTCAACGTAAACCTGATCGTCGTAGGCGGCGTCCATGAGCGCATCGCGCGTCTTGACCACGCCCGGGCGCTGAGCCAGCGCTTGCAGGATCAGGAACTCGGTGACTGTCAGCGTCACCGGGCGGTTGTCCCAGTGACATGTGTGGCGCTCGGGATCGAGCTTGAGCTTGCCGCGTTCGAGGATGTTGGCGACCAGCGTCTCGACAGGCTGACCGTCCTTGGGCTGCAGCCGGCGCAGTATGGCGCGCACGCGCTCGACGATGAGACGCTGCGAGAACGGCTTGGCGATGTAGTCGTCGGCACCCATCTTGAGGCCGAACAGCTCGTCGATCTCCTCGTCCTTCGAGGTGAGGAAGATCACCGGCATGTCGGACTGCTGGCGCACGCGGCGGAGAAGCTCCATGCCATCCATGCGCGGCATCTTGATATCGAAGATTCCGAGATCGGCTGGGTCCTCGGTGAGCGCCTCGAGTGCGGATGCGCCGTCGCTATAGGTTCTGACCTTGTAGCCCTCGGCTTCGAGTGCCATACCGAGCGAGGTCAAAATGTTTCGCTCGTCGTCGACCAGCGCGATCGTGCTCTTTTCTTTCATGTTCCGATGTCCCTGCGAAACCCACCCCGTGCCGCGCTTTATGGTCTTAAGGTGGACCAATTGTGGCGATATCGCTGATAGGCTTATAAGCCTGAACCCAACCTGAATAGCCTCAATACGCGAGCGCACTCGGCGATACAAGGCGCTGGGTTCAAAAGTAAGTTAAGGAAAGTCCTGGTGGATCAAGCCGCAAAGAAGTCCGAGCCCACACCACGGGACGCCGTACGCGATCTCTTGCGTCGGGGTCTCAAGGGTGCCCTAGCCACGCTGGATCGCACGTCGGGCCATCCTTACGCTTCTCTGGTCACCATAGCAACCGAGCCCGACGCCACACCTCTGATTCTCATCTCGAGGCTCGCTCTCCACACCCAAAATCTCCTCGCCGACGGCCGCGCGAGCCTCATGATCGATGGCACGAATTCCGTGGGAGATCCTCTGGCGGGTGGGCGCGTGACCATCGTAGGACGCGCCGAGACCACGCAGAATCCGACCTCGCGTGCCCGCTTTCTCGCACGCCACCCGCATGCCGCTGGGTATGTGGATTTCCCGGATTTTGCTTTTTATCGCCTCGCAATCGAGCGGGCGCATTTCATCGGCGGTTTCGGCCGCATCGTCGATTTATCTCCTGCCGATATTCTTGTGGACCTCGAAGCTGCCGATACCCTGATCGCCGCAGAAGGGGATATCATCGCGCACATGAACGAGGATCACGCCGACGCCCTGCGTCTATATGCAACGTCGCTGCTCGGTGCGCGGGACGGTGATTGGCGTATGATCGGAATTGATCCGCTCGGCATGGATATGGTTCTCGATGGCGAAGCGCTGAGGCTTGCATTCGAGAGCCGCATCACCTCGCCCGACGCGGCTCGCAAGGAGCTTGTACGTCTCGTAGGTCTGGCACGCGGCGCGCGTGAAGCAGACTGACGCAGACTAATTTACAGCTGGGCCTCGCTGCCGCTGCATGTGATGTACGGGGCGCGCGCCCCGCCTAAACCTCCGCTTCAAAACAAAAAAAGGCTGGTGCTTCCACAGAAGGAACTCGGACATGAACGTCATGCAGCCGGCCGTTCTGACAGAGATCAGTCATGCCGGGGTTCGCAAGTTCGTGGACGAGGCGGCAGCGCAATTCAAGCCTGACGCCATCCATTGGTGCGACGGCAGCAAGCGCGAGTATCAGGAGCTCATCAAGACGCTCGTGGACTGCGGCAGCGCGCAGTGGCTCGATCCAATCAAGCGGCCCAACTCCATTCTCGTGCGCTCCGATCCGGCCGATGTCGCGCGCGTCGAGGATCGCACCTTCATCTGCTCGACGAAGCAGGACGACGCTGGTCCCACCAACAACTGGTCCGATCCCGCCGACATGAAGGCGCGGATGTCGACGCTATTCGAGGGCGCCATGGTGGGACGCACCATGTACGTCGTGCCCTATTCCATGGGTCCGATAGGGTCGCCCATCGCCCGCATCGGCATCATGTTGACCGACAGCGCCTACGCAGTCGCCAGCATGCACATCATGACGCGCGTCGGGGATGCGGTGTTAGCGGCACTGGGGCCGAATGGAGAGTTTGTGCGCGGCCTGCACAGCGTGGGCTTTCCACTGCCTTATCCCACGACGCCTGACGTCGCTTGGCCTTCGAGCGACATGAAGTACATCTCGCATTTCCCCGAGACGCGCGAGATCTGGTCCTACGGTTCGGGCTACGGCGGCAACGCGCTGCTCGGCAAGAAGTGTCACGCGCTACGCATCGCCTCCGTTCAGGCCCGCGACGAGGGCTGGATGGCCGAGCACATGCTCATCCTGAAGCTCACCAATCCCGAAGGCCGTTCCAAGTTCATCGCTGCCGCGTTTCCGTCTGCCTGCGGCAAGACCAACCTCGCCATGATGGCGCCGTCGATCCCGGGCTGGAAGGTCGAGACCATCGGCGACGACATTGCATGGATGAAGATCGGGCCCGACGGACGTCTGCGAGCCATCAATCCCGAGACCGGCTTCTTCGGCGTGGCGCCGGGCACATCGAACGAAACCAACGCCAACGCCATGAGAACCCTCAAGGCCAACTGCATTTACACCAACGTGGCGCTGACGGACGATGGCGACGTCTATTGGGAGCAGATGACCTCGAAGCCGCCGCAGCACACAATCGACTGGCTGCGCAGGCCCTGGTCGCCCGGCTGCGGACGGCCCGCTGCGCATCCCAATTCGCGCTTCACGGCTCCGGCCTCGCAGTGCCCGGTGATCGCCAAGGAATGGGACGACCCCCAAGGCGTTCCGATCGACGCCATACTGTTTGGCGGGCGCCGCGCCACCGTGATGCCGCTGGCGCTCGAAGCGCTGTCCTGGCAGCACGGCACATTCCTGGGCTCGATCATGGCGTCCGAGAAGACGGCTGCCGCTGCCGGCAAAATCGGAGAGCTGCGCCGTGATCCCATGGCGATGCTGCCGTTCTGCGGCTACCACATGGGCGACTACTTCGCCCACTGGCTCAAGATGGGCGAAGCGGGCGGCGATAAGATGCCGAAGATCTTCCACGTCAACTGGTTCCGTAAGAGCCCCGAGGGCAAGTTCCTGTGGCCGGGCTTTGCCGAGAACAGCCGCGTTCTAAAGTGGATCTTCGAGCGCTGCGACGGCACCGCCGAGGCCGCCCATACCCCGATCGGGCAACTTCCGACTGCCGGCTCTCTCGATCTGTCGGGGCTCGACATCTCGAGCCAGGCGGTGGGCGAACTCCTCAAGGCCGATAGCGAGGGCTGGCAGGCCGAGCTCCCGTCCATCCGCGAGCATCTGGTGACGTTTGGATCTCGCTTGCCCAAGGCGCTCCTGCAAGAGCTCGACGCACTCGAACGCCGGCTCGCCTAGCGCACAAAATGAACCGAACACGCTCTTCCCGACTTTAGCGTTGTGTGCTGGCGGGCAAGTTCACTATTCCGATGACGCCTGAGCAATGCCAACAGATCATTCAGGAGTTTTTCACGGCTCCGGTCTCTGTCCGGCCGCGCTTCAGGTATAGTCCGTAGGCGGCCGCGCCTTTCGCGTCTCTGGCCGGCACTGTGGATTGTCGTGGGATGCTGAGCTGGTTCACCAGGCTGTTCGAGCGACGCGCCGAGCCCATCGCGCCGCGCGTGACCGATCCCTCGCATAAAGTCACCTTCGACGAGAGGGTGATTAGGGTGACCGATGCCGACGGCATAACCGAGACCGTCACCTGGGCGGACCTCGGTAACGTCGAGGTCATCACCACAGGCGGTGGGCCGTTCGAGGTCGATCTCTTCTGGGTTTTGACCGACAAGTACGGCCGGCGCGGGCCTGTCGTGCCCATGGGCGCCCTGGGTGAGCATCAGCTCGTCAGGGCCATGCAGGTTCGCCTTCCCGGCTTCGACAACATGGCGGTGATCGAGGCCATGAGCAGCACCGGAGAAGCCAAGTTTCCCATCTGGCCGGCAAGTCCGACTAATAGCGTGTCGTGAGCTGCGTAAGCCAATCGGGCGAAAGCTCGACCAGCCGCGCTTCGACGGCTTTGTCGAGTCCAGTCAGGATCATGAGGCCGACGATTGCCAACAGGATGCCGAGAGCCGTCTTGCCGCCCTTTCCGGCTTTGAGCAGCCTGCCGCGCCACCGCACCATGACCTCTCGCGAAAGGAACCCCATCGCCAGCAGCGGCAGGGCGGCGCCGACGCCGAACGCGGCCATTGTCAATGCAACCTGGCCGAGGTTCTCTCCGCGCGCCGCAAGGATCGACGCCGCTCCGAGCGTCGGGCCGACGCACGGCGCCCACACTGCGCCGAGCAGAAGACCCAGCAGGAACTGGCCGCCCGCGCCGCGCGTCGGGACTTGGCCGAAATGGTCGTCGGCGTAAGAGCTCAAGGGACTTCCCGCCGCCGCGAGACGCACCTGCAGGGGCTCGACGGCAAGCACCACGCCCACGGCGATCAGCAGCGCGGCGGCGATATAGCGGAACCAAACTCCATCGAGTCCCACCGCGTAACCGATCGTGGACACGAACAATCCGAGTACCGTGAACGACAGCGCCACGCCGCAGGCGAGAGCCGCCGGTCCCATGCGATGCTCGCTCGCCGCTGCGCCGAGCACGATCGGCAACAGCGGCAGCACGCAAGGTGAGAGTGTGGAAAGAGCACCTGCCAGGATCGAGAATGCGAGCGTAGCGAGGTCCATGTGGGCCTCAGAGCGTCGATTTCAGTAGCGCCTCGATGTTGACGGGGTTGGTGTCGCCCGCCGATCGTCCGGTCTCCGTGTCGCCCTTGAAGGCGATCAACGTCGATTGGCTTCTGGCCTTGAACGCCATCAGTGCCTCGCGACCGGTATCGAAATCGACCTCGAAGATGACGAGGTCCTTGAACTCCGGTTTCCCCGCCAGCTTGTCGATGATCGGTTTCTGAGCCTTGCACGTCGGGCACCAGGGCGCGGTGATGTGGATGAGGATTGGTTGCCCGGCCTTCTGCGCCGCTGTGAAGGCGGCAGGGTCATAGGGCTTGGGGCTCGCGTTCGCCGGCGCGAGGGCCGCGAGCGAGAAAAAGAGGGCGGATAGAATGACGGCGATGCGGTCGCTCATGATGCTTCTCCCTGGATGCGAGGCGGTGGCGATGAGAGCCGGACGCCGGTCGTGAGTTCATCTACGGAGAAGCGGCCGGCTCAGTTTCGGTAGGCGCGATCGAGGTTCTTGGCCTTGTCGATATTCTTGGCCTTGTCCGCATTCACGAGGTCGGTGAGGCGGGCCGAATTCACGTCCGCCTCGGTGAAGTCGGCGCCGGTCACGTTCGCACCCGTAAGATCGGTCCCGGCCAGTTCGCTGCCCGTGAGTGACGCATCCGTCAGGTCGGCGCCTTTCAGAGACGAGAACTCGATCAGGACGCGCCGCATGTTGGCGCCTTTGAACGAAGCGCCATCGAGAGTGGTGCTTTTGAACGTGCCGCGCATGAGGCCCATGGACTGGTTCTTCTCATTGGCCGAAAGGTCCGCGCCGTCGAGCTTGGCGCCGACCATGCTCGCCTTGGAGAAATCTCCGGCGACGTGAGCACCGGAGAGATCGGCGCCATCCAGTTTCGCACCCACGAATTGCGTACCGAACATGCTGGCGCCCTTTAGGTTGGCGCCTGTCCAGTTCGAGTTCAGCGACCAGGCGGAATCGAGGTTCACCCCTTCGAGATTGGTGCCGGCGAGGTTCGACATCATGAGCCGCGCCGCTTGCAGATTGACGCGCCTGAGATCCATGCCCGAGAGGTCGAGTTTGTTGAGCGCCTTGCCGAACAGGTCGAGCGTCTCTCCCGGCTTGAGCTTGGCAATGGCGGCTTCGATGTCGGCGCGGCTCATCTCCGACTTGGTGAACTGGTCGGTAGTGAGGTCCACCATGTCGAGCATGTTCTGCGCCCTGAGAGAGGTGGACGCGACGAGGATGCCCGCAATTGCGAGACCGGCCAAAAGACGTGCTTTCATAGGCCGTGTCCTCCAGTGTTCTTGTTGTTCAAGCTTATACACCCAGATGACCTGCCCCAATGTGACTTAGGTCACGTTTGGCGCTGGAACGGGACTTGTTGAGATCGCATTGCCGGGCGCAAAGTTTCACATGCCGCCCCGTGCGAAATGCTGATAAGCCATCTTGAGAAGTGGGCTCGCGAGCCCGACATGACGCTGTCAACGACGCCCCTTGCGGGCCCTGGCGCCCAAATACGAGGAATTCCGATGTTCGATCCCGAGAAGCCGCCCGAGTTTGAGACCTCGAAATGGTTCAATTCTAAAGAGCCGTTGAAGATCAAGGGCTTGAAGGGCAAGGTCGTCGTCGTGGCGGCGTTCCAGCAGCACTGTCCGGGCAGCCTGAAGCACGGTCTGCCGCAGGCCGCCCGCATCTCCGGCGCCTTCAGCCCGGATGAGGTGGCTGTGATCGGCCTCAATACTCCGTTCGAGCATCAGGACAAGCAGACCGCCGACGCTCTCGAAGCCTTCATCGACGAGCACGAGCTGGCCTTCCCGATTGCCCTCGACAAGGCCAACGGCACGGACGTCCCGAAGACCATGGAAGCCTACGAGATCCGCGGCACGCCGACGGTCCTCGTGTTCGACCGCCAGGGCCGGCTCCGCCGCCACTATCTCGGCCAGGTGGATGACTTGCGCCTCGGCGCCGAAGTGATGGCGCTCGCCATCGAAGCCCGCGACGCTCCGCGCGAGCAGTCGATCGCGCTGGAGCGCCGGCTGGCGGCGACGCTTGTCGATCCCGACCATCACCACCACGGTCACGGCGACGGCTGCGGATGCGGAAACGATCATTCGCATGATCACGGCCATGACCACAGCCATGATCACGCGCACGCCCATTCTCATGAGGGCGGCTGCTGTGGTGGTCACGGCCACTCGCACGAACACGATCACGACCATGCGCACGCTGCTGGCGATGGTTGCGGCTGCGGACATGACCATTCCCACGGCCATGACCACTCGCATGATCATGACCATGGCAAGAAGCAGCACGCCGGCAAGGCGCGCTGATCCGCTTCCAATCCTTTAAATGACGATAAGAAGTGAGAGGCTCAGGCCTCTCACTTGGCCTCTTCGAGCAGGCGCCGTGCAATGACCTGCGCCTGGATCTCGGCCGCACCCTCGAAGATGTTGAGGATGCGCGCGTCGCACAGCACGCGGCTCACCGGATATTCGAGCGCGAACCCGTTGCCGCCGTGGATCTGCAGCGCGCAGTCGGCGTTGGCCCAGGCGACGCGGGCGCCGAGCAGCTTCGCCATGCCGGCCTCGAGATCGCAGCGGTGGCCCTCGTCCTTCTCGCGCGCGGCAAAGTAGGTGAGCTGGCGCGCGATCATGGTCTCGACCGCGGCCATCACGACTTTGTTGTAAACGCGCGGGAACGAGTAGATCGGCTTGCCGAACTGGATGCGCTCGAGCGCGTACTTGAGACCCAGGTCCATGCCGCACTGGGCGACACCGACAGCACGCGCCGCCGTCTGGATGCGCGCACCCTCGAACGTGTTCATGAGCTGCTTGAAGCCCTGGTTCTCGACGCCGCCGAGCAGGTTCGCGGCCGGCACTTCGAAGGCGTCGAAGGAGATGTCGTACTCCTTCATGCCGCGATAGCCGAGCACTTCGATCTCGCCGCCGGTCATGCCCTTGGCGGGGAACGGCTCAGCATCCGAGCCACGCGGCTTTTCCGCGATGAACATGGAAAGGCCCTTGTAGCCCTTCTCGTCCGGGTTCGTGCGCGTCAGCACCGTCATGATGTCGGCGCGCACCGGATGCGTGATCCAGGTCTTCTGGCCCGTGATCTTATAGACGTCGCCCTCTTTCACAGCGCGCGTCTTGAGCGAGGCGAGGTCCGAGCCCGTGTTGGGCTCGGTGAACACCGCTGTCGGCAGCCATTCGCCGGTGGCGATCTTGGGAAGGTACTTTTCCTTCTGCTCCGCCGTGCCGTTGTGCAGGATCAACTCACCCGCGATCTCTGCGCGCGTGCCGAGCGAGCCGACGCCGATGTAGCCGCGGGAGAGTTCCTCGGAGACGACGCACATGGCGAGCTTGCCGAGACCGAGACCGCCGTACTCCTCCGGCAGCGTCAGGCCGAACACGCCGAGCTCTGCGACCTTGCCGATGATCTCGAGCGGAATGTATTCGTTGGCGAGATGCCACTCGTGCGCATGCGGCACCACCTCGGCTTCCGAGAAGTCGCGCATCTGCTCGTGGATCGCCGACATCGTCTCGTCGAGGCCGGAGTTGCCGTACGTCGTCGCGCCCTGGGCGTTCTTGATCAGTTCGGCGAGCTCGGCCTTCACGGCTTCATCGCCGCCGGCGGCGATGAGATCGGCTACAGCATCCTCGTACTTGCGCACGTCGGCCTTTGCCACGCCGAGCGCGTCGGGGCGGATGATCTCGAGCTGGCTCATGGGAATGCCGCCGGCGATCTGCGCCGCATACTCGGCGAAGCCGGCAGCGAGGATCAACTGCTCGAAGCGGCCGAACGAGCCCTCGTCGTTGAGGCGCACCGCCCAGAGGTTCATCTGCCGGAGCGCTTCCACGGTGGTTGCGAGCCATGCGAGGCCATGGGCGGCGTGCTGGGCCTGATCGACCCCGCCGGCTTCCTGGATCTTGATGCGGACGCCGGCCTTGGCCAGTGCGAGGATCTTGTCGGCGGCCTCGACGGCCTCGGCCGTGCGCTTGATGAGCGACTGAGGCCCTTCCGCGAGAAGGCTAGAGCCTGTTTTCATCTGCGCAATCGACATTCCGGATTCCTCCCGCTCGACCCGATTCCGAGTTCTGAGATTGTTGAGCCGGCATAGGGCCGGCGGCGCTTGGGTGATCGGTGCAAATTAGCCAGTTGGGGGCCCAACACAATCGAGAACTATGACAATCTGCGCGACAGTATCGCGCGGTTGGCTTGGGTAATCTCCGGTTCTGGACTGAGTTAACGGGCCGGCGATCCCCTTCCTCGCGAGGCCGTTGCCGATCGGCAATGGACCCACGGCGCATCGGCGGCTAGGTTGCGGCCTCGTGAACGCCGCGAGCCAGCAAAGGCCCCAAGACCACAAGGACACATGAAGCGTTTCCGCACATTCCTGGAATCCGTTTATCGGCTCTATGAGCATTCAGGCTTCGCCATGGCGGGCGCAGTAGCGTTTGCCTTCGTGGTCTCGCTGTTTCCCTTCTGCATCTTCCTCGGTGGCCTTGCCGGCTTGTTCGGCGGCCGGGAGCTGGCGGCGGTGGCGGTGGCGCAGCTGTTCCAAAACCTGCCGCCGGCGGTCGCGCAAGGGCTGGCACCGCAGATCGATGCCATCATGGGGCAGACCCGCATCGATCTGCTGACCTTCGGCGGCTTCCTTGCCCTCTTCTTCGCAACGAGTGCTGTCGAAACGCTTCGCGCGGCGCTCAACGGTGCCTACCGCGTTCACGAGACACGGTCCTATCCGGTTTGTCTCGGGCTCAGCATGCTGCTGGTTCTGATCAGCGGCGCCTCGATGCTGGTGCTGACTTGGGCGGTCGTGGTCGGCCCCGCGTTCGCAGCGCAGTTCGAGCCCTCGTGGGTGGAGCCGTCGTTGATCAGGTCGCTTTTCGATTCAACCTGGCTTGCCCCGGCGGTGCGCTACACCATCGGCGCGGCCGTCATCGGCACCCAGCTCCTCGCGTTCCATCTCTGGCTCGCCGCTGGCGAGCGCCGCCTCGCCGACGTATGGCCCGGCGTCGCCTTGTCGGTCGTGCTCTGGCTCGCGATCGCCGGCTTCTATTCGTACTATCTTTCGATCAGCAACTACGCGCGCTTCTACGCCGGCCTTTCACAGTTGATGATTGCGATGATCTTCTTCCAGGTGACGGCGATCATCATCCTGCTAGGTGCCGAGCTCAATCGCGGCATCATGGAGTTGAAGAAGCTCACCAACGGCAAGCACGCCGCGGACGTCGGCCACGATTAGGCTTCCGAGACTTGTCTAAGAATGGGCGGACCCCCCACCAAACAAAAAGCGCGGCACCGGGGCCGCGCTTTTCGCTATTCGAATTTTCGGTGGTGGCGATCAGGCCGACGCCGGCCCGGCGTCGAGCACATCTTCGAGCGTCCTGAGACCCGTGGTCGGAGCCTGAACCAGCACCGCCATGTTGCCCGGCTTGTGCTCGTTCCGCATCATGCGCATGTGCGCTTTCGGGATCTGCGCCCAAGAGAACACTTCCGACATGCAGGGATCGATACGACGCTCGACCACAAGCTTGTTGGCCTGCGAGGCCTGCTGCAGGTTGGCGAAGTGCGAGCCCTGTACGCGCTTCTGATGCATCCAGAGATAACGCGCGTCCATGGTCAGGTTGTAGCCCGTGGTGCCGGCGCAGATGACCACCATGCCGCCGCGCTTCACCACCTGGACCGAGACAGGAATCGTCGTCTCGCCCGGATGCTCGAACACGCAGTCGACGTTGACGCCCTTGCCGGTGATGTCCCAGATCGCCTTGCCGAACTTGCGCATCTCGCCCAGCCACTCTTGATACTCGGGCGAGTTCACTTTCGGCAGCTGGCCCCAGCATTTGAAGTTCTTGCGGTTGATGACGCCTTTGGCACCGAGCTGGCGCACGAAATCGAACTTGTCGTCATCGGACACGACGCCGATCGCATTGGCACCCGACGTCGCGCAAAGCTGCACTGCGAACGCGCCGAGGCCGCCGGCGGCGCCCCAGACGAGCACGTTGTGGCCCGGACGGAGCACGTGCGGCCGGTGGCCGAACAGCATGCGGTAGGCGGTGGCGAGCGTCAGCGTATAGCAGGCAGCCTCTTCCCAGGTGAGATGCTTCGGGCGCTCGAGCAGCTGACGGTCCTGGACGCGGCAGAACTGCGCGAACGAACCGTCCGGCGTCTCGTAGCCCCAGATGCGCTGCGACGGCGAGAACATCGGATCGCCGCCATTGCACTCTTCATCGTCGCCGTCATCCTGGTTGCAATGGATGACGACCTCGTCGCCGACCTTCCAGCGCTTCACCTTGGAGCCGACGGCCCACACGATGCCGGACGCGTCCGAACCCGCGATGTGATAGGGCTGCTTGTGTACGTCGAACATCGAGATCGGCGTGCCGAGCGAGGCCCAGACGCCGTTGTAGTTGACGCCCGCGGCCATCACGAGGACGAGCACGTCATGGCTGTCGAGCTCCCACGTGGGCACGACCTCGACCTGCATGGCCTTGTCGGGTTCGCCCTGGCGCTCCTTGCGGATGGTCCAGGCATACATGTTTTTCGGAACGTGCCCGAGTGGCGGAATCTCGCCGATCTCATAGAGATCCTTCTTGGGCCGCTCTTGCGTCGCCGTCACTGGTGCTTTCGCTGCGGCGCTCTGGCTCGACATTCTCTCGTCTCTCCCTGACGCTTGCGTGTCATCGAAAGTTCGTCCCCGAACCGCCGCGACACCCGGCCGGTGCTGTGTTTTGCGCACCCGGCCCTGTCCTTCGCACCCGGTTCAAGCACTTTTCGGCGGCGCAATAAAGGGGATGCTTGCAAAGGGCAACCGTAGCCCAACGAAGAGTTAATGAGAACGAGCTAGGTTCACGCTTCGCCGCGGCCGTTCGGCCCATCAGATAGGGCCTTGCCCATGCAAAGTTTCGATGCCGCCATTCAGGTTTTCAATGGACTCTTGGCCCTTGGTACAACCGCCTGGGCGGTGAGTGGTGGCCTCGCCCTGATCGGCTTCGTGGTGATGCGGGAGCTGTTTCCGGTGAAATCGATGGCGGCGATCTACGCTCCGGTGCTGTTTCTCGGCGGCTTGGCTGGCATCTATGTCTGTCGGTCCAACGCGCTGTTGTGGACCCGCGACGAGGCTTCGAATGCCGTGATTTCGGCCACCGCAGGGCTTGTCGTTGCGCTTCTATTCGCCATCGCGGCCACCCGGTTGGTCTATTGGGCCGCACAGGTCGCGGCCCCCGAGGACAAGTCCCGGGACTTCATGCGCAGCGTAGAGCCGCGCCGCACTGGCATCAGGCCGGCCTCCACCAACCTCGACTAGAAGTGCGATCCCCGACCGATTGAACCGCGGTCACGTCGCACTTCGTCGGTTTCTGGTGTGCCAAACACCTGAGCTCGCATGTACGCCCTTCGCAGAATGACGAGGCGCAGCTATATAGGCGGCGAAATCGGCGATGCGGGCCCTGCGCGTGCTTTGCGCTGCAGCGGACCCGGGCAGACCAAGCCTGACTTGAGCAAGGGTGTGGGGGATATGCGCGAAGAAACTCGGCGGCGGCTCGAACGCCAGCTTTGGCTCGATCGGGCGAAGTGGGCAGGCGCTGGGCTTGGCGTACTGGCGCTGATCGGCACCGGCATGTGGTTCACCGGCCTCGACGCGTCGGTCGAGGTCAGGCATGTCCCAGGCATCGTCCAGAGCGTCGGTCCGTTGAGCGGCACCAGCACCAAATCCATCGAGGATGGGCTCGCCGTCGACGTGAAGCTCGAGGACGGGCGCGTCGTCCACGTGATGGCGCTCAAGGCCACCGATCCTCACGTCGGCGACCACATTCAGGTGGCCGAGCACATCCACGGCACCGGCCGCATCACCTTCACCTGGAAGTAGATCGTTCGCGGATGCGGGGAGGCGCGCCGGGCGGCACCCGTCGCTTTGGTGCCTCGCCGGCCGGGAAGCGAACCTCTTTTGGATAGGCGCGGCCGCGCGTTGACGAGGCGAGCTTCGCCGCTATAGTGCGGCCTCCGTTCCCACTTTTGTTGAATGCCTCTGTGGCGGAATCGGTAGACGCGGCAGACTCAAAATCTGTTGTCAGCAATGACGTGCCCGTTCGAGTCGGGCCAGGGGCACCACATGGTTGAACGGCTTACGGTCTAGTCGACGACCACGATCGCATCGCCGATAGTGACCGATCCCCCTTCGATAATCCGCGCTGTGATGCCGCCGTGTCCCCGGACGGCATTGTAGCCGCCCGTGCCCAAGGCTTCCTCCATCTGGCTGCAGGGCGCGCAGTCGCCCGAGGCTTCGAGCAGCGCCGCCCCTTCAAGGCCACCAGATTGATCCCGCGCGTCACGAGGTTCCGGCGCAGGATTTCGGGCTCCAACGTCTCCCGGCCGAGGAAGGATGCGATCGCATCGATGCTTTCGCGGGCGATCAGGGTCACCTGTCGCGGTCCGTCGCGGCTGGTCTGGTAATGATCGCCCTCGATGCCTTTGCCGGCGACGAGCAGCGCCGTCTCTTGTGAGACGATTGGTGCTCTCCGCGCTGGGCGAAGGCCGATCCAGACGAGCTCGCCCGGACGCGTCGGCGCAGCCAGCAACTTTCCGAGCGGGGAGTCGGATGCTGGTCGTCGCGAGGCTGAAGAGGGATCGAGTTTCATGCGTCTGGGGTCGGGTGAGAACGGTCGGACCCCGATGATAGCATGCGCGCGCATCTTCATTATTGTGTCGTGGCACGGCACTCCGATGCATTGGCAAGTGAATAACAGATGCAAATGGACTGGCGTTAAATCTCTAGTTGTGGTGAGTGGACGGTCAAAATCGTCTCAACACGCACGAGAGGATTGCCGGGATGAGCCGACCAAAATTCTTTCGAGACCCGGTTCATATGCAGCTCCGCTTTGAGGCCGTTGATCTGACCGCGGGGATACCCTCATCGCCGCATAACAGCCGGTTAAGTTGGCTTCTTCGGAATCTGATTGATACTGAATCATTCCAGCGGCTGCGGTTCATTCGTCAGAATGGACTAGCAAATTTAGTGTTTCATGGGGCAGAGCATTCCCGCTTCAATCACAGCATGGGCGTTCTGTATTTGGCTAGAACCATGTACCATAAAATCGTTAGAAACATGGATCTGCCTGCATCGGATATCGACGAAACGTCTGTCACGGCCGCAGCTCTTTTGCACGACGTTGGGCATGGGCCATTTTCGCATACGATGGAGCATATCCTCGAAGAATTCGATGTGTCCTTTGACCATGAAGAAATGACCAAAAGGATCATTTCCGAGTGGGAAAGCGAAGTTAACAAGAAACTTGTAGAATATGACAAAGGACTACCCAGCCTTCTAGTGCCGTTTTTTGACAAAAAGAAGCGCACGGAAGACTCATGGATTTACAAAGTAGTTTCAAGTCAGCTGGACGGCGATCGGCTGGACTATCTACTTAGGGATGCCCTTTTTGCCGGCGTTCACGGGCCAAGCTTCGATATTCACCGCTTGCTTGACCTTTTACATTGCCACGAGGGTAAACGAATTGCAGTGGAACGATGCGGTATCGAAGCGGTCGAAGCATATCTAGTCACTCTCGATCAGATGTACCGCAATGTTTACTACCACCACGCTGTGCGAGCTGCAGCTGTCGTCCTAACGTCGACCATACGACGCGCCGTTGAGTTGGACCTCAACGGCGATAAATCGGTTTTCCCCGCTTTTGGAGGCGCTGTTCAACATCCTCTCAAGCGATTGATCAAGGATGGCGACGAAGTTCCGCTATCCATTTATGAAAGGCTAAACGACTCGAGTATTTGGGCGCTAGTTGAAGGATGGCGGGAACACGATGATCTAATACTGCAGGACTTGGCTCGAAGGCTATACAGTAGGCGACTATTTAAGACCTTGAATTTTGTTGACCTGCGACCCAGCAATACTACTGCACTAGTGCAAAAAGCCAAGGATTTGACTAAAAAATTACTGCCACATCTCGATGACAGTACAGTGGAATACTATGTAATCATTGACGAATCAACGAGAACATCTTATAAGGGATATCTCTGGACGCCAGAAAGTTGGGACGATTCGATTTGGCTGGTTGGAGGCACCAAGAAGCCCGAGCCCATCGAAGATGAACGCGAAAGCACAATATTGGACGGGCTACGGCGCCAAAGGTACTTCGATCGCCTTGTGGTGCACGAAGATGTGAGGTCGCAGCTTACATCTTGATATTCATTGTTTGTCGCTTGCTCGGTTAAAGTCACTCACCGGAGGATATTCATGCAATCTCAGCCAGGAAGCGCACTCCACGGATTGCTTGCCTTGGTTGCGGGAACAGATGAAGTCGAAGGGCGTGTGCGTTTACAGAAAGAAGCTTATCTCTTAGCTTTGAAGGGTTATCCGCATTTCCGTCCAAAGCGCTTTTCTTTCTATTATTTCGGGCCTTATTGTCGAGACATTTCCGATGCCCTTCATGTCGGCGTCGCTTCGCATCTAATTGAAGAACGTAAAGACCAAATAGGGGCCGGTTGTCGCTATAGCTATAACCTTACCGACGAGGGGAGGACGTGGTTGGAAGCAGAATCCGATGAATATGACCGCGTCGTCGATGTTTATCGGATAATCTTACGATCCGCATCCTGGCGGACATTGGAGCTTGCGGCTTCGGCAATATTTTTTGAGCGCTCCAATGAGGTTAGCAATAGAAACGATGCTTTTGCGAAGGCGTTGGGGTTGAAGCCGGAATGCAACGATTATAAGCCGGACGCTGCGAAGCTTTTACATGACTTAGAGCTCTAGCGACCTTGCCGTTTCGCTAAGAAGAATTTCCGCTTGCGGCGGTCCTCACCCTTTTTGCCTGATCGCTGCAACCATCTAGCGTGATCAGTGAGGTCGGCCGCAGGCCTCAGTAAATATCTCGACGCACGTCAATTTGTGAGAACCTCGCCCGGCCGCATCGGCGCGGCCAGCAGTTGCCCCAGTGGCGAGTCGGATGCGGGTCGTCGGGTGGCTGAAGAGGGATCGAGTTTCATGCGTCCGAGCTGGGGTGAGATACGGTCGGACCCCGATGATAGCATGTGCGCGGACGCGCGATCCCACTCCTTCGCCAGCTAGCGATTGCGTCCCAATGTGAGCTGCCTGCGCTGGCTGTAGCGCGAGACCGCATCATCGGCCTTCGCAAGCCCATCTCTCAGCACGGCAACATGCTGGCGCGACTGCGTCACGAGATCATCCGCGTTGGACAGGAGCTGGTCGGTGATTGCGTCCAGCTGGCTAACAAGCGTGCTTCCCATCGTTGCGGCTCCCTACGCATTACACAGGGCTCCTTACGCTCGTGGGCGAATTTTGGTTCCCTTGCGCTGCGCGCGACGCTGAGGATCTGGTACGAGCGCATCACGCAGGCTCACTCATGCGCGCTTCGAACGTGGCTGCGGCACGCGCGATGATGACAAATCCGTCCTGAAACTATCGGCACGGCGCGGCGTTCTCAGCCGCACTACTCACGCCGAGAACCAAGAGGACGACACATGAAGATCGCGAGTTTGGCAGTGGCAGCAAGTGCTCTGATTTTGTCCGCCACCACGGCGTCAGCCGAGATCGTCTGCAACAACGACGGCGAATGCTGGCACGTGAGGCATCACGTCAAATACAGGCCGGAGTTCGGGCTCCACGTCTATCCCGACAGCTGGAAGTGGAAGGACCACGACCACTATAAATGGCGTGAGCACTCCGGCCGCGGCTACTGGAAAAGCGGCGTCTGGATCGACATCCACTAAGCTCGTTTCGTCTGCGGCGCCGCCTGAATATTCCGGCGGCGCCGCGACTGTGGAGCGACCATTCCGGCCGAGCCTAGCGGCCGCCCCTCGTTGAGGGCCTTTCGCGCTGAAGTCGAGTTTCAGGATTTAGGGCTGATCGAACGCGTTCTCGTTTGTGCACGTAGTGTTCGCGCTATAAAATAATAAGGCAAAAACAGTTAGTTACAGAAAGAAGCGAAGAAAACATATTAGAAGCGGACTCGTATCGTTCTGTTCTTGTTTCTCCGTTGTCGAAGAATCCGTTCTCTGAACCCGGTCTGATCGCAGGACTCTACAACAACAACATCTAGTAGAGACAACAGGTTACAATCTGCATCTGCACCAAAGTGAGAACCGGACGAGACGCTGGCAGATGAGCTCGGAACGCAGCGATCGCTATTCCTCGTAGATCATCTTCACCGTCATGCCGCCGTCGACGATGATGTTCTGACCCGTCATGAAGCCCGCGTGCTCCGCGAGAAAGAGGCACGCCTCTGCGATGTCCTCGGGCTTGCCCACGCGGCCCACCGGATGCTGCAGCCGGTCGCGTTCCGAATGCTTCGGCGTCTGTGCGCGCTCCGAGTACTGCCAGTCGCGCGTCTCGATCCAGCCTGGGCTGACCGCGTTGACGCGAATGCCATACGGCCCAAGGCTGATGGCCATGCCGTGCGTCAGCGCGACGATGCCGCCTTTCGAAGCCGTATAGGCCTCGGTGTTCGCTTCCGACATGAACGCGCGCGTCGAGGCCATGTTGATGATGGCTCCGCCGCGTTTGCGTTCGACCATGCGCCGGGCGACGTTCTGCGAGGCGAGGAACGCGCCGCGAAGGTTCACCGCGATGACGCGGTCGAAGTCCTCGACTTTGAGTTCGAGGAAAGGCGTGTTGCGATTGATGCCGGCGTTGTTGACCAGCACGTCGGGACAGCCGAGCTCGGTCGCGGTCAGCTCGAGCCAGCGATCGATGTCGCTCTGGCTGCCGGTGTCGCCTTGGACGAAAAGTCCTTTGGCGCCTTTCTCGCGCACTGCTTTCGCGGCTTCTTCGCCAGCATCGCCGATGGGATCCAGTATCGATACGGCATAGCCCGCTTGCGCGAAGGCATAGGCGACGCCGCGGCCGATGCCCTGCGCTCCGCCGGTTACGGCTGCTATCTTCAAGATCACGGCTCCTTCAGCAATCGCCTCTGAGACATTATCGGCGAGGTGGCGAGACCGTTCCTTATAACCGACACGGGCCCCAAGCCGTCACCGGCAAGGGGCCCGTTGATTGATGGAAGTCGCCGACATCTCGGCGATCATCCTCGTGTGGACAATGCGTCTCGATGCGTCGGGTTCCGCGATCTCGAACGGAATTCATGCTGCATTCGGCCCGGGGTTCTTTTCGTCCCACGCCTCGACCGCAGCTGCTTCTGCTGCTGCCTAGCCGCCATCCGGCGGCTCGTTCTGGTCGAGAGGCGGCACCGGCATCGCGACCTCGTTATCGCACGAGGTGCACCTGACAATCGCCATCGGCCAATGCCGCTCGCCGTAGCTCTTGAAGAATGTCAGTTCCGCCGTCGAGCCGCATTTGGCGCAGCGATTCAGGCCCGCCATGACGAGTCTCCGCGTGCGCTTCAAAAAACTTAGGACGTGGCTACGTCAGACGCGTCGCACCACGCCGATGATGAGCAGCAGGATCACCGCGCCGATCACCGCGGCGACGATGTTGCCCAACGTGGAGTCGGTATAGAGGCCGAGGCGCGGCGCGAGGAAACCGGCGATGGCCGCCCCGAGAATGCCGATGATGATGTTACCCAAGAGACCGAAGCCGTACCCCTTGACGAGAAGGCCGGCGAGCCAGCCTGCGATGGCGCCGATGATGATCCAGGCCAGAAGTGATTCCGGGGCGAGCATGGCATTGCTCCTTTTGAATAGATCGATGTCTGAGCATCGACGCCTCAGCAATGTTGATCGGGCTCCGCCGGTTCCCTGGAAGATGCGCGCCGCCGAATTATTCTGGATGGCGTATGGTACCGAGAAAACTGGGAAATACTGCAATTATCGAAGCCAGCGGAGGTTTTTTCATACGAGAACGGAACAAATGGTGCGCCGCCGCATTGTCTCTGTTGTCGTGAGACTCCTGGTGAGGTTCACCGGTCGAGGCTCCGACCCCCTCCGACTGACTTGCCCCGGCAGGCTTTGACCTCTTGCCGGGGCTTTTTTCACGTAATATCAGCGCGTTGCGCAGATTGACGTAGATCAAAGTGCGCCGCGTCAGGCTCTGCGAGATTGCTTCAGCTGAGCAAGCGGCCTTCCCCCACACTCCCACTTGCCGCTGTCCCTTGTTGCTCAGCCGTGAACCTGGCTCCGATAGTGCCTCCCGGTCTATCGGGGCCTTTTCATTTCCTGACCGCGGAAACCTAGGCGTCCTATCCCCACACCCGGCCCGGCCTCGGGGTATCGATCTTGTAGTCCGTGGTGTGCGCGCTGAAGAAGTTCTGCCCAAACCGCCGTGCCGCTGCGAGTGGATCGCGCGGGTCTTTGCCAATGTCGCTGCGCGCGTTCCCGACGCCGTGCACGGCGCCGACGAAATCCGAATGCGTATAGCGGCTGTACTCTTGAAGCTGGTGCACGATGCCGGCTGCGACGGTCGGGAACGTCTCCTCGGAGCTGAGCGCTAATCCGATGCGCTTGCCCTTCATGCCCGAGACCACCTCCGCGCTTTCCGGATACGAGGCCGCCACATAGCAGAACATGCGGTCGAAGAAGGCTTTGAGCTGCGCCGACATGCCGTACCAGTAGACGGGCGTCGCGGCGACGAAGCCTTCCGCCGGCAGGAACTTGTCGAAGAAAGCCGCTCGGAATTCATCGTCGATTGCGCATTCGCCGTTGGCACGCCGGCATGTACGGCAATCCCGAAGAAAGGCCTTGAGTACGTCGTCGGCGAAGATCACCTCGGCCTGATGCCCGGTTTCTGCAACGCCGTTTGCCACGGCCTCCGCAAGCTGTGCCGAATTGCCGTCCCGCCTCGGGCTCGAGATTAGAATGAGCGCCTTCATCGCCACCTCGTCATGAGAGACATCATCTGTTGGGCAGCGTAGGGTTGCCGAGAACTATCGGACAAGTACGTACCTTTTGGTGCCTATCATGAGAAAGTCATCGTCTGCGCTGGCGAAGTCCCGGCCGCACATGCCACCGAGTGTGTTCGACGCCAGTTGCTCGGCCCGCCATGCGCTCGAGTTGGTGGCGAGCAAATGGACCATGCTCATTCTGCCGGCGCTCGCCGAAGCGCCGATGCGAAACGGCGCCCTCATGCGTCGTGTCGGCGGCATCTCGCAGAAGATGCTGACGCAGACCCTGCGTGATCTCGAGCGCAACGGCCTTGTCGTCCGCGAAGACTTGAAAACGATACCACCGCACGTTGAGTACCGATTGAGTCCGCTCGGGCGGTCGTTGAGTGACGTGCTCGTCATGTTGGATCGGTGGGCTGAGCGAAACTTTCCCGCCCTCGACTCTGCGAGGGATCGGTTTGATGCTCGCCGCTCTAGGCGTAGCGCTTAGAAAATGCTGAACAGTGGTCGGAGTTTTTTGTCGCCGAGGCCAAATCTTCAGGGAACCTCTTCATCGCTCCGAGCGTCTCCACCGGCCAACTTCGACCAGAGACGAATTGGTCTTCTGCCTCAATAATCGGCACGCGTATCGTAAGCCCGCTGATTGGGCACACGTCGCGCGTTACTGATCATCGTTTATCAAAAAAATCCATATAATGCGGCTCTTATCTGCTGGACGGCGCAGCCGACATGACACAGGGTTCAACAGACAATGTCACTAGACGCGGCTTCCTGAAGTCTGCCATTTTTGGATGCGTAGATTCCATCTGGTGAACGAATCGCAGCTATCAGGGGATATTACCTCCATGGCTTTGGACGCGCACACAGCGCGCGAAATTCTCGACGCCACGCATGCCGCCTGGAGCAAGGGCGACGTCGCGGGCATGTTGGAATGGTTCGTCGACGATATGACCTATTGGTCGAACACGGGCTCGCCGGATGGAAGCCCGATGATCAATCACGGCAAGGTCGCTCAGCTGGCCTTCCTGAAGCCGGTGCACGAGATTGCTGAAAGCGTTTCGGTGACCGAGCACTTCCAATTCAGTCACGGCATCGGCCGGGCTCAGGTCGAAGCCTACATCCGCCACAAGCAGACTGGCCTCGTGCTGTCCGGCACCTATCGTCAGATCGTGACCTATCGCGGCGACAAGATCCTTCGCCTCGACGAATATCACGATGCGGCGAAGATGGCCGCGTTCTGGCGGCTCGTGACCAGCGAGGCGAGTGCTGCGAGCGCAGCGGCGATGCCGCATATGGAGCTGCCCTAGCGGCGGCTCCTGCCTCTCGCGTGGCACTTCCGCACCCCCGGACGACTTTCTTTCCCTGCCATCTGGATTATTCCGGCTCGCGCTCTAACTCCCTGCGTGAGCCGAAGCATGCCTGCCTTGCCAAGCGGGTTTAGTCGTGCTGAAAGCGCGCCAACAAAGTCGTGCTGAAAGCGCGCGGAATGAAGGTGTGCTGAAAGCGCGCGCTAATGGGGGTCGTGCTGAAAGCGCGCGAACAAAAGCAGCCCCGCGCCAATCTGCTTCTAAGTGGGCCGTGCCCAACAAGGACGTCGTATGGATCCCATCGTCGTAGTTTCCGGCCTGGACAAGATCTATGCCGGGGGGCATCAGGCGCTGAAGAAGGTGGATCTCACGATCCGGCGCGGCGAGATTTTTGCTCTGCTCGGCCCGAATGGCGCCGGCAAGACCACGCTCATCGGCGTCATCTGCGGCCTCGTGCGCCCGACGGCGGGCACCGTTGTTGCCGACGGACACGACATCGCCAAAGACTACCGCGCCGCGCGCGCCAAGATCGGCCTCGTCCCCCAGGAGCTCTCGACCGAGATGTTCGAGACCGTGTGGGCCACCATCAACTTCAGCCGCGGTCTGTTCGGAAAGCCCTCGAACCCGGCATTGGTTGAGCAGATCCTGCGCGATCTGTCTCTCTGGGAGAAGAAGGACAGCCGCATCGCGACGCTGTCCGGCGGAATGAAACGACGGCTTCTCATCGCCAAGGCTCTGGCGCACGAGCCCACAATCCTCTTTCTCGATGAGCCGACCGCTGGCGTCGACGTGGAGCTTCGCCGCGATATGTGGGCCATGGTACGCCGCCTGCGCGAGAAGGGCGTCACCATCATCCTGACCACGCACTACATCGAGGAAGCTGAGGAGATGGCCGACCGCGTCGGCGTCATCGATCACGGCGAGATCGTGCTGGTCGAGGAGAAGCGCGCGCTCATGCGCAAGCTTGGTCAGACCCAGATCACGATCGGGCTCAAGAAGGCCCTCGATGTCGTACCTCCCGCAGCAGACGGCCTGCCGCTCGTGCTGTCCGAGGATGGGCTGACGCTGTCGCTGACGGTTCCCGCCAATGGCGACGATCCTGATGGAGGCGCCGCCGATCTCATCAAGCGGCTGGCTTCTGCAGGCATCGACTTCAAGAGCATCGATATGAGCCGGTCCTCGCTCGAGGACATTTTCGTTACCTTGGTGGGGAAGCGCGCATGAACATCCACGCTGTCCGTGCCATCTACGGCTTCGAGATGAGCCGCATGTGGCGGACCATGTTTCAGAGCATCGCCTCGCCGGTGATTTCGACGTCGCTCTATTTCATCGTCTTCGGTTCCGCCATCGGCAGCCGCATGGCGACCATCGACGGCATCCCGTATGGCGCCTTCATCATCCCCGGCCTCGTCATGCTTCAGCTGCTGACGCAGAGCATCTCGAACGCTTCGTTTGGCATCTATCTGCCGCGCTTCACTGGCACGATCTATGAGATCCTGTCGGCGCCGGTCTCCGTTATCGAGGTGCTGCTTGGCTATGTCGGCGCCGCTGCCAGCAAATCCATCATTCTCGGCCTTACCATCCTCGTCACCGCGCGCCTGTTCGTCTCGTTCGAGATCGCCCATCCCATCTGGATGCTGACCTTCCTCGTCTTGACGTCGGTCGCCTTCAGCCTGTTCGGCTTCGTCCTCGGCGTCTGGGCAGACGGCTTCGAGCGACTGCAGATCGTGCCGCTGATGGTCATCACGCCGCTCACCTTCCTGGGCGGCACGTTCTACTCCATCAACATGCTGCCGCCGTTCTGGCAGACGGTCAGCCTGTTCAATCCGGTGGTCTATCTCGTCAACGGCTTCCGCTGGTCGTTCTACGGCGTCGCGGATGTCAATGTCGGAATTAGCCTCGCCATGACGCTGGCGTTCCTTGTCGCCTGCACTGCCGTCATCGCCTGGATCTTCCATACCGGCCACCGCATCCGCGCCTGACGCGCGACCTCGTCATTTCATCTTCGTCATGAGTGGGTCGCGCGCGGCGGATTTCTGCCTGCGTCACCTGCGCTTGGGATCAAAGACACCCATCTCGACGTAATAGCCCGCAGGGCCTGCGACGGCGCGCAAGGCTACTGCGATCGGCGGTCGGCATGCGGCGACGCCCGCGGTCGGCCGTGCGCTCTCAATGCGATGTCATTCGGAGATCAGATACAATGACCTCACGCTCCCGTCTAAGCGGCCTCGTCGTTGCAACGCTGGCCGCCATCGCGGCCTCCTCGCCCGCGATGGCCAACATGGGTCCGCCGCCCGCACCACGAGCGAGTGTCGACTGCAGCAAGCACTCGAACAGGCATAACCCCGCCTGCGCCAACAGGCGCAGCCAGCTTGATGACAACGAAATCTACGAATCCGCCTACTGGAATGCGAAGAGCGGCCACTACAAGGAAGCGCTCACCATCGTTGCATTGGCGAGCAACAAAGACGATCCCCGCATTCTCCGCATCACCGGCTTCACAACGCGCAAGCTCGGCGATGTTGACGGCGCCATGCCCTATTATGAGAGGGCGCTCGCCATCAATCCCAATGACACGCTCACCCGCGAGTACATGGGCGAGGCTTTCCTCACCAAAGGTGACATGACGAACGCGAGCGTGCAGCTCGGTGAGATCGAGAAGCGCTGCGGTACGGTCTGCGAGGACTATGCGAAGCTGGCCGAGGCTATTGCCACCGCAGGCAACGCCGCGCACGGCTGATCCATCCGTCGCCGGTGCTGGCGGGCCGTAGCGGACAGGGGTCGGCGCGGCCCGTCCATCGTTTATCTCGTTTGGGTTTCGAGGGCCTGGCTGGGTACGCCTTCGACAGCGGCCGGTGCGCGATCTGTTACAGAGCGGGCCCAGGTGATGATCGGCTTTTCCAGGTAGCGCCACGACAGCGCCGCGATGGCGATGGTGACTGCGAACTCTAGAACTGCCGTGACGGCCCATTGCATGCCGAACACTTGAGCGTCGGGCGCGATGCCATAAAGCAGCGGCGCCAGCACGATAAAGTTGTGCAGGAGATAGGTGCCATAGCTGATGCGGCCGAGGTCCCTTATCGGCCACCACTCCAGCGCGCGGACGAGCCAGCTTCCCTGTCCCTGCATGATCTGCAGCAACAAGAGCCCGGCAACAAGCACGCAGATCTGCCCATATAGCCGCCACGCCTGCCCGCTGCCGAAGACCACCGCGAGCGCGATGAAGACGGCGAGTGTCGCGAGTTGAGCGGCACCCGTCGTGAGCCACAGCGGAAGCTTGCGATGCGCGTTGAGCCCGATGACGCCGCCCCACGCCAACAGGGCGAAGTTGAAGAATGAGTTCACCTCTTTCGCCGTCTCGGACGCACCGCCGATCTCGAGTCCGATCCTCGTCGCGATGCCGAGGGCGATGACCGCCGCGCAAACGGAAAGCGTGTGCCGCCGCGAAACCAGCAGCACGAGCGGCGCGAACAGAACGTAGAACTGCTCCTCGACCGCAAGCGTCCAGAGGTGTCCGAAATGACCGGGCCAATATCCTTGGTGCGCGATGAGAATGTTAGTCGTGTAGGTCGCGTAGGCTAGCTTGTTCAGGCCCCAGAAAGCGTCTATGGGCACGAAGAGAGCCACGATCCCGACGATCGCGAGCAGCGCGTAGTAGGGCGGAAAGATGCGCCCCGTGCGCCGGATATAGAAGCGGCGGAGTCCCTGTCTGAAGGTCGTCCGCCCGGCTTCGATCTCGCTGCGCGTCGTGGCCAGGATGCGAGTGATCAGAAAGCCGCTCAGGACGAAGAACAGCCACACGCCGGCGCCGCCATACGAGTTAGCGTCTGCGAACACGATCTTGTGGCTGATGAACACGAGCACGAAGGCGATGGCGCGCAGTCCGTCGAAGCCCCGTATCCGCGTGCCCTGGGCGTGCGTTTCCATGCATACGTCCTTGCGAGAGCGGGCAGGTTAACGCACGCCGCGCGTCAGCCGTACAACATCAGTTGAGCTAGGTAAATCGGGTTCCGGCGCCGCAATCATCGGCGCCGGAATGACGAGCTATATGTTTGCGCGCCGCAGTCTCAGGGCGTTTCCGATTACGCTCACCGACGACAGCGCCATGGCTGCCGCGGCGATGATCGGTGACAGAAGAATGCCGAAAGCGGGGTAGAGCACGCCAGCTGCGATCGGCACGCCCGCCGCGTTGTAGGCGAACGCGAACACCAGGTTCTGGCGGATGTTGGTCATCGTGGCTGCCGACAGGTGCCGCGCGCGAACGATGCCGTTGAGGTCTCCCTTCACCAGCGTGACGCCCGCGCTCTCCATGGCAACGTCCGTTCCCGTTCCCATGGCGATGCCGACGTCCGCCGCGGCAAGGGCGGGCGCGTCGTTGATGCCGTCTCCGGCCATGGCGACGACGCGTCCCTCGCTGCGGAGGCGCTCGACGACCTTGCCTTTGTCCTCCGGCAGAACCTCCGCCTCGACCTCGGTAATGCCGAGCTTGCGGGCGACCGCCTTGGCGGACGTGGCGTTGTCACCCGTCAGCATGACGACGCGAATGCCAGCTTCTTTCAGCGCCGAGATCGCGGCTGCCGAGGTCGGCTTGATGGTGTCGGCGATGGCGATGATGCCGGCGGCCTTGCCGTCTATGGCCACATAGATGGTGGTCGCACCGTCCAAACGAGCTGCCTCGGCCTTGGCATCCAAGGCCCCTGTCTCGATACCGGCTTCCGACATGATGTGGCGGTTGCCAATGACGAGCGCGCGGCCCTCGACCGTACCGGTGACGCCTTTGCCGACCGGAGAGTCGAAATCGTTGGCCGAAGCCAGCGTGAGTCCGCGTTCGCTCGCGGCCCGCACAATGGCGGCTGCCAGCGGATGCTCGCTGGCCCGCTCCAGACTTGCAGCGAGACGCAGCAGTGTCGCCTCGTCGAAGCCAGGCGCTGGATCGATGGCAACGACGGTGGGCTTGCCTTCGGTCAGCGTCCCCGTCTTGTCGACGACGAGCGTATCGACCTTCTCCATCCGTTCGAGCGCTTCCGCATTCTTGATCAGCACGCCGGCCTGCGCGCCGCGTCCGATGCCGACCGTGATCGACATGGGCGTCGCGAGCCCGAGGGCGCACGGGCAGGCGATGATCAGCACCGACACCGCGGCGATGAGCGCGTAGGTGAAGCTCGGCTCCGGCCCCCATGTCCACCACGCCAGAAATGCTAGCACGGCCGCCGCGATGACGGCCGGAACGAACCAGGCCGAAACCTGATCGGCGAGCCGCTGGATTGGAGCGCGGCTGCGCTGCGCCTTGGCCACCATGTCGACGATCTGCGCCAGCACGGTATCGCGGCCGACCTTGTCAGCCTTCATGACGAAGCCAGCGGACTGATTCATGGTACCGCCGATGACACGGTCACCGAAGGCCTTCGTCACCGGCATGGGTTCGCCAGTCACCATGGACTCGTCGACCGCGCTGCGGCCCTCTACAACCTCGCCATCGACAGGCACGCGCTCGCCGGGCCGCACGCGCAGGCGGTCGCCCACGACGACGGCTTCGAGGCTCACGTCCTCGTCAGCTCCGTCTGCCCGGATGCGTCGCGCGGTCTTGGGCGCCAGGTCGAGCAGCGCTCGGATGGCGCCGCTGGTCTGCTCGCGAGCCTTGAGCTCGAGCACCTGGCCGAGCAGGGCCAGCGCTGTGATGACGGCGGCCGCTTCGAAATAGACCGGCACGCCGCCGTCGTGGCCGCGCATCGCGGCCGGGAAGAGATCGGGAAACAGCGTGCCAACGACGCTATAGACCCAGGCCACGCCCGTGCCCATGGCGATGAGCGTGAACATGTTGAGGTTCATGCTCTTGAGCGACGCCAAGGCGCGCTCGAAGAACGGCCAGCCGGCCCACAGCACGACTGGCGTCGCCAGCACGAGCTGAATCCAGTTGGAGGTCTGCTGCGCCACGAGGCCGTGGCCGCCGATGAGGTGACCGCCCATCTCGAGCACGAACACAGGAAGGGTGAGCGCGAGCCCGATCCAGAAACGGCGCTTCATGTCCGCGAGTTCGGGGTTGGGACCGGTGTCGGCCGTGACCAGCTCGGGCTCGAGCGCCATGCCGCAGATGGGGCAGGAGCCGGGGCCGACCTGCCGGATCTCGGGATGCATTGGGCAGGTATAGATCGTGCCTTCCGGCACGGGGGCCTCGTCCACCTTCTTGCCGTCGAGATAGCGCGCCGGATCGGCCTCGAATTTCGTGCGGCAGCCTGCAGCGCAGAAATAATAGGTGTGGCCAAGGTGCTCGGCGCGGTGCTTTGCGGTGTGCGGATCGACCTTCATTCCGCAGACGGGGTCGATGGCCGTGGCCTGATGGGTCGCGGAGGAATGCTTCGGGTGATCATGGGCGCCGTGCGAATGCCCATGTGAATGGTCATGCGCGGCGTGGCTATGTCCCTGGCCGCCTCCACACCCGCCGCAACACGACTTCTGAGCGGCTTCTTTGCCATGATCGTGCGTTCCGCTCATCTCGATCTCCGGATCTTCAAGCTACATACCCCCTAGGGGTACTTGACATGTATACCCCTACAGGGTATGCGTCAAGGCATGCACAAGGATTCAAAAGCGACCTTGAGGAAGCGCCTCGGCCGTATCGAGGGTCAGGTGCGCGGCATCTCCAAGATGGTGGACGAGAAGCGCTACTGCATCGACATCATCACGCAGATCTCGGCCGTACGCGCTGCGTTGCGCCGCGTCGAGGAGGAGATCCTCAAGGATCATGTCGCCCATTGCGTCGAGCATGCCATTCAGAGCGGCAACGCCAAGGATCAACGGCAGAAGGTTGCCGAGCTGATGGAGGTCCTGGCGCGCGCCAACAAGTGAGCTCTTCCCCGAACGTCCCCTTATCGCCATGGCGGCCTCTGACCGCCTTGATCTGTCTCAACCCATCAGTGGAGTGTTATTGATGAAATCCCTGCCGAAGCTTTTGGCATGCGCTCTTTTGGCTCTGCCCGTCGCCGCCTATGCAGCGGACGATCCGCACGCCGGTCACGACATGCCGATGGATCACGGCGCCATGGGGCATGGGGCAAAGGCTCCGGCAGCAGATGCGAGCCCGTCGACGAAGGCCTACGAGGCCGTCAACGCCAAGATGCACGAGGGCATGGCGGTCGAGTTCACGGGCGATGCCGACGTCGATTTCTTCCTCGGCATGATCCCGCATCATCAGGGTGCGATCGACATGGCCAAGGTCGAGCTTCAGTACGGCAAGGATCCTGAGGCGCGCAAAATGGCCGAGGAGATCATCAAGGCCCAGGAAGCCGAAATCGCCTTCATGAAAGAGTGGCTGAAGAAGAAGGGCAAGTAGGGCCACACCTGTCCGGGGTGACCCTCATGGGGGTCACCCTCTAACGACCCGCGAACACTACCTCGCCAGGCAAGCGTCGCTACTGCGGCAGAGGCTTCTTGGCCTGCTGGCCATTGCCGGCCTTGGCGGCATGGGTGGTTTTGGTCCCCTTCGCGCTCTTTCCGGTGCTGGCGACCTTGGCCGTTTTGCCGTTGGTGGTGGCCTTGCCTCCGTTGGCAGATTTGCCGGTGCTCGCAAGCTTGGTCTTCTTGCCGTTCGTGGCGGCCTTACCGCCGTTGGCAGTCTTTCCAGTGCTGGTGACATTGGCCGTCTTGTTGCCGGTGACTGTCTTGCCACCATTGGCGTTGCCAACGCTTGCGACCTTGGCGGTCTTCTTGGCGGTGACAGCCTTTCCTCCGCTTGCGGTCTTGCCGGCGCTCGTGACGCTGGCCTTGTTGGCCGTGGTGGCCTTACCACTGTCGGCAGTCTTGCCCGTGCTGGCGACCTTGGTCGCCTTGCCGTTCGCGGCGGTCTTGCCGCCTTTAGCAGCCTTGCCGGCACCGGTGACACTGGCCGTCTTGTTGGTAGTGGCGACCTTGCCTCCGTTGCCGCTCTTTTCGAGGCTTGCGACCTTTGCAGTCTTAGTGGCTGTGACGGCCTTGCCGCCCTCGGTGCTCTTTCCGACGCTCGCGGCCTTGGTAGCCTTGGTGCCGGTGACGACCTTGCCTCCGTTGGCGGTCTTCTCGACTCCCGCGACTTTGTTCACGGCCTTGCCCGTCGTCGCGACCTTGCTTCCTTTGGCGGTCTCGCCAGCCTTCGTGCCCTTGCTGGATGCTGCCTGCTCGCTGCCAACTTTGTTCGCTTTTTCCGACTTGGCTTGGTGGCGCTGAATATCTTCCTTCGTGATCTCGCCATCGAGTGCGAGGGCCGCGAGGCAGGGATTGGAGAGCCCTTCACCGACGTTACGCATGCATTGGCGAAGGCCAGGGCTGTCGACGGCATGCGCGCTGCAGTGGCGGAAATAGTCGTCTTTGCACGCGTTCCTTACCCGGTCGCTTGCTGCCTGGGCGCAGGAGATGGAAACGACGAACGCGCAAAACGCAGCGGCTACGGAGGCGAAATTCGACTGGGGCCGCACACTTTTCTCCATCCACATATTTGCTGGTCCTCCCAGCTAGTTACGCTAACTTCCAGACGTCGCGACGTAAGGCTGCGACCATCGTGGGGGAATAGCAAGAGCGTTCTAGATCCGCGCTTGGCGGCCGATCCGCACATTCCCCGCAGGATAAAACAATCCGAGCGCGCATCGACATCGGCGTGCAGGCCGGCGCGACTGGACCGGTGAAGACGGTTAACAGCTGATTATCGCGGCGGCGCCGTGCATGCCGGATGACTGTGCATGCGGGATGCTTGAGCGGTATGATCGCCAACGCTGCCGGAAACAAAACGGTTCCAGACATGCAGTGGAGACCGAAAATGTATTGGCAAAAGTTGATTGTGACACTTGCAGTCGCTTCCGGAACGCTAATGGCGGCCGGTGAAGCGAGTGCGTACAGCTCGCGCGTGAAATCGGCATGCCGGAGCGACTTCTCCAAGTTCTGCCCATCTTACAAGCAGGACAGCTCTCAGCTCAGGGCGTGCATGCGCTCGGCCGGTGGCGGCATTTCGAGCCGCTGCCTCGATGCGCTGGCCGATGCAGGTGAAATTTCACGCAAGTATCACAGTAGCCGTCGCAAGTAGCTTCGGCGAGTGCCGCCCGTAGGCCCAAGCGAACGTGCCAAGTGGCACGCCGCCTGAGAGCCCTCCAGCGGCGCATCGTTACTTTGACGCGGATCGCGGATCCTTCCGCTTGAGCAGTGCGTCGATCTCGATGGCGACATCGTCATTCACCATCGAGCTGTAGGCAGTCATGTTGAAGGCGCTGCGCCGGATTTGACCGACGGCGGTGAAACGCCGCGAGCCGACGCGATACTTCATTATCGGATCGTCGCCAGATTTGATCGACACATCGAGCTTGATCGGCTGCGTGATGCCGTTGACGGTGATCGCCCCGGTCATTTGCGCCGCGTCGGCGCTTATCATCTGCACCGCGTGACTTTCAAAGCGGATCTCCGGCTGCCGCGCGGCATCGAAGAACTGGCTGCCCTTGAGCGTGCTGTCGGTCGTCGCCTCTCCGGTGGACAAGCTCGCGGTCTTGATGACGGCATTGACGCGCGTCTTCTCGGGCGCCTTGTCGTCGAATTCCATGGCGCCGCCGACGCTGGTAAAGCGCCCCCTCTGTATCGCAAAGCCCAACGTATAGGCGAAGCGCACTTCGGTATGCTTGGGATCTATGACGTAGGAGTCGGCGCGCGCTAGATCGGCGACAAGCGTCGCGCCGCTGACGAGAGAGACAAGTGCGAGGCCGTGGTGCGGGAACAACTTGGACATAAACGTTTCCCCCTAGCGGAATGGCACCCCCACGCGGAAACTAGGATCGGCGTGTGTTCATTTGATGGGCCTGGCTGACGTTTGAACAGTGTGATTGTGGCCACCCTCTCACGCGCATCTTCGCGAGACCGAGGAGGTGTCACACTACATTCATCGCCGCTCATTAAGCAGCCTCGTGACTTCGCACATGTCGGTCCGGGATGCGTAAGGTAAGTTGCTCGGCGTCAGCCAATGTCAGACGCGCGGGATCGGCAACAGGCCGCGATCCCAGTCATTTCCGCAAAGCGCTCTGCAATCTGCTCGCAACGATCACAATCCTTGGTCTCAGCAAGGGCATTTGCGCCGCAGCCGCGACTCCGAATCCATCCGTCAGTATTCGTCCTATGCACAGCGCCGCGCTCGCGAATTCCTTTCGTCCGCGATTTTTGGAGCCGGGAATTGTGGCGCGGAAGGTCTCCGGCGCTTGCAGCGAACCCGCGATCACGCTCGCGCCGGGAGCGGGCGGGCTGACGATCATTTCCGTTACGTCGGCGTGCCGTGAGGGCGAGCTGGTGAGCATTTCGTATGCCGAGGCGACGTTTGTCGAGCGCCTCGATCGTGAGGGGCGTTCCACTTTGGCGCTCGACTGCTTTGCCGGCGACACCGCACCGATCACGATTGCATTCGAGGATGGCACCAGCATCGTCCGCGATCCCGTCACCGACGACATCGCGCGTTATTCCAAGGTTGCGATCCTCTGGTCGAGCAGCGTTGATCTCGATCTGCATGCGTTCGAATACGCCGCCACCGCAAACGACGCCGGCCATGTGTGGGCCGGCCATCCGATGACGCATGCCGAAGCCGAAACCCACGCGCGTAACGATCGGCGCGGGCACGGCTTCCTCAGCACAAGCGGCAGCGGCAAAGCGATCGGCATGAATGTCGAGGTCTACACGTTCGTCCACTACCCGCACGAGAAGACTGCGGCCGTGAAGATGGGTGTGGACTTCGCGACCCGCGGCGGCCGTGCCGAAGGAGACTACTGCGGCGCCGGACGCTACGCCGAGATGCACTTCAAGGCTTACGTGCTCGAAAGGGGGCGCCCGTCGAGACAACTCGATCTGGCGTTTGCGGGCGTGCCGTGCGGCACCGAGATAGTCGACGCCGTGCGGGTCAATTCCAGACTGATCCCAGAGCTTGTAGTCCGGGAGTAGAGCGAATGCGCGTGTCCAAATCCCTTGCCTTGATGATGTCCCTGCTTTGCGCCGCGATCGGTTGCAGCGGAGGGGCGCGAAGCGCGGACGGCGGCCCGCCAGAGACATTCGCCATCCATGGCTCGAACACGATCGGAGCCCGGCTCATGCCGGCCCTCGTCGAGGCCTATGCCGACTCCGTGGGCGCCAACGCCATGACACTCGCCGGCGCCCAGCCGGAAGAGGTCGAGCTCAAGCTGCAGACGAAAGCCGGCGCAACGCTCGCTGCGGTCGGCATTCAGTCTCACGGCTCCGGCACGGCGGTCCCGGGATTGGTCAGCGGCAAGGCTCTCGTCGGAATGCTGTCGCGCCCGATAGAGGACAAGGAAATCGAGGCGCTGAAAACGGCGGGCATCCCCGATGTGCGGGCGACGTCGAACGAGCATGTGCTGGCGCTCGACGGCGTGCTGGTTCTGGTCCCGCCCGGCAGCTCGTTGAACGCTTTGTCGATGGATCAGCTCGCCGGCATCTTTTCCGGCTCGATCACCGATTGGGCTGCGCTCGGGAGGGAGCCGGGCCGCATCCAGATCTATGCCCGCGATGCCAAGTCCGGCACCTTCGACACTTTCAACTCGCTGGTGCTGAAGCCGCGCAAGGCCACGCTGGTGGCCGACGCACGCCGCTTCGAGTCGAGCGAGGAGCTGTCGGATGCCGTCGCGCGCGACCCGAACGGCATCGGCTTCGCCGGGTTTGCCTATTTACGCAACGCCAAGGCGCTGGCGGTCGTCAATGATTGCGGCATCGCCCACGAGCCGAGCGCATTTAATGTCAAGACGGAGCAATACCCGCTGTCTCGCCGGCTCTACCTCTACACCAATGCGGTTCCGCCGGGTTCGGTCGCCGCGCGCATCGTCGAGTTCGCGCTTTCGCCGGCGGCCCAGGAGATCATTCGCGCCCACGGCTTCATCGATCAGAACATCGAGCTTTCGGACCAGAACGAGCAGGTGCTGCGGCTTGCCGACGGTCTCATCGCGCTCGACGCCGGCATCGAGACGGCGTCCCTCAAGGAGCTCGCATCCAAGCTCAAATACAGTTCGCGCCTGTCGACGACGCTGCAATTCCAGTTGGCTTCGACGCGGCTCGACAGCAAGGCGGCGGCCGACGTAGGCCGCATCGCGGGCTTCGTCGAGGCCTTGGCCAAATCCAATCCGGGAAAGACTGTCACGCTTGCGGGCTTTACGGATTCCATTGGCGACGTGGCCGCCAACAAGGCGCTCTCCCATGCCCGCGCCGAGCAGGCCAGGGGAGAGCTGCTGCGCGCGCTCGGTCCCGCAATTCCGAAGTCGATGCTCGTAGCACGTGGCTACGGCCAGCTGTTGCCGACCAATTGCAACACCACCAGGGAAGGGCGCAACAGGAACCGCCGCGTCGAGATCTGGGTGAAGTAGCGAGCCGGATTCCGGCTCAGCGAGCCGAAACGGAGCTCTTCTTGAGCTTGCTCAGGCGCTTGCTAGCACCCTCGATGCCAAGCTCGGAAGCGCGCTCGTACCATCGCAGGGCCAGCTCGATGTTCGGGCGAACGTCGGCGCCGGTCCTCGGCGCGCCCGGAGCTGCATCATAGGTCGTGGCCAGCGCATACGCGGCATCGCCGCTGCCGAGGTCGGCGGCCCGCTCGAGCAGGAGTTGGGCCGCGTTGACGTTTCCGCTGCTCAGCATGTTGAGGCCGCGGCGCAGGAGTTGGGGCGCATCGAGCTCGGCGTGGACGCGGACCTCCGTGTTGTTGTTGGCTTGAGGAGTGGCTTCGGCTCCTTCGGTCGGGGGCGTGGGTCCAGCGGGCGCCTCCGTCAGCGCGACGTTCTCGGTGCTCGCGGCCCTGAATGACGGCAGAGCTGGTTTGGATTTCACGTCGACCTGTGGCGGTGTTTCCTCGGCAGTCCGCGACGGCTCTCGCGACGTGGAGGTATGGGTCTGCAGGGCTTCCATGGTGGCGTGCTTGGCGGCTTCGCCAGGCGCAAGCGCAAAGCCGGGGGCCGGCACGGCCGCCGACGTGGCCACAGCCTTGTCGTCCGCTGGCGTCTTCGCCGAGATCGGGCGCTGCGGGGTTGTCATTCCGCCGAAAACGAGTGCGAAGAGACCCAACGAGACGATCGTGCTGACGCCCGCCGCAAGTACGACAGTACGCGTGGCAGTGGAGGTGCTCCCCTGGTCGCGAATGCCGGCTCTCGCCTGCAGCGGCGTGTGCGCGGTCTCGTGCCCGGTGGGGATGAGAGGCGCGACCCCCTGCATCGTCCCGGGTGGCGAAGCCTGCATTGCCTTGTCGAGGCGCTGCAGCATACGCTTGAGTTCCTGGAGCTTTGCCTCGTCAGGCTTGCCCATCACCGTACCCCCCCGGGTTAGTGTATTTTTTCCTGCTCCGTGTACGGCCAGACTGCGCCATGACGGAGGCAATTCCGACGACACCACAGCTCCGTGGCGTGTTTGCGACGCGCGGGGCGTCCTGCACGTTCCTTTGGCGTCGCGACCGGCGGCTAGGCACGGCAGCAGCTCCGATCGTCGCGTCCAACTGAAAATCGCGAGCGTATCCAATCCCTTCGCGGCTGGCATGCCGCTTGCTCCTCCAAGTAATATGAAATCGACATTTCGTATTACTGAGTTTCGGATGGAGGTTGGCTAGCCCATGGATACGCATGCACCCGCCGGCAACGGATCGGCGAACGTGGAGGAGACCTACAGGCGGCTCAAGGCGCAGGGCGTGAAGTACTGCATCGGCGCTTATGTCGATATTCACGGCGTGCAGAAGGGCAAGGTGGTGCCGATCGAGCATCTGGCCCACATGGCGGCAGGCTCCGAGCTCTATACCGGTTATGCATTGGATGGCCTCGGCCAGGAGCCGAACGAGGATGAGTTCGCGTCAGTCCCCGACCTCAATCACATCATACAGCTGCCCTGGGAGCCGAAGCTCGCCTGGATGCCGGCCGATCTCACGTTCCACGGCGCGCCCTACCGGCTCAACACGCGCGTGGCTCTGAAGAACCAGCTGGCGAAAGCGGCGGAGATGGGCTTCGGCTTCAATCTCGGCGTCGAGTGCGAGATCTTCCTGCTGAAAAAGGATGCCGACGGCCGCCTCTCGATCCCGGACCCCGACGATAAGCTCGCAAAGCCGTGCTACGACGTGCAGGGCTTCGTCAACGCCTTCGGCTGGCTCGACAAGGTCGCGAGCTGCATCAACGGCTTGGGCTGGGACCTCTATTCCTTCGATCACGAGGACGCCAACGGCCAGTTCGAGTTCGACTTCACCTACGCCGACGCCCTCACCATGTGCGACCGCCTGACGTTCTTCCGCTTCATGGCCAAGCATTACGCCAAGGAGGAGGGGCTCACCGCGACCATGATGCCGAAGCCGTTCGCCAACAGGACGGGTAACGGCGCTCATTTCAACATGTCGCTCTACGATCTCGCCTCGGGAAGCAACGTCTTCGCCTGCAAGCCATCCGACGACCCGCGCGGCTTGGGGCTCACCGAAACCGGCTATCACTTCATCGGCGGAATTCTGCGCCATGGCAGGGCGCTGTGCGCGGCCTTTGCCCCAACCGTCAACAGCTACAAGCGCCTCGTCCGCCAGGGTGCCATGGGCACCTTTAGTTGGGCGCCGGTCTTCAATTCGTATGGCTCGAACAATCGCACCAACTCCGTGCGCGTACCCATGGGCGGCGGCCGGTGTGAATCGCGCAACGCCGACGGCTCGGTCAATCCATACCTGGCGGCGACCTTGGCGCTTGCGGCGGGTCTCGAAGGCGTTCGCAACAGGATCGACCCCGGCCAGCCCAACGAGGACAACCTCTACGCCATCTCCGAGGAAGAGCGCAGCAAGAGAGGCATCGAATTTCTTCCGCAGAACCTTCAGGAAGCAGTAGCGGCCTTCACCGGAGATCCCTTCGTCGAGGAGACGCTGGGGAAGGAGCTTCGCGACGAGTTCATCCGCTACAAGACGGCGGAGTGGGACAGTTATCACCTGTCCGTCAGTGACTGGGAGGTGGAGCGCTATAGCCACCTGTTCTAAAACCCGGCCAGCGGGCGGCGCGCAGGAGCGGCCGCCCGATGTCCGGGCTCAGGGGATTGCATGACCACGAACGCAGATGCTTCGACCGGCCTCGTCGCACGCATGAGCGTGTCGCTGCCGGAGGACCTCCTCAACGCGCTCGATAGCATGGTCGAGGCGCGCGGCTTCTCTAGTCGCTCGCAAGCCATCACCGACATGCTTCACCGCTCACTCGTCGAGCATCAGCGCCAATACGGGGACGAGGTGATGGTCGGCACCATCACCTTGTTCTACGACAACTCGGTGCAAGGCCTACAGAAGAAGCTCGCCGATCTGCAGTCGGAGAACATCGACGAGGTGATCAGCTCTTTGCACGTCCACCTGGCCAATAATCAGACGATGGAGGTCATCCTCGTCCAGGGGCCGCCGCCCAAGCTGCAGGAAATCGCCGACGAGATGATCACGCTGCGCGGCGTGATCTCGGGCCGCATGCACCTGATCGCGGCCATCATTCCGCAACTGCATCCCTTGCCGAAACGCAAGCTGAAGCAAAGCGTAGCCGGGTCTCATTCGGTAGCCGGCAAGGCGTCCAAATTCAAAGTCCGCCGCGGTCGCAGCGCCTGACGGCAACGTCCCCTACACAACTCTTCACGCTCCTTTAGCAACTCCGTGACAGGATCACCGCCGCGCCAAGCGCGGATCGTGCGCACCCGCATCTCATCTGACCGAGGTCCGACGATGATCAAGTCATGGCTTCAAGAACACTGGGTCGCAGGCGCGCTCTTCATGGGCACCGCGCTTCTGCTGTTGCTTCCCACGGGTGCAGGCGGCAGCGGCGCCATCCTTCTCATCTTCCTCGCGACGCCGATCTACATGCTGCACCAGATCGAAGAGCACACCGGCGATCGCTTCCGCCGATATGTCAATCGCACCGTATTCGGCGGCGTCGAAGCGCTGAGCGTCAGCGATGTGCTCTGGATCAACCTGCCCGGCGTCTGGGGGATGAACCTTCTGGCGCTCTATGCGGCGCACTTCGTCGATATCGGCTGGGGACTGGCCGCGGGCTACCTCATGCTGATCAACGGCATCGCCCATGTTGGCATGGCGGCCCGCTTCAAGGGCTATAACCCTGGCCTCGTGACCGGCGTGGTGCTGTTCATTCCTCTTGGACTGCTGACGGCCATTCTGGTGCCGGCCTCGGCATTGCAGCAGGTGGTCGGCTTCCTGATCGCTGTCGCGATCCATGCCGCCATTATCGTGCGCGTGAAATCGAACGTAGCGGCCGCCAACCATGCGGCGGCCGGACACGTAGCGGCGGCCTCATAGGCTGCCGTAGCCGCGACGCTTGGCAAATTCCTTCGCGGAATTCCCAAGCGTCGCCGCAAGCTCTGCGGGATCATCGGCAACAGCGCAGCGAGCGCCGCCTCACGAAGGCCGCGCATCCTTGATCGCCTGAGCCACGCTGTTCGCCTTGAGCACGCTTCCTACTTTGCTCCTCGGCAGCGTCTGGCGCCGTTTGAGGTTGACGACCGGCTGCATGCCTTTGTCCGCGGTCCTGTCCGACGGCGGCCGGTGCACGAACTTCGATGTCCGAAGCTCCGCCAGTGCGCGGTGAGCCGCTTCGATGTGCTCCGTCTTGGCTATTAGCTTGTGCTGTCTGACGAGTTCCCGGTTCACCCGCTTCAGCGCGTTCGCGAATATCTGCTTCCGCTTCGCCGGTTGCTCGGCTGTCGCCGGAAAGCTCTTGCCTCGCGCCGCGGCCTTCCCACGTGCTTCACGATGCTTCTGGCGAGACAGCGTCTGCGCCTTGCCACGCTCGCCGCGCAGCTGCTTCTGCAAGTCACGAAGCTTCGAGACGTCCAACTCGTAGATGGCCGGATGGTGCGACGCCTCGACGACTTTCAGCTCGTCGTGATTGAGAAGGGCTCGCTCCGCCTTGCACGGTATCGACATAGGGGCTTCTCCATGGGCATGCGTTTTCGCCCCCCTAGGAAACGGCTCGTCCCCAGCCGTGGCTCATCATATACGTGCCCGAGCAAGTTGAACCATCGGAAAGCGCGACAGCGGCATTGGCCTGCGGCCGGAGATGGTTAGGAGAAAGCGAAGATTGAAGCTGGCCCGTGCGCCACGCTACTTTTTCTCGAGCAGCACCTGGCTCTTGGCCCTGATGGCGCCCTGGATCATTTCGGCGAAACGCTGCAGCAGCCACGGCAGCGTGATCTCGATGCGCACATCCTTCTCGGCGACGTCCACGGTGCCGAACGCCACATGCCCCATGGCGCTGAGCTTGAAGTTCATGCGGTCGCCGGTCCACACTTCCTCGTCGAGCTTGAACATCGGCAGGCTGGACGTGGCTTTGGCGAGGCCATTCTTCAGCCGGTTGATCGCCTCCTCTTTGCCGAGGCTGTGCGAGACGGTGACGACGAGGGGCTGGGTCATGGCAGGTCCTATGGGCCGCGGCGTGCGGCGACCATAGCCGATAACCGGCGAGGCCGCCCAGCCGTTCCGAGCGGCGACGGGGGCGATCAATTCCGCCGGGCTTGGCGCGATTAGCCACTTGAAATCGCTGAATTCGACCCAACGTCGTTAATTGACTTGAACTGGTCTGCCTTACGGCGACCGTCTTGTTCGCCGCGAGGCAACCTTCCAAATGTGGAGGTACTCGTCATGTGCGATTATTCTCTCGAAGCTTACCGTACCCGGCCAGCCGCCATGGGCGAGCGCTATGAAACGCGCCGCTTCCCGAGCGGAAGCATGGGGTTCGTTTCTCCCGGCGATGGCACGACTGCAATCTGCATGGCCTGCGACACGCGTCTTGAGCTGAGCAGCATTCCGCGCGCGCTGCAGCAGGGTCTGAACATTGCCGAGACCGCGACGGTGACGTTCGTGCGCCTCGACTACGGCCCCTACCACGACGGCGTGCGCTTTGCCGATGGCACCGAGATCACACTGCAGATGTTGGGGCCTGGCGTGAGCGCAGTCGTCGTCGACGGCCTGACAACCACCCCGATCGCGCGGGCGCGGGAACTGGAATTCTTGCCGCTATGATAGAGATTTGCCGTTAGGGCTCCAACGCCCGAAGCCGCGATGATCGATGCTTGGAGATTCCGACCCGGCACCGCCGAATAAGCTGGCGCTTCTATCTCGTACTGCAGCTTGCGGCGGATGGAGACGGCGTAGTTGCCGGAGCCCTCAGCAAAGAGAAACGTGCCGGAGTTCCCGCCTAAAGCGAGCCGGCATAAACCTGATCGAAGCGCCGCGTTGTAAGGTTTACTTCGTTTCTGGCTGCGCTGCTGCAGCCGCGCAGGGGCCTTGCTCGCCAGGTGCGCTCTTGGGTTTCGGACCTGCGAGCATCAAGTATTCTCGCGTTGCCTGATAGGCGAGGTGCTCGCCCTGGCAATCGGGCTGGTTGCTCGACGTCGTTACCGATCCCGTCTCGACATCGGATGCCGATGCCGCCACCGACTTGGCGCGATGCTCGCCGCTGCTGCTTTCCTTGCGAGAGACCTTCTTCGTCGGCTCTCCATCGGGGCGCAGCGTGGTGTACTTCGCCATCTCGCGGAACGTATCGCGACAGCAGCCCGACAGCGCCATCGCGCAGAGTGGCAGAACAAGAAGATGTTGCAGCTTCGGCATGTCGGTCTCGCGTGTTGGAAACTTGGCTTCGACGCGACAGCCCGGCCAGCGCACCATCACCTGTAGAAAAAGTGGCGCTTGGTCTTTTTCTTCGCTGAGTCGGGGGCTTGGGCCTACATCAAAGGGGCCTCATCCACGGCTTGTGCACAGGCGAGTGCTGCGCTGCCGCAAAATCGTCGGCTTCCACGGCATTCACGCCACACTGCGAGGCCCGCGTCAGATCTGGGCTATTCGGCGTAACCGGGCGGCACCTTGGCCCAGGCATAGCCGGCCTTGCCCTTCTCGAAGCCATAGTCGAACAGCGTGTTCATGTACGCCTTGTCGAACGGCCCCTTGTAGGGCGTCGTGAAATCCTCGCCGATGTAGGCCAGGTTGAATTCCACGTTGTCGCGCTTGGTGGTGAGGTAGATCCGGTAGGTGTCGTTGACGGCTCCAGCCGCGGTCATGGTGGAGATGGCCTGTCCCGCGATCGCCAGCGAGTTGCGCTTCACCGATTCTTCCGGCCGGAACAGGCGGCCGTTACGGATGATGTAGGCCACGTTCTTGCGCACGAAGCCGTAGCGCGCGGCTTCCCTCTTGATGCTGATCTGCGGTGGATAGAGGAAGGCCTGTGCAACTGTGCCGCCGTCGACGTGCATTTCCTCGTAGCGCTTGCCGTCCACCGTCACATCCAGCATGACCGGCGGGAAAGCGCCCGGAATGGACGCAGACGCGCGCAGGACCTCGATGATGAGATCGCGAGCGCGCGGATCGGGACTCTTCGCGATGGCGCCGATGTTCCAAATCACCGAGCGCGACTGATCGAGGTTGGTGGTCGAGATCAGGAGGAAGCGGCCTTTGTCGTATTCCTCCGCGATCCGCCCGATCATCTTCTTGTCGAGATAGCGGCTGATGAGATTGCGCAGCGGCTTCGTGTCGGCGAGCGAATCTCCGGACACGGCAGCCAGAATGGGTTTGGCGCTGAAGATGTCGCTGGCCGCAGTCTCCGTGTAGACCGCCTTCAACTGCGGATCGTACTCGGAGCCAAGGAACGCGAACGGGGCCGAAAGCGCGCCCGTACTGGTTCCGGTGACGATGCGGAACGACGGCCTGTCGCCGCGGGCGGTCCAGCCGAGCAGGAGGCCCGCTCCGAAAGCACCGTCGTCGCCGCCGCCAGACATGGCGAGGTAGATATTGGGACCCGGCGGCGTAGGATGGCGCTTCTCGGCGGCGAGCGCCTTCTCTGCGAGCTCGCGCGCAAAGGCCTCGACCTGGGCCTGGTCTCCATCGGCATAGAAGCGGGCGAACGGAACGCTGAGCGGCACGATGTCGGAGGCGAGCGCCAGCGGCACCGGCGGCAGGCGGTCCAGTGTCGAGCAACTGGCAAGGCCCAGGGCAGCGACCACAGGCACGAACGCAGCAAGCAGCCGGCGCACAAACGTGCCGGCCCTCATACCGCTTGTCGTCGCACTACTCATGATGACTGCCGATCCCCGATCCGCCGGCTGAGCATATGCTCAGAGGGACAGCAATGCCAATGTTGCGGCATAAACATGGTGAGCGTATGCGGCGTCCGGACCCTTGCTCCCCGCCGTTCAGTTCCTAGGAGATGCCATTGACCGAGGATGAACAGGCCATCCGCGACCTGGTCGACACCTGGATGAAGGCGTCGAAGGTCGGTGATACGGCGGCTGTGATGCGCCTCATGGCGGACGACGCGATTTTCATGGTCCCGGGGCAGGAGCCGTTCGGCAGGGAGGCCTTCGCGGCCGCCGCCGGCGCACAGCGCACCTTCACCATGGAAGGGGAAAGCGAAATCCAGGAGATCCAGATCCTTGGCAGCTGGGCCTACCTCAGGAACCACATCAGCGTGACCATGACACCGCTCGACGGCGGCAAGCCCATGCGCCGCTCCGGCTACACGCTCACGATCCTGCGCAAGGAGCCGGCCGGGAACTGGGTGCTCGTGCGCGACGCCAATCTGATGATGCCGGACGCCTGAGGTAGGGTCAGCCCACGCGGCGCGACGGGATGTCTATGACGGGTCCGGATTTGCCGCCCGGCTTGCGCACGACATGGCCTTGCTTCTCGAGATGCGCCCTGAGCAGTGCCAAATTCTTCATATTGGCGCGGAAAACGACGTCGAAGGCGTCGCCCACGAACGGCACGATGCCGACGATCGTATCGATGGCCGAATTGCCGATCATCCGCGCCATGGTGAAGCGCGACACGCCGAGCCGGCGCGCCTCCCAGATGATGTAGCTCGATATGGCTTGCGAGAGGAGATCGCCAATTACCGGCACGAGGCCAAGCATGGCGTCAAAGCCGATGCGCACCTTTGTGCCCGGAATTTCTACGATGCTGTCCATGACGCGCGCCAGAGCCTCGACGCGCGCGAGCGCGGCCTCGATTTCGGCATCTACGTAGCGATCGACGCGTGCATCCATAGTCCGTGCCCGTTTCAAAATTCCGACACAGCCGCATAACAACTATGCGCTGTGCATTTACCAACCCTGCTATGTTGCAATGGGTTCCCCCGTATTCAAGATAGCGACTCGACACGGCGCCGCCGGACCGGCCGGAGATTTTGGAGGTTCACATGCTGCTGAGGCTTTTCCTCGCCACCGGCACGATTTTTCTGTCGCTGATCCTTGGCGCCTTCGCCCTTGCCTACGTGGGCTACACGTACCCCGAGACTTTGTCGCAAATGTTGGCGTGGGCGCGAGACCTCAAGAGCGTCATCACCAACACCGGACTCGAGCCGAAGTACAACATCTGGGTCGAGCTACTGCTCGAGGAGCGGCAGTTGCTGTTCATGTTCTTCACGATCGCTGCCCGCATCGTTCTCGCCCTCATCGCCGCCCCCTTCACGATGCGCTGACGCAGCCATGCAACGGTGATGCGTCCATCGAGCGCCAACGGACGCCTCGTTGCCCGCGAAGTGACGCCCGATTAACGCGCCATTAGCCATTCCACGCCCATTGTTGATCCATCAGCGGCAACGCCTCGCGCCCGAGCGCGGGCCGTGCCGGCTGCCAATGCCGGTCCTGGGGCCAATGGGGTTCTTCCGCCGAAACAAGGGACGGGTGCCGCCGCCCGAGCCGCCCTCTCTCGATCCTCCCGCTGCACATGATGCGTACGGGACGAGCGCGCCTGCCTATGCCGAGACGCCACCACGCCGCCGCATGCCGCTCCGGGTGCGCGTGCTTCTGCTCGTGCCGCTCATCTGCATCCTCGCCGTCATGGCTTCTATCGGCGCGCTTTTCATTTACTACACGTTCCTCTTTCCCGATCCGCTGTCACTGCGCCCCAAGACGACGGGGGCTTTGCTGCGCGTCATCGGCTATGACGGTGCGCCAGTCGCCGAGCGTGGCGTCTCGCGCGCCTACGTGCCGCTCGACATGCTGCCCGCTCACGTTCCTGCAGCCGTGGTCGCGACCGAGGACCGGCGCTTCTATGATCATCCCGGCCTCGATGTGATGGGCATCGCCCGCGCGGCGCTGGTCAATCTCAAGGCGGGCCGCCTGACGCAGGGCGGCTCGACGCTGACGCAGCAGCTCGCCAAAAACCTCTTCCTCTCGTCTGAGCGAACTCTCTCTCGCAAAGCCGAAGAGCTCGTCCTCGCCCTCTGGCTCGAGCTGCGGCTCTCCAAGAGCGACATCCTCGAGCTCTATCTCAACCGCGTCTATTTCGGCGCTGGCGCACATGGCATCGAAGCCGCGGCGCAGCGCTATTTCGCCAAGTCGGCGCGCGAGCTGACTGTCGCGGAAGCCGCCATCCTTGCGGGTCTTCTCAAGGCGCCGTCGAAATATGCGCCGAGCGCGAGCCCGACCCTGGCCTTGGCGCGCGGACGTGTCGTGCTCGGCAAGATGCGCGAAACCGCCGCCATCAATGCGGACGAGGCGGCGGCAGCCGAAAACGAGAAGATCCGCTTCTCCGCCCTTATGCGCTCGCCCGAGCAGGCCGACGTCGGCTATGCCGTCGACTACGTACTCGAACGTGCTTCCGCCTTCGAGAATACCGATACCGACGAAATCATCATCGAGACCACGCTCGACGGTAATTTGCAGCGGCGCGCCAACGAGATCCTCGCGAAAGAGTTGGAGCGTGCCGGCAAGCAGCAGGATGCCGGCCAGGCGGCGCTCGCCGTGCTTGCTCCCGACGGCGGCATCCGTGCTCTCGTCGGAGGCCGCTCCTACGCCGAAAGCCAGTTCAACCGCGCCGTGCAGGCACGCCGCCAGCCGGGCTCCGCCTTCAAGCCCGTCGTCTACTTGACCGCGCTAGAGCGCGGCCTCACGCCCGATAGCCCCGTGAAGGATGAGCCTATCGTCCTCAAGGGCTGGTCGCCCAAGAACGACAACGGCCGCTATCTCGGCACTACGACGTTGCGCGAGGCCCTCTCGCACTCCATCAACTCAGTCGCCGTGCGCCTCACGCTTGATGCGGGCGCTGAGCGTGTCGCCGCCACCGCCCGCCGGCTCGGCATGAAATCGGTTCTCCGGACTGACGCGTCCCTGGCGCTCGGCACGTCGGAAGTTTCCCTGCTCGATCTCACCGGCGCTTACGGCGCCTTCGCCAACGGCGGTTACGTCAACGAGCCCTACGTCATCCGCAGCGTCCGCACCGGCAGCGGCCGCGTGCTCTACCAGCGCCTCGAAGCCAAGTCGGCGCCCACGATCACGGCCCGCAATGTCGGCGCCATGAACGACATGCTGCGTGCGACGCTCGTTTCCGGAACGGGGAAGCGCGCCGCGCTGCCCGATCATCCCGCAGCCGGCAAGACTGGGACCTCGCAGGAATTCCGCGACGCCTGGTTCGTCGGCTATACGGCTTACTTCGCGGGCGGCGTCTGGGTCGGCAACGACAACGGCGAGCCCATGAATAACGTCCGTGGCGGCAGCTTGCCGGCGGAGATCTGGCGGCAGGTGATGACGGTGGCGCACCAGGGCCTCGCGCCGCGCGCGCTTCCCGACACGCTGAGCGAGCTTCCTCCGCCCGTGGCTGCCGCGACGCCCGCGCCCGGCAAGGCGCGCGCGGCGGATGACGCCGACAAGCTCATGAACCTGGTCAAGGCGGCTGGCGCAGTGGGTGAGCCGCAAGCGGCCAAGCCCGCTCCGCCCTCGAGCGTCGACAGCGATCCCATTGCGCGAACGCTATCCGAGAACGAAACCATTGCTCCCGAGACAGGTGCGGTCGGCACGGCGAGCGCCGATGACGCCGGCCGGATCACAGTCCGCCCGCCGTCACAGTGAAATTAGCTGGAAAGTCGCTTGGGAAATTAAACGGCGGTCAGTCCGTTTCGTCCACTGCGCCGTAGCGGTGGAGATCCATTCCGTAGATCTGCAGCCAGCGCCTGGCTTCGTCCATCGCCGGCATGGTCTGCTTCACTAACGCCCAGAAGCGCGGTCCGTGATTCATCTCTTTGAGGTGCGCCACTTCATGCGCGGCCACATAGTCGAGAATGGCGGGCGGCGCGAGAATGAGACGCCACGAGAATGAAAGAACACCGGTGGTCGAGCACGAGCCCCAGCGGCTCGATTGATCGCGCACGGCGATGCGCTTTGCCTTGAGGCCGAGACGGCGCGCATGGAACATGACGCGCTCGTCGAGATCGCGGGTCGCTTCTGCGCCGAGCCAGTCGCGCAAGCGGCGCGGCAGATGCTCAGCGTCGCCCGACACGTGCAGCTCCGGATAATCGCTCGCGGCCTTGCGCACCACGGCGCCTTGTCCGCGTGCCTTGCTTCCGAGCACGACACGATGCACTTCGCCCCGTAAAGGAAGGAAAACCCCGTCTTTAAAGGGCACGGGCGACGGCAAGCTGTCGAGACGCTCGCGCACCCAATCGATATTTCGATACAGGAACGATCCCGCTTCATCGAGGTCGCACTGCACGGGCAGCGTCACGATGACGGCGCGGCGCGTGCGGCTCACGCGCAGCGTCAGGCGGCGCGCGCCCGGATGGCGTCGCACTTCGACAGCCGCTCCGAGATCATCGATGCTTTGAGCCTTGAGCTTCGTACGGGCTAAGGCTTTTGTCTTCGGCATTAGGTGACCTTCGGAATGCTCGCTGATGAAAGACGCATGACGCTCAACGGACGATGTGGGCTTTGCCCTGCACTCGCTTCCGGCGGCAGTGGTCTCGCAAACGCGATGCGTCGAAGCGGATCCACATAGGCAGTTAGCAATATCATCGTCGTTACCTCTAGTGCGAAATCATCGCGGCACAAACAGGATCGCCACAGTGTTGCCGCGCGGCCCCATTGGGCTTTACGCATCTTGATCGGCGCGCGGGCCTATGCAGGAGGCCGAGAGTTTTCTCCCGTATTATGATCGTCAGCGCGGAGACCGATGTGAAGTCGATCACTTAAGGCGCCGCATTGCTTGGCATCGTTCGTTGCGGTGCATTGAGGTTCGGAAGCTCACGCAGATCGAGTGTGGGGGCTCCCGGCCCTGAAAGCGGTGGTTGATCCGGCGCTCCTTCGATGACCGGAGGCGTGCCGGGAAGTGAGAATCCATGTCCATGCACAGCTTCGCTCGGCGGCGCCGACAATCGTGTGGATGAAAGCGCGGGATTGGTTGTTTTCACCTTCTGATGCACGACGAGGCTCGGAAAAGCCATGACGAGCGCGACCATCACGATCTGAATCCCCACGAACGGAATGGCGCCGCGATAGATCTGCGCTGTCGTCACCGGCGCCGTGATGCGGCCGGTGACACGATCCTGATACGGCTTCTTCGGTGCCACGGATCGCAGGTAGAACAGCGCAAATCCGAACGGCGGATGCATGAAGCTCGTCTGCATGTTCACCGCGAGTAGCACGCCAAACCAAATCACGAACGGCGTTACGTCCGCCACCACTTCGCGCGTGACACCCGACGGATCCGTCACGGTGATGACGGCGAAGCCGAGGCTCTTGGCAATGGCAACCGCCTCGGGAGCATTGCGGAAGATGGCTTCGGCCGCTGGTTTCAATAGCGGCACGAGAATGAAGGCAAGCTCGAAGAAGTCGAGGAAGAAGGCCAGGAAGAACACGAGAATGTTGACGGCAATGAGGAAGCCGTACATGCCGCCCGGCATTGATGTCAGCAGGTGTTCGACCCAGATGTGGCCGTTGACGCCATAGAAGGTGAGCGAGAAAATTCTGGCGCCGATGAGAATGAACATCACGAAGGCTGAGAGCTTGGCTGTCGCCTCAGCAGCCTGCCGCACGATCGGGACGCTGAACCGGCGCGCGTCTCCGGTTGCGTAACGTCGGGCTGCGGCCAATGCCATAGCTCCGACGGCGCCCATGGCGCCGCCCTCTGTCGGCGTTGCAAGGCCCACGAGAATTGTGCCGAGTACGAGGAATATCAGCAGCAGCGGCGGCACCATCACGAACGTGACGCGTTCCGCCAGCGGCGACAGGAAGCTGTGTCCCGCAAACATTTGAAGCGCGCGATTGGCGAGTGCCGCGACGAGCGCAAAGCCGATGCTCCAGGCCATGGCCAGAATGGTGAAATCTATGCCGTGGTAGGATGAGGCCCTCATGACCCACGCGCCGAACAGGGCCGACAGCAGGGTAAGCACGCCAAGCGAGGGCAATCCGCGCGAACCGTTCGCTTTGCGGTGGCCGATCTCCTCCGGCGGCAGGCCGGGCGCGACCGAGGGCTTCCACATCGAAACGATGAACACGTAAAAGGCGTAGAGGCCGGCCAGCAGCAGGCCCGGCACCAGTGCGCCCTTGTACATGTCGTCGACGGAGCGGCCGAGCTGGTCCGACAGCACGATGAGCACGAGCGAGGGCGGAATGATCTGAGCCAGCGTGCCCGATGCCGCGATGACGCCTGCCGCAAGCTGCCGGTCGTATCCATACCTCAGCATGATGGGCAGCGAGATGAGGCCCATGGAGATGACGCTCGCCGCTACCACGCCTGTTGTCGCCGCCAAAAGCGCGCCGACGAAGATCACGGCATAGGCGAGACCGCCGCGCAGCGTGCCGAACAATTGCCCCACCGTCTCGAGCAGGTCCTCGGCCATGCCGGAGCGCTCGAGAATGAGCCCCATGAAGGTGAAGAACGGGATCGCCAGTAGCGTATCGTTGCGCATCACGTCGAAGATGCGGCCCGGCATCGATTGCAGGAGCGACCAGGATAGCGTGATCACGCCGCTCGAATGCGGCGCGAGCTCGACGCCGACGACGAAGAATATGAGCCCCACCGCGCCGAGCGAGAAAGCGACGGGATAGCCGAGCAGCAGCGTCACGACGAGCGCCGCAAACATGATCGGCGCCAAATTCTCGGCCACTAAGGCAAGCATCGTTCCCCTCGTCCCTGTCGTTGCCCGGTGTGTCCGGATCTCAGCGTTTGTCGCCGGCGCGATCGTCGTCCGGCGAGAATTCCGCCCCCGCCGCTACCGCGATGTCGTGATATCCGTCGTGCGTGCCCGGTTCCGGCAAATCGCCGCGGATGATGGCGATGCGCTTGATCAGCTCTGACACCCCCTGCACGAATAGAAGAGTGAACGCGATCGGGATCAGCGCCTTGACCGGCCATTGCGGCAGTCCGCCCGCGTTCTGCGACTGCTCGTTCTGCGACACCGAGGTCAGGAAATAGTGCCACGACGTGAATACGATCATCGCCGCGGCCGGCAGCAGGAAGAAGATGTGCCCGATCATCTCGACGGCGTTGCGCTGCCGCTTCGAGAAATAGTTGCTCACCACGTCGATGCGGATGTGCTCGTTGAGCGCCAGTGTCCACGGCGCCGCCAGCAGGAACACGGCGGCGAATAGCCACCACTGCACTTCGAGCCAGGAGTTCGAGCTCATATGCGCGACCTTCCGCACTACGGCGTTGCCGGCGCTGATGACAGCCGCCACCACGATCAGCCAGGCGACCCACCTGCCGATGCGGCCGTTCATGCGGTCTATGGCTTGGCTCAGTCCAAGTAGCTGTTTCATGTCCAGGCCTCCCCCGGGGCCGGTGTGGCGACTATGACTGGCAACACTGTCCCGGCTCTCCTATATCCCGATACCGGAGCCTTGCTCCAGCCAGGACATGTCCAAGCCCCAAAACTCTCTGCTTGCGGTCTTCCCGGCCCTGACTTAGGGCAAGCACCCAGCCACCTGTCGCCGCTATCCTCCGGGTATCCCGCGGGGTCTGTCCGGCCGGGCTGGAGCTGCGGCGCCGGCCGCGGCATTGAACGAGAGAATCCGGCAGGGACACAGAAGTCAGGAGGGCGCTCTATGTCCATTTCGAAGGAGCAGGTTCTGGACCGGCTTCGCCGCGTCAAGGGTCCGGATCTCGATGGCAATATCGTCGACCTGGGCCTTGTGTCCGATATCCTTGTCAAAGACGACCGCGTTTATTTCTCCATCACCATTCCCGCAAGCCGTGCCGAGGAGCTCGAGCCCTTGCGCGGTGCGGCCGAGAAAGTCGTGCGCGAGATCGAGGGTGTGGCCGGTGTCGTTGCCGTGCTGACGGCCGAGGCCGCGCCAGGCGCGAGCCGCCAAGCCCCCGCGAAACCGGCGTCGACGCCGGTCGGTGGCAACGGCCGCGAGCATCCGCGCGTGACGGAAGCCCGCGCCCGCGGCGCGGCAGGCGATGCGGCTCATCGTCCGGCGGCACCACCTCCGGGCGGCGCACCGGCCGGCATGCGCCAGTCCCAGGGTGTGCCGGGCGTGAAGCACATCATTGCTGTCGCCTCGGGAAAAGGCGGCGTCGGCAAATCGACGGTCGCAGTCAATATCGCACTCGGCTTCCAGGCCATCGGCCTCAAGGCCGGCATTCTGGACGCCGACATCTACGGTCCCTCGCAGCCGCGCCTGCTCGGCATCACCGGCAAGCCGGTGCCGGGCAAGGACAAGCGCCTCGAGCCCATGGAGAACTATGGCCTCAAGGTCATGTCCATGGGCTTCATGGTCGATGAGGGCACGCCCATCGTCTGGCGCGGTCCCATGGTGGTCGGCGCCTTGAATCAGATGCTGCGCGAGGTCGCCTGGGGCGATCTCGACGTCCTCGTGATCGATATGCCGCCCGGCACGGGCGACGTGCAGCTCACCATTGCCCAGCAGGTGCCGCTCGCCGGCGCCGTTATCGTTTCGACGCCACAGGACTTGGCTTTGATCGACGCCCGCAAAGGCCTCGCCATGTTCAAGAAGGTCAACGTGCCTCTGTTGGGCATCGTCGAGAATATGAGCTACTTCATCGCGCCCGATACCGGCGCTCGCTACGACATCTTCGGCCACGGCGGCGCGCAGGCGGAAGCCAAGAAGCTCGACGTTCCGTTCCTCGGCGAGGTGCCGCTTACCATCGACGTCCGCGAAACGTCGGATGCAGGCCGCCCCGTCACCGCGACCGCGCCCGATAGTGCGCCCGCGACGGCCTTCCGCGACATCGCCGCCAAGGCCTGGGCGGAATTGGAACGCGTGCAGGGCAAGGGCATGAAGCCGCCCGGCCTCGAGGTGGTGCACGGCGGCGAGGCGTTGCGCGTCACGTTCGCCACCAAGGATGTGCATGAGCTTCCGGCCGAGATGCTCCGCGTCATGAGCCCGTCGGCCGAGGTGCAAGGACACTCGAAGGATCAGCGCGTCACCGTCGGCGGCAAGCGCAACGTCAAGATCAAGGAGCTGCGCGGCGTCGGCAACTATGCCGTCCGCATCGTCTTCGACGACGGCCACGACACCGGCCTCTTCGTCTGGAGCTACCTCCACCTGCTTTCGCTCCAGAAGGAGAAGAAGTGGGCGGAGTATCTGGCCGAGCTCAAGGCCAAGGGTCTCAGTCGCTAGCGCTCAGAGAACCTATGATCCTGGTCAAGCTCCAGTACGTGGTAACGCTTGCTCTGGCGGTGCTGGCGCCTCTTGTTGCGATTGGAGTTTGGCTCGCTGCTATGATTGGCAGCCTGGGGCGCCTTCGAGGTAAGAAAACCGTAGTTGCTGACGCGGCTCTTCAATTCCTCCTTGTTTCATACCTGTTGTTTGCTCTTTTCTTGGCGCGGCGCCCCGTTCCGGAAATCCTCTTGGGGGCGGTCCTTTGGCCCACGGTGGCCCCAGGGTATACTCTGTGGGCGAGCAGTAAGTACTTCGCCTTCCTCTGCGTCCCGCTGCTCACTATGGCGGTCACGGCGGTTCTCGCCGGTTTCTTGCACCATCGCTTTCTTGGTCGGTGGCGAAATTTCTGGCCAACAGCCTCCGTGATTGTTGGGTTTCTCTCGTTCCTCGTAGCTGGCGAGCTTCACTTTCATTCAAGGCTTAAGCAAGCGGCGGTATCACTCCCACCTGTCTGTGTCACATCCGACTCGTTCCTAAACTCGATGCGTCATGCGGGGGCCGATTTCCAGTTCGACCTCCACGCCGAAGCGATCAAGGCTGGAGATCTCTACGCCTGGAGCTTCCGGACAAACAATTTCTACAAGGTCCCGGACGGGGCACGAGGAAACGCGCGCACTCATCCCGGCTCTTGGTTTTCTTTGCCATACCCGCCTTGCCGCTGAGTGGCTGATACCGGACACCCGGTCGTCTCGATTTGACTTGGCAAACCTGTAAAGTCTGCGGCCGACATACCGCCTCACCCTTTACAGGATCGCCCGATGAAGCCGACATTCCCCACGCTGCTCAGCCTGAATGCCGGCTTCGTCGATACGGCGGGCTTTCTCGCGCTGCATGGCCTGTTCACGTCGCACGTGACGGGAAACTTCGTCACCTTCGCGGCCTCGATGGTTCTCGGAACGACCGGCGCCGTGGCCAAGCTCTTGGCGTTGCCGGTGTTCTGCCTGTTCGTGTTTATGACCCGGCTGTTTGGCGACGGGCTGAGAAGGCGCGAGCGATCGGTTCTCGGCCCCGTACTCGCAGTGAAGCTCGCCCTGCTGATCGCCGCGGCTGCATTGGCCGCATATTTTGGTCCCTTTCCCGACGCCGACACCTTGCCGGCTCTGGCCACTGGCATGACTCTCGTCGCTGCCATGGCCATCCAGAATGCCGTCCACAGGGTTCATCTCGCCGATGCCCCGCCTTCGACGGTCATGACCATGACGACCACACAGATCATGATCGACCTTGCGGACGTCTTCTCGGGAGCCAAGAGCGAAACGACCGCAGCCGCGCGAGCGCGTTTGGCGCGCATGTCCCTCAATGTTGCGGTGTTCGCTCTGGGGTGCGGAGCAGCCGCGGCTCTCTATTACTTTTACGGCACCTGGTGCTTGCTGGCGCCGCCCGCGCTTGCACTGTTGGCGCTTCTGGCATCGGGTACGACGAGCACGGCCAAGGCTTAGGTCTGCCGTTCTCCGGCTAAGCGCCCTTTTCGCCGAGCGCGAGTTTTAGCATATAGCCGCGCACGTCCTTCGGCCATGACGACATGTGCTGCGCGAGATCGTCGTTACGACCTGCGAACAGCGCGCGCGACGCTTCCTCGAAGCCTGCGAGATCGCCGGCAACCGCCGACATGAATTTGTAGGCGGCATCCCGCATGGAGCGGACTTTCCCAGGCCCGGCATCGGCGCGCCGCGCCTCTTCCACCAGCCGCCGCAGCACGACCGACGCTCCGCCCGGCTGCGCAGCCAGCCACTCCCAGTGTCGCGGCAGTAGAGTCACCTCGCGCGCGACGACGCCGAGCTTTGGGCGTCCGCGTCCTCTAGGCGCTCCCTCACTCTCTTGAGCAGGTGAATTCGCGGCGCCTCGCTGCGAGAGCCGCTCCAGAATGTCCGCCTTGGTCCCGCGCAGATCGAGATCCACGACGGCTCCGGTCGCGTCGTCGAACACCAGCACCGGACCTTCGGCCCCGCGGTCGCCCGCGCGCTTGACTGCAAGCGCAACTTCGCCAAGCGGGCCGGAGGCGAGCATCCGTTGGCCGTCGAAAGCAGTGCAGGGCTTGGAAACAAAATCAGTCACGCGATGGCTCTCCCTCAGCATGTCTAATTATTACCCGGGTGATATTGCGTGTCAATTATTATCCGGGTAATAATGCGCGCGAACGAGACCCGAGCAAACGGAGGCATCGCCATGAGGACTGAGGAGAAGAAGGCCGCGCGCGCCGCCTACAAGGAGCGCAAGCCGGTGGCCGGCATCTTTGCCGTCCGCTGCGCGCCGTCGGGTGAGGTCTGGGTCGGCGAGACGCTGACGATCCTAACCGTCCGCAACCGCCTTTGGTTCATGCTCACTCACGGCCGCAGCGAGATGGCGAGCCTCCGCGCCGCTTGGAACAAGCACGGCCCCGAAAGCCTCAGCTTCGAAGAGCTTGAGCGCATCGACGACGAGGATATTCTGAATACGCCCTATGAACGCGACGCGCTGCTGAAAGAGCGTCTAGCGCACTGGCGCGTGAAGTTGGCAGCTGCGCCTATTTGAACAGCGCCATTGCCTCGTCGTCGAGGACGCCTCCCGTGATGTCGATCGAGGCGAACGGGGTCTTTGCCGCCACATCCTCCGCCGTGATCATGATCTGGCCGATCTTGGTCGCGAGCTGTCCGATCGAAGCCGCAAAGACCACCCGCCCGATGCCACACCAGATAATTGCCCCCATGCACATGCAGCAGGGCTCGCCGGAGGTGTAGAGAGTGGTGCCTCTGAGGGCGTCCGGTCCGTGCGCCGCGAGAAACGCATGGATGGCCACCATCTCGCCGTGAGCCGTGGGATCGTGATCGACACGGCCGCGGTTGCGACCGCGTGCCAGCACTTCGCCGTCCTTGACGATGACGGCGCCGAACGGAAAGTCGGCTTGTGCTGCTTCGTCGATCGCGAGCTTCATGAAGCGTGCGTCTTCAGGCAGAGCAGACATCGGTCGGGCACGGGTTTCGCCTCCCGCCATCGTCATCGCGAAAAGCGCCGTTCCACCCTTGAGCAAAGTCCTGCGCTGCATAGCTCGATCCTCCCGCGCCGACCCAAGCTGGCCGTCGGCTGCACAGTAGGCACTCCAACCCGTCAATTGTTCGTAATCAGACCAGCGCAAAGGCAGGCGAGAGACCGGCTCTAGAAAGCAAGCGGCGCGAACCCATGAGATTCGCGCCGCTCGGAATTTCAATGCGTAGTCGTCAGCGTCGCTGTCTCTCAGTCGCGCGGCATCAGGAACCACAGCAAGAGATAGACGAGGATGCCGGGGAAGCCGATGGAGGCGACGGTCAGGATGACATAAAGCACCCGCGTCAGCGTCGGATCCCATCCGAGCCACCGCGCGATGCCTCCACATACACCCGCAATAATCGCGCCCTGGCGCACGCGCTTCAGCTGCGGCGAGGTGTTGGACAAGATCGGGTCTGCCATGGGTCGGGGCCTGAGGTTATGAACGCTGGTCCGTTAAACGCCGCCGGGGCGGAATGTGTTCCGTTTAACGAGAGTTTACTCTGGTCGATGCAATATGTGGTCAACGCGGAGCGTCCGCGCCAAACTTTAGAGCAACGTCCCGAAAGAGTGGAGGGATCGAATGAAGATACGAGTTTTGGCATCACTCATGGCCACGGCATTTCTCGCGTTTGCCGCTATCTCGAGTTCAACGGATAGTGCGGAAGCCGCTTGGCGCGGCGGCCCTGGAGCAGGCCCTGCGGCCGCAGATGTCTACGGCTCCGCCTCCGCCCGACGCTTCTATTATGATCGCGGTTATCGCGCGGACTACTTTGGCGCCCCCCGCTATTACGTCGATGGATTGGGCTACTACGGGTATAGGCCGTACTATCGCCGCCACCCCTACTACCGTCATCTGGAACATCGTTCTTGGGGAAGATGGTAGAGGACGTCGCCATCTGAGCCGGATTGCAACGGCCGCGCGGTATGAACCGCGCGGCCGTTCGTATTTGTGAACCATCTGTCCCACGACGTGGATGACCGGCGAATGGCGCGCCGTCTACTTGGTCTTGGACTGCTGCTGCGCCTGCGAGAGAGTAGGGCAAGGAATGTAGTTCTTGGGTGCATTGGAGCACGGTCTGTACGAAGTCGCCGCAGAAGCGGGGACGCTGCCGATGGTGAACGCAGCAAGGGCAAATGCGCATACGAATAATTTGATCATTGTTCTTCCTCCCGAGTCTGAAATGTCTCTCCGGCGCGTGAAGCAGGAGCCGCACGCGTCTCGCAAATGACGTGACGAGGGACGTTGGGGCGGGGCTCGTCGAGCGACTTGCCCACCACCAGAGCGTTTCAGATCTTCCCGGTTGGTCGTAGTATGTAACGGTATCTAACCGCGCGCCGATACCGGCCAAGTCGCTGGAGTCACGGCGTGTTTGGGATGGAGCGCGATGGACGTTCCGCTTGGCCATAGAAGCGAATCCGAGGCGCGGGCCATTCGCGAGCAGCTCGATCGCATTCTGAAGAGCGGCCCCTTCCATCAATCGCGTCGCCGGCAGCGCTTCCTGGAATACCTTATCAACGAAACTCTGGCGGGGCGTGGCGAGCGGCTGAAGGGATACAGCGTCGCCGTGGAGGTCTTCGATCGCCCCGAGAGCTTCGATCCTCTGGTCGACCCGGTGGTGCGCATCGAGGCTGCGCGCTTGCGCGACAAGCTTCGCGAATACTACGAGGCCGAGGGTCGGAATGATCCGGTCCGCATCGAGCTGCCCAAGGGCACCTACACGCCGCATATCGAGTTTCGTCAGGCGAATGGGCCTGAGATTGCCGCCGCGCACTCTGCTGAGGTCGCGCCTGAATCACACGCCATCGCTGCAACGGCACCGGCCGCGCCAACTGAAGACGCCTCGCCGCCGGCCTCTCCGCCGTCACCACGTCGCTCGCGCTGGGCCTTGGCGATCCCGGCCGCGGCGATGATCTTCGTCGCCGGCGCCGCGGGCATGTGGCTCGCACGCGAGCAGTGGCAGCCGGTGCCTCAACGGCAGGTCCAGGATCCACTCCGCGCCGTCGCCAACGGGCCTCTGATCGCGGTCCTCCCCTTCGTCAACCTCAGCGGCGATCCGAAGCAGGACTACTTCAGCGACGGCCTGACGGAGGACATCCTGACCGAGCTGTCGCGGACGCCTGACCTCGGTGTGCTCGCGCGCAATACTACCTTCCAATACAAGGGCAGGGCGGTCGATGTCATGAAGCTCGGGCGTGAGCTTGGCGCACGCTATGTGCTCGAAGGCAGCGTCCGGCGCACGGACGACCGCCTCCGCGTCACGGCGCAGTTGATCGATGCGGAGACCGGCACGCACATCTGGGCCGACCGCTTCGATCGCGAGATGGCCGATGTTTTCCTCGTCCAGGATGAGATCGTGAGCCAGATCGTCGGCAAGATCGCCGGCGGATATGGCGTCATAGAAAAGAACGAGGCCAATTCCGCCGCGCGAAAGAGCCCTGAGGAGATCCGCGCCTACGATCTGGTCCTGCGTGCGCGTGACGTCATGTGGGAATGGAAGCGCGAGTACATTCACTCCGCGAGGACGATGCTGCTCGAGGCGATCGCGCTCGACCCCACGAATGCGCGAGCGCGCCGAGAGCTAGCCTGGCTGACTTTGGTTAGCTGGGTCTTCCGCTACGACGACGCCCCGGTGAACCCGGACGAGATCGTGAGCGGAGCCAACAAAGCGGTGCAGCTCGATCCTGCCGATGCGCGTGCTCGCATGGTGGCCGCATCCGCATTTTTCTTTACCGGACAGCTCGACCGCTTCAATCACGAGGCCGAGCAGGCCATGGAACTGGCTCCCAACGATGCCGAGATCGTCGCCATACTCGGGTACATGATCGCCATCTCGGGAGACTGGCCGCGCGGAACGTCATTGGCGGAGAAGGCACATGCCCTGAATGCCAAGGCCGCCTCCGGCTGGTACGAAGTGACCATGTACCTGAATCTGTACTTGAACGGCGAGTATGAGCGCGCGCTCGAGCTCATCAGGCAGGATCCGAGCCAGCAGACCCTCTACACATACGTTTACTACATCTCGATCTATGGTCAGCTCGGCCGCAAGGAAGAGGCGCTCGAAGTTTGGCGCAAACTTCTGGTAGAGGAGCCGGCTTGGAGGGCCGACAGCTTCGAGAAGTGGTGGCGCGCGCGGAACATGCGCGACGAGGACATCGCCAAAATGAGAGATGGGGTTTCGAAGTCGGGCGTGCTGAATGCCGCCGCGAAATCCGATCAGTGACGCGTCGCTCCCGGCAGCAAAGCCGGCGCCGCTATTTCTGAAAGAGCATTCGTGCCGCTACAGCTGGTCGGAATGGAGTATAATACCCATGCTGTACGCGGTTCAGTCCGCGAGTGATACCAACCAGGATCGGGAGGACCCCATGACAACCTGCGCCTGCGGTAACTGCCAATTCTTCGACAATCAAAGCGAAGCTGCTCACGAGCAGAAGGATGACGACGGTCTGTGCCGTTTCAACCCTCCGCAAGCTCACAACGGTCACGATCACGCCGTATGGCCGGTCGTCGAGCGCAAGGATTGGTGCGGCCACTTCGCCGCGACAGTCGAGAGATTCATGACTCCCGCTGCCGCATGACGTGACGCGCCGAGGACTGACCGGCGGTCGATGCGATCCTCAGCCTTGGTTGGTGGGGTGAATATCGCCGCCGAAACGGCGAGAACAAATAAGTTGTTCGTCTAGCGACCGGACGCATGTTCTTGCCGGAATGTTGGTGCTCTAATTGAGAGATGGATGCAGCAACGCTCTATATGGTGCTGACGTTGAATGGCGCGGATCGCCAAGAGTTTCCGAAGCATTTCGAGTCATCCGCTGCCTGCGAGGCCTACGTCTCAAACTTCAAAAAGAGACTGGCCCGATTGCAGTTTCCGGCATCAATAAAGCGCTACGAGTGCATGCGCTGGTACGTGGTTAGTCCCGTAGCGGAATGATCGGCCCTTCACGCATTCGCTGTGAACAGAAAATAATCGACGGTCCCAAAAAGCCGCTCGGAACGGCTGAGCTCCGCGATCTCGGCTTGCCATGACGCGCATTCGTCCTTGGAAATGGCGCCGTCCCTCGCGGCGTTTTGAGCGACGCTTGAGAAGTACGTCGCACCGAGAGCCTGCGGAAAGATGAGGACGCGGGTGGCGATCTTCACATCGCGGAGCCCCAATTCAGTGAGCATCGGAGTGAGCTGGCCCGGAAGCCAGCTTTGCTTCACCGCAGTGTCCGCCTCATGCGCCATCACGCGGCGAACAAGCGCGCGGTCACTCACATTCACCGTCGTGGTGCCGAAGTCCGGCTCGATGAGCGCCAGCACGCCGCCAGGCCGAAGCACGCGCTTCATCTCCGAGAGCGCCTTAGCTACGTCCGTCAAATAGATGAGCAACCGTTCCGCGCGGACGTGGTCGAAGGACTTGTTCGCATAGGGCAGATGTTCCGCAACGCCGGCGCGGTAGTCGATGTGAAGCCCGGCCGCGGAAGCTCGCCGGACTGCTTCGGCTACGAACTGGGCACTCTCGTCGATGCCGGTCGCGATCCCGCCTTCACCGACGAGACGAGCAAGGCGCTCGGTTTCGAGGCCAAAGCCGCAGCCGACATCCAGCACCGCGGATGAGGGCCGCACCATCGTGCGCTCGATGTGCTTCAGTTCCTGCAGCTGCTCGATGCCGTCAAATGCAATGAGGGCGTCGACATAGGTCTCTATCGCCTTGACCTGATCGAGGGACGTAAACGCACTCAGCGACAGATCTTCCATATAGATCTTGTCCTTCTGGACGGCTCCCGGTCGGTACCCGTATCCCCTCATTGACCGCGCGTATGTACCCCTCGTCCCTCACTATACAGCACCGCCGGAAGCGAAGAGAAAATCGAGCTGGCTTGAGCGACTACGCGCGACATCCTCCATCTTCTTGAGCCGCTGTTTGAGATAGCCCCGCGCAATAGGCTCCCAGAACCTGCAGACGACGTGTGATAATCCGCTTAATTCGCGAAGCGGAAGTGCATCACGTCGCCGTCCTTGACGACGTATTCCTTGCCTTCGAGCCGCATCTTGCCGCCGTCCTTCGCGCCGACTTCGCCGCCGAGCGAAACGTAATCCTCGTAGGCGATGGTCTCGGCGCGGATGAAGCCCTTCTCGAAATCCGTGTGGATGACGCCCGCGGCTCCCGGCGCCTTGGTGCCGCGCGTGATGGTCCAGGCGCGCGCTTCCTTGGGGCCCACCGTGAAATAGGTCACGAGATCGAGCAGCGAGTAGCCGGCGCGGATCAGCCTGTTGAGGCCCGGCTCAGACAATCCCATGTCGGCCAGGAACGCCATACGATCCTCAGGCGGCAGGCTTGAGAACTCGGATTCGATCTTGGCTGAGATGATCACGCACGCCGCGCCTTCGGCCTTGGCCCGCGCCTCGACCACCTTCGAATAGTCGTTGCCCGAAGCAGCCGAGCCTTCCTCCACGTTGCAAACGTAGACGACCGGCTTCGACGTCAGAAGCTGCAACCCGACGAACAGCGGACGCTCCTCCGCCTCGATTTTCGCCGTACGTGCCGGCTTGCCGTCGCGCAGCGGAGCCAGAGCCTTTTCCATCACGGCCAGCAGCGCCTTCGAGTCCTTGTCGCCGGACTTGGCCTTCTTCTCGGTTGCCGAGATGCGCTTCTCGAGGCTCTCCATATCGGCCAGCATGAGCTCCGTCTCGACGACCTCGGCATCCGCCAGCGGATCGATGCGGTTCTCGACGTGCGTGACGTCGTCGTCGACGAAGCAGCGCAGCACGTAGGCGACGGCGTCGACTTCGCGGATGTGCGACAGGAACTTGTTGCCAAGCCCCTCGCCCTTGGAGGCGCCGCGCACCAGGCCGGCGATGTCGACGAACGTGAGCCGCGTCGGGATGATCTGCCCCGACTTGGCGATGGCGGCGAGCTTGTCGAGGCGCTCGTCCGGCACGCCCACTTCGCCCACGTTGGGCTCGATGGTGCAGAAGGGATAGTTGGCGGCTTCCGCCTGGGCCGTCGCCGTCAACGCATTGAAAAGAGTGGACTTGCCGACATTCGGCAGGCCCACGATGCCGCACTTGAAGCCCATGTGGGGGAAACCCTCGAATTGTTTGGGAGTGGGCTACACCGCCGGGGCTCTGCGATCAATGCTGAATGCCGACGCGGGACCTTCTGGCACCCCCAAAGAAAAGGGCCGGGCGGGGGTTATCCCCGCCCGGCCCTCGAGCCGTAAACCGCGAAACAGCGTTACTCGCCCATGACCTGGTCTGAGACCGTCATGAGGCCGAGCTTCGGATTTTGCCCGCACTTCTCGCCGATCTCGGTCATAGATTTGGTGAAGGCATCGGAATCGAACACGCTGTCCGAGTGGGTGCCGGCATGATAGCCGGCGATCCACATCAGGATCAGACCCATGCCTTCCTCGTCCTTCTTGTCGGACTTGAGCACGGCCTCGCAAGTGATGGTCGCGAGATCCATGGCGCCGCTGCCCTGAGCGGTCGCGTTCTCGCCCAGAAACTTCTCAGAGACCGTGAGCACGCCGACCTTCGGCTGCTCCTTGCAGCCGGCGACGATCTTGTCGAAGTCGGTCCGGAGGCTGTCGAAGTCGATGACGGTTCCCTGCTCGTCGGTGCCCGAGTAACCAGCGATCCAGTAGAGGATGGCCCCCATGCCGTACTGGTCGTTGTCGTTACCGGCTTCCGAGATCTTGATCAGGTCCTCGCACGAGATGGTCGAGATATCGACGGTATCCGCGACAGCCGGGCTGGCGAAAGCGGTTGCTGCGAGACAGATGAGTGCGGCCAGCTTTGCCGTAACGCTGGTGCCCGTAAGGCGCATCATAGTGGTCCCCCTTGAATTGGATTGGCGATGGATTTGACCGGCGTGATGCGCGACGTTGCCCGGAGGGTCCGAAGGGCGCTTGGTGCCCGAGTCCGGACCGACTCAATCCTCACGACACGAACTATAGCATTGGGGTGGAGTGAAGCTGGTCATGCCCTCTGCAACTCGGACCGGCGTGGCAGACGCGACACGCCTGAATGTTTGGCTACCTGAGCTTGCAGAGTAGTTGACAGCACAAGGAACAGCCGAGACGGAACGCAACCTAGCCAATATGATCAGCGGCTGCGTGTTCATAGCGGCTACTTATTGCAATGCTTCTCAGCTATTGGCGCTCATACAGTGAGGCTGGACGAGTAATCGTGTGCGCCGCGATTATTGCGGCGGCAATGGCTTGGTTGGCAGTGAAAAGCGATTACGGCGGCGATACCACCCACGGCGCAGAGCAGGCAAGCACGGAGCTTCGGAGACTTAATAATCCCCGTCTCTACGAGCCACGTTGCAAGGAACCCCAAGACCGCGAAGAAGCCGATCTGTGCGCCCAGATGGACATGGCGAAAGCAGCACGGGATCTCTACGAACTGACTTGGTTGCAAATCTTTCTCGCTGCCGTTGGGACTGTAGCGATTTTGGCGTCGCTCAAGCTCACTCGGGATGCGCTGAAAGTCGCTAGAGAAGCCAACCAAGTTGCACGCGACATCGGCGAGGCGCAGGTCAGAGCTTACCTTACAGTTTCCAGTTTGGGCTTTGCCCTTGAGAACAACAATACCGTTCTCTACTACGCCGTTACGAACCACGGTAATTCCCCAGCTTCCGATATCGATCTTTCGTTCGCCATTAAGTTCGGAGCAGACTCCGCGCCCCCTACCAATACGGCGAAGGTCATACTCGGCAGCCTGGCCCAAGGCGCAGCAACTGACATCAGGAAGTACCCCACCGGGGTGCAGTGCTCAGACCAACCCGAGGCATCACTCATATTGTTGCGAGCTACTGCAACTGTAGAGTATTTCGACGTTTTCAGAATACACCGTGTCGATGAGCTTCGTTTCGTAGCTGTCGTTCCGTTCGGAAAAACCGCAACACTCTCTCCAATGAATACCATCCCAAAGAATTTTCACGGGCTTTGAGGTCGAAATATTCCGCCGTAAAGTGCCACTAGGCCGGTCGATAGGATCTGGCCGAACGAAGACATCCTCACGGGTAGGCCACCGGTCCGCAAAGGCTTGGTGAGGTTACTACGCAATGCCGGACGACCGCTAACGCGCCCTGGCGAGATCGAAGGCCGAATAGCTGGCCGGGCTCGGAAGCTTCTCCTTGCCTGTGAGCGCGTCGCGAAGCGCCTCGCTGATGTTGGCGCCGGGCTCGACCTCCTTGACCGCGATGATCATGAACGGTCGCTGCCAGTTGGTGCCGCCGGTTTCCCGCCCACGGAATTGCCCGAGGTTTAGCGTCGAGATCGTGATGCCGTCCTCGACTGCGCCCTTGATCAGCTCGGCCGTGCGCTCCGCGCGCCGCTTGGCGCGCTGGGTCTCCTCGCGGGCATCACCCTCCTGCGAGGCCGTGCCGACGGCAATGATCTCCGTCGAGGTCATGAGGCTGCCGCGCACGTCGGCGTCGAGCACTTCCTTGGCGAGCGCTTCGCCGCTCATGACGACGCCGGCCTTCTCCAGTTCCTCCGAGCTGCCGCGCACCCAGAGGAAGTCCTTGTTGGCGACGACGACATCGAACGTGGCGCGGCGGCCTGCCTTGTCGTGTCCTTCGATCGCGAAGATGCGGGTGCTCTTCGTCTGCCGAACGCCGTCGGGGGAGGCCGGCGCCGCGATCTCGGTCGGTGTGAAGAGGTCGTCATAGGGATCGTCGACCATGTTGTGCCCGACGACCGCGGCCGTCGTCAGCGCGGCCGTCGAGCCGAGCGCCACCGCGAGTCCCGCTTTCGTCTGGAAGAACGATCCGATCCAGTTCGCCCAGTCGTGCCAGCCCTTGATGCGGTCGAACCAGCGATAATAGCCCCATGCACGGCGCGCTTTGGAGGCCTTGGACTTCTTCGGCTGTGTCTCAGGTCCTGCTGCTTGCGTCATGGATGAAGCTCCCCTCTAAAAGCGTCCCGGCGGGCAAAATGGACCCTGCCCCGGACTTGAGTCATGACAAAGACAAGCGTCGGCGGCGAGCGCGCGAGCCCGATCACTCCTTCGGCTTCCGCCCCGCAAGAAACTTCCTGAGATTTTCCGCAAGCGCGCCCTCGCGCTTGTTGGCGCGCTCGCCTGCAGGATGTGGCGCTTTCGCAGGACGCGGCGGTGGGGCGTCTTCTTTTGCTTCCTTCTCGGGAGCGCCATTGCCGCCCACGATCTTGATCACGTCTGTCATGAAGCGGGCCTGGTCGCCGCGCGCGAGCCTTCCTGACGAGGCCGCGATGGCGTCGAGCAGCGGGTCGAGCCACTGCTGGTCTGCCTTGGAGAAATCGTTCAGCACCCACTTCACCACGAGCTCTTTCACGCCCGGGTGGCCGACGCCGATGCGCACACGCACGTAGTCGTTACCGAGATGCGCGGAGATCGAACGCAAGCCGTTGTGGCCCGCGTTGCCGCCGCCGGTCTTCACCTTGAGCTTCGCCGGCGCGAGATCGATCTCGTCGTAGAACACGACGATGTCTGCCTCGGGGATCTTAAGGAAGCGCGCGGCTTCGCCCACGGCCCGGCCGCTCTCGTTCATGTAGGTGTCGGGCTTCAGGAGCAGGATCTTCTCGCCGTCGATCTCGCCGTCGGCGGCCAAGCCCTTGAACTTGCGTTTCCACGGACCGAAGCGATGGATCGACGCGATGCGGTCGACGGCCATGAAGCCGACGTTGTGCCGGTTCCCGGCGTATTCGCTGCCCGGATTTCCAAGACCGACGAAAAGCTTCATGGGACGCCTCTCAGGGCAACGAGCTGTGTGCCGCGGCCACGATCGCGCGAGATCCTATCATCTCGCGCGTGAATCGTTGCCGCCACAAAAAAAGGCCGGCGCCCGTGACGGGACGCCGGCCTCGTGTCGTAGCGCGTCCGCCTTACTTCTTCTTGGGAGCGGCAGCGGCGGCCGGAGCGGCCTTGCCGCCAGCAGCCGGAGCAGCACCCTTGGCGGGGGCGGCAGCAGCGGCCGGAGCGGCCTTGCCACCAGCAGCAGCCGGAGCAGCGGCGCCTGCGTCGGCAGCACCCGGCGTTGCGGCCTCTTCCTCTTCCTTCTTGGCGCCGGCGACGGTGGCGATCGTGAAGTCGCGGTTGGCGATCACGGGACGCACGCCGTCGGGCATGGTCACGGCCGAGACATGGATCGAGCGGCCGATGTCGAGGCCCGCGAGGTCGACCTCGAAGAAGCTCGGGATCTTGTCGTAAGGCGTGTAAACTTCAATATCGTGGCGCACGATGTTGAGCACGCCGCCGCGCTTCAGGCCCGGAGACGCTGCATGGTTCGTGAAGCGCACGGGGATGGCGACGCGGATGACGCCGTCCTTGCCGATGCGCAGGAAGTCGACGTGGATCGGATGATCCTTCACCGGATCGACCTGCACGTCGCGGGGAATGACGCGGATCTTCTTGGCACCCACAGCGACGTCGAACACGGTCGAGGTGAAGTGACCCTTGATGAACTGCTTCCAGAGATCGTTGCCGTTGATGGCAATGGTCTCTGCTGGCTGATTGTCACCATAGATGACGGCGGGGACGTTCCCCTCCCGGCGAGCTTGGCGTGCGGCCCCCTTGCCTGCACGTGGGCGCGCCGTGGCTTTGAACTCGGTAATCTCTGCCATGGCTTTTCTCCAATGAAAATAGGGCCTTGACTAAGGCCCACATTGCCGCGATCGGCCTCCAAGGGTGCCGGGCGGACCTCGCGCTATTGCTTGAGATGGCCGGGTTATACAGGCGCTTTCGGGCCTTGGCAACGCGGGAAAGTGCTGGTTTTCCCGCGGGTTTACTTTACCGGCGCCGGCCCGTCCCAGCGATAGGTCCGGTACCCGAAGAGCCTCTGCTCCTCGATGAGGACGATCCGCGAGCCGACCTCGGGAAGCGCGGGAGCCATCGTGCCCACTCTGACGACTGCACCGTCGTCGACCCCCACATCGAATACGGGGTAGCGGGTGCCAAAGTCGGAATGAGTTTCCCAGGCAGCGCGCTTCACCGTCCCGGCAAGCTCGCGCTCTGCGTACACGGTCGTGCCTGCCGCGTAAGCGGCAAGCGCCGCAACGAGCGCGCCTCCGATAATCAGCACGCGCCTCAGCTGCTGCCGCTTCCTGAACCCGTCGAGCTTCCGTTGCGTCTCGTCGCGCATCGGACGTCCTTATGGGATGGAACTACGCCGCCTTCTCCTGCCCTTCGACGAGCCGCACGATGTCGGCCATGATGTCGTTGAGCTGGAAATCCTTGGGCGTATAGACCGCGGCGACGCCGAAGCCCTTGAGCTTCACCTCGTCCTCTGGCGGGATGATGCCGCCGACGACGACGGGGATGTCGCCCAGGCCTTCCTTGCGCATGCGGTCCATGAGCTCCGAGACCAGCGGCACGTGCGAGCCCGACAGGATCGAGAGGCCCACCACATGCGCGCTCTCGTCCACGGCCGCGCGCACGATCTGCGCCGGTGTCAGGCGGATGCCCTCGTAGACCACTTCCATGCCGACGTCGCGGGCACGGACGGCGATCTGCTCGGCGCCGTTCGAATGGCCGTCGAGGCCCGGCTTGCCGACCAGGAACTTGATGCGCCGGCCGAGCTTGGTCGAAAGTTCGTCGACAGCGGCGCGGATGCCGTCCAATTGCCCGCGTGCCCGCTCGGGGGCGGCCTGGGCAACGCCGGTCGGCGCGCGATATTCGCCGAACACGCGGCGCAGAGTGGTGCCCCACTCGCCGGTGGTGATGCCTGCTTTGGCGCAGGCGATCGAGCTTTCCATGATGTTGCGGCCTTCCTTGGCCGCGGACTCGAGCTCGGCCAAAGCTTTCGCCACCTCTTTGGCGTCGCGCGCCTCGCGCCACGCCTTGAGGCGGCCGATCTGCTCAGCCTCCACAGCCGGATCGACCACCATGATCGCGCCTTCGCCGGCCGTGAGCGGCGACGGCTCTGTCTCGGTCCACTTGTTGACGCCGACGACGATCAGGTCGGCCGTTTCGATCTGGCCCACACGCGACGAGTTGCTCTCGACGAGGCGGCGCTTCATGTAGTCGATGGCCGCCACGGCGCCGCCCATCCGCTCGATGGTGGCGAGCTCGGCGCGGGCCTCTTCCTTCAGAGACTCGACCTTGCGCTTGATCTCCTCCGAGCCGTCGAAGATATCGCCGTATTCCAGCAAGTCCGTCTCGTAGGCCACGATCTGCTGCATGCGCAGCGACCATTGCTGGTCCCACGGACGCGGCAGGCCGAGGGCCTCGTTCCAGGCCGGAAGCTGCACGGCACGCGCGCGCGCCTTCTTCGACAGCGTCACCGCCATCATCTCGAGCAGGATGCGATAGACGTTGTTCTCGGGCTGCGGCTCGGTGAGGCCGAGGCTGTTCACCTGCACGCCATAGCGGAACATGCGGTTCTTGGCGTCGGTGACGCCATAGCGCTCACGCGTGATCTCGTCCCACAGCTCGCCGAAAGCCCGCATCTTGCAGATCTCGGTGATGAAGCGCATGCCGGCGTTGACGAAGAACGACACGCGGCCCACGACCGTGCCGAAATCCTTCTCCGGCACTTCACCCGAGGCCTTCACCGTGTCGAGCACGGCAATCGCCGTCGCCAGCGCGTACGACAGCTCCTGCACCGGCGTCGCGCCGGCTTCCTGCAGGTGGTACGAGCACACGTTGGTCGGGTTCCACTTCGGCACTTCTTTGTAGGAGAAGACGATCGTGTCCTTGATCAGCCGCAGCGACGGCTCGGGCGGGAACACATATGTGCCGCGCGAGAGATACTCTTTGATGATGTCGTTCTGGATGGTGCCGGTGAGCTTGGCGCGCGGGGCGCCCGTCGCGTCGGCGGTCGCGATATAAAGCGACAAGAGCCACGCCGCCGTGGCGTTGATCGTCATCGACGTATTCATCTGGTCGAGCGGAATGCCGTCGAGCAGAGTCATCATGTCGCCCAGGTGCGAGACCGGTACGCCGACCTTGCCGACCTCGCCGCGGGCGAGCTCGTTGTCGCTGTCGTAGCCCGTCTGCGTCGGCAGATCGAAGGCGATCGAAAGGCCGGTCTGCCCCTTGGCCAGGTTGTTCCGGTAGAGCTCGTTCGACTTGGCGACGTTCGAGTGGCCCGCGTAGGTCCGGAAAAGCCAGGGTTTATCGCGCTCTGGCTTGGCTCCTGCGCTTCCGTCCGCCTTTTTGGTCGACATGCAACGATCCTTGCCCAATCCCGGAATGCTGTTGGAAATTTCCAATAGCCTACCGTCATGCGCGCGCAAGGCAAAAAGCTATTCGTGTCTTGCCGAAGGCAAGCATGGAGAGATCTTGCCGCAGGTTATGTCGAAGGCTACCCCACCGGGCCGCGCCGCTCCGCGGCCGGGTGAGGGGGCGTTTTGGCCGCCAGGCGGCGATTTTGAACCGTCGCGCGCACAACCCATATTAACCTCGGCGCGCTGGCAGCTTGCATGCCACCCGCCGCCCTGCGCACCGCTTGCCGGTTGTGCTATGCTCGCCTGAGCCAACTAAGCAATCTGGAAAGCGATGACGCAGAAGCCCATCCCGCGCAAAGAGACCAAGCGCCGCCCCGCCGCCGAGCAGGACAAGATGATCGCCGACGCGCTGCGCGGCGCCGGACGCCCCGTCTCGGCCTATGAGATCATCGACCAGCTACGCGGCAAGGTCACGCTCGCGCCGCAGACGGTCTATCGCGCTCTCGACCGGCTGATCACCGCCGGCTCCGCCCACCGCCTCGAAAGCCTGAACGCGTTCGTCGCTTGCAGCCACATAGGCAGCAATGCCGGCAGCCATACCGGCGCGGCAGTGTTCGCGATCTGCGATGACTGCGGAACGGTCACGGAGTTCGAGGAGCCCCGCGCCGTGGAGAGCCTCTCCGCCTGGGCCAAGAAGCAGAAGTTCGCCGTCACCGCCATGACGCTGGAATTGCGCGGACGTTGCGCAAATTGCACCGGGAAGGCGGCTTAGGCGTCGCCTCTTCTCTGCGCCGATCTGGCTCGAGATTAAAAAGCCGGTGAAAACAACTCAATCTCCGGTCGCAATCATTGACTTCATATCCGAATAGTTGGAAACGCCTGCCACGGATAATCTGAGGCGGGGCGCGCGCATGAAGCTGCGTGAGATTAAGGTCCATAATTACCGATCGATCGTGGATGCGACGGTATTGCTCAGCGATTACACGCTGCTTATAGGTCCGAACAATTGCGGCAAAAGCAACTTAATCAACGCAATTCGCGCGTTCTACGACGATCTAAAGTGGGTGTCCGATGATTGGCCAAAAGTTGGCGCGACCGATGCGGAATCGTGGATCGAATTGAAGTTCGGGTTGAACGACAACGAATGGGACAATCTCGCAGATAAGTACAAGATCCCGAACGGTACCAAGGAGCTTCAAGTTCGGCGCTACTTCAAATCGGATAACAAGAAAAGGGTGCAGTCTGGACAAAGCAACATTTTCGGGTACGTCAACGGAGCGTTGGACGAGGAACTGTTCTACGGTGCAAAAAATGTGAGTGCCGCGAAGTTGGGCGAGGTCATATACGTGCCCGCTCTAACAACGCCCGCAGAGCAAACAAAAATGACGGGCCCCTCACCGCTGCGCAATATGCTCAATTATTTAATAAAGAGGGTAGTTTCAAAAAGCCCGGCCTATGCGACCTTGGTCGATGCCTTCCAGCAACTAAACGACGAAGCCAAAGGCAAGGATGGCTTCCTAAGCGAAGTCGCAAACCCCTTGAATAAAGCCATAGATCATTGGAAAATAAAAATTGACATCGGAGTGAACCCGGTTGAGGCCGAAGATATAACAAAAAATCTAGTCTCCTTTGCGTTCATCGATTCCGCTCTTGGTGGTGATGGGTTTCAGCTCGACCGATACGGGCATGGCTTCCAGCGGTCTGTCATCTATGAGCTGATCAGATTAGCGCCCAGCTTTCGCGAGCAGAAAAAGTTAGAAAAAAAGGAGTTTTCGCCGGAGTACGCTCTCATCCTATTTGAGGAGCCAGAAGCCTTTCTGCACCCGAGTCAACAAGAGAATATGGCCTATCACTTGCGGCGCTTGGGGAGCGATTCAGTGCAGCAGGTGCTGATCACTACCCATTCAAGCACGTTTGTAGGCAAAGCTGCTGAGGAAATGGCTCAGCTCGCTCGCATACGAAAGGATGGCGGCCTGACTTCGGTCTGTCAGCCCAATGTCGCGGAAATAAGAGCTATATTTCAGGACGGCGGCGAGTTGCTTCGAGCGTTGCAAGCCTACGTTGCTGACCCAGCTGTGCCACAGAACCTGAAAGGCAAAGCGCAGGCAATGATCGCCAATCCGCCGCAGAATCAAATAGCCGAAGATGAGGAGCGATTTAGGTTTCAGCTCTGGCTCGACGGAGAGCGTGCTGCTCTGTTCTTTGCAGATAAGGTGCTTCTCGTGGAGGGGGCTTCCGAGAGAGCTTTATTCAATTACCTGCTCGCAAACGAATGGCATGATCTAAGCGTTCATAGAATCAATGTGGTCGACGTGCTCGGAAAGTTTAACTTTCATCGTTTCATCGCATTGATGAAAGCCTACAAAATCCCCTATGGCGTAATGCTTGATGACGACAATAACGCTCAGCACCAAGGTGCAGTAAATAATCTGATAGATCGCGCTGCGACTGGACCTATTCTCGCGCCGCCGGAAAAATTTCAAGGTTGCTTGGAGGCGTTTCTTGGGCTTCCAGCCTTGCCAGATCGTTCCGACAAAAAGCCACTCGAGGTAATGAAAGCGATCACCAGCGGCGCAATATCGCAGAACGTGCGAAACGGACTTCGAGGAAAGTTTATGCGGGCACTCGCAATAAGCTAACCGAGGAGACGGATGCCGCGATCCGAGTTCAGAATCCTTATCACCATCTGCTACGTCCTACCCCAAACTCACCGCGCCCCTCCTAGCCTGGCATGATCGCTGATCTTGCGCGCGCAAAGAGCCCATGATTGCGATGCATCTTTCCATGCCGCGCGTGAATCATTGGCTTGAGAAAAAGCCCATGATCGTGCCGCGTCCTATCACGTGGCGCGTGAATCATTGGCTTGAACAAAGAAAGCGGCTCTAACGCACCCGGTGCTGATGCGCGGCTCCGCGCCAGAACAGCAGCGCGCCGAGACGGGACAGCAGTGCTGAGCCGTCCCGCTGATCGCCAAGTCGTTGCGCGATGTGCTGCGGCCGCGTGATCGGAAGCTCCGTGTCGGACTTGGCCAGGAGCGAGATCGACCTCCGCTCCGCCACCGGCAGGCCCTTCGCCCGCGCATAGCGGCGCACCGCGGCGACGACCTGCGCCGGCTGGTCGAGGCGCACCTCTGCGAGAGCTTCGGCGGCGATATTCTCTGTGCGGATGCGCTGCTCGCGCTGGCCAAGCCGCTTGGGGTCGAGCACCGAGATGATGGGAATGCCGAAGCCGACGGCCGTGTCGATCTCGTGATCGATCCAGGGGCCGGCGCTGTGCGACAGCACCAGCACGATGTCGGCGTTCTTGACTTTGTGGGTAAGGCTCGCCTTGAGGCCGTTCTCGGTTCTGAGCCTGAGCGGCCGGTCGGGCTGAATGGAGAGGTTGGTCCAGGAGAAGTGCGCTGCAGCGTCGAGAGCGTGTCGCAATGCAGCGTAAATTTGATGGTCACCGTACCGGTGACAGATGAAAATCTTGTAGTTCCGCGGAACCTGGCGAGCTTCCAGCATCGGCTTCTCCCACGCCAACGTGGGTTCGGAGACGCCCTGGGCCGTCGTTGGGTCGTTGGCCTCTCTCCGAGCCCAGAAAGAGACTACGCCTCATTTTCGCGCTGCACAATAATACTTGAGACCTAAACCCTCAGAATGTTGCGATTGCGAACGTGGATAATTGAGCCAGGGCCGCCTTGCTTGGTTAAGCGGCCGTCAGGGCCATGATCGTTAGGCATCCTTCCATGCCGAGCGTGGATCATTGCCTCCGAGGCCCTGATCGTGCCGCGACCTAACGCGCGGCGCGTGAATCAGCGGCCTCAAACGAAAAAGCGAAACGCCCTGCACCCTTTCGGGCGCAGAGCGTACGGCCGCATCTCACGGCTAAGCAACGCGAGGGGACGCGCTGCTATGGGTCAAGGCCCTGATCGTGCCGCGTCTTAGCGCGCGGCGCATGAATCAGCGCCTATTCACGAGGCTACGATCGTGCTGCGGCCTATCACGCAGCACGTGAATCGTTGCCTCAATCACAAGAGGCCCTGATCGCGATGCATCCTTCCATGCATCGCGTGAATCAGCGCCTCTATTCATTGGGGCTGTCGTAACGGGCATCGGCACAGCTCTCGCCGTCCCAGTACCTAAAGGTGCCGCAGTTCGCGGGAGCCTCCGACGTCCAGCCGTACACCGGCGGCTCGTAGCGCCGCGGCGGCTCTGCCGCATACTCCTCCACGATCACCGGTCCGTCCTCCTCTTCCACGATCACGGGAGCCTCGGACGGCGAGGTCACCACCACGCCGGTATCGTCGTCGTAGTGCTCGACGATGACGTCCTGGGCCATCGCCGGGGCGACGAGCGCCGTGCCGCCGATGAGGCCCGCGAACGACAAGGTGAGAAGCGTCGTACGCATCATGTCACTCTCTCCTTGAAGATCCTTCACAGAACCGATCGTGGGTTTGAAACACGGGCGCGAGGCTGGTGTTCCCGTTGCCGGGCACCTTAGAAAAGGTGCGTGAAATGAAGGATGTTCGTAATAGCGGCCTCTGAGCCGGAACCTTCGCCGCCACCGTTCGTTCGAACCTGACAAGGCCGAAAGATTCAAAATACGGCCAGGTGACATCGAGGAGAAATCGAGAATGATCAGAGCAAACTATGTGGCGGCTCTTGCCGCCGCAGCGGCGGTGTTTGGCTTCACCGCATCCGCTAACGCCGGTCCCGCGTCTTCGCAGGCCGCCGGCGGCAATTCCACGTCCTCCGCCCTGGCCCAGGAGGTCGACTATCGCGGCGGCCGACATCACTGCCATTGGCGCAACGGCTACAAGCGCTGCCACGGTGAGCGCTACGGCCGCAAGTGGGACGGCCCGCGTTATGGCTATCGCCCCGGCATCACGCTGCGCTTCGGCAGCGGACGCGATTACGATCGCCGCCGCTGGCGCTAACACGTTCCGCGATTTACGCGGGGACTAGGTGGGGTGCCTGCTCGTTCTGCGAGCAGGCACTTTGCTTTTTTCGAGACGGCCCGTCGCCTCCAGCGCTTGGGACTGAGGCTAAATCACACTTGGTGTGATGCCACGGATCGCATAGACAATTCGGCATGAGCAAAGCCCAGACTGCAGAGATTCGCACCAAGCGCACCAAGAAGCTGCGCAATCCCGATGCCCCGTTCTGGGAGTCGAAAGAGCTCGAGGAGATGACTCACGCCGAGTGGGAATCCCTCTGCGATGGCTGCGGCCAGTGCTGCCTGATCAAGCTCGAGGACGAGGATTCGACGGATATCCACGTCACGCGCCTCGCCTGCAAGCTGCTCGACGTCGCGTCCTGCCGCTGCAGCGACTACGTCAACCGGCACAAGAAGATGTCGGACTGCCTCGCCATCACGCCGAAGAATGTGCGCACGCTGCGCTGGCTCCCCGAGACTTGCGGCTATCGGCGCGCCGCCGAGGGCCGCGAGCTCGAGTGGTGGCACCCGCTGATTTCGGGCGATCCTGAAACCGTGCACGAGGCGGGCATCTCCGTGCGCAGCTTCGCCCGCAGCGAGAAGGGCGTGCGCGAGAGCGCCATCGCCCGCTACATCATCGACGTCATTAAGTAGACCCGCTTTAAAGCGGGTCTCTTGCGCGGGATCATCAGTGATTGCGCACGCTGATGTGGGCGTGAGGCACGTCCATCGTCAGCAGATGGAAGTTGTGCCCGCTGATGTGCACCAGCGTCCGATGGTCGCCGCCCTCGAAGTAAATGTCTTTGAATCCCTCGAGGCTTTCGTCCATCACGGCCGGCAGTCCATAGGCGCCGGCCACTGGCGGCACGGCGCCGAGCTCGCAGTCGCCGAATATTTTCGCAACCTCAGCTTCCGTCGCAAGGGCGACCGGCTGCTTCAGCCAGCCACCGACCTCCGTCAGCTCCACGTGCCGCGAGGCCGGAATGATCGCGAGCATATAGCCCTCGCGCCTCCGGATCAGCACGCCCTTGGCCAGATTGTCCTCGGGCACGCCGCTCGCTTCTGCCGTGGTCTGAGACCTGAGCGTGCGCTCGTGTGCCACCGTCTCATAGGGGACGCCGCGGCCCTCGATGAATTTCTTCAATGACGATGCAAGACCCATTTTCCTCTCCAGTTCTTTCCTCTCTGGCACGCACGCCGTTGGTTCAAATCGCCCGCCCAAACGACAGCAAGGGCCGCCGCGTCGGGATCGAGGTCACTGTTTTCGTCGGCGGCATCAGATGCAGCCTCACGTGATCTCCGCCGCACTCGAGCAGGATGTCGAGCGCCGCCTGCTCATGCTCGGAGTCGGGCGTCCTGACCCACAGGATGAGACCGCCGTTGCGGATATGCTCATCGAGACGTCTCGCGTGCTCCCGACCGACGCGCCTGGCAAGTAAAGCCCCAACTCCGGCGCCAGTTCCGCCCGCGATGGCCGCCGCTGCCGCCACACCAAACAGCGTGCCCCCCGAAGCCGCGGCAACAAGTCCGCCGATGACGGCCGGAAAATAAGCCGTCGCGGCGATGATGCCGCCTTCGGCATTGCCGATGGTTTCGTTCGGCACATAGTCGACGCGTGGCGCGTCGGGATCATCTTCGAGGTCTGCCGTCGAGCTGTAGCTGTGACCGAGCTTTGCGCCGACTGTTTTGGCATTGGCGAGCACGCTCAAAGCGGAATGATCGAACCCATGCGTGAGCAGTGCGTCGACGGCGTTTTGCAGCGACGCGGCGTCATGAAAGAGGGCAATGGCCTCTGTCGAGGTGGCGCCGCCACCATCGTGGTCCTCAAGGGAAATGATGCGCGGCTCTGGCATGGTCCAAACTCCTCTCGACGAAAGGCGCCGGGGAGGCTTGGCTTTAGGGTCGCGGCGGAGCCGCGCAAGTGATACGCGGCGGAGCCGCGCAAGTGATACGCGGCGGAGCCGCGCAAGTGATACGCGGCGGAGCCGCGCAAGTGATACGCGGCGGAGCCGCGCAAGTGATACGCGGCGGAGCCGCGCAGGTGATAAACGGCGAAACCTCGCCCGGACCTGTCTGGGTGCGCAATAAGCTTCGATGATAACAAAAAAGGTGGCGTTCGCCTTTCACCGTTTCAACGTTGTCTCGCACTGCAGGATAGGATTTTCCGCATCTGATTTTTTGATCCGCATTCGCCAGGTCGGACCTCTGCTTGCTGAGCCGCGCGGCGGAGCACGCGAAGCGGAGCGCCGAGCTCAGCGTCCTCAAGGTCGGTGTCCGTGGTCTGCGAGGTCGAACCAGCTGAGCCTCTCCGCTTTCGCCTGTGCCCTCTTCGCAACGCCAGCGCCGGGATCCAGATCCGGGCGCCGTCATTCGCTCGAGCCCCTGTTGTGCATCGTTCACGGATGCGATACGGATAATATAACATCCACGGATAGTATAACATCCGAAGTCAGAGGGCGCCATGCGTAACGGTTCGCGAGTCAAAGTCATTTCGGCCCATGGCCTTGGCATTAAGGCAGCAGCGGGAAGCCTGGCTGTCTGTCTCTCATCCGTGCCGCTCGCGGCCGAGGCGCAGCAGGTGACGACCGAGCTGCCGCCCATCGAGGTCACGATACCGAGCCCCGTCGTCAAGCGCGCTGCGCCTAAGAGACAGGCGCCCGCCCAGTCCGGCGCACCTTCGTCCGGCGCAAGCCAGCAGCTGCCGGATGCGGTGGACACGGCAGCATTCCAGCCCCCGCCAGGAACGCTGATCGTGTCCACCGACGCTTTCGTGCCCGTCACCGTCGCCACTGAGCGCGACCTGCATGAGACGGGCGGCGCGACCATCACCGACACGCTGCAAAACATGCCCGGCATCACGGGGTCGAACTTCGCCCCCGGGGCCAATCGGCCCATCATCCGCGGTCTCGACAACTATCGCGTGCGCGTGCAGGAGGACGGCATCGGAACGCACGACGTCTCGGCTCTGTCCGAGGACCACGCCATTCCCATCGATCCCAACGCTGCCGACCGTGTCGAGGTCGTACGCGGGCCGGCGACGCTGCGTTACGGCTCGCAGGCCATCGGCGGCGTCGTCAGCGCCGAGAACGATCGCATCCCCGATGCGATCCCGCGCGGCGGCATCGCCGGAGAAGTTTTCGGCGGCTACTCGTCGGTAGACGAGGGCAAGGACGGTGGCTTCAAGGTCACGGCCGGCGCTGCCGGCTTCGCAGTCCACGCCGACGCCTACCGCCGCGACGCCGAGGATTACGACACGCCGCAGGGCACGCAGGAGAACACGTTCGTCAAGAGCAACGGCGGATCGGTCGGCCTGTCGCGCATCTGGTCCGACGGCTTCGTCGGCGTCGCCTATTCGCGTTTCGAAAGCCTCTACGGCATCCCAGGCGAAGAGGCCGTGGAAGAGAATTCGCGCATCGACATGGTGCAGGACAAGGTGATGGCCAAAGGCGAATGGCGGCCGCGTGCGTTCGGCATCGAGGCGGCGCGCTTCTGGTTCGGCGCTTCGGATTATGCCCACAACGAGCTGGTGGACGAGGGCGAGGTGGGTTCCCGCTTCACCAACAAGGAGCAGGAGGGCCGCGTCGAGCTGCAGCACATGCCCGTCGCGACGGCCATGGGCGAGCTGCACGGCGCTGTCGGCGCGCAGATCGGCCATCGCGAGCTGGCCGCCCTGAGTCTTGAAGGCGGCGACGGCCTGCTCGACCCGAATACGACCCACACAGCTGCGGCCTTCATCTTCGAAGAGCTGCAGGCCACCCGGCGCTTGCGCCTGCAGGGCGCCGCCCGCATCGAGCGCTCGCATGTCGAAGGCTCGACGTTCGACGACATCACGTCCCCCACACCGGGGCTTGCGGACTTCGACAAGAGCTATACGCCCGTAAGCGCCAGTGCCGGCGCGCTCTACGAGCTGCCCATGAACGTCGTCGCCCGCCTGACCGCGCAATATGTCGAGCGCGCTCCCGATGCCGCCGAGCTGTTCTCCAAGGGCGTTCATGAGGCCACCGAGACGTTCGAGATCGGCGACCCGAACCTCGTCAAGGAGAAGGCCCGCACGGTCGAGCTCGGCTTCAAGCGCTCCGAAGGCGCCTTCCGCTTCGACACCTCGGCCTACTACACCGTCTTCGACGGCTTCATCTTCAAGGAGCTGACCGGCGAGCTGTGCGACGACGAGCTTTCCACCTGCGGCTCGGGCTCCGAGCTGAAGCAGGTCCTGTTCAAGCAGCGCGACGCCACGTTCTACGGGCTTGAGCTCGCGGGAGAGTATGACGTCGCACGCGTCTGGCGCGGCCTGTGGGGCGTCTCTGCTCAGTATGATTTCGTCCGCGCGGAGTTCTCGAACGGTGAGAACGTGCCGCGCATTCCCCCGCATCGCTTGGGCGGCGGCGTCTATTACCGCGACGTCAACTGGGCCGCCGGAGTCAACCTGCTGCACGCGTTCAACCAGGATGAGATCGGCTTTGGCGAGACGCCCACCGCCGGCTACACGCTGCTGGGCGCAACCGTCAGCTACACGGCCAACTCCGGCAGCAGGGACATGTCACGTCCCGAGTTCACGATCGGCCTCAAGGGCGACAACCTCCTGAATGACGACGTTCGCAACGCTGTCTCGTTCAAGAAGGATGAGGTCCTTGAGCCCGGAGCCAGCGTCAGACTGTTCGGCTCGGTGAAGCTCAACTGAGGAGGGTCAATCCTGCAGAATGGCCCGGCCTTCCATCAGCGCCTTGACGAGATCCACGTTCCCGTTGGGGCACTTCTGGAAGCCTCTTGAATCGAAGAACTCGTCCTTGAGCTCCGGCTTGACCTCGTCGATCCAGGTGCTGTCCCTGAAGTCGAAGTCCTCGTGGCCCGCCTTCCAGCCGCGAGCGTTCACCTTGCGGCCGACAAGGGTGTGATGATCGTCGACGATCAGATACTTCGCGTGCACGTCGCGCGAGATCTCCATGTAGCCGTGATTATAGGTCGAGACGACGATGCCGGATGCGTTGAGATCGCGGCGCACGCGGATGTCGGCGCAGCCTGCAAGCAGGTTGACGCAGGAGAGATCGCGTCCGACTGCGAGGAAGGCGGCGGTCGTGTCGATCTCCCAGTTGAGGATTGAGCCGCGGACCTCCAAATCCCTGCGAGCAACGATGCCGGCAACGTTGTGGTTGTAGAAAAGCGCATCGAGGTCGATGTCGCCTTCGATCACGCCGTCGCCCTCGTAGTAGCGAATTGATGCGCCGTCCCCTCGGCGTACTGGCCGAACCTGTGACAGAAATTCGCTTGGAAGATCGAGCGTCGAATTCGCTTCTTCGACGCTCAACAATTTGAACTCGGTAGTTGCCATGTGTTTCTCCGACTGGCGCGTTGAACGCGGGATGCTTTACGTCCGGGATTTTGCTTGCGACCGGATATCCGCTGGCGTCGCGCCAAACCGTTTGCGGAAGGCGCGATGGAAATAGGACACGTCCCCGAAGCCGCTCATGTGCGCGATGTCGCTCACCTTGCGGGAGCTGCTGAGAGGGCTGCCGAGCAGCCGATAGGAGGTGAGCAATCTTTGCTCGAGGACGAAATCCGAGAAGGTCGTGCCCGAGCGCTCGAACAGCATCTGCACATAGCGCGGGCTGGCCCGGTGGCGCTGCGCCACTTGGGTCAGGCTCAATCCGCCGTCGCCAAGTCGCGCCAGGATATCCGCTTTGATGGCCTCGAGCCGCGCTGCGGCCAGCCCACGATCCCGCGCCTGCTCCTCGGCATCGCGATGGGCGCCAAGCGAAAGAGCCGTGAGATCGATGAGATGCTGCGCGACCGCGGCACGCGCCTCCGCATCGAGAGAGGCGGCAGTCCGCATGACGACGTCGTGATACTGGGAAAGGAGAAGCGCGATACCTGGGTTCGGCTTGAGAGGGCGGGCCACGAGGTCATCCGCCGCGGGACAGAGGTCCAGCAGCGCCTTGCGATCGATGAACATGGACTTGAGCTGGCCCTGCTCGCGAATGGCGACATCGGCCCCGTCCAAGCCGGAGTCTGCGAGTCCGAGCTCGTGAGGTGCCAGCTCGTGAATGCGCCCCCGCATGGCGAGATGCATGGGTGCCCCTGAGGGCAGCACCATCGCAAATTCGGTGGTGATGCCTTGCGATATGAAGTGCGCCGAGGTGCCTTCGTAGCGAATGACGCTGACGCGAGGCAACGGCGCGGCGATGAATTGGCAATCGATCGGTCCGGCATCTAAGGGAACGACGTCTGCGACCAGCACTCGGCGGCACATCTCCTCACGCCAGAACTCGAACTCAGCTCCCTGGGCCTCGCCCGAGTATCCGAACTGCGGCAGTTGATTGAGAGGCGGGTTGTCCTTGTCTTCGCTCACAACACTACCGCCCCATCCTGGATGTCTGCCGATGCCGCGTCGCGCCCAATTAGACGAGCTGATGCTCGCTCATCCTCAGTCATCTGAGCGTTGGATTCAATTGGCCCCGTCATGGGTTTGCGCATTTGGCCAGTCGCTTGTTCGCCTGAGTCCATAGGACTGTTGCAGCCCCTCAACAGATATCGATGACGCGTTCACATGCGCGCAGCGACACACCGCCTTGCGCGCGAGTCCACGACGTCAACTGCGACGCCTGCCAAGTCTCGCAATCACCGTTGGGATTCGAAGTTCCCGGCGGAACTGATTTCTTTAGGGGGCGGTAAGCATGGGCTTTGGGGATGTTGTGAGGGGCTTCGCGAAGCGCGGCGGCACGGGAGCAATCGCACTCTGTGTCGCGATAGTCTTTTCGCCCTGGCTCGCAGTCCCCGCGAGCGCTGCCTGCACGGTCACGGGAAGCGGTACGCAGACGGGCCTCCTGTCGGGCGACCAGATTACCTGCACCGGCGCCGGCAACACGGCCGTCGAAACCGACAACGGATCGAGCAATGTCACTGTGAGCATTGGCAACGGCAGCACGGCAACGTCGCTGAATGGTGGCGTCGACTATGGGATCGGCTTCAATGTCACGACCAGCAGCACCATCACGATCCTCAACCAGGCCGCGGTTGCCTCCGACAATATCGGCGTCATGATCTTCCATGGCTCGGGAAACACGATCAATGTGAACGCCGGTGCCACCGTCGTCACAACTAGCTTGGGCGGTGTGGCAATGAGCATCGACGGCTCTAGTGGCAACACGATCAACATCGGCGGAACGGTTGGAGATCTCACCCCCGGCACTTACGGTTTGAACTTTGCCAATGGTGCGGCTGTCAACGAGGTGAACATCGCGTCGACCGGCCTTGTTCAAAGCGCGGTCGAGGCCATACTTCTCAACGGCGCGGGTGGCTCGAACACAATCAACAATGCCGGAACGATCTTGAGCACGAGCTCCTACGCAATCCTAGGCTCCAACGACACGGACGTCGTCATCAACTCCGGCGCGATTACGACTGGTGGCGCCACGGCCATCTTTCTCGGAGCTGGAACGGACTATCTTGTTCTGCATGACGGCTCGAGCATAACGGGCATGGCCGATGGCGGCGGTGACACGGACACGCTGGTGTTCGGCGGCGCGACCGGCGGGACGTTCGACGTCTCGAGCCTTGGCGTGCAGTTCGTGGATTTCGAGGAGCTGGGCTTAGTCGACGGGTCGACTTGGACGTTGACAGGAACGACAACTTTCGCCGGTCCAATGAGGGTTCAGGATGGCACCCTCGTCGTCAACGCCTCGATGTCCAACATGCCAACTACCGTCACGGACGATGGCACCCTTGGCGGAGCCGGCACGATCGGGGCTCTCACCGTGGAGCTAGACGGCACGGTCGCGCCGGGAAACTCCATCGGCACGCTCAACGTCAACGGCATCGCGACGTTCCAGGCCGGCTCGATCTACGCGGTCGAGGTCAATGCCGCCGGACAGTCCGATCTTTTGAACGTGAGCGGCGCTGCGTTCATCAACGGCGGCACGGTGGCGGTTACGACACTGCCTGGCGCCTTCGCCACGACGACGCAGTACACTATCCTGACCTCCGGCGTTAACGTCGTCGGTACGTTCGACGATGTGACAGTCGCCGGCTACAACCCTCTGTTTTTCTCGGCAGCGCTTAGCTACGACGCCTTCACCGTCTTCCTGACGCTGAATTACAACGGCTCGGCCTTCCTCGACGTCGCCGAGACCCAGAACCAGAAGGCGGTCGCCGAAGCCATGAGTGCGCTTGGCGCTGGAGCGCCGTTCGTCGCCGACTTCGTCGGCCTCACCGACGACCAGATCCGCCTCGGCCTAGACACGCTGTCCGGCGAGGTGCACGCGAGCCTCAAGGGCGTCATCGGTACTGGCCCGTCGCTGTTCGCCTCCACCGTGCGCAATCGCTTGGCGTCTGCATTCGACTCCAACGGCCGCGACAGGCTCGCGAACGTCGCCAAAGGCGGGCCGGCCTACCGGCTCGGCGCGATCGAGACCGATGCCTCCGGAGACGACGTGAGCGTTCCGGTCTCTCCGTTCATGTGGCTCTCGGGTGCGGGTGCCAACGGCGACATCGATGGCGACGGCAACGCTGCCGCCGCCAGCTCCAATTCGCGTGGCGTCTTCGGCGGTATCGACGTTCCTGTCGAGACCAACGCACGCTTGGGCTTCGCCGCCGGCTGGAGCCGTACCGACGCGAGCGTCGCTGACCGCGCCTCGTCTGCCGATGCCGACGCGTGGCACGTCGCCGGCACCGGCGCGGCGGCCTTCGGCAAGCTGCGCATCCGCGGTGCCCTCGCTTATGCCGACTACGACATCGACACCACCCGCACCGCCATCATCGGCCCGGATCGATACACGGCCTCGGCCGGCTACGGCGGCCATCGCGTCGAGGGGCTATTCGAGACCGGCTATGTCCTGAACGCTTGGGGCGCGACGCTCGAACCCTATCTCGGCGGCGGGTTCTCCTGGCTCCGCCTCGGCTCCTTCACCGAGACCGGCGGCGGAGACGCCAATCTCACCAGCGGCAGCGACACGGAGAACGCGCCATTCAGCGTGCTTGGGCTCCGCTATGCGGCGAGCTGGAACGTAGGTGGCATGGCCGTGACCCCGAGCCTCGATGTCGCCTGGCGGCACCTTTTCGACGGCGCCGAGCCGACGCGCACGCTTGCTTTCGCCAGCGCCGCGACGCCGCCGTGGACCATCGCAGGAGCAACCATCGGCACCGATGCTGCGGTCGTCTCGGCGGGCCTCGAAACGCTTCTGACGCAATCGCTGTCTGCGAGCGCCCGCTATCAGGGCGAATTCTCGGGCGAGGCCGAGACCCACTCGGTCGAAGGTGGCCTCAAGCTCAAGTTCTAGGCCTGGAGTGCGGGCAGGAAAGAGCGTCAGTCGCTCGGTGACGGCGGTGTTACGTGCGGTACACACGATCGTCGGCGGAGGCGTCAATGAGACGGCGAACGAACCAACCCAAGGCTCCTCCTCCATGTCGCCACTGCCTGCCTTCGTGCTTGTCGTCCTCGCAAACCCGAGCGTCACGGACATAGGCACCTACAAATTTCTCGCCGATGGCCGCGAGATCGCGAGCTTTGAGATGCGCGGCAAGGGTACCGAGGTGCCCAGGTTCCGCATCGAGGTCCCTGCCGTGAGCAAGCAACTCACCGTCGAGCGTCATGCGTCGCTTCCCGTTTTTGGAATGAAAGTTGGTCGCGGTTCCAAGACATTCGATCTCATTTCCGTCGCCGGCATCACCAAGCCGCTGCGTGACCATCGCCCCGTCATCTCGCTCGCGGGCTTGCTTGCGGCCTCGGATGAGCTTTTGCGTGCGATCGGCGCCGAAGTCTCGGCGAAAGACCTGGGCCTCGATTTCGGCCCTAAGCAAACGCCTGAAGCCATCGCTGAGGCCGAAGCGGTTCTGGGCCATAAAATCGATCCCGAACTCTCGGCCGTGCTCGCGACTCTGGGGCCGGTGAGATACGGAGATCACGGGATGGTCCTGCCTCGCGATATGGTCGCGACCGAGCGTCAGTTCGCACGGCTCTGGGGCGCCGAGGAGAAGGTGTCAGGCGATGCCCGCTCGCTCTATAAAACTTCCACCATGATCTGGGTCGAGGCGGGCGATGGCTACGGCGCCGTGATCTATGGCCCGAATGGACCCAAGTACTGTGGCGGCGCTCCGGCGTACTGGAAGATCCACCAGGACTCGATCGATGCCCCCATGCCCATCGGCGGTTCATCGGGAGGCTGCGGCAAGCTCGCCGACGTTTTGATGCGAGTGATTGGCGAGGATCTTCTCGTCCACATCGAGGATCAGGGCACTGAGAACCAGCTGCTCGTCGATCCCACGATGCCCGAGGCATTTCCGGTATGGCTGGAAGCGGACAACGGCAACCTGAGGCTCCGCCCCGACTGGACGGAACTCTACTGATTGCCCGGATGTCGGCTTGCAGGCTTAGTAGAACAGGCTCGAGACGCTTTCCTCGCGCGAGGTGCGCAGGATGGCTTCGCCCAGCAGCGGCGCAACCGACAGGACGCGGATGTTGCGCGCCGCGAGCACGGCTTCCGTCGGCAGGATCGAATCCGTGATCACCAGCGACTTGAGGCGCGAGTTCTGGATGCGCGATACCGCGCCGCCCGACAGCACGCCGTGGGTGATGTAGGCGATCACCTCGGTCGCGCCTTTGGCCAGTAGCGCTTCGGCCGCGTTCACCAGCGTGCCGCCGCTGTCTACGATATCGTCGATGAGCACACAGAGCTTGCCCTTGACGTCGCCGATCACGTTCATGACCTCGGACTCGCCCGGCCGCTCGCGCCGCTTGTCGCAGATGGCGATCGGCACATCGATGCGCTTGGCGAGCGCGCGGGCGCGCACCACGCCGCCGACGTCCGGCGATACCACGACGAGATTCTTGATGCCGTAGCGCTCCTCGATGTCGCGCACCATGACGGGGGCAGCGAAGAGGTTGTCGGTCGGGATGTCGAAGAAGCCCTGGATCTGCCCGGCGTGGAGATCCATCGTCAACACGCGGTCGGCGCCGGCGCGCTCGATGAGGTTAGCGACCAGCTTGGCCGAGATCGGCGTGCGCGGACCGGGTTTGCGGTCTTGGCGCGCATAGCCGTAGTAGGGAATGACCGCCGTGATGCGGCGCGCCGAGGAGCGCTTCATCGCATCGATCAGGATCAGGAGCTCCATGAGATTGTCGTTCGCGGGGAACGACGTCGACTGGATGACAAAGGCATCCTGGCCGCGCACGTTTTCCTGGATCTCGACGAACACTTCCATGTCCGCGAAGCGCTTCACCTGGCTCTTCGCCAGCGGGATCTTCAGGTGCTGGGAAATAGCTTCGGCCAGCGGCCGGTTGCTGTTGCCGGCTACGATCTTCATGTGCTGGCCGCCCTTGCCACCTTCTACGCGCGCATCGAATGGCACGGAAATACCTCATGCGACATTTCGATGACGCGGGTAATAGCGCGCGGGCCCGGGTGTGTAAACCACCCGAGCCCGGCTTGCTTACCAGAGTAATGAAAAGTGTTGCCGCGGGCCCTCAAACTGAACGCCCGCTAGGCACTCCGCCTCAGTTGGTCTTGGGCGGAGGTGGCAGCAACTTGAGGATGCCCGTGGCGGCGGCAGCCGCTGCGGCATCGGCCGTCTTGCCCCAGGCGCCGTCGAGCGAGCCCTGCGGGATCTCGTTCTTCTGCGACACCGTTCCGAGCTTCTTGCCTGCCGGATCCTTAACGTTCCAGTCGATCTGGATCGGCTGCTTGCCGTTCGCACCCTCGCCGACGACGACTTTGCCTTCGACGCGGTAGGTCTGCGTTCCGGCCTTGTCGGTCAGGGCGAGGCCATTCTTCGTGAGCTCGCGCTGGATGGCGCTGGTCAAAGCCACGCTGCCGTCGCCCGGTGCGCCGACAACGCTCGGCACCATGGCGTTAACTCCACCGTCCCGTGCGATGCTGCCCGTGGTCTGCGTGCTCGGTGCGGCGAGGCCAGCCGGAGCCGTGGCAGGAGCGGTGTAACCCGGAGCCGCCGCCGCCGTCTGCGGCGCCGCTGCGCCCGGAGCAGGCTGATAGGCGCCAGCTGCCGGAGGCGTCGCCGACGCGATGGCGGCCTGGCTTTGCGTCGGCAACCAGGTCGCGAGCGAACCTGCAGTTTTGCCGGCGATGGTGTCGACCACCTGCGGTGTGACGGAGGCCCAGGGGTCCTTGCTCTGCGGACCCGTCAAGACTTCCTCGCCGGTGATGCGGTTGACGCGCTTGCCGGCCTGATCCGTCACGTCCCAGATGTACGAGACCTTCGTGCGCGTCTTCTCACGCGCAGATACAACGTAGCCGCGCAGCGTATACTCGGCCTTGTCGGACGGTGGCTTGGCGACGGTAATCTGCTTGGTTTCGATCACCGTGGCGAGCTGTGTCTGAAGTTGTTTGGCGACCGCATCGGGAGCGCCGATCACGGGCGCAATGGCGATCTTGGGCGTCTGCGTGGCAGCCGGCTGCGCAGTCGGGCTCGCGACCGTGGTCGGCAGAGCGGAATCGCCCGAGCTTGCGAAAAGATTGCTACCAGTCTCGCAACCGCCAAGGCCGAGGCCCATAAAAGCTGCGAACACTGCGAGCATGACCGTCTTGTCTACGCGCCACGCCGCAGCAGCATCAATGGTCGTCACGATGACGTCCCCCTATGAATGATCCGCTGTTCTCCGGCGGCCGGCGTACTAACTTTGCGGCCTAGGTCTCCCTTAACGCTACCGGTACCCTCTCCTTGAGCTGTACTCATCAGCTTTTCACGAGTCGAGACGGATTCGATGCTTAAACCCCATCGTGGCTAATTCTATCCGCACCATCCACAGGCTAGGTTGTGGAAAGGGGCACTTAAGTCACAACAATGGCGGAGATTTGACGCCCATAGTCAGGCTCTGAACGATGCGTGGTTCGCCGAAAGCTGAAGAAAAGCGATTCGTTCTCGTACGTGCACGGAGCCATGATTTCGACCGAGTGCAGGCCAAGCCCCGCGAGCCTGTCCCGGATGAAGGCGGGCAGGTCGAAGTGGGGCTTAGATTTACCTCGCGGCGTCTCGAAGTAGCGCCCGTTGCCGGCGTCCCGTGACATGAAATCGGCGACGAATTCCGGTCCGACCTCATAGTTCTTCCGGCTGATGCACGGCCCGAGCGCGGCGCGGATGCGCCCTCGCTCAGCTCCGAGCGTTTCCATGGCTTTGACCGTCGCTTCCGCGATGCCGCCGAACGCGCCACGCCATCCGGCATGGGCGGCGCCGACGATGCCCGCTTCCGGATCGGCGAACAGCAACGGCCCGCAGTCGGCCGTCAGGATGCCGACCACGAGCCCGCGCGTCTTGGTCACCAGCGCGTCGGCCTTGGCGAGTTCGTCCCTGGGCGTGAGCTTGTCGACGATGAGCGCATCGCCGCTGTGGATTTGATGAACGGTCTGCACATCATCGGCGAAGCCGCCGAGATGGCGCGCCACGCGTGCGCGGTTCTCGATCACCGCCACGCGGTCGTCGGCCGAGCCCTGGCCGCAGTTCAAGCTCGCGTAGAGGCCGCGCGACACGCCGCCCTGACGCGAGAAGAAGCCGTGGCGGATGCCCGGCAGGAGAGAGAGGTTGTCGGCTTCGAAGGGTGTCAGCATGGCTTCTGCATCTGGGGAGGCATGGACGCGAGATCGAGAGGACGTGACGACGCGGTCGCAAGATGCCGTGTCGCAGCGCGTTAGGCAAATCCCGGCAGCGGCGCGAGCCCCGGCGTGCTGAGCCCCATCACCTTGAAGCGTGAGCCCATGCCGCCGGGCGCCATCAGGCGTGCGACGCCCGTCTCGATGCCAAGCGCCTTGTCCGGATTGGCGGCCATGAGCTTGGAAGCCCGCTCCATGATGCCGAGCCGGCCCAGGAACTCGCCCTGCGGCAGCGGGCCGTCAGTGTCGAGCCCCGCGCTGCGGCACTCGAAGGCGAAGCGCTCGAAATCGACCTGAACCGAGAGATCGGTTTCTCCCGGCGCATGGAAGGGCGACACGTGGGCCTGCCCCGCGACGCCCTGAAGGGTGTCGCCCAAGCCGGTCTTCATGTGCCCATAGTCGATGAAGAGAGCCGCGAAAGGCGCGAGCTCCGCTCGCGTTTTGATAAACTCACCCGCAAGGACACCAAATTGGGTGGATGTCTCGAAGACATCACCTTCCTTGGGCGCGGCGCCCTCCGGCAGTGACGCCGGCGTGACGCTGGAGGTCATGTCGGCCTCGAAGCCCAACCGATCCGCGCCCCCGCCCAGACCGACATCCCTGTCCCGCCATTTTCCGCCGACGTATTCGAACTGATAGACCGGCAGCGCATCGAGAAATTCGTTGGCGATCAGGATCGTCGGCTCCGGCGCCATCTTGGATGGCATCATCAGCGCCCGCGAGGCCTCTGTGTGAAAGGCGAGGGCAACGCCGGAATCCGCCAAGGTCGTCTGTTGAACGGCGCGGAGCGTCTCGTTTTTGTCGACGAGGTGAACCGCGAGCGCGGCATGAAGGCCGGGCACGACGCGCATCGCCCTGAGCGCGTCGCGCATCAGCGTTCCACGTCCAGGCCCGAGCTCGACGAGATTGACGCGCGATGGCGAGCCCATCTGCTGCCAGACGACGGCGCACCACAGGCCGATCAATTCACCGAACACCTGGCTGATCTCGGGCGCGGTAATGAAGTCCGCCCCGGCGCCGATTGCAGGTTGCCGCCTGTAATAGCCGTGCTCGTCGTCGAGCATGCAGGCCTGCATGTACGCGGCGACGCTGATCGGGCCATCACGGCGAATGCGCCTCTTGAGCTTGATCGCGAGCGGCGTCTCGCGCTGCTCGCCGTCGAAGCTCGTGCTCATTGCGCGCGTACGGTCGAGCTGAGCCGGTAGCAGTACCAGACGAAGAAGAGCCCGACTGCAATCATCGGGAGCGAATAGAGCTGTCCCGCCGTGAATGGACCGGCCATGAAATGCGGTTCACGGAAGAACTCGGCGATCGAGCGCCCGATTCCATAGCCGGCGAGGAACGATCCGGCGACGACCCCGGGATGCTTCAGTGCGCCGAAGTAGTGCGTCAGGAGCCGCAAAACGAGGAACAGCACAAGGCCCTCGAGCGCGGCCTCGTAGAGCTGGCTCGGATGCCGCGTCGCCGGCTCGATGGTTGGATAGAGATCCTTGGCGTGCGGGAAGACCATGGCCCAAGGCACGTCGGAAACGCGTCCGAACAGCTCGCCGTTGACGAAGTTGGCGATGCGGCCAAAGAAGAGACCGATCGGCACGGCGGCCGTCACCAGGTCCATTGTGCTGAAGTAGTTGACGCCGTTCCGCCACGCGAAAATCCAGCCGCCGATGATGACGCCGAGCGCGGCGCCATGGAAGCTCATGCCGCCCTTCCATACCGCGAAGATCTGCGTCGGATCGGCGATGTAGGTGCTGGGCTCGTACAGAAAGACGTAGCCCAGACGCCCGCCGACCACGACGCCGAGCGTAATATAGAGAAGCAGATCGTCGACCTTCTCCACCGAGAACGGCGTCTTGTTTCCGGCCCAGATGGCCGGCTCGCGCAGCAGCCGGCGGATATAGAGCCAGCCCAGCAGGAGCCCGGCCAGATAGGAAAGCCCGTACCACTTGATCGAGATTGGGCCGACCGAGAAGGCGACCGGGTCGAAGTTGGGGAACGGGATCGCGAGGAGGTCCATGGATTGGCTTTCGAGCTGGACTGCATAAGGCCTTGAAACGCGCGCGAACCTGCGGGAAAGCCTTGGCCGAAGTCAAGTGTGGCGGGTGCGGTCCTTGAACCGCAACGCGGGGGGGACCATAGTGACGTCATATGGCGGCTCTATGCGCCGTGGCCAGGATGAGGCGCGGCAGCTGCCCGATGCCTTCCAAGGAGAAATTATGACCCAGACGTCAAACCGCCTGCTCGACGACCTGACCCGCCTGATGACGGACGCGGCTGGTGCGGCGCAGGGCGTGCGCCGCGAGATCGAGGGCGTGATGAAGAGCCAGGCCGAGCGGGTTCTGCAGGGCATGGACATCGTGACGCGCGAGGACTTCGAGGTCGTGAAGCTGATGGCGACCAAGGCCCGCGAGGAGAATGAGCGTCTATCGGCACTTGTCACGGCTTGCGAAGCGCGCATCGCAGCTCTCGAGGCAGAAGTCGCGCGGACAAAAGGCGGCGCGTGAATCACGCGCAAAGTATTCGCGCACGCTTCGTCGAGTGCAGCTCTGCCGTTTCCACACTTCTTCCGGTCTTTTCAACATAACGTCGACCCGCGGGTGCTGGACATCAGTATTCCCGCGCGCTTATCAGATCGGTGTTTACATTGCTCGTGGACAAGGAGGCCGGCTGCTTGCGACTCGCGCCTCCGTCTGTTTTCGTCGCGATGCAATTGAGGATAGGTCGCCTCTCTGCCCTAATCCCGCCGCGCCTAAAGCTTGCAGTCGGCCGCAAGGTCGCCACAGCTGAAGAATGCGGCGTCTCTAACTCGAGGAGCCAGCATGGCATCGTCCGAAACGGGCTATGACCGCATTACCAATCCGATCGATCTTGTTGAGGAGCTGGCTTCTGCCCACGATTGGGCGACCGACCGAACGGGAGACGACGAACTGACGCTCGTCGTCGGTGGCAACTGGACCGACTATCACATCTCGCTCAATTGGCGCGACGATCTGGAAGCGCTGCATCTGGCCTGCGCCTTCGATTTTCGCGTGCCCGAGACCCGTCTCAATGAAATGTACCGTCTCATCGCCCAGATCAACGAGCAGCTCTGGCTCGGTCATTTCGACCTCTGGACGCAGGAAGGCCTCGTGATGTTCCGCCACGCGCTGCTTTTGAACGGCGCCGTGGTCACCCCCAACCAGTGCGAAGCCATGCTTCGCGCCGCCCTCGAAGCCTGCGAACGCTACTATCAGGCCTTCCAGTTCGTCGTCTGGGCAGGTAAGGAGAGCCGCGAGGCTCTCGTGTCGACCATGTTCCAGACCGAGGGCCAAGCCTGATCCCGTCCAGGGCTCCTTGATCGCATCAGCCTCCGGCTGACTGCACACATGGCCTGATGCGTCGGGAAAACCTTCGTGTCAGGGGCATAGAGCCATGCGATTTGAGTTTGACGGTCCCCTAGTGCTGGCGGGGGCCGGCAAGATGGGAGGAGCCCTGTTGGAAGGGCTTCTCGCCCGTGGGTTGGAGCCTTCCAGGGTCCGCGTGCAGGATCCCTCACCCCCTGCCGAGGTCGCGGCACTTCTCACTAGCAATCGTATTAGCATCGAGCCCGCCATCGAGAAGCTCGATGAGCCTGCAGGCGTTCTCCTGGTCGCGGTCAAGCCGCAGTCCATGGATGCGGTGTTCCCGGCGCTCGCGCGCCTTGCCGGCCCGAAGACTCTGGTCATCTCCATTGCCGCCGGACGCAAGATCGCGGCCTTCGAGCGCAATCTTCCCGAAGGCGTCGCCGTCGTGCGCGCGATGCCGAACACACCGGCCGCCATCGGCCGCGGCATCACCGTCTGCACCGCCAACGCCTCCGTGACCGCAGATCAGCGCGCACTTTGCGAGGATCTGCTTTCTGCGGTCGGCGAGGTGGCTTGGGTCGATGATGAGGCCATGATGGACGCGGTGACCGCCGTGTCGGGATCAGGCCCGGCCTACGTGTTCCTGCTCGCTGAGGCTCTGGCCGCGGCGGGTGAACGTGCGGGATTGGACAAATACCTGGCGCGGCAGTTGGCGATTTCGACAGTCTCGGGAGCCGGCGAGCTGATGCACCGCTCCGATCTCGATCCCAAGATTCTGCGTGAGAACGTAACTTCGCCAGGCGGCACGACGGCCGCGGCTCTCTCGGTTCTGATGGGTGAGAACGGTCTTGAGAAGCTTCTCATTGAAGCTGTAGCTGCCGGAACAGGCCGCAGCCGCGAGCTGGCGAAGTGATCATGGCGGATCTTCGCGCAAGCCCGTGGCTGCGGTATTCCTGTAGAAGCCCCAACCCGGATGAGCCCGAAGGCTCCGGCGACCGGATCACGTGGCGCTTGGCAGAGGACGTTTGAAGCAAGGAGGAGAGCTTCCGACGTCAAATCCTGCTTTGCGTCACACCCGAAGTGGCTGGCGGGACCGCCTCAGGTGAGCTGTTCAGAGAGCGTGGCGCGACGGAAGAGCAGCGCGTCCCTCATGTCCTGGTTATGCTATACAGTAACAACTCCTGCAACGCGGCATTTTTCCCAATCACGGGATTGTGTAAGAGCCATTCACCGGGAAAACTTCCCGAAAACAGCGCGAAACGGAGTGGAAACCGCTCTAAAGCGGTACGGAAATGATGGCTCTGAGGCCGCCCATCGAGCTTTCCCCGAGCGTGACTTCACCGCCGTGGCTCTTGGCGATATCGCGCGCGATGGCGAGGCCGAGGCCGCTGTTGCCCTCGTCCTGATTGCGCGATCTGTCGATGCGGTAGAACGGCTTGAACACGTTTGCGCGCTCGGACGCGGGAATGCCGGGTCCGTTGTCGTCGACCTCCACGCGCAGCCAATTTCCTTCCGTCGCCGCGCGAATGACGATGTGGTCGCCATAGCGGACCGCGTTTGAAACCAGGTTCGTGATGGCGCGCTTGAACGCTTGTCGCTTGAGCGGCAGCACGATGTCGCCGCCACCCTTGCGTTTGCGCATCTTGAGATCGATCGCCGTTCCGTAGACCTGCGACTCCTCGTGGATCTCTTCGAGCAGCTCCCTGAGGTTCGTGGACTTCGCTTCCTCGCCGCCGTCGCCGCGTGCGAAGGCCAGATAGTCCTCGAGCATGTGCTGCATCTCGTTGACGTCGGCCTTGAGCGATTGCACCTCTGGCCCTTCACCCATGAACGCGAGCTCGAGCTTGAAGCGCGTCAAGACGGTGCGAAGATCATGACTGACGCCCGCGAGCATGGTCGTCCGCTGCTCGACGTGCTGCTTGATGCGGTCGCGCATCTCGAGGAAGGCCTGCGCCGCGCCCCGTACCTCGCGCGCGCCGCGCGGACGGAAATCATCGCCCACAGGACGGCCTTTGCCGAACGCTTCGGCGGCGTCCGCAAGACGCAGGATCGGCCTGATCTGGTTGCGCAGGAATAGAATGGCTACGGTCAGCAGAATGACCGACGAGCCAACCATCCACAAAAGGAAGATGTGCGAGTTGGAGGCGTAGGTCTGCGTTCTGACCGCGAGAAAGCGCAGGATGGCGTTGTCGTCCTTGACGCGGATCTCGACATGCCGCGACTGGCCTACGGTATCGATCCAGAACGGGCGTCCGACAAAGCGCGAGATCTCGCGCGACAAGGCGCGGTCGAGCAGATCGAAGAATGGCTTCTGCCGCGCTTCCGGCAGGTCTCCCGGCGGCAGGATCTGCATCGACAGGTTCAGCCGCTCGCGCGCGATCTGGATGATGCGCGCGTGCTCGCTCTTGTCAGGCGCGGCTTCGTAGATGTCGATCAGCGCCGCGATATCGCGCGCTGTTGCTTCCGACAGCCTGCGCGTGACGTTCTGCCAATGCCGCTCCATGAACACGAAGGCGATGACGCCTTCGAGCACCACGATGGGAGCGATGATGATGATGAGGGCGCGCGCATAAAGGCCCTTCGGCAGCAGGTCCGCCAAATTCGCCATGAAAATGGCGTGTGCGACGCGCGCCTTGGATGCGAGAACCGATGCCTTGGCCGTTGCGGCCTCCAATAGCCGCCCGGCGCGCGTCCTGGCCGTTTCAACAAATAGGGGTCCGTCCACGAACCTCAGTCCGTATAGAGGATATAGCCCTTGCCACGCACGGTCTGGAGATAGACCGGATTGGCAGGGTCTGACTCGATCTTGCGCCGCAATCGATTAATTTGCACGTCGATTGCGCGCTCGCTACCGCCCGTAACCTCGTCGTTGCCGCCGAGCTCATGACGTTGAATCGGCGTGCCGCGCTTTTGCGCGAACTGGCGCAGGAGGTCGCGCTCGCGTTCGGTGAGCTTGATCGTCTCGCCGTTGCGCTTGAGCTCGCCGCGTCCGATGTGGAACACGAACGTGCCCATGCGGATCTCGTCGGAGACCGGCAGCGCCGCCGCCTGTCCACGGCGGAGAATGTTGCGCAGCCGCAAAAGAAGCTCGCGCGGTTCGAACGGCTTCGGCACGTAATCTTCGACGCCGATCTCGAGCCCTTCGATGCGGTGTTCGGGTTCGGCCCGCGCCGTGAGCATGCAGATCGGAATATCGCGGTTGTGAGCTTTGATCTCGCGGGCAAGCTCGAGCCCGTTGGTGCCGGGCATCATGACATCGAGAAGAATGATATCGAACGACAGGCCGCGCATCGAGGAGCGCGCCGTCTCGGCGTCCTGAGCCGTCGTGACGCGAAACCCCTGGGAATAGAGATAGCGCGCCAGGAGATCGCGAATCTTGAGGTCGTCGTCGACGACGAGCACATGCGGTGCATCGTCGGCGAGAGGTTCGACGCGTTGAGCCGCCCCCGAAGTCATGGTCCCACCTTAGTCGCGATCCGGCCCTTGCGCCTGAGCAACCCTGACGAGCGCCTCGACTTGAGGCCGGTCTGCCTCCGAAATCATTTCGAGCAGGAAGCGGCGCGTGGCGGTTTCCGCCTCTACGCCAGCCTTCTGCAGTGCCGTCTCGACCCTCTGAACTTGAAGTGTCGTAAGTTTGTCGGCAAGACGTGCGCCCTTTACGGTGACGTAAAGAAGGCGCTCGCGACGGTCTTCCGCCCCCGCTCGCTGAGTGATGAAGCCCTCGCCGATGAGCTGCTTTAGCACGCGAGCCAGGCTTTGCTTGGTGATTTTCAGAATTTCCAGAAGGTTGGCAACCCGGAGGCCCGGGTTTCTGTTCACGAAATGCAGCACGCGATGGTGGGCTCGGCCGAAGCCGTATTCGGCCAGAATAGTGTCGGGGTCCCCGGTAAAATCGCGATAGGCGAAGAACAAAAGCTCGACGTGAGCGATCAGGTCCGCCGTCCTGTCGACGCCGTCTGCCGCCCCATCCGAGGCCTCTGGGCGCCGCCCGCGCGCTGGTGTTCGGGTTATGTCAGCCATGTTGACATATTTGGGGCCCATTGATACTCCTGGCAAGTCATTTTCATAAGGCGGCCGGGCTCAGTTCGGGCTTGCAGCGTAGGGTAGGCTACGCTAGCCGCTTGCCGACGGATCGGGCGGCAGTAAACAAACTTCATCGAAAGCCCAACAGGACTCATCATGGCTGAGCTCGTTCCTTATCATGACCGCGACGGCTTCATCTGGATGGATGGCAAGCTCCTGCCGTGGCGCGAGGCCAATATCCATATCCTGACGCACGCCCTGCACTACGGCAGCGCAGTGTTCGAGGGTGAGCGCGCCTACGGTGGCGAGATCTTCAAGCTTACTGAGCACTCGCAGCGGCTCATCGATAGCGCCAAGATCCTCGAGTTCGATGTCCCGTATACGGTGGCCGAGATCGATCAGGCCTGCCGCGATGTCATCGCCGCCAACAAGTTCTCCGATTGCTACGTCCGCCCGATCGCCTGGCGCGGCAGCGAGCAGATGGGCGTCGCCGCTCAGCTGACCAAGATCCATGTCGCCATCGCGGCTTGGGAGTGGGGTTCCTATTTCCCCATGGAGCAGCGCCTCAAGGGCATCCGCATCGGCATGGCCAAGTATCGCCGTCCCGATCCTGCGACGGCCCCTGCCAAGGCCAAGGCGGCAGGCCTCTACATGATCTGCACCGTCGAGAAGCACCGCGCCGAGCGCGCCGGCTATGCCGACGCCATGATGCTCGACTACCGCGGCCGCGTTGCCGAGTGCACAGGCGCCAACATGTTCTTCATCAAGGACGGCGCCATTCACACTCCGGACCCGGATTGTTTCCTGGACGGCATCACCCGCCGCACCGTCATCGACCTCGCCAAGAAGCGCGGCTACGAAGTCATCGAGCGCGCCATCATGCCGGACGAGCTCTCGACGTTCACGGAGTGCTTCATCACGGGCACGGCTGCCGAAATCACACCGGTCTCCGAGATCGGCGACTTCAGGTTCAAGCCGGGCGTAATTACCGAGACGCTGCTGAACGACTACATGAACTGCGTCCAGCCGAAGAAGAAGGCTGCCGCCGAGTAATCAGCCTGCGCCATACCGTGTCCGGTGCGGCACAGTTAACCATCGGCTAAGCATCGCAACCAAGACCGCCGTTGCCACCTTCCCGAAAGTGGCAGAAAGTGGGCACAGGCTTGGATTGGGATGACGGTCATGGGAAAGCTCGTCGGCGTTTTCCTTTCGTGTCTCGTGCTTATAGCCGCGCTCTCGGGAGCTGCGCCCGTATTCGCCCAGGAGGGTCCTGGCGGATCGATCAATCCTGGCCGCGATTGCCAGACCATCACCACCTGCCAGTTCAAGAAGGGCGGCAGCTATCGTGGCTGTCTCTCCTCCTACAGCTGCCGCGTCTGCACCTACGTGCCTGCCAAGTGCAAGATTGCCGGCGCCAAAGGCAGAGTTTGCCTCACCTCCAAGTGCACGTGGGGCGGCTGATCTGACCGGCAACACAGCGGATGTCGTTATCATTGGCGGCGGGCATAACGGCCTCGTCGCCTCTGCGTATTTGGCGCGCAATGGCCTCCGCGTCGTCGTCCTCGAAAAGAACGCCGGCGTAGGCGGGGCCGCCTTCACCGAGGAATTCCACCCCGGCTTTCGCAATTCGGTCGCCGCCTATACGGTGAGCCTGCTCAACCCGAAGGTCATCCGTGATCTGGATTTGGGGCGCCACGGGCTGAAAGTCGTCGAGCGTCCGGTTGCCAACTTCTGGCCGGTGGACGAGCGCCGCGCGCTCCTGATGCCCTATGGCCTTGCTGCCCGCCAGAAGGCCATCGCGGAGTTCTCGCAGCGAGACGCGGATCGCCTGCCTGCCTACGACGCGGCGCTCGAACGTGCTGCAACTGTGCTGCGCCGGCTCGTTCTCGAGACGCCCCCCAATGCCGGCGGCGGCATCATGGAGCTCATCAAGGGCGTCACGATCTCGCGCCCCATCCTCAAACTCCCGATCGAGGATCAGCGCCTCGTCGCCGACCTTTTCACGAAAAGCGCCACGGATTTCCTGAGCCAGTGGTTCGAGAACGAGACGGTCAAGGCGGCCTTCGCCTTCGACGGCATCGTCGGCTCGTATTCGGCGCCATCCACGCCCGGCACTGCTTACGTCCTTTTGCACCACTGCTTCGGCGAGGTGAACGGCAAGCCGGGTGTCTGGGGGCATGCGCTGGGCGGCATGGGTGCCATCACGCAGGCGATGGCCAACGCCGCGCGCGAGAGCGGCGTCGAGATCAGGACGAATGCCGAGGTGCGCGAGATCGTGGTCGAGAACGGCGCAGCGCGCGGCGTCCTGCTCGCCAACGGCGAGACGATTCCCGCCCGCGCCGTCGCTGCGGCCGTCCCGCCGAAACTTCTGTTCCAACGCATGATGCCGGCTGGCGCGGTTCCGTCCGAGCTTCACGCGCGCTTCAGCTCCATAAGTTCGGGCTCGGGCACGTTCCGCATGAATGTCGCCCTGTCGGAGCTGCCGAGTTTCACGGTGAGGCCCGGCACATCGAAGCAGGATCACCACGGCTCGGGCATCGTCATCGGCCCCACCCTCGACTACCTAGAGCGCGCCTATCTCGATGCCCGGCAGCATGGCTGGTCGCTGGAGCCCGTGGTCGAGATGCTCATTCCCTCGACGCTCGATCCCTCTCTCGCGCCGCCCGGCCAGCATGTGGCCAGCCTCTTCGTGCAGCACGTGGCACCGAAGCTTCCCGAGGGACGTTCCTGGTCCGACCCGCGTGAGAAGGAAGCCTTCGCCGACGTCGTCATCGCCACCGTGACGAAGCACGCGTCGAACTTCGCAGCTTCCGTCGTCGGCCGTCAGGTCCTCTCGCCGCTCGACCTCGAGCAACGCTTCGGCATGATCGACGGCGACATTTTCCACGGCGCCCTTTCGCTCGATCAGCTCTTCTCGCTGCGTCCCGTGATGGGCTATGCAGATTACCGCCTGCCGCTCGCCGGCCTCTATCTGTGCGCCTCTGGCGCCCATCCCGGCGGCGGCGTCACAGGCGTTCCCGGCCACAATGCGGCCCGCGAGATCATTCGCGATTTCAAAGGCTGGCGTCGCGGCCCTCATAAGGTGTAGGTCTTCGTCGCAGCCCAATCAGGTTGAATGGAAGCGGCCGGCCTCATGCGCGTCACCGACAAACTCACCATCGACGAGCGCGAGCTCGAGGAACGGTTCATCCGCTCGTCGGGTCCAGGCGGCCAGAACGTCAACAAGGTCTCGACAGCGGTTGAGCTGCGTTTCGACGTGCGCCATTCCGGCAGCCTTCCGATGGCCGTGCGCGACCGCCTGGTGACGCTCGCTGGCCGCCGCATCACCGACGAGGGCGTGCTCATCATCCGCGCCGAGCGCTTTCGCACGCAGGAGCGTAACCGCGAGGATGCGCGCGCCCGGTTGGCCGACCTCATTCGCGACGCACTTCATGTGCCCAAGAGGCGCATCGCCACCAAGCCGACGCGCGCTTCAAAAACGCGCCGCGTCGATGGCAAGGTCAAACGCGGAGGCGTCAAGAAGCTGCGCCAATCCAAGCCTTCGTTTGATTAAATCTCCGTCGCCCTCGTCATCCCAGGCCTTGTGCCTGGGATCCAGACATCCTCAGGGGGTACCCTCTCCCAGCATGCTCGGCAGTAGATCTTGCCAATGAGGGTTCGTTCGCTCGATTAAATTGATCTTCCACTCCCGCGGCCAACGCTTCAGAGATTTCTCGCGCTGGATCGCTTCAAGGATGCCATCGAAGACTTCAAAATAGACAAGCATCTTCACGCCGTATCGCTTGGTGAAGCCCGGGACGAAGCCGTCCCGGTGTTCAATGCTCCGGCGCTCGAGATTGTTGGTCACGCCAATGTAGAGCGTGCCGTGTGGTTTGCTGGCGAGGATGTATACGAAGTACTGCTGCACGAAATTATCTCCTCGCAGCAGAGTTTGCGTCACGCTGGATCCTCGGGACAAGCCCGAGGATGACAGTTGTGGTCGCGCGCCTCCGGCAGCAAACAGAAAAGGGCCCCTCTCGGGGCCCTTCGAATTTTAGATTTCCGTATCGCCTCAGCTTAGCTCAGCTCGTGCACGCGGAAGTGCAGGCCGCCGCGCGGCGTCAGGGTCACCGTCGCGTTGATGCCCGGCGGCTCCACGCCGACGTACTCGGTACGGAAGCGGCGCAGCAGGATCGACAGGGCCAGAGTGTTCTCGACCTGGCTCATGGCGCCGCCGATGCACGAACGCTTGCCGGCACCGAACGGAATGTAGCTGAGCTTGACCTGCTTCTTGGTCTTGTCCATCCAGCGCTCGGGCTTGAACGCCTCGGGGTCGTCCCAGAATTTCGGATTGTGATGCGCGCCGTAGCCGAACAGCACGACGCGGTCGCCGGGGCGGATTTCCTTGCCGGCGATGGTGTCGTTCTCGGTGGCAACGCGGATGAGGCTCCACACCGGCGGATAGAGCCGCATGGTCTCCTGGATCACCGAGCGCGTGTAGATGAGGGCCGAGTAGTCGGCCGCCGTCGGCTCGCGGTCACCGCACACGGCTTCGCCTTCGCGGCGGATGCGCTCGGCGGCTTCCGGGTTCTTCGACGTGAGGTAGAGCGCCCATGCGAGCGTGAGAGCGGTCGTCTCGGTGCCGGCCCACAGGTACTGCTTGATCTCGTCGACGGCCTGCTCCCGATCGAACTCGGGGATCGAAGGATCCGCGACCGCGGCCTCGATCATCTTGAGCAGCGTCTTCTCGCGCTCCTCGCGCGGATCGGCGGCAAATATTGCCGGCGGCACGCTCCACCAGGCTTCGACGGCCTTGGCCGTCTCGTCCTCGCCCACCTCGAACAGGGCGTCGGCCTGCCGCTTGAGACGGATATCCTTGTGGTTCTCGACGTCGGTGTAGGTCTTCACGCACTTGAACACGAAGTGCGGATTGAAGGGCATGTCGCGGTCGAACAGCGCCTTGCAGATCATGTCTGCGGCGAGCGTCCAGGTCTGCTCCACCATCTCGAAGCTCTCGCCGCTTTTGGCGAGCTTGGCCCACTGGTCCATCTTCGATTTGATGGCTTCGATGAAGTAGGGGACGTAATCGACGAAGGCATCCGGGTGGAACGCCGGCTGTTGCGGCATGCGCACCTTCTGCCACAGCGCGCCGTCATGCGTGATCATCGACTTGCCGAAGATCGGCTTCAGGCCGTCGAAGTACTTGATGTAGCTGTCGACCTTCGTGACCAGGATGTGCTTGAAATGCTCCGGGTCCGTGATCAGCACGATGCGCTGGTTGGCCATGTTCACTGGAATGACCGGGCCGTAGCGCTCCGCCATCTGCATGAGCAGACGCATCGGATTTTCGGGATCTTTCAGAAGCGGCGTCAGGTTGAACCACACGCTGCTCTCGTCGCCGAGGCCGTGTGCGCCTGACTGCTGCTGCTGTGTCGGACTTTGATCGGTCATTTTAGAACTTCTCCGGAGCCGCCTACGCGTGCTTCGCTGGGCACATGATCGTGACGGAACTCATCACACCGGTAAAAGGTGCAACGGAAAGAAACTCGGCACCGAGAGTAGCACATGGGAACAAGCGAATAGAGTTCCCTAGGCTACATCCTGGCGATAAACGGGCTTCAAGTATCGCCGACGCTGGCGCTGTGTCCATGCGGCAGCATTACTCTGCCTCGCACATAGGGGGAATATACTTACCAGGCAATGAGTTACCAACCAAGTCTCACGGACTTGGCGAGAACAACACATCGCCGTGGTTAACGGAACTCAAATACCGTACGAGATTTCCCTCGACCTGGATTTGATCTGCCGCAAGTAGGGAAAGCGCACGCGGATAGAGCCGATGTTCGGCTGCGAGCACTCTTTCGGCCAATGTTTCCGGCGTGTCGCCGGCTTCGACCGGAACGGCGGCCTGGCCGATGATCGGGCCGTCATCCATCTCCGGCCGCACGAAATGCACGGTGCAGCCGGTGATTTTGACCCCAGCCTCGAGCACGCGCTCATGCGTATGCAACCCCTTGAAGCTCGGCAGGAGTGAGGGGTGGATATTGATCATTCGGTCGCGCCAGCGCTCGACGAAACCCGGCGTCATCAGCCGCATGAAGCCCGCGAGCGCGACGATGTCCACGCGCGACATGCTGAGCACGCCCTGGAGCTGGCCCTCGAAATGCTCCCGGTTTTCGTAGAGCTTGTGGTCGAGGCCGAGCGCGGGAATGCCCTGCTCCTTGGCCCAGGCGAGGCCCGCTGCGTCTGGCCGGTTCGAGATCACGGTCACGATCTCGGCCGGATAGTCGGGATCGCGCGCCGCTTCGACCAGCGCCTTCATGTTCGAGCCGCGGCCCGATATCAGGATCGCGACGCGCTTCTTTACTGACACTTGAGCACGCCTTCATATCCGACGGCCCAGGCTTCGCCCTTGCCTTTGGCAGAGCTCTTCTCACCGCCGGGCGGGGTAACTTCGCCAATAACGACAGGTGACTCGCCCCACTCCTGCATGAGCCGCACCAGCGCGTCGGCGCCGTCCTTGGCCACGACCGCGACCATGCCGATGCCGCAGTTGAACGTGCGCAGCATCTCCGCGTCGGACAGGCGGCCCGCTTTGGCAAGCCAGCCGAACACGGCCTGCGGCTGCCAGCTCGTGAGGTCGATTGTCGCCGATACCGTCGGCGGCAGCACGCGCGGCAGATTTTCGGAGAGACCGCCTCCGGTGATGTGCGAAAGCGCCTTGATCGGTCCGTCCATCGCACCGCCGCTTGCTTCGAGGGCCGCGAGCACGGACTTCACGTAAATACGGGTCGGCGTAAGCAGCGCTTCAGCCAGGGTTTGTCTAGGCGCGAAGGGCGCAGGCACATCCCAGCCGAGCTTTTCTTCGGCGACCAGGCGGCGGACGAGCGAATAGCCATTCGAGTGCACGCCCGACGACGGCAGGCCGACGATGACGTCGCCGATCGTGATGTCGGGACGCGGCAGGATCTCGCCGCGTTCGACGGCGCCAACCGCGAAACCCGCAAGATCGTAATCCTTGCCCTGGTAGTGTCCGGGCATCTCTGCCGTCTCGCCACCGATGAGCGCGCACCCTGCCTGGCGGCAACCTTCTCCGATGCCCGAGACGACAGCGGCCGCAGTGGCCACCTCGAGCTTTCCGACAGCGAAGTAGTCGAGAAAGAAAAGCGGTTCGGCGCCCTGTACGACGAGATCGTTGACGCACATCGCGACGAGGTCGATGCCGATGGTGGAGTGCCGTCCGGTGTCGATGGCGATGCGGAGCTTGGTGCCGACGCCGTCGTTGGCGGCGACGAGCACAGGATCGCGGAATCCGGCACGCTTCAGGTCGAACAGGCCGCCGAATCCGCCGAGATCGGCATCGGCGCCAGCTCGGCGGGTCGATTTGGCGATCCCCTTGATGGCGTCGACCAGCGCGTTGCCTGCATCGATATCGACGCCGGAGTCGCGGTAGGTGATCGCGGCCTTGTCTCCGTCCGGTGCTTGACCCATGGGTGCTCGGAGCCGTCCTCGGTTGGGTGTGCAAACGTTCTGGTCGACAATTCGTCGACCAATCATTCCCCGATCAGGGATACAGGGTCAAAAACCCAACTTTCGCCCGAATGTACGCCGGAGATGCGGCCTCGTATCAGCTCCGGGTAGACTGGGCAATATCCCTCTCGCCTCTGCGAAGGCGGGGGAGATGGACAGGGTGAAACCCGCAAGGTATTGAGCAGCAAGGAATTTGGGTGGAGGACGGTACGTGAGGCGCGACCTGCAGAAAGCGGTCTTGGCGTGGGCCGCGGGGACCGTAGTGGCGCTTTGCCCGGGTGTCGCGTTCGCGACAAGCGAAGCCGACCGGGTCTTCACGATCGCGAACTACCCCGTGGAGGCGCGCGCCAAGGATGCCGTCGCGGCCAAGGAGAAGGCGCACGCTGAGGGCCAGCAGGCCGCACTCGGCTCGCTGCTCAAGCGCCTCGTGCCGGTGACGGCCTACAATCGCATCGACCACCTGAAGAAGGTGAGCGCCGCTTCCATCGTCGACGGCATTGCCGTCCGCTCCGAAAGCAATTCGTCGACGCAGTACATCGCCAGCCTCGACTTCTCGTTCGAGCCCGACGCCGTGCGCAGCATGTTGCGCCGCGAAGGCGTCCCGTACGTCGATGTCCAGGCGCCCAAAACCGTTCTGGTGCCGCTGATGAGCGATCCGGAAGCGACCGCCGGACCAAAGTTCCGTGCCGCAAGCAATGCCTGGAGCGAAGCCTGGAAGGGCCTCGATGTCGACAACACATTGACGCCGCTGCGTCTTGAAACGCTGCTGCCCGCTATTCCGCCGGCCGCTGTCGAGGGTGTGCTCTCGGGCCAGCAAGGCATCGAGCAGGTTCTGAAGGGCGAGTACAAATCTAACTACGTCGTCCTGGCGGCCGCCGAGGTCGATGCGGCCGACAAGAAGATCAATGTCACCGTTGCCGGTCAGGACCCCTCCGGTCCGTTCGTTTGGAAGCGCAGCTATCGCATCAACAACGGTGACATCGCCTACACGCTCGAGCTTGCATCCGTGATCACGCTGGGCGTCATCGAGGGCCGCTGGAAGGTGGCGCGAACCCAGGGCGTCATTTCAAACGACGGGGGCGTCGGCGGGTCCGGAACCGACGTCGAGCTCGAGGTTCAGTTCTCGAGCCTCTCCGAGTGGAACGACCTTCGCGGTCAATTGCTCGATCTTCCCGGTGTCGATGATGTTCGCGTCGGCGCCGTCTCCGCACGCAGCGCCGGAGTTTCTCTCCGCTATCCTGGCGGAGGCCAGTCACTCGCGGCGACGCTGTCTCAGAAGGGGCTCAGCATGACCGGAGGCAGCAACGGACTTTGGCTGGTCCGCAGCGCCTACTGACCGTGATCGGGGTCAGATCAAACCATCCCATGCGTGACTTGCGGCCCGGACTTATGGTCTAGAATGCTGTGTCATCGTCGCAGCAAGAAGAACAACGGATAATCTTAACGCTCAGGACACGACTGTTCTTGATCCCGACCATCGGGGCGGCGATTTTGCTCGTATGATTGCAAGCACTCCGGCTTCTCGCTGACGCCGGTCGTTTGACGGACCTCGCCTTGAACATTCCCAACATCATCACTCTCGGACGCGTCATCCTGGTTCCCGTGGTCTTTTGGCTCCTGGTATCGGGCCAGACGCAGGCCGCATTTTTCGCTTTCGTGCTCGCTGGCTTGTCGGATGCGGTCGACGGCTTCATCGCCAAGCGCTTCGGCCTCTCGACCGAGCTTGGCGCCTATCTCGATCCCTTGGCGGACAAGCTGCTCATCGTCTCGATTTTTGTCGCCCTCGGTGTGAGGGGGGCTCTCCCGTCGTGGCTCGTCATTGCGGTCGTGTCCCGCGATATCCTGATCGTGGCGGCCGTGGTGTTGTCCTGGGTGCTCGGCAATCCCGTACGCATCAGCCCGCTCGCAGTCAGCAAGGCCAATACGGTGGCTCAAATCGTGCTGGCGGGCACGGTCCTCGCCGACGACGGCTTCGGCCTTGGACTAGCGGACCTGCGCATCTTGTTGGTCTGGGTGACGGGCGTGCTCACGGTCGCGTCGCTTGCGGCCTATCTGCGTGCTTGGCTTCGCCACATGTCCGGGTATGAATCGGAAGGGGTTGGGCCATGATCGCTTCGGACCAGTCGCTCCAATCGTCATGTCGCAGACATACCTTCGGCAGGAGCCTTCTAACGGGCGTGGCGTGAATCGGCAGCGCAGGAAAAGTCCGAAGCGTGAATCATAGGCCTCGTCAAAGATCCGCAGCTAGGGCATCCAGAAAGCGGTTTACCGCTTGGAAGCGCGAAAATCATATATAGCGCTCTGACAGAGCCCTGGCGGCCCGGAGGAGGATTGGCATGCGCGCGGAGCGGCAGATCGTATTCTGGCTTACGGCCGCGCTCCTCCTCATTCTGGCGATTGGCCTGCTCAAGGCCATTCTGCTGCCCTTCATTGCCGGCATCGCCATCGCCTACTTCTTGAGTCCCTTGGCCGACCGTTTGACGGCGCTGGGGCTGAACCGCCTTGTGGCATCGCTGCTCATCGTCGCCGCCGGCGCCGTCATCGTCGTTGCCCTGGCTATCCTGGTCGTCCCGATTGTCATGTCTCAGGCGCAGCAGATCGCCGTGGCCTTGCCGGGCGAGATTACGCGGCTGAGGGATGCGGTTGACGCCTTTGCGCGGGAGCGCCTCGGGCCGGCGTTTCCCGGCCTCGAAGGCCAGCTCGCCCGCGGGACCGACATCCTGGCTGAGAACTGGACCAGCCTCGCCGGATGGGCCGCAACGTCGGTGTGGGGCGGCAGCCTCGCCATTTTCAATTTCCTGGCTCTGATGCTGGTGACGCCGTTGGTGGTCTTCTACCTCTTGATCGACTGGCACCCCATGCTCGCCAAAGTCGACGGCTGGCTCCCGCGTGACTATGCTCCCTCGCTTCGAGCGCTGGCGGCCGAGATGAACGACGCCGTGTCGGCTTTCGTGCGCGGACAGGGTACGGTCTGCCTCATCCTCGGCGCCTACTATGCGCTGGCGCTGTCGCTCATCGGCCTCAATTATGGTCTTCTCGTTGGCCTCGCGACCGGATTGTTTGCGTTCGTCCCGTTCGTCGGCTGGGCTCTCGGACTTCTGATGGCCCTTACGCTCGCCATGGCCCAGTACTGGCCCGGCATGACGGAGCCTCTGCTGGTCCTGGGCGTCTTTGCCGCCGGCCAGGCTCTCGACGCCGGTTTCTTGAGCCCGAATATCGTCGGATCGAAAATTGGTTTGCATCCCGTGTGGTTGATTTTCGCCTTGTTCGCCTTCAGTTACCTGTTTGGATTCGTGGGCACGCTGATCGCCGTGCCAGTCGCGGCAGCATTGGCCGTGCTGATCCGTTTTGCGCTGAGCGCCTATCTGCAAAGTCCTGTGTACAAGGGAGCCCAACTCCCCGCGCCGTCGCCCGTTCCTCAGATCACGACGGACGCTGCACAATGAGCGCGAGGTCCAAAGCGGTGCCGCCGCAACTCCCGCTCGAGCTTCCCCACAGGGCTGCTCAAGAAGCCGAGGACTTTCTCGTGAGCCGGTCCAACGCTGCCGCGGTGGAGGTCGTCGATGCGTGGCCGAACTGGTCCTATCCGGCGGTGCTTGTCACGGGGCCGCGCGGCGCCGGCAAAAGCCACTTGGCCAACGTTTGGCGCCTGCGCTCGGGAGCCCATATGGTACCCGCGAGCTCAATTTCGGATGCCGCAATGGCTGACTTCGAGGCCCATCGCGCCCTCGTGGTCGAAGACATCGACCGTGGTGTCGGCGGAGAACAGATCCTTTTCCATCTGCTCAATCTGGCGCGCGAGAGAAAGTACTCCATATTATTGACCTCGCGCGTCGCGCCGGGCGAGATCGAGATCACGCTGCCGGATCTGCGCTCGCGCCTCCGCGCACTGCCCATCGCGCCGATCGAGCCTCCCGACGAGGGGCTGTTGAAGGCCGTGCTGGTGAAGCTATTCTCTGACCGGCAGCTCGCCGTCGAGCCGCACATCGTGAGCTATCTTGCACTGCACATGGAACGCTCGATGGAGAGTGCCAACCGTGTCGTGGCGGCTGTGGACCGTCTCTCGCTCGCTCGGCAGCGCAAGGTCACGCGAGCGATCGCCGCCGAGGTGTTGGCGCTGAGCGGATCGGAAAGTGAATAGCGGGTAAAGTGTCATTATCCTGTCGTACGAGCATCGCTCCATGCCGGCGCATTCCGAAAGGCAAGGAATAAGGCTATGACTACTGCAAAGGGCAGAGTGCGGACTGAAACTCGCAAGGACGCGGCTCCGATGGCGGTGCCGGAGGGCCCGGCACGCTTCTACAATCGCGAGCTGTCCTGGCTTCAGTTCAACCGGCGCGTTCTCGAGGAGGCACGGAACAAGCAGCATCCCGTGTTAGAGCGGGTCCGCTTCCTGTCTATCTCCGCATCGAACCTCGACGAATTCTACATGGTCCGCGCGGCCGGCATCTACGGCCAGATCGCAGCCGGCGTTACGACGCTGACGCAAGACGGTTTGACGCCCAAGCAGCAGCTTACCGAGATCAATCGCTTCGCCGCCAAGCTCGTTGCCGACAAGCAGGCATGCTGGAACGACCTCAAGGACGACATGGCCGGGGCGGGCATCCGCATCGTCGAGCCTGGCGACCTCAGCGCGTCCGAGCGCCTGTGGCTGCAGCGCTTGTTCATGTCGCATGTGTTCCCGATCCTGACTCCGATCGCTGTCGACCCCGCCCATCCGTTCCCGTTCCTTCTCAACAAGGGATTGACGATCGCCGTCTGGATGCAGCGCAAGAGCGACGCCAAGACCCTGAGCGGTCTGATCCCCATTCCAGGGCAGCTCGAGCGCTTCATCAGGCTGAGAGCAGAGGACAATACCTCCAAGGAGCTGCGCTTCATTCAGCTTGAGCAGATGATCGGCATGTTCATCACCGAGCTGTTCCCGGGCTTCGACATCAAGAGCCAGGGCGCATTCCGCGTGCTGCGCGACAGTGACGTCGAGCTGCAGGAGGAAGCTGAAGACCTGGTGCGCTCGTTCGAGACGCTGCTGAAGCGTCGCCGCAGGGGCCACGTCATCCGTCTCGAGCTCGATAGCCGCATGCCGGATCGCCTGAAGAAGTTCGTCGTCGAGGAGCTCGAGGTCGGAGAGGAGTCGGTCTTCATCAAGAACGGCCTGCTGGGCCTCTCCGATATTTCCCAGCTTATCGTCTCGGACCGCCCGGATCTCGTCTACAAAACCTACAATCCGCGTTTCCCGGAGCGCATCCGCGAGTTCAACGGCGATTGCTTCGCTGCCATCAGCAAGAAGGACATCATTGTCCATCATCCCTATGAGAGCTTCGACGTCGTTGTGCAGTTCCTGCGTCAGGCGGTGGCCGACCCGAACGTCATGGCCATCAAGTGGACACTATATAGAACCTCTCGCGACAGCCCGATCGTGCACGCGCTGAAAGAGGCCGTGGAGGCCGGCAAATCGGTGACGGCGGTCGTCGAGCTGAAGGCACGCTTCGACGAAGCCGCCAACATCCGCTGGGCGCGCGATCTAGAAAACGCGGGCGTACACGTCGTCTATGGCTTCATCGAGCTCAAGACCCACGCCAAGCTTGGCCAGATCGTGCGGCGCGAGAACTCCGAGCTGGTCACCTATTGCCACATCGGAACCGGCAACTATCACGCTCAGACGGCGCGCATCTACACGGACCTTTCGCTGTTCACGACCGACCCCGCGATTGCCCGCGATGTGACGCGCATCCTGAATTTCGTCACCGGCTACGGCGAGCCCGCTGAGCTAGAGCAGATCGCGGCGAGCCCTCACGGGATCCGCAATCGGATCCTGACCCACATCCGCGAGGAGATCGAGCACGCCAAGGCCGGCCGGCCGGGCGCCATCTGGATGAAAATGAACTCTCTCGTCGACGCGCAGATCATTGACGCGCTCTATGAGGCGAGTGGCGCAGGCGTGGAAATCGACCTCGTCTGCCGCGGTGTCTGCTGCTTGAGGCCCGGTATTCCGGGGCTTTCGGAGAACATTCGCGTCAAGAGCATCATCGGGCGATTCCTCGAACATGCTCGCATTTACTGTTTTGGCCGCGGTCAGGGCTTGCCCTCTCCGCAGGCGGCCGTATACATCAGCTCCGCGGACATGATGCCCCGGAACCTCGACCGCCGTGTCGAGGCCATGGTGCCGATCAAGAACCCGACCGTGCACGAACAGGTTCTCGATCAGATCATGGTCGCGAACCTGAAGGACAACCAGCAGAGCTGGCTGATCAAGGCGGATGGATCTTCGGCCCGCATCGAGCCGGCAGCGGATGAGGAACCTTTCAACGCGCACAAGTACTTCATGACGAACCCTTCGCTATCCGGCCGCGGGCAGTCGTTGAAAGAGCACTTCCCTCCACGGTTCGAGTTGCTGCACAAGGACTGATCAGGAATTCTCGTGACAAGCTTGGCACAGGTGTTCGGTACGCGGCCTAAGATCTCGGAGCTCGAGCCGTTAGGCGTTATCGATATCGGATCGAACTCTGTGCGCCTCGTCGTATACGAGGGAGCGGTTCGCGCCGCGACGCCGCTCTTCAACGAGAAGGTCTTGTGCGGCCTGGGCCGTTCTATCGCCTCCACCGGGCATCTGGGCGAGGAGAGCACGGAGCGTGCGCTCGAAGCGCTTCGCAGGTTTCGCACAATCGCGCGCATTCTCAAGGTGAAGAACCTTCGCGCCATCGCGACGGCCGCCGTTCGCGAAGCCGAGGATGGCCCCGAGTTCATTGCCAGGGCTGAGAAGGCCGCCGGCACAAAGATTGAAGTCCTCTCCGGCGAAAAGGAAGCCGAGCTGGCCGCGCACGGCATCCGCATGGGCTTCTTGAACGCCGACGGTCTGGCCGGTGACCTTGGCGGTGGCAGCCTAGAGATCATCGATATTTATCACGACCGGCTGAACGACGCCTGCACGCTGCCCCTCGGTGGCTTGCGCCTCATCGATCAGACCGGCGACAAGATCGACAAAGCGCTTCCGCTCGTCGACGAAACGGTCGCGCGCGTCAATTGGCTGGTGAAGGGCCGGGGCAGGCCCTTCTATGCGGTGGGCGGTACGTGGCGTGCGCTCGCCAAGCTGCATATGGAGCACGTGAATTATCCGCTCCGCGTCATGCACGGCTATTCGATCCCGACGCGCGAGGCCATCGAGTTCTGCCAGATGGTGCGCCGCGCCAAGAAGATCTCGGCGCTTCGGGGCATCGAGGACGTCGCACGCGCCCGCCGCGAAGTGCTGCCTTACGGAGCGCTCGTGCTAGAGCGGCTACTCGAGGCGGTTGCGCCCTCCGAGGTTGTCTTCTCGGTCTACGGCATCCGCGAGGGCCTGCTGTTCAGCCTTCTCCCCGAGCACGAGAAGGTCAAGGATCCGCTGATCTGCTTCTGCGAGGACTATGCGCGTCAGAGATCGCGCTCTCTCGAGCATGCCTATGAGCTCGCTGCATGGACGGATCCGCTGTTCGAGGGCGAGGGCCCGAAGGAGACACCTGAGGAAAAGCGGTTGCGTCACGCCGCCTGTCTCATCTCCGACATCGGCTGGCGCGCCCATCCCGACTATCGAGGCGAGCAGAGCCTCAACATCCTGGCCCACTCGGGGTTAGCCGGCATCGACCATCCCGGCCGGATTTTTCTGGGGCTGGCGATCTACTATCGTCATTCCGGCGGCGACGATGGCGCTACCGACGACCTTTCGGTCCGTCTCCGCCAGGCAATCAGCAAGCGGGCGCAGAAGCGCGCTCGGATCGTTGGCGCAGCCGTGAGAACGGCACATATGCTCTCGATTGGCATGCCGGGCGTGATCGACGAAACCAGGCTGAGCTACGCCCCGGGCAAGCTTGTGCTCACCATCTCCCGCACCTACGCCGCCCTCGATGGCGAGCGGCTGAGGCGGCGATTCGAGGTTCTCGCCAACCTGTTGGAGCGCGAGCCCGAGATTCGCTTCGAGAGTTGAGGGATCCTCCCCAAGGGATGGACGCCGTTCCCCGAGAATCTGACAATAATTGAGAAATCGAGGGGCTCGATCCGGTCATTCGATCGAGGCCCTGGACCGCTGCCGTGGCTGATCCTATGAGTGTGGCTAAATGTGCTGTCTCGGCAACCCGGGGGAAGGTGGCGAATGCGGGACGCCGCCACTACCTGCTAGAATTGCAGCTGCGGCATCTTGGATCCGTCGCTGATCAGGACACGCGAATTCATGGCCGATGACCCATACGACATCTTGGGCGTATCGCGCGGCGCCCCGGATGATGAGATCCGGCGCGCCTATTTGAAGCTGGTCAAGGAGCTGCACCCCGACGTCAACCCGTCGAAGTCGGCAGAGGAGCGCTTCAAGAAGGTCACGGCCGCACACGACATCCTGGGCGACCCGGAACGGCGCAAGCAGTTCGACCGCGGCGAGATCGATGCTTCGGGCGAGCCGCGCCGGCATGCCTACAGGCCTCAAGGCGCCGGTCGCGGCGCGCGCAGCCGGGCGGGTGGCGCCTTCGAGGATTTCGGTGACGTCTTTTCCGACTTCTTCTCGGGCGGCTTCCAGGGCGGCGGCGCACGTGGAAATTTCTCGGCCCGCGGCCGTGACGTCCGCTACACGCTCGACGTCGAGTTCGTCGAGGCCGTCCAGGGCGCGAAGAAGCGCGTCAGCCTGCCCGATGGCGGGACGCTCGACCTTTCTGTCCCCGAGGGCGTAGGCGACGGTCAGGTCCTGCGCTTGAGAGGGCGCGGCGAGCAGGGCATGGGTGAAGGCGAGGCGGGAGACGCTCTCGTCGAGGTACGTGTTCGTCCACATCGCGATTTCGAACGCCAGGGCAACGATATCCTGCTCGAGCTGCCGATCACCATCGATGAAGCGGTCCTGGGCGCCAAGGTCGAGGTTCCGACCGTCTCGGGGCGTGTCCACCTCACGATCCCCAAAGGCACCAGCTCAGGCCAGGTCCTGCGCCTCAAGGGCAAGGGCGTGCGCAGCGGACCCGCCGGCACGGCCGGAGACCAGCTGGTCAAGGTGCGCATTGTTCTGCCCGAGAATATCGACGACAGCCTGTCGTACTTCTTCACCGAGTGGCGCCAGAAGCACCAGTACGATCCTGGCCGGAAATAGCGGCTTTGGACGGACGCGCTATTGGCTCGTCGCCGAGGGAATGGCGAGCACCTCGCCCTTCGACAGCGTCAGCGCAAGCTCTCCGCGCTTCAGCTTCAATGCATCCTCGCCGAAAAGCTGCCTGCGCCATCCTTTGAGAGACGGCACGTCGGGATCGGTCTCGTTGGCGATGCGCTCGAGCTCGCTGGTGTCGGCTATGAGGCGCGGGGCTACCCGGTGCCGCGCAGCCGAGGCCTTGAGCAGGACCTTGAGCAGCTCCGTGGTCGCGGTTGCTTCGGCCGAGAGCGGCTGGCTGTGATTGAGCGAAGGCACGGTCTTCATATCGCGCGCGAGGCCGCGCTTCACGGCGTCGATGATGTCCTTGGCCCGCTGCGAACGTGAGAAACCTTCGGAGAGCGTGCGCAGCTCTCCGAGCTGCTCGACGTTCGTCGGGCCCTGGTTGGCGATGTCGTAAAGTGCTTCGTCGCGCAGGATGCGTCCGCGCGGCACATCCTGAGTTTGCGCCAGGCGTTCGCGCCAGGCGGCAAGCTCCATGAGGATCGCCAGCGACTTGCGGTTCTTGACCCGCATCTTGAGGCGCTGCCAGGCGTTCTCGGGATGCGTCTCGTATGTGGATGGAGACGTGAGCTCGGCCATCTCTTCGTCGAGCCACGATGCCCGGTTCGTTCTCTCGAGCTCTCCCTTGAGATGGGAATAGATGTCGCGCAGATGCGTGACGTCGCCGATGGCGTACACGAGCTGCTTCTCCGTCAGCGGCCGCCGGCTCCAGTCGGTGAAGCGAGAGCTTTTATCGAGATCGCGCCCGGTGATTTTCTTCACTAGGTTCACGTAGCTGACGCTCTCGCCGAAGCCGCACACCATCGCGGCGATCTGTGTATCGAATACGGGTTTGGGAACGAAGCCCGCCTCGGAGAAAACGATCTCGATATCCTGGCGCGCGGCGTGAAAGACTTTCACAACCTCCTGCGACCCCATCAGATCGTAGAATGGCTTGAGATCGAGACCCGGGGCGAGTGGATCGATGATCGCCTCCGTGTCGGGTCCTGCCACTTGCACGAGACACAGATCCGGCCAGAACGTCTGCTCACGCATGAACTCAGTGTCCACGGCGACATAATCGTGGGACGAAAGTTGAGAGCAGAGGTCGGAAAGCTCGGCAGTCGATGTGATGACGCGCATTGAAGTCTTTTTATCGCTTACAGTCTGAAGCTATTCTTAGACATTCATTTGCGCTGAAGCACAAGGAGTTTGGGCCGGCTGCTGGTATACATGCCGGATCCACTCCTGACTTGGTAGGCAGGGCGTTAACGCGTTAAGCGCACGATAGAAAAGCGCCCCCGCGGACGGTAGGGCATTGTGTAGATGACCGCAAAGCCCGGCACGTTGTCATCCGCCTTGTGTCGGACGATGACAGTCCCGGTCGGGTTCTTCTCGAACCACTCCTTCATATCTTCCCGATGGATGACATCGATGGGTCGCGTGAGCCGGGCGAGATAGCCGATCTCGCCTGCATAGTCGCTGGCCGACGCGATCGGCCCCGACTCGTAAGGATGCAGAGCCGCTGCGAAGGGCTCGAGATCGAAGAAGCGGAACACATGCTGCTGGGCCTGCACAGCAACGGTCGCGATAAGGAGGCCGCTCGCGAGCGCAATCGCGAGCGCCTGCTCGCGGATGGTCTGCGCGAGATAGAGCCCGGCGAGAGCCGCCACTCCAACGAGCAATGTGAGCACGGGGTTGAACTTCGCGAGGCCCTCGCTCCAGAAGCCCGTCGGTGTATCGATGCCGGCAGCGCTCGCAATCAACGGTCCGAATGCCAACACCAGGAAGGCCACGGCGAATAATACGAGGGGACCTATCGCATCTCCCCTTTGCCTGGTCGCGCCTTTGAGTGCGTGCGCCGCAAGGATGGCGAAGCCCGGCAAGAAGGGCAGCGCATAGTGGGGCTGCTTGCCGCTGAACGCCGTGAACGCGATGAGCGCCGGCACGATCCACGAGAGGATGAAGATGACTGGCCGAGTCGCCGGCTTCCACAGAGAGGTCACGCTGCGCCAAAGGGGCCGCCACACGATCAAGGGTGCGATCATGGCGATCAGTACCGGCACGTAGAACCAGAACGGCTGCCGATGACTGAACGACTGCACGATGCGCCCGGCCGATTGGCGCCAGAAGATCATGTGCGCGAACTCGGGTCCGCCCACGATCGCGGCAGGGATGGCCCAGGCGAGGATCGTGATCGCCCCGATGGCGATCGCAGCGATGACGGTGCTCGACCACTGCCGTCGCGTCAGTGCGATTTCGGGTGCCTTCCAGAAGCGCACGAGAAGCGCTGGCGGCAGCAGATGCAAGAGGATCACTGGTCCCTTGGTCAAAAGGCCGATGCCGATGGCGAAGCCGAGCAGCAGGCCGGATTTCCATGAGGGCGCCTGCGCCGCGCGCCATAGCGCGATGAGGCCCAGCAGGATCCAGAGCGCCAGCATCTGATCGAACATCAGGAGGCTGCCGTAGACGTAGAACACCGGCATCATCGTCAGCATGACGGCGAGCGACGGTGTCTCCCGCTCATTCGGGAAGAGCTCGCGCGCCAGCCTGTAGGTCAACGCGAGGACGCCGGCAGTGATCAGGAGCGGGATGACGCGCGCGACGCCCACTTCGGTGCCGCCAAAAGACCATGCGAGATTGATGAGCCAGATGAGCAGCGGCGGCTTGTGCGAGTAGGGCGCGCCGTTGAGCGTCGGCAGCAGCCAGTGCCCGGACTGCCGCATTTCCCAGGCGACGGTCATATACCGCGTCTCGTCGATGGGAAGGAGCGGCAGCGTGAAGATAAATACGAGGCCTGCAGCGATCCAGAGTCCGATGGCCGCCGCGAGATAACGGTCTGTGTTGCCCGCCTGGCTACTGCTGTGCAACTGGTCGAGCGCCATCCGGTACTAAGGCCTCCTTGGCTGGAGCCTGATTGAAGATCAGGTAGAGATTGCGCGAGTAGATGAAGACGCCCATCGACTGCCCGAGAATGAACACGGGGTCGGCGCGATAGAGCGAATATGCGAAAAGAAGCAGCCCGCCCGCGATGCTGAAATACCAGAACGCGACGGGGATGACGCTCTCGCGACGCTTCTCGGAGGCGACCCACTGCACGATGAAGCGCATGGAGAACATGATCTGACCGAAAAAGCCGATGGCCAGCCACACGTGCTCCGAATCTAGGAATCTAGTGAGCGTCATGTTGCCTCCTCGATGTCCACTCTCGGCAGCGTCCGGCCGATGAGCCACCTCACGCCGATGAGATCGTGGATGCCGACCCAAAGCCGGTCCCAAAGTCCATATTTTGAAGTCCCCCGCTCTCGCGGACGGTGCGAGACGTCGACCAGAATAACCTCGACGCCCGTGGCTTTCATCAGTGCAGGTATAAAACGGTGAATATGATTGAAGAACGGCAGTGCGATGAAATCCTCACGCCGAAATAGCTTCAGGCTGCAGCCTGTATCTCTGACACCATCGTCAAGAATCGAGGATCGAACCGCGTTCGCCACCCGTGATGAAAGTTTGCGCACAGTATTGTCATGTCGTTTGGCGCGCTGACCGGCGACGAGCAGGCGCGGGTTGGCCGTCGCGCCGCGCTGGTAGGCCTCGAGCAAAAGCGGGATGTCGGCCGGATTGTTCTGTCCATCGCCGTCGAGGGTGACAATGAGATCCCCGCGAGCCCGCGAGATCCCGGTGCGTATGGCCATGCTCTGGCCGCGACGCGACAGATGACGAACAAGCCTCAGCCCCGGAACTTCGGATTTCATGCCGATCACGGCGGCGGCCGTCTGGTCGCTGCTCCCGTCATCGACGATGACGACATCCTCGACGGGTAGAGCATTGGCTACGACGCTGATCTCGCGAAGCAGCGGGCCGATGCTTTCCGCTTCATTGAATACGGGCACCACGATCGAAAGGCGCACTCAGCTTTGCTCCGCTTGGCTGGCCGTCGGCCAGTTCAGTTTGCCATTCACGTTTTCGCGCAAAGTTCCCTGCCCAGCCGTGTGCGTAGTCCCCTGGCTGGGATGCCTAGCATAGGCCTTTTCATCGGGTAAGGCGCTCGATATGGGCCTGTCAGCTTTGGGTAAGGTCGAATGAACGTTAATCAAGGCGAGTCTAGACGAGCGCGGCGGTGGTGCGCTCGTCACGTCCGTCGATGCGGGGCGCCCGCTCGATCTGTCTCGCGCGCCTGAGGAAAAAGCCTGACGTCGGCAAAAACACTGCGCGCTCCATCTAGTCAACCAAGTTCCCCTCGTGTATAAAATGTCGCACTGGGCGGTTGGGCGGACGAAACGAAAACCTGTTGAATGCGGCTGGGAAGGTAAATCGCCCGGCGGTTCTCGCAGCGTTATATTCTCACTCACGAAAGAACCAGAAAAACTAAAGATTGCGCAAGCGGAGGGGCGTCGCAGAGGGCGATTTTCTTCCGAAGGCTGAGCTTTGCTTTGGGATCAATTGTGGAATACATGCGGGGTTCGGCGTGCTGGAGCTAGGTAAGCGGAAGACCGTTGGTGTGAAACTGCCCGTACTCATCGGGCGTGCGTTCGAGCGGCGTGATTTCGGGTTTTCTGAGCCCGCTCCCTCCGTGCAGCTCATAGCGCGGGATGCTTTCGTTGCCGACGTCTCCATCAGAATTGATCAGCTCTGTGCCGAAATAAGAAATGTTTCGCGCGAGCTCGACCTTTCCAAGGGCGATATCGCCGCCTTGCGCGACGAAAGTGAGCGGAATTTCCGTTTTGTCGCCTTCCAGGATGCGGATCGCCGCAACACGGCAAGTCGCCATGAAGCTCTTTCGAGGCGCATCGATGAAGTTAAGCGCCAAGTCGAGCATATTCGCGGTCATATGAGTGGCGACCGGGAAAGCTATAATAGCTTCGAAGCCGTCAGCAAAAAACTTTGCGAGCTCTCGGAATTCGAGCGGCAATTTCGCAGCGAGATCCGCAAGGCGCAGTTCAGCGCCTACCTGTTTTGCGGCTCGGTGCTGATGTGGCTGCTCGCCGTGCTGGCGACCTGAAGCTCCCCGCATTTTTCCTCGGTCTCGCCTGCGTCCATCGGCGCGCCTGAGCCCTCGATTGCGCGAGGGAAAAGCCCGGGTGCCGAGCCTTGACTTTGCACGTGCCGCATGCGCTTTTCCGCCACTTGATACGGGGAATAAGGTCAGGCAGCGGGCACGATGGCTGAGTCAAAGAAGGGTGAGGGCAGCGGCGCGCCGTTGCATCGGTATCGTTCGCATACATGCGGAGCATTACGCTCTAATGACATCGGTCAGACCGTGCGCCTTTCCGGCTGGGTCCACCGCGTCCGTGACCATGGCGGCGTGCTGTTCATCGATCTCCGTGACCATTACGGCCTGACGCAGGTCGTTGCCGATCCTGATAGCCCTGCTTTCAAGGTCGCCGAAGCCGTTCGCTCCGAATGGGTGATCCGCATCGACGGCACCGTGAGGAAGCGCCCCGAAGGCACGACCAACTCCGAGCTGCCGACTGGCGAGGTCGAGCTGTACGCGGCCGAGATCGAAGTCTTGTCTGCGGCCAAGGAGCTGCCCGTCCCGGTGTTCGGCGAGCCGGACTACCCCGAGGACCTGCGCCTTACCTACCGCTTCCTGGATCTGCGCCGCGAAACGCTGCACGGCATCATCATGAAGCGCCTCGCCATCACGGCGTCGCTGCGCCGGCGCATGCACGAAGCTGGCTTCAATGAGTTCCCGACCCCGATCCTGACGGCCTCGTCGCCAGAGGGCGCACGCGACTTCCTCGTGCCGTCGCGCATTCACGCCGGCAAGTTCTATGCCCTCCCGCAGGCGCCGCAGCAGTACAAGCAGCTCCTGATGGTCTCGGGCTTCGACCGCTACTTCCAGATCGCGCCCTGCTTCCGTGACGAGGACCCGCGCGCCGACCGCCTGCCGGGCGAGTTCTACCAGCTCGACGTCGAGATGAGCTTCGTCGAGCAGGAGGACATCTTCCAGACCATGGAGCCGGTCCTCACCGCCGTTTACGAGGAGTTTTCCGACGGCAAGAGGGTAGACCGCGACTGGCAGCGCATTCCTTACGACACGGCGATCGCGAAGTACGGGTCTGACAAGCCGGACCTGCGCAACCCCATCGAGATGCAGGATGTGACCGAGCATTTCCGCGGCTCGGGCTTCAAGGTCTTCGCCGGCATGATCGAGAAGGACCCGAAGGTGCGGGTGTGGGCCATCCCTGCGCCGGGCGGCGGCTCACGCGCGTTTTGCGACCGCATGAACGGCTGGGCGCAGAAGGAAGGCCAGCCGGGCTTGGGCTACATCTTCTGGCGCGAGGAGGAAGGTGCCGCCGGCGCCGGCCCCATCGCAAAGAACGTCGGGCCTGAGCGCGCTTCCGCCATCCAGGCTCAGATGGGCTTGAAGACGGGCGATGCTTGCTTCTTCACCGCCGGCGATCCGGCGCGCTTCTACAAGTTTGCAGGCCTCGCCCGCGACGAGGTCGGCCGCGAGCTGAAGCTGATCGACGAAGGCCGCTTCGCCTTCGCCTGGATCGTCGATTTCCCGTTCTACGAATGGAACGAGGAAGACAAGAAGATCGATTTCTCGCACAACCCGTTCTCGATGCCGAAGGGCGGGAGCGAGGCACTTGAGGCTGCCGAAAAGACAGGCCGCGACGCGCTGCTCGCGCTCAAGGCCAATCAGTACGACATCGTCTGCAACGGCTACGAGATCGCGTCAGGCTCAGTCCGAAATCACGTGCCGGAGACCATGGTCAAGGCGTTCGAGATCACCGGGCTCGGCCAGTCCGAGGTCGAGGCGCGCTTCGGCGGTCTCTATCGCGCCTTCCAGTACGGTGCCCCTCCGCATGGCGGCATGGCGGCTGGCATCGAGCGCATGGTGATGTTGCTGACCGGCACGAAGACGGTGCGCGACGTGGCGCTGTTCCCGATGAACCAGCAGGCCGCGGATCTCTTGATGGGCGCTCCGTCAGACGTCTCGCCCAAGCAGCTCCGCGAGCTCTCCATTCGCGTCGTTCAGCCGGATAAGAAATAACCCGGCGAGGTCTTTCGGCACGTTGGTGCCGTTCGCTCCTTCGTCGTCCCAGGCCTCGTGCCTGGGATCCAGCTACCCGCGGGGCCGAGGCGCCGGCTGTGGTGCTCGTCTCGCTGGGCGGGCGGCTATTTGCCGTCAATCGAAATTGAACTCAGAAGAAAGTCATCCGGGTATTCGTGGACCGATACCTTGACTGTTACCTCGTCATTCGTGCCGTCCAAGTAATGATGCCCGCCCTTTGAGGACCCGAGGAGAACGGCGACCTTATCGGCAAACTCGCGCGCTGCGGTAGGCGTAAGGTGCCAAACAAATCCATCGGGAGACCGCATCATTCCCGTGCGGTGGTCGTCGGATTCTCGCACCAATATTCGATGCCCTGTTTGTGCAATACCACCCGCTTCCGATAACGAGATTTCGCCCGGTCGATTGGCAAACGATCGCAGCATGAGCTCGAGTGCCCTCAAATCCGCCGGGCTACCCCAGACGAGAACGCCCTCGTCATAATCACTATCCACGTGTCCAAATCGAAGCATGCATCGCCTCAGAAAGCGCTGGCCCTCAGCGCTTACCCATCCCGAGCCCGTCGAGATAGATGAGCACCGCCGCTTCCAGCAGCTCCTCGGGCTGCATGGGAATCGGCCGGCGCGAGCGGTCGCCGCGCGCGAACAGTGCCGCGATGCCGTGCGACAGCGACCAGATGTGCAGCGCCATCATCATCGCCGGCGGGCGGCGCTCCTTTGGTATGCTTGCAGGTAGTGAATCGATAAGCGCCTGACAGGCATCGCGCAGTACGCCGAATGCCCTGTCGCCCTCGGCTTTGACATCCGGGTATTCGGCGAGTGATAGCCCGGATTCGAACATGGCCGAGAAATAGGCGGGCTCCGTACGGGCGAAACCGAGGTAGGCGGCGCCGAGCCGGTCGAAAGCCGCGCGCGGGTCAGGCTTGCCTCCGTCCCAGGCCCGCGAAAGGGCAGCCGTGAAAGCTTCGAATCCGCGCTTGGCCACGTCCGCTATGAGCGCATCGCGATCGCGGAAATGCCGGTAAGGCGCGGCAGGAGAAACGCCGGCCGCGCGCGCGGCCTCGGCGAACGTGAAGCCGCCCGGGCCCTTCTGCGAGATAAGCGCGAGCGCGGCCTCGATCAGGGCCTCGCGCAGGTTGCCATGATGATAGCCGCGCCGTTCTCCGGAACCGCGGTCTTTGTGCCAGCTCATGCTAGAAGTCCTACCTCAACGGAGCGGCGAACGGCAGTGGTCATGGCGCCCTCCACAAGGCGGTTATCGGAAACGAGGTAAAATTTGGCCATCTATGTCGATGCGGATGCGTGTCCCGTGAAAGAAGAGGCCCTTCGCGTCGCGAACCGGCACGGCTTGAAGATCTACTACGTCTCAAACTCCTGGATGCGGCTCCCGGAAGATCCTCTCGTCGAGCGCGTCGTCGTCACCGAAGGCCCCGACGCCGCCGACAACTGGATTGCGGAGCGCATCGGCAAGGGCGATATCGCCGTGACGCAGGACATCCCACTCGCATCTCGCTGCCTCAAGGCTGGCGCACAGGCCATCGGCAATACCGGAAAGCCGTTCACCGACGCCAGCATCGGCATGGCGCTGGCCATGAGAGACCTGTCGGCTCATTTGCGCGAAACGGGTGAAAGCAAAGGCTATAACGCAGGCTTCACGCGCCAGGATCGCTCGCGCTTTCTCGAAGCGCTCGAGCAAGCAGTTCAGCGCGTGAAACGCGGACAAGCCTGAATTAAGTAGAGGCTCAGCGCTTCGGCGTCTTCAGCGCCGCGAGTTCGCGCGCGATGCGTGCCGATTGCGACGGCCAGCTCGAGCCGAGCCAATCGTCGGTGCCGAACAGCCAGTACCAGAAACGGTTGCGCCGGTAGTACCGCTCGATCGTGAGCGTGTTCATACGCTCGACGGCCAGAGACAGGTTTTCGAGCATCCGCGCGGGCCCCTCGGCCGCCTTTTCCAGGCTGTCGATGCGCTGGGCAATGAGCGCGAAGGCCTTGTCCGTGTCTTGCTTCTGGATTTCGAGCGCCGTCGCCAGGGCGTGCTGGTTGTTGGACACCTTCGCAACCGCGTCGTGGACATCGGCAAGCTCCTGTCCGACCGCATCGCCGATCTTGCCCAGCGTGTCGTGCAGCGTTGTGAATTCCCGCTCGGAGGACGCGTGTGCGTCCTCGGCCTTCGCGATGTGGCCCCCAAGCGTGGCCGACAATCCTTCTATGCTCTCGGTGAAGCCGGGCTGAACCAGAGCCACCACGTCGGCCGGCAGGCGTTGCAGTGACCCCGTGAACTCGTCGGCCTTCACCTTGCTGGCTTCCTCGACCGCCACGAGGCGGTTGCGCTCGGCGGCAAAGCCCTCCTCGAGCGCCCGCAGCCGATCAGGCGTGTCGCGCGACAGCACCGCCTCCTCGATGACGTCGAGACGATGCGCCAGGGGTGAGATGTCGGCCGGGTCGGGCTTCGCCAGAAGCGTATCCAGCGCCGTTCGTACGTCACCAAATTCCTGCTGAACCGTCCGCTCCACCGTGATGATGCGATCCTGGAGCAAGCTAAGCTCGCCATCCGGTACGGCGCGCGTACTGATGAGCGTTTGCTCGAGGCTCTGCAGCCTGTCCCCGAAAAGAGCCTGGATCTTGTCTTGCGTGATACCGCCGAGGCGGGACGTCTCTTCGCGCTGGGCCATGAGCTCTCGCTGCAGATCGTGCAGCGCCCCCGATATGATTTTGCGCTCGTTCGTCAGTTCACTCGTGATTGTGCGTATGGCGTGTTCGAGAAGCTCGAGACGCGAACCTTGGGCGGTTCCCTGCGATCCGATCGCGAGCTGCGGAAGCTCGGTCGCCGGCGCGCGCAAGGCTTCGCTGACGTAGTAGGGAACACGCATGCGGTCTTGCAGCGCTTCGGCTGGAAGTGGATCGAGCAGGGTTGCCCCCGAGGAGCGCTGCAGAAGTTGGCGCAGTCGCGGCATGCCGGCAATCTCGAGACCGCTTTCGGCCAGCGCGTAGAGGACATCGGGAACACCCACGGGCGCCTGACGCCGGTAAGCCACGCTGGCGGCGACACGAAGCAGATCTTCAAGGGCCTCCGAGCGGCGCGGCGTGCCTTTGCCCGCGGCAAGGCCGATCGGGATCTCGGTCGCGATGAAAGTCGCCATCTCTCGGCGCAGGGCAGCGACGGGAAGGCCGCGGGATTCGAGAACCTCTGCCGCCGTGTCGATGCGTGCCAGTGCATAGACGAAATGCTCGAGGCGAACTTCTGCCGAGCGGTGGGCCAGCGCTACGTCGAACGCGTAGTTGCAGCAGTCGAGGACGGTGTCGTCGACCCAGATGGGAGCCGAGCGCGATCCAGAGCCCTGTCCCGGCCGTTCGCGCCGGCCATTGCCGACGAAGCCACCGTCCGACTGTGCGAAAGAGTCCGAGGGCGCAGGGCTAACTCCCTGCGGCGTTCTGAGGTCCAGATCCTCGCCCCTGTAGGCCATGCGCTAAACTCCCCACGGCGCTGTCCGTCAGCCATCTTAGACCATGATCGCTTCAATGCTAGTTCGAAGCGTGGATCATGGCACCTGGCAGCGCCCCCCATCGACGCCGCCCCGTCAGCCGCCCCATCGTTGGGCTGATTACGGCGCCACACTAGCCGTTTCTTGTTACTGCCGCGAGACGTCCGCCTTGCGGGCACCGCAAACGTGGTAAACTACGTGCGCCGAGGCGAGCCCGGTCGCGCGCCAGGGCAGCCCTGCTTGAGAGAGCAGGACAGAGGCATCGGAAGGGAGCTGGATCACGGTGGTCCGAAACCATAGCAACGAACGGCCAAGCCTCAGCTCGCGGCGCCGTGGAGCGATCGGTGCGTGTCTGCTCACAGCTGTGGCTGCGGTCACGCCGGTAGCCGGCCAGGGAACGGCTTGGGCCGCGGCTGACGTCAAGCCTTACGACGAGAAGCTCATGCGTTTGGCCGAGATCTTGGGGGCCATGCACTATCTGCGCGAGCTCTGCAGCGCCAATGAAGGCTCGCTATGGCGTGACAAGATGAAAGACCTTCTGGATGCCGAAGGCGCGACGGCTTTGCGCCGGGCTCGTCTCACGCGCAGCTTCAATCAGGGCTATCGTAGTTATCGCCGCACTTACGTTTCCTGCACGCCGACTGCACAGACCTCCATCAGCCGTTTCATGAACGAGGGCGTGCAGCTCTCCGAGAGCTTGGTGAAAAACACGCCCTGATTCTGGTGGTTTGCGGTTACGATTGGAGAAAGTCCGAACCCTGACGGTAGCCGAAGGTTTACTGTGAATTGGCCACACACCTCGACGCCCGTTTCCAGCGTGCTAGGGGTAAGCTCACAAGAAACGAATGAGCCGCGAAGCACATGGGGGCGAAGCGGACGAGGCGCGAACTTACTACGGGGGCAAGGATCACGATGACGACATTCGATCTCAACAATTCTGAGGACCTGAGCTTCAGGGCGCTGAGCCTCATTCTCGCCGCCTGGGACGAGGGCACCGAGAGCGGCGTTGCGCCGGAGCAGATGGCTTATGCCGCTCTGTTCACGGCATTGACGGATCTTGTGTCGCTCTATGGCGAGGACGCCGTCCGCAAGCTCGCCCAGGGACTCGACAAGCGCGTCGAGAACGGCGAGTTCACGCTCGACCGCACGCTTCAGTAGCGCCCGTCGGGCGCTACCTCACTTTCAGGCTCTTGCGAAGCTGATTGCAATCTCGCCGATGAGCAGCACGCCGAATCCAATCAGCAGGATGCCGGCGACGCGGTTCATCTGCGCGAGCAGGCTTGGATCGAGGCGATGGCGCACGCGGCCTATGAGGTTCGCAAGCCCGATCCACCACAACAAGCTGCCGCCCATGATCGAGGCCACCATGGTGAGCGCATCGATATAGCTGTGCACCTCGACGAACGTGCTGACGCCGCCGAAAATGGCGAACAGGCCGAGCACGGCGCCGGGGTTCGTGATGGTGAGAAAGAAGGTCTGGGGAATGTCCCAGGCGTAATCCCGTAGTGTCGCACGCGTGTCGATGTCGGGATGCAGCGCTTCGAGCCGGGCCGGCGAAAAATAGAGCTTGGCGCCGAACGCCATGAGGGCGAGGCCGCCGACCACCTGGATGGAGTCGCGGTGGTACTCGATGGCTCCCGAGATGGCGCCGACGCCGAGTGCTGCCGAAAGTGCGATGAGCCCGTCGCCTAGCACCGCGCCGAGCCCTGCTGCGATGCCGCCCCAGAATCCCCGCTCGATGGCGCGTTGAATGCAGAGCACGTTTACCGGCCCCACGGGTGCAGCCACGAGCACGCCGATGATGATCCCAATCGGGATGATCAAGAGGTTGGGGATCAACTGCATGTCCGCCACCGTAAGGATCGTGCTATCGCAGGGCGGACCATCTCACCTCAGTTGAAGCCGCAGAACGGCGAATTGAAGGACCAGGGCGGAAGAACCATGGCAGATGCAGAACAGCGAGCTTCGAGCCCGCAGCGGCGCGGCACGGTGAGAACCATGCGCAGCGGCTCCTGGGCCACAATCGCGAGTGCATTCGTAACGGCGACGCTACTCAATGTCCATGCCGTTTGCCCCGCTCAGGCGACGGAAGCAAGCAAGGCGGAAAAAGCGCAGAAGAAGCCGCTCGCTGAACACGCATACACCGGCAAGCTTCCGGGCAACGTCGAAGAGATGCGCGAATACATTCTCGCCGCGGCTCAAGCGGGCGACATTTCCGAGCTCAAGACCGCCATCGAGTGGAACGAGCTGAAGCCTGACTTCGGCGATGAGGCGAAGGATGATCCCATCGCTTACTGGAAAAAAACGTCCGCCGACGGCGAGGGCAGGGAAACACTGGCCGCCCTGGCGAATATCCTGGCGCTTCCACCCGCGCGTCTCGCCATCGGCAAGGATGCCGAAAACAACATCGTATACGTCTGGCCCTATCTCGCGGAGCGCCCGCTCGGGGACCTCAGTCCGGCAGAAAAAGTCGATCTTTATCGGCTCGTGCCGCCAGATGCCGCTAAGTCCATGCAGGAAAAGAAGAAGTGGGCGTGGTGGCGCCTCGCCATCGGCGCCGATGGAACTTGGTATACGTTTCGTAAGTACCCCTGAGCAGACACGTGCCGTGACGGCGTGTCCCATCGTGAAGCGGAGATTGAACCGCTTTAAGCATCACCTTGAAGCAAGGCCAACTTCCAGGTCCAAATATCGGCTCAGGGGTGGCAAACTGCTTCGTCAAAGCTATATCCGTAGCGCGAAGTTTGGCAGGCCGGTCGACGACGGTCGGTCGTAGAGACAGGGGTTGTGCGATGAACTGGCGTGGCGTTTGGATCGCAGCAGCGGCGGCAACTTGGTTCTCGACTCCAGCATCGGCACAGATTGGCCAGTGGGGCTTGTGGGGTGAGCCGCCCGAGCGCCATGTCCAGTCCAATCTCGGCGCATTACCGCCAGCCACGAAGTCAGCAGGACTTCTCCAGGGCGGCGGGCGTCCGAACATTTCGCCGCGCGCGCCAAAGACCACCGCATTCTCGAATGGATTTGCGCCCGGCTCGGTCATCATCGATCAGGGTGGCCGCAAGCTCTATTACACGCTTTCGGCGAAGTCGGCCTACGTCTACCCCATCGCCGTCGGCAAGGAGGGGTTCACCTGGACCGGCGTCGAGCACGTCTCGAGAATCAACGATTGGCCGGATTGGATCCCGCCGGCTGAGATGCGTCAGCGCAAGCCGGGCTTGCCGGTCCGCATGACGGGCGGCCTCAAGAACCCGCTCGGCGCCAAGGCCATCTATCTCGGCAACACGCTCTATCGCATTCACGGCACCAACGAGCCGAGCTCGATCGGATCGGCAACGTCGTCGGGCTGCATCCGCATGCACAACGCGGACGTCGTGCATCTCGCCGGAATGGTCAACACCGGCACCACCGTTTACGTCATGAAGCGGCTCCCCAAGGGCAGCACGATCATGCCGCCGGCTACCTACAAGCCGCCGCAGCCCCAGCAGCAGGCTCCGGCCGAGGCCGCGGCACCGCCGGCAGAGGGAGCGCCCGCCGAGGCAGCGCCGCCCGCCGGAGCAGCTCCCGCCGAGCCTGCCCCGCCGGCAGAGAACTCCGCCCCGCCCCCGGATCAGAAGATCTGAGGCAAATCGGGTTTGAATTTTAAGGAAGACAACCACTTAGGGGCGACTCGACGAGCCGCCCCTTTTATTCGACCAGCCGCGCGGCCCGGATCGCAAATCTGGGTTGCAATACGCGAGATACAACACTAATTCAGGCCGTGGACAGTGGCACGAACCCGGTAGTCGTGCGTCCTTAACTGCAATACAATTCTCGTCTGACCGCTTCGCGGGCCGCCCACGGCAGGCCACTTTGCGCGACTGCGCTTATCGAACGAGAGAGGTCAGGAAATGAGCAACGCAATCTCACTCGAGCTTCTGGCGTTCAACCTCAAGCTCCTCGGCCGCCAGCGCCGGAAGGACTTGCTGATCAGCGCCGGACGGATCGAGGACAAGAAGCGCATGCTGCCGGCGATCCGGCGCATACTTTCGCTCGATGTCGAGCTTTACGCCACACCGGGCACGCATCGCTTTTTTGTCGAGCACGGCATCAAGAGCACCGAGATCCACAAGATCACCGACAGCCGCTCGCCCAACATTCTTTCCTACCTCAAGGCCAATCGCTTCGACCTCGTCATCAATGTCCTGACCGGCGACGAGGATTACGACGAAAGCTCCGACGCCAAGCTCATCCGCAAGCTCTCCATCGAGAACGGCATCCCGCTCATCACCGACGCCGACGTCGGCATCGCCACGCTAGATCAAATCATCATCGACGCCGAACGCGGCACCTACCGCTATCGCTTGGCCGACGACTCGGAACCCTGGAACCTGCGCCTGCGCTTCCTGCAGGCAGCCGAGCGCATGGGCGGCCTCTCCAACCACCACGCTCATTTCGACAAGGCCTATCTCATCACGCATGAGAACCTGCGGCTCTCGCAGGTCGACATGCAGAAGAAGTGGGAGCTCTACCGCTATCTGAAGGAGAACTACACGCACGACGATCTCGTCGAGCGCATCAGCCGCGGTGTCGAGGCCATGATCCAGCAGGGCGTGACCTACTGCCGGACCATGGTCGATGCCGACAGCACGGTCGGCCTCCTGCCCATCAAGGCCGCCAACGAGGTGAAGAAGCGCTACGCTGACCGCATCCGCTTCGAGGTTGGCGTGCAACCGCTACAGGGTGTGCTCGATCCGGCATCGTTCGAGCAATATGCCGAGGCATGCGAGTTGGCTGACTATTGCGGCGGTCTCCCGTCTCGTGATCGTCCGAAGCCCGAGAAGCATCTCGACGTCATTCTCGAGCTCGCCAAGAAGCTCGGCAAGCCAGTCGACGTCCACATCGACCAGGAGAACAACCCGCTCGAGGACGAGACCGAGCTTCTGGCTGAGAAGACCATCGAGCATGGTATGCAGGGCCGCGTCTTCGGCGTGCATGCGATCTCGCTCTCGGCCAAGGAAGACCGTGAGCAGGACCGCATCATCGAGAAGGTCAAGGAAGCCGACATGGGCATCATCATCTGTCCGTCGGCCGCGCTCAGCATGAAGCAGCTGCCGATGTCGGCGCCGCTGCACAACTCCATCGCGCCCTACGTGAAGCTGCGTGAAGCCGGCGTCCGCACCTATCTCGGCGTCGACAACGTGCATGACCTGTTCATGCCCATGGTCGACGGCGACATCTGGACCGAAGCGCGCATGCTGATGGAATCGACCCGCTTCTATGACATCGATGCCGTCGCTGAGTGGGCTTGTGCCAAGCCGGTTCCGCTGGCGCCGAATTCCGCTGGCAACAAAGCAGCATCGACGCCTGAGGGCGAGGAAGTGCCCTTGAAGCGCGCTGCAGGTGGCCGCCGCCGCAGCTAGCCCTGCCACGAGAAACGGACTGATACGCCGCTGCGCCTCGTCGAGGGCGTGGCGGAGCCCGTGTGCTTAGTGCCACGGCCGCCGCCAACCCGCTTTCCTTGTGGCTCCCATGCGGGTAGTGACTTACGTCAAACCCTGCCTAACTATGAGAGTGGGGCCCTGGACCGGTGAAGCGAGCCGGCGTCGGGATTGGCGATTTCAGGTTGGTTAGAATGACAACGCACATGGCGTTTCTCCCCGACAGGGGAGTCGTTTCTGTGAGCGGGGCGGACGCGGAGAAGTTTCTCGCGGGCCTCATCACCAACGAGATGGCCCTGCTGAGCGATGCCCCGGCGATCTACGCCGGCCTGCTGACACCTCAGGGCAAAGTTCTGTTCGATTTCTTCGTTGTTCGAAACGGCGACGGCTATCTCCTCGATGTCTCGCGCGATCTGGCGCCGGCACTCGCAAAGCGCCTTTCGCTCTATAAGCTTCGCGCAGCAGTCGAAATTGCCGACGTCTCGCAGGATTTTGCGGTGGCCGCGCTCTGGAATAGCCAGACGCCCGCTCTCGACAGCGGCCCGCGGTGCATCGTCTTTCCGGATCCCCGCCTCGGCGGCTTGGGGCTGCGCGCGCTCATGCAGGTTCCGCTCCCGTCCGACCTAGGCGGCTCCGGCATCACCGCTGCAACCGACCGCGACTATCTCACCCATCGCATCAGCCTCGGCGTGCCCGAAGGCGGCAAGGATTACGCCTTCGGCGACGCATTTCCCCACGAGGCGCTGTTCGATCAGCTCCACGGTGTGTCCTTCACCAAGGGCTGCTACGTCGGCCAGGAGATCGTCGCGCGCATGCAGCACCGCGCCACCGTGCGGAAGCGCATTGTCCCTGTGATCGCTCACGAAAGCCTGCCGGCAGGCGGCATCGAGATAACGGCCGGCGGCGTCGCCATCGGAACTCTCGGCTCCGTGTCAGGGCGCCAGGGCCTCGCCTTGTTGAGGCTCGACCGGGCCCAGGAATTCAAGGCGCGCGGCGTCGGGCTTTCGGCCGGTGGCATTGCGATTGATGCCGAGGCGCCCGCGTTTGCCAATTTCTCACTCGAGGCGACCTGAATGAGCCCGCCGAAAAAAGAAAAGAAGGCCGAAACGACTCGTTGTCCTTGGGCCGGCGCCGATCCGCTGTATCAGCATTATCACGACACGGAATGGGGCGTTCCTCACGCCGACGACCAGCGATTGTTTGAGAAGATCGTGCTCGAAGGTTTTCAGGCCGGGCTCTCGTGGATCACCATCCTGCGCAAACGCGAAAACTTTCGCCGCGCCTTTCACGGCTTCGACGCCAAGAAAATCGTCCGCTACACCGATCGCGATATTGAGCGCCTGATGGCGGATGAAGGCATCATCCGCAATCGTCTCAAAATCGAGGCCACGATCAGCAACGCCGCGGCCTATCTGAAGCTCAAGGAGACCGGCACGCTGTCGGCATTTCTATGGAAGGCGATCGGCAAGCGTCCGGCGGCCACCGCGCGACGCGCCATTGGCGACATACCCGCCATCACCGATGAAGCTGTAAAATTGTCGAAGGCACTCAAGAAGGCCGGCTTCCGCTTCGTCGGCCCCGCCTCCATGTATGCCTTCATGCAGTCGACGGGCATGGTCAACGACCACTTGGTGTCCTGCCCGTGCCAGAAGGTCTGCGCCGACCTGCAGCGCGCTTTCGTCCCGCCGGCGGTGTGAAGAAGTTTCGAGAATGACAGATCACTCCAACGATGCGTTTCCGACGTCCCCGCCGCGGGCTTGGCAGCGCATGTTGTCCGGTCGCCGGCTGGATCTGCTCGATCCGTCGCCATCCGACATCGAGATCGAGGACATAGCTCACGGCCTCGCGCGGCTCGCACGTTGGAACGGCCAGACGAACGGCCCGCACGCGTTTTCTGTGGCTCAGCACGTGATCGTCGTCGAGGAGATAGCATCCGCACTCAACCCGGATTGGCCTGCCTCCTGGCGCCTTGCCGCCTTGCTGCACGACGCGCCGGAATACGTCATCGGCGACCTGATCAGCCCGTTCAAGACCGCCATCGGACTCGACTACAAAGCCTTCGAGTTGAAGCTGCTCGACGCGATTCACACCCGATTTGATATTCCCGTGCCGTTGCCAGAAAATGTTGCACACGAGATCAAGCGTGCCGATCGCATAGCTGCTTTCTATGAGGCGACACGCCTCGCAGGCTTCGCTTTGGAGGAGGCTCACCGCTTTTTCGGACGCCCCGAACCGCTTGCAACGCCCGTCGTTATTGAGCTTGAGCGGCTCGTCGCCTGGAGCACGGATGTGGCGCAGCGTTCGTTTCTCGAAAAATACAATAAACTATTAGGAACGTCGTAACGGTTGATCAAAAAATTATTCCAACGAAATGGAAAAATATGCCGTTGTCCGCGTTCCGAAAATAGCCACGATCGCCCTTTAGCGGCCTCAATTGGGTGAGGAGCGCAAAACATGATCCCTGAAGCGAACTTGAGGCGCAGGCCTCGCGAGATCCATCACGACCCTGTCCCCCACGTGCAGAACGGCACGAGGCTGGACTCTTCCGCTGTCGAGATCGGTTTGAATGCCGCCATAGCCGCCGTGATTGACGACGAGCCTGTCGCGCTCGTCGTCCGCGACGAGGCGGAAGAGCCGGGTTCGGCCGATGGCTTGCCGTCAGGTCCGTTCTCGCCGGTCGATCACCGGACGCTGGAAAGCGGCCTCCGGGCTTGGGTCACCGAGCAGACCGGCCTCGAGATCGGTTATGCGGAGCAGCTCTACACATTCGCCGACCGCGGTCGTCATGCCGAGCCGGGCGATGTCTCGCCGCACACCGTTTCCATCGGCTACCTGGCTTTGACGGAAGCTGGACACGCGCGTGACATCCAGCGCGGAGCCTGGCGCAGCTGGTATCACTATTTTCCGTGGGAGGACTGGCGCAAGGGCCGTCCCGAGATCCTGAGCGCCGAGATCGAGCCGCGCCTGAGAGAATGGGCGCAGCGTCCAGCGCTGCGGACGTCGTCTCAGCATCCGGTGGGACGTGAGGATCGAATCCGTATCTGCTTCGGCGCCGAAGGCGGCGGCTGGGATGAGGAGAAGGTCCTCGATCGCTATGAGCTGCTCTACGAAGCAGGTCTTGTCGAGGAAGCACGGCGCGACGGCCGCGAGGCCGCGCTGGCTTGGAGTGGGTTGCCGCGGTTTGGCGCACCCATGCGCATCGATCATCGGCGCATTCTCGCGACCGCCATCGGCCGCGTGCGCGCCAAGATCAAATATCGTCCCGTGATCTTCGAGCTGATGGCCGACGAGTTCACGCTGTTCGAGCTGCAGAAGACGGTCGAAGCCATTCTTGGTCCGCATCTTCACAAGCAGAACTTCCGCCGCCTCGTCGAAGGGGCGGGCTTGGTCGAGCCCACCGGCGAGGTCAAGACTCGCACAGGTGGTCGCCCCGCCAAGCTGTTCCGCTTCCGTCGCGAAGTCCTCCTCGAGAGACCTGCGCCGGGCGTACGCGTGAAACCGGTTCGAAGCTGATCCGTTAGTAGCGTCCTGCCAGACGGCGAATGAAATTCCAGAGCGCGCGCTCTGGAATTTCACCTGTAGTTCGATTAAGTTATCTACAGCCGCACAATGCTCGGTCAGAGCATAAGAACGGTGGCGGACCGGCTTCGCACGCCGGTCATTCTCAGGCTCTCCATATACTCAAGTCGAGCATATGGAGCAGAAAGGGACCAGGAGGAAAGACAATGGCCATTGCCGAGGTTGTTGCGAGGGGCCCTCGTGCTGCCAAGTCCGCTGGATCGCCGGGCGCTCAGATTGAGCGCACCGCGTTGCATCCGGGCACGCTGCTGCCGTTCACGCCCGAGCTGCGTCGCGAGATGGAGCCGCTGTATCAGCGCGTGAAGCACGTCGTGACGCCCATGGAGTGGGTGCACTACGCGCCGCTCGTCAAGGCCATCAACGAGCTCAAGGTGGCGCGCAACGCCGTCATCCTGGCGCACAACTACATGACGCCGGAAATCTTCCACTGCGTCGGCGACATCAAGGGCGACAGTCTGCAGCTCGCCAAGGAGGCCGCGAACACCAAGGCCGACGTCATCGTTCAGGCCGGTGTGCACTTCATGGCCGAGACCTCGAAGCTGCTCAATCCGGACAAGACCGTGCTCATCCCGGACATGCGCGCGGGCTGTTCGCTTGCCTCATCCATCACGCCCGAGGACGTGCGCGCGCTCCGCGCCGCCTATCCCGGCGTGCCGGTCGTCACCTACGTCAACACCAGCGCCGACGTGAAGGCCGAGACGGATATCTGCTGCACGTCCGCCAACGCCGTGAAGATCGTCGAGAGCCTCGGCGTGCCGCGCGTCATCTTCCTGCCGGACGAGTATCTGGCCAAGTACGTGCAGACCAAGACCAAGGTCGAGATTATCGCCTGGAAGGGTCGTTGTGAGGTGCACGAGCGCTTCACTGGCGAAGAGATGGAGGCCATGCGCGCCGCCGAGCCGGGCCTGAAGATCATCGCTCATCCCGAGTGCCCGCCGGACGTGATTGCGGCCGCCGACTTCACCGGCTCGACCTCGGGCATGATCGATTACGTCAAGACCAAGCGTCCCAGTAAGGTCGTTCTCGTCACCGAGTGCTCGATGGCGTCCAACGTCGCCGCCGAAACGCCGGACGTCGAGTTCGTGCGTCCCTGCAACCTGTGCCCGCACATGAAGCGCATCAGTCTCGAGTCCATTTACGACGCTCTGCTCAACATGCGCCACGAGGTCACCGTCGATCCGGCGGTTGCCGTCAAGGCGCGCCGCGCGGTCGAGCGGATGGTCGAGGCGTCGCGCTAATAAGCGTAAGGCGGCGCGGCTCCCGCGCCGCCGTCCTGGTCCGATGGCCAAGGAGGCCGACATGGGCTCCACGCACGACTTCGAAACGGTTGCGAGTTTCCGCGATCCGGCTACCGAGCTGGGTCCGGGCCACGTCGTCATCATAGGCGCCGGTCTCGCGGGCCTGTTCACGGCTTTGAGGCTCGCGCCTTTGCCGGTGACCGTCGTCGCAGCCGCGCCGCTTGGCGAAGGTGCATCCAGCATCTGGGCTCAAGGCGGTGTCGCCGCAGCGATGGGCGAGGGCGATACGCCGGAGCGCCACGCGGCCGATACCATCGCTGCCGGCGGTGGTCTCGTAGATGAGCGCGTCGCGAATCTCGTCGCCAGCGAGGCGCCGCAGCGTATCCGTGATCTCCTGGCTTACGGCGTGCCCTTCGACCGCGACGGCTCAGGCGGCTTCCTGCTTTCGCGCGAGGCGGCACATTCCATGAACCGCGTCGTGCGCGTGTCGGGTGACCGCGCCGGCGCCGCGATTATGCAGGCGCTCATCGCTGCTGTTCGTAAGACGCCGTCGATCCGGGTGCTCGAACGCTACGTCGCCGAGGATCTTCTGGTCACGGCCGGCTCTGGCGCCGGCGCACGGGTTACGGGCGTTCGCCTCGCGCGCACTGACGCCGATGGCAGTGGCCTGTTCGATCTCATTCCCGCGAGCGCCGTCGTTATCGCGACCGGCGGCATCGGCGCGCTCTACGATGTCACCACTAATCCGGCCTACGCGCGAGGCGAAGCTATTGCCTTCGCGGCCCGGACAGGCGCCGTCATCGCCGACGCCGAGTTCGTGCAGTTTCATCCCACCGCCATCGACGCCGATATCGATCCCGCGCCGCTTGCGTCCGAAGCACTGCGCGGCGAAGGCGCTATCCTCGTCAACGCTGCGGGAGAGCGCTTCATGAAGCGCCTGCATCCCGACGCAGAGCTTGCGCCCCGCGATATCGTCGCCCGTGGCGTCTTCGCCGAGATCGCCGCCGGACGCGGAGCCTTCCTCGACTGCCGCGTCCCCATCGGCGCGCGTTTCCCTGAAGCGTTTCCGACGGTTTTTGCCCACTGTCGCGCCGCCGGCATTGATCCCGTGAACGGGCTCATTCCGATTGCGCCTGCCGCGCACTACCACATGGGCGGCATTGCAACGGACGTTCGCGGCCGCACGACCGTCGAAGGGCTTTGGGCCGTCGGCGAGGTCGCCTCCACGGGCCTTCACGGAGCCAATCGCCTCGCCTCGAATTCGTTGCTGGAAGCGGCCGTGTTCGGAGCGCGCGTTGCGTCGGATATCGCCACTCTAGTTACGCATACCGGGAACGCAGCTCCGCCGCGCACCTATCGCGTCAAGGGCAGTCCAGCTGCCAGCGCGCGCCGCGAAACACTGCTCACGCGCCTGCGCCACACCATGACTGCGGATGTTGGGGTCATTCGTGACGCGGCAAGTCTCGCAAGTGCTCTTGCCGTTCTTCGCGGCATCGAGAAGGAGGCCGAGAGCGACAGCATGATCGCGAATATGGCGATTACCGCCCAGTTCGTGACCGGCGCCGCCCTGCTCCGGAAGGAGAGCCGCGGCGCGCATTACCGCTCCGATCTCCCCGACGCGGCAGAGGGCCCAGGCCGTCGTAGCCATCTCACGCTCGAGGAACTTGCGGCCATTCAGGACCCCACACGCCTGAAGTGCACATCCGAACCCGAGTGCCGCCCGGAGCCAGCCCTGTGAAGCAAGAGACTGGTGACTTCTCGCTTCCGCGTCCGCTCGTGGTGCGAGCCGTGTCGCGAGCTCTCGCCGAAGATCTCGGCACAGCCGGCGATATCACGACGGATGCCACTATTCTGGCCGGCAAACACGCACACGCCACGTTCGGTGCGCGAAAGTCCGGCATCATCGCCGGCCTCGATGTTGCGAGGGCGGCATTTCACGCACTCGACAAGAGCGTCACCTTCACGCCGCTGGTCAAAGATGGCGATAGCATAGACGAAGGCACGGTCGTGGCGCGTGTGTCTGGCAACGCACGCGCGTTGCTGACAGCAGAGCGCGTGGCTCTGAACTTCCTCTGTCATATGAGCGGAGTCGCCACGCTGACGCGCAAGTACGTCGACAAGGTCGCCGGTACCAGGGCGCATATTCTCGACACGCGAAAGACAACGCCAGGCCTGCGTGCTTTCGAGAAATATGCCGTCCGTTGCGGCGGTGGCCGCAATCACCGTCACGGCCTGTTCGACGCTGTCCTTATCAAGGACAATCACATCGTCGCCGCCGGAGGCGTTGGCCCCGCCATCGAAGCGGCGCGCGAGCATGCCGGTCACATGGTCAAGATCGAGGTTGAGGTCACGAGCCTCATCGAGCTGCATGCGGCGCTCCAGCATGAGGTCGATGTTGTGATGCTCGACAACATGTCGTTGGACCTCCTTCGTGAAGCCGTGCGTCGTGTCGGTCCCAAGGCGCTCACCGAGGCGTCGGGTGGCGTCAGCCTGGAAACAGTCCGCGCCATCGCCGAGACGGGGGTCGACTTCATCTCAGTCGGTGCGCTCACGCATTCGGCGCCCATCCTCGATCTCGGCCTGGACTTCGAGCCGCTGTGAGGGTCGGGTCTCGAAAAGCGGTGACGGCGATCTACGATGAGCGACAACTTTAACGACCTGCCCTGGCACGACGCGAGGCTACTAAATCTATCTATCGATCGGCGTCATGCGGGAGAACGTGACGAAGTTCGGTTTCAGGTGGTATGGCCTGAAGGAGATGAGGTAACGCTACTCTTTAGTGACTGCTACGGCTTTACCGCCGACATGAATTTCGGCGTCATCGCGGAGGAGGGAATTTTTTGTGCCGCGGTTATGGAGGACGATCCAGGTTTGATTTCACTCCGAGAGCGATGGAAGCAAATGGGTGTGTCGCTGGAAACGTTGCGTTGCTACCGGATAGAAACGTCTTCGACGGGCAGCGTTCTTAGACTCTACGCGAAGCGCTTCGAGATCGTTCGATAAGCAGGTACCTACGTCCAAGCTCTCAATAGGACAGCCCATGCCACGCTTCGCCGCCAACTTGAGCTTCCTGTTCACGGAGCTTCCGTTTCTCGATCGCTTCGAAGCGGCGGCGAAGGCTGGCTTCAAGGGCGTCGAGTTCATGTTTCCCTACGCGTTCGCAGCCGACGACATCCGCGCGCGCCTGGACGACAGCGATCTTGAGATGGTGCTGTTCAACCTGCCGCCGGGACACTGGGACAAGGGCGAGCGAGGCTATACGGCGCTTCCCGGACGCAATGACGATTTCGCCTCCGCCGTCGATCTGGCACTGCGCTACGCCGAGACGCTGCACTGTTCGAGGCTGCACGCCATGGCCGGCCTCACGGATCATGGCGCATCCCGTGACACCTACGTCGCCAATCTCAAGCTTGCAGCTCAGTGGGCCGCACCGCTGGGCGTCAGTATTCTGATTGAGCCAATCAATACGCGCGACATGCCGGGATATTTCCTGACGCGGACGACAGACGCGCGCGCCATCATCGAGGACGCCGCCGAGCCGAACCTCGGCCTGCAATTCGACATCTATCATCGGGCTGTGCAGGAAGGCGGGGGCGATGCTGTGATGGGGGAAGCCATCGACGAGTTCGGTCCTCTCGTGCGCCATTATCAGTGTGCAAACCCACCTGACCGCAGCGAGCCGGATCTGAGCACCATTGATTACGCCGCCATCTTCAGCCGCATCGACGCTTCAGGCTACTCGGGCTGGATCGGCTGTGAATACAAGCCCCGCGCCGGAACGCTCGAGGGCCTCTCCTGGCCCGGCGTCTGTGGGGTCACGCTCGCAGGCCCCTGATGCGCCCCGGCCACTGGGCCGGTCACCTCATTGATGTCATAATGGCCCCGGACCCTATCCATCCGGAGCGTCAATCATTGGTCCGATCAAGGATCATGCCGGGTTTAAGTGCGGGGTCGACTAGGGGATGTCGTCATGAGTAAAGCCAATTTCGATCGCCGCCAGATCACGGCCGGTCTTGCCGCTGCCATGACGCTGCCCCTCGCAGGTGGATTGACGCTCGCGCCGGCAAAAGGCCGCGCTCAGAGCACGGACCTTTGGAGCAATCTCGTCGAACTTTCCGAGGAGGCGCAGAAGCTCGGTCTTTCAGTGCCGCGCATGTCGCTCGCTCCGTCCGCTGGCGGAGACACCTACACCGAGCAGCTGCCGGCCGTCATCGATTTCATGGACAGCGTCCAGAGCTCGGCACCGGATGCGACCGGCGTTTCCTCCGCGCAGGTCGACGCACTGCTCGAACGCGCTTCCGACATCCTGCGCACGGCCCGCAACGCCGAGCGCGTCCCCCGCGATATTCCGGAGCCCGGCGCGGCTGCCGTCTCTCCGCCCAAGCTCGAAGCCATTGCCGACGACTATCGCAAGCTGTTCGCGACCTGTCAGATCAGAGATGCGAACCGCTCCGACGTGCAGTGGTACGTCTCCAAGATCGTCGATCCCTCACGCCGCAAGTCCTACGAGCAGGTTTTCGAGGAAACCTGTGTGCCGTGGTACTTCGTGGCCATCATCCATGGCATGGAAGGCGGCTTCGATACCAAGGCCCACCTTCACAACGGCGATCCCTTGAAGGCCAAGACCGTGCAGGTGCCAAAGGGGCGCCCGACTCCCTGGAACCCGCCGTCGGATTGGGTGTCGAGCGCGGTCGACGCCATGCGCTACGACAAGCTCGACGAGAAGTCCGATTGGGATCTCGCGTCCATGCTCTATCGATGGGAGAGCTTCAACGGCTGGCGTAGCCGCACGCTGCACGGCATCAACACGCCGTACCTGTGGAGCTTCTCCAACCACTACACCAAGGGCAAGTTCGTCGCCGACAACGTCTGGGACTCGAACGCGGTATCCAAGCAGTGCGGCGCTGCGGTCATGCTGAAGGGGCTGGTCGAATCCGGCGCCATCGCCCCCATCGCCTAAACCGACCCGGCTAAAGCGCCTCCGACCAACCGAGAGTGATGTCCGTCGAGCCTGGCTTCAGCTCGACGGAACCACGAGCCCCGTTGCCTGCTGCGCCGCGCCGACCTCGTTGCAGTCCGAGGTCGTCAGCCCGCCGAGTTTGGCGTTCGCAAGCTCGAAGCAGCTCTCGGCAAACGCATTCGCCGCTTCCATGAGACCCGAGCTCTGGTTCATGCCCGCCGTCATGGCGCGGTAGGTGATGCGTGCGAGCTTGTAGTGGCCGAGCCCCTTGACCGCGACGCCGCGGTGCGTGCCGCCTTCAGAGATCAGATACGCGAACTTGTTCAGGATGCCGCTGTTGAAGTGCACGCAGCCGTTGTCGTTGTAGGCTGTGGAGCCGCACTGCTGGTCGTCCTCGGTCAGCACCTCGCTGTAGTGGTCCGGCTGGCCGCGGTTTCCGAGCGAGAACTTCGCGCTCCTGTTGAACATGCTCTTGCCGTTGGCGTCCCTGAGGTTCGGATCAGCCAGGCTGCGAAGAGGCGACGTGATCGAGAAACCGGGCGAGGACTCACCGATCAGCCAGTTGCCGCCCGTGCCCCTGGCGTCGAGCTCGATCAGGGTTCCGAAGATGTCGGCCAGGGATTCGTTCACCGCGCCCGGCTCGTTGAGATAGAGCAGGTTCTTCTCGTGCGCGATGATGCCGTGCGTCATCTCGTGCGCCACGATGTCGATGGCTGAGGCATAGCCCGGGCCATAGACCATGACGTTGCCCTTGGGGCAGTCGTAGGATTTCGACGTGCACCAGTAGGCGTTCTGCGTTTTTCCGTGGCGCACGTAGGCTTCGAGCGTCGAGCCGCCGAGAGGGCCGCTGCCGTCGTTGTCGTCATACCCGTCGCGGCCGAAATACAGGAAGAAGTAGTCGCGCACGGCGCCGGCGTTGCGGAACGCGAGCTCAGCTTCCGGCGAGAGGCCTTCGGCGCGCTCGCGCGTCTCCTCGTCGATGCCCTTGGTGCCCGGGAACGTGGTCGTGTTTGCCAGATCATATACGCGCCTCAGCATGCCCGACGGCTGATCGCGATAGTAATAGAAGGCCTCGCCGGTCTTGGCGTCGACGAAGATGCGGAAGGCATCGATCGAGACCATGTACGCGAGTCGCGTGCCGCCCTTCTTGGCACGCCCGATTAGCGCCGGATCGAACACGACGAGCTGGCTCTTCGCCTCTGCCTTCGCGGGATCTGGCGACAACGGGAACGCCCGCGACGCGTCGGGGGCCGAACGGATCACGTCCGTGAGCTTGGCGCGCGCCGCGGCAATGGCTGCCGCCTCGTCCACCTGGGGCTTGGTATCGTCGAGGGCGACACTCGAGGGCGTCCCCGAATATTTCGTCACGCCGAGCGACCGCTCCACCGTGAGCTTCGCCGACGAGCCGAACACCGGCACGCCGTCGACGCGCTGCTCGACCTCCGCGATGTAGCGATCCGGGAAGTCCGGATCCTTGCGCCGGCCGACGTATTGCTGCGTCGCCTTCTTGTTCTTGGTCGGGAACATGGAGCCGAGGCCGCCCTGGCCGAAATAGTTCTCGACCGCGCGCCGCGTCTCTTCCTCGGTAAGCTCGCCGCCGCCGCGCGCCGCCCCGAGAGAGGCCGAACCCGGCTGCGGCGCAAGCCCGCTGATGCTGCTCGGCAGGCCCGTTGCGGGGTTGATGACCACGCGCAGATTGGGGTTGTTCTTCTTGAGGTCGGCAATCGCCGCATCGACCTCCCCCTTAACTTCCTGCGCGGGGTTCGGTGCATCCGTGCTGCCCGTCGTGGTCGCGGCTGCCGCGATCGGAAGACCGCTCGCATCTGTCGCGCCGGTCGTGATCGCGCCCGTGGCGTCCGCTACAACCTGCGGCGGGGCGATGAGGCGCCGGCACTGCTTCGGGCTCTCGGGCTCCTTGTCGAGCACCGCGTAGATCTCGGCCCGCTGCGTCAGCCCGGCTTCGTTGGCCGCCAGCTCGAACGGCTTTTCGTCGGACCATGTGAGCCCGAGCACGGCCAAGTCGCTATTCGAGGTTCCCGACATAGACCGTGCGTCCCGCGTCGACCCTGAGCCGAAACCGCTGCCGTTGAAATCGATGCGCGGGAAGAAGCACTCGTTGTCGTCGACAACGCCGTCGCCGTTGAGATCCTCTGTGAAGGCCGCGTTCTTTATCGCAGCCGCTTCGATCAAGCCGAGCTGGCGCGCATAGATGCGCAGGTCCGCATCGTTGACCTTGCCGTCGCCGTCGAGATCGGCAGCGAGCCGCATGTTCGCCGACGACAGTTTGACGACGGCGTCGAGCGCATCGATCGATCCCGCTGCCGCTGAACCGGCCTTGGGTGCCGTCGTCGAGGCTCGGATCAGCGCCGCGATCTCTTCCGGCGTTTTGGTGGGGTCGAGCTCGAACAGGATCGCCGCCAGCGCGGCGACGTGCGGCGCGGCCTGCGATGTGCCGCTGCATACGCCGAGGGACTCGCGGCCCGAAGCCAGCGTGCTCATGATATCGACGCCCGGCGCCGACACGTGTCCGCCCGTATTCGAGAAGCCTGCGCGCATGCCGTCGTCGCCGATGGCTTCGACGACGAGGATGTTGGCAGGCGTTTCTCCCGCCGAAGACGGCTGCGTCCCGGCCCATGCGAACGGCGAGGCCCAGCGGGCGTCGATGGGGTCGGCGCGTCCGTCGGAATCGTTGCCGGCCGCCACCACGAACAGCACGTGATCCTTCACACGGCCCGCCATCAGCCGAATGAGGTTCGACTGGTGCATGATGTGGAGCGCGAGTCCCGGAACTTCGCTCGGGTCGGCATCTCCCAGCAGGTTGCTGGCGACGAAATTGTACCCGAGGCTGATGTTCACGACGCGCAGCCCATCGGGCTGCATCAGGTTGGCGTAGACATAGTCGAGCGTCTTCGCCAGGACGTCGTCGAACAGGAGCGCGTGCACCTGCCAGCCTTCGTCGACGCCCACATGTCCGGCGTCGCCGACGATGTTGTCATCGACTGCAATGGCATCCATGCGCGCATCCGGGATGATGCCGTTGATGCCCGGCCCATCGCTCGGATTTGCGCCGATGATGCCGGCGACATGCATGCCGTGATGAGTGCCGCACCCTGCCGTATGGAACGTGAGCGGTTTGACGCCGATCATCTCGCCGAACTTCACCGATGGGTTCTGCGTGAAGCCGCCGTCGATGATGCCGATCTTCGGGCGCACCACGTCAGGATGCATCTTGCGATATTGCTCGAGGATGGACCACACCGCCGGCATGCGGATGGCCTTGAGGCCCCAGCTTCCGTCGCTGTCCTCCCCCGGATGCCAGCGCCACGCGAACGTCTCGCCGTCCACGACCACTTTCGCGCCCTGGGACTTGGGCACGACCTTTGTGCCGAGCGTGGTGTTGACGAAGGCGCCGTCGACGATCTTTTCGTCACGCAGGTCGCGGATGAGCGGCGGTTCGAGAATTTGCTGCAGCTCGGCCTTGGCGTCAGCCGGCTCGGCGGGCTTCGGCGCCGCAGCGGGCGTGCGGGTGGTCGGCGTCGCTTTCGGATCGACCTCAACCGTGATCACGCCGAGGGGCGCGATCATTTTCGTGACGATCAAATCGTATTTCTTGAGCAACGCGCTGATGTCGCGATCGCTTGCGTCCGGGCTGAGCTGAATGACGTAGCTGTTCGGCTTGGCAACTGGCACCTTCTGCGTCTCGCCTCGGGCAAGGCCGCGCGGCTCTTCCGAGCGCTTGCGCGCATAGGGGTTGCGCCAGCGTGTCGTGTCGGCTTCGGCCGTCGCGACATTGAAGGCGCCGCCGGGCGCTTGCCCATTGGGCGTCGGTGGACCCGAGCCGAGCTTTTCCGAAACGAAGGCGAAGAGCTTTCCGCTCCAGGTCTCGTTCGCGCCGTGCTTCTGATTTTTGCTGCTGCCCTTGTCCTGGGGGGTGTCCTTGGGCTCGATGTAGATGAAGTCGTCTTTCCCGGTGCCGCTACCGGTGGGAGCGGGGGCGGACTTCGACTTCGCTTTCGGCGGGTTGAACTTCTGCTCGAGCGTTTTCTGCAACTGGTCGTATTTCGACGGCGGCAATTGAGCGCTCGCGTTCGACCAGAGTGGCAGGGCCATTGCGGCGGTGACCGCAAGGGCCAGTTCCAGCACGCGTCTCGGCATCATCGTAGTCCCCTTACGCATGTCGCCTCGGAGAGGCGCGAACTTGTCGCCTCGGAGAGGCGCGAACTTGGTCGCCTCGGAGAGGCGCGAACTCAAATCACCTCGGCGAGGTGCGCACTTGGTCGCTCAGTATCGGCCGCGAGGCAGTGCAAAAGCAAAGCGCGAACGCCGTCTTTGCACACCTCTCGTGGCTTAGTCCTTCTTCCAATAGCCGTCCCACCAGCCCTTGACCGTGCCCCATCCCCATTGCCACCAGCCCTGTTCTTCGGGCGGCGGTTGTGGAGCGGGCGCAGGCGGTACCGGCTGCGGCGCAGGAGCAGGCTCGGGTTTCGGCGCCGGCTCGGGAGCAGGCTGCGGAGCGGGTTCCGGCGCAGGTGCCGGTTCTGGTGTTGGTGCAGGCTCAGGTTCCGGCGCCGGTGGAGCCGGCTCTGGAGTAGGCGCGGGCGTCGGCTCGGGTGTTGGCTGCGGCGCCGGTTGAGGTGTCGGCTCCGGTGCAGGCGGCACGGGTGCCGGAGTGGGCTCAGGCGCGGGCGCCGGCGGAACAGGAGCGGGCTGCGGCGTCGGTTCCGGCTTCGGCGCAGGCGGCGTCGGAGCAGGGGGAACGGGCGCCGGGGCAGGAATTGGCGAGGGCGCATTCCCCTGCGTGATCTCTATCGATGTATCGAGGATCAGGTCGCCGTTGGCGTCGATGCCCGGGTCCATGCCCTTGGCCACGCGCAGCGCCGAGATCATCGACGTGAACGGCGGTACGTAGACGGTCAGCGCCTTGCCGCCGACTGTGATGCGCTGGCGGATGTTGAAATGCAGATGCAGGCTCGTCGACGGCGTGCCGCCCATGTACTTCGACACTTTGCCGAGCACCTGACCCTGCTTCACCTTCTGACCGCTCTTCACCGTGATCGAGCGCGGGTGCATGTGCAGGTAGTAGTAGTCCGTTCCGTCCGCTCCCTTGAGCTGCACGGTAGTGTTGGACGTCACGTTGGTGATCGTGCCGTCGACGACGGCGACAGCCTCCCAGAAATTGTCCTTGTAGCTCGGCGGGCGGATGTCCTGACCCTGGTGGCCTGCGCCGCCTGGGCACAGCGGCATGTCCCAACTGCGGATCTCGCAGTAGTTGTCGCGCTGCTTCATCGGGTCGTAGTTGCGCGGGTCGCTCTCGCTGCCGCCGGCTGCGCCCTTGCCGCCATAGCCACCGCCGCCATAGCCCCAGATCTGGGAGTTCATGTGCGGGTATTGGGCTGCTGCGAGCTTCAGCGGAAACAGGATGTTCGGCGCATAGACCCTGCGGTCGGCGCCGCGGCCTCGCCCCTTGTCACGTTCGAGCAGGTTGCCCGGCTCGTAGTAGGCGAAGCCCGGATTTGCACCGGCTGGCGGCGTACCCGTGTTGTTGCCGGGCGCGGGAGGCGTTGGCGTATTGCCGGGTGTGGGCGTCGGGCTTGGCGGCGTTCCCGGCGTCGGTGGCGTTTCGCCGGCAGGCGGCAGCAGGCTGCAACGAACGGGATCTACGCGCGCGTCGCCATCGGATGTGGCGGCGTTCTGCTCTGCGCACGGAAGGGGGATGACGGGGCCAGCGCTTTTGCTGCCCGGACGCGCCGTCGAGAGACCGGACGCGGCCCCATGACCGGCAATCCCCTGCACCATTGCGTACGTTGCGAGGTCGCGTCCCAGGAAATTCGAGCGAGTTTTCGCAGCTGGGACTTGTGACGTGGTCTCCGCGTATCCCCTGTGCGCGGGTGAAACGCCGGCCGAGACAATGGCAACGACAGCTCCGAACGCGACGAAGCGGGTTACGCCACGAGCCATACTCAAAGTCCCCCTGAGGTCACGCAACTGCCGTGCGTTTACTGAGCTTGCGATATTGCCCAATCGGCGCGTGCGGCGCAACGCAACCGCCGGAACCTCACCGCATTGCACGCCGCAAGTAGTGGATTTCGCCCCGAAAATGCTCCACTTGACGCTAAGGCTGTTGCCCCGAAGCCACGAGCGAGCGCAGCATCTCTTTTGCTCCGTCTGAGAGTTTCTCAGGCGGCAGGTTTGCTTCGAGCACGCGGTTGATTGCAGCCTGCACGTTCGGAGGCACGGGCTCGGCCGCAGTTGCGACTGCCTGTGGTCCGCCGAGACCTGCAGTGCTCGAGAACAGCCCGCCCCAATCGATGCCGATGTTCGGCTTCGCCCAGTCGCCTGAGATCCGCACCGGAATAGGTAGCGCGGTCGGCGGCGGCACCACCTTGATGCGAATGTTCTGATTGAGCTGGCGCGCCGGCACGTTTACGCGCCCGCTCGAGGTGATCGACACTTCGGAGCCTTCGAGCTCGAGGTCTGGCGAGCTTCTCATGATGCCGTTCTTGATGTCGTACTGCGCGTCGAGCCGTTCGAAGCCCGTTTTCATGGCGAGGTTGAACGTCCACGAGCGCCACCATTCGGAGATCATGCGCCTGACGTCGAAGCCGCGAATGGCGCCCTTCGCCATCTGGAAGCGCGCTTTGCCTTCGAGCGTCGATGTGAGCTGGCTCGTGTTCTGCCCCTGCGCCTTGGCTGTGATGTCCACGTTCGAGGTGCCGGAGAACAGGGGCTTGCCGGTGATCTCGGTGATGACCGGCTCGGCTTCCACGTTCGCCAGTTTGAGCGCCAGCTGTGCCTGAGGGGGCGTCGGGCGGCTGTCGATGGTCAACGTGCCATCGGCCTTGCCTTTCGCCACATCGGTCGACTCCAGGTTGGCGTTCAAAAGCCCATCCGTGATGCCGGCCTTTATGCGAGCGTTGGTGAGCTCGAGGCCGCCGTAGGCGAGAGTCTGCGCGGTCATGGCGACGTCGAGGTCGAATGCCTTGATGGCCTTGAGGTTGATCGGCGCATCGCTCCATGCGGCCGCCACGGGCGCGGCTTCGAGACTCGGCGCGGCCTCGGCGGAAAGGCCAGGCTGAGGGTCTCCGCTTTCGAGCGCCTTGAGGTCGGTAAGAAGCCCGTCCCAGCCGGCTTCGACCTCAAGCTCCTCTCCCGGCGCCACCGCAGCCTCGGGCACCAGCGTCATGCGCTTGTTGGCGCCGAACAGCCGGACGAGATCGATCCGATCGCTGGCGATATTGCCTTCGAGCTTCGGCCGCACGCCTGCGAAGTCCAGCCGCCCCTCGAAGCGGTTTGCGGAGGCGTTGACCAGCACGTCGGTTTCGATGAAGGCGATGTCGCGCGTCGTCGCTTTGATCTTGCCGTTGACCGACGCCTTGAAGGGATCGCCGGACGGCTGCGTGTCCGCACCCATCCAGCGCATGAGATCGAACAGCGATCCGCTTGAAGCCGCGAGATCTCCCGAGAATTCGGCAAGAGACGCGAATAGCGCCGTGCCCTCCACGCGCGCTTTCGCCGGCTTGGCGTCGAAGCCAGCCTTGATAGCCGATGACCCACCCGCCGCGGCGGCATAGGCATCGGCGAGCGCGACGTCGAAGGTCACGCCCTCTCCGCCTGTATCGAGGCGGCCCTTCGTAACAATTGCGCCCGTCTTCTGATCGCAGGTCGCCGTAGCCGCGATGCTGCTTGCGTCGTAGCTGGCACCGGTCTTGGCGCTGGTGAAGGAGATCCAGCCGCCATGAACTGCGATCGTGCGCGGCAGCGGCAGGCCGATGTTGCTACCCGTGCTCTTCGTCGCCAGGATCCAGTTGCGCGCGCCGGCAGCATCCTCTTCAAGGAAGGCCTCAGGCTCTAGCAGGGTCAGGGTGTCGAAAACGCTCTCGCTCTTAAAGAACGACATCGGCGTGAGCTTGGCGCTTATGCTCTTGGCCCGGAATAGCGCCGGCCCGACCATGCCCGGCGGGTTCGCAACCGTGATGCCTTCGAGCGCGAGTGTCATATCTGGGTAATACGTGACGCGTGCGCCGTCGATCTTGACCTCGCGGCCAGTCGTCTCGCTGAGGTTGCGTGCCAGTTGGTCCTTGAGAAGGCCTGTCGGTGGGAACGCGATCAGCAGCGCCAGCACGATCAAGGCGCCGAAGAACGTGAGGCGAACCAGCCGTTTCACCGTGCGCCACACCTTCCGCCCGCCGCTTTCCGCAGCGTACGCCATACTGTCGTCCGACATCGTCCCCTCCATACCCCCGGGGGCCGCCCCAGCGTCTGGGACAGCCCGCCGGGATACTATCGGATCGTCATGTCGGTTCAACCGCCGAAGGCGTGCACCGAATCCCGGCCCCGGGACGACGAGGCTTGATCAGGTCGAGCGCGCCCGAGTAGAGTTCGCCCGCCTGTCGCTGCCGCTTTGCGCAGACGGAGCATTTTTGCGTGCGTTTGGGGAGACTGGCCGCAGATGTCAAAGCTTGAAAAAGTGAGATATGGCGCGCCCCTGGCGGCGTGCATGATCGCCGGCTTACTCGCGAAAGCGGGAGCTGCCGGCGCCGCCGATAAGCTGCTCAAAGTCGATTGGGCCAATTCCGAGATCACGGCTTTCGTCAAGGATCAGGCCGCGAACCCGCCGCGTTCTCTCGGCCCGACCGCCGATGACAAGCTGGCGAGGGTCAAGCTGCCGGTTCTCGCCTTCACCGGCACGCCGGGCGTGGTCGAGAACACGTTCCGCCTCGGACCCAAGCCCGCGGCAGAGCGCGATGTGGTCGTCGATGAGGACAATCCGGTCTGGTATCAGCTTGTCGAGCGCTACGGCGACGTGACCGTCAGCGTCGAGGCGGACCTGCGCGTGCAACACGAGCTCCCGGCGGACTTTCCCATCTATGACGATGCCGCCCGCGGCGTTGCTCCGTCCGCAGGCCCCAAGGTCTCCGTGTTCGACGAGGAGAACGAGGGCAGTGAGGACGGCCTCATGGCGGAGTACACTGTCGTCCGCTACGGCATCCCTTACACCATCACCATCGAATGCTCGGCCGAGGCCAAGCAGCAGTGCCGCGACACGAGCCAGATCGCCAAGGACAGCGAGCTACTGAAGCTTGTGCAGGCCAATCCGCCGAAGCCCTAGCGGACGCGCCTAAGCCACCACGTTGCCGCTGACCGACACGCGCGGATCGGTGGAGGCTGCGAGCGCCAGATCAGGCCCGATCGGCTTGCCATGATCCATGGCGCGGATGGCGCCATCCTTTGCTCCCGACACCATGTTCTGGCTGATGAGGCACGCGCCGCCGTTTGGGTCGGAGCTCACGAGGATGCCGATGCCCGCGTCGCGCACGAGATTGCCGGTGATGCTGATATCGCGGCGATAGTGCGCCCATCCTGCCGTGATGCCGGCTGTCGGCGCGCCTTCGATCACATTGCTGCTGACGATCGCGTCCGCCTCGACGCTGATGCCTTCGCCGCGCTTGTCCTCGGGCTCGGCTTCGCGCCGCTTCAGATTGCGGATCATGTTGCCTTGCACGACCGCGAGGCGTCCGCCCTCGTTGAAGTTCGTCACCGCGATGCCGCTCGCGGCGCCGTCCACGAGATTGTTGCTGATCAGCGCGCCTTCGAAGCCGAACTCGGCATAGAGCGCCACCTCGCCGATGCGGGCGCAGCTATTGCCGATCATCTGGATGTTGGACGCGGCGTTGCCGCGGATGGCCGAATAGGCGCAATCGGTGATGCGATTGCCGCTGACAAGCACGCTGCCGGCACGGAAGGCATTGATGCCATTGCCGTTCTCGCCACTGCCGCCAGCACGCGCCGCGATGCGTTCGATGCGGTTTGCGGCCACGATGGTCCCGTCCTCGCCCGGCTCCGAGCGCCACACGCGGATGCCGTTGTTGCCGCAGTCGGAGACCTCGTTGTGCGAGATCTCGAGCCCGCGCGCATCGACGCTCACGAGGCCGGTCTGCGAAGCATGCTTGATCGTGCAGTTGGAAATGCGCCCCGAGCAGCCTGTGACGCCGATGCCGTTGATGAGGCTGCGGCGCATCGCGACTCCGTCGAGCACGATGCCGTTGCAGTCCGAGAGAGAGATCAGCGCGGACGCCTTCGCGGGATCGAGCGCCAACAGCCCGCCGTCGATGGCGAGAGCCTCAATCCAGATGTTGTCGGCGCCCGACGCAGTGATGAGGCTACCGCCGCCGATGTATTCGAGCGCCGTCAGTCCATTGGCGCCGATGATGCGCGAGCCCTGTCGCAGTGTGAGCGGACCCGAGAGGAACTGCCCCGCGGGCAACAGCAGCGGCTCCCCGCGCGTTGCTGCATCGTCGATAGCGGCCTGCAGTGCGGCCGTCTCGTCTCGGCCGGAATTGGGCACGAGACCAGCAACGGCATTCGCCCCCTTTTTTCTCTTCGGTCCCGCCGCCGTTGCCGCTGAAGCTGCAGCAAGACTGAGACCCGCCGAAGCAAGTCCGGCCGAAAGAATGAGCGCGCGCCGGTCGAATGTCATGAGAAGAACGCCATGGGTGATGAGCCTGCGGCGGCATCATGCCCGAAGCCGGTTAACGAGGCTTAACCCGGTCTCTTTTCGCCGGCGGCTCGCGCCCGAGACACGTCCGCACGATCTCGAAGGCCCCCGCCATCGCCATCTCCCAGTCGATCGGATTGACGCCGTTCGCGAGCCGCTTATCTCCAGCCTTCTGTCCGAGCGAGTGCGGGATGTGGATGAAACCGGCGCTCCTCGTCGCCCCACCCTCAGAGGCGAGCACCAGCGACTGATATAGAACAGCGTTGCAAAGATAGCTGCCCGCATCCGAGGAGCGGGCGATCGGGACGCCGAGGCTTGTGACGCGCCTGAGAATATCGTCGACCGGCACGTGCGCCGCGAGCTCCGGTGGGCCGTCCTCGCTCACCTTCGCAGACGACGGCAGCTGTCCGGCTGCGTCGCAGATCGGGCTTCTCACGTTCCGCGCCAAGGTTTCGACGACGAGGCCCTGCGCCCGTTCGGAAACACCGAAGTGCAGCGCGACCTTGGGTTTTTCCCGCGCATAGAGGGCCGCGACGCGCTCCGGCGCCGGGTCCCATTCGGTCGGCAGGATGCGCGCCACCACGCGGAAAGCCGGAAACCGGCGTTGCGACAGGTCCGCGAGCATCCTCACGAACCGGCCGCTGACGTTTTCCGGCATGCCGGGAAATGGACCGAAGCCGGTGAACAGGATCGTCTGCTGATGCTTCATGAGCGAAAACATAACCATCGATCTGGCCCACCGGAAGGCCGTCTCATTCTGCCATCAATTTGATCTTCCGCTCTCGTAGATTTAGACATTTGCGGCATTAGGTGCGGACTAATGGGGAGACTTGAGATGCGGCGTCTAGCGGGTGTTGGATTGAGCCTGGTCGTTCTCGCGCTTGCTGCCTGCGGCGAGGCACCAAAGAAATCAGGAGCTCCCGCACCCGCACCTCCGCCAGCCGCTGAAGCTCCATCATCCGAATCCATGGCTCCCGGCGCACCCGCACCCGCGCCCCCGGCGACAGTGCCGGCACCATCGGCTCCTGCGCCGACTGTCGAGCCCAGTGCTCCCGGCGCACCTGCGCCGCAGGAGGAAGCCGAAACCAAGCACGAGTACAAACTCGACGAGCCATCGGGCGGAGGCGGCCCGCCAACGCTCGAGACAGCGAAGCCCCGCAAGCGTTCTGCCGCACCACGTGCCGACGACGCGCCGAGCGCGGGCGCCGAGGCTCCTTCGGCAGCGGCGCCTGATGACGAGATGAAACCGGGTGCCGGTGAGCCAGCGCCGGTAGGCTCCCCCGCGCCCGTGGGCTCGGCTGCTCCACCCCCGGGCGACTGGGATATCGTGCCCGTCTATTACGGCACCGATCGCGGCCAGGTCTCAAACGTGAAGCGCATCGACTACGGCTCGGCGCGAGCCAGGAAGCTGGAGCTCGGGCGCGCGCTCGTCACAGTCCCGAAAACACACCAGGTGCCCGCAATCGAGCGGCCGTGGGTCGTAAAAGTCCCCTACCTCAACATCACCGTCTACGAACAGGCCGAGGACCCGAAGAGCCACTTCACCATGGAGGAGCTGAAGACGCTCACCCAGGAGGAGTTCCTGACACTCGTCCGCGAGCGCCTTGCGAAGTCCGTGAACTACAAGGACCACGCCTTCATCTTCATTCACGGCTACAACACGAGCTTCGACTACGCCATATATCGCACGGCGCAGATCGCCTACGACTTGAAGTTCGACGGCGCTGCCTTTGCCTATAGCTGGCCGTCGGGCGGCGGCCTCGCGAGCTATACCTATGATCGCGAAAGCTCGGGTCAGTCGGAGCCGTTCCTGAAACAATTCATGGAGCTGGTCGTGAACAAGACCGGCGCCAAGTCCGTCAGCATCATCGCTCACAGCATGGGTAACCAGCCCACCCTGCAGGTGCTCAAAGATTTGCGCCGCTCGAAGCCGGACTCGGTCCAGATCAGCCAGATCATTCTCGCCGCGCCGGACGTCGACCGCGACAACTTCGAGAACATCGCCTCTGAGATCCAGGGCCTCGCCAATGGCATCACGCTCTATGCCGCCGCGAACGACCGCGCGCTTCAGGTCTCGCGCAACTTCTACGGCGGCATTCCGCGTGCGGGCGACGTTCCTCCTGGTGGACCTCTCGTTCTCTCTGGCATCGACACCATCGACGTCACGACCGCGAGCACCGACAGCTTGAGCCTCAACCACTCGGGCTACGCCGAGAACAATCATTTGCTCGAAGACATCGGCCGCCTGATACAGACCGGCACGCGCCCGCCCAACATCCGGACGCCGAGCCTCATGGAGGTCGACACCGCCAAGGGTGCTTACTGGCGCTACAAGCCCGGAACGCCCTGAGGACGGGTAAGCAGTTCGTTAACTGCGGTCTGCGACAGTCCGGGATCGTGCGGTCTCGTGACGGGCGTAGGTGTAGATTATGCGTTTGACGAAGGCTCTCTCGGCGACGGCGCTTGCCGCCGCTCTTTCGCTTTTCGCGGTCACCTGCAAAGCCATCGCAGGCCCCGCGACCGTGTCCGATGACGCGGCGGAGAAACCCCATCCGCTCGCCGCCAAATATCCCGGCAACCTAGTCGTCGTTTGCGAAGCCGGCTGCTCGCGCCACAACGGCCCGCAGGTCGTCTTCATGGAGCGGGAGCCCAAGCGCAAAGTCGTGACGCAAGGGTCGATGCAGCCCACCTCGGCGCGCTTGGACGACGCCCCCACCCCTGGAAAGCGGGCTGTGATCCAGTGTCTCGCCGGCTGCTACGACACGCCGAAATTCTATTCCTCGCCGATCGTCTCTACCGGCGGCGCGCCCAAGACTGTGTCTTCGGACGACGCGCAGAAGCGCGGCCCCTTCTCGCCCATACGGTGAGCCGAGACTTGGGTTATTGAGCCAGCGCGGCCTTGATCTTCTCGGCGTGCGCCTTGAGCACGGCCGGATCTTCCATGCCGCGGCCATGCGCCTTCAGCGCTTCGCCTTCCGTGCGCGGGATCACATGCACGTGCAGGTGAAAAACGGTCTGCCCTCCGGCAGGCTCGTTGAACTGCATGATGGTCACGCCATCGGCGCCGAACGCAGCCTTCACGGCGCGAGCCACCTTCTGCGTGAGCGGTAGCAGCTTCGCCAGCACGGCCGGATCCGCATCGAGGATATTGCGCGACGGCGCCTTGGGCACGACGAGCGTATGCCCCGGCGCCTGTGGCATCACATCCATGAAAACCACGAAGTCCTCGTCCTCGAAAACCTTCGTCGCCGGAATTTCGCCGCGCAGGATCTTGGCGAAGATGTTGCTGTCGTCGTAGCTCATGGCGCGCTCGCTTGCATTGATGGACCGCTCGGACCTGATAGGCGTGGACGCTCCCGAGCGCAAGCCAGTCCATCACCGCCCCTATCCAAGCATCAGTTCTCGTCCGGCTGCGGACCTTTTCTGAAAGGTCCTTGCGCCCTGAGCTCCTCGGAGATTTCGGCGATCTGCTCTCGCTCGCCTTCGAGATAGCGGCGCACGGCCGCCTCCAGTCCGGCATCGGCGAGCCAGTGCATGGAGTAGGTCGGTTCCGGCAGGTAGCCGCGTGCAAGCTTGTGCTCGCCCTGCGCGCCAGCCTCGGCCCTCGCGAGCTTGTGGGCGATGGCGAACTCGATGGCCTGATAGTAGCAAAGCTCGAAATGCAGGAAGGGGCGGTGCTCGATGGCGCCCCAGTATCGGCCATAGAGGCAATCGCCGCCGATGAGATGCAAGGCGCCGGCAATATACCGCCCGCCTTCCTTCGCCATCACCAGCAGGCACCGCTCGCCGAGTGACGCACCGAGCAGCGAGAAGAAGGCGCGGTTCAAGTACGGCTGTCCCCACTTGCGCGAGCCGGTGTCCATGTAGAACTGGTAGAACGCGTCCCAGTGCGTCTCCGTCAAATCCTTGCCCGAGACGTGCTCGATCGTGAGGCCAGAAGCGAGAGCCTCGGCGCGTTCCTTGCGGATCGCCTTGCGCTTTCGCGATGCCAGCGACGCCAGGAAATCGTCGAACGAGCCGTATCCCTCGTTTTGCCAATGGAACTGCTGGCCGGTTCGCTGCAGGAAGCCCATGGCACCGAGCCGCGTCCACTCGGCCTCGGTGGCAAACGTGATGTGCACCGACGACGCATCGATCTTTTGCGCCAGCGTCACGGCCGCGCTGGCAAGGTATTGCTCGGCCTTCTCGGAGCCCGGGCCTGGCCGCGTCAGTAGGCGGCGCCCCGGAACCGGTGTGAACGGCACCGCGCACTGGAGCTTCGGATAGTAGCGCCCGCCCGCCCGCTCATAGGCATCGGCCCACGCGTAGTCGAACACATACTCGCCCTGGCTGTGGGTCTTGAGATAGAGCGGCAGGACGCCGGAATAGCCGCCCGCCGGATCCTCGATGACGATGTGGTTTGCAAGCCAGCCGGTGCCGCGCCCGACGGTCTTCGCGTCCTCGAGCGCCTTCAGGAAGGCGTGCGAGACGAACGGATCGTAGGTCTTTGGATCGGGGTTGGCGCAGGCATCCCAAAGCTCGGCGTCGAGTTCGGAGATCCTCGGCACCACCTTCGCCAGTGTACGGTCAGCATCACCCAAGGGGTGCGGCCCTCACACGAGAAAACATTGAACTGACGGGGCTAGAGCGCCCCCCAGCCGAAGCAATATAGGGCTAAGGACTTTCGACGCCAATGAGACCTAGAGTCATATGGCGTGGCCCGGTCACAGCGGCGAGTTCAGCCGCTTGAAAGCCCCGCTACTGGCGTAGCAGAAGCATATCCGTCGCTGTTCTTTCGATGACGATGTATTCGCAGCCAGCGAGCCGTCCCATGAGGTCGCCCCGCCACCGGCCCGAATGGGCATACTCCATGAGGATGAAGCGGGGCCACAGCGCCGGCGGGGCCGTCGAGAAGAACGGCATCAGGACCTGATCCTCGTGACCTTCGACGTCGATCTTTATCGCGTCTATGCGGTTCAGTCCCGCGGACTCGGCAATCGAAAGCAGAGGAGCCACGCGAACGCTCCTTGAACAGCATCCATCGCTTTGCGTTGAGCTTGTCCTGCCGAGCTGCCGCTCATTGACGAACAGATCGAGCGTAGTGTGCTCCGGCCCGACGGCGCACTGAACCAGTGAGATGTTGTCGAGACCGTTGGTTTCCAGGTTGAAGCGAGCCCGGTCCGCCATCTCGGGAATGGGCTCTATGGCGATCCCGCGTCCTCTGGGGCCGATCTTTCGCGCCGCAAACAGACTGTAAAGTCCGCAGTTGGCGCCGATGTCGATGAAAGTATCACCAGGCCTGATGCACGAGACGAAACGCTGAATGTTCTCGACGTCGCTCTTTGATTTCCCCTCGACGAGGGAGTTCTCGGTGTGATTGTCACCAAAGCGGCAGCGGAGCTTGAATCCTTGGACGGTAATGTCGAGGGGACGTCCGTAAGAGCGAAGAATGTTCCGGAACGGCCATTTAAAGACGCCGCGGGCTAGCTTGTATCGTATGGCTCCGATGCACAGCGATGCCCAGAAGGATGGCCTCCGTGTTCCCCACGCAGCGACACTTTCCACGGTCATTGACGCGCCCCCGAAAGCCCGCGAAGAGGTTCCTCTTTCGCCTCGTGGCCGTCAATAGGTGCGAGTACAGATCAATTAAATAAAGACAGCTTGCGCGCGATGGACATTTGGCGGGTGAGCTTAAGCAGGCTTGCGGCCCGACCGGGATAACGCCGTCAGCTCGCTTTGGCCGTCAGCGCTTCACGCGCGAGCCACGCATCGATGTCGGCGAGCGCACGCCGAGACATGACGCGCTTTCTTTCGAACCCGCGCTCCTTGCCCTTAAGGCGCTTGCCATCGGGCCCGGTTGTCGGCGGTTCGAGCGGCGGCAACAGCCCGTAGTTGATGTTCATCGGCTGGAACGAGCGCGAGCCGCTTTCCTCTTCAGTAGCCAGATGTCCGCCGGTGATATGCCCGATCAACGCGCCGAGCGCCGTCGTCAGTGGCGGCGCTTCCAGCGTCTGGCCGAGGTGCTGCGCCGCAGCGAAGCGCCCGGCGAGCAAGCCGATCGCCGCGCTCTCCACGTAACCTTCGACTCCGGTGATCTGTCCGGCGAAGCGCAACCGCGGCTCCTTCTTGAGCCGGAGCTGCGCATCCAACAGCTTCGGCGAGTTGAGGAACGTATTGCGATGCAGGCCGCCGAGCCGCGCGAACTCGGCCTTCTCGAGCCCCGGGATCATGCGGAAGACGCGCACCTGCTCGGCATGTTTGAGCTTGGTCTGGAAGCCCACCATGTTCCACAGAGTGCCGAGCGCATTGTCTTGTCGGAGCTGAACGACCGCATACGGCCAGCGTCCCGTGCGCGGGTCGTCGAGGCCGACGGGCTTCATGGGCCCGAAGCGCAAAGTCTCGCGACCGCGCTCAGCCATCACTTCCACCGGCAGGCAGCCGTCGAAGTAGGGCGTGTTGGCTTCCCACTCCTTGAAGACAGTCTTGTCGCCGGCGAGCAGCGCATCGATGAAGGCTTCGTACTGCTCGCGGTTCATCGGGCAGTTGATGTAGTCGGCGCCGGTCCCTCCCGGTCCCGCCTTGCCGTACCGCGATTGCCGCCACGCGATTGTCTCGTCGATGGACTCGGCGTGGATGACGGGCGCGATGGCGTCGAAGAACGCCAGCTCGCCTTCACCCGTCAAAGCCTGCACCGCTTTGCTGAGGTCAGGCGAGGTCAGCGGCCCCGTGGCGACCACCACGTTCGTCCACTCGGGCGGCGGCAGCCCGGCGATCTCACCGCGCTCGAGTGTGACGAGCGGATGGCTCTCGAGCCTTTGTGTAACCTCCGCCGAGAACGCGTCGCGATCCACCGCGAGAGCGCCGCCGGCCGGGAGCTTGTGCTTGTCGCCCGCCGACAGAATGAGCGAGCCAGCGCGGCGCATCTCTTCGTGCAAGAGGCCGACCGCGTTCGTCTCCCACTCGTCGGAGCGGAAGGAGTTCGAGCACACGAGCTCGGCGAGCCCGTCGGTCTTGTGGGCATCCGTCGAGCGGACCGGGCGCATTTCGTGCAGGACGACAGGAACGCCGGCGCTGGCGATCTGCCAAGCCGCTTCCGAGCCTGCGAGCCCGCCGCCGATGACATGAATGGGGGTCTGATCTTTCATGGGGGCAGCGTATCACACGGGGCCGCCCCCCTCGTCAAAGCCTCTACGCTTTAGACCATGTCGCTTCGGACCGTAGTCGCTCCGATCGCCGCGCCTCTTGTTAGGCGCGGCGTGAATCGGCAGCGCAGGAAAAGTCCGAAGCGTGAATCATCGGTCTCTGCAAGGCTCAGTGGTAGCCCTCGCCGGGCTTAAGCTTGCCGCGGAAGGTGTAGTAAACGAACACCGTGTAGGCGAGGATGATCGGCAGCATCAAAAGCACGCCGACCAGCATGAAGGTCTGCGACGAGGGATGCGCGGCGGCGTCCCAGATCGTGACCGACGGCGGTACCAGATAGGGCAGCGTCGAGATCGCAAGGCCAAGGAAGCCGAGCAGGAACAACGCCAGCGCCGAGACGAAGGGCACGGTGTCATGCCTTGTCTCGAGCCCCCACCAGCAGCGCCAGGCCGCGAACGCCGTCAGCAACGGCACAGGAGCCAGGAACAGCAGGTTCGGCCACTGGAACCACCGGTCCCAGATGCGCGGGATGGCGAGGGGCGTCCACACGCTGACGATCAGCAGCGCGGCCAGGACGATCAACAGCAGCACTCGTGCATGTCCCCGCGCGCGCTCCGCGACCTCGCCCTCCGTCTTCATGACCAGCCACGTCGCGCCGAGGAGCGCATAGGCTGCGACCGTCGCCAGCCCCGTGAAGATCGCGAACGGCGTCAGCCAGTCGAACGTCCCGCCGGCGAAGGCTTTGTTCTCGACGGTGATGCCCTGCAGGAGCCCGCCGAGGATGATGCCCTGCATGAATGCGGCCGTGATCGAGCCGCCGATGAACGAGCGATCCCAAAGCGTGTGCGAGGGCTTTGCAACCCAACGAAACTCGAAGGCGACGCCACGGAACACCAGCGCCAGAAGCATGATGACCACCGGCAGATAAAGCGCCGGCATGATGATGCTGTAGGCGAGGGGAAAGGCCACGAACAATCCGCCGCCGCCGAGCACGAGCCAGGTTTCGTTGCCGTCCCAGAACGGCGCCACCGAATTCATCATCGTGTCGCGGTTGTGTTCCTCGGGATTGACCGGGAACAGAATGCCGATGCCGAGATCGAACCCGTCGAGCATGACGTAGAGCGCCACCGCGACGCCGAGAATGGCGGCCCAGATCAGAGGCAGCCAGTAAGAGACGTCTTCCATGGCTTCACTCCGTTGTCTCGATGGCTTCGCGGGCGGCTTCTTCGGCGGCGGAAAGCGGCCGCGACGGGAGGCCGTGCGGCGGCGCGGCAGCGGCGCCCGCGGGTCCCTTCTCGATGAGGCGGTTGATGTAATAAATGCCCATCGAGAACACGACCGTGTAGATGATGATGAACAGGATGAGCGTTGTCAGCACGGCATGAGCCGAAACCGGCGAAGCCGCGTCCGCTGTTCTTAGGATGCCCGTTGCGATCCAGGGCTGACGGCCCGTCTCCGTCACCCACCAGCCGGCGAGAATGGCCACGAAGCCCGCAGGCCAGGCATAGGTCATCGGCGTCAGGAACCACCGTGTTTCGAAAAGCTGGCCCCGGAACCACAGGTAGGCGCCCGTGAGCCCGGCCGCGATCATCAGCATGCCGAGGCCAACCATGATGCGGAAGGCGAAGAACACCGGGGCGACCGGCGGCCGGTCGTTCGCTGCGAAATCCTTCAGTCCTTTGAATCGGCCGTCGAGCTCATGCGTGATGATGAGGCTCGCGCCGTTCGGGATGGAGATCTCGAAGTCGTTCTCTTCCGTCTTCTCGTTCGGGATTGCGAACAGCACGAGATCGCCCGGTTTCGAGCCGTCCCAGTGCGCCTCCATCGCCGCCACCTTGGCCGGTTGATACTTGGCCGTGTTGAGACCGTGCGCATCACCGATCAGGAGCTGTAGTGGCGCCAGTACGGCCACCATACCGATCCCCATGCGGAGCATCGTCTTGGCTTCCTCGTGGAAGCGGTTGGACACGAGGTAGCGCGCGCCGACTGATGCCACGACCAGCGACGTGGTCAGGAAGGCCGCCGTGAACATGTGCGCGAAGCGATAGGGGAAGCTCGGATTGAAAATGATCTCGAGCCAGCTCACCGGATAAGCGATCCCGTCGCGGACCTCGTGTCCTTGAGGCGTGTGCATCCAGCTGTTGGCCGCGAGGATCCAGAAAGCCGAGATCGAGGTGCCGATGGCCACCAGCACGGCGGCAGTCACGTGCAGGTTCGGCGACACGCGGTTCCACCCGAACAGCATGATGCCGAGGAACGACGCCTCGAGGAAGAAGGCCGTCAGCACCTCGTAGCCGAGCAGCGGCCCGAGCACGTTGCCGACGACGACGGAGAATTTGCTCCAGTTGGTGCCGAACTCGTAGGACAGCACGATGCCGGACACGACGCCCATGGCGAACGACACGGCGAAGATCTTGGTCCAGAAGCGGGCGAGGCGATGGAATTTGTCCTCGCCGGTTATCCGCCATCGCACCAGCAGCGTGGCGATGAAGGCCGCAAGCCCGATCGTGAAGCTCGGGAAAATGATGTGAAAGGACACCGTGAACGCGAACTGGATGCGAGCGAGAAATGTGGCGTCTAGATCCATGGTCTATCTCGTTTCGCGTTTGTTGGCTGCCGGTCAGCGGACGCATTGTGGAGTGCGTCGTGCTCTCAGTCGAGCGTCATTGAAGGCTCCAACTTTTGACGCCTGATGACAGTCCTCCGAATGGCTCCGCTGGCCCGGCGCTCATGCTGCACCGCGAAGTGAGACGCAACGGGATGAAGCGGGCGGAAAAGGTCGGCAATTAACCGGTATCTGGCGGCGCATGGCAGCCGAAGCGTCACTGTCATGACATAATCCGGCGACGATGAAGCTCGACGCAAGAATTTAGGACGACATCTGACCATGTGGAATTATCGAACGAGGGTCGAGCGCGATCTGGTGCGCTGGCGGGAGCAGGGATGGGTCACACCCACCGGCGAGAGCGCCATCCGGCAGGATCTCGCCAAGGACAAACGCACGCTCGGCCTCGCCAACTCGCTCTCGACGTTGAGCGCGGTGCTGATCGGCTTCGCCGTCATGAGCTTCGTCGGCGCCAACTGGGATGCTATCCCGCGCATCGTCCGTCTCGCCATGCTGTTCGGTACGTTGTGGGCGTCCTACGGCTTCTCTGAGGTCCTCGCCCGTCGCGGCATGACCGGCTTCGCGCACTCGGCGATCCTGCTTGGCGTCTCCGTCTTCGGCGCCAGCATCATGCTCATCTCTCAGATGTATCACATCGACGGCAACCCGCCCGATGGTGTCCTGGCATGGTTCGCCGGCGCGCTGTTGGCCGGCGTCGCGCTCAAATCCAACCCCTCGCTCGCTCTGGCCATGATCCTCGCCGTCGTCTGGGGCTGCATGAACGGCTTCGAGCGCAACGAGGTCTATTGGCCGTTCCTCATTCCGTGGGCGCTCGTCTCCGCCGCCTACTACTGGCGCCGCTGGCGTCCGGGTCTGCATCTGTCGGGTTTGGCGCTCACAGGCTTTGTCGTCAGCCTCGGCTACTTCCTCAACGGCGGCCACGCCCATGGTCTCGTCGTTGCGCTCGGCCTTGGCATTGTTGCCGCCTCCTTCGTCGGCCGCCACCTGAGACCGGATCTGCCGGGCCTCTGGCCAGGCGTCGCGAACTACGGCCTTGTGATCGTATTCGCCGGCCTGTTCGCCCTGCAATTCCTCGAGGAGCCGACGCTGGATGTCTTCATTCTGCTGGCCGTCTTGGCTCTCGCCGTGACGCTCGGCGCCATCTACTGGGGCTTGCAGCACCACAATCGCGGCGCCCTATGGCTTGGCTATATCGGCTTCTCGTTCGAGATCCTGGCGATTTACGCCAAGACCATCGGCTCGATCCTCAATACGTCGCTGTTCTTCCTCGTTGCAGGCCTGATCGTCTCCGGCCTCGCGGCCCTGGCGCACCGTCTGCACAAGCGCGGCGACACGCCGGAAACTAAGATTGGGACCACGCCATGATATTCACACCCACCCGATCCTGGATCGCCGTTGCGGCGGTCGCCGGCATTCAGACCTTGGCGCTCGCCTACATGCTCGTGAACCGGATCTCGCTGCTTGCCAGCGGCCGCGAGATCGTCGCTGAGGTCGTGCCCGTCGATCCGCGCGATCTCTTCCGCGGCGAGTACGTCATTCTCAACTACACGTTCACGCGCACGGGCGAAGTCCCGGTGCCGGACAGCACGCGTCCCGGCGATACGCTCTACGTCACGCTAAAACCGGGCGCGGAGCCAAACGCCTGGGAGATCGTCTCGGCTGAGAAGTCCTATCCGGCAACTGTCGCCCCCGAGAATGTCGTGCTCCGGGGCTTCGCCAACTACGTCAACGGCAGGGTAGACACGCGCCCCGCCACGGCCAGCATCCGCTATGGCATCGAGAGCTATTTCGTGCCCGAGGGTAAAGGCAAGGAGCTCGAAGACCTCGTGCGCGAAAAGAAGATCGCCACGGTCATCGCCGTCGGCCGTAACGGCGAGGCCGCCATCAAGGCCCTCGAAATCGACGGCAAACGGGTCGTCGAGGAACCGCTGCTCTGACGAAGCGGGGAGGCCGGCCCCGCTTCGCTTCAATCCGCCGCTGGCGTGCCCGGGCTGCCTTTGCTAAAGGCGGGCTCTATTCAAGCTGGAGCACGCCACCCCATGACCATCACGCGCCACGAGCAGTCCGAGATCTATTCCAAGGTGGTTGAGGCCAACGGCTTCGTCTTCACGGCCGGCATCGTGCCGAGCAAGCTCACGGCCGACGTGAAGGAGCAGACCGAGGAAGTCCTGGCCGAGATCGACCGGCTGCTCGCCCTTTGCGGCACCAAGCGCGGAAACATCGTGCAGGCCACCATCTGGCTCGCCGACATCCGTCATCGCGAAGCCATGAACGAAGCCTGGAAGCCTTGGGTCGGCGGCAAGGACGCCCCCGTCCGCGCCTGCGTCGAGGCCAAGCTCGCCGACCACCGCATGCTGGTCGAGATCTCGGTCGTCGCTGCGAAGTAGTGCGCTTAGTCGCTGCGAAGTAGCGCGCCAAGATGCTGCGAAGTAGCGCGCTCAGGCGTCGCGAAGTAACGCCGGACGTTGCGAAGTGACGATCCTGATTTGGGTCAGGTTTCGGTTTAGTCCGAAATCCTGACCTCCAAAGTAGAAAAATTTTTCAGCTGTGACTCGTTTACAGCGCCCCACAGGTATTTACGCCGCTTCTGTAGTTAACCCTATCGAGGCGGCGGTCTGAATCTGGCAGTGTCCCCACACATTGAAATGCAAGGCCAGATGAGGCGCCACATGTCGGTACGAATGATTGCGAAGTTTGCAGCGGTTGCTGCTGTGCTGGGGTCGATCGCCGTTCCTGCCGCGGCCGATGACTCGGGCTTCGCCTATATGCACGATCTGCGTAAGGAAGGCGGGCGCACGTGCTTCACGGACCACTATCACTACGGCAGCGGTTCGGGGGCCACCAAGGCGGCCGCGCAGCGCGACGCCATCGGTTCCTGGCAGAGCTTCACGGACTTCGAGTACGGCAGCGACTGGGCTCGATTCTCGAAGGCCACCAGCAAGGGAATCACCTGCTCGAAGGGTGGAAGTGGCGTCGATTGCCAGGTCCAGGCCCGTCCCTGCAAATAACGCTTCTGTCATAACGAATTTATAGCGGCCCCGGTGGTGCAAGCCCCCGGGGCTTTCTTTTTGACCCGCATCTAACGCGCCGGATTGGAGAATTATCCTACTTTGGAAGCGGTGTGCCTGGGTTGCCACGCCCCGGGTCTTTTGGCATGGTCCCGCGCGCCTCTCTCGTCCAGGAGGGGTGAGGAGCCGTGGGCACGGGAAGCGTCGGGCACGTCGGATTCCGTCGAAAGCCGAATGCCGGAGCGTGATCGGAAAGGATGGCTTCGATCCAGACTATGTTTCGCGTTCGAAATCATAATTTGGGCCATGAGGGTCGTGCCGGGAATACGGGAGGCGCCGTCATGTTCAGGGAAACTGTCCATAAGGGAACCGAGTAAATGACCGAGATTCTTTGGGGGATCATCGCCTGCGGGGTGCTGGCAATCCTCTATGCCGTGTTCACCGCCCAGTCCGTTATGAAGGCCGATGCTGGCAACGCCCGCATGCAGGAGATCGCCGGAGCCATCCGCGAAGGCGCCCAGGCTTATTTGAACCGCCAGTACCAGACCATCGGCATCGTCGGCGCGGTCATCTTCGTGCTGGCTTGGATCCTGCTGGGTCCGGCCGTGGCAGTCGGCTTCCTGGTGGGTGCCGTCCTGTCCGGCCTCGCCGGCTACATCGGCATGAACGTTTCGGTTCGTGCCAACGTCCGCACGGCTCAGGCTGCCACCGTCTCGCTCGGTAAGGGCCTCGACATCGCATTCCGTTCGGGCGCCGTCACCGGCATGCTCGTGGCCGGTCTCGCGCTGCTCGGCGTCTCGGCCTACTACTACGTGCTGACGCAGATCCTGGGCTACGGCCCCGGCGACCGCATCGTCATCGATTCCCTCGTGGCCCTGGGCTTCGGCGCTTCGCTGATCTCGATCTTCGCCCGTCTCGGCGGCGGCATCTTCACCAAGGGCGCCGACGTCGGCGGCGATCTCGTCGGCAAGGTCGAAGCCGGCATCCCCGAGGACGATCCGCGCAATCCCGCGACCATCGCTGATAACGTCGGCGACAACGTCGGCGACTGCGCCGGCATGGCGGCCGACCTGTTCGAGACCTATGCGGTGACCGTCGTCGCCACCATGGTTCTGGCCTCGATCTTCTTCGCTGGCCAGCCGAGCCTCGCTGCGCTGATCGTCTATCCGCTTGCCATCTGCGCTGCGTGCATCGTCACCTCGATCGCCGGCACGTTCTTCGTCAAGCTCGGCGCCAACAACTCCATCATGGGCGCGCTCTACAAGGGCGTTATTGCTTCGGGCGTTCTGTCGATCGCCGGTCTGTACGCCGCGACGCAATATGTGCTCGGCGGCTTCGGTGAGGTCGCGAACGTGAATGGCTTGGTGATTACCGGCTGGAACCTGTTCCTGTGCGGCCTTGTCGGACTCGCGCTGACCGGCCTCATCGTCTGGATCACCGAGTACTACACCGGCATCGGCTTCCGTCCGGTGCGCTCCATCAGCCAGGCCTCCGTTACCGGCCACGGCACGAACGTCATCCAGGGCCTAGCGGTTTCTCTCGAAGCCACCGCGCTCCCGACGATCGCCATCGTTGCCGGCATCCTGGCGACCTACAACCTCGCCGGTCTCTTCGGCACCGCCATCGCCACCACGACGATGCTCGGTCTGGCCGGCGTGATCGTCGCCCTCGACGCTTTCGGTCCTGTTACCGACAATGCCGGCGGCATCGCCGAAATGGCGGGTCTGCCCAAGGAGGTTCGTCGCTCGACAGATGCCCTCGACGCGGTCGGCAACACCACGAAGGCCGTCACCAAGGGCTACGCGATCGGTTCGGCCGGTCTCGGCGCGCTGGTGTTGTTCGCAGCCTACAGCTCTGATCTCCAGTACTTCATCGATCAGGCCAATGCCGCGGGCGCAACGCAGTTTCAGTTCTTCAAAGGCGTCGCGGTCGACTTCTCCTTGTCGAACCCCTACGTCGTCGTCGGCCTTCTGCTCGGTGGACTGATCCCCTACCTGTTCGGCGGCATGGCCATGACCGCGGTCGGTCGCGCTGCTGGCGCCATCGTCGAGGAGGTCCGCGCTCAGTTCAAGGCCAAGCCCGGCATCATGCAGGGCAAGGAGCGTCCCGACTACGCTCGCGCGGTCGACCTCCTCACGCGCGCCGCCATCAAGGAGATGGTCGTCCCATCGCTGTTGCCTGTGCTGTCGCCGATCGTGCTGTTCTTTGTCGTCGACGCCATCGGCGGCAAGGGCGCGGCGTTCTCCGCGGTCGGCGCCATGCTGCTCGGCGTCATCGTCACCGGCATCTTCGTCGCCATCTCGATGACCTCGGGCGGCGGCGCCTGGGACAACGCCAAGAAGGCGTTCGAGGACGGCTTCGTCGATAAGGACGGCGTGAAGCACCAGAAGGGCAGCGAGGCTCACAAGGCCTCCGTCACCGGCGACACGGTCGGCGATCCCTACAAGGATACGGCCGGCCCCGCCGTGAACCCGGCGATCAAGATCACCAACATCGTGGCGCTGCTGCTGCTTGCTGTGCTTGCGCACGGCTAGATCGCGGCGCGATCACTAGAGAGACGAAATGCGGGAGGCCCTGGCGATTGCCGGGGCCTCTTTCTTTTGCGATGGGCGTGAAGCGCTTCTGTCCGGCTAAGACGCCACTTCCACGTCGGAGATCGTGAGGAAACAGCCTCGCGATCGCGCGAAGGCTCGCAGACGCAAAGCGAGGCTCGTGCCGGGCTTGGCTTATTCGCCGAAGATCTGCTTGGAGCCGAGGTTGCGGAACAGCTGCTTCAGGATGCCGTCGTCCTTGCCGCCCGGGGCTGGTGTCGTCCGCGAGACGAAGTCGAACACCTTGCCGTCCTTCATGCCGTAGTTGGCGACACGTTCGACCGTGGCTGTCGGCGTGAAGTAGATCGCCATCACCTGGCGGTCGACCTCGGTCGGCTTCATGAAGGAGGCCTGAGTCTCGGTGCTCGAGATGTAGTAGTAGGCTGATCCCGTCGCATAGGTCGAAGTCGTCGTTGGCGTGCCGAGAACCAGCTTCACCTGCTCCTGGCCCATCCCCGGCGTGACCTGCGCCAGGTCACTCTCGCGGAATTGGTGGCCGTGCTTGGTGATCTGCTCGCTGCCACAGGCCGAAAGCGCGGAGCCTGCGATGAGTACGCAGTAGAGAGCCGCGCGCCGGATACCATTGCCCCGCGCAGCGCTGCGCCGAGGGCCGGAACTCTGGCGTGTTTTTTTATGCCAGCCCATGATAGGGAGACCCAGTTGGAGACCCATGAGGAATCGTTATCCCTGCTTCGCAGATAGCGAAAACGAGGCTCGAGCGCAACGAGCCGCCGTCTCCTGTTTCAATCGGTAACTTAATAAAGCAAGGCAGTGGAAAACCGCGTGCTCTCATGGTTCTCGAGCGAAGCTCAAGCCCGCCGCACAGCACTCAAGATTTATGGCGCGATCGTGACCCAGGCGCGCCAGCCGGGCTTTTTCGCCGTCCACGGTGTCTCCGATACACCGGAAGGCCGTACCGACATGATTATTCTCCACCTTTTTGTCGTCCTGGAGCGCCTCAACGCGGCCGGCGCTGAGGGGAAACGAACGGCCCGGGCGCTGAGCGAGGTCTTCGTAACAGACATCGACGACTGCCTTCGCGAGATGGGGGTCGGCGACCTCTCGGTGCCGAAGAAGGTGAAGCGCGCGGCTCAGGCCATGGGCGAGCGCTGCCAGACCTATCTTCGCGCCGCCAACGCCGCGCCTGACGGCAGCATGCTTGCTCCGGAGATCGCAGCGACGGTCTCGGGGCTCGGCGAGAACGCGGCATCCGCGGCGGCTTTTGCGCGGTATGTGCTCGCGGCCCGTGCGAACATTGCAGAGTTGTCAGATTCTGTACTTCTCTCGGGCGAGGTTCGATTCCCGCCCCTCGCAACTATGGAGCAGCAGCCATGAGCAAAGCTCTCGATTGGGTCTATCGCGCGAACGAGGTCGCAGGCCGCCGTGTGAACGAGACACACGATGTCGGAGCCGAGGATCGCGCCGAGTTGGCCCGCATGCTCGACATCCTCTCCTGCGATGCCCTCAAGGTGAGCTTCGCTCTGGAACCCTTGAAAAATGAGCGTTTCCGGTTGAGCGGCACGATCGACGCCCAGGTTACCCAGGCCTGCATCGTCACCCTCGAGCCCGTCCCTTCGAGCATCAGCGAGCAATTCTCCGTCGAGCTCTATCCGGCCTTGGCACCTCCCGAGGAAGCTGGCGGCGGGGAAGAGCAGGAAGTACTGAGCTCGCCCGATATCGAGCCCTATGAGGATGGCCGTATCGACGTCGGAGCCATTGTTTACGAGGTTTTGTCGGCAGCCCTCGACCCCTACCCGCGCAAGGAAGGCGTCGAGTTCGATTGGGTCGACCCCAAGATCGCCGCCGATCCCGGCGCTGTGAGCCCATTTGCCGCCCTGGCCAAGCTCAAGCCGAAGAGCTAAAGCGGCTGATCTGTATGAAAGCCGTACGCGACCGGTCACCCCCGACGTGCTAACTGCCCTTCGAGGCTTGTCCACGAGGTCGCGGGCTGGTCGGCCGAATCCGGTTGTGCCGGGGGTTCAAATGGGTATTTTCCCGATCGCGTGGGTATGCTTCGGACCTATAGGGCCGTGTCATCGGCCCTCCATCGTTTCTGAAACCACAAAGATTTAGGCGCCATGGCTCAGCCGCGGACAATAGCGCTCGACGCCATGGGTGGCGATCACGGCCCGGAGGTTGTCATCCCCGGTGCCGCCATCTCGCTCGTGCGCCATCCGGCGCTGAGCTTCATCTTCTATGGCGACGAGGCCCGGATCGCTCCGGTGCTCGCGGCGCATCCCGAGCTCGCGAAGAGATCTCGCGTCGTACATACGGCGCTTGCCGTCTCCATGCATGAAAAGCCGAGCCAGGCGCTCCGTCGCGGTAAGGGCTCGAGCATGTGGCTCGCCCTCGAAGCGGTGCAGAAGGGCGAGGCCCACGCCGCCGTCTCCGCCGGCAACACCGGCGCGCTCATGGCGATGTCCAAGCTCATCCTGAGACCCATGAAGGGAATTGAGCGCCCGGCAATTGCCGCCTTGTGGCCGACGATCACATCCGAATGCATCGTGCTCGATGTCGGCGCCAACATCGGCGCCAGCGCCCGCCAGCTTGCGGATTTCGCTCTCATGGGCGCGGCCATGGCGCGGGCCCTGTTCCACGTCGAACGGCCCACCGCGGCGCTTCTCAATGTCGGTGTCGAGGAGATCAAGGGCGCGGAAGAGGTCAAGGAGGCCCACGCACTGCTGAAGTCCCTGGAGCTCCCGCTCGACTATCGCGGCTTCATCGAAGGCAACGAGATCGGTCACGGCGCCGCTGACGTCGTCGTCGTCGAGGGCTTTGCCGGCAACATCGCACTCAAGACCGCAGAAGGCACCGCGCGCCAGATTGGCCAGTATCTCAAGGACGCGATGATGCGCACGCTCTTGTCGCGCATCGGCGCCTTCCTCGCCCGCGGCGGCTTCCGTGTCTTGAAGCAGAAGATGGACCCGCGGCGCGTTAACGGCGGAACATTTCTCGGACTGAACGGCATTGCCGTAAAGAGCCACGGAGGCACGGACGCGCTGGGCTTTGCGAGCGCCGTCGATCTCGGCTACGAAATGGCCGAAAGCGGCCTCATTGAGCGCCTCGCGGGCGATCTTGACGCTTTCCACCACAGGCTAGGCAAGGCTCAGACAGAAACATGATCTGTCGCGGCCCGGATAAAGCGGCCGGCAGTCCCAATTAAGAGGCAAGCAATCGTGGCAGTCATTCGATCGGTCATCCGCGGCGTGGGCGCGCATCTGCCCGAGAAAGTCGTCACCAACGCGGAGCTCTCCAAGATTGTCGACACGACCGACGAGTGGATCGTGGAGCGCAGTGGCATCCGCGAGCGCCGCATCGCCGCGCCGCACGAGCTCACCTCCACGCTCGGCATTGCAGCCTCCCATCAGGCCCTTGTGCGCGCCGGTATTGATCCGGTCGACATCGATCTCGTGATATGCGCCACGGCTACTCCTGACCGCACGTTCCCGTCCACCGCCGTCAAGATCCAGGCTGGCCTCGGCGTCAGCAAGGGCGCGGCTTTCGACGTACAGGCCGTGTGCTCCGGTTTCGTCTACGCACTCACCATCGCCGACAACTTCATCAAGACCGGGCAGTCGAAGCGCGCCCTCGTCGTCGGCGCCGAAACGTTCTCGCGCATCCTCGATTGGAGCGACCGCTCGACGTGCGTCCTGTTCGGTGACGGCGCCGGCGCCGTCGTGCTCGAAGCCCAGCCTCAGCATGGAACGCGCGACGACCGCGGCATCATCGCGACGCGCATTCGCTCCGATGGACGCTTCGAGGATCTCCTCTACGTCGACGGTGGCCCCGGCTCGACCAAGACCGTCGGACACCTGCGCATGAACGGTCGCGAGGTCTTCCGTCACGCCGTTCAGAAGATCTCGGGCGTGATCGAGGAAACGCTCGTACAGACCGGCTACGCCGCCGACGAGATCGATCTCTTCGTTCCGCACCAGGCCAACGTCCGCATTCTCGAAGGTATCGCGGCCAAGCTCGGAGTCGATCCGAACAAGATCATCATGACGCTCGCCAAGCACGGCAACACCTCTGCCGCCTCGATCCCCCTCGCTCTCAATCAGGCGTTCGAGGAGCATCGGGTGAAGGAGGGGAGCCTCGTGCTCATGGAGGCCATGGGCGGCGGCTTCACCTGGGGTGCCGTACTGGCCAGATGGTAAAGTTTTGTGTGTAATAAAAGGTGCTGCTGCACCGCACAAAACGACCTGTAATCGCCACGTTTAGGCATGTGGATAGGTATCGGTAAATTATCCGAGCTATTTCAGGCGCTTGTTGTGATCTGTCATTGACCGTCCCATTTCCCCTCGCTAGCATAGAAAGAAATATCTATGCGAACGGGGAGGCGCAAAACGATGGGAGGCAAGACACTTACACGTGCCGATTTGGCCGAGGCGGTCGTCCGCAAGGTCGGGCTGCCTCGTAACGAGTCTCAGGAGCTCGTTGAGCTGGTTCTCAACGAAATCTCAGACAGCCTCGCGCGCGGTGAGCAGGTCAAGTTGTCATCGTTCGGCTCGTTCGGCATTCGCCAGAAGGGCGAGCGCGTCGGCCGCAATCCGAAGACCGGCAAAGAGGTTCCGATCACGCCTCGCCGCGTTCTCGTTTTCCGCCCCAGCAACATCATGAAAGACCGGATCAACACCGGCCGCACGCGTCGCACGAAGCCGCTCGAGTGAGCCGCTAGCTTCGCGCGTCCTGCGCGAAGCTACATCGCCACCCCGAGCGGACCTTTTGCCGCGGCGAAGCTTGGCAACGCCGAGCCCTCCATTCGCTTTCCTCAAAGCATGCACATTTCCAGCGGCGCGCTGAAAGCTGCCGCGACGTACATCTCTGCGAGCATACGCAAGTGCACAAACTCGTTCAGGAGATGGCTGCAACACACGGCGAGCAAAACAAACCTGTGATTGTCGCGTCGATTTGATCAAGACGCGCTGCGTCGTTGGCGGTATCATCCTTGTGAGGACGCCTTAGCCGGAGCATCCCGATTTGGGCAAAGGTTGCTACGCCAGACACGTTCATGCGTGCGGCGCGTCAGGGCAACGGCGTCTCCTTGCAAATAACGCCAAGGCATCGAGGGGTAACGATGAGCAAGGCAGCGGAAGCATTTCGTACTATCAGCGAGGTCGCTGATGAGCTCGACGTTCAAAAGCACGTCCTGAGATTCTGGGAGGCGCGCTTCCCGCAGGTGCGTCCGATGAAGCGTGGCGGCGGACGCCGCTACTATCGTCCCGAGGACATGGAGCTTCTTCGCGGAATTCGTCATCTGCTGCATGCCGAGGGTTACACCATCAAGGGCGTGCAGAAGATCCTGCGCGAGCATGGCATCGATCACGTCAAGCAGCACGGCCGTCCCGTCCAGCAGACGTCGGCGAGGCGTGGCGGCGAGGCCGAGAAGCGTTCGGCCCATGATGCCCGCGCGCTCCCTGCGAACGTGCCTGCCCTGCCTATCGGCGGGCGGCAACCGGCCTCTGGCCGTGGCGGCTATGCCGGCACGGAACGAGGCTCGCGACGCCCTGGCACCGGCCGCAACGCGACGGCAGCTGAAAATCGCGCCCTGCTGGAGGCGGCGCTGAAGGAGCTGGCCGAGTGCCGCAGAGCGCTGCTCGAGCTGGCCAGACAAGAGGAACCGGTCCGTGCGCCTCGGCGAGCGCGGGCGGCGGGTTCCTGATCCCGTCAGATGGCGCCCGTAAAAATCCAAGACGCGGGCGCAGCCATCGCCGAGCCAGAGTTATGGTTGATCGACATCGACGCGTCGGCGGCAGCTCTTGAAGCCGCCGAAGCGAGGCGGCGACTGCTCAGCGAGAGCGACGAGGAGAGAATATCGGCATTGTCCGATGCCGGCATGCGCCGCGCGCGCCGCGTTTCACATATCGCCTTGCGGCTCTTGATCGAGCGCGCCTTCGGCTCGCGCTGGCGGCAGGTGCCTTACGTCATATCCGAAACAGGCAAGCCTCTGCTCGAAGGCCTCGAAGGCGGCTTCAGTCTTTCCCATACGCGCGGCCTCGCTCTCATAGGGATGACACCTGAGGGCCCGATCGGCGTCGACATCGAGCGCACGCGTACCCTGCGCATCCCGCAAGGAAGGCGCGATGCGCTCGAGCATGCCGGCGTCGTTCTGGCCGGCGGAGTGCCGCTGCAAGGCGGCGACCCCGATGAGCGGCTGTTGATGGCATGGGTTCGCTTCGAGGCCGTGGCTAAGGCGGAGGGGTGCGGCATCGGTCCGCTGTTGTCGCGCTTCGGCTTGGGACGCCGCGAGATTGCGGCCGAGGTCATGGACATCGACTTCCTGGCCCATGACGTCGAGGTCGGCATTGGGATTTTTGCGGCTGCCGCGGTGCGGGCTGGGCAGACCCTTGGCCTCCCGCGCCATCTGCCGCATACGGCCGACGGCCTCGAAGCGCTGATTTCGTGAGCAGCCACCTTGGCTTGCCAAAAAATAAAGTATAGCTCCCGGCATCGGAACGAGGCGTTGACCGCGGGCCTCTAACCGGGCAAAAGGGGGCCCTCAGACCATGATCGCTTCTGGCTCTACCAGTCGGAAGCGAAACCCCATTGGTCTCGTCGGAGCGTAGCGCAGCCTGGTTAGCGCACCAGTCTGGGGGACTGGGGGTCGGAGGTTCAAATCCTCTCGCTCCGACCAATATTTTCAATGACTTATGACGCATTGCTAAGACGCCGTATCGGGCGGGGCCCAAACGGGGCCCAAGCTCCGTGCTGCTGCGATGTGCCATTCGTATACAGATCGTGATGTTGAAGGAGGCGTTCATACGCTGTCCTTATTCGCGTCGCTAATGCCGCATCGAGCGTTCATCCAATCGCGAACTTCGCGCTCTAGCCAGACAGACCGATTTTCCCCGATGCGGATACGCCCAGGAAACTTGCCTGCGTGCTCTAAGACGAGCAGGTACTGCACCGCGTAAGGCACAAGGCCACGAAGCTCCTTTTTGGAGATAAAGCGGTCTTCAGGACCAATGACCACTTTCGGAACCATCGGGCCAACTGTTCGCGCATCGATCTTGGACTGCATCCAGCGAAGCACATCCTCCTGCAGCCACACGATACGCCTAGGTCCTACATGGATGCGCCTAGGAAACTGACCGGTTGCTTCTTGCCGGAATAGAGTCATATGCGAGTAGACAACTCGATTGAGAACTTCACGCAATCTCCAAAATATGGCTGTGCTTCTGTTCATCGAACTCGTCCAAAGTTGTCGGTGTCAGATGCGACATGGACGCCCGAAAAAGGGGTCCCTTTTGTCTTGTGGGTTTTTGTTCCCGGGCGTGGTATGATAAACTCTGAAAAGTGATGAGTTTCGCCGCCCAATTGTTGCGGGCGCGCGCGCCATCAAAAGGGACCCCATTTGATAATGTGAGCCGCACGCGCTTTTGCGCGCACGAGAGCGGCTTGCGATTTGAAAGGCATGTTGATCGGTTACGCGCGTATATCGACGGACGAACAGAACCTGGCGATGCAGCTCGACGCGCTAAGGTTGGCTGGTTGCCATCAAGTGTTTTGCGACGAAGGGATCAGCGGCGCATCGACGGAACGCCGAGCGCTCAGGGAGGCGCTGACGGTCCTTACCGCCGGCGACGTACTGGTTGTTTGGAAGCTGGATCGGCTGGGACGTAGCCTGGCCCATCTCATTCAAATCACGACCCGCCTGGAAGCCGAAGGCGTCGGGTTCCGCTCGCTCTCCGAAGCCATCGACACGACGACGGCAAGTGGCAGGCTCCTCTTTCACGTCATGGGAGCCATAGCCGAGTTCGAGCGCAGCCTAATCAGCGAGCGCACGCGCGCGGGGATGGCTGCCGCGAAGGCTCGGGGTCAGCACCTTGGCCGGGAGCGGAAGCTCACAGACGAGGACGCGTTGTGGGCAAAGAGGATGATCGAAGCCGGTCGGCTGTCACCTGAAGAGGTGCTCATTGCCCTTCGGGTGTCACCATTGACGCTGCGTCGCGCATTGCGACAAGCGGCGTTAAACGCTGAAGCCTAGGACAGCGGTCAAGAGAGATAGATTTTAAGCCGCTAAAGTTTGCCAGCAGACAGCTACGCGGATCGCGCCATTGACCCTTCCTTCCGCATACTCTGCCGCTGTCGCTCGTATTGAGGCTCTCTGGAGAGAGGCGCGCCCTCAAGTCCTCGCGCTTGCGGTTCAACCGCCCTCCGCCGAATGCGAAAAGACCGCCTATCTCCGTGCGCTCGATGAACTGTATGTACACGACGCATACAACTCGCTCTCTATTGAGGGATACGTCGTCACGACAGATCTGATCGAGCGCGTGCGGTGCGAACATTGGACATTTCGAGTCAATGACGCGGATCACGAGGACCGCGATGTGCTTGCGGCTCGCGGCTATTGGCAAGCCTTCCAGTCCGTCGTGAGAAACGTAGAGCTCATCTTGGATGGCGCCGACCCAGGCGTGATCGCCAAAGCAGCGGTCCGGACTTGGTACGCTGAGCTGTTTAAGCCGTTTGCCGACGCGGGAATCATGTCTCCAAGCGCTTTGGCAGGCTATCGGAACATTCCCGTTTATCTGCGGGGCTCACGCCATGTCCCACCGCGTTGGGAAGCAATTCCAGATGCCCTCGACATGATGTTCGATCTGCTTCAGCAGGAGACATCGCCCGTTGTACGGGCCGTTCTCGGTCACTGGTTGATGGGCTACATCCATCCGTTTCCGGACGGGAACGGTAGAACCGCACGCTTTCTCATGAACGCCATGCTCGCGTCTGGCGGCCTTCCCTGGCTAACCATCCGTTTCGAGGACCGTGCGCAATATTTGGAGACCCTCGAACAGGCGAGCGTCGGCGGCGACGTCCTGCCCTTCGCGCGGCTTATCGTTGAGGGAACGACCAGCAAACTCGGCTGAGCCGCGAGAATGCTGCGGACGTCAGCCTGCGAAGCCGCTGGGTGTCTCAAAGGCCGAGAAAGCGGACCGGAGAGCTGTGTCGGAAAGTTTCGACGTTCTAGTCTGCAGCCACATCCGGCAAGCACAGGAAGCGGTCTCATCCGAAGACCAGTTCCATGAATTCGTCGTTGAGCTTGACGTCCTCGGTCTGGATATTGACCTCTAGAGCGGAAATGATGTCACTCTGCGCCCGATCGGTAAGCTCGCCAATCTCAACGAGCTGTTCGGCGAGGAAGCGTGCGTGACCAAAGGATCCCGCGAACTTCAGCTCTCGGGCAAGGCCTTCACTTAAGGATGCCTTCGCGCGAGCATCCCGCTTGAGCTGATCAAAAATCAACTCGGCAAGTTTGCGGGCAGTGGCGTCGTCCTGGACAATGGCCTTTGCCACTTGGACTTGTTCGAGCAGCCCTTTCAGGTTCTCTCCGGCCATCACGGCGAGAATTGGTACGTTCTTGCCAAAGGCGTATCCGACTTCCTGACCTGTCCAATCACTGGCGGCGAAACCTGCTGAACAATATGCGAAGAGAGCCTCCATCGAGCGCAGTCCCGTTTCAAGTTCAGCGCGCCATACCTTGCCGATTTCTATGGCTTCATGTGCGAGGAACGAGGCGATGCCGTAATATTCCAGTGCCTCGCGCAGTAGGGCAAGCGTGGCTTTTTGGTCGTCGCGGTGGGAGATAAAGAGCTTCAAACCGCGGCGCGGCCACGGCGCGTCAGCATGCCGATGGGGACCAACCTCGAAGTACCGCAAAATCGCGTTCGAAGCGTCGTCGTCAGCTTGCTGGAGATAGCCCAGCGTCCGCCGATTCACAGTGCCGTTTGCGCGAGCGTCTTTTGGCAGGCCAAGGTTATTTAGGATGTTAATGCCGTCGCCCCAATATCCATTGCCAGAGACGATCGCTGCGATTTCCGCTATCTGCTGTGCAGTCAACGCCATGGTGCGCGTCCGGATTATACTGGGGCGGGAGGGATCGACAATTCTTCTGCGATTCGAGTGACACGGTTACGCTTCAGGCAGGCCCTGGTCTTGCCCCCGAAAACGGAGCGCGCGCAGGCGGGGACGCGAATTTGAAATCCTTGGCCGCGTCCCGAGTCGTCAACACGGAACGTCCGTCTATCCTATGCCAACGAGATACCGCGAACGATACTGCGGCCGGCGCCCTGTTTTTCCACCACGATCTGCGTGAGGATCCGGTCTTTCATCGCGTCGACGTGACTGATGACGCCGATGGTGCGCCCTTCGTTCTGGATCGCCTCCAGACCCTCCATAGCCAAATCGAGACTGCCTGCGTCCAGCGCGCCAAAACCCTCGTCTATGAAAAGTGTTTCGATAAGCTGTTTTCGCGCTGCCAACTTTGAGAGGGCAAGCGCGAGCGCCAAAGATACGAGAAAGCGTTCGCCGCCGGACAAGCTGCGGACGCCGCGAACCTCCTCACCCATGTCGCGATCTATCACCTGGAGTGAAAGATCGTCGCCGGGCGCGCGGGACAATCTATAGCGGGGTGCAAGGAGGCGCAGTTGATCGCTTGCCAGCTCAAGCAGGACACCGAAGGTATGGCCTTGTGCAAAGCGGCGGAACTTCGTGCCGTCGGCTGAGCCGACGGCGTGGTTGACCGCATCCCAGGTGTCGCAAATGGCTTTGGTCGCAACGATCTGGTCAAGATAGGCCGCGTGGGTGAAACGGGCCTCCTCGTCATTAGAGAGCATTAAGCCGATTTCACCCAGTCGTTGGTCGGCGCCACTGCGCCGCACCGTGAGGGCTTGCACCGCGCCGGCAATCTCCTCGCGAGACTGCGCGGGTAAAGTGCCGTCGGAGTGATGGTCGTCATAAGCCTGCTCGGCTTCATCGAGCATTCGCTGCGCACCAGTGACCGCGTCTTCGGCCTCTCTTAATTTCACCTCGGTGGCTATTAACCAGGCTTCTCCCTTGGCCAACAGACCACGAAGCTGCTCTTCAGACCAGGCGAGGATCGTCAGCGCATCGGCCAAGTCGAATTGTGCGCGATCTTGGTCGGCCGCCAGCTGCTGCCGGTTCTCATCGGCAGCCTTGGCATTTGCAGTTGCCGTAGCCAGGGCGATATCCGCGTGAGCGCTTTTTTCGCGTGCCTCCTGGGCTAATGCGAGAGCCCGCTCGCGGGCCGCTTCGTGCCGGGTGCGGTGGTTGGTCGTGTTCTCACCGCCAAGAACTGCTCCGCGTTTCGCGCGCAGATCCAAAAGTGCGCCATTGGCTAATGCAGCTTGGTCTTGTGCGGCCGCAGCGTCACTGGCGCTAGTCTCTGCGGCTGTGGTCGCTGAGGCGATCTTCGGATCGAGTGCCACGGACCGGTCGGTGGCATCAGCCAGGCGCCGTCTGGCCTTCGCAAGTTCGTTCGCTCGGGTGAAGCAGCATGCCAGGGTTCCTTCCGGGTCTGCGGTCAAGCGCGCGAGGTCAATACCCATGGGCGCCAACAGCGCGCATAGATCCGTCTGGCATTGTGCGAGCGTGCTCGTCTGCGAGATCAGTTGGCTTCCGAGCGCGGCAACGGCCGCCATCTTCTCGCCCCGTTCGCCAATAGCTGTCTTATGGGCGGTCTCGGCGTCCTGCTTTCGCCCACGCGCCGATTCCAGTTTCTTTCTCAGCCCACCGACTTCTGCCGCAACGGCTTCAAGAGCCTTGCTCTGTTCGGTCAGCGAGTGGAAGCGGTCTTTCGCGTCGCGGAGCAGTTCGGAAATCTTGGATGGAAGTCCGTCTTGATTCAGCGAGTCGTGTTGAAGGTCGATCGTGACTCCACCCGCGGCCAGGGATGTGAGTTTCGTCGCCCAGTCTCCGCGCAAAAGGGCAATCGTCGCGTTCTCCTGCTGCTTGATATCATTCGCAGCCTGCAAAGCCTGGGTCGTGGCGTCAAGTGTGGCGCGTGCCTCGGCGAATGCCAAATCGAGTTTTGATTTCTGCCGCTCGAGCGACGCGATTCTTTCACGATGTGCCGATGACTTCTCCGCCAGGTTTTGGTCATGCAGGGGATGGTCGCGCGACCCGCACACCGGACACGGGTCACCGTCCTGTAGCGACGAACGGAGTTGCTCGGCTTCGGTGCTGAGTGCCTTTTCGAACAAGTCCATTGCGCATCGCGCTTCCTCGATGCGCGCAGCAAGGACTGGAGCGTCGCGGTGGAAGCTAGCAACGGCCACCTCAGCTTCGCTCCATTTCTGTTCAGCATCCGCTGCAGACGTCTCGGCGGCTTTCATGCGTCCGTGGGATGCCTGGATTTGATCGGGGATGCCGCCGAGTTCGGTCAGGCCGATCCGCAGCGCTGAAACCTGTGCCAGTTCATCCCCTAGGCCGCGATGTTCGCCGAGTTCAAGTTTATCCAATAACGGCTTGATCTGGTTGGAGAGGCGTTCGAGCTCCTCGTCGATCTCACGGCAGGAGCCATGACGGGCCGACACGTCGCTGTCAGACTGCGCCAAGATCTGACGCGCCAGGTCGAGGTTCTCTTGAGTGTGCTGCGATGCGCCCCGGACATCGCGATATCGATTTGAGAGCGATTTGGCTTCGGCAAGGCGGTCAAGAAGTCCACCAGCGTCTACGTAGGTCGCGACGGTGTCGTTGGCCTGCTTCATCTCGTCTGACAAACGGGCCTTGGATGTGACGAGCAGTGCTAGCGTCCCGGCTAGGTTCTTGGACAGCGCCGCCTTACGTAACGAAATCTCCTCCGTTTCGGCTGCGTGCTTGGCGGCATGCACGATTTGCTGGTCGAGTTCGGCGGCGTTGACCCAAGTCGGCTCAAAGGCCTTGCATGCATCTTGGTGTTGGCTTGCGGTGTCTCGCGTGGTCGACCAGGTAGCTGCGCAGACTGACGCGTCCTTGGTACGGTTTGTGAGCGCGGATGCAGTGGCCGTGCAGGCCGCCTCTGCTGTCTGCACACGGTTGCGGGCATCGTCATATGTCTTCAATGTGCCGGCGTGCGTGAGCGCGACTTTTGTCCGGCCGAGTTCTTGCCTGTCGTCGGCCAGGGCGCTCAGTGACGTTTGACACGCGGTCAGCGTCGATAGAGCTGTTTCGCGTGACATTGAAAGCCGTGCGCTCGTGTCCCACCAGGTTACGAGGGCGGCGAGCGATGCCTCCTCCGTGGCAAGGTCGTTGAGAGTGACTCCAAGTGCTGCCTGCTCTTCGCGAAGTAGCGCAAGCTGTTGCTCGTCAATCAACGCAATCTGGCCTGCGAGATCATGAAGCTTTTGCATGGTCGAACGCTTGTCTGTCGCCACCTGGTAGACGCGCTGCGAAAGGCGGGCATAGATCTCTTCGCCGGTGATTTTTTCAAGCAAGTCGGCGCGGGCTTTGCCGTCCGCAGTCAGGAAGGCGTCGAAGCGGTTTTGGGCGAGGACCACGGTCCGTGTGAACTGATCGTAGGTGAGGCCAAGCGCCTGTTGGATCGCTGCGAGCGTTTCTGTCTTAGTGCCGCCGAGACTTGTCTCGCTTCCGCCGGACTCGATTTTAACGAGCTTCATGGCGCTGGACTGCAGCGCGCCCGTAGATTTTTTTTTGGCCCTATGGATTTCCCATCGCGAACGGTAGGTGCTGCGGTCGGCACCGACAAAGGTCACCTCCGCAAAGCCATAGCCGAGACCGCGTGTCAAAATCGCGCTTGGAGCGTCTGCTCGCTCTGACTTTTCCGCGCCGGCACTGACCTCCTTGTCGGGGCCGGATCCGTCGAGGCGCGGGAAACCGTCAAAGAGCGCCAGCGTTATGGCGTCTAGAATTGTCGATTTGCCGGCGCCGGTTGGCCCGGCAATCATGAAAAGCCCGGAACGCTCAATCTCAGGCGATGCGAGATCGATTTCAAACTCGTCGCATAGGCTCGCCAGTCCCTTCCCCTTGATCCGCAGCAGCTTCATGGAGACGTCTCCATCAGCACTTCATTGAAGGCTGCGACGTGTCCAACGGCTGGATCCGTGCCGGCGTGGGCGCTCTTAAACGCGAGTGGGAAAAGAGTTTGGGGCGTATGCCCGTCGAGTCCTTGGGGCAAGGCCACGCCGTTTGGTCGCTCAACGGCACTCTGAAGACTGGGGACGATGCGCACCAATCGGACCGGCAGACCAGCACGAGCAACCTCATCGGTCAGATCCGCTGCAGCCTTCGGCCGTGGTTCTTTCAGCCGTAATGCAATTTCGACGAAGGGGCGACGTTCGACTGGGGTGTCGTTTGGAACGCCAAGGTCGGACAGCGTCGCAGCGATAAGGTCGAGCGCCCGCTCGGGTTCGACGCCGTCGGTCGCCGGAATCAATAAATGCGGCACGCTCCTCGGAACAGGTATGCCGTTGGCCGTGCGCGTCCCGTCGGATGCGATATCCAAAAGGACGATCTCATGCGGATAAGTGCGCTCCTTCGCGGTCAATGGGATGGGTGAGCCTGAATAGCGGATGCGGCCGAAATCCATGTGTTGCGGCAAGTGGAGGTGGCCGAGAGCCACATACGCCGCCTCGGAAGGAAAGCAATCAATGGGGACGGCCTGTTCACCACCGATGAGGATGGGGCGTTCGCTCTCGCTTTCTTGCCCGCCTGAAACGTGAAGATGGCCGGTGACGATGCATGGCGCGCGTGCCATAGCGGCGGCGCACGCCTCCCACGTTTGGCGATAGAGCGTCGCCGCACGGCCCGGCAGGGTCTCGTCGGCGCCAGCCGTTGGCAAGTCGCTTAGCCTGAGGAATGGCATCGCCAAGATCACCCCGTTACCTGCGCGGACGAGTAGACGGTCGACATCAAAGCCATCGGATCGTCGTGGAACGGAGCCGACGAGGCGAACGCCCGATCGGGCAAGAGGAACAAGTGCATCAAACCGAGATGGCGAGTCGTGATTGCCGGCGACGGCGACAATTTCCAGAGTGGGAAGCGCCGCGTGCGCCCGCTCTGTAAAGCGGGCGAACACCTCCATGGAATCGTTCGAGGGGTTGGCGTGGTGGAAGACGTCGCCAGCAATCAAAAGGGCGTCCGGCGAATGCAGTCGACATTGACCAAGCAGCCAGTCCAGGAAGGACTCGTGCTCGAACCGCCGCGAGAACGAGTGGAGCTCCTGCCCGATGTGCCAATCCGCAGTGTGGATAATGCGCATGAATCCTCCGTCCATCTAGTTTTTAGATGGACATGCGCAACTCGTCAATCTAGTTTCTGGATGTATGAATAGGAAGTTGCCAAGTCCAACGTTGCGCCACAGCGTGGTAGAAAGGCTGCGCTTCATCGATGCGCGGTTGTTTTGGGACGCTAGAATAAACCGCTCTGATCTGATCAATGAGTTTGCGGTGTCTCCCGCGCAATCGGCCGCGGATTTTAGAGAGTACTTGGCGCAATCCCCAAGAGGCGTCCATTACGACACGCGTGCAAAAGCGTATGTTGCCACGGTCCAATTCGAGCCAGTATTCGGAAAACCGGATGCGCGTGCCGAGCTTGAGCGATTTCTTGTGGATGAAGATCCCCTCGTCTCGGAGCTAACTCGGCTTGAACGGCCGCTCGATCCGAGCCTGACAGCATTCGTGCGACGCGCGGCGCGCGACAACCAGAAAATTAGAGTTCAGTACCAGTCCTTTACACAGCCAAATCCGTCCTGGCGGTGGCTTGCTCCGTTGCGCCTGATCAGCGATGGCCAGCGTTGGCACGTTCGCGCATGGTGCTATCGCGAGCAGAAATGGAAGGATTTTGTTCTCGCGCGCATCCTTGACATCGGTGAAGCTGAAGCTGCGGAATTGCTGCCGCCGGACTCCGATTGGATTGAAACGATTACGTTGGTTCTGATGCCCTCAGTACATCTGTCGAAAGGGCAAAAGGCCAGCGTTATGCGCGAATTTGCAATGCGCAATGGGTGCCTGGTCGTCACCATGCCGCGAGCCATGAAGATATACGCAGTGCGGCGGTGGGGCCTCAACAGACCGGAAGCGCGACTGAGGTTGGTTAGCGTAGAGGACTACAAGAAAATTAAGCAGGGGGCGGGGGAATGAGCCAACAGACAGTTTTTGAGAAGCCGCGCTGGCTTCGGGATTTGGCTCGATTCCTGCCGCTCAAAAGTCAGTTCGTCTTGTCGGGCAATGTACGTGATCTGCAGATCAGCGAGTCGGCTCCGGGCACATATGCGGCTGTATCGCTGACGCATGCGCTGCATCAGGAGCTGAAAGCGTCCGACTACAGCGCAACGCTCGTCTACGACCTTGTCTCTGGCTTTACGCCTTTCGGCAGCAATGAAGCCGAAATGGCCGCCAGCCGTCGGTTGATGGAACGGGTAGGCCTAGGGTCCGGAGAAGGCAACGCGCCCGCCGGCGCGCCGGTCCTGATCGACGTGCTGGGCAAGCTTGCCGCTTTGGACGGCCCGCCCGTTGCGCTCGTCATCGACTTCGCGTCACGGCTGCTGATCCGCAATGATGCGATGAGCGAAGGCGAGCAACGGCTGTTCTCAAACGCGCTCGTCCAGAGCCATAGGGCGCGTCCCCGCCCATCAGGTCCCACAAAAGTGCCGGCCTTCAACACGGTCATCTGGATAGTTGAGCGCGAAGGCAACCTGCCGGATTGGCTCATCATTGACAATCCTCGGCTCCGCCACATCCCTGTCGCCAAGCCGGACACGCTCGCGCGCGGCGCCATTGCACCCCAGTTGCTCCGGAATATGCCGGAAGGAGCGAACCTGACGGACGAGGTCGTCGGCGGCATGGTTCGCGAGTTCGTCGAACAAACCGAGGGACTGCTACTCGTCGATTTGACTGCCATCTCGCAGCTTGCGAAGCGTGAAAATATCCTCGTGACCAAGGTCGCCAACGCCATCCGCAACTACAAGGTGGGCGTCACGGAGGATCCCTGGCTCAAGATCCCTAAGGCGAAAATTAGGGATGGCGAAAGGTTCCTCAAGGAGCGGGTGAAGGGCCAAGACCACGCCGTCGTGCACATGATGGATATCATCAAGCGCGCGGTTACAGGCGTAGGCGCCAATCGGCGAGGTGGAAGGCCGCGCGGCGTGGCGTTCCTGGCGGGGCCGACCGGCGTCGGCAAGACCGAGCTGGCTAAGACGGTCACCAGCCTGCTGTTCAATGACGAAAATTCTTACATCCGCTTCGACATGTCGGAGTTCAGTGCTGAACACGCCGACCAGCGTCTGATCGGAGCTCCTCCTGGCTATGTCGGCTACGATGCCGGCGGCGAGCTAACGAATGCGATCCGGGAACGGCCGTTCAGTGTGGTTCTCTTCGACGAGATTGAAAAGGCGCACCCACGCATCCTCGACAAATTCCTTCAAATTCTTGACGATGGCGTTCTCACTTCCGGCCGCGGCGAGCGCGTATATTTTTCGGAGGCGTTGATCCTCTTCACGTCCAACCTTGGCATCTACAGGCTCGATGAGAACGGCGACCGCGTGCTTAACGTCGCCCAGACCGAAGAATACGCAGGCGTTCAGAAGAAGGTCAGGTCGGAGATCGACCGCCACTTCAAGCAGGTCATCAATCGACCAGAGCTACTGAACCGCATGGGCGAAAACATCATCGTCTTCGACTTCGTGCGGAAAGATGTGGCTGTTGAAATTTTCGACGCCATGGTGGCGAACACACTCAAGGACGTCGCCGCCCAGGATATTCAAATCAGCATCAGCGACGCCGCCCGTGCGCAACTTCTGGCACTTTGCTTGGCGGACTTGTCCAATGGCGGGCGCGGCATCCGCAACAAGGTTGAGGCGCATCTGATAAATCCGCTCGCCCGCGCCTTGTTCGACACAGGACTGGCTTCCGGAAGCGAGGCCGCGATCGTCGCTGTGAAGGCCGGCAAGATCACCCAGCTGGAACTTCGTGAGGGTCGCCTATGAGGATAGGTATTTCGCGAGTTCATTTCCCCATCACGACCTTGGGGTTGGGGCGCCGGCTCGGCATTTGGTTTCAGGGGTGCTCCATCAGGTGCCCCGGCTGCATCTCGGCCGACACTTGGGCTGCTGGCAAAGGCCTTCTCGAACTCGATGAATTGTTCGAGCGGCTGGATGCGTGGCTGCCTGACTGCGACGGCATCACGATATCGGGCGGCGAACCTTTTGATCAGTGCGATGCGCTCATCGCGGCTTTGACGCGTCTGCGCGCCAAAGTCGACGCCGACATTCTCGTATACAGCGGTCATTCATTTGAACGGCTCGCGGAATCCTTGCAGCGCACGGATGGTCTCATCGATGCGCTGATAACCGACCCTTACCTCGTCCACGCTCCGCAGACATTGCCGCTTCGTGGAAGCGACAATCAACGCTTGCATATGTTGACGCCGCTTGGACGCGAGCGGTTTGCGACCTTCGAGGATCCAGAGCGTCGCGTGCAAACATTTGACGTCATGTTTGACGACGATGGCGCTGTTTGGCTGGCCGGTATTCCACGGCGTGGCGATTTCGAGCGACTAAAGGAGCATCTCGGCCGACTCGGGCATCGCATTCTTACGAGCGAGGATGCGTCGCCGCTTTGCGGAGCGGACCAGCCATGAACCTTAAAACCTGCCCCAGCTGCAATGAGCAGAGGCCCCATTACGAAGTCTTTTGTCAGTCCGATGCTCACGACGGTACGTGCGGCTGGGATTTGACGGATGTGCCTCTTGATTTGCCGCGCTCTGAGGCACCGCAATCTGCACCGCCAAACGCTGGGCCGGTTTGCGTGAAAGGACACCCGCTGAATCCGGGGGATTTCATCTGCGGGGTATGTGGCAGCGACATAGCATCAGGCGATTTTCTGGACCAACCTTCGCAACAGGGCGAGTTCGGTGAGGAAGAACAATTTGAGTATCAACCGCCATTCTCTACTCAGGTTGGTGGTTGGGAGTTGCTCGGGAGATTGGACTCGCCCGGTACGTCAATCGAGGCGTTCCGGGTGCGAGACGCCGATGGCGCGCAGGGAATTCTGACACTCTATCCCTGTGGTGTTCGCCCGGATGCGGGCGTCGACACCGCTGTGGATTCCTTGGCGCCGCATATCGCCGCGCGTATCGCGGCACGTGGCATACACGAGGAGCGATCCTTCGAAGTCGTTGAAACAGCGGACTTTCGAACATTCAGCGACATTGAATTGCCGGCCGGCGAACTAGATGCGTTGCGAGAGATGGTCCGGGCATTGGGGCATGCCCTGCATGCCGTCTCGCGAGCGGGAATACGCCATCGTGATTTGCGGCCGCAGGCCATCCTTTCGGGCGTCGAGCCCGGTCCATTTGCATTCTGCCGCTTCGGCACCGCTCTGCTTTCGTCGCACGATCTGGACAACGCCACGCCCTACGAGCTCACCCGATACATGGCGCCTGAGGTCCTGGCGGGGGCCGTGTCCCCGGCTTCGGACTGGTGGAGCCTTGGCGTCGTGCTGCTGGAGAAATTGACTCTAGGCGCATGCTTCGAGGGTATCAGCGATCAGGCGTTCCTGATGAATGTGGTCGCGAACGGCGCCGATATCCCGGACGCCCTCGACGATGAGACGAAGCTTCTGTTGCGCGGGTTGTTGGCCCGTGACCGAAATGGGCGTTGGAAGTGGGAGGAGGTCGAGGCGTGGACCAGAGGCGAACCTGTTCCTATACCGGACGACACCAGGCCAACTGACGACACGGAAGCAGGATCGATCGTCCTTGGCGGGCACACGTTGCGGACGCCGTCCAAATACGCTCTTGCAGCTGCGAGCGTGGAGCATTGGGCGGATGCGCGGGATCAATTGGCTCGCGGCGCCATTGCCACCTGGCTCGAGGAGTTTCCCGCCGCCGACAAGATGCGGTCGGCCATCCGGATGGTCGTGCGCCGCGAGGGGCTCGATGAGGACACGCGACTTTCGGTGGCGCTGAAGGTCCTGAACCCGATGATGCCGCTGGTTCGTGCCGGAGAAATCATTACGCCCCAGTGGCTCCTCCAACATCCCGTCGACGGGTACAACCTGATAGTCGGCGGTGTGCCGGAACTACTGGAGCAGCTCGGGCATGAGTTTTGGCTCGCACAGCTGCAACGACGTGCATCGGACGTTCGACGACGCGCCGAACAGCTGGCTATTGAACTCGTCGAAGACACGCTGCGCATCAATCTCCTCTGCACGTCCCGTATCAGTCTTGAAGCCATTTGGGGTGAGCTACGGCAGTCCGCACCGGACAGCGATCACAAGGGTGTGGCCTCGCTGATGGACCGGCCGCAGCTCACGGACGTCGATCTGATCGTTCTAATTTCTGCTGGCCGAGGGCAGTTCCGACCGCTTCAGGAGGTCTTACAAAGCGCATCGGAATTGGCGCGACGCGAAGGCGTCACGACGTTTGATGAGTCGAAAGCGGCGACACTTCTTCAAAGTTCTCGCCGGGACGTGTTGCGGCAGGTGGGCGAGAGGCTGGAGAATTTCTCGCGTTGCGGTCTCAGGCGCGTCGATGAGTGGGCCGATCAGTTCAGGCTCGAACGGCGCACAAGCCTATCGCGCGCCGCGGTCATCCTATCTATTCCGCAGGCCCGCTGGAAACGCCCTCCGGGACAGGAATACGTCTCGCAGCTGCTCGGATTCTTCGAAAAGCGCATCAATGTGTCGGTGTCGCGGGGCGCGCTTGCGCGCATGACCATCACCAAGTCCAGCCCGCGCATCGATCTTACCGAACTCGGAACACAGCGAGAGAGTGCAGCGCGGTTGCTCGATCAACTGCTCGAGCGCTCGGACGTTGGCGTCACCCTTGACCCGGGTTTGTTTGCGGAGAACGAAGGCCTCGAGCACCGCCTTCGCACGTTGGTCAGTCGCGCGGATCTGCTTCGGCGCGAGACCGGCATCAATGGACTTTACATGGGTTTTCCTTTCCTCCTGGTGCAACCGAGTGGTGTCGCGGTAAAGCCGCGCATTGCGCCGGTCCTGTTGTGGCCGATCAAGATCGGGACCGAAATCGGCCAGCGGGCCCGCTTCACGCTTGGTTTCGATCGCGATAGGGAAGAAGTTCGCATCAATCCTGCGTTGCAAAATGTCTTCACGCCCCAAGACCTGGCGAAATGGGAATTGGCACGCGACAACATTCTTGGAGGCGTCAGCAGCGCGACCTCCGTCATTGATGAGCTGTCGCACTTGTCGACCAAGGTGCGGCAGGGACCAGTGGCGAAATTGCCTGGGGCCGACGTCAAGGTTGACGCCGGCGTGGTCGATCTCGTTCCGGCCGCCGTGCTCTTTCATGTCACCTTTGTCGGTCAGGCGATCGTCAAGGATATCCGTCAGCTGCAGGCCATTCCGCCGGACGGATCTGGTCTCGAGACGCTTCTGCGGGTGCAGGACGGTGCAAAGAAATCGAGCCCGCCTCCGCTCGCCGATGACGATATTGATCGCTATGCCACTGCCGAAAGTGACCCAACGCAGGATCGCGCAGTGGTCCAAGCGCGTAGCGGCGCCGGACTTGTCATTGAAGGTCCGCCAGGCACCGGCAAGAGCCAGACCATCGTCAACATGGTCGCTGATGCGATAGGTCGGAAGAAAACCATCCTCGTCATCTGCCAGAAGCAGGCTGCCCTCGATGTCGTTCGCAAGCGCTTGCAGCGGGAGGGGCTCGAAAGTCGGTTAGCCTTGGTGACCGATCTCAAGAGGGACAAGCGGCCAGTCATCCAGGCCGTGAGAGACCAGGTCGAGGCGATCCTGCTCAACGGTGTTCCTGACAGTAGTTGGCAAAATCAGCGACGCGCGGTGCTGAATCGCATTAGGCGCTTCGAGGACCAGCTCAATGCGCACCAGCGGTCGATGCATGAGCGTGAAGAGGTTTCCGGGCGAACCTATCGCGAGCTCGTCTCCGAGTTAGTGGCGCTGGAGGATAGTGGTCAGCACGGTGATTCACTGGAGTTGAGGGAGCAGCTTGGCCGTATGGATTCGGATCAGGTTGGAGAGATAATCGACACCTGCGCCGCTATCGGACGACTATGGCTACCTTCTGAGTACGAGGGCAGCTCTCTCTCCCAACTTAAGCCGTTCGGATGGGACACCGCCACCGTCAATCAGTTCCACAAGGATTTTGCAAATTTTTTCGAATGCGAGCGCCAACGTCCTCTCGTCGAAGGGCGAACGCCCGAGATATTCGAGGTCGATGACGCTGACGGGATGTTGCGTTGGCTCGCGGTTTCCAGAGAGCGTTTCAGCAGTCTCAGCGGCCAGGAAGCCGAAGAACTGGCCTATTTCGTTGACTTGTTCGTGGTGTCTGCCCCGACGTCGCCAGCCGGCCCACAATTTCGTCAGCAGCTATCGACCATTTCGCAAGAACTGGCCTCCAGCCCGGGGCCGCCTGTCGAGTTCTCCTTTGAATCGGTCATCGCCTTGCTTGGCGATGCCGATCTTGATCGCTGGATAAGTGTCGCAGCACTGTGCACGTATCCGGCTTCTTTCATCGAGCGTTTGAGCCTGGGCCGGTACATGCGTCGACGCCGGTTGACGAGGTTTCTGCAATCGTCATTCCCGGTTGTCGACGATTTTCTTATGGGACAATTTCTGTCGCAGTGTCGGCACGAAAGAGTTCTCCGCGGACTACGGACGCGCATCAGTCAGATCTACAGCGCGCTTGGGTTTTCGCCCGTTGACCTGGCTCGGGCGACATCGGTGGACCTTTCTGCGCATGCCGATTGGCTGTCCTCGACGCTGTATCGGGTCGCCACTCTCGCAGAGCTGATTGCGGCATCTCCGGTCAGCGCCCGCACGCTTCTTGCCGCGAAGGACCGGCAGGCAGGAGCGTTCGATCGTCACTTTGAAGATATTGACGCGGCTCTCGATCGCTGTGTCGCTCGAATAGAAAGCCTGAATGCGCTCAAGCTGCTTGGGCGATGGTTCGAACCGCGATTGATGGCCACCTGTAAGGACAGCATAGCGAAAAACAAGGCGACGGGTGCGGCGTTGACGCCAATCGTTGAAGCGCTCGCGACATTGCCGGCCTATCAACAGTATCGCGGGCGCGCGGATCGTCTTCCTCAAGAAGTGCACACGACGCTTGCAGCAATGCGTCGCTTGGCGCCCGCACTGCGCGCAATCGATCAGGATGGCTTGGAGGATGCAATCCGCGAACTACTCCGTAGGGAGGCATGTCTGGGCTGGAAGGCCGCATTGGAAGCCGCTGATCCGATCTTCTTGATTGAGCACCCCGAGATTGAAGGGTTGGTGCGCTCTTTGGCAGAGGCGGAAGCCGAATTGCGGACAATCAACAAGCGCGCCATCACTGCCAACATCGACGCCAGGCAATTAGGGTCGCGTGACAAGTGGGAAGATATCACCCGCTTCACTGGCCCCCGGGCGCGAAGCCTTCGCGAGTTCGTGGAGGCGGGCTGGGATATCGGCCTAAAAGAACTCCGTCCCGTGTGGCTGATGGGGCCAGAAGTCGCGAGCAGCATGCTGCCGATCCGGCAGATGTTCGACACGGTAGTGTACGACGAGGCCTCGCAGATGCCCGTGGAGTTCGCACTGCCGTCCCTGTTCCGGGGAAAGACGGTGGTCGTCAGCGGCGACGACAAGCAGCTTCCTCCCACCTCATTCTTCGCCAATCGCGTCGACAGCGACGAAGACGATTCGGTCGAGTTTGAAGAGGTGGCTGATGACCTCGACGAGGAAGAAAGGCGCGTCGCGACCGAGACCTGGAACCGAAGGGAGATCAAGGACTGTCCGAACCTTCTCGATCTTTCGAAATCCGTCTTACCCAAGGTCATGCTTCAGGTTCACTACCGATCGGCTTTCCGCGAGCTGATTTCGTTCTCCAACAATGCCTTTTACGACGGCGACCTCAACGTCCCAGTGAGGCACCCGCAGGCCGAGGTTGACCGCGAGAAGCCTCTTGAGGTGGTCCGGGTGGACGGTCTCTATGACCAACGCACGAATGGCGACGAGGCGAAGAAAGTCGTGGACCTTTTGGCGGCAATCTGGGACGCCGGCCCCAATCCGCCGTCTATTGGTGTGGTGACGTTCAACCGAGATCAAGCGGACCTCATCGATCTTCACCTGGAGGAACGCGCCGAGGAGGACGCGGCATTTAGGGCGTCTTACAGTCGCGAACTTAACCGCACGGAAGCCGGCGAAGACATGGGCTTCTTCGTCAAGAACGTCGAGAACGTTCAAGGTGACGAGCGCGATCAGATCATCTTCTCGACCACCTTCGGTCGCAACAGGGCCGGCGCCTTTCGCCGATACTTTGGCGTACTGGGACAGAGCGGGGGGGAGCGCCGCCTGAACGTCGCCATTACGCGCGCGCGCAAAAAGGTGACACTGGTCACCTCCATGCCGATTGATCAGATTTCCGACGTGATGAGCCGTGGTGCGAGACCGGAGCGGCCGAAGGATTTTCTCCAGCTTTACCTGGCCTATGCCACCGCCTTGTCACGGGGGGACCACGCCACGAGTGGGCAGTATCTGAAACAAGTCATGAAAGATGGGGCGAACTCGACCACTTCGTCTCACGCTGACCTGGACGGAATGGCGACCTCTGTGGCCGAATATGTGCGCTCATTGGGTGTTGAGCCTATGCCGGCAAACGACGGGAGCGCGTTCGGCATCGATTTCGCCATTCTCCACCCACGGCGCGGTACTTACGGAATCGGTATCGAGTGCGACGGACACCGCCACGCCATCCTGTCTCGGGCGCGGGCGCGCGAGATTTGGCGGCGAAGTGTCATGCGCAAGTCGATTCCCGTCATTCACCGCGTCTCGTTGCGCGGCTGGTACCACGACCGCGCATCAGAACAGGCACGGTTGCGAGCCGCAATCGAACAGGCATTGAAATAGGAGACAACCATGAGTGGGCCAAAGGTTGTCAGGATCGTCACGCGCGAGGAAATCATCGCCACCTGCAAGGACATCCTTGCCCAGTTGGAGGTGGAAATCCGGCGCTGGGAACAAGTTGGCGCCCGCAATGAGCTCTTGAGCGACGCCGACATTGCTGCCACTCGAACGAGGCAGGCCAAGCTAGTGGCCCTCCTTGCTGCCGATCAATTTTTGGACCTCCAGAAGCGGGTTCCGGAAGAGATCGCCTACCTGCAAGCCAACATGGCCGAGCGGCTGAACGAAGCCGCATCCAAGGCGGCGAGCGCGCGCTTGCAAGGACGGCGGCTTGCGGCGCTGGCACGCCAGACGCTCGATCGCACCGACATTTTGATTCCAAAGGACCTCCGCGGTGAGCTCGAAGCCGTAGTGAAGGGCAATGGATCCAACAAGGCGCAAGCTGAGAAGGCACTTGCCGGTACGTTGGCATTGACGCTCGCTAAGGCGCCGTCCGGCAAACTGACTCCGGAACAGGAAGAGCTCGCAAGGCGCCACCGGGGCAACGGCAAGGTTATTGACTTCAAGGATTGGCTCAAGACCAACGCACCGGAGCCTGAGGCCATCAGCATCAAGGTCGAGGGTGTGATCGAGGAACTTAGGCTCGCAGGTGCCGACGCAATGGCCACGGGCTTTGCGGATCGGCATCGGAGCATTCAAGACGAGACCTCGAAGTCTCGCCGCCAGATGCTGGCGGATACCTTGATACTTGAGGTGGCCAAGGCATTGATCGACATTCGCCAGAAAGCGGAACAACTCCGGGCATTGGAACAACGCGCGGCGCCGCTGCATAACCTGGAGTCGGCAGAAGCCAAAGAGCTTAAGCGGAAAGTCGCGGTGGCCATCGCCGAGGAGGACACGGTCTCGGCTGGGCATCTTCTAAAGCAGGTGGCCGAGTGCCTGGAAAAAGAGCGCAAGGCCCTGGCAGCCAAGGCGCAGCGCTCGGCTGTCTTGTCGGCATTGAAGGACCTTGGCTACGAAGTCCGGGAAGGCATGGACACCGCCGCACCCAAGAACGGGCGTGTCGTGCTCCGCCGTGCGGCCAATCCGGATATGGGTGTCGAGATCACCGGCATGCATTCAGCGGAGCGCGTTCAAATCAGGCCCGTCAGATTTGGACAAGCGGATACTGCCGGAGACAAAAGTAAGGACCGGGACATCGAAACGAAGTGGTGCTCCGATTTTGATCGCCTTAAGGGGAAGATCGGTGCGGGCCACGGCACTTTGAGGATTGAACAGGCCCACGCGATTGGGGCCGTGCCGGTGCTGTTTGTCAACGACGGGCCATCGCCGGACGAGAGACGGTCGGAGGTTCGGACGCCATCAAGGCCCCGGACACTGGATTGAGGCGCTCTTCGCAGCCCGCCACGCGTGTTTTCGTTATTCGGCGGAACGTGCGGCTGCCGCGTTTAACAAAACATTTGTTGCGCGTCGCGAGCGGCTTAGCGCCTCCCATTAGGAAGCCACCATTGCGGGCCGCTGACAGCGGCCGCGCCAAAGGCCGGCAAATGAGCGGCCGGCGACGATATTGCTGTTTGCGAATATGGTTTCGTTGACGTGCCGCACGTGGTGAGTTTCGCCGAACAGCCGCTTCTTACCTGAAACCAGACATTGGGGCGCGGGGCCCAGCCCATAAGTCCTAGACATCGCGCGATGTCCGCCAATGGGATTTTGCGGTGGAACGCCGCCTAGTGGTCGCTTCATCCCGAGATTGTGTGAAAACGCGCTTCGTCGGCGAGCGCTTAGAAGGAAATTCCGTTATCCTGGGCGTCAGGCTCATCGCGAGCGGAGATCGATATGCTGTGCCGGGCGCTCAGCAGCTGTGGCGCAAGCGACCAGGAAAATTCTTCTAACGCGGTTCTTCGCACGTGCGTTTACATACAGCCTCTTCCAATTGCGGACACCCAGAGCAGCAGTTCGGGCCACGTGGCGACGGCACCGCGCTCGCCGGCGTTGCGCCAGATGCCTAGGCTCAAAGGCGCCTTGACCCCGAATGATGGGATGCGTCTCGAAAAGAAGTAAAGAAGAGGAGGGCGAGCCGGTCCGATGTTTCCGCAGGCGGAACATCATTGATGGGCAGATCCTAACCGACTTTTCCATGTCTGATCTTTCGGCAAGAGCTAGCTGTTAGGCCGGTCACATATGTCAGGCTCGAGCTCGTGATACTCCGCTATGTCGGTGAGTGGCCCAATCTCTGGAAAGATCGGTTTGAGTGCCGTGTTGCTCGCTGCAGGCCAAGCGAAACGGTACTCGTTCTGATGAAGGTACTCGAAGCTTTTCGTGAAAATGGGGACCAGCTGCTCAGGCCGCGTCGTATAGCGATCGTAGTAGCCGAGCGCCCCGCAGCGCAATGTGCTGGCGGGTAGTTCGCGTGCCATAGCTTTCGCGAAGCGAGACCTGAACTCGCTCTTGTCGCGAATGATCAGTACGGCATCGGCCTTGAATTCGGTAAACAGACGGGCATCGTATCCCAACGCGCAACACCAAACATAGAAGTCTGGAACGCTCATCCCTCGATGTACCTCCTGTTTGTGGACGGGAATTTCGGCCTCTTCGCCCTCACCGTTCCGACCATACAACTCCATCATCAGCTGCTCGTTGGGCGTGCTCGTCCAGTGTTGCAATTCATTGTCGCGCTGAGCGTCGTTGAGCGAGCTGTCGTCGAACGAGCTCGCCGGTGAGACCTTGAGCACACCCTTTTCGATGGATCTCCTGATGTGCTCACGCTCTCCGAACTTTGCGTAACATGCGAGACTACCGCTAAATGGCGGCCGGAGTTTAGGCGGACGGTAACCCGCGGAGGCGGCCCGGCGCACAGCGCCTTCATCGAATGTTGCGACCTCGTCTCCTTTGCGACGGACCTGCTCGCAAACGACGTGAACGATAAGCCGGAGGAGCTGTCGCCGATGCTCTTCACTACGAGGCGGTGTCACTTCTCCCTGCGGCCCAGTGCTCCAGAGGTTGGCTCCAAGATCTTTGTAACGTCTTTGCAGCAACTCGTCGGGCAACTCACGGAGGTATATTGATGCGGCATACTCCGCTGCCCACTTTTCTCCCTCGCTCAAGATGGCTGCTCTCCCGAAAATATGCTGCTCCGATCGTACGGCTTTGTTTTAGACATGCCTTCTTGTCGGGGAACAAAATTTCGGCGGCTGGTGATCTATCGTCTCAGTCCGTATTGATCCGCCACAAAAGCAACAATAGGGGTGCTATCTTGCGAATTCGTGTGCTTTCATGCCCTTAGCCCCGGTGTTTCTTTTGCGGGATCACCACATGCCACGCGATCTTGCTGACGACGTTGGCACCTACATTGGTCACTTTCGGTCAGAACACGCCAAGCTGAAGACGCTTGAACATGATCTTCACAAGCGAATTCTTGTCGTCACGATGCTGAGTGCGCTTGCCGAAGGACGCTATCCGCGTGAGCGGGGTTCGGGCGCGCAGTTCGTCCGGCTTATAGAGACGTGCTGCGCCTGGTCGGACTCCACCACGATCAGCGTCGAGTTGCTCGCGATGGCGGAAAGCGCTGCCCCATGTCTTAGTGAGGGCGTCATGGATGAGATAGCTAAGCGGGCTGAGGCTTGGCGAGCACGAGACATTCGGGGGCTCGATCCGCGGGCTGCGGATATCATGCCCGACGCCGCCACATCAGGTGACCGCAAGCGGGTAGACCAGTTCAAGCACTCAGCGCTGCTGTGGGTATATCGAAACAAGCTGGTGCATGAGTACCGCAAGCCCGGATACGGCATGGATTCGTCCACTGCCAAAGCTCCTTTTTATCGCGGCATGACGCATCTTGACGATGGCAAGCGTGAGACGGTCGAGCTCGCCTATCCGGTCAAGTGGCTTCTTGGGTTGGTCCCGCCCGTGCTCGACGCTCTTAAGCGCCACTATCTTGATAGCGGAACGAACCCGTACGGCTCCTATGAATTCGGCTCGCCGTGGCGGCACTAGATGGCAGCAGGAATGCCTGCCAAGCGTCTTATTCAAAAAGGTGCATGCGATTGTTGTGGTTGATGGATTGCAGAAGCTCCTCGCCAATTTGGCGCAATGCGGCTTGGGATGGGAGGATCTCGAACGCGTGCCGGACTTCGCTGCCACTCGGCAATTTTTCTGAGTAGGCGATATCCATCGTAAACGCATTGGGATCGTTCAGCGGTCGCTCGTCCTCCCGCAATGCCCCGCGGGAATGGGCTCCTTTTGCATTCCGAACGGCCTTGACGAGGCCTCGGCGCGTGTAGCTATAGGGCGGTTTCGGCCCATGAGCCGAAACTGTGTGGGATTCGCTCATGACCGGTTCGCCGTCCCACCAATCCTCAAAGGCCATCAAGTCCCAGGTGGGCCAGGTTTCCGCCTTGGCGAACTGCCAGCATCTCGGTGCCGCGCTTCGGATCATGGTCACGACATGATCAGCTTTCTCTGTTCGAAAGCTCTCCATTACGAGCAGATTGAATTTTCCAGCTATGACCCCACCTAGCGGCACCGTGAACCAGGTTGGGGTTGAGTAGAACTGGAATTCCTGGGCGCGGGGAAATCGAAGCAAGATGGGCGATTGATCGCGCCCTTCATCAGCCACCAGATTGGCGATCTCAACTGCAATCAGCGAGGCAAGGTTTCGCTTCCCTCCATCGAACGCTTCGCAAAGATGCATGAGATTGTGGTAGCAGGCGACGAGATCCGCAAAATCTTCATCCGCATTCTTGTGCCGTATGAATTTCGTCGGCGGCTTCATCGTCAAGGGCTCTAGATGGCTCATTGCTACGAATGGTTGCAGAACTGAGCCTGACGTTCGACAAGCGCCGAGCGCCTTGGCAGGAGACGCCGTCGCGTACGACTGCAAAAAATTTCATGAGTCGTCCGCCGCCGCCAGGGCGCGTCTGGCGGAATGCACACGCCAATACTCTCGCCTGCTTTGGCGCATATCCACGTCACGCGGCCTTGCAAATTGCTTTATGAGACCCCGAGTGCGCAGGTCCGCGGGGCTAATCGTTCTCCTCCTCGACAAGGTCGACCAGCTCCGCAACGGCGTCGAGCAACTCGAAAATGTTCACCGTTGCGTCCCAATCCGTACCGCGGAATGTTCCCTTAAGCTCAAGTCGCCCGTCCATGCCCCAACGCGCATATGGGTCATCGCGATCGTCGTCGGTCTCGTAGACCGGCCGTACATCTCCGGCATGAATGATCTTGTTGAACGCTTCGCGAAGGGTGAGATTATCCGTCTTGTCGCCTGTCGTCACCGTTCCGATGTCGTTGTCCGCATTCAGCTCCGTCACCTTCTTCGAATAGGCTTCGTCCTTGTCGAAAGAGCAAATGTCGTCGAGCGTTCGTATCAGTACTGCCAAGCGAAGCAGATTCTGCGAAAGTTGCGTCTCCGCGAGTTCATAGTGGAGTTTCTCTGCTGGGCTCGGCTCCCGGTCTTCGTCTTCGTCCGGCTCGACGCCACGACCCATCATGCTGAGACTAGCGCGGACCGTATTGAAGCTCGCGACCACGATCTGCCGGACCTCGTCGAAGTCCACGACATGGGTTTTGTCCTCGGCATGCCAATACGGGTTGTCCATCTCAAAAATCCTATCAAGCGTCGTTTGTGCTGGATGCGATAGAATAGGCGTGTAAATTGAATAGGTTATTGCGTCCTATCGAGCGTCCTATCGAGCAACTGGCGCTGATAGGCGGGGCTTTTGCTCGATAGGGTTAGGACGCCAAGCGGTAGCGGCGCCATCGGCGCTCACCCTCAGCCGTGATCGCGCCGCGCTTGACCAGGCCATCAATCGCGCGCTTGAGCCTGAACTTGTCGATCTCGATCCCGATGCGCTGATTGACCTCCGAGGCAGACGACTGGGGGTACCGTTTCAGATCCTCGAGGATCAGCGCTTCCAGGCGGTGCGGCTCGATCCGCCCGAGCGTCGTCGTGGTCGGCGCCTCGAGCAAGCGCATCACGTCCGGCACGACAAAGTATTTTGTCGCTTTGGTGCGCCCGCTTGAATCGACCAGCTTGAGGTCTTGCAGCCGCCCAAGCCAGGGCCGAAGCTGATCGACGTCGTCGAGCATCAGCGCCTCGACGAGCTGGCGGGCCGTAAGATGTTCCGATTGGGCGAGCAAGCCGAGGCAGATCATCTCGCGCTGCCGGAGCTGGAAGGCCAGGTTCGCTTTTTCGAGCATGTCGATCACCGCGGGTTTGAGAATGCGGCGCCCAACGACGACCTCGACGCGATCATGACGTTCGCGCAACAGCGGGACGCCACGGCCTTGCGCGAGAAGCACCTGGTACATCGTGTCAAATCCCGAGCCTTCGCGATCCATCAGCTTGAGATCATGGAAGACCCTTGCAAGGTTCTCATTCCGGCGCGCCGTGGCGTGCAGCACGGTCGCCGGCGTCACGCCGATCGGCAGCGGCCCAGGATTAACCACCTCCAATCGGTCCGGGTGAGAGTTGAGGAAGATGTCACCATGCTGGGTGTACGGGCGATGCACCAAAGCGTTGACCAGGAGCTCGCGGACGACCTTCTCGTCATAGGCCGGCACAAGCTTGCGGAACATGCCATCCGGCAACTCGTAACTTTCGCGGAAGTCGGGAACCTCGATCCAAACGGCATCGACCAGCTCTATGGGTGAGAGACTGTAGTCGTCCCACACTAGCTTGTTCAGCTTGGCTTCGCGCTCGTCGTACTTGATGAACTGCACGACGGGTGCCGTGCCCAGGGCCGCGCGATCGCTTCGGTTCCCGACGCACATGATGCCGAGATTGGTGAGCCAGTTTCCGTCGGCAAGGCCGTAATGGTCCAGGAGTTCGTCATCGGACTTTTCTTTTACGGAGTCCTTTACGCGGTCCGAAGCACGGATGCGTACAGCAAAGGCCCCGAGCTTCGTCGCGTCGACCTGTGTGCGCGGGATGCGCGCCGACGTCAGCGTCTCCCACGATACCGTGGTCCGATCCTTGGTGAGACGCAGCACGTCATCGCCGACGATGGCGCGGTTTCGTTCTCCGTCACGCACGTAGTATTTGCCGCTGGCCGTCGAGGGCACCGAAGTCGAGCGCGGCACGTGAAGCTCAAAGTATTCGCCGCCGTTCTCGGCGCGCCGTACCGTGGCCTGCACGGCGACGTTGACTGTCAGCTCGCGCATCCGACGCACCACGGTTGCCGGGAGATCGGCGGGGATACTTTGCCCTGCGGGAGGAAGATCGACACTGTCCTCGACGCCGATGACCAACGTGCCGCCGGCGGCGGTGGCAAACGCCACGCAGCTCTCGGCGAGATCACCCCAGGCGGTCGAATTGCCGGTGACCTTGCGCAGCGATTTTTTCTCGAATCGGTGATGCTCTCCGCTCATGCCGCGAGCTTACAAATGCTGAAGGGGGCGGGCCAGCCGCAAGGCGAAAGTTCCGCCTGCGAATGTGCGTCGTGGGACTGACGAGGTCTCGATTTAGCCTCGCTACGCCGGTAAGCGGCCTTTCTGCGCCTCTCATCCACCCGCAAAGATGACCTGGCGCGCGCCGAGAATTTGTATGCTTTCAAAGGCGCCGGCCCTCCGGAAACGACACATTTAGGCCCCCAAACGCCGACCGCCTCGAAATAATTTTGTGTACCGGCGGCGGAGTCGCGATGTGGTGTCATAGTGGCGCCTGCGCGACTAGTGGGGCTGAACACGGTGTGGAACTAATTGCCAGCACTTTGACACGTAGCTTCGCTAGACCGATTTCCGCTTGCAGAAACCCTGCAGACGCACCGGTTGGCTATAGTGGTGGAAGCGGCTCGTCCGGGCTTTAGGTTCGCAATCTCGGCAAAACGGCCGAGCGTGTCGGCCAACCCATCTTTCCAAACGCTGGCGCTCCGAGCGGCACAGCCTGATGGTAGGCGCCAACGTAAAATGCCGGACTATGAGAACTCATTTGACGGCGAGTGCTTGTGGTCCGCCACTTCTCCACTATGTCAGCACAGACCAGAGCATAGGTGGAGGCGCGGAGCAGGGGGTGGGCCTAAAGCGAAGAACGCCAATATCTGAAAATATTTCACCGTGTTAGCGTATATGTCGCCATGTGGCATCAGTCTGGGGGACTGGGGGTCAGGAGTTCAAATCTCCTCGCTCCGACCAATTTACCCCAACCAATACCGATGACTTTGAATCTGCCAGCGATGGCGGCCCAATCGCCGTGTCATGAATTGGGATGCGTTTGGCACGCTGAAGCCGAGACTGGTGGAACACTAGCCCTCGGCCATTCGCCACGGGTGCGCCTAACGCAAGCTAGCGCTCGCTGCTCGCGCCCTCGCCCCAATGGGTGAAGCGCTGAAGCTATCCAGGCTCAGGGCCAAATCGTAGCCCAGGTGCGACGCTCGAAAGCAGGGCTGACATCCCACTAAAGGGGGGTAACTCGACCCAACTTCCTGACCTGTTGCGCGCACCCGCCTTTGCCTACCGTCCGATCTCTCAGCGGTCTCTCCGTCCTATTTTTCGACGGAGCCCTGATCTCGGTCTGACATTGGTAGCCAATCAATTTAGCGCTGAAGCGCAAGGACGGGTCAAATGGTCAAGTACATCCGCAGCGACCTCGACTTCATTCTCGAGCAGATCAAGATCGCGGAGGCTCACGCAGCCGGACAGCCGCTATTCGGACCGGGCGGCCTGGTTCCCGCTTACAATCTTTCTATGGGCCTGCGGACAGTCGACGGCACCTACAATAATCTTCTGCATCCGGAGTGGGGCGCTGCGGACAACGAGTTCCCAGAGCACCTCGGCACGAATTTCCGGCCGGCCGACGGAACACCGCTCGACATGGATGGTGGAGGCCCCCAGCCTGCCATCCAGACACAGCCGAACTATAACCCGTCGGCAAATCCGAACTCCATCGTCGTCGACTCATCGATCCGTACCATCTCCAACCTGCTCGTCGATCAGACGCTCGGCAATCCGTCGGCCATTCTGACGGCGCTTCAGCGCGCGGGAATCGTGCCGCCCGAGCAGCAGATTGCAGTAACCGCGCAAATCTCCGCAGCGTACGAGCCTCTCGTCGATGAATTCAAAGCCGTGTCGGATGCGCAGCGCGTGTATGCGTCAGCCGCTGCCGCCGCCTCCGCCAACCCAGGAAACGTCCCGCTTCAAGAGACCGCCGCAGCAGCCGCGCTTGTCCTCTCGAACGCCCAGGCGGCCCTCGACGCTGCCGACGGTCCCCTAACTGACCTCCTCACGGCTAGCGGCATCGAGTTGGACGGTCCCAACGTCGTCATCACCAACACCGCGCCCGACGAAGGGCTCTCTGCGCCGTTCAACTCGTGGTTCACCCTTTTCGGCCAGTTCTTTGATCATGGACTCGATCTCGTCGCCAAGGGCGGCAACGGCACCGTTTTCATCCCGCTCATGCCGGACGATCCGCTCTACGATCCTACCAGCCCTACGAATTTCATGGTGCTGACGCGCGCGACCCTGAAGGGGCCGGGTAACGACGGCATCCTAGGCGACGATCCAACCACCACCACTGTCAACGAAGGGGCGGATGACACGGATCGGCCAGTCAACAACACAACTTCGTTCGTCGACCAGAACCAGACCTATACGTCACATCCGTCGCATCAGGTGTTCCTGCGCCAGTATGTGTTGACCGCGAACGGCCCGGTCGCGACCGGAAAGCTGATCGAGGGCGCCGACGGCGGCATGGCGACCTGGGGCGACGTCAAGGAGCAGGCACGCACCATTCTCGGCATCGACTTGACCGACTACCACGTCGGCAACCTGCCGCTTCTGGCGACCGATCCCTATGGCAATTTCATTCCGAATCCGGTGACCGGTTTCCCGCAGGTCGTCATGGCAGGGCCGCCGCAGACGCTGGCTTCGGGAACGCCCACCTCACCGTTGAGCCTCGTAAATGTCTTGCCGGACGGTCCGGATAGCGGCACAGCGCCGGATGTCCAACATCTCGCGGTGCGCACCGGACATGCTTTCCTCGCCGATATCGCGCATAACGCAGTGCCCGAAGGCAAGGTCGAGGATGGCGATACTGAGATCGGGCTCGGCAATCCCGGCAACGGCAGCACCGAATACGACAACGAGCTTCTGGATGCGCACTTCATCGCCGGTGACGGCCGCGCCAACGAGAACATTGGCCTCACCGCAGTTCATCACGTCTTCCACTCCGAGCACAATCGGCTCGTGCAGCACACCAAGGACGTTGTTGTCGCCGACGCCGCCGCCATGCTCGCGGGGGGCGCCACGCAAGCGCAGGCGGTGGCCTTCCTGAACGAATGGCTGGCCGTCGATGTCGCTACAGTTCCGACCGGAGCGGCCATAGGTGCATTGGTCTGGGACGGCGAGCGCCTGTTCCAGGCCGCGAAATTCGGCACCGAGATGCAATATCAGCATCTCGTGTTCGAGGAATTCGCCCGTAAGATTCAGCCGAACATCAACGTCTTCGTTGTTCCTGATGGTTTCGATGTCACCATCGATCCCTCGATCGTCGCCGAGTTCGCGCACGTGGTCTATCGCTTCGGCCACTCCATGCTGACCGAGTCGATCGATCGCTTCGATCCTACGTTCGATGAGAACCATATTGGCTTGATCGAAGGCTTCCTCAATCCGCTTCAGTTCCACACGGATGGAGCTGGCAACGTGGTCGAGGACGATATCGCGGCCGGCGCCATCGTTCGCGGCATGACACGTCAGCAGGGCAACGAGATCGACGAATTCGTGACGAGCGCGCTGCGCAACAACTTGTTGGGCCTTCCGCTTGACCTCGCGTCGATCAACTTGGCCCGCGGCCGTGACACCGGCGTTCCGTCCTTGAACGCAGCTCGATCAACATTCTATGAAGCGACCAATCATGACGTTCTGCTTAAGCCCTATGAGAGCTGGGTCGACTTCGCCGGGCACTTGAAGCACGAAGCTTCGATCATAAACTTCGTCGCGGCCTACGGCACGCACGCGCTGATCACCGGGCAGACGACGATCGAGGGCAAGCGCGACGCGGCTATGGCTCTCATCTTCGGCACCTCGTTCGGAGCCGTCACCGTTCCGACGGAGGCAGCAGCGCTGGCAGCCTTCGACCAGGACAGGTCGGACTTCCTCAATGCGTCCGGCACTTATGCCGGCGGGACGCTCGGCGGCCTCAACAACGTCGATCTCTGGATTGGCGGCTTGGCCGAGGCCATCATGCCGTTCGGAGGCATGCTGGGCTCCACGTTCAACTTCGTCTTCGAGACGCAGATGGAGCGTTTGCAGAACGGCGACCGCTTCTACTATCTGCAGCGCCTCGACGGCCTGCACCTGTTTGGCGAGATGGAGAACAATTCCTTCGCCTCGCTGATCATGCGGAATACCGATGCCACCCATCTACCGTCCGACGTCTTCTCGGCGCCGGGCCTCATCCTTGAGGTTGACCAGACCAAGCAGTTCAACGATCTCGATGGCGACGGGACGCTCGAAAGCACCGATCCGTCGGGCGGCGGCATCCTTACGCCGCTTGTCGTGCGCAATAACCCGGCCACTCCGGGCACGGACACGAACTACCTGAAATACACTGGCGGCGACCATGTCGTCCTCGGCGGAACGAATGCTGCCGATACGCTGATTGCCGGCATTGGCGACGACACGCTGTTCGGCGACGCCGGCAACGATAGGCTCGAAGGCGGCTTCGGCAACGACATCATCAACGGCGGCGCCGGCGATGACATCATCGTCGACAGCGGCGGTGACGACAACATCAAGGCCGAGGACGGCAACGACGTCGTGCATGCAGGGCCAGGCCTCGACCTGGTCATGGGCGGCGCGGGCCAGGACTTCATCTTCCTCGGCACTGATATGGGCTCAGAAGTCTTCGCTGGTGAAGGCAACGACTTCATCTACGGAAACAAGAACGCCGAGCGCATCCTCGGCAACGAGGGCAATGACTGGATCGAAACCGGCACGTTCGACGGCGCGCCAGGTGACAACTTCGACGAGATCTTTGCCCGCGACGGCATCGACGGACACGACGTGTTCCTCGGCGACGGTGGCTTCGACGAGTTCATCGGCGAAGGCGGCGATGACGTCATGGTCGGCAGCCCCGGCCGCGGCAAGATGGCCGGCATGTCTGGTTGGGACTGGGCGACCTACAAGGACAATACCGCTCCAGTCGATGCCGACCTCACGCGTGGCATCGTGTTCGACGAGAATCCGACCCCGCCGCAGAACGGCACGTTGGATGCTTATGAAGGCATCGAGGGTCTGTCGGGATCGAAGTACAACGACATTCTTACCGGCTCCGACGTGCTCGCCGAGGAGCGGGTTCCTTTCGCGCCGGGCGGCACAGGTGCGGAAGGCTATCGCGGCAGCCAGCTGACCAAGGAAAGTCTTGCGCTCGTCGCCGGTCTGCAGGCCGTGCTGGGTCTCACCGACGCGCAGGTTACCGCGATGGTGGCCAAGCAGGTCATCTACAGCGAAGGCGAGATCATTCTCGGCGGCGACGGCAGCGACACCATAATGGGCCGCGCCGGCAACGACATCATCGACGGCGACAAGTGGCTGGACGTGCAGATCGGCGTCTTCGCCGTGAACGATCCCAATCACACCGGCACGCCGATAGCCCTGCACAACAGCATGACGACGCTGGCTAACAGCATGTTCAACGGCACGATCAACCCGGCTCAGTTGAGCATCGTCCGCACGATCAGAACCGACACGACGACAGGCGACGTCGACGTTGCCAAGTACCAGGGCTTACGTGGTGAATATGCGTTCTCCGCCACGGCGGACGGGCAGGTCATCGTGTCCCACGCGGTCGAGGATTCTCTCGACGGCACGGACAAGCTGCGCAACATCGAGCGCGTGCAGTTCAGCGATGGCGGCTCGCTCGGCATCATCGTCGGCACGCCCGGCAATGACGTTCCACTCAACGGCACGGCTGGGGACGACCTGATCCTCGGCCTTGCTGGTGCCGACACCCTCAATGGCCTTGCCGGTAACGACATTCTCGTCGGCGGCGCCGATGGCACGACGTCGACGTCGACGTCTTCGACATATGCCGACAACTTCAACACTCAGAGTTTTGGCAATTCCACCGGCGGATCTAATTGGGGTCCGGATTGGGTAGAGACCGGTGACAACAACAGCCCAAACAACGGTCAGATCCAGATCGACGACGACGTTGCCAATGTCCTTGGTTTCGGCACTGGCGACGGCGCACAGATCCAACGCACGGTCAACCTCGCTGGAGCGGCTACCGCAAGCGTAAGCTACTCGATCGTCGAAACCGGGCTGGACTTAAACGATGACTCGATCACCGTGTTTTTCTCGCGGACGGGTCTCGAGGCCGATTTCGTTCAGGTCGATGTGATCAATAGCGCGACCAATACCGTGAGCCGTCCGCCGATCAACTTAACAGGCCCGTTTACTGCCAACGCGGTCATCCGCTTCGTCGCGTCTAGCTTTGAAGCCGGTGACAGCGTCGCCATCGACAATCTTGTCGTCAACTTCACGACCGTCACGACTACGCCTGCCGGCGACACGTTGAACGGCGGCCTCGGGAACGATACCTATTCCTTCTCGCTGGGCGACGGGGCCGACGTCATCAATGAAGGCGTCTCGGCCACAAGCGGCGGCGCGGCGGACAAGATCTCAATCCTCGCGCCAGTCACTGGGACCGATGTGGATGGCCTCCCCATCTATACGATCTCCGCGCTCAATGTGGCGGACAATGGCGGCGGCACCAATGATGGTGACCTCGTCATCAATTACAGCCTGCCCATTGACCAGACCAACTCGGTGGCCCAGGCCATCACCGTTGCGAACCATTTCGACGGCACCAATGCCCAAACAGGCGTCGAGCTCATCAACTTCAACGGCGCGTTCTTTAACGGCTACCAGCTGGTTGGGGACTATGCCATCAACCGGGCAGACCCGACCGGTGGGACCCGTACCGTAAACCTAGCCGCCTCGACCATAAACAACCTCATTGCCGGCGAAGACGGCGACAATGACGCGATCACCGGCGGCAGCGGCAACGACCTGATCTTCGGTGGTGGTGACAACGACGATCTCGTCGGCGGCCTGGGTGACGACCTCCTGGTCGGAGGCGCCGGCAATGACGGCCTCGACAGCCGGCTCAATGCTGCCGGCGACGATTTCGCAGGCGCGATCGGTGCGGACGTCTTGGTTGGCGGTGCAGGTAACGACACCTACGGCGTCGATGACGTGCTGGATGTCGTGGTAGAAAGCGCTGACGCGGGTACGGACACGGTCCAGACCTTCCTCAACGCTCTCTCGATCGAGACCTTCGCCAACGTCGAGAACCTCACCTACATCGGCCTCGATGCCGACCAGTTCGTCGGCACCGGCAACACGCTTGCCAACGTCATTACCGGTGGCGATCTGGCGGATACGCTGACCGGTCTCGCCGGGGCGGATACGCTCAACGGCGGGCTCGGTGCCGACACCATGATCGGCGGCGCCGACAACGACGTTTACGTCGTGGATGAAGCCGGTGACGTGGTGACCGAGGTGGCGGGTGGCGGCGTCGACCGGGTCGAATCCGACATCGACTACACGCTTGGCGCGGAGGTCGAGAATCTCGACCTCAACAACAACGCCGTGACCGGCCGCGGCAACACGCTCAACAACATTATCAACGGCAACGATGCGGCCAACCAGTTGTTCGGCGGAGCTGGCGCTGACACACTCAACGGTGACGACGGCAACGACGTTCTCGACGGAGGCACCGGTGACGATACGCTCAACGGCGGTGACGACAATGACACCGTCATCGGCGGCGCCGGTAACGACACGATCGATGTAGGCGGTGGCGTCAACACCATCGTCTATAATTCCACCGGCTTCGGCGACGATGTGATCAACAGCTTCGACGCTACGGGCGGCACGCCAGCGAACCAAGACCGTATCGACTTGAGCGGCCTTGGCGTCACGGCGGCGAACTTCGCCAGCCGGGTGTTCGAGTCCACCATCGGCGGCGCGGGCAACACCCTGATCACCATCCGCGAGAACGGCGCGACGTCGGCGATCCAGGGCACGATCCGGATTAATGGTGTCACCAACGCCAATATCGATGCGACCGACTTCACGCTTGCAACCCCTGGCAACGTCATCAACGGCGCTGCCGCGGGCCAGACCCACAACGGCACCGCCGGCAACGACACGATCAACGCCCTCGGCGGCAACGACACGGTCAATGCCGCAGCCGGCAACGATATTGTCAACGGCGGCACCGGCAACGATACGCTCAATGGCGATGCCGGCGACGACACCTTCAACTGGAACGCCAATACTGCGACGGCCACGTCTCTGACCAACTCGGATGGCCGTGACGTGATCAATGGCGGAACGGAAGGCGGAGCCGGCGATACTTTCGTCATCACTGGAAACGCCGCGGTCGCCAACGAGGTCTACCGGATCTATACCCGGCAGGCGTTCGATGACGTCCCAGGCAACAATCTCAACGGCATCAACGCCGCGACCGAGATCATCGTCACTCGCGGCGGAACGACTGCGGCCTTCATCATCGCCGAGCTGAGGGAGATCGAGGAGATCCGCGTCAACGGCACCGATCCGTCCGGCAACGGCGGCGCGGGTGGCGACACGTTCCAGGTGATCGGCGACTTCTCAAATACCAGCCTGCGCCTCAACACCATCACCATCGATGGTCAGGCGGGTGACGACACGGTCGACATCACGTCTCTGAATTCGGCCCATCGCATCGTCTTTAGGTCGAATGGCGGCCGCGACACCATCATCGGGACTCTGCGGCCTCAGGATGTGATCGAGCTGCCAAATGGTGCCGTGGCGGCTGACTACACGACGACGGTTGAGAACGGCGTCACCACGATGACCAACGGTGCGAACAGCATCACCTTCACCGCCCCCGAAGGCCCACCGGAAGTCGGCGGCGGTGATACCGAAGCCAGCACCGATGCCGACACAACGCCCGAACCACAGAGCAACGAGGACGCCGCCGACCCGCCGGCGCCGCCCGTCCTCTCAACCCCGACGCCGAAGGTCGGCTCCGCACAGGCTGACATCATCCTCGGCACGGAAGGTAAGGACGACATCGTTGCTCATGCCGGAGACGACGTCGTTATCGGTGCTGGCGACGCCGACAACATTCTTGGTGGTGACGGTGACGACTTCATCAACGCGGGCGCCGGACGCGACGTCGTGATGGGCGGCGCAGGCGACGACATCGTCTTTGGCGGCGCCGACTCGGACCTGATCTATGGAGACGCCGGCAATGACCGCATCTTCGGTGATGCAGGCGACGACGTGCTCACCGGAGGCGCCGGCGACGACTCCGTTATCGGAGGCGCTGGAAACGATGTCTTCATCGCCCAGAACGGCGATGGCAACGACGTCTACTTCGGCGACGAAGCTACCGGCGGAAGTGGCAGCGACACGATCGACTTGTCTGCTATCGGCGTCGCGACGACGGTAGACCTGGGCGCAGGCGGGCACGGCAGTGCCACCAGTGCGCAGTCCGGAACTGACACCCTGTGGCACATCGAAAATGTCATCACGGGTGCGGGCGCCGACACCATCATCGCCAACACGTCGGTCAACTCGATCAATGGCGGCGCCGGCAACGACGTCTTCAAGTTCGACTCGGCCGCCGCGGCGAACGGCGACACGATCGTCGGCTTCCAGCCCGGCGACCGTATCGATCTCTCCGGGATCGACGCCAACGGTGGCACGGCCGGCAACCAGGCGTTCGCGCTGGTCACCGGGTCGGCGCTTTCGGGTGCCGGCAAGCTCATCGTCACGCAGGAGACGCGAGCTGACGGTGACTACACGGTGGTCCAAGGCAGTGTCGACGCCGACAACGACGCGGAGTTCCGCATAAATATTGCCGGCACGCACAACCTGACGGCGACGGACTTCAATCTCTGAATCTGAAAGAGCGGGCCTGAGGATGACCTCAGCCCCGCTCATCGGAAGTCTCGTCGACAGGATTTGAGTCATATGACCAAGACCAACAACGCCGCAGCTGCCCGCGCCAAACGCCGGAATGTTGAGAAACTCACGCGTGGTTTCAGGGGAATATTCGTCTTCCTGTTTTCAATGTCGGGGCTGATCAACATCCTGGCATTGACGGGATCCTTCTACATGCTCCAGGTCTACGATCGCGCGCTTACCAGCGGCAGCCTGCCGACCCTCCTCGCACTGTCCGTGCTCGCGATCGGTCTTTATTTCTTCCAGGGTGTATTTGAGGTCGTCCGCTCCCAGGTTCTCGTGCGCATGGGAGCCAGGCTCGACAAGAAAATTGCTCCCCTCGCTCATCGCGTCGCGATCGACATGCCGCGCTTCGGCTTTTCCAACGCCGAGGCGCTGGAGCGTGGCCGCGACGTCGATACAGTCCGCAACTTCCTGGGCAGTCAGGGGCCGGTTGCGCTGTTCGATCTTCCCTGGATGCCGATCTTCCTCATCTTCGCCTACTGCCTGCATCCCATGCTGGGCGCCCTGACCTTCGCGGGCGCATTTCTGCTGGCGATCATGACCATTGCAACCGAGATCATGACCAGGCGCCTGAGCAGCGCCACGCACCAGGCCGTGATCCTGCGCAACGCAGTGGCGGATTCCAACGCCCGCAACGCCGACATCCTGAAGGCAATGGGTGTTTGCGACCGCGCCGTCTCCCGCTTCAACGAAGCCAACAGTGAGCATCTGCTGCTTCAGACCCGCACCAACGACATCAGCGTCACCTTCAGCGCAATCTCGAGGGTGCTTCGAATGATCCTGCAGTCGGCTGTGCTGGGTCTTGGTGCGTTCCTGACCATTCAAGGCGAGCTTTCGGCGGGGGCGATTATCGCAGCGACCATAGCCTCGTCCCGTGCTTTGGCGCCTATCGACCTTGCGATCGGCAACTGGAAAGGTGTCGTTGCCGCGCGGACTGCGTTCCGCCGCATTCGTGAAACGGTGATTGCCTTGGCGGATGCAGACGAGCCCATCCAGTTGCCGCCGCCACACATGAGCTTCAAGGTGGAGAAGATCACCGTCGCTGCTCCGAGCTCGGGTCGAATTCTTCTGAGCGACGTCGGCTTCGAGCTCAAGGCTGGCGATGCGCTCGGAATTGTCGGACCGAGCGGAGGCGGCAAGACCACGCTCGTGCGAGCCCTGACGGGAATCTGGCCGGTGCTGCGCGGAAGCGTACGGCTCGATGATGCGGAGCTCTGCCAGTGGAACGAGGAAGTGCTCGGCCAGTACATCGGATACCTGCCGCAGGACGTCGCCTTGCTTGATGCGACCGTCGAGGAGAACATTTCACGCCTGTCCGACCAGCGCGACGCGCAAGCGGTGGTCAATGCCGCGAAGGCCGCCGGCGTCCACGAGATGATCGTTAGGCTGCCGGAGGGCTACCAAACGCAATTGGGGCCGCAAGGCGCGTCACTGTCGGCCGGGCAGCGCCAAAGGATCGGCCTCGCCAGAGCGCTCTACGGCGATCCGTTCCTCGTGTTGATGGACGAGCCAAACTCGAACCTTGACGGCGAAGGCGAGACGGCCCTTTCCGAAGCCATCAAGAGCATTCGCAAGCGCAAGGGGATTGCGATCGTCATAGCGCATCGTCCGAGTGCGCTGAGCGCAGTCGACCTGATTGGCATCGTTATGGCCGGAAAGATGACGGCGTTCGGCCCCAAGCCGGAAGTTCTGCGTCAACTCGCAAAACAGGAAGTGGCGGCAGTCGATAGCTCCAGATCCGAACGGATGAGCGTGTCAGCATGATCGAAGCCAAGGGTACTAAAGAAGCGGCGGTCAACTCCACGGCGGAGCGCGACCGCTACACTTTGAAAAGCGGGCAGCAGCGCCTCTCGATTCCGTTGGCGTTCGGCGCGTTGCTGGTCGGCATCGCCAGCTACCTGAAGTCCGTGGTACCGGCTAGCGCCGCGCCCATCTCCAATGAGGAGCCCGCTGCAGCACCGCGGCCCGAGGAAGAGGCGCCGCCGTCCGGAGCTCCGGACGAGCTGCATGCGGCCAGAACCACCGAGGTGGCTCCGCCAGATGCATTCGAACTCGTCGATTCACCGGCGTTCGACTATGCCCAGATGGCTGGGTCTTCACATCCGTCGCAGATCGGGACGGTTCTTCCTTTCCGGCCGCCCGCTGCGCTCGACAAACCGGCTCCCCTCAATCCTTCTTCGGCTGGGGTCGTGCAATTTCCGTCCAGTAAGGTGCTCGCTTCGGAAGCGCAGGCAGGGGTGGATGCAATCCCGGCATCATCGTCATCATCATCATCGTCATCATCATCCGATACGAGCAGTGCGGAATCTACCGCGGAGCCATCGCGGAACGCCGCCCAGAACGCACCGGCCCAGAATGCACCCGCCCGGAACGTACCAGCCCAGAATGCACCGGCGCAGAAGGGTGACCAGAAGGATGAAAGGAATCGTGCCCCCCGCGTCTCGGGAACCACCCAACTGAATGACGCCTTCGGAAGCACAGCAGTTCTGATCTCGCTTGCCGACCTTCTTCGCAACGCAACGGATCCGGATGGCGACACGCTCTCCGTGCGCAATCTGACCGTTTCCTCCGGAACGCTGACGCCGGTTGCCGAGGGCTGGCTCTATGAGGCGGAAGCCGGTGTGCTGGGGAACGTGGTCGTCAATTACGAAGTCACCGATGGCGAGTTCGCCGTCGCGCAGCTGGCGCACTTTGCCGTTGTTCGGCCGGCCCCGATAGTCGGCACCGCCGCCGACGACCATCTGGTCGGCACGGCTTCTGCGGATGACATCGATGGCGGCGAGGGCAACAACAGCATCGACGGCGGCGCAGGCAGCGACGTGATCACCACCGCGTCCGGAGCCGATCACATCGTTGGCGGAACCGGAAGCGACGTGATTTTCGCAGGCGCAGGCGACGACGTCGTCTATGCGGGCGAGGGCAACGACACTGTCCACGCCGGCAGCGGTAATGACCGGATATTCGGTGAGGCAGGGAACGATCTGCTCTATGGCGAAGCCGGGGACGATATAATCGAAGGTGGCGACGGCGACGACACGCTGCTTGATGGTGACGGCAAGGACAAGGTTTTCGGCGGCACCGGCAATGACCACTTCGTCGTCGCACTGGACCAGGACGACGACACCTACGACGGCGGATCGGAAGTCGACACCTTGAACATCTCCGAAGCGACGCAGGCGGTCGTGGTGGACTTGGAGGCTGGCGAGGCCAGCGGCGAAGAAATTGGCACCAACACCGTCGTGAGCTTCGAAGTCGTGATCGCGGGAAGCGGCGACGATCGCCTCTCCGGTTCGTCTGCCGATGAATCACTTTTCGGTGGCTCGGGCGACGACATCCTCCTCGGCGAAGGTGGTGAGGATGATCTCCAAGGTGGCGACGGGAACGACCAAGTCGTGGCATCCCTCGATTCCGAAAACGACACCTACGATGGCGGCGAAGGTACCGACACGCTCGATCTGTCGTTTGCGACCATGCGGGTCGAGATCGATCTCACTCGAGATCAAGCCAGCAGCCCGGAGATCGGCCTCGACACCATTCGTGACTTCGAGAAGGTGATTGGCGGGCAGGGCGACGATTTGTTCATCATCGGCCAACAATCCACCATCGTTAAGGGTGGCGGCGGTCACAACACGTTCGTATTCAGCGCCACCATCGCGTCCGTCGACATGCCGGATGCCATTCACGAGATCCTGGATTTCATGGTCGGCGACAACATCCGTATCAAGGAATTCGAGCTTTTCCCGAGCGAGGCGGTCGCCGACGACTTCCAGCAGCAGTACGGCGATGACAATCAAAACGACGAGGGGCCGATACGCGTCCGCCACGACCGTGTGGCCGATCTCGAGCGCACCTATGTCGAGGCCGACATGAACGCCGACGACCAGTATGAAATATCGATAGCGCTTCACGGAAACTTCGCGATGACCCTCAACGTGCACGACGCCTAGCACGCCAGGACGAACGAGGCTGAGGACTGGAACGAGCCATGACACCCCGATCCAAAATAAAGCAGCAGCGTGGGCCGAAGGAGCTGGAGTTTCGAACGTCGGCGCGCGTACTTCTCGGGCTGCTTCTTTCTGTGCTGCTCGTCGCTGGATTTGGAGGCTGGGCGGCCACCGCCAATTTGAATGGCGCGGTGATCGCAAGCGGTGCGGTCAAAGTCGATCGAAACGTGAAGGCCGTCCAGCACCGCGATGGCGGCATCATCAAGGATATCAAAGTGCGCGAGGGCGACATCGTCAGCAAGGGCGAGGTTCTCATCGTCCTCGAGGACGTTCAGACCCGTGCGGAGTTATCAATCGTTGAAGCGCAGGTTGCAGACCTGACTGGGCGGCGCGCTCGCCTTCACGCAGAGCGTGATGGGCATGACCACATCGTGTTTCCGGAAGGCTACTCCAAAGGAAAGGCTGCTGACCTGGGCGCCGGTCACGCCAGGCTCTTCGCCGGAAACCTCGCGCATAGAAAGAGCCAAATCGAGCAACTTGAGTTCCAGATCACCCAGCTAGGCGAAGAAATCAAAGGTCTCGAGGCGCAATTTAAGGGAAAGGTAGGCGAGATCCGTCTGGTGGAAATCGAGTACAGCAAGCTTAAGCCCCTTTTCGATCGCGGGTTGATTGAAAACTCGCGGATCTACTCCATGGAGCGCGAGCGGGCACGCATGACTGGAGAGCGAGGCGGCATCGAAGCCTCCATGGCTCGTGCCAAGGCGCGCATCAGCGAGATCAAGCTGCAGGTTATCGCCATAGAGCAGAACGGGCGTACCGAGGCCCAAAGAGAGCTGGGCGACGTCGACACCAAGCTGTCCGAGGCGCACGATCGGCGCATCGCGATCGAGGACCGGCTCTCACGAACCGAAATTCGCTCACCGATCGACGGGACGGTCAACGAACTCTCCGTTCATACGATTGGAGGCGTCATCACGCCTGCGGAGCGCCTGATTACACTGGTGCCACACGGGGCAGAATTGAAGGTCGAAGCCAGGATCGCACCTGCAGACATCGATCAGGTGTCGATCGGCCAGCCTGCCCGCCTGAAGTTTTCGACCTTCAATCAAAGCATCACGCCGGAATTCAAGGGTGTCGTCTCCCACGTCTCGCCAGCCACGGCGCGCGACGCTTCGACAAATCAAACCTACTACATTGCTGAGATCGAAATTTCCGACGACCTGAGCAAGCTCGGCCGGAAGCTGAAACCCGGAATGCTGGTCGATATTTTCATTACGACCGAGATTCGCACCGCGATGTCGTACCTCGTGAAGCCCCTTACCGATAAATTCAGCCGGGCCTTCCGAGAGGAATAGGGTTGGTTAAAAGAGGCAGCAATTAATGCACGCGGCCGCCAGCTGATATTATCTCTTCAAGTTTTTGCGCCGCAATAACGACCTCGACCCGATTTCGAGCGTTCAATTTCTGCATCAAAATTGACATGTAATGTTTTACGGTATTCTCCGTAATGGCCAAAATGGCGGCGATCGCCTTGTTTGTCTTTCCGTCAAGAAGAAGCCGGAGGATTTGACCTTCTCTCGTGCTGAATTTTATCTGTCTATTGGAAGCTTGTTGCGCGGCAACTTCCTGAAATGCCGTGATCAGTTGAACAGCTACGCAATGCGTAATGTACTTCTCTCCCCTGGCAATTGCCTGGAGCGCGTGAGCAACTTCCCCTATCGGGCTCTGTTTTAGTATGTATCCATGCACGCCGGAATTCAGCGCTTTGACGGCGAGCTTCATGTTGTAAGACGCGGTAAGCGCAGCGATCTTCACCTTGGTAGAAAGTGCCGATAGATCCTCGAGGCTATTTGCTGGGTTGGCCACATCTACGACGACGAGACAAGGCGTATGACTTTCAACGAGGGTGGGGAGTTTTGCTGTGCAATTTGTGGTGGCAACTAATTTGAGGCCCGTTGCGGCGGAGCACAAATTCCGGAAGCCCTCGATGAATAATGGCTGATCGTCAATCAATGCTACGGAAATGTCGCTCATGGCGCTTATCCATTTGCTTTGAATTTATCGCGCCTAGCGATTAGATCACAAACCTGTAACGCCGCTACTAGAATTGTTCAGATAATTTATAACGTGCTTAAAAATGCGCCACATTCGGCGTTTGCCGTTTCGGACGCTTTCGATCGTATTGTTCAGCTCTAAGGGTGTTGATCGCTTGGCTCGCGTGAGCGCTGCGGCGATCTTCTTGAGAGTGGCCCGTGGAGAGAAAGGCTGCTGGTCTGAAGAGAGCCGAATGGCTGCTCAGCGTCTGTCAAGGCGGGACTTTCGGTCCTGTCACCGGCTAGTAACGGTTCGCTTGTTGCGGAATCCTCGAAATTGAAGGCGTGTGCTCGATCCGTCGGCTTGGTCAACGCCACATGTCCGCTTTTGTACGGGAGCGGCTCACCTGCTCACCTGAGCCGCTCTCGCTGCCCGACCATTGCGCAAGCATTCTGTAGGGGCGGGTCGGATCGGAGCAATTCGATCTGCGCTCGCACCGCGAAGCCGCCCGCATTCCGCGCGACCGTGAAGGCGAGCCGGCTGTTCCTCCGCTCGCCTCGGGTCGCGCGCATGCGAAGCTATAGATGGGCTTATTCGATGCCCTTCTTTTCCATCTTGCCGATCGACTCTCCGCCCTTCTCCGAACGTTCCGGCACGCTCGGCTGAGCCGAGTTGTCGAGCTGAGACTTCTCCTGGTCGACGATCGTCTTGTCTTGACCTTTGGAAGCGCCGGGATCCACATCCGGAAGCGCGGAATTGTCGAGCTGGTGCTTCTCCTGGTTGGGAATAGTGTCGGCGTGGGCCGGGGAGAGAATGAAGAAAGCCTGCAGGCCAACCGCCGCGAGTGCACCGAAGGTTTTGGTTATAGACATGACTTTATGACCTCCCAGCATGGGTTCAGTTCTCGTGCGGGCATGCGCCCTCGGAACAACCGAAAATGTACTGCGAAGGATTGGGTCCGATAATCCGTGAAAAGCCTAAGGACTTGTTTGGCGGTCAGCAGGAATAGTCGCGATTAACCTTGAGTGGGATCGTGTCGGGCGGGATTTTGCTGTGCAATTACCCCGCCTTGTTTTTCGGCCTCTATCGCGCGCTCGTCCGGTGTCGGCGCAATGACATCCAGCAGTTCTGCCCCACACGCACGCATCACAAGCGTATGCGATTGAGCCCCAGATACCGCGACACCATCCAGCGCAAGAGACGGCTCGGGATCTTGCCGTGGGCGAAATGGTTGAAGGCCGCCAAAGGCCCGACCGTATATCGGAAGCGCGGCCGGTTTGCCTCGAGTGCCTTGGCGATCTTGACCGCGGCATCGACCGGATCCCGCGCCGTCGCCGCGGCGTGTGCATCGGCGGCATTGGACAATTGCTGCGTCAACAAGCGATAGGCGCTTTCCGGCGGTCGTATGCGCGGCGTCGTTTGCCAGATGGTGGTGCGATGGGGTCCCGGTTCCACGAGTATGACGTCGATGCCGAAGGGCGCCACATCGTATGTCAGGGACTCGGCCCAACCTTCGATGGCCCACTTGGAAGCCGAATAGATCGAGTTTGCCGGCATCCCGAAGAAGGCAGCCTCGCTGGAGACGATGAGTATGCGGCCGTGCCGCTGCGCCCGGAAGGTTGGCAGCAACGCGCGCGTCAGCGCCAGCACGCCGAAGAAGTTTGTTTCCATGACGCGCCGCACGTCCGGGTCAGGCAGATCCTCGAAGGCTCCCGCGACCGAGATGCCGGCGTTGTTCACCAGGGCGTCGAGCTTGCCGCCCGAAAGTGACAGGATTGTCGTCACGGCCATGCGGATCGAAGCGGCATTGGTGACATCGAGTTGTACGATTTCGACCTGGTCGCGCACGCCCGCGCTCTTCAGCGCGTCCTCGAGCTCTTGCGACCTCTTCGTGTCGCGCATTGTCGCGAAGACGCGCCAGCCGCGTTTCGCGAGCTCGACGGCCGTGCAAAGGCCGATGCCTGTGGATGTTCCGGTAATCAGTACGCTCGCCATTGGCCGCACTCTCCACGGAGGATGGGCCGAAACGCTTGGGAACGCGTCCTCGGCCTTCGCCATTCATGGCGTGTACCAGCTTACCGCATTCCGGTTCCATCCGGCACGACGGCTTGGCTAATGAGGAGGATGCTGTCTTTGAGGCTGCGAGGCGAGGGGAATTACGGCAGCGCCTGTATGGCGCTGCCGTAGGGAGATCTACTTCTTCACCTTAACGACGAAGCTGATTTCAGCCTTCTTCGTCTCTTCGCCGATGCGCGTGATCGTTTCACCGCACTTGTAGGTTTGCGAGAAGCCTTCGATGCGGCAGCTGCGCGTATCGACGGTGAACTCGAGCGGGCGCCTGTTGGCGACCTTGTTGATGTCGATGGGGTCGTCGACGGAGACGTCTTTGTCGAGAAGCTCGAGCTTCACGGTATGCTTGCCGGGCTTGACCTTCTGGACGATTTTCCAGTCTGGCTTGATGTCCGTCTGCTGTTCGATGACGGGCGTCTTTTGCACGTCCTTGCCGATCGTGACGCGTACGAAGGGATCTCCCTTCGACAGGTCGTCCCAGGCGTCGAGCGCCTTGACGTGGGTGATCACGATGTCGATCTCGTCCGCTTTGGCCTCGTTGGCCGTCAGCGGTAGAGCCAATGCAAAGAGCGCCATGCCGGCCGCCACGGCATGTTTCGCGTAAACCGTTTTCCGCATGTATGATCTCCCCTGAAAATCAAAATAAGGATCGCCTCAATGACGCGAGACGAAAGTGCCCAGGTGAGGCGCGGGGTTCGTCGCGGGCGATCCGGGGCAGAAGCTAGCAGCAATTTCATGGCGGCGGCGCGAGCGGCGCACGAAGTCCCCGCTGCGTGGCCGTTGGGCGACAGCGAAAAATGCCCGGCTCTCGCTAGGCCCCTATTCCGTAAGAGACTTCCTTGAAAGGCCGAGGCCGGCCTCGGGTGTTGTGCACATTCTGGAAGGATCTGTAATGACAGAGCTCGGCTGTGCGAGCGTCATCCTCCGTACCAACCCCAAGGCTTCGCGCTTCTGTATGAGGTGACCTGCTTCACCTCGAGATAGTTCTCGAGGCCCCAGCGGCCGAGTTCGCGGCCGATGCCGCTTTGCTTCATGCCGCCCCACGGCGCCTCCGTGAAAGTAGGCTGCGAGCAGTTGATCCAGACGATGCCGGCTTCGAGTTCCTTGGCCACACGCTCCGCTCGCGCTTCGTCGGCCGACATGACGGCGGCGGCGAGTCCGTACGGGCTGTTGTTGGCGATGGCGAGCGCTTCCTCTTCGGTCTTGAAGGGCTTGAGGCACACGACAGGCCCGAACACCTCTTCGCGCCACAGCCGGCTCTGCTCCGGCACTTGGTCGAGAATGGTCGGCTGGAGAAAATAGCCGCGATCGAGCCCTGCCGGACGTTCGCCGCCCGATACGAGGCGCGCCCCGTCCCGCCGTCCCTCGTTGATGAAGCCCAGGACCTTCGCGTGTTGGCTCGCGCTCACCAGCGGACCGAGCTTCACACCTTGCTCCAGTCCATTGCCGATCGAGATCTTGCGGCTCGCCGCCACGAGCTTCTCGACCAGGGCATCATAGATCGCCTCGTCGATGATGACGCGCGACGTGGCTGAGCACACCTGTCCCTGGTTCCAGAAGATGCCGAACATGATCCATTCGACAGCTTCATCGAGATCGCTGTCGCCGAACACGATGAAAGGCGATTTTCCGCCGAGCTCGAGGCTGACAGTCTTGATCTCCTGCGCCGCGGCGGTCATCACGGCGCGGCCTGTCGGCACGCTGCCTGTGAAGGCGAGCTTCGATACCAGCGGATGCCGCGTTAGTGCCGCGCCGGCCTCCGCGCCCGTGCCGGTGACGACGTTGAGAACTCCCTTCGGCAGTCCGGCGGCGTCCGCGATCTCGGCAAGCTTCAGTGCCGTGAGTGAGGTCAGCTCCGAAGGCTTCAGCACCATGGTGCAGCCGGCGGCTAGCGCAGGCGCCACCTTCCAGGCCGCCATCAGCAGCGGATAGTTCCACGGGATGATCTGTCCGGCGACGCCGATGGGCTCATAGCGCACGGACGAGCGGAAGCGGTCGTCGGGGACGGCGATGGGTTCTCCCTGCCGCGCATCGAGCTCCTCGGCGAGGCCGGCATAATATTCGAAGCAGCCGGCCGCATCGCCGATGTCCCAGTCGGCCTCGGGCAGAGGCTTGCCGTTGTCCTCCACTTCCAGCCGCGCCAGCTCGGGCTGCCGGTTCCGGATGTGCGCCGCGATAGCCCTGAGGAACTGGGCCCGCTCTTCGCCCGTCGTTCGCTTCCAACCGCCGTCGAAGGCGCGCCGCGCCGCTACGACGGCACGGTCCACGTCCTCGGCCGAAGCCGCCGCTATGCGCGTGAAGGCGGTCTCTATCGCCGGATTGATGACGTCGAGCGTTCCCCGGCTGGACGGTGCAACCCACTGGCCGTCGATGTAGATCTTCTCGTCCATCTCAAACCCCCACGAGCGCCGCCGTTAACACTAAAGAGAGGCTGAGGACGGTCCCCGTGTCAAACGCGGCGTCCTGCGGCCTATTTTCTTCCTCCCGCCGACTGGCCTGTCACCTGCGGAACATCCGGCCTCCGTTCACTGAGCGATGACGATGTCATCAAAGGAACGCCGGGGCTCAGTGAGCGCTCGGCCCGTACGTTTTATAGACGAAGACACTGGGTGGTGAGACGTGAGCAAGGCAGTAGGAACTCCGAAGAAGCTGACCGTGAAAGCTGCGGCGATTGCCGTGGCCATCGCGTCCGCGGGCTACATCTACAAGACCTATTTCGACGGCCCGGCCACGAGCTTCGTCGGCCCGGCAGCAGCCGAGGGCGAGCTTGATACCAGCCGCCTGCCGCGCGTTGCCGGCACCAAGGACACATACGTCAGCGGGCCGACCACCATCTTCGTTTCCCCGGACTCCGTGGCCGCTACGGCCGAGGCAACGGCGAAGGCCCTCGCGGCCGAAGGTTGGCTGCGCTACGAGCGCCCTTTCACCGCAACCGCCGAGAATCCCGACATGGCGATCATGTCGATGAAGAAAGGCGTGCAGGGGCTCAACGTGTTCATCACGGTGGCGCCGGCTCAGGGCAATAAGACCAGCGTCAGCTATACGGCCATCGCCTTCGCCAACGATCTGCCAGTCCCCGCAGACGCTACATCGATCGAGTTCGATCCCGATCGTCCGTATGTCGCCTACACCACCACCGGCACGATCGACGCGACGATGTCGTTCCTGAAGGACGGTCTCGTTGCCAATGGTTGGTCGCCGTGGTCGGCCAAGGAGGAGGCAAAGAAGCCGGAAGGTGCGGCGGAGAAGACCGACAACGGCTTGTTCTCCTATTTCGTACGTGACGGCGGCAAGCCGGTGATCGCCTTTGTTCAGCAATACAAGGACGGCAGCACGCACGCGAAGATCGAGCTCGTGCCCGAGATTCTGCTGACGCCCAGCAAGCAGAAAAAGGAGGAAGTCTCGGAAGCGCCTGTTGCGCCGGAGCCGAGCCCCGAGTCCAAGAAGATGGATGAGGCCTTTGATCAGATCGCAGGCGAAATCCTGAATCTGGCTCAGAAGGCGACGTCCGAAGCCATCAGCGGCATCAACAAGAAGCCTGCAGCACAGCCAGCTCCATCAGCCGAGCAGGATGCAGCGCTGAAGGAGCTTCAGGGTAACCCCGCGCCCATTCCGGTTCCCGAAACCGCGCTCGACGTCGAGTTCGACGGCGCCTCCGGCACGCTCGATTTCAAGTCCTCGTCTGCTGTTCACGCCGTGGCCAGCTTCTATCGCAAGGCCATGAAGCCCGCTGGCTGGAAGGAGAAGCCGAACGTCATCGATCAGGACAACATGGTTGCGTTGCACTTCTCGAAGGGCGATCGCGACCTCTCGATCACGGTGATGCAGCTTGGCAAGTCGGTCGACGTCAGCGTCACCGGTTCGGGCCTTGTGACGGCCGCAGCCGAAGCCGGCGAAGAGGCTTCCGAACCTACTGCGTCTTCGAGCGCTTCGGCATCTGCGGACGCACCAGCAAAACTTGGGGAGAATGATCTGCAAGTCCAGGACGTGGCCGGTCTGCCCGTCCCCACGCCCAATACGCTCAACGGCAGCGAGAAGTCGCTCTACCGGCTCCAGATCAACGCCCGCGTCGCAGCCAGCGTTGAGACGGTGCTCGCCTTCTATCGCCGCGAGCTCGGCAAGCGCGCCGACTGGAAGGAAGCGCCAGGCGCCGTCATCGAGCCGAAGCACGCTGTCGTGACCTACACCACGAACGAAGGCCCGGCCGTCCTGACGATCGACAACAAGGACGGCGAGACGGTCGTCGCGCTGCTCGTGCGTAAGCAAGTCGAAGCGACGAAGTCCGGCATGCTGCCGAAGCCCGGCAACGTGAAGCTGCTGTTTGGCAACGTGCTCGATGGCGAAGCCTCCGTCACCATCGACAAGAAGACAGTAAAGATCGCGGCCGGGCTCGGCGGCAAGAAGCCCGACGGCCCCACTCTCGAGATCGCGCCCGGCAAGCACAAGTTCTCCTTCAAGCTTCCGGGACAGGGCGCGCAGACCGACGAGGTCGAGGTAGCGGCCGGCGACATCTGGGGTCTTCTGGTCGGCCCCGGCGGCGTCCTCGCGCTTCAGATGTACTGAGCCAAGAAAGTTTGTCGGGATCTCTTACGATGGAACGCCGACGCACTCGACTGTCATCCCAGGCCTTGTGCCTGGGATCCAGAGTGAGGCTCGGGAAAGCTGCAGTCGTGCCGCGCTGTTTATCTGCTCGTACATGCTGAGGTGTGGATCCTCGGCATAAAGCCGAGGATGACAGCGTGGTTCGAAGCGCTCAGCCCACAGCCGCCAACAGGTCCTCTAGGTCGAGCCGCCGCGTGAACATCGCGAGCTTGCCGTCCTTGTCGTGCGGCCAGGCTTCCGGCGGCCGGTCCCAGTAAAGCTCGACGCCGTTCTGGTCCGGATCGCGCAGATAGAGCGCTTCGCTCACGCCGTGATCGCTTGCGCCGTCGAGCGCGATGCCCGCATCCAGCACGCGCCGAAGCGCTCCTGCCAGCGCCGCGCGCGTCGGATAAAGGAAGGCAGAGTGAAAGAGCCCCGTCGTGCCCGGAGGCGGCGGCTGTCCGCCTTTGCTCTCCCACGTGTTGAGCCCGATGTGATGGTGATAGCCGCCGGCCGAAAGAAATGCCGCCTGCGTGCCATATCGCTGCATCACCTCGAACCCGAGCACGCCGGAATAGAACCCGATGGCGCGGTCGAGATCGGCCACCTTGAGGTGCACGTGGCCGACGCGCACGCCCGGATCGACCGAAGGATGTTCGCTCTCGCCGCTCACGGGTTCCCTATCATAGTCCCCAGCCGGTCACGGCGATCGACTGTCCGGTGACGCCCTCCGAGGCCGGCGAAGCCAGGAACGCCACCGTCTCGGCGATGTCGTCGCGCTTGGTCCACTTCGTCAGATCCTTGGGCTTCATCATGCCGACGTTGGAGGCCGTATCGACAAGCCCCGGCGCCACCGAGTTGACCCGGATCTTCGCTTCCGCTCCCTCGAGCGCGAACGTGCGCGTCAGCGCTTCGACACCGGCCTTGGCGCAATTGTAGGCCACCATGTTGGCCTGGGCCAATCCGGCGCGGGCGAAGTTGATCACCGATCCGCCGCCGCTCGCCTTGAGAACCGGGAACGCCGCGCGCGTCACGAGGAAGGCGCTGAGCAGGTTGTTGTTGAGTTCGCTCGTCCAATCCTCGAGCGTGAAGTCCGTCGCCGGCTTGTAGCGCGTGAGCCCACCGGCGAGATTGACGACGATGTCGAGGCGGCCGAGCTCGCTCTTTGTGCGCTCGATGAGCGACGCCACAGCCGCTTCGTCCGTGAGCGATGCCGCGACCGCAACCACCTTCGTGCCTGCATTGCGCAACTCCTCGCCGCGCGCTTCGACATTGGCTGCGCTGCGTGCCGCGATGGCGAGGGCCGCGCCCCGGTCTGCCAATGCCTTGGCGACGGCCTGCCCGACCTGGCCGTCATGGCTGACGCCGGTCACCAGTGCGACTTTACCTTCGAGAATGCCTGCCATGGTGCCTACCCCTGTGCCTGTTCAATTTCGCTGCTGTTGCAGCACGCGCATTATACGCGTGCAAGCGCGATGTTGGCCGCGAGACAGGGGAGAGGGTTAGGGACGGAGAGGGCAGCGCGCCCTCAGCCGTTATGGCGTGCTGGGCGAAGGAGCCTCGGCGCCGGCCCGCGTTGCTCCGGCCTGTACGGCACCAGCCTGAGTGGTTCCTGCCTGCGTGATGCCGGCAACGATGGCGCGGGCGGCATATTCCGCCATGCACTTGTAGCCGAGATCGTTGAGATGGAACTTGTCGCCGGCGAGGTAGGTGAGGCCCGGATGCTGCCGTGCCAGGTCCGCCATGGCGTCGTAGCGGTTGACCAGAAGCACGTGCCGCTCCTGCGCCACCTCGGCGATCGTATCGACGATGCCCTTGTAGTAGCCGTCCTTCGACAGGCGCTCGACATACTGCGGGTCGATCAGCACCACGTCGATCTTGTGCGAAGCGAGCCACTGCAGCGTCGAGCGAAGCTGGCTCGCGAAGTCATCTTCTTCGACGCGTGCGAGAGCGTCGTTGGTCCCGACCTGCCAGATGACGAGATCGGGCTTGATGTCGGCGACTGCCATCTTGAGCCGGTCGGCGGCATCCTCGGCGATCTCGCCGTTGATTCCGCGCACGTACATCTCGACCTGCATTCCGGCAACGTAGCCTTCGAGATCCTTCTCGAGGCGCGTCGGGTAGGTCGCGAGCGGAGACGAAGCCCCGACACCGACTGTCGAAGACGAGCCGATCGCGATCACGCGAACGGGACGCTTCTCCTTGATTGCTTTCGTGACCGACCGCAGCGCCCCGCGCCCTTCGAACACGGGTGCTTTCACGGTGCAGTCGTTCGGTGCAGACGATGCTGTCGTATTGCCGCTGCTGACGGGCGCCTTGCCGACCGAAAGCGGATTGCTGGTTCCCGATGGCTGCGCAGTGGCGACGCTGGCGTGTGTAAGGCCAGCAATCAGCGCTGCTGAGCAGAGGCGGGAAATTCTGCGATCCATGCTGTCACTCTCATCAATACGAGGCCGGCGATCACGACCAGCAAATCGAGAGCAACGCTCGATCCGCCGATGTACCTCGCAATCTGGCCTCCCAGGGCGAGCAATGATGACACACCAAATACTGCCAGAGAATTACGTCCAAGGCAGCTCATATAGCTAACGGTAGCGGTTGTCACCCTGTTGCTCCACGATGAGATAAGAGCAAAGGTTGGAAAAAATACGACGGCCAGTGCCAACATATTAATCACCCGCACTGGGGACAGATAAGCTTTATCAAAAAGAAAGAATAGCCGCGGTTCGGGCACCAGCAGCGGGTCGGGGCGGATGTCCAGCAGGACCAGCCCCGCGCCCATAGCCACGATAACGGCGGCCGGCATCCAGGCACGCTCGACAAATGCCCGGAAATCCGGGCTTGTCCGAAGCATGTCTGTCGAAATGAAACCGAGCAGGATCAGGACCTGCCAGGAGAATGGGTTGAAGTGCCATGCCCCGTCGGTTGGCCAACTCGGTAATGTTATTTGAGTCGTGAGCGTGTACGCATAGAGCCCGAACGACAGCGCTATGGCTAACAGGCGGTTCTTCAGGCTCACGAGCACCAGAACCGGTGCCATCAGCAACAGCACCACGTAGAGTGGCAGGATGTTGAAGTAGCCAATCTGATACGTCAGAAAAACGAGCCCGATCGAGGAGCGCACGGTATCGAAGAAGGCGGGTCCCGCGTTGTGCCACTCGAGCAGCAGCGGATCGTTGAGCGCGAGCGCGCAACTTCCGAGCAACGCGATGGCCCCGGATATGACGACGATCTGCGTCTGCCAAATCTCAAAGGCGCGCTTCAGCAGTCGCCCCACGATTTGAAATGTTGGTTTCCGGCGCCCGGGAGCGCCGACGGCATAAGCCATCGAGCAGCCGGCAAGGAAGACGAATAACTCCGCCGCGTCCGAGATCGCATAGTTGCGCAGCGTCAGGATGGAGAAGACATTGCCGGGGATATGATTGATGAAGATCATCACGAGCGCCACGCCGCGCCAGAAGTCGATGGCGTTCGGCGTGCGCATTCGTGGCTTCTTGACGTCGTGTTGCGTCGCTCGATGCCCCTCGCTGAAGGGCTCCGTCGCATAGTTCTGGCTGTCTATCTCCAACCCGTCGCGAATTGTCTTTGCTCTCCTCGGCGCGTCTCGTACGACAGATTTGTCCGTCAACACCGTAAATCCGGGGCGAGCGGAAGGGTTCCTGCGCTCCAGAGGTGTCGAAATTCTGTCTTGTTTTATATCTGGCCGGGACCCCGCCCAGCCGCGCCAGTACGCCACGGTAACGTCTCCGTGACAAGGTTGCTATCAAGCGGCCAAACTGCCTTGCCCAAGAAACTTTAGGAAATGCGAGATGAACGGGAACGGAACGAGCAGAGGCTTTTTTTGCCGGTGGATGCGACGCGCAGCGATTGCTGCAGGTGCGATGGCGCTGGCTTCGCCCGCGCACGCCGCGTCGTGCGGCAGCGGAGGCGCAGGATTCTCGTCCTGGCTTGAACAGTTTAAGCGCCAGGCCGTTGCTCAGGGCATCTCTTCCAGCACTGTATCGAGCGCTCTTGCCGGCGTGACCTATGATCCGAAAATCATTCGTCTCGACCGTTCGCAGCGCTCCTTCAAGTTGAGCTTCGAGCAGTTCTACGCTCGCCGCGTTTCTTCGTCGCTCATCTCTCGCGGCCGCCGCTACATGGCCCAGCACCGCGATCTCCTCGATCGCATGGAAAAGCGCTTTGGCGTGCCGGCCGGCGTCGTCATCGCCATTTGGGGCCTCGAGACCAACTACGGTTCCGATAAGGGCGGCAACATGTCGATCTTTCGCTCGCTCGCGACGCTTGGCTACGACTGCCGCCGCTCGGCCTTTTTCACCAACGAGCTCATGGCCGCGCTGCGCATCGTCGACCGTGGTGACATGTCCGCGAGCCAGATGCGCGGCGGCTGGGCCGGCGAGATCGGCCAGACGCAGTTCCTGCCGTCGTCCTATTTCAAGTACGCCGTCGATTTCGACGGTAACGGCCACCGCGACCTCATCAACAGCGTCCCCGACATCCTGGCTTCGACCGCCAACTTCCTGAAGGCCCATGGCTGGGTCGCGGGACAGCCCTGGGGTCCTGGCACCGGCAACCATCGTGCCCTCGAGGAGTGGAACAGGGCCGAGGTCTACCAGCGTACCATTGCTGTGATGGCCGAGAAGTTGGAGCGCTAAGAGCCATGATCGCGTCAGACCCTACCAGTCTGACGCGTGAATCATCGGCTCAATTCAAAGAGCCATGATCGCGTCAGACGGGCGGGGACCGCGTGGACTACGAAATCGTCCTGTTGTTGATGCTGGCCGCGGCCTGTGCGGGTTTCGTCGATTCCATCGCCGGAGGCGGCGGCCTCATCACCTTGCCGGCGCTGTTGCTGTCGGGCATGACGCCCGTCGAGGCGGTGGCGACCAACAAGCTGCAAGGGACCTTCGGCGTCGCCGCGGCGACGGCAGGCTTCGCCCGCGCAGGGCACATCGACTTCAAAAGCCTCGCCCCGCTTGTCGCAACCACCGGCGTCGGCGCCGCCTTGGGCGCGCTTCTGGTCGGCACGCTCGATCAGCAGGCTCTTGCCACGGCCATGCCGTTCGCGCTCATCGCGGTCGCGGTCTACTTCGCCATCGCGCCGCGTCTCAGGCGCAATAAGACATCCGCGCCGATTGCCATGAGGACATTCGCGCTCGCCGTGGCCGCGCCCATCGGCTTCTACGACGGCTTCTTCGGTCCCGGCACAGGGTCGCTGTTCGCGCTCGGCTTCGTCTCGCTGGCGGGGCTCGGTCTCTTGCAGGCGACGGCCAATACGAAGGTCCTGAACCTGACCTCGAACCTGGTCTCGCTCGTGATCTTCGTCGTGACGGGCCACATCGTTTACGCCATCGGTCTGCCGATGGCGCTATGCCAAGCGGCCGGTGCTTGGATCGGCACGCACACGGCCATGAAGCATGGCGAGCGCATCATCCGCCCGCTGCTCGTGATCATCAGCGTCGCAGTAGCGCTGCGCTTGCTGCTCGACGGCGGCAATCCCGTCGGCCACTGGCTGCGGGACCGCATCGCTTTTTAAGCCGGCACGAGGACAGGCTCCTTCGCAGTCGGCTTCCGTCCGATCATGAGCGCCAGGAATGCAGCCACGATGCCTGTCGAGCCCGCGATCAAGAAGGCTTCGAGATAGGTGCCCATCTCCGCTCTCAGCACGCCGGCCATGAACGCCGCCGTCGCCGCGCCGAACTGATGTCCGCACGCAATCCATCCGAACACGATAGGTGCCGCCGCATCGCCGAACGACTGCTGCGTCAGCCTGAGCGTCGGCGGCACGGTCGCGATCCAGTCGAGCCCATAGAACATCGCGAACAGCGAAAGGCCGTAGAACGAGAAGTCGGAGAAGGGCAGGTAGATGAGCGAGATCCCGCGCAGCGCGTAGTAGATGAACAGCAGCTTGCGGCTGTCATAGCGGTCCGTGAGCCAGCCTGACGCGGTCGTGCCGATGAGATCGAACACGCCCATCATCGCGAGGAGACCGGCAGCCGATGTCGCCGCGAGGCCGTTGTCGGCGCAGAGCGAGATCATGTGTGTGCCGATGAGGCCGTTGGTGGTGAAGCCGCAGATGAAGAACGTCGCGAACAGAAGCCAGAAGTCGCTTTTCCGCGCCGCCATGCGAAGCGTCGAGAGCGCTGTCCATACGGGATTTGAACTTGCCGCCTGCGCGACCGGCGGGCTTCCGGGCTCGGCGCCATAGGGCTCTGTGCCGATGTCTGAAGGACGCTCCGGCATCAGGAGCCACACGACCGGAATGAGCGCCAGCGTCGCGATGCCGACCGCCGTCACGGGCCACTTCCACGTGCCGTGCTCGAGAAGCTGCGCCATGAGCGGCAGGAAGATGAGCGTCCCGGTCGCGATGCTCGCGGTGAGAATGCCCATCACGAGCCCGCGGTCCTTGACGAACCAGCGGCTGACGATGGTCGCCGCCAGCACCATGGCGATACATCCCGTGCCCATTCCCGACAGCACGCCCCATGTCAGCACGAGCTGCCAGGCCTCGGTCATGAACAGGCTGAGAAACGCCGACAGCGACATCAGCGCCAGCGCCAGCACGATCGTGCGCCTGACGCCGAAGCTCTGCATCAGCGCTGCCGCGAAAGGCCCGATGAGCCCATAAAGGAATATGCCGAGCGCCGCCGCGAACGAGATCGTGCCGCGGTCCCAGCCGAACGCCTTCTCCCACGGCACCACCATGAGCCCGGGCGCGGATCGCACGCCCGCCGTGGTAAGCAGAATGACGAACGCCACCGCCGCGACCACGAAGGCGTAGCGCTGGCCCATGCTGGATGCGAATTTCATCGGCGGTCCTGGCTCACTGCGGTTTGTTTGAAATCATGACGACGACTGCCGCGCTGGCGCCGCTCGTGCGCGCCGCGAGCCACCGGTTAGTGCCGCACCATATTTGTCTTTTGCCCGCGCTCCCGCTTTGGGTCCCGGCGCCAGCGCGAACCTTTCGCTCGTGACCTCCGTTCCCGTTCGCGTGTCGACCAGCTTCGGGTCGGCAAGTTTTCCGGTCGCTACGTCGGCCAGCAGAACAACCTCACCGTCGGGCGCAAAATGCTTGTTGCCCCACACCATCAGCGACACGATCACCGGCCAGAAATCCGCGCCGCGCTCCGTCAGCACATACTCGTACCGCGGCGGGTGCTCGCTGTATTGCCGCCGCTCGAGCAGCCCGCTCTCGACCAGCGCCTCGAGCCGCCGCGTCAGCATGTTGGGCGCGATGCCGAGTGCCTTCTGGAACTGATCGAAGCGCGTCGATCCGTGTATCGCCTCGCGAATGATGAGCATGCTCCACCATTCGCCCACGCGGTCCAGCGCCAGCGCGATCGGGCACTCCATGCCTCTGAAGCTTTTGCGTTTCATGGCCATCGCATTACCGCATTGACTTGCATGATGCAAGTAACTAGCGTGCCGCAGGCCGGCTGTGTATGCTTCGGCCTTGGATTTGTTACTCTTTCACGGAAAGGATCGCGGGATGGCTGAAGGCGCGACGTTGCCATCGGGGCCGTTGTACCTGGAGGATCTCAGCGTCGGGCTGACGTTCGCCACCGGCTCGCGCACGCTCGACGAAGCGGCCATCAAGGCCTTCGCGCGCGAATTCGATCCGCAGCCTTTCCATCTCGATGCAGAGGCGGCGAAGGGCACCTTCTTCGGCAGCCTCGTGGCCAGCGGCTGGCATACTGCCGCGGTCACCATGCGCCTTCTGGTCGAAAGCGGTGTGCCGTTCGCAGGTGGTGTCATCGGAGCCGGCGGCACCATCAAATGGCCGCGGCCGACCTATGCCGGCGATACGCTGATGGTGCGCGGTCACATTGCCGAGATCACGCCGTCCGAAAAGCGCCCGGACCGCGGCATGGTTCTCGTCAGCACCGAAACCGTGAATCAGAAGGGCGAGGTCGTGCAGGTGATGACCGCCAACCTCATCGTCCCCCGCCGCGCTTAGCGCTTCGCGTTCTCCGCGCTCTTTGCCGTGTCGACGTGCACGGACACCTCGTCGCCCTGGCGCAGCAACGCGTTCGGAGAGAGGATCACGCGATCTGCGATGGTGAGGCCCGACGTGACCTCCACGCGGTCGCCGAGATCGCGGCCCACGACGATAGGCCGGAATTCGACCTTTGACTGCTGATCGACCACGGCCACCATCTGCCGGCCGTCGCGCACTGCCAACGTGTTGGCAGGCACGGTGACGGTGGTGTTGTCGCGTGCGAGCGAAAAGGTCACCTGCCCGTTGAGACCCGCCGGAATGCGCCGACCGGGGTTAGGCATCATCAGCTCCGCCCGCATCGTGCTCGATGCCTGATCGATCAAATGCGACAGGCGCGCCACCTCGGCCTCGAAGATCTCCCCCGGCAGCTCGGCGAAGGTCACACGCGCCTTGTCCTTCTCCTTGATCTTCAGCGCCACGGATTGCGGTACGTCGATCTCGACGCGCAGCGGATCGAGACGCGCGATACGGAACAGGAAGCTGCCCTGTTGGCTCTGGTCGCCTGAAATCTTGTCGCCGCGTTCCACCTGCCGCGCCACGATCGTTCCCATGAACGGCGCGCGCACGGTCTGGAAGCCCTGCACCTCTTCGAGGCGATTCACTTCCGCTTCCGCCGCGGCGATATCCGCTTCTGCCGTGCGCAGCGAGGCGCGGCGTTCGTCGCGCACCTGCTCTGACAGGAAGCCTTTCGGCGCCAGCTGGTCGGCTCGCTCGGTGTTGAGCTTGGCGATATCGAGGCGGGCCTTGACCTGCTGCAGCGACGCGCGGGCGTGATTGAGCTGATGCTCGATCTCCGGCGCGTCGATGGTGAGGAGAACGTCGCCAGCCTCGACGCGGTCGCCGATGTCGACCTTTCGCTCGGCGACCACGCCCGTAGCGCGCGCGGAAACGAGTGCCTGCTCCGCCGGCGCCGTCCGTCCCGAGAGCGAGAGCTTGCCAGCCGCAGTGACGGGCTCCGGCGCCACCACGCGCACGGTGCGCGGCGCCGGCTTGCCTTGTGTGGGTGGCGCGGCGGTTTGCGCGCCTTGGGCGGCGGCAGGCTGCGAGAGCCCCGCCAGCAGTGGAGCCGCGACGACGAGCGCGGAGGCAAGAGTGACGATCGAGCGCGAAGTCATGGGTCTGATCCTCATTCCGCCGGCACATAGGCGGCTTGTGCCGGCGCAGCCTGAGCAGGCTCGGCTTCGAATTCCGAATGCTTCCTCGGTCGCGCCAGCAACGCGAACATGAACGGCACGAAGGTCAACGTCGCGCAGGTGCCGAAGATGAGCCCACCGGCAACGGCGCGGCCGAGCGGCGCGTTCTGCTCGCCGCCTTCGCCAAGACCGATCGCCATCGGCAGGATGCCGACGATCATCGCCGTCGCCGTCATGAGCACGGGGCGCAAGCGTGTCTGCGCGGCTTCGAGCGCCGCGTCCTTTGGCGTCTCGCCCTGCATCAGCCGGTCGCGCGCGAAGCTGGTCACGAGCACGCTGTTCGCCGTCGATACGCCGATGACCATGATGAACCCCGTCAGCGCCGGCACTGAGAGCGGCGTCCCGGTAAAGTAGAGCGCGATCGAAGCACCCGTGATCGCCACCGGCAATCCGCTCATGGCGATGATCGGCATCATCCACGACTGGAAGTTCACCACCATCACCAGATAGACGAGCACCGCTGCGAGAGCGAGGCCGCCGGCCATCTCGCCGTAAGCCTGCGACATGGATTGTGCGCGTCCAGCGACCTCGATGCGGTTGCCGGGCTTGAGCTTCCCCTTCGCAGCCTCGATCAGCTTGTCCACCTCGCTGTAGACGCCCCCGAGATCGCGGCCCGCCACGTTCGCGAGCACGGTTGCCGTCGGCTGCAGTGTGGTGCGGTCGATGTTGGCTGGCAATTGGCGGAGCTGCAGGCTTGCGAATGTGCGGAGCGGAACCGCTTGCCCGCCGGCCGCAGGCTTGACCGGCGTATTCAGAAGCTGCTCGAGCGAGGTCAGAGCCGACGGAGGCGCCACCACCTGGACCGTATAGGAAAGTCCCGCCGTCGGATCGCTCCAGAAGCTCGGAGAGACCGTGCCGGCGGCTCCGAGCGCCGACAGCAACGCGTTGGCGGCGTCCTGCGGCGTCACGCCGATCTGCAACGCGCGGACGCGGTCGATTTCCAGATAATAGGAGGGAACGTTGCGCACCTGGCGCACGGCCACGTCTACAGCGCCCGGAATTCTGCGGATCTCATCGACAAGACCGCGCGCGATCTCCGCATTGCCCGGTACGTCGCGGCCTATAATGCGCAGCTCGATGGCCGTCTGCGCACTGCCTGCGAGCGTCTGGGAGGTCGCGTCAGCCGGCCGGAAATAGGCGGTGAGATCTGGGAAGCGCTCCTTGATCATGGCGCGTATGGCATCGGCGTATCCGGCCGTCGGCGCGTGCTGTTCCGCGAGCTGTATCAGGATCTCGCCGTCGAACGAGCCGATGACGCCGCTCTCCACCCAGGCGAGATTGATCGGCTCCGGCGCGCCGATGTTCTCGGCGATGAATTTGAGTTCCTCCGGCGGAATGACGTTGCGGATCGCGAGCTGCACGTCGGAGAAGCGCCGCGCCGTTTCTTCGAGGCGCGTCCCGGCCTGCCCGCGTACGTAGATGCGGATCATGCCGGCGTCGGTCTCCGGAAAGAAGTCACGGCCGAGGTTCGTCGTTGCCAGCGTGCCGGCCACGAGCGCACCGATGAGGCCGATGAGGGGCAGCACCTTCCACCTGAGCAGCATCCGCGCCAGCATGGCCACGAAACGCTCGCCGGCCGACAGCGCGCGGTCCACGACGCCCTGGAAACCCTTCATCGGCGTGCCGTGCACATGCTGCGGATGGTCGGAAAGCATCAGGCTTGCGAGCGACGGCACCAGCGTGCGCGACAGCACGTACGACGCTGCCATGGCGAACATGACTGCGAGCGCCATCGGCACGAACACGAATGCTGCAGTTCCCGTCAGCAGGAAGATCGGCGAGAACACGATGCAGATCGAGACCGTCGACACGAACTCCGGAAATGCCACCTCACTCGCGCTCTTGAGGATGGCCTCGCGCAAGCCGAGGCCCGCTTCGAGGTTGCGGTTGATATTCTCGATCTCGACCAGCGCGTTGTCGACCAGGATGCCGATGGCGAGCATCAGCCCGCCGAGCGTCATCAGGTTGAATGTGTTGCCGGTGAGCGAAAGCCCGGCGATTGAAGCGAGAAGCGCCAGCGGAATGGAGGTCAGCACGATGAGCGACGAGCGCCAGCTTCCAAGGAAAACCAGCACCACGAGCGCCACAAGAAGGCCGACCAGCACCGCTTCCTTCAGCACGTGCGAGACCGCGTTCTCGACGAACACCGACTGATCGAACACGGGCTCGATGGTCACTCCCGGCGGAGCGGCGGCGCGAAGCTCAGGCAGGCGCTCCTTGATCTGCCGCACGATCTCGACCGTCGAGGCATCGCCGAGTTTCAGGATAGAGACGATGACCGCGTTCTGGCCGTCGAGGCGGGCGATGTTGGTCTGCACCGCCTGTCCGTCGCGGACGCTGGCCACGTCCGAAACCCGCACGACGCGCCCATCCACCGACCTGAGCGGCAGGTCGCCGAACGCAGACACCGTTTCGGGGCTGGCGTTGGTCGTGATCGTGATCTCGCGTCCCTCGGTGCGCAGCGAGCCCGAAGGCAGCGTCAGGTTCTGCGTGCTGACGGCGCGGGTGATGTCGCTCGCGGAAAGGCCATAGGCCTGCAGCTTCTCGAGATCGAGGTCGATCATCACCTGTCGTGAGGCGCCACCGTAGGGCAGCGTGAGCCGCAAGCCCTTGATGGACTGGATCTGCGCGCGCAATTGAATGCGGGCATAGTCGTAGAGCGCGCCGTCGTTGAGCGTGTCGGACGCGAGCACGAGCTGAATGACCGGCACGCTCGATGGCACATAGGGCACGATGAGCGGCGGATTGGTGCCGGGCGGCATGCGCCGCAGAATGGTCTGGCTGACGGAGGTCACCTGCGCGAAGGCGCTGGTCACATCGGTGCCGGGCTGAAACGCCGTGCGCACGATGCCGACGCCATTGAGCGTCTCGGACCGAAGCTCGCGCACGTTGTCGACGTTGTTCATGATGGCGAGCTCGCTGAACGATGTCAGCTTGCTGGCCATCTCCTGGGCATTGAGTCCCTGGTAGGTCCAGATGACGTTGATTGCGGGGATATTCACCTGGGGGAGGATGTCCGTCGACATGCGCCGGGCCGAGAGACCGCCGAATAGCAACAGCAGGATCGCGAGCACGCCGATGCTGTGCCGGTGGCCGATCGCGTAGCGGACAATCCACATTTTCGAGAACGCCCCCCGAGCGCTTGACTAGAATGCTGGACGAGCTGCAGCCGAGGCGACGACGCTGGGCGTGTTAGCCGTAGAGCGCTCGTCATCCCGATCCATCGCAACCCGTTCCGACGAAATGACGATCTGTGCCCGGAGTCCTGGCCCCGGCATGCGATTTTCGAGACGAAGCGAGAAACCATCCTTCTCGAGCGCGGTCCGCGCGATCGCCAGGCCGAGGCCGCTGCCGATCGCACTCTTGTTGCGGCCGCGGAAGAAGCGCCGTGTCACCATGTGCATCTCGTCCGCGGGAATTCCGGGGCCGGAATCCTCGAGCGTCAGCAGCACCCCGGGAGATCCCGCAACGAATGACCACCTGAGAGGCGCATGGCCCGGCGTGTGCTGAAGCGCATTCTCCGTGAGATTGCGCAAGGTCATGTGGAAGGCATCGGGATTGACGCGGATCCGGCAGCGGAAGAGCACATCGTCGATTTCAGGGACGACCTCGCGATCGAAGGCCTTCAGCTCGCTGCAGATCGCGCGCAGCTTGGCGCCGGCATTGACCCATTCCTGCGGCGCGCTCGCCTCGGAGGCATCGACGTGCGCCATGGCGAGAAGCTGCGTCGCCATCCGGTTTGTACGATCCGCGGCGATGAGAGCGTCACGCAAAGCGTTGTGACGCATTCCCGGGTCCGTTGCCGCGAGTGCGATCTGAACCTGAGTGCGCAGACCTGCGAGTGGGGTGCGGAGTTCGTGCGCGGCGAAGGCGGTGACGCTGCGCTCGTGCTCGCGTGCCGCGGCCACTCTTTCGAAAAGGTTGTCGAGCGCATCCACCACGGGGCGGATCTCGCTCGGACTGTGACCGATCTCGAGCCTTCCGAGCGCCTCCGGCGAGCGATTGGCGAGAGCTGCGGTCAGGCGGCGCAGAGGCGCCAAGCCCTCGCGCAGCGCAAACCAGATGAGCGCGCTCAAGATGCCGAACACGATGAGGCCAGGCATGGCGAGGCCCCACATGAGTCCTCGCACCAGCCGCTCGCGATGAGCGATGCTGTCGCCTACGAGCACGCGGAAGCCGCGTTCGCGATCCTCGTGCGCGAAGACGCGCCAGCGCGTGCCGTTGATGTCCTGATTGGAATAGCCGCTGCTCACGTTGGTGAGCTGCGTCGTCGGGGCGTCGCTCGATCTGCCGACGAGGCGCCCATCGATCGACCAGATTTGGCAGGCCAGCCGGAAGAAGTTGCTGTCGAATTCGTTGATCGGAATGGTCTGGTTCGGCACGCGTACACCAGACACGCGTCCTGTCGCCTTAACGCCGGCGTCATCCATCAGAGAGGACACCATGCGCGTCGCTTCTTCGAGGCGAACGTCGAGCACGCGCTCGAGCTCCTTGCGGTTGCCCGAGTAGATCCAGATCATTCCGCAGATCCACACGACTCCGGTCGCGAGCAGAAGCAACGCGAAAAGGCGCCCGGTCATCGACTTCATGAGCACCTCGCTACTCTCCAAAAGGCACTGGCAGGACGTTGCACAAAGGCTACCTTAAGCCAAGCTTAAGCTCCCATTCTGGAGGGAGTTCAATAACATCATGCCGGTGGATATGCCGCCTTCGAGGGCGCATGGCTGAGCAGGGGATCGGGCAGAACCACGGTGCGGGTTCCTATCGGGACGCGCTGGAAGAGGTCGATCGCGTCGTGATCGAGCAACCGGATGCAGCCGCTGGACGTCGCCTTGCCGAGCGAGGCCGGACGGCCGCCGCCGTGAATGCGATAGAGGGTGTCGCGGCCGTTTTGGTAAAGATAGAGCGCGCGTGCTCCCAGAGGGTTCTCCGGGCCACCGGGCATACCGTTGGCAAACGGCGCTGTTCGCGGATCGCGTGCGACCATCTCCGCTGGCGGAGTCCATTTCGGCCACTCCGCCTTGCGGGCGATAGCAGCGGAGCCGCTCCAGCCGAAGCCCTCGCGTCCGACCTCTATGCCATACCGGATCGCTCGCCCGCCTCCGGTTACGAGATAGAGGTAGCGGGCAGGCGTATCGACGACGATCGTGCCCGCAGGCTCGACCGTGTTATATCGCACGTCCTGACGTCGAAAGTTCGGGTCGAGGCGGTCGAGGTTTACGGCCTCGAGCGGAAATCGCTCCGATCTCAGCGCCGCGTAGTTGCGGCGATCCGATTCGCTGGCGTCGTAGGGGAAGCTTAGCCACTCCATGTCTCCCGACGCGCATCCAGACATCAGCAGCGACAGAGACAATCCAGCGATAATCACACGCAGTTTCGGCATTGAACCCCCCAGTTCAGAAATTCAAGAGTCGGGACAGCCGGGCCTCGACTGCGGGGGGCACCTTAGTGCGCTACATTAAGCCAACCTTAAGCGGAGCCTCTTCGGAGCTTGCGGGGCCGCGACGCTTTGGCTGATTATCGCGTGGTGCCGCGCGTGGCTGCACGCTTGGCGAGAGGCACGAGGGTAAGAAATGCGTCTTTTGGTCGTTGAGGACGATGCCGTTCTCCGTAGCGGGCTGACGGTCGGTCTGGGTCTGCATGGCTTCACCGCTGAAGCCGTCGAATCCTGTGCAGAGGCCTTGGCGGCGTTGGCCACGACGACCTTCGATGCCGTCGTGCTGGACATCATGCTTCCCGACGGTTCCGGCTTCGACGTTCTTCGCGAGCTGCGTGGTCGTAATGATCCGGTGCCTGTTCTGCTTCTGACGGCGCGCGATGCGGTCAGCGACAGAGTGCGCGGCCTCGATGATGGCGCGGACGACTACATGGGAAAGCCCTTCGATCTCGATGAGCTCGCCGCGCGTTTGCGCGCCCTGCGCAGAAGAGCCGTCGGCCGCGCAACGGCGACGATCGCTTGGCAAGGACTGGTGCTGGACCCTGAGCGGCGCAGCATCAGCGACGGTGAAACGCCCATCAATCTGTCGCGTCGCGAGTTTGCATTGTTGCTGAAGCTCGTGGAGCGGCCCGGGGTCATTCATTCCAAGCCCGAGCTTGAGGCCGTTCTTTACGGCTGGCAGGAGGAGGTCGACAGCAATGCCGTCGAGGTCCACATCCACAACCTGCGTGCCAAGATCGGCCGTGAGCGCATAGAGACCGTTCGCGGTCTCGGCTACCGCGCCAAGCAATAGAGCGGCCGCACTTCACGCCAGCGTGGTACCCGCACAAAGTCGACGCGCATCCAGCCGCATCCGTCTCTCTCGCACCCGCAACGGGATTGAGTGCGCGCCGCTTGCCACCTTTGCCTGTGATACATTGCCACATCTCCGTCTGGGGCCGTTCGGTCCGCGGCCCTATCCTCTCAGCCGTCCGCAAAGGCTGCTTTCGGGCAGGGCTAGCGGACCTCAAAGAGATAACGGAGGAAAGTCCCAATGAAGATTGCGATAGCAGTTGCGTGCGCTGCATGCGTTTCGATGGCCACTGCGGCATTAGCCGCGGACTGGGCCGGGAGCTTCAAGACGCTCGATACCGATGGCAACGGCAGGATCAGCCGCACGGAGTATGAGGCGAACGTCGCCAAGCTGAAGCTCGATCCCGCGCCGACCTTCACCGCGATGGACGCGGACGTGAACAATGGTGTCGACGAGGACGAATGGGCCTCGGCGGAGAAAATGGCGAAAGCCTTCCCCGTGTCATGCAAGTCCGCGAAGGAATCCTGGTGCCCGAAGCAGTACTAAGTTCCCGGCACTGAAACTGTCCTCGAAACCCGGAGCGCAATCTCCGGGTTTCGAGCATCGCTGCGCTTAATTCTGAGGCGCAAGCAAAATGCGGCCCTGGGCTCTGGCGCTTCGCTGGGGCCCTTGCGTTGCGAACCCGGATACAAGCTGAAACAAGCGGAAGTACTGGGGTTACATCGGCCTGCTACTCGAGACCTCACCTGCATCAACTAAGGAGGTCTCAATCTTATGAGCATGACGAAGAAGGTCGCGGCAATCGTGATGGCGTTCGGATTGCCATTGCTCGCGCCTCCCGCCTGGGGCGAGCCGCAAAGCGATGTCACGGCTCGGGCCGAGCGGGGCAAGGACAATCGAGATCTGCTCGTAGCGCATGCGCCGCCTCCACCGCCGGGGTTCGGACCGCCTCCGCAGAACGCTTCTCGGCCTGAAGGCGAAGGACGTGGTGATCCGGGCGGTCCAGGTCCGCGTCGGCCGCATCATCCGCCGATCGCTTCGCGCCTCGCCGAGCTTGAGACCGTGATTGGCATTCGCACCAACCAGCTCGATGCCTGGCGCGACTTCACCGATGCATTGATTGCGGTGACGGAACCGCCGAAGCCCCCCGCCCGAGCCGATGGCGAGAAGACCAAGCCGGCTGAGCCCTTCGCGCTTGCGACCCGCATCGGAACGGATGCGGTTACGCGTGGAGAAAAAGCGGGAGCGCTGTTGCGGGCAATAGATGTCCTGCGCACGCGCCTCACACCGGAGCAGTTGACGAAGCTTGCGGCCTTCGAGGAGCGCATGGGCCCGCCGCCGCACGGTCGCCCGCCGTTCGGTGCCGGTCCTAAAGGCGATGGCCCACCGCCGCCGGCTGGACCCGAGGCGAAATAGCAAGTCAGATGGCTTAGGCCGGCGGTCGCTCTTTCCCCGGAGGCGAGCGCCGGCCTCCCGCTGAATTCGAGGAAGCTGCTACAGAACTTTCCCAGGATTTAGGATCCCGTTGGGATCGAAGGCGGCCTTGATGCGGCGCATGAGATCGATCTCGACAGCACTCTTCACGGTGGCGAGCTCGTCGCGCTTCATACGCCCGATGCCGTGTTCGGCCGAGATCGAGCCGCCGAGCTTGACGACCACGCCATGCACGGCGTGGGACATCTCTCCCCACATCGACAGGAACTTCGCTTTGTCCATGCCGGCCGGCTGCGAGACGTTGTAGTGCACGTTGCCGTCGCCGAAGTGACCGAACGGCACGGGCCGCGCGCCTGGGCACACGCGCTCGACTTCCTTGTCCGCCTTGATGAGGAATTCTGGGATCAGCGCCACGGGCACGGAGACGTCGTGCTTGATGCTGCCGCCTTCGCCTTTCTGCGCTTCCGAAGCCGCCTCGCGCACGCCCCAGAGATCGCGGCCCTGCGTGATCGAACCCGCCACAACAGCATCACTGACCAGCCCGCGCGCTAAGGCCTCGGCCAGCAGCGGCTCCATGAGAGATGCAGCACCCCCTTCGAGCGGATGCGAAATCTCGATAAGCACCGACCACGGATGCTCGGTCGCGAACGGCAAGCGCACGCCCTTTGCGTGCTTGCCGACGAACGACAGCACACGCGCGCTCATGAACTCGAACGCGGTCAGCGCGGCGCCGCTCATGTCCTCGGCCAGACGGAACAGCGGCAGCAGCGCATCGAGCGAGGGAACAGCCACGAAAGCCGTGCGCTGATCCTTCGGCAACGGCACGAGCCTCAGCGTCGCTGCCGTGATGATGCCGAGCGTGCCTTCGCTGCCGATCAGGAGGTCACGCAGGTCGTAGCCGGTGTTGTCCTTCTTGAGCGCCTTGAGCCCGTCCCAGATCGCGCCGTCCGCCATCACCGCTTCGATGCCAAGCACCTGGCTGCGCGTCGTCCCATAGGAAAGCACCGCCACGCCGCCCGCATTGGTGGCGAGGTTGCCGCCGATGGTGCAGCTTCCTTCGGAGGCCATGCTGAGCGGAAACAGCCGCCCTGCGTTTGCAGCCGCGGTCTGAACATCAGCCAGCGTAGCTCCCGCTTCCACCGTCAGGCTCGTGCCTGCGGCGTCCACCGAGCGGATGCGGCTCATACGGTTAAGAGAGAGAACGATCTCGCTCCCGGCTTCGCTCGGGATCTGCCCGCCGACGAGGCCGGTATTGCCGCCTTGCGGAACAATGGCCACTCTCGCCTCGTTGGCGAGAGCAATCACCTGCGAGACTTCTTTTGTTGATCCGGGGCGTAAAACCAGCGGCGTGCGCCCTATATAGAGATCACGCCATTCGGTGAGGTAGGGCCGCTGGGCCTCCGGGTCCGTCAAGGTATGCGCGGGTCCGACGATCGCGGACAGTCTCGCGATCAGTTCGGCACTCGGTGCATTGAGAGGACGGAGCTGGTTCTGGGTCATACCGAAGGTCGGAACGATGAGATTACCGCGTAGGCGGAGAGCAGGCCGGAAAGCACGAGCTGGACTTTATCAGGCTGAATCTCAAGTCGTGCTCGAATTCAATACGCTAGCGCTTAACGGATAGCTCACTCGCTGGCGTAGGCAGGTCAAGGAGAAGACCCATGCGCATCCCTGGTAGCAGCAACTTGGCGGCAGTCCTGCTGGCCGCTGTCGTCGGGCTCATGGGCGGAGCTCTGGCTCAGCAATCCTTGGCCGATCCGCCCTCGGTTGGAACGTCCAAGTTCGTCGCCCCGCTCCCAGGGCCCACGCCGCCGGCGAGGGCCAAGCCCGCGCCGCCTACGCCGCCGTACAAGCCCTTCAACAACTCGGCCAACACTCCGGCTGGGCAAAGCCCGCAGCCCGTCCTGCCGTCCTATCGAGCGTCCACGTCCGGCTGTCGTGCCGCCTGCGCTACGTCCTGCAACAACAGCACGCCCTGCACGGACCTCAGCGTCACCCAATGCACGTCCGAGCGCCAGAGATGCCGTCTCCAGTGCTCGTCCTCTTGTTGAAGACTAGGGTCTCGGCGCTGCTGCTCGCATGAGCCGGTCGTTGATGGCTTCGCCAAGCCCCGTATCCGGAATGGGCATGACGGCAATGGTGCGCGTCCCCGGCTGGTCCAGATCGCGCAGCGCCGCGAACAGCCGCGTGGCCGCCTCCACCAGATCCCCCGTGGCACTGAGATTGATCGAGGGGCCGTTGGTGGCCGGCGAGTTCGGACCGAACGCGAGCAGCGCTTCGCCGGGACGAATGTCACGCGCATTGAGCCGTATCGCTGCGTTCGGCGCGTAGTGGCTCTCAAGCTGGCCCGGTGACGAGGGTTTTGCAGCGTCGACAGTCGCATCAGCCAACTTCCGTCCGAGCAACGCTTCGATCTTCTCGCGCGGCACCGCACCGGGCCGGAGCAGCCTCGGCTCGTCTTCGCTTACGTCCAGCACGGTGCTTTCGAGCCCATGCACCGTCGCCCCGCCATCGAGAATGATCGGCAGCGATAGTCCGAAATCTGCTTCGACGTGCGCGGCCAGCGTCGGGCTCACGCGCCCCGAGCGATTGGCGGAAGGTGCCGCCAGCGGTAGCCCGGTCTCCTTCAGCAGCCTTTGGGCCACCGGATGCCCCGGTACGCGCACCGCGATCGTATCGAGGCCCGCTGTCACCAGATCGGAAATCCTGTTCGCCGGCTCTACATCCGTCTTGCGCTTCATCACCAGGGTCAGCGGACCCGGCCAGAAGTCTTCGGCGAGCTTCCGCGCCATGGGCGAGACCTCGGCAAAGCCTTCCGCCACGGCAAGGCTCGCCACGTGAACGATGAGCGGATTGAAGCGCGGCCGCCCCTTGGTTTCGAAAATGTGGGCTACGGCCCGGCCGCTGGTGGCATCCGCGCCGAGGCCGTAGACAGTCTCGGTTGGAAACGCCACGAGGCCGCCGCGCTTCAGATAGCCGGCCGCCTCGCGCATTGCCGCGTCATTTGCCTCAACCACCGCCATAATCAATGAATTCCAGACGTGTTACCGTTGCGCTCTAAATGTGTAGGCCTAAGCTGCGAGCGCGCCGCGCGGCCAATGATTCGCGCTGTTGCGGGCCTTCCGCGCAGCAAAGTCAAAGGGAGATGCCATGACCTACAAGGCTCCAGTAGACGACATCCTGTTTGCGCTCAAGACGGCAGCGGATGTTTCTGGGCTCATGGCAAACGGCACCTATGAAGGCCTCGACGACGACACGCTGACGGCCATCCTCGACGAAGCCGGCAAGTTCAGCGCCGAGGTGCTGGACCCCCTCAATCGCAACGGCGACAAGACCCCGGCCAAGCTCGCAGGCGATCACGTCACCACCTCCCCGGGCTGGAAGAACGCCTATGCCCAGTTTACCGCCGGCGGCTGGAGCGCGCTTCCCTGTCCAAGCGAATACGGCGGCCAGGACCTGCCCTCCACCGTCTCGATGGCGGTATGCGAGATCTGGAACTCTGCCAATCTTGCCTTCGGCCTCTGCCCGCTGCTGACGCAGGGCGCCATCGATGCCCTGCACGCCGATGGTTCGGAGGAGCTCAAATCTCGCTATCTGCCGCGCATGATCAACGGCGAGTGGACCGGCACCATGAACCTGACCGAGCCGCAGGCCGGCTCGGATCTTGCGGCCATCACCACGCGCGCCGAGAGAAATGCCGACGGCACCTATCGGCTGTTCGGCACCAAGATCTTCATCACCTATGGCGACCACGACCTCGCCGACAACATCGTCCACATGGTTCTCGCCCGTATCACTGGCGCGCCCGCCGGCACGAAAGGCATCTCGCTGTTCCTGGTGCCGAAGCGCCTCGTGAACGAAGATGGCTCGCTCGGAGCCATGAACGACGTCGTCTGCGCCGGCCTCGAGCACAAGCTCGGTATCCACGGCAGCCCGACGGCGGTGATGAAGTTCGGCGAGAAGGGCGAAGGCGCGGTCGGCTATCTTGTCGGCCAGGAGAACCGCGGCCTGAATACGATGTTCATCATGATGAATGCTGCGCGCCTCGCCGTCGGCATACAAGGCGTAGCCATCGCGGAGCGCGCCACGCAGCACGCGATTGCCTACGCCAAGGAGAGGAAGCAGGGCCGCGCCCTAGGCGACAAATCCGCAGGCATGTCGCCCATCATCGAGCACCCTGATATCCGGCGCACCATCCTCACCATGAAGGCGCTGACGCAGGCCTCGCGCGCCATCTGCCTCGTCACCGCGCGCGAGCTCGATATCTCTCGCAAGGCAAAGAAGGACGCGGATCGCAAGATCGCCGCCGCCCGCGCGGCTCTTCTCACGCCCATCGCCAAGGCCTTCTCCACCGACATCGGTTGTGAGGTCGCGTCCATGGGCGTGCAGATCCATGGCGGCATGGGCTTCATCGAAGAAACCGGCGCGGCACAATACTATCGCGATGCCCGTATCTTGCCGATCTACGAGGGCACCAATGGTATCCAGGCCATCGACCTCGTCATGCGAAAGCTGCCGCTGCTCGATGGCAAGCTGATCAGGGAATACATCGCCGAGTTGGAAGCCACCGCCCGCGAGATCAAAGCCGTGAACCGGCTCGAGCTCGGCCGCATGGGCCAGCGCCACGCGTCGACGGTCACGGCCTTTGCCGAGGCCACGCAATGGATGGGGGAAGTGCTGCAATCTTCGCCGTCGCAGGCCCTCGCCAGCGCAACGCCGTATCTGCGCCTGTTCGGTCTGGCCGCAGGCGGGCACTATCTCGCCAAGGGCGCGCTCGCAGCGCTCAATGAAGGCGGCGCCGCCGCGCTGGGCCACGTCGCGGTTGCCCGCTTCTTCGCCGAGAACATTTCCGTTGCCGGCCCTGGCCTCGCGTCGTCCATCACCTCCGGCGCCGGCTCCGTCCTCGACCTCCCCCACGACCTCGTCTCTGCGTGACTACGGGAATACAGTCAGCCACTTCACCTCCTCTTGGAGGCTCACTCCTTTGCTCGCTCCGTTCTCATCGTGCGAAAGATAGAGAAATTTGCTCATGCTCGGACTGACGACGTAGCAATCCCAGAGGAATAGGGCGGCAATAGTCACGAAGGAGGTCGCATCCTCGATCTCTGTCTGGTCGAACAGTTGAGCTGGTGCCTCAATCAGCGGCCGTGTTTCCGCATACGACATCCGGAACCGATCGAAAACGTGCATGCGCTGCCCGGATGGCCACACCGACCAATCAGCAAACCACACAAGGAACAACGGCTCGCCTGCGAATGCTGCCATGGCCTTGCCGATCAGAAAGACTCGTTTCTGAGCATCGGTCGGAATTTCAAACCTCAGGTTCGCAGTCGAACAATCAGGTAGGGTTCGGTCGCGTAGCGCCACATTATTTGCTCGGCACCAAAGCACCGCCTCGTCACTCGAAAGAAACTTCATCGCTAGCACTTTGATCCTGTCGCGGCCTAGCACTGCTTTCTTCGTCTAAGTGCCACACATCCGCGGGTCAATGTTGCAAGACGATCCCGGAGGCAGAACGGGGCGATAGCGTCTTGCCCACGGCCAAATCTTCTGCACAGATCGCGTCGAATGAAGTGCGGAAGAGGTCGGAGGTCCTGGATGCGCGCGTCTCGCGCCTTCATCGGCGTGCTCGTACTGGCGTGTGCCGCGAACGCGTGGCTCGCGACCAGCGCCCACGCCAACTGGCTGACACGCCTGAGCCGTGGCGCCGCCGAGGTCGGTGAGGCAGGCAGCGCTGCGAGCAAGCTCGGCCTGGGCGCAGCCCAGCACGCAGCCGAATACGTTTCCAAACTCCCCAAAGCCGCCAAAGACGCGGCACTCGCGGCCCACGCCACGCCCGAGGGCCACTGGAAGTTCGTCAACCGCGAGGGCGAGGTCTTTACCGCAGGCAACGCGGACGAGCTGGCGCGCGTCGGCTCCGTGCTCATCCCCGAGGCGGCAGCCGGCGGCAAGCTCGCGCTCTATCTTTCCGAGGACACGGTCTTCGCGCAGCGCGCGCTTCTGAAGGACCTTCCGCCCGACGCCGACCTTCACATCGTTGTCGGCGATGACGCCTTCCGCCTGCGCCGTGGCCCCGGAGACGCCGCGAGCACCCTCTCGGCTGAAGTCCGCCCCAACATCACCGTCGCTCTCAACGACCGCAAACTGTTCGACGAGACCGTGTTCCAGCTCGGCCGCCCGCTCAATCGATCCAATATCCGCGTGCTCGCCTTGGAGCCCGGCGGGCCGCAGCGTTTGTCGTCGGTGCCGCGCTTCGATCCGGCGACGAAAGCCGCGCTCGTAGACCAGATAGATCCCGCCACTCTAGGGGATGCGCTACGCAAGCTCTCGGGGCAAACGGTGCTCGTCACCGGGCGCGTCGAAGGCGATGTCCTGGCATTCGTCCCGGCGACGGGAGGCGCTGAGCAAAAAGTCTTCCTGCGCGAGATCTCGGCTGCTGCCGAGGCTGCCGACGTCAACCTCGTCGTCGTCCAGGCCTCGGGAGCGCGACAGCCCGGCGGCCGTAACTGGCTTTGGCAGAGGGTCGGTGTCGCGGGTCTCGACGAGGCCATGAAGCGCGCAACCTTCGCCGACTTCCTCAGTGCGCTTGGCGGCACCGGTGGCGAGCTTGCGGTCACGGCGGCCGAAGCTGGGCAGGGCCGCATCGTCATGCGAGCTCTGCCGGTGAATGAGAGCACAATCCCGCTGTCGACCACGGTGACCGACTGGATGGGTGAGCTGTCGGGTCAGCTTGTCGTCAAGGCGGTCGAAGTCCAGGCCCGCGACATGGAGCGCGAGAAGGAGCTCGACGCGCGCATCATCCCGTGCATTCCGTCCGGCCTCCAATTCGCGGTCCTCGGCAGCCTCATCCTCGGCCTTTTGACCTGGAGCGTGCCCCGCCGTTGGTGGGCGCGCATCTGGCCCCCCGAAGCTCGACAGGACTACTCCGGGAGTGCGGGCTACATCGCCGCCCGGCTCGCGCGCGAGCTTGCCTTCTTTGTCATTTTCCTGCCCCTCGCCGGCTTTCCCGCGTTCCTCTGGAGCATATGCCTGGGGCTCTGGAACGTAATCACCATGCCGCTGCGCTTCTTCGCATGGGTGCGCGGCTTGGTGGCCCCGCGCACCACCTGAGCATCACCCCTAGTCACGCGCGCTCGCCCCGCTATCATGGTGGCAACGAGAAAATACGGGAAACGTCCAGGCGAACCGCTTCATGGCAACTTTGCTGCTCACTCATCCGTCGTTCGTGAACCACGACACCGGCCCCGGCCACCCGGAGCGCCCCGACCGCATGCGCGCCATCGACAAGGTGCTGGTGCACGAGGTCTTCAACCCGCTCGTGAGGGCTGAAGCCCCGCTCCGGGACGATGTCGAGGAGCAGATCCTGCTCGCGCATCCGAAAGATCATCTCGATCGCATGAAGGGCGCCGCCGAGGTCGTGCGGCAGCGCGGGCAATCAATTCACATAGACGGAGACACGGTCGTCTCGCCCGGAACCTGGGAGGCTGTCATCCGCGCTGTCGGCGCCGGCCTCGAGGCCGTCGATCACGTCATGATCGGCAAGGAGGCCAACGCCTTCTGTCAGGTGCGCCCGCCCGGACACCACGCCGAGACGGACCGCGCCATGGGCTTCTGCCTGTTCTCGAACGCCGCCATCGCTGGCCTCTATGCACGCAAGAAGCATGGCGCCGAACGCATCGCCGTCATCGACTTCGACGTCCATCACGGCAACGGCACGCAGGATATCTTCTGGAGCGACAAGGATCTCTTCTACGGCTCGACGCATCAGATGCCGCTGTTCCCCGGCACGGGCGCATTGTCCGAGACCGGCGTCGGCAACGTCTGGAACGCGCCGCTGCGAGAGGGAGACGACGGCGAGGTATTCCGCGAGGCGTTCTCCTCGCGCATCCTCCAGCCTCTGCATAACTTCGGGCCCGATCTGGTCATCATCTCGGCCGGCTTCGATGCCCACAAGCGCGACCCCCTCGGCGGGCTGAGACTTGTCGAGGCGGATTATTTGTGGGCAACCGAGGCGGTGGCCAAGGTCGCGCAATCTCACTGCCACGGCCGCATCGTCTCTATGCTCGAAGGCGGCTACGACCTGGAAGCGCTGGCGAAATCCGTCGGGGTTCACGTCCGGACGCTGATGGACGTGGGTGCCTGACCAACTCGAGACCACGATCGCTTCGGACCCTATCAGTCCGAAGCGTGAATCGTCGGTCTCACTAAAAAGACCACGATCGATCGTCATGTCGCAGACATGCCTCCGGCATGTGCCTCCTATCGGGCGCGGCGTGAATCGTCGGTCTAGTCGGAGGCAACAGCGATGAGCTACCTGATCATCAAGGCCGCTCTGTCCGGCATCCTTGTGATGATTGTCTCGGAGGTCGCTCGCCGCAGCCCGGGAATTGGGGGGCTCATCGCCTCTCTCCCGCTGATCTCGGTCCTGGCCTTCATCTGGCTTTGGCATGACGCCGGAGACGTGGAGCGGATCGCGGCCCAGTCGCAATCGACATTCTGGTTCGTGCTGCCCAGCTTGCCGATGTTTCTCGTCTTTCCGGCGTTGCTGCGCCACGGCACGCCATTTTGGCTGGCTCTGGGGCTGTCATGTTTGCTGACGATGGTGCTATACGCCCTGACGATGTGGCTGCTGCCACGGCTTGGCATCGAGCTTTGAGGGCGAGTTCCCGCCAATTTGGGGACCGGCATTTCGCCACGTGCGCTCCGCCCCACAAAACTCTAACGTCCGGCCTAGGAATCAACGGAACGACACAAACATGAGCAAGCCGCCCTTGAAGAACACCGATATCAAAGAGATGACCTTCGAGCGCGCTCTGAAGGAGCTCGAGACCATCGTAAGCCGGCTCGAGCGCGGCGATGTTGAGCTCGAGGAGAGCATCACGATCTACGAGCGCGGCGAGGCTCTCCGCGAGCATTGCGACCGCCTGTTGAAGCAAGCCGAAGCCCGCGTCGAGAAGCTGACCGTCGCCTCCGATGGCACGCCCAAGGGCGTCGAACCGCTGGACGGAGAGTGATCCGGCGGGCTGACGCCCAGGTTAGGACCAAATTGCCGCGACACTAAGTGGCGCGCCCGCGAGTATCGGAGGGAAAATCCGGGGCTTGGTCTTTGGGAATACAGGGTCTAATCTTACCGGCCAGGGGGCGGCTGGCGGGATCATGAGGTCCTTCGCGATAATTCCGGTCCGGAGTCTGCGGTCGCGATACCGCAACCCTCCCCGGGCTGGCCGCTGAGAGACGCTGCAGCAGGGTGCCGAAGTTCGAATAGGCGCCGCAGCGTGGTCGAGTGAACGTGTGTCGAGTGAAGGAATAAAGAGCCCCGTGAGCAAGACCCCGCTGCTCGATACCATCAAGACGCCCGAGGATCTGCGGCGGCTGCCCGAGTCTGACCTGCGTCAGCTCGCCGACGAGCTGCGCACCGAGACCATCGACGCCGTTTCCGTCACGGGCGGCCACTTGGGCGCCGGCCTCGGCGTCATCGAGCTGACGACGGCGCTGCACTGGGTCTTCGACACGCCGCGCGACCGCCTCATCTGGGACGTGGGCCACCAGTCCTATCCGCACAAGATCCTCACCGGTCGCCGCGACCGCATCCGCACGCTTCGCCAGGGCGGTGGCCTTTCCGGCTTCACCAAGCGCGCCGAGAGCGAATACGATCCCTTCGGTGCCGCGCATTCGTCGACCTCCATTTCCGCCGGGCTCGGCATGGCCGTCGCCCGCGATCTCGAGGGCCGCTCCAATAACGTCATCGCCGTCATCGGCGACGGCGCCATGAGCGCCGGCATGGCCTACGAGGCCATGAACAACGCCGGTGCCCGCGACGAGCGCCTGATCGTCATTCTGAACGACAACGACATGTCGATCGCGCCGCCGACCGGCGCCTTCTCTTCGTACCTCGCCCGCGTCACCTCGAGCGGCACCTACCTGCACCTGCGCGATTTCGCCAAGCAGCTGGCCAAGCGTCTGCCCAAGAGCTGGGAGCGCCGTGCCGCGCGCATGGAGGAATACACCCGCCACCTCTGGCAGGGCGGCATGTGGTTCGAGGAGCTCGGCTTCTATTACGTCGGCCCTATCGACGGCCACGACCTGACGCAGCTCCTGCCGGTCTTGAAGAACGTGCGTGACGCCAAGCAGGGCCCGATCCTGGTCCACGTCGTCACCAAGAAGGGCAAGGGCTACGGCCCCGCCGAAGAATCCGACGACAAGTATCACGGCGTCGCCCGCTTCAATGTCGTCACCGGCGCCCAGGTGAAGCCGAAGCCGAACGCGCCGACCTACACGCGCGTCTTCGCCGACAGCCTCATCGCCGAGGCCAAGAAGGACAAGAAGATCGTCGCCATCACTGCCGCCATGCCCGACGGCACCGGCCTCGACGTGTTCGGCAAGGAGTTCCCCGACCGCACGTTCGACGTCGGCATCGCCGAGCAACATGCGGTGACGTTCGCCGCCGGCCTCGCCTCCGAAGGCATGAAGCCGTTCGCCGCCATCTATTCCACGTTCCTGCAGCGCGGTTACGACCAGGTCGTGCACGACGTCGCGATTCAGAAGCTGCCGGTGCGCTTCGCCATCGACCGTGCCGGCCTCGTCGGCGCCGACGGGCCGACGCACGCCGGCTCCTTCGATCTCGCCTATCTCGGCTGCCTGCCCGATTTCGTCATCATGGCCGCTGCCGACGAAGCCGAGCTCGTGCACATGGTCGCGACCGCCGCGCAGATCGATGACCGACCCTCCGCCTTCCGCTATCCGCGCGGCGAGGGCGTCGGCATCGAGCTTCCGGCCGAAGGCATTCCCTTCGAGATCGGCAAGGGCCGCATCGTGCGCGAGGGCTCCGCCGTCGCCATCCTGTCGCTCGGGACACGCCTCGGTGAGGCGCTGAAGGCTGCCGACCAGCTCGCCACCATGGGCCTCTCGGCCACCGTCGCCGACGCGCGCTTCATGAAGCCGCTCGACCACGATCTCATCACGCGGCTCGCCCGCAACCACGAGGTGCTCGTCACCATCGAGGAAGGCTCCGTCGGCGGCTTCGGCAGCCACGTGCTGCACTATCTCGCCGAGACGGGACTGTTGGATCGTGGCTTGAAGGTCCGATCCATGGTGCTGCCTGACGTGTTCATCGACCACGAAGCGCCGGCCAAGATGTACGACCAGGCGGGCCTCGGCGCCTCGGGCATCACCACGACCGTCCTCACCGCTCTTGGCCGCGACGCGCTCGTGGCCGGGGCCAACCGCGCCTGATCCATCTCACGGCCATCCCATGAGAACGCTGAAAGCTTTTGTGCGCCTCGGCCTGCTGACGTTTGTCTGCACCGTCAGTATCGTGAGTAACGCCGCGGCCTCCGGCAGCTTCAATTGTGAGGTCGAGGACAAGTCGCTCAAGTTTTCGGCCGAGTCGATGTTCAGCCACGGTCTCGGTGAGCAGTTCCTGGGCTTCAAGGGCACGCTCGGCGCCCTGATGAAGGACGCGCCAAAGGACTTCGCCAGCATCGAGCTCGATGGCACGCATCTCGTCCATCACTGGTTCCACGAGAAGGCGCTCAAGCTGCACGTTTATCGCGAGCGTCCGGGCGAGGGCCTGCACGGCTACGTCGAGCTCATCCTCGAAACGAAACAGAACCCGAAGGACGAGACCGACTTCGCCGGAACCTACGAGCTTACCGTCTTCGATATGCCCTCCGAAGGAAGCGCTGAGGGCCGAACGCTCCGCGCCAAGGGCAAGATCTCCTGCTCCGTCGGCTAAAGGCTTCGCTCTCCGCCATGTCTTCTCCTGAACCAGAAACCAAGCTCGGCATCGGCACCTGGGTCGGCCTCATCCTGATCCACGCTCTCTTCGCCGTCATCGGGCTCTTGGGCCTGTTTATGCTGGCCTCGGCTCCGCTGCAGATCTGGAGCGGCAAGCTCGCGGTCGGCCCTGGTCTGATAGCGCTCCTGTTCAGCGCAACCCTCACGGCCATCGGCTTTGGCTTCTTCTACTTGCGCTACGTGAAGCAGCCGCTTTGGGACGCCCGCGAGAAGCAACTCGAGGAACGTTACCCCGGCCAGCCCTGGATGCTGCGCAAGGATTGGGCTCAGCGCCGCGTCGTCTATTCGGAGGCGGGCCTGGTCATCTTCCTTTGGGTCTGGTCCATCGGCTGGTGCGGCGGCATCTCGTTCATCGCCCGCGTCAACCACGACAAGATCGCGAAGGCCCTCGCGGAGTCCTATTGGAACTACGCACTTCTCGCTCTGTTCGTCGGAGCGGGTATCCTGGGCCTCTGGTTCGCGGTCGGTGCAACGCTGCGGTATTGGCGCTACGGCCGCTCGGTGCTTCGCATCGATACGCTACCGGCCTACGCGGGCGATCGCTTCCGCGGCACGGTGACCACGAACCTACCCGCCCGCACGAAGAATCCACTCAAGGTCGAACTCGTCTGCGAGAATCTGCGCTGGGTCACGCACGGCTACGGCAAGAACCGTAGGACGGAGCTCAAGACCGAGCAGCTGCGCCGCTTCGAGTCATCCATCGCGCCGACGAGCATGCTCTCGACGCGCACGGGGCTCTCGTTCCCGCTCGATCTCGAGATTCCGGGCGACGCAGAGGAAGTCTCGCGCGACAGCGAAGGCAACGGCATCCGCTGGATGGTGCACATCGCAACCGCTGGCGAGCCCGACCCGTCGTTTTCCTGCGGCTTCGAGATCCCGGTCTACCACCGGCGCTAATCCGCCTGCGCTACGGCCCCGTCCGGCACGACGCCTAGCATCGGTGCGATGCGCTGGATGACGCGGCCTGCGGTCGGTGCCGCGTTGAGGCCAGCCAGAATCTCGCCCTTGGTTTCGTCCGTGCCCTTGGGCTCGAACAGCGACACCAGCACGAGATAGCGCGGCGCATCCATGGGGAACGCCGCCAGGAACGACGAGATCACGGCTTTCTCGCTGTAGCCGCCGCCGCGACCCGGCATCTCCGCCGTGCCCGTCTTGCCGCCGACCCGATAGCCCGGAACGTCTGCTCGCTTGCCGGTGCCATGCGCGTCGGTCACGTTGCGGCGAAACAATTCGGCGACGCTCTTGCTGGTCGCCTCGCTGACGACGCGTGTCCGCGTCGGAGAGGCGCCCTCCGCCCGCTTGAGAAACGTCGGCGTCACTCGTTCTCCGCCGTTGATGAGGCTCGCCGCGGCCGCGGCTGTCTGCATCGGCGACACCGCGATGCCGTGCCCGTAGGAAATCGTGATCTGCTCCGCGCGGCCGATGCGCTGCGGCACCTGCGGCGGCGCCACGGGTCCCACTTCGGTTCGCTGCGTCTCGAGCAGGCCGAGCTTCTCCAGGAACTCCTGCTGCCGCTCCTTGCCCGCCATAAGCGCCAGCATGCCGGCCCCGACGTTGGACGAGCGGATGAAGACATCCGCCACGGAAAGCGGTGTGCCGGCTGGATGTGTGTCCTTGATGGTGAAGCGGCCTGCAGTCAGCGGCTTGGTCACATCGACCATCGTGTCGACGGTTTTGCCGTCCTCGATCGCCATGGCCACGGTGAAGGCCTTGAATATCGAGCCGAGCTCGTAGGTACCGCCCTGGATGCGGTCGGCACGGTCCGGATCACGCGCTTCCATTGGAAACGACGGGTCCATCCCCGGCAACGACGCGGCGGCCAGGATCTCGCCCGTCTCCACATCCATCACCAGTCCGGAGGCGCCCTTGGCCTCGTAGCGCCCCATCGAGCGTCTGAGCTCGTCCTCGAGGCTGTGCTGCGCGCCGAGATCGAGCGAAAGGCGGATCGGCACGCCCGACGAAAGCGTCGCGCCATGCACGGCCTCGACGCCGATGCTGTCGTCGATATAGCGCTCGATGCCGGCGACGCCGCGGTTATCGACGTTGACCTGCCCGAGCGTGTGGCCTGCGAGCCGTGCAAGCGGATAGGCGCGTCTCAATTCATCTCGGAAAGAAAGCCCGGGAAGGCCGAGATCATGCACCGCCTGCGCCGTCTTGGGCGAGATGCCGCGCCGGATCCACACGAAGCGCTTCGACCGGTCTTCGAGCTGCCGCCTGAGATCGGAGGCTTCGAGCCCCGGCAGCACCGTTGCGAGCTGCTCCACCGTTTCGTCCGGGCTGCCGATCAGCGACGGATCCGCGAACAGCGACGGCATCTCGACGTCCGTCGCCAGCAGCCGGCCGCCGCGGTCCACGATGTCGGGACGGGCGAAGCTCTTTGCGATGGGCTCGTTCAAAGTTAGGACAATGTCGCTGCCGCCCGTTGCGGCAAGCATCGCCAACTGGCCGGCAACGGTCACGAACGCCAGCCCCACGCCGACGACGACCGCGCTGGCCCTCAGGCGCTGCGACCGAGCGGTCTCACTCGACAAGGGAACGCGCTGCGGTCTCGGCGGCGGAGCCTGCATGGCCTGAGATTTGAGCGGGAGACGCATCGTCGGCCGCACCTCAGCGGGGAGTGGAGCTGGTGGTCAGGCTGTCCATGTTCCGGTCGCGCGCCATCTGATCTTCGCGAAGCGGGCGAAGGCCTTGTCCCCGCGCGAAAGGCTCGATGCGCTCGGGGCGTCCAAGATGCGCCCGCTCAGCCTTGAGAATGGCGATATCCGATCGCGCCTGCTCCGCGACGCGCTCCTGCGCATTGACCCGCGCCTCGAGCTGGCGAGTTTCGTAATTGATGCCGTAAAGGAAAAATGCGCTTGCCAGCGCCAGGACAGCGGCAGTGAGCGAGAGCATTTGCATGTACATACTCCTCCCGTTCACGCGCTTAACGCGCCTGAGCAGACGGAAGACCTAGTCCGTCTGCGGCCAGGCTGGCGCATCGGTTCTGACGGCCGCCCTGAGCCGTGCCGATCGCGCGCGCGGGTTTACGTCTAATTCACCTTTAGAAGGTGTAAATCCGCGAGGGTTAACAATTCTTAAACTTGGTGCGCGCGCAGCAGTCAGCTGCTGTGGAAGGTAGCGCGAAGTGCCTTCCTCCTTGCCGGATCGCGTGGCCAGGAAGCGCTTCACGATCCGGTCCTCGAGCGAGTGGAAGGTGACGACGGCGAGCCGCCCGCCCGGCTTCAGGATGCGCTCGGCCGCTGCAAGTCCGCGCTTGAGCTCGCCGAGCTCGTCGTTGACGTAGATGCGGAGTGCCTGAAAAGTCCGCGTCGCCGAATGTTTTTCGTCGCCGCGCGCCCGGCCTAGAACACGTTCCACGACGTCGGACAAAGCCTTCGTGGTGGTGATGGGCGCATCTCCGCGCGCCTTGACGATCGTCCGCGCGATGGCACGCGAGCGCCGTTCCTCGCCAAGCTCGTAGAGAATGTTGGCGAGGTCTTCCTCGTCCATGGTGTTGACGACGTCGGCGGCGGATGGCCCGCTCTGCGACATGCGCATGTCGAGCGGTCCGTCGCGCATGAAGGAAAAGCCGCGTTCTGGATTGTCGAGCTGCATCGACGAGACACCGATGTCGAGCACGACGCCGTCGATGCTCGCGAGGCCGGCGGCCTCGGCGGCTTCCGCCATGTTGCCGAATTCGTTCGCGACCAGAATCAGACGGTCGCCGAACTCTGCTTGCATCGGAGCGCCGCCCGCACGCGCAGCCGGATCGCGCTCGATGGCGAGCACGCGGCAGTCAGCGGCTTCCAGGATCGCGCGCGTATATCCGCCGGCGCCGAACGTGCCGTCGATGAATGTCGCGCCGTCCGTCGGTTCGAGCGCTTCCAGCACCTCTGCAAGCAGCACGGGAATGTGTGGGCGCGTACTTGGCGGTGAATTCGATGTCACAGACGGTTCCGATAGGCATCAGCATGAGGAGTGGCACTAGCCACTCCTAAACGTCTTCCCAGGGGAGACGCGGCAGGTGAGGGACTTAGCAGGTGTGCCGAGGATTTGGAACGACTGACCAGAAATGCCGCGAGCCACTCATCCGCCTGGGTTCAATCAGCTTCTAAATGACGGCCCAATCAGTCCTCGTTTTCAGTAGCTGATCTGCGGGGCGACGCTTCGGCGCTCGCGACCCGATCGAGGTTCGCGATTAGACGCGTGAGCAGAGCAACGAGCAGCCCGGTCTCCTCGTCCGTGAAGCCATGCAGCACTTCACGATTGCCCTGCAGCAAGACGACAACCGCTTTCGGAAGGCGCCTTTTTGCGACTTCCGTCAGCGTGATGCGGCTGCTGCGCCCGTCGGCCGGGTCAGGCGTGCGCTCGATAAGCCCGTCCCGCTCCATGCGGGCGAGCATCTGTGCCATAGGCGGCTGCTCGATCTTGGCGAAGCGAGCGAGATCACGTTGCGTGCTTGCCTGGCCATCCCGAAGCGCGACCAGCACGGGCAGATGTCCAACGCCGAAGCCAAGTGGCTTCAGCCGCGCTTCGCTGAGACGGGCGAATCCACGCGCCGCAAGACTGATCAGGTGCCCAGGCGTCGAGAGCACGTCCAAATCCATCGCACATGCCCCCTTGAGCCTACCCGGGTGAATATATATACGTGCATATGTATTTTAGCGCAACACCGCACTCTGCCGAGGAGAGTCCAATGGGCGACGACGTCAAAGTCCTTGAACGCATATACGATCGCTTTAACGCGCGGGACATAGACGGCGTGCTGATCGCGCTCACCGATGATGTCGTTTGGGCCAACGGTATGGACGGCGGCTACGTCCACGGTCGCGAGGCCGTGCGCCAATACTGGACGCGCCAGTGGGCCATCGTCAGTCCGCACGTCGAGCCTGTGGGCTTTCATCGAAATGCGGAGGACGCGATTGTCGCTGAAGTCCGTCAGTCCGTCCGCGATCTAGAAGGCAAACCGCTTCAGGGGCAGACGCACGGTCTTAAGGACAAGACCGTCGGACACATTTTCCGGTTTCGAGACGGCAAGGTGGCCCGCTTCGACATCCAGGATGCTGATTAGTTCAGCCGCGAACCGGAAGGTGCACGGGAATGAGTCTGCCCCGCACTGTCGAGGCGTCCGGTCCCCGGCCGGCTCCTCGACGAGGCGTCGTCATTCCCGTGCTCCTCCCTCACCATCGCCCCCGCGATGGCCGCTCCCCGCGCTGAAAAGCTTGCGGTGCTCCTGAGCCTTTTCGCGTGCGCGTGCGCGCCGCTCTTCGAAGGCTTGTGGTGCCCACATTTGAAACTTGTCGCCAAGGCCGACAAAAGTGACCTGATCTCCAAGGCCGGCATGACGGCGAAGGCCCTCAGGAATGACGATGCGGCCGTCCCCATCGATGCCGAGAACCTGGACGTCGCCATAGAGCGCGACAGAGAGCTCGTCCCGCTCGTCCGAATAGTCCGGCAGACCCGAGAGAAGCCCGTCGATCTTTTTTGCAAGTCGCTCGCCACCTGCATCGAGCGCTGGAGCATCGAGCGAGGGGTAGCAGTAGATGCCGCCTGAGCTTCCTTGGCTGTAGCCGTCACGTTCGAGCACAGCTCTGAACGGCGCAGGAATTGAGACGCGTCCCTTGGCGTCGATTTTGTTTGTGAAGGTCGAGACAAAGCGGTCCATCCCTGTTTGAGCCTCGCTCTGAACGCCAACTGGAACGCTTCGTGTCTAGACCTGGAGAAATTCGACGAAACTCGAGTGAATTCGGTGCAATTCGGCCGTGTCCGGGGCGGGGCCGTGGCGGTCGCTCCGGCTTCGGCCCTCTCTCGAAGCAGGCGCCACACCACGAGCCCTTGCCCGGTGCGGACGGGCATTTATGGGATGCCATGGTTTGGCATGGGCGTCAATGGATGGTTAACGATTTCATACGGGCTTGAACGGTTCTCCACACGAGACCCGAGCCCGCGGTCACGGTTGCGCCTTGGACGTTCGACCAATCTTGTAGGTGCGTTGCAGCAACCTAAATTGTCGCCATAGCCGGGAAGCCAGAAAGGCGGTTCTCATGTCCCTCAAGCCCCCAAATTCCGACCTCTATAAAGTCGAGGTCGGCGGGATCTCGTTCTCGATGATTGATGCTGAGCTCGATGATGAGCGGGTGGTTCGCTGCTTCGTGACTGCCGAGGCGCTCGAACATCGCGGCAGCGATGATGGCGCCGCCGACTTCGATCTCGAGAACCTGTTCCAGAGCTACCAGCCGCAGCTCTATCGGATCGCGGCCGACCAATATGCTCACGGCAACAAGTCGCCGCGCATCACCACGACCGATCTCGGCTAGCTCCGGACTTCAACACCGCTCCAGCGTTTGCCTCTTGACGAGGGGTCTGGCTTGTCCCACATATGTAAATGTAATAAACATTCACATGAGGTTTGGGTGCGATGAACGACATGGTTGCAAAGCTCGATGACTTCGGCCGGCCCGCATGGATCGCGCTGATGGTCGTAAGCTTTATCGTGTGGTGGCCCGCAGGCCTCGCGGTGTTGGGCTTCCTTTTATGGAGTGGACGTATGGGACACGGATGGGGTTGCCGCTCGTTCGACAGCCGCTGGCAGCAGCGGATGGCGAGCAAATGGGATCGCTTCGGCGAGCGGCGCGAGCGCTGGGGCCGCGGCGGCGGACATTGGTCGAGCGGCAATCGCGCCTTCGATGAGTACCGCGACGAAACGCTGAAGCGCCTCGAGGAAGAGCAGCGTGAGTTCCGGGAGTTCCTGGAACGCCTGCGGCTCGCGAAGGATCGCTCCGAGTTCGATCAGTTCATGACCGAGCGCAAGAGCCGGCCCGCGCCTGGCCCCGAGGGCGAGAACCCCGCCCCGCAGACCTAATCGCTCCGATCGTCATGTCGAAGACATGCCTCCGGCATGAGCCGTCTATTAGGGCGGCGTGAATCGGCAGCGCAAGAAAGCCAGAACCTAGTCGGAATTAGCTAGCTGAAAACGACTAGATGAAAACAACGAGGGCCGGCCCGTTACAATCGGGCCGGCCCTTTCGCATTCGGGGCCTGATGCTAGTGAGGCTGCCTCAAGCGACCGCTTCTCTATCGAGCACGCGGAAATCTGCATCCGAAAGTGTGATGTCGGCAGCACCCACGTTGTCGTCGAGGTGAGCCACCTTGCCCGTACCCGGGATCGGCAACATCACAGGGCTGCGTTTCAGAAGCCACGCCAGCGCCACTTGACCCGGCGTGGCCTTGAGCCGCTTCGTCAGCGTGTCGAGGATTGTGCCCGACCGCGTTAGCTGTCCTCTAGCGAGGGGATTCCACGGGATGAAGCCGATGTTCTGCGCCTCGCAATAGTCGAGCACGGCTTCGCTCGAACGGTCGCCGAGATTGTAGCGGTTCTGCACGGTCGCGACCTGGAACACCTTCTGCGCCGCCTTGATCTGGTCGACGGACACTTCGCTCAAGCCCACGTGCCGGATCAGGCCTTCCTTCTGCATCTCGCGCACAGCCTCGAGCTGCTCTGCCTGCGGAACCTTGGAGTCGATGCGGTGAAGCTGCCAGAGGTCGATACGCTCGACGCCAAGTCGGGAGAGGCTGCCTTTGAGCGCAGCCCTGAGATGATCCGGTCTGCCGTTGGTCACCCAGGCGTCGGGCCCGGTCCGCTCGAAGCCACCTTTAGTCGCGATCAAAAGACCCTTGTAGGGATGCAGCGCCTCGCGAATGAGCTCCTCGCTCACATTCGGGCCGTAGGAATCCGCCGTGTCGATGAAGTTGATGCCGAGCTCCGGCACCTGTTTCAGCACACGAACGACTTCGGCGCGGTCTTCCGGCTCACCCCACACGCCCTTGCCGACGATGCGCATGGCGCCGAATCCGAGCCTGTTTACAACGATGTCACCACCGATCGTGAATTGACCGGAGGCGGCTGCATTGGGGGTCCTGCCGGACGCAGGCGCAGATGTGCCGGAGGCAGACTTGGCTGTGCTCATGGGATGTTCCTGGAAATTGGTTCACCGAAAACGCCGCCCGCATATGGGGTGCGAGTCTCATAATCCAATTGCTGCGATGCGGGATCCGATTGTTTCGGCCGCTGCGCTACCCATATCGAGGGTCCGGCGCTGGCATTGGTACGCGCTGTGGTAGCGCGCCTGTCCTAGCCGAGGAAGCGCAACGGGAGCTGGCTATTGGCTCCGCGGTATTGATGCAGTCTCCTGCGAAGCCGACCTGCCACCGAACTTGACGCTCTGAAGCTCTGCTTCCGAAGCGGCTTCCTATGATCCTTACGAGCATAGGAGAACGCATAAATGGCAAAAGTGGTTTGCGTCCTGTACGACGATCCCGTCGACGGGTATCCGAAGTCATACGCACGCGACGACATTCCCAAGCTCGAAAAATACCCCGACGGCCAGACGTTGCCGACACCCAAGGCCATCGACTTCAAGCCAGGCAGCCTGCTGGGCAGCGTCTCCGGCGAGTTGGGTCTCAGAAAATATCTCGAAGCGAACGGCCACAAGCTCGTCGTCACCTCCGACAAGGACGGCCCCAACAGCCGCCTCGAGAAAGAGCTCGCCGACGCCGAGGTCGTGATCTCGCAGCCTTTCTGGCCGGCCTACCTCACTGCTGAGCGCATTGCGAAGGCGCCGAAACTGAAGATGGCCATCACCGCCGGCATCGGCTCGGATCACGTCGATCTCGACGCCGCGATGAAGAACAACATCACGGTCGCCGAAGTCACCTTCTGTAATTCCATCAGCGTCGCCGAGCACGTGGTGATGATGATCCTGAGCCTCGTGCGCAACTACCTTCCGTCTCACGAATGGGTCCTGAAAGATGGCTGGAACATCGCCGATTGCGTCGAGAGATCCTACGATCTCGAAGGCATGAACGTGGGAACCGTGGCGGCGGGCCGCATCGGTCTCGCCGTGTTGCGCCGCCTGAAACCTTTCGACGTCAAGCTTCACTACACGGATCGCCATCGCCTGCCGCCCGAGGTCGAGAAGGAGCTGGGTCTCACCTTCCATCCGGACGTCGAATCCCTCGTCAAGGTCTGCGACGTGGTCACGATCAATGCTCCGCTGCACAAGGAGACGGAGCACATGTTCGACGACAAGCTCATCTCCAAGATGAAACGCGGCGCCTATCTCATCAATACGGCCCGCGGCAAGATCTGCGATCGCGATGCCGTCGCGCGTGCGCTCAAGAGTGGACAGCTCGCTGGCTATGCGGGCGATGTCTGGTTCCCGCAACCGGCGCCGCAGGATCATCCCTGGAGGCACATGCCCCATAACGGCATGACGCCTCATATCTCGGGTTCGTCGCTGTCGGCGCAGGCTCGCTATGCGGCAGGCGTGCGCGAAATCCTCGAATGCTATTTCGAGGGTCGCCCCATCCGCGACGAGTATCTGATCGTCCGTGACGGCAAGCTGGCCGGTGCCGGAGCTCATTCCTACAGCGGCGGCAACGCCACTACGGGCTCGGATGAGGCAGCTCGCTACAAAAAATCCGGACCGAAGCACACGAAGAAGAGCGCAGCTTAACGCGCATCAATGCTGGTCTGTCGCCGGGAAGGCAGGTCAGCAGTTTGTCTTAGCGGAAGGCCTTGTCGAGGTTGATAGCCTTGTCGAGGCCTTTCGCGCTATCGAGCCCCTGGGCCGAGGCGAGGTTCGCGCCGTCGAGATCTGCGCCTGTAAAGTCCACGCCCGCGAGCGTCGCGCCGGAGAAATCCACCTTCGAAAGATCCGCTTCCAGGAAGCTCGCGCCGGTGAGATCCGCGCCGACCATGCGCGAGAAGGTCAGAACCGCGCGCGTGAAATTCGCGTCCTTGAGTGTCGCGCCGGAGAAGTCGCACGACTTGAGAACGTTGCGCGTCAGCGTCGTGAGTGTTCCCTGTCCTGGCCGCGCTTCCAGAGGACTGAAGTTGGCGTGCGTGAGATTTGCGCCGCGGAAATCCGAACCTGAAAGCTCCGCCTGGACGCGGATGTCCGTGAGGTCCGCGCCTGCAAAATGCGGTGCGTCGGCAAGGTTCACATGCAGGTCCGAATAGACCGTGGGCCGGTAGATGGTCGTGCCCTTGAGATTGGCGCCGGAGAGATCGGCGCGAATAAGCACCGCGCGGTCGAGCCGCGTATAGGAAAGATCTGTGCCCTTGAGGTTCGCGCCGGTGAAATCGACGCCATAGAGATCGGCTCGGCTCAACGTCGCTTGCTTGAAGTCGAGCCCGGAGAGATCGAGATAGGTCAGATCATGTCCGGAGTAGTTGAGCTTTTCGCCGGGCTTCGCTTTGAAGAGCGCCTGGGTGATCTCGCGCACGGTGAAGTCTGCTTCCGGCGAAACGTTCTCTTCGGCACGTGCGCCGCCGAAGGCTGCCAAGGACAGCCCGAGAGCACACAATGCAAGGTGCGTCGATCTCATTGGGGCACCCGAGTTACGAATCTCCGTGAGCATAAAGATCGGGAATATTACCCGCATTTGCAAGATTACTTCGGCAACACTTCAAGCAAGTTCAGGGTGTTCCATAACCCCCGCCAGTAGGAGTGCGGATGACGATGGCGTCGCCGGGTTCGACCTTGGTCTGAGCCGATCCACCGAGGTTTTCGGTTGGCCCGCTTTTGCGGCGCAAAAGGTTTTCGCCGGTCTCGCCGGGTTCTCCGCCGAGAAGGCCGAAGGGCCGAATGCGCCTATATCCCGAAAGAATTGCGCATTGCATCGGCTCGAGAAACCGGATGACGCGCTCCGTGCCATCGCCGCTCCTCCAGCGGCCCTTTCCGCCCGACCCTCGGCGGATGGAGAATTTCTCGACCACGACCGGATAACGCAGCTCCAGCACCTCGGGATCAGTGAGCCGCGTGTTGGTCATGTGCACCTGCACGCCCGAGGTCCCGTCGAACCCGTTACCCGTTGCATCGATGCCGGCCGGCGATCCCGAGCAGATAGTCTCGTAATACTGCACGCGATTGTTGCCGAAGGTGAGATTGTTCATGGTCCCCTGCGACGATCCAAGCTCGCCGAGCGCCGCGAACAGCGCGTTCGTCACGATCTGGCTCGTCTCGACGTTCCCCGCCACCACCGGCGCCGGATGCCGCGGCTTCAGAAGCGAGCCTTCGGGAATAACGATCTCGAGTGGCCTCAGGCAACCCGCGTTCATCGGGATCGGCTCGTCGACGAGCACGCGGAACACGTAAAGCACCGCCGCGCGCGTCACCGGCTCCGGCGCATTGAAGTTCGACGCAAGCTCGGCCGAGGTGCCAGCGAAGTCGATCTTCGCCGCGCGCTTCTCGTGATCGACCGTGATGCGGACCTCGACACCCCAGCCGTCGTCGGTCTCGACGCGGTAGCGTCCATCCTTCAAGCGCGAGATGAGACGGCGGACAGCCTCCTCGGCCATATCCTGCACATGGCCCATGTAGCTCTGGACGGCATCGAGCCCGAACTCGGAAACCATCTTGTGCAGCTCGGCTTCGCCACGGGCATTCGCCGCCACCTGTGCTTTGAGGTCGGCGATGTTCTGCGCCGGATTGCGTGCCGGATAGACGGCGCCCTTGAGCAGCGCCAGCGTCTCCTGCTCGCGAAAACGCCCCGCTTCCACGAGGCGGAAGCAGTCGATGTAGACCCCCTCCTCGTCGATGCTGCGTGCGTGCGGGCTCATGGAGCCAGGCGCGATTCCGCCAATGTCGGCATGATGTCCGCGGCTCGCGAGATAGAACAGCACACGCTTGCCGTCCTCGTCGAACACCGGCGTCACCACCGTGATGTCAGGCAGGTGCGTGCCGCCGTCGTAGGGCGCATTGAGCATGAACACATCGCCGGGGCGCATGGAGGCACCCTGCGCTCGGATCACGGTCTCGACCGAGCGGTCCATGCTTCCAAGATGCACCGGGACGTGAGGCGCATTGGCGACGAGCTGTCCCTTGCCGTCGAACAAGGCGCAGGAGAAATCCAGCCGCTCCTTGATGTTCACGGATTGCGCCGTGTTCCGCAGCGCCTCGCCCATCTGCTCGGCCAATCCCATGAACCGGTTGCTGAACACTTCCAGCAGAACCGGATCGGCTTGCCCGCTCACCGTCTCGCGCGCCTTGGGCGCGATCCGTTTCAGGACGAGGTCGCCGCGCCGCGTGATCTCCGCCGACCATCCGGCTTCGACCACCACCGTCTGATGCGGCTCGATGATGAGCGCCGGCCCGGTGATCCGGTCTTCCACCGCGATCGCTTCGCGCCGGTAGACATTTGCGTCATGCCAGCGGCCACTTGAGTAAATTCTGACCCTCTCCAATGGCGTGCTGCTGCCGCTGCCGGAAGCCGCGAACGGCTGGCAATCGGCGCCGCCGCCCACGGCCTCGACTTCGATGTGAGCCACAAAGAGCCGCTTTTCCGGCGAGACGAACCCAAAGCGCGAGCGATGCTCAGTCTCGAAGTCGCGGCGCATCATGTCGGGCTCGGAGAGCAAAACCGGCAAAGCTGTGTCGGTGCCCTCGTAGCGCACGTGCAGCCATGTCGTGAGCGCGATGTCGTCGTGCTCGACCTCTTGATCCAGAAGCTCCTCGGTCACGACGTTGCCGAGCGACCAGGCCCTGTTCTCGATGTCCTGCATGGTGTCGTCGCCAAGCAGGACCTCGAGGGACTGCTCGCGGTTCGCGCGCAATCCTGAAAGCCCGATGCCGTAAGCCGACAGGAGACCGGACAGCGGATGGACGAGCACCGTCTCCATGCCGAGCGTATCCGCGATGAGACACGCGTGCTGTCCGCCGGCGGCGCCGAAGCAGTTGAGCGCGTAGCGCGTCACGTCATAGCCGCGCTCGATGGAGATCTTCTTGATCGCCTGCGCCATGTTCTCGACGGCGATGCGGATGAAGCCGTCCGCGACGTCTTCTGGCGCGCGGCCGTCGCCCACGTCGCGTGCGAGATTGGCGAAGGCCTCGCCAACCGCTGCGTCGTCGATGGGCTCGTTGCCATCCGGGCCGAACACGGAAGGAAACAGCGAAGGCCTGAGCTTGCCCACCATGACATTGGCATCGGTGATCGTGAGCGGGCCGCCGCGCCGGTAGCACTTGGGGCCGGGATCGGCGCCCGCGCTCTCGGGGCCGGCCGAAAAATGCGTGCCGTCGTACTTCAGGATCGAGCCGCCGCCCGCCGCGACCGTGTGAATGCTGAGCATGGGTACGCGCAGCCTGACGCCGGCCACCTGCGTTTCAAAAGAGCGCTCGTAGCTGCCGGCAAAATGCGAGACGTCGGTCGACGTGCCGCCCATGTCGAATCCGATGACGCGCTCGAAGCCCGCGGCCTTCGCTGTCTCCGCCATGCCGACGACGCCGCCCGCTGGTCCCGACAGGATTGCGTCGCGCCCATGGAAATGTTGCGCCGATTTGAGTCCGCCGGATGAAGCCATGAAAAGCAGCCGGGGAGTGCCTGAGAGATCGAGCGCTGTCGCGACCCGGTCCACGTAGTCACGCAGGATCGGTGAGAGATAAGCATCCGCGACGGTGGTGTCGCCGCGCGGCACGAGCCGGATCAGAGGTGACACCTCGTGGCTCGACGAGACCTGCGTGAAGCCGATCGCGCGCGCGATCTCTGCGGCCTGCCGCTCGTGCGTGGGATGTGCATAGCCGTGCATGAATGCGATGGCGACGCTGCGCAGGCCATCCGCATAGGCCGTCTCGAGAGATGCCTTGAGCGCGGAGACATCCAGCTTCTGCTCGACCGTCCCGTCCGCGCGCACGCGCTCTCTTGCGCCGATGACGCGTGCATAGAGCGCGTCGGGCTTCACGATGCGGCGGGCAAAGATATCGGGCCGTGCCTGCGTGCCGATCTCGAGCTGATCCTCGAAGCCTGCTGTGATGACGAGCACGGTCGGCTCACCCTTGCGCTCGAGCAGCGCATTGGTGGCGACCGTCGTGCCCATCTTGACGCTCGCAATCAAACCTTCAGGCAGTGGGATGTCTTCATCGCATTGAAGAAGGCTTCGAATGCCGGCCAGGGCCGCGTCAGGGTAAAGATGGGGCGCATGCGAGAGGAGCTTGCGTGCCGAAATGTGCCCTTCGGGATCGCGCGCCACGATGTCCGTGAACGTACCGCCGCGATCAACCCAGAATTGCCAACCGCCCCTAGTCTCCGTCATGCGTATTGGCTTCCTTCAGCCGCCGCGACAAATTCGCGACAATCGTCAGCTATCGGCGTGGAGCTTTGGCGTCAATTCTCATGACGGAAATTTCATGTTTCCGCCGGCCCCATGGTCTTCATCTGGTTCGCCAAAACGGCTATGGGTTTGGCCATGCTCTGGGAACGTTTCGCGGCGGGGGATACGGTAAAGCAGGACGGGCGTCGCAGCTCCGTCTTCGCCCGCATTCTCGACAGAACTGGATTGAGCCGGCTTTTCCGGCCAAGGCGCGCCAGCGAAAGCGCCGCATTCACGACTGCATTCGTGTCCCTCGCGGCCAAAATGGCCAAGGCCGATGGCGTCGCCGTCCTGGCCGAGGAGCAGGCTTTCGAGCGCTTTCTCGAGTTGAAGCCTGAGGACGCAGCCAATGTCCGCCGGCTCTACGCACTCGCAAAGACCAACACTGCAGGCTTCGAACTCTATGCGACGCGCATAGGACGCCTGTTGGCCAATGAGCCCCGCCTCAAGATCAACGTCCTCGAATGCCTGCTGTACGTCGCTTGCTCGGACGGCGTCCTTCATCCCGCCGAGGATGCGTTCCTGCGCACGGTGGCCGAGAAGTTCGGGGTCGCCGAGGCTGACTTCAAGCGCCTGCGCGCCATGTTCGTCCACGATCCTCATTGTCCCTACGACCTGCTCGGCATCACGCCCGAAGCGACGTTGCCGGAGATCAAGGCTCGTTACCGCTATCTGGTCACGCATTGCCATCCCGATCGGCTCATGGCATCCGGGGCCAAGGCGGCCATCATCAAGGCGGCGACCACCAAGATTGCGGCCATCAATGTGGCCTACGGAACGATCATGAAAGAGCGCGTGCCAGAAAGGCAGAGAGAAGGGCGAAGCTGATGCTGGCTCCGATCGCGAATGCCGACAGCCCGCTGGTCGCGGATCTGCATCCATCCCTCAACATTGAGCCCCGGCTGAACGGGCTATCGCCGTCCATCCTTGTGCTCCATTACACCGGCCTGCCGACCGTCGAGCGCGCTCTCGACGTGCTATCGCGAGCCGACTGCAAGGTCTCGTGCCACTACGTCGTCGATGTCGACGGCCGCATCACTCAGATGGTCGCCGAGAACATGCGCGCCTGGCACGCCGGCGTTTCCTATTGGAGCGGCGAGACCGACATCAATTCCGCCTCCATCGGCATCGAGATCCAGAACCCGGGCCACGCCCACGGCTATCCTGATTTTCCCGAGGCGCAGATGCAGGCCGTCGCCGCGCTGTCGCGAGACATCATTGGCCGTAACGCGATTGCGCCCCGCCACGTGCTCGCACATTCCGACATCGCCCCCGGCCGCAAGATCGATCCCGGCGAGAAATTCAACTGGAAGGGATTGGCCGCCGCCGGCGTCGGCATCTGGGTGCCGCCCGCGGATCTTGATGCCTCGGATGAAGGCCTGACCCTCGAAAGCCGCGGGGACATCGTTGCCGAGGCCCAACGCCTGCTGGCCCTCTATGGCTACAAGGTCGAGACGCACGGCGTCCTCGACGAGGCGACGCAAACCGTGCTCAAGGCGTTCCAGCTTCACTTCCGCCAGGCGAGGCCCGACGGCCGCCTTGATCGTTCAACTCTCGATACTCTCACCCGCCTCCTGTCCGTGACCCAAAAAAGCCCGGAAGCGATTGGTTAATAAATAGAATTTTGCGCAGCACGGTAACCATACGCTGGTGTCTTGTGGTCTAGGGTGTGCGCGCTGCGTACGCCCTTGTGTCGCGGCAGCTCGCTATGGTTCCAAAGGTGCTCCGTGTAGCATTGTGCGGACGGAACAGAAGTACGCAAAGAACGAGACGGCATGGGCATCTCCCGCCTGCGCCTAGAGGAAAACGGCCCAATGAAGATCGTCATCGCCCCGGACTCCTTTAAGGAGAACCTCACGTCGCTCGAGGTGGCGAACGAGCTCGAGGCCGGCTTCAAGCGCGTCTGGCCGGACGCGACCTACGTCAAGGTGCCCATGGCCGATGGCGGCGAAGGCACGGTCGACTCTCTCGTGGCCGCCACGGGCGGCACGCTCATTGCGCGCGAGGTCACAGGCCCCATGGGCGAGAAAGTCCAGGCCACCTATGGTTTGCTTGGCAACGGCAAGACGGCGGTCATCGAGATGGCAGCAGCCTCTGGCCTCCCGCTGGTTCCGCGCGGCGAGCGCAATCCGCTTTTGACCACCACCTACGGCACGGGCGAGCTGATCGCGGATGCCATTGCCCGCGGCGTCGAAGAGATCATCGTCGGGCTCGGTGGCTCGGCCACCAATGATGGCGGCGCCGGAATGGCGCAGGCGTTGGGCGTTCGCTTCCTCGGTGTCGATGGCGCGGAGATTACGGAATATCTCGCAGGCGGCCGTCTGCACGAGATCACTTCGATCGACATGAGCGGCGTCAATCCTGGCCTCGCGGGCGTGAAGGTCAACGTGGCTTCTGATGTCACCAACCCGCTCTGCGGCGAGAACGGCGCCTCCGCCGTCTATGGACCGCAGAAAGGCGCGACCCCCGAAATGGTGTCCGCCCTCGACGTCAATCTCGCCTACCTTGCAAGCCTCATCCAACGCGACCTCGGCATCGATATCGCTGCCGTCCCCGGCGCAGGCGCTGGTGGGGGTATCGGCGCCGGCATCATCGCGTTCGCCAACGCTGAATTGAAGCGAGGCGTCGAGCTGATCGTTGCCGCGACCAAGCTCGATGACCTGATGAACGGGGCCGACCTCGCCATCACCGGAGAGGGCCGCGTCGATTTCCAGACCGCTTTCGGCAAGACGCCGGCGGGCGTCGCCGCCTCGGCTCGCCGCCATGGCGTACCGGTGGTGGCCATCGGCGGTGGTCTCTCGGACGACGCACGCGGCGTCTTCGAGCATGGTATCGGCGGCCTCGAGGCCGCAACCTCGAACCCCATGCCGCTTGAAACGGCGCTCAAGAATGCGCGCCAGAATCTGCAGAACGCGGCCGAGCGCGTCGCGCGCATGATCGTCATCGGCCAGTCGATGGTGGCTCCGGCTTCGAAGCCCGCCAAGAAGGGAGCCGCGAACGGCACGACTTCTGACGCCCGCGAGAAGCCGCAAGCGCCAAAGAATAACCCACCCGTGAAGCAAGCTGCCCGCGCCAAACGCAAATCTAAGCCGACCGCCGCGGCTCAGACCCTCAGCAATCGTCGCCGCAAGAGCAAAAAGCCAGCCTAGCCCGGAAAGTCGTCTGTAGACGCCGGAACAGCGCTTTGCGCTCGAACCGAATGCCCGCAAGCACGTTATTGCGGCATGACCATCAATGTTGACTGGCCCCGCAATCGCCTGCTTCGGGCGCTTCCGGATCGCGCCCTCGCGACCATCCTTCCTGACCTCACGTTCGTGAAATGCGAGCGCGAGCAAGTGCTGATGGATGCCGATAGCGTACTTGATTACGTCTACTTCCCTGACAGCGGCGTGATTTCCATCGTTGGGGTCTACCCGGACGGCAGCATCATAGAAATGGCCACCATTGGCCGTGAAGGCGGTACGGGCTTTCAAGCCGTGTTCGGGGCCAAGAGCTCGTCAGCGCGGCTTTTCGTTCAACTTCCTGGAACTGCTGCCAAAATGCCCAGGCGAGCCTTTATCAAGGCGGTCGACACGATCCCTGCCTTTAGATCGCTCATGCACGCGCACGTCCACGCCTTCCTCGAGCAGGTCATGATATCCGCGGCCTGCAACGGTGCCCACGGCTTGCGCCAGAGGTTGGCCAGGTGGCTCCTTATGATGCGCGACCGTCACGACAGCGACGAGATGCCGTTGACCCAGGATCTTCTTGCGGAAATGCTGGGCGTGCATCGGCCATCGGTCACTAATGTCGTTGGCGACCTTCAGCGCCAGGGGTTGGTCGACTGCGGTCGCGGTCGGGTGACCTTGCTCGATCGCGATGGGCTCATGAAGGCGTCTTGCGAATGCTACGGCCTGGTCAGGACCCGGGTCGCTCAGCACTTACCCAAGACATATGTTGTGTAGCTTTCTTCTTTGGTAATGTAGATTACCGACAAGCACTGCAGGTCCGATAACAATCTAAAGCATGTGGATCTCGGCGCGGGGGGCGTGCTGGATCGCATGCGAGGATCGGATGAAAGCCAGGCAAATCTTTGCGACCGCGACTTTTGAGCCGGAAGCACTCACCGTCGTCGGTCGAGCTTTTGACCAAGCTTGGGATGAAATCGCCGCGAACTTCGGAGACAATCCGGCGGTCGTGGAAGCGGCACGGGCAAGGCTTGCGCACGCGGTCCTGTCTGTCGCGAAGGACAATGCTCGCGATCCGACTGAGCTCAAGGACGCCGCTCTCCAGGTTTTCGCGCTCGCCTATCGCCTCGGCGGCTCAGAGTAAGAATTCCCGCTGAAATTAAGCCTTTGCGTCGTCGGCAGTCTTGACGCCGCACCCGTTCCATCCCTTATGTCGCTGTGTCAGCCGGCTGGACGGCCGCTGCCGGTTCTCGGGCGTTATGGCCCATCGTGAGATCTGGTGGAGGAAAGTCCGGGCTCCAGGAGACAAGGGTGACGGCTAACGGCCGCCGGGGGTGACCCCAGGGAAAGTGCCACAGAAAACAGACCGCCCATCGGGCGCAAGTTCGATGCGGTAAGGGTGAAACGGTGCGGTAAGAGCGCACCGCGCGACTGGTAACAGGAGCGGCACGGCAAACCCCACCCGGAGCAAGACCAAATAGGGGTGGCCGCGTGCGGGGAAACCCGGCACGAGGCTCGTCTTCAGGCCCGCCACCCGGGTTGGTTGCTTGAGGCGTTCGGTAACGGACGTCCCAGATGAATGGCCGTCGCGGTGATCTGGATCAGTTCAGATCGCCAGACAGAACCCGGCTTACAGGCCGGCTGGCATTTCCTTTTCACTCGCCTTGCCTTACTACTGTTTTTGCTTGGGTTTCGCCTGGCGCATTGGCGCCTTTTCGCGACGCATCAACTTTTTCGCCGCGACCGCGTTAGCCCAATCTGTTCAACAGTAGCGAGGATGTCTCTCATGAAAATCATTCTGCCCCTGACCGCAGCCATCGTGCTCGGCGCGACACCTCTGCTCGCCGGCTCTGATCGGTACAGCGAACGGCCGGACCCGGAATACGTGAACCATGAAGGCGCACCGCCGCACGGCGCCGGTGGTGGTCTCTACGATCGCATCGTCGCGCGCTACGGCCATCTCGGCCGCGACGTGAAGGAGGAGTTCCAGGATGGGCCTTGCAGGATCGAACGTCGCTGGTACCGCGACGGAGATTTCTCGGAGCGCATCAAGTGCCGTGGCCCCCGCGACTAAGCGCGGGTAGAATTTCGTCGAGCGGGCGCCGTGCCCGCTCGACACCTCTTGTCATCGAACGTGGCAGTTGAGGAGTTCCCCCAATGAAGGAGTTAGCTCTTGGATTGAGTGTGATTTTGCTGACTGCGGCGCCGGCAAAGGCTGGCGGCGACTATTATTACGACGGCTACGATGACTACGCCGGCTATCGCGGTTGCTGCGTCGATACCTACGCCTACGATGTCGGCACCGTTTATGCGCCCAGCGAATACGCAGCGCGCGTCTATGTCCCCTACGGAAATGTCTATTCCGAAGAGCCCGAAATTTACGGCGAAGACTGCATCGTGACGCGCAAATATCGCCACGGCTACGTCAGAGAAAAGATCGAGTGCGATGACGACGACTGAGGCTCAGCGAGATCGAGGCTCGATCCGCTAGCTACGAACGTCTGCCTGCGCGTTTCCTGTCGTCAGCCATTTGGGATTGAACCAGCGGTCCGCCGGCCCGTCGTAGGGGAGGCGGGTGATGTCCCAATGCTGGATGAACGGCGCGTAGATGTCCCAAACCGGCGGTCCGCCGCCGATGAACACGACGCGCTCAGGATACCTCGCCAGTACGTCCTCGGGTTTCTCCGAGGATCTGATCGCGACGATGGTGCGGTCCTCGTAGGCGAACTCCGGTACGGCCGCAATCGTGCGCGGCCCGGCGATCAAGACGTGCCCGCGCGTCATATCGAAAAAGCGAGCGACGTCGGCCACGAATTCCTGGCGCCGATCGCCTTCCCACGGAAGCTGCCCGTTGAGTCCGAGCTGCCCGCTGAGCCCGATCGCACACATGGACCGTACGTACGTCATCCCGTCTCCGATATGCCTTTTGAGAGATTCGCCGACTGCTCTTAGCGTTAGCTCGCGCCCGGAGCAACGTTTCCGGCGCTTCGCGCCTGCCGCTTCGCCCGAATTGTGGCCTGACTATTGACCTCCGTTCGGGAGGAACCCTGGTCTGGCGTCCAGAGTTTCAGTACTCCCCCACATGGAGGATTGAATCATGTCGAGTGAGAACCGTAACCCGGGCCAGCAAGGCGGCCAGGACAATAAGCGCGGTCAGCAGCAACAGGGCGGTCAAGGCGGAGGCAGCCATCAGCAGGGTGGCGGCCAGGGCAGCTCGGACAAACAGCAGAGCCAGCAGGATCGCGATAAAGAGCGTCGCCAGCAGCAGGGCGGCCAAAGCTCCGATCAGAACCAGCGCCAGTCTGAACAGCGCAATAAAGATCGCTCATAAGGCGACGGTATAAACTGGAAGCGTCTGAGGGGGTGGCGAAAGCTACCCTCTTTTCTCATGCCTGTTGGCGGAGCCAGCGCTCTATGACCGCGATCACGTGAGCGCGTTGGTTCGCATCCAATTCGCGTCCCGGTGGGATGTGGTGGATCTTCTCGAGACATCCGCGGCAGCAGGTGGCGGTTGCATGCTGCGCGATGAAAACAGGGTGGCCACGCATCGGCGTCTGCTTGCCGTCGTTGACGGGCATGGCAGGCGCGAGGCGCTTGTCGATAAAATCGCGTCCGTGATCGAGGATGGTGTTGAAACCCTTGGCCGCGAGATAGTCGCGCTCCTTCGGCCCCAGCTTGAACTTCTGCCGGAAGGGCGATTTCGCCAGCGCTGCGAAGATGTCGTCGAGTGGCCTCATGGACCACACATATATCACCAGAACGAGGCGCGCGGGCGCAGTCACCGTTTGACTTGCGCGCAAACCCATCAGCGGACGTGATCAAAAAGCGGCCACAAACGGCCGCTGGATCACTGAGTAATAGAGTTGTGGGCAGTGACGACGCAGTGAAGCGACATCAGCATTAGGCGGGATGTGACTAGAGGCGCGACATAATTTCGAACGTTGCTCCAGAGAGCCGCTGGCCCGCGTCTCTCCCGAATGCTGCCTTGTTATTGAGTAGGGTGCCCATCCGACAACAACATTGGGGACAGTATGCGTAGCAAGGCATTACTCTTCACGTCCGCGGTGCTGTGTGCATCGAACGTTCCCGCGAACGCCCTCAGCTTGAACGCGCAATTGAACTGCGCCAACGACTACTCCGCGTTTTGCTCTATGCATGAGGCCGGATCAGCGGAATTGCATGCGTGCATGCGCGCAAACCGCGCCAAATTGTCGAGCTCATGCGTCACCGCGTTGACCGACGACGGCTTGATGCCGAAGGCGGATGCTGCGCGGAAGAAGGTGAAAGTAGCGGTGGCCACGGCCAAGATGAAGACGGCGACGCGCGCAACTGCGAAGCCCGTCACTAACTCCATCGCTGAGGCACCTCCGGCGAGTGCCCCCGCCGTGAAGCCAACACCGGAGGCTGCACCAGAGACGGTCTCGCGTGCGCCCGAACCTCCAGCTTCACCGCCGCAGCAAGCGGCGGAGGCGGCGCCCGCAATCGATCAGCAAACGTTCGAGGCGTTGAAGAACCGTGCGCCTTATTTCGTGATGACGGAGGACCTCGCGTCGATGTTCGCGCAAGCTGATGAGAACACCTCTCCTCAGTCGCCCCCGCGCTAATCGTTCCTCGCCATATAGGGAAGCGGAGCGTGATTGCTCTTTCTGCAACCACGCTCCGGAAGCCACGGGTCTGATGTTCCGCCGGGCTTTCGATTACAGGTTCGCCGTCGTCGGACGGACGATCACCTCGTTGATGTCCACGTCTTCCGGCTGCTCAACGGCATAGGCGATGGCACGGGCGATGGCATCGGGCGTGAGAGCTGCCTTACGCCAGACCGCCAGGTTCTCTTTCGTCGCCTGATCAGGAATGTCGTGGCCGAGCTCTGTCGCCACCACGCCGGGCGAAACGACGGTGACGCGCAGATCCGTGTTCTCCTGGCGCAGGCCTTCCGAGATCGCCCACACCGCGTACTTCGTTGCGCAATAGACGGCGCCCGTCGGCACGACCATGTGTGCGCCGATCGAGGCGACGTTGATGATTTGGCCCGAGCCGCGCGCCTTCATCTCGGGAAGCACTGCTGCAACTCCGTTGAGCACGCCCTTGATGTTGACGTCGATCATGCGGTCCCAGTCGTCCACCTTGAGGTCGGTCATCAGCGAGAGCGGCATGATGCCGGCGTTGTTGACGATCACGTCCACGCGTCCGAACTCCGCCTTGGCGAAGTCGACGAAGGCCTGAACGTCGGCACGCTTCGCAACGTCCACCGCCTTGAACCGTGCCTCGCCGCCCTTGGCCTTGATGTCGGCGACAAGCTTCTCGAGGCGCTCGGTGCGGCGCGCTCCGACAACGACCCTGGCGCCGCGCTCTGCGAGAAGCGTGGCAGTTGCCTCGCCGATGCCGCTGCTGGCGCCCGTGATGACGATGACCTTTCCGCTGATGTTGCTCATGGTTCCTCTCCAATTGCAGGGCCGTCGCGATGACCGCGCCGGATGAGAGGAAGATGCCGGAGTGCGCCCTGAAGGCGGTAGACTGATGCTCCGCGCTTATTGCACGATCCTCCGCATGTGGTCGCAGGGGGATCGGCAGCTCTGGAGGATTAGGCTATAGATATGATCAGAAACGCTCCGAGAAACCGCGAAAGATTCGTATCAATTCATGTCAAAAGTCGCTGAGCTCGCCGCATTGATTGCACAATTCGCCAAGGAGGACGGGGCTCACCCGACGCCGATCCCACGCGTCTTCCTGCACCGGGCATCCAAGCTCAATGAGCCGATACATTCGGTTTACGAGCCCGCCGTCTGTCTCATCGCGCAGGGAAGCAAGCGCGCCATGGTCGGCGACAGCTTCGTCACCTACAGCGGCGGCCAGTACCTCGTGATCTCGGTGGACGTTCCTGTCGTGAGCCAGTTTCTCGAGGCGAGCCCGGAAAAGCCCTTCCTATCGCTCCGCATCGATCTCGATCCCGCAGCCATCGGCGCCCTGATGCTCGAGAGCGATGTCGCGCGCGCGGAGCGGGATCCGGCGGGTTCGGCGCTTGCCGTGAGCCCGATCGACAATGACCTTTTGGACGCCGCCATTCGTCTGATGCGATTGCTGGCCAATCCGCGCGATATCCCGATCCTGGCACCGCTGGCCGAGCGCGAGATCATGTACCGCCTTCTGCACGGCGAGCAGGCCTCAACCATGAGCCAGATCGCGTACTCCGAGAGCAAGCTGCAGCAGGTGAACCGCGCCATCGGCTGGATCAAACGCAACTTCCGCGAACCCTTCAGCATCGATGCCGTGGCGTCGGAAGCCAGAATGAGCTCATCCGCGCTGCATCATCACTTCAAGGTCGTGACGGCCATGAGCCCCCTGCAGTATCAGAAGCAGCTTCGGCTGCAGGAAGCGCGACGCTTGATCCTGACGCAGGCGGCAGACGCCGCGACCGCCGGACATACCGTCGGCTACGAGAGCCCGTCTCAGTTCAGCCGCGAGTACAAACGCCTGTTCGGTGCGCCGCCTCTCAAGGATGCGGCGAATTTGCGCGCCGCCAACGTATCCCTCGCCACGGCTTGAGCCCGGAGGGGAGCCAAGCTGCGAGGGGCCGATGGCCCCAACGCCTTGCTGCAAAACCCGAAAATGCGAATTCAAACTAAACCCGAAGTCAGCCCTCGCGCCGGCTCCGTTTTCCCTTGCCCCGGGGAGGGTTGCGCTTTTCCATACTCATCGATACAAATAAGCCATTGACACCGGGTTTTCCTCTCTATATTCCGTACCGCACGGTACAAATATGAGATGAGGTCGCGATGACATTTCGCCCGTTGGGGCAGTTGCCCCGCCCCGTTGTCTCTCCGGCACCCCGCCGGACTCTCAACGGCTGATCCGATCCTGCTCCCTCTGGTCCGATGGGTCCCACCCGCGGTTCAGAACGATCGGGCAATAAATCCAGAGTCTTGATCTACCGCGCATCGCTCCGTCTCCCCCAGTGTGACGGCGCAACGGCGACGCGTGGCCGGTTACCCCCTCGATCCCCCCGCCGGTCACGCGTCGCCACCCCCAAAAAACGAAGGAGAAAGTGTCATGTCCCGAATTGCGAAGTCCCGCACTGCCGCACGTACCGCCTCTCTCCGCAGCATCTACGCCGGACAGACGGCGCTTTTCCTCATGACTGGCCTTTTGATCGCGCTCGCCAGCTGAGCGCGCCCGCTACTGCACTCGAGTTCGTGAACCGGAGCCCGACGAGATGACGAGATCCCTGAAGCTTTCCCTGCCTGTCGCCTCGCTCGTGGCGATCTCAGCGCTGGCGCTCGCGGGCTGCGACTTCAATTCCGCCAAGCCGGCTGCCAGCGCTCCGCCTCCGCCGAAGGTGGTCGCCGTCAATCCGACGGTGAAGCCCATTACCGAATGGGACGAATACACCGGCCGCTTCGCCGCCGTGGAAAGCGTGGAAGTTCGCGCGCGTGTAAGCGGATACCTTACCGGCATCCATTTCAAGGATGGCCAGATCGTGAAGGCGGGTGACCCGCTGTTCACGGTCGACAAGCGCCCGTTCGAGACCGCCGTCGCATCTGCCGAAGCCGATGTGAAGATCGCCGAGGCCGCGCTCGACTTCGCCAATCAGGAGCTGGTTCGCGCCAAGGCATTGCGCCCGACCGATTCCGTGCCTGAACGTGTTGTCGAGGAGCGCTCGTCGAGCGTGCGCCAAGGCGAGGCCCGCTTGCTTGCCGCACGGGCCGCCCTCGATCGCTCGAAACTCGATCTCGAGTTCACCGATGTGCGCGCGCCCGTCGCCGGCCGCATCGACAACCATCGCGTCAGCGTAGGCAACCTTATCAGCGGCGGCAGCGGCGGCGATACCGACGCCACATTGCTGACGACCATCGTCTCACTCGACCCGATCCACGTCGTCTTCGACGTCGATCAGGCCGCCTATCTCCGCTACATGCGTGGCGCTCTCGACGGCACGCGCGCCAACCCGCGCGACGCCGCCAACCCTGTCCGCATCGGGCTACCCGACAGCTCGGACTATCCCTACGCCGGCAAGCTGGATTTCGTATCGAACCAGGTCGACCAGGCGAGCGCCACCGTTCGCGCCCGCGCCGTCATCGACAACAAGGATCTGATCTTCACGCCCGGCCTCTTCGCTCGCGTCGAGCTCATCGGACGCGGCTCCTATGAGGCCGTCATGATTCCGGACGAAGCCATCGGCACCGACCAGGCCTCGCGCGTCGTCTACGTCGTCAAGGACGGCAAGGCACAGGTCCGCAACGTGACGCCGGGTCCGATCATCGACGGTTTGCGCGTCATTCGCGCTGGGCTTTCGCGCGACGACCTCGTCGTCACGTCCGGTCTGCAGCGCATCCGTCCCGGCCAGGAGGTCGCGGTAGCTGATGGCACGAGCGACTCCGTCAAGACCGCCGAGAACCACCGCGATGCAAGTGCTGAGGATGGGAGAGCACAATGAGAATCGGCCGCATATTCATTGACCGGCCTGTCTTCGCCATCGCCCTATCGATCGCGACGATGATCATCGGCGCGGTCGCGGCGAGCCGCCTGCCGGTCTCGCAATATCCCGAGGTCATTCCGCCGACGGTCACCGTCACGGCGACGTATCCTGGCGCCGACGCCAAAACCATCGCAGAGACGGTCGCGACCCCCATCGAGCAGGAGGTTAACGGCGTCGACGACATGCTCTACATGCAGTCGCAGTCGACGCAGGACGGCAGCTTTAGCCTCACGGTCACGTTCCGCGTCGGCGCCGATCTGGATAAGGCCCAGGTGCTGGTTCAGAACCGCGTCGCACTCGCCGAGCCGCGCCTGCCCGAGGTCGTCCGCCGCGTCGGCGTTACGGTCGCCAAGAACTCGCCCGACTTTCTTCTCGTCGTGCAGCTGATCTCGCCCGACAACAGCCGCGACCAGCTCTACCTCTCGAACTACGCCACGCAGCGCATCGTCCCGGTGCTGAACCGTCTCCCCGGCGTCGGCAGCGTGACCATCTTCGGCGCCCGAGATTACGCCATGCGCATCTGGCTCGACCCGAACAAGGTCGCAGAGATGGGCATGTCGGCCTCCGAGGTTGTTGACGCCTTGCGCGCCCAGAACGTCCAGGTTGCCGGGGGCGTTCTCGCTCAGCCCCCGGTGCCGACGAACCGCGCTTTCCAGCCGTCGATCACTGTCCAGGGCCGTTTCCTTGAGCCGGATCAGTTCGAAAAGATCATCATCAAGCACACTGCCGATGGTCGCGTCGTGAGATTGAAGGACGTCGGCCGCGCCGAGCTCGGTGCGCGCGACTACGGCACCAACGCCTACATCAATGACACCCCGGTCGTCGCCCTGCTGGTGTTTCAGCGTCCGGGCACGAATGCGCTCGAAGCTTCCGAAACCATCCAGGCCACCGTCGCCAAGCTGGCGAAGGACCTGCCGTCCGGCATCGAATTCCGCATGACCTACAACCCGACGGAGTTTTTCGTCCGCACCTCCATCGAGGCGCTGGAGCACACGATCTATGAGGCCATCGCCCTCGTTGTACTCGTCGTCATCGTGTTCCTGCAGAACGGCCGCGCGACCATCATCCCGCTGCTCGCGATCCCGGTATCGCTGGTAGGCACGTTCGCCGCCATGGCGGCGCTGGGCTACACCATCAATACGCTGACCTTGTTTGGTCTCGTGCTTGCGGTTGGCATCGTCGTCGACGACGCCATCGTCGTCGTCGAGAACGTCGAGCGCTATCTGCGCGAAGGACTCTCGCCCAAGGAGGCTGCGCGCAAGACCATGGACGAGGTCGGCGGCGCGCTGATCTCCATCGCGTTGGTGCTGACGTCGGTGTTCGTGCCGACCATGTTCCTCGAAGGCATCTCGGGCGAGTTTTTCCGCCAGTTCGCCGTGGTGATCTCGGTCGCGACGCTGATCTCGGCTTTCAACTCGCTGTCGCTCAGTCCGGCATTGGCGGGCCTGCTTTTGAAGGGGCATGACGCCCACGCTCACAGGAAGCCGAGCATTCTCGCTCGCATGCTCCAGCCGCTTGTCAATGGCTTCAACGGCCTGTTCGATGCCATGTCCCGCGGCTACGCCGTAGTGACACGCGGGGTCATTCGCATCAGGTTCTTGATGCTCGTGCTTTACGCCGTGCTCATTGGCGCTGCGGCGTACCTCTTCATAGCGGTGCCGCGTGGCTTCGTGCCTGCGGCAGACCAGGGCTACGTCATCGCGCTGGTGCAGCTGCCGTCCGGTTCGTCACTGCAGCGGACTGACGAGATCGTCCGCGATATCGGTGCCCGCGCCCGCCAGATCCCTGGCGTCAACTTCGTGCACATGTTCCCCGGCCGCAACCTCGCCACCGGCACGCAGAGCTCCAGCGCTGGCGTCGTGTTCGTGCAGTTCGAGGAATTCGAGAAGCGCAGGGACGCGGCGAAGTCGGCCCAGGCCATCCAGGCCGAAATCAACAAGCGCACCGCCGATATCAGTGGCGCGCAGATCACCGTCATCGCGCCGCCGACCATTCGCGGCATCGGCGCTTCGGGCGGCTTTTCCCTGCGCGTGCAGGATATGAACAACCGCGGCCCGGTCGCGCTCGAGCAGGCGACGCAGGACCTTCTCAAGGCGCTGATGTCGGATCCGCGCATCATGTACGCGTTCACGCCCTTCGGCGCCAAGGCTCCGGAGTTCTTCGTCGACGTCGACCGCACCAAGGCGGAGATGCTGGGCGTGCCGGTGCAGCGCGTGCACGAGACGCTCGAAGCATATCTCGGCAGCGCCTACGTCAACGACTTCAATCTCTCCGGTCGCACCTACCAGGTGATTGCGCAGGCCGAAGGATTGAACCGTCTCGACGTGGAGCAGATCGGCCGCCTAAAGGTCAAGAGCGAAACCGGCGCCATGGTGCCGTTGGCATCCGTTGCGTCGTTCCGCACGCAAAGCGCGCCGGATCGCGTGCCGCGCTACAACTTGTTCCCGACCGCGGAGATTATCGGCGCCGCTTTGGACTCGGTTAGCTCGGGCGACGCGCTGAACCTCGTCGAGGAGATCGCCGCCAAGACCTTGCCGGACGGGTACGCTATCGAGTGGACGGAGCTGTCCTATCAGCAGCGTCTCGCAGGCGGCGGCATCGTCATCTTCCTGCTGAGCGTCGTCTTCGTCTATCTCGTGCTGGCGTCCCAGTATGAGAGCTGGTCGCTGCCGCTCGCGGTCGTGCTCATCGTGCCCATGTGCTTGCTGTCCGCTATCGGCGGCGTCATGTGGATGGGCCAAGACAACAACATCCTGACTCAGGTCGGCCTCGTCGTTCTCGTCGGTCTCGCTGCCAAGAACGCCATCCTGATCGTCGAGTTTGCTCGCGATCTCGAGGCTCAGGGTATGAGCATCGTCGACGCAGTTGTCGAAGCCGCACGCTTACGTCTCCGCCCCATTCTGATGACCTCGTTCGCGTTCATCCTTGGCGTCGTACCCCTGATGATTGCGGAAGGTGCAGGTGCCGAGTTGCGTCATGCCATCGGCACTGCGGTGTTCTTCGGCATGCTCGGCGTAACTCTGTTCGGTCTCTTCTTCACGCCGGTGTTCTACGTGGTCATCCGAAACCTGGTGAAAGCCCGCGAGGCGCGGTCTTCAGCTTCCCACGGCACTCCGAGCGAAGCACCGGATACCCATGCCGGAGCCGCAAGCAGCCACGCCTAGCCGCTCACGATCCGGTTCGTAAAACAAAAGCGCCGCCTCCAATGGAGGCGGCGCTTCCTTTTTGAGATGCTTATCTGAGCTCAATGCCTCGGCGTAGCCACCAGCGAGAGCGGCGGAGGCATCACCTTGGGGAGAGGCAGCGGCGAATCTGCCGGCTCGGTGGTCGTCTTGCGCACGCGGAACCAAGCCGCATAGAGCGCCGGCAGGAAGAGCAGCGTCAGGATCGTCGCCACGAGGAGGCCGCCCATCATCGTGATGGCCATCGGTCCCCAGAACACGGAGCGCGACAGCGGGATCATGGCCAGGATCGCGGCGAGCGCCGTCAGCACCAGCGGCCGCGAGCGGCGCACCGTAGACTCGACGATCGCATCCCACCGCGATAGGCCCGATGCCACGTCGGCATCGATCTGATCCACCAGAATGACCGTGTTGCGCATGATCATGCCGGCGAGCGCGATGAGACCGAGGAGCGCCACGAAGCCGAACGGCGCGTTGAACAGAAGCAGCGAGTAGCTGGCGCCGATGATGCCGAGCGGCGCCGTCGAGAACACCAGGAACAGGGTCGAGAAGCGCTGCAACTGCACCATCAAGATGGTCAGCATGGCCAGGAACATCAGCGGGAAGATCTTGAACAGCGCCGCGTTCGCCTTGGCGCTTTCCTCAACCGCGCCGCCGACCTCGATGCGCATGCTGGGCGGCAGCGTGGCGGCGATCTTGTCGATGGCCGGCTGGACCTGCGCCGTGACGTCGGGAGCCTGCACGCCGGGCGCGATGTCCGAGCGCACCGTCAGCACCACGTCGCGATTGCGCCGCCACAGAATCGGTTCCTCGAACCCATAGTGCACGCGTGCCACCTGAGTGATCGGGATAGCGGCGCCCGAGCGCGTCGGAATGGTGAGATCCTCAAACGAGCCGAGACCCAGGCGTTCTTCCGGGATCGCGCGCGCGACCACCGGCACCAGCTCGATGCCCTCTCTGTATTCGGAGACCGTGTAGCCCGAGAGCAGCGTCGAGAGCGTCTGCGCGATGTCCTGCGGAGTGAGGCCGAGCGAGCGTGCACGGTCCTGATCCACCTCGAGACGAATCGACTTCTTCTGCTCGTTCCAGTCGAACTGCACGTCTCGCGTGTTGGGATTGGCGCGCATCGCTGTGCGGACCTTTTCAGCCACCTCTCGAACGCTGTCGCCGTCGGGCCCCATGACACGGAACTGCACTGGGAAGCCGATCGGCGGACCGAAGTTCAGCCGGTCGATACGCAACCGCGCCTCCGGGATGACGTTATCGGCCACGAGCTTTTCGAGGCGGTCTTTCAGCCGCTCGCGCGCCTCCGCACCCTTGGTCATCATGACGATGAGCGCAAAGTTCTCGTTCGGCAGCACGGGATTGAGCGCCAGGAAGAAACGCGGCGAGCCCTCGCCGATGTAGGTCGTGTAGTAGTCGAGATCCGGATCGCCCTTGATCAGAGCCTCGGCTTTCTTCGCCGCAGCTTCGGTCACGTTGATGGACGTGCCCTCGGGCATGCGGATTTCGATGAAGAGCTCCGGCCGCGACGACGTCGGGAAGAATTGCTGTTGCACCTGCGTGAAGGCGGCGATGGCCGAGACGAACGCGCCCAATGTCAGACCGATCACGATCCAGCGGCGGCGCACGCTCCAGCTCACGGCTCCGCGCAGGGCGCGGTAAATGCGCGTATCGTAGATGTCGTGATGCTCGTGGCTCGCCGCCCGTTTGGAGTAATCCGGCAGCAGCTTCACGCCGATGTAAGGCGTGAAGAACACCGCCACGACCCACGACACGACGAGGGCGAGGCCGACGATCCAGAAGATGTTGCCGGCATATTCGCCCGCGGTCGATTTTGCGAGGCCGACCGGCAGGAAGCCGGCCGCGGTCACGAGCGTGCCGGTCAGCATCGGGAACGCGGTCGAATCCCACGCAGCGGCGGCGGCCTGAACGCGGGTCCAGCCCTGCTCCATCTTCACCACCATCATCTCGACGGCGATGATGGCGTCATCCACCAGCAGGCCGAGCGCGATGATGAGCGAGCCGAGAGTGATGCGGTCGAGGTTGAGATTTGCGACGTCCATGACCAGGAGCACGACCGCGAGAACGAGCGGCACCGACGTCGCGACCACGAGGCCAGAGCGCCAGCCGAGCGAGATGAAGCTCACGACCAGCACGATGGCGAGCGCTTCCACGAATGAGCGCAGGAACTCGCTGACCGACTCCTCGACGACACGCGGCTGGTCCGTGATCTGGTCGATGTCGACGCCAGTCGGAATCTGCTCGCGGGCGTCTGCGATTGCGCCTTTCAGCCGCTCGCCGAGCTCAAGCACGTTGGCGCCCTTGGTCATGGCGACGACGATGCCGACGGACTCCGCGCCGTTGTGGCGAACGATGCTGCTCGGCGGATCCTCGTAGCCGCGCTTGATCGTGGCGATGTCGCCGAGACGGAACGTGGTCCCGTTGGCTTCGATCGGCACTTCCGCAATGGCCGCTTCACCCTTGAAAGCGCCGGTGACGCGAACGTCGATGCGGTCGGCGCTGGTCTCGATGGTGCCCGCAGGCGTCACGGCGTTCTGCCGCGCCACGCTGTCGAAAATGGCCTGCGGCGTGATGCCGAGCGTCGCCAGCTTGCGATGGCTGAATTCGATGAAGATGCGCTGGTCGCGAACGCCGACAATGTCGACCTTGGACACGCCGGGCGTGCGCAACACCCTCTGGCGCAAGATCTCGGCATAGTCCTTGAGCTTCGCGAGCGTGACGTCGTTGCCCGAGAGCATGTAGATGGCCGAGTAGACGTCGCCATACTCGTCGTTGAAGAACGGGCCCTGCACGCCCTGCGGCAGCGTCGGTTTGGTGTCGTTGAGCTTCTTGCGCACTTGGTACCAGGAGTCGTCGACCTCCTTCGCCCGCGCCTGATCCTTGAGCTGCACCTGGATGACGGTGACGCCGGGACGCGTATAGGTCTTCACGTAGTCGAACAGCTCGAGCTCCTGCAGACGCTTCTCGAGCTTGTCCGCCACCTGATCCTGCATTTCCTCGGCCGTCGCGCCGGGCCAGGCGGCGGTGATCACCATAGTCTTGATGGCGAACGACGGGTCCTCTGCGCGGCCGAGATTGAGGTAGCTGAACATTCCGGCAAGCGAGAACACGATGATGAGGAACAGGACCAGCGACGGATGCGCGACGGCCCATGCGGACACGTTGCCCCGCGAGGGGGTGTGTTCCTCTGTGGGAGCGTTCATTGCACGACCTCGATGATGCGGACGGGAACTCCGGCGTCGAGCTTGTGCACGCCCGCCGCGACGATCTTCTGCCCGGTCTGGAGCCCGCCCGAGACGATGGCCGAAGTCTCGGTCCACGAGCTGACATCGACGCTCTTCTTGGTGACCCGCCCATGGGCCTCGTCGATGAGCCAGACGGACGGCTGGCCTTCGTCCTTGAAGACGGCGGCGAGCGGCAGCCGCGCCTCGGCACTATTGCCCATCTGCGCCAGATGAACGGTGGCCGTCTTGCCGAGCGCAATGCCTTCGTCAGGCTTGAGAATGGAATAGCGAGCCTGATAGGTGCGCGTAGCCGGGTCCGCCTGCGGCGAGACCTCACGCAACCTGGCTTCGTAGACATGATCGGGTGCGGCCCACAGCGTCACGGAAGGCGAGGCATTGCGATCCGTATCGATACGGCTTTCGGGGATAGAGACGACGGCTTCGAGCTCGTCGAGACGCGCCACGCGGGCAATGAGTTGTCCTGCGCCGACGACCTGGCCGACCTCGATCGGCAGCGCTGTGACGACGCCCGCTTCCGTGGCGCGCAAGCTCGTATAGTCGAGTTGGTTCTTTGCGAGCGCAAGCGAGCGCTGTGCCCGCTCCACGCGACCGCGTGCTTCGTCCGCTGCGGCCTTCTTCTGGTCGTAGCTCGCGGCGCTGGTCCAGCCGCCCTGCGTGAGGCGGCCATAGCGCTGCTCGTCGGCTGCGGCCTGTGCAAGGGTGCTTTCCGCGGCTCTGAGCTCGGCGTCTGCGGATTCGAGCGACAGCCTGTAGTCGGTGTCGTCGAGCTTGGCGAGCGTCATGCCCGGCGTAACCTTGTCGCCGATATTGATGAAGCGCTCGACGATTTTTCCGGAAACGCGGAAGCCGAGGTCGCTTTCGTAGCGAGGTTTGATCGTACCTGTATAGGAGCGCGTTTCCTCCGCCGCCGTGAGCGTGACTGCTGCGGCCCGGACGGGCTGAGGCGGCGCCACATACTCCGTTGCCTCGCTTTTGCAGCCGGCGAGTCCGGCGGAGGCTGTCAGGAGCGCACCCACTAGAAGTATCGTTCGTACGGAGTTCCTGGAGTGTGCCGTGGAAAACGAAGATTGAGCGCTCATCAGAAGCCTCATCGCTGTTGCGGCCCTTGCAGTGGTCAGGCCCATACCCTAAGTTAGTTGCGCTAACTTATAAGTGAGCGATACTAACTTTGCAAGGCTGAATCGCTCCGAGGATGTAAAAAAGTTAATCGGATTAACTTAAGTAAGATGTGCTAACTTGCTGAGTCGTCAGCCGATGGCTCCGGGGATAACCTGCTATGGCTAAAGCAAAAAATACAAACGCGATCCGCGCCAAGAAGAGCTTCCATCACGGCGATCTGCGCGAGGCTCTGATCGCTGCGACCCGTGAATTACTTATCGAGCACGGGCCGGATGGGTTCACTTTGGCTGACGCTTGCCGCCGCGCCGGCGTGACTACGGCCGCGCCTTACAAGCATTTCCGCGACAAGCGGGAAATCCTGGAGGAGATCGTCAAGCGCGCCTTCGAGGAGATGAAAGATGCCAACGCGAAAGCGATCGCCGAGATAGGCCGCGGCACCATCGAGGGCATCACCGCGATGGGAATTTCCTACCTCAATTTTGCCGTCTCTCAGCCGGCCATCTTCCGGCTCATGTTCGGCGAGCTGAAGAAGGTCCAGAATGTCGACGAATCCGGCCGGCAGTGCCTGAAGAACCTCGTCGAGGAAATTGCCTTCTTTAGCCGCAAGCACGGTCACACCGCCGATGCCGAGCAGACCGCCATCAGACTTTGGACGTTCGTGCACGGCGCGTCGTCGCTCGAGCTCGACGACAACTACGAGCATGTCGCGCCGGGCCTCGACGTGCGCGCCCTGATCAAGGACGTGACGCCGAGGCTGCTCGGCGTGGCGCTTGAGAAGCGCGTCTCCGCACAGGGCAAGAATCGCTGATCACACCTCGCTGAGCTCTGGCTCAGCGCCAGCCCGTTTATCCATCAGCTCGAGAAAAGCCTTTGCTGCAGGGTTCTTCGGCTCCCGTGCCGGTACGCTGCCCGCGAAAGCAACGACGAGCTCCCAGCAGATTCCGGGCTCCTTGAGCTGGGCGAACCCGATAGGAGCGCCGCTTGCTTCCGCAGCTCGCGCAACCGCAATCGGTTCGGGCACGAGCGCGACTCCAAGGCCGCGTGCCACGAGCTCGAGCAGCACCTGCAGGTCACCCACCTCGAATGCCGTTTGCCGCGTGACGCACGCGTCGGCGAAAGTGCGGTCTACGAGCCGGCGCGTTCCCCAATCGGGCTGGAAATCGACGAAGGGCTCGCTCTCGAGTTCGTCGAGGGAAACATCGTCTCGCCCGGCCAGGGGATGCGAAAGGGGGCAGGCGATGACCAGCGACTCGCACGCGATCAGCTCGGTCGCGACACCCTTGGGCGGTTCGAACAGCGGCATGAACGCGAGATCCACCCGGCCGTCCTGCAGCTTGTCCATGAGGATCGTTGTGCTGCTCTGGCAGAGCTTGATCTCGATGGTTGGATAGAGCGCATGGAATTTGCCGAGCAGCGCCGGAAGGTCGACGAAGGCGCTGAGGCTTTGAACGGTTCCGATGGCGAGGACGCCGCGCTGTAGCCCGCTGACCGCGGCGACGGCCTCGCGCGCATCACGCAGCGCGGCCAGAATGATTTTCGCCTTCTCGTAGAGGACTTGCCCGGCTGCCGTGAGCTCCACCTGCCGCGTGTGGCGGAAGAAGAGCTTGGTCTTGAGTTCGTCTTCGAGCGAGCGGATGGAGGCAGACAGGCCCGACTGCACGATATTCACCCGACGCGCCGCCCGCGTGAAGTGCTGCTCCTCGGCTGCGGCGACAAAGTGCTCGAGCTGTCGAAGGTCCATCAGTTGGTCATCTCTATTTCAGAATAATGCGATCATTAAATTCTATTGGAAAGATAAGTATGGCGTCGCCACTTTCGCACTGCAACACCGGAGGTATCGATGGCACAGCCTGCAGTCATCTCGCCGCAAGGCATGAAGCTGCCGACTCGCCCGCTCGGCCGTACGGATATGCACATCACCCGGGTTGGGTTCGGTGCCTGGGCCGTCGGCGGTCCAGATTGGGCTGTTGGCTGGGGCCGTCAGGACGATCGGGATTCGATCGCGGCAATCCGCCACTCCGTCAAATTGGGCATCAACTGGATCGACACGGCCGCGGTCTATGGGCTTGGCCACTCCGAGGAGATCGTTCGTGAAGCCCTGAAGGGTATTCCGCCGGCAGAACGCCCCTACGTTTTCACGAAATGCGGGCTCGTCTGGGACGACGCCGATCGCGCCGCGGCTCCACGCAACATCACCAACCCGGAAAGCATTCGTCGGGAGCTGGAGGCCTCTTTGCGCCGCCTCGGCGTCGAGCGCATCGATCTCTACCAGGTGCACTGGCCGGCAAGGGACGGCACTCCGATCGAGGACTATTGGCAGACGATGCTCGATCTCAAGAAGGAGGGCAAAGTTCGCGCCGTCGGATTGTCGAACCACAATGTGGCTCAGCTCGAAGCCGCCGAGCGCCTCGGCCATGTCGATACGCTCCAGCCGCCGTTCTCCGCCATTCGGCGTGATTTCGCCTCAGCCGAGCTGCCGTGGTGCGTCGCGCATGATACGGGAGTTATCGTCTATAGCCCGATGCAGTCCGGTCTTCTGACCGGCGCCTTCACGCTCGAACGCTCGAAGGCTCTGCCGCCGGATGACTGGCGCTCGCGCAATCGCGAATTCAGCGGTGATTTTCTGCGCCGCAATCTCGAGCTCGCCGAGGCCATGAAGGTGATCGCACGCGAGCGCGGCACCACGCCTGCGGCCGTCGCTGTCGCGTGGACACTCGCATGGCCGGGTGTCACGGGTGCAATTGTCGGCGCGCGGTCGGCCGAGCAGGTCGAAGGCTGGCTCCCAGCGGCGACGCTCGAACTGAGCCCGTCTGAAATGCAGCGGATCGCAGCGGCAATCGATGCAAGTGGGGCCGGCACCGGCCCGTCGATCCCGGCCTAGGCCGGAGACGATCAGCAACTTTTTGAGACCGGCGCGTGGGAGCGGTGACGCTCGGGCGTGGCTGAAGCAAGCAGCAGGGAGCACTGCATGATCACACTGACATTGAACGGGAAGGAAACGAGCTTCGACGGCGACCCGGATATGCCGTTGCTCTGGTTCCTCCGCGACATTCAAGGCCTGACGGGCACCAAGTTCGGCTGCGGCGCGGCTCTGTGCGGCGCCTGCACGGTTCACGTCGAAGGCACGGCTGTGCGCTCGTGCCAAACGTCGCTTGGCGACGCGAGCGGCAAGCAGGTCACGACCATCGAGGGCCTGTCGGCCGACGGCAATCATCCGGTTCAAGTCGCCTGGCGTGAGCTCAACGTCGCCCAGTGCGGCTACTGCCAGTGCGGGCAGATGATGCAGGCGGCCTCGCTGCTGAAGGATTCTCCCAAGCCCAGCGACGACGACATCGACAGCGCCATGAGCGGCAACTTGTGCCGCTGCGGGACCTATCCCCGCATTCGCGCCGCCATCAAGCTCGCGTCCGCCAAGATGGGAGGCGCCCAATGATCGAGGATCGTCAGATCGCGCCCGTCATCACCAACATGAGCCGGCGCGCCTTCACGTTCGGCTTCGGCGCCGGCGCGTTCGTGCTCGCAACCAGCCTTACGCCGAAGGCATTCGCCGAGGAGACCAAGTACGCCGGCGAAGGCATGCCGCACGGCCTGCGGAGCGATCCGACGCTCTTCATCAGCATCGGTGAAGACGGCACGGTAAGCGTCGTCTGCCACCGCTCCGAGATGGGGCAGGGCATCCGAACCAGCGTGCCGATGGTCATCGCCGATGAGCTCGAGGCGGATTGGGCACGCGTGAAAGTCGTGCAGGCTCCGGGCGACGAGCAGAAGTACGGCAACCAGAACACCGACGGCTCGCGCAGCATGCGTCATCACTTCACGACGCTGCGCCGCATGGGCGCCTCGGCGCGCCGCATGCTCGAGGAAGCGGCGGCGGCATCGTGGGGAGTTCCGGTCGCAGAAGTCACGGCAAGCAATCACGAGATCGTTCACAAGCCGACCGGCCGCAAGCTGGGCTTCGGCGCAATCGCGAAGGCAGCAGCCGAGCGGCCGGTTCCCGATCAGGCGAGCCTGAAGCTCAAGGATCCGGCCGAGTTCCGCTACATCGGCAAGGGCAAGATCGGCCTAATCGACAACCTCGACATCACCACGGGCCGTGCTCACTACGGCATCGATACGCGCATCGACGGCATGGTCTATGCGGTCATCGCGCGTCCGCCGGTCTACGGCGGCAAGGTCGCTAAGTACGACGCGACGGCAACGAAGAAGGTCTCGGGTGTGCTTCAGGTGGTCGAGATCGCTTCGACACCGCCTCCCTCCGAGTTCCAGCCCTTGGGCGGCATCGCAGTCATCGCCACGAACACATGGGCGGCGATGAAGGGACGCGAGCAGCTTGCGATCACCTGGGACCACGGCCCCAACGCCAAGTACTCGACCGACGCCTACCGCGCTGAAATGGAAGCGACAGCCAAGAAGCCGGGCAAGGTCGTGCGTGAGGAAGGCGATGTCGACGCGGCCATGAAGAAGGCCGTGAAACGCATCGAGGCGGACTACTACATCCCGCACCACGCCCACGCGACCATCGAGGCACCTGCTGCTGTGGCTCGGGTCGCAGACGGCAAATGCGAGGTCTGGGCTCCGACGCAGGATCCGCAGGCAGCGCGTGATCGTCTGGCGAAGCGCCTCGGGATTGCGGTTGAGAACGTGACCGTCAACGTCACGCTGCTCGGCGGCGGCTTTGGCCGCAAGTCCAAGCCGGATTTCATTCTCGAAGCAGCGATCCTCGCCGAGGCCGTCGGCAAGCCGGTCAAGGTCACGTGGACGCGCGACGACGACCTGATGCACGACTATCTCAACACCACGGCAGTGGAGCATCTCGAGGCTGGCCTCGACGCCGACGGAAAGCCGGTGGCTTGGCTCCATCGCAGCGTCGCGCCGAGCATCACGTCCATCTTCATGCCCAACGTGAAGAACGAGGCGCCCTTCGAGCTCGGCATGGGCCTGATCGACGTGCCGTTCGCCGTGCCGAACATGCGGCTCGAGAACGGCGAGGCGGAAGCCCATGCCCGCATCGGCTGGTTCCGGTCCGTGACGAACGTGCCGCACGCGTTTGCGGTCCAGTCGTTCGTCGCCGAGCTCGCCGCCGCGGCCGGCCGCGATCCCAAGGACTACTTGCTGGAGCTGATCGGTCCCCCGCGGCGCATCTCGCTCAAGGCGCCTGAGGTCAAGACTGCGGAGCCTTGGTGGAACTACGGCGAGAACCCGGACATCTACGCCATCGATACGGGACGTCTGCGCCGCGTCGCGGAGAAGGTCGCCGAGGCATCGGGCTGGGGCCGCAAGCTGCCGCAAAACCGGGGCTTGGGCATTGCCGCGCATCGGAGCTTCGTCACCTACACAGCCGTCGTGGTCGAGGTGGAAGTCGCCAAGGGCGGCGTACTCAAGATTCCGCGTGTCGACATCGCGGTCGATTGTGGTCCGCAGGTCAACCCAGAGCGTATCCGCTCGCAGATGGAAGGTGCTGTGATCCAGGGCGTCGCCATTGCGACGGTCAGCAACATCTCGTTCAAGAATGGCGAGGTCGAGCAGACCAACTTCGACGGCTTCGAGCTGACGCGCATCGATGCAGCTCCACGCGAGATCCACGTTCATCTCGTCGGATCAGGCGATTTCGACGCGCCCTTGGGCGGGGTCGGCGAGCCGGGCGTCCCGCCGGTGGCACCGGCGCTCGTCAATGCCGTCTTCGCCGCGACGGGGCGGCGCCTGCGCGCTCTCCCGATCGCGAGCCAGCTCGGCGCCTGATACGAAGAATGCGCAATGAGAAAGAGCGCCCCTCGCGGGCGCTCTTTTTGTTTGTTGGACGGTTATACCGCGTAGCGGCTGGCGGGCGTGCCGTTGATGCTGGCCTGGAATAGTGCGAGGCGGGCGTTATCGTACTTCTCCCACAGCGTCTCGTCTTCGAGCGTGGGCATCGTGATGTCCTCGCCGTGGTCGAGGCCGGCGAGCGCGGTATCGACGAGATTTTCCGCTGACATGACGGTCGCCGGATCGTGATTGTCGAGGCTCATGCCGCCTACATCCCAGATTTCAGTACGCGTCGTTGCCGGAAGCACGAGCTGAACCTTGACGTTGCTATTGGCCACTTCCTGCTGAAGGCCGCGTGTGAAATTCAGCACATAGCCCTTGGTGCCGCTGTAGATGCCGCTGAATGAAGTCGTGTGGAGGGAAAGCACCGAGGCCACGTTGATGATCGCGCCGCGATTGCGCTCCAGAAACTTTGGCAGCGCCGCAAGACTGAGCCGCGTAAGCGCCGTCACGTTGAGAGCGATCATCGCATCTTGGGCGCTTGCTCCGGCGGCGATGGACGCTCCGAGCGTCGCCGTACCGGCGTTGTTCACGACCAGCGTGACGCTCGGATCGCCGGCTACGATGTTCTCCACGCGAGTGAGATCCTCCGCGTTCGCGAGGTCAGCGGTCACCACTTCGACCGCAACCTTCGCCTCGGTCCGCAGCCTTTCGGCCAGTGCCTTCAGCCTTTCGCCGCGCCGTGCGACGAGGACGAGGTCATAGCCGCGCTTTGCGAGGCGGTCGGCGTAGACCGCGCCGATGCCGGACGAAGCGCCGGTCACGACGGCTTTGCCTTTACGTGCCGATCCGTTGGAAGAGGTCGTCATGGGAGTCTCCATTCTATGTCCGACAGGTGGCCGCGACTGGATGTGCAACGCGGCCCAAGCCTTTGATTTCGTGAGCTTTCACCCCAGGTATGCGGTTGTGGGCCGCTTCTCCGGTATGCCGGTCTGGAATTTACTGGCATATGCCACTATCTAGATGGTGTTGCGGCTGGTTCAAGAGGTGCCGACAAGAAAGTTTTGGACGACCGGCCGAACGCCGATTGGAGCTAAGGAAAATGCCGACCAAGGACGCCCTGCGTACATCGATCTGCAACAACGCAGCTTTGCGTCGCGCTGCACGCCGCCTGGGGCAGCTTTACGACGATGCGCTTGCCGAGAGCGGGCTCAAGGCCACGCAAGGCACGCTTTTGATTCACGTCCAGCTTCTGAGCGAGCCGACGCTGAAGGCGCTCGCCGACGAGCTCGTGATGGATCTCTCGGCCTTGAGCCACACGCTGAAGCCGCTTATTCGTGATGGCTTGATCAAGATTGTGCCCGACAAGAAGGACGCCCGCGCCAAGCGAATAACGCTGACGCCCGCTGGCCGCGACAAGCTCGAGCTCAATCTCAAACTCTGGTCCGAAGCTCATGCACGGTTCGAGAAAATGCTCGGGCCGGAGCGGGCGGAACAGCTTCGCGCTACGCTCGATGTCATTGCCTCGCCGGACTTCGCCAGGGCATTTGCGGATCAGAAGGCTTCGTGATCGGTCAAGCGGCTGCGATCTCCGGCGGAGAATAATCCGATCTCGAAGTTCTATTGGAACGTTGCAGCCACTAACTCATTGTCAGTGCGAATAATGGAGGCGTCGATGGTGTCGTTATTTATTGCCCGCAGGACCGTTGCGGTGGCGGTGCTGGCAATGACACTTCCTCTCGCGGCCTGCGGAGACGAGGCGACGCTGTCCGAGCAGGCCGGCTCGGGTCCGAATCCCAAGCTTCCCGAGCCTAAGCATTCGTGGTTCCCGACCGTCCACATCGCTCCTGCCAAGGGTTGGCCGGCGGGTGAGACGCCGAAGCCCGCGTCGGCTTTCAAAGTCGCGGCCTTCGCGACTGGGCTCGAGCACCCACGCTGGCTCTACAAGCTTCCCAATGGCGACATTCTCGTCGCCGAGTCGAACGCGCCGGCCGGCCGCGACGACAATCGTGGCTTCAAGAACTGGGTGGCCGGCCTCGTCATGGGACGCGCGGGCGCTGGCGTTGAGAGCCCGAACAAGATCATGCTGCTGCGTGACGCCGATGGTGATGGCGTCGCCGAGGTGAAGACGACCTTCCTGTCTGGACTGAATTCTCCGTTCGGCATGGCATTGGTCGGCAGCGACCTCTACGTCGCCAACACCGATGCCGTTGTGCGCTTCCCCTATACCGAAGGCGCGACGGAGATCACCGCTCCCGGCGTGAAAGTCGCGGACCTGCCTGCCGGCAAGCGCAACCACCACTGGACCAAGAACATCATCGCCAGCGCCGACGGCAAGAAGCTCTATGCGACCGTCGGCTCCAACAGCAACGTTGCCGAGAATGGGATGGACATCGAGGAGAACCGGGCAGCCATCCTCGAGATCGATCTTGCGACCGGTCAGACGCGCTTGTTCGCTTCCGGCCTGCGCAATCCGAATGGCATGGCTTGGCAGAAGAACACCGGCGAGCTCTGGACGGTCGTGAATGAGCGTGACGAGCTCGGCAGCGATCTCGTGCCCGATTATCTGACCTCCGTGAAGGACGGCGGCTTCTACGGCTGGCCTTACAGCTATTTCGGTCAGCACGTCGATACGCGCGTCTCGCCACCGAATCCGGATCTGGTCGCCAAGGCCATCGTTCCCGACTACGCACTCGGTCCGCATACGGCCTCGCTCGGCCTCACCTTCTATGACGGCACCTTGCTGCCTCCGCGCTATGTTGGCGGCGCCTTCATCGGGCAGCACGGCTCGTGGAATCGCAAGCCGCGCAGCGGATACAAGGTGATCTTTGTGCCGTTCTCGAACGGAAAGCCTTCCGGTCCTCCTGAAGACATATTGACTGGCTTCGTTAGCGACGGCGGCGACGCTTACGGAAGGCCGGTTGGTGTGATCACGGACAAGACCGGCGCGCTTCTGGTCGCCGACGATGTCGGCAACGCGGTCTGGCGTCTGACACCGGCGCCTGGCGGCAGTGCCCACGTCGATACCATGCGCTTCACGGTCGACGAGCAATAGTCGCATTGAATTTCCGAAGGGGCATCCTCGACGCCGATCCTACGACCGACATCGCCAATACGACACGCATTCACGCCGTCTGGCATCGCGGCAAGCAGGTGTACAAGGCGGCCAAGTGAATTGCAGCAGATGCGAGCCTACAGCCGTGCATTCGGCTGCAGGTTCGCGAGTTCCTGGCGCAGGCTCATCTCGTCGAGCGACTCGAACGGCAGATAGCTGAACGTTCCGAATTGCCGCTCGAGGCCAGCCAATGTCTCGCTCAAAGCTTTCCGCCGCTCCCACTCCTCGCCCGTGATCGCCTCGGGGTCGGGATAATTCCAGTCCGCCGTCACGGGGCGCCCTGGCCAATGCGGCACGGCTTCGCCGGCCCTCAAGTCACAAAGCGTGAAGACGAAATCGAGCGGAGGAGCGTCGGGCCGCGTGAATTCCTTCCAGTGCTTCGGCCGCAAGTTCTCGGTCGGATAGTCGGAGAGCCTTAGGATGTCGAGCACGATTGGGTCGAGCGTGTCGGCGGGCTCGAGCCCGGCGCTGTACCCTGTAAATCGACCTCGCCCGACGCGTCCCGCGACCGCCTCTGCGAAAATGCTGCGAGCCGTGTTGCGATTGGAAAGAAACAGGACGTTGAATGGATGCTCTGCCATGAACGCCTCCCGGCTAAAACCACTTCGAGAGGCTGGGAAACGTATCATGGGATGCCGATGTTCCGGCATTTTTACGCTAGGCGCAGCGTGGGCTGAGCATCGAAGTACCCCTAACCTTCAAGCACGTGGCGAGTATGTCAGTTCCGCGACAGGAGAGGGCGCTGAGCGCTCAGCGCTTTTTCGCAGCGTCGCCGATCTTTGCGAGCTGATCCCAAATATCCTGAAAAATTTGCCTCGCCAGCATCTCGACGTTTTCGCCCTCAGGCCGCCTGCGCCAGATATCGCTCCCGACGCGAAGGCTCCCGACGGCGATCATGGCGAGCAGGCGCGCCTGCAATCGCCCCCGCTGATCCTCGACGCGCGCAGTCAGCGCCTCGGCAACGATCTGCTCGAGCTTCGCGTACTTGAGCTGATCGCGGGCACATAGCGTCTGGGTTTCGTGGATTAGATTGCTGATCGCGACATTGCGCGGATCGGCCGTCGCATCCTTGAGCGAGGAGATCAGCGCTTCCTCGATGACTTTCGGCAGCAGCTCGTCGGCAGGACGGCCGGCAATGGCCGCGGCGAGCTTGAATCCGAATTCGTCCTGCCACGCATGGACGACATCCTCTTTCGTCGGGAAGTAATCGAAGAAGCTGCGCTTCGAGACGCCGGATGCCGACGAGATGTCGTCGACGGTCGTGTCAGCGAAACCGCGATCGAGGAAAAGAGTTAGTGCCGCTTCGGTGATGCGTTCGCGGGTCTGCCGGCGTTTCCGCTCTCGCAGACCTTCTCCGCTCGTACTCTTGCCGATTTTCGCTTTGCGCACGCCCATTGCAGAGCCGGGTCATTCCAACGCCGACGTCGGCGCCGTTGCATACTAATGCGCCGCGACGGAATCGCGGTTCACATTACGGCGAAGACTGATCAAAGGTTGGCGCCGGGTGATGCGATAGACAGACGCCGGAGGAAGATTGCGCACTGTGCGCCCGACGAATGTCGCCTTCAGTCCTAGCCTGTCGAGGATCGGCCGTGGCACCGGGCAGAGCGGGCCATAGGTGAATTGATAGAACGCTCCACCCTGACGGATGTGCGTGAACGCGCCGGACAGGATGGAGGTGATCTTGCGCAGCGGCATCGATAGAAGCGGCAGGCCGCTGACGACGGCGCCCACCGGCTCGTCCGGGAAAAGATCGAGATGGCCGAGCTTGGCCGCATCCATCGTCAGGATCCGCGCCTCGGGAAAGCGGGACTGCAGCATGGGCACGAAGTCTCCGCCGTATTCGACGAGGGTCAGCTGGTTTTCACTGACGCCACGAGCCAGAAGCGCCCGCGTGAACACGCCGGTACCGGGTCCGAGCTCCAGGATAGGCCCGTGATCCGAAGTGATCTCGCACGTCATCAGGCGGGCAAGCGATTCACCCGAGGGCGCCACCGCCGCGACGCGGAGCGGATTGGCGATCCAGGCCCGGAAGAAATGCAGGAAGTCCGAACACTCGTTGCTGGTTTTCGTAATCGTCGCCACGGCATTGCTCCGGAGTGAATGGCTGCGGCGCGCTTACGGCCACGCGCAATCTCTAGTGCACGCATTTTGTTCGAACCTGCACCGCGTGCACATATAGCTGTTCGCCAATACGTCGGCAATTCGAACGCCAAGTTGTCGCAGGTCGCCGCGTGGCGGGGGTGCCACGGCCCGCGGTTGGCTAGTCCGGCTGTGCTCAACTCTATTCAAACCCCAAAGCGTTTCTCCACTCAGATTATGCCGCCGTTGGGGCGAAGCGTTTGGCCGTTGACCCACGATCCATCGGGACCGGCCAAAAAGGAGACAACGTTGGCGATGTCCACGGGCTGGCCCAGTCGCTCGAGCGGCGGCCCTTTCGTCAGGCGGTCGATGACCTCCTGTGATTTGCCGTGGAGGAAGAGCTCCGTAGACGTTGGCCCAGGCGCAACCGAATTGACGGTGATGTTGCGCCCGCGCATCTCGTTCGCAAGCACGCTGGTCATCGCTTCGACCGCAGCCTTGGTGCCGGCATAAACGCCATAACCCGGCGTTCGCAAGCCGATCACGGTCGTCGACATATTGATGATGCGACCGCCATCGCGGAGATGCTTGGCTGCTTCGCGCAGCACGTTGAACGTGCCCTTGAAGTTGATACTCACCAGCTTGTCGAAGGTGGCGTCGTCAGTGTCCGCGATACTCGAGACCGGCATAATGCCGGCGTTGTTGACGATCACGTCTACGCCACCGAATGCGGCCTCTGCTGCCCGGAACATGAGGCGTACGGCTTCCGCATTGCTGACGTCGGCCTTGGCTGTCAGCGCGCGGCCACCCGCGGCCTCAATTTTGCGAGCGAGAGCCTCGGCCTCCTTTTCGCTACCGGAATAGTTGATGACCACGGTGAAGCCGTCCGCGGCCAGGCGTTCCGCCACCGCCGCGCCGATGCCTCGCGAGGCCCCGGTCACAATCGCCACTTTATTGTTTTCGCTGGTCATTTCTGATCTCCATCAAATCTGGTCCACGAGTGGGTTCGATGGCGAAGACATAAGGCTTCTCTGAAGCCGGATAATCAGCCATTATTCGGCATCACAATTCGAAAATCGCGAACAAAGCTCATGGACCGTTTCGACGCTATGCGAGTGTTCACGCGTGTCGTGGAACGGCGCAGTTTCACGGCCGCCGCCGAGGATCTTGGTCTGCCCCGCTCGACGGTGACAGACGCGGTCAAGCAGCTCGAGGCGCGCCTTGGCGTAAAGCTGCTGCAGCGTACGACGCGCCAGGTAAGCCCTACGCTCGACGGTGAGGCCTATCATCGCCGCTGCCTCGCTCTCATCGACGACCTGGAGGATGCTGAAGCCGCCTTCAGCGGCGTAAAGCCGAAGGGAATGTTGCGCGTCGACGTGCACGGTACGCTCGCCCGTCATTTTCTACTCCCGCACCTGCCCGCATTCTTGGCCGACTATCCGGAGATCCAGCTCTACATGAGCGAAGGCGACCGCCTCGTGGATCTCGTACGTGAAGGCATCGATTGCGTTCTGCGTGTCGGAGACGTCCAAGCGAGCGACATGGTTGCTCGGCGCGTCGCGACGCTGGACGAGGTGACGGCGGCTGCGCCGTCCTACATTCAGCGCTTCGGCATGCCCACGAGTATCGACGGGCTCGAAGGCCACCGCATGATCGGCTTTCATTCGTCTGCCAGCGGAAGCTTGCTGCCCCTCGAGTTCATGGTTGACGGAACATTGCGGACCGTCTCGTTGCCGGCGACGCTCTCCGTGAGCGCCGCCGAAAGCTATGCGGCCGCAGCTCGGCTCGGCTTGGGTCTCATTCAGGCGCCGCGATACCATCTCGAGGGGGATCTGCGGCGCGGATCGCTCGTGACGGTGCTTACGGACTACCCGCCGGCACCTTCACCGGTCTCGTTGCTCTATCCTCGCAATCGTCAGCTTTCGCCGCGTGTGCGCGTATTCATCGACTGGCTCGTGCGCGAAATGCAGCGCCAAGATCTTGATTAGAAAGATTCCAGAAATCGCCCCAGTTTTTGCAGCATCTGCGGTGCGTTGCCGCGCTCATCCCAAGAATTGGGTGTGAATGATCTCAACTCGCTGTAAAGCCTCAAAGCAATCTTGACAGCCGTAGTACTGTTTCAGTTATATCCGGCGCATGGCGGACATATTTTGGGGGCGACATTAGGCAATGAGGCTTCGCGTTTCGCTTTTGGGCGACCGGCCGTATGGCTCGACTAGCCTCCTTGTGTTTGCAATCGCATGCGTCTCTTGGCTCGCGGCGACTGACGCTTCGCGCGCGCAAGCGCCGGATGCACAACAAGTTCCCAATCAGAACGCTGCCTCGCCCCAGAATACTCCCGCGCCAGCAACTGAATCTCCTCAGGCGACACCCGCGCCATCGGCCGCGCCCACACCAGCTCCGACAGCGCCGCCCGCTGCAGCAGGCCCTTCTGCTGAAAATGCAGCATCTCCGCCGCCCGCAACTCCTGCCGCGCCGGATGCAACGACGGCAGCGCCTGCCGCTGCAGCTCCGCCCGCGGCTCCGGCTCCGTCCGATCCTGCCGTCATGACTCCCGTAGAGTTGCCCACTGACGGGCTTCCCGGGGCCGCTGCGCCTGCAGCTCCAACTCCCCATTCGGTCGATGCCGCGCATCTTCCGCGCGACTTGTCGCCTTGGAGCATGTTCATGGCGGCGGACATCGTCGTCAAAGCGGTCATGATCGGTCTCGCCTTTGCTTCGGTCGTGACCTGGACCGTGTGGCTTGCCAAGAGCATCGAGCTCCTGCTCGCGAAAAACCGTCTCAAGAAAAACTTCACGCAGATCTACGCCGCCTCTTCACTCGCGGAGGCTCATCAGCACGTCGGCAATCGCCGGGGCGTCATTCCAGGGCTGATCGAACTGGCGGCGCTCGAACTCAGGCTGTCGGCGGATGTCGCCGACAAATCGGGCGTGAAGGAGCGCATCTCGACGCGCCTCGATGGCCTTGCTGCCGCCGCTGGCCGCGACATGAACCGCGGTACCGGCGTGCTCGCCACCATCGGCTCGACCGCGCCCTTCGTCGGATTGTTCGGCACGGTATGGGGCATCATGAACAGCTTCATCGGCATCTCGGAATCGCAGACGACCAACCTCGCCATCGTCGCTCCCGGTATCGCAGAAGCCTTGCTCGCAACGGCAATCGGCCTTGTCGCCGCGATCCCCGCCGTGATCGTCTACAACCAGTTTGCCCGCTCGATCTCCGGCTACAAGGCCTCCATCGCCGAGGCTTCGGCGGAAATCATGCGTCTCGTATCGCGCGATCTCGATCGCGGCCTGAAGGTTGTCCCCGTTAAGGCGGCAGGGTGAGGTGATCGATGGCTGGTGGAATTAAAGATACCGGCGACGATCTGGCTGAGAGCCACGAGATCAACGTCACGCCGTTCATCGACGTGATGCTCGTGCTCTTGATCATTTTCATGGTCGCAGCTCCGCTGTCGACCGTCGATGTTCCGGTCGATCTTCCGGTCGCGAGCGCCAAGCAGGCTCCGCGGCCCGACAAGCCCCTCTTTCTCACAGTCAAAGCCGATCTCTCGCTTGCTCTCGGCAACGATCCCGTTGCGCGCGACGGCATCACAGGTGCTCTCGACGCCGCGACAAAGTCCGATCGCCAGCAGAGAGTGTTCCTGCGTGCCGACAAGACCGTTCCGTATGGCGAGTTGATGCGCGTGATGAACCTGTTGCGGGCAGCTGGTTATCTCAAGGTGGCTCTCGTTGGTCTCGAAGAAGCCGGCGTTCAACCTGCAGCTCCGACCGAGGGAGCGGCAAGCGCGCCAGCGCCCGCTGCAAAGCAATGATCGGCTTCATCGATTACTTGGAATCGAGAGGACGCCTTTGGCGTCGCTGGGTCGCGGCCGGCGTCGTGATCATGACCGTCCATATCGGGGGCGGAGCGATGGCCCTCATGACATGGCCCGACTCCGAACCGGACACCGAGCCTGAAGGCGCAATGTTGATCGAACTGGCGCCCATGGCCGTCGCTCCGAAGGAGGAGCGGCAGGATCTTGCCATCGGCCCGCAGGCCGAGGATGCAACCCCGACACCTCCTCCCGTCGAAGAGGTGAAGGAGAAGCAGCCCGACGACATTCCACCGGTCGAGGAATCACCGGCTCCCAATCCCGAGGTTGCATTCCAGAAGCAGGAACCGATCAAGGAGGTTGAGGAGAAAGAGGAAGTGAAGCCTCAGGAATCACCGGCCGAAACGGTCGAGGCTTCGCAGGCCGCCGCGCCGCCGCCGATCGAGACCGCCGCAGTGGCCCCTAAGCCTGCTGCGCCGTTGCAGGGCAATTCGCGCAAGCCCAACGCGGTCCAGATCTCCTGGCAGAAGTCGCTGCATTTGCATCTGAGCCGGCACAAGCGCTATCCGGGCGAAGCACGTAGCAAGCGAGTCGAAGGCGTGGTCACCGTGGGCTTCACCATGGATCGCGCCGGCAAGGTCACGTCAGCCTACATCATAAAGGGCTCGGGCTCGGCGATGCTCGACGCCGAAGCGCTTAGCGTGCTGGAGCGTGCGAGCCCGCTGCCTGCGCCGCCGGATGACTATCCGACCGAAGCGCTTTCCATGTCGCTGCCGATCAAGTTCAACATTCGATAGCCGAAGAGCCGGCTGCACGCGCACGTGTAGCCCTCGCGCCACGCGAGCGCTGTTGGATTAAGATCACACAAGGAGTCAACTTTGATCGCATTCGAGCACAGGGCTCTGCAATATCTTGACACACAATGTCAGGTATTGTTTTTGAACCTGGGCGTTCGCTAGAGACGGCAGCACGGGACCTCTCCCAGCTCCATCTAGCCCATGACTCGTATTTCGTACTTGGGGGATTTGGAATGAAACTGGGTGATGGAACCCGCGGCGCGAGCGCCGCGGTAAAGGCTTCCGATTGCGCGCCGCTGGCTACGGTCTCGCTCGGCTTGGCATCGATGGTTGTGGCGACTGGTGCCAGCGCGCAACAGGCCGCGGAACCCGCTCCGCTGCCGGCTCTCGAAGTGACGGCCAAGCAGGCCAAGAAGAAAACCCCCGCAAAGAAAGCGCCGGTGCAGCAGCAGGCCGCGCCTGCTCCGGTCCAGCCCCAGGGTCCCACGCCGGCAGAAGCTGGCAGCACGCAGAACCAGGCTTTCACCCCCGGAAGCGGCAACTCGCTGGAAGCAGGCACGGGCATTGGCCGTCTGCCGGGCTCGATCCAGGAGACCCCGCAGGTCGTCAACGTCATCCCGCAGCAGCAGCTTCAGCAGCAGAACACGACGACCGTCGAACAGACGCTCCGCAACGTTCCGGGCGTCACCGTCGCCATCGGCGAAGGCGGCGGCGGCTTCAACGGCGACCAGTTCCGTATTCGCGGCTTCGAAGCCAAAGGCGATCTCTACATCGACGGCCTTCGCGATTTCGGCGTCTACGTGCGTGACAGCTTCGCGACCGAAGAAGTTCAGGTCTTGAAGGGCCCGTCGTCTGAAACTTTCGGCTCGGGCACCACCGGCGGTGTGGTCAACCTGCGCCAGAAGTCTGCGCACCTGGGCGATTCGAACAGCGTTGATTTCAGCATCGGCACGGACAGCCTCTTCCGCGCCGTCGTCGACGTTAACAAGCAGATCAACAGCACGACGGCCGCACGTGCAGTCGGTCTCTATCACACCAATGATCAGCCGGATCGCGATAATGTTGAATCCGAGCGTTGGGGTTTCCTCGGATCTGTCGGCTTCGGCCTCGGCACCGACACGACCTGGATCGTGAACTATCTGCACCAGTCGGGTGAGCGTACGCCGGACTACGGCGTGCCGAACCTACTTGCGGATGGCAAAAGAACAGGCGGAGCACCCGTCACCGAACTGGGTGTTGCCCGCTCGAGCTTCTACGGTCGTATTTCCGACCATGACGAGACGGACGTCGATATCATTACATCTCGCTTCCAGAAGAACCTCAACAGTCAGGTCACTTTCTATAACGACTCGCGATTGGCTTTTTACTCGCGTGACTTCTCGACGACTGTTCCGGGCTGCGGCAACGCTCAATCCAACCCCGCCAGCACCTGCACGAGCACCTTCTTGAATGGCGGTAACCCCAACATATCCTTTGGTGGCGGCAATCCCACCATCAAGCAGGACTCTTGGGGCTTCCAGAACATCTCGAGCGCCGTCGCCCGCTTTAAGGCCGGAGGCCTGAAGCACGAAGCCGTCGCAGGCATCGATATCTTCTATCAAGAGGATGATCGGCCGGGTTACGGTCAGATCAAGAAGACTGCGAACACCCCGATCCGGAACCCAGGCATTCGTTACAACGACGCCTACGACATCATCCGCAATCCGGCGAACGATCGCAACAGTAGCGGCACAGAGATTGGCCTGTTCGCAAGCGACCGCGTCTGGCTCACCAACGAGTTCTCGGTTCTCGGCGGCGTCCGCTGGACGAGCTTCGACTATGACTTCTGGCTTCGCGGAGGCCCCCAGACGATCGGAGGCAATCCTGTAACCGCGATCGATGGCACCTCAGAAGGCAACTACTGGAGCCCGAAGGTCAGCCTCATCTGGGAGCCGACGAAGTCGCAGAGCTACTACGTTTCGTGGGCACGATCGGCTTCGCCTGTCGGCCAGTTCGTAACGAACGCTCTCAATCCGATCACCGCCACCCTTCCTCAGGACGCGGTCGAAGAGAACGAGAGCTGGGAAGCTGGCGCCAAGTGGAGCGTCCTCGGAGACAAGCTCGGCCTAACCGCCGCCGTCTTCCAGATCGACAAGAACGGCGTCATTGCACAGGATCCGGCCAATCCGAACGCAGTAATTCAGACCGGCGAATCTCAGCGCGTCCGCGGTGTCGAGCTCGGCATCTCCGGTCAGCTGACCAAGGCCTGGATGATGAACGCCGGCTACACCTACCTTGATGCCGAGATCACGAACTCGACGACCGCGACCAATATCGGTCACGACGTTGGTGGCGTGCCCGACAACGCGGTCACTCTGTGGACGACCTACAATCTGTCCGAGAGCATCATCAGTGGTCCGGGCAAGTGGACCGTCGGTGGCGGGTTCATCTGGCAGAGCGAAATGTTCTCCGTGAACAACAGCGCCAACCAGTACGTCATTCCGGATCTCTTCAGCCTCGATGCGATGGTGTCGTACGAGTTGGATGGCTGGCGCCTGGCCGTCAACGGCTACAACCTGACCGACGAGCTGAATTACGACCAGTCGTTCAACAACCGCGCCACCCCTTCGGCCGGTCGGAGCGGCATCTTCTCGGTCGGCAAGAAGTTCTAAAGTCGCGACAAGCTCGCGAAACTTGAGAAATCGCAGGAGGGCGTTCCGCGCCCTCCTGCTCGCTATTTGAGCAATGCGTCGCTGAGCGGTGTGTAATGCGTGAAGAGCTGATCGAAGAAGAGCTCGATCTGTCGATCCCCGACGGAGGAGAGCGCTATCAAACGTTCTATGTCCGCGAGACCGAGCAGGGCTATGCCTATCGTCTCTCGCGCGATCCTCAGACGGCGGCATCTTTCATGCGCCGCGAGGCGCTCGCTGGATCAGTCGCTGCGCAATTGGGCTGGGGACACATGCTTCTCGACGGCTACGGCGTCGCGACGGATTCCGAGGCCGCGCTCCGTTGGTTCAAGATTGCGGCTCGTTCCGGCAACCCCGCCGCTCTCAACATGGTCGGCCGTTGTTACGAGCGCGGATGGGGCGTCAGAATGGATCCTGAGGAGGCGGTCCGCTGGTTCAGACCGGCAGCCGATAAAGGGCACGCCTGGGCTCAGTACAACCTCGGCAAGATGCTGGCGCGCGGACATGCCGGAAATCGCGACCCGCGCGCGGCGTTGACACTCCTCGTTCGCGCCGCCCGTCGCGGCGTGCCGAAGGCGATGAACATGCTGGGTCGTGTGCGCGAGGAGGGCGTTGCCGGGCCAGCAAAACTGCGTTCGGCAGCAAGGTGGTACAGGATGGCGGCCGAGCGCGGCTGCTTTCGCGGTCAGTTCCATCACGCGCGCTTCCTCACCGAGGCTGGCCGTCTCGACGATGCTGAGAAGTATTTTCGCAGCTCTCTGTCGCAGGCGCCCCAGGATTTCCGTAACGATGCCCTTGCGAGATTGCGTACTCATCCCGTAAACAAAATCCGGCAGATCGGACTTGAAACGTCCTAGGCATCCGGGGACCCCACCTGCGTGAATATCAACGTCAGAGAGACGGCGGCTCAGCGTACGGAACGTTCAAACCGCCGCGCGCAATGGATGAGGCAGGTTCGCCAGTGGCACTGGATCAGCGGCGCCCTGACGCTCACTGCTACGCTCATGTTCGCGATCACCGGTTTCACGCTCAATCATGCAGCCGACATCGAATCCAAGGCTGCGGTGAGCGTGAAGGAGGCGAAGATCGCGCCGGAGCTTCTGACCGAGCTCTCCTCGGCGCCGAAAACAGGCCGGACCCCAGTGCCTGCGTCTCTCTCTGCTTGGGCCTCAAAAGAGCTCGGCATCGCCATCGAGACCAAAGAGGCGGAATGGTCGGAGAGCGAAATCTACATCTCTCTGCCGCGTCCCGGAGGCGATGCTTGGCTTAGCGTCGACCGCGACACGGGTGAGGCGCGCTACGAGCTGACGAACCGCGGCTGGATCGCTTACCTCAACGACCTGCACAAGGGCCGCAACACCGGTGCCGGGTGGTCTCTCTTCATCGACATCTTCGCTGCGGCATGCGTCGTGTTCTGCGTCACCGGACTTCTTTTGCTGCAGCTCTATGCCAAGGGGCGTCCGTCGACTTGGCCCGTTGTCGGGCTCGGTTTCGCCCTCCCGCTTCTTCTTGCAATTTTTCTTATCCACTAGGTGAGGCACGCAATGCGTCTATTGATTACCGCTGGTGCAACGAGTCTTCTTGCCTTTCCGGCCCTGTCGGCCGAGATCGAGCTCAAGGTCGAAATTCCGAAACTCGACGTGGCGGAATACCACCGCCCTTACGTTGCCATTTGGCTCGAGCGTCCCGACAACACGGTCGCCGGCAACCTGTTGGTCTGGTACGACGTGGCCAACAAGAAGAACGAAGGCGACAAGTGGCTGAAGGACCTGCGCACGTGGTGGCGCAAGGCCGGCCGTGATCTCAAAGTGCCGGCGGATGGCGTCACCGGCGCAACGCGTCCCGTCGGCACGCATACGGTGAAGCTGGATGCCACGCATCCCGCTCTCAAGGACCTCGCCGTTGGCGAGTATCAGCTCGTCGTCGAGGCGGCGCGCGAGGAAGGTGGGCGCGAGGTTGTGCGCATTCCGGTGTCACTGGGCAAGGCCGGTACGCTCGAGGCCAAGGGCCAGAGTGAGCTCGGCGCCGTTTCCGTCAGCATCAAGCCGTGATCAGGCAATAAGGGGCAATCGCCATGAAGGCTCTCTTCCGCACCACATTCGCTTTCGCACTTTTGCTGCCGGTAACCGCCGAGGCGCACAAAGCTTGGTTGCTGCCGTCCTCAACGGTTCTGTCGGGCAAAGATCTCGCCGTCACTGTCGACGCGGCCAGCTCCACGGATCTTTTCGTCTTCGATCATAATCCGCTGAGGCTCGAAGGCCTCGTCGTGACGGCCCCGGATGGAAGTGCCGTCGCGCCGGAAAATAGCGGCACGGGAAAATATCGCAGCACGTTCGACATCCCCCTGAAGAACGCTGGCACCTATCGTATTGCCATCGGCAACGACAATCTCTTTGCCAGCTACAAGGTCAAGGGCGAGACGAAGCGCTGGCGCGGTTCGGCCGAGAAGCTCGCGGAAATTCCCGCGGATGCGGAGGAGCTGAACGTCACGCAATCGCAGCGGCGCATCGAGACGTTCGTCACATCAGGCAAGCCTGACACGGCCGCCTTGAAGCCCACGGGCAAAGGCCTTGAGCTGGAACCCGTTACGCACCCCAACGATCTCTACGCGGGCAGCGAGGCCTCGTTCAAGCTTCTGCTCGACGGCAAGCCGGCCGCGAACGTGAAGGTCGAGGTCATCCGCGGCGGTAACCGCTATCGCAACGCCGTCGGCGAGATCAATGCCACGACGGATGAAAGCGGCACCTTCAAAGTGAAATGGCCCGAGGCGGGCATGTACTGGCTCGAAGCCAGCGTGGAAGATGACAAGACGACGGTGAAGGAAGCCAAGAAGCGCCGCGCTGGCTACTCCGCGACGCTCGAGGTCCTGCCGGAGTAAGGCGCATAGCCTATGCGCCACGTCCTCATCCCCCTTGAGATCAAGCCGCCGCGGCCAACCTGGCCGCCGGCGAGCGAGATCGTCACGTTGGCGGGGCGGACCATGGGAACCACATGGTCCGTCAAGCTTGCGGTGCAATCTCGTTGGTCCGATTCCCGCGTCGAAGCGGGCATCGTTGCCGAGCTCGATCGCGTCATCGATCAGATGAGCACGTGGGAGGAAGAGTCCAGCATCAGTCGCTTCAACGCGTCAGGGGCTGGTACGTGGCACGACCTCGAGCCCGAGTTTTTCACCGTTACTGAGGCCGCACTCAAGTATGCGGCTCTCTCGGACGGTGCTTACGATCCGACAGTCGGCGCCGCGGTTGACTTGTGGGGCTTCGGATCCAAGCCGAAGCCCGAAGCGATTCCAAGCTCGGAAGAGATTGCAGCCGCTCTTGCATATAGCGGGTGGACGCGTCTCGAACTCGATACCGATAGTCGGCGCCTGCTGCAGCCTGGCGGCGTTCGGCTCGATCTCTCGTCGATCGCCAAGGGCTTCGGCGTAGATCAGGTTGCGCACTACTTGCGCAGAGCAGGATTTGCGAATTTTCTCGTAGAGGTCGGTGGCGAGCTGAGCGGGGAGGGCGTGAAGCCCGACGGCACGCCCTGGTTCGTCACACTGGAGCATCCGCCACTGGCAGATGGCGATTTGGGAAAAGATAGTGAGACGCTAATTGCGCTCCACGGGCTTTCGATCGCGACCTCCGGCGACTACCGCCGCAGCTCCGTGTGGGACGGCCTCGTCTATTCCCACACCATCGATCCGAGAACGGCCATGCCGGTCGATCATGCCCTGGCGTCCGTCACGGTGGTTGCCGAGAGCTGCATGGTCGCGGACGCGCTTGCGACGGCGCTGATGGTGCTGGGTCCGGGACGGGCCGAGGAGTTTGCTGAACGGCGCGGCATTGCGGCACGCCTCATCGTGCGCGAAGGCCCGGGTTTCAGCACCCACATGACCACTGCGATGTCGGCGATGCTCGCTTAGCGTCGTGCTGCAGTCGAAGAAGCCTCCGCTCCTTCCCTTCCGAGGGTTGGAACGGCAATTGCGTTGAAGGTGGTCCTGACCGCTTGCGCCAGATGCTCCGCCAGCCGCACACCTAACGCAGTCGCGAGCAGCGTGGGATTGGCGTGCCCGCCCGTCGGGAACACGCTGCTCGAAGCAACATAGAGATTGTCTACGCCATGAACCCGGCAGTCCTTATCGACGACGCTCGTTTTGGGATCGTGTCCCATGCGTGTCGTGCCAAGCTGGTGATAGCCGTCTCGGGCCTGGCTCAACACATTGTTCGCTCGTTCCTCAGGCGCATCGAGGTAGTCGACCCGGGCATTCCCGGTGGCTCGAAGCGAGCGGTCGAGCACTTCGTGCGCCCGTACGATCGAGCTTGCATCCTTCTCGCCAAACAGAAGATTGATCTTCATCTGCGGTAGGCCGTTGCGATCGAGCTTGTCGGAGAGCGACACGGAGCTCTCTCGGTTGGGCTCAGATTCCGCATGATATTTCAGCGTATAGACGCCGAGCCCAGCATGATGAGCGAGAGGACCGAGAGCCGGGCGGCGCATGGCTCGGTTCCAGACCAGACGGCCGAGGCCGAGAGCGGTTCGTGCAGGCGACGTCAGAATATTGCGAGCGTGAGCGCGCAGATGCGGCGGCGTCGGCCCGAGATAGGAGCGCCGGAAACGTCCGGCAAGAATATCGCCGAGCTTCGGCATCGACAACGCGAGCAGCGCGGCTGACAGAACGCCGTCGGAGTGGGCAGGATCGTAGAAAAGGGGCATATCGGGCCAGAAGGCGACGTTCAGAAGACGCTCCGAAAGCTGCGTGGCGGCGCTGAGCGTGAATCTGCGCTCCGAGTCGCCACCGAGCTGGCGTGAATAGGTCGAACTGGGGGTGTCGCGGAACGTCACCGACGCAATCGAGCCCGCCAAGTGCCCCATGTAATAGCGTCCGAGCGCGCCCTCGGCTCCGCCAAAATGATTGGGCCACTGCCGCTGCGCCGCGAGCAACAGCTGCGTCGATTTCAGGCCGCCGGCGGCTAGTACGATTTTCGGCGCCCTGACGAGTACCGTGCGATCTCCTGAGGCGACGGAGAGAGACGCGACTTGTCGTCCATCGAGCCCAAGATTGAGCCCAACGACGCGGCTGTTGAGTGCAAGAGTAATCGATTGGGACTTCGCGAAGTGATCCCAGTAGGACATCGCGAGCTTCGGCTGAGACGACACGACGAACACGGTTTCGGCAAGCGTGCGGTCAGCGGCGCCCGCTTCCCCGTTCAAGCGAACGACGCTCTCCCGGCAATTGAGAATACGTGCAGCGGACTCGTAGTAAGGCGCAACGGCATCGTGCGTCAGCGGCCATCCGGAATGCGCGACATGCGCTCTATCATGGAAGTCTATATCGTCGAACGCGACGCAGCCGCCCGCCCACGCCCACGATGTTCCGCCAAAAGCGGTGCGTGTCGCGACATGTACCGGCGCGTGGCTGTTGCGGTTCGAAACCTCGGATGGATCGGGCCAAGAGAAGCGCTTCTCTTTTTCGCCTCCCGCCTCGAGCGCCAGAACAGAGAGCCCTTGACGCTCGCATTCGAGAGCTACGGCGATACCGACGGGGCCGGTGCCGACGACACAAACATCGCAGGTGAGATCGTCCCTCGGAAGGGTGGTCAGGATCATTTGTGACGCTCGGAAAGCTCGATCAGCGCACGCTGCGTGCACGCGGATACTGAACCTGCTCGACGCTATACGATAGTCCCTCGCGCTCAAAAGCCTTAATACCTAGTGGAGGCTTGTGTACCAAAAGCATGCGGGAATTTCGGGTCAATTCTAGGTTTCATGATCAAATGAAGGAACCGCGTTTGACGCCGATCCATTAGCTAGGAAGGAACGCAAAAGGAGGAACCGTCGTGAGAAAAATACGTACTCGGATCCTCGTGGTGGGAGCGCTGGCCTTGGCGCTGGCACCCGCGATTGAAGTTGGTCAAAGCTTCGCGCAATCCTCGGGTGGCGGAGGATCGAGCGGCGGCAGTAGCGGGGGCAGCAGCGCCGGCGCGAGCTCTAGTAGCAGCGGCAGTAGCAGCGGCGGCTCGACCGTTGGTCCCTCTGCGACACCGTCCGCTGGAACGACGAGTCCTGGACAGACGGGTCTGGGTAATGCTCAGACGCCGCTTAATCCCGGTGCGAGCTCACTCCCGACCGCACAACCGACGCTGCCCCAGCCATCCGGCGGCACCGGCACCTCGAGCACTGACGGAACGACGGCGGCGACACCCCCGGGAGCCACTACAACGGGAACAGAACCGATGTCACCCTCGGGATCGGCATCGTCCAGCTCGACCGACTCGACCACCTCCCACCCGCAGTCTTTAGAAACGAGCCCGTCGAACACCGATCCGACCCAAGGCGTCGGGGCGCTGACGCCGGCACAGCCTCAGTCGAAGCGCCTGCCGCCATCCACCGGCGGAACGTCAAGAACCGGAAGCACTGGCGGTGGAGCGGCAGGAAAAGACATCGCGGAATGCATGGCGGTCTGGGACGCCGGAACCCACATGACCAAGCAGGAGTGGCGAAGGACTTGTGAGCGCTCGTTGAGCAATAGCCCGACGGTACTCATCCCCGAGCTGCCGCCGGACAATGCAGTTCGATAGCGCAGTTCGATACGCCGGTGAGCGATGAATGGAATTCCTTTCCAACGAGGATCCAATGCAGAACCAAAATCAGTCACACGGCCGTCAGCAGGGCGACAACGACGACACGAGAGGCCTTCAACAGGAAGGTGAAGCCCAAAGCGGTGCGGATCAAAGCCGTGTCAGGCAGCAGGGCGATGAAAACGCGCGCGTCCGTCAACGCCAGGAGGACGAGCAACGTCGACAGCAGCGCGGTGGTAATTCATCGACCTGATCATAGGCGTGGACAACGCCTCGAGCTGCGCACTCGCGGAGGCAGAAAGACGCGTCAGCGGACCTGATCTTCTTTCTCCTCGTCGTCCTCTCGACGTTGCCGCTCCTCCGGCGGCTCGTCGATCGGCATGTCGTGCGCATCGCCGGCCGGCCCTATGGGATTGTTCTGCTCATCCCTCTCTGGAACGCCCGGCATGTTTGGCTTGCGTGGTGGCCTTGGGCTCATTGAAAACTCCGCGCGCTCGAAACTCAATCCGTGAGACGCAGCAATTGAAGCTTCATTAGTAGGGGAAGCATCATGGGCACAGGCAGGTAGGTGCGGAGATAGTCCGCGACCGCATCGAGCTGTGTATCGGTTGTGGTGTCGCTCATGTTTTGCTCTTTTCAGTTCACGGCGCGGGGCGAAAATCGCCCTCGCCAAAAAAATAAGCAGGCATTGCCCACTCGATCCGAGATGAGAACGCGGCTGCGTGGCGGCGCGTTCCAGCTGCTGTATCAATGCGCGTGATGGAAGAGATTTTGCAGGTGTTCACAATCGGATTTGAGAACGCGGCGCTGGCTGTCCGGGGCTGTGGGCAGGCGTAGCCTCTGCCGAAATTAAGAGTGTTCGATCGCCACAAGGGTTGAATCGACGGCAAGCGAAGCGTTGACAAGAACTTAGCGCGGGCGGCTTGGAACCCGAGAGCTGCGTCTTGCGTTTCGCAATTCGCCCTTGGTGCCGCAAAATTTCGATCGTCGGGGCGGCTCCAATGAGGCCGAGGGACCTGATGGAACAGCTGGTGAACAAGAGACGCGCTAAAGACACGGGAGCGGGTCGGACACGCGCCGAGGCCCTGCTGAGCCGGATCGCCGAAAGCCGGATAGCCATTGAGGGTGTCACACCGCAGATTGACGGTGGGCGCTTCGCAGCGAAGCGAGCCGAGGGCGATCGACTCGTCGTAGAGGCGGACGTGTTCTGCGATGGACACGAGGTGCTGGGAGCCGCGGTTCTCGTTCGTTCACCCGATGGATCATCCGTCGAGACGCCGATGCGTCCACTTGGGAACGATCGCTGGAGCGTAGAGATCACGTTCGATCAGGTCGGCCGCCATTCCTATACGATCGTGGCGTGGCGCGACCTCTTTTCCACCTGGCGTGACGAGGTTGTGAAAAAGCGGGAAGCGGGCCGGCCCGTTTCACTCGAGATCGAGGAAGGGCGGAAGTTGCTGGGGGCGGCCGCTCAATCGGCAAGTGAGCACGAGGCTGCCTCTCTAAAGCGCTTCGTTGATCACTTCGAAGGCAGCGAGCAGGAAGCCGAGCGCCTCGAGCTTCTGTTGAGCGCGGATGTCGCTGAACTCATGACTCACGCGGCCCCGCGTACGTCTCTTACTCGCTACGACAAGGATCTCGAGATCTGGGTGGATCGCCGCGCGGCAGTCTTCAGTGCGTGGTACGAGCTCTTTCCGCGGTCACAGTCAGGAGATGGCAAGCGGCACGGCACATTCGACGATGTGATTGCTCGCTTGCCCTATGTCCGCGATCTCGGCTTTGACGTCCTCTACCTCACGCCCATCCATCCCGTCGGCCGCACCAATCGCAAAGGCCGCAACAATGCTCTCTCGGCTGGGCCTGCGGATCCTGGAAGTGTCTACGCCATTGGCGCCGAGGAAGGCGGGCATGATGCCATTCACGCCGAGCTTGGGACGATGGATGACTTCGGTCGCCTGGTAGCGGCCGCGCGGGATCATGGTCTAGAGATCGCTCTCGATTTCGCTATCCAGTGCTCGCCGGATCATCCCTGGATCAAGGACCACCCCGAGTGGTTCGACTGGCGTCCTGACGGCACCATCAAGTTCGCCGAGAACCCGCCGAAGCGCTACGAAGATATCGTCAACGTCCACTTCTATCGCGATGCGTTTCCCTCGATTTGGTACGCGTTGCGCGATGTTGTGCTGTTCTGGGTCGAACACGGCGTCCACATTTTCCGGGTCGACAATCCCCACACCAAGCCGTTTCCATTCTGGGAGTGGTTGATTGCGGAGGTGCACGAGCGCGATCCCAATGTCATTTTTCTGTCGGAGGCCTTTACGCGACCCAAGCTAATGAAGCGGCTCGCCAAGCTAGGCTTCACGCAGTCCTACACCTATTTCACTTGGCGCAACACCAAGGCCGAGCTCATCGAGTATATGACTGAGCTGACCACCTCCGAGCAGCGCGAATATTTCCGGCCGAATTTCTTCGCCAACACGCCCGACATCAACCCGATCCCGCTGCAGACGAGTGGCCGCGCTGGCTTTCAGGCGCGCCTCCTTCTCGCGGCAACCCTTGCCGGCAACTACGGCATCTATAGCGGCTTCGAGCTTTGCGAGGCGACGCCGCTTCCCGACAAGGAGGAGTATCTCAACTCAGAGAAGTACGAGCTCAAGGCTTGGGATTGGGATCGCCCTGGAAACATCCGCGACGACATCGCGCTCATCAACCGGCTGAGGCGCGAACACCCCGCGCTGCAGCAGCTCTTCAATCTGCGCTTCTACAACGCCTGGAACGATCAAATCATCTACTACGGCAAATGGACCGACGATAAACGCGACTTCATTCTCGTGGCCGTCAATCTCGATCCACACACATCGCAGGGCGCTCACTTCGAGGTTCCCCTCTGGGAGTTCGGCCTTGCCGACGAGGCGGCGATCGACGTCGAGGATCTCGTCACCGGCGGCCGCTTCTCGTGGACGGGCAAAGTCCAGCACATGCTGATCGATCCGCATCAGCGGCCCTATCAGATCTGGCGTCTTATCGCACCGGGAGCGACATACTGATGACGATCCTGGAGCCGCCCCGTGCGGAGCTTGCCGTTCCTGCCGGCACGCCTCCTGATCAGGAGGGCATCAATCGTACCGTCGGAGACTGGTACAAGGATGCGATCATCTACCAGCTGCACGTGAAGGCCTTCCACGACGCCAACGGAGACGGAGTGGGAGACTTCGTCGGCCTCATGCAGCGGCTGGACTACATCCAGGACCTCGGCGTCACCGCAATTTGGCTGTTGCCGTTTTATCCCTCGCCCCTGCGCGACGACGGCTACGACATCGCCAGCTATCGCGATGTCCACCCCTCGTACGGCGATTTGGATGGCTTCAAGGCGTTCATCGAAGAGGCGCACCGGCGTGGTATTCGCGTCATCACGGAATTGGTGATCAACCACACATCCGATCAGCATCCCTGGTTTCAGCGTGCAAGACTGGCGCCGCCCGGATCACCAGAGCGGAACTATTACGTCTGGAGCGACACCAACGAACGCTACCAGGGCACGCGAATTATCTTTCTCGATACGGAAACGTCCAACTGGACATGGGATGCAACGGCCGGCGCCTATTTTTGGCATCGCTTCTATTCACATCAGCCGGACCTGAACTTCGACAATCCGCTCGTCTACGAGGAAGTGCTGGATGCCATGCGCTTCTGGCTCGATCTCGGCGTCGATGGTCTGCGCCTCGATGCTGTGCCGTATCTCTGCGAGCGCGACGGCACCAACAATGAAAACCTGCCCGAGACGCACGACATCCTGAGGCGTATCCGCTCCGAGGTCGACGCCCGCTACCCGGATCGCATGCTCCTGGCCGAGGCCAATCAGTGGCCCGAGGACACACGGCCCTACTTCGGCGAAGGCGACGAATGCCATATGGCGTTCCACTTCCCGCTCATGCCGCGCATGTATATGGCCTTGGCGCAGGAGGATCGCCATCCCGTTACCGACATCCTCCGTCAGACGCCAGAGGTGCCGACAGCCTGCCAGTGGGCGCTGTTCCTGCGCAATCACGACGAGCTGACCCTGGAGATGGTGACCGACGACGAGCGCGATTATTTGTGGCGCACGTATGCGGCGGACTCGCGCGCACGCATCAATCTCGGCATTCGCCGGCGCTTGGCGCCGCTGCTCGAGAACGACCGGCGCAAGATCGAGCTGATGAACGCCATGCTGCTCGCCATGCCGGGAACGCCGGTGCTCTACTACGGCGACGAGATCGGCATGGGCGACAACTACTACCTGGGCGACCGCGACGGCGTGCGCACGCCGATGCAGTGGTCGGCCGACAGGAACGGCGGCTTTTCACGCGCCGATCCGCAGCGCCTCTATCTTCCGCCCATTATGGATCCTGTCTACGGCTACCAATCCGTCAACATCGAGGCCCAGCAGAGAAGCTCGCCGTCGCTTCTGAACTGGATGCGCCGCCTGATCACGGTGCGCAAGAACCATCCAGCCTTCGGCCGCGGCAGCCTGCGATTGCTGTATCCGCGCAATCGCAAGGTGCTGGCATTCATTCGCGAGCACGAGGACCAGCGCCTGCTCTGCGTTTTCAATCTGGCGCGCTCGGCACAAGCCGTTGAGTTAGACCTCAGCGAGTACCACGGCAGCGTACCCGTCGAGTTGACGGGCAGCTCCGCTTTTCCCTCCATCGGCAAGCTGCCCTATATGCTGACGCTGCCAGGATACGGCTACTACTGGTTCGTCCTCGCCACGGAAGCACAAGAGCCGCTTTGGCACGTACCGCCACCCGAGCCGGCCCCAGACTTTGTCACCGTCGTCACGAGCTCGACAATCGCAAGCGCGCTGGAGGGCCGAGAGCGGGGCCACCTAGAGCGAGACGCCTTGCCGGGCTTCCTGCAGCGGCAACGCTGGTTCGGCGGCAAGGGCCGGGACATCGTCGCTATTACGCTGAATTCCATCGGAACGATCGAAATTGGCGGCGGACACCAAAATCCCCTGGGCGTGGCAGACGTCGCCTTCTCGGACGGAGAAACGCAGCAATACTTCATGCCCCTCTCCGTCCTTTGGGGCAGCGATCATCTGCGCCCCGGCGCGCAGAAGCTGTCGTTCACCGTGGCAAAAATCCGCCGCGGCGCTCGCGTCGGCGCAGTCCTCGATGCCGTTCACGACGAGAGCTTCGTCCGCGAGCTGGTCCGCCTGATTGCCGATCCCAGTTTGGCGGCGGCCGTAAGCAATGGGCTGCGGGCCACGGTAGGCCGCGACCTGGGCACGATCCCTGCGGATGCGATGGTGCGCCCCATCGGAGCCGAGCAGAGCAATGTGTCGGTCATCGTCGACGACCGCATCATGCTGAAGATCTATCGTCGCCTGCGCGCCGGCCTCCAGGCCGAGCTGGAAGTCGCGCGTTACCTGACGGACGTCGCGGGCTACAAGAATACGCCGTCATTTGTAGGCGGGCTCGACTATGTCGCTCCGTCCGGAGAGACCACGTCTCTCGCTGCGGCCTTCGAATATGTGGCCAATCAGGGCGACGCCTGGCACGTCGTCGTGGAAGCGTTGGACCGGGCATTGGATGTCATTGCGCTCAATCCCGACGACGACCTTTCTGAGGCGGCAAATCTTTATGTCTTCCCGATCGACATCGCGAGCCGGCTTGGTCAGCGCACTGCCGAGCTGCATCGGGCATTCGCGACACCGACGGACGATCCAGATTTCAAGCCGGAGCCGATCGGGACGGACGATCTCTTCCGCTGGTCGGCAGCGACGCGTCGCGAGGCAGAAAATGCGTTTGCCGTTCTGAGTTCTATGAGGAGCATCTTGCCGGAAGCGTCCATCGAGCAGGTGGAGCGCATTCTCGATCGCCGGGATCGCCTGATAGAATACATCGACGGGTTGGCCACGCTGGCCCCCGACAGCATGAAGACCCGTCATCACGGAGATTTCCATCTCGGTCAGGTGCTGATCGTCCAGGATGACGTGATGATCATCGATTTCGAGGGCGAGCCCTCAAGGTCGCTTGAGGAGCGGCGGGCCAAGGTCTCGCCGTTGCGCGATGTCGCTGGAATGCTGCGCTCGTTCGATTACGCCGCTTCCGCTGCGCTCGATCGCTACGCCAGCAGAACGGGCGGCGCGCCGCCGCGTGTCGTTGCCGCCATTACCGCGTGGCGGGATCGCGCCGGCCGCGACTTCCTCAGCACCTATGTGGCCGCTGCGAAGGATATGCCGAGCTATCCGCAGGACCCCGAGGTCGCGGCGGGTCTTCTCGATCTCTTCCTTCTACAGAAGGCCTTCTATGAGATCGCATACGAAGCCGCCAACAGGCCGACCTGGCTCTCGATCCCGCTGCGGGGAGTGGTCGATCTCCTCGACAGGACGGAGACCAGCAAATGAGCAGAATGAACCAAATGCGAGCCGCCTCCCTGCCTCAGGACGATCCGCTGCGAGCCAACATCGAGGCGATCGTCCGCGGTGATCACGGCGATCCATTTGCAGTTCTGGGTCCTCATCCAACTGCACCGCGCGGACAATTGTCGCTGCGGGTTTTCGCACCTGAGGCGGAGGAGGTGGATGCCATCGCGGTCGAGGATGGAAGCGTCATTGCGAACCTCGCGCGCGTGCATCCCAGTGGCTTCTTCATTGGCCTGATCGCGGAAACGCAGCGGACTTTGTACCGGCTTCGCTTCAAACGCGGCGAGCACGTGTGGGAGGCCGGTGACCCCTATCGCTTCTCCCCGTATCTCGGCGAGATCGACATCCATCTCATGGCCGAAGGGAGCCATCGGCGCCTCTACGACAAGCTCGGAGCCCATCCTGCGACGTTCGAGGGAGCCGAAGGCATCGCCTTCGCCGTCTGGGCGCCAAACGCGCGCCGCGTCAGCGTCGTCGGAGACTTCAACGGTTGGGACGGACGCCGCCATCCCATGCGGCTACGCGTCGAGGCCGGCGTGTGGGAGCTTTTCATCCCTGGGCTCGCAGCGGGCACACTCTATAAGTACGAGCTCGTTGGCGCAGACGGCACGCGACTGCCGCTCAAGTCGGACCCTGTCGCATTTTCCTCCGAGGTTCCGCCGAAGACCGCCTCGTGCGCCGTTGGACTGCCGCGGCACGATTGGGACGACGGGCTTTGGATGACAGAGCGCGGCGCGCGCCAGGATCGCTCCGCGCCCATCTCGATTTACGAGATTCACCTCGGCTCGTGGCGGCGGGGGCCGGACAACAGCTTCCTGCCCTACGATCGGATCGCCGACGAACTGATCCCCTACGTAAAGGACCTAGGCTTCACGCACATCGAGCTGATGCCCATCACCGAGCATCCGTTCTCGGGCTCGTGGGGCTACCAGCCCATCGGCCTTTTCGCTCCGACCTCCCGTTTCGGGTCTCCAGCGGAGTTCGCGAGCTTCGTCGACCGCTGTCACCGCGAGGGCATCGGCGTCATCGCCGATTGGGTCCCAGCCCATTTCCCATCCGATCCGCATGGCCTCGCGCGCTTCGATGGTACGGCGCTTTATGAGCATGCAGATCCGCGCCTTGGTCATCACAAGGACTGGGATACGCTCATCTACAATTTCGGCCGCCGCGAGGTTGCGAACTTCCTCGAGGCCAACGCCCTGTTCTGGCTAGAGCAGTATCACATCGATGGCCTGCGCGTGGATGCGGTCGCCTCGATGCTCTACCTGGATTACAGCCGCGAGCCGGGCGAATGGGTGCCGAATGTGCACGGCGGCCGGGAGAACCTCGAAGCTGTGGCCTTCGTGCGTGGCATGAACACGCGCGTTTACGGAGCCCATCCCGGCATTCTGACGGCCGCAGAGGAATCGACCGCCTGGCCACAGGTCTCACGCCCCGTGGATCATGGCGGCCTCGGCTTCGGTTACAAATGGAACATGGGCTGGATGCACGACACGCTTAAATACATGGCGCGTGAGCCCATCCATCGCCGCCATCATCACAACGATCTGACGTTCGGACTTCTCTATGCGTTCTCCGAGAACTTTATCCTGCCGCTGAGCCACGACGAGGTCGTCTATGGCAAGGGCTCGTTGCTCGGCAAGATGCCGGGTGACCGTTGGCAGAAATTCGCCAACCTGCGCGCCTACTTGACCTTCATGTGGACCCATCCCGGCAAGAAGCTGCTTTTCATGGGCGGCGAGTTCGCCCAGGAGCGCGAATGGAATCACGATCATTCGCTGGACTGGAACCTGCTCTCGGATGCGAGCCACCGCGGCATACAGAACCTCGTTCGGGATCTCAATCGCCTCTATCGCCGCTTGCCGGCCCTGCATGAACGTGATTGCGAGCCTGAAGGCTTCGAATGGATCGATGCGTCCGACGCTGCGCAGAGCATATTGATATACCTGCGAAAGGGTCGCGAAGGTGCGCCCCCGGTGCTTGTCGTCTGCAATTTCACGCCAGTGGTTCGCTACGGCTACCGCGTCGGGGTGCCGGAAAAGGGCCTGTGGGTCGAACGCTTGAATTCCGACGCCGAGTCCTATGGCGGATCGAACGTTGGGAACGCTGGGGCCGTGACGGCCGTTGAAAAGAAAGCGCATGGGCGGGCGCACTCCATCGAGCTGACGCTGCCGCCACTTGCAACCGTTGTCTTCGAGCTTGCGGATGCGGAGAGCTGATGAGCCGATCCCGCCTCAGCGTCGAACGTGGCCTGCCCTATCCTTTGGGCGCGACGCCGGATGCAGAGGGCATCAACTTTGCGGTCTTTTCTGCCAATGCGACGCGCGTGGAAATCTGTCTCTATGATGCCGATGGACGCTATGAGACCGCGCGTCTCACGCTTCCCGAGTTCACGGACGAGGTCTGGCACGGCCACGTTCCCGGCCTTCGTCCCGGCCAGCTCTATGGCCTGAGAGTGCACGGGCCTTACGATCCCGAAGACGGACATCGGTTCAACCACAACAAGCTGCTGATAGATCCCTACGCTCGTGCGTTCAAGGGCGAGATTGATTGGAACGATGCGCACTTTGGCTATGAGCTCGGCGCATCGGACGATGACCTGACCATCGACGAACGTGACTCGGCGCCCTTTACGCCGAAATGCGTCGCGCTCGAAATCGGGCCGCGCTGGCACGCGGCATTGACGCGTAAGCGCGATAAGCGGCCGCGCACGCATTGGTCCGAGACGATCATCTACGAAACTCACGTCAAGGGCATGACGGCTCTACATCCGGATATACCGAGGCGCTATCGCGGCACGTTCGCGGGCCTCGCCCACGCGCGCACCATCGAGCATCTCGTCAAGCTGGGCGTGACCGCCGTCGAGTTGCTGCCCGTGCAGGAGTTCTTCGACGACAGGTATCTGGTTGAGAAAGGCCTCAGGAACTATTGGGGCTACAACACCATCGGCTTCTTCGCGCCCGCGCAGCGCTATGCGGCCAGTGCGGCGCCGACGGCCGAATTTCGCCGCATGGTCCAGGAGCTGCACGGCGCAGGCATCGAGGTGATCCTGGACGTCGTCTACAATCACACGGCGGAAGGTAATCACCTGGGGCCGACATTGTCGTTTCGCGGCATCGACAACGCCAGCTACTACATGTTGGGCGAGGATCCACGCTTCTATTTCGATACCACCGGCTGCGGCAATACCGTCAACCAGCGCCACCCGCGCGTGCTGCAGATGATCATGGATTCGTTGCGCTATTGGGTGGAGGAATGCCATGTCGATGGCTTCCGCTTCGATCTCGCGACGTCTCTTGGTCGTGAAAAACGCGATTACAAGCAGGATGCGAACTTCTTCGATGCAGTCTCCCAGGACCCGGTTCTGTCTCACGTCAAGCTGATCGCAGAGCCGTGGGATATCGGCATGGGAGGCTACCAGCTCGGCGGCTTTCCCCCGGGATGGACCGAATGGAACGGCCGCTATCGCGACGACATCAGAAGCTTCTGGAAGGGAGATCACGGTGTGATGCCGGCCCTCTCGCGCGGCCTGCTGGCATCCGCCGATCTTTTCGATCATCGCGGCCGCCGGCCCTGGTCGAGTGTCAACTTCATCACCGCGCATGACGGCTTCACGCTCGCCGATCTCGTCTCCTACAACAGCAAGCACAACGAGGCCAACGGCGAGAACAACAACGACGGCCATGACGACAATCGCAGCTGGAACTGCGGCGTCGAGGGTCCGACCAGCGATGAAGCCATCCTCGATCTGCGCGATCGCATGCGCCGAAATCTGATGGCGACGCTGCTTCTCACTCAGGGAACCCCCATGCTGCTGATGGGCGACGAGATGGGGCGCACCCAGGGTGGCAACAACAACGCCTATTGCCAGGACAGCGACATCTCCTGGATGGATTGGGGGCACGGTGACGCGCGCGAGCACGCGTTCTTCGAGTTCTCTGCGCGGCTGATCGAGCTGCGTAAGCGCAACCCGATGCTGCGGCAGACACGTTTCCTTCACGGAACGCGCACGCTGGCCGACGGCACGGCAGATATCACCTGGCTTCGCCCGGACGGCGAGGAGATGACCCAAGCTGATTGGGAGAATGGGCTGACGCGCTGCATTGGCATGCTCCTGGCCGAGGTGCCATCCGGCGTTCTTCTACTACTGGCAAACGCCCACGACGATACCTTGCCTTTCATGCTTCCAGAGGTTCGACCGATTTCGCGGTGGCGAATCCTCGTCGATACGGCACAGGGACTCGTCAACCCGACGGGAATCTACGCGTCCGCGGTTGAAACATTCTCCTTGCCTGATCGCTCACTCATACTTCTCGAAGGCGAGGCCGCATGAATGTGCACGCTGGCCAGAAGCGCTTCGCCTTTGAGCGCACATGGGGCGCCGAGCCGACGCAGAACGGTTCCGCGCGTTTCCGCCTCTGGGCGCCAGGTCAGCATCGGCTGTCGCTTTTCGCCGAAAGCACGGGCTCCGAAGTGCCGATGCTGGCTCGCGGCGATGGCTGGTTCGAGGTTGAGACCGACGCGGTGCGCACTGGCGATGCCTATAGCTTCCTCCTGCCCACGGGCCAGCGCGTCCCCGACCCTGCCGCTCGCGAGCAGATAGGCGACGTGCATGGGCCCTCCAGGCGCATTGATCCCAGAGTGTATGATTGGCGCACCGCGGCTTGGCGTGGCCGTCCCTGGGAAGAGGCCGTTATCTACGAGCTGCACACAGGCACGTTCACGCCGGACGGCACATTCGGCGGGGTGATGTCGAAGCTCGACTACCTGGTAGACCTAGGCGTCACCGCGCTCGAGCTCATGCCGGTGGCGCAATTCTCCGGCAATCGCGGATGGGGTTATGACGGCGTGCTTCTTTACGCGCCGCACACGGCCTACGGCGGCGCGCGCGCGCTGAAGGCCCTCGTCGATGCAGCTCACGAGCGTGGGCTCATGATTTTGTTAGATGTGGTCTACAACCACTTCGGCCCCGACGGGAACTACATCGGCTCCTACGCGCCTGAGTTCTTCCATCCCGAGCGCCACACGCCCTGGGGCGCAGGCATCGCCTACGATAGGCGTCCAGTGCGTGATTTCATCGTCGACAACGCACTCTACTGGCTGGAGGAGTTTCGCTTCGATGGTCTGCGCCTGGACGCCATAGATCAGATCGAGGATCCGTCCAAGCCGAGCATCGTCGAGGAGATCGCGGCGAAGGTTCGATCGCGAATCACCGATCGTCACGTCCATCTCACCACCGAGGATGACCGCAACATCACGCATCTGCACGAGCGCGAGGCGGACGGCAGGCCGAAGCTCTACACGGCCGAATGGAATGACGACTTCCATCACGCGGCGCACGTTCTGGCGACCAATGATCGCGATGGCTACTACGCCGACTATGCCGACGACGCGGTCGTCAAACTCGTGCGCTCATTGACCGAAGGCTTCATCTACCAGGGAGAGCCGTCACCGTATCGCGATCACGCCAAGCGCGGCGTTCCGAGCGCGCATCTCCCAGCTACTGCCTTCGTCGACTTTCTACAGAACCACGACCAGATCGGGAACCGGGCGTTCGGAGAGCGCCTCACGGTCTTGGCTTCGGAGCCGGCCATTGAAGCCCTCTCCGCAATCCTTCTGCTGGCCCCCCACACGCCGCTTCTGTTCATGGGCGAGGAGTGGGGCGAGACACGTCCCTTCTGCTACTTCACGGAATTTCACGGTGAGCTGGGCCGGGCGGTGCGCGAAGGACGCCGCAACGAGTTCGCCAGATGGAGCATGTTCGCCAATCCGGCCAACCGGGAGAAAATTCCGGACCCGAACGCTCCAGGCACGTTCGAGAGTTCGCGTCCGGACTGGCAATGCCTCACGGAAGCCCGCCACCATGCGACCGTCGAGTACACCAAGCGTTTATTGGATCTCCGCCGTCGGCTGATAGCCCCAAGCCTCGTGGGACTGAAGGGAGGCTCGGGACAGGTCATCGCCCAAGACGGCGCCGCGTTCGTCGTCGCGTGGCGTCTCGGCGACACAAGCCGGCTGACTCTTGCCGCGAACCTATCCGATCAGCCCCGGCGTCTGCCGGATGAGGGGAGGGGGCATCTGGCCGCCATTCCCGCATCGTCGCTCATTCACGAGACGCCAGCCGCCGCCGGAAGCCTAAAGGACGGCCCGCTCCCCCCGTGGAGCGCCATCTTCTTTCTCGAGCTCCGTGGAGGCTCGTGAATGAACGACCCTCTCGCAAGGCTAGCCGACGCCTACGGTATAGCACCGGGCTATGTGAGCGAGACTGGCGAGTACCGCGTGACCAGTGATGCCGCGAAGCTCGGCGTGCTGCGCGCGCTCGGTGTCGCGGCGGAGAGCGAGGTGGAACGCACCGAACTCTTGCTCGATGCGAAAGCCATTCCTCAATCCCACTACGCGCAGGCGGCACGATGCTTCATTCCCGAATGGCTTCACGAGGGGAGGGTCTGGGGCATAACGTGTCAGCTCTATGGCTTGAGATCGGAGCGCAATGTTGGGATTGGCGACTTCGAGGATCTGGCGCGTCTTTCGGAGATCGCAGCCGAAGCCGGCGCGGGCTTTCTCGGCGTCAGCCCGCTGCACGCGCTGTTCGGGGCCGCCCCGGAAAGATGCAGCCCATATTCTCCGTCGAGCCGGCGTTTCCTCAACCCGCTCTATATCGCGCTTGATCGCATAGGAGCGGAGGTTCCGCCCGATCTTGCGGCCACGCGCACCGCGAGCCTGATCGACTACGGCACGGTCGGCTGCCTGAAGCTTGATGCGCTGAGACGGCGTTACACTGAGCTTGGAGCAGCGGCCTTCGAGCTGCCCGCCGCGCAGACCTTCAAGGAGTTCGTCGCGGAAGGGAGCCTTGGACTGAGATCGTTCGCGATCTTCGAGACCATTTCGCAACGCATGGTCGCCGAGGGCGGCGCCGCTGGATGGCACGAGTGGCCCGAGCCCCTCAAATTTCGGGTAGGCCCCGAAGTGGAAAAGATCGCAAGAGACCACGAGGCGGACATCCGCTTTCACATATGGCTGCAGTGGATAGCCGACTCGCAGCTTGCCGAGGCCCAGAGGCGTGCGTGCGCCGCCGGCATGCGTATCGGGCTTTATCTCGACATCGCCGTCGGCGTCGCGCCGGATGGCGCCGAGACCTGGATGGATCGCGCCGCCGTCGTCCCTGGCGTCCGTATCGGCAGTCCGCCAGATCCATTCAATGACCACGGCCAGGACTGGGGCCTAGCCCCTCTGTCGCCCACGGCGCTGCGCGAGCAGCACTGTGCGGGCTTTGTCGGCGTCATAGATGCCGCCATGCGCCATGCCGGCGCCATCCGCATCGACCACGTCATGGGGCTCATGCGGCTCTACTGGATACCGGAGGGCGCGGCGGCAGACGACGGCGCCTATCTCCATTACCCCTTCGACGATCTTCTTCATCATCTCGCCACGGCCTCGCACCGCCACGGCGCCATCGTCATCGGCGAGGACCTGGGTACGGTGCCGCCCGGGTTTCGCGACATCCTGCGCAACGCCGAGATCCAGGGCTATCGCGTTCTCTACTTCGAGCGCGACGGCAATGCGTTCCTTACGCCTGAGAGTTACCCGCGCGAGGCGTTGGCTTGCGTCTCGACGCATGACCTTCCGACCCTGCGGGGATGGTGGTGCGGGACCGATATTGAAATCCGCCAAGATGCTGGCATCTGCTCGAGCGAGGCAGCCGCTGGTTGGCGTACGCAGCGCGCGGAAGAACGCCACGCGCTTCTTGCTCGCCTGTCCGTGAGCGGTCTCTTGCCTGAAGACGCCCAATTAAAACTTTCCACAGCCACCGACTTGCCGAACGACGTAGACGTCGCCGTTCATAGAATGCTGGCCCGAACGCCGTCGCGGCTGGTTGCGGTACAACTCGAAGACCTCGTCGGGACGAGGGATCAGGCCAACCTGCCCGGCACGATCGACGAGCATCCCAACTGGCGCCGTCGGCTAGATTGCAGCATCGGAGAGCTCGCGCAGATTCCGCCGTTTCGTCACATCTCGGCGGCGATGGCGGCAGAGCGTCCGCGACGGCCATGATCACGCCGCGCGCCACCTATCGCCTGCAGTTTCGCAGCGGCATGACCTTCGCCCGCGCGGCGGCGTTTGCGCCATATCTGGCGCGTCTCGGCATCAGCCATCTCTATGCCTCGCCGATCTTCGCCGCTGTACCTGGATCCACGCACGGATACGATGCCATCGACATGAACCTGATCGAGCCGTCGCTCGGCGGCGAGCAGGGTTTCCTGGCCATGGTCGAGGCCTTGCGCAGTCATGGCATCGGCATCGTCTTGGATTTCGTGCCGAACCACATGGGAGCGAGCCCACTCAATGCCTGGTGGCGCGACGTGCTCGAATGGGGGGCAGCGGCGGACCACGCGCGGCATTTCGATGTCGATTGGTCCGCCGCGAAGCTGAGTGTTCCGGCCCTGGCCGACCCATACGGCGTTGCGCTCGAGAGGGGATACTTCGGCCTCGCCTTCGATCGCGCCGAGGCAACGTTCTCGTTCACGTCGAACGGACTAGCGCTGCCGCTGACGCCGCCTTCTTACCCGCATATCCTGGCACGCGTGGAAGGCGATGCATTCGCAGAGCTTGCGCGCCGGTTCGCCGTCGCCACGCCGGAGAGCGCGGCCGAACTCAAAGCCGAGCTGCGCGCCACCGCCGACGCCAATGCCCAAGCACTTTCGCGTGCGGTCGAGCACGCCGTGGAGGATGCGGCGGCCATCCACGCCATTCACGAGCTTCAAGTGTGGCGGCTCGCACATTGGCGCGCCGCCCGCGAGACCCTGACCTACCGGCGCTTCTTTGAAATCGCCGATCTTGTCGGCGTCAGCGTCGAACACCCGCGTGTCTTCGACGATGTCCACGCCAAGCTACTGGAGCTCATTCGCGCTGGAGTCGTTGATGGCGTACGCCTGGACCACATCGACGGACTGGCGGATCCCCGGCACTACCTTCAGCATCTCGCCTCTGAAGCCGGTGCCGAGACCTACCTCGTGGTCGAGAAGATACTGGGAGCGCGGGAGGTGTTGCGCCCCGAATGGCCGGTGGCGGGCACCACCGGCTACGAGTTCATCGGCGCGTTGTCGTGGGCGCTCATGGATTGGAACGCTCTTCCCGAACTCACAGATGCCTACAAAGCCTTTATCGGCAGCACCGCAAGCTATTCGCAGCTCGCGACCGGCGCGAAGCGCCGCATTCTGTCGCGCAATTTCGCTGGAGAACTCGAGAAACTGAAGCAGACCGCGCACACTCTGGCCGGCCGCGATCTCAAGACGCGCGATCTGGGCGAGGACACCTTGAGGCGCGCCATCATCGAGCTGATCACCGCGCTCGATGTCTATAGAACCTATGTGGAGATCGCGGGGCCATCGGCGGAGGACCGCGATGTGCTCGCGCGTGCAGCCGCTGCCGCCAAGCAGACGCGCGAGATCGAGGATGACGCTGTCATCGATTTCCTGGTCCGGATTGTCACGCTCGATTTCGCAGCGCCCGAGGACCAGGCGACGGCATTCGAGTTTGCCACTCGTTTCCAGCAAATGGCCGGACCCGTCATGGCCAAGGCCATCGAGGACACCGCCTTTTATCGCTTCAATGCCGCTATTGGACTGAACGAGGTCGGGAGCCATCTCGAGGAGGGTGAGCATTCGCTGCGTGATTTCCAGGCCGCCATGGAAGAACGCCTCGTCACGCAACCCGCAGGTCTTTCGGCAACCTCCACGCACGATACCAAGAGAGGCGAGGACGCGCGGGCGCGCCTCTATGCCCTGAGCGAGATGCATGGGGACTTGGCAGAGGCCGCAGCACGCTGGAGTGCCCTGTTGCGGCAGATGCGCGAGACCGAACCCAAGAGCATCGCCATCGATCCCAACACCGAGTGGCTCTTCTTCCAGACCTTACTCGCCGCATGGCCCGCAGATCTCTCGTCATCAGATACAAGGGGCTTGGCTGCGCTTTCCGCACGCGTTGCAGAGTTCATGCGAAAGGCCGGACGCGAAGCCAAAATGCACACGAGCTGGACCGCACCCGATGAAGACTTCGAGGGCGCGGTGCAGGCGTATGTGGAAACGGCGCTGGATCCGGCACGTTCGGAAAATTTCCTCACCGACTTTCTGGCGTTCTCCTGGCCTCTATTCGTGGCCGGTGCTCTCAACGGCCTTGCCCAGACGCTCATCAAGGCCACGGCTCCCGGCGTGCCCGACATCTATCAGGGTAGCGAGCTGTGGGATCTGAGCCTTGTTGATCCCGATAACCGGCGGCCGGTGGATTTCGAAATAAGAGCGAAGTATGTTGAAGCCAACAACGGTCGCGATCTCCGCGAGTTGATGACGGACTGGCGCTCTGGCGCGATCAAGCTGTCGCTTCTGCACGCGGCTCTCAACTACAGGGCGCAACATGCGGCGCTGTTCGAGTCCGGCGAATATGTGCCGATCGAAACCGTAGGTCAGTGGGCGGATCACGTGATTGCCTTTGCGCGTCTCGATCGCACTCATGGAGCGGTTGTCATCACGCCCCGTCTTTGCGTGGGGCTGCTGCAGGGACAAGAGATACCGTTTGTGCCGCCCGGACGCTGGGGCGACACGGAGATCTTGCTCCCCGCACGGCTTGCAGGCCGCAGAATGCGTGATGTGGTGACTGGCGCGGAATTCGAGGCGCGGCAACGCGCGCCGTTGATGGAGGTCCTGAACAGCTTTCCGGTATCCCTTCTCACCGCGCTATAGCGGCGGGATGATGCCGCAGGACGGAACTCGGAGCCCACTTGGGCGTCACTCAAGTGACGCTTCAGTCGGCGTGCGCGCCGCAGACCGGAGGTGGAATGAATTATCAATCCAAGCGTCAGCAGACTGCAGATATTCACGATGTCCTCGTTGCCCACCTCACGCAAGATGTCGGAGTGGAGGTGCGCGAGGCGACGGCGCGTCACTGGCTGCACGCGGCTGCGCTGACCGTCAGGGCGGATCTCATCCAGCGCTGGCACGAGACGAACAACATCGCGCGAGCACGCGGCCTGAAGCAGGTCGCCTATCTGTCCATGGAATTCCTGATGGCGCGCGATCTAAAGAACGCGCTGAGCGCGCTCCGGATGGAAGGAGCCCTGTCCGAAGCCCTTGGACGTCATGGCGTCACGCTCGATGACCTCTACGCGGAGGAGGTCGACCCTGCGCTCGGCAACGGCGGTCTCGGGCGTCTCGCCGCTTGCTTCCTCGATTCGATGGCCAACATCGGCCTGCCGGGCGTCGGCTACGGCATCCGCTACGAATACGGCATGTTCCGCCAGGAGCTCCGCGACGGCAACCAGATCGAGTTGCCCGACGATTGGCTGGGCGAAGCCAATCCTTGGGAGTTCCCGCGCTCGGAGCGGACATACCTCATTCGCTTCGGCGGCCGCGTCGAGCACCGCGATGGCCGCGCCCATTGGGTCGATACGGATGACATCAAGGCCGTGGCGTTCGATCGGCTCGTGCCGGGCTATGACAGCCGCACGGTCAATACGCTGCGCCTCTGGAGCCCGAAGGCCATCGGCGGCATCGATCTCCTGGCCTTCAACCGCGGCGCATTCATCGAAGCCCTGGCGCCCCGGGTCCGCGCACGTACCGTCGGTCGCGTCCTCTATCCCGACGACAGCACCGCTGAGGGCCGAGAGCTGCGCTTGAGGCAGCAATACTTTTTCGTATCCGCCTCCGTCCAGGATGTCCTGGCGCGTTTTCTTTCCGAGACGCGCGACTTCGATCTGCTGCCAGACCGGGTCGCCATCCATCTCAACGATACGCATCCCGCCATCGCCCCCATCGAGCTCATGCGCATTCTCGTTGATGAGCACCGCGTCGATTGGGAGCGCGCCTGGAACCTGAGCCGCAGAGTCTGCGCCTACACCAATCACACCCTGATGCCCGAAGCCCTCGAGACGTGGCCATGGGACCTGATGTGGCGCCTCTTGCCTCGCCACCTCGAAATCATCGAGGAGGTCGATAGGCGTTTGCACGAGGATCTTTCCGCCCGCAACGACTGGAGCGAGAGCGTGTTCGAACGCGTCCGGCTCGTGGAGGGTGAGCGCGGGCGCCAGGTCAACATGGGTCGCCTCTCGGTGCTCGCCTGTCATCGCGTGAATGGCGTGTCCAAGCTGCACAGCCGCCTCGTCAGGGAAAGCCTGTTCGTGGATTTTGCGCGGCTATTCCCGGGCCGCTTCGACAGCGTCACGAATGGCATCACGCATAGGCGCTGGATCATGCAGGCGAATCCGGAGCTATCCGCACTGCTCGACGAATCCATCGGGTCCGGCTGGCGCCAGAACCTCGATAGCATCAGGCGTCTCGATCAATTCGCCACCGATGCCGCCTTCGGCGACAAGCTACGGAGCGTCAAGCTGCTGCACAAGCAGGTGCTAGCGCGCCTGATCGAGCAGAAGACGGGAGTGGTTGTCGACCCCAACGCCATGTTCGACGTCCACATCAAGCGCATTCACGAATACAAGCGCCAGCTCCTCAACATCCTGGGTGTCATTGCGCGCTGGAATGCCATCAGGAGAGAACCGAACAAGGATTGGGCGCCGCGCGTGGTCATCTTTGCCGGCAAGGCCGCCTCCGCCTACTGGCTCGCCAAGCGCATCATCAAGCTCGCCCACGACGTTGGCGTCCATATCAATCACGATCCAAGGATCGCAGACCGCCTGAAGCTCGTCTTCCTGCCCAACTATAACGTCTCGCTCGCCGAGACCATCATCCCGGCCGCCGATCTCTCGCAGCAGATATCGCTCGCCGGTACTGAAGCCTCGGGAACCGGCAACATGAAGCTGGCCTTGAACGGCGCGCTAACGATCGGCACGGCGGATGGTGCCAACATCGAGATGGCCGAGGCCGTCGGTGTCGACAACATGTTCCTGTTCGGACTCAGCGTTAACGAGGTCCGGGACGTGAAGGCCAAAGGCTATATCTCAGCCGACATCGTTGCCGGCGATCCGCGGTTGCAGGAGATCATGAAACAGCTTTCCGGCGACGAATTCTCGCCCGGTGAGCCGGGACGCCACCAGCCGATCGTCGACTCCCTCGTTCGCGATGGCGATCGTTATCTCGCGCTCCAGGATTTCGCCGCCTATCTCGAAGCGCAAGCCGAGGTGGATCGTCTCTGGTCCGATGAAAGGGCCTGGACCGATCGCGTCGTGCGCAACATTGCGGGAATGGGCCGCTTCTCGAGCGATCGCGCTATTCGGGAGTATGCAGACCGTATCTGGCATACGACCGCACTCATCTAGACGGAAAGTCATCTGCCAGCGATGGAACCGATCATGGAACCTGCTCGGCGAATCCTCGTTGAACTTTCACGCGTGGGGCGTTCCAGAAGCGGAAGCGCTCCTCCCGACACGGGCCACCGCTCTGGGCGCTCCGCGCGTAATTCCGCCAGATCGCGACAAATCCCAGTCCCCCAGGCTACTCGCCGTCGAGAACCTGCCGCACCTTGGTCGCAAGCTGGTTGAGTGAGAACGGCTTGGTGAGCAGCGCTATGCCCGGATCGAGCATGCCATTGTGGACGATGGCATTGCGCGTATAGCCAGTCGTATAGAGCACCTTGAGATTTGGCTTTTCCTGGCGCGCGGTCTCCGCAAGCTGCCTGCCGTTCATATCCGGCATGACGATATCGGTGAATAGCAGGTCGATCCGAGGATGCGTTCTGATGTATTCCAGGGCGGCCAACGGCCCGGAAGCCTCCAGGACGCCATACCCGAGTTCCTGTAGAGCGTCGACCGACATGCGCCTGACGCGCTCGTCGTCCTCGACCACGAGTACAATCTGGTCACGGCTCCCGGCTGGCGCTTCATTGCTTGCCGAGAGCGGATCCCGATCCGCCCCTTCGCCGACATAGCGGGGCAGATAGACTTTGACCGTCGTGCCGTGCTGAGCCTCAGAATAGATCTTCACGTGACCGCGCGACTGCTTGATGAAGCCGTACACCTGCGAAAGTCCGAGGCCCGTGCCCCTTCCCGCGCCTTTGGTCGTGTAGAACGGATCAAACGCGCGCTCGATGACGTCAGGCGTCATGCCGGCGCCGGTATCGCTGACGGCCAGCAGAATATACTGTCCAGCCACGACTTCAGCGTGAGCGGCGGCGTAGTCATCATCGAGATAGGCGTTGGACGTTTCAATCGTCAAACGTCCGCCATCGGGCATTGCATCGCGTGAGTTGATGCAAAGATTGATCAGGACGTTGCTGACCTGCGGCGGGTCGGCGAACGTGCGCCACAATCCTCCCGCGAGCACCGTTTCGACCTCTATGGTTTCGCCGATCGTCCGCATCAACATCTCAGACATGCTGCTGACGACTTTGTTGATATCGAGCGGCTTCGGATCGAGCGGTTGCTGTCGAGAAAATGCAAGCAGACGCGAGGTCAGATCTGCCGCACGCTTCGTCCCCTCGAGGGCCGTATCCACGGAGCGTTCGACCTTGGCTATGTCTCGTCCGAGATTCCGCTTCACGAGGTCCAGCGAGCCCATAATGATTGCGAGCATGTTGTTGAAGTCGTGAGCGATGCCGCCGGTCAGCTGGCCGATCGCTTCCATCTTTTGCATTTGGCGGATTTGGCTCTCGATAGCTCGGCGCGTTTCGGCTTCGGCAACCAGGCGTTGGTTCGCATCCTCGAGCTCGGCAGTGCGACGGGCGACGCGCGCCTCGAGTTCCTCGTTGAGCTTCAGCCGCTCCGCATCGATAGCAGCGTATTCGTCGAAGCTGCGATGCATGGCGCTCGTGAGCAACACGATGACAGCGGTCGTGAACACGTAGAAAGCGAGTGCGATCCAGCCCGACGGCCATTGGACGGCAAAGGAATTCTCTGGCTCGATCAGAAAGTACCAGGAGAGCAATCCGCCGAGTACGGCGCTGGATGAACCGGCGCGCCAGCCGCATACGAAGCTCGATATGACGACGGCGCTGAAGAATGTGAGAAACGGGAAGCCCGTGAGCGCATCGCCGACGATAACTCGGACGAGAAGTGCGAGAAGGGCTGAAACAGCCCCTATGAAATAGCACTGCCAGACGGCGTCGCGGAGCTTCGCAGTTTCGCCATAGAACCGGCGCGCCCAGGCATATGAACCGGTCTTAATCCCCGTCCTTTGTTGCATGTGTCCCTTGGAGTTCTAAGTCTCCACCCACCTATAGGAGAGACGGCGCCACTTGGCGAGGGTCCGGGCAAGCGGGCCTGAACCGCAGGGCAAGCCCGATTAACGCTGCCTGTCCCCGGACCGCCTAAAGGCAGCGGCTGAGCAACTCTCCGGCTCCAACTCCATGAAATACAGGAAAGATGCTCGCTCGGGCGGAACTAGACCGAGCGCCGTACCTTCTATGAATAGGATGTCACAAGTTCTGTCGCCCTCAATGCAAGTCCTCATCGTCGAAGACGAGCCACTCGTACGCCTGGTCACGAGCGTCACGCTCGAGGATGCAGGGTTCGAGCCCGTGGAAGTCGCAACGGCGGATGAGGCCATGGAGCTTCTCTCCGGAGCGAATGAAATCGCGGCCGTGGTGAGCGACATCGAGATGCCAGGGGAGATGAACGGCCTGGAGCTTGCTTGGGCCATCCGCGCGCAGTGGCCCAAGATTGCGGTCGTCCTGACATCAGGCCGGCAGCTGCCGCGTCCGCGGGACATGCCGAAACAAGTCCGCTTCGTCGCCAAGCCCTACCACCCGGCACTCCTGGTCCAGATCCTGACTGAAGCGACGTCCTTTGACAGCCGGAACTAGCGAGCGGCGCCGGAACGGACGTGCCCGCCGTTCAAATCACAAAGAAGGCAGCCTAGGCGATAAATCGGGGGAGAGGAGGCGCGCGAGCTTTAGCGCCCGCGCCAGAGCCAGATGGTCAGCGCAGCGCCGATGATCGCTGCGACGTACAACATCATTGTCGGCAGAAGTCCGAGAATGACGCCGACGTGGAAGCCCATGAACGAGCCCGCGATCCCGACCAGGCTGTAGGTGACGTCGCCGGCCCCGGTCGCGTCGGCGACCTGACGCCCGAGCCAGCTACGGCCGCGCCGATTGAACAGCAAGCCGATGACGATTCCGATGACGATGAGGATAATGAAGGTGAGAATGGCGGTCGTGATGATCGGCACTTTGCGGTCCTCGGTGTTCTGACATTCCTATCGAGCGAGTGCTCAATCCTCCTTCTTCTTTTTGTTGATTGGCGCGGTTTCTGGAATGCCTTCTCCGTCCTCGGAATGATCCCCGCCGGCCCAATCGCTCGTGTTGGAGTCGTCCGCCGATTTCTTCAGCTCCTCCCGGCGATAGGCATAGCCCTCGCCGTATTGCTCCCGCTGGCCCTGGCCGTAAGGCAGATGCTCGTCCTTGGGAGGTTGATCTGACTTCGGCGCGTCCGGCTGATCGTCCATCGCCTTGCCGTGCAACGCCTCGCGCCAATGTTTCTTCGCTTCGGCCATGTGGTCGCTCGCCTCGTCCTTACGCATGAAAATCGCGTTCTGCAGGGCGCTGCGCAGCTCGTTCTCCATGCTCCAGAGAGATTTGAGAGCCGGGGGCATTTTCGCGAGGAGATCGGACACTGCGCTCATCCTGGTCTGTTCGCAAAAACAAGTCGCGCCAGCAGGAAAAGTTCCGACGTCGGATGGCAACCCAATTGCGTCTTGGAAATTCAGAAACTCATTTCAGCCTCAGCTGCGAAGAAAATAGGCAGCTTAACAGCTTGAATTCACGCGCTTTCAAATGAACAGTGGACATCCGCTTGGAAGCCTTGAGCGTTGCTTGAAGCGGCAACTGTTCCGCGCCCTACTTATGTCGATCCTGCTCAAAAGCCGGATCATTCATCAGTAGAGGAGTTTGTTCCTATGTCAGCGAATGAAAGAACTTCCGCACAAGTGGCGGCAATCGCTTCGCGAGCACTGGAAAATGCAAAGTCTCTTACGCCGGATGAGATCCAGGCTCTAGCAGCGTCTGTGCTGTCTCAGAGCCGCCAGCAATCGGGCCAGCAGAGCCAGCAAGCGCAGCCGAACCGACAGTCGAGCCAAGGCTCTGGCTCGTCGTCGAGTTCTGGACAGCAAGGCCAGAACCCATCATCGCAGCAGAGAAGGTAGGAACCTCCTCTTCCGTCAACGCCTCGATCGAGAGGACGCAGCGAGTGGGTATCGTCATGATCCCGCTCGCTTGTGCTTTTTCGGGGTGGGCGAGATCGCCGATGTTCTGGCAGAGAACCTTGACCTCGGTCGTGTCCTTCACCAGCCAGCCCACCGAGGCGACCTCGACAGGCGTCGCCTCAGGCAGAGCCGACAGATAGCGCCACTGGCCGCAAGGCTGGCGGCTGTCCTGCCAGCGAATGAGGACAAGGCGGCAGTCGCTGATCATGACCCTGCGTGCTCCCCCCGGAGGTGATTCCCTCGCAATAATAGCAGATCGGAGCCTCTAGCCCCGTGACGCGTTTGCTACGCGGCACCGGCGAAGCGGGCTGTCCGGGAAGAATTGCGACGTGTGCGCGCTGCCGCCCGGATCAGGGCTTGGAGTGCTTCGTCTTCGCGAACGGCGTAACCACGAGAGCGACCACCAGGGCCGTCAGGGCACCCGCGGCGAGGCCCACGATCGCGGCCCCCGTTGCTCCCGTGAGCCAGGCTGCCACGTCCCCCGCCACCGGCAGGGCGGTCCGGACTGCTTCCGAGACGGCATGGATGACGTGCTCCGGCAACGTAGCGCCGTATTCGCTGAACCCGTGCACCAGGATTCCACCGCCGACCCAAAGCATGGCCAGCATGCCGATGAAACTCAGGACCTGCAGGAACGGGGGCATCGAGCGGACGAGGGCGCGCCCCATTACCCGCAGCAGTGAGTTCTGCCGCCCCGCGAGATAGACTCCGAAGTCGTCGGCCTTCACGATCAGGGCTACTGCACCATAGACCGCGACCGTGATCATGATGCCGACAGCGGCGAGCACGACAGCTTGCGTCACGAGATCTGGAGCCGTGATGCTCGCGAGTGCGATGGCCATGATCTCGGCGGAAAGAATGAAATCGGTGCGGATGGCGCCGTTGACCTTCTCGTCCTCGAGCGCCTGAGCGTCCTTTGCGGTGGAAGCGGCGGCCTGACGTGCGGCGTTCGCTTCCGGCCCGGAGAGCATGTGATGCACCTTCTCGAAGCCTTCGAAGCAGAGATAGAGTCCGCCGAGCATCAGGAGAGGCGTGATTGCGCCGGGCATGAAGGTCGTCAGCAGCAGTGCGGCAGGCAGAAGAAAGACGAGCTTGTTCTTGAGCGATCCGAGGGCGATGCGTCCGATGATAGGCAGCTCGCGCTGGGCAGCGAGACCTGTGACGTAGCGCGGCGTGACGGCCGCGTCGTCGACGACCACGCCGGCTGCTTTCGAGCTTGCCTTGACCGCCTGTCCCGCCGCGTCGTCGAGCGTCGCCGCCGCGAGTTTCGTCAATGCTACGACATCATCCAACAATGCAAGAAGGCCGCTCATGTGCGGAGGATCCCTGTTTCTTTCGCAACTGTAAGCCGACATTGACCTGATCCGCGTCAGGCGCGCAAGGCTCTGAATGTTGTCCGGGTGCGCTGAAGCCCCTAGCCAGCCGGATCCTTGTCGACGGCGGCTCGAAGTACACGCGCTGGGGGCATTTCGGCTATTCGGCAGCCCTGGTCTGGGGCCAGGAACGCTCGATCGAGGCCAGACGCTGCTCTTCCAGGGGGATGTAGTCACGTGTCAGCGGCAGCGCGCCCTGATGTTTCGTCAGCTGGATCTGGGCCACCATCAGGTTCTGATACCGGAATGCAGCTTCGGAGGCCGCCAAGTAGAACTCCCACATACGGCAGAACTCCGGCCCGAGCAGCGTCTCGGCAGTCTGCCGGTTGCGGAGGAAGCGCGCCCGCCAATGCTTGAGCGTCTCCGCATAGTGCAGCCGTAGAATTTCCATGTCGGTCAGGAGGAGACCCGAGCGTTCGATGGCCGGCAGCACTTCGCTGAGCGCCGGGATATGCCCGCCCGGAAATATGTACTTGGTGATGAACGCGTTCGTCGCCGCCGGAACATCGAAGCGGGCGATGAAATGAATGAGCGCGACGCCGTCATCGGAAAGGAGCTCGGACACCTTCCTGAAGAAAATGTCGTAGTAGCCAACCTCGACATGTTCGAACATGCCGACGGAGACGATGCGGTCGAACGAGCCCTGAACGCTGCGGTAGTCGAGCGCCTCGAAGTGCACGCTATCTTCAAGTCCGGATTCGAATGCACGCTGCCGCGCCACCTTGAGCTGCTCCTCGGACAGCGTGATCCCCGTCACCTGCGTGTTGGCGACCTTGGCAAGGTAGAGCGCGAGACCGCCCCATCCCGATCCGATGTCGAGAACGCGTTGCCCGTGGGAAAGCGCGAGCTTTGCTGCCACATGACGCTTCTTGTGCAGCTGAGCTTCGTCGAGTCCGCATTGCCCGATGAAATAGGCGCACGAATACTGCTTATCGCTATCGAGAAACAGGTCGTAGATGGAGCGGTCGATATTGTAGTGATGCGCCACGTTTGCGCGCGCGCGTCCGATCGAATTCAGCTGGTGCAGGCGCTTTATCACGCCCCTCGGAATGTCCACGAGGCTCATCCAACGTGGGAATGGACGTGCCTCCGCGTTCGCGAGCATGATCTTGAGGAAATCATAGATGGTGCCCCTCTCCACGAGGAGCCGGCCCTGCATGTAAGCTTCGCCGAGAGCAAGCGTCGGATTGAGGGCGAGGCTATATTCTAGGCGCCGATCCCCGAGCCGGACGGCAACCTCGGGCCCGGAGCCGTCTCCAAACTTTTGCTCTTCGCCGCGTGAATCGAAGACGGCGAGATTGCCTCTTTCAACGACGTAGTCGAAAACGAACTTGAGCGGAGCAAACATCGCGCGTGGCCTTTCGCATGCCGCGCCCTGCGCGAAAGCAAATGGGGGTCGCTACACCCCATTGCAACGCCACTCTGTCGAAGCCACCGCCGCGAGACGATACGAATAATCGAAAGAAGAGTTGAGATAGAGCCTACTGGGCAACGCGCGCGTGATTGTTCGCGGCGAGATACGCATGCAGTGCAGCCACGACCTGCGCGCCTTCACCGACGCCGGCGGCAACGCGCTTGATCGAGCCCGCGCGCACGTCACCGATCGCGAAAATCCCGTTCACGCTTGTCTCGAAAAGGCGGCCGCCGCTTCTTGCGTCATTGCCAGTCAAGATGAACCCCTTCGGGTCCATGGCAACTCCTGAGTCCGACAGCCACTCTGTCTCGGGATCGGCGCCGACGAAAAGGAACATGTGCCGGATCTGCTTGCGCACCTCTTCTCCGGAAGCGAGACGCCAGCGCACGGCATCGAGGATGCCGTCCCTGCCTTCCAGCGCGGTCACCTTGGCCTGCGTGACGACTTCCACATTCGCCAGCCCTTCGATGCGATCCACGAGATACTGCGACATGCTTGCCGAGATGTCGCCGCCGCGTGCCAGCAGCCAGACCTTGGCCGCTCGGCTGGACAAGTACACGGTGGCCTGTCCCGCGGAATTGCCCGCGCCTACGAGAACGACCTCCTGCTTTGAGCAGAGTTTCCCTTCGAGCGGGGATGCCCAATAATGGACGCTGCTGCCCTCGTAGTCGGCAAGGTGCCCGACCTCGGGACGCCGGTAACGAACACCGCTCGCGATGATGATCGCGCGGGCGCTGGTGCGTGCATCGTCCGAGAGCCGCAGCGTGAAGCCGTTGCCCTGATGCGCCTCAAGGCCGACGACCTGCGTCGGGATGGCAAACTCTGCGCCGAACTTCTGCGCCTGGTTATAGGCGCGTGCCATCAGCGCCATGCCCGTAATTCCTGTCGGGAATCCGAGATAGTTCTCGATACGCGCCGAGGCGCCCGCCTGCCCTCCGAAGGAACGACAATCGAGCACCAGCACCGATAGGCCCTCGGAAGCCGCATAGACCGCTGCTGCCATCCCGGCCGGGCCTGCGCCGATGATCGCTACGTCGTAGGTCCTCTCCGGATCGATGGGTCCGACGAGTCCGATGCAGCGTGCGAGCTTCGCCTCGTCCGGGTTCTGCAAGAGCTGTCCGCCTGGGCAGAGAACGATTGGAAGGGCGGATGCATCGAGATGGAAACGCTCGATCAAGGCCCTCGCCTCCGCGTCCGTCTCGGGGTCGAGCCTCTGATGCGGGTGTCCGTTACGCGAAAGGAAATTCTCGAGGCGAAGCACGTCGCTGTCGCCTGCGGGGCCGACGATCACCGGGCCGCCGCCCCCTGTCTCGAGCAATCCGATCCGGCGCAGGATGAGCGCCCGCATGATGCGCTCGCCGAGCTCAGCTTCTGCAATGAGCAACGCGCGGAGCTTGTCTGGCGCGATGACGACCGCCTCGACAGCATCCAGGGCGTGAGCATCGACCAGGGCAGGCTTTCCTGAGAGCTGCGCCAGCTCGCCCATGAACGAGCCGGGTCCGTGCGTGACAATATGTGTGCGATTGCCGTTGCGGTCCCGCTGCGTGATCTCCACGTTGCCCTTGAGAATGATCTGAAGCCCCGGAGCGACGCTTCCGATTTCGGCAAGCGCCTCGCCAGCCACGAACGACTTGGCCTCGCCGAACCGATGCATGCGCTCGATCTCGTTGGGGTCGAGCGCGGGAAACATCTGGTCGAGGCGATTGGAGAGAGCGGAGGGAGTGGAGGGAGCGTCCGAAGTCATGCGTATTCTCATTTTCGGCTGTTCAGATTAGATCTTAGAGACCCGGGGACCCCAAGTCGCCCGGGAAAGTCCCGTTTAGCTGTTTACCTTTCCGAAATGGACGTAAGTCCGCATGCGGTTTCGTTCGGCGACAAATTTTGCCATGATTTAGCCTGAGGCTCCCGGACATTGCGGCCGAGGAAGACTCCCGGGGGGTTCATTTGTTTCCTCAACGCCATTCTTTCGCTGCTGCGACCGCACTGCTTCTGATTGCAGGTGCTTTTTCCGTGACGGCCGCAGCGCCGCCGGAGCCGAAGCAGGAGACCTGCGAAAGCGAAGCCGGTCTCGGCATTTTGACTTCTCCCTTCGCTCCGTGGAAGGGCGCCCCCTTGCGCGTCGTCTTCACGTCGGAGACGGCCCTCGAAGGCGAGCTTTCCCTGATCGCGCCCGACGGCACCGTAGCGGCGAAATCGCAAGGCCGGCTCGGCGGACCGCCCTATTCATGGCTTGCAGAGGTCGCCTCGCCCGCCGTTGGCAAATGGCAGGCCAAGCTTGTGCGCAATGGTGCGCCTGAAGGATGCGGCACCGTCACTCGCGAGATTTCAGTCAGCCGCGCATCATCATCGCCGCGCTCTGGAAAGGGCGTCTGGCCAGTGCGTGATACCTGGAACCGCACGACGGAGAACTTGTACTCCGCCTGGATCGAGAAGCTATTCGACGCGCCGATCGAAGAGGCGCTGTCCTGGAAGGCACTGCACGAGGTGCTGCGCGACCGGTCTCGCAATATCCTCTTCAACCATCTGAACCTGCGCGAGGACGAGAAGGGGCTCGTGATCCGCCCTGACTGCGCCGATGTCCCATACTTCCTGCGCGCATACTTCGCCTTCAAGTTGGGGCTGCCCTTCGGATACTCGAAGTGCACGCGCGGCGGGGGCGGCCAGGCCCCACGCTGCACTCAATGGTGGAACATTCAGAATGAAGAACCACCTCCCGTCCCGCCCGGTCAGCAAACAGCAGAGGCCGGCCCTGGAGGAGTTTTCGGCTTCTTCGATGTGCCGCCCGCGGTTCCGCCGGCCTACAAGCTTCCTCCCAAGCCGCAGGGCCTCGTGCCTGGTTTCGGATATTATCTGCGCACGACGCTCGCCAATGCCGTCCATTCCGGCAACGGGCGCACAGCGGCCGGCGACGACAACAACGACTACTATCCTGTGTCGCTGAAGCAGGAGACGCTTCGCCCGGGCACCATCTATGCCGATCCCTATGGGCACGTGCTCGTGCTCGTGAAGCGGGTGCCGCAGACGGCCGAAGGGGCCGGCGTTTTCCTGGCCGTAGACGGGCAACCCGACGGCACCATCGCGCGCAAGCGTTTCTGGCGCGGCAATTTCCTGTTCGCACAGGACCCTGCCCTCGGGAGCCCCGGGTTCAAGCGCTTCCGGCCGGTCGTCGCAAAGGCCGGCGGCCTACGGCGGCTGACCAACTCCGAGATCGCGAAAGAATCTGACTACGGCGATTTTTCACTCGACCAGTCGAAGCTCGACGTCGAGGCTTTCTACGATCGCATGGACGATGTCATGTCGCCGTCGCCGCTTGATCCGATGCGCGCCATGAAGGAGGCGATCACCGCGCTCGAGGAACAAGTAAACACGCGCGTGACCTCGGTCGAGAACGGGCGCAAGTACCAGACCGGCGGAGGCGCTGAAGTCGCGATTCCCGACGGAGCGTCGATATTCGAGACTACCGGTGCGTGGGAGGATTTCGCGACGCCCTCGCGCGACCTGCGCCTGCTGATCGCCATCGACGTGGTGCGCGGCTTCCCGGATCGCGTCGCACGGCTGCCCGATCGCTACGCCATGCCGAAGGACAAGAGCGTCGCCGACGTGAGGGCTGAGCTGGAGAGTGTCCTCGCGACCGAGCTCGCGGCGCGCAAGTTCTCGTACACGCGTACTGATGGCTCCCAATGGACGCTCGTGCTGAAAGACGTCGTCGACCGCATGGGCGCGCTAGAGATGGCGTATAACGTCAACGACTGCGTCGAGCTGCGCTGGGGCGCGCCGAACGACGGCGAGGAAGCGTCCACGTGCAAGCGGCGTGCGTCTCAGGCGCAGCGTGGAAAGATGACCGAGTATCGCTCCTGGTTCCGTGAGCGCCGTCGCCCCCCGCGCGCCTAGCGACCGTCTAGGTCTCCAGCATCTCCGCGATCAAAAGGCAGTGTCCGTCGCATTCTGCGACAGGCACGAACAGACTATTCCAACATTCATCATTCAATCGGCCCTGGGACGCTTCCAATATCTGCGCTCGGAGAGAAGCGCCGGCGCACATGACTTGTGCAGCCTTTGACCAGGGACGCAAAAGATGATCACACGACGGAATGTCCTTGCCGCGACAGGTGCAGGAGCAGTGGTCACCGCTGTGTCGACCGCGCGAGCCGCCACATTCGGCAATCCGGATTCACCGCCGCAAGGCGCAGTTAACGTACAGAACCCCGCAAGCTTGAGCGATCCGGGTCCGCAGAACCCCGGCATCGCAGGGCAGTTTCCCTCCTCCTTCAACCCTCCTCCGACCGACGTCGGCGGCATGCAGATGTTCTGGGCCTCGTTCAACAACGCGGCGCGGCGCATCCAGAACGGTGGCTGGGCGCGTCAGGTGACGCAGGAGGACTTCGCGATCTCGGAGGACATCTCCGGCGTCAACATGCGGCTCACCGCCGGCGGCATCCGCGAGATGCACTGGCACCAGCAGGCCGAGTGGGCATACATGACCTACGGCAATTGCCGCGTCACGGTGCTCGACGAGCAGGGCCGACCCTATGTCGCCGACGTGAAGGAAGGCGACCTCTGGTATTTCCCGGCAGGATTTCCGCACTCGCTTCAGGGGCTGGGCCCCGACGGGTGCGAGTTCGTCATCTGCTTCGACAACGGCAGGTCTTCCGAATACAACACGCTCCTGCTCACCGACTGGGTCGCTCATACGGCGCCTGAGGTGCTGGCCGAAAACTTCGGCGTGCCAGCGAGTGCGTTCTCGAATATTCCGCTCAATGACCTCTGGATCTTCCAGGGCAAGGTGCCTGGAAGTCTCGCGGCCGATCAGGCTTCCGTCGTAGGACCCTCGGGCGCGCCGCCCTATCCGTTCACCTTTTCGCTCGGCTCGTCGGCACCGGTGCGGGAGACGAAGGGCGGCTACGCGCAGATCGCCGATAGCTCGAACTTCACCGTGTCCAAGACGGTAGCGGCCGCGCTCGTCACCGTGCGGCCCGGCGGATTACGCGAAATGCATTGGCACCCAAACGCGGACGAGTGGCAGTACTGGATCAAGGGCAAGGGCCGCATGACCGTATTCAATACCGGCCCGCATGCCATGACTATGGACTTCAACCCCGGCGACGTGGGCTACGTGAAGAAGGGCCTTGGCCACGTGATCAAGAACGTGGGCGACACGGACCTGCAGTTCCTCGAGGTGTTCAAGAGCGACCGCTTCTACGACTTCTCGCTGTCGGACTGGCTGGCTCGGACGCCGCGGGCGATGGTCGCGCAGCACTTGAACGTAGACGACGCCACGATCGCCAAGTTCCCGAACGACAGGCCCATCGTCATGCCCGAGTAGTTTGGACGAGCGCGATCTGTCCTACCTCCCGACCCGCCGCGTCGGAAGAAGCCGGCTAGCGAGCACCTTGTCGACACGGCGTCCGTCCATGTCGACGATCTCGAACCGCCAGCCCATGGCTTCAACCAGGTCGCCGGTCTTCGGCAAATGCTGAAGCTGGGCAAGCACGAAGCCGGCTACCGTCTGGTACTGACGCGTCTCGGGCAGAACCAATCCGATCGTATCCGCCATTTCGTCGACAGGCATTGCGCCGGCCAGGAGCCAGGAGCCATCGGCACGTTCGACGGCGTGCGGCTCCGCGCCGTAGGCATCCGATTTGAACACGCCAGCGATCGCCTCGAGAATGTCTGCAGGCGAAACGAGCCCCTGAAAATGCCCATATTCGTCGTGAACGAGCGCCATCGGCACTTCCGCGTCCCGAAGGATCGTAAGCGCATCCAGTGCGTCGATCGTTTCGGGTATGATCGGCGCGCGCCTGACGTGCGCCCTGACATCGAGCTTGTCGCCTCTTAGCGCTGCCGCCAGCAGGTCGCGCGTCTGCACCACGCCGATCATGGCGTCGGGCGTGCCCTCGCCGGCCGGGAGACGCGAGTGGGCGGTCGTGATCAACCGCTGCCGAATGGTGGCTTCATCGGCCAGGACGTCAATCCAATCGACATCCGTTCTCGGCGTCATCAAACCCGGGACAGCGCGATCGCTGAGCCGCATGACGCCTGCGATAAGCTGACGCTCGCCCTTCTCGAGAACGCCTGCCGTTTCAGCTTCCGCGATGAGCGTCTTGATCTCCTCGTCGGTAACCCGGCTCTCGCTCTCCGTCGACTGCCCAAGAAGGCGGAAAACGAGCTTGGTCGAGCTGTCGAGAATCCAGACCGCAGGCGCGGCCAACCTGGCAAATGCGCTCATGGCAGGCGCGACCAGGCAGGCGATGCGCTCGGCATTCCGAAGTGCGAGCGTCTTCGGCACCAACTCGCCCACGATTACGGACAGATACGTGATCACGACGATGACGGCGCCGAACCCCAAAGGTCTGGCGAGCGCGTCGGAAAGTCCAATGCCTGTGAGAAATTCGACCGCAGCTTCGCCGAAGGTCTCTCCCGAATAGGCGCCGTTGATGATGCCTATGAGCGTGATGCCGATCTGGACGGCGGACAGGAACCGGCCAGGCTCGGCCACGAGCTCGAGCGCACTTTCGGCGCCGGTGCTGCCTGAGGCCGCGAGAGTTTTGAGACGGGAATGTCGTGCTGAGACGACGGCGAGTTCGGAAAGTGCAAAAAGCCCGTTGAGACCAATGAGGCCCATAACGATGAGGAGTTCGATCACGTTGGCGCGGCCGACGTGTTCGCGTCCAAGCCACTTCCCTGTTGCTTCTGGTGCGCGCACGATAGTCGGCACGGCCGCCGGGGTCAATGCATGGCCGTCCTCGTCAGCGACAAAATCTTAATCAACCAATTGAATCTCTGAAGCTATTCCGGACACGGTCGGCGTCGAGTCCGCGGCCGGGTCCCTCGCAATTCCCCCGCCGAAACGGACGACGCGACGGGGGCCCGCGGGGTGAAGAAGCGGCGTCGGCTCGTCCTTCACCCCGCGTCCATCCCGTTCGCTCAGCGGCCGTTTTCGCGCTGCTTCTCCCAGAAGTGGACGGTCCAGTTGTCGCTGCGGTCTGTGTTGGCACGGGTCGAGCTGGCCGCGTGGACCGAGTGCTTGGTGTGGGCATTTGCTGCGAATGCCGATGTAAGCGGAGCGGCGGCTGCGAGAGCAACGGCGCCGAGAAGTGCGAGGTGAAGCTTCATAGTGAGGTCTCCCATCGATAGAGTTGCGAAATCGAGCATCATGCTCATGCGCAAACATTGCCCCGAAACGCGGCTGCCTGAAGTGGGAGAGATCCAAACAGCCTTTTATAATTCGTTGTTTTTGTAGAGTATTTCGGACGCAATTCCGTCTTCGTGCTCACCGCGCGGCGAGAGCTGCGAAGCCAACGGCAAGAGATTATATTTTCACGGACCATCCGAACGGGAACCGAGCAGGCTCCTCGTCACTCTCATCACTCGGAGGCGCTTTCTCGACACCGCAGGCTTCCCTCGGCATAGAAACCCAAGGAGCTCGACATGAGTGGCACTGAAGCGCCAAGCAAAGCCGCAACCGAGACACAGAGCGCCCGGACGCTCGACATGAAGCTCGAGGTCGTCGTCATCCCTGTATCGGACGTCGATCGCGCCAAGCGCTTCTATAGCGACTTGGGTTGGAGGCTCGACGCCGACTTCGCGGCGGGAGATGACTGGCGCGTGATCCAGTTTACGCCGCCTGGTTCGGGATGCTCGGTCATCTTCGGCAAGAACGTCACCCCGGCCGCTCCCGGCTCGGCGCAGGGACTGTATCTGATTGTCTCCGACATCGAAGCCGCCCGTGCCGAGCTTCTCGGCCGCGGCGTTGCGGTGGGTGAAGTGTTTCACGGTGCGGGTGACGTGCACTCCGGCACGGATGAACCCTATCTATCCGGGCGACGCCGTGTCAGCGGCCGGGATCCGGAGCGTCGCAGCTATGGGTCGTTCGCCTCGTTCAGCGATCCCGACGGCAACGGCTGGCTGTTTCAGGAGATCACCAACCGATTGCCTGGCCGCGTGGACGGAGACACGACATTCGCCTCCACGGCAGATCTCGCCGCCGCGTTCCGGCGTGCGGCTGTAGCCCACGGGGAGCACGAGAAGCGGACTGGCGGCGACCACAGTGCGACCTGGCCGGACTGGTACGCCGACTACATCGTCCGCGAGCAGGCCGGCAAACCACTGCCGTCGTGAGCGGCTGCTGAGGTGCAAGGTTTGCGGGGCTTGGCAGCAAGCGCTACCAGTGGGCGCTCGCAGCAAAGGTTTGGACGGTCGAGCGCTATTGACAGCAGAGCAGGTTGCGGAGCCTTCGGCGATGTGGCTACGCGATGAGCTCGGCCGGATAAATGAAGGGACGCTCATTCAGAATGCCATCACATATAATATCGAGCCCGACGTCGGCGCCGGGCTCGAACTGCGCCACGCTGCCCGCCTCAACTCTAAAAGGAGGCCATTCGGGAACGGGTGCCGCGAGTTTCACTGGGATCATGCGGCGGAAAAAGAAGTGGAAGGCATAGTTTTGTGCGCGCGGGATGATCGTCGACATATCGACAGATACGTTCGGCAGCCTATCCAGTATCGCGAAATAGGCAGCTTTGTCGGGTGCCTCGTCGATCATTCCTTTGCCGCGTATCCAGGCCTCTCCTGCGGCTACAACCGGGATGCCCATGGTCAAAAGCTCAATGCCCGTCTTGGTCGCGTAAATGATGCATGCCTTGCACAAGGCCGAGATCATGTAGGTGCTCGACGGATCCTCCGGGCCGACGAAAAAGACGTTGCGCGGTAACGGGCCCATGCCAGCTAGAATGTCGCGGGCGGTTTCCCGCGCCGGCATGAGGCCGGTCACCTCGGCAGGGTGAGCCCTGATGACGAGCTGCAAATCGGGGCGCTTCGCGAAATAGCGCACAGTTTCGATAAGCCACTCTGCCATCGAGGCGAAAATGTTGCTCGGATAGTGAAGCTGCGCATCCCAGGCGACATTCGTGAGCAGGCCGATCAGCGGCTTGTTCGGATCGATGCCGCGCAGTTCGAGGAATTTCTTCCCGTTGACGTCGGGGTTGCGGTTAAAGCTGATCCAGTCGTTCTCACCGCTGCGACGGCTGTCGAGATACGCCATGAGGGCGTCCAAGTGCCGAGCGGGAAGGTGCAGGTTCTCCCATGTGTCGACGGGCTCGCTCATCATCGTGTGATGATAAGTGTCGTCGTGGCTGAAGACGAAGCAGCCTTTGCGATAGGCTGGAAACCAGGTGACAATGCGGGTGCCTTGGCTTCTGAGAACGCTTGCCGCGGTGCCCTGGGGAACGTAGATGCCGTGATGAAGGATGGCGGTGTCGTACGTTTTTCCGCCGTTCAGGCGCTCGAAAGCTATCTGCGTCAAACGGGCAGCGCGCAGGTAGGCTCTCAGCACGGGAAGTCCCGTCGAGGGAAGGGAGCCGCGCGCGAAAAAACGCAGAGCCCCACTTAACGCCGTCTCGCCGACCGGCACACCGTTAATCACGAGCGAGCGCGCTGACTCAGGTTCGACGGTATCAGCCCAGGCAGCCACCTTCCGGCGCTCTTCGGCGGGGATGTAAGTACCAAGCTCGCGGATCGGGAGGCCAAGGCGGGCCAACTTTTCTTTCGCGGGGTTGAAACAATGCCGACAAACATCTCGGGAAAGGCCGGATCTCTCGAACTCGGCATAGTCGGGATACCAGCTCTGGTCTGCCGACATACACGCGGGCAGTGCTTCGTTGCAGAGCAAGAACTCGACACGCGCGCCGCGCAGAGTAAGGGCAACAGCTAGGAGGCTGTCAAAACGGGTCGCCGCGAAATTGATCCCGGTGTTGGTGGCGATCAGGACGCGTGGGCCGGAGGCGCGTTCGACTGCTGCTTTCCAGGCGCCATTTGAATTCGCGACGAAGCTGTACCAATCAGTATGGCCATCAGAACGTGCTTTGCGGCCAAGGCGAGCGAGGCGAAGAGGCCTCGCCCAAGACTGGTCTCGCAATGCTTTGCGTAGCTTGCCTTCGAGCCAGCTTCTGTTCATCGTGGTCAATCGATCGGACTCATATCGCGGCAGACGTGAATATCTTCGCAAGGCTTAAGGCATCTAGGCCATGGTGCACCAGGACTTCGGCGTTGGCACCGGAAACAGGGATGTCATTCAGGCCGAGCCGTTTCACACGAGGTGGCCGGTCCAGATCGAGCTCCGCAATGTTGGCCGCAATGAACTCGCCTTGTCCGCCGATGCGATAGTGATTGTCGAGCGTGATGACAGTGCGGGTCCCGGCGACGAGGTCCTTCAGCCAAACGGAGTCCAATCGATTCAGCCACGGCAGTGCGACGATGCGAGGTGCGTGCCCGCCGGACTTCGTGATCTCGGTCCCGGCCTTGTAGGCTTCGCCTAGCAACAGCGGGCCGTAACCGATCACCGTCACTTCAGGCCCGCTGCCGGCGTGAATGACGTAACCGCGGCCCTCGGCAATCTCGTGGCTAGGTGGCAAGGCGAAGGGGATCTCGCATGGGATCGAGATGAGGCGGATATAGATGGAGTCGGGCAACCGATTGAGGCAATAGTCGAGTAAGGGAGCGACCTCTCCCGGGGACGACGGTTCGACAAGGGCGAGGCCCGGAACTCCGGCGAGCGCCGAGATATCACGCACTGACTGATGCGAATGGCCGGGCCCGCCAGGGAGAACGCCAGCCAACGAGCCCACGTATAGGATCTTCGTCTTCTCGGTGGCGTTGGTATAGATCTGCTCGTTGGCGCGTGGACCCAAAAAGCAGGCGAAGGAATGTGCTATCGGGAGATAGCCCTGCAACGCGAGCCCGCCAGCCTGACTCACCATGTCCTGCTCGGCAATGCCGCATTCAATGAAACGGTCCGGAAACGCCGCCTTGAATGGAATGAGGCCCGTGTCGAGGATCAGATCAGCATCGAGCGCGACAATCCTTGGATTGCGTCTCGCCGCATCAAGCAGTGCCTCCGTGTATGCAGGGATGAGCCGTTCTACATTGCCGGTCGCAGGGCGCTCAGGCGTACGAGTTTGCTCGAGTTCGATCGGCGAAGCCTTGAGGTGCGCGAAGCCAGCATTGATACGGGCGAGCAGCTCATCGACGGCCCGCTGATAGCTCGTCTCGTCGGGGGCGCCGCTGTGAAAGCGATAAAGTGCGGCGTCGGACTCCATGGCCGTATGCTCCATAAAGCTTACGCCCCGTCCCTTGACGGTGTCGGCAATGATAACTTTTGGTTTGTCTCTAATGGCGTTGCAGCGCTCGAGTGCGTCTGCAAACGCCGAGATGTCGTGACCGTCGATCCGCTCGACGTGCCAGCTGAAGGCGCGAAACTTGGCTTCGAGATCTCCGAGGTCGCTTGTGAGCTTGAGCGTGTGGTCCGATTGCAGCTTGTTGTGGTCGACGATGACTGTGATCTCGCCAGCGCGATCATTGGCAGCGGATACGAGCGATTCCCAGATCTGGCCTTCCTGCAGCTCGCCGTCGCCGGTCATCACAAAGATGCGGCGCTTTTTTCCAGAAAGTCGATCGGCCTTCATGATGCCCTTGGCCTTGGAAATTCCTTGGCCGAGCGAGCCGCTGTTTACGACCATGCCGGGGACCGAGACGTCGGGATGTCCAGGCAGCCCGCCAAGCCGGCGGAGGCCATGGAGCTTGTCGAACGGCAACTTTTCGAGGGCGATCAAAATGGAGTAGAGGGCGGGCGCGTCGTGTCCCTTGGAGGAAAAATAGAGGTCGTCGGCGTTCATGGTCTCGAGATGGAGCCAACAGACGAGATCCATGCTCGAGAAGCTCGATCCGATGTGACCGGAGCCGGCGCGCGCGATCATGTAGAGGGTGTTGAGGCGGCAAACGTCGGCGAAAAGCTGAGCGCGCTCCGAGGATGTAGCGGGGCTGAGTGCGCGAATGCGGTCGAACTCGCTTTTCGGCGCGAAGTAGAGTGTCGATTGAAGTGCCTTGCCAATTTGCTCGCCCACCGAGTGCGTCTCCGTCGATTTCAGTTCGTCTGATTGAAGTGTCGTCGCGTCAGATGGCGCTTCGATAAGGCGCTGACGTGACCCTCGGAAGAGCTGCCTTTCCGGTTGAAAGCATCGTCTCGGCACGCATCCAGTCGACCTCGTCGTTGATGTCGAAGCCCTCGAGATCCGATGTCAGAAACGGCATCACCACAGTGCCGGCAATGTTCACCCCTTGCCAGATGAGGCGCGTCCAAGCGATTTCGAGGCTGGCATTCTGGACATAGACCTCCGGCAGTGCGGCCATCTGCGTGCTGTGCCAGGGCTGCTCGGCGGGTGTGAGCGGCAGAAGCGGCAACATGCGGCGCCCACGCACGATCCACATCTTGCCGGGGTGCTGCGTCACACGCTCGACGGCGCGCAAGGAGTCGACGCCGACTTCGTGTCGGAACTCATCCCAAGCACGATGGATGGTGGCCGCTGCTCTGAACGGGCTCGTAGGTCTCAGGATGGAGAAACAGTCGAATTCTTGACCGTCGGCCTTCAAGTGCGCCAGGATGTGCTCGATCCACTGGGCGTCCGGCGAGGTTGCGCTGGAGATCTCAGCGGGGCGAAGGCAGGGCACTTCTGCGCCGTAGTGTTTCGCAATGGCGGCGTATTCGGGAACGTCTGTCGATACGATAACGCGATTGAATATCCCGGACTCGAGCGCCGCGGCAATTGTGTAAGCCAGCATCGGATGCTCGCCTAGCACGCGCACGTTTTTGCCTGGTACGCGTTTCGAGCCGGATCGGGCTGGGATCAGTCCTACGATGCTGGGCATGTGGTGCCTTCCTCGCTCGTCACACGCTACAGTCGTTCGGGACTGACTTGAAGGTAGACATCCTTAATCTCGCTGTAGACATCGAGCGCTTCCGTTCCCGGTTCGCGAGTTCCATTGCCCGAGCCTCTCAAGCCGCCGAACGGCATGTGTGGCTCCGATCCGAAGGTGCCTGCGTTGACGACGACGACTCCGCTCTTCACGGCTTGCGTAAAAGTCATGGCGCGATCGAAACTTGCCGTGTGAATACAGGCTGTGAGGCCGAAGGGGGAGTCGTTGCAGAGGCGAACTGCGGCGGCGAAATCGGGGACGCGGTAGAGGCAAAGAACCGGGCCGAACAGTTCGTCCTGCGAGATCTCGGCGTCCGGCTCTGCGCCTTCGATGACCGTCGGCGCGATGTACCAGCCCGCTTGATGCTCGCTTGAGGTCAGACGATGGCCTCCTGTCAAGACCTTTGCGCCGGCCGCTTTGGCGCGATCGATGGCGCCGAGCATGGATTTGAGCTGCCTCTCGTTGATCACCGGCCCGAAGTCGCATCCGTTCTCGGGGCCGATTTTGAGCTTCTCGGCGGCGCTGATGAGTTTGGCGCGGAAGGCATCATAGACGCTGTCGAAGACAATAACGCGGCTTGCCGAAGCGCACCGTTGTCCTGCGTTGGAGTAGGCGGAAAGGCAAACCCATTTCACCGCCTTGTCGAGGTCGGCATCATCAGCGACCACGAGGGGGTTTTTGCCTCCGAGCTCGAGCGAGACCTTGCGCAGCTTGCGTCCGCACGTCTCGCCGATCCAGCGTCCCACCTTTGTCGAGCCAGTAAAACTGATGATGTCCACGTCGTCGTGCTCCACGAGCGCACGGCCACACTCGTCACCTATGCCATGAACAAGATTGAGCACTCCAGCGGGCAGGCCGGCATCGTGACAGATTTGGGTGAAGATGGATGCAGTGGCCGGCGTGTCCTCAGCCGACTTTAGAACGACGGCGTTGCCGCAGATAAGCGCCGGAAAGCTTTTCCAAGCAACGTTGGCAATCGGCGTATTCGCGGGAACGATGAGACCCGCGACACCGCACGGCTGGCGCACTGTCATTGCCTGCTTATGGGCGGTCCCGCTTGTCGTGGTGCGGCCATAGAGGCGTTGCCCCTCGCCAGCGAAAAAGCGCCCGAGCGCGATGGCGCCGCCCGTCTCACCGAAGGCCTCGGCGGGCGTCTTGCCGGTCTCGGCGGCGACGATATCGGCAATCTGCTGCTGGTTAGCTTCCAATTTGTTGCAGATCTGGTGCAGAAGATGCCCGCGCTGGACCGGCGGAACGGCGTTCCATTCGGGTTGAGCGTCGCGCGCGGCGCGGACCGCAAGATCGACGTCGGCTTTTTTTGATCGGACGGCCAGGTAGAGCAGCGCATTGTCGTGAGGCGAGCGCTTTTCGAAGGTCCCGCCCGAGGCAGCGCCCTGTTCCTTGCCTTTGATCCAATTGCCGATCTCTCGCACGGGGCGGTTCCTCAAGTGTTCATAGCGTCCCGCCCCGCGAAGGGCATCGGGGGTTTGGTAGGCCTTAGAGCGCTGTAAAGCCGCCGTCAGCGACGAGATTGGAACCCGTCACGTAGGACGCTGCATCCGATAGCAAAAAATGGACGATGCCGTTGTATTCATCCGCCTTCGCCATGCGGCGCAAAGGTACCTTTGCAACATAGCCTTTCAGAAACGCAGGGTCCTGATTGGCGAATACACCGCCGAACGAGACGGTGTTCACGCGCACGCCGTCCGGCCCCCAGTATCCGGCCATGTAACGCGTCAGGTTATAGAGCGCTGATTTCGAGGCCGCGTAGGCCACGGGCTTGAAAAACACTTCTCCCCGGTCGCGGCGATATTGATAGAGGCTTTGGTCGGGGGAGACCATGCCGTAGATCGAGGCGACGTTGACGATCGAGCCCCGGCGCTTGCGCGCCATGGCGCCGCCAAAAACCTGAGAGCAGAGCAGGACGCCCTTCACGTTGACGGCCATGATGCGGTCCCAGGAGCTCTCCGGATAGTTCTCGAAGGGACCATTCTCTTCGGGGGGCGAATCCGGTGGCGAGTCAATCGCTGCTGCGTTGACGAGACCGTGCGGTGTTTCCCAATTCTCTTCAACCGCGGCCAGCGCGTCGGCGAGAGCCCTCTTGTCGGTAACATCCGCTTCGACCAGATGACATTCTTCGAGGTCCCGAGGCGCATGTCGATCAAGCGCTACCACGCGCGCGCCTGCGGCGGCGAGAGATCGGCACATCGCGCCGCCGAGCGAACCGGCTGCTCCGGTGACGACGATGACGCGGTTCTCGATATCAAAGTAGTTGTTCACGCGCGCTTCTCTTCAGTCATTGAAAAGCCTTCCTGCGCTGGGGGCGCTGTAGCCTCCCGGATCTCGGCGAGCCAGTCGCAAATCTCTCGCACGGCGCCTTGGCCTCCTTGCCGGATCGTGGTGTGACGCGCGTAGGGCATGACGTCGGGATGTGCGTCGGCAACAACGATTGGCAGGGCGACGAGCTGCAGGCAGCCAACATCATTCACGTCGTTGCCGACGTAGGCGACTTCCGCGAACGATAGGCTACGCACGGCCAATAGCTCTTTGAGCGCGGCCGGCTTGTCGTCGCAGGATTGCCGGCAATCAACTTTGAGCTTGGCCGCGCGCGCTGTCACGACGGGGTTGGTCTCTGTCGAAAGAATGAAGGGCTTGATGCCCGCTCTTTCCAACCGCTGTAGTCCAAATCCGTCGAAACGCGAGCAGCGCACGGCTTCCCGGCCATCCTCGAACACATAGACATTGTTATCGGTGAAGACGCCGTCGAAATCGAATACGACGAGGCGCAAACGTCCGACAACGCCGAGGAGGTCATAGGTCGCCGGCTCGTAACGGATCACGAGTTCACCACTTCCGTATCGGCGATGAGAAGGTTGGCGTCCTCTTTCAGGTCTTTCATGAGACGGCGCCCGATGAAGCTGTCGAACATGTGTGGCGGAGTTCCGTCGTTCGGCGACTTGACGGCAATATGCTCTGGCCCCAACGTCGTTCCAGCCTTGATGTCCCTGGCGGCAACCAGCTTCTTGGCCATCTTGTAGAGTGGCTTCACCTCGCTATCGTAGCGGCGCTTCAGTCCATCGCCGAGGGATATGTGGGCGCGCTCGAGATCTCGGCACATGCGGCGCAAGCCCGGGCTCTCGAGTGAGAAGGCGTGGTCTGTTCCCCGCATGGCGCGATTGAGCGTGAAATGCTTCTCAACTACGCGGGCACCCAGCATGTATCCGACCAGTGCCATCGCGATGCCACTGTCATGCGAGGAGAAGCCGATAACGATGTCGGGAAACTCGTTACGGAAAGTCTCAATGACCTTGATGTTGAGCTCTTCCCACGCTGGCGGGTAGCCTGCCGTGCATTGCATCAGGCATAGCTGTTTATTGAGCGGCATGATGGTGTCGTAAGCGCGGCGAACGTCGTCAATCGTCCCGCCGCCCGTGCTCACGAACATGGGCTTACCGAATTTGGCGACGTGCTTCAAAAGCGGGGTGTTGGTGAGGTCGCCAGACGCAAGCTTGAACGCCGGAACACCGATCTCCGCGAGCATATCGGCGCTGGGCCGGTCGAAGGCCGTCGAGAAGAACGAGATTTCAATTTCTTTCGCATATTGCTGTAGTTCAAGATATTGGGCGCGGTCGAACTCCAGAAATTCGCGGTGCGTGCCATAGGTTGGCCCGTAAGCATTCTCGCTTTCGTAGGCCGACTCGTACATTTCTCGTGTGAACAGAAATTTGTTGTCTCGTTTCTGCAGCTTGACCGCGTGAGCGCCAGCTTCCTTGGCAGCACGAAACATCTGCTTGCAGATCTTGATGTCGCCTTGATGATTGTTGCCGATCTCGGCGATCACATAGCAACCGGTGTCGTCGGCAATGCGCACGCCATCGACTACCAATTCCCTCGGCATGATTTCCCCCGTCAGTCTAACCGGATTTCGGCGGTTGCCGCATGTTCTCTACAGTCAAGGCTGCGCTCACGCGTTTGGGACAACGGTTCCGCTTCCTTTTTCTGAGCCCCTCACCCTTACTTCAGCCGCGTCGCAAAAAATAGCCCCGATACTCCCCCTCTTGATGCCGCCTCATTAGCATCCAACCCTGTGTCCGGTTCAGGATGGCGCACATGTTTTCTGTGCAAAAGTTTGCAAAGATGAATCTTTGACTTGACGCGTGCTCTGCGTGCAAGCGTTGAGGTGGTGGCGATCCGAGAGGCGTGTGTTTGCGTTCGCGGCGCGTGCTCGCGACGTGCGCTTAGTTGCTGCGCATGCCGCAAAATTATCGTGTTGATGGTCGGCTGCAATTACAATACGAGATCTTCGCGCTAGGCCAACGCCGGACAATTAAGGCGTTGATGCGAGGAACAGCATCGCTGGGAAGTCCAGCCGAAGCCGATAGCGGTCTTTTCTTGATACGCGAAGAGGGGTCTGTGAAGCGCGCATTGGTCACGGGGATTACGGGACAAGACGGCGCTTATCTCGCGCAACTTCTTCTGAGCAAGGGTTACGCGGTTCACGGTCTTTTGCGGCGTAGCGCCTCGGCAGACGTCGTGAATGCTCGTCTCGTTTGGCTGGGCATTGACCGCGACGTCCATCTTCACGATGGTGACTTGACGGATCTTTCCAGTTTGATGCGGATCGTCGGCGAAGTCTCGCCGAGCGAAATCTACAATCTGGGTGCGCAATCCTTTGTCAGATCCTCCTGGCAGCAGCCTCACCTCACCGGATTGGTGACCGGGCTCGGCGCGACGAATATGCTCGAAGCTATGCGAGCGAAGGCGCCGGAGGCGCGTTTCTACCAAGCGTCCTCCTCAGAGATGTTTGGTCTCATTCAAGAGGCCATGCAGAATGAGCGAACGCCATTTTATCCGCGTTCGCCGTACGCGGCCGCCAAGCTTTATGCGCACTGGATGACCGTCAACTATCGCGAAAGCTACGGCTTTCACGCCTCGAACGGAATTCTATTCAACCACGAGTCCCCGTTACGCGGCATAGAGTTTGTCACTCGCAAGATCACAGATGGCGTATCGCGTATCAAACTGGGCCTCGCCGACCACATCAAACTCGGCAATCTGGACGCCAAGAGAGATTGGGGGCATGCGCGCGATTATGTGAAAGCGATGTGGCTTATGGTTCAGCAGGAAAAGCCCGACGACTATGTCGTAGCGACGGGGCGTACCGTGAGCGTTCGCGAATTTTGCGACTTGGCCTTCGGCCATGTCGGTCTCAAGGCATCGGACTATGTCCAGGTTGATCCTCGCTTTCTGCGCCCGGCGGAAGTGGACATCCTCCTGGGTGACTCATCCAAGGCAAAACGTCAGCTTGGTTGGGAGCCTGAATGCTCGCTCGAGCAACTAGTGGCGGAAATGGTTGAGGCGGATCTCGATCGCCTCAAGCGTGGTCAACACCTTTGAGTGACGAAGGGACGGGCGGACCGAAGCTTACGATCTGATCTGCGCTTCGGGATCGCTGATAGAAATGTTCGCTTGGTGATGTGTCTATGCAGTCCCAGCCCGGGGTGACATCGCAATTTCGAGTGCTGGTCACCGGTGCCGCCGGTTTCGTGGGGCGCTATCTCGTGCCGGCCCTCGTTGAGGGCTTGCTGCCCGGATCGCTGGTGCTGCCGACGGCGCGCAAAGGTGATGTTGCGCCCGAAGAATGGAAGCTCGTGCAGCTCGATGTGACGGATACAAATGAAACATGCAGGATAGTTGCAGATTTTTCCCCAACCCACGTCTTTCACTTAGCTGCGGTTGCTTCGCCGACGCATGCAGCTCGCAATCCGCGCGCCGCGTGGGAGACTAATTTCTTCGGCACGAGATCGGTTGCAGACGCGCTGCGCCAACATGCTCCGGAAGCCTGCTTCATTGTCGTCACCTCCGGCCTCATTTACGGTGCGACGGGTGAAGATCGCAGGATGATCACGGAGGCTGACCTTCTTGCTCCTTCAAATGAATACGCCGTATCGAAGGCCGCTGTAGACCTGTTGGCGGGATCGCTGGCTCGTCAGGGCATGAATGTTATCCGCCTTCGCCCTTTCAATCATATCGGTCCCGGTCAGCCGGAGGATTATGTCGTCAGTGGGCTGGCCGCCAGGATTGCCAGAATGGAAAAGGGCGGGCAACCCGGAGTTCTCCGCGTTGGGAGCATGGATGCCCATCGCGACTTTCTCGACGTGCGCGATGTCGTTGACGCCTATGTTGCTGTTGTACGCAACTCGCCTAGTATTCCATCGGGGTCGGCTCTCAACGTGAGTTCCGGAACTGCACGGCAGATCCGCGAGATCGTGGACCGGATGGTCGGCATGTCCCGCGTGCCATTGAAAGTGGCCTTCGATAGTGCTTTGGCGCGTGCCAATGATAGTTCTTATCTTGTCGGCTGCTCTTCTAGACTTCGCGCCTTAGTGGGATGGGCGCCGAAGTGCGATTTGGATGACACACTTGCTGCGGTACTTGACGATTGGCGGCATCGCGTAACTGAGTGAGAAGAATCCAAAAAGATCGCGGCTGTGGAACGCGACAGCTCTAGGTCAGTTCACGCAAGGTTTTTTTGGGGGAGAATGCTTTGTCGATGAATGATTCAGCCACCGGGGTTCGTTCATTGGCCGCTGAGGCCCATCGTGATCACTTCTCATGCGCCAGTCCGCTGTCGCTCATCCACGGAACTATGGATGGGCCTCTTGATGCAGATAAGTATGCAAGTGCGGGCGGTCGGATTGAGCGAGCCACGCTCTCGCCGCCAAAGCGGCAACTCAACATCCTTTTTCTCTCGCATGTTATGGCTCAGACACGGCATTTCGTGTCGGCCTTCGAGCGGCTTCGTGAGCGAGGGCATCAACTGACCGTCATGGTTGAGCACAAAAGTAACAAGCCTCTCGCAGCTCCGAGCTTCCTAAGACACATTCCAGGGGTGAATTACGAGAAGGTCGTGCTGCGCTCGGATTTTTGGGGTAAGTACGCCAAAAGCTTTCGCTCTGCGCGCAACTATCTTCTCTATTATCATCCGAAATTCGAGCGCTCCTCGGTCTTCCGTTCGCGCGCTTATGGTTGGGTCGATCCTCACCTTCGCTCGAAGCTGCCACAACATAATCCGCCTTCGCCGTCATTCGTTCACTTTCTGGAGAATGTGGAAGAGGCCATCCCGCCTAGTCCAGAAATCATGGCGTATCTGAAGTCGAACAAGTTTGATCTTGTCCTCGTCAGTCCGCTCATATTCTATCAAAACCTGTTCCAACATGATTACGTGAAGGCCGCTCACGCTCTGGGCATGCCGGTCGGGTTTCCGGTCTTTAGCTGGGATAACCTGACGACCAAAGGCAATATCCAGGTCATGCCGGATCGCATCTGGGTATGGAATGATATCCAGCGATCCGAACTCGAGGAGCTGCACGGTGTTGATCCAGATATCATCGGCGTCATGGGTGCTTGGCGCTTCGACGAGTTCCGCAGTCTCTCGGCATCACTGACTTGGGAAGAGTTCTGCGCTAGGCACAACTTTGATCCCTCGAAGCGTCTGATCACGTATCTCGGATCGTCGCCGGCAATCGCGCCACGAGAGGGGGAGTTCGTGAAGCGCTGGGTCGAGGGTATTAGGGGCTGTGACGATCCGTTTGTGCGTGAAGCAAACATCCTCGTGCGTGCGCATCCACGCAATGTCGAGGCATGGAAAGGCGAAAATCACCTCAAGGCCTTTGAGCGGCTCTATTTCGATGAGCCGTCACCGAATAATTTCTTTGATACCCAGAATCTCTACAACGCCCTGTACTACTGCGGTGCGGTGGTCGGGCTAAATACGTCGGCAATGCTGGAGGCCGCCATCCTCCACCGCCCGGTGCATACAGTTGCCGATGACAGCGTGCGCCAGGGCCATGAGGGAACGGTTCATTTCGAGTACCTTACTAAAGCGGGCGGCGGGTTGCTTTATCAGGCGGATAGTTTCCCCGAACACTTCAAATTGCTAGCCAAGTCTATTGCAAACCCAGTCCGCACGTCGGACTCGCGCGCAGTCTCTTTTGAGCGCGCCTTCATAGATGACGGCTCCCGACACTCGCCGACTGATCGCCTTGTTAGCGAATTCGAGGAGCTTGCCGAACTGAAGAAGCAGGCGACGAAGCAGCCCGCTAGGAATTGGGTCAGAGGATTGCAACTCAAGACCATGGTCTGGTCGGGGGCAATCAAAGTAGATCGAGATCCTGATTTCATAAACTCATTCGAGCAGCGGTCCCTTAGCGTTGCGACCGGCGTGTCGCCGTTCGTCAAACGTACACTTGCGCGCATTGACCGAACGCGCAGCCTCGAAGCGCATCTCGTCACCTATGCTGCGGGACGCATTGGCCACAAGCGAGTAGGTCCGAAACACCTGGATGGCATGCCATTGCGTGTTCGGTCAGTTGCGTTCATCGGGCGGCGGATGATTGGCGCGGGTGTTCGGACAGCGAGGCTTCTCGGCCTTCACGGCAGGCTTTCTAGCGCGATCGGGCGCCAGCTCGTCGAGTACGATCCGACGCTCCCGAAGGTGCATGCAAGCCATCACACGGCGCGTGAAGCCGCCTCTGCTGCTAGCTCGATCAAAGGAGTGCTGAATGGAGACTTGGCGCCAAACACACTCAAGCATCCGTCAAGTGGCGAAAAAGGTGTGACGTATCTTGCGAAATCGCGGGCCACCGAATTGGCGGGACGCGCGCGGACCCAGGAGGATAGGATCGAGGCGCTTGAGAGTCGCATGCGCGAGACAGTCGAGTACCAGCGCTCGCAAGCGGAATCGTTGCGTACGATGGAGATCGCGCACCTGAAGGCTCAGTACGCCGGTCCCGATCTACCGCTCGCGCTCTGCGGAGAAAAATCTTTCTCTCAGCACGGGGAAGACGGCATCATCGCGGAAATTTTCTCTCGCCTCGATACGCAGCTCTCTACATTCGTGGAAATTGGTGCCGGGGCCGGCGACGAGAATAACTCGATCTTGCCGCTCATTTCTGGTGCGCGAGGTCTGTGGGTCGAGGCGGATCCGGAAAACGCTGCAGCAATCCGGATGCGGCATGAGGCGAGCCTTGCTTCAGGCCAGCTCACTCTGATTGAGCAGTCCGTCACGGCAGAGAACGCCGATGAGATCGTCAGCCGGTTGGTCGACCCTCGCGACATCGACATTCTTTCGATCGACATCGACGGCAATGACTACTGGGTATGGAAAGCCGTTGTCACGGCGCGGCCCAAGCTTGTAACTGTGGAATACAATGCTCGCTTCGGCTCACGGACAAGCTGGACAATGGCCTACGATCCCAATCATCGATGGGCCGGCAAGACGATACACTTCGGCGCCAGCCTGAAGGCGTTCGAGTGTTTGGGTCGCGCGAAGGGTTATAAGCTGGTCGGTACCGACTATTGTGGCGCCAACGCGTTCTTCTTGCGCGATGATCTTGTGAGCGAGAAGTTTCCAGGCCCGCATACCTCGGAGGCTCTCTATCAACCCTTGAGGCGCTACGTACGGAGTGCTTCCGCGGCACAGACTATCAAGTTTGGGCCGTTCGAACGCCCGTGAGGCGGGCTTAGGCGTTTAAGCGGGACGGGGGGGGGGCGGAGAGGGGTGCCTCCTGACGAAGCGTTCAACATGGCCATGAGGTATTGATGCGTGAGGGTGGGGTGAAGGATGGCACTGGCTGGATCAAAAATGGAGCCCTCCTCGATGCGATATTCCGCAACATCACAAGGGGCGAGTCGACACAGTATGTGATGGTCAACTCCATGCCGCGTACTGGTTCGAAGTATCTTTATGGTGTATTGGCTGCGGCGTGGGGTGTGCGCGATGGGCGAACCTACGCGATGGGGCTCGGTCCCCCTCCTTACAACCTCAACATCGGGCATGGGCATGGTCTCTCCGATCGGCGTATGGAGCTTGCAGGAGCCGAGGCGAAGCAGCAGGCAATTGTGCGCTCAAGGGAGCTGATCGAGTCGGCTAGCCACGTCACCTGCTTCACGATTTTCCGGCCAAGCCGCGAACGCCGCGTTTCATCGTTCATGCTTCGCAAGTCGCAGAAGTTCGATATGAAGGACGAAGCTAAGGTTGCGGCAGAGTTCGCTCGATTCTGGGTCGGAGAAATCGGTTTCGAGACGCACTTTCTTGAATCCGAGATCGCCGGCTACTTCGGTGTTCCGTATCTGGAGCCCGGAGAGGTCAGCGAGTTCGCGATCTTCCGAAAGGAGGGGCTCGACTACGTCGTGCTTGAACTTTCGGCGGTGGACGGACTCTTGGAAAAGTACCTCTATCCGATCGTTGACAAGGAAGAGCTTGTAGATCGCTCGCGGCTGCTTGAGCTCTACTATGGCCTGGAAAACCGAAATACCAGCAAAGATCGTGGCATCGAAGCGTCCCGTGTCGAAATAGAAAAAGCTGGAATGAGCTCAATTCGCAAGCTCAGTCACGTCAGCTCCTAAAAGCGATCCTTTTGTTCAAGGTTGGAATTTGGGCGGAGATTTTTTGTGAAGAGATTTTTGAGGATTTTGGCGCAGCGAGGCGCGTTGCTTTACAGAGGTGGAGCGATGCGCTATGGCGCGCGAATGATGACCGGACCCAATCGCGCGGTGGGCATCTTCGGCGGGAGACAGACATCGTGATCGTTGAGTTCTCTGGCCTAGAGAGGCTGCGTGGAGCTGTCGCTATGGTCGACGGCGGTTTTGATCCCCTCCATGAAGGCCACGTCGCCTATTTCAAGGAGGCGAAGGCGCTTGGAATGCCGCTGCTCTGCAACTTGAGCTCGGATGCGTATATTTCCACAAAGCACCCGATCGTGTTGCCGCAATCGAAGCGGGCAGCCCTTATCGATGCGCTCGAGCCAGTGGACTATGTGCATTGCTCGTCAATGACCACCGCAGAAATCCTGGAGCATGCCCGACCCAAATATTACGTCAAAGGCAAGGATTGGGAAAACCGCCTGCCCGACGTTGAGCTGGCGGTTTGCAAGCGGCACGGCATCGAAGTGGTCTATCTCGATACCGTTCTCGAATCGTCGACGAACTTGGTTCGTCGCCTGCTGGACGCCGGTTCCCTGAGTGAACAGGTCAGCGACTACGAGAATTTTGTGCTGACGCAGTCCAATCGGGGCTCCGAGAATTATTCCGATGACTATTTCCATTCGAGTTGGCGCGATCAGGCCAACGACTATCGGCTCGAGACGCGCCGCAAACTCGAAGGCCGCAACCCGGAGCTGATCAAGGAGGTCTTCGAGCCCGCATCTGTGCTCGACATGGGCTGCGGCCCGGGCGCTCTCATGTACCTTCTATGGGAGCTTGGAGTGGATGTCTGGGGTGTTGATTTTGCCGAGGCCAGCCTTCGGCTTGCGCCCTCCGAAGTCAAGGATCGTATCCGCATCGGGTCTGTTACCGATATAGATGTCGCCGCCAATTCTCATGAACTCGTAATTTGCCGCGAGGTGTTCGAGCATCTGACGGTCTTGCAGGCCCAGAAGGCAGTGCAAAACCTCTGCCGCATTACGTCGAAGTTCGTGTATCTGACGACGCGGTTCCATCCTGCGCCGAAGACGCTGTTCGACGTCACCACGGAATTTGAGGTCGATCCGACTCACATCACGCTGCAGAACATGGACATGCTTCGCCTCATGTTTGTACTGCAGGGAATGAAGCGCCGCCGCGACCTTGAGGCGCGTATGGACTGGCTCAACAAAGGACGTGTGCTGGTCTACGAGAAAATTGCGACCGCTTAAGTGGTCTGGCCAATGACTTGCCAATGAGAAAATCTGAGGGCCTGAGCGGATGGACGCCGTACTGACTTATCACGCCAATCCGCTCACTTGTGGTGTGGCCCGTTTCAATAAGGCGCTGGCCGATCAGCTTGATCTACCCGTGCGTCAGCTCTTTAGCCCTCACGGGCTTGCGGCTGAGCGGCCGTTGCTTTCGATCAAACTCTCAGAGTTTGCCCAATCCGACGCCGATCGCCTTTGGGACATCGCGGCCAATGCAAAGATCTGGCCTGGCCTGAGACTTTTCTTTCATGACTATTCTGCGACGCCGACGGAAGCGCTGCTGATAAGACGCGCTGAGAAGATCTACTGTGCCAACGAGTTTCTGGCGCGCGAGCTGTCGCCCTTGCACAAGGACGTGGTGCAGGCTTGGTGCCCCGGGCATCTGTTCGATCAACGGCTCTATAATGCCGACGCTGAGATCACCATCTATACGTTTGGCATGGCTCACAAGCTACGCGCAGATTACTACTATGGCCTCAAGGACATGCTGGAGGCTTCCGGTAAAAGCTATTCCATCTTCATCTCGGCCGCGATCCACGAGGGCACCTCTCTAGATGAGAGCTTTACGGCGGCCTACGAGGAGCTTGCTCGCATCTTCGGCGATAGAGTGTTTTTTCTCGGGTTCATTTCTGACGGCGCAGTCTACAACTATCTACGGACCTCGACCTATTTTGCTGCGTTCTTTCAGAACGGCGTCCGCGCCAACAACACCTCCGTCAACACGGCGATGCAGGTCGGCAGCGTGGTGTTGACAAACCTCGACGAAGCCTCGCCGCCCGACTTCAGACATATGGAAACGGTGGTCGACATCCGACAGTGCAAGGGCAGATTGCCTGTCGATAAGAACGAGCTCGCGCGCATTGGCGCCAACGCCAAGCAGGTTGCGAGTAAGTTCGGGTGGGGGCCGCTCGTGACGCTGTTCAAGGAACACGAACCAACCATGCGGGCCCGCGCCGTCTGATCGCCCTCTTGTTCCGAGCTGGTCATCGACGAAGCATCTGCTTCATGCTCGTCTGTGGATGAATAAGTGGCTATCGGAGGATTGCTCGCGGAACGGCGACGGATGTGACAGACGTATCGACGCTGCCTTAATTGTCGGGCGGTTGACGGATGCGGACTGAGGTGAGCTTAATGCCGCCGTCATCCCCCGATTTATTGCACCTGGCGAAGTTCCCGTCCTGAGGACTTTTGTTCGATGAACCAAATTGAGGTCCGTGCGGTCAGCAAATATTATCGCCCGGCCAAGGAGCGGATCTCAGTATTCGACACGCTTCCGGTGATCGGACGTATTCGCCGGGAGAACGCCGAAAGGAAAGCGACTGCGCGCCTCGCAGCCGGCGGCAAGCACAAAGCGAAAGTGCAGGGCATTTGGGCCCTGCGCGATGTGACCTTCGATGTTGGGAGGGGTGAAGCTCTCGGCATCATCGGAGCTAATGGCGCCGGGAAATCGACGCTGCTCCGCGTTCTCGCCAGGGTCACTATGCCGACAAGCGGTAAAATTCACGGACGCGGACGTCTTGTTTCGCTCCTTGAGCTCGGCATGGGTTTCCAACCGGAGCTTACGGCGCGTGCGAACATCCATCTCTACGGCGCGCTATACGATATCCCGTCAAAGGTCGTCGATGCGCAATTCGATGAAATCGTTGCATTCGCGGGCATCGAGAAGGTCGTGGACAATCCTCTTCGCACCTACTCGAGCGGTATGTACCTCCGGCTCGCGTTTTCGGTAGCGCTGAACCTTAAGCCGAACGTTTTGCTTGCAGACGAGGTGTTGGCTGTCGGTGATCTCTCTTTTCAGGAAAGCTGCATCGAACGCGTGCGCTCCTTCCGTGATGAAGGTGGCACAACGCTTTTTGTATCGCACGACATGACGGCGATCCGGCGTATCTGCGATAGAGTGCTCTGGCTTCAGGATGGTCAGGTGCGCGCTCTGGGATCGACAGATCAAGTGGTGGCAGCCTACGAAAGCTATATGTACGAAGGCGAGACCGCCACCAAGGGCAAGCGCGACAAGCTGGCAGGAAATGAATTCATCTCAATTCGCGCTGCGCGACTGTTGAATGAAGTCGGAGATGAGATCGGCGCCTTGCGGGTCGGTTCCGACGCAATTTTTGAGGTTCGAATTGAGACGCACCACCCGAATGCGGACTTCTATTTAGGCGTTGATGTTTACGGCTTCGTCGGTGGCAAGCAGCATGTTCTGCGGCTGTTGCAGGAGAGGGTGTCTGCTCATCAGTCTGGGCTTCATACCGTGAGGCTGCGCATACCGCAGCATTGCTTCGTTGACATTCCTTATACCGTAAATGTAGCGGCCGTCGCTGTGCGTGATGGAATTGAGCACGCTGTCGTTGCGCAGTCGGCTTTTGGTTTTCGAGCCTACACGATTGGTCTTGCGCCCGAGGGCGGTGCGGCCAATGCCGACCGCAGCAAGGGCGTGATGCGTCCGCAGGTGACTTGGTCGGTTGAGCCCCCCATTCAGGAGAGGCAGGCTCTGCTGTGACGATGCAACGAGATACTGCCGACGCCATGTGGATCATTGAGCCGTTTTCAGTGCGGCTCGGGGTGAGGCTTGCAGAGGCGTGGCGGGGTCGAGGCCTTATACGCTTCTTCATACACGAGGCATTGCAGCGCTTCACGCGCAACACCAACGCCGGTCACGCTTGGCTTGTGATCCGGCCGTTGATGGCGGTTGTCACCCATCTCGTGTTCTTCGGTCATGTCCTTTCGATTTCCACGGGTGCGTTGCCATTCGCGGTATATTTCGCGTCCGGGATGGTGCTCTGGTACTTTTTCGACCAAGCAGTGAACTGGCCGACGCGTAGCCTGGAGATCAATCGCAGGATCATCTCAAAAATGTACTTCCCACGGCTGTTGTTGCCGATCGCATTCCTTGCGCCGGCGATGATTGATCTTGCCGTCCTTTCTACCGTGCTCGTCCTTGTCATCGGTTGGTATTGGGCAACGACGGGCGTCATCTACTTCGCGCTTGGTTGGGAACTCCTGTGGGTGCCGGTCATCCTGATGTTGACGACACTATTTGCGTTGTCGATCGCGCTCTGGTTGGCGCCAATCGCTATGAGTTCTCGCGATATCATCTTCTCGATCCGATATATTATGCATGCGTGGTTCCTCTTCACGCCTGTTGCATATCCGGAAGGTTTGATGTCGGGAGACTTGGCCTGGCTGGCCAAGCTCAATCCGATGATACCGTTGGTGAGCGGTTTTCGGGCCGCCCTCACCGGCAGCGCTGTTGACCCGCAGTCGCTAATCATGCCGCTCTGCCTAACGCTCATTTTGCTTGTGACTGGCTTCTTCTTCTTCGTCGCCAACGACGCCAAATGGATCGATAAGATCTGAGCATTGCGGCGGGGGGATATCGTGTCCAGCACTCAAATCAGGGTACGACTTGCCAATCTCTTGGCCGCGAACAGAGCAAGGCCGCTGCTGCGGACAGCGGTCGACCTCGCGGATCAGATAGGCATCAAGAATCGCCTCGTGAGCGCTCTCTACAAGTCACCGGCCACGACCTTCTCGAAGACGAGGTCCGTGCTGGATGCTTTTGATGAGAGGATCCGGAAGATCGCTGCGGGGACGAAGCCAATTGTCGTCGGCCCCTGGCTTTCCGAGGTCGGTTTCGAGGTGCTCTACTGGGTGCCGCTGCTCCGGCATGTTGTCGAAAAATACAAGATTGACCCAAGCAGGATCACCGTCGTCTCCCGAGGTGGCTGCCGCAATTGGTACTGGGGGATCGCTAGGAATTACACGGACATCTTCGATATCCTCACGCCCGACGAGTTCAAGGTGCTGAACGAAGAGCGCTGGAAAGAAAACGCAGGGCTCCAAAAGCACCTCTCTGTCGGCACCTTTGACCGAAAGCTTCTTTCGAGGCTCGGCTTCGCCGATGATATCGCGCTCCTACACCCGGAGTTGATGTACGGGCTCTTCAACGACTATTGGTCCGGTTCCGCAGGCTTTGAACGCTACAGTTCAAACATCCGCTTCACCCGCCTCAAAAGGCCCGAGCATGCGATCTTAGAGTCGCTGCCGGAGCGTTACGTCGCCGCAAAGTTCTATTCGCGACCATCGCTGCCGAAGGATGACCAGTCGGTCGCGTTCGTAGCCGAATTGGTGTCGAGGCTTGCCGAACGCACTCCAGTCGTGCTGCTTCACACAGGGATCACCGCAGACGATCACTCCGAGTTCCCCGTTCCCGCGCATCCAAACGTCAGGCTCTTGACGGGGCATCTGCAAGCCAATGACAATCTTGCTGTGCAATCAGCGGTGATCTCTCGCGCCGAGCGGGTCTATTGCACTTACGGCGGGTTTGCCTACCTTCCGCTCATGTACGGTGTCCCGGCCGTTGGCTTTTACACGGTCGACAAGCACTTCTCAAAAATTCACGGGCGTGCCGCGTACTACATGGCATCGCAGATGCGGGCTCCCCTCAGCATCGTAGAGACAGAAGCATTCCGAACGCTCTGGTCAGTGTGAGCTAAACGCGAGGTGGGAGCTTTGTCGTTGAAACCTTTAAAGATCCCCTTTGTAGGAGCTTTGGCGGCCACTAAGGTGCGCTTCCGTACCAAATTCCTCGACGGAGGCGCCGCCGTGGCCGATCGCACCGATGCAATATTCGAGAAGGTTCGCGATATCTACGAATCTTCCGATGACCGCACGGGGCAGTATGTCGACACCCAGAAAGACTACGACAAGAGCTGGCAGTCCCGCGTCGACAAGCTCTTTAGCTACATAAAGGCGGGCGAACGCAACATCCCAGATCTCTTTGCGCGCTATCGCAACTACTGGATGGGCGGTCGATGGAAGCCGAACGAAATGGCGCGTTTCGTTGCACACGGAGCGCCGGTCGATCTGCTCGCTGTACCTGGGTATGTCTACTATCGTACGGCGGTGGCGCATAGCATTGTGTCCGCCGCGCGGGAGGATACCGTCGCCGTCATCGAGCTTGGCAGCGGGCTTGGGGAGTCGCTCTTCACGGTTTGGGGCGAGGGGAAGCTGCGTTCGCAGCGGTACGTCGCTTGTGAAATATCACAGGCCGGCCGCAAGGCGTCACGGATGATTGCTGCTCTTGACCCGCGCCTGAAGTTCGAAGCGCGGCATTTCGATTATAGAAAGCCGGATTTTTCTGGCCTTCGGTTCGAGAAGGGCCACGTCGTGGTGTTGTCCACTCACAGTATCGAGCAAGTAGATGTGGTCCCGGACGATCTCATAGACCGCATCATCGAGATTGCTCCATCAGTGACCTGTCTGAATTTCGAGCCGATCGGATGGCAATTCGATCCCAATCATGACAGCCCCGTCGTGGAAGCACACAAGGCGCGCTGCCTGGAGATGGGGTATAATCAGAACTACTGGGATCTCCTGCAGCGGAAGAGCGCTGCCGGCAAGATCAAGATCACAGAGGCTGTGCCCTACTTTTTTGGCTTCGAGTACAATCCGCCCTGCAAGATCGTTTGGCAGAGTGATCGGTGAGTACCGGAGTACATGACTTCGATCGTGCATAGCAAGCCAGAGTGGCTAACCTAGCCGTAGTGCGAGAGGTGCGAAGATTTCTTCGACGACTACAGGTTTGTCCGCCGGCAATGAGGCACCCGTCCCGGATGCCCTGTCGGAGCGAATTGCGCTCTTGAGGAAACAAGTGGGGGCTCTCGGAACAACTGAGCAAGGGGAGGCTACTCTTGCCGTCATCCGCCGTTTGCTCGATGAGTTGGAAGCGACTGCTCTTAGAGCAGCCACCCTTGAGCAATCCGCTCTCAAGGCGAACGTATTGTCGGAACGTATTCGCGAACAAGACGCGGGTATCGCGCGGTTCGGGGAAAAGCTGACCGAGGCTAGAAATGCGCTAAAGAAATCCGAGGCTCGAAGAGAGCAGCAAAGCGAGGATTTGCAAGAGAAGGAAAAGGCCACCGCCCAGCTTATTCAGCGACTCGACGAGCGCATCTTACTACTCAATGAGAAACTCGCCGAGGAGCGCCTCCTCAACGGTAGATTGAGTGAGCTGGAACGGCGGTTCACTAGTCGGGAGCGTGAAGTCGAGAATCTGACCGGAAATCACGCAAAGGGCGCGATCCACGACGAGAGGTCGGCCGAGCTCAAGGAGCAGGTCAGGCGACAGGACGCGCAGATTACAGCGCTCCTCGGCAAGCTGAAGGCCAGAAGTGCCGGCTCGCAGAACCTCAACCATGCACTGCTCGGCATCACGGGCGAGCTTATCAATGTGGCGGGTGCGCAAACTTCTTCGACCCAGCGAAAACCGCTACCGCGGGGCACGGAGATGCGGGATTTCGGCGGCCTTGCCGTGGCCTTTCCCGAAAATGAGCCTGGTGTCGATTACATCGCAGATGTTATCCGGAAGGAAGCACACTTCCCGCTTAAATCAATTCAGCTTTTGACGCTTGCGCTCCTTGGCCGGCCAAAGGGCGTGATGATCGACGTTGGCGGCAACGTCGGCCTTACCGCCATGCCTCCCGTCAAACTCGGACTTGTCGAGAAAGTCGTCGTTCTTGAGCCGAGCCCCGCCAACTGTGACTGCCTCCGATGGTCTTTAGAGGCCAATGGGCTCGGCAACCTGGTGGAAGTACATCAGATGGCGGCTGGCGATCGCAATGGGTCCACGTCATTCGCAATGACCCGTTCAAGCTCGCTGCATCATTTGGACGGTCACCATCCGGATAACGCTGAGAGCATCTGTCAGGTCCAGATGACGACACTCGACGAACTTCCGTCGATATCGCAGGCGGCGCAGTTTCCATGGTCCTTCGTCAAGATCGATACCCAAGGCGCGGAGGTCAAGATTTTGCGGGGCGCGCGACGGGTTCTCGAGGCTCGTAGTGCAATGTTCGAGATTGAGTTTTGGCCTGAGGGCATTCGCGGTCTCGACGACGATCCGGCCGAGGTGTTGGAAGTTGCGGAGAAGTACTTTCGCTGGGTGCTCGACGGGAAAAGGCCCGCCCTTGGGCTAAGGCCGATATCTGAGATTCGCGAACTCGCCGCTCAAATTGAGCCTGGCCGCCACACGGACTTTATCTGCATTGCATAGCGCCACACGATCGCTCGCATAGCCGCGTGCGCCCACTCCATAGAACCCTGCGGTTCGCGCCAACGTTGGCTTCTGTATAGTGAGATGGGACGAGTGCCGATCGGCACTTCGGCGAGGCTATATGGAATATTGGCGCTGATGGTCGACGAACAGGTGGTGGCGCTCGCACACCAAGCAATCGAGAACAGGATCTTTCCGGGATGCGTATTGGGTTTGGTAGCCGACGGTCGTCGGGATGTGCGCGCATTCGGCAAGCCAATTTATGAGAGCGACGTGCGCCTCTCCGAGAGCAGCATCTATGACGTTGCCTCCATCACCAAGACGATCGTCACCGCCACGCTGATGCATCTCCTTATCGACGACGGACGCTGCGAACTCTCAGACCCGGTATGCAAGTTCATTCCCGAGTTCGCTACGAACGGCAAAGACGCTGTGCTCATCGAGCACCTGATGAGCTACACGGTCGAGCTCTCGTCGCCGTATGTTGACGATTGGAAAGGCGACACGACGCTTTGGACATTCCCTGAGCTGCTGAAGCTTTTCTACGCTGCTCCGCTGAAGGGCACGCCGGGCGAAAGCTATCTCTACACGGACGCGACGGCCATCTTGCTGGGCGAGCTCATTCGCCGGATCGCCGGTGCAAACTTGGATGCCCTCGCGGAGCAGCGGATATTCTCGCCGTTGGGCATGCGTGACAGCACGCTGATCCCCTCATGCGATAACAAGCGTCGCATCGTGCCGACGGGGTATCGCCCCGAGGGGACGCTTCTCTGGGGGATCCCGAACGACGAAAAGGCTCATGTCGCTTATGCAGCTGGAACGCAATCGGGCTTGGCAGGGCTGTTCTCTACCGTTCCTGACATCCTGAGCTGGATCGAGATGGTCTTCGGCGAAGGTCGCGTAAACGGCCGCGAGTTCCTCAGCCAACGCGCAATCGAGCTCATGACGCGCGACTACTATCCTGAAAAGAACTTTCGAAGCGCGCTCGGGTGGGGCGACGGCCCGACATATCAATCGCTCAACGGTTCTGGTGGTCAGAACATACTTGCCAAAGGTGGCTATACCGGCTGCTTCATGGTAGGCAACGCCACCGAAAAGAAAGCCGTCGTCTTCCTGTCGAACCGAGTCTATCCCGAGAGACCCGCCGACCTGGGGCCTTGGCAGGAATTCCGCAGGAAAGTCGTTCGGCACATATTTGAATAGCCTTTTGGCGACAACCCGGAACAACCCCATCCGATGAATTCGCCGTCACCGACCGATGAAAGCCCGCGCGCCGCGATCCTGCCTGCCCTGACGGTCTATCTGCGCCCCCGCGTCTTGATCATCCTGCTCTTGGGATTTTCCTCCGGACTGCCGCTGGCGCTGTCGGGCGAGACGCTGCGCGTGTGGATGGCCGACCGCGGCGTCGACCTTGGCACCATCGGCCTGCTCACGCTTGCGGGACTGCCCTACACATTGAAGTTCCTATGGGCGCCCATCGTCGATGCCTGGGACGTTCCTTATCTTTCGCGTCGCTTGGGGCGCCGCCGCGGCTGGCTGGTTGGATCCCAGCTTTTGCTGATGGGGACTATCGCGTTTCTCGGCACGCGCGACCCGCTATCCGCGCCGCTTATGGTTGGATTTGCCGCGCTCCTTGTCGCTTTCTCCTCCGCCACTCAGGACATCGTCGTCGACGCATTCCGCGTTCAGAGCTTGCCCACTGACGAGCAGGCCGCCGGCATGGCGAGCTACGTCGCCGCTTACCGTGTGGGCATGTTGGTCTCCGGTGCGGGCGTGATTGGCCTTTCGGCGTGGCTCGAGACGCAGGGCTTGAGCAAAGAGGCGATCTGGCCGATCGCCTATTCCGTTGCCGCCTCACTGGTGCTTGTCGGCTTGGCCGCCGCTCTGCTGGCGCGAGAGCCGGCTAACCCCGAGAGAGATACAGCGGTCGACCGGTCCTCTACGCCTCTCCAGCGCCTCTTGAGTACGGCTCAGGGAGCCTTCGTCGAATTCTTCAAGCGCGACGCGGTCATCGCCGTCCTCGCCTTCGTCGTCCTCTTCAAGCTTTGCGATGCTCTGGCCGGCGCCATGACCGCGCCCTTCATTCTCTCGCTCGGCTACACGAAAGCCGAGTATGTGGCGATTGTTAAAGGCGTTGGCCTCGCCGCTCTCTTGGTCGGCGGATTTGCCGGCGGCGCCGTGGCTCGGGCCCTGCCGATGCTCACCGCTCTCTGGATTGCCGCCATAGTTCAGATGCTGTCCAATCTCGTCTTCGTGTGGCTTGCCTATCAAGAGACGAGCCCTTGGCCCTTGACGGCCGCGATCGTGGTCGAGAATTTCTCAGGGGCGATCGGCACGGTTATTTTCGTCGCCTACCTCTCGGCTCTTTGCCGCAATCCCCTCCATACGGCGACGCAGTACGCGCTGCTGACGGCGCTAGCCTCGACGGGACGTACGCTTTTCTCATCTGGAACTGGCTTTGCAGCGCAAGTGCTGGGTTGGCCGGCCTTCTTTGTCGCCACTTCGCTCGCCGCACTTCCCGCGCTCGGCCTCATGATGTGGCTCGCCAACCGCAACCATTTCCGCGCTCTCGAAACAGAACGAAACGGTGACCGGTCCGCATAGGCTGAGACGGCGCTCACACGCTCCCCGGCTCATGCGAATACGCGCTCCGGGCAGGACTTCGTCATCATGGCGCAGGACGCCGGCACATAACGAAACCACTCTGGCGGTCCCCCCGGTCGTTAAGCGCGCGTTTACCCTCTCCGAGCGAGACTCGCTCAAACATTTGCCACGGTTATCTCGCAAGTCGGAATATTGATCTTAGCGAATCGGGCCGCGCCACATGCCACGGGAGAAGCGTCCGCTGCGTGCTGCAGCCTCGGGTTTTGCCAAAGGCTGGCGGCTTGCGCTGCCGGCTTTGGTCGGCGCTTGCGCGACCCTCATCGTCAGCGCTGCGGCTGTGCCAACTGCAGACGCGAAGTCTCCCGGCTCCCGTTACTGCTTCCATGGATTTTGCCATCGCGTCGGGACGCTGGCGCAGACCGACACGCTCGTGGGCTGGCGCGGCTACCTGCTGGCCTCCTACTACGATAGCTGCCGTCTCGACCGCTTGAACCCCTGCGGACTGACGAGCTCGGGCGCCGTCTTCCGCCCCGATCTCCCCGACAACGCCGCAAGCCCGCTGCTGCCGGACGGCACCGTCATTCTCGCCTACAATCCTAAGACCGGCGACGCCTCCGTGCTGCGTGTGACCAACGCCGGCCCCTACAGCGGCAAGCGCAAGCTCGACGTATCACGCGCCGCCGCAGAGAAGCTCGGCTTTGCCAAGCAGGGCGTGGCGGCGCTTGTCATCAGCGTCCTGCAATCCCCGACGAAGGCCGAGGCGAGCTACGTGCGCAGGCGCGAGTACTCAAAGGTTCCGGGCTATCTTGGCAGGTTCGAGACCGTCGACATCGCCCTCGAGGCGGCTCAAGCGCGCTTCGACGTTCGCGAGGACGGCGACCAGACGGTTGCCATCACTGAGGTATCGCTGGAGACGTCCGCACTTGCGAATGGACCGGTTCCCAGGCCACAGCTGGCGGTATCGCCGTCGCTCGCCCGCGAGCTGGTCATGTTGCGCTCGGCTCCGCGGCCGGTGAGCCGTGGCGTGCGGCTTGTGCAAGGCCCGCGTCTCGTGAGCCGAGCCGCCTTCAAGAACCAGCAGGCCCAGGCACAAACTGACGCGACGATAAACTTTGCGTCGGGTCTACAGAAATATCTGCCAATGCTGAGTATGCCGGACGGCGACAACTAGTCGACGCGCGTTAGCTATCAGCCCGTATGTCTCCCGATATCAAACCTCGGCGAGCCTCTCGCGCGCAAAGCGGCTCGGGGGCTGCCCGACATATCGGCTGAAGGCCGTGCTGAATGTGCTCGCGGAGCTATAGCCAACGCGCTCCGCGACGTCGGCGAGGCTGATGTCCTGCTGCCGGAGGAGATCCTTGGCGATCGCCATGCGCCAGCCGAGAAGATACTCCATCGGCGGCACGCCGACGGCACCCGTGAAGCGATCGAAGAACACCGAGCGCGAAAGAGCAGCTTTCTTGGCAAGCTCCTCGACGGTCCAGGTGCGTGCGGGATCGGAATGCATCTCGCGGATCGCAACCGCAAGGCGCGCGTCGCCGAGGCCGCGAAGCAGACCAGCTGGCGCTTGCTCGCCCTGGATCGAACGCAGCGCTTCGATCAGCATGATCTCTACGAGGCGCCCCAGGACGAGATCGCGACCTGGTCTCTCGGCAGTTGCTTCATCGCGGACGAGCTGCACGAGAGTGGAGAGCCTATCCACCCCGCGCACATGCACCAGCGCCGGCAGCAGCGAGACCAAGAGATCGGCGTCCCGCGAGTCGAAGATGAAGGATCCGCCGAGGAGCCGAACATCAGGCTCGCCATCAGGCGTTCCGTGGCGCACCTCGTGCGTAGGCGCCGGCGCCACCTTGGGATCGATGCGCTTCGGAGTTGCAGCCTCGAAGCCCGACATGGTGAAACCGGGCGTCTTCGGCAGGAGTAGAAAATCTCCCGCTTCGAGCGTCAGAGGCTCCTCCCCGTCGACGACAAGACGGCAGCTCCCATCGAGCACCGTGCAGAAGCTTGGCTGGCCGTAGTCGGCATAGCGCACGGACCAGCGGCCGGCGCCGCTGATAATTTTGGAGAAGACGGTGCGCGGCCGCAGCAGCGCGATCACTTCCGAGAGGGGATCGACCATTTCAGGACGCTAGCAAACGAAATCCGGACGATCAATTGCAGATCGTCCGGAAGACGCCGTCTATCGTCCGCCTCATCCAATCAAGGAGGAACGACGATGAAGACTGCGCTGATCACCGGATGCTCTTCGGGCTATGGCCTGGAAACGGCTCGCCACTTTCACGCTCAGGGCTGGAACGTCATCGCGACGATGCGCACGCCGCGCGAAGGCATCCTGCCCACAGGCGACCGGCTGCGCGTCCTTGCGCTCGACGTCACGAAGCCCGAGAGCATCCTCGCCGCTCTCGAAGCCAGCGGCCCGATCGACGCGCTCGTCAATAACGCCGGCATCGGCATGTTCGGGGCCTTCGAGGCAACACCCATGTCGGTCGTCCGCAACCTGTTCGAGACCAACACATTCGGCGTGATGGCGATGACGCAAGCGGTGATCCCGCTCTTCCGCGCGCGCCGGTCCGGCGTAATCGTCAACGTAACGTCGAGCGCCACGCTGGCGCCGATGCCGCTCGTCGCGGCGTATACGGCCAGCAAGGCCGCCATCGAAGGCTTCACCGGATCGCTCGCGCATGAGCTCGAAGGCTTCGGCATCCGCGTCAAGCTGGTCGAGCCGGGCTATGGGCCGTCGACGCGCTTCACCCAGAACGTACAGACGCCGATCGAGGCTACGATCCCTGAAGCCTATGCGCCCTACGCCCGGTCGATCCTCACCTCATTCGGCCAGCCAGCAGCGGTAACCACAGAGCGAGATGTGGCGGAGGTTGTCTGCCGCGCCGCCAACGATGTGTCCGCACGGTTGAGATATGCCGCCGGCCCCGACGCAGTGGCTCTGGCACAAGCCAGCTAGATCAGTCTCATCTCTGGCGCGGACAGGCGACGTAGCCACGTCCGCGCCGAGTGCCTGGAGGGGCGCGATGGCCACTTCTTTGGATTTGCGCCGCCAGCCTTGGTCACGGATCGCGTCTGCAAATGCGCCGGATGCAAAACTGCCTGGGAATGGCTGCAGGCGCCGCTTGAGCGGTAAAGATCCTGCGTAAAGACAAAATCGGGTAAGTCAAAAAGTACAGTAAAAACAACACGCCGTTCTGTGGGCGGAGTTGGCTGGGGGACTAGGATTCGAACCTAGACAGGCAGAGTCAGAGTCTGCAGTCCTACCATTAGACGATCCCCCAAAGCCGGGATCTGGCGGGCATGAGCACCACCGAGGGGCGCCGTATAACAGCTCGCCCGCCGCATCGCAAGGCTGCGACGGGTAAAGGTGCGCTTAGAGCGCACGGCGCCGAGCCTGGCCTGTCAATTCGGCCCAAATGGTGGCTTTGAGCCGCCGCCCGCGGCCCGACTGAACGAGCATCTCACATTGCTCCGGCGGGGATCTTGCCGGGCTTCGCCTACAACTCGGTCAATGACCGGACCCTGCCGGCAAGAGCTCCGGTCGATACTCGAAATGCATCGTGTCGAAGTGCGACCAGCGCCCGCCCCAGATGAAGCCGTGCTTTTCGAACACGCGCACGATCTCGATAGGAATCCGGTTCCTGTAGGGAAAGCTGCCATCCGCCGCGGGCGAAGACCAGCGCCAGTAATCCGAGCGCGAGACCGCGATATCGATGGCGATGCCGTAGCCATGGGCCGAAATTCGGTTCGTCCCGGCGATGACCCGGCAGACATAGGTTCCTGCGGCCGGCACGAGATAAGGGTCGAACGTCGCCGGCAGCTCGTCGAGCTCGGCTGAAACGGCCGCGAGCTTCCTGTCGATCCCGTTGACGCCGGTAACCAGGAGGCGCTGCTTGGTCTTTTTCGGCAGCCAGGCGACAGGCTTGAGCTGGTTCGCCACGCCTCCCTTGCGGCAGTCGCCATACATCTTGTCGAAGAAGGCTGCGTTGCGCGCCCGTCCGGGGTCGAACTTCGCCGGCGGTGGTGTGGCCTCGGCTCCCGCTGGGTAGGGCTGGTGCAGCATGTCCTTGATGTCGGGACGTTCGAGCCAGACTTCGAACGGCTTTACACCTGCGCCGTCGTCGGCCTCCATGCGCGTGCCGTCGCGCCAGATAAGCGTGGTGCCCTCGAAGCGGGCGAGGTGATCGGGGTAGGCGGCGACAAGGCGCGTGAGAGCCGGCTCAGCGGTCTGGCCAGAATCCGAAAGGGCAGGACCACCGCCCGCAACAAGGCTGAGCATCAGAAAGCCGCCCAGCGGAAACGCAGCTGCGCCGAGGCGGCGCCGGGAGCAGTTGCAACGCACGGGAGGTCTCTACACCGCCTTGAGCCGATAATTGTTGAGGTCTTAGCCCCAGGATCAGCTCCCGTCACCTCCCCAAGCGCATAAACCCTAAGGCCTCTTGGTTACTGAACGACCCTCCTTTACGTCGCGGGGGCAGGTGATACAGTGGCGACAAGATGCAACCAGAAACGGCCTGACGCGAGGGTCGCGGCACGGCACTTCGGATGCCCTGCCGCCCCGGATCCAGGCCCTGGGGAAGAGCCGTGAAAGACTGGTCAGACGACGAGCGCGGGAATGCGATCCCGCAGACCGCCAGGCCGGGAGACAACGGCGGGAAGGGCCAGTTATTCGGCCCCCAACCTTTTCCAATCAGATCAGACGACGGACGGGGCGGATCGGCTCCGAGGCATGAGCATCGCCGCCCGGCCGAGGCTGCCGAGCAGGGCGCCGTCTATGGCGCGCTCGATCTCGGTACCAACAATTGCCGTCTGCTGTTGGCGCGTCCCACGCGCCGCGGTTTCCGCGTCATCGATGCCTTCTCCCGCATCATCCGCCTCGGTGAAGGCGTCTCGCAGACAGGCCGACTGTCCGAAGCCGCCATGCGACGCGCGCACGAGGCGCTCAAGGTTTGCGCCAGCAAGCTCGCCCGCAACGATGTCGAACGCGTGCGCTGTGTCGCGACCGAAGCCTGCCGCATCGCCGACAATGGCCAGGAGTTCCTGGCTCGGGTCGAGCGCGACGTCGGGCTCAACATCGAGGTTCTGGACCGCGAGAAGGAAGCGATCCTCGCCGTATCGGGATGCGCGTCCCTCATCGACTATCGCGCCGACTACGCTCTTGTTTTCGATATCGGCGGCGGCTCGTCCGAACTCATCTGGCTCGACCTCTCGAAGCCCGGTGGCAACGGCGGCGAGCAGGCTCCACAACACTCGGGCATGCGGCCGGCCATCGCGGCCTGGACCTCGCTGCCTGTCGGCGTGGTGACACTCGCCGAAAAGTTCGGCGGTCACGACGTCACCGTCGAGAGCTTCGAGGCCATGGTCCGCTACGTGACCGACCTCGTGGCGCCGTTCGAGCAGGCACACGACTTCCGCTCCCGCATCGCCGGAGCCAATGTCCATTTGCTTGGTACGTCCGGCACGGTCACCACCGTGGCCGGCATCCACCTCGGGCTCAAGCGCTACGACCGCGCCCGCGTGGATGGATGCTGGATGGACGTTGCCGATGTGCAGGGAGTAACTGCAAGCCTGCTGCGCCGCTCCTATCGCGAGCGCGTCGCCGAGCCTTGCATTGGCCAGGATCGCGCCGATCTGGTGCTGGCGGGATGCGCCATTCTTGAAGCCATCCTGCGGCTCTGGCCCTCCGAGCGCCTGCGCGTTGCCGACCGGGGCCTGCGCGAGGGCATATTGGCCTCCCTGATGACAGAGGATGGCGTATACCGTGCGGGACGCCGCCGGCGGCGGCCGAACCACGGGTGATCTCATGCGCATGAAAGGAAAATCAGGACGGGGCTCAGGCTCCGGGTCCGTGGACGGCGGCCAGCGGAACATGGGCGTACGTCTGAAGAATGCCCGCAGCCGCACGCCGTCCTCGCAGCGCTGGCTCGAGCGCCAGTTGAACGATCCATACGTGGCCGCCGCGAAGCGCGAAGGCTATCGCTCGCGCGCCGCCTTCAAGCTGATCGAGATCGACCAGAAATATCGTTTGCTGAAGCCAGGGCTTCGCGTCGTGGATCTCGGCGCAGCGCCGGGCGGCTGGAGCCAGATTGCGGCCGATCGGGTGAAATCGATCGGTCACGGCCCGGGGCAGGTCGTGGCTATCGATATCCTTCCTTTTGATCCTCTGGCCGGGGTCGAGATGACCCAGCTCGATTTCATGGAGCCTGATGCTGAGCCCTGGCTGAAAAGCAAGCTCCGTGGCGGCGCCGCGGACTTGGTCTTGTCGGACATGGCGGCTTCGACCGTAGGACACACGAAGACCGATCATCTCCGCATCATGATGCTCGCCGAAGCGGCCGCGCACTTCGCGTGTGACGTCCTGGCGCCCGGAGGAGCGTTCCTCTGCAAGGTCTTCCAAGGCGGCACTGAGCGCGACCTGCTGGACCTTCTGAAGCGGCGCTTCACGACCGTGCGCCATGTGAAGCCGCCGGCAAGCCGCTCCGAGAGCGCCGAGCTTTACGTGCTTGCGACCGGCTTCAAGGCCAACACCTGAGGACGTCGCGCGCCTAGGCCGCTGTGCTGCTGACGGGCCGGCTCTTCCTCCGCGTCATCGCCAGCAACGGCCTCTCGACGAACTTGTAGACCAGGATGGCGCCAAGTGCGCTGGTGCCGAACGCCAGCACGGCGAATGCTGGCCCGCCCATGCTCAGTTTCCAGAGGCCGAACCCATTCCAGAGAACTGTGATGATGCCGATCGAGAACAGGTGCGAGAGATAAAGCGAATAGGAGGCATCGCCGAAAGTCTTGAGGGATTCGATCTTTCGCACGCTTCCTAGGCGGTCGAGGAACACGGCGCCGAACAGGATCAGGGCCGCCGGAACGCCCCAGGCGATCTCTCGGTGCAAGGTAAAGCTTGGAGCCAGGTAGAACCCGAGCAGCCCGGCCAGAACGGCGCCGACGGCGACCGGATAGCCGACGGACCGCCCGGTCGTATAGAGGATGCCGATCAGGACACCGGCGGCAAACTCCAGAAGGATAGGCGCTGTGTAGAAGATCCAGGTGCCAGTCACCTGGAAAATGTCGCCGCCGACGACGAGCGCGATGAGTGCCCCAAGGATCGCTGCAACCCTGAGCCAGGTTCGTTGCACGAGGAGCGCGAGTGCGAACAGCGCGTAGAAGAACATCTCGTAATTGATCGTCCAGCCGGGCACGTAGATTGGAAACCAGCCGTTCGGGTTAGCAGGGTAGGGGTAGGCGACGAACAGGAGGGATGAGGCGAGGTGCCAGGGATCGGCCGTGGTGCTGCCGGCAATAGTTCCCGAGACCACCGGCATGGCGAACATCAGGAGCGTCGCAAGCCAGTAGAGCGGTGCGATGCGCGTCAGACGCAGACTGAAGAACTCAGCGGGTGTCGGCGGGTTCGGCTTGGCCGTGGTCTGCCACATGAGGAAGCCGCTGATGACGAAGAACAGGTCGACGCCGACCTGCCCCTTCTCGAAAGACGGCAGGCCATAGACGCTGCTCAGGTGCAGCGACAAATGAAATATGACCACGAGCGAAGCGGCTATCGCTCGCAGATACTGAATTGAATACAGCATCTCCAGCCCGGCTTGGTCCCCGCCCGTCACCGGGCCATGGAGAGGTCACGCCCTCCGCACCGACAACGGAGCATCACACCCCTTGAGCCGGTCTAGCCGACTTTGGGGCCCCTGCGACGGAGTTTGTCTGAAATTAGCTAAGGCTTGATGCCGGGACCCGCGTTCTCGATACAACGCGGGATGCAGGCTCTGCGCGGGTTGTGGAGGAGCGGCGCCCGCCGGGCCCTGATTGGCTCCTGAAACAAGCAACGGCGGCCGCTTGCTCGACCGCCGTGCCTAAAACTCGCCAGTGCGCGAGTTTATCTCCACCATCGTTAGATGATGTCGATCTCTGCCGGGAGGTAGCTGGTGACCTCGAGGCCGACTTCCTGCTCGCGAACGGCAGGCTTGGACCATACCTTCATTATTGTTTCCTCCATTTTATTGCTTCGAGAAGCACTTGAACGCGACTTACCTAGCGGGATCGAAGCACAAGGTCTAATTTAATTTTGCTATTCCGCCCATCAATCATGCTGATACGGAGGGTTTTGCGTCGCAACGATCCCCGGATCGAGGAGGGGACGGACCGGTTGCAGGGGCTGTCTCTCCGCCGCAGGCTCCCCATCTTCCCCTAGCTGGATGCCAGTGCTATAGGCGTGGCGACAATTCACCGGCCGCGCGCCTTATCCGCGGCCCGTCTTGTCACACCCAAAGGAGATGACCATGGCGAAAAGCCCAATCGATAGCGATTTGGGACTAGCCCTGACCTTTGATGACGTGCTCCTCGTGCCTGGGGCCTCCGAGGTCCTCCCGAGCCAGGTCAACGTCGCAAGCCGCATTACCCGCACCATCTCTCTAAACATCCCGGTCCTGTCTTCGGCCATGGATACGGTCACGGAAGGCCGCCTCGCCATTGCCATGGCCCAGGAAGGCGGTATCGGCGTCCTGCACAGGAACCTCGTCCCCGAGGAGCAGGCCCGCCAGGCCGCGGGCGTCAAGAAGTACGAGGCCGGTATCGTCTTGAACCCGGTGACCATCACCCCCGATGCGCCGCTCGAAGACGCTTTGAAGCTCATGGCCGCCAACTCGATTTCTGGCATCCCTGTCGTCGAGCCTGCAAAAGCTGGCGATCCGAAGGGGCGTCTGGTCGGCATTCTGACGAATCGCGATGTGCGCTTTGCTTCCAATCCGCGGCAGCGCGTTGCCGAATTGATGACCAAAGACAACCTCATCACCGTAAAGCGCGACACCAGCCGCGAAGACGCCAAGCGCCTTCTGCACCAGCACCGTATCGAGAAGCTGCTGGTCGTCGATGACGGCTACCACTGCATCGGTCTCATCACCGTCAAGGATATCGAGAAGGCCCAGAAGCATCCCAACGCCTGCAAGGACCCGGAAGGCCGCCTGCGCGTCGCCGCCGCGACCACGGTCGGCGAGGATGGTTGGGAGCGTACCGAGCGGCTCGTCGCCGCCGGCTGCGACCTGATCGTGGTCGATACCGCCCACGGTCACTCGAAGAGTGTGCTTCAGGCCGTGACCCGCATCAAGAAGATGTCGAACTCCGTGCAGGTTGTCGCTGGCAACGTCGCGACCGCCGAGGCGACCCGCGCGCTGATCGAGGCTGGCGCCGACGCCGTCAAGGTGGGCATCGGCCCGGGCTCCATCTGCACCACCCGCATCGTCGCTGGCGTCGGCGTCCCACAGCTCACGGCGGTCATGGATTGCGCCAACGAAGCCAGAAAGCACGACATTCCGACCATCGCCGATGGCGGCATCCGCTTCTCGGGCGACATCGTCAAGGCGCTGGCGGCAGGCGCCGACTGCGTCATGATCGGCTCGCTTCTGGCCGGCACCGACGAAGCCCCGGGCGACACCTACCTCTACCAGGGCCGCACCTATAAGGCTTATCGCGGCATGGGCTCCATCGGCGCCATGGCGCGCGGCTCCGCCGACCGCTACTTCCAGCAGGAGGTCAAGGATACGTTGAAGCTCGTGCCGGAAGGCATCGAGGGGCAGGTCCCCTACAAGGGGCCGGTCGATTCCGTGCTGAACCAGCTCGTCGGCGGTCTACGCGCCGGCATGGGCTACACGGGCGCCCGCAATCTTGCCGAGCTGCGCGAGAAGGCCAAGTTCATCCGCATCTCCCCGGCCTCGATGAGCGAGAGCCACGCGCATGGCGTCGCCATCACGCGTGAGAGCCCAAACTATCCGGGCAATGCCTAATACAGCTGCCGCGAGCGGCGCCGGCGGTCTTGAGCGGCCCGCGACGCGGGGCTTCTCGCCGGGCCGGTGATCGCCGCCCGCGCGGCCTGACGGAGCAGCCCTATGCGGCCTGGCGCGCGGATCAAAGCCGCAACAGAAGTTCTAGCCGACATTTTTGATCGGCATCGTCCGGCGTCGAATGCACTTGCCGACTGGGGCAAGGCGCATCGTTTTGCGGGCTCAGGCGACCGCGCGGCCATCGGCACGCTCGTATACGACGTCCTGCGCCGCCGCCGGTCGCTCTCGGCCAAGATGCAGAGCGACGAGCCGCGTGCGCTTGCGCTTGCCGCAGCGACAACTGCCTTCGGTATGTCGCCGGATGAGGTCGCGGCCTCCGCCGAAGGCCCGCCACACGCCCTCGAGCCCTTGAGCGCCGATGAGATTGACCGCCTGAAAGGCGGCACGCCCGCAGATATGGCCCCGGCAGCCGCCGCCGACATTCCCGATTGGATCCTGCCGTCCTTCGAACGCGCCTTCGGGGATCGCGTGGTCGCCGAAGGAAAGGCAATGGCCGAGCGCGCGCCCGTCGATCTGCGCGTCAACACAGCCAAGGCGACGCGTGACAAGGTTCTGAAGGCGCTCGAGGCCATGAAGGCCGAGGCCACGCCCTGGTCGCCCGCAGGCGTCCGCGTCCCGGCCCCCGTAGGCGCCGGCAAGAGCCCGCACGTCGAGTCCGAGGCCGCCCACGGCAAAGGCTGGTACGAGGTCCAGGACGAGGGCAGCCAGGTCGCAGCGCTGCTGGCCGGAGCCCGCCCTGGCATGCAGGTGCTCGACCTTTGCGCGGGCGCGGGCGGCAAGACCTTGGCGCTGTCGGCCGCCATGGAGAATAAGGGACAGATCTACGCCTACGACGCCGACAAGTCCCAGCTTCGCCCGATCTTCGAGCGCCTGAAGCGGGCCGGCGCCCGCAACGTCCAGGTCATGAATGGCGGCGACGAGCACGCGTTACTGGCACTTGGTCGGCGCTTCGATCTCGTCCTGGCGGATGCCCCTTGCACGGGCACCGGAACTTGGCGCCGCCGGCCGGATTCCAAATGGCGTCTTAAGCCCGAGAGCCTTGCGGCCAGGATCGAGGATCAACGGCACGTTCTCGATGTCGCGAGTCGTCTCGTGAAACCAGGCGGACGTCTCGTCTACGTGACCTGCTCGGTGTTGCCCGAGGAGAACGGGGATCAGGTCGCCGCGTTCCTGAACAGTCATCCGAAGTTCAGTCTCTTTCCTTTCGAGAAACTTTGGGCCGAAACCCTCAAGACTCTGCCTGCCCAATCGGCAGATGCGACGACGGCTGGCGCCCTCTTGGTGACGCCGGCGTCACATGGGACCGACGGCTTTTTCATCGCCGCGTTTCAGGCGGCGTCCTAACCCGCCCTGATGGGTGGAAAGGCCATTGGAAACGCCCAACTTGTCTCTTGCTTTGTCACAATCGTGAACTAAGTATCGCGCGCTGCAGAGGGCTTTGAGCTGGCCCGTGCGCGCCCGGCGGGTCACCGCTGGCGGGGGACGGCACGAGAGTTGGGCCGCGCTTCCCATCCGCCACCGAAGAGGACCGGAGCCGGACCCAAAGCTCGAAAGGACGTTTGTCCATCATGGCCCCTGTGCCAAAGGCTAAGAAGCCTAAGCGTACCGCGCCCCGCTCATGTCTCGGGCCCGTCGCGGATCTCGAGCAGCATCTTCCCGCCGAATGGTGGCGCAAGCTTTTCAATGCGCTCTACGTCAAGACCGACGGCGATGTGGTCGAGAACAACGAGAACACGCGGCGAGAGGTGGATTTCATCACCTCCGCTGCCGCCATCCAGCCTCACAGTCAAATTCTCGACCTCTGCTGCGGCCAGGGACGCCATTGCCTGGAGCTGGCGCGTCGCGGCTTCAAGAACGTCACGGGCGTCGACCGCTCGCGCTATCTGATCCGCCTAGCCAAGAAGCGCGCGCAGACCGAGGGTCTGCAGGTCGTATTCAAGGAAGGCGACGCGAGAAACCCCCGCCTTCCGGAGAGCAGCTTCGATTGCGTTGCCATCATGGGCAACTCGTTCGGATACTTCTCAAACAAACAGGACGACGAGAAGGTTTTGACCACGGTCGGCAAACTGTTGCGGCCCTCCGGCCAGCTCGTGCTCGACATCACCGACGGCGCCTATATGGCCGACAATTTCGACCGCCGTTCCTGGGAATGGATCGACGAGCATCATTTCGTCTGCCGCGAGCGCTCGCTTTCTGCCGATAGAGACCGCCTGATCTCGCGCGAGGTCATCGTCCACGACGAGACCGGCGTCATCGCCGATCAGTTCTATGCCGAGCGCCTCTACACGCGCGAAAGCATTGCCAAGCTTCTCGATAAATGCGGCTTCCGCAACGTCCGCCACCATGGCAGTGCAGAAGCACTGTCCGACCGCGACCAGGACCTCGGCATGATGGCGCGCCGTCTGCTGCTGTCGGCTGACGCGCCGCAGCTTCCGGCCAGGAAGCCGCGCGGCAAGCTGCAACGTATCGACGTAACGGTTCTATTGGGAGATCCGCGCCTGCCGGATCAGATCAAGCTCGGAGGGGTTTTCAACCCGGAAGACTTCGACACGGTCCGCCGGTTGAAGGACGCGCTCGCCGAGCTGCCGAACTACAAGTTCCGCTATCTCGACAACCATGCCACGCTCGATCGCGATCTGACCGATCTCAGGACCGATCTGGTCTTCAATCTGTGCGACGAAGGTTTCAACAACGATCCCTTCAAGGAGCTGCACGTCCCGGCCATGCTCGATGCGCTGGGCCTGCCGTACACCGGCGGCGCGCCAGCTGCGCTCGCGGCCTGCTACGACAAGGGCCTGGTGCGTGCAGTCGCCATGACGCTCGACGTTCCGGTCCCGCTCGAAACCTATGTTCGCCCCGGTGACCAGGGCGCGACGTTGCCGTCCGTGTTTCCTGCGCTTTTGAAACCCAACACGGGCGACAGCTCGCAGGGCATCACCATGGATGCCGTGGTCAGAAACGAGAAGGCGCTGCTCGACTATCTGGACCGTCTGCGCGTCGAGTTCCCCAAGCGCTCGGTGCTGGTGCAGGAATATCTGACCGGCGCCGAGTACTCGGTCGGGATGATCGGCAACCCGGACCAGGGCCTGCGCGCGCTACCTATTCTCGAGGTCGATTTCTCGCGCCTCGACCCGAGCCTTCCGAAGATCCTGGGCTATGAAAGCAAGTGGGAGCCCGACAGCCCCTACTGGACGCAGATCCGCTATCAGGAAGCGTCGCTTTCCGAAATCGCCCAGCAGCAGCTCGTCGAGCACTCGGCGCGCTTGTTCGAGCGCCTGGGCTGCCGCGATTACGCTCGCTTCGATTTCCGTGCCGATGCCAGGGGCGAGATCAAGCTGCTTGAGGTCAACCCGAACCCCGGTTGGTGCTGGGACGGCAAGCTCAACATCATGGCCGGCTTCCAAGGCATGCGGTACACCGAGCTGCTCGCCCAGATCCTGCAATCGGCTGTCGATCGCCTGAATATCGTCGCCAGGCCCGAGGCCAAGCAGAGTGAAGCCGCACAATAGAATGCAGACGATACTTTCACTGATCGTGTTCTTAGGCCTCACGGCGGCGGCCGCCGCAACGGGGATCCAGTTCCGTCCGGGCGCATGGTACGAGGCGCTGGCGAAGCCGGAATGGACGCCACCCAACTGGCTCTTCCCGCCGGTTTGGACCGTGCTCTACGTCATGATCGCCATCGCCGGATGGCGTGTGTGGCTCGCTGAAGGACTGGGGCGCGCCACCCTCATTTGGGTCATTGCCCTGGCGCTCAACGCCGTGTGGTCCTTCATCATGTTCGGCCAGCACCAGATCGCGCTTGCCGCCATCGACATCGTCGCGCTCCTGGTCGCGATCGTGGCGTTCATCGTTGTCGCCAGCGGCGTCGACAAATTGGCGATGGCGCTGTTTGTACCCTATCTCGCCTGGGTCACGTACGCGGCGGCCCTCAACATCGCCATCCTCCGCCTGAACTGAGAGGCTCGCCGATCAGGCGGCTTTAGCCGCCGAACCCGCCGGATCCCACGCTGCAACTGCGGCGAGATCGGCTTCCGCCACCCAGCGTCCGACCTTGCCGCCCATCTCGCCGACAGCCCCGTTCGCAGCGAGGATGCTCTCGTACTCGGCCCGCGCGATGGGACGGAAGCCCATCGAGTCGATGGTCGGCGTGAAGTCCTTGCCGTCGTTGAGCACGCAGCCCCACTTGGCGAGGTGATAGTTGAGCACCGCAAAGCCCATCTTCGATGTGTTGGGCTGAAGGCTGAATTGCGATTCAGTGACGAATACGCGCCCGACGGACAATCCATATCCGCCGCCGACGAGCTTTCCTTCCGCGTCCCACACCTCGAACGAATGCGCGTGGCCCCGGTCGAACAGGTCCGTGTAGAGCTGCATGATCTTGGGTGTGATCCAGGTCAGCGAATGGCGATTGTAGCTGCGGTGTCCGGCGCAGGCCGAGATCACCTCGGGAAACGCCTGATCGAACGTGACGCGATGGGGCGCCTTCTTCATGTCGCGGCGCAGGCGCTTGGCGATATGATACTCGGGAAAGAACAGCACCATGCGGCGCTCGCGCGTCCACCACTTGAGCGGCCCGCAATGGCACCACGGATAAAACCCGCGCTCGGCCGCCGCGAGAACTGTCTCGGCCGAAATGTCTCGGCAGACGCCGCCGAACGTGTCGGGCAGGGGCTTCGTGCGCTGTGGATCGGGAACGACTGTACCGCCGCGCAAAAGGTCGACGGCGCAATTCCAGAGCAGGTGCGGGACGGTGGCAATGCGCTTCGGCTTCAGCGCGTAAGCGGTGCCCAGCACCCAACGCTGCGCCCACGTGTTCCAACCTTCTTGGAACAGATCAGCTCTCCGAGCCCTCTCGGCGGCGGAAACTTCGTCCGCACCATCTGAAATCCGCTGCGCGCCCATGGCGTCTCCCGTCCGGCCCGCAATCATGCGGGGCCGAGAAAAAACCTTGTCGGAACCCTGCCATACTGGCGGAAAGGGATGTGTTAAGGCTGGCAAACGGGCCGGCGCTATGCTTGAGGAAGCGTTAAATCCGGGGCTTCAGCAGCGGTTGGCAGGATTTCCCTGCGACGCATTTGCGCGCCGTTTCAGCCGCATAGGGCTCAAGCTTGACGCCGCTACCCCGGGGATGGTCTACCCCGAGCCTCAAAGTGCTTCCGGAAAAGCCTGTCCCGGCGAAGGCCGGGGTGTGAAGCGGTTTTCCGGTAAGAAGCACGCCAGATCAAAGCGGCCCAGCTTCCCTGCCGCCACAACGCACGGATTGCCATGACAGCCTCCGTCCTCATCATCGATTTCGGCAGCCAGGTTACGCAGCTCATTGCGCGCCGCATCCGCGAGGCTGGCGTCTACTGCGAGATCCATCCCTTCCAGAGCGCCGACGCCGCCTTCGCCAAGATGAAGCCGCGGGCCGTCATCCTATCCGGCGGCCCGGCGTCGGTGACGGAGTTCGAGAGCCCCCGCGCCCCGGCCGCCATCTTCACCGCCGGCGTTCCCATCCTCGGCATCTGCTACGGCCAGCAGACCATGGCTGAGCAGCTCGGCGGCAAGGTCGAGAGCGGCCACCACCGCGAGTTCGGCCGCGCCGTGCTCACCGTCGAGAAGCCGAGCCCGCTGTATGAGGGCGTCTGGCAGGTCGGCGAACGGCATCAGGTTTGGATGAGCCACGGCGATCGCGTCACGCAGCTCCCGAAGGGCTTCTCCGTCATCGCCACCAGCGAGAATGCGCCCTTCGCCATCGTCGCCGACGAGACGCGTCACTTCTATGCCGTGCAGTTCCATCCCGAGGTCGTGCACACGCCGGATGGCGCCAAGCTGCTCTCGAACTTCGTGCACAAGATCGCCGGCTTGAAGTCCGACTGGACCATGGCCGCCTACCGCCGCGAGATGATCGCCAAGATCAAAGCCCAGGTCGGCAAAGGCCGCGTCATCTGCGGGCTATCAGGGGGTGTCGACAGCTCCGTCGCGGCCGTCCTGATCCACGAGGCCATCGGCGACCAGCTCACCTGCGTGTTCGTCGATCATGGCCTCATGCGCCTTGGTGAAGCCGAGCAGGTCGTGGGCCTGTTCCGCGATCACTACAACATTCCGCTCGTGCATGTGGACGCCGAGAAGCTGTTTCTCGATGCGCTCGCCGGCGTCTCCGACCCCGAGACGAAACGCAAGACCATCGGCCGCCTCTTCATCGAGGTCTTCGAGGCCGAAGCCGCGAAGATCGGCGGCGCCGAGTTCCTGGCTCAGGGAACGCTTTATCCGGACGTGATAGAGAGCGTCTCGTTCACCGGCGGGCCTTCGGTCACCATCAAGTCGCATCACAACGTCGGCGGCCTGCCCGAGCGCATGAACATGAAGCTCGTCGAGCCGCTGCGCGAGCTGTTCAAGGATGAGGTGAGGGCGCTGGGCCGCGAGCTCGGCCTGCCGGAAGCTTTCGTCGGCCGCCATCCCTTCCCCGGTCCCGGCCTCGCCATCCGCATTCCCGGCGACATCACGCGCGAGAAGCTCGATATCCTGCGCAAGGCCGATGCGATCTATCTCGACGAGATCAGGAAAGCCGGCCTCTACGACGCCATCTGGCAGGCCTTTGCCGTGCTGCTGCCTGTGCGCACCGTCGGCGTCATGGGCGACGGCCGCACCTACGATCACGTGCTTGCGCTCCGCGCCGTCACCTCCGTCGATGGCATGACGGCGGACTTCTTCCCCTTCGACATGGCCTTCCTCGGCCGCGCCGCGACGCGCATCATCAACGAGGTCCGCGGCGTCAACCGCGTCGTCTACGACGTGACCTCCAAACCCCCCGGCACCATCGAGTGGGAGTGATGCGCGCTCCGCCCGTTCGCGGCTCGCGCCTTTGATCTATGTCATTGCCGCAATTGATCTTGGTCACGCGGCGCCCTTCTCGAATCTCCTAGCGTTTCTGGCTCGAACAGAACGAAGGGGGAAAAGGGATGACCAGATTTCCGCTAGCAGCGCTCGCCCTGGCAGTTTGTGTGAGCGCGGTGCCGGTGATGCCGGCTATGGCCGACGAGACAGGCCTCGCGGTTCTTCACGACCTGCGCCGCGAAGGCGGGCGAAATTGCTTCCTTGATCATTATCACTACGGCAACAGCTCCGGCGCCCCAAACCGCAAGGCTGCCGAGACCGAGGCCGTCTCCTCCTGGTCGAGCTTCGTGGATTTCGAATATGGAAGCGATTGGGCGAGGTATTCGCGCGCTGCCGCTAAGTCGGTCAAATGCGAGGAGACGGGAAGTGGCTGGGGATGCTCTGTCGAGGCCCGGCCCTGCAAATAGCCGCACGTCTCGCCAGTCGCAATCCGGGCGGAGGGCGGTTCTCCGTGATGAAACACGGCACGGCCATCGAATTGGGATGCGGGCGACAGGAACAAAGCACGCCCTGTCCGCAGGGTCCGTCGAGGAATGCGGCGAAGGCCGCCCTGCTCCTGCTCGCAACGAGCCTTGTGCTCGGAGCCTGCGGGAGCGGGCCCGGCGTCTCTCTGTCTCGTTCTGAAGAGCGTACCGCCATCCGGCTCTCGGCTGGGGATCGCGAGCATCTTCTCCGGGGCATGCGCACGTATCTCGCAAGCGTCCAAGGGATCATCGAGGCATTGCCGCAGAACAAGCATGCCGTCGTAGCGGAGAGCGCCAAAAAAGGCGGCTTGGAGATGTTGACCGGCGTCCCGGCCTCTGTCGCGGTGAGTCTGCCGCCGGGCTTCCTCATGCTCAGCATGGATACGCACCAGAAATTCGATGCTCTCGCTCGCTCTGCCTCGGCGGGCGATGCCAAGGCTCAATTGCTGACGCAGCTCGGCGACATCCTGGCCAACTGCTCGGCATGCCATGCGCAGTATCAACTGGCGCCGAACTAAGCTGACCGTGGGCCTCGATGCCTTCCGCAGTCGCCTCCCTCGGCCGTGCCGCTACGCAACTCATCAACGACTGAGTGCCGGCCTTGGGGCCGCTAGCAATACCGACAGGTGGCAGAGTTCAAGTGAGCCTCTGTTAATCACGATGAGGCTTAGGCCGACGATTATTCAACGTGTTCACTCGCCGTTCCTCCTACCTCGCGGCCCATTAATAAACGACTAGTCCGTAGACGGTATGTTCTTTCGTGAACATTCGCCAAGCGAGGGTTCACGGCTTCTCAATTCGTCGCGCTTCCGATTTGACGAGATCGACCTCGAAGCAGTGAGAGCATCGATCTTTGCCCCCGCGACATGAGTTGGCGGCAGTCCGATAACTAGGAGGCCAAGCATGACGAATGAAGAGATCTGGGCTCAGGTCCGCTCGCAGGCGAAGCTGACACCATCGATTTATGGCGCGGTTGACTTTGATTCGCTGCCGGAGCGATTTGCCGGTCTGCCCGGTGAGCCGAGTGACCTTCATTCCGACGACGATCGCTTGCGCCGTCAGATCCTCGCCGATGCGCCGCTCGTGGAGCGTATGCGCGCCTATACGTTTATGGGAGACCGTGTCGCCGATCCTTACGCGGCACTGATGCCGAGTTACGGCTTTCGCCGCCTCGTCGATATGCTGGTTCAGGCCTGCGACAAAGGCGTTGAGGCTGTCGAGGACGCACCGCCGGAATTGCGCACCTATGTCGAGGCCATGGAGCGGTTGCCTGCGTGGCTTGATATGAAGCTGGTCGAGGAAGGTGCAAAGGTCGAGCGCGCCGAATATGCGATCTTGAGCCCGTTCTCGATCCGCGCGGCCTTTATCGCGACCTTCATGAACAAGTATGCCGCCCTTCCCATGGTTCTGACCGGCACGCTCTCGAACGAGGGTGCGGCACGTCGCGTCAAGGAGACGGCGACATTCTTTGCGACCTCGCTGCTGCCGGGCGCGCTCGCGCGCAATGGCGCCGGCTTCAAGGCGGCGGCGATGGTCCGCCTCATGCACTCGATGGTGCGGTTCAATGCCATGAGAAAAGGCCGGTGGGATGTGTCGGTCTATGGCGTTCCCATTCCCCAAGTCGACCAGATGCCTGCGGGACTGATTGGGATCACCATGATGTCCACGAGCGTCATCCAGAGCGGACGTACGGTCTTTACAGAAAGCGAACGCGCACGCGTCGAGCTGAACCGGTATAGGTGCTACCTACTGGGCCTGCCCGAAACCCTTCTCGCGACGACGCCCGAGGAGATCCTGAAGGTCATGCTGGCTCGCCAGGCGACACTCAGGTCTGGGTACGATGACGCGACTTGCGGCGCCTTGTTGCGGGCAACGCTTGGAGCCTATCTGCTGCCTGACAAGACATGGCGTTCCCGGGCGTTCGACAGGCTGGAGCGTGGCTTCTCGAAGGTCTTTTTCGTGAAGCAGTTCCTGAACGGCGACAAGCGCAGGGCCGAGGAAATTGGCATCACAATTGGCGCGTCAGATCGGATCGGCTTTATAGCTGGGGCATTTGGCACTGGCGTTCGGCTTGCCGCCTACAAGCTTGCAGAACGCATCCCTTCCATCGCACCGCTCGCCGACAGGAGGCTGGTCGCGATCATCGAAGGCCAGCTTGCGTCGTATGGCCATGCACACTTTGCAAGTGACGCCTCGACCTATCGTCCGGTGGCCGGAGCCAGCGGCAAGGAAGTGAGTTCATAAACAGTGCGGCGAGCGCTGTGATGCCAGAGGTCCGCGGCGTCAACCGCGTCGTCTACGGCGTCACCTCCAAGCCCCCGGGCACGATCGAGTGGGAGTGAGGCGCGCTCTCTACCTCGCTTTCCAAAGCCTGATAGTGGCGATCGAGGCCTGAGTGTATCCGGGCGGATCCGTGTCGCCGCCGAAGGCGGCTTTGCTCGTCAGCGTGTTGGTGGTCAGAAGACCTCCCACATACGGGGTCGGTAGTCCGCTCAGGATGAGCTGACAGCGGACTGGGAAGAGGCCGGGTTCCGGGAAATCGGTCTGGACTGCGAGGCACTCGCCCTTGCCGTGAAAGGAAATCGAGCCCAGCTTGATCTCGGCGTAGAAGTTCTGCCGCGGACGCTCGGCGGTCGCACCGAAGCAAGCGCGCAGCTCTGCAACGCGAGCGGCCTTCGTTTCTATGACTTTTCCATCCTCGGGCCGCACGCCCATGCTCCAGAACGAGAAGAAGCGCTCGGCGTCTTTTGGGAACGGCTCGAATCCCGTTTTTGCAGATGAGCACCAGCCCTCGGTGGGCTCATGGGGTTCCCTGATGCTGCGAAGAACGTAGATGTCCTCAAGCGCGTCTGCCGACAGGGCCGCGGCGTCGCCGAACGCCGTCGCGCAGGCACACAGCAGCAGCACTGCGCCAAGTGTTAGTCGGAGCGCGAACAGCCGCCTCACGGCGTGCCGCTCTTGCGAGCGCCGGGACCCAGCACAAAAAACCAATGGCAGAAAAGACCGATACCCCAGGCCAGCAGGACCCACAGGACCCAATAGGGTGAGCCGGTCCAGAGATTGATGATCAGAAGCAGCAAGATTGTCGGTACGAAAGTGATGGAGTGGATGCGGAAGCCAAGCTTCCTTTCAGCAGGCGTGCCTTTCATGATGCTCTCCGAAGTCAATTTGTGATTTCCATGACGGTCCTGCCCCCGGTTTGCATCACCGCGGCAACCAGCCGATCCCGTGCGCATGCAAACTTTGGATATAGAGGCGGTCCGCGGTCTCGGTTGCGCCGGTCGTTTCTGGATAGGCGCCGCTCGGGTCCTGCAGGTCGGTCGTGACATTGCCGTCCTCGTCGATGGCGAAGACATGCCCGTACGACTCCCCTAGCGGAATGAAGGATCGCGGCAGTCTCAGCATCACCTTTCGAATGAACGGCCTCTGGGCCAGGCTGTCCGCTGCCGGGTTGCGCGGCTTGAACAGGCCGACCCAGATGCGGCCATCGCGTCCGCGCATCAGGTTGTCCGGATAGCCGGGGAGATTGTCGACCAGCACCCGCGCCTGCGGCGAGCCGCTTCGCACGTCGAGATCGCTCGCCCGGCCGTCGATCTTCCAGATGCGGTAGCGGCCCGTCTCGTTCACAAACAGGGTATGGCCGTCGGAGGATAACGCGATCCCGTTCGCAAAAGAGAGGCCGTGGGCCACGATGCGTGTTTTTCCGGTGGCAGGGTCGTAGTCGAGCACACGGCCGGTGGCGGCCTGCTCCATGATGTCGAGCACGCTCGCCCCATACGTGCCGCCCCAATCCGCGGGAGAGAAGCGCGTGGACGCATCGGTGAAGTAGATCGTTCCGTCCGGCGCCACGACGACCGCGTCGGCAAATCGGATCGGATCATCCGGGGCGACGTGATCGGTCAGAACAGTTACCTGGTTTTCCGCTGTGATGGCCAGCAGCCCCTTGAGAGCGTCGGCGGCGATCATGCGGCCTTGGGCATCGAAGTCGAAGCCAAGCACGCGCCCGCCCGTGTTTGCGAACACCTCCTGCTTGGCCCCGTCCGGCTCCATCCGGATCAGGTTGCCGCTCATCATCGCGGCGTACAGCTTGCCGTCCGGCCCAATCGTGATGTGCTCCGGGCCGATCTCGCTTCCGGTGTCGATCATATTCAACCCGGCTAAGAGCGTGTTCGGCGCATAAGCGCCGGTAAAGCCCGGCGGAGCTGGCGCCTGCCAGGAAACGGGCTCTGCGGGAATTGGCCAGAGGCACAGGTAGCCAACGACCCCAACTAGCACCAGCGCCGCCACGGCAGCGGCCTTGCGGAATGTCGGAAGCAGCGCGCTCATGCTCTGTCGCCCAGGGTTGGCGAAGTCGGTGCACCCTCCGGAAGGATGGCAGGCCTCGCGCCGTTATGATCCGTAATATGACTATCAGTCAGGGGCAGCCCGTGTCTTTGGGAAACGTGCGAAAGTTCTCACGGGGGGCATCGTCGGAAAGCCGGGAAAGATCGAGTGCGAGTAGCGACAACGGCTACACACTGTCTCTGAAAACGCGCATTGCTCATTGGGTGTCTTCTTCCCATCTTCCTTACGCGGACTTGAGACATCTCATGCGAATGCAATTCGGCGCTCCAAGGGTCTCTGCCGTTTCAGGGGCAGCATGAAAAAGATCGGTTTTCTCTCTTTCGGTCACTGGACGCCCTCGCGCCAGTCCGGCACTCAATCGGCGTCAGACGCGCTGCTCCAATCCATCGATCTCGCGGTGGCGGCCGAGGAGCTTGGCGCCGACGGCGCCTATTTCCGCGTGCACCATTTCGCCCGCCAGCTCGCCTCCCCATTCCCTTTGCTCGCGGCGGTCGGCGCCAAAACGAGCCGCATCGAAATCGGCACCGCCGTCATCGACATGCGTTACGAGAACCCCTTTTACATGGTGGAGGATGCCGGTGCGGCCGACCTCATCGCCGGCGGCCGTCTGCAACTCGGTATCAGCCGCGGCTCGCCCGAGCAGGTCATCGATGGCTGGCGCCATTTCGGCTACGCGCCGGCCGGGGGTGAGACCGAGGAGGACATGGCTCGTCGCCATGCGACGCAGTTCCTAGATCTCCTGCGTGGCGAAGGTTTCGCTAACCCCAATCCCAGGCCAATGTTTCCGAACCCGCCTGGCCTGTTGCGGCTCGAGCCCTATTCCGAAGGCCTGCGCGACCGCATCTGGTGGGGCGCGGCCTCGAATGCGACGGGCGTCTGGGCCGCCAAGCTCGGGATGAACCTGCAAAGCTCGACGCTCAAGTACGATGAGAGCGGGAAGCCCTTCCACGTCCAGCAGGCTGAGCAGATCCGCGCCTATCGCGCCGAATGGAAGGACGCGGGCCACACGCGCGAGCCCCGCGTCTCGGTGAGCCGTAGTATCTTCGCACTCGTCACCGACCGCGACCGTGCCTACTTCGGACAGGGCGAGGAAAGCCGCGATCAGATCGGCTTCGTCGACGACAAGGCGCAGGCGATCTTCGGGCGCAGCTATGCCGCCGAGCCGGACGTGCTTGTCGAGCAGCTCAAGAAGGACGAGGCCATCGCGGAAGCGGACACGCTGCTTCTGACCGTGCCGAACCAGCTCGGCGTCGAGTACAATGCCCACGTGATCGAGGCGATCCTCACTCACGTCGCGCCGGCTCTCGGCTGGCGTTAACGCAAACGTCGACTGATTAGCCGTAACGACGACGTGACGCAGACCACTGACGATCCGCCGGGTTAATCTGGTTGAGAACGCGACCGGCCAGAATTTACGGGCGGCGTTCCGTGGAGGGTCAGTTGAAAATTTGGCAGCCAGTGGGCCCCGGCGTGCGCGCCGCCGACGCGGAGAGGCCGACTGTTGCCAACACCTCGCACGGTCCGGCGCAGTTCGTGTCGGTCGGAGAAGGTCCGGCAATCCTGGCGCTGCATGGCGGCATGGGTGGTTACGACCAAGGGCTGCTTCTTGCGCGCGCTGCACTGCCGGACGTCGCCCGCTTCCACGTGATCTCGGTCTCGCGGCCAGGCTATCTCGGCACGCCGTTGAAATCCGGCGAAACCCCCGAAGAGCAGGCTGACATGTGCGCCTATCTTCTCGATCGCCTCGGCGTCGAAAGCTCCTTCGTCATTGCCGTTTCCGCCGGAGGGCCGTCAGCGCTGCAGTTTGCCCGACGGTATCCGTCGCGCTGTGCGGGCGTGATCCTGGTTTCGTGCTGCACGGGGCAGCTTGATGTCCCGCCGCAAGTCGCGTCGAGAATTCCGTTCATGAAGATCCTGGCGAAATTTCCCTGGCTCGCCGCTTTGATGCAGATGCGTCGCGACAGGGATCAGGATCGCGCGGCGATCCGTGCCATTTCCGATGAAGCCGTTCGGGCTCGCACCCTTGAGCATCCCGACGCAGGCCCGATGTTGCGAGAGCTGCAATCGAGCACCATGAGCAAACTAGGCCACCGGCTCCTCGGCACGTTGAACGACATTGAGCAATTCCGTGCACTTCCGCCGTTGCCGATCTCTGGAATAACGGTTCCCATCCTGGTTGTTCACGGTACGGGCGATCGCGTCGTGCCCTTCGCCCACGCAAAGCGCGTAGCTGATGAGGCGCCGAACGCCGAGCTCTTGGCGATCGCAGGCGGAGAGCATGTGAGCATCTTCACCCACATCGATGAAGTTCGCGCCAAGGTCGAAGCATTCCTCACCAAATCAAACGTTACGGCGGCATCCGCCTAGTGCCCCTTGCGTGGACGGCATGGAGAACATATAGTGAACAACTATGGAGCACCGCCTCACTAGAAAGCTTCGCATTCTTGCCGATGCCGCCAAATACGACGCCTCGTGTGCGTCGTCCGGCGCTCCCAAGAGGTCGGCTGGAGTTGATGGCCTGGGCTCGACGAGCAACGGCATCTGTCACGCCTACACGCCGGACGGTCGCTGCGTTTCGCTGCTGAAAATCCTGCTCACCAATTACTGCCTGTTCGATTGCGCATATTGCATCAACCGGCGCTCGTCGAACGTTGCCCGGGCGCGCTTCACCGTCGACGACGTGGTCTCGCTCACCATCGAATTTTACAAGCGCAACTACATCGAAGGGCTTTTTCTCTCCTCAGGCATCATTCGCTCTCCCGACTACACGATGGAGCAGCTGATGCTGGTTGCGAAGAAGCTGCGCCGCGACCATGGCTTCGCTGGTTACATCCATTTGAAGACGATCCCCGAGGCGAGCCCTTGGCTGATAGAGCAGGCGGGCCTGTGGGCCGACCGGCTGTCGGTCAATCTCGAGCTGCCGAGCGAGCAGAGCCTGAAGCAATTTGCACCCGAGAAGAACGGGGCCTCCATCAAGGGTACGATGGGCCAGATGCACGAGCGCATCACGGAAGCCCGCGCCGAGAAGCGCCGTTTTTCGCCGGCCGGACAGAGCACGCAGCTCATTGTCGGCGCCGACCAGACTTCCGACGCGGCCGTGCTTGAAACCAGCGCCGGTCTCTATCATAGCTACGCCCTGAGCCGCGTCTATTACTCGGCCTTCAGTCCCATTCCCGAGGCGAGCTCGACACTGCCCTCGAAGCCGCCGCCCCTGCAGCGCGAGAACCGGCTCTATCAAGCCGACTGGCTGTTGCGGCACTACGGCTTCAGCGTCGATGAAATCGCGTCCGGCGGCGAGAACGGCATGCTGGATCTCGAGATCGATCCCAAGCTGGCCTGGGCGCTCAAAAACCGTGATCGCTTTCCCGTGGACGTCAATACGGCCGATCGCGAGCTTCTGCTGCGCATCCCCGGGCTCGGCACGCGCGCCGTCGACGGCATCATCTCAGCGCGCCGCTACAGAACTCTGCGCCTCGCCGATATCGAGCGCCTGACGCGGGCACTGAAGCGGGCACGTCCATTTATCATCGCGGCCGACCACCGCCCCACGCGTTTGATCGACCGCTCCGGCCTTCGCCAAATGCTGGTTCCGCGCCGGCGCCAACTCGATCTGTTCGCATGATGCCGCGCCGCGTCGAGCTGAAGCCCGGTGCCGACCTCGCAGGTTTTCGCCGCGCCGTTCGCGCACTCGTTGGCGATGCCGTCGTGCCGAATGATGTGATTTGGGATACGAGCGACAATCCCGGCCTCTTCGAAGCGGAGACGTCTGTCGAAGCGCCGCCGATCTCGCTCCCACGATCCACCTGCGAGCTCATCGAGCTCGTCGTCTGCCACCTCGGCCTGGAGAGATACGCCGAGCTTTATACTTTGATCTGGCGGCTGCGGCATGGCGAGCCGCATCTACTAGAAGTGCCGAGCGATCCGCTCGTTCAAAGTCTGGAGATGAAGCGCAAGGCGGTTCGCCGCGACTTGCACAAGATGCACGCCTTCCTCCGTTTCCGCCGCACCGAAGCAGAGAGTGGCGACGAACGGTTCGTCGCCTGGTTCGAGCCCGACCACTTCATTCTCGAGGCGACCGCCGGCTTCTTCGTTGATCGCTTTCGCGCTCTCCACTGGTCGATCCTGACGCCAATGGGATCACTGCATTGGAACCGGGAGCGCCTGGTCGTTGGTCCGCCGGCCCGCCGCGAAGACGCTGTCCAACATGATCCCTTCGAGAACGGCTGGAGCGCCTACTACGAAAGCACCTTCAATCCCGCCCGGCTCAACGTGCGGGCGATGCGGGGCCATATGCCCAAAAAATACTGGCGCAACATGAACGAAGCGCAGGCCATTCCGCATCTAGTCCATTCGGCGCCTTCGCGCGTTAAGGAGATGATCGAACGCGAGGCCGCCATGCCCCTCAAGAGAAATCCTGACAAAGCTGTCGCCGCCATGTGGGACAAGGAGCCCAAGACGCTGTCGGAGCTTAACGCCATCATCGCGGCCTCCGAGCCTCTCGTGCCGGGCACAACGAGGGCCGTGCTCGGTGAGGGTCCGATCGGAGCCTCGATCGCTTTTGTAGGTGAGCAGCCGGGTGACCAGGAGGATCTGCAAGGTCGCCCCTTTGTGGGGCCGGCCGGTCAGCTTCTCACCCGCGCCATGACCGAAGCCGGGATCGACCGCAAAAGCGTTTACGTCACCAATGCCGTTAAGCATTTCAAATTCGAGCAGCGTGGCAAGAAGCGTATCCACCAGAAGCCGACCGCCGGCGAGATCAAGCACTACCGCTGGTGGTTGGAAAAGGAGCTGCAGCTCGTTCGCCCGCATCTGATCGTGGCGCTCGGCGCCACGGCGGTTCAAGCGCTCGCCGGCAGAGCCCTTCCGATCACGCGCTTTAGAGGTCCGGCGGAATTCGACGGCCATGCCGGCTACATCACCGTCCACCCTTCATATTTGCTCCGCATCCCGGATGCTGAGGCCAAGGCGGCCGGCTATCGCGAATTCGTCGCGGACCTTATGGCAATCCATAGCCTCGCGGATACTCACAGGGCGGCATGAGCCGCAGCCTCATGGCCCATGTCCGCGCCCTCGGCACGGGTCGTAGGCCCCTGATCCCGTTGTCTGATGTTCCGTTGCCGGCTGCAAATTAGTTACGGAACAAGAGGCGCCGCTTCCCGTCTTAGTCGGGACTGCTTAGAAAACGATGAGGTTCGCGCCGCATTGCGGCCTGGCAGCATTGCGCAGGGTTTAATCAGCAAAGGGATCAACGGCATGCCTACGATCACGACAAAGGACGGCGTCGAGATTTTCTACAAGGATTGGGGCACGGGACGGCCCATCGTGTTCAGCCACGGCTGGCCCCTCTCGGCCGACGACTGGGACGCACAGATGCTTTTCTTCCTCGGCAAGGGCTTCCGCGTGATCGCCCACGACCGGCGCGGCCACGGCCGCTCGACGCAGACCGGCGACGGTCACGACATGGACCACTATGCCGCCGACCTCGCGGCTGTGACTGCTCATCTCGATCTCAAGGATGCCATCCACGTCGGCCATTCCACCGGCGGCGGTGAGGTCGCGGCTTATCTGGGACGCCACGGCGAAAGCCGGGTCTCGAAGGCGGCGCTGATTAGCGCGGTTCCGCCGTTGATGGTGAAGACGCCGGCCAACCCCAATGGCCTGCCGAAAGCGGTGTTCGACGATCTTCAGGCGCAGCTCGCGGCCAACCGCTCCGTCTTCTACCGCGCGCTCCCGGAAGGTCCGTTCTATGGCTACAACCGCCCGGGCGCGAAGCCTTCGGAGGCGATCATCGCCAATTGGTGGCGGCAGGGCATGATGGGCGGCGCCAAGGCGCATTACGACGGCATCGTCGCCTTCTCGCAGACCGATTTCACCGACGACCTGAAAAAGATCACGGTGCCGGTTCTGGTTATGCACAGCGAGGACGATCAGATCGTTCCCTACGTTGCCGCTGGTCCGATGTCGGCCAAGCTGCTGAAGAACGGCACGCTCAAAACCTACAAGGATTTTCCGCACGGCATGCCGACAACTCAGGCCGAGACCATCAACGCCGACCTCTTGGCGTTCATTCAAAGCTAGAAATCACGAGGCGCCGGGTTCTCCCGGCGCCTCTCATCTCCTCTAAGCGCACTCAAACCGCGACGCGCGCAAATCGCTTCCGGTATTCCGCTGGCGTCACGCCGACATGGCGCGCAAAGGCGCGGCGAAGCGTGTCGGCGTCGGCAAAGCCGCAACTCGTAGCAACCTGCTTCGGCGCCTGTTCGCCGCTTTCGAGAAGGCGCCGCGCTGCAGAAACGCGCGCAGCCTCGACCCAGTTTTTCGGAGTGACGCCCACCTCGCTGCGGAACAGTCTCGCAAAGTGACGGGGGCTGAGATGCATCCGCTTCGCGAGGCTCGAGACGTCGTGATTGAGCGACGGATTGGCAATGACCCACCGCTGCAGTTCCTGCAGCGCGGAGCGTCCCGCGGGCGCCGCCTGCTGCTTGCGGCTGAATTGCATTTGCCCGCCCGGCCGCTTGAAGAACATGACGAGCTGGGCCGCCACCTTCATCGCTATGTCGCGTCCAAGATCCTCTTCGACGAGCGCGAGCGCGAGATCGAGCCCGGCAGTGACGCCGGCCGCGGTTCTGAGACGGCCATCGCGGATATGTATGGCGTCCTTTTCCACGGTAATCTTCGGATAGGCTTGCGCCAGCCGCTCGGCGACGCCCCAGTGCGTCGTAACCCGCCGGCCGTCGAGAAGCCCGGTTGCGGCGAGGAGAAATGCTCCGGCGCACACCGAGCCGTAGCGCCGCGTCTTCGGCGCGACATGCCTGAGCCACTCCACGGCGCGAGCATCCGGAGTGACGACGTCCGCATTCGGGCATCCCGCAACGAGTAGCGTATCGATGTCCTCCGCGCCGCCCTTTCCGATCACGAGATCAGGCACGAGCCGGACGCCGGACGAGCTGCGTATAGGCCCCGTAGCGCTAGCCACGATCACGAGGCGATAGGCCTCGCGGCCGACTTGAGCATTGGCCTCGGCAAAAACATCGAGGGGGCCTGAAACGTCGAGAAGCTGAACGCCGGGCATGGCGACAATCGCGATCGTCTTCGTCGCGGCCTCGCGTCGTGGAGGTCTGTTGGTCACCGCATTTGTCTGTTTTTGCTACATTGCAGCAATTGCAGACAAGGATGCCTCACACCTATCGTTCTGGCCAGCAAGAAATCCAGGAGGCCAGCATGACAGTCATCACCCTCGAAGGCGTGGGCATTCCCGACAGCAAACTTTGCCGCGATATCACAGCGGTTGTGCGCGACACCGAATCCGACCTGCTCTTTCATCATTCGAGCCGCGTCTTCTTCTTCGGTGCCCTCGCCGGCAAGCATCGCGGCCTGAACTTCGATCCAGAGCTTCTCTATGCCGGCGCCATGTTCCACGACATGGGCCTGACGCATAAGCACAGCAGCCCGAATGAGCGTTTCGAAGTCGACGGCGCCAATGCCGCGCGTGACTTCCTCAAGAGCCGCAGCATCTCCGAGGCGGATATCGATCTCGTCTGGACGGCGATCGCGCTGCACACGACGCCCGGCATCCCGCAGCACATGCATCCCGTGGTGGCGCTCGTCACCGCCGGCGTCGAGATGGACGTGCTCGGGCTGACTTACAAGGAATACAGTGACCTCGAGCGCAATGCCGTCGTCGCAGCGCACCCACGCACCCCGCACTTCAAGGAAGATATCATCCAGGCCTTCTACGACGGCATAAAGCACAAGCCGGAGACGACGTTCGGCAACGTCAAGGCCGATGTCCTGGCTGACAAGGATCCGCACTTCAAGCGCGGCAACTTCTGCAGCGTCATCCGCGGCTCATGCTGGCATGGATGACCCGAACGGCTTCTGACGCGCTGAAACTGCGAATGGCGTGATGCGAGTCCCGCCATTTCGCGTACGGAAGGTGCGGAAACGAATAATTTCTTCGTTCAGAGCTTAAGCGGCTGCAACTTTTGACGCAGCCGGCAGTTGCCACATTTAAGCACAGAATCAGGTGGTTGGTGCCTCCCGTTGGTTAACGGCTAGGGACACTAGATGAAGCGCGCTGCAGATCGCACATCGTCGCAACTTTTCACGGCTCTTATCGCTGCGAGTATTGGCCTGACCGCGCTCGCAGGCGCCGCGTTCGCAAAGAAACCGGGGGCGACGTACTGCTACAATGGTGTCTGCCATCGCGTGAAGACGATGGCGGAGATGCAGGGCTTGGTGGGATTCGAGGAAGTCGTCACCGCCTCCTTCTATGACAACTGCAAGGTTGATCCCCACAATCCATGCACGCTTCTCTCATCAGGCGAGGAAATGCGTGCCGATCTGCCCGACAACGCGGCGAGCCCGGTCTATCCGAATGGGACCATATTGGCTCTCGTGAACCCCAAGACCGAGGCAATGGCGCTCGTCCGCATCAACAACTCCGGGCCCTATGTGAAAGGGCGCATGCTGGATGTATCTCGCGCGGCGGCAGAGCAACTCGGCTTCGCCAAGTCCGGAATCGCCCGTCTGAAGGTAACGGTGATCAGCGGTCCGCTGGGCCAGCAGGCGCAGGCCGCGAGCCAGCAATGACGATCACGATTTACGGAATCCCGAACTGCGACACGATGAAGAAGGCCCGCAGCTGGCTTGCCGATCACGGCGTCGATTATGCGTTCCATGACTATAAGTCCGCCGGCATTGATCGCGGGCGGCTCGAGAAATGGAGCAAGAAAGTTGGATGGGAGACGCTGCTCAATCGCGCCGGCACCACCTTCCGCAAGCTCTCCGACGCCGACAAGCAGGAGCTCGACGAGAAAAAGGCCGTTGGGCTGATGCTGGCGCAGCCGTCGCTCATCAAGCGACCGGTGCTGGATCTCGGCGGCGGCAAATTGCTGGTCGGCTTCAAGCCCGAAATCTATGGCGAAGCCTTCGCCGCGCATCGTTGAGATAGGAAAACGGACCCCTTAAAAAGCTTGATCCTCCAGGATGTGCGGCATCCGGGAGGATCAAGCTTTGAGGGGCATAGACGGGACAGGTGTGCGGAGCCTGTCCCGTCCATTGACGTCTCGAAGATCGATACGCAGAACTACTCGAGACGTTGGCAGCGGTTGCTATCTGCTTACGCGGGGACATCAGCAGCATTGTTCCGCAGCCCGAGGACAACGGGCGAGCTGCGGCTTTATTTCCACCCTTGGGGTGGATCCTGTGGAAAAAAATGCACAAAAGGCACGGTAGGGCCCCCCAGCGGGGGAACTGGGGGGCCGACCGTGCGGTTTTGAGCGCCGGGCCCAAGGTACGAGGGGGAGGGACCGGGCCGGTGGCGCTCGGCTGCCAATCCCGGGGGGAGGGGTTTTTGGCAGCAACAATGGGAGCAACAGCGGGGAGTTCGCTTTGGTTCCCATGGCAAGAGAAATAGCTGGATAGAACTCGGCGCGCTGTTCCCTGCGTGACTCCCCCAAATAAACGGGCGTCAATCCAGGTCTGCAACCTCTGCGGGATCTCCGCCCTTCATGCGATGCATGAGGGTCGCTTCGATGAAGGGATCGATATCGCCGTCGAGAACGTCGGAGGGGCTGCTGCTCTGCGTTCCCGTCCGGAGATCCTTGACCAGCTGGTAGGGTTGAAGAACGTAGGACCTGATCTGGTGTCCCCAGCCGATGTCCGTCTTCGCCGCCTGTTCCGCGTTGGCCTGCTGCTCGCGCTTTTTGAGCTCGAGCTCATAGAGCCTGGCCTTGAGGCGCTTGAAGGCGATGTCCTTGTTTTGATGCTGTGAGCGCTGCTCCTGCGCAAAGATCACGATGCCGGTCGGCCTGTGCACGAGGCGCACCGCCGATTCCGTACGGTTGACGTGCTGACCGCCGGCGCCGCTCGAGCGGGCGAAGCTAACGTCCACATCCGCGGGGTTGACCTCGACATCGATGGAATCGTCCACGACCGGATAGACCGTCACGGATGCGAAGCTCGTGTGGCGGCGCGCGTTGGAATCGTAGGGCGAGATGCGCACGAGACGGTGCACGCCTGCTTCCGTCTTGAGCCAGCCGAATGCGTTGTCGCCTTCGATTTCAAGCGTAGCGGACTTGATGCCAGCTTCTTCGCCCGGGCTTTCGTCGATGAGCTTGACCTTATATCCGCGGCGCTCCGCCCAACGCATGTACATGCGCGTCAGCATCTGCGCCCAGTCCTGGCTCTCGGTGCCGCCTGCGCCGGCATGAACTTCCACGTAGGTGTTCATTCCGTCGGCTTCGCCGGAGAGCAGAACTTCGACGCTCTTTCGCTGCAGCTCCTCGTCGAGATGCCTGAGTGCGGCCTCGCCTTCGACGACCGTCTGCTCATCGTCCTCGGCCTCGCCGAGTTCGATCAGAGTGACGGTGTCGGAGAAGTCGCGCTCGAGGCGACGGAACTCCGTCAGCGAATGCTCGAGCTGCTGACGCTGACGCATGACTTTCTGCGCCGTCGCCGGATTGTTCCAGAGCGCCGGATCTTCGGCGCGGCGGTTGAGGTCGTCTAGACGAGCTTCAGCCTGATCCGGGTCAAAGATGCCTCCTCAAGAGGACGAGCGCCTCTTGAATCGAGCTAACGAGTTTCTGCGCTTCAGCGCGCATCGCTGCCTCCCGGTGGCATGAGATGTTGGGGATCACGCGTACATATAAGTGGAGTGCTCACCGCTGTAAACGCGGTGCGCAACGTGACGCATGAACGAGTGCGTGCGGTCAGGACGGCGACGCTACCACATGCCGCCGCGACCGCCGCCGTATCCCGGTCCGCCCGGCGGCGCTGGTTGCCAGCCGCCCTGGGCTGCTTCTTCCGGCCCGCTTGCCGACGCTGCGGGATCCGAAAAACCGATGACGGAATAGGCGTCGTCCGGCTCTTCGTTCGGTTTGAACGCCTCGACGATGGCCTGTGGATCGTCCGGGCTCGCTCTGAGGCCGGTACGCAGGTTGACGCGAACGAGCTTGATGCCCGGGGCGACGCGGAACGGCGTGGCCGGCGTATCCGCGAGAGCCATCTTCATGAACGAGCCGAAGATCGGCGCAGCGATGTGGCCGCCGGTGTTGCCCTTGCCCATGGGACGCGGGTTGTCGTAGCCGACGAACACGCCGACGACGAGGTCCGGCGTGTAGCCGATGAACCAGGCGTCCTTCTCCTCGTTCGTCGTGCCGGTCTTTCCAGCCAGCGGGCGGTTGAGCGCCTTGAGCGAAGTGGCCGTGCCGCGCTGCACGACGCCCTCCATGATCGACGTGACTTGATACGCCGTTAGGGGATCGACGACCTGCTTGCGGTCATCAGGCACGTCAGGCTCTTCCTGGTTGGCCCACGTCTGCACTTGGCAGTCGGCGCATTGACGAGCATCGTGGCGCCAGACCGATCTTCCCCACCGGTCCTGAATACGGTCGATGAGCGTCGGACGCACGGTCTTGCCGCCGTTCGCGACCATGCAATAGGCGGTCGCCATCCTGAGCAGCGTCGTCTCGCCGGCGCCGAGCGACATCGACAGCACAGGCAGCAGATCGTCGTAGATGCCGAAGCGTTTGGCGTACTCGCTGATGAGCGGCATGCCCATGTCCTGGGCAAGACGCACCGTCATCTGGTTGCGGGACTTCTCGACACCGACGCGCAGCGTCGTCGGCCCGTTCGGTTCGCCTTCCTTCTCGTAGTTCTGCGGCTTCCAGATCTCCTGGCCCGGGCCTTGGTCGATCTCGATAGGTGCGTCGAGGATGATCGATGTCGGCTTGTAGCCGTTATCGATTGCCGCAGCATAGACGAACGGCTTGAACGCAGAGCCCGGCTGCCGCTTCGCTTGCAGCGCGCGGTCGAACTGGCTCATGGCGAATGAGAAGCCGCCGACCTCTGCGAGCACGCGGCCGGTATGAGGATCCATGGCGATGAGACCGCCGCTGACTTCGGGGATCTGCATCAGCGACCACGCGCCGGCCAGGTTGTTCTCGTCCTTCGGCGCGACGTAGATCACGTCGCCGGGGTTGAGGATGTCGGTGACGGCCTTGGCCTCGGTGCGCTTGCCGAGCACCTTCGCCCACTTCACTTCGGCGAGCGTCAGCTCTACCGCATGACGCTCGGCGGTGAGCTTGCCATCTTGCTGGCGCGCCGGCTTTAGGCCAACCACCGCCTTAGCCTTTTCCGCCGAGAGCACGACGCCGAGTCGCCACGGCGCGATATCTGATGGGCTGTCGGTCGCGCCGAGCGGCACGCCCCAGTCTCCGGAGACGTCGATCTTTGCCACCGGACCGCGCCAGCCCTGCTTGCGATCGAACTCGACGAGACCGTCGATCAGGGCCTTGCGGCCCATCTGTTGCATCTTGGGGTCGAGCGTCGTGCGGACGGAAAGGCCGCCTCCGTAGAGCTTGTTCTCGCCGTATTCGGCCAGCAGCGAGCGGCGGACTTCCTCGGCGAAATACTCAGCCGCAAAGATGTGCGCTCCGCCTGTGCGGAAATTCACGGTGAGCGGCTTCTGCCTCGCGGCCACCGCTTCCTCGTTGGTGATGTAGCCGTTCTCGGCCATCTGGCCGATGATCCAGTTCCGCCGGTCGGTGGCTTTCTCCTTCTGGCGGAAGGGGTGATAGTTGTTCGGGGCCTTCGGTAGAGCCGCGAGATACGCGACCTCCTCGACGGTGAGGTCCTTGAGCTCCTTGTTGAAATAGGCGAGCCCCGCCGCGGCGACACCATAGGCGCCGATACCGAGATAGATCTCGTTCAGATAGAGCTCGAGAATCTTGTCCTTGCTGTAGGCCCGCTCGATGCGGATGGCCAGAATGGCTTCCTTGACCTTGCGTTCGAGCGTGCGATCGCTCGTAAGCAGGAAGTTTTTTGCAACCTGCTGCGTAATCGTCGACGCGCCCTCGGCGCGCCGGTCGCCGCCATGAAGCTTTGTCTCGACCATTTTGTAGACGGCGCGCGCGATGCCCGTCATGTCGAGGCCGCCGTGCTCGTAGAAGCGCTTGTCCTCGGCTGAAAGGAACGCCGCGATGACGCGCTTGGGTATGGTGTTGATGGGCACGAAGATGCGCCGCTCGCGCGCATACTCGGCGATCAGCGAACCGTCATGCGCATGGATGCGGGTCATGACCGGCGGCTCGTACTTGGCGAGGCTCTCGTAGTCAGGCAGATCCTGCGACACGCGCCACAGCAGGAAACCTGCGGTTGCGGAGCCAACCAGGAACAGCACGACGAATGCGCCGAAGCTGAATCCAAGGAAGCTCAACAGCAGGCTTTTACGCCGCCGCTTGGCCTTCCGCGGGTTCAGTTGTGGTGGAGGTATAGGGGCTCGCATCCGCCTCGTCCGCTCGACGGCGATTTATGATTGGGTACTAATCCGCTTTTTGCGCTGCGGCAACTCACGGTTCAAAAAAGGACAATACCACGGAATGTGGCATCACGTCGTCGGGTGAAGCCCAATCTGGATAACATTGCCCTAGAACTCTAAGTCCTGACGCCGCAGGCAAAATATGAAGCATCAATTCAGCTGTCTGAGCATGTCGTCGGCCCTCGCCGTCGCAGGCTCCTGGCCGCATGCGACGATCTCGACCGCCGGGGCCTTCTCGCCGGAGCTTAACACTCGACAATTAGGGCGCGCTGGCCTCGCGCTTGCTGAAATAGTCGTCCACAGCCTGGGCGACTGCGGTCGCCACCTGCTTCTGCCATTCCGCCGAGTTCAAGAGCTTCTCATCCTCGAGGTGGCTGAGATAGCCGAGCTCCACCAGCACGGAGGGGGAGTGCGTCTGCTTCAGCACCTTGAACGCTGCCGAGCGCTGCGGATCGCGGGAGAGTTTGACGCTCTGTTTCAGCTTCCGCACCAGCACGTTGGAGAAGTCGGCCGAAAAATTTGCGGTCTCGCGTTTGAGAAGGTCGATGAGGATGTTCTTCACCTGATCGGCTGCCTCGCCCTCGGTGGCGGTAAGGCCGGCCGCAAGGTCCGCGGCATTTTCCTTCTCGGCCATGATGCGCGCCTGTTCGTCGGATGCTCGCTCCGACAGCGTGTAGACCGTCGCCCCCCGGATCGACTGTTGGAAGCCGGAGCCAGCGAGTGAATCCGCATGTAGAGAGATGAAGAGGTCGGCTCCCGCCTCGTGCGACGCTTTAAGTCGCTGATCGAGCGAGATGAAAATGTCGGACGTGCGGGTCATGTGGACGTCATAACGTCCGCGCGCCAAGAGTATCTTGCGCAGTTCCTTGGCGACGAGCAGCACGACGTTCTTCTCGAGAAGGTTGTTGCTGCTGACGGCCCCTCCGTCGATGCCGCCGTGGCCGGGATCGATCACGATCACCGATTTACCGCGGGCCTTGGGCTTCGTGGGGGGCTCGGCTGGGAGCGGCGCAGATGGAGCGGCCGCCTGCGGACGGTTGGCGCCCGTGCCCTGGCCGAAGCTTTCGGCCGCGGTCGCGACGAGTTCGAACGTGAAAATGATACCGGAGCCTTTTCCGGCTGCGGTCATGGCCGCCCGTTCGATCCTGACCGGACCTGTCGTATCGATGACGATGCGCGCTTTGCGCTCTGCAAAAAGTCCGTAGCGAAACGCCTTCACGAGCCCGAGCGACTCTTGTCCGGCGCCTTCAGGGATGCGGAACGTGACGTCGGGCAGATCGACGATGACGCGATAAGGGTCTGAGAGCGTGAAAATCTCGGCCGTGACGCCTTCCGAAAGTTCGAGACGGAATGTCGTCCGCGTGGCGTCGCCTCCGAGTGACGCCCCCGTGGCCGTGACATGCTTGGCGGGAGCCGCTGTTGCGGCCGCGCGTTGCGGGCCGGGAGATGTTGACGAACGCGCCTCGCGGGGAACTTGCAACGCATCTGCAACACGCGCAGGAGCGAGCACGATGGCGAGCCCGAGCAGCGCGCGCCACGCATGTCGCCAAAGACTGGCCAAGTCGACGCCCCTCACGCCGTGTATCCCCTCATTGCGGACCCAAAAAATCGAGTGGGAACTGCAAGTTACGCCACATTTGTGTGTGGCGCGCAAGACATAGTTAAAGCTCCGCAGAGCCCCCCGCGGCAATCGGCTTATAACACCCTTGCCACCTGCATCGTGAACCCGTACAAATTGAAATGCATCGCGTCGAGTACGTCCCTTCAAGCGATCGCTTTCGGCTGTTGATGACCTGAACCCTCCTGGGTCGGCAGCGCAGCTCTAGATCGCTCAAGTCCTGCAAGTGGATGATGCACGCGGTACGATGGCAGGGTGGCGGCGCCTATGGATCGGCAGCATTTCGCATCGGCTAGTTGGCCTGAGCGAAGCGCCGAAGGCACCTCCTAATTGCCTAGGCCATGAGCAATCTCGGCAGCGATGCGCCGTGCTCGGTCGATAGGATCCACGAAAGGGGATATCTCGCGCGCGCGGCAAGAGGACTTGGCAGACATGCATCGGCCCGGGCGCCCTCCGGCCCGTGATGTTTGCTCCTGACACGGACCAGGCCCGGCGCGGCCGCTCTGCCGCAATTGTGTCAGATGTTTCGCGCCAGTCTGAAACTCGCGCTCCCAACCGATGCGTGAGCCCCGCACCGAGGACCCGTACGTCTACATATGCACAACGACCGCGCAGTTCAGCTCAAGGCCACCGGGATGTTCGAGTCCCGCGTTGGCGCGCGTCCGGCCCATCCGGATGCAGGCCGACTTCGCACCCGACCCATCAATCATCTTTTCCCGTCCACAAACGAAACAAAGGCGCGCGCCACGACGAGGCCGCCTGTCGCCCCCGGCATCCGTGCCGGTTCCGGTAGTTCGGCCTACCGGCGCGCAAAGGATAAAAGAAAATGGCAACTAACAAGATGCTTATCGATGCCACCCACCCTGAGGAGACTCGGGTGGTGGTACTCCGCAACGGCCGAGTAGAGGAATTCGATTACGAGAGCGCCGCTCGCAAACTGCTCCGCGGCAACATCTATCTGGCGAAGGTTACGCGCGTTGAGCCCTCGCTGCAGGCGGCTTTCGTCGACTACGGTGGCAATCGTCACGGCTTCCTGGCCTTCAACGAAATCCATCCCGACTATTATCAGATCCCCATGGCCGATCGGCAGGCCCTCCTCGATGAGGAAGCCGCTGCCGAAGCCGAGGAAGAGGCTGCCGCAGACGCGCGCGCTGAGCGCATGGCCCGCCGTCGCCAGCGCGACGGTGGAAGCCGTTCGTCTGCAGCCCACAGCGACGAGCAGGAGGGCGATGCGCCCGCAGCGCCCCTCGACGACAGCGAGGAGGATGGTGATCACGCTCACGACGATGATCACGATCACGACGACGAGGGCCCGACCACCGTCGCGGCATCCGTAAGCTCATCCGATGATGACGTGATCGTCGAAGAGGTCTCCGAGCCCGAGACGGCCGGCGGCTTCGAGCCCGAGACCGGCGATACGCCGCCGTCGAGCCGCGCCAGCGCCTCGGAGGAAGACTCCGAAGCCGATGCGGCCGACGATGAGGCGCCTGCCGCATCTGAGGCTAACGGCGAGACCGCGGAGAGCGCTGACACCTCCGAAGGCGGTGGTGTGACCCAGGTTGCGGCTCCGGCCGCGGAAGCCGAGACGGTCGAGCAGGTAGGCTCGGAAGATGCGCTCGAGGAATTGCCCTCGCGTCCGCGCCGCCGTCCCAGAAGCTACAAGATCCAGGAAGTCATCAAGCGGCGCCAGGTTATCCTGGTCCAGGTCGTCAAGGAGGAGCGCGGCAACAAAGGCGCAGCCCTCACGACCTATCTGTCGCTTGCCGGCCGCTACACCGTGCTGATGCCGAACACCGCTCGTGGCGGCGGCATCTCGCGCAAGATCACCAATCCGCAGGACAGAAAGCGTCTCAAGGCCATCGCGGCCGAGCTCGAGGTGCCGGAAGGCATGGGGCTCATCATCCGCACCGCCGGCGCGGCCCGCACCAAGCAGGAAATCCGCCGCGACTTTGAATATCTGCTCCGCCTCTGGGAGAGCGTGCGCGACCTGACTCTCGAGAGCACGGCGCCGAGCCTCGTCTACGAAGAGGGCAACCTCATCAAGCGCTCCATCCGCGACCTTTACAACAAGGACGTGGAGGAGATCGTCGTCGCCGGTGAGCATGCTCACAAGGACGCCAAGGACTTCATGCGCATGCTCATGCCGAGCCATGCCAAGAACGTTGTCCTGCATCAGGATTCCGAGCCGCTGTTCACCAAGCATGGTATCGAGCGTCAGCTCAACGCCATGTTCAGCCCCTACGTGACGCTGAAGTCCGGCGGCTACCTCGTCATCAATCAGGCCGAAGCGCTCGTTGCCATCGACGTCAACTCGGGCAAGGCGACGCGCGAGTTCTCGATCGAGGAAACGGCTCTCAACACCAACCTCGAAGCCTCCGACGAGATCGCCCGCCAGCTGAAGCTGCGCGACCTCGCGGGTCTCATCGTCATCGACTTCATCGATATGGAGGAGAAGCGCAACAATCGGGCGGTCGAACGCCGCCTGAAGGACGCGCTGCGCTTCGACCGCGCCCGCATTCAGCTCGGACGCATCAGCCATTTCGGCCTGATGGAGATGTCGCGCCAACGCTTGCGTTCGGGCGTTCTCGAAGGCTCGACGTCGCAGTGCCCGCATTGCCAGGGCACCGGCATCATTCGCTCGACGGAAAGCGTTGCGCTTGCCGTTCTGCGCGGGCTCGAGGATGCGCTCATGGCTGGCGCACGCACGTCGCTCGTCGCCACGACCACGACCAGCGTCGCGCTCTACATCCTCAACAACAAGCGTCAGTTCATCAACGAGATGGAGACCCGCCACGGCATTTTCGTCGCCGTTCAGGCGAGCGACAAGCTGCAGGGTGCCAACTTCCAGATCGAGAAGGGACAGGCCGCGCCGCAGGTTGCGCGTCGTCCCGATCGCGCCGCGGTCAACATGGACTGGGGCTTTGAAGGCGAAACGCCCGAGGTCGTCGAGAGCGATGCCGGAGGTTATCAGGAGGAAGCCGACGAGCCGTCGTCGAGCTTCGGCGAAAGCCGTCAGCGCGAGGACGAAGGTCGCGACGAGCGTGGTGGTGGCGATGGCCGCCGCAGGCGCCGGCGCGGACGTCGCGGCGGCGGTGGTGAGCGAGGCGGCGACCGTGGTGGCGAGCGTCATCGCGACGAGCGCCGTCATAGTGGTCAGAGCAACGGCCACGCGCATGCATTCGACGGCGACGACCACGCGGGCCATGTCCACGACGACATGGACGCGCCTATCGAAGCTGGCGGGGCAGCCGGTTTCGACGATGACAGCTCCGAGGGTGAAGGCACCGGCAGCCGGCGCGAAGCCCAGGGTGGCGAAGGCCGTCAGGGACAGCGCAACGAGGAGGGCGGCGGTCGCCGCCGTCGCCGCGGGCGTCGCGGTGGTCGCCGCGGTCGCGACCGTGCTCGTCAGCCGGGCGAGAACGGCATGAACGGTGAGGCGGATCTCGCCAGCGGTTCATCGGACGACGAGGGATACGACCAGCCGAGAGATGCTGAGCCGAGCGCCTCCGAGGAGCGGGCTCCAGCTCGCCCGGCGCGCGAGTCGAGGCGTTCCGAGGCGGCCGCGGAAGCCGCCCCGGTGCGTGAGGCAGTCAAGGAATCTGCGGCTCAGGCTCCGGCAATCGAACGCGCCGCTGAAGAGGCGCCGCGCCCGCGTCGCTCGCGCAGCAGCGAGGCTTCCGCCCCGGTGGAGCCCAAGCTCGAGCGTGTGGTGGTGTCACCTGATCAGGCCTCCGGGTCCGAAAGCAGCGAGGAATCTTCCGAGCCTGCGCGGCGTGGCTGGTGGCAGCGCCGCCTCGGCGGTTGAATGCACCGCTTGATCTCTCGCTAAGCGATTGATTGTGAAGGGCCGGGATCAACTCCGGCCCTTCATTTTTGGTCACTACCAGCGGGCGCAAAAACACTCCGTGTGAAGAGCGAACGCGGCTTGGGCCAGCTGCGGTAGGCTGCCGCAGCCTTACCACCTTGTCACATTTTCACCATAACCGGCTGGTGATACCGGAACCTCGCGTCCGCTGTTAAGTCCTGGATGTTTCGTCAGAAACACGGCTCATGTGCCGCAACTGGGACACTCGATAACAAGGCGGCGCGCACAAGAGGGGGCGAGGCGCGGGCGTGGGGTCCGCGGGCCCTTGTGAAGCCGCCGCCGCCGTTCATTACGGGAGCAAGTCCAGAACGGCCGCGGGGTAGGGACAAAAGGGGGGTGCCGGGTTCTCCGGCGTCAGACCCCAAGTATGGGAGTATCACAATGAGCAAGCGGATCATCACCGCAGCGCTGGGCGTGTGCCTTGGCGCCTTCGCCATGGCCACTTCTGCCGAGGCACGCCTCGACCACGGTATCGTTGCTTCGCACTATGATGGGGACCGTCGTCCGGCGACCAAGTCTAGCAAGTACTACAAGTCCGGCAAGAGCCAGCGCTCTGCCCGCTATTCCAAGTCGGGCAAGAAGCAAGCCTCCAGAGCCAACCGGGGCAAGTCCTATGGCAACGCCAACATCAGGGGCCGCTCGGTAACGGCGGCCGCGAAGAGCGGCGGCGGTGGCACGTCGCGCGGCTGCTTGCAGCCGCAGGCCAGCGCACTGCTCGGCAAGATCGAAGCCCAGTTCGGTGCAGTTCAGATCATCTCCACGTGCCGTCCCGGCGCCGTCATCGCCGGCAGCGGCAAGCCTTCGAAGCATCGCTACGGCCTTGCCATCGATTTCAACGCCGGTGCTCGCAAGGGTGCGATCGTCCAGTGGCTCATCGCCAATCATCATGCCGGTGGCACGATGACCTACTCGGGCATGAACCACATCCACGTCGATATCGGCCCGCGCTTCGTCTCGCTCGGCAGCCGCAGCCGCGGCTAATACAAAGTGCCGGCCTCGCACGAGGCCGGCACTTTCCTTCTCACGCCATCGCAGCGACTACCTGAGCTTGATCCTGCAAGGTTCAGGCGCGTGCGGTGTTGCGCTTAGCGAGCCGTGGCCAAGCCTTGAGCCGGCGCGCGGCTTCGCGCATGTCGGCCGTCGTGCCGGCGTATGAGAAGCGTATGAAACGGTGCCCGCGCTCTTCATCGAAGTCCGTCCCCGGCGTCGTGGCCACGCCCGTCTCTTCGAGCATCTGGCGCGCGAATGACAGCGCGTCGTCGGTGAAGTCCGAGACATCGGCGTAAAGATAGAACGCACCGTCAGCGGGCGCGATGCGATCGAAACCGGCCTGGCCGAGCTCTTCGAGCAGCAGGACCCGGTTCGCGGCATAGGTCGCCCTGTTGCGCTCGATCTCTTCCTGGCTTTCGAAGGCCCCCATCGCGGCAGCTTGCGACACCGCTGGCGCCGAGATGAACAGGTTCTGTTGCAGCCTCTCGGCCGCGCGCACGAGCCGTTGCGGCACAACCATCCAGCCCACCCGCCAACCCGTCATCGAGAAGTACTTCGAGAAGCTGTTGATCACGATGGCGTCGTCTGAGAAGGCCAGCGCCGTCGCCTCTGCCCCGGCATAGCTGAGGCCATGATAGATCTCGTCGGAGATGAACCAGATCGAGTTGGCGGCTGAATACTGCGCCAGCTCGCGCAGCCTCTCCGGTTCGATCATCGTGCCGGTCGGATTGGCCGGGCTTGCGATCAGAAGTCCGTCGAGCCCTCCTTGGCGATGGAGCGCCGCGATCTGGTCCAGCGTCGGCATCCAGCGCGTCTCGGGTCCGGTCTCGACGATCACAGGACTGCAGCCGAGCGAAGACAGGATGTGCCGGTAGCAGGGATAGCCGGGCGAGGGCAGGGCCACGCGCGCCCCCGCATCGAAAAGCGTCAGGAACGAAAGCACGAACCCGCCGGAAGATCCGGTCGTGACGACGATACGCTCCGGCGCGACGTCGACGCCGTAATGCTCGGCATAATGGCGAGCGATGCGCTGGCGCAGAGGAGCTGTTCCCGTCGCGAGAGTGTAGCCCAGCGTTTCCGTCTCGAGGGCGCGTGCGACGGCAGCGCGTGCGGTTTCGGGAGCAGGCGTGCCTGGCTGTCCGACCTCCATATGAATGATCGACTGGCCCTGCGCTTCGAGCGCCGCGGCCTCGTGCATCACATCCATCACGATGAAGCTCGGCACCTCGCTGCGGCGCGACGCGCCTCGGGCGCCGGCTGATTTCGAACCCGGCTTCCCGCCGTCTTCCATGTGTCATCTCCAAAGTCGTCGCGCCCTGGACCATCATGCTTCGGACCTGGTCACTCCGATCGCCGCACCATCCGTCAGGTGCAGCGTGAATCGGCAGCGCCATCAAGGTCAGGTGCCTTCCTTTGGCCCCATTGTAACGCGCTCATGCCTGCTAGGTTTGTGCCCAGCGTTGCTTCGGCATGGGGTACGCTTGAATTACAAAATATCAAGGCGGAACGAACGCGAGTGTGATGAGCCTTGCGTTGACGTGCGGCCGATCCCTAACTACCGTCAGCGCACTGGGATAAGCCACCTTGATCGCAGGAAAATGCGGGCAATTTCAAAATCATGAGATACGCGATCGCTAGGGCGTTTTTCGGCACGGCGGCTAAGGACCGCTCCAACGGAATGCGCCACTCGAAGAAATATGCATTGAGACCGTTGGCGAATGCGCTGGCAATCGTTGCCACGTGCGTCGGATTTTCGGCACAGGCGTCCGCACAGGGATTGCCGCTCATCCGCGACACGGAAATCGAAGCGCTCCTCAATGACTACTCACAGAAGGTCTTCAAGGCTGCGGGGCTCGGCACCGGTCGCGTGACGGTGCGCATTATCAACAACGACGCCTTCAACGCCTTCGTCGTCGACGGCCGCAACGTGTTCATGCACACGGGCACGCTCATGCAGGCCAATACGCCGAACGAGGTCATTGGTGTGCTTGCACACGAATCGGGCCACATCGCCGGCGGCCACATGGCTGCCCTCCGCTCGCGCATCGCCAAGGATCAGACGCGCGCCCTGTTGATTCAGCTTCTCGGCATTGGCGCCATGATCGGCGGCGCTGTCTCGGGCGGCGACAGCGGCCGCGAGATCGGCAGTGCTGGCCAGGGCGTCATGATGGGCGGCAACGAGCTGATCATGCGCGGCCTCACGGCCGAGCGCCGCTCGCAGGAATCGGCGGCCGACCAGGCTGGCCTGTCGTATCTCAACGCCACGCAGCAGTCCGGCCTCGGCATGCTGACCACGTTCGAGCGCTTCGCTGGCCAGGAACTGTTCTCCGACGCGCAGAAAGATGCGTTTGCGCGCACCCACCCTGTCGCCACCGACCGCCTTGCGCGTCTGCGCCAGCTCGCCGAGTCGAGCCCCTACTTCTCTGCGAAGGATCCGCCAGAGCTGCAGCACCGCCACGACATGATGCGGGCCAAGCTCTCGGGCTACATCGAGCCGCCGACTGTCGTCTTCAATCGTTATCCGGCGTCGGATACGTCGCTCCCTGCCCGCTATGCTCGCTCCGCGGCGCGCTTCCGGCTGGGTGGCCAGGACGCGCTCCAGCAGGCCATTGCCGAAGCCGAAGGCCTCATCCGCACGCAGCCTTCAAATCCGTATTTCTGGGAGCTCAAGGGTGACTTCCTGCAGAAGGCAGGGCGCCCCAAGGAGGCGATCCCCGTTTTGCGCAAGGCGCTGCAACTCAAGAACAACGACGCTCCGCTCATCGGCGTGCAGCTGGCTCAGGTGATGTTGCAGTCGAAGGAACCGGGCTTGGCCGACGAAGCCATCGACCTCTTGCGCAAGGCTGTGACGCGAGAGCCCGACAACGCCACCGCTTACAACACGCTGGGTCAGGCCTATTACGACAAGGGCCTGATGCCTCAGTCCGAGCTGGCGCGCGCCCAGGGCCTTTTCTACTTCGGCGCGCTGAAGCAGGCGCAGGAGTTTGCCAAGAGAGCGCAGGACGCGCTGAAGCCGGGTTCTCCCGATTGGGTCAAGGCCGACGACATTATCAACTATAAGCCTCAGACCTAGAACGAAATCTGATTTTCAGGCAGGGCGACGCCGGGCCCGCCGTTCAACGGAGCATGCATGTCAACGAACGAAACAGATAAAAACAAAGTCTCGCCGGGTCTGCGCTCGGGCGCGCTGGTCGCAATTCCCCTTTTGCTGCTGTTCGGCCTGGGCTTCGTGCTCTTCGGCCGCGGCGAGCCTGCGTCGAACGTGGCCAGCCTGGCCCAGGGCGGCTCGACGCAATTCAGCGACGAGCAGAAGCGCGGCATCGAAGCCGTGATCAAAAGCTACCTGATCAACAATCCCGAGATCTTCCTCGAGGTTCAGAGCTCCCTCGAAGCCAAGATGGCGAAGGATGAGGCCGAGAAGACCAAGGCCCTCGTCTCCCAGCACGGCAAGGAGATCTACCGCGCTGCCGGCGCACCGGTTGCAGGCAACCCCGACGGCGACATCACCGTGGTCGAGTTCTTCGACTACAACTGCGGCTACTGCAAACGCGGCTTCGGCGACATTGCCAAGCTGGTCGAGACCGACAAGAACGTCCGCGTCGTTTTCAAGGAGTTCCCGATCCTTCGCGACGAGTCCGAGCAGGCCTCGAAAGTCGCGCTCGCAGCGAAGATGCAGGGCAAATATTGGGAGGTTCACCGCGCCCTGATCAGCTCCAAGGGCCTGGTCAACGAGGCCGTGGCTCTCAAGGCGGCCGAGGGCCTGGGTCTCGACATGGTTAAGCTAAAGGCTGATATGGCCTCGCCCGAGGTGAAGGCCGAGCTCGATCGGGTCAAGGAGCTGGCCAAGACCCTGTCGATTAATGGAACCCCGCACTTCCTGGTCGGCGACCGCGCCATCGGTGGAGCTCCCGAGAACCTTTACGACCTTCTCGAGACCCACGTGACCGAGCTGCGCAAGACCGGATGTGCCTATTGTTAACCAGACGCCGATAGCCAGCCTGGGCGGGTGTCGCTAGATGTCCCGCCCGGCCTATCGCCGCGTCCGGAAAGCTGCTACGGAGATCGCTGGCGGACCCTCGCGTATCGCGTCGAAGGGGCTGTCAGCGCGGTCGTTTTTCATGCCGGTTTGGCGGGAAAGCGCACCGACACCTCCGGTTCATCCCTGTATAAAGCGCGCCAGACCCGAAACATGGCTAAGCCCGTTTTCGTCCTGAACGGACCCAACCTCAACCTGCTGGGTGTCCGCGAACCCGAGATCTACGGGCGCGAGACCCTGGATGACGTGCGCAAGGTTACCGAGGGGCGCGCCAAGGCTCTCGGGCTGGCTGTGGATTTCCGCCAGTCCAACCACGAAGGCGAGCTGATCGGCTGGATTCAGGAAGCCCGGACAGCGGCTTCGGGCATAATACTGAACGCTGGCGGGCTCACTCATACCTCTGTCGGTATCCTGGATGCCTTGTCGGCGGCCGAGTTGCCGGTTATCGAGGTGCATCTGTCGAATATTTTCCGCCGTGAGAGCTTCCGGCATCATTCCTATGTGTCGATGGCGGCCAAAGGCGTGATCTGCGGCTTGGGTGTGCAGGGCTACGAGTTTGCCGTCGAGGCCATGGCGAAGCTGGTCGCCTAGCTGAGAGTGATGCGCGTGGCCCGGAACAAGATCGATAAGAGCACGAAGAAGAAGGGACGAGAGCGAATGACGTCGAAAGACGATAACGAGAAACCGACCGGCGAGCAGCGCTTGATCCGCGAGCTGGCGGAGCTTCTCAATGATACGGGGCTCTCGGAGATCGAGATCGAGAAGAGCGGCCTCAAGATCCGCGTCGCGCGCACGCTGACCGTCGCTGCCAGCGTTCCCGCTGCCGCTTATGCGGCGCCGGCGCCTCAGGCCGGACCGGGTGGCGCTCCGCCAGGTCCCGCTCCTGCCGTTGCAGGCGGCGATCCCGCCAAGCATCCGGGCGCCGTGAAGTCGCCCATGGTTGGCACCGCCTATCGCTCGCCGGATCCCAAGTCCGCCGCGTTCATCGAGGTGGGCAGCCGCGTGCAGCAGGGCGATACCCTGCTCATCATCGAGGCCATGAAGACCATGAACCAGATCCCGGCGCCGCGTGCGGGCACCGTGTCGGCGATCCTGTTCGAGAACGGGCAGCCGGTCGAGTTCGGCGAGCCACTCGTGATCATCGAATAAGGGAGAACGGCAATAGGCAACAGGCAATAGGCAATAGTGAGTCCATCCTATTGCCCCGTGCCGATTGTCGATTGCCCGAAACAAAGAATGTTCGACAAAGTCCTTATCGCCAACCGGGGTGAGATCGCGCTGCGCATCCAGCGCGCTTGCAAGGAGCTCGGCATCGCCACCGTCGCCGTGCACTCCACAGCCGACGCCGATGCCATGCACGTCCGCCTCGCCGATGAGAGCGTTTGCATCGGCTCGCCCCCCGCGAGCGACAGCTACCTCAACATTCCGCGTCTGCTTGCGGCCTGCGAGATCACCGGCGCCGACGCCGTCCATCCGGGCTACGGCTTCCTCTCCGAGAACGCCCGCTTCGCCGAAATCCTGGAAGAGCATTCGATCACGTTCATCGGACCGACGTCCGAGCACATCCGCATCATGGGCGACAAGATCACCGCCAAGGAGACCGCGAAGAAACTCGGCATTCCCGTTGTTCCGGGCTCAGAAGGCGAAGTGACTTCCGAAGCTCAGGCCCTGAAGATCGCCAAGGAGATGGGCTTCCCGGTTCTGATCAAGGCGACCGCCGGCGGCGGCGGACGCGGCATGAAGGTCGCTCACACCGCGGCTGATCTGGGCATGGCGCTCGCCACGGCCCGTTCGGAGGCCAAGGCCGCGTTCGGAAACGACTCCGTCTACATCGAGAAGTATCTGACCAAGCCGCGACACATCGAGATCCAGGTCTTCGGCGACGGCAAGGGCAACGCCGTGCACCTTGGCGAGCGCGACTGCTCCCTCCAGCGCCGCCATCAGAAAATCCTCGAGGAATCTCCCTCGCCGGCGCTCAACGCGGCCAGCCGCAAGAAGATCGGCGAGACCGTCGCGGAGGCCATGCGCAAGATCAAGTATCGCGGCGCCGGTACGGTCGAGTTCCTGTACGAGGACGGCGAGTTCTACTTCATCGAGATGAACACGCGCCTCCAGGTCGAGCATCCGGTGACGGAGATGGTAACCGGCATCGACCTGGTTTTGGAGCAGATCCGCGTCGCCTCCGGGGCCGATCTCGCCTTCAAGCAGGACGACATCACCTTCTCCGGCCACGCCATCGAGTGCCGCATCAACGCCGAGAACCCGCGCACCTTCCGGCCGTCACCCGGCCAGATCACCTATTGGCACCCGCCCGGCGGCCTTGGTGTCCGCGTCGACAGCGGCGTCTATCAAGGCTATCGCATCCCGCCGTTCTACGACAGCCTCATCGGCAAGCTCATCGTGCATGGCAAGACCCGCGACGAATGCATGATGCGTCTGCGCCGTGCTCTGTCCGAGTTCGTCATCGACGGCATTGAAACCACAATCCCGCTATTCAATGAGCTGATCCGCCAGCCCGACATCACCAACGGGCTCTACGACATTCATTGGCTCGAAAAGTATCTCGGAAAGAACTAAGTTCGAGGGACGAGGGTATTAGAGGCGGACGACTTCGCCGATCCCACCGGGAGGCAACCACCAGGGGAGCCGTTTAGTCATGACGTCGCGCGACGACATCATGATCGAGATCACGCCGCAGGTCCTTCTCAAGGCCTATAGCTGCGGTATATTTCCCATGGCCGAAAGCGCCGACGATCCAGCCCTCTACTGGATCGAGCCGCAGCATCGGGGCATCCTGCCGTTGGATAGCGTGCACGTTCCGCGGCGCCTGGCGAAAACAGTGCGGACCACGGAGCTGACCGTCGCGATCGACCGCGACTATGACGGCGTCATTGCCGGTTGCGCCGCCGAACGTCCGGGCCGCCGCTCCACTTGGATCAACTCCCGTATCCGCTCGCTTTATCGCGACCTCTTCAAGCTTGGCCATTGCCACACGGTAGAGGTCTGGGAAGAAGACCGGCTCGTCGGCGGCCTCTATGGCGTTGCGCTTGGAGGCGCATTCTTCGGCGAGAGCATGTTCTCTTCGGTGCGTGATGCCTCGAAAATCGCGCTGATCTATCTCTGCTCGCGGCTCGTCCATGGCGGTTTTACGTTGCTCGATACGCAGTTCGTCACCGACCACTTGCGCCAGTTCGGCACCATCGAGGTCGATCGCGACGAGTTCCATCGCCGGCTCGATGCCGCTCTCAGCGTCAAGGCGGACTTCCTCCGTCTCGATCCCGCGGCCCCGCGCGAGCAGGTGCTCGAGATTCTGGATCGCGCCCACGCGGGGCATGAATCGTGACGTCCACCAGCCCGCGCGCTTCCCTTGATGGGAATGCGGCCTCTCCAACCAATATTGAGCTCATCGAGACATCCGGCTGGGATGGCTACGCGCTGCTCGACAGCGGCGCAGGGCGCAAGCTCGAGCGCTTCGGCACGGTCGTCGTCGATCGCCCCGAGCCGCAGGCCATGTGGCGCCCGAAACTGTCTGAAAAAGAATGGGCAGGCGCCCACGCGGTCTTTTCCGCCTCCTCCGAGGACGACGAAAAGGGCAAATGGCGCATCGACAAGAAGGTGCCCGAGAGCTGGCCCGTCAAATTGCGCGGCGTCACCATGTCGTGCCGCCTACAGGGCCTCTGGCATCTGGGGTTGTTCCCGGAGCAGCTCCCGCACTGGGAGTGGATGCTGGAGCGCATCAAGGCCGTCAAAGGCGAGAAGCCGCGAGTTCTGAACCTGTTCGCTTATACCGGCGCGGCCTCCCTGCTGGCCGCAGCCGCCGGTGCCGAGGTGACCCACGTCGATGCCTCCAAGAAGGCGATCCAGTGGGCCAAGGACAATCAGGCAGCATCGAAGCTCGACGGCGCCACCATCCGCTGGATGCTCGACGATGCCGCGAAGTTCGTCGCCCGCGAGGTTCGCCGTGGCCGCACCTATCACGTCATCCTGGTTGACCCGCCCAAGTTTGGCCGCGGCCCCGATGGCGAGGTCTGGGATCTGTTCACCGGCCTTCCGGCGCTGATGGCCAATTGCGCCCAGTTGCTGACGAAGGAGCACGCGTCGCTGGTGCTCACCGTCTATGCCATTCGTGCCTCGTCACTCGCCTTCGAGCAGCTTGTGCGCGAGGCCGTTGGCGGTCGCGGCGGCACGTATCAATCGGGTGAGCTTGCCATCCGTGCGGCAGGCGGCGGCTACGCCGTGCCCGCGTCCTTGTTCACGCGATGGTCGTCATGAGCCGGCCGGCACCGCGCGCCATCACCAGCCTCACCAACGACCGCGTCAAGGCCATCCGCGCTCTCGATATGAGGAAGGAGCGCAAGGAGACCGGGCTCTTCGTTGCTGAGGGGGCGTCGATCCTCGTTTCGGCCCGCGATGCCGGCTTCAAACCGTCCGCGCTCGTCTATCAGACCGACGCTGGCGATGGGCCCATCACGCGTGAGCTCGCATCCTGGGCGCTCTCTGCGAAGGCCGAGGTCCTTGAAGTCTCCGAGGCCGTGCTCGCCAAGCTCGCGTCGAAGGAAAACCCGCAGTCCATGCTGGGGGTGTTCCACCAGCGCTGGGCCGAGCTCCCGAAATCGCCAGCTAAGGGCGATTGCTGGCTTGCGCTCGAGGAAGTCCGCGACCCGGGCAATCTCGGCACCATCATCCGCACCGCCGATGCTGCCGGCGCCAAAGGCGTCATCCTCATCGGCAACTGCACCGATCCCTATTCACGTGAATCAGTCCGCGCCACCATGGGATCCGTATTCGCCGTGCCGCTCGTGAAGGTCACGCGCGAGGAGTTCCTCGCCTGGCGCCCCTCGTGGCAGGGCGATGTTGTCGGCACGCATTTGGAAGGTCGCGAGGACGTCCGTCACGCGGATTACAAGCAACCCGTGCTGCTGATCATGGGAAGTGAAGGGCCGGGGCTCTCCGACAGCCTGAAGCGCACCTGCACGCGGCTGGTCAGAATCCCGATGGCGGGTAAGCTCGACAGCCTCAACCTCGCTGTCGCAACGGCGCTGGCTCTGTATGAAATCCGCCGCGCCGACTTGAAAATCTAGTGCTTCTTTTATCCCACATTCGAAGCACGGTAATCAGACTCGAACCCCCAGGGCGTCGAACTGACCTTACGTTACGAACGCCCCGGAGGACGATGCAACACGTGTAAATCTTTAGGCAAGTTTGGACTTCAGCATGGCCAGCACGAGCGCGAGGATGCCGCCGCTCACGCCGCCGGTTGCGAAGGCCGAGACGATTGTGCCGATATCCATGCCCGATGCTGCAGCCGTGGTCCCCATGCCAAGTAGAGGGCCCAGGATCTGTCCGCCGATACCGCCGCCGATGGCGCCAGCCAGCGTATTCCCCAACGTGCCGAGACTGTCATTCTTGGTCGCGGCGGCTGCGGCATTGCCGCCTAACGCACCGCTCACAAGCTGTATCAGTAGTGTGGTGATGTCCATGGTTGTTGCTTCCCTGTGAAGCGCCCGCGATCACTAGTGGTCGCGAGTCGCTATTGGGAATTGTCCGCCTGTCTTTGAGTCCCAGCAAGAGAAACCCCATGCGGCGGCGCACCAATTGAGACGGCAATGTAAAGCGGTATCGCTAATAAATGAGGGCATTCGCGCGTTTGCCCAATACGGATTAAATCGTTAGCCTCCCGCCAAAGCGACAAAAACGGCCTTGCGGGAACGTCCATTCGCGGTGCAAACATCGGGGGCTGGCAGCTCTGGCCGCCGGCGACAGGGAAGTGGAGAAAACCGCTCAATGAACGTCCACATCGTTAACGCGAGCACGTCCGAAGCGGCTGGCGAAGAAGCCCGTCATGTCTGGACCCGTGCCGAGGCCCAGGCCATATACGATCTCTCGTTCAACGATCTCCTTTTCCGCGCCGCAACCGTTCATCGTCGCCACTTCGATGCCAACGAGGTGCAGCTCTCGCGCCTTCTGTCGATCAAGACCGGCGGCTGCGCCGAGGACTGCGGCTATTGCAGCCAGTCCGCGCATCATGCCTCGGGCCTCAAGGCCTCGAAGTTGATGGAGGTCGAGCGCGTCATCAACGAGGCCAGGAAGGCCAAGGCTCAGGGCGCGACGCGCTACTGCATGGGTGCCGCCTGGCGCTCGCCCAAGTCGCGCGACATGGAGAGTGTCGTCGCCATGGTCGAAGGCGTGAAGGCGCTCGGCATGGAAACATGCATGACGCTCGGCATGCTCAACGACGACGACGTGCTGAAGCTCAAGGACGCCGGCCTCGACTACTACAATCATAACATCGATACCTCCGAGCGCTTCTATTCCTCGGTCATCAAGACGCGCACCTTCCAGGATCGCCTCGATACGCTCGAGCGCGTACGCAACGCCGGCATGAAGGTCTGCTCCGGCGGCATCATCGGCCTGGGCGAGACCGACGAGGACCGCATCGACATGCTGGTCACGCTGGCCAACCTGCCGGAGCCGCCAGAGAGCGTGCCGATCAACATGCTGATCGCCATTGCCGGCACGCCGCTCGAGCAGCAGAAGAAAGTCGATCCGATTTCGTTCGTGCGCGTCATTGCGCTCGCTCGCATCATGATGCCGACGTCGTTCGTGCGCCTCTCGGCGGGCCGCACCGAGATGAGCGACGAGATGCAGGCCATGTGCTTCTTCGCCGGCGCCAACTCCATCTTCTGCGGCGACACGCTGCTGACCGCCGATAACCCCGGCGAGGACAAGGACACGGCCTTGTTCAACCGCCTCGGCATCCGGCCCATGGCGCTCGACGTCGAGAGCCACGACCACGACGATCATGACCACGCGGGGGAAAGCCAAGAGGGTGGCTGCTGCTCCCAGGATTGTGCATGTCAGACAGCCACGAGCGGGCGCTAAAGGCTCTCGAACGCCGGGGCCGTCTGCGCGCACTTGCCCCGCGCTCAGGCCTCGATTTCTCCTCGAACGATTATCTCGGTCTCGCCAATTCGGACGCTCTGAGGAGCGCGGTCGAAGCCGCCATCGCGCGCGGTGTTTCGATCGGCGCCGGCGGCTCGCGCCTGCTGCGCGGCAACGATCCCGAGCATGAGGCACTCGAAGCCGAGGCGGCATCGTTCTTTGGGGCCGAAAGCTGCCTCTACTTCGGCGGCGGCTTCGTCGCCAACACGGCCATCTTCTCGACGTTGCCTCAGCGCGGCGATCTCATCGTCCATGACGAGCTCATCCACGCCAGCGTCCACGACGGCGCACGCGCCAGCAAAGCCGCGACCCTCTCGGCTCGCCACAACGACGCCGCAGATTTTGACGCCGTCATCAGCAGCTGGCGAGCGGAGGGAAACACTGGCCGTCCGTGGCTCGCCGTCGAGAGCCTTTACTCCATGGATGGAGACATCGCGCCGCTCGATGATCTCATCGCAGTTGCACGCCGCCACGACGGCGTTCTCGTCATCGACGAAGCCCACGCAACGGGTGTCCTCGGTCCCGGTGGCCGTGGTCTAGGCGCTCAACTCGAAGGGTCGGAGGACGTCGTCTCGCTGCACACTTGCGGCAAGGCTCTTGGCACCACCGGTGCTCTTGTGTTGCTCCCCGCGATCATGCGCGACTTTCTCGTCAATCGCGCCCGCGCCTTCATCTACGCCACGGCGCCATCGCCACTGATGGCCGCCGCCGTGCGTGGAGCACTCGGCCTTGTGCAGTCACAGCCCGAGCGGCGTGATCGCCACGCGCGCCTCGTCGCTCATGCCAGCCGTGAGATCGAAGCCCGGTGTGGCGTGCGGCCCTCCGGCTCCCACATCGTGCCCATCGTCCTTGGCGCCGATGAACGCGCCGTAAGCGCCGCGAAGCGCCTGCAGGCTGCGGGCTTCGATGTGCGCGCGGTGCGCCCGCCCACCGTACCGGAAGGGACCGCACGTCTGCGCATCTCTCTGACCCTCAACGTCACCGAGGCCCAAGCTACTGACATGATCGATGCCCTGGCCGATACACTTGCCGAGGCCAAGGTATGAGCTCGCGCTTCGTGATCTCCGCAACCGACACCGATGTCGGCAAGACCGTATTTGCCGCGGCCTTGGCAGGCGCGCTCGGCGCTCATTATTGGAAGCCCATTCAATGCGGCTTGGAAGAGGGCGGCGACATTGCCCGCGTCAAGGCGCTGTCGGGCCTGCCAGATGATCATCTGCTGCCGGAGGCCTACCGGCTGAAGCTCGCGGCCTCCCCGCATCGCGCTGCCGAGGCGGAAGGCGTCGAGATCGATGTCGCGCGCCTCGTGCCGCCGTCCGTGGACACCCCGCTCGTGATCGAAGGCGCAGGCGGCATTATGGTCCCGGTGACGCGCCGGCTGCTGCTGATCGATCTGCTCGCGACCTGGGGCATCCCCGTCATCCTGTGCGCGCGCACGGCGCTCGGCACCATCAATCACTCGCTGCTGTCGCTCGCGGCGCTCCGCGCGCGCAGCATTCCCGTGCACGGCATCGCGTTCATCGGCGACGAGAACAGCGACACCGAGCGCACGATTGCCGAGATGGGCGAGGTTCGGAGCCTCGGCCGGCTGCCGTTCGTGGATCCGCTCGACTCTCGTTCCCTCGCTGGCGCCTTCGCCGCGAATTTCCGGCGCGAGGATTTCCTCTCATGACGCGCCGCTCCGCCGTCTGGCACCCCTTCACGCAGCACGCGCTGCAGCCCGAGGCTGTTCCCATCAAGGGCGCCGAAGGTGCGTGGCTCGAAGCAGAAGACGGCAAGCATATTCTTGATGCTATTTCGTCCTGGTGGGTGGTGACGCACGGCCACCGCCATCCGGCCATCATGGCGGCGATCGCCGAGCAGTCTGCGAAGCTGGACCACGTCATATTCGCCGGCTTCACGCACGAGCCCGCCGAGGAGCTGGCGCAGAAGCTTGTCGCCATGGCCCCCGAAGGCCTCGAGCATGTCTTCTTCTCCGACAGCGGCTCGACCAGCATCGAAGTGGCCCTCAAGATGGCGCTCGGCTACTGGCGCAATATTGGTCAGCCGCGTACGCGCATCGCCGCCCTCGAGCACGGCTATCACGGTGACACCGTCGGCACCATGTCCGCAGGCGCTCGCGGCGTCTTCAATGCCTCATATGAGCCGCTGCTGTTCGATGTGACACGGCTGCCGTTCCCCTACGAAGGCCGCGAGCAAGTGACGCTCGATGCCCTCGAGGCGGCCTGCAAGACCGAGCCGCTCGCTGCTCTCATCGTCGAGCCGCTCATCCTCGGCGCTGGCGGCATGTTGATGTACAAGCCGACCGTCCTCGCGGCCATTCGCGAGATCTGTGACCGCCACGGCGCATTGCTAATCGCTGACGAAGTAATGACCGGCTGGGGCCGCACCGGCACGCTGTTCGCGTGCGAGCAAGCGGGCATATCGCCGGACATCCTGTGTCTTGCCAAAGGCATCACCGGCGGCTCCATCCCGCTCGCCGTCACGCTCGCGACGCCGGCGATCTTCGAGGCGCACCTCTCGAAGGACCGGGCGAAAACCTTCTTCCATTCGTCGAGCTATACCGCCAATCCCATCTGCGTCGCCGCAGCCTTGGCCAACGTGCACATTTGGGAGAATGAGCCGGTCCGCGACCGCATTGCCGCGCTCGCCAAGCTGCAGGCCGAGCGTCTTGCCGCTCTCGCGACCGATGAGAACTTCACCAACGCGCGCCAGGCGGGCACGATCACGGCCATTGATCTCAAGGTGCCGGACGGCGGCTATCTCGCGGGCGTCGGCCCCGCGCTGCAGAAGCATTTCCTTGATCGCAAGGTTCTGCTGCGCCCGCTTGGAAACACGATCTACGTCATGCCGCCCTATTGCGTGACGGGCGCCGATCTCGACCTCGTCTACGACGCTATCGCCGCCGCCCCGCGCGCGCTGGCCTAGCGCTATTTTCGCCGCAGGATGTAGAGCGACTCCTCGAGCCAGGTCACGCCGCGCGATTTCAGGTTCTGGCTCTGCTCGAGCCCGTCGCGGGCCTCGATAATCGCGAGCGAGTGCGTCGGTCCGAACAGCGTCGCTACCTGCGGAAGCGGGGTCGAGAACGGCGGGCCGGAAATCTCCCCCTGTCGATACGCGAGACCAACGAGCAACGTCGGAACGCCGGACGGCGTCAGCTCGGCGAGCTTCGCCGCGTAGCGACCCTGCATATTCGGCGGGAAGGCGACAAGCGCCGCACGATCATAGACTGCGGCGATGTCCTTGGTGACGTCTGGCGGCAGCGTGAACACGTCCCCGCACCAGATCGTGAAGGGACCGGCCTCCTTGATCATGAACGGGCCGGATACTCGCGTGGTCGGCTGCAGGTTCTGCTCGGCAAAGAATTGATCCACGGCAACCGGAGAGAGCTCGACGCCAAGGACCCGGTGACCCTGCCCGGCGAGCCAAACCATGTCGGTGCTCTTGCCGCAGAGCGGGACCAGGACCTCAGAATCCGGTTCGAGCTTCAGGACGTGCCAGTGCTCGGTGAGATAATTGTGCGCGTCTTCGCGGTGAAAGCCGATCTCGCCCTCTTGCCAGCGCTTCGTCCAGAAATTGGGCTCCATGATTGGCCTCCATGGACCTTATTTGCGCCGAGCCCTGCCAACTCGATCCGACGCTTGTTTTTTGATTTCTCGTCTAGCTTCTGTAGTCGGCGTTGATCGAGACGTAATCGTGCGTCAAGTCGCAGGTCCAGACTTTCCCGCTGGCTTTGCCGACACCGGCATCGATACGAATCACGATCTCGCGGTTCCTCATATACGACGCGACCGTCGCCTCGTCGTATTCGGCGGCCCGCTCGCCGTCGCGGGCCACGCAGTGCTCGCCGAACCAGATCGCGAGCTTGTCGCGGTCGGCGGCCTCGCCCGATTTGCCGACGGCCATCACAACGCGACCCCAGTTCGGATCCTCACCTGCAATGGCGGTCTTGAGGATAGGGGAGTTGGCGCACGAGAGGCCGATCTTGCGGGCGGCGGCAACGCTCTTAGCCCCCTGCACCTCGAAGGTCACAAACTTGGTCAGGCCCTCGCCGTCCTTCGCCACCTGGATGGCGAGGTCGCGCATGAGATCCTGCAGTGCGGCGGAGAATTCCTTGAGCTTCTTGCTGCCCTTCTTGCTGACCTGCGCCTGCCCGCGCGCAGTAGCCTTGCCGGTGGCGAACAAGAGGCATGTGTCGCTTGTCGACGTGTCGCCATCGACAGTCATGCAATTGAACGTCGTCGTCACATGCTCGTCGAGCAGCTCCTGTAGCGGTTCGCTGGCGATGGCGGCATCTGTGAAGATGAAGCACAGCATCGTCGCCATGTCAGGGGCGATCATGCCGGCGCCCTTGCAGAAGCCGTTGATAGTCACCTCGACGTCGCCGATGCGCGCCTTGCGCGTCGCGAGCTTGGGATAGGTGTCCGTGGTCATGATGGCCCGCGCGGCCGCCTCGAAGGCATCGGGGACTGCTTCTTCCGCCAGCCCTGCGAGAAGCGGCGCGAACTTCTCGGCTGCCAACGGCTCGCCGATCACGCCGGTCGACGCCGTGAACACTTCGTGGCGCTTCGATCCCGCGGCGGCGGCTGCCGCCTCGACCGTGATGTCCACGGCTTCCAGCCCGCGTCGGCCGGTGAAGGCGTTGGCATTGCCCGAGTTCACGACCAGGATTCGCGCCGCACCCTTCTTGAGGTGCTTACGGCACGAAAGGACGGGTGCGGACGACGTTTGCGATTGCGTCAGCACGCCGGCCACTGACGTCCCCTCATCCAGCATGGCCACCATGAGGTCCGTGCGCCCCTGGTAACGGATGCCGGCTTCGGCCGTGGCGAAGCGCACGCCGTCGAGCGGCTCCAGACGAGGCAGGCTCTCTGGGGCGAAGGGCGAAACGGCGGTGATCTTGCCCATTGGATGGCTCCGTGGATCGTCAGGGATAGGCGAATAACGGCCTATGCGGGCCACAAAATACAATCGGGCCGCCATAATCAAGCGGCCCGATCGGGGATTGCGCCGTCAAATGAGGAAGAAGCCTTACTTCTTCTCCGGCTGGTCCTTGTTATCCAGCTTCTCTTTGGCTTCCATCTGCTGGATCTGCTGTTCCATCTGCTGGTCGAACTGCTTCTTCTTGGCGGCGTTGACGGCCGCTTCCTGCTCGACCTGCAGCTTCATTTCCGTATCGACGTACTCGATGGTCGCTTTATCACGCAGCTCGCGCGCGACCTGCTGGCCCTTTTGCTGAACCATGTTGCCGATGATCTTGTCCTTGACCTCGTCGAAGGTCGGCAGCGCCTTCTGCCTGCGATCCTCGACCTTGATGACGTGCCAGCCGAACTGGGTCTTCACCGGCTTAGAGACTTCGCCCTTCTTGAGCGCGAAAGCAGCCTCCTCGAACTCCTTCACCATCTGGCCCTTGCCGAAGTAGCCGAGCTTGCCGCCGTCAGCCTTCGAGCCGGGATCGTTCGAGTTCGCTTCGGCGAGCTTGGCGAAATCCTCGCCTTTCGTGACCTTGTCGTAGAGCTCCTTGGCCTTCTCCTCGGTGTCGACGAGGATGTGACGAGCTTCGACCTCGTCCTCCGGCGGGATCATCTTGACCTTGTCGTCATAGATGCCCTTGGCCAGGGCCTCGCTGATGGAGGCCTTGATGTTCTTCTCGAAGTAGGCGTCGCGCATGGCGCGCGTCTTCCAGTACTCGAGACGCCTCTCGAAATCGGGGCCGCTCGTCAGCTTTTCCGCGTCCGCGGCGTCTGCCATGAGCTTGGTCTCGATCAGATATTCGACCAGCACGCGGCGACGGGTGCCGGGCGGAAGGGTAGCGACTTCCGGACCGACCTCGGCCTCGGCGAGCGCAAGGTCGGATTCCTTGATGTCCTTGCCGTTGAGCTTGGCGATCACAGCATCATCGGCGCTAGCCATCGTGCTGGTCAGAACCATGCCCACGCCAACGAGGGCGAGCGTGGCCAGTCTGGAAACTCGAGGCTTTTTCACGTGACTAATGCTCCTGCCGGACAAAGCTGAAAGATAAGGGGGAAAGCGTAACGCCAAAGCACCGGCAAGGGGCGCAGATAAGGCAAGACGCCAAAATCGCCGCATGCATAGACTAAGGCTCTGACGCCTGCCAAGTTAAGAATTCGGAATGTTTTCCCGATCTGTGCGGTCCCCGGCCCAGCAAATGCGGCTCTGGGCAAGGGGATACGTTGACAACGGCGCCCCTCGATCCTTATGTCTGCCCCCGTAAAGCTTGGCCATTTAACCCTTCTTGGCTCGATCGGCGTTCGCTTTGCTTCCAGCACTTGCTGTTTGGGCCTCCAGGTCGCCACGGAGCCGCCGAAAACGAGTGTAAGACCCGCTGCCCTGACGCCCAGCGGTGCGCCAAGGCTTTGATCTTTGAGGAATTATGGGAATGCTCTCCATCGGCTCGTTCGCGGCAAAGATCTTCGGCTCTTCGAATGAGCGGAGGGTCAAGGGCTTCCGCCCCCGTGTCGAGGCCATCAACGCGCTCGAGCCCGAGCTGATTAAGCTGACCGACGAGGAGCTCCGCGCACGCACCGTGATGTTCCGCGAGCAGTACGCGAACGGCACCAAGCTGGACGATCTGCTGGTGCCCGCCTTCGCCACCGTCCGCGAAGCCGCCAAGCGCGCCCTCGGGCAGCGCCACTTCGATGTGCAGCTCATCGGCGGCATGGTCCTGCACGATGGCAACATTTCCGAGATGAAGACCGGCGAAGGCAAGACGCTCGTCGCCACGCTGGCCGTGTACTTGAACGCCATTGCCGGCAAGGGCGTGCACGTCGTCACCGTCAACGACTATCTCGCCAGCCGCGACGCCGAATGGATGGGTCGCGTCTACCGCTTCCTGGGTCTCACCGTCGGAACCATCGTCCACGGTCTCGACGACGAACAGCGCAAGGCCGCCTACGCCGCCGACGTGACCTATGCCACCAACAACGAGCTCGGCTTCGACTACCTGCGCGACAACATGAAGATGCGCTCGGAAGACATGGTCCAGCGCGGCCACGCCTTCGCCATCGTCGACGAGGTGGACTCGATTCTGATCGACGAGGCCCGCACGCCGCTGATCATCTCGGGCCCGCTCGAGGATCGCGCCGATCTCTACAACGCCGTCGATGGGCTCCTGAAGACGCTCGCGGCCGAGCACGACCGCATCGAGGTTGAGCTTGCGAAAACCGTCTCGAAGGAGGCGCTCAAGGAGGAGCTCAAGGTCCAGGGTCTGATCGAGCTCGACGAGAAGCAGCGCCAGGTCTCGCTCAACGAGGCGGGCAACGAGCGCATGGAGAAGATGCTCGCCGATGCGGGTCTGCTGACCGGTTCGCTCTACGACATCGAGAACGTTACGCTCGTCCACCACGTCAATCAGGCGCTCAAGGCCCACAAGCTGTTTCAGCGCGACAAGGACTACATCGTCAAGGCTGGCGAGGTCATCATCATCGACGAGTTCACTGGTCGCATGATGCCCGGCCGGCGCTATTCGGAAGGCCTCCATCAGGCGCTCGAGGCCAAGGAGCACGTCGAGATCCAGCCCGAGAACCAGACGCTGGCCTCGATCACGTTCCAGAACTACTTCCGCCTGTACAAGAAGCTCGCAGGCATGACCGGCACGGCTCTCACCGAAGCCAGCGAGTTCATGGACATCTACGGCCTCGAGGTCATCGAGATCCCGACCAACCTGCCGGTTTCGCGTATCGACGAGGATGACGAGATCTATCGCACGCAGAAGGAGAAGCTCGGCGCGATCGTGACCACGATCGTCGACGCCTCCCGCCGCGGGCAGCCGACCCTTGTCGGCACGACGTCGATCGAGAAGTCCGAGCAGCTGTCTGCGTTGCTCAAGGACAAGACCTACATTCAGGGGCTTTCCCGCTCGCTCAAGGCCCAGGCCGAGAAGCTCAAGGACGCCAAGGAAGGCAAGTCCAGTCCCGAATCCGAGCTCAAGGCCTACCTGAACGACGTCGGCGATTATCTCGCTACCCTCGCGTCCCAGAAGGGCTCGGGCGACCCCGTTCCCCATCAGGTGCTGAATGCCCGCCACCACGAGCAGGAAGCCCACATCATCGCCCAGGCCGGTATACCGGGCGGGGTGACCATTGCCACCAACATGGCCGGCCGCGGTACCGACATTCAGCTCGGCGGCAACGTCGAGTACACGCTGCGCGACTGGATCGCCGGCGAGACCAAGGACGGAGTCGGTCCGTCCGAGGACGCCATCGCCAAGAAGCGTGAAGAAATCCAGGCCGACGTGGCGGAGAAGAAGAAGAAGGCGCTCGATGCGGGCGGCCTCTACGTCATCGGCACTGAGCGTCACGAAAGCCGTCGTATCGACAACCAGCTGCGTGGCCGCTCCGGCCGTCAGGGCGACCCCGGCCGCTCGAAGTTCTATCTCGCCCTCGACGACGACCTGATGCGCATCTTCGGCTCCGAGCGCATGGAGAGCGTGCTCAAGACGCTCGGTCTGCAGGAAGGCGAGGCGATCACGCATCCCTGGATGAACAAGAGCCTCGAGATGGCTCAGAAGAAGGTCGAGGCGCGCAACTTCGACATCCGCAAGCAGATCCTGAAATACGACGACGTCATGAACGATCAGCGCAAGGTCATCTTCGACCAGCGCATCGACATCATGGCCGAGGACGACGTGTCCGAGACGGTCAACGACCTGCGCCATCAAGTCGTCCAGGAGCTGGTCACGCGCTTCATTCCGGAGCGTGCCTATGCCGAGCAGTGGAACACGGCCGGTCTCGCCGAGGGCATTCAGGCCGTCTTCGGGCTCGACTTGCCGATTGCAGCCTGGGCCGAGGAAGAAGGCATCGCCGACCAGGAAATCCTGGAGCGTATCAACAAGGCGGTCGACGAGCGGGCGGCACAGAAGGTGGCCAGCATTGGCGCGCCGACCTACCGCCAGATCGAGAAGATGGTGCTGCTGCAGACGCTCGACCACCTGTGGCGCGAGCATCTCGTGACGCTCGAGCACCTCCGCCAGGTCATCGGCTTCCGTGCCTATGGCCAGCGCGATCCGCTCAACGAATACAAGAGCGAAGCCTTCGTGCTGTTCGAGTCCATGCTCGGCCGCTTGCGCGAGGCGACCACGGGCCAGCTCATGCACGTGGAGCTGGCTCCCCCCGGGGAGCAGCCGGCTCTACAACCGGTGGAGCTGCCCGAGATGCACGCTCACCACATCGATCCGACCACCGGCCTCGACGAGCTCTCGCAGGAGCTTGCCATGGTCGATGCGGCGATTGCCGCCAAGGGTCGTGGTGTTCGCGAGCCCGAGAAGCGCGCGCCGCTGCAGACTCGCAAGGCCGCGGACGCTGTCGATCCGGACGATCCGGCGACGTGGGGCAAGATCTCGCGCAACGCTCTTTGCCCCTGCGGCTCGGGCAAAAAGTACAAGCATTGCCACGGCAAGTACGAGTGAGATCGGCTGCCTAGAGCGGCCGATCCGGGTCATTCCCAGGAAAACAACGTGCACTGAGCGCTTGCGCGCTCGGAGGCGCCTGCGTGGAGCAGGCGCCCGCTCGTCGTATCCCGAGACCTGCTGAGGTCTGCTGGCCCTCCGAGCCCATGACGCGATCCAGCCAGCGTGTTTGTCCGAAGGTGAGGGCAGAACACGTCGCGCTGCGCTCAAGAGTATGTGGGCGCGTAACGCGATATTAAGGTACCAATATTGGAAGTAATACTTGGGATACATGCGCCGAAGTAGCTGAAGGCAAGTGTTTTATGGATGATATACTTAGAATAGAATACTTTTATGCTATGTATTAACTGAATATTCGCATCTGTTTACCCGTAAAGCGGCTCGTTTTACTCAAGATTAAGTTTTTGGACCTACATTAGGGGAAGTTCAGACGCGGCAAATTGGTGGCCGGCTGTGAACTCAAGGATCCAAAAGTCGACAAGGGAATGCAGTCATGACGAATATTTTCTCGCGCTTTCTGAAGGATGAGTCGGGCGCCACGGCTATCGAGTACGGCCTGATTGCCGCCATCCTCGGCGTTGGCATCGTTGCGAGCCTCGGCCCGCTCAAGGATGCCCTCAATGCCCAGTTCACCGAGGTCAAAACCACGCTCGAAGCTAACTAAGCTTCTGCTCGAGACCTGACTTCTCAAGGCCACCCGAGGACCGCCTCGGGTGGCCTCGTGTTTTTGGCTACGGCCGAGCTGCGCCGCTGCACGCGATGTTAAGCACTCTCGGTTCAATATGGCCGACTGAAGCGACACTAGGCATCCGGGCACGCCCTGGGGCTTTCACGGAGAGCGATTTATGCGTCACAGACCCCTCGGACAGTTTTGGACGAACGAAGAGGGGGCTACGGCGATCGAATATGGCTTGATTGCCGCAATACTCGGGACTGGCTTGGTCCTGGGTTTTGGACAATTACGCGACGGCGTTTTTGCCCTCTACGTCAACATCAAGGACGCTATGGCGCTCTAGCCGCCTGGCCTCACCGGCGAGAAGACCATGTCTATGTATCTTCTGCTCCTGGCGTTCCCAGCCATCATGGCCTATGCCGCCGCGATGGACCTGCTGACGATGCGCATCTCCAACCGCATCTCGATTGCCCTCGTTGCCGCGTTCTTTATCGCCGCGCCGCTCGCGGGCCTGTCTCTCAACGACATCGCAAGCCATGCTGCCGCCGGCTCCGTCGTGCTCGTTGCCGCGATGATCCTCTTTGCTCTCGGCGGCTTCGGTGGAGGCGACGGCAAGCTTCTGGCGGCCGCGTCCCTTTGGATCGGCTTCGAGGGGCTTGTGATGTTCCTTGCCTTCGTCGCCATAGCTGGAGGCGTCCTCGCAGTCGCCATCCTCTTCTATCGCCGCGTGCCGGCGATCGAAGCCCTGCCAATTCCCGAGTGGGCCTTGAAGCTGCACAAGCAAGGGACCGGCATCCCTTATGGCATCGCCATCGCGGCTGGTGCGTTGCTCGTTTACCCGCAGACGTCGTGGTTCGCTGCACTATCGCTCTGATGGTACGGGTTTAATACACCGGTTAACTTCCCGTTGACGTTTGTCGATCAAACTCGCGCTAGGCCGAAGCAGTAGCTGTTTCGGCTCAACGGGATAATCGTGCGCGAATGAAACGGCCTCAGATCATCGGCCTGGCGGTCGCCCTTACGGCGGGTCTGGTGGCTTTCGTCCTCGTGCGCGGCATGGTCAGCAAGCCGCCTCAAGAGAGGCGCGTCGAGGTTCACGCGAAATCGTCGGACGTACTCGTCGCGGCTTCCGACATCGGTCTCGGTCAGGTCGTTGACGCGGGCATGCTCCGTTGGCAGGCATGGCCGCAGGATGCCGTGGCGACGGGTTACATCGCGCGTTCGGCTGATCCCGAGGCCATGACCAATCTCGCCGGTTCCATCGCGCGCGCTCCGCTGCTCGCGGGTGAGCCTGTTACGGGTCAGAAGCTGGTCAAGCCGGGCCAGGGTGGTGTGCTCGCGGCAATCCTGCCTGCTGGCATGCGCGCCGTCTCGACGAAGATCAAAGAGGAGACTGCGGCGGGCAATCTCATCCTGCCGAACGATCGCGTCGACGTCATATTGATCCGGCGTGTCCGCGATCGCGGCGGTCAGGAGGACTACGTCAGCGACTTGCTGTTCGGCAATGTGCGCGTGCTTGCCGTCGGTCAGCAGATCGAGACGAAGGAAGGCAAGAAGCAGGCTGACGGTGCGGCCACCACCGCGACGCTCGAGCTTACATCGCGTCAGGCAGAGCTTCTGGCTCTAGCCAATTCGATGGGCGAGATCTCGCTCTCGCTTCGTTCCATTGCAGATGTTGCCGGAAACGGAACTCCCGAGTCCGGTGAGGATTTGAAAGCGTCAAAGGACGGCCGTGCCGTCCGAGTGCTGCGTTACGGTGTCGGGTCGCGTGCGTATAGCGTGAACTAGACCATGATCGCGTAGGAGCCTAGTCGCTCCGATCGTCGCGCCTCTTATTAGGCGCGGCGTGAATCGGAAGCGCAGAAAAATCCGAAGCGTGAATCATAGTCTGGAGATCTGGTCACTCACTATCGTAGCTCGTCGGAAGGCTGAATAATGCGCACGTTCGTAAGGCGGGCTTTGTCCGTCTGTTTGGCTTCGGTTATGGGATTCCTTCCGCCGCTGCTGCTTGGCAGCGGGGCGTACTCCAATGGCGTGCGCGGACCTCAGGATCTGCCTTCCAACACGCACACCTCCGTTCTCCACATCTCCGAGGCCGAGGGGCTGCCGCAGACGCGCACCGTTCGCATCGGCAGGAACAAGTCGATGCTGATCGAGATGCCGCGGGACCTGCGCGATGTCATGGTCTCCGCGCCCGAGATCGTCGACGCCGTCGTGCAGACGTCGAACCGCGTGCATTTGATTGGCAAGAAGGTGGGCCAGTCGAACGCCTTCTTCTTCGATTCCAGCGGCGAGCAGATCCTGACACTCGAGATTTCGGTGGAGCAGGACACGCAGATTCTGGATCAGCTGCTCGCCCGGCTCATTTCCGGCTCGAACATCAAGTCCGAGATGATGAACGAGACCGTCATCCTGACGGGAAGCGTGCGCACCCCCGTCGATGCAAGCCGTGCCGCCGATATCGCATCCCGATTTATCGTCTCGCCAATGCCCGAGTCCGATAAGCGCGACAGGCAAAAGGTCATCAACCTCCTCTCCGTCGAAGGCGAGGAGCAGGTGATGCTGCGCGTCGTCGTGGCTGAGGTTCAGCGTGAGCTGCTGAAGCAGTTCGGCATCAACTTGGCAGCCGAGATCAACGCAGGAAACTTCTCCTGGAGCATCCTCACCGACAATGCGCTGCCGCTGACAGCGGCCGCCGGTCTTGGCACCCTTCCAATTCCCGGCATAGCAGGCTCCGGCAACTGCGCCGGTCTTCCTTGCTTCTATAACTCTGGTCCTAAGACTGCAGCCGGCGTCCCCACCTTTGGCAACTCCGGCATTACGGGTGGCTGGTCAAATGGTCAGGATGCGGTCGGCAAGACCGTGCGTGCGCTCGAACGTGATGGTCTGGCCCGGACGCTCGCCGAGCCCAATCTGACCGCGATTTCGGGTGAGGCCGCAAAATTCCTTGCTGGTGGCGAGTTCCCGATCCCGATGATCGACAGCACCGGCCAGACCAGCATCACCTACAAGGAGTTCGGCATCGGCGTCGCCTTCACGCCGACCGTACTTTCCGAAGGTCGCATCAGCCTCAAGATTGAGAGCGAGGTCAGCGAGCTTTCGAACAACGGCGCCGTCACGCTTTCGTCCATCTCAATTCCGGCGCTGAAGAAGCGGCAAGCCAAATCGACCGTCGAGCTGCCGTCGGGTGGCTCCATCGCGCTCGCCGGCCTCATCGCCGACGACGTCCGCCAGAACATCGACGGCTTCCCGGGGCTCAAGGATTTGCCGGTTCTAGGCACGCTGTTCCGCAGCCGCGACTTCATCAAGCGTGAGACCGAGCTCGTGGTCATCGTCACGCCCTACCTCGTGAAGCCGGTTTCCAAGCAGGAGCTAGCGCGCCCGCTCGACGGTCTCGTCGAGAGCACTGACTTGAGAGCCAACTTCATGGGCCACCTCAATCGTATCTACGGCACGGAGAGGGTCGCTCCTGTTGGCGACCTCAAGGGCGACTACGGGTTCATTGTCGAGTGACGGCACACGCTGGAGACGCTTCCATGACGTCCGAGACTGAAAATATGCGTGAGAGCCGCTCCCGGGTCTCGACAGCCATGCGCCTCGTATGCGCCGGCGTCTTCGTAGCACTCACTGTTGCCGGTTGCCGCAATGACCCCACGGCTTTGCCGCCAAGCTCGAACTGGACTCTGGTCGATCCGTCGCAGCGCCATCCTATCATCGTATCGCAGCAGCCGCAGACGATAGAGATGCGCATCGCAGCTGGCTCGCGCGGGCTCACGCCTTCGCAACGCTCCGACCTGCTCGAGTTCGCGAACCACGCCCGGGCGAGCGATGCGGGCAACAGCCGTCTTGTCATCTCGGCCCCCGGCGGATCGGCCAATGAGATCGCGGCGATGCACGCCGTGGGAGATATCCGCGATATGCTGAGCGACAACGGCTTCCCGGTGGCCTCGATCGCAGTCGAGGGCTACAACGCCGGCCCGACCCGCGACGCGCCCATCCGCGTCTCATATCTGCGCTTTGTCGCCGAAGGTCCCACGTGCGGCGCCTGGCCGACAAATCTGGCCCGCCAGTACGACAACTTGAACTATCCGAATTTCGGCTGCGCCAATCAGAAGAACCTCGCCGCGATGGTCTCCAATCCCGCCGACCTTCTCGGCCCCAGAACCGAAAGCGATCGCCCGAGCGAGCGTCGCGACGTGGTCTGGGACAACTACGTGCGGGGTGAATCGACGACGGCGAAGAAATCGGAGGACGAGCGCGTCCAGGTGAAGACCAACTAGGATTTTGACCAGCCATGTCCCGGCAAGACCAGTATTCCGATGCGTCCGATGACGGTCGCTTCGATCACGACGGTGGCCCGACGACCTCGGTGCCGCCGAGCGAGCGCGCACGTCCGCTGCCGCGCATCTCGATCCAGGCCTTCTGCGAAAGCCCGGCCATGGCACATGTCGTGCAGGCTGCCTCCGAGGACCGGCGTCTCAGCAAGGCTCACGTAACACTACAGATGGGCGGCGCTGCGGCCGCCGTCGCGCACTATCAGGAAAGCCCCACCCCGAATCTGATCCTTCTGGAATCGCGGCTTCCGCAGGCGGAGCTCCTGGCTAAGCTCGACGAGCTGGCGCAGTCCTGCGATCAAGGGACGAAAGTGGTCATCGTCGGGATGATCAACGACGTCCTGCTCTATCGCGAGCTCTTGAAGCGCGGCGTTTCCGAATATCTCGTGGCGCCGATCACGCCGTCCGACCTGATGGAGTGCCTGTCCGGACTCTACAACAATCCGAGCGCCGATCCCGTGGGCCACACCTTCGCCTTTACGGGCGCCAAGGGCGGCGTCGGCTCGTCCACCATTTGCCACAACGTGGCTTGGACGCTCTCGGAGGCGCTCGCTTCGAATGTCGTTATCGCCGATCTGGATCTCGCCTTCGGCACGACGGGCCTCGATTTCAACCAGGATCCCGTTCAAGGCATCGCCGATGCGCTGCAGACGCCGGAGCGGCTCGACGAGGTCCTTCTCGATCGCCTGCTCACCGTCTGCTCCGAGCACCTCTCGATCTTCGCAGCACCCGTCGTGCTCGACCGCGACTTCGAAATGTCGCCCGAAGCCTGCGAGACGGTCGTCGACATCGTGCGCCAGAACGTGCCCTACGTAGCCCTCGATCTTCCGCACACATGGACGCCCTGGAAGAAGACGCTCCTGCTGCAGGCGGACGAGATCGTCATCACGGCGGTCCCTGACCTCGCCAACCTGCGCAACGCCAAGAACATCCTCGATCTCGTCAAGGGCGCGAGGAAGAACGATTCGAGCCCGCATCTGATCCTCAACATGGCCAACATGCCAAAGCGGCCCGAGATCACTCCGCGTGAGTTCGAGAATGCGCTCGGCATCAAGGCGCTCGCCGTCATCGATTTCGACTGCGAAACTTTCGGCCAGGCTGCCAACAACGGCCAGATGCTTCAGGAGTTCAACGCGCGCGCCAAGGCCGCGCAGGATTTCCGCGACATCGCCCTGGCTCTCGCCCACAAGAAGGAAGTCAAGGTCGAGAAGAAATCGGCTCTCGCGCCGTTCCTTGAAAAACTCAAGCTCGCGCGCTGACGGGGTTGCACATGTTCGGCAGGCGTTCAAACGAACCAGGACAGCAGCGGCGGCTGCCGCAGCAAGCCGCGCCCGGCCCGCAGGCGGCCGCGAGCGCGCCGCAACGCACGCCATCCGCGGCAGCGGCGCCACCTCAGCCTCCGCGCGTCGAGCCGCAGGAGCCTCAGCGGCGTCACTCGGAAGAGTATTACGACGTCAAGACCACCGTCTTCAACGCGCTCATCGACACCATTGACCTGACCCAGCTCGCGAAGCTCGACTCGGCTGCCGCGCGTGAGGAGATCCGCGACATCGTCAGCGAGATCATTCAGGTCAAGAACGTCGTCATGTCGATTGCCGAGCAGGAGGAGCTGCTCGAGGACATCTGCAACGACGTGCTGGGCTACGGCCCCCTCGAACCGTTGCTTGCGCGCGACGACATCGCCGACATCATGGTCAATGGCGCCACGACGACGTTCATCGAGGTCAACGGCAAGACGCAGCGCACCAATGTGCGTTTCGCCGACAATCAGCAGCTCATGAACATCTGCCAGCGCATCGTGAGCCAGGTCGGTCGCCGCGTCGATGAATCGAGCCCGATATGCGACGCGCGTTTGCCCGACGGCTCGCGCGTCAACATCATCGCGCCGCCTCTCGCCATCGACGGCCCCGCGCTCACCATCCGCAAGTTCAAGAAGGATCGGCTGACGCTCGAGCAGCTCATGCGCTACGGCTCGATCACGCAGCAGGCCAAGACCATCCTCGAGGTCATCGGCCGCGTCCGTTGCAACGTGCTGATCTCGGGCGGCACGGGCTCAGGCAAGACCACGCTCCTGAACTGCATGACCGGCTGCATCGACCACGACGAGCGCATCATCACCTGCGAAGATTCCGCCGAGCTCCAGCTGCAGCAGCCCCACGTCGTCCGTCTCGAGACGCGCCCGCCCAACCTGGAAGGTGAGGGCGAGATCACCATGCGCGATCTGGTCAAGAACTGCCTTCGTATGCGCCCCGAGCGCATCATCGTCGGCGAGGTCCGCGGCCCCGAGGCGTTCGACCTCCTGCAGGCCATGAACACGGGCCACGACGGCTCCATGGGCACGCTGCACGCCAACAGCCCGCGCGAGGCGTTGAGCCGTCTCGAATCCATGATCATGATGGGCGGCTACGCTCTACCGATCCGGACTATTCGCGAGATGGTCGTCGGCTCCATCGACATCATCATCCAGGCGTCCCGCCTACGCGACGGATCGCGCAAGATAACGCATGTCACCGAGGTGGTGGGCATGGAGGACGAGACCGTCACGCTGCAGAATCTCATCGTCTACGAGATCACTGGCGAGGACGCCCACGGCAAGCTCATCGGTCGCCACCGATCGACAGGCATAGCCCGCCCGGCCTTCTGGGAGCGCGCCCTCTACTACAAGGAGGACGGCAGGCTCGCTGCAGCACTGGCGGCGGCCGAGGTCATGGACTCCAACGGCAATCCGCTCGGAGAGGTCAATGGTTGAGGCGGACCTCCTGCCGCTCGTGACGGCGCTGGTCGCCGCGATCGCGATCGCGGCGGTCGTCTATGTGGTGAGCTATCCCTACATCTCAGGCGAGCGCGATCGCGACAAGCGCGTTCAGAACGTCACCGAGACCCGCTCGAAGTCGATGACCGCGCGTTCGGCCGCCGATATCGCGGCCGCCCGCAAGAAGCAGGTGGCCGACACGTTGAAGGATATGGAGACGCGGCAGAAGGCCAAGGAGAAGGTCACGCTGCGACTGCTCCTCATGCGCGCCGGTCTCGACATCGAACCGCAGACATTCTGGATCGCGAGCGCCGTCAGCGGCGCCGTGACGGCTCTCCTCGCCTACGGACTGCTACCGCACTCGGCACTCATAGGCCTCCAGCTCATGGTGGTCGGCTTCCTGGGAACGTTCGGCCTGCCCCGCTTCTATCTGTCGAAAATGATCACGCGTCGGCAGAAGAAGTTCCAGGCGGAGCTTGCAAACTCGATCGACGTCATCGTGCGCGGTATCAAATCCGGGTTGCCGCTCAACGAATGCCTGGGCGTCATCGCCAGCGAGAGCCCCGAGCCGATCGCGAGCGAATTCAGGGAGGTCATCGACCAGCAGCGCGTCGGTGTCCCTCTCTCGGAGGCCCTCGATCGTCTGACCATCAGGGTGCCGCTCTCGGAGGTCAAGTTCCTGGCCATCGTCATCGCCATCCAGCAGCAGTCGGGCGGTAACCTTGCTGAAGCGCTCGCCAACCTTTCAGGCGTGCTGCGCGACAGGTTCAGGATGGCCATGAAGGTCAAGGCCCTCTCCGCCGAGGCCAAGAGCTCGGCCCTCGTGCTCGCAAGCCTGCCGCCCGGCGTCATGCTCATGGTCTACATGAGCGCGCCCGACTACATCAGGCCGCTGTTCGCGACCAAGACAGGAAACTTCGTCATTTTTGCCGGTCTCGCCTGGATGGGGATCGGCATCGCAGTCATGCGCAAGATGATCAATTTCAAATTCTAGCTTTCGGCATCGGGGCCTCGGATGCAGACGTTCATCGAAACAGTGACCAGCATGCAGTTCATCGCGACTGCCAGCGCTGCGATCGCCGTGTTCGCGACCATTCTCTCCTTCGTGGTGCCTTTCCTTGCGCGTGAGCAGATGAGCCAGCGCATGAAGGTGATGGCGCTCGAGCGCGATAAGATGCGTTCGCAGCGCATCGCCGAGCTGGCGGCGAAGGAGCGCGTTGGAGCATCAAGGCTGCGCCAGTCGCCCAAAGGATTCATGCAAGCCATCGTCGAGCGGCTCAATCTGCGCGCTCAGTTCGACAGCGAGGAGCTGCGGGCCAAGCTCAAGATGGCCGGCCTCAGGGGACAAGCGCCGCTCGTCGCCTTCATGTTCTTCCGCGTTGCCGCGCCGCCGCTCGTGTTCCTCGTCGCCCTGTTCTATCTGTTCCTGGTTGCCCAGATCAATTACACGCCGCTGATGAAGGTGGCGATTGCGTTGGCGGCTGGCGGCGCCGGCTACTACCTGCCCAACGTTTTCATCGAGAACCTGGCGCAGAAGCGCCGCCAAGCCATTCAGGTCGCCTTCCCCGAAGCGCTCGACATGCTGCTCATCTGCGTGCAGTCGGGCATGTCGGTGGAGGCCGCGTTCGGCAGGGTCGCACGCGAGGTCGCCAATCAATCGGTTGAGCTTGGCGAGGAGCTTTCGCTCACCACCGCCGAGCTCTCGTATCTGCAGGAGCGCCGCCACGCGTTCGAGAACTTGGCCAAGCGCACCGGCCTCCCTGGCGTGAAGGCTGTGACCACGGCGCTTATCCAGGCCGAGCGCTACGGCACGCCTGTGGGACAGGCGCTACGCGTCATGGCGAAAGAGAACCGCGATATGCGCATGTCGGAAGCAGAGCGCAAGGCCGCGGCTCTTCCGCCGAAGCTCACCGTTCCCATGATCATCTTCTTCCTGCCGGTGTTGTTCCTGGTCATTCTGGGACCGGCAGCCATCAGCTTCTGGAAGATGCCCTGAGCCTGTCTCGCAGAACAGGAAGCGCGTCGGCGTGAAGGCCCGTGACAACGCGCCACTGCGATCCGACACCGCGAAGCGCCGAAAGCACGTCCGCTTCCGGCGTTCTCCTGTCGAGGAAATGGATTTCGGACACGATGGCCTCGGATGACGCGAGGCTCGCCTACAAACGCGACGAGATCAGCGCGCCGTCGACGGCTTGAAGATCGGCTCTGCGCTCGCCGCGACTTTTGCAGCCTGGGGCTCTTGATAGCTTGCAGGTGTTTCCACTGCTGCAGGCTTCATGCGCTTTGGAGCCGCCGCGGGGACCTCTGCCACCTGCGTATCCCACGCGCTTGCGGGCACGGCGGTCGGTCCGGACGACTTGGCGTCGAGCTTCACCATCTTCTTCAGAAGGTCGGTATTCTGCTGCGCCTTGTCTGCCGGCAGGTCCACCGACCCGACCTTGGTCGACTCGTCGTATTTGCCCTGCAAGCCGAGAACGAGGGCGAGGTTCTGGCGCACCTTGGCATTGGCCTCGCTCGAGGCTGAGGCCTGCCGCAGCAGCTCCTCGCCCTTTCCGGCGTCTCCGTTCATGGTGTAGGCCAGCGCCAGATTGTTGACGACAGAGGGATGACCCGGCTGCAGCGCCAGCGCGCGCTCGTAGAAGCCGATGGCGTCGCGGTAGCGGCCTTCCTTGGCCAGCACGGTGCCGCGCGCCAGCACGACGCGCCAGTCCGGAGCGCCGGGGTCGTCGGCGACCTCGAGCAGCTTCTTGGCGACGTTCACCTGGTCCATCTCGAGGGCAAGGCGCCCGTATTCGGATGCGACCTTCTTGTCCGATCCGGAGATCAGCGACGCCTGTTGCAGCACCGCCAGCGCCTGGCTCTTTTGTCCGATCGCCTTCAGGCTCTTTGCATAGGCAATGGCCTTGTCGAGGTCGCGCGGATCTTTGGAGTATTCCTGCCCTGCTAGTTCGACGGCCGCTTGAGGGTCGAGCGGAGTAGCGGGCGCAGCCGCCTCCGGAGGGCGGGATTCCGAGCTCAGTGCCGCCAGGAGACCGCTGTCCCCACCTCCGACCTGCGCGCAGGCCCCGAGCATCAATGTACTTGTTAGGACAGCGAGAATGCAGACACGCCGACTACACTTCGGCAGCTTAAGCCGCGCGTCGAGTTCGACCATTTATAGTCCCCACTGTCGTCGGATGGTGAGAGGGCGACTTACGCGCCCCTTGCCGTCACTTTCCGATACAGCAGTCAATAAAGCCTTAACCCTGGATCTCAGGCTGAGGCAGGCCGTAGGCCTCGATCTCCTCGGCGGCGCCTGCGGCCCATTCCTTCATCGCTGGCAGCCCGAATAGGTGGTCGATGTAGGCCTGGGCAGTGCCGTCGTCTCCGAACGGCGTGAGGTCCGGCACATAGGTCTTGAGCCGGGATGCGACGGGCGCATACATGGCGTCCGCAATTGAGAAGGTTGAGAAAAGGAACGGGCCTGAGCCGCCGAACCGCTGCCGGCACTCCTGCCAGATTGCCACAATCCGGCGAATATTGGTCTGTACCGGCTCGATGTGCTCATCGCGTGGGATCCGCGCCAGGAAGTCCATGGGGCAGTGCTCACGCAGGGCTTGGAAGCCGGAATGCATTTCCGCCGAGACCGAGCGCGCGATCGCCCGCGCCTCGGGACCTGAGGGCCACAGCCCGGCTTTGGGAAAGGTTTCAGCCAGATATTCGAGTATGGCGAGGCTGTCCCATATCATCAAATCGCCGGCATAGAGGATCGGCACCCTGCCAGCAGGCGAATGTTCGAGTATCTGTGCTTTCTTGTCGGGAGCCCTGAGATTGATGCGAATTTCGTCGAAGGGGATGCCCGCCTGCTTCAAGGCGAGCCACGGCCGGAGGCTCCAGCTCGAAGGATTCTTGTTTCCGATGACGAGACGGTAGTGTGTCGAAGTCATGCCCTCGTATCCCCAGGCGATTGTATGTCGGCGTCTATGCAGGGATAATGCACGAACGCCTTTGCGCCGCTCAAGCGGCGATTCCTCTCAACCTCTGAAAATCCAGACATGACCGAGCCACAAACTCCCGCTGCTGCCGTCACTCCGGCCGACCTCTTCGTTGCACATGACTCTGCTGAGGCGAGCATTCCTATTCGGCTCATCGCCGAAACCCGCCCTCTGGCGGAGCACCCTGGGTTGAGCGACGCCGACAAGCGCTGGCTCGAGGCGGTACGCTTCACGGGTGCGGCAAAAAGACAGGCGCTCATCCCCGGTGCAGGCCCAGGTCCTGCGGCCGCCGCGCTCGGTCAGGGCAACGGTGCGGCCGGCGATCCGTCGGGTCCCTCGGAGCTCCTGATCGGCCAGCTTGCCTCGACGCTCCCGCCCGGCGTCTATCACCTGGGTGATTCCGCGACAGAGCCTCACCTCGCTGCCGTCGCCTGGGGCCTCGGCGCCTATCGCTTCCGCCGCTACAAGACTCAGAACGGCGAGCGTCCGCCGACCTTGAAGCTGCCGCAGGGCGTCGACCGCGATGCAGTGCTGAACGAGGTCGCAGCCGTCTGGGCGGGTCGGGATCTCATCAACACGCCGGCATCCGATTTGGGACCGGCCGAGCTCGAAGCGGCTGTGCGCGACGTCGCCAAGCTCTTTGGCGCGTCGGTTACGACCATCGTCGGCGATGACCTGCTGACCCAGGGTTTCCGCATGATCCATGCCGTGGGACGCGCCAATCCGCGCGCCCCGCGCCTCATCGATCTCAAATGGCAGAAGTCCGGCGGACGAGCGGATGCGCCCGCCATCACGCTCATCGGCAAAGGCATCACGTTCGATACCGGCGGTCTCGACATCAAGCCCTCGTCGGCCATGCTGCTCATGAAGAAGGACATGGGCGGCGCCGCGGCTGCTCTGACCCTTGCGCGCATGATCATGGGCGCGGGCCTCGACGTCAGATTGCGGCTCTTGATCCCCTCGGCGGAGAACAGCGTCGCCGGCGATGCCTTCCGTCCGGGCGACATCCTCACGAGCCGTGCTGGCAAAACGGTCGAGATCGGCAACACCGACGCCGAAGGCCGCCTCGTTCTGGCCGATGCCATGTCGCTGGCCGACGAGGAGGCTCCCGATACCATGCTGGTGTTCGCGACCCTGACGGGCGCGGCGCGCACCGCCCTGGGTCCCGATCTACCGGCCATGTTCACCGACGACGAGCAGCTCGCGGCGAGCCTGTTTGCAACGGCAAAGTCGGTCGGCGATCCAGTCTGGCGGCTCCCGTTTTGGCCTGGCTACGAGCGCAATCTCGACAGTGACATCGCCGACATGAACAATGTCTCTGACGGTCCCTTTGCAGGAGCCATTACGGCGGCGTTGTTCCTGCGCCGCTTCGTCACCCGTGCGCGACGGTTCGCTCATTTCGATCTATATGGCTGGCGTCCGGCCCCGCGACCTCTGGGCCCGAAGGGCGGAGAACCGCAAACGGCCCGTGCCGTGTTCGCGTTGTTGAAGCAGGAGCTTGGCTGATGACAGGGTCGAAGGCAGAGGACCCATCGACCGGGAGGGAGCGCGGCGGACCGCAGTCCGCTCCGCGGCCGCTGCCGTCCGATTTGCGTCGCCTCGCCGCCCGGCCTGACCTGGCAGCGGTCTCGCTGCACGGAAAAATTCAAGCACCGCGCTATGTCCAAGGCGTTACGCGTCAGGTGGCACGATCGGTGATCCCCTTGCGCCGCCGTCCCGAAGCTGCCGCGCCGCTCGACACCGAAGTGGTCTACGGCGAGGTCGTCTCCGTCTACGACGAAGCGGATGGCTGGGCTTGGGTTCAAATTCACCGCGACCACTACGTCGGCTATGTGCCCGCAGAGGCCCTCTCCGCCGACGTGAAGCCCGCGACGCACCGGGTCAGATCGCTGGGAACGTTCGTTTATCCGACGCCCGACATCAAGGCGCCGCCGCAGATGCTGCTGTCCATCAACTCGCAGCTCGCCGTGAACGAGGAGAGCGACCGCTTCTGCCGTCTCGAGCGTGGCGGTTACGTCGTGCGCCGCCATGTGATGGCGCTAAGCCGCTTCGAGCTCGATTATGTCGACGTGGCGGAGCGGCTGATCGGGACGCCTTACCTTTGGGGAGGCCGTACGAGGCTTGGCATCGATTGCTCGGGACTAGTTCAGCTTGCCCTCGAAGCGGCCGGTATTCCGTGCCCGCGCGACAGTGACATGCAAGGCGCCGAGGTCGGAGACGCCGTTCCTGTCAGTCCGACCCACGAGGGCCTCCAGCGCGGAGATCTGGTCTTCTGGAAGGGCCACGTCGGCATCATGGCCGACTCGCTCATGCTGCTGCACGCCAACGCCCACCACATGGCTGTGACGGTCGAGACTTTGCCTGAGGCAGCGGATCGTATTGCCAAGCAGGGCTCGGAGATTACCGGCATTCGGCGGCTGCCGGCGTTGACGGCAACGGTGCGTCAGACCATCGAAGCCCGCGAGGCTCGGCGCGAAGCGGGCATCCCGACAAAGCCGCAGAAGACCTGACTAAGGCATCCGCCGGTAGGGCAGGAAGTGATGGTCGTGGCGTTCCCAGAAGGCCGCGTCACCGTCGCTGCCGTTGGTGCCGGTCCACACGGTGCCGTCCGAGAGCATGATCAGCGTCTCGATGGCCTGGAGCGCGCCGGTGGCGCTGCTCTTCCAGCGACGCTGCAGAACCCGTCCATCCGCCACGCTCTCCAATAGAGAGACGAGGAACCCGTGCGAGGCAAGCGCGCGGGTCGGATAGCTCTCTCCACCCAGAACCGCGTCGAACTGCTCATCGTCGCGCACCGTCATCTCGACCGTGCAGGCGTTCGGCATGTAGGGCTCGATCACGATCTTCCAGAAATCCGGGCCGTTGCTCTCGGTGACGCGCGCGACATCCGCGACCTGCGGCACCCAGTAGCGCACCTGCTCGACCGTCGCCTCTAGCTTGAACGTCTTAAAATCGTCGTGCGCCATTTGGGTCAAAACACACGCTGAATTGCGATTATGAGCGCCAAAACGAATACATCATCCGGGCGTTACGATGGCGTAAAGAGCAACGCTTACGGAATGAGGGAAAAGTGCAACACGGACAATATCTCCGGGATCATTCCCGGAAGGCTACGTGGCGAGCGCGGCCTTGTTCGTGACCTTGAGATCGAACGCCGCCGCCAGCAGCGCTCGCGTGTAATCGGCTTTGGGGTTGGTCAGTACGTCCTCGGCCGGTCCTTCCTCGACGACTTTCCCGCCTTTCATGACTATGACGTAGTTGCACAACGCCCTGACGACCTTAAGATCATGGCTGATGAATAGGTAGGCGAGGTCGCGCTTTGTCTGCAGATCGCGCAAGAGGTCGACGATCTGCGCCTGCACGCTCATGTCGAGCGCACTGGTCGGCTCATCGAGCATGATGAACTTGGGCTCTAGCGCCATGGCGCGGGCGATGGCGATGCGCTGGCGCTGCCCGCCTGAGAACTCGTGCGGATAGCGATCGATGGAGGAGGGATCGATGCCGACCTCTTTAAGGGCTTCGACGACGCGCGCGCGGCGCTGTTCGTAGCTCCAGTCCGGCTGCTGGATGATGAGCCCTTCCTCGATGATCTCGAACACGGAGAGGCGTGGCGACAGCGACCCATAAGGGTCCTGGAACACGATCTGCATGTCCTTGCGCAAGGGCCGCATCTGCTTCGAGCCGAAGGCGTCGATGCGCTGGCCGAGATAGACGATGGGTCCGTTGGACGAGATGAGCCGAAGGATTGCGAGGCCGAGCGTGGTCTTCCCCGAGCCCGATTCACCGACGACGCCGAGCGTCTGTCCGGCCCTGAGCTTCATCGAAAGACCGTCCACCGCCTTGATGTGATCCACGGTCTTGCGCAAGAGACCGCGCTTGATCGGGAACCACACCTTGAGATCGTCCGTCTCGACCACCACGGGCGCCGCGGCGTCATAATGCGGCGGCTTGCCCTTCGGCTCGGCCGCAAGCAGGTGCTGCGTATAGGCGTGCTTCGGTGCCTTGAAGATCTCTTCGGTCTTGCCTTCCTCGACGATATGGCCGTTCTGCATGACGTAGATGCGCTCGGTCATGCGCCGCACGATGCCGAGGTCATGCGTGATGAGCAGAAGGGCCATGCCCATCTCGCGTTGCAGCTCGCGCAAGAGCTCCAGGATCTGCGCCTGGATGGTGACATCGAGCGCCGTCGTCGGCTCGTCTGCGATGAGTAGGTCGGGCTCGTTCGCCAGCGCCATGGCGATCATGACGCGCTGGCGCTGGCCGCCCGAGAGCTGGTGAGGGAAGGAGCCGAGCCGCTTCTCGGGCTCGGGGATTCCCACTCTGCGCAGGAGCTCGAGAACGCGTGCACGCACCGCATCTCCTTTCAGGCCGCGATGCAACTCGAGCACCTCGCCGACCTGCGTCTCGATGGTGTGCAGTGGATTGAGAGAGGTCAGCGGCTCCTGGAAGATCATGGAAATGCGGTCGCCGCGGATCTTCTGCATCTCGGGCGCCGGCAGCTTGAGCAGGTCGCGCCCCTCGAAGAAGATCTGTCCCGTCGGATGCGATGCCGCCGGGTAGGGCAGGAGGCGCATGATCGAAAGCGCGGAGGCCGTCTTGCCGCTGCCGGACTCGCCGACGAGCGCCACCATCTCGCCCCGCTGGATCGAGAACGATACGCCTTTGACGGCAAGGTTCTCCGTGCCGCCGGAGCTGAAGGAGACCGAGAGGTTCCGGACGTTGACGAGGGTATCTTTTGTAGCCATTTGTGCCGCCCTCCTCACCGGAACGTCTTGCGCGGATCGAACGCGTCGCGCACCGCTTCGCCGATGAAGATCAAGAGCGACAGCGTGATGGCGATGGAGAAGAAGCCCGTGATGCCGAGCCACGGCGCCTCCAGATAGCGCTTGCCCTGCAAGAGAAGCTCACCGAGCGACGGCGAGCCGGGCGGCAGGCCGAGGCCAAGGAAGTCGAGAGCCGTGAGCGCCGAGACCGAGCCCGAGAGCAGGAAGGGCAGGAAGGTCAGAGTCGCCACCATGGCATTCGGCAAGAGATGCTTCCTCATGATGGTCACGTTCGACAGGCCGAGCGCGCGCGCAGCCGTGATGTATTCGAAGTTGCGTCCACGCAAGAACTCGGCGCGCACCAGTCCGACGAGGGATGTCCAGTGGAAGAGCAGCAGCACGCCGAGCAGCGTCCAGAAGCCGGGCACGAGCACCGACGAGATGATGAGCAGGACGTAGAGCGTGGGAATTGCCGACCAGATCTCGAGGAACCGCTGGAAGAAGAGATCGATCCGTCCGCCGAAGTAGCCCTGTACGGCACCCGCCGCTACGCCGATGATGGACGACGAGATGGTGAGGAGGAGTCCGAACAAGAGCGAGATGCGGAAACCGTAGATCACGCGGGCGACGACGTCGCGGCCTTGATCGTCGAGGCCGAGCCAGTTCGTATTGCCGAGCGCGAGGAAGCGAGCCATCTGGTCGGGCGGCGCCTCACAGAAGGGCGCGCTTGAGGCCCAGGGCGGCGGCGCCGGATAACCGAGGCAGAGACCATCGGGACCCTTCCTGCGCGGATAGTCCTTGTTGATGGTGTCGTAGGAGAAGCGGATCGGCGGCCACAGCATCCAGCCGTTGGCGTTGATCTCGTCGATGATCACGGGATCCTTGTAGTCGGTGACCGCAAGGAATCCGCCGAACTTCGATTCCGGATAGTCGAATATCACCGGGAAGAGGGTCTCGCCCTTGTAGCGAGCGATGATGGGCCGGTCGTTGGCGATGAATTCCGCGAACAGCGAAAGAATGAAAAGGACGAGCAGGATGAGGAAGCTCAGATAGCCCCGGCGGTTGGCCTTGAAGTTCGACCAGCGGCGCCGGTTCACCGGCGTCAGCGTGAAGCGCTCTCTGAGGCCCGCGAGCATGCCGGGCCCCTTGGCGAGAGCGACCGTTCCGGTCGGGGTGTTGACACGCGCCTCCACGCTCAAACCTCCCGGCTTTCGAAATCGATGCGGGGATCGACCATCGTGTAAATGAAGTCGGAGACGAGGTTCACGACCAGTCCGAGCAGCGAGAAAATGTAAAGCGTCGCGAACACCACGGGGTAGTCGCGCTTGATCACGGACTCGAAGCCCAGGAGCCCGAGGCCGTCCAGCGAGAAGATCGTTTCTATGAGCAACGACCCGGAGAAGAAGGCCGAGATGAAGGCGGCTGGGAAGCCCGCGATGACCAGAAGCATGGCGTTGCGGAACACATGTCCGTAGAGAACCTGCTTTTCCGACAGGCCCTTCGCGCGCGCCGTGATGACGTACTGCTTCCGGATCTCATCGAGGAAGCTGTTCTTCGTCAGGAAGGCCATGGTGGTGAACGCACCGAGCGACATGGCGATGATCGGCAGCGTCAGATGCCAGAAGTAGTCGACGATCTTGCCGCCGAGCGTAAGCTGCTCCCAATTGTCGGACGTGAGTCCGCGTGACGGGAACCATTGGAAGAACGACGAGCCCGCGAACAGGATGAGCAGCAGCACGGCGACAAGGAACCCCGGCACGGCATAGCCGATCACGAGCGCCGTAGAAGTCCATGTGTCGAACGGCTCGCCGTCCCGCACGGCTTTGCGAATGCCGAGCGGGATCGAGATCAGGTAGGTGATCAGCGTCATCCAGATGCCGAGCGAGATCGAGACCGGCATCTTCTCCTTGATGAGCTCCAGCACCGACACGTCGCGGAAGTAGCTCCTGCCGAAATCGAACGTCAGATAATTCTTCATCATCAGGAAAAAGCGCTCGTGCGCCGGCTTGTCGAAGCCGAACTGCTTTTCGAGGCTTTTGATGAATTCGGGATCGAGGCCCTGCGCGCCGCGATACTTGGCGGCGTAGCTCTCACCCGCGCCCTGGCCGAGCTGAGACTGGTTCCGGTTGAGCGTGTCCGATCCGCCGCCGCCTATGCGCTCCGACATGGACGTGTCCGAGCCCGTGAGCTTGGCGATGACCTGCTCCACGGGGCCACCGGGCGCGAACTGCACGATGACGAAGCTGATCAGCATGATGCCGATCATGGTCGGCACAATGAGAAGCAGGCGTTTGAGCAGATAGGCGGCCATCTGAGCGTTCTGTCTCCGTCAGCGGGGGGCGAGTTTGGCACCCTTTTCGGCGTCGTACCACCAGGTCTCGAGCGCGCCCCGTTCGTATTTTGGCTTTATCTCAGGCCAAGAGTATTTGTTCCAGAAAGCGAGATTATGCTGGCCTTTGTACCATTGCGGCACCCAGTAGTATCCCGCTCTCAGTACGCGATCGGCTGCACGCGTCGCTGTCACGAGTTCAGCTCGCGACTTGGCCGTCACGACATGCTCTATCAGATTGTCGATCACCGGGTCCGAGATGCCCGGAAGATTGAAGCTGCCATTGGATTTCGCAGCCTCCGAGCCCCAGAACGACTTGAGCTCGATGCCGGGCGTCATGCGCATGCTGTAGCGCTGAACGGCGAGATCGAAATCGAAATCCTTCATCCTCAGCTCGTACTGCGATGGGTCGACGCGCCGGATGCTTGCGCCGATGCCGATGAGATTGAGGTTCTTGATGTAGGGCCCGATGACACGGTCCCAAGTCGGCTCGTCGGTCAGGAACTCGATCTCGAGCTTCTCGCCTTTCGCGTTCCTGAGCCCATCGGCTGACTGCGTCCAGCCCGCATCGGTCAGGAGTTTGAGCGCCTGGCGCAGTTGCTCGCGATTGTTGCCGCTGCCGTCTGTGATGGGCGGCGACACGGGCTCGCCGAACACGGCAGCAGGCAGCTTGTCGCGGAAGGGTTCGAGCAGCGCCAGCTCCTCGGGCGACGGTGGCCCGGACGCCTTCATGTCGGAGTTCTCGAAGTAGCTGGCCGTGCGTGTGTAGAGCCCGTAGAAGAGATTGCGGTTGCTCCACTCGAAATCGAAGACGAGGCCCAGGGCCTGGCGCACGCGGACGTCTTTGAATTTCTCGCGCCGCGTATTGATGAAGAAACCCTGCGCGCCCGAAGGACGCTCGTCCTTGATAGTTAAGCGTTGCACGCGCCCGTCGCGCACCATCGGCTTGCCTTCGTACCCGTTCGCCCAATCCTTCGAGGTGAATTCCTCGCGGAAATCCAGAGTGCCGTTGAACAGGTTCTCGAGCTCGAGGTTGCGGTCGCGGAAAAAGTCGTAACGCACTTCCTCGAAGTTATTGAGGCCGCGGTTCACCGGCAGATCTTTGCCCCAATAGTCCTCACGGCGGATGTAGGACACATAGGTCCCCGGTTTGAATTCGCCGATCTTGTACGGCCCCGAACCGAGCGGCCGGTCGAGCGAGGTCTTCTCGAAGTCGTGCGTCGTGTAGTAGGCCTTGGACAGCACCGGCAGCGTGGCGACCGTGATGGGCAGATCGCGCACGAGATTGCCCTGGAACGTGTAGCGCACCGTCGAGGGATCGAGCGCTTCCACCTTCGCCACATCGCGGAGCGTGATTGCGATGCTAGGGTGCCCCTTCTCCTTCAGGGTATTGAAGGAGAACACGACGTCGTCGGCCGTCACCGGCGTGCCGTCCGCGAATTTCGCTTCGGGCCTCAGCTTGAACGTGACCGACATACGGTCATCGGCGACATCCGCGGTTTCTGCGACGAGCCCGTAGACCGCATCGGGCTCGTCGTTGGCGCGGGCCATGAGACTATCGAATACGAGCTCGAGCCCCTGCGCCGCGTCGCCCTTCAGGATGTAGTTGTTGAAGCTGTCGAAGGTCTGCCGGCTGGAGGGGCCGATCTGTGATACGCGCCCGCCCTTCGGGGCGTTGGGGTTCACATAGTCGAAGTGCTGAAAGTCTGCCGGATACTTCAGATCGCCGAAGATCGACAAGCCGTGTTTTGGAGCGGCTTCCGCGGCACCAGCCCAGCACGCTGTGCTGAGCGCACCGACGGCAATGGCTCTGATGGCGTCCCTCACGCGGGTCATGGCGGACCTCCCCCTTGGCGAACCACCATGATGGCTATTTCCCGCGCGCTGCGGCAAGCGCCTGCTGCTTCGCTGGGTCGAACCACCACACCTGCGTGAATGCCGCCGTCAGAGAGGGAAGCTTGGCGGGTCGTCCGTAGACGTCCCACGTGGCGATCCACTCGTTGGGGTTATACCACTGCGGCACGATGTAATAGTTCCAGAGCAGCACCCGATCGAGCGCGCGCGTAATCGCGACCAGCTCCTCGCGATCCTTTGCGGCCACCAGTTTCTCGATCAGCGAGTCGATCACCGGGTTCTTGACGCCGATGGTATTGCGGCTGCCTTCCTGGTCCGCGGCCGCCGAGCCCCAGAAGTCGCGCTGCTCGTTGCCGGGCGACACTGATTGCGGGAAGCCGTCGACGATGGCGTCGAAGTCGAACGTCGTCTCGCGCCGCTCGTACTGCGCCGGGTCGACGACGCGCACCGAGGCCTGAATGCCGAGCTTCTGCAGGTTGGCGATGTATTGCGCGCAGTGGCGCGTAAAGGTCTCCGACGGTATCAGGAACTCGATCGTCATCGGCTCGCCCTTGGCGTTGGAGAGAGCCGTGCTGCCGGGCTTGATCTGCCAGCCCGCGTCGTTGAGCAGCTTCATGGCTTCGCCAAGGTATTTGCGCGTATCCTGCGGCGTCGCGTAGACCGGATTTTTCCATTCGCTGGTGAACAGCTCCGGCGGCAAATCCTTCTTGTACTCGTTCAGGATCTCGAGCTCGCGGCCCTCCGGAATGCCCGAAGCCTTGAGCTCCGAATTGTCGAAGAAGCTGCCGACGCGCGTGTACTGTCCGAACAGCAGCGTCTTGTTCATGTCCTCGAAATTGAAGGCAAGGTTCAACGCGTGGCGGACCCGCGGATCGTTGAACTTGTCACGGCGCGTGTTGAACACGAAGCCCTGCATCCGTGCGACGCCCTTGGTCGGGATGGCTTCCTTCTTCACCCAGCCCTTCTTGATTGCGTCGAAGTCGTACTGCGTCGCCCAGAGGCTCGCGTTGTTCTCGCGCCAGAATTGCGAGCGTCCGCTCTTGAACTCCTCGAACGCGGCAGTCCGCTCGCGATAATACTGGAAGCTGAGCTCGTCGAAGTTCCATTGCCCCTTGTAGAGCGGCAGGTCCTTCGCCCAGTAATCCTTCACGCGCTCGAACACGATACTTCTGCCCGGCGAGACGCTCTTGATCTTGTAGGGGCCGGAGCCGAGCGGAACTTCGAGCGTCGATTTGGTGAGGTCGCGCGTCTCGCCGTTCGGGCCTTTGCCTTCCCAGAAGTGCTTCGGCAGAACCGTGAGCTGGCCGAGGATCTGAGGAAGCTCGCGATTGCCCTTCATGTCGAAGGTGAAGGTCACCTCGTGCTCGCCGGTCTTCTCGCCTTTGACGACGTTCTTGTAATAGCGCGCATACTGCGGGTGCGCCTTCTTGAGCGCCTCGAGGCTGAAGATGACGTCCTCGGGCGTGATAGGCGTACCGTCGTGGAAGCGGGCCTCGGGCCTGAGCCCGAAAGTCGCCGAGCTGAAGTCGGCCGGAAACGACACCCACTCGGCGATAAGGCCGTACTCGGCTGATTCCTCGTCCGGGCTTCCGGCCATGAGAGAGTCATAGATCATGCCGACGCCCGCGGCCGATACACCCTGAATCGAATAGGGATTGAGCGAGTCGAACGTGCTCTCCGAAACCGTAAAGGTCACGGAGCCGCCCTTCGGCGCATCGGGATTGGCCCAATCGAAGTGCTTGAAGTCGGCGGGATATTTCGGCTCACCGATAAGGGAGAGGGCGTGATGACGGGTCTGCTCTTGGGGATCCGCCAGCGCTGGGGGCGCGAACGCGGCCAGGGCCAGGATTGCGTATGCGGCAGCGCTGCGGGCGGAAAAGTAGCGACCTGTCACCATATTGGGGGTTTCCGTAAGCCGTTGTCCGATCGGGGCTGAGCGTCAGTGCGCAAAGCAAGCTCTGTACCTAGCATCCTTCGTGACAGTCTTGGATTAAACATCGGCAAGGCACAAAAACGGCCCCGCCGAGGTATCGACGGGGCCGAATACTATAGCAGAAACAAGGCTTAGGGTCAGGCCTAAGGCAGCGCCGCCGGCGAATCCGACAGCGTACGGAGATACGCGATGACATTCGCCAGATCCTGCGGGTCGCTGACGCCCGCGAACATCATTTTGGTGCCTGGCACGAACGTCTTCGGGCTATGGATGAACTGCGCCAAGTCGGTATAGGTCCACTCGCCGCCCTTGGTCTTCATCGCTTCCGAGTATCCGGAGAATTCGACCCCGCCCTTCTTGCGGCCAACGATGCCCCAGAGGTCGGGTCCGACTTTGTTTGCCGCGCCCTTCTCGTAGCTGTGGCAGCCCGCGCACTTCTTGAACGTGCCTGCCGCGTCTTCTGGCTTGGCGGTCTTGATCATGGCGACGACTGCGGCCGGATCGAAGGCTGCGGGAGGCTTCGCTGCATCGGCGGGTGCAGCGCCTTCGGGCGCCGCCGCTGGAAGCGTGAAGCCGCCGACAACCTCGTGATGGTGCCCAGACTTTGCGATCTCGATGGCCGCCTTGGTGCCGAAAATGAGCAGCAGCGCCATGAGAACGCCCGCTGCAAATTTGGTAAATTCGAAGGAATCCATCATCATCTCACCCTTGGGGCCCACCGTTAGAATCAGCCACGCCTTGCATCCAACTTCGAGACCGGTCTACAGCACGCCGGGCGTGTTGAAAAACCTCATTCGACCGGTGTCCACGAGTTAGCCCTGGGAGGCTTGCTTGCGTGGCGAACCGGCGACAGTCGCAGGCAGCGATCGGGAATCTAATGCCGCCTTATTATAGGATAAGTCCAGTGGCCTTCGGTGGGGCCAACTGTCCACGTCGCAAAGACGCATCCCAGGCATCCCGAGCTCAGAAGTAGTCGATCGGTCGGTAGGCAACTCATGACACGCACTTTGATCATCATCCCCGCCCGCATGGCAGCGACGCGCCTCCCCGGCAAGCCGCTTGTCGACATCGCCGGCGAGCCCATGATCGTGCACGTCTGGCGCCGGGCGAGGGCGGCCGAGGCAGGGCGCGTTGTGGTTGCGACCGATACCGAGGAGATCCTCGAGGTCGTCCGCTCCGCTGGCGGCGAAGCCGTGATGACGCGGCCCGACCACGCATCTGGCTCCGACCGGATCTTCGAAGCCCTCAATCGCGTCGATCCCGAAGGTGAGACCGAGCTGATCATAAATCTGCAGGGAGACTTGCCGACGCTGGACGCTCACCTCGTGCGCGAGTGCGTGTCCGTCTTGTCCGCCAAGGGACCTGACATCGCCACCCTCGCGGCCGAGATCACCGAGGAGGAGGAACGCAGCAATCCGAACGTGGTCAAGGTCGTTGGAACGCCTCTGGCGGGAGACGCCAAGCGCCTGCGCGCCCTCTACTTCACGCGCGCCACCGCGCCCCACGGAGATGGCCCGCTCTATCACCACATCGGCATTTACGGTTACCGCCGCTCGGCGCTCGAGCGCTTCGTCGCTCTGCCGCCGTCCCCACTCGAGATCAGGGAGCGCCTCGAGCAGTTGAGGGCTCTGGAAGCCGGCATGCGCATCGACGTGGCCGTCGTTGACACGGTCCCGCTCGGTGTCGATACTCCGGCCGACCTTGAGCGGGCCCGCCGGCTCATCAAGCCCTCACGGCCGGCGCCCTGAGCCAGTCCTTGGCTGCTGGCAGGCATTCACATCACATTCCGAAGTCCACAATGTCCCCCTCGCGCTCCGTCAGCCCCTCCACCGCGCCAAAACGCATCGCCTATCAGGGCGAGCCCGGCGCCAACTCCCATTTGGCCTGCACCGAGGCGTTCCCGGATTTGGAGCCGGCGGCCTATCCGACTTTCGAGGACGCGCTGGTCGCCGTCAAATCGGGCGAGGTCGGACTTGCGATGATCCCGATCGAGAATTCGGTCGCAGGCCGCGTCGCCGATATCCATCATCTGCTGCCGGGCGCAGGTCTCTACATCGTCGGCGAGCACTTTCTGCGCGTGCGCCATCAGCTCATGGCCAAGCCGGGCGCGACCTTGCAAACCGTGAAGCGCGTCTTGAGCCACACGCAGGCGCTGGGCCAGTGCCGCAATACGCTGAAGAAGCTCGGCCTGAAGCCGGTCCCCGAGGCCGACACGGCCGGCTCCGCGCGCATGGTGAGCGAGACCGACGACCTGTCGGTGGCCGCCATCGCCTCGCGCCTCGCCGCCGACATCTATGGCCTCGACATTCTGAAGAGCGACGTCGAGGACGAGAGCCACAACACGACGCGCTTCCTCATCCTCTCCAAGGAACCCGATGACGCCGAGCCCGGCAATGGTCCCGTCATCACGACCTTCCTGTTCCGCGTCAGGAACGTGCCCGCCGCGCTGTACAAGGCCCTCGGCGGCTTCGCGACCAACAGCATCAACATGACGAAGCTCGAGAGCTACCAGCCCGAGGGCTCGTTCAACGCCACCATGTTCTTCGCTGATATCGAAGGTCATCCCGTGGATCGCCCGGTGCAGCTCGCACTTGAGGAACTGTCGTTCTTCTCGACCGAGGTCCGCCTGCTCGGAACCTATCCCGCGAGCCCCTTCCGGGCCGAAGCTCTGCGCGCGTCCCTCCCTCCGAGTTCCTGATGCCATGAAGCTGGCGGGCAAGGTCGCGATCGTCACGGGTGCCGCATCCGGCTTCGGGCGCGGCATTGCCGAGACGTTTGCGCGCGAGGGCGCTCGTGTCGTCATCGCCGACCTGAACACGGCAGGCGCCGCAAAGGTGGCGGCCGGCATCGGCGCGGCGGCGGTTCCGTTCACCTGCGATGTCTCGAAGAAGTCCGACGTCGAAGGCCTCGTTGCCGCGGCCGTGAAGGCTTTCGGCGGTCTCGACATTCTGGTCAACAACGCCGGCACAACGCACAAGAACCAGTCCTTGATGACTGTCACCGAGGACGAGTTCGACCGCATCTATGCCGTCAACGTGAAGTCGATCTATCTCTCGACCATCGCTGCGGTGCCCGAGATGGAAAAGCGCGGCGGCGGCTCGATCATCAATACGGCATCGACGGCAGGCGTCAGGCCGCGCCCCGGCCTCACCTGGTACAACGGCTCCAAAGGCGCCGTCATCACGCTGACGCGCTCCATGGCGGCTGAGCTCGCGTCGAAGAACATTCGTGTCAACGCCATCAACCCTGTCATAGGCGAGACGGGGCTGCTCTCGGAGTTCATGGGTGTGGAGGACACGCCCGAGAACCGCGCCCGCTTCATCGCCGGCATTCCCCTGGGGCGCATGTCGAAGCCCGAGGACATCGCCAACGCGGCACTGTTCCTTGCCGACCCGGCCTCGGGCTTCATCACTGGCGTCGCCATCGAGGTCGACGGCGGCCGCTGTATCTAATCTTTAGTTTGCCGCTCGCACGGCGATCTTGATCGCATCCTGCGGCACGCCGCTGAGCTGCACCGAGAACGGCCCCGAGCCGATCTCGAACCGCACGCTTTTGCGAATGGCTTCGCAGTCCTTCATGCCCGTGTGCCCGACCGTGGAGAGCGCGGCGCCACCTTGCACCACGTCGATCCAGCCACGGCTCGAAAGCGTGATCTGATAAACGCCCGGCTTCGTGACGCCATCGAACGTGAGTACGCCGCCGAATTCCTCTTTGGCGTCGGCTTTGGACTTGCCTGACGGCGCGATCGGATAGGTGACCGAGCCCTGAGGCTTGAGCTTGAGGACGATGGCGCTTTCCGGAGGCGCCTCGAGCTTCTCGCCAGATGCCGCGGCCTTGGCGTTGCTGTCCGCCATCCAGCCGAGCTCCTTGTCGAGCGGCCACTCGAACGCGCCGCAGCCACCTTCGCCGGCCGCAAGAGCACAAGTAGGACCAGCGATCAGCGCCAGGAGGCCGATCACCAGATAACGTGCAGTTCGGTTCATGCAGGTCTTACTCCACCGCGACCATGACGTCGGAGGCTTTGATCACGGCCGCGGCCTTGCCGCCGGCCTTGATCCCGAGCTCGTCGACCGCCTCGTTCGTGATCGACGATGTGACGATCACGCCGCCGCCGATGTCAATGCGCACATGCGAGGTCGTCGCGCCCTTGGTCACCTCGACCACGGTTCCCTTAAGAATGTTTCTTGCGCTGATTTTCATGGCGCAGCTCCTGCTCTCTTTGAACTGCCGGGCATATTCAATGAAATATAGCGTCAAGCCAAGTGCCGCTTTGGCGATGCCAGATCACGGTCAGACTTAGGTGGGTTTCGGGCGCCGCCTACACCGCGATCTTGCCGCCGCCCTTGCGCGTAATTGCAACGATCGAGGGCCGCGGCGGCACGCCATCCTTGAAGTCGGGCCAGCGCGTCGAAGGTGCATCGAAATTGGCTGGCGTCGCATTCGGGTCGTCGCTGTCTTCCTCGCCGGGATGTTGAACCGCGACGAAGAACGTCTCGAGGTCGGGCGTGGGGCAGGGGCCGCACATTTCGGCTCCGCGCGGCACCTGGAAGAAGCAGCGCGACGTCGCGCGCCCGGCTCCCTGCGTCTCGACGGCCCAGATGCCGTCGGCGCGCCCCGTGCGCGACGGCGTGTTTCCGTCTGTCGCGACCCAAAGCCTGCCGAGTGAATCGAGCGCGATATTGTCCGGCATGCCGAACCAGCCATCCTTGCTGGTCGCGGGATTGAATGCGGCGCCCACTTCGGCGATGGACGGATCGCCGCATTTGAGCAGGATCTCCCAGGTGAATGTCGGCGCTGCGTGGTCGCCACCTGCGGGTGTGATCTCGATGATGTGACCGAACTTGTTCTCAGCGCGCGGATTGGCGGCGTCCACTTGATCCGACTTGCGCTTGGAGTTGTTGGTCAGCACCACGTAGACCTTGCCCGAGACGAGATTGACATCCACGTCTTCCGGCCTGTCCATCTTGGTCGCGCCGACGAGATCGGCCGCGAGCCGCGCGTGCACGACGATGTCGCCTTGATCCTTGAAGCCGAACTTTTCGTTGAGCCACGGGCCGTCGCCGTGCACGAGCGGGACCCACGTGCCGGTGCCGTCGGCGTTGAATTTCGCCACCGACAACGTGCCGTGGTCGAGCAGATCCTTGTTGGCGGCGCGGTTCGCGAGGTCGACCTTGCCTTCCGTCACGAAGCGATAGACGTAATCGAAGCGCTCGTCGTCGCCCTGATAGACGACGAAACGCCCGTCGCCGTTGACGATGTTGCCCGCGCCCTCGTGCTTGAAGCGTCCCATCGCCGTCCGCTTCACCGGCGTCGATGTCGGATCGAGCGGGTCGATCTCCACCACCCAGCCGAAGCGGTTCGGCTCGTTGGGTTCCTTCGCGAGGTCGAAGCGGTCGTGGAACTTGCCCCAGGCATAGTATTCGCCGGGAATGCCGTAGCGCCGATAGGCGCGCGCCTCGGGCGTGACAGGTTCGGCCGCGGCCTTGCCCCAGAAGTAGCCGTTGGTGTTTTCCTCGCAGGTGAGCCACGTGCCCCACGGCGTCACGCCGCCGGCGCAGTTGTTGATCATGCCGCGGACTTGAGTGCCGCTCGGATCGGCATTGGTCTTCATGAGCGCGTGCCCGGCGGCAGGACCTGAAATGCGCATCGGCGTCTCCGCCGTGATGCGCCGCGCATATTTGGAGTTGGGCACGACCGCCCACTTTCCGCCCTCGCGCTTGATCTCGATGACGGAACCGCCGTGCGCCATCATCTCCACATCGACGATGTCCTTCGTCACGCCTGCGAAGGCATTGTCCTTGTCGCTGCGACCGCCGATGCCGCGGAACATGAGCTCGCCGTTCGTGTACTCGTGATTGACGACCAGGAGGCCGTGGTCGGAACGGCCATCCAGCGGTATGAAGCCGAGGAAGTCGTTGTTGTAGCCGAACTGCTTGGATTGGTCCGAAGGCGTGAGCGCCGCGGGATTGAACGCGGGGGCATCCGCTAGGACGCGATCACCCCAGCTGATCAGTACGTCGGCGTCATAGCCGGGAGCCACGTGATGCGTCTCGCTGTTCGGCGCCACCGCGAGCTCTTCGAAGCTGAAGCGCGTGGGTTCGACCGGATGCGCCTCGGCAGCCTGCGCACGCTTTGAGGCTCCGAGCGCCAGGGGACCGATTGCCGTCTCCGCCACCGCGACCGCCAGAAGCCCGTGCATGAGATCCCGGCGCGACAGGCGCTCCGCCACGACATCCCCGAAGGTGGGATTGGCGCTCGAATTCGAGCCTTTGTTTTCGGCTTCCTCGAACTCGACGGAAAGCGGTCGGCTTGCGGGTGTCATATCGGATCCCCTCCAGGAGCCGCGCACGGGGCATGAGAGCCGCGCCGGCGCGTCGGACCCTGCTTGCTATGCCAGCAACTTATCCGGTGTGTGACGGTGTAAAGACGCTGCCGTAATCTCCGGCAAACCGTCCAATCTGCGACCCACGCAAAATTGAACAAAGCTTATGAACATGTTCGGTGGGGTTTACTTGTAAGACTTGATCCGAGGCATGTTGTCTGCAGCTTTGGTAGGGCCTATTTTTTAACCATCGGTGACAATAGTCCGAGTGCACCGGCCGCGCAGCCGATGCCCGCGTAGGGAGACCAGGGAGATGAGTACAGAGTCGAAAAACTCTCCGTTCGGGTTTGACCCGAGCGCCTTCGGCCCGTTCGGTGCCGTCTTCAATGCCTACAGCAGTTACATGCGCAATCTCGGCGCGCAGGACTTCAACGGCTTCGGCGCCGCTGCTCAGGGGCCAGAAGCCGCGATCGAGCGCGCGACCGGGGCAACGAAGAACCTGGCTCGGGTTCAGCTCGAGCTGATGGGTTTGGCCACCCGCCGCGCACAAGCGTATATGCAAGTCCCCTCACAGCTTGCCCGCTGCCGCACGCCGCGCGATGTCGCGGATGAGCAGATGGCCTTCTGGCGCACAGCCATGGAGCATTACGTCGGCAGCTCGCATCGCTTGATGGAGGCCTGGACGGGCATGGTGCCGGCTATGTGTGCTCTCGGCGGCGTGGGCCGCGGAGCCACGGGCGAGCAGCGCGAGCGCGACTACATCAACTTCAGCAGCACGGGTAATCGCGAGACCAACGGGCTCGACCAGGCCGCGGCTGCGTCTTCGGGTGGCGGAGCACGCCGCGTCGCGTGAGCAGGAGGCCGCCTGTGGTTCTTAGTTGAGGGCCGCGACGCCTTCCTTGAATCCGTTGAGCGAGATGGGGATGCCGATTCCGGCTTCCTCGGTCTGGAAGATGATGAAGATCGCCGTCTTGCCGGTCTGGAGCTGCCCCACGAGCTTGTCATCCACCGTAACCTGCGCGTAGCACGCGAACGTATGGCAGCGCAGGAATGGCGCGTGCCCGATGTCTACCCCGTCGACCTTGAGGCCGATACCCGGCGGTAGCAGGATGCCGAGCGGCGCGAATACGCGCAGGACCTTCGTCCCGTTGGAGAATTTCTGGAAATAGATCGTGAGGCCGACGTTGTTGCGGTCCTCGGCGGTGACGCTCTGAACCAGAGCGCACACTTCCGCTTTCGCTCCGATTGGCGGCGGCTTGCATACCACCTGCCAGTCGCCATGCTGCGCTTTCACGGTTCCATCCGCGGCGGGCGCACCAGGAGAAAGTGCCGCCGGGCTCGCGGCGGTTGAGGGTGCGGGGTTCGCACCACCGGCCAGGACCGGCGCAATTCCCGCGCCGGCCATGCACGTCAAAGCGACGGCGAGCGCAGTGCACAATGAGATAGTCGGCGAGCGGCCGACCTCGGCCGCAGCGCCCATGAGGCGGCGACCAAGCGAGCGAACCATAGTCATGTTCAAACTCTGAAGCCCTGCTGGTGACCGGTAGATAAAGCCCCGTGATCGAATCCCGCGAGCGTCTACCGCAAGACCGTGCTCTCTGCGAGGAAAAAGGCCAAAGTGGGACCCGCGTACGTCACGCCTTCACATTGGAAGGGCAAATGTCACGTTCGATCTCGACAGTTTTGCTGCAGCGCGATCGGAGCCGACATGATTGTCTTCCTGATTCAACGCGTGGATTTGACGCACAAAACTTGACTTGAGACATAAATGCCGGTTGTGCTGTGTGTCTGTTCGGGGGAATAGATGTGACGCTAAGCCCGCTTGCGGCTGGTCGGGTGCAACAAGGGCTTGGCGGGCTCACAAAGCCAAAAGTTCCCAAACCATCGGAGGCGCCCTCTGAGCGCGTCCGATTGGCTTGAACGAAGAGAACGAAATCAAGGAAGCCCGGCTTAAGGGCCGGCGAGGAACGGGGAGCGAATTGATGCTGAAAAAGATGTTGAAGCAGGCACCGTTTGCCATGGCCACGGGGCTCCTAGCCCTGATGTGCGCGGCTGCTGGACCTGCTCTGGCCCAGAGTAGCCCCCCGGGTCACGCCCTCCCAGGGCAGACCGGCATGATGCCGGCCGTGACGCCGATCGCTCATGAAATTCACTCCTTCTACGACCTCACCAACATCATCATCATCGCCATCGCAGTCTTCGTGCTGCTGCTGATGATCTACGTCTGCTACCGCTTCTCGGCCTCGCGCAATCCCGTCCCGAGCACGACGACCCACCACACTCTGCTTGAGGTTGCCTGGACGGTGATCCCGGTCCTGATCCTTGTGGTGATTGCGATCCCCTCGTTCAAGCTGCTGATGAACCAGTACAGCTACCCGAAGCCGGATCTCACCATCAAAGCCATCGGCAACGCCTGGTTCTGGGAGCACCAGTACCCCGATCAAGGCAACTTCACCGTTACGTCGAACATGTTGTCCGATGAGGAAGTCGCCGAGCTCAATCAGAAGGGCGTTCCTGCGATCCGCCTCCTCGCCGTCGACAACGAGGTCATCGTCCCGGTCAACAAGGTCGTGCACGTGCTCGTGACCTCGAACGACGTCATCCACAACTGGACGGTCCAGTCCTTCGGCTCGAAGATCGATGCTGTTCCTGGCCGCGTCACCTCGACCTGGTTCCAGGCCGAGAAGGAAGGCGTGTTTTACGGCCAGTGCTCTGAGCTCTGCGGCATGAATCACGCATTCATGCCCATCGCCGTGCGCGTCGTCTCCGAGCAGGTCTTCAATGACTGGTCCGGTGCGATGAAGGCAAAGGACAAGAAGAAGGCCAAAGAGATCCTCGACAAGGTCGCGTTGGACCAGGCTGGCGTTCAGGCGGTTGCGTCGGCGAAAGCCGGCGAGACCCGATAAGCGAAATAGAGACGCTGGGCCCAGCGGGGCCTGGCACTAGTCGCATATAAACGGAAACACCCAAGTCATAAGGTTTGAACAATGGGTAGCACCACGGCACACGCAGACCACGACGATCACGCGCCGACAGGCTGGCGTCGTTGGCTCTTCTCGACGAACCACAAAGATATCGGCACGATGTACCTCATCTTCGCCGTTATCGCCGGCCTGATCGGTGGTGCGCTTTCGATTGCCATGCGTCTCGAGCTCGCAGAGCCGGGCATGCAGATCTTCTCTAATCCGCACACCTTCAACGTGTTCGTGACCGGTCACGGTCTGATCATGGTGTTCTTCATGGTCATGCCCTCGACCATGGGCGGCTTCGGCAACTGGATGATGCCTCTCATGATCGGCGCGCCTGATATGGCGTTCCCGCGCATGAACAACATCTCGTTCTGGCTGCTGCCGGTGGCACTCAGCCTCCTGCTCATCTCGATGTTCGTTGAAGGCCCGTCGGGCATGAACGGCGTCGGTGCTGGCTGGACGGTCTATGCTCCGCTCTCGACGTCGGGACATCCCGGCCCGGCCATGGACTTCGCCATTCTGGCGCTCCATGTCGCTGGTGCCTCGTCGATCCTCGGCGCCATCAACTTCATCACCACCATCTTCAACATGCGCGCTCCGGGCATGACGCTGCATAAGATGCCGCTCTTCGTCTGGGCCATTCTTATCACCGCCTTCCTGCTGCTGCTGTCGCTGCCCGTTCTGGCCGGCGCCATCACGATGCTGCTCACGGACCGCAACTTCGGCACCACGTTCTTCAATCCGGCCGGCGGTGGCGATCCGATCCTCTACCAGCATCTGTTCTGGTTCTTCGGTCACCCCGAGGTCTACATTCTCATCGTCCCGGGCTTCGGCATCGTCAGCCACATTGTGTCGACGTTCTCGAACAAGCCGGTGTTCGGCTACCTCGGCATGGCCTACGCCATGGTCGCCATCGCTCTGATCGGCTTCGTCGTGTGGGCTCACCACATGTACGCTGCAGGCATCAGCGTGAACACGCAGGCCTACTTCGTGTTCGCGACGATGGTCATCGCGGTTCCGACGGGCGTTAAGATCTTCTCGTGGATCGCCACCATGTGGGGCGGGTCGATCAGGTTCACCACGCCCATGCTGTGGGCGGTGGGCTTCATCTTCCTGTTCACGGTCGGCGGCGTGACCGGCGTCATGCTCTCGAACGCAGGCGTGGATCGCGCGCTCCACGACACCTACTACGTCGTGGCGCACTTCCACTACACCATGTCGATTGGCGCTCTGTTCACGATCTTCGCGGGCTTCTACTACTGGTTCCCGAAGATGTCCGGCTACATGTTCTCGGAGTTCTGGGGCAAGCTTCACTTCTGGCTGATGTTCATCGGCGTGAACGTGACCTTCTTCCCGCAGCACTTCCTGGGCCTCGCCGGCATGCCGCGTCGCTACGTGGACTATCCGGACGCCTACCACTTCTGGAACGAGGTCTCCTCCGTGGGCTCTCTGATCTCGGTCGTGGCTCTGGTTGCGTTCTTCACCGGTCTGGCTCTCGCGTTCGCACGCAAGGTTCCGGCCGGCAACAACCCCTGGGGTCCGGGCGCAACCACGCTCGAGTGGACGCTGCCGTCGCCGCCGCCGTTCCACTCCTTCGAGACCCTGCCGCGTATCACCGGCTCGGGTCACTGATCGGCGAGGAGCGCCCGGCGAGTTTTCGCTGGGCGCCCCTTTTGCTTGAACGGCAATAACGAGACTGCGGGAAAAAACCCGCGCACGACAAAGCGATTGCCGGCCTTCTTGGCCGGCCATTAATAAAGGCGGGACAACCCGCTGGCTGCCGAGGAGGGCATACGAGGATGTCGGGACTGAGTGCAGGTGCGGTCGTCGGACGCGCTGCTACTGCGTCTGAGCCGTCGATCGGCGATTTCGTCGAGCTGATGAAGCCGCGCGTGATGTCGCTCGTAGTTTTTACGTCGCTTACGGGTCTCTTCGCTGCTCCGGGTGACCTTCACCCGGTGCTCGCCATCATTGCCGTGCTTGCCATCGCCGTCGGCGCTGGCGCATCGGGCGCCCTCAACATGTGGTACGACGCCGACATCGACGCGCGCATGGCGCGCACGGCGGCCCGTCCCATTCCGCGCGGCCGTGTTACGCCCGACGAGGCGCTGACGTTTGGCACCGTGCTTTCGGTCGTCTCGGTTCTGACTCTCGGCGTCCTCGTGAACTGGGTCGCCGGCGCGCTTCTCGCGCTCACCATCGCCTACTACGTCTTCTTCTACACTATGTGGCTGAAGCGCCGGACGCCTCAGAACATCGTCATCGGCGGCGCCGCGGGCGCCTTCCCGCCCATGATCGGCTGGGCCGCTGTGACGGGGTCCGTCAGCGTCGAAAGCATCCTGATGTTCCTCATCATCTTCATGTGGACGCCGCCGCACTTCTGGGCGCTCGCGCTCTATCGTTGCCGCGACTACGAGCGCGTCGGCGTACCGATGCTGCCGGTCGTTGCCGGTCCGCGGGAAACGCGCCGCCAGATCCTGCTCTATTCGCTGCTGCTGACGCCGCTCGCCGTGGCGCCCTACTTCATCGGCCTCGGCGGTCTGACCTATCTCGTCACCTCGGTAGTTCTCGGGATCATTTTCGTCGCCCTTGCCGTTAGGGTCTGGCAGGTCACCGAAGGCCGCGAAGCCGATGCGGTTGCCCGCCGGCTATTCAGCTTCTCGATCTTCTACCTCTTCATGCTGTTCGCCGTTCTGCTCGTTGAGCACGTTGTCACCAAGCTCGGGGTGGCGTGAGAATGAGCGAGTCTTCGGCGGTAGGATCACTGATGTCTGACGAAATGGACGATGAAAAGAAGCGGACGCAGAGCCGGCGCTTGCGCTCGGTCGCCATCGCGCTTGGTTTGGGCTTTCTGGTCGTCCTGTTCTATGCGGCGACGATCGTCCGCTTCGGCGGCCAGATCGCGCACCAGGCCGGCAACTAGAGAGGCTTGAGGGTGGCTGAGGAACCGGAGAAGACCGAGACGGCAGCTCGCCGGGACCCCGTGAGACGGGGAACCAATCGCGGCGTGCTGCTCGCATGCCTCGGCGCCTTCGCGTTCATGGGCGCCATGTCGTTCGCGGCCGTCCCGCTCTACCAGATGTTCTGCCAGGTGACTGGCTACGGCGGCACCACCAAGCGCGCCGAGAAGGCCTCCGACAAGGTTGTCGACCGCATGATCCGCGTGCGCTTCGATGCCAACGTCACCCCTGGCATGGCCTGGGACTTCCAGCCCGAGCAGCGTTACGTCGATATCAAGGTCGGCGAGAACTCGCTCGCATTTTACAAGGCGGTCAACCAGGCGGCCTCATCCGTGACGGGCACGGCGAGCTTCAACGTTTCGCCCGACATCGCCGGGCTCTACTTCAATAAGATCGAGTGCTTCTGCTTCACCGAGCAGACGCTCGCCGCAGGCCAGTCGGTCGATATGCCGGTCTCGTTCTTCGTCGACCCGAAGATCATGGACGATCGGGACGCCGACGCGTTGCAGGAAATTACACTGTCTTACACGTTTTATCCGTCTGCCAGCACGGGTAAGGCGGCGGAAACCCAGACGGGGCGCGAGCCCAAGAAGGGAAGCTGACAGACCATGGTCGTCTCGGACCTTGAACAGTCCGACCTGATCATCGGTCTCGAACGAAAGATTGGCTGAGACATTCGGTCAGCCGCCGCAAGGTGGATACCGGCTGAATGTCGAGGCTGAGGGATAAGAAGAGAACGGGGACGACGGAGACGAAAATGGCCCAAGCTCACGGCAAGAATCACGACTACCACCTTCTCGATCCGAGCCCATGGCCGTTGACGGCATCGCTCTCGGCATTCGTCACCGCAGTCGGCACCATCATCTGGCTTCGCTCGATCGGTGAAGGCGCAGCCGGCCTCTTCGGCGTTCAGGGCCCCTGGGTGTTCGCCCTCGGCTTCGCCGGCCTCGCAGGCACGGCATTCATGTGGTGGCGCGACTGCATCATCGAAGCTAACCGCGGCGATCACACCCCGGTCGTCCAGCTTCACCTGCGCTACGGCATCATCCTCTTCATCGCTTCAGAAGTGATGTTCTTCGTCGCCTGGTTCTGGGCCTACTTCGACTTCTCGCTCTTCCCCGCCGACGTGCACAAGATCGTCGGGACGAACGAGGTTGTCGGCATGGTCACGCGCAACGAGCTGTTCGGTGGCCAGTGGCCGCCGGTGCCGGTCGAGGCGACAGATGCCACCGTTCCCGCCACGGGTGCTCCTGCCAACGGCTTCTTCAAGGGCACGTTCGATCCTTGGGGCATCCCGCTCGTCAACACCTTGATCCTGCTGCTCTCGGGCTGCACGGTCACATGGGCGCACCATGCTCTGCTGAAGAACGATCGCCGCGGCCTCGTGCTCGGCCTCACGGTGACGGTCGTCCTCGGCCTGATCTTCACCGGCTTCCAGGCCTATGAGTACATGCACGCGGCCTTCAGCTTCGCCGGTCACTCCTACGGCGCAGCCTTCTTCATGGCTACGGGCTTCCATGGTGCTCACGTCATCATCGGCACCATCTTCCTGTTCGTCTGCCTTGTTCGCGCCATCCGCGGCGCCTTCAAGCCTGAGCAGCACTTCGGCTTCGAGGCCGCTGCCTGGTACTGGCACTTCGTCGACGTGGTCTGGCTGTTCCTGTTCGCCTCGATCTACGTCTGGGGCGCAGGCGCTCACCCGGGCGCCGGGCACTGACAGCTCGAACGCCCTGACTGAAAAAGGGGCGTAACGGAAAAAGGGGGGAGGGGTCTGGCCTACGGCTGGACCCCTTTCCTACATTTTCGATACATGAGTTGACTTGAGGAACGAGGCTGCGGACGCATGAACGGTCAGCATCATCCGGGCTCAGGGGGAGCATCGAAGGTCCTGCGCGCGAGCCTTCAATGCCGCTGCCCCCGCTGCGCCTCGGGGCCGCTGTTCAAGAATGGCCTCATGTTCCGCGACCGTTGCGACGTTTGCGGTCTCGACTACAAATTCATCGACACTGGCGACGGTCCCGCGGTGTTCGCGATCCTGATCCTGGGCATTGTCGTTTTGGGCGCCGCGCTCTACGTCGAGTTCACCTTCGAGCCGCCGGTCTGGGTTCATCTCATGCTGTGGGGCATCGTGACGCCGTTGCTTGCTCTGGTCCTGCTGCGCTTTCTCAAGGCAGGCTTGAGCGCCCTGCAATGGGCCAACCAGGCCGAGGAAGGCCGCCTCGCCAAGGATTGACCTGCGGATGCTTCAAGCCATGCGCGATCGCAATTTGCTCGTCCCTACGCTGATGACGCTCGTGGGGCTCGCCGTTCTGCTGAGCCTCGGCTTCTGGCAGCTCGAGCGCAAAAAGTGGAAAGAGGGGCTCATCGCCGCCATCGAGCAGGGGCTGCACGAAAAGCCGGCTCCGCTCGACGACCCGCCCGGTCTCTGGCGCGCCTTGGGCCAACGCGAATATTTTCCGGTAACCGCGACCGGCACATTCCGCCACGCCGACGAGCGCCACCTGTTCGCGGTCGAGGACGGCGTCGCCGGCTGGCACATCTACACGCCGCTCGATATGGCGAACGGCCTGACCGTGATCGTCAATCGCGGTTTCGTCCCGGAGGAATTGAAGGATCCGTCCACCCGCAAGGCCGGCCAGATCGAGGGTGAGGTCACCCTCACGGGCCTGGTCCGCCAGCCGGGCCATGCAACGTGGTTTACGCCGGCCGAGGACCGTGTCCGCAACATCTGGTATTGGCGCGACTTCGACGGGATGGTCGCGTCGCTGCCCGAGGAGGCGGAGCCGCGCCAGTTCGTATCCTTCTTCGTTGATGCCAAGGCTGAGCCGGTGAACCCCGGCGGCTGGCCCAAGGGCGGCATCACCCACCTCGAGATCCCGAACCGGCACTTGGAATATGCCATCACCTGGTTCGGCCTCGCCGCGGCCCTTTTGGCCGTTTTCGCGGTCTATGCTTGGCCCCGCATGCGGTCCGGCGCATAACCGCCATTGGCGTTGCTTGTCCCGCCGTAAGCACCACATTAGGCTCGGCTCATAGACTGGGTTCGCCCTCAAATGAGCCCTACAACTCGTTAGGATCGTTCATCCCGTGAGCTACATTTCGACCAGAGGCAGCGCTCCTGAATTGGGTTTCGAGGACGTGCTGCTCACGGGGCTCGCCCGCGACGGCGGACTTTACGTGCCGGCCGTGTGGCCGACGCTGTCTCATGAAACCATTGCCTCGTTTGCGGGACGCCCCTTCGCGGAAGTGGCCGTCGAGGTGACGCATCCCTTCGTCGGCGGCGCCATCTCGAAATCCGAACTTCTCGCCATGGCGGAGGAAGCCTATGCCGGCTTCGGCCATCCCGCCGTCACCCCGCTCGTGCAGACGGGGCGCAACACCTGGGTGCTGGAGCTGTTCCACGGGCCGACCTTGGCATTCAAGGACGTCGCCATGCAGTTCCTGGCCCGTCTGATGGATCACGTGTTGGCGAAGCGCAATCGCCGCGCCACCATTGTTGGCGCCACGTCCGGAGATACCGGCGGCGCCGCCATCGAGGCCTTCCGCTCGTCGAGCCGCGTCGACGTGGTCATACTTTTCCCCGAGGGCCGCGTTTCCGACGTCCAGCGCCGCATGATGACGACGCCCATCGAGAAGAGCGTCCACGCGGTCGCCGTCAAGGGCACGTTCGATGATTGCCAGTCCCTTGTGAAGGGCATGTTCAACGATCACGCCTTCCGCGATCGCATGTCGTTGTCGGGCGTGAACTCGATCAACTGGGCCCGCATCATGGCTCAGGTGACCTACTATTTCGTCGCTGGCGCAGCGCTCGGCGCCCCGCATCGCCCGCTCACGTTCTCCGTTCCCACCGGCAACTTCGGCGACATCTTCGCTGGCTGGGTGGCGAAGCGCATGGGCCTGCCCATCGAGGGTCTTGTCATCGCGTCGAACGCCAACGACATCCTGCCGCGCACGCATGCCTCGGGCATCTACGAGATGAAGGGCGTCATGCCCACCTCGTCGCCGTCGATGGATATTCAGATCTCGTCCAACTTCGAGCGCTACCTGTTCGAGGCGTCCGGCCGCGACGCAGCTAGCATCCGCGCGCAAATGGGAGCGCTCGCCCAGGGCGGCCGCTTCGAGATCACGTCGGCACAGGCAGCCCTGCGTCGCGATTTCGCCGCCGCTGCCGCCAGCGAGGAGGAGGTCGCGGACACGATCCGCCGCGTCAAGCAGGACTCGGGCTACCTCATGGATCCGCATACCGCTTGTGGCATGGTCGCGCTCGAGAAATGCGTCCCCGAAGAAAACGTCCCGCGTGTCGTGCTGTCGACTGCTCATCCGGCCAAGTTCCCGGATGCCATGCAGGAGATCACGGGCGAGAGGCCTGCCCTGCCGCCGCGTCTCGCCACGCTCCTCACCGATCCCGAGCGCTATCCCGTGCTCGAGAACGATCTCGCCGCGGTCGAGAAGCACGTCGAGCGCGTAGCCGGAAGCCTGCGAGAGGGAGCCGCATGACGGAAGCGATCACGCACCTTCCCAACGGGCTCACAGTCGTCACTCACACCATGCCCCACCTGGAGACGACGTCGCTCGGCCTCTGGGTGCGTGTCGGCGCCCGTCATGAGCAGGATCGCGAGCACGGCATCTCGCATTTCCTCGAGCACATGTCGTTCAAGGGCACCGCGACCCGATCCGCCCAGGCCATTGCCGAGGAGATCGAGGCGGTCGGCGGCGAGCTGAACGCTGCGACGGGCCTCGAGAGCACGGCCTATTACGCCCGGGTCCTGAAAGGTGACGAGGGCGTCGCGCTCGCACTCCTGGCCGATATTCTGCTCAATTCCGCCTTTGCGCCCGACGAGATCGAGCGCGAGCGCGAGGTCATCCTGCAGGAGATCGCCGGCACAAAGGATAGCCCCGAGGACATGGTCTTCGAGCTTCTGAACGAGGCCGCCTATCCGGGTCAGCCGGTGGGCCGCACCATCCTCGGCACGGCCGCCCGCGTGCAGAGCTTCACGGCCGCCGACCTCCGCGGCTTCCTTGCCGCCCATTACCGCCCTGGAAACATGGTGTTGGCTGCTGCCGGCGCTGTCCGCCACGAACCCTTCGTCCGCCACGCTGAGGCCCTATTCGGCGGGCTCACTGCTGGGGGATTCGGGGGCGAGTCGACCGCTCGTTACGAGGGCGGGACCCGTTCGGATTCCAAGAAGTTCGAGCAGAGCCATCTCGTGCTGGCGTACGAGGGGCCATCATATCGTGATCCTAAGTACTTCACTGCCCAGGTTTTTTCCGGCCTTTTCGGCGGCGGCATGTCGTCCCGACTGTTCCAGGAGGCGCGGGAGAAGCGTGGGCTTTGCTACTCAATCTACTCCTCGGCCTTTGGGCTGGGAGATACGGGTCTGTTCGCGGTTCACGCCGCGACGGGGGCGGAGATGATGGCGAGCCTGATCGAAGTCACGGCAGGTGAGTTTGAAGCCGTGGCCGGGAAGGGTCCCGGCGCGGCCGAGCTTGCGCGTGCCAAGGCGCAGCTCAAGGCCGGCCTGCTGATGAGCCTCGAATCGTCCTCGGCCCGCGCCGAGCAGATGGCCCGCCAGATGATGACCTTCGGCCGCCTGATTGGGACCTCCGAGCTGATCTCCGCCGTGGATGCCGTCACCGAAGAGGACGTTCGCGTTCTGGCTCAGGAAATCGGCGCCTCGAAGCCGTCGGTGGCCGTCGTCGGCGCCGGCAAATCTTCCGAAAAGCTCGCGCACGCTGCCGCCGGGCGCATGAGCTTTAGCGCAGCCGCCCTGCCCAAGGCAGCCAACGCAGGACGTGTCGCATGGCATTCCTGAGAGCCGGTATCGGAAACGAAACGGCTGTCATCCAAGGGCGTGGCCTCTGGCTGCGCGCGCCGCTGATGGGCGACTACGGTCCATGGGCCGAGCTGCGCACGTTGAGCCGCGCCCACCTCGTGCCCTGGGAGCCGGCTTGGCCGCGTGACGATCTCTCGAAGAGCGGTTATCGCCGCCGCCTCCGCCACTATCAGCGCGAGGCGCGCGATGATCTCGGCTACGCATTCCTGATTTTCGAGGCCGCGACCGACAATCTCATGGGCGGCGTCACGCTGTCGAACGTGAGACGTGGCGTCACGCAATCGGCGACGCTCGGCTACTGGCTCGGTCTTCCCTATGTCCACCGCGGATATATGACCGAAGCCGTCCGCGCCATCACCGCTCATTCATTCGAGACCCTTCGCCTGCATCGCGTCGAAGCCGCCGTGCAGCCTGTGAACGAGCCCTCGCTCCGTGTTCTCGAGCGCGTGGGCTACGTGCGTGAGGGTCTCGCCCGCCGCTATCTCAAGATCAACGGCGCCTGGCAGGATCATTATTTGTACGCCGCGATAGCCGAGGACTGGCAGAACGCGGAGGCCCGCCGCGCATGAGGGGGACGGGGGAGCGAAGCAAGGGGGGAAGTAGAGGAGGCGCGGTAAGCGCAGTCCTCGCGGCCGCGCTGCTGTTCCTGCTCGCCGTCGCTGCGCTACCGGGCCGCGCGCTGGCCCTCAATCCCATCGTCATCGGCCCCGACCAGGGCCGCATCGAGATCACGACGCTCGGCGACCTCTACGAGGATCGCGGCGACAGCCTTCAGATCGAGACCGCCGCCGGACCCGATGGCGTGACGGGCCGCATGTCCGTCTCCGCCATGACGCAAGGCACCAATCCGAACTGGATCGTGTTCTCGCTGACGAACCCCACCGACAAGCCGGTGGAGCGCTGGCTGACGGCGGACCGCTACAGCGTCATCGGCTCGGGCGTCGTCTGGCCGGATCTCGACGCCCGCCGCATCGAGGCCGTGACGCCGTCGATCGGCTTCGTGCCCGAGCGCATCAAGAGCGACCGCGCCGACGTCTTCCGCATCACGCTCGAGCCCGGGCAGACCATTACCTACGTGGCCGAGCTTTCGTCGGAGCGCTTCGCACGCCTGCATCTGTGGAAGCCGCTCGACTACGAGCTCAAGATCTCCGATCGCCAGCTCTTCAACGGCGTCATGCTCGGCCTCACCGGCCTGATGGCGATCTTCCTGACGGCCATCTTCGCCGCCAACCACAAGCTCGTGTTCCCGGCCGCCGCGCTCGTTTCGTGGTGCGCGCTCGCCTACCTCTGCGTCGACTTCGGCTTCTTCCACAAGCTGTTCCAGATGAAGCCCGAGGCCAACGCCGTCTATCGAGCGGCGGCTGAATCGGCGCTCGCGGCGAGCCTTGTCGTTTTTGTGCACGTGTTCCTGCGCCTCGCGCTGTGGCACGGCCTCATACGCATGCTGATCACGGTCTGGCTGCTGGCGCAGTTTTCTCTCATCGCGGTCGCCATCGTCGACCCGCGCCTCGCCGCCACCTTCGCGCGTCTTTCGTTCGTTTTCATCGGCGCCACCGGCGCCGGCCTCATCGCCTTCTTGGCCGTGCGCGGACAGGACCGCGCCCTGTCGCTGGTCCCGACCTGGATCCTGTTCATGGTCTGGATCTTCGGCGCCGGCGTCGCGCTCACCGGAAGGCTCTCGGGCGACATCGTCGTCTCGGGCCTCGTCGCCGGTTTGGTTCTGATCCTGCTGCTGATCGGCTTCACCGTCACGCAGTATGCCTTCCGCTCGGCCGAGCCCCTTTACGGCGGCGCGCCTTCGGATTTGCAGGCCCGTGCCATGGCCATCGACGCCTCGGGCGCGGCCGTCTGGGAATGGAACGCGCGCCGCGACGAGATCAAGGTCTCGAACAATCTCGAGAGCTGGCTCGGTCTCGGAAGTGGAGATCTCTCCGCCCGGACCGACGATTTCGCCAAGCACTTGCACCCGTCCGACCGGGAGCGATTCAGATTGGCGCTCTTCGCCGTGCAGGAGCGCCGCGACGGCAAGATCGCCTGCGACTTCCGCCTCCGCCAGGGCGACAACACCTATCGCTGGTTCGAGCTCGATGCCGCGCCCATCGCCGGCTCCGATCCGCGCTCGTTCAAATGCGTGGGTCTGCTTCGCGACATCACGGATTCGAAGCGCGCCCATGAGCGCCTGTTGCACGACGCCGTGCATTGCAGCCTGACTGGCCTGCCGAACAAGGAGCTCATGCTCGACCGCCTCCAGGTGGCGATGATGCGCTCCAAGACCGAGGCCCACATTCGCCCCACCGTGATCACCATCGACATCGACAAGTTCAAGGACGCGAACTCGTCGCTGGGTCTGGTGCTGGGCGACAGCCTCTTGCTCACGGTAGCGCGTCGCCTGCAGCGCCACATCGGCCCCAACGACACGCTCTCGCGCATTGGCGGAGATCGCTTCGCTATCCTGATGCTGGCCGAGCAGCCGGTGGCGGAGCTGGCCGCCAACGCCGAGCGCATCCGCCGCTCGCTCCGCTCTCCGATCAAGATCGCAGGCCAGGAGATTGTGCTCACCGGCTCGCTCGGCATTGCCGTGCAGGATGGTGGCGAGACGAGCCACGAGGACCTCTTGAAGAAGTCCGAGATCGCCATGTTCCGCGCTAAGCGGGCAGGGGCGGATCGCATCGAGGTGTTCTCGCCCGAGATGCGCGGCGACCAGGACGAGCACAAGGCGCGCGAGGCCGAGCTCCGTGACGCGCTCGAGAAGAACCAGCTCAAGATCTTCTATCAGCCCATCGTCTATCTTCCGACCGAGGAGCTTGCCGGCTTCGAGGCCACGATCCGCTGGGAGCATCCGAAGCTCGGCGTCATCAATCCGATGGACTTCGTCACCTTCAGCGACGGCTCCGATCTCGTCGTCAAGCTCGGCTCGCATATGCTTTTGCGCGCCGCCCGCGACGCCGCCGTCTGGCAGAAGGAGCACCCGCGCTCGGGCGACCCGCTGTTCGTCAGCGTCAACGTGTCGAGCCGCCAGCTCTTCCGCCAGGAGCTGATCCAGGAGATCCGCCACATCCTCGGCCGCAACATCGTGCCCAAGGGATGCTTGAAGCTCGAAGTCTCCGAGCAGTTGGCCCTCGAGAACCCCGAGCAAGCCAACGAGATCCTCGAATGGCTGCGTGGAGCGGGCGCCGAGATCGCGCTCGATGATTTCGGTACCGGCTATTCTTCGCTCGCCTACCTCGAGCGCCTGCCGTTCGACACCATCAAGATCGACCAAGCCCTGATCCAGGCCGGCAACAAGCAGGGCGGTCCCGACTCCGCACTCGTCCGGTCGATGGTCGCCCTTGCTCACGAGCTCGGCAAAACGGTTGTCGCTAAGGGCGTCGAAGCCGATGGCGACGTGAGCTTCCTGCGCTCGATCGGCTGCGAATATGCCCAAGGCCCCTATTGCGGCGATCCGATCGCCGACGTCGACGTGGCTCAGGTCCTGTCGGTCCTGAGAACGTCCGAGATCAAGAACAAGCCGCGCGGCCTGTTCCGTACCAAGCCGAAGAAGCGCCCGGCCTCCCGCCCCGCAGCAGCCGCTCCGGCAGAGAGCACCCCGCCCCCGCGTCCGGCTCAGGCACCGGTCCCGCCTCCAGCAGCTTCGCCTGCGCCCCAAGCGCCTTCGGCACCGGCGCCCCCGATACCGGCCGCTGCCCGCGAAGGCCGGCCAATGTCGATTCCGCCGGGTATCGCCCCGAGGCCGCGCCAGCGCCCGCCGCAGGTTCCACCACCGCAGCCCGTCCATCATCATGCAAACGGCCACGCCAACGGCGTCGTGGCTGCGAGCGCCGCCAACGGCCGCCCACCGGCTGCGCCAGGCCCCTCTCCGATGGTCGCGGCGGCTGCCTCGAAGCTCGCTGAAGTGCTTCCGAACCTCCCCGCGGTAGCCGCCGGCGCACCGCCTCCGCTGCCGCATGCTCCGCCGCCTCCGAAAGCGCCGCCACCACCGCCGCAGATCCTCGCTGCCGCGCCTCCGCCTCCGCCCCTTCAGGTCGTGAGCCCGGCGATGGACCGCGGTCCTGCAGCGGCGGCGGTGCATCCGCCGCCGATCCAGATGCCGGCTGGTCCGCCGGCCGTCGATCCGAAGACTGGGCTCATGCCGCCGCAGCTTCAGCACGAGATCGGTCTGCAGCAGCCGAGGCCGATCACCGGTCAGCCGCCGCATCCGGCTGGTCCCCCGCCGCTCGTGGCGCCTGCGCCTCAAGCGAGGAGCAACGTTGCACCGCTTCCGCAAAACGGACCCGCGTCGGCAGGCCCGGCCCCGCCTGCGCCCTCGCGTCCGGCGCCGGATTTCACCAACCTGCCGCCGGCCATCGCGGAAAGCCTGGCACGGCTCGCGGGCTCCATACCTCGCAAACCGAACTGAGGCTCGTCCTTAGCGTTTGATGGGCTTTGGACGGGCGTCTGCCGCCTGCGCGCAACCTCGCGAGTTGCGCAGCGAGAATGATGCTCATCCGAATAAGGGAATTAGGCGTGCCCGGCGTCGCTCACGAGATGCGACGGGTCGATGCCGATCTTGGCCAGCGCCCGCACATACTTGTTCTCGAGATCTGCATCGAACACGAGGTCGAGATCGGCCGGGCAATGCAGCCAGCCGTTGGCCTGGATCTCGCTTTCGAGCTGACCGGCTGACCAGCCCGCATAACCGAGAGCGAGAATGGAGCGATCAGGACCTTCACCCGAAGCGATGGCCTTCAGGATATCGATCGAGGCCGTGAGGCTCACTTCCTGGTCGATCGGCAGCGTCGATTCCGTCACGTAGTAATCGGCCGAATGCAGAACGAAACCCCGGCCCGTCTCGACTGGACCGCCGACGTGAACTTGCCGTTCGAGGATGTCGTTCGAGATGCCGTCCTCAGGATTGCGCGGCGCGATGCCGAGGCGCTCGAGGAGGTCGGGAAAGTTGATGTGATCGGCGCGGTGATTGATGATGAGGCCCATGGCCCCGTCGTCCGAATGAGCGCACATGTAGATCACCGAGCGGGCAAACCGCCGGTCGGTCATGAGCGGCATAGCGACGAGTAGCTGGCCTTTGAGATAGGTTTCGCTGCGCTTTTTCCGCTTGGGTTTTTGCGGCACATTCATGCTGTAAAGCTTACTTCTGGTGGGGCGCGAGTGGGAAGCGCCGATTTTACCTGGAAAAACGCGAAAACGCCGCAGAGTTCCGGGGATGGCTGCACAACGCCAGCTCAGCCCTGGGCGGCCACATCCTTGCCCTTATCTATGCTATCTGAGCGCTCAATATGTCCTTGAGGCAGTTTCATAATGGCAACCTACAGACCCTTGGCTTTTGTCTACGTTGGCATATCGGCGCTGACGCTCCTTTGCGCAAGCACGAACCGGCCGCTCGCTCTGGAATCCTCTTGGGACGCCTCCCGTGAATCCCGCACGCGCCTAATCTCCGGGCAGATCCCCGGCAACCCCGGCACGAAGCTCGCGTTCGTCGAGATCGAACTCGCACCGGGATGGAAAACCTATTGGCGGACGCCCGGGGACGCGGGCGGTCTTCCGCCTTCCTTCGATTGGTCGCAGTCGTCCAATCTGGCCACGGCAAATGTACTTTATCCCGCCCCGCTGCGTTTGACAGACAAGTCGGGCGACACCATAGGCTACAAGGGACACGTAGTTTTTCCGGTCGAAGTTCGGCCTACGGACGCAACCCAGCCGACCACGCTCAAGCTCGACATGCAATATGGCATCTGCAAGGACATCTGTATTCCCGTCGATGCGAAACTCGAGCTCGAAATAGCCCCCGACGCCGGCGATCCGGCCCCTCAGTCCGCTGTCGAGGCTTTCGGCCATGTGCCGCGGGCCGAGGGCCGTCTGAAGCCTGATGATCCGGTCTTACTCGCGGCCAAAGTCGATCTCGCCTCCGCTGCGCCGCGGATCGTGCTCGAGGCAAAATTCCCGGGAACGGGCGGCGCGACCGATATTTTCCTGGAGGCGCCTGAAAGTCTCTATGTTCCACTTCCGACGAAGGCGGAGACCCGCGGCGACGGTGTCGAGGTCTTCAACGTAGACCTCACGGCAGGTGCGGACGTCGCGGCGCTGAAAGGCAAGACCATCACCGCGACCCTGGTCTCGCCAACGGGCGCTTCCGTTGCCACCTTCCGTCTTGAATGAGTGGCCGAAACGTCATTTCCTCGGCCATACGCTGCCTGGAGTTCAAGCCATGACAATCAAGGTTGGAGACGCGCTTCCCGACGCGAAATTCACGATCATGGGACCGGACGGACCTACCGCGAAAACCACTGCTGACGTGTTCAGCGGCAAGAAGGTGGCTCTGTTTGCAGTCCCCGGAGCCTATACGCCAACCTGTCATCGGCAGCATGTGCCGGGCTTCGTTGCACGCAATGATGAGCTCAAGGCCAAGGGCATTGACGCCATCGTCTGCACCGCCGTGAACGATGTCTTCGTTCTCGCCAACTGGTCAAAGGACACCGGCGCCGACGGCAAGATCCAGATGCTCGCCGACGGCAACGCCGATTTCGCAAAAAAGCTCGGCCTCGATATCGACCTGACGCAGTTCGGCCTCGGGGTTCGCTCGAAGCGTTATTCGATGCTGGTCGACGACGGCGTCGTGAAGACCCTCAACGTCGAGGATGCCCCGCCGCAGCACGACAAGGCGAGCGCGGAGACGCTGTGCACGCAGATCGGCAGCGGCATCTGACGATCTCGCTCCCGTAGCAACGGAGCGGTGAACTACGACTGCTTGATCTCGGCCACGCCGAGACGTGCAAGTTCGTCTGCGCGCTCGTTCTCGGGATGGCCGGCGTGGCCCTTCACCCAATGCCACTCGATGTCGTGCCGCTGGCGCGCCGTGTCGAGCCGTTGCCAGAGCTCGGCATTCTTGACCGGCTTCTTGTCCGCCGTCTTCCAGCCGTTTCTCTTCCAGCCGTGAATCCACGACGTGATGCCGTTCTTCACGTACTGGCTGTCGGTATGCAAGGCGACACGGCTTGGCCGCTTCAGCGCTTCGAGCGCCGAGATGGCCGCCATCAGCTCCATACGGTTGTTGGTCGATTGCGCCTCGCCGCCGTGGATCTCCTTGCGGTGGGGACCCGAGACGAGAATAGCGCCCCAGCCGCCCGGCCCGGGATTACCCGAGCAGGCGCCGTCGGTGTAGATGACGATATCCGCCGATGCGTCGCTCATGCGCGATCCTCGAGACCGTAGGCGCTGGCGTCGCCGATCGTCTGATGGAAGCGCAGCCGCTTCACGAAATCCATCGGGTCGTGCGGCTTCACGAGCGCATCCTTCTCCGTATGCAGCCAGTCGTAGGCGCGCGTGATGAGAAATCTCACCGCCGCTCCGCGTGCAAGCGTCGGCAGCGCCTCGCGCTCGGCCGACGTCAGCTTCCGGACAGTCTGATAGCCCTGAAGCAAGGCGCGGCCCTTATCGAGGTTGAACGACTGATCGGGCTCGAAGCACCAGGCGTTGAGCGAGATGGCGACGTCATAGGCGAGAGCATCGTTGCAGGCGAAGTAGAAATCGATGAGGCCGGAAAGCGTGTCCCCGAGGAAGAACACGTTATCCGGAAAGAGGTCGGCGTGGATAACTCCGGCGGGAAGGCCTTGCGGCCATACGCTGTCGAGATGGCGGATCTCGTCGCCGATCAGGGCGCGAAGGCCGGGCGTGACCTCGTCGGCCCGCTGCTCGAAGCTTTGGAAGAGGGCACTCCAGCCCTCGGGCCCGAGTGCGTTCTTGCGGGTGAGATCGAAATCGGCGCCCGCCAGATGCAGCTCGGCGAGCGCGCGTCCCACGGCGAAGCAATTCTCTGGCTTTGGACGGCGCAGCCACACGCCTTCGAGGAACGTGACGATAGCCGCAGTGCGCCCGGCGATCTCGGAGAGGATTTCGCCCTTGCCGTTTCTCACCGGTAGCGGACACGAGACGCCGCGCTTCGAGAGATGCTCGACGAGGCCCAGGAAGAACGGCAAGTCGGAGGCCGCGACACGCCGTTCGTAGAGCGTCAGAATGAAGGTGCCGGTGCTCGTGTGCACGAGGTAGTTGGTGTTCTCGACACCCTCGGCGATGCCCTTGTAGGAGAGCAGCTCTCCAAGGCCGTAGTTGGCGATGAGAGCCGCGAGCTCATCGTCGTTCACTTCCGTATAGACGGCCATGGAGTGGTCTCAATCTCTTGATGTCGGAGGATGATTGGGCTGCGTCGGATGGGACGCCCGTCGTCAGGCGTCCGCGGCCTCGCGCAGCTCGCGGGGAACGTTGAAGGCGATGCGCTCGTCCGCGGTCGTGATGGTTTCGATCTCGATGTTGAACCGCCCGCGCAAAGCCTCGATCACCTCGTCGACGAGCGTTTCCGGCGCCGATGCGCCGGCCGTGACGCCGACAGCTTCTACGCCCTCGAGGGCAGCCCACGGAATCTCTGCCGCCCGCTGGATCAGCACGGCCTTCGGGCAGCCCGCCCTCTCGGCGACCTCCACCAGCCGCAGCGAGTTCGATGAATTCGGCGCTCCGACGACGATGGTGAGCCCGACGCGATTGGCGATGGTCTTGACCGCGGTCTGGCGATTGGTCGTCGCGTAGCAGATGTCCTGCTTGTGCGGGCCGACGATCCCGGGGAAGCGCTCCTGCAGGACGGCCACGATTTCCGCCGTGTCATCCACCGAAAGGGTCGTTTGAGTGGCATAGGCGAGCCGCACCGAATCTGGTGAAACATAGGAGCGCGCGGCGTCGACAGTCTCGATCAGCGTAACCGCGCCCTCGGGTAGCTGTCCTGTTGTGCCTTCGACCTCCGGGTGGCCGGAATGTCCGATCAGCAACACGTGCAGGCCGTCGGCATGATGGCGGGTCGCCTCCATATGGACCTTGGAGACGAGGGGACAGGTCGCGTCAATCGCGAACAGATTCCGATGCTTGGCGGCGAGGGGTACGGACTTCGGCACTCCGTGTGCCGAAAAGATCACAGGTTGATCCGTATCTGGTATCTCGTTGAGTTCTTCCACAAATACGGCGCCTTTGGCCTTCAAATTGTCGACGACGTAGCGATTGTGCACGATCTCGTGGCGGACGTAGACGGGAGCTCCGAACTTCGCCAAAGCGAGCTCGACGATCTGAATGGCGCGGTCCACGCCGGCACAAAAACCGCGCGGGGCGGCAAGAAGCACCCGGAGCGGGGGCAGGCCGCTGGAATTTGGAGTGGAGCGCGGGGCGGGCATGAGACGGGGTCCTGGGTTTTCGAGGGCCGGTTTGATCTAGATCGTGGCGAGAGGCGTCTGCCTTGCGCATCGCTTGTGGGGTGTTAAAGCTTGAACCGGGTGTCAAAGGAAAGACCCTTTAGGGGCCGTCACGTTGGCGCCGGCCGAGCGCACCGGTTACTCATGAATTATGCGGATTGGAGCGTCATGGTGCAATCGGTCAAGAGGTCTTGGGGAGCAATCGGGGCGGCGTGCGTTTGCGCGCTTGCGACCAGCATGCTCGCCGGCTGCGGCCTCTCGTCGGTCACCTCCGGGCTCGGAACCAGCATCATGGGCGGATCTTCGGCCAGCGCCGAGGCCAGCTCGGTTAATGAACAGGATCTACTTGCGGCTGCCAAGGCGTCGGGTGGCGATCAGGCCGCGCTGCCATCCGGCGACTCTTCGCCCGGCTGCCCCCGTTTCGTCGTCTGGCCGCGTGACAGCCATCTCACCATTTATGAGCCCGGCCGCGTCGGCGATGGTCTGGCCATCGTTCATCGCGGCGAGTTGACGAAAACCGCGCGCGAGTGCTCGATCGAGGGCAATCGCGTCACGGTTCGCTATGGCTTCTCCGGCCGCGTTCTGTTGGGCCCGCGCGGCAAGTCAGGCCCGCTGTCGCTGCCGATCAACGTCTTCGTCACGGATTCGAAGCGCGAGAAGGTCTCGAACGACCAGCTGAGGGTCGACGCCACGGTCGCGGTCGAAAACCCAATCGGCTACTTCTCGGCCGTTCGCTCAGTCAGCTTCGAGGTGCCGGAAGGCGCGCGCGCCGGCGAGTACGAAGTCTTCGTCGGCTTCGAGCGCAACACGCCCAACGCGGGCTAACTCCCGTCCTTAAGACACCGGTCGCAGGAGCACGTGCTTCTTCTTGCCGAGCGAGAGCTTGATGACGCCGTCAGAGCCGACGTCACCGCTGCCGAGATTCGCCTTCTCGTCCGTCACGGCCTTGTCGTTGACCTTGACCGCGCCGCCCTGGATCTGCCGCCGCGCTTCGCTGTTGGATTGCACGAGGCCCGCGCGCACGAAAGCGGCCAGCACGCCAAGTCCGGTTTGAAGCTCCGCGGTGGGGATTTCGATCGTCGGCAGTCCCTCTGCAAGCCCGCCCTGCTCGAACGTCTTCTGCGCCGTTTGAGCGGCCTTCTCCGCAGCCTCGCGGCTGTGTACGAGCGCGGTCGCCTCCGTCGCCAGCACCTTTTTCGCCTCGTTGATCTCGGCGCCCTGCAGTTGCGCGAGCTTGGCGACCTCGTCGAGCGGCAGTGTCGTGAACAGCTTGAGGAAGCGCGGCACGTCCGCGTCCTCGGTGTTGCGCCAGTATTGCCAGTAGTCGTAGGCCGAGAGCTGCGCCTCGTTGAGCCACACCGCGCCGGCCGCCGTCTTGCCCATCTTGGCGCCCGACGACGTCGTCAGCAGCGGGCACGTCAGCGCGTAGAGCTGATGCTCGATACCCATACGCCGGCCGAGATCGATGCCAGTGACGATGTTGCCCCACTGGTCCGAGCCGCCCATCTGCAGGTTGCAGCCGTAGCGGCGCGCGAGCTCCGCGTAGTCGTACGCCTGCAGCAGCATGTAGTTGAACTCGATGAAGGAGAGCTCCTGGTCGCGGTCGAGCCGCAGCTTGACCGAGTCCATCGACAGCATGCGATTGACCGACATGTGCCGGCCGACGTCGCGCAGAAAATCGATGTAATTGAGCTTCGCCAGCCACTCGGCGTTGTCGAGCATGACCGCATCGCTCTTTCCCTCGCCAAACGAGAGGAACTTCGAGAACACCGTCTTGATCTGGTTCTTGTTGTCCTCGATCGTTTCGAGGGTGAGGATCTTGCGCGTTTCGTCGCGGCCCGAGGGATCGCCGACGCGCGTCGTACCGCCGCCCATGAGCGCCACCGGCTTTCCGGCGCCAGACTTCTGCAGCCAGTGCAGCATCATGATCGACAGCAGATGCCCGATATGCAGCGAAGGCGCCGTGCAATCATACCCGACATATGCGACGACCTTGCCGGCCGCGGCGAGCTGGTCGAGCCCGGCCTGGTCGGAGCACTGGTGAATGAACCCGCGCTCGGTCAGGATGTTGAAGAAGTCAGATTTGATGTTGGTCATGGTATGAGCCGCGTCAGCCTTTATGGACCGGGCCCGAGAAGTCGGGGCAGGTCGATTTGCCGGGAACATGCATGAGGAGGGCCGCGTGAGCAAGCAAGAGGGCGATATCTGGCTGGCTCTGGGCCTCATGAGCGGCACTTCGATGGATGGCATCGACGTGGCCCTCATAGAAACCGACGGCACCTACGCGCTTCGGAGATGGTTTACGGCCACCTATCCCTACTCGGACACCTTCCGGGCTCAGCTTCGGGCGGGCCTCGCCGATGCGGCTGGCCTGCGCAACCGTGACGAGCGGCCGGGACGATTGAAGCTCTTGGAGCAGTATCTGACCGAGCTGCACGCCGAAGCCGTCGGACATTTCCTCACCGATCACAGCATCGAGCCCGACAGCATCGACGTCATCGGCTTTCATGGGCAAACGGTTCTGCACCGGCCCGAGGACCGCCTCACCGTGCAACTCGGTGACGGGCCTTTGCTGGCAAGCCTCACCGGGCGGGACGTGGTCTACGACATGCGCGCCGCCGACGTCGCGGCCGGTGGCCATGGCGCCCCGCTCGTGCCGGCCTATCATCGCGCCGCCTTGAGCCGTATCGAGGCCCGTCCGCTCGCCGTGCTCAACCTCGGCGGCGTCGGCAACGTCACCTGGATCGGCCGCGATGGCCATCTCATCGCCTTCGACACCGGGCCAGCCAGCGCCATGATCGACGACTGGATGATGTCCAGGGCCGGAAAGGCGCAGGACGAGAATGGAGAGGCCGCAGCGCGCGGTCGGGTCAATCAGGACCTCGTCACCCAATACCTGCTGCACTCGCATTTCGGCCAGTGCCCACCGAAATCGCTCGACCGCAACGCCTTCCCTGTAAGCCTCATGAATGGGTTATCGGTGGAGGATGGGGCCGCGACTCTGACGGCCTTCAGTGCCGCGGCAGTCGGCAAGGCACGCGAGCATTTCCCCGAGACACCCGAGATGTGGATCGTCGCCGGTGGCGGCCGCCGCAACGCGACGCTGATGAGCATGATCGCAGAGCATGTGGAGGCGGCGGTCGTGCCGGCCGAGGCGATCGAGCTTGATGGTGACGGCCTCGAAGCCGAAGCGTGGGCCTATCTCGCCGTGCGCTCGCGCCTCGGCATGCCGATCACGTTCCCCGGCACCACTGGCGTTTCCGCTCCGCTCACTGGCGGCGTCCTCGCCAAGGCTTGAGCCGCGAGACAACCGTTACTTCACCAGGTCGCGTACGAGGCCCTCGACGCCGTTAGTTACGCGCGCGAGGCTGTCGTAATCGACCGTCTCCGGCAAGTCCGTGGTCCGGTGATACTGCGGGTTTCTGAACGGCGCCGTGTCAGTCACCATGAGGGAGGGATAGCCCATCTGGTGATAGGACCAGTGGTCCGAGCTTGCGATGCCGGGAATGAAGTCGGGCGCCACGCCGCCAATCGACGGAAACGCCGCGTGTCGCCGGAAGGCGCCGAGCGCCTGATGCACGAAGCTCCGTGATCCCGGCAGCCCCACGAAGGCGACGAAGTTGCCCCGGTCCTGATAGATGAGATCGAAGGGCGACGGGAATCGCTGGCTGCCTGGCTCGTCGGAGAAATATCCGATCGTCTCGAGCGAGATGGCCCCGGCGACGCGCTCGCCCTTCTCCTTCAAGGCCGCAGCGTGAATGTAGCTTCCCATGCGAGGCGTCAGGCCGAAGGGGTATTCCTCGTTGACCCAGAACACGAGGCGCAGCCGTGTGTCGCGCGGCTTCAGATCCCGCAGCAGCCGCGCAAGCTCGAGCGTGGCCGCCGTACCGGTTCCGTTGTCGTTGGCTCCCGGAGAGAATCCTGCGCTGTCGTAATGGCCGCCGACGACATAGGTCTCGACATCGCTTTTGGCCTCGGCGGGCTCGATCACCACTTCGATGTTGCGCACTGACTTGCCGCGCTCGGTGTATTCCTGGCGCTGCGGCGCGTAGCCGAGCTCCGTCAGCCTCGCCTCGATATATCGCGCGGCCGCCTCGAGATCGGCATGGAGATCGATGTTGTGCGGCTGGCTGGCGATCGCGGTGACGTGCGCCTCGAGCCGGCGCGAGAGATCTTCTTGCTCATGCGTCAGAGCCGGCAGCGGACCCTGGAAAGGCTGTCGCGGAAAGACGACCGAATACCAGAGCAGCGAGCCCGTGAGTGCTACGAGGGCTCCGACGAAGAACAGCGCGAGCCATAGCAGCCGGATCAACATCGCCGCCCCTTCGCAGTGCGTCCGATGCATCGGAACGGGGTTGAACGGATCTCAGAAACGAGGCGCCCCGCATGCCGGTTGGTTCCAGCTCTACCGGGCGCGGTCGTCCTATTCGTCGTCGTCGCCGCCGTCGTCGACGACGGGCTCGGCTTCCATCTCGCGCTCCCGCTCGCGCTCCTTCTCACGCTCGCGCTCGCGTTCCTTGTCGCGCTCTTTCTGGCTCTCGCGGTCCTTGATGGCCTTGGCGAGGCGCATGTCGAGGTAGCTGCCGACGACGCCCTGCAGCTCGTTGGTCTTGTCCTCGAAGAAGTGGTTGGCGCCAGGAATGATCTCGTGGTCGATCTTGATACCGCGCTGCGTCTTGAGCTTGGCGGTGAGTTCGGCGACCGAGTTCGACGGCACGACGCGGTCCTTGTCGCCGTTGACCATGAGGCCCGACGAGGGGCAGGGCGCCAGGAACGAGAAGTCGTAGAGGTTCGACGGCGGCGCAACGCAGATGAACCCGTCGATCTCGGGACGGCGCATCAGGAGCTGCATGGCGATCCAGGTGCCGAACGAGACGCCGGCGATCCAGCAGTACTTGGCGTCCGGCTTTACGCTCTGCAGCCAGTCGAGGGCCGAGGCAGCATCAGCGAGCTCGCCCGGTCCGCCGTCCCAGAAGCCCTGGCTGCGCCCGACGCCGCGGAAATTGAACCTGAGCACCGAAAAGCCGCGCTGCACGAAGGTGTAGTACAGGCTGTAGACGACTTGGTTGTTCATCGTCCCGCCGAACTGCGGATGCGGGTGGAGGATTAGCGCGATCGGGCTGTCCGTCGCTTCCTCATGATGGTAGCGGGCCTCGATGCGGCCTGCGGGCCCATTGATGATCAGTTCGGGCATGGTCTCGATTTGCTCGCTTCAGATGGGTTTGGCTGGTCGGCGATGGTGAGCGGTCGTGGCCTCGAAAGGATGCTCTCCGCTCATTCACAACATCGTGCCGAAGAGAATGCTTGATTTCTCCGCTCGGAATTTTCATATTCCGAGTTTAGAACGGTTCGAAAGAGGCCCCCCGCCCATTCTTGAGGGGGCTGAGGCCTAAAGCCCGCGTCTCTTAGCACACGTTGGGTGGTGCGGTGCAAGGCTGTTAACCGGCCAGAGCCCGCCCAAGCGGGCCGTGCGGGTCTCGGGCTGGGCGTTGGAGGATGTGATGGAGCTGAATACCAAGGGCCGCTACGCCGTCATGGCGATGGCTGACCTCGCCAAGCATGCTGGCGACGGATCGGTGCCGCTGTCGGCTATCGCCGAGCGCCAGAGGCTTTCGCTCGACTATCTCGAGCAGATTTTCCTGAAGCTCAGGCGTGCGGGTCTCGTGGAAAGCACGCGCGGGCGCCTCGGCGGCTACCGCCTCGGCCGCTCCGCCGCCGACATCAGTGTCGCCGCGGTCATGTCCGCCGTCGAGGAGGACACCCGCATGACGCGCTGCACGAGCGCCGAGACGGGCTGCCTTGGTCATGAACGCTGTCTTACGCACGATCTCTGGACCGCTCTCGGCGATCAGATCGAGACCTTCTTGAACGGCGTCAGCCTCAAGGATGTGCTCGACGGCATCCCGTCGGCGAAAGTGTCGCCCCTCACCATTCGCGCGCCCGCCGAAACCCTGGAGACGCACGCCCAGTGACGAGCAGGCGTACATATCTCGATTTCAACGCGTCGGCGCCGTTGAGAGCCGAAGCGCGCGAAGCGATGCTCGCCGCGCTCGATCTCTGTGGCAACCCGTCGTCCGTGCACGCGGAGGGCCGCCAGGCCCGCGCCGTCGTGGACGATGCGCGTGAGGCTGTGGCCGCGCTCGTCAACGCCGATCCGTCCGAGGTCGTGTTCACCAGCGGCGCCACCGAAGCCAACTCCTGGGCTTTGTCGGCGCCTTGGCAGCAGATAGCGGTCTCCGGCATCGAGCATGATTCCGTGCGCGCGCCCGCCGCCAAGGTCGCGGCCGAGCGCGGCGCCCCCACGATTGATCTGCCGGTCTCGGGTGATGGAGCAGCGGACTTCAGATCCGCAGCCGTCGATAATGGCGCCCTCGTCGTGCTCCAGCTCGCCAACAACGAGACTGGCGTTCTGCAGGACGTTAAGGCCGCCGGCCTCTGGGCCATCGAGAACGGCGCGCGCGTTCATACCGACGCCGTCCAGGCGCCCGGCCGTGTCGCCATCGATTTCAAGACGCTCGGCGCTTCGACCATGAGCCTGTCGGCGCACAAGATCGGCGGCCCTAAGGGCATAGGCGCCCTCGTCATCGGCGCAGGCGTGGCGGTGAGCCCGCTTCTCACGGGCGGTGGCCAGGAGCGTCGGCGTCGCGCGGGAACGGAAAACGTTGCCGCCATCGCCGGCTTCGGCGCAGCTGCCCGGGCGGCGCAGCGGGATCTTGCCGAGATGGATCGCGTCGCCGAGCTGCGTGACCAGCTTGAAGCCGAGGTTCTGCGCCTCACACCGGACGCGATCATCGTTGGCAAGGCCGCTCCGCGCCTCGCCAACACGTCATGCATCGCGCTGCCCGGTCAGCACGCCGAGACGCTGGTCATCAAGTTCGACCTCGCGGGCGTCGCGATCAGCGCCGGCTCGGCCTGCTCGTCGGGCAAGGTGGCCGCGAGCCACGTGCTGACGGCCATGGGCTTTGCGCCGGAAGTGGCGAGCAGCGCCATTCGCGTCAGCATCGGCGCCTCGACGACGGAACAGGATATCGCGGCGTTCCTCGCCGCATGGAAGGCCATGAGCGGCAACAGGCAGCTCGCGGCATAGGCATTGGATCAACGATTGCCGGGCAGAAAGCTGGTCGGCTGAGTAGGTGAGAGAGAATGGCAGCGGTTCAAGAGACGATTGACCAGGTCAAGAAGATCGACGTTGACCAGTACAAGTACGGCTTCGAGACCAACATCGAGACGGTGAAGGCGCCGAAGGGCCTCGACGAGAGCATCGTGCGCTTCATCTCCGAGAAGAAGGGCGAGCCTGAGTGGATGCTGGCGTGGCGGCTCGAGGCCTACACGCGCTGGCGCGCCATGACCGAGCCGACGTGGGCCAAGGTCCACTATCCGAAGATCGACTTCGAGAACCTCTATTACTACGCGGCTCCCAAGGGCACCGAAGGTCCGAAGAGCCTGGACGAAGTCGATCCGGAGCTGCTCCGCACTTATGAGAAGCTCGGCATCCCGCTGAAGGAGCGCGAGATCCTTGCTGGCGTCCAGGGCGCGCGCGTCGCCGTCGATGCGGTGTTCGACAGCGTGTCCGTCGTCACGACCTTCAAGAAGGAGCTGGCGCAGGCCGGCGTCATCTTCTGCTCGATCTCGGAAGCCGTCCGCGAGCATCCGGAGCTGGTGAAGAAGTACCTGGGCTCCGTCGTGCCTCAGGGCGACAACTTCTATGCGGCTCTGAACTCGGCCGTCTTCTCCGACGGCTCGTTCGTCTACGTGCCGGAGGGCGTCCGCTGCCCGATGGAGCTCTCGACCTACTTCCGCATCAACGAGAAGAACACCGGCCAGTTCGAGCGCACGCTCATCATCGCCGACAAGGGCTCGTACGTGTCCTACCTCGAGGGCTGCACGGCGCCGACGCGCGACGAGAACCAGCTTCACGCCGCAGTGGTCGAGCTGATTGCGCTCGACGACGCCGAGATCAAGTACTCGACGGTTCAGAACTGGTATCCCGGCGACAAGAACGGTAAGGGCGGCGTCTATAACTTCGTCACCAAGCGCGGTGATTGCCGCGGCCACGGCTCGAAGATCTCGTGGACGCAGGTCGAGACGGGCTCCGCGATCACATGGAAGTATCCCTCGTGCATCCTTCGCGGCGACAACAGCCGCGGCGAGTTCTACTCGATCGCCATCTCGAATGGCTATCAGCAGGTCGACAGCGGCACCAAGATGATTCATCTCGGCAAGAACTCGTCGAGCCGCATCATCTCGAAGGGCATCGCTGCAGGCCGCTCGCAGAACACCTATCGCGGGCTCGTTTCGGCGCATCGCAAGGCGACCAACGCCCGCAACTTTACGAACTGCGACTCGCTGCTCATCGGCGACAAGTGCGGCGCGCACACGGTCCCCTACATCGAGGCCAAGACCAAGAGCGCCCACTTCGAGCACGAGGCGACGACGTCGAAGATCTCCGACGACATGCTGTTCTATTGCATGCAGCGCGGGCTCTCGCAGGAAGAGGCGGTGGCGCTCGTCGTCAACGGCTTCGTGCGCGACGTGCTGCAGCAGCTACCCATGGAATTCATGGCGGAGACGCAGAAGCTCATCGGCGTGAGCCTCGAAGGCTCGGTCGGATAACGAACAAGAAACATGAACGGCGGCCGACGGCAGGCCGAACTGAGGTTTGAGGTTAAGGTAATGCTCGAGATCAAGAATCTGCACGTCAAGCTGACGGACGAGGACAAGGCGATCCTCAAGGGCCTCACGCTCACGGTGCCCAACGGCGAAGTGCACGCCATCATGGGCCCGAACGGCTCCGGCAAGTCGACCCTGGCGCATGTGCTCGCCGGCCGCGACGGCTACGAAGTGACCGAGGGCGACATCCTTTGGAACGGTGAGAGCATCGTCGATCTGGCTCCTGACGAGCGCGCGGCCAAAGGCGTGTTCCTGGCCTTCCAGTATCCGATGGAGATCCCGGGCGTCGCAGGCCTCACGTTCCTGCGCACGGCCGCGAACTCGCTGCGCAAGAAACGCGGCCAGCCGGAGCTGACCACGCCCGAGTTCATGAAGCTCGTGAAGGAGAAATCCCAGAAGCTCAACATCGACATGGAGATGCTGAAGCGTCCCGTGAACGTCGGCTTCTCGGGCGGCGAGAAGAAGCGCGCCGAGGTGTTGCAGATGGCGATGCTCGATCCGACCCTGTGCGTCCTCGACGAGACCGACTCCGGCCTCGACATCGACGCCATCCGCATCGTCGCCGACGGCGTCAATGCGCTGCGTGGGCCGGAGCGCTCGATGCTCGTCATCACGCACTATCAGCGCCTGTTGAATTACATCGTCCCGGATCGCGTTCATGTTCTCGCTGACGGTCGCATTCAGGCCTCTGGCGGCAAGGAGCTGGCGCTCGAGCTCGAGAAGTCGGGCTATGCCGGCTACCAGGGCAAGGCAGCGTGACCATGGCTGAGACGAAGACATTCGAGACCGCGAAGGCAACACGTCCCATGACGGTTCAAGTTCTTAAGACGAAGGCCGAGACGGCGCTTGGCGAGCAGTTCGCCGAGGCGGAAACAACGCTGCCCGGTGGTGAGTGGCTGCGCGAGCTGCGGCTCAAGGCCATCGGCGCATTCGCAACGCTGGGCCTGCCGCACCGTCGTGTCGAGGAATGGAAGTACTCCGACCTCCGCGCCGTGCTGAAGGAGGCCTATCCGCTTGCCCGTGCCACCATCGGTGACCCGGCGGCCTATGTCGTCGCCAAGCACCTGGGAGCCGGCTTCGAGAAGAATACGGCCGAGTTCGTCAACGGTCGCGGCGCGGCCTTCACTGGCGTCTTCGCCAAGAAGGGCGCAGGCACGCTGGCCAAGCTTTCGGAAGATCCGCCCGCATGGCTCAAGGCGGAGCTCGAGGCGGCGAGCGCCTCGTTTGCCGATGGTGCCATCGCGCTCAACACGGCGCTGTTCACCGACGGCATGGTGCTCGACATTGCGGACGACACCACGGTCGAAGCGCCGCTCGTCATCGCCTTCACTGACGGCGATGGCACGGCGAGGACGAAGACGTCGAGCTACATTCGTAACGTCATCCGCATCGGCAACGGCGCCAAGGTGACGCTTGTCGAGCTGTTCGAGGGTGGCCGCATTCCCCCTCATCAGGTCAACGCCGTGACGCAGCTCATCATCGGCGATGGCGCTGAGGTCACGCACGTGAAGCTCGTCGAGGGTGGCCATGAGGACCTGCACGTCGGCAAGTGGATCGTCCGCGCCGGCGCCGGCACCACTTACCGCCCATTCCAGATGACGCTCGGCGCTGGCTTCGTGCGCAACGAGCTGGCGATGAGGTTCGACGGCCAGAATTCGACCATCGATCTCGGCGGCGCCTTCCTCAATGGCGACAACGGCCATACCGACACGACGCTCGTCATCGATCATGCCGTGCCCCACTGCACCAGCCGTGAGCTGGTCAAGGGCGTGCTAGATCAGCGCGCGCGCGGCGTGTTCCAGGGCAAGGTCATCGTGCGTCCCGACGCTCAGAAGACCGACGGCAAGCAGATGGCCCAAGCCCTCATGCTGTCGGATGATGCCGAGTTCGACAGTAAGCCCGAGCTCGAGATCCATGCTGACGACGTCGTGTGCGGCCACGGCAGCACCTCGGCCGAAATTGATCCGGATCTGGTTTTTTATCTACGCGCACGGGGTATCTCCCGCGAGGAGGCCATGGCCCTGCTGGTCGAGTCGTTTATTGGTGAAGCGATCGACAAGCTCGAGCACGAGGCTCTGCGTGAGGTTCTCATGGGGAAAGCGCGTGTTTGGCTCGAGCGCGACCGGGCGCGCAACGCCGCCTGAGCTGAGGCGGTGGGAAAGGACGACACGATGACCATTGCGGCACGCGATCAGTTCGACAAGTCTCGCGACAAGGCGGAGCAGGACTACGACGTCGAGCGCTTGCGAACGGATTTTCCCATCCTGTTCCGTGAGGTTTACGGCAAGCCCCTGGTGTATCTGGACAATGGAGCCTCGGCGCAGAAGCCGCTGCCCGTCCTCGAAGCCATGGACCATGCCTATCGCTTCGACTACGCCAACGTGCATCGCGGCCTGCACTATCTCTCCAACACGGCGACGCAGCATTTCGAGGACGCGCGCGAGATCGTGCGCCGGTTCCTCAATGCGGCGAGCGCCGACGAGATCATCTTCACGCGCAACGCCACCGAGGCCATCAACCTCGTAGCGTCGTCCTACGGCGGCATGGAGATCGGCGAGGGCGACGAGATCGTGCTCTCCATCATGGAGCATCACTCCAACATCGTTCCCTGGCACTTCCATCGCGAGCGCCGCGGCGCTGTCCTGAAGTGGATCCCAATCTCGGATCGGGGTGAGCTGCTGGTCGACGAGTTCGAGCGCATGCTCACCTCCAAGACCAAGATGGTCGCCATCACGCACATGTCGAATGTGCTCGGCACCGTGGTCCCGGTGAAGGACATCATCCGCATCGCGCATTCCCGCGGCATTGCCGTGCTCGTGGACGGCAGCCAGGCCGCCGTGCACATGCCCATCGACGTGCAGGATCTCGACGCCGACTTCTACGTCTTCACCGGCCACAAGACCTACGGGCCCTCCGGCATCGGCGTCCTCTACGGCAAGAAGCAGTTGCTGGAGCGCATGCCGCCCTACCAGGGCGGCGGCGAGATGATCGAGGTCGTCGAGGTGGACCGTATCACCTACGGCAAGCCGCCGCACCGCTTCGAGGCCGGCACGCCGGCCATCGTCGAGGCTGTCGGTCTCGGCGCTGCGCTTTCCTACATGATGCAGGTCGGTCGTGATCGTATCGCGCGCCACGAAGCAGCTATCGGCGCCTACGCGCACGAGCGCCTTGCGGAGGTTCCGGGGCTCACCATCTATGGCACTGCGCCGGGCAAGGGCGCGATCGTGTCGTTTGGTCTCGAAGGGCTGCATCCGCACGACATCTCGACCGTGGTCGACCGCAGCGGTATCGCCGTCCGCGCCGGTCATCACTGCGCGCAGCCGTTGATGGAGCGCCTTGGCGTCAGCGCCACCTGCCGCGCTTCGTTCGCGATGTACAACACCAAGGCCGAGGTCGACGCGCTGACCGAAGCCCTGCAACGCGCGAAGCAGCTCTTCGCGTGAGTGAGTTGGAGGTCTTATGATGGACGAAGCCAAGCCTCTGGAGCCTGAGCAGCCGGTCGTTGACGCGAGCGCAAGCAGCGCTGCGGCTCCGGCCGAGGCTCAATCCGAGACCGTCCAGGCCTCCGCTTTGCCGCAGGAAGAGCTCGACCGGCTCACCTCTGACATCGTCGCGGCCTTGAAGACCGTCTACGATCCCGAAATCCCGGCCGACATCTATGAGCTCGGCCTCATCTACAAGATCGACATCAACGACGACCGGGCCGTCACCATCGAGATGACGCTGACGGCCCCAGGCTGCCCTGTCGCGGGCGAAATGCCGGTCTGGGTAGAGAACGCCGTCAATTCCGTCCCGGGCGTCAGCGGCGCGACTGCCATGCTGACGTTCGACCCTCCCTGGGACCAGAGCCGCATGTCGGACGAAGCCCGCCTGGCTCTCAACATGTTCTGAAGCCCGGATTCCGGGCTTTTCGCACCACTTGCTGGAGCAAGTATTCCGTGACGTAGTGGAGCGGGCCGGAAGGCCCCTCCAAATCCACGCTTTTGTACGCTATATTCCTGTACCTATACTCAGTTTGATCCCTTGGCCTTGAACCAAGGACATCGACAGGACGCCACTGATGAACAAGACCACGTACGCTGTTGCGCGCCGCCCGCGTCCCCAGGTTCTGACCTTGACGGATGCCGCCGTCGCGCGCCTGAAGGCCATCATGGCGACCAAGGGCCCCGAGGTTGCCGGCCTGCGCATCGGCATCAAGAAGGGCGGCTGCGCCGGCATGGAATACACCATGAACTGGGCCAACGGCGTCGAGAAGTTCGACGAGGTCGTGGAGCAGGACGGCGCCCGCGTGATCATCGATCCGCAAGCGGTGCTGTATCTGCTCGGCACCGAGATGGACTACAAGACGGACAAGCTCTCCGCCACGTTCGTGTTCAACAACCCGAACCAGAAGAGCGCCTGCGGTTGCGGCGAGAGCGTCAATATCGAGCCCGCCGGCGAAGCCACGCTTGAGGCCTTCCGCAGCTGAGGTCTCGCTCCTCGCCTCAATCAGCCTTCGGCCAGGCCTCCATCGCCTGAGCCGCTATGGCTTCGAGCTCTCGCCGGCTCGCGCCATCCTTGGCCTTGATCGTCATGCCCTGGAGCACCGTCGCGATGTAGGCGGCAAGCGCCTTCACATTCACGGACTTTGCGAGATCGCCCTCGCGCTGCGCGCGCGCCAGACGGTCTGCAATCGCCCGCTCGCCCGCGAGGCGCATGGCTGACAGGGCTTCTGCAACCGGCTCCGACTCCTTGGACGTATTGAGCGCGGAGCCGACCACCATGCACCCTGGCGGCAATTCGGGATTCGTCAGCTCGCGCGCTGCTTCCATCAACGTTCTCCGGACGGCAGTCTCGGCGGTCGGGCTCTCGTCGAGGGCGCGCGCCGCGAAGCTGCCGGTGCCGCTCTGATATCTCTGGATCGTCTCGAGAAAGAGCGCCTGCTTGTCGCCGAACGCCGCGTAAAGGCTCGGCGCGTTGATCTGCATCGCTTCTGCCAGCGCGCTGATCGACGTCGCTTCGTAGCCGTGGCGCCAGAAGAGGCGCATGGCTTGATCCAGAGCCGCATCACGATCGAAAGACCTGGGCCGTCCGCGAGGGCGAATCTGCTTCTCTGCCTTTTCCATAGTGATCGATACATAATTCGCTTGACACTGATCCGCAAGCGCCTATTTATGTAGTGATCAATACATAAATGGAGTGTGTCATGTCTGACCTCAAAGGCAAAGTCGCGATCGTCACCGGCGCGAGTTCGGGTATCGGTAGGGCGACAGCGAAGCTGTTCGCAAAGTCCGGCGCAAAAGTTGTCGTCGGCGCACGCCGCAAGGCTGAGCTCGACAGCCTGGTCGCGGAGATCGCCGCTGAGGGCGGGGAGGCGGTCGCGTTGGCCGGCACCGTCGGCGACGAGGCCTATGCGAAGGCCATCGTGGACTTGGCCGTGCAGAAGTTCGGACGTCTCGATGTCGCCTTCAACAATGCCGGCATCATCGGTGAAAAGGGAGCCACCACGGACATCTCCCTCAAGGGATGGAACGAGGCGCTCGAGATCAATCTGACCAGCGCCTTCCTAGGTGCGAAGTATCAGATCCCGGAGATGGTGAAGCACGGCAAGGGCTCGATCATCTTCACGAGCACATTCGTAGGCCACACCGTCGGCTTTCCCGGCGTCGCAGCCTATGCCGCGAGCAAGGCCGGCCTCATCGGCCTCACGCAGGCTCTAGCGGCCGAATACGGTCCGCAGGGTATCCGCGTGAACGCGGTGCTTCCCGGCGCCGTGGATACGCCCATGTACACGAGCACGAACGACACGGCCGAATCTCAGGCTTTCATCACGGGTCTGCATGCCTTGAAGCGCGTGGGACGCCCCGAGGAGCTGGCGCAAGCGGTGCTCTATCTGGCCTCGGATGCATCGAGCTTCCAGTCCGGCACGGCGATGCTGGTCGACGGCGGCCTCTCGATCACGCGCACCTAGACCATGATCGCTTCGAGCCCAAGTCGCTCCGATCGCCGCGACGTCTATCGGGCGCGGCGTGAATCGGCAGCGCAGGAAAAGCTCGAAGCGTGAATCATCGGTCTCACCAAAAACAAAACGGCCGGAGCAAGCTCCGGCCGTTTGTATATTCGTCGTTGGCAGTCCGGCTCAGTTGAGCTTCTTGCCGAGATCGCGGATGCTCGCCTGGGTCAGGGCATCGGCTGCCGGTCCCTTGACGCGCTCCTTGAGGAGGCGCTCGGAAGCGGCGACCGCCAGGTCCACCGCCGTAGCGCGCACTTCGCTCACGGCCTGGGCCTCTGCGCGTGCGATTTTCTCCTCGGCCGCCTTGGTGCGCCGCTCGACCTGCTCGGAGAGAGACTTGCGGGTCTCCGAAGCAAGCGCCTGCGCCTCGCGTTGGGCCTGCTCGATGATGACCTTTGCCTCTTCCTCGGCCTCGCGAGCCTTGCGCTGGTAGTCGGCCAGCAACTGCTGAGCCTCTTCGCGCAGGCGGCGAGCCTCGTCGAGCTCCGAGCGGATGGCGTTAGCGCGGGCGTCGAGCATGCCCCCGATCAGGCCAGGCACGCCCTTCCAGACGAGAACGCCCACGAACAGGATGAAGGCAATGAGAACCCAGAACTCTGCGTGATGCGGATCGAACATCTCTGTCTCACTTCCCCGAGGCAGACGAAAGCGCCTGCTTCGCGTCTTCGACCTGAACGTTCTCGCCGACGAGCTTCTTGACGATCGCCGTTACGGCGTCGACGGCAATGTCGTTCACGGTCGCAAGCGCCTTGCTCTTGGTGGCGTTGATACGCGCTTCCGCGTCGTGGATCTTGGCGGAGAGCTGGGCTTCCACCGCAGCACGCTCCTTGTCGATCTCGGCAGCGAGCGAATCCCGCGTCTGACGAGCGATGCCCGATGCGCTGGCGCGAGCGTCCGCAAGCGCCTTCTCATAGGCATCGAGAGCCCGCTCCGTCTCGCCCTTGAGGCGCTCGGCGGCGGTGAGATCGCGTTGGATGCGATCGCGCCTCTCCTCGAGCACCTCGCCGATGCGCGGAAGAGCGACCCGCGCCATGACGAAGTAGAGAAGCGTAAAGGTGATGGCCAGCCAGAACAGCTGTGGCGCGAAATCGTTCGCGTTGAGCTGCGGCAGGCCGCCTGAACTGCCTTCGGCGGCTTGGGCCACATTGAAGGCCGAGCCGGCGAGGGTTGCGACGATCGCGGTCATCGCTCTGCGCATGGGAATCTCCAGTGAGCGGATTGAAAGACGAAAGGATCCTGGCGGTCTGCGACCGGGCCAGGAACCTGACGTTTCGATCAGCCGAACAGGATGATGAGCGCGATGAGCAGGCCGAACAGGCCCGTGGCTTCAGCGAGAGCGAAGCCGATGAGCAGGTTCGTGAACTGGCCCGGAGCAGCCGACGGGTTGCGCAGCGCGCCCGACAGGTAGTTGCCGAAGATGTTGCCGATGCCGATGCCGGCGCCGATGAGAGCGAAGCAAGCGAGGCCTGCGCCGATGAACTTTGCTGCCTGGGGATCCATGAGTGTCTCCTAGTTGGTTTTTGGTTGAAACTCGGAAATCGTCACACGCTCTCGTTCCCGCCGGGCACCTGCCCCGCGCGTCCGAAAGCCTGCATTAGTGGTGCATGTTGACTGCGTCGTTCAGGTAGATGCAGGTCAACACGGTGAAGATGAAGGCCTGGAGGAAAGCCACCAGGAACTCGAGGCCCGTGAAGGCCGCCGTGAACAGCACCGGCGCAGCCTTTGCGAACACGGGCAGCGTCACGGCGAAGCCGGCGAACACTTTCAGCATCGTATGGCCGGCCATCATGTTGGCGAACAGACGGACGGAGAGGCTGACGGGCCGGATGAGATAGGAGATGAGCTCGATCGGCACGATGAGCGGCATCAGCCAGAGCGGCACGCCGTGCGGCACGAAGAGCTTGAGGAAGCCGACGCCGTGACGGGCGAAGCCGATGAACGTCACCGTGAGCCACACCATGGCGGCGAGCGCGAACGTGACGATGATATGGCTCGTGACCGTGAACGAGCCGGGGATCATGCCCAGCATGTTCAGCGTCAGAATGAAGATGAAGATCGTGAACACCCAGGGGAAGTAGCGCATGCCTTCCTTACCCAGGTTCTCGCGCACGATATTGGCGATGAATTCGTAGGAGCCCTCAGCGACCGACTGCATGCGGCCCGGCACCAGCGAGCGCCGGCTCATCGCCGTGATCAGGAACAGCGACGCGAGCACAAGTGCGAGCACCATGAACAGCGACGCGTTCGTGAACGAAACGTCGTAGCCGAACAGCTCCATCGGAATGAGGCGCTTGATTTCGAACTGATGCATGGGGCCATGGGCTTCCGCCTCAGCCACGTGAGCCGCCACTGCTTCTGCTTCAGTCAATGTCCGTCCCCTACCTGTCGTCTTCGTCTTCTTGAGCCACCGGCTTCGCCGCACGTTGCAGCGGCTCGGCCTCGGCCTGCATTCGTCTTGCCATACGGACGATGTTCGAGAGCGCAGCGGCAAAGCCGAGCATCAAGAACACGATAAGACCCCACGGTTTCGTGCCGAGCGTATCGTCCAGCACCTTGCCGATGAACCCGCCGACGGCAATGCCGACCACAAGCTCTACGGAAATCTTCGTCGCCTGCCCGAAAGCCGCTCCCCTCGTCCCGTCGTCGGGCGTCGGAGCGCCTAGTCTGCCTCGGGCCTCAGGCGTGCCTTTCACCTTATCCAGACGAGCACCCAGATCGGCGGCGCGCTTTTTGAACGCCTCCCGCTCTGCTGGGGAAATCTGACCTCGTCCCGGCTCTTCCTCATCGCCTGACGACATCGATTTCCCTCCCCGTCTGACTGGGGCTGAAACGGCCTGATTGCCGACGGCGCGCACCATAGTGACGGGGGGCAAGTTGTGTCAAGCAAAGGCCACATTTTCCGCGCCTCGGCTTGGGTATGGCGAAACGGCGCAGGCGGCCGATAATTGGCTGTCCGAGCATTAACCCGCTTCGCGGAAGGATTGCGCCGTCTCGAGATCGACCGAGACCAGCTGCGAAACCCCTTTTTCGACCATGGTGACGCCGAACAAGCGGTTCATGCGCGTCATGGTCATGGGATGGTGCGTAATGACCAGGAAGCGCGTCGCCGTCTCCTGCGCCATTTTTTCCATCAAGGTACAGAAACGGTCCACGTTGGCGTCGTCGAGGGGGGCATCGACCTCGTCGAGAACGCAGATCGGCGACGGGTTAGTCAGGAACACCGCAAAAATCAGCGACAGGGCCGTCAGCGTCTGCTCGCCGCCCGAAAGCAGCGACAGCGTCGCCGGTTTCTTGCCGGGCGGCTTGGCGATGATCTCGAGCCCGCTCTCGAGGGGATCCTCGCCCTCGATCATCTCGAGGCGGGCTTCGCCGCCGCCGAACAACGTCGAGAACAGCCGCTGGAAGTGCCCGTTAACCGTGTCGAAGGCCTCTTCGAGCCGCTTTTTGCCTTCGCGGTTGAGCTGGGTGATGGCGCCGCGAAGCTTCGCGACCGCCTGCTCCACATCCACCCGCTCGGTCTCCATGGAGGAGACCTGTTCAAGCAGAACGTTCAATTCGTCGTCGGCTTGCAGGTTGACGCCGCCGAGGCGCTCGCGATCGGTTTTGAGCCGCTGAAGCGCGCGATCCGCTTCGCCGAGCGACGGCAGCGCGTCGCCGGCGGGAATGCCCGCGAGCGCGAGGCATTGGTCAGGCGCCGCATTCAGCGTCTCGCGGATGCGCCGGGCTTCGTCCTGCCGCCGCGTACGCGCATTTTCGAGCTTGGCTTCGATGCGGGCGCGGGTCTCGCGGCCGCCGGTCACGGCATTCTGAGCTTCGCGCAGCGCCTGCACAGCGGCACGGAGGGCCCCATCCGCGGCGGCCAGCCGGTCGGCAGCTTCGTTGCGGGAGGCTTCGGCCTCGGCCAGCGCGCTGAGGAGGGCCTGACGCCGGTCGTCGAACGCGGGGATCAGTGCCGCGAGGGCTTCGGCGTCCTGCTGGGTCTTGGCGATTCGCTCTTCGAGCGAGGCGATGTGCTGCGTCGCGCCTTCGCTGCGCGTCGTCCAGCGTGTGCGTTCAGCGGTGATCGCATCCACGCGCGCGGCTCGCATAGCCTTTTCGCGTTCGAGCGTCGTAACCCGGGAGGCCGCGACGGTGAGCTCGGTTCGGCAGCGCGATGACTGCGCCTGCGCTGCAGAGAGAAGCGCTTCCGCGTCTTCACCCTCGTCGAGCAGCGCCAGCGCGTCCTGTGTCTGATCGAGGAAGGCCTTGGCCTCGGTGAGATCGGCCTCCGCCCGCGCTCTGCCCTCGGCGACGGCCGAAAGCTTGGCTTCGGTCTCGCGCGCCGCACGCTCGATGGCGTTCAGCGCTTCGCGCGTCGAGGACATGCGCGCCTGCGTATCGCGATAGAGCGCCGACAGCCTACGCTGCTCGGCTTCTCCTGCCGTGTGCGCCGCGGCTGCCTCCTGATCGGCCGCCGTCAGCCGCTGCATCAGGTCGCGCGCTTCCTTTTCCTTTTCGAACAAGCCGGAAAGGCGATTGCGTTCAGCCAGGCGCTGGGCTGCCGGCGTCATACCGCCGGCCTGCGCCGAGAAGCCGTCCCACCGCCACAGGTCGCCTTCGACGCTCACGAGGCGCTGTCCGCATTTGAGATGCGGCTGCAGGCGGCCGCCGGCCTCGCGCGTTACGACGCCGATCTGGCGCAGCCGACGGGCAAGTTCAGGTGGTGCGGTGACATGCAGGCTGAGCGGCTCGGCATCGGCCGGCAATGGATCGTCGTCGGACGCGATTTCGATCAGGCGCCAGCGCACCGGCGCATCGGTCGCGACGGGAGCTTCGAGGTCGTCGCCGAGGGCAGCCACGAGCGCGGCCTCGTAGCCGGACGCGACCTTGAGCCCATAGACGATCGGCGGTAGCCCATCCTCGTGCGTCGGCATGACGAGCTTGGATAGGGTTTCACGCTCGGTAACGAGCGCATTCAGCGAAAGCTTCGCCTTCTGCGCCTCGTCGCGACGGGTTTTTGCGACGATCTGCAGATCGAGCGCGGCTTCCTCGGCAGCCATGGTCTGCGCTTCGATCTCGGCGATCTCGCGCGCCAGCGTCTGGCCAGCTTCGGTGATGGAGGCGAGCTTGAGGGAGTCGGGTGCGCCGGCAGCTGCCTGCTGCGCATCGCGCGCCAGCTGCTCGAGCTTGGCTTCGAGCTTGGCAATCTGCGCGCTGCGCTCTCTCTCGGCGGCTTCGAGGCTCTGCCGCTTGGCGCGGATCTCCGCTGCCCGCTGCGTGATCTGGCTGAGCTTGGTTTCGGCTTGAGAGACGGCAGCCTCGGCGCTCTCCTGAGCGTCCCGGAGGTGGTCCTCCATCGCGTCGGCTTCAGCCTCGGCGGCTTCTAGCGTTCCCTGCTCGGCGTCGAGCGATGCGAGAACTTCTTTCGCCTCGCCGATCAACACCGTCTCGCGTGCGAGATCCTTCTGAAGCTGCAGGATTGCCTGTTGCACCTCGCGCTGTCGTTCGACGGTGCGTTGAACCTCGCGGTCGAGGTTCTCGCGCTCGATGGCGACGCGGCTCACGGCGGCGCCGCGCGCGGCCTCTTCTTCGCGCAGCGGTGGCAGGCTTTCACCAAGCTCGGCTTCGAGCCGCAAAGCCTTCGATTCCGTTTCCGTGGCGGTGCCGAGCGCCTGTAGCGCATCCGCGAGCGCGGCCTCTTCGCCCTCGACGGCCAGCTGTGCATCCGCCCACGATAGATGGAACAAGAGCGCTTCGGAGCGGCGGATCTCTTCCGACAGATCCTTGTAGCGCCGTGCCTGGCGCGCCTGCCGCTTCAGGCTTTCCACCTGCGACGTGAGCTGGCCAATGATGTCGCTCAGGCGCGCCAGATTGTTCTCAGCGCCTTTGAGCCGAAGCTCGGCCTCGTGGCGGCGGCTGTGCAGGCCCGCAATGCCGGCGGCATCCTCGAGCACACGGCGGCGCTGCTCAGGTTTGGCGTTGACGATCTCGGAAATCTGCCCCTGGCGCACGAGGGCAGGGGAGCGGGCGCCGGTCGCAGCGTCCTCGAACAGGATCTTGACGTCGCGGGCGCGGGACTCGCTGCCGTTGATGCGGTAGGCCGATCCCGCCTCGCGCTCGATGCGCCGCGTGATCTCGATCACGTCGCTGTTGTTGAATTCGGCAGGCGCCTGGCGCTCGCTGTTGTCGAGGAAGATCGTTACTTCCGCCACGTTACGCGCCGGGCGTCCGTTGGTGCCCGAGAAGATGACGTCGTCCATGGCGGCGGCGCGCATGCTCTTGTGCGAGGTCTCACCCATGACCCAGCGGAGCGCTTCGAGCAGGTTCGATTTTCCGCAGCCGTTCGGCCCCACGACGCCGGTGAGACCGGGCTCGATGATGAGCTCTGTCGGCTCGACGAACGATTTGAATCCCAGAAGCCGGAGGCGGCTAATTCTCATGCATGTACGTCCCAGCGGCTTTGGGCGGCCCGCTACTGCTGCTTAGGCGAGGCTGCCGATGCCGTCGCGGAGCCGCCGAGGTACGGCTCGACCTGGTCGCGAATGTCCTTCATCGTGAGCGTGCTCTTTACGAGCTTGCCTTGAACGAAGAAGTTCGGCGTCCCGATCACGCCGAGCTTGCGCCCGCGCTCCTTGACCCACTTAAGTCCGTCGATCATGGCCTGATTCTGTAGGCAGGCATCGAGCTGGGGCCGCGTCATCCCCACCTGCTTGGAAACGGCGTAAATCGGGTCAATTCGGACTTCTTGTGACACCCATGACGCCTGCTGCATCATGAATTTCCCATAGAGATCGAAGTACTTGTCGGGCGACGCGCACCGGAGCGCGACGGTGGCATTCCCCGACTGCTTCCCGATCGGGAATTCTCTCAATATATACCGGACTTTACCGGTATCGATATAGGTGCGCTTGAACTCCGGGAACACCTGCTCGTGGAAGGCCCGGCAGTGTGGGCACGTGAGCGAGGCATACTGCACGATCGTCACCGGCGCGTCCGGCCGCCCGAGCGACATCTCCGGCAGCGGACCTGTCATCATCACGTCCGCAACTGTCGGATTTTGAATGACTTCTCGTCCGCCCGGTGCGCTGTCGGTGGGATTGGCCAACGGATTGAAGGCGTCGCTGCTGGGCTTGGAGCCGGTCGACGCATCGCCGAATGCAGCACCTGATCCGGCCTGATCGGTCGAAACGCCGGCCACGGCTCCCGGACTGCCGATGCTTGCCAGCTTCGGCGCATCATTTCCCGAGCAGCCAGCCAGGGTCGCACCGAGCACGGCCAGGAGGATCAAGCGTCCTGAAAACCTCGGCACCCCCGACCCTCCGCTCCTAGCCCGCCGACTTCGACCTTAGCCCTGTGCGAGCAAAGGCCCAAGAACCTTGTCGAACTCCTCCATGGTGGGAGCAGCCTGCAGGCGCTTGCCGTTGATGAAGAACGTCGGCGTGGCGTTGATGCCGAACACGTCCTCGCCGCGCTGCTTGAGAGCGGTAAGCTGCTCGAGCAGCTTCTGATCCGTCAGGCACTTGTCGAAGCTTTCCTGCGTGAAGCCCGCCTGCTTGGCGATCTCGAACAGCTTCGGCGTCGGATTGGTCTTTACGAAGGCCCAGTCGGCCTGCGTATGGAACAGAGCTTCAACCAGCGCGAAGGCTTTGTCGGGACCGGCGCAGCGGGCCAGCATCGAGGCCGCGAACGCACGTGCATCCAGCGGGAACTCGCGGAACACGAAGCGGACCTTGCCGGTGTCGATGTACTTGGCCTTGAAGTCGGGGAAAACTTTGGTGGCGAAGGCCATGCAGTGGCCGCACGTCATCGAAGCGTACTCGACGACGGTGATCTTGGCCGTCTCGGATCCCAGGGTGAGATCGGGCAGGTCGCCCTTCTTCATCAGCTCGTCGACGGGAACCTCGGCCGGTCCACGATGCTGTGCGAAGGCGCTCTGAGGCAGTGCGCTGAGCGCAAGGCCGGCGCCCGCGAGAAGCACGCCGCCGGCGACGACAGTGCGCCGGTCGAGGTTGAAGTTGAGCCGGCTCTGGAAATCCATCGTGAGAACTCCTGGGTGGTCAATTCTTGGACGGCGTTCGCGCACCGCCACACGTTTGCGTTGGCAGATAACATGGGACCCGCGACCGATTAAGGCAAATTCCGGCTGAACGCCAATTGAATGAGGTGGCGGCCTAGGGCCGCCGCGCTGCAGCAAGGACGCCCCGTTCAAGTCGGGCAAGCGCCTCGGTTAACGGGTCAGCGCCCGCGGGCGCGGCCGGATTTGAAGGCTTTTGAGCGCGAGCTGCCTCGTCGGCCTTGCGCTCGAGCGGCGCCTGAATGATCCGGACTTCCGCTACAGCTCTGTAACCGAAGTAGGCATTGATGCGTTCGATGATTTGCCGTGTCCGGTATTCCACGTCGAGCGCCCGTGCCGGGTCGACACGAAGAACGAGCGTCGCGCCCGGGCGGCCTTCGGCTTCGGCCTCGTCAGACCCTTGTGGTCCGCGCGGCCACTTGAGCCGTTCCGGAGCCGACCAGCGCGCAAGCTCGGCGCCGGCGATCTGAGGCCAGTCTGTGATCAGGGCAGCGGCGGAGAAGCCGAATTTCTCGAACGCCTTCCGCGTCAGCCCGGGGACGAAATTGCCCACTGCTTTGGCGGACAAGTAGTTTGCCGTTGGAGCCCGCGTCGAGAAAGCGGACGGTGCCCGCGGAGGCAAGCCTGCGAGTCGCGGCAATGCCCGCCCCGCTGATGCGCGCGACAGTCGGCTTTCTACGCGTTTTTCTGTGAGCTTTCCGGACACGTGAACTTGCTGCCATATGCAGTGATGAAACCGTTGCCTAGCATCATGAGTATGATTCGCGATCTGGGCGAAGGGGGCACGACGTGAGAGCTGTTGCGCGAAGGCAACTTCCGTTGCGGCCGGCGGGGGCGGATACCGTCGCAGCCTTGCTCGATTGGTACGACGCCGAGCGCCGCGATCTACCGTGGCGCACGCGCCGTGGCCGCCGCGTCGACGCTTATAAGGTCTGGCTGTCCGAGATCATGCTGCAGCAGACGACCGTCAAAGCCGTTATCCCCTACTACGAACGCTTCCTTGCTCGCTGGCCCGACGTGAAGTCTCTGGCCGCAGCCGATCTCGAGGACGTTCTCTCGATGTGGGCTGGCCTCGGCTACTACTCGCGCGCCCGCAACTTGCACAAATGCGCCCAAGCTGTCGCGGCGCGTCCCGACGCAAAGTTTCCGAGCACCGAAGCCGGTCTGCGCGAATTGCCGGGCGTCGGTCCCTATACGGCGGCAGCCATCGCGGCCATCGCCTTCGGCGAGCCCGCTACTCCTGTTGATGGCAATATCGAGCGCGTCATCTCGCGGCTGTTCGCCGTTAAGCGGCCGATGCCGCAAGCCAAGAGCGAGATCAAGCGCCTTGCCGCGACGCTGACACCGCAAAGGCGGCCGGGTGACTTCGCTCAGGCCATGATGGATCTCGGCGCGACCGTCTGTTCGCCGAAGCGGCCCTCGTGTCTCATGTGTCCGCTGCAGCAGGACTGCCACGCCCACGCACTCGGGATCGAGGCCCAGCTTCCGCTGCGCGGCATCAAGGCGGAGCGTCCGATCCGCTACGGCATCGCCTTCCTGGCGCTGCGCGAGGATGGACAAGTGCTTTTGCGCAAGCGGCCGGAGGCAGGATTGCTGGGCGGCATGCTCGAGGTCCCTTCGACCGATTGGGCCGATGATTGGCTGTCCGCTGATCTCGCTCTCGGAGCTGCGCCCATTAAGGGCGACTGGTGGCCCGTGCCGGGCATGGTGAGTCACACGTTCACGCACTTCCGTCTCGACATGATGGTGTTTCGCGCCATCGTGCCATCCGACGCCAGCTTGACCTTCTGGGCCAGCCCCGAGCGCTGCCGCTGGGTGCCGCGCCGCGACCTCGCGCAGGCCGCACTTCCCTCCGTCATGCGCAAGATCATCGCCCACGCTCTGAAAGAGCAGTGAGTGCCGCACACGCCGTCGGCACGCTGATCCTCTGTGTCGAATAGATGTCGATCAGGTGAAACATTGAAGCGTCGCGCTTCACGTTTTCACAGAGACGTCGTTCCTCCGTCATCGCAGCTTCACGCCCCCGTCACCGCACGTTCAACCGCGGATGCTAGCGGTCTTCCCTGAATGCATGCGCCTGCGTGGATGCATGAACGAGGGGGCAAGATCGAACAGTGTCGTATGTCTCGATTGTCGCGAGAGGCGAGGCGGACGCGCCATCCGGCAATAAGCCGATGCTCAAGGACGAGTCCGCGACCGCGATCGTTGTCGCTGCCCTTTGCATAATCGCCATTCTGCGCCTCACGGCGCTGTGGGCGAATTCGACAGAGCTGTTCGTCGATGAGGCGCAATACTGGTCGTGGAGCCTCACGCCCGCATTCGGATATTTCTCCAAGCCGCCTCTGATTGCCTGGATCATTGCCTCTTCGACAAGCGTGTGCGGGCACGACGAGCTTTGTGTGCGCTTGCCGTCCGTGTTGCTGCATGCCGCTACGGGCTTCGTCGTATATCTCATTGGCCGCAAGCTCTACTCGGCGTCGTGCGGACTAATCGCGGCGCTAGCGTATGCCACGATGCCTGGAGTTTCGCTGTCCTCCGGTATCATCTCGACAGACGTACCGCTGCTGTTTGCATGGGCGCTCGGTCTGTTGGCGTTTGTACATCTCGTCAGGGCGCCGACGTGGATGATGGCTGGGCTTCTCGGGCTCGCCATCGGCCTTGGCCTCAATGCCAAGTACGCCATGGCGTACTTTCTCCTCTGCACGGCGATCTGTTTCATTGTCGTGCCAGAGTGGAGAGGGCTTCTGAAGCGGCCGCACCTTTGGGTCGCGCTCGCACTAGGTCTTCTGCTCATCGCGCCGAACATCGCTTGGAACGCGGCCAACAGCTTCGCAACTTTGAGCCACACCGCTGACAATGCCAAGTGGTCCAACTCCCTCGGTCATCCAGGTAAGGCGCTCGAGTTCGTCGCTACGCAGTTCGGCGTCATGGGGCCGATCCTATTCGGCGCTCTGCTCGTCATCGTGTGGCGGGCGCGTAGGTCGTTTCTCGCAATCCCGGAGAGCGATCGGTTGCTGCTCGCGTTCTCCGTGCCCGTGATTGCGCTCATCACGACACAGGCCTTCATCTCGCGCGCACATGCCAACTGGGCCGCCACGGCTTACGTCGCGGCCGTCATTCTCGTGACCGCGGTGATGATGCGTGATCGGGCGTGGATCTGGCTGAAGTCGTCGCTCGCTATCAATGCGGCCATAGCCGTCATGATCGCAGTCGCGACCTGGCAGGCCGGCAAGTTTACGTTGCCCGGCATTGGCGATCCCTTCGCCCGCACGCTCGGCAATCGCGCTCTCGCTCACGTCGTGGAAGACGTAGTTGCGCAACGCGCCGCTGCCGGTACGCCCGTGCGCAGCGTGATGGTGACTGATCGAGAATCCGCAACGGCGCTTCTTTATTACGCCCGCCATCTGACGACGCCGGTCAGGGTCTGGCGTCCGCGGGCAGCGCCCGCCAACCACTTCGAGCTGACGCGACCGTTCGTCGGCGGCACAGGGCAGGAGCCCGCCCTGCTGCTCGCGAGCACGCCCGAGCCTCGCGGCATTCTCGACGCCTTCGACGACACAGAAAACCTTGGCCGTCGCGGTATCGCCGCCGGCAGCTTCACGACCCGAAACATTGAGCTGTTTGTCGTATCTGGTTTCAAAGGACGGTGATGCGATGTGGATGGTCGATCCCTACACGCCCGAAGAAATCCGGTTTCGTCGCGTTTTCATCATCGCCACGTGTGCGCTAGGTGCGGCGGCGGCGGCACTCTTCATCGCCGTGCCCTCGATCGACATGGAGGTCTCGCGCCAGCTGCGCCTTTGCCCGGGCGCTGTCGTATTCGCGCCTTGGTGCTCGGAAGATCCCGGCGTCGAACTGTTGCGCGATATGTTCGTCGCCGTGACTGTGATGATTGGTATCGCTATCGCGGTCGGCTTGGTGCGGACGCTGCGAGAGCGTGGGAAAATCTTCGGCCTCGCTCAGGCCCGCTGGTGGTTTCTGATCGCGGTGCTGGCTGTGGGGCCTGGTCTCGTCGCCAATGTTGTGTTGAAGGACAATTGGGGCAGGGCGCGCCCTCGCACCGTCATCGAATTCGGCGGTAAGAAGCACTTCACGCCGGCGCTGATCCCTGCCGCCGAATGCGTACGCAACTGCTCGTTCGTCAGTGGTGAGGCGTCCTCGGCATTTGTTCCGTTCTTCGCCGCGGCACTGCTGCTGCCTCGGTTCCGGCGCAAGCTTTTCGGCGCGGGCTTGGCGGTTGGTCTAGGCGCGGGCTTGATCCGCATTGCGCAGGGAGGCCACTTCCTGAGCGACGTCATCTTTGCCGGCATCTTCATGGCGCTGACGGCCAGTGCCCTGCACATCCTGCTCATCGGGCTCTGGCAGAGACAGACCTTGGAGGACGTCCTGGCGCCATATGCTCGCGCACTGCAGGAGGCCTGGAGAAGCACAGCGTGGCCGCGCGTCGCGAGCCTTCTCTCAGCCCAGGATCAGGCGCGGCCTTGAGGCCGTCGCCTGAATCGCCTTAGCGACTCTTACTCCGCCGCGATGATGATGGGCCTGCTGCCCGCCTTCTTCACGGGATGGGAGAGCCCAAGCTCGACCTTCGCCTTCTCGCGCAGGCTGTCGATGGGCGTCAGCTTGCCTTCTTTTTCATAGTGCCAGAAGGTCCAGCCGTTGCACGCCGTCTTGCCTTGCACGATGGCGCCAAGGCGATGGATGGAGCCCTGGCTTCCCGGAACGGCGAGCGTGCCGTCGGCCTTCACTTCCGCGCGCACGCGCTTGCGCTCGTCGAAGAGGGCCGCGCCCGGAACCAGCATCCCAAGCTCGACGATGGCGCCGAATGGAACGCGCGGCTCTGCCCGCTTCGACTTCTGCGTTTCGAGCGAACTCGGCGATAGCTTACGCACCTTGGCGATGCGCTCCTCGGCCGCCTTCACGTAGTCGAGGTCGCGCTCGATGCCGATCCAGCGGCGCCCGAGCTTCTCTGCAACCGCACCGGTCGTGCCCGTGCCGAAGAACGGGTCGAGTACCACGTCGCCGACGTTGCTCGATGCGATCAGCACGCGATGCAGAAGCGCTTCCGGCTTTTGCGTCGGGTGTGCCTTGCGTCCGCCGTCGTCCTTGAGACGCTCGGGTCCGGCGCATATAGGGAACAGCCAGTCGGAGCGCATCTGCAGGTCGTCGTTGGACGACTTGAGGCTCTCGTAATTGAAGGTGTAACGCGACTTCTGATCGCGCGCCGCCCAGATCAGCGTCTCATGCGCATTGGTGAAGCGACGGCCGCGGAAGTTCGGCATCGGATTGACTTTGCGCCACACCACGTCGTTCAGGATCCAGAAGCCCAGATCCTGCAGCGCCGCGCCGAGGCGGAACACGTTGTGATAGGAGCCGATCACCCACAGAGCGCCGTCGGGCTTCAACACGCGGCGGCATTCCGAAAGCCAGGCACGGCAGAATTTGTCGTACTCCGCAAACGAGCCGAACTTATCCCACTCGTCGTCGACGCCATCGACGCGCGTGTTGTTCGGTCTCAGAAGCTCGGTGGAGAGTTGGAGATTGTAGGGTGGATCTGCGAAGACCAGATCGACGCTTGCGTCGGGTATTCGACGAAGCTGGTCGAGGCAATCTCCCACCAGGATTCGATTTCCGGCCACAGGCCGATTTCCAGCCAGGACTCGACCGCCGGCAGCAGCCGGGCCTGGACGACGACGCATACCCATTGAACGCAACTTCCGATGAACAGACTGAGATGAGAGGGATCCATGAACGAACCCGACGCGAACAGAAAGCAGCCCCACGGTTAATGAAACGCTAACCGCCAGACGTAAATTTTCTCTTAATGCGCCGAAGCTCCCTCAAGACCTTGTTAAACATTGCATGCCTTTGCGGCGAACGAAAGACGAACAATGAAGGTCGCTCCGATCGTCATGTCGAAGACATGCCTCCGGCATGCGCCACCTATCAGGCGCGGCGTGAATCGGAGCGCAAAAAAAGTGCGAAGTGTAAATCGTTGGATCGCCATCAGGTCGGCGCCCCGGTTCGGTAGCTGGCGATGAGTGCATCGGCAATCGTTTGCTCGCCGATGATGATGTCGGAGGCTCCCCAGCGGCGAAGGTGATCGGCCTCCGCCTCTGACTGAGCTCGGGCGACGATGAAGAGATTGGGATTGGTGGCCCGAGCCGTGGCGACGATCTGGCCGGATTCGAATCCGTTCGGCAGGCTGATGACCAGCGCCGCTGCCTTGGTCAGGTTTGCAGTCTGCATCAGCGTGATGGCGTTGCCCGCCAAACCCTCGATGCTGCGTTCGCGCATTTTATCGATCTGCTCTTCGGTCTCGTCGATGACGTAAAGCGGACGCGGGCCGGCCAGCAGCGATTCCGCGATGCGCCGCCCAACCCGCCCCAAGCCGACGAGGATCACGTGCCCCTCCAGCGAGGTCACGGGCAACGGCTCGTCGGCGATGTCCTTAGCGCTTTGAGGTGCCGCGCTGCCGTCGCGCTTTTCGAGCCACGGCTTCAGCCGATCAAGGCCGACGAAGAACAGCGGATTGATCAGAATTGAGATGATGGAGCCGGCTAGGATCAGATCGCGCCCGCGCTCGGGCAGAAGGTCGAGGCTCATGCCGAGCGCTGCGAGAATGAACGAGAACTCGCCGATCTGCGCCAGGCTCACCGAAATCATCAGCGCCGTTCCGAGCGGATAGCGGAACAGGAGCACGATACCGAGAGCCGCCAGCGATTTGCCGATCACGATGATGAGCACGGTGCCGATGACGCCCAGCGTTTCTGTAACGACGATGTTGGGATCAAAAAGCATGCCGACCGAGACGAAGAACAGGACCGCGAAAGCGTCGCGGAGCGGCAGGGACTCGTTCGCTGCCTGTTGAGACAGCTCGGACTCGGAGAGGATCATGCCGGCGAAGAACGCGCCGAGCGCAAACGACACGCCGAAGAGCTTGGCCGCACCGAACGCGACGCCGAGGGCGATCGTCAGCACGGCGAGGCGGAACAACTCGCGCGAGCCGGTGTGTGCCGTGTAGTGCAAAATCCAGGGAATGACACGCCGCCCTACGATGATCATCACGGCGAAGAATGCGCCGACCTTGGCGATCGTCACGAGCAGTGCGACGGTGATGTCTCGAGCGCCGTGACCGCCGGTCAAGGCTACGACGCTGTGTGTATCGAGAGCGTCCGTATCTCCCCCGAGAAATGGAGAGATCGCGGGCAGCAGCACCAGCGTCAGCACCATCACGATGTCTTCGACCACCAGCCAGCCGATGGCGATATGGCCGCGCTCGGTGTTGACCAGTCGCCGCTCCTGCAGCGCCCTGAGCAACACCACGGTGCTTGCGACGGAAAGTGCGAGGCCGAAGACGATACCGGCGCCCACCGTCCACCCGAGGAGGAGGGCCAGTCCGAGGCCCAGCAACGTAGCCAGACCGATCTGCGCAATCGCGCCGGGAATGGCGATCATGCGCACTGACCAAAGCTCTTTGAGGGAGAAGTGCAGGCCGACGCCGAACATCAGAAGAATGACACCGATCTCCGCCAGTTCATTGGCGAGGGCCTGATCACCCACGAAGCCCGGCGTATAGGGCCCCATCGCTATGCCGGCGAGCAGGTAGCCGACCAGTGGCGAGACGCGGAGGCGGTGGGCTATGGCACCGAAAATAAAAGCAAGTGCCAGACCGGCGACGATCGTCGCGATGAGCGGCGTGTCGTGAGGCATCGATCTCCTGAAGTCTGATTTGCGTGCTGATCAAGAAATACGATCTCAAGTGCATCGCTCGAACGCAAGCACAGATGCACGCCACGTTGCACGCCGCGCTGCTCAATCCGCTGGCACGTTCAATTGCGACGAAGGGAGCGGGGCCACGAGAGCGCGCGCCAGCGCAGTCGAGGTCGCGGCTCGAACCTCGGAGGCTCTAGCTGGAACGACGACTGCGCTGGCTGGGGCGGGGGGCGGGCCGAACTCAGGGGGGGCGAGTCAGGCAGGTCTTGGGTCAATTACTAGGAACGACTAGACTGAAGTATAAAGTAACGCACATTGGAATACTAAGAACTAAGGCTGATTAATCGCGAATAACCTTCGTTTCTTCGGTCCGGTCAGGGTAGAAAATCCGTTCAAGCTGTTCGATCAGCAGGTTGATTGCGAGAAACATGGTCGATCTCCATCCGGTATGTCTTCTGTTAAGCCAATTTATGCTCCACCGCTGTGGAGAAGACAAACCGCATTGCTTTACATCGGATGTAAGTTTTTGTTACATGGGACATGGCCACTCGTCTTCCATCGCTGAACGCCCTTAGGGCCTTCGAATGCGCGGCCCGGCACGGCAGCCTCTCGCTCGCCTCTGCTGAGCTGAACGTCACGCATGCCGCCGTGAGCCGTCACATCCGTGAGCTCGAGGCCTGGCTTGGCGCCAAGCTGTTCATCCGTACCGGTCGAGGCGTCGAGCTGACGACAGACGGCGAGGCCCTCGCCAAGAATCTCACGCCGGCTTTCGAGATGCTCATCAAGGCGCTCGATTATTTTTCACCGCCGGATCGCAGGCGCGAGCTGACCATCAGCGTCGAGGTGCCGTTCGCGACGCTGTGGCTCGTGCCGCGTCTCGGCCGCTTCACCTCCGCCCATCCCGACATCGACCTCATCGTCGACCCCGAGGACCGTCTCGTTGATCTCAATAAGGGCGAGGCCGATCTCGGCATTCGCTATGGCAGGGGGCAGTGGCGTGACGTCGAGGCCACCAAGCTGTTCGACGCCGATCTCACTCCCGTGTGCAGCCCGGGCTTTCTGGAAAGGCACGCCATCACGTCTCCCGCCGATCTCGACTGCAACCTGTTGCTGCAGGACGACACCAAGCAGCATTGGCGCGCCTGGCTCGATGCCGCCGGCGTCGGGCCTGAGATTGTACCCTCAGGGCCCTTGCTGCTCGGACACCTTGCGATCGCCGCCGCTGAGGCGGGGCAGGGCTTCGCGCTCGCCGACGGCATCCAGGCCGGCGATGCGTTGCTGGCCGGCCGGCTGGTCTGTCCGTTCTGTATCGTCGTCCGCCATCACGCCTATTACCTCGTCAAAGGTAAGGAGACGAAGGAGAAATCTGCGGCGGCTCAGTTCCGGACCTGGATGATCGGGGAGATCGCGCGTGCTGCACCGGCGCTGAACTTCATCCGCGACGAAAGTCCGCCCGTTGCGGCCCGCGACGGCAATAAGGCCAAGACTACGAAACGGTCGAGGAAAGCTCCGCCTCGGAAGGCTCCGCGAGGCCCAAAGCAAGCTGAACCGGCTTGAACGAGCGCCGGTGATGCGCTGTAACACCGAGCTTTTTCAGCGCCGATCTGTGCTCCGGCGTTCCATAGCCCTTGTGGCGCTCGAAGCCGTAGCCCGGCAGCTCTGCCCCGAGCTTGATCATCATGCGATCACGCGTGACTTTGGCGACGATGGAGGCGGCCGCAATGGATAGGCATTTGGCGTCGCCATTGACGATCGTCCGCGTGACGCAGGCGAGGCGCGGGGACTGATTGCCATCGATGATGGCGAGCTTCGGCTTGATGGTGAGCGTGCCGAACGCATGGCTCATGGCCCAGAGAGTCGCGGCGAGAATGTTGTCCCGGTCGATGCGATCTACGTCGCCGATGCCGATGCCGACAGCCAAAGCCGTCGCCGTAATGCGAAGGAAAAGCCGCTCGCGCTCTTCCGCATCGATCATTTTGGAATCGTCGATGCCCTGAGGAATGCGTTGCGGATCGAGGATGACGGCGGCCGCAACCACGGGCCCGGCCCATGGTCCACGTCCCGCTTCGTCGATGCCCGCGACGGGTCCGCCCCCGAGCGCCATCTCGGCTGCCTCGAGGTCGAATGAAGGTACGATCCGCGACTCGCTCATCCGCATGAGCGACGGTCGCGGGAGTGGAGCGACCTGTCAAAGGCACCCCTGTGGAAAACCGCGCCGGTGTGGCGGAGGGACTACAAGGTGAGAGAGGTAAGGGCTGTCGGCGAGCCTTAGAGGAAGCTCATTTGCTGGCCCTGCAACACCGGCCGCACGAACAGATCAGTGCGCAGCTCATGCCGGCGCTTGTTGAGCCCGAGGCGTTTCAGCGCCAGCCGGAAGCGCAAGGCGATCTGCTCCGCGTATGGCCCCGTTCCCTTTTGCCGGTGCCCGAATTCAGGGATGTAGTCCTGGCCGCCGTGCATCGACTGCAGCAGATGGATGACGCGGTTCGCCCGATCCGGAAACTCGCTCGCGAGCCACTCGCGGATAATGTCTTTGAGTTCGAGAGGAAGGCGCAGCAACACATAGCCGGCTTCCGTTGCACCTGCTTCGAGCGCCGCCTCGAGAATGCGTTCGATCTCCACGTCCGTTAGTCCCGGAATGATGGGGGCCACCATCACCGCCGTCGGAACTCCAGCTTCGGTGAGAAGACGCACGGCCTCGAGCCGCTTGCCTGGAGTCGCGGCCCTGGGCTCCATTGCGCGCGCAATACGCCGGTCGAGCGTCGTGACCGAGAGGGCGACTTTGGCGAGACCACGCTTTGCCATCCGCGCGAGGATGTCCACGTCGCGCACCACGAGCGCTGATTTGGTGACGATGCCGACCGGATGGTTCGCGCGCTCCAGCACCTCAAGAATTTGCCGCGTGATGCGCCGCTCGCGTTCGATCGGCTGATAGGGGTCCGTGTTGGTGCCGAGCGCAATGAGCTTGGGATCATAGCGCTTGTTGGCCAGCTCCGCTTCGAGCAGCGCCGCAGCGTTTGTCTTTGCATAGAGCTTTGTCTCGAAATCGAGCCCGGCCGAATGCCCGAGATAGCAATGCGTCGGCCGTGCATAGCAGTAGATGCAGCCGTGCTCGCAGCCCCGATAGGGATTGATGGACTGATCGAAGGAGATGTCCGGGCTGTCATTGCGCGTGATGATGGTCCGCGCCGGCTCTTCCCGCACTTCCGTCTTCAGCGCGTCGAGATCGGCAAGGCTTTCCCAGCCGTCGTCGAAAGAGCCTCGCGTCTCAGCCTCGAAGCGCCCCGTATGATTGGACTGCGCGCCTCGCCCGCGCCTCCTCTCGGCGTCGACGAGGCTCTCCTCCGAAGTGCGCGATCTGGGTTGAAGGCTTTTGCCCAAGTGGCCTCCTGCATCGAAGCGATCAGCGTCGCCGGCACCCTAATCCACCCATGAGAACAAATAAAGAACAAAAACGCTACTCAGCCGCATATCGGCGCACGCACGCTTCGTCCCTTGTTGCTCGAGCGCGCTTCGTGCGAGACAGATCGACATGATTTCTGTCGTGATCCCCACGCTCAATTCGGAAGCCGGTCTCGCAGCGACGCTGACGTCGCTCGTACCTGCAGCGGTGGATGGCCTGGTTCGTGAAGCCATCGTAGTGGACGGGGGCTCGACTGATCGCACGCTCGAGATCGCAGATCACGCCGGCGCCGACATCCTGAAGTCAGAACCCGGTCTTGGAACTCAGCTCCGGGCAGGAGCCGCAAAGGCGCGTTTCCCTTGGCTCCTCTTCCTGCAACCTGACACGGAGCTGGAGCCCGGCTGGGAGCGCGAGGTCGGCCAGTTCATCGAACGTGTCGAAGCCGGCAGGCGCCGCGATACGGCCGCAGCCTTTCGCTTTGCGGTCGATGATGAAGGTGTCGCTCCTCGTCTTCTGGAGGGAATATCCGCCGTCCGCAGCAAGCTGTTTAAGGCGCCATACGGAGATCAGGGCCTCTTGATCTCGCGCGCTCTTTACAACGAGATCGGCGGCTATGCGGACCTGCCCATGCTGGCGGACCTGGACATCGCCCGCCGGCTCGGTCGCAAGCGCATATCGCATCTGCGCGCCCGCGCCGTTTCGAGCCCGGCCCGCCTGCAGCGCGAAGGCTACTTCTGGCGCATGCTGCGCAATCTCGTATGCCTGACGCTGTTCGTTCTGCGCGTGCCGGCGCAGTACATTGCGAAGCTGTTCGGGGCCAAAGCGCCCCTTGAACCTCATCCACTGCGTGGCAGCACGCGATAGAAGGTTGTGCGCTCAGCGGTGCTCTTCGAGCCGCGGCATGATTTCGACGAGATTGCAGGGTCGGTGCCGGTTATCGAGCTGGAATTTCAGGATGCCGTTCCACGCGTCCTTGCACGCGCCCGTCGAGCCAGGCAGGCAGAAAATGTAGGTGCCACGCGCAAGCCCGGCGCACGCGCGCGACTGGATCGTCGACGTGCCGACCGACTGATACGACAGCATGTGAAACAGGATCGAGAATCCCTCGATCTCTTTCTCGAACAGCGGTTTCACCGCTTCGGGCGTGACATCGCGCCCCGTGAACCCGGTGCCGCCCGTCGTGATGACGACATCGATGCTGGGGTCGTCGATCCAGGCTTCAACCTGGCCTCGGATGGCGGCCGTGTCGTCCGTCAAAAGCACCCGCGCCGCAATCGCGTGTCCCGCTTCCTCGGCGAGCTTCACGAGCGTTGCGCCGGAAGTATCCTCCGCAAGCGTTCGCGTGTCCGACATGGTCAGGATGGCGATGCGGACCGCAATGAAGGGGCGGCTGTCGTCGATGCGGCTCATGAAAGTATTCCGTTGGTTCCGGGTGCGGTGAGATCTTCTCAGGCGCCGAGCTGGGTCCGAATGGCGAGCAGGTCGCGCCACGCCTGCCGCTTCGCCGCTGGTGTGCGCAAGAGGTAGGCGGGGTGCAGCGTCGCCATCACTTTGACCGCGCGGCTTCCGATCTGCAGGTCACGCCATTTGCCGCGAATGCGCATGATGCCTTCCGGCGTATCTAGAATGTGTTTCGCCGAAGCGCCGCCGAGAAGCAGGACGATATCGGGCTCGACGAGCTCGAGCTGGCGTTCAAGGAAGGGACGGCAGACCTGCCCCTCCTGAGGCGTGGGAGTGCGATTGCCGGGCGGGCGCCAGTAAACGATGTTGGTGATGTGAACCGACGTCTCGTTGAGGCCGATCGCGGCCAGCATCTTGTCGAGCAACTGGCCCGCGCGGCCGACGAACGGCTTGCCGGCCATGTCCTCGTCGCGTCCCGGGGCCTCGCCGATGATCATGACCCGCGCTTTGGGCGCGCCACGATAGAAGCACAGGTTCTTTGCTGTCGCCTTGAGCCCGCAGCCGTCGAAGCCCCTGAGCGCCGTCTCGAGCTCGTCGAGGCTCTTTGCCGTTCGCGCCGCGCTGCGAGCGCCGAGCTCGGCAGCATCGGGCGCGGTGCTCGTGAACTGGCGCGTGGGAGCGCCGGGCGCCGGGCTCTGGGCAGGTGCGGCGCGTGTGGGCGCCGCAGGCGCGGCCGGCCGCGGCTGCCGCGCTGGGTCAAGTCGCGGTTCCCGCGCTGGGTCAAATTGGCGCTGCACTGGCTGCGCCGGGGCCGCTGGGAGTTCTGAGGTGGGCAGGCGAAAGCCATAGCCCGGCGGCGCGTCGCCGCGTTCGAGCCAGTTGGTGGCCTCGCTGGCGACGACCGAATCGAGGCCAATGGCCTGATACCAATCGAGAAGGAGCGCGAGTGAGCGGATGTCGGCGTCGGACTGCATGGACCCACTCTAGCGGCAACCGCGGCGCATTGCACTTTTGCCGCGAGTGGCCGGGGCGGGGACGAGCCGTTCGCTACGGTTCTCGGTGCTTGACGCTTGCAAGAATTGGGACCAAATCGGACTAACGGGACAGGGCACAGGACAACCTGATGGCATTGGAAGGTACGGATCTCCCCGAACGGGAGGCCATGGAATTCGACGTTGTGATCGTTGGCGCTGGGCCCTCGGGGCTGGCCGCGGCCATTCGACTGAAGCAGCTTGCGGCAGCAGCGGGCCAGGAGCTTTCGGTCGTCGTCCTCGAGAAGGGCTCGGAGGTCGGCGCGCACATCCTGTCCGGCGCCGTCATCGATCCCATCGGCTTGAACCGCCTCATCCCCGACTGGAAGGAAAAAGGCGCGCCTGTCGAGACGGCCGTGCGCGAAGACAAGTTCCTGTTCCTGGGGCCGGCCGGCGACATTCCGCTTCCCAATATTCTGATGCCGCCGCTGATGAACAATCACGGCAACTACATCGTGAGCCTCGGCTCGCTTTGCCGCTGGCTGGGCGAGCAGGCGGCTGAGCTTGGTGTCGAGATCTATCCGGGCTTCGCCGCGACAGAGGTGCTCTACGACGAGCACGGCGCCGTTGCCGGTGTCGCCACGGGAGACATGGGCGTCGGCCGCGATGGCGAGCCCAAGGACAGCTTCACGCGCGGCATGGAGTTGCGCGGCAAGTACACGCTATTTGCTGAAGGCGCCCGCGGCTCCCTCACGAAGACGCTGATCCGCCACTTCAAGCTCGACGCCGACAGCCAGCCGCAGAAGTACGGCATCGGCCTGAAGGAGCTTTGGGAGGTCGCCCCAGAGAAACACAAGCCGGGTCTCGTCCAGCACACCTTCGGCTGGCCCCTGGATTCGCGCACTGGCGGCGGCTCGTTCCTTTACCACTACGGCCAGAACCTCGTCGCCGTGGGCATGGTCATCCATCTCAACTACGAGAACCCCTACCTGTCGCCCTATGACGAGTTCCAGCGTCTCAAGACGCATCCCGTCATCAAGCCGCTGTTCGAGGGCGGGCGGCGCATCGCTTATGGCGCAAGGGCCCTCACCGAGGGTGGCTGGCAGTCTATTCCGAAGCTCGCCTTCCCGGGCGGAGCCCTGGTGGGATGCGCCGCCGGCTTCATGAACGTGCCGCGCATCAAGGGCAGCCACAATGCCATCCTGTCCGGCATCCATGCCGCGGACTCGGTGTTCGAGGCCGTCGGCGCCGGGCGCGCCCATGATACCGTCGAGAGCTACGAAGTTGCGGTTCGCTCGGGCGAAATTGCCCGCGACCTGAAGCTCGTCCGCAATGCCAAGCCCATGTGGTCGAAGCTCGGGACCTACCTCGGCGTCGCTGCCGGTGGCATCGACATGTGGCTGCGAACCATTCTGTTCGGCTGGTCGCCGTTCGGGACCTGGAAGCACAGCAAGCCCGACTATGCCACGCTGAAGCACGCCCGGGCGGCAAAGCCTATCGCATACCCGAAGCCGGACGGCGTGCTGACCTTCGACAAACTGACCAACGTGTCATTCTCGGCTACCAATCATGAGGAGGATCAGCCCGTCCATTTGCGGCTGACCGACCCCGCGATTCCTGTGGAAATCAACCTGCCGGAGTATGCCGAGCCGGCGCAGCGTTATTGCCCCGCGGGTGTCTACGAAATCGTCCGCAACGATGCCGGCGAGGCGCGCTTCCAGATCAACGCCCAGAACTGCGTCCACTGCAAAACCTGCGATATCAAGGATCCGAGCCAAAACATTACTTGGGTCTGCCCGGAGGGCGGTGGCGGGCCGAACTACGCCGGCATGTGACCTCCGTTGTGGCGATTACGAAACCATTAAGCCTGATTTTGCTGGTTTCCCGAACTTTTCCACCGGAGTCGTCAACATAGCGCCACGTTTGATACTCTGTTAAGAATCAGGATCAAACTCCTTTGAGGATGAGCAGAATGAGAGCACGCCGCGGTCGGCACACCGTCCTGATTTCTCTCTTCGGTGCAAGCCTCGTGAGCCTGTCCGGTTCGGCCTGGAGCCAGGCGGTGGACGCCACGGATGCCTTCGAGGCGACCCACTCTCTCGTTGGAAGCTATCTCGCCGGCCGCCTCGCGCGGACCGAGAACGATCCGGATGGCGCAGCCGCCTTCTACCGCGCCACGCTCGAGCACGACCCCGACAACGAGCTTCTGCTCGAGCAGGCCTTCCAGCTCGAGGTGAGCCGGGCCGACTGGCCGCGCGCCTTCAAGCTCGCACGCGATCTCGTGAGCGCCCAGAAACAGAACCGCTTGGCGCAGCTCTCCCTTGCCCTCCAAGACTTCAAGAACGGTGATTACAAGAAGTCGGAGGACCACTTCAAACGCGCCGGCTCCGGCCCGATCGGCGAGCTGACCAGCGCGCTGGCTCTGGCCTGGGTCAAGTTCGCCGAGAATGACGTCAACGGCGCCCTGGCCGTGCTCGATATGCCGAAGCAGGCCGAGTGGGCGCAGTTCTATCTCCGTTATCACCGCGCTCTCATCGCCGATCTTGCTGGGCGCAAGCAGGACGCGCGTATCGCCTACGAGCGCACCGCGCGCCAGGATGCGCGCACGTTGCGTACCGCGCTGGCGTATGCGCGCCATGCCATCAACGCCGGTGATAAGAAACTTGCCCTGTCGATCATCAAGGAGCAGGTCGACAAGTCCCAGGGCGACGGGCATCCGCTGTTGCGCAGCCTTAGAAGCTCCATCGATTCCGGCGCCAAGGTGCCGCTCATCGTCGGCTCGGCTGAAGAAGGCATGGCTGAGGTCTTTTACGGTCTGGGCGAAGCCCTGATCGGCGAAGGTGCGGCCGGCATCGGCATCATCTATCTCCAGATGGCGCTTTATTCGGAGCCCACCCACCAGTTCGCGCTCGCGGCGCTGGCGAATGCCTATGAGGCCAACAAGCAGTACGCCGACGCCATCACGATCTATGATCGTATTCCCTCGTCGAGCCCGCTGGCCGTCGCCGTCGAGATCCGCAAGGCGCTGAACCTCAACTCTCTCGACCGCGTCGACGAGGCTCGGGATACTCTCACGAACCTCTTGAACGGCCCCACGCCGGCCGCTGAGGAAAGCAATGCTGCCTCCAAGACGGAGGAAACCGCTGCTGAAGATGCTGATGAGGTCCCATTCAAGGGTTCCCTGTCACTCAGCGATCGTGGCGAGCAGGTCAAGAAGCTTCAGGAAGCGCTGCTGCGCGCCGGATACGCGATCGGCACTCCCGATGGAGCTTTCGGCGAAAGCACCCTGAAAGCCGTTCGCGACTTCCAGAAGAAGAACAGCATGACGGTTGACGGTGTCGTCGGCCGCAACACCTATGCCGCAATCGTCAAGGCAAAGGGCGCAGGCGGCGCCGTGACTGAAGCTGGGCCGCGCCCGCAGCTGACCGTCGGCGACAAACTCGAAATTCTCGACTCGCTCGGCAACATCATGCGGGCCCGTAAGCTCTACGCCGAAGCCGTTCCCTATTACGACCAGGCCCTTGCTCTGGTCGATAAGCCCGACAAGCGTCACTGGGTCTATTATTACGCTCGCGGCACGAGCTATGAGCGCCTGAAGAACTGGCCGGCTGCTGAAGCGGATCTTCAGAAGGCTCTGTCGCTCTATCCCGATCAGCCGCTCATCCTCAACTATCTCGGCTATTCCTGGATCGATCAGGGACACAACCTGAAAGAAGGCATGGCACACATCGAGAAGGCGGTCGCTTTGAAGCCGGACGACGGCTACATCGTCGATAGCCTCGGTTGGGCCCACTACAAGCAGGGCAACTTCAAAGAGGCCGTGCGCTACCTGGAGCGCGCGGTGGAGCTGAAGCCTGACGATGCCGTCCTGAACGACCATCTCGGCGATGCTCTGTGGCGCGTCGGACGCGAGCGCGAGGCTCGCTATCAATGGGATCAGGCGCTCTCGCTGAAGCCCGAGCCCGAGGACCTGGAGAAGATCAGGAAGAAGCTCGAGAGCGGTTTGGTGAGCGAGGCCGACAGGTCGTCCGCGACCGACGGCAAGCAGGCCGCCCAGGCGCACGGCTCCGATCCCGTAGTCGAGAAGTAGGAAGGTTGCCCCCGCGGCAACCTTCTCCCTAGCCTATGACCAAAGTCGTCGAGCTCGCTCCTGCCAAGATCAACCTCACGCTCGAGATCTTGGGCCGCAGGCCCGACGGCTATCATGAGCTCGAAAGCCTGATCGCTTTCGCGTCGGTCGCCGACCGCGTCTCCCTTGATCCCGAGGCCCCGCCACAGGTGACCGTCGGAGGTCCGTTCGCGGGTGCAATCGTCGGTACCAATATCCTTGATCGAACCCTTGCGCTGTTGAAGGCGCGCGCGCCCGGCCTGCGGCTCGGCGCCGTCCACCTCGACAAGGAGCTTCCGGTTGCGGCTGGCCTCGGCGGCGGGTCCGCCAACGCGGCAGCCTTGCTGCGAGCCATCCGGGCCGCAAATGTCGCGACTGCAGCGGACGTCGATTGGCACGGGCTGGCCGTGACCCTTGGCGCCGATGTCGCCGTTTGTCTCGAAGGCCGCCCTTCATGGGTGAGCGGCATCGGCGATAGAGTTGAGCCGCTGGCCGAGCCGTTGCCGCCGTTGTTCCTGGTTATCGCCAACCCGCTCGCGAATGTACCCGCAGATAAGACCGCAAGCGTGTTTCGCGAGCTAGGCGCGCCTGACCTCAAGGCTGGATTCCAAACGGCCGCGAGACCCGTCATCGAGGATCGCGTAGCACTCGTCGCGCTGATGCGTCGGCGCGGCAATGATCTGGGCGGCGCCGCCCTGGCTGTCGTCCCCGAGATGGCGGGCGTGCTGGAAAGCCTAGAAGCCGCGCACGGCGCCGAGATTGCCGCCGTGTCGGGCGCGGGGCCGTCGTGCTTCGCCGTATTCGACAGCCAATCAGCCGCAACGGAGGCCGCCGAGCGGTTGAAGGCGGCTCATCCCGGCTGGTGGGTCGTCTCCGCGACTGTCGGCTAGCGCATCAGTGTGCGCGGGCGATGCAGAAGGCGATGACGTCCTGCATGGCCGATTTCTCGGCTGAATCCTTGAAGATGGCCAGAGCATCGCGAGCGATGCCGCCATACGAGCGCGCTCGCTCCAGGGTCGCCTCGATAGCCTTGTGCTTGCGCATGAGCGCAATGGCGTGATCGAGATCGCTGTCCTGGATGTCGCCCGCCGCGATGGTGCGGTTCCAGAACTCGCGCTCCTTGGCATCGCCGCGCCGGAACGACAGGATCACCGGCAGCGTCACCTTGCCTTCGCGGAAATCGTCGCCGACGGACTTGCCGAGCTTGCCGCTATCGCCCGAGTAGTCGAGCGCGTCGTCGACGAGCTGGAATGCGAGGCCGAGATTGCGGCCATAGGACCTGAGCGCCGCCTGCTCATCGGCGGGACGGCACGAGATGGCGGCTCCGACCTCGGCCGCAGCCGAGAAGAGCGCTGCCGTCTTGGCATCGATGATGGCGAGGTAGGCGTCCTCGGTGGTCGCCGTGTTCTTGGCCGCGGCGAGCTGCATCACCTCGCCCTCGGCGATGGTGGCGGCCGCATGCGACAGGATCTTGAGCACCGGGAGCGAGCCGACGTCGACGAGCATGCGGAAGGCCTGCCCGAGCAGAAAATCACCGACCAGAACGGTTGCCTGATTGCCCCAAATGAGGCGTGCCGTCTTGCGCCCGCGCCGCGTGTCGCTCTCGTCCACGACGTCGTCGTGTAGCAGCGTCGCGGTATGCATGAACTCGATCGCGGCCGCTGTCCGGACATGGCCCTGTCCCTCGTACTCGCACAGCTTCGAGGAGGCGATGGCGAGCATGGGCCGAAGCCGCTTGCCGCCCGAGTCGATCAGGTGGTGGGCAAGCTCGGGAATCATATCGACGTCGGAAATCGCCTTGTCGAGGATGATGCGATTGATCGCATTCATATCCTCGTTGACGATCTCCAGGAGCGGCGCGAGGCTTTCGGTCGGCTCGCGTCGTTCGTCCAGTGGCACGACTACGCCCACGGTTGCTCCTGTCAGTTGTTGGCGTTTCTTATGGATCAAAATACTCTCGACCGGGCCGCACCTTAAACGCACTTTGGGCTCAGTGCACTCGCAAAAAACATATAGAGAAAGGAGACTTATGACCATAACCGACGACGCATTCCTGGGTGGCGCGTTGAGCCTTCTTCAACCCGGGAAGGGCTATCGGGCCGGCGTCGATGCGGTTTTTCTGGCGGCCGCGGTGCCCTGCGATCCGGAAAGGGGGCTAACCGTGCTCGATGTGGGCTCCGGCATAGGCACGGCCGGACTCTGCGTCGCGCGCCGGTGTCCCTCGAGTTTAGTAACGCTATTGGAGCGGCAGACCCCTCTCGTGGAGCTGGCGAGAAAGAATGTCAGCCGCAATGGGCTGGCCGAGCGCGTGCGCGTCGTCGAGGCTGATATAGCCGCCGTGAGCACTAGCGAGCTCACGGAAATGGGCCTCAAGGCCGAAAGCTTCGACCACGTCATCGCCAATCCGCCGTTCCACACCGAAGGAGAGGGGACGTCGTCCGTCAATGAGCTGAAGGCCGGGTCTCATGAGATGGCGGGCGAGGGGCTGGACCTCTGGTGCCGGTTCTCTGCCCGGATGGCCAAAGCGGGAGGAACAGCGACGCTGATTCACAAAGTCGAAGCCTTGCCGGAGCTGCTCGAAGCAATGGGAAAGCGTTTTGGAGCGCTGAAAATTCTCCCCCTTCAGCCCCGCCCCGACGAGCCGGCTATTCGCGTCATTATTCAGGGTACGAAGGGCTCGAAGGCCCCGCTCACACTGTTGCCCGCAGCCGTGCTTCACGAGCGGGGGCGGGAAAACGCCTTCACGTCAGGTGCGGCCAGCGTGCTCCGGCTTGGCGCAGGCCTTGACCTCGCTTATTGGAAGGGCTTTCCGGAACCCGCGACTGTGGGCGAGCGCTGATAAGGCTCCGCTCCGATCTCTCACGATAAAGGATACGCATATGTGGCCATTCTCGCGCGGCACTGTCGTCCCGGTCTTGAGGTTGTCCGGACCAATCGGCATGGCGACGCCGCTAAGGCCCGGCATTTCCATCTCCACGCTCGCCGGCCCGATCGAAAAGGCCTTCAGCCTCTCGCGCGCGCCGTCCGTGGCCGTCGTGATCAATTCCCCCGGAGGCTCGCCCGTGCAGTCGAGCCTCATCTTCCGTCGCATCCGTCAGCTCGCCGAGGAAAAGCAGAAGAAGGTCTACGTCTTCTGCGAGGATGTCGCTGCTTCCGGAGGCTATTATCTGTCCATCGCGGGAGATGAGATCTACGCCGACGCCTCGTCCATCATTGGCTCCATTGGGGTGATCTCGGCAAGCTTCGGCCTCGACAAGGCCATCGAGAAGCTCGGCGTCGAACGGCGCGTTTACACGGCCGGCACCAACAAGGGCTCGCTCGATCCCTTCCAGCCCGAGAAGCCAGACGACATCGAGCGGCTCAAGGCCATCCAGCGCGATGTGCACGATGTCTTCATCGGCGTCGTCAAGGAGCGCCGCCTGGGTCGGCTGAAAGGTCCTGACTCGGAGCTGTTTTCAGGCGCGTTCTGGTCAGCCCCGAAGGCACTCGAGTTCGGTCTCATCGACGGAATTTCCGACGTTCGCACCAAGATGCGCGAGATCCATGGCGACAAGGTGCGCCTGAGAGCAATCCCCCTCGAGCGCGGCTGGCTATCCCTGCGTGGGCGCAAGCTGCCCTCCATTCTTGCGGGCCTCGGAAGCGAAGCTGGACCTGGCCTTGCTTTCGCCGAGGACTTGGTGTCCGCTATAGAAGCCCGGGCGCTCTGGTCGCGCTTCGGAATCTAATTTCGGACGAAGAGCATGCCGCAAGTCATCGCCGCCATGGTCGTCGGAGCCTCGGTTTACGCAGGCTTCAAGTGGCTGTCCAAACTCTTGGGCGAAGCCCAGGACGCGGCAACGCGCATGGAGGAGGCTCGCCGTCGGAACCCGCGCGCGGCCTCGCACACGCCCAAAGATCTAGGCGCCCTGGAGCTCGATCCCGAGACCGGGGTCTATAAGCCGCGTCAATCGAGCCGCAGCTGATCAGCGCACCCCGTTTTGGGCCTCCCCCAAGTGCCGCCCGCGTGACATGGGGGCTCGAATGCGTATAGTGCGCCGCCGGACCACGATCGTATCAGACCGTACTAGCCTGACACGTGAATCGTCGGTCTCATCAAAGATTTAGAGCGCCTTTAGCTTCGTAAAGGGCCGGCGCTCCAAAGCACAACCGTGGCGCCTCATGGCTAAGACACTCGAGCGGGACAGCGTGGCAAAGGGACCGGTTCCGGGCCTCAAGCCCAAGGAAAGCTTCCAGGACCTGATCCTGACGCTGCAACAGTTCTGGGGCGCGCAGGGCTGCGTCGTGCTGCAGCCCTATGACATGGAGGTCGGCGCCGGCACATTCCATCCGGCAACGACCCTGCGTGCGCTCGGCCCCAAGCCCTGGAACGCCTGCTATGTGCAGCCCTCTCGCCGTCCCAAGGACGGACGCTACGGCGAGAACCCAAACCGGCTTCAGCACTATTACCAGTTCCAGGTAATCATGAAGCCGTCGCCGCCGAACATCCTCGATCTCTATCTCCAGTCTCTGGACGCCATCGGCATCGATACCTCCGTCAACGACATCCGCTTCGTCGAGGATGACTGGGAGAGCCCGACACTCGGCGCCTGGGGTCTCGGTTGGGAGGTCTGGTGCAACGGTATGGAGGTGACGCAGTTCACCTACTTCCAGCAGGTTGGCGGCTTCGACTGCAATCCCGTCGCCGGTGAGATCACCTACGGCCTCGAGCGCCTCGCCATGTACGTGCAGGGCGTCGATCGCGTGTTCGATCTCAATTTCAACGGCCGCCACGACGACAAGAAGCTCACCTACGGCGACGTCTTTCTGCAGGCCGAGCAGGAATACTCGCGCTTCAACTTCGAGCACGCCGACACGGCGATCCTTCTGCAGCACTTCAAGGACGCCGAGAAGGAATGCCAGGCGCTGCTCGAAAAGGGAGCAGAGGGTGACAAACATCTGCTCGCTCTGCCCGCTTACGATCAGTGCATCAAGGCTTCGCATGTGTTTAATTTGCTCGATGCGCGCGGCGTTATCTCGGTTACCGAGCGGCAAAGCTACATTCTGCGGGTCCGCGACTTGGCCAAGGCGTGCTGCGCTGCGTGGCTTGCAACAGATGGGGGTCGTGCGTAATGGAAACGATTTTGGGATTTTTGGCGCTGGCGGTGCCGGCGATTTTGGTCGGCGGCATTGTTCTCGGCCGGTCGAAGCCAATTCTTTGGATGTATCTTGCGGCTATCGCCGTGGGGCTAGGCTATCTGTACACGACGGGTACCGTCGATGACGTTGGCAAGAAGGCTGTAAGCTACATTGGAACGCCGCCCGTTCCGGAGGCGACGCCAGCTGCAGCCCCCGAGCCGGCAGCCGCACCTGCAGCTGAACCCGCGCCTGCTCCAGCGCCGGAAGCGCCTCCTGCCGCAGCACCGGCTGCGCCCGAGACGCCGCCTGCCGAAACTCCTGCACCGACCGAGCCGGCACCTGCGCCTGCTCCGGCGCCAGCACCCTAACGAGCGATGATCTCGGACGGCGTATCCCGCCGTCCGGACCTCTCGCGAAGCAACGCAATTGGACCGTCATGGCTGAACTTCTGCTCGAGCTGTTCTCGGAAGAAATCCCCTCGCGCATGCAGGTGCGCGCGGCCGAGGACTTGAAGCGTCTCGTCACCGACGGCTTGAAGGCTCAGGGTCTCGCGGTTGGCGAAGCTCACGCTTTCTCGACGCCGCGCCGCTTGGCGCTGGCCGTCGAGGATGTGCCCGAGAAGTCGCCCGGCGTGTCCGAGGAAAAAAAAGGTCCGCGCGTCGGCGCGCCCGAACAGGCCGTGCAGGGCTTCCTAAAATCTGCCGGCCTCGCTTCGCTCGCCGACGCCGAGATCGTCAAGGACGACAAGAAGGGCGATTACTATGTCGCCCGCATCGACAAGCCCGGCCGGCCGGCATCGGACATCACTGCCGATGTCGTGGCGGGCGTGTTGGCGAAGTTCCCTTGGCCCAAATCCATGCGTTGGGGCTCGAACACCTTCCAGTGGATCCGTCCGCTGCAGTCCATCATCTGCACGCTCGACGGCAAGGTCGTGCCGTTCGAGATCGCGGGCGTGAAAAGCGGCACTGCAACACGCGGCCACCGCTTCCACGGCAATGATGAATTCACAGTCTCGAGTTTCGAGGACTACGCCGAGAAGCTTGCCGCCCATGTCGTGATGCTGAATGCGTCCGAGCGCATGGAGGAAATCAAGGAGCAGGCGGAAGGCTTGGCGCACAAGGCCAAGCTCGAGCTGATCCAGGACGAGGCGCTCCTGGCAGAGAACGCCGGCCTCGCCGAATGGCCGGTCGTGCTGATGGGCGAGTTCGACAAGGACTTCCTCAGCGTGCCGGCTGAATGCCTCATCACATCGATGAAGACGCACCAGAAGTGCTTCTCGCTGCGCGATCCGAAGACCGGCAAGCTCGCCAATCACTTCATTCTGGTTTCGAACCTCACCGCCAAGGACGGCGGCACGCAGATCGTCTCTGGCAACGAGAAGGTCATCCGCGCCCGCCTGAGCGACGCCAAGTTCTTCTGGGAGCAGGACCTCAAGCGTCCGCTTGACGAGATGGCCAATGCCTTGGACGGCATCACGTTCCACGAGAAGCTCGGCACGCAGAAGCAGCGCGTCGAGCGCGTCAAGGAGCTGGCGTTTCAGATTGCCGGTGCGGTCGATGCCGACCCGCAGGATGCGCGCCGCGCCGCGGAGCTCTCGAAGGCCGATCTTGTCTCCGGCATGGTCGGCGAGTTCCCCGAGCTGCAGGGCCTGATGGGCCGCTATTACGCCGAGCATGCGGGCGCCAAGCCCGAGATCGCGCGCGCCATCGAGCTCCACTACAAGCCCAAGGGCCCGTCCGACACGGTGCCGAAAGAGGAGGAGGGCGACAGCGTCGCCATCGCCGTGGCGCTGGCCGACAAGCTCGATACGCTCGTCGGCTTCTGGGCCATCGATGAGAAGCCTACGGGCTCCGGCGATCCCTACCAGCTTCGCCGCGCCGCCCTCGGCGTCATCCGCCTCGCCATTGAAAATGACCTGCGCGTTCCTCTGACCAATATCTTCGAGAAGGCAGCTGCATCGCTTGAAGGTGGCAAGGTCACAGCAAAGTTCGACAAGGCCGCGCTAGGTAAAGACCTCCTCTCCTTCTTCGCCGACCGTTTGAAGGTTTACCTGAAGGACAAGGGAGCCAGGCACGACCTCATCGATGCCGTGTTCTCGCTCGGCGGCCAGGACGATCTCGCGCTCATCGTGAAGCGCGTCGAGGCGCTGGACGAGTTCCTGAAATCCGACGACGGCACTAATCTCTTGGCAGGCGTCAAGCGCGCGTCCAACATCCTCTCCATCGAGGAGAAGAAGGACAAGGCCAGCTACGCCGGCACCTACGACCTGAAGCTGCTCAAGGAAAAAGAGGAGCTAGCGCTCGCCGCGGCCATTGAGGGCGTGAAGCAGGACACGGTTGCGGCCATCAACGTCGAGAACTTCAAGGGCGCCATGAATGCGCTGGCGGAATTGCGCGCACCCGTCGATGCCTTCTTCGACAAGGTGACGGTCAACGATGCGAACCCCGAGCTGCGCATCAATCGCCTGAAGCTTCTGTCCGAGATACGCGCCGCAACGCTCACCGTCGCCGACTTCTCCAAGATCGCCGGCTAAAGCTCAACGGCCCGAAGGTTCCGGCGGAGGCGGCTCGGCTCTCACCCAGCCATTTGGCCCGAGGCGTTCCTGAGGCTGGAAGCGCGTCTTATAGCTCATCTTGCGCGAGCCCTCGATCCAGTAGCCCAGATAGAGATAGGGCAGGCCGAGGCGGCGCGCATATTCGATGTGCTCGAGGATCATGAAGGTGCCGAGGCTGCGCTCCTCGACCATCGGCTCATAGAAGCTGTACACCATCGAGATGCCGTCCGAGAGCCTGTCGCACAGCGCCACCGCCGCGAGCGGCCAGGTCTCCACGTGCTCCTCGAGCGGGTTCTCGGGCTTGGCGCGATACTCGGTGAGGAACGTCTTCACGACGCTGTCCTCGACCATCATCGCATAATCGAGCACGGTCATGTCGGCCATGCCGCCATCGGAGTGGCGCGCGTCGATGTAGTCGCGGAACAGGCTGAACTGCTCGGATGTCGGCACGGCGGCGACGCGCCGGCTGACGAGATCCTTGTTGCGGCTCATGGTGCGCCGCATTGATTTGTTGGGCTCGAACTCGTCGACCAGAATGCGCACCGAGACGCAGGCCTGGCAGCCTTCGCAATAAGGCATGTAGGCGATGTTCTGGCTGCGCCGGAAGCCGCCCTTCAAGAGGTTGTCGATCAGCGCGAGCGGCTTGTCGTGCGTGAGGTGCGTGAAAAGCTTGCGCTCCAGCCGGCCCGGCAGATAGGGGCAGGGCTGCGGTGTCGTGACGTAGAATTCCGGAAAGTGTTTCTGCTGTTCCGTCATTCATGCACCATGCCGGTCGCCACGGACGGCGGGCGGTTCGCGCCCCAAGGTGATAACGCCAATACGCAACTCACTTTGTCGGCCCCGTTACGCAAGCTCGAAGCAAACAGGATAAGCGAGCAAGGCCATGTAGGGCAAGAAGGACCGTAAAACCGTGAGTTAATGCAACTTAGAAGCGCCGCAAGAGTACCGTGCGTGGCGCATGCAATCATGAACGAGTTTGCGCCTTTGGCGCGTAAATGTGGGTTCAATGAGCGCTATCCGCGCCCGCCCATGGTTTGCGTGCGCCCGTGGCAGGCCGCCGTCTCGATGAAGGAGATGATGTCGGTTGCAACGTCCACCCCGGTCGATTGCTCGATGCCCTTGAGGCCGGGCGACGAGTTCACCTCGATGACCACCGGACCGTGGTTCGAACGCAGCATGTCGACGCCGGCGACATTGAGGCCGAGCACGGACGCAGCGCGGATGGCCGTCGCCCGCTCGTCATCGCTGATGTCGGCCGCCTCGGCGATGCCGCCTCGATGCAGGTTCGAACGGAACTCGCCGGCTTTGCCGACGCGGCGCATGGCGGCGACCACTCGACCTCCGACCACGAGAACGCGCACGTCGCTGCCCTCGGCCTCCTTGATGTATTCCTGCACGAGGATGTTGATGTTGGCGGCGCTGAACGCTTCGACGATCGAGATCGCCGACGCGTTCGTCTCGGCCAGGATCACGCCCATGCCCTGCGTGCCCTCGACGAGCTTGATGACGACGGGCGCGCCGCCGACCTCCTTGATGACGTCCTCGGCCTTGCGGGGTCCATGCGCGAACGCGGTAACGGGTAGGCCGATGCCGGCTCGCGCCAGAAGCTGCAGCGCCCGGAGCTTGTCGCGCGCCCGGCCGATGGCGACGCTTTCATTGAGCGGGAATACGCCCTGCATCTCGAACTGCCTGAGAACCGCGAGGCCGTAGTGCGTGATGGAGGCGCCGATGCGCGGGATAACCGCGTCATAGAGCGGAAGCGCCTTGCCGCCGAACCGCAGCACGGGCCGGTTCGACGTGATGTTCATGTGCACGTGAAGCGTGTTGATGATCTCGAGCGTATGCCCGCGCGCCTCGGCGGCCTCGATGAGGCGCCTATGCGAATAGAGCGACGGATTGCGCGCCAGCATGACGAAGCGCATGAAGCGGCCCTTTCTGGATCTCGTGCCTGAGATGGTGTGAGGAGGTAAGCGGCGTGTATGTCGTCCGAGGAGCACGCATGATGGTAGCCGGCGCTCTTCAGCCTGACTTTTTCGGCGAATGTTCGGCGCCGCCCTTGTCCATTAGTCCTGCCGAGGCCGGAGGCGGTGTGGTCGAGCGCCGGGGTGGAATGTTGCGAGGCGCAGCGCGGCCTTCGGGCTGGGGGTCGTCCCCGTCGCCGCCCGCGGAGGCCGGAGGGGGTGCCCCACGCGGCCTGCTTGGCATCGCATGTGGGCCAGGAAGAAGCTCGCCGTCGTCGGTATCGACGGGGGGATGAGACGCCTTGGCATTTGGGGAGGATAGGACCGAGGCTCGGCCGATCTGATAACCCGCCCAGAAGGCGCCCACCGCGACCAAGACGATGAGAATGAGCTCGAAGGCGGACATGCCGCGCCCTCCCAGGGTTCGTGCTCCGTATAGAAACACAGCCTTCTGAGCTAGATCAACCTGCGATGTGGCGGCGCGCGAAATGCCGCCCTCTACCCGCGGATCCGGAGATCCCCAGGAGTGCAGGTTATTCAAAAGCTTAGGATTCAATCAGAGGCGGACTTCGGTAGCCTTTACCGTGGCGGGGCCGGCTTTCGCTGCTTCCGACGGGGAGTTGTCGAGGTTGGGATCGATGGACGCGTAGGTGAGCCAGGCGACGCTGCCCATGGAAACGAAGAGAATCGCAATACCGAGCAGGGCGCGCTTCATCACCCAGCCAAACGTCATGGGCCGCGGCGGCTGCGCAACGACAGCCGCAGACGCGCGGTCAGCACTGATGGACATCCAGTTCCCCCAAAACCCCAGGAGCGTTGCGCGTGTTGCGCTAGCCCTCAACCCCCGACGGCGCGTCCAAGTTCTCCCTGGTTCGCGTCGAATTCATGACGAGCGATCTTGGATGAAAGAGGTTGACGAATTGGTCAAGGGGCGGCGCATTTTGACGACTCGATCATCTGAACAGCCGTGGTGGCCAGGACACGCTTTTTCTCCCTTTCCCGGGAAAACCTCACCGGATCCGCCGCCCGAAGGCCACCAGCGCCGCCAGCGGGATGGCAAGGCCCAATATCGAAACCGTAATGGCCAGTTGGGGTAGCTCGCCGTAGGCCCCGCGTTCGACGACGAAGAGCTGGTTCAGGTACTTCGTCCCGAGCTGCCCGGCCACCAGCGCGAGGTTCATGAAAGAGGCCATAAGGGCGAACCAGGTGGCTCGATGGCCTGGGGGGGCGTAGACCGCGATAAGCGTCAGCAAGGGCACCATGCTGAGCTGGGCCAAGGGGGAGGCCGCCGCCGCGTCCACTAGGGCGATAGTCCGGGCGCCGAACCCGAACGTCGCTTCCGTCCAGAGATCGGCCCGGAAGACCAGCGCGAGCGTTGGAATGGACAGCAGGCCGCCGAGCATGGTTAGCCAGAGCAGCACGGTCGCGACCGGCTTGCGCGTGATCGCGTCCGACAGTAGCCAAGCGGCCGCCAGGGCGATGCCGGCGCCGATCTGCGCCAGCATGCCGTAGAACGCCTCGTCGAAGCCCAGGACGTCGATGGTGAACCATCGGTACCCTTCGCCGACCGTGGGCGTGGCGCGGAAGGCAAAAATGATGAGCGCGGCGTAGAGGATCGCGAGCCGCGTTTCACGGGCGACGTTTGCCGTGACGCGTGCCAGCATGGACACGACGACCGCCAGCGAAATGAAGAAGACGAGCTCCTGATTGTACGGCACATCGAACAGCGCCAGCAGCGTCACCGTAAGACCGAAGGCGAGCCCGCCGCCGAGAATGCGCCAGTCGGTGCTGCGCGTCTCGCTCGTATCGAGCTTCACCAGCAGCGCGCCGCTCGCCGAGATAACGGGAATGACGAGCGCGATGAGGAACACCGTCTCGTAGGAATAGACCTTGGCCAGCCAGCCCCCGAGCCCCGCGACGAGGAAGGCCCCAAGCGAAAGCGCGAGCCGTCCCAGGATCTGCACCATGCCGAGATCGCGGTCGATGTCGGCCTTGGGCCGTGGCGATCCGTCGGGAAGGACGCGCGGCACCACCTCGGTGCTCATGGCGTCGGCGACGACGTCCTGCAGCACCACGCCCGCGACGATGATGAGCTGCGCCGCGATGTAGAGCTGCTCCGGCGGAGCGAAAGTCAGCCAGCGGCCGGCTGCGCCCGCGAGCAGGATGAGCCCGCCCGCGATCATCGAGGCGCCGATGAGCACGTAGACGCGGCGCTGCGATCCCGCGATCGAGACAGTATCGACCAGCTCGCCGAACACCATTTTCATGGCCCAGGGCAGCGTGAGCCAGACTCCGAGCTGCGCCAGGGCCGCAGGCGAGAGCGACAGCTCGCTTTTGACCCAGAAGCTGTCGGCAACCGCGAACAGGCCGAGCGCACCATAGGCGAAATAGACCATCAGCAGCGGCAGGTAGGCGAACCGGAAGGCCCGAATTGGCGTAAGTAGCGCTGCAGCGAGCGCGGCATGAAGCCGTGACATCGGCGAGGCGGCTTCGACTGCGTCGGTCATACTGGTGTCTCGGGCCTGGGGAAGGAGTATGGAGGGGGCGGCCACGCACGAGCGGCGAGCCTAGTGATGACATCCTGGTTGGGCCAGGGCAACGCTTCCACCCCCTGGGCGGGCATGTCTTTGATGTGGATCAGACCACGCCCACTGAGCGCGGCGAAAGGACGGAGACGACGCACGTGCGGGCAACTGCAAGGCTAGCGATGGTCATGGGGCTGGCGGTGCTTGTCGCCGGGGCGGGAGAGGCGGCTAACGAGCCGGTCTCGCGCGACGACATCTGGCGCGCCATATTTGCCCGCCCCGTCGCGCAGCCGCGCACTGTACCGTCGGAGCAAGCCGCGCTCGGATACGATCTCTTCCGCGACAGCCGGCTGTCCTCTGACGGACGGGGAGCCTGCGTCACCTGCCACAGCCCGGAACGGGCCTTTACAGACGGTCGGCCCAAGGGCATGGGCCCGGGCGGTGATGAGCTGACACGCAACGTTCCCGCACTTTTCAATTTGGCCTGGGCCAAATCCTTCTTCTGGGACGGAAGGGCGTCGACGCTCGAGGAGCAGGCGCGCGGTCCGATCCTCTCGCCGGTGGAATTGGCCGGGGACTTTCCTGGTATAGTGGCGCGCCTTTCGAGTGACCCCGCCATGGTGGAGCGCTTCAAGCAGGCCTTTCCCGATCACCCGGAGATCAGCGAGCCCAACGTGCTCGAAGCGCTTTCGGCCTACGAACGAACGCTCGTGTCCGGCGAAGCGCGTTTCGATCGTTGGGTGAAAGGGGACGACAATGCGTTGAGCGAGGAGGAGCTGCGCGGCTTCGCCATTTTCGTCGGCAAAGGCGGCTGCGTCTCCTGCCACGGCGGCTGGCGTTTCACTGACGACAATTTCCACGACGTCGGATTGAAGAGCGATGATCCAGGTCGCTCGGCTGTGCCGGGTGGCGCTCCGGGACTGCCCTTGTTCAAGACGCCGAGCCTGCGCGAGGTCGATCGCACAGGCCCGTACATGCACGACGGATCGCTGTCGACATTGGCCGACGTTGTCGATCACTACGCAGGCGGATTGGTCAAACGCCCGTCTCTCGCAACCAATCTGGTCAAGGATCTGCGCTTAACGAATGATGAAAAACGGTCACTAATTGCGTTTTTGCATACGCTTTCGAGCAACACAGCTTTGGATGAAATTACTGAGACAACTCGCCCCACGCCTAAAAAATAGGCCGCTCGGGAGTCATTTTTTTGAGTCAGCGCGCGCTTGGAAAGCTCGATGATATTTGATGTTTCAGGGTGCGGCGTGCCTGCGCGCCCAAAATAATTGAACACGTGTAGCGCATTTTTTCAGCAAAGCTTGCCCGGGAAAAATTCTTGTGTGGCCATGATTCGCCACTTACCCTCAAACTCAACAAGAAACGCGAATATAAACTTTCGCTTTTTTAGGGACGACACGCCCCAAGGGTTACGGCCGCTGAAACGCGGATAACTCGATTGCTTGGGGTTTGCCATATGCTGGAATTAGTCGTCCTCGTCTGCCTCGCCGAAAACCCGTCGAAATGCAAGGATGAGAGCTTGGTCTATACGGCCGAGAACCTCACGCCGATGCAGTGCATGATGGGCGCCCAGGCAGAAATCGCCAAGTGGAGCGAGTATCACCCGCGTTGGGTTGCCAAGCGCTGGTCGTGCCGGCCCGCAGGTAAATACGCCAATCTCTAGAACGATCTGAATACCAACCGTCTAGCGCCCGGGCGCCGGCCGTTTGGAGTGAACGAGCGTACCCATAAAGGCGCCAGAGGCTCGAGCTCAGGCGTCTATCGCGGGCCACCAGCCATCCGGAGCGATCTTGGCATCGCCGGATCGCTCGCCGCACAATCTTCCTTCGCTTCTGCAGCAACGCCCCTGCCGTCGTAGGCGGCCACACACCCGCAGGCTGCTGCGATCGCCCCCTCCGTTCGCATTTCTGCAAATTAAGTTATCCATTCTCCGGCGTTGACTTCCGGCTTGCCGCCCGTCCAATGGCGGCGCCAGCGAGGCACACATAAGGGAGAGTGGGTCATGGCCGACAGCAAAGCGCCCTCGGCGCCAGGATTTTCTACGCTTGCAGTCCATGCCGGGGCGGCGCCGGATGCTTCGACCGGAGCGCGCGTCACACCCATCTACCAGACGACCTCTTATGTCTTCGACGATGCCGACCACGCAGCGGCCCTTTTCGGCCTCGAGGCGTTCGGAAACATCTACACGCGCATCACCAACCCGACGCAGGCGGTCCTGGAAGCCCGTGTCGCCGCCCTCGAGGGCGGAACTGCGGCGCTCGCCGTTGCTTCAGGCCACGCCGCCCAGTACCTCATTTTCCATACGCTGTTGGAGCCCGGCGACGAGTTCATCGCCGGCCGGCAGCTCTATGGCGGCTCGATCAACCAGTTCAACCACGCCTTCAAGAAGTCGAACTGGAACGTGGTGTGGGCCGACGCTGCGAACCCTGATACGATCGCGGCGGCAATAACTGAGAAGACGCGCGCGATTTATGTCGAGAGCATCGCCAACCCCGGCGGGCTCGTGATCGACCTTCCTGCCATCGCAGCGATCGCCAAGAAGGCCGGCATCCCGTTCATCGTCGACAACACACTTGCGACGCCCTACCTGTGCCGCCCCAAGGAGCACGGCGCCGACATCGTCATCCACTCGCTGACGAAGTTCATGGGCGGCCATGGCAACTCCATTGGCGGCGCCATCGTCGATTGTGGAACTTTCGATTGGCTCGGCGCCAAGCATCGCTTCCGCACGCTCGTCGACCCGAACCCGTCCTATAACGGCATGGTGTTGGCGGAAACCTTCGGCAACTTTGCCTTCGCCATCGCTTGTCGCGTCATGGGGCTCCGCGACATCGGCCCGGCCATATCGCCGTTCAACGCTTTCCTGCTGCTGAACGGGCTCGAAACGCTGCCGCTGCGCATGCAGCGCCACACCGAGAACACCCTCAAGGTCGCGACATGGCTCGAGAAGCACAACAAGGTCGCCTGGGTGAATTACGCCGGGCTTCCCTCGAGTCCCAATCACGCGCTCGCCAAGCGGCTCGTTCCGAAGGGAGCTGGCGCCGTGTTCACGTTCGGCCTCAAAGGCGGCTATCCGGCAGGCGTGGCACTAGTTTCGGCGCTGAAGCTGTTCTCGCACCTAGCCAACATCGGCGATGTGCGTAGTCTCGTGATCCATCCGGCCTCGACCACGCATCGCCAGCTCACCGACGCTCAGCGCGCGGCCGCAGGCGCCGGGCCCGAGGTGGTACGCCTTTCGATCGGTATCGAGGATTCCGAAGATATCATTGCCGATCTTGAGCAGGGGCTGGCATCCTTGTCGTGAGCTTCGTGGAGCTTCGACGGGGAGGAGAGATGATGAAGCGGTGGCTCGCGATCTGTGCCTCGCTGTTGCTGGCGACCCAGCCGGCCCTATCCGGCAGTGACACCATTGTTCGCGTCGAGCGTGGCTCGCCGCAGAGGGCCGGCATCCTCGATGCCGTCCGCCCTCTATTCGTCGTCGAGACCGGCGGTCCAATCGAGTTCGTCGTCAACACGCTCAACACTATGGACGGCTGGGCCTTCGGCGACGTGCAACTGCAGCGGCCCGGTGGCGTTCCGATCGATTGGAGCAAGACCAAGTTCGCCGAAGCCAACGCCGAGGGCGCATTCGAGGCGGAGCATTCGCTTTTCCTGCTGCAGGACACCGGCAACGGCTGGACGCTCGTCGAATTCGCCGTCGGACCCACGGATATCGCCTGGGACTGGTGGCGTCAGCAACACAGCCTTCCGCAGGAGCTGTTCACGAAGTAGCTCTCTGCCGCGGGCTTCGGTTGCGGGCCTTTTGGGATACCCGCAGGAGGAAACCCGCTAAACGCGGGACACGCGCTAACGATTCATTTGCCATACATTGTGTACGTTTCCGCCTCGCTCGGCGGAGAGGCCCGGGATTCGAACCCGTGGGATGATGGAAATGGCACTCGACGGCACGCCAAACGGACAGTCTGGGTCCATGCTCGAGATCGCCCAGCTCACGGGCGAGGTGAAGAAGATCGCCGATGGCAAGATCGACGCCATTCGCGGCATCACCGGCAATCTGCGCATGCTGGCTCTCAACGCCATGATCGAATCTGCCCGCGCCGGAGACGGAGGCCGCGGTTTCGCCATCGTTGCGCAAGAGGTGAAGGCGGTCTCGCTCGAGGTTGATAAAGTTGCGAGCTCGCTCGAAGCAGAGCTTGCCGGCCGCATCGCGAGCCTCGAGAGCATGACCCGCGCCATGAGCCACCGCGCCAATGGCGAGCGCCTGGTCGATCTCGCGCTCAATGCCATCGAGATCATCGACAGGAACCTCTACGAGCGCTCATGCGACGTGCGCTGGTGGGCTACCGATCCGGCCATCGTCGATTGCGCCATCAAGCCCGACGACGCCAAGGCGTCCTACGCCAGCGAACGCCTCGCCGTGATCCTCGGCGCCTACACCGTTTATCTCGACATCTGGCTGTGCTCGCTCGATGGCAAGGTGATTGCCAGCGGCCGGGGCGCCAGCTACGCCGCGGTTGGCTCCGACGTCTCGCGTGAGCCTTGGTTCGAGCGCGCCAAGCGCCTCTCGAGCGGCGACGAGTATAGCGTCTCGGACGTTGCAACCTCGGGCGTCCTCGGCAACGCCCTGGTCGCTACTTACGCCGCGAGCGTGCGCGAAGGCGGCAAGGCGCACGGCCGTCCCGTGGGCGTGCTCGCCATTCACTTCGACTGGGGACCTCAGGCCAAGGCCGTCGTCGACGGCGTTCGCTTGTCGCAAGCCGACAAGGCCCGGTCGCGCGCCCTGATTGTCGATGCGAACGGGCTCGTGCTCGTCGCCTCGGATGGTGTCGGCACGCTGACGGAGCGGGTTACGCTCGGCCGCACCGGAGAGATCTCCGGTTACCATGAGCGCCAGAACGGCGAGGTCGCAGCCTTCCACCGAACGCCAGGCTATGAGACTTACCGCGGCCAAGGCTGGTACGGCGTCATCCTGCAGAAGCCCGCCTGACTCGCGTCGTCTACCGGTTCGTGAGCTTGAGCTCGATGCGCCGGTTCTTGCGCAGGCTGTCCTCGTCCACGCCCGCTTCGATCGGCTGGAACTCGCCGTAGCCCGCAGCCACGAGGTGGTTCGGAGCGACGCCGCGCGTGATCAGGTATTTGACCACCGAGGCTGCGCGTGCCGTCGACAGCTCCCAGTTCGACGGGAACGTCGCGCTCGCGATCGGCCGGATATCCGTATGGCCGTCGACCTGCAAGGCCCAGTTGATCTCGCGCGGAATGCTCTTCTCGAGATCCACGATTGCGGCGGCGAGCTGGTCCATCGCGGAAAGGCCCTCGGGCGTCAGCGTGGCAGAACCTGATGGGAACAGCACCTCGGATTCGAATACGAACCGGTCACCGACGACGCGAATATCCTTGCGATCCTTGAGCAGCTCCCTCAGCCGTCCGAAGAAGTCCGAGCGATAGCGCTGCAGCTCCTGCACCTGACGCGCGAGCGCCGCATTGAGCCGCGCGCCGAGATCCTTGATGCGATCCTGGCTGTCCTTGTCTTTTCGCTCCGACGCTTCGAGCGCCTCATTGAGAGCGGCGATCTGCCGACGCAGGGCCAGCATCTGCTGGTTGAGGAGATCGACCTTGGCCAGCGCTTCGTTCGAGATCGCCTTCTGCGCGTCGAGATCAGCCGTGAGGGATGAGATCTTGCCTTCGGCCGCTTTGGCTTTCTCATCGCCCGAAAGTGCGAAGCCCGAGAGCTTGTTCTTCTCCTCCTTGAGCTCGGAGAGAGTTGCCTGCAGCGAGGCAAGCTCGTCCCCGGCGGATTTCGACTTTCCCTTCTCCAGCGAGAGCAGGTTGGTCAGCTCCGAGATTTGCCGGGTCAGCCGCTTGAGTGCAGTATCCTTCCCGCTCGCCTCCTGCGAGGCGTAATACTGCGACAGAATGAAGATCGACATGAGGAACGTGACGACGAGCAGAAGCGTCGACAGCACGTCGACGTAGGCCGGCCAGAATTCGGCGTACTCGCTCCTGCGTCCGCGCCCGCGCGCCATGCCTCAGCCCTTCTTCTTGACGATGTTCTGCGCCAGCTCCTTGAGCGCGCTTGCCACCTCGGCCTGCTGTACGGCCTGGTCGTCGACCCACTCGCGCACGACCTTCTGTTCTGAGCGCATCTGAGACACGAGCTGATTGACGCCGCGCGCCAGCTCACGCACTGGCTCTTCAGTGCCATGGCCGCCGGCTCCACCCATGGCGACCGGCGAGCTCGATAGCCGTGCCGTCAGCTCCTCGACCGCGCGCTGCATCTCGAACACCGCCGACATCAGCTGCCGCCCGGCTTGATCGGTCGCGGAGCCGGAGCCCGGCGTCAGCTCTGTGATGCCGGATAGCCATTCTTCGAGCTCGTTATAGAAGCGGCTGTGCGCGTGACCTGCCTGCAGCTCCAGGAAGCCGAGCACGAGCGACCCCGAGAGACCGAGCAGCGAGGACGAGAACGCGGTGCCCATGCCCTTGAGCGGAGCCGCGAGGCCGGCCTTGAGCTCATCGAACACCGCAACTGACTCGCTCCCCGACGTATTGAGGGCACCGATCACGCCGCCTACGGATTGAATGGTTTCGAGCAGGCCCCAGAATGTTCCGAGCAGACCGAGAAACACGAGCAGGCCAACGAGGTAGCGGCCGGTATCGCGTGCCTCGTCGAGGCGTGACCCGATGCTGTCCATGATCGACCGCATCGACATCGTCGAGAGGGAAAGCACGCCCGTACGGTCGCGCAGCATCGTGGCCATTGGCGCCAGCAGCGTCGGCTCGCGCGCGGTGCCGAGGCCCGGATCCGAAATGCGAAACTCGTTGACGAAGCGTATTTCGGGATAGAGCCGCGTGACCTGCCGGAAGGCGTAGAGGATGCCGAAACCGAGTGTGAAGAGGATGAGCCCGTTGAGCGCCGGATTGGTCATCAGCGAGACCATCAGCTGCTCATGCAGGATCGCAGCGATCAGGCCTACTAGCGTCAGAAAAACGAGCATCCGCACCAGAAACACGCCAGGCGGATTGAGCGGACGCGCCACCGGGGCCGATGTGATGTCCGACGGTCGCTTGCGGGCCATTTCGTGTCTCCGGCGGTAGGTCTAGGGCAGGGGCAAGGTGGTGCACGCCCGATAATAGCGGAACGACTTCTCGCCCGAAACGGGCAACATCAGGCCCCGGTGACCTGAAATTGCGGCCGGTTCGAGGCAAACGCGTCACGCTTGCCGCGAGTGCACTAGAGAAGCTTCGCGATTTCCGCCTTGAGTGCCGGTGCCAGATCTTCCCGGTCCAGAGCATAGGCGACGTTTGCGACAAGGAAGCCGAGCTTAGAGCCGCAATCGTAGATCTCGCCGTCGAAGCGTACGGAATGGAAAGGCCGCGCCTCGGCAAGCTTGATCATTGAGTCTGTAAGCTGAATTTCTCCGCCCGCGCCGCGTTCCTGCTTCGCGAGCAGGTCGAATATCTCAGGCTCCAGGATGTAACGCCCTGTGATGTGCAGGTTGGAGGGGGCGGTCCCTTTGGGGGGCTTCTCCACCATCGAGGTGATTTTCGAGACCTTAGCCTTCGCGTCGGTGACTCCGACGATGCCGTACTGATGCGTCTGGTCATCCGGCACTGGCGCAACCGCGATGAGATTGCCCCCGTGCGCTTCGTAGGCCTCGATCATCTCGGCAAGGCACGATTTGACGCCATGATGCAGCATATCGGGCAGCAGGAGAGCGAACGGCTCTTCGCCGACGATGTCACGCGCGCACCACACGGCATGACCGAGACCGAGCGGCGCCTGCTGGCGCGTGAAGCTCGTCATGCCGGCTTGCGGCAACGCCTCCGCCAGGGCGGCCAATTCTTTCTGCTTGTTGCCCCGCTCTGCGAGCGTGCGGTCGAGCTCGTACTGGATGTCGAAATGATCCTCGATCACAGCCTTGTTGCGGCCGGTGACGAATACGAAGTGCTCGATGCCCGCGGCCCGCGCCTCGTCGACAACATGCTGGATGACCGGCCGGTCGACGACCGTCAGCATCTCCTTGGGGACGGCCTTGGTTGCAGGAAGAAAGCGCGTGCCGAGCCCGGCGACGGGGAACACGGCCTTCCGGATACGTCTCTTTTGCGACATAGGAGCTCCAGCGGGGGGAGAGAGAGGCATACAAAATGATGCGGGGAGGGATAGCGAGGTGAAGAAGGTCTTAGCGTTAAACGTGTACGAATGCTTAATGTTCAAATTTGAGCTTTTGCGTTGACCAAGCTCGAATTCGGCTCTGGTACTCAATTTGATGATTATAGCGACATGAAGGACGCGTTTGAATGACGGTGCTCGTGACCGGCGGGGCTGGCTACATCGGGAGCCATATGGTCCTGGAACTTCTCGACGCTGGTGAGAGCGTCGTCGTCCTAGACAACCTGTCGACGGGCTTCCGTCGTGCGGTGCCCGAGGAGGCAACCCTTGTCGTCGGCGACGTCGGCGATCAGGAGCTGGTCGGCAGCCTCATCAGGCGCCATGACATCGACGCCATCATTCATTTTGCCGGCTCCATCGTCGTTCCCGACTCCGTCGCAGACCCTCTTGGATATTACGACAACAACACAGTCAAATCGCGTGCGCTCATCGCGGCCGCCGTCGCGGGCGGCGTGAAGAACTTCATCTTTTCGTCCACCGCGGCTGTCTACGGCAACCCGGAGGTGACGCCCGTCAGCGAGGATGCCCCGCTGAAGCCTTTGTCTCCCTACGGCACGTCGAAGCTCATGACCGAACTCATGCTGGCGGACGTCTCCCGTGCTCATGATTTCCGCTATGTCGCGCTGCGCTACTTCAACGTCGCCGGCGCCGATCCAAAAGGTCGCACCGGCCAATCCACCCCGCGCGCCACGCATCTGATCAAGGTCGCCTGCGAGACGGCGCTCGGCAAGCGGACCCATATGGACGTGTTCGGCACCGACTACGCGACGCCCGACGGCACCTGCATCCGTGACTACATTCATGTGACCGACCTTGTGCGTGCTCACATGGCGGCGCTGCGCTACCTCCGCGACGGGGGCCAATCCAACGTGTTCAATTGCGGATATTCGGAGGGCTACTCCGTGCTCCAGGTCATCGATGCCGTGAAGCGTGTCAATGGCCGCGATTTCAAGGCCGTTCACGCCCCGCGCAGGCCCGGAGATGCCGAAGCCATCGTCGCCGGCTCGGATAAAGTCAGAGCTGTTCTCGGATGGCGCCCGGAATTGAACGATCTCGACATCATCGTTGCTCACGCCCTCACCTGGGAGAAGGGGCTGGACGGCTTGAAGGATCTGTCCTGAGCCAAGCCTGACCCGCAAAAGAGCCGCAAAAAAGCCCTGAATGCCTCACACCACGTTGCGCCAATAATGGTGGCGTGGTCTGGTCCGCGCCTGATGCCGTTGCAGCATGGAAGCTGCGGCAGATGCGGGGCAAGAGAGAGTGCGGCACATTCTGGTTTTTGGACAATCGTTGCGCACGGCGCGCCGGGAATGGGCGGGCATTGGCGCGCTCATGTTTGCTGTCGCTCTCGTTCTTGGTTCGATTGTTTTCATGAGCCCGGCGGCCAAAGCCGATGCCGCGTTCCGCGCCTGGATCGAGACGCTGTGGCCTGAGGCGCAGGGCGCCGGTGTCAAACGCGCCACCTTCGATGCGGCTTTCAAGGGTGTCGAGCCGGACTACAAGCTTCCCGATCTCGATCTGCCGGGCACTCCCAAGAACGATGCCCGCGGCCAGGCGGAGTTCACGCGTCCCCCGTCCGAATACCTCGATAAGGCCTACCTCGCCCGCCTTGCTACGGAGGGCAAGACTCTCGCAGACAAGCACAAGGTGACGCTTGAGAAGATCGAGCGCGATCTCGGCGTCGATCGTTACTCGGTGCTCGCCATCTGGGGTCGCGAGACGGCGTTCGGCAAGAGCAAGGATCCGCATGACGCCATCACAGTGCTGGCCACCTTGGCCTATACGGGCAAGCGCAAAGAACTCTTCCGCAACGAGCTGATCGCAGCGCTGCGCATGCTCGAGGCAGGCGTTCCTCGCAAACTCATGCGCTCGTCGTGGGCCGGCGCCATGGGGCTCACGCAGTTCATGCCGAGCGAATACTTCACGCATGCCCATGATCTGAACGGCGATGGCAATGCCGACATCTGGAACTCGATTCCCGACGCGCTCGCCTCTGCTGCACGTCAGCTTGCTGGTAAGGGCTGGGTACGTGGCGAGACTTGGGGCTATGAGGTGCGCCTTTCTCCCGCAGCCGATTGCTCGCTCGAAGGCCCGACTCAGGAGCGCACGATTGCCGAGTGGGCCAAGCTTGGCGTTGTCCGCACGAAGGGCCGCCCGTGGACCGATCACCAGCTCCAGCTCAGCGCCTACCTTATGAGCCCCGCCGGCGGTTATGGTCCCTCTTTCCTGGTGCTCGAGAACTACAAGGTCATCCGCCGCTACAACACGTCCGACCTCTATGCCGTGTTCGTGGGCAATCTCGCCGACCGCATCGCGGGCGGCGGTGATTTCGAGACCCCCTGGGGGGGTAGCGGAGCACAGAAGACGAAGACCATCACCGAGATCCAGGAGCGGCTGAAGGCGCTCGGATACGAGGTGGAGAAGATCGACGGCAAGGTGGGATCGAACACCCGCAAGGTGATCGGGGCCTACGAGAAGGCAAACCGGCTCAAGATCGATTGCTGGCCGTCGGACACGGTTCTCGCCCATATGCGCTCGACGGCCTCCCGCTAGGGGCCATCAGCCCTGCAAAAGGGTGCGCAGCTATGGACACGAGGCCCCGGCGATCCTACTAGATTGAAGCCAGAATCGGCTTTTTGCTTCGACAGAGGGCAGTGGACGAACGGCGACACATGCGGGCCCGTCTCATTATTCCGGTTTTGGCGCTCCTCGCCGCGCTCGTCGCAGCCGCGGCTCCGTCGGCTGCGCAGGAAGAGGGCCTCGGCACGAGCTTCATCACGCCGTTTCCATCCGGAGACGTCTACTCGCTCGAGGTGATTGGCGACGATCTCGCCGATGGTTTGCTCGGCGGTGTGACGGAGGCCCTCCAGGGCGACTCGCGACTCACGATCCGCAACAAGACCTTCTCCATCAACGGCCTCATGCGCCCGGATTATGCCGAGAAGGTCCAGGCGCTGGACGAGGACCTGAAGCAGCCGCCGGTCCACATCGCGATTGTCATGCTCGGCGCCTGGGATCGCGTCTCCGTGCGCGATGCGTCCGGCAAGAGGGTTCAGGTCGGCAGCGAGGGCTGGAAGCAGGAGTACGGCGCGCGCGCTGACCGCCTCATGAAGCTTTTGAAGAAGCGCAATGTTGCCGTCTACTGGGTCGGCCTGCCAATCGTGCGCCGCTGGGACGCCAACGAGGACGTGCAGATGATGAACGACATCATCCGCGAGCGCGCCTACTTGAACGGCATGAAATACATCGACGCCTACGCCGGCTTCACCGACGAGAATGGCGGCTATAGCGCCTACGGCCCCGACGTCACCGGCAAGATCCGCCTGCTGCGCGAGGGCGACGGCGTCTATTTCACCGCGAGCGGCAACCGCAAGCTCGCGCATTTCGTCGAGCGAGATCTCCGCCGCGACCTGACACAGGCCAAGGCCGATCGCGCCATCCCGCTAGCGGGCACCGAGGCCGAGCAGGCGCGGATCAATCCGGATCGCGAGCGCGGCGCGGCTACGACGCCTGACGGCAGCGCTCCGCCCAAGCCCGGCCAGCCTTGGGCTGCCTCTCTGGAGAATGGCGAGGCCGCGACGCCGAGCGGCGGTGCGGGCGAGCAGAAGGCCGACAATGGCCGCATCAATCTCAGACTGGTGGGAGCCGGCGGTCGAGAGGAGACGGTTACGCTCGACATCGTTAGGCCGGCCATCTCGGCCTCCGTCGTGGCTCTCGTCACCCGACGTGAAAGTTCGGACAAACTCTCGCAGATGGGCGACGCCGTGATCGATCAGATCCCGGGCGGCCTCACCGTCATGAGCACAGTGGCCATGGCGAGCGGGCCGGGAGCAGCAGGCGGCAAGCGCAGGCTAACAGCTACACAGGCTCCGTATTTTCGCGTGCTCTATAAGGGCGAGCGCTTGACCCCGAAGCCGGGCCGGGCCGACGATAGCGCATGGCCTCGTCCCGCCCCGCCCGATGAGGCAGCCTTCATTCCAGAGAGCGATCCGGTTGAAACGGGGGCTACGCCGCCTGAGCCGGTGCCGGCGAAGAAGACCAACTCGCGGCGGCGTGACTGACCACCGCGCGGCCTTCTTATCGCAGGCACCTACGGAGCGATTTTACTCGTTTTCTGACTGGGTTTCGCTGAGTCCCGGAGAAGCTGGGCGCCGCCGGCCGCGCTCGGCCTTGGCGCCAGCTGAGAGACGGGCGGAAGTATTGTCCAGGCACCTTTGCGCTGTCTCGAACGCCTCGCGCAGGCCGGTCAGAAGATCAGATTGAGGATGTGCAACCTCCGGCTCGTGCGTCACGACGATGGGTGCGCGATCCGGAATGCCGATCTCGATTTTGATCTGATAGGTCTTGCCCTTGTGTGCGGAGCGGTGCGCCGACGCGATGACTACGCGGCCGTGCACGATGCGATCGAAGTGCCTTTCGAGCTTGTTGAATTTTTCGATGATTTTGTTTTCGATGGCGTCGCTTTTCTCGACGCCCTGGAAGGTGATCTCGAGAGGTGTCTGCATAAATGCTCCCTGAACTTCTGGATGCTGCCAACAGCATCCAATTATGCACCTGGGGAGCGCTTTGAGCCCGGTCAAGAGAGGGGAACTTGTGCGTAGGCAACACGATTACCCCGCTTGGGGGTGAACGCGGTTTGCCTTTTGCCTGTTAACGCGGCAGCAACGATTTCCCCATGAGGTGTTTGTCGATGGCCTGCGCTGCCTGGCGGCCTTCGCGAATAGCCCAAACGACCAGGGACTGGCCGCGGCGAACGTCGCCCGCAGCAAACACGTTGCCGGCGCCCGAGAGCTTGTAATCGCGCTCGTTGGCGTCGAGGCCCTTGAAGCGGCCGCGGGGCACGATCTCGAGCCCAAGGTCGCCGATGGCGCCGCCTTCGGTCGGACCGGAGAAGCCCATGGCGAACAGCACGAGCTCGGCATCGAGCGTCGCTTCCGTTCCCGGAACCGGCTGAAGCTTGCCGTCCACCTGCGTGTAGTGAAGCTTCTTCACCTTTCCGCCTTCGCCCGAGAAGCCCGTGGTCGAGACCGAATATTCGACGTCCGCGCCTTCGGCCTGCGAGGAGGAGATGCGCAGCTTCAGCGGCCAGTTCGGCCACGAGAGCTCCTTGTTCTCCTTGACCGGCGGCTTCGGCATGATCTCGAGCTGCGTCACCGACTTGGCGCCCTGCCGGAACGATGTGCCGATGCAGTCGGAGCCCGTGTCGCCGCCGCCGATGACGACGACGTGCTTGCCCTTGGCCGAGATCTCTTTCGTGCCTGGAAGCTGCGCTTCACCGGCAACGCGCCGGTTCTGCTGCGTGAGGAAATCCATGGCGTAATGGATGCCGTCGAGATCGCGGCCGGGTGATTTCGCGAAGAAGTCGAAGGGATGCTCGGAGCCCATGGCATAGAGCACCGCATCATGGCTCTCCCGCAGTGCCTTCGCAGAGATGTCCTTGCCGACGGCGACGTTGCAGTGGAACGTTACGCCCTCGGCCTCCATCTGCGTCACGCGTCTGGCGATGAGATGCTTTTCCATCTTGAAGTCGGGAATGCCGTAAACGAGCAACCCGCCGGGTCGCGCGTTCTTTTCATAGACGTGCACGTCGTGGCCCGCGCGCGCAAGTTGCTGCGCGGCGGCGAGCCCGGCCGGACCCGAGCCGATAACGGCGACCTTCTTGCCGGTCTTGACCTCGGGAATCTGCGGCGCAACCCAGCCCTCATCGAAGGCACGATTGGCGATGGTGTATTCGATCGTCTTGATGGTGACCGGCACGTCGTCGATGTTGAGCGTGCAGGAAGCCTCGCAAGGCGCCGGACACACGCGGCCCGTGACCTCGGGGAAGTTGTTGGTCGAGTGCAGGTTCTCCGACGCGGTCTTCCAGTCGCCGTTGTAGACGAGGTCGTTCCAGTCCGGGATCTGATTGTTGACTGGGCAGCCGTTGTGACAATAGGGGATACCGCAATCCATGCAGCGGCTAGCCTGCGTTTTCGTGTCCTTTTCGGACAGCGGAACCACAAACTCGTGCCAGTGCTTTACGCGCGCGTCTGCCGGTTCATACGTCCGGTCAGTACGCTCGAACTCCAGAAACCCCGTCGGCTTACCCATTCTCGTTTCGTCTTTCCGTTTCGGTGCCCGCGTCGATGGCGGAAGGGTATGTCTGTCAGGCTTGAACGCGTGGCTTGTCGCCGAGCACGCCGGCCTTCGCCAGCTCCGTCAGCGCACGCCTGTACTCCGTCGGCATGACCTTCTTGAACTTCGGAAGCCATGTCGGCCAGTCGGCAAGGATGGCCTGGGCCTTGGCGGAGTTGGTGTAGTGAGCGTGGCGGACGATGAGCGCATGGATACGCTCTGCGTCCTGCTCGCGCATGTCGGCCATCACATCGGCGAGAGGCTTGTTGGCTGCCTCGCCGTTGCTCTTGGCCAGTTTTTCGATGATTGCGGCGTCCATGGCGATCTGCTCGAGAGCGACCATCTCCTTGTTGAGATAGGTTTCGAAATCACCCTTCTCATCGAGGACGTATGCGACACCGCCCGACATGCCGGCGGCGAAGTTGCGCCCCGTCGGACCGAGCACGACGACGCAGCCGCCCGTCATGTATTCGCAGCCGTGGTCACCCGTGCCCTCGACCACCGCGGTCGCGCCCGAGTTCCGCACGGCGAAGCGCTCGCCGGCGATGCCGCGGAAATAGCATTCGCCGATGATGGCGCCGTAGAGAACAGTATTGCCGACAATGATGCTCTCTTCCGGAACGATGCCCGAAAGAGCGTTGGGTCGCACGATGATCTTGCCGCCCGAGAGCCCCTTGCCGACGTAGTCGTTGCCTTCACCGACGAGATCGAGCGTAAGCCCGCGCGTCGCCCAGGCGCCGAAGCTCTGGCCGGCCGTTCCCTTGAACGTGTACCAGATCGTGTCCTCGGGCAGACCCGCATGGCCATAGCGCTTGGCGATGTCGCCAGAAAGCATGGTGCCGGCGGTGCGGTCGGTGTTCTTGATCGTGAACTCGTGCTTCACGGGCTTCTTGCCCTCGAGCGCCGGCTTCGCGACCTTGATCAGCTCGTTGTCGAGCACCTTCTCGAGGCCGTGATCCTGCTCCTCGCAGTGATAGATCGCGACGCCCTTCGCAGCCGTCGGCTTGTGGAAGATCTTCGAGAAGTCGAGCCCGCGCGCCTTCCAGTGATCGACGGCGCGATCCTTGTTGAGCCAATCGGTCTGGCCGACCATCTCGTCCATGGTGCGGAAGCCCATGGAAGCCATGAGCTCGCGCACTTCCTCGGCGACGAAGAAGAAGTAGTTGATCACGTGCTCGGGCTTGCCCGTGAAGCGCGCGCGCAGAACCGGATCCTGCGTGGCCACGCCGACTGGGCACGTATTGAGATGGCACTTTCTCATCATGATGCAGCCGGCCGCGATCAGCGGAGCCGTAGCGAAGCCGAATTCGTCCGCGCCGAGCAGCGCGCCGACGACGACGTCACGGCCGGTGCGCAAGCCGCCGTCCACCTGGACGGCAATGCGTCCGCGCAACCGGTTGATGACCAGCGTCTGGTGCGTTTCGGCGAGGCCGATCTCCCAGGGCGAGCCGGCATGCTTGAGCGACGTCAGCGGCGACGCGCCGGTGCCGCCCTCGAAGCCCGAAATAGTAACGTGATCGGCACGCGCCTTGGCGACGCCCGCGGCAACCGTACCCACGCCGACTTCTGACACGAGCTTCACCGACACCTTGCCGGCCGGGTTTGTGTTCTTGAGATCGAAGATGAGCTGCGCCAAGTCTTCGATCGAATAGATGTCGTGATGCGGCGGCGGCGAGATGAGGCCCACGCCCGGCGTTGCGTGGCGCACCTTGGCGATCGTTGCGTCCACCTTGTGACCAGGCAGCTGTCCGCCTTCGCCGGGCTTCGCGCCCTGCGCCATCTTGATCTGCATCATGTCCGAGTTGACGAGATACTCGGCCGTGACGCCGAAGCGGCCAGAAGCGATCTGCTTGATCGCCGAACGCATGCTGTCGCCGTTGGGCAGCGGCTTGAAGCGATCCGGCTCCTCGCCGCCTTCGCCCGTGTTCGACTTGCCGCCGATGCGGTTCATGGCGATGGCGAGCGTGGTATGCGCTTCGCGGCTGATCGAGCCGAAGCTCATGGCGCCGGTCGAGAAGCGCTTCACGATATCGACTGCGGACTCGACTTCCTCGAGCGGCACGGGGCTGCGGCCCATGCTCTCCGCCGAGCGGATGCGGAACATGCCGCGCAGCGTCATGAGCTGCTCGGACTGCTCGTCGATGGCGCGCGCGAAGTCGCGATACTTCTGCGGAACCTTGCCGTCCATCGCGACGTCGTTCGGCGTTGCGCGCACGGCATGCTGCAGGTCGGCGACCACGTTCGGACGCCAGACGTGAGCCTCGCCGCGGACGCGGTAGGCATAGTCGCCGCCCACATCGAGTGCGTTGGCGAGCACCGGCGCGTTGCCGAATGCTGCCGCGTGGCGGTCGAAGGTCTCGCGCGCGATCTCGCGCATGCCGACGCCCTCGACGGGCGTATGCGTGCCGGTGAAGTATTTGCGCACGAAAGACGAGCGAAGGCCCACGGCATCGAAGATCTGCGCGCCGCAGTAGGACTGGTAGGTCGAGATGCCCATCTTGGCCATGACCTTCATCAGCGCCTTGCCGATGGCCTTGATGTACTTCTTCTTCACGTCCGCGGGCGCGAGATCTGCGCCGAGCTCAGGCGTCATGCGCTCGAGCGTATCGAACGCGAGATAGGGGTTGATGGCTTCGGCGCCATAGCCTGCAAGCGTGCAGAATTGATGCACCTCGTGCGCCTCGCCCGTCTCGACCACGAGGCCCACGAGCGTGCGCAGGCCCTGGCGGATCAAGTGATGATGCACGGCCGAGGTCGCGAGCAACGACGGAATCGGAATCCGGTCCGGTCCCGTCGCGCGGTCGGACAGAATGATGATGTTGTAGTCGCCCGAGCGCACGGCCTCTTCGGCCTCCGCGCACACGACGTCGACCGCCTGCGCCATGCCGCCGGGGCCATTCTCAACCGGGAAGGTGACGTCGAGCGTGATGGACGAGAAGTGATTGTCCTTCACCTCGCCGATCTGGCGGATGCGCTCCAGATCCTCGTTGGTCAGGATCGGCTGCGTCACCTCGAGGCGCTTGACCTTCGACGTTCCCTCGAGATCGAGGATGTTGGGACGCGGTCCGATGAACGAGACGAGGCTCATCACCAGCTCTTCGCGGATGCTGTCGATCGGCGGGTTCGTCACCTGCGCGAAGTTCTGCTTGAAATAGGTGTGCAGCAGCTTGGCCTTGGACGACAGCGCCGAGATCGGCGTGTCGTTGCCCATGGAGCCGATGGCCTCCTCGCCTCTGGCGCCCATGGGCGTCATGAGGAACTTGAGGCTCTCCTGCGTGTAGCCGAACGTCTGCTGGAGATCGAGCAGGCTGGCGCTGTTCTTGATCGGCGCGGCCTTCTTGGTGGAAAGCGGCAGGTCCGAAACCATGATTTGGGTGCGCTTCACCCAGCTCTCGTAGGGGTGCTTGGAGGTGAGCTCCGCCTTGAGCTCTTCATCGGAAATGATGCGGCCCTTCTCGAGATCGATGAGCAGCATCTTGCCGGGCTGCAGCCGCCACTTCTTGAGGATGTTCTCCTCGGGCACGACGATGACGCCGGCCTCGGAAGACATGATCACCATGTCGTCCTTGGTCACGATATAGCGCGCAGGCCTCAGGCCGTTGCGGTCGAGCGTGGCGCCGATCTGGCGTCCATCGGTGAACGCCATGGCGGCCGGACCGTCCCACGGCTCCATGAGGCAGGCGTGATACTCGTAGAAGGCGCGGCGCTTGCTATCCATCTGCGGATTGCCGGCCCAGGCCTCGGGGATCAGCATCATGGCGGCATGCGAGAGGCTGTAGCCGCCCATGGTCAGGAATTCGAGCGCGTTGTCGAAGCAGGCGGTGTCCGACTGTCCCTCGTAGGAGATCGGCCACAGCTTCGTAATGTCGGAGCCGAATTTCGGCGACGACACCGACGCCTGCCGCGCAGCCATCCAGTTGACGTTGCCGCGCAGCGTGTTGATCTCGCCGTTGTGCGCCACCATGCGGTAGGGATGCGCAAGCTTCCACGACGGGAACGTGTTGGTGGAGAAGCGCTGGTGCACGAGCGCCATCGCCGAGATGACGCGCGGATCAGAGAGATCCTTGTAATAGACGCCGACCTGATACGAGAGGAACATGCCCTTGTAGACGAGCGTGCGGCTCGACAGGCTCACAGTGTAGTGGCCGATGTCCCGGTTCTTGTAGGCGTTGACGATGGCGTTCGAGACCACCTTGCGCACGATGAATAGCCGGCGCTCGAACTCGTCGGCGCTCATGCCCTCGGGGCGCTTGACGAACACATGCCGGTGCCGCGGCTCCGTGGCCTGAACCAGCTCCGACAGGCAGGAATTGTCGACCGGCACGTTGCGCCAGCCGATGAGGGGCAGCCCTTCCTCTTTCAGGATGCGTTCCCAAGCCCGCTTGCAATGCGCGGCAAGCCGCTCGTCCTGCGGCATGAACAGGTGTCCGACGGCATAGTCACCGGGGGCCGGCAGCTCGAAACCGAGCTTCCTGCATTCGTCGGCGAGGAAGGCGTGCGGAATCTGAATGAGAATGCCCGCGCCGTCGCCCGCGAGCGGATCGGCACCGACAGCGCCGCGATGCTCGAGGTTGCACAGCATGGACAGCGCGTCTGAGATGACGCGATGCGATTTTTCGCCCTTGAGATTTGCGATGAAACCGACGCCGCAGGCATCACGTTCATAAGCCGGATCGAAAAGACCCTGAGCTTCGGGGCGCTGGATGCTGCCGTTTGCGGGTTGCTTCGTCATGCGTCGTCCTCGGTGCCGTAAGGCAAAAACAAACTGCGAGAGGGTGTCGAAAGCGGCCATCGGCCGGTACTTCATGCGTCGCGAGCGGCGCGTATTTCTCAGAAAGTGTCTCGAATAACGGTTGGCGGGCCTTGTTTTTCCCGCCGCACCCGCAGCGGACGAGGCCGAGCCTCGAAAATTTCCGCCGTCACCCGCTACGGCGTCCAGTATCGCGCGGCCTCGCAAGGTCCTGGCCACGCGTCTTATCGCGCTTACTTTCGGCAACCGCCGAGTGAGGCCCCACGGCCGCGAACTTCCCGAGTGATGCCATCAAGAGCACAACGCCCAACCCCAGAGCAGAGAGCCAATCCCGCTGGACAAAACCGACGGGAAACCGATCGCTGTCCCCGAGCGTGGGCGAGTACAGCGCACATAAAGGACAGGATTGCTGACCTTTTCACCGAATTTTGCAGATTTTGCTCCCTGACACAAGCGCGATTAGGGCCAGGATAAGGCGGAGCCCGGTGCCCTGCGGCTCGGGCACGCCAAAAAGGCAGGAGCGGAACCCGCTCCTGCCCGTATCAGGCTACGAAAGCTCGAACGGGTTAGGCCGCGGCGCCTGTCTCGATCTGCTTCGCGTCGGGCGTGCTGCCCGCACCGATCGTTACCGTTCGTGGCTTCATGCGCTCCGGGAGGTTGCGCACGAGATCAATGTTCAGAAGCCCGTCGTTGAGCGACGCGCCATTGACCTCGACGAAGTCCGCGAGTTGGAAGCGGCGCTCGAAGCTGCGGCTTGCGATGCCGCGATGCAGATAGCGCTTCTCGCTCTCGCCAGTCTCCGCTTTCTTCTCGCCGCGAACGACGAGGGAGCTTTCCTTGACGTCGATCTTGAGCTCGTCCTGTCGGAAGCCGGCGACGGCCATGGTGATGCGATACTGATTATCGGCTAGCCGCTCGATGTTGTAGGGCGGGTAGGGGGCATCCTCTCCGCCGCCGAAGCTGTCCATGAGCTGGACGAGGCGGTCGAAGCCGACGGTCGAACGGTAAAGGGGGGTCAGATCGAAATGTCGCATGATGGTAGTCCTCCATAAGAAGCGACTGCTGGGATCCGCCTCGAGGGCCGGATCCACGGTTGATGCGCACCCTGTGTGGCGTGCGCAGAAGGGATTTAGTGCTGCTCCGGCGCCAATCAAGATCCCCCGTGGGCACGAAGCGGAACGCATCGGAGCCTCGCAAGTTACTGCCCCGGAAGGGACATCGGTAACCTCTTCACCTGCCGTTCATGTTCGAAGGCGGACTCTAGCGTCCGTTCAAAGGTCCACCTCTCAGCAACGGAGTAGACCATGCCAGCGCGTGCGTTCGCGGCGACCCTCGTAGCCGCAATGACGTTCGTGGCCGCGCCCCATGCGCGTGCGGCCGATCTTTATGGCGAGAACTATAATCCGCCTGCCGACACGGGCGAGTATGACGAAGGCCCGGCTGGCGCCTGTGACGATCGCGGCCCGTGCGATGAAGGTCCACCGCCTGCGCGCTACAGTGATCGCGGCGCCTATGAAGGCGAGCCGGCGCCTTATGACTATCGCGGCGGATCGATCAAAGACGGTTATCCGGTGCCGCAGCCTGTTCCGCCCCGTTACAGCGAGGGCCGCTATCATGCCGAGGTTGCATGCGTGCCGCGCTGGCAGATCAAGCGCCGCCTGCGCGACGAGGGCTGGGTCGATCTATGGCCGATCGAGCGCGGTGGCTCGGTGGTGAGCGTGAAGGCGCGGCGCGTGGAATCGGGACGCATGTTCGTACTCGACCTCGACCGCTGCACCGGCGACGTCGTTCACGCGCGGCCCCAGTTTTTGCGCACCTTCGGCGCCTATGACCCGCCGCGCTGGCGAGACCGCCGTCCCTACTAGCACTCCCTGATAGAGCGAATGACTGTCATTGGCAGGAGACGTGGAGCGCTCGCTCCGCGTCTCCTGTTGTCTTACTGATTTGTCGATTGCCCGCGCCCTGACGCAGCATGCTAATATTGCTGGCCGGTTGAGTTGCGTCGCAGGCTTTGCGTGCCGGCAAGGTCGAAGATTCCAAGGGCAGATCGCATGCAACTCGTGGCGTTGGCCAAGAACCCGATTCCAGGCGGTGCCGTCCCCGGATACCTCGAGGTCGGCAACGGTGTGAAGCTCCGCTATGTGTGCTGGGAGGCGACGCGCGGCCCGCGGCGGGGAACCGTCTGCCTGTTCGGCGGTCGCGGCGAATACATCGAGAAATATTTCGAGGTCGTAGCCGATCTGCGCCGTCGCGGCTTTGCCGTCGCGACGATGGATTGGCGCGGCCAGGGCGGCTCGACACACCTGTTGTCTAATCAGGCCAAGGGCTATGTCCGCTCGTTCTCAGATTACGACAGCGACCTGAAGCGCTTCATGAAGGACATCGTCCTTCCGGACTGCCCGCCGCCGTTTTACGCGCTGGCGCACTCAATGGGAGCGAACATCCTTCTGCGCAACGCTGCCCGGCCAGGCTCTTGGTTCGAGCGCATGATCTTGTCTGCGCCCATGATCGCATTCTCGGATGAGAAGGTCGGCTATCCGCAAGGGGTCGCGCGCGCCTACGCCGAGATCGGTAGTCTCCTCGGTTTCGGACGCATGTACATTCCTGGTGGCTCAGATCATCCGATGGAGCAATCGGACTTCGAGAACAACCCGCTGACATCGGACCGGGAACGCTGGTCGCGCAACAAGGCCGTTCTCGACGCCGCGCCAAATCTCGGGCTGGGCTCGCCGACCCTTGGCTGGGTGAAGGCGGCCTACCGGTCCATGGCCATGATGCAGGATGAGACCTATCCTGCGCGGGTGCAGGTCCCGATGCTGGTGTTTGCCCCTGGCAAGGACAAAGTCGTGTCCTCACGCGCCATCGAGGATTTCGCTGTCGGCTTGAAGGTCGGCACGCACGTTCTGCTGCCGTCCTCGCGCCACGAGATCCTGCAGGAAGCCGATCCCGTGCGGCGCAAGTTCTGGGCCGCATTCGACGCCTATCTCGGCGTCGAGGAGCCGGCGGTCTGACTTTCAGCGATTGATGATTTTGAGAATGCGCTCGTGTAGCGCCGGGTCGCCCGACGCCACGATCTGGCCGCCCTGGGTCGCCGGCCCGCCGTCCCATGACGTGAAGCGGCCTCCCGCCTTCTCGACGATCGGGATCAGCGCCGCGACGTCGTACGTCTTGAGCCCCGTTTCGACGATGACGTCGACGAAGCCGCTGGCGAGCATGCAATAGGCGTAGCAATCGCCGCCGTAGCGCGTCATGCGGGTCTCGGATTTGACGCGCAGGAACGCCTCCGTCTCCGCGCCAGCAGCAAACAGCTCCGGGTTTGTGGTCATGACGAGTGCATCGGCTGTGCGCCGGCAGGCGCGCGTGGAGAGCCGTTTCGCGCGTCCAGAGGCACCCTTGAAGAAGGATGCGCTGCCGTCGGACCAGAACCGCTCCCCGGTATAGGGCTGGTTCATGACGCCCAGAATGGGCTCGCCATCCTCGAGCAGCCCGATCAGCGTGCCCCACATGGGCGTGCCCATAATGAAGCCGCGCGTTCCGTCGATGGGGTCGATGACCCACTGAAAGCGGGCTTCCGGTCGGACGGTGCCGAACTCTTCGCCGATGATGCCGTGATCCGGGCAGCGCTTCGAGATGATCCGGGATATCGCGCGCTCCGCGGCCTGGTCGGCGAGCGTCACGGGATCGAAGTCGCGCCCCGCCGCCTTGTTATCCACAGCTATGGGTTTTCTGAAATGCGGGAGGATCGCCTTCGCGGACTGGTCTGCCAGGGTGTGGGCGAGGTCGATGAGCGGTTTCGCGCTGGGCGCGGCAGGCCTTCGGGTCACTAGGCTTTTCCGTGGGTTAAGTTGAGCGCAAAGCAAGTGTGAACAGGTGTCAGGTTTTGCCGCCCAAATACAGTCCTTCTGAGTAATAGAGCCGGTTGCAACAAGTCATGTGGCAGTGCCGCACCATGGTCACAACAAAGCCCAATACAGGGGAATACCTGCGTTGCCGCTCCCAGCGAACAGGAGCATACAAGGTTGGCGGTCCCGGAGAAGCACTTCTTCGCCACCGCAGCCCAATCCGGGCGTTTCCTCCCTAGACTTGGGCCGTTCGCTCGCACGAACGGCCTCTTTTCGCGGGGGACTTCAATGACAAAGCATCGCCCGTCCAGGTGTCGTCCGCCGCGGCAAAACCGCTCAACGCGGCTGTAATAGCTGCTCTGCAAAAATTGCACTTTCCTTCCTTGTGCGTCGCAATCATATTTTGCGATGCGGCATCGCTGAGCCTTGCTCGCCTGCCGCAGCCCTCCTTGGGCGTTTCCTCCCTAGACTTGGGCCGTCCGTACCTGGACGGCCCTTTTTTCTTTTCTAGGGGCGGTCGCCGGCGCTGGCCGTCTAAGCAATTGAATTATCGAGAGAACGCGCGACCCTCGTTGGGCTGTGGCGCGTATGCGCCGCTCGCGCAAATGTTAACGCCTGCGGCGAGAGGGCCGCTTGCAGGATTTTGCGTTGCAGCATAAATTAGGTTTGCGAGGTTGTGACGTCGGCCTTTGGCCCACCTCACCACCTCCGAGCCCTCCTTGGGCGTTTCCTCCCTAGACTTGGGCCGTCCGACTGGACGGCCCTTTTTTCTTGTCCGCGAGAGAAAGAGGGTGGTGATGCAAGCTATTCGGCGGCAGCGCGCCGTTCGAACAGCATGGGAGCCTCCTCGAAGAGCTGATCGGCCAGCGTTGTGAGGTTGGCTTTGAGAGCCGCGAAACCGCGCGCCGGCTTCAACGCCGTTTCGTCGAGATAGAGGCCGCGATTGATCTCGATTTGCACCGCGTGCAGGCCACGCCGGGGCCGCCCGTAATGCTCGGTTATGTAACCGCCCGCATACGGCCGGTTGAGCTGCACGTCATAGCCCTTGAGCCCGACCAGCTCCTTGATGAGCCGCGTGAGGCGTCCGTCGCATGAGGCGCCGAAGCGATCGCCAATGACGAAATCGGGCCTGGGACCGCTGCCGTGAGCCATGAGCGCCGACGGCATCGAGTGGCAATCGATGAGGATCGCGTAGCCGAAGCGATCGCGGGTCGCTGAAATGAGATCGGAGAGCGCCCGGTGGAATGGAACATATAGGCTCTCGATCCGTGCCAAACCCTCGCTCACGGCAAGACGGTCGCGATAGATCTCCTCGCCGTCGGCAACGATGCGCGCGATGGTGCCGAGGCCACCTACAACGCGCACGGACTGCGAATTGGCGTAGTCTGGCAGCGGGTCGGCAAACAACTCTGGATCGAGCTCGTAGGGCTCGCGGTTGACGTCGAGATAGGCCCGCGGAAAGCGGGCGGCAATCATGGGGACGCCAAGACCCGCAGCACCAGCGAACAGGTCATCGACGAAGCAATCCTCGGATTTCCTGAGCGTCAGCGGGTCGAGGCGAGACTGCTCCAGAAACGCCTTCGTGTAGACTCGTCCCGAGTGCGGTGAGCACAGCACGAACGGAGCCGTCTGCTCACGCGGCGAGACGATGTGGAAAGGCGGATCGAGTTCGGGATCTACTGAGTGCGCTGACAGAGAGGTTGTCCTCGTTAGTAAACCTGGGTGCCGCAGAGGAAGTGTTGGCGAAGCGCACCACTATACAGCAAATCTGCCAAGTGCGTTCGCTTCTGTCCACGGTCAGAGCCGCTGTTTTCGCTAACGGCCCGTGGAAATCCCTGAGGGTGCGGCGACATCCCACTTTTCCTCGAAAAGCCGATCGTGATCCGCTAGCTTGCTACAATGATGCACAGGCACGTTTGGTTTCACGCTCCGTTTACCAAAGTCGCGTCAGATTCGTGTGTCAGCTCCCGTCTTCGAACATAACGTCCAGCGTTGGGTCCATTGCATGACCGCCAATCCTTTTCGAGTACCCATGTATAGAATTCTCCTCGCCGAGGATGACGACTCCATGCGCGGCTTTCTCGAGCGCGCCCTCGGCAAGGCCGGGTACGAGGTCATCGCCTTTGCCAACGGCGAAGAGGCCTATGAGCGCCTGAAGCACGAGCCCTTTACGCTGCTCCTGACCGACATCGTCATGCCGCGCATGGACGGCATCGAGCTGGCCCGCCGCGCCGCCGAGATCGATCCCGACCTCAAGATCATGTTCATCACCGGCTTCGCAGCCGTCATTCTCAACAATGAGGTGACGGCCCCCAAGGAGGCCCGTGTTCTGTCCAAGCCCTTCCATTTGAAGGATCTTGTGCGAGAGGTGGAGCGGCTTTTGGCCGCCTGAGAGCGCAGGCTGAATTGTTTGGTTTCCCGGCTTGCCACCCGGGACCAATGCCAGTATACGAGGCGCTTCCGAATGACTTTCGCGGATGGGCACTTAGCTCAGCGGTAGAGCACTACCTTGACATGGTAGGGGTCAGAGGTTCGATCCCTCTAGTGCCCACCATCTGCGTCTTCCTGAACGGTACAGAGCAATGAAAGTAAGAAACTCGTTGAAGTCCCTGCGCTCGCGCCATCGCGACAACCGCCTCGTCCGGCGCAAGGGCCGCCTGTATGTGATCAACAAGACCCACCGCCGCTTCAAGGCGCGTCAGGGCTGATCACGCACGCGTTCGCTTCCGTTCTGCTTCATCCGCCCGGCACGCTGAGTGCGCGGGCGGTTTAGCTTTGTTTGGAGCCCTTTGACCGCAGCGCCGCGCCTGCCTATGTTGTGCGCTATGGCAAAAGTTAATGCGACTGCCGCGCTTCAGGGCGCGGCCTGGATCGGTCTCCGCGCTGTTGGCGCACTGATGGCGCTGGCGGTTCCCGCTCTCCTTGCCTCCGCGCAGGAGCCGCAGCAGGAACCCGACGTTCGTCCTCCGACATTCACGTTGCCGGATGGCTACGAGCAGCGAGCCCCGGGGCAGGGTCAGCCCCCGGCTCAGCGGCCGCCGGCTCCTGATATTGCCCCTGGCCCGCATAGACCAGGTCCTCAAGCGCAGATTCCTAAATCCGAAGCCTTGCCGACGACGCCGGAGCAGCGAGCCAAACGTCTCGACGAGCTTTACGCCAAGCTCGCCGCCGCGCCCGACCAGGAGATCGCGGCGCCGATCGCCGAGGCCATTGATCAGGTCCTGCAGCACTCGTCGAGCCCCACGGCCGAGCTCTTGGTCCTGCGCGCCGTCAACGTCGCTCAGGGAAACCGCGATCTTGCGATGAAGCTTCTCGATGCCGCGGTGGAGCTGCAGCCGGACTATGCCGAAGCCTGGAACCGGCGAGCCTTCGTCTATTACTTGAATGACGACTATAAGCGGGCTCTCGGAGACATCCGGCGCGTGCTTGCGCTCGAACCGCGCCACTACAAGGCGCTCGAAGGGCTCGGCCAGATCTTGAGGAGTGTTGGTGAGAAGAAGGGCGCTCTTGCTGCCTACGACAGCTTGCTCGCCATCTACCCGACCATGCCGGGCGCCAAGGAGGCGCGGGACGAACTCAAGATCGAGGTCGAAGGCCAGGGTATCTGACCTCCAGACATTGAAGCAGCGGGCTGCGGCCGAAACCGCAGCCCGCACTCTATGCTATTCCACGAGCCCCGCAGGCTTCGCGCGACGCTCGACCGGCACCTTGCCGCCCACCGGGACGTAATCCGGGCTGTGGCCGTCGGGCAGGCCGAGCTCGTCGACGAAGGCGAGGCGGATCATGTTGGTCGCGCCCGGCGAGCCGAGCGGCACGCCGCACGTGATGACGACACCTTCGCCGGCTTTGACGAAGCCATGGTCGAAGGCGATGCGGCAGGCCTTGCGCACCATGTCCGCCAGGTCTTCGGGGTCGCTCGTCAGAACGGTCTCGATGCCCCAGACGAGCGCGAGCCGCTGAGCCGTCCGTGCAACGGGCGTGAGCCCGATGACCGGCAAATTGGGTCGCTCGCGCGCGACGCGAAGCGCCGTCGAGCCGGTCGCCGTGTAGCAGAGGATTGCCGCGACCTTGACCGTGCCGGAGATCGCATGCGCCGCGGCTGCGATGGCGTCGGCACCCGTCGGCAGCGGCGGGTTCTCCGTCGCGTGCACGAAGGCGTCGTAGCTCGGATCCTTCTCCACTTCGCAAGCGATACGGTCCATCATCTGGATCGTCTCGACCGGGAACTGTCCGACCGCGCTCTCACCCGAAAGCATGATGGCGTCCGCGCCGTCGAACACGGCCGTCGCGACGTCCGAGACCTCGGCGCGCGTCGGCATCGGCGACGTGGTCATGCTTTCGAGCATCTGCGTCGCGACGACGATCGGCTTGCCGGCGGCGCGGGCCTTGCGCGTGATCTGCTTCTGCAGGCCCGGCACCCGTTCGACCGGCATTTCCACGCCGAGATCGCCACGCGCCACCATGAAGGCGTCACCGGCCGCGATGATGGCGTCGAGGTCGTCGATGGCCGAAGGCTTCTCGATCTTGGCCAGCACAGCCGCGCGCCCGTCGATGATGCGCTTGGCCTCCATAATGTCTTCGGCCTTCTGCACGAACGACAGCGCCACCCAGTCGGCGCCGATCGTGAGTGCCCAGTCGAGATCCTCGCGGTCCTTTTCGGTCAGCGGGCTGATTGCGAGCAGCGTGTCAGGCAGGCTCACGCCTTTGCGGCTGGCGAGCTTGCCGCCTGTAATGACCTCGGCTGCAATGCTCGAGCCCTTGCTCTCCACGACACGCATGCGGATCTTGCCGTCGTCGAGCAGCAGCATGTGCCCAGGCTCGACCGCTTCGAAGATCGGCGGATGTGGAAGAAAGACGCGCTCTGCCGAGCCAGGTGTCTGAGACTGGTCGAAACGGAAAATGTCGCCGTTCTTTACGACGGCGCTGCCGCCCTGGAATTCGCCGAGCCGGAATTTCGGGCCCTGCAAGTCGCACAGGATGCCGATCGGATGCCGATGCTTGGCGCCGACGTCGCGCACGGTGCGCGCCAGCGTGCGCGCCACCTCGTGTGTCGAGTGACTCATGTTGATGCGGAATACGTCTACGCCGGCCAGGAACAGGCGCTCCAGCACCTCTGGCGACGATGATGCGGGTCCAAGTGTTGCAACGATCTTGACCCGCCGCTTGCGCCTCATTTTTGTTTAGCCCCTTTTTCATCTGGATCGGTGAGGCGCACCGTCCACTCTTGTGCCTCTCCGGTGTCAACTTCAAAAAAACCCGTGCGCTTATATCCGCGTTTCGGGCAGTCCTGTACCCCCCGGATGGCGAAAGATTTGTCGGCGGTGCACATGAAGTTAGTGCCGGCCCACTCGCCGCCGCGGTCGTAATCCACGGCGTACACGTAGATAAACCGGCTGGGCACCGCCCCCTTCAAGAGCGTTTCGCATGTCTGCGACGTGATGTTCCACCACCCCTCGGTCGCCCAGCCCGTGGGGTCCTGATAGCCGATCGAGACGCCGATCCGCCCAGCCGTGGCATTGCAGAGCTTGAGATCGGCCCGCGCGGCATTCGAGAAACCGGTGGTCAGAAGAACCGCCACCGTCAAAGCCCGAGGAAAAACAGGGATCATGGTGTCACATTGTCGTCGAAGGGCGCGGAAGAAGCGCGCAGGGGGTCTAGTAGCTCAGGGCTAGGAGCGTTGGCAACGAAAACGGCGTCAATGAGGACGCCTCGGACTCCTGGCCAGGCCGCGTCTGCGGCCCTATAGTCGAAATCGACCTCCTCAACTCGATGGCTGGGCATGCGCGACGACCTTCCGGTTGATCCTCGACTATTGATTGCTGCCGAGGACGCGCCGGCGTTTACCGTATTGCCGGGCCGCCTCGATCGGGGACTCATCCTCGTCTGCGACCACGCCGGCAATGCCTTCCCGAGCGGCTATGGCACCCTCGGCGTGTCCGAGGCCGACCTCGAGCGGCACATTGCCTACGACATCGGTGCCGGAGCCGTCACCCGCCTCATGGCCGCCGAGCTCGGCGTCCCTGCAACTCTGACCCACTTCTCGCGCCTGCTCATCGACTGCAACCGGGGCGCGGACGATCCGACATTGATCATGCGGCTCGCGGACGGCACGCCCGTCGAGGGCAATCGGCATCTCACCGTGGCGGAGCGCGACAAGCGCATCGCCCTCTATTACACGCCCTATCATGCCGCCATCGCAGCCATCATTGATCGCGCTCTGGCGCAGGGCATCGCTCCGGTCCTGCTGTCGATTCATAGCTTCACTCCGGTTTGGAAAAGCAACCCCCGCCCGTGGCACGCGGCCGTGCTGTGGGACCGGGATCCGCGGCTCGCAAAGCCGCTGCTGTCGCAATTGAGGGCCGAACCCGAATTCGTTGTCGGCGACAACGAGCCCTACAGAGGTGGCCTGTTGGGCGACTGCATGTGGCGGCACGGCACCGAGCGCGGACTTGCCCATGCCCTGATCGAGGTTCGCCAGGATTTGATCGCGGAGGAGGCCGGCCAGCGGGAGTGGGCCGCGAGGCTGGCCAGGATAATGTCGGGCATCCTTGCGGCCGCCGAGCCGGGGCACGATCTTAGGTCGCAGCAATATTACGGCTCGGACGCCGCCTGAAGGCGGGACCGCCGCCACAAAAGTATAAGGAGCCCCCCATTATGAGCAGCAGCGATGCGGACAATATCGAGTTCGAAGCCGCAGCCTTTCGGCGCCTGGTTCAGCATCTGCGCGATCACCCCGAGGTGCAGAACATCGACCTCATGAATCTCGCGGGCTTCTGCCGCAACTGCCTGGCCAACTGGTACAAGGATGCGGCAGCCGAAAAGGGCGTCGCGCTCAGCAAGGACGCCGCGCGCGAGATCGTCTACGGCATGCCTTATGCGGACTGGCAGGCCCGCTTCCAGACCGATGCGTCGCCCGAGTCAAAGGCTGCGTTCAAGAAATCCGCCAAGCATTCATAGTCACGCGCAAGACACGCATCCACAACGAAAATACCATTGGGGATGGCTGCTACAGCTGCCTTGATGCGCCCCGTTCACCCGTCTAGCCTTTTTGCCAATGACAAGCCGGCATGAGGGATTGCCGGCGGCCGTGACGGCTTTTCAGGGGTGCACGCATGACCACGCTTCAGGCTTCAGCGCAAAACCAGCTTCGTCAGCTTGTCGAGGGCATCGAGCGCCTCGAGGAAGAGAAGAAGGCGCTCGCTGGCGATATTCGCGACAAGTATCTCGAGGCGAAGGGACTGGGTTTCGACGTCAAGATCATCCGCCAGGTCGTTCGCCTGCGGAAAAAGAGCCAGGCTGAGCGCCAGGAAGAGGACAGCGTCCTCGAGGTCTACCTGCACGCGCTCGGAATGTTGGACGGCGGTGTCAGCGCCGATGCAATGGCGGCGGCTGATCGCATGATCGCGGCGGAGTAATTTCGGAAAGACTTAGAAGAGGAGTGTCCCGGACCGTTCGGCGCGCAGCCCGGGACACTAACGACAGGCTGGGACCGAGGCCCCGTGCTTGCCGTATCTCAAATCGCAGAACTGGCCTGTCGCGGAGCCGTTGCAAGACCAACGCATGCCCGGCCAGTGCCAATCACGATCGTTTGTTCGGCCAAAACGTAGACCTGCCGGTCGATAACCGCTAATCGTTATTTGTTGGCGTGATGATCAGGTCGGCTAATGACGCACGTTACTCTCAAACAGCTCCGCTACTTCGATGCGTTGGCCCGCGAGCTGCATTTCGGCCGCGCCGCCGATGCCTGTGCCGTGACCCAGCCCGCACTCTCGATGCAGATCCACGAGCTGGAGCAGAACCTGGGCTTGGTGCTGGTAGAGCGCACGCGGTCGGGTGTGCAGCTCACGCCCAAGGGCGAGGAAATCGCCCGCCGCTGTGCCCGTATTCTGGGAGACACCCGCGATCTCGTTGCCTACGCGCAGCATGCGAACCGCGTGCTCTCGGGGGCGCTGCGTCTCGGCGTGATCCCTTCGGTCGCGCCATATCTTTTGCCGCCGCTCCTTCCGCTCCTGCGGGACGACTATCCCGAGCTCGAGCTCTACGTCCGTGAGACGCAGACGCAACCGCTGACCGAGGAGCTTCTCGAAGGCAAGATCGACGTCCTCTTGCTGGCGTTGCCGGTCAAGCATCCCGATCTCACCAACTTGCCGCTGTTCGAAGATCGATTTCTGCTGGCCGCGCCCAAGGAGAAGAAGCTCTCGGGCCGCGTGCGCGCCACCAAGGAGCTTATAGAGAACGAGCACCTGCTGCTGCTCGAGGAAGGTCACTGCCTGCGGGATCAGGCTCTCACCTACTGCAGCCTGCAGCAGGTGGATGCCTTCAACACGTTTGGCGCTTCGAGCCTGTCGACCATCGTCGAGATGGTTGCCGCGGGCTACGGCATCACACTGCTTCCTGAGATGTGCATTCCCATCGAGGAGCGCGGCCGAGATTTGACGCTGGTGCGCTTCGTCGACCCTGAGCCCGCGCGAACCATTGGCCTGGTGTGGCGTTCGACATCGCCAAGGCGCGAAGATTTCGAGGAGCTTGGCCGGCTCATAAAGAAGGCGGCGGGCGATGGCGCGGCTGCTAGTGCACGCCCGGCCGGTAAGTCGAAGAAGGCGGTCAGCGCGGCGCCGACGTCTTGACGGCGCGCGCTCCGAGCGAGCTGGTTTCCCTCGGGATTTCGGTGCGATCGAGCTCGGCAAAGCTCACGGCCTCACCACGAAATTCCTGCGTCCACATCATCGCCGTCGTCTGCTGTCCGGGCCGGAGCCTCAGGGGAGGCACGCCGCCTTCGTCGTCGATGGCATCGATAGCTTTAGCCACGTCGGGATGAACCAGCGTCGTCAGCGCGGGGTCGTTGTAGGATGCGGTGTCGGTCAGCAGCGGAGCGAGCGGGAAGGGCCGATAGGACAGCTCTTCCGGATGGTCCTCGTCGAACTCCGGTGCCGAGATCCACGTCGAGCGCGGCTCTGCGTCGGTCACGGCGGGAGCCGCCTGCGGTGTCGGGATCATGGGCTCGAGCGCCGCAAGCTTGATCGGCGCTGCGCCAGCGGAAGCGCCGATGAATTTGGCGCGCGGAGCTTCTGCTGTAGGTGCGGCGGGCTTCTCACCGAGCGATGCCAGCGACACAAGCTCGTCGAGACGTGTGCGATCGGCGGCGGGGACGGCCTTCGCGAAGCGCGACGGCCTGTCGACAGGCTTGGGCTCGGCGACGAGCTTCGGCGAGGTGATCGCAGGCAGCGCTTCGGGAGCGACCGCGACTGTGTTCTCAGGCGACGGCGCGCCGACCGCCATTTTGGGATCAAACGCCTTCTGCGGGCGCGGAGCCGGCGTGGGTTTGGGCGCTGGCAAGGATGCGACCCGTGTTGCCGTCTTCGGGCGGTCGCGTAGCGCATAGAACTGCGCCACTTCCACTGCGACGTCCTTGCTGCGCTCGCGCGCGGCCTTCACGTCGGCGGGTGTAATGGGGCGGCCGTCGGCGGGCTCGTGCTTCGAATGACCGGACGGGAATAGCAGGGCAAGTTCGTCGCGCGGCATGCGCGGCCAGTGACGCACGCGAGATGTGTCCACGTGCACGAAAGGTATGCCGGAGGTCGGATAGTAGCCGACGCCGCCGCGCTCGCGGATCATGGCCGAGTAGCGCATCTGCCGCGCCGGAATGTCCGGGAACGAGATGTCGATGGCCTTGCCGGTGATGTGCTGGCTCTGGCTCGCCTGTCCGCCGCGCGTCTTGCGCAGCATTTCGTTGGTGTCGCGCGAGCGATAGCCGCAGATAACGCTCACGGGCTCTTTCGAGCCGAGCTCCTCGTGCATTTCCCAGATGATGTCGACCGTCTTCGGGTCGATCTCGATGACCTGGTTCTTGCGCCAGTCGCGCATCAGCCAATTGATCTTCTTGAGCGCGTCAGGAATGTACTGGCCGTCCTTCTTGTACTGGACGGTCAGCGTTTCCTTGGTGTGGATGTGATAGAAAGAGATCGTGCGGTCGTCGCCCGCGGCGGCACCGTGGCCGGCCCAAGCAAAGCTGAGAGCGACAGACCCGGTGAGGGCTGCGAGCGAGCACGAAATGCGGCGCGCGCGAAATATCAAACGCAATACTCCCCCGTATCTCTAAGAGACGGTGAACGCTCTCCCGCCAATTGTCGGGTTCCGCGCCACCAATCATTAACCCCCAAATAGTTAAGGCTTGGTAACCTTTGAATGAGCGCATTCGAGGGCTCACCCTGGGCAAAAAAGGGGCAGCGGCCGAATACGGAGTAAATTCCGGGCCTTATTCTCGCGAAAGGCAAATGCGAGCGGGTGGACCTCTAACGCCAATGCTTGCGCAAGACTTCGCGCTCCGCCTGTGCCGCGGATTTTCGTCTTTCAGAGAGCTGAGGAGGTCTATTCCCTCCCCCTTGAGACAGGGAGAGGGACGCGATCAGAAGCCGCCGAACAGGTCGTTGAAGAGGCCGCCGAGACCCTTCTGGTTTTTCTGCTGGACGAGACGGATTTCGTTGGCGCTGACCGGCGCCAGATGATCCGGCCCGCGCGCGATCTGGTCAAAACGGCCCTCGAGCGCCTGCGTGATGCGCTTCTCGTGCCCGTAGACGTCCTTGGCGGACTGCTCCTTGCCCTGGTCGTCGACCCAGGCCGTGAAGTAGGTGATGTGCACCGGAACCTTGCGATCGAGCGTGATCGGATTCTCGTCGGCGTCCGCGTCGACGAGCGACTGCACCTGAGCCTCGTCCCAGCCCTTGTCCTGGTTGAGAACCACCTGAGCTAGCTTCACTGGATTGCGAACTCGGATGCAGCCGTGGCTGAAGGCGCGGCTCGTCTCGTTGAACAGACCCTTGCTCGGCGTGTCGTGGAAGTAGACGATGTGCTTGTTCGGGAACGAGAGCTTGACGATGCCAAGCGCGTTGCGTGGCCCCGAGGGCTGATAAACATCGAACTTGCGAATGTCCGTCGAGCTCCAGTCGATGGAGTAAGGATCGACCGGCTGGCCGTTCTTGGTGATGCGCAGCCCCTGACGCTGGAAGTAGCTGCCGCCGCCAGCGAGGCTGGGATAGAGCTCGCGCACCTTGATGGACTCCGGCACGATCCAGCGCGGATGGACGGTGACGAGCTCCATGGCCGCCGAGAAGACCGGCGTCTGCTTGTCGGTCGTTCCCGTGACGACGCGCTCCTCGTGAATGATCTGCCCGTCCTTGACGACGCGGATCATGAATTCGGGAATGTTGACTGTGACGTAGTAATTACCGAGATCCTCCGGCATCCAACGCCACTCTTCCATATTGGCCTGGATCCTGGCTGGGCTCGGCATCTCGATGTCATTGAGCGCATTGCGCGTCGCAGCCGAAACGATGCCGTCGGGCTTTAAACCCTTTTCCGTCTGGAAGGCTTTGACGGCAGCAGCGAGCGCCTCGTCATAGAAGGTCTCGTCCACGGGCGCGTCACTCGTCGCCGCCGGCAGCGGTGTGCCGAGACGCTTGCGCAGCAGCGCCACGTTTGCCTGCTTCTGGCCGGGAACGAGCTTGGGCCCCTTGGGCACCTTGACGATCGCCTGAGCCGCATCCGCAGATTGCTTGAGCTCGAGATACCGCCGCCGAAGCTTCTCGAACTGCGGATGCTGGGGGTGGAAACGGCGGAGCGTCGCGTCAGGCTCGCTCGAGGCCGCGATCTGCTCCAGCACCAGTTTAGGCTCGAGAAGCTGAGGCATGCGATCGAGGTAGGACGAAAGCTGCTTCGACGGATCTGTGATGCGTCCGCCGCGGGCATGGCGGGCATACTTGAGCACCGCGAGTGACAGCTTCATTTCCGCGTCGGCGGCCTGGTCGCGCGAGAGCGTTGTGCCTTCCGCTACGGTCGGAACTTCGAACGCCTTGGCTTCGAGCCCCCAGTCGTCAGCCTTCTTAATCTCCGCGATAGCGGCAGCGGCTTTCGCCGTCAGGGCGTCACCGTTGATCCAGAGCGGCTCGTCCTTGCGCGCTTCATAGAAGGCCTTGAGAGCTGCTGCCTCCGCGCGGTCGGCGTCCGTCGCCTTCGAGGGCAGCGTATCGAGCTTTCCGCGCACGAGAGCACCGAGCAGTTCAGGCTGCGGCGGAGTTTCGGCCGTGGCTGCCGGAGCCGGCGCTGCGGGAGCCGTTGCAGCCGGGGCCGCTTCGGTCTGAGGCGTAGGTGCGGCCGCCGGTGCGGCGGGGGACTGAGAAGGCGCAGTGTCCGGCGCCTGAGGCTGGACCGCGGTCGGCTGATCCGCCGGGGTGGGCTCTGCCGAAGCCGGCCCGTGGACGATGAACGCAGACGCCGCAAGGGCGCACGCAACAGCAGTAAGCCGATAACGCATTCGAGAAATTCCCCACGCAACGCGAGGCCGGAAGCTAGCCGAGCGGGCTAGTGCTGAGAAGGCCGACCCGAGTCGAAAGTGCCCCGAGCAACCAAAATTGCCGACGACTGTTGTCGATTTGTGAACAATGGGGTTAAGGGCTGGGCAATGAGGTGCGCTGACGCGGCTGCAAAGAAAGAGGCCCGGCGTCGTAGCCGGGCCTTCGATTGCCGCAGTCCGCGTGGCCAGACCGTCAGATCCTAGGATCCGACACGTGAACCAAGCTTGTCAGTTCACTCGCGGCTCGAGACCGTATTCCTGCATCTTCCGGTAAAGCGTCGAGCGGCCGATCTTTAGACGCTTCGCCACTTCCGTCATGTGCCCGCGATAGCGTCCGAGCGCCAAGCGGATCATGTCGGCTTCGATCTCTTCGAGCGCGCGGATGTCTCCGCTCTCGGTCACGGCCGCGATCCCGAGCGATGAGCCGCCGGAAGCGCGCACTTCCATGGTCTGAGGAATAGTGTCCTCGGCGCCGAGAAGTGCCGGGCCCGTGTAGGCCGCAGGCTTCTGCAGCATCGTCGGAGCAGCGGGAATTTCCGCTTCGAAGCCCTGAACCTGGCTCGCGATCTGCGGGAATTCCGCCACCGTCAGTTCGGGGCCGTCGGCAAGCACCACGGCGCGGAAGATGGCGTTCTCAAGCTGGCGAACGTTGCCCGGCCACGCGTAGGATTGGAGAAGGCGCATGGCGTCGTCGCTGATGCCGCCGATCCGCTTTCCTTCCTCGGCCGCAAAACGCGCTTGGAAGTGGCGGGCCAGTTCCGCTACGTCGCCGATCCGCTCGCGCAGCGGCGGCACCCAGATCGGGAACACGTTGAGACGGTAGTAGAGATCCTCGCGGAACTTGCCGTCCTTGACGAGCTGGATCATGTCGCGATTGGTCGCCGACACGAGCCGGAAGTTGACCTTGATCGGCTTCTTACTGCCGACCGGATCGATCTCGCCTTCCTGCAGGGCGCGCAGAAGTTTCACTTGCGCTTCGAGCGGCAACTCGCCGATCTCGTCGAGGAACAGCGTGCCGCCGTCCGCTTCCTGGAACTTGCCCACCCGGCGATCGACGGCGCCCGTGAAGGCGCCCTTCTCATGGCCGAACAGGATGCTTTCGACCAGGTTCTCCGGGATCGCGCCGCAGTTGACGGTCACGAATGGCTTTCCTGCGCGGTCGCTTTCGCCCTGAATGGCGCGTGCGATCAGCTCCTTGCCGACGCCGCTCTCGCCTTCGATCAGAACCGGAATGTTTGAGGCGGCCGCGCGCTTGCCGAGCGCAACCACGCGCTGCATGCCTTCGGCGCGGCTGATGAGGTCGTCGAAGGTCAGTGTGCCTTCAGCCTTCTTCTTGATGCGTGTGAGCTCGTCGGCCAGCGCCTCGATCTTCATCGCGCTGCGCATCGACACTTCGAGGCGCTCGGGTGAAGCGGGCTTGATCACGAAGTCGACGGCGCCGAGGCGCATGGCGCCGATGGCGGCATCGATCGAGCCGTTGGCGGTCAGAACGATGACCGGCGGGCCCGACTTGCCTTTGAGACGTTCGAGCACGCCCATGCCGTCGAGGCCGGGCATGACGAGATCGAGCAGAACGAGGGAGATGGAGGAGCGGTCTGCGCCCTCCAACAGCTCGAGGGCTTGCTCGCCGGAATTCGTCGATCGCGTTTCAAAGCCGAAGCGCTTGACGGTCTCTTCGAGAATGCGGCGCTGGGCAGGATCGTCGTCGACGATAAGGATACGCTTTGCCATGTAACACTCGAACTCAACACAACTGACTAAAGCCGGCGCTCGAACTGCGATGCGTTGTGTCGTTACTGGACACGTCGCAACCGGCTACTCAACACTCGCCAGAGATTGCCCGACAACAGTAAACAAGGAGTTGCGCTTGAGCTCACCTTGAGCCTTTTTCTGCAGATAGCCCGCCAAAATTGCTGCCCGATTGTCATGTTGTGAGCGTCCCGCAAACGCCTCGCTAGGATTGAATGACGCGCCAATACAAGGGCTTGGGACATCCGGTGGCCGTCCCCGGCGCTTTGGCGCGGTCCGCTTGCACAGAAATGAGTCTGACCGCAAACTGTCACCCGTTCCCATGGCATTCCTGGAGTTGATGATGACGCTTCTCTCGCGCGCACTTGCTTTGACCGGGTCGGAAGTTGCCCACGCCGTCGCCGAGGCGAAGGCAGGGTCGCCAGCACCGGATCTCGGTCCTGTGCCGGAGTGGGACCTGTCGGATCTCTACAAGAGCCCTGATGCTCCCGAGGTGACGCGTGATCTCGAGGCGGCAGCCACCGAAGCCAAGCGCATCAAGGAAACATATCAGGGCAAGCTCGTCGGCCTCGCCGAGGATGGCGCGAAGCTCGCCGAGGCGATCACCGCCTACGAGCACCTGTCCGATCTCATGGGCAAGCTTGGATCCTATGCTGGCCTGCTCTACGCAGCCAACCAGACCGACCCCGCGCGCGCCAAGTTCTACGGCGATATTTCCGAGAAGCTCACTTCTATCGCTACCGATCTCATCTTCGTCGAGCTGGAGCTCAATCAGATCGACGAGCGGGTGCTTGAGAAGTCGGCTTCGGCGCCGACGCTGAAGCGCTTCATTCCCTGGCTGGACGACCTGCGCAAGGAGAAGCCCTTCCAGCTCGAGGAGAAGATCGAGCGGCTCTTCACCGAGAAGGGACAGACCGGGCGCGGGGCGTTCACGCGCCTCTTCAGCGAAACCATGTCGGGCCTGCGCTTTGACGTCGAAGGCGAGCCGCCCTCTCAGTCGCTCGAGGCCACGCTCAATCTCTTGTCGGATCCAAGGGAGCCGCGCCGTAAAGCGGCAGCGGAAGCTCTATCGAAGGTATTCGGCGCCAACGTGCGCCTGTTCACGCTCATTACCAACACGCTCGCGAAGGATAAGGAGATCTCGGACCGGTGGCGCGGCTTCAAGGACGTCGCCGACAGCCGTCATCTCGCCAACCGCGTCGAAGCTCCCGTGGTCGAGGCTCTGGTTTCCAGCGTGCGCGAAGCCTATCCGCGTCTCTCGCACCGCTACTACGCCATGAAGGCCAAGTGGCTCGGCATGGATAAGCTCTCGCACTGGGACCGGAATGCGCCGCTGCCAGACAAGCCTGAGCGCATCTTCACCTGGAAGGAAGCCGAGGACGTAGTCCTTTCGGCATATGGCGCTTTTGCGCCGGACATGGCGGCCGTTGCGAAGGAGTTCTTCGACAAGCGCTGGATCGACGCGCCGTTGCGCGAAGGCAAGGCCCAGGGCGCATTCTCGGCTGCCACGGTTCCGTCCGTGCACCCCTATGTGCTGATGAACTATCAGGGCAAGCCGCGCGATGTGATGACGCTTGCCCATGAGCTGGGTCACGGCGTGCATCAGATGCTGGCGCGCGAGCAAGGCCCGCTTTTGGCTCCGACGCCGTTGACGCTTGCCGAGACGGCCTCCGTGTTCGGCGAGATGCTGACGTTCCGCGCGCTTCTTGCCGGCACGAAGAGCGTCAAGGAAAAGAAGGCCATGATCGCCGGCAAGGTCGAGGACATGTTGAACACGGTCGTGCGCCAGATCGCGTTCTATCAATTCGAGCGCAAGGTGCACGAGGCGCGTCGTCAGGGCGAGCTGACGAGCGACCAGCTCAATGCCTTCTGGCTCGAGGTGCAGAAGGAGAGCTTGGGTCCGGCGATCGATCTGAAGCCGGGCTATGAGGTCTACTGGACCTACATTCCCCACTTCATCAATTCGCCGTTCTACGTCTACGCCTATGCCTTCGGCGATTGCCTCGTGAATTCGCTCTACGGGCTCTATCAGGAGGCGCATCCGGGCTTCGTCGGCAAATACTTCGATTTGCTCAAAGCGGGTGGATCGAAGCATCACTCCGAGCTTCTCGCGCCCTTCGGGCTAAATGCCGCAGACCCCGCATTCTGGAGCAAGGGACTCAAGGTCATCGAAGGCATGATCGACGAGCTCGAAGCCATGGAACGCACGGCTTAGCCGACATGCGTGGCGAGTGCGTGCGTCGGCGCGCACTCGCATAGCGTAAACGCGGCTTAACCGAGAAGTTTTACTTCAGGTCAACCCTGACGGCTCTACGGTCACCTTTCGTTAGGGGATGAGATCGCGCGTCGATGCGCGGTTTCGCGAGTGGGGCGCGCGCTCTCGTATCGGGGCGATCGCAAGAGTTAGGGTGGCGAGTATGAGTGTACGCGGTCCTGGGGAAGACGAGCAGCAACTTAAGGCGCTCAAACTCTATGACATCCTCGATACAGCCGCCGATCACGTCTTCGACCGCATCGTATGTCTCGCGAAAACCATTGCCGAAACGCAGATTGCTGCGATCTCGTTGATCGGTCGCGACCGCCAGTGGTTCAAAGCCAGCGAGGGCTTGCCGCTGCAGGAAATGGAAAGAAGCGCCTCCTTTTGCGCTCACACCATCGAGCACGGACGTCATTTCATCGTCGAGGACGCCGCCTCCGATCTTCGCTTTTTTGAGAACCCGCTGGTGCTGGATGCGCCGCACGTTCGCTTTTATGCCGGCTTTCCGCTTCGCACTCCTGATGGTCACGCGATCGGCGCGCTCTGCGTGATGGACAACGGACGGCGCACTCTTTCGCCAAAGCAGATTTCCGCGCTTGCCGATCTCGCGAGCATTACCATCGATGCGCTTGAGCTCCGCGAGCTTGCCGCCTGCGACAGCCTCACGGGTGGCCTCACGAGGAAGGCCTTTGCAACTGTTGCATCGTCTGAGGTCGATCGGACCCGTCGTTGCGGACATGATCTCTCCTGCGTCGTCCTTGATGTCGACCACTTCAAGAACATCAACGACAGCTATGGTCATGCGGCTGGTGATCACGCACTTCGCATGATCGCAGCCATGTGCCGCGAGGAGATGCGCGCTCACGACACGCTATGCCGCTATGGCGGTGAGGAGTTCGTCATTCTGCTGCCGGAGACGGACGAGACTGGCGCCTTCCTGGTGGCGGAGCGCATCCGCTCTGCTGTCTGCGCCTGTGACATGCGCTACGGCAGTTGCTCGCTGCGCGTGACTTTGAGCGGTGGCGTCGCATGCTGGATGCCGCCGGAAATCGACATCGAGCCCACCTTCGTGCGTGCGGACGCTGCGCTGTACCGGGCCAAGGTCGGTGGTCGTAACATGGTCGCCCGCGCGAGCGACCTGCCTAAGGGCGAGCTTGCACGCTTCAGGGCTGCCTGAGCACAAGCGCCGATCGCTTCAGCGAGGCCACCCGCGTGCGTGCCTAGAGGCTCGCATTCATGCGCCGGATGCGATTGGCCAACTGGCGCATCACATAGAGCGAGAAAAGTGGGTTGTCGCGCACGAGCTCGACGAAGGTCGCCTTGTCGATCACCGCCACTTCTGTCGGCTCGACCGCGATGGCGGCTGCGCTGCGCGGCGCACTCTCGATCAGCGCCATCTCGCCGAAAATGCCGTGCATGCCCACGTTCTCCAGCACGGTGCCGTAGGTCACGATATTTACTTTGCCCTCGACGACGAGAAACATCTGTTCGCCGCTGTCTTCTTCGAGAAAGATTTTCTCGCCCGCCGCGTAGCGCTTGAGTGGGATCGAGAACCGCTCCAGAAAACCGAAATCGAAGGGAAGGCTTGTCATTGCGAATTCTCACCTGTGTTGGGGGAACGCCGCAGGATGGAAGGCAGTTAACAGCCTCCGGAATATAGCGCGCCCGCTACTCGGGCGCGAGTACGGACGGCGTGGTGAGCGGGCGCTCCGGGATGGGGTGGCTCATCTTGTCAAGCCCAAACCGATCGGTGGGCGTCAATTCCCTATCTTTCTAGGGTCCTCGAACCGGCGTATAAGCCGCCGAATTGCTTCAAGCATCAGGGAAGTCGGAGAGGCGTTGACCGTGGCACGAGCAAAGGGCGCCGAGCCCGTGGCCGACCAAGGCCTCGCCCCCCACTCAAGCCGGCATTTCTGGACCCTCGTCGTAGGATCGATCGGCGTCGTCTACGGCGACATCGGTACGAGCCCGCTTTACGCATTCCGCGAAGCTGTCCACGCCGCGAGCGCCGGAGGGACGGTCGGCCGGGGCGCCATTCTGGGCGTCCTGTCGCTGATCTTTTGGGCGCTGATGCTCATCGTGACGTTGAAATACGTCGTCTTGCTGCTGCGCGCCGACAACAAGGGCGAAGGCGGCATGTTCGCCCTCATGGCTCTCGGCCAATCGGTAGCCAAGCGAAGCTCGCCTCTGATCATGGCGCTTGGCGTCGCCGGCGCCTCTTTCTTCTACGGTGACGCCGTCATCACGCCGGCCATCTCGGTCCTGTCGGCTGTGGAAGGCCTGAAGCTCGTCTCCCCCGCCTTCGGCTCACTCGTCGTGCCGCTATCGCTGGTCGTGCTGATCGTTTTGTTCGCGGTTCAGTCGCATGGCACCGCCAGGGTGGCCACCTTCTTCGGACCGCTCACCATCGTCTGGTTTCTGGCATTGGCCGTCGGGGGGCTGCTGCACATTTTCGATAGCCCCGTCGTCCTTTTGGCCCTCAATCCCTGGTACGGCGTCAGCTTCCTTCTGAGCCACGGTCTGCTCGGCCTCACCGTACTGGGGCTCGTCTTCCTGGCCGTCACCGGCGCCGAGGCGCTTTACGCCGACCTTGGCCATTTCGGCCGCAAGCCGATCCAGGCCGCTTGGTTCGGCTTCGTTCTGCCCTCCCTGATGCTGAACTACCTCGGACAGGGTGCGCTTGTGCTGCGCGATCCTGGGGCGCTGGAGAACCCCTTCTATCGGCTCTACCCCGATTGGGCTCTGGTGCCGATGGTGATCCTAGCTACATCGGCGACCGTCATCGCCAGCCAGGCCGTGATCACGGGCGCATTCTCGCTGGCTCGCCAAGCGATCCAGCTTGGTCTGCTGCCGCGCTTCGCCATCAAGCACACGTCTGAAAGCATGGCGGGTCAGATCTATCTGCCGCGCGTAAACTATCTACTGCTGGGAGGCGTCGTCGTCGCCGTGCTGCTGTTCCGCAGCTCCACCAATCTCGCGTCCGCCTACGGCATCTCCGTCACCGCCGCCATGGTCATCGATACCATCATGGCGTTCTTCGTCATCTGGAAGTACTGGCGTTGGCCGGTGTGGAGAGCTGCGGTTGTCACGGTCCCCCTTCTTCTCATCGAGCAGACCTTCTTCGCCGCCAACATCCTGAAGCTGTTCGACGGTGCTTGGGTGCCGTTGGTCATCGCCGCCGTCTTGAGCCTGATCATGTTCACCTGGGTGCGTGGCTATAGCATCCTCACCAAGATCACGCGCCGCAGCGAAGCCGATCTCGATTGGCTGGTGCGCAAGCTAGAAGCCAAGCCACCGGTGCGCGTGCCGGGAACGGCCGTGTTCCTGACATCGGATGTCAATGCGGCGCCCACGTCGTTGATGCACAACCTGAAGCACAATCGCGTCCTGCATGAGCGCAACATCGTGCTGTCCATCCGCACGGAGGAGACGCCGCGCGTCCCGCGGCACGAGCGCGTCGAGATCGATCGTTCCAACGAGACTTTCGTCAAGGTCGTGGCCATGTACGGCTTCATGGAAACGCCGAGTGTGCCGAAGATCCTCGAAAGCTGTCGTCGCAAGGATCTCAACGTCGATATCGCCGCGACATCCTTCTTCTTGTCACGCCGCTCCTTGAGGTCGACGACGAAATCCGAGATGCCGCGATGGCAGGAGCAGCTTTTCATCTGGCTCGCGCGAACGGCCGAGGACGCGACCACCTACTTCAAGATCCCGACAGATCGCGTGGTCGAGGTCGGAACCCAGGTGGCGATCTAAGCTTCCTGACTGATTGCTCTATTGCGCCTGCGGCACGGGCGTCTTGGCCTCGGCGGCCGGCTTCTTCTTGGCGTCTTTCGCCTTGGCCGCCTTTGGATCGACCTTCTTGGGTTCGGCTTTCACGGCAGGTGCCGTCTCGGAGGACCAGCCGTCCACGGTGGCACCATCCGTGATATTCGAGCTCGATGCGCGGACACGCTGCTCGACCGGCGTCTTCTGGCGCTCGGCGCGCGGCAGCACCTCCGGATTGGGATTGGTCATCTCCATGATGCCGCGCAGAATGCCTGGCGTCAGCATCGACAGCGGGTTGACGATGACCTGAGGACGCGCCATCGGCCCCTGGATGGCATAGGTGATCCCGAAAACGCCCTGGCAGTCGAGGCCCGAGACGATTGGTCCGACGAGGGGAATATTGCAGAGCGCGCTGTTGAGGCCCTGAAGCGGCACGTAGGTGCCACCGAGGTTGAGGCGTTGCGACGTGTAATCGACCTTGCCGCGGATCGAGGCTCCGAGCACCTGGCCGCGCACATAGGAATCTTCGAGAACGAACTGGCCGTGGCCGACGGAGAACGGCACCTTCATGCGCTCGAAGTCGAATACCTCGCGCTCCACACGCCGCTCACCCACCGGTGCAGTATCGATGGCGGGGCCGGATTTTTCGGCACTCGAGTAGACCTCCGCCACGATCGGGTCCCCGAGAACCCGGAAATTCTCGACCCACAGCACGCCGCTTTTCTCAGCGGCGCCCCTGCCTTCTAGGTCAACCTCGAGGCGCGCCTTTCCGCCCTGCATGTTGGGATAGAAGCCGCTGAACTTGAACGCCTGGCCTGCGTCTCCGGATTCGGCCACGATCTTGCGTCCGTCCTTGTCCTTCTTGAGCACGACAGAGAGCGGCTTGCCGCCGTCGAGCGTGCCCTGGACCTCCATCGAGACGAGCTGCTCCTTGCGTTCGGAGTATTTGAGCTTGTAGCCGCGCATCGACACGTCGGAATGCCCGAGCACCGTGTCGATGTTGGCCGTGAGATCGACGCCGTCTGCCGGACGCAGGGGCTTCACATCCAGGTCCGACGTGCGCCCGAGAGACATCAGCGACCGGAGCTGGTCCTTGGCATCGAACGTCGAACCCTTGGCCGCGATGGTCCAGATCTTGTCCTTGCTGAGCTTGCCCGAAACGTCGAGACGCGAGACCACGTTGAGCGAGAAGCTTGGGAAGGTGAACTCGCGCACTTCGTTTTCGGCATCGAGGATCATAGCACCCTCGATCGCGACGTTTTCGCCGACGAGCTTGAAGTTGTTGAGCTGCACGTTGTCGGGAGTAGGAGCCGAGACGTCGAACTCGAGCGACGCAGCGCGCCCCGCGGCCTTTCGCCAGGCCAGCTCCTTGAACGCGAGCTCGGCGTTTGTGAGATCGGCGCGCGCGTGGATGAGATGGTCTCCCGTGGGGCCTGGCGCGACCGTGATCTCGATCGGCATCTCTCCCTGGATGAGGTGATTGACGTCGAGCTTGAGCTGCGTCCGGTCCGCGTTGTCGAGAACGGCCGTGATGCGCAATGGCGGCTGCATGTTGGGCGGCGCATCGAAAATGCGTTGCAGCGCCAGCTTCGCCAGCACGCCGTTGACGATGAGATCGCCATTGGCGTTGACGGCGATCGGCGACACATCGAGGTCGATGGTGCCTCCGCTGAATTCGACGCGGCCACCAGGCGGCTTGCCGCGGATATCGGTTATGCGGGCCTTTGCCTCGGTCTTGGCCGCCGTGGTGCCGCCCTCGACGAGAGGCATGGTGATCTTGACCTGACCGTCGACTTTGCCGTCGACGCCGTCTTCGAACGGCAACGGCTCCGAGCCTAAGAGATTGAGCTTGGACTTGGCGAGCACCTCCGCCAGGGCTGCCAGCGAAGTCTGCGACCGGAACGCAAGCTCCGCGATCGGGTCGCTATTGTCCGGCGAGACGACGGTGAAGCGCACGTCCTTGAGGGGCACTTGCCGCGACGGCGAGGGTACAAGGGCCGCATCGGGTACGCTGACCTCGAGCATCGAGTTCTCGAGCCGGATCGTCGCGCGGGCCGCCTCGATCGGAAGGCCCTCCGGAAGCGGCACCATTTGCGCATCGCCGATCTCGGCTGCGAGCGAGATGCGGTCGCCCATTCTGGCCGCTTGGGCGGCACCGATCTCCTGCTCCAGGAACTTTCCGGACAGGAGCTTGAGAGATGCGGAGCGCACCGTCCCGCGTGTGAAGTGATCGCCGACCCAGCCCCGTGCCGCCGAGGCCGCCGCGCGAGGCCAAAGCGCCTTGAGCGTTGCCAGCGCCATGGGAGTTGTCTTGGCTTCGATGCGCGTGCTCGGCGTTCCGCCTGCGCTCCTGATCTCGCCGTTGGCAGAGAACTCGGACCCACCGGCCTTGAGGCTGAATTTCGCAAGTTCGACGATCCCGTCGTCCGGCACCACGCGCCCTGTCGCCGTGAGGCCTTCGAGCTTGATGCCGGCGACGCCGAACTCCTCTGCTGCAAACAGGCCGTCGAGTCCATTCACGCCGAAATGCCAAGCCTCGGGGCCCGAACCCGAGGCTTCGCGCGTCACCGCGCCTTCGAGCGTCATGTGGCTGTTGCCCCAGGTGATCGTCGAGGAAGCGAGATCGAGCCGCTGCGTCCCGGCGTCGTAGCCGAGCTTGAAACGCGCGCTGTCGATCACGACGGGCGCACTGCCGAGGGACGGTAAGGTGATCTTGCCGTGGCCGGCATCGATACTGAGATCGGCGCTCTTGAAATCGCCGTCGTTACGGAGATTGAGGGTCAGGTCGCCGGCGACCGGCATATCCAGCATTTCAAGCAGGGCCAGATGCGGTGAAGTCTGGGCGAGCGTGCTCGGGACGAGATCGCGGACTGCGGCGGAGACTTTGAGCGTGTCGGGCTCTGGCTCGTCCGTGCGGAAGGAGACCATCCATTTGCCGCGAGAGGACTCGATCGACGCCGCGCCGGAGAGGGTGTTGGCTTCCAGGCCAACAGCACCTTCGGCGACGCTGAGCTCGCTCCGTGTCCCGTCATAGTCGAGAACGACCGTCGCGTTCCGGACGCCGATCTCCCTGAGGTGCGAGTTGGCAAGGCCGCCGTGACGCGCATAGGCGGAGATCTCTGCGATGGCGCGACCGAGGTCGACACGATGGAACGACGGCGGCAGGTTCGGATCGCTGGTCTTGGCGATAGCAGTCGTGCCTGGTTCGGACGGTGCCGGCGACGCGGGCCCGGTAGGAGGCAGAGCAGAATCTCTCGATAGGGCGATCTGCGAGAAGCTCATCGCGAGACCGGACTCTGCCGAATAGAACAACGATAGTCTGGGCTCGATGAAGAACACGCGCTGCGGCGAGACGTGCATCCACAGCAAGGAGCCCGGATCGAGATCGACCGCCGCAAGCGGAGCTGATGCGACGAGGTCGCCGTCCGGCTCCGTGATGCGCAGATTGGTAAGGCGGAGCTCGACGCTCCAGTTGTCGCCGAGCGTGAGGATCGCGTCGTCGATGTGGGCTCTGAACTCTCCCAGCTCGGCGCTGATCCCTTGCTCGATCCGCTCGCTGAAAACCTTGAGCGACACGGGGCCGTGCAGAAGCCGGACATAGCAGATGATCGCGGCGAGGATCGACAGCAGCAAAAGCGGGGCCAACGCCAGAAGCGCGTAATTGCACGTCCGCGCCACCGGCCCTGGCGAGACGGGCTTGGGCTCGACGCGGTACATGGGCGCGCGATGGCCTGCACCCGGCGGCGCTGTCTTTGAGGTCCGCGGCCTGCCGGTCCTGTGTGTCGTCATCTCCGTCCGCATCATTTGTCGACCGGTCGTCCCGGGCAACTACCCCACGGCCCGATCGGCAGGTCGCAACAACGGTCCTGGCCGTGTCAGCAACCCGTCATCGACAAGGTCCCTGCCGCTTGATTCCGGAGTGCGAAAATGCGTCCCGCCGTCGTGGCTCGAGACACCCGCTTGAACCCGGCGCCTGCCGCTCCTATCAATCCGACCTCGGATCTAGTCGGCTTTGCAACCGACCGGGATAAAAAGGTCAGACTCTTCCAACATTTGAGTGCGATTGATCTGACGCCTCGCCCCCGCCCCTGACAGGGGATGTGCCGTACCAAAAGCGACAAAAGAAAGGCATGAGACATGGTAGAAAACGGCGATGCCGCCCCCGATTTCGAGCTGCCCGCGGATGACGGGAGCATGGTGCGTCTATCGGCCCTCAAGGGTCGTCCCGTCGTGCTCTATTTTTACCCCAAGGACGATACGCCCGGGTGCACGCTCGAAGCGCAGGACTTCTCGGAGCTGAAATCCGGCTTTGCGGCCGAGGGCGCCGAGGTCATCGGCATTTCGCCTGACAGCGTGAAGAGCCACGACAAGTTCAAGTGCAAGTACGGTCTCGCCCTCCGGCTCGTGTCCGATGAGGACAAGCAGGCGGCGAACGCCTACGGGGTATGGGGCGAGAAATCCATGTTCGGGAAAAAGTACATGGGCGTCGAGCGCTCGACCTTCCTCATCGGGAGGTCCGGTCGCATCGCTCGGAGCTGGCGCAAGGTCAGCGTCGCTGGCCACGCCGAGGAGGTGCTAGCGGCCGTGAAGGCCTTGTCGGATTAACGAAATCTAGAATTGTTCCATTGCGCAGCGTTGAGCAAAACTGCGCAATCATCAGGCTCTTGCCTGTGGAATAATCCAGATATTGCATGGATTGACGTCCATCCGTCATGCAAACCTGGATGACGCTTTCCGGGAAACATGTTACGCGTCAAAACACCGGAGGGACGCCCACTGGTCGAATGACCGGGCGTGGGTGAATTTCATAAAATAGACGTAAGACGGGACGATCCATTCGCGCATGGAATGTGCGCAACAGCGGAGATCGAGGGATGCTGCCTCAATTCCGGAAGCCGGAAGGCGACGGTTCGAAAACACAGACTGGTGGCACGCAAGCGCCGCCGTCATTGAACGCCTCCCCGCTAGGCGTGCGCCAGACGGCACAACCCTTCCGCTCTGGCAGCCCGGGTACCACATCGGTCATCGGTCCCGATCTCATCGTTCACGGCAACCTGATGTCGAAGGGCGAGGTTCAGATCGAGGGTGAGGTCCAGGGGGACATTCACGGCACGCACGTCGTAGTGGGTGAGAAGGCCCGCATTACCGGCGGCATCATCGCCGAAGAGTGCATCATTCGCGGCCACGTGCTCGGCACCGTTCGCGGCCGCCGGGTTCTGCTGCAGACGACCAGCCACGTCGAAGGCGACATCTATCATCAGACCGTTGCGATTGAGCAGGGCGCCTTTTTCGAGGGCAAATCCCGCCGCACGGACGATCCGATTGCGGGGATTTCGCGTCCCGACCGCCGCCCCGAGCCCATGACGGCCTCTGTGCCTCCGCCCATGGCCTCTGCCGAGAGCGAAACGCCTCCGCCGCTACAATTGCCTTGAAGCCTGGCTTCTACGGTCTGAGCAGACGCAAATATCGATAATGAAAAAACCGCCGACGGTACATCGGCGGTTTTCTTTTGCTCGGGCCACAGGCCTCGGCTCACATACTTGTTTCGTCAAGATCGAATTCGGCACCCGCTGATCCATTGTCGCCGGTGCCGATAACCCGTTCGATCTCGAAGCAGAGATCCCCGTGCACTTTCTGCACGGCGCGGATCAGTTTGTTACGTCGATCCCATGTCAGGCGGTGCGCCTTTTCTTCCGCGGTATCGAGCTCGATCATGCGCTGCGCATTGGTTTCGATTTGCTCGAGCAGCTGCTTGCAGCGATCAGACGTGATGAACGCATAGAGCTGCGCTGTCTTTTCCTCGCGCTGGTCGTTGCTCGCGCGAAGCTCGTGCGTCTCGATGATATGACGGCGCAGGATCTCGGCCAGTGCGATGATGCGCTGCGGATGGGCGATGATGATGCCGTCCTGCACGTGAAGCTGCTGCGCGCCGGCCGGCAGCTTGTTGATCGACAGCACCGCGTGCTCGGCACGCTCCTGCAGCTGGTCGGCCTTGAGCTTGACGACGAAATCGTTCTTCCAGGCGTTGCGCACTTTGGAGTCGTAGATGATCTTGCCGCACACCTGACCGTTGCGCACGACCTCGTGGATGACGTCCGCTCCTTGCGTGCCCTTGAGCACGCGCCGGATGCGGTCGCCTTCGAAAGCGCTCCTAAGTTGCTCGAAGAGATCCGCTTCGGGGCCTTCGCCGATGTCCTGGGCGGTCTTGTTCTCGAGCTGCTTCTGCAGAAGTTGCAGTTTCTCCTGCAGCTTCTGCTTTTCCTCGAAAGCCTTGATCTGCTCAGCCTGTACCGCGCGCGTGACTTCCCCGGCCAAAGCCTCCCGCTGTTGCTGCAACTGCGTGTCGGCCGCGGCCCGTGCCGCGTCGGCAGCAGTCCGTGCCGCATCTGCCGCGGTGCGTGCATCGTCGGCTGCCTTGATCCGGGCCTCCACGAGCGCTTCCGCGGCCTTGCGCCCTTCGTCCCGGGCTCGCGCCTCGGCGTCGGCCTTCTCGCGCGCAAATTCGCTCTTGAGGCGGGCGAGCATCTCTGCATGCTGCTCACGCTCTTTCGCCGCGATCCGGCTACGGATTTCCGAGAACTTCTCGTGCGGGATCGGTTGATCGCACCAGGGGCAGCTTTCGTGGCCGGCGTGGGGCTCGGACCCTGCGAGGTGAAGGGCATGCGCTTGAGTGACGGCCATACTGCAACTCCATAGATGCGGCGAACCGGCTAAGTTTAATGATGATTCGGCCTCACGTGTTCCATTTTTGTTCGATCATGAAATGAAACATGAACATCTGTGGATAACCTGTGAGGAAAAGTACATATGCAAATGAAAATGAATAAGAAAACAAGCGCGATTAAAAAATAGGCAACTGTGAATTTCGCCCAAGCGGGAGGGTGAATGTCAGTGGACGTCGAAACTGTCGTGGTCGGAGCCGGCGTCGTGGGCCTCGCCATCGCACGCGCCTTGAGCCGGAGCGGCCAGGAGGTGCTCGTGCTCGAGCGCCACGATCGTATCGGCAGCGAGACCAGCTCCAGGTCGAGCGAGGTCATCCATGCCGGTCTCTATTACCCGCCCGGAAGTATGAAGGCTGAGCTTTGCGTTCGCGGCCGCGCCATGCTGTACGATTTTGCGCGCGAGAACGGCGTCCCGGTGCAGCGTTACGGCAAGCTGCTTGTCGCCACCCGCGACGACGAAATGCCGGCCCTCGAGGCCATCGCCAAGCGGGCGGCTGAGAACGGCGTGACCGACCTCGTGCTCCTCGACGCGGCGGCATCGCGGGCGATGGAGCCTGAGCTCTCGTGCATAGCGGCTTACTTGTCTCCTTCCACAGGTGTCATCGACAGCAGCGCGTTGATGCTGGCACTCGAGGGCCACGTTCGCGCCAATGGCGGCGACGTGGTGCTCAATACGTCCGTTACGGGAGTATCGCGAAACGGTGCTGGCGACTTCGCTCTCGCCATCGCGGGAGAGGACGGGGCCTCTTCACTGATTGCGCGCAATCTGGTCCTGGCCGCAGGGCACGGCGGCACGGCGCTGGGCCGTATGCTTCAAGGCGCGCCCAATTACGGCGCACCGACGACGTATCTCGCCAAGGGCCACTATTTCGCGTTGTCCGGCCGCGCGCCGTTCAAGCATCTCGTCTATCCTATGCCCCACGGCGGCGGGCTAGGCGTGCATTTGACGCTCGATGTCGCCGGCCAGGCGAAGTTCGGCCCCGACATCGAATGGTGCGCTGAAGGCAGCGATCCCGGTTACGCCTTCGACGATGGTAACGGCGCACGCCTCGCGTACTTCGAGCACGAGATCCGCCGCTACTGGCCGGGACTGCCCGAGAATGCGCTTGCTCCGGCCTATACGGGCATTCGCCCCAAGATCAATCGCGAGGGCGAGCCGCCCGCCGACTTCGCCATTCACGGCGAAGCGCAGCACGGCATCCCGCGTCTCGCTACGCTCTACGGCATCGAGAGCCCCGGCCTCACTTCGAGCTTGGCCATCGGCGACTATGTGGCGGCGCTGCTCAAGTGAACGCGCACGTTTGTCGTAAGAAAAAAAGGACGGCCACTGGGGCCGTCCTTTCGATAGCAGCAGCTTTTCCGACGCTTACTGCGGAGCAGGTGCGGGAGCCGGAGCAGGAGCTTCCGGAGCCGGAACGCTGATAGTCGGAATCGGCGCGCCTTCCTTGTACGCGAGGTAGGTGAGCCCACCGAAGATGATTGCGAAGACGATGGCCGTGACGAGCGCGTTCACGATGCGGCTCGAGAACGAGAGCACGTTGCCGATCAGATCGACGAAGAACACGACGCCTGCGCCGATGAGCACGAGCTCGAGCCAAGCGTATTCGGCCGGCAGGAAGTGCGGGGCCGTCGTGGGCACGTCGCCCTTCGAAAGAAACGCAAGGCCGCCGAAAATCACAGCAAAGACTACGGCAGTGACGAGCGCATTCACAAAGCGGTTAGAAAAAGAGAGAGCATTGCCGATAAGGCCGACCACGAACACCACGGCAGCGGCGATGAGCGTGGGCTCGAAGTACTGATATTCAGTGGGCAAGAACATTTTTAATCCCCCTAGTCTCCGCCATCGGTTTTTTGTGATGGCATGGCAGATTTATACCAGCGGTCTTGCTTTGTCATGACGGTTTCGCCGTCGTGCACGGAAGAGATCCGATCAGTGATGAATACGGATTGACGGCCATATTTGAGTGAGTCGCTGCCTAAGACGATGATGCGAGTAGAGATTTCGCCGCTATCGTTTGTCTTGAGGCGAGAGCCACCGCTCGAGGGCGCTGGAATAACGCGACATTGCAAAGCAAAAGATCCAGAACACCGCGCCTGCGAAAAAATAACCCGTCATTGCCGTTTGCGGCGAAAACCATTTCGCATCGGCCTGCACCGATTGCTCCACGATGCCGACGAGATCGAATAGGCCGATTATGAGAACAAGGCTCGTGTCCTTGAACAGAGAGATGAACGAATTGACCAATCCAGGAATAACGATTCGCAACGCTTGCGGGAGAATCACGAGGCCCGTCTTCTGCCAGTAGCCGAGTCCGAGCGCGTCAGCGGCTTCGTATTGTCCACGCGGTATCGCCTGCAGGCCACCGCGAATGACCTCGGCAAGATAAGCCGCCGAGAACAGGGCCACGCCGATCAGTGCACGCAGCAGTTTGTCGATCGTGACTTCCGCTGGCAGGAATAGCGGCAGCATGACTGACGACATGAACAGGACTGTGACAAGCGGCACACCGCGGACGAGCTCGATGTAGCCGACCGAGAACCACCGCACGATCGGCAATTCCGATCGGCGGCCAAGCGCGAGTAAGATGCCGAGCGGAAACGAGCCTGCGATTCCCGCGCTTGCCACGACGAGCGTGAGAAGAAGCCCACCCCACAGTTCCGTGCCGACGAAGGGCAGCCACAGCAAGCCGCCGCGCAGCAGCACCACCGCGACGACGGGAAACACGACGAGCATATAGATCGAGAGCCAAAGCTTACCCGGCACCCGCGGCATCATCAGCGGCACGAGACCTGCTAGCGCCAAGACGTAGGTGAGATCGACGCGCCAGCGCTCCGGCTCCGGATAGCGCCCATACATGAAGAGGCCCATCTTGTGCGTGATGAAGGGCCAGCACGCACCCGCGCCGGCTCCGCGGCACGCGCTGCCATCGGTTCCCGTGTACACGGCGCTGATGATGGCCCAATCGACGAACCAGATACTGATGCGAAGAGCGAGATAGGCCGCGATCAGCGTCAGCACGGTATTGAAGGGTGACGAGAACAGGTTCGCTCTCGACCACGAGATGGCGCGCCGTATCGCCGGTGCGTCAGTCAACCTCCTGATCTCGTCGAAGGTGGCGCGCATCGCTTATCTCTCCACCAGCGCCATGCGCGTGTTGAACCAGTTCATCGCCAGGGCTGTGAGCAGGCTCAGCGTGAGATAAACGCCCATGGTGATGAGGATCACCTCCACGGCCTGACCGGTAAGATTGAGCACGGTCCCCGCGAACACCGACACGAGATCCGGATATCCGATGGCCGTCGCCAGCGACGAGTTCTTGGTCAGGTTCAGATACTGATTGGTGAGCGGCGGGATGATGATGCGCATCGCCTGCGGCACGATCACGAGCCGCAGCATGTCGCGCCGATTAAGTCCGAGCGCCATCGCCGCTTCCGTCTGCCCGCGCGGGACGGCTGCGACGCCGCTGCGTACGATCTCGGCGATGAAGGCTGCTGTGTAGGTCGAAAGGCCGGCGAGCAGCGCCATGAACTCGGGCTCGATCGTCATCCCGCCTTCGAAATTGAATCGACCCAGCGTCGGATATTCGAACGTGAGCGGAAAGCCCGCGAGCGCGAACACGAGCAGCGGCAGGCCGATGACGAGCCCGGCGCTTGCGGCCAGGACCGGAAATGGCTGGCCCGTAGCCTCGCGCCGCTTTCGTGCCCAGCGTTCGAGGGCGATGGCCGCAGCCGATCCTACGACGAACGTCAGGGCGGCCCAGCCCGCGCCGGCGCCAAATACGAAGGCAGGCATATGCAGGCCGCGCACGTCGAAATAGCTGCCGAGCCCGATCGACCAGCTCTCCTGCGGCATCGGCAAAGCCCGCAGCACGCCGACGTACCAGACGAGGAGCTGAAGCAGCAGGGGAATGTTGCGGATGGTTTCGACGTAGGTAAGGGCGAGCCGCGACACGAGCCAATTGGACGACAGCCGTGCAAGCCCGATGACGAAGCCGAGCACTGTGGCGATGACGATGCCTATCGAGGCCACCAGGAGGGTATTGATCAGGCCAACCCAAAATGCGCGCGCGTACGTGCTTTTGCTCGAGTAGTCGATCAACGTCTGCGACACGTCGAAGCCCGACGTCCGGGTGAGGAAGCCGAAACCGGACGCGATGTTCTGCTTTCGGAGGTTCTCCGCGGTGTTGGTCACGATCTCGTATCCGAGAACGATGAGCGCGATGATGAGCAGGCTCTGAAAGACCGTTGCGCGCACCTTGGGATCGTAAAGATACGCCATCCAGGTGGCACGATCGCCAGGCAGAGGTGGAAGCTTCAAGCGCATGGAATGCCCCCTACCGGATCGGCGGCGCATACATGAGGCCGCCCTTGTCCCACAACGCGTTGCGCCCGCGCGGGATCTTGAGACGGGAGCCCATGCCGAGATTGCGCTCGAAGGCTTCTCCATAGTTGCCGACGGCCTTGATGATCGATACGGCCCAGTCGGCATCGAGACCGATGCCCTTGCCAAACGCGCCGTCCTGGCCGAGCAGCCGGCGCACCTCCGGATTGGGAGAATTGAGCATCTCGTCGACGTTGGCCTGCGTCACGCCGAGTTCCTCGGCATTCAGCATCGCAAACAGGGTCCAGCGCACGATGCCGGCCCAGGAGTCGTCGCCCTGGCGCACCGCCGGTCCGAGCGGTTCCTTCGAGATCAGCTCCGGCAGGATTTCGTGCGCGTCCGGATCGGGGAGGCGAAGCCGCTCCGAGATCACCTGTGATGAGTCCGTTGTGAAGGCGTCGCAGCGACCGGAATTATAGGCGGCCATCACTTCGACGAGCCGCTCGAACACCACCGGACGATAGGTCATGCCGTGTGTCGAGAAATAGTCCGCGACGTTGAGCTCGTTGGTCGTGCCAGTCTGCACGCAGATGCTGGCGCCATTGAGGTCCGCGACCGACTTCAATCCTTTCGACTTCGGCACCATGAATGCCTGTCCGTCGTAGTACATGACGCCCGTGAAGAAGAGCCCGAGCGACGTATCTCGGCTCATGGTCCACGTCGTGTTGCGCGAAAGGAGATCGACCTCGCCCGATTGCAGCGCCGTGAAGCGCTCTTTGGCGTTGAGGGGCGCATAGCGGACCTTGCTAGGATCCTTGAAGATCGCGGCTGCGACGGCGCGGCAGAAGTCGGCGTCGATGCCGGTCCATCGGCCCTTGTCATCCGGCGCGCTGAAGCCCGCGAGGCCGGTGTTCACGCCGCAGGCGAGCACGCCCCGCCGTTTCACTGTGTCGAGTGTAGGCGACCTCTGCGCATCTGCGGCTGTCGCCCCGATGGCGGCGACGAAGCAAGCGAGCAAGGAGCGCAGCAGAAGCGATTTCATCATCGGCGCTAGCGCTCCAGGATTTGCGACAGGAACGCGCGCGTGCGCTCGTGGCGTGGCGCCTCGAAGAATTGCTTCGGCGGCGCATCCTCGACGATCTCGCCGCGATCCATGAAAATGATGCGGTCGGCGACGGCCTTGGCAAATCCCATCTCGTGCGTGACCACGAGCATGGTCATGCCGCCCTTCGCCAGCTCCATCATCACGTCGAGCACCTCCTTCACCATTTCCGGGTCGAGCGCGGAGGTCGGCTCGTCGAACAGCATGATGCGCGGGTTCATGGACAACGCTCGCGCGATGGCGACGCGCTGCTGCTGGCCGCCGGAAAGCTGTCCGGGATATTTGTGGGCCTGCTCCTTGATGCGCACGCGCTCGAGGAGCTTGAAGGCCTGCGCTTCCGCTTCCGCCTTGGGCGTACGCCGAACCCATATGGGCGCGAGGCACAGGTTCTCGAGCACGGTCAGATGCGGGAACAGATTGAAGCTCTGAAACACCATTCCGGCTTCGGAACGGATTTTCTGCAGATGCCTGAGATCGCGCGTCAGCTCGGTGCCGTCGACGACGATGCGCCCTTTCTCGTGCGGCTCGAGACCGTTGATGCAGCGAATGAGCGTGGACTTGCCCGATCCCGATGGGCCGCAGATGACGATCTTCTCCTGCGGCCGGACTTCAAGATTGATGTTTTTAAGGACGTGGAAGTCGCCGTACCACTTGTCGACGCCTTGCATCGAGATCGCGGTCTTGCCGGGCTCGCCTTTGGGCGGAGGGGACGTCAGCATCAGGGGCGCGTTCCTCGGATTCGTCCTAGACTATGATCGCACCAGATCCTTTCATCTGGTGCGTGAATCATCGTCTAATTCCAAGAGGAGTATGCCCGAACGCGCGGCCTTCCCTCAATCTTTTCAGAGGCTACGGGCAAGAAATAGGAGATCGCGGCCCTCGATGCTCGTATGCCCCGCTTCTCTGAAGCCGATTGCCTCGTAGAAGCGCACATTGCGCATGCCGCGAGCTGTGACAACGTGCACGCCCGGTGCGCCGGCTCCACGAGCCGCCTGGCAGAACGTATCGACGAGACGCGCGCCGAGCCCCTGGCTGCGCCATGCGGGTGTAATGTTGATATGGAGCTGCGCCGGATATTGGCTTGTCAGCGCGCGGAACGAGGTGAAGTGAGCAACGTCGCGGAACAGCTCGAGCCGTGCCGGGTCTTCGACGCTGCCGATCACGTAGCCGCGCACGGTCCTGCCCGGTGAGAGCGCCAGAAATGCGTATTGCGGAAAGTGTGTGAGATAGCGCCCGAGCCAACGCTCGCGGAATGCGAGACGTGCTTCGTCGCTGGCGAAAGTCTTGGTCGCGCTCGCTTCGAAGAAGATGCCATCTATGGCCGGGAGCAGATCCGCGCGTCCGGTGAGCTGATCCCACCGGACGATGTCTATCCCAATCGTGGTCTCGTCGGGCACGTGTCTCTGGTTACTCCGCGGCGCTGCACCGGGTATCCGGCGAGGCGGTGGACAGGGCCGCCATTGCTGCCGACCAATAGCGCGCCTCGGCCTCGGCTTCGAGCCGAAGTTTGTGGAACGAGTCGATCCATTCCCACACCAGCATGGGATTCGTCTCGGCAAGCGCGGCGAGATCGTCCGGAGACTTGCTCAGGACCGTGCTTGCAAGCCGCCGAAGCTGAATCTCGTCGATCTGGGTCAAAGGCGAATCTAGATCGTCTTCGGGGCCGAAATCGCACGGCTGCGGCGGCGGGGTGAGGGCGAGTCGATGGTGCTGCATCGTCGGTGCCTCCTGACACACGACGAACGTAATCCTCGCCCCGATGAAAAATTGGGCAGCGCCTCTATTTGTCCACAGGAAACCAATGCTGCAATGCGAAATATGCTTGACATCGGTTTGTGCGATGCAGTTGCGGAGAGCCTTTGAATCACTCTCTAGACCGCATCGCACAAAGACAATCGCGAAGCTGAAAAGCTACTCGTTGAGCGCCTTCACGGGACGTGTCGTCCGCCTCAAGAAGGCGGGGACGTTGTCGGCAAAACCCCCAGCCGGCGCTGAAGTTGCGTTATCGGCTCGCGGCTTCGCCGCTCTTGCCGGACGCGAAGGCGCGGCCTGTGCCCGAGGCTCGCCGCGCGGCTTTTCAGGAGCCTCGCTCTTACCGTTCCTTTGCGGTGCGTCATCGCGGGGTTGGTCAGCGCGAGATTCTTGGTGGCGGCTGGGGCGCCTTTCGGACCGATCGCGGTCGCGCGGAGGCCGAGCTTCTTGTTGCGGGGCCCGCTCGCTGCGAGGCGCCGAAGCCGAGGCCCCTTCCGCTTCCACGTGCTTGCGCTCCGGGCGACCGGCCTGAGGACGGTCCTTCTGGCGCCCGCCCTCCGCCGAAACGGCATGACCGCGTTCGCCTCCACGGCGCTCGGGACGACCGCCATCGCGGCGCCCGCTATCACGCGAGGCTCCGCGCCCACCGGCTCGTCCGCCGCGACCGCGGCGGCGCTTGCCGGCATCGGCAAGATCGTCCTCGGTCGGAGCGTCGCCCAGCCAGACGCCGGGCTCACCGAGCATCTTCTCGATATCCTTGAAGGATTTGAGGTCGTCGGGCGTGACGATCGAATAAGCGGTGCCTTCGCGGCCGGCGCGGCCCGTGCGGCCGATGCGGTGCACATAATCATCCGGCTGCCACGGCAGGTCGAAATTGAAGACGTGCGAGACTTCCGGGATGTCGAGGCCGCGTGCCGCGACGTCACTTGCCGCCAGCAGCGTGATTTCGCCCGAGCGGAACTTGTCGAGCGTCTCCATGCGGCTCTTCTGGTCCATGTCGCCATGGAGCGCGCCGGCATTGAAGCCATGCTTCAGCAAGGATTTGAGCAGGATGGCGACATCGCGCTTGCGGTTGCAGAACACGATGGCGTTCTTGACGTCCTCGCCGCGGATGAGGTCGCGCAGCATTTCGCGCTTCACCCAGTCCTCGCTGTCGGGGCAGTAGCGGAACTTCTGCGTTATGGTCTTGGCCGTCGTGGCCGGGCGGGCCACCTCGATCCGTTCCGGATCGCGCAGGAACTGGTCCACGAGCCGCGTGATCTCGGGCGGCATGGTGGCCGAGAAGAACAGCGTCTGGCGCCGGGGCGGCAGGAGCTTGCAGATCTTCTCGATGTCGGGAATGAAGCCCATGTCCAGCATGCGGTCGGCTTCGTCGATGACGAGAATCTCGACGCCCATCAGCATCAGTCGTCCGCGCTGGAAGTGATCCAGCATTCGGCCCGGAGTGGCAATCAGAACGTCGACGCCGCGGTCGAGCTTCTTGACCTGTTCGTCCATCGATACGCCGCCGATGAGCAGCGCTACGTTGAGCTTGTGATTGACGCCATACTTCTCGAAGCTCTGGGCCACCTGGGCCGCAAGCTCGCGCGTCGGCGCCAGGATGAGAGAGCGCGGCATCCGCGCTCTGGCTCGGCCGGTTTCAAGCCGGGTGATCATGGGCAGAACGAACGAGGCGGTCTTGCCCGTACCGGTCTGCGCTATGCCGAGAACATCGCGCCCTGAGACTGCAACCGGAATTGCGCTGGCCTGAATGGGCGTTGGTATCGAGTAGCCGGCAGCGGTGATAGCCGCCTGCACTTTCGGGCTGAGCCCAAGCTCAGCAAAGGTCTTCGTGTCCAAAAAACGTAATCTCCATCTGCGATCCCACAGTTCCACGCGCACATGCCGGGCAAAGGCCTCTAAAGGCCTCCGGGGCAGCGCAGAACGACAGAGCGCAGGGGGAATGTCGGTGCCAAAAGGCAAAAAAAACAGATCAGCGGCTTGAAAAGGGATCAATCAGATCGTGAACCCCTGCGCTCGAGCCAAGGCTTAGCTGGCATAGAGTGGTGCAAAAATCAAGGAAATGCAGGGATTTCGCTGCGGATGAATAGTCGCATCGCGCATACAACGCGGTAATGCGGGCCGTCTGGTGCCGGACGGCCACGCATTTTCTCTTCCATGCCCGCTCCGGTCCGCCATCAGGACTCGTGCTGGGTCTCGATTTCGAGTGCGCGAGAGCCAAGACCGGACCAATCGACCCGGAGCGTCGCGAACATGACTGCCGTGAGCGCCGCGAAGCCCAGAAGAGCACCGGCAAGAAGGGCATAGTCCTCGAGCGTCAGGATCAGGTACAGCAGCCCGTAAAGCACGCCGAACAGCACGAGCATTAAAAGCCCGCTCCGGCGGCTTTCAAGCACCTTGCCCACATAGAGCGACAGCATTCCGCCGGTAGCCGCCGAGGCGACGACATAGGCGATCGTGAAGCCCGTATGCTCGGACAACGACAGCAGCAGCACATAGAAAAACACCATGGCCAGGCCCACGAACAGGTACTGCACGGCGTGAACGCGCTTCGTCGACAAGAGCTCGAGCACGAACACGCCCATGAAGCCGACGGCCAGGAACAGGATGCCGTATTTCACCGCCCGGGAGACGTAATCGTAGAAGTCGACCGGCTGGTAGAACGTGACGCCGAATTGATACTGGCTGAAGCGGTCGAGCCCCCCGTCGCCTCCGAGCATCCAGGCGTGCGGCACGCTGCGGGCGAGATGCGGCACCCGCCAGGAAGCCGAGAAACCATTGTCTGAGACGCTACGCTCGGCCGGCAGGAAGGAGCCAGTGAAGCTCGGGTGCGGCCAGTCGGAGGTGAGCGCAACCTTCGTTTCGCGCGCGGCGGGAGCAAACGTCAGCACCTTCGAGCCGGTGAATACGAGATCCGCACGGAAGGTGAAGGGTTTGAGCGGCGCGTCTCCCGTGACCACGGAGGCCGCATCGCCGAGCTTGGCATGGATACCGTTGGTGTAGACGCCTGGCACGCCTACGCTAGGCGCGAACGGCAGGGTCTCCGATCCGTTCAGTTGCACCGTGGCGGCCTCCTTGAGACCGGCTACGTCGCTGATGGCTAGGATCAGCACCGCGTCGCGCCAGCGGATCGACACGGCGTTCGGATCGACGTCCGCCATGTTCGGGGCCTGGAAGCTCCCTTCGAGTGTCAGATTGGCCGTGAACACGTTGATGTCGAAGATCGAGCGGTGCAGCACCTTCGAGGCTGCCTTGCCGTTGATCGAGAGATCTTCCGGCAGAAAGATCGCCCGCCGCTCCTGCATCTGCTCGATGCGCTTATCGCCCTCGCGCGTTTCAACCCGCACCATGTAGGGGACGGCGATGAAGGGGCCCGAGATTTGCTGCGCTCCGCCCCAGGTGCGAGCCACGTCTGACTGGACCGAGTTTGCGCGGCCTTCGCGCTCTGACACCAGCGCGATCACGATCAAAAGCGGGATGAGCAGCAGAAGAATGAGGAAGCAGATCAGAAAGAACTTGAACCCTGGGCTACGCGCTACGCGCCTTACCGATGTGCCGATTTCAGTCATGGATCTGCTGGGTCCCTGGAGCTTATGCCGGTGCCAGTTATCGTCGGCATACGAACGGCTTTCTCATGGCGGGACAAGGTGAGGGGGCAGAGACTTTCAGCAAGATGCGGCAGGCAGGGGTTGCGCCGGTTGCCGCCCGATATCGATTGTTGCCGTTCTGCGTAACGGCCTCGGCCGTTTCGTGTTATAATCCCTAGAGACACGCGGGCTTGAGCCGGGGGCGGCGGAGCATGACACGACGCACAGTTAGAATCGCATGGGTTCTCATAGGCCTATGTTTGTTGGTCGGCACGATTGCGAGCCTGATGGTTTATGTCGGCCCGCCAGACCAGCCCTGGCATCGCGCACTGCAGGAGCTATCGACCCTGGTCGATGTGGCAGCCCTGCTGTTCTGGATCGCAATCTTCGCAATCTACTGGTCGAGAAAGCAGCGCCGCGGGGAGTGAGCCTCGAGCGCTTCAGCACTCGTTCGGGGGCTCGCCCCCCTTGAAGAGAGTTTCCATCCACTCTGCCGCGAGAGCTGCGCTGTCGTGTGCCGCCATGATGTGCCCGACGCCGTCCATGACGTGGAGCTTGAGCTTGGATCCGCCGGCGCACACTTCCTTCGCATAGCCCTGCGTAATTTCGGCATGCACGGTATCGTCGTTCGTGCCCTGCGCCAGAAACACTGGCATCCCCTTCGGCAGCGCGCCTGCCGTGTTCTCGGCCATGATACCCACGATGTAAGGGTCCTTGAGCGGATCGGATTTGAAGTAGTCCATTCCGAGCGCCTCCTCCTCGGCATCGATCTTTGCAAGATCATCGGCCGACTGCAGGCAGTTCGACCCGAGCGCCGCGAACGTCGCCACCTTTTCTTCGGTCAGGTATTTGGAAAGCGGGAAGTCGAAGAGGCGCGACCAGGCGGTATAGAGCAGCGCGGATAACAGCCGTCCGCTGAACGGCTCCGTGTCCAGGGTGAGAACGTCGAACGGCCGCGAGACGGGCGCAGCGGCCGCAACGCCTGCAAGCTTGAGTTCCGGCGCATAGGCGTGCGCGCGCATGCCGGTAAAGAGCGCGGCATGCCCGCCCTGCGAGTGCCCCCAGACGATGAAGCGATCACCGGCGCGGGCCGCCTCGATGCTCCGTGCCGCGCGGACGGAATCGAGCATGGCATGCGCTGCAGTCTCTCCGATGAGATAGGGGTGATTGCCGGGTGAGCCGAGGCCGGGATAGTCGGTAGCGACGACGACGTACCCCTTGCTCGCAAAGAGATCGACGCCCTGAATGGTTTGAACGACCCCGGGCTTGAGTGTCGGCGCGCACGGTGTGACGACTCCGGTCGTCCCATGGGCCCAGGCCACGATCGGGCGTGATGCCTCGGTTGCGCTGGCGGCTGGAAAGAGCACCGCTCCTGTAACGGCAATCGGCTCATCCTTGAATCCGGTGGAGCGGTAGACGATCCGGTAGGCCTTGTATCCCGCCGGTACACCATCTTCGATTGGCGACATCCGAAACACGGTGCCGGGCTTTGCGATGGCGAGATCGGCGCGCGGGACATCCTCGAAGGCGCAGGCGCTTCCGTTGCCGATCGCGAGGCCCATCGCGACGACGAGCGTACAAAAAAGGCCGTGGCCTCCGCGCTGCATCGGCCCGAACTCCAGTGCCATCGAAGCATCCCCAAACTGGGCGAAAGAAAATCTCCTCGCACTCTGCAGCGCTTTTGCTCTGATTCGCCATAGTCGGAGTTCGGGCACTCGCCGGGCGACTGAGTTCAGGCCACGCCGAGATCGGGCTTGGTCATCTGCAAGCGGTGGGAAACGCCGACAGCCTCTAGAAATGCCTCATCATGGCTGACGATCAGCAGTGCGCCGTCGTAGGCATTGAGACCGGCTTCCACGGCTTCTATCGCATCGATGTCCAAATGGTTCGTTGGTTCATCGAGGATGAGGAGAGGCGGAGGAGCCGGTCCGCCGAGAACACAGGCAAGCCCGGCGCGCAGCATCTGGCCGCCGCTAAGAGAGCCTACGATTTGCAAGGCCGCATCGGCCCGGAACATGAAGCGCGCCAGCGCGGCCCGGCAGGCGTTCTCATCAGTCGCGGGGTTGATGCGTTTGAAATTGTCGCGGATCGACAGTGACGCATCGAGAAGGCTCACTTGCTGATCGAGGAGGGCGAACTCGGTCGTCGTCCGAACCGTTCCCGACCATGGCGCCATCTCGCCGGTGATGAGCGACAGCAGCGTGGTCTTGCCGGAGCCGTTCGGTCCCGTCACGGCAACGCGCTCGGGCCCGGTGATCGCGAAAGAGAGATTGCGAATTATGGGCCGGTCAAGATCGTACCCGGCGTCGACGGCGTCGATCCTCAGCACGGCCTTGCTGGCGGGCAAGCCGGTCGGAGCAAGGATGACTTTGAGCGGCTCCAAGACCTCGACGCGTTCGCGCGCCGACGCCACCGCATCGCGTGCCTCTGCGCTTCGGCGATCGAACTGGCGAGCGCTTTCTCCGCTCGTGCCTTCGCTGCGATCTTTCATGGCGCCGAGATTGATACGCGGCATGCCGCCCTTCGCTGCGGTCCTCTTGCCCACGCCATCCTTGCGCGCCTTCCGCTCGGCCGTCGCCTGTGCACCTCGGGCGATGTCGGCCACTCGCTTTTCCGCCTCGTCGAGGTTGCGCCTCGCTGCCGAGAGCTCGACCGCCTTCCGTTGGCGATATTCGCTCCAGTTGCCACCATAGCGCGTGGCGCCGAGCGAGGTCAGCTCCACGATGGATTCCATCGTGTCGAGCAGCTCCCGGTCGTGGCTGACGACGACAGCGCCGGCACGCCACACGGCGAGCAGATCGATCACGGCCTTGCGGCCTTCACGATCGAGATTGTTGGTTGGCTCGTCCAGCAGCAGGAAATCGGGTTCGGCGAACACGAGGGCGGCGAGCGCGGCACGCATGCGTTGTCCGCCGGAGAGTGTTGCTAGAAGCGTGTCTGGACTCGCTTCCAGTCCCACCCGGCCGAGGGCTGACGCAATGCGTGTCTCGAGAGACCAATCGGCGTTTGCGACCTCTTCCGCAGAGGCCTGGCCAGCCTCGGCGCGGCGGACTAGCGCCCATGCCTCGGTTGCGTCGAATAGGGAGGCAACCGTTTCGCGGGCGTCGACCTGAACGGTCTGACGCAGGACGCCGAGCGTACCGCTGACGGAAACGCCTCCCGAATGCGGCAAGAGCCTTCCGGATATGAGCTTGAGCAGCGTGGATTTACCCACGCCGTTGCGGCCGACGAGCCCTGTCCGCTCCCTGCCGAAGCTCAGTTCGAGTTTCGAGAAGAGCGCGCGGCTCTCAGGCGTGGACCAGGTGAGATTTGAGACGGTGATGACGTGAGGCATGAGTATGGAATTCCCCGATGGCAAAGCGAGCCGGCATTGCGGTCGGGTGGAAATCCATTGTGGCGCACGTCCTATTGAAGGCCTCTAGGCTGCCGGAAGCTAAGGGTGTTCGTTCACCCTTTCAAGTCGGGGCGGGAGCCGGCGAAGGATCGGGGGCGCCATCGATTGCTCCGTCCGGGGTCGCTACGTCTGCTGCCTTCATATCGCCATCAGTTGCCACAGGAAGGCCGCAATTCGGCATGTTTAGCAGGCCTGTCGCACTTGCGATCGGAGCCGGTCGAGATCATGTAAAGGACGCGGCTCACCACGCCGTGGGTGCGGCATTCTCAACTTCTGAATATCAGGATGCGCATAATGTCGCTGGAATCGGGCTTTTCGCCCGTATCTACCTCTAAGAAAAGTGCTTTCGATTCAATTTGATGGGCGAGAAGCCCGTATCTCGGCACCTTAAAGAGCAGCCGTTTTGCCAAAAAGACCTATTGCACCCATCACTGAAGATCTGTATTCGCGCGCACAAATTTCTCATTTGTTAGAGAAAATTTGAAACGGATTCCGTCCTGCTGCGTATCTGCCTTATGGTTTTGCGTGTTAAGAGTTTCAACGATGCTGAGCACAATCGAGCCCACTGCTGTTAGTACCCCTCACCGGTGTCGGACCGTCGACGACCGCGCTGTAAGCGTCATGGACGAGGGCGAGCGGGAATTCGAGGCTCTGCGCCAGAAGCACGTGGAAGCTGCGCCGCGTAAGCCGATCGTGCGCCTCGCTGCATTCTTGGCCGCCGTCTCTCGTCTCAGTGCTTTTGAGGGTCGCGACCCATACTTCATCGATGACACGCTGAACTGCGCGGTCATCGCCGATTACCTCGGAATGCGTCTCGACATTCTGGCGATGGCGCTCATGCAGCTCGAGGCGAAGGGAATTGTGCAGCCAGCTCCGGATCGCGGATTGCGCCTTCTGGACGTAGCCGCCCTTGAGGCCATCACCCGCGATGGCTCGGAGCACTCTGCAGCCTGCTGAGGCAGCTGCCGATTTCCCGGATCGATTGCCCCAAAGCTAGGCCGCTGACATCCTCGCCATGCGAGTGACGAGGATGGCGGTTGCGCCGTCCGCCCTGACCGGCTTGGACATGAGGTAGCCTTGGATGCTTCCGCAGCCCATGCTTTTAAGCAGTGTTAGCTGAGCCTCGGTCTCCACGCCCTCTGCGGTGACGGAAAGTCCCATGCTGTGGCTCAGCTGGATGATGGCCTGGACGATCGAAAGGCTGTCCGTGTTCCGGTCCATATCGTCGACGAATGACCTGTCGATCTTCAGACGATCGATTGGGAACGCCTTGATATGGGAGAGCGAGGCAAAACCGGTGCCGAAATCGTCGAGCGCTATTTCCACGCCGAGGTCGTGGAGCTGTCTGAGCGCTTCCGAAACGTGCGTTGCCGTGCTGCCCAGGAACACCTTTTCGGTCACCTCGATGCAGATTTTCTCCGGGGAGACGTTCCAGCGCTCGAGCTTCATCTTCAATCGCTCGGCGAAGCAGCCGAGGGCGAAATCTGCCGACGTTACGTTGATCGCCACCCTCTCGAACGCGAGCCCTGCGCTCTCCCACTCGGCGATTTGCGCGACCGCCAGGTCGGTGACCCGCTCGCCAATCGAGAACGCGAGTTTCTGCTCGTCGAACGCCTCTTCGAAGCGGCCCGGCGCCAAAAGTCCATAGACCGGGTGGTTCCAACGCAGCAGGGCTTCGAAGGAGATCGGCTGCGACGTAGCAGGAATGACGGGCTGGTAGTAGAGCTCGAATTCGTTTCGCGCCAAGGCGATTTCAGCGCTGGCATTGATCTCGACCCGACGATCCATCGACGCCCGCATATCTTCCGAGAAGCACACCGCGCGATCTCTACCGAGCTGCTTGGCCCGATAGAGCGCGAGATCGGCATACTTCATCAGGTCTGCCGGGTTCTGCGCATCCTCTGGGAATCTCGCGAAGCCGATGCTGAACCGACACGAGCGCTTGACGTCAGCGATCTGTATCGGCTCGTTCATCATGGATTGGATCGCCCCGACGGCTTCGTCCAAGTTTTCGCAGCCCTCGTGCGGCACGAGAATGGCCGCAAACTCGTCGCCGCCGAGGCGAGCGATCACGATCCCCTTGTCTGTGAGTTTTCGCAGGCGAGACGCTACTTGCTTGAGAACCTCGTCACCGCCGTCGTGCCCGAGAGTATCGTTGATCTCCTTGAAATGATCGAGATCGATGAGCGCAACGGCGAGGGTCGTGCCGTTCGCATCCGCTTGAACGAGGGAGTCGCGCAGGATCTGATTGAAATTGAGCCGGTTGGGAAGTGACGTGAGTGTGTCGAGCTTGGCTAGGCTCCAGAGCTCGTCTTGAATGCGCTTGCGCTCAGAAATCTCCTCGGTCAGCATCATGATGCCGCCGACAGAGCCATTTGCGAAGAGCCACGGGCGGACCTCCCAACGGATCACCTGCTCCGTACCGTCTGCGCGGATGAATCGCTCCTCGTCGGAGGTCTCCACTGCTCCCGCCATGATGCGGCGATGCTTCTGCCGCCAATGCTCGGGCACCTCCGGAAAGACCTCGTAATGGAGGAGGCCGACGAGTGAGGAGTGCGGGAGATTGTAGTCCTCCAGCCAGCGATCCGTATGAGCCACGTATCTCATGTCGCGGTCGAACATCGCGACGGCTGCGGGAGCGTGTTTGATGAAGGCCTGCAGGCGGGCGTGCGCATCCTTTGAAACGCGCTCGTCGATCAAGTAGGTCGCTATGCCGGTTCCTACGATCATCAGGCCGACGCCGGCCACTGCAACGGCAAGAGCCGCGAAGGAATCGCGATGATTGAGGGTTTCTCCGCCGGCGATCGGGGTGACCTGGGTGGCGGCCATTCCGGTGAAATGCAGGCCGACGACGGCAGCGACGAACAATCCTATCGAAATGAGGTGCGAATGCTTGCGGGAACGCGAGATCGCTTCATCGAGTGCCAAGGCGGACAAGACTATGGAAATGACGACCGAGGCGACGACATAGGTCGTGTTCCATTCGATCAACCCAGCCACATGATACGCCGCCATGCCCGAGTAGTGCATGAGGGCGATGCTGAGACCCACGATCGCCCCGCAGAGGAGAGGCGGGAACTTCCTGCGGTCGATTGCGGTGAGGCCGAAACCGATGCCGCAGCCGACAATGGCGACGAGCAGAGATCCCAGCGTGAGAAGTGGATCGAAGGCGACGGGCGCCGACACTTCGTAGGCGAGCATCGCGATGAAGTGCGTGCACCATACGGACGATCCGGCGGCCACTGCCGTCAGGAAGGCCCAGCCGTACATCTGAAGTCCGGTGCGCTCCTCGGCGCGCCTAAAGAGGCCGAACGTGATCCATCCGCCCGAGACGCAAACGATTGCGGCTAAGCCCACGAGCCAGAGATTATGTTCATGTACAAGACACGATACGACACGCATCGAAACGGCCCGCGAGAATATTCAACGGCGCCGTTTCTTGAATTTCCTAAACAAGAAAGTTGATTGCGCCGGTACGGAATTTCTACCCACCGGCTGTAAATTAAGTATGCATTTGCCAAATTGAACATCATTCGAAAAGGCAGTATGACCCCGAATGGCGGGAGTTTTGCCACCTCGGAGCTAGTCACGCGAGGCGGCTCCCGTAGGGGTTGTTGGCTCTTGAGCGATGTTGGCGGTGCGCCCGCCGCCGTGGCCAGCATGCCCCATTGCCTATCCTGACCATGAGCCCGCTAGTGTCTCTCGGTTACGGAGTTCGTCGCATCAACGAATGCATCAGCTGACAGAGAGGATCTCACTATGGAAATCTGGTTCCGCGCCGGCGAAGCCACGGTCTTGGCGAGCGAGGGGCAGGCCACTGACGCCATGCCCGAGGTCGTCATCGGCTCCGTCAAAGGCCCGGTCGGAACGGCCTTTGCGTCGATGATGGGCCAGTCAGTCGGCCACACGCGCTTTTTCGTTATCCGCGACCTCAATCAGATGGTGCGCCCGGCAACGATGATGACCTCGAAGGTCACGATCTCGAGTGCCGCTTACGTCGAGCTCTTCGGCGGTGTCGTTCAGGCTGCGATCGGCGACGCCATCGTCGACTGTCTCAAGGAGAAGGTCATTCCCTCCGAGATCGCGAACGAAATCTGCATGATCATCACGGTGTGGCTGGACCCGCGCTGCGCCGACGATCCGAACCTCGACAAGAAGGATCTCTACCGCACCAACTACGAGGCGACGAAGATCGCCATCCGCCGCGCGATGAGAAACGAGCCCACGGTCGAGGAGCTGATCGCGAACCGCGACAAGATCCAGCATTATGCGCTGGAAGGCGTGCTCGACTAGTTGGGGCTTATCGGGCCAAGTCCTCCCGCTGCTTCAGGAGAGCGGCCAGTTGCTCTTCCTGAGAGCTGATCCGATTGGAGATGAGACTCTCGTCGGCAGCGCCGGAGAGGGCAGCGGCCTGCTCGACGAGTTGCCTGATGTTATCCCGGATCAGGGCGATACGCGTGTCGATCTCGACGAGATCCGCTGGGTCGGCCATGGACTTTGCCTCATTTTTCGATCTGGATAACGCTTCTCTCGGCATTCTATCAGCCCAAGACCAAAAGGCCACCGGACAGCCGGTGGCCTTTTGGTGAAGCGCCGAGCCTGCACTACTCGCAAACTCGACTAGCTCAGCATATCTCGATGCAGCCTAGTTTGTTCCATAGGAGCATAATCAGCCCGTGCCGCTCCGCGAGCCGAGCGGCGTTCGGACGCGCGCTATCGCTGTCTGCCACCCCGCCCATTTGCGGGCGCGGATCGCGTCATCCATCTGTGGCGTGAAGCGGCGATCGAGTTTCCAGCACGCCGCGAAGTCCTCCGGACTAGGGCAGACGCCTGCGCGGTAACCCGCAAGATAGGCAGCCCCGAGTGCGGTGGTCTCCATGATCGCGGGACGATCGACCGGCGCGCCGAGGATATCGGCGAGAAACTGCATCGTGACCTCGCTAGCGGTCATGCCGCCGTCGACACGAAGCACCGTTTCAGCCGAAGCAGGCCAGTCTGCGTGCATGGCTTCGAGCATGTCGCGGGTCTGGTAGCCGACTGCCTCGAGGGCGGCGCGTGCGATGTCGCTTGGAGCGGTGTTGCGCGTGAGCCCGAGGATGGCGCCGCGCGCCTCCGCATCCCAATGCGGCGCGCCGAGACCGACGAACGCTGGAACGAAATAGACCTGCTCGGCCGGATCGGCTTTCAGTGCCAGTGCGTCAGTCTCCGAGGCATGAGCCACGACGCAGAGGCTATCTCGAAGCCATTGCACCGCGGCACCCGCAACGAAAATCGCGCCTTCGAGCGCATAGGTGCGCTGGCCTGCGAGCTGATAGGCGATCGTCGTGAGCAGGCGATGACGCGAACGCACCGGAGTGGATCCGGTATTGAGAAGCGCAAAGCAGCCGGTGCCATACGTGGACTTCATCATGCCCGGCTGAAAGCAACCCTGACCGATGGTCGCCGCCTGCTGGTCGCCCGCGATGCCGAGAATTGCAATCGGACCGCCGAAAAGCTCGGGGAACGTCTCGCCGAAGTTCGCAGCGCAATCCCGCACCTCCGGCAACAGCGACTCCGGAATTCGGAACAGACGAGTGAGGTCTGCGTCCCACGTCCCGTGATTGATGTTGAACAGCAGCGTGCGCGATGCGTTCGTGGCGTCCGTCGCATGGACCCGTCCGCCGGTTAGCCGCCACAGCAGAAGCGAGTCCACGGTTCCGAACGCGAGCCGCCCCGCGTCGGCCGCCGTACGCGCGCCTTCGACATTGTCGAGCACCCAAGCGATCTTGCTCGCCGAGAAATAGGGGTCGAGCACGAGCCCGGTCTTTTCTGTGATTGCAGCCTCATGACCCGCTTCACGGAAAAGGGCACAGGCGTCCGCCGTGCGCCGGTCCTGCCAGACGATGGCATTGTGGATCGGTTTGCCAGTCGCCCGGTCCCAGACGATCGTTGTTTCGCGCTGGTTGGTGATGCCGATGGCAGCAATGTCTTTGGGTTCGAGACCGGCTTTGGCCAGTGCCTCGCGCACGGTGGCGACGACGGCGGACCAGATCTCCTCCGGATCATGCTCGACCCATCCCGGCCGCGGGTAGATCTGCCGCAATTCCTGCTGCGCCACGGCGATCGGATCGAGCGCCGCATCGAATATGATGGCCCGTGTGGAAGTCGTGCCCTGGTCAATCGCAATGAGGTGGGTCATCAGCGGCCCTCCGTGAACGTCGGAGCGAGTGTACTGACGGCTACGCGTTAGTCACTCACTTCGAGTTCCGGATTTGCGGCACGTTTCCAGCGCTCGTTCTCGATCAGCGACGAGCGTGAGATCGCGAGACCCTCGCACCCGAGAAGCTCCCGCAAGGTTTCCTTCACGGACAGTGCCAGGGGTCTCGGCATCCAGGGACTGAGAGTGACGCGCTGGATGCAGCCGAGATCGATCGGCAGGTCGTGGGTGTCCGCTTCGACAGCCGAGCTCGAAAAGATGAGACGGAACTCCTTCTCGTCCTCATAGGGGAGGCGCTTGAGAAAGGGCAGGTCCTGCGTCCGAGGCTGATCGCTCTCGACCTCGGCGATCGGCCTATAGTCGACCGACTGGAGACGGAAGCCGGTCCTCGGCGGGATTTGTGCCGCGAGACGGTCTTTGTCGAACTGGATGCAGACGCCGTCGGTGCCGGGCGCGAAAACCTGCCAATGATGATAGGTCTCGGGAGCGCTGGTCATGCACACAGCGACCAGGCACTTGGCCCTTTTCCGCTTCTTGTATTCCGCCATGTAGAACGCGTCGTTGCGGTCGTCCCACAAAGTAGGGCTGAGCAACGTCAGGCTCTTGGACCTGAGCAGGTGGATGGTGGCTGCCAAGTTCGAATAGCGGCGCAAGGATATCGAACCCATATGCCCCTTCCTTCGACAGCTTGGATGCCGCGCTGCAGTTGCCCTAGATATCGAGATCCTTCGCGAACGCCGCGCGGTCCTGGATGAAGCGGAATCGTGCTTCCGGCTTCGAGCCCATCAGCGCATTCACCGTCTCGGAGAGCTCGCTCTTGTCGCCATCCCCGATTTCGACGCGCAATAGGATGCGCTTCGACGGGTCCATGGTGGTCTCTTTGAGCTGCGACGCGTTCATCTCGCCGAGGCCTTTGAAGCGGCTCACTTCCACTTTTGCGTTGGCGGCGAATTCGCGCTTCATCAGCAGGTCTTTCTGCTTCTCGTCGCGCGCATAGACCGACTTCGCTCCGTGCGAGAGCCGGTAAAGCGGTGGCACGGCCAGGAACAAGTGCCCGTTCGAGATCAGCTCGGGCATCTCCTGGTAGAAGAACGTGATCAGCAGCGAGGCGATGTGCGCTCCGTCCACGTCGGCGTCCGTCATGACGATGACGCGCTCATAGCGCAGGTCGTCGTCGCGATATTTTGCGCCGGTGCCGACGCCGAGCGCCAGGATCAGGTCCGCCAGGAGCTGGTTCTGCGAGAGCTTCGCCGAGGACGCGTTCGCGACGTTCAGGATCTTGCCGCGCAACGGCAGAATGGCCTGCGTCTCGCGATTGCGCGCGCTTTTGGCCGAGCCGCCGGCGCTGTCACCTTCGACGATGAAGATTTCGGTGCCCGACGCCTGCTGGATCGAGCAGTCGGCGAGCTTGCCGGGAAGGCGCAGTTTGCGCGTCGCCGATTGGCGGCCGATCTCTTTCTCGCGGCGTCTTTTAAGGCGTTCTTCCGCCTGATCGACTGTCCATTCGAGAAGCCGTGTCGCCTGCAGCGGGCTGTCCGTCAGCCAGTGGTCGAATGCGTCTTTGACCGTCGACTCGACGATGCGGGCTGCTTCCTGCGTCGCGAGCTTGTCCTTGGTCTGGCCCTGGAACTCTGGCTCGCGGATGAAGACTGACAGCATCGCGGCCGCCGTGCCCATGACGTCTTCGGCCGTGATCTGCGCCGCCTTGCGGTTGCCGACGCGCTCGCCGAACTCACGCAGGCTCTTGGACAAGGCCGAGCGGAAGCCGTTCTCGTGCGTGCCGCCTTCGCCTGTCGGGATGGTATTGCAGTAGGAGCGGCAGAAGCCGTCAGCATCGGCGACCCAGGCCACCGCCCATTCGACCGAGCCGTGCTTGTTCTCACGCTCGACGTTGCCGGCAAACAGATCCTTCGTGACAAGGGTCTGACCGGTGATCTCGGAGCTGAGATAGTCTTTCAGTCCGCCCGGGAAATGGAACACGGCCTCGGCCGGCGTGTCGTCCTTGATCAGCGACGGATCGCAGCTCCACCGGATCTCGACGCCGCCGAATAGGTAGGCCTTCGAGCGCGCCATCTTGAGGAGCCGCGCCGGCTTGAAATGCGCGCCCTTGCCGAAGATGGTCTCGTCCGGCTTGAAACGCGTTTTCGTGCCACGCCGGTTCATCACCGGGCCCAGCTTCTCGAGCTTGGTCTGCGGCGTTCCGCGCGAGAAGGTCATGCGGTAGAGCTGCTGGCCGCGCGCGACCTCGACCTCGCACACCTCCGACAACGCATTGACGACCGACACGCCGACGCCGTGCAGGCCGCCCGACGTATTGTAGGCTTTGCCGTCGAACTTGCCGCCCGAGTGCAGCGTGCACATGATGACTTCGAGCGCACTCTTGTTCTTGAATTTCGGATGCGGATCGACGGGAATGCCGCGGCCGTTGTCGGCGACCGACAGGAACCCATCCGCGTCGAGCTTGACGTCGATCCACGAGGCGTGACCGGCGACCGCCTCGTCCATCGAGTTATCGATGAGCTCGGCGAATAAGTGATGCAGGGCCTTCTCGTCGGTGCCGCCGATGTACATGCCAGGACGGCGGCGCACGGGCTCTAGGCCTTCGAGCACCTCGATGTCGGCGGCGGTATAGGCCTCGGAGGCATCTGTCGTCTTGGCGGCGCGGGAGGTCTTTTCTGTCATGCCTTGCGTCAGGTTTGAGAAAAGGTCACGGAGCGAGGCGGCCATGCGCTAACCCTTCCCTATCAGGGGGATCGGTCCGGCTTATGACGCAGGACAAAGGGCGGCGCGGAGCCGAATCTCATCTCGTTTGAGGCCGGAGAGGTCGCACGCCGGGCTGTGGATTGGCAAGGCGGGGGTGCCGAGACGCCACAGGAGCACGCTTTTTCGACCGCTGCGTCGGCCGGCCGAGACGGAATGTCTGCCTTGTTTTATCGAACTTTGCGGCCTATTTCCGGGTTTCTGCAATCTTTTGAAGCACGTGCGCTCCCACCGCCCGTCTGCAATCAACAAGGACAAGAAGCTCATGGATACCCAAGCGGAGGGCGAGGGCTTGCCTGCGGCCAAGGGATTGCGTGGGCTCGCCAATGAGCCGCGTCTGCTTATGCTGCTGCCGGGTCTGTTCTGGGCCGGAAATGCCATCGTCGCCCGCAGCACGGTGGGTGAGGTGCCGCCCGTCGCCCTCGCTTTCTGGCGCTGGACCCTTGGCGCGATCATCGTTCTGCCCTTCGCTTGGCCTTATCTGCGTCGCGACGCGGCGATCCTCCGGCGGCATTGGCCAATGATGGTCGTTCTTTCGGCGCTGGGGATCAGCATCTTCAACACCCTGCTTTATACGGCCGCGCAGACCACTGAGGCGATCAATCTGGTCATGCTGCAGTCGGCCATGCCGGTGCTTGTGGTGGCCGCAACCTTCCTGCTGTTTCGCGAGACCGTCACCACGCGTCAGGCGGTGGGCATCGCGATATCGCTCGCCGGAGCGCTGACGCTCATCGCGCATGGCAATCCGGACATCCTCATCGGTCTCGATTTCAACAAGGGCGACCTTTGGATGCTGGCTGCGGTCGTCAGCTATTCGATCTATACAGCTCTACTTCGGCATCGCCCCGCCGTGCACGGGCTGAGCTTCCTGTTCGCGACATTCGCGATCGGCGCCGTGCTGCTGCTCCCCGTCTATCTTTGGGAAACCGGGTCCGGCCATCCGCTGCCGCTGACGCTGCACTCCGTCCTGGCGATCGGCTACGTCACGATCTTTGCGTCGATCCTGGCCTACCTGGCCTTCAATCGCACCATCGAACTGCTGGGTCCGAACACGGGCGCGCTGACCGTGCATCTGGTGCCGGTGTTCGGCACAATCCTAGCGGTGCTGTTGCTGGGTGAGGCCCCGCATCCCTATCACGCTGTCGGCATCGGCCTGATTTTCACGGGCATCTGGTTCGCCACCCGCAAGCCCGCGGTCTGATGGTTCCGCTCACCGGTGGTCGCGTCCATGACCACAAATCCGGCGGCATCGGAGCTTAGGTCCCGCCCGGAGCCTTACGCAGGAGAACGCCAATGGCAACGCCGGAGCGTCCGGAATTCATCGCCAACTGGAGTGAGATCGAGCGGCCGGATGGTTCGCATTATCCGGGCGACGACGAGGTGTTGAGCATTGGCGCGCCGTATAGCGACCATTTCGGCCTGACGAAGCTCGGTATTCATCACAAGAGGCTCCCACCCGGCCGGCGCACGTCCTTTCCGCACGCCGAAAGCGCCGAGGAGGAGTTCGTCTATGTCATCGCGGGCGAGCCGGATGTTTGGCTGGACGGCCACCTTCACAGGCTGAAGCCGGGCGATGCCGTGGCATTTCCTGCTGGCACAGGCATTGCGCACACCTTCATGAACAACACCGGCGCCGAGGTGCGCTTGCTAGTGGTGGGTGAACGCGACAAGCCCGAGAATCGGATTTTCTATCCGCTGCATCCCGGCCGCAAATCACTGCGCACGGACTGGTGGGATGATCCTCCGCCGCGCGCGCTGGGTCCCCATGACGGAATGCCGGACCTTGTGCGTGCCGCGAAGGCAAAGAACGAAGCCAAGTAATCAGCGCCGCCGAGCAGCGGCGCTTCGCTATTCGACCGCGATGTTGTCGATCAGCCGCGTCTTGCCCAGCCAGACGGCGGCGAGAACGCGGCCTGGACGTCCGGATTTCGCGTCGTATGGCACAAGCGTCGCCGCATCGCGCACGGTGATGTAGTCGATCTTGGCAAAACCGGCCGCGAGAAGCCGCTGGCCCGCCTCGCCGGGGTCCGCGCCCCGGGCCACTTCCGAGATGGCCTTGTACAACATGGGCGCCACGCGCCGCTCGTCAGCGCTCAAGTAGGCGTTGCGCGACGACAGCGCCAAACCGTCGGCTTCCCGCACAGTCGGCACGCCCATGATCTCGAGGGGAAGGTTGAGGTCGCGCACCATCTGGCGAACCACCGCGAGCTGCTGGAAGTCCTTCTCCCCGAACAAAGCCACGTCCGGCGTTGCCGCTGAGAACAGCTTGCAGCACACGGTTGCGACGCCGCCAAAATGGTGTGGCCTGAACTCGCCTTCGAGCGGCAGCGCCGCGCCCTGAACCTCGATTCGCGTCGCCGCCCCTTCCGGGTACATCACGTCGACAGTCGGCGCCCAGACGAGGCTAGCCCCGGCTCCCGCGAGCTTCGCCACGTCTCCGGCCTCGTCCCGAGGGTAGCGGTCCAGATCTTCGTGCGGTGCAAACTGAGTCGGATTGACGAAAATAGACGCCACGACTCGCGACGCGCGGCTGAGGCCCGTGCGCACCAGTGTCAGGTGTCCCTCGTGCAGCGCTCCCATTGTCGGCACGAGCGCCACCTGGTGGCCCGCCTGCCGCCACTCGGCCACCGCCGCGCGCAACTCGCTGATTGTCCGAACGATCTTGAGCATTTGAGTTCCGTTCCCTCTCCCGTTCTTGCGGGGGGAGACAGGTTGGGGGAGGGGCGGCCGCCAACGCGGCGCTGACGCCTTTCGGCCCGGACCTTCTCCGCAGCGTCGCGCCAACGGGAACCCGCAACTGCCCCCGCAAACGCCTGTGCGTCAAGTGCCGTTGTGGAACTCGGGCGCCATAGTCATCTGATACAGTGCACGTAACTCAAGAATCGGATGTTCTTCCGCGGCTGGACGCATGGGGATGCAATGGTTGCGCTGAGAAAGCCGGATATCGCCGAAACGGGCTTCGAGCCGCCGCGCGACGAGATTGCCGCACATCATCTCATCGACGAGACACGCCTCGTCGGTGGCCTCATCGAGCGCGCGGTCTACACCGAGGAGGAGCGCCGCCGCACGGCCGACATCGCCCGCCGCCTCGTGCATTCCGTACGCGCGAGCGAAGCCAATCATACCGGCGTCGACGCCTTCATGCGCGAGTATGGCCTCTCGAGCGACGAAGGCGTCATCCTGATGTGTCTCGCAGAGGCGCTGTTGCGCATCCCCGATGCCGAGACCGCCGACAAATTCATCTCCGAGAAGATCGCGGGCGGCCACTGGGAGCGCCATATCGGTCACTCGGAGAGCATGTTCGTCAACGCCTCCACCTGGGGGCTGATGCTCACGGGTCGCATCGTCAAGCTCAAGGACACGCGCGGCCAAAACCCCTGGGATGCCCTGAAGCGGCTCGTCGCCCGCTCGGGTGAGCCCGTCATCCGTCAGGCCGTCCGCCAGGCCGTGCGCCTGCTCGGCGATCAGTTCGTGCTCGGCCGTTCCATCAAGGAGGCCATCGCGCGCGCAGCGCCCTACGAGCAGCGCGGCTATCGCTTCTCCTACGACATGCTGGGCGAGGCGGCGAAAACGGAGAAGGACGCCGAGCGCCATTTCGAGCGCTATATGGCCGCCATCGATGCTGTTGGCGCCGCGGCCGGCCCTCCGCCGACGCCGCACGTGGATTCCCTCATGGCGCGTCCTGGCGTGTCGGTGAAGCTTTCCGCGCTCCACCCGCGCTTCGAGCCGGGCAAGGAAGCGCGCCTCGCAGCTGAATTGGCCCCGCGCCTCATCACGCTTCTGCGTGCCGCCGAGGCCCGTGGCCTCGCTATCACCATCGACGCGGAGGAGCAGGACCGGCTCGAGCCGATGCTCGGCTTGTTCGCTCACGCATTCACGCATCCTGCGCTCGCGCGCTGGCCGGGCCTCGGCATGGCCGTGCAGGCCTATGGCAAGCGCGCCATCCCGGTCATTCGCTGGCTGAGACGACTCTCCGAGCGCACCGGCAAGCGCGTTCCCGTGCGTCTCGTCAAAGGCGCCTACTGGGACAGCGAGGTCAAGCTCGCTCAGGAGCGTGGCCTGGCCGACTATCCGGTGCTGACGCGCAAGCTCCACACGGACGTCTCCTATCTCGCCTGCGTGCGGTTGCTGCTGTCCGACCCCGGCTCGTTCTATGCCCAGTTCGCCACGCACAATGCTCATACGGTCGCCTCGGCCCTGGTCGCGGCCGGCCAGACCAGCTTCGAGTTCCAGCGCCTGCACGGCATGGGCGAAGCTCTATACGAAGAGGTGAGGGGCCTCGGAGCCTTCGGCCAGCCCTGCCGCATCTATGCCCCCGTGGGCGAGCACGAGGACCTCTTGTCCTATCTCGTGCGCCGCCTGCTCGAGAACGGCGCCAACACGTCCTTCGTCAATCGCCTGGCCGATGCCGAAGCCCCCGTCGCCCATATCATTCGCGATCCGGTGGAAGCCGCAGAGCGTGAGCGACTGGAGCCCGCTGGGGCTAAGCTTCTGGCGCGCCCGCGCGACATCTTCTGGCCCGAGCGCAAGAATTCCGCCGGCGTTGCGCTGACCGAATCGACGGCCAGAGCTGCCCTTCTTCAGCAGATGGAGCAGGCGCTGACGCCGGGCTTCGATGTCGGTCCCATCGTCGACGGCAAGGAAACCGTCGGCGGACCAAACGCCGCCAATGTCGCCTGTCCGCACGATTGGCGCGCGCGCATCGGCACGGTTCGCGTCGCGACACCGGCCCAGGTCGACGCGGCCATCGCCAGCGCCACCGCCGCCGCCCACGCCTGGGACAAGCTCGGTGCGCCGGCTCGCGCCAGGATTCTCGACTACGCCGCCGACACCGTCGAGCGCGACCGCGCTCGCCTGATGGCTGTTCTCGTGCGCGAAGGCGGAAAGACCGTAACCGCCGCCATGGCTGAAGTGCGCGAGGCCGCCGACCTGTTGCGCTATTACGCTCTCGAGGCGCGCCGCATCATGAGCGGGCCGGTGCTTCTCAAGGGCACGACGGGCGAAACCAATACGCTCGAGCTGCGCCCGCGCGGTCCCTTCGCTTGCATTGCGCCGTGGAATTTCCCGCTCGCGATCTTCATGGGCCAGATCGCGGCCGCGCTGGCGGCGGGCAACACCGTGCTCGCCAAGCCGGCCGAGGAAACACCCATCACCGCCTACTTGGCCGTGAAGCTGTTTCATGAGGCCGGCGTCCCGAAGGACGTGCTGCAACTATTGCCTGGCGGCAGTTCTGTCGGCGCCGCACTGGTCAAGTCGCCTAAGGTGAAGGGCATCGCCTTCACCGGCGGCAACGACACCGCCTGGGCGATCCAGAAGGCGCTCGCCGAGCGCCGCGGCGAGATCATTCCGTTCATCGCCGAGACCGGCGGCATCAACGCCATGATCGCCGACAGCAGCGCCCTAACGGAGCAAGTGGTGCGCGATGTCGTGCGCTCGGCTTACGATAGCGCCGGTCAGCGCTGCTCGGCGGCTCGCGTGTTGTTCGTACAGGAGGACGTGGCCAACCGCACCATCCGCATGCTCACTGGCGCCATCGAGGCACTCGATATCGGCGATCCATTCGACTATGCGACCGACATCGGCCCGGTGATCAACGAGGCGGCGCAGGACAGCCTCGAGGCTCACAAGGTCCGCATGCAGTCGGAGGGCCGCGAGCTGATCGACCTGCGTCTGCCCGAAGCCTGCCGCACAGGCACCTATGTGACGCCGGCCGCCTATGAGATCGAGCGCATGAGCATTCTCGATCGCGAAGTCTTCGGGCCCATTCTGCACGTCGTAAGGTTCGGCCGCGGCCATATCGACAAGGTCGTGGACGCCGTCAACGTCTCGGGCTTCGGCCTCACCATTGCCGTGCACAGCCGCATCACCGCTGTAGCGGATTACGTGGCTGAGCATGCCCGCGTCGGCAATCTCTACGTGAACCGCAACCAGATCGGCGCCGTCCCTGGGGTGCAGCCTTTCGGCGGCGAGGGCCTGTCCGGCACGGGACCCAAGGCTGGTGGCCCCAGCTATGTCGCCCGGTTTGCCACCGAGCGCGTCCGCACGACCGACATAACTGCCACTGGCGGCAACATCGGCCTCCTGATGAAAGACACGCCCGATCTGGCCTGAATTGGCCAGTAAAGCGCTTCAGAGCAGATAAGCCGGCACGCGCCCGGAACTCGGCCATTGCGGGCCTGTCCGGGAGGCTCCATGTTAGGGGGATCCGCTCCGCTTCGAGGCGACAGCAGTCGGCCCATGTCTCCGAACCAGAAGTCGTCCGCGAACCAAATGCCAGCCGGAAACAAGCCACCCACCCGGCAGCAGGGCAATGTCCCTGCGCCAACCGGCTCTTCCGCCGGCGAGGTGGCTGATTTCGTCGCCAAGATGCGCGCGCTCGCGCCTGCGACCGGCGCTGCCCGGGGGCGCCTGATCTTCGCCATGGACGCCACCATGAGCCGCGAGCCCACCTGGGATATGGCTCTGGCGCTGCAGACGGAGATGTTCAGCGCCGTAAAGGAGGTGGGCGGCCTCGACGTACAACTCATGTATTTTCGCGGTGCTGGAGAGGCACGCGCGTCGCGCTGGGTCTCGGACGCGGCAGCCCTTGCAAAGCTCATGAGCCAGGTCGCCTGCCACGGCGGCTACACGCAGATCTCGAAGGTCCTGAGCCATGCCAAGGCCGAGGCCGCGAAGGCCAAGGTCAACGCGCTGGTTTATGTCGGCGACGCCATGGAGGAGGACATAGATGATCTCGCTGGCCGCGCCGGTGAGCTCGCGCTCCATGGCGTTCCCGTTTTCCTGTTTCAGGAAGGCAACGATCGAAATGCGGCGCGCGCGTTCGCCGAGATCGCGCGCTTGACCAAGGGTGCCACCTGTCGCTTCGGGGTCGGCTCCGCCAGCGAGCTGCGCGAGCTCCTGACAGCTGTTGCCGTCTACGCGGCGGGCGGGCAGAAAGCACTGCAGACTTTCATCACGCGGGACGGATCGGATGGCGCGCGGCGGCTGTTGAGCCAGTTGAAGCCATGAACGGCGGACGAACACGGCGGACGAACAGAGAGAGGCGATGCAGTTCTTCCTTCTAGGTCTCGCAGTTCTGGTGCTGACGCTTCTGGCCGTGCAGGGGTTCACGCGCGCCAATACGGCGGTCATGGCGCGCCAGATGCGCCTCGCAGGCGGGGCCCTGTCCTTGGCGGCCGCTGCCTTGTTCATGGTGCGCGGCATGGCAGGCATCGCCGCGCCGCTGAGCCTGCTTGGAGCCTGGCTCTTGGGCTGGAGCGGCAACGCCAAGTGGGGTGGCTTTCCTGGCGGCAAGTCGCAGCCGAGCTCCGGCAACTCTTCGCGCATCGCCACCGACTACCTCGAGATGGAGCTCGATCACGACACGGGGATGATGGGTGGGCGTATCATCAAAGGCATGTTCGCCGGCCGCGATATCTCAACTCTGCGCCCTGCCGAGGTCGCGCTGTTGTGGCACGACTGCCGCTACGCTGATCCCCAGTCGGCACAGGTGCTCGAGGCCTATCTCGACCGTGTGCATCCGACCTGGCGCGAGGATGTGGCGCGAGGCGAGCGCGAGATGCGCGACCGCGACGGGCGTATGCAGCCGGCCGAGGCCTATCAGATTTTGGGTCTTTCGGCGGGTGCGAGCGACGATGATATCCGCCGCGCCCATCGCGAGCTCATGCTGAAGTTGCATCCCGACCGCGGCGGCTCGACCTACCTCGCGGCCCAGGTCAACGAAGCCAAGGATGTTCTCCTCAGCCAGCGCGAATAGCGGCCTGGAATACGTCGGGCGGCAGCGCACCCACGAGCTGCAGCACCGCTCCAACGATGATCAGCACTGTGGCAACCACGAACGCGCGCTTGCGGGATTTCAGCGTCGCGATGTGCCGGTTGCGGGCGCCGCGATCCGCCATATCGTCCTGCATCCGCGCAAAGTTATCCAGATGCGAGCGCATTTGGTCCGACGCGGAGGCTCGCTGATGGTGACGCATGGATTGTTGGAAGGAACGCTGCTGCTGGAAGTCGAGCGCGGCGGATTCATGGAAAAAGGCGAGCCACCACTCGCGCAGGAGTAGCAGGAAGCCGACAAGGTCGATCCCGATGCCGGCGACCGAAAGCCAATTCTGATCCATCAGCCTCTCCGAACCGGAGACAAAGAATTTGTTGGAAGTGCCCGGGCGGTTTTCCAACCCGAAGCGCGAGAATGCGACGGCACTATTCCGACTTCATGACAAAGCAGTCGATGGCTATGCGGCGGAGTTCCAGGCAGGCGCCCGAGGCCGAATTCTCGGTGAAGTTGACGAAACGTGCCCGATAGATCCGCTTTTCACCGCGCTGGACGGCCATGGCCACGTGCTCGTGATTGTCGAGCAGTCCCGTCGCCTTCTGGCGAGCGGAGGTAATACGCGCATGCGCCTCTTCGACCGAGCTGTACGCTCCGATTTGGATCTCGAAGCCCTTGCCGGTAGGAGCGGCCGCGAAGCGCGGCTGAAGCGGCGGGCCTTGGAGGCGCGACGGCGCGATGTCGGCAGCGCCTGCACGCGCGAAAGCGATCTCGGTTTTCCGTGGAGGTTCGCTGGTGCCGCCCGCAAGCGCTTCGGCCTGCGAGCCGAGCGTGGACGGCTGCCGCGGAGGTGCGTCAATGGCGGAGGTTTCGCCGGCATGGGCTGGTGAGGCGAAGGGACTGTTTCTAACTTCCGGAGCGTCGCCATTTGCCGGAGGCGCGGAGGGGCCGTCGGCGCTGGCGAGGAGGGCTTCGATACCTGAGGGGCGAGGTGTGGCAGCGCCCGGCTGGACCTGCGCCTCGCCCGGTGTCGTCATCGCTTCGCGCAGCGCATGAAGGTCGAGCCGCGGCGGTGCCGCGCTTGCCTGCACCACCGGCTCCTGGGGCGCGGCCAGTGGCGGAGCAGTCTCTTCGCTGGCTGGCGGCAACTTGATCACTGTCGTTGTGACGACGCGGGTCGTCGGCGCGGCCTGCGCTTTGGCGATGACCGCGGCGATCTGATCCTTTTTCGGGTCTTTCTGGACGCGAGAGGGCTGCGGATCGGCCTTGGGTTTAGACGCGGCTGTGGGCTTGGGCGCAGCCACGGGCTTCGGGGCGTTGCTGGTCTCGGTCTGCCAGTTGGCCTTGACCGCCTCTGCGTCGTCCTCGGCAGCGGCGGCGACGATCGTGTCGGATGGTGGGGTCTCCCGATCGCCCGGCATGGCCGAGATCCCCGTGTCGACCTGCTCGCGCGCCGGTGTCTTGCGGCGGGCGACGAGCACGGCGTTGGGCCTGCGCGTCTTCTCGGTCTTGGCCTTCTGCAGGCTGCTGTAGAGGATCATGCGCATGTGCGCGTTGCGCGCCGCTGCGGTTGCACCTCCGAATACGACCGCGACCACGTGCTTGTTGTTGGTGTGTACCGATGAGACGACGTTGAAGCCCGAAGCCTTCGTGTATCCGGTCTTGATGCCGTCCATGCCCGGGAAGCCGTGCATCAGCGTATTGTGTGTGCGGTAGGTCTTGCCGCGATAGTCGAAGGACTTGACGCTGAAGAGTCGGTAGTGCTGCGGGAACTCATCCTGCAGCCTGAGCGCCAGCGTGAGCATGTCGCGCGCCGTCGTGATCTGGCGGTTATCGGGCAATCCCGATGCGTTGTAGAATTTCGTCGACCGCATGCCGATCTCGGCCGCGGTGTCATTCATCATGCCCGCGAAGGCCGCTTCGGTGCCGCCGATGTGCTCGGCTATGGCGACCGCCACGTCGTTGGCCGACTTGGTGACGAGGGCCTTGATGGCGTCGCTGAGCGTGATTTCCTCGCCGGGATCGAGATCGAGCTTCGACGGCGCGACCGATGCGGCCCGCTCGCTGATCTTGATGGGCGTCGAGAACGTGAGGCGGCCTTTCTCGATTTCGCGGAAAGCGAGAAAGATCGTCATGATCTTGGTCAGAGAGGCGGGATGGCGCGGTGCGTCGGCGAACTGCTCATGGAGCACCTCGCCCGAATTGCCGTCGATAACCATCGCGGCGCCGCGGACTTCGGCATGCGCCAGGAGGCTCGAGGAGGCCAGGAGGCCGAGCATCGAGCCGACGAGCAGCAGCGCCTTTGCAGTAACCCTGGCCAAACAGTTCCCTCTGCATTTGCCGGCGAACCGGCTCCCCATGCATTCCGCGTCGGGCCTTCCCCAAAAGGCCAGTCGGACTTCTGCCCAAGCCGGGCGACCTCAGAAACTCGATCCGGTACCCCGCCAGCGCGGGTGTCCGTTCTGATTGCCTGTGTTTTTGGGCGGCTTTACGGCCGCTTACCGAGCGCCGTCCCGCCCCGACTCTCGCCAAATCGCCGCGAGACTATCGCACGCTCGCTGCCAAGATGTTAACGACAAGTTCCAGCGGTTGTGCGTCGCACCATTGATCTTGCAAGTATTGTGCGCCGCGATTAGAGTAGAGGACGCCATGAAGTGCCGTGCTTCCCTCGTGCGGCACAGGTTGCAGATTGAGGCCCCCAGCATGATCAGCAATTTCCAGGATTTCCAGAAATTCGGCCAAGTCAACGTCGATACGGCGATGAAGGCCTTCGGTGATTGGAACAAGGGTTGGCAGGCGATAGCCGCGGAAATGAGTGACTATTCCAAGCGCGCTTTCGAGGATGGCACGACAACTTTCGAGAAGCTCCTGAGCGCGAAGTCGCTCGAGCAAGCCTTCGAGATCCAGAGCGGCTTTGCGAAGCGCGCTTACGATGACTATGTACAGCAGCTCACTAAGATCGGCAGCATGTACTCCGGCCTCGCCAAGGAGGCCTACAAGCCCGTCGAGAAAGCCTTTCAAAACGGCAGGTGATGGCTGGCGCCAGCGTAGTTTACGAGCTTAGGCTCGGGGCGCGGTGCCGCCCCGGGCTTTTTTTGCGCCTTCCGGTACCTATCTCGTCATTTCGCCGGATTGGTGCGGAGACTCGGAGGGCACGGCCCGGAAAGGAGTCCGGCCCGAGCAACCAACAGGAATTGCCCGCGCAAGCTTGTTGCGCGAGAATGATCCCTATCCTTGGCCGGTGGACCTACCGGCCCGAACTTTAGACGAGTTCTATGACAGAGACAGTAGGAATGGCGGGCAAGAACGGCCAGGGCAACGATCGCGGCAACGACCGCGGGGACGAGGAAGGCAAGACCGGCCTCGTTACCAAGACTCGCCCCAAAACCAAAAAGCCGTCGCTCTACAAGGTTCTGTTGTTGAACGACGACTACACCCCGATGGAGTTTGTCGTGCTCGTGCTGGAGAAGTTTTTCAGCAAGGGGCGCGAGGAAGCGACCCGCATCATGCTGCACGTTCACCACAAAGGCGTGGGAGTGTGTGGGGTCTATACCTATGAGGTCGCCGAAACAAAGGTGACGCAGGTTATGGATTTCTCACGCCAGCATGGCCATCCTTTACAGTGCACCATGGAGAAAGAGTAGGTAGAACGTGCCATCCTTCTCGAAGAGCCTTGAATCCTCACTGCACCGCGCGTTGGAATATGCCAACGAGCGCAGCCATGAATTTGCGACCCTAGAGCATCTGCTCGCCGCCCTGATCGACGACCGCGACGCTGCGGCCGTCATGCGCGCCTGCAATGTGGATCTCGATCAGCTTCGCGCTCGCGTCGTCGAATATCTCGATACCGAGCTAGGCAACCTGGTCCACAAGGGCACGGCTGAAGCGCAGCCCACGACCGGCTTCCAGCGGGTCATTCATCGCGCCGTCGTGCATGTGCAGTCCTCGGGACGTGAGGAAGTAACCGGCGCCAACGTTTTGGTCGCTATATTCGCTGAGCGCGAAAGCCATGCAGCATTCTTCCTGCAGGAGCAGGAGATGACGCGTTTCGACGCGGTCCAGTACATCAGTCACGGCATAGCCAAGCGCGCGGGCATGTCGGAGCCGAAGGGAGTGCGTGGCATCGACGACGAGCAATCGAACGAAACGAGCGACGAGAAGAAGCCCGGACAGGACGCGCTCAACACCTATTGCGTCAACCTCAACAAGAAGGCGCGCGAGGGCCGCATCGATCCCTTGATCGGTCGCGAGCAAGAGGTGTTGCGCACCATCCAGGTGCTCTGCCGCCGCCAGAAGAACAACCCGCTGTTCGTCGGTGACCCCGGCGTCGGCAAGACCGCCATCGCCGAAGGTCTCGCGCGCAAGATTCTGCGCGGCGAGGTGCCGGAGGTTTTGAAGAACGCCACCATCTTCTCGCTCGACATGGGCGCGCTGCTGGCCGGCACGCGCTATCGCGGCGACTTCGAAGAGCGGCTCAAGGCCGTGATGAAGGAGATCGAGAACTATCCGGGCGCAGTTCTGTTCATCGACGAAATCCACACCGTCATCGGTGCGGGTGCGACGTCTGGCGGCGCCATGGATGCCTCGAACCTCCTGAAGCCCGCGCTGCAGTCAGGCACCGTGCGCTGCATCGGCTCGACCACCTACAAGGAGTATCGTCAGCACTTCGAGAAGGATCGCGCCCTCGTTCGCCGCTTCCAGAAGATCGACGTCAAGGAGCCGACTGTCGAGGACAGCATCGCCATCCTGAAGGGCCTGAAGCCCTACTTCGAGGACTTCCATAAGCTGAAGTACACCGGCGAGGCCATCAAGGCCGCCGTCGAGTTGTCGGCGAAGTACATCCACGACCGCAAGCTGCCCGACAAGGCGATCGACGTGATCGACGAAACGGGCGCCTCGCAGATGCTCGTGCCCGAAGGCAAGCGCAAGAAGAAGATCACGGTGAAGGAGGTCGAGGCCACCGTCGCCACGATGGCGCGCATCCCACCGAAGACCGTCACCAAGTCCGACGCCGAGGTTCTCTCCAACCTCGAAAAGGATCTGAAGCGGCTCGTGTTCGGTCAGGACAAGGCCATCATTGCGCTGTCGGCCGCGATCAAGCTCGCCCGTGCGGGCCTGCGCGAGCCGGAGAAGCCCATCGGTTGCTACCTGTTCTCAGGCCCGACCGGCGTTGGCAAGACGGAGGTCGCAAAACAGCTTGCTGCCTTGATGGGCGTCGAGCTGCTGCGCTTCGACATGTCGGAATACATGGAGAAGCACACGGTCTCGCGGCTCATCGGCGCGCCTCCGGGCTACGTCGGCTTCGACCAGGGCGGTCTGCTCACCGATGGCATCGACCAGCATCCGCATTGCGTGCTGCTGCTCGACGAGATCGAGAAGGCGCATCCGGATCTGTTCAACATCCTGTTGCAGGTCATGGACCACGGCAAGCTGACCGACCACAACGGCAAGTCGGTCGACTTCCGCAACGTCATCCTGATCATGACCACCAATGCCGGCGCGTCCGACATGGCGCGTCCGCCCATGGGCTTCAACCGTGAGCGGCGCGAGGGCGAGGATACGGAGGCCGTGAACCGCCTGTTCACGCCCGAGTTCAGGAACCGCCTCGACGCGGTCATCCCGTTCTCCGGATTGCCGCCCGAGGTCATCGCCAAGGTCGTCGAGAAGTTCATCTTCCAGCTCGAGGCGCAGCTCGCGGATCGCGGCGTCGTCATCGAGTTCTCGGAAGGCGCTCAGAAGTGGATCGGCGAGAAGGGCTACGACGAGAAGTTCGGCGCAAGGCCGCTTGCGCGCATCATCCAAGAGCACGTCAAGAAGCCGCTCGCGGATGAGCTCTTGTTCGGCAAGCTCGAGAACGGCGGCACCGTGAAGGTGCTCGTCCAGGGCAAGGGCGAGGACAGCAAGCTCGTATTCGATCTGGTCCCGGCTGATCCGACCAAGAAGCCGAAGACCAAGGAAGAGGAAGAAGAGGACGACGAGGAGAGCGAGGCCGCTCTCGTCGAGGCGACGCCGCCGAGGAAGGCGCTGCCTGGTCCGAAGGAAAAGAAGGAGAAGGCTGGACGCTCGTCCGGCGCTGTTCCCAACGTTCCACGCAAGAAAGACGACTGAGCCCCTATCTCGACCAAGGCTCACCCTGCAAAACGGAAACGCCGCGAAGCCTCAAGCTTCGCGGCGTTTTCATTGTCAGCTCCGCCCGTCGGCGACGCGTCTCAGGCTCTCCAGCATGGGCGAGAAGAATTCGCGCCGATAGAGCACCAGGGTCACCACCAGGGTTACGGTAAGGAACAGGAGCGCGTCGACGAACCACGCCAGCACCGCGAAGGCGAAGTAGTAGGCGCGTATGCCCTTGTTGTAGCTGTCGCCCGCCAGTCCGGCGATGTTTGCGGCGTTCTCGACATAGTGCGCGACCTCCGTCGGCTCGGATTCGGCGCCAACCGGTGACGCGCCGACGATGATCGACAGCACATTGTACTGCCACGCGGACCACGTGAATTTGAAGAACGCGTAGACGAACACCGAGATCAGGACGAGCGCCTTGACCTCCAGAAGCCACGGCTCGGCTGGCGTCGAGTAGGGCAGGTGCGAAATGACTTCCTTCATCGCCGGACCCAGGAGCGCGATGAGCCCACCGAGAATGAACACCGTCGTGGACGCAAAGAACAACGCCCCCCGCAACAGGTTGCCGAGGAGAGTGGCGTCGGCGATGTGAGACTCGCGCTGACAGATGCGCCGCATCCAGCGCGCCCGGAAGACATTGACGGACGAGATCAGGCTCGGCCGCCGCGTGCTGAGCCACGTCGCCACTGCGCCATATCCGAGCCAGCAAAGCAGGAAGCAGGCGAGTGCGATCGAGTCGTTGAGTGGAAGGAACGGAAATCCCATCGTCTACTTCGTCTCCACGCAAATCTTGCCGAAGTGGCCGGCCTGCTCCTCGTAACGGAAGGCATCGGCGAGGTTCGCGAGCGGAAACGTCTTGTCCACGACGGGCCGGATTCCCGTCGCCTCGAGCCCTCGGATCATATCCAACTGGTGCTGGCGGTTGCCGACAATGATGCCGTTGAGCCGGATCTGCTTGGCCATCAGCGCCAGCGTCGGCACCTCTCCCTTGACGCCCGTGAGGATGCCGATCATCGAGATATGCCCGCCGATGCGCGCAGCCACGATCGACTGTGCCAGCGTCCCAGGCCCGCCGATCTCGAGCACATGATCAACGCCGCGCTTGCCCGTCCATTGCCGCACGGTCCGGCCCCAGTCGGTATCGCTTTTGTAATTCACCGTGAAGTCCGCGCCCATCGACCGCGCGCGCTCGAGCTTCGCATCCGACGACGAGGTGACGATGGCGGTCGCGCCCATGGCTTTTGCCATCTGTAGGGCGAAGATGGCGACGCCACCCGTACCCAGAATGAGGACGCTGTCGCCGGCCTTGAGGCGCCCATCCACCACCAGCCCACGCCATGCCGTCAGAGCCGCGCAAGGAAGCGTCGCCGCCTCGATATGGCTCCAGCCTTTGGGCGAGTGGGTGAACCAGTGGGCGGGCGTGATTACGGCCTCGCGCGCGTAACCGTCGATCCCGTCACCCGGCACATGAGAAAAGTTTCCGTGCGGCTCGGTTCCATCCTGCCAGTAGGGGAAGAAGCACGAGACGACATGATCACCGGCCGCGAATTCGGTCACGCCCTCGCCGACGGCTTCGACCACGCCGGCCCCGTCTGAAAGGGGGATGCGCCCCTTCGCGGTCGGGATCGCGCCGATGGCGACTGCGTAGTCATGGTAGTTGAGCGAGTTGGCATGCAGGCGCACGCGGATCTGCCCGGCACCCGGCGCGCCCGGATCGTCGATGTCGGTAAGCTGGAGGGTGTCGAGTCCCGGTGGACGCGAGAGCGTGATGGCTTTCATGCTTGTGTGCCCGGTTATTTGTTTCCTCGAGCCAAGACGTATGTCCGCGCCTTTCGGATTGCCACCGGAAAGTGTGCCTTAGCGCGTAGCCTCACCCTTTTTACCTGCCCCACCAACATCGCCCCGGGCGGCGCCTTGCGCCGCGCCGCGCTATAGCGCGGCGCGCACTTTGTGCGCACCGGGGCAATGTTGGTGGGGCAGTTAAACTGAGATGACCTGCGGTTCGGAAGCGAGAGTTCGACTACTCCGCCGCCGCCTTCGCGTACCCGTACTTCTCATTGAGCTTATGGATGAGATCCGCAGCCGCCTTGGCGATGTTGGTGCCCGGGCCGAAGATGGCCTTGGCGCCCGACGCATAGAGAGCCTCATAGTCGTGCGGAGGAATGACGCCGCCGACGACGATCATGATGTCGTCGCGGCCTTCCTTGGCGAGTGAGGCCTTCAGGTCCGGAACCAGCGTCAAGTGTCCGGCCGTCATGGTCGACACGCCGATGACATGCACGTCATTCTCGACCGCCTGCCGCGCTGCTTCGTCGGGCGTTGCGAACAGCGGCCCGATGTCGACATCGAAGCCGAGGTCGGCGAACGCCGAGGCGATCACCTTCTGTCCGCGGTCGTGTCCATCCTGGCCCATCTTGGCGATGAGGATGCGCGGGCGGCGCCCGTCCATCTTCTCGAAGGCCGCAGCAAGCTTGATGACGCTGCCGACGTCGTCGTTCATGTCTCCGGCCTCCGACCTGTAAACGCCCGATATGGTGCGGATCTCGGCGCGATGCCGTGTGAACACCTTCTCCAGGGCATCCGACATTTCGCCGACGGTCGCCTTCGCGCGTGCTGCCTTGACGCCGAGATCGAGCAGGTTGGCGTTGCCCTTGGCGCCTTCCGTCAGCGCTTTGAGCGCGGCCTGCGTCTCCGCCTCGTTGCGCTCGCCGCGCAGCCGCTTGAGCTTCGCGATCTGCTGCTCGCGCACCGAGTTGTTATCGACCTTCAAGAGATTGATCTTGAGGTCGTCGCTGATCCTGAGCTTGTTGATGCCGACGATAGTCTGCTTGCCGCTGTCGATGCGCGCCTGCGTGCGGGCGGCGGCTTCCTCGATGCGGATCTTCGGAATGCCGGCCGCGATGGCCTTGGCCATGCCGCCGAGCTTCTCCACCTCGTCGATGTGCTTCAGGGCCTTCTGCGCCAGCTCATAGGTGAGCCGCTCGATGAAGTGGCTTCCGCCCCAGGGATCGATGACGCGCGTGGTGCCGCTTTCCTGCTGCAGCAGGAGCTGCGTATTGCGCGCGATGCGGGCCGAGAAGTCCGTCGGCAGCGCGATGGCTTCGTCGATGCCGTTGGTGTGCAGGGACTGCGTGTGACCCTGCGTCGACGCCATGGCCTCGATGCACGTGCGCGTCGCGTTGTTGAAGATGTCCTGAGCCGTGAGGCTCCAGCCCGAGGTCTGCGAGTGCGTCCTGAGCGACAGTGAGCGGTCGTCCTTGGGCTTGAACTCGTCGCGAATGAGCTTGGCCCAAAGCAGGCGGCCCGCCCTCATCTTCGCGATCTCCATGAAGTAGTTCATGCCGATGGCCCAGAAAAACGAGAGGCGCGGCGCGAACTTGTCGACATCGAGGCCCGCGGCCACGCCCGCGCGCACATACTCGATGCCGTCGGCGATGGTGTAGCCGAGCTCGAGGTCCGCCGTCGCGCCGGCTTCCTGCATGTGGTAGCCGGAGATCGAGATCGAGTTGAACTTCGGCATGTTCTGGGACGTGTAGGCGAAGATGTCCGAGACGATGCGCATCGAGGGCTCGGGCGGGTAGATGTAGGTGTTGCGCACCATGAACTCTTTCAGAATGTCGTTCTGAATGGTGCCTGCGAGCTTCGAGGCCGGCACGCCCTGCTCCTCGCCCGCGACGATGAACAGCGACAGCACCGGAAGCACCGCGCCGTTCATGGTCATGGACACGGTCATCTGCTCGAGCGGGATGCCGTCGAACAGCGTGCGCATGTCGTAGATGCTATCGATGGCGACGCCCGCCATGCCGACGTCGCCTTTGACGCGCGGATGGTCGCTATCGTAGCCGCGGTGCGTCGCGAGATCGAACGCCACCGACAGACCTTTCTGGCCGGCAGCAATGTTGCGGCGATAAAAGGCGTTGGAATCCTCTGCCGTCGAGAAGCCGGCATACTGGCGGATCGTCCAGGGCTGCGAGACATACATCGTCGGGTAGGGCCCGCGCACATAAGGCGCAAAGCCGGGCCAAGTATTGGTGAAGTCGAGCCCGTTCGTGTCGGCCGCGGTGTAGACCGGCTTCACGGGAATGCCTTCCGGCGTCACCCAGGCCTCGCCAGCGGCGGGCTTCGCGTCGCCGCCCTCGGCCGCCGCGTCGAGGTTCACCTTCGTAAAATCCGGAATGCTGGTCACGTCGCTATCCTGCTCCCGTCAGCGGCGGAGCTTTTCCGCCTTGTCTTGAATTCTGTTCTCGGCGGCGATGGAAGTCCACGTCCTTCGCCGCGAAATCTACTTTTGGACGCCTTGAGCCGAACGCTCACAGGCGTACCAGTTAACCGTTTAGCCCCACCTCGGGGCGCTGCCTTGGCGTCAGCAGCCAGAAGGTGAGGCCGCCTATGGCGCCGGATAGGGCATGATAGGCCGCCATTCCGCCCGCCGCGGCCAGGACGTCCGTTTGATCGTAGGGAACGTACAGACCGGCGAATGGCAAGAACCACAACACGGCCGCCAGCGCGGCAAGGGACACGTAATTCACGAGATCGCGCCTCGGGCCGGCCTGCGACTTGCGCAAGAGGCGGCGAATGGCAAGGAGAGCCGGAACCCCAGGGATGATGGCGTAACCGAGCCCAGCCGCGATGAATGTGTTGGCCGGAGGCTCGAGCAGCCCCGGTCCGAAGACCACGATGAGCCCGGTTGCCCCGGCGATGATCGAGGCCAGCAGCGCGGCGATGAAAACGTAAAGCGCTCCTGGCGTCGCCACGGGAGCGACGTCGGTGCCTTCGTTCATGCGCGCGCCGCGATTGATCACGCCGCCACTCCGAGCTTCTCGTGCAGGCCCTTCAGGGTCGCGACGGCGTCGGCGCCGGCGAAAAGGAACTGGTCGACGCCGGCGGCTTTGTAAGCCGCTTCCTTGTCACCCGGCCGCCCTGCCATGAGCACGAGCTTGGCGCCGGATGCCTTGAGCGCCTTGGCGGTCGCTTCCGCGTGCTCCGCATAGAGCGCGTCCGAAGAACAGATGCAGGCGGTGCTGGCGCCGGATGCCTTGAACGCGGCCGCGGCCTCCTCGGCATTCTTGTAGCCGTCGCTCGCGAGCGAACCGATGCCGCCGGCAGCGAGGTAGTTCTTGGTCCAGGTCGTGCGCAGCGTATGGTCGATGACCGCGCCGATGCTGGCGAGGAACACGGTATCGGGCTTGCCGGCCTTGGCGGCGTGGGCATCCGCGGCGTCACGCAGTTCCTCGAAGGCTTCGCCCAAACGATGTGGCGTGAGCGGGCGCACGGTCGTCTTGCCCTCGACCTTCGGCGTCGCCGGATAGGGCGCAACAGTCACGCCGTCGTCGCCGAGCAGCGGAAACGCCGAGACGCCCGTCAGCTCCTGACGTCCGGTCGCGATGGCCTTGGCTCGCGCCGCCGTGTCGGCTGCAATCTTGTCCTGCACCGCGCCCGAGGTCAGCGCCGCGATGATGCCGCCCTGGGCCTCGATCTCCTGGAACAGCTTCCAGGCGGTCTTTGCCAGCTCGTCGGTCAGTGTCTCGATGTACCAGGACCCGCCCATCGGATCGAGCACGCGGCCGAGATTGGATTCCTCCTGCAGCACGATCTGGATGTTCCGGGCGGCGCGGCGCGAGAAGGCGTCCGGCTGGCCGAGAGCAACCGTAAACGGCAGTACGGTGATGGCATCTGCTCCGCCGAGCGCCGCACCTGCGCATGCAAGCGTCGTGCGCAGCATGTTTGTCCAGGGATCGCGCTTCGCCATCATCCGCCGCGAAGAGATAGCCGTGATCTGCATCTCGCTCGCTTTTGAACCCGCGCCCGACGCGTCGGCGATGCGCCAGATGATCTGACGCGCGGCGCGCAGCTTGGCGATGGTCGCGAACTGCTCCGTGTCGGCCGAAACAGCGAAAGAGATATGCCCCATGGCCTCGGCAGGAGCGATGCCGGCCGCCTCGAAGGCGCGTAGATAGGCGACGAACGTGGACGCCAGCGCCGCGAGCTCATAGCCCTCGGTCGCGCCGGCTTCGTGATAGATCGTGCCGTCGGCGCGAACCGTGCGAATGCCGGGTGCGGAAGCTCCAAGCCCTTTGGCGAGCTTCGCGGTCTCTGCGAGCGACGCCTCGATGGGCTGGGGCAGCAGGCCCCACCGTGCCAGGGAGCCGATCGGATCGATGCCGAGGAAGAGGCGCGCGGTCGCCGCCTTGGCGCCAAACGCAGGGAGCGCGTCGAGTAGGTGCCGTGCAGCCGTCAGGCCCACGAGCCCGCCCCTCAACTCCACCGAGGCCATCTCGAGATCGACGCCCTTGAGCGCCGTAGCGAAGCTCTCTGCGCCCGTGATGCGGAGGCCGAGCTGGCCTGGTGCTTCGACCTCGATCGTGACGCCGTTGGCGCCGCCCTCGAGCTCGGTCAGAATTTGCGTATTGGCTGTTGCCGGATCTGCCTCTGCGATCGTTTGGCGGATCTCCCAGCCCAGGCCCTCGACCTGAGTGTGCGTTCCGCGTGTGAACGGCGCCGAGCCGGGCAGGGATGCTTCGTTGGAATTCCCATCGGGTACATAGATGGGCTCGATGCGAATGCCGTCGGCCGTTTTGGAGACGAGCTTCTTCTCGAAATCAGCACCCTTGATTGCTTTGTCGACCAGCTTCAACCACTGGTCGCGGGTGGCGGAGGCGAACCCGGCGGCGAGCTTCGTTTCCGGGTTGCTGTCAGCAGGTGCGCCAGCCGTCATGAATCTTTGTACCTCGTTCAAAAATGGTGGGTGGAGCGTGGTAAACACGCCACCCCGACTTTGCCCCTGTAATAGGGAAAAGACGCAGGGTGCGCACGCCAAAATCCGCATTGCCATGAATGCCGCGACGGTTCGGCGCGGGATTGACGTGACAACTTTGCGACGGCCGGCCGTAGCCTGAAAGTTTCCCCAGCCTTGACGAAGCGGGTCATGCAACTGAATTTGCAATGTCAGTCGGCGCATGCAAAGAGGCCAGAAGGGCGTTTTCGGCCGCGAGTCGCTCGCTATCCGGGGTCTCCCATGTGCAGGAAACGCCGCCCGGAGAGCGGGCTCGGCGAACCTGGAGAAGGCAATGAGCGGATCGGTGCTTCAAGATGGTAAAATCTTCATCGGCAAGAGCACGAAGCCCGAATATCTGGAACTCCGCTTCGCCAATCGGCATGGCCTGATCACTGGCGCCACCGGCACCGGCAAGACGGTTACGCTGCAGGTCTTGGCCGAAGGCTTCTCCGCCGCTGGCGTCCCGGTCTTTGCCGCGGATATCAAGGGTGACCTCTCGGGCATCGCCGCAGTGGGTGAGCCCAAGGATTTCCTCGTCAAACGCGCAGCCGAAGTTGGCCTTGACGGTGACTGGAAGCAGCGCGCCTATCCCACGATCTTCTGGGACGTGTTCGGCGCCGACGGACATCCCATCCGCGCCACGGTTCTCGACATGGGTCCGCTCTTGCTCTCGCGCATGCTGGAGCTGACGGAAGTGCAGGAAGGCGTGCTCAACATCGCCTTCCGCGTTGCTGCAGATGAGAAGATCCCGGTCCTGGACCTCAAGGATCTCCGCGCCATCCTCACCAACGTATCCGAGCGCTCGAAGGAGCTGATCGCCAAGTACGGCAATGTCGCCACGACGTCGGTCGGCGCCATTCAGCGCCGCCTCCTCGTACTGGAGGAGCAGGGCGCCGGGCAGTTCTTCGGTGAGCCCGCTCTCGACATCAAGGATTTCATGCGCGTCGCGCCCGACGGGCGAGGCGTCATCAGCATTCTCTCGGCCGACAAGCTGATGGAGAGGCCGCGCCTTTATTCGACGTTCCTGCTCTGGATGCTGACGAAGATGTGGCAGACGCTGCCCGAGGTCGGCGACCTGCCGAAGCCGAAGCTCGTCTTCTTCTTCGACGAAGCGCATCTGCTGTTCGACGGCGCCCCCAAAGCGCTGCTCGAGCGCATCGAGCAGATTGCGCGCCTGATCCGCTCCAAGGGCGTCGGCGTCTATTTCATCACGCAGAACCCGCTCGACGTGCCGAACTCGGTTTCGGCCCAGCTCGGCAATCGCGTTCAGCACGCTCTACGCGCCTTCACGCCACAGGAGCAGAAGGCCATCAAGGCAGCGGCCGAGACGTTCCGCAAAAATCCCGACATCAACACCGAGCGCGCCATCATGGAGCTCAAGGTCGGCGAGGCCCTGGTCTCGACGCTTGAGAACAAGGGCGAGCCCTCCATGGTTCAGCGCACGCTGATCCGTCCGCCCGAGGGGCGCGTCGGACCGGTGTCGAAGGAAGAGCGCTTGAGCGTCATCGAATACAGCCCCGTATTCGGGAAGTACGAAGAGGCGATCGATCGCGAGAGTGCGCACGAAATCCTGACCAAGCGCACCGAAAAGGCCGCGACGGACGCCAACTCCGGCGGCGGCTGGGGCGACGTGATTTTCGGTGGTGGATCATCCGACCCCAAGGCCAAGGGTGGGCGTCAGGGCCAGGGTATGGGGGGCATGATCGGCAAGGAATTGCAGCGGTCCATTGCGCGTACAGTGGCGTCCACAATCAAGAGCATTATCGTAAAATCGATTACCGGCCGCAGTCGCTGACGGCCCGGTGTGTAGGTCGAGAGTTCGACATCGCCGCCGATAAGCTGGCGAGAGTCTCGATCTGATGCGCGCGGGAGCTTAGCCGCTGACCGGAGTGGACGCGTCAATTGCAGGCGTAGTCCGGCGTCGCCCGAAGGAGAGAAGGCGGCTGACGCCGTGGGATTGGAAACATGGCACGTATTCTGATCTGTCATGTGCCGAAAGACGGGAGCACGGCTCGAGAGCTGGGCGGCGCCCTCATGGGGCGTGGCCATTTCGTGTCCTTCGACGGTGAGCCCGACGCCCATCGCGCCGATCGCTTTGCACGTTTGCGCCAATTCGAAGCCGTGATCGTGGTCTGGACGGAGTCGTCCTACCAAAGCGCCGGCCTCGCCCACATCGCCCGTGAGACGTTGCCTCTCAACGTCCTGATCCCGGTTCGCTCCGATGATCTCGCGATCGGGCGCATTCCGCTCATGTTCCGCAAGCTCAACATGTTCGCCCCGCGCGACTTCGACGGGCTTGCGCGTCTCGTCGCGCGCTTGAGCACGGCGGCCACGTCCCTGAAGGAAATCGCCGAGCACGCGGCGAAGTTCGAAGCGGAGCCGAGGCGTGAGCTTCCTCCGATCGTGCCGAAGCCGCCCAAGAAGCTTCAGCCTCCGCCCCTTCCCGAGGAAACTTATACCGAGCCTGAACCCGAGCCCGTTCGGGTGGCTGCGCCGCCCGTGGTGCACGCGCAGCTTCCGCCGCCAATCATCTCCGCCGCCCACGCTCAATTCACGGCCCGCACGCCGGTGTATTTCGACCTTCCGGATGTGAGCGAGGAGGAGGACGCGTACGCTCCAGAACCGTATATCCCAGAACCGCAAGTAGCCCCGCAGCCGATGCGGCAGGCGCATGTCGTTCCGCCGCTTCAGACCGTAGCCGCGCCAAAACCTGCGCAACCCGTTTTCGTGACGAGGCCGGCCAAGCCGCCGGCAGTCGCGGCGATGTCCCATCCGCTGGTGCCACCGCATCTGGCGCCGCACGTCCCGGCTGCCGCGCCAGCGAGTGAGATGCAGCGTCTTCGCGCCGCCTCGCCGCCGATTGCGCATAAGGTCGAGCATTACGCTCCCCCTGCGCCGCCCCCGCCACAGCCGGAAGCGCCCCAGCCCAATCCGTACTCGGCGATTGCCAATGCTCAGGATCTCTCCGAGGCCGTCGAGGCGGGGCTGCTCTTGCACTACATCCCCGAGATGATGTGGCTCGGCGAGGGGGGTACGGTCGAGGTTCGCCTCGATCGCAACGTCTTGGAACAGTACTTCGGATCAGCCGATCCTTCCGCCGGCGCGTCCGCGGTCGAGAGACTGTCGCTCAGCCTTTACGGCACCGCCGAAGCCTTCGAGATCGAGCGCCTTTCAGAGCGCACCCAGTTCGTGGGCGGGACGGGCATCGTCGGCGAAGGCTCCGACCGTTGGGAGTGGCAGGTTACCCCGCGGAAGCCTGGAACGCAGGATCTGGTGGTGAGGGTGTCGGCCCTCCTGCTGGACCGCCACGGCGTCCCCGCGCCTGTCGCGCTGCCGGATCGCCGGTTCCGGGTCGATGTCGAGATCCGCAATGGCGCGCGCGTCATGTCCTCGCTGGCCGGCTGGCGCCGACGCTGACGCTCCAAAGAACCGCCAAAAAGAAAAGGCGCGGCAGCCTGGTGGCCCCGCGCCTTTGAATCTTTGACGTCGCTGCTCTTAGCCGAGCATTTCCTCGACGTACTCCCAGTTCACCAGATTGTCGAACCAGGCCTCGAGGTACTTCGGACGCGCGTTGCGGTAGTCGATGTAGTAGCTGTGCTCCCACACGTCGACACCGAGGATGGGCTGCGAGCCCAGCATCAGCGGGTTCTCGCCGTTGGCGGTCTTGGTCACCTCGAGCTTGCCGTCCTTGACGGCGAGCCAGGCCCAGCCCGAGCCGAATTGGGTCGTGCCGGCGTTGAGGAAGTCGGCGCGAACCTTGTCGAAGCCGCCGTAGCCGTCGACGAGCTTCTGCACGGAGCCCGGCAGCTTGTTGCCGCCGCCGCCCTTCTTCATCCACTTCCAGAAGTGGATGTGATTGTAGTGCTGGCCGATGTTGTTGATCAGGCCCTGGTTCTTGCCGGCGTAGGCCGCCTTGCAGATTTCCTCGATGGACTTGCCTTCGAGGCCGGAGCCGACGATGAGCTTGTTGCCGTTGTCTACGTAGGCCTGGTGATGCTTATCGTGATGAAATTGCAGCGTTTCTGCCGACATGTACGGCGTGAGCGCATCATACGCGTACGGCAGTTCAGGAAGCTTGAATGTCACGGGGGCTTACTCCGATCGAGCGGGTCAGTACTGCCCAATCACCTAACGGCTCGGGCGGTTCCGTTCAAGCTCTCTCGGAATGCTGATGATTTTGGGAGGGATGGGGGTGCACCGGCCCTGAATGGTGCACCCCCTGGATCACGCCGGGGAAGATAGGATCTTCAGGGTAGGATCAGCTTAGGAGGGGGCCACTGAACCGCCTCTGAATGGTCCGTTCATTTGGCGTTCATCGTCGGAGAACGCGCAACGATCTGTTACAAACGCGTCCACGAGGGGGGCGACGGATGTCTGACGCCTGATCGTTCACATTACGGGCGTGACAGGCCGTAAAAAGGCCCGTCATCAGTTTCATATTCGGGGCAAATTCCCCTATCCGGTCGGAAAGATGAGTAAATCGATCAACTACCTTTTCACGCTGGCGGTTCCCGTGGCGGCGGCAGGGTTGGCCGCGGCGTGGATGCTGGATCTCGGCGGCGCCGCCAAAGGCCGCACGGTCTACGACACGGTGCAGGTTACGAAGGGTGCGATCCGCAAGATCGTCTCCACCTCGGGTCCGGTACGCGCGCTCGTTACCGTCAGCGTAGGTTCCCAGCTTTCGGGCCAGGTCGACAGCGTCAAGGTCGACTTCAACAGCGAGGTCACTCCCGGCACGCTGCTGGCCACCATCGACGACAAGACGTTTGCCGCAAAGGTCGCTCAGGCGAGGGCGGATTTGACCGCGGCCGAAGCGGGGCTGCAAAACCAGGAAGCGGCGCTCCTCAAGGCAGAGTCTGTCGAACGGCTCTCGATCCTGAACAAGGAACGTCAGGGTTCTCTTGCCGCGAAGGGTTTCTCCGCCCAGTCGGCGCTCGACTCCGCTGTTCGCGACAACGAGGTGGCCAAGGCCGACATCGCCGTTGCCAAAGCCCAGATCGCCAGCGCCAAGGCCACGATCCAGCAGCGTCAAGCGGCCCTCGATCAGGCGCTCGTCGATCTCGAACGCACGACCATCCGCTCGCCCATCGAAGGCACCGTCATCTCTCGCACCGTCGATCCGGGGCAGACGGTGGCCGCAAGCCTGCAGGCGCCCGAGCTGTTCAAGATCGCCCAGGATCTCTCACGCATCCGCATCGAGGCCCAGGTCAACGAGGCCGACGTCGGTGCCGTCAGCGAGGGCAATTTGGCAACTTTCACCGTAGACGCCCATCCCGATCGGCAGTTCGAGGGGCAGGTGACGCAGGTACGCCTCTCGGCGACCGAGCTCAATAGTGTTGTCACCTACACGGTCATTATCGAAGCCGCCAATGACGGCCGAAAGCTCTTCCCGGGCATGACCGCCAACGTCGCCATCGTCTCGGACACTCGCGACGGCGCGCTACGCATTTCGAACGACGCCTTCCGCTTCAAGCCCAAGGGCGCCACGGCCGGTGAGGGCGCGGCAGGCGGCAATGCGCAGCAGCCTGGACGCGGTGACGGATCGGGTCGCATGCTCGAGCGCCTCAAGAGCGAGCTCGAGCTCACCGCTGAGCAGGAGAGGGTCGCCAAGGAAGCGCTCGACAAGCTCGGCCAGGAAATGCGCGAGAACGCGCAGCAAGGCGGCGGCTTTGGCGCGGCGCCTCAAGACCGCAACGCCGCCCGCCAGCGCATGGCAGCGCGCATCGATCAGGCACTGGCTCCGTTGCTGAACGAGACGCAGCGCGCCGCCTATGAGAAATGGAAGAAGGGACGCGAGCAGGTCAAGACGGCCGCATTGTGGGTCGTGGGCAAGGGCGGTCAGCCCGAGCGTCGCATGATCCGCACCGGCCTTGCCGACGACCAGGTTACGGAAATCGTCGGCGGGGATTTGAAAGAGGGCGACGCGGTCATCACTCGCGCTCGTGAAGCCCGCCAATGAGTGCGGACAAGCCAGCCGTTTCCGATGTCCTCGTGCAGGCCGTGCCCCCGCCGGAGCCGCTGATCCGCTCCGTGGGGCTCACGAAAACCTATCGCGTCGGCGATCAGTCGGTGACGGCCTTGGCCGATGTCTCGCTCGAGATCGCTCCTGGTGAGTTTGTGGCCATCATGGGCGCCTCAGGGTCGGGAAAGTCGACCATGATGAACCTGATCGGCGCGCTCGACGTGCCGACTGCGGGTCAGCTCATCATCGACGGACGCAATATTGGCTCGCTTGGCGTCGATGAGCTGGCCGAGCTCAGGAACCGGTCCATCGGCTTCGTCTTCCAGCAGTTCAATCTCCTGGCGCGCACGTCGGCGCTGCGCCAGGTCATGCTGCCTCTGCTCTATTCGCATCCTCGTCCCGAGAACGCCGAGGAGATGGCGCGCGCTAGGCTCGCAGATGTCGGTCTCGCCGACCGCTTGGATCACACGCCGCGCCAGCTCTCTGGCGGCCAGCAGCAGCGCGTCGCCATTGCGCGCGCCTTGATCAACAATCCCAAGATCTTGCTGGCAGACGAGCCTACGGGTGCCCTCGACAGCAGGACCTCGGAAGAGATCATGGAGCTCTTCGCCGGGCTCAATCGCCAGGGCATCACGGTGGTGCTCGTCACCCACGAGCCCGACATCGCCCTTTGGGCGGAGCGGCGCATCACGTTCCGCGATGGCCACGTCATCGAGGATGTGCGCCAGACCCCGCTGCGCAAGGAGGCCGCGGAATGACGCTCCTCGACAGCATCCGCGTCGCGCTCGCTGCTTTACGCACCAACCTGCTGCGCTCGATATTGACGACGCTCGGCATCGTCATCGGCGTGGCCTCGGTCATCATTCTCGTCGCTGTCGGCACCGGCGCCTCGAGCGAGGTGGACCGCCAGATCAAGGCTCTCGGCACCAACATGCTGGTCGTCTTCCCCGGCTCGAGCCGCGTCATGGGACGATCGGGCGGAGCCGGCACGGACATTCCGCTGAGCGAGATCGATGTCGCCGCTATCCGCGAAAAGATCAGCGGCATCGTCGCGGTTTCAGGCCAAGTCAACGACTCCGGCCCCGTTGTCAGAGGCAACGCCAACTGGACGACAACATTGAACGGCGTACACTCGGAATACGCCATGGTGCGCGATTGGCCCATAGAAAACGGCCGCGATTTGACTCTCGCCGACGTTCGTATCGGAGCCAAAGTTGCGCTGTTGGGGCAAACTGTCGTGCGAGAACTTTTTTCGGGCGAAGATCCGGTCGGCTCCTCCATTCGCATCAAAAACGTGCCCTTCGAAGTCGTGGGCGTTCTGGCGCCGAAGGGTCAGTCGGTGATGGGGCGCGACCAGGACGACGTTGTCCTCATTCCGATCACGACGGCGCGCGCGCGCGTCTCCGGCAAAAGCCAAGTTCAAAATGACCGCGTTGGCCAAATCCACGTCAAAGTGGAGTCCGGCGCCGATATGGCCGAGGCCCAGGAGGAAATCGAGACGCTTCTGCGTCAGCGGCGCAAGGCGCGCCCCGGTGCCGATGACAGCTTTTCCGTCCGCAATCTCGCCGAAACCATGAAAGCCCGCAGCGAGGTTCTGACGACGCTCGGCTACCTCCTGGCCGCCACCTCCGTTATTTCGCTTGTTGTTGGCGGCATCGGCATCATGAACATCATGCTCGTTTCGGTGACCGAGCGAACGCGCGAGATCGGACTGCGGATGGCTGTCGGCGCGCGTCGACGGGACATTCTTTTGCAATTCCTCGTCGAGGCCGTAACTCTGTGCCTTCTTGGCGGATTGATAGGTGTCGGGATCGGGCTGGGGTCTTCGACCGTCATCGCGCTCGCGGCCAACTGGCCCGTGCTCGTTTCTCCCGAGGTTCTGGGTCTGGCGATGGCTGCAGCTGGCGCGACGGGAATTTTCTTCGGTTATTTTCCCGCTCGCCGCGCCGCACACTTGAACCCAATCGATGCGCTGAGAAGCGAATAGGTTGCCCTCCGGGCCATTGACGCTTGACCGGCGCTTTACCTTTCAACTAGAGACGATGCTCCAACCGCCCTCAATGCGTGAGCAGTGAGAATGGCGATGGATCGAATTCCCGTGGAAGTTGTTGTGGGTGTATACGTAGCGTGAACGGTGGACGGATTATCATTATCTGAAAAATTGAATGCAGTGAAAGCTGCAACGATATATAAACACCCCCAAACATAATCCAACGCACGACAGTAAGTTGAAACGGAGCGGAAATGGCTAGCATAAATTACGATAAGATGTCGGTTAAGGAGCTGACGGATCACATCGCGCGCGCGCAAAAAGCGCTTGCAGCCGTGAAGGATCGCGAGCGTGCTGATCTCAAGCACAAGATTGCATCGCTCGCCGAAAATGCTGGTTTTTCTGTTGGCGAGCTGTTCGGCCAGCGCGGACGCGGCAAGTCGGCCGCAGTGAAGTTCCAGAACCCCGACAACCGTTCCGAGACCTGGACGGGTCGTGGGCGCAAGCCGAACTGGCTCGTTGCCAAGCTCGGCAAGGGTGCGAAAATGACGGATTTCGCCGTTTAATCACCCGGAATTTGTTTCAAAACATTTCAGCCGCTGCTCTCGCCGAATAGACTTCGCAGGGCAGCGGCTGTTTCATTTCAGGGCTGCCGCCGTTTTTTCACTTCACGGCATATTGCGGATGCGCATCGCAATCCGAGATTCTCTCAGTATTGAAACAATTCTAAAAACGCGATGCGAAGAGCCTGTTTTCGCGCGCCTTTCCGGATTTTCTGAATTGCGAATGCAACAAGACGGGGCGCGGAGCAGCGCCGGCGCTCTCTGGAGGCCCAAATTAGCAATAGGAACGCTCACTTAGCACTCCTGGCTTGACACTGCTAACTGCAGCCAACATATAGGGGGCGCGCGGCTTGCTGCGGACCCCGCTCATAGGCGTCCGGCAGGCCGTCACGCATACAACCAATTGAATTAGATTGTTAAATCATGAGGGTATACCCATGAAGTTCCGTCCATTGCATGATCGTGTCGTGGTGAAGCGCGTCGAGGAAGATACCAAGACGAAGGGCGGCATCATCATTCCCGATACCGCGAAGGAAAAGCCGCAGCAGGGCGAAGTAGTTGCTGTCGGCCCGGGCGCGCGCGATGAGGCAGGCAAGGTTGTCCCCCTCGACGTCAAGCCGGGTGATCGGGTGCTATTCGGCAAGTGGTCCGGCACCGAGGTCAAGATTGATGGCGAGGATCTCCTCATCATGAAGGAGAGCGACATCCTCGGCGTTCTCGAAGGCAAGCCGTCGGTCAAGGCCGCCGCTTAAGCCGCAGCGCCTTTTTCGCATTTTTCCATGACGCCTCGGCGCATGGCCAAAGAGATCGCATCGTTTCTGCAACGGAGTAGCCAACAATGGCAGCCAAAGACGTAAAGTTTTCTCAGGACGCTCGCGAGCGCATGCTCCGCGGCGTTGATATTCTTGCCAACGCCGTGAAGGTGACGCTCGGCCCCAAGGGCCGCAACGTCGTCATCGAGAAGAGCTTCGGCGCTCCTCGCATCACCAAGGACGGCGTCACCGTCGCCAAGGAGATCGAGCTCGAGGACAAGTTCGAGAACATGGGCGCGCAGATGCTGCGCGAGGTTGCCTCCAAGACCGCCGATCTTGCCGGTGACGGCACCACCACCGCAACCGTTCTCGCCCAGGCAATCGTCCGCGAGGGCGCCAAGTCTGTGGCCGCCGGCGCAAACCCGATGGACCTGAAGCGCGGTGTTGATCTCGCTGTTCAGTCCGTCGTCGACGAGCTGAAGACCAAGTCCAAGAAGGTCACGTCCAACGACGAGATCGCCCAGGTCGGCACCATCTCCGCCAACGGCGACACTGAGATCGGCGCCAAGATCGCCGAGGCCATGAAGAAGGTCGGCAACGAGGGCGTCATTACCGTCGAAGAGTCGAAGAGCCTCGAGACCGAGCTCGACGTCGTCGAAGGCATGCAGTTTGACCGCGGCTACCTCTCGCCGTACTTCATCACCAACGCCGACAAGATGATTGCCGAGCTCGAGAGCCCCTACATTCTCATCCACGAGAAGAAGCTCTCCGGCCTGCAGGCGATGCTTCCGGTTCTGGAAGCCGTCGTTCAGACCGGCAAGCCGCTGCTCATCATCGCTGAGGACGTCGAGGGCGAGGCACTCGCCACGCTCGTCGTCAACAAGCTCCGCGGCGGCCTCAAGGTTGCAGCCGTCAAGGCTCCGGGTTTCGGCGATCGCCGCAAGGCCATGCTCGAGGACATCGCCGTTCTCACGGGCGGTACCGTGATCTCCGAGGACGTCGGCATCAAGCTCGAGACCGTGACCCTCGACATGCTCGGCCGCGCCAAGCGCGTGACCATCGACAAGGAGAACACCACCGTTGTCGACGGCGCCGGCAAGAAGGCTGACATCGAAGCTCGCGTGAAGCAGATCAAGGCTCAGATCGAGGAGACTTCCTCGGACTACGACCGCGAGAAGCTGCAGGAGCGTCTGGCCAAGCTCGCTGGCGGCGTGGCCGTCATCAAGGTCGGCGGCGCCACCGAGGTCGAGGTCAAGGAGCGCAAGGATCGCGTCGATGACGCTCTCCACGCAACGCGCGCAGCTGTCGAAGAGGGCGTTGTCCCGGGCGGCGGCGTGGCTCTTCTCCGCGCTATCAAGGCTCTCGAGAACTTGAAGAGCGAGAACGAGGACCAGAAGGTCGGCATCACGATCGTGCGTAAGGCGCTCCAGGCGCCGGCCCGCCAGATCTTCCAGAATGCTGGCGAGGATGGCTCGGTCGTTGCTGGCAAGATCCTCGAGAACAACAAGTACGCTTACGGCTTCAACGCCCAGACCGGCGTCTACGGCGATCTGATCGCCGACGGCGTCATCGACCCGACCAAGGTCGTGCGTTGCGCGCTCCAGGATGCGGCCTCTGTCGCCGGCCTCCTGATCACGACCGAAGCCATGATCGCGGACAAGCCGAAGAAGGACGCTCCGGCTATGCCGATGGGCGGCGGCGGCATGGGCGGCATGGGCGGCATGGACTTCTAATCCAGCCCTTTCGCATCACACCAACAAGAAGGCCGCCGCAGTTACCTGCGGCGGCCTTTTTCTTATCTCCGCTTCCTCCCATCGAAGATGACGAGAGGAGAAGCAGGGCTTACCGCGCCAGCAGCGGCGTTGCGCGCAGCACCGTAACGCGGCGGTTGAGCCGCTCCGGTCCGTCCGTCGGCACCTTGAGATATTGCTCGCCGTAGCCCTGCGTCGTGAGGTTCTCGGGCGGCACGCCGAACTCCTCGGTCAGGATGATGGCGACCGACTCTGCGCGCCGGTCCGAGAGGCTCAGGTTGTCCTCGTCCGATCCGACCGCATCCGTATGCCCTTCGATGAAGAACATTTCGCCCGGGTTGCGGTCGATGATGCGGTTCATGGCACGAGCCAAGCGCTCGAAAGCGCCGTACTGATTGTAGTCCACGGTCCACGATCCGAAGTCGAAGTTGACCGTGTCGAGGTCGATGCGGCGCATGCGGTCGCGCAGCATCGGACTCCGGCGCACTTCTTCGAGCGAGTAACCGCGATCGAGATTGTCGACCGGCCCGTCGTAGAGGGCGTCGTAAACGTCCTCGTAGCTGGCGCGGTCATACTCCACAATGTAGCGGTCGCGGGGAATGCGTAGACGTGGCGGCGGCAGATCGATGATGGCATCGAGGAACGACCCGCCGCGCGAGCGCCGGTAGTAGTCGCGGTTGTCGAACAGGACGACGTCGCGCCCGTCCGGACCACGGCGATAGCGGCGCAGCGGACGTCCGTCATTATCGAGATCCGTGTAAATGCGAATGCCGCCGGGCAGGATCGATACTGAAATATTCAGTCCATCGCGCCTTTCGATGCGCGTGTCGGGAGCGATACGGCGGAAGCGCTCTGTCTCGTCGTGACGAATGATCGAGCGCCCGCCTTCGCGAACGATGCGGCGCTTGTCAGGCTCCTCGATGATGACGCGCCTGCCGCCGTCCTCCGAACGTTCTCTGCGCCTGGATTTTAGATCGTTGAGGTCGCGCGCTTCGGAGGGAGCAGGTGGCTTGCCGCCGCTCCAGCGTCCGCGCTCCGGCCGACCCTGATCGGAACCTGGCGGCCCACGGTCTCCGTCTCTGTTCCAGCCGCGATCTCTGCCGTCGCCATCCCTGCGATCGACATCTCTGCGGTCATTGTCCCTACGATCGTTGTCCCTACGATCGTTGTCGTTTCGACCGGCGTCCTTACGGTCCCCGCCGTTGCCTCTGTCGTCCTTGCGGTCATCCTTCCGCCCCTGATCGTTCGGCTGGCGGAACCTGTCGTACGAACTCGACGGCTGCTGCGGCTTGACGGCCGGTGGCTTGCTTTCGACCTTCGGCGGCGCGTTTCTGCCGTCGTCGGAAGGCCGCCCCTTCTGTTCCTCTCTCTTCTGATCCTCTCTCTTGGGCTCATTCTTCGGCGGCTGGTCATTTTTCTGACGGAACCGGTCGAAGGAGCTCGAAGGCTGCTGCTTCTCGACCTTCGGCGGCTTCCGCTCAGGCTGCTGTTGCGGAGGCGCCTTGTCCTCTTTCGGCTGCTGCTGGGGAGGGTTGTCGCGCTTCGGCGGTCCGTCCGGGCGATCGTTCTTCCTGTCGCGCGGACCCCTGTCGTCGCTGCGCGGCGGACCTTTGCCTTCGCGGCCTTCGCGATCGCCGCCCTTGCCCTCGCGGCCCTTATCCTGGCCTTTGCCGCCGCGATCCTTCTTGTCCTTTTTGTCTCCGTCGTCCTTGTTCTTATCGTTTGTCTGGTCAGCCTGAGCGAGCTGAATTCCGTCTAGCGGCTTGGCTTCGACTCCGCTCGCGGACAGTAGTCCGCACACGAGAGCGACGGGAACGATGGAGTGAGAAGGCTTCACGAGAGAATTCTCCTTGGGCGGCGCCGCTAAGTGATTATCGGGCGCTCGCAGATATGTCGGGCACCGCGGTGTTCAACGAACCGTGCGCGGATCAGTTCGGGTCTAGTGACGAAATCGGTCCCCCGTGTGTCGTTCGAGCGTCGAAAGGTTGGCTTCCGATCACATGCGGACGTGATTTTTGTCTATAGCGGCAGGGCTTATGCCGGGCCCCGTGCCAAGCTCGGCTGTGGGAAAGAATACGCACCCGCTTCACACGAAATGGCACACCCATTCCGCGGGACTTGCGATCTCGCCGCTGGGCCCTACATGCAACACACGCGACTGACCGGAGAAAAAGACAAACAGCGACCGGAGGCACTTATGCTCGCAGTCGAAATACAAGACTACGCTCGTCGCCTGATGGAATCTCAAGGCATGAAGGCCATCGCTGACGCAGCACAGAAAGCGCACGCGTTTGAGGAGCAGGGGCAGGACGAGCAGGCATCCACCTGGCGTCGCATCGAGCTGGCGCTGCGCGAAATGAGTGGCCCGCGCTCGAAATAACGGGCGCTTCGCACTTGCGATACTACGGACCGAGTCTCAATGTCCGCTTGATTTGACGAAGCGGTGCAGCGCTCGCGCGAGCTTTTCGGGCTCTGACGGAAACCCTTCCGCGATCCACCAGTCCTCGAATTTGCGCACGATGCGCCCGACCGCGGGACCTTCCGCGATGCCGGCCTCGACGACATCCGATCCGCGGACGGGAATTGTCGGGGCATTCCAGCGTGTGGGAAGCAGCAAGCGTTCGCGGCGATCCTTATCGTCAGGCGATGCCCCGCTTCTCGCCCAAGCCAGCAGGGCGCCATCGCGAAACGTCTGCGCGTCGTGCCTGTAGATGAAGGCCTTAGCCTCCCTCTCTGGCTGAGCCGGGTCGAAGCCGCGATCCGGCATGGCCACGCGTGCGAGCCGCTCGAACTCGGCATTGGAGAGCTTCAGTCGCTCGCGTAGAGCCAGTGCCGCCCCTGGGCGGGCCGCGGCAAGGGCCGCAAGGCGCAGCAGCGCATCAGGTTCGAGTTCCAGGGCGGTCTCGATGGCGACAAGCCGGCCGAGAAGCTCCGCGTCGCCGGGGCAACCCAGAACGTCGTCGATCAGCCCGGCTCGCGTCATGACTGAAACGATCTCGACAGCACGGGGAGCTTCCAGAAGCCGCAGCATCTCGGCACGGATGCGCTCGCCCGAAAGCTGCGCCAGACCTCCGCGAAGGGAGAGCGTCGCCGCAAGCCCCTCGGCATCCGGCTCGCCCTTGGCATAGGTGGCTGTGAAGCGGAAAAACCGCAGGATGCGCAGGTAGTCTTCGCGGATGCGTTCGCTGGCGTCGCCGATGAAGCGAACGCGCTGGGCCTTGAGATCGGCGTAGCCGCCGAGCGGATCGTAGACCTGGCCCTCCCGGTCGCAATAAAGCGCATTGATGGTGAAGTCGCGCCGGCGCGCGTCTTGGGCCCAATCATCTGTGAAGGCGACGGTGGCATGCCGGCCGAACGTCTCGACATCTCGCCGAAGCGTCGTGACTTCGAAGGGCACGTGCTCGGCGACAACGGTAACGGTCCCGTGCTCGACGCCCGTCGGAATCGCCTTGAGACCGGCAGCCTCTGCAAGGCGGATGACCTCCCGCGGCACCGCCGTCGTGGCGATGTCGAGGTCCTTCACGGCCGTGCCGATGATGGCGTTGCGAACCGCGCCGCCGACCACGCGCGCGCGGTCGCCTCGGGCTTCCAGAGCCTCGAGAACGGCCCGCGTTTCGGGCCGCACGAGCCAGGAGGCGTCTTTCAGGCTGGGCATCTCTGCGCCCGCTTTCGGCGTGGTCATGAAGGGTGGCCTACTCGATGTGCCCGGGCTCGATGCGTCCGTCCTTCATCGACGGCGGCTGGTAGTGCTGGCCGGGCTTCCCGCCTGTGGAGGAGGATTCGAACGCGAATAACGTCAAGAGGACGAGAATAGCCCCGACGCTGAACAGCCACATAAGTGGCGCGTCAGAGATCATCTGCTGATGATCGGGCGGTCCGTCCGACTCCGACTGGTAATGCTTGAAAATGGCCCAGGCCGCATAGAGCATGGTTGGCAGCAGGAACAGCAAAAGGTTCTCGATGACGACGCGGATCATGAGAGACAGAACCTTTCGTGCATGTTGCGGAGAATTCCAGCCGTTGCGCCCCAGATGAAGCGTTCCTCGTACGGCATGGCATAGAATCGCCGCTCGCGTCCCGCAATGGTCCGCACATGGACCTGATGATTGCCTCTGTCCATGAGGAACCTCAAAGGCACCTCGAACGCATCGGCGACCTCATCCCGGTTGAGCTCCAGCGCGAAGCCGGGATCGACGAGTGCCACGACCGGCGTAATGCGGAACCCCGTGCCCGTGCGATAGTTGTCGAGCAGTCCGAGCGGCTCGACCAGAGCCGGATCGAGGCCGATTTCCTCGTGGGCCTCACGCAATGCCGCTGCCAGCGCGTCCGCGTCGGACGCCTCGACCTTGCCTCCGGGAAAGGCGATCTGGCCGGGATGGGCGGGCAGGTGCTCCGTTCTCTGAGTGAACAGCAGCGTGATTTCCTGACGCGGGACCGCCGCGATCAGCACGGCTGCGGGGGTCTCAGAGGGCGGCATGCCCGCTTCGGCCTGCAGATCGCGCTCGAACTCCGGGTTGAGGTCGAAATCGCTCGGAGTCCGCGTGCCGGCCGCCCCCGCCAACGGATCGAGCGAGCGCCGGGCAAGGTCGCGAAAACCGTCTGCGGTCAAAGGGATAGAATTGAGCGAGGTACAAGTCATGGTGCAAACAATAGCACAGGTCCCCTCCCTGTTGCTAAGGCGGGAAAGCGGGTTTGGCGCAGGGGCGGTTCGCCATGTTTACGCTCAGTGGGCTTGCTAAGGTTTGGCCGAAAAATGATTCGAGGTGCGAAGCGGGAGTGGTGATGACGGATGTGACTTTGGCAAAGCGTGTGCGGTCGGTGGTGGCGGTGGCTCTGACCGCTTTCTGCATTACCGCGCATTCCGCACCCGCCCCCGCAGCACGCGGAGCGAGCGAGTTTGCCTCGTCCCTTCCCGCGGCGCAGCGAAAGCTGTTCGAGGACTATCTCGCGGCCCAGACCCTGTTCGATTTCAAGAGCGACGCCTATTGGCGCGAGGTCTCCGATAAGCGGACTGGGCGCCGCGGTAAGAGATCGCGCGGAGAGGCCATGGCGGCCAAGGATTACGTGCGCACATTCCCGCCGCGCTACGAAGGCCCTGTTCTGCCGCCGGAACTGGCCAAGCGTTGGCAAGCCTACCAGGACAAACAGCGCGAGCAGAAGCAGGAGCCGCCGCCAACGCCGAAACCGGGCCTCGCAGACTTCCTCGCGCAGGCCAGGGCTCAGTACAATTTCGTTCCCGAGGTCATCCCGGAGCGGGAGTTCAAATTGCGCTATGCGCGCGAAGCGACGTCCCTGGGCCTCACCAAGGATCAGGTGGTCCGCGTATATGCGCTTGAGACCAGCGGCCTCGGGACCGCCGACATGGTCGCCGGCATCCATCCGATCAAGAAGACGGGATCCCCCATCTCGACGGCCCTCGGATATGCGCAGCTTCTCGCGGCCAACTCGACCGACGAGCTGGTGAAGCACGGGCCGAAATTCGTCGAACGTCTCCGCCGTATGTCGGCTGATCGCAGCCTCGATCCGGCACGGCGCCAGGCCCTTGCCGAGAAGGCCGAGCGTTTAAAGGCAATGCTCGCCGCTGCCCGATCGGTCCCGCACAAATGGGATAGCCACGTCGCCTTCGCCCGCACCCCGAGGGGCCTCGGCATCCACGCCATCAATCTCGATGGTGATATTGGCCCGTGGCTGCAGGTCGTGAAGCTTCACGGGCTAAAGGAAATGGCCGAGAAGGCCGGCATTGCCGCGCTGACTGGCGCCGAGATCGAGCTCATGAACCTCGCCGGTCCCGGAACGGGCCTCGAGATGATGCGGCAGGTCGCTCACACGGCCCCAACCCCCAACTTCTTCGAGCGGGGTGCCTACGCACGTAACACGATCGTTCGCGATAAGACCGCGGCGGAGCTCTTGGCCGCGCTCGACAAGCGCATGGATCAGAACATCACCAACCCCGGCGCGATCGAGTTTGCGGCCGTATTCGACCAGGTCGCGGGGGAGCGGCGCATCGGCCAGAACTAGCCGAAAGTGCCTCTCCCCGTCGTCGCAGGAGAGGCTGATCGGATCAGGGCCACTTCACCACGGGAGGCATCGACGACAGGATGCTGTCCACGTTGCCGCCGGTCTTGAGGCCGAATACGGTCCCGCGGTCGTAGAGCAGGTTGAACTCCACGTAGCGCCCGCGCCGTACGAGCTGTTCCTCGCGGTCGGCGTCCGTCCATTTCATCTGATAGTTGCCGCGCACCAGCATCGGATAGACCTTGAGGAACGCGCGCCCCACGTCCTGCGTGAAGGCGAACGCCGCATCCCAGCCGCCGTCTTCCTCGCTTGGCGTCAGATAATCGTAGAAGATGCCGCCAACACCGCGCGTCTCTTTGCGATGCGGCAGGTAGAAGTATTCCTCGCACCATTGGCGGTAGCGCGGGTAGTCCGCCACCTTGTGCGGCTCGCAGGCGCCGAACATCGACGCATGGAAATACATCGTGTCGCTGTCTTTGTCCGTGCGCCGCTTGTCGAGTACAGGCGTGAGGTCCGCACCGCCCCCGAACCACCATTTGCTGGTCACCACCATGCGCGTGTTCATGTGCACGGCCGGCACGTTCGGGTTCTTTGGATGCGCAATGAGGGAGATGCCGGAGGCCCAGAAACGAGGATCCTCCTCCGCGCCGGGAATCTGCTTGCGAAACTCGGGGGCGAACTCGCCGAACACGGTCGAGGTATGCACGCCCGCTTTCTCGAATACGCGGCCGCCGATCATGCTCATGACGCCGCCGCCGCCAGGGGCGCCGGTGTGATCGGTCCGCGACCAGGGCGTGCGTACGAATTTTCCGGCCGCCTCGTCGCCTCCGGGCGCATCAGCAGGCAGATCGCTCTCCAATTTCTCGAAGGCAGTGCATATATCGTCGCGTAGGGACTGGAACCAGGCTTCGGCGCGCGATTTCAGGGTGTCGAGTTGATCCGCTGCCGCCGTCATGCAGTATCTCCAGTCGAGTTCAGGGTGTTCTAGGTGTCATCGTTTTGGCCATATGGCGCGCTAGGGCTTAACTTGATCCAACATAAACGTGAAGTCGTTTGCGCCGGGTGCGTCGCCGCGGGCTCGCGACGTTTCTAAGAGAATGTGAAAGAGCTTGATGTTTCAATGGTTTGAGTCGCGCATAGACCCGTTTGCGGCGGGTCCTCCGGGGCAACCCCCGGATAAGCTGGCGGCCTTCTACTGGCATTATGTCCGCCCTGCCTGGCGGCCTTTTGCCGTGCTTCTCGTCGTGGGCTTCTTCGGCTCGCTCATCGAGGTCATGCTGATGGCCTTCGTCGGCGGCCTCGTCGACATGATGAAGGCCGCGCCCGACACCCGCACGTTCTTCTCCGACAACGCCTGGACCCTCATCGGCATGGCGTTCGTGGCGCTCATCGCCCGCCCGGGCGTCTCGGCCTTCCACGATCTGGTCAAGAACCAGATGATCACCGCCAACATGACGACGGCAATCCGTTGGCAGACGCACACCTATGTGCTGCGCCAGTCGCTAGGCTTTTTCCAGAATGACTTCGCCGGCCGCATCTCCACGCGCATCATGCAGACAGGCCCGGCCCTGCGTGAATCCGTGGTGCAGGCCGTCGACGCCATCTGGTACATGGCCGTCCACATCGCCGGCGCCCTGGTGATCTTCTGGGAGGCGGATTTCCGCCTCACGCTCCCGCTTCTGGCCTGGCTCGCGCTCTATTTCGTCGTGCTGCGCATCTTCGTTCCTCGCATCCAGAAGCTCTCGACGGAGGCGTCCGAGGCGCGCTCTTGGCTCACGGGCCGCGTCGTCGACAGCTTCACCAACATTCTGACCGTCAAGCTTTTCGCCCACGCCGAGCGCGAGGACGAATATGCGCGCGAAGCCATGGAGGCGCACCTCGAACGCCATCGCGCATCGCTGCGCAATCTCACTCTCATGGAGTTCGTGCTCTATTCGCTGAACGGCGCGCTGCTCGTCTCGGTCGCCGGCTTGGCGCTCTGGCTGTGGAGCGTCAACGACGTCACCATGGGCGCGATCACCGTCACCATGACACTGGCCATCCGCATCATCGCCATGTCGGGATGGATCCTTTTCACCGTCGCCGGCATCTTCGACAACATCGGCGTCGTGCAGGAAGGCATGCAGACCATCTCGCGCGGCTACGGCATCAAGGACCGCCCGGATGCGAAGCCGCTCGCCGTGACCAAGGGCGAGATCCGTTTCGACAAGGTCCGCTTCCACTACGGCAAGGTGAAGAGCGTTCTCGAGGACGTATCGCTCACCATCAAGCCGGGTGAAAAGGTAGGCCTCGTCGGCCGCTCCGGAGCTGGCAAGTCGACGCTCGTCAACGTGCTGCTACGCTTCTACGACCTCGAAGGCGGCCGCATCCTCATCGACGGACAGGATATCGCGCACGTTAGGCAGGATAGCCTGCGCGCCGAGATCGGCGTCGTGACACAAGATACCTCGCTGCTGCACCGGTCCGTGCGCGACAACATCCTCTATGGCCGCACCAACGCGACCGAGGCCGAGGTCATTGCCGCGGCCAAGAAGGCCCACGCGCACGAGTTCATCCTGGGGCTCGACGACGGAAGAGGCCGCACGGGGTACGACGCCCATGTCGGCGAGCGCGGCGTCAAGCTCTCGGGTGGCCAACGTCAGCGCATCGCCATCGCGCGGGTGCTGTTGAAGAACGCGCCGATCCTCGTGTTGGACGAGGCGACGAGTGCGCTCGATAGCGAGGTCGAATCCGCCATCCAGGAGCAGCTCATGAACCTGATGGCCGGCAAAACGGTGATCGCAATCGCTCACCGGTTGTCGACCATCGCTGCCATGGATCGCCTGGTAATCATGGACAAGGGCCGCATTGTCGAGGAAGGGACCCATCGCGAGCTGCTGCTCCAGGGGGGGCTTTATGCCGAGCTCTGGGCCCGCCAATCCGGCGGATTCCTGGCCGATGCCGCGGAATAGCAGCCGGCCCTGCCGCGAGGCTGCGAAGGCTGCAGGTGTGCACGCGCGACGCGTGCATTGAAGATCGGACTAAATCGGATTTGAATGGGAAGTACGCCCCGGACCCAGTCGGCGCTGGGCCGGGGCGCTGGACCGCGAGGTGCTGGCCTTTGGAGGGGTTCGCATCTCGCGGCACCAACTTGTCTGGACCGTGATGCATCGGGCCATTCGGCCCGACGCGTGGATCACAGTCCGCCGCAAAGCCGGACCGCAGTTAAGCGGCGGCCGGGGTCAGATCGAAGCGGTCGAGGTTCATCACCTTGGCCCAGGCTGCGACGAAGTCGTTGACGAACTTCCCCTTCGCATCCGAGCTGGCGTAGACCTCGGCCAGAGCGCGCAGCACCGAGTTCGAGCCGAAGACGAGGTCGACACGAGTGCCGGTCCATTTCGCGGCGCCGCTCTTGCGGTCGACACCCTCGTACTCGTCCTTGGCTGGCGAAACCGGCTTCCACTGCGTACCCATATCCAAGAGGTTGACGAAGAAGTCATTCGTCAACACGCCGGGACGCGCGGTCAGGACGCCATGGGCCGAGCCGTCGACATTGATGTTGATCGCGCGGAGACCGCCGATCAGCACCGTCAACTCGGGAGCTGTGAGAGTGAGAAGCTGCGCCTTGTCGATCAGCAGCGCCTCGGCGGGCACGGCGTACCGGGCCTTCTGGTAGTTGCGGAAGCCGTCCGCCACCGGCTCGAGGTACGAGAACGACTCCACATCGGTCTGAGCCTGCGAGGCGTCCGTACGGCCCGGCGTGAACGGCACCGTCACATTGTGACCGGCCGCTTTCGCTGCCTGCTCGACACCGGCATTGCCCGCGAGCACGATCAGGTCCGCAAGCGAGACTTTCTTGCCGCCGCTCTGTCCCTGACTGAACTCGAACTGGATGCGTTCCAGAACCTTGAGCACCTTTGCGAGCTGCTCGGGCTGGTTGGCTTCCCAGTCCTTCTGCGGAGAAAGGCGGATGCGCGCACCGTTGGCGCCGCCGCGCTTGTCGCCGCCGCGGAACGTGGAGGCCGAGGCCCAGGCCGTACCGACGAGTTCGGCAACGGTTAGGCCCGAGGCCAGCACCTTGGCCTTGATTGCGGCGGCGTCAGCGTCATCGATCAGCGGATGATCGACGGCCGGCACCGGATCCTGCCAGATCAGCTCTTCCTTGGGCACTTCCGGACCCAGGTAGCGCGAACGCGGGCCCAGATCCCGATGGGTCAGCTTGAACCAGGCACGCGCGAAGGCCTCGGCAAAAGCCTGCGGGTTCTGCAGGAAGCGCCGCGAGATCTTCTCGTAGGCCGGGTCGAAGCGCAGCGACAGGTCGGTCGTAAGCATGGTGGGCTTACGCTTCTTCGACGGGTCGTAAGCGTCGGGAATGATCTCCCCGGCGTCTTTGGCCACCCACTGGTTTGCGCCCGCCGGAGATTTCTCGAGCTCCCATTCGAACTTGAACAGGTTCTCGAAGAAGAAATTGCTCCACTGCGCCGGCGTCTGTGTCCAGGTGACTTCCAGACCGCTGCCGATGGCATCGGCGCCATGGCCGGTGCCGTAGCTGCTTGTCCAGCCGAAGCCCTGTGCTTCGAGGTCGCCGGTTTCAGGCTCCACGCCCTTGTAGGCTTCAGCGGCGGCACCATGGGTCTTGCCGAAGGTGTGACCGCCGGCGATGAGAGCGACGGTTTCCTCGTCGTTCATGGCCATGCGCTTGAAGGTCTCGCGAATGTCCTTTGCCGCGGCCACCGGATCGGGATTGCCGTCGGGGCCTTCCGGGTTGACGTAGATCAGGCCCATCTGCACCGCGGCGAGTGGGTTTTCGAGATCTCGCTCGCCGGAATAGCGGCTGTTGGGGTTTTTGCTCGGAGCGAGCCAGGTGGTCTCCCGGCCCCAGTAGACATCCTGATCAGGCTCCCAGACGTCCTCGCGGCCGCCGGCGAAACCGAAGGTGCGGAAGCCCATGGTCTCGAGCGCGACATTGCCCGTGAGGATCATCAGGTCGGCCCAGGAAATCTGCTGGCCGTACTTCTGTTTGATCGGCCAAAGCAGGCGGCGCGACTTGTCGATATTGACGTTGTCAGGCCAGCTGTTGAGCGGAGCAAACCGCTGCTGGCCGCGCCCGCCGCCTCCGCGGCCGTCATTGACGCGGTAGGTTCCGGCGCTGTGCCAGGCCATGCGGATGAACTGCGGGCCGTAGTTTCCGAAGTCGGCCGGCCACCAGTCCTGTGAGTCTGTCATAAGTTGGCGCAGATCATTCTTCAGCGCCTCGTAGTCGAGCTTCTTGAACTCGTCGCGATAGTCGAAGGTCTTCCCCAACGGATCGGACTTCGATGAGTGCTGGTTCAAGAGGTCGACGCGCAGCTGGTTCGGCCACCAGTCGCGGTTCTGGGTTCCGCTGTTCCCATGGGCGACCGGACACCCGCCCGGACCTTTGTCGTCAGTTTTTGCGTCCATTTTCCTCTCCGATCTATTGCAAGTTCATGATTTCGAGAGGACAGAGGCCGTGGCCCCCGCGGTCGACGAATTCGCCTGGGTGACCACCGGTCGCGCCGGCCCTTGTGGTCAACGTAGGTCTGGTCATTAACGCCCTCCATGGCTCTGCACTGGTACAGAGAGCCGGCAAAATAGCCCTGGACGCCCATAGGCGCTAATACTAAATTCTGTCGCACACGATAGGAAAAACCTATGGCAGACGGGACGACGGGCCGAGTGACGCTGCGCCAGCTTCGATATTTCGAGGCGGTTTCACGGCATATGCATTACGGCCGCGCGGCATCCGAATGTGCGGTCTCGCAGCCGTCTCTTTCAGTGCAGATTCAGGATCTCGAGCAGGCCTTGAGCACGACGCTGATCGAGCGTTCGCGCGCGGGCATCAAGCTCACCGGCGAAGGTGAGGAGGTTGCCCGTCGGGCCAGGCGCATCCTCGCCGAAGTCAAGGATCTATCCGACGCCACCCGCCACGGCAGCAGGCTGCTGTCCGGCACTTTGCACTTCGGCATCATTCCGACAGTCGCGCCCTACCTGTTGCCGCCGCTGTTGCCGCACCTGCAGGAGACGTTCACCGATTTGAAGCTGCACGTGCGCGAAACGCAAACTGCGACGCTCATGGGCGAGCTCGCGGACGGCAAGCTCGATGTTGTCCTCGTGGCGCTTCCGATCATGGCCCGCGATATCGAAGTGCTGCGCCTGTTTGATGACCGCTTTCTTCTCGGTGTCCCGCCCGGCTACAAGATCGGGCGCAAGCTGAAGGCCGGGCCGGAGCTGTTCAGTGCCGAGCAACTGCTTTTGCTGGAGGAGGGGCACTGCCTTCGCGACCAGGCGCTATCCTATTGCCAGCTGCGGCAGGTTGGGGCGGTCAACACCTTCGGCGCTTCGACGTTGTCGACGCTCGTGCGCATGGTCGCCAACGGTCACGGCATCACCCTGATCCCCGAGATCGCCATTCGCACTGAGGTGGCGCGCGGCGAGGTGCAACTGCTGCGCCTCGACGAGCCTGCACCGCAGCGCTCGCTGGGCCTTGTTTGGCGCAAGAGCTCGCCCCGGAAACGCGACTTCGCCGAGCTCGGCCGCCAGATCACCAGCTTCAAGGGGAAGCTCTAGTCCGGCCAAAAAGCAAAACGCCCGCGGGATAATGTCCGCGGGCGTTTCAAGTCGTACGGTGTGACGGGCGGCCGTCTTACATATCCATTCCGCCCATGCCGCCCATTCCGGGGCCATGCGAATTGCCTGCGTCCTTCTTCGGAGCTTCGGCAATTGCGGCCTCGGTGGTGATCAGCAGGGCCGCGATCGACGCCGCATCCTGGAGAGCCGTGCGCACGACCTTGGCGGGATCGATGATCCCCTTGTCGATCATGTCGCCGTACTCGTCCTTCTGCGCGTCATAGCCGAAGTTCGAGCCCTTCGCCTCGAGCACCTTGCCGACGACGATGGAGCCTTCGGTGCCGGCGTTCTCGGCGATCTGGCGGATCGGAGCCTGCAGGGCGCGGCGGACGATGGCGATGCCGGCGTTCTGGTCCTCGTTTTCACCCTTGACCGTGATGGCGTTGGCGGCCTTGAGCAGCATCACACCGCCGCCGGGAACGACGCCTTCTTCGACGGCTGCGCGGGTCGCGTTGAGCGCGTCGTCGACGCGGTCCTTGCGCTCCTTGACTTCCATCTCGGTGGCGCCGCCGACCTTGATGACGGCCACGCCGCCTGCAAGCTTGGCCAGACGCTCCTGCAGCTTCTCGCGGTCGTAGTCCGAGGATGTCTCCTCGATCTGCGCCTTGATCTGGCCGACGCGGGCTTCGATCTCTTTCTTCTTGCCGGCGCCGTCGACGATCACAGTATTTTCCTTGGTGATCGCCACGCGCTTGGCGCGCCCCAGCATGTCGAGTGTGACGTTCTCGAGCTTGATGCCGAGATCTTCGCTGATCGTCTGTCCGCGCGTGAGCACAGCGATGTCTTCCAGCATGGCCTTGCGGCGGTCGCCGAAGCCCGGAGCCTTGACGGCGGCGATCTTGAGACCGCCACGCAGCTTGTTGACGACGAGCGTGGCCAGAGCCTCACCCTCGACCTCTTCCGCAATGATGAGCAGCGGCTTGCCGGTCTGAACCACGGCTTCGAGCACGGGCAGCAGCGACTGCAGGCTCGACAGCTTCTTCTCGTGGATGAGGATATAGGGGTCCTCGAGCTCGGCAATCATCTTGTCGGCATTGGTGATGAAGTAGGGTGAGAGGTAGCCGCGGTCGAACTGCATGCCCTCGACGACGTCGAGCTCGGTCGCAAGGCTCTTGGCTTCCTCGACCGTGATGACGCCTTCGTTGCCCACCTTCTGCATGGCTTCGGCGATCATCTCGCCGATGGCCGTCTCGCCGTTGGCCGAGATGGTGCCGACCTGAGCGATCTCGCCCGAGTTCTTCACCTTCTTGGACTTCTTGGCGATTTCCTCGACAACCTGGACGACGGCCTTCTCGATGCCGCGCTTCAGGTCCATCGGGTTCATGCCGGCTGCAACGGCCTTGAGGCCTTCGCGGACGATGGCCTGAGTCAGGACGCAAGCGGTCGTGGTGCCGTCACCGGCGAGATCATTGGTCTTCTGGGCAGCTTCGCGCACCATCTGCGCGCCCATGTTCTCGAGCTTGTCCTCGAGCTCGATCTCCTTCGCGACCGAAACACCGTCCTTCGTCGTGCGGGGAGCGCCGAAGCTCTTCTCGATCACGACGTTGCGGCCCTTGGGGCCGAGCGTGACCTTGACGGCATTGGCGAGGATGTCGACGCCGCGCAGCATCTTTTCGCGGGCGTCAGCGGCAAAGCGAACGTCTTTGGCAGCCATATGGCTTTACTCCGTGCAGGGGTGAACTGCCGCCATCGGGCGGCAGAAAAGGTTGGGGCATGTGCCCCGCCGGCTTACTTCTCGAGCACGCCCATGATGTCGCTCTCCTTCATGATCAGGAGATCCACGCCATCGATCTTGACCTCGGTGCCGCTCCACTTGCCGAACAGAACCTTGTCGCCCTTCTTGATGTCGAGAGCGACGAGCTTGCCGCTTTCGTCGCGCGTGCCGGGGCCGACCGCGATCACTTCGCCCTGCTGGGGCTTCTCTGCAGCGGTATCGGGAATGATGATGCCGCCGGACGTCTTGGTCTCGCTGTCAACGCGCTTGACGACGACGCGGTCGTGCAGAGGTCTGAACTTCATGATCGGATTGCTCTCCAAACAGAGAAAATGGGGTGCAGCCTCCTGGCTGCAGCGGGTGCCCGCTGGCACTTGCTTATCAAGAGTGCCAGCGTCGGCGCGGTTCTAGAAGGGGGCCTCGGGACCTGTCAAGGCGACCGATTTTGGTTCGCCGGCCTAGCGTCCTGATCTGCGTCACCTGCAACCTATGGAAAATAGTGTTTACGTATTGCAACCTATGAGGGAGATGAGTAACGTTGTTCCGATACGGTGGCTCCGCGCAGATTGATTTAACGCGGCCGGCCAGGATTCCGAAGGCTACGCCATTGCAAAGCGAATGTGACGACATGGGTGAGAGCGGCGGCGGCCGTCCGGACCTTTCGGACCGGCTTGAGTACATTTCTGATCTCATTTCCGAGCTGGAGAGAATGGCGCGCGAGCAGGGCCTCTCGAAGCTGGCTACGCTGCTGCATCAGGCCCACGAGGAAGCCGGGCGAGGCCGCAACGGCAAGGGACGCTAGGCGCCGCTGTCCGCGGCCTCGATGCGCGAGACGAGATGCTGCCCGTGACGCTCGATCTTCCCCGCAAGATCGAGCTCCATCAGAATAATGCGGACGCTACGCACCGGGAGCCTGGTGGCCCGTACGACGTCGTCGATATCCGTGGGATGCGGACCGAGGACGCCGAGCACGGCGGTGCGGTCGGAGTCCTGCGGCGCTTCCGTGTGCTCCACTGAATACGGCGGAGGCAGAGCAGCCGTCGCATCGGAGAAACTACTGCCGCCGCGGAGAGACGTCATCGGCTCGAGTACCGAGACGATATCGGCGCTCTCGGTCGTAAGCGTCGCGCCGCTCTTGATGAGATGGTTGGTCCCCTCGGCGCGCGGGTCGAGTGGATGCCCTGGCACCGCGAACACTTCCCGCCCTTGCTCGAGCGCGAAGCGCGCCGTCGTCAGCGTTCCCGATTTCCGCGCCGCCTCGACCACCAGCACACCGAACGAAAGGCCGGAGATGATGCGGTTCCGGCGCGGAAAGTCCTTGCCGCGCGGCTCGAAGCCTGGGGGTTGCGTCGTTACGAGGCAGCCCGCCTCGCCGATCTGATGCTGAAGCTTGGTGTGCTCGGGCGGGTAGACGACATCGAGCCCGCCGGCGAGCACCGCCACCGTGCCGGTCGCAAGCGAAGCTTCGTGAGCGGCCGCGTCGATGCCGCGAGCCAGTCCCGAGACGATCGTGAACCCCGCCGCACCGAGTTCGGCTGCGAAGGTGCGCGCCACCTTGATGCCGGCCGCGGAGGCCTGACGCGACCCGACGACCGCGATTGCGGGGCGCGCCAGAAGCTCCGCCTTGCCTTTAATGTAGATCATCGGCGGAGGAGCCGTGATCGAGCCGAGTGCCAGAGGATACGCGGCTTCGACGCTGAACAATGGCACTGCGTCGAGGCGGTAGGCGGCTTCGAGCTCGGCCTCGGCATCGCTCTGCGTGCAGAGCCGCACCTTGCGGCCTCCGCGGCGAGATAGCTCGGGGAGGGCGGCTAGAGCCCCGGCGGCGCTGCCGAAGTGATTGATCAACTCTTTGAAAGTGACCGGCCCCACGTTTTCGGACCGGGTAAGGCGCAAGCAGGCGAGGCGCTCGGTATGGTCGAGCTGCGCGGCGGGCACCCCCGCCTTGAACAAGGAGTCTTGCTTAGGCCTTGGCACCGATCCTTGGCTCCTCGCCCTTCAAGAGCCGCTTCACGTTGGGTGTATGCTTCCAGAGCAGCAGGCCCGTCATCAGGAGCGCCAGCGCCGCGGAGGGCACCTGATCCATGCCTGCCAGCGCCACCGGCACCACCGCGCTTGCCGCCAAGGCCGACAGCGACGAATAGCGGGAGACATAGGCGACGGCGATCCAGATGGCGCAGAACAGAAGCGCAGCCGGCCAATAGAGACCGAGGATGATGCCGATGTAAGTCGCGACGCCCTTGCCGCCTTTGAAATTGAGCCAAGTCGGGAAGATGTGTCCGAGGAAGGCGCCGAGCCCGGCCATCAAGCTTGCATCGGTCGCGAGCCCCACGGTCGCGCCGATGCGGTAGCCGATTAGCACTGCGAGCGTACCCTTGAGGGCATCCAGGAGAAGCGTAGCAGCCGCGAGCCCCTTGTGACCCGTACGCAGAACGTTGGTCGCGCCGATGTTGCCCGATCCGATCGAGCGGATGTCCCCGAGTCCGGCGAAGCGCGTCAACAGGAGGCCGAAGGGTATCGAGCCCAGGAGATACCCCAGCAGGATCGGAAGCACATAGCCCGTGACCGTGGCGCTCGCCGTCATCGGCTGCGCCGTGTAGATCACGTTCGGATCGCCTGCTGCCTGGAGAGCTGTGATGGCGAGGGTGGCGATGGTCATCGGAGCTCCGGAGAGGTCGCATGTTGGTAGGCCGGGTACGGACGGAACCCGCATATCGAGCGTAGTGGCAGACAGTCCTCACCGCAACCTCGGGTGTGAGACCGCAGCTCCATCTTACTCATGCAGAAAGGCAGCATTGTTGCTAGCTTCCGCCGATCATTGCGGAAGATTCGTATGACGGCAAAGCATTCACCAAGCACTGAATTCAATCTGCCCCCTCCACTCGAGGATTATAACCTTTTCCTCTCCGACCTGGCGCTCAAGGAAACGGTCGAGCGCGAAGGTGGAACGGCGGCCATGCCAGTCCTCGAGCAGTTCGGGCTCGCGGCCGGGAGTGCGCAGTCTCTGGAGCAGGGCCGTCTCGCCGACAGGACGCCGCCGCGCCTCGTCACGCACGGACGTTACGGCGAGCGTCTCGATCGCGTCGAGCTTTCGGCCGCCTATCACGCCTGCATGACCATGAGCTGCACCGACGGTTTGCATGCGTCGACCTGGGACGGTTATCCGGCGCCATTCTCGGGCGCCAACGTCGTCCGCGCTGCCGGTCTCTACATGGCGGCTCAGGTGGACGCCGGTCATTGCCGTGCCCTGTCCATGACCAACGCGGCTGTCGCTGCGCTGTTGAAGGCGCCTGACCTCGCGCGGACTTGGTTGCCGAAGATCGCTTCGCGCGACTACGACCCGCGCAACGTTCCGATTTGCGAGAAGCCCTCCGCCACGATCGGTCTCGCCTTCTCCGAACGCCAATGCGGAGTGGATTGGCACGAGACCGCAACGCAGGCGGTCGCGAAAGGGCCGGCCGGCAATTATGCCGTGATCGGACACAAATGGTTCGTGTCGGCGCCGATGTCCGACGCGTTCATGGTGCTCGCGCAGGCGAAGGGCGGACTCTCGTGCTTTCTGCTGCCGAGATATCTGCCGGACGGCTCAGCCAACGGCATTCATTTGGCGCGCCTCAAGGACCAGCTCGGCAGCAGGTCGAGTGCCACGGCCGAGGTGGATTTGAATGGAAGCCTCGCTTGGATCGTCGGCGAGGAGGGACAGGGCGCGGCGCTTGCGAGCGAAATGCAACTCTACACGCGGCTCGATCACGCCGTCATTGCGGCCGGCCTGATGCGCTCGGGATTGGCCAACGCCATCCATTACGCGGAGCATCGCATCGTATCGGGAAAGCCGCTGATCCGCGCACCTCTGATGCAGCAGGTTCTCGCCGACATTGCTCTCGACGTCGAGGCGGCCGTCGCTCTGACGTTCCGCCTCGCGCGCGCCTTCGATCGTTTGTCCGACGCACGAGCGGCCGCCTGGTGTCACCTCATGACGCCGGTGACCAAGTATTGGGTCTCGAAGATCGCGCAGTGGGCGGTCGCGGAGGCGCTCGAGTGTCTGGGCGGCGAGGGATATGTCGAGGAGACGCCGCTGCCTCGCATCGCGCGCGACGCTCCAGCCCACGCCGTCATCGACGGCGCCGGCAACGTGATGGCGCTCGAGGTGCTTTCGGTGCTGCGGCGCGAGCCTGAGAATGTCAGCCTTGTTATCGAGGATCTAGGGCGCGCCGCATCCGGCCACCCGGGGCTCGAGATGGCGCACGCGCGTGTCGAGGCCATGCTGCAGGAGCCGCGCTGGCTCGACCAGCGCGCCAGGGCCTTGACTGAAAGCCTAGCTGTCCTGGCGGCAGGAACCATCTTGCGCGCGCACGTTGCAAGTCCCGTTGCCGACGCGTTCATAGCAACGCGCGGCAACCCTGGCCCCGGCAGAACCTACGGCCAGGGTATCGACAGCGGAACAGCATCCCCGATCATCGCGCGGGCACGGCCAGGTAACGCACCAGCCCGGCGCGTCGGTTAGTTTCTGCTTGCACCGTTCGAGTCAGCCGGTCCGATGGCGGACACGATGCGCGAAAGCGAACGCACGAAGGCGTCGCGCTGCGTTGCCGACAGCGACGACAAAATGCGCTCATCCGTGGCACGAGCCGCTGGCATCGCCACGCGCAATGCGCCTTCACCCTTGTCGGTCAGCCGCACCGCATACATGCGCGCGTCGCGGCGTGTACGGCGGCGCTGCACCAGGCCGCGTGAGGTCAGACGTCGGACGATATCGGCCATCGTCGAACGATCGATCCCCGTCTTCTCGACGAGATGCGTCTGGCTCGGCTCCTCGCTATCGGAGATCGCCTGCATCACCGCGAACTGGCGCGGGGTGAGGCCGGCGTTGCCGACGTTGATGGCGAATAGCTCGTCGGCGCACTGGCCAGCGCGGTGGAGGAGGTGGAGCGCCGAGGAGAGCCTGGCAGTTTGATCATCGAGTTTCATGTGCGGCGAGCCCTTGTTTATACGTTGGTAGAGAGCTTGCACGGAGGCCTGAATCTTACTTTCTGACGTGGCCGCCTGCTGCGGACGAGACGGTGCTCATCTGACAGCGTCGTTCGTAACGACTGCTAAAACACAGAATGCGGCGAGACGCAGATTGTTCGGCACCGGTGCGCTGAGGATTGTATCTGATGATATAAATCCGGCATTTCAAGATGCATTGCGCTGTAATCTGAGCGATCAACGTTTAGCTTCGTGTCGCTGTCAGCGCCTTCACGTGAACAGCCAAGACGTCACACCTGCGCGCCGCGCGAGTGCGGCAATGTCCGCATCGAGAGCGGCAAGTGTGTCCGTATCGAGCCTTTCTGGGAGCCACGGCGCCCCGTATTGGCTTGCCCTGTATGCGGCGGTCAGGCTTTGCCATCCTTCGCTGTCGAGTGGCCGGTACGGCGGGTTTAATGTGGCCGTACGTTTCAAATCCTTCTGCGTGCCGAGCCATGTATGCGCGGCCTGCCAAATCTCTGCCGAAGCAGGCATATTATGTCGCGCCTTGAGCTGATTGATCGCGAGAACACCGGTTTCGCGCGCATGCGGACCGATCTCGAGAGTGGCGATCCTGACACCGCGGCGGCGAACCGAGAACAGCCGGCATTTATCGCGTGCCAGCCGGTCCGCATACTGATCCGTACAATTCTGCATTGCCCGTGACTCGGCGAGAATTTGTGATTGCTCGAGCAGAGGCACGAAGGAAAAGTTTTGCGCGTCCCCAGGTTGAAGCCAGGAATCCGTAATCGCTCCGGGCCCGAGCTGGAGAACGAGCCTTATGCGGTTGAGCCAGCTTTTTGCAGCGCATATGGCAGTGTCGAGCGACATCTCCGGACGCCACGGCACGACGATGAGCCCATGCGCGCGTGAGAGCTCGGCCTGGGAATACCACGCATACGCCGCAAGCAATCCGAACAGGCGCGCCGGATCTCCGGACTCCACATAAATGGGCTGTCTGGCGAGCCACAGCGCAAAATACTCGTCGCACGCATATGCGCCGAACGTCACGGCCTTGAGCCAGAAAGCACTATTCTCCGCGGCTGTCGGAAGCTGGTTGACAATGCGGCGAGAGAACATTTCCGATGACGGCAGATGGCCAATCGAGCCAGTGAACGCTTCTGGAGGCAGACGTCTCAGCCACAGCGGCAAATCGAGCGCCAGCGCCACGTCCCGGAGCGCAGCGCCTTCGAGCACAAGGTCGAGCGCCTTACGCCGGGTTTCGATCGAGCCGTTGCTGTCTGCTATGGCGTAAAGGGCGCCCGGAAATACGATCGCGAGATCTGCCGCTCTCGCAGAGGAATTCACGAGGCGCCTGACCGAGGCACGCCTATCCGGGTCGAAGCGACGGATGAGATGAGAGAGATCCGGCGGGTCGCTCGGCTTCGTCTCAGCTTTGAAAGTGCCGCGCGGTGGATCCAGCTCCTTGGTCTTCATGCGCATGAGTGCAGATCCCGGTCTGAGGCGCACCTCAGCAAAGAAAGCTCCTGCAGAACGAGCTATGCAAGAACTTCATTGAGCATTGCGGCATGCATACGACCGTAACCGCAGCGGACCAGGAGCAGCAACTTACATCGACGCGCAAACTACGTGCGGTGAACGCGCATCCTGTCCAACGCACCCTGAAGGATCAGCGTGGCGGCCAGTTTGTCGATCACCTGCGCGCGCCGCTGCCGGCTCGTATCGGCCTCGATCAGCATGCGCTCCGCGGCAGCCGTCGTAAGACGTTCGTCCCAGAGCAGGATTGGTAACGCTGAGAGACCGTTGAGGTTGCGTGCGAGCGCACGCGTCGCTTGCGCACGTGGTCCCTCGGTGCCGTCGAGATTGGCGGGAAAGCCGAGGACGAAGCCCACAATCTGATGTTCCGCGGCGATGGCGAGCAAACGCGTCGCATCAGCCGTGAACTTCGTGCGCCGGATGGTCTCGAGCGCGGAGGCCACCGTCCGGGTCACGTCGGAAAGCGCAAGCCCCAGAGTCTTGGTGCCCGCATCGATGCCGATGAGCCGGCGACCGGGCGCGAGCCGCGCCGCGAAATCTTCGACGTCCAATGTCGTAAAGCCCCTCTCGCGTGGAGGCTGGTCAGCGTTCATTAAATTGGTCTCTGATGACGGGGCCCCCTTATACCGGCACTTTAGCCTGATCAGCGAACGCTTTTATTTTGCCTGACACTCCGAGCCTTGGGCGTTTAAGGTGTAGGCGGCCGGACGCACCGGCCGTGAACCCGCCTCTACGCGGGGACCCGAAAATAACGAACGAGCGCCGCGAGCGTGTCTGGAGCCCTGGCTTCGGAACACTCAAGCGCTGCTGGGGGAAACGTGAACGAAGTACGACCTGAGATGGCGCTGGCCGAAGCGCCTTCGGTATCCGATGAAGCACGCAGATCGGATGTTTTTGTCCGGCTCTCGTTCACGCTCACGACGCTGCTGTCGGCGCTCCTGCTGTTCTCGATCCAGCCGCTGTTCGCCAAGATGGTCTTGCCGCTGCTGGGCGGCTCGCCCTCCGTCTGGGCCGTGGCGCTCTTGTTCTTCCAGGGAGCGCTGCTGGTTGGCTACGGCTACGCCCATCTTCTTGTCAGTAAGGTACCGCCGCACCTCACCGGCTTCGTGCATCTTGCGGTCTCCGCGCTAGCGTTCCTGAGCCTTCCCATCGGCATCCCTGCCGGCTGGAGTGAGCCGCCGCCGGGTGACCCCTATTTCTGGCAACTCGGGCTGTTCGCAGTGGCGATCGGCGTCCCGTTCGTAGCGGTCGCCGCCAACGCGCCATTGCTGCAGGCGTGGTTCGCGCGCGCGACGCATCGGACCCGCCCCGATCCCTACTCGCTATATGCGGCGTCGAACATCGGCAGCCTCGTAGCCCTTTTGGGCTACCCGTTCGTGCTCGAGCCGGTGTTCGGCCTCAAGGCGCTGGCTTCGGTGTGGACGGCCGGCTTCGTTGTTCTCCTGCTGGCGCTCGCCGTCTGCTTCTGGATCATGCGCCGTGAATCCGGATCTGCCGACGAGCCGCAGGCTGAGGCGGCACAATCAGTGGAGGTTCGCGCTCCGATGATGCGCGACCGCACATCCTGGGTGTTCCTTGCGTTCGTGCCGTCGGCGCTGCTCACGGCCTTCACGACCCACATCGCGACGGACGTCGCCTCGGCCCCGCTGATCTGGGTGATGCCGCTGTCGCTCTACCTGCTCACGTTCGTCATCGTCTTCCGCGAACGGGCGCTCATTCCCCCGAAATGGCTGCTCGCGATCCACTTGGTGGCGGTCATCGTGGCTCTGCTTCAGCTGGCGCAGACCGAACGCGACACATGGTTCTATGGGGCCGGGCTCGGCGTCGCAGCCTTCTTCACGTCGGCGCTGGTGGCTCACCGCACGCTTTATGAGCAACGCCCTGCACCGAAGTACCTGACAGAATTCTATATGTGGATGTCGCTTGGCGGCGTGCTCGGCGGCGTGTTTGCCGCGCTCATCGCGCCGCGGATATTCGCGGAGGTGTTCGAGTATCCGCTGCTTCTCGCGCTTTCGTTCGCGTGCCGGCCTGGTGCGCTGAGCCTTGCCGCTGCAGGTCGCTACAATCCGAAGGTGATCCTCGCCTTCGCGGCAGTCCTGTTGGGCGGCATTCTGCTCATCGCAGGTCTTCCCTGGGCAGCGCAGCAGATAGGCACCACGTTCGGCGTGTGGGGATCGACGTTCGCTGTAGCTGCGGTCCTCGCCGCGGTAACGCTGCTTGTCTGGCGCTATCCGCCTCTTCAGCTCACGGCCGTTGTGTTGATGTATGCGGCCATCGTCATTCTGCCGTCGAACGTGCATCGCGGCCAGGCGCAGCGCAGCTACTTCGGCGTCTACAGGGTGATCCTCTCGGACGACGGGCAGTTCAACGTCCTTCAGCACGGCACGACGCTGCACGGGGCTCAAAGAGTGCGCGACGAATTGGGCAACCGCATCGCCAGCACCACCCCCGGCACGTATTATCACCCGCGCGGACCCATGGGCTCCGCCGTCCGCCTCACAAGCTATCTTGGTGCGCAGCGCGGCAAGGATCCACGTTACGGCGTCATCGGCCTCGGCGCGGGGTCGATTGCGGGCCATGCCGCCTCCGGCGAGACGTGGCGCTTCTTCGAAATCGACCCGACTGTCGTCGGCATCGCCAAGTCGCCGCAGTTCACCTATCTCACCAACTGCCTCGGCAAGTACGACATCGTCGTCGGGGACGCGCGCCTGACCATCGCCAAGGAGGAAAACGACAGCTTCGACCTGCTCATCGTCGACGCGTTCTCCTCTGACGCCATCCCGATGCACCTGCTGACCGCGGAGGCGATCGCGCTCTATGCGTCGAAGCTCAAGCCGGATGGCGCCGGCGTCTTGCACATCTCGAATCGCTATCTCGACCTCGAAGCCGTCCTGGCGACCACCCTACCCAAGGTTGCTGGCCTGCACGCCCTCGTGATCGAGGACGACTTCGACGACGGGTATGCCGCCACTGGCTCGACCGTCGTGGTTTTCACCAAGAGCATGGAGGCCCTGGACCCGTTCCGGGCCATTCCGGGCGCTCGAGACATTCATCAGAGCAACTTGAGGCCCTGGACCGACGATTCCTCTGAAATTCTCGGTCCCTTCCTGTCCAAGCTCCGCGCGAGGCTGTGAGCCTACGCCCGGTTGCACGGCCGGGGCCGGACCGCTATGAGGGGAGCGACGCGGCCGCCCGGCCGCCAAGCCGCCCTCCGCACCGAGAGCCAAACCAATGCACGTTGATGAGACGACTGTCCGGCGTATTGCGCGTCTGGCCCGCATCAAGATCAGCGACGACGAGGCCAAGAGCCTCGAAGGCGAGCTGTCCCAAATCCTGAACTGGGTTGAGCAACTCGACGAGATCGACACCAGCTCGGTCGAGCCCATGACGCGCGTTGTCGCTCAAGAAATGAAGCAGCGCCCCGACAAGGTGACGGACGGCGAGATCGCGGACGACGTGGTGAAGAATGCACCCATGACGGAGGATCACTACTTCGTCGTGCCGAAGGTCGTCGAATAGTCACACGAAGTTCGTGGAACAGGTTCTCGCCAGGGGAGAATAGAACGAGATGTCGAAGATCTTCGCCTTGCTCGCCGTCGGGCTCATTCTGAGTGGAGCCCTGCTGCTCGCGGTGCCGCGCGAGGGCGATCCAGCCTCGGCGCGTTCGCTGAGCGTCAATCCTTCCGCGGTGCCACCTATCGTCAACCGCGCACGCGATATCGCCGAGCAGATCAACGCTCCCTTGTCGATCCTGTTCGGGCTTGTGAGCCTCTACTATTCTCGCCGCTCCTACCACGTGAACAAGGCGCGGGCCGAAGCTGATAAGGCCAGAGCCGCGTGATCAACAGTCGAGCTGCAATGACATTCAACAAACTCAACCGCGCCATTCGTACGCCTGCGGCAGCCTTGGCGGCCGTGCTGGCGTTCACTTGCGTGCTCTCGGGCGGCGCTTCGCTCGCGCTTGCAGCCGACAAGGTGAAGGCAAACTTCATAAAGGGCGTCTGGGCCACCGCCGACGGCTGCAAGATGCACGCCGCTATCGAGGCGGGCGGTCCGAAGAATGTCGAGACCACGCCCGAGGTCCTGACCGAGGATGGATACCAGGGTTGGGAGGGCAGCTGCTCCTTCGTGTCCGTGAAGGAGAACGGCTCCGGCAAGTGGACCGTAGAGACCGCCTGCGCCGAGGGTGCCGAGGAGTGGCAAGATACTGAGGCCTGGGAGCTCGATGGCGCTGCGGGCCGTCTCAAGGTGACGGTCAACGATCAGATGACGGAATTCGTGCGCTGCGATGCCGGGAAGGGGAATTGAACGGTGACGGATCTTACTGGCCTGACGTTGGCCGAAGCGCGCGATGGGTTGAAGGCAAAGAGCTTCTCGGCGACCGAGCTGACCAAAGCTCACATCGAAGCCATTGAAGCGGCGAACCCGACGCTGAACGCTTACGTCCTGACGACCCCCGAGCTCGCGCTCGCTGCTGCGGCCGAAAGCGACAAGCGTTTGAAGAGCGGCGATGCGCGCCCGCTTGAGGGCCTGCCTCTCGGCAACAAGGACCTGTTCGCAACCAAGGGCGTGCGCACGACTGCCTGCTCGAAGATCCTCGACGATTTCAAGCCTACGTATGAATCGACGGTCGGTTCCAATCTCTGGAACGCCGGCGCCCTGATGCTGGGCAAGCTCAACAACGACGAGTTCGCCATGGGCTCGTCCAACGAGACCAGCGCCTTCGGACCCGTCGTGAGCCCCTGGCGCCGCACTGGCAAGACCGACAAGCTCGTCCCCGGCGGATCGTCGGGCGGTTCGTCCGCGGCTGTCGCGGCCGGCCTTTGCCTCGCCGCCACCGCGACCGACACCGGCGGCTCGATCCGCCAGCCGGCAGCCCTCACGGGCACCGTCGGCATCAAGCCGACCTACGGCCGCTGCTCGCGCTGGGGCATCGTCGCCTTCGCCTCTTCGCTCGATCAGGCGGGCCCCATCGCCAAGACGGTGCGCGACGCGGCCATCATGCTCGGCACCATGGCGAGCTACGATCCCAAGGACACGACCTCGGTCGAAGCACCTGTCCCCGATTACGAAGCCGCCCTGGCCAAAGGCGTCAAAGGACTTCGCGTCGGCGTGCCCAAGGAGTATCGCGTCGATGGCATGTCGAAGGAGATCGACGCGCTGTGGACGCAGGGCATCGAGTGGCTGAAGGCCGCCGGCGCCACGATCCACGAGATCTCGCTGCCGCACACAAAGTATGCGCTCCCGGCTTACTACATCGTCGCCCCGGCAGAGGCGTCATCGAACCTCGCCCGCTACGACGGCGTGCGTTATGGCCTCCGCGTTCCCGGCCGTGACGTTATCGACACTTATGAGAACACGCGCGCCGCCGGCTTCGGCAAGGAAGTGCGACGCCGCATCCTGATCGGAACCTACGTGCTCTCGGCCGGGTATTACGACGCCTATTATCTCAAGGCCCAGAAGGTGCGCACGCTCATCAAGCGCGATTTCGACGAAGCCTGGAACAAGGTGGATGTGGTGCTGACGCCGACCACGCCGTCGCCTGCATTCGGCTTCGGCGAAAAGTCGGGCGACCCCATCGCCATGTACCTCGAGGACATCTTCACGGTGACGGTCAACATGGCTGGGCTTCCTGGCATGTCCGTTCCGGCGGGCTTGTCGTCGGAAGGCACGCCGCTCGGCCTTCAGCTCATCGGCAAGCCCTTCGACGAGGGGACGCTCTTCCGCGTCGGCCAGGCCATCGAGGATGCCGCCGGACGTTTCACCGTGCCCGAACGATGGTGGGCAGACGCCAAGAAAAAGCCAGGAGGCAAATGATGGATCCGAAGCGCCCCTGGGAATGTGCAGACATGTCGCAAGTTCGCGACGAGATCGACCGCATCGACGCCAGCCTCGTTGACTTGATTTCCGAGCGCTTCGGCTATGTCGAGCGCGCCTGGCAGCTGAAGAAGAACCCGAGCGACGCCCACGTGCCGTGGCGCATCCAGCAGGTCATCGACAAGGTCAAGACGCGGGCGTCCGAAAAGGGCCTGCCGCCCGAGATGATCGAGATGGTCGGCGCCCAATGGCGCAACATGATCGGTTGGTTCGTGCAGTACGAGGAAGAGAAGCTGAGGAAGCAGCTCGATCCGTCGAACGGCGGAGGATCGGGTTGATGGTCTCCATCACGCCATTCGACCCCACGACGTTGTTCCTGGTTGCACTTCTCAATCCTGCCGTCGTCATCGTCGCCGTGCTGATGGGGCGCCGAGCCAACCAGTGGCAGAAGCTGCCGGTTGCGGCGTTTGCCGCGTCCGTTGCGGGCATGGTGCTGTTCTGGCTTGGCGGCGAGCTCGGCTTCTTTGCCATCCACGCCCTGGGCGGTGAGGCGGCCATTCTCGGCTTCCAATGCGTGCTCGGCTTTATATGGGCCTGGCTGGCCTATCGCTTCTGGCCGGCGCGTACATGATAATGAGGGGGCGCCACAGACGGGCAGCCCTCGCAACTGAAGGTCCAGGGTGTTGAAGCTGTCCAGTGGAACGCCCTAAGGAGAACGTTATGCAGGATACGTCCAAGGCCGCAGGCAAGGGCAAGCCGAATAACCTCATCGCGGGCGCCGCCGGCGACTGGGAGATCGTCATCGGCATGGAGGTGCATGCCCAGGTCGCTTCCGCCTCGAAGCTGTTCTCCGGCTCCTCCACCGCCTTCGGCGCCGAGCCGAACAGCCACGTGTCGCTCGTCGATGCCGCCATGCCGGGCATGCTCCCGGTCATCAACGAGGAGTGCATCGCCCAGGCCGTCCGCACCGGGCTCGGCCTCAAGGCCGCCATCAACCTGAAGAGCGTTTTCGACCGCAAGAACTACTTCTATCCCGATCTGCCGCAGGGCTATCAGATCAGCCAGTACAAGCAGCCCATCGTCGGCGAGGGCGAAGTCGAGGTCGACGTTGACGGCGAGACGCTGCACGTCGGCATCGAGCGTCTGCATCTCGAGCAGGACGCCGGCAAGTCGATCCACGACCAGCACCCCGAATATTCCTATGTCGATCTCAACCGCTCGGGCGTGGCGCTGATGGAGATCGTCTCGAAGCCGGATCTGCGCTCGTCGAAGCAGGCGCAGGCCTATATCACCAAGCTCCGCACCATCCTGCGCTACATCGGCAGCTGCGACGGCGACATGGAGAAGGGCAACCTTCGCGCGGACGTCAACGTCTCAGTCAGGAAGCCGGGCGGCCCGCTCGGCACGCGCTGCGAGATCAAGAACGTCAACTCCATCCGCTTCATCGGCCAGGCCATCGAGGTCGAGGCGCGCCGCCAGATCGACATCATCGAGGATGGCGGCAAGATCGACCAGGAAACGCGCCTCTTCGACCCGGGCAAGGGCGAGACGCGTTCCATGCGCTCGAAGGAAGAGGCGCACGACTACCGCTATTTCCCCGACCCGGACCTGCTGCCGCTCGAGTTCACGCAGGCGTATGTCGACAGCTTGAAGAGCGGCCTGCCCGAGCTTCCCGACGAGAAGCGCGCGCGCTTCATGAAGGACTACGGGCTCTCCGGCTATGACGCCGACGTGCTCGTCGCCGAGCGTGACAGCGCCGACTACTTCGAGGCAGTCGCCAAGGGGCGTGATGGAAAATCGGCTGCGAACTGGGTCATCAACGAGCTGTTCGGCCGCCTCAACAAGGAAGGCAAGGACATCGAGGCGAGCCCCGTGTCGGCGGCTCAGCTCGGCGGCCTGGTCGATCTCATCTCGAACGGCGTTATCTCGGGCAAGATCGCCAAGGACCTTTTCGAGATCCTCTGGACCGAGGGCGGCGACCCGGCCGAGATCGTCGAATCTCGCGGCATGAAGCAGGTGACCGACACCGGCGCCATCGAGAAGGCCGTGGATGAGATCATCGCCGCCAACCCGGACAAGGTCGAGCAGGTGAAGGCGAAGCCCTCCATGCTCGGCTGGTTCGTGGGTCAGGTGATGAAGGGCACGGGCGGCAAGGCCAACCCCGCCGCCGTCAACGACATCCTGAAGAAGAAGCTCGGCATCTGAAGCCGGGCCGACGGCGCACGTGTCGAGTTTGTAAGAATTGCGCACCGGTTCAGTATCGGAATGCCGGTGTCGCCACCGCTCCCTCGAGGGCCTGTTCATTGGGCACGGCGTGCGCGCGATTGAACGCGCCGACCTCGACGCGCACGCAAACTCCGAGTTTAGGCGATTGCTGACCGGGGTTTGGCGGCGCGCCATGCCGGGATCGCTCTGAACGCGCCTGCTCGCGCCTCAGGGCGCATGGCACCGGACGAGAGCTAGGCCGTGCGTTGCACCTCGTCTAAAATCCTTCCGCCAAACTGAAGCTTTGTTGACACGCATCACAGAAGACTGCGGCCATCACCCGCATCCCCCTCGCCCAGGCCCGGGGAGACACGTTACGTGAAATGAGCTGTCACGGTGCGAATCGGGCATGAGACGCCCGCAGGCTCTGCTGGGGAAACACATGACTCTCGGATGGCGATCCTTCTACCGCGCGACCGCGCTCATGCTGGCCTGCACGCTGTCGCTTGGCGCGAGCGCCAACGAGGCTGGCGCGCCCGCGACGGCTGCTCCCTTTACGGCGCTGGCCGGCTGGTGGGGTGGGGAAGGGCGCCTGAGGTTCAAGGATGGCAAGCAAGAGCAGGTCAAATGCCGCGCCACCTATGTTGTCGGGGGAACGCCGAATGATCTGAAGCAGACCATTCGCTGCGCCTCGGGAAGCGGCAAGATCGAGGTCACGAGCAACGTCAAGCACGCCGACGGCAAGCTCTCCGGCGAATGGACCGAGACGGTCTACAATGTGACGGGTGACCTATCGGGCGAGGTGACGCCGCGCGGCTACCGCGTCACCGTCAAGGGCACTAACGGCAACACGCTCTCCGCCAACATGGACATCATGGTCCGCGACAAGAAGCAGATCATCGAGATCCAGTTCTTCAGCGAGTCGCTCGTTGGCCTGACCCTCATGCTCAACAAGGGCTGAGCATCACTCCGGGAAGCCGCCCGTCTGGCGCAGCGCCTCGCCGAGTGCGACGGCCGCGGCGACTGCGATATTGAGCGAGCGTAAGCCCGGCCGCATCGGAATTCGGATGCGGGCGTCGGCGCGATTGTGCACCGCCTCGGGCACTCCTGCGCTTTCTCTCCCGAGCAGCAGCGTGTCGCCGGGGGCGAATCGAAACTCGCCGAGTTTCTGACTTGCTGCTGAGGTCAGCAGCACGAGTCGGCCCGAGCTTTCCTCTAGCGCGCGTGCCGCGAGAAACGCCTCCCAGCTTTCATGCCGAGCCAGGATCGCATGTTCAAGGTAGTCGAGGCCGGCTCTGCGAAGCGCCTTGTCGGTCATGTCGAAGCCGGCTGGACCGATGATGTCGGTCGCCACGCCGAAGCAGGCGGCCATTCGCAGAATCGTTCCTGTATTCTGAGGTATATCAGGTTGATATAGCGCAAGGCGCATGGCTCCTCCCCGTCGTATGGCTCATGCGCCACTTTGACCCGTGATGCGAGACGTATGCTGTCTTGAGAGGTGCGACAATCAATGCGAGAAGAACGTAACGAAATAAAACAAACGCGAAAGCGTGCCGCCTCGGGAGGGCACCATGGGCATGTTTTTCCCCGGTTCTTGCGAAAAGAACAGCCCTCCGCTAGTGCTTCGATCCTCTCTTTATGAGAGTGCTTTACGCACTCGAGACTGCGGCCGCCCGTGGGTTGGTTGCAAACCTCGGGATGCTTCTTGTCGGGCCGCGAGATCTGGACGCTAGCCCGTCTGCTGAGTTGAGGATTGCCTCGGAATCTTGGAGGGCTATGTGGCAGCCGAAGCAGAAGACCTAAACCGCCGCGACTTTCTCGTCATCGCGGGTAACGCATTCGTCGCGGTCGGCGCGGCAGCCACGCTCTGGCCGTTCATCGATCAAATGAATCCCGACGCCGGAGCACAGGCTTTGGCATCCGTCGAGATCGACCTCTCTCCCGTAAAGCCGGGACAGGCCATCACGGCCATGTGGCGCGGCAAGCCGATCTTCATCCGCAATCGCATGCCTGAGGAAATCAAGGCTGCCGAGGCGGTTCCGCTGGCCGACCTCCCCGATCAGTCTGCTCGCAACGACGATCTTCCCGAGTCGGCCCCGGCGATCGACGCCAACCGGGTGAAGTCCGGTAAGGGCAATTGGCTGATCATGGTGGGCATCTGCACCCACTTGGGCTGCATCCCGAAGGGCCAGTCCCTGGGTGATGCGCGCGGCGACTTCGGCGGGTGGCTGTGCCCCTGCCACGGCTCGCACTACGACACCTCCGGCCGCATCCGCAAAGGCCCGGCGCCTCGCAATCTCGAGGTCCCGCCGTACGACTTCGTCTCCGACACCAAGATCAAGATCGGCTGAGGGGGCCAGTCTCATGGAGCACAATTCGAGCTACGTCCCCGGGTCGGCTTTCGCCAAGTGGTGGGACGAGCGTCTGCCGGTCATGCGCCTTATGCACGGCCAGTTCGTCGACTTCCCGACGCCGCGCAACCTCAACTACCTCTGGACGTTCGGCGGCATCCTGACGTTCTGCCTCGCCGCTCAGATGCTGACCGGCATCGTGCTGGCGATGCACTATCAGCCGAGCGCGCATGACGCCTTCAACTCTGTCGAGGCCATCCGCCGCGACGTCAACTACGGCTGGATGATCAGAAACTTCCACGCCGTCGGCGCGTCGATGTTCTTCATCGCCGTCTACATCCACATCTTCCGTGGCCTCTACTACGGTTCCTACAAGGCCCCGCGCGAAGTGCTCTGGATCCTCGGCGTCTTCATTTTCCTCGTCATGATGGCCACGGCCTTCATGGGCTACGCTCTTCCTTGGGGGCAGATGAGCTTCTGGGGCGTGACCGTCATCACCAACCTGTTCTCGTCCTTGAACGAGATCATCCCCGGCCTCGGCACCGCTATCGTCGAGTGGCTGTGGGGCGGCTACTCGGTCTCGGGCACGACGCTGAACCGCTTCTTCTCGCTGCACTACCTGCTGCCGTTCGTGCTGGCTGGCCTTGTCATCCTGCACATCTGGGCGCTTCACGTCGCGGGCCAGAACAATCCCACGGGTCTCGACATCAAGACCAAGTCCGACGCGGTCCCGATGTTCCCCTACGCGGTCGCTAAGGATTCAGTCGGCCTGTTCGCCTTCCTCATCATGTTCGGCTGGTTCGTATTCTACCTGCCGGACTACTTGGGCCACGCGGACAACTATATCGAGGCCAATCCGCTCGTAACCCCGCCGCACATCGTGCCCGAATGGTACTTCCTGCCGTTCTACGCCATCCTGCGCGCGATCCCGTCGAAGCTTGGCGGCGTCATCGCCATGTTCTCGGCCATTGCCATTCTGCTGTTCGTGCCTTGGCTCGACAGCAGCCGTGTCCGCTCGGCCAAGTATCGCCCCATCTACAAGTGGTTCTTCTGGTTGCTCGTCTTCTCGAGCGTGGCGCTCGGCTACCTTGGCGCCAAGCCGCCGGAGGAGGTCTACGTTTTCTGGGCGCGCGTCTTCACGATCTACTACTTCGCCCACTTCCTCATCGTGATGCCCATCCTTGGCATCCTCGAGACGCCGACCGTCTTGCCGAAATCGATCACGGCCTCGGTGCTGCCGCCCTCGGCCGCTGCTGCGGCGCCGACAGCCGCCGCGGCGGCTCCAGAAAAGCGCTGAGCAGGGGACACACATGATGAGACCCAATAGCGGTTCTATCTTCGCGGCCCTGACCTCGACGATGGTTCTCCTCTCTGCTGGCGCAGCCTCGCAGGCTGCAGAAGGCGGCCATGCCCACATCGCGCGGCAAACCTGGAGCTTCGGCGGCTTCACCGGTCAGTACGATCAGGCGGCGCTGCAGCGCGGCTTCCAGATCTACAAGGACGTCTGCTCTGCCTGCCACGGCCTGAAGCGCGTGCGCTTCCGCAACCTCGTCGAGCCGGGCGGACCCGGCTTCCCGGAGGAGAGCGTGAAAGCGCTCGCCGCCGAATGGCCGAACAAGATCACCGACGGCCCCGACGATAGCGGCAAGATGTACGAGCGGCCGGCCAAGCTGTTCGATCCCATCCTCGGTCCCTTCAAGAACGACCAGGAAGCCCGTTCCGCACAGGGCGGCGCCCTGCCGCCGGACCTGTCTCTCATGGCCAAGGCGCGCAACGTCGAGTACACGGGGCCGTTCTGGGCTCACCCGTTCTCGATGCTGCGTGACATTGCCACCAGCTATCAGGAAGGCGGCCCGGATTATCTCTATGCACTGCTCACGGGATACTCCGACGAGGTGCCGGCCGATGTGAAGCTGGCCGAAGGCATGCACTACAACGTAGCCTTCCCTGGCCATCAGATCGCGATGCCCGCTCCGCTGGCGAAAGACAACTTCGTCACGTATCAGGATGGCAGCGGCTCGCTCGAGCAGAACGCCCACGACATCTCGGCATTCCTCGCCTGGGCCGCGGATCCGTCATTGAACGAGCGCAAGTCCATTGGCTGGCTCGTCATGCTGTATCTCGTTGTCACAACACTGTTGCTTTACCTCGGCAAGAAGCGGCTCTGGTCTAAGATCCCTCATTGACGCGGTACGTCAGTAGTCTGACGATATCTCATCTCTGAAATTGAAAAGGCCTCGCCCGCGGGGCCTTTTCGTTGTTGAATGCCGCTCGTTCGGCGACAGAAGGAGAGCATCTGTCATGACGAAGTCCGTCCTCGGCATTATCGGCGGAAGCGGGTTCTATAGTCTGCCCGGTCTCGAGAACGTGCGCTGGGAAGCCGTCATGACGCCCTGGGGAGCGCCGTCCGACGAGATCATGTTTGCGGAAATCGATGGCTTGCCGATCCGCTTTCTTCCTCGTCACGGCCGAGGCCATCCGGTTCCCCCCTCGGGGATCAACTTCCGCGCCAATATCGATGCCCTGAAGCGCTCCGGCGTCACCGATCTCATTTCGATTTCCGCCTGCGGCTCCCTCAAGGAGGAATTCGCGCCCGGTCATTTCGTGCTCGTCGACCAGTTCGTCGACCGCACTTTCGCCCGCGAGAAGAGCTTCTTCGGACCGGGGTGCGTGGCCCACGTCTCGGTGGCTGATCCCGTGAGCCCGCTGCTCGTCGACGCCGTCGAGAGAGCGGCTGAGGCCGAGGGCATCGAGTACACGCGCGGCGGCACCTATCTCGTCATGGAAGGCCCTCAGTTCTCGACGCGCGCCGAAAGCAATCTCTACCGCAGCTGGGGCTTGGACGTCATCGGCATGACCAACATGCCCGAGGCCAAGCTCGCTCGCGAGGCCGAGATCTGCTACGCGACCGTTGCCATGGTGACCGACTACGACTGCTGGCACGACGATCATGCCGATGTCGATGTCGCCTCCATCATCGAGGTCATGAAGGGCAACACCGAGAAGGCTCAGCGGCTGGTCCTGCGCCTCGCACGCGAATTTCCGAAAGTGCATCCCCCGTGCCCCATCGGCTCGGATCGCGCTCTCGACGTCGCCATCATCACGGCTCCCGACGCCCGCGACCCGTCGCTGTTGCGCAAGCTCGATGCTGTCGCAGGCCGCGTGTTGAACCACTGAAGCTTCCAGTCATCGCGCCGGGATACGGCGATCTAAATCAGAGGGTTCGCCTCGAGACGTCGCTTTAGCGCGGCGTTGATGACCAAGGATCTGATGTGCTGCGGTGTCGCCGCCGGCGTCGGATTGATGACGCGAGCCTCACCTGTCTTTGCTGCCCACTGCGCCTCGTTAGCGAGCGTCTCTCTCGAGCCGCCCAAGCTCACATGCACCCGGATGAGCGCCTCGCATTTGCCTTCGTCGGAGGCCGGGACCTTATTGGGCTTCTCTGTGAGATAGCGTAGGAGGCGGGTCGCGATCCTATCCGGCAGTAGAGCCGGCCGTCCGCGCTCTAGGACTCCGAGCCATGCGCCGAGCATCAGCATCTCCTGCATGTACTCGAGCTCTGGATAGATATAGGCGGCGTTGATGCTCGAATAGATCGAGGCGATGAGCGCGTCCGAAGGCAGGACGCGGCTCGCATCCGATCGGGGGCTGTCGCGCGTCAACCGGTGCGCATCGCTGAGAAAGCGGTCGAGGGACGCAAGCACGGAGAGCTCGTAAAGCCATTCGTTCCTGAGGCTCGGCCGCGGCTTGTCGGGCTCCGGACGGTAGACGAGCTCAATCGGCTCGAAGCCGAAGAGCTCCACCCAGAACGTTTCGCCGGCCGCCGCTACGTCGAGCGGTGAAACCATCGTCACGACCTGGCTGCGGATGATCGTGTCGATCGCCGCGCGCCGGCCTGCGATGGTGGGAGATCCTCCTTCGATTAGGCTGGCCATGCGAAGCGCGCAGTGAAAAATGCGCGCCACGAGCGTGCGTTGCACAAAAAATGCGGGATCACGCGCAGTCGGCGCGGAGCGTCTTCTCCCGGCCAGCGCCGGCATCAGCATGATCAGTTCGTCGGCGGAAACGTCGTCCCAGGTGGCATGGCCGTAGAACCCGGATATCGGTTGCTCCACGAGACCATCGCCCCACACACGCCTCGCACCAGGTTTGACCTTGTATTTTGCCATTAAAGCCTGTTCAGCCCGTCACTTCAGTCACATGCGGGTGTACGGAACAAAAAACTACCGCCCCGCGTTAAGAGCGCCATTGGAAAAGTCGGCCGGTCCAGCATGAGGGCCATCCGATTTACGGAAAGCAAACTAAAAGCCGTTTCGCATTATGGTCACGACATAAGAATCGACCAACAACGGGCCACCGCAAAGCTTATGCTCGGAATATCGAGCTGATGCTATGCATTCGCTTGTTTGCAGCCATCGCGTTAGGGAAGGCTTTACCGACGGTATGCATTTGTTGTTGATCGACGTTTTTTGTGGACATGAGGCAAGATGTCCATTTTTTGCCCAGTGTTTGTGTGACAGGGATGCGACACGTGCTACTGCTTAGCATTCAGGGAGACGCTCAAATGCTTTGGGCAGGCATCTTTGCTGGTGGGGCCGGCCTTTTGCTGAGCGCTCGCTATCGCGTGGGCGCATTAATCGCCGCCGGAATGGTGTGCGTTTTGGGCATGCTATTAGTGAGCCCATTTGCAAATTGGACCTTGGCCGCCACGTTCGCCAATATCGTTGGGATGCTGTGTGCGCTCAACGCCGGCTATTTGCTGGGCTTCGCGATCATCTGTGCGCGCGCTCGATTTACCGCCAACGCGCAGGACGCCTCCTTCGCCTCGCACCACGTCGCCAAGAACGCGCGCATGGCGATGCCGCATGACCTTCATCGCTGATTGATCGAAAAAGCGGCAGAGAGCGTGCCAATCCGTTGCGCGCCCGTCGTGAGGCCTAGAGCTCAGGCCGTCTCATCGAACTTCGTCACCGCCGGAATGGTCTTGATCAGAATGGCCACGTCGCGCCAGATCGACCATGAGCGCACATAGTGACAGTCCATCGCAACGCGCGTCGAGTAATTGACTCGGCTCCTGCCGCTGATCTGCCAGAGGCCTGTCACACCGGGGCGAGCGGCGAAATACTGCGCGGCTCTCCGGCCGTAGAGCTCGATCTCGCCTGAGACGACCGGGCGTGGTCCTACCAGGCTCATGTCGCCCTTGAGCACGTTGATGAGCTGCGGCAGCTCGTCGATGCTCGATTTCCGCAGAACGTTTCCGAGGCAGTTGATCCGCGGATCGTTCATGAGCTTGCGGGTTCGGTTCCACTCCTCCGCAGCCAGCGGGTCCGAAGCAAGATGCTCTCTCAGGATCTCGTCGGCCCCGAGCTTCATCGTACGGAATTTATAGCACCGGAACGATCGCCCGCCGAACCCGACGCGCTCGTGTGCGAAAACGGGATTGCTGCCCGTGATCACGCGTATGAAAACGGCCAGGAACAGGAGCATTGGCGCCAGCACGGCGAGCGCGAATGCGGAGAGGACGACGTCCACGATACGCTTCACGGCTCCGCCAATGGGCTTAGAGCCTCTACTCCTGCGTGCGGACCGAAGGAATGGAACATCTGCGGCGTCGGCAACGCCTGTTTCGCGGCCGCCGAGAGCCCCGACGTTCGCTCCGTGTGCCGACGAAACGATCGTACCGCCCCAAACGGCTTCACTTCTGAAGGCATCGAAGGAAGAGGGGGCTATGGTTAAGTGTTTGGAGGTTAGAGGCACGTCTCTCGACTTACGAGCCAGACGTGCACTGGAAATGACGTCGTACCCCTGCATGATAAATCTTCCCGCTGAGGCGCCGCACGCGCCCCTACTCATCAAGCAACTTCGCCGTCTAGCGCACTTTCAAGACAGGCGATTGAAATGAACCGGTCTATGCAATTGGCTAACAAAGCTTTTCTTATGCATTAAAGATTTGAACGATCTTATTTCCGCTATGCAGCAGAGAGCAAGTCGCCAAAGGGCGTACGCCGTCCCTCCTTGGAGGGCAGCGTGTAATACCCAATGGGTACAGCTGGGAAGAATAGGAAAGGGGGCGGGCACCCGGGTGCCCGCCCCCTTTTTTTATGCAGCGGCCTCTGTCAGGAACCCGCCAGAAGTGGCCAGGTGCCGGACCGATTAGTCTCTTCCGAGGACGTGGCGGCCGTTGATCGCGTCCCTGGTCAGGACCACGTCGCCCGAGACACTCGAGACAGTCGAGCTGATCGTGGTGATGTAGTTGAGGAACTTGGTGACCTCGACCGAGTCGGCGTTGGCGACGTAGATGCTGTCACGGTTACGCACCCTGAAGCCCTGCGTGTAGAAGAATGCCGATGGATCGCGGAAATTCGATCTGTACACCGTCGGGATCATCTTCATGTCCGGCGGGAAGATGTTGAGGTTCGCTCCGATAGCCTCGAGGACGCTGCGGAATTCCAGACGATAGAGGAAGACCTGACTGGGATTGGCGCGGTTGTCGACCAGACCGCCAGCCTTGGCGAGCGCTTCGTTGAGCGAAAGCTTCTCCTGCTCGAAGGCGAACTGACCTGTGAGGCCGAAGCTTTGGCCGGCAGTCGCCACGGCACCCAGAGCCACGAACTTCTGCGGTTCGCGGTAGAGATAGACGGAGTCGCCTGGGTTCACGTAGATATTTTCGTTCGGGTTGTTGACCAGAACGGGGAAGTAGACCGTGACCTTGCGCCCGTCACGCTGCAGCGTGACGTAGGTTTCATAGCCCGGATATCTGATGCCGCCGGCCCGCGAGACCATGTCGAGGATGCGGTCGCCGCCTTGGCGGATGTTGAAGCGGTTGGCCGAATTGATGACATCGCCGAAGACAGAAACCGCAGTCGCGTTCTGTTCCTGGAAGGTGACGATCACCTGCGGCTCGATTGCCCGATTCTCGAGCTTTGCTTCGATGTCATGCTGGATCGCGGACAGCGTACGGCCGGATGCGCGGATGGAACCAGCGAACGGGATCGAGATATTGCCGGAGCGATCGACCGTTTGCGTTGGGAATGTCACATAGTTGCCGGGCCTGACGCCTGCGTCGGCCGGAATGAAGAGGCCGCCGGAGCGGGATTCGAACACGGAGATCTGCAGAACGTCGCCGACACCGACGAGGACAGAAGGCGGACCGTTCTTGCTGGTGCCGAAGCTGCCGTAGAATGACCCGGGGCCGCCGTCGACCTGATTTGCGAGGACGGCTTCGCTGATGTCGATGAGGGCGTAGTTGACGACGACTTCGCGGTTCTCGGTGAGTAGCGCGGTGGATGCACCGCGGTCGACGGAGCGATGAGAGGGACCATCAACGGGCAGCTGCGTGCACGCAGCCAGCAGCGCTGATGCCATAGCCACAGCGAAGGCGTGGCTCCTCGTATTCGTGCGCATCCGACGACACCCCAGAATTAAGGTCATCCGAACGCAGAACAACGAAAGACAAACAACAAATGTCTGGAAGCGGGCGGTACAACGGGTCGCGAGCACGACCGAGGCGGGCACACTTATGGCCCATTCGCCCAACCAGTGAGTCCTACCCGTATAGCTTGATGCGCTGTGAACAAGATTAGCCAAGTTGGAGGCCAAGCCTGAATTGGGTCTCCCTGTCGCCCAATTGCAACATGAGCCAAATCGCCAGATTCTCCAGCCTTTAGTTGCTGGGATCAACTGTGGGCGCATCGGCCGAGCGGCCCACCGAAACAGCAGCGCCTCCTCCGAGAGACCACGCTACCAAGAGCGCCACGGCTGGGATCTGCAAGGAGAAGTCGACCAGCGAGTGCACGGTCACGAGCAGCAGGATAGAGAGGCACACGAGAGGCACATATCGGTAGCGCCGCCGCTCTCTCAGACCCTTTGCATAGGTCGCGATGAGCGTGACATAGGCGATGGCAGCCGCCACGAGAAATGCACCGCCGAATGCGAGCCAGCCCTCGAGCGGCACGCTGTGAGCCATCTCCCAGTACCCGTCTATGCCGCACTTCTCCGCGCGATAGGAGGGAAAAACGTCCTGGAACGTTCCTGCTCCGGCTCCCCATGCGAGATGCTCTTTGATGGCCTGCCACGTCGATGCGTAGGTGCAGAGCCTCTGCTCGTCGACAAAGCCCTCGGTCTCGATGCGCAGCAAGAGGCGCGAGCCGAACAGCGCGAACAGGGCGCAGACCGAGACGATCGCGAGCGCAGTGCCCCCGAGGGCTGCTCTCGTCGTGTACTTGCGCCGTAGAGACACGAATGTCTGGCCGCCGGCGAGCACTGCAAGCGCCAGGAGCGACGAGAGAACACCGGCGCGCGATCGTGTGAGAAAAAGTGCGAGCCCGAACAGCAACGCGAGCACCGCGTAGAATGCGATTGCCATCGCCTGTTTGTTGTCTTCCGGCCCCCAGCGTCGGTTCGTGGTGAAGAAAGTCAGAGGTCGGATAATCCCCCAGGGGCGCGACATGAGCGCCAGCGATAGAAGGGTAAGAATGCCGAAATAGGTCGCGGCGGTATTTGGATTTGTGAAGGTTCCCGTGAATGAGTCGAGATAGTGCACTTTCTGTTCGAGCAGAAGCTGGTCCGGGGAGAGAAAATATTGAAGCAGTGAGGCTACGGTCGCAATCGCGCTGATGCCGAGGACGACATCGGCCATGCGAGTGAAAGTGCTCGTATCACGGACGTTGAGCAGGGCCGAGATGAATACCGCGATCGGCAGGATCACATATCCAATCGAAGTCAGGGCTTGATAGCGCGCCGCCGCCAGAGGCGCTGCGGTGTCTCCGGTGATCTCGGCCGACGCGATCCAGAAGGGATCGGAGCCAGGCCCGAGAGGCAGCGGGATCACTTGTGCGATGCTCAGCGCGATAAGTCCCGCGCAAAGGAAAAGGCTCACAATCGTGATTCGCAATGCCCAACGATTGGGCGGCGGCTCCGAAAGCGAATGGAAGAGTGAGAGCGAAACCAGCAGGCCGATAAAGCCCGCGCTCGCCGCATCGACGGAGCCGAGCGGGAGCGCTGCGATCGCAACACTTACTGGCAGAATGAGAAATCCGCCGTCAGCCACGGCGGCCTTGAGGCGTTTCATGCGCGGCAGCGCCCCCGGTAAACCATAATATTAATTGAGTGCCTCGACCTAATCATAAAGGCATAGCTCCCAGTATAATAACATTGCATGCTAACAATAGGTGTTAAGGAGGTTTGACCAATGTTAAGGTTCGACCGTACACGTACGGTATCGAATTGGGTGCTCAAGGTGGGGTATAGCGTCCATGGCTACGTCCAACGGTACCTCGACTAAGGCTTTGGAGCTTAAGTCAGGGTCGAAGAGCAAGCCGCCCGCGCAAAATAAGGGGCGGGCGGGGGAGCTTATTAAGAAGCACGTCGGCGATGGCGCTGAGCCGCACATCGTCGTTGTTGGCGAACAATTTCTCTTCGTCCAATGTCTCGCGAGCTGCCTTCGCACGGCATTGGGAACCAAAACCTCCACTTTCCCGGATCTCGAAAGCTGGCTCGGTAGCTCGGGCGTGCAGCAGGCCACCCAAGTGGTATTCTGCCGTCTGATCGATTTTAACGCGTTACCCGATCAAGCCAACGGCTTGCTCTTCGCGGAGGTCGCGGGCCGCCTGCCGACGGTTGTCATTGCCGACGCTGAGGATCTGGATAACGTTCTCCTCGCTATCGAGGCCGGCGCCCGCGGCTATATTCCGACCAGCCTTTCCATAGATATTGTCGTGGAAGCGATCCGGCTCATTGCGGCCGGTGGGGTTTTTGTCCCGGCAAGCAGCGTGGTTACGGCGCGCAACCTTCGCGACAAGCCCCACGCCAACGGCAGGGATACGCAGCCGATCTTTACGTTGCGCCAGACGGCGGTCGTAAAGGCCCTCTGTATGGGTAAGCCAAACAAGACAATCGCCCACGAGCTTAATATGCGCGAGAGCACGGTTAAGGTGCACGTTCGCAACATTATGAAGAAGCTGAGCGCCAGAAACCGGACCGAAGTGGCACTCATCGCCAAGGGGTTGGCGCTGTAGCGTTCCGGCACGAAGTCCCGTTTCTGGGCAACGCCGAGGTGTGGCGTGGGGGGATTTTCTCAATACGGAGCAAGGGTTAACCTTGGAGCCGGATGACGCCCCAGCAATTAAGCGCATTATTGAGATGGTCCGGGTTTTGCGTTATGACAAGGAGTTCTGGTTTCCCAAAATTGTTTATAGCGTTGACCAGAGTTCGGTGAGGAGTTGCGTCAATGCGTAAAAGTGCGTGCATGCGCGTGCCTGAATATGGAGTGCGGAAGGCCCTTGGCTCCGCTCTCGCGCTCGGCCTTTTCGTCGCGTTCGCCGCTCCCGCTTCGGCAACCGATCAGATCGTCACCGGCGACAAGATCGACCCGTGCCTCCCGTCCGCAATCAATCTCAGTGTGAACTCGGGACTGGTCGGCTCATCCACTCTGACCGAGCTACTCGCCGAGCATCGCTCGGGTGGCCCGCTCCTTTCGGCCAAGGTTCGTAAGCTCGCGTTGAGCGACGCCAGCAAGATCGCTGACATCCTCGTCGCGGTGAAGTCTGCGACGCCCGAGCAGGTGACTGCCATCGGCGCCGGACTCGCGGACGTCATTCGCCGTTGTGGCGACGTGATGCCCGAGCTTGCCGCCGACATTGGCGACCAGGTTACGAAAGCCAAGTTTCCGAGCCTCACGGTTGCCTTCGTTGCGCATCTCCCTCCTCAAGCGGTGATCGAGCGCAAGGAAGAGCTGATCGAGAAGAAGAAGGTCAAGGGCGAGCTGACCATGGCGGCGCCTCCGGCGGTGCCGGTGGATGTCTCCAAGCGCTTCATGGCGGATCCCGTTGAGCTTCCGAAGCCCAGCATCTCTGAAATCGTTGCTCGCACGAAGGAGCTCCCTCTTCAGCCACAAGACCCCAACAAGGGGCCTTACGTGGCGGACGGAATTACTCCCGGACCGAAATTTAATCTGGGTCCGTTTACGATTGGGAAACCAGGATTGACATTTTCCGGTGGGGGCGGCGGCGGGCAGACCGAGATCAGCAAGAACACGGTAAGCCCCACCAGGTAAGCTGCACGCCCACGATTGTTGAGGCGGACCTTGGCGACTGCTGAGGAAGAGGCTGTTTTTAACTGATGCTCCATTCCGTACCCAGGCACGAGTCTACGCGCCATTCGGCCGAGATCGCGAAACCCGTCGATCCGCGCCACAACCGCGAGATCGAGATTTATCTCGCCGCGGCGCGCCGCCAGCTGTCGATCGTGATCATCTGCTCCATTCTTGGTCTCATGCTGGGCGGCGCCTATCTCGCGACCGCCGTGCCGCAGTACACCGCATCGACGACGCTCCTTCTCGACAACAAGCGCCTGCGCGGTGTCGAGGACGCCTACGACACGCTGGGCCCGGCGCTCGACTCTGGCGCCTCCTTCGTCGAGAGCCAGGTCGAGGTCCTGAAATCCGACAAGGTAGCGCTTTACGTCGTCGACAAGCTGCAGCTCCTGCGCAATACGGACGCCGAGCCGCCGCCTCAGCCGAGCACCTTGAAGCGGATCCTCAAGGAGATCAAAGATCGCGTCTGGCCTGCGCCGAAGAAGGCGCCCGTCGTCGATGACGAGAACACGCGCCGAATGCAGGCTGCCGATGGCCTCCGAGCCGGCATGGAGGCCTACCGCGTACCGCGCACGCTGCTGATCCAGCTGTTCTACACGTCGCCAAGCCCGGAGAAGGCGGCGACCATCGCCAACGCCTTCGCTGACGCGTATCTCGTCGATCAGCTCGACGCCAAATACGATGCCGCCAAGCGCGCCAGCGCCTGGCTCGAGGACCGCATGGCCGAGCTGAAGCAGCAGGTCTTGACGACCGACCTCGCGGTGCAGCGCTTCAAGGCCAGCAATAACCTCATCTCGTCGGGCGGAAAGCTCGTCAACGAGCAGCAGCTCGGCGAGGTGAACACGCAGCTCGTGACGGCGCGCTCGGAAACGGCGCGCGCCGAGGCCCGCTATGATCGCATCAAGACCATCCTGGATGGTCACATGACCGATGCGGTGGTGACGGAAGCGATCGGCAACTCCGTAATCGAGCAGCTGAGGACGAAATACGTCAACGCCGCGCAGCGACAGGCCGACCTGCTGCAGAAGCTTGGCCCCGAGCATGACGCCGTGGTCAATCTGCGCGCTGAGATGAAAGAATACGAGCGGCTGATGTTTGAAGAGCTCGGCCGCATCGCCGAGGTCTATCGCAGCGAGCTCGAAATCGCCAAGCGTCGCGAGGAGGCTCTGAAGACGAATTTCTCGAGCCTCGTAGGTGAGAACGCATCGTCGAACGAGACACTCGTCGCCCTGCGCGAGCTCGAGCGTGAAGCGGAAAGCTATCGCACGCTCTATCAGTCGTTCCTGCAGCGCTATCAGCAGGTCGTGCAGAACCAGTCGTTCCCGATCACCGACGCGCGCATCATCCGCAATGCGCAGCCTCCCTACGCCGCCAGCAAGCCGCAGAAATCCAAGATTATGGCGCTGGCACTTCTGTTCGGCGTCGGTATGGGTGTCTTCTTCGGCGTCTTGCGCGAGATGAGCGACTCCGGCTTCCGCATGGCTGATCAGGTCCGCGACGAGCTCGGATTGGAATTCATCGGATTGTTGCCCGTCGTGAGCGACAGCAGCGTCCCGAAGGCACGCTCCGGCCGCAAGAAGAGCCACGGCGAGGATGCCGATACTCACGGCCTCATCGAGAAGCAGGCGCCCATCATGCGCCACGTGGTCGAGCACCCGCTGTCCGGGTTCGCCGAGACTCTGCGCTCGGCAAAGATCGCGGCTGACCTCAGCCTATCCAACAACGACACGAAAGTGATCGGTATCGTCTCGGTTCTCTCGCACGAGGGCAAGTCGACCGTTTCCAAGAACTTCGCTTCGCTCCTTGCGCACTTGGGCGCCAAGACGCTGCTCATCGACGCGGATCTGAGAAACCCCAACCTCACGCGCGGGCTGGGCTCGCCGTCCGGCCCCAACATCCTCGACGCCGTTCTCGAGGGCATCCCGCTGAAGGATCTGGTGCTGCGCGAGGAGGACACGTCGCTGTCGTTCCTGCCGGCCGCCATCGGGCGTCGCCTCCCACATACGTCCGAGTTCCTGGCGTCACCGGGCATGAAATCCGTGCTCCGTCAGGCACGCGATTCCTACCAGTACATCGTCATCGATCTTCCGCCGCTCGGCGCAGTCGTCGACTGCCGCGCACTTTCTCCGCAGCTCGACGCAGTGCTGCTGGTCGTCGAATGGGGCAAGACTGCGCGCCGTCTGGTTCGCACTACCATCGACTCCGAACCCCAGATCAGCTCCAAGTGCCTCGGCGTGATCTACAACAAGGTCAAGCTCAGCGCTCTCAAGCTCTACGAGTCGACCGGCTCGACGTCGTACTATCGCGACAAGTACACGAGCTACTACCATGACGGGGCATGATCGCGGGGGGCGCTGAATGAGGGCTGTCGCGATAATCCCTCTCGCGCTGACGCTGCTTCTCTGGTCGATCGCGACCATCGTCATTGGCTGGCGAGACCTGGAGTTCCGTGATCTCGCGCTGCGCCTGGAGAGTGGCGCCACCGCGCCCGCGAGCTACTTCCCGCAGCTCCTGGCCGAAATCAAAGCCGACCCGGGCTTCGCCGCCTGCTCGCGCGATGTCGTGCGCAGCGCCGCCACCATCAGCTTGGCGGGCCTGGATATCTCGGTTGCCTCCCAAGATACCAAGGTCGCCAATGCCGCTCTCGCCGATGCGCGCGAGATACTGAGGAACGGACTGCAGTGTTTCCCCAGGGACGGAAACCTATGGCTCCGCTACGGCATGGTCGAGTTTGCAGCGAACGGCGACGTCCGTGAGGCTGCGCGCTTGGTCAAGCTCTCGGCCGAAGCCGCGCCTCTCGAGGGCTGGATATTGAAGCAGCGCCTCGCATTTGCGGTCCAATTGGCGGAGGCCGACCGTCCCGCCGTTGCCGACGTGCTTGCGGCCGACATCGCACACTTTGCCCGCCACGCCCGCGTGCCGGAGGTCGTGGATATGTTCGGTAGGGTTGACGCCACGTCACGGGACCTCTTTCTCGCGAGCTTCTCTAGTCTGTCGGAGACGCGCCGGAGCGAGATCGTAGCCGGCATAAACGAGCGGTGACAGACGCATGGATATGGCGTCCTCGGAGAAAAGCACTGGAAGTCTGGACCGGCAGGGACCGGGAGCCGGACCTGACGTCTCGTTCGTCGTTGCGGCTTTCAACGCCGCGCCCTACGTCGAGGCAGCCATCGCCTCGGCGCTGGCGCAGCGTGACGTTTCCGTCGAGGTCATCGTTGTCGATGACGCGTCGACGGATGCAACAGCTGAGATCGTCGCGTCGATTGCAGTACGCGATGCTCGCGTCATGCTCATTCGGCGCCAGACCAATGGCGGCCCGTCGATCTCTCGCAACGAAGCGATGCGCAAGGCCAGCGGCCGTTGGATCGCCATCCTCGATGCTGACGATCTCATAGCCCCCGAGCGGACACGCAAGCTCATCGATCTCGCCGAGGCGACTTCGGTGGACCTCGTAGGCGACAACTTCGCTCGCTTCTCCGCCAATCCCGCAGAACCACACTCTACCATGATCGCTACGGCGGCGTTCCCCTATTACTTCTTCGTCGATACGGCGGCCTTCTTGCGCGGCAACGCCATGTTCGACGCCAGCGCACGCCTCGGCTACATCAAGCTCATGTTCCGCACCGACTTCCTCAGAAGCCGCGGCATCGAGCATCTCGAAGACGTCATCATCGGCGAGGACTACCATCTTGGCCTGTCGTGCCTGCTCGAAGGCGCGCGCTTCGTCGTCTCGTCCGAGACGCTATACAAATACCGCGTACGCGACGGATCGCTGTCCTGGCGCCTGCGCGCCAGCGACATCACGCAGCTTCTGCGCTCGCACGACGAGCTTGGCATCGGGAAGCGATTCGCCGCCGACGATGAGGTGATCGAGGCCGCTGGCATCTATCGCCGCTCGCTCGTCACGGCAAACGAGGTCGCAGCCGCGATCGACGACGCCAAGCATGGGCGCTGGCAAAGTGCTCTTGGCCGCGCCGCTGCTCATCCGCGCACCTGGAAGCTGCTGGCGCGCTTCGCCACCCAGGCGGTGTCGAAGAGGCTCGTGCCGCAATGACCGTGGTGTCGGAGAACGAGCGTGATCGGGCGCGCGTTGCAGTCTGCATCTGCACCTATAATCGTCCCGCTGGGCTTGCGGCGCTCCTCGGGGCTCTCGATCGCCAGCGTCTTGGCCGCCTGACCGACGACAACGTCGAGATCATCGTCGTCGATAACGGCCTGGCAGGCGATGCAGGTGCCGTATGGCAGGCTCTGGGTCGCAAGTTGCGTTACTCAATAGGGTTCGCGCACGAGCCGAGAAAAGGTCTCGCTTATGCCCGCAACGCGGCGCTTTCGGCGGCATTGAAGCCCGGCGTTACCCACATCGCTTTCGTTGATGACGACGAGCTGCCTAGCCCCGAATGGCTTGCAGCTCTCGTCGAGACGCTTGAACGCAGGGGCACCGATGCCGCCATCGGACCTGTTCTGCCGGTTTTCGAGACGCCACCGCCGTTCTGGCTTCCTGTCATGGCGTATGGCGATCTTCGCGAGCATGACCAGGGCCTCGTCGACGATGGCTACACCTGCAATGCCATCGTCTCGCGCGGAGCCGTCGATGCGATGTCACTCTCTTTCGACGCCCGCTTCAACGACACCGGCGGCGAAGACACCATGTTCTTCAAGCGGCTGCAGGAAGCAGGCGGACGCATCGCTTGGGCGGAGCGGGCCGTTGTCTTTGCGCCGATCCCGAAGCATCGCATGCGGCCGCAGTGGCTTTGGCGCCGCTGGTATCGCACCGGCGACATCGAAGCCAGCCTCGGCCGCTACGATCCGACCTCCGTGAAGGGGAGGTTGCACAACCTGACGCGGGGGCTCGCCCGCGTCGGCGGTGGCAGCCTTCGGGTCGCCAAGGCGATCGTCTGGGATTCCTGGAGAAAGCCGGGCGCCCTCGTAGCCAGCTTCTATACGCTCTGCCGCGGCGCGGGTCTGGTCGCGAGCGTAAGCGGCGCGCGCTACAAGGAGTACGCCGCGCCGGATTACCGCTAGGCTCCGATCACATCAGGCTGCCATAGAGCGACAGATAAGCCTCGGCTGACCGGGGCAGCGAAAGCGTATCGACGATGAACTGGCGCGGACGGTAGCTCGATGCCTCGACCCCTTGCCAGAACGATGCGAACTTCGGCTCGAAATCCTGCATCTTGAAGCGTTCGCCGCAACGGCCGTCGAAATAAGGCACCGAGCTCACGACCAGGCCCGGCGGTGCGAACGGCGTCGCCATTGGATCAACGAGAACGCCTTCGTCCCAGGCCAGCACTGGAACGTTCGAGGCCAGCGCTTCCTGACAGGCGAGGCCCTGCGTCTCGTGCTCGCAGAGGAAGATCATGCCTTTGGAGCGCTTGAGATAGCTCGCGAACTCGGTGTGATGATGATGGCCGTAACGCAGCACTTTGTAGCTGCGCCCGAGCTTGTCGAGGTGCTGGGTTACGCGCTCGAGAACGCGCGGCACCACTGTCTCGCGGTCCCATCGGATCTTGTCATAGATGATGAGGTCCGTGTCCTTGGCATGCCCCGATACGTCTCCCCACCGGTCCGTGTCGATGCCGACGGGCCAGGCGACCATCTTGTCGCCGCACGTCGCGCGATAGAGATCCACGGCCCAGTCGCAAGGCTGGATGAGCTTGCGGAACTTCGGCTGCGCCGCGACCGCCGCCGCCGCATCCGGCAGTCCGTAATCGCCTGGTCCGAAGATCGTAGGGTTGGGAAGGTTCACGCGCTCGAGCACGCTCGGATAGCCCGCAATCCCGATCGGATAGTCGGGATAGCGCCGCGCGAGCGTGAAATTGTTGACCCGCACATCGCAGCCGGCCTGGACGAGTGCCAGGCGCAGCAGCCGGAAGGCCGTGTAGAAGCCGGTCCACACCTGTTGGCGGCGAAGCGTGCGCACGGCATAACGCGCGGCTCGCCGGCCCTGGGCATACGCATAACCCGAGAGCCCCTCCGCCGCCCGCAGCTCATAGCCGTCGTAGAACAGCAGGACCAAAGGCCCACGGCCGGTGCGGATCGCCTTATCGAGTGTACGCAAATGGCGTCTTTCTCAAATCATCGGCCGGCCCGGCGGTGAAGGTCCACTTCCAGCCGGGTACGGCCGATCCAGCCGACGCAAAAAATCCATGTAGCGGCGTAGCTTCGGCGCTTCGAGCTTCACAATTGGCGCCTCGCCAAGTCAAGCTTCGTTGCCGATTTCGACAGCGCTTAACCTTTTGATGCTAATTTACGCTAAATGGCGAAATGCGAGTTGACGGGTAGGCTGCAAAAGCGCCGGCATTCGCCGCGAAATGTACTCCCTGCAACGCGCCAGCGTTCTAGCGAAAGGCAGTCCAGAAAGTCATCTGGGACGAAGAATGATCGGAACGAGAACCGGCATGGGATGGGCGCAGGCGCCTCGGATGGAGGCGGACGATCGCTTTTGGCCCGCGGGGCTCTCTCGGCGTGAGCTCAGGATCAATGCCATCTGGCTGCTGTTCTTCGTTTTCACGAGTAACATTGCGCCGCCCATAGGCATCGGTCAGTTGCCGCGGTTCGCCTGGTTTCCGGCCGACGTCATCGCGATAGCATTCTTCCTGCGCAATCAGTCGCTGTTCGTGTCGCTCGCCAAGCGCAACGCGGTGCTGCTGACATGGCCGGTTCTCGCCTGCGCCTCGACACTGTGGTCGGATGATCCGAACACCAGCTTCTATCATGGCCTGCAGCTGTTCACGACCATGCTCGTCGGGCTCATGCTGGTCAGCCAGATAAGCCTGACGCGGCTCCTGCAGCTTTTGTTTGTGACCGGCTTCATCGTTTCCATACTCTGCTTCCTCGCCGTGATCGTGACACCGAGCCTCGCTTACTTCCACACCGGAGAATGGCAGGGCTATTTCGGCCACAAGAACGCTCTGGGAAGCGCCATGGCCGCCCAGATCACCGCGGGCATCTGTCTGTTCCTTTATGGCTGGCGGCGCACATTCGTCGGCGGCGCAATACTCTTCTCTACCTTCATGCTTGCCATGTCGGGCTCGGGCTCGGCCTTCGTCGTGGCAGCGATCCCGTTTGTGCTACTGCCGCCCATGTTCGCCTACCGCAAAGGGTTAGCAACTTTCATGATGACGGGCGGCCTCGTCATCATGGCTCTGGCGGCGATCCTCTTCGCCATCGATTTGTACGGTGTCGACATCGTCGACGCGGTGCTGGGAAGTCTCGGCAAGGATGCAACACTGAGCGGCCGTACCGTTCTGTGGGACTTCGCCATGGACGCTCACGATCGCAAGCCGTACCTCGGCTACGGCTATAAGGGCTATTGGTCTGCAGCGGACTCGACCGCCAACCTGCTGCGCGCGGTCGTCGAGCAGAACATCTGGACGTTCCACAACAACTTCATAGAGATGCTGGTCGGGTTCGGATACACGGGCCTAGTCGTTCTGATTGGCACGCTGATTTATGCCTTCTACTGCGCCATCCGGAACTTCGCCAAGGATCCCACCTATATCAACGCCTGGCCGGTCATCTTCCTCGTGGTGACGACCATGCTGTGCTTCTCGGAAAATCCTCTCTTCAATAACCACGGCGGCGCCGAGCTGGTACTGGTCTCCATTCTGACAGCGAGAGGTCTTAAAGGCTGGGTGCGGAGGGGTGGCGAGCTTGTGCCTGCCGAGCGCAGTTCGATTTCTTGGACGGGCGAACAAATCGGTGACCGGCTCCCGGCACGCTGACCGGTTAGCAACGCACCTAGACGCTGGCTGGGCTCACCGATGAGCCTGCCCCAATCGCATCGATACGCTGGAGCATGGCCCGCGTATCTCCCATGTCGACGAATGCTGACCGGTCCTTGCCGGACGCGCTCTTGCGCATGCCGTCGTAGGCAGCGGCCTCGAGCGTGGTCAGAAACTCCGCCACCGATTGCTCGAGCGGCTCTACGAAGGACCAGCCGAGATCTTCTGAGACCGCCTTGCGCGCGGTAGCTGTGCCGTCGCGCGTCAGAGCGGGGACGCCCAGAAGTCCAGCCTCGTAGATCCTGTTCGGCAACAGCCAGTCCGAGTTCGTGCCGGCGTCGAGATAGTCGACGGACCAGGCGAAATGCACGGCGCCGTAGATGGCTGGAAGATCGTCCGGATTGAGATAGGGACCGAGATAGCTCAGGTTGGCGTGCTTCGCGCAGGTGCTTTCGATCTCGGAGAGGGGCAGATCATCCTCGGAGGCTACGCCCCGCAGCTGGATCTCGACCTTGTCACCCAGCCTCTCGGCGATGAGACCGAGAATTTCGAGGCTGCGCGCGCATCTGAGCACGCCGAACCAGCCTATGATCCATGGCGGAGCCTGCTCCGGCGTCCGCGAGCTACCGAGAGCCTCGAACAGGCGTGGGCTGGCCGAGACCTTGTTTTCGAGAAGATGCCATGCGCCGGCATAGCCCTGTACGGGTTCGAAATAGCGGCTCACAAAATCCGGCGAGCTCACCACGAGGAGCTGCGTGCGTTTGAGCAGCGCCCGCTCGGCCCAGCGGACGGCTTTGTTCACGCGGCCTTCGCCGAGGAAGATGCGCTGGATGTCGAGAACCTCGTAGACGACGGTGCCCCGGCTTCGCGTCAGCGTGCGCGCCAGCACGGCGATGATGAGCATGTCGATGTTGCGCGCATAGAAGATCCGCGCCTGCCGCAGCGTGCGCCAATGGGTGAGCACTTTGATGAGGCCCAAAGCGAGCTTGGGGATGCGTCTCAGGTAGTTGCGTTCCGCCGTCACGCCGAGGTCGACGTTGCGCCAGAACGGCGGACGCGTCCGCTTGTTGCGCAGCCTGCGGAACGTGAACCCCGTGACGTCCGAGCCCGACGCCTGGAAAGCCTCGATGCGCTTCATCACCGTGCTTTCGGTGGCATCGTGAAAGAAGCAGGCCATGCGCCGCAGAGGCTTGAGTTCTGTCATCTTTGCGCAGCCCCGACCGGGTCTCGAGTTCGTGGTCTATGTCGATTTGAGCCGCCGGACCAAGGCGGCTCGCGTTAGCCACCTTTGCATATCCCCTCATAGGAAACATGCGGGATTGATCCTGATCCAATGGTGAATAGCGGCATCTGCCCAGGAAAATAGGCTTTTGCTGAGGTTCAGAAGCCGGTACGACCGTTCACCATCGCCGCATGTCCTCCCCCGCGTCGCGGCGTCTGATGCTAAGCACTGCTGCCACATTTTTCCGGCTTGGAAGGCGCGCCCATGGCCCCGCGGACGAAACCCTTCGTCAGCATCATCATGCCAGCCTTGAACGAGGAGCTTCACATCCGTGATGCTGTCACCTCGGTGCTGCCGGACGCTGATATCGTCGATTACGAGATCATGGTCGCCGACGGTGGCAGCACGGATCGCACCTGCAACATCGTGCTCGAGATCGCCGGCGCAAATCCGCGCGTAAGGCTTCTTCACAATTCGAAGCGGATCCAGTCGGCGGGTGTCAATTTGGGCGCCGTCTCGGCCCACCCCGACGCCAGCTATTTGCTGCGGGCGGATTGCCACTTCCAGTATCCGAAGGGGTTTGCCGAGCGTTGTGTCGCAACGCTCGAGATGCATGAGGTCGCCTCCGTCGTCGTGCCGATGGTGACGGTCGGATCCACCTGTATGCAGGAGGCTTTCGCCGCCGCTCAGAACAGTAGGCTCGGGAACGGCGGCTCCGCTCACCGGAGCATAGGCAAGTCGGGACTGGTCGAGCATGGCCACCACGCTGCTTTCCGCCGCGATGTGTTCCTGCAGCTCGGCGGCTACGACGAGAGTTTCACGCACAACGAGGATGCGGAATTCGACCGCCGGCTGGTGATGCTGGGCGAGCGCATCTATTTGAACTCCGAGCTTGCGGTCACCTATTATCCGCGGACGTCCTTCAAATCGTTGGCGCGTCAATATTGGTGGCACGGCTGGGGTCGGGCCGGCACCATGATCAAGCATGCGGTCGTACCCCGTTTGCGCCAGGTGCTGCCTCCGATTGTCCTGATCACCTGCGCTCTTGCCGCGGCGCTGTCGCTTTTGGACGGCCGCTTCCTTGCAGTGCCGGCGCTTTATGTTGCCGCCTGTCTCGGCTGGGGCTTCGCCCTGGCAGCGAAGAACCGACGCATCTGCCTTGCGGCGAGCGGCTTGGCGGCCATCGTCATGCACATGAGCTGGGCGTCAGGGTTCCTGACCAAAGTCTGGCGCAGCCGCGCCGATATTCTCGCCTGGTGGGGGCGACGTTCCCGTCCTGACCTTCCGGGCAACGACAGTGCGTCGAAACCCCGATCCGGTGTATGACTGAAAGAGTCCGCAAGGCGTCGGACCAGGGAAAGCACATGACCTCCGACCCGCAAGTGTGCGTGATCATCGCTGCATTTAATGCGGAGAGAACTATTGCGCGCGCGGTCCGTTCGGCGCTGGCGCAAAAATTCGTCACCGAGGTTATCGTCTGTGACGACGCCTCCAGCGACGCGACCGTTGCCGTCGCGCGCGACTGTGACGACGACACGGGGCGCCTTTCGGTTATCGCGCTTCCACGCAACGCCGGGCCTGCGGCGGCCCGCAATGCGGCGCTTGCATCGTCGCGCGCTCCCTTGGTTTGCCTGCTCGATTCCGACGACTACATGCTTCCCGATCGCATCTCGCGCCTCATCGCGGCCGGCGGCAATGATTGGGATTTCCTGGCCGACGACATCGTGATCGTGCCCGAAGCGCTCGAGAGCGAGCTCATCGCGCTTCCTCCACGCCACACGAGCATGACGGTGCGTCTTGCCGACTTCGTCCGCTCCAACATCAGCCGACCCGGTAAGCCGCGAGCCGAGCTCGGCTTCATGAAGCCCCTCATGCGGCGCGAATTTCTGGAGCGGAACGGCCTCGGGTACGACGAAGCCCTGCGTCTCGGTGAGGACTATGCGCTCTACGTCCGGGCTCTTATTGCCGGCGCCGTCTTCAAGGTGGTGAGCGCCTGCGGATACGTTGCGATCGAGAGAGGCACGTCGATCTCCTCCCGCCATTCGGCGGCTGACCTGAAGCGGATCGCCGAATTCGATGCGGCGTGCCTTGCCCCCACTTCGGGCCTGTCTCATGAAGAGAGGCAGGCACTCAAGGCCCATTTGCGCGCAACTCTCGACAAATATCGCTATCGCGTTGTGCTCGACACCAAGAGTGCCGACGGTATGAGCGCTGCCCTTCGCACGCTATTTGGCATGCCGAGCGCATGGCCCTACATCGCGGCTGAGACCCTGAGGGCCAAGGTCAAAACCTATGCGCCGAGCCTGGCGCGCGGCCGTTCTCAGGACGGTGAAGGCCGCGTCCGCTATCTCATCGGCTCCTAAGCATAGTCACGGCATTGAATATGCCACGGTCGGTGTCAGCCACATTCGTGGGCAGCGTGGCTAGAAGACTGACAAAGATCCTGCCGCCTCCGGCCAATACGCTTAAGAGACCGTAAAGGCAGTGCGCTTTAGGTGCGGCATCATTTACCAAACCGCCTCTTAGGGAGCTATGCTGAGTATAATTCGAAGGCTTTTTGTGTGATTATGCCCACGCTTGAATTTGGGTCGAGTGGCGGGCTCCGCGAAGGGCTTGCGGGTTATTTTGCCTGTGCGGATTTTGACGACGAGCGGGGTATCGGATGCCAATTGCCGACACGGTCAAACTCGGCGAAAACGTCAAGATCCATCATCCCGCGCAGGTGAACCTCTATGGATGCACCATAGGGGACGACAGCCGCATCGGTTCATTCGTCGAAATCCAGAAAAACGCCTCCGTCGGCAAGCGGTGCAAGGTGTCTTCGCACACGTTCGTTTGTGAAGGTGTTGTCATCGAAGACGAAGTGTTCGTCGGCCACGGCGTGATGTTCACGAACGATCGCTTTCCCCGCGCCACCAATCCGGACGGCAGCCCTCAAAGCGAGGCGGATTGGAAGGTCGAGCCGACGCTCGTGAAGCGCCGGGCCTCCATCGGCTCCAATGCAACCATTGTCTGCGGAATTACCATCGGCGAGGGCGCGCTCATTGGCGCTGGCGCTGTCGTAACGAAAAACGTCCCGGATTTTGCCATCGTCGCCGGGGTTCCGGCGCGACAGGTTGGCGACGTGCGTGAAAAGACGACCTGAGCGTCCAAAGCCGGCGGCCCGTGAGGGTCCTTTCGACAATTGTTACCGGCGCGGATGGTCCAAGAAATGCAATGTAAACACCTTAAGGTGATCTTCAGGCGGAGTATCTAGGTGGACTCGGTCCAAAACAGGACAAGTGCGCCTCCTTTTGACCAGCGTGTTGCGTAGTGGGAAACATGATCAATATTGGCATTATTGGATACGGCTATTGGGGACCCAATTTGGTCCGCAACTTCGCCGAACTCTCGCGAGCGAAAGTTGCCGCGGTGGCCGACCTCGATCCGAAGCGCCTCGAGCTCGTCTCGCGCCGCTTCCCAAACGTCAAGACCACGACCAACTGGCAGGACCTGATCCGCGATCCGAAGATCGACGCCATCGCCATCGCCACACCGGTCAACACGCATTTCGAGCTCGGCATGGCCGTCTTGAAGGCGGGCAAGCACCTTTGGCTCGAAAAGCCAATGGCTGAAACCTCGCTGCAGGCGAGGAAGCTCGTCGACGAAGCCGCCAAGCGCAATCGCGTGCTGCTCGTCGATCACACGTTCATCTACACCGGCGCCGTTCGCAAGATGGGCGAGATCGTCAACTCGGGCGACCTTGGCCGCATCTATTACTACGACTCGATCCGCGTGAACCTCGGCCTCTTCCAGCGTGACGTCAGCGTCATTTCGGATCTCGCCGTCCACGACTTCTCGATCCTGGATTACCTCTTGAAGGAACAGCCCGTCGCCATCTCGGCCGGCGGCATCAATCACTTCCCGGGCACCCCCGAGAACTTGGCCTACATCACCATGTTCTATGACTCAGGGACCATCGCGCACACGAACGTGAGCTGGCTCGCGCCCGTTAAGGTGCGCCAGATCCTGCTCGGCGGCAGCAAGAAGATGATCACCTACGATGATCTCGAGCCGAGCGAGAAGGTCAAGATCTACGACAAGGGCATCAGCTTCACCGATGACCCGGCGCAGATCTACGAGATGCGCGTCGGTTACCGCACGGGCGACATGTGGGCGCCGAAGCTCGATGGTGCGGAAGCCCTCACTGTCGAAGCCGAGCATTTCCTCGATTGCATTGAGCAGAACAAGACACCGCTGACGGACGGCCAACTTGGCCTGCGCGTCGTGCAAATGCTTGAGGCCGCCACGAGCTCGATGCGCGGCCGCGGCGAAACGGTGCATTTGGAACGTCAGGGAGCAGCAGCGTGATTCCGTTCGTCGATCTGAAGGCGCAGTACACCAGCATCAAACCCGAGGTCGACGCGGCCATCCAGGGCGTCCTGGAGAGCTGCCAGTTCACCCTCGGTGCCGAGGTCGCGAAGTTCGAGGAGGAGTTCGCGGCCTATAGCGGCGCCAGCATCGGCATCGGTGTCAACACGGGCACGAGCGCCCTGCACCTCGCACTTCTCGCCGCTGGCGTTGGTCCGGGCGACGAGGTCGTCACGGTGCCCTTCACGTTCGTGGCCACCGCCGCCGCGATCCACTACACCGGTGCCACGCCGACCTTCGTCGATGTCGATCCAGTTACATTTACGATGGACCCTGCGGGTCTCGAGGCGGCGATCACGCCGAAGACAAAGGCCATCATCCCGGTCCACCTCTATGGCCAGACGGCCGACATGGATCCGATACTCGCTATCGCCAAGAAGCATGGTCTGGTCGTCATCGAGGATGCCTGCCAGGCTCACGGCGCAGAGTACAAGGGTCGCCGCGCCGGCTCGATCGGCGACATGGGCTGCTTCAGCTTCTATCCCGGCAAGAACCTCGGCGCCTACGGCGAAGGCGGCATGGTCACGACCAGCAACCCCGAGTTCGCCCGCACCATCCGCATGTTGCGCGATTGGGGCGCTGAGAAGAAGTATCACCACGTCCTGAAGGGCTATAACTATCGGCTCGAGGGCATGCAGGGCGCCATCCTGCGCGTCAAGCTTCGCCACCTCGAGAAGTGGACAGAAGCCCGCCGCACCGCTGCCGCCTATTACGACGCGGCCCTTGCCGGGAGCGGCATCGCGACGCCATTGGCGCGCGGCGACAGCCGACACGTTTATCACGTCTATGCTGTCCGCACGGCCGTACGGCAGAAGTGGCAGGACTTCCTGAACTCGCGCGGCGTCCAGTCAGGCATCCATTATCCGATCCCTGTGCACCTGCAGCCGGCCTATGCCTCGCCGCGCTACAAGGCCGGTGACTTCCCCCATTCGGAGAGGGCCGCCAACGAAGTGCTGTCGCTGCCCATGTATCCGGAGCTGACGCGTCCCATGCAGGACGAAGTTGTGGCCGCGTTGCTCGAAGTATCGGGTGCCGCGACGCCGGAGCTGAGAAAAGTCGGAAGCTGAGTAAGAAAGTGCAGGGACGCGCGTTGGTAATCCGCGCCTCCCTCTGACCAGGAACGAGCGGGTAGACCTATGGACGTGCGTGGTTCGAACATTCTTGTGACGGGCGGGTGCGGCCTCGTCGGCTCTACGACCATCGATCTTCTGTTGCGCGATCATGCGCCGGCCAAGATCGTGATCTTCGACAATCTCGTGCGCGGTACGCTCGCCAACGTCGAGACGGCGCTCAAGGATCCGCGCGTCTCGCTGGTCCAAGGCGATATCCGCGATGTCGCCGCCGTGCATAAGGTGACGAAGGGCATGGACGCCGTCATTCACATGGCGACGTTGCGCATCACCGCTTGCGCCGCGGAACCGCGCGAAGCCCTCGAAGTGATGTGCGACGGCAGCTTCAACGTGCTCGAAGCCGCACAGGCCGCGGGCGTCAAGAAGTTCGTCACTGCCTCGTCGGCGTCCGTCTATGGCCTGGCCGACACGTTCCCGACCACCGAAGAGCATCACCCCTACAACAACCGCACCTGGTACGGCGCCAGCAAGGTCATGCTCGAAGGCCTGCTGCGTTCGTACAACGACATGTACGGCCTGCCCTACGTGGCGTTGCGCTACTTCAACGTCTACGGGCCCCGCATGGACATCCACGGCAAGTACACCGAGGTGCTGATCCGCTGGATGGAGCGCATCGCCGCCGGCCAGCCGCCGCTCATTCTGGGCGACGGCAAGCAGACCATGGATTTCATCTATATTGACGACATCGCCCGCTCCAACATCCTGGCCCTCCAGTCCGATCTCGGTGACGACGTGTTCAACGTCGCGAGTGGCACGGAGACGAGCCTAAATGATCTGGCAGCAGCCCTGCTCAAGGTCATGGGTTCGGATCTGAAGCCCGAGTACGGTCCCGAGCGCAAGGTGAACCCGGTATCGCGGCGCCTCGCCGATACGACCAAGGCCGAGAAGCTCCTTGGCTTCCGCGCCGAGGTGGATCTCGAGGAAGGCCTACGCCGCCTCGTCGACTGGTGGCAGGCGGCCAAAGCCAAGGCGGCAGCATGATCCCAATCATCCGCCCTCTAATGGATGAGCGCGAGGCCGATGCCGTCCGTCGCGTCATCATGAGTGGTTGGACCACGCAGGGTCCCGAGGTCGCGGCCTTCGAGAAGGAATTCGCGGCGTTCGTCGGCGCGCCGCATGCCTGTGCCGTGTCGAATTGCACGACGGCTCTGCATCTGGCCTTGGTCGCTCTGGGCATCAAGGCCGGTGACGAGGTCGTCACCGTCAGTCACTCGTTCATCGCCACCGCCAACGCCATTCGCTATTGCGGCGCCACGCCCGTTTTCGTCGATATCGAGGAGGGCGGTTACAACATCGATCCTGCCCTTATCGAGGCCGCCATCACGCCGAAGACGCGCGCCATCATCTGCGTGCATCAGATCGGCATGCCCTGCAATCTCGAAGCGATCGTCGATATCGCCCGCGCGCACAAAATTCCCGTCATCGAGGATGCGGCCTGCGGCATCGGCAGCGAAATCAACTGGAAGGGGCGCTGGGAGCGGATCGGCGCGCCGCACGGCGACATCGCCTGCTTCTCGTTCCATCCGCGCAAGATCATGAACACGGGCGACGGCGGAATGATCACCACCGCCAACGCCGAATACGACAAGGCCTTCAGGCTCCTGCGCCAGCATGGCATGAGCGTGCCCGATACCGTCCGTCACGGCTCGGCGCAGGTCATCTTCGAAAGCTATCCGATTGTCGGCTACAACTACCGCATGACCGACATTCAGGCCGCCATCGGCCGCGAGCAGCTGACGCGCGTTCCGGAAGTGGTCGCCGCCAGGCGCGCCTTAGCGGCGCGATATACGGCACTCCTTGCTGATAATTCGGGCATTAAGGCTCCCGACGAACCGTCCTACGCCAAGAGCAATTGGCAGAGTTATTGTGTACGCTTGCCGGACGGCTGCGATCAGAAAGCCGTCATGCAGACCATGCTCGATGCCGGCATCGCCACGCGGCGCGGCGTCATGTGTACGCACCGCGAGGACTCTTACGCCGATGATTATCGCGATGTTTCGTTGCCCCGCTCGGAAGCAGCCCAGGATCGCTCCGTCGTGCTGCCCCTCTATCCGCAGATGACGCACGCCGAGCAAGACCACGTTGTGACCACACTGAAACAGGCCTGTACCGCCAGAACATGAATGTAGTGCCGATAAACCCTGATCTTCAGCCTGCCGCAGCGCCCATCGCCAAGGGCGGACGCTCTGCAGGTTATGACATTCGTCCGCGCCGGGGCCTCTTCGACCTCGAGCTCGACGCCGTCTGGCGCTTCCGCGAGCTCCTCGTCGTGCTCATGATGCGCGACGTCCAGGTGCTCTATCGCCAGGCGGTTCTGGGTGTGGCCTGGGCGATCATCCAGCCGGTGTTCGCGGTTATCATCTTCACGATCGTCTTCGGCCATTTCGCCAAGATCCAGACCAACGGCATTCCCTACGCGGTGTTCGCCTTCGCCGGCGTCCTGCCGTGGACCTACTTCTCGGAGGCCTTCCGCCGCAGCGCCACCGGGCTCGTCACCGACGCCGAGCTCGTGCGCAAGGTCTACTTCCCGCGGCTCATCATTCCGCTCACGGGCGTGATCTCACCGCTGATCGAGTTCGCCATCGGCTTCGTCATCCTGATGGTTCTGATGCTGTGGTACGGCATCATGCCGTCGTGGCACATCCTTGCCGTCGTGCCGCTGGTCATCGTCGCAGGGCTCCTCGCATTCGCCATGGGGCTTTGGCTCGGTCCGCTCAATGTGCGCTTCCGCGACATCAAGCACACGCTGCCATTCATCATTCAGGTCTGGATGTACGCGTCGCCTATCGTCTATCCGCTGACCATGGTGCCCAAGGAGTGGCAGTGGGCCTATTCGCTCAATCCCATGGTCGGAGTGATCGAGGGTTTCCGCTGGGCCATCTTTGGCGGCGGTGACATCCATCTCGCGGCGCTTGGCATCAGCCTTGTGCTCATAGCTACGTTGCTTGCAAGCGGCCTCGTGTTCTTCAGGCGCATGGAAGCCACCTTCGCGGACGTAATATGACGAGTGATATCGCAATCTCCGTAAGCGGTCTGGGCAAGTGCTACCGTCGTGGCAATGGCGCAGCCGAGCTCGTCTCGTTCCGCGAGGTTATCGAGAGTAGCGTGTCGTCGCTGTTCCGCCGCAACAGAACGGAGAAGCACGACGAGACGACCGGAGAGTTCTGGGCACTCAAGGATGTCACCTTCGACATCGCCCGCGGCGAGAATGTCGGCATCATCGGTCTCAACGGCGCTGGCAAAAGTACGCTTCTCAAGCTCCTGTCCCGCATCACCGTGCCCACCACCGGAACTGGCCGTGTCAACGGACGGCTTGGCGCGCTCCTCGAGGTCGGCACCGGCTTCAACCGCGAGCTGACGGGCCGCGAGAACATTTTCCTGTATGGCTCGATCCTGGGCATGACGCAGCAGGAGATCGCGCGCAAATACGATCAGATCGTCGAGTTCTCGGAGATCGCCGATTTCATCGATACGGCGGTGAAGCACTATTCGAGCGGCATGTACGTGCGCCTCGCGTTCTCGGTCGCCGCCCATCTCGACCCGGACATCCTCATTCTGGACGAGGTCCTGGCCGTCGGTGACTACACCTTCCAGAAAAAGTGCATCGATTTCACCCGGGCCCTCGAGAAGAAGGGCGCGACGATCATGTTCGTCTCGCACAACATGTTCTCGATCAAGTCCATGTGCAAACGGGTCATCTACCTGAAGCACGGGCAGGTCGTGTTCGATGGTCCCGTCGACGAGGGTCTCAAGCTCTACGAGGCGGACTGCCGCCTCGCGACCGTGCCCTGGTTCCGGCCGGAAGCAGGCAACGCCCGTGTCGAGATCACCAACATCGAGCTGACCGACGAGCGCGGAAACGAGAAGTCGGTCTTCGAATTCGGCGAGCGGATGAAGATCCGAGCACGCTACAACGCCATCGATCCGGTCGAAAAGCCCAACATCCTGTTCTCGATTGTCCGCGAGGACGACGTACATTGCTGCACTTTTGTGTCAGCCCTGGAAGGATTGGAGCCGGCGACGATTAGCGGCGAAGGCACCATCGAGGTGACAACCCCGCCACTTAAGCTGGTCTCGAACAGGTACACCGTCTGGGTCGTCCTGCGCGAACGTGGCTTTGCCCGGATGCTCAACGCTCAGATAGGGACGAGCTTCCACGTCAAGCACGAGATGATGTCGGAAACCGCCTTCGGCGTGTTCTACGAGTCCGGTGCCTGGAAGATTGAGCCCGACTCGGACGCCGGCAGCGCGAAAGTGCTCCGGGTCGCGCAATAGGCCACGCCCGCCGCCGAAAATTTAGGCGTCGGCCCCGGACCGCTAACAATAAATTAAGGATGAGTTTGCCGGTTCCGGCGGGCAGGGATAGTCTGTCTTCTGCGCAATTGTGCGTAGGGTCATGGCAGGGGTGCCCGAGCGGTCAAAGGGAACGGACGGTAACTCCGTTGGCTTCGCCTTCGCTGGTTCGAATCCAGCCCCCTCCACCAGAGTATTTGCCCCGTCCTGCGGGGAGCATCTATTTTGGCGGTAGAGGTGATCTCCACCGCGCTGAGTTTTGCCCCAGGAGGGCGAGCGAGTGCTTGCTGGTGTAAAGACTTCGATCAAGGCCGTCCTGCGGCCACCGATCCATGCGGGCTGGCCCGCCGTCGAATACGCAGCTCGCCTGCTGCCGGGCGCCACGACTCCGAAAATGCGAACACGCTGGAGCAGCAGCTGGAACAGGGAATTCGATGACGCCCTGAAAGTCCTGCCGCAGTTGGAAGAATGCCCCGCCTCTCTTTACCGCGAGCTGGTGAAATCCGGGAGCGTTCCGAAGCTGCACGCTCTTGTGACCGAGGACGGCGACCCGACGGCGGTGATTTCTCTGCGTCGCTGCCTCCGGCGCTGGGAGCCCGTGGCGTATCAGTGCATTCCCAAGGTGATTAGCCCCGCCGTAGGCGCGAAGGCGCTGGGCCGGGCGTTGAACGGTCTAGGTGTCGAAGTGCGTGTTTCGGGGGGCATCGGACCCGAGCTCGCCGATCTCAACCCGCGCCAGTCCTGGACCTACCAATGGTACAAAGTCGACCTTCAGGATGATTTCGAGGCCTATTGGCACGCTAAAAAGCGCATGTACACGATCCGTCGCGCGCGCAAGCGCTGCGCCGAAATGGAATGCTCCGTCGACGGCGCTGGCGATCTCGAATGGATCGTGCAGAGATGGCACGACCAGTGGCGCGACGATCCGGGCAACGAAATTGTAGCGACAGAGGATCGCCTCCGCTTCTGGGGGGCCATGATGAGCGCGCCGGGCGAGGCGAACCTTCGGGTGCACACGATGATGCTGCGGGATGGAGCCCGGCGTGTCGCCGGCGTGGTATTCACGACCATGGGTGACAGCGCAATGCTTCAATGCGGCGGCCGAGATCCCGAATTCGATGACTCCTACACAGCGGCGGCAACCCACCTTTCCATCATCGATTGGGCCGCAGCGAACGGCTTCAAGACCCTGGACCTCGCAGGCGGTGACTGGAAGCGCCACTGGGGCCCGGTCGGCGGTGTCCGCCATGGCGCATACTTTCGCTCTCCTGTGATCGATGCCCTAGCCTGGGCGAATTGAAGTCCGGTAACGCCGCCGGGTGAAGCCGCGATAGGCCTTCTAGAGCCGGTCTCGGCTGTTAACTCAGAATAGACTTCACGGCCCGGATCGGACCGCGCGACCTGGAAGCAAAGGGTGCCGTCAGCTAAGGTGCTGAAGGTAGGAGGCATTTTCCCAGTGCCTATTTGGAGCCGCTCGGCGAGGGTAGTCGTTCGACCATGAGCCAGCAGGAGCTGCCAAGCTCAAAAGAGAATACGGGCGTGCACAGGATAGCCTTCATCGAGGGGCTAAGGGCCTGGCTCGCCTGGACGGTTGTCGCGGGGCATATCGCCGTGATGTCCGGTGTCGCCTCCTATACCGGGCCGCATGCCTGGCTTCCCAAGGCGGGCTCCACGGCCGTACAGATCTTCATCGTCATCAGCGGTTTCGTGATCTGCAACGTGATCATGGAGCGCCATGAAAGCTGGCGAGCCTTCATCACGCGGCGCGTCTTCCGCATCTTTCCGGCCTACCTGTTCGCCTATGGTCTGGCACTGCTGATTTTTCCGCTGGCTCTCGACCTGCCGCCTGCCCTGAACGATCCCCACCTCGCCCACTACAACACGCTGCATGGCTGGGCGAACATCATGGCAGAGCATCCCGTCTCGATCTTCCTGCTGCACGTTGCGCTGCTGCAGGGGATCGTGCCGGACAGCGTCTGGCCGGGCACTTCTGAAGCAGTGCTGGGTCAGGCTTGGAGCTTGACGCTCGAATGGCAATTCTACCTCATCGCGCCGCTTCTCGTGTGGCTCCTCTTCCAGCCGCGCTCGCGGGTCGTGACCACCATGGTGCTACTGTCGAGCGTGGTTGTCTTCCGAAGCGGCCTGTTCGGCCAATTCGGAAATCCGTCCATATTCATCGCGGCGGCGCACATCTTCTTCGTCGGAATTGCCTCCCGCTTGTGGCTGAAGGACCTGCAGAACTTCGAGGTTTCGCCCGTCTTCGCCGCCTGCGCGTTGGGGTTCGGCGTCATCTTCCGCGAGGTCATGTGGCTCGCCATCTGGATTGCGCTGATGGCCTACCTCGTGAACAAGGAGCGTTGGCACGCCGCAGGCTACACCATGCTGCTGAAGGGGATACACCTGGCGCTGGAATCGCCTGTGGCTCGTTACATGGGCGCCCGATCGTACTCGGTGTATCTGCTGCACACATCCATGATCGAGCTTGTGATCTGGGTCCTTGGCACCATTAATCCCGGTCTCATGCGCCCGCAGATTTTTCTTGCCGTTCTGGTCATTGCTCCCCCACTTATCGCCCTGTCTTCCGACCTTCTTTACCGCTGGATCGAGCATCCGTTGACCCTCTACGGCGGGCGCCTGGCACGGCGCAAAGAAACGGTAACGAAATTGCCCGATAAGCGCGGTGAACGCCTGGGAGCCTGAAATTGGAAACGCTCAAGTCGAGTGCCTATGACACGGGCAGTGCAATGGGTCAGACGCAGCGGCTGACCTCGGATGCGGAGCGCGATCCCATTCTCGTCAGCTTTGCCGAGTTCGACGCCAACGTTCGCCGCGCCGAGAATTTCCACGCCGAAGGTCGTTTCGCCGCCGCTTCTTTGGCAGCAGCTGTTGCCGGCGGCGTCGCGGCTCATCGCCATTGTGGTGTCTTTGCGAGCCCGCGCCTCGAGCGAGTTCTGACATCCATCGGCCGCTCTCTCCCGAGCGATGAGGCTGCTACTCACGTCGCCACCGGCCGACCGATCCGCTCCGTGCTGCACATTTGCACGCAGCTAGCACCCGTGGGCGGCCTCACCCGTATGATCAGCCGCTGGGTTACGGCCGACACCGCACGCGTCAACTCGCTGGCGCTTACGCAGCATCGTGGGCCGATCCCCGACCACACCAAGGAGTCCATTGGCGCCAGCGGCGGCAAGATCTACGAGCTCAACCATTTGCCCGGAGGCAAGCTCGAATGGGCGCTCGAACTGCGCCGGCTGGCCAAGCAGTTCGATGCCGTCGTCCTGCATTTCCATTGCGAGGACGTGATCCCGGTCATTGCCTTCGCCGATCCGCAGACGCTGCCGCCGATCATCCTTCTGAACCACGCCGACCACATCTTCTGGCTTGGGCCGAGCATCAGCCAGGTCGTGGTCAGTCTGCGCGAGGCTGCCGCTGACATCACCATGACGCGGCGCGGAGTGGAACCACGGCGCAGCATCATCATGCCCACGATCGTCGATCCTACGGTTCGGCAGAAATCACGCGACGACGCCAAGCGGGATTTGGGCATCGATCTGGATAGTGTCCTGATCCTGTCGGTCGCACGCGGGGTCAAGTATCGCACTCTCGACGGCGTCACCTTTGCCGATCGCCATGCCAAGGTGCTGGCTGAGAACCCGCGCGCCAGGCTCCTGGTCATCGGCGTCGGCGATCCGCAGGATTGGGAGCCGGTAAAGCAAGCTTTCCCAGGCCGGCTGGAAACGCTGCCCGAAATCGAGAACCCACAGCCCTACTTCGAGGCCGCGGATGTCTATGTTGATTCATTCCCCTTCGTCTCATCGACCTCGATGATGGAAGCCGCGGGCTATGGCCTCCCGCTGCTGACGATCTTCGAGGCTCCCCCCGAGGCGCGCATCTTCGCCATCAATCACGTCGGTCTGGACGGCACGGCCCTGGTGGCAAGCTCGCAGGCCGATTACGAAGCCAAGCTCACGAAACTCGTCCGCGATGAAGGCTTCCGTCATTCCTCGGCCGAGGCGTCGCGCGAAGCCGTTGAAAGACAGCACACGCCGCCAGGTTGGCTTGATTTCCTCGAACGCGTCTACGCCCGCGCCATCGAGCTGCCGCGTCCCGATCCCCAAGCCTTCACCAGCCGCACGGATCTTGAGACGCCATATCTCGGAGAGCCCGACCGCCGCCACCACGGCATCGTTTCATCGACCTTCAGCGCTGCGGACATGACCCGCGGCTACATCGGCATGATGCCTTTCAGCGACCGGATCATGTTCGTAAGCGAGCTTCGTCGCCAGGGCCGCTTGTCGGGGATAAAGGCGACGGTCGCGCTGTTGCTGCCCGAATGGCTGAAGCGCAGAATTCGCGACAAGCGCTGACGCTTACGTCGACGCGCGCGGCCGGGGCGCCAGGGCGCGGATTAACGCGCTCCGAAGCGGGTGCGGGACGATGAGGTGATATCCGGCCCGGATCGGGAAAACGCGCAGCGCGCCGGTCACTGCGCCGAGAGCCGTGTTCTTCTCTCCGCGTTCGGCCCGCGAAACCGCCGCCTGGACGAAATAGTCGTAGTGCTGCTGCATGACCGCCCTGTAGGCGCCACCGAACGCGCGCGGCGTCTTCCACAGGCGCCGTTCGGGAAGGGCATGGCGCAGAAAAACACGCCGGGCGAAGCCGATGCGCTTCAGCCGCAGGGCATCGTAGCTTCCGGGTGGACGTTGGCGGAAAAGAACGCAATGCGCCTTTGCGAACGCCAATCTGCGCCGACGCGCAATACGCAGTTGCCAGTCCCAGTCCTGATCGCCCAGAAGCGTTTCATCGAAGAGGCCGATGGCGTCGCGGACGCTGATGCGGGCTACGGTCGCTCCGATCTGCGGGTAGTATCCGCTCAGCATGGTCTTGACGAGCTCGTCGCCGTCCTCCGGCAGGTCAGCTGGCCACGCCGGATCGATCTGCTTCAGTTCGAGATCGGTGCTGACGACCTGCCCGACCACAGCCTCGATGGTCGGGTCGGCATCCATGATCTCGAAATGCCTCGTCAAATGCGTCGGCAGCCAAACGTCGTCGTCGTCGAGGAAAGCCAGGTATTCGCCGGTCGCCGCCTTCAGACCGGCATTGCGAGCTGCGCCCGCGCCGGCGCGATCGACCTTGATGTAGACTGCGCCGAACTCTTCGGCTGCGCTCCGTGTTTCCGGCATGGAGCCGTTATCGCCGACGAGAATCTCAAAGGTGTATTCGGGACCCTCGTGCGCACGAATGCTGGCGAGCGCCTCGCGCAGAAAGCCCGGGCGGTTGCAAGTCGGGACGACAACGGAGACGCGACGCGGCAGCGCGGTCATACCCATTCCTCCCAACGATCGAATGCGCCGCCGAGGAGAGCCCTGAAGATGCGGTCGTCGTCGAAACGAGTGACGAAGGTGCGCGGCACGGTCCCTTCGGGCCGCGTCTCCTCGGCCTGAGCGTAGATGATCTTGTATCCGGCCGCCTCGGCTGCGCGGTGCGCCGCAGGCGTCCAATTCATCGATTGGCCGAGCGGAATGGCGAACGTCTCGGGAGCGAAGCCCAGATGCTTCTCGATGGCGCGGCGCGACAACTCGAGCTCATCGACGATCTGATCCTGCTCGATCCGTCCGAAGTCGGGATGCGACACCGAATGGCTGCCGATCTCGGCGCCTTTCGACAGAAGATCGCTGAGGCCGTTCCAGGTCAGAAGGTTCTCTCTCGCCCACGTCGTCGCGTGGTCGCTCCAACTTGAAACCGCGAAAAGCGTCCAGGGAAGCTTGTACTCGCTGAGGATCGGCTCGGCTGCAGTGGCGACGCTCGTTGCCGCGTCGTCGAACGTGATGGCGAGATCTTTGTCGCCGCCGCCCGTCGCGGCGATGTCGCGAGCAGGAACGAACCGGTACCCGTCTTCGAGCGCAAGCTCGATGTGGCGGCGGAATAGGGTAGGCGTCACATCGTTGACGCCGAAGCTCGGCTGTCCAACCGAATGATAGCAGAGGATGCGTCCGCGGCCCCTCGCGCGAGTGCGCGACACCCGCGCCAGAGCCTGGCGCTCGCAGAACATCCGTGCGGCGGCAACATGGTGCCGCTGCAAACCTGCCGTTTGCGCGAGGGCTTTTAGCGCCTTTTTCATTCGCTATCTGGAGCTGACTGGATCGACCTTTGTATCCTCAGTGTGCGTGCAGGGACCCAGCCTGTCCATGGAATTAATCATTGGGCGTTAACAGCGCTTATGATTGCTGCGGCAAGGATTAAGCGCGTGTCACTATCGCCCGTCAGGTCGAGAGAAAACGCTGGTTTTGCCCTTCGAGCACGAGGCAGGTGAGCCGTCCGCTCACATAGGCGCCCGTGTCGATGTTGATGCGGTTTGGACGCTGGTCGGGCTCACCGACCGGCGTGTGGCCGTGGACCACGACCTTACCGTGGTAAGCCGTGCTGCGCAGGAAATCATCGCGGATCCAGAGCAGGTCCTTGTCGAGCTGCGAAGCCAGCGGAACGTTGGGACGCACGCCGGCGTGGCAGAAGAAATAGTCCCCAGCTTGATAGGACGTCGCTGTCTGTTCGAGGAACGTCCGGACCTCCGGCGACATGGCTTCGGTGAGTTCGGCATGGGCGCGCTGATAGTCGCGCCCTTCGCGAGCGTCGCGAAGGTCGACGCCGAACGAGTGCAACGCCTCGAGGCCACCGAACTGCCGCCAGGTCGAAAGGTATTCCGGGTCTTCGAGGAAGTTCAGGAACATCTGCTCGTGGTTTCCGCGCAGCGCCACGAACGGGATCGGCAGGTCACCTTGCGCCAAGCGCTCGAGGACGCGCGCGGAATGCGGCCCCCGGTCGACATAGTCTCCGAGAAATACGGCTGACGCAGATGTCACGGGATCGGAGGCGAGATCGGCCTCGATCGTGCGGGCCATCGTGTCCAGGAGGTCCGCCCGGCCATGGATGTCGCCAATGGCGTAGATCCGATGGCCGTCGGGCGCGCTCGCGACCGGAATATTGGGCTCCGGAGCCGGGGAAGGGGCTTCACGCCGCCTTCCAATCAGTTTCGTCCACACAATGTCGCCCTTGAATAAGTCGTGCCATCGCACGCAAGTTCGTGCTTACCTCAAACCATCTGATTAAGCGATCGTAACGAAGGTCGAGGTTGAGGAGATAAGCGTAACGCCAATGCAGGTTAAGGGCACGTATCCGTCATCTTGCGTTCTGAGGCACCTTTCGCGATTTAATGTGCAATCCGCGCGTGTGAATCTAAACGCCTCGCGGAACTGGGGATGAGACCCAAGCGTTACGCCTCACGCTTGGTGATGGCGGAATACCCGGCGTCGAACCGAACCGCTGACGGTCTACGCAGTCACTGATCGAACGGAGGGTCGGCCACAACGAGCCGGCCCCGCTTTTTGAGACAGGGTCCATGAAGCTCTTTGCCTGCCAGCATTGCGACAACGTCCTCTACTTCGAAAACACGGTGTGCGAGCGCTGCGGTCATAGGATCGGTTACCTGCCCGAAAAAGAGGTCATGAGCGCGGTAGAGCCCGAAGGCCCCAATTGGTCCGCTCTCGCCGATCCCGGCACGCTCTATCGCTTCTGCGCCAATTGGGAGCAGCACGCGTGCAACTGGATGGTCGAGGCCAGCTCCCTGAGCCCCTATTGTCGCGCCTGCCAGCACAACCGCACCATTCCGGACGTCTCGGACCCGGCCCGCCACACCATGTGGACGCGAATTGAGGAGGCCAAGCGCCGGCTCTTCTATTCGCTGATCAAGCTGCAGCTGCCGCTGCCCACGCCGGGCTCAGGAGATCTGCAGCCGCTCGTGTTCGATTTCCTGGCCGACCCCCCCGACCGCAAGGAGATCATGACCGGGCATGAGCACGGGACGGTCACGATCTCGCTCACCGAGGCGGATGACAGTGAGCGCGAGAAGCTCCGCAACAGCATGAATGAGCCCTATCGCACGCTCCTCGGCCACTTCCGCCACGAGGTCGGCCATTTCTATTGGGACCGCCTCGTTCGCGACGAAGCGCGCATCGAGAGCTTCCGCGCCATCTTCGGAGACGAAAGCGTCGATTATGGCGAGAGCCTCAATCGCTACTACGCCAACGGCCCCTTGCCCAACTGGCAGGCGAGCTACGTCAGCGCCTACGCCACCATGCATCCCTGGGAGGATTTCGCCGAGACCTGGGCGCATTATCTGCACATCGTCGACACGCTCGAGATGGCCTATGCCTTCAGCTTGAGCGTTTCCCCGCGCATCCGCACCGACGAAACCCTGAGCACCGTCGTCGATCGCAATCCATACAGGGCTTCCAGCATGGAAGCCCTGCTGGAGGCCTGGCTGCCGATCACGTTTGCCGTCAACAGCCTGAACCGCGCCATGGGCCAGCCAGACCTTTACCCGTTCATCGTCTCCGCGCAGGCGGCACAGAAGCTCGGATATATCCACGACCTCGTGCGTGCCAAGCGCCCCGACACCGCGCAAAAAGCCACGAGCGGCAAATCCCCGTCGAAGAGCGCTGTCGATGGAACGCGACGGGAGCGCCGCGGCATCGCCGCGCTTTGGTCCAATGCCATGAGCAGCCTGCGAGGATCGCAGGCGTAAGTTGGCAAAGAGCAGCCTGCGAGGATCGCAGGCGTAAGACAGACAGCAAAGAGCAGCCCCCTGGGCATCGACGAAAGGTTCCCTACGGCTTCGCAACGCCTCTCAAGCGCCGCCCTTTCGCTTGTTTTGTGAGCGGACCGGGCGGGCAGCGGCTTGCTTCGAGGTGTTCAGGCCTATGGCCGCCCGAACGAGCGCCTTCAGTCCCTTCTGATCAATCTTGTCGCCTTCGCGGATATCGATGGCGCGCCTTACGTTGCCTTCGAGGCTGGAGTTGAAAAGGCCGGACGGGTCGTCCAGCGAGGCGCCCTTGGCAAAGGTCAGCTTTACGACGGCCTTGTACGTCTCGCCGGTGCAAATGATGCCAGAGTGCTCCCAGACCGGAACACCTCTCCACTTCCACGTTTCGACGACGTCTGGGTCGGCCTCCTTGATGATCTTTCGGACCCGGGCCAGCGTCTCGCCCCGCCAGTCCGCAAGCTCCTCGATGCGGGCATCGATCAGCTGAGAAGGAGTGGCTGCTTTTGCCGTGCCGCTCTTTCCTTGCTTCGCGGACTTCGCCACTTGCCTCATGGCTGCTCCTCCTGCGGTCTTCTTCTCAACTGAGACTAGGCCGAGCCGCCGTCTGATGTCCTGATAGGCTGTCTCGATCAAGTCGCCCAAAGCGCCGACGTCCAAGTCTTTGCCGGGGCGCAGCTTCACGTGGCGCATGCGCTTGCCGTTACCTTCGAGCAGGCCAGCGGGATCCGCGAGCGCAGCGCCATGGAAGAAACCGACATTCGCATGGGCCTTGAACGCGTTGACGTATCCAAACGGCGCGTCCGCAACGCACGCGACCGGGCATCCGTCGTGCAAAAGCTCACGCACATCGGCGCCGCAGCCGCGCATGCGCTCGAACCATGTCCGCGCCATCAACCGGTGCGGATCTGCAAAGTCCGAGAACCAAGCCTCGATCCTGGGATCTCGCCGCATCGCCTTGGGAAAGCGCAGGAGTTCGTCCATGCCAATGGCCCGCTCACATCCGTTCGCCGGGCAGTTGGCTCGCCTGCTTCACCCAGGCGCGGAATTGCGCCTCGTCCAGCTCATCATCTTCATGGATGTCGAGGTAGCGCACGTCCTTCTGCTTGGACGAGCCGGGTGGGACAGGCTTGAGCGCCGCGCCACGGAAGAATGCCACTTTGACGTATTTATTGAAGCAATGGATGCTGAGAAACCAGACGTGGTCCTCGATTCCGTAGAGCGGCGAGTTCCATTTGACTGCCTTGCGCACGCCCGGGACGGTCGCCACGATGAGCGCATCGAGACGGCGCCCGACATGGCTTTTCCAGCCCGGCATGGCCGCGATGTAGGCTTCGACAGGCGCGTCGCCGTAAGCCTTCGCGATCTGTGGGTTGCCGCCCGACAGGAGGACCGTCTTATCGGCGCTCCGGACCTTCGGCTTGGCCGCTTTCACACCGCCCCCTTTCCCCGCAGCCTTCTTTGTGACCTTCGTCGACTTGGCGGCCATTGCGCTCGCTCCGGCTGGAGGGTTGGACAAAGTTAAATAGGCCGCACCTTACGGCAATCGGATGGAAAGACGATCTGAAGCTGGCGGCGGCTGTCCGAGAACGCTTCGGAGAGCTTGCTCCTGTCCTGGATAGGGGAGGGCGAACAAAAAACGGCGCGCAGTCCCAGGGGACGCGCGCCGTTTGTCGAGCTGTGAGGACGCTTAGTGGTCGCCGCTCTCGTCGGCGGAGTCCGCCTGGAGCTGGCCGTAGTTTTCCTTGCCGATCTTTTCCATGAGATCGAGCTGCGTCTCGATGAAGTCGATGTGGCCTTCCTCGTCCTTGATGAGCTCTTCGAACAGATCCATCGTGACGTAGTCCTTGGCATCGCGGCAGATGTCGCGGCCGCGGATGTAAGTCTCGTGCGCGATCTTCTCGCCCTTGAGATCGCATTCCAGCACTTCCTTCACGTTCTCGCCGATCATGAGCGGCGCCACGTGCTGGAGGTTCGGCAGGCCCTCGAGGAAAATGATGCGCTGAACGAGCCGATCGGCGTGATGCATCTCTTCGATGGACTCGGCCCGCTCCTTCTTGGCGAGCTTTGTGAAGCCCCAGTTTTCGAGCATGCGGTAATGCAGCCAGTACTGGTTGACGGCACCCAATTCGAGCTTCAACGCCGCATTGAGTATCTCGATAACTTCTTTGGTGCCCTTCATTTTCAGTCCCCTTCAAAGATGGAGCCGCAACGACAGCGCGCCCCTGAACTCAGCCCGATAAGAATTTTTCTAAGGTAGCCACTAGGGGCACTTCGCACCGGGACCCTCGTCGGGGTCCCACTTCGCACAAAAGTTGCTAGAAAAAGTTACCTTAGATTGACTCTAAACTAGCTCCATGTAGCGGGCAATAAGGTTTACGTCCAACCATTTCCTGCCTTCATCCTGGGCAAAACGGCGCCTCTGGCGCTGGGCCCCCCGCGCAATGCCCTTTGTTTGTAACTGCAGGAACAGCGGCACTTTTCTTGCTGCCATAGCTTCGGCTGCATCGGTTTCGGCAAGCAGGGATGTGTCATGAGGGTGAACGACGCGAGCTATCGTATCAAAGGCGGACGCACGGGCGTCCTTTTGATCCATGGACTGTGTGGCTCGCCCGCAGAGATCCGCTATATCGCCAATGGCTTGGCCCGCGAGGGCATGACGGTCCTCTGCCCGCAGCTGGCCGGTCACGGCGGCAGCGAGGCCGACCTTCAGGCCTCGACCTGGCAGGATTGGTACCGCAGCGCTGAGGAAGCCCTTTTTGAGCTCCGGGCCACCTGCGATCAGGTCATCATCGGCGGCCTGTCCACGGGCGCCGTTCTGAGCCTCCTGCTCGCCGCAAAACACCCGGAAAAGATAGATGGCGTAACGCTTTACTCGCCCACGCTTTGGCTCAGCGGCCGCAAGGTTCCGTGGTATGTGCCGCTGTTTCGCTGCGTGAACAGCAAGTTCGTCGCCAACCTGTTCAAGTTTCCGGTGCCGATGCATGTCGGCATCAAGGACCAGCGCATCCGTGAGTTCGTCCGCAGCGCTGCCAAGATGGGGCAGGGCACGCCCGCTCAGGTGAAAACCCCCGGCGGCGCCGTGCTCGAGCGCCACCGCCTGGCCCGGGTCGCCATGAAGATGCTCGGCAGCATTCGCCACCCGGTTCTCATCATGCACGCCCGGGAAGATGACTACGCCGGCCTCGACAACGCCAACTACCTGCAGAGCAAGCTCGGAGGCCCCGTCGACATGGTGGTCCTCGACGACTGCTATCACATGGTCACCGTCGATCGGCAGCGCCACATCGTGCTCGATCGTACGACCACCTTCATCGGCATGGTCTCGAGCGTGCTGAACAGGGGCGTTCGGAGCGCCGAAACCTACGCCGGCTTTCCGCGAGCGGTCTCCGCGTAAGGATCGAGAATATAAATGAAATACAAGTGGTTAGGGCTGAAAGGGGCCGCCGGCGCGGCACCTTTCTCCCGCCCCGTTCGATTTTCTTGCGCCATGTTCCTGCAGGAACAGGCGGACGGTGGTCAGTCTGGCATTCTTCATCTCAAGCAGACGGGGACGAGAGAACAGCCCCGGCTGGAAGGTTCGAAATCAGATTTTTGCGGATGGAGACGAAAATGGCCTCGAAGTTCAAAGTAACGCTCATCGCCGCCACGGTCGCAGCTAGCATGGCGATCACCCCCGCCGCTCAGGCCGGTGGCCGCGGTCTCGGAATTGGCCTCGGCGTCCTCGCCGTTGGCGTCATGGCCCACCAGGCCCAGCAGGCTCACAAGGCTGAGGAAGCTCGTGCACGGGCCCGCGCTCGTGCCCAGGCTCAGGCCGAAGCCCGCGCCCGTGCCAAGGCAGCCGCCGCTGCCGAGCGCCGCCAGCAGCAGATCGCGGCTCAGAAGGCTGCAGCCGCCAAAGCAGCCGCGGCCGAGAAGGCTCAGAACCCCGCCGAGCAGAACAAGGACGAGGTTGCCGAAACCAGCACCGGCACCGAGAAGAAGGTCGAAAGCACCTATGTCGCCGCTCCTTCGAGCACGGCAGCTCTGACCCAGGCCGACATTTCGGGCGCTGCCTCCCATACGGAAGAGCCGGCAACGACCGAGCCGGCGAAGTCTGAGACCGTCGCAACTGCCGAAGTCCCCGCCACGACCTCCACGTCCACGCCGGCCACGGCAACGACCGAAGTTAAGTCCGAAGACACGGCCCCGACCTGCAAGAAGTACGTCCCGGCCCTCGGTGTTGCAGTCACGGTCGGCTGCTGATCCCTCACTTGCACGAAACCTCCGTTCTCCATCCGGCGCCGGGCTCCATGCGAGCCCGGCGTTTTTGCATGTCGGCGTCAGAGGCGGCTAATGCCCATGATCCAAATAATTTGCTTTGTCCCACCCGGAACAGCGTTGAGGCATGAACTTCGGCAATCTCCGCCATGAACCGAGGAAGATCGTCCTCGAACAGAAATTTGAGACCCGCCTCGTGGCGGATGAGAAAGCGGAGAGCTCGAATGACCCCGAAATTCATCGTCATCGCGACAGTGATCGCAGCGGCGGTAACCTTCTCGGCGACAGCCGACGCTGGTAGCGGCGTACGCCTCAATTTCGGCGTGCCGCTCGGCAACTTCACCGCCACGCCGTCTCGCGGCGGTGGTGCGGACTATGGCGATCTCTACGCACGCAAGGGCGCCGCCCGTAAGGCTGCCGCTGCAGCCGCCGCGCGCGAAGCCGAGCTCAAGGCGGCCGCTGCCAGGAAGGCGACGCGCGTCGCCAAGGCAGAGGACTCCGCTCCCGCCAAAACTTCCAACAAGGTTTCGAAAGCGACCGAGACCGTATCGACGACGACCTCGACCAGCACCACGTCCTCGAGCGGCAGCACCGCCCTGATCGACACGGCGAACCAGGCCAAGGCCGCCACCGAGACGACCCAGACGGCTGCAGTCGAGCCGGCCAAGACGAACGAGGCGCCCAAGGTCACCGAACCGTCAACCTCGGCTGATACGGCCCCGGTCGAAGCCCAGAAGGACAACAAGAAGGACGAGCCCAAGGAAGAGGTGAAGACCGCCTCGTCGGGCAAGAAACTCAACTGCAAGAAGTTCATTCCCGCGATCGGCGTGACCGTCTCGGTCTCTTGCAACAATTGACGGTTGTCCCGGAAGCGTAGTGCCGCAGGCACTCGAAACGTAGTGCCGCAGGCGGGTCATTAACTGGACGGCACTGGGAGTTAGGCGCAGAAAGAGCTGTGCGGTTTGGAGACTGACATGACGGCCATGAAAAACGTGAACATTCCTGCGGCCGTTGCGGCCCAGGGCGGGGCGGCGAAAAAGATCAAGATGGCGCCCAAGATTGCCTACCGCAATCTTTTCCACGATCGCATGAGCTTGCTGGTCACCCTGATCGGCATCGTGTTCTCGGTCGTGCTCGTTGCCATCCAGTGCGGCCTCTATCTCGGCTCCGAAAGCAAGATCGCGACGGTCCTCGACAAGGCCAAGGCTGATCTGTGGATCGTCCCCATCGGCACCAAGAGCTTCGACGATCCGTCCTTGATGACTGGCCGCGAGAAATACATGGCGCTTTCGACGCCGGGCGTTCAGCGCGTCGAGGAAATGGTCGTGAGCTTCTCCTCCTGGCGCAAGCCCGAGGGCGGCAAGAAGGCTTTCGTGCTCGTTGGCCTCGACTATTTGAATGGCGGCACGCAGCCCTGGAGCTTGGTGGAAGGCTCGGTCGCCGATCTCTCCGCGCCCGGCGGCGTGGCCGTCGATCGCTCCTACCTCAAAGACCTCGGCATCGCAGGCAAAGGTGACCATGCCGAGATCAACGGCCAGCGCATCCATGTCACGGCGCTGACCTCGGCCATCCGCTCGTTCACGACGCTGCCCTACGTATTCATGCCCATCTCGCGTGCCCGCGAGCTCACTGGTGCGGGTCCGGAACAGGCGACTTACCAGCTTGTCACGGTAGCGCCCGGAGCTGACATTGAGACGGTGCGCGCGAGCCTGGCCGCACGCCTTCCCGATACGGAGGTTCTGACGCACGATGCATTCCGTAAGCGCAGCCTCAACTACTGGATGTTCAACACTGGCGCCGGCGCGGCCCTGATCATGGGCGCGGTCCTCGGCATCATCGTCGGCGTCGTGATCGTGGCCCAGACGCTCTACGCCAGCACCAAGGATCACCTGAACGAGTTCGCGACGTTGCGTGCGCTGGGCGCTTCCGCGAGCTACATCCACACCGTCATCCTGATCCAGGCACTCTTGAGTGCCGTGATCGGCTACATCCTCGGCATGGCGTTGGCGCTGTTCGTGATCTACGGCCTGGCATCGAAGAGCGCGACGTTGACGATCCTAATGACGCCAAAGCTGGCCGCATATTTGTTTGCCTTGACGGTTGGGATGTGCGTTTTCGCCGCCATAACGGCCATATTCAAGGTGACAAGAATTGACCCCGCGGGCGTGTTCAACCGCTGAGGTCGGTCAAGAGATGAAAGCAGCAAGGCCCGGAGCGGTTGAACCGCTCCGGGCCTCGGCAATTTCGCCGCCCCGGTCGAGCAGGGCCGAATGAACCACCTAATGGATGATGGCCGCTCTGGCCCGGGAATAATCATGAAAGGAAAAGCGCGGGAGCGGCGGCTGAATTTGGAGCGATCATGTCGCGCCGGATCCTGGTGCCGAAACCGTTCTCCAAGCCCCCTGAAAATACCGAGCCTGTTGTGTCTCATGGAACAGCGCTCTCACGTGAAATGACCCATTCTCCGCAGCATCTGCTAATTTGCACGCACTAAGGGAGATCTAATCAATGACCGCACCGGCCAAGTCGACCGCACCGCCCGTTATCGAGGCCAAGAACATCACCAAGTCCATCGGCACGGGCGCGGGCGAGCTTCGCATCCTGAAGGGTGTCAGCATGGATCTCCGCCCCGGCGAGCTCACGCTGCTGATGGGACCATCCGGCAGCGGCAAGACAACGCTTCTTTCCATTCTCGGCTGCATCCTGACGGCCACCAGCGGCACGCTCGATCTCGCCGGCAACCAAGTCGTTGGCCTCTCGGCCGAGGGCCTCGCCGACATCCGTCGCCAGCACGTCGGCTTCGTCTTCCAGAGCTACAATCTGTTTCCGACGCTGACCGCGCTCGAGAACGTGCTCGTCGCACTCGACGTACGCGATGCCAGATCTGCCGATCCCGCTGAATCGGCGGCCGAGGCTCTGCGCGCCGTCGGTCTCAGCCACAGAATTCATACCTATCCGTCGAAGCTCTCCGGCGGCGAGAAGCAGCGTGTCGCAATCGCACGCTCGCTCGCCGGCCGGCCCTCGGTCATCCTTGCCGACGAGCCGACGGCCGCTCTCGACAGTGAGAACGGCAAGGCCGTGATGGAGCTTCTCGCCGAGGTCGCGCAGGATCCTTCCCGTGCCGTTCTCGCCGTGACCCACGACCACCGCACCCTCGGCTATGCCGACCGCATTATTCGCATCGAGGACGGACTGATCGTCGCCGATGAGCGGCCCAACGGCAAAATCGCCAAGGGCTGGGTCAGCGGACACGAGCCGCACGAGACGCCCGCTTCCAAGCCCAATTCATCCAGCACCGCTGTAGCCTAAGGATCAGACGCGCCATGTTTTCCCGGACGCAATTCATCACCTTGTTGGCAGTGGCCGGCGCTGTCGGCTACTTCGCCTTCGACAAATACAACGACAGCAAGGCCTATACCGAAACACCGGCGGCTCCCGTCGTCGAGACCATCGACTGGATCGCAGCCGCGCCCGGCCGGGTCGAGCCGAAATCTGGCGAGCTGCATCTCGGCACGAGCTTGCTCGGCCGCGTCGGCGAAGTTCTCGTCGGCGTCGATGACAAGGTCGAAGAGGGCGAGCTTCTGATCCGCCTCGACGACTCCGAGGCTCGCGCCAAGCTCGCATCCGCCGAGACCGAGGCCGAAGCCCTCCGCGAAGATCGCGAGAAGGCATTCGCCTCCGGCCGTGAGGACGTACGCAAGGCCGAGGACGCCATCTATTCCGCCGAGCGCGCCGTGACCGGCGCTCGCATCGAGCTCGACTATGCCTTGGCCGCCAAGCGTACGGGCAGCGGCACGGAGTCATCCGTTGCCGAAGCTCGCCGCCGCTTGAAGGAAGCCAACGATCGTCTCGAGCGTGAGCGCGTTGCTTTCGTGAAGGCGCAGACCAAGCCCAATCTGCCGGCACCGAGCCGCGCCGAATCCGCTGTCAGCGCCGCACGCGCCGAAGTGCGGATGGCCGAGGCTCTTCTCGACAAGACGCGCATTCGCGCGCCGTCGGCCGGCACGATCCTTCAGGTCAACACCAAGCAGGGCGAGGTCGTAGCACCGTCACCTGAGCAGCCCCTCATCGTCATGGGCGACATGAGCGTGGTGCGCGTCAAAGCTGAGGTCGACGACGTCGACGTCGCCAAGGTCAAGCTCGGCCAGAAGGCCTTCGTCCGCTCCGTCGGTCACCCCGGCAAGGACTTCGAAGGCAAGGTCTCGCGCCTCGCGCCCTCGCTCGGCCAGGCGAAGATCAATCCGCGCGGTCCGCGCCGTGCGAACGACGTCGAGGTCATGGAGGTTACGATCGATCTGGAAGGGACATCGCCGCTTTTGCCCGGCATGCGGGTAGATGCCTTTTTTCGCAAAGACTGAGACAGATCGTCCACCTCGAAGACAAACTGGCCTTCTTGCCCTGTCTTTGCCGTCATCAGTGTCTAAGTACTAGTTTGAGCCTATTGGGGGGCCGCGTCTCGCGAGAGACACGGCCCCGCTTAATTTCGGATGATCCCTGTTTACCATAAGCACGAGCGCTGGACGGCGCGGGCGAAATTTCGTTCAATGTGTCTAGGGGAACAGAGCATCTACGCGTGTTGTGGGAAGCTCCACTTAACGGGCCGGGACATGGCCCTCGTGAGTTGGAGAACGGCATGCAGGGACATATCACCAAGTTTCGCGACGATATCGGCTTCGGCGTTATCCGTAGCGAGGACGGACAGAAATTCCGCTTTTCGCGGTCCGAGATCTGCAATCCCAATGGAAAGCTGGTCGGACTCGACGTGGACTTCCTGATCGAATCACGTAAGCCGAGAGACATTGTCTTGTTGCATGGATCTCCCTGGGCTGCTTTCGCCCACAAGAAAACCTTAAGTAAGCGGAGCTGATTGCCATGACCACGATGTCTTCAGCGGCACCCAATTCATCGAACGGCACCCAGGCCGCTGACAGCAGCGATGCACTGGCCGCACTCGATACCAGCGATGTTCCGCGCGTCGGTGCGCGTGAGCTCGCACTTGCTCTCAAGATGTTGTCCGGACGCGGCCTCTTGTTCCCGTCGGTTTCGCTCTCGGACGACGATCTGCGCCGCGTCGAGCAGGCGTTCTGGCAGATCTCGCGTCGCGGCCGCCAGCGCAAGGTTGCCGTTCTGTTGCGCTTCCGCAGCCTCATGGAAGCTTGCCAGTCACGCCGCATCAACGACCTCATCGCGCGCCACGGCCAGGAAGCCGTAGTGAAGACGCTCGAGATCGCCGCCGGCATGCGCCTCAACGTCAAGTGGGGCTTTAATCCGCACAAGCTCGCGCGCGCTGTCAGCGAGGCGCTCGAGTCTGCTGGCGAGAGCTATCTTCCGCGCGCACACGCCGCAGCCTGAGCTGCCTCTCATACGTATCGGTAAAGTGATTTTGAATGCGGCCTTGGTACGATGCTTTTGCATCTGGACCGGGCCGCATTTGTTTTGGGCTCGCGCCTTCGACTATCGGATGGGCGTGCGATTGTCGCAGCCGTTGATCTAAACGTGAGCCGCGAGCGTTTACCGCTCGAGATGTCGATGACCTTTGCCCTTGTTCTGTCTTACGTGGCGGTGTTTGGACCGGTGCTGGCGCTATTGCTCGCCGTGCTCGTGAGCCTCTCGTAGTTGCGGCGCGACCGGCACGGCCCGAGCTCGATCAATAAGCATTCTCGGACTTGAACAGCGCGAACGGCGTCAGCGCGAGAATGTAGAGGTCGAACAGAACCGACCAATTCTCGATGTAGTAGAGGTCGTGCTCGACGCGCTTCTCGATCTTTTCGCTCGTATCGGTTTCCCCACGCCATCCGTTGATCTGCGCCCATCCCGTCATGCCGGGTTTCACCTTGTGACGCGCGAAGTAGAGCGCCACCACGTCGGTGTAGAGCCGGTCGTCGGCCTTTGCGGCCGGCGCATGCGGACGTGGCCCCACGAGCGACAGATCCCCACGCAGAACGTTGAAGAGCTGCGGCAGTTCGTCGAGGCTCGTCTTGCGGATGAAGCGCCCGACGCGGGTCACGCGCGGATCGCCCTTGGTGACGAGGCGTGAGGCGGCCGCATCGGCAGCGTTCGTATACATCGAGCGGAACTTCAGCACCTCGATGGGCTCGTTGTTGAACCCGTAGCGCGTCTGCCGGAAGAAGATCGATCCCGATGACTCGAGCTTGACGGCCACAGCGATCGCCAGCATCAGCGGCGAGAGCAGCACGAGGAGAAACGCGCTCAGGATCTTGTCGAAGGCCGACTTGATGACGAAGTCCCAGTTCGCGATCGGCTTGTCGTAGAGGTCGATCATCGGCACCGGTCCGACGTGCGAATAGAGCCGCGGCGAGAGCCTCAGGCTCGTTGCACGCGCCGGAAGACGGATGTCCGCAGGCAATTGCGAAAGCTTCTCCGCAACTGCCGCGAGCCGCGTCTCCGCCGCCGTAGGCAGTGCCACGATGACGAGGTCGAGCCGCGTCTCGCGCCCTTTTTCGATCAGCGTGTCGAGCGTGCCGAGCCGGGGATAGCCGCTGACCACGGCCGGCGTCCGCCCGTCCTGCCGGTCGTCGAAGATGCCGGTGATGCGCACGTCCGAGGCTTGTTCGGATTCGAGCCGGCGCAGCAAGTCCTCGGCGATGACGCCGCCGCCGTAGATGGCCGCACGCCGGGACAGCCGGCCAGCGAGAGCCCAGCCCCGAACGATCCGCCCCGCAGCGAGCTTCCCTGCGATGAGGCAGATGGCGCCCGCGACGAACCAGACCAGAAGCCACATCCGGTCCGTCGCATGGGCCGGCCCCAGGGCCAGCATGGCCGTCGCCAGAAGCGTTATGGCGCCGACCCAAGCGAGCAAGGTTCGCGGCAGATGCAACAGCGGCGCCTTGAGCACCTCCGTCGCATAGAGTCCGAGCGCCTGCATGAAGAGGATCAGCGCCACGCTGGTAAGGCCGATGGCGAGCCAGTAGAGCGGCATCTCGGCCGGGGTGGCGACGGTGTCATGTGTAACGGCAAGGCCGCTTCCGGCCAGAATGACGAAATCGAGCAGACGCGCCAGGCCGCGCACGACCACCGGCGGGATGAGCCTCGCTCTGTTCTCCGGGCGCAGGTCTGCGGGCCGCGGCAGGCGGAGGTCGTCGTCGATTGATGCGGATTGAGACAATCCCGAGGGGGGCAGCGTAGGATTGAAGACCATGCGTCTGGCTCAGAATGCGACACTTGCAGCGCGAAAGCCCACCTAATGGACTTTCCTAGCACAAGGTCTGCATCCGGCGTGCCACCGGACCATGTGGGCAGGGAGGGGCGGATTAACCTTCCGCGACCGCTTCGGTCTGACGGGGAGCGACGACCGTGGCCGGCGACGCATAGAACGCCAGCACCTCGTCCGTCATCGCCTCGACGGTGAATTTGCGCTGGACCGCGGACCTGAGCTCCTTGGCATCGAGCCGCGCGGATTCCGGTTTCTCGCGGACGCGATGCATCATCGCCGTCAGTGCGGGGATGTCGCCGGGCGGAATGAGCCTGATGTGCGTGCCGGCGACGATCTCGGGGATGCCGCCCACGTTGGTGGCGACGAGCGGCATGCCCGCTGCGCCGGCTTCGAGCACCACGTAGGGGAAGCTCTCCGCCAGCGACGGAACCACGAGGCAGCGGCCGAGCGGAAGCGCGTCGCGCGCCGGCATGGTACCCGGAAAGCGCACGCGCGAGCCGAGCCGCAGATATTCTGCGAGCGCCTTGAGGCGCTCCTCGTCGGGACCCGAGCCGACGATGACGGCCGTGACAGGCTTGTACACGTTGAGCTTGGAGAGCGCCCTGAGCAGGATGTCGACGCCTTTGATGTCGCGCAGCTCGCCGATGTAGAGAAAGTCCGCAGCGTTGGGCAGCGGCGCATGCGGCGTGAAGTCGATCGGGTTCAGGCCGTTGGGAATGACGCGCATCGGGATGGTGCCGGCACCCACGCGCTCCACGTAGGCGCGGCGTGCGAAGTCGCTCTCGAAGATCAAGCCATCCGTTATCCGGCCGAGCATTTTCTCGATCCCGAGGACGACCCCGCCCCCGAACGTGCCGGGCTTGAAATGCAGACTGCCGCCGTGGGGCGTGTAGAAGGCCTTGACGTTGCCGCCACGCATCGCGATCGGCATCGCGGCGAGCCGTGCATAGGCACCGCCTTTGGCGCCGTGACCATGCAGAATATCGGCTCTGAGCGCCTTGGCGAGGCGATAGACGTGACGGCTGGCCGCCAGGTCGCTGAACCCGGGCTGGCGGCTCATGGGCACAAGTTGAACCCCGAGCCTCAGTCTCGGCTCGATGCCGCGCAGACGCGCGAGCGTAAGACCGTCGGCCGTGCTCGCGTCAGCCACGATACCGACGGCATGGCCGCGCCGCGATTGCTCGCCCGCGAGATCCAGCACATGCCGGAAAAGTCCGCCGATCGGCGCGCGCATGACGTGAAGGATCCGCAGCGATGCGGCGGCTTCCTCAGGCGCGTCCATGCGGTAGCCGGCATGGATGATGTTTCCGGCTTTCGCCGGCGAACTAGAAAAAGCGCTCATAGACATAGACGGTATCGCCCGGCTGGATCGGATATTCGCTCGGAGCTTCGAATTGCTCGACATAGCCATTCTTGCGTCGCGTGACGCGGAACTGACGTTCGCTGGCGCGGTCCGAGTAGCCGCCCGCTATGGCGATTGCCGTTTCGACCGTCATGCCCGACACGAATGGGTATTGGCCCGCCGCCTTGACTTCACCCAGGATGAAGAAGGGCCGGTTCTGCAGCACGTCCACCGTGACCTGGGGATCACGGACGAACTCGGCGCCAAGGCGGCTCCGGATCGCGTGCTCGAGATCGTTGGTGGTGCGCCCACGAGCCTCGACGTCGCCGATCAGCGGCACGGCGATGCGACCGTCCTGATCGACGGTGTAGGCGCGGGAAAGATTGGGCTGGCCGTAGACGAACACGCGCAGCTTGTCGCCGGTGTCCAGTATGTAAGGACCATTGAGATCGGCGGGGCCTGCGTCGTACGCGGCCTGCATCACCGGAACGACTGGCTCGGGGCTTCCCGCCGCGATGAACTCGACGGGGTCGTGCGCGCACGCGGCCATCGTCAGCGACATGGCGCCAACGACCGACAAGCGAGAGAGCAGACTCCGGGCGCGCATGATCATCTTTTGACGAAACTCAGCCATCGATCTTTTCTACGGACGGCCGGTTAACAAAAACCTGATGCGCATGCCCATTCCGGGAAACTTAAGGAAATCATAACGCGGCGGAGTGTAAGACCGGATTGACTGCATCAATCCCTTCGGACCGGGCTAAAACCACATGCGATCGACCCGCCGCCCTGCGACCGACGACATCGATCTCGGTGCGCTCTGGACCCTGGCCGTACGCAGCCTTCCGAAGCTCGCGTTCCTTGCCCTTATCGCTGGCGCTGCAACCTATGGCGTGCTGTCGATGGTGGCGCCGCGCTACATGTCCGAAACGCAGATTTCCATCGAGTCGAAAAGCACGAGCAATCCGTACTCCGATCCGAACCGTGCCGGCGGATCGCCTGATTCGGTCAGTGTTCGCATGGACAAGGAAGCCGTGAACACGCACGTGCGTGCGCTGCAGTCCTACGACCTTGCCGAGACCATCGTGCGCGAGATGAAGCTCGCCGACAGGGTCGAGTTCAACGCCACGCTTGGTGCGCCCGATACTCTCTCGGCGCTCCTTCGCCTTGTCGGCATCGGCAGGCCCCGCGCCGGCGAGAGCGTGCAGGAGCTGGTCATCAATGCCTACTTCGCGCACCTCGATGTGTATCCGGCCAAGGACAGCCGTGTCATCGGCATCCGCTTTTCCTCGAGCGACCCTGCGCTCGCCGCCGCCGTCGCCAATCGCATCGCCGAGACCTATCGCGAGAACCTCGCGCGCCAGAGCATCACCGAGACCGACGACGTCCAGAAGGCTCTCGCCCCCCAGATATCCAAGCTCTCCGAGGAAGCGGCGGCAGCCGAGGCCGAGGTCGAGCGCTTCCGCGGCGAGGCCAACATCTTCAAGGGAGGCCAGCAGGCGACCGGCCTCAACGAGCAGCAGCTCGCCGAGCTCAACGCCGAGCTTTCGCGGGCAAAGGCGGCCCGTACCGACGCCGAGGCGCGCGCCAAGCAGGCGCGCGAGATGCTGACGGCAGGCGGAGCCGAAGCGCTGCCGGACGTACAGAAATCGCCGGTGATCCAGGCTCTGGTGCAGAGCCGCGTGCGCGTCGAGCGCCAGATATCGGAGCTCTCGGCCACGCTTCTGCCGGGCCACCCGCGCATGCGTCAGCTCAATGCCGACCTCGCAGGCCTGAAGAAGCAGATCAGCGCCGAAGTCGCGAAGATCGTCGACGGTCTCTCGAAGGAGGCCAAGGTCGCCGCCATGCGCGAGGACGCCCTCGCCAAGAGCGTCAGCGAGATCAAGACGCGCATCGTCGATACCGGCCCCGACGAAGCCAAGCTCCGCAACCTCGAGGCCAACGCCAAATCGAAACGCGCCGAGCTGGACCGGCTCAGAGCGCAATTCGAAGGCAACCGGGTTCGCGCCGACGACAGCCGCACCATCCCCGTCGAGGTTCAGATTGTATCCATGGCGCGCCCGTCGAGCACGCCGGTATTCCCGAAGAAGGGAGCAACGACTTTGCTCGTATCCATTGCCACGTTGATGTTCGGCTTGGCGATCGTCATTACGCGCGGGCTTCTGAGCGGCGTGCGTGTCCCCGCTGTCACCGACAGAGAACTCATGCGGCGCTCGATGCCGGTCGCGCCCACGCTGCCGGGACTGCAGCACGTACGTCCGCTGCCGACCGCAAACGCGACGCCCGAACCCGAACCCGAGTCCGAGCCTGCCGTGATCATAGCCAGCTCTGCTTTGACGCTGGAGGGAATGGCAGACCGCCTGTACGGCATGCGGGGCCAGGACTCGAGCGGCACGCGCACGCTCGTCGCGGGTGAGGTCGAGGTTGCAGCTCTGGCAGTGGAGGCCGCGAGCCTCGGAGCCGCCCTCGCGGCTAAGGGGCAGACAGTCATCCTCATCGATTGGGCTCCCGAAGGCCGTGGCATCGCTGAAGCGCTGGGATACGTCAGCGAGCCAGGCATGCTCGACCTCATTGCCGGGAGGGCAAGGTTCGAGGATGTGGTCGGCGCGATGGGCCACAACGGCGCGCATCTAATCCCGGCGGGAATGGGGCTGGTCGTGGGCGACACAATTGATCCGAACCAGATCAATTTCGCGCTCGACGCGCTCGACGGCGTCTATGACCAGATCATCGTCGTGAGCCGGGAGGAGGCCGCCCGTCGCCTGTTTGAGGAAATCGAAGGCCGCTTCGATTGCGGCATCACGATCGTCGCGGCCGAGAAGCGCCAGCCGCATCTGGCCGAGCAGCCGCAAACCTTCCTCGGTTACGAGGTCGAGGGCATGGAGCTCATGCGCTATGCCGCCCCCGCACCGACGAGCTTCGGCAAGCTGCCGGGCCGCGTCCCGCACCTTGCCCGCGGCGAACCCCGGAAATGGGCAAGCTGAGTCCGATCGCGGCTCGAAGGCAGCTCACTCCGGGTCCTCCGTTTGCCATTTCTTAACGCTGTTGCCGCTGGCGACGCGCCGAGAGGGTGCGGTTAGCATTTTGCACAGCCTTTGATCATCTAATCGTCCTTCAAGAACGATGGTGCGAAGGCTCAATGGCTCGCAAGGCGACAGAGGTATTCAAGGCGGCCCTTTCGGTGCTGCATTTTACGGGCGTGAGCCGGCTTTTTGCCCCGCTCACGCGCGGCAATGGCGTGTTCCTGACCCTGCATAGGGTTTGCCCGGAGCCGCCGGGAGAGTTCGAGCCGAACCGGATCCTGAAAATCACGCCCCAGTTCCTCGAGACCGCCATTCGCGAGGTCCAGGCCCAGGGCTACGAGATCGTCTCGCTCGACGAGGCGGCGCGGCGCATCAAGGAGGGAGCTAGCGCTCGTCCCTTCGCCTGCTTCACCTTCGATGACGGCTATCGCGACAATCGCGACCATGCCTATCCGATCTTCAAGCGCCTCAACCTTCCCTTCGCAATCTACGTCCCGACGTCCTATGCCGATGGGCAGGGTGACCTCTGGTGGCTCAAGCTCGAGGAAGCCATCAAGTGCACCGACGAGCTGACGGTTACGCTCAATGGCCAGGTGCGTCACTTCGAGACCGACACCGCGCGTGGCAAATGGAAGGCGTTCAGCGAAATTTACTGGGCGTTGCGAGACCTGCCGGAGCGGGAGCTGCGGGCTTGTGTAAGCAGAATTGCTCGCGACGCCGGATATGATGCATCGCATCTCTGCGCCGATATGGTGATGAACTGGGACGAGATCCGCGCGCTGGCTCAGGATCCGCTCGTCACCATCGGCGCACATACGCGTCACCACTACGCACTGGCCAAGTTGAGCGAAGCCGATGTTCGGACCGAAATCGCTTTGAGCGTTCGCCGCATCGAGCAGGAGCTCGGACGCCCATGCGTGCACTTCAGCTATCCTTATGGCGACGTGACGAGCGCGGGAGAGCGTGAGTTCGCCATCGCCAAGGAGCTTGGGCTCTCGACGGCGGTGACGACGCAGAAGGGCGTCATCGGCCCTGATCAGGCGAACAACATCACCGGAATTCCGCGCGTGTCCCTCAACGGCGACTATCAGAAGCGCCGCTATGTCGAGGTCATGCTGTCCGGACTGCCGTTCGTGATACGAGCGTTCATCAAGAAGACGCTGACATTCGTGAAAGAGACGCTCGGCGCGCTCAATCCGCGTCCGGTCGCTGCATCCAGGTTATCAGTGCCCCAGCTGGCAGCACCCAAAGAAGCCCTGCGACCACATAGTAAATAAGCTCGACCGTCTTGCTGGCATTGACCTGCAGCACCACCGCGACGAGCATCGCCACCAGCGCGTAAACCGACAGAAACAGCAGGAGCACGATGGTGCCCGCGAGCTTGCGCGTGCGCGAGTTCATGCGGGTTCTGCTCCTTCAAGCCTGTAATGCAACGGGAAGCGACGTTTAGCGCCTGTCGTCCGCATTGATCAAGCGCCGATCTCGCCCTATCAAGCCCTCAAAATAGGCCATGATCGCTTCGGGACCCGTCGGTCCGAAGCGTGTTCATAGGCCTTTGCCAAAGATCGGGAGGATCGGATCCGCGCATGGTAGCTGAAGCGCAATTGGCGAATGGGAACGTGGGCGTGCCGTCGCGCGCCTGGGACAAGGCCGTTCAGCTCTGGCTGTTCTCGATCGCGGGCCTCATCCTGGCGATGATCACGGTCGGAGGCGCAACGCGGCTCACCGATTCCGGCCTTTCCATCACCGAATGGCAGCCGCTGCTCGGCGCCATCCCGCCGCTGAACGAGACCGACTGGCTGGCAGCCTTCGCCAAGTACAAGGAAATTCCCGAGTACCACCTCGTCAACAAGGGCATGTCCCTTGATGCGTTCAAGTCCATCTACTGGTGGGAGTGGAGCCATCGCTTCCTCGGCCGCTTCATCGGCATGGCGTTCGCCATTCCTTTCGTCTTCTTCTGGGCCAAGGGCGCGCTGCGGCCGGGCAACGTCCCCAAATATGCCGGCGTCCTCGTGCTGGGCGGCCTCCAGGGCGTGATCGGCTGGTTCATGGTCAAGTCCGGCCTCGTCGATCGCGTCGATGTCAGCCAGTACAGGCTGGCGCTCCATCTCACCGTCGCCTTCATGCTGCTGGCCCTCGTCGTATGGCTCGCTCTCGATCTCGGCCGGCCCACCGGCGGGGGGATCGACGAGAAGAAGCCCGGCGCGACCCTCGCGGCCTGGATCGTCGGCCTCATCTTCCTGCAGGTGGTCCTTGGAGCCTTCGTTGCCAGCCTAAAGGGCGGGTTGACCCACAACACGTGGCCGACGATGAACGGCAAGTTCGTGCCGGATGAGATCCTCGCGATCGAGCCCTGGTATCACAACCCATTCGAGAACCCGGTCACGGCTCAGTTTGATCACCGCCTCGTCGCCTACATCGTCTGCGCCGCCGTGGTCTGGAACGTGTGGTCGCTACTCCGCGCCCCGGAATCCGCGCGCATCCGCAATTCTGCGCTGTTGCTGCTTGCCGGTGTTTTGGCTCAGATCGGCCTCGGCATCTGGACGCTTCTCGAAGCAGTCCCGCTCGGTCTCGGCATCCTGCATCAGGCCTTCGCCGCGGTCGTGCTTGTGATAGCGGTTCGCCACCTGCACACCTTGAGCCGGCCGCAGGCGTAATCCGCCGCTAGACCAGCCCCAGCATAAGCTTGAGATTCTGCACGGCGGCACCTGCGGCACCCTTGCCGAGGTTGTCCAACCTGGCGACGAGCAGCGCCTGCCCATGGGCGTCGGTTCCGAACACGTAAAGCTCAAGCTGGTCCGTCTTGTTGACGCCGAGCGCGTCGAGACGGCCCTTGAGCTTCGATGTCTCGCTCGACGGTACGACCCGCACGAGAGGTGCGCCCGTATAGTGGGCCGCGAGCGCAGCCTCGAGATCGCCCGCACTCGGCATGCCGGTGAGCGTGTCGAGGTGCAACGGAATGCTTACGAGCATGCCCTGATAGAAATTGCCGACGGAGGGAATGAAGATCGGCCGCCGCTTGAGACCGGTGTATTTCGTCAGCTCCGGAATGTGCTTGTGGCCGAACTCGAGCCCGTAAAGCTCGAGTTCCGGGGCCGTCTTCGATACCTCGTAGGCTTCGATCATCGACTTGCCGCCGCCGGAGTAACCCGACACGGCGTTGACCGTCACCGGATAGTCCTTCGGAATGAAGCCCGCATCGATCAGCGGACGCAGGAGCGCGATGGCGCCCGTCGGGTAGCAGCCCGGATTGGACACGAGCTGGGCCGAAGCGATCTTCTTGGCCTGATCCTTGTCGAGCTCGGCGAAGCCATACACCCAGCCATCGGCGACGCGATGCGCCGTCGAGGCATCGATGATGCGCGGAGCCTCAGCGCCGAGTGAAGCCGCGAGCGCAACGGCTTCGCGGGCGGCATCGTCCGGCAGGCACAAAATCACCACGTCGGCCTGAGCCATCAGCGCCTTGCGCGCGGAAACGTCCTTGCGCAGTTCCGGCGCGATGCTTCTGACCTCGAGCCCTTTGATGCCTGAAAGCCGGTCGCGGATCTCAAGCCCCGTCGTGCCCGCTTCGCCGTCGATGAAGACGACCGGGCCCGACGCCGACTTGAGCTTTACTGATTGCGCCATCACTCCGCTATCCGCTGAAGCCCAGGCGATGCAGGATGCCCTGGAAGATCGTCTCCGAGCAGCCGATGCCATACGCTGCGCAAACAACCTTGTGGCTGTCGCGATAGATCATGTCGAGAGCGACATAGAGGATGATGATGAGGCCGATCCAGGCGATCCAGGGGTACTTCGCAAGCAGCTTGGCGATGTAGTTCGATGCCACGGCCATCAGGATGATGGCGATCGCGAGGCCGATGACGAGTACGAGGGTCGAGTCACCGGCGGCTCCCGCAACGGCCAGAACGTTGTCGAGGGACATGGAGACGTCGGCGAGAATGATGGTCCAGAGCGCCGACCAGAAGCTGGTCTCGTTGTGCGGCGTGACGTCCGAGGCAAGCTTACCCTCGACCGCATCGATCGAGTGCTCGTGGCCGTCGATAATCTGACGATACATCTTCCAGCACACGAACAGCAGAAGCAGGCCGCCCGCGAGCGTGAGCCCGATCACCTGCAGCATTTGCTGCGCGATGCCCGAGAACAGGATACGCAGTACGACCGCGCCGGCGATGCCCCAGAAGATGACTTTGGCGCGCATGGATTTTTCGACCCGCGAAGCGGCCATGCCGACGACGATCGCATTGTCGCCGGCGAGCGTCAGGTCGATGATCAGGATGTTGAGGAGCGGAACGGCATTCTGATGCCACCATTCGGGACTCGCCAGGTGGCCGATCTCGGTCAACAGTTCTTCGAGCATCCGAATGTCTCTCCGCGTTGGACAGTGCCGCCCAAAATGGTGTCCCCCATTCGGCGCAGCGATGAACAACACCATATTTAGAAAAAAAACAACGGCCCGCCAGGGCACCCCTCGGGACGATCGCCACCGTCCCCGCGAGGCTCGTTTTTGAGGCCATAGCTCTTTGAGGATGCAGGGGTTAGGCGCCGGTTGGCATGCAAGGTTTCAGGAAAGGAAAGCCGCTGCGTGCCGTCGGCCGGGTAGCAACGTGCTAGAGCCGTGGCGGTTGTCCGTGGTCTTTTGCCACATGCGGATCGGTTGGGCTTTGCGGCGCCCGCCTCATCCCGAAGTGCGGGTCGCGTGAGCTGCGCACTCTCTCGCAAAGCGGTCCATGGAGCGCTCATCCCGCGATGCGGTAATGTATTCGCAGATCCGCTCGTAAAGCACTGGGTTAAAGACCAAATCTTCTATCGCCTCGGCCAGGCTGGGGCCATCTGCTCTCAGCGCGATAATGCCCGTGCGCCCGTCCGCGACCTGCTCGATCAGCCCGCCGACGGGTGTCGCGATCAACGGAACTCCGGCGCCCAGTGCGGCTGCTGCTACGCCGGATTGGCTCGCCTCAGTGTGCGAAAGCACAACCGCATGGTAGCGCCGCAGAACCTGCGCAATCTCCTCCTCGGAGAGCCAACGATTTACGACGTCGGCCTTCAATGCCTCAAGTCGCGGCGCGCTCGACCCCAGCGGACCTTGGCCGTACACGCCGACCTCGACGGGCAATCCGCCAGCGCGCAGAATTTCAACGGCATCGAGAAAAAGGGGCAAGCCCTTGTATCCAAGAATGCGCCCGAGGAAGAGCAAGCGCGCAGGCTCGCCGGCTCTCGGTGGAGTTGGCGAAACAAATGGCCCGTAGCTGAGGTCCGGATGAAACAAGGTGACCACTTTTGAATGGTCCAGCCGGCCTAGCGCTTCCAGCCTTCCGGCAACTGCGCCGCTAAGAGTTATGACGGTATCAGCCAGCCCTATGGACTGATCTATCCAGCGCTTCGGCAAGGCCGTCCGATCGCCAGGATGCGCATCTGCGTCATGAATGATGGGGACATACCGCACGCCCGCGGACTTTATAGCGGGCGCAATGAGCGGCGACCAAATGTGCGGCATGAGATCGATCACTGCCGTTATCCGATCCGCTGAAAGCCGGCGCTTGAGATCGCGGAGCAACTTCGGCAGACGCCATAGATTGAAGAGAGCGCCCATGGGCGATTCGAAAGTCGTGACGGGGAACAGGGAAGGGCCGAATTGCGCGAACTGATCGAAATTCATGTTCTGCCGCGAAACAGATATCGTTGCGCGAATGCTCAAATCCGCGAGTGCGGCCTTTGCAAGCTCTAGGGTGAACCGCGGCAAGGAGCCCTTACGACCCCAGTAGAGGAACATGACACGGGCCGGCTCACTCAAATCTAGACGCCCTTGCAATGCGCGGGTCTCGGCTCGGCCTTCGGCATAGTCTGTCTGCCGGTCGGGTTGACGCAATGACGAGTTCATTTATGCGCTGCACTTGCATGATGAATCGGCATGCGCATTGTATCTGTTTGAGCTTCATGCAGCCGTCAATTCAATATTTTATCGTTCTCTTGACGGCGCCACCGCACCGTCCTCCAAGCGACGGTGCGCGAGTCCCAGCAATTCCCCTCTATCGAGCCTACACAACTAGCAATAATTGACAACGGCGAACTCCCGCCTGTCTTCCGTCAACCCCAGAATTGGTGGCCAGCGCCCAGGCGGCCCATGATCGCGCTCAGGTTTTTTTGCACCACGATTTGCGCCACGAGTGGCTACCGGTGAGATCGAAGCGCGCGTCTGCCGCGGTAGGAAGCTCGATGGTCTGCGCGCAGTTGCCTTTGAGCAACATCAGCCCTCTCCACTGGCACTAGGCAGGCCTAGAGAGTGTTCACCGCGAAAATCTGATTGGCACCGTGAGAACTAAGGAGCCGCGGCCCATGTTCGCGGGCGGAGCGGGCACCGGGCTGGCGCGGCGCGCAAGCGACACCGCTTCCTGATCGAGAGCAGGACTGCCGGATGAGCGGATGAGGCGCGCGGACAGGACGCGGCCTGAGCGGTCGATGGTGAAGGCGACCGACGAGGTCCCGCCACCTCCGCCGGGGTAGCGCTTGTGCCGGTTCATGTGCGCCACGACCATGCCGCGCCAGGTGGCAATCGACATCGACGACGACATGCCCGATGAGGGCGCGGCGTTGGTCTGGGCGCGCGGAGCCGGCAGCGGTTTGGGCGCAGACGTGGCCTTGGCGGCCTTCTTTGATTGTTCCTGCGGCTTGCTCTGCTCGGTCTTCTCGGACTTCTCCGGCGGCTTCTTCTCCTCGACCTTCTCAGGCTCGGTCTCGGGCTTCTTTCCACCCACCTCGAGGACCGCTTCCGCGTTGTCGATCTCAGGCAGATCCTCGGGCTTGATCTCGCTTTCTGCCACGCGCTCTGAGACCGTCTCCGACGGGGTCGGATCGGGCTCGGTATTCTCGACCGGCTTCTCGCTTTCTTCCGAGGGAGTACTGCTCTCGGACATTTCCTGCTGCGGTCCCACAGCGACATCGAGCTCAGGGGTGTCGGGCGCGACGGGCATAGGCGCCATCTCGATCATGATGGCTGCGGGCGGCTCGACGGCCTTGGCCTCCGCCTCCGGCCAATTCGCGATGATGTAGGGAACGGCCACGTGGACCACGGCGACGCACAAGGCGGCCGCGCCCCAGCGGGTGAAATCATGCCGCTGCAGTCCAGATGCGGGAAGTACGGCCTTTGCAAAGTGGGCGCGTGCAGCGAGCGTCATCGGGGCCCGTTGCGTGAAGTGTCCGAAGGGGCGGTCGGGCGAGAGAGGACGTAGGCTGCCGAGGCGATCAGAAATGCCGCCGCCGCCCCCGCGAGCCAGATGCCAGGATGGGCGCCGAAGCAAAACGCGATGAAGCCGACGGCCATGCCGGCGCAGGCCATCGCCTTCGCATGCTCGCTGATGGCGCCGTTATCGCGCCAGGCGCGCAGCGAGGCGCCGAAGCGCGGATGGCTCATGAGCCAGGACTCGAGCCGGGGAGAGGAGCGGGCAAAAAACCAAGCCGCCATGATGAGAAATATGGTCGTAGGCATCAGCGGCAGAACCGCGCCTATGATGCCGAGCAGCACCATCAGGCAGCCGAGACAGAAGTAAGGGATACGTGCCACACTTCACCTTGCGATAGCGGCCTCGACGGCCTTCAGGATTTTGTGCCGCGTTGCTTCCCAACCGAGTTGCGAACCCGCCCGTTGCTCCAAGGCCCGGCTCCCTCCCGGCAGGCCCTGGCTGGCTGGCTCGGCGGTCCGCTCTCTCCTATGCGGAGAGGTGTCCTTGCGTGTCAGGCTTGGCCGGAAGCTGCTCTTCGACCAATCCATAAACACGCGTAAAGGCGTTTATGGCTCCGCTAACGAGGCGGCTCTCCTCCGCCGGGGACAGCGAGACCGCATCGAGGGCGGCAGTAAACGTGCGCCAGTGCAGTCCACGACCCTCAGGGGCTCCAGCCAGATGACGTGCGCCGAGAGTTTCGCTAAGGCCGAGCTTCAAAGCCTCCTTCAAGAGAAACGCGGCGCCGAGGTTGGACCCTTCCGCAACATAGAGCCAGCCGAGCGCCGTCGGGATGTCGGCCGGAGTGGCCGCATCGAAAGCGGGCGGCGCGTCGAGATCAGGCGCCGTGATGCCAAGGTCGGCGAGATCCTGCTCGATTTTTGCCAAGCGCCTGCGACCGGCGAGATCGGGCAGCAGCCGATCGAGCACGGCGTTGTCGTAGAGCGCATCGATGTCGCGGTGAAAGGCATGCTGCACGACGACGAACTGGCCGTAGCGCTGGCGCGAGCCGAACGGATCGGCCGCCATGATGCGCTTGTCGAGGCGCTCATGGGCGGCATGTGTTGCTGCCTTGAGGCCTTTCGCACGGCCTCCGGCGTCAACGGCGATGTTCATTCTGCCCCCCTTCGAAGCATGGTCCAGCCCCGCACTCGGTTCGGTAACGCCTGGGCTCACCAATTAAGACGATCCAGCGCGCACATTTTTTACCCCTGAAGCAAATATATTTTCAGCGCGCCACCCCAAGTCCCCGGAAAATATGCAATGGACCGCTGCAGATGGCTCTTTGGGGCGATACCTTTCTCAAAGGGTATCGCCCTTCCAGCATGCATTCCACCCGGCCGGGCAGAGCGGGGGGTGCCCCTTGTCGAGCTCAGTACTTGATCTGAAACCCTATGGTCGAGGTTCTCCCTGGTGCGTTGTAGGCCGCCGTAGCCGGAATGTAGTTGATATCGGTGACATTGTTGACTGCAAAACGCAACATGGTGTGCTCGTTGAAGCTCAGAGACCCGTAGAGGTCGATGGTGGAGTAAGGCTCGGTCGACTCGCGTAGGCCTCCCTGATCGTCAAGTATTCGCTGCAAGGTCGGCGCCACGTGCGTGTAGCGCGCACCGATTTGCAGCCGCTCGTCGAGCAGGCGCACGCCACCGTCGAGCACCAGCTTGAACTCGGGCGGCACCGCGCCGGCCACAGCGAAGATCTCACCCGTCGTCGTAGTCACCCCGTTGGAGAAGATCTGCGTCTTCTCCGCCCAGTCTGTGTCGAGCCAGCTCGCGGCGGCGCCGAGCCAGGCGAAGCGCAGATCGTAGTTTCCTTCCAGCTCGATGCCGCGCATCGTGGTCGTTCCTTCCGAGTTGACGAAGCTCAGATAGGGCGTGGAACGCAACGTGACTTCCTGGGTGACGATGTCGCCCAAGACGATGTAGTCGTCGATTTCACGTTGGAACGCGACGGCCTTGAAGCGGAAGCTGTCACGGTCGTCGAGCAGGCCGTCGCGGATGATATTGGCACCGATCTCCCAGGTGCGGGCGGTCTCCGGTCGTAGGTCGACGTTGGGAGCGTAGGCGAGCCCAAGGAAATCTCCGGGCGGGCCGCCGACGAAGAATGCCTCAGTGATTGTGGGAGGCCGGAAGCTGTGGGAGTAGCTCACATAGGGGCGGAACCAGTCCACCGGCTTTAATTCGATTGTTGCCGACGGCAGCCACGCTCCGTCCGTACGATCGATGTCGAGCGTGTAGGCAGGTTCGGTCGTCGTATATATCGTTCCGTAATACGTGACGCCTGCGTCATACCATCTGCCATCAATGATCTCGCCGCGTGTATTTGGCCACGTCGTATTGAGCACGGCGCACGCGGCATCCCGCTGAGCCTGTGTGAATACCCTGCCGTTATATTCGCCGTAGGTGCATATGGCGTATCTCAAGTTATACGAGGTCTGATTGTACTGCATTACATAGGCAAGGTAGTTGGTGACGCTTCCAACTATTCTATTTCCGCCTGTTGAGGTGGTCTGACGGTTATAATATGTCGGCGTCCCGTGCAGCCTTGACCAATCATATCGGATGCCCCCGGAGAGCGTTACCCAGTCGGCGGGCTTCAGCTCGCCATTGAGAAATGAGCTTGCCACGTCGCGCTTGCCCGGCGGGCCGAAGGCAATGTAGCTGCTGGCCCAGGTCGGATTTTTCGCGAGCGTCGTGCTGCTGGCTTCCGCGGTAGCTTTGTCGTGAAACGCCTCGACACCGTAGTTGAGCTTCAATCCGCCTGCCGCCGTATCGATGCGGCTGGTGTTCTCCAGCACGCCGCCGAAGCTCGTAAAGCCCATGTCGATCTCGGTTTCGGGCGCAGTTGGCCGAGCCGCGCGCGTCTCGTTGGTCATCGTGTCGCTGATCCAGAAGCTGGCGTTTGCGTCGATCAACGCGTTATCGGGCTTCCATGAGAGGCGCGCCGTAGCGCTGTCGTTCCTCACGTTCTCGCCGTTCGTGTAGACCTCGGATCCGTACTGGAAGTCGTTCTCCTGATGCATCCAGGAGAGCGATGTCTTGACGTCGCCGAATGCGCCTTCCAGCTTGAGAAATGACGACCACGCGTCGCGCCCCTTGAATGAGCCGGACGCGCCCGTTTCCCCGCCGTTCTGCCCCGGCTTGTACTCGCCAAGCTCTAGCTTACTCACGCCACCCGTCAGCGACAGGCTCTCGCCTATGCGCGTGGCCAATAGGGCCGAGCCTTGGAAATCGTACTCGTTGGTGCCCCGGGTGATATTCGTCTCCATGCCCCATTTGTGGCCTGCGGGAATGAGGTCGTCTGCGCCGACTGTGCGGAAATTCACACCGCCGCCGAGCGAACCAGCGCTGCCGGCTTTCGCTTCCGGATTCTTGGTGATGTTGACCTCGCGCACGAAAGCGCCATCTACATAAGCCTGTCCAGAGTTGGACTGATAGCCGCTTGCACCGTTTCCGAAACCGCGCTGCGCGTTCTGACGGGCGCCATCGATGGAGACCACGATGCGGCCCGAATCCTGAAGACCACGAATGTTGGGCGAGACGGTCGGGAAGCTGCCGTTGCCCTCGCCGGCATAGACGCCGGGTGCCGTGGCGATGGCGTCGCGCATGTTGCGCGCAGGCACGCTCTTGATCGCCTCGCTCGTCACGACGCTGACCGAGGACGGCGTCTCATAGACCCAGTCGGGCGTGCCTTGGAAGCCCGCGCCCGAAGCCGCATTGCCGCCCGACACGTCGATGGTGTCGAGAGCGATCGCGCCGGGTATCGTTGCCGTGCCGGAGCTTCCGCCGCCAGCTCCCTCGATCACGACTGTCTTGGTGCCGCTCATCTTGAACGACAGGCCCGTTCCGGCGAGCAGCTGCGAGAGAGCGGCATCAGTCGATAGCGTTCCCGTCACGCCGGATGTCTGGAGCCCGGTCGCGAGCGACGGCACGTAGCTCACCTGCACGCCGGCCTGCTTGCCGAAAGCAACGAGCGCAGATGCCAAGGAGCCAGCTGGAACCGAGAAACTGCGTTGGGAGACGGCTGGCGCTTGCGCCGATTGCGCCAGCGCGGCGCCTCCGAGCGTAAGTGTCGACGACAGCGTCATCGCCGCAAACGCATATCCCCAGGCAGAACTGCCCCGATTCCGTCCACGCATTACTGAACTCCCCACGCATACAACACACGAGCTGGGCGTGCCGTTCTCCCCCGTGCAGCACAGCTCCTAGTGTGTCGACGGATCGGCGCAGGAAATTTCTACAAAAAAAGTAAGGAATTTTCGGATGCGTCAAATCGTGCTCAAGACGATGAGCCAGGGTGTGATCTGCCGCATGTGGCCGCCATAGGGTTCAATCACCGCCTCCAACGCGGCTCGTGGATCCCTGAGATCGTAAAGACCGCTCACGCGCGAGCCCGCGAGCTCGGCTTGCGCGATGACGACGCGTGCAGATTGCCAGCGCGCGATCTCGGCAACCAGCGCGTCGATGCGATCCTGCTCCGCCACGAGTTGATGGTGACGCCATGCTGCAACCTGATCGGCTTCATGATGGCCTTTGCGGCTGCCATCGACGCCTTTCTCCGTGGCGAGCCACTCGCCGTTCGCGAGAACGTTTGCGGGTGCTCCGACGACGTCGACGGAAATCCTGCCTCTATCGATCCCGACGAGGGAGCGGCCGCCGTTCTGCCTGAGCTCGAAAGACATTCCTTTTCCCGCCGTCGCGACGAGATCGCCCGTCTGTGCCTGGAAGGGCCGGTTTGCGTCTTCCGCGACATCGAACAGGGCCATGCCCTCGATCAGGTTGACCAGCCTCGACTTGGGCGAGAACGCGATCTGGACGGCGGTGTCCGGGCCCAGCGTTATTCTGCTGCCGTCGGGAAGCTTGCGCTCGTCGATCCGACCGATGCGCGAAATCATGTCGGCGTTCCAGCGACGCCAAAGACCGGGGCCTTCGAGGACGCCGGCCCCGGCGACGACCGCGCCGATGCCGGTCAAAACCTTGCGCCGCGTGACGGCGCGAGACTTCGCGCGCTTCTGCTCGGGTGTCTCGGCTCCCGTCGCTTCGCCCGTGAGGCGATAGAGGCGTTTGGCGCCGTCCCACGCCGCGTGATGGGACTCGCCTTGAGCACAGAAGGCGATGATCTCGGCGCGCAGGCCGGGATCGTCAGGTGCGGCCTGCCACCGGAGCAGCAGGGCCATGGCGTCGTTCCAAAGATCGTCGTTGTTGTCGGACATGATCACTGCATGCGCTGGACGTCTATTCGCGCGTCCGGCAGACGACGAACAACAGCCGGAACACGTCCCTGTCTAACTTATGACGTAGAAGCCCGGCTGATTTCCACGACCGGCGGTGGCTAAACCGCGCCGGCTTCCCGCAGACGATCGCGAACGACACGGTAGCCGTCGAGCACGAGCCGTCCTGCTAGCGACGTCGATATGCCGAGGAGCTTGGCGATCTGGGCCAGGGTGTGATCACCGAGGCGGTGCATTTCCAAGGCCTTGCGCGTGCGCTCCGGCAATTCGGCCATCGTTTGCACGGTGATTGCGAGGGCCTGGCGATCCGCGGCGATGACCTCGGGAGAAGGGGACGGATCGACGAGCGCGAAAAAGTCCTGCTCCTTGAGATCGACCAGGCGGCGATCCTTGCGCGTGTGATCGATGGCGAGGTTTCTCGCGACCTGCGAGAGGTAGGCTTTGTCGTCGCGGATTTCACGGGTTTGCGGCGCGCCCAGGACGTTGACGAACGTATCCTGCACGAGATCCTCGGCCGTCGCCGAGTTGCCAACGATGCGGTTGATCAACCTCGCGAGGCGGCTCTTCTCGGATACGTAAAGGCCCGCCAATTCTACAGCTCGCGCTGCCATTCCCCCGGACTCCACTCACACTCGCGGTCTCATGCCCCGACCGCTCCGCGCCCCTAACCGGCACGTATGAGTTTCGTAACAGAAAGGAAATTCTGTCGCAAACCTAATGATTTAGATCAGCTCTAAGTCACGCTTGGTCCGCATCGTCAGATACTATACTTCCTCCGTCATATTTATTCAGCGCGTTCAAATGCTTTGGGAAGGCTGGAGCCCGACGACCCGGGTGCTGATTGTTTACTCGCGGGGCTTCCCCCGTTTGCTATCGCGTTCAAGCTCGTTGCCGAACGGCCACGTCGCTCGCAATGACGCAGCCGTTGGGGCCAGTCGAGGCATGAGGACTGATGAAACGTGCCCTCATGCCTGGTTCTAGATTTTGCGTGCCTAGAACTTTGCCGAGAAGCCTGCCCGTGCCGTGCGGCCCGGCGCTGGATTGCGGCCGACGCCGAGCGGATCGATATAGTACCGGTCCAGGATGTTCTCGACGCTGAAGTCCAATTGGACGTCTTCCGCGACTTCGTAGCTGCCGAACCCGTCGTACACCGCGGTCTGGGCCCAGAGCGTCGGCGCGATCGTCGCAGCATTGCTGTACGGAAGCGTCCTCTCGCCGAAGATCGTGGCGCGCGCGCCAAGGGTCAGTTTCTCATCGAACCAGCGGCTGCCCAAGGTCAGGCTCGCCATGTACTCCGGCGGAACGTAGTCGGATCCATAGTCTCGCCAGGTGGTCTCCTCGGCGCAGCGAGACGGCGCGCCCTTGGGGGCCGGCGGCGGCGCGCAATATTGGATGTCCGCGTAGTAGTCGATGCCGGCGCTGGCGAACAGGAAGCCCGTGTCGTAGTCGAAGCTCCATTCGATGCCCTTGAACTTCGCCGCGTCGATGTTGGTCCAGCTGTCGGTGGCCTTCACTCCAACGAGCGGCCCCGTCATGCGGACGATGTAGTCCTCGTAGGTGTTGTCGAAATAGGCGATCTTGGTCCTGAACTTGTCGCGGTCCGTCAGAAGGTTTTCGCGGATGACGTTGACGCCGACCTCGTAGTTCTTTGCGACTTCGGGCTTCAAGTTGGGGTTTGGGAGGATGTCGATGCCGTTGTGATTGCCGAGTCCGAGGAAGGATTCGCGAACGCTCGGCGGGCGGAACCCTTCGCTGTACTGGGCGAAGAACTGGATTTCCTTCCACGGCGTCACCGTTACGCCTGCGGTCGGGTTCCAGCGGCTGCCCTCGTCTGACTTGTCGCCGACGTGGGTCATGGTGCTGGAGAACTGGCCGTTGCCGATCGAGGTGCGCGTGATGTCGTAGATCGGGCCGTCGAGCTTGTAGGTGTCATAACGCAGAGCACCGAAGAGGCCGAGCCAGTCCGTGACCTTGAGGTTGGCCTCGGAGAACCCGCTCGAAAGCTCGCGGTTTCCCTCCATATACTCGAGGATATATCCGACGGTCTCGTAGGAGGTCTCGCTGTGCTCCTCGGAATGCGAAGCGCCGAGCTTGATCTTGAGCGCGCCGACGGGCGTGTCGACGCGAAAGTCGTTCCAGGCCTCGAAGCCCCAGTTCTTGCTCTCGGTGTCCTGCGGAAGGCCTGTCTGAGGCAAGTTCGACTGCGTGTCGGCTCGCCAGAGATTGGCCTGGAAATCGATGAGCTCGCTCTCGGGATTGTATTTGTACTTCGAGGTATAGGTGTCCGTTTTGGTGTCCGAGAGAGGCTCCTGCCGCCGCCAACTGAACTGCGTCGTGAGGGGGCTGACATAGCCGTAGGTATTCTCGTAGCGGATGTAACCGAGCTCGACCGAGTGGCCTTCACCGAAGCGGAAGGTTCCTTTTGCCAGGGAGGAGGTGACGTCGTTCGAGGTGTTGAAGACCTCGTCACCATACTTGTACGGCGACAGCACATGCGTTTTGCCATTGAGCTCGGTCGTCAAGTCACCCTTGGTTCCGGCGCTGTAGTTACCGTTCTTGCGGCGCGCGAATGCTGCGACGAGATCGATATTCTCCGTCTTGGCGCCAAATGCAGCGCTCCCGATGAAGTTCTCGTTCTCGAACAGGCCTGTGCTCTCGATGCGCGGGATGTCGGTTTTGTTGACCGGCGTTGGATCGGGTGGCGGCAGCGAATTGCTTCCGAAGCTTCCCTTGATGCGGGCGCCGACGCTCCGCCCCTCCTTGACGATATCCTGCGCGTCAATCGTGCGCATGTTCACGACGCCACCCATGGCGCCGGCGCCGTAGGGGCCTGAACTCGGCCCCTTTTCGATGGCGACGCCGCCGATGAGCTCGGGATCGACGTACACGCGGGAATCATGGCCGCCATAGCCTCGGTAGACCGAGGTGCTCTGCTGCGTACCATCCACCATGACGTTGACGCGGTTGTTTCCCTGCAGGCCGCGGATATTGACGTCGATCGAGGCGCCGTTGTGATTGCCGGCCGAGATGACGCCCGGCGTGGTCTTGAAGATGTCGCCCGAAGAGGTCGGAGGAACGCGCTCGATCTGTTCCGACGAAATATAGGCTGAGGACCCCGGCGTCTGGTACGGCGCGTCGGCTGCCGCCGCCGCCGAGCCTCCACCCGAGACGTCGATGGTGTCGAGAGCGATCGCGCCCGGAACCGTCGCCGCGCCACCCGCGCCGTCGGACGAACCTGAGATTGCGACCGTCGTCGCATTCGGGAACGAATACGTGAGACCCGAACCCTGGAGGATGGCAGCGAGTGCCTGGTCACGGCTTGCTGGCCCGCTGAAGCCAGGAGATGTCTTGCCTGCGGCGACCGAGGCAAGGAACGTCACCTGAAGGCCGGACTGCTTGCCGAATACCGTCAAGGCCTTGCCGAGAGGGCCTGCGGGCACCGAATAAGTGACGGTTTTGCTTGCTTGCTGCGCTTGGGCGGCCGGGCCCGGAAGGACAGCACCTGTGACAATCGACGTCGTAACCAAAAGCGCTGCCAGCAGCGCCTTGCGCCCGCGCTCCCCAGCACGGAGCTCCCACCCACTCATACGCACCCCACTCAAACGCAACTCTACAAAGGGGCGTTCCGGACCTCTCCCTCACGTTCCCCTGAGTCTGTTACAAACGGGGTTCGAGTTTTTTCTCTCCTTTTTGAGTAAAGTTTTCAGATCGGAGAAATCACAATCAAGTACGAGGAAATTTCTCGTACCTGGCCGCCCGCAGGCAGCACGACGGCTTCGAGCGCGCGGCGCGGATCGCTGGCGTCGAAGATGCCGCTCACCTTCTGTGAGCCGATTGCAGGATCGGCAATAACGACGCGGCCCGGATACCAGCGGCCGATGCGCGCCACGAGAGCCGAAACCGGCTCCTGCTCGGCGATGATCTGCGCGTCGCGCCACGCCCCGATCTGCCCCACCTCGCGCTTGCCGCGATCGATCCCGCCCGCGGAAGCGTTGAAGGCGAGCCAATCGCCGGCGGCGAGACGCGCAGGTGCGCTCGTGGTGTCATCGGCGCGAGCCTCGACGATGCCGTGTGCAACCCCGACCGACACGAGGCCGGCGTCGTCGGAAATGTCGAAGGCCGTGCCGAGCGCCGTCGCCGTGAGCAGGCTGGTCTCGACCACGAACGGTCGGCCCGCGTCCTCCCTGACCTCGAAGTACGACATGCCCCGGAGCAGCTCGATGCGCCGCCGCCCCGGCGTGTAGTCGAGGGCGAGCGCGCTTTCCGGCCCCAGCGTCGCGACGCTGCCATCCTTTAGCTCGAAGCGGCGAATTTCTCCTTTGTCGGTCATATGGTCGGCGCGCGCCCAGACGATCGCATCGGGGAGGAAAAGCGAGCCTGCGGTAAAGGCGCCGACTCCGGCGGCGCCCCCGATGACGAATTTGCGCCGCGTGACCTTGGATTTCTCCTGCCGCTCGGCGTTGACGCGCTCGGTCAGCACCTTGCCGCTCGAACCGTGGGCGCCCGAGACCTTGGCCCAAATGTCCTCGTGCGCAGGGCTACGCGCCCGCCACGCCCGGATCATGTCGTTGGAGACGGGATTGTCCGGATCGTTCTGGCGGCGAATGATGAGGTCGATCGCTTCGTCCAGCAGCCGCTCGTGATCTGGCTTTTTCCTGTTCATTCGCGCAGTCCGGATGGATGCCCAAGTACGCCGGCAAGCACGCGTCCAATCCCTACTACAATCGAGCCGCCGGAATTTTCTCCATCTAACCGGTGCGCGTCAGAGCCCATCCGTGCGCAGGATGATGTGGCGGTAGGCATCGCGGATCAGCGTCCAGGTGCGCGTCGTCGATAGGCCGATCAGCTCGGCGACCTCGGTGATGGTGTGCTCGCCCAGCCGATGCAGCACGAAAGCCCGGCGCGTGCGCTCCGGAAGCTCCGCCAAGGCGGCCGCCGTGGCTTCGAGGCGCTGGCGGTCATAGATCACGGTCTCGGCAGTGGGCGAAGGATCGGCGATCGTTTCGGCGACGGCGTCGTCAAGCTCGACCATTTTGACGAGACGCTCGCGGCGCTGATGGTTGATGCTCAGGTTGCGCGAGACCTGATGCAGATAGGCCTTGGGATTGTGGATGGCCGTGCCGTCCTCTGGAGCGAGCGTGAGGACGCGCACGAAGGCGTCCTGCGCAATGTCGGCGGCAGTTTCGGCGGAGAGGCCGCGGCGGCGCAATGCGCGCACGATCTCCGCTGCATGGGATTGAAACAGCTTGTGCAGGTCCCAGGACAAAACTACTTCCCCGACACGGTGGCCACACATGCGGCGCGTCTACGGATTGTCCGTATCTCGCGAGGGAATTGTTCGCAACGTCAATGATTTAGAGCTGGTCTAAGAATTCGAGTGTCGCCACCGTAAATACTATACGAACGCAGTCATGTTTTATCTTTGAGTTTCCAGATCTTAGGATGCGGGCTCGGCAGGCCCCGGTGCCTGCGCTCTCGTACATCGCGCATGATGAAGGCGAGGCGCGCGTTGCACTCTGGCAACGCGCGCCTCGTATTGGCTAGAACTTCATCGTGAGGCTCGAGCGCACGGTACGTCCCGGAGCGGCCATCCAGCCGTCGAGGGCATCGACATAGTTGGACGAGATCCGGTCCTCGTCAGAACCGCGCCGTAGCGGTGAGCGTCATCGTGCGGCCGGGCGCCGGCTGAAGCAGATTGTTCAGCGCATCGACGTAGTACCGGTCGAAGAGGTTGTCGGCGGCAAAGTCCATTTGGAGGTTTTCATTGAACTTGTAGGACGCAAACGCATCTACCAGCGTATAGGGCACCCATTTTTCCGTTTGAGTGCCGTAGGTCGAGTTTTGCTGCAGCGGCAGGCCGCGCTCGCCGACATAGGTGACGCGCCCACCGAGCGTGAGTTTTTCGTCAAGCAAGCGCGTGCCCAACGTGAAGCTGCCGGTGAACTTCGGTGGCACATGGTTCGTTCCGTAATCCGCTTCATTCGTGGCGCCGCAGCCGATCGCGCTGCAGAATTCGATGTCGTTGTAGTAGTTGAGGGTGCCTTCGGCGAACACGATGCGCGCATCGTAGAGGGCCGTGAGCTCGACACCTTCAAACCTGGCGCGGTCGATGTTCTGAATCTGGAACCCGTATGACATTCCGCCCCACTGATCCGGAAACAGCTCCCATGCGCGGGAAAGGTAGTCGTCGTAATTGTTGATGAAGTAGGCCGTCTTCAGGCGGAAGGCGTCTTTCGCGGTCACCACGCCGTCTTGCTTCAGGTTGAAGCCGAACTCCAGGTTCTTTGCGCGCTCGGGTTTGAGGTTAGGATTGGGATGTAGCCCAGAGGTGCTCCAGCCACTCTCACGCAGACTAGGCGCGCGGACACCTTCTTCATATTGGCCGAAGACCTGAACGCCAGCCCGTGGCTCGATCATCACTGAGGCTCTCGGGCTGAGCTCCGTGCCTTCCAGATCGGGATAGGTATGATATTCGAGTGTTACGCCGAATAGTTCCGAGGTATCGCGTGTCCTGTAGTAGTCGCCGCGAAGCCCGCCGGCCAACGTCAGCCACGTCATCGGCTTCCACTCCGCGTTGGCGTAAATCGCAGCCAGGGTGCGCTCGCCGTTTACGCCGATGGACTGTCCCTCAAGATCCCGAAGTGCAGAGATCGCCTCCTCGAACGATGCGACGGTTCCATATTCGAGGCTGAGCGGCCCTGAGCCCGTGTCGAGACGAGAGGTGTTCTTCACCTCGCCGCCATACATCTTGACCGTGGTCTCGAAGGTATCGGCTGCGTCGAGGTTAGAGGCCCATCCACGCACGCGCAGCGAGACTAGATCGTTGTCGGACGGCGACCATCCATAGGAGACCGTGTAGGTATCGACCTGCTTTTGCAGCGGGGGAGCCTGATAGTAGTAGATGTGGTGATAGCCCCCCGGGAAGGTGTAATTTCTCAATGAGAAGGGGCTGTTCTCGCCGTATTCGCTCTTGTAGTAGATGTAGCCTGTTTCGAGAAATTGCTCTGTCCCCTTCCACGTGAGCTTCGCAAGCCCCGAGGTGACATCCTGCTGCGTATTGAGAACTTCCACCCCTTTTCCGATTTCGGATATCGGGTACTCGGCGCCACCATTGTATTCGACGGTGGTCTCGCCCTTCGTTCCACTGAAGTAGTTGCCGGTCTTGCGTTGTGAACCAGCAACCACAATCTCGACGTTCTCGATGCGGGCCGCCATGGCCATACTGCCGGCGATATTGCTGAGATCCTCGAACAGGCCCGGGGAGTCGTCGCGTATGGGGCCGCGGTTCCAATTGGGATACGTATCCCAGAAGTACTCGCCTGGCACAGGGTCCACCATGTTGCTGCTCGTCGAGCCGCGGATGCGCACGCCCGCGTCCTTTCCTGGCAGAATGATGTCATCCGCATTGAGCGTCCGCATGGCGACGACGCCTCCGATGCTGCCGACGGCCTCGCCAGCACTTGCCGGACCTTTGGAGACATCGATGCCGCCGATGAGGTCGGGATCGACGTAGACGCTGTTGCTTACGCCCGCATAGCCGCGATGGTTGGTGAACGATTGCATGGCGCCGTCGATGGTGATGCCGACGCGGCCCATTCCCTGCAGGCCGCGGATATTGACGTCGAGATTCGAGCCGCCAGCGCGGTTCGTCGACGCCATCACGCCCGGCGTCGAACGGAAGATGTCGCCCACGCTGACAGGAGGTACGCGGTCGATCTGCTCCCGCGAGAGGTGCGCCGTAGAGCCCGCGGTCTCGAACGGAACGTCAGCAGCTGCAGCGCCGCCGCCCGAAACATCGATGGTGTCGAGAGCGATGGCGCCGGGGACCGTTGCAGTACCGCTATTTCCGGTCGCGCCGGGATCGCTGATGGTCACGGTCGAGCCGCTGAACGTGTACGTCAGTCCTGTCCCGGCGAGCAGCGTCGCAAGCGCCTCCTGCGGCCCGTGGCTGCCCGAGAGTCCCGTCGTCGAGCGGCCGTTCAACGCTTCGGCGGAAGCAAGAAGCTTGATGCCGGACGCCTGCGCCCAACGCGTGAGAGCGGTGCTGAGCTTACCTGCGGGGATGCTGTAGGAGACGCTTGCTGCGGCTTGTTGGGCTTCGGCGCCGGTCAGTGGAGGAAGGATCGCAAGTGCGGTCGAACTCAAGAGAAGTGCTGCTCGTGCCGCGATTGAAATTGCCGATCGATGAACGACCCCAACACGCATACTCAAACCCCCTATACGCAAACAACTCACCGGGAACTTCCCGGTCCCTAAGGGGTAAGACGCCGCGAGAAGAAAACATGACAACGCGCGGCAACAAATAAGCAAAGATTCTTCAGTTGCCCGTTTTGTACGGCTCGATGGCGCGGTCGGGATCGCGCTGGATCAGAGTGATGAGCGGCAGCCGCGTCACGCGCACAGGCATGGTGAGCTCGAGAGCAGCAAAGAAAGTGTCTGCATCCGACGTGCTGAAGACACCGGTGACGGGGAGATCTTTCAAGGCGGAGTCGGCGAACACGACCGTGCCGCGCCGGTAGCGTCCGAGCTCCTCGGCAACCTCTCCAAGAGGACGGCTGTCGAACACGATCTCTCCATGGCGCCACGCCGTGAGGTCGCGAGTGTCGACGGCGCCCGGCTTTCCGAGACCACCCGCTGCGGCATAACCGACACCCTCGCCCTCGCGCACATCGACGCTGCCCTTGGCACCGTAGGTCACTCTCACAGCGTGCTCGGTTACGGCGACGCGCGTGCCGGCATCGTCGGTGCGGACGTTGAAGGCCGTGCCAAGCGCGCGGACTGCGCCCTGACGCGCCTCGACGATGAAGGGCCGCGCCGGGTCGGGAGACACCGTGACGAAAATCTGGCCATCCCGCAGGACGATCCGGCGCTCGTTGCCGGCGTATTCGACGTCGATGCTGGTGGCGGAATCGAGCGTAACCGTCGATCCATCCGCGAGCGTGACGACGCGCTGCTCGCCGATGCCGGTTGCTTCGTCGGCGAGCCAGCCGGACAGGGGGCCGAAGGCGCCGGATGCAGCTCCGCCGGCGAGACAGGCCATGATCAACAATGCGCCAGCCACGTTGCGGGGCGTGCGCGTCGAGCTCAGGGCCGGGCCGAGGCTGCTCCACATGCGCTCGGCGCGCTGCGCGGCCTGCGCTTGATCGGGATTTGCCGCCTTCCAGTCGTGATAGGAATTCCAGTCAGCCTCTGTCTCTTCGCCGGAATGCAGGCGCACGAGCCATGCCAGCGCCTCCTCAGTCAGTGGGTCGACTGGAGCCGCGTCTTGCTCGTCCGCCATCTTTGCGCGCCGGTTCATCCTAAAGCCCTGACTCTCAAGACGCCCGAGACGCATTTGCTGACACTTCTTCGGGTGACGTTTTCAAAAGCCGGCTTTGGCGAGGCAGGTGGCGCAGTGGGCGAGGGCGCGCATGATGTACTTGTTGACCATGCTCGGAGAGACGCCGAGCCGGACCGCGATTTCCGCATGCGTGAGGCACTCGACGCGGTTCCACAACAGCGCGGCCCGCTGATTTTGCGGCAGGGCGTTCAAGGCGTTGCGCAGGACGCGATATTCCTGTCGCGCGGAGAGACGGTGCTCGGCCGAGGGGGCGGGATCGGCGATCTGAAGGGCGGCCACGTCATCGAGAGGCACGGTCTTGCCGCGCCGCCTATCCCGGCGCGCCAGGTCGAGGATGAGATTGCTCGCGATGCGCCAAAGGAAGAACCGTGGCGCCTCGGGGGCGACCTTCGCTTCACGCGCGTGGGCGATGTAGCGCACGAACGTGTCTTGCACGAGATCGGACGCGGCATCGCGATCACGCAAGCGCCCGTACGCAAACGCGCCCAGGTCACGGTGATATTGCCGGAAGAGGTGGTCGATATCGGTGGATGCTGGAAGCGAACTCATACTCTCTAACTCTGCGAGCCCCTCGAACTCCGGGGCAATCCTTGCGGGCGTGACGCGCAACGCTGCTCCAGTCAACGGTTACAGAGACGTCGTTTCTCCTGCAATCCCAATAATTTAGACTAACTCTAATCGCTTCGAGCGCGGCTCAGCACATTTCCTTACTATGGCAATCAACTTATATCATTGGAATGCTTGCGGTTTACGGATGCAAGGCGCGGTCGCACGAGGCCGTGCTCGGTATGCTTCGCGATATGTCGGAGAACAACGAGGCCGAAGAGCGTTGCGGTTTCGCAACGCGGACACGCCTCATCGACAAACCATGGCCCGGCCGTACTCTCGTCGCGCGGCGCGCGAGAAACAAAAAGGGGCCGCCGATTGGCAGCCCCTTGTAGAACGGAATTTTCAGCTTCCGGATTAGCGCTTCGAGAACTGGAAGCTGCGGCGGGCTTTGACCCGGCCGTACTTCTTGCGCTCGACGGTACGGCTGTCACGGGTGAGGAAGCCGCCCTTTTTCAGCACGCCGCGCAGCTCCGGCTCGAAATAGGTGAGAGCCTTGGAGATGCCGTGGCGAACGGCGCCAGCCTGACCAGAGAGACCGCCGCCGGCCACCGTGACGATGATGTCGAACTGAGAGGCGCGGTTGGCAGCGTTCAGGGGCTGCTGCAGCAGCATCTGCAGCACGGGGCGTGCGAAGTACGCCTTGAAGTCTTTCTTGTTGACCGTGATCACGCCCTTGCCGGGCTTGATCCAGACGCGGGCGACCGCGTCCTTGCGCTTGCCGGTGGCATAAGCGCGGCCGAGCTTATCGAGCTTCTGCACGTGCACCGGCGCTTCCGCGGTAGCGGGAGCTGCGCCTTTGAGCGAGCCAAGATCGTCGAGGGTTTTGGTTTCCTGTGCCATGACGCTTATGCCCTCGAGTTCTTGCGATTGAGACCGGCGATATCGAGCTTCTCCGGCGTCTGCGCCTGATGCGGATGCTCGGCGCCCTTATAGACCTTGAGATTGCGCAGAAGCTGACGCTGCAGCGGGCCGCGCTTCAGCATGCGCTCGACGGCGAGCTCGATGACGCGCTCGGGGAAGCGGCCTTCGAAAATGCGCTTAGGCGTCGTCTCCTTCACGCCGCCCGGGTAGCCGGTGTGGCGATAGTAGACCTTGTCGTCGTACTTCTTGCCCGTGAAGACGGCCTTCTCGGCATTGACGACGATGACGTTGTCGCCGCAATCGACATGCGGCGTATAGAGTGCCCGGTGCTTGCCCTTGAGGCGCAGTGCGATCAAGGATGCGAGGCGGCCGACGACCAGCCCTTCGGCGTCGATGACGACCCACTTCTTTTCGAACTCGCCGGGTTTGGCGACAAACGATTTCATGCGGCAGCGCTCCTGCCCGTTATGTGCTGTGCGGACCGACTGGATACGTTCGGAGCCGCTTCGAAGCGCGGTCTGTACTGGAACTCCGGAATCCTGTCAAACAAAAGCGCTGGATCAAAAATAAATACAGCAAAATCAGCTATTTATAGAATATGGTAATATGATACCGTATGTGTGGTAACCGGATACCAAAACCCATATCGACCACGTGAACTCCTGTCATTCCGCCCTCAGGGTTCGACGGGAGCCGCTTGCGGCCGCACATGCCGAGGTGTAGCCCATTTTGCCGGCCATATCGAACCGCGTTGGAGCCGGGGAGCGGAACAGGCGGGCCGGATCGGTGTTGTGGTGCGGTTCCGGTCTCGGCCAAGCGTACGAAGGGCGGCAGGCGCAGCGACGGATCCTGTTCTTACATCCGTCTCAGTTGTGCTGTTGGGTGTGCACGGAATCACGCCGCGGGTGAGTGACTGTCATACGAAAAGCATACTGATGAAACTAGGAGATGACGAATGGGCACTTTGATCACGCGGGTCGCGACGCTCGCTGCAGTTGTTTGTGCGGGCCTCGGGCTCTTGGCGCTTGGCGCTGGGGCACACGCCCAGGAGCTGAAGCAGATCGAGCTCAACGATAAGCTCGTGTCCGCGTTCATCGCTGCACAGAAGGACTTCGCGCCTCTATCCAGCAAGCTCGCCGAGGGCGGCGACAAGCCCGATGCATCTCTCACGGCCCAGCTCGAGGAGATCGCCAAGAAGAACGGCTTCGCCAACTTCGAGGAGTTCGAGGACGTCGGCGCCAACATCACCATCGTGCTCGATGGTCTCGACCGCTCGAACGGCACCTACACCGATCCCGCCGAGAAGATGAAGAAGGAGCTCGAGGAGATCAAAGCCGACGCGAGCATTCCCGCCGAGGACAAGAAGCTTGCTGTCGACGACCTGACCCAGGAGATCGCTGCTGCCCAGCCGCTCAAGTTCAAGGGCAACATCGACGTCGTGAAGAAGCACATCACCGAGCTCGAGAAGCTCATCCCCGAAGAGACTGGCGAAAGCGCCCCGGCCCCTTGAGCCGCGAGCTGAAAGGACACTCAGTGAGCACCGCGACGCAGAAAGCCGGACACGTCGAAGAGCCGGCCTCTGCCGAAGCGGTCCTCACGAGCGCTCCTGAAGCAGGCGTCGCGCTCCTTACCCTCAACAAACCGGCCTCCCGCAACGCGCTGTCGCGCGCCATGATCGTGGCGCTCGACGGTGCTTTGCGGGCTGCCGAGCGCGATGCCTCGGTCAAGGTCATCGTGCTCACGGCCGCCGGTCCAGCGTTCTCGTCCGGGCACGACTTGAAGGAGCTGTCCGCGCACCGCGGCGATGAGGACGGGGGCAGGGCCTTCTTCCTCGCCACGATGCAGGCGTGCTCAGCCCTCATGCAGTCCATCGTCACGAGCCCCAAGCCCGTGATCGCGGCTGTACAAGGCATTGCCACGGCGGCAGGCTGCCAGCTCGTCGCCAGCTGCGATCTCGCCGTCGCCTCGAGCGAGGCCAAATTTGCAACTCCCGGCGTGAACATCGGTCTCTTCTGCTCGACGCCCATGGTGGCGCTGTCGCGTAACATCCCGCGCAAGCGCGCCATGGAGATGCTGCTGCTGGGCGACATGCTGCCGGCTGAGGCGGCGGTCGACTATGGCCTCGTCAACCGTGTGGCCGCTCCGGATGTCGTCCTCGCCGAGGCCTTGGCCATGGCACGGCAGATCGCGTCCAAATCCTCCGTGACCGTGGCCATCGGCAAGCAGGCCTTCTATCGCCAGCTCGAGCAGCCTTTGGCCGAGGCCTATGACTACGCCTCAAAGGTCATGGTCGAAAACATGATGGCTGCCGACGCTGAGGAGGGCATCGAGGCCTTCCTGGAAAAGCGCGCGCCGACCTGGAAAGGGTGCTGAGACATGCAGCCTCGGGTGAGCTTCGTCACGCTCGGCGTTGCGGATGTCGCCCGTGCGCGCGCTTTCTACGACAAACTCGGCTTCAGAGCCTCGAGCGCCAGCAACGAGAATGTCGTGTTCTATGATGCCGGTGGTCTTGTGCTGTCCTTGTTCGGGCGGGACGCTCTCGCCGAGGATGCCAAGCTCGATGCAAAGGGCGAAGGCTTTTCAGGGATAGCGCTAGCGCACAACGTCAACAGCGAGGCCGAGGCCGACGAGGTGCTGCGCGAGGCGAAGGCAGCAGGTGGCCGGATCATCAAGCCGGCGCAGGCCACGTTCTGGGGTGGCTATTCCGGCTACTTTGCCGACCCTGATGGCCACTTGTGGGAGGTGGCGCACAATCCCTTCATGCCGCTGGACGCAGACGGCCGCCCAACGCTCCCGCCTCCGAACGCATGAAATCCTCGGCATGAATCACGACACCTACAGCGACGACTACATCGCCGCCATTCTTGGCGGGGCGCGCGTGTTCGCCTTCATCGGCGCTTCGGCCAACACCAGCCGCCCGAGCTACTTCGCCATGAAGTACCTCCTCTCGAAAGGCTACACGGTGATCCCCGTGAACCCCGGGCTCGCCGGCCAGGAGTTGTTGGGTCAGAAGGTCTATGCCCGTCTCGAGGAGGTCCCGGTGCCCGTCGACGTGGTCGACATCTTCCGCAACTCCGAGGCGGCCCTCGGCATCGTCCGCGATGCCATCGCGTTGAAGGACAAGCTCGCCCTCGGCGTTATCTGGATGCAGCTCGGCGTGAGGAACGACATCGCCGCGGAAGAGGCAGAGGCGGCAGGCCTCAAGGTCGTCATGAACCGCTGCCCCAAGATCGAGTACGGACGGCTTTCAGGCGAGATCGGATGGGCCGGAGTCAACTCGCGCGTGCTGTCCAGCCAGCGGCCCAAGCTGGCGGCGCGTGGCGTGCAAAGCCACGTTCTCCCCGGCCGCCGCTAGCGCGGACTACTTTTCAGCAATCTCGAACGTTCCCTTGAGATCCGCGGTCGAGCTGCCGCCGACGAACACGCTGAACGTGCCGGGCTCGATCAGAGCCTGTCCGGCGTCGTCATGGAAGGCGAGGTCGGAGGCCTTGAGACGGAAGCGCACCGTCTTGCGCGCGCCCGCGTCGAGCCTGACCTTCTCGAAACCCTTGAGCTCCTTGAGTGGCCGCGAGCGTGACCCGACGTGCTGGTGCGTATAGAGCTGCACGACCTCCATGCCGTCGCGCTTGCCGGTATTCGTCACCCGAACCGAGACCTCGATCTCGCCGTCCCGATCCATGGCGGGTTTGCTGATCTTGAGGTCCGAATAGGCGAACGTCGTGTAGGAGAGGCCGAACCCGAACGGAAAGAGCGGCGTCACTTCCTCGTCCACGTAGCCCGTCGTGAAGCGGTTTCCTTTGGCCGGGCGGCTCGTCGGCAGGTCGTTGTAGGCGATCGGGATCTGCCCGACCGAGCGTGGGAACGTCATCGGCAGTTTGCCGGAGGGAGAGACCTCGCCCATGAGCACCTCGGCCAGCGCCGTCCGTCCTTCCGTGCCGCCGTGCCAGGCGATGAGGATGGCGCCCGCGTTCTCGTTGGCATAGCCGAGGGTGAGCGGCCTCCCGGTTTCCACGACGAGCGCGATCGGCCTGCCGACGCCGACGAGCGCCTCGAACAGTTCCTGCTGCACGCCGGAAAGGCCGAGATTGGTGCGTGACACGCCTTCGCCAGAGGCTTCGCAATCTTCCGCGACGACGTAGATGACGAGATCAGCTTCCCGCGCGGCCTTGATGGCGCCGGGCTTGTCTTCGAATGCCTTGCCGCAAGGGTCCGCGAACGCAGGCACATAAACAAGCTTCTGCCCGCGCGCGACCCGTTCTTCGAGCGCGTCGCGCAGGGTCTGGGTCTCGGGCTTGCTGAGCCCAGCAGGCCCATACCAGGAATGATCGTTGGTTGCCGTGGCTGCCGCGCCGATGAGAGCGATGGTCTTCACCGCCTTCGTCACTGGAAGCGTCGCCCCGTCGTTCTTGAGCAGAACGAAGCTCTGCCTTGCGACCTCGCGCGCCCGCTCGCGCACTGCGGTCTCGCTGATGCCGAGCTTTTGCAGTCCCACGGTTTTGACCGGGCCCACCGTTTTGATCGGATCGTTGAAGAGGCCCATGCGCAACTTGACCCGCAGGACCCGTCGCACAGCGGCATCGACTGCCGAAACCGGAACACGTCCCGCTTCCACCTCTTTGGCAAGCGCGGTGGTGTAGGCTTTCCCCTCCATGTCGAGGTCGATACCGGCCAGGATCGCCTTGCGCGCCGCCTCACCAAGGTCGACGGCGACGCCATGGTTTATGAGCTCGGTGATGGCGGCAAAGTCGGACATGACGATGCCGTCGAAGCCCATCTCCTTCTTGAGCACATCCGTGATGAGGCCCTGATTGGCGGTCACCGGCACGCCATTGACGGTATTGAATGACGCCATGACGGTTTCCGAACCCGCATCGATGGCGGCTCGAAACGGCGGCAGGTAGCGGTCATGCAGCTCGGCTAACGAGATCTGAGCGCCGTTGTAGTCGCGTCCGCCCTCGCCGGCGCCGTAGCCGACGAAATGCTTGGCCGCAGTGGCAAGCCCGCCCTTGCGGTAGCCGCGCACGCGGGCTTCGGCGAAAGCCGCTCCCAGAAACGCGTCCTCGCCCGCTCCCTCGATGACGCGCCCCCACCGCGGATCGCGCGAAATGTCGACCATGGGCGCGAACGTCATATTGATGCCGGTCGCCGACGTCTCACGCCCGATCGCCTCCGTGGCGGCTTCAGCCAGAGCCGGCCGCCAAGTCGCAGCCCAGGCAATGGGTGTCGGGAACGAGATGTGGAACGCGTAGATGGAATCGATCGCGAACAGCATCGGGATCTTGAGACGGGATTCCTCCGCCGCCGCCTTGAACTTCGCCACATGGTCCGGGTGTGCCACGTTCAGCATGGCGCCGATGCGGCCCTTCTTCACGTCCTCGAGCTGGGCTTCGCTCGGAAATGCGTAGGAGGGAAAGTTGAGCTGGCCGATCTTCTCCTCGAGCGTCATGCGCGAGAGAAGGCCGTCGATCCTCGCCTCCATGGAGGCGTCCGCCTTTGCCGAGCCCAGCGGGGTATCGAGCGAGGGGGTGGACTGAGCTGGTACGGCGGAAAAAAGGAGTAATAAGCTTAACAACAGGGTGCGAAGGCGAGGCATCCGAGGGGCGGCTCCGGCCATTGGAAATCCAAGCGTAAAGGTATACGTGCCGAGGGGTCGCCGTCCAATTCGCATCTCGGTTTCGCGCCCCTGTGCTACATCTTGTCCATGCATGAGGCGCTGGGCAGGCATGATGGCGAAGCCCATTTGACGGATAGCGCCTTATCCACACATATGCCGAGATTGATTCCTGCCATGACTTGGAGAAACTGATGCCAGCCGGCGTCGCCAAATCGACAATGCTCGACCTCGACCGGTCGGCTCGCACCGTTCTGCCCATCGACTTCAAGGGTCGCGAGCTGAAACTTGAGGCGCGTGCCTATCAGGGCAAGGACGAGCAGACGCAGGCTATGGCACTCATTAATCGTGGCGAGGGCACGGCGGCGAAGGACATTCCTCTCGTGCGCGTGCATTCCGGCTGCGTCACCGGGGATATTTTCCATTCGCTGCGCTGCGATTGCCGGGCCCAGCTCGAATGCGCTCTCGACCGCATCTCGGCGACGCCCAACGGCGTGCTGATCTATCTGCCCTACCAGGAAGGGCGCGGCATCGGCCTCTTCAACAAGATCAAGGCTTACGCTCTGCAGGATCAAGGTCTCGACACCGTCGATGCCAACATCGAGCTCGGCGAGCCCATCGATGCGCGCGAGTACGAGCTGGCGGGTGAGATCTTGCAGGATCTTGGCTTCACCAAGATCCGCCTCATGACCAACAATCCGGCCAAGATCGACGCCTTGAAGGCCGAGGGCATCGAGGTCGTGGAGCAGGTGTCGCTGGTCGTGACGCCGAGCGCGCACAACGAGCGCTATCTCGAAACCAAGCGCCGGCGCATGTCGCACAAGTTGTAGGTTGCGGATCTTCTACCAGGCGAGAACGGGCATGGCCGCAATCGCCGGCGGAGCCCCGTTGGCGAACAGCTTCTCGAGCTTCGGCGCCGAGATCAGCGGCCCATCCATGGTGTCGTCTCGGTGGATGCCGCCCGCAATGAACACGGCATCTATGCCCGCCGCCGCTGCTCCCGCCAGGTCCGTGCGCAGCGCATCGCCAACGGCGAGAATGCGCGAAGTCGGGACTTCGGCCCCTCGGATTTCCTGAGCCGCCGCCCGCGCGGTCTCGTAAGCCGCCGGGTAAGGCTTCCCGGCCCAGTAGACCTCCCCGCCCAGATGCTCGTAGGCATCCGCCAGTGCTCCCGCGCACAGGTAGAGCTGCCCGCCCACGTCGACGACCAGATCCGGGTTCGCACACACGAACGGCAGTTTCCGCGCCAGCGCCGCCTCGAGCACGGGCACATAGGTCGAGACTGTCTCCGTGCGGTCATCGTTGAGACCGGTGCACACCAGGGCTTCTGCGTCGGCCATCTCCGCCGGTAGCGCCGATGCGCGCTCGAAAAAGGCCGCGTCGCGATCACGCGGGCCGATGTAGTAGACGCGCTGATAGCCCTTCTCGTTGAGGTGGCTGAGCGCCAGCTCACCGGACGAGACGATGTGGTCGAAGGCCGATCTGGAGACGCCGCGCGCATCCAGCATCGTCAGCACGCGATGGCGTGGAACGGGGGCGTTGGACACGAGAATGACCGTGCCGCCCCCTCTGCGGAAACGCGTCAGCGCCGCCCCGGCGCTTTCATAGGCCTTGAACCCGTCGTGCAGCACGCCCCACACATCGCAGAATATGACGTCGTAGCGGGAGAGAAGCTCTCCCGCGCCGTCGAGGATCGGCGGAGCGTTGTTGCGGTCATGCGAAGGCGTCATGGGGAGGGACATGGGCGAGATATGGTGCCGGCTGAAGGATTTGAACCTCCGACCTTCGGTTTACAAAACCGCTGCACTACCACTGTGCTAAGCCGGCGCTTTTTAGGCTTGGCGGCCTAAGCCGCGTATTGTGCTTGCTTTTTAAGGCTGATCCCGTGGTCCGACCACGGGCGGGCCCGCGAAGCAGTTCGGTCATACAGGGTGGCGGGCCCGGCATCAAGTCACCCCTCCAAAAGCACATCGCCGAAGCGGGAGCGCTCCGGCGATGTTGTCAATAGAACGTGGTTTTTGGGCCAGACGCCGCTTAGCCGGGCGCCAAACCCGGATCCGACTACTCTTCCTCGAGCTTGAGGCACACCGAGTTGATGCAATAGCGCTTGCCCGTACCGGTGGGGCCATCGTCGAACACGTGACCCAGGTGCGAGCCGCATTTTGCGCAGGTCACCTCGGTGCGCACCATGCCGTGCGACGCGTCGCGATGATAGGCGATGGCGCCTGGCAAGGCCTGGTCGAACGAGGGCCAGCCGGTGCCCGAGTCGAACTTGGTATCGGACGAGAACAGCTGGTTGCCGCATGCGGCGCAGGCGAACATGCCGTCGGCGTCCGAATTCAGATACTCGCCGGTGAACGGCCGCTCGGTGCCCTTCTCGCGCAGGATGCGATACTGCTCGGGCGTCAGCTTGCTGCGCCAGACGTCTTCTTCGTTTTGATCCATGGAGTGTTCTCCCAAAGTGCTTCCGGAAAAGAAGCCCTACAAAAGACTATTCAGCCAGCGCCCCGACGCGCTGTCGTTTTCGAGCGAGGCCGGGCAGCCGGTTGGCCGCACGGAAGAGCAGGAGCGCCGCGACGATCGCGGCATAGATGATCGGCTCCGCTGGCCAGGATTTCACCAGCAATAGAAAATGGAGCGCCGCCGCTGCGGCCGCAAGATAGACCCAGCGATGCAGGCGCTGCCAAGCGGCACCGCCGAGCTTCTTGATCATGGTCGCATTCGACGTTGCCGCCAGCGGAATGAGAATGAGAAACGCCAGCATGCCGATCGTGATGTAAGGCCGCTTGACGATGTCCTTCCAGATGGCGGCCATGTCCAGTCCCTGATCGAGACCAACGTAAACTGCGACATGCAAAGCCGCATAGTAGAAGGCCAGCAAGCCGAAGGTACGGCGGTAGCGGATCAGGTTCGGCCCGCCGATGCGCCTCAAGGGCGTAATGGCGAGGCCCACTACGAGGAAACGCAGTGCCCAGAGGCCGAGTGTACGTTCGAGCGTCTTCATCGGATCTGCGCCGAGCTGATCGTTGAGACCCAGATAGAAGGTCCACACAGCCGGCATCAGACCGATGGCATAGAGCCACCAGCGGCGCTCGCGGAAGAAGCGCGCAACGGCATCCAGGCCGGTACTCGATTTCGTCGACGGCGTCGCCATGATCAGAAGTTCTCTTTGAGATCCATGCCGGCGTAGAGGCTCGCAACCTGGTCGCCATAGCCATTGAACTTGAGCGTCGGACGCCGCTTGGCAAACAGGCCACCTTCGCCAATGCGCCGCTCGGTCGCCTGGCTCCAGCGCGGATGGTCGACCTCCGGATTGACGTTGGAATAGAAGCCGTACTCGTTCTCGGCCTGCAGGTTCCAGCTCGTCGAGGGCTCCACCTCCACGAGAGAAATGCGCACGATCGACTTGATGCTCTTGAAGCCATACTTCCACGGCACGACCAGCCGCAGAGGCGCGCCGTTCTGGTTCGGCAGCGTCTCGCCGTACATGCCGGTGGCGAGAATGGTCAGCGGATGCATGGCTTCATCCAGCCGCAGACCCTCCTTGTACGGCCAGTCGAGTGGCTGAAAGAGGCCGGTCTGCCCCGGCATCTCGGACGGACGGACGAGCGTTTCGAAAGCGACGTACTTGGCGCTGCCCTGCGGCTCGACGCGGCGTAGAAGCTCGGCGAGCGGAAAGCCCACCCAGGGAATGACCATCGACCAGCCTTCCACACACCGCAGCCGATAGATGCGCTCCTCGAGCGTCACCGGCTTCAGAATGTCTTCGAGCGTATAGTCGCCCGGCTTACCAACGAGGCCGTCGACCTTGACGGTCCAGGGCGAGGTCTTGAGCGAGCCTGCGTTCGCGGCGGGATCGGACTTATTGACCCCGAACTCATAGAAGTTGTTGTAGGACGTCGCGTCCGACTGCTTCGTGACCTTCTCATCGGTCGAGAGCGGGCTCTTGATGGCTTCGAGTGCCGCCGCAGACACGCTGCCCGGCAAAGCCGCAAGCGCGCCGAGCGTCAGCGCGCCGGCTAGAAACTCGCGCCGGCGCACATACACGTCGAAAGGCGTGATTTCCGAGGAGGGGATGTCGGATGGCTTGCGGATCAGCACGGTAGGGGCCTCGGCGGTTAGTCGGGTTCTGATGCCATATACGATAGGCATCCTAACCCGGTTTCGCGAGGCTCACGAACTGGTGAAGCGGAACGTTACGAGAAGGCAATCTCACTCCGCGATTGCACGGTAAAGCTCCGTTGCGCTCGTCGCATCCCTCAGGCGCTCCAGCGTTTTCGGCTCGCGCAGCTTGCGCGCCACGGCCGCGAGCGCATTGAGCTGGTCGAGCTGCGAGGACGCAGGCAAGAGCAGCAGGAACACGAGATCCACGGGCTCGTCGTCGATGGCCTGGAACTCGATCGGGTGGCGGAGGCGCGCGAAGAAGCCATAAGGCTTCGTCACCTCGCGAAACCGGGCATGCGGAATAGAGACGCCGCCACCTATGCCAGTGGATCCAAGCTCGTCGCGCTTCTGGATCGCGCTCGCGACCATCTGCGGCGGGAGCTTGAGGATGGAGGCGGCCTGCGCTGAAAGGGCTTGTAGGAGACCGCCTTTGTCCGACGCATTGACGTCGATCGCGGTATCCTGTTCCGCCAGAAAATCTTTGATTTGCATTGCTGCTCCTGATCGCCGCATCGAGCGACCCCTAGATCCTATTCGGGCGCCTGCAGACGGTAGCCGATGCCGGTTTCAGTCAGAAGATACTTTGGCCGCTCGGGATCCGCTTCGATTTTGCGCCGAAGCTGTCGCATGTAAACGCGCAGATACTGCGTGTCGGTCGTCTCGTCCCACAACTCGTCGAGCAGGAATTTGTGCGTCAGCACCTTGCCGGCGTGCTGCACCAGGAGGCGCAGGAGATCGTATTCTTTGGGCGAAAGCTTCACGTCTTTGTCGCGCACCTTCACGATGCGCCGCACCAGATCGATCGACAGATCGCCGAGGCGGAAAATGGGCCGCTCGCCCTGGACTTGAAGCTGATGGCGCACCGCCGCACGCAAGCGCGCGAGCAGTTCCTCCATTCCGAACGGCTTGGTGACGTAGTCGTCGGCACCATGGTCGAGCGCCTGAACCTTCGCCGTCTCGTCGCCGCGGCTCGAAAGCACGACGATCGGCACACGCTCGTTGCGTTCGCGGATCAGCGACAGAAGCTCGAGGCCTGGAATGTCCGGCAGTCCGAGATCGAGAATAATGACGTCCGGGTTCTCGGCCAGGAGGGCAAGGCCGTTCTTGCCGTTCGTACCCTCGATGATTTCATAGCCCTGTGTGCTGAGCCCCATGCGAAGCAGCTTCCGGATCGGCGGCTCGTCATCGATGACCAGAACTTTGATCGAGACGGTTGTCATGCTGCGGTATCCAATTGTCCGCGCTCGGCCGGGATCGGCATCCTGATGGTGAACATGGCGCCGCTCCGGTCGCTCCGGTTCGCGGCCATGATCTCTCCGCCCATGGCTTCGACGAAGCCGCGCGAAATGGCAAGCCCGAGGCCAGTTCCCGCGCGCACCTGGTCGCCTTTTTGTGCCCGGTAGAACTTATCGAAGATGTGCTCGAGATCTGTCGCGGGAATTCCGTCGCCTTCGTCAAGGATCCGCAACCAGACGGAGTCCTGTTCTCGCCAGCTTTGAATACGGATCATCGTCCCCCCGGGGGCGTACTTCGCCGCATTGTCCAGGAGGTTGAATAGCACTTGCTCGAACAACACGGCATCGAGCATCAGCATCGGCAAGTCGGCAGCGAGATCCACCTGCACCTCGTGCTGTGACAGAATGCGCGAAGCGCGCCGCAGTGTGCTGCCGACGATCTCGGAGAGGTCGTGCAGCGAGACATTGGGCGTCACGGCGCCGGATTCGAGCTTGGTCATGTCGAGCAGATTGGCGATGAAGCGGTTAAGCCGCTCGGATTCGTCGATGATCGTTCCCAGCAGCTCGCCCTTCTGGCTCTCGTCCAGGTTCACCGTAAAGTCGCGCAGCGTGCTGGCCGACCCAAGTACGGCGGCAAGGGGCGTCTTGAGATCGTGCGAGATCGACGTCAGCAGCGCCGAGCGCAATCGCTCCGTTTCCATGGTGCGCGCGACGCGGTCAACGTCTTCCACGAGATGCACGCGCTCGATGGCGAGCGCGGCCTGGTCGATGAGCGCGTCGAACAGGCGGCGCTGGTCCGGCGTCAGCAGCGGTCCCGGCTTGTCGCTGTCGATGCCGACGACGCCGACGGTCGAGCGCCCTGTGCGCATGGGCAGGAACAGGCGCTGGGCGCCCGGAAGCGTATCGGCGCCGCGGCCGGCTGCCCGGTCGTTCTTCCACGCCCACGTGGCAGCGGCGAGATCGGAGGCATCGAGCGTATCCTCTGGCGGATAGCCCGCCCTGACGGCGATCGAGCCGTTCTCAGGCAACAGCAGCACCACGCGCACTTTCAGCATCGAGGCGATCTGATAGGCGGTCGCCCACAATACATCGTCGACGGTCACAGTGCTGGCGAGCTTGCGGCTGAAAGCATAGAGCGCCTCTGTAGTGTTGGCGCGATTGACCGCGATCATGGCCTGGCTGCGCACGCGGCCCGCCACGTTCGAGACGATCACGGCGACCACCGCGAACGAGACGAAAGCGGCCACATTGGTGGGTTCGGAAATCGTGAACGTGAAGGTCGGCGGCAGGAAAAAGAAATTGTAGCTGAGCGACGCCGCGATGCTGGCGGCCAGGGAGGGTCCCAGCCCGTACCCGACCGCGGTGGCGATGATCGGCACCAGAAAAACGAGATCGACGCTTTCGACGCCGAGCAAGGGCCGGAGCACCCACGCAACCCCGAGGGCAGCTGCAACTCCAGCCAGCGCCACGAGGTAAGGGATTGGATTGAGCGCCGGCTGCGCCTCGGCCGTGCGCTCCGTCTTCCTGGGGATCGCGTCGCCCGCGATCTCCTCGCCGCAGATGACCTGCACGCGGATGTTGCCCGAGCGTCGCAGGAGGTCGTGCACGACAGAGCCGTTCAGGATCTCGAACCAGCGCGGCCGCTCCGATTTGCCGATGACGATCTGCGTCACGTTGTTCGCTTTCGCGTAGGCCACGATGTCGTCGGCCACGTGCCACGCGCCGCCCGGCACGGTCACCGCTTCGCCTCCGAGCCGCTCGGCCAAGCGCAGCGTGTCGGAGAGGCGATCCCGGTCCACTTCGTTGAGGCGATGTGTGCGTCGTGTCTCGATCGAAAGTGCCGTCCATGGCGCGCGCAGCCGGTCGGCAACACGCTTCGTGTAACGCACGAGCCCCGCCGAGCGTGGGTCCTCGCTGACACAAACGAGAATACGCTCGCCCGCGCCCCAGGGGCCGGGGATGGCCCGCGCCTGCATCTCGGTCAGGAGCTGATCATCGACGCGCTCGGCCGTACGCCGCAGTGCCAACTCGCGTAAGGCCGTGAGATTGGCCGGCGAGAAGAAATTCTCGAGCGCGCGACCGGCTTGCTCCGGGATATACACCTTGCCGTCGCGCAGGCGCTGGATGAGGTCACCTGGCGTGAGGTCGACGAGCTCCACTGCGTCAGCGCCGTCGAACACCGAATCCGGCACCGTCTCGCGCACACGCACATGCGTGATCTGCGCTACCACATCGTTGAGACTCTCGATGTGCTGGATGTTGACGGTCGTGTAAACGTCGATGCCGTGGCTCAGAAGCTCCTCGACATCGAGATAACGTTTGGGATGGCGGCTGCCGGGCGCGTTGGTATGCGCCAGCTCGTCCACGAGCACGATCTGCGGCTTCCTCGCGATGATGGCGTCGAGATCCATCTCGTCGAGCGTCTGGCCCTTGTACTCGACGACGCGGCGGGGGATGACTTCGAGCCCGCGCAGCAGCGCCTTCGTCTCGCGCCGGCCGTGCGTCTCGACCACGCCGACCACCACATCATAGCCGTCGCGCTTCCGCGCCCGCGCGGTCTGCAGCATCTCGTAGGTTTTGCCGACGCCCGGCGCAGCGCCGACGAAGATGCGGAGTTTGCCGGCATGGCTGTCCTCTCGCCGGGCAGCCTCTAACAGGGCCTCCGGCGAGGGTCGCACATCAAGCGCGGATTTCTGCTCGGGCATCAGGGTTTAAGACCATAAGACGATGCGACCGCCTATCATCGCGCCGCCATCTGGTCCAGGGCAAGGTTCAGCGCCAGAACGTTAACGCGAGGCTCGCCGAGCACGCCAAACAGTCGCCCCTCGACCTTGCTTTCGACGAGCTGGCGCACCTGCTGGGGAGGCAACTCGCGTGCCTTTGCGATACGCGGCACCTGGAACAGTGCGGCATCCGGGGAAATATGCGGATCGAGGCCGCTGCCCGTCGTGGTCACCAGGTCGATCGGAACCGGGGCAGAGGGGTTCTCCTTGCTGAGCTTCTCCACGTCGCCTTTCACGCGCTCGACAAGGGTCTTGTTGGTTGGACCAAGGTTCGAGCCCATGGAGTTCGAGGCGTTGTAGGGCTGCGACACGGACTTGGTCGCATCCGCCGGGTCAGGCCCGGTCGTGGGCGAGGGACGTCCGTGGAAGTAGCGATCGCTCGTGAACGACTGTCCGATCAGCTCCGAACCGATCACCTGGCCGTCCTTGGCGATCAGGCTGCCATTGGCCTGATATGGAAAGAGCGCGCCGGCGATGCCGGTAATGGCGAGCGGATAGACGAGGCCGGTCAACGCCGCCAAACCGACGACGAGAACCAGCGCAGGACGGATTTCTTTCAACATGGAGTTTCACTCCTTAAGCGAGGTGAAGGGCTGTGACGAGAACGTCGATGGCCTTGATGCCGACGAAGGGCACCACGACACCGCCGACGCCGTAGATGAGCAGGTTGCGACGGAGCAGCGGCGCTGCGCCGATGGGGCGATAGGCCACGCCCTTCAAGGCCAGCGGGATGAGTGCGACGATGATCAGCGCGTTGAAAATGATCGCTGATAGGATGGCGCTCTGCGGCGTCGAGAGGCCCATGATGTTGAGGACGCCGAGCTGCGGATAGAACGCCAGGAACATCGCCGGGATGATGGCGAAGTATTTGGCGACGTCGTTGGCGATTGAGAACGTGGTCAAGGCGCCGCGCGTCATCAGCAGCTGCTTGCCGATGGCGACGATCTCGATGAGCTTGGTCGGGTTGGAATCGAGATCCACCATGTTGCCGGCCTCGCGCGCCGCCTGCGTGCCCGTGTTCATGGCCACGCCCACGTCCGCCTGAGCCAGAGCCGGCGCATCGTTGGTGCCGTCGCCGCACATGGCGACCAGCTTGCCCTTGGCCTGCTCGTCGCGGATGAGGCGCAGCTTGTCCTCGGGTGTCGCCTGGGCGAGGAAGTCGTCGACGCCGGCCTCAGCCGCAATGGCCGCTGCCGTCATCGGGTTGTCGCCGGTGATCATCACCGTGCGAATGCCCATGCGGCGAAGTTCGGCAAAACGCTCCCGGATGCCACCCTTGACGATGTCCTTGAGATAGATGACGCCGAGCGGGCGGCCGTCCTTCGCAACAGCCAGCGGCGTGCCGCCTGCGCGCGCGATGTCGTCGGCGATGGCGTTGAGCTCGCGCACCACCTCGGGGCTCACGGCAGGCTGCAGCACGGTCGCTGCGGACGAGGTTGTCGAGCCGTAGCTGGCCGGGCCTGAGAGAAACTTCAGGACGGAATCCACCGCTCCCTTGCGAACCCACGATCCGCCGACCTCCACGCCGCTCATACGGCTCTGGGCCGTGAACGGAATGAAGGTGGCGTTGAGCTCGCGAAGGTCACGTCCGCGAATGCCGTACTTCTCCTTGGCCAGCACGACGATAGACCGGCCTTCCGGCGTCTCGTCGGCAAGCGAGGCAAGCTGAGCCGCGTCGGCCAGCTCTTGTTCGGTTACGCCTGAGATCGGCCGGAAGTCGCTTGCCTGACGGTTGCCGAGCGTGATGGTGCCGGTCTTGTCGAGCAGCAGCGTATCGACGTCACCCGAGGCCTCCACCGCGCGGCCAGACATGGCCAGTACGTTGAAGCGCACGAGGCGGTCCATGCCGGCGATGCCGATGGCCGAAAGCAGCGCGCCGATGGTCGTCGGGATCAGCGTCACGAACAGAGCCACCAGCACCACGACCGAGATCGTTCCACCGGCATACGCGGCATAGCTCGGGATAGTCGCCGTCGCGAACACGAAGATGATGGTCATTCCGGCGAGCAGGATGTTGAGCGCGATCTCGTTGGGCGTCTTCTGCCGCTCGGCGCCTTCGACCAGCTTGATCATGCGGTCGACAAACGTCGAGCCGGGGGCCGCCGTGATGCGGACGCGGATCCAGTCCGACAGCACCTGCGTGCCGCCCGTGACGGCCGAGCGGTCGCCGCCGGATTCCCGGATGACCGGAGCGGATTCACCAGTGATCGCAGCTTCGTTCACCGAGGCAACGCCTTCGAGCACTTCGCCGTCCGAAGGAATAGTGTCACCGGCTTCGACGAGCACCACGTCGCCAACCTTGAGGCTGTTGCCGGGCACGGTCTTAAAGCTTTTGCCGTCCGGGCCGCTGAGCAGCTTGGCCTGCGTCTCGGTGCGCGAACGGCGCAGCGAATCCGCCTGCGCCTTGCCGCGCCCTTCGGCAACGGCTTCAGCGAAGTTGGCAAACAGCACCGTGAACCAAAGCCACAGGATGATCTGGAACGTGAAGGCGAGATTCTCGCCTCCCGTGATCAGATCGCGCACGAACAGCACCGTCGTCAGCGCTGCCACCACCTCGACCACGAACATGACGGGGCTTTTGACCATCAGTCGCGGGTCGAGCTTGGCGAATGCCGAGCCGATGGCCGGTAAGAGTATTTTCGCATTGATCAGCGTCGACGTATTAGGCCGGGTGCTGAGAGTAGAGGTTTCCATTTCCGTAACTCCGAAGAGGTCCGATCAGTAGAGGATGCCCTGCGTCATCGCGAGGTGCTCGGCGATAGGTCCGAGCGCGAGAGCAGGGAAGAACGTGAGGCCGCCGACGATCAGGATCACGCCCACGACCAGGCCGACGAACAATCCGCCGTGGGTCGGGAACGTGCCGGCCGAGGCAGGATGCGTCTTCTTGGCGGCAAGCGAGCCCGCGATGGCCATTGCCGGGATGATCATCCAGAACCGTCCGACCAGCATCGAGGACGCGAGCGTCAGATTGTAGAAGAACGTATTGCCCGTGAGGCCGCCGAAGGCCGAGCCGTTGTTGGCAGTCGCCGAGGTGAACGCGTAGAGGATCTCGGAGAAGCCGTGCGGGCCGGGGTTGGCGATGGACGCCACTGCTGAAGGCAGCACGGTCGCGACCGCGGTCCAGCCGAGATACATCAGCGGCAGGATCAGAATGGCGAGCATGGCCATCTTGACCTCTTTCGCCTCGATCTTCTTGCCGACGTATTCCGGCGTGCGGCCTACCATCAGGCCGGCGACGAACACCGACAGGATGATGAACAGCAGCATGCCGTAGAGGCCTGCGCCGACGCCGCCGACGATGAGCTCGCCGAGCTGCATGTTGATGAGCGGGATCATGCCGCCGAGCGCGGTGAAGCTGTCATGCATGGCATTGACCGCGCCGCATGAGGCAGCCGTGGTGATGACCGCGAAGAGAGCCGACGCCACGATGCCGAAGCGGACCTCCTTGCCTTCCATGTTGCCGCCCGTGAGGCCAAGCGCCGTGAAGGCGTCGTTGCCGTGGGCTTCCGCCCAGTAGGTCACGCCCACGCCGGCGAGGAACAACACGCCCATGGCACCGAGGATGGCCCAGCCCTGACGCTGGTCGCCGACCATGCGGCCGAAGACGTTGGTCAAGGCGGCGCCGAGCGCGAAGATGGAGACCATCTGCACGAAGTTCGAAAGCGCCGTCGGGTTCTCGAAAGGATGCGCGCCGTTGGCGTTGAAGAAGCCGCCGCCGTTGGTGCCGAGCATCTTGATAGCGATCTGCGACGCTACCGGGCCGACCGCGATGCTCTGCTTCGCGCCCTCGAGCGTCGTCGCGTCGACATACGGTCCAAGCGTCTGCGGGATACCCGTCCAGACGAGGAACAGCGCGTAGACGACCGAGATCGGCAACAGCACATAGAGCGTGCAGCGCGTGATATCGACCCAGAAGTTGCCGACCGTGTTGGCTGAAGCGCGCGAGAAGCCGCGGATCAGCGCCATCGCCAGCACGATGCCGGTCGCGGCCGACAGGAAGTTCTGGTGTGTCAGGCCCAGCATCTGCACGAGGTATGACATCGTGCTTTCGCCGCCGTAGTTCTGCCAGTTGGTGTTGGTCAGAAAGCTGACGGAGGTATTGAACGACAGGTCCGGCGCCACCGCCGACATGCCGGCCGGGTTGAATGGCAGGCCAGCCTGAAGGCGCAGAAGCGCATAAAGAATGAGAAAGCCGCCGACATGGAAAAGCAGCATCGCCACCGTGTAGGTGAGCCAATGCTGCTCGCGGCTTTCATCGACGCCGCCGGCTCGATAGAGGCCGACTTCGATCGGCCTCAGCACCGGCGAAAGGAATGTGCGCTCGCCGCTGAAGACGCGCGTCATGTACCAGCCGAGCGGCTTTACCAGCGCGACGACGGCAGCACAGAAGAGTGCTATTTGTAGCCAGCCATTGAATGTCATGGGATTGCGCCTCTTAGAACCGCTCGGGCCTGAGCAGGGCGTAGACGAGATAGACGAGGAGGAACGCGGTCACCGCGCCTCCGAGCAGATAATCGACAAGCATGGGAATGCTCCTCAAAGCCGATCGCAGCCGTAGGCGTAGGCGATGGAGAGGGCGAAGAACCCAAGCCCGCCAGCGATCAGGATGATGTCCAACATGGAAGCTCTCCGTGGAAACGAAGGATCACGCGAGCCAATGCCGAAGGGGCTGCTCGCGCTGCCATGAGGTAGGTTGGAAGCGCATATAAAATCGAGACCGCCGCCGGGGCGGCCTTATAGGAATTCCATAAAGAAAACGGGGCTCTGCTCTCGCGCCTCGATGCGGCGGAGCCCGAAACTACGCGCTTTCTGCATGCCTGGGATGCGTCTGCGCCGCTTGGGCGGACGCGTCCGCATCGTCATCTGACGCTAGGCGAACGGCCATCTCTTTATTCTCCGTTTATGAGAAGGCGCGCTCCTCCGTCTCGATTTTTTATGCGGCCATCGTGATGTTTTAGGCCCGAACGAGCAAAGAGAGGAGTTCGAGCATGCTAGTCCCCACATTGTGCTGGCTTGCGAAGCACAAAAAGGATGATCGCAAGAGAACGCGGCGAACCATCGCTGAAGAAGTTTGTTCGAATCCGATGAACGCCTTGAGCGAGACGCGCAAGCAGCGCGCCGACATCGAGAACGAATACCTCCGTCGCCTGAGCCGGGAGGCTCACAAGAAATGAATGCCGTGGTGAAACTTCATCCCCGCATCGCGCCGAAGCATGCAGCGCCCGCGCCATGCGACCGTGCGACGGTGGAACATGGCATTCGCGCTCTCTATCGGAGCGCAGGCATGTCGCCGCCGAAACAAATCGTCTGGTGCGGTGGTCCGGTCGAAATCGCGAAGCGTCTCGCGGCGGCCTCTGCTGCAGACGCCATCGGCCCCAGTGTTAGATCCGCAATCTGCGCCGAGATGCGCCGCTCATCGGTCGAAAGCTCTGATGCAGACTCGGAGAGCGCAGCAAGCGATCGCCATGCGCTAGCGGACGAGATCGTGCGTCTCGTGCAGGAAGCTGCCGACAAGGTCATCTTCCATGTCCCGCTACGCGCACGTCATGCCTTCGAGATGTGGAGAGGCGCGCCCCGTCGCCTGCCGCGGGAGACGTTTCTCGAGGTCGCCATCGGTCCCGACGAGATTTCTGCGCTCGCAAGCCGCGAGCCTCTCGGCGCTAAAGGTGGTGTCGTGGCCAGAGGTGCAAGTTGGATCGCCCCTTACGCCAACCTCTGCTGGGTTGCGGAGCAACCGGACACGCTCGAAGCCGACGTTGAGGGGCGCCTGCACTGCGTCGACGGTCCGGCCTTGCGCTATCGCGACGGCTGGTCGTGCTTCGCCTGGAAGGGCGTCGAAGTCCCAGCCTGGATGATCGAGCATTCCGAGCTCATCACGCCTGATGCCATTGACTGCGAGATCGATCCCGCCCTCCGCGACACCATGATCGACATCATGACGCCAGAGCGCTTCATCGCCAGCGGTGATCCCTCATGCGTCTCGCGCGACGAGACTGGCGCATTGTGGCGCCGGCGCTGGACGCATCGCGGCGTCACAATCGGAATTTGGGCCGCAGTCGAAATCGCGAACGCCGCACCGGACCGGGACGGCGTCTCGAGGCGGCCCGTGCTTTGCGTGCCACCCCGCCTTCGCTTCGCACGCGACGCGGTGGCGTGGGCCGCAAATCGTAACAATTCGGCAGAAAAAGGAGACAAATCGTGTCAGTCGCCGTGATGAGCCACACCCGTCCCATCGAGTATTCGATGCTTCACGATACCAGGCCTGCCGGACCCGTCATCGGCACCTACGGGGGCGTCGAGATCGCGGAGGCGGTGATCGACGCCTTTGGTCGTCGCTTCGTCTATGTCGGCGCCGCGCCGCGCCGGCCCAACGGCCGCTTCGACGACGGCGCCTTGGGGCCCGGGGAATTCATTTTGAAGCCGGGTCTCGTCTATCGCCACGAAGAGATTGCGAAGCGCTGAGGGGCGCGAAGATTTACGAGTTATCGCAAACAGGACCTTAATTTCGTCCTCGGAAGCCAGCCTTTGCTGTGACTTCTGAAGCCCGCCACACCCCCAAACCGCTTCCCCGAAGGCACCCCTTAAAGCAATGTTATGCGTTATGCGGTAAGGTAACCGCATCCTATTCAGTTGCCGTGCCTCCCGAGGAGTTTTGTTATGCGTACACGGGTTCTCGCAATCGTCGCTGCGTTGTTCGCGGTGGCACTGACGTCGACCACAGCCGCCGAAGCCGGCTGGCGTCGCTCCTATCAAGACCGCTACTACGCTGCCGACCCGTATCGCTATACCTACGAGCCGCGCCGCTGGTATCCCTACTACAACTCAGGCTACTGGGTGCCGACCCGCGAATTGCAGTATCGGCGCGCCTGCTGCCGCCCGGCTTATTATGCTCTTCCGCCGTATTACCAGTCGTGGGGTTATCCGCGCGACGTCTACGTCATGAAGGGCTGGGAAGACCGCCGGTACCCGCGCCGCTTCTATCGCCGCTGGTAGTTCAGTCGCGTCAGCAACGATTACGTCGGCCGGTCGGGCAATGCTCGGCCGGCCGGCTTGTTTTTGCACCGATTGTTCCGCGTTCATGCCGCATTCATTGTCTATGGGACAGATTAAGTTCAGCGGAACCGCGTTGTTCCGGCGGCGTTGCTTGGGATGACGCCAGCCTTCGAAATGCATTGATGGGGGAGAAGCCCATGCTGAAGAAAATTATCCAGTCACTGATGGCTGTGGCGCTGATGGTCGGTGTAACGGCGTCGACGATCCAGCCGGCCGAAGCAGGACGTGGTGGTCGCGTTGCCGCTGGCGTTGCTGCTGGCATCATCGGCCTCGGTATTCTGGGTGCTTACGCGAATTCTCGCGATCGCGGTTATTACCGAGAGAGCGGCGGTTGCTATCCTGGCCCGGAAGAGTGCGGATGGCGTGGTCGTCGTTGCTTCATCAACAGCTGGGGTGACGAGGTTTGCCGCGGCGGTCGCTGGACCTGCTGGCGCCCCACCTACTGCGATTAGTCGGAAAAGAGTTCGGACGTTGTAAAGCAAGGGCGGTGCGATCTGATCGCGCCGCCCTTTTGCATTGGAAGGGCGCTACTGCGACGTGGTTCGCCGCTCGCGCGCGATGCGCGCCGAATGCAGCGCGACGGCTGCTGCGTTCGACACGTTGAGGCTCGTGAACGTCGAGCTGGTTGTGATGCTGACGAGGCGGTCGCACGTCATCGCTGTGAGCTCCCGCAGACCCTTGCCCTCCGCGCCGAGCACGATCGCGGTCTTGCCGTCGAAGGGCTCGGACTCGAGCCGCGCCGAGGCCGTGCCCTCGAGGCCGAGCAGGATGAAGCCTGCGTCTCTGAGCTCAAGCATCGTCCGCGCCAGGTTCTGCACCAGCAACACCGGGAGCGCATCGAGCGCGCCGGAAGCTGACTTCGCCAGAACGCCGTTGAGCGGTGGACTATGTCGTTGTGTCATGATCACGCCCGCCGCGCCGAAAACGGCGGCGGAACGCAGCACCGCTCCGGCGTTGTGCGGGTCCGTCACGTGATCGAGAAGGATGAGCGGCGCTCCCTCCGCCGCCGCCCGCTGCAACTCGTCGAGCGTCGGATCGGGCAGGGGCTCAACCTCGAGCAGCAAGCCCTGATGTACGGCGTCAGCGCCGAGCATTCGGTCGAGGTCGGTCGGCGTGGCGCGCTCAACGGCGAGCTTGCGCGCCGCAATGGCGTCAGCAAGCCGTTTCTCTGCATTCTCTGTTGCAAGGAGCCGTCGAATAGTGCGTCGGGGGTTGTTGAGCGCCGCCTCGACCGCATGCGTGCCGTAGAGCCGCACGAGGCCTTCCGGGTCGCTGGGGCCTGGCGCACGCCCCCTGCCTGCGGGTTTGCGGTCCTTGCGAAATGGCCGTCCCGAGGCCCTTTTGTTCCAGCCGCCGCCCTTGGTCACACCTAGCTCCGTTCCTGTTCTGGCTTATGGAGCCAGATGTCCTACGAGCATCCGCTCGCTTTTCCAATTGACATCATGAGACGGCCTTACCATAACCGCGCCCTGGCCCTATCACATCGTGAACTCAGGGCTATTTGCTATGCTTGATATGCAGCGTCCGCCGCGTGCGGACCACGGATTTTAGCGCCAGGAGCCGGCGCTGCTCCGGAAAGCATTAAGCATTAGCGGCGTGGAGAGGTGCCCGAGTGGCTAAAGGGGACGGACTGTAAATCCGTTGGCTTCGCCTACGTTGGTTCGAATCCAACCCTCTCCACCAAACTTCTACGCGTAAGCCTCTGATTGCCATCAGGTCCTTGAAAAGACCTAGCTCGTGTCGAGGACGCGCGGCGGAATCTGTGGCTGAGCCGACCCTCGACGAGATCGTTCGCCGCGTTCGGATCATGGCTCATGACGCAGCGGTCAATGCGGTGTGCTGCGCACGCGTTCAAGAGCTTTGGCGGCTCAACGCCGCCGGTTCGGCTATCGTCGACTGCAGCGCGCACCGTCACGTGCCGCCTGCACAACGCCTGCGCGTCATATCGATAATCTCCAGCGGAGCGTATCCGCAACCTCGCCTCTTCAGCTGCGCGAACCAATAGACCAAGGGCTTATCCGCCTTTGATTGCTTTCGCATTGAGCTCATGTAGTGCAAATTGGAAGCGTGCAGAGAATTCTATTTTCCTGTGCAAACGAGAGTTCTGCAGACCTAACGGCGTCGGTTTTCAAGCTCTTTCGCCTATTTATCGGTTGCTATGAATGGGCCCGCAATGCGGTGAATTTCTCGAAATTGCACCCCGGTTCGGCTGCGTCGCTGCGTTAATGCCGTTCCCTTGCCGCTGGCCATACTGAAGGTTGAAGGTTTGTCGTCGTTCGCGCCGACGAGCACGGCATTACAGTCTCTGGCTGGTCACACGGTCGCGACGTCTCGACCTCGTATTTAAGCCGGACTGGTTATGAGAATGCGTAACGCATAGGAGACACGCCCATGAGTGTGAGGGTTTGGGAACTCGAAACACGTGCGAACAGTGGATCCGGCAACAATGCCGCCAACCCAGCCTGGGGACAGGCAGGTACGCAATTGCTGCGCGGAAGTATGGAGGCAGTTTATGGTCCGGGCGACACTCCTCGTCAGTATCCGGACGCCTTAGGTCCTAGACTTCTTGATCCGAACGGCCAAATCGATCTGATCATCGACGTCGTCAAGGCCACGGACAACATCGACAACAGCTATGGCGCGAATGAGCTCAGTGCGGGGAGCAATGAAGCCCCGAGTGGAGGGCTTTGACCTGGAGCATCCAGGCTTGCTCGTGGTTCTGCTGGCATGCGCACTGGGCTGTTTCTGGACGCTGCTCGTCAGAGCGATATCACATTGGGTCGGCGTACCTCCCTCCTTGCAGTTTCTGGCGTTTGTCGCAGTAGGGGTGACCGGCTTTGCTCTTCTCACTCTTTGCTTTTTCCGAGGCAGCGGCGACAATTAGCGACGCTCTAAACAGCCTCCAAGAATCCGATTCCGACAGCCGTGCTTTAGGTCGGCGTCTCTAATCGGGCGCCCGCCCTCGTCGCGAATGGCCCGGCAATAAGCGCGCAGGAGTTCCTGCCCAAGGGTTTGCATTAGCCTACGCAATGCGCCGGAACACGCGTCAATATTCCAATATTCCGCAATAAACTTCGGAAGAAAATATTCCGTGTTGTTCTCAGGCTGTCTGCCTCCAAGTTTGAATTAAATCCGAATACGGCATGACAACGTTCTGTCACGCATATCAATAGTATCATTTGGCTAACTTGCATTGCAGGGGTGGACATGTTAGCGCATCAACATACCGGCAGGCGTATATAGAACGAGCATTACGCCAGGGAGGAGATCCTGTCGGACGAGCAAGCCCAAACAAAGAATATCCGATAACGGATTGGATGCAAAAATGACTATGGCCTGCTGCATATCGGTTCTGATTCGAACATCGTCGGGAATTCACACACGCTGAAGAGCTTCGGGGGCCGTTTGAGTTTCGACAATTTGCAAATGCGCGGCGATAACCAGTGGGTGCTGCCGTGTCAGACGAAACGAATAGGCCAGCCGCCGTTATTGTCGATGCCCTGCGCCTGAGGCGGGGTGGAATCGTCACGCTATTGCGCGAATGGGCGGAAAAGGAAGGCCTCGATATCGAGGGACTGTCTGCTAGCGCACTCCCGAACGAATTCGAAGAACAGCCGAATGCACGAATGGTCATACTTTCGATCGGTGGACAATCGATTGCTGGGCCGGAGATCGGCGCCACTCTGCGAGCCTTGGCTCCGCTCATCAGCGAAGCTCCGCTCGTGGTTTTGAGCGATAGGGAAGAGAGCAACGAGATTATCGAGGCGTTCCGGATCGGCGCCAGCGGCTTCCTGCCGACGAGTATGACCCCTGCTGTGGCCATCGAAGCGCTGACGTTTATTCTGCACGGCGGAACATTCTTTCCGGCCTCCGCCCTGTTGGGGGTGCCAGAGGCACCCGATGGCGAGGGCGGTCAATTTCAATCCATCAAGAGGATGACCCGGATCGTTAAGATCGAAAGCAGCGAAAATGGGCTCACCGATCGTCAGCGCGACGTTGCCAATCTGTTGCGCCAGGGTCTGGCTAACAAGATCATCGCGCGTCAGCTCGACATGACCGAAGCCACCGTCAAGGTTCACGTTCGCCATATCATGCGTAAGCTTGGCGCCTGCAATCGGACGCAGGCGGCCCTTTTTGCAACTCAAATCAAGGCCATGCCACCAACGTGCGATGTTCCCACAGACGTCGATGACGAGGCAGCTCGGTCGAGCGGACGCAAGTCTGCGTCGGTGTTCAAGCAACACGTGCACGTCGCGCTTGGTCGAACCCGGCTCGCCCAGTGACCGTTCCTGATACGGCATACGCGGCTGCGAAAAAACTACGTAGGTCTCGCTGAAGCAACTTGCAGAGACTTCTTTTTTACGGTGGGCTTGACCCGCCTCCGACTGCAGGCTGCACACAGCGGCTGATCAAATTCCAATCCGACAAATCAATAAACCAATCTGGATCTTGAAGCGCCGGCTGGAACCGGCCGCTGGTGCCTCGGCAGGCTGTCCTGAACACGAGCTCTTAGATTCATCCGTCTTTGGGTTAGCTGTAGCTGCCATCTCGACCATTTGCAGTTTCACCATGGGGCAGCGCGCGCGACTCTCATCCGAAAGGTGAGCGTCATTGAAGAGAGTACGACGGCTCGGCCGACAGGAGGATGGCTCGATGCCCGCTTTAGATGTCTTAAGATGCCGACGTAGATTATTGGCCGGGCTCAAGACCGATTTCGTCAGCTCCGACGACGAGATTTGAAAGCGAACTCCATCCAAACGAAGGACGCGGCAGTCCTTCGAACGCATAGTTTGCCGCCTGCAAGGAAAGCCGTGGAATTATTCCACTGTCACCGACTTGGCGAGATTGCGCGGCTGGTCGACGTCGGTCCCCAGAACAAGCGCCGTGTGGTACGCAAGCAACTGTAATGGCAAAGCCAACACGAGCGGCGCCACCAGGTGCGGCACGTCTGGAACGATCAATGTCGCCCAGGCCGCCGCCGCAAGCGATGTCCCCTTTTGGTCCGTAATGAGGATCGTGCGGCCGTCGCGAGCGATCACTTCCTGCATATTCGACATGGATTTTTCGAAACTCATGTCGCTGGGCGCGATCACGACGACCGGGAGATTTTTGTCGATGAGCGCGATCGGCCCATGCTTGAGTTCTCCAGCAGCATAACCCTCGGCGTGGATGTACGTTATCTCCTTCAGCTTGAGTGCTCCTTCCAGCGCCAACGGATAGTTCGTTCCACGGCCGATAAACAACACATTGCGGGCCCGCGCTATCTTACGGGCAAGCTGACGGATCTTCGGTTCTAGTTCGAGCGCGCATCCCATGTAGCTTGGAACGCCCGCGAGAGCCTGCACCAGCAGCATCTCCTCGTCGGCCGAAAGCACGCCCCGAGCGCGCCCGGCCGCAACAGCAATGCACGCCAGCGTCGCCAGTTGGCAGGTAAACGCCTTGGTGGAAGCAACACCGATTTCCGGACCGGCGAGCGTCGGCAGCACGATCTGGCTTGCGCGCGCCATTGTCGACGTCGGCACGTTGACAACTGAAAGAATGCGTTGCCCATGAGCTTTGGCAAACTCTAGCGAAGCGAGCGTATCGGCGGTTTCTCCGGATTGCGACACGAAGATTGCCAGGTTACCAGCATCCAGCTGCAGGTCGCGATATCGAAACTCGGACGCTATGTCGATCTCCACCGGTAGCTTTGCATACCGTTCGAACCAGTACCTGGCGATCAGCCCGGCGTAGAAAGCGGTTCCGCAAGCCGTGATCGACACTCGATCAATGTTGCGGAGCTCCAGCTCTACTTCCTTCGGCAACGTGATCTTGCCGCTGGCAACGTCGATATATTGTGCAAGCGTGTGGCCAACCACCCTCGGCTGTTCGTGGATTTCCTTGGCCATAAAGTGCCGGTGCTCACCCTTCTGAATCAGGATGGCCGAGCCGACGATCTTGGCTGCCGAACGTTTAAGGCATTTGCCGTTCGTATTGAGGAATTCGATTCCCTGTCGCGTGATAACTGCGATGTCGCCGTCTTCCAGGTAACTGATCATGTCGGTAAACGGCGCAATAGCAATCGCGTCGGATCCCAGGAACATTTCCCCTCTACCGTAGCCAACGGCCAGCGGCGAACCCTTGCGGGCTCCGATGATAAGGTTCTCGTGACCCTCGAACAGAAACGCGAGAGCAAACGCTCCCTGCAGGCGAGGCAGCGCGTTCCGTACTGAATCGACCGGCTTGCACCCGCTCTTGAGTTGCTGACTTACAAGATGAGCGATCACCTCGGTATCAGTGTCCGTGGTAAAACGCGCCCCAGCCAGTTCGAGCTCTTTGCGCAATTCGCGATGATTTTCGATGATGCCATTGTGGACGACCGCGACGCCGTCGACCGCATGCGGATGAGCATTCCTTTCGTCCGGACGGCCGTGCGTTGCCCAACGCGTGTGCCCAATACCTATTAGTCCGGCGAGCGGCTCACCATCAAGCTTTCGTTCGAGCTTATCGAGCTTTCCGACTGCACGCCGCCGCGTGAGAAGGCCATCTTCGAGCGTCGCAATGCCGGCGGAATCGTATCCTCGGTATTCGAGCCGCCTCAACGCATCGAGAATTGGAGCAACAGCGGGTCCTTGAGTCACGACACCGACGATTCCACACATCTTCGCCTCCGATCCCGCTAACGGTCACGCAAAGCATAAGGGTGCATTATGCCAGAAGGTAAGAATGGGCCGGTCGCTGCGACCGGCGGAATGACATAACGATGCTCGTGCGCGAACGGCGAGGGCGCGCTTCTTTCCGTGTAACGCGCGAAGCTGGCCGCCGAACGGGAGCTTCCGTTTTCAAATACCGCTGATAGCAATGAGGCGAGTGGCGATTTCTTCCTCAACGCATCAATATCCACGACCCGAATGGCATGACGGCTCTTTCGTTCGATCAAGCCGCAATCGCAGAATCTCATCATCGTCCTGCTCAAGGTATCGCAGTTGATGACGAGATAGTTCGCGATATCTGTGCGCGACATCGGAAGCTCGACCGTCACTTCAGACGTATCGTTACGGATGCTCCTCAGCGCGAGGCCCAGAATGAACGAGGCGACACGCGGCTCCGTCTCGAGGCGACCGATCATCAGCTGATGGATGTTCACGCGAGCCAATTGATTCACGCAGCGCGCGATCAGAAAATTCCAATAGTGGTACGTCGGCAGAGCCCGATCGGCGGCAGGAGGGTCCAGAGAGACGAGCGACGTGCTCGTGATTGCCCGCAACGACACACCCGGCGTGGGCAGGACAGCCGACGCCGAGACAATGTCTCCCGCCCCGAGGAAGTCCAGTACTTGCAGCTTTCCTTTTTCAGGCATCGCGTCTATTGCAAGTATGCCATCCCTCAGAACGATCACCTCGTCTTCTGGAGGAAGCGGAACGCGTTGCTGCGGTCGCAGCTGTAAGCAGTCGCCTTGGTCGCATACTGCTTCAAGAAATCTGGCCGAGGATACCGTCGGTGGAGGTGGCAACGTCGGCCGCGAATTTTCGACAGGCGCTATCTGTCGCATTTTCATCGGAAGCCTCTCGCCCCCATGGTTGACACCGAATTGCGCCCACGTCGCTAAGTTACCATTGCTCGCGCCGATTACCTGAAGCCAAAAGGGCTATACGCCGTAAGCAGGAATTTCGCTTCCCGGCATTATCGCTGGTTATGAGGGACTCCCAAAGAGTATCGCCAAACGCGTGCAATCTTTTGGAGTAGTACTCCGAAAGGCTGGTCACCCGGATAGCCGCGCACGGCGCTACCGCCTCGGAAGAACGCTGCTACTTGCGTCGCAGCCCGGCTGCAACGGCCGCGGACCGCGGCCGGGCCCCACCGGAAAGCGCGCCAATGTTGCGGGGGGACTAGAAGCAAAGTCCGCGAAGCCGCGACAGAGCCCCCGATCGGCGAGTAAACTTACCCGGCCACCCGCTATGCTCATCAATAGCTGTCTGTCGGCACGCTCAACTTCAGCAGACAACCGTGGACGTTGCTGACCCTCATCTTCACTTGTAAGAGAAGTCATCCGGGCACTTATCTTTCGGCGGTGCGGCGAAGGTCTGGCGTCGTCAATTCCGGTTGCGGCAGCCAGAACGAGCCCGGAGCTGCAGTGGGAGCCATATCGGAATTGATCTTCAGGACATCCCCCGGCATTAATAGCGACGTCTCCGTCGCCTGAAGAGTCATTGCGCCCTCCTTCGACTGGCGCACAATTTCGAACGACTCTGCTCGGAATCCACCGCTATTCGATCTGTTGAGGACTGTCGCCAGAATGCTGGAGGACGTCATTGTTTCCCGCGTCGCTGTGATCTCTCGGTCGACCGCGGCAATAGCGTTCGCAAGATTGGCCGTGTTTTCCGAGTCGAGCCGTACGCTAGCACCCTCCGCCTCGGCAAGACGCGTTTCTGCCTGCAGGACCGCGACGAGATGATCCTGACGGCTCACTTCGATATCGGCCAACTCCGAGCGCAGCGTAAGGACAGTGTTGCGGGACACCAAACCGCGGTCCTTGAGTTTTTGCAGATCGTCGAGACGTTCGGTTCTCAGATTTCTCTGGGCATCGACCGGGTCAAGCTTGCGCTTCAGCGCTTCCACCTCTTTCCGCGCCGCCGCGACGCGCGACGCAATCTCCTTCTCTTGTTGTCGACGCCTGGCTTGCTCAGCACGAAGGATCGCATTTTCCGTAGCAAGGAACGTGCGCGTGGTTCGTTCGCCGGCCGAACTCGTCAATTGGACGGGTATCGGCAGAGTGGAAATGCCATCCCGTTCCGCCTCCAGCCGCGCACGGCGTGCAAGCAATTGCTTGATCTGGACGTTTGCGCTTCGCAACCTCACCATCTCCCGGGTGCCCTCGATCATGCCCGAGACACTTGCCTCACCTCGATCGAGCCCCCCGGCAAGCGCGATAGCCTGCAGCACGATCATTCTGGGTACGCACTTGTACGCCCCGGGATTCTTCACCCGTCCGACCACATAGATCGGAGAGCGGTCGAGGATCATTACGTCGAGGTTCGCACTCCGCCCCATGACGGTCGTGAACGAGATGGCCAGGTCGGCGCGAAGGTCGTCGAGATTCCTTCCCTCGACCGGAAAGCGCCCAAGTAGCGGAATTGAAATGACGCCGTCCTGCTCGACGGTGTAGTCGCCGCTCAGATCCATGCGCTGGTAGTAGGTCCGCAGCGTGCCCTGAGGCTCAGCGCCGTCCCTACCATTCTGCTTGCCGGCTCCCAAATCGATCGTCTCGTAGAAGGCTATCTTGAGCTTGTCGCCGATGCCGAGCGGCGGATTACCTCCTGGAGTCTGCGCAGGCGCGGAGCCGTCCAGTGTGCCGCGCTCCGACAAGCTGCCTTGACCATAGGCCACGCCACCACCGAGCACGGCGGCCGCTATGATGGCCAGAACGGAATTTCTGAATATGGCGCGCATGGGGTCGCTCCACTTCCTGATTGACTTTGAAAGCCAGCGTCAGCCAATCCGATTTTCTCTCTAATGTAACCTATCGCTTCAATGCACTTTTGGCATACGGGACGAATTGGAAACCGAGTATGCCTCAGAACTGGCATACTTCTTTTCGTCTGCAAAACCAGCGCAAAAGTCTGATTTGTGTCAGCAATGAATATCCACTTGAGGGAGCCGGGCAGCTAGGCACGGCATTTCGACGACTTGCATCCGGCTATTGCCTCGCTGACGCCCATATCAAATCATGCGTTCTGAAGTCGCCCATCTTCACGGCTAGTTCGGCAAAGTGAGGTATCAATTCTGCCGGCAGACGTCCGGCGGACCACAGCACCGCAAGCCGGCTGAACGCGCCAGCATCCCCTTCGACCCGATTCAGCAGCCCGAGCCAAGCTGCGAGCCGGTCCGCTGGAAGCTCTGCGGGTTCGATCCGGCTCAAGAACCAGCGCGCCATCTCCCGATTGCCCTCGAACAAGGAAAGTTCCGCCGCGAACAGCGGTCGCGCCAACAGAGCCTCATTCGACAGCAGCGGCCGCATCGATATCAGAGCCGGTTGACCGAACGCATCTGACAATTCATCGGCCAGATCTCCAAGGGCAGCCAAGTTTGATCCATCGCGCGCCAACCGGGCCAGCTTGCCAAGTGGCAGGCTCATGTCGCCAAGCAATGCCGACACCTGGGCGAACGCACGCAATTGCCTTCCGGTTGGTTTGGGGACACGGTCTGCCCACCTGACCAGCATCTGATGCGCGAGGCCGTTGTATCCTCTACGGGCAAGCAAACCGGCGACCTCGAAGGTGTCGTCTGGCATCAGATCCGCGTATTTGAGCGCCAATCCTGACGCAAGAATGGTGTGCCCCGATCGTGCTATCCTGAGGATGAGCCTTCCGGACAGGAAGGCACTTCGCCACGCCTTCATCCAGGCCTGCGCCCTCTCGTATATCGAATCCAGTTGGTTACTCTGGATAGCAATCTCCAGCAGCAGCAAACGTCCTTCCCAGTCGCCAGGCTGCGCTTTCCGGTCTGCCAACTCCAGCCAACGCCGCGCCTCGCCCCAATCCCCTCGTTCGGCGAGCATCGCCCCCAACCGCTCGAGCTGGGACGTCTCCAGCATTGCCATGCCGGCGTAGGTCCGCAGCGCGGCCAATTCGTCCTCGACGCGGCCGTGCAAACGAAACAGCTCAATAAGCCGGGTTACCCGATCCGGAGACGGCTTTGCCGCGACTGCCTGCGCTACCGCCTTGAGATAGAGATCGATCGATCCGCTCTGGAGCAGAAGTACAGCCTGTCTCTCGCGCGTAGCCAGATCGTCCGGCCGCACGGTCAAGTACGCATCGAAGGCGTCTATCGCGCGATGCACCTCGCCAAGCGCGGCGTGGGAGCGGCCGAGCGCCGCCAGGAAATCCGGGTCGCGAGGAGAGCCCGCCAGTTGCCGCTCGAGAAGCGCAATCGCGGCGTTGTGCCGCCCCTCGCTTGCGAGCATGGCGGCTTGTTCCTCACGACCGGGAGACAACAGCGCCGCCGCGACAAGCAGTGAGACAATCACCACGACGATGAACTGACGTGCTCTTCCCATATGGACGACCATCAATTCGAGACACAACTCATCTCACGTATCTGTCAGTCTGATAGAAAGTGGGATGCTCCCTGACGAACTCGATGGTCCACCGCAGGCCATCGTCGAGCGACACCTTTGGCGACCAGCCAATCTTCTCCCGCGCTTGCGTATTGTCCGATACGAGCTTCATTACCTCGCTCAATGGAGGGCGCCGTCGCTCATCGTCCTCGACAATCGGCTTGTCGACGTCCATCAGCCCAAGAATTCGTTCCGCGAACCAGCCGACCGAGTGCGTTTCGCCGGTGCCGAGATTGATCGTCCTACCCTCGATACCGGGGACCGTTGCCGCTGCCATGAAGCCGGCGACTGTATCGCCGACGAAAGTCATATCCCGTTCGGGAGTGAGAGAGCCGAGCCGAATCTCATTGCGCTTGACAGCCTGCGAAATGATGGTCGGGATGAATGCACGCGCACTCTGACGCGGCCCAAACGTGTTGAACGGCCGCAGCGTCGTCACCGGCGTTGAAAACGAACGGTAATAGCTCTCGGCCAGCTTGTCCGCGGCTATCTTAGACGCCGAGTACGGCGACTGCCCCTGTAGGGGATGGCTCTCGTCAATCGGCGTCTTGAGTGCGGTACCATAGACCTCGGATGTGCTCGTGTGAACTACTCGCGAGACGCCGTACCGCCGGGCCGCCTCGAGCACATTCAACGTACCCTCGATGTTGGTACGGACGTAGCTGCGAGGTGCCTCGTACGAGTAGGGAATGGCGATCAGCGCCGCCAGGTGAAAGACGATATCCTGACCTTCGATGACCTTGTATACGAAATCGCTGTCTTCGATGGTCCCGCTGACAACCCGCATTTCCTTGCGCGCGTGGTCCTCGATGAATTCGAGATTTCCGATCAGCGATCCGGAGGTGTATCTAAGCATCGCCGTCGTCGTCGCACCGGCGATAACGAGCGCTTCCGTGAGGTGGCTTCCGATGAACCCGCCGGCGCCGGTAACAAGCACTTTCTTGCCGATCCACATGACTAGGGTTCTCCCGTTTGAGTTGCCAGATCTCCCCTAGAGTGACGGATTGTTGGTGATAAAGGCATGGTAGTGAAGCCAGTGCAGCTCCCTCAGAACGAGCGCAAACCCCGCCAGTAAAGTTACGGCGGCAGCGATCATGTTTCCATATCCGTAGAACTCCGGACCAAACGGCAGAAGCGCCGCGGTGAGCGCGGCATTGAGCACGAGAAAGATCGACACGATCTGTAACGCCGGCCGGCGCAGGTCAAGGTGAAGCAAGAACGTAAAACAGAACATCGCGCTCGCGTAGAATGCCATGGAACACAGCGATACGCGCAGTATGCTCATATACGTCGGCCGAAGGCCAAATGCGGTCATGAACGCAAGCGAGAACATGACCATCATCACGGCAACGACAACGAGTGTGGCGAACAAGCCGAACATGCTCGATGTCACATAGGATCCGATATCTTTGACGATCTCATTCAACTCCCGCAGGCTCGCCCGCTGTTGCATTCGCCTACGGTACGCACGGAGCAGAACGGAAAAACGTGTCTCGACATGGACAAAGAAAACGGCAATGACCGGTATCGACGACAGCTGCGCCCAGAACATTGCAGTGTCGTAGCTCGGCATCGTCTGCAGCCCCCCGGCGACGAGAAGAACGCCAGACGGCGCGGAACGCCACATGATGATCTTGTCGATCCACAGCCCAAGGGCGTAAGCGGCGCCGGCAGCCATCAACTCCCAATTTCTTCCGAGCTTCTGCTTCAGTTCAGGGTCAACTACGATCCTCGTGCCAATGCGACGCACCACAGCGGCAAGCAGGATCGCATTCGTGATGGCGAAACTGGCGTTGAAAATCAGCAGAAGTGACGTGACCTGCGGATCTCGCAACGTGCTGCCGAGAACAAGCATCGAAACGGCGCCCGCGCCAAACGCGATCAGAACGGAGTTATGGGCCCGAAATGCCGCGAGAAACGGAATGAGCAACCATGAGCATCCGATCAGGACTGAATTCTGAATACTCGCGATCTTTTCGGCGGCGTCGAGCGTGGTTGCGTAGACGTAGAAGGGCATTACGACCGCGATGCTCAGGAGGCCAAAGATGGCGAGCGAGAGGATAAGACCGCAGAAGACGTATTCAGCACACCCGGCGTGCAACTGCTCGGATACGTACCGGCCAGCTAGAAAAGCCAGCGGGCTCGTGACGATCAGCGCATACATCGAGTTATAGATCACGATCGAGCGAAATACCGTCAGATCGGCACAGTTAGCGTCGCACGTCGCGTTGCCCAGGCAAAAAATTCCGATCACGGTAAAAATCCATGGTCCGGCGACGAGAAGCGCAGCATAGGAATAAGCACCGAACACGCTCGAGAGCGTGCCGCGCCGAGTCATCCCTTCAATTGTGATATTGATGCTGGTCATGGCCATCCACTTCGCCGCAAGTTACGGGCCCCGCGATGAGATTGGCGTAGAGCCCTTCGTAAAGACCGGTAATGCGGTCCTTATGGTAGTACGTCGAGACGCGTCGCCGCATCACTTCAGCCATTTGCGCTCGCATGATGTCGTCGAGCAGGATCGTAGCTAGGGCTTCCGCCATCGCCTTCGGATTGCATGGCTCGACCACGATTCCTCCGCTGCCTTCGACGGGGTCGCCGTCGAAGCCCTCGATAATCTCACGGCAGGAGCCGACGTCGGTCGACACCACCGGCAGGCCGGTCGCTGCGGCTTCCAGCATGACCATGGGTTGAGCTTCGCTGATGCTGGAAAGTGCAAGCACGTCCGACGAGAGCAGGTATTTCATTATGTCGGGTACGCGCCCGAGGAATTCGATCGACGCTTCGGCGCCGAGCTGGCTGACCAGTTGGCGGCAATTCGCGGCATATTCGGGATCTTCATCCTCCGGACCAATGAGGATTGCGGTCACATTTGGTACGAGGTCCCGCAGTAGCGTGACGGCGATGATGAAGGTGCGAATGTCCTTTATCGGTACTATCCGCCCGACCATCAGCACTGTTGGTCGTCGCGGCGCCGAGTCTCGCGGGATCGAGGCGAATTGGGCGGCGTCAATGCCATTGGGGACAATACAAAGCTTGCCGTCAGGGGCGCCGTCCTCACGCTGAAAGGACTGATTGGCGCGGTACTGGGTGGTGATCGCATCGGCAACCGAATAGCCTATGCGAGAAAACGACCGAAATGCCTTGAGCCAGATCGAGCGTAGCTCGGCCTGCGCGCCATCGACGCTAAACCCGCCGGTCCCGGAGTCAAATAGCCAGTCGGCAACGGCAAGTTCGATACGACGCTCATTGGTGTAAATCCCGTGTTCCGTGACCAGCAACGGTGTTTTCGCAGTGATTTTTGCGTAGCTCCCCACCAGGCCCGCAAATCCAGTCGCAACTGAATGAAACACTCGGGCCTGCGGCAGGCGCGTGCTCGTTACCGCCAACAGGCCGCGCACCAGGAAACGCCAGGACCAGAAAAAGTCGAGTAGAGGCCCGTTGGGCAGGAGCCGCTCGTAGGCCTGTTCCATCGCTTGCCAGCCATCCCTGGAATCAAGCAACGCCGCCTGGCCGAATCCGGTGAGACGCAACTGGCTGATCAACTTTTCGAACGTCGAACCATCGCCGCTGGTCAGCGCGTCTTCCAGAAGTCGAAGAACCCGTTTGATGCCGTCCGCGTCGCGGGACGCCGGAATCCTTCCATGAGGGCACCGATCCAGAAGAACGTCGGTCACATCGACAGCATTGGAAGGAAGGACATAGCTTCTGCGCCGCGATTGGCTGGTAACGCCTATGGCAATGACATGAAATCTGAGCTTTGGAGACGCTCGCATCAGCGCGTCGATCCAGGAGCCCACCCCGCCGACAGCGTAGGGATAGCCACCTTCGACGACTAGGCAGACGTCAACATTGGCGGTCATTGTCAATCCACTGCTTCAACATGCCTTGACCAAAACACCTGACGAAAAATCACGATGCCCTCGCTACCATTTTCTGACGAACCTCGCCGAGACGAATGGCGGAGGCGAGATCAGCCGCATCAAGATCAACTGCCTGTACGAGGTCGCCAACGGCGAGTTCGATTTGTACGCGTGCACGCGATCTTTCAAGCAACCCACTCTCGGCATAAGCAAGCCGCGCCTCGGCGAGGTTTCGCCAGTTTGCGCCCAGTGCAGGTCCGTTCGCGGCAGCCGACTGGCAATCCCCAATCCTGCTGCTGTAAGTCGTATGAAGTCTGGCCATTACGGTCGCCGCCAAAACCCGAACCGAAGCGTCGGGGTCCTGAAGCGCACGCTTAAGGACCGGACTGAACTGGGTTTCGTATCTCTGATGGATCACACGCAGCGCCTCGAGCTTCTCGGATTGCGAGCCGTCGACAAGCACATCCATCAGTGGGTGGATACGAGAAGCACCCTCAAGACGGATGCGATGATCGAGCAGGGAAATGTGCAGACGTTCGGCGTTCCCGATCGCGTGGCCGTCGCTCGTCAGGTCATCAACATCGCCAGCGGTGATCCCGAGGTCGACTTGCTCCCTGGTGGGGACTAGAAGAGCCGCCGCGATGAGCGTGCCGAACGGTCCTGCAAGGGCGGACCAGACCACCACCTGCAGAGCCGTAGAGTATCGATCATCGCTCACGGCGGTGCTGAGGCGCCTGATCAGGAAGGTGCCCAATGCTAGACAAGCGGCGAAATGGATGACGGCATAGGTGCCGAGTTCAATGACCCCGCCGAGAAGCGCGAGCGACAACGCCATTTGCCAGACCAGCAATCCGGCAATGGCACCCAGCAGCCAGCCAGTTGTCCCGGAAGGACCATCAACCCGCAAGAACGAGGCGATATTGTCGCGGCCGGCGAGTGATTTGGCGGCATCAAAAGCCGTGGCAGGCTTCATGCTTCGCTCCCCCGCGGCCGATCCGGACAAGCGTGCAAAATCGCCGCAAGGGCGCGGCTCAACTCATCGGCACGCCGACGAAAATGCCCTATGCCCTGTGTCGATCGCAGATCGCAGACGATCGCCGCCAACTGCTCCGCGCCGTGGTCTGCTGGCGGCACGCGAACGACGTAGCGCTCCAAGCTACGTTTGCTGCCTCTAAGGTCGTTGTCCTCCGCTCCATACGCTGCGTTCTCGGCGATCATGGCATCCATGGCGATCGAGGAGAGCGTCTCCCTGGACTTGGTGGCGCAAGCGACATTTTCGTCAACCGCCCAGACGGGCATATAGCCTTCGCGGCCTTTCAGATAGATTGTAAAGGTCGCCGTTCCTGTTCCGACGCGGAACAGCTCACCATAGCTCTTCGCGGCTGTCCGCCGATCGCGCATATCGAGCAAGGAAAGGCTTCGCGACAGCGCCGCTACGCTTTGCATGTCGACAGCAATACGCCGTTCGAGGGCATTGATCTCTGCCGCCGATCGCGCGAGGCCTACGCCGAGATCATCCGCGCGGCGACGGCAGACCGCAAGCTGATTTGTCAGCTCCGCGCTCTGGTGAATATGCAGCTTGCGCAACCCTCCGAGGACAAGGGCGGTGGCAAGCCAGGTAGCGGGCTGAATGGCGGCCATCGCGGCATACTCATAGAAATCCTGCGCGCCTGATGGCGGCGAAAGCCAAAACCAGTATAGCAATGAAGCCATCAGGGCTGCGATCACACCGCCACCGAGCCCATACTGGCAGGACGCCAGAAGTACCGGCACCCAGTAGGGATGCGGCAGACCCAGGACCCGGTCGATACCAACGTCCCCACGTTGCAAAGCCGTGATCACAGCGAACAACACCAAACTTTCCAGTGCAGGCTTCCGCCATTCGATGAATGCCAGTTTCGACACCCTATAATCCGCGTCCTTGCTGCCTTGATTGCCTACAGCGCCCCCATAACCTGGCGGCAATGCTGAGACCGCAGAGTCGTAGCTGATTGAGGTTGTCGACATATTTCAATTCTCGCGAGAAAGGGCTCGCGGCCGCCACGGAACAATTATCTTGGTCCGGCCGCACGCTATTTCAGCCCCAAAGCGTTCTGCGCGAACCAGTCTGATCGTGCCCACGCTCGCTAATTTTAATCCGTTGACTTGCCGGAGCGCTAACGCCGAACTCTGACTTGAGTCAGATCATCGTTGCTTCGCCTGCCGCCGGCAGTCGCAGCGTGAAAATCGGCGCAGCTTTCGCTCAGCGGATCTCCTGTACGATTTGGCCGAGCGATCGCGTCGCAACATAGGGATGATGACCGAGTTCGCGCTCCCGACGGTAGATCTCCGCAATCGCCCTCGTGTCGTCAGGATCCCAATAATCGAGACTCAGAATTGGCAGTGGCGGATTTCTGAGCTTGGCCGGCTTCAGCAGCGCGAGCTGCAGTTCCAGCTGGTCGGCACCAACCCAGTCGAATCGTCCGGTCCGCCTATCTGGCGACGTCATCAGGCTTTCGGCAATAACGGCATCGACCTTCTCGACTATGTTGGGAAGCAAGGCGAAACCGCGATTCATGATGAGCATCATCTTCGGCCAGCGCGTGCGAATGGCACCCACGAGTTCGATCGCGGCTTCCCGCATGCCATGAAAACGAACGGGATCCAGAGCCTCGAGGTAGGGCGGCGTGTCAAGCGTATCGAGCATCAGGCCGCTGAAGCCTCTGGACGCGAAAGACGGGATCTGCCTGTCAAGAACGAGCGACCGCCACGAAGGATGCCTGATGTCGACGCGAAGGGTTCCCGGCCAGTCAGGATTTTCGGGCAGCAGCGCCGCATGATCAAGGAATATCAGGGACGGGTCATCGGCCCTGATCTCGCCTAGACTCAGATAGCTGCAGACCCGCGCGCCCCCGCGGGCGACCAGCTCGATCGAGCCCTGGAAGGCCGGATCCAACACGACGATATCATAGGTGGCGAGGATGGCCTCTTCGGCTGTCACGCCGTAGAACGCGAGCCATCGGATCGACTTCCCGGACGTGCCTATGGCACCTGCCTCGGCTAAGCTGAGCTTTCCGGGCGCAGCAGACAAGAGTCCGACGGTGGCCGCAAGAAAGCCGCGCCGCGTTTGTCCGTTTGCCGTGGACACTGATCGCCCATAAAGGGACCTTCCGGGGATCACGACGTTTGCGCCCTGTTGTCGACCAACCCCCGATACACACGTGCGATCACTGCCGGAAAGTCGATCGGCCGGGGCGGAGATCCAAGCTCTGTTAGCCGGTCGACGCTTCCTATGATCGCGCGCGGTTCATTCCCACGCACCCGCGACCAATCCACTTCGATATCGACCTCCCGTCCCGACTCCTCAATCAGCATCTCGATGAGATCGCGCAGAAGTGGTGCCTGGCCACTGCAGACGTTCACAACACCGCGGGCATCGGGGCATTCCGATAGTTGGCACAGAAGTGTGGCGACTTGCTCGACGTCGATCATATCACGGCGCACGTCGATGTTTCCGACGCGCAACGTCCCCCTCCCTCCGGACATCGATGCGATCTGGCTTACAAAATCACCGATTGCAAGATGCGTCGGCATGTGTGGACCCAACGGGTTGAAGATGCGCGCGACCAGAACGGATGTACCCGTAGCGTCTGCAAAGGCCAGAGCCGCTCGCGTCTGGGCAAGCTTGCTTGCCCCATACACCGATAGCGGTTCGCAGATTGCCGTCTCACAAATCGGCTCGCCGTCCCTGATTGCCGCCCCGTATTCCGCGGCGCTGCCCGCCACCACCAATCGCGGCTGCAGGCCCGTTCGACTGAGGGCACGCAGAAGGCTTTCCATCAGCTCCACATTCGCATGGGTAAGCTCCGCCGGAGTTCCCTGCGACCTGCCGGCGAGGTGAAACACGCAGTCCGGTGCGACGTCTCCAAGAATGCGGTCAAGAGCCCGAGAGTGCCACGATGCCTCGTCCAGCATAATATGCGTTGCATCACTTGCATCGCCGGATACTCTTCTGCCGAGCGTCGCAACAATGACACCCCGCCGCCGAAGCGCCTCGACGAGATGTCGCCCGATGAAGCCTTTCCCGCCAGTTACAACCGCGCTACGCATGGCATAGAAATGCGTCGCGATCCTCCTCAAACATCTTCTGGGCAAGCGCGAAGTCGTCCGGACGTCCGATGTCGAGCCAAACGCAATCGTCCTTGAAGCAGACCACATTTCCCGCGTTGGCTTTGATCTTCAGCAGCAGGTTTGGCATGTCCAGATAGTCGACATCCGAAACATGGGCCCGAACGGCTTCTCGTTGGAGGATATAGACGCCCATACTCACATGATATTTGTTAGACGGCTTTTCCCGATAGGCGCAAAGTCGGTTTCTGGTGTCGAACTCGATTAATCCGAAGTCGATCTTGTTTTCACGCTCATAGATTCCGATCGACGCATCGGCACGCTCAGCAATATGGCTCAGAGCCATACGCCTGAGGTCGATCGTGGTGAGCAGGTCGCCGTTTGTCAGAAAGAATGTTTCGTCCAGAGTATCCAGCATATTGCCGAGCGCGCCGGCGGTGCCGAGCGGCTTGGTCTCGCTGACATAGCAAAGGCGTAGGTTGAGTTCCGAACCGTTGCCGAAATAGGCCTCGATCAGATGTCGAAGATGATTGACCGCCAGGATGACTTCCTGGACACCGGCGGCTTTCATTCTTCGCAGGAGGAGTTCCAGGATCGGCATGTCGCCGAGCGGCATGAGGGGCTTCGGGAACACAGCCGAATAAGGGAACAGCCGTGTTCCCTTGCCTCCCGCCATGATAACGGCTTGCCGTATGATAACCGGCGGCGGCTCACAGACTTCAAGGGCAGCACTCGTCGCAGACCGGTCGCTTGACAAAAAAATCTTATTCATACGTCGACTCCAATCATCACGGCGTCGGTGTCGGTCAAACTCGCGCTGAAATTAAACATTCAGGCGCGAGCGGCGACACTTGCACCAACAAGAGCTTTTACTAGGAGTCACTTCCTGGCTTGGTAATATCCGACAAGCCCCTACGCAAAATATTCTGCCGTTCGTAAAGTCGGCTGTCTGTGAATAGGAGCTTATTTATCCGTTCTGGCGAAAGCCAATGCAAAACTCTGATTTGTATCAGACGCCATCTATTGGATCAGCCATTCGCACGCTTACTGTCGCGCGAAGTGAGCCACGCCGGTGCATTTCATTCTGACCGTGACGGGGACGATGGCGCCGACAGCCAGGACAAATCTTAAATTCCCCGCTCCGTCCGGTTCTGCTGTCTGTCGCCAAATCTCTTCGCCCGCTCGATCGACGGTGATCATGTAGCGGTCGGAAATGGCGCCGGACCAGGTGAACGAACCGTCACCGTAGCCTTGCGCTTCAAAGCTCAAACCGCATTCGTCCTTCACAAGGTGGCGCACGAGCCATCGACTTTCGACGAGAGCAAGGCTACCGGGTACCGCCCGCCCGGATGCAAGCGGCGTGAGAGAAACTACGGCGGGTTCAATCAATTCGTCGAGCGCAACGTATAGCGTCGTCCCATATCGCTTCTGTCCAATGACGCCGGCGCTCGAGAGGACGTCCACTTCACGTCCATCGGCGGCATCAAACCGGACGGTCTGCAGCCCGCCCCGGTTGCTGATCCGCCAGGCCGCGCTGCCAATGCGATCAATCCGTGTGCTTGAGAACCCATCCACGATGGTAGCGTAACGATTTGCTGATACCGGCGTGAGTGCAGCCAGGCGCGCCTCACGTAGCCGATCCTTGATGGATCCAAGTAGAGCTGGATACTCACCGGCGTATGCATGGTAGTTGAGGCTAAATGGCTTGAGACGAAGTGGTGCATTGGTGTTGTTTATGGTTTCCCGCAGTGCCAGGACCCCATTTTCACCGACGGGGCCCATATTCGCGTAAGCGGTGTCATCGCTTATCGGCTGGTTGACCAGGCGATCTGAGCCGGCACTCGCAAGCGGGGAGAGATTTGAAATCGAGGGATACTCGGAATCGAATCTTGAGAGCGGTGCCGGCATGCGGCGACGCAACAGATCTACGTTCGGACTGCCCAGAAGACGTTGTACGATCTGCTGCTTCTGTTTGCCTCTCCTACCCGACTCACCGGATTCCTCGTCCCGCAGCGCAATGGTCGTCGGCAGGTCCTGAAACGGCTCGATCAATTCGCGAAGGAGAACCTCGCCGGCCGTGGCCGGTGTATCCCGGAAACCTTCAATTTTGCTGGATCGAGTCCAACCCTCGTCACCGATCACGCTGAGATAGAGGCGGTTACCCGAAGCGGTGGTGGTATCCGGGATCGGCTGATCGCCGGAACCGAACGCAGCATGGAAGAACACGAAGGGATCGATCAGCCATCTACCTTGATATAGCGGGGGGCGGCCGTGACAGAATTCGTAGTTTAATGCCGCGTAGGCACCCTCTTTTCCGATGGCCACCAGAACTGCGCTCCGCTTACCGTCCAGAGCCGGCGTCTCCACGATCAAGCCTGTTCGTGTGCTTGACCCGCTCGCCTCAATCACCGGATAGTCGGGCAGAACAGGACCAAGCTTGCATTCGAACTCGGTCAGCCTCGGATCTTTTCGCACGATGCGGGTACCTAGCGCCGGGGCGATGTGGTCTCCAGTATGATGCACACCGGCCGCCTTCAACAATCGATTGACCGCCGGGATATTGGCCGCGCTGACAGGAATGCCGATATCACCCAAAATGACGTAGCGCAGTGGCAAGCGCGAGACTTGGCTTGCCCATATGAGATAGGTATTGCTATCCGTCACCGACCCTACAAACCAGGTCAACACGCCGCGGTAACGCGCCATTTTGGCTGGGTCCGGCAGTTTCTTGCGAATGTCATGAAATCGCAGAACATAGCCCAAATGATTGAGTGGAAGTTCGGCGAAACGGTGAATTCGCGTGAGATCGGCATCTCCCTCCTGCGCGCCATCATAAAGCGCCAATATCTCCCGCTTTACCGGGACCGGCTCCTGCGCAAGCCCGACGGCGACATAACCACCCATGGCACCGATGGTCACAAAACCGACAGCAATCAGCCAGGTGCGGAGGCTTGTGGATATACCCATAGCTCGAGCCGAGACCTTCAGCGTTCGCGAAAAGCGCGTTCGAACTGATCTGTGAAAGGCTTTGTCAGATATGACAACGCGGTTCTTGGCGATGTCTCGATGAAAGCTTCAACCGGCATTCCCGGAACTAGCCGATGCTCTGCGAGGCGTGCGAGGTCGCCATTGTCGGGTGTGATGCGAGCAATGTAGTAGAATTGTCCCGACTCCTTTTCCCGGACAGCGTCTGGAGAAAGCCTTGTAACGACGCCCTTGACCTCCGGCGTGGTGCGTTGGTTGAATGCGGTGAAGCGCAATGTGCCTTGCCTACCGATTTTCAGCTGGTCGATTTCGGCGCTCGGGATGCGAACCTCGACCGACAGTGAATCCCTGGTCGGAACGATCAGCATCAACTGTTCCGCCGGATTGACCACGCCACCAATGGTGTGGACGCCGAGTTCGTGAACTGTGCCGTCGATCGGGGCTCTGAGCTCGACCCGCCGCAGTTGGTCTTCAGCGGCAATTTTTCGCTCCTGCAACTCGGCGATGCGGCCCTCGACCTCGCGCAGCTCCTTTTGCGCGTCGGAAAACCGGTTGTCGTCGATGGCAATGATCTGAAGTCGCGTCTCAACGATCTCGCCGCGCAGTTTGGCGATTTGCGCCATCAACGTTCCGACTTCACCCTCTATGCGGGTCTCGTCGCGTTGCAGGCTAAGGACACGTGTCATCGGTAGAAGGTTTCGCTTGAAGAGATCACCGACCCGCGACAACTCCTCGCCTATCAGCGAGCGTTCCCGTGTCTTGGCTGTGTTCTGCTGCATCAGTCCCTTGATTTGCTCCTCGTTCTGCTTGATGCGCTCGCCGAGCTGCGCCTTCTGCCCGTTCGCCGATGCGAGCCGCGCCTGGAACAGGCGTCGCTCACCGCTGGCCACTCGTTCGGCCTCTGGTGCAGACGCAGTGAAGTCGGGCGGGAATTCCAGTTCATGCTGATTGTCGCGCTCGGCGGCTAGACGCGTCTTGCGGCCGCGCAGCTCGGTCAATTGCGATGTGACGATGCCCAATGAGGCGCGCGCTTGTGTGTCGTCCAGTCTGACCAGCAGATCACCGGCCGAAACAGGGCTGCCGTCCTTCACGAGAATCTCTCCAACAACGCCGCCCTGCGGATGCTGAACCTTCTTGCTGCTGCCTTCGACCACGACTATCCCGTTGGCGACCACCGCCCCCGACAAGGTCGCGACGCTCCCCCAGGCGAATACGACAAGCGCGATCACGATGGAAAGGGCCAAGCCGATCATGAGCGGCCTTCGCACCTCGGCGATATCCGCCTTCTTGACCGCGGGCTGAACCGCGCTCGAGGGCTGCAAGGTTTTTTTGAGCGCCACAACCGGAGCAGTCATGTGAAAAATGCTCCTGCTTCATAATTCATGAACTGATGGCGGTCCGAACCGGATGGAGCAGCACCTTCTTCAGTATCTCGTCCCTCGGACCGAACGCGCTCAACCGCCCCGCACTCATCATGGCGACATGGTCGACTGCGTTTAGTGCGCTGGGCCGATGCGCAACGACAAGCACAATGCCACCACGGTTTCGAATCCCCTCGATCGCGACTGACAATGCATGCTCGCCCTCGGCGTCGAGATTCGAGTTCGGTTCGTCGAGAACGACCAGAAATGGATCGCGAAACAGCGCTCGAGCAAGCGCAACACGCTGGCGCTGGCCGGCCGACAATGCCGAACCATCGGGGCCGACATTCGTTTCGTAGCCATCGGGCAAGCGGAGAATCATCTCATGGACGCCTGCGGCTCTGGCTGCGGCGATGATCGCGACGCTATCCTTCTCCTCCTCAAGACGGCAGATGTTTTCTGCGATCGTACCTTCGAACAGCGTCACATCTTGCGGCAGATAGCCAATATGTCGGCCCAGCTCTTCGAGCGACCAACCACCGAGCTCGGCGCCGTCGAGACGGATGGAGCCGCGCTGCAGCGGCCACACGCCGGTAATTGCGCGTGCCAATGACGACTTGCCCGCCGCGCTCGGACCTATTATGGCCAGAGCCTGGCCGCCCAGCATTTCGAAGCTGACGTCGAAGAGGACCAGCCGGTCGACGCCGGGCAGGCAGACTGTCGCGTTCTCCAGCGTCAGCCGCTCTACCGGCGGCGGAAGGGCCAACGGCCGGTGAGCGGCCGGAAGCCCGACGAGTGTCTTCGAAAGCCGATCAAAGCTTTGCCGCGCTCCCAAAAAGCCACGCCAATGCGCGATTGCCTGTTCGACCGGCGCTAAGGCCCGGGAAGAGGTTATCGACGCGGCAATGATGACGCCGCCGGTAAGTTCACCGCGGAGCGCAAGGTATGCACCCAGTCCGAGGATAGCCGATTGCAGTCCCAAACGCAGGAACTTTGACACAGCGGTCAGTTTCGCGATCACGTCGCTAGCCCTGGTCTGCAGCATCAAATAGCTCTCATTGACTTTCTCGAACCGGTCGATGGCGCGTCCGACGAATCCCATGGCCTGTAGTGTTTCAGCATTTCGTACATTTGCGTCAGCGATGGATTTGCGCGCGGCGTCCGCACGCGCACTCGCCTGTACTTCTTCACGCGAAAGCCGTTCGGTCAGGAGTGTGAGCAGGACGAGCAGCAAGATCCCTGAGAGGCACATCACGCCAAGCCACGGGTGCAGCAAGAAAACGAACGCTAGGTAGACGGGCATCCATGGCAGATCGAGGAAGGCAACCGGACCACCGCTGGCTAGAAAGCTACGGATCACGTCAACATCGCGCATCGGCTGTTGCGCCGTCGATCTTGATGCGCCCTTGAGAGGCAAGTTTACGACCGCGGCATGTACCGGGCCCGCGATGCGGCGGTCGAACAGTATAGCCGCACGGCCCGACGCTTGGTTGCGCAGTAGGTCGAAGGCCCCATAGAAGGCATACAGTGCGAACATCAGGACGGACAGCGAAACGAGCGTTGGCACACTGTGGCTCGACAATACGCGGTCATAGATCTGCAGCATGTAGATGGAACCGGTCAACCCCAGCAGATTGATGACTCCGGAGATCACCGAGACAGCGAAGACGGCGCCTCGAAACCCCTGAAACGCGGCTGCGAGATCAGGAGATCGGATCAAGGGATGGTCACCTTGTGAGGGCACCACTTCCTCTTTCTAAGGTCGATAGTCAGACGAAGTGAATATCGGCGGCGGCGCCACTCTTAAGCACCGAAAGCGATACATTGGTCAGCGTGATCGTGTCCGTCGGATCCAGTGTGATGACGACGTTGTTGCCAGATGCCACGACGGAGACCAGGCCTCCCGCTGCGTTCTGGGCCGCCCCATTGACGAGTGCGGCAGCGGTCGTGCCGGGGGCAAACATGGAGGACGAGAGCAGCAGAACATCGTGACTGCTATTGTTCATGTTGGCCGTAAAGTCGGTGATCACATCCTGACCGAAGCCTGCAGCGTAGACACCGTTCGTCGTGGTCGGATTGACGGGCGCGAACAGGAACGTATCGGCGGCGCCGCCGCCGGATAGCCTGTCGTTTCCCGCTCCGCCAATCAGCGTGTCGCCGCCTGCCCCGCCAGACAGAGTGTCGCTCCCGGTACCGCCAATCAGCGTGTCGACGCCTCCCGCGCCAGACAGAGTGTCGCTCCCAGTACCCCCTGTCATGGTGTTCGCCAGGCCATTGCCGTTACCGGTGAAGGTGCCAGTACCAGCGAATGTCAGGTTCTGAACGTTACCGCCTAATGAGTAGCTGGAGAGCGTGGTCAACACCGTTGAGTTCGTGCTGCCAGGCGACTCGTTAACGGTGGTCGAGGCGTTGGTTACAGTGAACGTGTCTGCGCCGCCGCCACCACGAAGCGCGACATTGGAGAAGCCACCGTCACCCAGCGTATCGGCACCTGTTCCGCCGGTGATTGTCTGGCCGGCAGCGGTTGCCGTCGCGGCAAAACTTCCGCTACCGGTGTAGACCAGCCTCTCGACGCCGGCTGGAAGCTGATAGCTTAGAAGTGAGGTCTGCAGGGTGTCGGTACCGTTATTTGCGAGCTCCGTGACGACAGTCCCTGGCTGGGTCACATTGTAAGTATCGTTGCCCGCGCCGCCGAACAGCGATATCCCGCTTTGGCCGTTGTCGTTCAGGATGTCTGCTCCTGCCCCCCCGTCCAGAATCTGATTGGCGGCATTCGCCGTCAGGGTGTCGTTGCCTGCGAGCCCAAAAATGTTGGCGCCCGGCACCGCGCTCGTCAGCACGTCGTTGCCGCTGGTTCCATTAACAATGGCCGCCGCGACAAGCAGTGACGCCGACAGGGTAAGCCCATCACTGAACCGGAAAAGTTCGAAGTTCTTGAATGTGGTGGTCCCGTCCGGCGAGCCTAACCTGGTATCGGCGAGCGTGACGCTGCCGTCCGGATTCGCTGTGGCCGTGTACTGTCTGCGCAGGCCGGTAAGCACCGCGGTGTCCGTGTCGCCGCCGCCATCTAGGACACTGCTGCCCCTAAAGCCACTGAACGTGTTGGCCAGCCCATTGCCGGTAGCGTTGACGCCAGCGGTTCCCGTATAAACAAAATTCTCCACGTTGTTGGGAAGCAGGTAGCTGCCAACGCTGGCGCGGACCGTGTCGGTGCCGGCATTCAGTTGCTCGACAATGATGTCGTTTGCCCTCGTCACGACGTAGGTGTCGTCGCCCACTCCGCCGCTCATGGTGTCGACGAGGCTCGCGGCAGCGGCCGCGCCGGCATCGCGAAGCGTGTCATTGCCCTCGGCGCCGTCCAGGACGGTGTTGCCTCCCGTGCCAGCCGTCAGCGTGTCGTTGCCGGCTAGCCCGAGGATGATCTGGCCAGAGTTGGCGATCGCGGAGCCGGTCAAAGTGTCGTTGCCGGCTGTTCCCGTGATAATGGCAAAAGCGAGCTGGGCTTGAGTCAGCACGAGCCCGTCACCAAACTGGTAGCTCTGAATATTGGTGTTGGTATCCGTGCCGTCGGGCGAACCACCGCGCTGATCGACCACGGTGACGCTACCGTTTGGATTCATCGTAAAACTGTAGTTGCTCACGATGCCGGAATAGACTGCGGTATTCGTGCCGGTGCCGCCATCAAGCGTGTCGTTGCCTGCCCCGCCGGTAAGACTGTCGTTGCCTGCCCCGCCGGTAAGACTGTCGTTGTCAGCTCCACCGTTGATCGTGTCGTTCCCGAGGCCGCCGTTGAGAGCGTCGTTCCCGGCTTCACCGTTGATGATATCGCCGGCCGTGCCACCGAAGACGATATCGGCGCCGCTCGACGTAACCGCATTTGCGCCGTCGGAGATCGCCACATTGTGTTGAAGCGGCACCCCCTGCGGCGAAGTCGACGAGATGGCCAGCGCGCCATCATTGAACAGCAGGGAAAGCTCGGTTCCAAGCAGCGCGGCCGCCGGGGCGCCCTGGATCGAGACGACATTCGCATCGGGCGTCTTGACATGAACGTCGACGACCCCGTCGCCCGTCATCGAGAAGGCAAGGTTCGAACCGTCGCCGGTCACCGATAGCAGGTCGGCGCGCATCGGCAGCCCATTGATATGGGTGACATCGTCCTGCGTTGTGCCGAACGTGACGGCGAAGGTGCCGCCGCCGTACGGCAGGAAGATACTGTCGCTGTCGTAAGCATACCAGGTGCCAGCGTTCTGAATAACCTGGCCGGTGGCGCCGTTGATCACGTTCAATGCCATCCCGCCGAGATCGGGCGCTGTCGGATCTGGCGTGACCGTCGCGGTGATGATGTTGCCGTTGGTGGTCTCGGAGAGCGTCGCCTTCTGCTGCGCGGCGATGCGCGAGGCCAGCGTCTCCATCGTTACGAACTCGTAGCCGGCGTTGGAGGCGTAGGCGATGAAGTCCGTGAACATCTGGGTGGTGTAACCGGAAGCGCCGCCGGTGCCGTCGGTATCCCAATTGGTCACGCCATAGTCGTGCCACGGCCATACGATGATCGGCGCCTGGGAGTTGGCCGAGAGCTGGTTGAACAGCGCCTGCCAGTCGGCCAGCGCCTCGGCGGGCGTCTTGTTCTGAAACTGGATCTCAGTGAAGTCGAACGTGATGTTGGGCGCGATGTAGACCGACCCGGTGTTGGTCGGGTCGATGTAGCCGAAGGCATTGGGATAGCCGGCACCGACCCCGGTCCAGCCGCCGGTGACGTAGCCGGTGAGCCCGCCCGCGGTCTGGTAGTACTGCAAGATCTGCTGGGACGTACTCACGGTCTCGCCGGCGCCGGGCACGGCCCCTCCGGCAATCGCAATGCCGAGCTGCTGCTGCAGGATCGTGTTCGATTGTCCGAATTCGTAGTCGAACGTCCAGTTCGGCGCCGAACCGTTGGCAGGTGGCGTGACGTAGAGCGTGTTGGTGTTCTCGCCCCAGTTCGACACCGGATTGCCGTTGGCGTCGACGGCGGGCGGATTGATCAGGTGGGTATAGGAATGACTGCCGATCTCGCTGCCCATGGCGATAATCGCCTGATAAATGGGAGCGGACACGGCCCAGTTGGTGAAATTCTCGTTGGCCGGATTGGCGTTGTCGCCGACGTTGACGTAGTAGGAGCCGACAAAATTGTACTGCTGCTTCCACTGCTGCAGGATCGGGATCATGGCGTCGTAGATGCCGGCTTGGCCGCCCTCGGGCGAGACATCGGAGGGGAACTGCGACTGATCGAGGTCGGTCCGGGAGGCGACGATGCCGGCCATGCGGGAGGTGTCGAGCGCCAGGCTGGGCGTCGTGCCGAATACCGCGTTCTGGATGGCGTGCTGGAGCAGGTTGCTGTCGCCGAGCAGGCCCGTGGTCGCGAACACGGTGTTGGTGCCGCCGGTGGTCGTCTGAACCACGCCGGCGATCACGTCACCGCCCTGGATGTTGATATCGGCCAGCACGGTCGCCGGCTGCGTGACACCCGAAAATGTCAAGTAGCCGGTGTTGGTGTAGTGGCCTGCCGTCGTCCCCGCGAACTGACCGCTGGCTCCGCCGATGAGTTCGCCGGCCGCATAGCCGGCCACCACCGGGTTGTTATTGGCGAGCGCCTGGGGATCTGCCGTGACCGAGTAGGTCGCCGTACCGAACCCGCCCAGCGTCACATTCAACAGTGCCTGCATGTTGGCGTACGAATTGCCTTGCAGCGGCGCGCCGGCCTCATCATTGGTCAGGAAGTTGCCCGCCGTGATGATCGGCACGTGATAGTCGTAGACCACCTGACTCAAGGCGCTGACGATCGAGGCGACCTGGGTCGATTGGACATTCTCCATACTGGGGAAGATCAGTGCACTGTACTGCGAGAGCTTGGCGACATTGGTGAGGTCGGCCTCGGTCAGGAGATCATAGGAGACGCCGGCGGCTTCGGCCTGATGCTGCGCCGCCATGAACAAATCGGCGTAGGCTGTTTCTCCTGCCGGTCCGCCGCCAAAATACCATTCGGCCGTCGTCGCAGAATAAACGATGCCGACCTTCTTGATCGTGTGGTCCACCGAGACCAGTGTTGATGGATCGGTGATGGTGTATTGCGGACTGTTGCTGAAGTCGGCCGGCAGCGCCGCCGCGCCGTTGTTGATCAAAGCGGCGAAATTGATCGAGGTGGGTGCGGGACCGGCGGGTGGCGTCAGTAACGCCTGCGGGATCGCTACTTCAACACTCTTGCCATCACTGGAGATGCCGAAATTAAGCGGCGCACCGTCGTTGAGTAGGGTCGCGGCACCGGCGGATGTCACCGAGTAAAGATAGGGCTGAAGTACGCTGTTTGCGTCAGGAAGGAACTGCACGTAGTGCTCGGCGCCCACGCTGCCGAACGGCGTATAACCGGTCGCCGTGCTTTGATCGGTGTTGAGATAGATGAAGGTAAAGGCGGCGATCGCCGGGTCCGTCGCGACCGTCGCGTCGATGCCGAGCACATAATTCTTGCCGAGCGTCGCATCGTCAACAAGGGAACCGTAGATCTGGTACTCAGCGACGGTATTTGTTGGCCTCTCGACGGTGCTGCTCGGCTGCCAATCGGTGAATTCCCCATCGAGGGTGATCAGGTTGCCAATTGTGATCGCCATTGTTTTCTTCCTTCAAGCGAACCTGACCCTTGCCATGCGAAATGACGCTTCGGCAGATCAGGTCGTTACAAGAGCTGACGCTGGCAGGAGACTGGTACTCGCGTTTTTGTCGATTGCCTTTTCCTTGCATCTGGTACTGCGGCATGAAGTGGCGCTACGCTCCGTTTTCAGAGGCCTCTTGGTTCCGAACCGGATGATCGCGATGAAAAACCGCTGCGACCGCGTTCCGCCCCGACGAACTTGCTGGACTGTCAATTTTTGCGATCAATACAATGCAAGGTCGTAATTCATGTCCACTCGGAATTCCTGTTGCGTGTCAGACTTCCGCTCTTGCTCCTCGACGGTGACGGCCGAATTGATCGCACGAATGGTGATCGATCGTTTGCTCAGCGGCGACGCCAGATGGAGAGATAGTTCGGGTAAGCCAGCGGCTTCGTCAGGCAAGGACTGACCATCCGAGAGATGGTTTGTGGACATCCTGGTGCAATGCCCGCGCCGGCAGGCACATGATTCATGTCCAAGGCAGCGGTGGTTCACCGCAACTGCGGCGATCTGTTCTCATGTGTCGAGCACATTTGTCGTCGCCATCGACTTCGAGGCCTGGGATTTGCGCAAAGGCCCCATCACTATCGACGGTGACAGCGACCGATCATTTCTCAGCGAACTTGATATCTTGCCCGACCTCATCGCGGCCCGAAATATTTCTACGTTCGAATTTGACCTAGAGGCGATTGGGGAGAATAAATTCGCTGATGTGGCATTCTCCGTACTAAGCGTGGAGGACCGGCTGTCATCCGTCGCAGCGACAGCCGATCTCGGCATCGCGTAACACCTTTTCGGTTCGTCTGTGCAAGGTCGGGCGGCGCGCTCTGCGCTCCGTTAATCGAATGATGCCTCGAGCCTTTCCGCTATCGGGCCCCATTTACCTTTTTCTTCCTCGAAGGTCCGCCAACGCGCCGCGTGTCAAGTCGGCCCGCGGCTTTCTATGCTTATTAAGATGCAAGCCGCGCCTGCAGCAGACCGAGGGGTAAAATGCCGTCCATCCAAACGTACTTGTTTCTGATCGCCGCCATCGTCCTCGAGACGATCGGAACCTCCTCGCTGCAGGCCTCACAGCAGTTCACGCGTCCGCTGCCCACCGCGCTTATGACGGTGAGCTACCTGGCGGCCTTCTATTGCCTATCGCATGCTTTGAAGGTGATCCCCGTTGGCATCGCTTACGCGATCTGGAGCGGCCTCGGGATCGTGCTCATCTCGGCCATAGGCCTCGTGTTCTTCAAGCAGAAGCTGGACATGCCGGCCCTCTTCGGCCTTGCGCTCATCATCGCCGGCGTCGTGGTCGTGAACGTCTTCTCGAAGTCCATGACGCACTAGGCCATGATCGCTTCCGAAGCGTGAATCATCGGCCTCATCTGAAGTCACCCGCTCCGATCGTCATGTCGAAGACGTGCCTTCGGCATGCGCCCCCCAACCAGGCGCGGCGTGAATCGGCAGCGCAAGAAAAAGACCGACGCGGAAGCATCGGTCTCATCAGAACTCTTGCGCAAGAGGCGGAGGGGAAGGTGCCGCTAGCGCAGCACGTAGCCGCGGCCGCGGATGGTATGCACCAGCTTGCGCTCGAACGGATCGTCCATTTTGGCTCTGAGGCGGCGGATGTTGACGTCGACGACGTTGCTGTTGCCGTCGATGCCCATCTCCCACACGCTCTCGGCGATGTACGCGCGCGATAGCACCTCGCCCTGATGAGCGAGCAGGAGTTCGAGAAGCTGCGTCTCCTTGCGCGACAACTCGATCGGTGCTGTGCCGCGGCTCACTTTGTGGCGGCGCTGGTCGATGACCAGGTCGGCGAATTTGAGCATGCCCGGCGTCGTCTCGGTCTTCCGCCGGAGCACGGCTCTCACGCGGGCGAGCAGCTCCGCAAAAGCAAACGGCTTGATGAGGTAATCGTCGGCGCCCAGCGACAGGCCGCGCACGCGGTGCTCGATGCTGTCGCGCGCCGTCAGCATGACGACGGGGATGGCATTAGCCTGCTTGCGGATCTCCTTGAGGATATCCCAGCCGTCCAGCCCCGGAAGCATGACGTCCAGGATGAGCAGGTCGTACTGGCCCGTGAGCGCGAGCTCGAGGCCGTTGGTGCCGTTGAGGCAGGTGTCGACGGCGAACCCTTCGGAGTTCAAGCCGTCCTGTAGCGACTGAGCGGCCTTTGCGTCGTCTTCGATAACCAGGAGGTTCATGGAGCAGTCCCGTCAAGCGTCGGCCGCGCCGCCGTCATCTGATGCGCACGCAAACATAGTCCAAGCAAAAAAGTGCCTCAAATGAAGAAGTTGCAATGACAGAACTGTAGGAAAACTTTGGTGGCACCTTTCCGTGGCCAGTTCTTCCAGCCGCGGCCTTGCTTTTCGGGCCCGGATACGCTTTGCGTGGATTGATCTTTGCCAGGATGGAACTCCCCATGCGTGTGTTGATAACAATCGCTCTGATGTCTTTGGCGTCTCTCGCCGCACGGGCCGAGACTAAGAGCGGCGCCGAAGCGGCCATCGTCGCCATCTATAAGTCGTACCAAAGCGCGCCCGCGAACGGTCCGGACCTCGGAAAGGTCTATAGCGCTAGGTTGCAGGGCTTGATCGATGCCGACGCAAAGGCGACGCCAGAGGGCGAGGTCGGCAAGATCGATTGGGATGTCTTCGTCGACGGACAGGACTGGGAGATCTCCGAGCTCAAGATCGCTTTAGTCGAGGAAAAGGGTGATCGGGCCAAGGTCTCGGCGAGCTTTCTCAACCTGGGCGAGCCCCGAGAGATGCTTTTCGATCTCGTTCGCGAAGGCGGTCAGTGGAAGGTAGACGACGTTCAATCCCTAAAGCCGGGCGGGCGCTGGACCATGTCCAAAATCCTGACCGGGGCTCCCGATGCCTTCCCGGACGAGGCGGACTGAGAGACTGAACTGCGTACAAAAGGTCCGCCCGCGCACAATATTTAAGCGCCTGACTCAGATCAGTTTAGCGCAGCGCCTTCGGCAACGTCGGCGAGCGGTATTTTTGCGGGTTATAACCACAGGTTACCGTCATCTAATATACTTAACCGTGAGCGCGCTACTTAACGCTCCATTTACGTGCATCAGTATACCAATGACTACGGATCAAGCCGACTGATGAAAGAGCGGGCGAATTTCATCGCCCCCCGGAAACAAAGACAGCGGCCTGCGACCCCGTAGAATTCAAGGAGGATTACCGTGTTTTCAGCTCGCAAGGCCGCCGCCGTGGATATTAAGCCGGCGCAAGCCGCATCGCCATCGCAAGCCTTGACTGAGCAGCAACTCGCGGACGCGCTCGAGGCGCTGGTCCGTTCCAAGCTGACGTCCAACGTCGCTCTCGATGGGCGCATCGGCGATGCTCTCGGCCGCATCGTCGGCCTCGTCAAGGAAGCGAACCGCAGAAATCTCCAGGCCGTCGGTGATCTCGGCGCGCAGTCGTGCGAAGCCGCCATCAACCTCGGCTGGCTGTATCACGACTTCCGCGAGGTAGCCCAGTCGACGGTCTCGATTTCGAGCGCCGTCGAAGAGATGGCAGCATCTATCGCCGAGCTGTCGAACTCCTCCGCCTCGAGCGCCAGCCAGTCCGAGAATGCACGCGATACGATGAGAGGCTGCATCAGCGACAGCCGCGCAGCGATCAACGCCATGGGCTCAATTCAGCAGAGCTCGAGCGCCATCGGCGAGCGCGTCTCCGTTCTGCAGGCCGCTGTCGATCAGATCGGCGAGATGGCGAACACCATCGACCGCATCGCCCGCCAGACCAACCTGCTCGCGCTTAACGCGACCATCGAGGCCGCCCGCGCCGGTGAAGCCGGCCGCGGCTTCGCCGTCGTTGCCGCCGAGGTCAAGACACTGTCGGTCGAGACCGGCAAGGCAACCCAGGAAATTCGCGGCCGCGTCGACGCGCTGACCCGCGAGATGAAGGAAATCAACGAAGCCGTCCAGGACAGCCTCAAGTCGGTTGCCTCGGGCAGCGAGGTGGTAACGCAGGTCGGAACCATCATCGAAAGCGTCGGCCACGAGGTCGCCGAAGTGGCGCAGCGCATTCGCGGCCTCTCCGACGTGCTTTCGCAGCAGCGCGCCGCCACGACCGAGATCACACAGAACGTGCTCCGCATCTCCGAGAAGGCCAGCAAGAGCAAGGACGAGGTCGAAGCCATCGGCGGACGTCTCAGCACCTGCGAATCGACCGTCCAGCAGGCCTTCGGTGCCGCCAAGGAAGAGGCCGTCAACAGCCTGGCGCTTACCCGCTTCACGGCCGACGCCGCGGCCTGGAAACATCGCCTCTCGCGCATCCTCCTCGGCACCGACCCGGCAGGCGCCGCTGCGCCGGCATGGGCCGGTCTCCAGGCGGTGGCCGAGGCAGAGCAGCTGGCCAAGGCCAACAGCGCCGTCCGCGGTCTGGTCGCCGACTTCTCGCAGGCCATCACCACGGCCCAGCAGAACGGCACCACCGTCGTCGACGAGGTGCGCAAGCAGAACTGGGGCGGCGCGACGCCGGCCTATATCGCTTGCGAGGAAGCCCTGCGCAAAGCATCGGCCGCAGCGGCCAAGCTCGTCGCATAAGTCAGGCTCTAGCCGGCCGCGATTGCGCCGCGGTACTCGGCCAATGCGCCGGGGACCAGCTCGAGCGCCAGTATGCGCCTCGGATCGACCGGTCCCGGCAGCGTAATGGCGCCGGGAGGAACCGGCGCGAAGCCGAATCGGCCGTAATAGGGCTCGTCGCCAACGAGAACGACGGCGCGCACGCCACCCGCTCGCGCCGCAACGAGCGCTTCGGATACGAGCGCACGGCCAAAACCTTTTCCGGCGACTTGCGGCGCGACCACGAGCGGGCCAAGCAACAGCGCATCCTTGTGGCCGCCGATGCTGATGGCCGTCATGTTCAGTGCTGCGATTAGCTCGCCGCCCAGGAGGGCGACGCGAGAGTAGGGCGAAGCCTTGCCGCCGGCGAGCGCGTTGGCCTCGCGCACGCGGTAGGCCGTGCGCGCGAACCGGCCCGGTCCGAAGACGCGCTCATGCAAGGCGGAGACAAGTGGAATATCGTCCGGCATCAGAGGCCGGTTGACGGTCGGAGACAGCATCGGCAAGGGATCTCGAGCAGGTATGAGACGAGGGTTCAGCGGGCTCGGGTCGAGAGCCGTCGCATTCGTCGGATACACAGAAAAGAATGTACTCTGGCCGGTGTCATGATTGGCCGTTTAGCACGCAGTCGCCCAAGGGTCTAGTTAAGCCCCTGCGACAGATCGAAGGACACCCGGCTACGCTCCCAATGTTGCGGGCTCATGACGGTGCCGGATTTACCCTCGGCCTTCCGCCCGTGCCGGCACTCGGGAGATCCACGTCGCGACGCCCGGAGTGAGAGCGGCGGGCAGAGCCGTGACATGGAACCGGCGCGCCTCTAGGCTATGGTTCGGGCGCAAAGGTGCCTCGGGATGCGCCTGTCGCACGGCGACGATGGCGACGTGCCCCGCGCGGTCGGCTGGGGTGGGGTCGAGGCCGATGAATGAAGGAGCGGTTTCGAGGGTGAGTGTGAGATCAGACCTCAGCATGCGCCGAACGGCATCTTCGACGGTCTCTCCGTCCATCACCTTCGTGGAAGGCAGATCCCAGGCCGCGCCGTCCGCGCCGCGCACGAGCAGCACGTGGTTGCCGCTGTCGAGAAGGATGGCCTTGGCGTCGAGCGACAGCGCGCGTGTTTGGCGCCAGTATCGCTGCAGCGCTTTCTTGACGATCGTTGCGATCATCGCTCCGCCGAGTCCTTCTTTGCGAGCGGCAGCGACGCGCGCTCATTCGACCTACGAGACCGCATGACCGATACCATCACTCTTGCCCACATCTCAGATCTTCATCTCGGCCCCATAGTTGGATTTCATCCGCGCTATTGGAACCTGAAGCGCGGCCTCGGCTATCTCAATTGGCAGCGCCAGCGCCGCAACGTCCATCAGAGATTGCTTGCGGATGCCATTGCCGTCGACGCTGTCGCTCAGAAGCCGGACCATATTGCAGTAACCGGCGATCTCGCCAACATCGGGCTGCCGAGCGAATACGAGGCGGCTCTATCCTGGCTGAAGGCGCTGGGCGATCCCGATTACGTTTCAGTCGTTCCCGGCAACCATGACATCTATACCGCGCGAATGCATGGCGGCTCCTGTCTTGAGACATGGGCGCCTTACATGTGTGGGGACCCCAGTGAGCCGCCGCGGACGGCGAGTTTCCCATATGTCCGGCGCATTGGCCCTCTGGCGCTGATCGGTTTGAATTCGGCCGTGCCGACCCCATCGTTTGTCGCCTCGGGCCGCCTCGGCAAAGCGCAGCTCGATGCCTTGGCGGGCGTGTTGGAAGCACTCGGACGCGAAAACGCGATACGCGTGATCCTGATCCATCATCCACCGCTTCCTGGTCAGTCACCACCGCGCCGCGGCCTGGAAGATGCGTCCGAATTCGCACGCGTCATCGAGGAGCACGGCGCCGAGCTGATTTTGCACGGCCACAACCACCTCGACATGCTCGCCTGGCGCACGCACAAGCAGGGAGATATCGCGGTCGTCGGCGTCGCATCGGGCTCGGCGGCTCGCCTTCACAGGAACGAGCCATTGGCGCGTTACAACCTCCTGCGCATCGGCCGCGACGACGGACGTGTGTCGATTACGTGCACGACAAGAGGTTTTTCCGACGCAGGTGGCGACATCGTGGACCTTGCTCGCCGCGAGCTTTCACCCGTAGTTTGAAGCGCCGAGCGATAGAAACTGCGAGGGCGCGCATCGTGGCTCGGCGCGACGCACGGATACGAGTTCGCTCGTAAATGTCCATTGCGGCTGAACAGTGGGGAATAGCGCGTGGGATTACTCCAACGCAGCGTGAAGCTAAACCTGGCGCTCCAGGGTGGCGGCGCCCATGGTGCTTTCACGTGGGGCGTCCTCGATCGGCTGCTCGAGGAAGAGGACATCACGATCGGCTGGGTTTCTGGCTCGAGCGCAGGCGCGGTGAACGCGGCCGCGCTTGCAGCGGGCCTTGCCGAAGGGAGCAGGGAAGCGGCGCGCGCTAAGCTTCGGCAAGTTTGGGAAGCCGTGCACAAGGCCGGCGTGCCCGATCTCCTTCGCCTCAATCCGCTGCTTTACGGCTTGGCTCAATCGGGGCCCATGGCGCAGATGGCCAGCCTCTGGTCGCCATATGATTTCAATCCGCTCGGTTTCGATCCGCTGAGAACACTGCTGGGCTCGACGATTGATTTTGCCAAGATCCGCGCCGAGGCTCCAATCGAGCTCCTGATCGCGGCCACCGAGGTCGCGACGGGGCGCGCTCGGCTGTTCCGCAAGCAGGAACTCACCGTTGAGTCCGTGCTCGCCTCCGCCTGTCTTCCGACGCTGCACCGAACGGTCGAGATCGATGGCGTCGGTTATTGGGACGGTGGCTTCTCGGCCAACCCGGATCTCGTGACGCTCGCTTCCGAGAGTCCGGTCCAGGATACGCTCCTGGTGCAGATAACCCCGCTCGTAAAGCAGGGCTTGCCTACGGGCGCGCGCGAGATCGCCGGCGTCGTGAACCGCCTGACGTTCAACGCGCCGTTGCTGCGTGACATCGAGATGATCGAGATGGCGCGAGAAGCTTCGCGCGGCCGTCTGCGCTCACGCCCCGGGCGCCTCGGCGCGCTGGTCTCACACCGCTTTCATCTCGTCGAGGCCGGACGCTACACGGCATCGCTCTCGGACGAGAGCAAGATGAAGCCTGATCTCGGCCTTCTGACCTATCTGCACGGCGCCGGCCGTACGCAGATGCACAAGTGGCTCGGTCAGAACCGCGCCGCCATAGGCAAGCAAGCGAGCGTCGATCTCAAGGCGCGCTTTCTCTCGGTGTCTCCGCTCACGCCGGACGACGAGACCGGAGAGGAACCGGCCGACGCGCAAGCTCATGCTGGAAGCGGCCGCGACGGCAAGCTTGCGGCCCCGACGAGTTGATCTAGCTCGAGACGGATGACGTCGCGGTTATTACGGCGACACGAGGCGTGCGTAGCCCTCGTCGCTCGTCGCCTGCAACAGCGCCTGGTAAGTCGCATAGGCTGAGCTCTTCGGCGTCACCTCGCCGAGCGTGGCGGATTTGAAGTCAGCCTGCTTGACATAAACGATAGGCGCCGAGACGGGCACGAACATGGCCCGCTGCTTGTTGAGTGTCGTGACGAGGCCTCGCATTTCGCCCTCTTGGTCGATCTGCGAGACGAGCACCATGCGCATGGCGCCCTTCGTCAGCGAAACGAGGTGAATGAACATCGACGAGGCGGGGATATAGAGGCGTCCGCGATGCGAGAAGGGTGCATCCGGCCGATCGCGCTCCTCGAAAAGGAGGCTCGGCCATTCGGGATCCCAAACGATGTCGGTGCGATAAGCGACGATGGTCTCGGGCTTAGCGAAGGCCGGGCGTATGGTGAGATAGCTGCCGATGTAGTGATCCACTGCGGCGCGCGTATAGGCGCCCATGTAGGTCGGTGCAACGACTCCGCCGTCGCCCTTGAGCTCCATGGGCTGAACGGTCGACATGGAGCCGAACCAGGATTCCTTGAGACGCTGGTAGTCGAGCCCAAGCACCATGGCCACGTCGAACAGAGTCTGTTCGCGCACCGGCTTGCCCTGCAAGAGGTTCTGGATCGTCTTCTCGTGGCAGTCGGCCGCGTCCGCGAGCTCGGCCTGCGTGAGCTTCTTCTCCACCATTGCCGTGCGCATGAGCTGAATGGCGGCAGCTCGTTCTCGCTGGGCGTAGTGTCGTGTCATTGCGGGCGCGCTCGGATTTGGGCCAGAAGGTACTTTCTGCAACATATCGCTTTTTACCGGTTGTCTGAACAGCGTGATCGTTAGAGGCCCGGAAAAGCTGTGTCTGTCACCCAGGGAACAAGAAAAAGGCGGTAGAGCCTGGGCTCCACCGCCTTCAATACAACCGGACGAGTGTGTCGGGTTTTAGCCGCGACCGACGACCGAGACCGAGACGCGGGCGAGGCCCTGACCGTGCATGCCGAGCACGCCGGCGGCGGCCTTCGACAGGTCGATGATGCGGCCCTTGATGAATGGACCGCGGTCGTTGATGGTCACGGTGACCGTGCGGCCGTTAGACTGGTTGGTCACGAGAACGCGCGTGCCGAACGGCAGCGTGCGGTGGGCGGCCGTCATGGCGTTCGGGTTGAAGCGCGCGCCCGAAGCCGTCATCTGGCCCTGCCAATAGTAGGAAGCGATGCCGCTCGAACCGCCGCCGTAAGAGCCCGAGCTCGCAACCGAGCCGCTCTTGTGGGCCTTGGCGACCTTGCCCGAAGACGACTTCGAGTAGGAAGCGACGCGCTTCGAGGACTTCGAGGAAGCAACCTTGTGGCTCTTACCGCCCTGATATGCCTTGGCGACCTTTGCCTTCTTGGCCGAGGAGCCGCCGCAAGCAAGCTCTCCACCCATGCACTGCCATGCTGCGTTAGCGGGGCGGGCATCAAACAGGCCCAGCGTCAGCACCGAAAGGGCAGCAAATACAACAAACCGCATGATCTTTCTCCTTATCGGCGACAGCAGTGCAAAGCTCGGCAGAAACTTCCGGACAATCGTCTCGGTGGACCGACATCATTGGCCGAACAGGGAAATTCCCCTCGTCGGTGTGGCCAACCGCCGAATTGGGCGGGTTCCTCTAGGAAACTGACGGATCTCGTCTCGTGCGAAGAAAGAGCTTTAGCTAAACCCCAGAACTCGTCCTGCCATCGATAAGTTGCGAGGACCACCATGGGCACCCCGTTCTGGTGCGCGGAGCGAAACAGCTAGGTAGAGGGGGGTCAACCCTCGAAACTGAACGTTATTCAGTTAAGAATTGCGTGACGTTGATTTTATGAAATTTTTTTCGATGCCACGCACAAAGTGCGACGGCCTGTCGCATGAGTCGTGAACTGAACAACTTTGTGCAAGTGGCAGGAAATAAGGCGGAAAAGTGTTCCACCGCCGGTTCGATTTGCTCATCGCCCGGCGCACACGGCTGCAATAGTTCTGACGTTAAATTGCTTCCCGCGTGCTGGCCTGATCGTTAAAGACAGGCGCCTCCAGTGGTTGGGAAATTGAGGATGCGCGATCAGCAATTCGAGGACGACGCGCGCCGGCCCAGCTTTAGCGAAGCAAGCCGCGTCTGGCTCCAGATAGGCATGCTGTCGTTCGGCGGACCCGCGGCCCAGATCGCTCTGATGCACCGGGTGCTCGTCGACGAGAAACGTTGGATCGACGAGCAGCGCTATCTGTCCGCGCTTAACTTCTGCATGCTACTGCCGGGCCCCGAGGCTACGCAGCTCGCAACTTATGTCGGTTGGCGCCTGCACGGTGTCAGAGGTGGTCTCGTCGCCGGTCTCCTGTTCGTCTTACCCGGCGCCATCCTGATCTTGGCTCTGGCTCTCGCCTACGCAGCATTCGGCAAGCTACCGCTCGCCGAGGTGCTGTTCACGGGCATCAAGGCGGCCGTGCTCGCAATCGTTTTCGAGGCCCTGCTGCGCGTTGCGCGCCGATCGCTGAAAGGGCGCTTCGAATGGGCGATAGCGGCAGCCGCCTTTATCGCCATCTACGCTTTCGCCGTACCCTTTCCGCTGATCGTTCTGGCTGCCGCGCTGATCGGATGGGTGCGAGGCATTGGCGCGAGGCCCGTCACGGCAGCAGCTCCAGTTCCTGTGCCCCTGATGGCCACGGTCAAAACCGTCGTCACGTGGCTTGCGATCTGGCTCCTACCGCTTGTGCTCGTCGCGCTAATCTTCGGGCGCGGCCATGTGCTGACCGAGCTCGCGCTGTTCTTCTCCAAGCTCGCGGTGGTGACGTTCGGAGGTGCCTACGCGGTCTTGTCGTACATGGCGCAGCAAGTCGTCGACGGGTACGGCTGGCTGTCGCCGGGCGAGATGCTGGACGCGCTGGGCCTTGCCGAGACGACGCCCGGTCCTCTCATCCTGGTGACTGAGTTCGTGGGAGCGCTTGCCGCCTGGCACCATGGCGGCGGGCCGCCGGTGCTCATGGCCGCGCTCGGGGCCGCCGTCACGCTATGGGCGACGTTCGTGCCTTGCTTCCTCTGGATCTTCGCCGCGGCGCCTTACATCGAGCGGCTCAACGCAGAGCCGCGGCTTAGGTCAGCGCTCGCCGCGGTCACCGCCGCCGTCGTCGGCGTGATATTAAACCTGTCCGTCTGGTTTGCGATGCACGTGCTGTTCGCGAAGGTGGACCTCATGAGCGCGGGACCCTTGCGCGTAAACGTTCCAGATCTCGCGTCGCTCGACGTCGAGTCTTTCACTCTGGCAGCGTTCGCATTCCTGCTGATCTTCGCCTTCAGGCGCGGCATCCTCTCGACCTTGGCTACGTGCGCTTTCGCAGCGCTCGTTTGGGCCGGGGTCAGTGGTGAGGCGCCGCTGCTCTAGGGCCGCCGAGAGGCTAGAGCCAGCCTTTCCTGCGGAAATAGAAGAACGGAATGATCGCCGAAAGTACCATCAGTCCGAGCGCCATCGGATAGCCGTCGATCCAGTCGAGCTCGGGCATATGCTTGAAGTTCATGCCATAGACGGAGGCGACGAGTGTCGGCGGCATCAGCATCACGGCCATGACCGAGAACAGCTTGATGATCTGGTTCTGCTCGTTCGAGATCAGGCCTAGGTTGGCATTGAGCAAGAAGCTGATGCGGTCGGAGAGGAAGCGCATGTGCTCGGTGAGTGAGGCGATGTCCTTTTCTGCGGCATCGATGCGCTGAAGCACCTTGGGATCGCAGTTGCGGTCGAACGCGGCATTCTTGAAAAAGTGCAGCACGCGGTCGAGCGAAGTGGCGGCCTCTCGAGTGCGCGAGACGATGTCGCCCTCGGCGCCTGTTTCCTTGAGCAGCACGTCGAGCCGGTTGGCGCCTTTGCGTCTCCGTCCGTCGATATCGAAGATGGCGGCCGCGATCTTATCGACCTTGTCCTGCAGATACTCGATCAGGTCCGCCTTGCGCTCGATGAGCGTCTCGATGAGGCCGATCATGATGGCGGCGCCAGTGGCGCATGAAGCGTCCCCCCGCTCGATGCGCTGCAGCACCATCGGGAACGCCTTGGGGTCGGCATAGCGGACCGTCACGAGCGAGTTGCCGGTGAGAATGAACGTGACCGTCGAAGAGGTCGCCTTGCCGTTCTCGAGGTTATGCAGCACGAAGCAGGTCATGTAGCTCGCGCCATTCTCCTGATAGAAGCGGCTCGAAGCCTCGATCTCGCGCATCTCGGCCCGCGTCGGCACTGAGATCTTGAGCAGGTTCTCGACCTGATTGTCCTCCTCCTTGGTCGGGTTGAGGAGGTCGAACCAGACCGTGTCCTTGGTGATGGGAGCCGTGTCGTTGTGTTTGAGCAGGCTATGGCCTGTCGTATCGTAAATGGTGAGCATCGGCTTTCCCCTCGGGGCCCTTGTTCTCTATCCGCCCGTCCCCACGTATTTCGCACACCCCGAAGCGGCGCGCACGTGGCCACCCCATCCTGTGATAGTCTTTCGGCTGATGGGTGTTCCGGGAGAGACAGCGAAACCGTGCGCCCGCCGATTACGTAGCTCGTTTGACCCTCGCAGGGGACGCGGAGGATCGCTCGACGAGAGCCCACACCATCGTGAACAGGATCCAAACGATGACCCGCAAATTCACATTTCAGACCCTTGGCATCTGCCTCCTTGCAACTCCGCTCGTACTGGTCGCGGGCGGACCGTCCGCAGAGGGGGCAATCAAGTGCCGGAACGGCTATCAGATCGTGAACGGATCGGAGATCGCGACGCCCTATTGCCAGGACAATCTCGTGGCCCAGGTCGCCCGCCAGTACGGCTTCAAGGCGTCCGAGGCCGAAGTCCGCAATAACCCGAACTACAAGCGCGAGCTCTGTCGGTTCGTCGGCCGCGACAACCGTCTCACCACCGCCTGCGTGAACGAGAACACCGGTCGCCGCGCGTTCTAACGCCCACAAAGGAAAAGGCGCCGGAGCAGTGCTCCGGCGCCCTTGTTCTATTACGTCGCTGGCTAAATCTCAGCCGGCGCCGTTCGTCTGCGTAACCGGGAACGAGTTGACGTCCAGGTTCGGCTGAAGCTCGTTGGCGTCCTTCGCCCGGCGCACGCGTCCATCGAACTGCGCGCCTTCCGAGATGGAGAGCGTCTGATGGAAGATGTCGCCTTCCACTTCCGCCGTGGGATGCAGGACCACGGCCTGTGCCTTGATGGCGCCGCGGACACCGCCGCGAACTTCGATCTGCTCGGCGCAGACTGTGCCAATCACCGAGCCCTCTTCGCCGATCACGACCTGTTTGCCGTTGATGTCGCCGCGAACGTCGCCGTCGATCTGCAGCTTGTTCTGCGAAATGATGGTGATCTTCTCACCGAGGATGGTGAGATCCGTGCCGATGAGCGACTGTCCCATGACCGACGCTGCGCCAAATGGCGACGCCCGGCCACCGCCCGGCGCAGGCCCCGAAGGCACTCCCGGCGGCGAAGAATTGGTCGTCAGTGCCGGCCCCGAGGCCGGACGTGGCAGGCCGTTGCCTTCCGAATTGCGACTAAACACGATGTCCTCCCCAAAGCCCATGGCTGATCCGATCCAGTGTGGTTAGACCAAAACATGGGGGAATGGAGGAATTTTGTCGAAACCCGCAAAACATTTTTGGCCCCGGCCGAGAGGGGTAGCCGTGTCCATGTTCTTGGTTAGCGCGGAACGAAAAGGTCCACGAACGGAGCGCGCACCCATGTCCCCCGCGGCCCTTTACGGACCGACGCGAAGGGCGCATCGACGGCCACTCGGCGACGGCGCGTCTCAACGCGCGTGAACGGTGCTTCGACGTAAGTATCGTCGTAATAATCGCGATGACGCCTGCGCCAATAGCCATCGCGGACGAGCTGAACGGCGCTCTCTGCGCTTGCTCCGCGCGTCGCCGAAAGCGGGCCGGCCTCGGCTGGCAGGGATATAGAGACAGCACCGGCCCCGAGGACCAGGGCGGCGAGCGCGAACGAGAGTGGTAAACGCATGAAGGGCTCCGTCGTCGTCTGCATCGGCTTCCGAGCTTGTTATATCATTTCCGTCATATCAAGGGGTTTGGCCCCTGAGCTTATATCTCGTGGCAGAATTTAGGCGCCGCACTGAAACGGCTGCTTGCCGCTAAAGTTGCAATGCGCGGCCGACGCCTCGGATTAGCTGGACTTGATACTCAGGGTAGGGTCCGAGTGGCGCGCATCGGAATAGGGAGCGAACCCGCATGGACGTCCTAGCTTGGCTCTGGTGGCTCGTCGCCTCCGGCCTGTCCGTCGTGTGGTCGGTGTTCTGGTTCCTGATCAGCGGATGGGTATCGACGCTGCTGCAGATCGCCCTGCTGGTCTCCGCCGTCTACTATCTAAAGTACGGCTGGCGGCGCGCCCCCGCCGAGATCTGGAAGCATACGAGCGCGTTTGGGCGCTTCTTCCTCAACTGGATTAGGGCCCGCGAGCCTGCCGCGGCGCCCGGCGTCGAGGTCCGCGAGACGGTGCGGATCGTGCGCGCCAAGGAATTCGGCGACATCAATATTTCGACGGCGCTGACGCTGCTGATGCTGCTCGGGCTCTGGTCGCTAGTGGGCCTGGCCTGAGTTCTCAGCAGAGTCGTCTTTCGCCAGGGTCTCCACCATGGCCGCCATGTTGGGAACGAGCGTCACCCGGTACGTGGCGTTGTCGCAGCGAAGGATCCAGCGGGAGTCGTCCAAGGGCGTCTCGCCGGCGCGCTCGGCGCTTTGCGGATTAACGCACTTATAACCCTGTTTGCGGATTTGCACGGCGATGATCTCTTTCGGGACCTCCGCGGCCCCGGCCTGAGTGGAGAAGGCGGTGAGATCGAGAGAGGCGAGGGCCACGCCGAAGCCGGCGCCCAACATCAGAATGCTCTTCATGGTCATTTGAACCTCCTCGCGAGTGGCCGACCGAAAGGAAGGCATGAACAAGGATAGCTCAAAGTCGTCGAAGTTTCTCTGGTGCCGCCGGAACACGGTTAGCTTTCGCATACCATTAATGCGGGTCTTTGACGGGCACGCTTAGCAGCGGATCAGGATTGCTTACGGAATGGTATCCCTCCCGAGAGTCGCTACAACATCTGGGCATTTGTAGCTGCCGGCGTTCGACGGTACTGCAGCGCGGATCCCGCCGAAGCGATGGCGCCATTGATCGCGCTCAAAGCAAGATCCAACTACGAATGCTCTGCTTTACTCATGCCAGCGAAAGGAGGCTCACATGGCCCCTAGGAGAACTTGGATTCTGGTCGCAGATGCCGGTCGCGCTCGCATCCTCGAGAGGCAAGGAGGGGGCGACCGCAAAGAGCTCAAGACCATCGAGGGCGCGACCTTCTCGCACGAGCTGCCGAAGACGAGCGATGTCGTGCGCGATCGCTTGCCGCGCACATTCGAATCCGTCGGCGCGACGCGGCACGCCATCGGCCCCGACGTCGATCCCCACCGCAAGGAGAAGCGCAACTTCGCGAACGAGCTTGCCGACTGGCTCGATGCGGAGCTGGCGAAAAAGTCTTTCGATCGCCTCGTGGTGGTCGCGCCAGCCCAAATGATGGGTGATCTGCGCTCTGCGTTCACGCCCGCTGTTCTGGAAAGAGCATCGACGGACGCGATCTTGGATCTCACCAAGGTTCCGGATGCGGAGATAGCGTCGCATCTCGACGACTTCCTCCTCTAGGCAGGAAGAAGCGGTCTTAGGTACGCAAGGTCAGATCATTATCGGGAGGGGGCTTAGATGAAGTTTGCACGGGCCGTCGCGGCTATAGGCGCTTGCTTGACTATGACCGTCGTCGCGGCGGCGGAGGAAACCGGCGACAAGCAGGCCGGACGCACCTATGCGCAAGCGCACTGCGGGGAATGCCACGGCGTCGAAAGTGCGGACGAGATCTCGCCGAACCTCAATGCGCCGAACTTCGTCGCTGTGGCGAACACTCCGGGCATGACCTCGCGGGCGCTTGCAGTCTGGCTGCAGACTTCGCATCCGAGCATGCCGAACTTCATGATCCCGGCAGAGCAGAAGGACGACGTCATCGCCTACATCATGAGCCTGCGCAGTCCGTCCGCGCCGTAACGGAGCCCCGAAAGTCCCGACCTCGTTAGAGGGCTTGGAGGTAGGCGACCAGCGCCGCGCGCTCGGCAGGCGTCAGTTCGAAGCGCTTGAGCTGCGAAGACTTCTTGACCACGGCATCGAGCAGCGCCTGCCGCTCCGGCGCGACCTTCTGATCCTCACGTTCCCGCCCGCCGCCTGCTTCGTAGAAGCGGATCAGCCCATCCAGCGACGGGAAAATGCCGTTGTGCATGTAGGGGCCGGTTCTCGCCACATGCCGCAGCGATGGCGTCAGAAAACGTCCCGCGTCCTGCGTGATGCCCGTGACGCCATGGCGCCCGAGATCCTCGAGCGTTCGATTGAAGAAGCTGAGCCCCAGATTGTGGAAGCGGCTGTCGCTGAGCGTGGGGCCGTTATGGCAATTGGCGCATCCGGCCTTGGTACGGAACAGATGCAGGCCCCAGACCTCCGTGTCCGTCAGGGCCTTCGAGTTGCCCCCAAGGTAGCTGTCGAAGCGCGTTGGCCGTTCCAGCGTCCGCTGGAATGCACCGAGCGCGGCGGTGATGTCGTCGAGGCTTATGCTTACGCGCCCAGTCACGCCCGCGAATGTCGAACGATAGCGGTCGGTGGCGTTGACGCGCTCGAGGATGCCAGTGACGTCCCCGTTCGCCATCTCGCTCCCGTCCATGAGCGGCCCAAGAGCCTGCTCTTCGAGGCTCGCGCTGCGGCCGTCCCAGAACAGAAGCGACTTGTAGCCGGCGGTGAAAAGGCTCGGCGCGTTGCGCCGGCCCTTGGCGCGTCCGTGCCCGAACGAGGTCGGGAGCGCGTCACCCCAGCCGAGCCGGCGGTTGTGGCAGCTTTGGCAGGAGACGTGCCCCGACGCCGAGAGCACGGGATCCTCGAAAAGCTGGGAGCCTAGTCGCGCGAGTTCAAGATCCTTGCCTTCGGGCGCGACGTGAAGCTTGAGCGGCTGCATTTCGGCGAACCCTGCGCCGGGCAGCAGCCGCGGCCGAGGCCAGGTCGATGGCGCGCCGGAGTAGGCGAGGCGCAGCGACGCGAGATCCGCCGTGCTTGGTAGCGCGGGAAAACGAGAGTCGAGCGGGGCCACTGAGGGCGGCCACGGCGCAAAGGTCGAGATGAAGCAGGAAACGGCGAGGACAAGTGCCCCCGCCGTCCAATTGGATCTCAGTATCCGAAGCGCAAGCGCGCCGAGGTAGTCTGGCATTAGAAGCGTACGATTGATCCGAGCCAAACGCTGCGGCCAAGCATCCAAGGGTTTCTATCGGACGTCACCGCATTGCCGGCATTGTTCAGAATATTGTTGACCTGAAACTCGATGGCCGCGTTCTCGGTCACGTTGACTTGCCCCGAAAGATCGAGCCTCAGCGTCGAGGCGAAGGTCCTGTCGCCCCAGACGTCATGCGGTTTTCCATTGAAGGTCTGGTTGAGGCCGGTATCGTAGACGCCCTCGTAGCCGAAATTGTAACCGGCACTGAGATCGACGATCAGCACGTTCTCGAACCAGTTGGTCGACAGGGTTGCGCCGACGCGGATCGGAATATCGAGATTGCCGGTCACTTCGTTGAAGCTGAGGGGCGTGTATGATTTGTCCTTATACAGGATGTAGACGTCGCCGTCGTAATCGTCGTGATAGGTGTTGCGCGACGTCGATTGTTCCGACCAGGTCACCTGTCCCGTGACTGCTGCGGCGCTCAAGAATGGGGTGTTGAGACGGTCCCAGTATTTCGTGTATTCGGCCGTGGCCGAACGGTAGAAGCTCTCGCCGTCGTTGTTAAGCTCAAGGCAGTTCGTCACGCCCGGGCAAGGGTTCGACGAGAAGCGGTCCTCACCGTAACGCTCGAGATACTTTAGCCGGATCTTGCCACCCAACGCGGGATCAGTGATGCGAACCGCTGCCGTATACTCATCCGTGAAGGGTGTTTCCACATCAGAGCCCTTATAGCCGTAGTAGGCATCGCTTTGCGACGTCGTCCAGGGCTTCAGAGTTCCATCCGTATTGACGCTCCGGGTGTAGGCTGGCACGCCCCGAGGCTGCTGATCGCGCAGCGCATAGTAAAGAGACTCGCCCTCATAGTAGCGATTGTATCCGCCAGTTACGCTGAGCCCGCTGAAGGGAGTGACCGTACCGGCAAGTCGCGGCGCAATGTTCAAATTCTCCAGATAATCCTCGTAGTCGACACGTACGCCGGCGCGAACATTGAACCAGCCCAGCGTCTGATCGAGCTCTGCAAATCCATGCAGCGCATTGACCGTCTCTTTCACATCGAATGCCCGGAATATATTGCGGCTACTGGCAAACTGCTCTGCGTTACACGCATTGTCGCCGGGAGGGCAGATGATCGTCTTTCCAGCTGCTGCTGTCGTGGACACGGCGTAGAGCGTGTAATCCTCAAGTCGCGCGCGATGTCCTTCGATGGACTTGACCTCGCCGCCGACATTGAAGCGGCCGAGCAGGACGTTGCCCGTGAGCTTTGCCTTAACGCCGAGATCTTCCTGCCCCTGAAGCATGTCCGCGTAACCACCTTCGCGGCATATCGTATTCGATGAGCTCCCCGCATTCGGCAGCGTGTCGATAGGCACCGGACGGCACCAGTCGTCGAGGACATTGGAGTCGAACGTTTCCGTCCAAACTCCGGTTGCGGCGTTCCTAGTGCGGCGATTGCCGACCCAGTTCCACACCGTATCACCATCCGACACGTTCTTCGTGTCGCTGGAATTATAGTAGACGCGGCTCTCGAGCGTCACACCATCAAGGCCGATGTCGTCGACCTTTACACTCGGGAGGTCGCCCAGATACTCCAGCTGCGTTGATGAAGACTCGCCGTCAACCGCTATGCCGAGGTCGCGATAGGCATAGCTTTCCCAATATTGATTGTAGTCTGTATGCGAGCTGTCGAGAGTAAACTTGCCAATGGCTGTCCTGAGCGTGGCTGCACCACGGAAGAAATTGTTCTCGGAATCTTCGGTAACGAAGCCATCGAATAACGTGTAGTCCTTTTGCTTCCTCGTTTCCGCGGTCTTGTGGCTTGCCTGAGCGATAAACGAGAAGTCCGAGGTGATCGGAGCGCCGAGAGAAACCGCAAGATTGTCTTTCGAAAAGGTCGGGTGCTCGCGGTCGAGCGGATTCTTCCCGCTCGGAGTGCCCAGGATGTAGCTCACCATTTCATCGGTCTGGCGGTTGTAGTTGACGGTCGCGCGGTAACGGTCTGTCGGCGGCTTCGCGAGGTCGTACATGACTACCCCGCCCATGAATTCGCCATACTCTGCCGAGGCGTTGCTGTCGATGACAGTGGCTCGGGATAGAAATTCCGATGGCACGTAGATCTGTTGCGGATGAAGGCCAAAGATGACGTCAGCGTTCGGCGTCAATGTATCGTCGGTGAGGGGGTCTCTGTTTCGTTCAATAGGTCCCGTGATGTTTTTGATCGAGACCCCATTCAGAACGAAGTTGTTCTCGTAGGTGCGCCCACCATTGATGGACAGCAACAGGGGACGTGTATCTATGGTCGATTGCCCGCTTACGCCCGCATCAGTCGACGTGTCGTTCTGATACTGCACGTTCGGCAGGTTGCGCAGGAACGTGTTGGCGTCTCCGCTGCCGTCCGTCCGCATATTGACGGCTTTCGAATCAAAAACCGTCGTGCCGGTATCGGAGATTGCGGGGCCTCCGAGCACGACGCCGTCCATGGGAATGGAGTCGCCTTCGACGGCGCCACCGTCAGGTGAGGACGCTCCGGACACACCCTCGGACGGGTTTCCGCCGCCCTTCGAGGGCTCGACCTTTTTCTTCTTGCCCTTCTTCTTCTCAGCCGGTGCGGTAACGAGCACGCTCGGCAGTGCGGTGCCTTCGCCAGGCGCGGCCTGAGGTTCGCTGATGGGTTGGCTTGTTTCTATTTCGGGCGAAGCAGGCGGAGCTTCCTGAGCCCCGGCTATGGTCGCTGCCGACAAAACGGCGCAGACGAACACCCCCGCAGGCAAGCCTGCGGAAACAAACCTCTTCATCGAATCCCCCAGTACGCTTGAACTCGTCGGCTGGCCCGGACTCGACTGCGAACGCAAACTATCCAGTGCTGACTAACGCGGCAGCTTCAGACCTCCCCGCTGCCGCCGCGAAGCTACAAAATGTGTATAAAAAGAGTCAACATATAATCTCTGAGCCCGCCTGATCCCAGTCAGGCGTCCGCAGTGGTCGGATGATCCGCTATAGTTGACATGAGCAAACCCCGTGCCCGAACCCGAGCAATCGCGGGAATGCAGGAGTGGTACTCAGGAAACAGACAAGCGCCGGCGCGTGATGCTAGAGCGCCCAGTCGCACGCTTCGGGCTCGGCTTTGCGTGCATTTCCGTGGGGGGCTGCGCTGGCACGCCGCAGCCAGAATTGCCGCCAAGGCGACATCATTCGCGACTAGGAATATGGCCCAACAGACGTCTTTGGGGACACAATCAATGTTGTTTAGACCCGTTCTGGCTTTCATGGCCATTGCGCTGCCGCTCTTGTTGGGTGGCACGGCCTTCGCCACGGAGGCTGAGATCAAGAAGGAGCAGCTGCGCACGGGCAGCATTCTCACGACCCGCACGAAAGAGGAGACGCTGGCGTCCTGCATGGCGTTGTGGGACCCGTCCACGCACATGACGAAGGATCTCTGGCGGACAGTCTGCAAGCGGCTTGAGACCAAGAACTGAGCTGAACTTGGACACGTGGGAGGAAGCAGTGACAAGAGCCACTCCTGAATTTCCTTGGGCTGCCGTCGACGCGCTGATCGCGCAAATATGCGAGCACGCAAACCGGGTGCCGCCGCCTCTCGAGGGCGAGCCGGAGGATGGGGAGATGGAGCAGTTGGGCTACGTGGTCCGCGCTTTCGAGGTGATGCAGAATTCGAATGCCAGGCCTTGGCACGAGGCCGAGGCGCTGCATGCGCTTGCCATTCGCTCAGCCGATCGCCGCGACGAAGCTCCCGAGTTTGCCGGAGAGCACGCAGCCCTGGCACTGGCGATCAAGGCCTACGAAGCGGCGCGGGATCGGGCGCAGCTCTGAAGCGTCGGAATGCCGATTACCCGGACTGAATAAGGATTGAACAGGGCTTCGGCCTGGAACACTCCGTGGGGGCTGTCGTTTCAAACCTCTAGGGAACGACAACGGAAAGGTTCAAACCATGAAGCTGTTGCTCACCGCGATCGCCGGCGTCGCGTTGCTCGCCACGCCCGCCCTGGCCCAATCGACCGACCCCGATCCGTCGCCGAGCCAGAGGGCATTGCAAAAACCCGGTAGCTCGGACCCCGCCGCAACCGTTCCGGATTCGAGCGCGAGCTCGGGCGAGTCCACCGGTGATGCCGGTTACGCAGAGCCGTCGATGGATCCGGACGCCAATGCGCTTGAGCCTGATGAAGCCGATCGCAAGGCTGCAGAACCCGACGGACCGCGGGAATAGCATTGCGTAACAAAAGCTCGCGCTTAAGGCGGAGCTTGAACCCGTAACTCCAAAAGCCCCCAAAAGCAAAGGGGCCGCCCAATGGACGGCCCCCGTGAGATTGTGGCGGCGATCAGCAGCGGTTGTCGCGCTGGGTCGCTTTTCGTTCGCTCACACGATCACCAGAGGTAGATCCGGTTTGAACTTGAACGACCACGACATCGCCGTCCTCAAGATCCCACTCGACATCGGATCACCTCCTCTCAGTTGTTGAAAGCTGGTCAAAGGCTGACATGCTTCGCGCGATTTGCAAAGTGACTTTTTGGAAAGCTTCGGCAACTTAACTGCCGGAATTCCATGACCAACTCGGCTCTGTTTCTGAGCAGCTTGCCGCTCGGCTGTGCATGGCTCAGCCCAACCGCTGTCCGCCTCGAAAGCCGTCTGATAGGCTCCCCCGAAAATCAGCACACGGCGTTGATCAGCTAGGCTCGGGGAAAGAAAAATGCTGCAGGCATTCACTCACGCACATCGTCGCAATCCGCGCGCCATCCTTAGCGCCGTAGCTGCGGCCATTGCCCTGACGGTCGGTGCCGCTGTTGCCGTCGCTCAATCGGAACCGCGCCAGGTGCAGGTCAACGAGAGCATGACCCTCGAGCTCGATGGCAATCCTTCGACCGGCTATCACTGGGAGATCGACGACGGAGCGAGCGAAGATTCCAACCTCGTAAAGGTTGAGGACTTGGGCTACGCCAAGCGAGATTTGAAGCCGGGCGAGCGGCCGTTGATGGGCGCACCCTCCAAATATCAGTTCCGCATCACCGGCCTCGAGGCCGGCAACGCAAAGCTTGTCTTCCAGTACGTGAAGGGCAAGGACACTCCGCCCGGCAAGACGCAGGAGGTCGCGGTCGAAGTGATCGGGGATTGATCAGGCCATCGCCCGAGAGACGACGAACACAGCCAGCAGCGCTGCGATCAAAAGATCGGACACCAGCGCCACTTGCTCCTTGGCGTTCCTCTCGCCGCGCATGAGGTGCCCCAAGCCAGCGAGGCCGTAGTAAAGCCCGCCGACGACGGCCGCGGGCACAACCCAGCTGGGCATCGCGAGGCTCAGAAGCGCAATGGTGCCCATGGAGAGATTGCCGAAGCCGACTTCGCGCACCAGGCCATAGGCCGCCGGATCGCTGAGATTGAAGATGCTGCCCGCGGTGAACTCCGGCTTGGAAACCTGCATGACGCCGGCCATGAACAGCCGCACGCCACAGGCCCAGAACGTGAACCACTTGCCGATGAGCCACATCAGGTCGGTCGAGCCTGCCCCTAGCGCATGCTCGACCAGAACCGAACCCGCCGGCAGAACCAGCAGGAGCAAGACGACCGAGATCGTGTACTTGTTCATCGTTGCCCCCAATCCAGCTTCTCGCGACTCGCGATCCGCGCAGCATAACTGAACTTGAGATCGGCGATGATCAGGCCAAGTTCACGCCGTACGCCTCTGTGAATGCGGCGGAAGCGTATAGGTTGGAGGCGTAGCCGAAGCCTTTGTCTCCCCACAACGTCGTGCCCCAGCTGTTCCGCACGATGAACATGTTGGGATCGTAGCCGACGAGGGCGACGGCATGGCCTCCATCTGCGCTGTCGGCATCATACGCGTCCAGCTTGCCCGCGGTTGCCTTTGCATTCATCCACGTCGCATCGCAGTCGAGACGCGTCAGGATCGGCCCCTTCGTCGCCAGCCACTGGCGCCATTTCACCAGGTTGCGCCCCAGGTTGACGTAGCTCGCCAATTTGAGCTGCGCGGCCAGCATGTAGAAGGTCCTGGTCTCACCCTGAAAGAGCTCGCCGGACGCAAACGGCAGAACGGAATCTTCTACGGATCCGTATTTGCGGGCGATGTCGAGCGCCGCCTTGAGACTGGTGCCCTCGGCTTCGATGAATGTAGTTGGCCGATGGGTGAATTCGTCAGTCTCCTTCGCCGCCATCCAAATGAAGCGCGGCGAAAGCAGCTTCGTCGTGGCGAGGCGTCCGGCCTTGACGAAGTGCCAGCGCAGGACTGAGTCCGCTGTCGCCCATCCTACGCACGACCCTGTGGAACCTTGGTCGTTTATGGTCCACCACTGCTCGCGCAGGTCCTTGGAGGGCGGCGCAGGCGCAGCCCGAACGACGCCCGCAGCCAGCGCATGCTCGAAGCGCCAGTCGTTTTCCTGGTCGCGCGAGGGAACGCAGTTGAGAATGCGAACGACGGAGCCTGTGGCCGCGACGCTTTCTGGCGTGATCGAGCGCTTGAGCGGCGGGCTCTTTTTGGTGCGCGGCGAGCGCTTCTTGACGGGGCGCTTCATGGCTTCACCGGAAAATGGAAACTGAGAAAAATTGAATTATGAAAACCTATACAACCTTAGTGCGAAAGGGACGGATTTGTCCATCCGTCCCTCGCACATAAGGTCAATGAAGCTGCGAGTGACACGCTGAGAACGGCTACTCGCCCGCCGCATTCCGTGCGGCCTGCATCTCGAACACGCGCCCGAGCCCGGCGAGAAAGCTGCCGAGTGCGAACAGCGCAATGACGATGATCTCGATGTAGCTCTCGACGCGCTCCTTCTCGATCATGAAGTCGGAAATGTTCGCATCCGAGTTCTTGTATTGCGCGAGCTTCAGGTCACGCGTCGCTTCGGTTTCCTTGATCAGGTCCGCGGGCGCGTTCATGACCCGGAGCAGGGCGATCTGATTGTCGAAACTGGCCTGCAACTGTATCTGCGCCGACTGCTGCGTATTGAATGCCACGAGCCGCCATTCGATCTCGCGCTTTAGCGGCTCGAGATAGAAGAGCTGTGCCGCCGTCGATGCGAGAAGAAGCACGATCCCGACGAGTTCGCCGAGCTGATAGGCCCTGAGCCGCATTCCACTCCCCCACGATGTTTGGCCCATTATTCGACGTCATAGCGTTCCTCCGCAAGGGTGGCTTGTTGATACCGCCCTTTCACGCGACTAAATTTGCGGGACGGCTCGCTTTTGCAGGAGGTTGCGCATGTGCCGCAACATCAAGACGCTTTACAACTTCTCGCCGCCCGCGACCGACGACGAGGTCCGAGCCTCAGCCGTCCAGTTCGTGCGCAAGCTGTCCGGCATGAACAGTCCGTCGAAGGCCAACGAGGAGGCCTTCAATCGCGCAGTCGATCAGGTGGCTGCCGCCGTGGAGGAGCTGCTGGGCTCGCTCGTCACCATGGCCCCGCCACGAGACCGCGAGGTGGAGGCCGAGAAGGCTCGCGCGAGAAACGCGATCAGGTTTGGGACGAATTAGGCGCTTTCCCGGCATCCACATAGACTTGCCCGCCCATCTCGCGGAACTTCTCGCTCATCTCCGCCATCCCAGCCGCGCGCGCCGCTTCGTCGTCCGACTCCGGATCGATCATCGTCGTCTCCTGCGCGATCTCAACCTGCTGCTCGTTGAGCCGGGCCGCGTAGTCTCGCACCTGCTGCGTGATCTCCATGGAGCAGAACTTGGGCCCGCACATCGAGCAGAAGTGCGCCACCTTGTGCGCCTCCTTGGGCATGGTCTCGTCGTGGAAGCTGCGCGCGGTATCGGGATCGAGCGACAGATTGAACTGGTCCTCCCAGCGGAAATCGAACCGAGCGCGTGAGAGCGCGTCGTCACGCAACTGCGCCGCCGGATGCCCTTTGGCGAGATCCGCTGCATGCGCAGCGATGCGATACGTAATGACGCCGGTTTTGACGTCGTCGCGGTTCGGGAGCCCCAGATGCTCCTTCGGCGTCACGTAGCAGAGCATGGCCGTGCCGAACCAGCCGATCATGGCGGCGCCAATGCCGCTAGTGATGTGGTCGTAGCCGGGCGCGATGTCGGTCACGAGCGGACCCAATGTGTAGAAGGGCGCTTCTCCGCATTCCCTGAGCTGCTTCTCGACGTTGACCTTGACCTTGTGCATCGGCACGTGGCCAGGGCCTTCGATCATCACCTGGCAGCCCTTGTTCCAGGCGATCTTGGTCAATTCGCCCAAGGTCTCGAGCTCCGCAAACTGCGCCCGATCGTTGGCGTCCGCGATCGAGCCGGGCCGCAGCCCGTCACCGAGCGAGAACGACACGTCGTAGGCTCGCATGATGTCGCAAATCTCGTCGAAGCGTTCGTAGAGGAAGCTCTCGCGGTGATGCGCCAGGCACCACTTGGCCATGATCGATCCGCCGCGCGACACGATGCCGGTGACGCGGTTGGCGGTGAGTGGCACGTAGCGCAGGCGAACGCCCGCGTGAATGGTGAAATAATCGACACCCTGTTCGCACTGCTCGATCAGCGTGTCGCGATAGACGCCCCAGGTGAGTTTGACAGGATCGCCGCCCACTTTCTCCAGCGCCTGATAGATGGGCACCGTGCCGATCGGGACCGGCGAGTTCCTGAGGATCCACTCGCGCGTTGTGTGAATGTTGCGGCCGGTTGAAAGGTCCATGACCGTGTCCGCGCCCCAGCGGATGGCCCAAACCATCTTCTCGATTTCCTCTTCGACCGACGACGTCACGGCCGAGTTGCCGATGTTGGCGTTGACCTTCACCAGGAAGTTTCGGCCGATGATCATCGGCTCGAGCTCGCCATGGTTGATATTGGCCGGGATGATGGCGCGCCCGCGTGCGATCTCGTCGCGCACGAACTCCGGCGTGATGTGGGCGGGAATTGCGGCGCCGAAGCTGTCGCCGTCCTCGAGCGCCGCTTTCGCCCGCTCCAACGCGGCCTCCCGGCCTACGTTCTCTCTGTGCGCGACGTAGATCATCTCCTTGGTGATGATGCCCGCGCGCGCATATTCGAACTGCGTCACCGGCTTGCCTGGAAGGCCCCGGAACGGACGCGGCTTGTTCGGGAAATCGCGCGCTAGACGCGCGCCGGTGACGTTGCCGTTGTCCTCGGGCTTGACGGCGCGGCCATCGTATTGCTCGACGCCGCCGCGTTCGCGGATCCACGCCTCGCGATGACGCGGCAGTCCCTTCGCGACCTCGATGCGCGCGTCCGCCTCTGTGTAAGGCCCTGACGGGTCGTAGACCCGCACGGCCGCTTCGCCGCTGTTTTTCGAAAGTGCGATCTCGCGCAGAGGCACCCGAAGGTCCGGCGCAGCGGCAGGAGCCGAATAGACCTTGGATGACGCAGGGAGCGGTCCGGTCGTGACCTTCGGAACATCGAGATCAGAGGGGCGAGTTGGTTTGTTCATGTTCGAATGCCTCAACCGAGCGGCCCGAGCCAGAAGCCCATGGCGGTTAAATAGGCGCCGAGCGCAAGTGCGGCGAGCGCTGCGGCGGTGACGTCGTTCTTGTTTCCGACGAATTTGCTGAGGACGGACTTGGCTGCGTCGGGCGCGACCAAGCGGACGATGCCCTTGAGGATCGCCGCCCAGCCGAGAAGCGTGATGACGATCGGCCAGCCGTTCCAGACATTGTGAAGCAGGACGATGAGGCCGCCGATGATGAGCGCTAGGATGCCCGACAGATAGAACAGCGCCGGGCTGTCCATGAATTCCTTGACGACGGCGCGGGCGTTGCTCGCATTGAGCAGCAGGCCGATAGCGACAACCAAATAGATGGGGCCAATGAGCTTGGCGAGGTAAATGGACGTTTCCATGGTGCGCTACTCGCTTTTTGCTTTTGCCGGGACGGAGACGGCAACGATGGGACCCATCTGGAAGCCGAAGTCGTTTCGATCGATGTCGGTGGCGTAGAGGCGGCTGATGGAGCCGTCGAGATAGAGCGCGTTTGGCGTCTTCAAGACGTCGCGGAAGACGCGCGCGAATTGGTGGAACGTGACCGGATCGTCGGCGAGCACAAACACCACGCGCTTCCCCGCGACACCGACGCCGTTGCGGCGGTTTCGCGATAAGCTGTCGGCTTTGAAGCGGGGATGCAGCCGTCCATCGATCACCAGCATTGGTCCCGACTGGGTGGCGAACGTCACGTTGATCTTGCGACGGGAAAACTCCTTCGTCTCGAGTACGCCAGCGCCTTTGCCGTCTACGTAGAAGACGCCGTTTGGCTTCATGCTGAAGTTGCCGGATCCGCTTGCCGTGGACAGGCGCTTCAGCTCGCGGCCCTTTTCCACATAGAGGCCGACCGGGCTGCGGTCCTCATGGTACATGCCGGCGTTCATGGCGAAGACCAGGGTGCGCCCCCGGGCCGCCAGCGTATCGCGTACGCGGCCAAACTGTCCGAGTGTCGCGCCAGCATCGTCGCGTAGAAAAAGCTCGATGCCGTCGCGGTTCGCGAATTCGCAAATGGCGTAGCGAGCGCCTTCGATCGTCGTGCCGCGGCACGCAGCGTGGCACGCCACGGCGCTCGCAAGAAGCACGAGCGACGCTGAGATAATGCTGCAGATGAGCTTGGGTATTTGTCTGATCATATCCTGTCCCTTCGCCGGCATGACCCGGATCAGGTTCAAAGGGTGCTCACAGACCGGACCACGATTGGCTTTCGCCGCTTCTTGATCCCACCGCGATCTCAGCCGGCTCCAGCCGGCGCCCCTCGGAGCGACGTAACTTTGAGCCCGTGCGCTCGAAATTGCAAGTCCGTGTCCAGAGACCCGTGCAGAAGCTGCTAACACGCGATTTCGGCGGGAAGACGCCTCTACCGCGGAGATGCCCGCACCGCAACGCGCGGCTTTCTCGCGACCTTGGGAGCTGGGCAGAGTCTTGACGGCGGTTCGCGCCGACGATCCTCGGTGTCTATGCCGTCCAAAGCACGAAGCACCGGCACCACAAAATCGGTGAAGGCCCGTATGGCCGGGCGCATGAAACGCACGGAGGGATAGGTGAGATATACGTCCGACGATCTGACATCATAGTCCGGCAGGATGCGGACCAACTTTCCCTCCGACAGCTCCTTCGACACGAGAAGATGCTGCACCGGTCCCGCTAGCCGTCCGCTCAAGAGCGCATCGACACAGACTTGGGCGTTGTTGGTTCGCAGCAGCGGACGCACGAGGACGTCGACGCTCTGGCTACCTCGTTTCAGCATCAGCGCGCCGCGCGGGGTCATCACAGTCGCGGTGGTAATGAGATCCGACCGCGAAAGATGTTCGAGCGTCTTGATGGGACCGGAGCGCGCGAGGAATTCGGGTGAAGCAACGAGGAAGCGGCGGACGTGGCCAAGCTTGCGGACGATAAGATCTTTTCCTTCAGGCCGGTCGTATCTGAAAGCGAGATCGATATTCTCGTGCACCAGATCGATGCGCCGGTCTTCTAGGAACAGGTCGACGCTGACATCAGGGTAGCGCTGTTGAAAGTCGGCGACGATCCGATGGATGTGTTTCGCTCCGATGCAGGATGGCGAATGAACCCGCAATGTTCCCTCGACGGCACCCATGTCCCGTCGGACCCCTTCCAACGCGGAATCGATGGTTGCAAGAGCCGAGCGGCTCGCCTCGTAGAGGCCCTGGCCGATGGGCGTGGGTCGGACGATACGGAGCGAACGTTCAAGCAGCCGCGCGCCCACGTAAGCTTCGAGGTTCTTGAGCTGCTTCGTCACCGCCGGTTGGGAAACGGAGAGGTCGCGCGCGGCGGCGCTGATCGAGCCGCGCTCGCAAGTGCGGACGAAGGTGCGTAGAGCTGACGCAAGATCCACGTTTCGGCTCCTGTTGCTGGGACGGATGCCGGCCCAATATAGCTAGAAGTTATGGATCGTATCACACCATAACGTATTCCTCCGCGAGGTTGCCCGAGGCTAAGTGCGCCCGTCAATTCTTAGGAGGTAACCAATGCTAGATCGCCGCGCACTTCTCGCCGCATCACCGGCTGCCCTCGCTGTCGGCTTCGCTCCCGCCAGCGTGTCTGCCCTTGATCGCAAGCCAGGAAGCGCCGTCGCCATAGTTGGGAATTTCTGGCGCGAAGTTTGGCAGAAGCCACAGAATCCGGACGCCATCGACCGGCTCGTGACCGAGGATTTCGTCATCACGACAGGCGGCCGCGATATCAGCTCCCGATCCGCCTTCAAGGAGTGGGTTATCGGATTTCAGGCGAAGATCTCGGACTTCGACCTCGAGGTTCTGGAATCCTTCGAGAATGCGGACCAGACTCGCGTGGCATCGCGCATGCGGCTGACGGGGATCAACAAGGGCTTGTTCGGACCCACTGTCGCGCCGTTCGTTTTGCTTGTGACGTCCATAATGGCTGTCCGCGACGACGGCCTGCTCGAACACAACTGGGTGGAGCGCAACGCCTGGGAAGTGCATCAAGCGCTGAGCAAGGCCTGAAGGAAGCTTGCCCGATCCCGCAAAAAAGGCCGCCCGAAACACGGGCGGCCAAGGCGGAAGGGCGGAGTAACGCAAGTGAAGTGTCGAGTGCCCATGCAGGGGCTTAGTACCAGCGGCGATTGGGCTTGTTGCCGTAGTCCCAGCTGTAGCTTCGCTTCCACCAGCTCTTCTTGCCGTCGTGCTTTTCGGCGCGGATATGCTTGCTGGCTCGGTTCTGCTGATAGTTGAGATAGGCCCGCTCGCCGCGGCTCAGATGGCCATCGCGTTCGAAGCGGCGCTCCATGGCTGCGATTCTATTCTGTTCGGCCTTGAGCTTCGCGGCCTCATGCTTGGTCAGCTGACCGGTTTTCACGCCGTGCTCGATGCGCTGTGCCTGCTTGTGCTGGCGCTTATCGACCTGATCGGCAAGAGCTGGCGTGAGCGTGAGCATCGTGGCCGCGGCTGCGAGCGTGGCTTTGACGAGAAAAGAGGTTGTCATCTAGAGCTCCCTTTCGACTCCGCCGACACCGCGTCGGCCTCGAGCCTTGGGATGAGAATGATCGATCGGGTTTGAACTGCCTCTGAACGTAAGCGTCAGTTTGCGTTCATCATGGAGCGTTTGGCGTCACTCTCGCGCGGACATCAATGGCAGGTTCTCGCCCCAGTCGCTCCGATCGCTGCGTCGCCTATCGGACGCAGCGTGAATCGGCAGCGCAAGAAAAAGCAGAACGGCGGAGCAGCCTTCGCCGCTCCGCCGCCAAACTAGGACCAAGCCTAGCGGGGTAAATTACTTGCCGACGCGGGGAAGCCACTCGACCCGATGCAGCCTGTCGTGCTTCTCAGCCGTGATGTGGTTCGAAGCGTTGTTCTGCATCTTCGTCAGCGTGCGCTTGTCGCTCTTGCTCAGATAGCCATCGGCTTTGAGCTGAGCCTCGGTGCGCGCAATCTTGCGCTGCTCGGCGCGAAGCTTGATGCCCTCGGTCCAGGTGATGGAGCCGGTCTGGCGGCCAGCCTCGATACGCTCGGCCTGCTTGGCCTGGCGATTGTCGATCTTGTTTGCCATGGCCGTCATTGGAGCAAGCGAAACAAGAGCGAGCGTGAGGGCGGCGATCTTGATGGTCATTGAGGTCTTCTCCTGTGTGATCCTGAATTTGTTTCGTTCGCTCGATGTCGAGCGCCGATGGCAGGAGAAGTAGCGGGTGCGCATTGAACTCGAACTGAATGAGCGCTTCATGGCGCATTCATTCTGGTGGCGGTTTCGTGGCTACGACCGAGGCAAACCCACAAATCCGAGCGGATCAGTGCGAGAGACCACAAATCCGCACATGATTTCGCTGGAACGCGCGGGGCTACATGCGCCTTGCTGCTGACGCGATAGTGCTGGGAGGTTCGGAGACGGCGAGAGCGCACCCCGGAAAAGGGAACGCCCAACCCCGGGGGGCGGGGCTGGGCGTGTGAGCGCTCTCGCGCAAAACGCCGGGAGGGAAGCCGGCGTTTCAGGGATGCCTTCGGTTAGACGGGGGGAGCTACCGATATCAAGTGGCATCGCCTGACTGAGGTTGACATAAGCGCAACACGCCAGCTTTCAATAGGGGACTAAGGTCGAAATCACGAATTTGTGATCGAATTTTCCCCGTTATCCCCAATTGTCGGCGCCGAATCAGCCAACAGCCCAGTTTTATTGGGGTTTTGGTGCGGTGCGATACGGCGTATACGGCACTGCAAAACGCCGTGCAGGATGGTTAACGGCCATCCATCCGTACTAGGGATGGAATTTATTCAAGGTGACAGCTTCGATCTTAAACATCTTCGGATCGATTTCCTCGCCCTTCGTCAGATTCGCGACTTCGACCTTGGTGTCGATGCCCTGAGCGTCCGTCGTCACCCACTCCTTGATCTCGAGCGCAGGCTTGGTCGTGAGCGTCAGTTTGATCTTGCCGGGCGCATCGGGGCTCTTGTCCGTAAGAGCAAGCACGATGTTGTCGTCGGACTCTTGAACCTCGACGATTTTGGCATCTCGTACGAGATCAACGTCCTTGCGCAGCAACAGCCGGAACGGAGTTTGGTCGAGCGCGACGCGATCCTCGTTGTTGAGGTCGAGGTCCTGAATGGCGAGGTACTCGCCGTCGGAAATGATGAGCTGCTTCGAGGGCAGCGAGTAGTCGAAGCGGAAGCGGCCCGGGCGCTTGATCATGAATTTGCCCTTCATCCGCTTGTTGTCGGATGTCGTCTGGACGAAGGCGCCTTTCGTGTCGGCAAGCGTATTGAAGTAGTCGCTCACCTTCTTGACCAGAGCGGTTTGCTTCTCATCAAGCTGGATGCCGCCGCCGGCGTTTGGCGCTACCTCGGCTGACCAGCTTCCCTGTCCCACTGCGCCAGCAGCGCCCTTTTCGGCGGTTGCGCCTTTGTCCGGGGTGGGTGCTGGCGCAGCCGGCTTAGCATCTCCGGAAATTGCAGGAAGGGACATGAGCGTGAAGCCGACGCAAAATGCGGCAGCAAATTTGGACGTCCTGACGATGCTCATATAATCCCCGGTCCCCGACGATGGCCGCACGAATGTGAATTCTCAGACCCGAACATTGCGACCAGAAATGGGCAGCCGCGGCGTCGGGCGATGAGCGTTCCTAGCCTGTTGCCCGGCTTCAACGCTAGCCCTTCGTGGCCACCAGCACCTCCTTTTCCAACGCGGAAAGGACCAGCAAGCGGATGCTGGGCGCTAACTCACAGGAGAAGCTTGATAAAGCGGATTTGTCCTCAGGCGCTCGCGGCGTGGACCGAGCCGTCTCCGGCCAGGATTTCGCGCCGTCCGGTCTGATTCGGCGCGCTGATGAGGCCCTCGCGCTCCATTCGCTCGATGAGGTCGGCGGCCCGGTTGTAGCCGATCGAGAGACGGCGCTGGACGTAGCTCGTCGAAGCCTTGCGGTCGCGCAGCACCACGGCGACGGCGCGGTCATAGAGGCTGTCGCCGCTCTCGCCCCCGGGTCCACCCGACGTTTCGTCGGACGAAACCTTGGCAACGCCGATGCCGTCGATATAGCGCGGCTCGCCCTGACGACGCAGGTGATCGGCAATGGCCTCGACCTCCTCGTCGGAGACGAAAGGCCCATGCACGCGCACCATCTGGCCCGAGCCAAGTGCGAACAGCATGTCGCCCTGGCCGAGAAGCTGCTCGGCGCCCTGCTCGTTGAGGATGGTGCGGCTGTCGATCTTGGACGCTACCTTGAAGCTCAGGCGCGTCGGGAAGTTCGCTTTGATCGTGCCGGTGATGATGTCGACCGACGGACGCTGCGTCGCCATGATGAGATGGATCCCCGCTGCGCGCGCCTTCTGCGCCAGACGCTGGACGGCCGTCTCGATGTCCTTGCCCGCCGTGATCATGAGGTCGGCGAACTCGTCGACGACGATGACGATGTAGGGCATCGGCTCGAGGTCGATCTCCTCGCGCTCGTAGATGGCTTGGCCGGTATGGGCGTCGAAGCCGGTCTGCACTGTGCGCGCCAGCGTCTCGCCCTTCTTCTTCGCCACCTTGATGCGGCTGTTGAAGGCTTCGATGTTGCGCACCGAGAGGCGCGACATGCGCTTATAGCGCTCTTCCATCTCGTTGACGGCCCAGTTGAGGGCGCCGACTGCCTTCTGAGGCTCGGTCACGACCGGGCAGAGGAGGTGCGGGATGCCGTTGTAGACCGAGAGCTCGAGCATCTTAGGGTCGATCATCAGGAACCGGCATTCCTCGGGCGTGTGCCGGAACAGGATCGACAGGATCATGGCGTTGACGCCGACGGACTTGCCCGAGCCGGTGGTGCCGGCAACGAGCAGATGCGGCATGCGCGCGAGATCGGCGATGACCGGATCGCCACCGATGGAGCGGCCGAGAGCCAAGGGCAGGATGCTCTCCGTCCCGGCATAGGCCGGATGCTCGAGAATCTCACGCAGGCCGACTTGATCGCGCCGCGCGTTGGGAAGCTCGATGCCGATAGCATTGCGGCCAGGCACGACCGCAACACGCGCGCTGGTAGCGCTCATGGATCGGGCGATGTCGTCGGAGAGCGCCATGACGCGCGAGGCCTTGGTGCCGCGCGCCGGCTCGAGCTCGAACAGCGTCACGACCGGGCCAGGCTTGATATCGCGTACTTCGCCTTTGACGCCGAAGTCTGCGAGCACGTCTTCGAGAAGTCGCGCCGTGCCGCGGAGAACGGTCTGCGATAGCTCACCAGCGGATTTCGATGCAGCCGCGCGCTTCAGCATTCCCGGCTGAGGCTTCTTGTAGACGTGCTCGGTCCAGCGCTGAGCCATGCCGCCGAGGCCCTTGGCCTGCGGGCGCTGGGCCGCTGCGCGAATAGGTGCGAGCTCAATCGGAGCCTGAACCGGTTGCGACGGCTGAGCCTGCAGCGGCCGGCCGTTGGCAGGGGCGAAACGCTCCGCCATTGCGCGGCTCGAAAAGTCGATGCTCGGATCTTCTTCGATGAGGTTTTCGGGAACGACCTGGCCGAGATTGGCCTCCGCATGCGAAGGCGCCTCGTCATAGTGATCGGCGTCGTCATTGAAATGCGCCGGCATCGGCCTGGCGGCCTGACGGCGGGCCTGAGGAGGCGCACCATCGAATGCGACATGAGCCCCTTGCGCATAGGAGGTCTTTGCTGCGGGGCGGCTGCTAGCGAGACGCGCCATAAGGCCCGACGCACCAGTGCGAAGCCGTGTCGTCCAAGCGAGCTGGGGCGGGAGTCCAGGATGCCAGTCTTCTACCGGCGCATGGCCGGGCCCCTTGGCCTTGGGACGGCCGAGCGCGGCGATGTCCTTGAACTTGATGTCGAGGCCATTAGCTAGCGCCGCGACGCCCATGACGAGGAACAACGCGCCGGATGCGGCGCCAGCGCGTTCGGCATTGATGAGGCTGAAGATGGCGGCGCCGAAATTGTAGACGACATCGCCCAGGATGCCGCCGAAGCCGTGCTCGAGAGGCCAGCTGGCGAGCGTCGGGAGCGACGAGAGAGCGCCTGCCAACAGAAGCACGGAAAGAGGGAAATAGGCGGCTTTGGACCGGAATTCGTGCACGCGCTGCGAGGTGGCAAGCTCGAGGCCCCACAGCATCGGCGCCAATAGGGCGATGGCCGTGGCCAGACCAAGTGTCTGCAGAAGGAGATCGGAAGCAATGGCGCCGGGGGTGCCCAGGTAGTTGCGGGCTGCTTCGCCGGTGGCATGCATGAGGCTGGGGTCGGCGACCGACCACGACAGCACGCTGGCCCACAGGAGTGCGACCGTGAGCAGCAATACGCAGCCGCCTACACGCCCCATGTAGCCCACCAAACGAGCTTCAAGCGACGCGGGCAAAAACCGCTGGTTATCCAGTCCCGAAACGGACGACATCGGCGCGAACGTCTCTTACGCAGTTACATTAACGATTCGTTCGAGGGCCTCCCTGATCAGGGGGACGTTCTGGACCAATGCGACGCGCACATAGTTTGCGCCCGGATTGGTTCCGTCACGGCCTGTCTGGGCCAGGAAGGCACCAGGTAACACTTTGACGCCGAAACGTTTCCATAAGGTTATCGCTGCGTGACTGCCGTCACCGATTTGGCTCATGTTGAGCCAAAGGAAGAAGCCGCCGGCCGGGCGCCGGTAGCCGAAACGGCTGCCCAGCACCTCATCCGCCACATCGTACTTGAGCCCATAGGCGAGTCGGTTGGCGGTGACGTGCTGCTCCTCGGACCACACGGCCGCGGAGGCGTGTTGCGTAGGCCCCGGCATCTGCGGCCCGATGAGGTTGCGGACCTCGAAGAGTGTATCGAGGAAGGCGCCGTCGCCCGCCGAGAAGCCTGACCGGAGTCCAGGGAGGTTCGACCGCTTCGACAGCGAGTTGAACACGACGATATTGCGAAAGCGCTCCGGTGTTTTGGCTGCAACCTCGAGGCCACCGGTCGGAGCCGCTCCCGAGTAGAGCTCGGAATAGCATTCGTCGAAGAACAACATGAAGTCATAGGCGCGAGCCAGGTCGAGTGCCCGGCGGACGTACGCCTCGCTTGCGACCGCACCCTGAGGGTTGGCGGGCGAGCAGAGATAGAAGGCTACGGTCCGTCTGAGCAGCGCCTCGTCCTTGGCGATCTCGTCGAGGTCCGGCAGATGCCCGGTCTCCTCAGTCGCATTGAGGAAAACAGGCTCCGCCCCGGCGGCCAGCGCCGCCCCCAGGTAGGCCTGGTAGTAGGGATTGCACATTAGGATCGCCGGACGCTCGATGCCGGGCTTGCGCCCGACGGCGGGGAACGCGGCGTAGAACAGTCCCTCGCGCGAGCCGTTGCACGGCAGGATCTCGCGCGCGGGGTCTACAACTTCGCCGAGACCGTAGCGCCTGCCGAGCCAGGCCGCGATCGAAGCGCGCAACTCTTCCGAGCCGCGGATGGGCGGATACTTGGCGAACAGAGCTTCGGCCTCGCGGATCTTGTCCGCGACGAACGTCGGCATGGTCTCGCGCGGTTCGCCGAGCGTGAGGTCGATCGTCTTGGGGTTCCCCGGCTCAATGCCGTCGAGAAGGTGACGCAGCCGCGAGAACGGCGACAGGATGGTGCCGTCGGCGAGTGCGGCAAGACCTGGGAAAGATGTCATCGCGGGGGCCGTCGAGGGTTGCGGAGCTGTGGCTGAGCCAAATACCCCCGCCCGCGGCCCCAGTCCATGACCTTCTGATTTCGGGCTTAGGGAGTGGTTGCTCGAAGTGCTCTGTCGACGTTGGCAGCCGTTGAGAGTCCGACGACGGAATCGAGGCCGCGCGCGCTCCTGAGATCGGCCTCGTCGAGATTTGCCCCGGTCACGTCGGCGTCGGTGAGGTCGGCACCCGAGAAATCCGCCTGAGTGAGATTGGCGCCACGGAGGTTTGCGCCACGGAGATCAGCATCGATGAAGCGCGCGTACTTGAGGCTCGCGCCTGGGAATTTGGCTTCCTTCAGAATGGCTTTGGTGAAATTGGCACTGACGAGGCTCGCCGGTGAGAAGAGGGACTCCTCGCGCGATGCACCGCCGCCGAAGACGGCGCTGGTCAAGTCGGCGCCGGAAAAGTCTGCGCGATCCAGCCAGCCGTCGGACCGGATGCGGACCAGCTTGGCGCCAGTGAATTTCGGTGCTTCGCTGGTCACCACTTCGAGGCTGGTGAAAATCGTGGGCCGCAGGATCCGCGCGTCGGTGAGATCCGCGCCGCTGAAATTGGCGGACGTGATCGTCGCCCGGTCGAGGTGAGCGGCTTTGAGATCGGTTCCCGCCAGGTTCGCGTGCGAAAGATCAGCGCCGTAGAGGTTGGCACCGCTTAGCCGGGCACCCTTGAAATCCAGGTCCGCCAGATCGAGGCCATTGAGATCGGCGGCGCCAAAATCCGGATGATTGCCGGCCTCTGTCTTGAATAGGATCTCGGTGACTTCGCGCGTCGTCATGCGCACGCCATCCGCCGCGGCCGCGATGGTTGCCAAAAGCGCACCGGACGCCAACGCCAGTCCGGCGACAAGTGCGCATCGCGTCGAAGCCATAGTGCCTCCCATAGCCTCCTATTCACCTAGGAGGCCTTTTGTATTTACTCAAGCCGCGACGGCGCCGTCCTTCACGAGCTTGTAGTTGATGGAATCGAGCAGCGCCTCGAAGCTCGCGTCGATAATGTTGGGCGAGACCCCGACCGTCAGCCAGCGCGCGCCCGTTGCAGTATCGTGCGTCTCCACCAGAACGCGCGTCACGGCCTCCGTGCCGCCCGTGAGGATACGCACCTTGTAATCCACCAGTTCGATGGTCTCGATGTACTTCTGGTAGCGGCCGAGATCTCGCCGCAGCGCGCGGTCCAAGGCGTTGACGGGACCGTTGCCCTCACCGACCGACCACAACGGTTCCTTGTCGCCGTTGACGAACACCTTAACGATGGCCTCAGACACGGTGACGAGCTCGCCCTGTGAATTGTGACGGCGCTCCACCATGACGCGGAAGCTGTCGACCGAGAAGAACTGCGGCACGTTGCTGAGGTGGCGACGCGCCAGCAGCTCGAAAGAGGCTTCTGCCGCCTCGTAGGCATAGCCGGCCGCCTCACGGGACTTCACGTCCTCGAGCAGCAGGGCGACGCGCGGATCGTCCTTGCCGGCGCCGAGACCGAGCCGCTCCAGGTTGGCGAGCACATTCGAGCGGCCCGCCTGCTTCGAGACGAGGAGGCGTCGCTCGTTGCCGACCGACTCCGGCTTCACATGCTCGTAGGTCTCGGGATCCTTCAGGATCGCCGAAGCATGGATGCCGGCCTTGGTCGCAAACGCGCTTTCGCCCACATAGGGCGCGTGGCGGTTCGGCGCCTGGTTCAGGACCTCGTCCAGGATGCGGCTCGCATGGGTGAGCTTGGCCAGCCGCTCCGGTGTAACGCCGGTCTCGAAGTGGTCGGCGAAGGAGCTTTTGAGCAGCAGCGTTGGAATGATGGACGTGAGGTTGGCGTTGCCGCAACGCTCGCCGAGGCCGTTCAGCGTGCCCTGGATCTGGCGGCAGCCCTGACGCACGGCCGCGAGCGAGTTGGCGACCGCGTTCTCCGTGTCGTTATGCGTGTGGATGCCGAGATGCGAGCCTGGCACGTGCTTCACCACGTCTGCTACGATCCGCTCCACCTCGTGAGGAAGTGTGCCGCCGTTGGTGTCACACAGCACGACCCAGCGGGCGCCGGCCTCGTGAGCCGTCCGTGCCACTGCCAGCGCATAGTCGCGATTGCCCTTGTAGCCGTCGAAGAAGTGCTCGCAGTCGAGCATGGCCTCGCGACCGCTCGCGACAACCGCCTGGATGCTCTCGGCGACGCCCTTGAGGTTTTCTTCGTTGGTGATGCCGAGCGCGACGCGCACATGGTAGTCCCACGACTTGGCCACGAGGCAGATGCTGTCGGCGGCCGAATCGAGCAGGGACTGGAAACCGGTATCGTTGTCGAGTGAGCGGCCTGCGCGCTTGATCATGCCGAAGGCCGTGAAGCGGGCCCGCTTGAGCGGCGGCTTCTCTCCCATGAACAGGGTGTCGGTGGCGTTCGCGCCCGGATAGCCGCCTTCGATGTAGTCGATGCCGAGCTCATCCAGCACCGCCGCGATACGCCGCTTGTCCTCGAGCGAGAAGTCTACGCCCGTCGTCTGCGCGCCGTCGCGCAGCGTCGTATCGAACAGGTAGAGGCGTTCCTTACTCATCGTCACGTTTTCCCGGCGGGGCGTCCGGCTTATCCGCCGGAACAAGCTGTTTCTTCATGGTCGTATTCGACAGCCACTGGTCCTCGAGGGGGATCAGATTGCGCTGGCCGGCGACATAGCCCCTGTTCTCGAAGAATGGCTGCGCCGTGTCGCTGGCTTCCACGGTAATCTCTTTGGTGCCACGTGCCGTCGCGAGGCGCTCCAGAGCGTCCACGAGCGCCGTGCCCACGCCCTGTTGAGCGGCGTAGGGATGCACATAGAGCATGTCGAGGATCTTGTTGTCCTTGAGCGAGGCAAAGCCCAGGTACTCGCCCTCCACTTGCACGATGATTGTTACAGCCGATTGCAGGCGCTCGGCAAAAACCTGAGCGTCCTCGGCCTTGGTCACCCAGGCGAGCCGCTGATCCTCGTTGTAGTCCTCGGCCGTCAGCTCCTCGATGCTTTGCGCGAAAAGATCGCGCAGCGCCATCGTGTCGGCGGGCATGAACGGTCGAAGCGGGTAGGTCGTCTGCATCGCTTACAAATATCCGAACGTGCGTGCTGCGAGCCAGAAGGCCAGCATCACGATGACGATCTTCACGATCACATAGAAGAGCCAGTGCCGCGGAAACGGCGTGTCGGACTTCCAGTCCTTCATCGATCGGTCCTTTGCTTCGTCTAGCCGGCGGTGCTACCGCGCGATTTCCCAAGTCGTGACGATCTCGCCGGTCCGCGGGTCCTTCGCGTCTTTGAGAGCAATGCCCATGGCGGCAAGTTCGTCGCGAATGCGATCGCTTTCCTTGAAATCCTTGGACTTGCGCGCTGCGAGGCGTGCCGCGACCAGGCTCTCGACCTTGCTGTCGTCGATGTTCAAGGCGGGCGCACCGACATTGAACTCGTCGCGGGTCTGGTTCTGGTAGAGCCCCAAGAACGCGAGCGTCGCCTTGAGCTGTCCGGCGACCTCGGGGTTGCGGCGCGCCGATTTCGCCAGTCCGTGAATGATGGAAAGCGCGCTCGGCGTGTTGAGATCGTCGGAAAGAGCGTTGATCACGTCGGGATGCGGCTCGGCGGCCGGCTCCACGTCGTGAAGCAACTCGGCGAAATCCATGAGCGTCGCCCGTGCCTGCACCAGTCGGTCGGCCGTCCAGTCGATCGGCTGGCGATAATGCGTTCCGAGCATGGCAAGACGGATGACAAGCCCGTGCCACTGGCTGCCGCCGAACTTGCTCTCGTCGAGCAGCTCATGGATGGTGATGAAGTTGCCGAGCGACTTCGACATCTTCTCGCCTTCCACCTGCAGGAAGCCGTTGTGCAACCAGGTGCGCGCCATTACGGGCGTCCCGTGGGCGCAGCGCGATTGCGCGATCTCGTTCTCGTGGTGCGGAAACACGAGGTCGATGCCGCCGCCATGGATGTCGAACATGGGGCCTAGGTGCTTCTCCGCCATGGCCGAGCACTCGATATGCCAGCCTGGGCGTCCCGCCTCTTCGATTCCGCAAGGGGAGGGCCACGCCGGCTCGCCGGGCTTCGAGGGCTTCCACAGCACGAAGTCCATCGGATCGTTCTTGTAGGGTGCCACCTCGACGCGGGCGCCCGCCTCCATCTCGTCGAGCGAGCGGTTCGAAAGCCGGCCGTAGTCCGGCATGCTCGGCACATTGAACAGCACATGGCCCTTGGCCGCATAGGCGTGGCCGCGCTTCACGAGCGCCTCGATGAGCTTTTTCATCTCCTCGATGTGCTCGGTCGCCCTGGGCTCAACCGTTGGCTCGAGCACGCCGAGCGCGCCGATGTCGTCGTGGAATTGCTTCTCGGTGGCCGTCGTGACGCGGCGGATGGCCTCGTTGAGGGGCAGATCGGGAAAGTCCTGCCCTGCGCGCGCGTTGATCTTGTCGTCGACGTCCGTGATGTTGCGCACATACGTGACGTGATCGGCGCCATAGATGTGGCGGAGCAGGCGGAACACCACGTCGAACACGATCACCGGTCGCGCGTTGCCGATGTGGGCATAGTCGTAGACCGTCGGCCCGCACACATACATGCGTACGTTCGCGGCATCGATGGGCTCGAACGGCTCTTTGCGGCGCGTGAGCGTATTATAGAGTGAAAGCGACAACGGTCCCCTCCTCGAGGTCCGGAATTGAACACGGAAAAACCGGTCCACCGGCTGGGCGGGGCGTTTCTCTGTCTGGTCTTGAGGCAAAGAAGCGGCCGCGCGCCAGCCGTCGGTCGGCTAGCTCGTAATGATCGAGATAATAATGCCGCAACAAACGTTGACGGCGTCTAAGCGCGCAAAGCTTCTCATGGGCGCTTCTTATGCGGGGCCATGCGGCGAGCGTCAAGCCGAGAGAGGAATAGAGCGCCCTGGCGCGAGGTGAGATGTGACAGGTTTGCGGCCCCGACGAGGGATCCGGAGGCCCAACTGCCGCATTTGGTCCTCATTGACCCCCTAGATTCGAGTCCGCATAGTAAACAAAGAATATGAGCGCGACCTGTTGGTTAGGACGCGCTCGGGTGGGCGGTTTAGAGCAGGATAAATGGTGAGAGCTGACAACAAGAGCGCGCAGGTTCTGCGCGCCATGCGTCGGGCTTCAACCCGCAAGCGGCAAGCGCTTGCGGCACTCACCGCTTGTGCGCTCGTCGTGATTGCCGTCCCCGCCTTCGCCCAGGGCTGGTGGCCCTTCGGCGGCGATCAGCAGGAGCAGGAGCGCGGACCGCCCGTTCCGCGTGAGCCCGTTTACCGCAGCCCCCCTCCCGGTGAACAGCCTCCCGGCGCGCCGCCTCAGGCGCAGGGATGGGGCGGAGCCGCGAAGAATCCGATCTGTCTCGAGCTCGAGCAGCGCCTCGTCCAGGAAGGGCAGCGTGGCAACGAATCCCGCAGCATGCTGCCGATGGTCGAGAACGAGATCCGCCGCGTGGAGCAGGAGAACCGTCCCCTCCAGCAGCAGCTTGATCGTGAGTGTTACGAGTACTTCCTGTTCTCCAAGACGTTGCGCAAAACTCGCAAGTGCGTTGACCTCGCAAATCAGGTCGACGAGGCTCGCCGCCGCATCACCGATCTCGAAGCCCAGCAGCGTCAGTTGAGCTCTGGTCGCTCTTACCAGGACGACATCGTGCGCGAGCTTGCGCGCAACAACTGCGGTCCCGCCTATCAGCAGCAGGCCCGCCGCCACAACAACGACGATAGTTCCATTTGGAACGACGAGGAGAGCAGCGGCGGCGGCATGGGTGGCTCGTTCGGATCGCTGCCCTACGCGACTTACCGCACGGTCTGCGTCCGCCTCTGCGACGGCTATTACTTCCCGATCAGCTTCTCGACGCTGCCGAACCATTTCGAGCGCGATGCCGAATCCTGCTCGTCGAAATGCGCCGCCCCGGCAGAGCTCTATTACTACCAGAACCCCGGCGGCAGCCCCGACCAGATGACGGCGGCACGCACGAATGAACTCTATACCCAGTTGAAGAGCGCCTTCCGCTACCGCAAGGAGTACGTGAAGGGCTGCTCGTGCAAAATCACGGAGTATGTGCCGGAAGCAGGGGCACCGCAGCAGCAGGGCGCGCTGACACCTGGAGCAACGACTAATCCAGCCGCCGGCGCGCCTGGTTTTGTCGCGACCGCTCCTCCGGCATCGACCGCCACGCCGCAACCGCAGGCTCCGGCGACGCAGCGTGCTGAGAGCGCGCCGCAACCGTTGCCCTGGGAGCAGCGCTGAGGCTTCGCGACCCTACTCTCTATAATGTGCGCAAATCAGCCGCGGCGGCCTTCGAGGCGCGCTCGCGCGCGCTCGGGCCCTATGAAGGGTAGCAGCAACTTGAGCTCAGGCCCGGCCTCGAGCCCCGTGAGTGCCAGTCGAAGCGGGTGAAATAGGGCTCGGCCCTTGAGCCCGGTCGCCTTCGATACGGCGCCGGTAATCTGGCCCCACGTGTTTCCATCCCAAGGGCCGGATGGAAGCAGGCCCGCTGCAGCGGAAGTCACATTGGTGTCTTCGATAATTGGATCGATTTCGCCAGTCGCGACTCGCCACCAGTCGGCAGCATCCCGCAACAGCGTGATGTTTCCTCGCACAGCGTCCCAGAACGGCTGACCGCCACTGATCCCAAGTGCCGCCAGTCGCTCGGCCACGGCTTCGTAGGGCAGCTTGTGCAGGAGCTTGGCGTTGAGCCCCTTGAGATCCTCGACGTCGAACCGTCCCGGCGCCGTTGAGATCTTGCCGAGATCGAATAGCGCCGCGAGCTCGTCGATGTTCTGATGCGGTTCGATGGCGTCCGAAGTGCCGACGAGTGCAGCGTGGCTGAGCACCGCCATGGGCTCGAGGCCATCGGCGCGGAAGGTCTCGATCGACAAAGTGCTGAGCCGCTTCGATAGCGCATGTCCGTCGGCACCGATCAGGAGGCTGTGATGGGCAAATGCGGGTGGCTCGGCGCCGAGAGCTTCGAAGATGCCGATCTGGACGCCCGTGTTGGTGACGTGGTCCTCGCCACGCACGATGTGCGTGATGCCGAAATCGATGTCGTCGACGACGCTCGTGAACGTGTAGAGCGGGCTGCCGTCGGCGCGGATCAGAACCGGGTCGGAGAGCGAGCCCACGTCCACGGTCTGGTCGCCGCGAACCAGGTCGTTCCAGGATACGATGGTCGGAAGCGGCTCGAGGCCGGTCTCTTCGCCGGTGTTGGCGAGACGGAAGCGCCAATGCGGCCGCCGTCCGTCGGCTTCGAGCTTGGCGCGCTCGTCATCCGATAGCTTGAGACCGGCGCGATCGTAGATTGGCGGCTTGCCGCGCCCCAGCTGCCGCTTGCGCTTGCGGTCGAGTTCGTCTTCGCTCTCGTAGCAGGCATAGAGCCGCCCGGCCTTCTTCAGAGCTTCCGCGGCTTCCGCGTAGCGCGCCATACGCGAGGTCTGCTTCTCCTCGCGATCCCACTTGAAGCCGAGCCAGGCGAGGTCGGTTCGGATGCCTTGGGCGAAAGCTTCCGTCGAGCGTTCGAGATCCGTGTCGTCGAGGCGCAGGATGAACGTCCCCCCGGCCTTGTGGGCCAGGAGATAGTTGAGCACGGCCGTACGGATGTTGCCGATATGGAGCCGGCCCGTGGGGCTCGGGGCGAAGCGAACGATAGGTTTCATGCCTCTCTTATTGAGAGGTCGCCCCCGTCCTGCAAGCCCTTTCGGCGGTTGCGCCGACTTGCTCTACGGGCAGTAAGGCCGCGCGCAGCGAACGACCCTGTCAGGACTATTCTTTCCAGTAGTCCGCGATCCAAGTCGCAGGACCGAACCGGCGCTTCAAAGGGTTGCGGACGTTGAATAGACGTCGGCGGGAGCGCTTTTCCGATTTGTGCTGGCCGAGGAGAGCGGTCTCGGGCGTCACCGAGCCGAAGAACACGAGGATCTTTCCGCCTTTCGGCTTGCGCGGTGTCGTGAGGAAGCGGGCGATCTTGTTGCTGGGAAGGCAGGCATAGGAGAAGGGCACGCACCAGTCCGAAGGCCAGAAGCTGACGTCCTTCACGGTCTTGGAGACGAAGTTCTGCTCCTTCGACTTATAGGCCTCGAACCAGTGCTGATGCGGCATCGAGTAGAAGCGCTCGAGGACCTCAGGGTGGCGGCCGATGAAGAACCTCATCACAGACGAATTGCCGTACCCCATTTCAGCATCCTGCCACTCGTGAATGATGCAGAACCTGCCTGGATGGGTGAAGAACGGATCGAGGCTCTCGAGAATGACGAGGTCCAGGTCCAGAAAAAGAGTCATGCCCTCGAGATCGGCGAGCTGAGGCGAGAACAGCCCCACCTTGGGCCAGCGCTTCCCGAGTTTTTCGTCGAGGCGGATCTGCGGCATCGGCCGTGTCTCGACCTCGGGGCGGATGCCCGTCGTGTCGTCGGTGAAGCAGACGAAGCGGACGGTCCAGGTGGTGTTCCGCGTCACCATCCCGTAGAGCCGGTTGACCCACTCGGGCCCGTAGAGGCTCCCCCATTTCATGCACACGACGTTGACGGTCTTGCTCGCCTGGGCGCGGGCAAAATCGGTCTGCCAGTCTTGGGGAGTCATGGGGTGAGAACCTTCGCGGCGGAACTAGATCGGTGACAGTCTGGTCATACGCCAGCGAAAGGAAAGAGGCTAGGAAGCACCATTAACGCTGCCGCGTTGGTCCTGCACAGTCCCGCGATGCAAAGATGACACAAAATGGCCCGCGCACCATGGGCAGCGAGCGTCTTTTGCGGTCGAGCAAGGCTAAAGGGCGATTGAGCCGCCTAGACATCATTCCAGTAGGCGCCGATCCACCGCGCCGGCTTGAACCGCCGCTGGATGATCTTTGCACCGGAACGCTTGTCGCTGCGCTTGCGTCGCTCGTGCTGGCCTCTCATCGCACTCTCTGGCGTGATCGCGCCATAGAAGACGAGGATCTTGGCGTGCTCGGGCTTCTTGGGAGTGGAAAAGAAGCGGACGAGCCTGTTACGCGGTAGGGTAACGATCGGAAACGGTACACACCAGGACTCCGGCCAGAACTTCGTCTCGTCCACGTTCTTGGTCAGGAAGTTCTGCTCCTTAGAGGCATACTTGGTCGCAATCTCCTCGGGCGAAGTCGCATAGAAGCGGTCGAGGACGGCGCTTTCCCGCCCGATGAAATAGCGCACGACCGAGCTGTTGCCGTAGCCGAGATGCGGGTCCTTCCATTCCTTGATGATGAGAAAGCGGCCGGGCAGCATCAGCAGGGGATCGATGCTGTCGAGGATGACGATATCGAGGTCCAAGAACAGTGTCATGCCCTCGAGGCCTCCGAGCCCTTCCTGCATGAGCCCAAGTTTGGGCCAGTATTTGCCGAGCCTGCGATCGAAGTGCACGACCGGCATGGGCTGGCACTCGACCTCGGGACGGATGCCTGTAGCGTCGTCGGTGAAGCAGACGAAGCGGATGTTCCAGGTCGTGTTGCGAGCGACCATGCCGTAGAGGCGATTAACCCAATAGGGACCGTATTGCTCGCCCCACTTCATGCAGACGATGTTGACTGTCTTGTTCGCCTGCGCGCGAGCGAATTCGGTCTGCCAGTCGGTGGTGGTCATGTTGTGAGGACCCTCGCAGGGGGATTCGGGCACTGCGATCTGCATTATGCCGGCGAGAGGGGGGGCGCCATTTACTTCGCCGTAAGCGGCGATGGCGCGTCACGCGCACCGGCGCTGCTGTCGTGGGTCAGGTTTTCCGCGGGGCCCTGACAACTCTGATCGTCATTCCTGCCGCTCTTGCCGTCTTGGCGGCCGCACGGGCGAGGATACCTTCGCAGCATTTGCGCCACAGTCGAGCGCGCCGCCGTCGTAGCTGTCCAGATTGGTCCACATTTTAGGCGATTGGTAAGGTTGGTCCCCTACGGTTTCACCAGTGTGTGGCGGCGCGAGCTGGTGGGGAAGTTCTAATGCGTGTTGTTAAGGGTGTACCGGTCGAAGAGATCGTGTGCCGTGGCAGTATCAAGGACAGTGACGTCAGCCGCCTTTCGAGGGCATTTGTATCCGACCAGCATCTTTCCGAGCAGGACGCGGACACGCTTTTCGCGATGACGGTCGAGTGCCCGGTGCAGGCTCCGACCTGGAACCGCTTCTTCGTCAATACCCTTTCTGGCTACGTGCTCCAGCAGATGGAGCCCGAGGGCTACGTGACCGCCGAGAAGGCGGCCTGGCTCAGAGATCGCATTGTCAGCGGCAGTCGAGTTCGCAGCAGCATCGAGCTTGATCTGTTGATGAGCGTGATCGAGCGCTCGCGCTGGGTGCCCTTGAGCCTCGCAGCATTGGCACTCGAGGAGATCAAGGCGGCAGTCGTCAACGGCGATGGCCCACTCCGCGCCGGCAAGGAGACGATCCGGGGCTTCATCCTCGATGGCGAGGTCGATCTTCTCCGCACTGTTCTCTGTGCGTTCGGCCGTGGCAGCAGCCTGCCGATGACGCGGACCGAGGCAGAGGTCCTCTTCGACATCGCTGCCGCAATCACGGGATCGGTTCCCCCCGCGGCGTGGACCGAACTCTACGCCCAGGTAGTCGCAAACCTGGCCTTGAGCTCGGCTGGCTTTGCGGCTTGCCGCGAGTCGATCCTGAAGGCCGAGGTCGGCAAGCGTCACGTGGACGAGCCGATTGAAGCACAGGTCGAACAGATGCTGGCATCGGTCCGCACCGACTACCATCGCCAGTCTCCCGAGGAGCGTGCGCTCTCCCGGCTCGAGCGTCAGCGCATCGAGATCGTCACCAATGAAGAGCTGGACATGGGCGACAGCACCTGGGTCGCGGACCGGCTTCTGCACGGGCGCCGGCGCTCCCCGGTCGAAATCGCGGTTGTCGCCCACCTTCACCGCGAGTGCCTGTTGCCGGACCAAGGCCGGGCGCAGCGCCATGGCCGCGACGGCCAGGCGGCCTAAGCAAGGTAAACGCTGAGAAATTGGGCTGACCCGCCCTTCCGGGGCCTGGGGAGCGTCGGCTCGCCGTATATGAGCGGCTGGCAACGCCCTGGGCCGCCGGCGGCTCGTTATCTCAGTTTACGCGTCATCAGAGATTAGTTTAAGAAGGCCCCTAGCTTTTTCCAGACAACATGAGACGGGACCGCACGGGGTAATGTTCAAGAAAATCCTGATTGCAAATCGCGGTGAAATCGCCTGCCGCGTCATTAAGACCGCCCGTAAGATGGGCATCAAGACCGTCGCGGTATATTCGGATGCCGATCGCGACGCAGTGCATGTCGACATGGCTGATGAAGCCATTCACATCGGCCCCCCGCCCGCGGCTCAATCCTACCTTCTGATCGACAAGATCGTCGCCGCCTGCAAAGCGACCGGCGCCGAGGCTGTCCACCCGGGCTATGGCTTTCTTTCTGAGCGCGAGGCTTTCCCCATCGCTCTCGAGAAGGCTGGCATCGTCTTCATCGGTCCGAACCCCGGCGCCATCGCCGCCATGGGTGACAAGATCGAAAGCAAGAAGGCAGCCGCAAAGGCCAAGGTCTCGACCGTCCCCGGCTACATGGGCGAGATCGCCGACGAGAAGCACGCGATCAAGATTGCCGAGGAGATCGGCTATCCGGTGATGATGAAGGCCTCCGCCGGCGGCGGCGGCAAGGGCATGCGCATCGCCTACAATCGCCGCGAGGTCGAGGAAGGCTTTCCGCTCGCCAAGTCCGAGGCCAAGGCCTCGTTCGGCGACGACCGCATGTTCATCGAGAAGTTCATCGTCGATCCGCGCCACATCGAGATCCAGCTCATTGGCGACAAGCACGGGAACGTTGTTTATCTCGGCGAACGCGAATGCTCGATCCAGCGTCGTAACCAGAAGGTCATCGAGGAGGCTCCGTCTCCGCTCCTCGACGAGAAGACCCGCAAGGCCATGGGCGAGCAGGCCGTCGCCCTCGCCAAGGCCGTGGGCTACGACTCGGCCGGCACGGTGGAATTTGTCGCCGGACAGGACCGCAGCTTCTTCTTCCTCGAGATGAATACGCGCCTCCAGGTCGAGCATCCGGTCACCGAGTTGATCACCGGCGTCGACCTCGTCGAGCTTATGATCCGCTCGGCCGCGGGCGAGAAGCTGCCCTTCAAGCAGTCGGACGTGAAGCTCAACGGCTGGGCCGTCGAGAGCCGCGTCTACGCCGAGGACCCCTTCCGCAACTTCCTCCCCTCCATCGGCCGCCTCGTGAAGTATCGCCCGCCTGCCGAGACGAAGATCGGCGACATCACCGTTCGCAACGACACGGGCGTCGAGGAGGGCGGCGAGATCTCGATGTTCTACGATCCGATGATCGCCAAGCTCGTGACCCATGGGCCGACGCGCATCGCCGCCATAGATGCCCAGGCTGACGCTCTCGACGCCTTCTACATCGATGGCATCCAGCACAATGTGCCCTTCGTGAGCGCCTTGATGCACCACCCGCGTTGGCGCGAAGGGCGCCTGTCGACCGGGTTCATCAAAGAAGAATACCCAGAGGGCTTCAAGCCTCGCGAGGCGAAGGGCAAGGAGCGCTCGGTGCTTGTCGCCGTCGCCGCCACGATCGACCACCTCTCCAACGAGCGTCGGCGCGCCATCTCGCATCAGATGAGCGGCACGCCCGTCGGCTTCGCCAAGCGCCGCGTGGTCAAGCTGGGCGACGAGTACCAGAAGGTCCAGATCTCGGCGACCGCAGGCGCACAGATCGAGGTCGGCTTCCTCGATGCCGCCGGCAATGTCGTCGAGACGGTCTCTGCCGTCTCCACCTGGAGACCGGGCGATCCGGTCTGGCACGGCGACGTCGGCGGACAAAGAGTGGCTGTCCAGATCCGCCCCATCCTCAACGGTGCGGTACTCTCTTATCGCGGCATTCAGGCGCCCGTGCATGTCTATACCGAGCGCGAGGCCGAGCTTGCGGCCCTTATGCCGGTCAAGGCCGCGGCAGACATGTCGAAGTTCCTGCTCTGCCCCATGCCTGGTCTGGTCAAGGCGATTCACGTCGCCGAGGGCCAGGAGGTGAAGGCAGGAGACAACCTCGCCATCGTCGAGGCCATGAAGATGGAAAACCTCCTGCGCGCAGAGCGCGATGGTACGGTGAAGAAGATCAATGCCAAGGCCGGCGACAGTCTGGCCGTCGATGCGGTGATCCTCGAGTTCGCCTGAGACGAGAGAGAGGGTGGGGCATTCAAGCCCCTCCCTATCTCGATAAAGGGGAAAGGCCATGGCCGGTCCCACCCGAACAGTCCATCTGAAGATTGAAGGCCGCGTCCAGGGCGTGGGCTATCGAGTTTGGACCGAGCGCAAGGCGACTTCGCTCGGCCTGTTGGGCTGGGTGCGCAACAGGCGTGATGGTTCGGTCGAGGCGGTCCTCCAGGGCGCTGAAGGAAGCGTCGAGGCCATGATCAAGGTCTGCCGTGCCGGCCCGCCAGGGGCCATCGTCACTCGGCTCGAGACTCGCGCCGAGGACACGGACGTATTCTCCGGCTTTGAGGTCCGTGAAACGGAATAGTGGGCGGGGTGGCCTAGCCGAGCTTGGCCGAAGTCTGCCTCAGCCCATCGATGATGAGCTCGTAAGCCTCTTCGTCGCGCGCTTCGGGATAAACCATATAGACCGGATAGACGAACTTCTGCGCTCTGCGGGGCTGACGCAGGCGCCCACGCGCCAGAAAGCTCTGCACGATGCGCAGGGGAAAATAGGCCGAAGCCTCATTCTGTAAGAGATACTCGACCCCAATCGAGCCGAGATCGAGATTGAGCCCGGAATTGATCAGCTCGGGGTAGGCGGCGGCATGGTCCTGCTGGAAATCGGGTCCCCAATCCACGAACACATAGTCGCTCGAGCCGCGACGGCTACCCGGCCGCGCGCTCGTGACGAGCACGAACTCCTCGTCGAAGAGATGCTCGATCACGTATCCCGGCGGCTGAATGGGCCGGTACATGACCGCAAGGTCCAGGGTCCCCTCGATGAGGCGCTGCGTCAGAACGGAAGCAGGTGCGGTGACGGCTGAGACGGCGATATCGGGGCTCTCAGTCCTCAAACGCGACACCCACTTAAGTAAAAACCCGGGCCAAAGGCTGAGAGTTGCTCCCACCGCGAGGTGATCGCGGTGCTGGTTCGAGAGACTCACCTCGAGTTGGGCGCGTTGCCATACGCGAACGAGCGCGAGGGCATGTTTGCGGAACTGCTCTCCTGCCGCCGTGAGCTCCGCTCCGGACTTAGAGCGCTCGAACATTGGTCTACCGAGCAGATCTTCGAGGCTTTTGATTCGCGCCGAGACCGTCGATTGAGTGATGTTGAGCTTGTGGGCCGCCTCGATGAAGCTGCCGGTCTCCGCTACCATGAGGAAGGTGCGTGCGAGATTGATATCCATGGGCCGCTCATGTGCGCTTAAGGCGCAAAAACCTATCTATCGAAATCTTCGATAGGCGTCACCGGAAAATTCCGTTTGAAGAGGGGATTGATTCTGACCACATTGAGGATCGGCCCGCCGCGAGTCGGGTCAGATTCGGCTCAGCCTATGCTGGGCGTTTAATGGAAGGACTATCAAGATGGCTAAAGCTGCAAAGAAGCCCGCTGCAAAGAAGCCCGCTGCCAAGAAGCCGGCTGCTAAGAAGAAGAAGTAAAGAGTTTCTGCCTCGCGCTTGGAGCTGGCCGTGGTTTCCTTTCGGATGATCCCGGCGTCCCTGATCGCAGTCCTCCTCTCAACATGGGTCGCTGATGCGGCCTCGGTTACGAACCGAGATGATAGAGACCACAAAGTCACCATCATCGAGGGACAAGGCCAAAAAGATCATATTCTTAAGCCAAATGCGGCATTGGAAGGGATCTGTGAGAAGGGGTGCTTGATCCGGCTCGACGACAATCAAGTGGATCCGTACGAGCTTGAAGGCTCTGAGGTCACGTCGATCGAGGATGGACAGCTCTACGATGATGAGCCGGGGGCGTCTGTAGCACCGGGTATAGGTGAAACAGACCCGCCTTCTCAGCCCGGCCCACGACCGTAAGAGAGAGTATCGAGGCAGTGATTTAAGGACGCCCGGCTCCGCGCATGCGAAGCCGGGCGTTTCTCATTTTGGGACGGCCTTCCTCCGGACTAGAGCGCGCCGGTAGAAATCCGGAGTGGATCGGAAGAGGGCTCGAGGGGGCCGAATGAAGCTTCGAAAGCCGTCACGAGCGACATATCCACATCTTTCATAGATGCCCTCACCCCGAGGTCAGCGAGGCTCGTGACCCCGTACTCGGTGATGCCGCAGGGCACGATGCTCTCATAGTGAGAGAGATCGGGTGCCACGTTCAGGCTCACGCCGTGAAAGCTCACGCCGCCTCGCACCCTGATGCCGAGCGCCGCGATCTTTGCCTCCTTGCCACGTCCTGTACCCTCGACCCAGACGCCGACCCTGTCCGCTCGAGTCTCTCCGCGGACGCCGAACGGAGCGAGGCTCACGATGAGCCAATCCTCGAGGGCTTGGACGAAGGCGCGCACGTCTCCCTCAAAGCGCTGTTTGAGATCGAGCATCACGTAGCCGACCCGCTGCCCCGGCCCATGATAGGTGAGCTGTCCTCCGCGTCCCGTCTCATGCACTGGGAAAGGAAGCGAGCCACTAAGGTGCGCCTCTCGACTGCTGGTCCCCGCCGTGAAAAGGGGGGGGTGCTCGACCAGCCATAGGAGCTCCAGGGCGTCGCCGCGGCGGATCTTCTGCGCGCGATCCTCCATGAAACGCACCGCCGTCTCGTAGTCCGTAAGACCCGGCGAGGTAGACCAAGCAATGGTGCGGTTATCGGATTTCATCATGCGTGGGAGCTTACAGCCCGCTAGCGAGGCCCGATAGGTGAAGGGTCCGCGCGGCCTAATGACGGAGGCTGGCCTGAACAATCGTTTCAGGCTTGCCATGGGGCAAACGCTCTGTTAGTTCGACCGCCTTGGTTGCGCCCTTGTTCCCGCCCTGCGGGTTCGTTATATGGGGGCGTCTCCGTAGCTGGTGCAAATGCGGTCGTGGCGGAATTGGTAGACGCACTACCTTGAGGTGGTAGCGGGGCAACCCGTGGAAGTTCGAGTCTTCTCGACCGCACCAGCACCTTTTACGTGAGAGCGGATCTCGATCCGTGCCGATGGGACAGAGGATGTCCCAAATTCTGCGGCGGCGCCCTTTCCGGGAGGCGTCCCCAAGAGGCCGCGGAAGCCAAGCGACCCCCATAACGACGACCGCAAATTTGAAGCGATCCAGAAGGGGCTCGTTTACCACTATCCTGTGCGCGACCCTCGCCGCAGCCCCGGCCTCCCATACGTCAATAATTAATTGATCCCGCGCGCCCTAGTGTAGTGCCGCGATCCGAGCGGTCGCGTCGGGAGAATTGAATGCGCGTGGGGAAGTGGTCCGCGGTGCGCGGCAGGGCGATGCTGATGAGCATTGCCTCGCGCTGGGCGCGAGACGTGAGCGGTGCGACCGCGATCGAGCTGGGCTTGGTGGTGGGCCCGTTCCTTCTGCTGCTCACCGGCATCATGGCCGTAGGACTTCAGTTCTACACCATTCATTCTCTCGAGCATGGCGTGACGGCCGCAGCGCGCAAGCTCAAGACCGGTCAGGCCCAGAAGGCCGGGAAGACGTTCGCCGATTTCCGCCAGTTGGTCTGCGACGAAGCCGGCTCATTCATTCCCTGCGATACCAAGCTCGTCGTCCACGTGAAGAGTGGCTCCACCTTTGCGGATCTCAACCCACCTATAGCTTGCGTGACGAACGGTGGTCTCACGCCCTCGGGCGGCAACGCCACGAGCCCGATCTCGACCTATTCAGGCGGCGCCAGCGCGACCGTCGTCGTGACCGCCTGCTACGACTGGGACCTCGGCTCCTCGGTATGGCAGACCATCTGGAACATCCTGGCCTCCAACCCCTCGGAAGCGAAGAAGCAGGGAAAGACGGTCGTCTCCTCGACCATCGCCTTCCGCTCCGAGCCCTATCAGTAGGTCACGCCGCTCAGACTTCCGTTGCGAACCGTAGAGTCTCCTGATGTCTTTTTCGGCCTGGCCCCGCTTCATGAAATCACCCTGCGCCCTCATCAAAAGGTTCGCTAAGGACGTCCGCGGCGTGGCAGCCGTGGAGTTCGCCTATATCGCGCCCGTAGTCGCGCTGATGTTCGTGGGAACTCTCGAGGCGAGCAGGGCCCTCGCGGTCGACCGACGCTTCAACCTCGCGACGTCGATGGTTGCCGACCTTGTCGGACGCGAGACCAAGCTCACTGCGAACGACGTCAACGCCATTTACAACATCGTTGCCCAGGTCATGAGCCCGTTCGATGCGACGACGCTCAAGATCTCACTCATTCCGGTCAAAGCGAGCTCTACGGACGCCTCTAATACCAAAGTCTATGCCGCGACCACCAACCGGCCCTCCTACCATGGCGGGGCGCAGCCGGCGAAATGCGCAACGTTTCCGCTTGAGAATGGCCTCATCCCAAAGGGCGGCAGCGTGATCGTCGCCCAGACGAGCTACGTGTACACACCGGTATTGGTCGGTTATCTTTGGGGCTCGTCAACGTGGACGGAGCAGGCTATTGTAAGTCCACGTAACAGTTGCGTTGATTTTGATGCTAATAATTGCGTGTCGACTTGTTTTTGATCACGCCTCAGGCGTAGACTTTATTGCTGCCGCCGTTCGAGCGACCCACAATTCACGGAATTTCTCCATGATTATACCACGTTTTGAAAAAACACTGTTCTCAACCAGGTGATTGCCTGCCCTCCAGACTGTGGGGCACACTGATCCTCTGACTTCCGTTGAGCGTAGCTTCAGTCGAGAGGCAAGCCATGGGACGTCGTTCGGCACATACTGCTGAAGAACTACGCGAGCTTATTATTCAAGCCGCGACTGAGCTAATCCAAGAATCCGGTTTCGGTGGTCTGTCCGCCCGCGAGATCGCGCGGCGTATCAGCTACTCGCCCGGCACTCTCTATAATGTGTTCGAGGACTTGGATGACCTTGTCCTGACCATCGAGGGGCGTCTGCTGGACAAGCTGACACAAGCCCTTTCCGATGTTCCGGCAAGCGCCGAGCCAGCCGAGAAGGTTCGACGCCTCGCGGAGGTCTACGTCGACTTCACGCGCGGTAATCCGAAACTCTGGAATTTGCTGTTCGAGCACCATCTGCCCGCGGGAAGAGAAGTCCCCGCCTGGTACCAGCAGAAGCTCGAAGGCCTCATGTCCAAGGTCGAGGATGCCCTCCAACCTCTGGCCGGCGATGTCGACCCCGAGGTCGTGCGGCGCTCTGCCAAGACACTATGGGCAGGCGTTCACGGCATCACCTCATTATCGACCGCCGACAAGCTGTCGATCATCTCGACCGACAGCGCCGGGGCGCTGCTAGACGATCTCGTCAGCACGCACCTCGCGGGCATGGAGGCGATGAAGCATCGCCAGCCGGCGGCTTCCCCCTGATCGCGGCTATTGGCCGGCTGGTGCCGATGCGCCGGGGTTTGCTTCGGGCGCGGCGACGGCCGGCGACGGCAGTGTGCCTGTCGTGATGTCTGCGGCGGGCGCCGGTTGGCCGGCGATCCGCGACAGTGCCGGTCCAAGGCCGAACCAGCTATCCGTCGGCAGAAGCCGTTGATTCAGGGCCGTCCACATCGGTCTGGATGACATTCCCTCGACGAACATCTGCGGCGACGGCGCCAGGAAGATCGCCAAGGCGAGCGCCGAGGCCATGCTCACGGAGGCATAGGGGTGCCGCCGGTCATAGAGCTTGAGCGCGGTTCCGAACGACGACTTGATGCGCGTGTCCATGACGTCGACCGAGTACATCTCGTCCAGCGTGAGATGCACGAGGAAGCCGACGAAAAGGAAGCCGCCCGCAAGCCAGGCCACGCCATCGGGCTTGTCGAGCACGTAGGCGAAGATGATCGTCGTCGCGACGGCTGAGAATGCTGCCGCCAGTATCGAATGCCAGATGCCGCGGTGAACGGCGAGGTGATGGAAGGCGTTATGCAACCCATATCGGATCAGGAGCAGCGTCCCGAGCCAGAGCACCCAAAGCTCCGCGATCGAGTATTTGGTCGCGAACGAGAATAGAACCGCGAACGAGAAGAAGATGGCGAGGCCAGCGAACATGGCCCGGCTGGGCCGGCTGTCCTTGAGATCGATATCGGGCAGCACCGAGCCCAGCACCCCGGCCATGGTGACGGCGACGAGGTTCTCCGGTGCGATGACGTCGGCGGCGAGCGTGAGCGTGGCGAGCGCGCCGGCGGCTATGGTCCCGACGGCGATGTGGGTGGTGAAGTTGGCCATTGCGATCACCTCTCCATACGAGAACGGCGCCTGATGGCGCAGATGCGAATCCCTCGCGACTAAGCATCAGATTCGCTGGCTTGCTCGTAGGTGAGGCGGGGCGATGGATGTGGATAAGACCTGGCCACCGGGCTAAGCACGCGGCGCACCTCTGGTGAGGCTCACGTTAAGTGGCTGGCTCCTTGGATGAAAGTCTGGCAGGAGAGGGCCATTCGGAGAGATGTAGAATGCCTGCCACATCACCAGAGTTCGGAAAGCTGGACACCGAAGCTCGCATCCAACGCGTCGCCATGTGCAGCATGGGCGTCGCGCTGGCTGTGCTGGCGCTCAAGTATGCCGCCTATCAGGCGACGGGCAGCGTCGCACTCTACTCCGACGCGCTCGAGAGCATTGTCAATCTCGTGACGGCCGTCGCCGCATTCTTGGCCGTAAAGATCAGCTCGCGGCCCGCCGACAAGAACCATCCGTTCGGTCACCACAAGGCTGAATATCTCTCGGCCGTGCTCGAGGGCGCTCTCATTATCGTTGCCGCTCTTTTGATCTTCCGCGAGGTCTACGAGAACCTCGTATCACCCCGGCCGCTTGAAGCCACCGGGCTGGGAGTGGCCTTCAACGGGGCGGCCACGGTGCTGAATGCTGCCTGGGCCTATTTCCTCATAAGCCGCGGCCGCAAGTGGCGATCGCCTGCGCTCAACGCCGATGGCCACCACCTTCTGACCGACGTGCTTACGTCCTTCGGTGTCATAGCCGGCCTCGTGCTCGCTTACGTAACGGGCGCCGCCATCCTCGATCCGCTGCTGGCTGCGGCGGTTGCCGTCTACATTCTATGGAGCGGATACAAGATCACGCTCACCTCCATGAGCGGCCTCATGGACGAAGCGGCGGGAAGCGAGCTGCAACAGCGCATCCGCGAGTGCATCAAGACCTCCGGCAATGGCGCCATCGAAGCTCACGACATCAGAACACGGCGCGCCGGGCGCGTGACGTTCATCGAGTTTCATCTGGTCGTGCCCGGAACCATGACGGTCCACGAGTCTCATCAGATTTGCGACAGCATAGAGCACGAGATTGAGAACTCGATCGAAGGCACCGAGGTCGTCATTCACGTAGAGCCGGAGCACAAGGCCAAAGTGAACGCTCGCGGCGCTGTGAAATTGTGATCGCGAGCCCCGCGTTCAATTTTCCCCGGGGCGAGAAACGTCTGCTTTACTATGATATACTCTCGAAGGTGTTCCCTAGGTAACACGGAAGCTCTCAACCGGGTCTGTTAAGCTCAAGTTCATCGGGGAGCCTTTAGGAATTCGGCTTATCCAGTATTGGCGAGGCCCGCGGCGCTCTGCCGACGCCGTCCCTCCCCACACAGGTGGATCGCAGCCATGACGACCCGGACCTTGTCTGTCGTTGGTCTATTTCTTCTTTGTTCTTTGGCGCCTGCCCACGCGGCCCCGGAGTCGATCGGTTCGGCTCTCAAGGTCGTCAATCTCGTGACGGCGGAGTTGAACCGCGATACGCGCTCGCTCCAGGGCGGCGATAAAGTTCATCAGGACGAGAATATCGAAGTCGGCAACGACGCGTTGGGCGAGATCAAGCTCGACGACGACACCAAGCTCGCGCTCGGTCCGGGCTCGCGCCTGAAACTCGACAAGTTCGTCTACGATCCCGCTAAGACGAGCGGTTCCATCGTGCTCAACCTGGTCAAGGGTACGTTCCGCTTCATCACCGGCGTCGCCTCGAAGCCCACCTATGTTCTGCGCACTCCTGCCGCCGCCATCACCGTGCGCGGTACCATCTTCGACGTCTTTATTCAGGAAGACGAGACCGTCTGGCTGCTGCTGCACGAAGGTGCCATTCAGGTCTGTAACGACCGCGGCCAATGCAAGCTTCTCGATGAACCGGGCAAGCTGTTGCGCATCACCAGCGACGGTGGTGTGGGCTCGCCGGTCAAGTGGGCCTCGCTGCCCGGCAAGGACAGCGTCGGCTTCGACAAGGCCTTCCCCTTCGTCGTCAACACTCCGGGCATCGATCCCAACCCGATCTTCACGCGCGACGTCATCATCCTCGGCACCTATCCGGGTCGCGACAAGGGCGACAAGGACAAGGGCGATCGGGGCGACAAGGGCAAGGACCGCGGTGACACTTCGAAGCCGAGCAAGAAGGCCGAGAAGAAGGAGCCGACGAAAAAGAAAACTCGTACGGCCAAGAAGAACTCCGATGACGACAACATCGTGAGCGGCATGGATATCGTCATCGGAGGCGGCATCGCGATCGGACGCGGTCGCGGTGGCGGCTACCCCGGCAAGGGCGGCATGCCGGGTCGCGGTGGTGGCGGTGGGTATCCCACTGGCGGCGGCATGAATCGCGGCGGCGGCGGCCTGCGCTAAAATCTGCTAGCCGCTCGTCGCAGGACGGGCGGCATAGTGGTCGAGCAGGCCCTTGATCTCGGGCCAGCCGAGCGCGCGGCAGGCGTCGATGCGTCGAGACGTCTCCGCCGCATCCCCAGCCCGCATTGCGGCACACAGCTCGCCATAACGTGCTTTCAGCTCGCCGAAGCGAATGCTAGTCGCCGTGGCTTCGTCGCCAAGGAGCGCGAATAGGCGTTCCGGCCGCTCCTTGCCCCGCAAGAGGGCCGGCGTTTCGATCTCGAGGAACGCAAAGCCATCGGCTTTATTGGCAGTACCCTCTCCGGCGATAATGGGAACGCCGTAGATCTTGGTCGTCCCTTCGATACGCGACGCCGTGTTGACCACGTCGCCGAGCACGGAATAATTGAACTGCTGCGGTGAGCCCACATTGCCGACGCAGCAGGGTCCAGTGTTGAGGCCGATGCCGATGCGCACATTGCGCGCGCTGCCGCCTGGCGCTTCGGCAACCGCTTCCCGATTGTGACGGGCGAGACGCTCCTGCATGGCGAGCGCGGCGCGGCAAGCGGTCTTGGCGTGCTGCGGGTCGGAAACCGGTGCGTTCCAGAAGGCCATCACAGCGTCGCCCATGAACTTGTCGATGGTGCCGCGTTTGTCGAGGATGACCTCCGCCAACGGCGTGAACAGGCGGTTGACGAAACGAACCAGCGTCTCGGCATCCATGCCCTCGGACAGCTTCGAGAAGCCGCGCACATCCGCGAACAGAAGCGTCACTTCCCGCGTCTCGCCGCCAAGTTTGAGCTTCGTCGGATCGCGGGCCAGCTCGTCGATCACTGGCGCTGCCACGTAGTGGCCGAACGCATTGCGGATGCGCGCACGATCCGTCTCCGTCTTGACGTAGGTGAGGAGCGACCCGGTGAGGTAGACAGCGATGAGCGCGAGCGACGGATAGACAGGGTCAAAAAGGTACCCGGCCTGTCGGAACAGGAACCACGATGCGCCGCCGACAATCAGGATGGCTGCAAACGCCGTCACCGCAGCAAGGACCGCTCCCGCGCGGCGGATGAGGCTTGCGACCCCGAGACCGCTCGCGACGAGGAATAGAAGCTCTGCTCCGGTTGCAAGCGCAGGCCTGACGAGGTGCTGCCCCGAGAGCATCTGCTCGAGCGCCTGGGCGTGCACCTCGACGCCTGGTACCGAGGCCTGGAGCGCCGTCGCGCGCAGATCCAGAAGTCCTGTTGCGCTGGCGCCGATCAAAATGTGGCGTCCGGCCACCTCCTTGGGATCGAACGTCCCATCGACCACTTTGTAGGCGGAGATATATCGGCGCGGATCGGGAGCCGCGAGATTGAGCCACAATTCGCCCTGCGCATCCGAAGGCAGCACGGTCTCGCCGACGCGGATCGTGTCGATGCCCGTCCGCTCGCCGAACGACAGCACGCCGCTTCCGCCGGACGAGCGTACGAACAGTGTATTGGCGCCGTTGGCTACGCGGAGCGCCTCAAGGGGCAATGATGGGTAGAGCGCATCGCCGATGGAAAGTAGGAGAGGAACACGTCGCACGATCTGGTCGCTCGACGGCAGCCAATTGACCGATCCCTGGCCCGACGCGCCGTCCCAGAACATGGGCAGGCTGGCTACTCCGCCAGGGAAGGCGTGGACAAACTGCTTGGGTTCGTCTCCCGCCGTGGCAAGCCGCACCGGCGGCTTCGGGAGCGCGCCGCTCGAAATGCTATCGCCCGCAAGACCGAGGATCACCGGCGCCTTGGCGATCGAGGCTGCAAAGCGCGCGTCGTTGCTCGGCAGCGCTTCGAGCTCCGAGATGATGGGTTTGAGCTCGGGCCGCGATTGCGTCTGCCGCGCCAGCTCCTTGGGCGACATGCGATCCGGCTCCGCCAGGATCATGTCGAAGGAAATCGTCTTGGCTCCGGCCGCGGCCAGCCGATCGACGATGACGGCAAGATCCGAGCGTGGCCATGGCCATTGCCCAAGCTTGGCCAGAGAGGCTTCGTCGACGGCGACGATGCGGACCGGAAGATTGGGATCGGCAACCCTGGGGGACGCTCTGAGGAAGGTGTCGAATACGGAGAGCCTGAGCCGCGCCACCGGATCGGGATCGGCAATGCGAAGCGTCACGGCGAGCGCGATGACGCCGGCCGTCAGCAGCACATGAAGCGGGGCTAGGCGCACGTGGAGCGTCCTTTGGGGAGGTGATATCCGCTGAGCAACAGCACCGATATCACAATTGCCTCAGACGACCACAGTCGCCTTGGGCCCCATGAGCGCCTGAACGGCCTGAAGCTGCTTCGCGCTGCTCCAGACGTTCTCGATGCGGAACTGCTCGCTGCCGCCGCCGAAGATCGTGAGCTTGGCTTCGATATCGCTGGTCCCGAAGCCCAGGATCCCAAGCCCCAACACTTTGTGGGCGATGAGGTCATCGCTGAAGCGCGTCAGCCGGATATGCATCACCGACCAGCTCTCGGGGGCGCGGCCGAGAATGCTCGAGAACTTTTGCACCCGCTCGACCTGAGTGGGACGGAAGCGCCAATAGCTCAAGCGGTCGAAGATGAACACGATGGCGAACCACACGATGAACAGAACGCTCGAGACCATGAGGTAGAAGGCGAGGTTCATGTGCACGAGGAGCGACGGCGGTGTCGTCCAGAGGCCCGGCATGTTCATGATGAAATAAGTGCCCGTCGCGGCGCCTGCGATCAACAGGATCAAAAGCAGCGCGTTGATGCCGCGCGCGCGAACCGTTGTGGCCACGATCACGACGAGAAGCAGGATCGTGAAGGAGAGGCCGAGCCAGGCGCCTGGATAGATGTAGAGAGGTTTTCCCTCGCCGATGACGAGGCGTTCGCCATGGATGTAGGTGAGGGCCGCGCACACGAAGCCATAGGCCCAGATTACCCACCAGTAGATGATGGGGGAATGCTGATAGATGCGGATTTCAGCAGGACCTTTCTGAGACGTTGTCCCGGCCGTCTGCGCTTCCGGTGTCGTCATGTGTCCCCCTCGATCCGGTATTCGGTCTTGGACCCATGGTCGCGTCGGAGCCTATCAGCCTGACGCGTGAACCATTGGTCGTTTAATGCCGATGCTCAGATCAATGCGTATCCCGATGGTCAAAAAGTGTCGCACTCGCGTCCTTACGCTGTCAACGTGACGGCGTTTTGGCTGCGGGCAAAAGTTAACGGGGAAGCGGGATCAGGTGGGGCGGACGAGCGCGCCCCAGAGATCATAATCGTCCGCGTTCTCGACGCGGGCCTGGACGATGTCGCCAGGCTTCACGGACGTCTCGCCGTTGAGGAACACGCTGCCGTCGATCTCGGGTGCGTCCCACTGCGAGCGGCCAAGCGCGCCTTCTTCGTCCACTTCGTCGATGATGACGTCGATGGTGCGGCCCACGCGGCTCGCGAGCATGTCACGCGAGATCTCCTGCTGGGCCGCCATGAAGCGGTGCCAGCGCTCCTCTTTGACCTCGTCGGGAACGGCACCGGGAATGTCGTTCGCCTTCGCGCCCTCGACAGGCTCGTACTTGAAGCAGCCGACGCGGTTGAGCTTGGTTTCGCGCATCCAGTCGAGCAAGAACTGGAAATCTTCCTCGGTCTCTCCGGGGAAGCCGACGATGAAGGTCGAGCGCACGGCGAGATCCGGACACACCTTGCGCCACTCGGCGATGCGGTTCGCGGTCTTCTCCTGATGCGCGGGGCGGCGCATGGCCTTCAGCACCGAGGGCGAAGCGTGCTGGAACGGGATGTCGAGGTAGGGAAGGATCTTGCCCTCCGCCATCAGCGGTATGACGTCGTCGACGTGCGGATAGGGATAGACATAGTGCATGCGGACCCAGACGCCGAGCGAGCCAAGGGCCTTCGACAAATCGAGGAAGCGCGCTTTCAGCGGCGCGCCCTTCCAGGCGCTCTCGGCATATTTAATGTCGACGCCATAAGCGCTCGTGTCCTGGCTGATGACCAGAAGCTCTTTGACGCCGGCTTTCACCAGCCGCTCGGCCTCCGCCATCACGTGGTTGGCCGGCCGGCTCGCGAGATCGCCACGGATGCTCGGGATGATGCAGAACGAGCAGCGGTTGTTACAGCCCTCGGAAATCTTGAGATAGGCGTAATGCCGAGGCGTGAGGCGCAGACCCTCCGGCGGCACGAGATCGATATAGGGATCGTGCAGCGGCGGCACCGCGTCGTGCACGGCGGTCACGACCTGCTCGTATTGATGCGGTCCGGTGACGGCCAGCACGCCCGGATGCTCGGCGCGAATGCGCCCTTCCTCAACGCCCATGCAACCCGTGACGATGACGCGACCATTCTCGGCCATGGCTTCGCCGATGGCGTCGAGGCTCTCCTTCTTCGCTGAATCGAGGAAGCCGCACGTATTGACCACGACCACGTCGGCGCCCGCATAGTCGGGGGCCACCTCGTAGCCTTCGGCGCGCAGCTTGGTGATGATGCGCTCACTGTCTACGAGTGCCTTTGGGCAGCCGAGCGACACGAACCCGACCTTGGGCGCGAGCTTTGGCGCGCGAAGGGAGGGGGACAAGTCGGATTTTGCCGTGGCTTTGGCGGTCATATAGGGCCTTCGGAGGCGGAAAACGGGCCTTCTAGCACAGGAACGGCTCGAGGGGAGGTCTCTCGAAGCCGCAGACTATCACGTGGTGAAAATGGGTGCCGCAGATGCCCGCTAAGTAGCACGATTTGGTACGATTTTTCCCGATTTCCCGGCGTGGGCGGTCATCGGCTAGTTCACGTCGATATCGAAATGCAGCACGTCCTCTCGAGCGCCGAGCTTGGTGTAGAGGGCTATGGCCGGAGGATCGACGTAATCCGCCTGCACGAAGATCACATACGCGGCGCGCGCCTTGGCGAGCCCCTTGAGCTGGGTGATGAGTGCGGTAGCAATCCCGCGCCTGCGAAGCTCTGCTTTGACCGCCAGATCGTAGATGTAGATCTCGCTGCGCTCGCGCTCCGGCTTCTTGAGCTCATAGGCCGTAAGTCCCGCAACGACCCTTTCGTCCTGCAGGGCCGCCAGCGCAATGAAGTGAGCGCTGCCAAGCAATTCCGCCAGATGAGCGTCGCTCGGCGGGGCACCCGTATAGGCGTCCGGGTCCTCGAAGGCCTCGCCGAAAGTCGCCATGAGCTCTCGCGCCAGCGCGACATCGCTCGGCGAAAGATGGCGGATGGTGACGGCGGGAACGTGCTGCATCGGAGGGAAGCCTCGGCGAACTTTTGGTTACCAGTCGGCGTTTCGACGGCCCTACCGGACGGAAAGGGGCCGCGCGCCCGCATCTTCGCTGGGGGTTGCGGCATTTTGGTTACCACATGAAACCCCACTGCCACAAAGCGGACAACCTGTTCGCAGAGCTTCGATTTTCGATTCAATTTCATTGTTCGGAGGATCAGGTCGCAGACATGCGCCAGCACCTCACCAAACAGGTCTCAAAGCTGCTTCTCGCGTTCGCCGCAGCGACCGCCGCAAGCGCCTCCGCATTCGCCGAGCAGATGGAGATGCCCTTCATGTGCAGCGCGCGAGGCGGAGAGGTGAGGCTTATGCCCTCTGAGCGCCAAACGTATCAGATCATCGGACGCCACGAGCAGCACGTTTATAGCGTTTGCTCTCCGACGGATGCCAACAGCTGTCGCAACTGGATGATCCATCGTTTCGACGTGGACTGCGGCGGTACGCGCGTCCCTTGGATCGACGTCGCAGATGCTGCTTCGCGGTTCGCGCGTGGTCGCGCCTGGGTCGAGGGCGGGCAGATGAACCTTGCTTTGGCCCCGAACCGTTCGAGCGGGTATGACGACGACTATTCGCGACGCCGTCCGTGGCGCGACCGGGGTCCGGTGGAGCTGGATACCGTAACGCTGCCACCCGGCTTTGCGCCGACGCTTGGTCTGCCTGTGCAGTTCGTTGGAGGTGAGGGTCGGGGTGGCATCGAGGATGGGCCCCCGCCCGGAGCATACGCTGACGGATCGTGGAATGCGCCGGCCAGCCACGCGCTGCCGCCAGATGAGCGTCGAGGGTGGCAGGAACCTCCCGCCGCAGGATGGGACGCTTCACCGCGTCCGGCTCAAAGAAACGAGAAGGTCGCGGCGGCCCCGGTTGCAAAGGAGCCCGCGCCTCAGGCTGCAAATGCTCCCAAGGAAAAAGCTCCAGCACCTGAGAAGGCTGCTGCGCCGGAGAAGGCCGCAACATCGGAAAAGGCTGCGGCACCGGAGAAGTCTGCCGCGAAGTCCTCACCCGCTGCGCCAACCGCCCCGACTTCACCGGCTGCACCGTCGCCTGCTGGCACTTCCGCGCCGACGCCGCCGAATTCTGCCACTGCTCCGCAGGGTCCGAAATTGCCCGAGGGCATGGTAACGCCGACGATCATCAACGGATCGAACGCTGGCGCGCCCGCCTCGAATGGACCGGCCGAGGCTCCGCCTGCCGCCAAGACGGAAACCACGACGGCCCCGGCCGAACCTCTCGTCACGCCTCCCGCAAAAGCCAGCGAGAAGTTCGCGTCCGCCAACGAGAGCACGGAGACGACCAAGACCTCTGTGCTCGACGTCAGCGGGCTTTCCGCCGGCCAACCCTCGTCGGCGCTGCCGGTTTCGCCACCCGTCTTGTGGGGCGGCGTTGCAGGGGCGAGCCTTTTGGCACTGTCAGCCTTCTTGCTCCTGCGTCGCAAGGACAGCGTGCAGACGCATCAGCGCGATCTAGGCTCGGTCAACTTCGAGGCGCCGCCGAAAGGCGGAACTGCCCTCGCCACTGTCGATCCCGCTTCGCCGCCGGCAGTCGTCGCGCCGCGAGAGGCCGGTGTCGTCGTCCAGGCCGCCGCTACCGGGGATGTTGCGTTACCGACCGCCCTCGTGGAAGCGTTCTCCATCCTCGGCACCAATGCCGATGCGCCGACGGACGTGATCAAGAAGATCGTCGATGGCCTGCGGCAGAGCTGGCATCCGGATCTCGCTCGCTCGGATGAGGAACGCGTCTACAGAGAAAAGCGGATGCAGCAGTTGAATGCCGCCTGGGATCTCATTCTTCAGTCGCGCCGGGCGGCCGCGTAGCCGCGCAGCGGAGCTCTCTCAAGCCTTGCGCTTTTTTCTCGCCGCATAGCGAGCGTCGCGAGCGGCCTTCTGCTCCGCCAGAAGGGCAACCTGCCTATCCGCTTCTTCGCGGGCTGCAAGCTTACTGGCGGCTGCGAGTTCGGCCAGCTCTGCTGCCTCGCTAGCTGCGCGCTCGGCATTCGCGCGCGCCTTCGCTTCGACACGGGCTTCGCGAGCCGCGACGATAGCTTGGCGCTCGGCCTTCTTTTTAAGAACGACGGGATCGTCGGCCGCCGGTTTTGCCGCGCGTTGCAGCATCGCCTGCTTCGCTTTGGCGGCCGCTTGAAGACGCTCACTGAAATTCTTGTCGCCGAAGTGGTTCATGGTTCTCCGCTGATCTGTTTAGTTCTGAAGACGGCCGATCTCGCCCGCCGTCGTGGAGCGGGTTTCTACGGCCGCACACGCGCAAATGCAACGCCGCGGACAAACCCGCACGCCGAAATACGATTGATAAGAAAGGTTCAGGCCGCGTGCGGCCGGTAAACCGCGGGGCGAGGCTTTGCGGCCTGGAATGCCCGGCGGACGTGGAACTCACAATAAGGGCTACCGTCCTTCTTCTGCTTGCCGCAAAAGTGGAAGTCTCCCGACATCGGGTCGCCGAAAGGCCAACGGCAATCGTTCGCCAGAAGCGTTTCGACCGTCTTTCGTTCGGAAATGGGGATGATCAAATCATCGTCGGCGCGCAAAGGCGCCGGCAGGGTGTTTATATCGCTCATAACGGATCATGACACAGAAGAGCGCAAAAAGGCCTGCAGCGCTTCGTCGCCACCCACGCAGGGCGGTAGATTAATGTCGACTTACCTTAACTCATTGTATCCACGTCAACGTTTGGCTCGTCGGGGGCAGCGGCGGCTCGGTACGATCTTGCCGCCGACGCGCGACCGAATGCTGTATCCGGACTGGCCCGACGAACGCTCTCCGCTCTACGCGTTCCACCTTTCGCGGCACGTTCCGCCGGCGAGGGTGCGAGCGTTCCTCGATTTCGTGGTCGAGGCTGTGGGCGGTAGACAGTAGGTCGCTACGACTTGGTCCGCACGTAGCTGCCGGGAGCGGGCTCGATGGCGCCCAATGTCGCGCCGGGCTCGCGCGCATCGATCCAGTTGCCGGAGTACTTCGTCAGCCAGGTCGTCCAGCGAGGCCACCAGGAGCCCGGATGCTCCTTCGCCTGGCTGATCCATTCCTCAAGCGTTCCGACTTTCGAAAGCTTCGGGCCCGTCCAGTGCTGATACTTCATCTTGTCGGGCGGGTTGACCACGCCCGCGATGTGCCCCGAGCCGGCGAGCACGAACTCGACGTCGCTGCCGAGGAGCTTCGCACCGATGAACACCGACTTCGCCGGCGCGATGTGGTCCTCTTTCGTCGCCACTTCGAAGATCGGCAGCTTTACCTTCTTGAGGTCGAGCCGGATGCCGCCGAGCGACATCTCGCCTTTGGCAAGCCGGTTCTCGTTATAGAACTCGCGCAGATAGAAGTTGTGGTTGGCCGCCGTCATGCGCGTCGAGTCCTGGTTCCAGTACAGGAGATCGAACGGGAACGGCTTCTTGCCGAGCAGGTAGTTGTTGACGATGTAGGGCCAGATGAGGTCGCGCGGCCGCATCATGTTGAACACGTTGGCCATGCGCGAGCCGTCGAGATAGCCGCGCTCGCCCATCAGTTCCTCGAGCGAGCTGAGCTGGCTGTCTGTCGTGAACAGCAGCAGGTCGCCCGCCTTCGAGAAATCGAGCTGCGTCGTGAGGAACGTGACGGAATGGAACGGCTGCTCTCCGCGTGCCGCGAGATAGGCGAGCGTGCAGCCAAGCATCGTGCCGCCGACGCAATAGCCGACGACATTACATTTCTCGACGCCAGTCTCACGTGACACCGCGTCCGCCGCTGAAAGCACGCCTTCGATCATGTAGTCCTCGAAGGTCTTGTGCGACAGGCTCTCGTTCGGGTTGACCCACGAGATGACGAATACCGTGAAGCCCTGATCGACCGCGTACTTGAGGTAGCTCTTCGAGGGTGTGAGATCGAGAATGTAGTACTTGTTGATCCACGGCGGGATCACCAGGAGCGGCACCTCCCGCACCTTGTCCGTGGTGGGTGAGTACTGGATGAGCTGGAACAGCTCGTTCTGGAATACGATCTTGCCAGGCGTCAGCGCCAGGTTCTTGCCGACCTCGAAGGCTTCCGTGTCCGTTTGGCTGATTTTGAGCAGATCACCGGACTTCTCCATGTCGCAGATGAGCTGCTCCATGCCCTGCACGAGATTGCCGGCATTGCTTGCGAGCGTAGTGCGGAAGACTTCCGGGTTGGTGAGCGGGAAGTTCGATGGAGAGAACGCGCTCGAGAGCTGCCTGAAATAGAACTCCGCCCGCCGCCGTTCCTCGTCGTCGAGGCCGCGCGTCTGCTTGAGTACGGTCTCGCCCCACTGCGTCGTCAGCAGGTAGGCCTGCTTCCAGAAATCGAAGAAGGGGTTGCTCGTCCACTCCGGATCCTTGAACCGGTTGTCGGACGGGTCAGGCTCCACGATGTCGGGAACGTCCTCCCCCAGGAACTTGCGCACCGACATGTTCCAGAGTTCGGCATAGGATGACATGAGCGCCGTCTGCGCTTCGGCGAGCTTGGCCGGGTCTGCGAGCCAGATGCTGATGACGTCGCCAATCGTCTTGGTGGCCTCCGACGCCTCGCTGGCAGCCGAGTAGGCGCTGATTTTCGCGTCCGGGCGCTCGAGCAGACCGGACATGGCGCGGCCGCCCTCCTCGAGCAGCTTCAGCACGTTGCGTGCGAATTCCTCGGGATTGCTGATTTGGTAGGCTTGGCCGGGTTTGTCGCCAGTCTGAGTCATGGGTCTGATCATACGCGTGGAGTATGACGGAGCCTAGAGCACGATGGTTTGAGATATCTCAATCTCGCGCCTCAATCGCCCTTGTGCCCCGTTGAAGGTCAAAAATTCAGTAACTGAAATCTCTAAAGGCCAATGGCCCTGTCGAACAGGGGTTTGCCGCCGATTGGTAGGTCGCGGCGCAGGTAACTTCCATTGGACCTTCGGCGTCACCGCAGCGCGCGGGCTTCCCTATGCGCAATTTCGGGGCGAGTGGGGCAACTGCAAGGCATGCCAGGACTTTTCCACCGACGGCCCCGAGGACAGCTCGCCGCACCGAATTCGGCGGAGCGTGGCCCGGGCCCACTGGACGGGGTGGGTCCCAGGGGCGTAAACACGAGGTTCGGACGCGTTCGCCCTTCGGTTTGTAGGCGCTGCGTCCCGATGATGTCCGCGTGCACAGGCCGCAGCCTCGTCAGAATCCTAGAGCTCAAGAGAAACCGCCGTGATCGACGACTTTCATCGTATCAAGCGCCTGCCGCCTTACGTATTCGCCGAGGTGAACCGCCTCAAGGCTGATGCACGAGCGCGCGGCGCCGATATCGTCGATCTCGGCATGGGCAACCCAGACCTGCCCACGCCGCAGCATATCGTCGACAAGCTGGTCGAGACGGTATCGAAGCCGCGCACCCATCGCTACTCGGCTTCGAAGGGCATCCCGGGTCTCCGTCGCGCTCAGGCGGCCTACTACGAGCGCCGTTTCGGTGTGAAGCTCAATCCCGACACGCAAGTTGTGGCCACGCTCGGTTCCAAGGAAGGCTTCGCCAACATGGCGCAAGCCATTACGGCGCCGGGCGACGTCATCATCGTGCCTAATCCGACCTATCCAATTCACGAGTTCGGCTTCCTCATTTCCGGCGCTTCGATGCGGCATGTGAAGGCCGGTGCGGGCGAGGAATTCCTGCGCGCGGTCGAGCATGCGGTGAAGCATTCGATCCCGAAGCCGCTGGCTGTCGTGCTGTCCTATCCGTCGAACCCGACCGCAATGGTAGCGAGCCTCGACTTCTACAAGGACGCAGTGGCGCTGGCGAAGCGGCTCGATCTGATCATCCTGTCGGACCTCGCCTACTCCGAGATCTATTTCGACGACAATCCGCCGCCCTCGGTGCTCGAGGTCCCTGGCGCCATCGACATCACGGTCGAGTTCACCTCGCTATCGAAGACCTACAACATGCCGGGCTGGCGCATGGGCTTCGCGGTCGGGAACGAGCGGCTCATCGGCGCGCTTGCGCGCGTGAAGTCCTACCTCGATTACGGCGCCTTCACGCCCATTCAGGTCGCGTCCGCAACGGCGCTAAACAGCTCCCAGGATTGCGTCGACGAGATCCGCCGGACTTACAAGAGCAGGCGCGATTGCCTCGTCGAGAGCTTCGGCCGCGCCGGTTTTCCCGTGCCGCCGCCGCCGGCAACCATGTTCGCCTGGTGCCCGATCCCAGAGCCATTCAGGGCCCTGGGCTCGGTCGAATTTGCCAAGCTTCTCATAGAGAAGGCGGATGTAGCCGTCTCTCCGGGCCTCGGCTTCGGTGAATATGGTGAAGGGTTTGTCCGTATCGCTCTGGTCGAGAACGAGCACCGCATTAGGCAAGCCGCCAGGTCCGTCAAAAAGTTCCTCGCCCAGGCTCCGGAAAGCATGCATAACGTCATCCCCATATCCCAAAAGGTCAGCCGGTAGCCGCAATCACCCCTATGTCAGAGCCTTTGTCCCTCGGCGTCGCCGGTCTCGGCACGGTCGGCGCGGGCCTCATTCAGCTTCTCAAGTCTCATGAAGAGCGTCTCGGCGAGATGCTTGGCAGATCTATCAAGATCGCCGGCGTCTCCGCGCGCTCGAACGAGCGCGTCAAAGAGCTCGGACTCGAGAGCGCCAAGTGGTTCGACGATCCCATAAAGCTCGCGGTCGATCCGTCGATTGACGTGTTCGTCGAGCTGATGGGCGGCGAGGACGGCGTTGCCAAAGCCTCGGTCGAAGCCGCCCTCAAGGCCAAGAAGCATGTCGTGACCGCCAACAAGGCGCTTCTCGCCAAGCACGGATTGGCGCTGGCCAAGCTCGCCGAGCAGAATGGCGTCGCGCTCAATTTCGAAGCCGCTGTTGCCGGCGGCATCCCGATCATCAAGATGCTGCGCGAGGCGCTGGCCGCCAACGAGGTGAAGCGCGTCTACGGCATTTTGAATGGCACCTGCAACTTCATCCTGACCAAGATGCAGGAAGAAAGCCGTCCCTTCGCCGAGGTGCTGAAGGAAGCTCAGGACAAGGGTTACGCCGAAGCCGATCCCACATTCGACATCGGCGGTTTCGATGCCGCCCATAAGCTCGCTTTGCTGACCAGCCTCGCCTTCGGCGCCACAGTCGATTTCGAGCAGGTCTATGTCGAGGGCATCGAGTCCATCACCGCCGCCGACATCGAGGCCGCAGATAGCCTCGGCTATCGTATCAAGTTGCTCGGCGTCGCTGAGCGCACCACCGCCGGCATCGAAGCCCGCGTAACGCCGGTCCTGATCGAGAAGGACACCGCCCTCGCCGAGATCGACGGCGTGACCAACTGCATCGGCATCGACGGTGATTTCGTAGGCAATCTTCTCGTTGCCGGTCCAGGCGCGGGCTCCAAGCCGACCGCTTCCGCCGTCGCGAGTGACATCATCGACATCGGCCGCGGCCTCATCCTGCCGCCGTTCTTGAGGCCGACCGCGAGCCTGAAGCCCTTCAAGCGCGTCAAGGTCGCCGCCCATCACGGCTCTTATTATGTGCGCCTTTCGGTCCTGGACCGCCCGGGCGCCATGGCCGCCATCGCTAAGCGCATGGGCGACCAGGGCGTTTCTCTCGAGAGCATTGTGCAGCGCCGCATGACGCCTGGACATTCGGGCGCCGATGGTCATGCTCACGGCGGTGAGCACGAGGCGACGGCCACCGTTGTTCTCGAGACGCACGAAACCACCGAGGACGCCATGCGCAAGGCGCTCAACGCCATCGAGAAGGATGGTAAGGTCTCTGAGCGTCCGCAGGTCATCCGCATAGAAGAATTCTTGCCCCAGAGGTAGCTCACCATGGCGAAGGATAGCGATAGCTGGCTCGACCGGGTCCTCGTCCTCGAGGTTGCGCGCGTGACGGAGGCTGCGGCAATTGCAGCGGCCCGGCTACGCGGACGCGGCAATGAAAAGGCCGCCGATAAGGCCGCCGTCGATGCCATGCGTCGCGAGCTTGGTCGCGTGTCGATCCAGGGCACCGTCGTGATCGGCGAGGGCGAGATGGACGAGGCGCCGATGCTCTACATCGGCGAGAAGGTTGGCAATGGCACCGGCCCCGAGGTCGACATCGCCGTCGATCCGCTCGAAGGCACGACCATCTGCGCCAAGGCCATGCCGAATGCGCTGGCCGTTCTCGCCATCTCTGAGCGCGGCGGGCTTCTGCACGCACCCGACATGTACATGAACAAGATCGCCATTGGCCCCGGCTATCCGGAAGGCGTCGTCGATCTCGACGCCTCCCATGCCGACAATCTCAATGCGCTCGCCAAGGCCAAGGGCGTGCCGATCAGCGAGATCACGGCCTGCATTCTCGACCGTCCGCGTCACGCCTCGCTGATCAAGGCTATCCGCGACGCGGGTGCAGCCGTACAGCTCATTCCCGACGGCGACATCGCCGGCGTGATCTGGACCACGGACCCCGCCGAGACCGGCATCGATATCTACATGGGCTCCGGCGGCGCGCCTGAGGGCGTGTTGGCTGCGGCCGCGCTCCGCTGCATCGGCGGCCAGATCCAGGGACGTCTGATGCCTTCGAACGACGCCGAGATCGAGCGCGCGGCGAAGATGGGCATCACCAACATCAAGCGCAAATACACCATGGCCGACTTGGCGTCGCCCGACGTCATTTTCTCGGCGACCGGCGTCACGGACGGCTCGCTGCTGGATGGCGTCACCTTCCGCGGCGACTTCGCGGAAACGGAGACGGTCGTCATGCGCTCGAAGACGGGCACCGTGCGCCGCATCAAGACGAGCTTCCGCGACATCGGCACGCGCTTCATGGTCTGAGGCGCGTCGCGTCTGCGAAGCCGGTGACTACTTCGCCTCGAGCTTGAAGCCCGGAACGTCGATTTTCACGCTCGTCTGCTGGCTCTCATAATAGAGATAGCCCAGTACCGCGAGGCCGACGGCCAGCAGGATGATGATGATGTTCTTGGGGTCGCTCATTTGGGCGCGCCTCTTGATACGGACGATATTGTCATGCTGGGTGCCATATCCGTGACCCGCGGACAAGGCACTTCGACGGAACCGCAACCTCCGGGCCGTTCCAAGGACCTGTGGACAATCGAGCCCGCGACGCGATCTGCCGGTTAGAATGCAGCCTTCGCCAACGGGCGCGAATCGGGGAGCGGGGCGATGGGGGCAGTCAGAAAATTGCGCGACAGCGCAACGGTGGAGGCTGCGGCGCAAGCAGCGCCGAAGGCCTACCTCGGCATCACCAAATCCGCCCGCGGCTTCAAGTGGCGCGAGAGCCTCGAGGCATCCGCCGGCAAGACGGCGCTCGCGATCAGCCAGCAGCACAACCTGCCGGAGCTTCTTGGCCGCATGCTGGCTTCGCGTGGTGTCGGGCTCGACACCGTGCCGCTGTTTCTCGACCCCACCATCAAGGCCCTGATGCCGGATCCGTCGAGCCTTACCGACATGGACAAGGCCGCGCGGCGCATCGCTGATGCCATCACCAAGCGCGAGAAAGTCGCCATCTTCGGCGACTACGACGTGGACGGAGCCTGCTCGTCGGCACTCCTAGCGCGTTTCCTCGCCCATCACGGCGTGCCAAACCGCATCTATATTCCCGATCGTCTGACCGAGGGCTACGGCCCCAACGCCGCCGCGCTTGAAGGCCTCGTGCGCGATGGCGCCAAGCTCATCGTCACGGTCGACTGCGGTACGACCAGCTTCGACGTTCTGGAAGGCGCAGCCAAGCTCGGCACGGATGTCGTGGTCATTGACCATCACCAGGCCGACGAGCGTCTGCCGGCCGTGCACGCGCTCGTCAATCCGAACCGCCTCGACGACATCTCCGGCCAGGGTCATCTCTGCGCGGCTGGTGTCGTGTTTCTCACCCTCGTCGCCATTGCACGCGAGCTCAGGAAGCGCGGCGTCTACGCTGGCGGCATGGCCGAGCCCGCCCTCATCAACGACCTCGACCTTGTCGCGCTCGCCACGGTCGCGGACGTCGTGCCGCTTGTCGGTCTCAACCGCGCCTATGTCACCAAGGGGCTCGCTGTCATGGCCGGCCGACAGAACATCGGCCTCAAGGCTCTGGCTGATGCCGCGGGCTTGAGCGAGAAGCCGACCACATATCACCTGGGCTTCATTCTCGGCCCGCGCATCAACGCTGGCGGCCGCATCGGTGATTCCGCGCTGGGCGCCAAGCTGCTCTCGAGCGAGGACGAAAGCGAGGCCGCGCGCGTCGCCGCTACGCTCGACCGCTTGAACAAGGAGCGCAAGGCCATCGAGCAGCGCGCGCTCGAAGAGGCCACCGCCGCGGCCGACCGCATGATGGAGGAGACACCCGATAGGGCGCTCATTATCGTCGGCTCCGAGGAATGGCATAAGGGCGTGGTCGGTCTCATCGCCAGCCGCCTGACGGAGCGCTTCCGCCGTCCGTCGTGCGTCATCGCATGGGAGCGCAATGGCTCCTCCGGCGCCGTGACGGGCACCGGCTCGCTGCGCTCTGTTGCGGGCGTTGACATCGGCTCGGCCGTGCGTCACGCGGTGTCCGAAGGGTTGCTCGTCAAGGGCGGCGGTCACGCCATGGCAGCCGGCCTCACCGTCGATCAGGCGAAGCTTCCCGCGCTCGAAGCCTTCTTCAAGGATGGCCTCGCGGACGCCGCCGTTCGGCTCGCCGAACCGTCGGAGTTCACCATTGATGGCGCGCTCACGCCCGGCGCCGTGACCGATACGTTACTGGCGCTCATCGGCCAAGTTGGTCCCTACGGACAGGGCAATCCGCAGCCGCGGTTTGCCTTCCCGGCGCACCGGGTCAAGTTCGCCAAGATCATGGGCGATGCCCATGTCCGCTGCGCGCTCGAGGCCGCGGACGGGTCCCGCATCGATGCCGTGGCCTTCCGCGCCGTGGGCCAGCCGCTGGGCGATCTGCTGCTCGATACCTCTGGGATGCCCATTCATGTGGCCGGCACGCTGCGCCGGGACACCTGGGGCGGCCGCAATCGTATTGAGCTCATGATCGACGATGCGGCCGATCCGCGCGCCCAGGGCTGAAGACCCTGGAGGATATCCTCAGGGGGGCAATTCCCGGCGGCATCGGCTTGCACGAAACGGCAAACCTCCCTATACCACCGCCTTGCCTGCTCCCCTGGACCGCGTCCGGCGGGGCCTGCGGTCCCTTCGTCTATCGGTTAGGACGTCAGATTTTCAATCTGAAAAGACGGGTTCGACTCCCGTAGGGACCGCCAATGATTTCAGGCGCTTAATAGGCGATCCCCCGACCCATCCGAAAAGTCGTCCGGGTTTCATTCCGAAAATTGTGCGCGCCCCTGGATCACTAGAACTACTGGCGAGCGCGCAACGCTTGGTCGCTCACGCACGAACGCGGATTATCGTCTTCCCCGGGCGTCGCTCGGTCGGATTGAAGGCTGCGACGGCGTCGTCGAGGGTAGAGACGGCGCCGATGTTCGTCCGCAGTTGTCCGTCCCGCACCTGCTGGGCGATCTCACTCAGCTGGGCGCGATCGGACTCGACAACGAAGTCGACCGCCAGGCCGTCCTCGGGCCGCGTCTCTGGCGGCCCGACGATAGACACCAGTATTCCCCCAGCTCGGATCAGGGGTGCGGACCGTTTCCCTACGTCGCCGCCGATGACATCGAAAACCAGATCAACGTCGCCGACATCTTCCAGGGCGTCGTTCTCAAGGTCGACGAACTCCTGCGCGCCAAAGTCGAGCGCCTTCTGACGGTCGACGGCACGTCCGGTGGCGATGACGTATGCGCCGGCCGCTCGTGCGAGTTGCGTCACCATCGACCCGACTGCGCCGGCCGCGCCGTGCGCGAGGACGCTCTGTCCCGCCTGAAGGCGGCCGTGCACGAACAGGCCCTGCCACGCAGTCAGGCCCGAGATCGGCAGGCTCGCGCCTACTGTGAAGTCGACGTCGCCCGACAGCGGCGCGAGGTTGCGTGCCTCCACGGCCGCGTACTCCGCCAGGGTGCCGTCGCGGTACCAATCCGTGAGGCCGATCACCCGTTGTCCCACGGACAGCCCCGTCGTGCCGTAGCCGAGGGTGGTGACCACACCGGCCAGCTCGTGCCCGGGGATCGAGGGTGTTCGATCACGCTTGAGGCGATCGGTCCAGGTCGAGGGCCACGCTAGCTCAGTCCCGACGAATCCCGACGCATGAACCTGAACCACAACGTCGTTTATCGCTGCCTGGGGCTCGGGCCGCTCCACCAGCTTCATCCCGGCCGTTCCCGCAGCCTGGTCCGTTGCCACGATTGCCTTCATGGGAACTGTCTCCTCGATTACTTTGCTCTCAGCGCCGTCCCAGGATTATTGTGCGCGCGCCTGGATCGCTAAAACTACTGGCGAGCGCGCCAAGCACCGGTGCACGACTTGCACAGGAGTTGTCCCGGCCCCGCTCGAAAACGGCTGGCACATTGGAGGCAGGCTCTAACCTCCCCGACGGTCAGGTGCCGAAAGAAGGCTAGAAGGCTATCGATTGAACCCTGTACGGCTTTGAGCATCTCCGTCTCCCTGACGTCGGGCACTCACTTTGCTGTGTCGTGAGTCCTTGTCGTCGGAATCGACGACAAGGATCTCACACGTGCGTCGTAGGCTGGCCTGCCGCATGAGTGTCCGGTACCTCTCCTTCGGCTTTTTGATCGAGGCGGCTCGATCCCAACGATCTCAGCGCGACGTAGAAGAGCGGTGTCAGGAACAGCCCGAACAGAGTGACGCCGAGCATCCCGGCGAAGACCGTGACGCCTGTCGCCTGGCGCACCTCACTACCGGCGCCGTGGCTGAGCAGCAAAGGCACCGAGCCGGCGATGAAGGCCACCGACGTCATGATGATTGGACGCAATCTCAGCAGGCAGGCCTCGAGCGCGGCTTCGATGGTGCTTTTGCCCTGCAGCTCCAGCTCGCGCGCGAACTCAACGATCAGGATCGCGTTCTTGCAGGCGAGGCCCATGAGGACGACAAGACCGACCTGCACGAAGACATTGTTGTCGCCGTCGGTTAGCCAGACGCCCAGCAAGGCGGAGCAGATGCATACCGGGACGATGAGGATCACGGCCAGGGGCAGCGTCCAGCTCTCGTACAGTGAGGCGAGCACCAGGAAGACCAGCATGACGGCGATGGGGAAGACGATGAATGCGGCGCTGCTCTGGGTGACTTCCTGGTAGCTGAGATCCGTCCACTCGAGCTGGATGCCGCGCGGCAATACTTTGTCGGCGATCTCGGTAAGCTTGGTGATGACCTGCGAAGAGGACAGCACCTTGGGATCGGCATCGCCTATCACGTCGGCGGCCGGATAGCCGTTGTATCGGACTACCGGATCCGGGCCATAAGTGGGCTCGATGGTGACCATCGACGCGATAGGAACCATCTCGCCGAGGGAATTACGCGTTCGCAAATTGCGAATGTCCTCGACCTGCTGGCGGAACTGGGTGTCGGCCTGTGCCATCACTCTGTAAACACGACCGAACTGATTGAAGTCGTTGACGTACACCGACCCGAGATAGACCTGCAGCGTGTCGAACAGGTCGGTCAGCGCAACGCCCTGCGCCTTCGCTTTGAGGCGGTCGACCTTGACCTCGAGCTGCGGGATGTTCGCCTGATAGGAGCTGACAGGAAAGGTCATGCCGGGCGTGCGCGCGATCTCGGCCTGGAACGCGTTCAATGCGTTCTGCAGTGCACCGTATCCCAGCCCTGCGCGGTCCTTGAGGTAGAGCGAGTATCCCGAGCCATTGCCCAGCCCTTGGATCGGCGGTGGTAGGAGGGCATAGGAAAAGCCTTCCTTTATGCCGGCGAACTTGGCGTTGAGCTCGGCATTGATCTCGCTCGCCGAACGCTGCCGCTCGTCGAAGGGCTTGAGGATGACATATGACGTCGTGATGTTTGGTGTATTCACCGCCTGCAAGGCGTTCAAGCCGGCATAGGCAGGAACGAATTCGACGCCGTCGACGCTGCGTGCGATCTCGTCCATCTTGCGCGTCACCGCCACCGTGCGCGCGAGCGATGCTCCTTCCGGCAGCTTGGAGCCGGAGAAGAGATACAACTTGTCCTGGGTTGGAATGAACCCGCCGGGCACGGTCTGAAACAGCAGCACGGCTGTGGCCAGCAGACCGAGGTAGACGGTGAAGACCACACCGCGCCGTGAAAAGGAAGCGCGCACCAGGCCCTGGTAGCCGCGGGCGCTGCTCTGGAAAAAGCGGTTGAATGGCCGGAACAACCATCCGAACCCGCCCTCGATGATGCGTGAAAGCCTATCCTTCGGCGCTCCGTGCGCCCTGAGCAGCTTCGCGGCCAGTGCCGGCGACAACGTCAGCGAGTTGACCGCCGATATGACCGTCGAGATCGCAATGGTCACTGCGAACTGCTTATAGAACTGGCCAGTGACGCCCGAGAGGAATGCCATAGGCACGAACACCGCGCAGAGCACTAAGGCGATGGCAATGATCGGGCCGGAAACCTCACGCATGGCTTGGTGGGCGGCCTCGCGGGGAGGAAAGCCCTGCTCGATGTAGCGTTCGACATTTTCGACGACCACGATGGCATCGTCGACGACGATGCCGATCGCCAACACCAGCCCGAACAGGGTCAGGGTGTTGATCGAATAGCCCAGCAGATAGAGGAAGGCGAACGTACCAACCACCGAGACCGGCACGGCGATTAGCGGAATGATGGAGGCGCGCCAGGTTTGCAGAAAGAGGATCACAACGAGGACGACCAGAAGCACGGCCTCGACCAGCGTATGCTGGACGGCGCGGATCGACTCGCGGACGAAGACGGTCGGATCCCAGACGGCACGATAGGTAATGCCGGGGGGAAAGTCGGCGGAGAGTTCATCGAGCTTCTTGTAGACTGCATCGGCAACGCCCAGTGCATTGGCGCCGGGTGAGAGGAAGATGCCGACCGTCGACGCGTTCCTGTCTCCTTGGAACACCCGCATCGTATAGTCGCCGGCACCAAGCTCCACGCGCGCGACATCGGACAACCGGACAACCTGGCCATCGTTGCCGGTCTTGATCACGACGGCGCCGAATTCCTGCTCGGTGCGCAGGCGGCCGCGGACATTGATGGAGAGCAGGAAGTCCGTGGCGGCAGGCGACGGTTCCGCGCCGAGCTGTCCGGCCGACACCTGCACGTTCTGCTCGCGTACCGCATTCAGCACATCAGTGGCCGTGAGCCCGCGCGAAGCCAGCTTGTTTGGATCGAGCCAGAGACGCATGGCGTAGTCGCCTGCGCCATAGACGCCGACGTCGCCGATGCCCTGAAGCCGGGAGAGCTCATCCTTGACGTTCAGGGTGAGGTAGTTGCGTAGATAAAGCGTGTCGTATCGATTGTCGGGCGAATACAGGCTCACGTACATCAGCGGTGTCGGCGACTGCTTCTGCGTCGTGACGCCAAACTGCCTAACCTGATCGGGGAGCCTGCTCAGCGCCTGGCTGACCCTGTTCTGTACGCGCACGGCCGCGGTGTCGGGGTCCACATCCGGCGTGAAGGTGACGACCACCTGCAAGCTGCCGTCGGAACCCGCAACCGACTTCATGTACATGATGCCTTCGACGCCGTTGATCGCCTCCTCCAGCGGAGTGGCGACGGTCTCGGCCGTTTCCTTGGGGTTGGCGCCGGGATAGGTCGCGCGTACGACGACGCTCGGCGGTACCACCTCCGGATATTCGCCGGCGGGGAGGATCGGGATGGCGATCAAGCCGAGCGAAAAAATGATGATCGAGAGGACGATCGCGAAAATTGGCCGCTCGATGAAGAAGCCCGAGATGTTCATAGCTGCGCCCCCGCTTTGGTCGCGGTGACCATGGAGACCTCGGACGGATTGACCGGCGCACCCGAGAAGTAGATCCGTTGCAGGCCGCCGATGATGATCTTGTCGCCCGGGGCCAGACCGGATTCGACGACACGCAGGCCCTCCGCGGTCCGACCGAGCTTGACGTCCTTGCGTTGGGCTGTGTTGTCAGCTGCGAGAACATAGACATACTTGCGGTCCTGGTCGGTCAGCACCGCCTTGTCATCGACGAGAAGTGCCTGGGCCTCATTGGCATCGGCCAGCTCGACACGAGCGAAGAGTCCCGGTGTGAACCTCCGATCGGGGTTGCGGAGCTTTGCACGAAGCCGGATGGTTCCGGTCGTGGGGTCGACTTTGTTGTCGACGAAGTAGACCGTTCCGGAGTGGGGATATCCGTCTTCATTTGCGAGCCCGACGCGTACGGGGAGGCCGTTCGTACCTTGCTGACCGCGTCGCGCTAGCGCGCTGTAGCGCAGGTAGCTTTGCTCATCAGGATCGAAGTCGACGTAGATCGGATCCTGCGAGACCATCGAGGTCAGCAGGGTCTGGTCGGCTACCGCGAGATTGCCGACAGTCAGCAGGGCGCGGCCTGCACGTCCGTCTATCGGCGCGCGCACCTGGGTGAACTCAAGATTGAGATTCGCTATCGAGACACTGGCTTCCGCATCGAGTACGTCTGCTTGGCTCTGCAGATAGCCGGCATGGCGCGAGTCGACTTCCTCTTGGGACACGGCGCTGCTCGGCAGCAGTCTCTGTGCGCGCTGATCCCGAAGCTTTGCCAGGACCACCGACGCCTGGGCGCGCTCCAGTCGAGCTTTTGCGCTGTCGAGCGCGGCCTGGTATGGCCGCGGATCGATCGTGAAGAGAACGTCGCCGCGACGGACCTCGTCTCCTTCTCGATAGGAGATGCTTTCAACATAACCGCTCACACGCGGTCGCACGTCCACGGCCTCGATGGCGCTGACGCGCCCATTGAATGAATCCCATTGGCGGATGTTCTTGACGAGGACGGGAGCGACGTCGACGTCAGCGCGCGGTGTTTCGGCGGCGTTGGCTACAGAGAGAAAGCCGGCGGCAATTGTTCCGGCAAATGCAATGGCCAGTGAGCGCGGCGCTGCATGCCTGGCCGTTCTGTTCGCTACAACTCCACCAACGCTGACTACAAACTCTCGCATCTTCACTATCCTGCTTTACCGTCGCCTGGAGGCCTACCGGCTCGCCCGGTCCTGTCGCTCATGCGTTGTCCGACCCAGGCGTCGAGTTCGTCGAAGAACTTGGCAGGAGCGATCCTGCCGAAACGCTTGCCGATGTCGGCGAGCGACTGCGCGGCAAGGCTGTCACGCATCGCCTTTTCCGCCTGCAGCATCACGGCATGTATTGCGCACACGCCGCCTGCGGACCAACGCGGAGGGCAATCGCCGTATAGGGCGTTGCGCCTGCGCACCTCCTGGCAGTCGAACAAAGGCTTCTTGCCCTCGATGGCATCGATGATGTCGAGGAAGCTGATCTTTTCGGCCGGACGCGCAAGTTGATAGCCGCCCCGCACGCCTTCGTGTGCTGCGACTATCCCGGCCTTCTCCAGCTTGGGAAAAATCTTGGCGAGGAAACTGGGTGAGACGCCCTGCAGCTCTGCGAGATCGCGGCTGCTGAGCGCGCGGTCATCGCAGACCACGAGCCACAACAGGCAGTGGATCGCATACTCAACGCTGGTGGTTATATGTGCCATGACAACTCGGACTAAGTGACTCCGCGTTTGGTGTCAAGCATAAACTAGGACTGCGACAGTCCGCGTTTATGATGCGAGATACGCGGGTGGCGATTCGTGGTCGAATTGAACAGTGTTGTGAGGGAATTGGGTGATTAGGCGCGTAGCTTTGCGATTTCTGCGATGCGGTCCTTGAGAGCGCGATCGAAGCGTGAGGACATGATCAACCACAGCGCGGCGATCGGGATCGATACCAGCGCGACGGCCGCGAGCGACCAGCCCATGGTTTTCGTCAAGCCATTGAATAACGCGCCGGACAACGCATCGCCGCCGCGGTAGACGACGGTATCTATGAAATTCTGTGCCTTGTACCGTTCGTCGACATCGACGGCCGTGTAAAGCACCTTGGTCGAGGGGTTCGATAGGGCGAAGGCTGAAACGCGCTCGGCAACCATGATGGCTGCAACGACATGTAATTCCGGCATAGCGGCGTATACGCCAAGGCCGAGGATCGTGATTGCAGGAAGGATGGAAGCGGCGATACCCACGCCGAACCGGGCCATGAGTCTCCCCGTGACGAACACCTGGACCAGGATTGTGAGCACGCTCGTGATCAAGTCACGCGAAGCAAAGAACTGAACGCGCGCGGTGGCATCGTGGATGGTCTCGCCCGCGAGGCGGGACTGCTCGAGATAGAAGAACGTCGAGAGCAGGTTCGCGATCAACACGTACGCGGCGATGCGGAGCATGTAGCTATCGCGCAGCACCCGCTCTGCCCCGGACAGCAATGTGCGAAGCGTAGGAGGCCCGTCTGCGCCGTTGGCGTTCGATGCCCGGCCGGCGGCGGCATGGCGGAGCCACACCGATAACGCCGCCGCGGCTACGAACATGAGTGCCGCGATGAGCAGCAGGTTTTTGCTGCCGAAGATCGGGACCAGGCCATTGGCTGCAATGGGGCCGAGGACAGCGCCGGTCGATCCGCCCGCTGCAATGAAACCATAGAGGCGTTTCGCCTGGGCGCTGTCGTAGAGGTCCGACATCAGGATCCAAAACAGCGAGACGACGAACAGATTGAATACGCTCGCGAAGATGAAGAAGGCCCCCCCGGCTCCATCTCCGCCGCTATGCCCGAGTGCGAGCCAGAAGAAGATCAGGAGGCCGACGAAACCGCCGTATATTCCCGGAAGCACCCATATGCGAGGGACGCGCGCAACGATCCAGGCGAAGATCGGAACGGCAGCCAGCATGACGACGAAAACCATCAGAAACCAGAGCTGGCGTTGATCGCTGGTCGCTTCGGCACTGATATTTTCGCGCACCGGACGGATAAGATAGTAGCCGCCGAGGACGAGCGCGAATGTCGAGAAGGAGCCGAGGGCGGCGGTAATTTCGGAACTGCGAATGTCGACGACGCGGCCAAGACTTCTGGCGGCAAATGATGGCGGATCATCCGACCCGCCCAGATGTGTCATCCCGCGCCTCCCTCCATGCTAAACCAATGCCACCCTTAGGCTGGCGCTCGGTGTTGCGACTTTCATACTGACCCTAAACACCGCCTCAGAAAAAGCCATGGCTGCCTATCTGCATTTGCTGGCCCTAGTGGCTACCGGCTTCAGGAGCATCAAGGTTGAGCCCTAGCTGTGCTTCAGTTGAAGCGCCTGCGAGTTTCGAGATCGAAACACCGAGCAGCCGGATGCCCACGGACGTCGGATAAACCGAGCGGACCAAAGCCAGGCTAGCTTCCTGCAGCTGTTCACGCGTGAACGCCGGCGTGCTTAGCGTCCGGCTGCGAGTTGCCTGTCTGAAATCAGCAAACTTTATTTTGACCGTGATGGTCTGACCGTAAGTCGAATGCTTTTCGCACCAGGCCCAGACCTCGTCGGCCATGGCGCTGACCCCAGCCTCGATCTCCGTGGGGGCAGTCAAGTCTCTCGCAAATGTCGTTTCGGCTCCGGACGACTTGCGCGGACGGTTGGGGACTACCTCCCGGTTATCCTCACCTCGCGAGATGGCGAAGTACCAAGCCCCTGACTTGCCGAAGTGGGTTTGCAGGAATTCCAGGGTTCTCGCCCGAAGGTCTGCGCCGGTATGTATCCCAAGGTCCTTCATCTTCTGCGCGGTCACTGGCCCGACACCGTGGAACTTCGCAACAGGCAGCTGTTCGATGAAGGCCGCACCCATTTCTGGCGGGATCACGAACTGTCCATTTGGCTTCCGGTGATCGGAGGCGAGCTTTGCGAGGAATTTGTTATACGAGATGCCCGCGGATGCGGTCAGGCCCGTCTCCTCAAGAATTTTTTCACGTATCTCTTTTGCGGTGGCAGAAGCCGTCGCGAGGCCTCGCAGATTGAGCGTGACGTCGAGATAGGCCTCATCCAACGACAGCGGCTCGATTAGAGGGGTATACTCAGCAAAGATACTCCGGATCTGCTGAGATACCGCGCGGTAGACGTCGAAGCGGGGCGGCACGAACATCAAGTCCGGGCATTGACGCAGCGCCGTTGTAGACGGCATTGCCGAGCGAACGCCGAACGCCCGAGCCTCATAGCTCGCGGCAGCGACGACGCCCCGCTGTGCAGCATGTCCGACGGCGAGGGGCCGCCCTCGAAGGTCTGGATTGTCCCGCTGCTCGACCGACGCATAGAAAGCGTCCATATCAATATGGATTATCTTTCGTATGGTCGCTTGGTCCATCGCGCTAGCTCTACCACGTCAGCTAGTTGGGACGCGAGCCCTCTGGGACAATGTCCGGCCGTCAAGACAAGAGCCAAATCCGTCCGACGAACGCGGCGTGATGGCTCCCTGGCCACCTGATCAATCCAAAAAAGCTGGGGACTCGAGCTGCTCAGCTGCGCTTGCCAAAATCGGCAACGCGATCGCGACCGTGTGACTTGGCTTCGTAAAGCTTTGCGTCGGCGCGGTGAAGGAACGTCTCCACGTCGTCTCCGGGACGGTGCTCGGCAACACCGAATGAAGCGGTGATCTGGCCGATCTTCTCCTTCGTCGCCCGGACGGCAAAGCTCTTGGCGCCGAAATTGCGTCGGATGCGTTCCGCGATCTCCTTCGCAAGCTGCTGCCGCGTTCCGGGGAGGATGATGGCAAACTCCTCTCCGCCGTAACGGGCCACGCTGTCGGCTTCGCGGACATTCGCTTCTATGATGCCAGTGAGCGCTTTGAGAACCTCGTCCCCAACGTGATGCCCGAACATATCGTTGACGCGCTTGAAATGATCGATGTCGCACATGATCAAGGAGAGCGGTGTCCGATTTGCATTGCTGTCGTCGACGGCATTCTTCATCGCGACATCGAATAGCCGCCGATTGCCGACGCCCGTCAGTGGGTCCTTGAGCGTTTCCTCCTCGGCCCCGCGAAGGCTTGCACGGAGCCCGTTGATTTCGCGTGCGCTGGCTTCGATCTTGCTTTTGTCGCCCGCGCTCGCGAGACGCATGCGCTCGTTTTCTGCAATGAGAAGGCTGACGATGACTCGAACCTGTTCAGCTTCCGTAAGCCGCGCCAGTCGCGCCTGCGCATCGGCGAGAGAGCGACTGTAGGTCTCGTTGCTCTCGAGACTGCCGCGGATGGTGGCGAGCACGTTGGCAAGTTCGCGCTCCAGTGTCTTGCTCGCTGATGCGACTTGAGGGGCGGAGGCTTGCTCATCGGAGCGAATGAGCGGGAGGGCGAGGTGGGCGAGCAGGGCTGCGCCGCCAACCACAGCAAAGGCGAGAACGCCGAAAGCAAGCATGCCGGCAGGGTTGTAACGCGTCTCGACGACGCTCCTCCCGCTCGCCGTGATGGTGCGCAGGGTTAGGAGCGGCGAGAGATCGATGTTCGAGTAAGCAGCGAGCGCGACCAGCGGCACGCCGCAGATCACGACGGCAGCAAGGACAATGCTCCAGCGGGGAAGCGGCGTACGAATGAACGGAAGCATGGGCGCACAGGTCGAGGCACGAGAGGAAATATTGTTACTGCGCCGTACCTGATTCCGAAGTCAATTTCATTAAGAATGGCGAAGCAACGTCGGCAAATTTGCGAGATACAAGAAGCACTTCGAGCAGAAATACTCCAATACTTACTTCGTCTGACTGAATCTGACGAAAACTTATCGTGAAACGTCTTGTCATCCCGGGCGAAGGGCTTATGCATCCCGTGGCATGCTGGATGTCACAACCATCTTCGTTGTCTCTATTCTATCTGACACGCTCTTCTGCCTGTGCGGGCTCCTGCTGTGGCGCGCTCAGCCGCAGGTGCCAGGCATGCTGCCACTCGCGCTCACCTTTGCAGCGAGGGGCGGCGGCTTGCTCGTGCGCGCCGCCGCACCCGCCGTCGCCCCGTTTCTCGGCGTCTGGCTCGGCAATTTTCTCTTGGCGGTCGCTGCAGCACTGATGCTCGAGGGGTTCGCACGGTTCCTGGGTCAGCCCGTCCCTCGTCGCACGCAAGCTTTGGCGTTGTTGGGTGTCGGGATCAGTTGGCCCTTGCTGCTCTACTTCCGGCCGGACGACATCACGCTTCGCATCTCCATTATGGCGCTCTTGGGTGCGCTTTGCTACGCGCGCTGCGCTCTTCTTTTTCTGCGGGATCGCGAACAGCCGGCGATCCTGCGTCGCGTCACCGTGACATGGTGGAGCATCGTTGCCGCGAGCTGCGCAGCCTGGGCCGGCGCTGTTTGGATTTTCCCGCCGCATGGTCTCTTTGAGCCCAATCCGCTGCAAGAAATTTATGTGCTCCTCCACCTCCTATCCTTCATGGTCAAAGGCATGATGACGGCCATTCTCGTCGGCGTGAGACTGCGCGCGGAATTGCTGGCTCGCATCGAGGATGAGCGCGCGCAGCTCCTGATCTTAAGTCATGAACTGCGGACACCTCTTGCGATCGTGTCCCGATCCAGCGAGCTGCTTGAGGAGGGCAGTGGCTCGGCCAATCCGAGCAGTGCGCGGCGGGTCGCACAGATACGTTCGGCTACAGCGCGGATGAGTGCCTTGGTGGAGCAATTTCTCGTGCTTGCTCGCCAAGATGAAAACGCTGAGCGGGCAGAACGTTTCGACCTTGCTCAAGAGATCAGATCGCTTGCTTCCTCGCCGCGGCTCGTGCTTGACCTACCCAAGCAACTGGCCTTCACCGGAGACAGGAGGATGATAGGCATCATCTTCTCCAACATAGTCGACAACGCGCTCAAGTATTCGCCTCCGCACAGCCCTGTCGACGTATCGTTGAGTGCCGACGACAGTCGGATCTATCTGACGGTCAAGGATCGAGGAGTGGGACTCGGTCCCGCAGAGGATCGGAAGCGGCTTGGCGAGAAGTTCTTCCGCGCACCTAACACGCGTGGAACGGCGGGCATGGGCCTGGGACTCTATACCGTGCGAAAGCTTGCCGCTCGTCATGGCGGCAACATCACGCTCGAGCCGCACGAAGGCGGCGGAGCCGTTGCAACGGTAACGTTGCTCGGAACTCCCAATGCAGCATAGTGGGCAGGTGCTTGTCGTCGAGGATGAGCCGGCGCTGAGGATCGACCTCGCCGACTATCTCGTGACGCGCGGCTTCCGCGTTGATCAGGCAGCGACATGCCAGGAAAGTCTCGCGCTTATCGAGCGCGCGCGGCCGGATATCATCCTGCTGGATCTCGCTCTGCCCGACGGCAGCGGATTTGCCGTTGCGGCGGCGGCTCGCCGGAAGTACGGCCTGTCGGTTGGGATCATCATGCTCACGGCGTTCGGTGACGAGGCCCATAGGTTGGCGGGCCTTGGCGTCGGAGCGGACATGTATCTCGTCAAGGACACGTCTTTGCGAGAGATAGAAGCGTCTTGCCGAAATCTACTTCGCCGGCTGCGCCCGCCATTGCCCGAAATTGCCCCGCCCGCGCATCCCGCTTGGCGCATCGATGAAATGCTCTGGGAGCTCTTGACGCCCGATGGTGGTGTCGTGCCGCTTACGGCCACGGAAATGGCTTTTCTCAAGCCGCTGATGGCTGCGCCCCATATTCCTCAGAAGCGCAGCCAATTGAGCCCCGGCGGCGAGCCGCGCAATTTGGACGCCGTCGTGCTTCGCCTCAGGCGCAAGATCGAAGCGATGAGCAGTCATCCTCCACCGTTCAAGGCGGTCTATGGATCGGGGTACGTCTTCACCGGTGTCCCGGCCGCGCCGCGAGACGATGCGAGACGGCCTTAACCACAAGGGTTCGGCCACAGCCGCATGGGCGCGCCGCCGTCCGGCCCCACCCGGGCCTTTTCTGCAACCGACATCATCGCCATATCCTGAGCGCCCGTCCGAAAGATCGTGGCGGCTTGCTCGACCAGTTGGAGGAGATCGATGACACAAGAGCGTGCGGTTCTCGCCGGTGGCTGCTTCTGGGGTATGCAGGATCTGATCCGCCGCTATGACGGCGTGATCGCCACGCGCGTGGGCTATACCGGCGGCGATGTGCCGAACGCCACATATCGCAATCATGGTACTCACGCCGAAGCCATCGAGATCGTCTTCGATCCGGCACGCATCTCGTATCGTCAGCTGCTGGAGTTCTTCTTCCAGATTCACGATCCGACCACGCTCAACCGTCAGGGCAATGACCGCGGCACCAGCTACCGGTCCGGGATCTACTACACCAGCCCGGAACAGAAGCGCGTCGCGGAAGATACGATCGCAGACGTCGACACCTCTGGCCTGTGGCCGGGAAAGGTCGTGACCGAGGTCGCGCCGGTTGGACCATTCTGGGAGGCCGAACCCGAGCACCAGGATTACCTGGAGCACTTCCCGGATGGCTATACGTGCCACTTCATCCGTCCGGGCTGGAAGCTGCCAGCACGAAGTCACGCGTGAGCGTCTGCGTCCGGGCTTCCGCTTATCGCTGAAAGACCAGCGGATGTTACGGCGGCCGGACGCTATTTGAGGAAGGCGCCGAAGGACCGTGGTCCGTTGCCGACCTGAATGCGATCCGTGACGGTCAGCGTGTCGGCGTCGATCCGCACCAGGGTATTGTCGGACCAGCACGCCACATAGACGTAGCGCTCCGCGTCGTCGGCCTCGATGCCCTCGGGGAAGTCGTCGACCTTGATCGTCTTGATCACGGAGTTGCTGTCGAGGTCGATGACGCTGACGGTCCCATTGCCCTGATTTGTGACGAACGCCTTATTCTTGGCAAAAGCGATCACATAGGGGCGCGAGCCGACCTTCACAGTCGCCGTTGGCTTTCGGTCCGCGAGGTCCAGGACCGTCACGTCATTGCTGACGACATTTGCGACGTAGGCTCGGGTGCCGGATTTGTCGATGGCGATGCCGAACGGATGCGCGCCCACTCGGACGCTCCCCGTCCGTTCGAGTTTCTCCGCATCGATAAAGGAGACGGCGTCGCTTTCGCGATCGGCCGTGACGATCAATGAGCCGTCGGGCGTAACCGCGATGCCCGATGGAGCCTGACCGACAGCAACACGCTTGGTGATGGCGCGTGACTTGGGGTCGATGACGAGGATCTCGTGGCGATACCAATCCGCGACATAGATCATCCCGGACTTGGGGTTGACCGCGATCCCAAGTGGTCCCTCACCCGCTTGCATGCGGTGAGAAACAACGTGCGCCTGGGTGTCGAAGATCACGAGCTCCTTGGAGTCCGGGGAGGTGATGTAGGCTTCGCGCTTGTCAGGGGACAATGCGATGCCGGCCGGGTGTCCGCCGATGGCGATTTCCGGCTTTGCAACCCATGCCTCTAGATCGATCACGCTGAGTGTATCGCCGAGCTGATTGGTGACATAGGCTTCGCGCGTACCGGCTCTTGCCGAAGCGGCCGCCACCAGGATGGCGACGGCCGCGACGACTATTCTCTGACTGCGCGCGGACGCAGGCCTCGTTCGCATCAGCCGCCGGCCTCGAGCTTGGCTTTGAGGGCATCGAGTCCGCGCTTCTGGAAGGCAGTTACCGCCTTGATGGCGGCTTCGTCGTTCAGCTCCGGCGGGGGATCGTTGTTGGGATAGCCGCGATAGAAGGCTGCGAGCCACGTGATCGTGGTTTTGCCGCCCTCTTCCTTGACGTTGAATTGCGATTTGAAGCCGTCGACCGGCAGCGTCTTCAAATCGACCTTGCTGGTCATGAACGCGATCATCTTCTTGTCGGGCTCATAGTCGAGCAAGCCGTCCTCGAAAAGGGCGCCGTTCTTGAAGGTCAATTTGCGCTTCGCGACGTCGGGCTTCATTTCTCCCGTCATCTCTGTCTTCTCGATGTCGGGATGCCAGCTCATGTCGGCGTAGTTGCTGAGAACGGCCCAGGCTTTCTCCGCCGGCGCGTTGACCTCGATTGTGGAGATTTCCTTCTTGCGGCTCGGTCCGTGAGCGGATGCGAAGGCGGGAAGCAGCATCGTCAGTGCTGCAATTACTGCAAGTCTCAGCACGTCAATTCTCCTAATCCTTGTAGGGCGCGTATGCATGCGATGAACGCGCCGGCAAAGATATGGGAGGCTTTCCCGATGATGCGTATCGGCACCAATTTTGCCGATTGGGCAGCCCTATCATCCGAAATGGAGGCCGCAGTATAAGCCCAGGGCTCCGGCCAGCCGATGCCTGCGCTGCGGTCAGATCCCTGTTTCGCGAAGTTCGCGACGCGCGACGTCTCCAAGCTCTCTTGGAAGGCGGCCCAGCTCCCGGTGGCGGGCAACGAGTGTGAGCTTGCGCGAGATCTGCGGTCCGGGCAGGGGGGCGGTGACGAGCTTGGCCTGGGGGAGCGATGCTTCCGAAATGCAAAGCGGCGTCGTAATGGCAAATCCCCGCCCTGCGGCCACCATCGATGTTACGGCGTAGGGCGTATCGAACTCGAACGAGCGCGGCACTTCGAGGCCCAGCCGGCGCATATGCGCTTCGATGTCGAGGCCCGTCTGTGATCTGGCACTGAAACGGATGAGTGCCTGCGACTCGGCGAGCTTCTTCAGTCCCGGCAGAGTTGTGGGAGCTGCCATACCTTTGGGCATCAGCAGGACATAGGGCTCTTTCGCGATCTGCCATCGCTCGAGACCCGACCAATCCTCCAAATCGTCGACGCCGAGAAACAAGTCCAGACGTCGCGTGAGCAGATCGCTCGCATGTGATGCGGTAAGCCCGGAAAGGATCGAGACTTCGTCCGCCTTCTCCGAGAGATACGCGATCAGTGGTCCGGTCAGCGCCCGAGAAAGAGAGTCGACCATGCCGACCCGGATCAGCGGAAGCTTTCCGTGCTCCGTCTCCCTCAGAAGTGGGCCGATCTGACGAGCTTCGGCGAGGAGTGCGCTGGCGCGTTGGCGCAGCAGTCCGCCTGCGAGCGTGACGGCGAGGGGACGGACACTGCGGTCGAAGAGATCGTAACCGAGCTTGCGCTCCAGCTCGCCGATCGCCAGCGATACGGCCGGCTGCGTCATGCCGAGCGCGTTGGCTGCCGATGACATGGCGCCGGTATCGCAGACCGAGAGGAAAATCTCGAGCGACCTCAGATCGAAGGGTAGGGGGGAAGGATCTCTCATCGGCACAGTATAAGTATAACTTATATAGCTCGCAACTTCTGCCGGGGCTAATCAATCAGCATATCACTGGCCACAAGCGAGCCGAGAGATGTCGAGCACCCACTATTCGATCTTTTCCGTCCTTCGCGAAGCCTTGCGCGGACATCGAGGGTGGGGTCCGGCCTGGCGCGACGCCCAACCTCAGTCGGCCTACGACGTCGTGATCGTCGGTGGCGGAGGTCACGGCCTGGCCACAGCCTATTATCTCGCCAAGACTTACGGCCCCCTCAAGATTGCCGTGGTCGAGAAGGGGTGGATCGGTAACGGAAACATCGGGCGCAACACCACAATCGTGCGCTCGAACTACCTGCTTCCCGGCAACATTCCATTCTACGAGCATTCGATGAAGCTGTGGGAGGGGCTCGAGCAGGATTTGAACTACAACGCGATGGTCAGCCAGCGTGGTGTCCTCAATCTCTACCATTCCGACGCCCAGAGGGATGCGTTCGCCCGGCGCGGCAACGCCATGCACCTGCACGGTGTAGATGCCGAGCTGCTCGACAGGGCCGCCGTTCGCAAGATGCTGCCGTTCCTAAACTTCGATGACGCGCGCTTCCCTATCAACGGCGGTTTGCTGCAGCGGCGCGGCGGCACGGTGCGCCACGACGCGGTAGCCTGGGGTTACGCCCGCGCGGCCGATGCGCTCGGCGTCGATATCATCCAGAACTGCGAAGTCACGGGCTTCAGGCGCGAAGCGGATAGGGTCGTTGGGGTCGAGACGTCGCGCGGCTTTATCGGCGCAAAGAAGATTGGCCTGGCAGTAGCTGGCAGCTCGTCGCGCGTGGCCGCCAAGGCGGGCCTGCGGCTCCCCATCGAGAGCCACGTGCTGCAAGCATTCGTTACCGAGGCCGTCAAGCCCTTCATCGATTGCGTCGTAACCTTCGGCGCCGGTCATTTCTATATCAGCCAGTCCGACAAGGGCGGTCTCGTTTTCGGCGGCGACCTCGACGGCTACAACAGCTACGCGCAACGCGGAAACCTACCGGTCGTGGAGGATGTCTGCGAGGGCGGCATGGCTCTCATGCCTCGCATCGGGCGCGTCCGGCTTCTGCGTCACTGGGGCGGCATCATGGACATGTCGATGGATGGCAGCCCCATCATCGATCATGCGCCCATCAACGGTCTCTATATAAATGCCGGCTGGTGCTACGGCGGCTTCAAGGCCACGCCGGCCTCCGGCACCTGCTTCGCGCATTTGATTGCACGCGACGAGCCCCATCCCGTTGCCCGGGCCTACCGCTTGGACCGCTTTGCGACGGGCCGCGTCATCGACGAGAAGGGCATGGGCCCGCATCCGAACCTGCATTGACAAACGAGCCTCAAGGGAAAGCCTGAACCATGCGCATTGCATGTCCCCATTGCGGAGAGCGCAGCCTCGACGAGTTCCTCTATTCGGGGGACGCGACGGTCAAACGGCCGGATTTCGCGAGCCCGAACGCGCCGGAGGAGTACGCCAGCTACGTCTATGAGCGCTCTAACCCTCCCGGCATGCATCGCGAGCTCTGGTACCACGCCGCCGGATGCCACGCGTGGCTGGTCGTCACGCGCGGAATTGCAACCCATGTCATCACGTCCGTGGAGATCGCGCGCGACGTGGCTCAAAAAGAAAAGATCGCATTGAAGGATGGCAAGTGATGGCCACGCATGCACAGCGCTCGCGCAGGCGCGGGCAGCCTAACCGGCTCGAGACGGGAGGGCTGATCGATCGCAGCCACGTCATCCGTTTCACCTTCGACGGTAAGACCTATAACGGACATCCGGGCGATACGCTTGCATCGGCATTGCTGGCCAACGACGTGCATCTCGTCGGACGCTCTTTCAAGTATCACCGCCCGCGCGGAATCATGAGCGCAGGTTCTGAAGAGCCGAATGCGCTCGTCGAGCTGCGCGACGGAGCGCGCCGCGAGCCCAACACCAAGGCTACGGTGGCGGAGCTTTTCGACGGGCTTTCCGCGACGAGCCAGAATCGCTGGCCCTCGCTCAAGTTCGACCTGATGTCGGTGAACTCGCTTCTGTCTCCGATCTTCGTCGCCGGCTTCTACTATAAAACCTTCATGTGGCCGAAGGCCTTCTGGGAAAAGCTCTACGAGCCGATGATCCGCAGGGCTGCCGGCCTTGGCCGCGCCAGCGATGAAGCTGATCCTGACACCTACGAGAAGGCTACCGCTTTCGCCGACGTGCTGGTCATCGGCGGAGGTCCGTCTGGCCTGATGGCTGCGCTCGCCGCCGCTCGCAGCGACGCGCGCGTGATCCTCGTCGATGAGAATTCGTCCCTCGGTGGGCGAGGCATAGATGATGGTGCTGAGATCGCGGGAGGGCCTGCGCGCCAGTGGGTGAAGGCAGTCGAAACTGAACTTGCACGCAATCCGAACGTACGTATCCTGCGCCGGACCACGGCATTTGGCTGCTACGACGGCGGAACCTACGGTGCCGTGGAGCGCGTCAGCGATCATATTGCCGTGCCCGCTCACGGTGCGCCCCGCCAACGCCTGTGGCGCCTTGTTGCCAAAGAAATTATCCTCGCCTCCGGCGCGACCGAGCGACCAGTCGTGTTCGGTGGCAATGACCGCCCCGGCGTGATGCTCGCAGGCGCTGTGCGCACCTATATCAACCGGTTCGGTGTCGCTCCCGGCCGGCGCGCGATCGTGTTCACGAACAATGACTATGGCGCGACGACGGTCTCCGACCTGAAGCGCGCCGGTGTCGAGATTGTCGCGCTCGTAGACAGTCGGAACGAGCCGTCGGATGCGGTTATGCGCATGGCGAGCGCTGCAGGCACGCGGCTGATATGCGGTGGCGCCGTCACCGGCGCTATCGGCAAAACGCGGGTAACCGGAGCTTACGTTCGCACCAAGAGCGGCGAGCAGGTCAAGCTGGAGTGTGATCTGATCGCAGTGTCGGGCGGATGGAGTCCGAATATTCAGCTCACAACTCATCTTGGCAGTAAGCCGGTCTGGAACGATCGGCTGCAGTGCTTCCTTCCGGGCGTTCTCCCTCACGGCATGTCCGTGGCAGGCTCTGTGAAGGGCGACTTCGCTCTGGGCAAGGCGCTTTCCGGAGGAGCCGCCGCAGGTTCGGATGCCGCCCGGTCCAGGGGCTTTGATGCGCGCACGGTCGCGGTTCCGGCAGTTCAGGAGGAGAGCGAAGCCATCTCTCCCCTCTGGAGCGTGAACGCGCCGATGGGGAAGGCGTTCGTGGACCAGCAGAACGATGTCACCACCTCGGACATCGAGCTCGCCGAGCGGGAAGGGTTTCGCGCCGTCGAGCATCTGAAGCGCTATACGACGCTTGGCATGGCGACCGATCAGGGGCGCACGGCCAACGTCAATGCGTTGGCCATCATGGCCGAGATCACTGGGCGCACGATCCCGGAGACCGGCATCACCGTCGCGCGGCCGCCGTACTCGCCCGTCGCGATCGGCGCTCTCGCCGGCCATCATCGCGAGAAGAACTTCAAGGCGACCCGCCTCCCGCCTTCCTACCGCTGGGCCAAGGAACAGGGTGCTGTCTTCGTCGAGACGGGGCTATGGATGCGGCCGAGCTATTTCCCGCTGCGCGGAGAGAAAGACTGGCTTGCGACGGTTACGCGCGAGGTCAACACCGTGCGCAATGCCGTCGGCATCTGCGATGTGTCGACACTGGGCAAGGTCGATGTGCAGGGCGCCGATGCCGCCCAGTTCCTCGACAAGATCTATATGAACGGTCTCAAGACGCTCGCCATCGGTAAGGCGCGCTACGGCGGCATGCTGCGCGAGGACGGGATCTTCTTCGATGACGGTACCGTCGCCCGCTTCGGAGAGAACCACTACTTCATCACCACGACTACGGCCAATGCCGTCAAGGCCGTACAGCACCTGGAATACTGCCATCAATGGCTCTGGCCGGAGCTCGACGTGCAGATCGTCTCCGCGACGGAGCAGTGGGCCCAGTATGCCGTAGCCGGGCCCAAGTCGCGCGAGCTCCTGCAGAAGATCGTCGATCCTGCCTATGACATCTCGGATGCGGGGTTCAATTATCTGCAAGTCGGTGAGATCACCGTCTGTGGTGGGATCAAGGCGCGGCTCTACCGCTTGTCGTTCTCGGGTGAGCGCGCCTATGAGATCGGCGTGCCGACCCGATACGGCGACGCTCTCATGCGCCGCCTCATGGAAGCCGGAGAAGAGTTTGGTGCCTGCCCTTACGGTACCGAGGCGCTCGGAGTGATGCGCATCGAAAAAGGCCACATCAGCGGGCCGGAGCTCAACGGAACGACGACGCCTCGCGATCTCGGACTGGGTGGTATGGTTTCGAGCAAGAAGGATTTCGTTGGCCATGTTCTCGGAAAACGGCCGGGTCTCGTCGATCCCGATCGGCCGACGCTGATCGGCTTCCGCCCTGTGGATCGCACGGCACGACTGCGTTCGGGCGCACATTTTATCACCCGAAATGCGGCGCCCACGGCGAGCGCAGATGAAGGTTACATGACCTCCGTCGCCTTCTCTCCGTCGAACGGACATTGGATCGGCCTAGGACTCTTGAAGCGCGGCCCGGAGCGCATCGGTGAGGTTGTCCGCGCCTACGATCCGGTCCGCGGCAGCGATACGCTCGTCGAGGTCGTGTCCCCGGTATTTGTGGATCCAGAAGGAGTGCGGGTTCGTGGCTAATCAAGGACTGGTACCAAGCTCAGCCTTCCTGGACTGGAAGCCGTTCGAGTACGCCGGGGTGAGCGCTGCGCCGCGCGAATCCCTAACCATGGCGAGCTTCGCTGCCGCGAGAGACCGGAAGGACGATCTGATCGCTGCCATTCGGACCACGTACGGCGTCGAGCTTCCGGCAGGCCCGGCGCGCGTCGAAGGACGGGGCATTGCCTTCATATGGTCGAGCCCTGGGCAATGGATGGCCATCGCCGAGCGGGGAGGCGGCCGCGACCTCGAGAGCGAATTGAAGAAGCTTCTGGGCGACGTCGCGTATGTGGTCGACAATTCCGACGGTCGCGTGGTTTGCCGCGTCTCCGGACCGCGCGCCCGGGATGTGCTTTCCAAAGGCATCCCCATCGATCTCCACCCGCGCGCCTTCAAGGTGAACGACGTAGCCATTACACACGCCAGCCATATTGGCGTAATCATTTGGCAGCTCGACGACGGACCGACTTACGAGCTGGCGTTGTTTCGCAGCTATGCCGACAGCTTCGCGCATTGGCTGACCGATGCAGCGGTAGAGTTCGAGGAAGCGGCCGCCTAGAGAGCAGGTTCACACCACTTGAAGACATTCTGTGATTGGAATTGAGGAGGCGCGCTTGAGCAAACGTATTGGACTCCGTGTCGGAGAAGCCCTCGTCGCAGGCGGCCCGCCCGGTACGGCTGCCGAGCCCGAGGTCGCCATCGGAGATATGGATGGTCCATTCGGAACCGCCTTCGCGAACCTGCTCGGCAATCAGGTCCAAGGCCATAGCCGCGTGCTCGCGTTGCTGAACACAGATGTCATGGTTCGTCCGGCAACGCTGTGCGTGAGCAAAGTTACGGTGACCAGCGAGAGGTACACCAACATCCTCATGGGGACGGTCCAGTATGCGACCGCCATGGGAGTCCTCGACGCGGTCCGCAACGGCGATATCCCGAAGGAATCCGTCAACGACATCGGCATAATCGTTTCGGTCTGGCTCAATCCGTCAGTCGTCACGATCGACGACCTCGACCATACGATCCTGTTCAACATTCATCGGGAAGCAACCACGCGCGCCATTCACAAGGCGATGGCGAACGAGCCCTCGATCGACTGGCTTCTTCAGAACCAGGACAAGGTCATCCATAAGTATTTCGAGAAGGGCCGGAAGGGCGAGATTTGAGAACCGAGTGTTCGAATGCGGGGTTTGCGGCGGCCAGTGGGTCCTGAACAAGGTCCAAGCCGGCAACGAGAGCTCGGCGCTCACGCGTCGGGCTCTCGTCGTGTTCTGAGCAACCAACCGGCAAGAGGCAGAACGGTATGGTTGATGACTGACACGATCCGAGAATCACGCACATCCCTAGATGGATCATCTTGGGCGTGCGGGGAATTCAATGCTCAACTCGAAACCTCAGGAGTTGGTCGGCAAGCTTGAAGCGCTCGATCGGTCTCAGGCCGTGATCGAGTTCAAGCTCGACGGTTCCATCATCACCGCGAACCGAAACTTCCTCGAGGCCATCGGCTACGATCTCTCCGAGATCCAGGGCAGGCATCACAGGATGTTCGTCGCCGACGAAGAGAGAGCGTCCGCAGCCTATAAATCCTTTTGGGAAGCCTTGAACCGCGGAGAGTTCCAGTCCGGAGAATTCCGCCGCCTTGGCAAGGGCGGAAAGGAGATCTGGATCCAGGCGACATACAACCCCATCCTCGACGGGTCCAAGCGTCCATACAAAGTCGTCAAGTTCTGCTCGGACATCACGGCCAGAAAACTCCAGAACGCCGATTACGAGGGGCAGATCGCTGCCATCAACAAATCGAGCGCCGTAATCCATTTCAATCTCGACGGCACGATCATCACCGCGAACGACAACTTTCTCGGCGCGGTTGGCTACAGCCTGAGCGAGATCAAGGGCCAGCATCACCGCATGTTCGTGGGAGAGGGTGATAGGGCCAGTTCGTCCTATCGAGAGTTCTGGGAGCGCCTCAACCGAGGCGAATATCAAGCGGGCGAGTATCGCCGCTTCGGCAAGGGTGGGCGCGAGGTCTGGCTGCAGGCGTCCTACAATCCGATTTTCGATCCTATCGGTCGTCCCTACAAGGTGGTGAAGTTCTGCACCGACATCACCCAGCAGGTGAGGCTCAAGGAGGCGCTGAAGCAGACGATCGACATCGATCTCGGCAAGGTGAGCCAATCGATCCAATCGACGAGCGACCAGGTCGCGAGCGTTGCGAGTTCATCGGTCCAGACATCCACCAACGTACAGGCGGTGGCTTCCGCGGCAGAGGAGCTGGCGGCGTCGGTGAAGGAAATTGGGCGGCGCGTCGATGAGGCCGCGAGAGCGACGGGCAAGGCGGTCGAGCAGGGAGAGCGGACCAACGACGTAGTCACGGGTCTATCCGCCGCGACTGGCCGGATCGGAGAAGTCGTAAACTTGATTTCATCGATCGCCGCGCAGACCAACCTGCTCGCACTCAATGCGACCATCGAGGCCGCGCGCGCCGGAGAAGCGGGCAAGGGATTTGCCGTCGTCGCTCAAGAGGTCAAGGCCCTGGCGAGCCAGACGAGCAAGGCGACCGCCGAGATCAGTGCTCAGATTGCGAACGTGCAGCAGGGAACTGGGGACGCGGTGTCCGCCATCAAGGCGATAACAAGCGTCATCTCGACCATCAACGACATTTCGGCCGAGGTCGCCGCGGCAGTCGAGCAGCAGGGCGAGGTCACTCGGGAAATATCCGCGAACATGGCGACCGCGGCCCAAGGCGTGCAACTCATATCGCACAACATCGAGAAGATCGCCGATGCGGCCAGCGAGGCGAATAGCTCCACGCAGAAGGTGCTCGAGGCGTCCCAGACACTTGTGGCCTAGCAGCGGCTCCAGGCGCGGCGGTTCCTGAGCGTAGTGCCACAAAGATAGCCCCGGCACGATCTCCCTGGTGCCGAGGCTATGCTTCGCCGGGTTTGTACCTTGGGGAGGAAGCGCCCGGCAGCGAGATAATGTTTCTGGATGCCACAAGTTCCAAGGTGCTGGAGTCTTAGTGGCCGGAGACGCTCTGCGTTAAACGCCGAAGGCGCGCAGCACAGCAAAGAGTATGAACTGGAATCCCACGAAGCTCGCGTAGACCGCCGCACTCTCTCTCGCGGATGGATCCCGTATGCGATCAGTCACAGACTTGAGGTATAGGATGTACATGGGGCTTGGCCTATCACGGCCCCGAGCTGATTTTGTGTTCCCAGCAAGACAAGGACGTCGCATTTGTAGCGTTCGCATGACGTCGCTTACGACAGCTGGACGCTGTTCCAGCGATGCTCAGTCGCAACGCGTGATTGGGAACACTGGTCCCTCATCGGCCATGCTCAGCGGCGAGCGGCATCATACGCTAGATCGGCAAGCGCCTCTGAGCTCGACACGGCAAAACGCTCAGTCGGCGCAGGATTTTAACGTCATCTTAGAGGCATTTCTGCATACTCGCGCCGCCCTTGTGTCAGTGCGTCAGCGCAGGAGAGTTTGGTGAATATTGTCTTGCGTGAGCTGGGTTGCTGCGCCGCCGTCGTGGACAACTCGGCGCCCGAGATATTCCAACGACAGTGGGCTACGTACCAGAAGCTCGTCGAGGCCGGCATCTTCTCGCACGATGCCGTTGGACGCCTCCTGAATCGAATCCTCGTGGCAGAGTTCACGGAGCCGTTCTCTCTTCTGGACATCGCCTGCGGTGACGCTCACCGCATGATGGAAAACCTCGCGGGAACTAAGATCGCTAGCTATCGGGGCATTGATCTCTCCGAGTCGGCCCTCGCGCTCGCTGCCGCGAATTTGAAGAATGCTCCGTTCGACGTCGAGCTGGACCACGGCGACTTCGTCAAACTCATCAAATCAAGTCAGCCGACCGACGTGGCCTGGTGCGGGCTTTCGGTCCACCATCTCAAAGGAGATGAAAAGGTCGACTTCCTGCGCTCCGTGCGCGCCGCAACCAGAAGGTCATTCCTAATCTACGAGCCTACGTGTCTCGATGGTGAAACCCGCGACGAATACATGGATCGCTTTGTTCGGTTCTACGACGCCGCGTTGCCCATGCTTTCGAGCGAGGAGATTGCCCGGGTCGAGCACCATGTTTTGACCTGCGATTATCCCGAGACCTCGGCGAACTGGTGCGCTATCGGCATCGAAGCAGGTTTCGCCAAGGCGAATGAGCTCTACTGCGATCCGACAGGGTTCTATCGCGTCTATCGCTACGATCACTAGACGCGCCTGAGGAAGCGTACATATGACAGCCAGCCGGCACAGAATGCATTTTGCCGAACTCCGCCTGCCGCTGGAGTTCGAAAGCCGGGAAGTGGTCCGTACCTTCGTACGCGAAGCCACTCTTGCCGATCATGTCCCGTCCGGCGTCTCGAGCGCCATCGCTGCCGACGCCAGCGAAATCTGGCAGGCGCTCTGCGTCCCTGGCGCGGATGCGGACACCGTCTCTCTGTATCTGTCGAGCAGGCATACGAGCACGACGGTGCGCTTCGCGCTGAAAGGACACTCCCGCTTCTCGAACATCTTGCCTCACCTGGCGGGCCGTATCGGAGACAGTGCAGGCCTATCTTACAAGGAGCGCGGGATCGACGGCTGGGAGATCAGCCTCCATCGCACGTTTGATTTTGTCCCCCATCCGCAAACGTCGGTGCCAGAGCACTTGGATGCACCGGAGCCCGCTCAGGCCACCGCAACCGCCATTGACGTGCCTCACAAGGGCGATTGCTCCGGAATCGCACGCTGCTTCCTTGCGGTTTACGGGCACAATTACGTGCATCCGGAAGTCTTCTCACCGGTTCGGTACTGGAAGAAGGTCGAGGCCGGTGAGCTGATCCCCGTCATCGCGCGGGATGATAGTGGCGACGCTGCCGGCCACGTGGCCTTGGAGCGCGAGCCGGGCTCGGTCATTGCGGAGCGCGGCCAGGCCGTGGTTTTGCCCGCCTACCGCGGACGCCATCTGCTCGAGAAAATGACGGAGCGGCTGACTGAGGAAGCCGTGAGGCTTGGTCTCGCGGGCATCTATGCCATGCCCGTCACGACGCACACATTTTCCCAACGCAATGACGAGCGTGCGGGAATGCCGCCTTGCGCAGTGCTCCTTGGAGCGGCGCCGGAGACTTCGCATTCGAAGGATCTCCCCGTGCCGACGGCCGGACAGCGGCAGAGCTTCCTCATTACGTTCCGCTTCATGAACCCGCCTGCCGCGCGAGCAATTTGTGTTCCCGATGCTTACCGCGATACGGTTGCAGAGATTTACAGGTCGCTCGGCGTCACGGTCTCGCTCCGCGACAGTGCCTTGCCTGAGGCGTCCGCTTCATCCACCGCCGTCAAGGTCGATCATCGGGGCTACGGCAAGATCCACTTTGAGCGGATCGGCACCAATTCCGGCGTCGAGCTGGCCCAGGCCCTTTGTGACGTTCGTGGCCTCGGAGCGCGCACAGTGCAGCTTTCAGCGCCCATAGATGAGCCGGGCCTCTTGCCGCTCGTTGAGGCGGCGCGCAACGCTGGCTTCTTCTTTTGCGGTCTCGGCCCAGCTTTCGCAAATGGGCGGGACACGCTTCTCCTTCAGCGCCTGGACGAGCCGCTTGACATCAACAAGCTGCAGCTATTTTCGGAACCAACAAAGAAGCTGGCGGCATTCATCAATGATGACCGCCTGCGGACACGCAGCACGGCTTAGAGCGCCGCTGCGGAGTGCCCAGCGATCTTGCTGGCTATCTCGTCCACGATTTGTGATTCCCAGGCATCGTCGGCCGCCCTATTCTCCCCGCAGGAGCCGACATCATGCTGAAACGCCTTCTCACAGCCGTCCTGGCCATTGTCTCCGCTGCGGGTGGCCCCGCTTGGGCAGCGCTCAAGCCCGGAAGCAAAGCGCCCCTGTTCACCGCGGAGGCCACATTGGGCGGGAAGCGGTTCACGTTCTCTCTCGCCGACGCCCTTAAGAAGGGTCCTGTCGTCGTTTACTTCTATCCAAAGGCCTTCACCTCGGGATGCACTGTAGAAGCTCACGAGTTCGCAGAAGCGATGGATAAGTTCAGTGCGCTCGGTGCCTCGGTTATCGGCATAAGCAACGACGACATCGTCACGCTCGACAAGTTCTCGACCTCGGAGTGTCGCAGCAAGTTCCCGGTAGCCTCCGACAAGGACGGGCAGATCATGACGTCCTACGATGCGGTGCTGTTGGGCATTCTGCCGTACGCTAACCGCACCTCGTATGTCGTCACTCCGGACGGGCAAATCGCCTACGAGTACACCGCGCTCGATCCCTCAGGGCACGTCGGCAACACGCTGGCCGCAGTCAAGGCGTGGAAGGACAAGCATTAGAGCGGAGCGAACCCCTAAACAGCGGTGCAGCGGCTTGCCCTATCTCTATGTGTTGGAAGCGGCTGCTTCGCACCAGCTCAGGATCTCTTCCTCATTTCTGGGAAGGAACACCGGTTCCGCCCCGACGAAATCGGCCCACGCATCGAGATGGATCTTTTTGAGCCCGACCAGAACGGGCACATCGAGCGCGACCGCGTTTTCGATCATCGACCGGAAGCCATGACCTTCGGTTTCGCGCTTGCCGAAGCGATTGATAACCACAAGGTTTGTGTCTGGATCAAGGGAGGAGGTTGCAAGGCCGACCGAGTCCTCCAGCGCCTCTGTGTCGAGTCTGCACCCCGAAGCGGATGGGCCGAGCGGATCTGACGCCTCGATGCAGGCGCCGGTTGCGAGGTCCTCGAGCGTCATTTCGCAGCGGCTGTTCCGTGTCGCCACCGGGGACTGCACCGCTCCGGTAAGTTTCCAGCCGGCTTGGCGGAGACAATAGCTGACGTTCGTCAGCAGCGCGTCGACTGCCGAGCCCTGATCGCCTTCATACAGGATTGCTGCGACGTTCATCGGATGATCCCAAGGCCAGAGTAGAGAGAATACCTGCCCGACCCTAGAAGTCACCAGCTTCGTAGCGGATCGCAAAATACCCCCGAAGTGAACCAAACCTCGAGGCATCCGGCGTTGATCCAGGTTAAGCCGCATGAATTGCGTGCCGCAGGGCAAAGCGGGAGCACAAGCCCCCCGCTCCCTGCTCTATGCCTCAAAAACCGATGATGCCGCCGAAGCTGACGAAGTCCGCGTCCTTGAGATCGTCGAGCGCGGCGATGCCGTCGATGTCGCCCTGGTAGTGCTGGTACTTGAGGTAGACCGTCATCGATGCAGCGTCGAGCTCCTGCGCGATGCCGCCGCCCATGCGCTCGAGCACGCTCGAGGTCGCGCCCTGGTTGATGGCCGCCGGTCCGAGCTGGTCGTTGTAGCGGGCATAGTCGCCGTAAACGATCGTCGCGCCGAGAGGCAGCACTTTGCGGCGGATACCGGCTTTGACGTAGTATTGATTACTGTTGGGCTCCAGGCGTCCGGAGGTCAGCACGGTGTCGTTGTTGTCCTCGTTGCCATAGATGCCGTGCAGGAAAAGGCCTGTTTCAATGTGCTGAATGTAGGCGCCTGCCTGGAAGAACTCGGAGTCCTTGTGCGCTGCAGGAACGGCGATGGACGTGTTCTCGTCGTTCATCATCGTGTAGCCGATGCCGGCGGCAATCTTGAAGCCTCCAACCTCTCCCGCATAGCGTCCCGCAACTTCCCAGAAATCGTCCTCGCCCCAGCTCGCCGAAGCAGAGAAGCCCGCGAACGTCGGCGTGTCGTAGCGCACGCCATTCATCACGAGGCCGTTGCAGTCGCCGCCGAGCGATGCACCCTGCGTGTAGCAGAAGCCGAGCTGGCCCCATGTGAGAGAAGTGGATGCTCCTGAAGACGGCCTGAGCTGGAAATTCGGGAAGCCGTCGAGGAAGGTGTAGTTGTCGAAGATCTGCGTGCCCGAGAGATCGGTGAACATGCCGGCGCTCTTGGCCGCGTGCGCCATCTTTCCGACGCTGACCTTGCCGAGGTCTTTGCTCTGCAGATACCAGAATGACATCTGCGTATTGAGGTTGTCGTTGCGGGTGCTGGTGGACTGGCTGACGCCGGCAGGTCCGCCCGAGAAGGCATTGCCGGTCAAATCCTGGATCCTGAGCAGGTAGCCCGCCGTCCAGCCCGGCGCGATGGTCGCCTGCCCGTTGAGCTTGATGTGCGAGGACTGCGTCGGCCCGAGGCCGTGGATGTAGGTGTTACTCTCGACGCCATCGTCCCAGGTGGTGATCTCCTGAGCGAGCCAACCCGAGATAGTGAGCGAGACTTTGCGATTGCCCTTGCGCGCCGTCGTCGCCTCGAGCTCGGCCACACGTTCTTCGAGATCGGCGCAGCAGTCTCCGCCGAGGTCGGCGGCCTGGGTTGGAGCAGTGATCAGGAGCAGGACCGCGCTTGTCGCTGCGGCCAGGACGCAACTTCTCCGGCGCTCTGCCATCTTCGACTTTCTCATTTCCCCAACCCCCAAATTGCTGTCACCGCTTTGCTCGGAGCGATGCCGGTGACGGCCATTGATTCATTCCTTAACAGAATCGGCGGCGGCCCGATCTCCTCGAAATCAAGAATCTGCCGGCCGTTTCTGTCCTACGTCAAAAGGGGTCTCCAGTCGCTGCCCTGCCGTCATCACGGAGCCCCGAGAACGAGGGATGCGTTCTGACCACCGAAGCCGAACGAGTTCGAAAGTACCGTTCGCACGCGTGCTGGCCGCGCGGAGTTCGCGACGGCATCGAGCGGGATCTCTGGATCGGGCGCGGCGTAGTTGATGGTTGGCGGCAGCAGGCCGTTGCCGATGGTCAGCAAAGAGATCACCGCCTCGATGGCCCCTGACGCCGACAGCGTATGGCCGATCATAGATTTGTTCGAGCTGACGGGGGTCGCCGCCAAATGCTCTCCGAGCACCGCATGGAGCGACAGGTATTCCATCTTGTCGTTCTCGGGCGTGCTGGTGCCGTGGGCATTGACGTAATCGATGTGAAACGGATCGACCCCGGCGTCGGCGAGAGCATTGCGGATGGCGCCGATAATAGCGGTGCCGTCGGGCTTGGAGCGCGTGCGATGGTAGTCGTCGGCTTTCTCGCCGCAGCCAAGCACGAGGCCAAGGATCTCGGCGCCCCGCGCCGTCGCGGCCTCGTAGGATTCGAGGACCAGAGCGCCCGCACCCTCCGCCATGACAAACCCATCGCGATCCTTCGAGAATGGACGCGAGGCTTCAGTTGGAGCGTTGTTTCGCGTCGACAATGCGGATAGCAGCGAGAAGCGGATCAAGGCCTCTATCTGCACCGAGCTGTCGGTTCCGACGCAAAGGGCGGCGTCCGTATCGCCGCGCCGGATGGCTTCGACACCGAGCTGGATGGCAGTCGCCCCCGAGGCGCAGGCTGTCGACACCGAAACCGGCAGTCCGCGGGTGCCGAGCTCATGGCACACGCGGTCGGCAACGCTTGCGAACTGGAACATCGACTGCATTTCGCCCCAGTCCGACGCGCGCGCCGCGGCCAACAGGCGTTTGTAGCCTGCTTCCTCGGAACCATGGGAAGCATCGTAAAGAGCTCGCCTCTGCGGCCATTCGATCTCCGCCGGAGGCGTTGCGAGGTAGAGCGGACCTGGAAAGGCGCCACGTGCGCCGATCTGGGCCTGCTCGATGGCCTCTCTGGCGGCTTCAATCGCCATGGCCGAAGAGAGTGCTGGCGCCGAGCTGGCGCCAAGCTCCGAAAAGTCGACGGTGCCTGCGATGGTCGTCCGCAAGCCATCGGTCGGGAACCGGGTGATCGGCCGGATGCCGGAGCGACCCTGGGAGAGCGCCGTCCAGTTGTCGGTCTTTCCGCGTCCAAGAGACGTGACGAGGCCCATGCCGGTGACGACAACGAGCGGCCGGCCCTTACGATCACGATTGACGGTGCTCATCGCGTGCTGCCTCACTCGATAGTTTCGATGAGCGCGAGGCCTTCGCCGCGCCAATGGCCGACACCGGTCAGCAGCACACGCTGTGCTGCCGCAGTGGACGGACGCTCGATGTCCGAAGGCCCCGACGCCGGAAGCGCGAGCCCCTGCTTTAACGCGAGGGCTGCCAACGCGAACCCCATCGGGAAGTGAGCCTCGACGCCGTGGCCAAGCAGGCTGCCGTAGGCTCGCGCGGAGGTATCGGAATGCTCCGCGGCAAGTCGCGCGAGAAATACGAGTTCCTCGCTGGTCGCTGGCTCGGCGCCACTGGCTCCGCTCAGTGTCAGAAGCGGACCGGCAGACAAGGCAGCCGGCATGCGCTCGAGCAGCCGCCTAAGGGCATCCACCGTCTCTCCGGGCTCTCTGTTTGTCCGCTCGCTTTCGACTGCCAGGATTCGTGCATAAGCGTTGGCTCCGCGGGCTTCGGCATGCCGGCGTGACTCGAGCACCAGGAACGCGCCGGCACTGCCGGGAATGAGGCCGCCTCCGCCTGTCCGCCGGTCCCACACGGGTTCGTACGAGCCTCGCCACAGGTTGTGGCCAATCTCGTAGCTAAGCAGAAGGTCTTCCCGCTCGGCATTGAGCGCACCGCCAACGAGCACGAGATCCGCCTGCTTGGCCCGGATGCGGCGGAAGGCATTCTCCATCGCGGCAATGCCGGCCATCTCCTCGCCCATGAACGTGCGTGAGGACCCCGTCACGTTGTGGACGATCGAGATGTTGCCCGCGAGCATGTTGGAGAGCTGGGCAAGGAACAGCGTCGGCCGCAGGGCGCTGGGGAGCACCTCCTTGGCCAGCAGACCCGCGTCATCGCGAGGGCCGAGCTTGCCGAGAACATCGCAGTCGACTTTCGTGTCGCGCTCGCCGCTTCCGGCGGCAACGACGAGATGGGTTCGGTCGAGGAGCTCGGGATTACCCGCGATCTTGGCGTCTGAGAGCGCAAGCCCGGCTGCGTAGACGCCGATCCGCTGCCAGAGCTCCATCTGACGCTGGTCGCTGTTCTTGCGGATCTGTTTCGAGAAGTCGGGCGGCAGCAGCGGATGCACGGGGTAAGGCGCGAAACGCTCGCTCTCGATGACGGGACTGATGGCGTTGCCCGAGAGAAGTAGCTCTGCGTGCTCGCCTGCATCCCTGCCAAGCGAGCTCAAGAGCCCTACGCCCGTAATCCAGACCTCATTGGCGTCCGTCGCTATGCTCACTGATCCTCCCGGATCCTAAAGGGTCACTACAATCTTGCCGAACACGTCGCGGGCCTCGAGCCGCGCCAGCGCCTTGTCGATCTCTTCGATACGGATGACGCTGTCGATCGTCGGAGCAACCAGTCCCTTGGCCATCTTCTCCATGACGGTTTCCATGTTCCTCATGCGGCAGCCGAAGCTGCCGATAAGGCGCAGCTGCTGTTGGAACAGGAGATAGAGGTTGGTCTTGGCTGAGACACCCGTGGTCGATCCGCAGGTCACGAGACGCCCTCCGCGTTTCAACGAAGCGATGCTCCCTTCCCACGTCGCCGGCCCGACGTGCTCGAAGACGACGTCCACGCCGCGGCGCCCCGTGATCTTGCGCACACGGCCTTCGAACCGCTCCTCGGTGTAGTTGATGACGTGGTCGGCCCCGAGCGCTGCGACCTTCTTTGCCTTCTCGGCAGTGCCGACCGTTGTGATGACGGTCGCGCCAGCTGCCTTGGCGAGTTGGATCGCGGCGGTGCCAATGCCGCTTCCGCCTGCATGGACGAGAACCGTCTCGCCGGCTTTGAGGTCTGCGTTGTCGAACAGCATGTGCTCGACGGTTCCGAAGGTGATCGGCGCGCAGGCGGCGGCCATGACGTCCAGGCCGCGAGGAGCTTTGACCGCTATTCGGGCGGGCACATTGATGTACTCGCCGAGAAAGCCGTCGATGTGAAAGCCGTACATGGCGGGCGGGCCTTCACAGAAATTGTCGCGACCCTCCAGGCACGCCGGGCAGGTGCCGCAAGTCTTTGCGCCGTAGAGGGCGACGACATCGCCCGTGACCAGGTGATCGACGTTGTCTCCGACCGCAACGATCTCGCCGGCGGCTTCTGCTCCGAGAACGATCGGCAGCTCGCGCTTCGCGAACGCCATGCCGCGCCAGCTCCAGACGTCGATATGATTGATCGCGACGGCGCCGATGCGGACCTTCACCTCGTCGGGTCCGGGCTCCGGTGGCTTCTCGACAGATTTGACCACGACATAGCGCTGTCCGCGAAGCTCAGCCACTCGCATCAACATCCCTCGCATTCTAACGCCTTCGCTACCGTACATTCAGAGGAGCCTTCCCGAGCTGTTCTGGTCCGTCCTTGTGCGTCGTCATGCGGGTTCTCCCGAGAGAACGACGCACACGTTCTGGCCGCCGAAGCCGAACGAATTGGAGAGGATCGTCGAGACGCGCGCTGAGCGGCTGGCGTTGGGGACGACGTCGAGGGGAAGGTCGAGATCCGGATCATCGTAGTTGATGGTTGGAGGCAATGCGCCGGTTTGAAGCGTGAGCACGGAAAAAGCAGCTTCCACCGATCCTGCCGCAATCAGTGTGTGCCCGATCATGGATTTGTTCGAGCTAATCGGGGTGCGTGCGAGGTGCTCACCAAGCACTGCCTGGAGGGAGAGGTACTCCATCTTGTCGTTCTCGGGCGTGCTGGTGCCGTGGGCGTTGATGTAGTCGATCTCCTCAGGTGCAACGCCCGCGTCAGCGAGCGTCTTGCGAATGGCGCCGATCATGGCGTGGCCATCCGGGCTCGAGCGGGTCCGATGGTAGTCGTCGGCCTTCTCCCCGCATCCGCGCACGACAGCCAAAACCTTGGCTCCCCGCGCCTTTGCCGAATCGTAGGATTCGAGAACGAGGGCGCCGGCACCTTCGGCCATGACGAAGCCGTCTCGTCGTTTCGAGAACGGCTTCGAGGCCTTTTGCGGCTCTTCGTTCGCAGTCGAAAGGGCCGACAGCAGCGAGAAGCGAATGAGCCCTTCGGGGTGGACCGTCGCATCGGTTCCGACACACAGCGCCGCATCGGTGTCGCCACGGCGAATGGCTTCGAGGCCAAGCTGGATGGTCGTTGCGCCTGACGCACAGGCGGTGCAAATCGACAGCGGCTCTCCACGAGTTCCGAACCGCTCCTGCAGGCGATCTGCAATCGCGGCGAAACGCACATGCCTTGCCAGATCCGCGAAGCCGCCCTTGCGGGCGTTGGCGAGGATCCGCGCGTAGCCCCCAACCTCTCCGTCACGACCGGCGCCATGGAGCTTGCCCAGGTGCGGCCACTCGAGCTCGGACGGCGGTGTTGCGACGATGAGCGGGCCAGGGAAAGAGGATACAGTACCGATCTTGGCCTGGGCGATTGCCTCGCTCGCTGCCGCCTCGGCCATTGCTGTGGACAAATCGTGAGCCGAGCCGCCCGCGAATTCGAGATCGTCGACGGTCCCCGCGATCGTGGTGCGGAGCCCGTCCGTCGGAAAGCGCGTAATCGGCTTCACGCCGGAGTGCCCCGCCACAAGCCGCGGCCAGCACGCGGAGGCGCCAATCCCCAGCGACGTCACAACCCCGATACCGGTCACGACCACCACCGGTCGGTTCTTGTGGTCGAGCATGCGGGTTGCCATGCCGTTTGTCCTCACCAGGCCGATTCCACCAAAGCGAGGGCCTCCCCGCGCCAGTGACCGAATGAGGTAACGAGAATTCTGTCGGAGGGCATGCCGCTCGGAGTTTCGGCCTCGGTCGCGTCGAACGGCGGATAGAAGGTATCGTTGGAGACGGCCAACGCCGCGAGAGCCAGCCCTGCGATGAAGTGCGCTTCGAGAGAATGACCGAGGACGCTTCCCCAGGCGCGCACGACCGGCTTGAGCCCGCGCCGCGCTATGCCGGACAGGAAATGAAGCTCGTCTGCTGTTGCTGGCTCGGCGCCGCTGGCACCGCTGAGAATGCAGATCTCGTTCAGGTCTGGATTGATCCTGAGACCGCTGAAAAGGCGGGCCGCGACCGTGGATGCTTCACCTGCGCGTCGCCGCGAACGGTCCGAGACGACATTCGTCAAGCGGGCATATGGCGAAGCGCCGCGCCGGCTTGCGTGACGGCTGGACTCGAGGACCAGAAACACGCCGAGGCTTCCGGGCACGAGACCGCCACCGGTTGTGCGGCGCTGCCAGACGGATCTGTACGGCCCGCTGTAGAGGGCGCCTGCAAGCTCGCAGCCGAGCAGCGCGTCCTCCCGCTCTGCATTGAGCGCGGCCCCCACGAGGAAGACGTCGCCCTGGCCGGCCTCGATCCTGGAAACTGCGTCGGACACAGCGGACACGCCGGCCATCTCTTCGCCCTTGAAGGTGCGCGATGAGCCCGTCGCCTTGTGAACAATAGAGATGTTGCCGGCGAGGAGGTTCGAAAGTTGCGCCAGATAGAGCGTGGGCCGCAGGCCCGCGGCCAAGGTCTGGTTCAGGTAGGCGCCCTCTGGCGCGCCCGCATCGCTGCCGGCAAGAATACGCGAATCCAGGGACAGATCGCGTTCTCCGTTACCGGCAGCAATGCAGAGATTGGTCTCTTCGAGAAGATCCGTATCGCCGGTTATGGCAGCGTCGGTCAATGCCAACCCCGCGGCGTGGACACCGATCCGCTGCCAGCGCTCCATCTGACGCTGATCGCTATTGCGGGGAATCTGTTTGGCGAAGTCGACGCTCGCGAGCGGGTGGACCGTATAGGGTGCGAAGCGCTGGGGATCGATGACGGGGCGAAGCGCACCTGGGCCGCTCAGCTTCTGCCAATGAGCCTCCGCACCGTCTCCGAGCGAGCTCACAAGCCCGATGCCGGTGATCCAGACATCATCGTGTGCTTTCTTTCTCATCGTGTCTCCGCCACCGTCAGTCTCAATCGCTCACCCTCTCGCCGGACGTGCTGGGCGAGCGCATTCGAGGGGAAGGGAACAGTGCGCATGGTGAGTCGTGCGTCGCTGACGCGCGCGCCGTTGCATTCGAGGCTTGTCGTCACGACGGCGTAGCCCGATCCGGCGTGAATGCGCTCCGCGTTGACCTTCAAGGTCGATCCTGGCAGCACGAACGAGCGGAAGTTCGCCGTCTTGGCATTCGCGAAGAACGGCATGCGGGTAAACCCGTCGAGCGTCATCAGCAGGTATCCGGCGGCCTGTGCCATCGTCTCGAGCAGAAGCACGCCCGGCATGATGGGATGGCCGGGAAAGTGCCCCTCGAAGACCGGGCTCGTTTGTGGAACGCGTGCCACAGCCACGAGGCATGCCTTCTCGACATCGATCGTCTCGATCTCGTCGAGCATCTGAAAGTATTCAAGACGCATACGGGCGCTGCGTTCTCACTCGGCGACGGCGACGCGCATGGCATCGATGTGGGAGCAGAGGTTGCCGACGATGAAGTACTCGTCTCCCTTCTCCTTGCCCTCGTTGACGCGGGCTATCCAGTCCTCCACGGGAAGCTTGATCCCGAACGTCTGATCGATCTCGAAAGTGATGTCGAGAAAGGCGAGGCTGTCGACGCCGAGATCGTCCTTGATGTGGCTGTTCGGCGTGATCTGTTCCGACGGAACGTCGCTGCTCGAAGAGATGATGCTGGCAACGGTGTCGAAGGTTGAGGCCATTGGCATGCTCCCGATGGTAAATGCGAGGGAACCTCGGCGTTTGCGTCTCGCAGACGGTCGTTGCGAAGAACCACAAAGCGTCTCGGCTACTAGCAGCGGGGTCGGCGTTGCGGCTTAACCGAAGTCAACTCCGCTGAAGGTGGCGTTGGTTATCGCTTTGCCAGAAAAGGCAAAGGGCCGGAGCGAACGCGAAAATATGAGCATGAGCGGAAGTGACCGCCTTCATACGCTGGCTATTGGTCAGACTGAGCGTATTGCCCGTACAATTACGGCGGAGGACGTGACCGCATTCGCGCGCCTATCCGGCGATCACAATGCTCTTCACGTCGATGATGAATTCGCGGCGCGGACCGAGTTCGGCCAGCGTGTCGTGCATGGGTTCCTTCATGCCAGCCTGCTCTCTACGCTAATCGGCATGAAGCTGCCGGGGCGTGGCGCGCTCTACGTTTCTCAAGGAATCGAGTTCACGAAGCCGGTCTTCATCGGTGACACCGTGGAGGCGCGTGCCACGGTGGAGAAGATCGATCGCGATACGCGCCTCATTACGCTCAGGACCGAAATCCTGAGGTCCGACGACGATTGCGTCATGCGTGGTACGGCGACGGTGAAGATGCTGCGCCTCGCCGAGGAGGAGCCGAAACCGCAGCTGATGGCGCCGATGAATTCGTCGCGGCTCCTGGAAGGGCGCGTCGCGCTCGTGACCGGAGCCTCGCGCGGGATCGGACGCGCGGTGGCATCCCTGTTTGCGCAGAATGGCGCCAAGGTTTGGGTCAACTACCACAAGAGCCAGTCTGCCGCCGAAACCCTGGTGCGTCAGATCGTCGACGCCGGCGGCGTAAGTCGGGCGATCCAGGCCGATGTCACGCGTGAGAAGGACGTTGCGCGCATGATGGAGGAGGTGACTGCCGAGGCTGGCCTGGACATTCTCGTCAATAATGCCGGGCCAAAAATACTTTCGGCGCCATTCTCGCGTCTGCATTGGAACGATCTCTCGGCTGCTTACGAGCAGATCGTCGGCAGCGCCTTCTGCGTCACGCAGGCAGCGTTGCCGGCGTTGAAGCGGTGCCGGGGGAGGGTCATCAATATTCTATCGTCAGCCGCTCTCGGCAGGACGGCACACAATTGGCTTCCATACGTCGCCGCCAAGGGCGCGCTTCTGGCGATGAGCAAGAACCTGGCGCAGGAGCTTGGCCCTGACGGGATCACGGTCAACATGATCTCTCCCTCCCTGGTCGAAACCGATCTCGTCGCCAACGTGCCGGATCGCATGCGGGAGATGACCATCTCGCGCACGCCGCTACGCCGCCTTGCGACCGCGGATGATGTTGCAGGCGCGGCGCTGATGCTTGCGTCCCCTTACGCCTCCTTCATCACCGGGGAAAACCTGCTCGTCACCGGCGGCGAGCATATGCTCTGAGGAAGAAATTAAATGTCGTCAGTCCCTCTCGACAGGCGCGGCGGGCGCCCCATCCAACCCTCGCGATGGCTGCCGCCCGCTCCGGTGCTGGACAACAAGATCGACAAGATCCTCGATGCGATCATCGCGGCCGCTCCGGAGTGCCTGCGCCAGCGTGTCATTTTGCAGGGCATCGACTGGTCGATCGTCGGCCCCCACAAGGTGAGCCTCCTGTTGCAGGCGCTTGATCAGGAGGGGTTGTCGCTTCCAGGATGGCTTTCGAAGTCGCTGCTGCTGGCTGGCCACATCCTTGAGGGCGCCGCGGTTCCGGCTCTGCCCACGGGCCTCGCGGTGCTGAACAGGCTCAACGCGGCAGGTGGCGATGCGGATGAGCGCGCGCCAATCGCCGCGAGCCTCGCCTCTCTGGAGCCCGATCCTGATCTGGATCCCGCCCTCACGACCGCCTTGGTGCGCAGGCTCATGGCGCTAAGCTGGGATGATGAGGCCCTTCGCCTCGCGCTTGCGCAATATCACCGGGCACCGAGCACGCTCAATCAATTGGGTAGCGTCTTCGACGATCACGTCGCGCAATTACCTACCGTGCGACTCGTTGTGTCGGGTACTTCGACCACTTGGACGCTCATCGAGGCGCTTCGTCCTGCTTTCTCTGTCGAGGGCCTGAGGGCGGATATCACAGAGAGCTCCTACGGCAACGTCCTTGTCGATCTCATGAGCCCGCCAGATCACGTGGAGGCGCTTGTCGTTCTGATCGACCATGAAAGCTTTGCGCCGCGCGATTGGCGGTTAAGCTCCGCCGAGTTGGAAAGAGTGCTCATCGAGCGCGCGGAATTGCTGGGAGATGCGCTCGAAGCCTTCAGCGCTAACTCGCGTGGCACGCTTCTGATCAATACCATTCCCGCTCCGTCCGCCCCCACGGCGGGTTTCCTGGACCGTCGCCACGTCGCGGGGCTCCGCCGCGCAGTCGACATGCTGAACCAGCGAATCCTCGATGCTGCGGAAAAGTCGAACCGTATTCTGGTCGTCGATTCCGACTATGTCTTGTCTACGCACTCTCGAGTTGACCGAGAGTCTCCTAAGCTCTGGTTCTATGGCCGCATCGCCTATTCCGCCGAAGCCACGCGTGCGTTGGCGCGGGCCTTCGCGGAAGGATGGCGCTCGCTGCGACGGGGGCCAGCGAAGGTCCTGGCTGTCGATTTCGACAACACGCTCTGGGGCGGCGTCTATGGTGATGACGGCGTCGAGCGACTTGCTTGCGGCCATGACGCGCCAGGCAACGCGTTTCGCGCCTTTCAAATGGAGTGCCTGAGACTGAAGGCGCAAGGGCTGCTTCTGGTCGCCTTGAGCAAGAACAACGCCGACGCCGTTTCGGCGTTCGAGCGCCATCCGGGCATGGTTCTGAGGGCCTCTGACTTCACGGCTACGGCTATCAACTGGGAGCCGAAGGCCACGAATATCCGGAGGCTTGCGGCCGACCTCAACCTCGGTCTCGACAGCTTCGTTTTCCTCGACGACAGCCCGCATGAGCGCGAGGCCATGCGGCAGCTGTGTCCGGAGGTCATAGTTCCGGAATTGCCGTCCGATCCGGCGGAACGTCCATCATGGTTGCGGAAGCTCACCGTGACATGGCCGATCCGCCTCACGCAGGAGGATGGGTCGCGGGCAGAGCTCTATGCCGTCGCCGACGCTGCACGCTCCGCCAAGGCAGGCGCGGCGAGCCTCGAGGCGTACCTTTCGGGTCTTAATCAGCATCTGGTCGTGAGCCTCGTGAACGGCAGGACGCTCTCGCGCGCAGCGCAGATGCACCAGAGGACCAATCAGTTCAATCTCACGACCCTGCGTCTCACGGAACCCGACATCGCGGCGTTCATGAAGGATGACGGGAAGGGATTTGCCGTGCTGGGCCGCGCCAGTGACAGGTTCGGGGACCACGGCATCGTCATCGTTGCCACGGTGGCGATCGACGGCGAGGAAGCCACTATTCGCACGCTTCTCATGAGCTGCCGCGTGATCGGCCGGGAAGTCGAGCGCGCATTCCTTGCGGAGCTATTGCGAGAGGCCGGGCGACGCGGAGTCCGCCGCATTCGGGGCCATTATGCCCCGACTCCGAAGAACGACATGGTTCGCGATTTCTATGCCACCGCGGGTTTCGAGCTGATCGGCGACGACGGCGGCAAGACAAGTTGGGTGCTTGTCGTCGACGCGCAGGATCGGCGCGGGTCGGATTATGTGATGACAAGCTGGGAGAATTGAATGGACGCGTGCGCCTGCAAGTCAACGCTTGCCTACCCGGAGATCGCATCGATCTTCGCCGACGTATTTCAGCACACCGGACCGATTACGCCGATGACGTCTCCGGACGATGTCGCGAAATGGGATTCACTCCAGCACATCGCCTTGATCCGCGAGCTGGAGACGGTGTTCTCCATTTCGCTTTCCATGGACGAGATGATGGAGATCCGGAGCGTCGGCGACATCGAAAGCGTCCTCCGCCGTCGCGGCATTTGAGGCGTGAGGCGGGTGCTTCCGCAGCTCAGGTCCATGCCGGGTTCGTCAAGATTTTGTGATCGGCACGGCGCGCTCATGCGTGATCTGCGTCAGGAAACGAGCCGCGATGACGGCGGCATGTGGCAATAAGCTCGGCCGCTACTTGCTCTGCATCAACTTGGGTTTGTCCGGAGTGGCGCAAGAAGCACTCTGAGATCAACATCCAGGCTATGTCATGGACGCGGCCGACTGGGACATTGTGAAGTCCACGCCCCTCTTCGGGGCGATGTCGTCGCAAACGGCGCAGGCGCTTGTCGGCAATGCGACGCCCCGCCAGTACGAGAAGGGCGCGCCGCTTTTTCTGCAAGGCGAGCCAGCCACGGCGTTCTTTATCGTTCTTGATGGGTGGGTGAAGATCTATCGGACCACACCCGACGGCCTCGAGGTCGTTCTGCATGTCTTCAAGAGCGGTGAGACGTTTGCAGAGGCGGCCATCTTCCTGGGAGGCCGCTATCCGGCCAGCGGAGAAACGGTCTCGCCCTCGCGCTTGCTCAAGATTGACGGGAAAAACTTTCGCGCCCGCATCGAGGAACGTCCGGCATTGGCCATGTCGATGCTCGCGTCGGCGTCCTATCAGCTCAAGTTCCTCGTCGAGCAGATCGAGCAGATCAAGGTGAGGTCGGCGCCGCAGCGGATCGCCGACTTCATGGTGCGCATGACGCAAGTGCGAAAGGGAGCCGCCGTCATCGAGCTTCCGTTCGAGAAGGGGCTTCTCGCCAACAGGCTCGGCATGAAGCCGGAAAGCTTTTCGCGCGCTCTGGCCCAGTTGCGCACGCATGGCGTGACCGTCGATCGCGGCACCGTCAAGATCGCCGATGTCGGCCGGCTTCTCACATTTGTCGAGTACGCCCCGGAAGACGAGGCGTAGCGCCTGTGCGTCTGCATCCGGGCGCGCACGTATCATCAAAAGACCGTGAGATCAGGCTTTTGCCAGCGCTTCCACCTCTGCCGGTTTAACAAAAGTCAATCGGCCGCAGGGCGCGCGCGGGGATAGTGCCGACGGGGCATCTGATGCCCTCAAGTCTAATCACAAGAGGAGGAAAGCCAATGAACTGTCTCGATGCCGCACGCGTCGATCAAGACATCAACGTGACCTGGGTCGCGCCGACGTACTGCGATGTGCGTCTCGGCTTCGAAGTGACCGCTTACGTCTACGTCCGCTGATTGAGGGGAGGGACGTCCACCGGCGTCCCGACGTGGAGGAGCACATGGAAGCTGAGAGGCGGCTCAGACCCGAGGACGTGGTCGAGCTCAATCCGAACTACCACTTCCGCTGGGAAGAGCCGCAGCAGGCCCATGTGCTCCTCTATCCCGAGGGGATCGTGAAGCTGAACCGTACGGCAGCCGCGATACTCGAGGCGTGCACCGGAGCAACCTCCATCGAGGCCGGCGCCGCCGAGCTATCACGCCTCTATCGCCATAGCGATCTCGGTTCCGAAATTATCAAGTTCTTGGAGATCGCCCATGCCAAAGGCTGGATCCGGATTAAGTCTTGACGGCCTCGGCATGCCGCTTTGGCTCGTGATCGAGCTGACGTACAAATGCCCGCTCAAGTGCCCCTGGTGCAGCAACCCGGTCGACTTCGACCGCTACCGCAACGAGCTCACCACGGCGGAGTGGAAAGAGGTCCTGCGGGAGGGTCGCCGCTTGGGATCGCTGCAGCTCGGATTTTCCGGCGGCGAGCCGATGCTGAGACGCGACCTGGAGGAACTCGTCGAAGAGGCGGATCGGCTCGGTTACTATACCAACCTGATCACATCCGGCGTCGGATTGAATCCAAAGCGTCTGCAGGCGCTTAAAAAGGCTGGTTTGAAGCAGGTCCAGCTCAGTCTGCAGGCCTGCGATCAGGAACTCAACGAGAAGCTCGTTGGTCTCGATGTCTTCGACCACAAAATCTCAATAGCGCGCACGATCAAGGCCGAGGGATTTCCCATGGTCCTGAATGTGCCGGTCAGTCGCTACAACATTGATCAGACCGAGGCGTTCATCGAGCTCGCCGCCGACCTTGGCGTCGAGTACATCGAGTTCGCAAACCTGCAGTACTACAACTGGGCTCTTTTGAATCGGGCCGAGCTGCTGCCGACCAAGGAGCAGCTTACTCGCTCGGAAGCACAGGTGAACGCCGCGCGCGAGCGCTTGGGCAAGAAGCTCACGATCTACTACGTCGTGCCCGACTATCACGACAACCGTCCCAAGGCCTGCATGAACGGCTGGGGTTCGATCCATCTGACGATTGCCCCCGACGGTACGGCGCTGCCGTGTCAGGAAGCACGCCTGATTAAGGGCATCGACTTCCCGAATGTCCGCGAGCATGGGCTGGACTGGATCTGGAAGACGTCGCCGGGTTTCAACCAGTTCAGGGGCGATTCTTGGATGAAGGACCCTTGCCGCAGCTGCGCCGAGAAAGAAAAGGACTTCGGCGGCTGCCGTTGCCAGGCCTACCTCATGACCGGCGATGCCTCGAATACGGACCCCGTCTGCGCCAAATCCCCTCATCGCCATCTCATCGATGCGTTGATTGGCGACGCAGAGAAGCGGGACGGTTGCGGCGCCAAGCGCCTGATCATGCGCGAAGGCGGAAATCCGCGGCGCACGCGAGCGTCAACTTGAGGCGCAACGGATAAAAAATGGAACTCGTTGCGGTAGACTTGGCGGCGCGGCTTCTGCACGTTGCAGGCGTCATCATCTGGGTGGGGCACAACTGGGTCAATGTGGTCCAGACCCCGGTGTTTCGGCGCGTTCTACCGGCCGATCCTCCGGAAGCCGTGCGCGGCGTCTTCATCGGGGCCTCGAAGCGCGAGCATGGCATCTTCCGTCATGCCTCGCTGATCGTGCTCGCCACCGGCATCTATATGCTTTGGCGGCGCGGAGACCTTCTAGATGCTCTCGCTCTGTCGGGTCCCTCTGCCACCATAGGCCTTGGTGCCTGGCTCGGAACACTCATGGTGCTAAACCTATGGTTCGTCCTGTGGCCGCATCAAAAGAAGGTGCTGGGCTTCATCCCGGCGCCGACTGAGGAGCGGCTGCGCTGTGCGCGCATCACGTTCCTATCCTCGCGGACGAATACCGTACTCTCCACGGCTACGCTGGTGCTCATGATCAGCGGTGCACATGGCTTCCTCTTGCTTTGAGGAGGCCAGCGCTGCGTGACCGTCTTCAGTTTCTCTTCCGCCGCTTCCAAGCTGCCTGACGAGGTTCTCGCGGCGCTGAGCGGCGACGTAGCCGCTTGGCAGGGAACGGGGCTTTCGGCACTCGAGCTGCCGTTCACCGGCAAGGAATTTGACGATATCGCGGCGCTTGCCGAGCACGATCTCAGAGCACTCATCGATATCCCGGACTGCTACCACGTGCTCTTCCTCCAAGGCGGGGCAACGGCGCAATTCTCACTCTTGCCGATGAACCTCCTGGGACATGCCGGACATTGCGACTACGTCGAGAGCGGTCATTGGTCCCGTCGTGCCATAGCGGCAGCGTCGCAGTGCTGTGACGCACGCGTGATTGCGGTTGGCGACCAAGGCGCAATGCCTGAGCCATCGTCCTGGGACCGATCGGCGAATGCAGCCTACTGCCATTACACCACGAACGAGACCGCGGACGGCCTGCAGTTCCGCGCATTTCCCGAGACGTCGGATGTGCCGCTCGTCGCGGACATGACCGCCGACTTCCTGACCCGATCCGTCCCTGTCGAGCGGTTTGGACTGATCTATGCAAGCGCTCAGAAGAACCTCGGCGCGGCAGGCCTCACGATCGTGATCGTACGTGAGGATCTCCTCGGAGCGGCGCGGCGGGAAACGCCGCCGCCATTCGATTACGCGCGCCAGGCCAAATGCAAATCCAAGGTGAACACGCCTCCGACATTCGCGGTTCTGGTGGCGAGCAGAATGCTCCGCTGGTTGCGCGAGCAGGGTGGACTCGCTGGCGCCCAAGCGAGGAGCAAGGCGAAGTGCGCCAAGCTCTATGCCGCGATAGATGCGGACGAATTCTATCGCTGTCCGGCCGTGCCGCCGCATCGCTCGTCCATCAGCGTTTGCTTCCACCTTCCCAATAACGCGCTCGATCTTTTGTTCGCCGAGGAGGCGCAGGCAAAGGGATTGCTTCATTTGCGCGGCCATCCCGAGGTCGGCGGCATTCGGGCGGCTCTCTACAACGCGGTTCCCGAGGCGGCCGTGGATGCACTCGTAAGCTTCATGTCCGATTTCAAGCGCCGGAGAGGCTAGATGCGCGTTCGCGAAAAGAAACCCCTTGCCGTCGGAGACCAGCCCGCAGCCTCCGTGATATCCCGTCCGGTCGGGAAGCACGTGACTGCGATGGGTCTCGCATTTGCCAATAGGCTGGGGCTTGCGGCCGGCTTCGACCGCACCGGAGAGCTCCTTCCGTCGCTTCGCGCCGTAGGTTTCGGCCATGTGGAGGTTGGCACCATCACGCCCGCAACGGGACACGCGCGCACGCTCCGGCAATCCGATGTTCGAGTGCGAATCGGGATCAACTTCGGATCGGCACGGCATGGGCTCGACGACGGCGTGATGGAGGACTACACGACCGCGATGAAACAGGTCTTCGGGGTGAGCGACCATTTGGTCGCAAACCTAAGCGCGCCGCTGCTGCGCCGCGACGGCAATACGCCCGGTGTCGAGACGCTCGTAAAGCGCCTTAGCGTCACGCGTGACGTCCTCTCGGCAGTCAGCGGATGCCGCAAACCGCTGTTGCTTAAGCTCGAGGCGGGAGCCGACGGCAAAACCTTTCCGGCCGCCATCATGGCCGCACGCGTTTGCGGGCTCGACGGTGTGGTGCTCGTCTCCGATTGCCTGGCTCGCATCCGTGCGATTTCCAGCTATCTCAGCGGACTTGCGGTTATCTCCGTCGGTGGCATCAGATCGGCCGATCAGGTCAGGTCGCGCATCGCAGCGGGCGCGACGCTGGTACAGGTTCACAGCGCTTTCGCAAACGGCGGTGCAGCGAGAATCCGTCGGATTCTAAAGGAGCTCGCCCCGCCGCTCGAGTGAGGGTCACTCCTCGGAGATGAGGGGGCTGAGGACCGCACCGCCCGCAAGATAGTCCGCGACCAGCTCTGCCAGCGCGGGAGCGAGCAGAAACCCATGGCGGTAAAGACCGTTGACGAGAATCTGGCGGCCGCGGACGATCACTCTCGGCACGTTGTCGGGAAATGCTGGCCGGACGCCGGCGTCTGCTTCAATGATGCGGGCGTCGCCAAACGCCGGATGCAGCGCGTACGCCGTGGAGAGCAGATCGAGCGCCGATCGCAGCGTGATAGGACCTTGCTCCTCGCTCTCGATGACGGTTGCCCCAATCATGTAGGTGCCCATCTCCCAAGGCACGACATAGAGCGGCGAGCGCGGATGCAAGAGCCGGATTGGGCGATTGACGGTAATCGCCGAGGTTTGAATTATGAACCGCTCGCCCCTGACACCGCGGAGAGATGTAACATCCTGGCTTGCGCCCATGCCTCGGCAATCAATGACGTAGTCCGTGTCCGATTCCGACCAATCGTGATCGAAAGTAATCTTGCCGCCAAGTCGCCGGATCGTACGCAGCAGAAAGCCTGCGGCCGCTGCTGGCTCGACGTGCGCCTCTTCGGCATAGAAGAGGCCAGAATTGAAGCGGCTCCCTAGATCGGGCTCGAGTTTCGACAGCGCGTCCGAGTCGAGATGCTGGTGACCTTCCGTCGCGCGCGAAAACCGGATGAGCTCGCTCCGGTCGCGCGGGCTCGCCAGCACCAGGGTGCCGTTGCTGACGACACCCGCGAACGTAGCACGCCAGATGTCGAGCGAGCGGAGGCCAAGGTCGCGGACGATGGGCGGAGCGGTCTCGCATTCGCAGAAAGGCGCCAGCATGGCGCCGGCATAGGCGCTGGCCGCCTTGCCGAATAGGCCCTTGGCGCGGTCGACGAGATGGACGGGATAGCCGCGGAAGGCGAGAGTATAAGCCTGCCACAAGCCGGCGATACCGGCCCCGACGACTGTGACGCTTGGTATCCGCATGTCACGGCATGTCATTGCTAGGGGACATAGGCTGCTCCATTCGCGCCGCGGGCGAAGCCGTTTGAGAACACGGCTTCAGGCGCGATTGTTGTCAAGAGACGCATCGCGTGGGCGGGTTCGCAGGCATCATTGAGAACGTCGCGGAATGCACCTGCGACCTTGACCATGTCGCACGTATGCGGAGAAAGACGCAGCGTCGAGACGCCGATCCGGCCGAGCTCCGTGGCTTCACAAATCAGATTGCAGTAGGAATGCGACAGCGTCTGAACGCCATTGATGGTCAGGAAGTTTTCGCCGTCGAGAGTATCCACTTGCAACCCGTCCGGGTCGTTCTCGCAGACGAATTGGCAAGAATCCTTGGTCCGCCCATGAAGCCGTGCGTGGTAGCAGCGGGCCGAGATTGCGAGCGGGATACGCCCGAAGGCCCAAACCTCGACTTCGGCCTGGGGCACAGCGGCTGCGATGGCGGCAATCGATGTCATGGGCAGCTCGGGAGGAAGCGCGATTCGGCGCGCGCCGCCCTCGAGCAGAAACTCCGCAGCCGCCTCGTTATAGACGTTGAGCAGTGGCCCGATGGCGTGGGGCTTGCCGGCGAGATGAGGAAGGATGGAGATGTCGTTGGCCTCGACCATCTGCGAGGCCTCCGCCAAGGTCGCGCAATATTTGAGTTCCCGATCGAGTGTCGGCAGCGCGAGTGAGCTCAGGATCACGGTCTTGCCGCCGTGCTCTAGGCGCTCGATCACCTCGGGGAGCATGTCGGAAAAGAAAGGCTGGCGCTTCGAGCAGACGACCTCGCCGATATAGACGTAGTCGAGCGAGGCCTCGTCGGCGATGCGGAAATAGAAGTCGCGCCACGCCGTGGTCGACCAATTGAACAGCACCGGGCCTAGAGACAAAGAGATGCGCGACATGTTCAAGCGTCCTTCAGCCTGGTTCACCGCCACGTCTTCTGATAGGCGCCCGCGGTTACGCTCTGGCCCTCGGAAATCGATGCCAGGGATCCGGCCGGGGCAGGCCCGTCGCCGGTGAGCGCGTCGAGGGACGCCCGGAAAGCGCTGACGACCGCCTTGATGTAGGCGCGGCTGCGCTGCCGGCCTTCGATCTTGATGGCCGTGACGCCGGCGGCGCGCAGGTCGGGCAGGAATGAGCGCACGTCGAGACTGACGGGCTCCTCGAAGAGGTATCCTTCTGCGCTAGCCGTCCGGAACCGCCCCTTGCAGAGAGTAGGATAACCTACGGGCTGGCCGGCCGCAGAGCGATTGATTGTGAACCCGCCGAGACGGGAGACGAGATTGCCGCCATCCTCACGATAGCTAACGTGGCTTGCTGGCGAGCAGACGCCATTCATGTTTGGGGACTTGCCGGTCGCGTATGAGGAGAGCGAGCAGCGCCCTTCAGTCATGACGCACAGGCCGCCGAAGGCGAAAATCTCCGTTTCGCACGAGATCGCACGCGTCACCGCCGCGATCTCTGGAATGCTGAGGACGCGCGGCAGGACAACGCGCTTCACGCCGAACGCATTCACATAATAGTTGACCGAGCTCGCGCTGGCAGCCGCAGCCTGCACGGATAGATGCAGTCTCAATCCCGGATGGGTCCGGCAAGCGTAACTGAGAAGTCCTAGGTCGGCGAGAATGACGGCGTCGGCATTGAAAGCGGCCGCATCGTCGACGGCGCGGCGCCACGCTCCAATATCGCCGGCTCGCGCAAAGGTGTTGATCGCGATCAGCACCTTTGCGCCGTGTTCGTGCGCATAGGCGATGGACGCTCGCATTTCGTCGCGGCTGAAGTTGAGGCCGGGAAAATTGCGAGCATTGGTTTCGTCTCGAAATCCGCAATAGACGGCATCGGCCCCGGATTCGATAGCGGTACGTAGTGCAGCCGGCGTCCCCGCCGGGCAGACGAGCTCGAGCGATCTAGCGCCATTCGCCTTCACGGACCGGCTCCCCGGCTTTGTGCCTCTCCGTGACTGACCGGCCCTCGCAGCACGCTCGCGAGGTTGCGCCTCATGCGGTCGAAGGGCACTCCAAGCACGCCGCAGGTGGCGGAGGCTTCCGAAAGAATGTCGATATCTGCGTCATCGATTGCATTGCGAAGCGCTAAAACTGCCTCGATGTCTCCCTCGATCGCAAGGTCACGCGAGAAAAACAATGCGTCGCCGTCGAAAGCGCCGTCGACGAGACCCATCAATACGAGCAGCGGTGCGCGAATGCGCGCGTCAGCGGCGCCGGCATCAATGCAGCGGACCACTGATAGCGAGATTGTTCCTTCTCGCGGTTCCAGGACGATGACAAAGGGCAGGTCGTCGGGATCGATGGCAATGCGCCGCCGCTCGAGACCACTGAGTCTGCCGACAAGGTCAGGGTGACGGTCCAGGATGCCGGCCAGGAGATGGCGCAACGCGAATTGCAGCGGCAGAAGCGGTAGCGGACGAATGGCTAGCGCAACAATGCCAGGAATACGAACGACCTTTTGCGGTGCTGACTCGAGCATGGGACCTCCCATGCGTACTTCCTAAGCCCGACATGCGCGCTCCTGCTTAACCGAGGTCAAACATCGCGTTTGGTGTCCGGTGCTTAGTGACTCCGAAGCAGGATGGGAGAACGGGCGCGCCGTGCGGGATTTGCCGAAGTTTGGCGATTTGCGCTCCTTTCTCAGCTTCCTTGAGAGTCAGCGAGCGCTCACGCGAGTTCGCGAGCCGGTTTCCCTCGTCCACGACATGACCGAAATTCACAAGCGGGTCCTCGAACGAGGCGGCCCGGCGGTCCTCTTTGAGCATCCGGTACTAGCTGACGGGACACCATCGGCCGTGCCGGTTCTCGTCAACCTGTTCGGATCGCAGGAAAGAGTAGCCTGGGGACTAGGTATTGCGCCCGATCGGATGAGCCAGCTCGGCGAGTTGTTGAGTGCGCTCCGTGAGCCGGAGCCTGTCGACAAATTTCGCGACGTCATCGAGCGCTGGCCGATGGTCAAGGCCGTCATGAGCATGATGCCGACCTACATAAATCGCCCAAATGTGCATGAGACCGTCTGCACCGGGCCGGACATCGCTCTCGACCGCCTTCCCATCCAAACATGTTGGCCGGGTGAGGCCGGTCCACTCATCACGTGGCCGCTGGTGATAACGCGTCCGCCCGACGTCGACTCCATCTCCCGCTACAACATGGGCGTCTACCGCATGCAGGTGCTCGGACGCGATCAGGCCATCATGCGCTGGCTGGCGCACCGCGGAGGCGCCGCGCATCACCGCCTTTGGGCTGCGGAGGGCAGAGACATGCCCGTTGCCGTCGTCATCGGCGCTGATCCTGCGACGGTGCTCTCGGCAGTTCTACCTCTTCCCGAGACGATTTCGGAGCTACGCTTCTCCGGGATCATGCGCGGGGAATCTCCGAGGCTCGCGCGCTGTGTGAGCGTGCCGCTGGTAGTGCCGGCCGATGCCGAGATCGTCATAGAGGGTTACGTATCCGCGCATGAGACCCGCGCCGAGGGACCTTTCGGCGATCACACCGGCTATTACAACTCGGTCGAGCAATTTCCACTGATGCGCGTCACGGCCATCACCCGGCGCGCCAATGCTCTTTATCTGTCGACCTATACCGGGCGTCCGCCCGACGAGCCGTCCGTAATTGCGATGGCGCTCAACGATCTCTTCACGCCCATCCTCAGACGGCAGATCCCGGAAATCGTCGATTGCTGGCTGCCACCCGACGCCTGCTCCTATCGTATGGCGATCGTTTCGATCCGCAAGCGCTACGCCGGACAAGCCCGCCGCGTGATGATGGCGCTGTGGAGCCTCATCATGCAGTTTTCCTATACGAAGATGATCGTCGTCGTGGACGAAGACATCGACGTGCGCAGTTGGCGCGACATCTCCTGGGCGCTCGCAACACGTATGGATCCATCCCGGGATCTGATGGTCGTTGACCGTACGCCGATCGATTACCTCGATTTCGCCTCGCCCGTGTCGGGGCTAGGCGGCAAGCTCGGCATCGATGCCACCACCAAGATCGGATCCGAAACGGATCGCGAATGGGGGCGCGTGCTCGCACAGGATCCGCAAGTGAGTGCGCGCGTCGACGAGCTGTGGCAGCGGCTGGGCCTGGGTGAAGCGCTGTCGCAAACCGCGGGAGGTCGCTGATGGCAAGAAAACGTGTTGTGCTGGCGGTGAGCGGAGCCTCCGGAGCTGGCATTGCGCTGCGGATCGGCAAGCTTCTCGGGAGGATGCCTGGCGTTGACGTGCATCTCGTCGTCTCTGAGGCGGCAGAGCGCACACTGGCGCACGAGGTTGGGCCACACGCGGTGCGAGATCTCGAAAGCGCCGCCACGATTCGTCACTCGATCCGGGACATAGGCGCAACCATTGCCAGCGGGTCGTTTCGAACGGCAGGCATGATCGTTGCGCCCTGCTCGATGCGGACGACGGCGGCCATCGCGTCCGGACTTTCGGACAACCTCCTGACGCGTGCCGCGGATGTCCATCTCAAGGAGCGCCGCCGGCTAGTGCTAGTGGTGCGCGAGAGCCCGCTGCACCTGGGCCATCTGAGGGCCATGACTGCGGTCACCGAGTACGGAGCCATTGTCGCCCCCGCGGTGCCGGCCTTCTATCAGGCGCCCGAGACAACGGCTGACATCGTCGATCAAATCGCCAGGCGGGCGATCGATCTTCTGTCCCTCGACCGGCCGGTTCTATCCGCAGCATGGGAGGGTCTTCATAACGGAGCGAACGGTGCCCTCGAGCCGGATTAAGCGGATCTCGAGACTACGACAGATGTCGCCACAACGACAGATATCCGCCTTTCGAACATTCTTTCCTTTGTCCGGGCTTCATGCCGTTTTCGTCGTGAGCCTTTGGCCGCTCACCCTCCTGGCGGGAGACGAGCCGCTCATTGACAGAGCGACCCTCGGCGCATGGCATTCGGCCGAGCTCATCTATGGCTTTGTGCCGGCTGTCCTGTCTGGCTTTATCCTCACCGCGCTCCCGCGCTGGACAGGGAAGGCGCTCGTCCCTCCGCCGCCAGTACGCGTATTGGCGGCCCTGTGGCTCGCGGGGCGGGCGGGCGCCGTAGCTGCGCTGTTGGGTGGGATCGAGTGGCTCGGGTGGCTTGGCGCCCTGTTTCCGATCGTTCTCGCCGTTCTCGTCTGCCGATATATCGTCGCCGCGAGAAACTCACGCAATGCAATCGTGGCGATTTTGATTGCGTTGTTCGCCCTGAGCGCCGCCATTCGGTTCATGGACCCTGGCGCAGGAGATGCCGCGCACCTCGGTCAACGCATGGGCATCGCCGCAGTGTTGGGTCTCGTCATGGTGTTTGGCGGACGCATCACGCCCGCCTTGACGGACACCGCACTCGCCGCCCGCGAAAGCACCGTGCGTTGTGCACGAAGCAAGCTGATAGAGTTTCCCGCCGCTTTGTTCGCCGCCGCAGCCCTCACGGGCTGGGCGCTGCTTCCTGGCGCCGCGGCCACTGCGGGTCTTTGCGCGGCTGCTGCTATTGGGCAATGCCTGCGTCTCGCGCAATGGCGGGCCGGCGCAGTGATCCGCGTTCCGAACGTGTGGGTCTTCCATGCGGCCTATGTAGGCGTGCCGCTGGGGTTCGCCCTGATCGCACTCGGAGGCGTTTCACCGGCTGCGATTCCCTCGCAAGCCGGGATCCACACCTGGACTATGGGCGCCATTGCGCTCATGAGCCTCGCAGTGATGACCAGCATGGTGCGGCGCCAGACTGGCAACCCTTTCGAGAGCTCATTGGCAGCGAACGCCGCCTATCTGCTCGCCGGCGCTGCTGCAGCTTTTCGTGTTGGTGCAACTTTAGAGCCGTTAGCCACTCAAGCTCTGTTGATGGCTGCAGCACTGTCGTGGCTCGCGGCGTTCGGCTTTTTCATGGTGTTCCTGATCCCGCGCCTCATCAGAACTGGAAGATTCATATCACGCTGCTCGGAGCCACCTAGCTGCACGATCGAGAGCTGTCGCGACAACTGTCGCTAGGCCGGAATTGGGGCTCGTTCCGCAGTGGAACGGCACTAGCGGGCGGGCGCGCAAATAGCAGTCGCTTGACGAATGTTAAGTCGGTGGCGTGCGCGCGTAAGTATACATGACTAGTCAAGTTTGTGCAGCCGCCGCGCGTGCAACGCTCCAGCCGTTGACGACGATTAGTCAAAGAAATTCAAGTGAGACAGACATGAAAGCCTTCGCGAGAGAACTTGCGATCATCTGCATAGCCGCCGCCGGACTGGCTTCGCCCGCGACCGCTGCCGAATACGAGATCGGCTCTGCAAAGACCGCTCATGGCATGGAGATCGCCGCTGTCTATCTCCAACCGGTGGAGATGGAGCCGGAGGGCATGATGCGTGCCGCCGCCGATTCCGACATTCACCTCGAAGCCGATATCAGCGCCACCGCCGACAACAAGAACGGCTTCGGCGAAGGGACCTGGGTGCCGTATCTGTCGGTAAGCTATGAGCTGACCAAGGTCGGCGGCAAGACACTCACGGGCGACTTCATGGCCATGGTGGCAAGCGATGGCCCTCACTACGGGGACAATGTCAAGCTCGAGGGGCCTGGCACCTACAAGCTGCGCCTTACGATCAGCCCGCCTGCCGCCGAGGGGCACGCTCACTTCGGCCGCCATACGGACCGCGAGACGGGCGTCGGCGAATGGTTCAAGCCGTTCTCACTCGACTACGAGTTCGTGTATGCGGGCATAGGAAAGAAAGGTGCTTATTGATCACCGCCAGATCGTGCGGGCGACGCCCGTAGTTCCGTTGCCGGTTTCTTCGCCGCGCCGGGATGTGTGTCGAAGACTGGGCGAGTGGCTGCGCGACCATCAGCGCACGATCCGTAAAATTCAGTGGGGCGTGGTTGCCGTTTACGCCCTGCTGCTCGTAGTACCGGTCTTGCGACCGCTCCCCGATCGCTTCGCCCACATCTGGAGCGACGTGACTCTCTTCGCCCAGTTCGTGTTTTGGGGGCTCTGGTGGCCGTTCGTGCTGCTCAGCATGATGCTCGTTGGCCGGGCTTGGTGCGGGCTGTTCTGCCCCGAAGGGTCGCTGACCGAATTCGCCAGCCTGCACGGGCGCGGCCGCGCCATTCCGAGCTGGATCACGTGGGGAGGCTGGCCGTTCACCGCATTCGCCGCCACTACCGTCTATGGGCAGATGGTGAGCGTCTACCAATATCCGGCACCCGCGCTCCTCATCCTCGGCGGCTCCACGTTGGCGGCAATAGCTGTAGGCGCGAGTTTCGGCAGCGGTAAGCGCGTATGGTGCCGCTTCCTCTGCCCGGTAAGCGGCGTCTTCGGCGTGTTGGCGAAGCTCGCTCCCCTTCATTTCGAAGTCGACGGACAGGCGTGGCAGGCGTCGCAGAACCTTCCGAAGCAACTCCTTCCGCGGGTGAACTGCGCGCCTCTGGTCCCGATCCGCACCATGCGCGGGGCGAGTCAATGTCACATGTGCGGTCGCTGCAGCGGATTTCGTGGCGCTGTGATGCTGGCTTCGCGATCGCCAAATCACGAAATAGTCGAAGTCGCCGGTGACACCGCCAATGTATGGGAAACCGCGATCATCATCGTCGGTATGATTGGCATTGCGAGTGGCGCCTTCCAATGGTCGGTCAGTCCATGGTTCATCGGCCTGAAGCAGAGCTTGGCAGCCTGGCTCATTGGACGGGGCACACTCTGGCCGCTCGAGACGACGGCGCCTTGGTGGATCCTTACGAATTACCCGGCCAATAACGATAGCCTGACCCTACTCGATGGCGCCCTGCTCATTGTTTATATCCTGATGACCGCCGCCGTAGTGAGCCTCGCCATAGCGCTCGCCCTCGCATCGGCCACGCGCGTACTTGATGGCTGGTCCTGGCAGCGCTTTCACCATTTGGCGCAAAGTCTCATTCCTGTCGCCGGGTGTGGCGTCTTTCTCGGTCTGTCGAGCTTGTCGGTGACGCTGCTGCGCGCAGAAGGCTTGAGCTTGCATTGGGTGGGGGCGGTGCGCATGGCGCTCATCGCGGGGGCATCTATCTGGACGCTGGCGTTGGCCCTTGCGATCTGCGGCCGCTATACGCACTCGAAAACGCGCGCTTTCTTATCCGTAGTTGCCATCGCATTCGCAGTGGCTGCGGCGAATGCAAGTCCAGTTCTGCTGTTCTGGGTGTGGTGACTGGACCTCAGCGGCAGACGTGCGCGTGAGTATGCAGCGCAGACTCGAGCATGCGCCGGAGCGCAGCCAGACCAGGGTCGGTGGTATTGCTGCACGCCCCGATGAGGCCGAGCCAACGCTCGTCGTCCGCCGTGGCGATGAAGCGGCCGACCGCTTCGTGTGCCCAGGCGCCGACATCGCTTCCAGCATCCTGCGCGGCAGCCTGCACCCGCGACATGAGGGTTAGGTCGTCCATCTCGAGCAAGGTCTCGAGAACGACTGTCTCGTCGTCGAAGCGGGATAGGAGCGTTCCGAGCTGCATGAATATCTCCTCACGCTACTCGCAGGTCGGCTGGCATGGGCAGTGCGACGCCTTCGATCTCGGCCTGGGCCGCAAGACGGGCGACGTACTGCGCGACCGCGATCCTGTGCACCCGGTCGGCGAGATAATCCGCTACGCGTTCGTGCACGAACTCGAAGGGAAGCTCCTTGCCGGCGATCTTTCGTTCGAGCCTGATGATATGAATGCCGTAGCGGGTCTCAATCGGATGCTGCGTCATCGCGCCGGGCTCGAGCGCCGAGAGAGCGGCTTCGAACTCGCGCGTGGTCTGCCCAGCGGTAAGTTGCCCGAGGTTGCCGCCTTGGGAAGCCGATGGGCAGGCGGAATGAATGCGCGCGAGTTCGGTGAAACGTCCGGGCTCGCGCTTAAGGATTTCGAGCGCCGCGTCGGCGGCGTCACGCGCCCTGCTGAAGGAGGAGGGATCGTCCTTGCGGGCAGCGAACAGGATATGCGCGGCTTCGTAGATGTCGGCTGAGCGGAACCGGCGCCGATTGCTGTCATAGTAGCGGCGGCAGGCCTCCGCGTCCGCCAATGGCGTCACGACCTCGCTTTCGACGAGGGTGCGGATCATGGCTTCTTCATCGGTTTCACGGCGGCCCTGTCCGTCGGACAAGGCCCCGGCGGCGATGTCGCGCCGCCGCGCCTCGTTGAGCAGGAGCGCGCGGACGACCAACGCACGGGCAGCGGCCGTCCACGCTGCGAGCGGCGTAGGCGCCTTGTGGTTCTGCGCTTCCCGCGAGATGACGTCGTGAGAGATAGCGACGCCATTGACGGCGACGCGCTTGCGAGGTGCTGCCGCAAGATCGCTATGGACTGAGCATCCCATTCTGTTCACTCCGCAGGTTGATGTCGAGGCCGCGACGTTGCGGGCGGTCGTCCGTTCGTGCCGGAGCGCGAGCGAACAACCTGGTATCCGCGCCGCCCCAAGTACCAAATGGGTGCGCTCCACACGTGCACGAGGCGCGTGAATGGAAAGATCAGGAAGATGGTCATGCCCAGGAACAGGTGCGCCTTGAAGATCGGATGCGCGTCCGCGATCAGGTTCGATACGCCGGGTTGTAAAGTGAGAATGCCCTGAGCCCACGTCATGAACCGAACCATCTCATGGCCGTCGAGGTGATCGAGGGAAACATAGATGGTGCCGAGACCGAGCATGAGCTGGACATAAAGGATAAGCAGCACGGCGATGTCGCCGAAGGATGACGTCCGCCTGATGCGTGAGTCGAACAGGCGCCGGTGGACGAGCAAGGTTATGCCGATGAAGCACGCGACGCCGGCGATACCGCCGACGACGATGGCCATCATCTGCTTGAACTCGTGCGAGATGCCGAGGGCATCGAACACCCAGATCGGTGTCAAGAGGCCGACAAAATGACCGCCGAAGATGATCAGGATGCCGACATGGAAAAGATTGGATCCCCACGAAAGTTGTCGCTTGCGCAGGATCTGACTTGATCCCGACCGCCACGTGTACTGCTCGCGATCGAAGCGCGCCAAGGACCCGAGCAGGAACACGGTGAGACAAAGATAGGGGTACCAACCGAATACAACGTAATTGATCGCCTCGCGCATGGTCGCCTCCTCAGGCGCGGTTGGATGGGGTGTGGGTCACGATGGGCCGCTGCGTCGGCTGAGCCGGCATGCCCGGTGCAGGCCGGCGACCGGCGCGGATCTTTGCGGCCAGCCCGTCAGTGTCACAGGCCGCATCGGAGCTCGGACCGAACTTGACCTCCTCGTCGAGCCAAGCCGCGTCGAGCGCCGCGAGATCGTTCGGATCGTCATCGGGTGCAGACATGATCGCCTTCAGAACTTCCGCATCCGGCTGTTCCTGGGCCAGGAGCTGCAGGGCCGAGAACACGGACGCGTAGCTGGATTGGCGCTTCTCGAGACGCTGGCGGATCGCTTCCAGAATATGAACCGTCTCGCTCAGGTGCTGGCGCGCTTCCATTTGTGGGATCGCGGACAGGAACTCGAGGAACAGCGGAATGAAATCCGGAAGCTCCGAGGTGCCGATGGCGAGACCATGCTTGTCATAGAGTTCGGCGAGATCCACCATGGCTTGGCCGCGGTCGCGGCTTTCGCCATGCACATGCTCGAAGAGATGTAACGAGAGAGAGCGTGTACGATCGAACAGCAGCACATAGCGCTCCTGCAGATCGTAGAGATCGCCTGAAGCGAGCTCCCGCAGGAAGCCGTCGAGGGCACCCCGAGCGTCCTCTGGGAGAAGGCCTTCGCCATCGACGGCCGCCTTCAACTCGGGAATGGCGGCCAGCAACTCGGCGTCGGGATAAGACAGCAACGCCGAGATCGTCTTGAGTGTCTGCCTCATCATGCCACCTCCATCGGAGTCTTACCCCGTTTCGGAACGCCGAAGACGCTCTGCTCCGTGCGCCCTTCCGAGCAGCCGTTGCCGAACGAGAAGCCGCACGAACCCCTGAGATCGTAGGCGTCCTCGCCGAGCTCGCGGTGAGCTGTCGGGATGACGAAGCGATCCTCGTAATTGGCGATTGCCATCACTTGGTACATCTCGTCGATCTGCGCTGCGGTGAGCCCGACTTTCCTCGCGATACTCTCGTCGATCACGCCGTCGATGGTCTTGGCGCGCATATAGGCGCGCATGGCGAGCATGCGCTCGAGGCCCAGAGCAACAGGCTCTTCCTTGCCAGCGGTGAGCAAATTGGCGAGGTACTTGAGCGGGATACGCAGGCTGCGAACATCCGGCATCTCGCCGTCGTGGCCGATCTTACCGGCCTCCGCGGCCGACTGGATGGGCGACAGCGGCGGGACATACCAGACCATCGGAAGCGTGCGGTACTCAGGATGAAGCGGGAACGCGACCTTCCATTCCATGGCCATCTTCCAGATCGGGGAGCGCTTGGCGCCTTCGAGCCAGTTGTCGGGAACGCCGTCGGCTCTCGCCTGGCGGATCACCTTCGGGTCATTGGGATCGAGGAAGATCTTGAGCTGGGCCTCATAGAGATCCTGCTCGTTGGGTGCGCTCGCCGCCTCCTCGATGCGATCTGCGTCGTAGAGAACGACGCCGAGATAACGAATGCGTCCCACGCACGTCTCGGAGCACACTGTCGGCTGGCCGGCCTCGAGGCGCGGATAGCAAAGGATGCACTTCTCCGACTTTCCGCTCGACCAGTTGTAATAGATCTTCTTATACGGGCAGCCCGAGACGCACATGCGCCAGCCGCGGCACTTGTCCTGGTCGATGAGGACGATGCCGTCCTCTTCGCGCTTGTAGATTGCGCCCGACGGGCACGATGCGACGCAAGCCGGATTGAGGCAGTGCTCGCACAGCCGCGGCAAATACATCATGAACGTGTTTTCGAACTGGCCGTAGATGTCCTTCTGCACGCCTTCGAAGTTGTAGTCCTCCGAGCGCTTCGCGAACTCGCCGCCGAGGATCTCCTCCCAGTTCGGGCCCCACTGGATCTTCTCCATCCGCTGGCCGGTGATGAGCGAGCGCGGACGCGCGGTCGGAAACGCCGGCAGCTCGGGCGCCTTCTGGAGATGCTCGTAGTCGAAGGTGAATGGCTCGTAATAGTCGTCGATTTCGGGCAGATCCGGGTTGGCGAAGATGTTGGCGAGTACGCGCCACTTCGAGCCGATGCGCGGCTCGATCTTGCCGTTCTTCTTTCTGATCCATCCGCCGTTCCAGCGATCCTGGTTCTCCCAGTCCTTGGGATATCCGATGCCGGGCTTGGTCTCGACGTTATTGAACCACGCATATTCCATGCCTTCGCGGCTGGTCCATACGTTCTTGCAGGTGACGGAGCAGGTGTGACACCCGATGCATTTGTCGAGGTTCAGCACCATGGCGATTTGAGCGCGGACTTTCATTCTGCTGCCTCCGCAGTGGGAATTCGGGGAAGGGCGCTCGGCTGATCGGCGGTCGGTGTGTCGAGCCAGTCGACCTCGGCCATCTTGCGCACGGCGACGAACTCGTCGCGGTTGGAGCCCACGGTCCCATAGTAGTTGAAGCCGTAGGATTGCTGGGCGTAGCCGCCGATCATGTGCGTTGGCTTCAGCACGGCGCGTGTCACAGAATTGTGGATGCCGCCGCGCTGCTTGGTCTGCTCGGAGCCGGGCACGTTCACGATCTTCTCCTGTGCATGGTACATCATGCACATGCCTTCCTTGACTCGCTGTGAGACGACAGCGCGGGCGACGAGTGCGCCGTTGCTGTTGAAGGCTTCGATCCAATCGTTATCGACGATGCCTGCTTTCTTCGCGTCGACTTCGCTGATCCAGACGATGGGCCCGCCGCGTGACAACGTCAGCATCAGGAGATTGTCGGTGTATGTGGAGTGGATGCCCCACTTCTGGTGCGGCGTGATGAAGTTGAGCACGACCGGCGTGTGACCGTTTGGCTTGCGGTCGATCACCGGCTGCACGGTCTTGGTGTCGATCGGCGGTCGATAGACGCAGAAGCCCTCGCCGAAGGCCCGCATCCAGAGGTGATCCTGGTAAAGCTGCTGGCGGCCGGTGAGGGTGCGCCAGGGGATCAGCTCGTGGACGTTGGTGTAGCCGGCATTGTAGCAGACCTTCTCCGACTCGAGGCCAGACCAGATCGGCGAAGAAATGATCTTGCGCGGCTGCGCGACGACGTCCCGGAAACGGATCTTCTCGTCCTCTTTCGGGATCGCGAGATGCGTGTGATCGAGCCCCGTGAAACCGCCGAGCGACTCCCAGGCCTTGACGGCGACCTCGCCGTTGGTCTCCGGCGCAAGGGCCAGGAGCACCTCCGCCGCGTCGATGTCGGTGTCGATGCGGGCCAGTCCCTTGGTGGGGCCAGGCTCGGTGACGACACCGTTGAGGTTACGCAGGAACTCGACCTCGTGCTGCGTGTTCCAGGCCATCCCCTTGCCGCCGTTGCCGAGCTTGTCCATGAGCGGCCCGAGCGACGTGAAGCGCTTGTAGATGTTCGGGTAGTCGCGCTCGATGACGGTGATCTGCGGCATGGTCTTGCCGGGGATCAGCTCCACCTCGCCGCGCTTCCAGTCCTTGACGTCGAGTGCCTGAGCGATCTCGCCAGCGGTATCGTGCATGATGGGAGCCAGCACGACGTCCTTTTCGACGCCTAAAACCTCCGGCGCGATGCGCGAGAATGCCTTGGCGATGCCCTTGTAGATCTCCCAGTCGCTCCGAGCCTCCCAGACCGGATCCACCGCCGCAGTCAGCGGATGGATGAAGGGGTGCATGTCGGAGGTGTTGAGATCGTTCTTCTCGTACCAGGTCGCCGTGGGCAGGACGATGTCGGAGTAGACGCACGTCGTAGACATGCGGAAGTCGAGCGTGACGAGAAGATCGAGCTTTCCTTCCGGCGCATCGTCGTGCCAGGCGACCTCGAGCGGCTTGTGACGCCCGTCCTGGCCAAGGTCCTTGCCCAATACGCCGTGAGACGTCCCCAGCAGGTGCTTCAGGAAATACTCGTGGCCCTTGCCCGATGATCCGAGCAGGTTGGAGCGCCAGACGAACATATTGCGCGGCCAGTTATCCGGCTTGTCGGGATCCTCGCACGACAGCTTGAGCTCTCCGGAGCGCAGCGCCTCGGGAACGTAGTCCTTGACGTCCTGGCCTTTGGCTGCCGCCTTGGCTGCGATGGAGAGCGGGTTCTGTTCGAGTTGGGGAGCTGAGGGCAACCAGCCCATCCGTTCGGCACGAACGTTGTAGTCGATTATGGCCCCGTCCCATGGTCCTGGAGGCGCTGTCGGAGAAAGGATCTCCTTCACATCCAGTGTCTCGTAACGCCACTGATCGGTATGAGCATAGAAGAATGACGTTGCGTTCTGCTGGCGCGGCGGCCGACTCCAGTCGAGTCCGAAGGCGAGCGGCGTCCATCCCGACTGCGGACGCAGCTTCTCCTGTCCGACGTAATGCGACCAGCCACCACCCGATTGTCCGATGCAACCGCACATCACCAACATGTTGATGACGCCGCGGTAGTTCATGTCCATGTGGTACCAGTGGTTCATCGCCGCGCCGATGATCACCATGGACCGGCCATGGGTCTTCTCGGCGTTACGTGCGAACTCGCGCGCTACGGTGATAATCTGGTCGCGTGGAACGCCCGTGATGGTCTCGGCCCAGGCGGGCGTGTAAGGGACGTTCTCGTCGTAGCTTGTGGCCACGTGTGCACCGCCGAAGCCGCGATCGAGGCCATAGTTCGCGACGAACAGGTCATAGACGGTGGCGACGAGGGCTTCGCCATCGGCAAGCTGCAGCTTCTTGACCGGGACACGGCGTTCGAGAACGCTCGGATGGTCCGTACCGGTGAAGTGATCATGCTCGATGTTGCCGAAGTACGGGAAGGCCACGTCGGCAAGATCATCCCTCGTGTCGGCGAGCGTCAGCCGTAGCTTGGTATCACGGCCATTCGCATCCTTCTCCTCGAGGTTCCACTTCCCCTTCTCGCCCCAGCGGAAGCCGACGGAACCCGACGGCACGACGATCTCGCCGGAGGTTTCGTCGTAGCCGACCGTCTTCCATTCCGGGTTGTTCGTCTCGCCGAGCCCGCCCGCGAAGTCGGAAGCCCGCACGAGCCGCTCGGGAATGAGCTTGCCCTTGTTGTCTCTCACCAGCCGGACCAACATCGGCATGTCGGTGTACTGGCGCACGTAGTCGCGGAAATAGGACGCCTGCCGGTCGATATGGAACTCGCGCAGGATGACGTGGCCCATGGCCATGGCGAGAGCCGCGTCGGTTCCCTGCTTTACGGAGATCCACATGTCTCCGAACTTGGAAGCTTCCGAATAGTCCGGACAAATGACGACGCTCTTGGCACCGCGATAGCGAGCCTCGGTATAGAAGTGAGCATCCGGCGTGCGCGTCTGCGGCACGTTAGAGCCCCAGAGGATGAGGAAGCCGGAATTGTACCAGTCGGCGGATTCGGGGACGTCGGTCTGCTCCCCCCAAGTTTGCGGAGAGGCTGGCGGCAGATCGCAGTACCAGTCGTAGAAGGAAAGGCAGACACCTCCGAGAAGCGACAGATAGCGTGCACCGGCCGCGTAGGAGACCATCGACATGGCGGGAATCGGCGAGAAGCCCGCCACTCTATCCGGGCCATGAGCCTTGATCGTATGAGCGTTTGCAGCCGCGATGATCTCTGTGACTTCGTCCCACGTGGCGCGCACGAATCCGCCGCTGCCGCGCTTTCTCGTGTAAGCCGACCGCTTCTTCGGATCGTTGACGATGGACGCCCAGGCTGCGACAGGCGATTGCGACCTCCGCGCCTCGCGCCACAGCTTCAGAAGCCGCGAACGCACCAGCGGATACTTCACGCGGTTGCCCGAATAGAGGTACCAGGAATAGCTCGCGCCTCGGGCACAGCCGCGCGGTTCGTGGTTCGGCAAATCCGGACGCGTGCGCGGGTAGTCGGTCTGCTGCGTCTCCCAAGTTACGATCCCGCCCTTAACGTAGATCTTCCAGGAGCACGAACCCGTGCAGTTCGCCCCGTGCGTCGAGCGTACGATCTTGTCGTGCTGCCAGCGCTTGCGGTAGCCGTCCTCCCAACGGCGGTCCTCACGCGTAACCACGCCGTGGCCATCCGAGAAATCATCGACGACGCGTTTGAAGAACGTCAGGCGATCGAGAAAGTGACTCATTTATTGTCTCCCGCTTATTCTGCTGGCTGTGCGGAGGTCGTGAGTGGCCCCGCTTGGCCACGCTCGATCTCGTAGAGCAGGCCGCCACGTCGTGCGTACACCCACCACGTTATGGCGATGCAAGTGATGTAGAAGAGCATGAAGCCCCATAGCGCCGCCTCCGGGCCGCCGGTGAGCGAGATCGAGGTGCCGTATCCCTTGGGGATGAAGAATGCGCCGTAGGCTGCGATCGCCGAGCTGAAGCCGATGATTGCGGCGCTTTCCTTCTCGGCATTCCGCCGGCGTGTGTCGTCGTCTGCATTCGGCATCAGGCGACCCATCTCCTTGCGCATGATCGCTGGGATCATCTGGAAGGTTGAGGCGTTTCCGATACCGCTCACAAAGAACAGGAAGATGAACATCGCGAAGAAGCCGGCGAAGTTTCCAGCGCTCAGGAAATAGAGAACGCCTGCGACGCCCACAGTCATTCCGATGAACACCCAGAAGGTCACGCGCGCGCCGCCCCATTTGTCCGCGACCCAGCCCGTGGCCGAGCGCGAGATGGCGCCGACGAGCGGTCCGAGGAAGGCGTAGGCTAGAGCGTTGATCTCTGGGAACTGGATCTTCGCAAGGAGCGGGAATCCCGCCGAGTAGCCGATGAAAGATCCGAACGTTCCCGTATAGAGCCAGCACATGATCCAATTGTGCTTGCGCTGAAAAATGACGGACTGCTCGGAGAAGGACGCGCGTGCCGACGCGATGTCGTTCATGCCGAACCAGGCGGCGAAGGCTGACACGACGATGAACGGCACCCAGATATAGCCGGCGTTCTGGAGCCACATCGGGAATGTGCGGTTGCCTTCCGTCACCATGACGGGATCGCCGCCGAACCAGCCGAACACGCCAGCCGTGATGACGAGCGGCACGAGGAACTGAGCGACACTTACTCCGAGATTGCCGAGTCCCGCGTTGAGGGCCAGGGCATTGCCCTTCTCGGACTTCGGGAAGAAGAACGAGATGTTTGCCATGGAGGAAGCAAAGTTCCCTCCGCCGAAGCCACAAAGCAGGGCCAGCATGAGGAAGATCCAGTAGGGCGTGTTGGGGTTCTGTACGGCAAACCCGATGCCGATCGCCGGGAAGATGAGCGACCAGGTTGCAAGCGTAGTCCACAACCGGCCGCCGAAGATCGGAACCATGAAGGAATAGAAGATCCGAAGCGTAGCTCCGGAAAGTCCGGGAACGGCGGCGAGCCAGAACAATTGGTCGGTCGTGTATTGGAATCCGACCGATGGCAGCTTGGCGACGACGACGGACCACACCATCCAGATCGCGAACGAGAGCAGAAGCGAGGGAATCGAGAGCCACAGATTGCGCCGTGCGATCGCGCGGCCGTTCTTCTCCCAGAACGCCGGGTCCTCCGGCCGCCAGTCTTCGATGACAGCGGGACCCATCGCGCCGACATGGTGCGGCTCGTGGATCGGCAGCATCTCGGGCAGCTGGGGAAGCCGGCTGAGATCGTGTTCAACCGCATCGCGCTCCATGCGTCGGATGGCGACATGCATCCAGATCAATGCGCCCGAAACGAGCAGGAACAGCAACATGAAGCAGCTCGTCCAGACTCCCGTAAGGTCATTGAGCGCGCCGAAGACGATCGGCAGGATGAAGCCACCGAGGCCGCCGATCATGCCGACGAGTCCGCCTACAGCGCCGACGTGGCTGGGATAGTAGACCGGCACGTGCCGATACACGGCCGCTTTGCCGAGGCTCATGAAGAAGCCAAGGATGAATACGATCACTGTGAAGGTGACGAGTCCGATCTCGAGCTGGAAGGCGATCGGACCATTGATGCCGCGCACGATGTACTCGGTGGGCGGATATGAGAGCACGAATGTGCAGGCGACCGAGACGTAGAAGGTCCAATAGAGAACGCGGCGTGCGCCGTATTTGTCCGCGAGGTGCCCGCCGTAGGCCCGGAAGATACTGGCCGGTATCGAGTAGGCCGCAGCGATCATGCCGGCGGTCGTGATATCGAGGCCATAGACGCCGATCAGGTAGCGTGGCAGCCAAAGCGCGAGGGCCACGAAGGCGCCGAACACGAAGAAGTAATAGAGGCCGAAGCGCCAAACCTGGATGTTCTTGAGGGGGGCCAGTTCGAGCCACGCGCTCTTCGGCTGCTCACCCCGCAATCTCCGCTCGCGCATCACGGGATCGTCGCTGGTCGTGAACCAGAATACGATGGCCATGAAAGCAATCGCCAAAGCCCAAACCTGAGCGACGGTCTGCCACCCGTAGGCGACGAGCACGAACGGCGCCAGGAACTTGGTAACGGCTGCGCCGACGTTGCCGGCGCCGAAGATTCCAAGCGCCGTCCCCTGTTTTCCCGCCGGATAGAAGCGGGAGACGTAGGCGACGCCGACCGAGAACGCGCCGCCCGCTATGCCGACCCCGAGGGCCGCAACGAGGAACTGCGGGTAGGTCTTCGCGTAGGTGAGGAGCCAGGTGGCGATTGCCGCCGAGAGCATGACCAGCGTGTAGATCCGCCGCCCACCGTATTGGTCGGTCCAGATACCGAGCACGATGCGGATAAGCGATCCCGTCAGGATGGGGGTGCCGACAAGCAAGCCGAACTGAGTCTCGCTGAGGCCCAGCTCCTGCTTAATCCTGATGCCAATAATCGAGAATATGGTCCAGACTGCAAAGCAGATCGTGAAAGCGAGTGTCGAAAGGCCAAGAGCTTTTTGTCTCTCGCCCGTGCTTACCGTGGTTCCAACCGTCATAATACCAGCGCTCCGCTTAGTATTCGTGGAACTCAGCCTCCCTCAGGGCGGACACAGCATCATTGATCTTGGATAAGCGGGCTTCAGAACTCGCGTGGACGACCGTTAGAATTGGATGGGTTCACTCGGAAGAGCGCGCGAAAGCCGTGGAAAGAACAAAGGTTCGGACCGTGATGCCGGCGGGCTGCGACCGTTAGGCTCACCACGAAGACGTGGATCTGCGGCTCTCATGGCCAGCCGGCGCCTCTAGGCCGGGGGACGGAACGCCTCGCATACCGTCGGGTCGGTCTCCAGTCGCGCGCCTCCGATGAGGTCGATACAGTATGGAACGGCGGGGAAGACAGCGAGCATGCACAGCCGAATCGAGGCGGGCCTGCCGGGTAGATTGACGATGAGCGCTTGCCCCCGGATGCCCGCAGTTTGACGCGATAGAATCGCTGTCGAAACCTGGGCGAGGCTCTTTTGCCGCATCAACTCGCCAAAGCCAGGCAGCATTTTCTGGCAGACAGCTTCCGTCGCCTCGGGAGTGACGTCGCGCGGCGCTGGGCCGGTCCCGCCGGTCGTGAGAATGAGGCTGCAGGCCTCCACCTCCGCCAGCGCGATAAGCGTTTCCGAGATCTGCCGGACGTCATCCGATACGACGCGCCTGATTGGCTGCCACGGCGAGACGAGGACCTCGCTCAGCACGTCGATGATCGACGGTCCTCCCTTGTCCTCATAGGTGCCGGCACTGGCGCGGTCAGAGACCGTCACGATTCCGATTCTTGCAGGCATGGCAGTCAGTCTTTCTTTCGATGATGCCGATCATGGACACGTTTGGGTTGGTGGCGATCAACGGCCGTTAGGCGAAGTCAGGCGTTGATTGCGGTCAAGCGTCGCGCATCACGCAGGGATTGCTGCTTTGCGACGAAGATTCCGCGCGCTGGCTCTCGGCGCGGCTATCTGGCAAAGAGGCGGCAGGACTGTTTAACTGTCCCAAATCACCTTTGGGCCACCCGGGAAGCGAGCACATGGATCCTTCAGACCTGCAAATCGTGCGTTCGACGCCACTGTTCGGCACGGTGGCGCAAGACGTGGCGCAGTCACTGATCGGGACCCAGGCCGTCACTGTTCATGAGAAGGGCGAGACGCTTTTCCGGCAGGGCGAGCCCGCCAATGCGTTCTATGTGGTGCTTGGCGGCTGGGTGAAGCTCTACCGCATCACGCCCGACGGCAATGAGGCTGTGGTGGGTGTGTTTCGGCGCGGCGAGACTTTCGCAGAAGCGGCGATGTTCCTTGGAGGACGCTATCCGGTAAGCGCAGAGGTCGTCACCAACGCGCGCCTGCTCAAGGTCGACGGGCAATTATTGCGGCGTCGCATCGTCGAGCAACCCGAGCTCGCACTATCGATGCTGGCCTCGGCTTCCTATCATCTGAAAGCTCTGGTCGAGCAGATCGAGCACATTCGGCTTCTTTCGGCACCGCAGCGTCTTGCCGATTTCCTCGCGCGTCTGGCGCCGGTGCGCGAAGGCGGTTGCACCATCGAGCTCCCCTTCGAAAAGGCGCTGATCGCTAACCGGCTCGGCATGAAGCCAGAAAGTCTGTCGCGTGCGCTGGTCAAGCTGCGGCCGCTCGGCGTGAGCGTCGACCACGAGCACGTATCGATCGTCGACGTAGCTCTGCTGACCCGCTTCGTGGAGCAGAGCGATCGCGGCGAAGAAGGGTTCTGAGCCGAAAGCACCCGCCGCACAGACAGGAGTTGATCGCGGTTAAGGCCTGTCTGCGACAAAGTCGCTAGCCTTGCTCAAATCTGAAATGCAAGGAGGCCCAGGGCCCTCAGTCTTACGGCTGCCGGCCGGGTCGGCAGCGATGACTTTCTCACGTACGACTTATCCCAACGTTCCGCGGATGCCGTCGCGACCGAGCTTCGAAGCGGTCTTCTCCTATGGCTTCCGTCCCTTCTTTCTTGGCTCGGCCGTCTATGCCGTCCTGGCCATGACACTATGGATTGCCTGGATCGCATCCGGCGTCGCGGGGTTATCCCAAAGCTGGCTGCCGATTGCCGGATCGCCGTTTGCCTGGCATGCCCACGAGATGGTGTTCGGTTTCGCCGCGGCTGCCATCGGCGGATTTCTCCTGACAGCGGTGCCGAATTGGACCGGAGCCCTTCCGCTTTCCGGGCCGCCGCTCATACTTTTGTTTGGTGTCTGGCTGTTCGGGCGCGTGGCAATGGACGTATCGGCCGACGTGCCTTACGCCATCGTCGCGGGGATTGATCTGATGTTTCTGCCGCTGCTCGGCGGCTTCGCGGCACGCCAGCTCTTCATGAAGCCGGCCCTTCGCAATCTCGTCTTCCTTGTTCTCATCGCCGCGCTGACGCTATGCAACCTCGGCTTCCATCTCGGAACGGGCGAGTATCTGCCGATTGAGCCCCTCGCCTCCGTGCGCGTCGCCATGCTGATCGTGGTCGTCATGATCGCCGTCATCGGCGGCCGCATTATTCCAGCGTTCACGCACAATTGGCTGCATGGCAGTCAGCCGCAATCGACGATGCCGCGTCGAATCAACTGGCTTGATCGAGCCTCGCTCGCCTCGCTCCTTCTCTTTGTCGTGCTCGAGGTCGTGGGAGCTCCCGCCCTCGGCTTGGGCGTGGCAGCGCTGATCGCAGCCATTTCAAACGGCGCACGTCTCGTGCTCTGGCAAGGCGCTTCGACGCGCAAGGAGCCGATCGTCTGGATTCTTCATTTGGGATACGGATGGATCGTCGTGGGGCTGGTGCTGAGTGCGCTGGCCGCATTCACGAGCGTCGTTCCTGCAGTCGTCGCCTCGCATGCATTCGGTACCGGCGCGGTCGGTACGATGATCGTCGCCGTGATGAGCCGTGCGTCTCTGGGCCATACTGGGCGCCGCCTGATCGCCCCGCGTGCCATTGTCTGGGCCTACTATCTCGTCACCCTCGCTGCGGCGATGAGGGTGGCCGGGCCCTTGATCGCGCCTCAGCATAGCGCATTCGTTCTTTCTGCTGCGGCGCTCGCGTGGATTGGTGCATTTTTCCTTTTCGTCGTTGTCTATGCGCCGATCCTGACCACTCCGCGCGTGCACACCAAGGTCGCGCATCGCTGAAGTCTGTCGCGCACGCGAAACGCCATCATCTTCTGCCAATTTGACGCATCGGCGCAGACGCGCTTTTTGTTCCGTCGCAAAGAGCGCGCAGCGAATGCTCCTACAAAAGAGGGATCGGGCGATTACGCCCTCCAGCTATTTGAGGAGAAGGTCGATGGCTGAGCAGCTTCGAATGACGCGCCGGGCCATGGTGGCAGGCGCAGCTTTTGCCGGCACACTTGCACCCCTTGTCGCCAGTTCCATCGCGCACGCGGAGAAGGTGACGTTGAAGGGGACGCCGACTGACCTCACGCACTTGCCGCGCGTCAAGGGTGAGCTGGTGAAGCCGCCCTTCGTGCAAGTACATACGCAGAAGGCTGAGGGAGGACCGAAGATCGTCGAGTTCACAATGACGATCGAGGAGAAGAAGATCGTCATCGACGGTAAGGGCACCGAGGTCCAGGCTATGACCTTCGATGGGTCCGTTCCCGGCCCCCTGATGGTGGTGCATCAGGACGATTACGTCGAGCTCACGCTGATCAATCCCGCCACGAGCACCATGCCGCACAATATCGATTTCCATGCGGCGACGGGTGCGCTGGGTGGCGCAGGTCTCACGCTCGTCAACCCGGGTGAAAAGACCGTGCTGCGCTTCAAGGCGACGAAGGCGGGAGTGTTCGTCTACCATTGCGCACCTCCCGGCATGGTGCCCTGGCACGTCACGTCCGGCATGAACGGCGCCATCATGGTGCTGCCGCGCGAAGGTCTGACTGACGGGAAGGGCAAGAGCCTCAGCTACGACCGGGTTTATTACGTCGGCGAGCAGGACTTCTATGTCCCGCGCGACGAGAAGGGCAAGTTCAAGAAGTACGAAACTCCAGGCGATGCCTTCTCCGACACGATAGAAGTCATGCGCACGCTTACCCCGAGCCACATCGTCTTCAACGGCGCTGTAGGTGCGCTCACCGGCAAGAATGCGATGACGGCTGCAGTCGGAGAGACCGTGCTGATCGTCCACTCGCAGGCCAACCGCGACACGCGTCCGCATCTCATCGGCGGGCACGGCAACTACGTCTGGCCGACCGGGAAATTCCACACGCCACCGGATGTCGACCAGGAGACTTGGTTCATCCCGGGCGGAACGGCGGGCGCAGCCCTCTACACTTTCGAACAGCCGGGCGTCTACGCGTACGTCAATCACAATCTGATCGAGGCCTTCGAACTCGGTGCAGCGGCTCACTTCACTGTGACCGGAGATTGGAACCACGACCTCATGACTTCGGTGGTGGGTCCAACGGGGGGTAGCTGACACCGGCCTGTATCGGCGTGCGCCGTCCAGTGTCCGGCGGGTGGCGCACGTCGATACAGGAAAGCCGAGCTCGCCTGAAAAACACGTCAGAGAAATGTGTCCGGAGGATACATGACCACGCTTCCCGTTAAGGGGGATGCACCGTGGACGTCCCTCGTCGCTTTGTCGTTGCTGTGTGCGGTAGTCGGTGCCTCCGGTGTGCTGGCGGTGAGGTCGAGCCTTGGTGGCGGATCCCTGGACAATTCCATTCTAGCTGGAGAGCCCCAGACGGTCGAAATCGCCCCGCGCGAATTCAGCTACCGTGCCGCCGGCGACTACTACAAGAACGGCTATGCCGTTGACGGGCCTATGCGCGCGGTGTCGATGCGCCGCCCGCTCACGATCATGAAATACCAGGTGTCGAACGCCGACTATGCACGCTGCGTCGCGGCTGGCTCCTGCAACCCGGCCGACGCGCAGTCTGACCATGCAAGGCCGGATATGCCGGCGACCGGAGTGAGCTTCGAAGATGCGCAGGCCTATGCCACTTGGCTGAGCCACGCGACCGGAGAGATCTGGACGCTGCCGACAGATGAGCAGCTGGCTTCCGCTGCGGGATTGCGTTTTCCCGACGACGCGCTCGGCGCGGACGCGACAAACTCCTCCAATCCGGCCGACCGTTGGCTGGCCAACTACCGTCGAGAGGCGGAGAGCAGCGCATCGCGCGATCCGGTGCCGAAGCCGCTTGGGACCTTTGGCGAGAACGAGTTCGGCATCGCCGATTTCGGCGGCAATGTATGGGAATGGACCACCACATGCAGCCGTCGCATTGATCTCGAGACATCGGACGGCACGGCCGGAGATGCGGCGCCCTGCGGAATTTATCACGCCATTGGAAAGCATCGCGCGCCGATGATCTTCTTCGTCCGCAATCCGAAGGGCGGCGGCTGCGCCGTCGGAACCCCTCCTGATAATCTCGGCTTCCGCCTGGTCAAGGATACGAGATGGTATGCGCGACTGGCCCGAGTCTTTGGACAAAGTGGGTTCCAACTCTGACGTGGAGCAGGACGATAGGCGAAGCATAGATCGCCGGTCTTTTATTGACTTCTCTTGGCGTGATAGCTTTGGGGCCAACCGCTTGAGGCCGTTGGTCGTGAAGATTGACCGGAGCTTTGTCAGGTCGCTCTCCTTGTTCGAAAGGATGAGCGATGCTGAACTCGACAAGTTCTTGAGCCACGCGACGTCTCGCCGTGTGCTTCAGGCCGAAGCGGTATTCAAGCAGGGCCAGCTAGCCGACAGCTTCTATCTGCTTCTCAGCGGACGTCTCAAGGTGACGCAAGTTACCGGAGACGGACAGCAGTTCATCGTCCGGGTCGTTCATCCAGGCGAACTCTTCGGCTTTGCCAAGGCGCTGCAGCGGCCCGACTATCCGGGCACGGCGACGGCAGTCGCCGAAAGCGTGATCCTCTCTTGGCCGAGCGAACTCTGGGAGCAGTTCGTCGAGCAGAATGGTCGTCTCGCCGTCAATGCCATCCAGACGATGGGCAAGCAGCTTGAAGAGGCGCACACCCGAATCCGGGAGATCTCGACGCAGGAGGTCGAGCGCCGCGTCGCCCATGCAATCATTCGCCTATCACTGCTGGCTGGCCGCAAGGAGGAAAGCGGCATTCAGATCAATTTTCCGATTTCCCGCCAAGATATTGCTGAGATGACGGGTACGACCCTGCACACGGTTTCCCGCATTCTGAGCGCCTGGGAGGCCAAGGGGTTGGTCGAAGGTGGTCGCCAGAAGATCCTCGTTCGAGACCTGGCGGGCCTTTCGCGCCTTGCCGATGGGGCGCGCGACTGAAACGCGCTTCCGCGGTGCTGGCCAGACTGTCGCGCCGCCCGTGAAATTCCTGGAATCTCGCTGAGGCTTGCCTTTCGTCAAGGAGGCGGCCGGCTGCTTCACGTCAAGTTTCCCCACCGAGGCGCGTGGCGGGAGACAAGCGAGAATGCGCGAAGTCATGACGAAAGATATGGCCCGAAACATATTCTATGGCGGGTCGCTATTCTTCATTCTGATCTTCGTAGGGTTGACTGTTCATAGTCACTACTACGTCGTAACCAAATCAACCACATCAGTGCCTCTGACGGACTCCGTCGCGCGCGGCAAGCGCATATGGGAGGCCAATGCCTGCATCAACTGTCACACATTGCACGGTGAGGGCGCCTACTTCGCCCCCGAGGTCGGCAACGTGATGACGCGCTGGGGTGTGGTCGACGCCCCCGACGATGCGTTCCAGGCGCTGAAAGGCTGGATCGAAGCCCAACCGACCGGAGTACCGGGCCGGCGGCAGATGCCGCGCTTTCACCTGTCCGATGAGGAGATCCGCGCTCTCTCGGACTTCCTGATCTGGGCCGACAAGACCGACACCCAGGGCTGGCCCCCGAAAGATTCCGGCTGATGCCGCTGCACGGAGCACAATAAGATGAAATACCAAACTCAGAAGATTGCCTACGCCTACTTCGCCGTGGCGATGGCACTGTTTATCGTGCAGGTTTCGGGCGGTCTTCTCGCCGGCTGGATCTACATCTCGCCGAATACGCTATCGACGGTTCTGCCCTTTAATATCGTGCGCATGCTGCACACCAACGCATTGATCGTGTGGCTGCTGCTCGGCTTCTTCGGGGCGGCCTACTTCATTATCCCAGAAGAATCTCAGCGCGAGATCCACTCGCCGAAGATCGCATATATCCAGCTTGCCATTCTGGTGGTCGGGACGCTCGGCGCGGTCTTGACCTACATCTTCGACCTGTTCCACGGCAACATTCTTCTCGGCAAGGACGGACGTGAATTCCTCGAGCAGCCGCTCTGGGTGAAAATCGGCATCGTCGTCGCCGCGCTTCTCTTTCTCTACAACCTGTCGATGACAGTGCTTGCCGGCAGGAAGACGGCGATCACCAATGTGTTGCTCATCGGGCTTTGGGGCATCGCGCTTCTGTTCCTGTTCGCCTTCTACAACCCGCACAACCTCAGCCTCGACAAGATGTACTGGTGGTACGTCGTCCATCTCTGGGTCGAAGGCGTGTGGGAGTTGGTCATGGCCTCGATCCTCGCCTACCTCATGCTGAAGCTGACGGGCGTCGACCGCGAGGTCGTCGAGAAGTGGCTCTATGTCATCGTCGGCACGGCGCTGTTCTCGGGCATCCTCGGCACCGGCCATCACTATTACTGGATCGGCACGCCGGGATATTGGCAGTGGATCGGCTCGATTTTCTCCACCATGGAAATCGTTCCGTTCTTCCTGATGATGGTGTTCAGCTTCGTCATGGTCTGGAAGGGTCGTCGCGACCATCCGAACAAGGCGGCACTGTTGTGGTCGCTCGGCGCTGCCACGCTGGCATTCTTCGGAGCGGGCGTGTGGGGCTTCCTGCATACGCTTCACGGCGTGAACTTCTACACGCACGGCACGCAGATCACGGCGGCCCACGGGCATCTGGCCTTCTTCGGCGCCTACGTGTCGCTCAACCTCGCCATCTTCACCTACGCGTTCCCAATGCTGAAGAACCGCGATCCCTACAATCAGGTGCTCAACATGGCGAGCTTCTGGCTGATGTCCGGCGGCATGTGTTTCATGACCTTCGTCCTGACCTTCGCCGGTACGATCCAGACGCACCTTCAGCGCGTCATGGGACAGTACTTCATGGAGGTGCAGGACCAGATTATGCTGTTCCACTACATGCGGTTCGGTGCTGGCGTCGCGGTGGTGATTGGCGCTCTCATCTTCGTCTTCGCCACGTTGGTGCCACGTCGCGAGCTCGTCGAGCCTGGCAAGGCCATAAAACAGTTGTCGCCTGCGGAGTAGACCTCGATGCAGACAGCTCAACTCTCGAAGGAGGGGGCGAAAGCCCCCTTCTATCTCCCCCAGGGTGACGAGTGCTCGGTCTTCGAGGCCGCGCACCGCAACCGGATGCCGCTGCTGCTTAAAGGTCCCACCGGCTGCGGCAAGACACGCTTCGTGACGCATATGGCGGCCATGCTCGGCCGTCCGCTCTATACCGTCGCCTGTCATGATGATTTGTCGGCGGCCGACTTGATCGGGCGCTTTCTGCTCAAGGGTGGCGAGACCGTTTGGGTCGACGGCCCGCTGACGCGGGCTGTACGAGAGGATGCGATTTGCTATCTCGACGAAGTCGTCGAGGCCCGCAAGGACGTAGCCGTCGTTCTGCATCCGCTGACCGACGACCGCCGTGTCCTTCCCATAGAGCGCACGAGCGAGGTTCTCGAAGCCGGACCGAAGTTCATGCTCGTCGCCTCTTACAACCCTGGCTACCAGAACATCCTGAAGACGTTGAAGCCATCCACGCGTCAGCGCTTCCTCGCCATCGATTTCGATTTCCCGGCCCCGCAACTCGAAGTCGATATCGTCGCCAGCGAAAGCGGCTTGTCGAAGGAACGGGCCGCGCCACTGGTCCGTCTCGCCGGCAAGCTGCGCGCCCTGAAAGGACAGGATCTTGAGGAGGGCGTCTCGACGCGCCTGCTCGTCTACTGCGCCAGTCTGATCCAGGGTGGCATGCCGATCGAGCGGGCTGTTCGGGCGGCACTCATAGAGCCGCTCAGCGACGACCCCGATATCAAGCAGGGACTGAGCGACCTCGTGACAGCCGTTTATGGGTGAGAAGAGCCGATGGGCGCGGTCGAGTTCGAGCCATGGGAGCCTGAAGAGAGTGTCGGAAAGCTCTGGCACTCGCTCGTAAGTGGGCTGGATGCGCCCGGCGCCTTCGAGGACGCAGCCGCGACGCTGGATGAGACCCGCGCGCGTCTCGGTGTTCTCTTTCGTGGCTTGGGCGGTGCGCGTGATGTTGAGATTCGGGCCGCCACTGCGCAAGCATCCCAGCACCGGCTTTCGTGGCGACGTTCCTTGGGCAAAGGCGCCGAACGCCTCGCAGAGCCGAGCTTCGACGGTGAGGCGCTACGTCTGCCCGAGCGCATTGCGGCGTTCGCCGAGCGGGACGCGAATGTCGCGCTTTACGTGTGGCTCGCCGCCGCCGCCGTTTTCGCCGGAAGGCCGAGGTTCGAAGTCGATCCACTGAGGGCGGATATTCGCAAGCTGCAGACTGCCCAGCAGATGACGCGGGATACGCTTGCAAACTGCCCCGGCCTTAGGCGCACGCACGCCGCGCTTGTTCTTTTGGCGCGAGAGCAGCGTACCGATAGGAGCCTGCCGAGTACGGAAGCAGCAATAGAAGCAACAATCCTGCATCTGCTCGGCGCCGCGCCGCCCGCCGACGATCTTGCCGCCGCGCTTTCCGCAGCCGTTCGAGGTCAATCGGAAGATCTTTCGGAATTCGCAGCGCCACGCGGCTACCGGCCTTTCATGCCGGTTCTTCTCTGGCCGGATCTCAATCCCGCCGCGCCTCGCACCAAGGTCGCCCGTGAGGAGGAGCAGCCGGGTGAAGCGCAAACACCCCCGAATCTCGAGCAAGGGGTGTTCAAGGCCAAGCGCAAGGAATCGGACCAGGCCGCCCGAAGGGATAGCCTCATCCTGCACAAGTTCGAGGCGATCCTGTCGTGGGCGGAGCTTCTGAACCTCAATCGCCGCGTCGACGACGACGACGATGACAACGCAAAGAAGGCTGCCGACGACCAGGACGAGATCGGCCTCGCGAATGTACCGCAACGTGCGCGTCCGCGCCTGCGGCTGCACCTGGATCTCTCGCCGGAGGAAACGGAGTTCGAGCGCCTCGCCGGGATCGACACTTATCCGGAATGGGACCATCGCACCAAATCGTACCTGCCGGACTATTGCCGCATACTCTCTGGCAAGGCGGAGCGTCTCGAGCAAATTCCGGAGACCCCTGATTCTGCGCGCGCACGACGGCGGATCCGCAGCGTACGGCGGCAGTTCGAGGCGCTGAGGCCGAAGCGGGTGCAACTCACGCGTCAGATTGAAGGCCAGGACATCGACATAGAGGCCGCCATCGCAGCTCGCGTCGAGCTTGCGGCAACGGGAGAGCACTCCGATCGCGTCTATGTTTCGAGCCGCAGCCAGGAGCGCGATCTCGCGGTTTCCATCCTGTTCGACGCCTCACGCTCGACGGAAACCTACGTTGCAGGGCGGCAGGTCATCGACATCGCGCGCGAGGCGCTCATGGCGCTCGCCTGGGGGCTGGATGCGTGCGGCGATGACACGGCCATTGACGCTTTCTCGTCTCTGCGGCGCGACCGCGTGTTCGTCCAGAGCTGCAAATCGTTCGACGAGTCCATGGACTCGACCGTCGAAGGACGCATCGCGGGACTCAAGCCCGGGCACTACACGCGGCTCGGCGCCGCCGTCCGGCATGCCTCGGCCAACCTTGCCAAGCGGCCTCGGCAGCGGCGCCTGTTGCTGGTTCTGACGGACGGCAAGCCAAACGACCTCGATCATTATGAGGGTAGGCACGGGATCGAGGATTCGCACATGGCCGTGCGCGAAGCGCGCCGTCTCGGACAATCCGTGTTCGGTATCACCATCGACCACAAATCTCAGGCGACATTCGCCCGGATCTTCGGGAAGGGCGGCTACGTCGTCATTCCAGATCCCGAGAAGCTGACGGCCGCGCTCCCCCACCTCTATCGCCATCTGGTGAGCGGATGAGGGACGAGATTGATCCGCAGCTAGCTGGCAATGACGGCGATGTTCTGTCCGAGCTGCCGGGCGAGCTCATGATGTGGGTTCTGATCGCAAGCGAGCTGCTCGTATTCGGCGCGGCCCTCCTGGCGTGTCTCGGAGTTCGTATCGCTGACCCGGCAGGGTTCGCTGCAGATCGAGCGCACCTCGATCAAACTGCCGGTGCGATCAACACGATCGTACTCATCACCAGCGGGCTTGCTGCAGCGAATGCGATACGCGAGCGGGAGGCCGGCCGACGCAAGGCGGCCCGCCTTTGGCTGCTTGCCGCCGGAAGTCTTGGCGTCGTGTTCCTCATCGTGAAGGCCACCGAATATGCCAACAAGATTGGGCTTGGTATCAGTTTCGAAACGAGCCCCTTCTTCATGTTCTACTATCTGATCACCGGCTTTCACGCCCTGCACGTGGTGGCGGGCATCGCGATCCTCGCGCTCGTGTCCTGGGCCGACAGCGTGCGCAACATGGAGGCTGCCGTCGCCTTTTGGCACATGGTCGATCTGGTCTGGGTGCTCTTGTTTCCGATCATCTACGTCTTGAGGTGATATGCCGGCTGCCGTTCTCATCAAGGCTTGGTTGACCCTCGTCGCACTGAGCGTCGGGACTGTACTGCTGACGATGGCCGGCTTTTCGGGGCAGGGAAGGCACCTGGTCGCCGGCGGTGTGCTTCTATTGGCCGGCATCAAGGCGCATGTGATCCTCACCCGCTATCTCGGGCTCGCGCGCTCCCGCTTCTGGACACATGTCTTCGATTCCGCGATCGGGGCGTTTCTCTTGCTCAGCTTCGCGCTTTACGTCTTTGGCTCGGGAGCGTGAGGATGGCGAACGCAAAGGATGGGCCTGTGACCTCTTCCGGCATTCCCCTCGGGCTACGGCTGTTTTGCTTCGGCTTGATGGGACCCGCGTGCGCTATCAATGCAGCTTTCATTGCCATCGCTATTCCAGCGATGGCGCCTTACGGCGTAAATGGGCTCGTGGTCGCCGGGTTGATGGGTGCGGTCGTGGGCCTGCTTCCCGCTCAATGGCTCGCGCGCCGGATCCACGAGGGGCTATCCGGCCATTAGTATGCGGTCCTACGCAGGTCCGTTGGAAGTATAGCTTTTGACCGCTCGGTGCGCCGGCCGGGCCCGACAAGAATGCCATCGGGTCAAGGGCGGTGGGCGTAGAGATAGAACACAGGTGCCGCGCCTTCGGCCATCGGATGGTCGTCGCCCGTGACGCGGTAGCCGCGCTCCTGCAACTCGGCTGCGAACGCGTCGCGCTCATCGGTGCCCCCGTGCACTTCAACAATGAGCTGGCGAATGCGCGGCCACAGCGGACCGATGCCGTCCATCACGGCGCGCTCATTGCCCTCGGTGTCGATCTTCAGAAGTTCAATGTGATCGAAGCCGAGTGAGTCTGCCTGGCGGGCAAGCGTGTCGACCGTTGCGGTGACGGTCTCGGACCTGAGGAGATGGTCCAGGAACCCGTTCTCCTCCATCCGGTCGTACGCCCCGGTACGATCGAGCATGGCACGGATGTCCGCGCTGCTGCCTTTTTCCGACAGCATGGACCGTATGCCGTCGGCCAGCCGCTCGCCGACGGCATGGTTGGAGGTCGAAAGACAGGTGAGGGACGGATACTGCTCGAATGTCGCCGTACCCGGCGCGTCCCCGAGAGCAAGCCGAACGGCACGAAAGTCGCCGTCGAAATCGGCGGCATTGCGCTCGAGCGCCGCGAATGCCGCCGGCATGGGCTCATACGCGATGACCCGCGCCTCGGGGCATAGATCGAGCAGGCGAATGGAGAACAAGCCGATGTTGGCCCCCACATCGATGTAGGTCCCGGGCGGGAAGGTCAGTCCACGCGCGGTGAGGTCGGTGGTGCTGATTTCATGCCAACCCAACGCCACTTCATAGCTGTTCACGCAATGAATGCTACGTCCATCGGACAAGGTGACCTTGGAGCCGGTTACGTCTTGATCCATTGGGTTGTCCTGCTGCCCGGTGGCCACGCTCTATCGGTCGCGATTGAGCCGCACGGGCAAGCTCTCGAGTCCGCGCTGATTGGTGCGATCCGTCCACCAGACAGGCTCGCCGGCAAGCTCGATGCGCGGGAAGCGTTCCAGCAAACCCGCGAAGGCGGTCTGAGCCTGCAGACGCGCGAGAGCTGCGCCGATGCAGACGTGGGGGCCGCCGCCGAAGATGGACTGGGCGTTGGGCTGCCGCGCCACGTCGAACGCGTTGGGATCTTCGAAGCGAGCCGGATCACGGTTGATCGCGCCGACCAGTCCGATCGCCATCGATCCGGCAGGGATAGTGAACCCGCCGCATTGGAAGTCCTTGATCGCCACGCGAAGGATGAAGTTGATGCTGGGCTCGTAGCGCAGCATCTCCTCGATGGCCGAGCGCATCAGATGCGGATTGCTCCGCAGCTTTTCGAATTGCGCCGGATGCTTCAAGAGGCTCAGCAACCCATTGCCGAGGAGCGTGACCGTGGTTTCATTGCCGGAGGCGAGCCCGAGGATATTGTTGAGCGTCTCGTCCTCGTCGATGGTCCCGTCCGCCATCGCGCCGATCGCCAGGCCGATAAACCCATCCCCCGGGCTTTCGCGGCGCGACGCCAGATGGCCGCGCAGGTAGTCCTTGTACTCGCGGAGAGCGGTCAAGGCTTCGCGCTTCTGATCGGGAGACATGAGAATGTCCCCGATCTTGATCAGCGCCGCATTCCACGTCGTCAGTTGCGAGTCCATTTCGGCAGGAATCTCGAAGAGATTCCGCGATACGCGCACAGGCAGATGGCTGGCGAATGCGGACACAAAATCGACCGGAGTGTCCACCGGCAAGGCATCCAGCAACTGCCGGCACTCGGCCTCGATCATGGGAGCGAGCAGCGCCATCTGGCTCGGACGAAATGCCTTTTCATAGACATCGCGCATGCGGCGGTGATCCGGCGCATTCGAGTTGACCATCTGGCGCTGGAACTCGCTGAAGAGCTCATAGCTCAGCGGATCGCGCTCTTTGCTTTCGGGTCTGTTCCAGCCGTTGTTCCACAATCGCGTGTCACGGCCCATCTCCGGCGCCATGGCCAAGTGGCGGAACTCGCTGTGACCCAGCACGAAGTAGATGTCAGAGGCCTTGTCGTAGTGGATCGGCCCGAGCTCCCGGATGCGCTTCAGCTCCGCGTGCGGGTTCCTGATATACGCAGGATCGAGCAGCATCCCCCACCAGTTGATGCTGGAGGACGCGTCGTCCGGTTCCCGCTTCAGAGCCTGTTGTTTCATCACGCGCGTCCCAGCTTCAGTGGCAGCGTCTCGAGCCCGCGCTGATCGCTGCGGTCCGTCCACCACACGGGATCTCCGGCCAGCTCGATGCGCTCGAACCGGTCCATGAGCGCGTTGAAGGCCACCGTGCCGGTCATGCGCGCCAGGGCCTTGCCTATGCAGACGTGGGCACCGCCGCCGAACGCAAGCTGGTGATTGGGCTGGCGCGCGATGTCGAACGCGTCGGGGTTCGGGAAGCGCTGCGGATCTCGGTTGAAGGCGCCCACGAGACCGATCGCCAGCGATCCGGCTGGAATGGTGACGTCGCCGCACTGGAAATCCTTGATCGCCGCCCGGGGTATCAGGCTGCTCCCAGGCTCAAAGCGCAACATTTCCTCGATTGCGGTCCGCATGAGCGACCGGTCCGCCCTGAGTTTCTCGAACTGCGCCGGGTGCTGCAGAAGCGTCAGCAGTCCGTTGCCGAGCAGCGTCAGCGTCGTCCGGCTTCCCGAGATGAGCATGGCCACGTTGTTGAGGGTCTCTTCCTCATTCATCGTGCCGGCCTCGAGCGCCGCCAGCGAAAGGCCGATGAAGCCGTTGCCGGGATTCGCGCTGCGGGCGTCAAAGTGGCCGCGCAGGTAATCCTTGAACTCACGCTGGGCGTTCTGCGCGTCTCGCTTCTGCTCCGGCGACATGACGATATTGCCGAGCCAGCTCAGAGCCATGATCCACTTCATGATCGGCTCGTCCATCTCCTGAGGGATGTCGAACAGCTTGAGCGAGATGCGATGTGGCAGGGGATTGCCGAGAGCCGTCATGAAGTCGAACGGCGCGTCCACCGGCAAAGCATCGATCAATTTTTGGCACTCGGCCTCGATCATCGGCAGATACTGCGCCATGTCGCCAGGCCGGAAAGCCTTGTCATAGACGCCGCGCATACGCCTGTGATCTGGCGCATTGGCGTTGATCATCTGCGGCTGGAACTCGGTGAAGAGCTGGTAGGTCTGGGGGTCGCGCTGCTTGTTCTCCTCGCTGCTCCAGCCTTTGGCCCAGAAGCGCGTGTCGCGGCCCATCTGGGTCGTTTTGGCCATCTGGCTGAATTCGCGATAGGCAGCCACGAAGTAGATGCCGGACGCCGGGTCGAAGTGGACCGGAGCCAGCTCCCGGATGCGCTTCAGATCAGGATATGGGTTGGTGAGAAACTGGGGATCGGAGAGAAGCGTCCACCAGTCGACCCCGAAGGAGTGGGCCTCCGGCTCGGAGGGGGTGACGACATCGAGAACTTCGCGGGAAGCATCGGCCAATTCTTGAGTGTCAGTCACGACGGCTGCTCCAGAGCAATTCGGGATGGAACTGGGCGCGTAGCGACTCAGGTCGCCAAGAAAGCGCGGGCAAGAATAGCTCGCCCCTTCCCCCGGCCATTGTCAGAACGACAACCCCCGTCGGATTTTCTGTGGACACAATTGCCTCGGTCCAGAGGCGATTTGGGCCGAAGGGAATCGAAAAGCGAAATCTAGTCCGTATTCTGCATATGTATTGCAGGAGCGTGCACCATGGCGCCCTTCGGGTGGGCAGTGGGTAGTGCTGCGAATCGGCAACGCGCTAGCCGCCAGGCACCGCCAGCGAGGGCACTAATCCCTGTCGCATGCAGAAGAAGGCCAGCTCGATGTCGGATCGCACGCCGAGCTTGGATTTAATGGAATAATGATAGTTCGCCACCGTCTTCGGGCTGAGATTGAACGCCGACGCGATCTCGTCGGTCGATTTCTCGTCCAGGATCATGCGCAGGATTTCGAATTCGCGCGGTGATAGAGCGTCCACCGCAGACACGTCTTCGCACAGCCTGCTTGTGGCGATGGCCTCGTTGATCTCGGCACACAGCGCAGGGCGTCCCGCAAAGACGCTGCGAATAGCGGTGACGAGAACCTCGGGCGGGCTGCTCTTCGTGACATAGCCTTGTGCCCCGGCGCGGAATGCCTGCTGCGCGTATGTCGCGCTGGCGTGCATCGTGAACATGAGGATGCGAGCGGAGGGATCCCATTGGCGTATCTGCCGGACGAGGTCGATGCCTCCGCGCCCGGGCATCGAGATATCGACGACGGCGACATCCGGCGCGTGCTTCTTGAAGGCTTGGTAGCCCGAAGCCGCATCTTCGGCCTCCGCGACGACGACGATATCCGGGTGCTTCTCGATCAGCCTGCGATAGCCTTCCCGCACTACGGCATGGTCGTCGACCAGCAGCACGCTAATGGTCGTGGTCATTTCAAGCGCCTCGCTGCAACGTCGGGAACTCGACTTGGAGCCCGAAGCCCCCGCTCGGAAGCGGGCCGGCGGCGAACTTGCCGCTCAACGCAATCACCCTCTCGCGCATGCCGATCATGCCTGCTCCGTGTGGGGGCACAGGCTTGTCCTCGGCAGAGGGACCAGCCCCATCATCGACGACCGAAAGCCGGATCCGCTCCTGGCCCGACTCCGCAAGCTGGCTCAAGAGTACTTTCACATTGCGTGCATTGGCGTGCTTCGACGCATTTGTCAGCGCCTCCTGGACGATCCTGTAGACGTGAGCGCTGGTCTCGGCTCGAAGCTGCGCCACGTCCCCATTCGTCTCGATGCAATAGCTCGTGCGTCCACGGGCGCTTTCGTTGTGCTGCGCCACCAGCGACTTGAGACTCTGAATCAGCCCCAGGTCGTCGATTTCCTGCGGCCGCAGATAGGTGAGCGTCCGGCGCAGCGATATCATCAAGCCGGACGCCATCTTCTCGAGCTCTTTGGCTTCGTCGACGAGCGCTGGTGCATCGCGCTGAGCGCTGGTTCGAATACAAGCCGCAAGGGCATTGAGCGCGGCGAGCTTCTGCGCGATCTCGTCGTGTAGCTCGCGGGCGATGTGGCGCCGCTCCTGCTCCTGCGCATCGACGAGACGGCGTGCAAGCTCGGCACGCTCGGACGTCGCCGTGCTCAGATCCTCGGCGAGCGCATTGAAAACTTCGCTGATGCGATTGAGCTCAGCCAGCCGGAACGCCGGGAGGCGGCACGCGAGGTCGCCGCGCGCCAAACGGTTCAAGCCGGCGAGTATCTCTTTTGCAGGCAGAAGCGCGCGGTCGATGACGAAATAGGTGACAAGGCACAGGGCCGCGACGAGAGCCGCGCAAAAAGTGAAGAGGGGCGCGATTGTATCCCACGCTTGTGCAGCAGTGGCAGTAGGATCGATTTCGACGACAACACGGCCCTGGTTGGCGCCCAGATAGAAAATGGGCTTCGATGCCGACAGATCAGAGCTGATAAGAAAATTGTAAGAACGCACGAACCACTCGGGAACGGTGGCCGAAACGGCGTCGATGCCGGAGCAGCTCGAACGCCGGCGTGCGGGATCAACACTCTGAAACTGCACGCATTGGCCCGGGTGCAACGCGTAGCTCGTGACAAGTTCCCAATCGGGGAAGCGCTTGGGTATGTCCAGCGAGCTCCCGATCCGCCAAAGCTGCACATCGAGCTGACGGGCAACCGACTCTGCGAGATGGACATTGCGTTGCCTTGCCTCGCGCGCGGTCTGAAAGAGCGCGAGTGCGGAGCCTGCGAACAAGCAGGCCAACGCCACCAGGGTAACTCTTTTCACAAGCAACCACTTAAGGTCCATGACGCTGCCTCGCCCGACGCCTTTCCAATCAGGCTAAAGGGCGCGGCCAGGACTGTGAAGACCTGCGGCCAATGCTCAGGAAATTTGCCCAAGGATCGTCGGGCGCCTCGCTCTGTCCGCCCGATCGAAGCCTTCCTAGGCTCCGCGAGAATTCCTGGGCAGCCGGAGATTGGTGAATGCAACAGAGCGTAGGGAACGAAGTCCAGGGACAGCCCCGAGGGGTCCCCAGCCGCCGCCAGCCATTTTGGAGGGAGGCGCTGATCTTCGTGATCGTGGCGATCTTCGCGATGGCCGTGGCCGGTTCCATCGTCTTTGCCGGGCTTCGTCTGCAGAGGCCGGATGGAGGTCTGTTGAAGGAGATCCACGGCCTGCCCGGAATTGCAGAAAGCCGCTGCCTGAACCAGGAGCCGGAACGGCTCTAGCGAGCAGAAGCTGACCCGCATACCGCACTTGATAACAATGGAGCTGTTAATGAAGAAAAGTCTGATCGCCGCCGTGCTGCTCGTGTTCGCGAGCTCAGCCCTCGCGGGAGATGCCGCCCATGACGCCAAGGAGTTGACGCCCGCTGACGTGGTCTACGAGGACAACCCGGCGTTTCCGAAGGGCGCACAAACTGCAGTTCTTTACGGCGATCCGACAAAGCCCGGGCTGTTTATTATCCGCGCCAAGTTCCCTCCCAACTACGTCGTGCCTCCGCACATTCATCCGGTTTTTGAATCGGTAACCGTTTTGAGCGGCTCCATGGGGAGCGGTATGGGCAAGACGGTCGAGAAGTCGAAAGGCAAGATGCTCGGGGCAGGTTCCTTGCTCCTGCTGCCTGCAGACCATGCTCACTATGTATGGTCTGGCGACGAGGAAACGATCATCCAGGTGGCCGCCGTGGGTCCGTTCGACCTCATCTACGTCAATCCGGCGGACGATCCGCGCAAGAAGTAGCGGCTTAGCAGCGCTTTGGTGCACGACAGGAACGGCTCATCCGACCATCACCCACGCCCATTCCAAATGGGCGTGGGATTTCGTTTTGACAGCCAAAATCGCCCGCCTAAGCGTGATCCGCTGCCGCTTCGCGCCGGAATCCCTAAACATCGAAATAGCTGGCAGACAAAAGCTTAATCCAACCGCGCTATTTAAGTCCGCAGGAATTGCGGTCTGAGCAGCGGGATCATGGGTAAACGGGTAGGAAGCGCCGTCGCGGCCGTCATCGGCAGCGTCATCTACATGACCTCGGCCACTTCTGCGGGCGCTCAGTCGGAGAGCCCGAGCTATGCTGACTTCCGCGCCGGGAAGTTTCTCCGCTATCTCAATGCCGGCGAGGGTGATCTCAACGAGCCTCCTCGCATTGGGCTTCGCATCGGGGGTGAGACCTATCACGCCGTGCTCGACTCTGGCTCGACCGGCATCGTCATTGCCGCGGCGCTCATCCCGAATTTCGATCAGCTTCCTTCCAGTGGGGATGCGCGTCTCACCTACACGAGCTCAGGCCGTGTAATGCTCGGTCGCTGGGTCGTGACGCCGATAGATCTCGTCGGTGAACGCGGCGCCTTCGTCAGCACGGACCCCATGCCCGTGCTCGCTGTCACCGAGGTGCGCTGCCTCGAGAATGCGCGCGACTGCACCCCGCACAATGCGCCGCGCGACATCGCCATGGTCGGCATCGGCTTTGGACGCGAAGGCGACCGAGAGAGCCACAGCACGCCCGACAAGAACCCGCTTCTGCGCATTGTATGGCAGGACGACGCATCCAGGCGCGGCTACATCCTCACCAAGAATGGCGTCCATGTCGGGTTGACTCGCGCCAATACGGAGCGCTTCGACTACATCAAGCTCGAGCAGAAGCCGGGCGTGGCCGACTGGGCGGGTATTTCTGCCTGCATCGCCATCAATGGCACGCAGCCTCCCGCCTGTGGCTCGATGCTGGTCGATACCGGCGTGACGGCGATGTTCATGACGGTGCCCGAAGCCCAAGCTGGCGGCGTGCAGGGGACGCTGCCCGACGGCACCCAGGTCTCCATTCTCGCCGGTTCGCCCGACCAGGCGAAAGAGCTCTACAGCTTCACGATCGGCGAGGCTTCGCCGCTCGCGCCGCGCGGAATGCATCTGCGGGTTTCGCAAGGTCCGTCCTTCGTCAACACCAGCCTGCATTTCCTGAACGGGTTCGACGTGCTCTACGACGCTGATGGCGGCTATGCCGGCTTCCGGAGGCGATGGTCAGAAGGAGGTCTCAATGAGCAATACTAAACTCGCGGCGGTAATCGCCGCCGCTGCTATCTCCGCATTCACCGCAGTTAACGCCTACGCTGCAGGCGAGCTCGCGCAATCCTGGCGCACCGACCACGGCTGGCTGACGGAGCTGCGCCTGCATCCCGATGGCGCGAAGGTCTGCTCCACTGCCAAGGCCTCGAATATTCCGCACGCCTTTGGCATCACCTTCGTCCGTAGCGGCGCGGAGAATATCGTGCTCCTAGCCGACCAGCAGCAGCCGCCGGCCATGCCGGGGATTGCGGACATGTCGTTCGTCCAGGATGGCAAGGCACGGGGGAAGGTGAAGGTTGAGGTTGCAGGCCCGGCTTGGGTCTCGGTCAATCCCTCGGGTCCGCAGGCGACCACGCTGATGTCGGAGCTCTCGGAAGGTCCTCTCACGATCGACGTTGCCGGCCGCCAGTATGAAGCGGACCTCACGGGGCTTCCGGATGCGTTGCGCCAGCTCGGACGCTGTGCCGAGCAGGCATCTGCAAGCTGAGATCTCTTTGATTGCTGAACTAGAAATCAGCCGGCCATCCAACGGGGTGGTCGGCTGATTTCGTTCGCTAGGTTGTTCAACTGCGTGCTTCTCGCGACTTGTCCTCGCCGGACAGAAGCTCGGTGATCCACGCTGTCGATGCATCCTGCTGGAGGATCGTGAGGATCGCGATCGCCAGCGGCACGCCCATGAACGCACCGGGAATTCCCCAGAACAGCGCCGTGAAGAAGACCGAGAACACGACGAGCAGCGGCGAGATGGAGAGCGCGGTTCCAGAGAGCCGCGGCTCCAGATAGCTCCCGATCAGGAACTGGATGAGGCTGGCCCCCGCCAAGATGCCCGCTGCGGACTCCCAGGATTGGATTTGCGCAACTGCGAACAGCGCAGGAAGGATGGTTGCGATGAACGGTCCGATGAACGGGATGAAGTTCAAGACGAACGCCAGAACGCCCCAAGCCAGCGCGAGCTCGACGCCGAGTGCCCAACACAGAAGCCCCACCATGAGGCCCGTGAGAGCGCTGGCGATGGTGCGGATGACGGCATACCTGCGATATTTCCCGGCAATGAGCTTGCCTGCCTTGAGCATGCGCGGGCCGAAGCTATCGGGCTCTCCGGCCTCCAGCTTGCGCTTGAACACGCCGACCTCGAGGAGGCCCAGCATCATGAAGATGATGACGAGGATCGTGAACCCGATCAGGCCCTGCACGGTCGCGGCCAGCTCCTGGAACGGGCGCGCGAGCCAAAGGACATCGAACCTGTCCACGAACAAGCCGAGGACGAAGACACCATGGCCTTCGAGCCATTGGGTCACGTTGGTGTAAAGCTGCTGCACGTGAGCGGCATTGACGACCAGCCAGCGCCCGATCTGACCCAGGGCCCAGACGCTCAGATAGAGAAACAAGCTCAAGGCCGAGATGGTTGCCAGCAATGTGAGGGCCAAAGCGACAAGCTGAGGCAGGCGCTCTTCCAGCCGCTTCTGCACCGGCCAGACAACCGCGATCGCAAAAAGCGATACCGCGAAGGGGGCAAACACGGAGCGTGCAAAGTAGAGACCCGCGACGGTTAGGACCGACGCACACAGGATCAGCGCCGAACGACTGCTTCCCTCGATTGTCACGATTGCGTCCTCGTTCTAGTATTCGCCTCACCTTCGTCCACGGTCGCCTCCGCCGTGATGGCGCTGCGCTCTTGCTCCCCCGGAACTGTGACGCGGCGCGGCACCAGCAATCGGATCTGCCCGTCGCTTCCCGCTTCCAGGGTGTGGATGTAGAAATAGGTGTCGACGTCATTGGTCGCCTCCATGACTGGAGACGGCGCCGACACGATCGTCATCCCGCCGCACTCACCGATCCAGTCGATGTGCCGGTGTCCGTGCATGAGAATGGCCCGGTTCGCCATTGGGTTCAGCCGCCGCAGAAACCAGTTGCCATTGACCAGCGCCGTGCCGATGCGCTCTGACAGGACTTTCGCCGCGCGCGGATACTCGACCGGGTGGTGGTGGAGGCCGATGATCCAAAAGGCGCGTGGATATTGCGCCATCGCGATTTCGATGCCGCGCACTTGCTCGGCTGGGATCATGCCGAGCGCGTTTGTGAAGGAGAAGTGCGAGTCGGAGTTAGAGTTGAGAAGAATGATCCCCAATCCGTCTTCGGTCTCCGGAGGGCGCACCATCGGAAAGAGGTCGTTCCATAGCTCCGAAATCGCCGTCGAGAGCAAAGGCCGGCCGGCGTCGGCAAAACGTGAAAGCTCGCTCGCCCGCCCGCGTATAGCATCGCCGAGCGTCCGCCCAAGGCGCTTGCCGTCGTGATCGATGACGCGGACGCGCGAGCCCTGGATGGCCTCGATTGCCGACAAGGTGCGGACTTTGCGTAGGCGGCTGTTGGGATCGAATCCGAGGTCGAGCCGTGCGGGGTTGGCGCGATCGACGATATTGAGGTCGTGGTTTCCGGGCAGAATGAGCACGCGCTCGGCAATGCGAGGGTGTGCGGCGAGGGCATCCAGGAATTCGGCCCACTCCGCCGCCCGGCCGGCGTCCGTCGCATCTCCTGTGATCAGAATGGCGTCCAGGGGCTCCGTCGCGTCGATGGCGTCGAGTAGCGCGAGCACGTATTGCACGCGTGCATTTCCTTGAGGTCCCGATCTGCCGCTTTCTATGCGGTAGCCATACCTCTCGCCTACGACATGCAAGTCCGACAGATGCGCGATCCGCCATGTGCGCGCGCCGGACATGCCGGGCCAGTCGCTCCTGAGATCGCGCGGCGGCGGCATTGTCATGTCGTCGAACGCCCAGACGAGCGCGGCCACGGCGAGGTAGGCGCTGACCAGCACGACGGTATTAGCCAATGCGACCCAGACGAGCCGTTGCGGGGCGAGCAAATCCGACGCTTCCCCGATCCAGCGCGTGTAAGGCCATGCGAGCAGGATCGCGATCAAGGCGAGCCCGCTGATGACGACGCCTGACAAACCAGCGGTCAAAGATCGCGATCGCTCGCGCTCTTCGGCTTCTGCGTTCTCCGGTAGTCTCAGCTCGGCCAAATGCCTCAGTGCCTCGCGGCACATCGCATACGCGGGTTCGACCGCGAGCGCGTTCAACGACCAGAAGCTGCTTTCAGCCAGATGGAACAGCCTGCGTCCGAACAGCCAGCCGAGGGCGAGAAGCAGGATAAGGATGGCGATCGGCACCAATCCAAATAGGGGCGAGGCGATCTTGCTTCCGAGCCGCGCCGCCCAGGCCGATGCGATAATGGGCGATAGGCCAAGCACGAGAGCCGGAATGACCAGCAGTATGAGCCAGGCGAGGATGAGCTTCGGCAGGCTGATCTCGACCAGAAGGCTTCCCGCCATCGACAGCAGTGAGCGTCGCTTGGTACTCGACGCGTCGTCTTCGATGTCGCCGCGGCGAGGATCAACGATCGGCGTCATGTGTTCGTCCTTCGAGCCTTTGCGGTTCATGCCTTCAGGCGGCCGGTGCAACCGGGATCTTGGACGACTTTTGAGTCTCGAACCATGCCACATAGGCCGTTGGCAGGAATACGAGGGTTAGGATCGTGGCGACCAGGAGGCCGCCCATGATGGCGAAGGCCATCGGTCCCCAGAAAACGGTCGGCGCGATCGGAATCATGCCGAGAACTGTCGAGACGGCGGTCAACATGATGGGCCGGAAGCGCGTACTGCTCGCGTCGATGGCAGCCTGCCGCACGTCCTTGCCTTGCGATCTTTCTGATTCGATCTGCCCGATGAGGATGACGGCGTTCTTCGTGATCATGCCGAGGAGCGCCAGGATGCCGAGGATGGCCACGAAGCCGAGCGGGCGGCCGGAGACCAGCAAGGCAGCAACGACGCCGATCAAGCCCAGAGGGCCGACACTCAGGACCAGTGCCAGGCGTTGGAAGCTCCGAAGCTCGATCATGAGCACCGTGAACATGATCAGCAACATGAGCGGCACGACGGCGATGACCGAAGCCTGAGATTTCTGGCTTTCCTCGACGGTGCCGCCAAGATCTATGGCATATGAGGGCGGCAACTCTGCGCGGAGCTTGTCGACGGCGGGCGCGAGCGCATTGACCACCGACTCCGGCAGGGCGCCTGGGGCGACATTGGCCTGGACTGTCAGTGTAGGCACGCGGTTCCGCCGCCAGACCACGGGCTGATCCTGTGCATACTCGAAGGTCGCGAATTGGCTGAGGGGCGCCGTGCGCCCGTTTGGAAGAGCGACCTGGATATTGCGCAGCGTAGCAAGCGAGACGCGCTGCTCGTCGGTCGCGCGCGCCACGACGTCGATAAGGTAGATGTCGTCACGCACCTGGGTAACCGGGCTTCCAGAGATAACCGTGTTCAGGACAGAGGCCAGATTTTCCGAGCTCAAGCCGAGTAGCCGCGCTTCGTCCTGGTTGATGACGATGCGCAGTTCCCGCGATGGCTCGACCCAGTCGAAGTTGACGTGCTCCGCTTGGTGGTTCGTCGCCACCGTTTGCGCGAGCCTCATGGCGATGTCCCGAACCTGCGCGATGTCCGGACCGCTGACGCGATACTGAAGCGGCCAGCCGACGGGCGGACCGAGCTCCAGCGGCGAAATGCGCCCGACGACGTTCGGAAACTCCTGGGCGAGCAGCTTCTCGAGCTTGGACCGCAATCGTTCGCGCGCCGGGACGTCGTTTGCAACCACCACGGCTTGCGCGAAGAAGCTGTTGGGGAGCTGGACGTCCAACGGCAGATAGAAGCGAATGGCGCCCCGGCCGACATACGTGCTCCATCGCGCGACGTCCATATCACTCCTGAGGGCCGCATCGAGGCGCTCTGCGGTGTCCTCGGTCGCGAAAATAGATGCGTTCTGAGGGAGTGTGAGGTCGACAAGCAACTCGGGACGGTCCGAGGATGGGAAGAACTGGTTCGGGATCAGCCGCATCGCAAGGATGGACGCGACGAACAATCCCAGTGTGAGCGCGATCGTCAGCCATTTCGCTTCCACCGCTCGGGTCAGGAAGCCGCGATACATATCGAGGATCTTGCTCGAGCCGCCGGCTCCCGTCGCTGCGGGAGGCTTCAGAATGAAGGCGCACAACAGCGGCGCAAAGATCACCGCCACGAACCAGGAGACGATCAAGGCGATGCTGACGACCGCGAACAGCGAGAACGTATATTCGCCGGCGGAGCTCGCGGCGAAGCCGACCGGCACGAAACCCGCGATTGTGACAAGCGTCCCGGCGAGCATTGCAAAGGCATAGGTGCGGAACGCGAACGACGCGGCCTGCACCTTATCGTCGCCGCTGGAAAGTCGCGTGAGCGTCGCGTCCGTAATGGTCATTGCGTCGTCAACGAGCAATGCCAGCGCGATGATGAGCGCGCCGAGGGAGATGCGCTGCATATCGATGTCGGTCAGATCCATGACGGCAAAAACAATGGCGAGCGTCAGCGGTATCGACAGCGCGATGATCAATCCCGGCCGCACGCCTAGACTGATGAAGCTCACCGCTAGAATGATGGCGACGGCCTGCCAGAGCGAGGTCATGAACTCGGAAATCGCGCTTTCGACCGTCACCGCCTGATCGGCCACGAGCAAGGGCTCGATGCCAACCGGAAGATTGGTCGTCACCGCATCCATGGCGCGCTTGATGTTCTTGCCCAACGCCAGAATATCGCCGCCGTCGCGCATGGCGATTGCGAGGCCGATGGCCGGCTTGCCGTTGACGCGGAACATGGGCTGGGGCGGATCGGCAAACCCGCGCCTGACGCGCGCGATGTCGCTGAGACGAAGCATGCGGTCGCCGACCGCGAAATTGACATCGAGGATATCGCGCTCCGAGCGGAACGCGCCGGAGACTCGCAGAGACAGAGTCTCGTCGCCGGTCTGCATCGTCCCCCCGGGCCGGACCACGTTCTGAGCCTGCAGCGCCCGTATGAGCGCCGAGCGATCGATGCCGAGCGTGGCCAGCTCCTTTACCGAGAACTCGACGAAGATCCTCTCGTCCTGGGCCCCCAGGATCTCGATCTTGGAGACGTCGGGGATTTGAAGCAGCTTCGAGCGGACGTCCTCCACGTAGTCGCGAAGCTCGCGGTGCCCAAAGCCGTCGGCGGTGAATCCATAGATGATGCCGAACGTATCGCCGAAACTGTCGTTGAAGCCCGGGCCAACGATCCCTGCCGGCAATGTCGAGCGCATATCCGCGACGCTGGTGCGAACGTCATACCAGATGTCGCTCACCTCCTTTGCCGTCGTGTCGCCCTTGAGATTGACGAAAATCGTTGTAACGCCGGCGTTCGTGTAGCTGCGGAGGAAATCGAGCTTAGGCGTTTCCTGCAGCGTGCGCTCGAGCCGTTCGGTGACCTGGTTGAGCGTATCCTCGAGGGTGGCGCCCGGCCACGCCGCCTGCACCACCATCGTCTTGATGATGAAGGTCGGATCCTCGGCGCGCCCCAGCCGCTTGTAGGACATGATGCCGGCAGCGACCGCGACGATCATGAAGTAGACGACCAGCGAGCGGTTGCCGAGCGCCCACTCTGAGAGATTGAAGCGCATCACGGCTCCGATCCCAGGATGCGGATGTTTTGGCCAGGATGCAGCGCTTGGACGCCGGCTGTCACGATCACCTCGCCGACATCGAGCCCGTGGGAGATCGCGACTGTAGCCGGGTCGAATCTCGCGATCTCGACGTTGCGCAATGAGACAGTCTTGCTCGCCGGATCGACGATCCAGACGGCGGGCTGACGATCGGATTTGGTCAATGCACTGGCGGGAATTTCGATCATCGCTTCAGCCTCGGTGTGCAGTGTGCCCGTTACCGTCGCGCCCATCAGCATGGCTTGCGGCGGATCGGTCAGGCCAACCTTCACAGCGAAGGTCCTCGTCACCGGGTCGGCCTGCGGCGCAACCTCGCGCACACGGCCTTTGGCCTTCACCGACGGATCGTCGGTTAGGTGCACTTCGATCACGGGATCGGCGGGCGTCGTTCGCAAGACCTGCGCTGGAACGTCGAATACGGCGTCCCTGCCGCCCTGGCGTGCGAGCCTTACGATCATCTGGCCGGCTTGGACGACCTCGTGCGGCTCTGCTCCGACGGCCGTGACGACCCCCTCGGCATCCGCTTCGAGCTCAGTGAAGCTCACGAGATCATGCGCGGACTTCACCTGCGCCTCCGCCGACTCGATCTGCGCCTCTGCCGTCGCGCGCGCTTTCTCCGCTTGATCGTACTGTGCCCGCGTGGTCCAGCCTTGGGCCAAAAGCGTTTCCTGACGCTCGAAGCGATTGCGGGCTTCCGTCAACGCCGCCTGAGCCGCTGCAAGGCCTGCCTGTGCCGAGCGCAGCGTGTTGAGCTCGTTTTGCGGCTCGAGGCGGGCGACCTGCTGACCGGCCTCGACGCGATCTCCGACGCCGACGTTCCGCTCGGCCATACGTCCGGAGATACGAAAGGCCAAAGAGGCCTCGTCGGCCGCTTCAATGCGGCCCGTCAGGACGACGGAGGCTCCGGCATCACGCTTCTCGACAGTGACAGTGCGAACGGGACGCGCTTGCGGCGTATCCTTGGCGGCCTCCGGCGTGCATGCCGTGAGGGGCACGCCCAATAGGGCGGCGAGGAAAGGTGGCCGCAGCGCTCGAAATGCCTTTGCCGTGCGTGAGACGTATACGCAGGACATGCGATCCACGCCTTTCCAGTCCGAACAAGACACGGCGCCGCAGTACGTTATTCGAATGCCTCGTGCGGCAGCGTCATTCGTCGGCCTCAGTGCAGAGTGTGCGATTGCTTCGTAGGTCCGCGAGGCTCGGTAGGATCAATGAAAGCAGAAAATTGTATCGATCGATGCGATGTGCGCTTCTCGTAAGTAACGAACATAACCAAACGCCTTTTGCTGGCAAGAGGGCCAAAGTTCAATTCCCGCTGCCTAAGGCTGCGCCCAGCAAGAGCGCCACCGCCAATAATGAGACGCCTGCTGACGGCCATTGCCGCAGGAGCGCGTCGACCCGTTCCAAAGAAGATCCACAGACGCTGGCTGCGCGCAACGCGCTGGGCAATGCCGCGATCATGTCCCCTTCGGGAATGGCGGGAAGAATGACCCTCCAGCGCTTGAGGCCGATTGCCAGCGCGCCGCCGACTAGGACCGGCCATAGAGTTTCCCAGAGGCCTCGGAGCGAGAACACTTCGGATAGGCCACCGGGCACCGTAGAAGGGAATACCGCCCATGGAACCAGGAGGGACGCAGACGCGATCGCGACCCACGGCAGCACAAGACCGGAAGGCGTCCCTTCGATGGCTACTTCCCGCGAGGTTCTAGCGAGGCATTGCACGAAATGAAGCATGAGCAGGGTTGTCGCCACAGCGGATAGCGCCGCAAGCACACCGGAAACGCCACCTCCGAGCGGCGACTTAACCGCCAGCTTCGCCAACGCGCCGCCCGTAAAGGGAAGTCCACCCAGGCCGAGCGCTATGATCGCTACCACAAGCAACAGCGGCCCTCTGTGGCGTGCGTCCGTGACCGCCATGGCGCCGATGGCAAGAAACAGGCCGCCCTTGGCGAGCACATGATGCATCGCATAGAAGCCCAAAGCTGGCACCGAGGAGTTGCTGCCGCCGGCTAGGATCATTCCGGCCACGGCGGCGATAACTCCCATTTGGCTGATGCTGGAGTAAGCCAGCACTGCCTTGGGATTGGATTGCGTCACGCCGATTGCAACCCCGGTAAAGGCCGCAATCCATCCTGCGGCGGCAAGCGCATGCCCGCAATCGGGAAGCACCGCCCCGAATGGCAGGAAGCGGATCAACCCGATGACGCCGGAATTGACCGCGGCCCCGCTCAGCACCGCCGCCGCGGGAATGGGAGCCGCTGCGTAAGCGAGCGGCATCCACATGTGTACCGGCACGAGACCGATTTTGATGCCGAAGCCGGCCATGAGCAGCGCGAGCGTCAGAGGCAGCAGCGGCGACGAGGGAAGGGCAGCAACGGCGTCGCGGATCAGTAGGCTGCCGGAGGGAACGGCTTGAGCAGTCAGAACGAGCCCAATCAGCACGCAGGCTTCACCGAGAAGCGCAAATCCCACATAGGCCGCGCCGGCGCGGCGGGCCGCAGCGGTCTTGTCGTGTGTTATGAGCCCATACGCAGAGAGACTTCCGACGGCGAAGAACAGATAGAAGCTCGGGATATCGGCCGCCATGAAGACGCCGGCGTTTCCGATGAGGGCAAGCAGCCACCAGACCGCGAATCTCGCCTCGGCGGCTTTGGCGCGCAGGGCGGTTGCGGCGTAGATGCCGGAGGCGATCCAGAGCAAGGAGGCTGCGCCCAGAAGCATTGCCCCCGGCGCGTCGAGTTCCAGCGTTGCGCCGTAGAGAAATTTGGGAAGCACGAGAGGCTCACCACGGCTCGCGAAGAACGCGGCAGCCAATGCAGGGACGGGGGCGAGTGCAAGATACTCGATCATACGAGCTCGCGCCCGCGACGAGGCGCAGACTACCAACAAAAGTATAGGTACGCCGAGTGCCGCAGAGAGGAGCAAGCCGGTGGCCGTCATGGCAACGTGCTCCCCGCGATTTCGAGGCGGCCTGCAGCTAGAACCGCCAACGGCTCGAGCGGAATGAGACCCAGGACGATGGCCGAGACCGCGAGAGCGAGCGGTACCGCCTCGCGGAGGCGAGAGACCGTGCGTCGGCCTATCACGGCCGCGCGAGCGTCGCTCATGGCCCGCATGAGCACGCGAAAGACGTAGGCGCCCGCGATGAGACCGCCTAACAGGATCACGACGATCCACCACCATTGGCCGGCCGTTGCAGCGGCGCTGAGCAGCAGCCACTTCGCAACGAAGCCTCCGCTCGGCGGGACGCCCATCAGCGAGATCCCGGCCAGTCCAAACGTCAGGACCGTTATCGGCATCAATGACCCCAAGCCATCCAGATCGTCGATGCGGTCATGGCCGATTTCCTCCGCGATCAGCCCGGCTGCCATGAACATCGCGGCCTTTGCGAACGCATGCGAGATGAGCTGCATCCAGCCTCCCGTCCAGGCCACATTGCTCGACGGCTGACTCACGTCGCCGCCTACGAGGAGAGGAAACATGAGGAACAGGTAGCCGATCTGCGCCACGGTCGAGTAAGCGATCAGCATCTTGAGGCGCGCCTGCCGCAGCGCCAGCACACTGCCGAACAGGATTGCCATGGCCCCCAACGCCCCGAGAAGCTGGGCGGCCTCCTGTGTCGGTATCGTTGGCATCGCGTCGAAGGAGAGGCGGACGATTAGGAAGAAGGGCGCCTTGACGACGAGAGCTGAAAGCACGGCACTGGCGGCGGCGGGAGCACCGGCATGCGCGGGCGGCAGCCAGAAGTGCAGGGGAAAGAGGGCTGTCTTGGCGAGCAGCCCCGCCACCATGAGGGCAGCTGCGGTCCATGTGATTGTGTCGGACTGGGTCCGTTGCGACAGGAGAACGATATCCAGCGTTCCGTAAGCGCCATAGAGAAGTGCCGTTCCAAGCAGATAGAGCGCCGAGCCGGTGAGGGCGAAAAGGAGATAGCGTAGTGCCGCGGTGATGTGCTCCGCGCCGCCCTTGAGGGAAATCAGGGGGACCGCTGCGAAGGTCAGGAGCTCGAGCGCGACATAGAGAGTAAAGAGGTCGCTGCCGAGGAAGACCATATTGAGCGCCGCCCAGAGCGCGAGCAGCAGGGTCCAGAAAGCGAACGGCACGCGGCGTTCCGGCCCATCTCCCATTGCAAAATCGGGGCGGGCGAACAGAGCCGTCGCGGAGATTACGACAGCCGTGACCAGGAGCATGGTCGCGGATAAGCCATCGGCACGCAGAGCAATCCCAAGCGGCGGCGTCCAGGAGCCGAGAAGGTAGCTCATCGCGCTCCCGTGACGCGAGACATCCACGAAAATTGCGAGCGCCAGGACAAGACCGCTCGGAACGATCGCCAGAGCGATCCATTCGGCGCCGCGTCCGAAGACTCCAGCAAGCAGCACGCCTGCAATGGGAAGAACGATTGCCAGTACGAGCAGGAAGCCCTGCACGGGACTTGCGTCGCCCTGGGGAACGGCCGCTAGCATCAGTCGTTCGCTCCGTCCCGAGGTCTGGAAGAGTCTGCCGAGTCCAACGCCGTCTGTCCGGAGATTTGAAAGAGCCGGGAGATGAGGGCCACGGCGAGGGCGGTCGCGGCGAAGGCAACGACTATGCCGGTAATGACCATGGCTTGCGGAACCGGATCGGCGCCGAAGCCGGCCCCTGCGCCTCGCTGCGCGACGATGCCGAAAACGAGGAAGGCGCCACCGCCCAGAAAATTGAAGGCGATGATTTTGCGCAGCGGATCCGGATGCACGAGGACCCCATACAGGCCGAGGCCCACGAGGGCCGCGGCACACATTCCAAACAGCGTGATAGCGGTCATGGCTGCTTCCCCCGTTCCGGCGCGCCCAAGACAAGCAGGGTCAGCGTCGCCGCGACAGACACGATCATCGCGGCTTCGATCAGGATGATCAGGGCTTTCGCAAAGTTCGGCGGATAGGCGAGGAATGCCCCGGCCGTCACGACGCCTGCAAGACCGACGGCGAGAAACAGTGCTGCTCCGGCGATGAGGAGGAGACGCAGCGCTGGGCGATCGATGCGCGGCGGATCCGATAGGCCGGCCATCATCGCCAGAAGCCACATGGCGGCAAGGATCGCAGCGCCCTGGAAGGCACCGCCCGGATGATCGGCGCCGACCCAAAGGAGGAACACGCCGGCCACAATGCCCACCGGTACGAGGCTCTGGGCGAGAAGGACGAGCACGTCCTTGCGATGACGCAGCCGCCAAACTCCAGGAGCGCCGGACCAATTCTCGTCGGCCGCCAGCGACCAGACGCCGATCAGGGCGACAAACAGAACCACTTTCTCGCCGAAGGTGTCGAAAGCGCGGAACGCCATCAGGACGGCCGTCACCGGATTGCCGACCCCGGTGGCAGCGAGGTTGTGTGACACCATATGCGCCAGGCTCGGCGGTGCCTCCCTCACATGAATGACGAGAGCCGCGAGCGCAGCCGCGACCAGCGCGCAGAGTGCTGTCGCTACGCCCCGAAACCAAGCGCTGGGCTGCCTGTATTCTCGTGCACTTCGCGTCCGCGCTACGGCGCCGAGCAGCAGCATGCCCGTCATACCGCTTCCCACGGCAGCCTCCGTGAGGGCGATGTCCACGGAGGAAACACGGACCCAGACAAACGCCAGAAGTAGTCCATAGACGATGAAGCCGACGACTGCGGCAGAGGATTCGCGTGCAACGACGGTCCAGCCGGCAACGGCGACGAGAAGAGCGCACAGTCCGATATCGAAAACCAGCCCCGCCGTCATGACTTTGCGCTCCCGGGGCGGACGAGACTGGCAATGAGCTGAGCGCCGACAGCGCCCGCGAGCTGCACCAGCAGCCAGATGGATATGAGCTTGAGCGCCGAAAAGAGCCCGCCCGTATAGGGCAAGAGCCCGAGAACCACGAGCCCGAGGCCGAGGTTGTCGGCCTTGGTCAAGGCATGAAGGCGCGTGAGCGTGTCGGGGAAGCGCAATAGCCCGACCGTCCCGGCCAGAAAGAACAATGCGCCGGCGCTGATGGCTATAACGCTGAGAATGTCGACGGCGATACTCATTTGTCTGCACCTTCCTGGTCATGCAACGGGGAAGGAGACGCGGTGATTACGAGTGCGATCGATGCAAATGCGGAGAGAAGCGCAAAAGTGAGGGCGAGATCGACCAGGGAATTGTCCCCCGTCGCTGTTGCCAGCAGCAGAAGAGCCACGATCCCGCCGCTGCCGAGAAGCTGAGCAGCCATCATCCGGTCCGGCGCTGTTGGGCCACGCAGCACGCGAACGAGACCGAGCGCGACCATCGCCAGGATGAATGCGGCTGCACTGATCATGAAGCTGCTCATTGCGTCTACTCCATTCCGATCACGCGCTGGAACAGATCCTCGTCCATGGACAGCTCGAAGACGACGGGCTGACCCACGTCGAGGCAATGTATGAGAAGCTCTCCGCTTGGGGCTGCGCCAACCGGAAGCGTACCGGGCAGGAGGCTCGCGACCGTGCAGAACGCGCTCTCCGCCGGCCCCTTCGGAAGCTCGGAGCGATAGGTCACGAAGCCCGTCCGCAGCGGCAACCTCGGATCGAGCGCGCGCATGGCAACATCGAAACCGGCGACAATCGATTGTTTCAGAAAGCGAGCCACGAATACCGTGAGCGCGAGCAAGGACACGCGAGCCTGCGCGGGGGGAGCAAGTTTCAGGCTGACCCACGTCGCGGCTGCGGCTGCGACCAGCCCTGCTGGAAGATCGGCACGGTTTCCAAGCGTAAGGATGAGCCAGAGAAGGAGAAGAGCCGCACCTCGGAGGAGCGCCGCTCGAAGGACTCCAGGTCCGCGAATGTCGAAACTTGCCATCGACGCACTCTCCTTTGTGGCTAGGTCTCGTGCATTCCTCTTCAAAACGAGCCGAACGTCGAGCCCAGCAGGATCACCGCCACAAGCGCGATCATCGCGCTGACGATGCCCACCATGACGATATCCATGTAGCTCTCGCGGTGTGTAGATCCGCAGACTGCGAGAAGGGTCACGACCGCGCCGTTGTGCGGCAGGCTGTCAAGGGTGCCCGCGCCAATGACGGCCACGCGGTGCAGCAGCGCTGGGTCGATGCCTTGCTCCGCAGCCAGGCGCATATAAGTGCTTCCGAGCGCATCGAGAGCGATGGTCAGGCCGCCCGACGCCGATCCTGTAAGCGCTGCGAGTACGTTCGTCGCCACGGTCAGCGAGACGAGCACTCCGCCGCCGAGCGACAGCACCCAATCACGCACGACCGCAAATGCCGGCAGCATCGCGACCACCGCGCCGAAGCCGACAAGGCTCGCGACGCTAAGGGCCGGGAGCACGGAGGCGTTGGCGCCAGCGTCCATGCTCTCGCGCAGCGCCGGAAGATGCCGATGATTGATGACGACAAGGACCAGCGTCGCCGTAGCAAGTGCGACCGCGACGGACCACACGCCCGCCACGGCGGATAGCGATGTGGCGCCCCAGCGTTCCTCCGCCAGAAAGGAGAAGTCGAGCCGAGGCAGAACGAAAAGAGCCATAAGGAGATTGACGCCCACGACGACGAGGAGCGGTAGAGCCGCCCGCTCGAAAGAAGGCAGGCTTTCCGTCTTGTGTCCGTGGGCGATCTCGGCGGGATCGAATTCGCGAGCCGCCGTCGCCCGTTCGCGAATGAACTCGTCCTCGGCAATCGCGTCGGGAGCGCCCGTAGTGTATCCGCCGAAACCCTCGTTTGCTTCGCGGGCTCTGCCTTCCGCCCGGCGCAGCCACCACAACCCGAAGCCCAGCATGATGGCGGAAGCGATGATGCCAATCCCGGGTGCCGCAAACGGCGTGGTGCCGAAGAACGGCATCGGGATAGCGTTCTGGATCGCCGGTGTTCCCGGCAGCGCGGACATCGTGAAGGTCGATGTTCCGAGCGCAATCGCTGCCGGCATGAGACGCCGCGGAATGTCAGCGGCGCGGAACAGCTCCTGGGCCATCGGTGCCAGCACGAAAAACGCGACGAAAAGACTGACACCGCCGTAGGTCACGACAGCGCCGGCCAGAACCACGGCCAGTATAGCCCGGCTTGGACCGAGCTTCTCCGTCATGAAAAGAGCGATGGCTCTCACGCAGCCGCTGTCGTCCATGAGCTTGCCGAAGAGTGCGCCAAGCAGGAACAACGGAAAGAACTGCGCCAGGAACTGCGCCGCGTTCCCCATGAAAGTCTGGGTCCAGTGCGCCAGAAGCGGCTCGCGCGAAAACGCTGCGGCCACGAGAGCTGCGGCCGGAGCCAGCAGCAGGATGCTCCAGCCCCGATAGGCGAGCCAGATGAGCAATCCGAGGCCGATCAGGATTCCGAGCAGCCCCATCGTTCAGCACTCCGCGAGCAAGACGTCGATGTCGGCAGTCGATCGGTGACCGATGTCACCTCCGTGCTCGTCCAGAAACTCGCTGGCCGCCCGGCGACCTTCCTCGCGGAGCAGCGTCAGAAACTCCCACTCGGCGTTCATCTTCGAAGAGGATCCGAGGTCGATCAGCATGTCGCTCATAATTCGATGCGTGCGCATTCCCGCCCACCGTGCACCTTCACCTGTCCCAGGGTCGGCCACTTGGCGCATCAGCGCAATCATGCGCAGCTCCTTCATCAGGGCGGCGTTGAAGGACACTTCGTTGAGGCGATTGAGGATCTCGCTCGCAGTTCGCGGTGTGCCGGGGCGCTCTCGCGGATTGATCTGCACGAGTATCGAATCCTGAGCATCGCTTTCGCGCACCAGCGGAGTGATGGTCGGGTTACCGGCAAATCCCCCGTCCCAGTACGCCTCACCATCGATCTCGATGGCCTGAAACATCGTCGGCAGGCATGCGGAGGCTAGTAGAACGTCGGGGGTCAGCTCTGCATTTCGGAAGATGCGGCCACGGCCGGTGTGCACATTGGTCGCCGTGACGAACAGCTTGATGGGGGATCGCGCCAAGCGTTCGAAATCGATGCTCTCATCGAGAATTTTGGTCAGCGGATTGTGGCCCTGCGGATTGAGGTCATAGGGCGAGAAAAGCCGTGACATGAGATCGAATGTGATGAAGGCCGGGGAGAAGTCGAGCGTCCAGCGGCCGAGCAGCCGGTCGAGAGGCGAGCGTTGCATCGGGCTGAACGTGGCGGCCTTGGCAACTCGCCCCCAGTAAGCGTCAAGCGCAGCGCGGGCGCCCGGCGCTCCGTTCTTTGCCCAGCCATCCGCGAGTACCGCGGCGTTCATGGCCCCGGCCGAAGTTCCGGAAATAGCGTCGATCTTTAGGCGGGGCTCTTCGAGGAGCCTGTCCAAGACACCCCATGTAAATGCCCCATGCGACCCCCCTCCTTGAAGGGCGAGGTCGATCAGCTTCGGCTCACGATCGGACTTCTTGCGATCATCGAGGCGCGCTGCCGGCATGGGGCTCTCCAGGCGATGAAGCTCAGCGCAGCTCGAGATATGAACTGCGTGATGATCAGCGGACTTGGCGCCCACTATTCCGTGCCGGGAGGACTCCTCCCGGCAACTGTCGACAGCGCGTCTCTATTGCAAGTGCTCGACTTCGACTCCGCCGAGCCGCGTGAGCTTATTTCTCGCCAGGCGCGGGGCCGCGCATGTCAGGAACCTTGCCGCTTACAGTGCCGGTTGCCGGAAGCTTGCCCGGCTCGTCGCCCATCCTCAGCCGGCCATCTGGCGTAGTCGATCCGGAGGCTCCGGAGCTTTCGCCGGTAGCGCCAGAGTTCCCGGTCATGTCCGGAACCGCGTTGCGCATCGTCTCGCTTGCGGGGAGCTTTCCTTCGTCGCCCATGGTCTGGGGCGGACCCTTGGTTGTGGGTCTGTCTTCAGCGACTGCGTAAGCCGAAACGGCACCAATCGCTGCAATGGCTAGTGCGGAGACTATTGGAAGTTTCATTTTTTGGACTCCTAGCGAACGTTGCGCATCACCAAGTGTCCCCCGTGGCCGGGACTATAGTCTCCATTCCTGAGAGTTAGAATTCAAATGTGCTCTCGTGCGGACGCTGTTAATTAAATAAGGGAAAATATCATTCCTGATCTGGAGCAGCGGCCGAGTCATCTCGACGCTCGCGCGCGGCGCCAAGCGAGTGCCGCACGAGGAAATGTCAGCGTGGACCTCGAGTATTGAGGGCATGAGGCGCGCTGAATTGATCTCAGATGTCTTGCTTGTCTGCAGTCTGCTGAAGTGAACCCAGCACCACGCCTGTCCAGCGCTCGACCTTCTCAGGAAGGAAAATGTAGGACTGAAGCTTGAAGACCAGCCCGTCGGACATCACGGTCTTCTCGCCGGTTGGTACTGCTGTTGCCGGGAGGTAGTCGGCGCAGGATGCCGTCCCCAACTCCTTATTAACGGCGTTGGCCGCCATGATGTCGTTCTCGCCTTCCGCCTTCTTCAAGAGGAACGCGATGTGGTCGGATTTGCCGTTGCAGAAGTAGCCGCGGACCTTCTCGGTGCGTTCGTCCGCAGCGATGGCAGGGAGAGTGAGCAGAGCGACACCAGCAAAGATCGTCAGAGAGCGCCGTTTCATCAGTGACCTCCAGATATGAGCAATCCGCGCTGCTGCGCGAAACAACCCACCCGAGACGTCCTCCGGCGCTTTTCTAATTTGCATGAATGCTAGTTGCGAATCGGGAGTTTCTCAACGGAGCAAACTGCTAACGGATCGAGCATCGTCGCCTAAGGATCTCGCAAGGGCTGGGTGGTGCTGGCCAAAAAAAGAAACGCCCCGAGGCAAAGCCTCGGAGCGTCAAGGTTCAGTTCAAAAGCTTGGCACCGGATGGCGCGATCTTTATCGGCGCTTGAGCCGCGAGCCGCCTATTCACGGTGCCGTTCATCATTCCCGTCTCCTAATGATCGGAACACGATCACTGCCCATACATGTACATTGGGCAAAGGAGATTGGAAATATATCCCGACTAAAATCAGGAAGAACTTCCCGATCTATGGAAGCGTCGTTCCCGCTTACGATCCGTCAGCTTTTTGGCTGGCGGTAAACACGGCGTTCTCGCTATCGATCGCGGTTACATCGAGTTTGTTGTCGGCCGTATTGGCGAACGTGAAGCGGAAATTTGGATCGGTCGAGATCGAGATCCCGGCATCGACCTTGAACACGAGATCCTGTCCTCGCATCACCGTAACGTCCTTAACGAAATGCGCCGGCACATAGCCGCGCGAAACAGGATCGATCTGCAGCCCGCTCGTGTTGGGATGGCGGATCATGATCTGAGCCTCCCGCACGGGCGTCGTGCTGAGTGCCGGATCGAAGCTGCGGATCATGATCTTGCCGAGGTCGGCGGATGCACCGTCGATATCCTTCGGCGCCGGAGCCGAGCAGCCGCCGGCACCCATGACGAAGGCTTTCGCCATGTGCAGCTTCCCGTCCGTCGTCTCGACGATGCCGCGGACGTAGGAGAAGGAGTCGATGCGGACGCGGGTCGAAATGCGCCGCTCGCCGCCGCCTTCGCCGTGAGCGGGGCCGAACTTGAACGTGGCCGCAACTGGCGCAGGATTCTTGTCGATGATCAGCGTCATAGATTTGAGGGCGCCCTTGACAGTGGGCGGAATACGAATGGTCACCGGAACGATCGCTGCGTCCTCGGCGCGATTTGGAGCATCGATCACGACGACGCCGCTATTTTCGCTGATCTCACGCGTGCCGAACACCTCCTGGCGCAACGATTGCCAGAGGTCGTCATCGGGCGTTGCGTGGGCGGTGGCGGGGACCAGCGTCGAGAACGCGAGAATCAACGCCGTCAAAAAGAAGACCTGAACCTTGGAAGCCATGGCTGCCTCTCCCTTGCAGCATTTTCTTACGAAGGTTAGTCCGGTCGCAGATGAGAAACTTTCCCGATCTCGGCTAGACTTTTGGGTCGCCCCGGTTCTCTTTGGGTGAGGAAGGGACAACCGAGCGTCTTTCGCAGGGCGTCGATCAACTCGTCCTCCGTCGAGACCGAGTAATATTTGCCGCCGGTCTCTTCTGCCATGCAGCGAGCCTTGAAGTAGCTTCCTTCCTCGCTGCGATAGCCGACGACGTGGACGGTGAGGTCCTGTCCCGCCGCCTCGAGCTCTGCCGCTGTCCGGCAAGGGTCGCCGCCGCAGGTTTCCTCGCCGTCCGTGAGGAGCACCACGACTGCGCTGCGTTTCGTGTAGTCCAGAGTCTCGGCCGCCAGTCGCACGGATTCGGTCAGCGGTGTTCGTCCTCTCGGGCCGATTCTTTCCACGATGTCCAGAATGGGACCCGCAGCGTGCCTCGTCGGACGCAAATAGAGCTTGATGCTCGTGCAGTCGTTGTAAGCACCTTCGCCATAGACGATGAGGCCAAGGCGCCGGACCGGGGCGACCTCCGGGAGGACGCGTGCCATTGAATCTTTGACCCGCGCGATCCGGGGAACCTTGAGGGAGCAATCCGTCGCTCCCATCGATCCAGAAGCATCGAACACGATCATCGCATCCGTCTGGCAAGCCGCGAAGCCGTCCTCGGAATAGACGCGGTGAGGTGCAGCCAGCAGCGCGAAGAGCAGGCACAGAGCTGCGAACATGTAGCGGGGCTTGAGAGATGATGCGCGCGCCATCTGTGCCTCTCGCAGTCTATGGCTTGACGGCAATGCCCCAAGGGAGACGGCCCACTTGCACGGTTTTCTCCGCTTTGAGCGTCGCGACATCGACGACGGTCATGTCGTTGGTCATGCCGTTGGCGACAAAGAGCTTGGTGCCGTCGGGCTTGAGCTGGATGTGCCAGGGGCGCTGGCCGACGAGAATGTAGTTGGTGATTTCGTGCGTGGCGACATCCACGACGGCGACGCGGTTCGAGGGACCAAGGGCCACGAACGCCTGCTTGCCGTCGAGCGTGAAGCGCACGCCGATGGGCTGGATGAGCTCCGGGCGGATGCCCGGAATGTCGAACGTCAGTTTCTTGGTGATCTCGAACGTCTTGGAGTCGAAAATCGTCACCGTGCCGCCGATCTCTGCCGAAACCCAAACCTCCTTGCCGTCGCGGGTGTATTCCGCCACACGCGGGCGTGTGTCGACGAGCACATTGGCCAAGACCTCGAAGGTCTTGGTGTCGATGAAGTGAGCCATGCTCGTTTGTTCAGAGGTGTTGACGACGATGGAGCCGTCTGGCGACACCGCCATGCCTTCGGGCTCGACGCCAACTGGGATCTCGGCCAGTGCCTTGCCGGTATGCCGTTCGACCACCGTGACCAGGCCGTCGTCCTCGTTCGCCACGTAGATGCGCTCGCCCCTGGCATCGATGGCGAGAAGCTCTGGATCAGGCCCGGATGCCGGATAGGACTTCACCACCTCGAGCTTCTCCGTGTCGATGATGTCGAGTCGGTTGTCGTCGCCGATGCAGACGATCACCTCTTTGTAGTCCGGCGTGATGATGATGCCGCGTGGCCGCTTGCCTGTGGGGATTACCTTGATCACTTTGAGCGTGTCCATGTCGAGCACGGTCACGGTGTTGTCGCGCTCGTTCGAAACGTAGATTTGCCCAGCCTCAGCGGTGGCCGTCGCGAGCAGAGGGGCGGCTAGTAGGAGGGAGCGAAGCGCATTCATCATTGAGTCTGTCCCTGTTGGTCCGGCAGCTTGCATTGGGTCTCCGGCTGATCGAAGCCGAGCGTGTCGGTGATGAATTTCTCGTGCAGATAGCCGTCCTGCGGCGACATGGAGACGAGCGCACGCGGGCCGGAGAGAAGGATCGGCTGGCGCAGCTGGCGGTCCCAGGTGCGGAAGCTCAGGGCCTGGCCCTTGAAAGCGGCGATGGTGAATTTGGTCACGAGGAAAGTGCGAAGGTCCGGGACCGCTGTCTTGTTCGAGCGCGTCACGGCCTCACCGAATATTCGGGCCGCGAGCCAGGCGAGGTAGTCGCGCTCGGTCATGATGCGGTGGGCGAAGTCCTGGAAGCGGTTCTGCAGTTGCACGCCGCCGTACTGCTCGAACGAGCGGTGCCAAGCGACGGCCACGAGACCCTGCGTGCCGACCACAGGCTTGGCGGCAGATGTGCGCCACATCAGGTATTCGCCGAAGGTCTCGTCATTGTCGGCGACAAAAACGACGTCATGCTCCGGCGCCTCCTGCGTCAGCATCGGGATCTGCGTCTGGATCTGCTGATGCCCCGTCTCGGAGCGGCGGTTGCCGGGGTCGAAATGCAGCTTGCGTTCCTCGACGATCTTGGCGCCGTAGCGCGCGGCGGTCCGGCGGATGGCTGCGGCATAGCCTTGGTTTGAGGGTTGGTCGCCGATGAGCACCAGCCATTTGCGCCACTTCTTCCAGACCAGGTACTGGCCAAGCGCATCAGCGCGCATGGCGTAGCTCGGCGCTACGTGGAAGACGTTGCGGCGGCAATCGGCGCCCCGAAGCGCGTCGTCGCTCGATCGGATGTTGAGAAGGATGGCGTCGCCGGCCTCAGGAAGATCTGCGACCGCAATGAGGTCCTCCGGCTCGAGGTCGGCAACGATGAGCTTGTGCCCATCCGCGAAAAGCTTGCGGGCGGCGTCGAGCAGGCTTTGTCTGTCGGTCGCCGCCGTCGTTTCGATGAGCTTGTAGTCGTGCCCGAGGAAGCGTCCGGTCGTGAGGTTGTCCTTGATGGCGAGGCGGGCGCCCTGGATGCCGGAGTCGGTGACGACAGGCTCGACAAGCGAGAGCGGCAGCGGCTCAGGGTAGGTGCGCGTAAGATACGCGATCTCGATCAGACGCTTTTCTGGCGCTGCATGGGCTCCCTGGGCGCCGGCGAAGCAAAGAGCGATGAGAAGAAGAAGTCGCATCACGGCGCTATCACCGGCTTTTGCGTGCTCCCGACGAGGAACCTGAGCGCTTGCGCCGCCGCGTCATTTCCCGCGGTCACGGCCACGTCGAGAGCGGTCTTGCCGTCGGCGCTTTTCTTGGTCGCATCGGCGCCGGAGCGCAACAGAAGGCCGATCATCGGCGAGTTGTTGTGTCCTGCCGCGATCATCAAAGCCGTGACGCCATCCTTGGTCGCTGCGTTGACGTCGGCCTTTCGCTTGATCAGCTCTTGGGCAATGACGAGGGGAGTGGGCCCGCCCGAGATCTGGTTCAGGCGCTTTTGCGGCTGAAGCTGCGTTGCTACAACCATCAGCGGTGTCAGTTGCTCCGGTCCGTTGGAAACGTCGATCTTGGCGCCGGCGTCGATCAGCGCTTTGGCGGCGAAGAACTTGCCGTCCGCCATGGCGATCTCGAGCGGCGTATGGCCCTTCTCGGTTCCAGCCTCTAGATCGGCCCCGTTTGCGGCCAGGATCTCAATCGACGGAACATGATTGACGTTGACCGCATGCAGGAGTGCAGTCATGCCGTCGATGTCGCGCGCGTTCACGTCGGCTCCGGCCTTGATCAGGATCTCGACGATCTCCGACATGCGCTGGCTCGCGGCGAGCGTAATCGGCAGATGACCGATGCCGTCGCGCTCGTTGACCTTGGCGCCCTTCTCGATCAGGAACGACACGCGGTCGTTGTCGCCTCCCGAGATGGCATTCATCAGCTCCGTATTGACGTCGATACCTTCCTTGAGCCACGCCTCGAGCCGCTCGCGGGTGACGACCTGATCTGCCGAGGCCGTTGCCGAGTTGTCGCGCCGATGGAACGGCTTGGTGAAACGGTCCTCATAGGTCTTGGCTCGCGCTTCCTCGAACGCGCCATGCGAGGGGAGATCCCCCTCGACGACGCAGCTCGAGCAGCGGACCAGCGGCACCCCGTAATCCCTCAGGATGGCTTCGATCTCGTCCTTAGCTTCCTCCAAGGCGAGGTCGATCTTGAGCTTCAGCACGACGTCGGTGTTCTGCACGCCCCAGGCGAGCGAGAATTCCAGCGGGATGACGCTGTCCATCAGGTTGGTCGGCAGAACGGTGAGGGGCGCGCCGCGCTTCTTCACCCAGCCAGCGAAAGGACCCCAGACGGCTGCTACATCGAGCTCGCCGTCGACGACGCGCTGCACCTGACGCCAAGGCTGCGCCTCCGGACGAAGATCGGCATCGGCGACGATGATGTGGATGTCGACGCCTTGCTTGATGCCGCGCGCCGCAAGCGCCTCGCGGATGGCGGAATGTTGGAAAACGCCGATCTTGAGCGTCTTGAGCTTCGGATCGTCGAGGTCCTTGATCTCGATGCCCTTGTCGTTGCGATAGGCGAGCACATAGGCGGAGCGATAGATGGGCGTTGTCGTCAGCAGGCTCGAATAGTCGGCCGGCATGTCGATCAGCACCTGGCATTCGTTGTTGTCGAAGGTATCGCGCGTCAAGCCGCGTTCGAGATAGGGGCGCCAGAAGAAGCTGATGTCCGTGCCCATCTTGCGGCCGACCGCAGCGGCGATCTTGTTCTGGAACCCTTCGAGCTTGTCGTTGGAAAGCGGCATGTTGCCGGGGTCGGCGCAGGCGACGAGGCGCGGCACGACGAGTTTCTTTGCTTCTTCCTTGGCTGCGGTGAGCTCGGCGGCGGTCAACTGCTCGTAGGGCTTGGATTTCAGATAGCTGAGATCACGAGCCGCGGCCGGTCCCGACCATGATGCGGCGGCCGTGGCCAGAAGAAAGAGCTTCGAAAGACGCATGCAAGCCCCACGCTATTCGGTCTTTAGAAACGGAGATGGCATCCGGCTCTTTGTAAGAGCCGGATGCCTGGTTTGCTCAGGTCGATAACGTCACTCGTAGACGCGGAAGGTCGAGAGAACGCCGCCCTGCGGGATCTTGTCGAGGCCCGTTGCCTTGGCCATGGCCGTGGCACCGATCGCACCGAACTTGTCATCCATGTCGAGGCCTGCCGTGACCGGAATACCGATCCAGCCGCCGAGACCCTGGAAGATCGACACGTACTGCTTACCCTTCACCTTGTACGTGATGGGGTTGCCGATGATTCCGGAAGCGAGCTTCCTCTCCCACAGGACCTTGCCGGTGGCGCGATCGACCGCGCGGAAGTGGCCGCTGTTCGAGCCGTAGAACATCAGGCCGCCGTCGGTGACCATGGTGCCCGACCAGTTCGGATAGGGATCCGGAATTTCCCACTCGGTCTTGCCGGTCAAGACGTCGAACTTCTTGATCTTGCCCGAAACGCCCGGCTTCTCAGGATACATGTACACGTTGGCGAACACGTAGACCGTGCCCTGCTGCGTGTGCGTGCGCTCCTGCGGTTCGTCTTCCATGCACCAGTTGTTCGTGGGGCAGTAGAACTTGTTCGGCTCCTTCGGGTCGACGGAGCACGGCTGCTGATCCTTGCCGCCCATAGCGGAAGGGCAAGCTTGAACGTTACGGCCACGCTCGAAGGGCGAGTGCTCGTAGACCTTGATCGGACGGCCGGTCTTGAGGTCGACCTTCTCGGCCCAGTTCACGGTCACGAACTTGTTGGCGCGCAGCAACGTGCCGTTCGTGCGGTCGAGAACGTAGGCAAAGCCGTTGCGATCGAAGTGCGTGAGCGCTTTGACCTTCTTGCCGTCGATGTCCATGTCGGTGAGGATGTTCTCGTTCACACCGTCATAGTCCCACTGGTCGAAGGGCGTCATCTGGTAGGCCCAGACGACCTCGCCGGTGTCCACCTTGCGGGCGAAAATGGTCATCGACCACTTGTTGTCCCACTTGCCGGTGTTGCACTCGTCGTGAGTCTTGTCGCCGCAACGATAGGACGGGCTCCAGTGGCCGGGGTTGCCGGTCGACCAGAAGATGAGCTTGAGCTCGGGGTCATAGCTGCCCCAGGCCCAATAGCTGCCGCCGCCGATTTTCCACTCGCCGCCGTTCGTATCCGGATAGCTCGTGACGCCGATGTCAGAGCCGGCCGTGCCGAAGTGCGGGTTGGCCTTGTTGGTCTCAGGCGTCAGGCAGACATCCTTGTCGGGACCGGTTGCGTGGCAGTTCCAGACCACCTTGCCCGTCTTGATGTCATAAGCCGTGAGACGGCCGCGGGCTGCGAACTCGTCGCCGCCGAAGCCGGCAATGACCAGGTTCTCGGCCACGAGTGTCGGACCTGTGATGGTCTCGCCCTTCTCGGGATAGGCGTGCTTCACGACCCAGACTTCTTTGCCCGTGGTCGCGTCGAGAGCGATCACGAAGCCGTCGAGCGTGTGGTAGATCACCTTGCCGTCGGCATAGTTGACGCCGCGATGGACGGTATCGCAGCAGGCGCGCGGAACGGCCGATTCATCGCGATCGGTCTTCTTGACGTAGTTCCAGACCTGCACCGGATTGTCCGGATCGCTCAGGTCGAGGGCCTGCATGATGTTGCACTGGGCCATGTTCGGGCAGCCCGACGAGAAGTACATCATCGTCTTGCCGTTGTGCTCGACAACGACAGGCTGGCCTTCATGACCACGCAGAGCGCCAGTCGACTGCGACCAGACCTGCTGGAGCTTGGAAACGTTCTTGGTGTTGATGTCCGCGAGCGTCGAATGTCGCGTCAGCTTATTGTCGCGTCCGGGCGCTGCCCACATGTTCGGGTCTGCCGCCCGCTTTTCGATTTCATCGTTGGCGTACGATGGCATCGCACCGGCGAACAACATTGCCGCGAGCCCCGTTGCCGCCAGGAACTTAGTCCTGAAGGTCATGTGCTTCCTCTCCTATCTGCCGAGGCAAGCGCCAGCGATGCCGGAAAATGTTCCGGCGCGCCGTTGTCCGGCGCGACCACAAGAAGTTTCGCAAGCGCCTCACTCGTTACCGCAGTCGGCGTTTTAAGTTTCCGACCATCGGTGAAGGCGCGAAGGGTGGCGAGAAAAGCAGGAGGAACCGCATTTCACGCCACCCTCCGCAAAGTGTGGCATTGGGACCCTAGGCGGGAGCACTTGGCGTCGCCACAGGATGACTTCCTAAGTTTGGGGGAGAAGCTTCCTGATCGGATGGGAGTTTCGGACTTAACTCTTTTTCATCTCAATCGCCATGCGGATCAGGTCCGCTGTGCGCTCGACTGCGAGCTTCGCCTTCATGGCCGAGCAGGAGTTGGCGATGGTTTTGTAGGCCACACCGAGTGTGTTGGCGATGGTCATCATGCTCTTGCCTTCGCCCAGGAGCCGCAGGATTTCCATCTCGCGCATGGAGAGGCGATCCAGCACGTCGCCGTCGCCGGAAAACTGCTTGATGGCGAGATCGGTCGCGATCTCGCGCTCGACGTACTTCTTGCCCTCGGCGACGCGCTGCACACCCAGGATCAACTCTTCCGCCGAGGCTCCCTTGGAGATGTAGCCTCTCGCACCTGCCTGAAGCGCGCGAGCAGCATATTGTGCCTCGGCATGCATGCTCAGCATGAGAACCCTCACCTGCGGGTTCTCGATCAGGAGTCGCTTCAAGAGTTCGAGCCCTGAAGCCCCCGCGAGACTAATGTCGAGAAGCACGACGTCCGGCTTCGCCTGGCGGAACTGATTGAGCGCCTCGTGGCTTGTCGCAGCCTCGAGGATCTCGGCTGCCGGTATCGCGGCGAGAAGGCGTCGAACGCCTTGGCGCACGAGAGAATGATCGTCGACGAGAAGTATTTTCATGCCGCACCCACGCTTTTCTGCATGCCGGAGTCGTCCGAAGATGCTGCCGGAAACACGGCATGCACCAGGGTTCCCTTTCCATCCGGACGATTGCCGACGGTCAGTGTTCCGCTGCGGGACGCGACGCGCTCGCGCATACCCGTGATGCCGTGTCCGGCCTTCTGGGATTTGAGACCGCCGCCGTCATCCACCACTGTGATCTCGACCGCGCCATCCGCTTTGGTGGCGACCGAGATCTCGACGCTGCTCGTAACGCCGTGACGAACCGCGTTGCTGAAACTCTCCTGAACGACGCGATATACGATCGCATCGAGATCCACCCCGACGCCGTTTTCTGGGACGTCCACCTGCATCTCGAGATGCGGATGGCGTGTGTGCCAGAACTCGATAAGCCTGCTTATCGCCGCCGAAAGGCCGAGATCCTCCACGCTTCCGGTCCGAAGTCGTCCGAGAATGTCGAGGACCGTCCGCTGACTGATGCGTACGGCTTCGCGGATCTGCTCGAGGCGCTCCTGGACCTCTCGGCTCGCGCTGTCGCCCAAGGCCTGCTGCACAGCGGCTGCGTCGAGGCCGAGCGAGAACAGCAGCGGGCCGATCTCGTCGTGGAGGTCGCGCGCGAGCTGTGTCCGCTCTTCGTCCTGGGCATTGGCGAGCTGGATCTGTAGGCGAGTGTTGGCGTCCTCGGATTGCTCGAGGCGCGCCGCCATCTCGTTGAAGCCGTGATTGACGATGGTGAGGTCACCGGAGCCGGCGTCGGCGAGGCGGACCGAAAAGTCGCCGGCGGCGATCTTTGAAAAGGCGTTGCGCAGATCGCTGAGCGGGCGAAGCTCGTAGCCAAGCGTCCAATAGATTGCAGCGAGAACGAGTACTGCGAGGATTGCGAGCACGAAGAGGCCATATCGCAGCTCCTCCCAAAATTCCTGCACCTCATTTCGGGGATCGCTCTCGATCAGGAAGCTGCCATATCCGCGGATCTTGTCGGGCAATGCAACACGAGCGGATTCCGGATCGCCGCGTAGCGCTTCGTAGATCCATTCCGGCGCAGGGTCGTCGGGCATCGCCAGGCGCGACACCGCGATTTCATGACCGTCCCGGTCTAGAAGGGCGACGCGCAGGTGACGTCCGCCGCTGAAGCGCTCGATGACGGATGGAATGAGCTGGTAAGCGTTTGGAGCTCTGTCGATCTCCTTTACCGCTTCGGCAACGATTTGCACGCCGACTACGAGCGCGGCATGCAGCTCGGTCTGAACCTTGCTCGTGGCGCGCCAGTAAGCCAGCACCGTGCCGATGGCGACACTCGAGGCGAGAACCAGCGCGACCAGCAGGAGCAGCCGGTGCCGTAAGGTCCCTACGCCGCGCCAGCGCTGGTCAAGAATGCCCGCATTTGAGGTGCGGTCCGTCATGGCTTGATGACGATTCCCCAGGGCAGGCGGCCGACGGGAATCGACTTTTCCGGGGTCCAGGTCTTGGTATCGACGATGGTCATGTCGTTCGACAGACCGTTGGCGGTGTAGATCTTCGAGCCGTCGGCGTTGAGCGCAAGGTGCCATGGGCGCTGGCCGACGAGCACGTATTTCAGGACCTCGAACGTCGATGTATCGATCACGGCGAGGCGGTTGGCGCGGCCCAGGGCCACGACCGCGCGCTTGCCGTCGAGCGTGAACTGCACGCCCATCGGTTGAATGAGCTCGGGTCTGACGCCTGGGATCTGAAACGAGATCCGGTGCTTCACCTTGCGCGTCACGGCGTCGATGACTGCGACGGTGCCGCCGACTTCGGCCGTAACCCAGACTTCCTTCCCGTCTGCGGTATAGAGCGCCACGCGCGGCCGCGTATCGACCAGCACGTTGGCGACCACCTTTAGCGTCTTGGTATCGATGAAATGCGCCATGCTCGTCGATTCCGACGTAGCGACGACCATGCTGTCATCGGGCGAGACCGACATGCCCTCGGGCTCGACGCCGATCTGAATCTCGGCCTTGTGCGTGCCGTCGATGTCGAGAACCGTCACCATGCCGTCGTCCTCGTTGGCGATGTAGAGCGTCTTGCCCTGGTGATCGACATCGAGGAGTTCCGGATCCGGGCCTGACGTTTCGTGAGACGCGGTGACCTCGAGCTTTTCTGTATCGATCACGTCGATCCTATTGTCGTCGCCGGCACAGACAACGAGCTGCTTGAAGTCCGGTGTAAGCACCATCCCGCGCGGCCGCCGCCCCACGGGGATCGTCTTGATCACTTTGCCGGCCCCGAGATCGAAGACGCTGATGGTGTTGTCCTTCTCGTTGCTGATGAAGGCGGTCGAGGCCGCGGCGGCCGACATCCATGCGGCGGAGAGGAGTGCTGCCAAGGCGAATACGGGAACAAGCTGCATCGAGGATCCTCTTCTTACGTAGGCTAATTGCGTTGCCGGCACGTCGACTCGGGCTCGTCGTAGCCGAGCGTGTCGGTCAGAAACTTTGGATGCAGGAAGCCCTCCTGCGGCGAGACCGAGACGAGCGCGCGCGGCCCTGCGATCAAGATCGGCTGCCTCAGCTGCCGGTCCCAGAGGCGGAAGTTGAGGCCCTGGGACTTAAAGCCCGCGACATCGAAGTGGTCGGACAAGAGGTAGCCGCGCACGGTCTTGGGGTCGGCGCTCGCAGTCCGGGTCACGGCCTCCCCGAGTGCTCGCACGGCGAGCCAGCCGGAATAGTCGCGCTCCGTCATGATGCGCCCCGTCTTCTTCTCGAAGCGGTTCTGCATCTGCGTCGCCGCGCTCTCTTCGTAGGAGCGGTGCCACGAGACGGCGACTAGGCCATGCGTGCCTGCAACCGGTCGCGGCTCTGCTGTCCGGAACAGGAGGTAATCGCCGAAGCTCTCCTCCACGTCAGCCACCATGATCACGTCGTGATCGGGCAGGCCCTGCGTCAGGAGCGGCATCTGCGTCTGGATTTGCTGATGGCCGGTATCGGTGCGGCGCGATCCTCCGTCGTAGGCGTAGGTGCGCTCGGCAACGATGACGGCGCCGAAGCGCTTGGCGGCCCTGCGGATGGCCTCGGCGTAGTCCTTGTCGGCGGGCCGTTCGCCGGAAATGAGCACCCAGCGGCGCCATTTCTTCCACATGAGGTATTGGGCGAGGGCATCCGTCCGCATCGCCCAGCTCGGCGGAATGTGAAAGAGGTTCGTACGGCAGTTGCCGAGGCGAAGCTTCTCATCGCTCGTCCGAATATTGAGGATGATGGCATCCTTCGCTTCAGGAAGATCCGCGACGGCGAGAAGATCGGTCGGTTCGAGATCGGCGACGATCAGGCGTGTGCCGGCCGCCAGCAGCTCGCGCGCCTTGACGATGACATCGTCCTGCTCGGGTATGATCACTTCATCGAGTTCGTAGTGATGCCCGATGAGCCGACCCGTCATGTTGTTTTCGGTGAGGCCGACGCGCGCGCCTTGAACGCCTTTGTCGGTGTAGATCTTGTCCACGAGTGAGAGCGGCTCGGCTTCCGCGTATGCCTTGCCGAGATAAGCGATCCGAGCCGTGAGCGGCGAAGCGGCCGCACCATCCGGCGATTGAGGATCATCGTCCTGGCCCCACGCATGCGCAAGGCCGAGCGTGAGGACGAGTGCAAGGCCGGCAAATGCCGGCCCCGCAAGTTTTGTTATCCGTGTTAACGAGCTCATCACGTCAGGCGATCACCAGGTCCGTCTGTTGCCTTTGTAGAGTGAGTGGATGAAGGCGATCATCTTCCACATCTCGTCATCGCTTTTCACGAGAGAGCCGAACGGCGGCATCGGACCGACCACGCCCTCAGATCCCTTGCGCTTCATGCTGTAGTTCTTCTGAAGGTCCTGGCTGCCAAGCGTGATGAGGCGGAACAGGATGTCGTCGCCGCTGCCGTAAACCCAGACGTCGTTGGTCAACGGCGGGCACATGCCGCCACCGCCACCGCCGCCGTGACAGCCGTTGCAGCTGTAGGAGAAGTAGAGCTTTTTGCCTTCCTCGATTTTGGCCGGATCGTCCGTATAGGGGTTCTTCATGGACCCAAGCGGATGGGCGGCGACAACGTCGAGAGGAGGCTTGTTGGTCACGGCGGTAGCCGGCATCGCGGCAGCAGCAGCGGCGTCCTTTGGCGGCTCTACCGGTGCTCCTGCCGCGGCTGCAGGCGCCGCGGCAGCTGGGTCAGCTGGTTTCGGATCCTCGGCACGCAAGTCCGAAACAGCAAAGAACGCCGCCACGCCGAGGCATGCGGCGAGGCAAAGTGGTATCGCATTTCTAAACACGTGCATTTCTCTCCCGGTTAAGAAGTTTTGTTCCAGCGCGGCGTGACCTTCCGCGCAGGTTTGGCGGCGCAACTCCGGCTCTGCTTAGTTACCCCCATTGCGATTGGCGTTTTTTCCTGAATTCCGCTGCAGCTTCTTCCTCAGTTGCTGCCGGCTTGTCCCAAAAGTGTGAGAAGGCTGACCACGGCCGAGTTGCCGTTCTGGCGGGCAAGATCCTCGGCGGTGAAGCCGTCGCTGGTCTTCGCGGATTTGTCCGCCCCAGACTCCGCGAGTAGTCCAACGATCGGCGCGTTGTTGTGAGCCGCCGCGAGCAACAGCGCTGTGACGCCCGATTTGCTCACGGCGTTGACCTTGGCTCCGCGATCAATGAGCGCTTTGGCAACCTCGAGCTGTCCAGGATCGAGAGGATTGAGCTTCTCGACGCGAGAGATGCCGGCCGCCAGCGACAGTCGGTGTCCTTCCTTGCCGGCTGTGAGCATGAGCGGCGTAAGTTGCGCCTCACCGACGGCCGTATCCACCGGCGCACCGGCTTCGATCAGCGCCATCGCGGCCTTGTACTGATCCTCGATGATGGCGACCGCGAGCGGCGTGTAGCCCGTGGGCGTCACGGCCGAGAGATCCGCGCCCCGTTGGGCCAGCGCCTTCACGGACTCAGGATGATTGCGGAGCACGGCATGATGCAGGGCCGAATAGCCGTCCACATCGGTGAGATTGACATCGGCCTTGTTGTCGAGGAGCACGGAAATGATCTCGGCGCGGCGATTGCGCGCTGCGGACTGGAGCGCCGTATAGCCTTGCTCGTCGCGCTTATTGACGTCCGCCCCCTTCTCGATAAGGAACTTGATCCGGGCCACGTCGCCCGCCAGCACCGCGTTCGAGAGCTCCTGATTGAGATCAGCGCCACCCGCGAGCCACGCTTCGAGCCGTTCCTTCGTCACCTTCTGGTCGGGTGATGCCTTGTCCGATGCGTTGTCGGTCACTTCCGGCGTCGGCACCGTGTAGATGCCGTGCGAAGGCAGGTCGCCCGCGACGAAGCAGCGGCTGCACTGCACGAGCGGCACGCCGTAGTCGCGCAGGATCTTGTCGATGTCGCCTTTGCGCGCTTCGAGCGCCAGGTCGAACTTGTACTTCAGCACCCAGTCGAATTTTCTGAGCCCGATCGCAAGATCGAACTCGAGCGGGATCTCGTCCTCCCACAGGTTCACGGGCTCTACGATGAGCGGCGCGCCCTGTTTCTGCATCCAGCCGGCGAACGGACCCCATACTCCGGCCAAATCGAGCTTGCCTTCGACGACCTGCTCCACCTGCTTGTAGGGCTGGTTCTCGGGATTGAGATCGGCATTGTGGCTCAAGACGTGAAGGCGGATGTTGCTTTGGATGCCGCGTTTGACCAGAGCTGCCCGCAAGCCCGACGTCTGGAACGTGCCGATCGACAGTTCTTTCAGCCTCGGATCGTCGAGATCTTTGATCTTCCATCCGCGGTCGTTGCGGTAAGCGATGACGTAGGTGGTGCGATAGATTGGCTCTGATGTGAGCACGCGCTCGAAGCCGATGGGCAGATCGAGCAGCACGTCGCAGTCGCCGCTCTCGAAGGTCTGGCGCGTGATCCCGCGTTCGAGATAGGGACGCCAGAAATAAGAGACGGTCGTCCCCATCTCCTCGGCGATCATTTCGATGATCTTGTTCTGGTAGCCGGCGCGATTGATGTCTGACAGAGGCAGATTGCCGGGATCGCCGCAAACCCGTAGCGACGGGACTTTGCGGGCGAGGGCGGCCTTCTTGAGCGCCGTGTGATCGGCGGCCGTCAGGGGAATCTGTGCTTCGAGGCGCGCAAGCGCGGCTTCGAGCCGGCGCGCGTCTTTCTCGGCTGGGCTCACGGCGGGTGGAGCCTGGGCAAATGCGCTTGCTGCGCCAAGGCTGCCGAGCAGAAGAACCTGAAGCGCGAGCGCTCCCTCACGCAGGAACCCGGATCTCATCGCCATCGAGCCTTTGTTGGTTGTCGTGAAGCTGCAACGGCTCCCGGCATGAAGCCGGGAGCCATCTCTTGCTGTGTGCGCAGTCGTGGATCAGTCCATGACGCGGAAGGTGAAGAGCGTGCCGGCCTGGGGAATCTTGTCCAGGTTGGCCGCCTTCGTCATGGCCGTGGCGCCGATCGCACCGAACTTGTCGTTGAGATCGAGACCGGCCGTGACGGGCACGCCGATCCAGCCGCCGATGCCGGCGAGGATCGAGACGTACTGCTTGCCCTTCACCTTGTACGTGATGGGGTTGCCGATGATGCCCGAAGCGAGCTTGCGCTCCCAAAGGACCTTGCCCGACTTGCGGTCGACGGCGCGGAAGTCACCGCCGAGCGAGCCGTAGAACATCAGGCCGCCGTCGGTCACGAGTGTGCCGCCCCAGTTCGGATACTGGTCCGGAATTTCCCACTCGGTCTTGCCGGTAAGCACGTCGAACTTCTTGATCTTGCCGGTTACACCCGGCTTCTCAGGATACATGTACACGTTCGCGAAAACGTAGACCGTGCCCTGGTTGGTGTGGCTGCGCTCCTGGGGCTCGAGCTCCATGCACCAGTTGTTGGTGGGGCAGTAGAACTTGTTCGGCTCCTTCGGATCGACCGAGCAGGGCTGCTGGTCCTTGCCGCCCATGGCGGAGGGGCAGGCTGCCACGTTGCGGCCACGCTCGAGCGGCGAGTGCTCGCGCACCTTCACCGGACGACCGGTCTTGAGGTCGATCTTCTCGGCCCAGTCCACGGTCACGTACTTGTTGGCGCGCAGCAGCGTGCCGTTCGTGCGGTCCATGACGTAGGCGAAGCCGTTACGATCGAAGTGCGTGAGCGCTTTGACCTTCTTGCCGTCGATCTCCATGTCGGTGAGCATGTTCTCGTTCACACCGTCATAGTCCCACTGGTCGAACGGCGTCATCTGGTAGGCCCAGACGGCTTCACCGGTATCGACCTTGCGGGCAAAGATGGTCATCGACCACTTGTTGTCGAACTCGCCGGTGTTGCATTCCTCGTGGGTCTTCTTCGAGCAGCGATAAGACGGGCTCCAGAGACCGGGGTTGCCGGTCGAGTAGTAGACCATCTTCAGCTCGGGATCGTAGCTGAACCAGCCCCAGGCTGCGCCGCCGCCGATCTTGTAGTCCTCGCCGACGTGGGTCTTGATGCCGAGGTCCGTGCCGGCCACGCCGTACTGCGGGTTGGCCTTGTTGGTTTCGGGCGTCAGGCACACGTCCTTGTCAGAACCGGTGGAATAGCACTTCCAGACTTCCTTGCCGGTCTTGAGGTCGTAGGCGTTGACGCGGCCGCGCGCTGCAAACTCGTCGCCGCCGAAGCCGATGATGACGAGGTTCTCGGCAATCATCGGAGCGTTCGTGATGGTCTCGCCCTTCTCGGGCCAGGCGTGCTTGACGACCCAGACTTCCTTGCCCGTCTCTGCGTCGAGAGCGATGAGGAAGCCGTCGAGTGTTCCGAACACCACCTTGCCGTCGGCATAGGCCGGACCACGGTTTACGGTGTCGCAGCAGGCACGGGGCACAGCCGATTCATCGCGATCGGTCTGCTTCACGTAGTTCCAGATCTGCTTCGGCTTGTCGGGATCGGACAGGTCGAGCGCCTGCACGATGTTGCACTTGGACATCTCAGGGCAGCCGGAGACGAAGTACATCATGGGCTTGCCGCCCACGTCCTCGATCACGACCGGCTGGCCTTCGTGGCCGCGAAGTGCGCCCGACGACTGCGACCAAGCCATCTGCAGTTTCGAGACGTTGTCAGCGTTGATGTCGCCAAGCGGGCTGTGGCGGGTGAGCTGGTTGTCGCGGCCCGGAGCGCCCCACATGTCGGGATTAGCAGCGCGCTTCTCGACTTCGCTGTTGGCGAGCGCAGGAACTGCGTACCCCGCAAATAATGCTATTAGGCCGCCTGCAAGCAGGCGGCGCGTTCGAGTAGTCATAACGGTTTCCTCCTCGGTCTTTCTGCATTCGAATTCCGCGCTTGCAGAACTCGTCGTCCCCGGCACCCCGACGTTTTTTTGGCGACAGCCTCCGCCGTCTCCGGCAAGCGTGATGCCGAAGTTGAAGCAGAGCGGGTCTGTCGTGACGTCTAAGCCAAAGCTCCGTAGCTGTGCGGCCGGAGCAGTGAGACCTGATCGGGTTGATGCCTATGGCGCCTCGGCGAGCAGTGACTGCCTCGGAACCAAATCCCAGACCAAGCGAGCACTCCGTTTCGTTTCGAACGGGAGTTCTTCTCGGTCCGGACGGAAAAAAGCCTAGGTTCGAACTTCGCCACTCGCTACGGGAGGATTTCCCAAACGACCCAGCAAATGTTCCCGTTCACTGGAACGTGATAATGTTGCGTTGCGACACCCGAAGTTTGCGGGAAAAAGTCATGCAGTTTGTCGGGATGCAACGTGTTCTGCAGAGCGAGTTTGGATGTCAGTCTTTCGCGAGATGAGCGCTCGTTGAGTCGGCAAGCGCCATATCGCAGAGTGCGCGTGCCAGTTCGTCGAGTCCTTCTACGCCATCGCTGTTTGTCAAAATCGACACCGATGTCCACTCTCTGTCTGTCGCCCGCGCAATGAGACTGTAGGCGGTGTATCCCGGCACGGATCCAGAATGCGTGAAGTAGTCGATGCCGCCCGCGCGCGCGATGAACCAGCCCATGCCGTACCAGCTCCAGACGTCAACGCGCGCATTCTCCGAAAACATTTCGTCGAGCAAGGGCTTGTGAATGACGTCGCCTGAGATGAGAGCTCTGTTCCACTTCTGCAGGTCGAGTACGGTGCTCGCGCCATCACCGCTGCCTTTGAGCCAATCGGACATCAGGAATGCAGGACGTCTCTTGTAGTGCGGAGCTGCGAGGCGTTCGGAGAACCGCTCCTCGTCCCGAAAGCCTGTGTCGGAAAGCGCAGCCTTGTCCCAGACCGCCGATTTCACCAACTCCCGATAGCTACGCGGACCGCCATCGAGCAGCGGACTTTCAATGAGCTCACCCAGAAGGAAGTAGCTCGTGTTCGAATATTCGAACGAGCCTGGATAGCCGCTTGGCGTCAGATGGACGAGTGCATCGAGCAGGCGCGGTGCGGCTACGGCACCCCACGGATCGATGTCCTTGGGCGGTCGACGCGTGAAATTGGGAAGGTTCGAGGTCATCGACAGAAGATGCCTCAGGGTGATCGGCGGGCCCCCTTCTATCGCCCACGCCGCCGCACCTGGAATGACCTCCGCAACTGGTGTGTCCAGCGTCAGCGGAACGCCGCTCTTCTTGATGATTGTTCCGCTCTCGATGAGAGAAAGGACAGCCGCCGCCGTGAACTGCTTGCTGATAGAGCCGACCTGATAGACCGTGGACGCCGTCGCCGACACCGAAGGACGTGCCTCGCCGAAGCCGGCGGAGTAAACGATCTTCCCGTTACGGCTCACGGCGACGCTGAGGCCGGGAGCCTGCGGCGCATCCGAACCGGCTCGAGGATGTACGAACGCGTTGGCGAGCGCTGCCGCAGCAATGCTGTCCTTGGCGGTCCATTCGGCATGCGTCGGCGGCACCGCGAAGGTGGCAATGAGAATAAGCGCAGTTCCCAGGCGAAAGCGCATTGCGACCTCGGCTCGGACAAGAGTCGCCGTCGAGTATAGACTCTGGAAAAGTGCCTGAAAATCTGGGTGATCGTACGGCCGAGCCAATCCTCGTCAGGGCCGCGAGTTGGCTTCCACCTTACCGGGATTGGCGAATTGCGACACATCCCAAAGCCGGGCCTTCCCGTCATAGGATGCAGTCACGACCTCGCGCCCATCGGGCGAAAACTCCGCGTCCTCTACCTCCATGGCGTGGCCGGCGAGGGTAGCCAGGAGGGCTCCGGTCTTGGCGTCCCAGACACGCGCCGTTTTGTCGTGCGAGCTTGTGACCAGGAGCGTACCGTCAGGGCTAAGTGCGAGACGCATGACGTAACGGGTGTGGCCGGTGAAGGTTGCGAGTGTCGCTCCCGTCCCCGCATCCCATAGCTTGGCGGTCTTGTCGCTGGAAGCGGTATAGACCCTGGTGCCGGTGGCATCGAACATGGCGCGTAGAACACCACGCGCATGCCCCTGGAGCGTCACCAGCAGCGCTCCGGTCTTCGCATCCCAGATGCGGGCCAGCTTGTCGCTCGAGCTGGTGACGACGCGCGTGCCGTCCGGACTGAACGCCGCGCTCGTCACCATGCCTCCATGCTCTGGCAGAGCCACGATGAGTGCGCCGGTTTCCGCGTTCCAGATCCGTGCCGTGCGATCGTGCGAGCCTGTGGCGATCAGTTTGCCGTCACGGCTGAACTCCGTTGTCGCGACGTTGCCTTCATGGCCTTTGAGGGTGAGCAGCGGCGCCCCCGTCTTTCCGTCCCAAACTCTTGCTGTACCGTCGAGCGAACCGGTAACGACGCGGCTGCCGTCGGGGCTGAAGTCGACAGCTTCCAGCATTGAGTCGTGTCCCGTGAGCGTGGCAATGGGCGCGCCCGTGTCGCCGTTCCAAAGCCTCCCTGTGCCGTCGCGGGAAACGGTCGCGATGACTTGGCCGTCGCGTGTGAAGACCGCATTGCGCACGCCCTCCGCATGTCCCGTCAGAGTTGCGATTTCCACGCCGGTTTGAACGTTCCAGAGCTTGGCCGTGTGGTCGCTCGAGGCGGTCAGCACGTGCTTGCCATCGGGGCTGAAAACGGCGCTCCACAGATCCCGTGTATGCCCTTCGAGCGCGAGGCGCGGTTCGGAGAGCTTGAGGCCGTCAGTATTGGTTTCGACCGGTTGAGCGGCAGAGGGATGAGAGCCGATGACGAAGCAGCATGTCGCAATCATCGCCAGTCTTAGAGCAGGCACGCGCCGCATCGTTCACCTCAATCGCGTCGAGAGGGTCCGATCGTAGGGGCACTTGCCCTTCCGGCAATGGGATTAGTTCCCGTAAGTGATGGGCGTGATCACCTTCGCGTTAGCTCGCCTTGCCTGAGGTGATCGCGCGTGTATGGTCCCGGCGCCTTCGCATCGGAGGCGCCATTCTATGCACATCCGGAGTTGCCATATGCGCCGTTCCCTTCAACGCACGTCTCTTCTGGCCGCCGCGCTCTTTCTCTGCACGTCGGTGCATACGGTGATTGCGGCTGATGCCTCGTTGCCCGCGCGCAAGCCAGGGCTTTGGGAGCTCAAGACCGTGATGGATGAGGGTAAGGGCCCGCGCGATCAGACGCTGAAGATGTGCATCGATGAGCGCATGGAGCAGAACACGATCGCGGCCAGCCTCGCAGACCACAAATCAAACTGCGCCAAGTACGAGGTCAAGGCGGCCGACGGCGTGACGACGGCGGAGGGAGAATGCACGTACAATGGCCGCCAAGTGGTCAGCCACACCGAGATGAAGGGCGATTTCAAATCTGCGTTCGAGATCAAGATCAAAAGCACGACTTCAGATCCTGAAGCGAAAGAGCAATCCATCATCATCAAGCGCGAGATCACGCAGACGGGAAGCTACCTTGGCGAAAGCTGCGGAGAGCTCAAGGCCGGCGAGGCCATGGGGCCGGATGGCAACAAGATAGCGGTGCAGTGAGCCTCATCGATGCTGCAACGCTCGCGGTTGGCCGGCGGAGTTACCGTTTTCGCCGTTCTCCTTTGCACGATCGGATCCGCCCGGAGTGCTGCCGAGGACCAAGCCACATCCTTCATGGCTGGACCGAAAGGCTCGCACGAGCGCGTGAGCCGGATGGCAGGCGATGGCATTCCGTTCAAGGATTGCGCCGCGGACGCGGCATGTCCGGAAATGGTCGTCATCCCACCTTCGCCGCCCGGTTTCCAGATCGGCTCGCCGGAAAGTGAGCCCGAAAGGGTCGCGTCCGAGAAGCAGGCCGGAGTCTCGATCAAGTCGTTTGCCATGGCCGTAACCGAGGTGAGCACGGCGCAGTACCTCGCCTGCGTAAAGGCGAGTGCTTGCCGGAATCCCGAATGGCTCGAGCCCGGCGGCGAGCACAACATCGAAACGGGCCATGGCGTCACCTATAAGAGCATCGCCAAGTTCATCAGTGGCGACGATCAGCCGATCGTCGGTGTGAGCTGGGAGGATGCCGACGCCTATACGAAGTGGCTGAGCGAAACGACGGGACACCACTACCGCCTTCCATCGGAAGCGGAATGGGAATATGCCACCCGCGCTGGATCGTCGACCGCCTATTGGTGGGGCGATGCGCCGAAGCGCGGAGATGAAGTCATGGCCTGCTGCCGCGGTTGCGGAAGTGAATTAGATGGCTCGGGTTTCGCGCCGGTCAAAAGCTTCAAGGCCAATCCATGGGGGTTCTACAACGTCCACGGCAACGTGTGGGAGTGGGTCGCGGACTTCTATTGCGACAGCTACGCGACGGGTCCGCTGGACGGTTCTCCCAGAGCGGAGAAGGCCTGCTCAGACAAGGGCAATCCGGACGGCCTCAAGGTATTTCGCGGAGGCTCATGCTTTTTCGAACCCAGGCAGATGAGATCGGCTATGCGCCTCAGGAACTGGCCGTCCTTTCGCAATCAGACTGTTGGCTTCCGCGTGGCTCGGGATCTTGCACCATGAAAACTGCGCTCATCCTCATTGCGGCCGTGACTGCGCTCACGGCTGATGGCAACGCCGCGACTGAGACCCTGCCGGTCCGCAAAGCGGGACACTGGCAGATCACGACGATCGCGCCGAGTATCGGAAGCACCACCATCGAGGCGTGCATCACCGAGCGCGACAGCATCGCAGCACCTGCCGATGGCCGGGATTGCGCGCCGCCCGATGTCAAGCATGCGGGTGATCAGGTGATTGTGAATGTTACTTGCAAGACGAAGCTCGGCGAGGAGAGGACCAGCACGCTCTACACGGGGGACTTCAGCACCTGGTACCGCGGCATCATGAAGATGACCTTCGATCCGCCGACGGGTGGTCTTGCCAATATGGGCGTGACGCTCGACGCGAAGTACGTAGGGCCGGAGTGCCCAACCACTCAGCCGCCCCAGTGATGGATCGCCGCGCTGGGCGCCGGGCAGGATAAAATCCCTGCCAAATATGCCGTGACTTGGCATCGGCTTTCACGGCAAGACCCGGCTCAGCTCGAAATCCCTGAAGCGGAGACGTCCAGTGCGCATTTTTGTTGTCCTTGTTATGAGTTCCCTCGCTGTAAGCTCGAGTGCGGCGGCGGCCGACTGCAAAGCCGAGATCGATGGCGCCTTCGCGAAATTGCGAGAAGGCAAAGGGTTTCGACTCGAAACCAAGATCGTCAACGAGCAGCAGGGCTCGCTCAATATGACGGTCGACTACATCCTTCCAGACCGCATGCACCAGCGCGTTAGCCTCGGCGAATCTCCCACGAAAATGGAAATGATCGCGATAGACGGCAAGGCTTGGTCGAACCAGGGACAGGGCTGGGCGGAGGTGCCTGCGAATTTCGCCGAGGTCATCACCAAGCAATTGAAGGAAACCGTAGGCGGCCCGACGAAAAGCACCGTGGCCTATGAGTGCCTCGGTGAGCAGGAGTTCGAGGGAAAGAAATACGCCGCCTACCGGAGCAAGCTGAGCATCGAGCCGGAGGAGAAGACGAAGTCGGAAGCAGCAGCGACGCCGGCCGCAAAGCCGGGTGCAGGCGTCCAGACCGTCTACGTGGATAAGGCGAGCGGGCTGCCCGTTCGCAACATCGTGACCAAGTCCGATGGGTCTGAGAAGCGGCTCTTCGATGGCACCTTCAGCGTGCCGTCCGATCTCGACATCAAGCCGCCGGTGGATGCCAAATAAGTCGCCGGAGCAATCTCGAATACAAAAGGCGAGAGGATCGTTCCTCTCGCCTTTTTTGTCTCTCAGCCACGCCGTCTCGAAGGCGCCGGCAGATGCTGGATCGCGATGCGCATCAGCTCCGGCAGGCTTCTTGCGCCAAGCTTGTTCTTGATCTGCGACGTGGTGTTGGCCACGGTCTTGTAGCTGATGCTGAGTTCTTCGGCGATGTCGCCGTACGATTTTCCCTCGGAAATGAGCGCCAGCGTCTGCAACTCACGCACCGTGAGCGACTTGAGCGGGCTCGAGGCGGCCAGCGTCTCGCTGAACGCGATCTCGGACGCCACCTCGTGGCTGAGATAGGGCTTCCCCTGGCGCACGGCCTGGAAGGCGCGCAGAAACTCCTCGGCCGGTGCGTCCTTGAGAACGTAGCCCGTGGCACCTGCCTCGAGCGCACGGCGGATGATCATCGGATCGCTGTGCATGCTGAGCACGAGTATCGGTGTCTTCTTGTCGTGCAGACGCAAGCGGCGCACGAATGAGAGGCCGCCGAGAGACGCGGTCTTGATGGAGAGATCGACGATGATGACGCTGGGCTTGTGGGCGCGATATTGCCGGTAGCCGTCGGCGAGACCGCTGGCCTGAAGCACGCGTGCAACTTCTGCCTCTTCGAGAATGCGGGCGCATCCCTGCAGCACGAACGGATGATCATCGATGATGAGAACGAGCGTCGGCTCACCGGTGTGAGAGAACACGGCCATCGGACTTAGCTTTCTCCTTGTCTGTAACTGGGATCGCGACGGAAATTATGGTTCCGCGCGGTGCATTGGGTTCGATCGAGAGAGACCCGGCCAGCGAGCGCACGCGCTCGCGCATGCCTGATAGGCCGTAGCCGATCGGCGTCGACTGCTGGATTCCGGCCCCGTCGTCGGTGACTTTGACGCTGACATTTCGTCCGGCGTCGCTGCGGCCCTCGAAAATCTCGACGCCGACGTTCATCGCCTGTCCGTGGCGGATGGCGTTCGTCAGCGCTTCTTGGACGCAGCGATAGACCGCGAGGTCGATAGCCTCTCCGAAGGTCGTGGGAAGGTCGTGGAAGTCCTGTTCGAAGCGTATATCGCCGTGCCTCCGCTTGAAGGTCGCGACCAGCTCGTTGATCAGCTCCTCGAGCGTCGATCTGCCGAGCGCCACAGGACGAAGACGATTGAGAAGGGCACGGTTCAGGCCCTTGAGGTGATCCGAAACTTGCACGATCTCCTGCACGCAGGCGAGGATCGGAGCTGCGTCGGGCGGCGGCAGATGCTTGGCATGCCGCTCGATCGCCGCCGTGCCGGCCATGATCCCGAACAGGCAGGGGCCGAATTCGTCGTGCAGGTCCCGCGACATTTCCCGCCGCTCGTCCTCTTGCACGGCGATGAGCTGGCGGTAGAGGCGGCCATTCTCGGCGTTGGCCTTGTCGAGCGCCGCGGCGAGCGTGTTGAAGTTTCCGGCTATCGCGGCAAGCTCGCGCACCCGTGGAATTTGCAGGCGAAACGCATAGTGACCATCCTCGAGCTCGCGCATGCCGCCTCCGAGCTTCGCCAGAGGATCGAGAATGAGACCAAGGATGAAGTAGAGGCCGACAGTCATGAGCCCGATGGCAGCGAGCCAAAGAAGCCCCATGACCTGCAGCAGCTCCCAGGCTTCCGCGATCTCATCGTCGGGAACGCCGGTGATCAGCACAGTGGCGAGATGCTGCCCGCCTTCGACGATGTTGACGCTGTGCGTTTCGATGTCGGGCTGAACCAGTTTGACGAACCAATCAGGTGCGCGCTCGCGCGTCGCCTCATGAGAGTCGTTGTGAATCGGCAGCGGCGAGAGCCGCAGCGGCTGCCCCGTCGGATCGAAGACGCGCACCGACACGTGTCGAACATTCGCCATCTCGGTTTCGAGCCGCGAGGCAAAACGGGCAATCTCGGAAGGTTGTTCGATTTCCTTGGCCTTCGTCGAGATGTGACGCGACCACAGCTCGATGTTCGACCTGGTCTCGATGGCGGCCCGCTCGCGAGCATCGAGCACGGCGAAGATCCCACTCACCAATGTAGCGGTGAGCGTCAGTATCGAGATCGCAATCAGGATCTGCCAGCGTACAGGGAATTCATACCAGCGGTTGCCAATCGCAGTGAAAAGCCGGGCAGCGGACGAGTGCGCGCGCCTGAGCCTGCTGTTGTCGGTGGTCGTCATTCGGAGGCGGCCCCTCTCGGTCCGTAACGCGTCTTGAGCGCAGCGAGCGCTGCGGTCCGGTCCACGCCGGACGAGCGAAGATTGTGGTACATCTGGGCGACGGCGCCGAAGCCTTCTGTCTGGCCGACTTCGCCGGGGAGTCCCGCGAGGTCAGCGAGGACATCGTCGGCATCTTCCCGGACTCCATTCGCCGTCAGCATATCGGAGAGCTGAGCAGCGCGATTGGCGATCATGCGCTCGCTTTCACGATAGAGCCGATGTGCCGCTTCGAGGTTGGCGTCGACCTCCAGAACCTTCGCGTCGGAGATGCTTCGTGCTTCGGTTTCTCCGCGGCTCGCTAGCCATTGTGCCGGCGTGAGCGGGTTATCGGCGCCGAGCCACTTCTCCTCATGAGGCGAGACAATCGTGGTGCTGGATGTCGGCCCCGATGCCTCATGAGGCGTTTCCTCTCCGCACGCCGATAGTGCCAGCAGCACCGCGACGGCGATAGGGAACGAACTCCCGAAATGCAGTTTGGCGGCGCTGAAGCGCGTATTTCTCGACAGGGGCATTGCGGAGGATCTCCGGCATTCACGCGTTGCTTCCCGGCGTCCGCGACGAAGCAATTGCGCCAACAATCATCACAATGGGCGACCCGAGTGACATCACAAGAATGTTACATCGTTACTATTTCTCGGTGCATCGGCACTTGCCCGCATCGATTGCAAACAATTCCCGCTCAGTTCTGCCAGTCGGACTAGAGACCGTACTGAATGTCGCGGTCTAGCGTGCGCCCACGGTTCGGCACCGGCATCTTCAACTCGCGTGAGCAAAACGCGAAACGAGATCGCCGGAGGCGATCCGGAGCGGGTAGGCCGAAGCCGCAAGGGGAGGTCGCCGCGTCATTGCAAGGGGCGGGCCGGGGCGTAGTCACATTATGCGCCGAAGCCACGAGATCCGCCTCAGCCTTGGGATGGATAACGCGAGGTTTTTGGGAATGATGAAACACCTGGGTTCCGGGTTGCTGGCGACTGCATCGTGCGTCGCGCTGGCAGCCTGCCTTCAAGTGGCTTCAGCGTCCTCAGCCGCTGCCAACGACAAGCTCAACGAGCTGTCGAAGAGCAACGATAACTGGGTGATGCCGGGCAAGAACTACAGCTCACAGAACTACAGCCCCAACAAGCAGATCAACACCGAGAACGTTAAGCAGCTGCGTGCTGCCTGGTCGTTCTCGACCGGTCTGCTTCATGGTCACGAAGGCACGCCGCTGGTTGTCAACGGCGTGATGTACGTTCACACGTCGTTCCCGAACAACACGTTCGCGCTCGACCTGAACGACCCCGGCCACATTCTGTGGCAGCACAAGCCGAAGCAGGATCCGGCCGCTCGCTCGGTCGCTTGCTGCGATCTCGTGAACCGCGGTCTGGCCTACTGGCCGGGCGACGGCAAGACGCCGCCGCTCATCATCAAGACGCAGCTCGACGCTCACCTCGTCGCTCTCAACGCCGAAACCGGTGAAGAGTACTGGAAGGTCGAGAACGGTGACATCAAGGTCGGCCAGACGCTGACGCAGGCGCCCTACGTCATCAAGGACCTCGCTCTCGTTGGCTCCTCGGGCGCCGAGCTCGGTGTTCGCGGTTACACGACTGCATACAACGTCAAGACCGGCGAGCAGGTCTGGCGCGTTTATGCAACGGGTCCCGACAGCGACGTCGCCCTTGCGGACGACTTCAACTCTGCCAACCCGCACTTCGGCCAGAAGGGTCTCGGCACCAGCACGTGGGAAGGCGACGCCTGGAAGATCGGCGGCGGCACGAACTGGGGCTGGTACGCCTACGACCCGGAGACGAACCTGTTCCACTACGGCTCGGGCAACCCGGCACCGTGGAACGAGACCATGCGTCCTGGCGACAACAAGTGGACCATGACCATCTGGGGCCGCGACGCCGATACGGGCAAGGCCAAGTTCGGCTATCAGAAGACGCCCCACGACGAGTGGGACTACGCTGGCGTCAACGTCATGATCCTCTCCGAGCAGAAGGACAAGACGGGCAAGCTCCGCAAGCTTCTGACGCATCCCGATCGTAACGGCATCGTCTACACGCTCGATCGCGAGAACGGCGACCTGATCTCGGCTAACAAGCTCGACGATACGGTCAACTGGGTGAAGCAGGTCGACCTCAAGACCGGCCAGCCTGTTCGCGATCCGGAGTACGGCACGCGCATGGACCACAAGGGCACGGAAATCTGCCCCTCGGCCATGGGCTATCACAACCAGGGCCACGACTCCTACGATCCTGACAAGCAGCTCTTCTTCATGGGCATCAACCACATCTGCATGGACTGGGAGCCCTTCATGCTTCCCTATCGTGCAGGCCAGTTCTTCGTTGGCGCCACGTTGTGGATGTATCCGGGTCCGAAGGGCGATCGCCAGAACTACCTCGGTCTGGGTCAGATCAAGGCCTACAACGCCATCACCGGCGAATACAAGTGGGACAAGATGGAGCGCTTCTCGGTTTGGGGCGGCACGCTCGCAACCGCTGGCAATCTGGTGTTCTACGGAACGCTCGATGGCTTCCTCAAGGCCCGCAACTCCGACACCGGTGAGCTGCTCTGGAAGTACAAGCTTCCCTCTGGCGTGATCGGTCACCCGATGACGTTCGAGCACAAGGGCGTCCAGTATGTCGCCACCATGTACGGTGTCGGTGGCTGGCCGGGCGTTGGTCTCGTGTTCGACTTGCAGGATCCGACTGCCGGCCTCGGTGCTGTCGGTGCCTTCAAGAACCTCCAGAACTACACCCAGATGGGCGGCGGTCTCCAGGTGTTCTCGCTTGATGGCAAGAACCCCTACGACGACCTGAGCGTGGGTGAATACCAGTCGAAGGGCTAATAGCTCTTCCAGGCTGCCGCAGAGCTCTCCTTCTCCTATTCCTGGAGCTCTGCGGCGGCCGCTTCCTCCTCAAATGACCGATTTGGTGAGCGAGATGACACGCGAAATCTCTTCCATAATGCCGCTTGTGGCGAAGGCCGCGTTGATCGCGCCGCTTTTTGCCCTTGGCTTTGCCCTCAACGCCGCTGCGGCTGATGATGCCGCACAAGAGAGCGACCCGACAAAGCTACGTATTTGTGCAGCCGCCGATGAGCAGCCCTATTCGGGCCGCGACAAGTCCGGCTTCGAGAACAAGATCGCCGAGGTCGTCGCGGAAGCGATGGGCCGCAAGGCGGAATTCGTCTGGTTTCCCCGGCCCGCCATCTACCTTGTGCGCGACCAGCTCGATGTTGGCGCTTGCGATGTTGTGATGGGCGTCGATACGGGCGACCCCAGAGTGCTGACGACCAAGCCCTATTATCGCGCGGCCTATGTCTTCATTCAGCGCAAGGATACCAAGCTCGACATCACGAGCTGGGCGAGCCCTGATTTGGTCAAGGCGGAGAAGATCGGCTTCACGCCTGGTTCGCCCGCGCAGACAATGCTCGAGAAGATCGGGCTGTTCCGCGAGCACTTCAACTACATGCACTCGCTGACCAACTTCCAGGACAAGCGCAACAGGTTCACGCGCATTCCGCCTCAGCGGATGGTCAGCGAAGTCGCCGACGGCACCGCGGCGGTCGCGGTCAACTTCGCCCCGGAAGTGGCCCGTTACGCGAAGGCCTCGGGAAGCATCAAGCTGACGGTCATTCCCGACGACAACGTGCGCTCTGACGGTGAGAAGGTCCCGCATCATTTCGACCAGTCATTGGCGGTCCGCAAGGACGACAAGGAACTGCTCACGGCCCTCGACGCAGCCATCGACAAGGCGCGTCCGAAGATCGAGGAGATTCTCAAAGACGAGGGCATTCCGCTGGTGACGGGATTGCCGCGCTCTTAGCCGAAGGCGGACGCGGCAACCCCACACTCACTTCAAATCAAACAGAACAGCGAATTGGGAATGACGAGTACGAAAAGACTAGGACTGGCATCTGCAGTGTTCGCCGGCGTGACGTTGGTGGGTGCAGTAGTGAGCGCCGAGGAGTTCCGTAACACCATCACCGGTGAAGACCTCAAGGTTCTCGAGACCGCCGCTCCGGAAGGCAAAGATACGGAAGCCGTAAAGCGCTTTTTGGAGACGGGCGTCAACGCCTACAATGAAGTGAAAGCGTGCTTGCCCAAGGGTGAGGAGGTCTATCTGACCTCCTGCTCGGGCTGTCATGGTCACGTCGGCGAGGGCAAAGTCGGCCCCGGTCTCAATGATGCCTATTGGACCTATCCGAAGAACAAGACCGACAAGGGCTTGTTCGAGACGATCTTCGGCGGCGCGCAGGGCATGATGGGCCCGCATAACGACTTGCCGCTCGATGAGCTGCTGAAGGCAATGGCCTGGATCCGCCATCTCTACACCGGCGACGTGGCTGAGGCCGATTGGCTCAATCCGGAGCAGAAGAGAGTTTTCAAACCCTACAAGCCGGAAGCACATGCGTCTGCGGATGCGACGAAGACTGATGCCGGTGCGGAGGAATGCAAGGTATCCGTGAACTAGCCGATGACGCTTCCTTTGGGAAGCGGAGCGGCGGGGAGCGGTAAGTCAAGACGGGTTCAACCGTCTCAAAACGCAAAACTTTGATTGGAGGAACTGCCCATGTCGATCAAGACGATTGTAAGCATTGCGGCTGCTGCCGTCGCGCTGTCCGTCGGCGCTGGCGTCGCCGTCGCTTATGACGGCACGAAGTGCAAGGCTGCTGGCGTTTGCTGGGAGCCGAAGCCCGGTTTCCCGGAGAAGATTGCTGGTTCGAAGTACGACCCCAAGCATAACCCCGCCGAGCTTGCCAAGCAGCAGACGGCTCTGGACACGCAGGATGCGCGCAACAAGAAGCGCGCCGATAACTTCAAGAAGACCGGCAAGTGGGTCTACGACGTTTCGAAGATTCAGTAGAAACGGACAGATTTCCTCGGCTGCAGTGCCACGCTTGCAAACTGTGCTCTGCTTCCTCTCCGAGGTCTCTTGGGGTGCAGCCTTGGCTGCACCCCCTTTTCGAAGCTTTCGCTTGGCCGCTTAGCCTGAGCACGGCGCATGCCGGGTTGGGACGGCCGAAGCATCGAGGTATTCATGCCGCTTGATCGCAATGGCGCCGTGGAATCTGGCGTCGATCTCGGCTCGTGGCGCGCGCGTGCCTTGGCGTTCGAGGCCGAGGTGGCGAAAGCCGTCGTCGGACAAAGCCGCGTCATCAGGCTATTGACTATCGCCGTCTTCGCGCGCGGACACGTCCTGCTCGAAGGTGACGTCGGCGTCGGCAAGACAACGCTGCTGCGCGCGGCTGCCCGAGCCATCGGCGGGAGCTATGAGCGCGTCGAAGGCACCATCGATCTGATGCCGGGCGACATCGTCTATCACACCTATCTCGCCGAGGACGGACGCCCGCGCGTCGAGCCGGGTCCTGTGCTGAAGGCCGGCGAGGACTTGGCCATCTTCTTCTTCAACGAGATCAACCGCGCCCGCCCGCAGGTGCACTCGTTGTTGTTGCGCATCATGGCAGAGCGCAGCCTCACAGCCTTCAACCGCGAGTACCAGTTTCCGAACCTGATCGTGTTCGCCGATCGCAACCGGGTCGAGCGCGAGGAGACGTTCGAGCTGCCCGCGGCCGCTCGGGATCGCTTCCTGATGGAAATCGCCATCGAGGCTCCGGGCGATTTCGAGTCGCGGCGCGCGCTCGTCTTCGATCCACGCTTCCATGACACCGACAAGTTGATCGAGAGCGTTGCCGAAAATGTCCTTGCCCACGACGAGCTCAACGCTGTCGCCAGCGCAATTCAAAGCGGCGTCCGCACCAGCGACGCGCTCGAGCGCTATGTCATCAATCTCTGGCAGGCCGCGCGCTTTCCGGGCGAGGCCGGCATCGAGCTTGAGGGGCTCGATACGTCGCGGCTCGTTACGGCGGGAGCAAGTCCGCGCGGCATGAGCTATCTCATGCGTGCGGTTCGCGTCGCCGCCTGGCTCGATGGGAGGGACATGGCCGTGCCGGAGGACGTGCGCAGCGTCTTCTTCGAGACCATGGCGCATCGCATCTTCTTCGAGCCCGTCTATGAGCTTCGACGGGACGCCATCGCGCGAGAGCTCGTCACGGCTATCTTCGAGACGGTTCCCGTTCCATGAGTGCGGCACCGGCATCCAAGCCAGCGCGGCCGCCAGCCGATCTGGCCTACCGTCTCGCCTGGCGCAGCAGAGCCGTCCGCGCAGGCTCCCATCGCAGCACCCATCGCGGGGGCGGCGGTCTTTTTCGCGACCTCGCCCCGCTGCTCGAGCACCCCGATCCGCGTCGGATCGACGTGCGCCAGAGCCTTCGTGACCCGTTCGAGGCCATTCACGTGCGCCGCTTCGAGCAGAAGAGCGCCGTGGCCGTGACCATGCTTCTCGACGTCTCCGCCTCCATGTCCTTCGCAGGACGGACGCGTAAGATGCGTCTTGCCGCGGATCTTGCATCCGTCCTTGCCGCCTCGGCCCGGCGAACAGGCGACACCTTCTCGCTCATCGCCTGTGACGACATCGTTCGTGCGGATTTGCTCGTGCCAGCGACCCGTTCGCGGGCGGGCGAGGCCGAAATGTCCGCCAAGCTCCGTACCTTCAAACCGAAGGGCCTCTCAGCGTCCGCACTCGCTGAAGGCGCCCGCCTCATCGGTCCAAGGCGCGGGCTCGTCTTCGTCGTCTCAGATTTTCGGTTGCCCGACTCGGAGCTGGAAGACGTTTTCGAGGCTCTGAGCGCTCATGACGTCATTCCAGTTGTTCTTTCAGATTCGAGTGAGATCGAGGCGCTCCCCTCCTGGGGGCTGGTGTCGCTAAACGACCTCGAAACTGGCCGGCGGTGTCTCGTCGCCATGCGGCCTTCGGTCAAGGCTCAGTGGCAAAGGAGGAGCGAGGACCGCCGGTCCTTTTTTCGCCGCGTCGCTCAGCGCTACGGCCGCGAGCCGTTCGAGGTGCTGGATCGCATCGATTGGGACGCATTGAGCGCTGCTCTGCTGAGGGGAGCTTGACACATGGGGCGGTTGGCGCTGGCGGCGCTTCTCGTGCTGTGTATGGCCGATGCCGCCCTGGCGCATGTGCGCAACGTAAGGGCCGTCGATCCGCGAGCATTCGGCTACTTCGTCGGCGACGTCATCGAGCGCACGTTCGAGATCGACACGGACCGTGGCGACACGTTGATGGAGGCATCGCTCCCCCATCCTGGTCCACTGACCTACTGGCTGGAGCTGAAATCGGTCGCGGCCACACAGGGTACGACCGCCGAAGGTACACGGCACACGGTGAAAATCGCCTACCAGATATTCTATGTGCCGATTGACCCGCGAAAGCTCGAGATCCCGCCCACGTCGATCTCGTTCAAGAGCGGTGACGGCACATACAATGTGTCGCTGCCGCCTTTCACGTTTCTCGTTTCACCCATCCGCGAGATCTTCCCGGAAAAGAGTGGCGAGACCGTCGAGACTTTCATGAAGCCCGACGCCTCGGCCCGCTTCCTGCCGGTGCGCGCACCGCAATTGGCAATGTTCGTGTCCGGACTCATATCGCTGCTGGCTCTGACCGCACTTGCCCACCAACTTGCATGGTGGCCGTTCCACCGACGTCAGACGAGGCCCTTTACACGTGCTGCTCGTGAGATTGCATCTCTCATAGGCGAAGGCCGAACGACCGACAGTTATCGCCAGGCGCTGCTCGAGCTACATCGCGCATTCGATGCTTCTGCCGGACGGCGCCTTCTGGCAGCCGACGTCGATGCCTTCTTCGGGCGTCATCCGGAACACGCCGGGAGCGAGAAAAACGTTGCCCGCTTCTTCGAGGCCTCGCGCTCCGCCTTCTTCTCCAATGATGACGCGGCAGGTGAGGGGCAGCTCTCGCCCGGCTCTCTCGTCGACTTAGCTGGCCGGCTGGCCCGCGAGGAAAGGGCGGCGCGATGAACCTGGCGCTGGAAACGCCCACTGTCCTATGGCTCCTGCCGCTCGTGGCGCTGCCGTTGCTTTATTCCGTGCAGGCACCGCAAGCTTATCCGTCACTCGCCGGTGTCGAGCGCGATCCCGTCTCCGTGGCGATCGAGTGGATCTTGAAAGCCGCCGGCGCACTTGCCATCGCTGCTCTCATTCTCGGCTTGGGCGGAATCCATCGCACCGGGACAGCCATCGAGAAGCGCGGAGAAGGCGCGCACATCGTGCTGCTGATCGACCGTTCGGGCAGTATGGACAACACGTTCGCCGGCCGGGCGCCCGAAGGCGGCGAAGAGAGTAAGTCGGCCGCAGCTCGGCGCCTGCTCAAGGATTTCGTGCTTGGACGCGAGCATGACCTCGTCGGCGTCGCCGCGTTCTCCACTTCGCCCATGCACATCCTGCCGCTGACGGATCAGAAGGATGCGGTGCTCGCGGCCGTCGATGCCATGGATCGTCCAGGACTGGCCTACACCAACGTCGGCCGCGGCCTCGCCCTTGCTCTCGACATGCAGGAAGCGGACACGTCGCTTGCCGCGCGTGTGATCGTGCTGGTCTCGGACGGCGCCGCCGTCATCGACCGCAAAGTGCAGGAGAAACTACGCGCGGCCTTCGCCAAGCGACGGGTCAATCTCTACTGGCTCTATCTGCGCACCGAAGGCGCCCCCGGCATTCTGGATGTTCCGAAGCCGGGCGAGGAGGATACCCCACAGGCACTGCCCGAGCGCCACCTCAACATTTTCTTCAAGAGCCTAGGCATCCCCTACAAGGCCTTCGAGGCGGAAAACCCAGAAGCCGTCGCAGCGGCCGTGGCGGAGATCGGCAAGCTCGAGCGCAGTCCGATCACCTATTACGAGCGCGTCCCGCAGCAGAGCCTCGCATGGCTTGCTTACGCGATCGCAGCAGCAGCCATTGTGCTGTTGCTGGCGAGTAAGCTCGCTGAGGTCCGGCTCACTCATTTGGAGGAGGCGGCATGAAGCAGCGACGCGTTCATGTCACTGGCCGTCTCCTGGCGCATATCCAGCGCACCGCGCTGCGTCTGCGCACTCCGATGCTCGCACTTCTTTGCGCTGTGAGCATTGCCGCATTCGGATGGGCGACGTGGCGATCCGTCGAGGCCGCTCGCGACAACGCCGCGATCCGCGCCATCGTCGCCGGAGAGGATGTCGCGGTGGACCCGAAGCGTGCCAGTGGCGAGGTGGTCGTGGCGCGCGTCCGCTATCTGCTCGACCGGGACATGATCGACGACGCACAGACGCTGCTCGATTCCGCTGCCGCGCACTTGTCTCCGAGCGCACGGTCACGAGCCGTCTACAACCTCGCCAACTGGCGAACGCGTCGCGCCATGGATCTCATCCAGAATGGCGAGTTGGATAAGGCCATTCCACAGACCAAGCTTGCCAAGGACGATTATCGTCGCGCACTTACGCTCGATCCGGGTGCCTGGGACGCCAAGCACAACCTTGATGTCGCCTCGCGGCTCGTGAGGGATCTGCCGACCTATGAGCAGGAAGGCGAGGAGGTGCCCCCCGACGCCAAGACGAAGCTTTGGACAGATCTCCCAGGCGTGCCCCGAGGTCTTCCCTGATGCGCGGCCACATACGGGACTTGAGAGTCTGGGCGCTTGTTGCCGCGCTCACGTGTGTCGCCGCGGCACTTCTGGCGCCGCGCGTCACGCTCGACCGCGATGTCTACGACGTGGTCGCGTTCGTCGACATCACCGGCAGCATGAACGTTCGCGACATGAAGGCGGACGGCAAGCCGCAGACGCGGCTCGATGCGGCAAGGTCCGCCGTCAGCAAGCTGCTCGAAAGTCTGCCCTGTCAATCGCGGCTCGGCCTCGGAATATTCACCGAGCGGCGCACGTTCCTCTTTTTCAATCCCGTCGAGGTCTGCCGGAACTTCGCGGCCATCGATGACGCCATCGAGAGCCTCGACTGGCGCATGGGCTGGGAAGGCGACAGCTACGTCGCGAAGGGCGTTTACGATGGCATCGGTGTCGCCCACGATCTCGGCGCCAATATCCTATTCATGACGGACGGTCATGAAGCTCCCCCGTTGCCACCGGGGGTCGGCCTGCCGCCCTTCGAAGGCAAGCCAGGAGAGGTCAAGGGGCTCCTCGTCGGCGTCGGTGGCCACGACAAGGTGCCCATCCCGAAGTTCGACAACGAAGGCCGCGTAATGGGCGTTTACGGCCCGCATGACGTGCCGCAGGAAAACCATTCGGGACCACCGCCGCCGGACGCCGAGAAGCGACCCGGCTATCACCCCAAGTGGGCGCCCTTCGGCACTTCAGAAGTGGCGGGCGACGAGCACCTGACAAGTGTCAGGACAGAGCATCTTGTAGCCATTGGACGCGTCACGGGACTGTCCTACACGGGCCTCCTCGAAACGCCGCGCGTCTACAACGCCTTCGCCACGGCGGCCAAGCCACGTCGCGTTCAGGCGTCGGTGGATCTTAGTCCCATTCCCGCGGCGATCGCTCTCGCGCTCATCGCGTCGATCTATGCCGTGCCGCTGATCAGCTCAGCCGCGGCGACCTTTCGCAACCCATGACAAGGAACACGACATGAAACGTCTAGTACGCATGTTACTGGCGATCGCGGCACTTGCCGCTATAGCCCTCCCGGCTGCCGCTCACGGGCCGACGCCGCAGAAGGTGGAGGAGAAGATCGCCATCGCCGCCAAGCCGGACGCGGTTTGGGCCGTGCTCAAGGATTTCGGCAAGTTTGCGGAATGGAATCCCGGGATTGCCAAAATCGAAGCCGAAGGCGGTAATGCCGCCGGCGCAACACGAAAGCTGACGCTCAAAAACGGCGGCGTGATCGTCGAAGGCCTCGACGACTACAACGAGGGTGAGAAGCTCTATGCCTATCGCCTCTCGACGGAGAACCTTGAGGCGCTTCCCGTCAGCTTCTATTCCGCCGCCATCAGCGTGAAACCTACGGGTGAGGGGAGCGAGGTGGAATGGATTGGCCGCTTCTACCGCGGCGATACGAGCAATTTTCCGCCCGACAACCTGAACGACGAGGCTGCGGTTAAAGCCATGACCGAGTTCTTCAAGGAAGGGCTCGCTGGCCTGAAGGCCAAGGCTGAGTCTAAATAGATGCGGCTCGGCGCTGGGCTCGCTCTGCTGTTCATGTTCGCGGTCGATACGACCGCGCCGGCCCGCGCCGATACGGTCTATGTCCTGAGCCAGGGCTCTGCGACGCTGTCGGCGATCGACAGCGAAACGGACAAGGTCGAGAGAACCCTCGTTCTCTCGACCCCGTCACCCGCTGCGGTAGCGCTTTCGCCGAAGAAGCCTGTCGCGTTCGTCACGCATCCCGATGCGAAGAGCATCAGCGTCGTCGATCTCGAGGCGTGGACCGTAACAACAACGTTCTCGTACGCGGGAATGCCGTTCGGCATTGCGGCTTCCAGTGATGGCAAGATTTTCGTCGCCGACTGGAGCGGCAGCAGCATCGCCGAATTGGACGCCTCCTCCGGCAAGCTGGAGCGCACTGTTACCGTCGGCCGCGCACCGGCTCTCTTGGCAGTTTCTCCGGACGGCGGGACGCTCATCGCCGCCAACCGCGAGAGCAACAGCATCAGCGTCATCGACACGGGCGCGTTGGCCGTCAAAGCGACGATCGATGTCGGCCGCGCACCCTTTGCGGTCGGCATCTCGCCGGACGGCAAGCGGGCGCTCGCTGGCAACGTGCAGGGGAGCACGGCTTCGCTGATCGACCTCGCCGGGATCGAAGTCATCGCGACAGAGCGGACCGGAGCCGCGCCCTATGGCGTCGCATTTGCGCCGGACGGAGCCACGGCGCTCGTCGTCAATCAGGAAAGCGGAACGGTCGCGGTCGTGAGCTCCAGTGACCTGAAGGCCAAGGCGTCCCCGATCAGAGTCGGAAACTACCCCGAAGGCGTCGCCGTCACGCGCGATGGCTCCAAGGCCTACGTTGCCAACTGGTTCTCGGACGACATTTCGGTCATAGACATTGCATCCGCCAAGGAAATCCGGCGCATCAAATGCGCTCGCGGTCCGCGGGCAATAGCGGCCCGCTAGCGCTGGGGGAAGTTGCCGCATTCGTCATTGTCGCGCGCGGGTGGCCTCGGCTAGTCTGCGGGCCGTGAACAAGCTCAATCTTTCCCTGGTGCGGCGTCGCCACGTCGACGAAGCGCGTCCTCTGGACCGTGAGACGGCGGCCGCGTTAGCGGCCGATCCCCGCCCCGGCGCCGCGACAATTCTCGAAGCCATCGCACGGCGGCGTCGCGACAACCGCTCCGAGGGGCAGCGGCTGCGCAAGATGCTGCAGTTCGAGAACGCGCTTTGGGCCGCGGGCGTCCTGCGTGTGGCCGGTGTCGACGAAGCAGGTATGAGCCCGCTCGCAGGGCCGGTGTATGCTGCTGCGGTCGTGTTTGCGCCCGGATCGCGCATTCCGGGCGTCGACGATTCCAAGAAGCTCGACGCGGCGGAACGCGACCGCCTCGCCGTTGAAATTAAGGCGTCGGCTGTGGCCTGGTCAGTCGGCTACGCAAACGTCGACGAGATCGACACCATCAACATCTACTGGGCAGGCATCTTGGCCATGCGGCGCGCGGTCGAGGGGCTCTCGTGCACGCCCGAGCACGTTCTGACCGATGCGCGGCGGGTCAAGGATGTCGACATCCCGCAGCAGCCGATCGTGAAAGGGGACTGCAAAAGTCTATCGATCGCCGCTGCGTCCATTCTCGCCAAGACATCCCGCGACGCGCTCATGTGCGAACTCGACCGCGCGCATCCGGGTTACGGGTTCGCCCAGCACAAAGGCTATCCCGTTCGCGGACACATTGAAGCGCTCACGAGACTGGGGGCGTCCCCAATTCATCGCCGTTCATTCGCGCCCGTGCGTGCCGTGTTGGGACTTCCGCCGCTTCCGCCCTGGCCATCACCAGCATCTGGAAGCTGAAAGCGGGCACACGAAAATGCCCCGCAAGCCACTCTCGATTGGCCTGCGGGTTTTGTATTTCGCGCCTAGCCGTTCACGAGTGCAGCAACACTCCAGAAACGCTCACGTAATGTGTGAGGCTCGGGCTTGGCTCGAAGGATTCGCGGGGTACGGGCTCACGCGGCGCATGCCATCTGCTCGGCGGCACGGGATTTCCTGACGACATAACGGTGATGCCGATAACTGAAAACGCCGCAACGCTGAGGTGAAGGTAGGCACCGAGCTCACCTCGCGAGATTGGAGGGATGTAGCCGTGCATGACGTCCTCCTTCCGCTTCTCGGGAGGAGTAACCGCGCAAGAATGTCGCAGTTCCCGCGCTGCATTAAAAATCGCTGCAACGCGAAATACACAATCCGAGCCTAAGTCGCTGTTTAGGTGCAGCTATCGGGCTAGTCGCGTGCTCGGCGAAGATGGGGACCCCGGCCGATCATGCGGCCGGGATCAAGGTGCGCGATGAGGCAGCCGTGGCCTTGGCAGGCGTTCCGAACTTACTGAACGCGCCACTGCCTTCGATGCGCTCGCACGGGATGCCGTGCCAGTGAGTGAGCGGCGGAAGAACCTCGCCCTTCATGAGCACCGACAGCGGACCGAGGACCGAGCCGGGCTGCATCTCGGTCGAGTAGAGCACGACCGCCATGTTGCCGACCGTGCAGCCTTCGCCGATCTTGAGGCTATCGGCCTTGAAGATGCGGTCCTCGAACAGGTGCGTCTGGATGGTGGCGCCAAGATTGAGGCACGCCCTGTCGCCGACCTCTACGAGATCGAACTCGGAGAAGAGCGTCGTCTCGATGAAGCACCACTTGCCGATCTTGCAGCCCATCATGCGAAGGCAGGCAGCAACGAAGGGCGTCCCCATCAAGGGCATCATGGCGGCAGCAGCGACACTCTCGTAGACGCCATTGACGAGCTCGTTATGCCAGACGAACCGCGACCAGAGCGGCTTGACGACTGCGCCATGGCTGCCCGTCAGCAATGCCTTGAGGAGCGCAGTGACCATGATCGATACGAAGGCGAGCGTAGCGGCCACGACCGGAATCGCCGCGATGACGCCCCAGAGAGGAAGTGTCCTGAAGGCGATGACCAGGAACGTGACGAACGCGATGCCATCTGCGACCGCGATGAGGCCGGGCAGCAGAATGCGCACGAAGTCGGTCAACGCACGCTCGAGACGGGCGAAGATGCTGGGTTTGAAGATCTGCTTGTCGGCAAAGCAGGTAACCTGCTGCGTGTTGGGCAGCGAGAATCCTGGAGCACCGAGCCAGCGCGTGTCGCTCGGAACCTCTGCGGTGTTTGCAGGCGGGGTCGACGCGACGCCGATGAGGACATCGTTACCGATGGAGTGCCCGCCCGATACCAGCGCGCTATTGCCGATGAAGGTCTTCGATCCGATCTTGACCGCACCGTACTCGACCTTGCCGTTGCCGACGCGCTGGCCGCCGACGAGGCATGCATCCGCGAGGAAACTGCCGTCGCCGACCTCGAGGACGTCGGGGCAGATGTGAGACGCTGTCGAGATCTCAACTCCACGCCCGATCTTGGCGCCAAACTCGCGCATCACGCCCGGCAGGAAGACCGTAGCGTAGAGAGGACCAAGAATGGTCTTCGTGTTCTCGAGCAGGAAGGACGCGAACCAATGCCGAAGATACGTCACGCTGTAGATTGAAGAGGTACCGGTCTTGAGCGGACCAATCAGACGCTTCAGCATGATCGCGCCACGGATGTACGCCAGCAGTCCGACCGGGACGGCCAGGAAGGCGGCAAAGATCCCCAATGCCGGACCGCCCAGGTAGAGCGCACCGAGGACGAGCACTGTCGAAGGAAGGATGGTCGCGATCAGGAAGTAGCCCATCATGTAGATGAGGATGAGATGAGCCAGACCGAAGAACGCGCGCTTGATCGTGGTGGCCGCACCATTGGCCTTCGCTGAACGCGCCGCTTCGGGGATTTCGACCTCGGCCGGAAGTGCCGGCACGCCTCTGCGCATCTCGCCCGCCTGCATGGCGGTGCCATCGGCAAGAAGCGACATGTCGTCGAGCCGTGCACCGTCGCCCATGCTCGTGCCGAGCCCTACGGCGCAATGCATGCCGATGAAGCAATCCTTGCCGATCGTAGCCGGCGCGATGATCAGGTAGCCGTCTTCGACGCGATAGCCGAGGATCTGCGTTTCCAGCCCGACGCAAGTATTGTCGCCGATGGAAATGACGTCGTAGGCGCTGGAGATCTGCGTGCAGATGGTGACGTTGCGGCCGATCTTTGCGCCCATCGCGCGCCAATACAGCGTCATGAGCGGCGTACCGGTGAACATGTCGGCCCAGGCCAGAGTCTGGAACCGGTTCGCAATCCACCAGCGCAGATAATAGAAGCCCCAGACGGGATAGCGGCCCGGCTTATAGCGCCCGACAACGAGCCACTTCACCGCGATGCTGAACAGGAGCATGACCGGCCAGGCGGCGAAGCCGACCGCGGTGGAAATCTGCGCTGCCGTAACCCAATCGATCCGGCCATCGATGACGCTGATGACCATGAGGCTTACGTAGGCGAACGGCGCAGCCAGCAATCCATAGAAGAGCGTGACGGCGATGGCCTGCAGCCCGACCGTCGTCCAGCGCATCAGCGGGTGCACATTCCGGAAGGCGATGTCGCTCGGCGTGCCCACATCGTTCGACGCCGACAGCGTCTGTGCCCAGGCCGAGATGGCGTCGGTGGCAACCGGACGTGCCGGCTGCGTCTCGCCGACGTGAGCGGCGAGTGAGCGGATGGTTCTGTGCTCGTAGACATCGCGAACCGAGATCTTCATCGATCCCGTCAGGCGGCGCATGAGCGTGACGGTCCTCGCGGCAAGCAGCGAGTGTCCGTTGAGGTCGACGAAGAAGTCGGCTTCCACCGAGATCTCGGGCAGACGGAAAATCTCCTGCCACGCGGCTGCGATCTGCCGCTCGGTCTCGTTGGCAGGGGCCACGACGGCACCCGCAAGGGAGATCGGCTTCTGCGGTGCCGGCAGGCTCTTACGATCGATCTTGCCGCTCGGCATCATGGGCAGCGATGCGACGACGTCGAGATACTGCGGGACCATGTAGCCCGGCATACGCCGTCTCAGGAGCTCGGTGACATCGGCGCGGTCGAGGGTTTCCTCGCCACCGTCGCATACGACATAGGCTGCCAGCTCCTGCATGCCATTGTTGTCGAACACGCCGACAGCCGCGGCCTGAATCGACGGATGCTCGGTGAGCACCGCTTCGATCTCGGAAAGCTCGACTCGGAAACCGCGGATCTTGATCTGGCCGTCGAGACGTCCAAGGAAGAAGAGGTCACCGTTGTCGCCGAGGCGAACGTGGTCGTGCGTCCGGTAAAGCCGGCTGCCGTTGGTCTCGAACGGGTTCGGAATGAAGCGCTCGTTGGTCAGCGCTTCGCTGTTCATGTATCCGCGCGCAAGGGCGGGGCCTCCGATGAAAAGCTCTCCGCTTTCGCCATGAGCGACCGGATGCAGCTGCTCGTCGAGAACGAACGTCGAATATTCCGGCAAGGCCCGGCCGATGGTGACGGCCTCGCCCGGAACGCACTCCGACCAGGTGGCGACGACCGTCGCTTCGGTGGGGCCGTAGGTGTTGAGCATGCGACGGCCGGGCGTCGCCCAACGCGTCACGAGCTCGCTTGAGCAGGCCTCGCCGCCGAGAACGAGCGTGCGCACCGTGGGCAGCTCGCGATCGATCATCGAGAGCATCGTCGGCACGGTCGAGTAGTAGGTGATTTCCTTTTCGTTGATGAAGGCTGCGACATCGGCCGGCGAGCGCTCGACGTCCTCCGTCGGCACGATGAGCGCCGCGCCGCGCGAGAATGCGGCCCAGATCTCTTCCACCGAAGCGTCGAATGCGGTCGAGAAGCCCTGATAGATGCGATCTTCCGCATCCACTTTGTAAACGGTCTTGAGGCTCCGCACGAACGCCGCCGCATTGCGGTGCTCGATCATCACGCCCTTGGGGCGCCCCGTCGATCCCGACGTGTAGATGACATAGCAGAGCGAGCTCGGCTGAATCTGGCGCGTCTGCCAGGGCAGCAGGTTGGGGAGGCGGGCAATCTTGTGCGCGTCGAGATCGAGACGGAGCCGCGGTGTGGTGATGGCATCGGTCAGCTCGTCCGCAAGAGGAGCCTCGGTCACGATGACCCGCGCGCGGGAATCCTCGAGGATGGCGCTGATGCGCTCCAGCGGAAATCGCGGATCAATAGGTACATAGCCGGCGCCGGCCTTCAGGATGCCGAGCATGGCTCCGTAAAGGCGCGGCGACTTCTTGAGATAAAGCGCGACGAGATCGCCCGGCCTAACGCCCCGAGCGGCGAGCGCGTTGGCGATCTGGTTGGAGTACTGATCCAGCTCCGCGTAGGTGAGAGTCTCGTCGGCAAACTCAATCGCGGTGTGATGCGGACGGAGCTCCACCTGGACGTCGAAGAACTGATGCAGAAGGCGAGGGCCCTGACCTGTGGGCTTTCTCGTTTGCGGTTCCCAGGTGGTGCTGAGGGTGGACATGGTACTTCCTTGGACCAGGCTGCCGATCCTCCTTGCCACCGCCCGGGTGTCGTTAAGCCTTAACGGCCAGGGCGACGGTTAGAGGTTTTTTGAGGTCGGAGACCGTCCAGGTTGCAAGCCGCATTTCCGAAGGATTAATTCCGGTTTGTCGGCACGAAATCAGGCGGTCATTCTCTGTATCGAACTCAAGTGTCGAGACATCGAGAGCAAGGCCCGTGCCAAGCATTTTAACTACGGATTCTTTCAGGGCCCAAAGGCGAGTCCGCGCCTTTGAGCGGCCACTGTCGGGAAGCTTCTGAATTGCCAGTCTCTCCTTTGGCGCAAAGAACTCCTCTATCAATGACGGGTCATCCGAGGCTGAGAAAAGGCCTTCGATATCGATCCCGACCGGACGGGTACGGGACACAGCGATTACGGATAGAAAAGGCGTGTGGGAGCAGCTGAAATGGAGCTTTTCCGGCGGGTCGGCGAGCCGCGGCTTTCCATGAGCATCGCGCTCGAATTTCCAGGCGGACGGCGGCACATTTTTCACGGACGCGGCTGAAAGCGCCTTACGAAGAAGGGCGCGAGTAGCGAGCGAACGCGCGCGATTGGCCCCATTTCTCAGGTCGCTGAACTCGGCGAAATCAGCCGTGGTCAATCCATGGTTATCAAGGGCGAAGTCCGGCTTGTCTGTGTGCCAAAGGTACCAGACTGACACGTCCTTGAACGGTGTGTGCCGGTTTGATCCAGCACGCGCGGAGGAGGCGTCTCCGTCCAGGATCCGCAGCAGCGAGGCCGGCAGTTTCTTGAAAAAGGCCCAATTTCCGGACTTCGGGGGCTCTAAAACCGCCGGCAAATGGGAATGGGCGGCGAATGCAGACGACATTTGTTTAACGCCTATTCACGGTTGCGCGGGGCAATCCCTAAGGGACCGTGAAGGGGCGTAGCGAAACGGGTGCCATTAACCCGGAGTTAACCTGGATCAGTCGGGGAAAACCCGCATTCTGGTTAAGATCCGTTTAGGGGTCGGCTGTGGCCGTCATGCAGTTAACCAACGTAAGGAGCTTGACGCTTCGAGCTCGGTTTCGCATGTCTCGGGAAGACGGCCTCTGAAAGCGGCCGACGTGCGTTATTGTGTGCTCGAGTAGGCGTACTGAAGCGATGGCGGTTAAGGCTAACGTGCTCAATTCCATGGTTTGGCTCGCCACCGCGTGTGTTGCGCTGTCGCTCTTTGTGTGCGGAGCATGGGCTCTGTCCCAATGGCATGGCATCGGAGCCGGGCGCATGAAGAAGGGTTATGGCATCGAGGAGACCGGGCTCGTACCGGTCTATCCAGCCGGCTATGCGTGCTCCGAATTGTCGTCGCTCTACGGCAGCTGGACCGACATCGACGGATCACGCCGGGACGAGGTGCATTCCGGTGTCGACGGCGGCGAGCTTGGCGAGCCGATCCTCGCTCCCGCGCCGGGAACCGTGAAGGCGGTGTGGGAAGCCAACTGGCGCTGGGGCAAGGAAGGCGCGCTCGTCGTGACGCATACGGCGGAGGATTTGAATCTGAAGGGCGGCCCGCCGCTGTACTTCTCGGTGTTCGATCACCTGAAATACGACGACATCAAGCACCTGAAGGTCGGAGACAAGGTGGAGCGCGGCGAAGAGTTGGCACGCGTGTACCGCCCGGGCGGCAAGGCCAAATACCTGCCGGAGGTCCATTGGGAGGTGTGGGAGGCCGACCACGAGCACCTTACCTGGGTAACCAACCGCTACGGGGCACCCGAGTGGCGCAATGCGAGCGCCCGGTTGATCGACCCGCTTTACTTGCTCGGGGTTCACGCGCCGCCCAATGATGGGAGATCCGTCGCCATCGTGCCGTTCGAGAGTGGCAGCGACTACACGAAGTTCCGCGGCTTCACCTACATCTTCCCCTGCCGCAAAGGCTGAGGCGACCGCCTCCGTCTTTACTGTGATCGACGCATTCAGACGGTCCCCACGCCTCTGGCACCCTGCTTGCAACTGAGCTCATCGGATTAGGTGTTGAGTTCGTGCCGTTGCATTGCGGAGGATTGAGTATGCGTCGTTCGAATAATTTGCCCGCCCTGAAGAAGGCTCGTGGCGCCGCCTTTGGTATCTTTGCCGCCCTTGCTGCTGTTTCAGGTCCGGCGCTCGCAGCCGAAACCTGCAACACGTCGTCGACGACGTCGCAGGTCGGCACCGTGTGGTGGTCCGAGCTGGTCAGCGCCAACCCCGACAAGAGCCGCGACTTCTATGCCGCCATCGCCGGCTGGTCGCCGAAGATCGTTGCGGCCGAAGATACCTCGCGCCCACCGAACCCCGGTGAGCCCGAGTACACTCTTTTCATGAATGGGAACTCGGAGGCGGCCGGCCTCTCGAAGTATGAAGCCAAGGGGCAGAACGAAGCCCGCGCCGGCTGGATGCCCTATCTGCAGGTCGCAAGTGTCGACACTGTCGTGATCGAGGTCTTGAAGAAGGGCGGCAAGCTTCTGAAGGCCCCCTACGACGACACGGAGACCGGCCGCATCGCTATCGTCGAGGATCCGGACGGCTTCGCGGTAGGACTGGTGACGCCGGTCTCGGCAGCGCCGGCGCACTGACGACCGACGCGTTACGATCTGAGCTATCGGAACGGGCATCTCTCCCAACGGGGGAGGTGCCCGTACGCGTTGCGTCCGACGCACACGACGCAACTGTTTCCGGAGTGTTAAGAGCTCGGAATATTCTCCACGAAATACACAGTTATACACATCAAAAGCCGCACATTTTCTGCAGGCAGGTCACGGCTTGTGTCCGTAGCGCCATGCCTGGAACACGAATGTCATGCGTGCCGCCTCCGACCCTCGACAGCGCCCCCCGAATCACCGCCTCGTACGTTCCAAATACACAAAGGCACCGGGTTGTGGGCTGTCCTGGGGAAAATTGCGTTCCTCAAGCCCGCACATGGAACGGGGGATAATTCTATGAAGGTTCGCTCAGTCGCTGTTCTCAGTGGCCTGTCTATCGCGCTTATGAGCAGCGCGGCCTTCGCCGACGGCATGGTGTCCTTGAAGGACACGCCCGTAGCGGCTCCTGCAACTTGGGCAGGTCCCTACTTCGGCATGAGCATCGGATACGGGCATAACGACTCCAAGAACAACTACAGCGACTCCAGCGGCGAGCGCTCCTCTAGGGACGAGAGCGCAGACGGCGGATTGGTCTCGCTCGTCTGGGGTGTTGACTGCATGCTCCGCGACCGCGTCGTCGTTGGCGGCTTCATCGATTTCGACTGGTCGGACATCAACCGCGGTCACGACGAGAATTCCATGACGATCGACCGGTCGTTCCAGATTGGCGGCCGGCTCGGCTATCTGCTGACGCAGCGCACTATGGTGTTCGCGACTGCCGGCTACTCTCGCGCCCACTTCGACAACGAGGGCTGGTGGGATATCGATGCTGGCGGAAGCACCTTCCCCGGTGAAGATTCCAATTGGTACAATGGCTACTTCGTCGGCGTGGGCCTCGAGTCGAGGATTGGTGGCAACTTCTTCCTCCGCGGCGAAGCGCGCTACGCCGACTACTCCTCCGAGCACACCAACGTCGGAACGGCTTTCGGCACCAGCTACGTAGACTCTGAAGATCCTGAGATCTGGACCGGTCGCCTCGGCATCATCTACAAGCTCGGCGCAGGCGAGGTTCCGTTCCGCGAGAACTACGGCCAGACCGATGGCAACCTGAAGATCGCGACCTACTACGGCGTCGACGTCGCCAAGGACATCTGGGCCATCTACTCCGGTGGCGTCATGGCCCTCAATGGCGATCTGACGCGTGATGGCTTCGTCGCTCGCTCCTTCGGCTACTACGCCGACTACAGCTTCGACCAGTCGGGCACGTCCTTCGACGGTACGGATCGCGCACTCGACGTCATGCTCGGCTACCAGAAGTACTTCGGCACCGTGAGCGCCGTCGGCTACATCGGTATGGAAGTCCGCGACATCGACAATTCACCCTCGGATCCGTCGAGCAGCCTCGAAGGCACGCAGACCGGCTTCAAGGTGGCGACAGAGATCGAAACCGAGGACGAGAATAGCCCGTTCTATGGCAGCTTGGATGCGAGCTACTCCACCGCCTTCAATTCCTGGTACGCCCAGCTCCGCGCCGGTCCGAATTTCAAGCGCATCAAGGTCGGACCTGAAGGTACACTGTACAGCGATGAAGGCGAGGTAACGACCCGTGTCGGTGCCTTCGCGATCATCCCCTTCAGCCTGCGCTCCACGATGCCTGCAGAGCTGTCGTTCAGCGCCGGCTACCAGTTCGTCGAGGGCAGTGACAACAACAACAATGGCAACACGGACACGGTCCGCGGTGGCGAAGGCGGCTACTTCGGCTCGATGTTCAAAGTCCTGTTCTAGTCAGCGACCCTTCCTCAGTCTTTACTAGAGATCTCCCGATCAAGCCCACACCCCGGTGTGGGCTTGATTGCTTTTGGATGATCCGCACCGCATGCCGCTGCCCGCAGTTTAGTCCGGCGTTAATCAGATCGGCGAATTCAACTGGCGCTTGCGGCCGCATGGCGGCCCCGGTTCAAACATGCTCTCTTGTGGCCCAAGGTCACTTCGGGTAGGAGCGGCGCGACATCCGACGCAAAGACACAGCGAGCATGCAGGCAAGGCCGACTACGCTCAAAATCCTCGTCATCGATGAAAATCGGCTGCGCGCGTCGGTCATCGAGTCCGGTCTGCGCGAGGCCGGTCACGACGACCTGACCATCATCCATGATGTGACGGGGATCGCGCGCCGCATCGCCGAGATCGAGCCCGACGTCATCGTCATAGACCTCGGAAATCCCAACCGCGACATGCTGGAAAACATGTTCCAGCTCTCGCGGGCGGTTAAGCGCCCCATAGCCATGTTCGTCGACCGCGCCGACCAGGCCTCCATTGCAGCGGCCGTCGATGCAGGCGTGTCCGCCTACGTGGTCGACGGTCTGAAGCGCGAGCGGGTCAAGCCCATCCTCGACGTGGCGATCAGCCGGTTCAACGCCTTCTCGCGCATGGCCCGCGAGCTGGAAGATGCCCGATCCGAGCTCGAGACCCGCAAGCTTGTCGACCGCGCCAAGGGAATCTTGATGGCGACGCGAGGCCTGACCGAAGGCGAAGCCTATTCGCTGCTGCGCAAGACGGCCATGAATCAGAACCGCAAGATTTCCGAGATCGCCGAAAGCCTGATCACCGCGGCCGGCCTTCTTTCTCCGCCCGAGGACAAATGACGATGAGCGGCAATCACCAGATCATCGCCGGCTTCATGCCGCTCCTCGACAGTGCAGTGGTCGTAGCTGCCAAGGAGAAGGGCTTCGCCGAGGCGGAGGGCGTGGACCTGACGCTGGTGCGCGAGACGTCGTGGGCCAATATCCGCGACCGCCTGGCTGTCGGCCATTTCCAGGTTGCGCATGTCCTGGCGCCGATGCCCATCGCTTGCAATCTCGGTTTGACGCCTCTCGCCGTGCCGACCATCGTGCCGATGGCGCTCGGCCTCGGTGGCAACGCCATTACGGTCTCGAATGCGCTCTGGTCCGAAATGGTGGATCACGGCGCCAAGCCGGACTTCGATCCGGCTGTGACTGGGCGTGCATTGAAGCAGGCCCTGGCGGAGCGCCAGCGCAAATCCGGCCCGGTCGTGCGCTTTGCGGTGGTTCACCCGCACTCTGGACATAACTACGAGCTGCGATACTGGCTGGCTGCCGCAGGCATCGATCCGGCGCATGACATCGAGATCGTCATCGTTCCGCCGCCGCTGATGGCCGATGCACTCGCGAGCGGCACCATCGATGGCTATTGCGTCGGCGAGCCGTGGAATACGGCGGCCGCGGTGCTCGGCGGGGGCCATATCGTCACCGTGAAGGCCGCCATCTGGCGCTCGAGCCCGGAGAAAGTTCTCGACGTCGTCGCCGCCTGGGCGCGCGAGAATCCGGAGACCCTGTCTGCACTCCTGCGCGCGCTTTGCAAATCGGCTCAGTGGTGTGGTGACGCGGCCAACCATGACGAACTCGCGCGCATTCTCTCCGATAAGGCTTATCTCGGCCGCCCGGCCGACTGGATGCTGCACGGACTTACCGGGAAGTTGCAGGCGGGCGGAAACGACATCAGGTTCGCCGCCGACTTCTTCGTTCCCTTCGCCAAGGCCGCGACCTTCCCGTGGAAGAGCCACGCGCTCTGGTTCTATTCGCAAATGGTGCGCTGGGGACAGGTGGCGCACAGCGCAGAGAACGCCCGCATCGCGCGCGAGACCTATCGGCCCGACCTCTATCGCACGGCTCTGAAGCCGCTTGGCATCGCCCTGCCGGTCGCGAATGCCAAGGTCGAAGGCGCGCTTCAGGTGCCGACGCCGGTGGGCTCGGCGGGTGCGAGCCTGGTGCTCGGACCCGACGGTTTCTTCGATGGCGGCCTCTTCGATCCGGATCAGCTCGACAGCTACATCGCCAGCCAGAAGGGCGGGTAGCAGCATCGCTCAAAGAGCATCCCGCGCTGCACAAAATTTGCGCCATTGCATCTTCAAGCTGACTACTCTTTGAACTTGCTGCCATTCGCCCCGAGAGGCGTCAGTCTGTTAAATATCTGTAATTACGACATAATTCGCATTCGTGCGATTTGGCACGGATCCTGCTCTTAAGTAATCGAACGCGCCCAATGGCGGGCGCTCGAGGCAACGCTGCCGCTCAAGTCATCGCGCATCCGCGCGGGGATTTGGACGGCAGCGTTTTTTGTTTTTCAGACCATTGCATTTCGGAGGGCAATCGATGGGCTCGGACGGATCTCACGCACTTTCTACGACCAGCGCGGAAGGACGCGCGCTTTGGATGTCCACGCTGGCCTTCACGGTCTGCTTCGCGGTCTGGACGATTTTCTCGATCATCGGCGTCCGCATCAAGGACGAGCTCGGCTTGTCGGAAACGGAATTCGGGCTGCTCGTCGGCACGCCCATTCTCACCGGATCGCTTTCGCGCATCCTGCTCGGAATTTGGACCGATCGCTTCGGCGGCCGCCTCGTCTTCACGCTCACCATGCTGGCGACGAGCGTGGCGACCGTGCTGCTCACCTTTGCCCATACCTACTCGCAGTTCCTGCTGGCTGCTCTCGGCGTGGGCATGGCCGGCGGCTCCTTCGCTATCGGCGTCGCCTACGTCTCGCGGTTCTACCCGTCGGCTCGCCAGGGCACCGTGCTCGGCATATTCGGCGTCGGCAACGTCGGTGCCGCGGTGACGAAATTCGTGGCCCCGTTCGTACTGATCGCCTGGGGCTGGCAGGTCGTGGCCCTGGTCTGGGCCGCCGCACTTGTGGTCATGGCGGCGGCGTTCTGGCTGACTACGTCGGATGACCCGGTTCTCGTCGAGCGGCGCAAGACCGGGGCTCCCCCGAAGCCGTTTATGCTCGAGCTGTCTGTGCTGCGCGAGGCGCGCGTCTGGCGGTTCGCCATGTACTATTTCTTCGTTTTCGGCGGCTTCGTCGCGCTGGCGCTTTGGCTTCCCCGCTACCTCATCGGCGTCTACGGGCTCGATATCGCCACCGCCGGCATGATCGGCGCCGCCTACTCGGTTCCCGCCAGCATCTTCCGCGCCTATGGCGGAGTTCTCTCGGACCGTGTCGGCGCACGCGCCGTGATGTACTGGAGCCTCGCGGTCTCGGCCGCTTCGGCGCTCGTCTTGTCGTTGCCGCCCACCAACTCCGTCATGCGCGGCATCAAGGGCGACATCTCCTTCCATTTCGAGATCGGCGTTCTCGCCTTCATCGTCGTGACGTTCGTGCTCGGCTTCTTTATGAGCCTCGGCAAGGCGGCCGTCTTCAAGCACATCGCCAACTACTATCCCGGCAACGTCGGTGCCGTTGGCGGCATGGTCGGCATGATCGGCGGCCTCGGCGGCTTCTTCCTGCCCCTCGCCTTCGGTGCACTGAACGACCTCACCGGCCTGTGGTCGAGCTGCTTCATGCTGCTCTTCGCCATCGTTATGGGACTGCTGATCTGGATGCACGTCGCCGTCCGCAGCATGGAGCGTCGCGGAATTGCACCGGCCGGATTGCCCCGGTCCACCCTGTCCTACGCCGCCGCTGAATAACGGGAGCACTATCCATGACGGAAAAACTCGTCATCATCGGCAATGGCATGGCGCCCGGGCGTATGCTCGAGCACCTGCTGGAGAAAGTGCCGGGACGCTACGACGTCACGATTTTCAATGCCGAGCCGCGCGTCAACTACGACCGCATCATGCTCTCACCCGTGCTGTCGGGTGAGAAGGACTTCGAACAGATCATCATTCATGGTGACGGCTGGTACATCAAGAACGGGATCACGCTCTACAAGGGCCACAGGATCAGCAAGATCGATCGCACCGCCAAAACGGTGACGTCCGATCGCGGTGTCGTCGCACCCTACGACAAGCTTGTGATCGCGACAGGATCGGTGCCGCTCATCCTGCCCGTGCCCGGCAACAACCTGGCCGGCGTTCTCACCTATCGCGATCTCGACGACGTGAATGCGATGCTTCTGGCCGCGCAATCACGCTCCAAGGCGATCGTCATCGGCGGTGGTCTGCTCGGCCTCGAGGCCGCAGCCGGCCTCGAGCAGCAGGGCATGGACGTCACCGTTCTGCATCTGATGCCGACGCTGATGGAGCGACAGCTCGATCCCGCCGCTGGATATTTGCTGCAGCGGGCTGTCGAAGAGCGCGGCATCAAGGTCATGACCAAGGCCGTGACCAAAGCCATCCATGGCAAAGGCAGGGTGGAATCGATCGAGCTCGCCGACGGCACGATCATTCCCGCAACGCTCGTGGTCATGGCGGCCGGCATCCGGCCGAACGCAGGTCTGGCGAAGGATGCCGGGCTCTCCATCAACCGCGGCATTCTCGTCAATGACGTCATGCAGACGTCCGATCCCGACATTCTTGCCGTCGGCGAATGCGCCGAGGTCGGCGGCCACGTCTATGGCCTCGTCGCCCCGCTCTACGAGATGGCACGCATCGCGGCAGCCCATCTCGCGGGCGAAGAGCCGGCCGGCTTCGTGCACAACGACACACCGACCAAGCTCAAGGTCACGGGCATCGATCTCTTCTCGCTCGGAGACTTCGCCGACGGAGACGATCGCCAGGAAATCGTTCTGCGCGACGCCTCGGCCGGCGTCTACAAGCGCCTCGTCCTCAAGGACAACCGCATCATCGGAACTGTGCTCTACGGCGAGACGGGTGACGGCGCCTGGTTCAACGATCTGAAGAAGAAGTCGATCGACATCACCGAGATGCGCGAGACGCTCATCTTCGGTCAGGCCTACCAGGGAGGGTCCCCCCTGGACCCTATGGCGGCCGTTGCAGCCTTGCCGGATGATGCGGAAATCTGCGGCTGCAACGGCGTTTGCAAGGGCAAGATCACGAGCACGATCGCGGCCAAGGGCCTGACCTCGCTCGACGACGTGCGCGCTCATACGAAGGCTTCGGCATCGTGCGGCTCGTGCACCGGGCTGGTCGAGCAGGTGATGAAGCTCGCCCTCGGCGACACCTACAACCCGGCTGCGGTGCAGCCGATGTGCGGCTGCACGAGCCTTGGACATGACGACGTGCGCCGCCTGATCAAGGCGAAGGGACTAAAAACCATCCCTGCAGTCATGCAGGAGCTGGAGTGGAAGACATCGTGCGGCTGCGCGAAATGCCGGCCGGCTCTGAACTATTACCTCGTATGCGATTGGCCTGACGAATACGCCGACGACTACCAGTCGCGCTTCATCAACGAGCGCGTCCACGCCAACATCCAGAAGGACGGCACCTACTCCGTCGTGCCGCGCATGTGGGGTGGCGTCACCAGCGCGAGCGAGTTGCGCGCCATTGCTGATGTCGTCGACAAGTTCCAGATCCCGACAGTCAAGGTTACGGGTGGCCAGCGCATCGACATGCTCGGCGTCCAGAAGCAGGACCTGCCCGCCGTCTGGGCAGATCTCGGGAAAGCGGGCTTTGTCTCTGGCCACGCCTACGCCAAGGGCCTGCGAACGGTGAAGACCTGCGTCGGCTCGGACTGGTGCCGCTTCGGTACGCAGGATTCGACCGGCTTCGGCATCCGCATCGAAAAATTCATGTGGGGCTCCTGGACGCCGGCCAAGGTGAAAATGGCAGTGTCCGGCTGTCCGAGAAACTGCGCTGAGGCGACCTGCAAGGATGTGGGTGTGATCTGCGTCGACTCGGGCTTCGAGATTCACTTCGCGGGCGCAGCTGGCCTCGACATCAAGGGCACCGAGGTCTTGGGTCTCGTGAAGACCGAAGACGAAGCCCTCGAGGTCATCGTTGCCCTGACCCAGATGTATCGCGAGCAGGCCCGCTACCTCGAGCGCATCTACAAGTGGGCCAAGCGTGTAGGCATCGACGAGATACGCCGTCAGATCCTCGACGACCTCGACAAGCGGACCGCCTACTACGATCGCTTCGTGTTCTCGCAGAAGTTTGCCCAGGTCGATCCCTGGTCGGAGCGCGTCTCCGGCAAGGACAAGCACGAGTTCCGGCCGATGGCGACCATCGGCATGGCAGAAGCGGCGGAGTGAGCCATGACCTGGACCGACATTGGACTGATCACCGACATCCCGTTGCGTGGCGCGCGCTGCGTCAACACCCCCGAAGGCAAAATCGCCGTGTTCCGCACGGCCGATGACAAGGTCTTCGCTATCGACGATCACTGCCCGCACAAGGGCGGCCCGCTGAGCCAGGGCATCGTGCACGGCGCGGCCGTCACCTGTCCCCTGCACAATTGGGTCATTTCTCTGGAGACCGGAAAAGCGCTCGGCGCCGACGAGGGCGCGGTGCGCACCATTCCGGTCAAGGTCGAAGGCGATCGGCTGTTCATCGCCCTCGAGGCGCTGCGCAGCAAGGCGGCGTGAGACGAGCCCCATGGCAGAAGCCCGCACGGTAAAAACCACGTGCCCCTACTGCGGCGTCGGTTGCGGCGTCCTGGTCGAGACCGCTGCTGACGGCAAGGTCGCAGTGCGTGGCGACCCAGACCATCCGGCGAACTACGGCCGCTTGTGCTCCAAGGGCTCGGCGCTGGCCGAAACCATCGACCTGGAAGACAGACTTCTCGAGCCGATCGTTCACGGCCAGAAGGTCGGCTGGGATCGCGCCCTTGATCTCGTCGCTTCGACATTCGAGCGTACCATCGCGGAGCACGGACCGGACTCGGTCGCATTCTATGTTTCAGGCCAGCTTCTGACCGAGGACTATTACGTCGCCAACAAGCTGATGAAGGGCTTCATCGGTTCGGCGAACATCGACACCAACTCGAGGCTTTGCATGGCCTCGTCCGTCGCCGGACACCGCCGCGCGTTCGGCTCGGACACAGTTCCCGGCTGCTACGAGGATCTGGAGCTCGCCGATCTCATCGTGCTGACGGGCTCGAACCTCGCTTGGTGCCACCCCGTCCTCTATCAGCGCATCGCGAGGGCGAAGGAGAGCCGGCCCGAGCTCAAGGTGGTGCTGATCGATCCGCGCCGCACGATGACTGCGGACATTGCCGATCTTCACTTGCCGATACGCGCCGACGGCGACACGGCCTTGTTCACGGGACTGCTCGCTCACCTCGTCGAGCACGGAAAAATCGACGAGGATTTCGTCAACGCGCATACCACGGGCTTCGATGCAGCCATAGCCGCCGCCAAGGCAGTCGGCACGGACGAGATCGTCAGCCAGACCGGGCTCGATGTCGACACGCTCCAGCGCTTCTACGCGCTGTTCGCCGCAACGCCCAAGGTCGTGACGGTCTACAGCCAGGGCGTGAACCAATCGTCCTGTGGCACCGACAAGGTCAACGCCATCATCAATTGCCATCTGGCGACAGGCCGCATCGGCACGCCGGGCTGCGGCCCGTTCTCTGTCACGGGCCAGCCCAACGCCATGGGCGGGCGCGAGGTCGGCGGCCTCGCCAACATGCTCGCCGCCCACATGGAGATCGAGAACCCTTATCATCGCGATCGGGTTCAGCGCTTCTGGCAGGCTCCCGTCATCTCGGAGCGCCCGGGTCTCAAGGCCGTCGAGATGTTCCGCGCCGTCGCCTCTGGGCGCATCAAGGCGCTCTGGATCATGGCCACGAACCCCGTCGTGTCGATGCCGGAAGCCGCCCAGGTAGAGGCCGCCATCCAGCTCTGCCCCTTCGTCGTCGTTTCCGATGTCTTGGCAGAGACGGATACGGTGCGCCACGCCCACGTGCGCCTGCCGGCCGCGGCATGGGGCGAAAAGGACGGCACGGTCACGAATTCCGAGCGCCGCATCTCGCGGCAGCGGCCGTTCCTTCCCCTTCCGGGTGACGCGAGACCCGACTGGTGGATCATCTCCGAGGTCGCGCGAAAGATGGGGCACGGCCCGGCATTTCACTATCAAAGTCCCGCGGAGATCTTCGCCGAGCACGCAGCGCTGTCCGCCTTCGAGAACCACGGCACGCGCGACTTCGACATTGGCGCCTTGGCCAACATCAACGAGAAAAAATTCGAGGAGATGACGCCGTTCCAGTGGCCGCTCACTGCCGCAGACGACACTGAGCGCGCGCGCTTCTTTGGTAATGGCCGCTTCTATACGCCTGACGGGAGGGCGCGCTTCATTGCCGTCAAGCCGGCCGTCGAGGCGCGCACCGGCGGCGCCTTCCCGATGGTTCTGAATACGGGCCGCGTGCGCGATCATTGGCACACGATGACCCGCACCGGCAAAAGTCCGCGCCTGTCCCAGCACCTTGCGGAGCCTTTCGTCGAAATACATCCGCTGGACGCAGCTGACCTTGGCGTATCAGACGCTGACATCGTCACCGTGTCGACCGCGTACGGCTCAATCCTGGTCCGCGCACTCGTTTCGGCGCGTCAGGCACGCGGCGCGCTTTTCGTACCCATGCATTGGACTGACCAGGTCGCGGCCTGCGCGCGCGTGGACATCCTCGTGCCGTCGCGCACCGATCCGGTGTCGGGACAGCCGGCCTCGAAGTATGTCGCTGCCCGCCTTGAGCCGTTCCGGGCGGCCAAGTACGGCTTCGCCGTCCTTCGCCAAAAGCCGCGAGACTTCAAGGCCGACTACTGGGCCATAGCCAAGTGCGAGGGCGGCTGGCGCATCGAGCTTGCGTTTGCGAAGGATGAGGCCGACTGGCCAGCGTATGCCGCCCGTCTCTTTGCCGCATCTTCCGACAGTGAGCAGAGCGCCTATCAGGATCGCGAGTCCGGCCAGAACCGCTTTGCCTGCTTCGATGGCGAAGGCCTAGTCGGGGCATTGTACCTTGCTCCCGAACCCGTGGCTGTCTCGCGCAACTGGGCGGTCGATCAGCTGAAGTCGAAAGCATCGGGTCGCGCCCGCGTTGCGATCGTCGCCGGTCGGCCAGGCAAGGGGACTGCCGATCGCGGGGCTATCGTCTGCTCATGCTTCAACGTCGGCGCCAACGACATTGCGGCGGCCGTAAAGCGGGGCTGCACGACGGTGGGCGCCGTAGGCGAGGCCGTCCAGGCCGGCACCAACTGCGGCTCGTGCCGCGCCGAAATTCGCGGCATTATAGAAGCCCATCAGCTGCAGGCTGCGGAATAGGGGCAGTACCTTAGCGAACAAACGGCCGCGGCTGCCGTTAGTAGGTACTCATCAGCCGACCACAGAGGACCCCACCATGAGCAAGCCGCTCCCGGCCCCTGACGGATTGATCACGGCTCAGAGCAGGAACGCGCCGAAGGAGACGATGGATCGCTTCGTGACCGCCGTGTCGGACCGGGGAATGAGCATCATGGCGCGTATCGATCATGCGGCCGCGGCGCAGAATGTCGGTCTCGAGTTGCGGCCCACGGAAGTACTGATATTCGGCAATCCGCGCGGCGGAACTCCGCTGATGCAGGCCGTGCAGACCCTGGGCATCGACCTACCGCTCAAGGCCTTGGTCTGGCAGGACGAAGACGGCCAGACATGGCTTTCCTACAACGATCCTGCGTGGCTTGCTCGGCGGCACCACGCTGGAGACATGGCGGGCTCCGCCCTAGCGGCCATGTCCGCGGCCCTTTCTGCTGCCGCTAATAAGGCTACCGAGCCCGGAACTCTCTTCGCATAAGTTCGAGTGCAAGCAGCCTGGCGGCTTGACAGCCGCTGGCATCGCAAATATATAGCCAAAAGGCAATATAACCGAACGGCTATAGAGTGAACCAAGAGCAGATCGACGCGACCTTCCAGGCTCTCGCTGACCCGACCCGAAGGGCTATCCTCGCGCGGCTTGCAAGAGGGGAGGCCACGGTCAACGAGCTGGCTCAGCCCTTCAACATGACTCAGCCGTCAATCTCGAAGCACCTGAAGGTGTTGGAGCGCGCCGGCCTCATCTCTCGCGGCCGCGCGGCCCAGACGCGTCCCTGCCGTCTGGAGACCCAGCCTTTGCAGCAGGTGGCACATTGGGTCGAGGCCTATCGCCATCTTTGGGAAGATAGCTTCGACCGCCTCGATGCTCATCTGAAACGAGACCAGGAAGTGAAAGCGAAAGGCCGGAAAAATGCTGGCAAATAAGCCTTCAACGGCACCCGATGGTGCGTTCGTCATCACGCGCGTATTCGACGCCCCGAAATCCCGTGTCTGGAAGGCATGGAGCGAAGCGGACGAATTGCAGGCGTGGTGGGGTCCCAAGGGCTGCTCGATCAAGGTTGCAAACTTCGAGTTCCGCCCGGGCGGGTTCTTCCATTACGCCATGCAGTTTTCGAACGGCCCCGGAATGTGGGGGCGCTTCCTCTATCGCGACATCCAGGCGGGTGAGCGCATCGCTTGGCTGAACTCGTTCTCCAACGAGGGCTGCGGCATCACACGCGCACCGTTCGATCCGCTGATCCCGCTCGAGATCGTGAACGAGGTAAGCTTCGTCGAGAAGGCAGGAAAGACCACCGTGACCCTGCGGGCCCGTCCCCACGGCGCCGAGGAGAGTGAGGTCAAGGTGTTCGAAGGTATGTTTGCGTCTCTCGATCAGGGTTATGGCGGCTCCTTCGACCAACTGGCCGCCGCGCTCGCCAAGACTTAAGTTCGCCTCTTCGCCCTGGTGAACACCGTCAGATATTGGCGGTCTCACTCCCGCGACAAGTGGACAGGTTATCTTCCGTATGAGATGTTTTTCCGAGCGATTCGAGGGGGCGGGGCCCTTGATTGAGCGGTGTCCTGGTTAGCGTTGTCCTCGCGCGAACGCGAACACTCCAGGAGGCCTGCTTGTCCGAACGCATCGAAAAAGCCAACGCTATAATCAAGCGCTATTCTTATTGGTCTGCCGGCTTTGGGCTCATCCCGGTGCCGATCGTCGACGTCGCCGTCATCACCGGCACTCAGATCAAGATGGTGAGCGCGCTCGCAAAACTCTACGACAAGGAATTCAAGGAAGAGATGGTGCGCGCCTCCATCGGCGCCCTGGTCGGTGGAACGCTCCCCGTCGCGATCGGCAGCGGAACGGTCTCGGCGCTGAAGACCGTACCGGTTCTCGGCCAGATCGCAGGCACGCTGCTGCTGCCCGCGCTCGCACTGGCGGCGACTGTCGCAGTCGGTCGCGTCTTCCTGCAGCACTTCGAGGCCGGCGGTACGCTGCTCGATTTCGACCCTGAGAAGATGAAGTCCTACTTCGAAGCCGAGTTCAACAAGGCGAAAGCCGGCGCGGACTCCGAGATCGCGACTGCATCGAGCGAAGGCAAGATCGCTGCTTCCGCTTGAGCGTGCATGACAACAAGGCCTTCGCGCAGTCCAAGCGCGGAGGCCTTCGCTTAAGTCCTTTTAAGTATGGATAAACCCTAGGTTTCCATCCCCGATTCCCGCGCCTGCTCTGGCGCGCTTCGCTCGAATCAGAGACGTTCACAACCGATATTGCGCAGCCCTTGCGTGATGGCACCGCCGCGCGGATGAGGTCGGTATGATCGTCGGTTTCTACATCCTGTTCTCGCTGCTGGTCGGCCTCCTTGCCATCGGGCGCAACGGGGGCTTCCTCCTCTACTTCCTGCTCGCGATCTTCGCGACGCCCATCGTCTCGCTTGTCGTCCTCATCATGGCCACGCCCGTCGTAGTGGATACGCGGGGCGAGGTGGTCAAGAAGCATCGGCGGGCCTGACATGGCAATGAAGCTCACGTTCCGCAATGGCTGATACCCTCGCCGCACAGCCAGGACTTGGGGGCTGGTCGTCTGCTCGAGCTTGGTTCGAGAAGAGGCGCCGCGGCCTGATGCTCGTGATCCTCGTCGCGATGTTCGTCATCACGGCACTCGCGCCTCGGATCTTCATCACCATTCCGTCGGGCCATGGTGGCATCCTGTGGCTGCGCTTCTTTGGCGGCACACAAACGTCGCAAATGGCGCTGGGCGAGGGCCTGCACGTCATCCCGCCCTGGGACCATATCTTCATCTACGACATGCGCGTGCAGGAGCGAGAGCAGTCCTATCAGGTCATGGCGCGCGAAGGACTGCAGCTGACGGTTCGCAGCTCCTTCCGTTGGCAGTTGAACCGCGACAGCCTCGCGCGCCTGCACAAGGAAATCGGCCCTAACTATCTCAACGTCCTGCTGATCCCGGAGATTGGCTCGGTTCTGCGCGAGCGCATGTCTCAATATAATATGGAAGAGCTGTTCTCATCCCGCAGAACGGAAATTCAGAAAGAGATCCTCCATGCCGTGGTGGCTGAGAACGAGGGCGAGGCTCACAACAGAATTGGCAGCGGCACTGTGGGCGAGGGCAACGAGGATTACGTCATCCTCACGGATGTTCTGCTGAAGGACATCACTCTGCCGTTTCGTGTGCGTTCCGCCATCGAGCGCAAGCTCGAGCAGGCTCAGATCTCACAGGAGTACAGTTTCCGCATCCAGCGTGAGAAGCTAGAAAGCCAGCGCAAGCAGATCGAAGCCGAAGGCATTCAGGCCTTCCAGCAGACTGTCCAGGCCGGCATATCGGAAAACTATCTGAAGTGGCGCGGCATTGAAGCGACCTTGCAGCTTGCGACTTCGCCGAACGCGAAGGTGGTCGTGGTGGGGGGCGGATCGAACGGAATGCCCCTCATTCTCAATACCGACGACGGGGCCTCGCCGCGCGTTCAGTCGCCCCCGCAGCCGCCTGCCGCTCCTGTGAAGGTGCAGAAAGCTAGCGCCGAGAAAAGTGCGCAGATCAATGGCTCGATCGACACGGCGCCGCCGCAGGCCAACGGTCTTGTCGAAGAGCTGATTACGCCGGGATCGTCTCGTCGAACTGGCGATGCCGCCATGCGCCTCGGCGTGCCGCCTGCAGAGATGTTCGGCGACACCGCTGAGGATGCGCCGCCTTACATCCTTCGCTCCTTCGCCGACGCGTTCGGCTATCGACTGCAACGCATCTCGCCGTCGACGGCCGAGGTCATCGGGCCGAACGAGCGGCCGCGCTGATCGCGGAGCCTGCGCCAGCCAGTGACGAGAGATCCTCGATCAAGGCCTGGATGAGAGCGTCACGTTCGTCCTGCAGATAGAAGTGCCCGCCCGCGAACAGCCGCGGCTCGAAGCCTGCCGTAGTCAGCGCCTTCCAGCCTGCGATATTACCCGGCAAAAGCTGCTCGTCGTCACGGCCCCCATAAACGAAGAAGGGGATGTCCAGCGCCGCCTCTTGCCGGTAGGCGTAGGTCTCGATGGCTTCAAGGTCGCTGCGGATGATGGGCAGGAACATGCGCATCATGTCTGGTTGGTCGAGAATGAGTTGCGGGATGCCATTGTAGCGCGCGCATATGGCCTCGACGAAGGCCGCGTCGGGAAGTTCGTGAATGGGCGGATCCCGGTCGACGACGGTCGGCGCCCGGCGGCCCGAAAGAATGAGAGCATCAGGAGGCGGCGCCCCAAGGCGGCGCAGCACGCGGGCAGTCTCGAAGGAAATGAGCGCACCCATGCTATGGCCGAACAGCGCGTAGGGGCGATCGATGCGCGGCAGAATTTGTTGCGCAAGTCCCTCTGCCAACGCCGATATTCGGCGCAGGGAAGGCTCGCCGAGCCGCCCCTCGCGACCCGGTAGCTGGACCGCTCTCAACTCCATCCAAACGGGCAGAAAGGCGCGCCACGGCATGTAAAGCGAGGCCCCGCGGCCGGCATGCGGCACGCAGAAAAGCTTCAGTCGCGCTTCTGGCCGGGGTTGTGGAACGAGGAACCATGACGACATTGGATTGCCCGGACATTGGGATGAAGGCGATATTCGGTGCTGGCCCGAATTTGCCGCCGAAGCGGCGCAACTGTAGAACGGCACCGTGACCGCACCAGATTCTCCTCATCTCGTCTCGCGAGTTTCCACAGCCAGCGTCGCGGTGCGCTGGCTGGTGCTCGAAGACGTCTCGCCGGACCAATGGGCGCAACTCGCCCTTCTGCTCGAGGATTCCGAGCGGACGCGAGCGGAGCGCTTCCATTTCGAACGCGATCGGCAAGCCTATTTCGCCGCGCATGCGCTGGTGCGCGCGATGCTGTCGGCGCAGCAGCCGCGACATCTGCCGGATTGGCGTTTTTCCACCAACGTCCATGGGAAGCCCGAGGTGATCCCCGAAGCGGGCTCACCGCCGCTCCGGTTCAACCTGTCGCACACGCGCGGTCTGGTGGCCGTTGCCCTGACGCTTGAGCACGACATCGGCATCGACGTGGAGCTCGTCGACGGCAAGCGTTTCAGCTTCGATCTTGCCGCACGCACATTCGCGCCCGAAGAGGTCGACCTCTTGCGCGCCACGTCCGCTCAGGATCAGCCGCGGGCTTTGTTTGCGATCTGGACGCTGAAGGAAGCCTGCATCAAGGCGATGGGCCGGGGCTTGTCCATGCCGCTCGCCGAATTTGCGTTGAGTTTGGATCCGCTTGCCGTTCGCTTCGCCGAAAGGCACGGTGAGGACGCAGAGAAATGGGTGCTACGCCGCTTCGCGCCCACGCCGACGCATGTCATGGCGGTCGCTCTGAGGCAATCCGCGCCAGCGGCAATCAGCATCGAAGCGGCGCGGGTAATGCCGGCGGATCTTCTGGCTTTCGCTGCCGCTCAAGGCGCGCCGGGCGCTGGCGAGATATAGCGAAGATAGGCGGCCATGCCGCGGCTGGCGTCCCATTGCTGAGGATAGCCGAGCGAGACTTCCTCGAAGCGCGTGCCGTCGCGCCAGTCTGTCCGGCGCACGTGCAGATGCCCGCTCACGGCCACGCGAATATTGAAGCGCTGGTGCCAGTCCTCGGTGAGGGTCGTGCCGCACCACGGCGAGAAGCGCGGCACGTAGGGAAGCTTCACCAGGTCGCGGCGCAGCGGATAGTGATTGACCACGATCTTCGGGACATGGCGCCCGAGAGCTTCGAGCCTGAGCTCGCCCTCACGGCAGCGATGCCGGCACCAATCGCCCCGCGAGGCGAACGGAGCCGGATCGAGCAGCATCTCGTCGCCGCACACCGCCCGTTCCTCTTTGGCCCATTGCACGACACCCTCGAGAGGAACGTCGTCCGGCCTGAAGCTGTAGTCGTAAAGCAGCATCATCGGCGCGATGACGCAGGGTTCTCCGTCTCCCGTCCAAATGGGGTACTCGTCCTCGGGCGTGATCACGCCGAGGGAGCGGGCAAGATCGACCAGGAGATTGTATTTTTCCGCGCCCCGGCCCCACGGCCCCGGAACTGTCCACAGCTCGTGATTGCCTGGAACCCAGATGATCTTTGCGAAGCGCTCGCGCAGCAGCTCGAATCCCTCGCGGATGCGGGTGGGATTCTCGGCCACATCACCGGCCACGATCAGCCAATCCTCTGGAAAGGCTGGAAGTTCGGTAAGGGCCTGCATGTTGGAGGAGCTGCTGAGGTGCAGGTCGCTGATCGCCAGCAATTTCACAAGCAAATCCCTGCAATCGTTACGGCCGCCTGCCGCCTTTGACGAACGGCGGAATCGCCGTACCGAAGAATTGGCACCAGTTCAAAGCCACTGCTGGCCGCATCGCGGAAAAGAGAAGGTGACATACCATGGCCCTGTGCACCACCACCCTGCCGGATGGCCGCAGCGTCCACTGCGTCAACTCCTATGAGGTCGATTTCTCCTGGCAGGAGATCTTTTCGGAAGATCTCACGGCACACGGATTGTCGCTTCCGAAAGACGGCGTCTATGTCGACGTCGGAGCCAATATAGGTCTCTTCGCGCTCCACTTGAAGGACCGCTGCCCCGAGGCGCGGCTCCTGTGCTACGAGCCGATACCCTCCACTTTTGCGGCCCTGGACCGGAACATCGCCGCTATGGACGGAAATGCCGAGGCCTTTCAAATGGCGCTCGGCTCCGCTCCGGGCGAACTTACCTTCGATTATTTCCCGGCCATTACCGCTCTCTCTACCAGCCAGGTGACCGTCGGACAGGATCTGGCCGCGGGCCTGCGTAAGCTCCTGTTCGCCAATGGCGTCACCGCCGAGACCCGGGCCATGCTGGAGCGCGCCGGGGTCACCCATGGACTGAGCGACGAGGATCTCATCGCTGAGGTGTTCCGCTCAGAAACCGTACGTGCGCCGGTCGACACGTTGACCAATCGCGCACGCTTCCACGGCCTCGAGCACATCGATCTTTTGAAGGTCGACACCGAGGGCGCGGAAAAGGAGGTCCTTGCCGGCATCTCGGAGGATCTCTGGCCGCGCATTCGCCAGCTGCTGCTCGAGATTCATATCGGCCGCGAGGAAACGGACATGATCGCCGCCGATCTCGAACGTCGCGGATACCGCATCGCCATCACCGACCACCCAATGTCGGAGGGTGCGGCGCCGGTGTTCCACATTCACGCCGCGCGAAAGCACTGAGCGATGACCGGCGTGGCCAATTCCGCGCTTGCGCAGCCTGAAGCGGCTGACATTGCCTGGTGGCCGCTGTTGAGTGATCCGCATTTTCTGGAGAACCCCTACGCCGAGCTCGCCAGGCTCCGCGCGTTGTCGCCTGTACATTATGACCCATCGACCGGGGTTTTCTTCATTCTCGGCCACAAGGAGTTCGCGCAGATTTCGAAGTCGTCGGCGCTGGGCCGCGACACGCGGCTGTGGAAGGGTGGCTGGTGCTCGCCGGAATATGCCGCGGAGGATCCCGTCGGTCACCGTCTCTACGGCGCCTTCCAACCGCAGATGATCAACAGCAACCCGCCCGACCACGGCAAGATGCGCGGCGTCTATGAGCCGGCATTCCACCCGCAAGCCGTCGCGGCGCTCGAGCCCATGGTCCGCAAGGAAGCCAGGCAGCTGATCGAGGCCATGCCGGATGCCGGCGTGGTGGAAATGATCGAGGCCTTCGCCGGACCGCTGCCGCTCCGCGTCCTGTGCAATCTGTTCGATGTGCCGCAGGAGATGGACGCCGATATCGCGCGCTGGAGCGCGGCGTTGATCAAGATCGGCGACATCATGATGACGCCGGAGCAGAAGCAGGAGGCTCTCGACGCCCTCGATGCCTTCAAGGCGTTCTTGAGGAAGCATCTCGCTGCGCGGCGGGGCTGCCCGCACACTGGCATGATGGGCCTCGCTCTGACTGCCGAGCGGGACGGGGTGCTCGACGAGGAAGAGACGCTGACCAATCTCGTCTCGATGCTCATCGCCGGCCACGAGACCACCGTCACCCTGATCGGCAACGGCCTGTTGCTGCTGTTGCAGAACCCGGGCGAGATGGCGCGCCTCCGCGCCGACCGGACGCTCATGCGCACCGCGGTGGAAGAGTTCCTGCGTGTCGAGCCAGGCGGCAACATGATCCTGCGCGTCAGTTGCGAGGACGTCGAGGTTGCGGACTGGCACATTCCCGCCGGATCGCCTGTCATTGGTCTGATCGGCGCGGTGAACCGCGACCCGCGCCGCTTCAAGGATCCCGACAGGCTCGATATTGGACGCACCGCCAACGCCCATGCCACCTTCGGCGGCGGCATACACTTCTGCGTCGGCGCGCCGCTCGCGAGGCTCGAAGCGCAGATCGCTTTCAATGCGCTGCTCGACCGCTTCCCGACCATGGAGCTCGACGGCCGCGCCGAATGGCGGCTCGACCGCATCAATGCCCGCGGCCTGAAGCACCTCCCGGTTCGCGTTGGAGCCGCAGCATAATGACGTCCGTCGGGATTGAAGCGCTGAACGTCTACGGCGGCGCGGCCTATGTGGACGTCAAGGAGCTGTGCACCTATCGCGGCCTCGACATCCAGCGCTTCGAAAATCTGCTGATGAGCGAGAAGTCCGTCGCCTTGCCGTGCGAGGATCCGGTGAGCTTCGCCATCAATGCCGCGCGCCCGCTCGTCGATCGGCTGACGCCGGAGGAGCGCGCACGCATCGAGATGATCGTCACTTGCACGGAATCCGGCATCGATTTCGGCAAGTCTCTCAGCACATACGTTCATGCCCACCTGGGCCTCGAGAAGAACTGCCGCCTCTTCGAGGTGAAGCAGGCCTGCTATTCCGGCACCGCGGGCCTGCAGATTGCCGTCAATTTCATTCTGTCCGGCACATCGCCCGGCGCCAAGGCGCTGGTGATCGCGACCGACATCTCGCGCTTCGCACTGGCCGATGCGAACGCCATCCAGGAATGGGCCTATTCCGAGCCGAGCTCCGGTGCGGGCGCCGTCGCCATGCTGGTCAGCGATACCCCGCACCTGTTCCGCATCGATGCCGGCGCCCACGGCAACCACGCCTTCGAGGTCATGGATACCTGCCGCCCTGGTCCCGATACGGAAGCGGGCGATGCCGATCTGTCGCTCATGGCTTACCTCGAATGCTGCGAGCATGCCTTCCGCGACTACGCCCGCCGCGTCGATGGAGCGGACTTCCGCGACACTTTCCATCAGCTCTGTTTCCACACGCCCTTCGGCGGCATGGTGAAGGGCGCGCACCGCCACCTGATGCGCCGTCTTTGCAAGGCGCCCGCGAGCGACATCGAAACCGATTTCACGCAGCGCCTTGCGCCTGGCCTGGCCTATGGGCAGCGGGTCGGCAATACCGCGGGTGCTTCGGTGTTCCTGGCGCTTGCCGGCACCATCGATACGGCTGACATCCGCGAGCCGCGCCGCATCGGAATGTTCTCTTACGGCTCGGGCTGCTGCTCGGAGTTCTTCAGCGGCGTCGTGCCTGCCGAGGCTCCCGCGCGTCTCGCGGAAATGGGGATAGCTTCCGAGCTCGATCGCCGCCACCGGCTTTCGATGCCGGAATACGAGAGCCTTCTGCGCAGTACCGAAACGGTGCGCTTTGGGACCCGCGATACGGAATTGGAGCCCGAGGCAATGCCCGGAATAAGCGCATCCGGCTCCGGCAGGCCGCGGCTGGTCCTTGACGCCATCGCCGGTTATCATCGCAAATACCGCTGGCTGTAGCAGGCTCGCTCCAGCTCGTTCGGGGAGGAATTCATGGGGCCCGAGGCCGTTTTTGCCACCCTGTTGGCTCAGATACGCGATGTCGTGCCGGAGCTAGAAGGCCATGATTTCGCGCGGGCCGACTCCATGGCGGATCTCGGCGTGAATTCGATCGAGCGCAGCGAGGTCCTGCTGCTGACGCTCGACGCCATCGGCCTCAAGGCGCCGCCGCGCGAGTTCCATGGCGCGCGCAGCATCGGCGAACTTTCTGATCTCCTCTATGCCAAGCTCGCGGGTTGAGCGCCTGGCTCCCGCCGTCACCGGCATCGGGGTCGCGACCGGCTTCGGGTACGGCAAGGAAACCCTTCTCGACGGGATCTTCAGCGGCCGGGATCTCTTCGCGCCCCTTGCGCGGTCCGGGCGTCAATTGGCCTCGGGAGAGCGGCCCTTCATCGGCATCGAAATGCCGGATCCGCCCGAAATCCTCTCCAAACGGATCGCCCGCACAGCGGGGCTTTCGGCGCGTGTCGCGGTTGCAGTCGTGCAGGAGGCATGGAGCGAAGCCGGTCTCGAGACACTCGACCCGAGCCGCATCGGCCTCGTTCTCGGCGGCTCGAACTTGCAGAACCGCGAGCTGTTGCTGGCCCAACGTGACATGGACGGGAAGGGCTTTGTCTCGCCGCACCTGGGATATTCCTTTTTCGATACCGACATCGCCGCATTGTGTGCCGCGACCTTCGGTATTCGCGGCGTCACCTATTCGGTCGGCGGAGCTTCGGCGAGCGGGGCCGTTGCGGTGATCCATGCAGCCGAGCTGGTCGCGCGCGGCCAAGTCGATGCCTGCATCGCCGTCGGTGCGCTTCAGGATCTCTCAGCGTTTGAGCTTGAAGCTTTGAAGGTCATGGGCGCGCTCGGGCCTCGCGAAGACGGCGTGGTTTCCTGCCGGCCGTTCGATCGCAGCCACGACGGTTTTGTGTTCGGTGAAAGCTGCGCCGCGCTCGTCGTTCAGCGTCGCGACGCGGTCTCTCCCGGTAGAGGCTACGGCCTCATCACCGGCCATGCGCACGTTGCCGACGGTCATCGGAGCCCCGATCCTTCGCTCGAGGGAGAGCTGCGCGCCATTCGCGCGGCGTTGCAAATGGCTTCCGTGAAGTCCGAGGACATCGACTATATCAATGCTCACGGCACGGGCACGCCGCTCGGCGACGAGACGGAAGTTGCGGCCTATCGCGACGCCGGCACAACCCGCGCTGCGATCAATGCCACCAAGTCGATCCTCGGCCACGGCATCGCTTCGGCCGGGGCGGTGGAAGTCGCTGTCACACTTATGCAGATGCGGGCGGGGCGCCTTCATCCCACGCACCATCTCGACGATCCGATCGCGCCGGATCTCGATTGGGTGAGGGGAGCGCCGCGCGCCTGCGACGTGCGCTGCGCCTTGAGCCTGTCGTTCGGCTTTGGGGGCATCAATACGGCCATTGTGCTGCGCGCGCCGGGAGATGAAGATTAGGCCATGAGCTACGAAACGCTCGATGTCCGAATGTCGGACGGCATCTGCCGCATACGCCTCGATCGCGCAGCGGCCGGAAATGCGCTCAACATGCGCATGGTCTCCGAGCTGGCGAATGTTCTGTCACGCTGCGAGGCTGAAGAAGGCGCCCCGCCCATCACGGTCGTCGTTATGGAAGGCGCTCCGGACGTGTTCTGCTCGGGAGGCGACTTCGAGGCCGCGGCCGGCGGTGAGGCGCTCGATCCCGAACTCCTCTATGATCTCTGGACCCGCCTTGCCGCCGGACCCTTCATCTCGATTGCACTCGTGCGTGGCCGGGCCAACGCTGGCGGCGTCGGTCTGGCGTGCGCCTGCGACCTGGTCCTGTGCAGCCGGACCGCCACGTTCGCGCTCTCCGAATTGCTGTTCGGCCTCTTCCCCGCCTGCGTCATGCCTTTCCTGATCCGCCGAACCGGGCTGCAGAAGGCGCACCATCTGGCGCTGATGACCAAGCCAGTCGGCGCCGACGAGGCGCTCGGCTATGGCATCGCCGATGCGGTGGGTGATGAGGCCGAGGCATTGCTGCGCGCGCACCTTCCGCGTCTGAGCAAGCTCTCGGGGCCGGCCATCGGACGCTACAAGCGTTACATGCTGGAGCTATCGGACATCGTTTCGCGCGCCAAGCCCATGGCCATCGCCGCCAATCGCGCCATGTTCGATGATCCAACCGTTCGCCGCAACATCAGCCGCTATGTGGCCGAGATGAAATTCCCCTGGGAGGAATGAGCGCGCACCAGTGCACGGCTGCGGTGGTCCGCCAGAGCCATGTCGACGGGACGCCGTGCAGGCATCGCTTCGCGGCTGACGAACATGCGGTGCAGGAAGGCCAGCGACAGCAGGAACATGAAGGTCTGGTTCTCCTTCGTGCTGATCTCGGTCGCCGGCTGCGACATCACCTTCTTGACCAGTGCGCGGGCGAAGCGGACGTCGAGATAAGGCAGTTTGGCCAGCTCCGCGTCCGAGCAGACGAGATCCAGGAAGTCCGGCCGCATGCTGGCGAAGGCAGCGCTGTCAGGTGCGCGGTAGGGAAACTTACGCCGCTTCTGGATCGAAGGCGGCAGGCAGTCCTTGAAGGCGTCGCGCAGCAGGCGCTTTTCCTCGAAACCGTCGTCGAAGCGTAGGTTCACCGACGACGCGAGATCGATCACCGCCTTGTCGAGGAAGGGGCACCGGTTCTCGACGCCGTGAGCGAGCGCCATGCGATCGCCTTGCGTCGAGAGCAGGTAGCCCGGAAGCAGTGTCTGGAATTCCAGCCACTGCGCCTTCTCGACCGCGCTCATGGAAGCAAAGCCCGGCTCATCCGCCGCCCAACCCGTGATGGCCGCGAAAGGATCGCCCTTGTCCCGCATCAGGCGTGCCGAGAAACGGCCATTCTGGAACCTGAGCTCGTGAGAGAACAGCCCAGGTAGCTGCTCGCGCGAGAACTGCTGATAGAGCCCGGTGACCGCCGCGAGATCTTGCGGTCCGTAATGATCGAGGTGCGGATAGAGCGAGGCGAGACGCTCGCGTCGCGCGGTCTCGTCCAGACTGTCCCACGCTGCGCGAAGCCGCGTCTCCTTGAAGAGGTCATAACCGAGGAAGGCTTCGTCGGCGCCCTCGCCGCTGAGAACGACCTTGATGCCCTCTTGCCGTGTGTGCTTCGACAGCAGGAACATGGGCACGAAGGCGCTGCGAAAAGCTGGCACTTCGGCGTGGTAGAGCGCAGCCTCGAAGTTCTCGACGATGTCCGAATGCTTGATGGTGAGGGAGCTGTGGTCCGTGTGCAGGAAGTCGACGAGCTCTTCCTGAGCGCCCGATTCATCGAAGGCCGCGTCCTCGAACGCGATCGAGAACGTGCGTACGGCACGCTGCGCCCGCTGGGTCGTCAGAAGCGCGATGATCGAGGAATCGAGCCCGCCGCTGAGGTAGACACCTACATCCACGTCGCTGCGGAGCCGCAGCTTGACGCTTTCGCCGAGCGCCTCGCGGATAAGGTCGAGAGCATCCGCAGCCGTCTTGACCGGCGGACCCCGATCGAAGGCAATCGATGAATATTTGCGGCGCGTCACGGCTCCGCCGGAAAACTCGAGCCATTCCCCAAGACCCAGGCTGGAGATGCCGGCAAATCCGGTCTGGTGTGGCAGCGGCGTCCACTGCGCCAGGATCGACGAGACCTCACCGGCATCCTGCTCGAACGTGAAGCCGGGATAGGCGAGGAACGCCTTCATCTCTGAGGCGAACAGCAGCCCGCCCTCGTGCTCGGCATAAAACAGCGGCCGCTTTCCGAAATGGTCGCGTGCCAGGACGAGGACGCCGGTGCGCCTGTCATAGAGCGCGAAGGCAAAGCCGCCGTTGAGGCGGGGCAGGCAGCGCTCGCCCCAGGTGATCCACGCCTGCAGCAGCACTTCCGTATCGGAGCGCGTGCGGAAAACACAGCCTTTGGCTTCGAGTTCGGCGCGCAGCTCGCGATAGTTATAGATCTCGCCGTTATAGCAGAGCCAGTAGCGCCCGCTCTCGTCGCTCATCGGTTGCGCGCCAAGCGCCGGATCTATGATGGCGAGCCGTACCGTGCCCATGGCGCAGGCATCGTCAACGAAACCTCCGGCTGCGTCAGGGCCGCGATGAGCGATCGCGGCGAGCATATCGGCGAGAACGCCGTCGAAGGCGCGGCTCTCCGTCTGCGGATGAACGAAGCCGGCGATACCGCACATGAACGAGTGCCCTCGTGGTCCTAAAGCCTGCCGCGGCGAATGCGTAGGCCGGGACTGCGGCCTCGACACGTGCACGAAAACGCGTGGGACTTACGCTGGGAAACTCGCCGGGCCTATGCCCGCATGGCCTCCGGCCGGGTGGCGTCAACGCCCGCAGCCTGCTGAGCGATTTTCCTAAGCACGTAGACGCAAACCTGCGTGCAACTCGCGAGCAGATTCTGGGTCAAATCGGCTTCCGAGAGCTTGATCCCGAACTCGCGTTCCAGGAAGCGATGAAGCTGCACGTAGCCGAACGAATCCATCACGCCTTCCCGGAAAAGATCTGTGTCTTCCGGGAACGTCTCGTCGAATTCCACAAGGAACTGCTGCTCGATAAATGAGCGAATCTTGTCTTCTGCTTTCATAGGCCCCCAACCTTCTGAAAGGCACAGCATTTTATGCAAACAAGACTCACGAATCCCCTGTGGGAATCTAGTGGACAGTTGTCGCGCGTCGCAACGGATTTGTCGTGCAGAAAAGCCACGTCCGGATCACATGGGGATAAGCCGTGGTGATGGGGCCACCGTTCTTGACGCTTCTCGCCCGGTTTTAGTTAGCTGCAGACGCAACGACGCTGTCCGGGGGTATCGCGGACATAGGGGCAACACTGATCATCGTTGGGGGCTGTAGCGTAGATATGCATGTTCTGCGCTTACTCTCCACCGGATCGTTCGACACGTTCCGGCGTGGGTTCTTGATCACCTGCATTGCCGGGCTCGGTAACGCGGTGCTGATCAGTCTGATCAACACCGGGGCGGAGTTGGCCGTGATGAGGCGGCCGGTCGAGCTGCACCTCATCGTCATGTACGTCCTGGCATTTGCGATTTTCTATACCGCCGACCGGATGTCGCTGCGGGAGGCAAATCGTCTGCTGCAGAGCCGACTGGCCGAGCTGCGTTCGCGGCTCCTCGACAAGATCCGCAACTCCGAGCTTCGCTCGCTCGAGCAGTTCAGCCGCGGCGAGATCTACGCGACCGTCGTGCAGGAGACCAATCACCTCTCGCAAAGCTTCCCGCTGCTGGTCAGCGCTGCACAGAGCCTATGCCTGCTCGCCTTTTGTCTGGCCTACGTCGCCATCCTATCGGGCGTTTCCTTCCTCATCGTGGCGGGCGTTACTGCAGTTGGTCTTCTAATGTTCTGGATCAAGCGTCGGCAGTTGAGCCGAGCTATGGCCAGCGTGCATGAGGAAGAGGCCAAGATGTTGGATTCCCTCGGCCACTTCTGCGAGGGGTTCCAGGAGATCCGCCTCAACGCCGACAAGAACGACGGCCTGCAGGCCGCGTTCGTCGGCATCGTCGAGAAGCTCGAGGACAGGCTCGTCGCCATCGGCCGCTCCTGGGCTGCGCTGCTGCTGTTCAGCAACGCCTTCCTCTATTTTCTCGTTGGCGTCGTCGTATTCGTGCTGCCCGCCTTCTTCAGCGGCTACACCGACGTCATCTACAAGCTCGTCGCGGTCGCCATCTTCTGCGCCGGGCCGGTTTTGGGGGTGACCTCGGCTGCCCCACTGTTCGACAAGGCCAACGTCGGCCTCGGGCATGTTTACGCGCTCGAAAAGCGCCTTGATGCCGGCACCATCGCTGAGCCTGCGGCAGGCACCGAGGCGGATACGGCTGATTTCCACGCCTTCCGCGAGATCGCGCTCGACCAACTTGCCTTCAACTATCGCAACGAGACCGGCGCGAGCCTCTTCAGGGCCGGGCCCTGGGATCTCAAGATCGCTCGCGGCGAGATCGTGTTTCTCCTTGGCGGCAACGGCAGCGGCAAGTCCACGGCGCTCAAGCTCATCACCGGTCTCTACCAGCCCGACAGCGGCTGCATCCGCGTCGATGGCGTCGAGGTGACGCCCAAGACGCTTCAGGCCTACCGGGAATTGTTCACCTGCATCTTCACCGACTTCCATCTCTTCGAGCGCCTATACGGCCTCGAACACGTGGATGCGGAGCAGGCCGTCTCGCTGCTCCGCTACATGGGGCTCGAAGAGAAGGTGACATTCGCCGACGGGAAGTTCTCGACGCAGGATCTGTCCACGGGTCAGCGCAAGCGCCTGGCCATGGTCGTGGCCTTGCTCGAGCAGCGGGAGATCTACGTCTTCGACGAATGGGCGGCTGACCAGGACGTCTCCTTCCGCGAGGTCTTCTATAAGGTCCTGCTGCCGGCGCTGAAGCGCACCGGCAAGACCGTGATCGCTGTCACCCACGACGACCGATATTGGCACTGCGCCGATCGCTGCATCACGCTCGACGTGGGGGCTATCGTGCCGCCGGACGCTTTCGCAACTGCGGAGGCGGTCTGACCGTGGTCATCTTCGACTTCATCAAGCGTGCCAGCGCCCGCGATTTGCAGACCATGTTGCTGCTGACGATCGCGGCCGGCTTCGCCAACGCCTTGCTTGTCGTCATCGTCAACGACGTGGCTTCCACCGTCGCGCGCGGCGAGCGTCCGATCCTGACCGCGTGGCTGATCTTCGCTGCCTCGTTCGTCATCTACTATCAATGCAACAAGGTCGCCCTGCTGCGCGCCAACATCGTCGTCGAGCGCCTGCTCAAGGACCTACGGGTTCGCGTCACGGATAAGCTGCGCAAGTCTGAGTTGCCGGTCGTGGATGGCCTGGGACGGACCCATCTGTACGGACTGATCTCGCGGGAGACCAACCATCTGTCCGTCACGTTCCCGCTTCTCGTCGACAGCTTCCAGCAGAGCATCCTGCTGCTCGTCTCGCTCATCTACCTGGCGCACCTTTCCCCGCCCGCGCTGCTCGTGTTCCTGCTAACTGTCCTCGTCGGCATCCTGGGCTACCGCCGCATCAACGTCGAGTTCCGCCAGACGCTGCAGAGCACGTTCGGCCATCAGGCCCGCATGCTCGATGCCACGGACGACATCATAAGTGGGTTCAAGGAGCTGAGGCTCAATACGCGCCGCAGCGACGCCGCCATGGCCGCTTATGAGGCCGCGTCCGCATCCGCCGAGAAAGCCGCCATCCAGACCGGCGAGCAGTGGGCCTCGCTGATCTTGCTGAGCAGCTTCGTGACCTACCTCATGCTCGGCGTCGTCGGTTTCGTCGTGCCGCAGTACGTCTCGTCCAATGGCGCGCTCGTATTCGAGCTCATCCCGACGTTGCTGTTCTGCATGGGCCCCTTGGCGAAGATCGTGGCCCAGTCCCCCGTGTACTTGAAGGCCGAGGAGGGGTTGAAGGCGATTGCCGACATCGAGCGAAAGCTCGACGAGGGAAGCTCGGTCACGCCGTCGGAGGCCCGCGTCATGGGGCGAGCCTTCACCAACTTCCACAAGCTCTCCTATCGCGATCTCACGTTCCAGTATCGCCGCGCCGATGATTCCGCCTTCCACGTCGGCCCGCTGAATCTGACCATCAACGCCGGAGAGACCATCTTCATCGTCGGCGGCAATGGCAGCGGAAAGTCGACCACGCTGCGCTTGATGACAGGCCTCTATCCGGCCGACGGCGGCGTCATCGAGGTGGACGGGATGCCTGTCGAGGGGCGCGGAGTTGCTGGAATCCGCGAGCTGTTCTCGGCCGTCTTCGCCGACTTCCATCTCTTCGATCGCCTGTACGGCTTGGAGGACGCCGACCCAGTCGAGGTGCAGCGGCTGATCACCGAGATGGGGCTTGCGCACAAGGTCAACTTCGAGGACGGCCAATTCAGCCAGACCAGCCTGTCGACCGGCCAGCGCAAGCGCCTGGCGCTGATCGCGGCGCTGCTGGAGGACCGCCCGATCTACGTCTTCGACGAGTGGTCGGCCGAGCAGGACGTTCACTTCCGCAAGCACTTCTACACCAAAATCCTGGCCGACCTGAAGGCAAGGGGAAAGACCGTCATCGCAGTCACGCACGACGAGCGCTACTGGCACGTCGCCGACCGTGTCGTACGCCTGGATCTCGGCTCCGTGCTTTGGGATCGCCCCGGTGCGGCATGGAGGGGCGCATGAAGGCTGTGCTCTTCCCCGGTCAGGGTGCTCAGCGCGTCGGCATGGGCGCGGAGCTTTTCGAGGCGCTTCCGGATCTCGTGCGCCGCGCCGACGACATCCTCGGATATTCGCTCGCCAAGCTGTGTCTTGAAGGCCCGGCTGATCGGCTGATGCAGACCCGATATACGCAGCCCGCCATCTACGCTGTCGGCGCGCTCGGATATCTGCAGCGACGTTCCGAGATAGCGGCGCCGGACTTTCTGCTCGGACATTCGGTCGCCGAGTACGTCGCGCTCTTTGCCGCCGAAGTGTTCGACTTCGAAACGGGCTTGAGGCTCGTCAAGGCGCGCGGCGAGCTGATGGGCGAGGCGACGGGCGGCGGCATGGCGGCCGTGCTCGGCCTCGATGCCGCTCAAACGGAAGCCGTGCTGGCGCGGCATGCGCCCGGAGAGGTCTTCGCCGCCAACTTCAACACGCCGCGCCAGATCGTGATCTCTGGCAAGCGCGATGCAGTCGAACGTCTTGAGCCCGCGTTCCGCGAAGCCGGCGCCGGTCACTTCAAGGTGCTCGATGTCGGCGGTGCCTTCCATTCGCCGCTGATGGCGCCGGCCCGCGATGCGTTCCGCCGCATCGTCGAGGCGTCCACCTTCGCCGCTCCGAAAATTCCGGTCATCTCGAATGTTACGGCCCGCCCTCACGTCGCGGACCGCATCCCAGAGCGCATGATCGAACAGATCACCGCGCCAGTGCGCTGGGCCGATAGCATCCGCTATCTGCTCGCCAAGGGCGTCACTCCGGCGGATGTGGAAGAGATCGCGCCCAAGGGCGTAAGCGTGGTCAAGCCCATGGTCATGCGCACGCAACTCGAGGCTGGACCTCTCGACGCCAGCGAAATCGAGCCCGCGCCTGCCGAAGAGCCCGCGAAGGTTTCCGCAGTGAAGCACGACACGAAGCGCGCCAACGGCCACGCTTATAACGGCAACGGCCATCACCCGGCTGCCTTCAGCAAACAGCGCCTCGGCTCGCGCGCATTCTGCTCCGATTTCAATGTCAGCTATCCCTATCTGTGCGGCGGCATGTACCAGGGCATCGCCTCGGTCGACATCGTTGTGCGCATGGCAAAGGCCGGCCTGCTGGGCTTCTTCGGAGCTGGCGGCCTGCGGCTTCCCGCCATCGAAGCGGCCATTATCGCCATCCAGAAGCAGATCCCGACGGGCGCGCCCTACGGCATCAACTTCATCGCACACACAAATCATCCCGAGCTGGAAGACCAGCTTGCGGACCTTCTGATGAATCACGGCGTCACCACCATAGAGGCGTCGGCCTTCATGCAGGTGACGCCCGCGCTCGTGCGTTACCGCGCCAAGGGCCTCGCAAGCGACGGTGGCCGTATTCACGCCCGGCACAGGATCATCGCCAAGGTCTCGCGCCCGGATGTGGCCGAGCAGTTCCTCTCGCCCGCGCCCGAGACGATCGTCTCGAAGCTCGTGGCGAGCGGCGCCCTGACGGCCGGCGAGGCGGAGCTGGTGCGGAAGGTGCCTGTGGCGGATGCGATCTGCGTCGAGGCAGACAGCGGCGGCCACACCGACCAGCGCATGCCGCTGACGCTACTGCCTGCCGTCCTGTCGGTCAGAGACAAATGCGCCGCTTCGACACCGAAATTCGGCCGCGTCTACGTGGGCACCGCCGGAGGCATCGGCACGCCGGAGGCCGCCGCCGCCATGTTCGTCATGGGCGCCGACTTCATCCTCACGGGGTCGATCAACCAGTGCACCGTGGAAGCTGCCACCAGCGACGCCGTAAAGGACATGCTGCAAGGCATGAACGTCCACGACACTGACTACGCGCCCTCTGGCGAGCTGTTCGAGCTGGGCTCGAAGGTGCAGGTCTTGAAGAAGGGCATCTTCTTCCCGGCGCGCGCCACCAAGCTCGTCTCGCTCTACCGCCAGCATGAATCCATCGACGAGATCGACGCCAAGACGCGCGGCCTCATCGAGGACCGCTACATGAAGCGCAGCCTCGCTCAGGTGTTCGACGAGATCTGCACCGCTTACCCCGGGCCTGAGGTCGAGCGCGCCAAACGTTCGCCGAAACACCGCATGGCGCTCGTCTTCAAGCGCTACTTCCGCGATGCAACCCGCTGGGCGCTGTCGGGCGACCTCGAGCACAAGGTCGACTTCCAGGTTCAATGCGGCCCGGCGCAAGGTGCCTTCAACCAGTGGGCAGCCGGTGCGGGCTTCGCGTCTTGGCATGATCGCCATGTTGACGAGATCGCACTGCGGCTGATGGACGAGACGGCGTCGCTGCTGAACCGCCGCTTTGCGGCCATGCAGGCCGGAGGCGAGGCGTCATGACGCGCGCTCGTGGCCAATCCGGAGAGCCGGTCGCGATCATCGGCGTCGGCATGCGTCTACCGGGCGCCGACAGCCTCGATGCCTTCTGGGCGCACCTCGCCGAGGGCCGCTCGCTCATCACCGAGGTCTCGCCGCGCCGCTGGGACGCCCGCCAATTGCGTGGCAACCCGGCGAAGGAGAACAAGACCAACAGCATCTGGGGCGGCTTCCTCGCGGATGCCGACCAATTCGACGCCGCCTTCTTCAATGTCTCGCCCCGCGAAGCTGCCTGGATGGATCCGCAGCAACGCTTCGCCCTCGAGATGGCCTGGCACGCCATCGAGGACGCGGGCCTCCGCGCCGCCGCACTCGCGGGCAGCCGCACCGGCGTCTTTATGGGCGTCTGTCATTGGGATTATGCCGAGCTCATCGAGAAGCATCTGACGCTGCTCGACGCCTACACGCCGACCGGCATCGCCTTCTCCGTCATCGCCAATCGCGTTTCGCATTTCTTCGACCTGCGCGGGCCGAGTGTCACCAATGACACCGCCTGCGCCGCCTCCCTCGTGTCGATCCACGACGCCGTGCGGGCGTTGCATAGCGGCGATTGCGACATGGCCCTGGCGGGCGGCGTAAACCTCGCATGGTCGCCGAACCATTTCATCGCTTTCGCCAAAAGCGGAATGCTGTCCAAGGACGGCAAGGCCAAAGCCTTCGATGCGCGCGCCGATGGCTACGTACGCGGTGAGGGCGGCGCCATGCTGCTGCTGAAGCGGCTGGATCAGGCTCGCGCCGACGGCGATCCGATTCACGCCGTCATCCGGGGCATCGGCACCAACCATGGCGGCCGCACCAGCTCGCTGACGGTGACCAATCCCAATGCGCAGGCCGATCTCATCGCCGAGGTCCACCGCGACGCCGACATTAGCCCCGGGACCATAAGCTACATCGAGGCCCACGGACCCGGCACGCCGCTCGGCGATCCCATCGAGATCGCGGGGCTGAAGGCGGCATTTCGGCAGCGCAAATCCGAGACAGGCGCAGCGCCCGAGCCCGGCACCTGCGGCATCGGTTCCGTGAAGACCAACATCGGCCACCTTGAAGGCGCCGCGGGAGTTGCGGGCGTCATCAAGGTGCTGGCCGCTATGCGCAACGACGCCTTGCCGCCCAACGCCGGCTTCGAGACGTTGAACCCGCTGATCGACCTCGCCGGTACGCCGTTCCGCATTCAAGCTGAAACGACGCCGTGGCCGCGCGTAGCCGGCCGGCCGCGCCGCGCCGGCGTGAGCTCGTTCGGCTTTGGAGGGACCAACGCGCACGCCGTCATCGAGGATGCCGAAGCCCTGAAATCGGCACCGGGCCAATCGCACGGTACGCTTGTCGTGCCGCTATCGGCGCGTAGCAACGAGGCTCTGCAAAACTATGCGCGAGCGCTGCGCGAGTTGCTCGATCGGAAACCCGGATTTGTGCTCGCTGATCTGGCTCTCACGTTCCAGGTCGGCCGCGAGCCCATGGCGAGCAGGGTTGCGTTCGTGGTTGGCGAAATCGATGAGCTGCGAGACACGCTCAACGCGTACATTGAGGGCGCCGCCGACTCGCGCGTCCGCCTGCCTGGACCGGGTGCCGCCGAGGCCGATCCCTGGCGCTCGGCCGATCTTTGGGTCGGCGGCGCGGAGGTTGCTTTCGCGGCACCGGCTGGCGCGCGGCGGATGCATGCGCCGCTCTATCCCTTTTCGCGCGAGCGCTTCTGGTTCGATACCGTGCTCGGCGCCAAGGACGACGAGGGCGTTCCGCATCCGCTCCTTCACCGCAACGTCTCGAACTTCGGCGCCGTCGCCTACCGCTCCCGCTTCACCGGTTCCGAGTTCTATTTCGACGATCATCACGTCAAAGGCGCAAGCATTCTGCCCGGTGTCGCTGGCCTCGAAATGGCTCGCGCCGCCTTCGCGCATGCCAGCGGATCGGGAGGCGGCGCGCTGCGTCTCACCGATGTGGTCTGGACCAAGGCAGTTGCCGCTGGCGCAGCGCCCGTTGACGTCGAGATCCGGCTGACACGCGATGCGGATGCGAGTGCGAACTTCACGATCACTACCATCGAGAACGGCTCGCCGGGACCGGTCTGTGCCAGGGGCAGCGTGGTTTCCGAGGAATCCGCGGCGCCCACCGCGCTCGATCTCGCGAACCTGCGTGCGAGCGCTCCGGAGCAGATCGATCCCGCGGTTTGCTACGCGCGCCTGTGCGCCAGCGGCGTCGTGCACGGCCCTGCCTTTCGGGCACTGACGGCCCTCCGCCGCAGTGAGGATTTCGTCTTGGCCGACCTTCGCCTGCCGCGCAGGCTCGCGGCGACGCTGGCGGAAATGCCGCTTCATCCCGTGTTGCTCGATGCTGCGATCCAGGCGTGGATCGTGCTCGACGACGAGGCCCCGCTCGGAGCCGGAGTACCTTTCGCCTGCCGCGAAGTCCTGGTCATGGGACCGTGCGAAACGTCCATGGTCGCCCACGTGAGGCGAACGCCGGGCGCGCGCGCTGCAGCCGGCATCGTTCGCCTGGATATCGATGTCTGCGACAGCAAGGGCCGCGTCTGTGTCGCCTTCAAGGAGCTGACGTTGCGCCTGATTGCCGACGCCTCGGAGGAGGCGAGCCGGTCCAACACGGCCGCCCCCGAATTCAAGCACGAACCCTCGGCGACAATTTTGGCGGAAGGCGCCTGGCTCGAAACTCCAGCTCCGGTCATGCCAGCGGCGGCCGGCCGCGAGGCCACCGTATTTCTCGGCGGAGACCTGGTGCGTCTGACGAGAGACCTCGGCTCGCGCACGGGGCTCAAATCCCACGCCATGGCCACCGTCGATGCCGACGATCCCGCTGCAACGGTTGGGCTCTGGTTCCGCGTGCTCCATGCGCACCTCGCCAAGCTGATGGCTGCCCGGCCCAAAGCGAGCCAGAAAATTGTCATTTGCATTCCGGACGCCATCCCCGCCTATCTGGCGGCGCCGCTTGCGGGCCTGTTCAGGACCGTGGCGCTCGAGCACCCCAAGATGTCCGGCGCCCTCGTCCGTATTGCCGGGCCCTACGACATAGATCGTATCACTTCCATCGCGTTGACCGAGGCGGTGACGACCGACAGCTTCGTCGAGGTTCGCCACGAGAGCGACGGCGCACGTCTCGCATGGCGACCGGCGGCGCTCGCAGCCCCCGCCGCTGAGCCGAAGTCCCTGCAACTCGATCCCGAAGGTGCCTATTGGATCACAGGCGGCCTTGGCGGCCTGGGTCTGATCTTCGCGAAAGATCTCGTTACACGCGGCGCGCGCCGCATCGTTCTGAGCGGCCGCCGCCAGACGCCGGACCAGGCCTCGCTAGCTCAGCTCGATGATCTTCGTGCGCAAGGCATCGACGTCCTCTACATGCCCTGCGATGTGGCGCGGAGCGGCGATGTCGAGAAGCTCGTCGCGACGATCACCGCCACGCACGGGCCGCTGAAGGGCGTCATCCACGCCGCAGGCCTGCTGGACGACGCTTACATCTTCGGCGCCGACCCGGTGCGCATCGCGCCCGTTCTCGCGCCCAAGGTGGCGGGGACGCTGAACATCGACGCGGCCACGGCGGACATCGACCTCTCCTTCATGGTGCTCTGCTCGTCGGTGGCATCGGCGTTCGGTAATCCTGGCCAGGCCGCCTACGCCGGCGCCAATGCCTTCATGGATGCCTTCGCGGAGTACCGCGAGGCGCAGGTTGCAAGCGGCGAGCGTCACGGCATCACACGTGCCATCGCCTGGCCCCTCTGGGCCGAAGGCGGCATGACCGTCGAGGCGCCGTTCCTTGAAGCCATGCGCCACCGCTCCGGTGTCGAGCCACTGCCGACCGCCGTGGGCGTGGATGCCTTGTGGCGGCTCCTCTCTGCTCCCGTTGCACCTCGCTGTGCCGTCCTCCACGGCGACCGGACGCGCATCGAGGCGTTGCTGGCGACTGTCGGAGACTCCCACGTAACGGCTGCAGAGCAGGACCCTGAAGAGAGTCCCGCGCCGAACGCAGGACTCCTGAACCGGACGACCGAGCACCTGAAGGAGTTGCTGGCGGACGCGACGCAGATCGACGCCTCTCGCATCCGCGACGACACCGCGCTTGTCGAATACGGCCTCGACTCCATCGTCATCATCGATGTCACCAGCCGCTTGGAGCGCGATCTCGGACCGTTGTCGAAGACGCTGTTCTTCGAGCACGTGACGCTCGGGAGCCTCGCGGCGCATCTTGTGGAGGAGCACGCCCCCGCACTTGCTCGCGCGCTGCAGCCGGCGCCTTTGGTTCGGACCCTGGCTGCATCTCATGCGGCACCCGAGGTCTTGCGCGCGCCCGTCGCTCCGGCAGAAACAGCGAAGGTTCAGGTGAACCCCACGCCGCAGCCGTCCGGCGACGCTCACGACGATACCCACGACGTCGCCATCATCGGCCTCTCGCTGCGCGTCGCCAACGCAAGAGACAAAGACGCCTTCTGGGACATGCTGTCGAAGGGGCTGCATGCCGTCGGCCCGGTTCCCAAGGACCGTTGGAACCACGACGCCATCTATCATCCCGAGCGCGACATCCTCGGCAAGACCGTAGTCAAGACCGGCGCCTTCCTCGATGGCATCGACAAGTTCGATCCGCGCTACTTCCGCATCTCGCAGGCCGAAGCCGAGCTGATGTCCCCCGAGGTGCGGCTCTTCCTCGAGGCCAGCGTCGACGCCTTCGAGGATGCGGGTTACTCCCGCGAAACCATGCAGCAGAAGTTCGGCGGCGACGTCGCCGTGCTCGTCGGCTCCATGACCAACGAGTACGACTACTACGGCTTCCAGAACATGCTGGTCCGCGGCGCGCGCGCCAGCGGCAGCTACACCGGCACCGTGCCCAACATGGTGTCCTACTTCTACGGCTTCACCGGGCCGTCCTACTTCCTCGACACCATGTGCTCGGCCGCTTCCACGTGCATCCACGAGGCGGTGCACATGCTGCGCGCGGGCCGCTGCAAGATGGCCCTCGCGGGCGGCGTCAGCCTGCTTCTGCATCCGCAGAAGCTGATCGCCGTTTCGCAGGAGCATTTCACCAGCAAGACCGCCGACGTAGTGCGCGGCTATGGCGTCGGAGCGGACGGCACCATCCTTGGTGAAGGTGTGGGCGCGCTTGTTCTGAAGCGCCGCGCCGACGCCGAGCGCGACGGCGATCGTATCTATGCCATCATCAAAGGCACGGCGGTCACCAACGCCGGCGTGCGCAACGGCTTCACGGTGCCGAGTCCGGCACAGCAGGCCGCCGCCGTGTCGAAGGCGCTCGAGGATGCGGGCGTCGACGCGCGCACCATCAGCTATGTCGAAGGCCACGGCTCCGGCACGGCGCTGGGCGACCCCATCGAGATCCGCGCGCTCACACAGGCTTTCCGCGCCCACACCGCCGACAAGCAGTTCTGCCCCATCGGCACGGTGAAATCGAACGTCGCGCATCTGCTCGCCGCAGCAGGTGTGGCGGGCATGGCGAAAGTGCTGATGCAGTTGCAGCACGGGCAGATTGCGCCATCGCTGCACGCGGAGACGCTCAATCCGGATATCCCGTTCGACACGACGCCGTTCTACGTGCAGCGCCAGCTTGCGCCGTGGCCCCGGACGACCGACGCAGAGGGACACGAGCTTCCGCGGCGCGCAGGCGTCACCTCCATCGGTGCCGGAGGCATGAACTCGCACATCATCGTCGAGGAGCACCTTGGCGCCTCGCGCGCCGCGCACCCGCGTGGCCCGGAGATCGCCGTGTTCTCGGCCATGAATGCTGCGGCGCTTTCCCGGCTCGTCGCGCGCATTCGCGACTATATTGCCGCGCATCCCGAGCTTTCGCTCGCGGACATCGCCTATACGCTGCAGGTCGGCCGCACCGCACTGCCGTGCCGCCTCGCCGTCCTCGCGGCAAGCGCGGACGACCTGCTGAAAAAGCTCGACGCCTTCCTCGCCGCGCCCGGATCGGGAGAAAAGATCTGGCACACGCCGAGCACGCTCGACTGCGCGCCGCGTGTCGATGCTGAGCGCCTGAAACTCGAAACCGCGACGCGCGCTCTAGACGGTATTGCTGCCGCCTGGGCCGAAGGTGTTGCCATCGATTGGGACGCGCTGCATGCGGGCCGCAGGCCCTATCGCGTCTCGCTGCCCACCTATCCGTTCGACGAGGTGCGGTGCTGGTATCCCGAGTTCGACGACGCCCCGTCGGTTCTGGAACCGCTGGCCTTCCGCGCCTCATCCCGAAACGATGCTGCGAGCACAGCCCCCAAGCCACTCGAATCCGCTCCCACACCACGTCACGCGTCAACTGCAGACGTTGACGATGCCGTCCGCCGCGAGCTGACTGCCGTAGCCGCCGAGCTACTGAAATTCGATCCCGGCACCATTAGCCCGCGCGCATCGTTCTATGAGCTCGGCTTCGACTCGATATCCCTGACGCGCTTCGCCGCCCTTATCGGAGAGCGCCTGGGCGTCACGGTCTCACCCACCGTCTTCTTCGAGTGCGAGCACATCGACGCGCTTGCGCGTCACCTGGCGAGCCGAGGCGCGCAAGCAAAGCAGCAAGCGAAGGCTCCGCGCACCATGGCCGCCGCGCAGTCGTCCCCCGCCGTGCGGACTGCGCCCTCAACCAAGACGTCCGGACGCATGAGCATCGCCATCGTCGGCATTGCGGCGCGGCTTCCCGGAGCCGACGATCCCGACATCTTCATGGACCGCCTCTTGGCGGGCGACGATCTCACCGCAGAGTTCCCCATCTACCGCTATGGCGGGGCCTATGCCGAGCGCCTGAAGCGCGCCGGCTTCGCCAAGCGCGGTGGCTTCCTCGCCGACGTCGACCGTTTCGATGCCGCCTTCTTCCGCATCTCGCCCGTGGAAGCCGAGCGCATGGACCCGCAGCAGCGCTTGATGCTCGAAACGAGCTGGCGGGTCCTCGAGCACGCCGGCTACCGGCCCGACCAGCTTCCGCGCGATACCGGCGTCTTCATAGGCGTCTCCGGCCGCGATTACGCGAGCCTGCTTGAAGCCCACCACGTTCCGCACGACGGCTTCGCTGCCACGGGCAACTCGCTGGCCATGGTCGCCAACCGCATCTCGTATCAACTCGATGTGCATGGGCCAAGCGAGGCCATCGACACCGCTTGTTCGAGCTCGCTCGTTGCGCTGCTCCGCGCCGCGGACGCACTCGCGGTAGGCACCTGTAGCATGGCGCTGGTCGGCGGCGTCAATCTGGCGTTCGCCGTGGAAGGCTTCGAGGGGCCGCATCTCGCCGGCATGTTGAGCCCCGAAGGCCGCTGCAAGACCTTCTCGGCCGACGCGGACGGCTATGGCCGCGGCGAGGGTGTCGTGGCGCTACTGCTGAAACCGCTCGCTGATGCCGAGGCGGACGGTGACAATATTCTCGGCGTCGTCGTTGGCGGCGCGGTGAATCACGGCGGACGAGCCGGTGCGTTGACCGCACCCAATGCCAAGGCGCAGGCCGATCTCGTCGAGCGAGCAATGCACGGCATCGATCCGGCGAGCATCGGTTATATCGAGACGCACGGCACTGGCACGAAGCTCGGTGATCCGGTCGAGATCGCTGCGCTGCGTCTTGCCTATGGCCGCCTTGTCGGTTCCGGAAGGCCGCTTCCTACAATCGGCCTCGGCGCGGTGAAGTCCAACATTGGTCATCTCGAAGCCGCGGCGGGGCTGGCTGGCGTGGTGAAAGTGCTCGGCGCGGTGCAACGTGGCCAGATTCCGCCGACGTTGCATTGCCGCGACCTCAATCCGCACATCGAGCTCGGCGGCAGCCCCTTCACGATCGTGCGCGAGCGCAGCCCCTGGCCGCGCCGGAAGGATGAGGCAGGCACCGAGCTGCCGCGCCGTGGTGGCGTCAGCAGCTTCGGCTTCGGTGGCGTCAATGCGCATGTCGTGCTCGAGGAATATCCGAACGGAGCCGGCCGCCGGTCGCCGCTCCCACAGCATCGCTTCGCGGATACCCGCTTCTGGCTTCCTGGAACGGATGCCGACGAAACCGTTTTGCACGTTCCGCAATGGACCGAAGCAACGCTGCCTGATGCGTCCGGCGTGGCGGGCTTGCGCCGGCTGGTCCTCGCTTGCGGCGTCACGGTATCGGCAGGCGAGTCCGTGCGCGTAGTTGATTGCGACCGCAAGGCGGGCGACATCGGCAAGCGCTACATCGCTGCGGCTGGCGAAACGCTGGCCGCTCTCCAGTCGGAGCTGCGCGGCGCCGACTCCCGACCGGTGCTCATTCAACTCGTCCATCCGCTCGGCGGTGAAGGCGAGCTGTTCTCCGGTCTCGGCGCCATGCTCGACACCGCAACGGCGGAATGCTCGCATCTCATCGGCCAGGTCGTCAGCGTGCCCGCTGGGCTTTCACCCCGCGCGGTCGCGGCCTTGCTCGACGAGGAAGCCCGCAGCCCGCGTCATCGCCGTGTCCGCCGCGAAGGCGGACGGCGCGTCATTCGCACCTGGGCGCCTCTCGCTCGACCACGTTTGCTGGCACCCGCCTGGCGTGACGGCGGTGTCTACCTCGTCACCGGCGGCATGGGCGGGATCGGACGCCAGATCGCCCGCGACATCGCTGCCCGGGTCAAGGCTCCGGTGCTCGTGCTCGTGGGTCAATCGCCGCTCGACGATAGTCGCGCGGCGTTCTTAGAAGAGCTGAGGCAGCGCGGCGCAACCGCAAGCTATCACGTGCTCGATGTCGCCGACGCGCGCGCGACTTCGGCTCTTGTCTATGGCGTGGTCGCCCACCACGGCGCGCTCAACGGTGTGTTCCATTGCGCCGGCACCCTGCGCGATCGCACGTTGCTCAACAAGACGCGAGCCGATCTCGACGCCGTTCTGGCGCCGAAGGTCCTGGGCGCGCTCGCACTCGCCAACGCCTTGGAGAGCCGCAAGCTCGACAGCTTCGTGTTGTTCTCTTCACTTGCCGGCGCTGTCGGCAATGCGGGACAGGGCGACTACGCCGCCGCCAACGGCTTCCTCGACGCCTTCGCGGCGGCAAGGCATGGCGAGCTGCCGATTGTTTCCGTGAATTGGCCGCTGTGGCGCGACGGCGGCATGCGCGCTAGCGATGCCGGAAAGGCGGCGCTGTTCGAGCAGATGGGCCAACGCCCTCTTGCGACCGACTCCGGCCTTGCATCCCTTGGCGCCGCGCAAGCCGCGAGCGTCCCACAAGTCGCCGTGGTTGCAGGCGATGCACAACGCATCTACGCTTTCTTGGCCGCTTCCGGGACGAACCGCGCTTTCGAACCCGGCGCCGTACCGCACGCCGATACCACGCCTTCACAGCGTCTGACGGAGCGCACCGCCGACGCCCTGCGCCACTTGTTCGCGCGCGTGAGCGGTGTGCCCGCCGCACGCATCGAGCTGGACACGCCGCTCGAAGAGTATGGCATCGACTCGTTGATGATCACGCGCCTCAACAAGGAGCTGGGCGCGTCGTTCGGGAGCCTTTCGGGAACGCTGCTGTTCGAGCACCGAACGTTGGGTGCACTTGCACGCCACCTCGTTGCGAGCCACGCCGATGCCTGCCGCCGTCTCACCGGCGAAGAGGGAGCGGACATCCCGCAACCTGCGCCCGATACATTCGCAAGGGCCGCTATCGCGCCGCAGAAATCCGAACCCACACCAGACCCTCGCGAGCCCATCGCCATCATCGGCATGAGCGGCCGCTATCCCGGTGCCGACAATCTCGAAGCCTTCTGGGACAATCTCGCCCACGGACGCGATCTCATCAGCGAAGTCCCCGAGGACCGCTGGCTGCTCGACGGCTTCTTCGAGCCCGACATCGAGATGGCCGTCGCGCGTGGCGCGAGCTATGCCAAGTGGGGCGGCTTCCTCGAGGATTTCGCCGGCTTCGATCCGCTTCTCTTCAAGATTTCGCCGCGCGACGCTGCAGCCATGGACCCGCAGGAGCGGCTGTTCCTCATGGCCGCATGGGCGGCCTGCGAGGATGCCGGCTATAGCCGAGCGCGCCTAGCGGCCCGTCACGGGTCCCGCGTCGGCGTTTACGTCGGCGTCACGAAAGCCGGCTTCGCACTCCACGGCCCCTTCGTCAGCGAGAGCGGCGCCACCGTTCGCCCCACGACCTCGTTCGCCAGCATCGCCAACCGCGTGTCGCACATCCTCGACCTCAGCGGCCCGAGCATGCCGGTCGACACCATGTGCTCGTCGTCGCTGACCGCCATCCACGAGGCCTGCGAAGCCCTGCGCTCCGGCACCTGCGCCATGGCTCTCGTCGGTGGCGTGAACCTCTATCTGCATCCCGCAAACTTCGCCGAGCTCAGCGCAGCGCGCATGCTGAGCCCGGACGGCCGCTGCAAGAGCTTCGGTGACGGCGCCAACGGCTTCGTGCCCGGTGAGGGCGTCGGCTGCCTGCTGCTGAAGCCTCTCTCTCGCGCGCTTGCCGATGGCGATCGCATCCACGCCCTGATCCGCGGCACCGCCGTCAATCACGGCGGCCGCACCAACGGCTACACAGTACCCAACCCTTCGGCTCAACGCGATGTCATCCGCGCCGCGCTCGACAGCGCCGGCATAGAAGCGCGGGAAGTCACCTGCATCGAGGCGCACGGCACCGGCACGCACCTCGGCGATCCGATCGAGGTCGCCGCGCTCACGCAGGCGTTCGAAGCCGACACGTCAGAGCACGGGTTCTGCGCCCTCGGCTCGGTGAAGTCCAACATGGGCCATCTCGAAGCGGCGGCCGGTATCGCTGGTCTCACCAAGGTAGTGCTGCAGATGCAGCGCGGGATCCTGGCACCCACGCTGCACGCGGCGAAGCCCAACCCCAATCTCGATCTCGCCGCCACTCCGTTCCGCCTGCAGACGGAGCCTGCGCCATGGACCGCAGAACGGCGCATCGCGGGCGTGTCCTCGTTCGGAGCTGGCGGCGCCAACGCGCACGTAATTGTAGAGGAGGGGCCGGACCAGACGCCTCCAACCACATCGAAGCAGCGAGGAGAAGCGTTCGCCCAGGCAATCGTTCTTTCGGCGCGCGACGCGGACCGCTTGCGTGAAGTTGCCCGGAATCTCCTTTCAGTCGTGGAACGATGGCCCGTTGAACGAGGACAGTTGCCGGCACTCGGTTCACGTGCGCCGCAGCTGCGCGCCAAGCTGGCTGAGCTTCTCGACGTCGCGCCCGAGCACATCGACGACGCCGAGACTTTTGAAACCCTCGGCTTCGATCGCGTCCATCGCTTGGCGCTGCGCGATTGGCTGGAAGCGAAGCTTGGCATTACGAATGCCGCTCAGGTCCTCCGCGACGCCGAAACACCGGAGCAGCTGCTCTCCGCACTCGGCCAGCACGGAGAGACGCTGCCCTCGGAGAGCGAAGAAGCCTGGCGGCCGAGCCTCGCCGACATCGCCTTCACGCTGCAGGTCGGCCGTGAGGCCATGGATGTTCGCCTCGCGTTCGAAGCGCGCACACTCGACGAGCTTGCGACAGCGCTTCGCGCATTCCTAGAAGGACGGATCGATCATGCCGGTCTCCACACCGGCAATGCTCAGGACCATCGCGCCGTCATGTCGGCTCTGTCCGGCGGCGACGAGATGCGCGTGCTGGCGCGCAGCTGGGCCGCGCGTGGCAGCCTCGGCCGCCTGCTGGCGCTGTGGGTTCAGGGATTGCCGGTCGATTGGGAGGATTTGCCGCGTCCCGCACCGGCGCGTATCGTGTCGCTCCCGACCTATCCCTTTGCCCGCGATCGTTACTGGCTTCCGCTGACGGCGGCGAAGCCGGTCACGCCGCGCGCGGACGTGCTTCAAGTGCAGTCGACTAGCGAGACAGCATCGCTGCTGTCCGGTGTGGAAGCGCTCGACGCAGCCATCGCGCCGCTGGTCCGTTCCATCGTCGCGAGCGTCCCTACCGATCAGCTGCCGCATCCTTTCGACCGCTGGCACGCCGCGCTCCTGAAACTTCTTCCTCCGGGGGACGCGCTCCCGACCGACCGCGCCTGGGACGCTTGGAGCCGCTTCAAGGCCGCGGCACCTTCCGGAGTGGCGGCGCAGATCGAGCTGGCCGAAACGACGCTGCGTGCCTTGCCGGAAATCCTGTCCGGCGCACGCACTGCCCCTTCGGTCATGTTCCCATCCGGCCGCCTCGATCTCGTCGAGGCCGTGTACAAGCAGAATCCGGTCGCCACACGCTTCAGCGCCGCCCTCGCGAACAAGGCGGCGGATTGGGTCGCAGCACGCCGTGCCGCAACTCCCACAACGCCACTGCGCGTGCTCGAGATCGGCGCCGGCACCGGCGGGACCAGCGAGCCTCTTTTCGCAGCGCTGGCTCCGTTCGGCGCCGCCATCGCCGAATACCGCTTCACCGATGTGTCGCGCGCTTTCCTCATCAAGGCCGAGCAGCGCTTCGCCAGCCGCGTCCCGTCGCTGGCGACCGCGCTGTTCGATGTCGAGAGGCCGCCCGCTGAGCAGGGGATTGCAACGGGGCACTACGATCTCGTGATCGCTGCCAACGTGCTACACGCGACATCCGACATCCGCAGGACTCTGCGCCACGTGCGCGCGACGCTCGCGCCCGGCGGCATGCTGCTCTTGAACGAGACCAGCCGCGCCACGCTGTTCACGCACGTCACCTTCGGTCTGCTCGACGGCTGGTGGCGCTTTACCGATGGCGACATCCGCATCCCCGGCACGCCATCGCTGAGTGCCGCTGAGTGGCGTTCCGCACTGGAGCAAGAAGGCTTCACGTGGCGCTCCACGTCGTCAGCGGAAGAAAGTGCACTTGGGCAGCAGATTGTCGTCGCGGAGGCTCCCGCGCAGGCACAGCCGCAAGTCCGTCGCGCCGCTGCCGCTCCCGCAAGCCTTCGCGAAACCTTGCGTCGCGTCGTCGCCGAAACACTGAACATGGCCTCCTCTGCAGTGGCCATCGACAAACCGTTCGCCGACTATGGTCTGGACTCCATCCTTGGAGCCGAGCTGGTCGAACGAATCCGGAGCGCGCTCGGCATCAGGATCGAGCAGGCGCGCCTCTATGATTTCAGTAACGTCTTGCGCCTCGAAGCCTTCATAGCCGAGCGCTTCCCCGAGGCGGCCGCTCAAACTTTGCCAGGCGCGGAAGGGATAGACAACCCGGCCCCAGTCGCAATCGCAACGCCTTCGTCACGCGCGGAATCCGCGAACGCACCACCACGTCTCCGCGAGCCCATCGCCATCATCGGCATGAGTGGCCGCTTCGCACAGTCACCCGATGTCGAAACGCTGTGGGAACACCTTAAAGCTGGACGCAACTTGGTGCAGCCGGTCACGCGCTTCCCGACTGCCGCCCACCATCACGGCAGCTTTATCGACGGCATAGAGCGCTTCGATCCGGTTTTCTTCGGCATCTCCGGCCTCGAAGCCACCTACATGGACCCGCAGCAGCGCCTCTTCCTGGAAGAAGCGTGGAAGGCGCTGGAGCATGCCGGCCACGCCGGCGCGAGCATGGAAGGACGGCGCTGCGGCGTGTTCGTCGGCTGCAGCGCAGGCGACTATCAGGAGTTATTCCGCAGCCAGCCGCCCGGCCAGGCCTTCTGGGGCAACACCGCTTCGCTGATCCCCGCGCGCATCGCCTATTGCCTCGATCTCAAGGGTCCGGCGATTGCCGTCGACACCGCCTGCTCGAGCTCGCTCGTAGCGCTCGATCTCGCCTGCCGCAGCCTCTGGAGCGGCGAAAGCGAGCTGGCGATAGCGGGCGGCGTATTCGTGCAATGCACCGACCGCTTCTTCCGCTATGCCGACGCGGCCCGCATGCTGTCACCGTCCGGTCGCTGCGCGGCTTTTGGCGCCGAGGCCGATGGCATTGTCCCGGCCGAAGCAGTCGCCGCGGTCCTGCTGCGCCCGCTCTCGGCGGCATTGGCCGATGGCGACACCATCCATGGCCTCATCGTCGGCTCCGGCACCAATCAGGACGGCGCCACCAACGGCATCACCGCGCCGAGCGGCGTATCGCAGCAAAGCCTGATGCGCGATGTCTATGACGCGTTCGGCATCGACGCGTCCGGCATCGGCTTCGTCGAGGCGCACGGCACCGGAACCAGGCTCGGCGATCCCATCGAGTACGACGCGCTCGCCAGCATCTATGCATCTGCCGGCACGCCGCGGGGCAGTTGCTTCCTTGGCTCGGTGAAGTCGAACCTAGGCCATGGCACGACCGCCGCCGGCGTCACGAGCTTGATCAAGGTCATCGGCGCGTTGAAGTCTGGCATCGTGCCGCCGACCTTGCATGTCGGCTCGGGCAATCCCGCCATCGAAGTGGCGGAAGGGCCGTTCCGCATCAACACCACGCCTGGGGAATGGAAGCCGGGTAGGGGGCCGAGACGCGCCGCCATTAGTTCGTTCGGCTTTAGCGGCACCAATGCGCATGTGGTCGTGGAGGAGGCGCCGCCCCAGGTGCTGGCACCTGACTCTGCGCCTGCGCATCTCGTGGTGCTCTCCGGCCGCACGCCGGACCAGCTTCGCCGTCAGGCGAAGCGTCTTGTCGCTCATCTGGCGCACCCCAATCCGCCGCTGCTTCGCGACGTCGCCTTCACATTGCTGATTGGCCGCCGTCACTTGCCGCATCGCCTGGCCGTTGTCGCGCGCGACGTGTCCGACCTCGTGAACCGCCTGACGGCATGGCTTGCGGGCGGGTCCGACAACGGGATCAAGATGGCCGCCGTGGAGGCGAACGCCGCATCAGTAGACACGGCTGCCGACATTGACCGCAACGACCTGGCGAAGCTGGGCGATGCCTTCCTCTCAGGCGCATCAATAGACGCCGAGCGACTTTACGCGGGTACGGGACGCCGCCGCGTCCCGCTGCCGGCCTATCCCTTCGCCGAGACGCGGTTCTGGGTCGAGGAAGAGAAAGCTTCCGCCGCACCAAAATCCGAAGTGTCGATCGAGGCTAGTGCCGGCTCAACACCGGTCGCGAATCTGGCCCGAATGTCTGAGCCCGTCGCCGCTCCCAGGTCTCGCTTGCTCGATCCTGCCGTCGCTGTCGCGACGAGTCCGACACCAACTCGCGCCGGCAAGGTGACGCTCGCACCGCTGCATCTCGTCGAGACGGCGAAGTCAGTCCCGAGTGTATCCATTAGCCGCGATATCGATGCTCACGGTGTATGCAAGCTCGAACCGTCGGAGCGCTGGAGCGCTGCTCTCGAAGCCGCGTTGGTGGAAGCGCTCCGCGCCGTTTCTGAGTTGCCGGATGTGCGCGCCGTATTGCTGGATGTTCCGGCTGCATGGGGAGCACCAACCGATTCCGGAGGCGCTAAGCGCCTTGCCGAAGCCCTACAGCAATGCTCGCTGCCGGTCGTCGCGTCGGTCGCAGCGTCATGCTTTGGGTCGGGCCTCGTCGCCGCGTTGACTTGCGATTTCCCTGTTTTGGCTGCCGAGGCACGTTTCGCGTGCGGGAATGGGCTGCAGCCTGACGAGCTCCTGCAACGCAGGCTGGGGCACGATTTCGCAAACCGTCTGGATCAAGGCCGGGAGTGCACCGGCTCCGACCTAAGAGCGGCCGGACTCGCGCTACCTGTCGTGCCTGCAAATCGTGTGGCCGAGGAAGCGCTCGCTCTCGCGCGGCGCATCGCGCGTGCACCACGTCTGGCGCTCGTCGAACTGAAGCGGCACATGCGCCGAGAGCCGTCGCACGCGGGTGCTGCATTCCCGGCATCTGAAGCCTTCCGCGCCCGTGCCGCCGGAGAGGGCAGTGCGGAAAAGCCCGGAACACGCCGCCGCATCGGTCTCGCCTCCAAGGTCGTGACGCTGGACGCCTTCGATGACGGCGTCGCCGTTCTCACTATGGAGGAGAGATCCGGCCGCAACACCTTTACGCCCGATCTCATGGACGGCCTCAGCGACGCCTTCGCCGTCATCGTCCGCTCGCCCAGCTTCAAGGCCGTGGTCCTGACCGGCTTCGACAGCTACTTCGCCTGCGGCGGCACCATCGACGGTCTGGAAAGCCTGCAAAGGGGCGAAACGCATTTCACCGACCGGCGCATCTACACGCTGCCGCTCGAATGCCCACTGCCCGTCATCGCCGCCATGCAGGGTCACGCCATCGGCGCAGGCTGGGCGCTGGGCATGTTCTGCGACGTGACGCTGTTCGGCGCCGAGAGCGTCTTCCATAGCAACTATCTCGAGCTGGGCTTCACGCCGGGCGCGGGCGCGACGCTCGTGTTTCCGCATAAGCTCGGCGATGATCTCGGCCGCGAGGTCTTGTTCTCGGCCGTACCCTTCAAGGGACGCGAACTGAAAACGCGCCTGTCGAGCCTCGACGTTAGGCCCGGCGCGGAGGTTTTGCCGGAGGCGCTGCGGCTGGCGCATCTTCTGGCACGCGAAACGCGTGACGAGTTGATCGCGGCCAAGGCCGAAGCCGTCGCTCCGCTTATGAACGCGCTTCCACGTACGCTCGAGCGCGAGCTCGACATGCATTGCCGCACATTCATCGGCAACGCGGAGGCACTGACGCGCATCCGCGCCGCATTTGAGCTTCCCGCAGGCAACGTTGCGCAAGCCACACCGAAGAAACCTATCCGCGATCGTTCTGCCGCGGTTCGCGCCGCCGTCGTCGAGAGCCTGGCCGAGGAGCTGATGATCAGCGCTGCTGATATCCGCGACGGCTCCGGATTCCTTGATCTCGGACTCGACTCCATCCTGGCCATCACCTGGATCAGGCGGCTCAACGCGCGCTTCGGCATCGAGCTACCCGCGACCGCAGTCTATGCTCAGCCGACGGTCGGGGCGCTCGCGGCTCGAATCGCCGAGCTTCTTCCCGACGGCTTTGGCATTACCGGGCCTGAAGTTGTAGCCTTCGAGCCCGTGGCCGAGGCGAAGCCGGCCGAGCCCGCCACAAACCGCGCAGCCGTGCGTGAACGTCTCATCGCCAGCCTCGCCGAGGAACTGATGATCGGCGCAGCCGACATCCGCGACGGCGCGGGCTTCCTCGACCTGGGCCTCGACTCCATCCTTGCCGTCACCTGGATAAGACGCCTCAACGCCGCCTTCGGCACGGACCTTCCAGCGACGGCGGTCTATGCCCATCCGACCGTGGGCGCGCTGGTCGACAAGCTGGCCGCTGAAGTGAGTTTGAGTGCTCCGACCATCGCGGAGTCCACCGAGGACTCTGCGCCTCCTCCTGTGGTTTTGCTCGCACAGCCCTCGGTCACGGCAGCGGAACCTGTTTCCGTCACCCAACAGAACCGCCGCGCACCGACCCACGAGCGCTCCGCCATCGCCGTCATCGGCATGTCCGGCCGCTTCCCGCAGGCGCCTGATCTCGAGACTTTCTGGGGCAACATCCGCAGCGGCCGCGATTGCATCACCGAGGTGCCGCCCGAGCGCTGGGAAATTGCCATCCACTACGATCCCGATCCGCAGGCGCCGGGCAAATCCTATTGCAAATGGATGGGCGCCATCGACGGCGTGGACCGCTTCGATCCCGCTTTCTTCAACATCACGCCGCGCGAAGCCGAGCTCATGGACCCGCAGCAGCGGCTTTTCCTCGAGCACGCTTGGCACGCCATCGAGGACGCGGCCATCGATCCGACGTCGCTCGCGGGCGCGGCTTGCGGCGTGTTCGTCGGCAGCGGCCCCAGCGGCTACGCCGATCTCATCGAGGAGCGTAACGCCTACAGTCTTCTGGGTGCGGCTGGCTCCATCCTTGCCGCCCGTATTGCCTATCTCCTCGATCTGCACGGTCCAGCGGTCTCGCTCGACACCGCCTGCTCGAGCTCTCTCGTCGCCATCGCCGAAGCCTGCAACAGCCTCGTGCTTGGCGACAGCGATCTCGCCCTCGCCGGCGGTGCCTGCGTGCTGATCGGTCCGTCGATGTTCGTCGACACGTCGAAGGTGAGCATGCTGTCCCGCGACGGCCGCTGCTTTACCTTCGACGCCCGCGCCAACGGCTTCGTGCCGGGCGAAGGCGTTGGCGTCATGCTTCTGAAGCGCCTGGACGATGCCCTTCGCGATGGCGATCCGATCCGCGCAGTCATCCGCGGCTGGGGCATCAATCAGGACGGCAAGACCAACGGCATCGCCGCGCCCAATCCGCAAGCGCAGACCAAGCTCATCCGCGGCATCCATGAGCGCTTCGACATCGCGCCTGAAAGCATCGGGCTGATCGAGTGTCACGGCACGGGGACGGCGCTTGGCGATCCGATCGAGATCGAAGGCTTGGCGGGAGCGTTCGCTGGTCGCGGTGTTCCGGAAGCGTCCTGCGCAATCGGATCGGTGAAAAGCAATGTCGGCCATCTGCTCGCATCCGCGGGCGTCGCCGGCGTCATGAAGGCCGTGCTTTCGCTGGAACATGCCGAGCTGCCGCCGACCATTCATGTCGAGCACCAAAATCCGCATCTCGCGCTCGCCGGCACGCCCTTCGTCGTCAACACCGATGCCAAGCCGTGGCCGGAGCCCGCGAAGGGCAAACGCCGCGCGGCGGTGAGCGCGTTCGGCTTCAGCGGCACCAATGCGCATCTCGTGCTGGAAGCCCCGCCCGTAGTTCGACCGATGATGGAACCCGGCCCTTGGCTGCTCCCGCTGTCTGCGCGCACGGCAGATCGGCTTTCGGTCTACGCGGCCGAGCTCTCGCGCTACGTGGCGGACAATCCGGATCTCGATCTTGCGGGCCTCGCGATGACATTCCAGCAGGGCCGCACGTCCTTCGCCGTTCGCCGTGCCATCGTGTTTCAGGATCGCGCCACGCTCCTTCGCGCTCTCGATGCGCTTGCCAGCGACGCCAGCGCGCCTGCTCTAGCGTACGATGGACAACTTGGTGCACTCGCCGCACGCTGGTGCGCGGGCGGGAACGTGTCCTGGCCGGAGACAGCAGCGCACCGCATCCAGGCGCCCGGCTATCCCTTTGCCGAGGAGCGCCACTGGGTTGAGAAAGCGACCGCGAAAGCAGCGGAGGCTGCTCCACTTTTCAAACTCGAGGACCTTGGGGAAGGCACCATCTCGGTTCGTCTCACGCCGCGTGCTGACACGGCCGTGCTGATGACGAACGGCCTTGTGGGCCTTCTTCTGCCCGAGATCGTGCGCGCGGCAGGCCAGCGTGCGACCGGCCGCACCATCCTCGCACTCGAGCACATGATTTGGGCTCCTCCGGCGAACGGAGACGATCCCGATCCGTCGTGGCGCGTGACCATCCGCGCCGACGAGCAGGGATACGTATATGAAGTCTCCGACGACAAGGACGGACAAGACCCGCTCCATCTGGGTGCGATGATCCTGGAGGAGGCTGAGATCCACACATCCGCCTGGCCCGTTCCAATCGACGCGCGCCGGCTTGCTTCGGAAGGCCGCGATGTCACCCCCCTGTGGTCGCGCTTCACGGCAGGCGAGAGCTCCCGGGCAGGACTCGACGTCGTCTCCGTCCACCGGCTCGGCGCCGATCTCGTCGCAAAGCTCCGGCGTTCGTCCGCCTCCTCTTCCTCTGGCGAAGCCGCCCTGCTGCACGTCATCTGGCGCCTCATTGCTTTCTCGGAGGTGAATGGTCACGTGCCGGCGCCCACTGTGCCGTTCGCGCTCGAACGCTACATCGCCAGCGGGCGACCTCCCGAAGAGATGATCGTGCGCATCACTCACGCCCAAGGCGCTGTGACCGTCGCCGTCCACGCCGCCTCCGGCGCACCCGTTCTGCTCATGGAAGGGCTCATGGCGCGAGAGCTGGCCGACATGACCGAGATTGATCTGCAAGACGTGCCAAAGGAGATGCACTCGTGAGCGAACGAGCCAGGATCGCGATCATCGGCGGCGGGCCGACCGGCATTGGTGTCGGGCGCGAGCTGAGCGATGCCGGCATCGCGTTCGATCTCTTCGAGGCGGAATCCGATTTCGGCGGCGTGTGGAACGGCAATGCCGATTGCGGCCGCACGTATCATTCGCTGCATCTCATATCGCCCAAGTTCAACACGCAGGTGCAGGACTTCCCCATGCCGGATGACTATCCGGCCTATCCGAACCACGAGCAGATGCTGTCCTACATCCGCTCCTATGCCCGGGCCGTCGGCCTCTACGAGCGCGCGCACTTCAACGCTCCCGTGAAGCGTCTCGCGCGCGAAGGTAAGGGCTGGCGTCTCTCTGCTGGCGACGGCTTCACCGGCGTTTATGACCTGGTGGTGATCTCGACCGGCCTGCAGCGTGTACCACTCTATCCGGATCCGGCTTATCCCGGCTCGTTCGAAGGCGAGACCCTGCACACGCGCTACTACAAGTCACCGGATCAGATACGCAGCCGCCGCGTCCTCGTCATCGGGGGCGGCAACTCGGGCTGCGATGTGGCCGCCGAAGCTGTCCATCACGCGAGCAAGGTCTGGCACAGCACGCGGCGTGGATATTACTACCAACCCAAATTCATCAGCGGCAAGCCGACGCCGCAGTGGATGATGGAGCTCGGCGGCAAGTTCGCCACCAAGGCCGAGACCATGGCCTACATCGAGGAAGTGTTCCGCATGGCGGGCTACGACGGCGCCGATTACGGCCTGCCGAAGCCCGACTATCCGCTGGACGGCGCCCACCCGGTAATGAACTCGCAGATCCTCTATCACATCGGCCACGGCGATCTCACGCCCAAGGGCGACGTCGAGCGCTTCGCAGGACGGAGGGTGCACTTCCGCGACGGCACGTCCGAAGAGGTCGACATGGTGATGTACGCGACCGGCTATCGTCGCGACTTCCCGTTCCTCGACAAGGCACTGCTCGAATGGAAATCCGGCATCCCGGATCTCTTCCTGCATTCCGTTCCGCGCAATCACGACAACTTGCTCCTCATGGGCTTCATCAACGCGGCTGGCGGCCTCGGCGACGGATTGAAGACGCAAGGCCTGTTCGTGCGCGACTATGCACGAGCCTATTTCGCGCGGACGCGAGGGCTTGAGGCGTTCCTGCGCGCCAAGAAGGTCGACAATCCGGATCTGGGTCAGGATCAGTTCGTGCGGTCCTATCGGCATTTGTGGGAGGCCGATCTGTGGAAGCTGTTGGCGCAAATGCGCAAGTACCGTGACATGCTTTCCGAAGGCGCCGCGCCGCAGAGGGCCGCCGCGCAATGAGCGAGACGCTGCGAGCCAGAATGCGGGAAGCGCTCGAGCGTGAGCTGATCGAGCGCGCCCGGGCGCGGCTCACCTCGAGAGCCGCTGCCGAAGGCGACGCTCCGCACGCGGCCAAGGCAGCAACACCGGGAGATGGCCTGGAGAAGGACGTGCTCCGCCTCGCTGCTGCGGCTCTCCGTATGCCTGAGGACCGCATCGATCCCGACGAGAACCTGGCCAACTACGGTGTCGACTCGATCGCCATCACCGAGATCATGAGCGGCATCTCGCGCTTCTTCGGCGTGTCGATCGCGCCGACGACCTTTTTCGAGGCGCGACACCTCAGGGACTTGGCCCAGATCCTGCGCGCGCGTTACGGCTCGGCAATCACGGCGCACTACGCGGCGAAAGCAGAAGCCGCGCGTCCCGCACCCAACCCTTCACAAACCCCGCGAGACAGAGCGCGAGAGGTTGCGGGATGGCTAGCGCGTCATCACGCGGCACGGGCGAACGTCCGCGCCGAAACTGTCGCCCCCGAGGCCATGTCGCCAGCGGCACCCGCCGTCTCACCCGCCAAGGTTTTGGCAGAGCCGGTCGCGATCATCGGCATGGAGGGCATGTTCCCGAAAAGCCCGGATCTCGACATCCTCGAAGCTCATCTCGCCGCTGGCCGCGACTGCATCGAGGAGATTCCAGGCGATCGCTGGAACTGGCGCGCCGTCGATGGCGATCCAAGGCGTGGCCCATTCTCCGATGTGAGGTACGGCGGCTTCGTGCCCGGCCACGACCTGTTCGATGCGGCCTTCTTCAATATCTCGCCGAAAGAAGCCGAGCTGATGGATCCGCAGCACCGGCTGTTCATCGAATGCGTGTGGAAGCTTATCGAAGGAGCTGGCCATGCGCCGGGCTCCCTTTCCGGTCGCAAGGTGAGCCTGTTCCTCGGCATCAACCTGCAGGACTACGCTGATCTCGCCAACCGCGCCGGAGACCACGATCCCGCCCAGCTCACGGGCCTCGGTCACATCTTCTGCGCCAACCGCCTTTCCTTCCTGCTCGACATCAACGGGCCGAGCCAGGTGATCGATACCGCGTGCTCGAGCTCGCTCGTCGCTCTGCACCGCGCCGTGCAGAGCATCCGCCACGAAGGGTGTGAGATGGCGATCGCGGGTGGCGCCAATCTGATGCTGACGCCGACGCAGCACATTCTCTTCGCGCGTGTCGGCATGCTGGCGCGCGACGGACGCTGCAAGACCTTCTCGCGCGCGGCCAATGGCTACGCGCGCGCCGAAGGCGTCGGCGCGTTGCTGCTGAAGCGTCTCGATCTGGCGGAGCGTGACGGCGATCACATTCTTGGCGTTATTCGAGGCTCTTCGGAGAACCACGGCGGCGCGGCCTCGTCTCTAACCGCTCCAAATCCACGCGCCCAGGCGCACCTGATTGCCGAAGCACACAAGCAGGCCGGCATCGATCCGCGCACCATTTCTTACATGGAATGCCATGGCACCGGCACGGCGCTCGGCGATCCTGTCGAGATCGAGGGATTGAAATCGGCCTTCGCGGAGATGCGCGAGGAGCATGGTCTCGCGGAGCCGGTGGCTCCGTATTGCGGCCTGGGCTCGGTGAAGTCGAACATCGGCCACACAGAAACGGCAGCCGGCATCGCCGGAGTCATCAAGGTCCTGCTCGGTCTCCGCGCCGGCAAGCTCTGGCAGTCGCTGCACTGCGAGGAGCCGAACCCGCTGATCGATCTGCGCGGTTCGCCGTTCTATCTGTTGGACTCGCCGCGCGAATGGGTGCGGCCCGTCGTGGATGGTCACGAGGCGCCGCGCCGTGCCGGCGTGAGCTCCTTCGGCGCAGGCGGCGCCAACGCGCATGTCGTGATCGAGGAATACCGAGACGCGGCTTCGTGGGAAGCTGACGGCGGCGCCGCACATCTCATTCCCTTGTCCGCACGCAACGAGACGGCCTTGCGCGAGGCCGCGTCGCGCCTCGCCGCACATCTTGCGAGCGAGACAGGCGCCGAGCAATCGCTCGCCGACATCGCTCACACGCTGCAGAACGGTCGCGATGCGATGCGCGTCCGCCTTGCCTGCGTGGCCCGCGACAAGTCCGAGCTGCGCGCGCTTCTCGAAGCTTTCGCGCAGGGTAGTTCGCACGGCGTGCAAACGGGCACTGTCGAACGCAAGGGGCGGGGCGCGAGTTACCCAGGCGATACGAGCGACTTGGCAGCCGTATCAGCACATTGGGTCTTGGGTGGTGCGGTCGACTGGGCGATGCTGCATCAGGGGCGGCGACGCGCGCGAGTCAAGCTGCCGACTTATCCCTTCCAGCGCAAACGCTTCTGGCTGCCTGAAAGCACAAAGGTCGTCCAAGCTGAAATCCCGAAGCCGGCAGCAGAGTCCGGGCTGGCTTTGGATGAGATCTCGCCGTCCCGTTTCCGCGTTCGCCTGCACCCCGACGCGTTCTTCCTGCGCGATCACGTCGTGGGCGAGGCACCGACGCTGCCGGGCGTTGTGTACCTTGAGCTCATGCGCCTCGCCCTGGAGCGGGCCGGGCTGCACGGAAGCCTTGGCCAGGTCGTGTGGCTACGGCCGCTCGTTGTGACCGCGCCGCTCGAGATTGAGATCGCGGTCCTGCGCGAGGCTGAACTACAGCCGAGGATCGAGGTTGTCCGCGTCGATGAGGACGGCACGCGCCACCCGCATGCGCAGGCGCGCGTAGTGCCGAAGACTGAAGCCGCTCCCGCTCGCGGTGACATCGCCGCGCTCGAAGCGACCCATCCATCGCGCCATTTAGCGGCCGAGATCTACGCTGTCTTCGACGCCTTGGGGATCGCTTATGGACCCACGCACCGCGCCATTGTTTTGGTCGCGCACGGCGTCGACACAACCGGGCAGAACCAGGTGTTCGGCCGGTTGACTTTGCCGGAGGGCACACCGAAGCACGGGTTCGGTCTGCACCCGAGCCTCATGGACGGCGCGTTTCAATGCGCATTGGGTATGACGCTGAACGAGGCGGGTGAAAGCACGGAAGGCGCGGCGCTGCCGTTCGCGTTGGATCGGATCGACATCTTCGGTCCCTGCGTGCCTGAGATGGCCGTCCACATTCGCGTCAGCGCCAAGGGAGAGCAGAGGGGCCGCGTGCGCGCACTCGACGTCGATCTGATGGACATGAGCGGTGTCGTCCGCGTCCGCATGCAGGGCTTTGCAACTCGAAAGCTGGCAAAGCCCGCTTCAGACTCTCTCGACGAGACGCTCATCTTTGCACCGGAGTGGCGGCCGCTCGCGCTTGAGGCATCGACTGCTCCTGTACAGTTCGCACGGCGTCATGTGATGCTGTGTGGTCGCTCGCAGCAATTCGCTGATCGCCTCCTCGCAGAGCGACCCGACTGGTCGTTCCATGTACCCCAAGGCGAAGGGGAGGCGGATGCCAGCTTCCGCGCCCATGCTCAAGCGCTGCTCGCCCTCGTCCATAAGGTGGCACGCGAGCCTGGATCCAGCCTTCTGCAGGTCGTCGTTCCTGCCAATTCAGAGCTGCTCACGGGGCTCTCTGGACTTCTTCGCACGGCGCGGCAGGAAGTGCCGCGCCTCCACTGCCAGCTCGTTGCCCTCGATCCGGGGCCTGATCCGACCGAGTTTGCCCGCCGCCTCGAAGCCTATGCGCAGCGCTCCGATCTCGACTGCATCCGCGATCAAGGAGAAGCCGCGCTCGCCCATCGCTGGCGCAAGCTCGAATCTGACTCGGCTGAGCGGCGCATCCCGTGGCGGAACGGCGGCGTCTATCTCATCACCGGCGGCTCGGGTGGACTGGGTCAGCTCTTCGCCCGCGAGATCGCATCCCATGCACGGGACGTGACCCTCATTCTGGCCAGCCGCACCTCCGGCGATGTTGAACGCGATGCGGAATTCCCCGCCAGGTGCAGCTCCAACGGCGCGCGTATCGAGCACGCCGTTCTCGACGTCGCCGATGCAGACGCCTCTTCAGTGCTCATCGCCGGCATCCGCACCCGCCACGGCCGGCTAGACGGCGTACTGCACGCCGCTGGCCTGCTCGACGACGGCGCCATCACCGACAAGACGCCGGCAAGCCTTGCTGCTGTTCTGACTCCAAAGGTCACGGGCGTGTGCAACCTCGATCGGGCGCTCGGCAACGAGCCGCTCGATCTGTTCCTGCTTTTCGCTTCGATCTCGGGCGCGCTCGGCAATACCGGTCAGGCCGACTACGCCGCCGCCAACGCCTTCCTCGACGCTTTCGCAAAAGAGCGAGAGGCGCGTCGCCGCGCCGGTCTCTGCCAAGGGCGCACGCTGTCGGTGGATTGGCCGTTATGGCGCGACGGCGGCATGCGCATGTCTGAAAAGGCCGAGCGGCTGATGACGCGCACGACCGGCCTCGTGGTTCTCGAAAGTGCGTCTGCGTTCGAGGCCCTATACCAAGCCTTCGGAACCGATGAGCCGCAGGTCCTGGTCGTTGCAGGGGATCGCGCGCGCATCGAAGCCTGGTTGCTCGATGATAAGCCAGCCGAGCCCGCCAAGGCCGCTACAACTCAGACGGTAGCAGCCTCAATCGACGCGGACGAACTCGAACGCAAAATCCTATCCTCTCTGTGCGATCTCGTATCGGCGCAGCTGAAAGTCTCGGCCGCCGATCTCGTCCCCGACGCCGAGCTCAGCGAATACGGCTTCGACTCCATATCCTTTACCCAGTTCGCCAACACGTTGAACGATCGCTTTGGCCTGTCGCTGACGCCGACCGTGTTCTTCGAGCACCCTACTCTTGACGAGCTCGCGGCGCATTTCTCCCGCGAGCACATGACAGCGTTCTCCTCGGCATTCGGCGTCCTCCCCCGCGCCCCAGTCATCGAGATTGCGGACGTCTCTATCCCATCTGCCCCGACACCGGTGCGCGCGGCACCCATACCACCGTCCGCCCCAGTCGCTGCGCCAATGGCCCGCTCGCCCATCGCCATCGTTGGCATGAGCGGCGCGTTCCCCGGCGCGGGCGATCCCGAAGCGCTGTGGCGCAACCTTCTCGCCGGACACGACGCCATCCGCGACGTACCGCCCGGCAGGTGGGACCGGGCACCGCGCGGAGATATCCAGGCCCGCGGCGGCTTCATGGACGGCGTCGGCGAATTCGACGCCGCCTTCTTCGGCCTCTCGGCGCCCGAGGCGCGGACCATCGATCCGCAGCAGCGGCTTTTGCTCACGCACACCTGGCGGCTTCTGGAGGATGCGGGGTACGCGCCGCGCAAACTTTGGGGCGCTAACGTCGGCGTCTTCATCGGCATCGCCGACACCGGCTACGGCCGCCTCGTCGGGCAGGCAGGCGGACCGACCGAAGGCTACGCCATGACCGGCCTCGCGCCGTCGGTTGGGCCCAACCGTGTCAGCTTCCATTTCAATTTTAACGGGCCTAGCGTCGCGGTCGAGACCGCCTGCTCGAGCGCGCTGGTCGCGATCCATCGTGCCGCGGAGGCGATCCACTCCGGAGATTGCACAGCTGCCATTGCCGGCGGCGTCAATTTGCTTCTGTCTCCCGACACATTCGAAGGCTTCACCAATGCGGGCATGCTGGCCCGCGATGGCCGGTCCAAAACCTTCTCGGCGGATGCCGACGGCTACGGCCGCGGCGAGGGCATCGGCCTCGTATTCCTGAAGCGATTGGACGAAGCCGAACGCGATGGCGACCGTATCCTCGCGGTCATTCGCGGCAGCGCCGAGAACCACGGCGGGCGCGCCAATTCGCTGACTGCGCCGAACCCGAAGGCGCAGGCCGCGCTGCTCAAGCGAGCCTATGAGCGCGCCGGTTTCGATCCGCGCACCGTCTCCTACATCGAGACGCACGGCACAGGTACGCCATTGGGCGATCCGATCGAGATCGAAGCGCTCAGCACGGCCTTCGCGGCGCTCAGCGCCGACGCCGAGACTAGCTTCGGACTTCAGCCGCCGATGGCCTGCGGCATCGGTTCGGTGAAGTCCAACATCGGACACCTGGAGCTGGCGGCCGGCGCCGCTGGGCTCATCAAGGTGCTGCTGCAGATGCGGCACGGCACGCTCGCGCCCTCGCTGCATTGTCAGAAGCTAAACCCGTACCTGAAGCTTGAGGACAGTCAGTTCCACGTCGTCCGCGAAAACGCGCCGTGGGTTCGTCCCCGTGACGCAGATGGCCGCGAGCTGCCACGCCGTGCAGGCGTGAGCGCGTTCGGGTTCGGTGGCAGCAATGCGCATCTCGTGATCGAGGAATACGTCTCCGCCGAGGTAACACCCACCCCCGCGGCTCCAGGGGCTCCAGCCGCAATCGTCCTGTCCGCCCGCTCCGAGGAGCAGCTGCGGGAGAGTGCGCAAAACTTGCATGACGCGCTCGCCGGCCACCCGGATTCCGCGCTGGCGGGCATCGCCTTCACGCTTCAGACCTGTCGCGACCCTATGGAGCATCGTCTCGCGTTCCTGGCAGCGAGCATCAGCGAGGTACGCCGGCGTCTCGCCGTGTTCGTCGCCGGCGAAACCGAGGCTGAGGTTCAGACCGGCCGCGTGAAGAGCCATCGCGATATGATGGCGCTGCTCGATAGCGATGCCGACATGCGCCACGCACTGTCCGGCCTCGGAGATCGTGGACGCCTGGACATCCTTATGGGTCTTTGGCTGCGCGGCCTCCCTTTCGACTGGCGCACGCTCTACGGCGCACACGTGCCGCCTCGCGCCGAGCTGCCCGGCTATCCATTCGCGCGCACCATCCATTGGGTGAGGCCCGCACAAGACAGCGGATGCGATGGGAAACCGCGCGGTGCCGCCGCTCCAATGCGAGCTGCTGCGCACGCCACTCCGGCGCAGAGCAAGGCTGCGGTGGAGGCATCCGCACCCAAGGGCGGCGCAATAGACGAGAAGGATGCGGTAAACCGTGCCCTCTGTCGCCTCACGGACATTGCGGCGCGCTTGCTGGAAACCGAAACGTCCGTGCTGGATCCCGACACCGAGCTCGGTGAGTTCGGTTTCGACTCCATATCAATGACCACCTTCGCCACCAAGGTGAACGAGGAACTCGGTCTTTCCCTGACGCCTGCGGACTTCTTCGAGTTCGCCACGCTGGCCCGCTTGGCGCGCCACATCGCCCGCAGCATGCCTCGCCCGACCGATCTCGACACTCACGCAGAAGGAGCGGGTGCGGCAACGGTTCCGGTCGTTGTAGCCCCGGACTTTGCGCCGCAGCGCGCACCCGCCGACGATCCCATTGCTATCGTGGGAATGAGCTGCACCTTCCCCGGCGCACCGGATGCCGATGCTTTCTGGAACAACCTGATTTCAGGCCAGTCTTCGATCAGCGAGATTCCGGCCGACCGTTGGGACTGGCGCGAGTTCCACGGTGATCCCAAGAGCGAGAGCAACAAGACGAACGTCCGCTTCGGCGGCTTTATCGATGGTGTCTTCGAGTTCGATCCTCTGTTCTTCGGTATCTCGCCGCGCGAAGCGGCACTGATGGACCCACAGCAGCGTCTTATGATGACGCATGCGTGGAAGGCTTTGGAGGATGCAGGGCACGCACCGCGAAGCCTAGCAGGACAGCCGGTCGGCTTGTTCGTCGGCACGTCGTCGAGCGGCTTCTGTGATCTCCTCGACGAGGACACCGGTGCCGAAGGTTATGCGGCCACCGGATCAGTTCCCTCCGTCGGGCCGAACCGAATTAGCTACCTTCTCGATTGGCGCGGCCCCAGCGAGCCGGTCGAGACGGCATGCTCGAGCTCGCTGGTCGCTCTGCACCGCGCTGTGCAGGCCATGCGCGCCGGAGATTGCAACGTCGCGATCGTCGGCGGCGTCAACACCATCGTCACGCCAGAGGCGCATATCAACTTCGCCAAGGCCGGAATGCTGTCGCCCGACGGCGCCTGCAAGACCTTCTCCAGCAACGCCAACGGCTATGTGCGCGGCGAAGGCGTCGGCATGCTGGTGTTGAAGCGCCTGTCCCAGGCCGAGCGCGATGGCGATGCGATCTATGCCGTCGTGCGCGGCTCCGCCATCAATCACGGCGGCCGCGCCAACTCGTTCACGGCGCCGAACACGTCGGCGCAGGCGGAGGTGATCACCCGCGCGTATGCGCAAGCCGGCATCGATCCGGCGACCGTCGGCTACATCGAAGCGCATGGCACCGGCACCGCGCTCGGCGACCCCGTCGAGATCAACGCGCTGAAGTCCGCCTTCGCAACGCTTCCGAGCGAGGCGGCCGAGGAAGCGACTGTCTCGCCGGGCTGCGGCCTCGGCTCCGCCAAAACCAACATCGGCCATCTGGAGCTGGCGGCAGGAGCCGCAGGCGTCATCAAAGTGCTGTTGCAGCTCCGCAATCGCACGCTCGCCCCGAGCCTGAATAGCGAGCCCCCGAACCCGTATATCGATTTCCGTGGAAGCCCCTTCTTCGTCGTGCGCGAGGCGCAGCCGTGGCGTGCTGTCCGGGATGCAAGCGGAGTCGAACTTCCGCGCCGCGCAGGCGTGAGCAGTTTCGGCTTCGGCGGTGTGAACGCTCACGTCGTTTTGGAAGAGTACGTCGACCGCCGCGTTGAGATGCCTTCGCTGTCGTCGGTTGTCGTGCCGCTTTCCGGCCGCGACGAGGCGCGTCTCGCCGATCAAGTGCGCCAGCTTCTCGATCACCTCGATCGGCATACGGACTTGGCCCTGGCCGATGTGGCCTTCACGTTGCAGGTCGGGCGCACGCCGCTAAAGCACCGGCTGGCTTTTGTCGTGCGCTCGCTCGAAGAGCTGAGGAAGGATCTTGGTCGCTTCCTCGCCGGAGATCAGAAGGCGGGTTATCATGGTATCGTTGGACGCGCCGCCGTTTCGTCGCCTGCGGCAGACCCCACGCCCGAAGAAGCGGCCGCCCGATGGGTATACGGCGGGGAAGTAGATTGGAAGCACCTCGATCCTGCGCCTCGCCGTCGCCTGCACTTGCCGACATATCCCTTCGCGCGCGAGGAATACCGAGCCGGCCGGATGCCGCGCGGCACGTCTGCCGCCCCTGCGGTACAACCCGATAAGCACACGACGCTAAGTCTCGATCCGACGGCTTTCTATCTGCGCGATCACCGCATCGCCGGCGCGCCCGTGTTGCCTGGGGCCATGACCCTTGAACTGGCGCGCGCCGCATCCAGCCGTCCGGCGCCGCTGTCGCTGAAAGAGATCGTCTGGCTGAAACCCGTAGGCGCCGCCGCGGATGCACAGGTCAGGGTGGCGTTCGATGGCGAAGCTTTCCGCCTGCTTACCGGCGACGCTAGCGCCGAGGTTTCGCACGCTCAGGGCCGGCTCGGAGATGCGCCTGACCCGGCACCGATGATCGACCTCGACGCCATTCGTGCGCGGTGTGAGCGATCACGCTCGCCCGCCTGGCTCTATGACACCTTCGCATCTCTCGGAATGCAATACGGTCCGGCCTTCCGTCCCGTAACCCAGCTGGCCTGCGGACACGACGAGGTGTTGGCGCGTCTGGACTTGCCGGCCGAAGGCTGCAACACGGGTCGCGAGTTTTTGGTTCATCCGAGTATGATCGACGGCGCGCTGCAGGCCTGCCTCGCGCTCTATGACGAAGCCAATGATGGCAGCACGGCCGTACCGTTCGCGCTCGAACGCGTGGAAATATTCGCGCCGACGACCCGCGAAATGTGGGCTCACGTTCGAGCGCGGTCTGCAGCCGGATCTGTACGCAAGATAGATATCGACCTTGCCGACGAAACCGGCGCAGTCGCCGTACGCCTCATCGGCTTCTCCGTGCGCATGTTGCGGGGAAAAGCCACGCCGCGCCCGTCCGGAGAAGCCGTCCGTGAGTCCGGAGTCCGGTATCTCACCGCGGTCGTCGCGGCCGAAACCGGAGTGCCGGTTGGGGAGATAGAGCTCGCGGCATCACTCGACACCTATGGCATCGACTCCGTCATGATCGTCCGGCTCACCGACGAGCTGGAAAAGTCATTCGGCCCACTCCCAAAAACGCTTTTCTTCGAGCACCGCACCCTTGACGCCGTGCTGACATATTTCCTCGAGCATCACGCCGAGCGGCTTCAGGCCCTGACGAGTGAGAGAAGCGCCTCGCCGCGCACCCTTGCCGCTGTGAGCCCGAAGCCAGAGTCGAGGCGCGAGGCGGATCTCCACGCGCCCATCGCCATTGTCGGCTTGGCCGGCCGCTATCCCGGCGCGCGCGATCTCGAAACCTTCTGGGACAATCTCGCCGCCGGCCGCGACTGCATCACCGAGCTTCCATTGGACCGGTGGGACCACAGCCGCGTCTCCGGACTTGAGCGCGGGGCGGGCGCGAAATGGGGCGGCTTCGTCGAGGGCGTCGCCGAGTTCGACCCGCTGTTCTTCAATATCTCCCCGCGCGAAGCGCCCTACATGGACCCGCAGGAGCGGCTGTTCCTCCAGTGCGCCTACGAGGCCATCGAGGACTCGGGCTACACGCGTGCCGCGCTCGCCGAAGGCGAGGTCGGCGTCTTCGTCGGCGTCATGTGGGAGGAATACCAGCTCTATGGTGCCGAACGCACGGCGCATGGCGAGCCGCTTGCGCTCTCCAGCAGTCCGGCCTCGATCGCCAACCGGGTCTCGTCGGTCTGCGACTTCCATGGACCAAGCATAGCGGTCGACAGCATGTGCTCGTCATCGCTGTCGGCCATTCATCTCGCCTGCGAGAGCCTTGCCCTCGGCACGTGCACGGCAGCCGTCGCCGGTGGCGTCAATCTCTCGCTGCACCCCAACAAGTACCTTGCTTTGACCCAGGGGCGCTTCCTGTCGAGCTCGGGCCGCTGCGAAAGTTTCGGCGCTGGTGGGGACGGCTATGTCCCGGGCGAGGGCGTCGGTGCCGTCGTGTTGAAACGGCTCGATCGCGCCGTGGCTGACGGCGACCACATCTATGGCGTGATCCGCGGTTCGGCCCTCAATCACGGCGGCAAGACCAACGGCTACACGGTCCCCAATCCGCAGGCGCAGACGATCGTCATTCGCCGCGCCCTTGAGAAGGCGGGCGTGGAGCCGCGCCAAGTCAGCTATGTGGAAGCCCACGGCACCGGCACCAAGCTCGGCGATCCCATCGAGATCACAGCTCTTTCGAAGGCCTACCGGGCGGAGACGCCGGATACGGCCTTCTGCGCCATCGGCTCGGTGAAATCGAACATTGGCCATTGCGAAAGTGCCGCCGGTATCGCTGGCCTCACCAAGGTGCTGCTGCAGATGCGCCATCGCCGCCTGGCGCCTTCGCTGCATTCCGGCACGCTGAACCCAGGCATCGATTTCGCGTCCTCTCCGTTCACCGTGCAGCGGCGTCTCGATGAATGGCACCGCCCCAGTCTCGACTCGGGAGATGGGCCCCGCATCGCAGGTTTGTCGTCGTTCGGCGCGGGCGGCTCGAACGCCCACCTGATCGTCGAGGAGTACGACGCTCCTTCGAGCGCGGCGACGGCGTCGCAAGCCGGCCCCTTCGTCTTTCCATTCTCGGCGCGAGACGACGCCGCGCTCGACAGGGTGGTACAACGTTTCCTCGTAGCGCTGGAGACGATGGACGCCACCGATCTCGCCGCCGCGGCTCATGTGTTGCAGACCGGTCGCGAAGCTTTCGAGGTGAGGCTCGCGGTCGTCTCTGCGAACATCCCTGAGCTTGTCGAACGCCTCCGCGCCTCCCTTGACGGCAACCCTGAGCGCGCTTTCCGAGGTGTCCGGCGCCCAGGGCAGGGTGAGCTGTCCCCAGCAACAATGGAAGCACGCGATCTCGACACCATCGCGCGCGCATGGTGCCGCGGCGCGCATGTCGAGTGGCAGCGACTGTGGCGCGGTTCGCCTCCGCGCCGGATCAGTCTGCCGACCTATCCCTTCGCGCGCGAGACCTACTGGGTGCCGGGGTTGGAAACCAGCCCGGCCGCTTCGAAGCCACCCGTCGCAGATCTAAAGGCGCGATCCGCGTATCGCGACCCGCTCCCGCTTCTGTTCACGCCGGACTGGCAGCCTAGCGCAGCTAAACGTGAGTGCAATCCGGAAGCGCGCCGGCTAGTCGTCTGTTGCGAGCTTCCCGGACCGACCCGAAACAGCAGATCTCCTGCCGTTGAGATCCACGAGCTGAAAGCGCCAGGCGCATCGCTTGAGCAGCGCTTCGGACATTACGCAGAGCGTATCCTCTCCCTCATCCAGTCGCTCATGAAGGAGCGCTCCGATAGCGCGCTCCTACAAGTCGTGGTCCCGCGCGAGGGCGGGGATGTAACGCTGGAGGGTCTCGGCGGCCTCCTGCGGACCGCGATGCAGGAACGGACAAGTCTGCGCTGCCAGCTCATTTCCGTCGATGCGTCCCATCGCAGAGACCTCGGCGCGCTCATCGAGGCAGAAGCAAGAAGCGGTGACACGGACATCCGTTACGAAACAGGTCGGCGCCTCGTGCGTCGATGGCGCGAATGTCGCTCGGAGCGCGTGCCAGCTCCGTGGAAGGATGGCGGCGTCTATCTGGTGACCGGTGGCCTGGGCGGTCTCGGATTACTATTGGCCGAGCACGTCGCCGGAAGCGTCCACCGGCCTACGCTGTGGCTCACCGGAAGGTCGGCGCCGTCGAGCTTAGTGCTGGATCGCCTCGCGAAACTCGACGCCACCATCGTTCATCGCCGCCTCGACGTCACCGATACTGCTGCAACTGCGAAACTGATCAACGAGATCGAGCAGACCAGCGGTGGCGTCGACGGCATCGTTCACGCCGCCGGGATCACGCGCGACAAGCTCCTCGTGCGCAAGAGTAGCGATGAATTGCGCGAGGTGCTGGCGCCGAAGGTGGCAGGCCTGACCGCGCTCGATGCCGCCAGCGCCGGATGCGATCTAGACTTCATGCTGCTGTTCGCATCCGTCTCCGGTGCGCTCGGAAATCCAGGGCAGGCCGACTACGCAGCCGCAAACGCGTTCATGGACGCCTTCGCCGAAAGGCGGAGCACGCTAGTCTCCGAGGGCCGACGGCGCGGCCTGACGCTGTCGATCGACTGGCCGTACTGGCGCGACGGGGGCATGTCCCTTTCCGAAGGCGTCATCACGGCCATGAAACGCGCGACCGGTGTAACGCCGCTCGAAACGACGCCCGCGTTCGCGGGGCTCGACGCTGCAGTCGCGATTGCGCGTGCTGAAAACCTGTCTCAGATCCTCATTCTGGATGGCGACCATCCGCGCCTGCGCGGAGCGCTCCTTCGCGAGGGCGAGGCGACCGAAAGCCCCCAACCGCAACCGACCATATCGATACCAGAGCCTGCGAGCGCAAATCTCGAAGCCGTGACCGCCTATCTCGCATCCGAGATCGCGGCCGTGCTCAAGGTGCCGGCAGACAAGCTTGATGCGAATGAGACCTTCGACCGCTATGGGCTCGATTCCGTTTCCGCGCTCGAGGTCATCGACACGCTCGAAGCCAAGCTCGGCGCGATGCCGAAGACGCTTCTGTTCGAATACCCGACCGTCGCCAAGCTCGCGGTCGCGCTCGCCGAGACTCATGCCCCGGCGTTGCGGAAGCACGTGCGCGAGCCACAACCTGAGGCCAAATCCGACGAAGCAGAATCCACGCCCGCCCATGTCGCGGCTAGAACCGCATCCCCCGCAGTCGCTTCCGAAGCCGACATCGCCATCATCGCGGTCGCGGGCCGCTATCCGGGTGCCGACACCCCGGAAGCGTTGTGGGAAGCCCTGCGCGAGGGACGCGATCTCATCACCGAAGTGCCGCCGGACCGGTGGGACATCGATACCGTCTTCGCCGCCGGCAAAGGCCTCACCGGAAGAAGCTACTGCCGCTGGGGCGGCTTTCTTTCCAGCGTCGACACGTTTGATGCCGCCTTCTTCGGCATTTCTCCGCGCGAAGCCGCGCGCATGGATCCACAGGAACGCCTGTTCCTGGAGACGGCCTGGCACGTTCTGGAACGGGGCGGCTATCCGCGCCAGCGCCTTCAGCAGGACTACGCCTCGAAGGTCGGCGTCTTCGTCGGAGCCATGTCCCAGCAATATCGCGCCTTCGCCGCCGGCAGCCACGGCGATCGCTCGTTGCTCACTCTCACGTCCCACGCCTCCCTCGCCAATCGCGTATCCTACTACTTCGATCTCCAGGGCCCGAGCGTCGCCGTGGACTCCATGTGCTCCTCAGGGCTCGAGGCCGTGCATCTCGCCTGCCAGGCATTGCGCCGGCGGGAATGCAGGCTCGCCATCGCGGGAGCCGTGAACCTCTCCATTCACCCGGACAAATATATCGGCCTCAGCGAAGCCGGTCTCGTCGGCAGCCATGCCGGCAGCCGCGCGTTTGCCGGCGGCGACGGTTATCTGCCCGCAGAGGGCGTGGGCGCCATCCTGCTGAAGCCGCTCGCAGACGCGCTCGCCGCCCGTGATGTCATTCTCGGCGTCATCAAGGGCACGAACGTCAACCATTCGGGACGTTCCGCAGGTTACGGCGTGCCGAGCGCGGAGGCGCAGCAGCGGCTCGTGGAGGACAATTTCCGCGAGGCCGACATAGATCCGAGAACCATTGGCTACGTGGAGGCGGCAGCGACGGGGGCTGCGCTCGGCGATGCCATGGAAGTGCGCGCCATGACGCGTGCCTTTCGCAGCTTCACCGCAGACGAGGGCTTTTGCGCGGTGGGTTCGGTCAAGGCCAACATGGGCCACGCCGAAGCCGCCTCGGGGTTGGCGCAGCTGACCAAGTGCCTATTCCAGCTTCAGCACCGCATGCTTGCGCCGCGCTCGTCGGCCATCGCGACAGACCCCGATGTGGAATTCGCCGGCACGCCCTTCACGCTCCAGAAGGAGTTGGCGCCGTGGCGGCGCATGGAACCGGACCAACCCTTGCGTGCGTCGATCAGCTCGTTTGGTGCTGGTGGTACGAACGTGCACCTCATTCTGGAAGAAGCGCCGCTGGCTGTCGCAGGTATCTCCGAGAGCGCCGCATCCGCGCCAAGCGCGCCGTTACCCTTTGTGTTTTCGGCTGGGAGCGAGGAGCAGCTAGCCGCGGTCATGGCGGGCATCGCGCGGTATGTCGCCTCCGAGCCCGATCTCTCGCTGCGGCGCCTGAGCTGGACCTTGCGAACATGCCGCGAGCGCCTCGCTTGCACGGCGGAGATTGTTGCCGCCGATCGGCAGGAGCTGCTGCGTAAGCTGTCCGCTTGGCCGGCCGGGCAGGGTGAGCATGGATCCGCCGTGAACCAGCCTCCAGCTGATGAAGACGCAGGCCCGCCACTCATCCTTCCGGATTACCCCTTCTATCGCACCCGCCATTGGCTTTCTGGTTCAGACATCGTGGCGGCCTCGGCCGATACGTGCCGAGCGCACGCCGAAGAGGTAGAGCCGCGCACGGCTCGTGAGCTGATTTGCGCGCTGCTCGTGGAGGAAACCGGCCTGGCTCGCGACGCGATTCCCGCCACCACGCCTTTCCGCGATCTCGGCGCCGCCTCCATGTTCTCACTGCGGCTGATACGTGCCATCTCGGACGAGTTCGAAGTCGAGATCACGCATGGCGATCTGGAAGTCCATGAGAACGTGGACGCGCTCGCGGCATTGATCGGGGAGAGGCGAAGGGGCGCTGAGCCTCGCGTTGGCATTTCCCCGGCCGCCGCCGACGGAGACTTGTCCGAGGGGCAGCTCGGCCTCTGGCTGCTGCAGAAGCTCTATCCGGGCATGAGCACCTACAACGTGCCGCTCGCCTTCCGGATTGCGGATCCTGACGCAGAGGCTCTCGAACGTGCGCTCGCGGTCGTTCTCGAACGCTTTCCGATCCTCGCCCGGCGCATCGTCGACAATGCTGGAACGCCACATGCGTCCACCGATCCCATCCCGGTGGAAATCACAGAACTCTCGATGACCGGGGATGCCGATGAGACGGCATTCCTGCGCGAGCGCGCCGCCATGCCGTTCGACCTGTCTACCGCTCCTCCCATCCGCTGCGAGATCATCTCGCAGGTGGGGCGCCCCGGCCGCGCGATTGTACTGATCGTCGCGCATCACATCGCGATCGATGGCCTGTCGGCCACGATCGTGGCGCGCACCTTCTGGGACGCTTACGCGTGTTTCGCCGAAGGTCGAGCTTTGCCGCCTTCATCGCCGACGACCGATTTTTCGGAGTTCGTTGGCTTCGAGCGCGCGCTGCTCGCATCCGAAAAGGGAAAGGCCCAGCTCGCCTATTGGCGAAATCGCCTCGCGGCCGATCTTCCGGCGCTCGATCTTCCCGCCGACCGCATCGCCGATCCCACGCAGCCCATAACGTCTGCAAGCATCGAGCGGCGTCTTGCGCCCGATCTCGCCAGTGCAGTGCATGCAGCGACCAGGACGCTCCGCGTCAACCGCCCGGCTTTCTTCCTCGCCGTCATGAACGTCCTGCTTTACCGCTACACGGGAGCGGATGACCTGCTGATCGGGATGCCTGTGATGGGCCGCCCGGCGCGCCGCTTCGAAAAGAGCGTCGGCTGCTTCGCCAACATGGTTGTGACGCGAGCCTCGGTGAAGCCCCTCGCATCGGCAGCGGAGCTGATCGCGGCGGTTCAATCGGGTCTTACGGAAGCACTCGACAACGCTGATGTCCCTTATGCCGCGCTGGTGCGTGAGCTTGGCCGCTCGTCTCTCGACGGCCCTCTCTACCAGGTGAGCTTCGCTTATCAGAACTTCTTTGATCGGCGACCGCTCGCGGCCGGCGCCGAGCACATTGAGAGCATTCGGCAGCAGGGCGGCGATGCTTTCGGCATCGAGATGTTCGAGGACGGCGACACACTGCGCGTCGTGGCCAACTATGATGCCGCCCGCTTCGACGCGGCGCGCGTCGAGCGCATGCTGGATCATTTCACCAATCTTGCCGCTGCGATCGCAGCCGCGCCGCACAAGTCCATTTCTGCCTTGGGCATGCTCTCTGTCGAAGAGCGCGACCTCATACTCGGCCCGTGGGCCACGGGCGGGGCCCTTCCGATTTTCGCGGGAACGGTCCCCGAGTGGGTCGTCGCGCAGGCGGAGCGAACCCCGGAGGCCGTTGCGCTCATCGTCGGGGCTGAGCGGTTGACATATGGCGAGCTGACGCGTCAGGCGCTCGCTCTCGCCGACCATCTCGCAGCGCGAGGCGTCGGCCCGGGGGATCGGGTCGCGGTTCTGCTCGAGCGTGGCGCTCCCGCGATGGTCGCGATGCTCGGCGTCCTCAGCACAGCGGCGGTCTATGTGCCTCTCGATACGGCGCAGCCCGAAGCGCGGCTGGTGGCCTGCCTGGCTGACGCCGGCGTCCGCGCCGTGATCGTCGACGAGGCGAACGAAGCCCGCTTGTCCGGGATGGGCGTCGCGATACCGGATACGGTCCACATCGACCGCGAAGCCGAAGCCATTCGCAAGCGCGAGGTTCGCTGGCCGCGGCCCGTCGATCGCGCAAGCGCGGCCTATATCATCTACACCTCGGGCTCGACCGGAGCGCCGAAGGGCGTCGTCGTCTCGCACGCCGCGCTCGCCGATCACTGCCGGGTGATGATCGATCACTATGGTCTCGACGACAGCGATCGCGTGCTTCAGTTCTCGGCTCTCAATGTCGATCCCTCCCTCGAGCAGTCTCTGACGGCGCTCATCTCCGGTGCCTCCGTCGTGATGCGAAAGGATGGAGTTTGGACGCCCGCCGAGTTGCGGAAGGTCATTGAGCGCGAGGACGTGACAGTCGCGGACTTACCGCCGGCATATTTTTCCGAGGTTCTTGCGGCCTGGGACAAGTCGCGCCAAGCGCCAGAGAGCCTGCCCCGTCTGTGGATCTGCGGCGGAGAGGCCCTCTCGTCCGAAACGGTTCGCCTTTGGCGCAGTGGGCCGCAGGCGCAATCGCGGCTGATCAACGCTTACGGGCCGACCGAGGCAACCGTCACGGCGCTCACGCACGAGGTTGTGCCAGCCGATAGGGAGGGAGTGCCCATCGGACGTCCGCTGCCCGGCACGTTCGTCTACATTCTGGATGACAATGGTCAGCCTGTGCCCGAGGGCGTGCCGGGCCAGCTCTACATAGGTGGCTCGCGCGTTGCTATCGGCTACCTGGGTCGGGAGGATCTGACGCGCGAACGTTTCCTGCCCAATCCGTTCGGTGAGGGGAGGCTCTATCGCACCGGCGATCGTGTCGCATTCATCCCGGGAAGGGGGGGATCTCTGGCCTTTCTCGGTCGCGTCGACACGCAGATAAAGATCCGCGGTTTCCGGGTCGAGCTAGGCGAGGTCGAAGCGGCACTGGCGGCCTGCGGCGTGGGGCAGGCTGCGGTAATCTTCCTCGCCGGTGCTCTCATCGCGGTCGTCGCTGAGGACGAGGCGACGTTCGATGTCGAGGCGATTGCAGCTGCCATGAGCAAACGCTTGCCCGGGTATATGTGCCCCGCATCTTATGTGCGCGTCGATGCATTGCCGCTGACTCACGCAGGCAAGATCGATCGCGCACGGCTGAAGGCCAACGCGCTTCAATCCAGCGGAATGTCCGACGTCAGCCACGCCGAAATTATAAGTGAGCCCGAGCAAAAGATGATCGGACTCTGGCGCGAGGTCTTTGGCGAAAGCCTGCAGTCACTCTCACTTGGACCCGACAGCGATTTCTTTGCCCTGGGTGGCCATTCGCTCCTTGCCGTGCGGCTGCTGTCCGCTATCGAGCGCGCATATGGCCAAGGCCTCTCCATGGCGGATCTGATAACGGCCCCAACAGTCGCTGATCTGGTCCGGCTTCTGGGCACGCGCGAGGCGGAGAAATCGAGATCCGGCAGGCCGAACCTTGTCGAGCTGCGCAAGGGCAAAGGTTCGCCGCTCTTTCTCATGCCCCCTGTCGGCGGCAGCGTCTCTTGCTATCTGGCATTGGCACGCGCGCTCGACATTGATCTACCCATCTATGGCGTGGAAGTGCCGGAGGAGGGCGGCGACACTGAAGACGTGGACCTGTCGCAGCGCGCAGCTGCATTCCTGGCGGCACTGCACCGCGTCCAGCCCAAGGGTCCGTATCAGCTGGGAGGCTGGTCGCTCGGCGGGGTCCTCGCCTATGAGATGGCCCGTCAGCTGCTGGCGGCCGGCGAGAAAGTAACATCCCTCGTTCTCATTGACGCCTACGCACCCGCTCTTCTTGGCGGATCAGGCGGCAAGTCCATTTCCGACGCCCTAGCCGTGTTTGCGCGCGACCTTATCGGCATATTCGGCTCCGAGCCGCTTCGTCGTCGCGATGGTGAGATCGCGAATTCAATCGCGGATCTCTATCGCGTGCCGGAGCTGGAGCCTGCGCTGGACGGCGTGGACCCGACGCGGCTCGCCCGCCGCTTCGCCATATTTTCCGCCAACCTGCGCATGGCCGAGGCCTATCGGCCCGAGCCCTGTGCTCTCGCGGCGAAGCTCTATGTCGCAACGAACGGCCACGTCGACAGGACGCGCGGATGGAGCGAGCTCCTGCTCCGAGGCCTGAGCACGGAGGATCTGCCCGGCGATCATTACAGCGTTCTCGCCGAGCCGTCTGTCGAACGCCTTGCACGATTGCTCGCACGCGAAATCGGTGGCACGCCTTCCGTCAGCTAGAATGACAACGTGGTCATCATGGGACACGATGGCCCACGCTACTTGCGATCACGACCGTCCCCGCCATGTTATGAAGGCTCCCACCAAGCCCTCGAAGCGGCCTTGAGATGAAGGCTGTCATGGCGTTGCCGAATAAGGACAACAATCGACGCTGAACTTCCAGGCGCCCAAAAGCGTAATCCCGGGCGAGCGTCGGCGGCACCGCCGGTTCGCGCGGACAGTATGATGTTGAAGTTTCTTTCTCGGTTTTGGCCACCGCCGTCCGTGCTCGTGGACTATTCCGTTGCAGTCCTTTCGATTGCGGCGGCGGTTGCTGTTGGACGCGGGCTCGACGTGTCGCTAAATTTCGCTCCGTCGCTGACCTTGTTCCTCTGCGCGATCATGTTTGTCGCGTGGGTTGGCGGAACTGGCCCGGGCCTGCTGTCACTGGTGCTGGCCATCATCGCCTACGATCACTTCTTCATCGACTCGGCAGATTCGGTTTTCATATCGCTGAAGGACAGTCAGCGGATAGTCCTCTTCGCGATCGCGGGGTGTTTCGTCGTCTGGGTAACGGCTTCGCAAAGGACCGCCACGAAGTCGCTGCGTCGCGCTCGCGATGATCTGCAGTTGGCATTTCAGGACCTTGCCCGGCTCAATAAGTCGCTCGAGGTCGAGAACGCGGAGCGTAAACGTGCGGAGCTAGCCCTGCGCCAGAGCCAGGTCCATCTCGATGAGGCGCAGAGCCTTAGTCAGACCGGAAGCTTCGCCTGGCGGGTATCCGCTTGCGACGTCGTATGGTCGAGAGAAACCTACCGGATATTCGGCGTCGAGCCGACGGTGACGCCGACGATCGCGATTGCGTTGGATCGCATCCATCCTGACGATCGCACCCACGTACAAAACCAGATCGAGCGTGCTGAGAATGGCGAGCAGGAGTTCGACTACGAGCACAGGCTGATTGCGCCGGATGGCTCGGTCAAGCAGCTCCACGTGAGGGCTCATCGGGTGAAGCACGAGAACGGCGAGGAAGAGATTGTCGGCGCGCTCGTGGACGTCACGGCGACGCGCAAAGCGGAGGAAGCGCTCAATAAGGCGCAGACCGAGCTCGCCCACGTCACGCGCGTGACCACGCTTGGAGAGATGAGCGCGTCGATCGCCCATGAGGTGAACCAGCCGCTTACGGCCATCATGGTGAATGGCAATGCCGGTTTGAGGTGGCTGCTCCGCGACCAGCCGGAGCTCGGCGAGGTGCAGGATGTTTTGCAACGCATCGTCGGCGAGGCCAATCGCGCCAGCGAGGTAATGCGTCGGATCCGCGACCTCTCCCAGAAGGCCAGCCCGCGCATGGTCGAGCTCGACATCAATCGTGTCATCGGCGAGGCGTTGAGTCTGCTGCGGCGCGAGGCATTGAGGCATCGCGTGGCTCTGCGCGTCGAGCTGGCACCGGATCTGCCGCGGATCTGCGGAGACCGGATTCAACTGCAACAGGTGATCATCAATCTGGCCATCAACGGTTTCCAGGCCTTGGCACCCGTGGAGGACAGGCCGCGCGTGCTGTCGATCAGGACCGAAGAGTGCGAGCCCGACCAGGTCATCGTCATGGTTGAGGATGTGGGGATCGGCGTCGCGCCCGAGGATACCCATCGCCTTTTCGGCGCGTTCTACACGACGAAGCCGGATGGAATGGGCATGGGACTTTCCATTTGCCGCGCCATTGTAGAGGCCCATGGAGGCCGCCTGTGGGCATCCCCCAACAACGGGCCCGGAATGACCTTCCGGTTCACCATTCGCGCCGCCGAGGCGGTGTCCTCCCCCCATAGCGTCGAGCCGAGATCCGCCTCGGAAGGCTAGACGCCGGCAATTATCGCTATTTGAAAGCCGAATTTTAGCGTCTGTTCACCCGGTGGCGATAATGGCTTATCGGTAGGGATCTGAGCTCATTCAGCCGGCGCGGACGCATCATGGAATACAAAGACTATTACAAGGTCCTGGACGTGGATCGCGGCGCCACCGCCGACGAGATCAAGCGCGCCTACCGCAAGCTTGCGCGCCAGTTTCACCCTGACGTCAACAAGGAGTCGACGGCCGAGGCCAAGTTCAAGGAGATCGGCGAGGCCTACGAGGTGCTGGGAGACGTAGAGAAGCGCGCCGCCTACGATCAGCTCGGCAAGGAGTGGAAGTCCGGCCAGGAGTTCAAGCCGCCGCCAAACTGGGATGCGGGCTTCGAATATTCTGGCGCCGCGCCTGGGGCCGGGTCTGCGGAGGAAAGCGACTTCTTCGAATCCCTATTCGGCAGGATGCGGTCGCGCGGCGGTTCCACATTCCACGATCGCGGCGGCTCCACCTTCAACGACCAGAGGGAATTCCATGCGCGCGGCGAGGATCACCATGCCTCGATCGTGATCGATCTGCGCGACGCTTTCGCCGGTGCCACCCGCCAGATCTCGCTGCGCATGCCCGAGATCGACGACACCGGCCATGTGGCGCTGAAGAACCGCACGCTCAACGTCGAGATCCCGAAGGGCGTTATGGAAGGCCAGCAGATCCGGCTGAAAGGGCAGGGCTCGCCCGGCATGGGTCGATTGCCTGCTGGCGATCTCTATCTCGAGATCCGCTTCAAGCCCGACTCCTTATATCGCGCCGTGGGCCGCGATCTCTATTACGATCTTCCGGTGGCCCCGTGGGAGGCCGCACTCGGCGCGAGCGTCAGGGTTCCAACTCCCGCGGGAGATATCATGCTGAAGGTGCCTCCAGGCTCCGCGTCAGGACGTGAGCTTCGCATCAAGGGCCGTGGCCTTCCGGCGTCGGAGCCCGGCGACCTCTATGCCGTTCTCAAGATCGTCCTGCCACCGGCAGATACCGAGCAGGCAAAAGCGGCCTATCAGCAGTTCGCCGAGGAACTGCCCTTCGATCCACGACCGAATTTCGGAGCATGAGCCAATGACGGAAAATCAAAAAGCCGGATTCCCGGCCGAGCTCGTCGGCACCGAGATCACCTGCACGCTCGAGGAAATCTGTGTTTCGTGCAATGTCGAACCGGATTGGGTTGCCGCGCTGGTCGAGCATGGCGCCATCGAGCCGGCGGGCGCGGCAAGGACAGAGTGGATGTTCGCCAGGATAAGCGTCGTCCGCGTCGCCAAGGCCAAACGGCTCGAGCGGGATCTGGGCCTGAATATTCCGGGCGTCGCACTCGCGCTCGATCTGTTGGATCAGATCGATGACTTGCGCGCTCAGCTGCAGGCCCGCAGCATCGATAGGGGGTAGCGCTCTGGGGGCTTCCACCTTCAAAGCAGAGCGGCAAACCCATCAGCGACTCCGCGTCCTGTTCGCTCCGACAGAAACGCGTCGAGCTCGGATGCGGTCGGCAGCCCCGCACGCGCGCCCAGCCGCCGGCATTTGAGCGCCGCGACCGCCGACGCGATCCGCGCCGAGTCCTCGTCGCTGCAGCCGGTTGCGATCGACAATGCGAAAGCGCCATGGAAGGCATCGCCCGCGCCGGTCGTATCGACGACGTCGACGGCGAACGCCTCCTGATGCCCGTCGCGGCCGTCCTGCCCTCTCCAGGAGTATCCTTTGGCGCCGAGCGTGACCCCCGCATGATGGGCGCCGCCTGCGATGAGTCCGGCCAGCCGATCCTCGCGCCCGCTGCCGGCAGTAAAGCGCTCGAAGGCAGGAGCCGAAAGGATGACGTAGTCTGTCAGGTGAACGATCTGCGCCAGGAGTGGGCCGCCGCCGAGATCGACATCGAGAAGTGTCTGCACACCGGCCGTGCGGGCCCGCTTGAAGGCGGCGATTGTGCCTTCGAGCCAGCTCAGATCGCTGAGCACGGCTCCGGCCGAATTGATGTTATCTAGCGGTAGCCAGTCTGCGTCCATGGGCATGACATGGTCGTCTTCGCTCACCACCATCCGTTCGCCCGCCGCATCGACGATGACAGTCGCGGTTGGCGTCTTGGCGCCGTCGTGGACGAGAATATGGCTCGTATCGACGCCCGCGCTATCGAGGGAGCGGCGAATCTTCTGCCCGGTCTCGTCGTCTCCGACGCGGCTCCATAGTTCCACGCCACCGCCCAGCCTGGCCACCGCTGCTGCTGCATTGGCTGCTGTTCCACCACCGCTTTCGATGTGCTCGAGCGCTCTCACCTTGGTAGGCTTCGCGGGAAAGGCAGGAATTCGATAGACCCGGTCGAGGGCCGAATGCCCGATGACAATGACGCGGTTGCTCTGCATCGTGGCGTTGCGCCCCATGAACATTGGTTCGATGGGAGCTTAGTTGCCCGGAGCCGTAGAGAGAACCCGCTTATGGTGCATAAAACGGCTCAAAACGGGTCAAAATGGCGTGGTCGAAGGCGCCATTGCGCCTCGGGCAGGCTGAGGCGCCGCGCGGTGGACGCTTGCGTCGTAGCAGCTCAATCGGCTGTCTGAATCCGGGATTGCGATGCAGTCCTGCGGTTTGTTTACCGCGACGTTCGGACCGGCGGTAACGAAGAGCGCCGTGGTGCAGCCGACAAATATGGAAACGAGTGCGATCGCAAGCGCAAGACCTTTGGCCCGGTCCCTGAGCGCCGCCCTGGGCTCGCTGTCGCCTTCGTCATGCGAGCTCGGCAGTTCACCAATGTCCAGGGTGTTCATAGTGCAGACTCCCGATCGAAGCCGATTACACCGCTAAAGTTAGGTTTGCCGGCATAAAAATTCGAGGTGGGAGCGGCAGCGATCTTATAAGTGGCGCCATATAGGCACGGCCGCGAGACCGCGATTCCTATAACTTCGCACTCCCACCACCGTTGAGTTTTTATGGCCCCCTGACGAAGTCTCCGCCTCGGCAGCATGTCCGCTGCCTTGAACTGGAGATCAGCAATGCTTCCGCTGGATGACATGAAGTACGTGCATTTGCGCTCCAAGCGCAGAGCCGCGCGAACCGATGGTCCCGGTGCTTTCACGACCAACTCGAAGGTCACCGTCCTCGATCCGTCGGACAAGGGCCGGACCGCCAGCGCCTACGATCACGTCGGAGATGCCTACAGCCGCTACGCCGACGGCGACGGTGCCAACGAGCTATCAGCCTCCGACAACCGCTTCGCCCATGCCGATACCATCGTTTGGGATGCCCTGCGCCGCGCGATGGACGCCCTGCGCGATGCCGGCGTTGCCGAAGCTCGCATCCTCGATGCCGGATGTGGACCCGGCATCTGGAGCAAGCGCATCGCCGACTATGCACGCCGCACGGGATTGAACGTCTCGATCATCGGTTTCGACATCTCGACGACCCAGCTCGAAATGGCGCGCCAGCACGCGGCCTGCGCCGCAGCCGAAAAGGGCGCCGGCGCCAATATCCGATTCATGGAGCTCGACCTTTCGGAGCCGCTGCCTTGGCCGGACGGACACTTTCACATAGTCCTCTGCAACTATGCCGTCCTCAATCACATTGCCAAGCGTGCACTACCGGCAGCCGTTGCGGAGCTGTGCCGCGTATCGACCGAACGCGTCATCGCGACCGTGCGCGCATTGGGCAGCCCGGCGAGCGCCTGCATCATCGGCACCGAGGACGTGCAGGAGTATCGTCACGATGCCGAGCGCGGTCAGCTTGCGCTTGTCCTGAAGGATGGCACCCAGCACCGCCTGTCGTTCAATGTCTATTCCGCCGAGGCGCTTTCGGCGGTGTTCGCCCCGCACGCCGAGATCGTTGACGTGCGCGCAATCGACTTGTTCCTGAGCCGGTTTGCGCCCGACGAGAAATGGACTGCCTCGCTCGTCGGTGGTCTTCCGGCACGTCCCGCCGTGATCGAGAAGCTAAAGGAGCTGGAGGATGTCCTCTGCCGGTCACCTGGTTGGATCGATCACGGCACGCACGTCCTGGTGATCGTCGAGCCTAAGCGCGCTCACGAAGCCAGGTGGTCGAACACGTCAGAGAACGGCGCACCGCGCCCTGTCGCCTCGTCGTCCTCGGAGTATCTGGCCAATCAATCGAGGTAGGGGGGAGGACTGTGCCGCGGTCGGTTGCACCCCCGGCCGCGGCACTGTCTGCGTTCGCGTTGGAAGGCACCCGATGTGGGAGTTCTTCGGTTATGTCGTTCTTGCCGCTGGCGGGCTCGTCTGCCTCGCGGTCATCGCGTCCGCCTTCGAGGACTGATGTCATGAACCTGCTTCTGATGCGCGCCCGCTGCTTTCCGGTACAGGGGCGAACTATGCAGCGCAACGCGATGTTTCCAGTTTCTGCAACGGAAGACAGCGTCGAGCGCGACGAAGAGCCGAGGCACAAATGGCTTCGTCAGCTCGGGTTCTCGAGACTAAAGACCTGGGCTTTCTCGTCGTATGCGAAGAGCTCGCCGTAGCGGCTCCAGTTTGTCACCGAGCGCAGCGTCGTTTCAGCAGCGTCATCGCTCATGTGGTCCTCGAGCTCCTGCATGAATCGGTCGGCGGGCGCCCTGTGGGACGCGCGCTCGTCGAGCACGCGGCGGATACGGGCTGCGAGGGGGACATAGGCTAGCATATGATCGCCGAAGAGCTTCTTGCGCGCGTTGATATCGGCCTCCGCGAATTTTTTGCCCGCTTGCGTTAGCTTGATATCGCCGGCCTCGACCTCGGCAAAGCGCAGCAGCTGCAAGGTTTCGGAAGCGGGAAAGAGCTCGTCGATCTCCATCTGCAGCGTGCCGGCGATATCGGGCAGATCCGCCTTGCCATTGTAGGGAGGAGCCGCGAGAGCCTCGAGCAGACCCGCAAGCGTGTTGGTCGAAACGCGCGGCAGGATCATGCCGAAGCCCACGCCTGGGAAACTCCCGTCGCGGTTCGGATGAGCTGGCTCCGTGCGCTTTGTCATAAGGGCGTAGATCTTATCCACGAGCTGGCGGAACTCCGGATCGAGCCGGTTGCGCGGATGCTGGAGCGGAACCTTGATCTCCGCATCCACCTTTCCCGGGTTCGAGGACAGCACGAGGATGCGATCGCACATCAGCACAGCTTCCTCGATGTTGTGCGTCACCATGAGGATCGATTTGATCGGCATCCGCCCTTCCGACCAGAGGTCGAGGAGATCGGTGCGCAGCGTCTCGGCGGTCAGCACGTCGAGGGCCGAGAACGGCTCGTCCATCAACAGGACGTTCGGATTGACGACGAGCGCGCGCGCGAAGCCGACGCGCTGGCGCATGCCGCCCGACAGCTCCTTGGGATAGGCGGATTCGAACCCGTCGAGGCCGATAAGGTCGATGGCCGCAAGCGCGCGGCGATGCGCTTCCTCCTCGGGGACCGACATGGCCCGAAGCCCGAACTCCACGTTCTCGAGCACGGAGAGCCAGGGAAATAGCGCGAAGCTCTGAAACACCATTGCGATGCCCTCCGCCGGCCCGGAGACGGGATCGCCTTGATAGAGCACCTCGCCCTCGCTCGGATTGAGAAGTCCCGCAACGATGCGCAGGAGAGACGACTTCCCGCAGCCCGACCGGCCAAGCAGCCCTACGATCTCGCCTTCGTTGAGGGACAGATTGACGTTGTCCAGAATAGCGATGCCGTCCTCGCCCGCGGATCTGCGATAGCGCTGGCCAATACCCCGGATGTCGAGCAGAGGCTGAGTGGTCGTTGCGGGCAGCATGCGGCCCTCCATCAGTTGAGGCGAAGCCGGCGCGAGGCATAGCCGAACAGCGGCCGCCACAGCAGGCGATTGAACAGAATGACGAACACCGACATCACCGCGACCCCGAGCACGATGCGCGGATAGTCGCCCGCGTCCGTCGCCTCCGCGATATAGGCGCCGATGCCGTGCGCCGCCACCTTATCGCTGCCCCAGGTGACGTATTCGGCCACGATACTGGCGTTCCACGATCCGCCCGCGGCGGTAAGTGCACCGGTAACGTAGAAGGGGAAGATGCCGGGTAGGATGACGCTACGCCACCATAGCCAGCCGCCGGCCCGGAATACCGAGGCGGCCTCCTTGAGGTCGTTCGGAAACGCCGACGCACCCGCGATCACGTTGAAGACGATATACCACTGCGTGCCGAGAATGATGAGCGGTGAGAGCCAGATATCGGGGTTGAGCCCGAAGTGCAGGATGCCCACGACGGCGATCGGAAAGATCACGTTCGCCGGAAACGCCGCCAGGAACTGGGCAAGCGGCTGCACGCGCTGGGCGATGCGCGGACGAAGGCCGATCCAGACGCCGACAGGCACCCAGAACAGCGTCGCAAGCGCGAGCAGCACCACCACCCGCGTCAACGTGATGAGGGTCAGACCCACGGCTTTCGCAACCTCGCCGACCGACAGCTCGGTCGTGACGAAGTCGTAGATGCTCCAGGCCGACCAGAGCGTCACCAGCGCGATCAGGCCGAACCAGGCGAAATCGATCAGCCGCGACAGGCCCTTCCAGTCGAACACTTGCGGTCGCGGCAGAGCGAACGGTGCACTGAAGCGCAAATAAACGAACCGCATGAACACTGATGCGATCACGTCGGAGACGCGACGGATCCATCGCGTGCGCTGAAAGAGGCTCAGCACCCACGACTCCTCCGTCGTCTGCCCGGCCGAAAGCTCGACGCGGAACTTTCCCGCCCAGGCAATGATCGGCCGGAACAGAAGCTGGTCGTAGGCGAGGATGACGAAGAACATGGCAACCACGGCTGCGACTACGGCATCAATGCGCCGCTGCTCGATGGCGAGCGCCAGATAGGAGCCGATCCCTGGCAGCTTGATGGTGGTGTCTCCGACCGAGATGGCCTCCGACGCCACCACGAAGAACCAGCCGCCGGACATCGACATCATCGTGTTCCAGAGCAGGCCCGGTACCGCGAACGGGGCTTCCAGGCACCAGAACCTCTGCCATGGGCTGAGACGGAACCCTCGCGCCACCTCCTCGAGATCACGCGGCACAGTGCGCAGCGACTGATAGAACGAGAAGGCCATGTTCCAGGCCTGGCTGGTGAAGATGGCGAAGATGGCCGCGCATTCCGCACCCAGCACGCTGCCGGGAAAGAGGCCAAGGAAAAACGTAACGGTGAAGGAAAGGAAGCCGAGGACCGGAACCGACTGCAGCACGTCGAGGACGGGAATGAGGACCATCTCGGCGCGACGGCTTTTGGCGGCGAGCGTGGCGTAGACGAGCGTGAAGAGGAACGACGCGCCGAGGGCCAGGAACATGCGCAGCGTGGTGCGCAGCGCGTAGTAGGGAAGGGCCCAGTAGTCGAGCGTGATCGGGGCCGTATCCGGAGAGGAGAGGGGCGCCGTCATGCCACGCGCGCCTTCCGCGATCGTCACGAACAGCGCGATGATCATCGCCAGCGCGATTGCGTCCCAATAGTTGGGTCCTCGCCGGCTGAAGGCTGGAATTTCGATCCATCTCACGGCCATGGCGGGGGGATGTCACTACTGTTGAGACGCTCCGGAGGCGTGCCAGATTTTCGCTTCGTGCGCATCAACAATTGGCGGAACACGCCATGTGTCTGGGCAACACGGCGAATGCCGATCATCCTTGGTATGAACGCCGTCCATTCCTGACGCAAAAAAGCCCGCGTGCGTCGGGGCCACGCCCCAATCAATTCCGTTATCTGTACGTCAAAACGACGCCCCATTTGGGCGGCGAGCTAATCCACGCCTGACAAACAACAGGGGGACGCTATGAGGCTCGCAAGTGCGCCGCATTGCCCGTTGGATGTAGACGGGGAGGGCGTTCATTTCAAAATGGACACGGGAACCAAGCTCATTCCGTGTCTCGTGACGCGCGAAGCACTACTCGCGCGAGCCAAGCGGGATGGCCTGGAAACGCGCGATGAAAACGTGATCTTCGGGCTATTCCGAGGAAGCATAGAGGCGGTTGCGCGCGTGCAGTTCGAGGCAGGCATATCCTACCCGATGATCAGCCGGGGGCAGGTCTAGAGGGACGCCGATCCGCAAGTCTCTACGGGGTGACTTCGCGCCACGACGCATCGGGATCGAAGGCCTTCATCGCCACTGCTACTCGCGGAGTTTCAGGACCGAGATCTCGCTGGTAGATGACGCCGTCGTGGTTGACGATGAACGTCATGACGCCTGAGTTGCCGTACTCCGCCGGAGAGGCGACGAGCGCGAAGCCGCCGATCATGCGGCCATTGACGATGTAGTTGCGCGCCCCACCCTTTGCGTCCGGGCCTTGGGCCGTAAGAACCCTGAAAATATAGCCATGGTAGGGAGTGGGCCGCCCCTGCTGCGCCGTGTATCCCTGCGCCTGGGCATAACCGACCAGCGGGCCGAGCGGACTTTCGGGTTCGCCCTCCGAGGTTGGCCAATAGAGGCCGTCGTAAGTGCCTTCGGTACTGAGGAGACGCCGCGCGTACTGCAGGCCGTTGCCGTCGTAGTCGGTTTCCGAGTATTCGCGCTGGGCGTCCACGGCCGAGCGCAGCACCTCGATGGCCGAGATCTCATTTTCGCCGATGCGCCGATCGAGAATTTCCTCGAGGCCGGCAGCCGTATCGAAGCGCCATGAGCCGTTGCTGCCGACGAGCGGTATCGGGAACGGGAAGTCGTCCTTGCCGATCACCAAGGTCGCGCGTGTGTCGCCTTGCTTGAGCTCGTGCGCTTCATCATAGGCGCTGATGAATCGCTCTCGCGCGGCCTTGTCCGCGACAGGGTCGCCGGAGCTTGCGATCTCGCGGCCCTCCGGCCCGAGGACTTGGATAATCATCTTGGGATCGCCGCTCCTAACCGCGGAAAGCAGGCCTTCGACGGCCACCTCCGGAGAATCGTAGCTCATTTGCTTGCTCTGCCCGAGTGCGAGCGGAGAGCCGATTGCAATGGACAGCATGAGCGCGGCGCAGCCGCCTAATGCCTGTACGCTCGAAATTGGATGCGTGGTGCGGGTCATTGTTGCCTCCGTCATCGAAGGAATGCGTTTCGATTTCTCTGCTGTCAGCGTCGGCCGCCACCCCGGCCACCGCCGCCGCGGCCTCCGCCCCCGCCGCGTCCTCCTCCGCCGCCTCCTCGGCTCATACTCCTTCCGCCGCCCATCGCCTGCCGGCTGGCGTGACCGCGGTTCGCGGCTTGGCGCACGTCGGCACCGCGTTTGACGTCGAATGCAGCAGGCGAGGGCTTCTTTGGTGTAGGTCTTTGAGCTGCAGGCTTGCTGGACGGGCGCTTTGCGATGTCCTTGCCTTGTCCGGGCCGGTTGTCCTTGGCTTTTCCCGGACCGCCGCCGCCCCCTTTATCCTTGAGCTTCTGGCCCGGGCCGTCTCCAGGTCGGTCCTTCATCTTGTCGCCGGGACCGCGGTCTCCGACCTTGTCCTTCATTTTGTCGCCAGGGCCGCCGTCGGGGCGATCCTTGATCTTGGAATGATCGGTGTCCTTGAGCCGTTGCTCGACTTTGGCGCGATCAGCGTCTCGCCCTCGGAAGTCATCCTTTCCCCCCGGGCGCCCATCGCCCTTTGCGTACTTGTCTCGAAGATCCTTGTTTTTGTATGGGACGGGTCCGCGGTGATCAGGCCGGTATTCCCACTTGTTGTTCGTGATCTTATTGCGATCGAGGTTGATGTTGTTCCACTTATTGACGTCGATATCGATGTCGTGGCGGTGCCAGTCGAAATGGTTCCAGCCCCAGATCCCGGCAGCGATCCCGACGCCGGCTCCCCACCACCACCCGTTGACGTACGAAACTCCGGGGTAGCCCCAGTAGTAGGGAGGATAGTCCTCGTACCACCATGGTCCATAGACGACGGTCGGCTGGTAGACAGGCACATAGACCACATCCGGGTCGGTTGGCTCGATGACGTACACCGGGCTTCCCCCGCCGCCTCCGCCCGACTCTCGTGTGACCTTCTGTTGCTTGGTGCTCTTCAGGTTCCCGGCCTCATCCGCCTTCTGGCGCAGGAACTGGATCTGATCCATCACCGCGTCCTGCTGTGCGAGAAACGCGTCGCCGAGCTTCTGCGTCCAGTCGAGCTTGTCGCTCATGTTCTGCAGCACGTCCGGAAACTGCACTAGCGCCTTGACGCTCGGATCCCAGTCCTCGGCTTCGAGAGCCTTTGTCAGTGCATCGCCCTTGAGCTTGGCGTTGGCCGGCTCCTTCTTCCAACGCGCGGCCTGCACGACGTCGAGCGGATATGTCGAAGCCATGAGGACGTTTGTCAGAAGGTCGTCGGGATATAGCGCAATTGGCGCCAACAGCTGATCCAGCTCCTGCTTGCTCAGCTTGTCGTCTTGAGCCATTGCCGGCGAAGAGAGTGCCTGAAACGCGACAAACATCAGTCCGATGATCGAGACAGTGAGCCGTGCACGCATGACGTGGCTCCTTTTATGGCATCGAAGCAAAACCACCCAATTGGCTTCTCAGCTTTTCGCGCTCTATTCTTGTGGTCCCTCGAGCCGATCTTCGAGATCCGTTTGGGGCCGGGGCCGCGCGCTGATGCACAGCCCCGACTAGCGGATGATTTTGCATGTCGTCGCTGCTCAGGCGGGCGTGGGCTCGTGCCAATGCTTGCGCAGTCGCAGCGAGAACGAGATGAGCAGGATGCCGTAAAGAATCGCAAAGCTGCCGATCACGAACACGAGCGCCAGCGCACCTGCGCCTGGCCGTATTGCGATCATGACGCCGAACACGATTGAGAGGACGCCAGTCGCGATCAGCCACCATTCGTTGTCGATCTCCTTGCGCAGCTTGATTGCGCCGATGATCTCCATGATGCCTGTGGCGATGGCCCAGCCGGCGATGAAGAACAGCAGCACGATGCCGGTGATGCCTGGCCAGAGCAACGTCAACACGCCGACGGCGACGCCGAGCAATCCCACGACGGCAAGCCACCAGCGAGGGGCTGCAGCGTCGCCTCTGATTGCGGCTACGATTGCGAGTATGCCGTCTACGAATGCGAAGGCGCCGTAGAGAATGACGAGCGTGAATAGTGTCACGCCCGGCCAAACGAATGTCAGTGCTCCGAAGATGAGGGCGCAGATGCCGCGCAAAAGGATCAGCCACCAGTTCTTGGCGAGTGCGTGCAGCATCGGTCGGCCTATGTCTCCTGGGGCGTACCCAGCGTGAGCTGTTTGCATGGTAGATCTCCTAGATTTTTCAGGTCGGTGTTGTTGGCAATGGTCAAGAGAGCCGTGGAGGAAGCTCGAGTGAACGCATGCACAGGCCGGCCGCTCGGCGGAGATGGGATCCGCCTCGAGGTGTGCTGGCGCGCGTGATGTCGGTGAATTGGTCGAGGAAATCGCAACGGGAGCGAGGAGCGGCACGGCTCAGCCCCTCGGGCGCCTGCCAATCGCGGAATCGCTTGAAAAAAAACAATGCAACGCATTTCCAGCCTCTCGCCAGAACACGCAGCAGTCCGACCCCGTCAAACCCCTTTCAGAGCGCCTTCAGTCAAGCACCGTAAACAATTGAACGTCAATAAAACTTTTCTGCATGAGGAGAGATGGTTTGAAAAGCATTTTCCCCGCATTTGTCACGGGTCCGCCGCCCAATAATTCAGGCCGGGAGAAAGTAAATAAACCCGCTCCCGCCCCGTGAGCGGCGGCGTCTCACGCTCTATTGAGACGTTCCGAAAGGGCAGGGATGCCCTGCTCTCCAAGTGAAATACCCGCGGGATTTAATGCCCCTGAGGATCGGCTCCGGATCAGCCTCGAAGGGGAGCGGCTCGTGCACGCCGAGCCAGAAGTGCTCCCGCCGGATCCAGGTCGCGCCGTCTCCTCTAGGCAGCTCAGAGCCTTCCGGATCGAGCGCCACGCCAAGCACATCCGTGCCTTCCTGGTAGAAAAGGTAGGCGACCCGGGAGTCGCTCGAAAGCGCGGGGCCGAGCGGCTTCACGACCAAAGTCCGCCACCGAGTGCAAGCTCGGCGAACTGCGTCTTGCCCCAAGTTGGCTCGAGAGAATCCTGCGGCGCTTTCTGCAAAGAAGGCAGCGGCGAGGGCAATGGGGTTTCGGCAGGTGCGCCGTGAGGTGCCGGAACGAAGACGATAGCGCCGACTATGGTCGCAGCGATGGTCAGAGCTAGAACCGAGGCACAGGCCTTGAGCCCGCTATGCCGCTCTACCGCAAGAGACCATTCGAAGCCCACGTCGGCCATGGCGTTCCTCCCGTCGACAGAGGACATAAGCGTCCTCGCCGCTCCAAGTTCCAAACGCTGTCAAAGAATGTGTCGGAGCTCGTAACTTTGGACGCGTCGTGCGGCCACTACGGATAAATGCTGCCGCGCTCTCAGGACTTTGAGAGAAACGAGATCACCACCTGAGGAAGGCGCGGACCGATTTGCGTGCGGGCTCGCTCTCCGCGCTATTCATCGCGTCGGCAAAAACGGAAGCATCTCTCTTGTGCATGCTGCATGCATGCGTGCCGTCTGGCCTGCACAGGGAGACATACGAAGAGGTCGGGTTGTCGCTATGGGGCGCCAAATGCCAGCCTCCAGGCAAGTCGACACGCTCTTGGAGATCATCGCTCATGGAAGGCACGGTCTCTCGTTCAGAGATCCCGGTACGTATCATTTGGGTTTGAGCTGCTCAACTTGCAGGCTGGCGTTGCGCAGATAAAAGGCGGGAAATTGCTTGGCATGCCTGAGACCAAGCACGACGCGACCATCTCTTGGATGTCGAACTTTGCCTCCGCGCAACCTCTGCTCGATAGCGCGCAAAAAAGCCCCGGCCACCGATGCAGCGGGGGACCGAGGCATTTTTTCCGTCGCTAAACGTCAAGCGGCACTGCCGCCTGTTTTCATAACGAAAGCGCTGCCCTGGAGTTCCGACGCGTCGGCATCTGGGGAGCGCGTGCCGTCATTCCTCGTCGTCGCTCGTGGCCAGATCGTCAGCCTTGTCGAGCGCGGCTTCCATGTAAGCAGTGAGGTCCGAGCCGTCGGTTGCTTCCGAGGCGATCTCGTCGAGCGCTTCCTCGGAAATGTCGGCATCGGCGGCATCCTGATAGCACTTCGCTGCCAGGACTTCCGCTTGCTCGGCCCGAAGCCGGACGGCGATCGGCCGGACGTTATCCTCCACCCAACGTTCGAGAAAAGCTAAAGCATCCTCATCCATTTCTACCTCCCCGGCAAAAGCCGCAACATACCGATCTCTTCGTCGGCCAGACGCAATCATCCACACCATATTTGCGGGGGAACCCTCCGGTTCCATTTCCGTTATGCCGAGGCGGAGATGAGCATGCCGGAAAAGCTGGACCCGCTTACACTTTTGAAAAGGCATCTGGTGCCGCCGACCGAAGCGGGGCTCTCCGCGCTGCCGGGCATCATGCGGGAGAAGCTCGCCCGCATCGCCGACGAGCAGAGAAAGCTCCGCCGCCTCGAATGGCCGCCGCGTAGAAAGATTTTAAGGCGACGGCGCCACCCCCTCTGACTCCGTAAATGCGGCAAAACTAAAACTCGCGGCAGCCGTCACCCAGGTTATTGAGCCGCGATTGCGCAAACGGCCCCCGTCACTCGTGCCCGTTCGGCATTCTGTGCGCGACGCATTGAGCCGCTGACGCGCGATCCCGATGCCCATATCCTGCCTCTCACACCCTTCCCTATTCGGCGGTGTGCAGGATGGTTCCTGCACCGAGCGAGCCGTCCGCACACTCAGCCAAGCCCAATCAATGAGAAAATCCGTGTCGAACCTTGATCGTGTCGTGACTGAGATCGCCGAGGAAATGCGGCAGAGGCCGGATCGGGGTGAGGTCGCGAGCTATATCCCCGAGCTAGCCCGCGTCGATGCGAGGTCGTTCGGCTTGGTCGTGGTCGACTCCGAGGGCAACGTCGCCGCGGCCGGCGATGCCGACACCCCCTTTTCCATTCAGAGCATCTCGAAGGTCTTCACGCTGACCCTTGCGCTCGGCAAGGTAGGTGACAGGCTATGGCGCCGCGTCGGCCGCGAGCCCTCGGGCAGCCCCTTCAATTCCGTCGTGCAGCTCGAGTATGAGCGCGGCATCCCGCGCAATCCTTTCATCAACGCCGGTGCGATCGCGGTGACGGATGTGATCCTTTCGGGCCATCAGCCGCGCGAGGCGCTGGGAGAGATCATGCGCTTCATGCGCTTCATCTCCGACGATGCGACCATCAGTATCGATGAAAAGGTGGCGGCTTCCGAGCAGCGCACCGGATTTCGCAATGTCGCGCTGGCCAACTACATGAAGTCCTTTGGCGTCATCGAGAACCCGGTGGATTTCACCCTCGGCGTCTACTTCCACCACTGCGCCATCGCAATGTCGTGCCGGCAGCTGGCCATGGCGGGGCGCTATCTGGCGCAGTTCGGAAGCAACCCGACCACGGGCTTTGCAGTCATTCAGCCAGAGCGCGCTCGGCGCATCAACGCCATCATGCTGACCTGCGGCCACTATGACGGCTCGGGCGAGTTTGCCTATCGTGTCGGTCTGCCAGGAAAGAGCGGCGTCGGTGGAGGCATCCTGGCTGTGGCGCCGGGCAAAGCCTCGATCGCTGTCTGGTCGCCTGGGCTCGATGCTTCGGGGAATTCTCGTCTCGGCCAGATTGCGCTCGAGGCACTGACCAAGCGCATGGGCTGGTCCATTTTCGGGGCCTGATGGCCCCCTCGGGCGGGCGCGGGATTCTCCCGCCACCCAGTTTCCGGTGATGCGTTTCACCGGAAACTCGTACGGCTCTTGAACTGAGCCTCAGTGCTTGCGGCTCTTGTCCGCCTCGCGAATAGCTTCTTCGTGATACCAGCTGCCGCCGATAGAAACCTTATTGGTGGCTTCCTGCACGAGTTCAGAAGCGGGCTTCGCCGTCTCACGGAGGCCGGCTAGGCCTGAGCGTCCCCCAACGGGGAACTTATAGATCGTGGCTGTCTGGCGTTGCGAATTTCCAGTCATCGTTTCGTCTCTCTAATTATCGGTCTCTCTGTTTTCTGGTGGCTGCGATTGCGTAAACGCGTGAGCCCGCCGATGCGTTGCTCATAACGCCAATGTAACATATTCGCTGCTCGCCGAGCGAACAGTTTGCACGAAAAAAAGCAGGGTTTGCCTATATTATAGGCATGCTTGTTTCTGCTTAGTTGGCTAGCATTTTCACCCGAGGGCGGCGTGGCGTCGCCCTCGCCGTATCACCGGTCCTGTTTGGGAACAGCAAAGGTTTGCAGCCAAGAAGCGCGTTTTCCCACGGAGAGTGTGGAGGTCGAATGCAGATTGACGTGCGAGAGCCGTCTTCCACGCACGCCTGCATAGACCTCTCGACGTTCCCCCGAGCTACGGGGGCGGGGGCTGAATGATGGGTCACGTAGAACCATAGCCGGAGATGAGCCGCCACACCGATATCCAGGGTCCGTTGCTAGGGGCCACAGCCGTCGGCGGTCGAGTTCGGCACACTTCGCGTCATCAACTTAGGAGCTCATAATGACGAAGTACAAGCTTGAGTACATCTGGCTCGATGGCTACACGCCGGTGCCGAACCTGCGTGGCAAGACGCAGATCAAAGAGTACAGCTCGTTCCCCGACCTCGCTGAGCTCCCGCTGTGGGGCTTCGATGGCAGCTCCACCATGCAGGCCGAGGGTCACAGCTCTGATTGCGTGCTGAAGCCGGTCGCACACTATCCCGACCCGGCGCGCACCAACGGCGTTCTCGTCATGTGCGAAGTCATGATGCCCGACGGCAAGACTCCGCACGCGACCAACAAGCGCGCGACCATCCTTGACGACACGGGCGCCTGGTTCGGCTTCGAGCAGGAATACTTCTTCTATAAGGACGGCCGTCCGCTCGGCTTCCCGACGTCCGGCTATCCGGCACCGCAGGGCCCCTACTACACTGGCGTCGGCTACAGCAACGTCGGCTCGGTCGCCCGCCAGATCGTCGAGGAGCATCTCGACCTCTGCCTCGCCGCCGGCATCAACCACGAAGGCATCAACGCCGAGGTGGCGAAGGGCCAGTGGGAATTCCAGATCTTCGGCAAGGGCTCCAAGAAGGCCGCCGATGAAATGTGGATGGCTCGCTACCTGCTGCAGCGCCTGACCGAGAAGTACGGCATCGACATCGAGTACCACTGCAAGCCGCTCGGCGACACCGACTGGAACGGCTCGGGCATGCACGCCAACTTCTCGACCGAATACATGCGCACGGTTGGCGGCAAGGCCTACTTCGAGGCCCTCATGAAGGAGTTCGACAAGAACCTTCAGGACCACATTGCCGTCTACGGTCCCGACAATGACAAGCGCCTGACCGGCAAGCACGAGACCGCGCCGTGGAACAAGTTCAGCTACGGCGTTGCTGACCGCGGCGCCTCAATCCGCGTGCCGCACTCGTTCGTCAACAACGGCTACAAGGGCTACCTCGAGGATCGTCGTCCGAACTCTCAGGGCGACCCATACCAGATCGCTTCGCAGATCCTGAAGACGATCTCGGGCGTGCCGACCAGCGCTGCCGCCAAGGCCGCGTAAGTTGCCGGCATCACGGCGTCGCCGCTGGGGGCGGCGCCGTGATCTGCTCCCTCTGCGAGCAGGCCGCCTGTTCCAATTCCGGATACTTCTCGAAGTTTTCGAGCCGCCTTTGGCGGCTTTTTTATTTTTCAAGCCGAGAAACGAAAAGGGGCGCATTTGTAAGAAACGTCGGTTTCTACGGCCGCATTCCTTTTGTCGAAGCCCAAGTCAGTGTTTCTACAAGTCGACGGTGGGGCATTGCGCCTTCATCCCCGGCTGCGTATGGCTTAACCAACGGTGCCGATTTGAGCCCCTGGCAGCCCGAAGTTTCCTAGGCTGCGGACATCCGCCTACGTCAACTTGGAGGGATGAGTGCAGACGGGCCCTCAGCCCATCATTGGTCCCGGCGCATCGGGCGAGACGCGGAAGGGCGCGGCTGGCGCCGGACCATCCCGCAGTCTTCGGCCGGGTGATGCCGGCGCGCCGATGTTCACTGAACTCTGCGGGCAGGTTGGATCGACGTTGTTCTTCGGCGCCGCGGCCGTCATCGGGTTGGCCGCACTCTTGCTGCTCTCTGGTGGCGCGCTGGGACGTCCCGCGGCCACGTTGATCCTCATCGCTGCTGCGGCACTCATGCTCGCTCTGCCGTGGGCCACGTTCCGCACCCATTGGCGCATCATCTCGGCATCGGCGCTGGCCCTCGCTGTAGCGGCCTTAGTGGCGTCGCTGTTGATCTACGACACCTCGATCGACGGCCAGCACTATCACTTCCAGGCCATCTATGCGCTTCAGCATGGCTGGAACCCTTATTGGCACACGGGAGCGCCGCCAGCGCTGGGTGAGCCAGCGAGCCTTTGGGTCACGCATTACCCGAAAGCCGCCTGGCTCTTCGATGCTGTCCTCGTAAGCGCCGGATTGCCGTTGGAGACGACGAAGTCGCTCAATTTCGTTGCGCTCGCTGCGAGCGCGCTGGTCGTCGCTGGCCTTCTCGGTAAGCTTGGCCTGTCGTGGCCCCGGCTCGCCGTGCTGACGGCGGTTGCCGCCCTCAATCCCATTACCTGCGCTCAGCTGTTCACGCGCATGAATGACGGTCTTCTGGCCTCGTGCATGTTGATCTTCATCGTCGGCGTCGTTCTCTGGATGGCGCGCGACGACCGCAAAGCCTTTTGGCTGGCAGCGGTTTCGATGGTCATCGCCTTGAACCTCAAGTTTTCCGCTGTGCCGGTATTCGCTCTCTTTTGCGCGGCTGCGGTTGTGGCTGCCTTCTTGGGACGGGGAGGGCGCTTGGCGCTCTCGGCGTCGCTCTCTCTCTTCCTTGCAGGCGTTGCCGGTTTGCTGGTGTTGGGCTGGTCGCCGTATGTCCTGAACCTTCTGCGCTTCGGGCATCCCTTCTATCCGCTCATGGGAGCCGGTGCCGCCGACATCATGGTCGAGAACACGCCCGAGGTTCTGGCGGGCCTGTCGAGCGCAGGTCGCTTCCTGTTCTCGCTCTTCTCCGAAAGCCATTCGGGCTACGAGGCCATCCCCTCGTTAAAACTTCCGCTTTCGATGAGCCTTGCCGAAATCCGCATTGCCGGCGGTCCGGACGTGCGCATCGGCGGTTTTGGTCCGCTGTTCTCCGCCGTGATCGTGGCTGCGGGAGGGGTCGCCGCGATGCTTGTCGTTACCCGGGAAAGGCCTCCCCACCTTAAATGGCTGCTGTACATCGCCGGCACACTTCTACTCTCCGTGCTCGTCATGCCGGAGAACTGGTGGGCGCGTTACGTCCCGCAGCTCTGGCTCGTACCTTGGATCGCGGCGGTTATCGCCCTTTCCGCGAAGGGGCCCTGGCTGCGCCGCGCCGGCTGGGCTGTTGCAGTCCTCATGCTGGCGGATGTCGCACTCGTCACCGCTTCTGCCACGGGTCTTGCGTTGAAGCGAAGCTTTGCTGTCAGCGAGCAACTGGCGGCGCTCGAGCGTGAGCCCGGCCCCTATTGCGTGGCGGCCAAGCTGGCCCAGTCTCGGGTCGCCATTATGCAGGAGCGGGGCATCGACGCGCGCGCCCTTCCCGAGAGCGCCGATCTGGGCTGCGCCGAGCCGATCGCAGTTGCGGGCTATGGTCCCGACCGTGAGGGTGGACGCATCTGCCGCTGCGCCGCGCAATGATCCTCTCGCAGCAGGTATGGCGGCCTAGGCTTCTGTAGTGGCCTCAGCTCGCGTCCCAGACGTCGAAGGCTTCCGCTTGACGATCGCCTCTCCGCTCCGTTGCAGCTCGCGATAGATCAGCACTAAAAGGACCCCGCCCAAGAGCGTGAGAGATTGCAGCACGTTGAGCCAAGAGTCCTTGAAGAGGTTCATGAACGCCAAGTGGTTGCCGATCAGGATCCAGCTGGCGGTGAGCAGCGCCACGCCGGGTACGGGCTGAGCGGCAGGTTCGCTGTTATTGAGTGCCGCGAGTGCGATCGTGAGCAGCGGCAGCATGATGCCGTAATGATGTTCCCACGCGACCGGAGACGAGATCGTCACGCAGATCGCGAGCAGACCGAAATCGAAGATTGTGGGTTTGCGGCCGCGCTCGGTCACCGCGCTCTTCAATGCCACGAAGAGAAAGAACACCGTCGCCGCGAGCGTGAGGCTTGAGACGATGGCGCTTTGGGGCGCGAAGGCCGCGTCCGCGAACGTGACGTTGTCGACCCCCGGAAATACCAGCCTGTTGAGCAGCCCGTTGATCGATTGGTTCGGGTAGAAAATCTCGCCGCGGCTGCCGATGAACGACAATACGCGAAGATATTCGAGATGATTGTGCAGGCCGAAGAGCGCGAGCGAGATGAGCCCGATGCTGACGCCGCTGACAAGCATCCCCACGACGAACGGCCATTGCCGCCACAAAAGCCCCCAAACCAGAAAGAGTCCGAGCTGGGGCTTGATGGTGGCCGCAAAGCCGATCACGACGCCCGCCAGGAACGGCCGACCCGTGATCCAGGAGAGGCAAGCCGCGGTGAAGAGTACGTCGATCCAGATCTGGATCTGCCCAAGGAAGTAGGCGCGCACGATTGGATAGAACATGAAGGCTGCGCCAGCGAGCAGGACGAGCTGCTGCTCGCGTATGAACGGAAGTTGAGGCCCGCCAGCCCTCTCCCGCGTCGCGACGGCGAACAGACAGAGTACCAGCGCGACATTTATCAGGAAGAGAACGCCGTTGATGTTGTTGAGCGCGCGGGGGCTTGCGAGCCCTAGCCAGTCGAGCGCCAGGAAGTAGACCATGCTCGTGGGCGCGTATTGGAACTTGACCTTGTCCTCGAAGAATAGCCGCTCGTAGAGGCCGGACGCATCGGGGCCCTGCAGGATATCGAGGGCGCGCCGCATGGGCATCCACGAGTCCACAAGCGTCCGATCCCAGAAGCCGTGATAATTGAGGTTGTCGTAGAGCCGCAGCGTGCTTCCGTTGAGCTCATTGGGCGCGAAGCCGTTGTGCCACAAGATGGCTGTGTCGATGGCGCCGGAGACGACCACCGAGACAAGCACAGCGATAAGAACGATCGTGACGCGATCGAGGCGCTGCCAGTTGAAAATCGTACTGGTTCGGACGGCCATTTCGAAACCCGAAAAATGGTTTGGCCGACGCCCCCTATGAGCATCGAAATGAAAATATTAGCTGCGAGCGATGAGGATAATTCCGCCGATGACGAGAAGAATTCCGAGAATGCGTTGTGGTCCGACGGCGTCGTTGAACAGGACGTGACCGAGAATAGCCGTGAGGACGAAACCGAGCCCCACGAACGGATAGGCCTGCGAAACCTCGGTGCGGCCAAGCACGCTGAGCCACAACAGTGTACCGAAGCCGTAGAGCGAAAGACCGATCAGCACGCCTGGCGTAAACAGCGCGCCGAGGAGCCCCGCTGATTGTGCAGCGCCGCTCGACATACCGAGCTTGAAGCTGATCTGCGCTGCAGCCGACAGCGTCACGCTCACCAGAATGAGAAGGAGAGTGCTGGCAGTCATCTTCAGAGAATCCCCTCGAGCAGACCAGGTTCGCCATAGGCCGCGGCGGCGACCACCACGAGAACAGAGATCGCGACTAGCCATGAAACCCAGTCACGCATGGCGAATACGATTGGATCGTCGTGCATCCATCCCCGCGCCGTCGAGAGCCAGAGGCGGCACTGCCAGAACAGAATCAGCGGCACGATGATCCAGAGCATCTCGGGCGAGCGATAATTCTGCGAAGCGGCGGTGCTGCCGACGAACAGCGCCAGCACCACGCTGGAGGCGAAGGCGGAGCTACAGCCGAACATCTGCAGTATGGGAGCATCCTCGGCCCTGTAGCCGCGGCGCGAGGCCGCGCGCTCGCCTTCGGAACGTGCAACCGCCAGCATTTCCTCGGTGCGCTTCACCAGCGCGAGGCTCAGGAACAGGAAGCCCGAGAACGCCAACAGCCAGACCGACGCGGGATGCTCGGTCGCGATGCCGCCGCCGAGGACTCGGATGGTGTAAAGACCGGCGAGCAGAAACACGTCGGCGATAGGCTTCTTCTTGAGGAAGAAGGAATAGGCGGTCGACGCGGCGACATAGAGGATGATGATCCCGAGCGCGCCCACGGCGCTCGCGGCCACGAGTCCGATCACGAATAGCCCCGTGGCCATTGCCGCCCCCAGCGGTATTGGCAGTGACCCGTTCGCCAGAGGCCGCTTGCGCTTGCGCGGGTGGCGCCTGTCGGCTTCGAGATCCACGAGATCGTTGGTGATGTAGATCGACGACGCCGCGGCGCAGAAGGCGAGCATCATGATGAGTGCGCTCGTCCATGCCTTGGGATCGGCGATCGCATGCGCCATTATCATAGGCACGAAAACCAGGAGGTTCTTGGCCCACTGATGCGGGCGCATCACCTTGATCGCCGCGCGCAGGATGGACGGCCGGGTGCGGATCTCGAGCTCGACGTCGGCTCCCTTACGCGCCGCAGCTGCAACCCTCGCCGGCGCGTTGACGATGCCGATGCTCTTGGCTTCGCGCCAGACCGGAAGGTCGTGTTGGTCGTTGCCGAGATAGGCGAAGCCGCCGCGGCCAAACTTGTCGACGAGCGCCGTGGCCTTGTTCGCGCCCTTGAGATTGTGCTTGCCGTCCGAGCACAGCACTTCGTCGAATAATCCGAGATGCTCGGCTACGCCGTTGGCAATGCGGCTGTCCGCGGCCGTGACCAGCACAATCCGGCGGCCCGCAGCCTTCTGCGCTCGCAGGTAGGCGAGGACGTCCTCGTTGTAGGGCAGAAGCGTCGGGTCGATGGGTCCGAGCTCCGCCACCTTGCTCTTGAAGGCGGCGCGATTCGAAGCCAGGAGCTGCGGCAACTTGAGAAGGCCCGGGCCGCCCAGCACCGACAGAATGCCTTCGATCAGCGTATCGCTTCGAACCAGAGTGCCGTCGAGATCGACACAAAGCGGAACGGTGGCGGGGGCGGGCGGCGGCGGATTGGGCTCGCGCTGCACCGCTGGTTGGCCAAGAAGGGCGCTACTCATCCTTGAGGTCCTTGAAAATCGCAGGCGCAGGTTGCTCGAACTGTTATGGACGAGCGCGCTGCAAGCTGCAGGCCAATCCAGGCCTCCTGGTTAATGTGCCGTCACTCAATTCGTGGAGGCGCCGCGGGACCATGCGAAGCGTAATGAAACAGGAAGGGTTGGAGCAAGCAGGCGCTGCAACTCAGCGTGCAAGTATGACGCGTAAAATGAAATGAGATTGTAACAAAAGAGCCGGGGCAGTGACCTGCCCCGGCTCTTAATTTGTGCTTGCGACTTAGGCACGCGAGCCATGCCCGCGTTTCCAGGATCAGAAGTTGATCTTGGCGCCCGTGATGACCATGTCGAAAGCTTCGAGATCGTTAAGTCCGGCAGGGGAGCTCGAGGTGCCGCGTCCGACGAACTCGCCGTCGTAGTGGCGATAAACGGCATAGAGCGACATATCAGCGGCCTCGAGGTTCTGGATGATGCCACCGGCTATGAAATTGACATCAGAGCTCAGCGCGCCGGTGCTCAGACCAGTGTCGTTCTTGCGGTATTCGCCGAAAACGTTGGTCTTGCCGAGCGCGATCCACTTACGTTCGATACCGCCCTGGATGTACCAGGCGCTGCTCTCGTCATCGCCGACGACGCCGGCGGCCAAGTCGAGAGTGTTCGAGCCGTAGCCGCCGTAGGCATAAAGGCCGGTAGGAACGTGCTGCACGAGAGCGCCGATACCCCACCAGGAGCCGTTGCCATCGCTCAACGAGAACTGGTTCGAGCTGGAATAGAGGAAGTCATCCGAGCTCTCGCCGTAACCGATCGCGCCGTTGACGACAAAGTCGCCGATCGTGTTGCGATAGTTGAGCGCAATGTCCCAGATGTCGTCCTCACCCCAAGCTGCGCTGGCCGTGAAGCCCGCGAACGTCGGAGAGTCGTAGCGCACGATATTGCGCAGGGCGTCCTGACCCGGCGAAGCCTTCTGGAAGCCGCCGAGAATGCTGTTCCAGGTCGGTCCCGTCGCAGCGCCCGGAATGCCCTTGATGCGGGTCTTGAACTGGCCGAGTCCGACAACGCCGGCCTCGTAATCCGAGACGTTACGAGTCATCAGCGTGTCGACGTTGTCGATCAAGTGGTACGTCGCCGTGTCGAACTTGCCGACCGTGACCTTGCCGAGTTCCTTGCTCTTAATGAACCACGCGCTCTTACGAGTGGTGAGCGTGTTGTTGAGATTGCCACCGAGTGCGGTCTGGCTGAACTGAGAGGAGTTCGCGCCCCAAAGACCAATCTCGAGGATATAACCGGCGCTCCAGCCGTCAGCGATCTTGCCTTCGCCAACGAAGCGGAAGCGATCCTGCTCGATATCGTTGGTGCCGACGTAAGCGTTGCTCTCGTGACCGTCGTCCCAGAAGAACACCGCCTGGTTGACCCAGCCCGACACTGTGAGGCTGACCTTGCGGTTGCCCTTGCGCGCCGTCGTGGCCTCGAGCTCGGCAATCCGCTCCTCGAGATCGGCGCAGCAATCGCCTCCCAAATCAGCTGCGTAGGCGCTGCTGACCATTCCTGAAGATGCGACGAGGTAACCGGCTACCGCCAGCACCGCCCCACCTAAGCTCCGACCCCCAACCATTCGTCGCTCCGTTATATTGGACTGATTTCCAACGCTAACCTGTTCCCATACAACCACTTTTTCTGACGGTTCCTTGGTATGCAAGCTCCGTGGCGCCGCAACTGACGCTGGCCAATTTCATGTTGCGCGTCGGCACCTATATGTGTGCTTTTCATAACGATATACCCCAGAGGGAAATAGGGAACCCCTATGAAAACCATGGAGTTTTTCCGAATAAAGCCGGCGCGATGATTTGGTTAATTAAGTATAAACAGCTTTGTAATGACAAAATTGTAATCTGTCGTCGTGTCCGGGTTTAATGCGGGTCTTAGTTGCGACACCCATTGAACGCTGTCTGATTCGCCCCCGGCCGGGGGCAATACAGTTCTGCTTTGTTGGAGGCAAAAAATAACCCGCCGGGGAGCGTCACCGCTCCCGGGCAGGCCAGCACCGCTTAAGGCGCCTAACGGACGCTGGTGCGTCCGTCTGGATTTTAAACGCGTAGCTCTCCGGGCTCGTTCCGGTCAGCGTCGAGCGAAGCCACGTGGCGTGTCTGGGGAACTGGTCACTTCCCCTTCGACTCGCGCTTGTAGGTCTCGATGTCCTGCTGGGACACCTCATCGGATTTGCCGAGAGCCTTGACGCAGGCATCGGTCAGCATCTTGCGGTGCGCGCGCATGCAGGACTTGAGTTCGCTGGAGCCAACCTTGTGAGCGCTGCAGTACGCCGCGTAATCGGAGTCGCAAGCCTTCTTGACGGCCTCGCTCACCGCAAACCCGTTAGTTGCCGACGCGGTGACGAACAGCGACGCCAGAAGTAGAGCCTTGCGCATTAGAGTCTCCTCGTAGAAGTGGCGGATAATTAACTCTAATCTGCGCCGCCTGTTCCTCGCAACGAAATCGCAGTCGCTCCCTGTGGCAACGCGATCACGAACAGAGCTGTAAGGACGAGAGATTATCAGGGGTGCACGACCGAAGCTGCGTGCATAGCCACCGGCGTCCGCGAAGTCGTAGCGGAAGCTCGAGTGGAGACGCTCAAATCCGGGCTTATGATCGGAGAGGGCTAAAGCCGCTTCGAGTTCTCGAAGACGTAGGTCCGGACCTCGTACCCGGTCATCGCTCTGTACTCGACGACGCCGTCGGTGTTCCGCCGCGTCATCAGATAACCGGCCACGACCTGGCCATTGAGGTCGATGCGAGGGCTATGCGAGTGGATCGGCCTCCAACCCATCGGCCGAAACAAGTGACTAGGAAGCTCGCGCACGGGCCACCTCATCGAAATTGGATAAACAACTATTAGCTCTGTAAATCCATTCAGCACTACCACAGGGTGTGGCGGGCCGCAACTTCGCATGTCTGCGCGCGAGGTGACAATATAAAGAGAGTAAAAAAGGTTGGGTGGATCCGTTGGGAATGCGAATTAGCCGTGAAGCGACGCCGCGATAGGGGCACGGCCGCCTGCGTGAACATCACGGCGCTTCTCGCGGTCACGAGGGGCTGGATCTAATTGAGATACGGAGAAATCTGGTAGCGGGAGGCGGACTCGAACCGCCGACCTAAGGATTATGAGACCTTCGCTCTAACCACCTGAGCTATCCCGCCAGAGATGCGTGTCTATAGGAATCGCCGGGCTGCGCGTCAAGCTCCGCAGCGCCGGCAGGACACGGTAAAGCTTCGAGGATGTCCTCGTTACTCGGCCGCTTCAGGCCGAAGGCGTGCTGCGGCGCTCTTCTTGAAGCGCATCAGCGTGAATATGCCCCAGGGACGCAGGGCCGAGCGCTCGGCCATTTCGAGATCGTCGCATACCATGACGCGCGAGACGTCGAATACCGGACGCCAGCCGATGATCTCCGCGAACGGAGCCATGCGGCGCTCCACCCAGCCGCGCACGCCTTCCGTCTGGCTGAAGTGATTGACCAGCAGCACCTCGCCGCCGGGCCTGGTCACGCGCGCGAGCTCGCGCATGACGCGCTCCGGCTCCGGCACGACAGTCATGACGAACATGGCCGTCACGACGTCGAACGAATTGTCAGGGAACTGGAGGTCGCCGGCATCCATCTCGTGGAGGCCGCTGACGTGATCGAGCCGATCGTTGGTCACGCGCTCGCGTGCCCGGTCGAGCATTTCGGGAGAAAGATCGATGCCTACGACGTCGAGCTTGCGCGAGTAGTCGGCAAGCGCGAGTCCGGTGCCGACGCCGACCTCGAGCACGCGAGATGCGCCGTGGCGCGCGTTGATTTGCTCGACCGTATGCCGACGGCTCTCCATCGAGACGCGGCCGAACGTGTGATCGTAGACCGGCGCCCAACGGCGGTAGGTCGTCTTCACGACATCCTCGTCGATGCGGCCGATGCCGGTGATGCGGCCGTCGCTGCGCTCGAGATCCTCGAGGCGAAGGCGCGGACCCGATCTTCTTAGGTTTTTGTCGCTCACCGGTTTCTTCCTTGTCAGTTACGCAGCATCTGAGGTTTTGCCGCGCTTTGCGCATCAACTCCCGCGACAGGGTCCGCTCGCTCTACGTGAGCCGCCCTGACAGCACGTGCAATCCATCCCCCGCCGAGAACACGAGCCAATGGCGATCCGTCCGTATAAAGGACACAAGCCTGGCCGGCCGCGACCCCGTTCTCGCCGTCGCGAAGTGCAACCGTCACGGTGCCGTCCGCATCGACGTCGAGAGTGGCCGGCTGCGGCGGCTGGGAAGACCGAATGCGCGCGTAAACCTCGAGAGCCGTCCCGGTCTCGGCATTGAGTTCGCCGTCGCCGAGCCAGTTGAAATTCTTAAGAATGAGGCTCTGTGTGCGCAAGAAGTCACGTGGTCCCACCACAACCTCGTTGCGATGGGCATTGAGGCGAATGACAAACAGCGCTTCGCCTGCGGCGATCTTGAGGCCGCGGCGCTGGCCGATCGTGTAATTGATGATGCCGTCGTGGCGGCCGAGGCGGCGGCCATCGACGTGAACGATATCGCCCGGCTTGAGCGCGCCGGGGCTCAAGCGCTCGATGACGTCGCTATAGCGGCCGTTCTGCACGAAGCAGATGTCCTGGCTGTCCGACTTGTCGGCCACGAGCAGCCCGAGTTCATGCGCCAGGGCACGAACCTCGCTCTTCTTCATGTTGCCGAGCGGGAACCAGAGATGCTGCAGCTGCTCGCGCGTCGTGGCGAACAGGAAGTAGCTCTGATCGCGGTCCGCGTCCGCTGCGCGGAAAAGCGCCGGCACGCCGTCGACATCCGAACGCTGGATATAATGTCCGGTGGCAAGAACGTCGGCGCCGAGCTCGCGCGCGGTCGACAGGAGATCGTGGAACTTGATCTTCTGATTGCAGGTCACGCACGGGATGGGCGTCTCACCCGAGATGTAGCTTTCGGCAAACGAGCTCATCACGGCGTCGGCGAAGCGCTTCTCGTAATCGAGTACATAGTGGGGAATGCCGAGCATCTGAGCGACGCGCCGCGCATCCTGAACGTCCTGGCCGGCGCAGCAGGCACCCTTCCGGCCCTGGGCCTCGCCGTGATCGTAGAGCTGAAGAGTGATGCCGATGACCTCGTGCCCCGAGCGTGCGAGCAGGGCTGCAACGACGGAAGAGTCGACGCCGCCCGACATGGCGACAACGACACGCTTCTTCCCGGCCGATGCTGGATGCTTGTCTACGCTTGGCACGTTTGGATCTCGACACTCCGCCATGCCGCTTGGCGGCATGCTTAAAAAACCTGTCGCAGAGCCGAGGTAGCGTCGGGCGCTGCTGCGGCTGCTCAGTAGCGCAGACTTAAGCAAATGATAAGGCCTGTCGATGGCCAGGTGCAAGTAACCAACGTCTTTCAACTCTATGCGGCTGAGAAGCCGCAAACATCCGCCGCCCGGATAGTTCCGATTTTAGGCATAAACCTTGTTCGGCGAGATTGCGTGATTCGGGACATCGCTTTATGATACGTTTACTCAAGGACTTAGCCCAACTTTAAGAGAATTCGGTTACGCTTCGAGGCTGGTCAGTAGTTTGTATCGAGTATCATGACCGAACATCAGATGAGAGCGCGTGTACGCTACGTTATCGGACCCGATGGGAGTCCGCTGACTGTGGCTGATCTTCCACCCCGTGACACCAAACGCTGGGTCATTCGCCGCAAGGCGGAAGTCGTAGCGGCGGTGCGCGGCGGTCTCCTCAGTATTGAGGAGGCTTGCGATCGATATAAGCTGACCGTTGACGAATTCCTGTCATGGCAGCGGTCGATCGATAAGCATGGTTTGCCTGGGCTTCGCGCAACCCGCATTCAGGACTACCGGAGCTGACGCCGTTGAGGTCGCACGACTTGGTGCGATCTGCAACTCGTGTCTCCGGTTAGTCAATCCGACCCACCTGCGCGAGCACGGTGGCGGAACAGTGTATTTTAAACGCACGGGCGTGCTTTAGGCACGCTCGTGCGTTTTCGTGCCCAGCGAGCCTGCGCTCACCAGGTCCAGCCTTCCGGCATCAATGCTTTTGCTTGGCCTTCTTGGCTGACGGCTCCGGCGCTGGGGCCAGTTCATGGGCCGCCCATCCGCCTGTGACCGGGCTGTCTCCGCATCCGCCTTCCGCTTTAGACCAGCGCAGGACGTCGGCCCCGAGGCGCGAGGCCAGTGGCTCGGCGATTTTGATGTTCTCGACCTCGACCTTTGCCGTGGAGCCAGACGGCAGGATAGCGACGCGATAAGCCCGCAGCGACCGCGGATCGGATGCGGTCGGGTCCTTCTGGAAGATCTCGATTTCGGATTTGCCGCCCTTCGACGCCGGATCAGCCGCCGCGTGATAGATGTGCGTGGTCTTGAGAGGCCCCGCCGCCCCGAACCAGCAGGTCAGCACTCCGCGTGCGATGCGGGTATAGACGTCGGTTGGCGAGCCAACGACGTTGTCGCTCGAGGAAAGCAAGGCCGTGAGCGTTGAGGCGGCCCCTTCGCTGGGCTCGGGTGAAGGAGGCGTGGCAGCTGTCGTGACGTCGCCGATCTTTGGCAGCGCAGTCAGCGGGGAGGGCCCGTTGGCGCATCCGGCCAAAAGTCCGGCGGTGGCCGCAACGCAGGCCGCAAGCTTCCAATGTTTCGACAGGCGTTGAAGGCGCACGCGCGGCACTGCTCCGGTTGCCGCCGCGGATGTGAGGGTAGGAATGGAGGCCCGCAGCGGGCGGAGATTCTCTCTCCGCACGGAGATTACCCTGCATGGCAGCGCCGGCGAACTCAAGGCTGCACCGGCGCGACTTGTGGAAACGTGCTCAGCCGGCGCCCCAGGGACGCCGGCCTCTAAACGGTGTTTCGAATTCGGACTTAACGCAGCGCGATGCCGGTGGTGCTGCGATCGGCGCGGCGGCGGGAGCTCCGCTCTGTGCTGATCTCGCGCGGCTCGTCGGCGGAAGCCCTGGCCAGCTGCTGCTTCAACTCGTCATGATCCTTCTGGGCCACGTCGAGCTTCATACGCAACTCGCCGATCGAGGCGCGCAGGTTATCGCGCCGCTGGCTCGCCGACTTGGCGAACGTCGAATAGGCGAAATGCTTGATGTCCTTGACGCCGGTGCGGTCTTCCTCGGCCTGGATCTGGCGGTCGAGGTCGCCGGCGATGTTCTCGAACTCACGAATCATGTGCTCGAGATCAGCGACCTTGCGCGCTTTCTCGTCCGTCTCGAAGCGCTTCAGCTTGAGAGCCGTCTCGCGTGCCTTCATCGTCTGATACCCCTGAACGCAAACAATACCTAAGCGCGAGGCACAACAAAATCCGTGCCAAGTATAGCTTTTGGGCCACGTCGCATCGACACTAATCGACTTTCGCGACGCCAGCCCGCCCTGCGCCCCCGACGGAGACCGGCGGGTTCTGAATCAACTTATCGCACACTCCAATTAAGTTGCGGTAAAGCAACGTTGTACGAGTCTTCGTTAATGTATAGTATAGCCACGACCGGGTAGTTGTTTTCAAGCCCTAGGGCGCGGTTCCGAATTCTGTTACCTCTTGATTCGTAGGACGCAGCACGAGTTCATCCACAGTTCCGGAAGGTCCCGGTCCATTTCTGGGTCGGAGTGTGTTGGAACGGGACGATGTGCGGCGCGCCGCGGGGGACGAGCAGGGGGTCAATAAGCTTTCAGCAAGGGCGAGTCCCCGGCGGGGCGGGGATTTGAAGGTGTGTGCGTAGTCCGTGTTGGAGAATCGATCCGGTTGTTCTGATTTCCTCAAGACAAAATTAGGATTTGTTAACCTTCGATTGGTAGCTTTTTAACAATGGTTCACGGTGGCCCAGTTCGTCCTGCGGAGGATGTGCGGGCAAAGAGTGGCGTTCTCATCATTTCGGGGCAGCGAGTTCTTTGACGGGGCGGGGAACAGAGGAATGAGCATGCGAGTCCTACTTATTGAGGACGACAGCGCAACGGCGCAAAGCATCGAGCTGATGCTTCAGTCCGAAGGGTTTAATTGCTACACGACGGATCTTGGCGAAGAGGGCGTCGACCTCGGCAAGCTCTATGACTACGACATCATTCTTCTCGACCTCAATTTGCCGGATATGAGCGGCTACGAGGTTCTGAAGACGCTGCGTGTCGCGAAGGTCCAGACACCGATCCTCATCCTCTCTGGCTTGGCTCAGATCGAGGACAAGGTGCGCGGTCTCGGCTTCGGCGCTGACGACTATATGACGAAGCCCTTCCATAAGGATGAGCTCGTCGCCCGCATCCATGCCATCGTGCGCCGCTCCAAGGGCCACGCCCAATCGGTCATCGAAACGGGCGACCTGCGGGTCAACCTCGACACCAAGACGGTCGAGGTCAACGGTCAGCGCGTGCATCTGACCGGCAAGGAATATCAGATGCTGGAGCTGCTTTCGCTCCGCAAGGGCACCACGCTCACCAAAGAGATGTTCTTGAACCACCTCTATGGCGGCATGGACGAGCCTGAGCTCAAGATCATCGACGTCTTCATCTGCAAGCTGCGCAAGAAGCTGCAGGCAGCGACGGGTGGTCAGCATTACATCGAGACGGTCTGGGGACGCGGCTACGTGCTTCGCGATCCCGGCGACGAAACCGTCGCCGCCTGATCAAACAAGTTATGCAGGTGCTTCGGGGATCCGCGTCGCGGGTCCCCGAAACTTTTTGGGGCCAGCAATAGACCGAGAAGAGTCATAAGTCCCCCACGCATATCTCTCTCTATGTCTTCGCGAAAAGAACTCTGTCGATTTCGGGGCTGGACCGCCTCCGTCCTAAGTTCCGCCCGCTTTTGATAGGAGTGTGTCTAATGCTCGAGTGAGTCGAGCGGGCACGCCGAAGCGTAGCGCAAAAGCCTGATTTTGTTGGCGTTGATCCGGGCCGGACAATAACTCCGCCATGCCCCGGCACCACGTGCGTCGCGAGTGATTCGCGTTTGTGTTCGTTGTGTGCCTTTCTTCAGACACTGTCGTGTTGCGAAATGTGTCAGATCAAAAAATTGGTGTGTAAAAATACGAGCATTCGCTTCTGCGCGTGAGCGCTTGTCGTAAGATCGAAACGGTGGGGGGCCGTATGCGTGTTCCGGGGGGCACTGTTGCGAGAGTCAAAAGACGCCGCGAGGGCGTCGAACTCTGCGCGCGAGCTCCACTCATTTCGCCGATACGTCTGACAGTTATTTGCCTCCTGGCCGTACTGGTCACGGCCGTGAGCTTCGCTGTCCCGACGGTTCACGCCGGAAGCAAGAACACCAAATATCCCACCTGGCAGCAGCAGCAGGAACAGCTCCGCCAGCAGCAGGAGCTAGCTCGCCAGCAGCAGGAGCAGCAAAGGAAGCTGCAGGAGCAACAAAAAAAGCTCCAGGAGCAGCAGCGCGCGGCGGAGCAGGCGCGCCTTCAGCAGGATCTCCTTAAACAGCAGAAGCAGATGGCCGAGCAGCAGCGCCAGATGCAGGAGACGATCAAGCGGCAGCAGCAGGACCAGCAGCGCATCACCGCAGATATCGCGCGCCAGCAGCAACAGATGAAGGCGCAGCAGCAGCAACTTCAGGCGCAGAACCAGCAGCGCGCGGTCGAGGCAGCGCGGCAGCAGCAAGTCCAGCGCAATCTCATTCAACAAAGGCAGGCGCAGCAGCGGCAGGGCGACGGGGTCCGGCAGCGCGCGGAGCAGCAACAGGCGCGCGACAATGACGGCGATGACGACGACGGTGCAGAGAGCGCCGGTCCGGGGGACGGAGACAATCAGAGAAGGCCTAGCCGGCGTAGCCTCTGGATGAACCAGAATGCCGACCAAAAGCCCTCCGGCGATGGCGGCAACGTCAAGGCACCGGGTGCAGCGCCCGCATTGGCCGATGCTGATAGCGGAGACGCGTCGCCGGCTCCGGCGAGCAACGAGCCCGTCGACATCGCGGCAACCCATCTGACCAAGGCTGAGATTGAGAAGGCCAAGGCGCTCGGGTTCAAACCCGTCAGCGAGACGGTGCTGCCTTTGTCCAACACCGCCGTGCAGCAGCTACGGGCTCCGGCTGGCGTCAGTCGCGGCAAGGCCAAGGCCATGCTCCTCGAGCAGATGCCGCTCGGCAAGTTCGCAGTGAATCACACCTATCACATCTTCAAGGACCAGGAAGGCGACGCGGACAAGCCTGCAGGCCCTTGCGCGGACGCGGCCTGCATGCCGGCGGCGCTCATCAACTGGCAGGGCTCGCTTCGGTCGTGCACCAAGGACGTGAAAATCGGCATCATCGATACGTCCTTCGATCTCAGCCATCCGGCGTTCCGTGAGCTTAAAGTCAGCTCCGGCCAGTTCCTCGGAGGCGAGCAGCCTTCGCCGTTGGATTGGCACGGCACGGCAGTCCTTTCGCTGCTGGCTGGAGACCCGAAGAGCGGCACACCCGGCCTCATTCCCGATGCGCACTTCCTTCTGGCTACGGCCTTCAAGACCGACGCCTCCGGTAATGCATCGACAGACTCCATCCGCTTGGTGGCGGCACTCGAATGGATGAACAAGCTCGACGTCAAATACGTCAACATGAGCTTCTCGGGTCCCCGTGATCCATTGGTGGAAGCCGTCATCCAGCGCATGCGTCGCGAAGGCGTCGTCTTCATCGCTGCGGCCGGCAATCAGGGGCCGGTGGCACCGCCCAGCTATCCGGCCGCTTATCCGGATGTCATCGCCGTGACCGCGGTGAACCGCAATGGCCAGAACTACCGTCACGCCAACAGAGGCGACTACATCGACGTTGCCGCCCCAGGCGTGGATGTTCTCGCAGCCTTGCCGGACGGCCGCACCGGCTTCAAGACCGGCACCTCTTTTGCAGCTCCCTTCGTAACCGCTATCGTCGCGACGCAGCAGGCGTCCACGATGACGACCAAGGCCGTATGGAAGCCGGAGCTCCTGAGCCATCTCGCCGTCCGCGATCTTGGGCCTCCGGGACCGGATCCGATTTACGGGCAAGGATTGGCGCTTGCGCCTGCGAGCTGCACTCGGCCTGACAACGGCGCGATCGTTGCCGCCCCGGCGAGCAAGCCGCCTCGCGAAAACCTGCCGCCTCCGATGGGTGCGGGAATGGGAATTGGCGACTGGGGTCCTGCTATGATCACCACATCAGGAGGCAAGGCCGCGGATTAACGCCACCTCGCGGTGTCGGCGTTCGAAGGCAAGCTTGCTGGATCGATATCGGGCATCACGCGTTCCCCGCATCCGCCCCGTTGACGGTGAGGGAAGGGCCAAGCGCAAATAGGATTGCGGCTTGAGAGAGCCTCAAGCCGCCATCCGGAACATGCTGCTGACGTCCCCGTTCTACGTCCGCCGCCGCTATGGCGTTGCTGCAGGCGCCCATTTGCGGGCGATCGCTGCCGCCTCATCCTCTGGGCCGAGGACGTCGCCCTCGATCAGGGCATCGACGACGGCATTGAGCGCTTCAGGCCCACCTGCGGATTCATATTTGCCGGGAGCGACGGCTGCGACTGGGGGAGTTTCGATGTGCGCTGCGACGCGCCACTCGCCACCCGCCTGCTGCCGGCAGGCTACGCCCGAGAACGTCTTGCCCTCTCGGTCGCCCGCACGATATTCGCGGCAGAACGAGCCGTCGCGGCTATGAAACGTCTGCAGAGGCACCACGCCTGACATCGCCTCGCCTGTCGCGGCGGCCTGCATCGGCTTGGTCTCGAGCGCGGCGAGAAGCTCACCCGTTGCGACGAGCTGTCCCTTTTCGAGCGCCACCAGCCCCGCCGGAGACGGTCCTCCGACGCCACCGTCGCGTCCGAGCACCCATACCGTGGCTCCGCCTGCGATCAGCAATCCAGCCAAGCCGAATGCTGCAGCGAACTGAGGCGTGCGCGGAAAGAGAAGATTGCCGAGGCTCTCCAGCCATCCCGCACTCTCCCGCGCTTCCCGTACGCGAGGCGCGGTACGGGCAACGGGAAGAGCGACGGAGGCGATTGCCTCAATGAGCCGCGACGGAACAGGCTCGCGCAGCGGCTCGTCGAAGAAAGCCGAGAGCGAGGATCCGGTCGCGACGAAAGGCTCGAGACGAGCCCTGAGGCCCGCGTCGGCGGCAAGGCGTGCGTCGATCAGCGCGCGATCGCGAGGCGAAAGCTCGTTGTCGGCATAGGCCATCAACATTTCGTCGGGAAAGTCAGTCATCGGACACCTCCCGGTTTGACTACGGCCAAGTTAGGTTGAGTTGCAAGCGATGCGGGGCCCGTGATCGCTTCGTAAAGCGATTGGCGCGCTCTCGCGAGGCGGCTCATGACAGTCCCGATCGGAATGTCGAGAATGCTAGCAGCCTCTTTGTAGGAAACGCCTTCGACACACACCATGGCGACAAGTACCTGTTGATCGGGAGGCAGACGCGAGATGCCATCTTGCACTGCAGCAAGCGTGAGCCGGCTTTCAGTGACCTTGCGGCCGTCGCTGCCTGGGAGGTTCTCGATCTCGTCCAACGTGCCTTGCTCGCGTCGAACTCTGCGTGCACGGTGCTGGTCGAGCCATATGTTCTGAGTGATACGATACATCCAACTATCGAGCTTTGTTCCAGGCTGCCACTGATCCAGGCGTGACAACGCGCGCTCGCACGCGTCCTGCACGAGATCATCGGCTTTGTCTCTGTCGCCCGTCAGCGCGAACGCAAACCTGCGCAACCGTGGCAGCAGCTTCACGATGCGTGACTGCACGTCTTCCATCACGGCCCCCTCTCCGCGACTCGCCCATACAACGGGTGTCACCCGTGGCTATTCCTGCGTCGCGGTTATTTTGGGGCCTTCGTGTGGAGGTTATGGCTAATTTGCCACAATTAAAGGTGTCGTCTCGGGACGCGTCGGCTCAAGCCAGAAGGCGGCCTTCGAGCTGGATTATGCAGCTTTCGATGTTGTGCAGGATCTCGTCGGTTTGCTCGAGTCCCAACTCCATCGCCTCGACGTCCGGCACCTTGGCTTTCTTACTCGCGAAAACGCGGGACACCCGGCGCAGGGTGGCGAACACGCCGCGCTTGCGGTTCTCTCTGTCGCGCGCTGCTTCCTCGCGGCTGAAAACGCGCTTGGCCGAGACCTGCTCCCGCACCATCTTTTTGCGGATGAGCCCGATCTCCTTCTTCTTGTGCCTGAGTTCCTTGATTGCCGCCTTGGCTTCCGCGGCCGACTGCACCTGAACCGAGACCTCGGTGCCGTCAATCTTCGCGTAGCGCATTGCTCTGAGCTGCATGAATCCCCCCCCGCGTCCTCCGTCGCGCAGCGGAAAACTACACCGTCCAACGGACTGCGTCAGCTTGACGTTGGAGCCGTGCGCAACTGCCGCAAATGTGGCTCCACGCCTTCAAACCGGCTAATGAGGGCCCATATCAGCTTTGAGAGCGAGGCCTTCCCGCCAGATGACAGAAACAGCGAACAGCCTGAAGGGCCTCAAGGCCGCGATCATTCCCGTGACGCCGTTCCAGCAGAACTGCACTCTGCTATGGGATGATGACAGCAAGGTCGGCGCAATCGTCGATCCTGGCGGCGACCTCGACGCCATCCAGGCCGCCATCGCCGAGATCGGCATGAAGCCCGAGAAGATCCTGCTGACGCACGGGCATATCGATCATGCCGGCGGCGCCGATGAGCTGCGAGCGGCTCTGGGCGTGCCCATCGTCGGCCCTCATATCGCCGACCGCTTCCTGCTCGACAATCTCGAAAAGCAGGGCGCGAGCTACGGCATTCCGGCTCGTCCGGTGACGCCCGACACCTGGCTTGAGGAGGGGGACACGGTCACCGTCGCGGCTCACACGTTCGAAGTCTTCCACTGCCCCGGCCACTCGCCGGGCTCCGTCGTGATGGTCAATCGTGCGCAGCGCTTCGCCTTGATGGGCGACGTACTTTTCCGCGGCTCCATCGGCCGCACGGACTTTCCCTATGGCGACCACGACGCCCTGATCGACGCCATCAAGACCAAGCTGTTCCCACTCGGTGACGACATCGTCTTCATCTGCGGCCACGGGCCGACGAGCACCATCGGCGCCGAGCGGCAGACCAATCCGTTCGTGAGTTGAAGGCTTAGGCCACGATCGCTTCGGACCCTAGTCGCCCCGATCGTCGCGCCTATTATCAGGCGCGGCGTGAATTGGCGGCGCAGGAAAAGTCCGAAGCGTGAATCGTCGGCCTCATGAAAAATTAGCGCGGATAGCGGAGCTCGAGGCAGCCGAAGATTCCGCACTCGTTCTCCATCGTGCCGTAGCCGGCAAGGCTGCCGTTGTTCTCGAAGATGTCGACGGTCTCGACGCGCAGCGTCTCCGAGCAGCTTGTACGGCAGTAGACCCACGTGCCGCGCGGCAGTCGGACCTGATACCCGACGTCGGTCACTCTCACCGGCCCCGAGACGCTGCCGTTGCCGAACCGGCTCACGGCCGTCACGTAGTTACCTTCTGGACCAGCGCGCCAGCGGCCGCCCGCCGAGGCGGCAGTCGCGGAAAGGCCTGCACTGATGATCGCGGCGGCGACCATCACATGACGCGATAGAGAGCGCATTCGAAGTCCTCCCTCATCGTCTGCGTCAGAGCACGCAGACGACATTCCCCCCGCGAGCCCGATTGGGCTCGCTCGATAACTGTGCTCAGCCGTTCTTGGCGAACTGCAGATTGACGCCGGTGAAGCCCGGGCCGCCCGTCGAGATCGAGACCGACTGGCTGTTGCCGTTCAACGTCACGGACATCGAACCAGTGATCGCGCCGCTGAACTTGAGCGTGAATCCCGAAGGCGTAGCGCGGCCGGTGACGTTGCCCGACTGGTTGAACTCGCGCTCTTCCCAAGTGCCGGAGATCTGACCGCCGGCGTTGGTGAGGTTGGCGCGCATGTTGATCTTGAACGAAGCGTTGCCGCAGTTGATGGCCATGCCGAGCGTGCTGCCCGTCTTGGCGTTATAGTAGCCCTTGCACTTGAGCTTCTCGGAGCTGCCGTTCTCGAGACGAACCTTTCCGGATCCGCCCCAGGCCCCGTCGAGAGAGGCAAAGGTCACATCGGCAGCCGAAGCAGGCGCGATCGCAGCCATCACCATTGCTGACGCCAACACAGCACGAGAAAAAGTCGAAAGCACGGGAAGCCTCCCCACGGGACAAGCGCACACTGAAGCGCGGTCACTCTGGCCTAGTTATGTCAAAACAAGTTTAGCATCAGGTAGCAAATTTGCGAGGTTCCAGAGGCAACACCGCGCTACGCAGTGTGTGCTTCCGGAAGGGCAGGCCCAGCATCGCGAACGCCGTCCAATGCTTGGTTAATAGTTATAGCGTTGGAGGCGGCGAGGGGAAGGCCTAACCTTAGGCTACTATGGGTGCGCCGCCTCAACCAGACCGGGAATTTTGCTCCCGGATGGCCCGATTTCAAGCAGGGCGTCTCGACAACTCCACTCGTGTATGAGGCGGCAATTGTTAGGCCCGCCTGCGTTCTTGCAGGAACTCGCGTCCTGCCAGCTTTTCAACACCTTATCGGCTTCCTCCTGGAACTCCGCGCGCTCGCTTTCGCTCGAGTGCGCGGCCGCCAGATTGGCCATCTCTCCGGAGCGGGTCTTGAGCCCGTAGCAGACGAGGGCGACGCCGAGCGCCTGGCCATATCGGGCGCCGGCTTCTCGCGCGGTCATGGGAGCGGGTTCCGCCGACCAGGCGGGGCCGACTGCAAAAAGCAAGGCGAGCGCACAAATGGCGCTTGCCCAGCACGAATGATGGATCTGCTTCTTCACGCCACCCTCCCGAGATTGTGAGAGTACGTACGTCGCTTGGCGTCCGCCGGATCGCGAAGTAGGGGTACAAGTGCCCCGCCTGCCTCGACGTAGCCGCGTGTGTCCGCTTAGGCCGCAAGAGAGGGGCGGTCGTGCTTCCCTTCTTCGACCTCCTCGATGATCTTGGCCACGAAGGCATCGAGGTCGCCGGGATTCCGGCTCGTGACGATCCCTTGGTCGGCAAGCACGGCCTCATCGGCGTATTGCGCTCCGGCGTTGACGAGATCGGCTTTGATCGTTGAATAGCCCGTTATTTTGCGCCCGCGGACTGCGTTGGCTTCGATGAGCAGCCACGGCGCGTGGCAGATCGCGGCGACGGGCTTGCCCGAGTCCAGGAACGCCTTGACGAGTGCCATGGCCTCCGGCGTTCCCCTTAGCGTGTCGGGATTCATCTGCCCGCCGGGCAGCACGAGCGCATCGTAGAAGCTCTCCGACACATCGCCGAGCTCGCTGTCGACCGGAACCTCGTTGCCCCAGTCCTTATCCTTCCAGCCGCGGATGGAGGTCTTTGATTTCCGTTTCGGCGGCGCAGTCACATGCACGAGCGCGCCGGCTTCGCGCAGACGCGACAGCGGCACCTCGAGTTCGGACTGCTCGAAACCGTCGGTGGCAAGGATCAATATTTTTGCCTTGGTTATCTTAGGCATCAGGCATTCCTCTGCTGTTCTACAGAGAAATGAAATCCCCATCCGACAACCAAGGTTCCGACGCTGCGATAGGTAGCGGGTATCGCGCAAATAAAAGCGGCCGCGGCTCGTGGGGGCTGCAGCCGCTTACAACTTCGTGATGTTGCGCTTTAGCAGCCGTGACGGATCATGCAACGGCGGAAGCGCCATCCGCCCCAACCCCAACGGGCCGCGCACTCGTTGCGCCAGAACCAACAGCGGCGGGAGGCCTGCTGAACCATCGAGCTATCAGTGATGACTGACTGAGGAGCCTTCGCGGCAGGCAGCGCATTGGCGCTGGCTGTCAAGGGGATGAAGGCCGCGCCCGCCGCAAGCGCGGCGGCTAGTGTAAGGGCTTTCAGCTTCATGATTGTCTCCGAAGGAATGAGCCCGGCGTGCAGGGACAAGCATAGGATGGTCCATGGCAAAATAAGGACGTACCACCCGAACTAGTCCCCTTACGGACAGAGCAACGCAATGAGTGCCCGGAGGGATCCATTGAACGCTCCGCTGTCCGCTCACAAATGCGAGGCACGCTTAACCTAGGATTGAAACGTCCGATCACTCGTCGCTCACGCGATCTCACGAAATGCCCGATTCAGCCCACGGCCATTTGAGTGGTAGTGATCGCCAACTCCTCCTAGATCAGGGTCATCGGCAGCATGCTTCGAAGCTGCCACCCAAACCTTATGGAGGACACCCCATGAAGATCTGGACCGCTCCCGAAATCCGCGAGCAGAACGTCGGCCTCGAGGTCACGAGCTACCTTCCCGCCGATATCGATCTCATCTGACGGCGCGGGAATTCACCACGCTCTTTGACCAACCCGAAAAATCCCAAGAGGCTATCGCAATGATCCGTAGTTTGACGTTGGCCGCGGCGCTCGCCGTCGGCATGAGTACTTCTGTGTTCGCCGCAGACACGAATGGCCCCGCGGCGCAGAACCTCTTCACCGAAACGCAGGCGCGTCAGCATCTGCTGCACCTCGGCTACACCAATGTCTCCGAGCTGGCGAAGGATGAGGACGGCCGCTGGGTCGGCACCGCGACCACCAAGGACGGCCAGTCCCGTGCCGTTGCAGTCGATGTGAGGGGCCCGGCTGGTTCCAAGACCTCGTCCACCAACTAAATTCTCTGATCTCGAATCCATCCAAGCAGCGCCCGTCCCGTGACGGGCGCTGTGTCTTTGTCGTTGGCCCTACGCGTCCGTAATCTCAGTCCAGCCGCTCGAGGATTTTGCCGATCTCGGACGCGGTGAAGGCCCGAAGCGTTTGCGTGCGAACATAGCCGCGCGACGCGACGCTCATCGAAAGCACCGTCGCGGTCGCATCGTCCGGCGCATCGCAGATCGCAATCACGTCCGTCGGACCGAGCGTCCAGTACATATCCTTGATCGTAACGCCCACCTTCTTGGCCATGTCCTTGAATTTGTCCGAACGGCCGACAGTGTCTTTGACGTCGTGGACGCCTTTGTCCGTGAAGCTGGCAAGCACGATATAGGTCGGCATGGGAGCCTCCTCGCCTTGGAGCTCCACCCCGTCGCTATGAAGTTTACTGCGAACGCCGCCTCAGGAGTAGCTGAGGTTCAATGCGGCGGCGGCTCGGTCGCCATCGAAGGCGAAAGGGGTCCCGGCGGGCCGTGCAGGAAAGTCATGGTGAGGTACGCTCCGATCCACGAGCCCGCGGCCGCGAACACGACGTAGATCCAATTGTTCGTGTACGAGATCACAGCGAACGAGGAGAGCATGTACCAGATGCTGCTCCATGTGGCGGCCGGCACGCGCTTGCGCGCGATGACCGCGGACGTGAACAGAACATAGACCGCGTCCGTGGCTGCCGTCGCGATGGCGACGCCTGCCGCGAGCAGGGGATCGATTCCGGAAAGCATGACTGCCTCGCTCCTCAAGTCTGAAAAAGAGACCGAGCGTGACCTCGCGCCCCGCGCAAATCAATGCGTGCCCGCAGGAAGAGTCAAAAAATAAGGGTTCATTGCGGGGCGGGATCGGAAGAGTTCAGCATCAAGATCATGCACCAAACGACGAGATCGTGAACAGTTGCCCAATATCGTCCGAGGTGCGAATTTCGGTTCCGGGCTTATTGCCCCCACGCGATGAGCTCTTGCAGTCGGCATCAATCACTCGGGCCACTTGAGACGGCCGGCAATGATCCGGCGCTCATTCGAGTCAATCGAAAGTGCGCAGAACTGCGCAGAGCAGCGCTCCCGGCGTGCTGCCGACGATTGCCTGTTGGGCATCGAATGGAGGACGACCTCATGAACCGCGAGAGAAGCTACAGACTGCTGTTGCTAGCGCTGTGCCCGTTCGTTCTAAGCTGTGTCGCGAACGCCAGTGAGACGATCAACGACGCTGGTACCATGGCCTGCGTGGCCGATAAGTGGGACGAGACTGAAAAGGAAAAGGGCCACAAGTTTGTGGAGTCCTCCGTGCGCTGCGTCCTCATTCCCGACGACGTGAACGCGCCCAAGGTCACGGAAGTCTGTCCGGGAAAATACGAGTATCAGCCTGACGGCAGCTGGAAGGCTACCGGCACCTGCACGGATACGTTCCCCGGCGGCGATACGATCACGCTGACTTGGGAGGAGGGCTCCCACCTCAAGGAGTACACCTACAAAAAGACGGGCGGCACCGGGAAGTACAAGGGCGCGACCGGCGGCGGCACGTATATGTACGAGAACCTGACCGACACCCTCTCCGGCGGCAGGTTCAAGGGCGTGATCATCCTGCCCTGAGCCGCACCTCGCTCGGCAACGATCCCAGATGACCCCAGGACGTCGGCAGACCGCACTGTCGCGCTCGCGCCACGTTGTCTTGTAGCAAAAGCGTCGCGCGCATTTTTCCCCGTAGTTTTTAAGCGATTGTCATTGAGCGCGGGTTAGCTGCCGGCGCGTCGCGCTTGAGGGGAAACAGAAAAACGCGATTGCAGGCGGGCCTCCGTAACCGGGGTCCGGCCTCTTAGTAGTGCTGCGTTCTGGGGCAATAGGAGAGTACCGAGTGTCGAGTAAATCAGTGCAGGGCGGCTGCGGCCGCGCCTGGTGGGTACGTGCGTCCGCGAGCATGCTCGCGATCTCTGCTGTGCTGGCAGCAGCACCAAATTCCGCACAAGCAGACACCTGCGCCCTTCAGGGCGGTGGTAACGGCGGCGCTGTCGACATGGGCACGAACTCTTTCGCTTGCGGCGAGAACGCCCAGGCCTGGGGAACGGACTCGACGGCCATCGGCAAGGACTCGAGCGCATTTGGTTTCCAGTCGACCGCGATCGGTAACGGCGCCAATGCCGAGGATCAGAACGCAGTCGCAGTAGGCCACGACGCCTACGCCAAGCTGCAGAATTCGACTGCGATCGGCCAGTCGTCTTACGCCGGCGCCAATTCCACGGCCATCGGCCAGGACTCCAACGCCACTTACTACGGCACGGCAATCGGCCAGAATGCAAACGCGTCCGGCTTCTATGCCACCGCATTCGGTCAGAATGCGCAGGCCACCGGCGAGAACTCGACGGCGACGGGCCGCGGAGCGACGGCTACCGGCGCGCTCTCGACCGCAACGGGACAAGGCGCGAAGGCGACCGCTGATGGAGCGACGGCTACGGGTCAGAACGCCGTAGCGTCGACGGCTTACTCGACGGCAACCGGAACAGAGGCCAAAGCGACCGGAACGGATTCAACTGCGACCGGCAGCTACTCTAACGCCAGCGGTACGCAATCGACGGCAACAGGCGTTCTCGCGACCGCCTCGGGAGCCTATTCGACGGCAACGGGACGCAGCGCAACCGCATCTGGCGCGGATTCGACCGCGACCGGCTGGAACGCTCAGGCAACTGGAAACGAGTCCACGGCCACGGGTTACAGCGCCAAGGCCACGGGCAATTGGTCGACCGCGAATGGCCGCAACGCCACCGCCTCGGCGAACAACTCGACGGCTCTCGGTGCGGAGTCCGCGGCTATCGGCGAACAGTCGACGGCTGTCGGCAAGGCTTCGTCTGCTCAGGGCAACTTCTCTACGGCGGTCGGTACGCTGGCGCTGACGCAGGAGAACAACACCACTGCTATCGGCGACAACTCGAGAGCAACGAAGGAGAACGCGACAGCGCTCGGCCAGAACGCCTCGGCATGGGCCAAGGACGCCACGGCAATCGGGCAGCAGTCCAATGCCGGTGGCGAGAACTCGACGGCTGTTGGTACCGGCAGCAATGCGAGCGCGCTGAACGCGACCGCGCTCGGCGACGCTTCGGTTGCGAGCGGCGTCAATTCTACGGCGACAGGCCAGGGCAGCAAGGCAAGTGGCTTGAACTCGACGGCCACGGGTCAGGGCGCAAAGGCTGAAGGTGCCCGCTCCACGGCAACCGGCCAGGGCGCCAATGCCTCTGGCGAAGAAGGAACCGCCACGGGCAACAGCGCTCAGGCAACCGGCCAGTACTCGACGGCGACCGGTACCGACGCTCTGGCGTCTGGTGTCAGCTCGACCGCAACCGGCAATGGCGCGACAGCGACCGGCGACCGCTCGACGGCAACCGGCATGTGGGCGCAGGCGACCGGCGCTGAATCGACGGCAACCGGCTACAACGCCCAGGCCAAAGGCGATTGGTCGACGGCAAATGGCCAGGGCGCTACTGCCAACAAGAATGGTACGGCCATCGGCGCTTCAGCTAACGCCGAAGGAGAGCAGTCAACGGCGGTCGGCAAAGCCTCTTTCGCGAGAGGCATGTCGAGCGTCGCAGTCGGCGCACTAGCGACCGCAAACAGCACCAACTCGTCGGCCTTCGGCGATGGCGCCGTAGCGGGCGATCCGAACAACACGAAGCAGAACGCCACGGCCATCGGCCAGAACGCTTCGGCTCAGGGTGACAAGTCGACCTCGGTCGGCCAGGGCTCTGCCGCGAACGGTGCCAACTCGACCGCTCTCGGCCAGGGCGCTCGTGCAACGCACGCCAACTCGACCGCCATCGGCCAGGGCGTCCAGACCACGCGCGACAACCAGGTCGCGATCGGTAAGGACACCAACACCTACTCGATGGCGGGCATCGCCTCGAATGCAAGCAGAGCCGCCCAAGGCGCGCCGACGTCTATCGTGACGTCCAACGCCAACGGCGATCTTGCGACGCACACGGCGGCGGACCTCGGTCTGGCCACCACGAGCGACATTGCCGGCCTCAACTCCAAGATCGGCGGTCTGCAGAAGCGTGACGAGGAGCTTGCGGAAGGCATCGCGGTGTCGCTTGCCCTCGCGCAGCCCATCTTCCAGCCGGGCCAGAACTTCGCGGCCCGCGTCGGCTGGGGCAACTTTGACGGCTCGAGTGCCGTGGGCCTCAGCCTCGCCGGCGTTCTCGACCGCGGCAGCTTCGGCCAGGGCACGTCCGTCATTCTCGACGGCGGCATCGGCTACGGCACCAGCGAAAACACTGTCGCCGGCAAGGGCGGCATCACGTTTGGTTGGTAAGCCAAAGACCACGATCGCTTCGGACCCTATCGGTCCGAAGCGTGAATCGTCGGTCTCACTAAGGACGTCGAACGGCGGCAGCTCATCGAGCTCCGCCGTTCTTTCCCGTTTGTGGTTCTGTTTGTTTCAGGGTGTCGAGAAACAATGCGTGTCCGTCTGCCAGTCATCGCCGTATTGATATTTTTCGCGCCCATCTTAGTGGCTCACGCGCAGGATAAACTCCCGCAGATAGCGCCGGCCGCTCAGAAGGTTCTCGCCGCCGCAACGCCGAAGATCGCCGTGCCGCAGGCGGAAAAGCTCGTGCTGCTGATCCGGCTGTCGCTGCTGACCCTCAACGATGCGATCCAGTCCGGCAACTACACCGTGCTTCGCGATCGGGGCGGGCCCTCTTTCCGCCAAGCCAATAGCGCGGCAAGCCTCTCCCGGGTCTTCGCCAATCTCGAGGCGCAGCGGCCGGACCTTGCCGCCGTCGCAATCATGACGCCTCAACTGACGGCAGCGGAGATCGTCGGCCCCGAGCAGCGGTTGCACGTGGCGGGTTATTTTCCCGGCCCCGCGCCGCAGATCGGCTTCGACCTGACGTACGAGCCGGCGGATGGGCAATGGCAGCTCTTCGGCATTTCCGTGGGTTCTGCATCGCCCCAAGCCGATGCGGCGGCAAATCCTCCGCCGGCTGCCAAAAAGGCTGCTCAGGCCCCGCCCTCCAAAAAGTAGCGCCTTGCACGCCTGTAACCTCGGCCAAGCGCTCGAACGCACGCTGTTCCCGCTTCGCCCGTGGGATGCTAGGTAGCTTGGCCATAGTGTCGAGGGATTAGTCGGTCAGTCTCAGGTCGGCGTAACCGGTCTCCGTGCGAAGCGGGCCGTAGAATGCGGGAGTGTGCGGGCATGTCGATGACGACGAGAGCTTTGAGGAAGTTTGCGATTTCGGCGAGCGTGCTGGTGCTGGCCACCCTCGCGCCTGCATCCGCCAAGGACTTCACCTTCAGCGAGAAGGCCAACGACCGCCTCGCCAAGAAGCTCAATATTCCGATTTTCTTCGCCTTGCCCTCGAGTGCACGCGCCGATCTTCCCAAAAACTTCAACACCACCGACGTTTTGGTCGACTTCAAGCACCCCGATGCGATGAAGTCCGGCAGTGACGTCGGCCTCCGCCTCGTCGTCACGCCACGCTCCGGCATGTCGTCGCGCCTGGGCAAGAGCGGCATCGTGCAGACGGGCGACCTGCTGTTGACCTTCCGCGCCGAGTGGGGCGGGGCAGGCGCCTATCCCAATGTGCAAATGGGCATCAGCCATACCGGCGTCGCCTACGTGAAGGACGGCAAGCTCTACAACATCGATAACCCCTTGAACGAGGAGTACCTCGGCAAGAACATGCGCGCCGACTTGACGAGCGTCCACTACAACACGTTGAACTTCATCCACGTCATCCGCCCGCGCAATCTCTCCGACGCCGATCGCAAGAACATTGCGGCTTGGGCGACGCGTTTGAACAGCAGCGCCAAAAAGGTCTACCCGACCCAGATCAAGTTCAACGACGACTACAACGCTCCCAAGTTCAAGGAAGGCAAGCCGCTCACGTTCGTGAAGCAATTCGGCCAGATCGCGCTGGGCCAGAACCCGCCGGGCGTGCTCGACATGTATTGCTCCGAGTTCGCCTGGTCGCTGCTGGCGCTCCGAGGCTGTGATCCCGCCGATGGTGACGCATTCAAGGCCGGCGGCGTGCCGAAGTGCATCAAGCCGATCATGACGCCGCTCGACGCCACCGGAAACAACGCAGTCAAGGAGAGCCGCACCTCCGTCATCGGTCTCGCCGATGGGCCGTTGACCGTCGTCGACGGATTGAAGATCACGAACTCCGACCGCAAGCCTTTGTTGGAATCCGTGTTCGTCGAGAATCCCTCCGAGATGAGCAAGATGTCGGAAGGCCACCGCAAAGTCGCCCAGACCATGCAGCCAAAGTTCGTGACCTTGAAGGATTACTACCTCGGCGTCAGCGGCGGCACGGTTGTGCAGCGCATGCGCGCCCGCCTGATCCGCACCGCCTTCAATACGTCCGTTCCCGAGAACTATTCGCCGACGTCCTATCTGCTCAACACGTTGCTTCCGAAGGACAACGTCAACCGCACCATGGACTACGTCGCCACCATCGTGATCGAATAGGACTGTCAACGATGGATCGCCGCCACTTCGTCCTCGCGTGCCTTGCCGCGCCGTTCGCCTGCTCGACCCGTGCTCTAGCCGAGGGCTCGATCTATATCGGCGACATGCACTATCACCTGTTCTTCGTCGGCCCCCGGCCTGCGAATACGCAACCGCTCGGGGCCTCCATGGCTTCGGGCAATGCGACGCTGGTCGCCTGGTCGCTGGTGGGCGATCAGCCCTGGCTCGTACCGGGCGGCGGCAGCTTCAAGCAGAAGGGCGCGCCCAAGGACGATGAGGCGAGGACGTGGTTGCGTGATGAGTTGAAGCGCGTCACGGGCCATCTCGCCGAGCAGAAACTCAAGATCGTCAAGGATGTGGGGGATATCGACAGCGCGCTTGAAGGCTACCCGCATGTCGTTCTCTCCGTCGAGGGCGCCACCTTCGCCGACAACGAGCTCGAGTCTCTTGAGGAGGCCTACGCGCTCGGCATCCGTCAGGTCCAGCTCGTGCATTACATCCGCAATCCGCTGGGTGATTTTCAAACCTCGGCCCCGACGCACGACGGCCTGACCGATTACGGCGCAAAGGTGCTGCTGGAATGCAATCGCCTCGGCATCCTGGTCGACCTCGCCCACTGCACCAGCAAGGTCGTGAGTGACGCGTTGGCCATCGCCAAGGCGCCGCTAATCTGGTCGCATAGCTCAGTCGCCCGGGAGGGCAAGCCCACGTGGAACATGCCCGTGTGGCGGGCGCGGCAGCTCGAGCTCGACAGCGCCAAGGCCATTGCGGCCAAGGGCGGCGTCGTCGGCCTCTGGGCGCTGGGCGCCGATGTCGGCTCGAGCGTCGAAAGCTACGCGAAGCGTATGAGGGAGATAGCCGACTTGCTTGGGCCCGACCATGTCGCCTTCGGCACCGACATGAACGCGCTGTCGAAGCCGGCCATCAAGAGCTTCGCCGATCTGCGCCGCGTCGTGGATCGCCTGCAGGGCGATGGCGTCCCGCGTGCTAATGTGGAGAAGATCGCCATCGGCAATTACGCTCGCGTGCTGCGCGCCGCGTTCGAAGCCCGGCAGGCGTGACGAGGGCTGGACGAGCCGGAGACGCGCGTAACCGAGACCGGCCGCGCATGCCGACGACGAGCGCCAGATCAATCAGCGATGCTGTTAGCCTGATCCGTCGCACCAAACCGGCAGGTTGGCGCAGCATCCGCGTCGTTCCTTAGGCGCCGATCGAAATCAGAGCCCGTGCTTCGCGGCGGCTGCGCCAAACCCTTTGAGAGAACCCGCCACGACCACGGACTTTCCGGACTTCGAATCCGTGAATTGCGTGTTGATGAGGGTTCCCGATTTCATCTCGGCCGCCAAGGCAGTGTCGATCGGAATGACTGCGCGGCAGCCGTCCTTGTTGCAATCGACGAGCTGTGCGGGTCTGCTCTTTTTGTCGTCGATCTGGATCTTGATCCCGCTCGGAATGGAAAGACCGAGAGGGGCGTTGAGATCGAGATAGGCGCCGGTTTTCGTTTTCCGTACCGTATAGACGATGATCTTGCGTTGTTTCTGATCGACGAGCTTCTGCACCAGCTGACAACGAGCTTCCTGCTGCTTTTCGACGACGCAGATCCTGAGCCAGTCGTCGTACTTCTCCTGCTTGACCTCGGCTTTCGCGTCGGCGCTGGCGGAGCCGATGCTGCCAAGTGCCATCGCAAGGACGAAGACGCACAGGCTCGTCCAGCGGGGAGTCATCCCAAGACGGCCCCGGCACATCCCGACGTTCGCCCCGAGTCCGGGGACGGAGAGTGCTGGTCTGGATATGCCGAGCATGTCGTTTCCCCGAACCGGTTCGCGCTACATGCCAAACGAGATACCGACGGCGCCGCCGCCTTCACCGCTCGAGGCGACGCTGCCGCCTGCGCTGATCATGTAGTTCTCACCAGCCGGCGCGATCATGATCTTTGCGGCGGCCCCCTCTTCGCCATTGTAGGTGCCGACGCCGAAGCCGATGGCGAGAGTCTTGCCGGGGACCATCTGGATGTTCGCCATGGCGAGTGCCATCGCCACGCCCGCATCGAGATCGGACAGATGCTGCTCGTGCTGCTGCATCGTGCTCTGAAGCCCGGTGATCGTGTTCTGGACACCGGCCGAGAGCTTGTCGAACGTCACGGCGTTGTTCGCGATCTTCTCCGTCGTGACCGCGCTGTTGGCGATCTTCACCGTTGTCACCGAGTTGTCCGCGATCTTGTTGGTGGTCACGGCGTTATCGGCGATCTTGTTGGTCGTGACGGCGTTGTCCGCAATCTTGTTCGTGGTCACCGCATTGTCTGCGATCTTGTTGGTCGTGACCGCGTTGTCCGCGATCTTCTCCGTGGTCACGGCATTATCGGCGATCTTCGCGGTCGTGACGGCGTTGTCCGCGATCTTCTCCGTGGTCACGGCGTTATCGGCGATCTTTGCAGTCGTGACGGCGTTGTCCGCGATTTTCTCCGTGGTCACGGCGCTATCGGCGATCTTCGCGGTCGTG